>JGI12316J15309_10000359_pt1 | contig 2257344 bp, 2109 predicted proteins | sample MarCyaLeptolynsp_FD_15309 | JGI IMG/M metagenome (IMG submission 15309)
TCGAGCAGCGACCGCATGGCGATCGTGGACAGATTGAGGCGCTCCGGCTTGTGTTCGCCCAGCATGGTGGCCATCGGCGCCAGCAGGCGCGGCGTCGAAGCGCTCTCCGCGATGATGTCTTCCCGCTGGAAATCGTCCAGCCATTCGACTTCGCGGCTCAGCATGGTGACATTGCGGAAGGTATGGATGATACCGATCAGCAGCGCCCCGAGAATCACGCCGTTCAGAACAGCATTCGCCATGAAGGCAAGGCGTAACGGCGGAAACAGAAACCCAACCGCCACGGTGACGATCAAAAGGAACACCACCATGCGAGTGAGGTAGCGATTCGGCTTGGTCATGTGGTCTACCGGACCTGTCCGCTATTTTCGGATTACGGCGTCGACGCGGTCGAGCGTGCCGTCTTCGACGCGATTGCCGAGCGCCCGCACGTCCATTCGTGTGCTGCGGATGCCCTGCTTCATCAAATAGGTGCGGACCGACAAGGCCCGGAACAGCGAAAGCCGCCGGGCCTTACTCGCCGAATCCTTGGTGCTGCCCGCATAACCCAGCAACTGAATCCGGATCGCGCTGTCGTTCTTCATCAACTGGGCCAGTTTCGAGAGTTGCCCCTGACCGGCATTCGGAATGTCGGACGATGTCGAGTCGAACGGAATACGGAAGAGTTTTCCATTGTCCAGGACTTGCGGTGGCTCGGCCTTCGACGGCGTCAGCGCCGCGACCTGCGTGTTAGATTCCGCGGAAGCCTTCGGCGGGCTCGGCGGCGCGACGGCCGGTGCGCGCGGTTGCAAGGACCGCGGGGTGGTCTTCGGCGTCGGCTTGGCGGCCGCGACGACCGGCGGCGTGGAGACCTTCGGTGCGGCCGGCGGCGTCGGCGTCACGACCTTCGGCACGGCCGGTGTTTTCGGCACGGACGGCGGAACGATCGCCGGAACGCTAGGTGCTTTCGGCTGCTGCGGTGTTGCCTTTGCCGCGATCTTCGGCGTTGCGGGCGGTTTAACCGCCGGCGCGGCCAGTTTCGGCGTCGCGGGCGGCTCGATCTTCGGCGCAGCGGGCGCCTTCGGGACCGACGGTGTCGCAATCTTCGGGGTCGTGGAGGCTTTCGGAACCGCTGGTGCTGGAATCTTCGGTGTCGCGGGTGCCGTTGGGGTAGCGACTTTTGGTGCCGGCGGCACACTGGGCGCTGGCGGCGCCTTTGGGACAGTGGCGACCGGCGGCGGCGCAAGCGGTTTGCTGAGTGCACTCGCGGGAGCCTTCGGTACTGCCGGTTTCGCAACGGCAGGTGGGGCCGGCGGGCTCACAGGCTGTGGTTTGACCACGGGCGCGACCGTTGGCCGGGCGGCAATCTGCGGTGCGGCGGTTGGCCGGGAAATGACCGGTGTCCGCGGCGCCGGCGTGATCCGGGCGCGGCGTGTCGGTTCCGGCGTCACCGGCTGCGACGCGCCGGGCACCATGATGCGTGATTTCGGCCTTACCGGCGGCGGCGGCAGCAGTTGACCCGTTTGCAGCCGGGATGGAGATCCTTGCGACGACCGGTATCCTGGCTGCTGGGCCGGCCGGTACCGTTGCGGTTGGGGGCGAACGATGGCATCCGGCAAGGACTGCGGCGGCGGTCCAAGTTTGTCCAAAACCGATTCGTCGACGACGACGCTGGGCGCCCCATAGGACTGTGCGCCAGCCGGTTGATCGGCGGCGCTGACAATCAATAGTGCGGCGAACACGCCCGCCAAGACACCTTGTCCGACGGGAATTCGGGAAGCGCGCTCGTACATGGAACCTCTGACCGTATATTGTGTTCCTGTCGCTGGTTAATGCTCCCGACTCAACCGGGTCATTTTCATTTGCTTATTCAGCCCGGTTTGAGTGTCGAACATAACGCAGCGCCGATTTTAGAACAACTCTCCGTCCTACTTGTCTTTCGCCGATGCTTTTGCGAACAAACCCACCAGCGGTTCGTGCAATGAGTCGTTCGCGGCGAGAATATCCGGGGCGCCGAGTTCATATCGCCGCCCGTTGATTTCAGTCACGAACCCGCCGGCTTCCCTGACAATCAGAATACCCGCGGCAACGTCCCATTGGTTCAGGCCGTTTTCCCAGTATCCGTCGTATCGGCCTGCAGCAACATACGCTAAATCCAACGCCGCGGAACCGAACCGGCGAACACCGGACAGCCGTCCCATAACAGTCTGAAGCTGCGCGATGAATTTTTCGTTAACCTTATTTCCTTCGTGAATCCTAAAGGGAATCCCAGTTGCGAGTACCGAATCGGAGAGTTGCTTGCGGGCCGATACACGCAAACGTCGATCGTTGAGATAGGCACCCTGGTTCTTTTCCGCCCAGAACACTTCGTCCTTGATCGGGTCGTAAATTACACCGGCGACGACCTCGTTATGTTGCGCCAAGCCGATCGACACACAGAAATGCGGCAGGCCATGTAGAAAATTCGTCGTTCCGTCCAGCGGGTCGACGATCCACGTGAAATCGGGATTGCTGCCTTTCGTCTCGCCGCTTTCCTCCATTAGGAAATTGTAACCCGGGCGGGCGCGTTCGAGTTCCCGTCGCACGGTCTTTTCGGCTTTGAGGTCCGCCGTGCTGACGAAGTCCGCCGGTCCCTTGCGGCTGACCTGCAGTTGTTCGACTTCGCCGAAATCTCGGATGAGCGCCCGGCCGGCCCGTTCGGCCGCCTGGATCATGACGTTAAGTAGGGCGGAACGGCGGGCCATAAGGGCGGATCAGTCCTTCGCCCGTTCGACGTAACTTCCGTCGGCGGTGTTGATCACGACCCGTGTGCCGGCGGCGATATGCGGCGGCACCAGAGTTTTGACGCCGTTCTCCAACACAGCCGGTTTGTAGGACGACGATGCGGTTTGGCCCTTTACCACGGCGTCGGCTTCGACGATTTCCAGCACCACATGTTCCGGGAGCGTGACGCTGATGGGCGAACCCTCATACGATTCGATGATCACTGTCATGCCGTCCTGGAGATAGGCGACGGCCTCGTCCCCGATCATCGAACGGTCCAAGGTGACCTGGTCGTATGTTTCGTTGTCCATGAAAGTGTGGGCATCGCCGTCGGCGTAGAGGAACTGATGCTCCTTTTGATCGAGACGCACCCGTTCCACCGACTCGGACGAGCGGAACCGTTCGTTCAGCTTGGTCCCGTCGCGGACTTCCTTGAGTTCCACCTGTAGAAAAGCGCCGCCTTTGCCCGGCTTAACATGTTGGGTTTTCACGGCGCGCCACAGTCGACCCTGGTGCTCGATCACGTTGCCGGGTCGAATTTCGTTCCCATCGATCTTCATGGGTCTAAACCTTGTTCTTGGGATTGCTTACGGCGGCGCGGTTATAGCGGTTTGCGGGAAGTCAGGCAATCTCGGCAATCGCTTTGTTGAAAGCCCGGACCGCGGCCGCCGGACCGTCCGGATGGTCCCAAACGCCGGAGATGACCGACAGGAAGTCCGCGCCGGCGCTGACCAACGGACCGCAGTTCTCGATCGTGATTCCGCCGATGGCGACGCTCGGCACGGTCATCAGGCCATCCCACCATGCCAGAATCTCGGGTTCGGCGATGTTCTTCGGCGGCTTAGTCGTTGAATGAAAGAAGGCGCCGAATGCGACGTAGTCCGCGCCCTGTTCCGCCGCTTCCATCGCGAGATGCCGGGAGTTCTTGCAGGTCACGCCGACGATTGCATCTTCGCCCACCAATGCCCGGGCGTCGGCGTAGGACGCGTCCTCCTGGCCGACATGGACGCCGTCACACCCCGTTTCCACCGCCAGATCCGGGCGGTCGTTCATGATGAAGGCGACGTTACGCTCTTGCGTGATGGGGCGCAGGATTTCGGCGGCGATGCGGATTTGATCGTCGTCGGCATCCTTGAGGCGAAGCTGGACGCACCCCACGTCGCCGGCATCCAATGCCGCCGAGAGCGGATCAGCGAAGGCCGCCGGATCGATCCGGGGCGGTGTGATCAGGTAAAGCCGGCAGCGGCTGTCTTCGGTCAAGCTTTGCCCTGGTAGATCTTAATGATGGTGTCCAGCATCGACAACGCCTCGTCGCGCGGCCGCTGGAACGTATTCCGTCCGATGATCGAGCCGTTGCCGCCGCCGTCGCGAACCTGGCGGATTTCGTCGAGAACGCCGTCCAGATCCTTGGCGGCCCCCCCGGAGAAGACGACCAGGCGGCGGCCGTTGAAGGCGGATTGCATCACATGGGCGATTCGGGCCGGCAACGTCGATACGTCGATACCTTCGGCTTCGTAAACCTTGCGGGCGTCGTCCTGCTCGATATCGGCCATCGGCGGCTTCACCTTGATGATATGCGCGCCCATTTCCGCGGCCAGATGGGCCGCATAGGCGGTCACGTCGATCGCGGTTTCGCCGGTCTTGGACAGGTTGCCGCCCCGCGGGTAGGACCACAACACGACGGCGAGGCCGACCGCTTTCGCTTCCTCGGCCAGCTCGCGGAACTCTTCCATCATTTCGAATTGGTCGTCGGCGCCCGGGTAGATCGTGAACCCAACCGCGGCGCAGCCGAGCCGAAGCGCATCGCCAACGCTGCCGTAAACCGCCTGGTCCTTGGAGGTGGCATGGCTGTTCGAGCTGTTAAGCTTGAGGATCGTGGGGACCGCGCCGGCGAAACTGTCGGCGCCCGCTTCCAGCATGCCGAGCGGCGCCGCATAGGCGTTCAGTCCGGCATCGACCGCGAGCTGATAATGGTAGTGAGGATCATAGGCAGGCGCGTTCTTGGCGAAACTGCGCGCCGGGCCGTGTTCGAATCCCTGGTCCACCGGCAGAATGACCATCTTGCCGCTGCCGCCCAGCCGGCCATGCATCAGAATTCTGGCAAGGTTGGATTTGGTGCCCGGGTTATCGCTCTCGTAATTCGCGAGTATCTTGCGAACGCGCTGTGTGACCTTCATTTTGGCCTATTCCTCATCTCGGATTGTCCGTCATTTCTTCTTCGACGACATACCCGAGTGGTGGGTTTTTGGCAATGCCACCAGGGGGCGCGGACCCTACCGAGACGAGGTAAACCGGAAGAATTCAGTCCTCGGTTTCCCGAGCGGCGACGAAGCGTAACCCTTGCAAGGCGGTATTGAACCGCTCGTCGTTCCGGTCGTTGTTGTAGATCATGTGGATGCGGTGCCGGAACCGGGCGGCGGCATCGGCGATGCGCAGATGGCCGCTCTCCAGCGGTTCCCGGACCAGCCGAGTCGGAAAATAACCGGCGCCGCCGTTTTCGAGGATATAGGTCAAACCGAACTGGCTGGGACTGACGGTCAGGGCCGGCGTATCGGCGCTGGGATAGGCGTTTTCGTGATCGAGCCGGAAGGACGTCCCCCAGTCGACGAAGACATAGGACCGGTGCCCCGGCACGATGGCCTCGTTGCCGGTCGATACAAGGACGAGTTCCTCGTCGAGCAGCGTCTCGACTTCGAGCCCGGGCCGATTCACGGGTGCATACATGATGCCGAGGTCGATCGAACCTTCGGCCAACCGAAGCATCAGGCTTTCCATCTGCAGCACCTCTGCGCGGACGGCGACATCGGGCAGCGATGACCGCATCCAGGGCAGCCACCGCAGCAGGAGCTGGTCCCATAGCGTCAACTCGCCGGCGACGCTGATCATGGATTGATATTCGGATGGTGTGCCAACCTGCTGGCGGGCCTGTTCCCAAACTCGGATCATCATCTCCGCTGAACTTTTGAATTTGCTGCCTGCGGGCGTCAACGTCGTTCCGGTCTTGCTGCGCACGAACAAGGGTTGCCCGAGCAGATCCTCGAGCGTCTTGATACGGGCGCTAATCGTGGATTGCGTCACATTCAAAGCGCGGGCGGCTTTGCCGAAATGTGCGGTTTCCGTGATGGTCAGGAATGTGCGTGCTAAGTCTACATCCATAGGCCAATCCCTCCCTGGACAGACCGGGCGACACCCCATGCGCGACAAGTGTCACGGCCATAATGAAAATTGCGAATAACGGTGGACATCTTCTGCTTACCTTTTGACTTAGTATCGCGTCAACGGAATGCAACGGACTAAAAGAATGAAGCGCTTTTTCGACCTAAAGTATCGAATATTCCGATCGAAAATTTCGATCAACCATCGGTATAGAGGCCGGGAGATCGAGATTTGTTGTTTTACGCGGCCTTAGGATCGGGCAGCGGTATCAACCTAGTGTTAGGGCGCGGTAGCCATGTAATTCCGGGTCTGATTCGGTCTTCTTCGACCGCCGCGGAGCGGCGCTTCGTGGTCACGCAATCGTTATATTTCCGTGAATGTCGATGGCGTTGATCGGATACGATGATCATATGAAATCGATGGCATGAGGGTGGAGACGACTTGCCGATCATGCAGCCGCGGCCCATTTTGGGATGCAACGGGCACATTTCCCTCCCGCCGGCGCTGCGGGTCGACTATCATCGCGCAACCGAAGGGCGATCCTGGCGAAAGAGGTTGTTGGTATGTGGAGTTTGTTCGGTCAGCGCAAAGCGCTGGATAAGGAAGTTTACGACACCCTGACGCCCGGCAGCCTGTATGGCGGCGATCATCGTACCGGTTGGCAGCCGGAGGATTTGGTTCGCTACCTGTTTCTTGCCAATATTCCGGCTTGCACCTTCTTTTCGATCCTGATGACCCGCGTCGATGCTGCAAACGATGCGTATGAAGACATCAATGCGGCTGTATGGCTGACCGCGGTCGGGACGCTGATTGCGTTCGCCGCCTGGACGCTGTTCCGGTTGTCACGATCAGGCGAGGCGCGGGCGCTCAAGGAACAGGGCCCCGAGACGCCGCGCGAAGATGTTCGCCCGGATGTGCGGGCGATCCTGAAACGGGCGGCGACGCAGAAGCTCCTGGCGTTCCGCGTCATGATCGTCTCCGGGATTTCCTTCTGCGTCGGCCTCTATACGGGAATCAAGGGCCTCATCTTCCTCTGACGCGGCCCTGGCTAACCGTCGCGCATCCAGGCAAGACAGGCTTCCTCCAAATCATCACCATCGTTTTCTATCGCGCCTAGGTCGAGGGACGGCGGCCGTTCCCGTCGGACCGTGGCGCCGATCTGACCGGCAATATCCCGAATGGCGTCGATGCCGGGCCCATCGTAGCGGATTGCCGTATGACCATGCCGGAGTGCTGCGGCCGCAAACCCCGGCGATCCTCCGCAATCCAACATCGCCTCTATCTTGACGGTTGGGTAGGCTCGCTGTGTGGCTTCCGCCATCGACAGGAAAACGGCCGGCCCAAGGGTGCCGGCCGCATCGGGCGCACTCAGCAGTACGATCCGCCGCCCGGCGTCGGCCGCTGCCGAGGCAGCGGCCATCGCCTGGCGGAGATTATGGACCGTGACTGCTTTTACCGTTTCGTTCAGTCGAGATTTCCAATCGCGGCAGCCGTGTCCGACATCCGGTTGGAGAAACCCCACTCGTTGTCGTACCAGGACAAAACGCGGACAAGCCGTCCGTCGATGACCTGCGTTTGCGTCAGATCGAAGACCGAGCTTGCCGGGTTGTGGTTGAAGTCGATTGACACCAGCGGCGCTTCATTGGTGGCAAGCACACCGTCGAGCGCGCCGGCCGCCGCCTGTTTGATCGCACCGTTGACCTCTTCCGCATCCGTTTCGCGGGAGGCGTCGAACTTCAAGTCGATCACCGACACGTTTGGCGTCGGCACGCGGATGGAGGTGCCGTCCAGTTTGCCATTGAGTTCCGGCAACACCAGGCCGACCGCCTTTGCAGCGCCCGTCGACGTCGGGATCATCGATACCGACGCCGCGCGTGCCCGGCGAAGATCGCTGTGCAACGTGTCGACCGTCGACTGATCGCCGGTGTAGGCGTGTACCGTTGTCATGAAGCCGCGGTCGATGCCGATCGCCTGGTTCAGGACATAGGCTACCGGCGCCAGACAGTTCGTCGTGCAGGACGCGTTCGAGATGATCGTGTGATCGGCGGAAAGCTGGTCGTGGTTCACGCCGTAAACGACGGTGATGTCGGCGCCGCTGGCAGGTGCCGAGACCAGGACGCGCTTTGCGCCGGCTTCCAGATGCAAGGCCGCCTGATCGCGGCTGGTGAAGATGCCGGTGCATTCCAGCGCCACGTCGACGCCGAGTTCCTTCCACGGTAGCTTGGCCGGGTCGCGTTCGGACGTGACCTTGATCTTGCCCTTGCCCAAGTCCATCCAGTCGTCGCCGGTCTTGATGTCGGCGTCGAGTTGGCCATGGACTGTGTCGTATTTGACCAAGTGTGCGTTGGACGCAACCGGGCCCAAGTCGTTGATACCGACGAACTCTACGTCCGTCCGGCCCGATTCATAGGCGGCCCGCAAGACCAAGCGCCCGATCCGGCCAAATCCATTAATTGCAACGCGAACTGCCATCGATGCTTCTCCCGAAAGTCAGAATGTGTCTCGTTTTCTCCGTCTTGAGCCTTCAACCCCGCGATCTTCAGGCGGAGGCGCCGAGGCTCACATGATGCCGTCTGACGGCGCGGCGGCGACTTTATCCCTATTATTTACAATTGCGCCTTGATCGCGTCGACCACCGCCGTCGGGGTAATGCCGAAATGCTCGTAGAGCTGACCCGCGGGCGCGGAGGCGCCGAAACCGGACATCCCGATGAATGCGCCCCGGCCGGCCAGGTACCGGTCCCATCCCATCGACGTCGCCGCCTCGACCGCGACCACCGCGCTGCCCGGCGCTAGCACCGACGTCCGGTAGGCCGCATCCTGCTGGTCGAACAACTCCAGGCAAGGGGCCGAGACGACCGTCGTTCCGATTCCGTCCTGCTGAAGGCGGTCCCTCGCGGCGAGCGCGATCTCGACCTCCGATCCGGTGGCGATGATGGTCGCCTGCCGGGCGCCTTCGGCGTCGGCCAGGATGTATGCGCCCCGTGCGCAGCGATTCTCTTCCGTGAACTCGGTCCGAACCGGCGGCACGCCCTGGCGGGTCAGCGCCAGTACCGACGGTGCGTCCCGGCTTTCGAGGGCGATTGCCCAGCATTCCAGCGTCTCTGTCGCGTCACAGGGGCGGAACACCTGCAGGTTCGGAATAGCGCGCAGGCTGGCCATATGCTCGACCGGCTGATGGGTCGGTCCGTCTTCGCCAAGCCCGATCGAATCATGGGTCATGACATAGACGACGCGCTGCTCCATCAGCGCCGCCAACCGGATCGACGGGCGGCAATAATCGGTGAAGACCAAGAAGGTGCCGCCGAACGGAATGAACCCGCCGTGCAGCGCGATCCCGTTCATGACCGCCGCCATGCCGTGCTCGCGCACGCCGTAGTAGATGTACTGGCCGCTGAAATCGTCACGGGAAACGTCGGCCATCGACGCGGCCTTGGTGAGGTTCGACCCGGTCAGGTCGGCCGAGCCGCCAACGAGCGACGGCACCGCTTCTACCAGCATGTCGAGCGTATTCTTCGAGGATTGGCGCGTCGCCAATTTCGGAGGATCGTCCGCCAGGGCTTGTTTCATGGCAGTCACCGCGCCCTGGAATCCTTCCGGCAGGTCACCGGCCATCATCCGTTTGAAGGTGGCCGCGGTATCGCCGTCGACCGATGCCAGCCGGTCCTGCCAACTCGCCAGTTTTCGCGCGCCGCTCGCACCGGCGGCCCGCCAGCCGTCCAGCGTCTCGTTGGGAATGACGAAGGGATCGTGCACCCAACCCATCGCGTCGCGCGTCGCCTGAACCTCGTCGGCGCCAAGCGCCGCGCCATGCGTCGATGCGGTGCCTTGTTTATTCGGTGCGCCGTATCCGATGACGGTTCGGCAGGCGATCATCGACGGTGCGTCGTCGGCCTGGGCCGCTTCAATGGCGGCGGCGATTGCCTCCGGATCGTGGCCGTCGATCGATTGCACGTGCCAGCCGCTTGCCTTGAAGCGCATGGCCTGATCGTCGCCGGTGGTCAGGTCGGTCGCGCCGTCGATCGAAATGGAGTTGTCGTCGAAGAAGACGATCAACTTGCCGAGACCCAGGTGGCCGGCCAGCGAAATCGCTTCCTGGCTGATGCCTTCCATCAAACAGCCGTCGCCGGTGAAGACATAGGTGTAATGATCGACCAGTTCCGGGCCGAAACGCGCCGCCAGCATGCGTTCCGCCAGGGCCATGCCGACCGCGTTGGCCAAGCCTTGGCCCAAGGGGCCGGTCGTGGTCTCGATACCGGGCGCATGGCCGTATTCGGGATGGCCGGCCGTTTTGCTGCCAAGCTGGCGGAAATTCTTGATCTGCTCGATATCCATGCCCGGATAACCGGTCAGGTAGAGCAACGCGTAGAGCAGCATCGACCCATGGCCGTTCGACAGCACAAAGCGGTCGCGATCGGGCCAATTCGGATCGGCGGGGTCGAACTTCATATAACGGCTGAAAAGCACGGTCGCGATGTCGGCCATGCCCATCGGCATGCCCGGATGACCGGAATTGGCCTTCTCGACCGCATCGATCGCAAGAAAACGTATCGCATTCGCCATATCCATATGGCTTGGCGATGACGCCGTGTTTGAGTCGGCGGCTGTCATTGGGCGGTATCCACTTTCCTATACTTCTATAGGGTTTTTCTGATGGTGCCGGTTGACGGATGTCGGATAGACGACGAGGCGTTTGCGGCCAACACCGGCGGCACCATGCCGCTCCCGTTAACGTCCGTCAATGCCGGAGGCCTTGCGCCGCCGGTGCGGTGTTTCGCCGGCCCGGATGGTCAGAGGACATTCGCGCCGTGACGGAGCGCTCGAACGGGCATAAATCCCACCAAAATTCCCATTTGGCCGAATTTCTTGTGGAACGTGCAGACGGCGTGACTTATGCTGCTGGCCGAGTGCAACATCTTGAATTCTAATTGATATCGAGTAGGCATAATGTCTCGATTACAAGAGGCTCACGAACGTCTGGAAACTGCGGTAACCCGGCTTGATCAAGCCGTGGAGAAGCGGTTTACCGTCGTCGACACGCAACAGGACGCGGCGGCACTGTCGGAAGAATTGGACGCCGTCCGATCCGACAACACGCGACTCCAAGCCGTTACATCGACGCTGGCGAGTCGCCTGGACAGTACGATAGACCGGTTGCGCAAGGTCCTGGATGAGTGACCGCGCCCCTTCTTAAATGACATTTGCGGAATAAAGCCGTCTCACCATGAGCCAAATCTCCATAACGATAAACGGCCGCGACTACTCCATCGTTTGCGACGACGGACAGGAAACGCATCTTGCGCGTCTCGCGGAATATCTCGACCGCCGCGTCGCCGAACTGGTCGAGTCCGTCGGACAGATCGGCGATAGCCGACTGTTGCTGATGGTCGGATTGTTGATCGCGGATGAATTGTCCGATGCCTATGCCGAGCTGGCAGTTACGCGCGGCGAAGCGGACAGCGACGTGTTGTCGCGTCTGAACGATTCGAAGACCGCTCAGATCTCGGAAGAGATGGCGGCCGCCCTGGAAACGACGTCGGCGCAGCTAGAAGCTATTGCCGCCCGGCTGGAAGAAGCCTAGGTATACATCGGGCGGTGGCTGCGCGGTTCGCCCGGTCACACATTGTCCCGGGGGCTTAAATCGTTTGCAGGGAGCTGTCACTGTCGGGATCCTGGTCTCGATACACGGCGCCCACCTGGTTAACCAGGTCCCAAACGGACTTTCCCGACCAACGGCCGAGGCGGCGCCGCCCAACTTCAATCACCGAACGGCCGTCGTGTGACCCCGGATTGCCCCCAATCGCTGCAGGAGGAGAAGAAGGCGCTGCGCAAGGTGTTGCGGGCGCGTCGAGCTGACGCCGCCGAACAATCCGGACGGGCCGGGCCGGCGTTGCGGGATGTGTTGACGGCCGCAGTATCGTTGCCGGACAAAGCCGCGGTGGCGGGATATCTGCCGATGGGCGAGGAGATCGATGTGTTGCCCACAATGTCGGCCTTGCGGATGTCCGGGCATGACATCGCGATGCCGGTCGTGGTCGGGCGCGGCCAACCCCTGCAGTTTAGGCGATGGCGGCCGGATGATCCGCTGGAGGACGGTCCCCTGGGAACCAAGCATCCGTGCGGATCGGCACCTGTTGTTCGGCCAGATGTGTTGATCGTGCCGCTCCTCGGATATGATCGGCGCGGCTACCGCCTGGGATATGGCGGTGGTTTTTACGACCGGACGGTCGCGGCGTTGCGGTCCGCCGGAGAGATCCTTGCGATCGGCGTTGGGTTCGCCGAGCAGGAAGTCGCGCAGGTTCCGCGTGGCCCGCAAGATGAAGCAATGGACTGGATCGTAACGCCACAGGAAGCGTTCCGAGCCGAAGGGGAAGCCTAATGCGGCTATTATTTTGCGGCGACGTCGTGGGACGCAGCGGACGGGACGCGGTTACCGACGCCTTGCCCGACTTGCGCAAAGACCTCGGCCTCGATTTCGTGGTCGTCAACGGCGAGAACGCGGCGCATGGGTTCGGTCTGACCGAAAAAATCTGCAATGAGCTGTTCGAGGCGGGTGCGGATGTCATCACCGGCGGCAATCATACCTGGGACAAGGCGGAAATCATTCCGGCCCTGAACGAGGATCGTCGTCTGCTGCGCCCGTTGAACTATCCGGCGGGCACTCCGGGGCGGGGCGAGCACGATTATCAGGACGGCCGCGGACGTAAAATCAAGGTGGTCAACGTGATGTGCCGCTTATTCATGGAGCTGCTGGACGATCCGTTTGCGGCATTGGAAAAAGCGTTGCCGCAGGGCACACCGAAATCCGCCGGATACGACGCAATCCTTGTCGATGTTCATGGCGAGGCGACTAGCGAGAAGTCCGCCCTGGGCATCGTAGCCGACGGGCATGCGACGCTCGTGGTTGGAACGCACACGCATGTGCCGACGGCCGATGCGCGGGTGCTGGGCGGCGGCACCGCCTATCAGACCGACGCGGGCATGTGCGGTGATTACGAGTCGGTTATCGGGATGGAACCGCGTGCGTCGATCCGGAATTTCCAGCGGCGGTTCCCGAAAGAACGGCTCAGTCCCGCGACGGGGGAGGGGACGCTGTGCGGCACGTTCGTTGAAACCGACCCAGCCACGGGGCTGGCGGCCCGCGTCGAGCCGGTTCGCGTCGGTGGCCGCCTCAGCAGGACGGTACCGGAAGTGGGTTAGTCGACCCGGCGGCCGATCTTTTCTTCCAAGGATTGCAGAATGTCGCGGCCCTTGTCGCCGCCGTCGCCCGTGGCTCCGTTCTCGATGATCGCCTCGACCGCATCGATATGGGCGGTTAGGTCCGAGACGAGCCCGTCGGTATCGGTCGATGACTTCAGCGTCCCCGATATCGACTGTGCGACCTGTGTGATCAACGGATACCCGAAGGTGCTGCCCTGACCGCGCATGTCGTGCGCGATCGATCGGACCTTCGCGACGGCTTCATCGCGCTTGGCATCGTCGGAAAGGGACGCGACACAACCGCGCAGCGTCTCGATGTCGCTCAGCGCCCAGTCCCGGTACTGCTCGGACAGTTTGCTGACGGCTTCCTCCGCACGCTTGAACGTATCCGCGTTGATGACGCTATTGTTCTGCGACGGTGCCGCAGCCGTGTTCTGCGTCGTGCGCCGTTGCATGGCCGCACCTTTCCATTGGGTCCTGGGGCGGGGACCGCACTGCCGGGCATGCGCCGCGGCCGGTCGCCGAATTACCGGCCGAATCAATCGCAAGTCAGGGTGAAGAATTCGTTAATCCGGCGTGTCCGCGGGCCGTCGCGGATACGGTTGATTACGCGGCCGCAATGACGCGCACCGGTCGCCGTAATCCCCGGAAACGCCGCAAATTTGCCATATTGGATTGTTAACAGACGCTATCAGCGGTTTATTTGCGTACAAAATGTGGTGTATAGACCGGCTATATTACTCATTGGCTTGAGGGCGTCCGCGCGGGCGCAGGAGCAATGGCTGGTCATTCCCAATTCAAGAACATCATGTACCGCAAGGGCGCGCAGGACAAAAAGCGCGCCAAGCTGTTCTCGAAACTCGGGCGCGAACTTACCGTCGCGGCCAAACAGGGCGGCGATGATCCGTCGGCGAATCCACGGCTGCGCTCCGCGATTTCGGCGGCGCGGTCGGCGAACATGCCGAAAGACAACATCGATCGCGCCATCAAGAAGGGCGCGGGCGGCACCGACGACACGAATTTCGAAGAGATGCGCTACGAAGGATACGGCCCGGGCGGCATCGCGGTGATCGTGGAAGCGCTTACCGACAACCGCAACCGGACGGCATCGGAACTCCGCTCCGCCTTCAGTAAGAACGGCGGCAACTTGGCGGAGTCCGGGTCCGTCAGTTTCATGTTTGATCGCGTCGGGGAAATCCGCTACGCGGCGGATGTCGCCGACGACGATGGCATGTTCGAAGCCGCCCTAGAGGCCGGCGCCGAGGATGTCCAATCCACCGCCGACGGGCATGAGATCATCTGCGCGGCGGAAGAACTGCATGCGGTGGCGGGCGTCTTGGCCGACACATTCGGCGATCCGGTTTCCGCCAATCTTGTGTGGCGCCCGCAAACCACGGTGACGGTCGGCGACAAGGAAGCATCGACCTTGTTCGGCCTGATGGACGCGCTGGACGACAATGACGATGTGCAGACGGTTTCGGCCAACTACGATATCGAAGAAGAGACATTGGCACGGTTGACGGCTTGAAACACGGAAACTCCATGCGTTTGATCGGTCTCGACCCCGGCTTACGGAGCACGGGATGGGGCATCATCGACGTATCGGGCAATCGGTTGGCCCATGTCGCGGACGGTGCGGTCCGGCCGGACCCGAAAGAACCGCTGGCTTGGCGTCTGCGCGCCCTGCATGACGGGCTGATGGAGATATTGGAACAGTATGCGCCGCACGAAGCCGCGGTCGAAGAAACATTCGTCAACAAGAACCCGTCGTCGACGCTGAAACTGGGTGAAGCGCGCGGCGTCGTCCTGGTGGTGCCGGCCTTGGCCGGACTGACCGTCGCGGAATATTCGGCGAACCGGATCAAGAAGTCGGTCGTCGGCGCGGGGCATGCGAACAAGGATCAGGTTCAGCACATGGTGTCTCGGCTGCTGCCAGGATGCACGATTTCGGGACCCGACGCCGCGGATGCGCTCGCGGTCGCGATCTGCCATGCGCATTTCGCCGAGACCTCGGCCGTCTGGTCGGGATCGCGGCAGGGGGTGGCGGGATGATTGCGTCATTGCGTGGCGTGTTGGAGGCGCTAGGCGAGGATAGCGCCGTCGTCGATGTCGGCGGTGTCGGCTATTTGGTTTTCTGTTCGTCGCGGACCTTGGGCGATCTGCCCGCGCCCGGGGGCACGGTTCGGTTCCACGTGGAGACGCATGTCCGGGAAGATCACATTCATTTGTATGGTTTCCTGGAGGAGGCCGAACGATCCTGGTTCCGGTTGTTGACTCGCGTCCAAGGTGTCGGCGCGAAGGTGGCGCTGGCGATCCTCAGCGCGGTCTCGACCGAAGAGCTGTTCCAGGCGGTCGCGGCGCAGGACAAGGCGACGGTCGCGCGGGCGAATGGCGTCGGCCCCAAACTGGCGGCGCGGATCGTCACGGAATTAAAGGATAAGGTCGGTGCGTTGTCGTTCAGCCCCGCGGCATGGGGCGCACAGGCGCCGGTCGCGGCGGAAGGGTCGTCGAACGAGGAAGCGGTGTCGGCACTGGTCAATCTTGGATTCTCGCGGACCGAAGCTTTCGGCGCCGTGGCGCGGGCGGGGCAGACGCTCGGCGAGACGGCAGCCATCGATGATTTGATCCGCATCGGCTTGAAGGAGTTGGCGCAGTGAGTCCGAACTCGGACCGTGTTGTCGAAGCGTCTTTCGCCGAGGAAGACGCGTCCGAAGCGTCGATCCGGCCGCAAAGCCTCGCCGACTTCATCGGCCAGCCGACGGTCCGGGAGAACTTGGCCGTCTTCATCGAGGCCGCGCGGGCGCGGTCCGAGGCGCTCGACCATACGCTGCTGCACGGCCCGCCGGGGCTCGGCAAGACCACGCTGGCGCAGATCGTGGCGCGCGAACTGGGCGTGAGCTTCCGCGCGACGTCGGGACCGGTTATCGCGAAGGCCGGGGACCTGGCCGCGATCCTCACGAATCTGCAGCCGCACGATGTGTTGTTCATCGACGAGATTCACCGGCTCAATCCGGCCGTCGAGGAAATCCTGTATCCCGCAATGGAGGATTTCCAGCTTGATCTCATCATCGGCGAAGGGCCGTCGGCCCGGTCCATCCGGATTGATCTGCCGCCCTTCACGTTGGTCGCGGCGACCACCCGGTCGGGCCTGATCACGACCCCGCTGCGCGAACGCTTCGGCATCCATCTGCGCATGAACTTCTACAGCGAAGAGGACCTGTGCAAGGTCGTGCAGCGCGGCGCGCGCGTCCTGGGCATGACGTTGACGCCGGAAGGCGCGGGCGAGATCGCCCGGCGCAGCCGCGGCACCCCGCGGGTCGCCGGCCGCCTGTTGCGCCGCGTGCGGGATTTCGCCCTGGTCGACGGTGATGGCGATGTCGACCAGAAGGCGGCGGACGCGGCGCTGAGCCGATTGGGAGTCGATCCGGACGGCCTCGACGCGATGGACCGGCGTTATTTGAACTATCTCGCGGTGAATTGCGCGGGCGGTCCGGCCGGTGTGGAAACGCTCGCGGCGGCGCTTGCGGACCAGCGCGATGTCCTGGAAGACGTCATCGAGCCGTATCTCATCCAGCAGGGATACCTGCAGCGGACCCAGCGCGGCCGCATGTTGACGTTGCAGGGCTGGCGCTATCTGGGAATGGACGCGCCGAAATCGGCCGCGCAGCAGCTTGAACTCATCGAGGGCGAAGACGACATACCGGAGGCCGGTAATGGCTGAGGCCGTATCGGATGACGTTCATGTCTTTCCGTTTCGGGTCTACTACGAGGATACAGACGCGGGCGGGGTTGTTTATTACGCGAACTATCTCAAATTTGCGGAGCGCGCGCGCAGCGAGCTTCTCCGGCATCTTGGGACCGACAACACGGCGTTATTGAAGAAATACGAGGTGATGTTTGCCGTCCGGGATTGTTCCGTTACCTATTTTAAGCCAGCGCATCTGGACGAAGCGCTGGAAGTGCACACGCGTATCACCGGGGTCGGCGGCGCCACGCTGTCGGCGCATCAGAGTGTCATGCGCGACGGCAAACTTCTGACCGACATGTCGGTACGACTTGCATGCCTTAGTCCGGCCGGACGGCCGGCGCGCCTGCCGGCGGAGATCCGATCGGTTTTGGCGACACTGCATAAACGGAGTTAGCGAGCAAAAGATATGGAACAAGGGATTGTTGACTCGGTTGCCTTGGCCGGTTCCACGGGCGCCAACGACCTGACGATTTGGAGCCTGTTTTTGCGGGCCGATTGGATCGTTAAGGTGGTCATGGGTGTGCTGGTGCTTGCATCGGTTTGGACGTGGGCGATCATCCTGGACAAGATGTGGCGCCTGCGTCGCCTGGAAACGCGGGCCTTGCGCTTCGAAGACGCTTTCTGGTCGGGCGGCTCGCTGGACGATCTTTATGAGCGTGTCGGACAACGGCCCTCTGACCCGATGACGGCCGTGTTTTCCTCGGCCATGCGCGAATGGCGGCGCTCTGCGGCGAAGGGGCTCGTGCAGCAGGCGACGGCGCGTGCCGGCCTGCAGGCTCGGATCGACCGCGTGATGCAGGTGACGCTCGGCCGCGAGATGGATCGTCTCGAACGCTACATGATCTTCCTGGCATCGGTTGGGTCGACGGCCCCGTTCATCGGCCTGTTCGGCACCGTCTGGGGAATCATGAACAGTTTCCAGGCGATCGCGGTGACGAAGCAGACCAATCTGGCCGTGGTCGCGCCCGGCATCGCCGAGGCGTTGTTCGCGACGGCGCTGGGTTTGATCGCCGCCATTCCCGCGGTGGTCGCCTACAACAAGATTTCCAATGACCTGGGCCGATACGGTGGCCGTTTGGAGGCGTTCGCCGTCGAGTTCAGCGCGATCCTCTCTCGGCAATTGGAAGAGGGAGATTAACCTGTGGCAGGTCCCGTCGAAGGGCAAGGCTCGTATTCGCGGCGCGACAGCAAGTTCCGCCGCCGGCCGATGTCCGAAATCAACGTGACGCCCTTCGTCGACGTCATGTTGGTGCTGCTCATCGTGTTCATGGTCACGGCGCCGTTGTTGTCGGTCGGTGTTCCGGTCGATTTGCCGAAGACCAAGGCCGCGTCGTTGAACGATTCACAGGAACCGCTCGTCATCAGTATCGACGGCGAAGGCGTGGTCTATATCCAGCAGAAGGCGGTGGAGATGGAACAGTTGATTCCACGGCTTGTCGCCATAACTGGAGCCAAGCCGGACACCAAGATTTTCGTACGGGGCGACCGGGCGATTCAGTACGGCACGGTGATGCAGGTCATGGGCGAAATCAGTTCCGCCGGCTTTAAGAAGGTCTCGCTGCTGGCGGAATTGCCCAAACCCGGTAACGCAAAGTCTAAATAGTCGAGTGCTATGCGCGGACCATTCATCCTATCCACGGTGTTGCATGTCGCGGTCGTCCTGCTGGCATGGATAGGGTTGCCGTCTTTCGCGCCGGATCGCGTTATCGAACCGCGGCAGGTCATCGACGTGGCCGTGGTGACGGATATTGCGACCAAGATTCCGCCGACACCGCCCAAGCCGGTCGTCAAGGCGAAACCCAAGCCCGAACCGAAACCGCAGCCCAAACCCAAGAAGGCGCCGCCGCCGCCCAAGCCGCAGGCGTCGCTGCCGAAGCCGCCGGCCCCGCCACCGCCGCCGCCCGATGCCGTTTCGCTGCCGGAGAAGCCGAAGCCCAAGAAACCCGAGCCCAAGCCGAAGCCGGAACCGAAACCGGTGGTCAAACCGGAGCCGAAGCCAGACCCGAAGCCGGTGGCAAAGCCGAAACCGGAGCCCAAACCGAAAGAGCCGCCCAAGAAGGTGGCGAAACCCGACGTGAAAGCGCCGCCCAGGCCGCGGCGCAAACCCAAGCCGCCGCCGGTGGACGATTTCGCTTCGGTACTGAAAACCGTCGAAAAGCTGAAGAAACAACCCAAGCCGGCGAAAAAAGCCGAGAAATCCTTCGACGAGTCGATCGCGGAAGCGCTGAAGAAACACGACAGCAGCAGCAAACCGCAGTCGCAGCAGGTCAGCCGCCTCGATCAGCGGTTGTCGATGAGCGAGGTCGACGCATTGAAGCGGCAGATCGAGGGTTGCTGGAACCCGCCGGCCGGTGCGCCGGAAGCCGAAAATCTGGTCGTCGAGGTCCGGTTGGTGATCAATCGGGACCGGACGGTTCAATCCGCGCAGATCGTCGATACGTCGCGAATGTTCCGCGAGCCCTTCTACCGGGCCGCCGCGGAGAGCGTGATCCGGGCAATCAAGAACCCGCGTTGCACGCCGCTCGAGCTACCACAGGGAAAGTATGATCTTTGGAAAGAAACACGCCTCACATTCGATCCGAGAGAATTGGTTGGACGCTGATGAGATTCATTGACGATATATTTTCGTGTCTGGCGCGACGCGCAATGGCGATTGCTGCGTCGATTATCCTGATTATCGCGGCATTGCCTGCTGCCGCCGAGTTGCAGGTGGACATCACCCGCGGCCATCTGCAGCCGCTGCCGATCGCGGTTGCCGATTTCCATGGCACGCAGTCGACCGAAACGCAGGTTGGACGCGACATCGCGACCGTGGTGGCGGCGGACCTGGAACGGTCGGGCCTATTCAAACCCGTCGACAAACGCGCTTTCCTGCAGGATGCCGCGTCGTTGCAGGTACAGCCGCGCTTTGCCGACTGGCGCGTCATCAATGCGCAGGCCTTGGTGAATGGTGCGATCCGGGTTCAGGGCGACGGCCGGTTGAAGGTCGAGTTCCGTCTTTGGGATGTGTTTGCCGAGGCGCAAATGGCTGGCCTGCAATACACGACGCGCCGGGAAAACTGGCGCCGTGTAGCGCATATCATCGCCGACGCGATCTATAAGCGGATCACCGGCGAGGAAGGCTATTTCGACACGCGCATCGTTTACGTCGCCGAAAGCGGTCCGGCGAACCGGCGCATCAAGCGGCTCGCCATCATGGATCAGGACGGCGCCAATCATCGGCATTTGACCGACGGGCGGTCGCTTGTCCTGACGCCGCGCTTCTCGCGTTCGGCGCAGGAAATCACCTATCTGTCCTATTTCAACAACACGCCGCGCGTCTATCTGTTCAATATCGACACCGGACGGCAGGAAGTGTTGGGCGCGTTCAAGGGCATGACCTTCGCCCCGCGCTTCGCGCCGAGTGGAAACTCGGTGATCATGTCGCACGCCGAGAACGGGAACTCGGACATCTACACGATGGATCTAAGGACGCGGAAATCCAAGCGGCTGACATCGCATCCGGCGATCGACACGTCGCCGAGTTTCTCGCCGGACGGTAAGCGCGTCGTGTTCAACTCGGACCGGGGCGGCAGCCCTCAGGTCTATGTCATGAACGCCAGCGGCGGCAATGTGCGCCGGATCAGCTTCAACCGCGGTCGCTACGCGACGCCGGTCTGGTCACCCCGTGGAGACCTGATCGCGTTTACCAAGCAAAGCGGGGGCCGGTTCTTCATCGGCGTCATGCGGCCCGACGGGAGCGGTGAGCGGCTGCTCAGCGAGAGCTTCCTGGAAGAGTCGCCGACATGGGCTCCGAACGGCCGGGTCATCATGTTCTTTCGTCAGGAACCGACAAATAAACAGGGCGGCGGCGGCGCCGTGCATTTGTATTCCGTCGACTTGACGGGACATAACCTTCGCCGTGTCGTCACGCCCGGTCAGGCGTCGGATCCAGCGTGGTCTCCAATAATTCCGTAAAGTATGTGTCAGAATTCAGGCAAGAAAATGGCAGATATTGCTTTGATGCAACGGAGTTATTTTTTAGTATTCACCTGTTGTGTTTCAAAGGATGACTGTTTAAGTTTGGGCCGTCGACCTATTGTCGGCGCGGGAACTTTTTGTTTGTCCTCCGAGGGGGTATTTTAGATGCGGTTTAAACTATTAAGCCTGCTGGCTGCATTGTTGCTGGTGTCGGCGTGTGCGACCGACCCAGAAGACACTGACGGCCAAACAGGTGGCGGCGCTGCGGCACAGACTGGGGGGTCGACGTCCGGCAGTGCACCCGTTCAGGTCGTTCCAGGTTCGATACAGGACTTTATCGTCAACGTTGGCGACCGCGTATTCTTTGATTTCGACAAGTCCACGCTGACGGCCAAGGCGCAGGGAACTCTGGACAAACAGGCAGCTTGGCTGTCCCGGATTTCTACCGCGACGATCACGGTCGAAGGCCATGCCGACGAACGCGGAACGCGTGAATACAACTTGGCTTTGGGCGACCGACGGGCAAACGCTGTGAAAGACTACCTGATCAGCAAAGGGGTCGCGGCGAATCGGATCAAGACCATCAGCTACGGCAAGGAACGCCCGGCGGTCCTTGGCTCGAATGAATGGGCTTGGTCGCAGAACCGGCGATCCGTTACCACGATCACCGGTGGGGCGAAGAGCTGACGAACTGTGGACGGCGGTCACCCCGGTGGTCGCCATCACAGCTGACGTCGTACACCAGCCGTCTTCGCCCGGTTAAAGTGGAACTATGAACGGGCGAAAGATGTTTCAGATTACTAGTGGGACCGCCGGATTACCGCGTCTGGCGGTCCACGCGCGTCTGCGGGGCGACCGAATTCAGGGTATCGCGCGCCGGGTTCTGCCTGGCGCATTGGCCGTGTTTATGGCCATCTTGGCGGGCCCCGCCGCGGCGCAGGATTCCGAATTGGCGCTGCAACTGCAACGCCTCCGGCGTGACCTCAGCGATCTGCAGGCCTATGTCTATTCCGGGAAGGCGCCGAAGCGCGACCCGATCGAAGGAGCTGTGCCATCGGCCGGCGGCGACAGCGCGTCGGTTTCCAGGATGCAGGTTCAAATCCAGAACCTCGAAGGGCAGATGCGGGATTTGACCGGCCGTATCGAGGAAGTCGAGTTCGGGGTCAACACGATCAAGGACCGGCTGGAGAAGCTGATCTCCGATGTGGATCAACGGTTCCGGGCGCTCGAAAACGGCGCGGCGGGTCAAAAGTCCGGCAGCCTTCCGTCGGGCGGCACGCAAGCGGCAGCAGACGCCGGGTCGGCAAAGGCCGGTGCCGCCGCGAAGGGGATCAAGCCGATCACCGGTGTCGGCCCCGGTGGCAAGGCAGCATCCGGCCAGCCGCTGCAGCCGGGCCAACAAGTCCTGGGCACATTGTCACGGTCCGGTGGTGCGACGGTCGTCAAGCCGCCGGTGAAGTCGATGCCGGACGCGCCAGCAGGCTCGCAGATCGCGTCGGCGGGCAAGGCGTCGGAAACGCCGCGTCAGCAATATGACCGTGCATTCAGCTTGTTGCAGCGGCGCGACTTCCCTGCCGCGGCGACCGCGTTCAAGGGCTTCGTCGACGGCAATCCGGATAGTCCGCTGGCCAGCAATGCACTGTATTGGTTGGGTGAAACTCATTACTTCCGCAACGACTATGCGGAGGCTGCGCGGATCTTCCTGGATGGGTACCAGAAATACCCGAAAGGCAACAAAGCGCCGGACAGTCTTTTCAAGCTTGGGAAATCCCTGTCGGGGATCAATGAAAAGAAGTCGGCCTGTGCGGCGTGGAAAAAGCTGGTGAAGTCTTTCCCGAAAGCCAACAAGCGATTACTCGCCAACGCCAAGAGCGAGATAAAGAGCTCCGGCTGCTCCTAAGCGGCAAGCGATGACAATGGATAGCGATTTCACCGCGGCCGCGCCCATCGGGCGCGACGAGTTCGCTTTTCGGATGGCAAGGCTCGGGCCGTTCGAAGCTGCGCCGCGGCTGGCCGTCGGATGTTCCGGCGGTGCCGACAGCATGGCGTTGACACTTCTAATGCAGGATTGGGCGACTGACCAAGGCGGGACCATGACCGCGTTGACGGTCGATCACCGGCTCCGTCCCGACTCCACCGAGGAAGCGAATCGTGTCGCCGCTTGGCTGAACGCCTGGAACATTCCGCACGAAATTCTGACCCGGCCGGAGTCGCGGGTTGACGGGAACCTGCAAGCAGCGGCCCGCACCGCCCGGTACGATCTGATGTCACGATGGTGCGTCCGGCATGGTGTATTGCATCTTGGATTGGCGCATCACCGCGAGGATCAGGCGGAAACAGTGATGCTTCGCCTGTCACGCGGCAGCGGCGTTGACGGATTGGCGGCAATGGCGCCGGTCGCGGAGACGCCTTCGGTCCGGCTGTTGAGGCCCTTGCTCGACTTGCCGAAGGCACGGCTCCGGGCAACCTTGGCGGCATGCGGCGTAGAGCATGTGGACGATCCGTCGAACGAAAACGAGTCCTTCGCGCGAGTGCGGTTTCGCCGGGCCGCGCCGATGCTTGCGTCGGAAGGCCTGACGGTGAAGCGGTTGTGCGATACGGCCCGCCGGATGGCGCGTGCCCGCCAGGCGCTCGACCAAGGAGCGGCGGACCTCCTAGCGCGGTCGGCGACGCTCTATCCCGAAGGATACGGATATCTCGATCGGGCTGCCCTGTGTGCCGCGCCGGAGGAGATCGTGCTGCGGGCCCTGGCGAGAATGCTTAGTTGCATTGGTGGTACACCCTATCCGCCGCGGCTCGAAAGGCTGGAGCGGCTCTATGCCGCGCTGACGGCGCCGGTGGGGCTGAAAAGCGCGCGGACGTTGATGGGATGCCGCATTGCGCCGATGCATGACCAAGTGTTGATCTGCCGTGAGCCGCGGGCGGCCAGGGATTCCCTGGCGGCGGACGGCGATATGCTGTGGGACGGCCGGTTTAGGCTGACCGTCGATGGCGACCCTCGTTTCGAGCTGCGCCGGCTTGGGCGAAAGGGGTGGACCGAAATCGTCAAGGCGAGCCCGGAAATGCGGAAAACCGCGATTCCGGCGGCTGTCCGCCCGTCGCTTCCTACTTTTTGGCATCTTGACGTGGTCGCGTCCGTACCCCACTTGAGTTATGTGTATCGCGGGACCGAGTTCGTCCCCCCTCGCGTTCGGGATTTGCGGTTCGCGCCGGTCCGGCCCCTCAGTTCGGCCCGGGTCGCCGAATCGGGCTCGGTAGCAAATGCTTAACCCGCGGTATGGCTTTGTGTTATTGAAGGATTAGGCCAGGACGGCGACCGGCGCGGAGCGCCTGTAGGACTCCCATATTTGGCCTTTAAACCGATGGAGACTTGGCGCTGTTCGGCAGGAATATAGCACTTTGGATTGTGATCCTGATCCTTCTGATCGGGCTCTTTAATCTATTTCAGGGATCGACGCACCGGTCGGCGGATATGCCGATTCCGTATTCGGCCTTCCTCGATAAGGTTGAAGCGGGTGACGTAAAGAAAGTCACGATCGAAGGCCGTAAAATTTCGATCATCGATAACGCCGGGGCGAATTTCATCACCAATGCGCCCGATGATCCGAACCTCGTCGATAAACTCGTCAAACATAAAGTAACGATCGAAGCGGAGCCGCCGGAAGAAGGCATGCCGACGTTGTTTGCGGTGCTGCTGAATTGGTTCCCGATTCTGCTGCTGATCGGCGTTTGGATCTTCTTCATGCGCCAGATGCAATCCGGTGGCGGCCGTGCCATGGGCTTCGGGAAGTCGCGGGCGCGCCTGCTGACCGAGAAGACCGGGCGCGTCACCTTCGAGGATGTCGCCGGTATCGACGAAGCCAAGCAGGAGCTTGAAGAGATCGTCGAGTTCCTGCGCGATCCGCAGAAGTTCCAACGGCTCGGTGGCCGCATTCCGAAAGGCGTGCTGCTGGTCGGACCGCCGGGTACCGGTAAGACGTTGCTGGCGCGCGCCATCGCCGGTGAGGCGAACGTACCCTTCTTCACGATTTCCGGTTCCGAATTCGTCGAGATGTTCGTCGGAGTCGGCGCATCGCGCGTGCGCGACATGTTCGAGCAGGCGAAAAAGAATGCGCCCTGCCTGGTGTTCATCGATGAAATTGACGCTGTCGGCCGACACCGCGGCGCCGGCCTCGGCGGCGGCAACGACGAGCGCGAACAGACCCTCAACCAGTTGCTGGTCGAGATGGACGGCTTCGAAGCGAACGAGGGCGTTATCCTGATCGCCGCGACGAACCGTCCCGATGTGTTGGACCCGGCGCTGCTGCGTCCCGGCCGCTTCGACCGTCAGGTCGTCGTGCCGAACCCCGACGTGCTGGGCCGCGAGAAGATCTTGAAGGTGCATCTGCGGAAAGTGCCGCTGGCGCCGAATGTCGACGCCCGCATCATCGCCCGCGGGACGCCCGGGTTCTCGGGCGCCGATCTTGCGAACTTGGTGAACGAGGCCGCTTTGCTCGCCGCGCGTAAGAACCGCCGCGTCGTCTCCATGCAGGAATTGGAGGATGCCAAGGATAAGGTCATGATGGGCACCGAACGGCGCTCCATGGTCATGACCGAAGAGGAGAAGCGCCTGACCGCCTATCACGAGGCCGGGCATGCGATTGCCTCGCTGCACTGCGAAGCTTCCGATCCGATCCACAAGGCGACGATCATTCCGCGCGGCCGTGCGTTGGGCATGGTCATGCGGTTGCCCGAGAAGGATCAGTATTCGATGTCGCGCGACCAGCTCGAGGCCAACCTCGTGGTGGCGATGGGCGGGCGCGTCGCGGAAGACCTTATCTTCGGGCGCGAGAAGGTGACGACCGGTGCGTCGAACGATATCGCGCAGGCGACCGACATCGCCCGCAAGATGGTCACCGAATGGGGCATGAGCGATAAGCTCGGCCCGCTGCGCTACAACGAGAACCAGGAAGAGATATTCCTCGGCCATTCCGTGGCGCAGACCAAGAGCGTTTCGGACGCGACGGCGGAGGTGATCGACCGGGAAGTCAGGGACATTGTCGATAGCGCCGACGGTCAATGCCGGACGATCCTCACGGAAAATCTTGACGACCTGCACACACTCGCCAAGGCGCTGCTCGAATACGAGACGCTGTCCGGTGACGAAATCAACGCGCTGCTGCGCGGCGAGGAAATCGTACGCGAGAAGGACGATGACACGCCGCCGCCCAGCGGTGTCCGCTCGTCGGTTCCGACTACCGACGGAACCGGTGGCGCCGGCGGCCCTGTCGGGCCCGGTCCGGAACCCGAACCACAGGGCGGATAACAAGGCTGATTGAGCGCGGCCCGCTGAGACAATCGGCGGGCCGTTGCCTTGTCAGCGCTCGATTTCCCCGTTAAACAGCGCATTCGATCGTATTCCGGCGCTGTGATCCGTTTCGGGTATTTGCATCGCCGGTTCTTGCTGCGACGGCGGGACAAAGTTGGAGGAGGTCATGAGCCGTAAGTTCTTCGGCACGGACGGTGTCCGCGGATTAGCCAACGAAGAACCCATTACACCGCAGACCGTACTGCGTCTGTCGATGGCGGCAGCCGAACGGTTCAGGCGTGGCGACCACCGCCACACGGTCGTCATCGGCAAGGATACACGGCTGTCCGGCTATATGTTGGAGCCGGCGCTGACCGCCGGGTTTGTCGCGATGGGCATGGACGTGGCGCTGGTCGGCCCGATGCCGACGCCGGCTGTGGCCATGCTGACCCGGTCGCTGAGGGCCGACCTCGGCGTCGTTATATCCGCCTCGCACAATCTCTATCAGGATAACGGTATCAAGCTGTTCGGCCCCGACGGGTACAAGCTGTCGGACGAGGACGAATCCGAGATCGAGACACTAATGGAAAACGGCGACTTCGCGCTCGCGGGATCGTCGGGCCTTGGCCGGGCGCGCCGCATGGAAGATGCGCCGGGCCGTTATGTCGAATTCGTCAAGCAATCCTTTCCGCGCGGTATGCGGCTCGACGGCTTGAAGATCGTCGTTGATTGCGCGAACGGCGCCGCCTATCGGGTCGCGCCCAGCGTGTTCTGGGAGTTGGGCGCGGATGTGGTCCCGGTTGCGGTGCAGCCGGACGGGTTGAACATCAACAAGAAATGCGGCGCGACCGATCCATCGCATATGTGCGAACAAGTCGTGGCGCATGGCGCGCATATCGGCATTGCACTCGATGGTGATGCGGACCGCCTGATCATCGCCGACGAGCACGGCCAACGTCTCGACGGCGACCAACTGATGGCGTTGATTGCCTCGAACTGGCATCGACAGGGCCGTCTGCAAGGCGGCGGTGTTGTCGGCACGGTGATGTCGAACCTCGGTTTCGAGCGGTTTCTCGGCACGGTCGGGCTGGACCTCGTGCGCACCCCGGTCGGCGATCGCTATGTCGTCGAACATATGCGCCGGCACGACTTCAACGTCGGCGGCGAGCAGTCGGGGCACATCATCCTGAATGACTACGTGACCACTGGTGACGCATTGATCGCGGCGCTGCAGGTCCTGGCGGTGGTTGCCGAACAGGGACGTCCGGTCAGCGATGTTTGCCGCGTGTTCGAGCCGGTGCCGCAGCTTTTGCGAAATGTGAAATTCAACGGCGGCGCGCCGCTGGAAGCGGATGAGGTCAAGGCGGCGATCGCGGAAGGCGAGACCCAGCTGGGAAACGGTGGGCGGCTGGTGATCCGTCCGTCGGGAACGGAACCGGTTATTCGTGTCATGGCCGAGGGCGACGATTCCGCGTTGGTCGATTCCGTGGTCGGCAATATCGTCGATACGATCAAACGCACCGCGGCTTCGTGACCGAAACGCCCATGCAAAAAGCCCGTGTCCTGATCATCGCCGGGTCGGATTCCGGCGGCGGTGCGGGCATCCAAGCCGATATCAAGACGGTCACCGCACTTGGCGGGTATGCCATGACGGCGGTGACGGCTTTGACGGCGCAGAACACCCAAGGCGTGTTCGACGTGATGGGCGTCGAGCCGGGTTTCATTGCGCAACAAATACGGCTGGTGCTGGATGACATCGGCGCGGATGCGCTGAAGACGGGCATGCTGCACAACGCGGCGGTGATCGAGACGGTGGCGGACACGATCGTCGAAACCGCGTCGATGATCCCGTTGGTGGTCGATCCCGTCATGTTCGCCAAGGGCGGGCATTCACTGTTAGAAGATGCCGCCATGTCCGCGCTGAAACAGCGTCTGTTGCCGATGGCGGCTGTGTTGACCCCGAACATCCCGGAAGCCGAAGCGCTCTGTGGGGCGTCGATCGGTGATGTGGACGCCATGGCGGAAGCGGCGCGGGACATCGCCGCACTAGGGCCTTCGGCCGTGTTGGTGAAGGGCGGCCATCTTCCGGGCGGAGAGGTGACCGATGTGCTGTTTCAGGACGGTGCAGTCGAGGTCTTTCCCGATACCCGTATCGACACGCCGCATACCCATGGCACCGGATGCACGTTGGCATCGGCCATCGCCACCGGTTTGGCGCAGGGCCTGGCGTTGACGGATTCCGTCCGCCGCGCCCGCGCCTATGTCCGCGCCGCCATCTCGACCGCGCCGGGCATCGGCACCGGCCACGGGCCGTTGAACCACGGTCATACGGTAGGGCCGTTCAACGGTTAAGCGAAGGACGCCCCGGCGCAGGCCGGGTCCATCAGCATATTCCGGATCGTCTCGAGGCCGACCTTGAGTTCGTCGCGCGTGCGCGGCATGCCGAAACAAAGGCGCACGGCATGCGGCGTGCTGTTGCGGCCGACCGCGAAGCTCTCTGCGGGTGTGACGGCAACATGCCGGCGGCGTGCTTCGGTGACGAAATCGTTGGCGCGCCACGGGTCGGGAAGCTGTAGCCAGAGATGGATCGGGCCGCTCCGGATCATCTGTCCGTCGACGGACAGGATTTCATCGCACATCGTCATTCGCGCCGCGATCTCGCCTTTCCGGCCGTCGAGAATGCGCTCGGCGGCACCGCTCTCGATCCAGCGCGCGGCGATCTCGGTGGTGATCGGTGTTGCGGTCCAGCAGGTTGCCCAGATCGCGGCGGACAGCCGGTCGGTCATCGCGGCGGGCGCGGCGATATATCCGACCCGCAGGCCCGGTGCGATCGTCTTCGAAAGGCTGGTGATGTAATAGCTTCGTTCCGGCGCGAAGGTCGCGATGGGCGGCGGCGGCGCATCGAACAGATAAGCGAGGATGTCATCCTCGATGATGCTGACGTCATAGCGCCGTGCGATGTCGGCGATTTCCTTGCGGCGCTCGACCGGCATCACGGCGGTGGTTGGATTCTGACCTGTCGGAATGCAGTAGAGCACACGGACTTGTCCATCCCGGCACGCGTCCTCGAAGGCGCCGGGTATCACGCCGCCTTCGTCCATTGGTAGTCCGTCGAGCCGTAGGCCGAGCGTTGCGGCGACGGATTTAACGCCGGAATAGGTTAGGCATTCGGTGACGACACGGTCGCCCGGCCTGGTCAGCGCGCTGAGGGAAACCAGGATTCCATGCTGCGCCCCAGCGGTCTGCACCACCTGCTGCGGCGTTACGTCTAGCCCTACCTTCGCCATCCATTGCGCCCCGGCCGCGCGTTGGCGTTCGGTGCCGGCATTCGGTTGATAGTCCAGCAGCGCACCGCAATTCGGATCCGACGACAGCTCCTGCAGCGTTTCGGCAAGTTGACGTTCTTCTTCGGCGCCGGGCGGGGGGAAGGCGAAGGTGAGATCGGTCAACCCCGGCTCGGGCTCCGCATGCACCGGGTGCTGGTGCCGGTACCCGGGCCGCATCACATAGGTGCCCCGGCCGACCTCGCCCTTGACCAGGCCGGCGCGTTCCGCGTCCGCATAAGCCCGGCTGACCGTGCCGACGGTGACGCCGAGGGCCCATGCCAATTCGCGCTGCGGCGGCAATCTTTCGCCGGACGCCAACCGCCCGTCGGCAATATCGGCGGCGATGGATTGGGAGATCGCCCGGTATTTAGGGCCTGCGTGATCTTCGAGTGAAGGCTTCCATATTGTCATGGTGACAATATACAAATTGACACCGTGATGGCACAAGAATAAAAGCGAAAATATATCAATTAGGGCCAAATATACTGAATTTGGGGACGATGAATGGGTGCAATATCAAAATGTCCTGAAATTGAACCGAGATTGGCCATCGGCGTTCTTGGATCAACGGTTGCCGAACGGATTGTCGGCGTTCTCGATCTTCTCCAGACCTGGCAGGAGCGGGTCAGTCAACGGCGCCGGCTGGCGGCGCTCGACGACCGTATGCGGCGGGACATCGGTGTCAGCATGGCCGACGTCGAGCGGGAAGCCGGGAAATGGTTCTGGCAGCGTTAGACGATATACGAACGTGTCGTTCGAAGTGGGGTGATGACAGGAGACAGAAATGAACGAAATTCCGATTTATCAGGTCGACGCATTTGCAGACCATGTCTTTGCGGGCAATCCGGCGGCGGTCTGTCCGCTTGACGAATGGCTTCCGGACGCGACGATGCAGAATATCGCCGCGGAGAACAATCTCTCGGAAACCGCATTTTTCGTCCGGAATGATGATCATTTCGATATCCGCTGGTTCACACCGGTTGCGGAGATCGATTTGGCCGGCCATCCGACGCTCGCGACGGCCCATATCATTTTCACCGAATTGGAACCTTGCCGCCGCGATATTCGGTTCCGCAGCAAGCTCGGTGATTCCCTTGTCGTTCAGCGCGCAAAAGATCGCCTGTTGATGGATTTCCCGTCCAGGGCGCCGGAACAAGCCAACGGGCTCGGCGACGTGGCCCGGGCATTGGGCGCGGCGCCGGCGGAATTGCTGCGGGCGCGGGACGGATTCGCGGTGTTCGAGACGGAAGCGCGCGTTCGGCGCCTGCGGCCGGATATGGCCCGCGTCGCCGGGTTGGATTTGCACGGACTGATCGTCACCGCGCCGGGGGACGACTGCGATTTCGTATCCCGGTTCTTCGCGCCGCGGATGGGCATTCCGGAAGACCCCGTGACGGGTTCCGCGCATTGCACGCTCATCCCGTATTGGGCGAAACGGCTCGACAAGACGGAACTGCATGCCCGGCAGATATCGGCACGCGGCGGCGAACTGTTCTGCCGCTATCGGGGCGACCGTGTTGAAATCGGCGGGCATGCGGCGTTGTATATGAAAGGCACGATCTACGTCTAAGCGGTACGGATGAAATGGCAAAGCCGGTTATCAGGATTGCGGAAACCGACGACGACTTCCGGCAGGCGCGGGGGCTTGTCCACGAGTACGCCGACTGGCTCGAGGTCGATTTGTGTTTCCAGGGCTTCGACGAGGAAATGGCGCATTTTGCGTCCGTCTACGGGCCGCCGCGCGGCCGCTTGCTGTTGGCCATGGACGGCGCCGAGGCTGTGGGATGTGTCGGCCTTCGGCCAATCTCCGCTGCCGGGGAAGGGGAAATCAAGCGCCTGTTTGTCCGTCCGTCCCATCGGGGTACAGGATTGGGCAATGCGCTTTTCGCCGCGATAATCGATGCGGCGCGGACCCTGGAGTACCGGCGTTTGCGGCTCGATACGCTGCCGCGGCGAATGCCGGAAGCCGCTGTTATGTATCGACGTTTCGGTTGGGTCGAAACGCCGGCCTATTACGACAATCCGATCCCCGACGTGGTCTTCTATGAGCTTGATCTCGTGTCATAGAAACACCGCAAGATTCGGGTGGCGGCGGCCCGGCCTTTGTCCGTAAGCTGACGCCATGATGACCGAAATCACCGATCAGAAAACCTACGAACGGATCGAGCAGGCCATTCATTGGCTCGCCGATCATTATGTTGAACAGCCCAGTCTGGCCCTCGCGGCGTCGGAAGCGGGACTCAGCGAATATCACTTCCAACGCCTGTTCTCGCGGTGGGTCGGGGTCAGCCCGAAGAAGTTTCTGCAATATCTGACCTTGTCGCATGCCAAGGAACGGCTCGCGGCCAGCGATAGCGTGCTTGATGCCGCCTACGACGCAGGCTTGTCGGGGCCGAGCCGTCTGCATGACCTGTTTGTCACGCACGAAGCGATGACCCCCGGGGAATGGAAGGCGATGGGGACGGGGCTGACGCTGTCCTACGGATGGCACGACAGCCCGTTCGGGGACAGCCTGCTGGTGGCCACGGACCGCGGGCTCTGCGGGCTTGCCTTCGTCCTGAACGAGGGCCGGCGGGCGACCGAAGAGGACTTGTTGTCCCGATGGGGCGAGGCAACGATCGTCGAGGATCCCGACAAGACGAGGGAATTCGCCACCGCCGCCTTCGGAACCGGGGAAGACAAGCTTCATTTGGTGCTGCGCGGAACTCCCTTCCAGACCAAGGTCTGGGAAGCTTTGTTGCGCATCCCGCCCGGCGCGGTGGTTAGTTACGAACGTTTGGCCAAGCATCTGGGAAAACCGCAAGGTGCGCGCGCCGTCGCCGGGGCCGTGGCGTTGAACCCTGTCTCGTGGATCGTGCCATGTCACCGCGTCATTCGCAGCACCGGTGCGATCACCGGCTATCGCTGGGGACCGGACCGTAAGCGCGTCATTCTGGGCTGGGAAGCGGCGGAGGCCGACCGCGTCGGCTCTACCGCCTAGCGAAGCCCGCCCCAGGCGATGAACCCGGGATTCCGGAAGCCGTTCTTGCCGTACTCGAAGGGGTCGCCGTCGGTCGTCGTGAGTTTGCCGCCGGCCGCAGCTAGGACCGCATGCCCGGCGGCAGTATCCCATTCCATGGTTGGGCCGAAACGCGGATAGAGATCGGCATCACCCGCCGCTACGAGGCAGAACTTAAGCGAACTGCCGCAGATGATCCGGTCGGCGATCGTGTAATCCCCCAGGAAACGTTCGAGTTCGGAGTCGCTGCCATGCCGCCGGCTCGAGGCGATGGTGAGCCCTGCCTTCGGCGGTTTCCGTACGGTGATGGTTTCGGCTGGACCGCCGCCATCCCGGATCGTGGCGCCGTCGCCCACGATACCGCTGTAGGTGACGTCACGCGCGGGGGCGTGGACGACCCCGAGGACGGGTTGGCCCTTTTGGACAAGCGCTATATTCACCGTGAACTCGCCGTTTCGGTTCAGGAATTCCCGTGTGCCGTCCAGCGGGTCGACCAGCCAAAACGCATCCTCGACCGTGGGTATCTTGCCGGCGGCAGCCTCTTCCTCGGCGACGATAGGGATATCAGGGGTGAGAGCTTGCAGGGCATTCAAGATGACCGCCTCGGCGTTGACGTCGGCTTCGGTAACCGGTGAGTCGTCGGCCTTTTGGTCGACGTCGAAGTCGGTTCCGTAAATCTCGAGGATCACGTCCCCGGCTTGCAGAGCGGCCTTTTCTATCGCGGCGAGAAGCGCTGTCGGGTCGGTCATCCAAATCTCCCGACGGTGGTTGCCGCCGATTGGCCGATTGTTCGCGTTTTCATCTGGATTTCCGTTCCCCGATTGACGGGGCGATCATAGGGACGGCCAGGGCGGCGTCAAAGCCTAATCTAGGATGCGGTTTTCATCCGGCTTTTCGCTGCGTTCAACACCACCGTGCCGAGGGGCCGTGCCATGAACCGGGACGCCTGGTCCTTGGAGGAATGGAGCGGTCGGTCGATGCCGGCTTTCTTCTTGAGATGGTCGACGAAATCCCGCGGATCCTGAAGGTCGATCCAGACTTGCGGCAAGAAGAGGCCGCGCGTATTCCCGGACTGAATCAAAAGGCCGTCGTTTGGTCGCCGAAGCTGGCTTACGAGGTCTTCCTCGTCGGTGAAATCGATCCGCTGTATCGGCGAGATCAGGGAGATCGAGATGCTGAGGTCGGTGAGTTCGTCGTAGGTGAGCGGCGGGAAGCGCGGGTCCTTGAAGCCCGCACTGAACGCGTTTTCCACGACATCCACCACTAGGGACCGTTTCGGTTCGACCGTACCGATACAGCCGCGCAGCTTGGACCCGTGTTTCAAGGTTACGAATGTCGCAGCTGCCGGGCGGAGCGGATCGGGCACTTTCGAAAGGTCAATCCGGGGGGCCTTTCCATACCGGACTGCGTAGCGCAGCGTAGACGAGGCGCTCCGGAGCAGTCGTCTGGCATGCGGCAGGATCTGCGCTTGCGGGTCGACCCGACGGTCGCGAGGCGGTTGACCCGAAACGGAACTGTTTTCCCGGAACGCCCAGGATCCGTATCCGACCACCCGGTCGCGCGGGCCGCCGGTATCGCCGGAATTGCACAGGTCCAAACGGTCGGCGGAGAGATCGTGGCGTTGTGCGCTCAGCAGCATCCCGGCGATCGGCAGACGGCCGCATGCCTGCTCCGACGACAAGTTGTCGGGGGAGAGCGATTCGATCGCCGCCGCGGCCTTGCCATCCAGGTCCTGTGCGGCATCGTAATCGTGGTAGTGGCTCAGATCCGAGCTGATGACGATCAACGTCTCCGGACCGCCCCAAAGGCGGTCGAGAAGGGCGGCGATCTGTTCCGGGCTCGCGCCGCCGACGACCAAGGGTACGAGCGTGAAGTCGTTGAGAACCCGCTGCAGGAAGGGTAGCTGAACCTCGAGGCAGTGTTCCTCGCGATGGGCATCGTCGCGCAATTCGACAAAGGGGAGTCCGGCGATGGCGTGGATCGACGGACGATCCAGTGGCACCATTCCCAACGGTGTTTGGAAGGCATCGGCGGTCGGTGCGGCCACGCCGGGGATCGCCACCCGATGGCCGGGGCCCAATAGGACGACCCGCCGGATGCGGTCGGCGGCCTGGCGGAGCTGGGCGTAGGCCGGTCCGGCGACGGCGGCGGAATAGACATAGCCGGCATGGGGAACGATGATGGCCTTGGGCGGCGATTCCGCCGGCATGGGACGCACCGACAGGTATCCGTCGACGTCGCGGGACAACGTCTCGGCATCGGCCGGATAGAAGAAACCGGCAACGGCAGGCGGTCGCACCGCAGTCATTCCCGCGGACCTCCTTCGAATTCGATCAAGCGCCGGAACGCCCTTACCGAATATTAAAGCCCGGGTTGTAGCGTCCGATAGAGGGTTGCCGGCACGGTATCTTGCGGCGCAGCAATCCAACGCTACATCATAGGAACAGGATCATAACACCTGGTTAACCGAAATGGAGCGATTAGAAGGGTATAGTGGGAGACATTGGACGCAGGTCGAGGATGGCCGGCTGCAATGCGACATCTGTCCGCGCGAATGCAAATTGCAGGATGGCCAGCGGGGACTATGCTTCGTCCGAGGACGTGCCGGCGACGCGATTGTTCTCACCACCTATGGACGGTCCAGCGGCTTCTGTATCGACCCGATCGAGAAGAAGCCGCTCAACCATTTCTTTCCGGGAACGCCCGTCCTGTCCTTTGGTACGGCGGGATGCAACCTTACCTGCAAGTTCTGCCAGAACTGGGATATCTCGAAATCCCGGGAGATGGACCGGTTGATGGATCAGGCCGCGCCGGAAACGATCGCGGAGGCGGCGGTCCGCACCGGCTGCCGCTCGGTCGCCTACACCTACAACGACCCCGCCATCTTCCTCGAATATGCCGTCGACGTCGCGGCAGCCTGCCGCATGCGCGGCATCCGGAACGTAGCGGTGACGGCAGGTTACATGAAGGCCGCAGCGCGGGAAGAGTTCTTCGGCGCGATGGATGCGGCGAATATCGACCTCAAGGCGTTTACCGAAGGGTTTTACAAGTCGCTCTGCACGGCGGGACTGGGTCCGGTGCTGGAGACCCTGTGCTACCTCAGGCATGAGACGGATGTGTGGGTGGAGATCACCACGCTGCTGATCCCCGGTGAGAATGACACCGCGGGTGAGATCGAGGCGCTTTCCCAATGGATTATGGACAACCTGGGTCCGGATGTGCCGCTCCATTTCTCGGCCTTCCATCCCGATTACCGCATGACCGACGTCCCGGCGACCCCGGCCGGGACGCTGCACCGGGCGCGCGATATCGCCCGCGCCAACGGGCTGCGCTATGTCTACACGGGCAACATCCATGATAAGGCGGGCGGCAGCACCTATTGCCATGCCTGCGGCGACTGCCTGATCGGCCGCGACTGGTATGCCCTCTCCGATTGGAACATCGAAAATGGGCATTGCGCGTCCTGCGGGACGGCGGTGGCGGGGCATTTCGACGCGGTTCCCGGCGACTGGGGCCGGAAGCGCCAACCGGTTCGAATTTCCGCCTTTGCCTAGCGATTCCAGCCCGGAAGTTACCCTTCCTTAATCATCGTCCGTTACCGTGTTCCGTCCAATTCCCTGACCACAGCGGAACGGCGCGACATCGCATGAATCTCGAAGAGCTCGGGGAAAAAATCCGCGCCTATTATGAGCCGCGGCTGGCTGCCACGGATGACTACTACGAAGCGGTCGGGTACGCGGCGCCGGAATTTGCGACGACGCGATACGCCATCCTCTGCGACATCGGTACTCTGAACGAAGCGTCAGTCCTCGAGATCGGCTGCGGCGTCGGCAATCTCCTCGCCTATATGAAGGAGAACGGTTTCAAGGGCGCCTATACCGGGCTCGACCTGATGCCGGAAATGCTCGCGCAGGCGCGGCAACGGCACCCGGAGGCGCGCTTTATCGAGGGCGACTTGCTGCAAATGAAGAACGGCGAGGCGGCCGATTACATCATCGCCAGCGGGGTCTATCAGCACGCGTCGAAAGAGCTGTTCCAGAGGTCAATTGCGGCGATGTTTCAACGATGCAAGGTGGCGGTCGCGTTCAACATGTTCTCGATATGGTGCCCGGCCGAGAGCCGGAACGAGTACCTGTTCGTCGACCCGTTGGAAACCATGGATTTCTGCCGGCAGTTCACGCAACATCTGCTGCTGCGGCACGAATACATGCCGCATGATTTCACGATCTATATGTATCGCTGATCAACGGCCAGTCGCGGCTTCTTGGGCGGTGGTCGGTCCCACGGCGTTCCAATCCTTCCGCTGGCTTAGATTGGCGGCGGTCACCAACGCCGAATAGACGGTCACTGCGATGAAGGTTTCCGCAGACCACGCGATCCGTGTGTCGAACTGTTGCAACCCGAAAACCAAGGCCGGGCCAAAGGCGGTGATGACGCGTGCGCTTAGGGGGCTGATCTTCGCCATCCCAACCTGGTTGAACCAAACCGGCATCGCGATGAGCAGGATGGCCGCGGATGCCACGCCGAACAGGCCCGATGTGTCGATGCCGGCTGTACTGGGCATGCCCTCGTAGGCCAATCCGCATCCTGCGACCGCCAGCAGGCCGAAGAATCGGGTTCCGAGGAGAGCCGCCGGGGCGGCCCCGCGTTCGTCGAGCCGCTTTGCGTAAAGATGGCTGACGGTAATCAGCGCGCCGGCGACCAATGCAAGCGCTGCGCTGCCCAACGCCATCCGGCCGTCGCCGGCCTGAAAGCCGGACCGGCCGCTGACGACGATCCAGACCAGAACGGCCAATGTGCACATTGTTCCAGCCTGCAAGATGCGTTGCAACGGTGTGCTGTAGCTTGGCCGGGCGATGCTGAAGCGGCTGCCGGCTAGTGCAATCACGACGAAGGGGCCGATACCGGCAAACAGCGTGTTGACGATCGACGGATCGAGAAACTTCAAAGCGAAGAAATAGGCGGTCCAAGCGCCGGCGGTGGCGAGGTTCATCATCGCGGTATCCGTCGGCGCGGCCGCAATGATCTTCAGGCTCGCACTGTCCTTCCACGCGGAAACTGCCAGTCCGACCAATGTCATCGAGCCGAAGGCGATCAGCAGCACGAGAAACACGCTGACCGATTGGAACGCACCGCCGAAATAGACGTCCCGAACGGCGCTGCAAAGGACGAAGACCAAGACGCATAATGCGCCGATGTCGGCCTGTGATCGTGGTTTCATTCCGCCACTGTCGCGGCTGACGCCGGTACGATCCACCCGGTTCTTGCGGTCGGTGGACAAAACGGCGGATCGAAAAAATCCCCTGCCCGGGGCACCGGGACAGGGGATTAGGCTGCCCTAGAAAGGGCTGCTCAGAAGGAACGGATCAGTCGAAGGCTTCTTCCCAGGTGCCCTGCGTCGATGCCCGGGAATACTCCGTCGCCCTGTTCTCGAAGAAGTTCGTATGCTCCACGCCGTTCAGCATGTCGTCCAGCCACGGCAACGGGTTCGTGTCGACGTGAAATATCGGTTGCAGGCTGAGCTGCATGAGCCGCCGGTCGGCGATGTAGCGGATGTACTGCTTGACCTCTTCCGCTTCCAAGCCTTCGACGCTGCCCAACCCGAAAGCGAGATCGATGAAAGCGTCCTCGTGATCGACGATGGTCGAGCAGGCGCGGTACAGGTCGCGTTGCAGGTCCTCGGTCCAGATGTCCGGGTTCTCGCTGCGGAAGGTCTGGAACAGTTGGATGATGGAATTGGTGTGCAGGCTCTCGTCGCGCACCGACCAGCTGATGATCTGCCCCATGCCCTTCATCTTGTTGAAGCGCGGGAAGTTGAGCAGCATGGCGAAGCTGGCGAAGAGCTGCAGACCCTCCGTGAAGGCGCCGAAGACCGCCAGCGTCTTCGCGATATCCTCGTTGGTCTCGACGCCCCATTGCTGCATGTAGTCGTATTTGTCCTTCATCTCCTTGTACTTCAGGAAGGCCTGATACTCGGTCTCGGGCATGCCCAGGGTATCGAGGAGATGCGAATAGGCGGAGATATGGATGGTTTCCGTATTCGAGAAGGACGCAAGCATCATCAGCACCTCGGTCGGCTTGAAGACCCGGCTGTAGTGCTGCATGTAGCAGTTGTTGACCTCGACATCCGCCTGCGTGAAGAACCGGAAAATCTGCGTCAGCAGGTTCCGCTCGGACTCGCTGAGGTTATGCCGCCAGTCCTTCACGTCGTCGGCGAGCGGCACTTCCTCGGGAAGCCAATGAATGCGTTGCTGCGTCAACCAGGCATCATACGCCCACGGATAATGGAACGGCTTGTAAATCGGATCGGAGTCGAGCAACGACATTTTCTTATTGCTTCCTGTGAAAATTGATTATTGGCAGGCAAGGCATTCTTCGTAATCGTTCGCGGCCTGCAGCGTGTCTTCGCCGTTCACCTTGCCCAGATGCGGCACGGTCGGCAGTGCGGCGTTGGCGCCGTTTTTCGCCACTACCTCGGCCCGCTGGATCGATTTCGACCGGCAGTAGTAGAGCGTCTTCACGCCTTTCTTCCAGGCCTGGAAATGGATTTGGTGCAGATCCCGTTTATGCACGTCGGCCGGCAGGAACACGTTGACCGATTGCGCCTGGCAAATGTACGGCGCGCGATCGGCGGCGTGCTCGATGACCCAGCGCTGATCCAGTTCGAAGGCGGTGTGGAAGACCGCTTTCTCGTCGTCGGTCAGGAAATCGAGATGCTGTACGGACCCTTCATTGGTGGTGATCGACGACCAGGTCTCGTCGTCGTCGCGTCCTTTCTCGGCGAGCAGTTCCTTCAGGTACTTGTTGCGCACGTTGAAGGACCCGGACAGCGTCTTGTGCGTGTAGCTGTTGGCCGCGTTCGGCTCGATGCCCGGCGATGCGCCGCCGCAGATGATCGATACCGACGCCGTCGGCGCAATCGCCATCTTGTTCGAGAAACGCTCTTCGATGCCGTACTCGGCGGCGTCCGGGCAGGCGCCGCGTTCCTTGGCGAGCGTCTTGGACGCCGTGTCGGCCTGTTCGCGGATATGCTTGAACATCCGCTTATTCCAGACCTTCGCCATCACGCCTTCCATCGGAATGCGCATCTTCTGGAGGAAGGAATGGAAGCCCATGACGCCGAGGCCCACCGACCGTTCCCGCATCGCCGAATAGGTCGCACGCTCGAAATCGTTCGGCGCGTTGTCGATGAAGTCCTGAAGCACATTGTCGAGGAACCGCATGATGTCCTCGATGAACTGCGGCTCGGACTCCCACTCGTCGTAGCGCTCGAGATTGACCGAGGTGATGCAGCAGACGGCCGTGCGCTCCTGGTCGTCCTTGTCCTTGCCGGTCGGCAGGGTGATCTCGGTGCACAGGTTCGATGTCTTGACGTTCAACCCGGCCAGTTTGTGGTGTTCCGGAATCGCCCGGTTCACGTGATCGATGAACACCATGTAGGGCTCGCCGGTCTCGACCCGCGCGGTCAGGATACGGATCCACAAGTCGCGCGCCGACACCTTGCGCTGCACGGCGCGGTCCTTCGGGCTGACCAGTGCCCATTCCTCGTCTTCCTCGACGGCGCGCATGAACGCGTCGGTCAGCAGGATGCCGTGATGCAGATTGAGCGCCTTGCGGTTCGGGTCGCCGCCGGTCGGCCGGCGAATCTCGATGAATTCCTCGATCTCGGGATGGTCGATCGGCATGTAGACGGCCGCACTACCGCGCCGGAGCGAGCCTTGCGAGATCGCCAGGGTCAACGAGTCCATAACGCGGATGAACGGGACCACACCGGAAGTCTTGCCGTTGTGGCCGACGCGCTCGCCGATGGAGCGGAGGTTGCCCCAATAGCTGCCGATGCCGCCGCCGCGGGCTGCCAGCCAAACATTCTCGTTCCACAGGCCGACGATGCCGCGCAGGCTGTCATTCGCCTCATTCAGAAAGCAGGAAATGGGAAGGCCGCGCGTGGTGCCGCCATTCGACAGGATGGGGGTCGACGGCATGAACCACAGATTGCTCATATAGTCGTAGAGGCGCTGCGCATGGTCCGAATCGTCGGCGAAGTGCATCGCGACGCGCGCGAATAGGTCCTGATAGCTCTCGCCCGGCATCAAATAGCGGTCCGACAAGGTTTCCTTGCCGAACTGCGTCAGGTTGTCGTCCCGACCTCTGTCGATTTGCACCCGCACGCCACGCTCGTTTTGGGCGAAATCGAGCATGGCCGCATAGGACTCGTCATCCTCAACCGGCTCCAGCAGATCCTGCAGGACTTCTGGTTCTTCTTGTACTAAGTTGTCCACAGGCACTTCTTCCCGCGCCAAAGCGTCGGTTGCGTCCACCATTCCCCCTCCTGTCCACAGCTGTGGAAAGAATAAAATGTGAATAAGCACTACATATCGTGCTTTATTGAAGACGCGATACTAAATGTGCCAAAACTATCTCGCAAGATTTTCGTCAAAAAACTTTCGTTTTTTTACTTTGAGCGTCGTCGGTTAGGTGCCGAAGTCTTGGGAAACCGGCAGTTTCGCTTACTCCAGTAACGGGTGGACCGACATGCGTCTAAATCTAGGGTGTGGCTTCAACAAGCGGGACGGTTTCCATAACGTGGATAAATTCAAGGACTGCTCGCCGGACGAGGTCGTCGATTTGGAGCATTTCCCTTGGCCTTGGCCCGACGACTCGGTGGATGAAATTATCCTGACCCATGTGCTCGAACATCTAGGCGCGACTTCGGAGGTGTATTTCGACGTCATCCGGGAGATGTATCGCGTGTGCCGCGATGGCGCGACGGTGACGATCACGGTGCCGCATCCGCGCCACGACAGTTTCATCAACGACCCGACGCATGTTCGTATCGTGACTTTCGACGGACTCGCCATGTTCTCGCGCCGGCAGTGTGAAATCTGGATCAGGGACGGCGCTTCCAACACGCCGGTCGCCTTGATGATCGGCGTCGACTTCGATATCGAATCGACGCAGCTCGTGCTCGAGCCAATCTGGCGCAGCAAACTGGACCTTAAACAGATCACCGAGACCGAGTTGCTGCTGGCGATCCGCGAACGCAACAATGTGGTGCAGGAAATGACCGCGGTACTGCGGGCGGTGAAGGGGTCGCGCTGATGCAGCAACGAGCTTTTGACGGGGCGGAGGGTCGATAGGGGGCATGTGCGGACGCTATAGCTTGACGACGCCGGTCGAGGCGTTGCGCGCCCTGTTCGGCTTCGACGAACTGCCGAACCTGGAGCCGCGCTACAATATCGCGCCGACGCAAGGCGTCGTGGCGGTGCGGGTTGCAGCGTCCGGTGACAAGCGCGAACTGACCGCGTTCCGCTGGGGATTGGTTCCGTCCTGGGCCAAGGATCCGTCGATCGGCAGCCGCATGATCAACGCCCGCGCCGAAACGGTCGCCGAGAAACCGGCCTATCGCAATGCTTTCAAACGCCGCCGGTGCCTGATCCCCGCTGACGGGTTCTACGAATGGAAGAAGGCGCCGGACGGGGGCAAGCAGCCGTGGCGGATCGCCCTCGAAGGAGATGCGCCGTTCGCCTTCGCCGGTTTGTGGGAGCAATGGATGGCGCCCGAGGGGAGCGAGATCGAAAGTTGCACGATCGTGACGACCGACGCTGCCCCCGACATCGCCCCGATCCATCACCGCATGCCGGTCATCCTCGATCCGGACGGGTACGATACGTGGTTGAGCGGTGAGCTGGAGGAGGCGCAGACGCTGTTACATCCCTATGGCGGAACACTGCGCGCCTATCGCGTGAGCCGGCAGGTCAATAACGTGCGCAACGACGATTCCAGCCTTTTCGATCCGGCGCCCGAAAGCGACGAGACTGTCGCGGAACAGCTCGACCTTCTGTAACCGGCTGACGGCTGTTCAGGATCAACGCTTTTCGGTAGTTTGAGGATATGCACGGAATCGCCGCCTTCGCGGCGGGAAAGCGGAGTGATTACATGGCGGTCGAGATTCGGAAATTGGGAGAGGCGGTGGGCGCCGAGGTCGTGGGGCTCGATATGCTCGAGCCGTGGGATACGGCCACGCGCGACGCCGTTTACCAAGCCTATCTCGACAACCTGGTTCTGGTGTTCCGTGACCAGGTGCTGACGGCGCCCGAGTTCATGGCGTTTTCCCGGAATTTCGGCGAGCTGCAGCCGCATGTGGCGAAAAAATACCGGCATCCCCAAGCCAAGGACATCGTCATGATGACGAATGTGGACAAGCGGGGAAAATTCGACGAGGTGGGTGCCAATCGCGGGGTCGGCTGGCACTCTGACCTCAGCTACGATCAGGTGCCGGCGAACGGCACGCTGTTGCACGCGATCGAACTGCCGGATCGTGGCGGAGACACCTGGTTCTGCAACATGTATCAGGCTTATGAAACGATGCCGTCGGCGCTTAAGCGGCGGATCGTCGGCAGGATGGCCTTGTTTCGCTACGGCGGGCGGTACGGTCAGAGCACCGAGCATCTGCTGCCGAAGGACAAGGCGAAACCCGACGTCATCCATCCGGTCGTGCGCCTGCATCCGGAGACCGGGCGTCCGGCGGTCTATGTGAACCCGTATCATACGGTACGGATCATCGGGATGACGCGTCCGGAAAGCGACGCGTTGCTCGACGAGATATTCGCCTGGTGCGACCAAGCGGCTTTCCAATGGCATCATGGCTGGCGCATCGGCGATACGATCATCTGGGAGAACCGGTCGGCAGTCCATTCCGGGAAGCTGGACTATCCGTTGGATCAACGGCGGATATTCATGCGTGCGACCGTACGCGGCACCAACACTCTCGCCGAGGCGCGCTTGCCCGCGCCGGGTACCGATCTCGCGGCGTAAGACCGCGGAACTTTGAAACACACAACCAGAGCGTTTGATGGAGGTCCCATGCCCAAGGACAGCGACACCGAGAGCCGGACGACGAGCGAGACGATCGAGATATTGCACAACCGGGTCAGCGTCCGGAAGTACAGCGACGATCCGGTTTCCGATGAACAGATCGATGCGGTGCTGCAGGCCGCGTTCCGGGCGCCGACATCGTCGAACATTCAGGCCTACAGTGTTGTCGTGGTGCGCGACGAAGCCGCCCGGCAGGCGCTTTCCGTGACGACCGGGAATCAGAAGCATGTCGCCGAGACGCCGGTCTTTCTCGCCTTCTGCGCAGACCTGCGCCGGATGGAACATGCATTGCAGCGCCATGGGCATGACATGAACGACAACAGCCTGGAGATCGGGCTGGTCTCGACGATCGATGCGTCGCTGGTCGGGATGTCGGCTTATCTGGCAGCCGATTCATTGGGCTTGAAGGGGCTGATGATCGGCGGCGTCCGGAACGACCCGATCGAGGTCGCCCGCATCCTGAAACTGCCCGAACGGGTGTACTGCGTCTTCGGTATGTGCCTGGGATGGCCCGCGGAAGCGCCGCCGCAGAAACCGCGGATGGATACCGGGCTAACGGTCCACCACGAGGCCTACGAGCCTGAGGGATTGGCGGCGGATCTGGACGCCTACGACAAGGACCTGGCCGGGCACTATGACCGTTTGGGGAAACCGACCACGCCGGATTCCTGGACCAACGACATCAACAAGAAATTCGCCTCGCCGCGGCGCGATGCCTTGCGGCAACAGCTCAAGGAACGTGGGTTCGATTTCCGCTAGCGGGCGGTCTCAGGCAGGCGGTTCGTAGCAACCCGCGGCGCGGGCCTTCACGCGGGTCAAGGCATAGATCATGTCGCATGTCGGCGTTTCAATGCCCGCGCGGCGGCCAAGTTCGCCGATCACACCCAACAGCGCATCGAGCTCGATGGCCTTGCCCGATTCGAAATCCTGCAGCATCGACGTCTTGATGGTGCCGAGCTGCCGGAACGTCTCCAGGCGCTCCCCGACGTCGGGGGCTATATCGCAGCCGCTTGCCGCTGCCACACGCCCGGCCTCCATCATCATGTCGCCCATGATACGGCAGGCATCTTCGTCCGTGCCAAGCTGTTCGCAGTTGGCCTGGCACAAGACGCTCATCGGATTACCCGACAGGTTGCCCCAGAGTTTCGTCCACACGTCCCGCCGGATGTCGGTCGACAGGACGCCATCGAGGCCGCTGCGCACGAGCAGGTCGACGACGCTTTTGGCGCGTGCGCTCGGGCTTCCGTCCGGTTCCCCGACGATATAGGTCCCGCCGTTGTTGTGCTCGACCACGCCGGGCTCGGGAATGTTGGCGCCGACATAGACCACGCAGCCGACTGCCTTTTCCGGCCCGAGCGCCGCCGCGATACGGCCGCCGGGATCGACCGAGTCGAGATACGGCGTCGGCCAATCGCCCGGCAGGTCGTGGAAATACCACCAGGGAATGCCGTTGACCGTGTGGACGATCGCCGTGTCCGGGCCGATCAACGGTGCGAGTTGATCGAGGGCGGCGCCAACCGTGTGTGCCTTCAACCCCATGACCACGACGTCCTGAACGCCGAGCGCCGCGGTGTCGTCGGTGGCGTCTACCGGAACGGTCCATTCGCCGTCGCTGTCGCGTACCGTGAGGCCGTTGTCACGGATTGCGGCCAGGTGATCGCCGCGCGCCACCACGCTGAGACTTTCCGTGCCGGTCCGTGCCATCCGTGCCGCCGCCAAACCGGCGACCGCGCCCGCGCCGAATATGCAGATCTTCATCGATAGTCCACGTGTGTTTTCAAGAGATGTATGATGCCGCCGGGGAGCGCCATCGCCAACAGTAACGAGATGGGGCGGTATCCTAAATCAACGCCGTCAGGACATCATCCCAGCTTTCGACCCGATGGACGCGATGCAGGTGGCGGGCGTGCTTTTCCATCTCTTCCTTGGTCGGATGGAAGAGATATAGGTTTGGTACTGATGACAGGTATCCCAGGACCTCCAGCCGGTCGTCGATGAAATGCGTTAGCCCGAGGGTCTCGCAGATCGGCGCCTTTTCCTGCCGTTGGCGGCAGAAATGGAGATGCGCTGGATCCACCCCCGTCGAACCGAAGAAATCATGATGCGCGAGCCAGTCGCGCGATTTCTGTTCGACCCGAGGGCCGCATTTAGACACGAGATGGATTTGACGGTCGAACCGTTGCTCGGCCAGCCGCCTTATCGCGTCGAAGGCGCCCGACACCGCCGTTGTCCGCAGGTAGTTGTCACCGTAAAACGACGTGTCGGTATCGTCGTTGATCCGGTCGATCAGTACGCCCCCGATGTCCACGCCAAGCCGCTCGGTCATCGATTTGTCCCCCGTTTGGCAAAGAGTTTACCGGATCGGCGGCGCGTACAGGATGCCACCGCGCGTCCATAGCGCGTTGATGCCGCGATCGATCTTCAGCGACGACTTGCTGCCGAGATTGCGCTCGAATATCTCGTCGTAATTGCCGACTTGGCGAATGGCGCGAAAGGCCCATTGCGCATCGAGCCCCAACTTCTTGCCGATCTCACCTTCGACCCCCAACAGGCGGCGGATCGCCGGCGTTTTCGATTCCCGGCTGAGCTTCAATGCGTTCGCTGCGGTGACACCCAGTTCCTCGGCATTGATCAATGCGAATAGCGTCCATTTGACGATCTTGAACCAGCGGTCGTCGCCTTGCCGGACTACCGGGCCCAGAGGCTCTTTCGAGATGATCGCGGGCAAGATCATATGCTCGCTGGGCGTTTTCAGCCGTGACCGTTGGGCGAAGAGCGCTGAGTGACCGGCCGTATACACATCGCATTCGCCGTCTTGATAGGCTGCGAGGGCGTCGTCGGACCGCTCGAACGCCCGCAGCGTGAATTGCATGCCGCGCGATTGGAAGAAGTCGTTGATATTGGCTTCGGTGGTGGTACCCGTGTTCAGGCAGGCGGAAGTGCCGTCCAATTCCAAGGCATTCTTCACGCCGAGTTCTTGGCGCACCATGAATCCTTGGCCGTCATGATACAGGACGCCGGCGAAAATCACCCCGAGTTCCGTCTCCCGGCTCAGCGTCCAGGTCGTGTTTCGCGTTAGAATGTCTATCTTGCGTGATTTCAGGACGTCGAAACGCTTTTGACTGGTTAACGGGCGAAGCTTGACCTTGCCGGCCTTTCCCAAGACCGCGGCCGCCACGGCGCGGCAAAAATCGACGTCGAGGCCGGACCAGCGCCCCTTCTTATCCTTGAGTGAGAAACCCGGCAGGCCTTGGCTGACACCGCAAATCAAATGGCCGCGCGCTTTCACCTTGGCGAGCGTATCGTTCGCGGCGGCAGTCGGGCCGGCGGAAATGGCGCAACAGACGGCGGCCATCGCCGCCGTGCGGATTGAATTCGCCATCATGATACCTCTCACTCGTGATCGCACCGCCAGAGATGGTGATGACAGTATTGCTATACGAGGTTTCGGCAACATTATTTTCGGTTGGCCCGTGCGGCGCTTCGACGGCGATTACACCATGGCGAAGCCGCCGTTCACGCTGAGCACCTGCCCGGTGACGTGGCGGCCACGGTCCGACGCCAGATAGAGAACTGCGTTGCTGACGTCCTCCATCTCGCCGATACGGCGCAGCGGATAGACGCGTTTCACCTTCTCCTCACGGGCGGCGACACGCTCCTCCCCCATGCTCTCGCGCATCTTGTCGAGAATGGCATTGCGCATCGGTGAATTGGTTGCGCCGGGCGAGACGACGTTGATGTTCACGTTGTTCTTGCCGACCTCCTTGGCGACGGATTTAGAGAAGGAGATCACGCCACCCTTGGCGGCGGCGTAGACGGCTTCGCGTTCCTGTCCGATCCGTGCCGCGTCCGTCGCGATATTGACGATCTTGCCGTAGGACCGCTCGATCATCCCCGGCAACACCGCCCGCACGCAGTTGATCGTGCCGTAGAGGGTTACTTTGATCTCCTGGTCGCATTGTTCGATCGATTTTTCGAGAAACAACGCATGTTTGGTCATGACCGCCGCGTTGTTCACCAGCACATCCACGCGGCCCCATTGCTGTTCGACGGCGGCGATCATGGCGGCGACCGCGTCCGGGTCGGTAATGTCGCAGGGTACCGCCATTCCAGTGCCGCCAGCTTCGTCGATCATACCAAGCGTCGCCTCGATTCCGTCCGCCGCGATGTCATTGACGGCGACGCTGGCTCCCTCGCGGGCGAAGGCGACGGCCATGTTTTGCCCGATCCCGCTCCCGCTGCCGGTGATAAGGACGACTTTTTCTTTGTAGTCGAGATCCATTCTTGATTTTCCTCTTAGCGTTTGCGGCCTTTAGCGTTGAGCCGGGTCTTCCTGGTTCTGGGCGGCGAAGATGGAGACATAGCCATGTCGCGACCAATCAGGTGGGATTCGGCACGGCCGGGGGTCGTTATGCGACCAGCGCGCCGCTTCGCCGCGAACGATCTCGCCGGTATGGGCCGTTGGCGTCGGCGGAGCACAGAGGGCGAAGGCATCCGCCGATGAATAAACATTCAACAATAGCGGCCGTGCATGCGTCCCGGTATTCGGTTGCGAACCGTGGATGGTGCGGCAATTGACGATCGCCAACGTTCCTGCCGGTCCCTTCATTTCGTCGGCGGTGTCGAGGGCGATGGCGGTCAAATCCCGGTCGGCGATATAGCCGGTCCAGGTGCCGTTCTCCCCGAAATGGTCGAACAGATCGAGATTGTGGCTGCCCGGAATCGCCGCCAGAGGGCCGTCCGCCGTTGCGATGTCGTCGAGATATATCCCGATGGTGACCGGACTGAAATTGCTGTGCGGCCACGCCGGGATGTCCTGATGCCATTTGACCTCGTCGCCGGTACCGGGCCATTTGAAATTCAGTTTCGCGCTGTGGAATTTCACGTCCGGGCCGACAAGGTCGGCGGCGATATCGGTCATCAGGGGCGATGAGGCAAACTGCCAATAGGCCGGGTGTTGGTCGACGGCGGCGCGGATACGGCGGGGACGCGGCGTGTCTGCGCAATGGTGCGGCGCGAGATCGAATCGGCTGTTTGACGCGGCGAGGCCCGCCGATTCATCGACTAGGTCCCGTGTGGCCTGCCGAAGCGTTTCGATGACTTCGTGCGGGATCATGTCATGAACTGCGAGATACCCGCTCTCGAAGTAAGACACCCGCTGTCTTTGACTGAGGGCCAAGGGCGGATGTGCCAAAATTTTTTCGGGCGTCATGTGCGTCCGTTCCGAGCATTCGTGCCTTTTTTGTATCGTATCACGAACAGCGGTACGGGATCGAAGCGGTGTGATCGCCAGCTGCCATATGCGATGACGGGGGAGATGCAAGATGAGCCAACGGATCGGTACCGTTGCAGTCGCGAGTTGCGGTGAAATGGTGCGTGGCGATCACGGCGATCGGACAGAAGAGAGCTTCCACGACTGGACCGGCATCGGCGTTAAGGCCATTTTGGCCAAGCCGGCGGACAAGATGCGCCGTATACTCGCCATCGCGCGCGAGGGGCGAGCCGTATGACGAGGGGACGTGAGTAGTAGATGACCGATACAGTACGTTTCGCCTTCGGGGAGAATTGGCAAAGTTACGCGGATACGCTCGACTCCGGCAAAATCGACGAGGCCGTAGCGTCATTGCGGGAGTTCTTCCCGGATGACCGGATTAGGGGTGCGCGGTTCCTCGATATCGGATGCGGGTCCGGTCTTTTCTCGCTTGCCGCGGTCAAGTTGGGCGCCCGTGAAGTGGTCGCGGTCGACTATGATCCGAATTCGGTGGCCGCGGCGACATCGGTTCTGGAGAGACATGCACCGGCGGGTGCGTGGCGGTGTATGCGTGGCGATGTACTCGACATGACGCCGGAACAACATGGTGCGTTCGATATCGTCTATTCCTGGGGCGTGCTGCATCACACGGGCGACATGTATCGCGCCATCGACTCCGCGTCGAAATTCGTCAGGCCAGACGGCTTGTTTCTGATCGCGCTCTACGGCGAGACCCGGTTTTGCGGCTTCTGGCGTTGGGAAAAGCGATGTTACGCGCGGTTCAAGCCCTGGTTCCCGGTGCTCGCGAAGTGCCTATACAAGCCGCTGGTGCTGCTGCGGTTGCTGCTGGGCGGTCAGAACCCGAAACGCTATATCGAGACCTACCGCGCACGGCGAGGCATGAATTGGCATCACGATGTCGAGGATTGGCTGGGCGGCTATCCCTATGAATCGATAACGCCGGAGGATGCGATAGGCTTCGTATCGGCCCGCGGTTTCTCGTGCCAGCGAAGCGTTACGGTATCGAGGATCGGCGTATTCGGCACCGGCTGCGACGAATATCTGTTTCAACGCAAGCCGGAGCCGGGCGAGCCTTCCGACGATGCCTGATACGGGTAGCTTTGCGTTGGCGGACGTCAGCTTGGCGACGCTAATGCTGGTTGCTCTTGTTGCGTATGTCAGTTCCGTGCTCGGTGGCCTGGCGGGAACCGGCGTAAGCTTGCTGATGTTGCCGATGCTGGTGCCCTTGGTCGGCATCAAGGGCGTGATTCCCGTGATCGCGGTCGCGATGTTGCTCGGCAGTACCTCGCGGCTTTGGGTCTTCCGTCACTCGGTTCAATGGCCGATCGTCGGTCGCATACTGATCGGGGGATCGGTCGGCGTGGTGCTGGGTGCGTCGATATACGATTGGCTGCCGGCCGATATCCTGACTTTGCTGGTAGGCGCCTTTCTGGTGTTGTCGGTTCCGGCTCGGCGTCTTTATGGGCGGCGCGAGCGCGTCATCCGGCCGTCGCCGGCGGGCACGACGGTATTCGGGTTCGGGTACGGTATCGCGTCGGGAACGATATCGGGCGGCGGTCCGATCCTGGTGGCGTTGTTGTTGGGGATGGGACTGCGCGGCGCAGCGGTGATCGGCACCAAGGCCGGCACCAGCATCGTCATGCACACGCTGAAGACGATCGCCTTCGGCTTTTACGGGTTGATCACATTGGAATTGGCGTTGGCCGCGATATTGATCGGCGTTTGCACGTTGCCCGGCGCCTACACCGCGAAATGGATGGTCGACCGCATGAAGGTCAAGCTGCACACGCTGATCGTCGATATTGCGGTGATGTTCGGCGGGTTGTCGTTGCTGTGGCAGTTGGTGTGAGCGGCCGCTATCCAGCTTCGTCCATGATCTGGTCGATCTGCGATTGTGCGCTACGGTCTTCGTTGCCGTGGATGATCGCGCCGGCACGGTCCACGAGGTCGCCCAGAATAGTGGAAACCTCCGTGCACAGGAGGCGGATGTCGTCCGAACGCTCCTGTTCGATCAGCTTGCCAAGCGCATCAATGGTCGTTGCGATGCATTGGTTCGCCGAATCGATCGTTTGCTCGAAGCGAAGGCGAAAACGCTCGGGTGACCATTCGTAGGCTTCGATCGCCAGTTCCTTATCGGCGAAACTGCTGTCGCGGAAGTGCTCCGCATATGTCTTAGGCTGCCATTCGGCAAGTTCGTCCAGAAGCTCCGGCACGTCCGCGACCATTTCGAGCAGCATGATCGGCTCGTTGATGTGATTCAGATAGTCGGTTGCCAGCAAGGTTTGCTCGCAGATGTTCGTGCCCTTCACGCGCTGCTGGAATTCTTCGAAGGATTGAGCGGTTTCGGACATGGGGCTGAATCGTGGTTGGGCGCGGATGTGGCCATGATGTCGAAAGCGATTCATTGCATGTTTTTGCTTAACTACGCGTTAAGCGAGTGAGCATGGAGGTACGCATAGGGCGGGTTTGGCGTTCTGTTAACCGTTTTTCGCTATCAGGTAGAACTTTGAGAAAGCCACCACAGGCTAGCGCTGTAGGCGTGGCACTGCAGCTTGCACGGGATCGCCCGGGTGGTCATTCGGTCACACCGGAAAATTCGGATTTCTCCTTTGTGGCCTAGATGACTATAAATAGGGGATGCACCGATTTCGAGCGGTCGCCCGGTGTGGGCAAAATGCCCGGTCGACCGTGAGTGCAGCGCACATTCCGTAGCGCTGCCTGTCTGTGAGATTAGAATGGTATCATTGAGGGCCCAACGGAGGCCAAGCCTTGCCTGACGCGAACGACGCACCGGTGCCGGCACAGACACAAAAGGAAAGTGGGAAGCTTCCTTTCACGACACGGCGTTTTCTGCGCGGATTGTCGCATGATGTCGGAAAACGGCGCCATTTGAAGCTGCAACATATAGCGGCCGCGGTCGTGATCGTCGCCGCAGGGACATGGGCCGCGTTGGAAGTACATGAACGCGTCACGCATGTTTACGAATATGATGCACGGATCACCGGGAACCTCATAACCGTCAGCAGCCGCGTTGCGGGCTGGGTGACCAAAATCGCCGTTACCGAAGGGGCCGCCGTCGATACGGGGCAGGTGTTGATTACGATCGATTCCCGCGAATCTAAGCTGCAACTGCGTGAGCTCGAATCCCGACGGCAGCGGATTAAAGCGGATCGGGCGAGAATGGGGACGGAGCGTGGCCTGATCGATCAGCAAACGCAAACGCGCTACCAAACGTTGGTCTCGGCGCGTGGCGCGGCGGCGGCGGCCGTGGCTGCGCTTGAACCGCAGCTCGATCTGGCGAAGCGGAATCTTGCTCGCGCCAATTCGCTGTTCGAAAAGAAGGTCATTCCGCGCCGGCAGCTCGATGAAGCACGCACCAACATGCGCAAGATCGACGGTGACTACCGGCAGGCGGTCGCCGTTCTGGAGCAGTCGCGCGCTCGTTTGCTTGAGGCGAAAGCCGATCGTGCGCGGCTCGACGTTCTCGACGGAGAGATCGAAATGCTGCGTTTCGAAGAAGCCGAACTCCAGGCGAAGGAAGACCAGCAGAAACTCGATATCGCGGACCGCACGATCCGGGCGCCCGTCGACGGCGTCGTGGATAAGACATTCGTCGAGACGGGCGAGTATGTGACGCCGGGTCAACGGCTCGCCATCGTCCATGATCCGAGGGAAATCTGGATTGAGGCCAACATCAAGGAAACCGAGATTCGGAAACTGAAGATCGGCCAGCCGGTTGCCGTTCTCGTGGATGCCTATCCGGACGAGACTTTCGTTGGCAAGGTTGCCGTGATCGGCAGTTCCACGACGAGTGAGTTCGCGTTGCTGCCGACGCCGAATCCCAGCGGCAACTTCACGAAAATTACCCAACGCCTTCCCGTTCGAATTGCGATTGACCAGCAGGCTCGGAAACTGCGGCCGGGCATGATGGTCGAGGTCAATATTGATATCCGGGGACGTTGACGCCCTATTTGAGCGGTACGGCCCTTCTTATCGCTGGTTTGTAACACTCGCCGGCGTTACGGGCGCGGTCGCGATGATTCTGTCGGCGACGATCGTCAACGTGGCGGTCCCGAGCGTGATGGGCGCCTTCGGGATCGGACAGGACCGGGCGCAATGGATCGCCACGGCATTCATCGCGACGATGGTTGCGAGCCAGTTGTTGAGTGCTTGGCTCGCGAACAGTCTCGGCGAGAAGCTCGCCTTTCTCATCATCAACGTGATCTTCCTGGTCGGGACGGCGATCACGATCTCGGCCACGAATTTGGAACTCCTGATTCTAGGACGGGTCATCCAGGGGTTCGCCGCAGGTGCCATTCAGCCCATGGTCATGGCGTTGATCTTCCGCGTCTTCCCCGCGCAGCGGCGCGGTTTGGCCATGGGCGTCTACGGTATGGGCATTCAAATCGCACCCATGCTGGGTCCCATGTTCGGCGGGATCGTGATCGACGCGGTCAGTTGGCGGCAGATATTCCTCGTGCCGGTACCGTTGTGCCTGATTTCCATGACACTCGGACTCTTTTTCATGCCGGGCCGGCTCAAGTTCGGCAAGTTGCCCCATTTCGACTGGTCCGGTTTCATCCTGTTGTGTACCGCGCTCGTCTTTCTTTTGTCCGCGGGGGCAAATGGCCAACGGTTCGGCTGGTTTTCGGACACCCTCTTGTTGATGTTGACGGCAGGGCTCGGCGCTGCCGCGTGGTTTGTCATCCTGCAACTGCGCTCGCCGTCGCCGTTGCTGGATTTCTCATTGTTCCGCAATGCGCAGTTTGCCTCGGCGGTTCTGGTGTCGTTCGTCTTTGGGATCGGTAATTTCGCGTCCAACTACATCATTCCAATCTTCGTCCAGGAGGTGCAGGGGTTTTCGCCAAGCTTGGCCGGGTTCCTGCTGGTGCCGGCGGGGATTCTCGTGATTTCGGGCACGCCTTTGTTCGGCCGGCTGGTGGACCGCTTCCCCGCCCATATCATGGTGATGGTAGGCGTCAGCCTATTCGCGTTGGGGAACTTCCTGATGAGCGGCGCCGATGTGAATACGTCCTTCTGGACGTTGAGCCTGTTCATCGTGGTCGCTCGGTCCGGCATGGCGTTGATCATGCCGTCGGTCAACGCCGCGGCGTTGCGGGCCTTGACGCCGGAGCAGCTCAGCCAAGGGTCCGGCACCATGAACTTCTGCCGCCAGTTCGGCGGGTCCTGTGGGATCGCCTCGCTTGTGGTGTTCATGGAACAGCGCACCCAGTTTCACGGGGAGGCGTTGACCGCGACCCAGACCGCCGCCAATCCTGCAAGCCGCGAACTGCTCGATCAGGTGGCCGGCATCATGAACGAGGCCGGCGTGCCTGCGGCGTTACACCAGTCCGGAGCGCTGCACTACCTGGGTCAGGTCATCGAGGCGCAAGCCGAAACGTTGGGGTTCCAGGACGGGTTCGTCATGATCACGGTGATGTTCGTGCTGACCTTGATCCCAGCGTGGATCTTGGGCCGCGCAAAACCGAAGGATCAATCGGATGGAAAAGGCGACTGACGGCGATCACGCAGCGCTATAGGTTCTTCAGAATCGTCTCGGCGCTGGAAACGCCGTAACTGCCATTCGGCTCCAAGTTGAGCTTCATGATCACGCCGTCGTCGACGACCATGGCGTAGCGCTTGGACCGCAGGCCCATGCCGCTTGCCCGGCGGTCGATTTCCATGCCGACGGCCATCGTGAAGTCGGCATTCCCGTCCGATAGCATCGTGATGGACCGGCGCTCGTCTTGCGCCTTGCTCCAGGCATCCATCACCGCCGCGTCGTTCACCGCGATACAGACGATTTCGTCGATGCCTTTCGCCTTGATCGCGTCGGCATTCTTCACGAATCCGGGCAAGTGTCGCGCGGAGCAGGTTTGGGTGAAGGCGCCGGGCACGGCAAAAAGGACGACGCGTTTGCCGGCGAAATATTCATCGGTCGATAGCGGTTTCGGCGCGCCGTCGTCCCCAAGTCGATGCAAGGTTTCGGAGGGGAGGGGGTCGCCTTCCTTGATCGCCATAGTGCCGTGCTCTCTCGCGTGCCTCGATGCAACAGTCCATGACGCGCCGGTCGGCGGTATGCCGGGGCGCCGGTCGGACCGTATCATGGAAATCTGGCGTGGACGAGTCGCGGGCGCCGGTAATACCGGCCGTATTGGAAGGTGCAGCGCCTTTCAGGCGTGGGATTTGTGACGGTCTTGGCGGTTAGCTCTTGGCTTGCGCCTGCTTCGGCTTCCAGGCTTCGACCCGACGCTCGGCGTCTTCGTGCTGCTCGGCCGAAAGAGTCGGTCTGATCTCGTCTCGCTTGTCGGCTGCCGACTTGTTGCCGCCGCGGGCCGACAGGGTCAGCCACATGAATGCGGCGACAATGTCCTTCTCGACGCCGTCCCCATTGGCCAGGCGAACGCCGATCCGGTGCTGTGCGCGAACATGGCCCTGCCGGGCAGCTTCAAGGAACCACCTCGCCGATTCGGCTTTGTCCGTCTTAACGCCGAAACCGTCCCGGTAACGCTTGCCCATATTGTATTGGGCCTTATCGAAACCTTGCTTCGCGGCCATCAATATCCATTTGGACGCTTCCGTTACGCTCTTGTCGACCCCGAAGCCGTAATCGTACATGCGGCCGAGGGCGTATTGTGATCGGACCAAACCTTGTCCGGCCGCCTTCTTGAGCCAATCGACGGCCATTCCGTAATCCTGGTTGACGCCGGTGCCGGCCAAATAGGCGAGGCCGAGATTGTGCTGCGCTTGCGAATCGCCTTGGTCCGCGGCCTTGGTCCACCATTCGATCGCCTTACTGCGGTCCTGGTGCAACCCTTTGCCTTCGTCATACATCACGCCGATGTTGAACTGCGCCCGGGAGTCCCCTTGCGCCGCGAGCGGCTGCCATTCGTTGAACGCGGTCAGGAAATCACCACGCTGATACGCCTGCCACCCATCGTCAAATCCGGCGGAAGCGTTCGATACGGCAGCCATGCTGCTTACCGCTACCGCCGCGACGATGGCGATTCCGGCTGATTTTATCTTCCGCACCAAGCCGGGCGCCCACACGCCGCTGGCCTGTATTTGATTAATCCGCGTTTTCATAGCGCTCCTCCAACATCGCCAGACTTATGAGGATCTCGCCGAGAATGACGATACTTTCGCCCGAAGGATTTCAATGAGCCCCACGACCCCTTCCTTGCGGACGATTGTCTCGAACTCTGATCGCTGTGCTGCCGCCATGCTGACCCCTTCGACCATGACGTCGATTATCTTATGGCCATTCCCTCTGTTTCGAACCCGCCAACCCGCCTTCAGGGGCGGCCCTGCCCGACGGGCAATTTCCGTAACGACGATTGCGTCGCGTCGCCCGAGCGGCTTTGCTGAGGTGATAGAAAATGTCTCCCCCGCGTATCCACCCAGCCGGATCGCATAGGTGCGAACCACAAACTCGCTGAAGAGGCTTAGATACTCTTCGCGCTGATCCGGCGATGCGGTTCGCCAGTTCTTACTCAATACAAACCGTCCGATCGTTGTCAGGTCGAAATGCTGCCGCAACAGATCGCGTATTTTCGCTTCTCGCTCGGATAGAGGAATTCCCTTATCGGCAAGTAGCTTGACCGCATTATTCCCGAGTTCCTGTATGAATTTCGACGCTTCTTCTGGTGAGGTTTTGTCCGCCGCCGTGACGGGCTGAAACGCCAGCGCGCAGAACAAAAGGCTCAAAACTATAAGCCGGCTCAAAGTCATCCGACCTCCAATTACTTGACCCATATGTACGGGCTTGTTCGCCACCCGTATTCCCCATCCGGAGCCCCTCTCGGATGAAGGGCGATCATATAGGAAGCTGCCGCTTAATACAATTCAGTATTCGTCCTTTAGGGGTAATAAAAATCAAAGTAAACGGCGTTGTTAACCAAGCGTTATTATTCAATTCATGCAAGTGATCGAGCAGTATCCGGGTAAATAGAGCCCACAATCGTCCACTTAATACGAGAGGACTAATTCGGATTTGCCGTACCTCCCGGCGTGGTCCGAAGGGCACAATAAGAAAAAAGGATACGGAGGGAGCGACCATGACAGTAACCATCCTGTCCGCCCTTATTGGCATAGGCATTAGCTTGGCTCTTGCATATGCGGTCTATGCTTGGCGCCGTGCGCAGCGCCGTGATGGATCGACATATTCCGCGGCCGGCGCGACCGTCGTTGGGATCAGGCCCGGCGAACTGGAAGATTTCCGCCAGTCCGCACGTGATCAACTGCATAGCCAGCGCGAACAATGGGACCGCGATTATCATCCCGACGCGGCAGCCGGGCTACCCGGACGGGTCGCCGGAATTCCGCGGGCGCTGCGCGTCCGTTAAGCGCATCCGGCATCGATCGATATTCCCGACAGCACATTTCGATCCGAATGCAATTCGGACTAATACCGCTGCGCCGGGGGACTGTGCTCATGGATGTTTGAAGCCTGCCGGTCAACTCTTATACGCTTGAAATATAACAAAGAATAGAATCGCACCGGAGAAATCTGGAATGCCTTGGTCGGAGTCGGTCGTCATGATGACGCGGTTGGTGTGTTTCACCGCAATCGTGACCTCTCCCGCCTGGATGTTTGCGGTCTATTTCGTGACTCGCGGCTGACGGTATGGACGCGGTCATCCGATCGAATCGGACGCGGAAGGTCTGGGTGTGCAGGGAACGGCGGCATCGACAAGCGGCGGAAATCGAGCCCAACCGACGGCATGTTGCCGTTGGATTTCCTGCATGTTTAATGGCTGGTTTGGCGTGCGGGCCGATGATGAGCTCGGCACGCGCCGGCAAGAGGACGGGTAACGGATCATGAGCGACACAGGGTCGTTCACAAGCGAAACGGAACGGGACGACGCCGAGCGCGCGGGCGGCGACGCGGCGAATGACGATCGTCTGTTACGCAAGGATCTTGTCCTTTTGGGTGACGCATTGGATCTCATTACCCTGTCGCAAGGCTACCACTCGCCGGCGGTACCGCCGCTCCTTCGGACGTTGATTCGCGACGTCCGAAAGCTCGAAGAAACGGAAGAGTCTGCGCCTGCGGCCGGTGATACCGAGGTTGAGACCGTGACCACGGAAGTCACCGATGATGCCGAAACGGTTCAGGATGCCCCGGCGTCGGTCGATTCGGGTATCGAGGAAGACGAAGACGTCCCGGCGGAGACCGAGGACGCGCCAAATTCGGATGAGATTTCCGCCTTGCAGAATCGGGTCCAGTCGGCGGACGATAAACTGGCAGCGCTGACCGGGGCGGTCGGGCAATTGATCGAGGTGCTGCAGCGGAATGCTGCGGCCGGCATGCGCGGCGGCGCGGACCGGCGACAGTCCTTCCGGGTTCCCGGCGTCAACGCCAAGGTCATTGTCCGTGACCGCCAATACGAGGTCGTGAATTGGAGCAAGTCCGGATTTCTGATCAAGGCAGGTGACACCGACCGATTCAGCCGGCGCGGCTTCGACTTTCACTTCGTTCTGGAATTGCCGGATGAGGTGATCGAATTCCAAGGGCGGGCGACCCCGGTTCGTATCGAGCGGGAAACGCTGGCGGCGGAGTTCAATAACCTTGACGAAGCGACCGCCGAGAAGATGGGCGCCGTGGCCGATGCCTTGGGTGCCGGCGGCTAGTTCCTTACGATAATTTCTCAACCAGGTTCGATTGATGCCGGCGGTGTAGCCGTTCGGATCATACCTTTCGCCGCGCGCCGCGTGCCGGTAAGGTTGCGCCGCCGACTTCGCTGGACGAGGGCGCATAGGTGCCGACGCTGCTGACTCTTCATCGCCAACCCATTGTCGTTGCCGCCTTCTTGCTGCCGTTTGCCGCGCTGTTTCAGAACAAGCTGTTGACGGTCGTTCTGTTGGTGTTGACGGCAGCGGTTCTTGTCCTTTCGCGTTCTCGGCTGTTCGCCCACGACTGGCGGCCCTCATGGCCGATCCTGACCGGCCTCGCGTTACTTCTACTTTGGACCCTCGTATCGGCATTGTGGTCGATCGATGCAACGCTTTCGCTGAAGCGGTTCGGGCGGCTGCTGCCGACGGTCTTGGCGGGTATCGTTATTGCGACAGCGGCGATGTCCGTTGAACGCGAACAACGGAGACGGTTGGTCATTGCAACCGCGGCCGGAATGTTGGGCGCCAGTATGCTTGCGCTCTTCGGCGAAATCGTACGGTCGGGTGCTTTCGGAAATCCAGAGGCGTATCCGCTCATGAATTGGATGGCGCACTGGCATTTTCGCCCCTTCAGCGCGCTTGCAGCGATCTTGATTTTTCCCTTGTCGGCGGTGGCGATACGGGGCGGCGATCGGTCGCTGATCGTCACGGCGATCGCCGCGATGGCCATCTCCGTCTTTTTTGCCGGTGCCTCGGCGTCAAAGCTCGCCCTTATCATCGGCTTTCCGGTGTTCTTGCTGGCAAGGTTTTGGGGACGCCTGGTATTGCGTGTTCTGACGGTCGGCCTTCCGATCGCGTTCATTGTCCTTCCCGGAATTGTCACGGCGCTCGATTTGCCGTCGTTGCTCAGCGCGCAAGGTCGTTTGATCTACAGTTCGGCTGCGCATCGGTTGGCGATCATGCGTTTCGTGAACGAGCGGATCGATGAACGCCCTGTTCTCGGTTGGGGACTACACACATCGCGGCTCCTGCCTGGCGGGGGGACGGACGCCCGGTTCGATCCGCGTTATGCGGATATCATGGCGGTGATGTCGAATGATCCCTCGACGGACGTCGAATTGCTCCCGTTGCATCCGCATAACGCCTCGCAACAAATGCGGGTCGAACTCGGTATTCCGGGTCTACTGCTGTATGCGTTCTTGTTCGGGGTGTGCGGCGTAGCTCTTCTACGCCGATTTCCCGAGGGGCCGCCGCTCGCCGCCGGGAGCGGCGCGCTCGTCGCGGTTTTCGTGATCGGTCAACTCAGTTTTAGCGCCTGGCAGAGCTGGTGGATCAGCGGGCAGCTTCTGTGTATTTGCCTGTTTTTGGCCATTATGGCGCCGCGGGCCGACGATGCTTCGGACGGCCGCGAAGCGGTTGCTGCAGGGTAGCCGGAAAGGCAAAAGGCCCGGCGTCGAGCGGCGCCGGGCCTTTTTTTCGTGGTCGTCCCAAGCCTCAGTTCTTGCCGAGCAGGGCCTCGCGGAACTTGCCCTTGATCCAGGACGCATCGCGTGACCGGAACATCTTCGGCGCGTCGGTCGGGGCGACCTTCAACAGCACGAAGGACGTCCCGTTCGATTCCCGCAGCATCTTGGCGGCCTCTTCGATCTGCGAGTCCTCGGTCACGGTCCGGACATTCTTGATGGCGCCGCCTTCGGCCATCCTCGCGATATCGACGCCGCGCGCCGTGTGACCTTCTTGCCAGCCGGTCTCGCCGTAATGCCCGTTGTCGACGCAAACGATGCTGAGGTTCGGTGGGTTCATGACGCCGATCGTGGCGAGCGTGCCCACGTTCATCAGCAACTCGCCGTCGCCGGTCAGGACCACGACGCGCCGGTCCGGCTGCGCGAGGGCGAGCCCCAGCCCCATGGCCGCAGCGGCCCCCATGGCGCCGCTCAGCGTGAAGGCCCTCGGAACGTCCCCGAAGGTGGCCAGAATGTCGTCTTTCGTCCCGGCGAGGCCGGTGACATACAACACGTCGTCCGAATCGCCGCCGAGCAGTTTCTTGACGGCGTCGCGGCGTTCCAATTGGCCCTTGGTGACATTCTCGTCCGGGCCGGTACGAAGGTTTGGTTTGCTGGACATGATACCTACTCCGTCGAGAATGCTTTGGCGCCGAGCAGCTTCTGCGTCAGCAGGACGGCAACCGAATGTTCGGATTGATAGACCATGGTGCAGGCCGCGTCCGCGACCTTGATCACCTCATCCTCGGACTCGGCGCGCAGGCATCGGATGCCGCTCGCTTCGAGAACGGGCTGCGTCGCTTCGCCCATCGCGATCTGCCACGGATTGCCCTCGCCGAAATCGCCCCGCATGCTGACCAGGGTGAGGAACGGAAAGCGGCCATGCTTGACCAGCGAGAAGAAGTTCACGCAGTTGCCGACGCCGCTGCTCTGCATCATCAACACGCCGCGCGCCCCGCCGAGATGCGCACCGGCGCACAAGGCCACGCCTTCTTCCTCGGTGGTCAGCGAGACGGAATGCACGTCTGCGTCTTCGATCGATCGGTTGATCAGGGTCTTGTGTCCCGCATCGGGAACATAGGCGAACTGCGAAACATCGTAGCGCCGCAGCAAATCGTATAGCTCGCCCTGCCACGCAGGTGCGTCGGCCATGATTATCCTCCCTTATGTCGAGCCGGACCGAGCAGCGCGAACCGCGCCGTTCCCGGGCTCTCGATGTCTTCGGCGTCTCGCAACGACGCCCTAAATGGGATCATCCCCCGGCTTTCGCGACGGATCATGTCGAACGGCGAAGCGCGGGGCGCCTGACGAGCAGGCGTGACCGAGAGTACCGGTTAATCCGGGGGAGGTCCAATTGCGGCGCGATTTGGGTTGACGCGGAAACTATTTGTTAACGGTGAGGATATTCAATCCTTGGTTATCTGAGCGGCAATCTGCCGTAGATGACGTCATACGGATGCCATGGTGAAAAATTATTTCGTCCCAGCCTTTATCATCCTCTTTACGATTGCTGGAATTGTCGCATCGATCGTTTTCGCTAGTCCGCCGGTTAGCAGTAGAGCTTCGATTCCAGTGAATCTGCCGAGCCAAGAGGATTTGGTCCGAAAGCTCAAGGCAGGCCAGTATCAGGCATTGGACGAATCGCTCGCCCGTCTACAGGCGCGATACGAAACTGGTAGTCTCAGCGAAGGTCGGCTTAAGAAAGCATTTTCAGCATTTGAGCGCATCGATCCAAAGCTTGATGCACCATTGCGCGCTTGGCGTGAGAAATTCCCGAACTCCTTTTCATCTCAACTGGCCTTCGGGCTGTACAATCAGAACCTTGCATGGACTGCTCGAGGCGAAGCGTGGTCGGCCTATACGAACAGGGAACAGTTCCGTGTCATGAACGAATATCTCAAGGCCGCGATTAAAGCGCTTTGGAAGGCAATTGATTTGAACCCTCGCCAACCTTCGGCTTGGGAGGCGCTTGTGCGTATTGCAATGACAACTGGCGACCAGATGAGTCTTGGTTCGGTTTATACGCAAGCAAAGAAAAACGTACCGGCGTCGTCAATCCTCTACCACAGCTACCACTATGCTCTGTCGCCGAAATGGGGTGGGTCTAAGTTAGCGCAGTTCTTCCTCCGTTTGGAATTGCGGTTGCGGTTCTGGGACGATGCTCGCTTCGATTGGGTCCGTTATCATTCTGAGTACGAAAAGATCGACGAGTATCTCTATGATCCGTCGCCAGGTTTTGTTTCACGTATTTTGGAGAGCATTGGCGCCGAAAATCTTGTGCAAACGTGGTTCGCGTATTTTCCGGAGGAAAAGCCCGCTATCTTGGCGCTTGGCCTCATTGACTCAATGATTTCAAGATCGGATTCATCTTGGTTGCGTGCACGCCGCGGGGATGCACTAGCGGCGGTCGGCAAATATGATGATGCGCTTCTTGAGCATCTCCAAGCAATTCGCATGTCGCCAAATCGCGATAGGACATTGCTGGTTGTTGCGAGTTTTTACCATGTGAAACGACAATACGCGGAGTCGGATAAGTACTGGCGAAGAGCGATTGAGAGAAATCCCTATGATCCAGAGCTTGTCGTTGAGTACTCTAAATTTCTGTTGGAGATTGGCGAGACTCAGGCGGCAACTGAAATGTTGGAAAGAGCACTCGTGTTCGGTGGTCACAAGGACGATGTTCGGCGTGAGATGGGGCGGCACTATTGGAAGCTAAAGAAGTTCGATCGCTCATTGAGTGAATTCAAGAGAGCCGTCGAGTTGGTGCCCGAGCGTCCCGAGAACTGGTTTCGGTACGCCAATGCTGAGAGGCATATGAAGAACTGCGTAGCGAGCAGTGCGTATAAGACCTATCTCGAGTTATGCAAGAAATGGGAAAACTGCAAAATTTCCAGACGATCCATCGCTCGTTCGGAAATAGGTTACATCGAGAAAGGATGCGATTGAGATTCTCCACGCAAGTTCGGGAATCCTAGTTTGCTGAATTAGGTTTCCGATACTGAGCATTCTGAACGGCCCGTTGTCCCTTAAGTATCAATTCTTGGAGTTGTGTCTGAAAAGGCGCGACGACCCTCGAGTCTTCGTTGGCCAACTCCCATCGCCTATGCTGCCCCAAAGTGAGGTTAATCGATTGGAGATTGGCTCGGCTTTTCTTATCTGGGGATTCTGAGACGACCTTCTGAAGCTGATCGCGTTGACGAAGCAGGCTCTTTAATTCTTCGGGCGATAAAGGGTATTTGGGTTTCCTTGTGTCATCTGCCTTGAGAAGAAATAGAGCGTTTGTTATTCGGTATCGAAGTTGCTTCCAAGCCTTGTAGCTGTCAAATCCGTGTTTGCGCAGGAGGTCGGTAAATTTGGGGAAAGTTCCCTCAGCTTTCATTTCGACCATCGCCCGTTCGATTGTTCCGCGATGTGGCATGATAATGCCGTGCGGAGTGAATTGGCGGTCTCCCGAGTATTTATTGATTAGCCGCAACATTTCTATTGACGAATTTATGTACCCTTCAACCTGCACTTTAGTCAGAGGCGCATATTCCTGAGCGGTTGTAGGTGCATGTATCGTCGCGAGGACGGCAACGGCCATCAAAAGTGAGCGGAATGGGGAAGTCATAAGGACGGTTCCCTGCATGAGTGAGCCAAGTCTCTCGACTATCGCAACCCATCCTTAACCTTCCGTTACAATCCCAGGCTATGTCGATGGCCGGTTTGGTCTCACTCCAAAATCCGATTCCCAAATTTGCGTGGTTTTGCGACACTGCGCGCCGTCAACAGCGGGAGAATGCCCTCATGCCAGCAGATAGCGCCTCAAAAGACGTTCATTTTCTGGGCCTTGCGCCCCGGTTTCTCGGCGGCGTGTTGGAGGTTCCCGTCTATCACATGCGGGGCGGCACCTCGACGGGGATCGTGCTGTATGAAAAGCATTTGCCGGCCGACCTGGCGCTGCGCGAGGAATTGATCCGTCGCGTCATGGGCGTGCCGCTGGACGGCGAGGTGGCGGGCAACCGGCAGATCACGGGCCTCGGCCGCGGCATTCCGCAAAGCTGCAAGGTCTTCATCGTCGACCGGTCGGACCGCGACGACGCGGAGATCGACAGCACGCTGGCACAACTGGCCCCGGAAAAGGCGGCCATCGACTGGAGCGTCAATTGCGGCAACATGTCCGCGGCACTGCCGGTCTTCGCCGGCGAGGTCGGATTGCTCTCGTTGGAGGCTGGCACGAACCGGGTGCGAATCCACAACACGAATACCGGCGTCGTCGCCCATGCGTTGGTCGACGTGCCTGAGCCGGGTGCGCCGATGAGCGCCGAAACCGAAATTCCGGGTGTGATGGGGCAATGGCCGGGCGTGCAACTCGCGCTGCTGGAGCCGGTCGGCGCCAAGACCGGCAGACTGCTGCCGACCGGTAATCCTGTCGACACGATTGACGGCATCGACGTGTCTTGCGTCGATCTCGCCGTCCCGATGGTGATCGTCCGCGCGAGCGATCTCGGCAAGACGGCATCGGAAACGCCGGATGCGCTCGATGCCGATGCGGCGTTCAAATCACGCCTGCAGCAAATCTGGGTCGAGGGCGGCCAGAAGATGGGCTTGAAGAATACCGACGGCAGCCCGATGACCGAGGCGCAGTTGGCGGCGAGCGAGACCATCCCGAAAATATGCATCGTCGCCGAGCCGTCCGAGGAGGAAGCCGAGCGCGGTGCCAACATCCGTGTCCGCTACTTCACGCCGCAGGCAGGGCATAAATCCCTGGCGGTCACCGGCGGAGCTTGTTTGGCGGCGGGATGTCTCATACCCGGTACGGTCGCCAACGGAATCGTCCAGAATGCCAGTGCGTTGGGCCCGGATGAGCAGGATCATGTGGTCCGCATGGCGAATCCGGCGGGCCTGCTCAAGGCGACGATCACCGGATCGATGCGGGACGGCGAGATTTCGATGCCGAGTGCGGCCTACGAACGCAGCACGCAAATCCTGCTGCGCGGTCACACGCCGATCTACAATGCGTCGCCCGCGTTACTCGACGCGTATAAGGCGCTGGCCGAGGCGGCCTAGGCTCTACAGCGTCACGTAGCGCTTCAGGTGGTAGTTGTGGTCGCCGAACATCACGTCGATCATGGCGAGGCGCTTGAAGTAGTGTCCGATCTGCATTTCGTCGGTCATGCCCATGCCGCCGTGCAGCTGGATCGCGTTTTCGCCGATGAACTTGCCAGACTGGCCGATCTTGACCTTGGCCGCCGACACGGCTTTCTCGCGCCGGGCCTCGTCCTCGTCGTCCAGCCGCAGCGTCGCCACCAGCATGCTGGAGCGTGACTCCTCGCAGCCGATCAAGATGTCGACCATGCGGTGCTGCAGCACCTGGAACTTGCCGATCGGCCGGCCGAACTGCTCGCGTGTCTGCAGGTAGTCGTTGGTCAGGGTCTGCATCGTGTCCATGATACCGACCGCTTCCGCCGACAGGGCGGCCATGCTGCGGCGCGCGATATCGTTCATCAGCGCAAGGCCGTCATCGACTTCGCCGAGCACCGCGTCGCCGCCGACCTCGACATTCTCGAGGCCGACTTCGGCGGCGCGCAATCCGTCGATGGTCTGGTAGTCGCGGATCGATACGCCATTGGCGCCGGCGTCGACGATGAACAGCGTGATGCCGTCCTTGTCGCGGGTAGCACCGCCGGTTCGGGCCGACACGATGATCTTGTCCGCCGTGCCGCCATGGATGACCACGCCTTTATGGCCGTTCAGGATATAGCCGCTGCCGCTTTTCTTCGCCGTGCTCTCCACGTCGAACAAGTCATAGCGCGATTGCCGTTCCGCATATCCGAAGGCGAGCATCAGTTTGCCTTCGGCGAGATCGGGGAGGAGCGCCGTCTTTTGTTCGTCGCTGCCGCCCTGCAGGATCAAATTGCCGCCCATCACGGCGGTCGCGTAATACGGCTCGACGACGAGGCCGCGCCCGAACCCTTCCATCAGCACCATGGCTTCGACGGGGCCGCCGCCGATGCCGCCATATTCCTCGGGCAGGGTCGCGCCCAGCCAGCCGAGTTCGGCCATGGTCGCCCAATGATCGAGGCTGAACCCGTCCTTGCTATCCACCAGTTCGCGCCGTTGGCTCAGTTCGTAATTTTCGCGGACGAACCGGTCGACGCTGTCTTTCAGCAGTTGTTGTTCTTCGTTGAGTGAGAAATCCATGGTCTGTCGTGCGTCCCCTCAGAGGCCAAGAACCATCTTGGCGATGATGTTGCGTTGAATCTCGTTCGACCCGCCATAGATCGACGCCTTGCGGATGTTGAAGTAGTGCGATGCCAGCGGGGCGGCGTAATCGGGGCCGATCGGTGCCTCGTTGTAGCCATACTCCTTCGCCTCGGGCACGAATGGCATCGCGTAATAGCCCAAGGTCTGCATCAGAAGCTGTGCGATGCGCTGCTGCAGCTCGGTGCCGCGGATCTTCAGGACATTCGCCTCCGGGCCCGGGGATTCGCCCTTCGCCGCCGACATCAGTGCCCGCAGCTCCGTGTATTCGAGGGTGTGCAGGTCGATCTCGACCTGGGCGACGTCGCGTTTGAAGTCATCGTCGTCGATCAACAGGCCGTCGCCGCAGCGTTCTTTCGCCGCGATCTCCAGCAGTTTGGCGAGCTGCGCCTTGGACGCGCCGATCCGGGCGATGCCCGACCGTTCGTGGCCCAATAGGAACTTGGCGTAGGTCCAGCCCTTGTTCTCCTCGCCGACCCGGTCGGTTACCGGGACCTTCACATCCGTCAGAAACACAGTGTTGATCTCCTGCCCGCCGTCCAGCGTGCGGATCGGGCTGACCTCGATACCCGGCTGGTGCATGTCGATCAGAAGGAAGGAGATGCCTTCCTGGAACTTCACGTCGGGGTCGGTGCGGCAAAGGCAGAACATCATGTCCGCGTGTTGCGCCATCGTTGTCCAGGTCTTGGTGCCGTTGACGATGTAGTGGTCGCCGTCGCGGACCGCGCGCGTCTGCAGCGACGCGAGGTCCGACCCGGAGCCCGGCTCCGAATAGCCCTGACACCAGAAATCCTCCTGGTTCAGAATCCGCGGCAGGTACTTGCTTTTCTGTTCGTCGCTGCCGAAGGTGTAGATAACCGGCCCGACCATCTTGAGCCCGAAGGCGATCAGCCGTGGCGCATACGCCCGGGCGGATTCCTCGTTGAAGATGTAACGCTGGACCGGGCTCCAGTCGGTACCGCCATGTTCCTTCGGCCATTCCGGCGCGAGCCAGCCCTGCTTGTAAAGGATCGTCTGCCATCGGACGTAATCGTCTTTGCCGAGCGCGAGGCCGCCCTTCACCTTCTCGCCGATGTCGGTCGGCAGATTCTCTTCGAGGAACTTCCGGACGGTCTGTTGGAATTCAAGATCGGTGTCCGAAAATTGGAGGTCCATAGGGGGTCTCCTCAAGCGTGGTCTGGTGGTGCGCCATATGGCAGGGTTTCTATGCGACGGCCCCTATATCGCCCATGCTTGTGCGGTGCCGTCAAGGGATCGCAGAGCGCAACTTTGGATTGCTAATCGGGCGTATTTTTCCTGCCTATGGTCTACATGCCGAGAACGCCCTTCGCGATGATATTACGCTGGATTTCGTTGGTCCCGCCGACGATCGACGCCTTCCGGGTCGAGAAGTAATTCGCGCCCAGGGTTGCCGCGTAGTCCGGACCGACCGGCTCTTCGTTCCATCCCGCTTCCATCGCCTCCAGGATGAACGGCGCGCTGTAATAGTCGACCGTCTGCATCAACAGATTGGAGATCGACTGGGCGACTTCCGTTCCCTTGATCTTCAGCACGCTCGCCTCCGGTCCCGGCGCATCGCCGCGCGCCGTCGCCATAACCGCGCGCAGTTCGGTGTGCTGCAGCGAGTCCAGATCGATTTCCAATTGCGCGATCTTGCTTGCGAAATCCATGTCGTCGATCAGGCGCGTGCCGCCGGAGGGTTGCAGCGCTGCGATCTCTTTCAATTTGGCGAGCTGTGCTTTCGAATATCCGATCTTGGCAATGCCGATCCGCTCGTGGCTCAACAAAAACTTGGCGTAGGTCCAGCCCTTGTTCTCTTCGCCGACGAGGTCTTCGACCGGAACCTTCACGTCGGTCAGGTAGACCGTGTTCACGTGATGGGTGCCTTCCATCAGGATGATCGGCTTCACCTCGACGCCCGGCTGGTCCATATCGATCAGCAGGAAGGAGATGCCTTCCTGGAACTTGACGTCGGGATCGGTGCGGCAGAGGCAGAACATGCGGTCGGCGAAATGCGCGTGTGAGGTCCAGGTCTTGGTTCCATTGACGATGTAATGGTCTCCGTCCCGGACCGCGCGCGTCTGCAGCGAGGCGAGGTCCGAGCCCGAGCCCGGCTCCGAATAGCCCTGACACCAGATATCGTCACTGTTGATGATGCGGGGCAGGTACTTTTCCTTCTGCTCATCGGTGCCATACGTGTAGATCACTGGCCCGACCATGCGGACGCCTTGGTTGATCAGCAGCGGCGCATAAGCGCGCGTTAATTCCTCGGTCAGTATGTAGCGTTGGACCGGCGTCAGGGGGGAGCCGCCGTATTCTTCCGGCCATTCCGGGACCAGCCATCCCTTGCCGGCAAGGATCCGCATCCAACGGACGAAATCCTCGCGCCGCATCTTCAGGCCTTTCTTCATCTTCTCCTGAATGTCAGCCGGGAGGCCGTCGGGGATGAAATCCCGGACCTCTTGCTGGAAGGCCCGATCCTGTTCCGAGAATGTCAGATCCACGTTTTCTCTCCCAAAGAACAGCGGTTTGCCGCTGTTCGTATCTGGTTAGACGGCCGCTTGCCGCCGTTTCGATCATGCTACAAGTTGATGGGATACTCTATCAGACAGTCGGGCATCGTGCAGAACCCGGCGCGGAACCAAGCTGAACCAGGAGACGCCGATGGGTTACGACGCCCCATACAAGGGTTTGAAAGTGGTCGATTTGAGCCAGGGGGTGGCTGGGCCCTATACCGGGATGCTCATGGCGCAGTATGGCGCAGACGTCATCAAGGTGGAGCCTCATGAGGGCGATTGGGGACGGCGCATTTCCCGGAGTTTCGACGGCCACTCCGCTTATTCCGTGCCGTCGAACCTCGGCAAGCGCAGCATTGCGCTAGACATGAAGACGCAAGACGGCAAGGACATCGTCTACCGCCTGCTGCAGGATGCGGATCTGTTCATCGAAGGGTTCCGACCCGGCGTCGCGGCGCGGTTGGGCGTCAGCTACGACGCGGTCTCGGAGGCCAATCCCGAAATCCTGTATCTCTCGATCTCGGGCTTCGGGCAGGATGGGCCGATGCGCGATCGCCCGGCGATGGATCCGGTGTTGCAGGCCTTCACCGGCCTGATGTCCGTGAATAAGGGGCCGTCGGGTGTGCCGCAGCGGTTCGGCGTGATCGTGTGCGACATGGCGACGGCGCTTTATGCCTTCCAGGCGGTCGCGGTCTCGCTCTATGCCCGGCGCGACGCGCGCGAAGGCCGCTACATCCAGGCTAATTTGATGCAGGCCGCCGGGTGCTTTCAGTCGATCCGCATGCTGTTGAACTACATGGAAGGCGGCAAGACGGTGCCCGGCCGCGTGCCGTCGGCGATCTTCCCGACGAAGGACGGATGGGTGCTCATCCTGGTGTTCAAGGAGGAGGAATTCCCCGCCCTCTGCGGCATTATCGGGGAACCGGCCCTGGCCGAGGACTCGCGGTTCGTCGACAACGCGGCGAGGATCACGAACGAGGCCGATCTCGTGCCCTTGCTGAACGAGGCGTGCGGCAAGATCGATAGCGAGACGCTTTGCGCCGGTCTCGCCGAGGCCCGTATCATGCATGAGAAGGTCAACGAGTTTGCCGACTTCCTCAAACACCCGCAGGTCGAGGCGACCGGCCTGGTTTCCTGGTTGGAGCATCCGGGCATGGGGCGCATTCCCATTCCGAACGTGCCGGGGTTACAGGTGCTTGCGGATGGTGCGCCGCTCGCCTTGGCGCCAGGCATCGGCCAACACACGCAGGAAATCCTCAGCGCGCATGGCTACGCCGATCCGGAAATTTCGGCTCTTGCCGAGCGGGGCGTGATCGCCGGCTGAATGCCCGGGCATGTGGACGGGGTCATTCACCCGATTTTCGCGCGAATTTTTCGACCAGCTCGGCGGTTGATTCCAAGAAGACCGCTGCGTCCTGTGACCGCGCCTCGTCGGCGATCGCCCGAAGCTGTTCGGCGACGCCGATAAGCCGGTCTTCGAGTCTGCCTTCCATATGCATCATCAACCTGGACTCCACCAATCCAGAAATAACGATAACAATAGCCAAAGTGTATTGAAGTAATATTACAGGGAATTACTTTATTGATGATCTGCGTTGGAATTGATTTCTGCTAAAGTCTGTAACTCTTGCGAATATTACTGGATCAAGCCTAACCGCATGGTGCGTCGCGGGCGTGCGACCCCTGGCGATGCGGAAAATTTACCGTTAGGATCGCGGCACCGTAGTTTTCACCGGGGCACAATATCGGCAGGTCGGTTTGGCGGAGAGAAACCTAAGTGAATTTGTCCGCGTTTACGACGGGGTGCTGAGCGAGGCGCTGTGCGACGAAGTCGTGCGCCGCTTCGAGGAAGATATCGAAAATCACTCGGGACCGGGCGGCGTACCACTCGGGACGGCGCATGCCGACGCGCGATCCAGTTGGACGGAATTGAACATTCAATCCCTGGATCATTGGGGCGACGTCCTTAGCCAATTGCTGCCGGCGACGACGCAGTTTTCGGAGCGCTACGCGGAAGACTGCCAAATTTGGTTTCCGTCGCGCGCCAAGCTCGAGGATTATCGGATCAAGCGCTATCAGCCCGGCCCCGGCGATCAGTTCCATCCTCATGTGGATATCGATTGTCTCGATCACGCTAAACGGTTTTTGGTGTTGTTTTGGTATTTGACCGATGTGGACGAGGGTGGGGAGACCTTTTTCAACGATCTCGATTATGGAGTGAAACCGAAAAAGGGCCGCATGCTGATGTTCCCGCCGTTTTGGATGTACCCGCATACCGGTGTGCGGCCGGTTTCCGGCACGAAGTACATTCTCGGCACTTATCTCAATTTCGCCGAATAGCGGGTAGCAAAAAGCCTGTATATTAAACCATCGGTAGCAGTGAGAAATGTATCTCGGGTTTTGCTCGGTATTCGGGGCTGAACCGCTCCGTTCCATTTTGATAAAAAGATCTTCGTTGTTTCAGTGGCTTAACGCGCTGGATTTCAACTGCAGACGGCGATTTCAGATTGGCTGTTCGAATGTCAGTTGGGTTTAACCCTTTGAATTAACGGAAATTAAACCTGCCGACGTCACCTTCTGGGTAGGCCGGACAACCGGCCATCAGTCATCATGAACGGAAACCATGGCTCAGTCGGATAAGCCGGGTTCAACCGCAGGATCGCGGTCTGGCAATCAGTCAAAACTCTCTTTCGGCAGGAATCGGTCACCGGGAGAAAACGGTAATGGTGCCGGTACCCATGTGCCGCCGGTCGAACCGTCATGCGGTACCGCGAAGCGCGACGAACTCCGGGAATCGGAACTCACGTATCGCAAGCTTGCCCAGATCGGCTCTGATTGGATTTGGGAGACGGACGACCGGTTCCGGCTCGTCTCGAACATCCGTCACAAGGCCAAGTCGGCCGATTTTTTGGCAAACATCGAGGGAATGACGCATTGGGAATTGGCCAGCGTCGATCCCGTGAACGACCCCGCATGGGCGGCGCATCATGCTGATTTGAAAGCGCACCGGCCGTTTCGGGATTTCCGGTTTTCCTTTTTGCCGCCAGCGCGGCAGGAAAACCATTACCGGGTAAGCGGCAAGCATGATTTCAACGATGCCGGTCAGGTCATCGGATATCGCAGCTTGAACAAGAATGACGGGGGACGTGTCCACGTCAGCATCAGCGGATTTCCGGTGTTCGGGCCGAACGACGTTTTTACGGGGTACCGGGGAACAGCGCGCGACATCACCGAGACCGTTGTCGCGGAGGAGACTGCCGCGCAGGCTCATCAGCGGATGCTCGACGCGATCGAGGCGCTTCCCGAGAGTTTCATCTTATGTGACGCGGAAGATCGGATCGTCCTCTGCAACAGCGCGACGCGGACGAAAATGCCGTGGTGTAATATCCTGACCGAGCCGGGGATGAAGTTCGAGGACCGCTTGCGCGATCTCGTCTTCTCGGGAACCGTTCCGAATGCGATTGGGCGCGAGGAGGAGTGGATCAGGGCGCGGATGGAACAACACCGCAATAATCCCGGCATGACTGAATCCAAACGGGCAGACGGCCGCTGGGTTCAAATCACCGAGCGCAGAACAGCCGATGGCGGCACCGTTCTCATTCATGCCGACGTGACCGAGCAGAAGCGGAATGAGCTGGAACGCGAAGCGGCGCTGACCCAGGCGACAGAAGAGAATCGTGCCAAATCGACCTTTCTGGCGAACCTGACGCATGAGCTGCGCGACCCGCTCACCGCTATTCTGGGCGCTGTCGATGAGTTGTCCGATGACCCGGACGCGTCACAAGACATCCAGCGACAGAAAAGCTCGATCCGGGATGCTGCGCAGCATCTCCTCGCCTTGGTGAACAACGCCCTCGACATTTCGCGTATCGACGTCGGCAAATACACGGTCGAGTCCAGCGTCATCAACCTCGCAGCGATCATTCGGGGATGTAATGCCGCCGTTTGGGACGACGGGGCGAATAGCGGGCCGGCGTTGGTTCTGGAACTGCCTGACGACCTGGGCTCCGTATTTGCGGATGAGCGGACGTGCCGTCAGATATTCATGAATATCCTGGGCGATGCGTGCCGCCTGGCGCCGCCGGATTGCACCGTCCGCGTAACGGGGCGGAACCGCGAGGGCTATGTCGAAATCGCCGTCGAGGATAATGGTCCCGGGCCGAGCGATGCGGATGTCGGATCCCTGATGAACCCCTTCGATCGGCCGGGTAGCGGCGGCGATTGTCCGTTGGACCAAACGCGATGGAACGGAATTGGTCTTCGGCTGACTGCCGCCGACGCGATGGCGCGGCATCTCGGCGGCCTTCTCTCGGTAACGACGCCAGCCGATGGCGGCACCATCGTCACCGTCAGGCTTCCCCGTCCGGTCAACGAACAGGCTGCCGACTGAGCTGGGATTCGACCGCCGATACCCTTCCAATCGTAATGGTTTGTCGCTGAACCGCAGCCCCACAGGGTCTGGCGCGCGGTGGCATATTGCCGGTCTGGCGGGATTATGCGAATTGATAAGCCTCAGAAAAATGAATAACGACGGAAGGGGCAAGCGCCATGTCCGAGCAACCGATGGGAAGTCCCGATGATGCATCCGCAGCGCCGGGCGCCGCGGTAACCAGCGGGACGATCCGTGACCCGATCGCCGAAAACGAGCTTGGGTCGGTCACCCTCAGTCCCGATGGCGCCTTCGAAGCCGGATCGCATGTCACATTCACGCTGACCTACACCGCCGGCAAGTTCGGCATCGACGATAGCGGCTCGCTGCGGATTTGTTTCCGGTTCGCCTCCGACCAGACGCGGCCGCAGTTCGAGGACCCGAAACGGCCCAACTACACCACCGTCGAAGCATCGAACAACGCGGTGCTGCAGTTTCACTACGACCCGAAGGGCAATGTCCGTCCGTGGGACCGCACGCTCTACATCAAGGTCGTGAACGGGTTCCTGCGCGAAGGCGACACCATCACCGTCCGGTTCGGCATGACCGACGGCGGATCGCCGGGCATGCGGTTGCAGACCTTCTGCGAAGACACTTTCGAATTCAGGGTCCTCGTCGACCCGATCGCGACATACAACTACCAGCCCCTGCCCGAACAACCCACGATCAATGTCGTCGCGGGCAAACCCGAAAGCTATGTCGCTGTCATGCCGACCCTGCGCCGCGTGGGCGAATCCTTCTCGCTGAAACTGCGGGGCGAGGACATGTGGGGCAATCCGTCGGATCAATGCGACACAACGCTTCAATTGCGGGCAAGCGCCGCCGTTGCCAACCTCCCCGACAGCGTGACGTTCAAGCCCGGTGAGTTTGCCGTCGAACTTCCCGATCTTTCGGTTGCCGAGGCGGGCGATGTCCGGATCGAGTTGGTCGATGCGGATGGGAAGACCGTTGCCGAGGCGAACCCGCTGCGCGTGGTGGCCGCCGCCGAACTCATTCCGTTCTGGGCCGATATGCACGGCCAATCGGAAGAGACGATCGGCACGAACAGTGCCCGCCAGTTCTTCGATTTCGCACGCAACAAGGCATTCGTCGATGCCGCGGGCCATCAAGGGAACGATTTTCAGATCACCACCGGTTTCTGGGACGACCTGAATAAGGTAACGGCCGAGTACAACGAAGATGGCCGGTTCGTCACCCTGCCGGGCTACGAATGGTCGGGCAACACCGGCCTTGGCGGAGACCGCAACATCTTCTTCCCGGACGAAGACCGCCAGATTCGCCGCTCTTCCCACGCCCTGATCCCGGACAAGAGTGATATCGAAACCGACTGTAACCGGGCGTCGGAACTGTTCGAGGCCTTTATCGAGAACAAGGAAACCGATGTCGTCGCCTATGCGCATTGCGGCGGCCGCTACGCGGACGTGAAGCTGGCGCATGACGGGCGGATCGAGAAATCGATGGAGATTCATTCGTCCTGGGGCACATTCGAATGGCTGGTGCAGGACGCGTTCGAGATGGGCTATCGGGTCGGCATCGTGGCGAACTCCGACGGCCACAAGGGCCGGCCGGGCGCAAGCTACCCCGGCGCGTCGTTGTTCGGCGCGGTCGGCGGGCTGACCTGCCTGCTGACGGACGAGCTGTCCCGTGAATCGGTGTTGGATTGCCTGCGGAAGCGGCGGCATTATTGCAGCACCGGCGGGCATGGCGGGCGCATGGTGATCGACGTCCAGGCGCGTTTCTCCGGTGACGCGACGCTCTATCACGACGATCCGGCGCTGGGTCCGGCGGAGGGGCATGCGACGCAATCCGCCATGATGGGTGATATCGTCCACCTGCCGTCCGGCGATGCGGAGATCGATGTCGATATCCTGGCCGCGGCGCCGATCGAACGGGTCGACATCTTCAACGGGCTCGACCATGTGGAGACGATCCGTCCGTACACGCAGGACGAGTTGGGCAACCGCATCCGCGTTGTCTGGGAAGGGGCGGAATATCGCGGCCGTTTCCGCCAGGTGATCTGGGACGGTACGGCGCATCTGTCGGACAACAAGATCGTCGACGCTCGGCCGATCAACTTCTTCAATCGGGACAAGACGCTCGATCGCGTCGGCGACGCGGGCCTGGAATGGCGCGCGTTGACCACCGGCAACATCGGCGGTTTCGACATGTGGGTCGAGGATGCCTATGGCGGTACATTGAAGCTGGAAACGCCGCTGATCAAATGCGGTGTCCCGCTGGAAGAGATCGGCTATGAGGACGAGGTCTGCGATAACAGCGATGTCCTGCCGCGCTTCCTCAAGCTGTTCCGGATGCCGTCGGAAAACCCGCACCGGGCGATGACGTTCTCGCGCAAGATCGACCTGAAGGACAGTGGGGACAACCCGGTCTTCATCCGCCTGACGCAGGAAGACGGCACGATCGCCTGGACCAGCCCGATCTACGTCTACCGCTAGACGGGGCGCGTCAGCCCAGTTCTTTCAGGAAGGCGACGAGCAACCGTGTCGCTTCGGCGAAGTCCTCGATCTCCATCGTCTCGTCGGCGTTGTGGCTGCCCTTGTCGTTGCGGATGAAGATCATCGCCGTGGGCACACCTTCATTGGCGAAGGTGGCGCAGTCGTGGCCGGCGCCGCTGGACAGGCACATCGCGGGAATACCCAGTTTCTCGACCTGATCTTGCAGGATAGCCCGCAAGTCCGCGTCCATGATGCCGGGTTTGGCGTTGGTGAACTCGCCGAGGTCGATGGTGACGCCGCGCTCCCGGCCGATCCGCGCGGCCTGTTCCCGCAGATAGGCGTCCGTCTCCAGGAGGACGTCGTTATCCAAACTGCGGATGTCCATCGTGAAGCGCAGTTCGCCGGAAATCTTGGTCATCGCGTGATGGGTCGGGTTGGTGTGGAACTCGCCCATGGTGCAGACGAAATCGATCCCGTCCTTGTCGCGCTGATCCCAGTGTTCCTCCAGCACCCGCCCGAACTCGATCGCGGCGAAAACGGCGTCATGCCGGAAGGCGCGCGGCACCGCCCCCGCATGGCTGTAGGTGCCGTCGACCCGGCAGAAGCGATAGCGCAGGTTGCCGCGGATACCGGTCACGATGCCGACCGGCAATCCCGCTTCGAACAACGCCGGTCCCTGTTCGATATGCGGTTCGATATAGCAGCGGATCTTGGACCCTTCGAGATAGGCTTTCCCGGCCTTGAGCGCGCCGGCGTCGAAGCCGAGATCGTTGATGTGATCGGCGAGGCTGCGCCCGGTATCGGACCGCTTCAGGTCGTCATAGTCCGATGCGGGCAGCAAGCCGAAGGCCATCCGGCTGCCGGCATAAGGCGTTGGGAACCACACCAGTTCCTCCGCGCGGATCGCCATCACGGTAATGTCCTGTGCCGGGGTCCAGCCGTCGGCGCATAAACGATGCAGCGCGGCCATACCCATGATGACGCCGGCCGCGCCATCATAGTTGCCGCCGTGGGGCACGGAATCCATGTGCGAGCCGATCATGATCGATGGCGCGCCGCGGTCCGTGCCGGGCAGGGTCATGTATTGGTTGCCGGCATAGTCGTGGGTGATCTCGAGGTTCAGGTCGCGTGCGACATCCGCCACCAATGCATGGGCGGTGTTCTCGCCGTCGCCGAAGGACTTGCGCGTCACGCCCGGCGGGTCTGCCGTTTTTTCGCGCATCTCATCGAACACTTTTTGGGCGACGTCGATTTCCGACACGGTGATTCCTCTTGATCTGCTGGCGGTTGCCCGGTCATCCTCGACTGGAACTAGCAATACACGGGCCATTGCGGGATCATCGTAACCGCTGTGCAGCGACTGTCACGGCAATTGCATCCTAGGTTCCCCGAGTCCACCGTTGCCGGCCGGCAACCAAACAAGAAAACAGGAACGCCGTCATGCCTGAGTCCAATCCGCGCATCCCTTTCGAGATGATGACCGAGCGCAAGCCGCTCGCGCCGTTGAACGGAAAATCCCTGATCGTGCATGTGGTGTTGAATGTCGAGTATTGGCCGTTCGATCAGGCGATGCCGCGGACGGTCATGCCGGCGCCGCATGGGCAGTCGCCGGTGCCCGACGTCGGCAACTTCGCCTGGGCGGAATACGGCGTCCGGGTCGGCGTGCCGCGTATCCTCGGCATTCTGTCCGACCGCGGGGTGAAGGCCAGCGCCTTCATCAATGCCTATTGCTGCGACATCTATGCCAGCGCGTCGGAAGCGATGCTCAAGGCCGGATGGGAGTTCGTTGGCCATGGCTGGATCCAGCGGTCGCTTCTGCGAGAGGACGACGAGACGGCGGTGATCCAGCAATGCCTCGAACGGCTGGAATCGTTCACCGGCGAGAAAGTGCGCGGCTGGCTCGGTCCGGGCATCGGCGAGACCTTCGATACGCCGGACGTCTTGAAGGCGCAGGGCATCGATTGGCTGGCTGACTTCTTCGTGGACGACCTGCCGTGTTGGATGCGGACCAAACACGGACCGCTGGTCGGCTTGCCCTACACCGTGGAATTCAACGACTCCGCGATCACGGCGGTCGAGAAGCACAGGTCGGACGAGATGTTCCGGCGGTTGGAGGCCACGTTGCCTGTCTTCGAGCGCGAGATGGCGGACAACCCGAAGGTCCTGACGCTTGCCCTGCATCCGCATCTGACCGGGCCGGCGCACCGGGCCCATTACCTGGAGAAGATGCTCGACCTGTTGTTGGCCCGCGACGATACGGTGTTCGTGACCGGCAGCGAGATTTGCGATTGGTTCATCGAAGCGGACGGCACCGATGGTGCGGCGGTTGCCTAGAGGGATCGAAGGGACCGCGCGATGATCGATCTCTATACCGCGGCGACGCCTAACGGTCAGAAAATCCACATCATGCTGGAAGAGACCGGCCTGCCGTACCGCATCCATTGGGTGAACATCAACAAGGGCGATCAGTTCACGCCGGCATTTCTGGCGATCAGCCCGAATAACAAGATTCCGGCGATCGTCGATTCCGACAGTCCGGATGGGAAGCCGGTGTCGCTGTTCGAGTCCGGGGCGATCCTATTGTATCTGGCGGAAAAGACGGGCCGGTTCCTTCCGGCCGATCCGCGCGCCCGGCTGGACGTCCTGCAATGGTTGTTCTGGCAGATGGGCGGTTTCGGCCCGATGTTGGGGCAGGCGCATCACTTCAACCGGTACGCGCCGGACCGGATCGCCTACGCCATGGACCGCTATACGAACGAGGCACGGCGGCTTTATCAGGTGTTGGACCGCCGGCTCGACGGGCGCGACTATATCGCCGATGACTATTCCATCGCCGATATGGCGGTCTTCCCCTGGTGCCGTTTGCATGGGCGCCAGGGACAACGGCTGGAGGATTTCCCGAACGTGAAGGCCTGGTTCGACCGGATCGCGGCACGGCCCGCGGTCGCCAAGGACATGGCGGTACTGGAGGACAAGGCCGGTGATTTCGATGAGGAAGGATGGTCGAACCTGTTCGGCGCCGACCAATACAAGAACCGGGGCCGCTCGGACTGAACGGTCATGCACATAGTCCATCAAACGGGGAGACATTGATAGATGACCGATCGCAAGCGGCTCGGCATGTTGACGCCGTCGTCGAATACGGCACTGGAGCCTTTGACCGCGGCTATGTTGCACGATCTGCCGGACATCACCGCCCATTTCGGACGATTCCAGGTCACGGAAATTTCGCTCTCCGAATACGGGTTGGGTCAATTCCAGCTCGAACCCATGCTCGCCGCGGCGCGCATGCTTGCCGAAGCGCATGTGCATGTCATCTGCTGGAACGGCACGTCTTCGGGGTGGCGGGGTTTCGATACCGACGAAGAACTATGCCGGCAGATCACCGAGGAAACGGGTATTCCCGCGACCACATCGGTTCTCGCGTTGAACGACGTGCTGCGCGATACCGGCGTCGAGCGGCTTGGCTTGGTTACGCCGTATAGTCACGGCGTGCAGGAAGCCATCGTCGCCAACTACGCCAAGAGCGGAATCGATTGCAGCGCCGAACGGCATCTCGACATCGAAGTGAATTTCGATTTCGCCGAGGTCACGGAGTCCGTGATCGAGGATATGGTGCGCGACGTCGCCAAAGCCGGGCCGCAGGCGATCACGACCTTCTCGACCAACCTGAAAAGCGCCCAGCTCGCCGAAAAACTGGAAGCGGAAACGGGCCTGCCGGTCTATGACACGGTGTCGACCGCGCTGTGGAAGTCGATGAAGATGGCGGGCGCGGACCCGGCCCGGGTGACCGGGTGGGGCCGTTTGTTCCGCGAACCATAAGAATAGGCGAGGAGACCGACGGCATGGCCGACACACGCGACTTCAAAGGATACGGGGAAACGCCGCCGCAGGCCGACTGGCCGAACGGGGCGAGGGTGGCGGTCTCGTTGGTCGTCAACGTCGAGGAGGGCGCGGAACTCAGCGTGTCCGACGGTGACGAGCGGAACGAAAGCACCTATGAGGCGAAGGCGAGTGACGAAGTCACCGGGCTTCCCGACCTGTGCATGGAGTCGCATTTCGAATACGGCACGCGCGCGGCCTATTGGCGCATCGTGCGGACCCTCGAAGAACGCGGCATCACGGCGACGATGAGTTGTTGCGCCCGCGCGTTGAAACGGTCGCCGTGGCTGGCAGAGGATATGCGGCGGCGCGGACACGAAATCTCGGCGCATAGCTATCGTTGGGAAACGCATTCGGGCATGGCGGAAGACCATGAACGTCAGGTGATCGCGGACACGGTGGCGACGATCCGCGATGCCGCCGGTGTGCGGCCGCTCGGCTGGCATACCCGGTCGGCCACGTCGGTGAACACCCGGCGCCTGTTGGTCGAGGAGGGCGGGTTCCTATACGACTCCAACGCCTATAACGACGACCTGCCCTATATCGAGACCGTCGCCGACCGGCCGCATGTCGTCCTTCCCTATGCGTTCGATACCAACGACATGCGGTTCAACCCCGGCGCGGGATTCGTGCATGGCGACGATTTCGCGCGCTACTGCATCGACGCTTTCGACTGCCTGTGGCGGGAAGGGAAGGACACGCCGAAGATGATGTCGGTTGGGCTGCACCTGCGGCTGATCGGCCGGCCCGGGCGGACCGGCGGGCTCGAAGCCCTGCTCGATCACATGAACGACAAGGGGGGCGTGTGGTTCGCGCGGCGCGAACAGATCGCGCGGCATTGGCGTCGGCTCAACGGGCTGCCGGATTGGCCGGACGCCGATTAGCCCTTACCGCTGCACCATGTATTTCGGCAGGAAGGTCGCGATCTCGGGGAACACCGCGAGGACGACGATGCTCGCCGCCATGACGCAGAAGAACGGGATCGACGCTTTCGTCACCTGAAGGATGTCTCGCCCGGTCATGCCTTGCAGGACGAACAGGTTGAAGCCGACCGGTGGCGTTATCTGGGCCATCTCGACCACGATCACGATATAGATCCCGAACCAGATCAGATCGATCCCGGCATTCTGCACCATGGGCAGGACGACCGACGCGGTCAGCACCATCATCGATACGCCGTCGAGGAAGCAGCCCAGAATAATGAAGAATATCGTGAGGACGCAGAGCAGCGCGGGCACGGACAATCCCAGTCCGTTGACCCAGCCGGCGAGGGCGCGGGGCAGGCCGGTGAAGCCCATCGAGATCGACAGGAAAGCCGCCGCGACAAGGATGAAGGCGATCATGCAGCTCGTCTTCATCGCCGACATCAGGCTGTCGAGGAAGGTCGCCCAGTTCAGATTGCCGCTGAAGGCGGCGAGTATGAGCGCGCCGATCACGCCGAGGGTCGCCGCTTCGGTCGGAGTCGCGATGCCGCCGTAGATCGAACCGATGACCGCGATGATCAGGCAGATAACCGGGATCAAACGGCGAGAACTCCAGATCTTCTCGCGGAACGTCATGCGGATGTCGCTGGCCGGGGTCTTGTTCGGATAGATCCATGACCAGATGATTACGAAGCCCATGAACATCGCCACCAGCAGGATTCCCGGCAGGATGCCCGCGATGAACATGCGCGCGATCGATTGCTGCGCGACCACGCCGTAGACGATCAGCATGATCGACGGCGGGATCAGCAGACCGAGCGTGCCCGACCCGGCCAAGGTGCCGATGCACATGCTCTCGTCATAGCCGCGTTTCTTCAGTTCGGGGATGCTCATGCGGCCAACGGTGGCGCAGGTGACCGCCGATGACCCCGCGACGGCGGCCATCACGCCGCAACCGACGATGTTCACATGCAGCAAGCGGCCCGGCAGCCAGCTCAACCAGGGGGCGAGACCTTTGAACATGTCCTCCGACAGGCGGGACCGGAACAGGATCTCGCCCATCCAGATGAACAGGGGCAGGGCCGTCAAAGCCCAGTTCCAGCTTGCGTCCCAGATCGTGGAGGCCAGGAGCGAGCCGGCCGGCGCGGGGGTGAAGAATTCGAGGGCGACATATCCCACGGCGAGGAGCGAGATCGCGACCCAGATGCCGCTCCCCAGGAACAGGAACATGACGGAGACGAGGACGATCGAGGTAAAGGCGGTTCCCACAGCGGATCCCTATGGCGCTCTTTGTTCTTCCGGTGGCGGTTCATTGCCGAGAACCGCATCGATATTCTCTTCGTAACTCGGCACCCGCCCTTTTGCGATTCGGACGAACTCGTCGATCAACGCGATCGTCAGGATCGTCGCGCCGATCGCCATGCCGGATTGCGGAATCCAAAAGGGGGCGGCGATCAGGCCGGGGCTCTTGTCACCGAATTCGAAGGATTCGTATGCGAACAGGATCGAGTTTAGGGCGAAATACCCGACCGCGATGGCGCCCGCGCCGCAGCACCACAACTCGATGCCCTTCTTCGCCTTGCCGCGGAAATTCCGGATCATCAGATTGACCCGTACATGGGTTCCGCCCTTCAGTGCGTAAGCCAGTCCGAGGAAGGAGCTTGCGGCCAAACAGAAGCCGGATAACTCGGTCGAATCGATTGTAACCCCGACGAAACGGCCGAGGATCTGCAGCACGATGGTTGCGCCGATCGCGAACAGGAAGAACGCCGCGAGATAGCCGCTGACCAAATAGAGCCGATCGAGAAATTTACGCATGCCGGCGCCTCGCCGCGCCGGGACAGTTACGCTGCAGTGTCAGCGCGACTGTCCCGGCGATTGGTTGGATTGGCGGAATAAAGCCTACCCGGTTACTTCAGGTATTCGGCGAGGACTGCCTTGGCTTCCGGACTGGCGGTCTTCTTCCAGTCTTCCATCATGGACTGGCCGATCTTCTTCATGTCAGAGATGAGGCCGGCCGGAGCGTCGGCGACTTTCATGCCGTTCTTCGTAAGGATCCCCTTCTGCTTTTCCGTGGTTTCCTTACTCATCTCCCAGGCGCGCTTCTCGGCAGTCGCGGCAGCGTCCATGACCACCTTCTGCACGTCCGCGGGCAGCTTCTTGAAGGCGCGGGCATTCACGATCACCGCGTTCTTCGACAGGATGGCGCCGGCGTAGGTGAAGTTCGACGTGTTGTCCCAGGCCTGGATGTCGATGCCGGTCTGCGGGCTGGTAAACAGGGCTTCGATCAAGCCGGTCGAGAAGGCTTGCGGGATTTCCGCGAACGGCAGAATGGTGGCGTTGAAGCCGAGCATCTCGCCCATCTTCTTGGTCGCCGTCGAATAGATGCGCAGCTTCTTACCCTTGAAGTCCGCGGTCTGTTTCACCGGGAACTTGGTATAGAAGCCTTGGCCCGGCCACGGCGAATAGAACAGGATTTTCATGCCGTTCTTCGCGAACAATTTATCGAAATAGGGCTTCTGAACGTCTTTCAGCTTCCACGCTTCGTCATACGTGCCGGCGATGAAGGGCAGACCGGCGAGGATGTACATCGGATCCTCGTTGCCGTAGACGCCGAGGCGGATTTCACCGATGGGAATCTGGTTGGACTGGACCGCGCGCTTGGTCGCGTCCAGTTTGATCAGCGTGCCGTTCGAATGCAGGGTGATCTTCAACTTTCCACCGGACTTGGTGCCGACCTCATCGATGAATTTCTTGATATTCATCGTGTGGAAATTGTTGTCCGGATAGCCGCTGGACATGACCCATTCCGCCGCCGAAACCGGCATGGCGGCGATGCAAGCCGTGGCCGCTGCGATGGCTAATTTTCGTAGTGAAAGCATATGAAGCCCTCCTGTCAGGTTTTTGTTGCCGCTTGAACGCAACGGGGCGCGCTCTGCCAGATCGTCGAAAACACGCCGTTTCGCGTTGTCCTAATCGCTCGTTTCGTGAGCTGCCCTGCAACAGGCAGGCCAACCAATGGAGTCGCCGGGTTTTCGGGTATCGAAAATCATCATCGGCACCACCCCTGCTTATATTTTCATCAGGTCATTGTAGGGGGCGGATATTTCCTGTGCAAAATAAATAACATCCACAGTTTTGGTGCAGTTTGCGCCAGCGAATGGCGGCCGCGACGCATAGCCCTTTCGGGCGAGGAATATCGTCCTTCTGGGCGATAGGGGTGTCATTGCGGATCGGCCAAAATGGGGTCAGAGCAGCGAAAAAGAATAATGAATCGCTGCCGGGGAAGGAGGCCCCATGCGCAGCACAAGTATCGCGCCGTTCCAGGCGTTAACGGTCCCGGTGCCGAAACCCCGGGTATCGCGAGCGGTTCGCAAGGTCGCGCCGCCCGCCGCCGTCGTCCGGATGGACGCGCACCGCATGATCGGCGAGGACAGCGCCCGTTTTACCTTGGCCCTTCGGGCGGCCCAAGGCAGCGGCTGTCGCGGCCATCTGGTCGACGTTCTGGTCTAAGCGGAACGGACCGACACGGCCCGCCGCCGTTCACGCGGTGCCGGTGATGAACGTATGGAATTCGTAGACATCGTGCAGAGCCAACGCCGCAAAGCCGGCGGTCGTCAGCTCGTCCTGTAGGCGGGCTACGGGAACGCGCCGTCCCACGGCCGGGCTCTTGCCGTTGTCGGCATCGGCCCAATCCACGATGGCGATCGTCCCGCCCGGGCGCAGCAGCCGCTTGCATTCGTCCAGCAAGGGGGCGGGTTCATCCAATTCATGATGTAGTTGCGCCATCACGACGATATCGGCCGAATCGTCCGGCAGGTCGATCGAATTCGGCTGCATGACGATTCCGTGGACGTTTCCCAGGCCTCGCGCGGCCGCGTCTTCCGTCAGTAACTCGATCATGCCGTCGAGAATATCGCAGCCGTAGATCTTGGCGTCGGGATACCTTTTGGCGAAGGGAAGAGCGACGAAGCCGACGCCGGTGCCGATATCGATCACCGTGCAGTCGGGCGGCGGGTCCAGCTCATCCCAAATCTTGTCCGGGTCGAAGTATTCGAGCCGGTCGGGGCTGCGCAGCCGCTCGATACGGGCGGGATCCATGCCAAGTCTGTCGGCCATATTCGGTCCTCAATTGGGAAAACGGCGATACAGGTCTGCGACCTGTTCCGGTGTGAGATACCGCGTCTTCTGCTGATGCAGCAATAGAAACAGTTTGGCCGTCTCTTCCAATTCCTCGGTCGCATAGACGGCGTCCTCCAGCGACTTGCCGGCGACGACCGGCCCGTGGTTCGCGAGCAGGACCGCGTGATGGTCCGACGCCATCTCGCGCACGGCCTTGGCGAGGTCCAGGTCGCCGGGCGCGAAATAGGGGACCAGCGGCAGCGTGCCGATGCGCATCACGTAATAGGCCGTGATCGGCGGCATCACGTTGGCCGGATCAATGCCCTCCAGGCAGCTCACCGCGACCGAATGGGTCGAATGGAGATGCACCACCGCTTCGCAGTCCTGGCGCTGCTCGTACATCGCGGCGTGCAGGAAGGTTTCCTTGGTGGGTTTGTCGCCGGAGAGGTGGGAGCCGTCCGGTCCCAGCTTCGATAGGCGGGCCGGGTCGAGTTCGCCCATCGACGATCCGGTCGGGGTCATCAGCCAGCCGTCCTCGACGCGGACGCTGATGTTGCCCGACGATCCGAAGGTCAGGCCCCGGTCGTAGATCGACTTGGCCAGTGTGACGATCCGCTCGCGCAGTTTCGTCTCGGTCATGGATGCATCTCCAATGCCTTGGCGAAGAAATCCTCGCCGCCGAAATTCCCCGATTTGAGCGCCAGCGCGATCGCCGAGCCCCCCAGCGTTTCCGTCCAAGGTACGCCGGTATCGATCTCGGGGCCAATGCGGAGTGCTTGGACGCCGAGCGCGGAGACGACCGCGCCCGCCGTTTCGCCCCCGGCAACCACGATGCGCCGGACGCCCTGGGCGGCCAGCCCGGCAGCGACCTCGCCGATCACCTTTTCGACCATTTCGCCGGCTTCGGTCACGCCGTATTGCGCCTGGATGGCGGCGACTTCGTCGGGATCGGCGGACCCGTAGACGAGCACCGGCGTCGACTCATCCTGTGACGCCGCCCAGGCGAGTATTTCGACCGCCACCGGATGGCCTGCCGCAATGCGGTGGACGTCGATCTTCCGGTGCGGCCAATCCTTCCGCGCCACCGCGATCTGCCGCCGCGTCGCCTGGCTGCAGCTTCCCGCCAGAACGGCGGCGCGCCCGGTCACGCGCGGCAGTGTCGCTGGGGTTGGATCGCCGAGCAGACCGGCGTCGCGGAAATTCTGGGGCAAGCCCATGGCCGCGCCGGACCCGCCGGTGACCAGGGCATGATCCGATGCCGCCGCGCCGATTGCGCGAAGGTCCGTGTTGCTTTCGGTATCGATAACGCCGTAAGTGACCCCGTCCCGCCGCAGCGCGTCGACCGCGGACGCGATGGCGGCGGGGCCATCGGATACGGTTGTCTGATTGATAAGGCCGACCGTCCGGTCCGTCTGCACCCGCATCAGTTCCACGACCCGCGAATCCCGCATCGGGGTCAGCGGATGATCCTTCATCGGCGAGTTCTCCAGCAACTCGCCGTTCACATACAGCAGGCCGTCGCGGACGACCCGGCCGTTGTCCGGAAAAGCCGGGCACAGGAAGGTGAAGTCCGCGTTGAGGTCCGTCAGCAGCGCATCGGCGACCGGCCCGATATTGCCCGCCGGTGTGGAGTCGAAGGTGGAGCAATACTTGAAGAAGAACTGCCGAGGCCCCAACCCGCGCAGCCAGGCCAGCGCCGCGCGGGAGGCGTCGACCGCATCCTTCACCGGCGCCGTCCGCGACTTCAGGGCGACGACCACGGCGTCCGCATCCTCCAGATCGATGTCGTGCGCCGGAACGCCGATGGTTTGAACGGCGCGCATCCCTTCCTTGACCAAGGTGTTGGCCACGTCGGTCGCGCCGGTGGAATCGTCGGCGATTGCGCCGAGGAGAACAGCCATGGCTATGGCCCCGTCCGATTGCGATTGCCGTCTTTCATATCGGTCTACCGCTTCCCTTATCGAATTAGACCGAGAAGTTCGTTGGTCACGGCGGTCGTGCCCATATCGCCGCCGAATTCCATGGGGCGGATCCGGTTCCCGGCGAAGCCGGCTTGGACCGCGTCCTCGATGACGCCCGCGGCATCCGCCAATTGCGGTTGATCGGACTTCTGCGCCAGGTATTCGAGCATCATCGCCCCGCTCAGGATCGCGGCCAGCGGGTTCGCCTTGTCCTGTCCCATGATGTCGGGCGCGCTGCCATGCGCCGGCTGGAACAAGCCATGCTCATCGCCGATTTCGCCGCAGGCCGCCATCCCCATGCCGCCGACGAGGCCGCCGCCCAGGTCCGACAGGATGTCGCCGAACATATTCTCCATCACCAGCACGTCGAAATCCCACGGCCGCCGGATCAGGTCCAAGGCTTGTGCATCCACATAATTGTAGCGTCGCTCCACATCCGGGAAACTCTTCGCGCGTTCGTCGAAGATCTGCCGGAAGAACGCCATCGACCGGAACACGTTGGCCTTGTCGACGCAGGTGAGGGAGCCGCCGCGGCCTTTCGCCTTGCGCCGTTGGGCGAGGCGGAAGGCGAAGTCATGCAGCCTTTCCGTCGTCGGCCGGGTGATCCGCAGGACATCCTGAACCTCGTCGTTGTTGGCGACCGGGTTCCGGTTGTGGGCGGCGGCGGTATAGAACAGTCCCTCGGTGGATTCCCGAAGGATGATCAGGTCGATATCCGCCGCTCGTGGATCGGCGAGGCGGCACGGCACGTTCGGATACGCCTTGACCGGTCGGACGCCGGCGTAGAGTTGGTACATTTCGCGCAGGCGCAGGTGCGGCGATATCTCCGTCCCATCCTCGTGGCGGACTTCCGGCAGGCCGATGGCGCCCAGGAAGATCGCGTCCGCTTCGCCCGCGGCGTCTTCGGCGCCGGGCGCCATATCCCGGCCGTTTTCCCGGTAATACGCCGCGCCGCCGATAAAGTCGTTATAGGTGAGACGGAAGCCGCCGACCCGGTCGCGTGCGGCGTCGATCACCGCCAGCGTCGCATCGGTGACATCGACGCCGATGCCGTCGCCGCGGATGACCGCGATCTGAAAATTCGGTTCGTTCATGGTCGGGCCTCGGTTGATCCAGCGGCGCCATTGTCGTCCGCGTCATAGGGTCGGTTCAACAACGGCGACCGCAGGATGAAGTCCGACGTCGCCCGGTTGCAAGCGATAACCGTTTCATGCAGCGTCGAGACGCGCTGCAATGCCTTCACGTCGACATCATGCGGCAGCGCCGCCAGGGGGTCGGTGAAGAATATCAACAGGTCGATCTTTCCTTCGGCGATCATCGCGCCAAGCTGCTGGTCGCCGCCGTGCGGACCGCTCATCAGGCGGGTCACCGGCAGCCCGGTCCGGTCGGCGATCAGGGCGCCGGTCGTGCCGGTGGCCCAGAGATCGTGCCGGCCCAAGACGGCTCTATTCCGGTCCGCCCATGACGCCATCGCGGGTTTCCGCGAGTCATGCGCCACCAGGGCGATCCGCTTGCGCGCGTTCATATTCCTCGTTCCGTGTCGGCTATAGGAAACGGGCTAACCGGCCACCGCGTCGGCCACGACCTTTGCGAAGGCTTGGGTGCCGAGCGTGCCGCCCAGGTCGGCGGTCCGGCTGGTGGGGTCGGCCAACACGGTATCGATCGCGCTGTCCATCCGCGTGGCCGCCGCGATCAGGTCGTCGCGGCCGTGCCGGTTGCCTAGCCAGTCCAGCAGCATCGCGATCGACAGGATCATCGATGTCGGGTTGGCCTTGTCCTGCCCGGCGATGTCCGGCGCCGATCCGTGCTGCGCCTGGGCGCAGCAAAGGGTCTCGCCGGCATTGATCGATCCCGCGAGGCCGAGACTGCCGGACAGCTCGGACGTGAGATCGGACAGTATGTCGGCGTGAAAGTTGGTTGCGCAGATCACGTCGAACCGGGCGGGATCGCGCACGAGGATCGCGGCGGAGGCGTCGATGATCATCTCCTCGACCTCGACCTCGGGGAAGTCGCGGGCGACTTTCCGGACCTCCTCCAGAAACAAGCCGTCCGACAGGATAAAGTTATTCGCCTTGTGGATCGCGGTGACCTTCTTGCGGCGTGTCATGGCAAGCTCGAAGGCGCGGCGGGCGATCCGGTTGCAGCCGCCCCGCGTCAGCTTGCGCATCGAGATCACCACGTCTTCGGTCGGCATGAACTCGCCCTTGCCGGCAAACATGTTGCGGTCGGGATAGAACCCTTCGGTCGCCTCCCGCATGATGACCAGGTCGAAATCCCCGACCTTGTTCGGCAGGCCCTTGCGTGTGCGCGCGGGCCGGATATTGGCGTAGAGATCGAGCGCGACGCGCACCACCGCCGAAACGTTGACGCCGCCCTTGTCGCGGTCGGGATAGTCCATGTGCGAGACCGGCCCCAGGATGATGCCGTCGCTGTTGCGGCAGCGCTCCAGCACGCGGTCGGGCAGGGTCGTGCCGGTCTTGTCGTAGGACGCGAAGCCGATCTCCTCGACCTGATAGGTCAATCCCAGCGGCGATATCGTGTCGACCGCGTCGAGCACCGTCATGCCCGCCTGGATGATTTCTTCGCCGATGCCGTCGCCGGGCAGAACCACGATATCCATGACCTCTCTCCTGTCGTCCTGTCATTTGATACGAGGATGGTAGGACGGAAAGGAAAATAGGAAAAATATGTTTTTATTTATTTAAAAATAAGTTTTTATATTTTCATGGATACCCGGTTCTTGGAGAGTTTCATCGTCGTCGTGGATCGCGGGTCGATCGCGCAGGCGGCGCAAGTGCAGAATCTGACGCCGGCGGCCGTGGCACAGCGCATCCGCGCGCTGGAGAACGACATCGGGGCGGCTTTGATTTCCCGGTCCGGGCGCACCGTACAGCCGACGAAGGCGGGTTGGGCGATCCTGGATCGCGCGCGGGACTTCGTGAAACAGGTGTCCGACTTGCAGGCGCTGGCCGCGGTCGACGAACCGTCGGGCGAAATCCGGATCGGCGCGAGTTCGACCGCGATTGCCGGGATTTTGCCAAGCATCCTGCAGCGGCTGAGCGGGAAACACCCGAACCTCGACTTTCAGATCACGCGGGGTCATTCGGGTCAGCTCTACCGGGACGTGATGGACCAGCAGCTCGATGCCGCGATCATCGCCGAGCCCAGCTTTGCCGTTCCGAAGGCGTGCGGCTGGCGCGACCTGCGCCGGGAGCCATTGATCCTGCTCACGTCGTCGGACACGCCGCGGCAGACGGCGAAAACGGTGCTGCGCAGGAACCCCTATATCCGGTTCAGCCAGGGCCGGTGGGGCAAGCAGCCCGCCGACGTGTATCTGCGTGATGCCGGGCTCAACCCCGCCGTCCGGTTCGAGTTGGACGCGCTCGACGCCATCGCGGTGATGGTCCACGAAGGGCTCGGCGTATCCCTGGTCCCCGACTGGGCGCCGCCCTGGCCCGAAGACCTGGCGATCCGGAAGACGCAAGTGGGCGGCATGACCTATGCGCGCAAGACCGGTGTGATCTGGCTGCGGTCATCCGCGCGCCTCCGCCTGATCGACGCGTTCCTGGATGAAGCGGGGACGTTTTGACGGATACCTGAAAAACCGCGAGGCTCGGCTTCGGAGCGTCATCCGTGAAAATAAGAATCCGATCGGAAAGGGAGGAGAGCCATGCGCGCGTTGGAGGTGGAGGAATTCGGGGGTCTGGAAAAGCTGAAGGTCCGTGATGTCCTGGTGCCGGAAGCGGGCGACGGCGAGGTGCTGGTGAAGAATGCCTATGCGGGCGTGAACTTCACCGACATCTATCGTTCTCGCGGCGACTACAAGGACTCGCCGACATATCCCACGCCGCTTCCCTACCGTCTCGGCGGTGAAGGCTGCGGGTGGGTCGAGGCGGTCGGCAAGGGCGTGACCCGCGTCAAGCAAGGCGACCGGATCGCCTACAGCCGGGTCCACGGGGCGCAGGCCGACTATGTCGCGATCCCGGCGATACGGGCGACCAAATTGCCGGATGATGTTTCGTTCCAGAAAGGGATGTCGGTGATGACGCACGGCATCACCGCGCATTACCTCGCCTTCGATGCTTATCCCCTGGAATCCGGGAGCAGGTGTTTGATCCATGCCGCGGCCGGCGGGGTCGGGCAAATCTTGGTTCAGCTCGCCAAGAAGCAGGGTGCCGAGGTATTCGCGACCGTCGGCAGCGCGGACAAGGTCGACATCGCGAAGCAGCGCGGCGCCGATCACGTCATTGAATACACAAAGGTCGATTTCCGTGACGAGGTCATGCGGCTCACCGACGGGGCCGGAGTCGATGTCGTCTACGACTCGGTCGGCAAGGATACGCTGATCCGATCGCTGAATTCGCTGCGTTTGCGGGGCTATTGCATCCTCTACGGACATGCGTCCGGCAAGGTGGAGAATTTCGACTTATTGGAACTCGCCGAAGCGGGCTCCGTCTTCATCACGCGCCCGCATATGCAGCATTACGTGCCGACGGAAGAAGCCTACCAGGCCCGGGCCGACGATTTGCTCCGCTGGCTACAGGACGGCAGCGTCGACGTCACCATCGACCGGGTCTTCCAACTGGAAGAGGCCGCCGACGCCCTCGGCGTGATGATGCGCCGCGAGAGCAAGGGCAAAATCCTATACGAGATTTTCGGGGAAGGCTGAAAAGCCTTCGGGGAAATGGTGGGCGCGGCTGGGATTGAACCAGCGACCCCCTCGATGTCAACGAGGTGCTCTCCCGCTGAGCTACGCGCCCGCCGTAAAGTAAGCGGACCGCACATCTACGCTCGGGTTCGCGGGCTGTCAAGGGAGGGCACTTCACCCGACCTTGCCGTTAACGGACGCCTAAGCCAAACACTGTATTGTCGATATCCGCTCGCTACCTTGGTCGGGTTGATCTTGAGCCGCTACGGCGTTGCCGGTCATGCCGATCATGGGGCCGCTAACGTCACTGGCGGCAATAGCGTGCAGCGATGTTAGGATTGTTTTCTTATTGAAAACACAGGTCTAATCGGATGCCCCTTCTCCGCAGGCGCTTTGTTTCGTTTATCGGGTTATCCATCGGCGCTCTTGTCTCGCACCCAGCATGGGGTGTTTTGGCCGGGAGGCCGGTCGTTCCGGCATTGAGTGCGCGATTGGAAGCGGCGCTGCCGAATGTGGCTTCGGCTCGTGCGCTGGGTGAAATCTATCTCGCGCGGCATCCGGGAAAAGTCGATGCAGCGGCGCTTACCCGTCAGGTTGCGGCGCTTCTCGCCCCGTACGCCCGGCCGTCGGCGGAGGGGCCGGAACTGGCCGACGCGTTTGCGCGGCTTCGTGCGGCGGATTTCCGGCGCGGTGACGTTGTGGACTTGGACGGCTGGGTGATGTCCCGTTCGGAAGTGGCGGTATGCGCGCTCATTGCAGCGGTAAGGATGGACGTTTAGTCGTGCTGATCGACGCCAGGCTGGAATCGGCCGCGCCTCAGAAATCATATGATGTGTGCATTATCGGCGCCGGCGCGGCGGGGATTACCATGGCGCTGGAACTTGCCGATACCGGTATGAGCGTCTGCATCCTGGAAAGCGGCGGGACGGAGTTCGAAGACGATACAAGCGATCTTTCCGTTGGGGATATCATCGGGCAGCCCTATGCCGACCTTGATGTGGTCCGGCTCCGGTATCTGGGCGGGAGCACCAATCATTGGGGCGGCTGGTGCCGTCCGTTCCGCGACATCGAGTTCGAGAAACGCGATTGGATTCCGTATGGCGGATGGCCAATCCCATTGCAATCGCTCGCCCCCTACTATCGCGCGGCGGCTGAGTATTGCGAGATCGGCACGGCGGATTACAACGTGGGCGACGCCGCGGCGGCGTTCAACAACCCGCGCGTTGCCGAGTTGCCCCTATCGGGCTCCGGACTGATGTCCACCATTTACCGGTTTTCGCCGCCGACCCGGTTCGGCGAGGTCTATCGCGCACGGCTGGAAAAAGCCGAGAATGTTGAGGTCTTTCTAAATGCGAACGTCCTCAACATGGAGCTGTCGCAGGACGCCAATAGGATGGAGAGTGTTCGCGTGGGAACGCTTTCGGGCAGGCGGTTCACGGTTGCGGCGCGGCGCTTCGTCCTGGCGACCGGTGGGTTGGAGAATGCGCGGCTGCTGTTGCTGTCGCGGAATGTCGCCACGCGCGGGATCGGCAACCAGCATGATTTAGTGGGCCGCTACTTCATGGAACACCCGGGGATAGACATCGGATTGTTTGTGCCGAGCGAAGGCAGGTCGTTCGATTTCTACAATACGCGGGTTGGATATCATGACCTTGGCGTCTGTGCCTGCCTGGAAATCGACGCAGACACTCAGCGGCGCAAGCGGATCGGTTCCGCCCGGGTTCAATTGACGGGGTTTTCCGAAGGTGAAAGTTCCGCCGGCGCCAAGTCGTTGAAAGCCGTGCGGGAACAAATTCGCCGTGGCAAATGGCCGGACGATTTAGGAACGCATCTTGGCAATATGGTGAGCGATATCGACGACGTGGCTAGGGCGGTGTTTGGATATCTGCAGGGCGACAAGAGCGCGGCGCGGGTTTTCGGGGTGCAGCTTTCTATCGAACAGGAACCGAACCCTCAAAGCCGAGTGTTACTGAGTGACCGGAGAGACGCCTTCGGATTGAACCGGATCGATCTCGATTGGCGGTTGACGGCGAACGACTATCGTACCGTCACCGAAGCAGCGAAAACGATGGCGGCCGGCCTCGGTATCAAGGATCTCGGCCGCATACGGCTCGATATCGATCGGAAAGGGAAGGATGGCTGGCCCGAGCATCTGGGCTGGGGTTGGCATCAAATCGGCACCACACGGATGAGCGATGACCCGAAGCTGGGTGTCGTCGATCGAGATTGCCGGGTGCATGGCGTCACCAACCTGTACGTCGCCGGAAGTTCCGTTTTCGCCACGTCCGGCGCTGGGGTTCCGACACTGACGATCGTCGCGCTGGCGGTCCGGCTTGCGGAGCATTTGCGTCGGTCCATCCACTAGCGTTTTGCCGGGCTACGTCATGGCGTATTGACCGGCGGATACCGGGCGCTTGACCTGCCGGGCGGATGCCGTATGTCTAGGCTATGCGCCGCGTTTCAGACAGGAGAATTTCGCCGAGGATCAGGCGGTCCCCGCTCGGGGCGGCCCTGTTTGCGGCCTTGGTTTCCGGATCGCCGGCGATGGCGGCCGATGAGCCGGTGAGGCTGGCTTATGATGCCTATCTCGGACCTTTTTATATACTGTCGGCCGAGGCCGATTTGGAGTTGTCGGGCGATCGGTATCGGGTCGTTACCCGCGCCAAGAGCCAGGGTGTGGCCTCATGGTTCTTCGAGTGGCGCAGCGAGGCGCGCACCGAAGGCGGGCTGGCGGCCGGCAAGTTGCGGCCGCGCCGCCACGAAGTGGATGGTCAATGGCGTGGCGAACTCCGCAAAGTGCGCCTTGCCTACCCCGACGGCTTCGGCAGCGGGGCGCCGGTCAAATTCGATGTGTCTCCGCGCCCCGACGGCACCGAGCGCGATCCGGTTCCACCGTCGCTGACCAAAGGCACGATCGATCCGCTGTCCGCGACGCTGACCATGCTGATGAAACTGTCGCAAGGCGAACGCTGCGAGGGCGCGTTCCGCGTGTTCGACGGGCGCCGGCGCTATGACATGGCGGTGTCGAGCGGCGGGCAGACGGTCCTGCCGCGGCTTCATTCATCGGTATTCGCCGGCGCGGCGCAGAGCTGCACCTTCCAACTCAAGCGGATTGCCGGGTTCTGGAAAAACCCGGATGACAAACCCCGCCAGCGGGTGACCGAGCCGACCCTGTGGGTCGCAAGCCCGATGGAGACGGTCCCGCCGGTGCCTGTTCGTTTCACGGCCGAAACCGGCTTCGGTGAATTGCGCATCCATCTGGTTCGGGTGCAGCGTGGCAAGAAGGTAATCGCGGTCGACGCTTCCAAGGGAGGATCATGACCGTGCGGCCGTGAGGTTCCGCGCACGTCCCAATCGTCAACTTGCGCCCTATCGGCATCTGTGCTTTTTCGAAGGCAGGCGACGGACAACGAGAATTGGGGCTAGGGATGGATTTCGGCCTGTTTAACCTGTTGCAGCACCGCGACCGGTCGAAGACCTCGCAGGATCTGATCAATGAGGCGCTGGATCATACGCGTGCCGCCGAGGAACTGGGGTTCAGCCGCGTCTGGTTCGCCGAACACCATTTTTCGAATTACAGCTTAGTGCCGTCGCCGTTGATGATGTGCGCCCATGTCGCGGCGATTACAAAACGCATCCGGGTCGGCAGCGCCGTGGTGATCCTGCCGCTCCATACGCCTGCACGGCTGATCGCGGAGATCGCCATGGTCGACGCGTTGTCCGATGGGCGGCTCGATGTCGGCGTCGGTAGCGGGTATCAGAATTATGAGTTCGAACGGCTCGGCGCGGACATCGCCAACAACAAGGTGATGTTTCACGAGATGCTCGACATGATCGAGTTGGGCTTGCGGCAGCCGAACTTCAGTTATGACGGCACATATTTCCAGCAAAAGCAGACGGCGATCAACATCCGCCCGGTCCAGGAGCCGAGGCCGCCGATCTGGATCGCCGGCAAGGATCCGGAGAGCCATCGGCGGTGTGCGCGCGACGGTTATGTGCCGTTCATTTCCGGCGGCATCGGCAGCCCGAAGAAAGTTCGCGATCTGCGCAATCAAATCGAAGAGTGTTATCGCGAGGAAGGCAAGGACCCGGCTGGAATTCCCGTCGGTGTTTTGCGGTTCCTCTGCGTGAGCGACGACCGCAAAGAGGTCGAGCGGTATGTCGACGGCGCGCGCTATCAGCAGCGCATCGCCGTTTCGTTGCGCAGCCGGCGCGAGGTCGTGGTCGACGACTACATGGTGGAGGAAGCGGCGTTCGAGGGCGAGCCGCCGCTGGACCGGGTGGAACGCAATATCCTCGCGGGCGACGTGGAGACCGTGGCGGAGAAGCTCTGTGCCGAGATCGAGCTTTACGGCCCAAGCCACATCAACTGCTATTTCCAGGTCGGCGACGTGCCGAGCGCGACAGCCCTTAAGTCGATGGAACTGTTGGCCGGGAAGGTTATCCCGTTGGTCGAGAAACATTTCGGCAAGCCGTTGGCCGAAATCAACCCGGCGGCCATGCCCACGCCTAAGCCGCTGGCCCTCGCGGCCGAATGAATGTTATTTGCGGGCGGAGCGCTGGCGGTGATCAGTTGATGCCCCGAGTCATTTCGGTCACACTCGCGTTCTAGAGCATCGATCAAAACAACGCGTAAGAAGACGCGATGACCAGAGAATACCCTGCAGGCTCGGCACTGTTCCATGAGGGCGACCCAAGCGATGTCGTCTACCTCGTCCGGTCGGGCACCGTAGCCGTCATCAAGGAACGCGGCGACTCGCCGGTCTTGCTCGGCCGCGTGCGCACCGGTGAGTTCCTCGGTGAGATGGGCGTGGTCGAAGGGTTGCCGCGCAGCGCGACTGCCCGGGCTGAAACCGCGGTCACCGCGGATATTTACGAAAGCGGCCAATTCCTAGAACTAGTCGCATCGGATAGTGAATTGGCCCTGAATTTGATCCGCCGCCTGAGCGTTCGCCTGCGAAAGGTCGACAACCGCGTGGCCCAGTTGCTGCCCGGTTCCGAATCCGTCCCGCCCGCGGCGGACCCTCCGAAACCTACCGACGGCGGCGGGGACTGGTCGGGCGTCGCGCCCGTGCCGGTGACGATTCGCGGTGGCAGCTATGCGCTTCAGATGTATATCGGGACCGATCCGATCAAGGTCGGGAAGATGCCGTTCACGGTCGGGCGGGTGCCGGAGAAACCGAGTCCCAACGACGGCGCCGAGCCGGATCTCGGCATTCTCGACCCGAAACCGCATCGCTTGTCGCCGGCCCATTTCATCCTGTTCGAGGACCACAAGCGGATATTCGTCCGGGACTGCAACAGCGAACTGGGGACCGTCGTGAACGACCGCAATCTGGGGCGCGACTTCCCGATCGATCAGATCGCGCTCACGCCCGGCGAGAACACGATCATCGCGGGTGGCGACGGGTCACCCTATAAATTCCTGATCGACGTCTAGACCGCGGCCGGATAGGCGATGACCCCGACCGGCAGCACCCCTGACGGAATTGATTTCAGCGTCACAGACCTGACGCCACCGTGGTGCGAGGCGCCCAAGACGATCCTGTTCCATCACGGGATCGGCACCTGCGCCGACTGCTGGGCGAATTGGCTGCCGGTGCTGGTGGACCGTTACCGTATCGTCACCTTCGACCTGCCGGGTCATGGCGCTCGGCCGGTGCCGGACGGCACCGACTGGGAATGGCAGAAACTGATCGACGATGTGCTGGCGGTGGCCGACGCGGCCGAGGCGCCGCGCTTTCACCTTGTCGGCGAATCGACCGGCGGCACGGTCGCCCTTGCTTGCGCTGCCGATCATCCGGATCGGGTTGCCAGTGTAGGCGTCAGCAACGCTTCGTATAAGGGCGCATCGATCCAAAATGTCGCCGCCTGGCAGGACGTGATCGATCGCGGCGGCATGACGGCCTGGTCCGATTCCATGATGCCGCTGCGGTTCTTCGACGATTCGGTGCCGGTTGAAAAACGCCGTTGGTATCGGGAACAACAGGCGGACTGCGATCCGTCGGCGGTGCTTGGGGTCCTTGCCGCGCTGCGCCAAGCCGACCTGACCGACCGTCTCGGGACGATCGCGCAGCCCACGCTGATCCTGCACCCGGATTCCAGCCCCTTTGTCCCGGTCGAGATGGCGGCGACGCTGCAGCAGGCCATGCCGGACGCCCGCCTTCAGGTCTTTCCGCATGCCCGGCATGGACTGCCGTTTTCGCACGGTGCGGAATGCGCTGTGGTGCTGCGGGATTTCCTCGACGGGCTCGCCGACGGCTAGCCTGTCAAACTGGTCAACGCGCCGGGCAAGGCATCGAAACGGTCGATCAGGACATCGGCGCCCAACTCCGCATGGGGAACGTTCGAATATCCGTAGGTCACGGCGATCGAACGGACCTCGGCGGCGATCGCGCAGCCGATGTCGTTCGGGCTGTCGCCGATCATGATAGCGCGCGACGGTGTTGTGCCGAGCATTTCCAGGACGCCGAGCAGATGACCTGGATCCGGCTTACGGACCGCGAACGAATCACCGCCGGCGACCGCTTCGAAATAGTCCGCGATCTCAAGGCCTTTCAGAATCCGCATGGTCGCCCGGTAGGGCTTGTTGGTGCAGATCGCGATTCGGTGGCCCGCATCCCGCAACTGATCGAGCGTCGGCCGGACGCCGTCATACAGGGTGTCCTCGACCGGTGCGGCGTAATAATGCGCCATGAACTGCTCCATCGTGGCATCCAGGTCGGCCGGTGCGCCGCCGGTCGCGTTAAATCCACGTTCGACCAATTTTTTGACACCATTGCCGATCATCTTCTTGACGGCTTCGACGGGCAGGGCGGGTCGCCCATGCTCCGCGAGGACCGCGTTGAGGCAGTGTTGCAGTTCCGGCGCGCTGTCGATGAGCGTGCCGTCGAAGTCGAAGACGAGAACAGGGAGTGGGTCGGCCATGGTGAAGTTTATGTCTTTTTTAACAGTATGTTGGATAGAATATGCCCGGATGGGACGGATGTCGCATGGCCCACGTTCTAGCGGGTTGTCGGCCGGCGTCCAAGGAGATTCACGTTTCCGCGCGTCTGCCGTTGCCTCGTAGGACTAGTACCAGAGCGATGCCCGATCCATTGAAAAACTGCGAAATAATATGTGACTTGGCCCTATCGGCCCCCTATGGCAATTTCCGCAGCCAAGCGACCGATATGGTTAACGTACCTGGAATTTACGACGTATGAGCACTGGCGAAACCGCTGCCGTGATTCTTGCCGCTGGCAAGGGCACCCGGATGAATTCGAACCTGCCGAAGGCGCTGCACCCGGTTGCCGGGCGGTCGATGGTGGGACATGTCCTGGCCGCGTTGGAACCGTTGGACCTCGCCCGTGTGGTCGTCGTCGCCGGTCCTGATATGAAGGTGTTGGAAGAAGCGGTGGCGCCGCACCCGACCGCCATCCAGCAGGTCCAGAAGGGAACGGCGCATGCGGTCGGGGCCGCGCGGGATGCGTTGTCCGATATCGCGCCGGACACAGTGCTGGTCCTCTATGGCGACACGCCTCTGATCCAGACAGACACGCTGCAGGACATGCTGGACGAAAGGGCGGATGGCGCGTCGATCGTGGTGCTGGGTTTTCGAACCGACGACACCGAAGGGTACGGCCGGGTCATTTGCGACCAAGAGGGTAACGTCAACGCCATCGTCGAAGATCAGGATGCGACGCCGGGCCAGAAGAGGATCGATCTCTGTAATTCCGGCGTTATGGCGATCGATGGGCGCATCATTTTCTCGTTGATCGACCGGGTCGGCAATGACAACGCCAAGAATGAGTATTACCTGACCGACCTGATCGGGCTGGCGCGGGCCGAAGGGTTGCGGTGCCGCCTCGTCGAGGCGGACGCGGACGAACTGATGGGCGTCGATAGCCGGCTCGCCCTTGCCGAGGCCGAAGCGATTTGGCAATGCGACCGCCGGGAGCGGGCGCTGGAAGAAGGCGCGACGCTGATCGATCCGGACACCGTCTGGTTCAGCTACGACACGGTCGTCGGCCGCGACGTGACGATCGGCCCGAACGTGGTCTTCGGTCCCGGGGTGACGATCGAGGACGAGGTGGCGATTGACGCGTTCTGCCACATCTCGGAAGCGACGGTTGGGCAGGGCGGGCGGATCGGGCCGTTTGCCCGGTTGCGGCCGGGCGCCAAGCTCGAGCCAGATGTTCATATCGGCAACTTCGTCGAGGTCAAGAATGCAATCCTCGGCAAAGGCGTGAAGGCCAACCATCTCTCCTATATCGGCGATTCGGATATCGGCGCCGGCACCAATGTCGGGGCGGGAACGATCACCTGCAATTACGACGGTTTCAACAAGCACCGGACGGTAATCGGCAAGGCGGCCTTCATCGGGTCGAACACCGCCATCGTCGCGCCGGTGCGGATCGGCGACGGCGCGATCATCGGCGCGGGCAGTACGGTGGTTCGCGACGTTCCCTGCGGCGCGCTGACGATCGGCCGCGGCGAACAGGTGGACCTGCCGGACAGGGCCGCCCCCATGCGCGAGCGGCTCGCGGCCGAGAAAAAGGAACGGGCGAAGGACAAAGGCTGAATGTGCGGGATCATCGGAATAATCGGTAAGGCGCCGGTCGCGCCGCTGCTCGTGGACGGGCTCAAGCGGCTGGAGTATCGCGGCTACGATTCGGCGGGTGTCGCAACCCTCGTCAACGGCAGCATCGAGCGCCGGCGCGCCGAGGGAAAACTCGTCAATCTCGCGAACCTGATCGATGATGATCCGGTCGCCGGGACGATCGGGATCGGACATACCCGGTGGGCCACCCATGGCGTTCCCAGCGAAGCGAACGCCCATCCGCATGCGACCGACCGGGTCGCGGTGGTGCACAATGGCATCATCGAGAATTTCCAGGAACTGCGGGACGAGTTGACGGCCCGCGGCAACCAGTTCGTGACCGACACGGATACCGAGGTCGTGGTCCATCTGGTGACCCGTTACCTGGAAGACGGCTGCACGCCGCGTGAGGCGGTTTCCGCGACGCTGCGCAAGCTCGAAGGCGCGTTTGCCCTGGTGTTGATCTTCAGCGGGCATCATGACCTGATGATTGGCGCCCGGCAGGGCAGCCCGTTGGCCATCGGTTACGGCGACGGCGAGATGTATTTCGGATCGGACGCACTGGCCCTGGCGCCGCTGACCCAGCGGATCTGTTATCTCGAAGAGGGCGATTGGGCCGTCGTGTCGGAAAGCGATGCGACGATCTACGACTGGACGGGCGCGGAAGCGGACCGGCCGATCGTCCAGACCGCGGTTTCCGGCGCGCTGATCGGCAAGGGCAACTACCGCCACTTCATGCAGAAGGAAATCTTCGAGCAGCCGGCGGTGATTGGCGATACGCTGCACGCGGTGCTCGAGCCGGCGGAACGGACGATCACCTTGCCGCCGCTGCCGATCGACCTAGCGGCGGTGCCGCGTGTCTCGATCAGCGCCTGCGGCACGGCCTACTATGCGGGATTGGTCGGCAAGTATTGGATCGAGGAGACGGCCCGCTTACCCGTCGAGATCGACGTGGCCTCGGAATTCCGCTACCGCAATATGCCGATGGACCCGGGCGGCCTGTCGATCTTCATCAGCCAATCCGGCGAGACCATGGATACCCTCTCGGCGTTGCGCTACGCCGCGTCGCAGGAACAGGGCATCGTCTCGGTGGTCAATGTGCCGGAATCGACGATCGCGCGGGAATCGCACGGCGTCCTCCGCACCTTGGCGGGGCCGGAAATCGGCGTCGCATCGACCAAGGCCTTTACGACGCAGTTGACCGTGCTGGCCTGCTTCGCCATCGCCTTCGGCCGCGCGCGCGGCACGCTGGACGTGGATCGGGCGGCGCATCTGACCGGGGCGCTAGCGGAAATCCCCGGTCGCACGGCCGAGGTGTTGAGCGACGTGAGCGCCATCGCCGACATAGCCGAGGAACTGGTCGAAGCCCACGACGTCCTCTATCTCGGCCGCGGCACCAGTTTCGCGATCGCGATGGAAGGCGCGCTCAAGCTCAAGGAAATTAGCTACATCCACGCTGAAGGTTACGCATCGGGTGAAATGAAGCACGGCCCGATCGCGTTGATCGACGAAGCCGTGCCGGTCATCGTGATCGCGCCGGGCAACGATCCGCTCTTCGAAAAGACCGCGTCGAACGTGCAGGAGGTGATCGCCCGCGGCGGCCGCGTCATCTTCATCTCCGACAAGCACGGCATTCAGCGGCTGGAGAGCCAGGCCGAACCCACGGCCACCATCGAAATGCCGCAGGTCGACCCCTTCGTCGCGCCGATCCTCTATTCGATCCCGGTGCAGCTGCTCGCCTACCACACCGCCGTGCTCAAGGGCACGGACGTGGACCAGCCGCGGAATCTGGCGAAATCGGTAACGGTGGAGTAGCGGCGCTTACGCCGGGTCTTCCCGCTTCGCGTCGACCAGCTGCATGCGCCAGCCATCCGGGTCGCGCAGGTTGATCGTCGTGCGGCCGGTCGCTTCCACGTAGTTCGGTTCCCGGAATTTGATCGGGGTTTTCTTCAGTGCCTCATGCGCGTCTTTCACGTTGTCGACGCGAAAGGCGATGTGGTTGACGCCGATCACCTCTTCGCCGGTGGCCTCATGTATCTCGAAAATCGGCTGATTCTCGCCCTCGGCCTGCAGTTCGGCGGATTCGCCATGATGGCTCGTCCGGGTCAGCATCTTGAACCCGAGGCTTTGCAGGAACTCGATATACTCGTCGAAGTCCCGGACGATCAGTTCGATATGGTCGATTCCCTTAATCATGACGCGGCTCCCTCCGATGGTGTGTTGCGTTCCGACTAGGCGGTGCTTCGGTCGCTGTATCGAACCATCCTAGTCGCGCCGCGCGTCGCGCGCTAATTGCGGCGCCGCTTGTGTGTTGGGAGGGCATTGCCGCCGCCGCGCGCACGCGCTACCAATTTCATCTCTCCTGAGCCCGTCGGGAGCCGCCGGTCTTCGGCGCGATTGTTCCGGCGGGTTTTCCTGAACGATGGTGACCTAACGCCGAAGGGAAGGATTCCGCCTATGTTCGATGATACGAAGCTCAGCCGCGCCGGCACGGATTCCGAAGGCAACGCTGGCATTCTGAATCCGCCGGTATACCGCGCGTCGACCATCCATTTTCCCACGATCGAAGCTTTCGACAGCCGTTTCGAACGGCGCTTCGACGATGTCGTGTACGGATCATACGGGACACCGACGACGAAGGCGCTCGAATCTGCGGTGACCGAGATCGAGAACGGCAGCCGGTCCATCGCATTGGCGTCCGGTACCGCCGCGATCACGCTGTCCTTCATGGCCTGCCTGAAGCCGGGCGACCATGTGCTGGTGACCGACAGCGCGTATAAGTCGACGCGGACCCTATGCGAAACGCTGATGAAACGGCTGGGCGTCGAGGCGAGCTATTTCGGTCCCGATGCCGGGGGCGCGATCGAGGACGACATCCGCCCCGAAACGCGTTTGGTCTTTTTGGAGTCGCCGGGTTCCTACACCTTCGAAATCCAGGACATCCCGGCGATCACGGAGGTTTGCCGCCGCCGGGGCGTCCTGACCGCCATCGACAACACCTGGGCGTCGCCGGTGTTCTTGAAGCCGCTCGACCATGGGGTCGATATATCCATAAACGCGGCGACCAAATATCTCTGCGGGCATTCGGATGTCATGCTGGGCACGATCGCGGTCAACGACGAAGCGCTCTACCGGAACCTCAAGGATGTGGCGACGCAGTTCGGCAACAACGTCAGTCCCGGTGATTGTTATCTGGCGCTCCGGGGCATGCGGACGATGGGGGTGCGGCTGCGGCAGCATCAGGAAACGGCGCTGCGCCTCGTCGAATGGTTTGCGGCGCGGCCGGAAGTCGAAGATGTGCTCTACCCTGCTTGGCCGTCCGATCCGGGGCATGAAATCTGGAAACGGGATTTCCTCGGCGCCTCGGGACTGTTCGGCGTCGTCTTGAAACCGGCGAGCAAGGCCGCGGTCGCGGCGCTCGTCGAAGGACGGGCGCATTTCCGGATCGGCGCAAGCTGGGGCGGTTTCGAGAGCCTCATGATCCCGGCCTATCCGGTCCGCTCCTTCGCCACGCCGCCATGGGACGAACGCGGGCCGTTGCTGCGCGTGCATGCCGGGTTGGAGGATGCGCGCGACTTGATCGCCGATCTGGAGCGGGGATTCGCTAGTTTCCATGCTGCCGGGTAGTTGCTCTTGAACCGTTTTCCGGTTGGCCCGGCCCGCCGGTTCGCGCAGAAACGGCGTGGATGGTAGATTTTCCAAGTTGAGGATTAACTTCGGCGTGTGGCAACAACAGCAAGAATACCGGGGGCAGGATGACCGACGGCGCGTCGCCGGAGACACCGGCTGAAACTTGGGACGAAGAGACCGACGTCATCGTCGTCGGATTCGGATTCGCCGGCGGGGCGGCGGCGATATCCGCGCATGACGAAGGCTCCGATGTATTGATCGTCGAGAAGATGGCGCATCCGGGCGGAATATCGATCTGTTCGGCCGGCGGCGTCCGCATCTCTCGCGATCCCGACGGCACTTTCGAATATCTCAAGGCGACGAACGCCGGCACCACGCCGGACAATGTGCTGCGCCGTTTCGCGGACGGCATGGCGGAAGTGGAGGAATTCATCCACGAACTGGCCACCGTGAACAATGCGACCGTGATCAACCGGGCCGGTCTCGGCAACTATCCGTTCCCTGGCCGCAACAGTTTCGCCTATGTGATGATCGAGGATATTCCCGGTGTCGACATCGACGAGGCCTATCCGCATGTGCGCTCCCTCGGCGCGGGATCGAGGCTCTTCAAGGTGGTCGAGGACAACGTCAAGCATCGCCGCATTCCGGTCTACACCTCCTGCCGGGCGCATCGTCTGGTTACCGGCCCGGATCGGTCGGTTCGGGGCTTGGTGGTCGAACGCGACGGTGAAAAGCGCCGCATCCGGGCGCGCCGTGGCGTGGTCCTCGCCTGCGGCGGGTTCGAGGCGGACCCGTCGATGCAGATGCAGTATTGGCAGGGCCAGCCGGTCTTCTCGACCGCGTTCCGCGGTAACACCGGGGACGGCATCCGCATGGCGCAGGACGTGGGCGCGGACCTTTGGCACATGTGGCACTACCACGGCACCTACGGGTTCAAGCACACCGATCCGCACTATCCCTTCGGCATCCGCACCAAGCGTTTGCCGGACTGGTTCCCGGTCGCGGAAGGCGAGGACACGGTCGAATGGGATAGCGGGTTTGCGGGCGACCGCGCGGTCCGGATGCCGTGGATTCTCCTGGACCGCGACGGCGGCCGGTTCATGAACGAATACGAGCCCTATATGCAGGACACCGGTCATCGGCCGATGCAGCGGTTCCGGCCGGAAACGCAGGATTACCCGGCGCTGCCGGGCTGGTTCGTCTTCGACGAGGAAGGGCGGAAGACATTTCCCGTCGGGCAGCCGCTCTATAATGAAGAAGGATTGGATTTCCGCTGGAGCCAGGACAATCGGACGGAAGTCCAGACGGGAATCCTCAAGACCGCCGGGTCGCTGGCTGAGTTGGCGGCGGCGCTCTCGGTCGACGAGGCCGTGCTGTCGGCGACGCTCGAGCGCTACAACGGGTACTGTGCGGCGGGTGAAGACGGCGCATTCGGACGGCCCGCGTCCAGCATGATGCCGATCGCGACGCCCCCCTTCTATTACGCGGCGGCATGGCCACTTGTCTCCAACACGCAGGGCGGGCCGGTGCATGATTCCCGGCAACGGATTCTCGATGTGTACGGCGACCCGATTCCGAGACTCTACGCCGCGGGGGAACTCGGCAGCGTTTTCGGACACCTCTATATCGGCGGCGGCAACCTGTCCGAATGTTTTGTCGGCGGACGCGCTGCGGGCGCCGGTGCGGCAGGCGAAGAAGCGCTCTAAGACTTGAACCTGCGGTGTTTCGATGCCGTCCTTGGCGGGAGGCAGATTCCATCGCTGAAGCGGTGGCCCGCCAGCGGCTCGACGCCTATATTGTCGAGTAACGAATTCTAATCATCACAATCCCAACCACGGGGAGCGGCACCATGAAACTGAAAGATCCCAGCCTGTTCCGCCAACAATGCTATATCGACGGCGCGTGGGCGGACGCGGACAGCGGCGAGACGATTCCCGTCAACAATCCGGCGACCGACGAGATCATCGGGACGGTGCCCCGGATGGGCACAGACGAAACGCGCCGTGCGATCGAGGCAGCGAATCAAGCCTATCCGGCATGGCGCAAGCGCACCGCGAAGGAGCGCGGGGAGATTCTGCGCAAGTGGTACGATCTGATGCTCGAAAACCAGGACGATCTCGCCGTCCTCATGACCGCGGAACAAGGCAAGCCGTTGGCCGAGGCAAAGGGTGAGATCACCTATGCCGCGGCCTTCATCGACTGGTTCGCCGAAGAAGGGAAACGGGTCTATGGGGACACGATCCCGTCGCCGAACGATGATTGGCGCATCGTGGTCACGAAGGAACCGGTCGGCGTCTGCGCCGCGATCACGCCCTGGAACTTCCCGGCGGCGATGATCGCGCGGAAGGTCGGCCCGGCCCTGGCCGCCGGCTGCACCATGGTTGCGAAGCCGGCGACGATGACGCCTTACTCGGCATTCGCCCTGGCCGAATTGGCCGAACGCGCGGGCGTTCCGAAGGGTGTCTTCAGCGTGCTCACCGGAGATTCCGGGGCGATCGGCGGCGAGATGACCGGCAATCCGATCATCCGCAAGATCACCTTCACCGGTTCGACCGAGATCGGGAAGCTGCTGATGCAGCAGGCCGCCGGCACGGTCAAGAAGGTCAGCATGGAGCTCGGCGGCAACGCGCCGTTCATCGTCTTCGATGACGCCGACCTGGAAGCGGCGGTCGAGGGGGCGATGGTTTCCAAGTTCCGTAACACGGGCCAGACCTGCGTCTGCGCCAACCGCCTGTTGGTTCAGGACGGCGTGTATGACGAGTTTTCCGAGATGCTTCGGAAACGCGTCGCCGAAATGCGGGTCGGCAACGGCATGGAGGAGGGCGTCACCCAAGGGCCGCTGATCGATCTGAACGCGGTCGAGAAGGTCGAGGAACATATCGCCGATGCGGTCGGCAAGGGCGCCCGCGTCGTGGTCGGCGGCAGCCGGCATTCGCTCGGCGGCAGTTACTTCGAGCCGACCGTGCTCGCCGATGTCGACACGTCGATGATGGTGACGCGCGAGGAGACCTTCGGCCCGGTGGCGCCCCTGTTCCGGTTCAAGACCGAGGAAGAGGCGATCGCCATGGCGAACGATACCGAGTTCGGCCTGGCGGCGTTTTTCTTCAGCCGCGATATCGGTCGTGTCTGGCGGGTCTCCGAGGCCCTGGAGGCAGGGCTTGTCGGCGTCAATGCGGGCGTGATCTCGACCGTCGAGGCGCCGTTCGGCGGGTTCAAGGAATCCGGCGTCGGACGTGAGGGTTCGAAATACGGTATCGACGACTATATCGAAACCAAATATGTCTGCATGGCGGGCGTGAGCAAGTAGCTACGTCAACCGCGTTCCGTTCCCAACTCCCGCGCCGCGTTTTTCCGGAGGCCGATTGTTATGCCCAGTTACGACTATGATCTTTTCACCATTGGCGCCGGATCGGGCGGTGTCCGGGCGAGCCGGTTCGCGGCGAATTTCGGCGCGCGCGTCGGCGTCGCCGAGGAGCGTTATCTCGGCGGCACCTGCGTCAACGTCGGGTGCATTCCGAAAAAGCTGTTCTCCTATGCCGCCCATTTCGCGGAGGATTTCGAGGATGCGGCGGGCTACGGCTGGACCGTCGGCGAGCGGACATTCGACTGGCAGACGCTGGTCCGCAACAAGGATACCGAGATCAACCGTCTCAACGGTATCTACGACCGTTTGCTGAAAGGGGCGGGGGTCGATGTCTTCGAGACGCGGGCGGAGATCGTCGATCCGCATACGGTGCGCGTTGGCGATAAGACGGTGACTACCGACAAGATTTTGGTGGCGACCGGGGGCTGGCCGGTCGTGCCCGAGATCCGGGGCAAGGAACTGGCGATAACATCGAACGAGGCCTTCTACCTCGACAAGCTGCCCGAGAAGGTCGTGATCGTGGGCGGCGGTTACATCGCCGTTGAGTTCGCGGGAATCTTCAACGGGCTCGGTGTCGACGTGTCGTTGATCTATCGCGGGCCGACCTTCCTGCGCGGCTTCGATGACGACGTTCGCCATTTTCTGGCGGACGAGATGCGCAAGAAGGGCGTCGACCTGCAATTCAATCAGAACATCACCTGTATCGAAGAGCGCGGCGACGGCTTCTCCGCGATCCTGGAGAACGGACGCGAGATCGAGACCGGTCTGGTGATGTACTGCACCGGCCGCGCGCCGTTGAGCCGCGGCTTCGGCGTCGAGGACGCCGGCGTCGCGATGGACGACAACGGTGCGATCCAAGTGGACGATTACTTCCAGACCTCGGTGCCGTCGATCTATGCCATCGGCGACGTGATCGACCGGGTGCAGTTGACGCCGGTGGCGCTGGAAGAGGGCATGGCCCTGGCCAACACGCTGTTCAACGACAAGCCGACGGTGGTCGACTACGACAACATCGCGACCGCCGTGTTCAGCAATCCGAATATCGGCACCGTCGGTCTGACAGAATTGGCGGCGCGCGAGAAATACGGCCATCTCCGCATCTTCGCCAGCGACTTCACGCCGCTCAAACACACCCTGACCGAAAGCACCGAACGCACCTTCATGAAGCTGATCGTGCACCGCGAGAATGACAAGGTGCTCGGCTGCCACATGGTCGGTCCCGACGCGGGCGAGATCGTGCAGGGCATCGGGATCGCGTTGAAATGCGGGGCGACGAAGGCCGACTTCGATGCGACCATCGGTGTCCATCCGACGCTCGCCGAGGAATTCGTCACGATGCGCGAGGAAATCCCCGACGAGGACAAGGTCGACGACGCCGCGGCGGATTAGGCACGGTGCCTACAGTCGCAACACCCCCACGCCGCCGGTGATCAGTAGCGCGGCGGCGATGCGCCAGGCGGTCAGCTTTTCCTTCATCACGACGGTCGCGATGGCGACGGCGAATAGGACGCTGGTTTCGCGCAGGGCGGCGACGGCCGCGATCGGCGCTTGGGTCATCGCCCAGACGACGATCCAATAGGCGCTCAACGAGAGAACCCCGCCGATGCAGCCGCCCTTCCAGGCGGGACCGGCCGCGCGAAGATCCGAGACGCCGCGGGATGCCAGGTAGACGGCGCCGATGGCGACACCCTCCAGGATGGCGAGGTAGATCATGAAGCTTGCCGCCGATGCCGCTTGCCGGGCGCCGACCCCGTCGACCACCGTATAGCCTGCAATGAAGCAGGACGTGCCCAGGGCGGCCAATACGGCGGAGCGGTTGATCCGGCGAAGGTTCTGCCCGCCCCGGAGCGCCATGAGCCAGATACCGCCGACCAGGACGACGATTCCCGCGAAGACGCTCGGCGTTACTTCGCCGGCGAGGAATATCAGGCTGACGAGCGCCACGATCAACGGCGCGGTGCCGCGCGCCAGTGGATAGACCTGAACCAAATCGCCGAGCGAGTAGGTCTTGATCAGGAAGAGTTTGTATCCGGTGTGCAGCACCGTCGACGCCGCGATCCAATACCACACGGTCAGAGACGGCCACTCCGCGAGCGGCAACAGGAAAATGCACACGCTGGCTGAGGCCGCCGACATGATCGTCATCGTCGTGAAACGGTCGCTGCCGGATTTGATGACGGCGTTCCACCCCGCATGCATGGCGGCGGCGGCGAGAACACTAAAGAAAACCAGGGAATCCATGTCGGCAAATTATGTGAGAAATTACGCTATCGAATTGAGATGTCGTGTCTAAACAATTATCTGAAAATACAAAATCGATTTAATGTCACTGAGTATGTGATAAAATCTCACATATCATGGTGAGGCGAATTCCTCCGTTAAATGCGCTCCGGGCCTTTGAGGCTGCGGCGCGGCATGGCCGTATCGTCGACGCGGCCGCCGAACTCTGCGTCACCCATGGTGCGGTCAGCCGCCAGGTGAAGCAGCTCGAACAGGTGTTGGGTGTGAAGCTCTTCCGGCGAGCCGGCACCGGCGTGGCGTTGACGGAGGCCGGTTCGCGGCTGCTGCCTGCACTGTCGTCGGCGTTCGATCTGATCGAGACGGGCGTGGAGCGTGTGAAGCCTTCACCGGGCAGCGCGCTGCTCGTTTCCTGTGGTGGCACGTTCATCATCCGGTGGCTCATTCCCCGGCTGCACGGATTCAGGTCGCGTCATCCAGACATTGAAATCCGTTTGTCGGAGTCCGATGACCCGGTCGATTTCATACAAGACGCCGCCGACCTTGCCATCCGCACCATGGCGCGGCCGTGGCCCGACGATGTGGTCGCCACGCCCATATTTGGTGAGGAGGTCGGGCCGGTGCTGAGCCCTGAACTGCAAGCCGAGCTTGGGATTAGAAGCGTCGATGATTTGGTCCGCGCGCCGTTGCTGCATACCGAAACCCGGGTGTCGGCATGGTCCGATTGGCTCGCCGCCGCCGGTCGCACGGACATCGATTCAACGCGGGGCGACCGCTTTGAGCACTTCTACTACATGCTGCAAGCGGCTGCCTCCGGGTTGGGCGTCGCCATCGGACCGCGGCCCTTGGTGGACGACGATATCGTCACCGGGCGGTTGGTCGCCCCCCTGGGATATATCGAGAGCGGCTTCCATTACGTCGTATTGCGCCCGATGCGGGACGATGCGCGCGCGGAGGCGTTCGTCGCATGGTTGACCGAGGCGGCGGTCGAGGCATAGACGACCGCCGACTGTTTTTTGGGTCCAAGCCGGTGGAAACACGGCGCCGGACACCTAGATCGGCATGTATCTTTCGCGGCAACGACCGCGCAATTGTTGGGAAGGGGGACATATGCCATCAGCGTCATCGGTCGAAACGGTCATCGTGTCGCGGTCGACGGATCTCGGTGGGTTCGAGGTCAAACGGGTCTTGCCGTCGTCGCGGCGGCGCATGGTCGGGCCGTTCATATTCCTGGATCAGATGGGGCCGACAGATTTCGAAAACGATACCGGTGTCGATGTCCGGCCACACCCGCATATCGGGTTGTCCACGGTGACATGGTTGGTGGAGGGTGAAATCCTGCATCGCGATAGTGTCGGATCGATCCAGAACATCCGGCCGGGCGAGGTGAACTGGATGACCGCCGGATCGGGTATCGCGCATTCGGAGCGCACCCCCGACGCGCTGCGCCCGGGCGGGTCCCATCTCTACGGATTGCAGACCTGGCTGGCGCTGCCGCAACCCTATGAAGAAGCGGCGCCGTTCTTCGAGCATTTCGGCGCGGACGCGTTGCCGACACTTGATGGCGACGGTTTGACCGCGACCCTGATCGCCGGAAACGGCTGGGGCAAGCGGTCGCCGGTGCAGGTATTCTCGGAAACGGTTTACGCGGATGTGCAGATCGCGGGCGGTGCGACATTGCCGATTCCGCCCGAGCATGAGGAACGCGCGGTCTATGTCCTCGAAGGATCGGTTGCCGTTGACGGCGAGGATTACGAAGCCGGAAGCCTGATGGTGTTCCGGCCGGGTGATGCCATCGACGTTCGAGCGGTGGCCGGCGCGCGGGTTATGGTGCTCGGCGGCGAGGCGGCGGACGGCCCGCGTCATATCTGGTGGAATTTCGTGTCGAGCCGGCGCGAGCGGATCGAGCAGGCGAAACGAGATTGGGAGGAGAAAAGATTTGCCGATGTTGTGGACGACGATGAGTTCATTCCGTTGCCGAAGGACTAATCGGACGATCCGGCGGCATATTTTCCAAGGGCGAGGGGAGCGGTCATGTCGCTCCTAGTGCAATCGGCGGTGTTTCTCGGGGCTGCGGTCATCGCCGTGCCGATCTCCCGGCGGCTCGGCCTCGGGTCGGTGTTGGGCTATCTGGCAGCCGGCGCGGCAATCGGGCCGTGGGGGCTTGGCCTGGTCAGCGACGTCGAGAATATTCTGCATTTCGCCGAATTCGGCGTCGTGCTGCTGCTGTTCGTAATCGGCCTCGAACTGCAGCCGTCCCGCCTCTGGACGATGCGCCGTCCGGTGTTCGGGCTCGGCGGTTTGCAGGTGACGATTACCGCGTTGTTGATTGCCGCGGCGGCGTCGGCATTCGGGCTGGAGTGGCGCGCGGCATTGGTCACAGGGCTCGCGTTATCGCTGTCTTCCACCGCCTTCGCCTTGCAGCTGCTGGCGGAGAAGAAACAGATGACGACCCGGCACGGCCGGACTGCGTTTTCCATTCTGCTGTTCCAGGATATCGCCGTGATTCCGATTCTGGCCCTGGTGCCGTTGATGGGCGTAGACGATACGGGCACGCTCACGCCGATGGATGTCCTGATCGGCGTGGCGAAGGTCGTCGGCATCATCGCCGCCGTGATCTTCGTCGGACGCTTTGCCTTGCGCCATGTCTTCCGGCTCGTCGCGGGATCGGGTATCCACGAGGTCTTCACCGCGTCCGCATTGCTAACGGTGATCGGCACCGCGTTGATCATGGATGGGGCCGGTCTGTCCATGGCGCTCGGCGCCTTCCTTGCCGGGGTGTTGCTGGCCGATTCCGAATTCCGGCATGCGCTGGAGGCGGACATCGAGCCGTTCAAGGGGTTGCTGCTGGGATTATTCTTCATCGCCGTCGGCATGTCGGTGAATTTCGGACTCCTGGCGACGGAATTGTGGCTGGTGCTCGCGCTTGTGCTCGGCCTGACGGCCCTGAAGTTTGCGGTGTTGTATGGCCTCGGCGCGGTTTCCGGGCATCCGCCGCGGTCGGGGGCCTATCTGGGAATCTCACTGTCGCAGGGGGGTGAATTCGCCTTCGTCATTTTGACGATAGCCGTCGCCGCTGCGGTCGTTCCAAGCAGTCTGTCGGAGCTTTTGATTCTGGTCGTCACCTTCTCGATGGCGCTGACGCCGGTGTTGTACGTGCTCTACGAGCGTAGTCTTGCCGCGTGGATGGTGGAAACGTCGGACAAGCCGTATGACATGCCGGAGGACGAAGATAACAAGGTCATCATCGCCGGGTTCGGGCGGTTCGGGCAGATCATCGGGCGCATCTTGCAGGCGCAGAAGATCGCGTTCACCGCGCTCGAATCGGATTCGCAGCAAGTGGATTTCGTCGCGAATTACGGCAACAAGGTCTACTACGGCGACGCGGGGCGGGTCGATCTGTTACGCGCCTCCGGGGCGGGCAAGGCGACGGTCTTCATCATCGCGGTCGAGGATGCCAGCACCTCGGTTCGGATTGCCCGGGCCGTGCTCGACAATTTTCCGGATCTGACGGTTCTGGCCCGGGCGCGCAACCGGCAACATGCCTACCGGCTCATGGATGTCGGAGTGACGCATATTTGGCGCGAGACCTTTCACTCCAGTCTGGAGACGGCCCGTTATACGCTGACGCAGCTCGGGTTTTCCGATAGCGAGGCCGAGCACACGGTGCGCACCTTTCAAGAACATGACGAGGCACGTTTGGCCGAGCAGCATGGGATGCAGGACCCGGCCAAGGCCGCGGCGCAGGCGCGGGAATGGGCGCGGGAGTTGGAGGAAATCCTCGCCCAGGACAAGGAAGACGAAAAGACCGAGTAGGCTTCCGGCCAGGACGGACCGGTCTACTTTTCGAGGTTTTCGATCGCGCCCAGCATGTCGTTCACACGATACGACAAGATGCTCGCGATATTCTTGACGAGATGGATCGCGGCGCGCGGCTGCATTTCGCAGAACTTCTCGAAGTCGACCTTTTCCAGCCGGTATCCGATGACGTCGGTTTCTGCGATGACGTCCGCCGTCCGCGGCTGGTCGGTCAACAGCGCCATTTCGCCGAGGATGACGCCGGGCCGGCGCGTCGCCAGATGCAGTGCGCGATCCTCGCCTTCGATCATGCGCTGGATGCGGACGCTGCCTTGAAGCAGGAAAATCATGAAGTCGGACTCGTCGCCATACTCGATCAGCGGCGTTCCGGCCTCGTAGGTGCAGCGCGTCATGCTCGATTCCAGCGCCTTCAGTTCGCCGGGCGTGAAGTTGGCCAGAATGGCGAAGTCGCGGAGCGGCACCTCGTCCTCGCCGATCCGGCAGATATACTTGCGGCTCAGGATATCGTCTTCCGCATGGCGCAAGGCGGTGTCCAGGTCGTCGTGGACCCGGCTTTCGCGGTAGGGCCGCTCCACGCCCATGTTGACGAGGAATTCCCGCATGCCCTCGCCGTAAGGGATATGACTCAACAGCAGCGTCTTGTTGTATCGGTCGAACAGGTTGTCGAACCGCCGCAGCACGAAGGCGCCGCTGGCGTCGATATCGGAGACGCGTCGGAAATCCAGGATGACCGTCTCCACCTCCTGCAGGACTTTCTCGATGTCCTCGGCAAGCTGATCGGCGGTGCCGAAGAACACCGGACCCTGGATCTCGAAGATCGCGATTTGCCCGCCGTGTTCGTTGAGGTATTCGGTCTCATCGGTGGCGCGTTCGGTGCGGGAATGGATCGTATCGCCATAGGTGCTACGGCGAAGGACCAGTTCGCGGCTGCGCTGGAAGAACACCAGCAGCGAGATGATCATACCGGCGAGAATGGCTTCGATGATGCCGACGACCAGCACCATGCCGGTCACGAATAGGCTGACGGAGAAGCTCAGCAACAGGGCGCGGCTGACGTTCGAGGTGCGATGGATGATCACGCGAAGGAACAACTGCCGGGACCAGCCGTCGATGATCGCGATGGAGCCGAACATGATGACCGCGGCGATCGCGGCTTTCGGGATGTATTCCATGATCCAGGGAACCTGGGTCACGATGAACAGCAAGAGCAAACCGGAAATCAGCGTCACCGCTTTGGCGACGCCGCCGATCTCGTGGATCATTCGGGTGATACCGATCGATCCACTGCTCGGCAGGCCGCCGAAGGCGCCGGAAGCGATCAGGCCCACGCCTTGCGCGACCAGCTCGCGGTTCCGGTCGGTCCGTACGCCTTGCAACGTATCGACGACGGTCAAACTGACGAGCGACTGGAATGATCCGATCAGCGCGATCACCATGGCGGTACCGCCGATCTTCATCAGCAGCCCCCAAAGCTGCTCGGAGTCGAGTAACGAGAAAATCTCGAAATATGTGCCTGGAAGGGGAATGCCGGCGTGGATTTCGCTGGTCGCCGCCGCGACCGTATCGACCGGCTGGGTCGGGAACACCAACTGATACACCAGCACGCCGACGCAGATGCCGATCAAGGCGTTGGGCGTCCGTTTGAAGAAGCGCCGCATCAGGATAATCGATAGGTAAACGGCTAGACCGATCAGTGCTGCGACTCCCAGCATCTGATTATCCGTTTCGATGACTTGCGCGATGCCGTCGCCGGGGCTCGCGCCCAGCACGACAGGCAGCTGTCCTAGGAAGATGAGGCAGGCGATGCCGTTCATGAAGCCCGCGACCACGGGATAGGGAATGAAGGTCACAAGCACGCCGAGCCGCAGCACCGCGAATAGGATCTGCAACAGACCGGCGAACATGATGCAGATCGCAATCGTGCCCATATAGAAGATTGCCAGGTCGCCCTGATAGGCGTTCACCAGCGTCTGGATCGCGGGGTCTTCGGCGAATTGCGCGAACAGGCCGGCGACCAGGATGGCAAGCGACGATTTCGGCAGGGAAATCAGTGAATGCGACTTGCTCGTGACCGATGCCGCGAAGACGCCGATGACGCCGGCGCTGATGCCGGCGGCGATGCCGACCGAGGTGTATTCCGGGCCGAGCGGGGCGACCGCCACCAGGCCCGAGCCTATGACGATGGGAAACAGATTGGCGCTGCAGGTCAGGCCGCCGAGCACGTTGTACATCAGCAGCCGGAGGCGTGCGCCCAGCGACGAATCCGATATGGCGCTGTTGGCCATCTCTCTCCCCATGGTCAGGCCGGTAAATAAAACAGCAAGGAAGATAGACTGTTATTGAAAACTACGTGAGGGGCAAGTGAACGCCGGTATCGATGGCTCCTCAGTTTACCCCCACCGCGTCGCCGAGGGTCGGGCCGATTTCGTCGTTCAGCACCAGGTCGGCATAGCGGTCCAGGTCGGTCGGCTCGCGGTTCAGGATCACCATCGATGCGCCATGTTCCTTGGCGATCAGCGGGAAGCCGGCGGCGGGGTAGACGACCAGCGACGATCCGATCGCGATGAAGAGATCGCATTGCAGCGTTTCGATCTGTGCCGCGCGCATGGCGTCTTCCGGCATCGCCTGGCCGAAGGAGATCGTCGCCGTCTTCACCACGCCGCCGCACGCGTCGCAGACCGGTAGCGTCTCATCCGCGAGGAAGGCTTCGCGTATCGGGTCGTTTTCATAGCGCTGTCCACAATCCAGGCAGGTCGAGTAGGTCGAGTTGCCATGCAGTTCGATGACCTGCTCGTCGGGAACACCGGATTTCTGGTGCAACCCGTCGATATTCTGCGTGATCACGGAGGAGACCTTGCCGTTCCGCACCAGTTTCTCGACCGCGCGGTGGCCACGGTTCGGCTCCGCTTCGCGCATATCGCCGGCCCGGGCGAACCGCTGACGCCAGTATTCGCGCTTGGCGTCATCCGACGCCATGAAATCGTCATACATTACCGGCTTGTATTTCTCCCAGACGCCGCCGGGGCTGCGGAAATCGGGGATGCCGGATTCCGTGCTGATGCCCGCGCCGGTGAAGATAACGGCGCGTTGGCTGTCGTCGAGGAGCCGCTGGAGCGCCTCTGCCAAATTCGCGTTCTCTTTCATGCCCTCGCTTTCCTGGTTTGGCCGTGGAACCACACTGTGTCATCTTAGCAGGAACGGCGGGTTTAAGCCCCTTTAGCGGTGGAAAACGGGGTGCAAAGGGCGTAAAAGCACCGTCTTGGTGGGAGCGAACGAAAGATGAGAGGCTGATTATGGCCCAGGATTGGACACCGGATAGCTGGCGCGGTCTTCCGATACTACAGGTGCCGGATTACAACGACAGCGCAAAGGTCGAGGCGGTCGAGACGGAGCTACGGCGGCAACCGCCGCTGGTCTTCGCCGGCGAGGCGCGGCGACTGAAACAGCAACTGGCCAACGTGGCGGACGGCAAGGCTTTCCTGCTTCAAGGCGGGGATTGCGCCGAGAGTTTTGCCGAATTCAGCGCCAACAACATCCGCGACACGTTTCGCGTGATCCTGCAGATGGCGGTGGTGCTGACCTTCGGTGCCGCTTGCCCGGTGGTCAAGGTCGGGCGCATGGCGGGGCAGTTCGCCAAGCCGCGGTCCGAACCGGTCGAGGTGCAGGACGGCGTTGAACTGCCGAGCTACCGTGGCGACATCGTCAACGGTATCGAGTTCGAGACCGGCCGCCGGGAGCCCGATCCCGAGCGCATGCTTAGGGCCTATCACCAGGCGTCAGCGACGTTGAACCTGCTGCGCGCTTTCGCGCAGGGCGGTTTCGCCGATCTGCACAAGGTCCACCAGTGGAACCTGGATTTCGTGGCCGACAGTCCCGAAGGCGAACGCTACGAGGCGTTGGCCGAACGCATCGGGGAGACGCTGGACTTCATGGAAGCTTGCGGCCTGACGGGTGACGCAGTGGCGCAGTTGCGCGAGACCGAGTTCTACACCAGCCATGAAGGCCTATTGCTGCGCTACGAGGAAGCGCTCACCCGGCAGGACAGCCTGACCGGCGGCTGGTACGACTGTTCGGCGCATCTGGTCTGGATCGGTGACCGTACGCGGCAACCCGATGGCGCGCATGTGGAGTTCTTCCGCGGCATCGAGAATCCCATCGGCATCAAATGCGGGCCGACGCTGGAAACCGACGATCTGATGAAGCTCATCGAGACGCTCAACCCGGAGAACGAGCCGGGCCGAATCACGCTGATCTCGCGGATGGGGCATGAGAATGTCGAGAAATACCTCCCGGCGCTAATCCGGGCGGTCCAGCGCGAAGGCTTTTCCGTCGTCTGGTCGTCGGACCCGATGCACGGCAACACGATCAAGGCGTCGACCGGCTACAAGACCCGGCCGTTCGACCGCATCCTGTCGGAAGTCCGGCAGGTGTTTGCCGTCCACAGCGCCGAGGGCAGCTATGCCGGCGGTATCCACGTGGAGATGACCGGCCAGGACGTCACGGAATGCCTCGGTGGGGCGCAGGCGATCGACGACGATGGCCTGTCGCAGCGCTATCACACCCATTGCGATCCGCGGTTGAACGCGATGCAGGCGTTGGAATTGGCGTTCCTCATCTCCGAGGCGCTGAAGGAACAGCGCGCGGGGCAGGACCAGAAGGTTGCCGCCGCGGCGTCCTAGCCGCCTGGACGACGTACCTTACTGATAGGATCGGGAGGGGGCTGCATGGCCCCCTTCTCGTTTTTGACGGGCGAGGCGACGCCGACGCCCGGCCCGCATGCGCTGCGCCAATACCAGGCTGCTCTCGACGAAGGCCCACAACGATAGAGCGCAGTATAGCGCGAAGCCGATTCCGAGATACCCGCCGAGTTTTTGCGCGGCACCGGACGCGATCATCGCGATCAGGATAAAGACCAGCAATGGGCCGGAGCAGGCGAACAGGAACAGATAGAGGATCACCGCCTGTTTGCCGAGGTTGTCGACCGCGGCGCCGGTCATCAGGGACAGGCTCCAAACCCGTCGCCCATTGCGCCATTGGTCCAGGCCGTCGAGCGAGAACACGCTTTCCGCCGAGGGCAGGTCGATCATCATCCGCCGGCGCAGAAAGGCGAAGGGCGCATTATTGATCCGAAGGACCGCGACGATCGCGACATAGATCGTCAAGAGATGGGCCACCACCGCCAGCGGAAAACTCATCACCGTCATATACAGGTTCAGGATGTCGAAGATGAAGAAGTGGATTCCGAAGAAAAGCAACGCCACGCCGATCAACATTTCGTAGGTTTCGGTCCGCAGCAGTTTGGCGATGTCCTGCGGGCCGACGATCCGGGCATGGCGCAGATGCCAAGGCATCCGGCAGACCGACGGCAGGAATGCGATCTCGCCGTTCGGCAGCTTCTGGAAGAATCCTGAACCGGTGCGCAGGAATTCGCCGGGCGGCAGGGTGAGGATTTTTTGCAGGGACGTGGCCGACATGGTCTGTAGGACGCGCTACGCGCCGCCGTCCTCCCGCATGATTTCCATATAATCGCGGTCCAGGGCCTGCAGCATCGAATAGACCGCCGCGACATGGCTATGGTTATAGCGTTTGCCTAGGCTCTGCCGGCCCTCATCGCTATCCAGCGCGGTCCGCAGACCGAAATACAGTGCATCCATCAGCATGTGGAATTCGCGTTCACCGAACCGCCAGTCGCCATCGGTTTCCCGGGTCGACGCCGGCAGGGTGGACGTGATCAGGTCGACCATCCATCGCCGCCGTTTCCGCATATTCAGGAAATGCCGGCTGATATAGACCAGCACATCGTTCACCACGGTTTGACCGGTCGGTTCCTCCAGAACCATGTCCCAGGTGAAGTCCGCCCGATGCCGGTTCTGCAGTCGGCCCACCATCCGGTTGCAGCCCGCTTCGTACTGGTCGAAGGTCTCGGGCCCGAGGAGTTGCCGCAAGGCGTTGAGGAAGGGACCGACGATGCTGCGCGAGACATGCTTGCCCTGGACCGGTTGTTCGCCGACCGGCGGCAGCAAGTGGGCGAAGTTGTTCATGACCAAGCGCTCGAGCGGCCGGGTGCGGTCTTTCTCCCATTTCTCGGCGTCGACGGTCTGCACGCATTGCTTCCAGACTTCCCGGTAGAACGCGGTCTGGGCTTCGCTCGGTTGGGCCGTATAGGCCGCGGCCTCGGCTTCGATTTGCGCAATTGTCAGGTGCTTATTCGGATCGTCCTGCGCGGATTGGCGCAGATTTTCGAGGAACCGATCGATGCCGTCCTCGATGACCCGTTGGATCATGTCGGGGCCGCGCCGGCTCGGCTGGCGCGTCTTGGTCACGGCGGCAATGGCCTCGGTCGCCTCCCGGTCGAAACCGTGTTCCTGCTCGGCGTCATCCGCCCTATCCGGGGTATTGTCCGGCAGTTGGAACGGGGCGGGATCCTGGTCCATATCGCGGTGCTCCTGCGAATCCATTGGTGCGGCGCTGGAAACTCTTGATTTTTCGCGGTCGGTCGCGATTATCCGCGTCAGGTTCATGTCGTCCGACGTCACGATCGATCAGCCTAGAGCGAATTTATGACCGAGCGGTTAACCATAGCCCTGGCCCAGCGAAACCCCACTGTCGGGGATATCGAGGGCAATATCGCCCTAATTCGGGACTCTGCGGCCGCCTGCAAGGGTGTCGACCTTTTGGTGTTCCCGGAACTGGTGGTTTCGGGATATCCGCCGGAAGATCTTGTTTTAAAGCCGTTTTTTCAGGACAAGATCGAGGCGGCGGTCCAGGTTTTGGCAGCGGAAACCGGAAATGGCGGTCCGGCGCTTCTGGTGCCGACGCCGTGGCGCGAGGACGGCAAGCTCTACAACGCCGCGGTGCTGCTCGAAGACGGAAAGATTACCGCCACCCGGTTCAAGCACGACCTGCCGAATTACGGGGTTTTCGACGAAAAACGCGTTTTCGCGTCCGGTCCGATGCCCGGCCCGATCAATTTCCGCGGCGTGCGGCTCGGCGTGCCGATCTGCGAGGATATCTGGAAGCCCGACGTGGTCGAATGCCTGGAGGAGTCCGGGGCGGAAATCCTGGTGGTCCCGAACGGGTCGCCCTACGAGTCCGACAAGCACGAGGATCGCCAGATGCATGCGGTGGCCCGCGTGACCGAGACCGGTTTGCCGCTGGTCTACGTCAATCAGGTGGGCGGCCAGGACGAACTGGTTTTCGACGGCGGGTCCTTCGTGCTCAACGCCGACCATTCGCTGGCGGTGCAGGCGCCGTCCTGGCGCGAGGCCACCGTCGTGACGGAATGGACGCGGGACGACGCCGGCGGATGGCGCTGCGCGACCACCGAGGTGACGAAACCGTCGGAAGGGCTCGACGCGATCTATAACGCCATGGTGCTGGGCCTCCGCGACTACGTCCACAAGAACGGTTTCCCCGGCATCGTCCTCGGCATGTCGGGCGGGATCGATTCCGGGCTCAGCGCCGCCGTGGCCGTCGATGCGCTGGGGCCGGAAAACGTGCATGCGGTCATGATGCCGTCGCCCTATACCAGCCGCGAAAGCCTGGAAGACGCGGAAGAGGCGGCCACGCTCATGGGGATCCGTTACGATTCCGTCGGCATCGAGCCGGCGATGAAGGCTTTCGAGACGATGCTGAAGCCGATCTTCGGGGACCGTGCGGCGGACATCACCGAGGAGAATATCCAGGCGCGCAGCCGCGGGCTGCTGCTGATGAGCATCTCCAACAAGTTCGGCTCGATGCTGCTGACCACGGGCAACAAGTCCGAAATGGCGGTCGGCTACGCGACCCTCTACGGCGATATGAGCGGCGGCTATTCGGTATTGAAGGATGTCTACAAGACCGACGTGTTCAGGCTGTCCTCCTGGCGCAACCAGCATCGGCCGGAAGGGGCGCTCGGGCCCGAAGGCCGGGTTATTCCCGAGCGCATCATCACCAAACCGCCGTCGGCCGAACTGAAGCCGGACCAGAAGGACGAGGACACGCTGCCGCCGTATGATGAACTCGACGATATCCTGCGATGTTTGATCGAACATGAAATGGGCATTGCCGAGATCACCGACCGGGGGCATGACGCGGAAACGGTGCAGCGGGTCTGGCGCATGCTGGACCTTGCCGAATACAAGCGGCGGCAGGCGCCGCCGGGCGTCAAGGTCACGGCCCGGGCCTTCGGTAAGGACCGCCGTTATCCGATCACCAACGCGTTCCGGCGCATTCTTTAGGCCGGAAATCTACACGTCGGCGTGAGAACGGGCGGGTTTCGGCCTCAAACAGCCCCGTTAATCTTGAATCCATCCGCCGATGCTGGCATAGCTTGCCGGCCTTTGAAGACGGGATTTCCCAATGGTACTGCAGATCTATAACACCATGAGCCGCCGCAAGGAGGCGTTCAAACCGCTCGATATCGGACATGTGGGCATGTATGTCTGCGGGCCGACCGTCTACGACTTCGCGCATATCGGCAACGCGCGGCCGGTTGTCGTGTTCGATGTGATGTACCGGCTGCTGCAGCGCCTGTACCGCAAGGTCACCTATGTCCGGAACATCACCGACGTGGACGACAAGATCAACGCGCGGGCGGCGGAGACCGGCGAGGATATCCGCAGCCTGACCGAGCGGACCGCGGACCAGTTCCATCAGGACATCGCGGCGCTCGGCGCGATCCCGCCGGATGTGGAGCCGCGGGCGACCGACCATATCGCCGAGATGATCGTGATCATCCGCGACCTGATCGACAAGGGTTACGCCTATGTCGGCGACGGCCATGTGTTGTTCCATGTGCCGCAGATGCAGGACTACGGCGCACTGTCTGGGCACAGCCGGGACGAGTTGATTGCTGGCGCGCGGGTCGAGGTGGCGCCCTATAAGAAAGACCCCGCCGACTTCGTATTGTGGAAACCCAGCGAGGAAGGGCTCCCCGGTTGGGACAGCCCCTGGGGTCGCGGCCGGCCGGGCTGGCATATCGAATGCTCGGCGATGAGCATGAAATATCTCGGCGACAGCTTCGACATCCATGGCGGCGGCCGCGACTTGATCTTCCCGCATCATGAGAACGAGATCGCGCAGAGCCGTTGCGCGCATCCGAATTCGCATTTCGCGCGCTACTGGATGCATAACGGCTATCTGATGGCCGAGGGCGAGAAGATGTCGAAGTCGCTCGGCAACTTCTACACGATCCATGAACTGCTGCAGGAATTTCCCGGCGAGGCGATCCGGCTGACGCTGCTGCAGACCCATTACCGCCAGCCGCTCGACTTCACCAAAGACAGCTTGCGGCAGTCCAAACAGACACTTGACCGTTTCTATGGGGCGTTGCGCGACATTGCCGGCATCGAGTCGATGGAATGTGAGGCGGAAGCGGTGCGCGACGCGCTGATGGACGACCTGAATACGCCGCTGGCATTGTCGGGGATGCATGCGCTGTTGGGTGACCTAAATAAGGCGGAGGATGCCGCCGAGAAGGCGCGGCTCAAGGGGGCGTTGCTCGACGGCGGTGCGCTGCTCGGGTTGCTGCAGGACGATCCGGAAGCGTGGCTGCGTCAGGGTGCGAGCGCCGACGGTCTGAGCGATGCGGAGATCGAGGCCATGATCGCCGCCCGGAACGAGGCGCGGAAATCCAAGGATTTTGCCGAAGCCGACAGAATCCGCGATGATCTTGCGGAACAGGGCGTCATTCTCGAAGACAAGCCGGAGGGCACGATCTGGCGGCGGGCATGAGTCCCTGACAACCGGCTAAGACAACCGGCTAAGACAACCGGCGGAAAGCCGGATCGGGAGGAAGGATCACATGCTCAGCGGCAGAACGGCACTCATTTCCGGATCGACCGGCGGTATCGGGCACGGCACGGCTGACGCGTTGGCCGCGCAGGGCTGCCAAGTCATGCTCAACGGATTCGGCGATCCGGATGAAATTGAGACGATCCGCGCGGCGTTGGAAGACAAGCATGGCGTCAAGATCGGCTATCACGGGGCCGACCTTCGGAAGCTCGACGAGATCGAGGATCTGGTCGCCGCGACCGAGCGGGAACTGGGGCCGGTCGACATCCTCGTCAACAACGCGGTGGTGCGGAACTTCGCCCCGATCGAGGAATTCGATCCGGCGGTCTGGCAGGATGCGCTAGACGTCAATCTCACGTCGGGGTTCAACCTGATCCGGCTGACCCTGGGTGGGATGCGCAAGCGCGGCTACGGGCGGATCGTCAATCTGGCGTCGACGCTCGGCATCATGGCGATGCCTGACCGCATCGACTACATCGTGACCAAGACCGCGCTGATGGGCCTGGCGCGCGGTGTCGCGATCGAGACGCAGGACGAGCCCAACATCACCGTCAACGCGATCTGCCCCGGCGCGGTCCGCACCCCGGCGGCGGAGACGCGGGTCGCTAATCTGGCGGAGAGCAAGTCGATCAGCCTGGAGGAAGCGACCAAGGAATTCCTCGCCGGGCGTCAGCCGACCGATCGATTCATCGAACCGGCGCAGGTGGGCGCGTTGATCGCGTTCCTATGCAGCGACGCGGCCAACGTGATCACCGGCACCTCGATCCCGATCGACGATGCGTGGACAATTTCGCCCTAGTGGTCCACTTGGTCATTTAAGGCGATTAGTCGAGCCGGTCCAGGAACCGCCACCAGTTCATCCGGACGCGGGCCATCGGGATCAACAGGGACCGCATCGGGACGGGTTTCAACGGCGAGACCGGAACCGGCAGGTCCGACGCCGGCGTGCCTTGCACGCGTTCCGCCAACAGCTTGCCCATCGCCGTCGCCATCGCGATGCCGCGGCCGCTGTAGCCCAAGCCGGCATAGACGCCTTCCGCCACCTCGTGGAACCGCGGCAGCCGGTCCAGCGTGACCGCCACCTTGCCGTCCCAGAGATGTTCGAACTCGGCGTCGCCGGCCTGCGGAAACACGGCCTTCAGTTGCGCGGCGCAGAGGTCCCGCAGCGGTCCTCGGTAACCGGGGACAAGCGGCGCGGCGCCGGTGACGATCCGGCCCGCGTCGTCTTTCCGGAATGCCCACAACACGCGCCGGGCGTCGGAAATGCCCTGGCGCTCCGGCAGGATCGTGCGGGCGACGTTGTCGCTCAGCGGTTTCGTCGCCGCTTGCAACAGCCGCAGCGGCACGACGCTGCGCGCTAGGCCGGGCCAGAGGTCGCCGGAATAGGCGTTGGTCGCGAGGATCACGTTGTCCGCCTCGACGATGCCGTTCGGCGTTGTGACGCGCCATGTGCCGGCGTTCCGCTCGACCGCCGTCGCCGGGGAGGCGGCGTGGATGGCCGCGCCTGCGTTCAGCGCTGCCCGCGCGAGCCCGCGCGTGTATTCCAGCGGATTGATGTTACCGCCGCCGCGATGCAGCCATGCGCCGACATAGTGCTCGCTGCCGGTGAGCGCCGCCGTTTCCGCGCGGTCCAGCAAGGCGACCGGCGCTCCCCGCGCGGACCACTGGTCGTGCTTCGCCCGGGCGACCGCGAGACGGGATTCCGTGTGCGCCGGCATCAGCCAGCCGTTCTGCGACGCATCGCAGTCGATACCGTGTCGCGCGATCAGGTCGAAGACCAGGGCCGCGGCGTCCTGGACCCAGGCGTTCAAGGCCTCGCCGCGTTCGCTGCCGAACTCGGCCACGACCTCGTCCGGATTATGGCGGCTAAAAGCGGGGACGACCTGCCCGTTGTTCCGCCCGGACGCGCCGAAGCCGGGCGCCTCGGCCTCCACGAGAACCGTATCCACGCCCGCTTCGGCGAGATGCAGTGCCGCCGACAGTCCCGTGAACCCGCCGCCGACCACCACCGCGTCCGCCCGGCGGTCGCCGGCCAGCGGCGGCGTGTCGGGCGGCGGTGCGGATGTCGACGACCAAAGGGCCGATTTGGGGTCGGATGTCTTCAGCATTGTTCGCGGCGCGGCGGCATTCGCCGGCTACAACACGGCGACGAATTCGAGCTGGATCTGCATGGGATCGTCCAGATCGCTTTTGACCGCATGGCGCGCCGGCATGTTCTTCTCGTCCGGGAACAGCGCGAGCCATTCGCGGTTCACCGGCTCCCGGTTGGCGCGGGACTTCAGGAACACCGTGACATGGGCGACGTCCTCGAGCGTCGCGCCCGACCCTTCGACCATCTTGCGCATGTTGGCGAAAGCGCATTTGGTCTGCTCGTCCAGCGTATCCGGGATGTTGCCGTCCGCGTCGTATCCGATGATCCCGCCGGAGAAGATCATGTTACCGGTCCTCGAGACATGCGGGATCGGGTTCTTGTGCGGCACGAGACCGGGGATATCCATGCTTTCGCGTTTCGCCATTGAGTGCTCCAGAGATTTCTAGGGATTTAAAGGGTGGCCTCCATGGTGCCGCGTGGCGCGGCCGGATGCAATTCACATGAACATTATGCGCGCGGGGCATGGCGAAACGGGAACGGGATCGCTAAAACAGCCGCATGGCAGGAACCGATCGATCCAAACAATCGCACCCCGGCGGACCCGTCGTGATATTGGTGCAGCCACAGCTCGGCGAGAATATCGGCTTCGCCGCGCGGGCGATGCTGAATTGCGGCCTGACCGAGATGCGGTTGGTCGCCCCCCGCGACGGCTGGCCGAACGAGAAAGCCCGGGCTGCCGCCGCGGGCGCCGATACCGTGATCGACGGTGTCCGCCTGTTCGACACGACGGTGGAGGCGGTAGCGGACCTGTCGCGTGTCTTCGCGGCGACCGCGCGCAACCGCGACATGATCAAGCCGGTGATGACACCCCGTCGGGCGGCGGCGGACATGCGTGCCGAAGATCAGGCCGGCATTCCCTGTGGATTGCTGTTCGGGCCGGAGCGCTCGGGCCTGACCAACGACGACATCGCGCTTGCCGACACCATCGTACAGGTGCCGTTGAACCCGGGGTTCAGCTCGCTGAGCCTGCCACAGGCGGTGTTGTTGTTGACCTACGAATGGTTCCAGGCGGGCGATGACACGCCGGGCGAGGAATTGGTGACCGGCCGAACCGAGCCGGCGAGCAAGGGAGAGCTTGAGAACTTCTTCTTCCGCCTCGAAGCCGCGCTCGACGACCGGAACTTTTTCCATGTCGACGAGAAGCGCACCAGCATGGTCCGCAACATCCGCAACCTGTTCCAGCGCAACCGTCTGACGGAGCAGGAAGTCCGGACCCTGCACGGAATCATCTCGGCATTGGGTGAGGAGCGCGGCCCGAAAGCCGACGAATAGCGGGCCGTCCGTCTATTCGGACAGTCCCGCCTTGCGAAGACCTTCGACCAGATGCTTCAGGTCGTGCGGGGCGGCGTTCCATTTCTGTAGTTCGGTTTGGGCGGAGAAGTTCGGTTTGACCTCGAAAAGCCGTTCGAGCGCGGCCCCGGCGTCCGGGTGCTCCAACTGACCCAGCGCCGCCGTGTTCAACAGATGCGTCCAATAGAAATGGGGCATGCCGATCCGCTGGACGTCGGCGACGGTCTTTTCGTATTCGCGCCGATCGAAGTGATAGCGGGCGAAACTGAAATAGTACCAGCCCGGGTGCAGCGGGTTGAGCTGTTGCGCCCGTTTCGACAGCTCGATGCCGCGGTCGAACTCGCCCATGAAGGCCAGGTAATGACCGATATCGGCCAGTGTCTCGGGATCGTTGGGGTTCAGGTTGAGCGCCCGCTGCGCCTCGGCCTCGAACAGGTCGTTCTCGCCCCGGAAGAAATACACGATCGCCAGCCAGCACCGGGCATAGGCGCTTTGCGGATCGAGCCGGGTCGCGGTCTGCGCGACGGACAGCGCCCGCCCGACCGGATCGGGACGCGGGTTCGTGTCGAAGCGGTATTCCGCGAGATAGACATTCGCGAGTAGCGCCTGCGCATCCGCGTTGGCCGGGTCGAGTTCGATGGCCTTTTCCAACAGGTCGCGCGCCTCGGCATGGATGTCCGCGCTGAGCATCGAGGTGTAGCGCCGTGCGCGCAGCACGCAATCGTAGGCATCCAATTCGGCCGGGCTTTTCGTCAGGGCGCGTTGCAGCGCCGCGTCCTGAATCTTGACGCCAAGGGTTGCCGCGATCGTCCGGGTCACGTCGTCCTGGACGGCGAAGATATCTTCCATGTCGCGGTCATAGGCCTCGGCCCAGAGATGGAGGCCGGTTGCCGCGTCGATAAGCTGCGCCGTGATGCGCACCCGCCCGCCGGCACGGCGGACGCTTCCCTCGATGATATAGCCTGCCCCCAGTTCCTTGCCAGCATCGATCAGGTCGGTCGCGCGCCCCTTGAAGCGAAAGGTGGAGGTGCGGGCGATGACCAACAGGTCGCGGAAACGGGACAGGTTGGTGATGATGTCCTCGGTCAGCCCGTCGGCGAAATACTCGTCGACGTCGGCGCTCAGGTTGTCGAACGGCAGGACGGCGAGAACCGGTTTGTCCGCGGCCGGCCTCGCCGGCCGTTCCCCGTTTCTGGCGGTGTTGTCCGATGTCGCTTCGCTTGCGGTCCGGGTGTCGCCCGTGGAATCGCCGGTAACGGATACCTCGCCGACAAACCGGAAGCCGCGGCCGTGGACGGTCTTGATCAGGCGCTGCGCCCTGCCGTCGTCGCCGATGGCCTGTCGGGCGGCCTTGAGGCAAGTCGATATGGTCGATTCCGTGACGATCCTGCCGTCCCAGATTTCCTCGACGATCTCGTCCTTGCCGACCACGCGGTCGCTGTTGCTGACCAGAAACCGGAGCAGATCGTAGACCTGCGGCTCGACCTTCTGCGGCCGTCCGTCCCGCCGGAGCTCGTAAAGTCCGGTGTCGAGCTCCCATTCGCCGAATACGAAGCGCATCAGTCGCCGTTGTGCCTCACCCAGGGTGATATTCGCTGATTGTAAAGGGATATCTTTGGTTGTCGAGAAACCATGGCGTTACCTGAATCGGGCGATTACGTCGCGTTGGTTGAGCATTATTCAGCGTTTCCCCACGAATTCCTCAAGTCGTCCTCAAGCTTCCGGTCGGTTTGGCGGGTAAAGCTGGACCCACGCAATGGGGTCGTCCCGTCGCGGCCACCTGTAGAGGAACCGCCATGTCCGTCATCGACACGGGAATACGGAGGAATACAGCCCACAGGACGCTGACCAGACTATGGCGCAGCCCGGTCTTCGTGTTGGTCACCGCATCGTTGATCGTTTTCACCGCATTCGGCATCCGCCAGAGTTTCGGCCTATTCATGCGGCCGATCACCTTGGATTTGGGATGGGGCCGCGAAACGCTGTCCATGACCCTTGCGACACAGCAACTGATGATGGGACTGGCCGCGCCGTTCGCCGGGGCCTTGGCCGACCGGTGGGGCGCGCCCCGGACGGTGGCGCTCGGCGGTGCGTTGTTCGCGGCTGGCATCTTCATCATGAGCCAATCCACGTCGCCGGAGTGGATGCTCGGGAGTGCCGGTATCATGGGCGGGCTCGGTCTAGGTGCGTGCGGTCTGCCGCTGGTTCTGGCTGTCGTCGGTCAGATCGCCCCGGCGGACAAACGGAGCCTGTGGCTCGGGATCGCCACCGCCAGCGCGACCGGCGGTCAACTGGTTTTCGTCCCATTCAGCCAGTCGCTCCTGTCCGGCTACGATTGGGTCGTCGTGCTCGTCGTGCTGTCCATGTTTGCCGGCATGATCGTGCCGATGGCTTTCTCCATGTCCGGGTCGGTAACGGCGGAAACCGGCAAGGATAGTGGAATCAACCTGGGCGAAGCTTTGCGCGAGGCCAGGCGGCACCGCGGATATGTGATGCTCACCGCCGGCTTCTTCGTGTGCGGCTTCCAGGTTTCCTTCATTGCCGTCCATTTACCGGCTTATTTGATCGATCAAGGGGCCAGCGCAGCTCTCGGTGCGACGGCGTTGGCGTTGATCGCGCTGTTCAACATGGCCGGCAGTTGGGCCGCCGGTTGGCTGGCCGGTAAGATGCGCAAGAAGTACGTGCTCTGTGCGATCTACATGCTGCGGTCCATGGTCATCGCCGTCTTCATCATGGTGCCGACCGGTCCGGTGACGGTGATGGTGTTCGCCGCCGCCATCGGTTTCGTGTGGCTCAGCACCGTGCCGCCGACATCTGGATTGGTGGCTCAGATCTTCGGTGTCCGCTACATGGGCGTGCTGTACGGCATCGTCTATCTGGGGCATCAGCTCGGCAGCTTCAGCGGTGTGTGGCTCGGCGGCTGGATCTTCGACTCCACCGGCAACTACGACATCATTTGGTGGGCCGCGGTCGATCTGGGTGTCTTGAGCGCGCTGCTCCATCTCTTGATGTCCGACAAGCCGGTCGAACGGTTGGAACAGCAGGCCGCGTGACCAGCTAGTACTGGATGCGCGTCGTCGCTGCGCCGTCCACGATCAGGTTCGTGCCGCTGATATAGCTGGCGGCCGGGCTTGCCAGGAATACCACCGCGTTCGCGACCTCGTCCGGCGTTCCCAACCGTCCCATCGGGCTGCGCTTGATGGCGTTGGCATACATTTCCGGTTTTTCGCGCTTCCGGTAATCCCAGACGCCGCCGTCGAAATAGATCGCGCCGGGCGAGACCGTGTTGGCCCGGATGCCCTTTGGGCCGGCAACGTTGCTGAGCCCGGACATGTAGCTGATGATTGCCGCCTTGAGGCCGCTATAGGCCCGGACGCTGCCGGATGTGTTGACCGCCGCCGTGCTGGCGATGGAGACGATCGAGGCGCAGTCCGATTTCTCCAGGAACGGCATGGCGGCCTCCACCGCGCGCACGGTACCGAGGACGTCGACTTCGAGGCCGAGCCGCCATTCCTCCTCGGTGGCGCCGGTGACGAGGGCGCTGGCGTTGGGGATGAGAATATCGAGACCATCCAGCGCTTCGGCGGTGCTGGTGATCCACGCCCGCAGCGCGTCGCTATCGGAAACGTCCAACCGGCCGCCGATGACTGCCGCGCCGTTACCGGACAGCGCCTTCACGGCGTCATCGACCTCGTCGGCGTTGCGGGCGCAAAGGCCGACGCTGCATCCCTCGGCGACAAGAAGGTCGACGATCTTCCGGCCGATGCCGCGCGTGCCGCCGGTCACGATGGCGCGCTTCCCCTGTAATCCCAGTTCCATGTCTCGTCGTCTCCTGTTGTTCGATCCCGGTTCTAACGGCGTCGCCGGGCAGCGCGCTAACGTCGTTTGGTCTACTGTACTGCCTGTGCGCGGCAGACACGAGCCGGGCGATATAGGAGGTGCGCGGACAGATGAGCGACCATGACTTCACCGGCCAAACTGCGGTTGTGACCGGAGGTGCGAACGGCATCGGGTATGCGGTGGCCGAACGGCTGTGCCGCGCCGGCGCGCACGTTGCGGTTTGGGACTCGGATTCGGCGTGCGGCGGGACAGCCGTCGAGGCGCTGCAGGCCGTCGGCAAGGCGGCATTCGTGTCCTGCAATGTCACCGACCCGGATAGTGTGGCTGAAGCTTTATCGATGACCGAGCAGACCATCGGGCCGGTCGACATCGCCGTGAACAGCGCCGGCATCGCCGGGATGAACGCGACCGTCGACGACTACCCGATCGACGAATGGAAGCGCGTGCTCGACGTCAACCTGAATGGCACCTTCTATGTGAACCGCGCGGTGGTGCCCGGCATGCGGGAACGGAACTACGGCCGTATCTGTAACATCGCATCGATCGCCGGCAAGGAAGGTAATCCGAACGCCTCGGCCTACAGCGCATCCAAAGGCGGTGTGATTGCGTTGACCAAGTCGCTGGGAAAGGAGCTGGCGGGCTACGATGTCGCGGTGAATTGTGTCACGCCCGCGGCGGCGCGGACCCGGATTTTCGATCAGATGACCGAGGAGCATATCGGATACATGCTGTCGAAGATCCCCCGCAACCGCTTCGTTGAGGTCGAGGAGATCGCTTCCATGGTGGCGTGGATCGTCTCCCGCGAGAACAGCTTCACGACCGCTGCGGTCTTCGACATTTCCGGCGGCCGGGCGACCTACTGATACCGTGGTCGCTTATCGCCGGGCCTTTTCGTTAAGAGTCAGCATTGCATCAGTTCGATACTGACGCCATCGGGGGCGGCGACATAGCAAAGCAGGCTTCCGTTGGCACCCTTCTTTAACGCGACGGGAAAGGTAACGCCCTTCGCTTTCAGTTCCTCGCAGAAGGCGGTGAGGTCGCCGTCGTAGAGGAAGCCGAAATGATCGGTGCCGTACGCATTGTGGCTGGAATGGTCTTCGTACTGCTGCACCGGCCGGGCCGGCACCGGGTCTTCGCCGGGCCGCTTGCCGCGGATGATGATGATCGCACCGGCAAGTTCGACGAAAATCTGGGGGGCGCCGCGAGTCATGGTATCTGCGGTGATCGTGGCGCCGAATACGTTCACATACCAATCGGCCGATTCCTTCGGCGTTTCGCTGATGATGTGAATGTGGTCGAATTTCAGTGCGGGATTGCTCACTCTATTTCCAATCGGTTGCTTGGCTCTGTCCGGTTCTTAAACCGGCACTTTTCCTAAAAAGGTCTTTCCCTTCTCGTCTTGCATTGCGGCGGTGAGCCAGCCGTCCCAGTCGGCTTGGGACGGGCCATGGGCCGTCGGATCGCGGGCGACGCCGAGGTCATCCATGAAGGATTCAAATTTTTTGACCCCGGCAACAAGGTCTTCGCCGAAGACGTCCGCTAATCCCTGATCGCAAATCTCGTCATGGCCGATGGCCCATTCCATCACCATCGGGAGCGAGAAACCGCAGGCAATCCCATGCGGCACGCCGTGATGCATGGTGAGTGGATAGGACATTTTATGCGCGATCGACGTGCGGGTCTGCGACAGGGCGATGCCCGCGAGCATCGCGGCATTCGCGATACGCGTGCGAAGCTCGATATTGCCCAGGTCGTCGCTCAACGCCGGCAGGTATTTCAGAACGTCGCGTGCGGCCTGCGCGGCGATCGGTTGGGTAACCAAGTTGCGTTTCACCGTCCAAATGCTTTCGAGGGCATGGCTCATGGCGTCCAGCGCCGTGCTGATCGTCTGGTCGCGGGGCAGGCTCAGCGTCAGCTCCGGATCGACCACGGCGTATTCGGCATAGGCGTTCGGTGTCCGCACACCCCATTTACCGTTGTTCGCACGGTCCCATATGACGGCACCGAGACTGACCTCACTGCCGGTGCCCGCGGTCGTGGGGACTGCGATAATGCAGGGGCCGAGCAACTCGTCCGCACGATCGCCTTCGGTTTCCAAATGTTCTTTCAGAAGGTCCCAGTCGCCGCCTGATGTCGCCAGCGCCTTCGCCGTGTCGATTGCCGAGCCGCCGCCGAGACCGATATAGACCTCCGGCAACGCGTCCAGGTCGGCGAGTTTTTCGCAGCCGACCTTCACTTCGGGGAAATCGGGATTGGCCATCACGTTGTCGATGACGGTGGCTGCTTTGCCGGCCGCCTGCTCCAAACGGTCGACGAGGCCCGCGAAGTAGGGTTCGTCATAGGTCACAACGGCGTAGGAACGGCCGGCGATCAGCTCGGGCAGCCGGTCGAAACTCCCGGCACCGAAGATCGCCTTCACCGGGTTGTAGAATTCTCCCATCTTTTTCTTCTCCTTTGGACGGCGGCCGCTGCGTGTTGGTTCCGGATCACGCGGCGAGCAGGGGCGTGCCTTCCAGCGATTTCGATTTCCGGCCGTCGACGCCATACGGGATGTCGCCCACCGTCGTCGTCCGGAAGAGCTGCCGGTCGTAGTCGGTACGCTGGATGTCGCGCGGCGCCAGATGCGCCGTCGACCGGTTGTCCCACATCGCGATCGATCCCGATGTCCATTTGAACCGGAGCGTGAATTCCGGCCGCACGGCATGGGATTTCAGCATGGCGAGCATCGACTCGTTCTCGGTCGGTGACAGACCGACGATGCTTTGCAGGAATTTCGGGCTGACCCAGAGCGCACGCCGGCCGGTCTCCGGATGCACGCGGACGATGGGATGTTCCGTGGTTTTCTGATTGGCCGCGATCCTATCCTGCAGATCCTGCGTCATCGTAACGCCGGCATAGGTCATGTAGGTGTGGACGCCCCGGAGGTCGTCGACGATGCCCTGCATGGTCGGCGACAACGCGTCGTAGGCGGCGGCGAGGTTGGTCCACTGCGTGTCACCGCCGTAGGGCGGCACGACGTCGCCCCATAGGATCGTGGCGGTCGGCGGGTTGATCGCGGGGGTCAGGTCGGTATGCCAGCCGGTCCACGGGTCGAAGGCGGGCACGCCGGTCAACCGGCCTTTCTGGCGGCCGCGCACGACCTGATAGATCTCCGGGTGGTCCGGATCCGGCGTATGAATGTTATGCCCGCGGTTGAGTTGTCCGAACTGCCGCGACATGTTGACGAAGCTGGCTTTGTCCAGGTTCTGGTCACGGAAGAAGATGACCTTCCAGGTGTTGAAGGCATCCCAGATCTCGGTGCGCTGTTCCTCCGAAAGCGGTTGGGACAGGTCGACGCCGCTGATTTCCGCGCCGATGTCCACGGCAAGCGGACTGACCGTGATGGATCTCGGGGTGCTTTCGACATGCGCTTCGGTTGCCGACATGACATCGCTCCTGCGTGGGACATACGGATAAGTATTACAGGGCCAGCGCCAACCGGCGTCAAATCCCGCGCTGGGTTACGACACCGCCGCGCGAAGCGGCAGGAGCGTGCCCGAGCCGCTTTGTTCGGCGCGGCGCAGGATTTCAATCCCGGTGGCGAGGTCTTCCAAGGCGATCCCGAGATTGAACGCCAGTATCCGCTGATCGTCGGATGTGCGCCGCCCGGTCCTATGCGCGACGAGGTCCGCGACCGTTGCGTCGATGCGTGTGACGCCGGGAAACTTACCCTCGTTCCGGCGGGCATCCTCGATTTGGCCCCGGTCGTCGGTGAGGATGAGGTCCATCGCGTCGATGGCGGCGTCCGTAACATAGCTGTCGTAGTCGATCGTCACGACCAAGGCGCCGGGTCTGATCCAGCCCGGTTCGATCACCGGTTCGCGCTTGTCCATGATCGGACCGCCGGTAATCAGGACATCCGAGGCCCTTGCCGCTTCCTCCGCATCGCCTGCGCCGTCGATTTTGTGTCCGAACTTGGCGGCCATCTCTTCGATGAAACGCTGCTGACGATCCGGACGCAGGTCGTAGCAGACGCAATGCTCGATATCCGGTCGTACCGCATGGATCGCTTCCAGATGCTTTCGGCCCTGCAGGCCGCACCCGAGAATGCCGAGCGTGGCCGCGCCCGCGCGGGCGAGATGTTTGACCACCAAACCCGAGGCGGCCGCCGTTCGGTTCCCGGTGATCCATTCCGCGTCCATGATGGCGCGCATCTGGCCCGTCGCGTCTTCGGTCAGGATGTAAAGGCCTTGGATATACGGCAGGTTCCGGCCCGGGTTGTCCGGGTCGCCGCTCTGCCATTTGCATCCGGCGTAGCCCAGGTCGGGGCTGGCGCTGACCATGGAGCTGTAGAAGCGCGGGCCATGCCGATGGAAAAAGATCTTCGGCGGCATCATGACGTCGCCGGTTGCATTGACGCGAAACGCGTCTTCGAGGATGCCGATGATCTCCGCCATGGTCAGCCCGAGCGTGTCGAGGTCCGCTGCGCTGAGAAAGCGAACGTCCGTATGGATATTTGTCATGCCGCGATTCCTGCCGATATGGGTCGTCCCCGATCCGCCGATCATAGCATCGGTCTCGCCTGCCGTTCCGAAGTCGCCACAGGAAAATGGATGAAACATCGGAATCGCAATGCGTTGTGCGATCTGTTACCGTTTTCTGTGATTGAGATACCGAATCGGCGTTTCAAGTTAGGCGCGAATGCTGAATCGGTTGGGGGAAACTGGGAGGCACAAGGGGACAATCGTGTACGGACGACGCGGCCCGCGAACCGTTTAATCCACATTTTTTCAGAGACCGGGACGCATCGGCGCCGTCACCCCTGAGTGCGAATTCAACACGATTAGGGGGACGAAACGATGGAATTTCTGAGAGCGGTATTCGGCTCGATTGGCGATGGGACCTGGGGATGGGCGCTGATCCCGTTCCTCGTTGTCCTTGGACTGTTCTTCACCATTGCTTCCGGTTTCGTCCAGTTCCGGTTCTTCGGCCGAATGTTCCAGGTGCTGTTTCCCGGCACACAGCCCAGCGGGGAAGGGCATGTCAGCTCGCGGGAAGCGCTGTTCGTCAGCGTCGGCGGTCGGGTCGGCGGCGGCAATATCGCCGGCGTTGCGGTCGCGATCACGCTGGGCGGGCCGGGCGCGGTTTTCTGGATGTGGGCGATCGCCTTGGTCGGTATGGCGACGAGCCTGATCGAATGCACGCTGGCCCAGCTTTACAAACGCACCGACGAGAACGGCACCTATCGCGGCGGGCCCGCGCAGTACATTCTGCATGGCCTGGGTCGCGAGTATAAATGGCTGGCGATCATCTACGCGGTGTCGCTGATCGCGGCCTTCGCGCTTGGTTTCAATGCGTTCCAGGGCAATACGGTGGCCGGCGCCGTGCAGGAGAGCTTTGGGCTCGACCGAATCTGGACCGGTGGCGCGCTCGCCATCGTGACTGGCTTCGTCGTCTACGGCGGCATCAAGCGGATCGCGCATGTGGCCGACGTGGTCGTGCCGGTCATGGCCATCGGCTATATCGGCATGGCCCTGCTCATCATCGTTCTCAACATCACGGAGATACCCGCCGTTATCACGATGATCGTGAAGAACGCCTTCGGTCTCGAAGAAGCCGTCGGCGGCGGCATGGGCGCGGCGGTCGCGCAAGGCCTTCGCCGTGGTCTGTTCTCGAACGAAGCGGGATTGGGCAGCGCGCCGAACGTCGCGGCCGTGGCGCATGTCCGGCATCCGATCAGCCAGGGGATCGTGCAGTCGTTTTCCGTTTTCATCGATACGATCATCATCTGCTCCTGCACGGCCTTCGTGATCCTGTTGGGCGATGTGTATGTGGCCGGCGCGGCGGGCATTGACGGTGTCGTGCTGACGCAAAAGTCGATGGTCTCGCATGTGGGCGAGTGGAGTCAGTATTTCCTGGCCGTCGCCATCATGCTCTTCGCCTTCAGCTCGATCATCTACAACTACTATCTCGGGGAGAACGCCCTGACGGTGTTCACCGAAAACCCGATATCGCGCCATGTCTTGCGCATTCTCATTGTCGGGTTGGTGTTCCTCGGCTCGTCGGCGCCGGGCGCGACATCCGTGTTCTTCTTCTCCGACCCGATGATGGGTGTCCTCGCGATGGTCAACCTGCTCGCCGTCATCATGCTGTTCCCGATCGCCATGCGCGTTCTGAACGACTACCGGGGCCAGTTGAAGGAGGGCAAGGAACACCCGGTATTCGAGCCCGAGAAGTTCTCGGACCTGGATATCGACCCGACCGCTTGGAAGCAGGACTGACGGTCCGGCCCAAGCGGCTACCGGGTGGCGAATTTGACTCCTCCCGCGATGCGGCGACACTTGACGGTGTCATCGTTCATCGCGGGAGGACCCAATGCCCATAACCTATGAGAAGAAAGGCGCGGTCGGCATCGTCACGCTGAGCCGGCCCGAGGCGCGCAATGCCTGGGGACAGGACTATTACGAGGGCCTCGTCGACTATTTCACCGAGATGGAGGACGACGACGAGATCTGCTGCGCCATCCTGACCGGGGACGAAGCGGGCGGCGCCTTTTCCGCCGGCGCCAACCTGAAGGATCGCAAGACCCATTCGCTGGACTCGACCGCCGAATTCATCAAGCGGCTGCCGAAGCGCCGGGTCAGCCCGTTCAACGTTCTGTCCAACTTTCCGAAGCCCATCGTCGCCGCCGTGAACGGCTATGCCATCGGGATCGGCTGTATCGTCACCTTTTGCTGCGATCTGATCGTGGCGTCGGACCGGGCGGAATGGCGGCTGCCGCAGGTCGCGCTCGGCATCATGCCCGCCTATGGCGGCGGGCCGCGGCTCGCCCGTTGGGTCGGGAAGGGCCAGGCGACCAAGCTGGCCATGGGTTTCCCGCTCTCCGCCGAGGAGGCCTACCGCATCGGCCTCGCGCAATGGCTGGTCCCGCATGACAAGCTGATGGGGCAGGCGATGGAAGTGGCCGAGCATATCGCCGCCATGCCGCCGCTGGCGTCCCGCATGGTCAAGGAATCGATCCAGCACGGCCTGGATGTGCCCAATATCGCCGATGCCTCGCTGACCGATCTCTACCGTTTCATGGCCCTGGAATTCACCCAGGACAAGACAGAGGCGCATCAGGCCTGGCGCGACCGCCGCGAGCCCAAATTCAAGGGGGAATGAAGGACTTTCGGCGTTTGACAATTTGGCCGGAAGCCTTATAGTCCGCGCACTTTTCCGGTAATGCGGGTTCGTTTCGGACCCCGCCGTCCTGGCAACCGGCCGGGCGGCTGACTGGAAGCAACAAGAACTCCGGGAAAACCAGGGGTTACAGGTGATATGAGCAAACGCGTAAAGTCGAAGTACAAGATTAACCGCCGTCTCGGCGTTAATCTCTGGGGACGCCCCCGCAGCCCCGTCAACAAGCGGGATTATGGCCCGGGCCAGCATGGCCAGCGCCGCCGCAAGCCCTCCGATTTCGGAACCCAGCTTGCCGCCAAGCAGAAGCTCAAGGGCTATTACGGCAATATCGGCGAGAAGCAGTTCCGGCGCTATTACAAGATGGCGGACCAGCGGAACGGCGACACTGGCGAGAACCTGATCGAAATCCTGGAGCGCCGGCTCGACGCCGTCGTCTACCGGGCCAAGTTCGTGCCGACGGTCTTTTCCGCCCGGCAGTTCGTCAACCATGGGCACATCATGGTGAACGGCCGCCGCGTCAACATCCCCTCCTATCAGGTGCGGGACGGCGACGTGATCCAGGTGCGCGACAAGAGCGTGCAGATTCCGATGGTGCTCGACGCGACGGCCTCGACCGAGCGTGAAATCCCCGACTACGTGTCGGTGGACCAGCGGAAGATGGCGGCCACCTTCGTCCGCGCGCCGAAATTGGAAGACGTTCCGTATCCGGTCCGGATGGAACCGAACCTCGTCATCGAATTCTACTCGCGCTAGTTCGACAGCCGTTGCAATCCGACGGCGGCTCGGCGATCCTCCCTTGGATTGATCGCCGGGACGCTCCCGGCTTGCCTGAACGGAGAGTAGGATGGCCGCGAACCCTTCCATCAAGTTCCAGCGCTCGACCCCGATCCTGAAATCTTCCGACTATGCCCGGTCGAAGGCGTTCTACACCGGGAAACTCGGCTACACCGTGGTCGAGGAAGGCGGCGAGCCGCCCAAATTCGGTATCTTCGACCGCGATGCCAGCGTGCTGTTCGTCAACGCCTGGCAAGGCGGCCCGACACCGGTGCCGGGGGCCTGGGACGCCTATATCCATGTCGCGGGCGTCGCGGCCGTGCAAGATGAACTCGCCGCCGCCGGGGTGGAGATCACCCGGCCGCTCGAGGTGACGGTCTACGGCATGCGCGAGTTCGAAATCCGCGACCCGGACGGCAACGTGCTCTGCTTCGGCGAGGACGCGGAGAAATCGGCGGGCTAGTAGGCTTGTGCTAGGGTGCGACGACGAAAATTCAGCAGGGAGAATGCAATGCGCTTAGGTCTCGTTCACGGCAGCGGGGCGGCCGGTTTTTCGGTCGATATGGAGATGATCCTGGAGGCCGAGAGCCTCGGCTACCATTCGGTCTGGACGTCCGAATCCTACGGGGCGGACGCGGTGACCCCGGCGGCGTGGATCCTGGCGCGCACGACCAAGATCAATGTGGGCACCGGCATCATCCAGATGCCGACGCGGACGCCGACCATGACGGCGATGACCGCGAATACCTTGCAGGCGATGTCCGGCGGCCGCTTCATTCTGGGGCTCGGCGCGTCGGGGCCGCAGGTGATCGAAGGGTGGCACGGCGTGCCCTATGGCCGGCCGCTGACCCGGACCCGCGAATACATCTCCATCGTCCGGCAGATTCTCGAGCGCAAGGGACCGGCGGTGCACGAAGGCTATCACTATCACCTGCCGAACAAGGGCGAGGGGACGACCGGGCTCGGCATCCCGCTGAAAAGCATCCTGCATGGCGACCCGTCGCTGAAGATCTACACCGCCTCGATCACGCCGAAGGGGGTGTCGACCGCGGCCGAGGTCGCCGACGGTTTCCTGCCGATTTACATGAACCCGGACCGCTACGACGTGTTCGAGGCGGCGATCGACGAAGGGCTGGCCAAGGCGGGCAACGGCAAGAGCCTGAAGGATTTCGACGTCGCCCCCTATGTGAACATCATCATGGGCGACGACCTGGACGCCTGCCGCGCGCCGATCAAGGCGCAGTTGGCGCTCTATGTCGGCGGCATGGGCGCGCGGAACAAGAATTTCTACAACGACCTCGCCAAGCGCATGGGCTACGAGGACGCCGCTGTCGAGGTGCAGGATTTCTTCCTGGACGGCAAGAAGGCCGAGGCGGCCGCCGCCATTCCCGACTCCCTGGTCGATGAGGTGGCCCTGGTCGGCCCAGCCGACCGCATCCGCGAACGGCTGGGCGCGTGGAAAGCCGCCGGCGCCGACGGCAAGGTCGGCACGCTGCTGCTGCGCAAGCCGAGCATCGAGGCGCTGCGGCTGGTGGCGGAAGAGGTGTTGTAGGTCCGAACGACAGCCATCATGCAAAAAAGGGCCGCGATGCGGCCCTTTTCTAACTCCGGTTTTTGTAGCCGTCAGGCGGTTTGCTGGACGGCGACGCCTTTCGACGTCATCAGCTCCTGCAGTTCGCCGGTGTCGTACATTTCGCGGACGATGTCACAGCCGCCGACGAATTCGCCTTTGACGTAGAGCTGCGGGACTGTCGGCCAATTGCTGAAGTCCTTGATGCCCTGGCGCAGGCTCGGGTCTTCCAGCACGTCGATGCCCTTGAACTTGGTGCCGAGTTCGCTGAGCACCTGGACGACCGCGGCGGAAAAACCGCATTGCGGGAATACCGGCGTGCCCTTCATGAAAAGGACGATCTCGTTGCCGTCGATCTCGTCTTGAATCCGTTGCGTTACTGTCGTGTCGCTCATTGCGCCGTCCTTCTCTCTTTCTGCGGTTATGCGTCTTCCGGGGTCGCCGTCTGCAGCGCCAGGGCGTGCAGTTCATTTCCCATGCGGCCGCGAAGCGCATCGTAAACCATTTGATGTTGCTGTACGCGCGACTTGCCCTTGAATGCGGCGGCCGTCACCAGCGCGGCATAATGATCGCCATCGCCGCGCAGATCGGAAATCTGTACGTCCGCCTCCGGAATGGCTTCCTTGATCATCGTCTCAATTTCACCCGCACTCATCGGCATGGTCGTGGTCCTTCCCCGGGTCTTGTTTAGGGCTGTCCCATGTAACCGGGCAGCCAGCCTTCATGGGCGTCGCGCAAATCCTCCAGCGATATGGTGGCCCCGCCGGTGAGAGTCAACGCCGACCCGCCGGTTTGGCCGATCGCCTGGGCCGGGATTCCGGCCTTTTCCGCTGCCTCCAGGACGGATTGCGCGTCCGCCACGGCAACAATGTAGCGGCCCTGATCCTCGCTGAACAGCCAGCAATGGTCCGGCAGGTTCGTCTCCGGTATGTCGATTTCGGCCCCGATGCCGCCCGCCAGCGCCATTTCCGCCAGCGCGACCAAGACGCCGCCGTCGGCCACGTCGTGGCAGGTCGTGACCGTACCGCCCGTGATTAGACCGCGCACGAAGCTGCCCGTCGCCTTTTCCCGGTTCAGGTCAACCGGCGGCGGCGCGCCCTCGGCCCGGCCTTCGATGTCCCGCAGGTAGATCGACGCGCCCATGTGGCCCGCCGTTTCGCCGATCAGCAGGATCGTCCGGTTTGCCTCGGTGAAGGCCATCGTGGTCGCGTGGCTCAGGTCGTCGATCAGGCCGAGGCCGCCGATGACCGGCGTCGGCAGGATCGCCTCGCCCTCGGTCTCGTTGTAGAGCGAGACGTTGCCGGAGACGACCGGGAAGTCGAGCGCCGCCGCGGCCTCGCCCATGCCTTGGACGCAGCCGACCAGCTGGCCCATGATCGGTGGACGTTCCGGATTGCCGAAATTCAGGTTGTTGGTGATCGCCAGCGGATGCGCGCCCGAAGCGATGAGGTTCCGCCATGCTTCGGCGACGGCCTGCCGTCCGCCGGTTTCCGGGTCGGCGAGGCAATAGCGCGGCGTCGAGTCCGTCGTGATGGCGAGGCCGCGGTTCGTGCCGTGCACCCGCACCACGGCGGCGTCGCCGCCGGGGCCGCGCGCGGTGTCGGCCATCACCATGTGGTCGTACTGTTCCCAAATCCAGCGGCGGCTGCAGAGGTCCGCCGAACCCAGCAGTTGGCGCAGCGTCTGCAGCGGATCGTCCGGAGCGCTGATCGTCGCCAGATCGAGCGCCGGTTTCGGCGGGGTCGGCTCCCACGGCCGGTCGTATTCCGGCGCGGCGCTGACCAGCGGGTCGACCGGAATGTCCGCTTCGATGATTCCGTCCTTGCGCAGCACCAGATGCCCGGTCTCGGTGATCCGGCCGATCACCGCAAAATCCAGTTCCCATTTCTCGAAGATGGCGCGTGCCGCGTCCTCGTGCCCCGGCTTCAGGACCATCAGCATGCGTTCCTGGCTTTCCGACAGCATCAGCTCGTACGCGGTCATGCCGTCTTCGCGCATGGGCACCTGGTCCAGGTCCAACTCGACGCCGACGCCGCCTTTCGACGCCATCTCGACCGAGGAGGAGGTGAGGCCCGCCGCGCCCATGTCCTGGATCGCGACGATGGCGTCGGTCGCCATCAGTTCCAGGCAGGCTTCCAGCAACAGCTTCTCGGTGAACGGGTCGCCGACCTGGACGGTCGGGCGCTTCTCTTCCGAATCCTCCGAGAATTCGGCCGAGGCCATGGTGGCGCCGTGGATGCCGTCGCGCCCGGTCTTCGATCCGACATAGACCACCGGGTTGCCGGGCCCGCCTGCCGCCGAATAGAAAATCCGGTCCGCGTCCGCGATGCCCACGGTCATCGCATTGACCAGGATATTGCCGTTATAGGCGGGGTCGAAATTGGTTTCGCCGCCGACGGTCGGGATGCCGATGCAGTTGCCGTAGCCGCCGATACCCGCGACGACGCCGGCGACCAGATGCTTGGTCTTCGGGTGCGACGGCGCGCCGAAGCGCAGCGCGTTCATGTTCGCCACCGGCCGCGCGCCCATGGTGAAGACGTCGCGCAGGATGCCGCCCACGCCGGTCGCCGCCCCTTGGTAGGGTTCGATGAAGCTCGGGTGGTTATGGCTCTCGATTTTGAAGATCGCCGCCTGGCCATGGCCGATATCGACCACGCCGGCATTCTCCCCCGGCCCGCAGATCACCTGCGGTCCCTCGGTCGGCAGGGTCTTCAGCCATTTCTTGGAGGATTTGTAGGAGCAATGCTCGGACCACATGACGGAGAAGATGCCGAGTTCGGTCATGCTGGGGTTGCGGCCCAGGATACTCAGCAGCGTCTCGAACTCGCCGGGCGTCAGGCCGTGCTCGGCCACCAGGTCCTGGGTGATGGCGGCGGGTTCGGGGCCGTTCGGGATGGCGGACACGGTCACAGCGTTCCCGCCAAGGCGTCGAACATGGCCTTGCCGTCGGTGCCGCCATGCTGTGCGTCGGCGGCGCGTTCCGGATGCGGCATCATGCCCAGCACCGTTTTCGTCTCGTTGAAGATACCGGCGATGTCGCGGGCCGACCCGTTCGGGTTTCCGTCGCCGCCGTTTGTGGTTTCGTACCGGAAGGCGACACGGCCGTCGCCTTCGAGCCGGTCGAGCGTTTCGTCATCGGCGAAATAGTTTCCGTCGTGATGGGCGATCGGGATGTCCACCGTCTGCCCGGCGTCGTAGCCCGCCGTGAACAGGGTCTGGCTGTTCTCGACGCGCAGCGTGACCGTGCGGCAGACATATTTGAGACCCGCGTTGCGCATCAGCGCGCCCGGCAGCAGCCCGACCTCGGCCAGGATTTGGAAGCCGTTGCAAATGCCCAGTGTGGGCACGCCGTCCTGCGCGCGTTTCGTCACCTCGCGCATGATCGGCGAGTTGCCGGCCATGGCGCCGGGGCGCAGATAGTCGCCGTAGGAGAACCCGCCGGGTACGACGATGAGGTCGAGTTCCGGCAGTTCGGTGTCCCGGTGCCAGATCATCGCCGGCGCTTGGCCGGTGGCGTTTCGGAGCGCGACCGCGGCGTCGCGGTCGCAGTTAGATCCGGGAAAGACGATGACCGCGGTTTTCACGGCGGCGTTCGCTCCTCTTTTGCGTACGGGTGGTGGGCGCCCGCATCGGCATCAGTCGAGATCGATCACGTAGTTTTCGATGACGGTGTTCGCCAGCAGCTTGCGGCACATTTCATCGACCTGCTCGCGGGCCTTTGCCGGGTCTTCCTCGACCAGGTCGATCTCGATGACTTTGCCCTGCCGCGCGTCGGTGACGCCCTCGAAGTTGAGTGCTTCCAAGGCGTGGCAAATCGCTTTGCCTTGCGGGTCGAGGACGCCGGCTTTCAGTGTGATATGAACGCGTGCTCTCACGGGAATGCGTGTCCTATTGAACCATGTCCTATTGAACCATTTCCGGGCCTTTGAGGTCGCCCGGTCCGCCTTCCGGCAGGATGCCGAGCCGGCGTGCGACCTCTTGATAGGCTTCTTCGACCTCGCCCATGTCGTGGCGGAAGCGGTCCTTATCGAGCTTCTCGTTGGTTTCGAGGTCCCAGAGGCGGCAGCTGTCCGGGCTGATCTCGTCGGCCAACACGACGCGCATGTCGCCGTTCTCCTCGTAGAGCCGCCCGAACTCCAGCTTGAAATCGATCAGCTTCAGGTTGACGCCCAGGAACAGCCCGCCGAGGAAATCGTTGATCCGCAGCGCCAGCGCCAGCATGTCGTCGATATCCTGCGGCGCTGCCCATCCGAAAGCGGTGATATGCTCTTCGGAGACCAGCGGATCATCCAGCTCGTCGGCCTTGTAGTAATACTCGACGATCGAGCGCGGCAACGGCGACCCTTCGGGCAGGTTGAACCGTTTCGACAGCGAGCCTGCGGCGATGTTCCGTACGACTACCTCGATGGGGATGATCTCCACCTCGCGGACCAACTGCTCGCGCATGTTCAGGCGGCGGACGAAATGGGTCGGGATGCCGATCTCGCCAAGCCGGACCATCAGGTATTCGGAAATCCGGTTGTTCAGGACGCCTTTGCCCGTGATCGTACCGGTTTTCTTGCGGTTGAAGGCGCTGGCGTCATCCTTGAAATACTGCACCAGGGTGCCGGGCTCGGGTCCTTCGAACAGGATCTTGGCCTTGCCTTCGTAAATCCGTCTCCGTCTCGGCATATCGGGAAAACCTTGTGGTGAGGCGCCGGTCCGGCCCCTCGATCAAGTCTCATATAGCAATAGACCAGCCAGGGCACAATGACGCCTTCCGGGGTCCGATTGGGTGCAAAAGAATCTTTTACTCACAGCAGCTTAATTGAAATTCTCGTTAACCTTACCGGCATCCCGGCAGAGCATTCCAAGGCAGAAGGCGGACCGGAGTCCCGGTTCTGCGCCTACGAGGACTGACGCTGCGTGAGGTCCGGCCAGAAGGCGTCGGCCCCTCGGGCGGCCACACGGCGGCCGAGTTCCTCGGCCCACTGGCTCTCCGGCCCGAATTCCGGCCGCCAGGACCACAGCCGGCGGGTGGTGAAATGCAGGGCATGTTCATAGGTAAAGCCGATCGCGCCATGCACCTGATGCGCGATCGTCGTCGCGGTCTTTGCGGTCTCACCGGCGATGATCTTGGCGGTCGCGACCTCGAATTGCGGATCGCCGCGGTCGGCGGCGCGGCATGCGCTCGCGGCGGCAATCGTCGTCTGCGCCGATTGCGCGGCCAACTGCGCCAGTTGGTGCTGGATCGACTGGAATTTCGAAATCGGTTGCCCGAACTGCGTCCGATCCTGGGCGTATTGGACCGCCTCCGCGACGGCCCGCTCGACCGCGCCCGCCATCTGCACGGATCGGACAAGCGCGCCGTAGAGCCGGATCGGATCCGCTGTGCCGGTCGAGGAGGCGGGGCCGCCGATCTCCACCGGGGCGTCGTCGAACGTCAGCGTGTCGCGCGGCTCGCGCGCCATGTTGCGGTTGCCGGTTACCTCTGCGTCGGCCGTCTTCGCCATCGCAATGCACGGCGCGCCGTCTTTCTCGACCAACAACACGACATGCCCGGCGCTCGCGCCCCAGGGAACCGCGCTCACCGTTCCAGACAGCCGCCACGCGCCGCTGTCCCGCCGGACGTCGAGTTCGCCGGATGCTTCAGCGAGGGTCATTGGGCCGCCGGGAAGGTCCAGTCCCGCGCCGCCGGTCAGCCAGTTGGCCACAATGGTCTCGGCCAGCGGCACCGGCGCCGCCGAGTGGCCCGCGGCCTTCAGGATCACGAATGTCTCATCCCAGGATGCGCCGACCCCGCCCAATTCCTCCGCGGACAGCGGGTTGGTCAGGCCGTTCTCTTCCAAGGCCGACCACAGTGCGTCGGGCCAGGTGCCGTTCTCGGCGTCGGTCAACACGTCGCGCGTGACCATGTCGCCGAACAGGCGGGTGACCGATTCTTCCAGGATGTCCTTGAGTTCGCTCATCGCAGGCCGAGCCCCCGGGCGATGATGCCGCGGACGATTTCGCGCGTACCGCCGCGTAGCGAGAAGGACACGGACGCCTGCGTGGCGTAGGCCAGCGATTCGTCATAGTCGCCCGCGCCGTCCAGCAGGGGCTGCGTGCCGAACAAATCGTGGGCGATGTGGGGGATTTCCTGTTCGAAGCTGACCCCCACTTCCTTGACCACGCTGCCTTGCAGCGCCGGGTCCTTGCCCGCCTGCTGCATCCCCGCGACGGAGAGGGACATCTCGCGCAGGGTCGCGATCTGGGCCGCCATGCGGCCGATCCCTTCGGCGGTGCGCTCGCCGGGATCCTGCGTCGCTTCCCGCACCATCTGCGTGATCATCGGGAAGTTGCTCATGTAGCGTTCCGGCCCGGCGCGTTCGAAGGCGAGTTCCGCGATCACCTGTTTCCAGCCGTCGCCGGGCGCGCCGACGATACTGTCGTCCGACAGGAAGGCGTCCTCGAAATGGACCTGGTTGAAGTCGTGATCGCCGGTCAGGTTGTGGATCGGGCTGATCGTGATTCCCGGATTGTCGAGATCGATGAGGAACTGCGATAGGCCTTCATGTTTCTTTTCGACCGTGGTGTCGGTTCGGATCAGGCCGATCATGTACTGGCATTTATGCGCGTAGGAGGTCCAAACCTTCGTGCCGTTCACGACCCAACCGCCGTCGACCTTTTCCGCCTTGGTCCGGACCGAGGCGAGGTCCGAGCCCGAATCCGGTTCGCTCATGCCGATGCAGAAAAATGCCTCACCTCGCGCGATCTTGGGCAACACCTTTCGGCGTTGCTCCTCGGTCCCGAATTCCAGGATCAGCGGCCCGCTCTGCCGGTCCGCGACCCAATGCAGGCCGACCGGGGCGCCCACGGCCAGCATCTCCTCGACCATCACGTAGCGTTCGATCGCCGACCGTTCGTGGCCGCCGTATTCCTTCGGCCAGGTCATGCCGATCCAGCCCCGTTCCCCCACCTTGCGGCTGAACGTCGGATCGCCGTGGACCCAGGACTTCGCGAGGATGCCTGCCGGATAGTCCTTGAGAGTCTCCGCAAGGAACTCCCGTACTTCCTGGCGCAGCGTTTCCGTTTCGGGCGGAAGGTCGTTGGGTTCGAACTGCAACGGCGTCGTCATGCGATCATTCCTTGATCTGGGCGGGATTCCATCGTGTCGGATACTCTAAAGAAGTTAGGTCTGCGGCTCATGTGGGCAAAGGGATACGCTCGAATGGCGCGGTGTCGGGCCGGCCGGCCGCGAACAGCCAGATATTCTCGACTTTCTCGCTCACCGCTTCGGGCGAGGCGAGGGCGATCAGGCTGCTGGAAACGGTGCCGTAGCCGTAGTCGGTCACAATGCACATGGCGCCGCTCGTGCCGTGGCCGGGCGCACCATACGGATCCTGCAGGATCGCGGTCCAGGCAGACCAATCTCCGCTGTCGGGGTCGGGTACGGCGGCCGCCTCGAATTGCGGCAGATAGGTTTCGATCCGGCCATGCGAGGTGTCGTTCAGGTCGGCCGAGGTCAGCATCGATATGCCCTCCGGCAACGCTGTCACCTCCACCGCATGCGCGCCATCGCGGCCTCTCAGCCAGAAGGCATCCCGATTGTCGGCGATCACCAGATTGAAACTCCGGTAGGCGGTAGGATCGAGCGCCGATAAGGCGTCCGCGGCATCCCGCGCGTCCGCATAGTCCAGCGCGTCCAGCACGAGTTCGCCTCGGCTTCGTTTGTCGTCCGCCGGTCCCAGGGACCCTTCCCGGTTGAGCACCGCCGCCGTCACGCCCGTCGCGTTCCAGCCGAGCCAGGTGCCGCCGGCCAATCGATCGCGGCCGGCGATCACCTCGGGGCGGTCGGGCCAATGCGGTCCCGGGGGGTCCCAGGGCCGGTCCAACATCTCATCTCGATTTGCGGCGATCAGCACGGGCCACCGGTGGCCGGGGCGGCGAAGAAGGGTCACTGTGCACATGTCGGACCCCGCATAGCATAGAAATGTCGCAGGCGCGAAACCCCGGGGATATGGAAAATCGGTGCAAAGATGGTTATATGCATTTAAAGAGATATCCAGGCGGCACACGCCAATGGAGCCCCAAGAAGTAAGGTAGGTTGATATGACCCAGTTCAATGATCGTGAAAAGGCGTTCGAAGCAAAATTCCAGAAAGATCAAGAGCTTCAGTTCAAGGTGACGGCGCGACGCAACCGATTGCTGGGCTTGTGGGCCGCAGAAATGATTGGGCTCGATGGCCAGGACGCCGAAGCCTATGCGAAGGAGGTCGTCGCGTCGGATTTCGACGAGCCGGGCGATGACGATGTGCTGCGTAAGGTTGTCGCAGACCTACAGGGCAAGGGTGCCGATGCGGATGAAGCGGCGGTTCGGAAGCAGATGACCGTTTTGTTCGAAGAGGCGAAGCAGCAGCTTGCCGATGAGTCCTAAACGCTTTGACCGGCGCCGGGCCTTTCCGGCATCTATGGCGTTTTCCTATTGAAGCTGTCCGGGCGTAACAACGACCGGCCTTTCTTCGCCGACTTCTTCGCTTCCTGGGTCCGGTGCGGAATCGACAGAGCAACCTGATGATAGGCGTTTGCCCGGCCTGATGGGTGGCTGATTTTGCGCGCAGCGCGCAGCGCCAGCGAGCCTTGACCGCGTTTCACGGCGGCAATCGCCACAGCGGTAAGCGCTTTGTATTTCGGCAGGTCGCGGATTTCAGCACGTGTCAACGAAACGTCCGGGTCTTCGGAAAAACTGTCCGGTATTCGCGCGGCTGTATCGAAGGCCAGAAGCAATTCGCCAATGTCGAGTTGCGCGCGTGCGATCTTGTTCAAAAGCTCCGGGAATACTTCCTGATCTTTACTGAACCAAGCGATGCGCCAGGCAAGCCCTAGTGACCGTTCTGCGGCTTCCTTCTTGTCTTCACGAATTTCGGCCTGTGCGATACGGGTCATTACCGGAACCTTAAGCGGTTTGTCCGGGATGATCCGCAGGTTATCGGCGATCTGCATCAGGATCTCTTCCCGATTGGGCGTGTTGCCGATCTCGGTGAGCACTTCGCGGATGAGCGGTATCGCGTCGATCAACATCTCCGGTTTGGGGACGATACCGGTCGGCGCGAGGGCCTTACCCAACAGTTCGGCGGCAGAGGCGCGGCCGCCCAGTTTAGCGCGATGCCGGGCCGCGTGCGCGAAGAGTTGCGCGCGCATGCCGACATTCGGGATGTAGTCCACCAGCTTGAGCGCTTCCTCCGGCTTGCCCATTTCCAGAAGGACCTGTCCCATCGCGAACATCATGCCCTGTTGGTACTTCTTGTCCTTCACTTGCCCGATCGCGGTGAAGGCATCTGCGAGCCTGCCGGCCCGTGTCTGTTCCTTGATGATGTGAGTCAGCAGGTCGCGTTTCACCAAAGGGTCGGTGATCGCCTCGAGATCCTGGAGCGCGAGGAAGAAAAGCGGCGCCGCCCCTTCGATCGACCCGTTCATGGCGATGGCCCGGGCGATCGACGCCAGTGTCCGGGCGTGCTCCGTCTCCTGCTTGAGGGACCGCAAGATGTTCATCGCCCGGACGGTGTTGCCGGCGTCCACGAATGCCGCGGCGAGGCTTGCCAGCAATCTCGTATGGTCGTCGATTCGAACCTGGTGAAGATAGCTATAGGCGTATTCGAGTGTTTTGATCGCCAAGGGCTTTTGCTTGTGGCTCGCCATCGCCTGCGCCACCCGCAGCAGCAGACGGACACGTTCCGCGCGCCCGGCCGGTATTTCCTTCGCTTCCGCAAAGGTCAGCACATATGCAGTCCGAGCACCCTTTGCGATGCCGGGGACCGGTGAATTGCTTTGCATCCGAGCCAGTTTCAGGAGTTTTCTAACGCGCTCGACCGGTTCGGGAATGCGTTTCGCGGTTTGCCGCGCGCCTGTGAAGTCCGTGTATTCCGCCTGTCGTTGACTGATCAGGCTCAGGACGTGGCCTTTATCGCGCCCCTCGATATCGTCGCTGATGAGCTTCGAGGCCTCGCGGAGGATGCTGCGCGCCCTCGATATGCCGCTCTTTTTCCGTTCGTATTCCGCGAAATGGACGAGCGCGTGCGCCTTCCAGAGCGGCGTGCTGATAACCTTGAAGTCGATTTGCGCGTCCTTGACCCGGCCGTGCTTCAAGAAAGCGCCGACGATGCCGGACAAGGCTTCGCCCTGGTCCTCGGGATCGCTCAAGGCGATGGCGGCAATCCGCAATTGCGTCAGGATATCCCGCCGAACGGCTTCGGTGACGGGATCGACCGGGACCTTTTCCTCATTCGCCGCCGGTTTCGGCGATGTCGTCGGGATGTCGTCGGCGCCCATCGCCGCGCCCGCCGCGCAAAGCAGCAAGGCCGGCAGGAACAGCAGCGCCGGGCGCATCATCATTGCCTCCTATGCGGACCCGAACACGCGGGTGAAGATCGTGTCCACGTGTTTCGTGTGATAGCCCATGTCGAACAAACCTTCGAGTTCGTCCTGCGCCAGATATTCGGCGATCTCCCGGTCGCCTTTCAGGAGGTTCAGGAAGGCGCCGTTGCCGTGCCAGACATCCATGGCGTTTCGTTGCACCGCTTTATAGGCGCCTTCGCGGCTCATGCCTTTTTGTGTCAGGGCAAGCAGCACCCGTTGCGAATTATGCAGTCCGCCGAGTTTCTCCAGATTGGCCTTCATCGCGTCCGGATAGACGAGCAGTTTTTCGACCACGCCGGTCAAGCGCGCCAGCGCGAAATCCAGATTGACGGTCGCGTCCGGGCCGATGACCCGTTCCACTGACGAATGCGAGATGTCGCGTTCGTGCCAGACGGCGACATTCTCCAGCGCGGGCGTCACGGCAGAGCGGACGAGACGGGCAAGACCGCAGAGGTTCTCGGTCAGCACCGGATTGCGTTTATGCGGCATCGCGGACGAGCCCTTTTGGCCGGGCGCGAAATATTCCTCCGCTTCGCGCAGCTCGGTGCGCTGCAGATGCCGGACCTCGGTCGCCAGCCGCTCGATCGCCGAGGCGATGACGCCAAGTGTCGCGAAAAAGGCCGCGTGCCGGTCGCGCGGAATGATCTGGGTCGAGACGGGTTCGGCCTCCAGACCCAGCTTCTCGGCGACATGCACCTCGACCTGCGGGTCGATATTGGCGAAGGTGCCGACTGCGCCGGAGATCGCGCAGGTGGCGATTTCCGCGCGGGCGGCTTCCAGGCGGTCGCGGCAGCGGGCGAATTCCGCATAGTGACCAGCCAGTTTGACTCCGAAAGTCGTGGGTTCCGCGTGGATGCCGTGGCTGCGGCCGATGCAGACTGTGAACTTGTGTTCGCGCGCCCGTGTCTCGATCGCATCCAGAAGTTTCGTCAGATCGGCGAGCAGGATGTCCGCCGCCTGTTTCATTTGGACCGCGAGGCAGGTATCGAGCACGTCCGACGAGGTCATGCCCTGATGGACGAAGCGCGCTTCGTCGCCGACATGTTCGGATAGCTCCGTCAGGAAGGCGATGACGTCATGATGCGTCTCGCGTTCGATCTCGTCGATGCGGTCGATCCGGTCGGCGGTGTAGCTTTTGTCTCCGCGCTGCCAGACCGCTTCCGCCGCTTCCTTGGGAATGACCCCGAGTTTGGCCTGCGCGTCGCAGGCATGGGCCTCGATCTCGAACCAAATACGAAATCGGTTGGCCGGTTCCCATATCGCCGCCATTTCCGGACGGCTGTAGCGTGGAATCATCTAGGCGTTCTCTTGCGTCATGTGCGGATGGCCATGGTTATGCCAGAGCCTGCCGGACTTGCAAAGCACTCATGCAGTGTTTGCGCGGGCCCGCTAACGTCCTAATATTCAAGCGGAAGCCGTGAACAAAGGATTAACCGATGACCATGTTGAGCGACGCCGACATTCAGGCCTGCCGAATCGATCTGGCCGCCGCCTTTCGTTGGGCCGTACGCCATGGCCTGAACGAGGGCATCTGCAATCACTTCAGCATGGACGTGGGCGGCGACCGGTTCCTGGTCAACCCGTGGGGCTGGCACTGGTCGGAACTCACGGCGTCGAGCCTGCTGCTGGCGGATTTCGACGGCAAGGTGTTGGAGGGCGAGGGAGACATCGAACCCACCGCCTTCTACATCCATAGTCGGATGCACAAGGCCTGCCCGCAGGCGCGCGTCATCCTCCACACCCATATGCCGTATGCGACGGCGCTGACCATGGTCGAGGGCGGGCGGATCGAACCGTGCGAGCAGAAGGCGATCCGGCTGGCGCAGGCAACCGCTTATGATGACGACTACAACGGGATCGCGCTCGACAACGAGGAAGGCGACCGCATGGCGGCGGCGCTGGGCGATAAGCGTATCCTCTTCCTGGCGAGCCACGGGATCATCGTGACCCATCGCAGCGTCGCCGAGGCCTATGACGACCTCTATTACCTGGAACGCGCCTGTCAGGTGCAGGTTCTGGCGCGGCAAACTGGCCTGCCGCTGCGGAAGCTGCCGGGGCAGGTGGTGACCCGAACGCAGCGCCAATCTTCCGGCGACCGCGCCAGCGCGCCGATGCATTTCGCCTCGCTCAAGCGCGTGCTCGACCGGGAAGAGCCCGATTATGCGGCGTAAAGCTACCCCTCTGGACGAAACGGGTCCGGCACATTAAGTCTTTTAACAGGAAGATATCGGTAGGATACGTCAATGCTACGGCAAACGGTGAAATTCGGTGGTTTGGGAGCGCTCGCGGGGGTCGTCGCGATCGCCGCCTTCGTGTTGCTGAACATGAATGTCGCCGGATTCGCCGCTAGCATGGAATCCACCCAAGGATCGGTCTACCTCAGCAGCCATTTCTGCTTCTGAGGCCCCGGTCACACCTCGCCCGCTTTTTTCATCGCCGTGCGGATTTTCGCCGCCATCGCATCCGGTCCGATATTGGGCGGAACGACGGTCAGGAAGTTCCCGTCGCGGTCCATCAGGTACGACAACGCGGAGTGGTCCATCTGATAGGAGTCGCCGGACTTGGCATCTACCTTGCGATAGGACGCACCGAAAACCTTGGCGGCCAAGGCGACCTGTTCCGGCGTTCCGGTCAGGCCGACCATGGTGTCGCTGAAATGGGTGACATAGCCCTTCAATAGCTCGACGGTATCGCGCTCCGGATCGATCGAGATGAAGATCGGCTGGATCTTTTTCCCGAGGGGACCGAGCCGGTCGAGCGCCTGCATCGTATCGATTAAATGGGTCGGGCAGATGTCGGGGCAGAATGTGTAGCCGAAATAGATCAGCGTCGGCTGTCCTTTGAGCTTGTTCTGGGTGAAGGGCCTGCCGGTGTGGTCGGTTAAAATGAACGCGCCGCCCGGCTCGCGCGTGACGAAGGGCAGGCTGAGGTCGAGGCCGGCGCGATCGGAGATCGCCAGCCCCAGCCAGACCGTGCCGCCGAATCCGACGGCGAAAACCAGTCCCGCGAAGGAAAGACGCAGAAATTTATTCATAGGGCGTTTCCGGCCACTTGGTCCCCGGCCGTGATTTGCCGGCCGGTCTTCATCTATGATCTAACCCGATAGTTTCGCAAGACCAATATCGACGGCGGGGAAGGATCATGGTGGATATCGGACTGACGGTGGCCTGCTGGGATTACGACCGGACGAAGGCCCTGCTCGACGGCCGCGTCGGGATCGAGGGATGCCGGGTGATCCCGGTGACCATCGGAACCGAGGATGCCTTTCCCCGCGCCGTGACGCGCCAGGATTTCGACGTATCGGAGCTGTCGATGAGCAGCTATCTGTTGCAGCTCTCGCGCGGCGAATGTCCCTATATCGCCATTCCGGCCTTCCTGTCGCGCGCCTTCCGCCACGATGCCTATTACATCCGCACCGACCGGGGAATCGAAACGCCGAAGGACCTGGAAGGCAAGGTTGTCGGCGTGCCGGAATACCAGATGACGCTGGCGCTTTGGGCGCGCGGCATCCTGCAGGACGAGTATGGCGTGGATTTCCGCAAGCTGCGCTACCGCACCGGCGGCACCAACAAGCCGGGCCGTAAGGAGCGCTTGCCGCTCAACCTGCCGGATCACATGGATGTGGCGCCGATCCCGTCCGACAAATGCCTGAACGACCTGCTGGTGTCCGGCGAGTTGGACGCGGTGATGTCGCCGGGCCCGCCGCGCGCCTATTCGGAGGGCGATCCGGCCGTGCGGCGGCTCATCCCGAACACGACCGAGGCGGAGAAAGCCTATTTCAAGAAAACCGGTTTCTTCCCGATCATGCATTTCGTCGGCATTCGCACCGAACTGGTGGAACAACACCCCTGGCTGCCCGCCCGCGTCTTCGCTGCCTTCGTCGAAGCCAAGCGGATCGCGATGGCCGAGATCGACGAGGTCATGTCGCTGTCGGCAAACAAGATCAGCATGCCCTGGTTCGCCGCCGAGATGGAGGCGACCCGCCGGTTGATGGGCGAGGACTACTGGTCCTACGGCGTGGCGGCGAACAGGGGTGAACTGGAAGCGGTCTGCCGCTATTCGCAGGAACAGTATCTGTCGGAACGCCCGATCACGGTCGACGAATTGTTCGCGCCGGATACGTTGAATATGCCGGGCGTCTAGGAGAGAACCCAATTCCCGTCTTCGCCACGGCCGCCAGTGGCGTCGCAATGGTTGTTACGGCATACTGGATGCAGTTTGGTGCCGGTATTCTCGCCAAACTAGAGGCCGCGAAACTGTAACGATCATTGGGGAGGCAGTCGGCCCATGAAAATCAAAACGGCGGGAAAACCGCTTTTCGCATCGCTCTTTCTGATTGCCCTGTCATTTCAGGGCACGGCACGTGCCGAATTGAATATCACGATCTCAGCTGAGAACAAGGACCTCTGCGCCCAGATGTGCCGCAATGTGGTCGGGTCACCGCCCTGTCGGCATGCCTACTACTTCTACCGCAATAATCCGCCGCTCTGCCGCATTACCAGCGAAAGGACCCCGAAGACTCTCCTAAAGGGCACCTACGGCATCTGGTCGCGCGACAAATGGCGGCGCACCGGGAAAACCGGATGGCTGAACGCGAGCGACTTCGGGAAAAAACCACCACCGCCGCGAGGAGGCTTGGCTCCCGGATGGTATCTCGCGCGCATGTCGGGCAGCGGATGGTTCAAGGGGGCCAAGGGGAATGCGACGCGGAGTTCGGGTCACGAAAACATTTTCTTCGGCGTCTACGCGAAACTGAAAAAGCCGGAACTACGACGGGGATCGTGGCGCTTTCCGGCCGGTTATGATCAGGGTGCGATATTCAAGGTCTTGAAGGACTACTACGATCAGACCCGCGCCGCGTGCAAAAAGTCGCGAAGACTGAATACGTCGCCCACGCGGCCCCATATGTGGACCAACGGACCGCGCTACACCATCGTGCATGGGCCATACTCCGGAAATTGGAAGGACACGCCCAAGAAGTTCGGTGAGCGCGGGTACAAGAACAATCATCCCCGAAGCCGTAGCCAGTGGAAACACCACTACACAAACGACAAGGCGGCTAAGGCGCTGTGTAAGAGCCGAGGCGTCAACTACGTGTATTAGGGATCGTGGTAAGCGAACAAAAAGGTGACGATGGCATCTTCGACTTCCTGATCGAAGGCGCGGAGGTCGGGACGATTGCCGAATTGTTGATCCCGGATGCCGACGTGATCCGGCTCTACGATCACTATCCGGAGCCGGTCCTGCGCTTTTGGGAGGCGTCGGTACCCCTCAGCGCGTTTGGGCCGAACCGGGATGTCCTGGTTCAGTCGATGGCATTCAACGTCGAGATGAGCAGATCGGTGTTTTGCGAGATCGTGCCCGAACTCGGGCGCGGGCGCGGCGGGCTCTCCCTCGTTCAAAGCAAGTCGGCACTGCCCAACGAGCTGCACCCGCGCGGTTTTCGCAAGGAGGAGACCTTGTTCCGCGTTCTGCGCGACTGTGGCGCCTGCCTTTACTTCGAGTTACCGCATGCGAACGAGACCGCCGGCCTGACCGTGTTCGGTAGAGACAATTACGACTACCTCATCGAAAACGACCTGATCGCGCCCGAGTGACGTTGTCATCACTCTTCGTTTTCCCGCGGCTTCCGTTGTCGCATGGGCTGGCCTTTGACGGGTTGTGACCGCCGTCGTTTGCCCTAGCTTTCTGTCATGGCGATAATGCCCGAAGCCCCAATCGCACAGATTTCACGGATATTTTGGAGGATCGCATGGCCACCGCATTGAAAGAGGTGAAGCGTCCGCAGGACGTTTCCGACGAGGAATGGGATATCCGGGTCGAACTGGCGGCCTGCTATCGGCTGGTCCACAAGATGGGCTGGGCCGATCATCTGGCGACGCATATCTCGGCCCGCGTGCCGGGGCCCGAGGATCATTTCCTGCTGAACCCTTACGGCTTGATGTTCGACGAGATCACCGCGTCGTCGCTGGTCAAGATCGACGTGGACGGCAACATCATCGGCGACAGCAATGGTTATTCGGTGAACCCGGCAGGCTTCGTGATCCACAGCGCGGTGCATATGGCGGCACCGCATCTGCTTTGTGCGCTGCACACGCACACCTATGCGGGCGTCGGCGTATCGTGTCAGAAAGACGGGATATTGCCGCTCAGCCAGATGCAACTCGTGATCTGGGACGACATCGCCTATCACGATTACGAGGGTGCGGCGGAACAGTTGGACGAGCGCGAGCGGATCGTGGCGGACCTGGGCGACAAACGCATGCTGGTGCTGCGCAACCACGGCCTGATGACCGTGGGCGAGACCATCGGCGAGGCCTTCGTGCACATGTTCAAGCTGGAGCGCGCCTGCCGCATGCAGCTTCACTTCCAGCAGTCGGGTGCGGAGTGGGCCGAACTGTCCGACGAGACGATCCGCAAGACGGCGGAGCAGGGCAAGCGTTTCTCCGGCAAGGACGGCCACCGCCCGGTCGGCACCGTCGAATGGGACGCCTTCAAACGCATGCTCGACCGCGACGACACGAGTTACCGGACGTAGAAGCCCGCGCGTCTCAAATGAAAAGCCCCGGCCGATCGGCCGGGGCTTTTCGTATTGGAAACCTGACGGCCTAGAACCCGTCTTCCCGAAGATGTTCCTTGTATTGCTGCCACCGGCGGACGTAGTTGCCGGGGATGCGTTTGACCATCTCGATATGTTTGTCCTCGACTTCCTTCACCACCTTGCCGGGGGAACCGAAGACGACCGAGCGGTCTGGGATTTCCTTGCCTTCGGGGATGAAGGCGTTGGCGCCGATGACGCAGTTCTTGCCGATCTTCGCGCCATTCAGGATGACGGCGCCGATGCCGATCAGGGTTTCGTCGTCGACGATGCAGCCGTGCAGCATGACCGAGTGGCCGATGCTGACATTGTCGCCGAGCGTGCAAGGAAAGCCGGGGTCGGCATGGATGACGGTGCCGTCCTGCACCTGGGTGTTCTCGCCCAGCGTGATCGGGTCGTTGTCGCCGCGCAGCACGCAGTTCCACCAGACGCTGGCGTTCTTCTTCAGGATCACGTTGCCGATGACGGCGGCGTTGGGCGCGATCCAGTAGTTGTCGCCGTCCGTCTGGACGCGCGTGTCGCCGAGGGCGTATTTCATTCGTCACTCTCCGGGTTTAGTGGGGTCTATCACGCCGACTTAGCCATCTCGGGCGGGTCGAAGGCGGTGACCTGCGGCGCGTCCTCGTTATACAGCTCGATCTCGACCAGCGCGCTGTGGGCGATCGGGCCCTGCGCCAGCTTCGAGGTGCCGCGGTCCGGCGTCAGCACGTTGGGATTGCCGTGTTTCTCCAGACTGCCGATGCGGCCCGGCTCGGCCGGGTCATACCATGCGCCGGTGGAGATGCGGATGACGCCGGGGCGCGTGTCCTTGGACAGCACCGCCGCCGACAGGGTCGCGCCGCGGTCGTTGTAGATGCGGACGATGTCGCCGTCCGCGATGCCGCGCGCCGCCGCGTCGCCGGGATGCATGACGACCGGCTCGCGGCCCTTCACCTTGCTCTCGACGCTGACGCGGCCGTCGTCCAGTTGGCCGTGCAGCTTGCTCACCGGCTGGTTCGAGACCATGTGCAGCGGGTAGGACGCCGCCCGGTCGCCGCCGAGCCATTCCGTCGGCTCCATCCAGGTCGGATGGCCGGGGCAGTCATCGTAGCCGAAGCCGGCGATGGTCTCGGAGTAGATCTCCACCTTGCCCGACGGCGTGCGCAACGGGCTGTTCTCCGGATCGTTGCGGAAGGCCTCGAACGCGATATAGGCGCCGTCCGGCTCCGGCGTTTCCACATATCCCTCCGCCCAGAAGTCGTCGAAGCTGGGAAGTTCGATGCGTTTCTTCGCGGCCTGCTGGCGCGACACGTTGTAGAGATGGCGCAGCCATTCGTCCTCGTTGCGGCCCTCGGTAAAGCGTTCCTCGAAGCCGAGCCGCTTCGCCAGACCGGTGAAGATGTCGAAGTCGTTGCGCGCGTCGCCGACCGGTTCGACCGCCTTCTGCATCGCCATGATGAAACGGTCGCGCGAACTGGCGCCGATGTCGTTGCGTTCCAGCGTCGTTGTCGCGGGCAGCACTATATCCGCGTGCCGCGCCGTCGCGGTCCACCAGATTTCGTTCAGGACGATGGTTTCCGGCTTCTGCCAAGCTTTGACCAACTTGTTCAGGTCCTGGTGGTGATGGAATGGGTTCCCGCCGCACCAGTAGACAAGGCGCGTGTCCGGGTAGGTCCGGTCCATGCCGTTGAACTGATAGGCGCCACCGGGATTGAGCAGCAGGTCGGAGATCCGCGCGACGGGAATGTAGCTGCGCGTCGGGTTCTCGCCGCTCGGCATCGCGGGCACCGCGAAGCGGTCCACCGGGTTGCCGTAGCCGTTCATGCTGCCGTAGCCGAAGCCGCAGCCGCCGCCCGGCAGGCCGATCTGGCCCAGCATCGCGGCGAGCGTCGTGGTCATCCAATAGGTCTGCTCGCCGTGTTCGGCGCGTTGCAGCGCATAGGCGGTGCCGATCATCGTGCGCCCGGCGGCCATGCGGCGGGCCAGCCCGCGGATCGTCTCCGCGTCGATCTCGCAGATCGCGGCGGCCCAGTCGGCGGTCTTCGGTTGGCCGTCGGTGTCGCCCAGCAGATAGGGCTCGAACTTGTCGTAGCCGGTGCAGAATCGGTCGAGCGCCGCGCGGTCGTGCAAGCCTTCCTCGACCAGAGTATGCGCGATGCCCAGCATCATGGCGACGTCGCTGCCGGGCCGCGGCGCGAGCCAGTCCGCATCCAGGAAGTCGGCGGTGTCGTCGCGTAGCGGCGTGATGCTGACGAATTTCGTGCGGCCGTTCTTCAGCTTGTCGAGCCATTTATGCGTGCCGTGCTCGCCCATGCCGCCGGGTTCGACCTGCGTGTTCTTGAGCCCGAGCCCACCGAAGGAAACGAACAGGTCGCAATGGTCGGCGATGCTGTCCCAGGACGTGAACGGTCCCCGGCCGAGTCCGGGGTCGCCGAAGATATACGGCAGGATCGCGTGTCCGGCCGCATTGCTGTAGCTGTGCACCTGGCCGGTGTAGCCGCCGAACATGCCGAGGAAACGCTGCAGCTGCGTCTTGGCGTGATGGAACCGCCCGGCGCTGGCCCAGCCGTAGGAACCGCCGAAGATGGATTCGTTGCCGAATTCCTCTTTGACCCGCTTGAGTTCCGCCGCCAGCAGCTCGAGCGCTTCGTCCCACGGTACGGCGACAAAGGGCTCCGCGCCGCGCCGGTCGGTGCGGGCGCCGGGGCCGTCCTTCAGCCAGCTCGCCCGGAACATGGGTTGCTTGATGCGCGTCTCGGCGTAGAGCGAGTCCGGGATCGATTCGATGATGCGCGACGGGTGCGTGTCCTTTTCGAAGGGTTCGACGCCGACCAGCTTGCCGTCCTTGACGAGGGCGTTGAACGCCCCCCAATGGGACGAATGCCGTCGGCGGATAATCGATGGATCTGCGTCGCTCATGCCTCAAAATCCTTTGCGCAGCGGTGGTTACGGTGGCCGGGGCAGGCCGGGGCTTTCCAGCCATCTGTGATACCCGAAAAATGGATGTCTCGCCAGACCGGCCGCGACGGTGTATGAGAACGGCCATTCTTCTATACCTTGGCCCATTGCGCGCCACGGCAAGACCCAGGAGGCCCTGCGCCATGTCGGAACCTGTCCACGGCCCTACCTCGCACAGTTATTTCTCGCAGCGGCTGCGGCTGCACTATGTCGACTGGGGCAATGCCGGTGCGCCGCCGTTGCTGCTGGTGCACGGCGGGCGCGACCATTGCCGCAACTGGGACTGGGTCGCCGAGGCGCTGCGGCACGACTATCACATCATCGCGCCGGACCTGCGCGGCCACGGGGATTCGCAGTGGATGCTCGGCGGCAGCTACTCGATCTCGGAATACGTCTTCGACATTGCGCAGCTTTTGCATCAGACCGAGCTAACGCCGCTCACCGTCATTGGCCATTCGCTCGGCGGGGCGATCAGCCTGCGCTACGCGGGCCTCTATCCGGATACCGTGAAGAAAGTGGTCGCGATCGAGGGCGTCGGCCCGCCGCCGGACCGCGAGAAGGAAGACGCCGACCTGACCGCGCAGGGCCGCGTCACGCGCTGGGTCGACCAATTGCGGAATCTCGCCGGCCGGGTGCCGCGGCGCTACAAGACGCTGGAAGACGCGTGGGCGCGGATGCAGGAGGCGAACCCACATCTGACGCCGGAACAGGCGCGCCACCTCACCATCCATGGCGTCAACCAGAACGAGGACCGTACCTATAGCTGGAAATACGACAACTACACCCGCGCGACGCCGCCCTTCACCATGCCCAGCGCGGCGACCAAGGAATTGTGGGGCGCGATCGCCTGTCCGACGCTGCTGATCCACGGCACCGACAGTTGGGCGACCGACCCGCGCAAGGACGGCCGCGCCGCCTGCTTCAAGAACGCCACCGTGGAAGAGGTGAGCGGCGCCGGGCACTGGGTGCACCATGACCAGCTCGACGTGTTCCTCAAGCTGGTGCGCGATTTTCTCAAGGACTGACCGGGGAGCGATCTCATGTGGCCCAAGACCGATTTGCTGGAACTGCTCGGCATCGACCATCCGATCATCCAGGCGCCGATGGCAGGATCGACCACGCCGGCCTTGGTCGGTGCGGTCTCGAACGCGGGCGGGCTCGGCTCGCTCGGCTGCGCGCGGCAGACGCCGGACGGGTTGCGGACACTGAATGCGGATATCCGGAAGGCGACCAACCGTCCGTTCAACCTGAACTTCTTCGCGCATGAGGAACCGGAACTCGACGAAGCGGCGGCGGCGGAAATGCGGGAACGTCTCGCCCCGTATTACAAGGAATTGGGCATCGGCGAAGTGCCGTCGGCGACCGTGCCCTACGGCGGGTTCGACGATGCCATTTTGCAGGTTATGCTGGACCTGCGCCCGCCGGTGATCAGCTTCCATTTCGGGCTGCCGGACGAGGCGGCGCTCACGGCGCTGAAGGAGGCGGGGATCATCCTGATCGCCAGCGCCACCACGGTAGCCGAAGCGAAGTTGCTGGAGTCATCGGGCATGGACGCGATCATCGCGCAGGGCTACGAGGCGGGCGGGCATCGCGGCACCTTCGCCGGACCGATGGAGACGGGCACGGTCTCGACTTTCCCGTTGGTGCCGCAGGTCGTCGATGCGGTCGATGTGCCGGTAATCGCCGCAGGCGGCATCGCCGACGGGCGCGGCATTGCGGCGGCCCTGGCGTTGGGGGCGAGCGGCGTGCAGATGGGCACGGCCTTCCTGACCTGCACCGAGGCATCGGTGCATCCGGTGTGGCGGGACGCGTTGGTGAACGGCCAGGCCGAGGACACGATGGTGACGGCGCTGTCGTCGGGCCGTCCCGCGCGGCTGGTGCGCAACCGGCTCTACGACGAACTGGCCGACCTGGAACACGACGCGCCGCCCTTCCCGGTGCATTACAGTCTGGTCGCCCCCTTGCGCACGGCGGGCGGGTCGCAGGACACGCCGGACTTCCAGGCGATGTATGCCGGGCAGGCGATGGCGATGAACCGGGCGATGCCCGCCGCCGACCTGGTCGAAACGCTGGTCGCCGAAACCCGCGACGTGTTGTCGAAGCTTTAGCGCGCGATCAGCCGCCGCTGCCGAGGGTGCCGAGCGCGTCGATCTCCACTTTCATCTCCGGTCGGACCAGTTTGCTTACCTCGAACAGGGTCGAGACGGGGAAGGGCTCGGTGAAGAATTCGCGCCGCGCCTTCCAGACCGCGTCGCGCTCGTCGATGTCGGTCAGGTAGACGACGATCTTCGTCAGGTCGTCCATCGACCCGCCGGCGGCTTCCATCAGATGTTTGATCTTCTGGAAGATCGCCTTCGCCTGGGCGTAGGCGTCGCTCTCATCCATGTCGCCGTCGAATTCCGACCCGCGCGCGGTCATCCCGGCGATCGAGACCTGGTCCCCGACGACGAGGCAGTTCGACCAGGTGCCCTCGGGCGGCTCGCCCACATGCTCGCTGATGACGCGGCGTTTCTTCGGTGCAGTTCCGTCAGTCATAACAATCCTTTCGCGCGGAAGCTTTCGTGGCCGTGGCGGCCGATGACCAGGTGATCGTGCAACGCGATGCCGATTTTTTCCAGCGCCTCGCGTAATTCCGTCGTCATGCGAATGTCGCCCTGGCTCGGCGTGGCGTCGCCCGACGGGTGGTTGTGCACGACGATCAGGGCGCTGGCGCCGAGGTCCAGCGCACGCTTCACGACTTCGCGGGTGTAGAGCGGCGTGTGGTCGACGGTGCCTTGCTGCTGCACCTCGTCGGCGATCAGGACGTTCTTGCGGTCGAGGAAGAGCAGACGGAGTTGCTCAACCGGTTCGTGCGCCATCGCGGCGGTGCAGTAGTCGACCAGCCGGTCCCAGCTATCGATGATGTCGCGCCCGAGCACCTGCTGTTGCAGAAGGCGGACGGCGGCGGCCTGGACCACCTTAAGCGCGATAGCCGAGTTTTCGCCCATCCCCTTTACGGCGGCGAGCCGGCCGGGATCGGCGCTGATCACGCCCGCGAAGCTGCCGAACCGCTCCAGCAGGTCCTTGGCGAGCGGTTTTACGTCGCGGCGCGGGATCGCCTGTGCCAGCAGCAGTTCCAGGAGTTCGTAGTCCGGCATGCCGTCGCCGCCGGTCGCGGTGAAGCGCTCGCGCAGGCGTTGCCGGTGGCCGTGATAGTGCGGGCGTTTCTTGGCCGAGTTATCGGCGGAAGGGGCGGCGGGATCGTCCGGTGTGCGCGGCATAATGTCCTCTGCCGCCGCGCAGTGCCCTACGTGAAGGGCGGCGCGGTGTGGCCGGCGGGCGAGAGCGTGAAGATTTCGAAACCGTCGGCGGTGACGGCGATGGTGTGTTCGAACTGCGCCGACAGGCTGCGGTCCTTGGTGACCGCGGTCCAGCCGTCGCCCAGGATCTTCACGTCGAAACGGCCCGCGTTGATCATCGGCTCGACGGTGAAGAACATGCCTTCTTCCAACGGCATGCCCTGGCCGGGCGCGCCGAAATGCAGGACGCTCGGCGCGCAATGGAATATCTTGCCGATGCCGTGTCCGCAGAAATCGCGGACCACCGAAAAGCGTTTGGATTCCGCATAGGACTGGATGGCGTGCCCGATATCGCCCAGCGTCGCGCCGGGACGCACCACGTCGATTCCCATCATCATCGCGTCATAGGTGGTCTGAACCAGGTTGCGCGCCTTGACCCCGACCTTGTCGCCGACGTGGAACATGCGGCTCGTGTCGCCGTGCCAGCCGTCGACGATCACCGTGATGTCGATGTTGATGATGTCGCCGTCGCCGAGCTTCTTGCCGTCGTCGGGGATGCCGTGGCAGACCACGTGGTTGACCGACGTGCAGATCGATTTCGGAAAACCGCGATAGTTCAGCGGCGCCGGGATCGCGTCATGTTTCAGAATGTACTCGTGGCACAACCGGTCCAACTCGCCGGTCGAGACCCCGGGGATCACGTGGGGCGTGATGAAGTCGAGCACCTCGGCGGCGAGGCGGCCCGCCACCCGCATGCCCTCGTAATCGGCTGCGTCGTGGATGGGCACGGTATCGTAGGATCGGCGCTCGCTGCGTTGTGCTTCGGTCATGAGGTCGGCTTGATCTCGTTATTACAATTGGTGGTAACTTAGGCCGTTGCCCGGGTTATTTGAAGGTCTGGCAGGAAATAGTTGGCGTTTGGTAAAGCAAACCCCAGGTTTTCCGCGCCTTTCCCGAAACCCGCAGAAAACCCCGCACGGGATCGGAACGCAAGGAAAAATAAGGATATGACCGTGGATCAGGACGCCTTGGACGACTGGATCGGCCGGACCGAAACCGCCGAGGACGAGGTGACCGCCGCCCCCTTGGCCGGGATGGCGGCGACGCTGGACCACGAGCCGCCGGTCCTGAAACCGGGCGATGCCGCCCCCGCCGGGGCGCATTGGATGTATTTCCACACGCGCGTGCCGCAGTCGCAATTGGATTCCCGCGGCCATCCCCAAGGCGACGATTTCCTGCCGCCCGCGCCCCTGCCGCGCCGAATGTGGGGCGGGGGACGGCTGGCCTTCCATCAGCCGTTGCGGGTGGGCGAGCGGATCGAGCGGGTCTCGACGATCAAGAACATCACCGCGAAGCAGGGCCGCAGCGGGGCGCTCGTTTTCGTGGTGGTGCATCACGCGATTGCCGGGCAGGACGGCCTCGCCGTCGAGGAGGAACACGACATCGTCTACCGCGAGGCGGCCAAGCCGGACGCTCCGCCGCCGAAACCGCAACCCGCCCCGGCCGACGCCGCCTGGTCGCAAACGGTCGAAGCGGACCCGACGCAGATGTTCCGGTTCTCCGCGCTGACCTTCAATGCGGCGCGCATCCATTACGACCGGCGTTATGTGACGGAGGTCGAGAAATACCCCGGCTTGATCGTGAACGCCCGGCTGGTCGCGATGATGCTGATCGAGATGAGCCAGGCGAATTTCCCCGGACGCGATATGACCGGCTTCGACTTCCGCTTCGGCCGGCCGTTGTTCGATACCGGGCCGTTCACCATCGCCGGCAAGCCCGGGGACGACGGCGACAGCGCCACCCTCTGGGCCGCGGACGGAGAGGGCAACCTTTCGCTGAACGCCGAAGCGCGGTTCGGGTAGCACGGGCCGGTTTGGGGCTATCGGTCGGGAAGTAGTAAGGTGGCCATTCACCGACACCGCCGTGTCGTTTTGAATCAGGAAAGGGCCAACCCATGCCGCCGGAAGCGCCGCACCAAGACGTCGAGACATCCTCGATCGAGGTCTCACCGCTCTCCATTCACATCGGCGCGGAGATCGGCGGTGTCGACCTGACCAAGCCGCTGCCGCCGGAGCAGGTGCGCGATATCCGCGCGGCCTGGCTGAAGTGGAAGGTCGTGTTCTTCCGCGACCAGACGATGACCCACCGGCAGCATATCGATTTCTCGGCGCAGTTCGGCGAAGTCACGCCCGGGCATGTGGTCTACGGCAGCGACAGCGAGTATCCGGAAATCTATTCGATCGCGAAGAACCGCACCGCGAACCATTTCCGCGATCAGGTTCTGCTGCGCGCCTGGACGGGCTGGCACACCGACATCACCGCCGCGATCAACCCGCCCATGGCGTCGATCCTGCGCGGCGACATTGTCCCGCCCTATGGCGGCGACACGCAGTTCACCAGTTTGATGGCGGCCTATAACGCGATGTCGCCGGCGATGCGCGCCTTCGTCGACGGCCTTCGCGGCATCCACCGGAACGGGCAGCCGCAGAATGTGGAAACGAGCAAGGACTATACCGACAAGATCAAGAACCGCTTCATGGAGTCGGAACACCCGCTGGTGCGCGTCCACCCGGAGACCGGCGAGCGCGCGCTCTATGCCGGGCCGAGCCATCTGAAGGAGATCGTCGGCCTGACCCCGCGCGAAAGCCAGGGTCTCTTGGAACTGCTGTGGGAGCATCTGGTGCGCCCGGAATTCACCGTACGGTTCAAGTGGGAACCCGGCAGCGTCGCCTTCTGGGACAACCGGTCGGTCTGCCATCTCGCGCCGCGCGATATCTTCGATTCGGACTTCCCGCGCGAATTCTACCGCACCACGCTGGTCGGCGACGTGCCTGTCGGGATCGACGGCGAGAAGTCGAAGTCGCTGAAAGGCGAGCCGATCTTGGCGGCGTAGTCATGTTGGGACAGTAGAACGACAAGAATGCCGCAAGATCCCACACCAACCGGACCCCTGAGCGGAATCCGGGTCATCGATTTCAGCCGGATCGTCGCCGGCCCGCATTGCACTCAGTGCCTGGCGGATTTCGGAGCCGAGGTCATCAAACTCGAGGACCCGAAACACGGCGACGACCTGCGCCATCACAAGCCGCCTAGCATCGAGTGCGACTCACCGTTTTTCCTGTCGCTCAACCGGAACAAGATCTCGATCGGCGTCGATCTTGCAACGGACGGCGGTAAGGAGGTGGCGCATGATCTGTTGGCGACGGCCGATGTCCTGGTCGAGAACTTCCGCACGGGCGTGATGGAGCGGCATGGTTTCGGTCAGGAGGCGATCCGCGAGAAATACCCGCGTCTGATCTACTGCTCGATCTCCGGCTACGGTCGCGAGGGGTCGCAGAAGTTCCGGGCGGCCTACGATCCGGTGGTGCAGGCCGAGAGCGGCCAGATGGCGACCAACGGCGGCCCGGAGTCCGGCCCGATGCGGACGGGTCAGGCGGTGATCGATATGCAGTCCGGGCATTTCGCGGCGCAGGCTGTCTTGGCCGCCCTGTTTGCGCGCGAGCGTACCGGCCGGGGCCAATTCATCGAGGTGCCGTTGTTCGATGTCGCCGTGGCGTCGCTGTCGCACTACGGCATCCGCTATCTGCTGGACGGGACAGAGTTGCCGCGCGTCGGTAACGGCAGCAACGCCGCGCAGCCGATCGGCGTGTTCGTCGCCAAGGACGGAAAACGCATCCAGGTCACCTGCGCCAGCGAGCGGAGCTTCGTGCAATTCGCCGAGGCGATGGGGCGGGCGGATTTGCTGGACGATCCGAGATTCGCCTCCAATCCGAAACGGCTGGAAAACCGCGACGCCCTGTTCGAGATCGTTGCGGAGATTTTGGCGACCGACACGCGCGATGCCTGGATCGCGCGCATGCACGAACACGGCGCGCCGGTCGGCGCGGTCAATGAAATGGGCGACGCGCTCACCAACGACTTCGTCAAGGAACGCGGTCTGACCGAGACCCTGCCGCATCCGCTGGTCGGCACGGTCCCGAATCTGCGGTCGCCGATCTATCTGTCGGAGACGCCAATCCGCCCCGCCACCGCGCCGCCGATGCACGCGCAGCATACGGATCAGGTATTGCGCGACGTGCTCGGCTACGACGACGACCGGATCGCCGCGTTGAAGGAGTCGGGTGCGGTCGGGTAGGGAGCTACGCCGGTACCCGTCCAGATCGGCCTAGATTCCCGCCTGCGCGGGAATGACAGGTCATGGGATTCCCACTCGTCACTCTCGCGCAGGCGGGAATCCATGCCGAGCATTTACGACGTGAACTTCATATCCGCCATCGCCTCGATCGTGGTGGCGGCCTCGTCGAGATTGGCGCCGTCGCCGGCCTCGTAGTGGGCCGCCTGCAGGAGGCCCCGCGTCGCGTTGGCGACCATCATCGGCGCGCCGCAGTTGATCCCGAGTTGGGTCGCCAGGCCCACGTCCTTCAGCATCAGCGCCAGCGCGAATTTCGAGCTCGGCTTGCCCTCGACCATCATTGGCAGCATCCGTTCGGTGGCCCCGTTGCGGCCGGAACTCTTGTTGATCACCTCGGTCATCTTTTCCAGCGACAGGCCGTATTTCCGCCCCATGGCGACCGCTTCCAGCGTCGCGATGCGGCAGCAGGCGGCGATCGTGTTGTTGACCAGCTTCAGGACATGCGCGTTGCCGACGTCGCCGCAGTGGAAAACGTTCGGACTGATCGATTCGAAGAACGGCTTCACGGTTTCGAAGACGTCCATCGGCCCGGCCGCCATGATCGCGATGGTGCCCGCCGTCGCGCCGTCCGGCCCGCCGGATACCGGGGCATCGATGAAGGCGATGTCCTTTTCCGCCAGTTCGGCGGCGATCGCCCGCGTTTCGTCCGGGTCGCCGCTGGTCTGGTCGACGACGATCTTGCCCGGCTCCAGCCCTTCGATGAGTCCGCCCGGCCCGAAGATCGTTTCGCGGACATCGGCGGAACGCGGCAGGCAGAGCATGATCACGTCGCACTCGCGCGCCAGTGACGCGCCGTCCTGCGCCGGTACCGCGCCGTCCTTGGCGAAATCCGCGACCACATCCGGCCGCAGGTCGAGCACCCGCAGTTTGTGCGACAGCATCAGCCGCCGCGCCAAGGCGCCGCCCATGGCGCCCAATCCGATATATCCCAGTTCCATAGCCAATCCTTCCTTCGATAAAGACGCGGCGGGTCAGGCGCCGCGGAATTCCGGTTTCCGTTTCTCGACGAAGGCGCGCCGGGCCTCCTTCGCGTCGTCCGAGCTTTGCAGGATGCCGCCGACATTCGACGTCAGCACCATCGTGGTCTCAAGGCTGCTGTCTAGTGCTGCGCGCATTATCCGCTTGCTGGTCCATTGCACCATCGGCGGCTGCGCGATGATCCGCGCGCAGAGGTCGCGCGTCGTCGCCTCCAGTTCCTCCGAAGAAACGAGATGGTTGAGCATGCCCCACTCATAGGCGCGTTCCGCCGACAGCATGCCGGTGTAGGCGAACTCCAGCGCCCGGCCGAGGCCGACCATCTTCGGCAGGTAATAGCAGCCGCCGTTCTCCATGATCTGCCCAGCCTGCTGGTAGCCGATGAATCGGGTCTTCTCGCAACCGATCCGGATATCGCAATGTAGCGCCATGTCCATGCCGGAGCCGACCGCGGCACCATTGATCATAGCGATGGTGGGCTTCCGGATGACGGAGATGTCGCGGTGCAGCTTGGTGAAGCCATGATAGAAATGCTGGCGCATCCGGTCGACCCCGTCCTGAAGGTTTCGCGCGCCTTCCACGTTCGGGCCGATCTCGTCCTCGGTCGGCCGGGTCTTGAGGTCCGCGCCGGAACAGAAGCCGCGCCCGACGCCGGTCAGAACGATCACCCGCACGTCTGGGTCGTCGTCGGCCGCCCGCATGTATTCGCCGACTTTGGCGACGGTGCTGTTCCCTTCCGCCGTGCCGTACAACGCGTTCATCTTCTCCGGGCGGTTGAACTTGATCCAGAGGATGCCGTCATCCTCCTTCTCGTACAGCAGATAGTCGACGAGCTGCGGTCCCATGTCGGTCTCCTCCGTTCCAATGGCGTGCGACCACTATACGGGGAGGGCGGCCGTGCCGTCATATCGGGCCCGGCACGGCAGCGTGCGGTTAGACTGGCAGGAGGATCTTCACCAGCGCGGCGCGCGGCGTGAGCAGGTCGGCCAGTGTGTGCCGGTCGAGGACCGCCAGGAAGGCATCCAGCGCTTCGTCCAGGATGGATGGCAGCGCACAGGCGCCGGCAATACGGCACGTGTTGGTTTTCGCATCGAAGCATTCGACCAGTCGCATGTCGTCCTCGCAGCGCCGTACGAGGTCACCCAGATTGATTTCTTCCGGCGCCATCGCGAGCGCCATGCCGCCCTGACGGCCGCGGACGGTCCGGACGTATCCCATCTGTCCTAATTGGTGGACCACTTTCATCAAGTGGTTTTCGGAGATTCCATACTGCGCCGCGATCTGCTTGATCGTGGATAATTCTCCGGCGGGTCTCAGCCCCAGATATGTCAGCACACGCAACGAGTAGTCAGTGTAGCGGGTCAGCCGCATAACGGTCTCCGATAAAAAGTCTCAATAAGATGTATTTTATATATTGCTTTTAAGCAAGTGATCCTTATATAAGATGTATTGAAAATACATCTTATTAGTAGAGGCAAGATCATGGGCGCGATTCCAGAAACGACTTTCCCGGCTAGCAGAGCCGACCATCGGCGACCGGAAAACCTCAGCGACCGGATTGCCTACGGCTTCGTGAAGACCCTGCGCTTCGTGGCGGACCGGTTCTTCGCGGGGCGCTATGGCCACCGGGCCGTGGTCCTGGAGACCGTCGCTGCCGTGCCAGGGATGGTCGGCGGGCTGCTGCAGCATCTGAAGGCGCTGCGCCATATCCGCGACGATCGGGGATGGGTGCGGGACCTGCTCGACGAAGCCGAGAACGAGCGCATGCATCTCATGACCTTTGTCCAGGTCGCCCAACCGACCGTGCTGGAGCGGGTCGTGATCATGGTGACGCAGGCGGTCTTCTATAACGTCTATTTCTGGCTCTACCTGTTCGCACCGAAAACCGCGCACCGGGTCGTCGGCTATTTCGAAGAGGAAGCCGTCGCCAGCTATACGCACTATCTGGCCGATATCGACGAAGGACGCCATCCCAATCCACCGGCGCCACAGATCGCCCGGGATTATTGGAAACTGCCGCCCGAGGCCACGCTGCGGGATGTCGTGCTGGTCGTCCGCGAGGACGAGGCGGGACATCGCGACCGCAACCACGAATTTGCCGACGTCCTCGAACGAGGCGGCGTGCCCAAGGGCCGCCTGGCCGCGGCGGATTGAGGGGGGTGCGCTATGGAAGTTTCACACGCACTCTCCGTTGATGGGCGGCCCGCCGCAACGGTCGTTGATGACGCGTCGATCGAGCGTCTGGTCCGGCACTTCTACGACCGGGTCCGCCGCGATCCGGATCTGGGGCCAATCTTCGCGGCGGCGATTCCCGGCGACTGGGAGCCGCATCTCCGCACAATGACCGATTTCTGGTCCTCGGTGATGCTCCGGACCGGCCGGTTCAAGGGGCGGCCCGTGCAGAAACACCGGGCGCTCACCGGCGTGACGCCGGACCATTTCGTGACGTGGCTGCGATTGTTCGAGGCCAGCGCGCGGGCAATCTACCCCGCTGCGATTGCCGAACAATTCATCGACCGGGCCAGACGCGTCGCCGAAAGCCTGCAGCGGGCGATGTTTCCGCCCGCTGGGGCGCGGCTGCCTCGGCGGCCTACGGGAGAGACGTCATGAAGAGCATTCCGAAAACCGCGCGTGCGTATACCCGCACCAAGACCTTCACGGAATCGACGCTGCCGACGAAGATTCGGAACAACCATCAAACGGCGCCGGGCGTCTGGGGTTTGATCACGGTGGTGAGCGGCGAGGTCCGGTACGAGATCCCGAGCGCCGAAGAGACCCACATTCTCGCGCCCGGTACGCCGGGGGTCGTCGATCCCGAGGTCCCGCATCGCGCAAACCCGGTCGGGAAAGCTTCCTTCTTTATCGAATTCTATCGCTAGGACGCGGTTTCGGTTTTCGGTCACGATCGGCGGCGCGTAGTTCCACGTCGCTGACGGCCTGTGTTATGATTTTGGATATGGCGTGACCCAACGCGCTATCGGCAAAATCAAATGAAGAATCGGAGAGACCGCCGTGGCAGCACCGGGCACCATGTTCGAGAAGATTTGGGATCGGGCGTGTATCCTGACCCGCGACGACGGGCAGTCGCTGCTCTATGTGGACCGCCATCTGGCGCACGAAGGGTCGGGACGGGGGTTCGCCCGGCTGCGCGCGGAAGGGCGAAAACTGCGGCGGCCCGACCTGACCTTCGGCACGGCGGACCATTACATCTCGACCAAGGGGACGACGCTCGACGATATCGACGATCCGGACCGGCGCGAGCGCGTCGCCTTGTGCGGCCCGAACGCCGAGGAGTTCGGCGTCACCTTCTTCACCCTTGGCGACCCGCGGCGCGGCATCGTCCATGTGGTCGGGCCGGAGCAGGGGCTGACCCAGCCGGGATTGTTGATCGTGTGCGGCGATTCGCACACGTCGACGCATGGCGCGCTCGGCGCCTTCGCCTTCGGGATCGGCTCGACCGAGCATTATCATGTCATGGCGACCCAATGCTTGTGGCAGCGCAAGCCGAAGACGATGCGAATCACCGTAGACGGTACGCTCGGATTCGGCGTCACCGCGAAGGACGTGATCCTGCACATCATCGGCGAGATCGGCGCGCAGGGCGCGACGGGCCATGTCATCGAATATGCGGGATCGACGATCCGCAACATGTCGATCGAGGAACGCCTGACCGTCTGCAACATGTCGATCGAAGCCGGCGGGCGGGCCGGGATGATCGCGCCGGACGACGTGACCTATGACTATCTCAAGGGCAGGCCCTTCGCGCCGCAGGGTGCGGAGTGGGACAAGGCGCTGGCCTTCTGGAAGACGTTGCCGACCGACGACGGTGCCACGTTCGACCGCGAGGTATCCATCGACGCGGCCGATATCGCCCCGACGGTGACCTGGGGCACCAGCCCGGAGAATGCATTGCCGGTGACCGGTGCGGTGCCCGATCCAGCCGACGAGGGCGACGCCACGCGGCGGGCCGCGCTGGAGAGCACGATCGACTATATGGGTTTGCAGGCGGGCGCGCCGTTGAGCGATCTTGCCGTGGACGGCGTGTTCATCGGCTCCTGCACGAACGGCCGGCTTTCGGACCTACGGGCCGCCGCCGCCGTGGTGAAGGGGCGCAAGGCCGCGACCTTTGCGATGGTCGTGCCGGGCTCCGGCCAGGTCAAGGCGCAGGCGGAGGCCGAGGGCCTCGACCGGATATTCACCGATGCCGGGTTCGAGTGGCGCGAGGCCGGCTGTTCCATGTGCTGCGGCTTCAACGGCGATATCGGAAAACCGCAGGAGCGGTGGGCCTCCACGTCGAACCGGAACTTCGTCGGCCGTCAGGGACCGGGCGTCCGCACCCACCTGATGAGCGCCGCGATGGCGGCGGCCGCCGCGGTGACCGGCAGGTTCACCGATGTCCGCACGTTGGAGGAGAATGCCTGATGGAAGCCTTCACCACGCTGACGGCGGTCGCGGCGCCGTTCGACCGGCCGAACACCGACACCGACCAGATCACGCCGGGACGCTTCCTGAAACGCTGGGACGCGGATTGGGCCAACGTGCTGTTCCACGATCTGCGCTTCGATGGGAACGAGGCCGAACGGCCGGACTTCATCCTGAACCAGGCCGCGTTCCGCGACGCTAAGATTCTGGTCGCGAACATCAACTTCGCCTGCGGGTCGTCGCGCGAGAGCGCGGTGCATGCCTTGGTTGCTTACGGCGTTCGTGCCGTGATCGCCCCCAGTTTCGGCGATATCTTCTTCAACAATGCCAGCAAGAACGGACTGCTGACCTTCGTGCAGGATACGGACACCTGCGACCGGCTGCGGCAACAGTTGCATGCGGATCCCGGCGCGGAGATGAGCATCGATCTCGACGCCCAGCGCTATACCGGGCCCGACGGCGCGGCCTATGCCTTCGAGGTCGACAGTTTCCGCAAATATGTGCTGTTGAACGGCTTGGACGACATCGATCTCACCATGCAGTACGAGGACGAGATCGCCGCGCATGAGGCGGCGTTGAAGACCGAGATACCGTGGCTGTCCGCCAAGGCGTGACCGCGCGGGGTGTGAGAGTTTCGAAAGGGATGTAGCGATGCCGAAGGTTCTTTCCGACGACGCGGTCGAGCATTTCCATACGCAGGGTTTCCTGTCGCCGGTCCCGGTCTTGTCGGCGGAGGAGGTAGCGCATTTCCGCGGCTGTCTCGAACGGTTCGAGACGAAATACCCGGACGATGTGAAGAAGCTGAAGAGCAAATCGCATCTGTTGTGTCCGTGGGTCGAGGACATCGCGCGGCATCCGGGCATTCTGGATGTCTACGAGGACCTCATCGGGCCGAACATCCTGTGCTACAGCATGGCTTTCCGTATCAAGGACCCGGACGCGCGGACCCATGCGGGCTGGCATCAGGACGGCGCCTATAACCCGATCAAGCCGATTTTGGTCATCGGCGCGCTGGCGCTCGCGGAATGCTCGGTGGCGCATGGCTGTCTCAAGGTCATTCCAGGCTCGCACAAGACCGGGGTGCTGCCGCATGAGGATACGGGCAATCCCGAGAGCATTCTGTCGCGCGGCCAATACATCACCGCCGATATCGATGAATCGAAGGCCGTCGACATCGTGCTGAAGCCGGGCGAGATCGGTCTGTTCAACGCGGGGATCATCCATAGCTCGGGGGTCAATCTGTCGACCGAGCGCCGCTTGATTTTGCTTGTCGAGATGATGCCGACAAATGTCGTGGTTCGGGCGCACCGCGATTCCGCGATGCTGGTGCGTGGCGTCGATACCTATGGCAACGTCGATATTGATCCGTCGCCGACGGTCGAGTTCGGCGCGGCGGAACTGGCCGCGTGGCGCAACACGACGAAGAAGACCGGCAAGAACATTTTCGAGGGCAGCCCCCTGCCGCCGACCGAGGTCTATGGCGGCGCGGACCCCAACCGCACCTGATATTGGGGCGTATATTCGAAAAACGGTGACTCGCCGATACCGGCGATGGACAATGCTATTCGTTGTTCGACCGAATCCCCATCATCGGAACTAGGAAGGATTGAATCATGACGGTCGCTGATCCCAATCGCGTGTTGTTGACCGGCGAAAACCCTTTCATTCGGCTCAGTGTCGACGACAGCGACGACTACACGACGAATGCCAGTTTCTGGCGCATCATCTTCAGTCCGAAGGGGGGCGGCCATGTCCTCTTCGTCCAGAGTGAACTGACGCAGAATGCGTGGCGCATCTACACCGATAACGGGGATATGACGCGCTGGTTGCAGTCGGGCATTCAAGGGATCCTCAATCCGGACCTGGCGGATCAGGGCATCGCGATGATCGATGCGGAATTTTCCAAGGCCGGCGACGCGCAGAAGGACTGGACCGAAACCATCCGCTCGGCGGACGAAGAGGTGGTGCTGTCGTGGCGCGACCTCGGCGACCCGATGCTCATCCATACCTATCCCAGTGACAAACCCGGGGAACGGCCGGTGGGTGTGTGCACCGTGTTCGTGCCGGCGCTCAGCGCGGGATTGTCGATCAATGGCGAGGACGCGCAGGGTCAGGCATGGCCAAGGGAGCGGGAAGGCCGGCCCTTCAGCACCTGTTCGCTGGCGTTCTCCGAGAGTTGGACCGAGGCACGCTAACGCCGTAGCGCCGTGCGGATTGCGTCTTTCAACGTCCAGAACATGCGGCTCCGCGTTCGCGGCGGGGAGGCCCATCTGGACGGTGCGCGCGACGCGGACATCGAAGAGGATGTGGGCACCGACGCCGTGGCGCTCGACGATATCGACCGGAGTCTGACCGCCGGCGTCCTGAAGAAGGCGGACGCCGATCTCGTCAGCCTGCAAGAGGTTTTCAACCAGGACACGCTCGATTACTTCCACGATGAAATCCTCGTGCCCGGCGGGGTGTCGCCGTATCCGAATCGGGTGTGCCTGCCGGGGAACGATGGACGCGGTCTCGACGTCGCCGTGATGAGCCGGTTGCCGATCGACGACGTCACCAGTCACGCGGCGGAGACGTCCGCGTCGCTCGGTCTGGACGACTCCGATGTTCTCGGTCCCGGCGACCGCATCTTCCGGCGCGACTGCCTTGCGGTATCGGTCGGACAGCTGACCGCATTCATATGCCATTTCAAGGCGCCGTACCCGGACACAGAATCGGTGTTCGAGGTTCGCCGATTGGAGGCACGCGCGGTCCGGCGTCTTATCGAGCGCCGGTTCGAGACACCGGCGGAAAGCCTCTGGCTCATTGTCGGCGATTTGAACGAACCCGCCGTCGCCGAAACGGACCCGGCTCGGTCGATCGCGCCGGTCTTCCAAAACTTCGCGGTGGATTTGCTGTCGCGGATCCCCCCGCAGGAGCGATGGACTTTCCATCAACCCCATTCGGCCGTGTACACCTGTCCGGACGCTCTCTTGGCGTCACCCGCGCTTGCCGCGCAATGGCCGGATGCGCGGCCCGAGATATTGCGGATCGGTCTCGACCGGGACGCCGAGCGGTACACGGGCGATCGGCTTGCAGGCGTCGGTGCTCATCGGCCGCATGCCAGCGACCATGCCGCTGTGGTTATCGACTTTCCTGGTTTGGATTAGCGACGGGTCTGCGCTTCGATCAGAGCCTGACCGGCAGCGCGCCCGCCACGTCGATGCCGTCCTTCCGCATGTCGCAAATGTAACAGAGGACTTCGACGCCGGCCTTCGTCGCGGTGTCCAGGGCTTCGGCGTAGGCCGGGTCGATGTCGCCGGCGATGCGTAAATGATCGCAGTCGCCGCGCTGGACCAGATACAGCATCACCGCGCGATGCCCCTCGGCGACCATGTCGCCGAGTTCCACCAGATGTTTCGCGCCGCGCTTGGTGACGGCGTCGGGGAACTCGGCGGCGGTCTCGCGGCCCGGCTGGGCGCGCTTCAGGTTTACGTTCTTGATCTCGACATAGCAGTCGGGTTTGGCCGCGTCCTCCAGCAGGATGTCGATACGGCTGTTCTGGCCGTATTTCACCTCGCGCCGCATCGAGTCGTAGCCGGTCAACTCGGCGATGCCGTCGCGGGCGATGGCCTCCTCCACCAGCTTGTTGGGATGGGACGTGTTCACGCCGACCAGATGGCCGGCGACGGTCACCATCTCCCAGCGCCAGTCCAGCTTGGCTTTCGGGTTGCGGTTGGGCGACAGCCAAACCTCCGAGCCGGGTTCCGCCAGGCCGATCATCGAGCCCGGATTGGCGACATGGGCGGTGACCGTTTCGCCGCCTTCCATTTCGATGTCGCTGAGGAATCGCTTGTAGCGCTGGATCAGCGTGCCGCGCACCAGCGGGTCGGGGAATTGCATGCCGGGGCCGTCCTAGTAGGTTTCGAACATGCGCTGGATTTCCGCCGGGTCGTCCGACCGTGTCAGGGCCAGCATCAGCAAGATACGCGCCTTCTGCGGCGGCAAATTGTCCGCCAGCACGCAGGTGTCCGCCCGGCCGCTGTTGACCTTCACGACGCGGCCGCTGCTGTTGCGCGTGCTCTGCGCGACGACGACGCCTTTCGCGACGGCGGCGTTGTAGGTTTCGATCTGCGCCTTGGTGTTGAAGCCCGGCAACAACCCGGCGGCGACCAGCCCCTTCGCGCCCGCCGCGACGAAGGCGTCGATGGCCGCGCCGTCCGCGCCCGCATAGCCCGGCACGATGTCGACGCGGGGCAGGCTGTCCAGCCCGGCGACGTCGAACTCCGTATCCGGCGCGCGCTTGCGGACCGGCGTGCGGTAATAGATCACCTGGTCCGCGTCCGCATGGCCGAGCAGGCCGAAGTCCGGGCTCTTGAAAGTTTGCAGCCGCAGGGTCGAGGTCTTGGTGACGTCGCGCCCGCTATGGATCTCGTCGTTCAACACGGCGAGGACGCCAAGGCCGCGCGACTGCGGCGCGCCGGCGACCCGGATCGCGTTGACCAGGTTCAGCCCTGCGTCGGTGCTGAGCGAGGAGGCCGGCCGCTGCGCGCCCACCAGCACGACCGGAATGTCCAGTTTCACGGTCAGGTTCAGGAAATAGGCGGTTTCCTCCAACGTCGCCGTGCCGTGGGTCAGCACGATCCCGGCGAGGTCAGGATTGTCGGCCGCGGTCTTGTGGATCAACGCGTGCAGTTCGAGCCATTCCGCCGGGCCGATCTCGGTGCTGCCGACAGCGCGGAAGCGGATCATCAGCAGATCGGCGACCTGCGATGTCTCCGGGAATTGCGCCAGCAGTTCGTCGACCTCGTATTTTTTCTTGTTCTCCGCATAGGTTGCGATGTCCATGCTGTTCTTGCCGACCGATGAGATGGTCCCGCCCGTGCCGATAACCGCGACGCGCGGCAATGTCGCTTGTGCCGTCATGATGTTCCGCCCAATTGAGTTCAGAAGTCAGTCGCCCAACCGTCGCATAGGTCCCGGGCCGGGGCAACGTCTCCGTCAAATCGCTGTCAGGTCGACGAGGCGATCGATGGTCTTGGCCTTGTCGATCGACCAGATCAGGCTGGCCATTTCCTGACGGGCGTCCTCCGGCAGGCTCGCCGACGCGAGGAGGTGAAACTTGTCCTCGAAGGCCTGTTTCGACAGGCCGCGTTCGATGTCGCGCAGCGTTTGTCGGTGCCGTACGGAAATTTCGTTGCCGTCCTTGGTCGTTGCGATGAGGCGGCAGGTCCGGGTGGCGGGCGCGACCTTTTCGAAGTCGTCGTTCAGCGTGATCTTCAGCCGCTTGATCAACGCCAGGATATCCTTGTCGAGATAGCGCCCGCTCTCGAAGGTCGCGGGCGTCACCGCACCGTCGATCATCGCCGCCGCCACGCAGAAGGGCAGCGAGTGATCGGCGGACTCGCGGGTCTTCGGTCTCCACAGCGCCTTGTCCTTCATTGGCGCTGCGAAGTGCTTGGCGTAGGTGTCGATGCGGAGCGCTGCAATGTCGGCGATGTCCACTTTCTCGCGCAACTTCAGTGCGGCCATGATCGGCACCTGGATCGCGTCGCGCACGGGAAAGGTCTTGATGTTGGTCTGCTCGATGATGAATTTGTGGCCGTTGAGCCCTTTCGGAATCTGCACCGTGTGTCGCTTGCCCACGGTTTGATTCCACAAACCGACCGGTCCGTCGAACGGGTCTTGCGGGCCGGTCATCCCGGCGGCGGCGAGTTGCGCGGCGAAGACGCCTTGCCGCGCGGCATTCGGCCCGGCGACGCCCTTCCACATGGAGAGCTGGCCGTTCCGCGTCTGATTGCTGGCGAGGTTCGGCACCACGGCGAGGGCAAGCGCATCGTGCAGACGTTCCTTGCCAAGGCCCAACAGCCAACCCGTCGCCATCGCGGCGCCGGGCGCGCCGGCGACCGGCTGGTCCCAACCCTCAATCTGGAACGGGGCGGCCTGGCAAAGTCGGCACTGCACCTCGTAGGAAATCACGATGGCCTGGATCAATTCCTTGCCGGACGCGCCGGTCTCCTCAGCGATGGCGATCAATCCCGGAATGTTGTCGGACGGATGCGCCGTGCTGGTCATGAGATAGGCGTCGCTCATGTCCAGGTAGCGCACCATCGCGCCGTTGACGAGCGCCGCGAGGTCCGGCGTCGTGCGCGTCAGCGTGCCGAAGACCCGGGCACCGTCGGTCCCGGCGATCGGGTAGGCGAGTTTGCGCGCCGCGCGCACCGGCGGCGCCAGCAGCGCGGCCATGGCGCAGCCCATGGAATCCAGCAGCCGTCCTTTTGCCGCCTTGACCGTCGATGCCGGGATGTCGGAATAGCGCAGGCCCGCGGTGAAATCGACGAGTTGGGCGGCGGTTTTGTCCATGGGGGGCGTCCTCGATTATTCTGTGGTCGTTCGATTGCAGTATCGCAATCTAATCGAAATTCCACGGATCGAACAGGAACCGGCCGATGAAGAGCAAAGGACGTCGTTTCAAGGAGCTGTTGGAAGCGCCCGATATCCTGGTCGCGCCGGGTGTTTACGACGGGTTCAGCGCCCGCATCGTCGAGGCCGCCGGATTCGAGGCCGCGACAATCAGCGGCGCCGGCGTTTCGGAGAGCAATCTAGGCTGGGCCGACAAGGGCATCATGGGGGCGCAGGACAACATGCGGGCCGGACGCGCAATCGCGGAGTGCACGAACCTGCTGTTACGGGCCGACGCCGACACCGGCTACGGCAACGCGGTGAACGTCTATTTCACGGTGCGGGGATTCGAGGACGCCGGGATGGCCGCCGTCATGATCGAGGATCAGGTCTGGCCGAAACGGTGCGGTCATATGCAAGGCAAGGATGTCATTCCCGCTGCCGAGATGGTGCAGAAGGTGAAGGCCGCCTGCGATGCCCGTCGCGATCCCGACACGGTCATCATGGCCCGCACCGATGCGGCCGGTGTGACCGATGTCGATGACGCCATCGACCGGCTGATCCGCTATGCCGAGGCGGGGGCCGACGCGCTCTACGCCGATGCGTTGTTGTCCGCTGACGATATCGAGAAGGCCGCCCGCGCCGTGCCCCGGCCCTACGTCTGCAACATGGGCTTCGGCTTGCAGGCGCGCTCGACGACCCCGTTGCTGACCGCCAAGCAGTTGCAGCGGATGGGGGTCGCCATGGTGACCTATCCCCGGATGCTCAGTTCGGCGGCGGTCCATGGCATGATGACCGCGATGCAGGCGTTCAAGGACGGCGCCTACGCGGATGCCCCGGTGGAACGGCCCGATCTGCAGGTCGATTTCGCGCAGTTGAGCGCCCTCATGGGGCTTACCGAGCTCGACGCCCTGGAATCCAAATACGATACCGGCGACTGACCGGCCGACGCACGCCGTTTGGGGTGGTCTAGGATGCCTTGCCGGCGGCCAGCCGGCGCAATTTCTGCACCGCGATCTTCGGGTCTTCGCGAAAGGCGATCGTGCCCTGGAAGCTACCGTCCCGCCGAACCAGGTAGATCGATGCCGTATGATCCATCGTGTAGTCGCCGTCATCCAGCGGGATTTTCTTGGCGTAGACGCGCCACGCCTTGATGAGTTTCGCGATTTCCGCCGGATCTCCCGTGATCCCCGTGATGCGCGGCGAGAAGGCCGTGACGTAGTTCTTCATCAGTTCCGGGGTGTCCCGTTCCGGGTCGACGGTCACGAAGAAAGCCTTGAGCGGTGCGCCGTCCTCGCCCAGGTCGTCGAGTAGGATCGCGAGTTCGTTGAGACTGGTCGGGCAGACCTCCGGACAATGGGTGAACCCGAAGAACAAGGCCGTCGGATGGTTCGCGAAGGCCTTTTCCGAGATCGGGTTGCCGTTGTGATCGATGAGATTGAAGGGCGCGCCTAACCGCGCCGCCGAGACGACCGACTTCTCGGTGCCCTTGTAGACGGATTGGTAGATCATGACGCCGCTCAAAAGAAGGGTCAGGGTGGCAACCGCCACCCACGCCCCTAGTCGAAGAGTTTTCAAGCTCATCGTTCAACCTTTCCCTATTTGTCCTTCATGCCATGGCCCGGCTTCATGCCGTGCCCTTGCTTCATGTCATGTCCCGATTTCATGCCGTGGCCGCCATGCCGTTTACTTCTCGCGATGTTCTTGACCGCAAATTGCAGGTCGACTTTGCCGGCCTTTTCGAAGACGAGCGTCGCGGTCCGTTTTTCGCCTTCCTTCAACTGCTCCTTGAGCTTCATGAACATCACATGATAGCCGCCGGGCTTGAGCATGACGGATCCTTTCGCGGGAATCTCCAACCCGCCGGCGACCTCGCGCATTTTCATGACATCGCCCTGCATCTTCATCTCGTGGATTTCGACCTTGCCGGCAAAGGGCGCGGACCCTCCGACGAGCCGGTCAGGTTGCGATCCCGTGTTGGTGATCACCATGTAACCGCCGGCGACGGGTGCACCGGGAACGGTTGCCCGGGCGTAGGGTTGGTCGATCTTGAGGTCACCGACGGTGACCTCCCCGGCCAAGGCGGCACCGGATAAGGTAGCGGCGATCAGGGCCGCGGTAAGGGCAATGCGCTTCATTTTTTTCTCCTGCTGCGCAAGGAACGGAGCATGCGCGTCCGTCAGATCGTCGCTGCGGCCTCATTCCATGCGTCTTAAGATATTGTGACCGGCGCCGTTGTGCGGAATGCCGCCAAGCGCCTGTCGAACTGGTTTTCTTGGAAGTCTTTGTGCCGCTACGCGAGTGGAGGGCCGCGCAACGGGGCGTCGGGCCGGTGTCCCGTCAGGACGGGGCAATCGTCGTGCGGCGACGTAAGGTGGACGGCGACGGCCCGGACAACCGGTTGCGGCACGCATGTTGGCGGCGGCAACAGGAATGCCCCGGCGATGCGGCAGAATTCGCAGGGCCCAAGGACGAATCCGGCTTCGCCGCTGTCTCCTAGTCCGGAGATACAGAGTTGCGGCAGGCTTCCGTCGGGCAATGCATAGGCCGAAAGGTCGACCGTCCGGGCACCCGGGTTGCCGGACACGGCTGCCGGTTGGTGCGCAAACGCAACGAGAACCAACGCGAGGCCACAGAGCCCGCGCACCAGGTATCCCGTTATCTTGCGACCGTATGTCACCTGTCGGCCTGTCGTGGTCGGATTGCACTTCAACGCCCACTTGAATAGGGCGCGGCCGCGCCGTCCGCCATGCGGCAATTGACCGCAAGACGGGTGCCGGCGTCGAGGCGGCGGGTCGTAAGTCATTCGAGACGCGGCCGTTTTGTCCTTAGGCCGCGTCGCCGCTATTGTTGCGCCATAGCCGTGCGGTGGCGGATCGAGCCGCCACCGGGTCGCGCACCGCACACACATGGAGGGATAGAGATGACCAGCAAAGGACGCCGCCTTAAGGAATTGCTTGAAGGGCCGGATATCCTAATTTCGCCCGGCGTGTATGACGGCTACAGCGCCCGGCTGGTGCAGGCGCGCGGGTTCAAGAGCGGCGCGATATCCGGCGCCGGTCTCTCCGAATGCCATCTCGGTTGGTCGGACAAGGGCATAATGGGGCTGGAGGACAATCTGCGGTTCTGCCGTGCTATCGCCGAATGCGCCGAAGACTTGCTGCTGCATGCCGACGCCGATACTGGCTACGGCAACGCGGTCAACGTTCATTTCGTGACGCGTGCCTTCGAACAGGCGGGCGTCGCCGCCGTGATGTTCGAGGACCAGGTCTGGCCCAAGCGGTGCGGTCATATGGTCGGCAAGGACGTGATCCCGGCAGAGGAAATGGTGCAGAAGGTCAAGGCCGCCTGCGATGCGCGGCGCGACGACGATTTCGTCATCAAGTCGCGGACCGACGCCGCCGGCGTGCTGGGCCTGAACGCGGCCATCGACCGGCTTAACATGTATGCCGAGGCGGGGGCGGACCTGCTATTCGCCGACGCGCTGCTGTCGGCCGAGGACATCGAAACGGTCGCGCGCAACGTGCCCAAGCCGTTGACGGTCAACATGGGGCTCGGCATCCGGTCACGCCCGACAACGCCGCTGATCTCGCCGGGCCGTTTGCAGGAGATGGGCGTCGCGGCGGTAAGCTATCCGCGGCTGCTGTCGACCTCGGCGGTGCGGGGCATGATGAACGCCATGGACGCCTTCCAGGACATGGTCGCGAGCAACGAAGAGGTGGACCGGCCCGACCTGCTGGTCTCCTTCGACGAGGTCAACGCGCTGGTCGGCTACGACACGCTGACCGAGATGGAACACCGGTATGCGGTCGACGGCGATGCCGCGCCGAAAAGCGCGGCCGGCGACTAGCCTCTGCGAAGGGAAACGTCATGGGCATGACCATCATCGAGAAGATCCTCGCCCGGCAGAGCGGGCAGGATCGTGTGCGGCCGGGCGACCTGGTCACCGTCAATGTCGACACGGTGGTCATGTTCGACAACAACTTCATGGACAGCGTTTGGCGAGAGATTCTGCACGTGATCGACCCGGACCGCGTGGTCGTCGCCTTCGATCACCGTGCCCCCGCGGCGCACGTGGCCAGCGCCACCGCGCACCAAACCGGCCGGCGTTTCGTCGAGAAGTTCGGCATCAAGCGTTTCCATGACGTGGGACGGCGGCAGGGCATCGCCCATGTCCTGGTCGCGGACCATGCTTATGCGATGCCCGGCACGGTCCTGTTGTGCAGCGATTCGCACACCTGCAGCGCGGGAGCGTTCAACTGCGTCGCCCGCGGTGTCGGCGCACCGGATATCACCTATGCGCTGACCAAAGGCGAGACCTGGTTCCGGGTCGGCGAGACTGTCCGATATGACCTGGAGGGCAGCTTCAACCCGGCGGTGTCGATGAAGGACGTGTTCCTGCATATCGCCGGGACATACGGCGGGCATGAAACGATGAATGTCGAGTTCGGCGGGACCGCTTTGCCGCAGCTCAACATGAACGCGCGGCGCACGTTGACCACAATGGGTGCGGAATTGAGCGCCGAATTCGCAACCTTCGAGCCTGATCAAATCTTGTTCGATCATATTGATGCCCATAACCCGGACCATCCGGCCTATGAGGCGCAATCCCCGGACGCGGACGCGGCGTATGCCGACCGGCGCACGATCCGTCTCGACGAGATCGAACCGCTCGTGGCCCTGCCGGACAGCGTGTTGGACAATTCGCGGCCGGTCGGCGACCTCGCCGGAACGGCAATCGATCAGGCCTTCATCGGCTCCTGCGCCAACGGTACGATTGACGACCTGGAATGCGCGGCGAAGGTGCTGGCGGGCCGGCAGGTATCGGATAACGTGCGCCTCATCATCACGCCGGGGTCGCAGACCATCTACCGGCAGGCGGCGAAGAGCGGCGTGCTGTCGACCCTGGTCGAGGCCGGCGCGGTGGTGACCAACGCGACCTGCGGGGCCTGCGGCGGCGGGCATCTCGGCGTGCTGGCGGCGGGCGAGACCTGCATTACGGCGAGCACCCGGAATTTCAAAGGCCGTATGGGCGACCCCAGCGCCAAGATCTACATGGGATCACCGGCGACCGTCGCCGCCTCGGCGATCAAGGGCACGATCGCCGACCCGAGCGAATTCCTCGGACGGGGAGATTAGGCCATGGAACTCGAAGGAAAGATCTGGCGTTTCGAGGCCAACATCAACACCGATTTGATCCTACCGAGCCGCTGCTACTACCTGCCGCCGGAAGAACAGATCAATTACATCTTCTCCGCCAACCGTCCTGGCTGGGTCGACGAGATGAGCAAGGGCGACATCATCATCGCCGAGCCGAATTTCGGCATGGGATCGTCGCGCCCCGCCGCCCGGAACCTCCGCTTGCTCGGCGTCGCCTGTCTCGTGGCGGAGACGATCAACGGGCTGTTCTATCGGAACTGCATCAATTTCGGATTCCCGGCCCTGGAATGTCCGGGTGTGACGGACCTTTTCACGGAGGGCGATATCGCCGCCGTGTCCTTTGAGGACTTTTCGGTCCGGAATGTCACCACGGGGAAGTCGCTGGAGGCGAAGCCCATACCGGATGCGTTGCTGCGCATCCTGACGGCAGGCGGCATCTATCCGTTGCTGGAAAAGGAAGGGCTGGTGGCCCCGCCGGAAGCGGGCTAGCCGACGGCTTCTTTCGGGGGCGATTGTCCCGGGATCGAGATCGGCAACTCGATCTTTACCGAGGTGCCGCGGCCCGGCGCACTGCGCAGGTCGATTTCCCCGCCGAGCAACTCGATCAGCTTGCGGGCGATCGGCAGGCCGAGACCGGTGCCCTTGTCATCGTGCGAGCCGCGTTTATACGGTTTCATGACTTCGTGCAGATTTTCCGCCGTCATGCCAATGCCGGTATCCGACACGACCAGGACCAGGACGCCGTCTTTCTTGGCGCGCTTCGCCGACAGCATGACGCGGCCGTTCTCCGGCGTGTACTTGATCGCGTTGGAGACGAGATTGACCAGCACCTGCTTCAGCTTGCGCTTGTCGGTTTCAATGACCGGCAGGTTGGGCTCGATGTCGATTTCGAGATTGATGTTGGCGTCGGCTGCAAGCTGGCCGAGCATCTCGGTGGTTTCCTCGATGACGCTGTTGACGCTGACGTCCTCGATCTCGAGCGGTTCTGCGCCGACCTCGATACGGGTCAGGTCGAGCCGCGAGTCGATAATACCGAGCAAGTGCTGCCCCGCATCGAATATGTTGCTGGCGTATTCCTTGTACTTGCCGTCGGGCATGGGCCCGAATGATTCCTGCCGCATCGCGTCGGACATGCCGCAGATCGCATTGAGCGGGGTGCGCAGTTCGTGATGCGTTTCGGCGAAGTAGTCGATGCGTTCGCGGTTTTCGGACCGGACCGATTCGAGCTCGCTGGCCAACCGTTTCTCCGTTTCCTTCAGCAAGGCGAGAGCATTGTCGAGCCGCTTTGTGCGGCGATCCAATTTCGCTTGGATTTGCGCGTGCGATTGCACCCGAGCGATCAGTTCGATGGGGTCGAGCGGCAGCGAGACGAAATCGGTGCCGACATAGGAGAGCAATTCCCGATGGGCGTTGTGATCCGATGCATCAGTAAAAAACAGGATCGGGCCCGAATAGGCTGCTTCGCCGTCCTTGAGGGCGGCGATCAGGGCGAGGCCGTCGGCGTTGCCCTCGCCGGGTACAGCCAAAACGATGCTCGGCGGGGCGGATGCGATTTCGGCGTGCGCGTCTTTGGTGTCGGCGGAAACCATCGCCGATTCGAAACCCGCTTTTTGCAGTATTCCTTGCGCTTGTGGCCCGACGATACCCGCCGGATCGACGATCAATACCGCAGCGTCGGGCACCCGGACGCCATTCGCTGGCGTACCGTTTGCCTGGGATTCTGTTGGCTGCTCGGTATCGTCTTTATCGGCCATGGTTGGAAACAGAATTAAATATGAATACTGGCGTTAACCTTATTCCCGATGTCTTAACATCGACTTACCCCTGCGCGCACAAAAGCCTCACTATGCCGTGCAGGTTGTAGATATTCTAAATTTGCAGATAAAATTCCTAATATCGGCAATACTTTGATGTTTACCCTGCTTTCGGCACGAAAAGAAGCGAACAAAACGGGTTTTTTGGGTGATTTCTCACCTTGTGGTAGCAATTCTGGGAAAACAGGCGGGAGAATTCGTGCCGGATCGACACAGCGGCATCACCATGTCTGCCGGAATTCCTTGAAGGGAGTCGGGATTTTCTGCAGGCCCTGGATGACCTCGCCCGGCAGGGAAACGTCCACGTCGGCCGACATGCTGGCATTCAATGTATCCGAGACGCCTCCGAATCGCGCCTCGACGGCACCGACGATTTCGTCGTAACCGCCGACGGCGGCGAAAAGATGCACGATGTCGTCGGGGATTTCCGCCGCCATCTTGTCCCACTCGCCGCGCTTCGACATCTCGTGCAGCTTCATGCCGAGATCTTGCTGATCGTGCAGTTCCCAGACGGGGAAATAGCTGCGTGTGGAGCCGTAGAACGCGACGCGGTAGCGAACCCACTCGAACAGCTTGTCGATACTCTCCTGATCCGGGCCGGTGACAATGTAGCCGCCGCCGGTGATCTCGAAATTCTCCCGCTTGGTGCCGCCCTTGGCGAACCCTTCCTCCAAGCGCGGCATCACCACTTCTTCGAGATAGCGCCGGGTGCAGAACGGGTGCAGCCGCACCCCGTCGCAGACCCGCCCGGCGAGCCGCAGCATCGCCGGGCCGACGGCGGCGATTGTCACCGGGATCGGCGGCAGGCCGTTCCTGTCGGGAATGAAATTCGGCGTCATCAGGGTGAACTGATAATGCTCGCCGACATAGTTCAGCTTCTCGCCCTTCTCCCAGCAGCGCCAGATCGCGCGCAAGCCTTCGATGTATTCGCGCAGGCGCGGTACCGGCGGACTCCACGGCACGCTAAACCGCCGCTCGTTATGGCCCTTGACCTGCGAACCCAGCCCCAGTGCGAAACGGCCGTTCGACGCGGTCTGCAGATCATGCGCGGTCTCGGCGACGACCATGGGGCTGCGGGCGAAGGCGATTGCGATGCCGGTCGACAACTCGATCCGATTCGTCGCCGTCGCGGCCACCGCCAAGGGCAGGAACGGCTCGTACTTGTTTTCCATGGTGACGGCGCCGTCATAGCCGGCGGCTTCGATCGCGGCCGCCTCGGCCGGAACGTCCTGCAAGTTATGTTGCGGCAGGATCGTAAGAACGCGCATGTCGGAAATCTCCTAAAAGACCGGAATTAAGCGGGAAATCGGACCATGTGGTGTCGTTTGGCCGGCCGCTGCGATCCTATGTTATACTATGAATTCGGTCGTCCTGCGGCCCGTCCATTTCTTAATCAGTTTATCCGAGAGAGGAATCGCTTATGTCAGCGCTGGCAGCAATCGATGTGCGCCCGGAAGACATCCCGACGATGCGGGAGAAGGTGTCGCCGGAAGAATGGAAAACACGTGTGGACCTCGCCGCCTGTTACCGGCTGGTCGACTATTACGGCATGTCCGATCTGACGGGCACGCATATTTCGGCGCGCGTCCCGGGCGAGGAGGGCACGTTCCTGATCAATCCGTATGGCCTGTTCTTCGACGAGATCACGGCGTCCAGCCTGGTCAAGATCGACATGGACGGCAACATCCTGAGCGATACCGAATACCGCATCAACGCTGCGGGCTACACGATCCATAGCGCCGTGCACGGCGCGCGCCATGACGTGCAATGCGTGTTACATACGCATACGCGGGCCGGGATGGCGGTTTCCATGTTGAAATGCGGCCTGCTGCCGATCACCCAGCATTCGGCGCGCTTCATCGGCAACACCGGTTACCACGACTATGAGGGCGTCGCGACGAACCTCGACGAGCGCGAGCGTCTGGTGGCCGATCTGGGACCGACAAACCTCGCGATGGTCCTCCACAATCACGGCCTCATGACCTGCGGCTACAACATCCCGCATGCCTTCTGGCTGATCCATAAGCTGGAGAAGGCCTGTCAGGCGCAGATCGACGCCATGGCGGCCGGCGCCAAGGTCACGGAAATCTCGCAGGCGGTGCAGGACAGCACCGCGGAGCATTTCCGGAAGGGCGGCACCGCCGGTGCGGACCGGGGCTGGCCCGGCCACCTGCGTCAGCTCGACCGCGTCGACCCCAGTTACAAGCATTGAGACGGGAAGGAAGTTAGCAAATGTCTTTACGCGACCGCGTGACCCCCGAGGAATGGCAGACCCGCGTCGATCTGGCCGCCTGCTATCGTCTTTTGGATTTCTACGACATGTCCGACCTGACCGGCACGCATGTCGGCGCCCGGGTGCCGGGTGAGCCGGATGCCTTCCTGCTGAACCCGCACGGCATGTTCTTCGAGGAGATCACTGCCTCCAGTCTGGTCAAGGTGAACTTCGACGGCGACGTCCTGACCGAAGACAGCGAGTACGGCGTCAACGCCGCCGGCTTCACCATCCATAGCGCCGTGTTGGGCGGGCGGGACGACGTGGCCTGCTCGCTGCACACGCATACCCGTGCCGGCATGGCCGTGTCCGCGATGGACTGCGGCTTGCTGCCGTTGTCGCAGCATTCGATGCTGTTCTACGACGCGATCTCGTATCACGACTACGAGGGCGTCGCGACGAACCTGGACGAATGCCAGCGGCTGCAGCGCGACCTCGGCGAAACGAACATGGCCCTGATCCTCAAGAACCACGGCCTGCTGACATGTGGCCGCAACATCCAAGAAGCTTTCTGGATGATGTTCCGGCTGGAGAAATCCTGTCAGGCGCAGGTCGACGCGATGTCGACCGGTGCGGAGCTGATCCACGTGTCCAAGGACGTCGGCGAGCATACCCGCGGCCAGATGGTATCGCGCGGCACCGCGTTCGGCGACATGGGCTGGCCCGGCCATCTGCGCCGGCTCGACCGGATGGACCCGAGCTACGCGCACTGATCGGCGCGGTTTGATGGCCGTCTGAGCGCACCGAAATTTGAAGGATGCCGCCGTTTCCATGGGTGACTCGGCGGCATCCTTCGTTATGATCGCAAGCCTTCCATTCGCCTGATCCGGACTATTCCATGAGCACGCCCAAGAAAACCGTTACCGCCGCCGTCATCGTCATCGGCAATGAAATCCTGTCCGGCAGGACCCAGGACAAGAATGTCGCGCATATCGCCGTGACGCTGAACGAGGTCGGCGTCCGCCTTTCCGAGGTGCGGGTCGTGCCCGATATCGAGGCCGAGATCGTCGACGCGGTGAATACGCTGCGCGCGAAATTCGACTATGTTTTCACGACCGGCGGCATCGGCCCGACCCATGACGACATCACCGCCGCATGTGTCTCCAAGGCGTTCGGCCAAGAGCTGATCCAGAACCCGGAGGCGACGCGCCGCCTGATGGAGCATTACGAGCACAGTGAGATGGAACTGAACGAGGCGCGGATGCGGATGGCGCAAACGCCGGAGCATGCGACGCTGATCGACAACCCGATCTCGACCGCGCCGGGGTTCCAGGTGGAGAATGTCTTCGTCATGGCCGGCGTGCCGTCGATCATGCGCGCCATGCTGGACGGCGTGAAAGGCGGCCTCGTCGGCGGCGTGCCGGTGCTGTCTCGTACGGTTCTCTGCAATCTCGGTGAGGGCATGGTCGCCGGCGGGCTCGGCGAAATTCAGGAGCGGTATCCCGAGGTCGATATCGGCAGCTATCCGCAGTATGCCCGCGGCGAGTTCCGCGTGAGCCTCGTCATGCGCGGCACCGATGCGGCGGAACTCGACGTTTGCGCCGATGAGGTCCGGGCGATGATCACCGGACTCGGCGGGACGCCGAAGGACCTCGACGAAGACGAGGCGTGATGCGATGCCGGCGAACCGACGGGTCCTGATCCTCGCTTTCGATGCGTTACGGCCGGACATGGTGACGCCGGATCTGATGCCGAACCTGTGCGCGTTCACCAAGGCGGGCTTTGCTTTTCCCAACAGCCGGTCGACCTTTCCCACCGAGACGCGCGTCAACCAGTCGGCGATGATCACTGGCTGTTACCCGCAGCGTCACGGCATCGTCGGCAACAAGTTCCTGGACCCGGTGGCCGCACCCGACGGCCTGTTCAATACCGGCGACGAGACGGCGTTGGCCGAGGGCGATCGGCGGCTCGGCGGCAAGCTGGTCGACGTGCCGGTGATGGGCGAGCTGCTGGCGGACGCCGGCAAAACGCTCGCGGTCTTGAGCGCGGGGACTCCCGGCGGTTGCCGCATGCTGCACCATAAGGCCGAGGCGTTGGATATGTTCCGCCTGGCGCTGCACCGGCCCGATGCGTCGGTGCCGGCCGAACGGATTGCCGAAGTGCTCGACCGGGTCGGGCCGATCCCGAAACACGAAATCCCGTCGCTGTCCTGGCTGACCTACGCGACCGATGTGTATCTCGACTATATCGAGCCGGAACTGAAACCCGACGTGACGGTCCTGTGGTACTGCGAGCCAGACAACAGCTATCACTACAAGGGCATCGGGACCAACCCGAACCTAGAGGCGCTGCGGCAACTGGATGCGGAGTTCGGCCGTCTGCTGAAGTGGCGGGCGACCGACGGGCCGGGCGATGCACTGCAGGTCATCACGCTGTCCGATCACGGGCAGATCACCGTGGCGGAGGAAAGCGTCGACCTTGCCGGCAAGTTCCGCGCGGCGGGGTTCACCGTCGGCAAGACGGTGACCGAGGGCGCCGACATCGCGATCGCCTTGTCCAACGGCGGCGGCGTGTATGTACGGGACTCTGACCCGGCGCTGATCCGCAAGGTGGTCGACTGGCTGCAGGCGCAGCCGTGGTGCGGGCCGGTGTCGACCCGCGACGGCGTCGGCGCGCTGCATCACGGTCATTTGCAGATCGACCATCCGCGCGCACCCGACATCGGCTTGATCCTCGCCAGCGACGACCGGCCGAACGCGGCGGGCCTGACGGGGCATACGTTACAAAACGCCGCCTATCCGGTGGACGGCGGGTTGCATGGCGGCCTGCATGCCATCGAGTTGAGCAACTGGCTCGCGGTGTCGGGCGATGCCTTCCGTGCCGGCGGCGCGTCGGAACTTCGGGCCGGGATCGTCGATGTCCTGCCGACCGTGTTGACGCTGCTGGGGATCGACGTGCCGGCGCATATCCAGGGCCGCGTCCTGTCGGAAGCCATGCCTGATGCATCCGGCGGTCTGCCGGAACAGGAAACCGAAACCGTCACCATCGATGGCGCGGCGGGGTATCGCGTGCACCTGACCCATAGCAGGGTGGGCGACACGCCGTATCTCGATCGGGGCTGGGTCGAACGGGCGGACTAGCCGGAGACGGCCGCCGGCGCCTTCACCGACGCGTCGTCGCGCGCCGCCAGTTCGAAGGCGTCCGCGTGGATGTCCGCCAGACGCGCGCCTTGCAGATAGGCCTGCTTGCGCGTCGCATGCACCATATCCGGCAGCCCGCAGAGAAACAGCCGCCAGCCGCTTAGATCACCGAAGTCCTCCAACGCGATATCGTTCGCGCGCCCGGCGATGCAGTCGTCCGGCACATCCCGGCCCGAGACGCAGGGATGATAATGGAAATTGCCGTGCGCGGCGTGCATGTCGCGCAGCGGATGGTGAAGGTACAGACCCTCCCGCGTGCGGCTGCCGTGATAGAGATGGATGTCGCCTTGATGCCCGGCGAGCAGGGCGTCCCGCGCGATGCCGAAAAGCGGCGCGATACCGGTCCCCGTTCCGATCAGCAAAATGTTCTGCGGCTCGCGCGCTGGCAGATAGAAACAGGTGCCCGTCGGCAGGCCGATCTCGACGGTGTCGCCGGACCGCAGCGTGTCGCAAATCCAATTGCTGACCGCGCCGCCCGGCAGGCGTTTGACGTGGATTTCGAGTTCCGGCACGGAGCCGGGCAGGCTGGCGAGCGAGTAGCTTCGGATCGGGCCGTCCGGCCGGCGCAGATTGACGAACTGGCCGGCGCGATAGCGCAGCGGCGTCTCCGGCCGCAGGACCACGCGCTGCACCGTGTCGGCGAGCGGCTCGGTGAAGACCACGGTGGCTTGCTGGAACGGGCTCGCGGCGTCCGGCGACGCCAGGGTGAGGTCGCCGTCCGGCTGACACTGGCAGGCCAGGAAGTATCCTTCGTGGACGAAAGTCTCCTTGAGGCCCGCCTGCGCTTTCGTCGGGACGGGGCCGTCCATCGCCCGCATCAAGCAGGACTGGCAGGCACCCTTGCGGCAGGAATTCGGGACCGCGACGCCGTGGCGCGACAGCGCGTCGAGCACCGTCTCTTGCTCGGCGCAGTCATACGGGGTTCCGGCGACGGTCAGGGTCGGCATGGATTAAGGCGGCTTCCGATCAGCGGTTGAGAACGTCGTCGCGTACGCTATCGGCGACGCCAAGCACCGTCTTCAAAAGTTCCTCCGGCACGCCGAGTTCTTCCAGCGTCTCCTTGAGATGCTTGCAGACCGCGTCGAAATGCTTGTCGTTCAGTCCGCGCGACACCAGGCCCGCATGGGCGGTCCGCATGTCCTTTCCGGTGTATTCGTTCGGCCCGCCGAACGCCATGGTCAGAAAGGCCTTCTGCTTCGCTTCCTGGTCGTCCATATCGACGGAATCGAAGAAATGGCTGATGCTCGAATCGGTCAGAACCTTGCGATAGAAGATATCGACCGCGGCATCGACCGCGGCGGCGCCGCCGATCTGGTCGTAGATGCTCTTGTCCATCCTGCGTCTCCAAAAACCTGCTCGAAAGGCGGGGTCCGCCCTTCTATTGGCGCGCAGGGTAGGGGGATGGCATTAACCAAACATTACCGTAGTGGTTGATTTTGCTGACTTTGTATCGCGACAAACAGGCAAAGCGTGAAAATCGCTACGGTTTTCGAGGGTCAGCGACTCAGCGCGTTGACCAGCAACAGCACGCCCAACACCAGGAAAATCGCGAGGGCGATCAACGAATAGCCCTTCATCCCGGCCGCGCCGCGGGCGCGCATGACGAACAGCAACAGCGCCGCGCCGGCGATGAAATAGGCGAAATACTGCCAGTTCCAGTCCATATCCGCTCCTGCCGCTCCGCGTTGCCGCGATCGTGTCTGGCCTTTGCCAGGCGCGGGAGTATATCTCAGGAATGGCGAAACGCTCGATATCGCGGCGCGGAATGATCGCCCGGCTGGCCGCCGCCGGGGCGGGCGAGATACTCGTGGCCGCCTGCGACTCCAAGCCGCCGATCCGCATCGAAGGCAAGGGCGGCTCTAAGACCAAGACCCGGGTCAGGGTGAAGGTGCTGTACTGACCGGGCGGGCACTCCCGTCGCATCGTCGAGATTTCCCCGAAGGCCGAGATTGAGTATGGTGCGCCGGTCTATCGCGCGCCTGCGCACCGGGTTTGCCCGCTTGGCGGAATTGGTAGACGCAAGGGACTTAAAATCCCTCGGCCGCTAAGGCCATCCCGGTTCGAGTCCGGGAGCGGGCACCATCACTGTGAGTTGTCGTTATCAGGCAATGCTTTGTGACGTTTTACGTAATGAGCTTGCACCAGATAAACGAAAACGACCGCCAACAATGACGAATAAGCCTAGAATCATATTGGCCTCCTTATGTGCGCCGCTGGCCGTGTTTTTGATCCCGATCGTAATGGCACTATATGCCATGGGTCCGCCGGAGATACCTGACGACAACGCTCCGCGCAGAGCTGGTTTAATTTTCTTATTCTTGATCCCAGTTGCCTATCCGATTGTTGCGTTAGCAATGGCAATCGCCGCCCACATCTTGCTTAGGATTGGGAAACTGAACTTGAAGTTTTTGCTGATTGCCTGCGGCTGCTTTAGCTTGGTGGCTGGCGCGATGATCGGATTGCCAAGTCCGTTTGGCCTTAACGATCAGCTAATTGGATTTGGTGTCTTCGGCGTTGTAACGATGCTGTCCCTATCCCTTGGCGTACTATGTTGGTGGTTCTTGGCCCATTTGGGACAAGATAAATTAGCTGGCCGGGAAATTCCTGAAGACGTGTAAAAACGGAATGTGGGAAGGCCTCGCAAGCCAAACAAGTTTCATCGGTCTTCCGGCCATCCCGGTTCGAGTCCGGGAGCGGGCACTAATTTTGAACTCTACCGGCGTGTCCGGTTTCAGTGGTTAGTCACCCCCAATCCGAAGACCGGTATTTGGTCTGCTTCTGACCCCGAGCGCACCAGGCGGCTCGCTTCGGGGCGAAGCGTGGAAGCCGCCTAAGATCTCGTGCGTTCTCGAGCCGAGCGGTAACCCTACTTAAGGATCTCGCTCAAGAATGACAGGGTCCGACGCCATGAATCCTCATCGGCTTTCGCATCGTATTTGAGCGGCAGTTTGAGTTTTTCGCCCTTTTCGGTAGCTTTCGGATTCGTGAAACTGTGGGTCACGCCCGGGTAGGAGACATACTCGAAATCGGCTCCCGCCGCTTTCATGCCGTCTTTGAAGACCTTGAGTTTCTCGGGCTTGATGAACGGATCGCCGGCGCCGTTGAAGACGCGGACCTTTGCCTTCACCCCGCCCGGCTTCGCTTCGATCGTTTGAGTCAGGCTTGCGTGGTAAGCGACCACACCTTTCAAATCGACCCCGGCGCGCGCCATGTCGAGAACGACGTTGCCGCCGAAACAGTAGCCAATGGCAGCCTTTCTTGATGCGTCAACCGTCTCGTGCCGTTTCAAGACCTCATAGGCGGCCTTGAACCGGGCGTGCATAATGCCCTTGGTTTTAATCACTTCTTTGGCGAATGCGCCCGCATCTTTTGGGTGGTCGGCGAGCCGGCCGGTGCCATACATATCCAACGCAAAGGCCGTATATCCTTGCCGCGCCAGCATATCGGCCCGCCGCCGCGCATAGGCATCGTGCCCCCACCATTCGTGAACGACGAGAACGCCCGGCCGCTTACCGGCACGCGCATCGTCATAAACCAGATATCCGGTGAGCTCCCGGTCGCCCACCTTATACGTCACCTTCTCGGACTTGAGCCCCGCATCGGCATCGCCAATGCTCAGACCAAAAACAACCATAACGCCCAATGCTGCTTTCGTGATCCAGCCGAGCATGATGCCTCCTTGATGTTGTCGTCTGCGAAGAACCAGAGCTTTGGTTTCGATGTTAGGCAATCATTCGCGCGCGCGGAAGGTTTTTCCCATTCTGATTAAAAGCCTAGCTCAAAGCTGACCTAACCGGACTTCTGCTCTTGGGAGACTCAACAGGCTTCGTTGGCGGCTATTTTATGAGCGCATCGAAATCGCAGAACGTACGCATTCTCTTACCCATTCTGAGGAAGCGATATAAAAATCATTCAACATCAATGAGTTATTCAAATACGCAAACCACTTAAAATCCCTCGGCCGCTTAGGCCATCCCGGTTCGAGTCCGGGAGCGGGCACCAATTCTGATTTAACCTTTTGATATTATTTAGAATTCTACGGGCTAATTGCCCGCGTTGCTCACAGAGCCACGCAATCTACGATTTATCAGCGTGAATTTTTCGTCGGGTTTCGGTGGCAAGAAAGACGCGATAGTGCCGAATGCACTTTGGCCGCTTTTGACCCATTTCGGTTATGTAGCTCAAGAACAGGGCGCAAACGGCAACTGTTAAGAGCGCGGCAATCGCTCTTATTGACCCATGGCATCACCGAGCCGTCCCTGGGATAGCGCGTGTGTTTCGCTAGGTCCGATCTCGGTTGAAAGGGCCCGATGCGGCAAACGTTTCTAAGCGCACCAAGCTTGCAACGAAAGCGACGGGCGCTTGAGAGCGGCGGATCATCGAACAACATTCCTCACACCATCATTCCCGACCGTTCCATATTGCACAACCGGGCAAGTAATTTTTAACCCTTCGGTTGCATACATTTATACAAATAAAACTTTGCCTACCGGTAAATCCTCTCGAAATTAGAAGCCATCAGAAAACTCTTCATGCCGATTTTTACCAAACTTCAGTTGCTGGCCGGGTTGCTAGCTCTCTTTATCATTGCGCCGGGACACTTGGCGTATAGCGATGATGATTCAGCGCCAATCCTTATCGGTCTCGATGCCGATATGTCGTCGGGGGCCGCGCAAAGTGGGGAGGCGATTCGGCGCGGGGCGCTTGTCGCAATTGACGAGATCAACGCCGCCGGCGGCGTGCTCAATCGACCATTGAAACTCGTGGTAAAGGATCACCGGGGAAATCCCGCGCGTGGTATCGACAATATCGATGCGTTTGCTGAAATGAATGATTTGGTTGCTGTGCTCGGTGGTATTCATACGCCGGTCGCGCTTGCCGAGCTCGATGCCATTCACCGCCACAGGATCATCTATTTGGGACCGTGGGCTGCCGGCACACCGATCGTGGCGAACGAATACGATCCCAACTTCGTGTTTCGCGTTTCTGTTCGTGACGAACACGCTGGTGGCTATCTCATTACGACCGCGCGCAACCGCGGCTTCAAGCGGCCAGGCCTTTTGTTGTGGCAAACCGGTTGGGGCCGTTCCAACGAAAAAGCCATGAAGGCCGCAATGCGGGAAATCGGAATGCAACCCGCAGGCATCGAATGGTTCAACAGCGGCGAACCGAACATGACGGAGCAAATCGAAGCTCTGGTAAAAGACGGAGCCGATGTGATCATGTTGGTGGCAAATCCGACGGATGGTCTCGTGGCGGTTCGCAACATTGCCGAAATGGCTCCGGACCGCAAACTACCGGTTATCTCGCATTGGGGCATCACCGGCGGCAATTTCTACGATCGGGCATCCGCCGATATATCAGCGATTGATTTGACCTTCTTGCAGACGTTCTCGTTTCTCGATCCTCCGTTTCCCGATCGAGCAGAGCGCGTTTTCAAGCGCTATTGCGCTCTCTTCGGGCCTTGCAAATCTGTCAAGGATGTACGGTCGCCCGTCGGTACGGCACATGCTTATGATTTGGTCCATCTTCTTCGCCTGGCTATCGAAAAAACGGGTTCTGTCGATCGCCAGAAGATCAGAGACTCGCTTGAATCACTGCCGACCCATCAAGGATTAGTGCGCGACTATGATCCGCCATTCACGCCAAAGCGCCACGATGCACTAGACGCCAGCGATTTTCGCATCAGCCGATTTGACGACGAGGGGGCAATCGTTCCGGTAGTCGGTCCATGAAGGGGATGTTTCGTTCCAACCGGCTACTGCCGCGAGTACTTATTCAGGTCTTGCCGGCGACTATCGCCGCGCTGCTGGCAATCGGATTTTTTGCGGTCTGGGTGGTTGACCGAATCGCACTTGACGAACGTCAGAACCGTCTGGAACGCCTCGCTGCACAATCCTCGACAGCAGTAGCGCTCACTTTGCAGGGCATCATCGATACCGCCCAGACCCTGGCGACAAATGACTTGGTGATCAATAGTCTGGTTGATGTTAGCGAGCGTGATCGCTACATCCCGACTCTCTTCCACTCGCTCCGTGTTCCTGGTTCAGCAGACGCGCATGTGACCCTGGCCGACTATCGTGGGCGGCCGATCGCCTCCAATGCGCCGAAAGTGACGTTTGTTGATGCCCCCTGGATCGACGATGTCATGGCAGGGCAGCGGTTGGTCGAAACGACGTCGAGAGGCATGATGGTGGCTGTTCCGGTGTCTTTCTCGAACCTCCCCGAAGGCATTATCGTTATTGAATTCGATGCCAACGGTTTCGCTGACCTGGTGAAGCTGCCGATCCAGGCCGACGCCTACACGATCATGACCGCGGATGGCGCGGTTATTTATTCCTCGGACGCAGCCTTCATTCCCGCGTCGCGCGGCGCAGCGATCACCAGCGCGAATGAAGGGTGGGTATGGGCAGAAACGACGGTGCGGGGTTTTCCGAGCCTGCGGCTCGTCGTTGCCGATACTGTCGCGAACGCACTCGTTTCGGCGCGGCAGCAACAGATCTTTCTTTTGTTGGCAATCGTGCTGAGCATTGTCGCCGTTACCATCGGAATCGTGGTTACGGCGATTAAAGTCGTCAAACCGGTCATCGGTTTCGTGAAGGACGTCGAACGGGTCGGAGAGTCGGCGGACCTGACCTACGAGATGAAGTCAACAGGCGCTGATGAATTTCGAACGCTCACCGCAGCTTTTAACAACATGCTCACACGGATCGAAAGTGCGACTCGGTCGAGCGATCATGTCGACAGTATTCTGAACTCGATGAACGAGTTCATGCTCGAGGTATCCCCTCGCGGGAGAATTCGTTCGGGCAATCGGGCAATTGCGCAAGCGCTTGGTTGCAATGTCGAAGAACTGCCGGGTTGGCATGTTTCTTCATTTCTATCAGGCGAATGGGCCGACGTCGTCACGCTCATCAACTCTTACAATTCGACGGTTGAGCGCGTATTGACCACCCAGAAAGATGAAAAGATCCCGGTTCTCATCTCGGTTTCCGAGCTAGATCGAAGGAACCGGAGGTCGAAGAATCTGATACTCGTTCTCAAAGACATTACCGAGCAAGTCCGTGCCAAGAGAATTATCGACCAACAGATCAGTGAACTGGAACGGTCGAACACCGACTTGGAGCAGTTTGCCTATGTCGCCTCTCATGACCTCAAAGCCCCATTGCGTGCCATCGACCATCTGGCGCAATGGATCGAAGAAGATGTCGCCGATCGAATGTCTGAGACGAGCCGCGATCATATGACGTTGCTCCGCGGAAGGGTGAGCCGCCTCGAAGCGCTCCTGGATGGGCTATTGCAATATGCACGCGCCAGCGACGGTAAAGCGGACATTTCGTGGATCGACACGCAAGTGCTTGTTACCGAGACCGTTGAGTTACTCAACCCGCCAGATTCCATCCAGGTCAAAATAGCGGCCAATTTGCCCCGGCTGCTCTCCAGCCGGGCGCCATTGCAGCAGGTGTTCCACAATTTGATCGGCAACGCGATAAAGCACAATGACTGCGACCAAGGTGTAATCGAGATTACTGGCCAGGACCTAGGGTCACATTGCGAGTTTACGGTGCGTGACGATGGCCCGGGTATTCCGGAACAGCATCACAATCGAATTTTCCAGATGTTCCAGACGCTGAAGCGGCGCGACGAGGTTGAAGGAAGTGGCATCGGCCTCGCCGTGGTGGAAAAGCGGGTGCGCACTTATGGCGGCACTATTTCGATTGGCTCGCAATCAGGAAAACGAGGTGCTGCCTTTCGCTTCACCTGGGTTAAGCATGACTCGCTGGAGGAGGGCAAACATGCCGCATAGTCAGGTGACGTTTTTGCTGGTCGAAGATGACGACGTCGATGTGATGTGTCTACAACGCGCATTTCGCGAGTTGGGAATTGCGAACCAATTGGTTGTAGCTAACGACGGTATCGAAGCACTCGAGATGCTGCGTGGAGAAAACGGATACGATCCAATTCCCAAGCCCTATATCATTTTGCTTGATCTGAACATGCCGCGAATGAACGGCACCGAATTCTTAACCGAACTGCGTAAAGATCCGGCAATCAAACACTCTGTCGTGTTTGTCCTAACCACGTCGGACGATGAGCAAGACAAGATCAACGCATACGAACACCATGTAGCGGGATACATCGTTAAGAGCGAAGCAGGGCGATCATTTCAGCCAGCCCTCGAAATGCTCGATCGTTACTGGCGTGTCGTCGAGCTACCATCGGAATGAGCGATCCAATCAATGTTCTGTTCGTCGAGGATGACAATATTGATCGCATGATGGTTGGGCGGACACCAACATTCGAGACGCACGTTTCATTTTTGATGCCTGCTATTGGTCGTATCGGCCGCACAGTCAATAGTGCCAACCGCAGCAATGACATTTGCATGGTGAGGGCCAGCGCGTGGAAAGCGCGCCGTCGGCCGTCTTATCCCGGCCAGAGGGCGGTTTGCGGATGGAACTGCGACCAGGCGAACCAGAACGCCTCATGGCTTCCGAGATCGGAACCGTCCGCATCGACGGCCCGTATACCACCGGCGTCCAGCTTCAATCGGACGTTTTCATAGGCGATCACGTCGCCTTTCTTCAATGCCAGGAATGCCTTGCTCCGCTGAAAGGCCACCGGCTTGCCGGACGCCGTGATCACGCCGATGACGTCCTCGTGCACGGGCAATCGCGGATCGACGTCACCGATCGGGAATATCGGACCGTCGGCATCCCGGCCGTTGCGGAAATCGGGGTCGCGGCCAAGCGCCAGCGCTTCGACCAGCACCGTCGTCTCGGGGTGCGCTTTCTTCCACGTCCCCCAGTCGGTCGTCACGACGGTGGTTTGCTTCAGTTGCAGTTTCTTCTCCGCAAGGGGCCCTGTCACCGCGTTGCCCAGGAAGGTATCGAACACCGAATAGGTATTGATGTCGTACATCACCTTGTTCGACCGGATGAGCAGTCCCGACGTGCGCAGGATCGGCCGCTCGATTCCCTCGGGCATCCCGTCGGTAAAATAGGCCTGCGCCGCACCGCACAAGGTGCAATAGGGAATGCCAAGATGCCGTCCGCCCAGCGTGTCGTTGACCATCTCGCGCACTTCCATGATGCGCCGCGGATAGGCCCGGTATTCGCCGTTTACCGCGATGCCGAAAACGATGTCGTCGTCTTTCAGCCAGGCGGCGTCTTTTGCGCTGCTCACCTTGGGATTATCCGCCGCGGGAATGCATCTGCACGGTTCATCCGTCGTATCGTATTTGCGGTTGTCGATTAGCACGCCGCCCCAGGAGACGAGCCGCCAATCGATATCGCCCTTGACGAAGATCTTGTCCCAGCCCGGCACGAAACCCGTGAAGATGGTTCGCTTCGCCGGCAAATAATCAGGCGGCGCCGGGATATCCCACGCGATGAGATGGTCGGTTACGACCCCCCAACGATTTTGATTCGGCGGCTCGATATCCAGTAGCTCGGCGGCCGAAACGGTGAGGATCGCGCTCAACTCCCCTCCGGGGATAAATCGCATCAAATCGCTGATAAGCCAGGCGATCCGGGGGTCTTTCGACTTGGTGATTTTGTCCAGAGCGATCATCTGATCTTTTTCCCAGGACGATTGGATCACGCTGTCGATGAAGACCACCTTTACGGCGGATTGTAGCTCCTTGGACAACGGGCCTTTCGGCACCGCCGGCGGTTTGCCGAATTCCTTGATCACATAGTCCGGCAGCGCCGCCGCTTCCTGAGCCCGCAGAGCAGCGGCGCAGAACAGAGAAAACGCCACCAACGACGCAACGAAAAGGATGTGGGACCTGGAGCTGATTGCCGATGCCATGGATGGGCCTTTCCCGTGCCTGTTTGATCCTCAAGACGGAAAAGCCGTCCAAGAGTTCGCCTGTGCCACCCGCGGCGGGCAGCCCGGAAAGACCGGGTCTCAACCGAAAAACAGAGCACACCGCGTTACGGTCGATTGTGGCTTCAACCCTGCGCAACGCCAATCACGATGCATAAGCATTCGGTGAGCATCGGTGATGGAATTTCTATAGTTCGCACCGTGGCGGCGGTATCGATTCCTCTTCAACGTGTGCCCCCGGACCCGGTCCATTCCGACCCCGGAACTTGCACTCTTCCCGGTGTCGGTGCTTTGATTATGTCTCGCACGTTGCAAAACATCGTTGCGACTCTCCGTTACCGCGTCGCGAAAGGCGTGCCGGACGGACAAAACCAATAAGAATTAAAAAAATGAAACGACACATAGGGAGCACTGAACCATGTTTAGGAGGACCTTTTTCACAGTCGTTGCGAGTGCCGTTAGCGGATTTGCACTCAGCTTGACGGGCATTGGGGCCGCCAATGCCGTTGACTTCAAAGGCGAGCGGATCACGATCGTCGTGCCCTTCAACGAGGGCGGGGGCACCGATAGCCTCACGCGGTTTATGCAGCCGTATTTCGAAAAATACTTGCCGGGCAAACCGAAAATAATCGTGCTGAACAAACCCGGTGCGGGCGGCATCATCGGCGGCAACTACTTCACACAGAAAGCCAAGAACGACGGCACCTGGGTGATGGCGCTGTCGACGTCGACCATCTTCAACTATGTCCTGCGCGATCCGCGCGTGAAGTTCTCGATTCCCAATTGGGTTCCGATCCTGTTGGCGCCGCGCGGCAACATGATCTACACCCACGAGAAACTCGGGGTGCATAAGGCCAAGGGCATCAAGGCCAAAGTCGAGGCCTTGAGGAAAGTCCCGGTCGAGGAGCTGGTATTCGGCGGCAAGACCCCGACATCGTCGGCGATCAACAAGCGCATCGCGCTCGCGTCGATCGGCGTCAGCGTGAAAAACGTTTGGGGCATGAAGGGCAACGGCCCGATGGCGCTTGCGTTCGAGCGTGGCGAATTCACGATCAATTTCGACAATTCGCTGTCCTATTTGAACAATCGCAAGGCGTTGATCGAAAAAGGCTTGGCGCAGCCGTTGTTTACCCTTGGCGCTCCGGACGCGAGCGGTAAATGGGGCCGGGATCCCGTCCATCCGAACACACCGACGATCTATGAGTTCTACAAAGCCGTGCACGGTAAGGATGTCTCGGGCGGCATGGGTTCCGCGCTGGACTCGCTCGTTCAACTCGGCGTCGGCGCCAACAAGTCGTTCCATCTCCCAAAAGGGACGCCGGACGATGTCGTAAAGGCGTGGCGGGACGCGGCCCGCAAGATGTTCAAGGATCCCGATTTCGCGAAGCGGAAAAATGTGATCCTTGGGCCGTATGATGCAACCATCGGCGAGCCTGCGAGAAAGCTCATCCACAGCAAGCTGAAGCTTCCCGACGAAGCGAAGGACTGGCTCAAGGGCTTTGCGAAAACGCGTTACGGCGTCGAGCTCAAATTCGAACCCCGTGTGAATTAGGGGAATTAAGAAACGAACTTGAACCTTCCTGAAGTTCGCATCTGATCATCCTCGATGGTCGCGGAGTGCATCCGGAAAAGGGGCGTTCCCGACCTTCGGGGATTTCTTTCGGACAAACGATTGTTACTGCCGTAATCCTTTCCGCTATTGGGCTGACAGGGCTCCCGGGACGGAGCCGCGTCTCCTCTATTGGTTACTTGCAGACCATTCAGGTCTTCCGAGTTCGAGTCTCCGAGCGGGTGCAAATTTGTGAAAATTACAGCGCTAGGATTTAACGCTCGAATGGGCCCACGACGACGGCCGATGCCTAGTCCGCTAATCACCATTTTTCACCGGCCGCCATTGGGAAATTCAATGTCACTGATTTTGGAGATAGCGTTTGATCGGCCCATCATCCCAGACCTGAACTTCGATGAATCGGTCGTAGCGCATCGATGTATCCATCTTCCAACGATCGCCGGGCATTCCGAACGTCGCGACCACATCTTCAATCTCCTCCAGCGTGAATACGCGGCCGTGATATGGCTTCCTATGATTCGAATGCTCATCCCGTAATGCTATCTGGAGGCTGGCCATACTGTCCGGATAGGTGAAGGTCAGTATGTTCGGTGGAAACGCTTTTACCGGTATCACTAAGGACTGTGGGCGGGATAGGTCTTTCCCGTCTGCGAAATCGCCTAGAAAAAAATAGGCCGGGCGTTCGAGTCTTGTGGAACCGAGTTTCCGCCTGCGTTCGTGGAGGAGCCAGTCTTCCACCGCTAGCCGTCTTTGCAGATAGTCGGCTTTGATCGTCCGTTTGCCCGTTGCCCGAATCTCGTCAAGTATCGATTCCGCATCCGGTACCGGTAGCTCGCATAGGTTCTGGAACGCACCGCGGTCAGGATCGTAGTTGTGAGTCATGACCTCTGGAATGGTGATCATTCGCCGATCTTATGCCGTCGGCTTGAGATCGCAATACGTGATTTTGGCAATCAACAAACCTGGGAATGAAGCTGGCTAGGCATCTGGCCTCGGAGACTATCTGGAAACAACAGTTGAGATTCTGGAACCTGTTTCCCAGTGATCCGGACAGCAATTTGGTTTGATGGTCCGCGACCGGGTTGCGTCCTGGGCGGATTTGCCGGAGAAACGACGTTTGGTCCGCTACGCGATAGAGGGAGTAAATGCATGTCAGAATTACGGAACACCGCAGACATCGAACAAGCGCGCGCCGATGCGGAAGCGCATTTCTGGCCGCATTCCCAACAGGCCGGCAACCTGTCAAAGGAAACCGGCGTACAGCTCGTGACCGGTGGTCAGGGGGTCTGGGTCGAAGACGGGGACGGTGAGCGTTGGTTCGACACCCTTTCCGGTCTGTGGCTGGTCAATGTGGGTCACGGCCGGCGGGAGATCGCCGACGCTGTCTACAAGCAGATGACGACGCTGGCGTTTTCCCCGAACGATACCGTCAGCCCGGTTACGGCGGCGCTCTCCGCCAAGCTCGCAGAGTACTCCGGCGATGACCGCGCGCGGGTCTACTATGTGAGCGGCGGGTCGGAAGCGAATGAAACCGCGCTCAAGATCGCCAAGAACTATCACCACCTCAAGGGCGAGCCGAACCGATGGAAGGTGATCAGCCGGCGCGGGTCCTATCATGGCGCGACACTCGCCTGCACCAGCCTCGGCCGTGGCGGACCCGGCGGCGGCAGTGTGCCGGCGGAATTCGGACCGCTGGTGCCCGGCAATGTTCACGTGGCGCAACCCGCCCCGTATCGCTGCCACCTGTGCGCCGGCGCGGGCGACTGCACTCTCGAATGTGCGGCCGATGTCGAGCGGGCGATCCAGCATGAAGGACCGTCGACCGTCGCGGCGGTGATCGCCGAGCCGATCTCGGCGGCTGCCGGCATCCACGTCCCGCATCCCGAGTACTGGCCCAAGCTTCGGGAAATCTGCGACCGCTACGGCGTGTTGCTGATCGGCGACGAGGTCATCACCGGTTTCTGCCGCACCGGCAAGATGTTCGCCCTGGACCACTGGGGGGTAAAGCCGGACATCCGCACCGTCGCCAAGGGCCTGACCAGCGGTTACATTCCGATCGGCGCCGCCATCGTGAGCGGCAACGTCGCCGACGCCTTCCTCGGCGCGGACGACCAGACGTTCAAGCATCTCATCACGTTCGGCGGCAATCCGGTCTCCTGTGCGGCCGCATTGGCGAACCTGGAGATCATGGAGACGGAGAACATGGCGCAGCGATCCGCCGAGATGGGCGACTATCTGTTCGAGCGCCTGCGGACGTTGCGCGATCATCGGATCGTCGGCGACGTTCGCGGCGGTAAGGGCCTCCTCTGTGTCCTTGAACTCGTGAAGGACAAGGAGACGCGGGAGCCGTTCCCGAAAGCGGCGAATCTCGATCGGCTCGCCGTCGAGACGATGCGCGAGAACCGTATGCTCGGCCGCGCCGGCAGCGTCATCCCCATCGCACCGCCGCTTTGCATCACGCGCGACGAGATCGACGACGCCGTGACCCGGTTGGGCCGGGTTCTGGACACCCTGGAGGAGAAGCTCTCGGACTTTTTGGACTAGAAGCAGCGCCGTCCGCGTCAGGCGATCGAATTCCAGCTTTGGATCGGACCCTCCCCAGATAGGGCGGTCACTCCCTCTTGCGGTCCGTCATCGGAGCGGCGGGGTGTCGAACCACTCGATTGATCGGTATGGTTTGCGACAGTACCGGATGCAGTAATTGCTCAGGACGAAATGAGGCCACGCTCCTTTAACTTGGCCCGCATGAAAGCGTCGAGGCCGCCCGCCATCAAGATTTCAAAGGGTGGCGTGCCTTCCTCCCAAGCCTCCGCATGAAGCGTTTCGCCACTATCGAGATTCTTCACCTCTCCCGTGACGATATTAACTTCGATGCGCTGGCCCTCTTCAACAAACGCTGTAACACCCGGTGCGACCAAAGTCGGCAGACCGGTATTGACCGCGTTGCGTAGATGGATGCGGGAAACCGATTCTGCAAGAACCACGGCGAGTCCCAACGCTTTAAGGGATTGTGATCCGTTGCGGCTTGAACCGCAGCCGAAATTGATGCCTGCGACAAGGATATCGCCTGGCTGCACCTCGGATACCGCCCAGCCGGGACGATTGGCTTCCATGCAGAATTTCGCCGCTTCCTCCGGCGAAATGCCGGGGTTCGCCAGCACGCGGTGGCCCGGCATCATGAAATCGGTGCTGATATGATCGCCGAATTTCCAGACGCGCCCGGTCCTTATTGTTTCCATCGCTTGTCTCCTTTCGGCCGCCTTACAAGTATTCCCTGGGGTCGACGATCTCTCCCGCAATCGCGGATGCCGCCACTGTCGCCGGGCTTGATAACCAGACATGCGAGAGCGGGCTTCCCATTCGGCCTTGGAAATTGCGGTTGCTGCTCGAAATGCACGTTTCCCCGTCGCCTAGCACGCCGAGATGCCCGCCATAACATGGTCCGCAGGTCGAGTGCTCGACGAGGGCGCCGGCATTGAGTAGCGTTTCCAGGTATCCGGCTTTGAGCGCTTCGCCGAAAACTTCCTGCGAAGACGGGCTGACGAGCATGCGCACGTCCGGGTGGACTTTCTTGCCCTTCAAAACGCGCGCCGCAACTTCCAAATCCTCCAACCGAGCATTGGTGCAGGATCCGAGGAATGCCTGGTCAACCTTGACCCGCTCACTCTGAACGCTCTCGACCGGAACCCCATTGCCGGGATCGCCGGGCCGCGCCACCATTGGCGTAAGGTCGCTCAGGTCGAATTCATATTCGGCGGCATAAGACGCATCCGGGTCCGCCGTCACATGTTCGTAGGCGCGGTCCACTCGGTCTTGCAGGAACGCATCGGTCTTTTCGTCCGCTTCGAACAAGGCGAACTTCGCACCGACCTCGACTCCCATATTGGTGACCGTCCAGCGCTGCGCCATGGTCATCTGGCTTGCCACGGGGCCGACATATTCGACCGATCGATAAAGCCCGTAATCGGTGCCCAGTTCGCTCGCGACCTGGAGGATGACGTCTTTCCCGACACACCAGGAAGGCAAGGTGCCGTTCAGGATGACGCGCACCGATTCCGGAACGCGGAACCAGAGCTCGCCGAAGGCAAGTACGTGGACCGAATCAAGATTGGCATTTGTCACGCAGGCATTGAAGACACCGCCGGCCGTCGAATGGGAATCGCATTGCGCGATCAATTCGCCCGGCGCATACATGCCGTTCTCCGCGAAAACCTGATGCAGGATACCGCCGCGGCCGTATTCGAAGTAGTTCTTGATGTCGTATTTCTTGATCAGCCGGCGCAGTTCCTTGACCTTGTTCGCGGCGGCGATAGTCGGGGGCGGCGCCTGATGGTCGTCGACCATGAAAACCTTTTCCCTGTCCCACACGCGGTCGACGCCGAGTTTCTCCAGTTCAGGCAACCTGTGGCCGCTTGTCGCATCGACCTTGCACCAGACATATTGACCCGGCGTGACGGAATCCGCTCCCGCATGTGCGGCCAGGACCTTCTCCGCGATCGTCATGCCCATAGCGATCTCCTATCCGTTTTCCCGTGGCGATCGTCAATCCGCTTGATCAACGGCGTAACGCTTCTCTAGGTCGTAAATCTCGGGCAGTCCCAATATGCTCGTCACCGAATTGAAGCGGTCGTTGTCGCGCGGTTCGCCGATGCCGCGGCCCTCTTTGAGATGACGCAGCGCCTGACAAACAGCCGCATAGGACAACGCGTGACCGCCTCCGGTAATCATGATCTTGAATCCCCGCGATGCCAGATCTCCGGCGGGAACCAGGCTTCCGTTGTAGAGGCAGGGCAGACCCTGTTCCACCAAGCGTTTCGTGTAGGTATCCAAATCGTCGAGCGTCTTGATCCCGTCGACGAAGACCATATCCGCCCCCGCCGCGTAATAGGCTTCGGCGCGCTTGATCGCATCCTCCCAGCCGTTTGGGGCAACCGCATCGGTGCGGGCGATGATCACCAATCCCGGGTCGTTCCGGGCATCCAATGCCGCCTTTATCTTCTGAACATGCTCATCCATGGGCACGCATTCTTTGCCCTCGAAGAACCCGCAACGTTTCGGGAAGATCTGGTCTTCCAGATGCATCGCTGCCGCGCCGGCTGCCTCATACTCCCGCACGGCCCGCTGGGCGTTGATCGCGTTGCCGTAACCCGTATCGGCATCGGCGATCACCGGCACCTCCACGGCGTTGCTGATGTATCCCAGGTTGGCCGCCATTTCAGCCATGCTGGTCAAGCCGACATCGGGCAGGCCGAGCTGCGCGGATGTGCCGTGTCCGGTCATGTAGACAGCTTGGGCACCGTGTCCGGCGGCGATTATCGCGGTAAATCCGTCGTATACGAAAGGCGCCAGGACCATACCGTTGGCCATTGCTTCCCGAAGTTCCGCGCCACGACCGCTCATTGGGAAGGCTCCTTGTTTGCGTTGAGATCGTATCGTTGCTCCAACGCGTAGATTTCAGGAACACCGAGGATATCGTTCACGGTTTCCCCTTCGGCGGGCGGACCGAACTGTGAGACGGTCTGGCGTGTGGTCCCGCTGCTGTTGAGTTCCTGCATGGCCGCCGACGCACTCTTGAAGACGGCGTGGAGCGAAAGCCCAGCCATGATCTGTACCTTGAACCCCATGCTTCCCGCTTCCTCGGCGGTGACAAGGCCACCATTGTAAAGACAGGGGATATCCTTCTTCGCCAGTGCGCGGCTATAGGTTTTGAGTTGGTCCAGCGTCCTGATCCCGTCGACAAAGACGAGATCGGCGCCGGTCTCACGATAGGCTCTTGCCCGCGCCAAGGCGTCTTCCCAGCCGTTTGGGGCGAGCGCGTCCGTTCGCGCAATGATCACCGTATCCGGATCGGTTCGCGCGTCCAGGGCGGCGCGGATCTTTTGAACATGCTCTTCCAACGGAATGACTTGCTTGCCTTCCATGAAGCCGCATTTTTTCGGGAAGACCTGGTCCTCGATATGGAACCCTGCGACACCGGCGCGCTCATACTCGCGCACGGTACGGCGGACATTGATGATGTTGCCGTATCCCGTATCCGCATCGGCAATGACCGGGAGTTCCGTCGCGCGGCAAATATGTTTCAAGTTCTGCGCCATCTCGGTCTGGGTAATCAGCCCGACATCGGGGTAGCCGTAGCGCGCCGCCGTGCCAAAGCCGGTCACATAGACCGCATCAAACCCGGTGTGCTCCACCGCTTTCGCAAACAGTGCGTTATAAACACCCGGCGCTAGGACGATGCCTTCATCCATCAGGTGCCGTAACCTCGATGTACGCCGCATACCGGTGCCTCTCATTTTTGTTTCGGTCAGCCGCGGCTATTCTTCCGCGCATCCCTGAGCGTAGCGCCTTCCAGCCGGACGGCACAAATCAGCGGGCCTCCCGTGTTTACCTCTGTTTCGTACCGGCCGAATTGCGGTGCTGACGGCTACGGACATTGCGCCATATCTGGCCCAGCGGGTCTGGGACTTCCGGGAGATGAGCCGGATTGTCTTTTGGGCCGGTCCGCGGGCATCGCGGCGGGTCCGCATCGCTACTCTGGTCGCAGGCTTCGGCAAATTTGCCGACGTGATAGCATGTGGCGTCCGCGCGAATGCGAACAATGCTTTTGATTGAAGAGAGGAAGAGTATATGACGGTACGAACGGACCCGAGACCGGACCTGCCGACGCTGTTCCGGCCGAAAGAGGGCCGAAATGCCGCGTTGAGGAAGAGCCTCTCCGGCACGGAACTGGTCGTTGCGCCGGGGTCCTATGATTGCATCACCGCGCGCCTGGTCGAGCAGGCCGGGTTTCCCGCGACATATGTGACCGGCTCCGGTGTTTCGCTCTCCGCATTGGGCGCGCCCGACGTCGCGCTGATGTCGTTCGACGAAGTCATGGACCGGATCAAGCGAATCGCGGACAGCGTTTCGATCCCCGTTATCGCAGACGTCGATACCGGATACGGCGGCCCTCTCAACATTGCGCGTACCGTGATGGAGATGGAGCGGTCCGGAATCAGCGCAATCCAACTCGAAGACCAAGCCTGGCCCAAGAAATGCGGCCATGAACCGGGCCGCAAGCTGGTCTCCGTCGAGGAAATGTGCGGGCGCCTGAAGGCCGCGGCCGATGTCCGCCGTGATCGGGACTTCATCATCATCGCGCGGACCGACGCCCGCAGCGACCTCGGTATCGAAGCGGCGCTGGAGCGGGGCGCGACCTTTGCGGAGAATGGGGCTGACGTCGTTTTCGTCGAATCGCCCGAGAGTGAAGAGGAGATGGCGCGGGTCGCGAGCACGCTGTCGGTGCCGGCGCTCGTCAACATGGTCGAAGGCGGCAGGACGCCCTTGCTTCCGGCAAGCAAACTGGAGGCGCTGGGCTTTCGCCTCGCGATCTATCCGAATTCGCTCACCAGGCTGATCGGAAAGGTCGGGGCGGACCTCATGCAAAGCCTCCGCCGTGATGGGCACACCCAGAACATGAGCGACAGCATGCTCGATCACCGCGAGCTGTGGAATCTCTTCGACTATCCGCGTTGGGTCGAGACGGAAGGGCGCCTGTCTTAAACGGGATCGACGAAGTGGGGAAACGTGCCCAATCCGATCTTTCACGGACATCATTGCTGTTGGTGTAACCTCGTCGTATGACCCAATTCGACAAAACCGCAGATCACCGCATCATCAACGCGCGCGGGCCCTTCACGCCGCTCGGCGTCTCCCGTTCCCCGGAACCGGTCGCTTTGGCCGTCGCTCAGGCGCTACAGAACTTCGCTGATATTTCAGCGCTGCAAGAGGCGGCGGACACGGCCTTGAGGGAGTATGCCGGTTCGGAAGCCGGGACCGTCGTGCATTGCGCCGCGGCGGGGATAACCCTGGCCGTGGCGGCGGCCATGACCGGGTCCGATCCGGCGCGGGTTGCAGCACTGCCGTCGACGGCGGGACTTCGGAATCGCGTCGTCCTTCCCGCCGGACACGCCGTGAACTACGGCCACCCGCTGGAGCAGGCGATCAGGCTCGCCGGCGCGACTCCCGTCTTCGCAGGCGACGCGGCCAATTGCCCGACATCGGAAATCGCGCGGGAGATTGCGCATCCGGATGTCTGTTGCCTGCTGCTTGTCGTCTCTCGTTTGACCGAAGGGGCACCGATTGATCTCGATGCCGCGGTCGCGGCGGCGCGTGACGCAGGTGTTTCCGTGGTGATCGATGGGGCCGCCCAGATTTTCAGGGCGCGCCAGTTGATCGCAGCCGGCGCCGACCTGCTAATCGTCAGCGGGCAGAAGTATCTGGGCAGTCCGACGGCTGGCCTGGTGTTCGGCCGGACCGACTTGGTTGCCGGCGTCAGGGCGCAGGACAAGGGCATCGGCCGGGGCATGAAGGCGTCGAAGGAAGCTCTGTGCGGCGTCATCGAGGCGTTCGAACGCTGGAAGGTCCGGAACGAACGGTCATGGGCCGATGATCAGGCCGATAAGGTTTCCCGTCTCATCGAGAGGCTCGGCCGGCTGGCGGGGGTCGTCGCGACCAGCGAACCGGACACGACAGGCGCACCGTTTCATCGTGCGTGCTTGAAGATCGACCCGTCGCGGGCGCGTCGCACCGCGGCCGAAGTAGCCAATGAATTGAGGGCAGGCTCGCCGCCGATCTGGGTGATGGACCACCGTGCCGCCAATGATGAGATTCTGCTTGAGCTGGTGCCGCTTCGACCCGACGAGTTGGACGTGCTGTCGGAACGGCTGTCCGAGATTTTGAGCTGATCGGAATGTGCCAGCTTGATGATGCCCGCGAGCTGATAGGCGCAGGAATGCCAAAGCTAGGACGTTCGGCTATTCGCCGGGCAACCGCATCCGCGCGATGGCGATGCCTTTCTCCCCGGCAACGGAATAGAGCAGATAGAGAAATTTGCCATCGTCGAAGACGGCCGGGTCGCGAAGCTCGCGCACGGGTTCCGGCGCAAGCCCGCGGACCGACGGGCGAAGCGCCAGGTTGCCGCCCTCGTAATCCCGTTCGGGTTCGAGCACGTCAATCGGTGTGCTTGCTTGCCAGTCTTCCCAGTTCGGCGTCAGATCGACCACGCTGAGTAGAATGCGCTCGGGCGCATCGCCGACCCGTGTGTAGAAGACGAATAGCCGGTCGCCGCGCACCAATAGTGCGGCATGCCGCATAGCCGCCTCGAACAAGCCGCTGGGCCCGTTTTCGAAGGCGCTCAATCCGTCGCGCGAGCGGTAGAGCACGCCGGGCATGGCAATCGAGTAGAACCAGTCGCGATACCGCACGGTGCGCATATAGGGTCTACCGAGAACCTCTTTCCGTGCTTCGAAATCGAGGCCGTCCCCGGAGACGGCGGCGCGCGTGAACTGCGTTTGACCCGTGCGGCTCGGTTTGTCGCCGCCATGGTAATAGAGGCAGATGCGCTGTTGGTCGTGATCGATGCGGACGTCGGGCGAGGCGATGTGACCCTCAAAATGGCTTTGCTCTAAAGGCAGGACGCCTGGCTCATGCATGCGCCAGGGACCGGTCAGCGTGTCGGCATATGCGAGGCGGATATACCGCCCGTCATGATGTCCGAAATAGAGATAGTATCGGCCGAGCGGCCGAGGGACCCATGCCGGCACTTCGATAAGCGATGGCCCGTTCACGTTGTCGCCCATCCGCGAGTCCATGTCGGGCCGGATAATCGGGCCGTCACCCAGCCGCTCGATTTGTATCGTCATGGTGCTGCCTTACCGTTTCGCGCCGTTCGTCTTCCCGCGTCGACTTTGTTTCGGATCGGCCCATCGCAAGGGCCGCCGAGTCAATCTGAATCCGCACGGTAAGTTATTCCTGACTGCGCCGTCTCACAAAATACGCAGGCACAACGCCAGCTTGGTTAGGGGTTGTTGGTAAGTGTTTCGAAGTCGCAGAGCTCACATGTTTGGATGAAAGCGAAAGCGGTCCTATCGTGTTTGATATCCCATTGGCTCAATTTGTGGGGTCACGTGGGGGTCGCTCAAGCCGTCGCGAATACGGGCAACATCTCTTGCCGGTGGCGTGCCATAGAGCCGAGCATACTCGCGGCTGAACTGAGATGGCGATCCGTATCCGACCGCGAAACCTGCGTCGGCGGCATCATACCCGTCGACCAACATGAGGCGCTGAGCTTCCATCAGCCGCAGCCGCGCCCGATAATTGACCGGGGTTGTCCCTACGACCGATTTAAAGTGTTGGTGAAATGTGGAGGGACTCATCCCCGCTGCCGATGCAAGCTCTTCGATCGTTATCGGTCGGCGATACTCTTCGCCCAACAGCTTGATGGAGCGCTGGATGTTTGCGAGTCGGCTGTTCGTTGTGCATATCTGGCGAAGTGCATCGCCGGACGGTCCAACAAGGATGCGCCAGATGATTTCCCGTGACACAAGCGGCGAAAGTGCATCGCGGTCGCATGGCGAATTGAGCAGTACCACCAGGCGCGCGAACGCATCGACGAGTTCGGGAGTGGTCGCGCCAAGCGTCAACCCCTCCGCGCCCGGCGTATCGACCTGAACGGGGGTCTGGGCCGCCAACTCGGCGACCATCAGGAGGTCGATGTCCATTCGCACGCACAGAAATGGTTGAACGGGTGACGCCTCGATCACTGCGCCGAGAACCGGCACGTCAAGTGCGCCGAGCAGGAAGTTCGACGCGTCGTAACGGATGTAACGGTCGTCCAGTTTCACTTCCTTTGCACCCTGGGCGACGAAGCATACCGTTGGTCGATAAAGTACCGGAACGGGCAGGGTAGCGACAGAGGATCTGATGATGCCGATCCCTGCGGAAGGATGCTCGTAGATGCCATCTTCAGGCGCGAGCCCCTTAAGCGTTTGGATAAATTCTGAATTCGTACGCATATGTTCCCTTGGGCAGTACATCCGCTGACGGACGACGAGAGTCGGTTCTCGTAGGATCATGCAAGGATATCGGACGAACGGTCTACCGTATCAAGGCACGCGATTGCTATCCGTTTCGGCAGGCGAGCAGCACTCGCTGGTGAATTTACGAAACGGAGAAATTTGTAATGTCCAATCAGACGAAGACTTGGTTGGTGACCGGTGCGACACGAGGCATCGGGCGCGAAATCACAGCGGCGGCGCTGGCGAACGGCGCAAACGTCGTCGCGACAGGTCGGCGGATAGAATGCCTGCAGGAGAGCTTTCAAAGTGAGGGCGGCCGCCTCCTAGCTCTCTCTCTCGATGTTACCGATGCCGCCCAGGCCAGGGATACCGCCGCGGCGGCCGAAGCGCGTTTCGGCCGTATCGACGTCCTTGTGAACAATGCGGGTTTCGGCCAGTTGGGCCATTTCGAGACGGTCTCCCGCGAGCAAATTGAGGATCAATTCGCGACAAACGTATTTGGATTGATGTCGGTAACACGCGCCGTATTGCCCATCATGCGCCGGCAGAATGCCGGATATATCATCAATCTGTCGTCAATCGGCGGATTTCACGGCTTTGCCGGTGCCTCGGTCTACTGCGCCAGCAAATTCGCCGTGGAAGGTTTCTCGGAGAGTCTGGCGCTCGAACTCGCCGAACTCGGAATTCGCGTCACAATCGTTGAACCCGGATTCTTCCGAACGGACTTTTTGGAATCGAATGCCGTTCGCTACGGCAATGAAGCAATCGAGGGTTACGGCGATCTCGATTCCGCGCTCCAACGTGAATATGGCGGATACAGCCGCAATCAGCCGGGCGACCCTGCCGCCCTGGCGAATCTTGTCGTCGAAATCGCGGACCATCCGGACCCGCCGCAAAGGCTGCCCGTAGGCAGCGACGCTCTGTCTATGGCACGCGCTGCGCTTGAGCGAACGAAATCGGAGGTCGAGGCGTGGGCACCAAAATCCGCCAGCACTGATTTTCAGCCAGAGGAGGCTTGAGACACATGACTGCGGTACATCGAGCCGGGCTCGTAGCTGCCGTTGTACTGGCGGCGGTGTCCGCGAGCGCGCAAGCGTTGGAAAGTGTCGAAGCGGGACACCGTGCCGCGGTCGAGCAATCGTATGCGGCTTGGCACGTACCGAGTTGGAGCGAACGGATTAAGAGATTGAGGCGCGGGTATCGAAATCCGCCGACCCTGAACCTAAACCAGAGGAGACTTGAGACACATGACTGCAATATATCGAGTAGCGCTTGTAGCGATCTTCATACTGGGGGCGGTGTCCGCAAGCGCGCATGCCTTGGAAAGCACCGAAGCCGGTAACCGGGCTGCGGTCGAGAAGTCGTTCACGGCTTGGCGTGCCGGTACGGGGTCACCGTTCGACTTGCTTGCCAAGGATGCCGTATGGACGATCGAGGGTTTCAGTTCAACGGCGGGATCCTACACGCCAGCGGAACTGAAAGAACTTATCGCTCCCTTTAATGCGGCCCTTGCGGAATCTCTGGTGCCCACGGTGCCTCGGATTTTCGCGGATGGGAATGTGGTCATCGCACGCTTCAAGGCATCGGCGGCGCTGAAATCCGGTAGCACCTACACCAACACCTATGCTTGGTTCCTGCGCTTTCAGGACGGGAAGATCGTCGAGGTGCATGCTTTCCTCGATCTGCCTGCCTTTGAAAACGTAATCGGTAAATAGCTCGCAGGTAAATGGTCCAGCCAGCTCGGAGTGCGCTGCTGGCAATGCTACGTCTTGTGAGCGACACATATGTCGATCGAGGCCAGCGCTTACCGGAGGTGCTGGCCTCAGTCCATTCAATGCTCTCGAAATTGGAAATGATCGAACGGTCAACCTCTGGGTCGACGCCAATCCGCACCCATCGAAATCGACGAAGGGGGGTGTCGCGACATACTGATCGTGGCGGGCGGGCGGTTCCCGTACAGTGGTTCCAGCGTTCACGATTGGAGGGTCGATGCAGATGAATAGGGTATCGCTTGGAGTTTCCAGATTGGCAAAGGCCGTGCAGTATGGATTGCACGTGAATGCGGCGGTGCAGAGCATTCAGGATCAGGGATGGCGTTCGCTCCGTTCCTGCGCTCTTGAAACCGAGTTCCTGACCCCCGCGAGTGGTAGGACTGATCGAAAGACATATCGTCGGTGACGCCGCCGTGTTCGTCACCGGGATGATACGCAGGCCGGTGGATGCGGGATTTCAACCTCGTAACGATTCGACTGTTCGTGGCGGTCGCACAACTCGGGAGTTTCGCGGCCGCCGCGCGGCGTGAGCATATCGCTGCGTCGGCGATTAGCTATCGGATCAACGAACTGGAGATGGCGACCGGTACGAAGCTGTTCCGGCGGATGCCGCGCGGCGTCGAATTGACCGAGGCCGGTCTGGTCTTCCTGGACCGCAGCCAAGCGATCCTGAGTCAGCTTCGCGATCTCGAACAGGATCTGAAGCCTTTTTCGGAAGGCAGTTCGGGGAGCGTGCGCGTGGCGGCCGGCACGACGGCGATCACCGGGAAACTGGCCAAGCTTCTCAAAAAATTCACCGACCAGTATCCCGACATCAATATCGATTTGATCGAGTTATACAGCCCCGAGGCGCTCGAAGCCGTTCGCAACGGCGAGTGCGATCTCGCCCTCGTGGCCGATATCAAGAACCGGGCCGGATTACAGGTATCCCACTTCGGAAACGATCCGGTATGGGTCATCGGTCCCCAGGGGCATCCGCTCTTCGACGGCCGGGAATCGGAAGCGAACATTCCCTTCTCGGAAGCGGTCAAGTATCAGGTGATCTCACTACACGAAGGCGGCGTTCTCGACGAGCTGGTGTTGAAGGCTGCGCGGAAGTCGGGTGCGACGCTCAAACGCGCCTATCGCGTGTCCCGCTTCGATTCGCTTCGCCGCCTCGTGGAAGAAGGCATGGGGATAGGCTTCCTGCGCGAAAGCAACATAAGACCGTTCCGGAAGGCGTACACGTTGCAAGCGGCCCCGATCGCGGACGCCTGGGGGCAACAGGAGCTGAAGATGGCCTGGTTGCGCGGCGCGACGCTCGATCCGGCGGCGCGGCAGTTTATCGACTTCCTCAAATCGAACGTTTGAGGAATCTCGGTATGCGGCCGGTGCGTAACGACTTTCGAACGGTCCCGGTCCGTTCGTTCAGAGCGGGATCACGAGAAGAATGTCGATGCGCCGGGACTCCAGGACGGCGGTCCTGGACCTGAGCAGCGGCCGTCCGTTGTCGATGACCCATTCGTCGAGATACTTCCCTGTCGCGAATCGGAACTGGTCGCCATTCTGCATCGTGCGGATCACGGAGAAATTCGTCCTGGTCCGGATCCCGTCGCCACCGGAGCTGAACGATGTGCGGCCCAATAAATGACAATAGGTGTGCGGCTCGAAGAAATTGGCGTCGCGCAGGGCCCTAATCCGATCCTGCATCATGCCGCGCCCCTCGCAGGCCATGATGCCGAGTTTCATGCCGGCCTCGGCGTTCTCGCGCGAGATGATCTTGTAGGTTCCGTCCTCCGCGAAGAAATCCGGCCATCGCTCCAGGTCGTCGTCGTCGATGGCATGTGCGTAGTCGCTCATCGCGTCTTCGATCGCGAACCGCGTCTGCGGGTCGATGTCCGTCGCGCTTTCGGCTAGGGCCTCCATACTGCTCATGCTTCCCCTCCTTCGGCGAAACCCATAATCCGGCGGTAGCCGTCCCAGAAGCCGCGCACGCTTGCCTCCGTGGCGCGGGAGTTCTCGCTGGATTCGACGTCGCGGCCGCCCATCTCGATGAATGCGTTGACGTGGCCGCTGCCGGTGGTGCCGCGCTGCACGAACTCGTTGATGCAGCCGTCCTCCAGCGACACCAAGCCCGCGGCGCCCGTCAGGTTGGCTTGGCGTATCCGCATGGCGGTTTGCGCCTCGTCGTCGTCCTCGCATCCAAGGTAGAACCAGAGCAGCTCGGTCTTGTCGACGCCGCGCGGCACGTAGAACCGGATAGCCAGGGAATTCAGTGTGTTTTGTAGGCAGAGTGTGGGAAAGATCGATTGGATCGAATGCGTGATACCGTCGTCGAATTCCTCCCACGCATCCAAGAGCTGCTCACCGGCGAGCTTGTTGTCAAAGCTTGCCGAATGCACGTTCGACTTCGTGTATTCCCGGTCTTCGTCGAGCGTGGCGCGCTTGGTGTAGCTGATATGGTGCCACTTGTCGTCGGACAGGACGATCCCGCCGTCCATGTCCAACCGGTTCACTTTGAACGTGGTGTAAAAGGTGTGCAGCAGGGTTGCGTGATAGGAATCGCGGATATTCTCGGCGTAGAGCTTCCAGTTGTTGTGAATGATCTGCGAATGCGTGCCCAACAGCTTCAATGGACGGCCGAAATTTCGTTGGATGAAGGTCGCCATGGCGTTTCCGAAATAGTCTTTCAACGGTGGCGTCTCGTCGGAGAATGTGGCGAACACCAAGCCGCAGAAGGTGGCCACGCGCAACGGTTCAAGCCTGTGTTTGCCAGGGTCGAAGTCGTCCGGCATCCCGCCCTTGCCCTTGACACCGTTGCGGAAGGCGACCCCTTGCAGCTCGCCTTTTAGATTGTACGACCAAGCGTGATAGAGGCAGGTCAACGCCTTCGCGTTGCCGTGTTCCTTGACGCAGACCAGGGCGCCCTTGTGTGCGCATCGGTTGATGAGCACATGAATGTCGCCGTCCGCATCGCGCGTCGCGATGACAGGCGTTTCCCCGATCCAACTGGTTCGATAGTCGCCCAGTCCGGAAACTTCCGTCTCAAGGCAAATGTAGTTCCAGGTTTGGCCCCGGAAGATTCGCTCCTGCTCAAGGCGATAAATCTCGGGGTCGGAGAACAGCCGGAAGGGTACCCGTGTCGGGCCTGCTGCCGGCCATTCGAAGGAGGTGTTGTTTTCCGCTGGGGTGAGTCCATCCATGTCGGGTTCCTTCGTGCGGATTCCGGATCGAGTCGGATCAATCTGAGCTAGAATTATGTTTTGTATTCTATTGGCAAGCAATGTATTTATATAGAATACAGTCGTGAGGTATGACCATGTCGGCTCGGCCGCTCTCAACCGTTCTCAAATGCTTCCATATGCTCGAAACAGTCGCGGAGCAGCCGGGCCCCGTGCGTATTTCGGATCTTGGCCGTCTGCTCGGGGAGACGCGGGCGACCACCTATCAGCGGCTGCTCACGTTGACCGAAGCCGGTTGGTTGGAGCGCCTGCCCGAGGGCAGCTACCGGCTGTCGATGCGTGCGTGCCGGATCGCCAACGCCGCGCTGGAGCAGGCCGGTTTGGGCGAACGGGCGAGGCCCGTCCTCAACGACCTCGCGACAAAGACGGGGGAAAGCTGTTCGCTGGTCATGCTCGAAAACACCCGCGCGGTTATCGCCCAGCATGTGGTGTCGCCGGATCGTCTGCGCGCCGATCCCGGTATTGGCGCATCGCTCTCGTTCAAGGACAGCGCTTCGGGCAAAATCTGGCTCGCCTTCGGGCCCGAGAACCTCGCGCGGCGGCTCACCGAGTTGGGCGAGGAAATTGCGCCGCCGTCCGAGATCGTCAAGGTCAAGGCCGATGGCATGGCGGTGGGCGGCGGTGGCGAAACGCTGCAGGGCATCTCCGTTGTCGCGGTCCCCGTCCTCGATAGGAGCGGGCAGTGTCTTGCATCGCTTTCACTGGTCGGTCCGGAGTTTCGTTTCGAACTCGAGAGACTGTTGGAGCCATTACGAGCCGCCGCGGCACGTATCGCGGCACTTCAGGCCACTTGAGACAACGGAGATTTACGATGCTCGTGCCTGGGAGCCGATTTGCGATGTTATTTGACAGGGTATCGCGCGCTTGCCACGAAATGAGAATGAACGATCACACTTGGCCAACCAGGCTGGGTTACTGGAAAAGGGTGCGGTGATGGCGATAACTTTATTCATTCAATACAAGATTCATCCGTTCAAGCATGACGAATACGAGGCGTATGCCAAGCGGTGGTACGATATCGTGCCGAGATGCGGCGGCGAGTTGCTCGGGTATTGGATGCCGCATGAAGGCACACGGGATATCGCCTATTGCTTGATTAATTTCGAAAGTCTGGCCGCCTATGAGGCCTACCGGGAAGTGATCAAGGCAGACAAGGACGGCGCCGCAAATTTCCAGGCCGCTGCCGACGGCGATTTCATCCTTGAGGAAAACCGGACTTTCTTACGGCGCGTTGATTAACGGACCGGACACGCATGGAACCCCTTCAAGACGATACCCTGCCAGCGGGTATCCACGCGCGCTTCGTCGACCGCGTGAACGGCCTTCGAATGCATGTACTGGAAGCCGGACATGACGGGACGGATCGGCCGGTCGTGATGCTTTTTACATGGGTTCCCCGAACTGCCCTATAGCGGGCGCAAGGTGATGCTTCCCTTGATGCTCGGACCTTAGTCAGGGAGCAGCTATTGCCCTCGACATGTGAAATCTACCCTGAACGTGCGGCGTGAGCGGGTTTCATGCGGTTGTAAATAGCTGTGCCGCCGTTGGTCCGGCACCTAGATTCTCTTGGGAAGTTTCAGGCGTTGTAAGATCGAATTTGTTCCGTCGCTATAGTGTAGAAGAAAATAGACGCTCGCTTGATCCCGGGGTGGGTAGAACTCAAAAATAGGCGCGGCATTTTTCCTTGAGTAGTTGGTGAGCCGTTCAAGGATCGCCTCTGAATTCAAATCAATCTTGATTTTTCGTGTTAAGGAATCAGCTCTGTACCCAATATGGATTTCCTTTACGTGCGCCCAATTCAACAATGTTGAGCCTCGCGTTGGCCCGTGACAGTGGTGGCGCCACGAGTTCGGATCGAGGCGATTGCTGATCTTTATCTTGCAATTAAACTCAATGGGTTTTTGTGTGGCCGCGATGGCCTTTTGAACGATTTTGTCCCTTTCGAACTTGTAGCGATATGGACCGAATGTCGTTCCGTTCTTCCCTTCGAGAAGAATCTCGATTGCTTCGCCGGAGGGGAGGGGAATGCCGAAATTGCGCAGCTGTCCCTTAACGTAGCCTTTTCCATCAACGTCATGGTAGATCGCCCGAAAACCGGCTTCCAATCCGAGGAAGTCGGTCATTGGCGTCGAACCGTCACGACCACAGCTTGCGACGCCGATGTCGATGCGAAAGTGATGCGGTTGAATTGACGGCGTGGGCACGAACCATATCGTCGCGGGTGGTGTGGACGCTGCCGGGCTGATGGGGGAGAGTTTGTGCCGAGCGTTGGTTGGCGCATTGTCGAAGCCGAAAATTCGATTTGCTTTCTTGATCGGAACTGGAAATTCAAACTTTCCGCCGGACCGTGCGTACAGAACGCCGTGGAGCTTCTGGCCTTCGCCAAAAGGGAACAGGTCGTGCGGCGTGGAAAAACACAGTCGGACCGGAGTTTGTTCTGATCTCGTTCCACATGATTGTAAGTCGACTGAGAATTCCGGGCGGTCCGCTTGCCGGCCCAACGACAGTCTGGACCAATGTTGGTGGCATAAGTGCGATGCCGCTAGGGTGCAAACCCCAACGCGGCAATCGATACGTTGCGCCAGTTCTTGCTTTACCGCATCGGTCGCTTGCCGGGTGAGATCGAACGGTCCAGCGATCACACGGGATTTGGCGTTGCGTACCTGTAGGATCAATTTGTCGCCAGGCAGGAAGTTGGGAACATGTCTTCCACGATCGAAGCGTATGCCGTCGCGCGATAGTTCCATTCTGCCCGAGATTTGCGAACCCGACTGCGACGCTAGTTTTATGTGCAGTTGCAAGTTTCCATCACGCAGTGACGCCCGAATTTCGGGCTTCAAATCGGCAGTGGCCCCTGTCGATCCCTCTGGCGTGTGCTTTTGAACGCCGGACCCCGAGGGGGTAGGCGTCGATTTCGGAGGTTCGACGACGCCTACGACCGTTGGAGTATCGGTTTTTACGGATTTTGGCCGAAACTCGTAAAACAAGGCGAATACCGCAAACGCGCTTAGCACGATTGCCCCGCCGAATGCCCATCGGACGAGCTGCCCATGCGATTGGGCGGTGTCCGAAGCTTCCCTGTCTAAATTCTGGTTGTCTCCGGTAGGCTGCGATGTGGCCTTTCCAATCTCGTCAGCTTCATTCTGTTCAGCGAGGGTCTGGCAATACGTCTGGAAATTCCGCTCGCCATCCGGGCCATCCAGCACGTAAAGCAGTTTTTCGAAAGTTCGAGCGTGAAGCGTTTCCCGCCCCTTGCCCATCTCAATTTCCCGGATAGTCCGATCCGATAGGTTGGCCAGTTCACCCAAGGATTGCTGACTGAGGGATTTTTCGCCTCGGCGCTTCCTAACGTATCGACCGAAGTTCTTGAGAAAATCTCCCGAGCGGAGACTTCTGCTGGACGGCATTCGCGCGCACTCTTCCACCATTCAAAAAGGCCAATGTCCGATTTTCTCCGGATTTCTCCGATTGTGCAATTTATTGAATCCGCTAATTTTTCTGAGCCAACTGGTGTTGAGAGTTGCAAGGTTGAATTTGGGATGACCTTCGAGTTCTCCAAACAAGTCCTGACGGCTGTGACAGTCGAAGAAATTCGAAAGCGTCTGTCGGATGGCATCGGCCAGGAGTATGCAGACCGTCTTTCAAATCTAGAAATACGGCAATAACAAAAAGCAGAGGATGAACATGAAGTTTAAAAAATTCGCCGGAATTGCAATCCTGGGCGGTGCGCTCTTTCTGTCATCCTCATTTCCGGTCTCCGCCAATTGGCTCAAAGATGCCTTGGAGAAAGGCAAGGAGGGCCTCGAAAACGTTCTTCCGGAAGGCAGCTCTGAGGCCGTCAATAAGCTCTTGCCCGGCCTTGTATCCCAGTCATTTGCGACATTCTTGAGTGGTGGCGACATTAAAGCCCATGAGGCCGCAGTATTGGGCGCTTTGGCTACCGGCGCGATCCAGTCTTGGAAAAACCCGGAGACTGGAAGCAGCGGTAAAGTCAAAGTTCTCGAGGAAAAGACCACCACAAAAGACGCTGAAATCGAAGTGTTGAAAGACAGGGTCAAGCAAGTTCCTCCGATTGAGCTATTGGGCACCAATTTTACGTCGACCGGGTCGGCTAACGTGCGCGGAGGTCCGGGGGCCGACTATAAGCGGGTCGGCAGGCTGGCACCGGGAGCAGTGGTGACAGTGGTCGGAAAAGTTAAGGGCAAGAATTGGTACATGATCAGTCAAGGGGGCGTCGTGACCGGTTTCGTGTCCGCCGGCCTTCTAAAGGATACGCCCACCGTCGCCGCGACCACGGACCAACGGCCACAAGGAAACCAAGGGGCAGTCTTAACGAAGGTGGATCAAGCCTGCAAAACAGTCGAACAATCGGTCACCCAAAGTGATGGTACGTCCAAAACGCAGATGATCACGGCGTGCCGAGGGCCGAACGGCTGGGAAATCAAGGAAGCGTAAGAACCTCAGGTCGACGATGGACATAGGTATTAAACCCAAGATGGGGATACCGATCGCCGGTTTAGTCGTTCAAACTGTATCAGTCCGTAAAGAGTACCGATCCCGTCAGATCGAAAGTGGCCGGAATATGGGAGCTTCTCGTATGAGATGGATGTTGGTCTGGTCGTTGGCGTTCGGCCTTATCATCGCCGGGCAGACGGCGCAATCGCGCGTCATTGGCAAACACTCCGAATTCGTCGCCTCCGTACCGGACGGGTTTTCCTGCGCCGACTCCGTCACCGTCAACATTCGTGCCGCATCGCGAAACGCTTTCGTCGAAAAAGCGCCGGACCTGGCCAAGGTCGTTGGATTGGTCAGGGTCGTAATCGGTTTCGAATGCCCGCAGGTTAAGGAAATTACGTTCGATGGCTATCACGGCAATCGCAAGGTAACCACAGCGACGGTAGCAGCCGCGTCGAACTGGCGACTGGCCGGTTTCACCGACGTTCCGGATGGCGGTCAGGTTTCAAAACGGCCGACCCCGCCAGCAGGTAGCATGCGAGGGGCTCCGAGGGTGGTGGCGTCCACACAGCCGAATGCGGCGCCTAATGATGGGGGCAACGATGCGGAATACGAACGCGCGGTTGAGAGAGTATTGGGGTTCGAATTGGTGCTCACCCGGTTCCCAAAGCGCTCGAAGATCGGGAAGTCCATTCCCGTTAATCCAATCTATGTTTTCGAGAAAGTGAAGTCCGGCTCGGGCATTAGGAAGGGGAATATACTAACGCACCTAAACGGCGCTCTCGTAAAAGGGCCCAGCGATCTGAGGCGTCTAACAATTGGATTCATATGCAAGAAAACAGACAAGCTGGACTTTGGGATGCTCTGGCCAATGCCCCTGTCGTACCCGCGGAGAGCCGATTGGACCATGAGCGCCCGTTACGCAACATCGGAACCGCCGAAGAATATATGTGGGGTTGTCGCCAAGGCGCCGGCCAAACAGTTTCGAAACTTCGGGCCGTTCAACGGTTATGTAGACTTTTCCATAGATGGCGCTACGGCAATTTTTCATATACGCCCCCATACCCAGAAAGAATACTCCGATCGCCCCGGCTTTCTTCGAAAAATTCGATCCGAGATACGCGGCACAGAACTACATAAACATTGCCGGAAAGGGTGTGTGATTCATCTGCACCGTCTGTCCGGCGCCGGCGTCGTTGGTAAATACAAAATGATCCCTTATCCCTTTGGCCCGACATTAATAAGTGAACTGGGTAAATCCCCTTATGGCCGCATCGCTCGAGAGTATACTTATGACGCGCTTGGGTTCTTATCTAACCTCAGTGCAAATAATCTAGGTCTGATTAGATTGACAAACTCATATCATACTGCGATCGCGCGGCTGTATTATTGGTTCGGTCTGAATTATGGGAAGTATTGCCAAGCACACATAAAGAAATTGGGATCGGTCAAGCTGAAAATCACTAAAACGCGAAATTATGGTTGGGGTGGCTCCCAAATCATCAACCAGGATGAAACGGTTTATCCGGTGGAGAAGAGTTTCGTAGCTCGAACAATAGATTACGGCAATTGGTACATTCACGGCTTGGCGGAGATTCGGGTCAACAAGGGGATGTCTAAATTCATCAACGAGTATGGATGCACGTCCACGGCGGTTTCGAACGTGCGCAAAAACCTACTCCGATTTGGGTTGAGCCATAAAAAGATTCGATCGGAGAAAGGGTTTTAGTCGACTCCAGAAATTGTCTTTGGTGGTTGTCTTCAAGCACAAGATCCGCTGCAGATATGCCTCGCGACGGATATCGGAGAGAGTATGGAAAGAGCCAGTGATGATGGTCGGCGAACGATAGAAATAAGAACCGGACACCACAGTGGGAAACCGGCCGTACGTTCAGTCGGTCAAGTAATAGCCTCCTGTGCAGACTCAAAAATTTTCAAAGAACCGACACTGATCGGAAAATGGGAGCTACTTGTATGAGATGGATGTTGGCCTGGTCGTTGGTATTCGGCTTCATCATTGCCGGACAAACGGCAGATGCACGCGTCATTGGCAAACACTCCGACTTCGTTGCCTCGGTCCCGGACGGGTTTTCCTGCGCCGACTCCGTCACCGTCAATATTCGTGCCGCATCGAGAAACGCTTTCGTCGAAAAAGCGCCGGACCTGGCCAAGGTCGTTGGACTGGTCAGGGTCGTAATCGGCTTCGAATGCCCGCAGGTAAAGGAAATTACGTTCGATGGTTATCACGGCAATCGGAAGGTGACGACCGCGAAAGTGTCGGCGGCTTCAAATTGGAAACTGGCCGGTTTCACCAACGTTCCGGGTAGCGGTCAGGTTTCGAAACGGCCAACAGCGCCAGCAGGCAGCATGCGAGGGTCTCCGAGAGGAGTGTCGCCCTCACGGCCGAATACTGTGGTGCAAGGTAAGAAAGCGGCGACTGCGGCGGAGTTCACAGCCCAGGCGCAACATGGCGCCGCGAAGAAGCGACAAAGCACGTGGCAGCCCGCGACATTGGGCAAATACGATAGCAAGACTTGTGCGCCTTCTTACCTGAAACAGCATCCGCTTACGAAATTTCCGCAGTTCTTTGGACCCAAATACTCTGTCCCAACCGGCCTACTGGCATCAAATAGCTACGAGAAACTCTATGCGTATTTCAAGCATCTCGGGGCGACGGCGAAATCGCTAAGAAAGCAAAATGACACTCTGGAGCGATTTTTTTATCACCTAAATAGATACGAACAGTATGTTGCAACGAAGAGTAGGTACATCAATTATAGATTTAGAAATAAAAAAGCCGCCGAGGCGATAAAAAATGAAATAAATCAATCAAGACCTCAGTTGATCAAACACATGAAGAGTGTAGTGAGCATAATTCATGACCGTAATATTTATAAAAACAAAGTAATTTTAGAATTATCGAGGAAAATAAATAACCTGGGACCGGACGAAATGTCCGTCCAGAATCTCATATATTTTTTTACTGTAGGTGTGCAGATACAGAAGTGTGTTGGAGAGGAATTGACCTATTCATATGGAAGGTACGGTGCTTCTGGCTTTCCCAAATATACGCCCGGTCTGTCTGTGCAGTTGAACAGGGCCCGGGAATTGGAGAAAGCGGTACGTATTTCTGAATCGCTAAGCGCAATACTGACGGAAAAAGCGCTATCTATCCCCAAGAGTCAGGCTACGAGATTTGTCGACCAAGACTTAAAGCGCATATCCGACATTCGTGAATTGACTGCCATCAGCAGTTATCTCGCTAATATCTTCCGGGACCGGGCCGAGAAACCGGCCCATGTCGCGGCGATGATCAGTCGGGTGAATGAAATTCAAAAAGCTCAAGCTGTTAAGGCGTCGGCGTATGAGAAATGGGCCCGCCCATACTACTGGATCATCAAGCAAGACACGCCAAGTAGCGACAGAGGGTTGAGTAAGAGAGAAAGGGAGATCAAGAACGCGTTTCGTACGGAGCATCATCGGATGCTGGAGCTTGTTAGGAATGCTTCACCGGTGAAATGCGTTAGGGAGACGCGAAACTACATCAGCACCACGATTTGCTCGCAGGGCACGGCTGGTACGGAGAAGGCGATAAATCAAATTATGGCTGCAAATCGCAAAGTCGCTATCAATCGCAAAAAAATCGAAAATGCCTGTGCGCGGGATTTGAAACCGTCGGTGTGCAAGTGTTTTTTGCAGACAATGGACGGCCATCTGACAAAAACCGAATACGGCCTATTCCTAAAGAGTCCGAAAGCATTTGCCGCGCACAAGGCGGAAGTCTTCTTCGATGGTCAGGGGTATGTGGAGCGGGGCCGCCGGTATGTAAAGAGACTGGCCAGAAAGAAGTTTGGGGCTGTAGATGCAGCAAAAGCCTACCTCATCCGCACGGGCTCCGACCAAATGGTTTCTGAGTGCAGGTCTAAATAGACCATCAAAGAAAATTTTTTGGTCAAAGATCGATGTTTCTGACCTAGGGGTCAAACCAGCCTAACCGAGGGAAAGCCGGATGAAGATACCTAGCTTTCAAGTGGTTAGCGCTTCTCTCGCGTCGAGAGGCTAAACATGATTGGACATCGACCTTAAACCCGTTGGGACGAGGACATAGCGCTGACCGAAGCCGGTCAGCCTACCAAGCAGCTGAAGGCCGGTTATGAACTCGCCACCTTTTCGCCAGTCGCAAGGTCTTTGTGAGCTTGGATTGATCGCTGCGGTCTTGTGTCCTTTTCAACACTGTATGGAGATCAGCTCATTGAATTTCCGGGATCTGGGAAATCGGACGCAGTTGGGCATTCTAGGTATTTTTGCGCTCGTTGTTTGCAGTTCCACTACCGTGGTAGCGGAAGACCTAGATATCCACATTGCCAACAGAGGAACTGTGCCAATCTACGTTGCGGTTGTTAAGTATGGTGGATTGTTGGGCACATCAACGTCTGACGGATGGTACAAAGTAGATCCGTCACGTTGGCTGGAGCCACGAATTGTTTCAGGCAGCACGTGGGCAACCTACTACCTAGCTTTCGCCGTAATGAAAAACGGGCGGCTCGGCTATGTGCGATACAAGCCATCTTCCGGCAGAGGCGCTCATAGCACAGTCAACACGTCTTTCGTCGTGCACCCAAAAAAAGCGTTTGGCTACAAGGGTAATTATAAATCTCTCCAGCGAGCTCAAGGTGAACAGGTTTTGATCCCTTTTTTTGGAAGATCAGCACCGGTGATACAAACAGACGACATACTGTTGAGGTGCGGGTGGCACCGAGTTCGTCAACTAGGGTGGATTTTTACTTGGGAAACCTAATTTCTTCTCAGAGGCCGAAAAAATCGAAAAAACCCAAAAAGGCTATTTCATCGTTCCAACGCTCGCTGGTCGGTAAGACGCTATATCTGTGTAATGCTAAGTGGCTTAAACGGCGACCCGATATGGCCGAAGCCGGCGTCAAGTACAAGATCAAATCGTTGAAGTTAGCGGAGGAATCGGTCTACGGAGTAAATGGATTTTCCAAAGATCGATTTACACGCATAACCGACTGGCCTTGGTCCATAGACAAAATCAAGTCAGGAGAGAGAATCTGCATTGGATTTGCCTGCTATTACATTATAGATCGCAAGCCCAAGAATTTCTCGCTTAGGCGTGGCGCCAATGGACAAGTATTTAGAGATGTGATCGGCGGTTTTCTTGGGCCCGTAAGTCCTGACTGTAAGGCATTTAGGTAGGTACTAACTCAATTCGATGCGCGGATAACGCTAGTTGATATGACTTAGTCCGCGAAAACTCACTCATGCCGACCGAAGACACTATGGCCGCTAAGGCCATCCAGGTTCGAGTCCGGAAACGGACACCAGAATTCGAGATGCACACTCGCATCAGGATGTGAATACCGAACGTCGTTATTGTTGTGCCCGCTACTGACCCAATGCACATTTTAGGCAAGTCGTTATCCATTGCGATGCTTCACTTTGTTAGTGGTCATTGGTCAATTTGACTGCACAGCGGATAGTGCCAATACAGCCATGGCGGTCTTGCGTAAGGGCCAAGCGTGTGGAAAGCGCACCGCGCTTGTTGCCGACGGCGGGCGGGTTAAAGGCGATTCAAACGGTCTCGATCACCGTAGCTTTGCCGGTCAGCATCATCATGCTTCAACGGCCGTTGCCGACGAGGGCGTGGAGCGCGCCAAATCGAACGAGCTTCCGGTGCGACTTGCGAGCTTAGGGGAAGCACCGATCGCCAGGAAAAGGAAAGTCCCAAATCAATGGAACCTCTTCAAGACGATACCCTGCCGGCGGGTATACGCGCGCGCTTCGTCGACAGTGTGAACGGCCTTCGAATGCATGTGCTGGAAGCCGGATACGACGGGACGGACAGGCCGGTCGTATTGCTTCTGCACGGTTTTCCCGAGCTGGCATTTAGCTGGCGCAAGGTGATGGTTCCCCTGGCCGAGGCGGGATATCGCGTCATAGCGCCCGACCAGCGGGGTTATGGCCGCACCAGCGGGTGGGAGCCGGGGTATGACGTGGACCTGCGACCCTTCAACATGGTCAACCTGACGCGCGACATCGTCGCCTTGATGGGCGCCTTGGAGACACCGAAAGCAGCGGCGGTCGTCGGGCACGACTTCGGCGCATCCGTAGCGGCCTACTGCGCCGTCATCCGCCCCGACCTGTTCGGGAAGGTCGTGTTGATGAGCGCGCCCTTCCAGGGCCCGCCCGCATTTCCGTCGTCCGATGACGCAGCCGCAGCGGACATCCACGCGGCGCTGGCGGCGCTGGACCGGCCGCGCAAGCACTATCACAAATACTATTCGACGCCGGCGGCCGACCGGGACATGTGCCACTGCCCACAGGGTTTGCCGGATTTCCTGCGCGGGTATTTCCACGCCAAGAGCGCGGACTGGCCGGGCAACGATCCGCACCCGCTTGCTGCCTGGCGGGCCGACGTGATCGCGGAGATGCCGACCTACTACATCATGAACTTGGATCAGACCATGGCGGAGACGGCGGCGGACTTCATGCCGGACCCGGCGGAGGTTGCGGCGAATGCCTGGCTGACCGATGCCGAACTGGCTGTCTATGCGGAGGAGTTTTCCCGCACCGGCCTGCAAGGCGGCCTCAACTGGTACCGTTGCCGGTTCGAGCCCGACCTGCTCGACGAGTTGCGGCTCTTCGCCGGGCGGACCATCGACCAGCCCGCCTGTTTCATCGCGGGGGACAAGGACTGGGGCGCCCGTCAACGGCCGGGCGCGCTTGAGCGAATGCAACAGCACGCCTTTACGCGGATGAAGGACGTCCACTTCGTGCCCGGCGCGGGCCATTGGGTCCAGCAGGAACAACCGCAGGCGACGGCCCGGCTGCTCGTGGATTTCTTCGCAGAATAGCCGCGGTGCCTGAATTGTCTCGGTGACAATGATTTCCTTGTTTGTTCCAATACCGGCTTGGTACAGGAGCGTCATCAAGGAGTGACACCCATGCCCGATCTTTCGACCGTTCACCGCATGATGGCCTATACGGCCTGGGCCGACGACGTGATGCTGCGCAATGCCCGACAGCTTCCAGACCACGAACTCATGACGCCGCGTGACGCCCTGTTCGGAAGTATTGCCGGGACCTTCGATCACATCCTCGTAGTCGCGGAGATTTTTCAGGCCCATCTCGAAGGGCGCGATCATGCGCACGACGGGCGGCATCGAAGCGCGGCGCTTCCCTTTCCGGATGTCGCCCGGCGTCTCCGGGAGATGAACGGCTACTATGTCGGACGTGCGCGGCGGTGGACGGAAGCGGAACTGGCGGAGACGATCACCTTTACCTTCGTCGGTGGCGGCGAGGGCGCGATGGCTCGGGAGGACATCCTTCTGCACCTTGCCAATCACGCGACCTATCACCGGGGGTTCGTCAGCACCCTGCTCTATCCGCACAAGGTCGGCGGGGCGGCGAGCGACCTGACAGTGTTCCTGCGGGACGCTTGGCCGGAGATGTCCCGCGCCGTTCAAGAAACCGCAGCGTGAGCGCGCGGACCAAGACCCGCCAATTGATCCTGGTCAATTCCGGCGGCGACGAGGGCCGTTAGACTGCTTTCGTGATCTTGAAAACAGCAAGACGCATCAGCGCCCCGAAACCATGCCCGTCGATGTAACCCCTTTCTATGACGACGCGACCGGCACGATCACCTATGTGGTCGCGGACCCGTCGACCCGCCATTGCGCGATCATCGATCCCGTCCTCGACTATGACGCCAGTTCGGGGCGGACGGCGGCCCGCGGCGCAGATACGGTGGCGCAGTTCGTCGGGAAGCAGGATTACACGGTCGATTGGATTCTGGAGACGCATGTCCATGCCGACCACATGACGGGCGCCTGCCACCTGCAAGCCGAACTTGGCGGCCAGCGTGGGATCGGTGCGGAGATCGTGGCGGTGCAGCGGACCTTCGCGGAAGTCTTCAATCTCGGACCGGACTTTCCGACGGACGGCTCGCAATTCGATCGCCTGTTCGAGGACGGCGCCAAGTTGCCGTTGGGCGATCTGACGGTGAAGGTGCTCCATTCACCCGGACACACCCCGGCCTGTGTCTGCTATCAGATCGGCGACGCGGTCTTCACCGGTGACACGGTCTTCATGCCGGATTTCGGCACGGCGCGCTGCGATTTTCCCGGGGGGGATGCCCGCACGCTGTTCCATTCGATCCGCCGTATTCTCGCGCTGCCGCCGGAAACCCGCGTCTTCGTCGGCCACGACTACGGCACGAAGGACCGGTCGCCGGCATGGGAAACGACGATTGCGGCCGAGCGTGATAGCAGCGTTCATATGCGCGATACCGTCACGGAAGAAGACTTCGTGACGATGCGCGAGGCCCGTGACGCCGAACTCGATTTCCCGAAACTGATCCTGCCGTCGATCCAGGTCAACCTCCGGGGCGGCAAGTTCCCGGACCCCGAATCGAACGGCGTTTCCTACCTGAAGATTCCGCTTAACGCGCTGTAGGCGTCTTCTACCGACCGGCTCGGCCTAGACGCCCACGATGTCGGGTACCGACTCGTCACGACGACATGACGCGCGTCCGATTGGCCGTATGGATGGCCAAAGAAGGCGATTGTTTTTCGGGACGCATGACGCAAGAATTGCCTTCCGGATGAAGGCGGCAGAGCGATGAGCAAGACACACTGAATCTCACGGGTCGGGAGACCCATCCTCAATCGAAATGAATGAGACGTTGCGCGCTGCGAATTCGCGGCCGCATCGCGGGAGATTTGGTGATGAGTATGCTGAATGCGGCGCCTTTCACCCTTCGGGACTTTGAAAAGAAACAACATGACTATGCCGGCGTGGCCGAGGTTGCGACCGCGGTATGGCCTGAATATCCGACGACGGTGCACGGCCTGAAGCAAGACGATGCCAATCGAAATGCGGACCTGGCCTTCGGCCGTGTTGTTGCCGAACGGGGGGAACGGATCGTCGGTTTCGCCGTCTATGGACAGCCGGAATTTTCGCCGCGTCCGGGGAAGTTCTTCTTTCATGCCGCCGTGCATCCGGACCATCGGCGGCGGGGCATGGGCGCGGCGCTCTACGACCGTGTCCTGGAAACCGTGTCGCCGTATCGGCCGACTGACCTGATCGCCTCGACGCATGACGATCAAACCGATACACCCGCATTTCTGGAAAGACGTGGATTTGAGGTCGTTCTGCGGCGTCCGGTATTGCGTCTCGACGTGCGGGCTTTCGACGAAAACTGTGTTCGGTCCGGTCCGCTGGAGGAAGGGATCACGATATCCGCGTTGAGCGATCTCATGCCCGCCGTGCCGGACTGGAAGCGTCGGTGCTGGGAATTGGACTGGGAGATCGTGCAGGATATCCCGCTGTTCGAAACGCCCGTCCGGCCCACGCTCGAACGCTTTTCGCGTACATTCGAGGATCCTGAATTCACGCCGGACTCCTGTTTCGTTGCCCGCCACGGCGATGCATGGGTCGGGATGAGCATCCTGTCCACCGACCCTTCGACACCCGGCACATACTTCACCGGGGTAACTGGCGTTCGCCGCGACTTTCGCCGCAAAGGTATCGCAACGGCCTTGAAACTGCGCGGAATCGGTTATGTGAAATCCAAGGGTGGGCACGTCATCGAGACGGACAACGAGGAGAATAACCCGATGCTCGACCTGAACCTTGCGTTCGGGTTCAAGCGCGGGCCGGCCTTCCTCGAATTTCGGAAGACGTTCTGACGGCGCGCGTTTCTTCCGCGCATCGCGATATTGAATCCGGCGCGGCTCGGCTACCATGGCGAACCACCTTCTCATCGAACACGAACGGAAAACGCATCATGATCGACTTCATCGGACAGCCGGAACCGGACTCCATACGGCCCTTCAGCCGCGCGACGCGGGCCGCCGGCCTGATATTCGTTTCCGGACGTTCCGCACCGCACGATCCCGCTAACGGGATCGACCGCGGCGCGACCCCGGCGGAGCAGGTTCGGAATTCGCTCACCTTCATCGACAAAATTCTGCGCGAGCAAGGTAGTTCGCTCCAGCGTGTGGTGCAGGTCACGATGTTGATCACCGACCCCGCGAACTACGCCGCCTGCAACGAAGAATATGTGAAGCACTTTCCGAATGGATTGCCGGCGCGCCATACCGTTCGTTTCGGCGTCCCGACCGAGGCATTGGTCGGGTTTTCCTGCATCGCGCTGGCGCCGGACGACTAGCCGGACGTTGACCTGAAAGGGCAGGGAGGCATGACCGGAAAAGGAACGCTGCTAAGGGCGGCCGTGGGCGTTGCCGAGCATGGCAACTCGGCGGAACTCGTGACCGTCGCATCGGACCGCACGCTCCTGGATCGGCGCCGTATCGACCTCACCGACGGCGATCTGCCGACCCATCCCCATCATCACGAAGGGTCGTGGGCGGTGGGCCGGTATACGGACAGTCCATGGGCGCGGGAGATAACGCTTGCCGAGGCGATCGAGCTTGTCGAGTGCGTGGGAGAAGCGGCGGCGCGCGGCGCGGAACTGTGCCTCGATGCGCTGTCTAAAACGGTAGCGATGCCGATTGCCCGTATCGCGATCCGCGAATGCCCGCCGTTGCCGCCGACAATCGAGGACCGCATCGCCGACAACCGCGCGCAGACCGTTGCCGATTCGGTCATGTATCGCGAGGCGCTTGCGACAGCGGCCGAAGCACGCGGCTGGTCCGTGTCTTGGTATGACCGCGAGCGTGTATTCGGGGACGCGGCAGCGGTGCTCGGCTGCGAAGACATCGATGCGGCACTCTTGGAAATGGGCCGGTCGGTCGGGCCGCCATGGCAGGCCCGGCACAAACTCGCGGCAGCGGCGGCGCTGGCCGCTATGGCATCGACTGACTTGTGAAGGGGGGAGTGATGGAAAATTGCCCATGGTTCGCGGCGATACGGAACGGCTAGCCCAATGTCTCGATCTCCGCGATGCGCTCCAGATGCCAGACCTTGGAAACGATCTTCCATCCGTCCGGGCCTTTGACAAAGGCAAGGTGATCGACGAACACCTTCTCGTGGGATTGCAGCCGTAGTTTCACGACGGCGCTCAATTCCGAAAGCCAATCGATCGCGATGATCTCGTCGTGCCGTGTCTGGTTCCGTCCGGCCGGGGACGGGCGGCTGCCGACATCCGCGCGAAAGCTGGCGATCGGATCGACGAAAATCTTGCCCTCGTCGGCATCGAACAGGCTGGAGGCCTCATGAAAGACTGCATCCAGTTTGTCGACGTCGCAGTAATAGATGGCGTCGAAATAGACGGAAACGGCGTCCAACAAGGCGGGTATCTGGTTCATTTGAAATCTCCTTTGGTTCTTGTCATTATTTTCAAATGAATTGAAATCGTGCCATTCGGGAATGTGCCAAATGCGATGGAAATCATGACAATTTCGGCACCGCCCGCGTCGGATCCCGCGGCGAGGAATGTCGTCGCCCTCGTGTATGACGGGCTGTGCACCTTCGAATACGGCATTGTGGCCGAGGTCTTCGGGTTGCCGCGCCCCGAGATCGTCGGGGATTGGTATCGGTTCGAGTCCGTTGCGCTGGAGAAGGGGTCGCTCCGCGCCGGCGGCGGGTTGGAAGTCACCGCGACCGGGTCCGAGGCGGATTTCAGCGCGGCTGGCACCATCGTCATCCCGGGATGGCGGGGGAAGGACGAGCCGGTGCCGCCGGCCCTTTGTGTTGCCTTACGCGACGCGCACCGGCGCGGCGCGCGTCTCGTCACCATCTGCTCGGGCGTTTATGTTCTGGCCGCCGCCGGTTTGCTCGACGGGCGCCGGGCGGCCACCCATTGGCGCTATGCGGAAGACTTCTCGCGCCGGTATCCCACCGTGAACCTGGAGACCGATAGCCTTTACGTCGATGACGGCGACATTCTGTCGTCGGCGGGCAGTTCGGCCGGGCTCGACCTCTGCCTGCATATCGTCCGGAGCGACTTCGGGGCGAAGATCGCTAATTCGGTCGCGCGGCGCTTGGTCATGCATGCGCACCGGCAGGGCGGCCAAACCCAATTCATCGAACAGCCGGTGCCGGTGGAAAACGAAGCGCATCGCCTGTCGGCGACCGTGGACTATATCCGCGCCGGGCTGAACCGCCCGCACAGCGTCGCGTCGCTTGCCGAGGTTTCGGGCATGAGTCCGCGGACCTTCCAACGGAAATTCGCGGCGCTGACGGGGATGCCGGTGGGTAACTGGATCGCCCAGGAACGGTTGGCCAGGGCCTGCACGCTCCTGGAGACGACACAGGCGTCGCTGGACGACATCGCGGATGCGGTGGGGCTCTCCAACCCGCAGAACCTCCGCTACCATTTCCGCAAGAAGTTCGACGTCAGCCCGAGCCAATACCGCAAGCGTTTCGCGGCCTATGCGGAGTGAACGGGTCGGTCCCGGACAACGCTAGTCCTTTTCCGCCGGTGCCGACGCGATCGCGCCTTCGGCCTCCAGCGTGTCCAACTCGGCGTCGGACAGGCCCAGATTGCCGGCAAGGACGGCGCGGGTGTCATGGCCGATGGACTGGCCCGTCCAGCGCAGCGTGCCGGGCGTGCGGGAAAATTTGGGCGCGATCCCCGACAGCTTCAGCGATCCGACTTCTTCGTCCGGCACGTCGACGATCATATCCCGCGCCGCGAATTGCGGGTCGGTGAACACGTCCGCGACGGAATAGATCGGCGCCGCCGGGATGTCCTTCTCGACCAGGTATTCGTACAGCTCCCCAAGCGTCCACTGTTGCGTCCATTCACCGATGACCCGGACCAGTTCCTCCTCGTTCGCCAGCCGTTCGGGACTTTCCGCGAAGCGCGGGTCCCCGGCCAGTTCCGGCTGATCCATGGCCGCCGCGAGCCGTTGGAAGGTGGAGGTGTTGCCGGCGGCGATGTGGATCCACTCGTCGTTCTTCACTGGGAACAAGCTGTTCGGCACATGACCGTGCAGGCGCGAGCCGACCCGGTGCGGCACGATCCCCAATTTGTCGAAGGCGGGGACGAAGGACTCCATCATCGAAAACGCCGCCTCGTAGAGCGCTACGTCGACGACCTGGCCGCGCCCGGTGCGGTTCCGCTCGTGCAACGCCGCCGCGGCGCCGAACGCGCCGTAAATGCCGGCCACGTAGTCGGTCAATGGCGCGGCCACGCGGGAGGGCGGCCGGTCCGGCTCGCCGGTGATCGACCGGATGCCGCTCAAGGATTCGCCGATGATGCCGTAGCCGGCCCGTTCGCTATAGGGGCCGGTCTGCCCGAAGCCGCTGATCCGCACGAGGATCAATCCGGGATGGTCCTTTGAGAGTTCGTTGTAGCCCAGGCCCCATTTCTCCAGCGTCCCCGGTTTGAAATTTTCGATGACGATGTCGAAGTGAGGGACGAGCCGGCGCACGATGTCCCGGCCGGAGTCCGATTTCAGGTTGATCGCGATGGCTTTCTTGTTGCGATGGATGCTGGCCCACCACAGGGACTTGCCTTCGTAGTGGCGGCCGAGGCTGCGCAGCGAGTCGCCGTCCGGCCGTTCCACGTTGACGACCTCCGCGCCGAGGTCGGCGAACAGCCGGCCGCAGAAGGGAGCGGCGACCGTCGACCCCAGCTCCAGGACGCGGCAGCCCGCGAGGGGCCCTAGGGCCTCGTTGTTTGTCTCGCCGTCCATCGTGAATGTCCTTCTCGTCGCGGTGCCCGATGTACCGAGCCCTTTGGATCTATTTGGCTGCCGCGATGCGGTCTTCCGGATGCTGCCATTGCGGCGTCGTGTCACGCGCGCTTCGGGTATCGCCACCGTCGGCCCGCATGGCTTCCGCCTTCCAGTCTTCGTCACCGGACCAGCGGCGGGCCAGATCGGTGATGACGCCCGGTTTCCCGATCGTTTCCAATCCCGCGAGGGCGGCACGGGTAATCTCGTATTGATCGCCGGGGTCGAAGGGACGGCCTGAGGTGTGCCCGAGCGGATAGTCGACGAACAGCGCACGCGGTGGATTGCCGGCGGACGTAATGTCCTGCGCGCTGGTCAGGGAGACGGTCGGCGTGCCGGCGGCTTCGAGGTGACGGGCGATCAGACACACGGTCTGATGGCACACCGGTCACATGGGTATGAGGAAGACCGCACCGACCGATTGCGCTTCGAACCGCGCCGCCAGGTCCGGGATCAGTTCCTCGCGCACCCGGCGCTGCGAATAGATGCCGCCCATGCAGGACAGCGCTTCGTCCGCCACCTCACCGACGACACCTTCGCCCTCGAGACGGCTCAACGCCGTCAGCGGCAGGACGCATTCCGAATCGCGCCGTGGGTCCTCCAGGTAGTTTTCCGTGATATGGGAAAACCGGATGGCCTGTTTCGGCGTCGTCTTCGGGATTGCCCGGACACTGGTGTCGTCCTTGTAGTGAAAGGCGGTCTGTCCAAGGGCGTAGGCGCCGGATGTGGTCAGAACACCGATCCGCGTTTCCGACAGCGGCTTTGCCAGCGGCGTGAAGGCCGGTGGCTCCTTAGCATAAACCCAGCGGTAGGGATCGTATCCAAGCTTCGTGTACCGTGCCGTGATTGCGTCGATATAGCGGACGGGCATTGGAGAACTCACTTTTCGGTCATACTGGGCGTTCGCCGAGGCATCGCGGCGGAAGCCGTCTTCGGATAAGATTTTGGCCGAGCACGGAAAAACCCGCAACCTGGGATGCCGTGGAGGGCGCTCCCGTATTCTATCCGCAGGCTCACTGTTGAAGCCAAACATGATTTTGGACAGTTCCCATCCGTCCGGGTACGCTAGGCCTCGATAACCGTTTGAAGAATGACCAATCAGCCCGCCAGACCCCGGCGGTACGCCCCGAAAGCCCTCGGAACAGCTTGGAGACCACCCATGACAGAACGCCCCCCTGCCTTTCGCGGAATCCGGCATGTCGCCTTCCGGGTGAGCAACCTGGAGGAGTGCGAGAAGTTCTATACCGATGTGATGGGGATGGAGCTTCTCTATCGTGCGAATGAGAACCTCGTCTACCTGACCTGCGGCAACGACAACCTGTCGTTGGCGCGCGCCAAATCCGATCCGGAGGAGGGCGGGGTCTTCGACCATTACGGCTTCATCGTCGAGAGCAAGGTATCCCTAGACGCCTGGCATGCCTACTTCTCGTCGATCGGCGTGCCGGTTCTCGACCAGCCCCACGATCATGCGGACGGCGCCCGCAGCTTCCATATCAAGGACCCGGCCGGCAACATCATCCAGCCGATCTATCACCCGGCAATTTCGGCGCAACGGTTCGAGTGAGTATCCGCCCAACGATGACTGACACCAAGCAACAGCCCCTCCTGTTCACGCCGATCACGATCCGCGGCGTAACGTCGAAGAACCGCATCGTGGTCTCGCCGATGTGCCAGTATAACTCGGACGACGGCGGCCCCGGCGACTGGCAGATGATGCATTTGGGCCGGCTTGCGGTCGGCGGTGCGGGTATCGTTTTCGGCGAGGAGACGGCGGTCGAGGCGATCGGGCGCAAGACCTATAAATGCGCCGGCATCTACGACGACAAGCACATCCCGCAATATCGCAAGCTGACCGATTTCATCAAGGAACAGGATGCGATCCCGGCGATCCAGTTGGGGCATGCGGGGCGCAAGGCCTCCTGCCATACGGCGACGCAGGATTGGCGGCCGCTGACCGACGAGGATGCGAAGGACGGACTGGCCCCCTGGCAGGGATTGGCGCCGAGCGCGCTGGATCACCTGCCGCGGCGGTTCACGCCGAAGGCGATGGACCGGGACGACATCCGCCATAATCTCGACGCATGGCGGGAGGCCACCCGCCGCAGCATGGATGCGGGATTCGACATCCTCGAAATCCACGGGGCGCACGGTTACCTGATCCACCAGTTCCTCTCGCCCGTGAGCAACCATCGGAACGACGCCTATGGCGGCGACCGGCAAGGGCGGATGCGCTTCGCCCTCGAAGTGGCCGAGGTCGTTCGTGATGCCTGGCCGAAAGACAAGCCGCTGTTCTTCCGCGTGTCGTCGGTCGACGGTCAGGGCGGTCTCTGGGATTTGGACGACACGGTGGCGTTGTCGAAGGAGTTGAAGGATCGGGACATCGACCTCATCGATTGTTCTTCCGGCGGCATCTTCGGCGACAGCGAGATGCCGATGGTGCCGCGCATCGAACAGTTCCAAGCCGGGTTCGCCGAACGGGTGCGGCGGGAAGCCGGGATCATGACGATCGCGGTCGGCGGTATCACAGAGGCACGGCAGGCGGAGAATATCCTGCAAGACGGGCGTGCCGACCTCGTTGCGTTGGCCCGCGAGTTCCTTTGGAACGCCGATTGGGCGGCGCATGCGGCGAAGGAGCTGCACGCCACCGATCCCTATGGTCAGATGCCGCACGAATACGCGTATCGCCTGCGCCAACGCGAAAAGCAGAAGGAAATGCCGATCAATCAAGGGGGCGCCGAGACGCAGGCGGCCTATCAGAAGATTTTCGGGCCGGAGTAGGGTCCGAATACACCCGGCCGTGCGATCCGCGACAGTGGACCGAACCGTCATCAGTCGAGAGTGAGAACAATGCAAACGGTGTTTCCGACCGGCACGACGATCTACAAGCCGGAAAAATGCTTCAACGGATACACGTTGTATCCGTCCAAGAAACAGGGTGTCGGTGCGGTCCTCGTCGATATGAACGGCAATGTGGTCCGGAACTGGCCCAAGTTCGACGGCTATATGATCAACATGCTGCCGGAAGGCCGAATCCTCGGTGGTCAGATCGGCAGGGTGAGCCAGGAATACGATCATCACGTCGGCTGCGACGACGTCGTTCAGGAAGATTGGGACGGCAATGTCGAATGGAAATTCGAAAAGGCGGATGAGATCGACGTCGACGGCAAACGCGCCTGGTCCGCCCGGCAGAACCACGACCTCGTCCGCGAAGGATGCCCGGTCGGGTATTACGTGCCCGGCATGACGCCGAAAATCCAGGACGGCAACACCTTGATGCTGAGTTACCGGAGCGGGACCTGGCCCGACATCAGCAGGGATTACCTGCCGCGCTCCACCCGGATGTTGGAAGTGACTTGGGACGGCGACATCTCGTGGGACTGGATGCCCGCGGATCATTTCGAAGAGTTCGGCCATTCCGAATCGGCCAAGAACGCGATCATGCGCCGTTGCCGCAACCAGCATGCGGTCTTCCAGAACACCATTTCATATGTAGGGCCGAACAAATGGTTCGATGCCGGGGACGAACGGTTCGACCCCGAGAACATCATCACGGACGACCGCGGCACCATCCTCTACATCATCTCGAAGAAGACCGGCGAGATCGTCTGGAAGATCGGCCCCGACTACGCGAGTTCTCCGGAGCTCAAGGCGCTGGGCTGCATCATCGGACCGCACCATGCCCACATCATTCCGAAAGGACTGCCGGGCGAAGGGAATATCCTGGTGTTCGATAACGGTGGGGCCGCGGGGTTCGGCAGCCCGAACCCCGGTTCGCCGGACGGGACGTGGAATGCCCTGCGGGACAGTTCCAGGGTCCTGGAGATCGAACCGATCTCGCTCGATCTGGTTTGGGAGTATTCCGCCAAGACCGCCGGCTTCCCGTCGGAGGGCGAAGACGTCCGGTTCTACAGCCGCTATGAAAGCGCCGCCCAACGCCTGCCAAACGGCAACACGTTGATCACCGAGTCGCGGTGCGGGCGCGTCATTGAAGTCACGCCGGAATGCGAGATCGTCTGGGAGTATGTCTGTCCCTACAATTTGATGGACGGCGACGCGCAATTCCTCAGCGATGTCTTCCGGGCCTACCGCTATCCCTATGATTGGGTGCCGCAGGTCGACCCGCCGCGCGAACGGGCGGTCGTGCCGCCGGCGAACGGCGAATTCCGGATCGAGCCGGTGCCGGATTAGGAAAGGCGGAGTTCGATCGACGGCTTGGCGGTCATTCCTTCCAGCCGACTGCTTCGCACCAAACGATCGACATAAAGGCGTCTTCGTGACCGCCCCAATCCTCGAGCGCGCGCGCGGTGGCGTCCATTTGCGCTTGATCCGTCCAACCCTTCTTGATTGCGGTTTCGGCGATCCTCGGCCCGGTGAATTCGCTGGTCAGCGCCGCCGCTATTGTTCGGGTCGATTGCGGCGTGCCCCAGCTTTCGCTCGACCCGGTTCCGATCGTCCTCGCGAAGCCTGCTTCCCGGAGCAATCCGCGGAGGCGGCGGCCCATGAACGGGTCACCGCCGCAATGGCGTCTGAATTTACGCCAGATATCATGGGCCTTGGTCAGGACAGGATCGTCAGGTGCGATCAGCGTCGCGCCCAGGTCGATCGACCGAATCCCCACCAGCCCGACCGGTTTCAGAACCCGGCGCATTTCCGTCAAGACGGCAATCGGATCATGCATGTGTTCGAGCATGGCATGGCTGAACACCGTATCGAACCCGTCGTCTCGATAAGGAAGGTCGTACACGTTACCGCTTTCGAAGGTCGCATTATTGATGCCCAGTTTGGCGGCGTTCTCGCGGGCGATCTCCAACTGGCTTTCTTCGAGGTCGATACCGGTCACGGTTCCCGGGTCCGTTGCCCGGGCCAGGCCCGCGGTAATCGTGCCGGGGCCGCATCCGCAGTCCAGCAGTGTCATCCCGGGACGGAGATACGGCAGGAAGAACGCACCGTGCACGTCGGCGGTGCGCCCCGCGATGATCTGTTCGGTCAGAGCGCCGTCATAGTCGTGCATATAGTCTTCGTGTTCATTCGGCGGCCGAGTATCGCGTGGCAACTTCTCTCTCCGATAATCCTTTCGGGCCTGTAAACGACAGCCCCAATCTCGTCGTTGAATTCTATGGTCAGTTCCAATTGCGTGGAAGTCGGTCGCATGCCGACGGCAGCGGCGGCTTCCCGGTCACGCACGGTCGTCCTACACTGCACCTCCAACGGACGGCCTAAGGAGCGGAATTCATGAAAGTCACCGGCAGGTGCCATTGCGGCGCCATCGCCTACACGGCGGAGGTCAACCCGAAGCATGTGATCATCTGTCACTGCACCGATTGCCAGGAATTTTCCGGCTCTGCCTATCGCACGATCGCGCCTGCACGGGGCGATACGTTCGAACTGCTGTCTGGCACACCGAAACATTATGTGAAGACGGCGGACAGCGGCACGAAACGGGTGCAGGCTTTCTGTCCGGATTGCGGCACGTCGCTGTACTCGACGTCGGACGAGGCGAATCCGGAGATCATCGCCCTCAGGCCGGCGACCCTGGACCACCGCGACGACCTGCCGCCGCAGAACCAGATCTGGACCAGCTCGGCGCAACCGTGGTCCGGCGACCTCAGCGGACTCAGGGGTTTCCCGAAGCAGTTCGGATCGTGAGCGATTCGGCGGCGTTATATAGATTATTCAATAGGTTAGAAGAGTCGGCCGGCCAATTCTGTGAGGACGTGGCCTTCGCCGTTTAACGCTTTCTCAAGGGTTTCGGCGGACCTTCCTTGCGGGCGGCAGTATTGCGTGCCGCGGCGGCGAGGGGACTTGGACCGATGGCCTATATCATCATTTCGATTGTCTGTGTCGTGGCCTTCGTGGTGGGGCTGTTGGTGCGGCGCATACGTCTGATCGTGCCACCGGTCGCCGCCATCCTCTGGGGCGTCGCCACGCTGGTGGCCAGCATCATCACCGTATCCCCTGGCATGGTTGCCGTTGCCGACCTGTTCGGTAAGGTCCAGACCGAGACCTATGGCGAAGGGCTGCATCTGATCAATCCGCTGTACACCACGCGGCAGATGACGATCCGGCGGCAGAGCCTTCATTTCACCTCGACCTCGCGTGACGGCAAGAGCGTGACGGCTCTGTCGGCGGACCGCAATCCGCTGGAGATCGACGTATCCTTTCCCTTCCGGCTCAACGGTGCGGTGGCGTGGAAGATCTATCAGCGGGTCGGCGGCACGGGGTACTACCGGGGGCAGTTGATCTTTCCGTCGGCCCGGTCGGCCGTACGCGACGCCGTCTCGCAATTCCCCTGGGCTGAAGCGAGCATCGAGAAGCTGCCCGAAGTCGCGGCATTGATGCAGCAGAAATTCGAGGATCGCTTGATCCAGGATTTGATCAAGGTCGGGTTCACCGAACAGGAGGCCAACTCCGCCTTCAGCATCATGCCGGTCCAGCTGCGCAAAATTTTGCCGGACGCCAAGGTGCGGAACGCAATCGCCGAGCGTGTCGCGGCCGAGGAAGACCTGAAGCGCCAGGTCGTACTGACCAAGATCGCCAAGCAGGAAGCCGAGCGCCGCGCCAACGAGGGCCTTGGCGTGAAGAAGCTGTTCGCCGAACTGCCGAAGGATTTCAACGCGAGCGAAATCCGCCAGGTGCTGTCCGCGATTTCAGAGAAAGTGCGGGCGGACGCGATCATGAAGGCGGTCGAGAACGAAAGAATCCAGACGCTCGTCATCACCGGCAACGCCCCGGTCTCGATCCCCGCGAAATAGCACGTCTACTGAATTTCCTTTGACGACTTCTGCGTCACCCATATGACGCGGTCGGTACCGCATTGATGGATCAGCAGGCAGTCGTTATTTATCGGCGAATAGTTCGCCGCCGACGCCCCAGTTTTCCTGGCTTACTTCGTCGACGATGACGTGCACCTGGTCATGCTTGCCGCCGCAGGTCTCGATGAAGCAGTCGGTCACCGCCTTCACCAGGTTTCGCTTCTGCTCGATGGTGCGGCCTTCGAACATCTCGACACGGATCATGGGCATCGGTTTTACTCCCGGAAAGATTCATGGATGATCTTTCCGGGTTGTAGCGGAAATGCGCCGTGTGGGAAAACGCCACCGGGTCAGCCGGTGACGCGGCCCATCATGTCGTAGCCGGCGAGCGCGTTGTCGACCAGGGAATCGCATTTCCCGAAATCGTAGTTCCACATGAAGCGGTTCTTCACGATGAACGGGGCCCCGGCATAGAACTTCTCGTATTGTTCGTGGCGGCCGGCGAATTCCGACCCGACTGCGTCCCAGGCCAGCTTCATCAGCTTCACCCGGTCTTCTGCCGGCATGTCCGGTGATTGGATGTAACGCCGGATATCCTCGCCGGATTCCGCGCCATCGAAGTCCCGCACGTCAGACGGCAATTGGATGAGGCCGCCACCGGCAAGTTCCCGGAGAATGTTGAGGATTTCGGGATAGAGACGGGACTGCAGCGCCATCGCCGCGTAATGTATTTGCGGGTTCGGGACATACACGCCGTTCTGGTTCGGTGCCGCCGTCGCGATCTGTCCGTCAAGCAGGCCCTCGTACATCGCCGCCTGAACGGTGATATCGGCGACCTGCGCCTGCACCGGCGGCATCGGCCATACCCCGTTCATCTCCGTGATCCGTTTGGCGAGCCCCGTCAGGAACCGGAGTTTGGTGACGAAACGGATCTGCGCCTGATTGTTCCCGAGGATATGCGCCGGCGTTTCGAACCATTGATCGCGGCAGATCTTCGTATTCTTGAAAACAAAGACATGTTCCCATGGCACGAAGACGGAATCGTAGACGACGAGTGAGTCCGTTTCGTCGAATTGCGATGCCATCGGATAATCGAAGACGCTTGACGCCGCGCCGGCGTAGGACCGCCGGGAATAGATTTTCACCCCGGGTGCGTTGCACGGGACGATCAGCGAGATCGCATAGTTCTCGTCGCCCGGCCGCAGGGGATGGATCGTCGAAAGGTGCACGTAGTCCGACAATACCGCGCCGGTGCCGAGCATCTGTGCGCCGCGGATGACGATCCCGTCGTCCCGTTCGTCGACGACCCCGGCGTAGAGGTCCGGCGGATCCTGCTCGTGCGCCGGTTTCGAGCGGTCGATCTGCGGCGGCACGATCGTGTAGCTGATGTAGACATCGTTATCGCGCAGGAATTCATAGATCCGGACGGCGTTATCGGCGAAGGTCTCGTTGCCGTCCTGCGCCAGGGTTTGCGGCTCGGCGGCGTACCCGGCGAAGAAACCGGCGACGTGATCCGGGGACCGCCCCATATAGCCGAAGCTTTCCTCGGACCAGCGTTCGATCGCGGCCCGGCGTTTCTGCAGATCATCGACGGAATACGGCAGTTGCCATATCCGGTTTACCGGGTCACCGGTCGTCGGCGATGGGTAGGTCATCAGGTCCCGGTTGGCCGGATCGCTCGCGATGTCGAACAGGCGTGCGATCGTTTGCGCGGGGCCCGCGAAAGCGGGATGGGCCGTGACGTCGTTTACCTCTTCGCCGTCGATGAAGACGCGGCGGCCGTCGTTGCGAAGCGCATCGAGATATTGCGCGCCGGTTCGAAGGCCGCCCGGAAACCGGTCGTCCGTCAGGCCGCCAGCCTGCGATTTCTGGGATCGGGGCATCGCCTACCATCTCCATTGTGCAATATTGGGCCGCAAGAATAGCAATGAGACATAGCTAATTCAATCTGATACGGTAGCCGCCCGAGGCCGCAAAAACCGCGTTCCAGAGGCGAGAGCTGAACCATGACAACCGAAGACCGTGCGCAGACCGTCTCCATCGACGCCCTACTGGTCGGGGGCGAGGATCATGAATTCAGGGAATTGATCGCCCTGCTGTTCGCCGCATCGGGGCGGCTGCAGGCGATGCGGCGCGAATTATCAAAAGCCCTGTCGGTGAGCATCGCGGAGTTTTCCGTGCTGACCGCGCTGATGCATCTTCAGCAACAGGGAAATGTGCGTGTGCGCACCATCGCCGATCATCTGCATGTCGCCGCCGCACAGGTTACTGCGATCGTCATGAAACTGGAGGCGTCGGGATGGGTCGAGAAATCGACGGACCCGGCGGACAACCGGGCCGTCTCGTTGCGGATGACGCCGCTGGCGTTCGAGCGGTTGAACGCATTCGCGCCCACACTGCGCAGCGTCAATGACCGCTGGTTCGACGGGATGAGCGCCGCCGAACTGATTGTCGTGAAGGACTTTCTGCGCCGGCTGGTCGGGCAGTTCGAGCCGGCGGTCGCGATGGCGAAGGAAAGTGCCGACGCTTAGGCGCGGTCCGGCCGGTCAGTCCGTGTCGGGTTCGTAATAGTAGTGCGTCTCGTAGAGCACGCAGCCGCCCTCTGATTTGAACGGTCCGTGATAGACGCCCGGCGGCCGGCAGGCATAGGTCGGCGCACTGAACGCTTCGCCGCCGTTTCCTTCCGCGTCGTTCCCGACGGTAAGGTCGCCGCTGACCAGATACACTTCCTCCCAGTGATCGTGGACGAACGGTTCGGTCGAAAACGCACCGGGGTCGAACCGCAGCAGGCGCGACCGGGAGCCGGTCTTGTTCGTCTCGTCGATATCCGCGGCGAGGATCTTCTGCTTGATGCCCTCGGGATAGCCGGGCGGTGTTTCCCAGCCGCTGTCCATGTCCAGGGCGGTGAACTCGATATGGGGTTTTCCTTGTCCCATCCTTGCCTCCTGTCGCGGCCGGTCAAGCGGCCCAGTGTTCCGAGAATTGCGTCGCGACCACGCTTTCATACGGGATCTGCCCGTCGAGCCAGCCGAGCGAAATCATGAACTCGTTCATACCATGGACGAATTCCGGCGAGATCGCAGCGTCGTAATACGGCAGGTCGCGGGCGACCACGTCCGCGATCATGGCGGCGTCGGATGGCGGAAAATGGGCTTCGCCGACCTTTGTCGCCAAACTGATATCCGCCTTGATCGCAGCCTGCGTGCGCACGATCGCCCGGACCGCGGCGGCCGCGGCATCCGGATCGCGCTCGATCAAGGCATCGGTGCACAGCAACGCCGGCATCGTGTAGTTGAACGCCTTGGTCGGCTCGTCGCCCCGGCGGATATCCACCAGGACCTTGCCGACGCCCTGCCGGACCGCATTCTCCGCGCCCATGCCGTTGGCCCAAAAGGCGTCGATCTTCCCATCGGCCAATGCCTGCGCCGCTGTTACGCCGAAGGACACGCCGGGCTGGATTGCGCCCGGCACCGGTGCGATGTTCACCTTGTCCGCCTCGATATCGATTCCGGCTTCCGTCAACATGCCGCGAAGGCCGAGATCCACGAACGGTGCGGCGCCGATGTTGAGCCCCTTCACCGCCGAGATATCGCCACGCTCCGCGTCGAGATCGGCCCGGACGACCAGCAGCCAGTACATGCCCTGCGCCAGGGATGCGAGCACCTTCGCGCCCTTCCAGTTCGGGAAGGCGGCGAGGGCGCTGTGGGCGGAGCCCGCGACCATCTCGAACGCGCCGTCGCGCATCATTTCGCAGCATTTGTCGACCGGGAAGACATGCTCGAATTCCATGTCCAGGCCTTCGTCGCGGAAGAAACCGAGTTCGACCGCAGCGATCGCCGGGAAGTATGAATTGGAAATGAGGTCCGGTACCGCCAGTTTCACGGGCTGTTCCTTTGCGGGGTTCTGGGTCAGGTGGCCTTCTCGATTGCGCCCATATACTATGCCACATTGCTAATGCCATAGATAGAGGCCGGGCCGAAGGGCCGGGGTTCGCGGAGACGCAGCATGGCCTATAGAGATTTGCGGGATTACTTGCAGGAACTGAAGCGCCGCGACCTTGTTCATGTGATCGAGGAACAGGTTTGCAAGGACACCGAACTGGTCCCGCTTGTGCGGTTGCAATTTCGCGGCCTCCCGGAACCCGAGCGGAAGGCGTTCTGGTTCCGCAACGTCACGGATCCGCGCGGCCGCGAATATGATGGTTCGGTGGTGCTGGGGTCGCTGGGGTGTTCGCGGGATGTATACGGCGCGGCACTGGGCGTGGAAAGTTCGGAGATTGCCGGTAAATGGGCAGCCGCGCATGGCAATCACTTGCCGCCGGAACCCGTGGCGGCCGCCGATGCGCCGGTCAAGGAGGTGGTGCTCAAGGCGCCGGATTTGGACGGCGGCGTCGACCGGTTCCCGCATCTCATCTCGACCCCGGGTTTCGACCCGTCACCGTTCATCACCGCCGGCGTATGGGTGACGCGCGACCCGGAGACCGGCGCGTATAATCTCGGCATCTACCGCGGCATGATCAAAGCGCCGGATCGCGTCGGATGCGCAACCGACGTGCCGACGCAGCATCTGGCAATCCAATGGGAAAAGGCACGCCGTGCCGGCAAGCCGCTGGAGGCGGCGATCTTCATCGGCGGCCCGCCGTCGCTATTGCTGGCCGGCGCCAGCAAGGTGCCCTACGGCGTCGACGAATACGGTTTGGCGGGAGCCCTGAACGGGGCGCCCATCGAGGTCGTCCAGGCTGAAACGGTCGATTGCATGGTGCCGGCGACCGCCGAAATCGTAATCGAAGGGACGATCCGCACGGATGTGCTCGAACCGGAGGCCCCCTTCGGCGAGGCCAGCGGATATATCGGCCCGCGCAAGATGGAAAAGGTGTTCGATGTCACCGCCGTGACGCATCGGCAAAAGCCGGTCTATCAGGGCATCATCAGCGAGTATCCGCCGAGCGAAAGCACCGTCATCCGCAAGGTCGCGTTCGATGCGATCTATCTCAACCACCTTAAGAACGCCTGCAACATCCCATCGGTGACGAAGGTCGCCTGCCACGAGATGGCGAGCTGCAACATGCTCTTCGTCATTCAGCTCGACAATCCCGCGATTGGGCAGCCGTGGCAGGCGCTCCGCTCGGCGGCGGGGTTCGATGCGTCGCTGGGGAAGATGTTCATCGCGGTCGACGCCGATGTGGATCCGGATTCGATGGAATCGGTCCTTTGGGCCCTGTCCTACAGCATGCAGCCGCATCGCGACGTCGAGGTCATTCGCGGGAAGGTGCCGCGGCTCGACCCGTCGGTGTCGCCGGGACCGGACGAACACTACCCGGAGGGCCGGGGTGCGTCGGCTATTTTGATCAACGCCTGCCGGGAACATCCTTACCTGCCGGTGTCATTGCCGTCCCAGGATTTGATGGAGGCCGCGAAGGCGCGGTGGGAAGCATTGTCGCTACCACCCTTGGACCTGAAGGCGCCGTGGCATGGCTATCCTTTGGACGGCTGGACCGCCGAGAACGAATCCGAGGCGGCGCTGGCGCTCATCGGCCGGTATTTCGAGACGGGGGAGAAACTCGCCGGGCGCAGGGAAAACCTGGGCGGCGGCGAAGACGGCTGATTGACGAGCGGTCTACGCTTCGACCAGCAGACGGCGGATTAAGCCTTCACCCATCGCGGGGTCGAAGTATCCGAATTCCTGCAGCCGGATCATCCCGGCCTTGTCGACGATGGCCATCTCCGGCGTGCCGCGCGTGCGGTAGCGGCGCATGGTTTCAGGGACATGGCTGCCGGCGACGTGACGATCGATGCCGACCGGGTGAAGAATCTTCTTTTTGCGGATGAAGCGTTTAAGCCGGTCAGGCGTTTGATAGCCGTGACCCTCGAAGACGGTGTGGATGCTGACGAAGGCAAGCTGGCCGGCCTTTACTTCCTTCGCGAAATCCGCCTCCCACTGGTTCATCAACGGGATCGAAAAGGCGATGCATCCGGGACACCAGAGCTGGAAGAAATCGATGACGATAACCGTGCCGCGCAGGGCGTCGACATTGCGGCCGTTCCCATTCAACCATTCCGACACATCCCACTGGGGCGCACGGCGCGGGGTCGGAACGGAACGGATGGCGGAGGAAGCGCCGGTGGCGGTGAGGGCCACCGCAGCGCCGGTCATCAGGCCGGTCAGGATAGGCCGGCGACCGATAGCAGGGTCGAGCTTGCGCATGATCCAACTCCTCAGGTGGTCCATACACGGCTATAGCATCGCGGCCCCGGGCGGCTCCATTCAAGCTCTTGTGAGGGTAGCGGGGTGTGCGTCTAGATCGCCTCGATCGGAACGCCCTCCAACGCTGTGGACGGTTTCCCATCGACGCCGACCGGCACGTCGCCCATGAGCGTAACCCGGTAGAACTGGCGGTCGAAGTCGGAATCGAAAATGTCGCGCGGCGCTAGATGGGCGGTCGACCGGTTGTCCCAGAAGGCGACGCTACCGGCTTCCCATTTGAAACGGACGGTGAATTCGGGCCGTACCGCATGCTCCCATAGGATCTCGAGCAAGCCCTGGCTTTCGCGCGGCGTCAAGCCGGTGATCGTTTTCAGGAAGGACGGACTGATATAGAGCACGCGTTCGCCGGATTCCGGGTGGACGCGGACCAAGGGGTGCTCGGTCACCAGTGTTCGCTTGCGCATGAGGTCGCGGTATTCGTCGGAAGCATCGACGCCCGGCGGCGGCGCGAACCGATGCTGTCCCCGCAAACCGTCGAGGAACCCGCGCATTGCCGGCGACAAGGCATCGTAGGCTGCGGCTAAATTGGTCCATTGCGTGTCCCCGCCGTAAGGCGGGACGACATCGCCGCGCAGGATCGACGCAAAGGGCGGATTGATCGCCGCGGTGATGTCCGCATGCCAGCCCGACCACGCGCGATACATGACCTCTCCCTGGAACCGGTTGGCCTTGCGGTTCTTCGCGACGGCATAAATTTCCGGATGCGTGTCGGTATTGCCGTAGACCACATGGCCCGGCGTGGTATCGCCGAATTGACGCGCGAAGGCGATTTGCTGGTCGTGGGTCAGGTGTTGATCGCGGAAGAAAACCACTTTCCATCGCACGAGCGCCGTCCGGATGTCCGCGACCTGTTGCGGGGAAAGCGGCGACTGGAGATCGACCCCGCTTATTTTCGCGCCGATATGGATGGAGAGCGGATCGACCTGGATCGTCGACGGTTCGACTGCAAGGTCGTCATGGGTTTCTTCGAGTGCCATGGATTTCCTCCTATGCCGTGGGACGAGCGTGCCTTCAACTTTCGGAGAGACCATATCTTCGCACACATCCACCGCGGGCGGAAATTCCGGCGCCACCTCGGCTTCCGGACAAGAGAAAAGGCGGCTGGATGAGCCGCCTTGAGGTCGTTGAGGAACGCGATATAAATCGGCAACCACCGCCTATCGCCCAATTTCCTTGAACAGGGTCAACCATCGCTGCGCAATCGGTTCGACATCGAATTTGGCGACCGCATCGCGCGCCGTGCGCCTTAGTTCATCGCGGCGGAATTCGTTCGAAAGCATCTCATCCAGAGCGGCGGCTAGTGCCTCCAAATCCTCGTTCGGGACGAGCATGCCGTATTTCCCATTTGCCAGGATTTCCCGCGTGCCCCCGGGACAATCGGTTGCGACAACACAGCAGCCGGCGGCCAAGGCTTCGACGACGGCGTTGGGGAATCCTTCGTAACGGGCCGGATGTACGAACAGATCCGTCTCGGCCAGTTTCGACGCGACGTCTTTGGTCGGACCGGGCACGAAAACACGGTCTGAAAGACCATTGGCCGCCGCTTGGTGGACCAACTTGTCCCGACCCTCGCCGGCGCCGTAGATGGCGAGGTCCCAATCCGGGTGACGCCCCGCGATTCGGGCAAAGGCGTCTATCAGCAGATCGAATCCCTTTTGCGGATCGAGTCGTCCGAGCGCCGTCATTTTCTTCCTGTCCGGGGTGCCCGTCCGGCGCGCAGGAGTGGCGTCAGGATCGAAATGCGACAGATCGACCGGATTGGGGATGACAAGCGAGTCCAGTCCGTGGGTGGCCTTGAACCAGTCCGCAATCTCTTCGGTCTGTACGACAAGGGCGCTGGCAAACCGATAGGTACACTTCCGGGATAGCCGAAAACGCCGCTGCACGCTCGGGGTCAGATACATGAGGTGCCGCCCGGGATGAACCCGCTCGGAAACGACAACGGGTATCCCCGTGAAACGGGCAGCCAATAGGGCGAGGACGTTGGTCTCCGTCATGAAGGACACGATGACGTCGGGTCCGGTCCGCCGAAACGCCGCGTTGAGGCGGCGGACCCTGTCGACATTCTTCGCCACCGCATGGGGCAAGGATCGGCTTGGCTGCAAAAGGTTCAATTGGTGCAGGGTGATGCCGGACGTCAATGGATAGTGCAGCGCCGTTCCCGCTGCCTCGAATGTCAGAATATGAACGTCGTGTCCGTCGGCGCACCACTGGTTCGACAAGGTGGCTGCAACGCGTTCGGCGCCGCCCTGTTGCAGCGCGGCGATGACAAACAGAATCTTCATGGTGGGGTTTGGCGCTAGTTGCCGTCGACCGATTTGAGCCGGTTTTCCCAATCCCAAGCGGTCTGGATGATCGTATTGAGATTGGAATGCTTCGGCGACCAGCCGAGGATTGCGGAGGCCTCCCGGCTATCGGCGCACAATGCCGCCGGATCGCCCGGCCGGCGGTCTTGGGTGCGGATATCGAAGGTGATGCCGAGAACCTCTTCGGCCTTCGCGATAATCTCCCGCACCGTGAACCCGGCGCCGGTTCCGAGGTTCAGAATCCGGTTTTCGCGGTTCCGCACCAAATCGTCCGCGGCCAGCAGGTGGGCATCGACCAGGTCGGTGACGTGAAGATAGTCCCGGATGCAGGTGCCGTCGCGTGTCGGATAGTCGGTCCCGAAAATGCCGAGCCCGTCGCGTTGTCCGGTGGCGGCCTCCATGGCGATCTTCAGGAGATGGGTCGCTTGGCGGGAGCATTGCCCGCACCGAAGCTCCGGGTCCGCGCCGACGACGTTGAAATACCGCAACGCGGTGTATCGAAGGTCGGAAATGCGCGCGAGATCTTCCAGCAGCCATTCCGTCATGGCTTTGGATCGGCCATAGGGCGTTTCCGGCTGCATCGGGTCTGATTCCGTGATCGGCCGGGTGATCTTACTCCCGTAGACCGCGGCGGTGGATGAAAAGACGACGTTCCGGATGCCAGCCTCCAAGCATGTAGTCAGGAAGTTCAGCGAGTTGAGCGAATTGTTCCGGTAGTAGGTCAGCGGATCGGTGATTGACTCGGGTTGCACGATGCTGCCCGCCAAATGAAAGACCACATCCGGTCCATAGTCTTCCAGGATCGGCGCCACCTCGGTGGAACTCCCGCAATCGATCGTATGGAGCGTAAAGTCCTCTGGGAGAAAGTCGGTCCGTCCTTCCGACAGGTCGTCGATGATCACTACCGTGTCGCCGCGATCGACAAGGGCGTGCGTAAGATGCGTCCCGATATATCCGCAGCCGCCGGTTACGAGCGTTTTCGTCATGTGTGCCGGTCCGTCAGTTTCTTCGTTTTATCGGGACGCCGCTGCGTCCTGAACGATATCGAGCAGAGAGTCCGCATAGGCATCGAGGTCGAATCGCGCTCGGGCGAATTCATGTGCGGCGGTGCCCAGTTCGTGGCGCAGGGATCCGCTCCGCAGTTTCTCGATTGCGGCGGCAATCGACGTCGGATCCGGCTCGGCAAGCAGGCCGTTCGTCCCATCCTCGATCAAATCGGCAATGCCGCGCACACGGCTTCCGATCACGGGCAGGCCGCAGGACATCGCCTCGATAAGCGATTTCGGATGCCCCTCATATTGCGAGACGAGGGCGAAGGCATCCGCATCGGCGTAGAAGCCGGGCAGGGACTCATTCCGCACGATCCCGGGGAACGATGCCGATACGCCGAGGCGAGCGGCGTCGTTGCGTAAATCCGCTGACATCGGACCGTCGCCGATGACGATCAGGCGCACGTTCCCGCACTCGGCTGCGGCCTTGATCAGAAGGTCGATGTTCTTTTCCGGCGAAAGCCGCGATGTGGTGACGATCGTCAGCGGCTTGTCAGCCGTGTTGCTGTTGAAACGCCGTCGAGTGCCGGGATTGAACAATTCCTGATCGACATAGTTTGGCAACACGGCGATACGGCTAGGCGCGATCGAATAGTCTGCGGCGATCTTATCCCGAATGCGCACTGTCGTGGCGATGATCCGTGTCGCCTTGCGGAACGTGAACCTCTCTTTCAGGCGTTGAAGGCGGAGCCGCATCGAACCGGCGTCGAGGTCTTCCGCCATATTCTCCGAGCGCAGATATCCCAACCGAAGAAGGAACGGCATCCCCGTCAGGCCGCAGGCGAAGGCAGCCATCGGGGCACCGAACAACTGGTTCGTTATCAAAGCTTTGGGCGACCTGCCGGTTTTGTTGAGCTGTAGCAGTTGCCGCGCCATCCATAGACGATTCTTCAGCCCGGAGGTGTTGTGGATAAGATCGATCGGTTTGATCTCGGCCTCATGCACGGCGTCTTCGCCTTTGCTCCAGCTTAGGATCGATACCCGGATACCGCGTTCCACCAACCGCCGGTAAACGGCCAACTCTCGGTCGAGCGTTCCCATCCGCGAGAACATATCCAAGGTCGTGCCCTGGTCGAGATAGACGAATAAGTGCACGTCGGGCCGATTCACGCTTTGTCGCGCACGTCATCTGCCGTTCCCGACGCGGTACGCCGTGCGACGACGAGGATCATATGGCCCATCATGCTGCCGGGCAGGACCGATTTCAGACCGCGCGCCATCATCTCGCCGGGCAGGGTGGCGGCGTAGCGTCCGATCCAGCTGTGGGTCATGCGGCGCGCGCCTTCGATCTTGTGGATCGGGGTAACCGACAGAACGTCGAACCCATGCCGGGCGACCTCGAAGGCGATTTCCTTTCGGGTGAATCGCCATTGGTAGAACAAGTATTCCTCGCCGGGCCGGTTGCGGTCGAGGTCCGGTTTTCGCATGCGGCCCGGGAGAATGCGCCAACTGTCCTGTGGGACCGAGATGAAAAGCAAGCCATCGTCTTTGAGGACCCTCGCAGCTTCCATCAGCGGTTTCGCGACGCCCGCCTCGAAATGCTCGAAGACGCCCCAGGAAAGATAGGCGTCGAATTCAGCATCCCCATAGGGCATCGCGTTGATGTCTTCCACCGACCATGCACAGTCGGGGAACAATTCCGTCAAACGTTTCACGGTCGGCGCACTGATATCGATCCCCAACGGATCGAAGCCGCATTGCGTCAGGTAGGCGACCCATTGCCCGAGGCCGCAGCCGCCGTCGAGGATTTTCGCACCCGGCGGCAATGCCGTCAGATAAGAATTGATGCAGCGGTATTCGTCCGTGGTTTCGATGGCGAGTGCCGCGGCCTCGCTTTCTCGGTGATCCTCCCAGACCTTCGTCCAGAAAGCCGCGATCTGGTCGATCTCACCGGCATCAGCGCCGGCGTTCGGGACGCTCCGAGCGGTCATGTAATCCTTTTGCATCGTTCGGCTCAGGCGGTCGGATCGATACGGAACAGTTCGAGGTATTGGTCGGCAATCGTTCCGATCGTCGGGATATCGATTGCGGCTTGAAATCGATCGTGCTTCTCGACGAGTTCGTTCAGGAGCGCAGGCACTTCGGATGCGTCGTCGAACCCCAGCCCGGCCTGCTTGACGATTTCCGGATGCCCGCCGGACTTCCGGTACAATGCCGGCATGCCGCAGGCCAATGCTTCGGTTAGTGCGTTCGAGCATGGGTCGTTCAGACTGGCGGTGATGTAGATGTCCTGTTGCCGCAACAGGTCGGCGAGCTGTTCGCTCGGTACCGGCGGCACGACCTCGATGTTGCGGAATGTGGACGGCGTGTTTCCGATGAATGTGAACTCGAAAGCCGTGAAATCCAGTTCGGCATCGAGCCATTCGTAGACGTCGGCACCCTTACGCCGGTTGGGCGACCAACTCGTCGCGACCAGCCGAATCTTCCGGCTTCCGTCATGCGGGAACGGAATGCGCCCATTGGGGTGAAAGATGGCTGCATTGACGGCGTTCATGATCACATGGGCGTTGTCGCCGAAGTCCAGCCCGATCCGCCGGTGTTCCTCCATGCTGTAACGGCTCTGGAAAACCGTGGCATCGGCAAGGTCCCGGTTGATCTCGAATATCTTGCGGTCGATTTCGATGTCCTTGCCGCGATAGGCGGAAATGGGCCCGTCGACCCGGTGGACCGTATGGATGCCTCGGCTCGATTTATCTGCGAGCTGGGCGCGCAGCCAGTCCATGTCGAAGTTGAAGGAGTTGAAGAGGACATGCCGCGTCCGCGGTCCGATCCGGCGGGCGCCGACGTCGATGCCCCGGCCTGCCAACTCGTTCTTGAGCGCTAGGAGGAATTGGTTGCCGCCGCCATAGGGCGGTCGCTTGAACTCATGGACGAAACTGAGATGCGGGCCGAACAGTGCGCTGCGAATTGAACGAAGGGCGGGAAGAGTCATGTTTCGTCGATTTCTATCGGGAGCGGGCGAGAAAGCCGGGAAGCTCCGACGCAACGCGTCCAAGGCTCACGGGCGCAAAAAGAGCAAGACGGAGCAAGAGTTTTAGGCGGCCGAAGAGTCCGGAAAGCCCGTTCGGCCAGAGTCCCGATTGCACGATGCGGTAAACCGACAAATCCAGGAACTGCCGGTCGATTTTCCGTTCGGTCGAAATCGCACGGCAGAATCGCCAAAATCGCTCGGCGAGGGTGACCCGGTCGATACCATCGGCGTCGGCGAGTTGCCGGTCGGCGAAGAAATACCGCAGAAGTTCATCGATTTCGTCCCGCGTCAGGAGGTGAGACAGGCCCTCCGCTTCCAGGCGGCGCACGATGATTTCGAGCGTTGCCCGAAGGTTTTCCTCGTGGTGGCGGATTGTCATGCTTGCGCCGTGGACCCGATATCGGATCAAAGGATCGGCAATGTTGATTCCACGATGTGTCACGAGCAGCCGTGACCACAGTTCGAAATCCTGATTGACGTAGTGCTCGTCGAAGGTGATGCCGTCGCGCCGCAGCATGTCCGCCCGCAACATCACCGATGGATGCACGAACGGACATTGCAGCAGGCTGAAGGCCCATACGGCGTCGCTGGACAATGGTAGCTTCGTCCGGTCATAGTCCCGGCCCGAATCGTCCATGATCAAAGCCTGGCTTCCGACGATGTCGATATCGGGATGCGCCTCCATTTCGGCGACCTGGCGCGCCAAGCGGCCGGGCGTGCAAATGTCATCTGAATCGAAGCGCGCGATGTAGGCGCCCTGCGCCTGCGCCAATCCGATGTTCAGCGAGGCGGTCTGCCCCTTGTTCTCTGAATTGCGGATCAGAACGATCCGGGGATCGGCAAGGGAAGCAAGATACGTCTCGCTGCCGTCGGTCGATCCATCGTCTACGATGATAAATTCGAAATCCGTCAGCGTTTGGCCGAGCACGCTCTCAACGGCGGACTCGAGATGAGCCCCGCCGTTGTAGCAGGTCATCACGACACTGACGCGGGGAGGGGTATCGGTCATGACCGGCTGTCGCGCCGTACCACGGCCCAAATTTCACACCACCGAATATCCAATGATTCGATGACCAGGTCCGCTTCGTCCATTTCCCTTTCGAATTCCGGCACCCGGTATTCCGTGAAATGGGTGTTGTCCAACCGCCATTCGATCCCGAGTTCCTGGCGCATGGGTACGGTCCAGTCGCGCTCGTAAAGCGGCACCCGGATCAAGGCCCGGTCGGCTTGCGACTTTTCGAATAGCCGCCGCAAGAAGTCCACGCGGTGTTCGATATGCTCCAGAACGTTCGATAGTACGAGTGTTTGGACCGGCGTCGACGGTTCCCACTGTTGGGCGTCGCCGTGCACCAGCGATACGGAGGTTCCGGCACAATTGTTTTTCGCACGTTCGATGTTTCCGGGGTCGATGTCGATGGCCGTGACCGATGCGCCGGCCCGCGTGGCGATACTACGCGCTAGTTCACCGCCGCCGCAGCCGACGTCGAGGACAGTTTCTTCCTTGTCGATATTGTCGACGAAGAAATCGTGATAGGCCATCAGCCGCTGTTTCACATGCGACCCATCGCCGAAATCCGTTCCGACGCGCGCCAGCAAGACATCGATCAGGTTCTTGTGATTCAACAGTGCGGCCATCCGTTGACGCGCGTCGCCCGCCGCGAAGCGTTCCGCCATCATGACGCTGATGAGCCGCATGAAGACTGGTAACGGAACGAGCGATAGCAGATTGCCGATGGCCCGCCGGAGGATGTCCTTCATCGCGCCCTAGCTGCCCGACACGTCGACGATTCCAGGTTCGTATTGATCAAGTGCTTGCTGGACCGCTGTATGGACCTGATCGATTGAGATGCCGCGGATACAGGCTTTGTCGTAGGGACAGGAATTCCGGTAGCCGCAGGGCGTGCATTCCAGCCGGTTGAATAAGATGACGTGGCGGTCGGGCAGGCCGGCGAATGTCGGCTCGGTTACGCCGCTCCAGATGATCAGGGCGGCTGCCCCGACCGCGCCGGCCGCATGCATCAAGCCGCCTTCCGTTCCGATGAATAGCGCCGATGTCTCGATCAACGCAGCGGCTTCCCGGAACGATGTTCGCCCTCGTAGATCGACCACATTCCTGAGCGGTTGGCTACCGACGCCGGTTTGGACGACCGGGCGGTTCGGGTCTTCGTCGATTAGTTTGTCGACCAATGCTTGCCAATTCTCCCAGGGCCAGGCGCGCAGATCCCCGAACCATTCACGATTGGTATCCGGCTCGATGATCACATAGTCACCGGCTCGTATGTCTTTCTCCGCCAGGAGTGCCGCGGCGCTTTTGCGTTCCGGCTCGAGTGCGTGAAGACTGCCTGGCGGCTGCGGATGCCGAAGGGGCGGGCGCTCGTGCGCGGGAAGCCCCTCCAGGATCGCGGCGACGGCGTTCGGCTCGTCCTTCCAGACAATATGATCCTGTTGAACGGATCGCGCGTAGCTGAATTGTCGGGAATCCATATAGATCAGGCGATACTGTTTGCCGTCGCTATATCTTGCACCGCGGTCCAGCAGATATCGTTCGAACCGTTCATCCAGGCCGAACCGGGAAATGACTCGGTCCAAGAGTGCATCGAGTCGGCTGCCCATGGCCGACTTGGGCATGGTTTCGTCCATCATGCGATGCACGTCGGGGCTGTCGGCAAAGACAGGCCGTTCCGCCGGGTTATCGGATCTGTCATAGAGGCGGCCGCGCAACAGATCGGTCCCCTTCGGTTTCAGCACCAATGCCGCGCGCTTGCCGTTATGGGCGCGGTATTCCCGCAAAGCGGCGGACCACAATAAATCACCTCCATACCCCATGGGATTTCGCTCAGTGTCCCGCCTTGCGACAGATGTCCGGCGATTTAGGCGGAACGGGCATTCGGTGCCCGCGTTTCGAAACGATCGGCGAATTTATGGAAAAGGCGCCGCAGACGGAACGATGCCGACCCTCGAAAAATACTCTCCAAGTCCTCGATGATCGCGGTCGCGTCGTAATTCATCCCTTCCAGCAAGGTCTGCTGCTTTCGGAAGAGAGTCTGAAAGTCGTGCGTGTCATAGGAGGTTTCGGCCAGTGGATGGAAAAAGGCGGTCCGGGCGCCGGCCAGGGCCCAGGCGCGGCCTTCGCCCTCCGATTGTCGCCAAGCCTGCATGACTTTTCGCACGATCTCCGTTTGGCCTTTCAGGAACCGCCGGTATCCGAAGTGGAAGGCTTGTTGGGGATGTGGATTCTTACAATGCCATCCGATTGGAGTGACCGATGCCGTCTCTGCACCGCGAAGGATATGCTTGTGGCCGATCTCCTGCATGCGGTCGCAGTAGAGCGGGTCATTGCTAAGCCTAAAGGACACTGCCGGCGAAAAACAATTGAGGCCCACGATCAGATCGTCCGTGAAGTAGTCGTGCAGCGGGATTTGAGCGGCGGTTACCTCTTCGTCTTCGAACAGGGTATGGATCCGGCTTAGGGCGCCGTCGTCGATCAGAATGGTATCTCCATCTACCTTGACGAAGAGATCCGTATTGCTCCTCCGGTCGTTCCATAGCTGGAAAAGTTCGTTATGAGCCTCAAGTTCGGGCAGGCCGGATATCACCACATGATCGACGGTGACGCCGGTTTGGCGAGCAATCGCGGCCTTGGACTCCTCCAATTCCGCTTCGCCGCTCGCGAGCGTGCCGACTAAAACAGAAGGATTGCGGGACGTTGACATTCAGATTTACGCGTGACACCGCGCGCTGACAGGTCAGGCCTGTACGTTCGAGATATGCGTCAGGACCCGCTCGGCGATATGCGCCGCATCGGCTTCATCGAGCCACCATCCGCATGGAAGCGAAATCTGCCGGTCGGAGAATCCTCTGACCCCTGGCAGATCACGACGGTAGCGGGCGAAACAACTGACGTCGTCGTTCGGCACATGCACTTGCCCGGCATGGATTCCCTCGGAGACGAGTGATTCCAACAGAGCGTCGCGGTTGACGCGATCGTCGGTCAACACGGCGGTATAGACCCAGAAGGATGGGTTGCTGCCGTCGGGGCGGGTGATCGCGCGGAGGGCGTTGCTCCCCGCGAAAGCTTTATCGTATACGGCCGCATTCCGGCGATGTTGCCCCACGACAGTGTCCATCTGCGGCAGTTGGGCAAGCCCGATCGCGGCGGCCACGTTGTTCATGTTGAACTTGTACCCGACTTCGCCTTCGTAGATATCGGCCTCGGCTTGCTGCCCTTGCCAATTGCCGCGCTCGTCCTTGGCCTTTTCGCGGTCGTATCCGAACCATTTCAGCTTCTTGGCGCGGGAGAAGTCATCTTCGGACCGGCACACCAGAGCGCCACCGTCGCCGCAGGTGAAATGCTTGATCGCCTGAAAACTGAAACAGGTCAGATCGGCGAACTGGCTCACCGGGCGGTCCGCGAATTCCGCCATGAAGGCGTGCGCGGCGTCTTGGATCACTTTCACGCCTTTGCGCTTGCACAAGGCGTCGATCTCGTCGAGTTGTGGCGGCACGCCGGCCCAATCGACGAATAGGACTGCAACCGTATCGTCATCGATTTGCGCCTCGATCGTCTCGGGCGTGACCATGCCGGACATCGGATCCACATCGGCCCACCTAATGTCGGCACCGAGATTGATGATCGGGGTGTTCGAGGCGATACAAGTCATGGGCGATGAAACGATGTTCTTGCCGGGCGCTGCGCCCGCCAGCCGCAGCGCCATCGTCAACGCCGACGTACAGCTATTCACGAGGACGACCCGGTCGGACCCGAGTATGGGTTGGAGTTTCTGGGTCAGCTCGCTGACCTGCTCGCCTTCATTGATGAAGCCGGAATCAAAGACCTTGGCGAGGCCTTCGAGCGCCGGCGCCTTGTCGAGGTGAACTTTGAACAGCGGGTAGGTCTTGCTCATTTTCGAAATCCTCTGTGGGACGATCTTCTGTTCCAGCGGGGCTAGGTCTTGCGGATCGCATCGACCTGAATGCCGACGAAGTCCTCGATCTTTCGATTCATGATTCCAAGGCCGTTGAGATAGCTCTCCAATCCATCGATGGAGAGAACATCCTGGTTGCTGGAATACTCGAAAATCTCAGGGAGGTCGTCGATGGGTGATAGCGGTGAACTGATGACGTAGAACTCATCGACCGTGCGCGCGCGAAGTGATTCGGGCTTGGAAACAAGCATCTCATGAAGTTTCTCGCCCGGCCGCATGCCCGTTATCTTGATTGGTTTGCCGTAGTCGCGGGAAAAGATCTCCGCCAGATCCTTGATCCGCATGGCACGAAGGCGCGGTATCCATGTTTCACCGCTGGTGCCGCGCGTCGCTGCGGTCAGGATGAGATCGATACTCTCGTCCAATGTCATGGCGAACCGCGTCATGTCTTCGTGTGTGAGGGTGAAGGCCTCCGCGTTTTCGGCCTGATAGCGGAACAGCGGCATGATACTGCCGCGGGATTCCAGGACATTTCCGTATCGGACGGTAACGAATCTGGGTTGTTCGTGGACATAGCTCCGGCTCGTCACGATCCGTTCCGCGATCGCCTTGGACATGCCGTATACGTTGGTCGGCTCGCAGGCTTTATCGGTGGAGACCATCACCACAGCCTCCAAGGCGTCCAATCGCGTGATATTGCGTTCGGTCACCTCGACGAGATTCTGAACGCCGAGGATGTTGGTCTTGATGCTCTCGCCCGGCGCCAGTTCGCAAGTGTCTACCTGCTTGAGCGCGGCGGCGATGATGACGACATTCGGGTTGGTCGTTATCAGCGCCTCTTCCAGTCGTTGACGGTCCCGCATGTCGCCGACGATGAATGAAACATCATCGTCCATGAGCTCATTGCGCAGGGTCCATTGTTTCAGTTCATCGCGCGAGAAGATCACGATACGGTTCTTGGCGCGCAGCCGGTGAATCAGTGCCTGACCCAGCGAACCTGTTCCACCGACGATTAGGATGGTCTTGTTTTCGATTTTCATGTGTCGTCCAATTTTGGGGAAAGCTCTGATGGAAAGTGAGGGTCGCCTTACGTCTGGCTCAGCGCGCAAGGCTTTTTAACGCCGCGACGATCGAGGTCCAATCGTCGCGTTCTTGGATACGGGAGACGGTCGTTGAACGTCGCTCGTTGCGTTCTTCCTCGGACATTCGGCGGATCGTTTCAACGATCTCGGGTATCTCCTCTTCTTTCTTGAAGGTAAAGACGGCCGGCAGTTCGTCGATCGCGTAGTGTGACTTACCGAGATCGTAGTTCCGGATCACGAAGCAGCCGCGTCCGGCAACCGTTAGGCATTTTCCCCAGAGTCCGTGGAAACTGCTCGGCTCTCCATCGAGGGTGATGGCGCTGCTGTCGTCGTACACAAAGATTCCGATGTTCTGTACGGTCTCAAGGAACTTCTGGAATGGTTCTCGCGCAAGACAATCGACCTGAAACCCGCGATCGCGCAATCGGCTGAAGAACGCCTCGCGGTGCCCATGTACGGTGCCTTGAAACCCGAGTTCATGGGGTCGTTCGGCGAAGGATGGACCGAGACTGCATAGGGAGGGTCGAATCCCCATCCGTACGAATTCCGTCTTTATGCCCTCGCGATCCCGGATGAAATCGGCCCACCATCCCGAGGTGACGAAGAAGCGGCGGGCTTTCACGAGCCGTGCAGTTTGCCGATAGGCGCCCGGACTGGAGGCCTTGTCGTGATAGGCTTCCCATGGATCTTGGTCGTAAAAAACCAGGCCGGACTGCTCGGCGAAGCGGGCGATGAACGGCGTGACACGGGACCAGTTCCGCAGACGCAACAACGATAAGGCGAGAGCGTTGGCGGGAGGCACGTCGTAGGCCCCTGCGATCAACGCCTGATGCGAGGTTCCTATGATTGAAAAGTGATCGCCCAGTGTTTGATAGAGTTGGGCAGTGAAGGCGTTCTCGTGAATCTGCCGGTCGTCTTCATACAGGAGATGGAGTGTTTCTTTCGACATGTTCGGTGAAATCAGATGTCCGATCCGTCAGACGGTTCGAATTCGACTCGCTTGAAGTAAAGACGGCCGGTTTCATCCTCGATGTAGACGTTGGGGTAGGGGTCTTCCCGCGCCCGGATCAGGTTGTTGAGGTCGTGGCAGGTCAAGTCGGCGAACTCCGATTTGGTCAACTTGCTGTCCTCCGGCTTGAGTCGCCGGACCGTATTGCCCGACCCTGGTGGTTGCGGGGTCTCGGCGACATTGGGGAAAGTGTCCAGAATGTCAGCGAAGAGGATGATGCCCTGTTCCGTTATGCGGCCGAAAATTTCGTCGAGATGCCCGTCGAGCGATAGGTCCGCTTTGGCAATGATGGGCCCGGAGTCTATGCCGGGCTGCAGCCTGAATATCGAGACCTTTGACGCGGTGACACCATCGATAATTTGATTCTGAATCGGCGATCCGCCGGCATAGGCGGGAAGATCGGATGGATGCAAGCCGTAGATCGGTTGTTTCTCGACTTCGTGGTCCGGGAGAACCCAACTCCATCCGGCCATCAGCACGGCGCTGATATGGTCGTCCTTAATCAGCGCCGTCAACTTTTCCGGCGTGTCGGCATGGCGGACCGTGACCGTTGGATGTTTGCTGCGCAGTCCATCCAGAATCGCCAGCGCCCAGTCGCGATACCCGGCGAAAACGAAAACCGGTTCAGTCTTCGAAGGCATGAACCCGGTGCCACCAATGCGGATGGGTGGAAAGATAGAAACTCTGCCCCGACGCAATCACCTCTTCCGGCGTCAGCGATCGCCAACCGAGATGGGGACTCAAGCCCTCGTTTACGAATTGGAATCCGCCAAACAATTCCTGATCGTAGGCTTGGTAAAGAAGCGACAACGACTTTTTGAACGAAGGCCATTTTTCTTCGAGATAAGGCAGCGAGTTAAACATGTAATCGATGTTCCGATGACAGGCGATCCCGTCTATCTGGAAATGACACCGCAAAATCTCGATTTCCTTAGCGAGAATCTCGTCCGGGTCGGTATCGAGCAATTTGGCAAACTCGACGAAGTTGCTGTGTAGCCCGATCTCAAACCCCATGCTTTCGGCTTGTCGGAGGCTTTGCAGAACGGGGACGGAAAGAAAGTTGTAGAGGTTGGTGTGAACCAGGACATAGATCGAGGACCGAATGCCGAGGTCATCTTCAACGTCCAGAATTGCGCCAAGGCGCTGCGGCTTGTCGTCCAAATCGTGCCGAATAAGGGCAATTTTCTTTTCCGTTTTGGCGTTTTTATTTAAGACGTAGTCGCGGATTCTAAGAAATTCATATCCATTATTCTTCGCTGACTCCAATATTTCTCGATAGTAATTTATAGAAAATCCATTGACGTCGCTTTTTATATTGTTTGTTTTATTCATGGCGCGTCCCATTTTCTTGGTTAAATGTAGGAATAGACTTCGTCAACGTGCCCTTTGGAATGAAATCGGTGCGGGTCATCCGGTAGCCGATTTCCGCAAGCTTTTCGCTATCCTGCCAACTTCCCGTTATACCCTTCTTCTCCCACGGCCATATCGGGTTGTTCAGGTTCGCGTAGAAGATTCCGCCATCCAGCAATGCTACCTCTGGATGACGCGAATGCGCCGCCTTCATGAAATCCAATTCCGTCAAACAATCGAGTCTTGCAAGTGTCTCGAATGTTTCCTGCAGCGTTTCAAACCGGTGCAGCGCCGGGACCTTGGCATGCCAATTCGTACGGTAGATGTTCGCGAAGCGATCATCCTTTCTGAAACGAACAGGCTCCTCCGTCACGCCATTATACGCGGCGACTTGCGACCGCCTGCACGGCAGCAGATGACGCGTACCTTTGAAATAGCGTGATTTTTGTGCGATCGAGAATTCCTGCGTTCGAACGGTATGGATGTCGTCTTGGTTCTCGAGAAATGCGGCCGCTTCGGTCAACCGTTCGAGATTGTAGATCACGAGATCGGATTCGATCGGATGGATTTGTTTGAAGCGGCGGCCAAACAATGATTCGACGTGTGCCATGCTCCAATAGAGCGCACCCCAATAACCTAAATTCTCAGGGCTCATTGCCAACACGGCGGAAGGTTCAAGGGCATTCAGGACATCGGTCCGCGTCGAGGCGTTATCGAAAACCAGCAAGTTGTTGTGAAAACCGACATTCCGATGCTGCTTATTCAGCGATTCGATGAGTTTGCGTAACGCACGTTCTCTGCTGTCCTCCATCGTGCAGGTCACCACGACGAAGAGGACATCGTCCAGCGAGCCGGTGGCTTTCCTCGGATTCATCGAATCGTCGTATCGTGCTTCGCCGGGGACGGTAGGGTCTTTACCGGCATCCCCTATTGAAACCCTGTGTAATCCATCAATCGATGGGTTTCGGCATATTCAGGGCCTGGAATCAACAACCGCTCGCGGAGATAATTCGGTTTTTCCCGTGCAAGGCAGGAAACGACGAACCGTACCGTATTGATCGGTCCCAGATCAGGCCGCAACCATTCTCTGCATATTTCCGGTGCGCGAATAAGACCGATTGTTTCCGTACGCTCGTCGAGCGCAGCGCTCGACCAATCATTCTCACCGACCCCTTGGTGCCTCTCCATCCCGATAAAGCCGGACCCGTGATCGCCGTGTAATACGATGATCGCCGTCGGGTCCAGCCGCGTGACCATCTCGACAAAGGCGGTCACCGTGCGATTGACGCATTTCACACTCTCGCGAAACAAGTCCTTTTGCGCACGGCCGGTCGTATCGATCTCATTGCATTCGCCATCGAAGTACCAAGGTGAATGCGGTTGCATATGATGGGCGAATAGGAAGAACGGTGTAGGGGCCTGTAGGTGACGTTTTAGGACATCCTCGGTGATGGGCCTAAAAGCGTCCACATGCTTGTTGAACAAGCCGGGCGCTAACCGTTTCAGAGGCGTCCTGGACAAAACAAGTTGCGATTCACGATTCAACGACGACAGTCCGGGTTCGTGCAGGCATTCGAAATATCTGTCCTTGCACCCGCTGTACCAGCTTTCGGACAGGAGCAACGAATAGTTCTGCCGCGTGAGTTGCTCGATTAACGGGGGCGGCGGGACGCGGTTCATCACGATCGGAAAGAAATTTTGCGGAGGCAGGGTATCCTTCGTGCTGGTCTCGTCCCGGAAATAGCCAAGATGGAATAGGCTGCCGATGCTGGACGCGGATCCGACATAATTGGATCGTGACTCGCTTAGATATGCGAACCCATAGGTTTCCATACGGTTTAGAAAATCTTGGACATCGAGGTCGAAAACTTTCTTGAGGTTCCGGTCGCCGACATATCCATCCAGAATGATGTAGTAAACATTTTCTCCGGAAAATTTCTTGCTCTCGGTCGCGGTGTTGGTAGTTCCTTCGGAAGCGGTGTTGCCGACCATTGCGGCCCGGCTGTCGGCGGCAGTCGCGGCTTTGTAGAGAGACTCGGCTGCCGGCGTGATGCCTGCCACGATCGCAAACGCTGCGACAATCCGGTGTATCAACGGGTGTTTGCGTAAGACAAACACCAAACCGATCAACAGCCCGATCGCTATGAGTAGCGCCGCACCGGCCCCGGTCGTCAGACCGATCCAGGTAACCCCTGTTGCGAACATGCCGTGGATGTCGGTGAAAAAGATGAATGTGAGCGCCAGGATCGAGGCGATCGTAATCGTGGCCGTTTTGAACTGAGGTGCGATGCGCGCGGCGATCAGGATCAACACGGTTCCCGCCACCGCGGCAATCGCCGCGATCGTTGCGATTTGTGTAACCGCGCTGAACCCAGCCTTTTCGAATTCGCCGAAGTTATGGTTCAAAAGATGGGCGACCGGCCACAGAAAACAGAACCAAAACCCGAGCAGGAGAAACTTACTATCCATGGCTCTCTTGCGTGTATCCGAACAGCGTGCGGCCGCTTTCCGAAACCACCGTTTCCTTCACTATCGACGCATGCGAAGAAAGAATGTTTCGGAATGTCGTCACATCGTAGTCGGGAAAGATGTCTTTCCGCTGCGCCAACATTTGCCGAACCATCGAATCCTCCTTCGGCACGAACTCGATCACCCCGGTCGGCGCAAGGCCGAGAAGCCAGTCGACCGCGTCGGCCAGAGGAATATTCTTGCCGATGACCAAATGATGCAGGAATGCCAACGCAAGCACCGCGTCTGCATTTTTCCTTTCTTGCAGGCCGGTCCGCTCCTGCTGGCGCCAGCCCTGGCTCGGGCTGGGATTTGTCGCGTCCAGGTGTAACGGCAGCAGGTTCAATTTCTTTTCATCGGCGCGGGATACGGCTGCTTCGAGCGCGCCGAGGTCGAAGTCGAAACCGAAGACCGATTCAACGCCTGCGTCGAGTGCCAGCTCGCTGTACGCGCCGGCGTTGCACCCCATGTCCCAAAGGACCGAGGGAGGGGACCCTTTTAGAAACGCGCTAATGAACGCGTGCTTTGCTGCTGTTTCCGCTTCGTCGTAAGAATTGTTCTTCTCATAGTCCCGCCATTGCGTCGCCGTTAGTCCCGCAGGTTTCAGGCCTGCAATCAATCGCCGCAAACCGCCGAGCAGGCCAATAAGCCCTACTTTCTTTAGTTTCGCCTGCGATCTGCCGCTGCCAGCGCCGGAGTCCACCTTTCGCGCCGATGCCGTTAGCCGCGCATGCAGCATGACGTGGGTCAGCACTCCCGGTGAGAGCGATTTATGCCATGGCAACAACCGCGCGGTCTCTTCGATGCCGATACCTTCCAGATTTCCCCGAAACCACGGGTGATAGCTGATGCCAAGTTTTGCGGTGAGCAGAAGCGGATTCAAAAATTGTTCGCAGAATTGGCGGTACCCCAGCCAATAGTCGCCGTCTTCGTAAGCGACAAGCGATAGAGTATCGATAAAGACCGGTTTCGGGCCGATGAACTGGACGTTGTAGGCGGTGCCATCGATGAGCGTAAATCCATGCTCCAGTGCTTCGAGCTGCAGGTCCAGATGAAGGAGGGCGGCGCGCTTCAATAAAGCGAATGGCCATTCATAAGGATAGGAGACGAAGGGTAATATCGGATGTTCCAGTACACGTGCTTTCGACTCCTGCACGATGGTGGTCAGTTCCGCCGGTATCTCGGTATGGGTCAAAATCCGGGCCGGCCAGAGTTTGTCTCCATCGATCAATTCTTGTAATGCGCCGCTTGAATCGAGCTTTTCCACATTGGGCCAGGCGTCCAGCGAAACCGTGCGGTAAACACCATGCGGCGTCCGGTAGATGCGCCCCGCAGGATCGCGGAACGATCCCGGGTCGGCAAAACTGATTGTTGCGCTTGACATAAAGTGAGTGTTCGAAGAGTCGAATTAGAGTGGATCGGCCGGCAGGCTAAATCAAAGCGAAAATTTGACTAGGTGGCTTGGCCCGGATCGGATTGGTTCAGGTCTTCATCTTCGGGTTTCTTTTTCTTGAAGAAGCCGAGGAATTTCCGCCAATACATACTGAGGATTACGAAGCCTGCGCCGATGGCGCCGAGTATGCTTTGTAGAATTAGGCTGGCGGTGCCCGGATCCAGATATGCATAGGCGGGGCTAGCCAGCGTTGCGACAGTCGCGATCGTCCAACACAGGAGCGGGAATCTTGAATGACGTCTCATATTAGACCTTTCGCTTGCGGCGACTGCGAGTTCTGAGCCTTTAAGCCGTCCGCATTGTCTACACTGTGCGCGGAATGCCGATTTGTCGATAGTGTTTCGTCGCCATCGGTTCATTGGCTACATCCACTTCAGACCGCTATCGTCGCGCGTGTGATAATCGAAACGGTCCGGCCGCGTCGCGATCTTTTTTGCGGGAACACCGCCGACCACGGTGTAGGGCGGGACATCTTTCGTGACGACAGACCCCGCGGCGACGGCCGCGCCACGTTCGATGCGGACGCCCGGCAGGATTGTGACGTTCGTCGCGAGCCAAACGTAATCCTCAATAATTACTTCCGCCAGGGTTGTCTCGAGGCCGGGGCTCTCGATGTTGTGCTCCTGGGAAATGATGTAGCTGAACCCTGAAATATTGACGTTGTCGCCGATCCGGATTCCGCCTTGCGACAGCAGGACGTTTTCCGGCCCGACGATGCTGTTCTCTCCGACGGTGATTCGGTCGGGATGATTGATGCGATTGCCGCACCAGACGATGCTTCCGTTGGCGCATACCATGCCAAGCCTTCGATAAATCCACATCCGAAGGAAATTGCTGAAGAACAAATATCTGTTGAACCGTAGCAGCAGCCGCTTGGCGGTCAGCCATGCGTGGCCGATTGCCCGTTTTACCGGCATTGGTAGGATCGACGAAGCCAACTTGTGCGGGAAGGAACGTTCCACCGTTTAGCCTTGTCCGCCGGCCTTATATTCATCACGCAATAGGCCGAACTGCAGAAGGTCTTGATATCGACCATCGCGCCAAATCGCCTCGCGATGCCGGCCTTCTTCCTGAAAGCCGAGTTTCCGGTATAGCTCGATTGCTGGCGTGTTGCTGTCCAATGTCACCAGCCCCAGACGGTTCAAACCAACTTCGTCGAACAAATAATGAAAGAAATATCCGAAGACTTTACGGGCATATCCGCGGCGGCGAAAATCTTGGACGATGTCGAGTCCGACCATGGCGCAACGGTTCTGCAGGTCGAGATGGTCAATTCGAAACAGGCCGGCAAACTTTCCGCTCTTTTCCTCGAACACGCTGTATCGCCGTGCCGATTGGTTTCTCGACAGCGCTTTGAACCAGTCCTCTTGCTCCGGCTCGGATACGTGACGGATATCGGTCAACCAGTGCAATGTCGTATCGTCGTTGTGTAATCGCCGTGCGTCCTCGAGTTCATGCCTCTCCAATAGGCGAATTCGGAGACCTTCGTATGAATTTCCAGGACTGTTGTTCATGCATTGATCCTCGGCATCCGCTTGGAAGGGCTCAACTGTAGCGGAACCGTTCCCTTGCAAACCTGTTTGCTAATCACCATAACAGCCTATCCGCCGATCCACGCCACTTGCCGCAGTCCCGATCCGATATGATTTTTCGCTACGATCACTTCTTGGTTCGCGCCGCCGCGGATGCTGACTGCATGCGGCTGCTGGAGTGGCGAAATTCGCCTGGGGTCCGAAACTGGATGACGGACACGTCCGAGATTCCGGTTGAAAGCCACAAGAAGTGGTTCGAGGCGAGGGGACGGAACGGAACATCCGTTTTCATTTTGGAATGGCAGGGCGTGCCCGTCGGCGTGTTTACCTTCCGCATCAATCCGGACGAAGCTTCGGACCGGCTGCTGACCATGTATATCATCGACAAGTATCAAAACTCGGGCCTTGGCTTGGTGCTCGAGTGGTTCCTGCTTGAAACGGTGTTTCAGGATCCGGCCTGCGAAACGGTTTCGGGTCTGGCCTTTCCGGACAACCCGGTCTTGAAGCTGCACAAATTCTTCGCCTTCGACATCGACGATGACGGTTCGAAATACGTTTCGATTCGCATGACCAAACGTCATTATCAAGAGATCAGTCCCGACCTTCGGGGACGGATTTTCAGCGGCGGTTAGCACGTCGTCCGAAGCCTGCTTTTCTTCAGCCGATCGCCGTGGAGCGGACGGTCGACGACGGTGAGCTTCACGGGAACCTTGAACTCCTCCAAATTTTTGCGGCAGGCTTGCTTTACGTAGGCTTCGTAGTCCTGTGGCGCCATGTCGCTCTCGCCGTAGATCTCGGCGCAAACGATGTTCCCGAGTAGAAAGTTATCTTCGCCGTAAACAAGCGCGTCGACGACACCGTCCAACCCGACCAGAACGGCTTCGACTTCGGATGGATAGACCTTTTCGCCGCCGACATTGATGATCTCCGTCTTCCGTCCGAGAATCCGAATCTCGTCGCCTCGGACCTCGACCTGATCACCGGTGACGAACCAGCCGTCTTCGGTGAACGGGGAGGGCGCGTTGATATAGCCGAGCATTGCGCCGGCCGTCTTGAGCTGAAGCATGCCGTCGACGATCCGGTATTGCGCGCTCTTGGCGTCGATCTGGAAGTAAAGCGAGCTTTCGTTCGAGGACCGCGTCGGAAAGACGCCGAGTTCGATCAAACCATAGGTTTGTTTGACCGTCACAGAGGGCAGAATTTCCCGTACCTTATCCAAGGTGTGCTGCGCCATCGGCTCCGCCCCGTACGAAACCACCGACAGCGATGACAGGTCCCATTTCTCGTACTCGCGGCTGGCAAGCAGCATGTTCAGGAACGAGGGTGAAACCGGCAGCAGTTCCGCCTTCGTCGTTTCGATCAGGCGGCAGATTTCCGATGGCGCGCGATCTGTCAGACACACCAGCTCTCCCCCGTTGAAAAGGGTATGGAAAATCGTGTTCAGACCGCCCCAATGGTCGAACAGCAGGAACCCGATCGTTCGCAACGCTTTTCGGCGGCGTTCGAATTTCTCGAGGAGCGCCGCGATATCGTGAACGGCGGCTTTGGGTTCGCCGCTGCTCCCGGAGGTGAACAGGACGAGGCCCGCTGAATCCCGGCCGGCAATCTCCGAATACAAGGCGGGCGGTGATTTGGCCTCGGGAATTCTGGTGCAGGTAAGTCGGCCGTTCGCGTCCGCCTCCAAGCGCCATTGGACGCGTGCGATGTCCTCCCTTGCCGCGAGCGCTTGAACATTGCTTCGCAGATGGGGAACGGTGATGAATTGCAATTCGATACAATTCAGGAGCAGGGCGATCGTCTGCGGGTCGATATCTCCGCTGACCAGAACGCTGTCGTATTTCGCGATACCGCAAGCCGCCAATTCATCGGCCAGCGCATTCTTGATATCGAGGAAGTCACGGAAACTGATCGTGCGGCCGTCGTACCAGAACGCGGTCTTATCCCCGAATGCCGCTACCTTGTCGGTGAGTGTGATGACGGTATCCATCAATCTGCCTGCAGCAATACGGCGCCGACGGAGAAGCCGGCCCCGAACCCGAATACGAGAATGCGTTTGGGCGGGTTTCCGGCCCGATCCTCGAGCGCGTCATGGAGCGCGATGGGAATGGAGGCGCATGTGGTGTTCCCATAGTCTTCGATGTTGCGATACATCTTGTCGTCGGGAATCGCCAACATCTCTTGCAGGCGATCCAATGCGACCTTGCTTGCCTGATGGAACACGAAAAGGTCGATATCATCCTTTGTCAGACCATTTTCCCGGAAAAACTGACTCAGGAAATTCGGTGCTGTCAGGGAGACGAGGTTGAGAAGCGCCGCACCTTGCATCTCGATTGCCGGCGTGTCCGAACGGTACCGATCGCGAGCCGCGGCATCCTGAACGATAAACAGCTGGGCGTATTTGGCGTAGTTCTTGACCGAGCAGGCGGCGACCGAATACGCGCCGTCCGAATTCGAGAACATGGTGACGGCGCAGGCGTCGCCAAAGAGTAAGGATGTGCCCCGGTCCTGTGGGGAAATGATCTTCGAATAGGTGTCCGAGCAGACAAGGGCAATCGACCGGCAGGTGTTCGATTGCATCAGGGATTGCGCCATCAGCGTGCCGTAGGCGAAGCCCGCGCAGGCTTGGTTGACGTCGAAATTCACGACATCTTCGCTCAGGTCCAGTCGATCGATCAGCAGGAAACTGTTCCCGGGCAGGAGGTGGTCCGGGGTCTGGGTGATAAAGATCAATCCATCCAGGTCGGCAAAGGCATTTGGGTCGGACCGCCGCATCGACCGGCATGTCGCATCCGCGAGGTCCAAGGCGGATTCGTTCTCCGCTGCCACATATTTCCGGGTCACGCCGCTGCGTTCCACGGCCAAATCGAAGTCAGCAAAGCGGCCTTTCATGCTTTCGATTTTGACCTCGTTCTCCGGCAGGCCGATCTCGATGGTTTTGAGTTTCATGAATCGCGGATTTCACAAAATTCGCTGTTGGTCTTCAGCAATTCTTCGCGATTGAATACCGGACCATGGCCCGGCAGGAAGACATCGTCCTCTTCGAATGCCGGCAGGGCGTTGATGGTCTGTCGGAGCTGTTCCTTGTCGCCGCCCACCAGATCACACCGGCCGACTTTCTTCAGGAAGAACGTGTCGCCGGTCAGGACGAAGTTGCCGATCCTCAGGATGCAGGAGCCCGGCGTGTGTCCCGGCGCCGGGATGACCGTTATCGAATAGTGGCCAATCGAGAAACGGCCGCTGGGGAACGGCGTCATCTGCTCCCATGTCGGCGCATCGAAAGGCAAACCCTTTGCGATGAATTGCCAATACGTGGCGCTTGTCTCCAAAATCGGGCGGTCCTTCTCTGCCATATACATCGGTACGTCGAATGATCGTGCCAGTGGGCCGGTGCCGGCCACATGGTCGCAATGAGTATGCGTGAAGAGGATCGCGAGCGGGGTCAGCCGCTCTGCCGAAATGAAGTCCATAATCTCCGATACGCTGCCGCCCGGATCGACGAGAAGGCATTCGGATTGATCGTTGAACAGGATGTAACAACATTCCGAAAACGGTGGATTCACGAAACGCTTGTATTGCAAGGCTACGCGTCGAACCCCAATGCCATAACGGGATCCTCAGGATCCTGTTCTTGTTCGAAAAGGGCATCAATCTTATTGGACACGTCTTCGATCCGGATGGTTCGCGCTTGCTTGGCCATTCCCATCGTGGCGTTCATCGACTCACTGCTCGCTGTTTTCGCCATGCCGAGGCCATCCAGATAGGACAGGGCGAGGCAAACCACCCGCAGCTTCGTTTGTTTCATCTCGGCCGCCAGTGTCCGTGTCAGCATTTCCACGGCAGACTTCGAAGCGGCATAGCCGCCGGCGCCGGGCGACGAGACATGCGCGTGAATACTGGAGAAGTTCACGATCAGGCCTTTCCCGGACCCCATCATGAGCTTGGCGAATTCCTGGCACGCCGAGAAGGTTCCGAGCAGATTGGTCGCGATCAGGTCTTGGAACTTCTCGAAATTCGTCAGCAACAGAAAACTTTGCTCGGAAATTGCCGCGCTGTTGATCACGATTTCGGGCTGGACCGACGTGTCGCGAAGTTGTTGGGCGAAGGACGCGACGTCTGCATTCACGGTGACGTCAACAATCGTGTGGCGATAGTATTCATGCTTGATCGACGGTGCCGATCGCGCCGCGCCGAACACTTTGTCGCCTTGCGCCAAATAGAGTTCGGCAAGCGCTTTTCCCACGCCGCCCGTCGCGCCGAGAATGACGATGGTGCGGCCGGTCATTCTTGGAGCTTCTTCTCCAGAAATGCCGTCAGGCTCGACACCGTGCGCAGGGGCTGCGACTCGCCAATGATGAGTTCCTGGTCGGCGATGGTCACGTCGGTGCGGTGTTCCCGCTTGATGTTCTGTTCCAGCGCGACAAGGAAATTCACAAGGCCCAGGGAATCAAGAGCGCTGCCTTCGCCGGTCAAGGGCAGGTCGGCGGACTTGGCCAGCGTGAGGTTTTCGTTTTGAGCCATCAATTGGTCAAAGGTCTCGAAGATGATCTCTTGGATCCTTTGTGCCTTCATCGGGATTGTCTCCTTGTTAACACGGTCGGCGCTGGTTGCTGGATTGCAGTGTTCAAGCGCCTGCCGGAATTCCGACTGCCTTTTCGACGCAGTCGTAGAATCCCGAGGATATGTCGCAGCCTTTGAATTCGTGCCGGGAGCCGCCGCGCTGGTGGCCGACGAAGGCGGTTCCGTTCAGCTGGTATTCTTCGTTGTAGTCCTGTTCCGTCTGCAGCACCTGCGCGCGGCCGGATTTCGGCTTCACGTGCTGCATGACGATGGCGGTGTAGTTCCGCTCGTGGCAATAGGATGGCAGCCGCCAGCCGCCGTCCCGAACCAATTCATATCCGATCGGCAGGTTATAGAGTTGCGACAGTTCTTCGCTGTCGATCTCGATATTTGTTTCCTTGGCGGGCATCCAGTCGAGACCTGAAAAGTCGCAGTCTTCGCGAATGCCGAACCAATTGGCGTTTGGGAATTGCTTGTAGGTTTGAACCTTACTCGTACCCGAACTGAAACCGCCGATATCTTCGTAGCAGGTGCCGATCAGATGGAACTCCTTCCATAACTCTTCCGCCATCAGATCCCAGTCCTTGATCAGCATTGCGACATCGCTGTCGGCGATAACGTGATGGCCGGCCATCGTTGGAAATGCCTGCATCATCCGGTTCAGGCCTGCGGCGTGCCCGTTCGACCCATGCAGTAATTGCTTGCCGGTCAGCTTGGCGCGAAGAAAAACCTTCCAGTCCAGCCATGTCTGCAACCGATAGGCGCCTTTCATCTCATAGACCGGATAGCAGGCGGAAATGTTGAGATCGTTCTGATAGGCCGCCTGAACCTGCTCATCGAGGGCGTAGACGAAGAAGAACAGCCGATCCGGATCGTGCGCCGTATGACGGAAATTGAGGCGCAGGTAATCGAAATACTTCCGCGCGGCGATCGCGACGGGAACGTGGATATTGATGATCTGGTCTGACATCGTGACGGGAAATCTACCTAGGACTTGATGGCCAGTGCCTGGCCGGTCGGCAGGCAGAGCGGCGTTTCGGGTTTGTCGGAAAAGAACTCGTCGACGGCCATTCGGGCGCCGTAGCAAGATTCGAACCCGTAGTCGTCGAACAGCATGAATCCGCCCGGAACCACACGGTCGTAGCAATGTGTGAGGGTATCGAGGATGCTCTTCCGGATATCCAGATCCACATGCAAGAGCGCGATGTCCGAAAGGCCGGCGTCCGCGAAGGTCTCGGGAATGAATCCGGGGTGGAAGGACACGAAGTCCGATGGGCCGACGTTCTTCTCGACCGTCGCGAGCGACGTGTCGGCGAAATCGCCGGCGAGGTGTTTGTCGAAAGTCGCGTCCGTCGTCGGCATTCCGCTGAAGCTGTCGAACAGGTGCAGTCGGACGCCGTCGGGCCGGGTGGCAGCAAGAATATGCGCGAGCAATCGGGCGGTCCCGCCCTTGTAGACGCCGCACTCGACGAAATCGCCCTTCAGGTTCACCGCATTCCGGGCAAGGCGGTCCAGGACCCAAAGCCGATCCGGCGACACCAGGCTGAACGCGGCGATCTCGTCACGAACCGCGCCAAACTCCCCGCCGCCGAGCCAGGGCGAGTAGGTTGGTTTGTAAAGGTTGTGATCCGGAATATCGGGAATCTCCCGGTTCCGGTCCCGCCACCTGCGGCGCAGCACGTCGAAGATGGGAGGCACGAACAAGCGGGACACGGGAACCAGCATCCGGAACGCGTTAGCCACCTTACTCGCCATGCCCCACGCTCAAGGGATGCAGGTCATCGGCCACGGCCGAGCCGGTTTCGTTCAGGCTGTTCTGATACAAATTGAAATACAGTCCTTGCCGGGTCATCAGTTCATCGTGCGGTCCGTATTCGGCGATGTGTCCGTCATCCAGCACGATGATCTTATCCGCGTTGCGGATGGTAGAGAGCCGGTGCGCGATGACCAGCAGGCCAACCGTTCCACGCAGGTTCTCAAGCGTTTGCCGGATTCTCTCTTCCGAGTTCGTATCCTGGGCACTTGTAGCCTCGTCCAGGATCAACAAATCCGGTTTGGTGATCAGCGCGCGCGCCAAGGCGAGCCGTTGGATCTGTCCGCCGGAAAGCAAGTCGCCGCCTTCGCCGGTTTGCGTCTCATAGGCATCGGGCAGTTCGGCGATGAATTCATCCGCATTCGCGAGCTGGGCGACATGTTCGACTTCGTGCCGCTCGGCATCCGGTTTGCCGAAACGGATATTCTCGAAGACGCTAGTGTCGAACATGTACGGCGCCTGCGGCACGAGGGCTACGCGCTGCCGCCAGGCCTTCCGGTCCATCGCTTGCAAGTCGATGTCGTTGACGCGGATTTGCCCGCCGGTCGGTTTCTCGAAGCCACTGACCAAAGCCGCCACCGTCGTCTTGCCGGCGCCGGAAGGTCCGACGAGGGCGACGAATTCACCTTTGCCGATGGTCAGGTCGATGCCGTGCAGCACCGCCGTGTCCGCGCCATATTCGAAGCGCACGTCGTCGAAGACAATATTCTCAAGCGGGCCGGGTTGCTGGTCGCCGTCGCTGCTCCATTCGCGGTGATGACTCAGGAACTCCACCAGCCGGTCGACGAAGGGATAGAGGTTCGACAGCCCCGCGCGCTGCAGGTTCAGCGCAGTCAGCGGGCCGTTCACACGGGCTAGGATGATCATGAAGACCACCAGCGTGCTGAGGAAAAGCTGCTCGCCGCCGCCGGTCAACAGGTAGAAGATCGAAATCGAAACCAGGATCGTGATGAAGGACAGGACGCGCTGCAGTGGGCCGATCGCCGCGTTCAGGATACTGCTCGACGCGCTGGCGCCCAGGTAGTTTTGGGCGATCTTCGCATAGCCGCGCTCCATCCGGCTCTCCTGTCCGAACGAGCGGATGACCGGAAGGGCCCGAATGAGTTCGTTGGCCTTCGATGCGGTCTCGGACAGGGCGTCACGCATCCTCCGGCCGTAGATCATTTGTTTCGCATAGGCGATGCGCATGCCACTAAGAATGAGCGCGGCAACGACGCCGACGACGACCATCAGGCGCCAGTCCAGCAGGAACATCATCGCGACATACACGCTGAGCATGACGATCTGTGGGATCATCGACAGCATGCTGAAGACGTAGCCGGCGGCGCTGCGCGGATAGGAGTTGATCGTGTTGTGGATCTCGCCCGATACGGTCTTCTTATAGGCCGACATCGGCAGGTTCAGGCAGTTGGCGTAGACCTGCTTGCGGATCTGCAGTTCGAAGGCATTCCGGATCAGGATCGAGACCAACTCCGACAGGAAGAGGAGCGCCTCACGCAACACCTGGAGAATGATGAGCATTGCGACGAGCACGAGAATTCGATCGGTCGAGTTCATGCCCTCCAGCCATGTGACGATCGAACTCTGATACCCATCCAACTGCGCGATCTGTTCCTGGCCGGAAAACAGCACCAGCACCGGCTGGATCAGCGCGATTGAGAGGAACTCGCTCATGGCGGCGAGGATGGCGGTGCCGATGACCACGGCCATCCGCAAGGCGGGGAGGTTGGCAAACCGCAGCAGGGAACGCCAAAGCGACAGATGCGCCTTCGCGGTGTGCGTCTTTCGGCCGGTGGACGGCTCTGCTGTGGAATCGACTGTCATTCGATTTTGCACCGCCGGTCCGATGGACACTCGGCGGTCGTTGGCGACTGTGCGTTACCCGGTGACAATCGCGTAGTGTTGCTCGCCGAAATCGCGCCGCCACGGCTTCTTGGTGGAGCGGCCGGTCTCGACGATCGCAAGTCCCGCTTGCTGTAACAAAGTCTTTGCGAATTTGGGCCTCAGCAGCAGCGTGTTTTCCCGCGAGCTTTGCACCGTCCGGGTGTCCAGGTCCTCGTATTTTTTCATGTGCCAGTTGAACGGCAGGTACCCGAAGTAGAGACAGGCGGGTTTGCCCGGCTTGAGCACGCGCTTCACTTCGGACAGATAGGTTTGCAAGATTCCGATCAGCGGCAAATGCTGCAGGACGATGAAACTGTAGACGAAGTCGACCGAATCCATATCGACGGGCAGTGTCTTGCCGTCTCCCTTCAGCAATTGTGCGTTCGCGATTCCGCGCTCGTCCAGCATTTGCTGGACCCGGTCGAAACTGTCGTGAATATCGACGCCGATGACCCGATTGAAATGCGCGGATGCGGCGGCAAGCAGCCGGCCGCCACCGAACCCGATCTCCAAGGCTGTCGCGTCGAAGGGGTCGCCGAGCAACGGCGCGACGCGGGGGCGCAGAACTTGGTTCGAAAAATCCCATGCCCCTTGCAGGAAGGATTGGTCGACGCTGTCGGCGGAGTCGAAATAGGACAGGAAGTCGGCGTCGGATTCGTCGTGCCGTTTGATCTGTTCCCGCCAATCGGCGAAATGCGTCCCTTCGGTCGTCGGTTTGTCGCTGGCTGTCATGGTTTATGATTGCTGGTTCATGGGCCGTGGTGAGCGGCCGCTGTGCCGGCCCTTCGTCATGGGATCCCAATTACCGGTGGACCCAAACCAATAGCTAGTCGCTCGCAGCACTTGCGATGCTGGCATAGGTGTCCGAAGATTTTCTGGGGTGAATAGCTACCGCACAACGGGTGAAAAGGTTTCCCCGCTGATTGCTCCCGGTTTATTCCATGATGCATTTGAAATTGCAAGAATATTTGGGCGTGATTTGACGGTAGCCAACTACATATTGAGGGAACTGACCTCTCATATACTAAAAACAGGAAATTGGCTTCCGCGCGCCAGCAAGCGCAGGATGACTGTCATGAATACCCCGGTTTCGCAAGGCCTCCCCGTTGAGCAGGGCGCTTATGCGTTGGTCATCGATCTGGATGGGCCCTTGGCGGTTGAAATCCGCCGATATGCCGGCTCGATCTTGCCGGCGGGACGCTATGTCTACTGCGGCAGTGCATATGGTCCCGGTGGCATCGCCGGGCGGGTGCGGCGGCATTTGCGCGCCGACAAGAAGTTGCGCTGGCATGTGGATCACTTGACGCATGCAGGCACTGTCGTCGATGTCATGCCGGTGACCGGAGGAAACGAATGTGTCCTACGGGCTGCTGTGCTGACGACGCCCGGCGCGCATATTCCGCTGCGCCGGTTCGGAAGTATGGATTGCACGTCCTGTCCTGCGCATCTCGTGGCCGTTGCTTCGACATTCGCCGTAACTGATTTGGTCGTTGAACATTCGACCGCGCCTGATGGCTCGCGTTAGACAGCGCCGCGCCGGTGAGCTTGGCACGGCACAAATTGTTGCGTCACCCGACGTGCGCGGCTAATACCAATCGGGTGCCAGTTTTGTCGGACCGCCGTTCGCGATTTGCATGATCAGCAATCGGCGCCGCCCGGTCGGAAATCGAAGGGCAAAGGCGATTTGAATGAAGTTAAGTGATCTCCAATCGGAGCATCCCCTCGAGGTCGTGCGAGATGGGGCATTCAATGATCTAGGGCTCGCCGGATGGCGCGGTGAAGACGCGCTGATCCCTTTGTATGGGGAAAAATTCGTCAGTGTTGTGCTGAAGAGCCCTTCCTTGGCATGTCTCCTGACGACGCGCGATTTGTTGGATGATATCCCGGAAGCCGTACCAGTGGCCGTCTGTGAAAATCCGATGGACGTGTTCTTGAAAATCCACATCGGTCTGGTCGGCACGCCGTTTTACGGCCCTTATGAGTCATCGCGGATCAGCCCTGATGCATCCGTTCATCCGACCGCATTCGTCGATGATGAAAATGTCGAAATCGGCGCAGGCACCATCATCGGACCCAATGCGACGATATTGAGCGGGACGACAATCGGTGCGGAATGCCGGATCGGACCAGGCACTGTAATCGGTTATGAGGGGTTTGAGATTCGCAGCCTGGATGGACGTTGGCAGTGTATCCCGCATGCCGGCGGCGTGGTGCTGGGGGATCGTGTGGATGTTCAGGCAAATTGTTCGATCGCAAAATCCATTTACAAGACGCCGACGCGAATCGGTTCTGACAGCAAGATCGGGCATTTGAGTTTTATTTCGCATGGTGTCTCGTTGGGGCATTCATGCCGCGTCGCAGCCAATGCCACCATATCGGGCTACACCTTGGTCGGAGATGATGTTTGGATCGGGCCAGGCGCCCAAATCTCAAATGGGCTACGCATCGGAGATGGGAGCTTTATCACACTGGGTTCAGTTGTCGTCGAGAATGTGGAACCCGGAGGGAAAGTAAGCGGGAACTTTGCGATGGATCATGTCCAGTTCTTACGGCAGAACGCACGCGCAGGAGCCCGATAAACAAAGTCCTAGGACACATCATCCTACAATAAGATTATTGAGCAATTCTCGAAAACCTGGGCTAACGATGAGAGCCTTGGATAGAGAAGAACTCACTTCGAGATACGACATAGCCGAGAACTGAAAGCGTAACAGTCGCGCTTCGGGAATTTAGAGAAGTTCGAATATGAGTACAGTTTCCTGTGTCATGTACCACGTGGTTCGCAACCCGGAAGAAACTAAATTCCCGCACGTCAAGGCGCTGCGCATCGACGAGTTCCGTGGACAGGTTGAGTACCTTGAACGGCACTATACATTCATCACCGTCGATCATTTCTTGGAGTCCATTCGCGACCCTGGAGTAGCCAAAGACCTGCCTGACAATCCTGTCTTGTTGACGTTTGATGATGGCTATCTCGATCACTATGAGAACGTATTCCCGGTGCTCCACGAGAAGAAGATCGAGGGTATGTTTTTCGTTCCGGCAGGGCCAATTTGGCATGGACGTATGCTGACACCCAACGCAATCCAGGTTGTGCTCTCGACGTGCCAAGACCATGCCGCGTTGGTGACGGCAATCGACCAAGTCGTCGCCGACAACCAACCGATGGATGGCGTCGAGACACTAGCCGCCTATCATGCGCGTTGGTTGAGGGCCGATGCGTACAACACGGCGCAATCGGGATACGTTAAGCGCATGTTGCAGACTGGACTCCCGGAAGATTTGAGGGAGCCGCTCGTGGCGAGATTGCTTCGGGAATGGGTAACGTCGGATGAACGCGGGCTTGCCGAAGAATATTACTGCAGCGCGGCAAACCTGCGCGAGATGATAGCCGGTGGCATGTATATCGGACCGCACAGCGTGCACCATCATTGGATGAATTTGTTGCCGCGCGACCGTATGGAATTGGAAACGCGCCAAAGCTTGGATTTCATGCGGGAGTTGGGGGCGCCGGATAAAGATTGGGTTGCTTGCTATCCATATGGCGGGATTTCGGATGAGCTTGTCGATGTCTGTGTCGAGCACGGTGCGCATTGCGGCTTTACCGTTGCCGGCGGCGTGGCAGATGTTCGCGCACACGATAAGATGCGGCTTCCGCGCGTCGATACCGATGATCTGCCTAAAGTGTGCGATTAAGCCGGCGCGGCAGTCGAACCAACTCCAACACATCTGCAATGGATTGCGATGACGACGGAGGCAGATTGTGGGTGCCCGTTAGACGAGGTATTGCGCGTCCGGCTAAACTGCGCCACGAAGTGATAATCACGCCAACAACCCGAGACGGTGCCGCATGAAACTCCACACAAGCAGTGTTGCTCCCAACCCGCGCCGGGTTGCGATTTTCTTAGGTGAGAAAGGCATCGAGGTGCCCACGGCCGAGATCGATCTCGCCGAGCGGCAGAATTTCGATCCGGATTTCGTCGTGTTGAACCCGCTCGCACGCGTGCCGGTTCTCGAGCTTGACGATGGAACCTGCATCTCCGAATCCGTCGCGATTTGCCGATACTTCGAAGAGGAGCAGCCCGAGCCGCCGCTGTTCGGGACCGGTTCTGTTGGCAAGGCGATCGTGGAAATGTGGAACCGACGGATGGAGTTCGAGGTCGTGGGGAATATTTCCTTCGCCTTCCGCCATGGCCATCCATACTGGCAAGACAGGATCGAGCAGGTGCCCGACTTCGCCGATCTCTGTCGGCGCACGATCGAGGAACGGATGACGTGGTTGGACGATGAACTGAAGGATCGGGAGTATATTGCCGGCGATGCCTATTCGATCGCCGATATCACGGCCATCTGCGGTTTCGATCTGGGACGCGTGGCGAAAATCCGCATTCCGGAGGACCTTTCCAATCTTAGCCGGTGGTATGCGACCGTGTCGGGCCGCCCGGCCGTGGCGTCCACCGTGCCGTCGCGCAAGAAGAAGTAACGCTCCTGAAAGAAGCAAAAAGAAAAACCCCGGATGCCTCGGCGTCCGGGGTTTTTTGATGGTCTGTGGGCGCCGGTTAGTAGGCGCCGGTTCCGCGGACGACCGTTACGATCGTGCGCATCAAGACGTAGAGGTCGAGCCACAGCGACCAGTTCCGGATGTAGTAGCTGTCGAGCGACTCCTGCACGGCGAGGTCGCCGTCGCTGCGCGCGGATACCTGCCATAGCCCGGTCAGGCCCGGCTGCACGCTGGCGCGGAAATCGCAGAAGCGCTGATCGAAGTGACACAGGTGGTATTCCGGGAACGGTCGCGGGCCGACCAGGGACATGTCGCCGCGCAGGACATTGAAGATCTGCGGTAGCTCGTCGAGGCTGGTGCGGCGTAGGAAGGATCCGACGCCCGGCAGGACGCGCGGGTCCTTTTTCAGCTTGAAGAAGCGCTGCCATTCCTCGCGGGCTTCCGGATTGTCGGCGAGGTGCTTTTCCAACCGTTGCTCGGCGTCACGATACATGGTGCGCAGCTTCAAGACCTTGATGGTCTTACCGCGGAATCCGCGGCGTTCCTGCGTGAAGAAGATCGGTGCGCCGTCGACCAGCATGATCCACAAGGCGGATACCAGCAGGACCGGCAGTGAGAGGATGGCGGCCGGGATCGATACGGCATAGTCGAGCAGCCGTTTGATCACGTAGTTGTGCGGCAGCGAGAGATTGTTCGTCACCTGCAGCCCGACCACGCCATCAAGATCGATCGGCGAGACCCAAAGGCTCTGAACGCCGAACAGACGCGGCACGATGATGACATTCTCGAAGCGAAGCTTATCCAGGACGTCAGCGGCCAGTTGCCCGTCGTCCATCGGCACGGCGAGGATTGCGGTCCGGATGCGTGACTGGTCGAGCGACGCGGCGTGTGCCAGGGGCCCGAGGATTTCGACACCGCCGACCTGTTTGCCCCATTTCGTCGAATCGTCGTCGAACATCGCCACCGGCACCATGCCCAGTTCCGGGCGCCGCTGCAGCAATTCGATCATATTCGTGCCCGTGTCGCCGGCCCCGAGAACGATCGTGGGCTGTCCCCACATCTTGAGCTTGATGAGGATCTTGCGGGCGACGGCTTCGATCAGGAAGGGCAGGATCAGTGCGTAGGCCATCGAGGCGACCAAGATGCCGCGCGAGAGTTCCTCGCTCCGCTCCAGGTAATTCCAGGCGATGAGAACACCGAACAATACGAAGCTGGCCATGACCCGCTGGCGCAGCCGGACGATCGGGCTGATGCCGTAGCCGGGATACATGCCCATGAAATGGAGGGCGACGGGAAGCGCCAAAACGCCGAGCGCGATGGCGGCGAACTGATCGGTGCTGATGGCGATGGGCCAAATCGGGCTGAGCGCCAAGCGTGTCAAATAACCGAGTAAAACGCACAGTTCCAGCGCGACTACATCCGCCAGAAGCATAATAAGCCAAATGGACCGGCGCTCGCGCAGGTCGCGGGCGAGGTCTCGAAAATCGACAAAGCTTTTGGCGATGACCGAATCTAACGGCACTACGCTCTCCCCCCTTAATTTTGACATCGTCTTTATAAGCCCTTCAATTAAAAGGACAATTCCACCAAGGGGCTGTGCCGGTATTCCTAAATTTTGCGATCTATTCCGCCCCATCCAGCTCGAAAAATGAACTGGCCACCCATACGGACTAGAAAGGTAGAGATACGGAGACTGACCAAAAACGGGCGGTCAGACGCATCCCGACAACACCGTAACCCTTTATATTGTCAGTATGATTCGCCGAGATTTCTGGCGCAAAGTGAATTGGGGGTTATAGAACGTCTCAATAGTAGTAAAGAACTGGGGGTAGATAGATTGTATTTTCGATAAAATTTATAGGTTTTGGAGCTAGGAACTATTTGAAAACGCACGATTTCTATTCGAGCGGCTTAGGGTTGGAGAAGCGCGCGGTGATCGCCTAGGCGACCGATATCGCCGCCGCTTCGCGCTGGCGCAGAGGGGGTAGTTGGAGGCAATAGAAAATGCCCGGCAGGTTTTCCCGGAGATTATGCCGGTCGTCCAACTCCAGCAGATGGATCTTGAAATAGTTCTGGAGCAGCGTGAGTTCCCGGCCGATGTCGCTGTCTAATTGATCGATCATGATGTCCTTCTGGTGCAGGGCCGTGCCCACCTCGGACAGGAACATCCAATTCAGGAAGATCGATTTGTAGTCGTCCGGCTTGGCGCTCAGAAGGTTCTTCAGCTCGCTGTTGATCCGCATTGCCGACTCGACCGAATAGTCCGGCGTTACCTCACCGAGCTCGCCATCCAAAACATCGTGGAGGAACCCGTCGCGAATTCGCCGTGCACGACGGAGGGGATCACTTTTGAAGTTTTCTTCGAGGGCGCCGAGCGTTTCGCTTGCGCCGGCGGTGTTCGATCCCAAATCCAGCGACAGATCGTCGGTTCCGAAAATTTGCGCGAATGCAGATTTCCGTTTGCGGCGGCGGTTGCCGTACACCACCACGCCCGCGATGACCAGCAGCGCGACGCCGGCGGGAATAGCGACCTTATCCCAACTGTCCAACCGGATATTCACGTTGATAAGGGGCGGCGTTGCCGCCGTTTCGCTTGGCTCGGTGACGCTCGGGGCAGGTGATGCGGTCGAGGGGCGCGCGATGGCGACGTCCCGGCTACCTGCCGGTGAGGCCGGTTTTTCCGTATCCTGAGTCGTCTCGGTGGTCGACGTCGCCGCGTCCGGCACGGTCGGGCGTGCTGGCGCCGTCGTCGCGGAGGCCGAAGTCTCGACGGATTTCGTCGACGCTGCGGGTGGTGCTGGGATGGCAGCGGTAGCGTTGGATTTTTCCAGCACGGCTGCCGGCGTCCGCTCAGGCGCGCTGGCGGTTGAGTCGGCCTTGGTGTTCGTATCGGCCGGCGGGTCCGATTTCACGGCCGGTGCGGGCGGGGCGGTCGGTACGGGCGTTACAGCGACCTTGCGGTCTTCCTCTTCTTCTTTGCGACCGTCCGCCTTTTGGCCCGTCTCGGTCGCCGCGGTTGCCGGGTCAACCGGCTTCGCCTGTTCCGGTTCCACTTTGGGCGGCTCGGTCGCAGCCGGGATGGATGCCGTCGGGCTTGCCGGTGCCGGCTCGGGCTTCGGTGTCGTCTTAGCGGGCGGCGAAGACTTCTCGGATTGCGCTACCGGTGTGCCGCCGGATGTGGACGGTTGGGCTTTCGGACTCTCGGATGTCGTTGGGCCCTTTGCGGTCTTCTCCTCCGGCCGCGACACGCCGGCCCCTTCGGCGAGTTTCTTGTCGTCGTCGAGACGCGACCGTTGGTCCGGCTTGTTCGGATCCAAGGGTACAACGGCATTCGGATCCTTGATCGCACTTAGGTTCCGTCGTGTGGTCACGCAGGTTTGCCCGTTGCGCTTGAGCAGCGAGCACAGGACCACCGCGGTTTCGCGGTCCCGCACCGGACCTACGAGGATTCGATAGAAGATGCCTCGGCCCTTGATGTTCGCCTTCTCGAAATAGACGTTCTCGGCCCCCAGCGCGGCGCGGTTCGAATCGCGAATGCGCCGCCATTCCCGGCGGGCTGCTTGCGAATCGCGTAGCGACGCGACCTGCACGAAGTACAACAACCGGTCATTCGCCGGCCTCGTCCGCGCGACCTTTTTGGGTGTGGTCGTCGGTTTTTGGGGCGCTGCTTTCGTTGTGGCGACCGGTTTTGGGTCGGGCTTCGCGGCTGTGGTCTTCGTTGCCGGAGTTGCGGCCTTCGCCTTCGGGGCTGTTGCTTCCGGGACAGGCGGCTTCGCCGGTGGTCGAGTCACAGGTGTGGCGACAACCTTGGGCACGGGGCGCTCGTCCGGTTTCGTCGCGGCCAGCGGTGGCTTCTTGGTCTCCGGTCTCGGAATTGGCGGGGCCGTCACCTTCGGAACCGGCGGTGCGGATACCTTCGGCACGGATGCCGGGGCGGCCTTCGGTTTCGGCTTTGGTTCCACCTTCGGTACCGCCGCGGCGGCGACTTGCGGTTGCTTCGGCTTCAATGCGGACATGCGGGCAAGCGCCGCAAGGATCTCGGAAACGAGCATTTCGTTGTTGCGAGGCGGCGTGGTGATGCCGGACGTTTTCTGGAAATTCTTTATCGCAATCGCCGTGTCGTCGCCGAAGACGCCGTCGACCCGTTTGGGGTCGGCGCTCGCGTATTTTTCGGGATATCGCGTTGACAACAGTTTCAGGAGCCGCTGCACATTTTGAATCTCCGCTCGGGTGCCTTTACCGACCGGCGCGCTTGCTTGTGCGATCAAGCGGGAGGCTGTGCTGTCAGCCGTGGCGGCGGTGGCGCCGGCAACGGCGAACAGCATCAAGGCGCCGGATAGAAGCGCCCGAATCGCTGGTGCCCCATAAGCGATCATTTGGCCCTCGTAGAGCATCGAATTCTGTACGCCAAGGATCGTTGTCCCGTGGCGGAATGGTTCGGTCTTATACGACTCATTATGAAAGCGCTAGCGTCCTAATTAATCGTCGCATTCGAGGTACGCCAAATGACGGAACGGGATGGTACCGGAATGCAAAAATGGTGCTCGTGTATCGTAAGTTTCTATCGTCAATACAATTACATCAAACCGGGTGATAGCCAACGGCTATTGTCGAATTTGATGACGCACGGTATGGCGATTTCGAACTACAACGTTTCGTGACGGTTGAATGAATGTGTATTCAGACGACTGACGGTTGACGCCGTCAGCCGGGCCTGACGACCGTCGGCTCGATTGTACGGCGCTATGGCACGGCCGGCTGCGCGGCGTTCAACCGCTTCAGGCACGGTCCGACAATGCAGAGCATCATTATGACGATTGTCACCGCGAGTCCGATCATCACGCCGTGCAGATCGAAGTACAAGACGAGGAAATACGAGGCGAGGATGCCGAATACTGCTTCGAGTACGGCGCTCACGAAATAGGGTTTCGTGTATTCGAATATCTTCAGCCCGGCGCCGAACGGGAAGACGGTGATCTGGACCACATTGATCGCGGCGAGCCAGTATATCAGATAGGTGTACGGCACGAATTCCGGGCCGTAGACGTAGAACATGATCTCTTCGGCGAAGATTACGGCGATCAGCGCGATGCAGACATCGAATGTGGTCATGAAGACGCCGATCTTGGCGAGATACCGCCGCAAGTCCCGCGTTCCGTCATGATGCAGGATCGTCGACCCTTTCACGATGACGATATTCGTCAATCCGTTGATCAGGACGTTTCTGGGGGCGAGGATATTCATAGCGGCCCGGACCGCGCCGATCGCTTGCGCGCCCAGCAATGCACCCCCCATAAGGACGATCAGATTGCCCGAAAGCCAGCGCAGAATGGATGTGCCGACCGTCCATCTCGAGACGGCCCAATGACGTTGGGCGATGGCGGCCAGCCATGCACGGTTAATCTGGAACCGGTCGAGCATGAACATCCCGATGGCCGCCGGGACAATGGAACAGGCGAACAGCACCCACAGTATCTCTGCGCTTAGAACCGGATGGTATTGCCACAACAGGAACAATATGATTAAGCGGCTGATATAGCTTATGAAATCGTTGAAGAAGGCTGCGACATGCCGATTGTTGGTGTAGAAATACCGGCGCATGAAATCTTGCAACTCATCGGCAAACACAGCGGCGGCGAGCGGCACCATCAGTTCCCACAGATTCAGGTCCGGGAAAAAGCCGCTGGAGGCGGCCATGCCGATCAACACCACCAGGAAGCTCGCTCCGGTGAAGACCGATTGCTGGGCGAAAACCGCGCCATAGTATTTCGGCAGATCCTCCCGATTCTGTTTCGGCCCGATGCTCATCATTGTGGGTTCGAGCAAGGACGTCTGCAGATCTTTGAAGAGGAGGATGACGATCCATGCGATCATGAAGCGGCCGAATTCCTCGATGCCGACCATCCGCGCGACGATGACGGAGGTCAGGAAGTTGGACGCGCTGACGACCGCCTGGTCCGAAAGGGCCCAATGCAGGCTGCTGTGTGAGCGGAATCGTTCGATTAGAGCTCGGAACACGCGGACTCTTCCACACTGATTGAGGAATGCCACCGGCATTCGGAATTCGGGGGAGCCACCCGGTCAATGAGCTCGTCGGGGGCAGATTCCACACCGGATGCTCGGAACCGCGGAACTATCGGAAACGAGTATCGCGGCGGACCGAAATTTAGAAGGTTCGTCATCGCTTAACCGGTTGCCCGCGTATTCAGAAATTTCTGCATAAAATCAATCATATACGGAAGATTTAGCGGAAATCTCTCAATTTTATATAAACACCGCGAGATTATTGTTACCGTGCTCGCATTAACCATTCCCGGATCGCTGGGTCCGTTCATCCCGATACCGGCGCTGCCTGCCGTGAATCCAATTTATTGTTACTGTCGTCAATCATAACGTTATAGTTTCAGAATAACCAAGGTATGCATGTAGTGTTTGCATGTATTTTCTGGTTATTTAGTATAGTTCTATGTGTTTAAAGCACTCGTATATTGTAAATCCAAGTATCGTTATTTACCGTTCTTGACGACGTTAGAATAGTTGAGCGTGACCAAGCGTCTCGTAAGGACTCGACGGCGCCATGGTGATTTCGAAATACTTCGTATTCCATAGGGTTATATGATTTTCGCACTGGAGTTTCTGGAACCGATACTGAATTTCCTGATGCCCGCGGTTCCGGGAATCCTGCGGACCGACTGGCGAGTCGGCAGGAAAGAGCGCCGATTCCGCGTGGTGATCACGCATTGTCTCTCCGATTCCAACAAGGGCGTGGTGGCCGTCCTGTTCGCCACCCTACGGAAGATTCGCCAGCACTATCCGGATGCGGAGATCGTGCTCCATTCAATGTATCCGGAGGATCACAAGCGCTTCGCCCATCACGCGCGGTTTGTCAGCCAAAAGGGGGTGGCGGTTCAGGAAGGAGTCCTGCCAACGCCCTATGTCGATGACACCGCCACGGGTCTACGGTCCGATCTGCCGGCAATCTTCCGTCTTTTCAGGAATATCGTGGCCGCCGTGACCATCCCGTATTTGCCGCTGATGGTCGCGCGTTGGCTATCTCCTCATCAGGCACAGGCGTATGAAACGCTGCAATCGGCCGACCTGATTCTCATGAAGGGTGGTCATGATATCGGCGATGAACCCGGCGGTCTCCGTGGCCGACTGTATTTTTGGCGAATCCTCAAGATTATCGACATATCCACCAAGTCATCCGCGCCGGTTGTCGTTCTGGGCCAGAGCATTGGCCGAATCCGTAGCGACGCCGACGGCCGCCGGGTCCGTGATGTCTTGCAGCATTGTTACAAGGTTGTCGTGCGCGACGAGATCAGCAAAGAATTGCTGGCGACTATCGGGCTCAGGGAGAATGTCGCGGTCGCGCCCGATATTGGATTTCTGACCGAGCCTGACCGATCGAGTGCCGTAGCATTCGGTCAGACACCGGGAAAGTTCGTGGGCGTCACCGTCGTCAATTGGCCGTACGGCGATTCGGACGGCGCCGCGGGCGAAACGGTGATGGAACGGTATTCGGCGGCGCTCACCGATGCGCTGGCGCGAACCTATAAGGAACTCGGCGCGACGCCCGTCTTCGTTCTGCAGGATATGACGACGTTCCATGGCAAGAGTGATCTCCAGGTCATCCGCAACCTGTGTGAGCGGCTACGCCGCCGTGATGTGCCGTTCCATGTGGTGGATCAGGACCTTGGGCCTTCGGCTTTGGCCGAGGTTTACCGCCAATGCGAACTCGTCATTGGGACCCGGTTTCATTCCTGCGTCTTGGCCGCTGCGGCGGGAACGCCGGCGATCGCGATCGAATACCAGGGGACAAAGACGCGCGGTCTCCTGCGCAGTCTTGGGCTCGAAGACCATGTCCATGCCTTGCAGACCCTGACCGGCGATGCCTTGATAGACGATATTCGGACCGTGTTCGGTAACCGGTCGACAATTGCCTTGGCCCTTCAGGCCAATGTCGCATCCTTCCGGTCTTCGATCGACACCGCCGTCTCCGAAATTCTGGAGAAGTCGGGGTCGGAATGCGAGCCGGCGTCGCCGCAATCCGGAATCGACAAAACTCATGACGATGAATGATTTAATTAATTGATATTAAAGGGTTAATGGGCGTTTCGATCAGCCGCCAGCTGCAGCGTCCACAAGGGGCGCTCATCTGCAAATGGGTACCACCAATGTGGCATATCCGGACCCAACCGATTTAAGTACTGATTTAACTATGAAGTAGCTTGAACGGGCGCTTCCAACAGATGGGTGGAATTCGATGAGCGGTATCAAAGCGGTCATTCAAGCAGGTGGCCAAGGGACCCGGCTGTATCCCTATTCGACGGTCTTGCCGAAGGCGCTGATGCCGATCGGTGATGGAACTGTCGCGGACAAATTGATTGAGATGTTCGGCTCTGCCGGCGTGGAAGACGTCTATATCACGCTGAGCGAAATGAACAAGATTAGCAGCCTGATCAAGAGCTACTGCGGCGACGGCAGCCGCTATGGATTGAAGATCCACTACATCACGGAAACGGAACCGCTGGGGACCATTGGGCCGCTGCGCCTTTTCGCCTCCGAGCTGGACACCAGTTTCATGGTCACCAATTCCGACGTTGCCGTCGATATGGATGTCAGCGAGTTCATCGAATTTCACCGCAAGACGGAATCCTTGCTGACCGTCGCCGTCGCGAAGCAGACGGTATCGATCGAGTACGGCGTGATGGAGATCGAGGACGGTCAGGTCTTCGGATTCCGCGAGAAGCCGACCGAACAATTCTGCGTCAGTACCGGCGTCTATTGTATGGAGCCGCGGATCCTGGACTATGTGCCCGAAGGTCAGGCCTACGGATTCGATGGATTGATCGAGACCCTGCTCGAGAACAAAGAGCGGGTCATGGCCTTCGACCGGACGGAGAACTGGATCGACATCGGCCGTATCGAAGATTTGCGCCGGGCCCAGGAACAGGCCGCGCAGGGACTCCTTTAAGGATTAATCGAGGTAACCGTGGATAAGAACAGTATCGTTGAGCTTGGTCCGCCCCGGCTGGGCCAGGCAGAGAAAGATGCGCTCACCGCCGTCATCGACAGCGGCTGGATCACGATGGGAGACCGCGTGCGCCAGTTCGAAACCGCGTTTGGACAACTGCATCAGACCGAGCCGGAAAACGCTGTTGCGGTGAGCTCCGCGACGGCGGCGCTGCACCTCAGCCTTGTTGCATTGGGCATCGGCGCCGGTGACGAAGTGTTGGTTCCGTCGATGACCTTCGTGGCGACGGCCAACACGGTCATGCATGCGGGCGGGGAGCCGGTTTTCGTCGATATCGAATCGCCGGTTCGGCCGCATATGTCGATCGCCGACGCTGAAGCGAAGGTGACCGACCGCACGCGCGCCGTCGTGATCATGCATTACGGCGGATACATGATGGACGTTGCCGAGTGGCGCCGCTTCGCCGACAAACATGACTTGTTCTTGATCGAGGACGCGGCCCACGTCGCCGGCGTGCCAGCAGCGGGCCAAGGCAGCGACGCCGCGGCGTTCAGCTTTTTCGGCAACAAGAATATGACGACCGCCGAAGGCGGGATGGTCCTGTTGCGGGATGCCGGCGTGGCGGAACGAATCCGAAAGATGCGGACGCATGGCATGACCAGCGTGACGCTGGACCGTGTTCGGGGCCGCGCGGTGAGCTATGACGTCGTCGAGTGCGGCTATAACTATCGGATCGACGAACTGCGCGCCGCGTTGGGCTTGGTCCAGCTCGAGGAATTGCCCGGATGGAACGACAAGCGGGTGGAAATCATCGGTGAGTACCGGACGGCGCTGGGCGCTTCGGTGGACACGATGGTCGTGCCCTTCGACCGCGAGCATCTCTCCTCCGGCCATATCATGCCCACGGTTCTGCCGGCCGACGCGGACCGGCTTGCGGTTATGGAGCATCTGAAGTCCGAAGGTATTCAAAGCAGCATTCATTATCCGCCGGTCCATACCTTCAGCTATTTCCGGGAGCGTTTCGGCGAAGTCAGCTTGCCGAACACCGAGGAATTCGGCGCCCGGCAGCTCACGCTGCCGCTGCATCCCGGCCTCGACTCCTACGATGTTACGCGGGTCGTAACGGCCGTGAAGGACGCTTTGGGCAAGGCTTGATTTAGCCTTACGGTATTTTACCCATCGACAAAGAAGGGCGCCGATCGGCGCCCTTTTTTCATGCCCGCGCGTCGGCGAGGACGGTATGACCGCTCTTGCGGTTGGGCCACAAGAAAACCGCCCCGCATTACGGTGCGGGGCGGTTGGGCCGGCGATCCGGGCGCCGTGCGTTGGCGGGCCGGTGTTTAACCGGCGGCGACCTTTGCGATCGATTCCGGAATCTCGTAGTTGCCGTAGCGATTGCCGGAGCGGCTCGGCGTGAAGACACCGTTCTCAACCGCGTTGATCAGGCTCGGCACATAGCGTTCGACGCTGTAGTCGCAGGTGAAGCCGATCTGGTTCGCAATCTTGTCGAACGAGACGCGGTAGTTGCGGGGATCGGTGTCGCCGGAAACGTAGCTAACCTCCCGTTCGCCGAGATGCTTGAGCGCCTCGTCGACGATCATCCGCTTGGTGAATTGCTGACCGGTGTCACCGACGTTGAACACTTCGCCGCTGACCTTGGCTTCGTCTTCGGCGAGAACTGTCATGATCGATTTCGAGAGATCGCGAACATGGCAATACGGCCGCCATGTGTCCGGATCGTAGACGTCCAGGGAGCCGCCGACCGCAAGTTCGCTGGCGAAATGCGAGACGGTCAGGTCGAACCGCATCCGAGGCGAAAAGCCATAGGCGGTCGCGAAGCGCAGGATCGTCGGCGCATAGGGCAGCTTCGCCGCATTCTCCAGAATGTAGGTCTCGACGGCGATCTTGGTTTCCGCGTAGATCGATTGCGGGTTCAGTTCCGACGTCTCGGTGGCCAGTTCGTCCCCTTCGTGAATGCCGTAGTTGCTGCATGTCGAGGCGAAGGTGAACCGCTCGGTGCCCTTGTCGGCCATCGAGTCGATCAAATGCTGGGTCGCGTCGCGGTTGACCTTGACGGCCAACTCCGGATAGCGCTTGCAGATGGGGTCGCCGACCAGCGACGCCAACAGGACGACATCCGACATCCCGTCCAAGGCGCTGCTGATTACATCGCTGTCGGAAAAGTCGTCGTTGATGAACGAGAAATTGGGCTCGTCGAAATAATGCTGAAGCGAGTAACCGTTGTCGTAGATCAGATGGTCAAGCACCCGAACCTTTGCGCCCGCCTGCATCAACTTCCCAACGAGGACCGAGCCGATATAGCCCGCCCCGCCAATCACTAACACATTGCGATTGTTGAATTTTTCTAGCTGCACGAGATCACCTTAAAATTAGAGAATTGTGGCATCGATACTTGTTCTATGATGCATATGTTTAAGACCTGCACCGAAATCATCAAGTATTCTTTCGGATTATTTTTTAATAATATTTCTGTTTCTGAAATTAAGTATTTTAGTTAATAAATATGGCCGTGTTATTTCAATAGAAACTCGGGAATTGCCAAGTATTGTTCCGATGTTGCTTTCCGTTATGCCGGTGGCGCGCCATGCTAATCAATATAGGAAACTTGTGCCGGCGAGAGAACCGGCTAAGGCGTCGTCGCGTTGTCTAAGGCGATGGCCGGCGCGCGGGCGGGGGCCACTTCTTCGATTGCGTCCCGGTAAATCCCGGTGAGAATTTCGAGGTTCTGCTTCGGGGAGAATTTGGTCTCGTAAATCTGCCGGGCGTTTCGTCCAAAATCCCGCATCTTGTCGGGGTTTTCCGATGCCCACTTGATCTTGGTCGCGAGGTCGTCCGCGTCACCGGGCGTGAAGTGCAAACCGGTAAATCCGTCTTCGATGATCTCCTGCATGCCGCCATGCCGGGATGCGATGATCGGGATGCCCATGGAGAAAGCTTCCGGGATGACCATCGGAAATCCTTCATAGACGATGGAGGGCAACACGAGAAACAGTGCCGTCTCCTGGATCCGGTGCATATCTTCGTCGTTGATGTAGCCATGTACATGCAAATTGTCCGGCGCCGCTGCCTGAACCGCCTCGAGCTTTGGTCCGGAACCGATCAGGTCGATGGGGATGCTGCATTTCCGTGCCGCATCGACCAGCACATCGATACCCTTCTCGTGGCTTAGCCGTCCGACGAACAGACCTCGGCTACGGTCCGCATTGGATGTGTTGGTCGTTGATGAGTCGGGGCAGAAGTTCGGTTTGACGACGAGGCGTTCCGCCGGATAACCGGCCGTGATCAGTTTGTTGCGCTGGAAATTCGTCAACGTGATGTAGCGGGTCACCTTGTTGTGCCAGGTTCCCAATGCATGGTGGATTGACAACATGCTTGCGACGGTGGCGCTGGCAAGATGGCTGTTGCGATAACAGCCGTACATTACGCCCGGCCATTTGATGCGTTTTTCGACGCACTTCTCGCAAATCGCGCCGTTACGCATCAACATGCCGTCGACACAGACCATGCGAAAGTTATGCAAGGTTTGGACGATAGGAATATTTTCTGCGTGCGCAGCGTAGAAGATCGCCGGTGAAATTCGCGGTACGTAGTTGTGGACATGGACGATATCGGGTTTTGAGTCCCGGAGGGTCGTGCGCAATTCCTTGTACGACTGATTCGCCCAAATAGCGTCGATCGCAACCCGAATCGATCCATGTTTCTTGATGGAATCGTTGGATTTCGTGTATTCCAGCACTTCATGCCCGTTTTCGCGCAGAAGGTCGCCCTCGGCGAGGAATACGGAATCTTCGCCGCCTTTTTGTTGGTATCGATTATGTGCCAGGAGAATACGCATTGGGCTGTTTGGCAATTCTTTCTAGGGGTAACTTAAGGTTGATTTTCTCACATGTGATAATCGTCAAATTCACGACTTATCGGAAGATTACTCCATGTGTAGGCTGAGGTTGTTTACAGGCATTTAGTAAAAATTTTATTGGTCTACCTTCGATAACCGGGGGCTTTCATACTTGCAATCGACGTCTGGTGAGCCCTCTACTGATTTCTTTCCCAATTAACGATATACGGTCTTGCTTCGATGGGCATTACTTTCACAAGCCCTAGTTGAAGGGATATGGGCTTAACCCCAAAGGATGAGGCCCGTTTCGTACGAATTCGACTACGATGACGATGGCCGGTTTGGGCCGGAACTCAGTCGCTCTTATAGAACCAACAAGGACTCAAAACGGATGAGCCTGAAACGCTCAATTCAGATGGCAATCCGCCAAGTACATAAACTGGCCGCATACCGTGAGGTTCCCGAAAAACTAGGATTATACTTCCATGAGTTGGAGGAATCTCAGTATTCGATCTTCAGTGACTGTATACGATATTGGTCCGATCTGGGCTACGAATTCGTAGATGCGGATGAGTTCGTGGGCCGTGAAGACGGAAAGATTTTGTTTATCTCCTTCGACGACAATTTCAAGAGTTGGCATACCGCTTTGCCGCTGTTCGAGTCGTTGGGCGCCAAGGTTACGTTTTACGTCAACACACTGCCCATTCGGGGCAAGGCTGATGCGGATGCAATCAACGGATTCTTCGACCGGATCCGACATAAGGGAGAGCGGGTGACGCTGTCCGAGGACGAAATTCGGGAAATCTCGTCGGCCGGCCATACCATCGGCTGCCACAGTCATTCCCATTTTGACTTGGGGGCGATCCCGGAAGAAAAGGCAAAATCGGAAATCATGATCGCCAAGGAAATACTCGAGGATATCGTTCAGCGACCGATCACCGATTTTTCCTATCCGTTCGGGATGCGGCGGAATTTCACCGATGATCTCAGGGATTTCTGCCTGGAGAACGGCTTCCGAACGGTTTGCAACGCCATTCCTGGCCGGCTTCACGAAGCGCCGACGGCGCGTTTCATCAACCGTTCTCCGTGGGACTTGAGCCAGTCGCTGAGTTATAACATCGAGAACATTCGTATCGACGGGCGGATGTTCGAGCAGATGACGGGCCGAAGCGCGGTCGTTTGACCGGGAATTATGCGGCGATACGGTGGTCGTCACCAGGGTGAGCAAGTAAGAATGTTAAGCGATGGGTTCCCGACGATGAAGCGCACGCAGAGTTTATCGAATTGCGGGCAAACTAGATTGCAAGGATCGTCGAGCTTGCGCCGGTTCGCGGCGCTCTAATACGGTGTGTTGATGTCAGTTTCCCGGTTCTACCTCATCGCCGTGGGCATCCTGTTGATCGGCTACGCCGTCTTCAACAAGGGTTTCGCTTATGTCGGCGTGCCGCCGATCTTCATCGGCGAGGTATTCCTGGGATTCAGTTTTTTCCTTCTGCTGGCCGGCAGTTACAGCAGTCGGATTTTCTCGTCACCCCTGATGTGGTTGATCATCCTGTTCATCACATGGGGCGCGATCCGGACATTTCCCTATATAGAGTCTTACGGCCTGAACGCGCTTCGCGATGCGGTTGTTTGGGGATACGCCTTTTATGGGGTCTTTGTCGCCGGCGCGTTGCTGCAAGGCCGGCTGGTTGGTCAGGTGCCGCGGTGGTTCTCGACCTGGTTCCCTTGGTTCCTCGTCATCGCGCCCATCCTTTATATGATGGGGCAGTTGATTCCGGACCGGCTTCCGAAATGGCCCGGGACGGAAACCGCAATCATCCACATGAAGCCGGGCGACATGGCGGTCCATCTGGCCGGCGTCGCGGGATTCCTGGGGCTTGGACTTCATCGGCGTTTCTTGAAAGCCGGTCAGCGCATTTCGCAGGCGAAGGAGTTCAGCCTCTGGATGATCTGGGGGATCGGCGTGATCGCCGCCGGATCGAGGAATCGCGGCGGCATGATGTCGGTCTTTCTGGCGTGCTGCATCATCCTGTTGTTCAAGCCCATGGGCCGCCTGAACCGCGTCATCCTGCCGGCTTTGATCGTGGTCTTCCTCGGCTTGGCCTTCGACATCAAGGTTCCCGTGGGCGGGGACCGGTATTTCTCCGTCCAGCAGATTCTCGACAACATCGAAAGCGTCGTCTCGAAATCGGACAAGTCGGAACTCACGGGCACCGCGTCCTGGCGCCTCGAATGGTGGACGAAGATTTATCAGGAAACCGTGCATGGCGAGTATTTCTGGGACGGCCGGGGCTATGGCGTGGACTTGTCGCAAGTGCACAACTTCGCGGATGCGACGAAGAATCGAAGTCCGCATAACGGACATCTGACGATCCTGGCGCGTTCCGGGATGCCGGGACTGGTGCTTTGGGTCATCTTCCTCGGCTTGGTTGGGATACTGTTGCTGCAAGGATATTTCCGAATGCGATCGCTGGGTCAGTACGACCTGGCGGACCTCAACATTTGGTGCATGGCCTATATGTCGGCGTTCATGGTGAACTCCTCCTTCGACGTCTATCTGGAGGGTCCGCAAGGCGGAATCTGGTTCTGGGCATTGATGGGGTTCGTCGTGGCGCTGACCGAGGAGCAACGCCTGCTGTATACGCAATCGGTTGCGTCCCTGCGGCCTGAGCCCGGCGCGTCGCCCGGCCGCCTGTAGGGATTATCCCCGAACCCCCTCCGACCAATTGCTTTACGGCTGCTCCGGTTCAGAGACGCATGTTCCGACGGTACGGTACCGGAGCGTGCATTCCTTCGGATCCGTCATGGTTGGCATCGGGAAAACGTCAAGCACGCAGCAAAAAGGGCACACGCGGTGCCCTTCTTGTCGTCGTACTCTTCCTGAAGCAGATGCGGTGCTGCGTTCCGGGATGTCGGTCCGCCATGACGGGGAGCGGTCGATCGCTTCGCGGTTTACTTCCGCGGTGTCATATGGGCCCAAAGGTGCCAGCCCATCAGACCGGCGCCTGGCAGGCGGTTCACCGACAATGGCGGCGCATGCATGTGTTCCTTGTGCACGCGTTCCATCTCGAACAAGGGGAAATCGGCCTGGATTTCCTTGGCGGTATAGACCTTGCTGTACGGATTGAGCGGACCATCGGTGTTGCGATGGATGAAATTCTCCATCTTCAGATACTTGAGCAACCCGATCTCTTTCGCGAGTTCGTAATGCTCATCGTAAATTCTGCCGAGGCTCACGCCGGTTGCATATAGAAAGATCAGGCCGAGCCGCCGCAGCAGGCAGATCGACAACAGGTAGTTCAGCGAAACCTTCGCGTACATCATGATGACGAGTTTGCCGTCCGGCTTCAGGACGCGGGCGATTTCCTTTTGCGCCTGTTGGATGTCCGGGACGTGATGCAGGACGCCATGCGAAAACACGATATCGAATGAATTGTCTTCGTAGGGCGCGTCGAGGATGCTGCCGCACTTCAGCGCATCGTAATCCAGGCCCCGGATTTCCATGCGCGTTTGCAGCCGGGAAATGGACTCCGGAGTGAGGTCCAGCCCGCTCCAGCGTCCGCCGCGGCGGATGATCTGTTCGCTGTCCGCGCCTTCGCCCAATCCGATCTCAAGCACGCGCTTGTCCTTGAATCCGACTTCGTCGAGGCACCGAAGAATGTGGCTTTCCGTTTTGTATCGGAACGCGTCGTATTTATTGAAAAATTCTTCGTAATCGTCCTTAAGGCCGCCGACCTGCTGATCGCCGCAAGGATGCGTGTTCCAAAAATCTCTAATCGCAGCTTCGTTCATCATCGAATCACCGAAAACATCGCATTGCTTTGCAACGAATTTATGTAGATCGCTTTGAATTTGAATAGGATCATGCGTTGCAAAGAGGAGGGTGCATATAGTCCGATCGCTGTACCCACTTGGTGCTAGATTTGGTTGGCTACTGAATTCGATCCGTGGGCCGACTCGGATGACCGGCGGGATCGAAATCCCCCGCGCATCACTTGTTCAAGGGCGGCCCTGTTCCTATTGTTCTAGTCAGAATTCGTCAGAAACGCGAGCGATTTGGTTGTTTGGCCTGTGGATTGGTCGATGTCTCCCCATCGCTGACATTTTCTATATCGCCGGGCGATTTCCATCGGCTCCTTCTGTTTTCGGGTCCTTCGAGAATTTCGGGCTGCCTAATGGGTATTCAGGTAGGATAGTGGGTATATGTCGCTTCAAACAATTGATATTTATCCCCGCGGATCAAAATTAGTGTGGAATTTTCAAATATACATAAATAAAAAACCCCAAAATGAAATTCTTCTTCTTTAAAATATTGCATGTGTTGCTAATTTATTTCTATTTTATTGAACTTTATTAATTATAATATTTTATAGAACTTTAGGAATTTCAAATTTTATTTATATATTGTCGTTTTACTACGAATGATCTCCTCAATTACCCCTAAAGGGGTGTGATGTCGGCGCAAAATTGACCGAAAATCAGGTCGGATCGCGCTGCTGGCTGGAAATCGCTGGTGGCGCATCTGCATGATTTGCCACCGGGGCGAGGGTGGAATTCGGGGACAGGATGACGGAGTTAGTTAAGAAAATGAGTACCACCGCCAAGTGGCTGTCGATTGCCATGATCCTGCTGATGGCAGGCGCCGCAGGATATGCTCTGCGGGGCCATGGCGCCGCCGCATTCTCCGAGCGTGTCCCGCTCGACAAGCAGGTCGTCGTGAGCCCGGGCGATAACGTCACGAAAATCGTCGAAGCGCACCCCAGCGGAACGATGTTCGTGTTCGAGCCGGGCCTGTACCGGGGAAACATCATCGTACCCAAGGACCGCCAGCAGTTCTTCGGCACCGGCGAGGTCATCATCAGCGGCGCGGCCATCATGGACAAGTGGCGGCGCGAGGGCGACCACTGGATCGCGGCAGGGCTACCCGATCCGCTTCGGCCGCACGGAAGCTGCCGCGACGGATATGAACTGTGCAAGTTCCGCGAAGACCTGTTCTTTAACGACAAGCTGTTCCATCGCGTCGCCTCCAAGGACAAGTTGGTCGCGGGCACCTGGTACTACGAGGCCAACCAAGCATTCATCGTCGACGACCCGCAGGGCGCGAAGATTGAATTGAGCTACCTGCCGGTCGCCTTCACCGGTGGTGCGAAGGATGTCCGGCTCGAGAACCTGATCGTCGAAAAATATGCTTCTCAGGCCCAGTCGGGCGCGATCGACGGCAAGGGAAGCGAACGGTGGGTGGTCTCCAACGTGAGCGCCCGTTGGAATCATGGTTTGGGCCTGTTCATCGGGAAGGAGATGCGCGTTTCCGGGGGCTCCTACAACAACAATGGCCAGATGGGCATGGCTGGCAGTGGCGACAACGCCGTCATCGAGGGCGTCGAGATCGCCTACAACAACTACGCCAACTTCGCCTATGGCTGGGAAGCCGGCGGTTTCAAATTCGATAACTCCCGGGATCTTGTGGTGCGCAATTCCTGCGTTCACAACAATAACGGTGTCGGGATGTGGAACGACATCGACAACATCGACACGATTTTCGAAGGCAACCGCGTGTTCGGGAACGCCCGGGTCGGAATCGCCAATGAAATTTCCTACGCGATGGTGATCCGCAACAACATCGTCGCCCGGAACGCCACGGATCGGGACGGTTGGTTGTGGGGCTCGCAAATCCTGGTGCTGAACAGCCAGGACACGGAAGTGTACGGCAATGTCGTCGAGGTCGCCGCCGGTTACGGTAATGGGATCACCATTATCCATCAGAAGCGCGGCACCGGTGAGTACGGCGAATATCTGAGCCAGAACAACTACATCCACAACAACCGGATCATCCATCTGGGCAATCGCGGCCGAAACGGCATGATCGCCGACTATCAGGAAAAATGGTTCGAAACGAAATCCAATAACCGTTTCGACCGGAACACTTATGTCATGCCGAACGGAGACTTGAAGGGATTTGCGATTCTCGACGGGTTTCGGTCGTGGAAGGTCTTCCGGGAAAACGGCATGGAGGCCAACGGCCAACTTATCGAAAAGCAATCACAGCCGATGAAGCTGTCCTGCCGCAGTTGACGCTTGGCGCGCGCTCAGGCGCCTGACGCCGTCAGGCGCCGCCGGGCGGTTTCATAGATTGCCATAAGCTCGGCGTAGTTTTTCTCGGCAGAGAATTTATCCAAATAGGTGTTCCGCGCGTTCCGGCCGAATGCCTGCATGTCGTCGGCGTGATCGGCGGCCCATCGAACCTTCTCTGCAAGGTCTTGAACGTCACCGGGTTCGAAATGGAGGCCGGTGTGGTGGTCCTCGATGATTTCGGCCATCGCACCGAGCCGGGAGGCGACGACGGGCTTTCCCTTTGCGAAGGCTTCCACCGCGACCAATCCAAAGGTTTCGAACCATTCCGACGGGAAAACCAGGAATGAGCATTTTTCCAACAGTGCGAACACCTGTTCCCGCCCGACCTGGCCGATGAATTCTATTCTCGGGTTCTGGGCAGCGGCCTTCTCGACAGTGCTGCGTAAGGGGCCGTCGCCGGCGATCTTCAATTTCATCCTTGGCGAAATCTTCTCCCAGGCTGCCAGAAGGGTCTCGACGCCTTTTTCCGTGGTCAGCCGTCCGAGAAATAGAGCATAGCCGTCGGATTGCGCACTGACCCCGGGGTCTGGATCGATGAAATTCGGTTTAACGGTGATAAGGTGGTCGGAGACGCCGCCATCGATCAGCCGCTGTCGTGCGAACTCGGTAATGGCGATAAACGCATCAATCTTCTTATGCCAAGTTCCGAAAGCCTTATGGGCGGCAAGCATCGCTGTCACGACACTCGATGCCACGCGGTCATCGCGATAACAGGCATGCAGGACCGCAGGCCACGCTACGGCCTTTCCCGCACACGCCGCGCAGACCCGGTTGTCGCGCGTCATGATTCCCGATGGGCAGATCAGGCGGTAGTTATGGAGCGTCTGAACCACGGCAGCGCCTTCGGATCGGGCCGCATAATAGGCCGCCGGTGAAATAAGAGGTAAAGTATTGTGGAAGTGTGCAATTTCAATTTTATTATTTTTGACAATCTCTTTTACTTCTAAATATGAATTTTTATTCCATACTGCTTTAGTGGATAGAGAAATATAACTAAAATCTGTTACATTCTTGTTGTCTTCAATATAGCAGGTCACGTTGTGCCCATTGTCCCGCAGCAGTTTTGCTTCCGCGGCGAAGCATGTGTCTTCGCCACCGGGCTGCTGATAGTAGTTGTGGGCCAATAGGATGTTCATGTTGGGGCAGCGTATCGCATACTAGGAAACGACTTCTTAACGGTCGTATCCGATTGCGGTTCCGATCCTTAGCTCATGAAGTGCATCGCCTGAGATTGCGTCGCGATAGGGCCGGTCGACATATTACTCGGCGGACTGCTTCGTGCGCGCCACGCACGACGGATAAGCCCTCCTGCTGAGACGCCGACGGATACCTGAATGCCTATTTGGTCTTGGCGGAGTATTGCAGACCCCGCTTGAAATAGCGGAGCCAGATGGCGCACAGGAGCAGAGCCTGGAACGTATAGATGGCGAAGCAGACCATCGGAGAGATGAGGAACACCAGCATCGTCAGGACGACGACCTGGTGATCGATCAGGCCCTTGAGAATTTCGCTGATGATGTTGGGTTCGTCCTTGCTGTCTTCATAGGTTTCCGGCAGCAGGTGCAGGAAAAACTGCCATACGGTGAACCGCGCCAGATAGAAGAACACGAAGGCTAGACCGCCGAACAGCCACAAATGCGCCTCGAACGTGGAGCCTGCGGCCATGTAGTAGCGATAGATGAATATAAAAAAGGCGCTGTATTGCAGTTGAATGCCGACCAGATCCATGGCGCGGTCGAGGAAGGCGCCATAGGGCGACGTGGTTCCCGTGGCGCGCGCCAATTGGCCGTCCGCGCAATCCAGAATGTAGGAGATATGCGATAGGGCGAATATGGTCAGCACCGGCACCGTCGCGCTCTCGGTTCCCATCGTGGCGGCTGCGATGAGGGCGAAAAAACTAAAAAGGCCCGATCCCGCGGAAATATGGTTGGCGGTCAGGTTCAGCCGGTATCCCGCATAGGCGACGAAAATCGACACGTTGTGGACCGTGAGACGGTCCAGCAACAAATGGCCGTCCATATTGCGGCCCTGCCAAAAATCCGTCAGCGAGATTCTATCGCGCTCATCGGAGCTTGCGGTCGAGGTTTTCGAGTCGCTAATTGGTTGTTTTATTTCGGTCATTTTTCTCATCGGCCGGCGCTAAAACGCGAATAAAATCTGCAAACGACTTTTGTTTTGAGGTCAGTAGCTCGTAATCCTGTTCGCGGATCATCGGCTCGCTGCCGATCGCGCGTTGAATGGGATGGATGCCGGTATTGATCATCAAGGCGCGGCGCGCTTGTTTTTGCGGCTTTTGCGCGCGATGAAACGCGGTGGGATCTGCAACGATAAGGTCTCCGGCGCGCGCTGTTATGCGGTGGACCGAATCCGTGCCGAACATGTTCTTAATGTCGGCCAGTGTCCGGTTATTGTTGATTCGCCAGCCTGCAGGTTTTCGGCGATGGCTGCCCTTCACGATGCAGAATGGTCCGGTTTCTTCGTCAACGTCGCTTGGGTAGACGAAGAACTTAATGAATCTTGGACTCTGGACGTCGACGTGAAACATATTGTAGCCGGCTTCGGGCAGGTCGTTCACGAAGCTCTTCAAAAGGTTGCACCCGGTGATTGCCGGTAGCGCGCCGTAGAACTGCGTCGCGATGTCGATGACAACATCGGAAAAGGCGATATCGAGCGTCGATCGGCAGGTGATGAGCGGATCTTGGACATAGGCTATGTTGGCGTGTTGGGCGATATAGTGCTCGCCGCGCGCAAGTTCCGCCGCGGACAGGTAAGCCGAACGGCTGGCGTCCTGTCGGGTTCGCCAAACGGGGAAGACTTGGTTCGACGCGAGGGCGGCGTCCATCTCGTCGCCGAGCGCCTCGATCGTATCCTGGGGTATCGCCCCCGGGACGACCGCAAATCCGTTCGCCGCCAGCGACGCCTTAACGTCCGGATAGCTCTCGTTTTCGAATGCTGTTTGCTTTGCTGGAAGAGCGCGGCTTCGTTGGGCCACGGCATATTGCGCCCGTCGAAACTGCGCCCGACCTGTCTGGTTAATCAGGCGCGCGACGGAGCGTAGGTCGGGCGGTAAATGCTCGCGCAGGTTCATTTCGCAAACTTTATTACAATAATTTTACAGTCTGAGTATGACCTGCCCTTAGCAAAAATAAATAACCCTTTCGAGTGTCCGGCTAACCACCTTGGAGATATTGCCCGAACGTGGTGGTCGCTTATCCTCAAGCTGTTCCCCTAGGTGATGGGACATGAAAAAATTAATTAAATCAATTAATTATAAATTCATCCGCTGCGCGATATGTCCGACGTGACAAACCCGTTCAAACCCGGTGCAAAGGTGCCCAAACGTGTTCTGGTGTCGGCCGGCGATGCGTTTCGGGTGATCCGGATGGCCTTGATCGTCTTGGCGGCGTGGATAACGCCGATGCGGTATTGGCCCGGGCTATCGAATATGCTGGCGGGTATCGACGTTCGGATGCGGCCCGACGAAATGGCTGCTCGTGCGCGGGAAATCTCGGAAGTCGTAGGACCCACGGTCGATTTCGATGTGGACGAGGTCGTTCGCGCCAGCATGGCGGCACACTGCGAGAGCCAGTTGCAGCATTTCCGCTGCTACAGGCCGGGCGATTGGTTGCCCGAAACCTATGTTGTCGGCCGTGACCACATCGACCGTGGATTGGCGCAGGGTAACGGCGTAATCCTCTGGATCAGTAATTTCACGTTCAACGACTTGGTATCCAAAATCGCCCTGGCGGAGGCGGGGGTCGGGGTGACGCACCTGAGCCGGCCGACCCATGGCTACTCGATCACGCGGTTCGGTATACGCTTCCTCAATCCGCTTCAGTCGTACATCGAGGATCGCTTTCTTGAAGAACGGGTCAAGATTTTGGAATGGGGACCGGTGCGGGCCTTGATGGTATTGCGTGAACGGTTGCAAAAGAACGGCGTCGTCTCGATCACGGTGGGCGACATGGCGCAAAGGGTCGTGCAAGCGCCTTTCATGAACGGCGCGATCAACTTATCCACTGGCCCGGCGGAGTTGGCCCGTATGTCAGGTGCCGCGCTTCTGCCTGTCTTCGCGGTGCGGGACGGTGACGGCGGTTACGCCGTGCATGTCGGCCGACCGCTCGGTACGGCCGATACCGGTTCGAAAGAGTTCATTCAATCGGTGGCTGAGGAATACGCGGATCAACTGGCGCCCTTCGTGCTTGACCATCCTGATTGCTGGAAGAGCTGGGAAATGGTCAGTTTCGACGAGGACGCCTCCTAAGTCATAAATCCTGTCAACTGCCACGGCGCGAAGCCGTTGCGTCAGCGCCGCTTTTTTATCATGCCCCGGATCGCACCAATTGCGTCCAGGCAGAGTTGCCGCCGCAGGATAATGGCCGCGAGGCCGAAGCAAACCACGTAGATCGTGCCATTGATCACGGCGCTGAAGACCGCGTGCCCCGGTTCGGGCAATACGGCGGCGGCGCCCCAGGCGCCTGCCAGTCCGATGATGCCGATGAGGTAAGGCCAGTATACCGTTTGCAGAAGGCGATGGTTGGAGACGGCAACATACCGGCCGCCGATCAGCAAGTAGGCGATCGCGCTGATTACGAAATAGGCGCCGACCGTGTAGGTGATCTCCATGAGTCCACCGAGCATGGCGCCGATTGCTGCGGTCGCCATTATGCCGACGGCGTCGATGCAGGACAGGATGGTCGTGGTTCTCCAGAGACCGCGTGCTTCGAGCATGGCGCGCACGACGAGCGTCACTGCCGGACGGGTTGCGGTTATGGCCATGATTTCGACCACCGGAATGGCATCGTCCCATTTACCGCTCCAAACGAATCCGATCGTCGGCTCGGCGACTGCGGCGATTGCGAAGCCGAGGAAGAACATGACGAACGTGCTCATCTCCATCGACTGAACGAAAGCGCGGTCCCGTTGTTCCGGTAGCTTTTTCAGTGTCGCGAGCGACGGCGTGAAAACGGAATACAGGCTTTGGGAAACGATCGTGAAGACGCCCAGCGTGAGCTGAAATCCGAAGAAGTACAGGCCGATGGTCGTCTTATCTTCAAGCGCGCCGATCACCATATAGGCGCCGTTGCCGATCAGGGACATCGCCACCAAACCGGGAATAATCCAGGCGCATTGACGCATCGTGGGCCAGAAAATGCGCATCTTCGGCAAAGTCGGGCGCCAGTCGATCCGTGTATAGCGCAGCAGGAAGATCCATTCGAAGAGGCCAACCAACAGGAATGGCCAAGCCAGGCTATAGGGCCCGAAACCGAACACGGCGAGCAGGATGATGGACAGGTTCCGGACCAGCGCCGAGTAACCGTTGAGGACAGACAGTTCGCCGAAGCGCAGGCCGACCGCCAGTTCGGCCCGAAGCAACCGCGGTATCGTCTCTGCCGGCACGCTGCAGCCGATGATGATCAGCAGCCAAACGACGTCGCTGCTGTCGTAGGTATCACCAATCGCCGGCGCGATCGCCAGGACGATGGCGAGCAGCCCGATGTTGATGGCGAAGGAAAGTCCGCAGAGCGGGCCATAGAGATATCGGAAGGCTTTGCCGCGATAGATCAGGATCTTCTGCAGGCCGCCATTGGTCACAAATCCGAATATCTCGCCCCATGCGACGGCGATCGCGAACAGGGCGAAATCCTCGGCCGACAACATCAACCCGGTGACATACAGCGTACCGATCCCGAGCAATTTGGCGGCCAAATTGGTCGAGAACAGCATCGTCGCGCCACGGGTCGTGGTTTCACTGTAGCTGCGTTGCGATGGCTTGGTTTCTGTCATAGGTGTCGATGGCCCAAGACGAATGGTTGCGGCAAGGTTTGAGAACGTGCGCTGCAAGCGGCGGTCGCAGGCGCCGATTGACACCTCGGCGCCGCAAACCTAAGGCACATCGCGATTGTGCGCATCAAATATCCAGCATGCGCCCGCGGCTAATGCCTCGATCGTTGGCACTGATTGGTGCAGTTGTGATTGATTGTTTCGGTACATGAATGATCCGGGCTCGACATTTTGCGAGACGCCCAAGCGCAAAATACAATTTCGATAAATATAAATAGGTCAGTATTATTAATATTTTGGAAGAATAGAATTCTCAATAATCTAAATACTCAAAAATGTAATTAAGAAATCCTCGTATATTTAGACTGGAAATATCTATTGCATAGAAATTGGATAATTAAATTAATAAATAAATGAAAATATAAGATATATGATATCTATAAATAATGATAATGTATAAATGTGTATTAATGTTAAGTATTATGGAGTAAAAAGATTATCATTGTTTTGTGTATTTTGTATTCGGGTGATCGAAAGCGTTGTTGGAGTTAATATGCTCTGGAATCCGAACAAAAAGTGCTAAGTCATATTAATCCCCCCCGTTATTTCAAAATCTGATAGACGGTATATCCAAGCAAAATTGGTCGTGCATGATTAAGGCCTTGATACTGGTCTTGCTGCGCAGGGTTATTGGCTTAGCCGGAACTGCAAAATTAAGTGATTGCTTCAAGGGGAGTTTAGGCGCGTGGCGCGGCGATCGGTACTAGGGTGCGAGCATGTCGGTTGTCTTCACTGAGCTGACTTCCGAAAACCTGCATTCGGTGGAAGGTATCCTGCTTCCGTATATTCAGCGGGAATGGCCGCGGCCGTTCATCGACGAGTTTCTCGAATGGCGTTTCCTTGGAACGAATTGCATGGAGACGGCTTTGGCGCTCGACGGCGACCGATGCGTCGCCATGGTCAACAGCTGTAAGAAACCGCACTTGGTAGCAGGCGAGAAGACCGATATTCGGGAGACGGACCTTTGGCTTAGCTTGCCGGAATCCCGACCGTTCGGCAGTGTTCGCGTTATGCAGATGATGATGAAGAAAGGGCAGCCGGTCTGTACGGTTACCGAGCAGGACTATGTTCGCTCGATCTTGGAGCGCCTTAAGTGGCAACAGCTTACGCCCGCGCGCCAAATGCTGCTGTTGCTGCGTGGGCGTGCGGGCATCAAGGCGATCGCGAAGAAACTTAACAAGACCGTCGTCAATGTTCCGTCGGCGTTGGCATGGCCGCTCGGCTTTAAAATTGGCGGCCCGAAGTCTCAACCCGCGCCGGTATCGGGCGCGACTGTTGAACGAATCGAGACCGCCGCTGATATACCGGAGGTTCTGCCACCGGCTTCGGCATATTCGATCATGCCGCTGGCCGATTCGCAGCACTTCGATTGGTATGCTGCCGCCCCCGAAGCTATGGGGGAGTTCCTTTGGCTAAAGTTTGCCATCGATGGCGAACCGACCGCCATCACCATTAGCCGAATTTATCCCGAGGGCGGCTGTGTCGGCGGCAAACTGCTGCATATCCAGTCAGCCAGAACGGACGTAAGCAGTTATGCCTGGATCATCGGCGAAACCTCGGCACAGATTTCGGCCCGTGGCGCCGATTGGATCGATGCACGGTTTTCCTGCGCGAATGTTTGCGATGCGCTGGCGAAGGTTGGCTATATGCCCGGCGGGCCAGACACTCCGTTTTGGTGGTCTCCCGACAAATCGATTGATTTAGATCGCGCTTTTGTTTCGACGCTATACCGGGGCGAAGGACTGGAACCGTATCCTGTCTGATCGCTCTTGAATTAATTCCTAAAAACCCGATAAATTGGCGGTATTAATCTACCGTTCAAAATTGTGGTACCACCTAAAGAGGGTTCCAAATCGCCCGATATCGTGGGCACAATTCCACTGCAAAGTCATATATTTAGATGAAGATGATTCGCAGTCATGAGCGCTCCCTCATTAAAACATCAGCACTTTAAGATCTACTCCACATCTCCTCAGTCGAAGGACTTGCCGCAGGAAGACTATGTCGACCAAACGGTTAGGGTGGCTCAATGGAGTGAGGAATTCGGATGCGAGGGCATTCTGGTCTACACGGACAATGGTCTCGTCGATCCCTGGCATGTTGCACAACTGATCTTGGAGCACACGACTACGCTGTGCCCGTTGGTCGCCGTCCAGCCGATCTATATGCACCCCTACACCGCGGCGAAGAAGATCGCGACGCTGGCGCATATGTATCGCCGCAAGATTTGTCTCAATATGTTGGCCGGCGGTTTCAAGAACGATCTATTGGCGCTCGGTGATGATACGCCGCACGACGATCGTTATGTCCGAACGACGGAATACACGCTGATCCTCCGGCGGTTGCTGGAAGGTAAGGGTCCGGTCACGTTCAAGGGGAAATACTACAACGTCGAAAACCTGAAGCTGACGCCGGAAATGCCAGAAGAGCTCTTCCCCGGCATTTTGATATCCGGATCGTCAGATGCCGGCATGCAGGCCGCCCGGGATATCGAGGCGACGGCGATCAAGTATCCGAAGGCGCCGTCGGACGAATCCGCGGATGCCGTCAACGAGCCGATGGAATGCGGCATTCGCGTTGGGATCGTTGCGCGCGACAGCGACGACGAAGCCTGGCGGGTGGCGCTGGAACGTTTCCCGGAAGACCGCAAGGGGCAGATCACCCACAAACTGGCCATGAATGTCAGCGATTCGAGCTGGCACAAACAGCTCTCGGAAATCGAGGGCGAGAGCTCTCCCAGCGAAGGACGCAGTCCGTATTGGCTCGGTCCGTTTCAGAACTACAGGACATTCTGTCCGTATCTCGTGGGCAGCTACGAACGCCTGGGTGATGAAATCGGCAAATACTATCACCGGGGATACAGGACGGTGATCCTCGATATTCCGCCGAACCAGGAAGAGCTGGAACACACCGACCGGGCCTTCACGGAAGCGTCCAAACGGGTAGGGGCTTAGCGGGGATGTTGATGCAGGGCCTAGTCTCCGGTTCCGCGGAGGCGCGTCCGGACGCAACCGCGCTGGTGATGGGCGCTGACCGCATTTCCTATGGCGACCTGGAAACAGCGAGCGATCGCACCGCGAACATGCTGCGGGAAATGGGCTGCAAGCCCGGCGATCGTGTCTGTCTGTTGTTGCCCAAGGCAATCCCGACGATCGTCGCCATGCTCGGCACGTTGAAGGCCGGCTGCATGTATGTGCCGATGGATCAGGAAAGCCCGACGGAACGGTTGGCGCGCATCGCGAAAGCATGCGAACCGTCGGTCGTTCTGGTGTCGAAGGAGTCGGTCAAACGGTACGCAGCCCTGCTCGATATCTCGCCCGAAGCCAAGGTGGCGCGTTGTGGGACCCTCGCTGACGATCTCGAACCGGTAGCAGGCGTCGATCTTGCATTCACCGGATCGGATATCGCGCAGATGCCGGCTACGGCGTTCGATTGCCGGCGCGAGCCCGGCGATACGTCGCATATCCTCTTCACGTCCGGATCGACCGGGGATCCGAAGGGCGTGCAGATTTCGCACGAGAATGTCGTGTCCTTCGTGGATTGGGGACGAAACTACTTTGGTATAGGTCCGGACGATCGGAATTCCGGCCAACCGCCGTTGCACTTCGATCTGTCTACATTCGATATTTTTGGATCGCTTTCCGCCGGCGCCGAACTGCATCTCGTTCCGGGATCGCTGAACCTGTTCCCCAACAAGATGGCCGACTTCATCCGCGAGGCTCGGCTGACGCAATGGTTCTCCGTGCCGTCGCTGCTTTCCTACATGATGAAGTTCGATGTGGTGACGCAGGACGACTTCCCCGATCTCAAGCGTTTGTTGTGGTGCGGCGAAGTGTTCCCGACGCCGGGATTGATCTATTGGATGGAACGGCTGCCGCACGTCACCTTCACCAACCTGTACGGCCCGACCGAGGCGACGATCGCGAGCAGTTACCACACCGTACCGTCCTGTCCGCCGGACGCATCGTGGCAGACGCCGATCGGAACGGCGTGTGGCGGCGAGGAATTGCTGGTGTTGGACGAAGCGCTTAAGCCGGTGGAAGACGGTGAGATTGGCGATCTTTACATCGCCGGTAAGGGGCTTAGTCCCGGGTATTGGAAGGACCCGGCCAAGACCGCCGCGGTGTTCATCGATGATCCGCGAAGCGACGGCGCCGGCAAGCGTATCTATAAGACCGGCGATCTGGCGACCACGAAAGAGGACGGGCTCGTCTATTTCCTCGGCCGGGCGGACAGTCAGATCAAGTCGCGCGGATACCGGATCGAACTCGGCGAGATCGAAACGGCGGCGAATGCGGTCGAGGCGGTCGGCGAGGCGGCGATCGTCGCCATCGACGGCGACGGATTCGAAGGCGCGATCATCTGCTGCGCCTATGCGAGCATGGAATCGCAGGATCTTTCGCCGGCCGATTTGCGGCGGGCGCTGACCGAGAAGTTACCGAGCTATATGTTGCCGTCGCGCTGGTTGGTGCTAGATCCGTTGCCAAAGAACGCGAATGGCAAGATTGACCGGAAAAACCTCAGGGAGCGGTTTAGCGATGGTTTGGGTCAGGCCGCTTGAACCACATGATCTAGAGTTGGCGGCCGAATGGCTGTCGAACGAGCGCAACTATGCCTGGCTCGATTTCGGTGCAGGCGTGCAGCATCTGTCGCCGCTCGCCCTGTCGGCGATGTCGCAACGCGACGCGCATGACTTGATCGTATATGGCATCGACGGGGAGTCGACGCCGATCGGACTGATTGGTGTTAGTAACATTGCGCCAATGTTTGGTTCGGGTACGCTCTGGTATGTATTGGGGGAGAAGTCATTCGAAACGAGAGGGATCACCAGTCAGGCGGTTGGAAAAGTGCTCGATCGTGCCTTCAAAACGCTCGGATTAGAAAGCGTGAATGCGTGGGTCGTGGCGAATAACATCGGATCGATCAAGGTGTTGGAAAAAAACGGCTTTCAGCAGATCGGACGACAAAGAAAATGCCATCGAATTGGCGCAACACTGGTGGACCGAATTCATTTCGATAAATTGGCCGATGAGCAAACAGAAGATTGGTGGAACGATCCGGATAGACGACTCGGCGGCGCATCGAACTAGCATTAACGAAAGATCGCATTAGGGGCACTCGGCGGGAGAGAGAGGAGCAAAGTGAGCCATAACGTAGCATCGGGTGGATGCAGCGAAACGACCGATCGGATTTTGAACATCCTGACGGACCAGTTGAACCTGACAGTTCCGACACCACAGACAGACTTGATCGGCGAGGGGATTCTCGATTCCTTGGCGCTGGTCGATTTGATTATGCATCTCGAGGGCGAATTCGGGTTTGCCGTCGAACCGGACCAACTCGAACTTGATAATTTCCAGACGGTCGAACGCATCGGGCAGATGGTCGCACAGTCGACCGCCGAACTGGCAAGCGCCGCCGTCTAAGCAGACGCCATGCAACGACGGCCGAGCCGTCGGTTTGCATCGGGCACGAGAAACGCCGCCGGAATATACCGGCGGCGTTTTTGTATCCCATGTCTTGTCGCTTGGATCCGGTGCCGGGAACCCGGCCTTTCCAGCTTAAGTGTTCCGCCGCAGGAGGTCTTCGAAGAACGCGACGGTTTTCACCAACCCTTCATCGAGGGGGATTTTCGGCTCCCAGTCGAGATGCTTCTTTGCGGCCGCGATGTTCGGGCAGCGCTGGGTCGGATCATCCTGCGGCAGCGGATGGTAGCTGATCTCGGATTTCGAGCCGGTCATCTCGACGACCTTCTCGGCCAACTGCTTGATCGTGAATTCGCCCGGATTGCCGAGGTTCATCGGGCCCGTGACTTCGCTCGGCGCATCCATCAGGCCTAGGAAACCGCGGATCAAATCGTCGACATAGCAGAAGGAGCGGGTTTGGCTGCCGTCGCCGAAGATGGTGATCGGCTGGTTCTGCAGCGCCTGCATGATGAAGTTGGACACCACGCGCCCGTCGTTGGGCAGCATGCGCGGACCGTAGGTGTTGAAGATACGGGCGACGCGGATATCGACCTTGTGTTGGCGGTGGTAGTCGAAGAACAGGGTCTCCGCGCAGCGCTTGCCTTCATCGTAGCAGGCGCGCGGGCCGATCGTGTTCACGTTGCCGTGGTAGTCTTCGGTCTGCGGATGAACGTCCGGATCGCCATAGACCTCACTGGTCGAGGCCTGGAAGATTTTCGCCCGGACCCGTTTCGCCAGGCCCAGCATGTTGATCGCGCCATGCACCGAGGTCTTGGTCGTTTGCACCGGGTCGAACTGGTAGTGGACCGGCGAGGCCGGGCAGGCGAGGTTATAGATCTCGTTGACCTCGACATAGAGCGGAAATGTCACGTCATGGCGCATGACCTCGAAATACGGGTTGTCCAGGAGATGGGCGATGTTGTCCTTCGTGCCGGTGAAGTAGTTGTCGACGCAGAGAACGTCGTGGCCGCGCTCCAACAATTGCTCGCACAGATGCGAACCCAGAAATCCGGCGCCACCGGTTACCAATACGCGCTTACGCACTTTCGCTTCTCCTAAAACTCAAATTCTAATTCGGGCGCCGAGGCTGGGCCTTTGGCACGGCCCATAGCCTCGGCAATTGTCATTAAATTACGGTTAACCAATAACGATTCTCGTCGTCCTATCCGCCATGTCCGTCCTTGGCGACCTGCAGTCGGTCTTGGCTGCCGCGCGGGGTCTTGAACCGGCCGAAGATCGCGTCATAGGCGGTCAGCAGCGGCGGCACCGAATGTTGCCACACCAGTTTCTCCCGCACGCGGTTCGAGCCGTATTCCGACATGCGCTTCCGCGTTTCCGGGTCGTCCAGCAGTTTGGCGACCTCTTCGGCAAGGGCGGCCTCTGAATTGGACTCGGCATAAATCGCGGCGTCCTGCGCCGACACCCGATGCTCCGTCAGGTCGTAGGACACGATCGGCAGGCCGAAGAACATGTATTCCATGATCTTGTTCATGGTGCTCTTGTCCGACCAGTCGGTCTTCGGGTCGGGGTCCACGGCCACGTCCGCCGAAGACAGGATGCGGCAAAGGTCTTCGTCGCTGACACGGCCGGTAAAGGTGCAGATATCGCCGACACCTTGTTCGTCCGCGTATTCCTTGAGCAGGGGTTGTTCGGGTCCGCCGCCGACGAAGACGGCGTGGACGTCGTCGCGCCCCAGGTCGTCGCGCAGAATCTTCACGGCACGAACCAGATGGTCCACACCGTCTTGCTTGCACATCTCGCCCAGATAGACGATCGCGAACGGCTTGCCGTTTTTCCAACTCGGATCGGGATCGTAGACCTTGAAGCGGCTTACATCCGGACCCGACCGCACGACGTAGACGTCGTCGGCCGCCATGCCGCCGCGGTCCTGGGCGATCTTCTTGTGGCTTTCGTTGGTCGTGATGACCACATCGGCGGTCTTGAAGGTCATGCGTTCCAGGAACAGCAGGCCCCGGTACATCAGCCCGCCCTCGCGCTCGAACTTGGCCGCATACATTTCCGGCGAAAGGTCGTGGTGATCGAACAGGAAGCGCTTTCCGAAAATCCGCCAGAACCAGCCGAGCAGCCAGAACGTCTCGGGCGGATTGCAGGCATGGATGATGTCGAAGCCGCGGCCGGAGATGGCGATGCGCACCGACTTCATGAAGCTCCGGATGAAGCACCATGCGAATTCCATCACGAAGCCCAGTGCGCCCTGCGCGTCGATCGGCAGGTCGTAGCGGTAGATGTCGACGCCTTCCAGGGTTTCGAAGGATGTGTTGTAGCCCTTCGCCTTGGGGCAGATGACGCTGACGCTGTAGCCCGCTTCGGTGAGCGAGGTCGCTTCGAGCCAGACCCGCCGGTCGAACGGGACCGGCAGGTTCTGGACGATGATCAGGACGCGCCGGCCGTTACCAGCAGATGCCATTGTAGCCACCATTCGCATTCGCTTCGCTTTCGATACGCACCAGATCGATGACGCGCTGTGAGTCGTTCAGCCGTCCGACAACTTCCGAGAATCGGCTGTCGCTGTTGCCGATCACGATTGTGCCGCCGTGGGTCACCACGTCGTCCATCTCGTCGACCATCAGCTTCGCGATATGCGGCAGATGCTCGTAGATATAGGCGCGGTTCGCGCCGACCAGACGGCTGAGGTTGACGTTCTGGTCGAAGATGCGGATTTCGTGACCCTTGCCAAGCAGGCGTTCGACCAGTTCGACCATCGGGCTTTCCCGTAGGTCGTCCGTTCCGGCCTTGAAGCTGAGGCCCAGGACGCCGACATTCTTTTCGTTCAGGTCCAGGATCATCTGCATCGCGCGGTCGATGTGGCTGCGGTTGCTGGGCATGATCGAGTTGATCAGCGGCAGTTCCAGGTCCAGGCTGCGGCCCTTGTAGTTCAGCGCGCGGACGTCCTTCGGCAGGCAGGAGCCGCCGAAGGCGAAGCCCGGTCGGAGATATTTGGACGAGATGTTCAGCTTCGTGTCCTGGCAGAAGATGTCCATCACCGCCCCGCCGTCGATGTCGAGCGCCTTGCTGATGCTGCCGATCTCGTTGCCGAAGGCGACCTTCAGGGCATGCCAGGTGTTATCGGCGTATTTGACCATCTCGGCGACTTCATAGTCGGCGCAGCTCAGCGGCGCGTCGAAGTCGGCGTTGAGGGATTCCAGCATCTCGCGGGTGCGGTCGTCGCTGGCCGCGATGACGACTTTGGGGGGATTGTAGAAATCGTAGACCGCCGTGCTCTCCCGCAGGAATTCCGGGAAGAAGCCGACGCCGAAATCCACGCCGGCTTTCTTGCCGGACGCCTTTTCCAGGGTCGGGATCACCAGCGTGCGGAGGGTGCCGGGCAGGACCGTGCTGCGGATGATGATGGCTGTGAATCCGTCCTTGTCGCGCAACTCCTCGCCGATGTCCTCGCAGACGCGCTGAACAAAATCCAGGTTCAGGTTCCCGTTGACGGCGCTCGGCGTGCCGACGCAGACGATGGCGAGTTCACTGTCCCGGATCGCGGCGCGATTGTCCGTGGTCGCCCGCAAGGTGCCCTTGCTGACCGCCTCGGCGATCATCTCGTCGACGTCCTTCTCGACGACCGGGCTCTTACCCTTATTGATAAGGTCCGTCTTGCTGTCGTTGAAATCGACGCCGATGACGTTATGCCCTTCCTTCGACAGGCACGCCGCCGAGACGGCGCCCACATAGCCTAGGCCGAAAATCGCAATATCCATTTTTCGTTCTTTCCTTCTTCTACGAAACGGTCGAGGCTTCGGCTTCGTCTGCCGAGGCACGGGTTCCGCTTCGATCCTTCAAATCAATTTTGATATCGGTGATTAGTGAGTCGCCGCCGCCGGTCTGACCTTTTCCGACCAGCGTCGTGATCGGCATCTTGGCGCCGAAACACGGGGAGTACCATCCGAGCGGCGGTTCGGTTCGTCCGCGCACGGTGGACCATTCCAAAGTCACGGGCAGTTGCATCGTCGCGCGCCGCGTTCCGTCGGCAGTCTGCCAACGCAACTGGGCGACGTTGCCATCCAGAAAGCAATCGACCTCGGGTCCGAGATGAAAGGCAAGACGGCAATCCAACTGTCCCGCGCTTTCGACGATGTCCTCGATAACCATTCGCCCGTCGTCGCGCACCAGCCGTACGCTGCGCTGATGCTGTGCCGACGGCGTCAGCCGGGCATAGCCGCGATGGGCTGCGGTCCAGACCGCTTCGTCACCGTCCTGCAGGCCTGCGGTCGCGACGGCTTCGCCGTCGGTCGACTTCAGCCACATGAACGGACCGCCGGGTTGCGATTGGTCTTCGCCGCCGAGTTCCAGGCAGTTATGTCCGATCGTCGAGCGGAAGTAGGACCGCCATTCGGCTTCGCCCTGATAGGTGTACGTTCCTGGATCGACCAGGATTTCGACCCCGCCGCAGCGCAGTTCGACCGACAGCGCGTCGGCATGGGCGTGCGCGGCGATCGACAGGAAGCCATGCGGTCCCTCGTCGCAACGGCACCAAATCTCGTCGTCGCTGCCGGCGTTGTCGCGCAGGATGACCATGCCGGCATCCGCAAATCGATGTGGCATGGCGTCCGGACGCGGGCCGCCCGGCATCGGACCGTCGATCAGGTTGCGCCACAATAGGGTGCGCAGATCGTCCGGTCCGGCGTCCGGCCACCAATCCCGTTTTCCAAAGATGGCTGCGCCGGTTGCCAGAAGCGACGGGCAGGGGTTGGCGTTCGGATCGTCCAGGACAAGGCCGCGGCCCTCGTCGCCGTCGCCTTGGCGCGGCGTCCGGCTGCGGACGTCGATCATCGCGGCCAGGGCATCGGTCATGGCGCAGATGCAGTGCCAGAAGGGCGAGCCCAAAGGGGTGCCGGCGGCTTCGCCTTCGACGGCGGCGGCGAGGAAGAGCTCTAGGACGAAGACGTGATAGCTGGACGCCAGTTCCTTATTGATGCCAGACGCGAAGGTCTGCAGATCAGCCTCGCGGCGCAGGGCGGTGGCGGAATGGTCGCGCCAGGACGCCGATTCCGGGAAGAAGGGAAAGGCGCAACTCGCGGCGAACTGGCCGGCTTCCTCAGCGATCACGTGATTGTTCGCCGACGAGCCATGGCTCGGCAACGCTGCCAGATACTCTTGATGATGATGGAGCTGACGCAGGAACGCCGGATTGTCTTCGAAGAGTTCCTTGACCCGGGGCCAGCCGTCGAGCAACCGGCGGATCCAAACCCAAGAGATCAGGCGGCAGCCCAATTCGATGCCGCTGGTCCAATGGACGCCGGACAGGAACGGGTTGTTTTGCCACCAAGACCGGAGCTGGTCGGCCACGAAATCCGCATACCGGTCGTCCGACGTCAGCAGATAGGCCGCCGCCAAGACGGTTAGCTGATAATGCCGCGACGGTTCCCAGACATATTTGATCGTGCCGACCTGTTCGACGTTGCGGTGGTCGATGTCGAACGCATAGATGTCGTTGGGCGCGCGCCGGCCGGTCCGGATGTCCAGGAACCAGTCGGGGTCGCGGTTCAGGTCGTCATGCTCCCGGTCGAAGAAATGGAAGCGGCCCGCGAGCGCGGCATCGGCGGCCCGCAAAAGGCGTGCCCGGCCATCCGCCGACAGCGTTTCGGGATCGAAGCCGCGGAGCGGCGTCGGAAAGGATGCGACTGAAGCGGGCAACGGCAACGGGTCTTCCTGACCCGGCCGAACCTGCCGGCCTCGCCAGCGGCGTTTGATCCACTGGTCGCCGACCCGGCCCTTGATCTCCGCAGGGGACATCCGGGCCAGCCGCCGCATGTACCACGTCAGGTTCATTGAGCGGCCCCGGCTTCGGGAAGATCTTCATCCTCCGTAGTCACCGGCTCCCAGGCATCGACCTGTTCGGGCTTGCCCGAGGCGATGCTGCGCCCGACGGCGAAGGTCGCGGCCGTGGTCGCCATCAGCGACGCCAGCGGGTTCGGCATTTCGCCGCCGCTCTTGATCGCGTCGACAAAGGCCTCGAGTTGGTACTTCTGTCCCTTGTCGATATTGGCCGCGCGGTTGGTCTTGCACTTGCCGCCGCGCCAAACCTCGGTGCGCTTGAAGTTCTGCAGACGTGCCACGCGGCCGTCGCCGAAGACCTCCATCATTTCCTTCGGGTATTTCGGATCGCCGTTCGTCGCATACGCGATCTTTGCGACCGAGCCGTCGGGATAGGTCAGCAGGGCGATCAGGTTGTCCGGATCGTCCGGCGTGGCGATGGCGTGCGCCGACACCGGATCGGCGCCGAGCCACCACGACACGGTGTCGATGAAATGGCCGCCTTCGCCGGCGAAGCGCGTGCCTTGCGTGTCGGTCTGGTTGTACCAGCTGCCGGCTTCGAGCGGTCCGGCGTTGACCGTGTAATGGACCATTTGCGGTCCGGCACAGTCGCCCCAGGCGTCTTTCAGTCCGGTCAGCACTTTCGCGAAACGGCGGTTGAAGCCGACCATCAGCCGGTCGTTGCCGGTCTCATGGATCGTGTCGCGCACCGCCGCGAGTTGTTCCGCCGTGACCGCAAGCGGTTTCTCGACGAACACGGCCTTACCGGCGCGCAATGCCTCGCACACCATATAAGAGTGACTGTCGTGACGGGTAGCGATCAACACGGCGTCGATCTCGCGGTCCGCGAGCAAGCCCTGGTAATCGGTGGACATGCGGTCGAAGTTGAATTTCGACTGCGCGTTGGCCGCCGACAAGGAGGTCGCGGTGGCGACTTCGACGAGGTCCACGTCCGAGCGGCTCTTGAGATGCGGCAGCAGCATGGTCGTCGCATAGTTGCCGCAGCCAATGACGCCCACGCGGACCCGGTCCATGCCCGACGGATGCAGGCGAAGCGCCTGCGCCGGGGCGGGTTTCGGCGCCGCGATTTCCTCGACGTTGGCGCCTTCCAGCGGATACTTGAAGACCACGCCGAGACCTTGCAACTCGCCGGCGTTGATCCGCTCGTAAACGGAAACGGCGTCGTCGAAGTCGACGACATCGCTCGTGATCACGTCGAAGTCGAGCTTGCCCGCCGCCAGCAGGTCGATGATGCATTCCATGTTACGGCGTTCGGTCCACCGGACATAACCGATGGGATAATCGATGCCGCCTTCCTCGTAGGTCGGGTCGTACCGGCCGGGGCCGTAGGACCGCGAGAAGCGGACATCGAGTTCCTTCTCGTAATAGGCGTTCCACGGCAGGTCGAGCTTGCACTTGCCGATGTCGACGATGCGGGCCCGGTCGCGCGCCAGTTCGGCGGCGATTTCGACCGGCTGGTTGGTGTTGCCGCCGGCGGTCAGAAAGATGTGATCCGCGCCCGCGCCGTTGGTCAACGACATCAGCGTCGCCTTCATGGCGTCGAACGACGTCTGGCCGGGAATGCCGCAGGCGACCGCGCCGCTGGCGACCGCCTGGTCGCAGCGTTCGGTGGACACGTCGATGCCGACGACATGAACGCCGGCCGCGCGGAGGATCTGCACCAGGATCTGGCCGACCAGGCCGAGGCCGATGACGCAGGCGGTCTCGCCGAGGGCCGCCTCGGATTGCCGGAAACCTTGCATCGAGATCGAGCCGACCGTGGCGTAGCTGGCGTGCAGCGAGGACACAGTGTCCGGAATCGCGACGCACATATTGGTCGGGACCCAATTGTATTCGGCGTGCAGGGCGAACTGGTTGCCGCCGCAAGCGACGCGCTGGCCGACCTTGAACTCTTCGACGCCGGAACCGACCGCGACCACCACGCCGGACAGTGAGTAGCCGAGCGGCGTATAGCTGTCGAGCCGGTTCATGACCTTCTTATAGGTCGCGACCGGGCCCTGCTGCGCCATCGTCTGCATGACCTTCTTGACCTGGTCCGGACGGGCGCGCGCCTTGCCGATGAGCGACAGCTTGCTCTCGTGAATCTTCATGGCCTCGGTGCCCATGGAGATGAGCGAATAGTCGCTGCGCACCAGCACGCCGCCGGACTTGCAGGCGGGGACGGGGACGTCGAGCAGGGAGATTTCTCCGGATTTATAATTTTGTGCGATTTGCTTCATGGTCTTGTGCCTGAACACACCCTGTTAAGTGTCGTTACGATAAAGAACTACGGGTTAACGGTTATTTTTTCGTTGCGGTTATAGCGTCGCCGACTGTTTGCGCAGCCAGCTTTCCAGCGTCATCAATTGCCAGATTTCCTTCGACCGGTCGGCCGTGCCGGCGCGGTCTTCGTCGACCATGCGGCGCAAGGTCTTTCCGTTCAGGAAACCCGACTTCACCATGTCGCCTTCGATCAGCAGGTCTTCCACCATTTCCTTGAGATCGCGGCGGATCCAGGCGCGCAGCGGGGCGCTGAACAGCCCCTTCGGCCGGTAGATGACCTCCTTTGGCAGATACTGCTCCGCGGCCTTCTTGAGGATCGACTTGGTTTCGCGGCCGTCGATCTTGCGTTTGCCGGAAATGTCGAAGGCGGCGGCGACGACCTCGCGGTCCACATAGGGCACGCGAACCTCCGTCGAGGCGGCCATGCTGGCCCGGTCGGTATAGGCGAGGTTCAGGCCCGGCAGGAAATGGCGGGTATCGGTATAGCACATGCTGTTGACCTGATCGCCGCAGTTCGCCGTCCGGTATTCGTTGTACAGGTCCGCATGTTCGTCGACGAGCGTGTCGACCGCACCGTACAAGTCCGGGTTCAGCAGTTCGTGGAATTCGGGCACGCCGTAATGCGTGTAGCTGCGGCGGAACGCGGTTTCCTCCGGCATGTCGGCGAAGGCGAGAAAGCGTTTCGCCCAGCGGACGGTTCGGAACCCCCGGTCCTTGTATGCGACCGGCAGACGGTCGACGGTCGGGCGGATCATGCCCTGCCGCACGAAGCCGGGAACCTTCCGGTATTGTGCGGCCAGCATGCAGGCGAGATGTTTTCGGTAGCCGCCGAACAGCTCGTCGGCGCCCATGCCGGACAGCAGGACCTTGGTCCCCGTGTCCCGGGCTGCCTTGCAGATCAGATAGGCGTTGATCGCGGCCGCGTCGCCGATCGGCTCGTCGAGCATATCCACCACCTTGGGCAACATGTCGGCCACGTCGGGGGCGATCTCGATCTCGTGCAATTTCAGATCGTATGCCTTGGCGATCTTCCGTGCATAGAACAGGTCGTCCGGCATCGCCTCGAGCTTCTGATCCTCTTCGCGGAAGGAGATCGTATAGCCCTCGACATTATGACCCTGCCGGGCGGCGATCGCGGTGATCAGGCTTGAGTCAAGCCCGCCGGACAGGAAAGCCGAGACGGGGACGTCGGCGACCATATGGGCCTCGACCGATTCCTCGATGATCGTACGAAGCCGGTCGACCGTGATCTCCTCGTAGGAGTCGTGGATCAACTCGCGCTGCGGATCGTAATAGCATTGTTCGCGGTAGTCGCCGTTCGGCGAGATCTCGGCCCAGTGTCCCGCCGGCAGCTTTTCAACGCCCTCGTAGACGCAATGGCCTTCCGGGATCCAGTAATACATCAACGATGAAATCAGCGCCGTCGAATTGACCTTAAGGTCGTTGCCGAGCGCCGGCGTGATCGCCTTCAGCTCGGATGCGAACACCAGCCCACCGTTGCGCCGCGCGATGAACAACGGCTTGATGCCGAAATGGTCGCGTGCCAGCACCAGACGGCCGGTGCGCGTGTCGAGCATCGCGAAGGCGAACATGCCGCGGAAGCGGTTCAGGCAGTCGGCGCCCCACTTGCGCCAGGCTTCCAGGACGACCTCGGTATCCGACGTGGTTCGGAATTGAACGCCCGCAGCGCGGAGTTCCGCGCCGAGTTCCTTATAGTTATAGAGTTCGCCGTTGTAGACGATGATCAGGCCGTCTTTCTCCAGCGGCTGGTTGGCGGCCTCCGACAGATCGATGATCGACAGGCGCCGATGTCCGAGCCGAACGTCCGCGCCATGGCTCACAATTTCGTGAACGCCTTCGGCATCGGGCCCGCGGTGGGCGATCGCATCGAGCATGCGCGGCAAAACGTCCGCGTCGGCCGGGATTCCGTATAGGCCGGCTATTCCGCACATGGCTGAAAATCTCCTTGCTTGCCAAATCGCGCCGCCGAGTCGCTGCGCGTATGGGCCGGAAATACGGCCCGTATCGAGGCGCCGGCTCGGCCACCTGCCGTCGTATCGGCCGCGCTATCGTCCAAACGGACGCGCCGCAATTGCTTCGAGTTTGGCAAGAGTGCCTCAAATAAATCGTTGTAAAAACGGAGGGAAAACCGTCCCGAAGTCGGCAGGGCCGCAGCGTTTTTGTCGCCGTGACTCGTCCTCGGTTCGATTGTTTGTGCATGGTCCCCCATACCGAAAACTCCCCTCGGAGCTAGCCCGTTCACGTCGGATGCCCCACAAGAATTGTCTTAACCCGGCGGAGTTTGGGCTAAGAACGTCTTGTTGACATTAATCCATTCGAAATAACCCCTTTGGTCGCTGCCATCGCTCCGAAATCTGTGGCTTATGGGGGTATTGGCGGTTTGTTCTCGCGGTATGCGAGTGGCACGCCGTCCGGAGACCTAGACTTTCTGAGGAGGTCGGCTTTGCGCCGAAAAATTAACTGCAAAGGTGGTAACACCATTGCGAAATTGTCTCTACAAAATATTGATTTACCTTAGAAATCTTAGTCGACGGGAAATCGAGTAGAGATTCGTTTCTAGAAAAAACTTATACTAAATTTCGGCTGCCTTGAGGCCCAATCATAATGCACCCGATTGACAAAAAAATATTCACGCGATTGATCCGCCTTTTGCGCAAGAATCGGCGGACGGCGATACCGTCGGAAGTTGTTGACGTGGTTGAAATGATCGATCCGACCCTTGGACGGCCGACGTCGGGCAAGCCGGGGGCAGCAACCAACGGTAGTGCGCCGCGTGATGGTCGGAAAACCGCAAAAGCAGTCCAATCTAGGCGGGGCCGGAAGATGTTGGGAGAGGACCCGCAATTGGACGAAGCAGGAGGCGTGGACGTCGAGGCGGCCATGTCCGAGCGGCACCAAGCGGCCGACAATCAGAATGATGGTCCGCGTGCCGCGGCCGGTGATGCGGCGGACGACCTTAGCGGAGCGGAACAGAAAAGCACGATGCTGCGGACCGTTTCGTTCCGCCAGACCGAGCTCGCCAAGCACGAGAGCACGCTGCCGGAAGCGCCGTCCTTCAATATCGTCGCCAATGCGCGGCTCTGGCGCCGGGATCAGGGCAATCTGAATTATTCGGGGGAGGTCGCGAAACTCTACCGCGACGTTTTCACGCCGACACGGCCCAAGCGCGTCTACAAGGATTTTTCAGGCCGGCGCGACATGATCGAATCGGTTATTCAGGCGGTCGAGGAAGAAAAGACACATGTCGTGCTTCTCGGCGAGAAGGGAATCGGGAAGACATCGCTCGCCAATATCGTCGGCGAATGCGCGAAGGAAGCGGGATATCTGGTGGCGCGGGTGACGTGCTCCGCGGATCTTACTTTCGAGCATCTCATGCGGTCGATCCTGGAACAGTTCTCCAATCGCATCGCGGAGGCGCCCGTCGGTGATCTGTTGCAGAAACGTCTTGGCGCCACGGACCTGATCGACCTCGTCGAAGACGATGTCTACGATGTTCCGTCGGCGATCCGCGTGTTCCAGAAACTTGCGGAAAATCAGGCGGTTGTCCTGATCGACGATTTCGAGCGGATCGAATGCAATGAGTTCAAGGTCAAGATTGCCGAACTCATGGAAGTGCTATCCGACCAGGGGGCCTGGCTTTCGCTGCTCATCTTCGGACGCGGTTCGCGGGCCGTCGATATCCTTCCGGACGCATTCGAGACCGTCCCCAATGTCACATGGCTCAAGCTCCGGCCCATGAGCGAAGAGGAGAGCGGTCACGTCATCCGGCGCGGTGCGGCATCGGTCGGGATCAGATTTGAAGACTCGGTTGTCGACGCCCTGATTCATCTGTCGCAAGGCGTGCCGTCGGCATTGCAATGGCTTTGCCTGCTGTCGATCCGTCAGGCGACGCAGCGCTATGCCTCCGATGTCGAATTGCAGGATTTGGCTGAGATCGTCGGACATGCGGCGAACAAGGTCGATCCGAAACTCAGCGCCTGTTACGACGACTTGTGCGGCAGCAACCGTGGACGGTCGATCGACGACACGCTGTATCTGGCCGTTCAGACGCCGACCGATCCGAACGGACTCTTCTCGACCGACAGCATGAGTCAAATCTCCTTCGACGCAATCGGACGCTCCATGGTGGAACTGCCGCTGCATAAAGCTCTGAGTAAGCTCTCACGGAACGGCGGCGACCAGCCTGCCGTATTGGAAAAGGTGCAGGCGTCGGGCGGCACCTGCTACCGTTTCGTCAGCCCGACGATGCGGTCCATCGTGATGATGAAAAATGTCGGCCGTTTGGCCAATATGCCGGACTCACTGCTCGAAAAAGTTGATGATATCGAGCTGCTGCCTTCGCCGGGAGCCGCGTAAGGCCTTTCTTACCCAATTATGGTTAACGTTGGTCTCGCGTGATTGTGGGGCAGTGTTATCTAATTGTCACAGTCCTCTAGACAATCTCAAAAGTTGTGAAGTGAGGGTTTGTAGCCCTAGCCCTCTCAGGGTAGATTACGTCAACAATTGTGTGGTTGATGGGAAGGGGCTATGTGGGGAAAGCTCTCGTGTCCGGATTTGCGTGTTGCGCCGACGGGCCTCGCGCTTAGTGTTCTGGGACTTGGACTGAGTTTGAGCATCGGTGTGTTATCCGCCACGGCGGCAAACGCACAGATTGTTCCCGATAATCGTAATATTTTCGATTCCGACTTGCAGCGCCGCGGAAGCGTTTTCGATTCCGATATTCCGCGCGGCGAAACGGTGCGCAGCCGGGCTCGTCCGGAACTCGACGCGCTCGGCGTACGCGGTGGCGGTTTTTTGGTGTTTCCGTCGCTGACGACCGGCGTCAGCTACAACGACAACATCTTTGCCACCGACGGCAACGAGACCGACGATTTCATCTTCCAACTCCAGCCGGAGCTCGATATTCGGTCGGACTGGAACAACCATGAAGTCGTGCTCAACGTCGGCGGCGATGTCGGTTTCTTCGCCGATAACACGGACGAGAACTTTCAGGATGTGCGTTTGTCCGCGGCCGGCCGACTTGACGTAAAGCGCAGCACGGCGGTACGCGGCAACATCGGGTTCGCCCGCGAACATGAAGAACGCAGCGATCCGGATGATGTCGGCGGAACGGAACCGACGATTTTCCGCGCGTTCGATGCTGGCGCCAGCGTGCGGCACCAGTTCAATCGGGTTTCGATCTCCGGCGGCGGTGCGATCCGGTATCTCGATTATGACGATACCCCGACCGCTACCGTGGATATCAACAACGATGACCGCGACCGGTTGGTTGTCAGCCCGAGTGTTCGCGTCGGTTATGAAATCGTTCCGGAATACGAAGCCTTTGTTCGCGTCGATGGTGAGTTCACCCGGTACGAATCGAACCGGGATGACGCTGGGTTCCAGCGGGATTCGGAAGGCTTCGATATCGTTGGCGGTGCGGCGGTCGATCTGACCGGCCTATTGTTCGGCGATTTCTTCGTCGGGTACCGGCAACGGCATTTCGAGGATTCGCGGTACGATACGCTCAGAGGTCCTGTCGTCGGTTCGAAGCTGACCTGGATCCCGACCGGACTGACGACCGTTACGCTCGACATCAACAGCGAAATCGTCGAGTCGACGCAGACCGGTTCGTCTGGCTACCAAAGCACGGCGGGGACCGTTGGCGTGGATCACGAATTGCTGCGGAATCTCATCCTCGGCGGTGAGGCCTCGATCCGGTATGACGACTACGAGGGTATTTCGCGCGAAGAAATTAACTATGGCCTTGGCATTTCCGCGGACTACCTGTGGAACCGCTATCTCACGCTTGGAGCGGCTTACAATTTCCGGTACCGGGAAAGCGATGCGGCCAATCAGGACCTGATCCGGAATATCGTTTCGGTCTTCTTGAAGGCGCAACTCTAGAGCGCTTTTCCGACCCAAGTAATCGCAGCTTCCATGGCCGCGTCGATGGTGACATCGACGCGGCCATTTGCATCGTCTGCGGCTTATTCTATCGATTGGGTAACGGGCCGCCGCACACTGCGGAATTGGCGCGGCATAAGGGCGCAGCCGATGCTCGATCATTGCGGCCGGGAATGAGCGTCAATTTTTGGTAGTAATACTAAAGCACAGCTTAGTTCTCTGAACTTCTTATTATAATCAAAGCAACAGGTTCAGCCGGGTGTGGCCAATTCCGGTCGCGCTGCGGACAACGCGCGGAAACGTGAAACGACCCCTAACCGTCGTTTTTCGAGTCGCGTTTTCGATCTGGAACCAACGATACGACGATTTTAAAGGCGCTGGTCATGATGAAAATGATGCGTTCGATTTTTGCGGTTTTCCTGATTGTCGGCTTTTCGGTACCTGCGTGGGCCGGCGATTCCACCTATAGTTTGGGCGCTGGCGACAAGGTCCGCATTACGGTGTTCGGCGAGGCGGACCTAACCGGTGAGTATGAGGTCGACGGGTCCGGCGTTGTAGCGTTCCCGCTGGTCGGCGAAGTCTCGGCCGCGAACGGAACTGCGCGGGATTTGGAGAAAAAGATCGTCGCAAAGCTTCAGGAAGGATACCTGAAGAATCCGACGGTCAATGTCGAAGTGTTAACCTATCGTCCGTTCTTCATAATGGGTGAGGTCAAGTCGCCGGGTGGTTATGCGTACCGCAACGGGCTGACGCTGATGAATGCTGTCGCCATGGCGGGAGGATATACCTACCGGGCGAAGTCCAACCTGTGGGTGATTACGCGGGACGGGGCTCAGAAGATGCAGGCGAAGGAAATCGCCAACGGTAATTTCCGCGTACAGCCGGGTGATACCATCCTGATCCCGGAACGTTTCTTCTAGGACCGTTCCGTCCCCAGGCGAGAGGTTGAGGGCGACGTTGTGATCGAACGGACCTGTTTCGTCATTGTCCGTTCGATTTCAGGTTAATTTATGTCTTTTTTGACCTGCTAACTTTTTTATTACCGCCTTTGCTCCTTTCGTATCGAATCTGGCGATGGGGTATACATTCTTTAGATAATTAGCGATTTGGTCCGGCGATCGTGTGACCGCCGGTTCAAGTAAAAAATAAAGTGTAAAGTCGTTTATTTTGAGCCGGCTTGGTCGGCTTGGGAGTGTAAGAGGGGAGATGCAGAATCAATCTAATCCGTTCGGGGATGCAAGCCGGAAACAATCCGGCGGCCTGGTGCAACGGTTGATTGGTCTGCTTTCTGGTCCTGTGAGTGTTCGCGAAACCTGGTGGAACCCTGTTCGGACGAGTCTCAAATAATGCAACGTAAGATCGCGTTTCAGCCCAATCAAGAAGACGTCGTTGATCGCCCGATTATCGACGTTACCCCGGAACCCGTAGATGAGGTGAGCCTCAGGGATGTACTCGACCGGCTTCGCCGTCGTTGGGGCATTATGCTCAGCATCGTCTGTATCGCGCTGGTCATCACGACGGTGTTCCTGTTTTCCGTCAAACCGACCTATACGGCGATGGGGCAATTGCTGCTCGATAACCGCGCCAACCAGGTGACCAACATCCGCTCGGTCGTCGAAACGTCCACGTCGGACCTCGCCGACGTGCCGAATGAGGTCGAGATTCTCAAGTCGAGCATTCTTGCGAGCATGGTGGTCGAGGAGCTTGAGCTCCATAAAGACCCCGAGTTCAACATTGCCCTGCGCAAGAAAACGCTCGAGGACAAGTCACCCTGGCAGCAATTCCTGTTCACGGTCGAACAGACCGTTCAGGACTTCTTCAAGGATGACGAAGAAAAGTCGGCGATTAAGCCGGAAGAGAAGAAGAAGATCGACGACCTGGTTGTCATCGGTACGCCGAATATCGACCGCGCCCATATCAATGAACGGTTTGCCAAACACCTGACCATCAAGGCGACCGAGCGTGCCCGTATTATCGACGTGGAGTTCGAATCCAAGGATCCGGTGAAGGCGTCGAAAGTGGTCAATGTCCTGATGCGCATCTATCTCGCCAATCAGGTGCAATACCAGAAGCGCGGCATTCAGAAAGCGACCGAACGGCTGGAGAAGATTGTCGCGGAGCTTAAGGGCGAAGTGCTGGCCGCGGAAGACTCCGTGCAGGCATTCCGGTCCAAGTCGCGGCTGATCGAAGCGAAGGGCACCAGCGTCACGGCGCAGCAGTTGGCCGAGTTGAACTCACAGCTCGTGCAGGCCCGCGCCGACGAAGCTGCGGCCGCGGCGCGTCTGTCGCAAGTATCGCGGTTGCTCAAGGTTCCCGGCAGCATGGATGCGGCACCGGATGTCCTGGCCTCTCCGCTGATCCAGTCGTTGCGAAACACGGAAGTCACGCTCATCCGCGAGCGGTCGGACCTGTCGAGCCGTTATGGGCCGAAGCATCCGAAGATGATTAAGGTCCGGAGCGAGATTCGCGACCTGCGGACCAAAATCCGCGAGGAGATCAATAAGATCGTTGAAGGTCTTTCGAACGAGGTCGCTGTTGCCCGGGCCAAGCTCTCGGCGCTGCAGCGTGGCCTCGGCAAGCTCGAGGGCGAAGCGATCGACATCAACAAGTCGGAGATTCGCCTGCGTGAGTTGGAGCGGGAAGCAACATCGAAGCGCGAACTGCACCGCACCTTCATCATCCGCCTGCGTGAGACGAGTGCACGGGAAGAGATGATCGAGCCGACGGCCCGTGTCGTTTCCTTCGCCGAGCCGCCGCGCAAGCCGTCCTTCCCGAAGACCGGAAAGACTCTGGCGATTGCCACGATGCTGTCCGCGTTGTTCGCCATTGCGGCGGCCCTGGTTCTGGAAGGTCTGCGGCGTAACTTCGAGACGGCGGAAGAGGTCGAGAAGATCACGGGCTATCGGTGCCTGGGTGTGTTGCCGCGGACACAGAAGGCGCTCGCGACATTGCAGCCGGGCGAGCACAAGCGGCTCATGAACCCGTACTCACGACTTAACCAGGCAATACAGAACGTACGATCTACGCTCTACCTGTCGAACGAATCGCGTCATCCGAAGACGTTGCTCGTGACCTCGGCATTGCCGCGGGAAGGGAAGTCCACCTTCGCCATGTGGTACGCGACGTTCTGCGCGAGCACCGGTAAAAAAGTGCTGTTGATCGATTGCGATTTCGAGCGGCCCAAGATCCATAAGATGCTGGGCGCGGCAAACGATAAGGGATTGATCAACGTTTTCGCCGATAACCTCGACGTCAAGGATGTCATCCGCGACGACGCCAAGCGGGGAATCAGCTTCATTTCCGCCGGCAGCGGACACGGCAATGCGTCCAAGGTCATCGAGTCGGCCAAGATGCAGGATATTCTCGACACGCTGGCATGGGACTATGACCTGATCGTCATCGACTCGGCGCCGGTCTTGGCCCTAACCGACGCGCATATCATTGCGAAGTTGGTGGATAGCACCGTGTTCGTTCTGCAGTGGCGGCGTACGCGGCGTGATCTGGCGGTTGCCGCGGCGCGGCGGCTGGAAAGCATCGACGTGACGTCGCTCGGTGGGTTCATCCTGACCCAGGTCAGCCCCAGCAAGAGCGCCGGCGTCATTGGCTATGCGCCCTACACCAGCGACATGGACGAAGGCACCAGCAGCGCCTTCAAGCGCTACGTGAAGCGCCTGACCGGCCGTGCCCCTTCGGCGGAAGGCACGCGTGTGCCGCCGCGGATCGAGGCCTAGTCTTGGACGGATAGGCTCGATAGCCAATCCATGAAAGGCGGCGGATTTTGTCCGCCGCCTTTTCGATTCCCGATGGGACGGCGATGTGGTCTAAGCGAGGTTGCCTACCAGGGTACTCTCACGGCATTGTTCCACAGAGATGATGCCGGCCAGGGTTGACAGTTTTGCTGCGACATTTATGTGGTAGCTGCCAGGAGTATTTATCCGCAGCATCTGATAATATCGCTGCAATTCGACTGATTAATTGCACCGAGGTTACCGAATACCGACATGCCAGCCAGACGGTACCGCGCGCTATCGCTGCTTCCGGCTCTCGTCGTTTTGCTCTTGGGACCGGTCTCCGCGCCGAAGGCTGACCCTGTGGTCATGGGTTGGGTAGAGCGTGTTGAAATCCTTCCTCACGGGCTCCTGATGGAAGCGAAATTGGATACGGGGGCCAAGAACACGTCTATCGACGCGGCGGATATTGTCGAGTTCATCCGCGGCGGGAAGAAATGGGTTCGTTTCAACGTGTCCGACCGGAAGGGCCGGACGATAACGTTTGAGCGGCCGGTTTTTCGTATTGCTCGAATCCGGCGGGCGGAAATGAAGACCACGTCCCGTCCTGTCGTGAAGCTGCCGATCTGCATCGGTGCGTTTTCGCAGGAGGTGGAAGTCAACCTCGCCAAGCGAACCCATCTGAATTATCCGTTGCTCATTGGCCGGTCCGCGATGAAAGGCAAGGTGCTCGTCGATTCTTCGCGCAAGTTCACGAAAGACCCGATGTGCCGGGGACAAGAGCCGGGTAAGGGATGAAGAACACCCATCCCTTTTTTCTCGCTGCCGCGCTGGCGGTGATTGGAATCTCCATCTTTGCCTACAAGTATGTCGGATTGGGGCTGCCGCTGACGCAGGAAGAGACCTCGCAAACTTGGCAGGTCGAAACCCGCATTGCCTTCCGCGCCGGTATGGGGCCAACGAAGGTCGAGTTGCAGTATCCGAATAATACGGGCCGCTTCGCGATTATCGACCAGAACTTCGTGGCACCCGGCTATGGGCTGTTCACCCAGGCGGAAGGGGCGAACCGCCAGTCGGTCTTCGCGATCCGCGATGCGCTGGGCGAACAGGTGCTCTACGCCAGTTTCGTGGCGCATCTCGTCCCACGGTCGACGGAATTCATACCGATGGAGGAGTCGCCGCCGGAAGCGACGATCCGCCTTGTTGGCGCCAAGCTGCTGGCAGGCGAGTCGGTCCTCGATGCGGCGCGATCCAAATCTGCCGATACACCGACGCTCGTTCTGGCGATCCTGTCGCGCCTCCAACTGGCCGGATCGGACGATCGGGTCGATGTCTTGCTTGAGAATCAGAACTCGCAAGAGCAAGTGGCCCGGGCGGCGGTCGAGGTGCTCGCGCTTGCCGGTATTCCGGCACGCGTGGTGCATGGAATTCGCCTCGTGCCCGGCGAACGGAATGTCCGCTTCATCCATTGGATAGAGGCGTATAGCGACGAGTATTGGCGGCCTTATCGCCTGAATGCGGAGCAACCGGGACTGCCCGAGAACTACTTCCCATGGTGGCGCGGCGAGTCGCCGTTCGTTCAGTCGAACATCATGGGGCCGATCGACACGCTGGTCACCGTTGCCCGGGCGACCGAAACGACGGGCCGGTCGGCGCTCGTGCCGTTGAGTTTCATGGAACGCAACCTGCTGGAGTTTTCGCTCTTCACGTTGCCGTTGGACGTTCAACAGGTGTTCCGCGTGATTTTGATGGTGCCGCTTGGCGTCCTGGTCCTCGTGTTCCTGCGCAACGTGATCGGTGTCACCATGTTCGGGACCTTCATGCCGGTTCTAATCGGATTGGCGTTCCGGGAAACCACGCTTCTGTGGGGCATTTTCCTGTTCACTGTCGTGGTCGGGTGCGGCTTGTTGGTGCGGGCTTACTTGGAATACCTAAAGTTGCTCATCGTGCCGCGTCTGGCCTGTGTGCTGATCGTCGTGATCATCCTCATGACATTCCTCAGCGTGTTGACGCATAAGCTTGGGGTCGACCGCGGTTTGTCGCTGGCGCTCTTCCCATTGGTCATCATCACGATGACGATCGAACGCATGTCGATCGTCTGGGACGAGAACGGTCCTGCCACCGCGTTGAAACAAGGCCTTGGAAGCCTGTTGGCGGCGACCTTGTGCCACTTCGTCATGACCATCGCTTATCTGGAGCATCTGTTCTTCGTCTATCCGGAGATCCTCATCGTGCTGCTCGCGATTTCGATCGTGATGGGCCGGTACAGCGGGTACCGTTTGATGGAACTGTGGCGGTTCCGGGAATTCGTCAAGTTGGCCAACTGATGCTGCAAACATACAGGACGCTGAAGAATCTGGGCATCGTCGGGCTGAATTCCCGTAATGCGCAATACATCCTGCCGAACAACGCTCGTGAAAACTATCCGGCGGTCGACGACAAACTCCGGACCAAGGAGATCGCGAAAGCGGCCGGGCTTGCCGTGCCGAAGTTGTATGATGTCATCCGCATCAACCAAGAGATAAAGGAGCTGGGCGATCGCATCGCCGGGCTGGATGATTTCGTTATCAAGCCGGCGCAGGGAGCTGGCGGGGACGGCATCATCGTTGTCGTCAGCCGATCCGGTGACCGATACCGGCTGGCGTCCGGCGAGATACTGACGCTGGACGAGATTTCATATCACGTGCACATGATCCTGGCAGGCGTATACAGTCTCGGCGGCCAGCCCGACAAGGCGTTGATCGAATATCGGGTTCAATTCGATCCGCTCTTCGAGAAGATCTCCTATCAAGGCGTGCCCGATGTCCGGATCATTACCTATTTGGGGGTTCCGGCCATGGCGATGGTGCGCTTGCCGACCCGTCAATCGCGCGGCAAGGCCAATCTCCACCAAGGCGCCATCGGTGCGGGTATCGATATGGGGACGGGGGAGACATTGACCGCCGTCTGGAACAGCCGGGTGGTCTCGGAGCATCCGGATACGGTTAACCCCGTCTCGGGCCTGGTCATTCCCAATTGGGATGAGATGATGCTGCTGGCGGCGAAATCGCAGCAGTTAACCAAGCTGTGCTATCAGGGCATCGATATTGTCCTCGATCGGGACTTAGGGCCGCTCATCCTCGAGATGAATGCGCGGCCGGGCCTGGCGATCCAAATCGCCAACCAGGCGGGCCTCAAGCCCCGGTTCGACATCATCGACGCCCATGTTGGGACCCATGCGGATGAGGCTGCCCGGGTCGTTTTCGCGAAGGAACGGTTCAGCGTTGAGGCGCTGAAATCCCAGTCGGTAGCTTAAAATCCCGAGCCCCGTTAACCATATATTGCTCTGAACCATCCGGCTTAGCTTCGTTAACGGCGGTGCTGTCGCAGATTAAACCACATAAAATCAATGACTAAAGACGCCCTAGCTTAAGGAGCTACTCCTTTAGTGATAGAACGGCAATCTAAATTTAGTTCAAAAGCAGTAATCTAAAATTCGTCCTAATTACCTCTAAATCTGAATACACCCCAAACGGATCATCCGATAAAGTGAGGTCATATTCGAAGGGATGAGGCCGTTGGGGTGGGGATGCTACCTACGGTCGTTGGCGTCGAGAAAACGAATTCAGGGGTGTCGAAATGAATTGTGTCTCAGTCGGCTTGGTCAGCAGCGACCAGTTTTTCCGCGAGGGCCTGAAGGCTCTGTTGGAAGAGAATGGATACAAGGTGACGGCCAGCGTTGCCGATCAGCGTGAGCTGGACGCGACAATGTCGCCGGCCGATACGCCCGTTCTCGTCCTGATTGACCTGGCGCGCGATATCGATACGGCCGCCGATCAGCTGAGCTATCTCAACAGCAACCTGCCGGGCGTGGGCATCGTTTCCTTCAGCGACGAACGGGACGGTGACTGGCTGACGATCTGTGAGGACTACGAGGCGAGCGCCTTGTTGCGGAAACAGGTTTCCTTCAAGGCGCTGCTGCATTGCCTTGAACTCGTCATGATCGGTGAAAAAGTACTGCCGACCGATATTCCCAGGACTTCGCGTGAACGGTCGAGTGAGGCCGGACGTGCCGCGAACGCCCAGAGCGCAGAGCCGAAAGGCGACGTCATCCCCTGCATGACCTGTAGTCAGCCGTTCGAGACGGAAGACCGGCGCGCAAACCGGATCTGTTCCGGCTGCAAGTCACGGATGTCCCGGATCAGCAGCGTGTCCGAGCATACGCTCCACTACTAAACGCTTTCACATTACTCCCTCGTGAGGCCCGGACGCCGGATCGCTTAATTGCGGTTCGGCGTTCAGCCTTTGGGCCGGAGGATCGCACGGTCGCCATCCACCATCAGGTCGGCACCGAGATCGGCGGACGCGACCCGCAGCATTTCAAACTCTTCCGTTTCGTCTTGAACGTTGCGTTGATAGGTCTCGTTCCGGTCGTTATGCCGGACAAATGAAAAGCCCGCCTGATCCAGTCGTCCGTCCGTTACCGTCAGATGGACCATCAGGCCGATCCAATCAGGATGGAGCTTGCCCCAATGTCCGGTTTCGAAGGAAAAGCTGCCGAGGCCGTAGAACGCCGGTTTGTCCTTGTAGACCTCCATCGCGTTCGGGACGTGTGGGCCATGGCCCATCACGACGTCGGCACCCGCGTCGATGGCCGCCCGGGCGATCTCGCGCTGGTATTGCAGAACCTCACGGTTCAGGCCCCAGTGATTGCTGGAGACGACGAAATCGGCGCGTGCCTTAAGGGCCGCGATGTCGTCCTGGAACTGCTCCAATGCATCGGGTTCGGTCCATGTGATGACCTCGGGCGGCATGCCCGGGCGCGTGATCGTTCTGAGATTCTCGACCGGCGGGCGGTAGGCGGTGTGGGCCTTTAGCGTCGCGACGCCGGGATACTCATCGGTTGCGGCGTGACCCTGCGAATGGAAAACCGACGTGCGTTGCATGAATCCGTAGCGCACGCCGTCCCGCTCGATGATGATGGGGGCGGCGGCGGCTTCGCTATTAATGCCGGCGCCGCAATGCGGCACGCCGGCGTTATCCAACGCCTGTAGGGACGACCGGATCGCGGGGGCGCCGAAATTGACGTTGTTGGCGTTCCCGATCCCATGGACGCCGGCGATGTTGAGCGCTTCGACCGTCTCCAACGGGGCGTAGAATCCCTCCTCATTGACCGAGCGTTCCAGTGCCGGCTCGTAGAAGCAGCATTCCAGATTCGCGAACACCACGTCCGCCGCATGCAGCGTATCCTTGATCTTGGCGAACGGGATGGTGGGATCGGAAACCCCCATCAGATTGATGTCGCCGACCAAAATGACCTGATGCTGCATTATCGTGCTCCTATCCTGAACCTGTAATCTGCGATCGTCCGACCGCGACGCCTAAACCTACAAAAAGTCCAGATTTGCGCGGTTATTGAGCGACATGGCATCATATCCGCGTTCACGGATTCACGCCAAATCGAGACAAATTGGCAGGTGCGGCCGCCGGAAAGGCGCGGTGCTCGACCGCTTCCCGGCTCTGTGGCCAATTGCCGGAAGGAATTCGCTATGAGTGTGCAGCACGCTATCGAACCGAACCCCAATGGGCCGACCAAAGCGCTTTGCCGTTGGGCAGCCGATCTGCGATTCGAGGATCTCGACGCGGTGACGCTGGCCCGGACGCGGGCGCATACGCTGGATTCGATCGGGGTCTGCGTTGCGGGGAGCCAGGAAGAGGTCGCCCGCATCGCGGCTGCAACGCTTTCCGACGTCGGGGTATCGGGCGACGTGCCTGTGGCCGGCACCGACCGCCGGGCGGATATGCTGTCGGCGGCCTTCCTGATGGGGACCGGTTGTCATGGCCTTGAACTCGACGACGGGTTTCGCCCCGGCAGCGTGCATCCCGGCTGTGTCGTGATCCCGACGGCCCTTGCCGTCGCGGCGGCGGTCAATCCCAATGGCCAGCGGTTCTTGACCGCGATCGTGGCGGGGTATGAGGTCGCGTCCCGGATTGCCGCCTTCGTCCATCCGAAGCCGCGCTGGCGGGGGTTCCACAACACGTCGACGGTGGGGGTCTTCGCCGCCGCAACGGTTACGGCGGTGCTCAAGGATTTCGATGCCGCTACGCTGGAGAATGCGTTCGGGTTGGCGGCCAGCAGCTCGTCGGGTATCCGCAGTTATGTGGACGGCGGCGACGTTAAACGCATTCATCCGGGCCTGGCGGCGCGCGATGGAATCCTGTCCGCGCTGCTGGCGGAGAAGGGACATCAAGGGGCGCCGGACGTGCTGGAAATTCCCAGCGGGTTTTTCCACGCCTTCGCCGGCGACGAAGTCGAGGTCGCCGATGCCGACATAATGCAGGCGGGCGGCCAGACGAATGCCCGCTTTGCCGTCGCGGACTGTTATGTGAAGCCGCATGCCTGTTGTCGTCATCTCCACCCGGGGATCGATGCCGTTCTCGACATCGTGATGGAAAACGATCTGGCGCCGGAGGATGTGGCGTCGGTCGACGTCGGGACCTACCGTGTCGCGTCGACCCACGGGACCATCGGCTGGAGCGAGATGACGACCGCGCAGATGAGTTATCCCTTTGTCCTGTCGGCCGCGATACAGCATCGGTCGGTGGCGTTGCGGCATTTCTGGGATGCCGGACGGCAGGACGAATCGGTCTTGCGGCATTGCGACAAGATAACCGTGGCCGCGGACGACGCGCTCGACGCGATCTATCCCGAAAAACGGCCGGCGCGTGTCGAGCTTCGAACCAAGGACGGCCGGTCGTTCTCGAAGCAGGTGGATGAGCCGCTCGGTTCCGCAACGAATCAGCTGTCCGACGATCGCTTGCGGGAGAAATTCCTTGGACTGGCGTCGCCGGTGATCGGGCGCGATGCCGCCAACGAGGTGGTAGAACTGGTTTGGGCGCTGGATCGATCGGAATCGGTTCACCCGCTCATCGAGCGGCTGCACGCCACGAATTAGATTGCAGAGGGATACGTCAGACAGATGAACGACTCAGCGCCGGAGATCAGCCAGCCCATGCGGGACCTTTGCGCCTATCTTGCCGACGCCTTATCGCGTCCCGTTCCGGATGAGGTCGCGGAGAAGGGAAAACAGCATTTTTTGGATACGATTGCGGCGATGGTGTCTGGCTCGCGTCTCCACCCCGGTGAAATGACCCTGCGCTATGCCGGGACGTTGGGCGGGACCGAGGAGGCGGTCGTCGTCGGCAGCAAGATCGTGACCACGGCGGTGAATGCCGCCTTGGCGAACGGGATGTTGTCGCATGCGGACGAGACGGACGATTCGCATAAGGCGTCCCGCAGTCACCTCGGGTGCGGCGTCGTTCCGGCGGCGCTTGCGATGGCGGAACGGGAGGAAGCGTCCGGCGAGGCGTTGTTGCGGTCGGTCGTCCTTGGCTACGATATCGGCGCGCGTATCAGCTTTGCATTGGATACGCATCGCTTCTACGACGCCGGTCACAGCACCCATACCTTCGCACCCTTATTCGGTGCGGCGGCATCGGCGGCTGCCTTGGCGAGCCTTGACGCCGATCAGATGCGCTGGATGTTGTCCTACACGGCGCAACAGGCGTCGGGTGTGAATTGCTGGCAGCGCGATCTGGATCACATCGAAAAGGCGTTCGATTTTGGCGGTATGGCCGGCCGAAACGGGGTGACGTCGGCCACTATGGTGCAATGCGGGTTCACCGGCGTGGACGATGTGTTTTCCGGCCCGCGCAATTTCTTTTTCGCGTTCTCGGAGAATCCAAAACTGGCCGAGCTCACGGATGGTCTGGGCACGCGGTTTGAGGTGATGCTGACGAATATCAAGAAATGGTCGGTCGGATCGCCGATCCAGGCGCCGCTGGACTGTATCGAGGCCATTCTTGCCGCGAATGAGGTGCCGCCGGAATCGGTGGAACACGTATCGCTGCGGCTCTCGGACCTTGAACATAGCGTCGTCGATAACCGGCATATGCCGGATATCTGCATCCAGCACATGGTCGCGATCATGTTGCTTGACGGTACGGTGACATTCGCTTCGTCGCATGACGAGGCGCGGATGGACGATCCTGCCGTGCAGGCGATGCGGGATCGGGTCGAGTTGATCGCGCAATCGGACCGGGAACGCCGGACTGCCGAAGTCGAGATCAGGCTGACCGACGGCCGGTCATTGACGGAAACGCAGGATGCCGTTCGCGGCACCCCCGACAACCCGATGGAGCGCGAGGAAGTCGATCGAAAAGCGCATGACCTGATGGCCCCGATTCTGGGCGCCGACCGCAGCCGGACCCTGATCGATCAAGTTTGGTCGCTCGAATCGCTGGACAATGCGCGCGCCCTGCAGCCGCTTCTCATGGTTTAGAAGGCCTTTTGGCGGCTCTTTGCTTAGCCGCCCAACCACCACGGCATGTCGACGATGGTCTGCAGCAGGCCCGGCGGATACCGCAGGGTCAGGAAGTGCGACATGATCCCGAGGAAAGTTACGCCGGAAATTCCCAGTAGCGCGTTCCGGATCATCGAGCCTTCGGCCTTCTTCGTGATAAAGATGAAGATGAACAGCGCACAGCCGATCGGGAAGCCGACAACGGCGACGATCGCCAGCATGCCGATGATCCAGCCCAGATAGTGATACTCGTTATGCTCGACCGCTAATCCGCGCTCGTTGTCGTAGAGCACCGCATCCGCCGCTTTTTGCCGGATGATGGATATGATGAGCGGGATCGAAAGGGCGAGACAGATCACCGAAACGGTCATTGGGAAGATGGCGCCGCGCGGATGATACTGGAAGCTGTCGATCAGCGCGAAGACGGCAAAGGCGACAACGGACCCTGCGAATATCAGTTGCGGTTTCTTGTTCCCGAAGCCGTGCGGGCCTTCCTGTTCGTAGGACTTGCCGCGGTTCGGCGAGAACCGCCAGGCGGAATAGATCGAAAGGACCGTAAGGATGAAGAGCACGATCACGATCGGGCGTTCGAAGAAGCTCCAGCCATAGACCTGGGCCGCCTGATAGATCTTCGGTTCCAGCCGTGGTGCGAGGAAGTAGCCGATCAGCAGGGCTGGCCGGGACCAGCCGAACCGCTTCATGAATCCACCCAGCGTGCCCATGACGAACAGGGCAATCAGGTCCTGCCAATCGCGCGTCGCCTGGAACGCAGCGAAGAAGATCAGCATGATCATGAACGGTGCCAACAGCGCGTACCGGATCGTGGTCAACAGCGCGACATAGTTCGCCAAGGCGAGACACAGCCCGGCGCCGATCACATTCGCCAGCGCCAGCGACCAGATCATCACGAAGGTAAGGTTGAGATGTTCGGTGATCATCGTGACGCCGGGTTCGACGCCGACAAGGATGAATCCGCCGAGCAGGATCGCCATGCTGCCGGAACCCGGAATGCCGAACAGCAGGGTTGGGATCAGCGCGCCGCCTTCCTTGGCGTTGTTGGCGGCTTCCGGCGCGAGGACGCCGCGAATGTCACCCTTGCCGAATCCTTCACGATCCTTGGTTGTTTGGACGATGTGTCCGTAGGCGATCCAGTCGACCACCGAACCGCCGAGGCCGGGCAGGGCGCCGACGATGCAGCCGATGACGGCGCACCGCAGGACAATCCATTTATGTTTGACGGCATCCTTGAAGCCTTGCGCCCAGCCCTTGCCGAGCGTTCCGGTCTCGGAAATCGCCGTGCCGCGCCGCAGCAGGTCGACAATCTCCGGCATCGCGAACATGCCGAGACCGACGATCACGATGGGAATGCCTTCGCTCAGATAGATGGACCCCATCGTCATGCGGAATTCGCCGGTGGCCGGTGCGGCGCCGATGCTGCCGAGCAACAGGCCGAAGGCACAGGTTGCAAGCCCTTTCAGGGCGCTGGTGCCGGTCAGCATGCCGATCATGCTGAGCGCCAGGATGATCAGGAGAAGCTGCTCGCCGAAGCCCATGGCGAGGATGATTGGGCGGGCGGCGAAGATCGCGCCGGTGAGAACCATGGCGCCGAACAGGCCACCGAAAAGCGACGCGGTGAAAGCGGCGCCGAGTGCGCGTGCGCCCTCGCCCCGCTTGGACATTGGAAATCCGTCGACGACCGTCGCCTGCGATCCCGCGGTGCCGGGGATGCCCATGAGCACCGATGGAAATGTGTCTGAAGTCGTGGTTGGCGCGAGAAGGCCGATCATCATCGATAATGCATGTGATTCCTCCATACCGAAGATGAAGGGCAGGATGATCGACAGGCCGGCGATGCCGCCAAGCCCCGGCAAGATACCCACGACAAGGCCGAGGACTGTTCCCAAGACCAGGAAGAACAGATGGGTAAACGTAAACATGTCCGTAAGGGCTTGGAAAAAGAAATCGACTTCAGGCATGGCCGTTTCCTTACATACCGCTTGTCCGAGCTCGGCACGGAGATGCGGTTGGCTTTATTGAGTTTTTTTGATCTGCGCACTATGCCCCAACGCCCGGCGGAAAACCGCCGGGCGTTGGAACTTAGTTATCTTCATTGCCTTTCGGCTTACTTGCCGAGGGTTACGCCGTAACGGGCTTTGACGTAGTTCCCCAGCCACTTCTTGGCCGTCGGCGAAAGGGTCGTGGCGGCGTCGCGAATCGCATAGGCGCCGTCACCAATGGTTTGCGGATAGGCTCCGAACATTTTTTCCTTCTTAGCCAGGAAGTCCGGGTCCTTCAGCATTTTCTTCGCCGCGGTGCGGAACGCTTCGACGATGTCCTTCGGCGTGCCTGCCGGCAGGTTCCAGGACTTCGACATGGTCACGCTCATTTGATACAGCGCATACCACGCTTCAAACGCGTCACCAGACGGCTTCTTACCGTTAACGGCTTCATACACTTCCATGAAGTGCGGAACGTTCGGAAGGGCCGGATCGCGCACGATCGTGCCGTCCTGATTGACTACGCCCAGCGTATACAGCGGGATCGCGATACCGTCGGCAATCAGCTTCTTGCGGTTATTCTTGAACGAGAGCGAATTGTCGTAGTTGACCGTGAACTCGCCGCGTTCGAAAGCAAGCGCCATCGGGCCATTACCCTTCATGCCCCAGACGCTCTTCACCTCGATGCCGAGCAAGCTTAGCGCGACGCGCAGGTTCAGGCCGCCCGAGGTCGGCGTCTTACCACCGAAGATCAACTCGTCCGGCGTAAAGGACCGCATCTTCTCGATCTTGGCCTTGATCGTCTTTTCGTTCTGGATGCCGAGATCTTTCCGCACGTACTGCGTGATGCCACGCGGCGACAAAATGATCGGAATGAACTCATTCAGTTTGAACTTAACGCGCGGGTCGCCCAACGCGAAGTTCGAGATGGTCGACGTGGACAGCGCGAAGACCGTTTCGCCGTTCGGCTTGGCCCTCTGCTGGAAGTAGTTACCGCCGAGGATGCCACCGGCGCCCGGCTTGTTCACGACCAGAATCTTCGGATTGCCCGGAAGATACTTCGTGAAGAACGGTTGCATGAAGCGCGTGTAGCTATCGGTTCCGCCACCTTCGTTGAACGGCACGATAATCGTGATGCGCTTACCTGAGAAATCGGCAGCCACGGCATCCTGGGCGGGAACCGCCGTTATGCCGACTGCCGCGGCAGCGACGGCAAAAGCACCTGCCACGCCGCCAAGCGTCATTTTCTTGAACATTACTTACAAACCTCCCTGTCGAAGAACGACATACAAATTATGCCGACTGAATTCCGGAGTGTACCTTAAACGGCACCCCGACGCCTAATGCATGCGTCTCTCCAGGCAATCGACACCTCCGATACATAGTGACACGTTAAACAACCTTCCCCTCATGTTGCAAGCGCACTAGGGAAGTTGGCAATAAAAACGCCGGAATTGGGTACTGTGATGGTTGTCCCGGCGACACCGCTCTCTCTTAAGATTGCGACGATATACTTATAGATCAACTTATGATTATTTCAATTTACATTGCCTGCGCTTCGCTTGACATTCGGGTGGTCGACGCACTGCAATGCTGTACCATCCCGAATCGAAACTGAGACCAACCCGAGGCAAACATGTCCGATCTACCGCAGCGTATCGATGTCCAGGAAGAAGGCCCCCGCGAGGGGTTCCAATTCGAAAAGGGGCCGATTCCCACGGCACGCAAGATCGAACTGATCGACGCCCTGTCGGGAACCGGTCTCAGCGAGATTCAGGTCGGCTCCTACGTGAATCCGAAACGCGTGCCGGGCTGGGCGGATGTGGAGGACGTCGTCTCGGGGATCAACCGCCGGGACGGCGTGCGTTATACGGCGTTGTGGCTCAACGAACGGGGCTTGGAGCGGGCGTTGGAGGCAGAGGGCCTTTTCCTGAAAGGGTCGATCGGCACGTCGGCCTCGGAAACTTTTATGAAGCTCAACCAGAATCGCGGTTATGCGGACAATGAGAAGGTCCAGCACAATCAGGTCGCGCTTTATAAAGAGCATGGGATCACCTACTTCCGCGGTTCGATGATGGCGGCGTTCGGCTGTAATTTCGAAGGCGACGTGCCGGTCGCGAAAGTGATCGAACAAGCGGAAACGATTCGACGCATCGCGGCCGAAAACGACGTAACGGTCGATATCCTGTCGCTGGCGGACACGATGGCCTGGGCGACCCCGGAGTCGATCAAGCAGGTTGTCGGTGCCGTGCGGGACCGTTGGCCCGATTGGCGCATTACGCTGCATCTTCACGATACCCGCGGCCTTGGCGTCGCGAACGCCTATGCCGGCCTGCAGATGGGCGTCGACAGCTTCGATTCGAGCGTCGCCGGCCTGGGCGGTTGCCCGTTCGCCGGCCACAAAGGGGCCGCCGGCAATGTGTGCACCGAGGACCTGGTCTTCATGTGCCAGGAAATGGGGGTCGAGACGGGCATCGATCTCGAAGCGCTTCTGGATGCCGCGCGGTTGGCCGAGGATGTGGTTGGGCATGACCTGCCGGGATCGGTGAAGCGGGGCGGCAGCTTGGAAACGCTGCGTAAAAAGCTTCACTAGTATTCGGATACCGCTGTTTCGTCGCCGGAGCGGACTGTAGCCGACTAAATGCAAACGGTTGAGCCCTAGGCGGCTCAACGGTTTCGGCCGGTCCGGCGCTGTCGATCTATTCAAACCGCTTGCCTCGCCCCATCTGCGCGGCCTAGCATTCTTGTGAAAAGTAGTACGCGCCGCTTGGCGGCAGCGCAAAAAGAACGCGTGCAAAGAAGGCTTGAAAAATAGAGCACGCGCAATCCGAAAAGTGGAGGAATGCTGATGACATCGGGAAAATTCACCCTAGATCGTCGCACGATGCTGCAGGGCAGCGCAGCTGCCGTTGGTGGTGCGGCGTTGACGGCGTCGCCCTTGGCGAGCGCGTTCGCCGACAAATTTCCATCGCGTAACCTGAGCGTCATGGTCGCGACGCGTGAAGGCGGCGGCGCCGACCGGAACCTTCGGGCGTTCTGGGGCGTGTGGAAGAAATACCTCAAGACCGATATGGAGGCGTCCTTCTATCCGGGCGCGGCCGGCCGGGTCGGCTATCAGCAATATATGGGGATCGCCAAGCCGGACGGCTACACGCTGTTGTTCGGTAACATGGGTCCCGAGACGCTGAATTGGGTCGTCAAAAAACCGACCGGTTTCAACTTCCCCGGCGACTATGTCTATTTCAACCGGGTCGACGTCGATCCGAGTTGCATTTTCGTCGATGCGAAGCGTAGCAAGTTCAAGACGATCGACGACATCGTCGCCGAAGGCAAGAAGCGGACATTGAATGTCGGTGTCAGCCGGATCGCGCATCCCGCGTCGCTTGGCGTGCTGGCGCTCGGGCGCCACACCGGGGCCAAGTTCAACTTGATCCCGCTGTCGGGCGGCAAGAATACCTATGCCGGCGTCAAGTCGGGCGAAATGGACTTTGGCGCGCTGCCGATGTCGGGAACGGCGAAGCGTCACAAGACGTTCAGCACGATGCTCATTTTCGACGATAAGACCTACAGCGACGGCTTGATGAAGAAGCTCAACAACGCACCGCAGGCGAACAAGCATTTCGGCATGAAACTGCCGCCGCTCGTGTCTGCCCGTGCTTTCGCCATCAAGACCGAAGCCGTCGAAAAGTACCCTGATCGCTTCAAGATTCTCCAGGACACCGCCGAAAAGGTTTTCAAGGACCCGGACTACAAGGCGGCGGTCGAGAAAGCCAAGGCGCCGTGGGAATTGATCCGGTACGGCGACGCGAAAGAATGCGCCGACTATGCCAAGAACATCATGGCGATCGGTGAGCAGTACAAAGATCTGCTGAGCGGGAAGGCCTAGGCGGCCGACCTTTTATGGCGGACCGGCGGCCGATGCTTCGCATGGGTCGCCGGATTCGTCGGCTTGAAACCTGGGGTGGATTTTCAGCCAACGCCGTTTGGCCGGTCAGTATTTCTCCGTCTCTGCCGTTCCGTCCCGTTCAATTTGAAACAGGGAAGGTATCCCAATGTCCGTTGAGCCTTCGCCCGATGGGCCGGGCAAGAAGTCGCTTGGCCCCGATCTGATCATTCCCGTCGCCGCGATTCTCTTCACCCTCTACTATTTCTCGACCATCATCGATTCGCCCTGGACCGCCCAGGTCAGTGCGTTTTTCGTCGGCGCGATCCTGTTGGTGCTGTCGACGGCATTTCTGGTCGTCACCGCAGTCCGGGTTCTACGCGGGCAGGCCGATTTGCGGATGGGCGGCCTGGTGGCGCCGCGATCTGTCGCGGTGCGCCGATTGGCGCTGTTCGTTCTCACGGTTTCGTACATTTTCTGTATCGATTGGCTCGGCTTCACCATCACGACTTTCCTGTTCATCTTTCTCGGCATGTTGCTCTTATCGGGTTGGGAGCGCGCGAATAAGCGGCTGATCCTCGTGCTATCGGTGGTTTTTTCGGTCGGCGGCTATCTCCTCTTCGTCGTCGCGTTCCAACGGCGATTCCCCGAAGGTCCCTTCGAGCAAGCGTTCAAGGCGCTCTTCAACTCCGTGGGGGGAGGCTGATATGGGAGATGTCGGCCTTTCCTTCTTCGTCGAGCTCTTCGCCCACACGTTCAGTTTTTGGTGGGTCATCATCCCCGCCATCTTCCTCGGCCTGATCGTTGGGGCGATCCCGGGGTTCAGCGCCGCCAACACGATAATCATCCTTCTGCCGCTGACGCTCGCAATGGGCGAAGAGATCGGGCTGATCTTCATGGTGGCGCTTTATTGCTCATCACGGATGGGCGCCGGCATTCCGGCGATCCTGGTCAATATTCCCGGCACGGCCGGCGCGGCCGCGACGCCGCTCGACGGCTACCCGATGACGCAACAAGGGAAAGGGCCGCAAGCGCTCGCCATCTCCTTTGTGTCCTCGACGTTGGGCGGGCTGCTGACGACGATCGCGGTGCTGTTCGTCATGCCCTATGTGGCGCAGGTCGTTTACTATCTGCACAGCGTCGAGATGATCGTCGTGATGCTGTTCGGCATCTCATTGATTGCCACCATCGCGGCGCGCGATACGCTGAAAGGGCTGATCGCCGGATTCTTCGGGTTGATGATCGGGGCGATCGGCGCAGACCATGTCTACGCGACGCCGCGCGGCACGCTCGGGTTCCTGGAACTCTACGACGGCGTACCGTTGATCCCCGCGCTTGTCGGTTTGTTCGCGATTTCCGAAGCCTTCCTGATTATCGAGGGCGAGTCGATCCTGTCCAAGAAGGGACAGGCATTGATGCGCGACGCGAAATGGGCCGAGACCTTCGAAGGCGCGCGCGAGGCGTTGAAGCGCTGGTGGCATATCGTCTGGACGAGTCTCATCGGCCTCGTCATCGGCGTCGTGCCCGGCGCCGGGGCGGCGATCGCCTCTTTCGTCGCCTATCAGCAATCGAAGACTTTCTCCAAGACGCCGGAATTGTACGGCACCGGCCATATCGAGGGCCTGGTCGCGCCGGAGTCCGCCAACAACGGTGTTACGTCCGGCACGTTGGTGCCGCTGCTCGTGATCGGCATCCCCGGCGGGGCGACGGCGGCCATCATGCTTGTCGTCCTGCAGTTCCATGGCACGACGGTCGGGCCCGATCTCTTCATCCAGAAACCTCTGCTGGCCTATGGCGTGTTCTCGGCGATGGCGGTGACGTATTTCCTGATGATCCTGTCCGTGTTCCCGCTTGCGCGATACATGTCGCGGGTGACGATGGTGTCGACGATCTACATCGCGCCGGTGATCATCTCGTTCACGCTGGTTGGTTCCTTCGTGCCGCGCGCCTATGTCTTCGACATGTATCTGGCGCTGGCCTTCGGGGTGATCGGCTATGTCGCGCGCAAGACCGGCTATCATGTCGCCGCGATACTGATCGGCGTCATCCTCGGGCCGCTTCTGGAGCAGTATTTCCTACGCGCGTTGAAGATGTCGCAGGGCGACATCATGGTGATATTCTCGTCCAATATCGGCAACGTCTTGTGGGTCTGCCTCGCGCTGTCGCTCGCCATCCCATATCTCAAGAACCACCATCGGAAGCGCAGCGCCGCCCGGGAAGCCTTGCGCCGCGGCGAGGATGCGGAAATGGGCGGCACCACCGAATAGCTCAACGAAAGGGAGAGCACGATGGCGCAACAGGCTGTTGCTCATAACGTGAAACGCATCGCCCATATGGACATGCCGGGCGGCGGTCAGGTCATCGTCGACGGCGACTATGCCTATGTCGGCCACATGGCGCCGCCGCATGGCACATCGATCATCGACGTGTCGGACCCGAAGAATCCGCGCGTCGTCAGCACCATCGAACTCGACGGCGACGATTCGCATTCGCACAAGGTGCGGGTGAATGGCGATATCATGATCACCAACGTAGAGCGCAACAAGCGTCACTTCCGGCGCAAGGGCGATCGGCTGCCCGACCTTCGGAAATCGTTGGCGGCCGACCTGGGGCATGCGCCGACCGATGCCGAATTGGCCGCGGCGCTGGATGTCGAGGAAGATCAGATCGCCGAACTCGATGCGGCGCGCGAGCGCGGCTATCACGACGGCGGCTTCCGGCTCTGGGACGTTTCCGACAAGACCAGCCCAAAACTGATCCACCATGAACGCACGTATGGCGTCGGCGTTCATCGCTTCGACGCGGACGAAACCTACGCCTACATCTCGACGGAGATGGAGGGCTATGTCGGCAATATCCTCGTGATCTACGACGTCCACGATCCGGCCAAGCCGGCCGAGGTGTCGCGCTGGTGGTTGCCCGGCCAGCACTTGGCCGGCGGCGAGACGGCGACCTGGAATGGGTACAGCAACCGGCTGCATCACGCGATGAAGGTGGGGGACGAACTCTGGGGCGCGTTCTGGCATGCGGGCTTCCGGGTGCTCGACGTGTCGGACATGCGCAACCCGACGCTTGTCGGGGAGTACGATTATCATCCCCCGTTCATGGAGCCTTCACACACGATTATGCCGCTGGAATCGCCGATCGACGGGCGGCGGATCGCGATCGGTGTCGACGAGGAACACGATCACATACCGGGACAGGCGCATGCCTGCATGTGGGTCTTCGACGTGACCGACATCGGCAATTTTCAGCCGCTCTCTACATTCCATGTCAGCGAGATGGATTCCCCGTGGAGCCGGGCGGCTGGCCGGTTCGGCGCGCATCAGTTCCGCGAGAAGCTCGACGGCACGCTGGTTTACGTGACCTGGTTCAGCGGTGGGTTGCGGATCGTCGATGTCGCGAACCCAAGGGTGCCGCGGGAGGTGGGCTCCTTCATCCCCGAGCCGGTCGCAGGCGAGGCGAGCCCGCAAAGCAACGACGTCGAGGTGGACGAGCGCGGCCTGATCTACCTGATCGACCGTAACAACGGATTCGATATTCTGGAATACGAGGGCTAGGAGAACCGCATGAAGTATCGCGAACTGGGCAGAACGGGCGTGCAGGTGTCGGCGATCGGTCTCGGCTGCGCCGGGTTTTCTCCCGATGGATTGGCGCGTAACGACGATGCCGGGATCGCGACGATACGCCGGGCGCTGGACCTGGGCGTCACCCTGCTGGACAGTTCGGACGCCTATGGCGGCGGGCACAACGAGGAGTTGGTGGGCCGCGCCATCGCCGGCCGTCGCGACGACGTCTTCCTGACCACGAAGTTCGGCAACATCCGCGGGCCGCAGGGCCAGCGCGGCGGCACCAACGGCCGGCCGGACTACGTGCCCGTCGCCTGCGACGCGAGCCTCAAGCGGCTCGGCGTCGACGTGATCGACCTGTACTACCTGCACCGGGTCGATCCGGAGGTGCCGATCGAGGATACGGTCGGTGCGATGGCCAAACTGGTGGAGGCGGGCAAGGTGCGCTTCCTGGGGTTATCCGAGGCCAAGCCCGATGTCCTGCGCCGTGCCCATGCGGTGCATCCCATTTCCGCGCTGGAATCCGAGTATTCGCTTTGGTCGCGCGAGCCTGAGCTGGAGATCATGCCGACCTGCCGGGAGCTCGGCGTGACCTATGTCGCCTATTCTCCGCTCGGGCGCGGGTTCCTCAGCGGCGCGGTACGCCAGGTGGATGACTTGCCCGAGGGCGACCGGCGGCACGACCATCCCCGCTTCCACGACGAGAACCTGAACCGGAACCTATCGCTGCTGGAACCGCTGGATGAGCTGGCCGCCGAAAAGGGCTGTACGCAGGCGCAGATCGCGCTGGCCTGGGTCCTGTCGCGGGGCGAGGACGTGGTGCCGATCCCCGGCAGCCGCCGGCAAGAGCACCTCGAGAGCAATGTCGGGGCTCTGGACGTGTCGTTGAGCGGGGCCGATTGCGCCGCTTTGGAGGCGGTGTTCGAGATCGGGGCGACCCAAGGCACCCGCTATCCGGAAAGCCAGATGAAGCTGATGAGTTTCTGACGCCGTTCGGCTGGGTCTAGATTGAACCGCCAACGTCACTCCCGCGAAAGCGGGAGTCTATTTTTGTTGGCAAGTGGATTTCCCGCTTGCGCGGGAATGACGCCGATAGATAGCGTGGATGACTAGCTCTTGCTCAAGAGTCGGGGAATGTCGCCCGCGTCCTTCACGTCTTCCATGTTCAGGATCGCGTCGCGTAGCTCGGCCATCTGCGTGTCGGGCAGCGTGTGTTTCGCGAGTTTCTCGAATTTCGCCGCCACGTCGGCTTCGGAGGCGAAGCTGAACTCGCTGCCGCGCGGTGCTTCGCAGCGTTCCTGCATGTGCGTGCCGTCCTTGAGGAAGACCTCGACCCAAACCTCGTGGCGCGCCGTCGAGCCCTTGGCCGTGATCTCCGGGTCGTGCATCGTCTCCACCCGTTCGCAATAGGCCATGCGGTCGGGATCGGCCACGCAGTCCTCGGTGAATTGCTCGACGAAACAGTCGCCCTCCAGCATGTAGGTCGCGACGCAGAAGGGCAGGTTCAACTGCGCCGACGTCAGGCCCTCGGGTTTGTATTCCCATCCGACGTGATCGACCGTCACCTGAGAGCCATGCACCACGAAGCGGTCCACGTCTTCCGCGCCAAAAGGGTGGCGTTCCTGCATGGTGCGGATGGCGTCCAGCGTGGTGTGGTTGCTGCCGACGCAGGAATAGAATTTCAGGCTGATCCGCATGGTCTCCCAGTCGCTGCCGAGGCCCTTGGTCAGTTCGGTCAGATCGAATCGGTCCTGCGAGCGCGAGAAGGTGGAACAGAATCCGCCGTATTCGCTTTCCAGCACGTCGACAATCCCGGTGAAACCGTTGGCGGCCAGCAGCGCGCCGTAGAGTCCGCTTTGCGACGACCGGCCCGCGTGCATGCGTTTCACCATCGCGCCGTATTGCGCGGCCATAAGGCCCGCCGACTGGGTCCCGGCGACGCCGAGGGCGTGGATCGTCTGTTCCGATGACAGCTTGAGTCCGCGCGCCGCGCCGGCCGCGGCGGAGAAGACGCCGAGCGTGGCGCCCGAATGCCAGCCCTGGCCGATATGCTCCTGTCCCATGCAGATGCCGACGCGCGGGCCTATCTCGTAGCCCGCGACCGCGGCGGTCAGGAACTCCTTGCCGTCAAGGCCGCCCTTCATTTCCGTGACCGCGATCAGGGCGGGCAGCACCACCGCGCCCACATGCATCACGCCGCGCCGGTGCACGTCGTCCAACTCGAAGCCTTGCACCATGGTGCCGTTGATCAGCGCGGCATGGGGTGCGGAGAGTTTTTGGTCCGTCCCCCAGAGCCGGCAGCCGTCGGTCGTGTGGTCGATTGCCTGCATGGTGTCCCGGACGATCCGTGTCCATTCTAGATCGACCCCGTAGAGGCCGCAGCCCAGGGAATCGAGCATCAATAGCTTGATGCGCTGGCGCACCTCGGCGGGAATGTCGTCATAGGTCAGGCCGGCGACGAACTCCGCCATGCCGCGTGTGTAGGGATTGTCCCGGACGCCGTCGTGGGCCATGCGATCCTCCGTCTTTTTGCTTTATTTGCCGCAGTTGTCGTTTGGCGATTTACTTGTCCGGACAGTACCACAGAGCGGGAGTCGAGGCATGTCGGGCAGCGGGACTCAGGAATTCGACGTGATCGTGGTCGGTTGCGGCGTGGCGGGTCTGTCGGCGGCGGTGGCGGCGCTTGAAACCGGCGCCCGCGTGGCGGTGTTCGAACGCGCGCCCTTGGCGGAGCGCGGCGGCAACACGCGCTACACGACCGCCGCCATCCGCATGTCGAGCGAGACGGAGATTTCGCCCGACTTCGAGGACATGTTCGCCGCCAACTCGGGCTACCACGTCGACCCTGCGATGGCCGCGGAGACCGCCGCCGATTTCGAGAACTGGCCCGGCGTGGTGAAGACCATGCCCTTCGCCGACCCTGAACTCGTCGCTACCTTCGCGGAAGGTGCGCCGCCGACCATCGCCTGGCTCAAGGAGCAGGGCGTCCGTTTCGGCGATATCGGCTATTTCGGCCTGACCGAACGGTCGTCCCCGCGCATCGGGATCAGCGGCGGCGGATTGGCGCTGGTGGAGACGATGGCACCGCTCGCCGAGGAACGCGGCGCCGTGTTCTTTTACGAAACGACCGCGCAATCCCTGATGCAGGACGAGGACGGGCGCGTCGTCGGCCTGAATGCGACGGAAAAGGATAATCGGCCGGTCCGCTTGAAGGCCGGGGCGGTTATCCTGGCTTGCGGCGGGTTCGAGGGAAATCCGGAGATGGTGGCGCATTATCTCGGCGAAAGCGGACGCTACATGCGGCCGGTCGCGCGCGGCGGCTACTACAACAAGGGCGAAGGCATCCGCATGAGCCTGGACATCGGCGCGTCCCCGGCCGGGGACTACAGCGAATACCACGCGCAACCGATCGACCCGCGGTCGGGCGCAACCGAACCGATCGTGATGATCTTCACCCAGGGCATTCTGGTGAACCGGGATGGCCTGCGCTTCACCGACGAAGCGCCGGGACCGGTCGACGCGAATTACGAGGAGATCGCGCGGACGATCCGCAAGCAGCCTGGCGGGGTCGCCTGGTGCATTCTGGATGCGGCGGTCGACGATATCGAGAATTGGCAGCGTTGCGTCCGGTCCGACCAGCCGCCGGTCGAAGCGGCATCGCTGGAGGTCTTGGCGGCTGAGATCGGCATTTCCGGTTCAGCCTTGCAGGACACGGTGGAGTCCTATAACGCGGGTTGCGTCGACGGCGAGACCGATCCGTATACGGTGGACGGGTTGTCGACCCGCGACCTGTCGCCACCGAAATCCAACTGGGCCGCGCCCATCGCCCGGCCGCCGTTTAAGGCGTATCCGATCATCTCGTCGAACACCTTTACCTTCGGCGGGTTGAAGACGACGAAGAATGCACAGGTCTTGAACACCAGCGGCGAAATCATCCCTGGCCTTTACGCGGCGGGAGAGACGGCGGGGCTGTATTACGGCAAGTATCCCGGCGCGACCTCGGTCCTGCGCGGTGCGGTCTTCGGCCGCCGCGCCGGCCTGCATGCGGGGCGGACGAACTCAGCCGCGTGACCGCACCGTCGCCAGGGTATAGCCCGCCAAATCCGACATGATGTCCGGATGCAGCGACGGGCCGGTCCACTGGAAGCGTTTGACGGCGGCGATATCGATCGGATCGTAGCTCGAAAGCCGTTTCAGTAATCCCTCCACGGCGGGTTCCAGGTCGTCCGGTGCGAAGACGCGGCTGACCAGGCCGGAGGCGAGCGCCGTTTGCGCATCGATCTCTTCCACCGAATAGACCAGGTCGGTCACCGTCTTCGGGGCGACCTTGGCCAGCGCCGCCATGGCGAGGGTCGGGGCGGTGCCGTGCAGCATCTCGGGCAGGGCGAAGCGCGCCTGATCCGAGGCATAGGCGACATCCGACCCGCCGACCAGCGCACAGCCGAAGCCGAGCGCCTTGCCGTGCACGACCGAGATGATCGGGATCGGGCAGTTCCGGAAAGCGGTGTAGACCGCGAGGATCTTGCTCATCGCGCGCGCGTGCAGGTCGAAGCCGTTCTTCGGCGGGCCGCCGGGCAGTTTTTGTTCGCGGCCGTGGCAGAAATCCTTGCCGTTGCCGCGCAGCACGATGGCGCAGGTCTTTCCGTCACGCCCGAGGTCGTTCACCGTATCGGTGAGGAATTCTTTCATCCTGGTGCTCATCAGGTTGCCCTTGCGGGGCCGGTTGAGCGTGATGTGTACGATCCGGCCTTTCTTTTCGATCAGGATCTGTTTGGCCATGGGGTCCTCCCGGAAGATTCGTTTTTGGTTTTTTGGGTATTCAGTCTTTGCGTCCCCGCGCGATCAGGTCGAGCAGGTATTCCGGTGTCACCGGCACTTGCGTGATCTTTACACCGAAAGGACGCAGCGCATCGTCGATGGCGGATGCGATGACGGCGGCGGCGGGGATCGTGCCGCCTTCGCCCGCACCCTTGACGCCGAGCGGGTTCAGCGGCGTCGGGGATTCGATATGGGTCTGCTCGATATTCGGCATCTCGGTCGCCATCGGCAGCAGATACTCGCCGAAATTCACTGTCGTCGGCTGCGCACCGTCGTCGTAGCGCATCCATTCGAAAAGCGCGTTGCCGATGCCGTGCACCACGCCGCCGGCAACCTGACCCTCGACCATCATCGGGTTGATGATCGTGCCGCAATCATGGGCGGTGACATAGCGCAAGATCGCGACATTTCCCGTTTCGATGTCCACCTCGACCTCGACGACGTGGCAGCCGTTCGCATAGGTCGACCGTTCCGGCTTGAAATAGGTCGTGTCGTCGAGCCCGACCGAAATGCCGTCGGGCATCGAGAAGCCGGGCATGCCGTTGGCGACGACGGCGATTTCGCCGAAGCTCTTGCCCATTTCGGGCACGCCCTTCACGAAGACGCGGCCGCCTTCCAGGTCCAGGTCCTCTTCGGATGCTTCCAGCAGGTTTGCCGCGATCTTGAGGATCTTCTCGCGCACATTGTTGGCGGCGACATGGGCCGATGAACCGGCGTTCGCCGTCACGCGACTTGCGAACGTACCGATGCCATGCGCCAAATCCGAGCTGTTGCCTCCGGTCACTGTCACATCGTCCGGCGTGACGCCCAGCCGGTCGGCGACGATCTGCGCGAACATGGTCTGATGGCCCTGACCCTGCGCGGACGCGCCGATCTGCGCGATGACGTGACCACCTGGCGTGACCTTGACGGTCGCCCCCTCGAACGGGCCGAGGCCGGTGCCTTCCACGTAACTGCCGACGCCGATGCCGATATAGCGGCCCTCGGTCCGCGCCGCCGTCTGTTTCGCGCGGAAGGCGTCATAGCCGGAGAGTTCCAGCGCCTTCGCCTGGCAGGCCGGATAGTCGCCGCTGTCATAGACGACCGGGCTGCCGTCGCGGAAGGTCAAACCCACCGCATAGGGCATCGCCTCCGCCGGGACGTAGTTGCGTCGCCGGACCTCGGCCGGGTCGAGATCGAGTTCCCTCGCGGCCCGGTCCATCAGCCGTTCCATCGCAAAGGTCGCTTGTGGCCGTCCGGCGCCCCGCACCGGCGTGGTCGCGACCTTGTTGGTGAAGATGCAGGTGACGTCGAGTTTGTAACTGGGCAGGACATACGGCCCCGGTGTCGTCGAGGCGGAGATGAAGGGCGTGATGATGCCCCAGGGCAGATACGCGCCGCTGTCGTGCAGCAATCTGCCACGCACGCCGAGAATTTTCGCGTCCGCGTCGACGGCGATCTCCAGGTCCCAGAACTGGTCGCGCTCCTGATGGGTGGCAAGAAAATGCTCGCGCCGGTCCTCAATATATTTCACGGGCCGGCCGAGTTTCGTGGCCGCTGCGGCGATCGCCATATGCTCGGGATAGGCCTGTACCTTGGACCCGAACCCGCCGCCCGTATCCGGCGAGATCACGCGGACCTGGTTGTCCGCGACCCCGGTCATCCGGCAATAGACATCGCGCAGCCGGTGCGGCGCTTGCGTGTTCGCCCAGATGGTCAACGTGTCGGTGACCGGGTCATGCGCGGCCAGCATCGTGCGGCATTCGATGGGGTGGCCCGCGCCGCGATGCTGGAAGAGTTCCTCGCGGAAGACATGTGCGGCGTCGGCGAAGGCGGCGTCGACATCGCCATAGGCCTGGCTGAACTCAGCGGCGACGTTGTTGTCCCGCTCGGCATGCGCCGTCGGCGCGCCGGGTTCGAGCGCCGCGCGGAAATCACCCGCGGCAGGCAAGGGATCGAATTCGACCATGATCCGTTCGGCGGCATCCTCGGCGATGTACCGGTCGTCGGCGACGACCACGGCGATCGCCTCGCCCGCGAACCGCACCGCATCCTTGGCCAGCACGTATTGCATCACGGGATAGTGGATCGCCGGGTTGGGAACCAGCAACGGGATCTGAGCCTGTAACTCTGTCGGCAGGTCGGCATGGGTGATGACCGCGTGCACGCCGGGCAGGGCGAGCGCCTCGGACGCGTCTATCGCGCCGACCTTGGCATGGGCGTAGGGGCTGCGCAGGATTGCCGCTTCGACCATGTTCGGCAGATGGATGTCGTCGACGAACTGTCCCTTGCCCTGCAGCAGCGCCGGATCCTCGACGCGCTTGACCGCGCTGCCGACCCAGCTCACGAGGTCTTCTCCTGCAGGGCCTTGGCGGCGGCGAGGGCGGCGTCGACGATCCCCTGGTAGCCGGTACAGCGGCAGGCATTCCCCGACAGCCATTCGCGTACCTCGTGTTCCGTCGGATCGGGATTGGTGTTCAGCAGTTCGGTGATCGTGGCGAGCATGCCCGGCGTACAGAAGCCGCACTGCAGTCCGTGTTGGTCGATGAAGGCCTGCTGCAGCGGTGACAGGTCGTCGCCGTCGGCCATGCCTTCGATGGTGTCGATCGATTGACCATCGGCCTGCACCGCCAGGGTTAGGCAGGACCGCGCGGTCCGTCCGTTCATCAGGATGGTACAGGCGCCGCAGACGCCGTGCTCGCAACCGAGATGGGTGCCGGTCAGGTCCAATTCGTGCCGCAGGAAATCGGCGAGCGTCATCCGGACGGGTACCTCGCGGGAGACCGCGTCGCCATTGACGGTCAGCGAAATCGTCATACGCTCAGTCATCGCCGCCTCCCTGGATTTGCGCGTGGGCCTGCGCCAGGGCGCGCTTGGTCATCACGATGGCGAGTTTACGCCGGTACTCCTTCGACGCGTGCACGTCGTCGAGGCCGGGCACCGCGCCGGCGGTCTGCGCCGCGTCGGCGAAAAGGGCCTCGCTCGGCGTCTGTCCGGTCAGCATGGCTTCGGCGTCGTGCAGCCGTACCGGGCCGACATCCACGCCGGTCACCGCAAGGGCGGTTCGCTCGACCGCGCCGGACGGCGACAGGGCGAGCATCGCCGCGGTGCCCGCCATCGCGAAGTCGCCGTGACGGCGCGCGAACTCGACAAAGCCCGCGCCGTGGCCAGCGGGCCAGACGGGGATCGTGATCGCGGTCAGCATTTCGTCCATCTCGAGATTGGGCGTCATGTATCCCATCGCCCAATCCTTGATGGCGACGTCGCGCGTGCCGCGATTGCTGCCCACATGCAGCGTCGCGTCCAGCGCCATCAGGGCGGCGGGCAGTTCCGCCGCGGGGTCGAGATGCGACAGGCTGCCGCCGATCGTGCCCCGGTTGCGGGTCTGGACGTGACCCACATTCAGCAAGGCCGCATGCAGCAGCGGGCAGCGCGCCTTCACGAGGTCCGAGAATTCCAGGTCGCGCTGCCGCACCATCGCACCGATGCGGAGCGTGTCGCCCGCGTCTTCGATCCGGCTTAGATCGTCGATCCGATTGATATCGATCAGATTGGCCGGCATGACGTAGCGGAAGTTCATCATCGGCATGAGCGACTGCCCACCCGCGAGAATCTTTGGGTCGTCGAGCGTCGCCAACAGTCCGAAGGCCTCGTCGATGCTGTCCGGCCGGTGGTAGGAAAAGGGCGGTGGTTTCATCGGGTCAGGCCCGTCCGAATAGGTTTGTGAAGAACCGCCGAATCATGCGCAGCATCGCACCGAACCCGATGCTTACTCCGGATGCCGGCGGCGGTGTATCGGTGACGGGAGAGGCCTTTTGCTCATCGGGCGCGGCGGTCGTGTCGGCGGTCAGGATGTCCCGTTTCAGCGCCGTCGCGAAACGGTCGATCATCTCTTCCGAAACGCTCAGGATCACGCCCTGGCTACGGCCGTATTGCGCGACCGGACCGGAAAGCTGCAATTCGGTCTCGATGCGGACCAGCGTCCCGTCACCTTGCGGTTCCAGGGCGAAGATCACGTCGGCATCCGCGGTGCCGCGGTTCCGGGTTTCCCGGCCGTTGGCGTGTAGTTTGGCCGTGTGGGCATCGTCGTCACGCTCGGTGAATTGTGCCTTGCCGTCGAAGGCGAGGCTGACCGGTCCCAGCTTGACCTGCATCGTGCCCTTATAGGCGTCGTCGTCCAGGACCTCGGTTAGCTTCGCGCCCGGGACGCAAGGCGCGACCCGTTCTACGTCGGTCAGGATTCGCCATGCCTCCGCCGGGGCGACGGGAACGTCGAAAGAATTTTCCAGGCGCACGATGTGTCCCTGCGATGCCTTCTTGTCTTGGCGTGCAGAGTAACATCGGTTTGGGAAACACCAAAACCGGAGACAGCCCGGATGAAAGTCGGCCGGCTACGAGACTTCCTTGATGATTCTTGGGATGTCGCCCAGCGACCGCGCCACATGCGCACCCGCGTCTTCCAGCATCTTCCGTTTGGCCGAGACCGTGTCGGACTCCGACTGGATCATCGCGGCGACATGGCCGAAACTGACGCCTTCCGGATAGTTCTCCTGAAACTCCCCGGCCAATAGTGCGACCAGCGGCTTGTCGCATTTTCCGGCGCGCAGGAAATCCGCGACCTCGTGTTCCGCCGTCGTGCCCGGTTCGCCGAAGATCACGATGGCATCGGTGTCCGGGTCGGCGTTGAACATCTCGACATAGCGGACCATCGGTGTGCCGGGTGTCACGTCGCCGCCCATTGAGATGGAGGTCGACACGCCGAGGCCGCCGCGTTTGAGGGCCAGCGCCAGCTCGGCGGACATACCGCCGGACCGCGAACAAACCCCGATGCGGCCGGGTACGAATACCTCGTCCGGATCGTCGCCGCCGATTGCGCCGAGCTTGCTCTTTCCGGGGGAAATCAGGCCGTTGGTGTTGCAGCCGACGATTGTTGTGCCGGCTTTCTCGGCGGCGGCGCGGACGATAACCGTATCGTGGCGCGGCACGAACTCGGCCAGCGCACAGATCAGTTTCACGCCGGCGTCGATCGCTTCGAGGATGGCGTCCTTGGTCCGCATCGGCGGCGCGTATATCACAGACGCGTCGATCTCGTGCTGGGCGACGGCTTCCGCGACCGTGTTGTAGACCGGCAGGCCGTAGACTTCCTCGCCGCCCTTGCCCGGCGTCACGCCGCAGATGATTTTGGTGCCGTAGTCGAGGCAGAAGCGCGCGTCGCGGCGTCCCTGCGTCCCGGTCAGGCCCTGCGCCAGCACCCGCGTGTTCTCGTCGATCAGGATGCTCATGCCGATGCTCCTTCCGACACGATCCGGTTTCGGGTCTCTACCGCCGCCTTGACGGCATCGTCGAGCGATGCGTCGAACGGCAGATACACGATGCCGGGATACTCGCTGGCGAGCGCATGCGCCTCCTCCTCGCCGGGGCCGACGAGTCGGATGATGACGGGGAATTTCGCGGCATCGACCTTGCGTTCGCGCAGCACCTCCAGCAGCGGGATGACCTTGCGGTCGCAACGCGTCAGTTGCTGATGATTGAAGCTGACGAGCAGGCATTTCGCCTGCGGGTTGTCGAGGATCGAATTGACCACGACCTTGAATTTCTCCTCGATCCCGGCGCCGGGATTCGTGTCCGTGTGGTTCGCCGGGCGTCCGCCTGCGGCCAGCATCATGTCATGCTGCAGCAGTCCGGCCCCGCCGCCGCCGACCAGCAGGGCGATGTCGCCGTCGAGTTCTGTATAGCGGATCGCGCCGCCCTTGATCTTCCGATTGGCCTCGGCGACCCGCTTCTCGCGCTCGTTGAAGCCGCGCCAGGCCGCGATCAGGCTGCCGTCGGCGTCGTCGGCCCAGTCCTCGTGGCGCGCCAAGCCGTTTTCGTCGATGCCCATCATCGCCCCGACCAGCGACGGTGCTCCCCCCGCATCAAGGGCAATCGGATTCAATTCCATCATCACCGCATCGGCGGCGACGAAGGCGTCGTAGAGATTGGCGGTGAGGGGAGCCAGCACCTTCACCTGTTCCGCGTCCAAACCGCAGCGTTGCCAGATTTCCGTGGCGACCGCCTCCGTGACGCCGCCGATGGGATCGATGTCGTGCGAGATCACGGCGTCCGGGTTGGTACGGTGCGTTTCTTCGATATCGACCCCGCCTTCGCGGCTGGCCAGCAGTTTCGGCGGGTAGCAGTCGATGGTGAAGCTAAGATAGAACTCGTCCGCGATATCGATCTGCTCCTCGACATAGACGCGCTCCACCTTGAAGCCGTGGACCTCGGTGCCGATCATGTCGGCGGCGGCTTTTTCGGCTTCCGCCGGGCTATCCACGAGCCGGACCGCGCCGGCCTTGCCGCGGCGGCCGGTCGGGATCAGCGCCTTGATCACGGCTTTGCCGCCGAAATCATCGGCTATCCTTGCGGCTTCTTCGGGTGATGCGGCGGCGTCGCCGCGCGGGGCAGGGAGGCTGGACGTCGCAAGCCACTCCTTCGCCCGGTCTTCCGTGAGCGAGTACACGGTTTTCTCCTTATAAATCGTTTGCCGGCAATGCGGTTTGCGAGCTGCGCTTGACGGCGGTCGGGATGAAATGCTGAGTCTAGGATGCATCTCATCGCTCTGCCGTCAAAAAGCGGGGCCAGGACAGCCCCGGAATCGGCACGGTTGTCCTACTTCAAACCAATCGAAAAGACAACGGAACCCATGAGCTGGAAAACCGAAGTAGACGAACTGAATCAACGCCGGGAAAACGCCCGGAAACTGGGCGGTCAAAAGGGCATCGACTATCAGCACAAGCTCGGCAAATACACCGTGCGGGAGCGCGTGGACAAGCTGGTCGACGACGGCACTTTCCGGGAGCTGGGGATGATCTCGGGCAAGGCCGAGTATGAAGCCGACGGTACCTTCGTCGATTCGACGCCGTCCAATGCGATCATGGGCCGGGGCAAGATCGAGGGCCGGCGCGTGGTCGTGTCGGCGGACGATTTCACGATCCGCGGCGGATCGTCGGAAGCCACCATTTCCGACAAATGGGTCTATGCCGAGCGTTACGCGCATGAGATGCAGATGCCGCTGGTGCGGCTGGTCGATACGGCGGGCGGCAGCGTGAAACTGCTGGAGCAGATGGGATCGACCAAGATCCCGGGGTATCCTACATGGCCGGTCATGCAGCTCATGGGCACGGTGCCCGTGGTCGGCGTGGCGCTCGGATCCTGCGCCGGGCTTGGCGCGATCAAGGTGTGCGCCTCGCATTTTTCGGTCATGGTCAAGGATACGAGCCAGGTCTTCGCGGCCGGACCGCCCGTCGTCAAGGCGGCGCTGCGCGAGGATATCGACAAGAACGACCTTGGTGGCTGGAAGGTTCAGGCGGGTGACGGCGGCGCCGTCAACAACGTGGCCGAGAACGAGGACGACGCGATCGAGCAGGTCCAGCGCTTCCTCTCTTACCTGCCGACCAACGTCCATGCCGTGCCGGAGCGCAAGCCGACCGGCGATGATCCGGAGCGCGTGGAGGAAAAACTCCTCACCGTGATTCCGCGTAACCGCCGGCAGGTCTACAAGGTGCGAGACATCCTCGACATGGTGTTGGACAAAGGCTCGATGTTCGAGATCGGACGCTATAACGGCCCGTCGACGGTGTGCTGCCTGGCGCGGCTCGATGGCTATACGGTCGGCGTCATGGCGAACGACCCGATGCGGTCGGGCGGCGCGATGACCCGGTCGTCGGCGATCAAGGTCGAGAAATTCGTCGACATCTGTGACACCTTCCACATCCCGATTGTCAATTTCACTGATCAGCCAGGCGTCATGCCCGGTATGGCGGCCGAAAGCTCGGGCACGATCGGCGCGGTGATGAAATGCCTGGGCGCGATCGAGCAGAGCCAGACGCCCTGGGTGTCGATCATCATGCGCCGCGCCTTCGGGTTGGCGGGCGGCATGCACGGCCGTAAACGCTCCGTCAATCTGCGGTTCGCGTGGCCCTCGGCCTATTGGGGGTCGATCCCGTTGGAGGGAGGCATATGGGCCGCCCACCGCAAGGAATTGGAAGCCGCTGACGATCCGGAGGAACGTCTCGCCGAGTTGGAACAGCATTACTCCAAGTTCACCTCGCCGTTCCGAACCGCCGAAAAGTTCTCGGTCATCGATATCATCGATCCACGGGAGACCCGGTCGATCCTGTGCGACTGGGTCGAAGAGGCCTACGAGGTGACGAAGACGCAGGTCGGCGACGTCAGCCGAACGATGCGGCCGTGACCGGCGGCGGGCAATCGAAGTCGGACTTCGAATGCATTTAGCGTTACCATTAGCCGAGTAGCGTCCGGAGGGTCGGTATGTATGACGTCATCGTCGTGGGGGCGGGGTTGCATGGCTGTTCGGCTGCGCTGCATCTGGCGATGCGCGGCAAGTCGGTCCTGCTGCTCGAGAAGAACGCCGCCGGCCGGCATGCATCCGGGGTTAATGCCGGCGGCGTCCGGCGGTTGGGGCGGCATCCGGCGGAGATTCCGCTGTCCGTGGAAAGCATGGAGATCTGGCATCGCATCGAGACCCTGGTCGACAACGATTGCGGGTTCCAGGAGAGCGGCCAGGTCAAGATCGCCGAGAATGACGCCGAACTGGCCGAGTTGGAAAAGCGCGCGGCGATGGTCCGGTCGCTCGGCTTCGACCACGAGGAAATCATCGATCGGGCAGAGTTACGCCGGCTATGCCCGGCGGTGGCGGAACATTGTGTCGGTGGCGTGGTCGCGCGGCGCGACGGCTTCGCCAACCCCTACCGGACGACATGGTCGTTCCGGCAGAAGGCGATCGCGTTGGGCGTCACCCTGCACGAAGGCGTCCGCGTGCTGGGGATCGACCGAAAGGGCGATCATTGGGAAGTCGGCACGACGATCGGTAGGTTCGAGGCCGAGACTCTGGTCAACAGCGCCGGTGCCTGGGGCGATCAGTTGGCGGCGATGATGGGCGATGCCGTGCCGCTGTCCCCCGAGGCGCCGATGATGATGGTCACCGCGCCGGTACCGCATTTCCTGAATCCCGTCGTCGGGTTGGCCGGGCGTCCGCTCTCGTTCAAGCAAGGCGCCAACGGTACGGTGGTGATCGGCGGCGGGCACCGCGGCGTGGCGGACCGGGATGCGGAGACGACGACGCTCAATTTCAAGGGCTTGAAGCTAAGCGCCCGCACCGTCGTCGATGTCTTCCCCCATATGCGGAATGTGCCGATCGTGCGCTGCTGGTCCGGGATCGAGGGGATTATGCCCGATCAAATCCCGGTCATCGGGCCGAGCCGCAATGCGCCGAACGCCTATCATTCCTTCGGGTTTTCCGCGCATGGGTTTCAAATGGGCCCGATCGTCGGGCGAATCACGTCGGAATTGATCGTGGATGGGGAGACGCCCTTGCCGATCGAGGCGTTTCGCGTGGACCGGTTCAATACCGTCGATGGGGCTGCCGACCCGGTGGCCTGATATCGGGAGCGGCCCAAATGAAGGGAGGCCCCGCTGTCCGCCTATTTACAACGGGGCCTCCACAGTCCGGAACACCTTTCCGCTTAACAAATACAAGCAGCCAGGACACGTCCGGGACGACCAAAGGCTTTGAGGGAATTGGTCGCCAGGGAAACCTCGCAACGGCAGCCCTCAGGATGGGTGCGTGAGAGACCATCCGCCACGAGTGGCATTCCCCGAGATCGTCTACGTCGAACCCTGTCTCTTGGATCACATGTGCCAGTCAGATTCAGTCTCTGACTCTCGAATCCTCAAGCCTGAAAACGGTAGGCGTCAGATTGGGCGAAATTGCGGCGAGACTGTGGATTTTGCCTGTCGCACCGGCCGTGGCCGTATTCAGCCGTCGTTCCAGGGGGATAGAGCCGCGGCCTCGCGGCCGGCGATCCGGCCGCCGACGAAGCATTCGGTCAGATTGGCGCCGCCGCAGTAGAGGAAGCCCCAGATACCGCCGCATTCCCCGGCCTCGAACAGGCGCGGGATTGGCTCGCCGTACGGGTTTACCACCCGGTATCGTTCGTCATGGACCGGGCCGCCCTGGGTGTTGGAGACGACCGGCCAGATCAAACCGGTGTAGAAGGGCGGCTCCTTGATCGGCATCATCGTCTTGGGGCTGCGCCCGAAGTCTTCATCCGTGCCGCTTTCGCAGGCGGTGTTCCATCGGTCGATGGTGGCCTTGAGGGTAGCTGCATCGCAATCCAGTAGTTTCGCCAGGTCATCCAGGGTATCGGCTTTCCTCAAGATGCCGTTGTCGATTTCCTTCTGGTTGTCTTCGCTCCAGAAATACGGCTCGATTTCGGTATCGTTGAAGATGGTGGTTCCCAGCGGATAACGTTTCCGGCCGACCTCGTCGACGATCATGTGGCATGGCACATAGGGAAAGGACATCGTCGCCGGGTCGTAATGGTCGAGGGGGCGATGGCCCGTATCCTGCGCATAAGGCACATACTCGTTCATAAAGCGCTTGCCACCCTTGTCGACTAGAATCCATGCCATCTCGACCTCGGGTTCTTGAACGGTCGGGGTCCAGTCGGGCAGACGTTTCACGCGGATGGAAAAGGGATAGTCCGGGTCCGGGTGCCGGAAACCGTAGGACCCGTGGTAGTGCCACATGTGCCAGAGGTCGGCGCCGACATCGAGCGCCATCTGGATGCCATCGCCCGTGTTGCCGCGGAAGGCGGCCGTGATCACGGGATGTACCTGCCAATACTGGCGTTGCATCTCGTAGTTGGCCTCGAACCCGCCACAGGCCAGGATGACACCCCGCCGCGCGCCGACTGCCTTCCGTCCGTCGGGACCATCGACCCACAGGCCACGGACCTCGTTGCTGTTGTCGGTGATCAGCCGCTGAGCGGCCGTGCGGAGGCGAACCTCGATGCCGCGCTCGTTGACGTTATCGTGCAGCACCTTGAAGAGTTTCGTGCCGTTGCGGTGCGACCGGGCGCTTGGGTAGGCGGTGATCCCGTCGAATCCGGGGATTTCGCCGATCTCGAGGAAGTACATCTCGTCATGTCCGGGGAAGGGATAGTTGCCTTGACGATCGATACGGACGATCTCGCCGTCGTTCACCTTGGCCAAGTCTTGGACATAGTCCTCCAGGCCCATCATCTCGTCGACGAAGGCTTCGTGGACGTTGCGTGGAGTCGTACCGTCGTTGGTTGCCTCGAAATAACTGAGCGCCGAATCCCGGTTTTTCGACAACCGGATGCCGCCGCCGGCACAGATCGAAATGCCGCCGGGCGCGTTCATCTTCTCGATCAACAGGACATTCGCCCCTGCGTCGTGTGCGTCGATCGCCGCTACCCCGCCGGCATAGCCGAAGCCGACAACGACCACGTCGAAGATTTCATCGAAGGTGTCGACATTCCTTGGCGGCATGTTCTTTTTGGGCATTCGACGGGGCCTCGCGTATTGCTATGGGATGGTAGGACATTCTGGTTTGGTGCTTATTGCATCGTTCCGGCCCTGGTGGAGTCAAGTTCGCCCCCAGGCGTGAAGAGGCGGAGCCCGCAAATCAAGCGAGTTTGTTGCATCTGCCGAAGGGGGCTGTCTCGGTTCGGCGGGTCGATCGGATTTATTTGGATCGGGATACGGAAAGCTATTGTGTTGATGCTTCCTACTCCGTTATCTCTAGATTCCGTTGTTTAGAATCTCTCTAACCACTTGTATAATAATGAGACTTTTTTTCTCATTTTAAGAGAATTTGGCGTATACTACGCTGTTAGGCGGCGAAGGAGACATTTCTTATGAGCACAGTCATTAAGCCTGCTGTGTTTCAGCGCAATATTGGCGCGGGCTCGACGTCGGTATCGGAGAGATTTGCCGATTATGCGGCGACGTTCGATATCGAGCGGGTGCCCAATGATGTCGTGTATCTTGCGAAGCTTCATCTACTGGACAGTTTTGGAATCGCCCTGGCGTCGACGACGCGGGAATTCGCGCAGCGTGCATTGATGGCGGCGCGCGGCTTGGCTGGCGAAGGGTCGTCGCCGGTCATTGGAATGTCGGTGCGATTACCGATGCGCGATGCCGCCATGGTCAACGGCGCCCTGGTCCATGGCCTAGCCTTTGACGATACGTATACCGCCGGGATATTTCATGCGTCGTCGAGCGCCGTCCCGACCATGCTGGCGGCTGCATTGGCTAATCGGAAGAGCGGGCGGGACGCGCTGGCGGCCTATATCATCGGCATTGAGGTCGGCACCCGGATCGCCAAGGCTGCCGGCGGCGATTTCCATGTAGCCGGTTTCCATTCGACGTCCGTCGTCGGCACATATGCAAGCGCGATGATCGCCGGCCGTTTGATGGATCTGACCGAACAACAGCTCACCCATGCACAGGGTTTGGCGCATAGTATGGCCGGCGGAATGCGAGAGTATCACACCGACGGGGCCTGGTCGAAGCGTATCCATCCGGGGCTGGCGGCGACGAACGGCCTGACGTCCGCTGCGTGGGCCAAGCATGGTTTCACCGGGCCTCGCACCTGCTACGAGGGCAAGTATGGCCTCTACAATTGCATGACCGACCAATCCGAACCCGATGTTGACGCCTGCACATACGGCTTGGGCGAAGAATGGGAAATCATCAACGTTGCCTTCAAGCCGTATCCGGCGTGCAATTGGACCGACGCCTATATCGATTGTGCGCTGGCGATCCGCGAAGAGCACAATCTGCAGCCGGACGAGATCGAATCCGTCACGGCCTATGTGCATAAGGATCAAATGGCGATCTGCGAGCCTGAAAACCGGAAACGGCGGCCGCAGAACTCCTATTCGTCTCAATTCAGCATTCATTACACGATCGCGGCGGCGCTCGCCCGGGGCCGTTTCACCCTGACGGAGATTCAGCCGGCCGCTTTCCTCGATCCGGACATAGCCAGTCTCAGCGACCGGGTCAGTTACGAGGTCACCGATAGTACATTGTTCCCGGAGTACTTTTCCGGCGCCGTCTCGATCCGAACCACGGACGGCCGGGAACTGTCCCATAGTCAGCAATACAATCGAGGATCCGATCTCAGCCCGATTTCCGCGACGGAGGTTGCGGATAAATTCGAGGATAATGCGCAGCGTGCCGTCAGCGAACGACGGGCAAAGCGCATTCGGAAGGCGATTATGGGATTGGAGACGGCCGACGACTTGCTGGAACTCGATAGCGCGATCTGTCTCGCTTCCGATTGATCCCGGGTCGAGTAGAGTCCTATCGGTGAGGACTCGGCGCTAGCTCGATGTCGAAAAAGCGTCGCAGAATATCGGCAATTTGGTCGAAACAGACGCCCCAGCGCAGCACGTCGAAATTTGCGAGATCGATGATTGTGCTCGAGGTGCCGATCGGGTTGTGGTAGCGGCACAAGCCGTAGTCGATGATCAGGTCCGCCGCGTCGCGCACTTCCGGGTCGACGTCTTCCGCGCGGAACTTGCTGCCGGTTTCGGACTTGTTCGCCGACGACCCCAAAACGGGCGTTCCCCGCTCGAGGCTCATGTCCGCCAGTTTGTTGGCCAGGGGCCCGGCATTCAACAGGATATCCTGCGTTCCCGCCTTGGTGGACCGTTCGATGGCGAACGGCTCCAGGCCGGCCAGGATTGGTGCGTCAGGACGGAAGGGCGCGACCACCGATAGCGGCAAGTCGAAATCCTGCGTAACGGCGCGGGTGACGTCCTTGGCCTTGTCCGACGTGATCAGCAACTGTTCGAAGATTTCATAATTCGCCAGCATGCCGTTCGGTTTCTCGAAGGTGCGTCCCTTTGCTTCGAAGATGCGCGCGATGGCGTCGGCCTTGTTGCCGCATACGAGATAGGCGACGTCGAGTTGGAGCACGGCGATTCCGCCGCCCTCGATGGTTTCCATGACTCGTTTCGCGTCGTCTTCCAGGTTGAGAAGCGGCATTTGGTGTCCTGTCGTTATGTTTGGTTTTAGAGACGAAGGCTATGTCCGGGCGAACAATCCAACCAATGCGTTGGCATCCGGTGCGCCGGGAAAGGCATCGACCGCGTCGAACACCGACTTCGTATCGAGATCCGGCATGACGGTATTGGCCAGTCCGGCGAACTTGTCGCGCAGCGCGTCGTCGGGCATCGGGCGGGCCGCGGTGCCGTAGCTGTCGAGTATGTCGGCCCGGCGAGTTTCGCCGTTGCGCGTCGTCACCTCGACCCAGCTTCCGAAATGCGCCGGGAAGGCGTCGTCGAGCTTGTCCTCCACCACGGCATCGACGCGGTCCCCGAGGTCGAGGATAGCGCCGTTGTCGAGCTGGTCTTCCGCATAGGATTCATACGCATGCGGGTTCTTCAACAGGCTCGTGGCGAGCGCGAAGGGCAGGCTGTATTGCGCCGCCATGACGCTGGTCGGCCGCCGCATCAAATGCTGCGTCACCATGATCGTCGGGCCGCCGACCAGGATCTTCTCGATTTGGTCGGGGTCAACGGTCATGCCGTCGGTGGTTTCTGACAACGCGTCGATCGTCGAGTGGAACAGCCGGCAACACGGATAGGGCTTGATGCTGATGTTGTGGATTTCCAACCGGGCGTTGGATTTCTTGGCCAGCTTCTCCGGTTGCGGCGTCTGGCCGTACATGTTGCAAAGACCGTAGGTGCCGTCGAAGGCCTGCTTCGGCCCGTCGATGCCGAGTTTCGCGAACTGCGCGGCCATCGTCCCGTTATGCGCGCCGTAGCCGCCGTGCAGCCGTTTGACGGTGGTACCGTGCGGATCCTCCGCGAATTGCATCGAACCGCCGGCCATCGAGAGCATCAGGCCCCAGGCGGAGCAGAGGCCCGCGGCATCGAGTCCGAGCAGTTTGCCGGCCGCCGTGGCCGCGCCGAATCCGCCGAACAGTGCGGTCGGGTGGAACCCATGCTCGATCATGTTGGCGACGTCCGCCGCCGGGCCGATCCGCGCCATCACCTCGTAGCCCGCGGCGATCGCCGACAGGATGTCGCCGCCGCTGCGCTTCTCCGCGCTGCCGACCGCCAACGCCGTCGCGATCACCACCGCGCCGGGATGGGTGATCGATTCGTCATGGGTATCGTCCATTTCCAGGCCGTGCGCCGCCGTGGCGTTGACCAGCGCCGCCACCGGCGGGGGTGCGCGAAACTTTGTGCCGAAAATGACGCAAGGGCCGGACGTACCATACGGTTCGGCCCAGTCGTTGAGCGCTTCGCCCCAGGGCAACGACGACCCGCGGACGCAGACGCCCAGATGATCCAGCAGCAGGCGCTTCAATTGCGCGATATCGTGCCCGCTAAGGTCGCCGGGCGCCAAGGCGACCGCTTCGTCGGCGAGGTGCCGGGTTCGGTCCGGTGCGTTCGAATTCGCGGGCGATTGCTGCACAATGGAACTCCTCAACGAAGGGCTGCATTGGCTCTGGCCACAGGCCAATGAACAGCGTCGACTTTATCGCTCGGTCGAATTTCCGGCAACTTGTCCGTACAAATTTACGCCATTGCGTCGATAGTCTTGGCGGTCCGGTCATTCGTCTTATAGCCTTGCGTGCAACGTTCCTTAACGATGTAGGAAGTAGTTGCTATGAATTTGCCCCTGAAGGGCTTGAAGGTTCTCGACATCAGCCAAGGAATCGCAGGCCCGCATTGCGGCATGCTATTGGCCTTGTACGGCGCGGAGGTGGTCAAGATCGAGCCGCCCTCCGGCGATTGGATACGCGGCATCGGTGTGCGGTACGGCACGCAGACATCGCTGTCCGCGTCCTATAACCGCGGCAAGAAAAGCATCGTTCTGGATCTCAAGAAATCCGCGGCGCTGGACGTGGCGCAACGCATGGCCCGGGACGCCGATATCTTTATCGAGAATTTCAGACCCGGTGCGGTGGCGCGGCTCGGCCTTGGGTATGACGCGGTCGCCGGGGAGAATCCGGGCATCGTCTATGTGTCGATCAGCGGCTATGGCCAGGAGGGGCCGTATCGCGATCAGCCGTGCACCGACACGGTAGCGCAGGCCTTCTCCGGCATGATGTCGGTCAACCGGTCCAGCACGGACGAGCCGACCAAGACGGGGGCCTTCCTCATCGATTTGCTGACGGGGCTTTATGCTTTCCAGGCCGTCTCCATGGCCTTGATAGGACGGCAGAACGGTGGGACCGGGCGCTATCTCGACATCAGCCTGATGCAGACCACGGCCGCGGTTCTCGCTCCAAACATCCTCGAACACTATCTGGCCGGCGGCCCACCGCGTTTGCCGAACGTGCCCGGCGGGGTATTCCCGACGAAGGACGGTTGGGTCTTGGTGACATTGGTGCAGGAAGAGAAATACCCGGAAATCTGCCGTGTTCTCGGCGTGCCGGAATTGGCCGAGGACCCGCGCTTCGAGAACTTCGAGACCCGCGCGACCAACAAGGACATCCTGCTGCCGTTGCTGTCCGCGGCCTATCAGAAGGAAACCACGGCGGTTTGGGTGGAGCGTATGAAGGCGGTCGATGTGCTGTGCAGTCCGGTCCTGTCGCCGCTCGACTGGCTCGACGATCCGCATGTGCAAGCGGTCAACGCCGCGCCGATGGTCACGCAGCCGGGCGTGGGGGCCGTTCCGGTGCCGAGCATCCCGGGCGCCCCGCCAGCCAGCGAGGGTGATCCGCTTTACCGTCTGCCGGAAGTCGGCGAGCACACGCGGGAAGTGCTCGAAGGTCTGGGGCTGAGCGCCGGCGACATCGACGACCTTTGAGGGAGTGCGGCGGCGGACTAGTCCGCGCCTTCCGTTAACAGGTCGTTCGCGTCGCCGAGCTTCGGGTATCCCGCGTCTTTCTCGTCATTGCGGAATTGCGGCGCGATGGGAACGGGGATCGCCGTGATCGCCTCGCCGCCGTCGACGACCCGCCGGTCGAACAGGCCACGGTCCATGAAATGCGGATCGGCCAGCGCTTCCGCCATGTCCTGGACGATGGTGCAGCAGGTGTCGCGGGACGCGAAGAGCTTTCGCCAATGGTCGGCGGGCTTGGACGCGATTATCCCGGCGATGGCGTCGCGGGTGCCGTCAGGGTCTTTCTCGTCTTCCCGGAACTCCGCAGGCAAATCGATCAGGTCGCATAGGTTTTCCCAGAACTTCTGCTCCAACGCGGCGATGGCGGCGAACCGTCCGTCGGCCGTGCGGTAGAGCTGATAGCGCGGCGTGCCGCCGGTAACCAGGTCGCGGCCCGGTTTCGGCGCGCGGCCGGTGACGCCGACCGCGCCGATCGCCCAATATTGCCAGGCGAATAGGCCATCGCACATGGCGATGTCGAGATGTGTTCCGTTGCCGGTCTTCTCGGCCTGCCGCAGGGCCAGCAGGATGTTGATCACCGCAGGCAGCGTGCCGCCGCCGATATCGGCGATCAGGCCCGGCGGCGGGATCGGTGCGCCGTCGCGGTCTCCGGAGAGGGCCAGCATGCCCGTATCGCCGATATAGTTCAGGTCGTGCGCGGCGGTCTGCGCCTTCGGGCCGTCCTGTCCGTAGCCGGTGATCGAGCAATAGACGATGGCCGGATTGATCGCCTTGACCGCGTCGTAGCCGAGGCCCAGGCGGTCCATCACGCCGGGCCGGAACTGCTCCAGGATCACTTGGGAGTCGGCGATCAACGGCTTGAGCCTTTCGACGACCGCCGGGTCTTTCAGGTTGAGCGCCAGGCTGCGCTTGCCGCGGTTCAAGACGGCGAAGTTCAAGCTGGTGTCGCTGAATCGCGGCTCGTACAGCCGCATTTCCTCGCCATAGTCGGCGCGTTCCACTTTGATCACGTCGGCGCCCGCCTCGGCGAGCAGCAGTCCGGCCAGCGGACCCGGCAGCAGGGTCGAGAAATCGAGAACGCGGACGCCGTCCAACGGTTGCATGGCTGTCTCCTTGAGCGCCGGGTGCAGGATTAGAGAATTTTATGGACGCCTTGCGCGGTCGCCAAGATTTTGCTGCTCGCATCTTCGAATACCTTGTTCTCCGTGAAGAAGGTGGAACGGCCTTTCCGGAGGAGCCGGCCCTCGGTGCGAATGATGTCTTCCTGGGTGCCGGAGATGAAGTTGCAGGACATGTTCACCGTTACGGTGGCGGTCGGCCCGGCTTCACTGTGGTTGCCGGCGAAGGTGCTGGCGATGTCGAGCAGGCTGAGAAGCACGCCGCCGTGAATCCAGCCCTGCCGGTTCCGGTGCTGCTTCTGGACCTGAAGCTCCAATTCGACATACCCGTCCCGCCATTCGCGGAAGGTGTAGCCAAGCAGTTCATGAAAGGTGTTTTCCGTGTCCGGAAGTGTCTTGAAGGTCGCCATGGGAGCCCGTCTTGTTGTTATTTTTCGAGGAAGCTGCGGCCGATGAGTTGCCGGTGGACCTGGTTCGTGCCTTCCCAGATCTGTGTGACCTTGGCGTCCCGCATCAGGCGTTCGACCCGGTATTCCTTGATATAGCCGTAGCCGCCGTGGAACTGCACCGCGTCGGTCGCAATCCGCATCGCGAGGTCCGAGGCGCGCATCTTCAGCATCGACGCCTCGACGCCGAAATCATCCGCGCCGCCGTCGACCAGCCGGCCCACATGCCAGAGCCAGTTCTCGCACATCGCCAGATCGGTCGCCATGTCCGCCAGCATGAATTGGATGCCCTGGAACTCGACGATGCGGCGGCCGGATTGGCTGCGCTGGTTGATATAGGCGACCCCGTCCTCGAAGGCAGCACGGGCGATGCCGAGCGCGTGGGCCGCGACGCTGGGGCGGGATTTGTTGAGCGACGCCAACAGGATCGGCAATCCATCGCCCGGCTTGCCGAGCAGATTTTCCATCGGCACCCGGCAGTCGTCAAACACCAGCCCCGAAGTCGACGAGGCCCGCAGTCCCATCTTGTCCTCCGGCGTTGTCGTGCTGAAACCCGGTGTGTCCTTCTCGATGATCAGAGCGGTGATCGCGCCGCGCGGATCCTCGATCTCGCTCCATTTGCCGAAGACCAGATAGAAGTCCGATGCGCCGCCGTTGGTGATGAAGGTCTTTCCGCCGCTGACGACGATGTTGTCGCAATCCGGCGTGAACTTGGTCTGCATGCCGGTCGCGTCCGATCCGGCATTCGGCTCGGTGATGCAGAGCGAGGCGAGCGCGCCTTCCGCCATGCGCGGCAGGAACTTCTGCCGCAAGGCCTCGCTGCCGAGATCGATGACGGGCTTCATGGCGTGGAAATTCGTTGCCCAAATCACGCCGGTCGACGCACAGGCCTTGGAGATTTCCCGGACGCAGGCGAGATAGACGCAATAGGACAAGGCCGCGCCGCCATACGTCTCCGGGATGAACATGGCGTTTAGGCCGAGCGCGTTGATGTCCGCCACGTTGTCCCACGGAAAGCTGCCGTCGCGGTCATGGCCTTCCGCGCGCGGCGCGATCTTGTCGGACGCCAGGGCGCGGACGCTGTCGAGCAGCAGCGACTCCTCTTCGCTCAGCCGAAGCGTGTCGTCGAGTTGCGCGAAGACCTTCACAAGGCCATCCCTTGGCCGCCGTCGACATAGATCGTCTCGCCGGTCAGGAAGGCCACGTCTTCGGTGAACAGTGCGGCGACAACCCGCGCGATCTCGCTCGTATCGCCGGCGCGGCGGGCCGGCGACCGGCTCTTGATCCAGGCCTGGAACTTCTCGTTCTGTACCGCGTCGCGGTTCAGGTCGGTCTCGATGAAGCCGGGGGCCACGTTCACCACGCTGATATTCGCCTTCGCCCATTCGGCGGCGAGGCAGCGGGTCATCGCCGCGACGGCCGCCTTCGATGCGCAATAGGCGAGGGTACGCGGCACGCCGAGCTTGTCGTAGAAGGAGCCGATGTTGACGATCCGGCCGCCTTGTTTTTCCAGATGTGGATAAGCCTCGCGGCTGACGATCATCACCGACGTCGCGTTGGTCTCCATGATCTCGGCGTAGTCGTCGGTAGCAAGGTCCCTGCTCCGGGTTTCCCGGTGAATGCCCGCATTGTTGACCACGCCCGCAAGGCCGCCCGCCCTCTCGGCCACGGCGGCAAGGGCATCGCGGATACTGGATTCGTCGGTCACGTCGCATTGTGCGGTGATGAATCTCTCCGACGCTTCCGCGCCGTCGGGCAGGCCGCCGCCGCGCGACAGGCACCCCACGGTCAATCCGCGCGCGGCAAGTTCGCGCGCGATGGCCGCACCGATGCCGCGGCTCGATCCGGTAACGGCGATGGCACCCTTAGGCATCCTTGAACTCCGCTTTGCGTTTCTCGACGAAGGCGTTCATGCCCTCGACCACGTCCTTGGTCTGAAAGGCCAGCGTGTTGAGATCGGCTTCGATCCGCAAGCCCTCATTGATCGGGCTGTCCGACGCCCGGGCCACGGCCTCGCGCGCGAAACCCAGCACGGGCAGGCTGAAGCCCGCGAACTCCCGCGCGAAGGCGATGGCGGCGTCCAGGGTATCGCCGTTGGCAATCCGGTTGACGAGCCCGATCCGCTCGGCCTCGGCCGCGTCCACGGTGCGGCCGGTCATGATCATGTCGAGCGCCCGGCTCTCCCCGACGACGCGGGGCAGGCGCTGCGTGCCACCATAGCCCGGGATCGCGCCGAGCTTGATTTCCGGCAGGCCCATCTTGGCGTTGCTGCTTGCCACACGGAAGGTGCAGGCGAGGGCCAGTTCCAGCCCGCCGCCGAAGGCGTAGCCGTTGATCGCGGCGATCGACGGTATCGGCATCCGGTCCAGCTTGGCGAAGGTCCATTGGCCGCGTTCAGCGCCATGCTTCGCCTCCATCAGCGAGCGGCCGAGCAGTTCCTTGATATCCGCACCGGCGCAGAAGGCCTTGTCGCCCGCGCCGGTGATGATCACTGCGCGCGCATCGGACGCGCCAGCCTCATTGATCGCCGCCCCGATGTCCTCGATCATCTGGACGTTCAACGCATTCAACGCCTCGGGGCGCGATAGCGTGATGACGGCGAATTCGTCCCGGCGGCTCAGTTCGATAGACATATCTGTTCCTCTCAGGCGTCGGGTTCGGTGAAGCGGACCGGATCGGGTTTGATCTTGCCGCTGCGCGCCCAATCCGCCAGTTCGCGTTTCAGGATCTTGCCGCTCGCCGTCAGGGGAAAATCATCCATGACGATGAAGTATTCCGGCATGTCGTATTTCGACAGCCCGGCGGTGTGCAGGTGGTTGAGGACTTCGTCGCCCATGGGCGCGGGTGATTGTACAGGCATGACCGCCAGCCCGACCTTCTCGCCCAGCCGCTCGTCCGGCACGGCGAAGGCGGCGGCCTTCTCGATATTCGAATGCTTGATCGCCAGGTCCTCGATGCGCGCCGGATGGATGTTGTGGCCGCCCCGGATGATGATGTCCTTCACCCGGCCGACGATGGCGAGATTGCCATGCTCGTCCAGCCGCCCCAGGTCGCCCGACAGGAACCAGCCGTCGCGGTTGAATGACTCCTCGGTGGCGGTCTGATTGTCGAAGTATCCCAACATCAGGCAGGCGCCCTTGCCGCCGATCTGTCCGACCTCGCCGACGGGAACCTCCTCGTCGCGATTGTCCTGGGCGAACAGCTTGACCTCGTAGCTCCGCCCGCCACGGCCGCAGGTCTGGCAGATCGTCACCGGATCGTCGTTGGGGTAGGTGTATTGATGCGACGAATTTTCGGTCATGCCGTAGACATTCTGCGGCTTGATGCCTTGGTTCAGGAAGGCTTCGGCGGTGACCGGCGGGATCGGCGCGCCCGCCATGTAGAAGGTCGCGACCTTGCCGAGCCGGTCCAGGCCGCGCGCTTTCTGGTCGGCCAGGATGTCCATGCCGTGGGTCGGAACGCCCATGACATAGGTCGCCCCGGTCTCGACGATCCAGTCGAGCGGCTTCATGCCGTCCGGCGGGTCGTTCAGAACCATCTCGCCGCCGCAAACCATGATCTCGGACGCAGCCACCCACGCGATGTGATGGCTCAGCGGGCTCAGCGTCAGGATCACCGTGTCCTTGTCGTGGTTCCAGTCCCGCACCATGTCGCGCGCATTGGCGAGCAGCGTGTTGTCCGAATGCAGCACGCCCTTCGGCGTGCCGGTAGTCCCCGACGTGAAGGCCAGATAGAAGGGCTTGTCCGGGCTCGGGTCCGGATCCGGCCGTTCGCGCCCGTAATCCATGATCTCGGGGAAGTCGCTGCCGCTCGTTCGACCGGCCGGAAGCCGGAAGACCCGATTCATCGACGATAGTTCTTCGATCTCCCTCAGCACTTCGGGCGTGGCCGCGCCGTAGCCCTCCTCGACGACCAGCGCGGACGCCCGGATGGCGTCCAGCAGGCCGACGATCTCGTCCCCGGCATAGTTCAGGTGCAGCGACGGGTTGCAGATATAGCCGTTGCGCGCACAGGCCAGCATCGTGACGACCGCTTCCACCCGGTTCGGCTGCCAGAGCGAGATGCGCTCGCCTTTGACCAGGCCGCTTTCATGCAGGACCGCCGCCATGGAATCGGTCCAGTCCTTGAGCTGCCACCATGTGAGCCGCCGGCCGCTGTCACGCACCGCGTATCCGTCCGGTCGGTCCCGTGCATGGGCGCTGAGCAGCGAATACAGCGTGTCCGCCTGCCACATCCCGGCATTGTAATACTGCCGGGATGTGGCCGGATCGTGCAGCGTCAGGGTGCGGATCGTCACGGGACCGTCCTCAGTGCCCGAACTTCTTCGAATCCGGTTTCCGGCGTTCGCCGAAGGACGCGCCTAGCTCCTTGGATTCCTCGGAATCGAGGTATTGCCGCAGCAGCAGGTCATGCGCCATGCGGCCCAAGCCGTTGACCCCGGTCGTCCGCACGCTGAAGGAATGCTTGATCGAGGCCAGCGCCACCGAGCCGCGGTCGGCGATATGCAGCGCCCAGGCCTTGGTTTCCTCCTGCAGCTTGTCGTCCGGCACCACGCGGTTGATCAGCCCCATCGCCAGGGCTTCCTCGGCGGTGTATTTATCGTTGCAGAACCACATCTCCTTGGCGCGCTTCTTGCCGATCTGGTCTTCCAGATACCAGGTGCCGACCCCGGCATCGAAGCTGCCCATCGACGGGCCGACCTGGCGGAAAATCGCGCTTTCCGCGGCGATGGTCAGGTCGCACACGACCTGAAGCACGTTGCCGCCGCCGACCGCATAGCCGTTGACGCTGGCGATCACCGGCTTCTGCGACCGCTCGATGCTCTCATACATGTCGAGGACCGGAATGACGCCGGAATAGGTCAGGCTGTCCTCCATGTCTTCCTTGCGGCCGCCGATGCAGAAGAAGCGGTCGCCCGCGCCGGTCAGGATGATCACCCGGGTGCGTGATTCCCGGCGGTTTTGGTCGATGCAGTCCCGCACCTCGAAACACATCGTCGGATTGAACATGTTGCCGTCTTCGGGCCGGTTCAGCGTGATCGTGGCGACCGGGCCGTCTTCTTCGTACAGGATCGTTTCGTAGTCCATGATGCTCACTGGTGCTGGTTTCAAGTGTTAAAGCGTTTGTCCGAGTATGCCGCAAAATCGCATCGGGTGCGCGGCCCGGTGCGGTGCCGGCGATTGTAACGGGAAGTGGCCGGGAAGCGAAAATCCATCCCCGATGACAACCCGGGAATCCGATTTTTAGCGTCAACTCAATTGGGTTATACTCTTTTCCTAGACCGGCAGTATGCAAGGCTGCGGGTACGACAATAAGAATGCGATGGGAGGGTACCGTGTATGAGCGGTGATTTGCCGGCACCGGTGGTCAACGCCGATTCCGCGCCCTATTGGGAGGGCGCGCGCGACAACAAACTCCTCCTGCAACGGTGTTCCGACTGTGGAACACTGCGGTTCTTTCCCCGTTACCTCTGCACCGAATGCGGCTCCGACAATACCGATTGGGTCGAAGCCGCCGGGCGCGGCACCGTCCACAGCTTCACCGTGGTGCACCGCGCCGCTTTTCCGGAATTCCAGGAACGCACGCCCTATGTGGTGGCCTTGATCGACCTTGAGGAAGGGCCGCGCATGATGACGAATATCGTGGGCGCGGATGCCTTGGAGGTCGCGATTGGCGATGCGGTTACGGTCGAGTTCGAGGACCGCGGCGGCGACGGCGCCAAGGTGCCGCAATTCAGGCGGGCATGAGCGGATGAGCTTGCGCAACAAGATCATCGTCGCCGGCGTCGGCGAGTCCGACATCGGCAAGGTGCCGGAGATGACCGGCGTCGGCCTCAATGCGCAGGCCTGCAAGCGGGCGCTCGACGACGCGGGCCTCACGCTCAAGGATGTCGATGGCGTGCTGACCGCTTACACGATGACCGAGCCCTATTTCATGCTGGGCACCGTGGTGGCCGAATATCTCGGCATTCAGCCGCGCTACTGCGCCTCGGTGGCGGTCGGCGGCGGCTCCCCTGCGGTCATGCTGAAACACGCCGCCGAAGCAGTGCTCGCCGGGCATTGCGACACGGTGCTGGTGTGCGCCGGTGAGAACCGGGCGACCGGGCAGAGCCGAGATTCCGCCGTGGCGGCGTTGACCATTGTCGGCCACCCCTATTTCGAGAACCCTTACGGCCCGCTGATTCCCGGTTTCTACGCGATGATCGCGCGCCGCTACATGCACGAGTTCGGCACGACGCGCGAGCAGATGGCCGCGGTCGCGGTGAATGGACGGAACCATGCGCTGCGGCATCCGAACGCCCATATGACGAAGCCGATCACCGCGGAAGACGTGCTGAATTCGAAGCCGATCGCCGAACCGTTGAATATCCTGGATTGTTGTTTGATCTCCGACGCGGCCGGGGCGTTCGTGGTGACCCGCGCGGACCGGGCGCCGGACCTTGCCAATGCACCGGCCTATCTCTTGGGGATCGGCGAGTTCCATACCCACGAACATCTGATCGCCGCGCCGAGCCTGACCGATTTCGGCTGCCGGCAATCGGGCGAGGCTGCCTATGCCATGGCGGGGCTGGGCCCCAGCGACGTGGACTTCGCGCAGCTCTACGACTGCTTCACCATTGTCCCGATCATCGAGATGGAAGAACTCGGCCTCGCGGAACGCGGTGAAGGCGGCGAACGTTTCCTGCGCGGCGAGACCGCGATCGAGGGCAATCTGCCGATCAACACCGACGGCGGCCTGCTGTCGCATGCCCAGGCAGGGGCCGGCGGCGGCATCTTTGGCATCGTCGAAGCGACGCGGCAGCTTCGCGGCGATCAAGGGGACCGGCAGGTGAAGAACCACGACGTGGCGCTGGTGCACAACGAGGGCGGCATCCTGTCGTCCAACTGCACCATGCTGTTGGGGAGGGAAGCGCGATGAATGCCGACGGCACCGCAAAACCGCGCGGCATGTATTTCGAGGATTTCGAGGTCGGCATGACCTTGACCACCCCGGCGCGCACGATCACCGGCACGGATATCGTCAACTTCTGCTGCCTTACCGGCGACTTCAACGAGGTTCACAGCAACTACGAATACGCCAAGACGACGCCCTTCGGCGAGGTGATCGCCCATGGGCCGATGGTCTATGGCATCGCGGGCGGGCTGCAATACGCCAGCGGGATCAACGACGGCACTTTGTTGGCCCTGCTCGGGATCGACAAGTGGCGACTGCTGACGCCCGTCAAACACGGCGACACGATCCGCATGGAACAGACGGTGTTGTCGAAGCGCGAGACCAGCAAGCCGGGCCGTGGCGTCGTCACGCTGAAACGGGAAATCAAGAATCAACACGGCGACGTGGTGCAGGAGATGGAAGCGACCATCCTGTACCGCTGCCGCGAGGGAGGGTAACCACCGCCATGTCCGATGATCTTCTGTTCGAAGTGACCGACGGGGTCGCGCTGATGACGTTGAACCGGCCGGATGCGTTGAATGCTTTTACGCCGGGTATCCTGACCGGTTGGGTCGAGCATCTGAAAGAGGTGCAGGCGAACGACGACATCCGCTGCCTGCTCGTTACGGGTGCGGGGCGCGGGTTCTGCAGCGGCGGCGACGTCAAGCGCATGGGCGAAAAGGCGGACAACACGACGATGACGACGAAGACCCGCCTGTGGACGCAGACCCAGATGGTCGCCAAGCGCATGGTCCAGATGGACAAGCCGAGCGTGGCCGCCATCAACGGGGTGGCGGTCGGCGGCGGCCTGGACCTGGCCCTGACATGCGATATCCGGGTCGCGGCGGAAAGCGCCCGGCTGGCCGAGACCTATGCCCGCATCGGGTTGATCCCGGGTGCGGGCGGCGCGTGGCATCTGCCGCGCATCGTCGGACGGTCGAAAGCGCTGGAAATGTTCTGGACCAGCGAGTTCCTCACCGCCCAGGAGGCGTTGGATATCGGCCTGGTCAATCATGTCTGGCCGGACGGCGAGTTCATGGACCGTGCGCTCGAGTTCGCGGGAAAGATCGCGCGCGGTGCGCCGTTGTCCAATCGCCTGATAAAGCGAACGCTGACCCAAGGTCTGGAAACCGACCTTTGGACGCATATGGATCAAATCTCCTCGCATATGACCGTGGTGCGGTCGAGCGAGGATCACCGGGAGGCGGTGGCGGCCTTCAAGGAGAAACGGCAACCGAACTTCAAGGGCCGGTAAAAAAGGAATGTGAACACCGCAGGGCAGGGCTCCGGAAAACGGGAGCCGCCGGATAACAACAACAAATCGGCGCTGCGGTCACGGGGAGGATGAAATGGGACGACCGGTATTGCGGACGCAGCTCTGTGACATGCTGGGTATCGAATATCCCATCCTGTTGGCGGGGATGGGATCGCGCGGCAAGGCGACACCGCCGGCTTTGGTGGCGGCTGTCTCCGAGGCGGGCGGCATGGGGGTTGTCGGCGGGTCCGGACTGCCGCCGGAGGAATTGCGGCGCGTCATCCGGGAAACGCGCAAATTGACCGACAAGCCGATCGGGGTGGATTTGCTGCTGCCGGCGAGCCTCGCGAAAGGGGCGGGCACGACCCGCACCGAAGTGCGCCGCCAGCTTTGGGAGAAGTTCCCGGAGCATGTCGCCTTCGTGAAATCTCTGATGGAGGAATACGACCTGCCCGACGTTTATGTCGACAACGAAGCGGTCGTGTCCACCAACCTGATCGAGGATCAAGTACGCGTCGTCATGGAAGAGAACGTGCAGGCCTTCGCGGCGGGTCTTGGCGATCCGTCCTGGGTGGTCCCGCAGGCGCAGGAGAAGAAGATGGTCGTCCTCGGCCTCGCGGGGACGCCCCGCAATGCCGAACGGCAAAAGGCCGCCGGCGTCGATATCGTCGTCGCGCAAGGCCATGAAGCCGGCGGCCATACCGGCCATCTCGCGAATTTCCCTCTCATTCCGCAAGTCGTCGACGCGGTCAGTCCGATCCCCGTGGTCGCGGCGGGCGGGATCGCGGACGGGCGCGGCGTTGCTGCGTCCTTGGCCCTCGGGGCTATCGGCGCGTGGGTCGGCACGGCCTTCCTCGTCGCCGAGGAAAGCGATATCGGCGACCAGAAACAGGATGCGATCCTGTCCGGCGAGTCGAAGGACTTCCAGATTCGCCGGGTCTATACCGGCAAGACCATGCGCGGCCGCACCACGCCGATTACCGAGGCGTGGGATGCCTGCAGCCTTGACCCCTTGCCGATGCCGTATCAGAAGATCCTGATGGACGATTTCAACGAGGCCGCCGTGCGCGCCGGGCGCGACGACCTGATCAGCAATCCGGCGGGACAGATCGGCGGCATGCTGAAGGACCGTAAGCCGGCCCGGCAGATCATGGACGAGATCGTCGCGAGCACGGTGGAGACGGTGAACGGCTTCCGTACCGGGGCGGTCGTCGAATTATGACCGATGCCGGTTCGGCCGCGCCGCCGCTTACGGGCATCCGGGTCCTCGACCTGACCCGCATCGTCGCCGGACCGTTTTGCACGATGCAGTTGGCGGATTTGGGCGCGGAGATCATCAAAGTCGAGCGACCCGGGCATGGCGACGACACGCGTTTCTTCAAACCGCCCGAAGCCGGTGGCGAATCGCATTTCTTCCTGGCCTTTAACCGCAGCAAGAAGAGCATCGCACTCGACCTGAGCCGTGACGAAGGCCGTGACATCGTTCATCAGCTCGCCGCGAAATGCGACGTGCTGATCCAGAATTTCCGGCCCGGCGTGATGCAACGGCTCGGGCTCGACTACGACACGATGAAGGCGCGGCATCCGCATCTTATCTACTGCTCGATCTCGTCTTACGGTCAGGAAGGCAGTATGGCCGACCGGCCGGGCCTCGACCCGGTATTGCAGGCGGAATTGGGGCTGATGGCGATCACCGGTGACCCGGCAAGCGATCCGATCCGCTCGCCGCTGTCGCTCACCGATCTGTTCATCGGTCTCTATGCCAGCACATCGATCCTATCGGCGGTCATCTCGCGCCGCGACAGCGGGCAGGGGCAGCATATCGACCTGGCGCTCATGGATGGTGCGGCGGCGGTGCTCGGCAATTTTGCGCAAGGGTATTTCTGTACCGGGGAAGACCCCGTCCGGACCGGCAACACCCATGCGGTGGCGGTGCCGGCGTCGGCGTTCCATGCCAAGGACGGAATGTTCTATCTCGCCTGCGGCACGGACCGGCTGTTCAATTCCCTCTGCAGCGACGTGATCGACCGGCCAGAGTGGATCGACGACCCCCGGTTTAAGAGCAACCCCGACCGGCTCGCCAACCGGGACGAAGTTATGCGCCTTTTGAGCGAAATTTTCGCTGAAAAGCCACTTGATTATTGGATGCCGAAATGCCGCGAGGCAGGGGTGGCCGCAGGACCCGTACGCTCGATCTCCGAGGCGCTGGAATCGCCGGAGGTGGCGGAACGAGACATGGTCGTGACCGTACATCATCCGACGGCGGGCGACATACGCATGCTGGGTACGCCCTACAAGATGTCGGGCACGCCTGCCGCCGACCCGGTCGCGGCACCCTTGTTGGGTCAGCACACGGAGGAGGTGTTGCACGACCTGCTGGGGATGGACGAAACGGCGATCGCCGCACTTCGCCGCAAGGACGTCGTCGGTGGCGCGTAGAGGCCGATTACGTTTCAGTCTTAAACCAAAACTCGATCTCTTCGGTCTCTGTCTCGCACCGCGCCGAGTGTTCCGCGCCGGCGGGCACGTGATACCAGTCGCCGGGCCGGTAGGCGGTTTCCGTACCGTCCATTGTGATGAACATCTCGCCCTTGGTGATGACGCCCCAGTTGTCCGTCTCGTGTGTGTGCGGTTCGATCGCCGTACCCGCAGGATAGGTCGCGAACAAGACGTCGCAGTCTTGGGCGGGCAGCCGGAAGGCGTCGAACCGGTCGGAGAAAGGCTCGAGGCTGCGGATTTTTCCCGGGAACTGAGTGGTTTTCATGAGAACTGGGTTGGTGGGATTGAGGAATGGGCTAAACGGATAGTAGCTGCTTTTGTAGGACGAATGGATGTTGAAATCGACCATTCGTGGGCATTCATGCTTCGACAGGCTCAGCATGAGGGAACTCACGAGATTGATGTCATCCCCGTGAAAACGGGGATCCATACGCACCGATGCCTGGATTCCCGCTTACGCAGGAATGACGGAACGGGTGATTAAGGTCAGCAAAAGGAAGATAGTTACGCTGGGTAGTTGCCGCGCCTCATCCTGAGCTTGTCGAAGGATGACGCGAGGGACGTGCTCAGCCGGTTTACCGGTGAACGACCAGATGTTTGCCGTTGGGCGCCTTCGGGTCGGGCACCTCGAAGATGTCGTAGCCCGCGTCCTTCGGCAGGATCATGCGGGTCGATCCGTCCGGGCCTTTTTCGCGCTGGCCCAGAACCGTCACGACCTTCTCGCCGCGGGCACGGTCGAGCGCCTCGTCCACGGTATTGCTCCGGTCGAGCCGCATGAGCGTGCAGTAGGTCGGGAACATCACGAAATGGATGCCGCCGACATAGTCGTCGATCACGCCTTGCGGCCGGTTCCATAGGGAATCGAGCGATTCGAGACCGTCGTGCAGCGCGACCTGACCCGGCGGTGTGGGGGCCAGGAAGAAATGCGTGTCGAACCGTTTCGGCCGCATCTTCGGCGTGATCCAATGCGCGTAATAGACCAGCAGATCGCAGGCAAGATCCAGGTTCTCGGCCTCGATCATTTCGTCGATGCCGATCTCGTCCTTCATCAGCGGCTGGCGGTATTTCTCGTCCAGCGCGGGCACACGGTCGGCCGGGATCATCTCGGAGCTTCCCTTCGGCCGGGCGAGCAGCACACCGCATTCCTCGAAGGTCTCGCGCACCGCCGCCACGTGCAGCGAAAGATGAAAATCGTCAAGGTCGCCGATCGGGCCGCTGCGTTCGCGCAGCCACGGTGTTTTGTCCGCCGGGTCGACCTTGCCGCCGGGATAGACCAGTGCGCCCGCCGCGAAGTCCATCTTGGTCGGCCGCTCGACCATGAAGACTTCCAACCCAGCGTCGCCGTCGCGTAGAAGCAGGACGGTGCTGGCGGGCAGGGGAGTAACGGGCTTATCCGACATAAGGGGGCGAACTCCTGCTTTTGTTAGTATGTGTGCGGTTCGAGTGCGACCATCGGATGTTGGCTGAACACCGTCGGTTCGTTCACGGGGTCGGCGGCGCAGATGAAGGAATGGTCGAGTTCGTCCCATCCGTTGACGCCGAGCAGGCCCATGCAGATGAGGATTTCCTCTTCCAGCAGTTCCAACACGCGCAGCAATCCGGGCACGCCGGCCGCCGCCATGCCGAGACATTGCAGCCGGCCGACGCCGACGGCGTCCGCGCCGAGGATCATCGCTTTGACGATGTCGGAGCCGCGCATGATCCCGCCGTCATAGATGACCTTCGCCCGGCCGTTCACTTCGGCGACGATTTCCGGCAAAACGTCCGCCGACCCGCGCCCAGTATCGAGCGCCCGGCCGCCGTGGTTGGTGACGTAGATTCCTTCGACGCCGTGTTCCAGCGCGAGCGCGGCATCCTCGACGCAGCCGATCCCCTTCAGGATCAACGGCATGTCGAACTTGTCCTTGAACCGTTTGACGTCGTCCCAGTTGTAGCCGGCCTGATAGGAGATCGATTTCTGATAGGCCTCGGGGTCTTGCGTCGCCTTGCGGCGGGACAGCCGGACATACCGGTTGGCGAGGTCACGCTCCCGCCGGGTGTAGAGGTCGAGGTCGACGGTCACGGCGAAGGCGAAATAGCCGTTGTCCATCGCGCGTTTCACATGGTCGTCCTGGAAGGCTTGGTCGCCCCGGACGTAGAGTTGGAAAATCCGGTTGTTGTCCGGCGCGGCCTTGGCGGTCCCTTCGAGGCCGGGTGCGGCCTGCGAACTGAGCATATGCACGACGTCGAAGATCTCGGCGGCCTTCGCCGGCGTGGCGCCGCCGCCTTCCTCGACCGTTTCCAGCGACCCGATCGGGGCGAGGATGACCGGCATGCGCAGGTCGCGGCCCATGAATTCGGCCTTGGCCGTGCGGGCCGACACGTCGCGCATCACGCGGGGCCGGAAGGCGATGGAATCCAGCGCCTGACGGTTGCGGCGCAGGGTGGTCTCGGTATCGGTGCCGCCGACCACGTAGTCCCAGACGCCCTGCGTCAGGTTCTTGCGGGCGGCTTTGACGATCTCGTGGACGGTGGCGAATTGCCGTGCCGGTTCGATGCTCATCGATGTAACAGCCTTCTTCTTAGTATTTGTTCGGGTTCAGGCTCAGCATCTGGTGTGCGCTGAAGACCGAGGGAAAGGCGACCGTCGTGGATGTGGTCACGCAGCTCGGGTCGAGATCGCCCCAGCTTGTCGCGCCGCTAAGGCCCATGGAGATCTGGATTTCCTGTTCCAGAATCTCCAATGCCCGGACGACCGCGCCCATGCCGCCGGCGGCGAGGCTGGCGCATTGCAGCCGCCCGATGCCGACGAGATCCGCGCCGAGCGCTTTCGCCTTCACGACGTCCGAGCCGCGCAGCACGCCGCCGTCGACGATGACCGTCGCCTTGCCTTTCGCCTCGGCGACCACCTCGGGCAGCACGTCCATCGACCCGCGGCCATGGTCGAGCTGGCGTCCGCCGTGGTTTGACACATAAATGCCGTCGACCCCGTGCTCGACGCAGAGCGCGGCGTCCTCCGCCGTGGCGATGCCCTTCATGATCAACGGGATGTCATGGGTGTCCTTGAAGCGCTTGACGTTGTCCCAGGTGTATTTCGCCTGCCAGATCTGCTCGTCGTTGCTGACGTCGACGCGCCATTTCTTGACGAAACGGTTGGCGTAGTCGCGTTCGCGCCGGCTGTAGACCGCCGTGTCGATCGTGACGGCGAAGGCGTTGTAGCCATGCGCGATGGCGCGGCGGGCGAAATCGTCCTCGAATTTGTCGTCGCCGCGGACATAGAGCTGGAAGATCTTGTGATTGTTCGCCGCCGCCGCGACCTCTTCGAGACCCGGGCTGCAGCGCGAACTCAGCATGTGGATGATATCGAACGCTTCCGCCGCCTTGGCCGACGCGGCAGCCCCCTCGGTCGGGGAGAAGGATTCCAACGATCCGATTGGTGCGAGCAGGACGGGAATGCGCAGGTTCATGCCGAAGACGGTGTCGCTTGCGTCGATCTCGCGGATGTCGCGCAACGCCCGCGGCTTGAGCGCGAGCTTGTCGATCGCCGCCCGGTTGCGCCGGAGCGTGGTCTCGGATTCCGACGCGCCCGCCATATAATCCCACGCGCCCTGCGTGAGGTTGGTCCGCGCGGCGCGGATGATTTCGTGGATCGTGGCAAACTCGTTCGAGCTTTCCGGGGAGTCGGTCGCCATACGTGTCTCGCTGCCTGTTTATGTCCGTCCGGTTATTGGATTTGCGCGCTACTTGCCCTTGAACTGGGGATGGCGCTTCTCGAGGAAGGCGTCGACCGCTTCCATATGGTCGTCGCTCGACCGTGCGATCGTCATATGCGACGAGATCTGGTCGAGATGGGTGACCAGGTCGACGCGTTGCCCCTGATAGGTCGCACGCTTGATCAGCCGCACCGAAATGGGCGCGCGGCGCGCGATCTTGGTCGCCAGCTTGTAGGTCTGCTCCATCAACTCGTCGTCCGGGTAGACGTGGTTGACGAGACCGATTTCCTTGGCCTCTGCCGCTTCCACGAAATCGGCGGTGTAGAGCAGTTCCAGCGCCTTCGGCATGCCGACCAGCCGCGGCAGGAACCAGCAGCCGCCTGCGCCGGGCACGAGGCCCATGCGGACGTAGCTCTCGGCGAATTTCGCGCTTTCGGCGGCGATGCGAATGTCGCACATGCTCGCCATATCCATGCCCGCGCCGGTGGCCGGGCCGTTGACGGCGGCGATGATCGGCTTGTCCATCTCCTGCAGCGTCTTCGGGATGTGCTGGACCATGTCCCACAGCCGGCTCTTGGTCAGGTTCGGGTTGTTCCGCTCGGGGCTTTCCTTCATCGCCCGCACGTCGCCGCCGGCGCAGAAGGCGCGCCCGGCGCCGGTCAGGACGACCACATGGATGTCGTCGTTGTCGCGGCATTCCTCCAGCGCGGCGACCCACGCCCGGATCATCTCTTCCGTGAAGGCGTTCAGCACTTCCGGCCGGTTCAAGGTGATCGTGGCGATGTGGTCTTTGGTCTCGAAGAGAAGCTGATCGGTCATGGTTTTTCCTTAGGGCTCGGGGCTTCCTGTGTCGAATTGCCTGCTACAGGGTGTATCGCGGCGGGCAGGGCGCTGTCCAGTTGGGGCCGGACCAGGAGTTGCGAGCAGGGGCGGCCGCGCGGATGCGGGCCGATTTGCCCCATTTTAGGCGATAAGTGCCCAGCGTGATACCGGCCCAGGACGGCCGGGCGTCAGATCGTTATGCCGTACCGGCTGATTGCGGTTTCCTGCTGTTTCAGGACCTCGCTCGACGTCAGGGTGCCGGACGCCATGTCGAGGATGTAGTCGTACAGCCGGTCGCCCATGTCGTCGAAGCTCGCGTCTTCCTCCAGGATGCCCGAGACGTCGAAATCGATGTTGTCGGGGAAATCCCGGATCGTGTTGATGTTGCCGCTGATCTTGGCGGTCGGCATGATCATGTTGCCGATGGTGTTGCCGACGCCGGTGGTAAACGCGGTGAGTTGGCAGCCGCCGGCCGCCAGTCCGGTCAGCGATTCGACCGCCGGGGCGCAACCGGCCATGAAATGCAGGCCCTTGCGTTTGGGGCTTTCCGAGTATTCCAAGACGTCGACCAGCGGCGTGGTGCCCGACTTCGCCATCGCGCCCAGCGCCTTCTCCTCGATGGTGGTCAGCCCGCCGCGGATGTTGTCCGGTACCGGGTTGACGCCCCGGATATCGACACCGGCTTCCATCGCCTTCGCCTCGTGATCCAACACCATCTTCAGGAAGGCCTTCTTGACGGTCTCGTCCGCCGCCCGTTCCGCGAAAATGTCTTCCGCGCCCAGGAATTCCGACGTTTCGGTGATGATAGCGGTGCCGCCGGCTTCGATCAGCCGGTCGGCGGCGCGGCCGAGCGCCGGGTTCGATGCGAGCCCGGACGTGGTGTCCGACCCGCCGCATTCGAGGCCGAGGATCATCTCGGAGACGGGGAATTCGCGGCGTCGCTGCTTGGACGCCTCGATCGCCATGCGGCTCGCCTTGCGGACGCCGTCGGCCATGGCGTTGATCGTTCCGCCGACTCCCTGCACGAGAACCGTTTCGACCGGTTTGCCGGTGTTGCGCACGCGGTCCGCGACGATATTGGTGCTGGTCTCCTCCAGCCCGACGATGACGACGCCGGCGAGGTTCGGGTTGCGGCCCATGCCGGCCAGCGTGTTGTAGGTGATCTCCAGATCCTTGCCCATCTGCCCGCGGACGAACAGCGTGGTGATGGGAACCGCTTCGGAGACGTGATCGGCGATCGAACGGGTCACCGGATTGACGTTGTCCATGATCGACAGGATGCCGATCTTGTTGCGGACGCCGACCTGCCCGTCGGGGCGCTCGAATCCTAGGAAGGTATCGGTCATATCGAACTCTCCGGACTGACTCAGTTCAGCTTGTCGCCGCGGCCCCGTTGGGAATCGACGTTGTGCACGTGGACATGGTCGCCGGCCTGGATTTCCGCCGTGGTTTCCCCGATCACCTTGCCGTATTTGATGACCTCGACGCCCGGCGCCATATCGGACAGGGCCACTTTATGGCCGAACGGGACCTCCTGCCGCAGGGAGACCGATCCTTTTTTCTCACCGCGCAGATCGACCGACATATCGGCCTCGCCGCCGCGGTCGATCAGGGTGGCGACGTTGTCGTTCGGATTCAGGACGATTGCGCGGACCATCGCATGCTCTCTTTCGGTGTTCTCTAAGCCGCCCCGACCGGATCGGCGAAGTCGTTCAGGATCTTACCAGGCCGGGCACGCATCATGTCTTCCAGTTCCTTGCGCACGGCGCTGTAGCCGGCATCGTCGAACACATTCGTCATCTCGCCCGGATCGTTGGCGAGATCGTAGAGTTCGCCCGCGCCGGACTCCAGCTCGAAAGTGCATTTGTGGGTCTTCGTCCGGATCGTGCGCAGCATCAGCGGCACGCCGCAGCGGGTCGCCGCCAGGTTCCATTCGTTGTAGGCGACGTCGCGCGATGCGCCGGCGGCGCCAGTCACCAGTGGCATCAGGCTTTCGCTTTGGATTTCCTCGGGTTTCTCGGTGCCCGCGAGGTCCATGAAGGTGGCCGCCAGGTCGAGGGTCGAGACGGGGTCGTCGACCACGCGGGACGCCGGTACGCCCGGGCCATGGAACAGCATGCCGACCCGCAGCAGGCCCTCGTAGGGCGTCGGGCCCTTCAGGTAGAGACCGTGGTCGCCCAATAGGTCGCCATGGTCGGTGGTGTAGATGACGATGGTGTCCTCGGCGAGACCGTATGCGTCCAGCGCGTCGAAGATGCGGCCGACATTGTGGTCGATCAGCGAGATCATGCCGTAGTAGTTCGCCGTCATGTCCCGCAATTGCGCTTCGGTCTGCACCGGCGCGCGGGAGCCGGTCTTGCGGAACTCGACGAGTTCGGGATCGTCCATCTGCGGTTCGCCCTCGAGCGACGCCCTGTGCCACCAGGGCCGGGCGTCCAGGTCCATCGCATGGGTCGGCGAGATATCGACCTCGTCGGGATCGTACATCCGGCTCCACGGTTCGGGGCAGTCGAACGGATGGTGCGGGTCGGGGAAGGAGGCCCACAGGACGAAGGGCTCGTCGTTGTCGTGCTGGCGCAGGAAGTCGACGGTCCGGTCGCCGATCCAGGTGCTGGTGTGCCAGGCTTCGGGCAAGGCGGAATGCCATGTCTGGTTCGCGCCGGTGCTGGGCGGCAGTTCCTTGGCCCACAGGTCCCAGACCTCCTGGCCGTCGCGTTCGCCATGGCCGTAGTACCAGCGCTCGAAATGCTGGCCGCTCGGCGGCATCATCGGGTTCCGTTTCTTGTGGAAATGGCCGAAGCACATCAGCTCCGCATGGTCGAAGCCCATATAGGGGCCGTACCAGTCGTCGCCGAAGTCCTGGGAGCTGTACTGGCATTCGGGCGAGCCGGTGGGGGCGAAGGTGCCCTTGGTGGCGAAATGCGCCTTGCCGATGAAGGCCGAACGATACCCGGCGGAGGCGAGGCGGCGGGCGAAGCCTGTTTCGCCGACGGCCGGGTCGAGATCGATGCCGTTGTCGCAGACCCCGTGGCTCAGCGGCAGCAAGCCGGTCAGGATCGAGGCGCGTGACGGCTGACAGACCACGTTGGGCGTGATGCAGGCGCTGAACCGCGTGCCGTTTTGTGCCATCCGGTCGAGATGCGGGGTCTTTACCTTGCGGCCTTCGAAGCCGTAGCAATCGCCGCGTTGCTGGTCCGACGTGATAAGCAGAATGTTCGGTTTCTTCGGCATGTCCCACCCGTTTTTGCGCACCGGGTTACGCCCGGCGTTTTTCTAATCGCCAGCATAGACCGTCTGCGGAGATACCGGAAATCTATGGAAGCCGCTTAGTCGCTTTTCAACGTCAGCCCACCGTCCACGAGGATTTGCGTGCCGGTCACGTATTTCGCCTCGTCGGACGCAAGATAAAGGACGGCATAGGCGACGTCCCAGCCATCGCCCATATGGCCCATGGGGACGCGTTCGTTGCGTTCTCGGATGATCCGCTCCACGTCACCGCCGGCGCGGTCGCCGGCCAACCGGGCCTCGACCAGTGGCGTGTGCATCTGGCCCGGGATCACCGTATTGCAGCGGATACCCTTGTCGGCGTACTGCATCGCGACTGCCTGGCTGAACCGGATGATCGCGGCCTTGGTTGCGTCATAGGCGATATGATGCGCGCCGGTGTAGCTGAGCGCCGCGACCGAAGACATGTTGACGATCGCGCCTTTGCCTTGCGATTCCATGATCGGCAGGACCGCTTTACACACCAGATAGACATGCTTGAGGTTGTGATCCATCTGGCGGTCCCAAACCTCTTCCGACATTTCCACCGGGCCGCCGGGTGCGGACCCGCCGACATTGTTGTGCAGGATGTCGACCTGTCCGAAGGCATCGGTGCAGGCGCCGACCATCTCGGCCACCGTCTCGGATTTGGACACGTCGCCGACATGCGCCTGACAGGTGCCGCCTTCCTCTTCGATCAGGCGCTTCGTCTCCATGACGGCGTCTTCGTTGATGTCGGCAGCGAAGACGGTTGCGCCTTCACGCGCGAGCAGCACCGCGGAGGCCTTACCGTTTCCAAATCCCGGGCCGACCGATCCGGCACCCGTTACCAGTGCGACCTTGTCTTGCACGCGTCCTGCCATGTCTTTCCTCTCCGCCGTTCTGCCGTTGTTTCGGTCGTGGCCGCCGGGTCATCGGCGGACACGCGTTAGTATCGGGGGCGGATGCGGGCACGGCAAATCGGCCCGCGAAGAGCCGCTGAGACGTGCTGGTCCAAGTAACGCGAAGGGTAGGGTCAGGCGGCGGTGGCGCGGAACAATTCGCCCTGGTCGCGGTAGCCGCAAAGGGCGAGGCCCAAGTCGTGGTCCAGTGATTTGTTCAGCCGCTCGGACCGCAGGAAACTGCGGATGCCGCGGTGAACTTCGCTGTCGTCCGGTGCGACGCTGGTGTATCGGTCGAGGGGCCGGAAGAATTTCTTTTGCGGCAGGCCGTCCTGCGGTTTCAGCGAAAGGTCGCGCAAGGTGTCGCTGGCGGCGCAGAGGAAATTGACCGGACCCTGCTGGACGCCGACGCGCATGGCGTCTTCCGGCGTCGCATTCGTGACGAAGAGGCGTTCGTTGTTCCGGTCTTCGGCGCGTTGTCCGAAAATCAGGCTGTAGTCCTGACCGTGGCTGCGCGACACGACCAGTCCATCGCCGATCTGCATGGCGGCGACGCCGCTGGGATCCGCGGCGAAGACGGTCAGCGTGGTCGCAAGGTCGCGGATCGACGCGACGTTGTCGAAGGCGGCGGCCCGCAGCCGCTCCAGCACGGTCGACATCATGTCCGAATACAAGGCGCGGGCCGTGTCGCCCGAATCGTCCGAAATCGCGCGGCGAACCGTCGGTATGTTCTGACGCAGGGCGATGAGTGCCGCTCGCACCGCTGTTTTCGACCCTATATGGGAGAGCCTGGCGTCCGCTGCGCCCGATGCGATCGCGCCGACCATCAGGTCATGGCTGATGTGATCGACCTTGCCGTACACCTGGCACGGATGCTGCTGCCGTTCCTCGAGGCGGTTGGCGCGTCGGTAGTCTGCTGCGGCAACCCATGTCATATCGAAAATCGTCCTTGGCTTCGCTTTTGCAGTCGGCGGACGGAGCCTGTTTCGCCGGAGATTTCCGACGGAGAGAGAATTCGGGCCGAATCGCCGGATTGCAAAGCACGACTCGACAAAAATTTCCCGAAGTCTGTATTTCCTAAATGCTGAGGTTCACCGCCACCCGATGCCAAAAGCACAGTTCACTCCGAATTGAATGAATAGGTTTTTAAACCTTCGCGATGACTTTCCCAATATTGCGATGCCTATTCCATTGGGATTAGATTTCAGTAGTGACAAAAAGATCATATCTTCGCAGCGCCCCGCGAGTTCCAGTCTTGAAGAGTTCATCCAATCGAGTTTTGCTTTGTGCAAGCGTATGTGAAGAAAATATGTTACAGTTATACTGAGGTGAGGCGGTGATGGGGCAATCGGTATTACTGTATTACGATGACGTTCTTTGAACTGGTAAGTTCTTCGGTGCTTGAACAGAATCCTAGCCGGACCCAAAACCGTATGACAGACCCGCGACACGATCGACATCGTGATACCGGAGGCAGTGCAACCTGCGTCTTTAGGGGGGACTGACATGAACGCCCCATTTAGAATCAAAGGCCTCGACCACGTGGTTCTCCGTGCCACCAATATCAGCAAGATGAAACGATTCTATTGCGACGTTCTGGGATGCGTGTTGGAGCGCGCACAGCCGGACCTCGGCCTGTATCAACTCCGTGCGGGGCACTCGCTGATCGATCTCGTGGATATGCAGGGCGAATTGGGTCAGGCCGGCGGTAAACCGCCGGGGATCGAAGGACGGAACATGGATCACTTCTGCATCGGCATTGATCCGTTTCAGGAGCTTGAGTTGCGCGCGCATCTCAAGGCGCATGGCATCGCCGTGGGCGACGTGGCGGACCGCTACGGCGCGGAGGGCGGCGGGCCATCGCTCTATATCAAGGATCCCGAAGACAACGTCCTGGAATTGAAAGGACCGTCAAGCTGACTGCGACGCTTCCCGTTCGGCTGTTTTTTGAGCGCCTGATGCGGCAGGACGCCCTGTGACCCTATTTGCCGATGAAAGAATCCAGTAAATCGATCCCGCGCCGCCAGTCGGACCCGAACTTCCTGAACCGCTACTTTTCCGGTGACGGAATCGATATCGGCGGTGCGCCCGACCCGTTGTCGCTGTATCGCGAACTTTTTCCCCGCATGGGATCGGTGCGAATCTGGGATTTGGCGGACGGCGATGCGGAGATGATGGAAGGCGTCGGCGACGCGACGTTCGATTTCGTCCACTCGAGCCATTGTCTCGAACATCTCAATGACCCGGCACGAGGCCTCGCGAACTGGTTCCGCATCCTCAAGCCCGGCGGATATCTTGTCGTAACGGTCCCGGACGAGGACCTCTACGAGCAAGGTGTGTTTCCCAGCAGCTTCAATTCCGACCATAAATGGACCTTCACGATCTTCAAGCAGGATTCGTGGAGCGCACATTCCCGGAACTTGCTGGTGATGCTATCCGCGTTGGGGCCGGCGGCGGATATCCAAAAGCTGGAACTGTTGTCGGCAAGCTTCCGCTACGAGCTGCCCAGGTTCGATCAAACTCTGACCCCGATCGCGGAGGCGGGAATCGAGTTCGTGATCCGCAAACGGCCGGATGCGGAGGTCGAATTTGGCGGCCGGCGGCCACCCGAGGGGGCGGTGTCGCGAGAGCAGTTCACCCAACTCACCGGGATCAAGTTGGCCCAAAAGCCAGCGCCCGAAGTTACAAACGAGCAAGTCGAGGCTGCAAAAGAAATCTTCGACGCGGCGATGGTGGCGCATCGCGGGGGTGCGCTGGACGTTGCGGAAACAAAATACCGCAGCGTATTGGACCTATCGCCGGACCACCCGGACGCCCTCCATCTGCTCGGAACTCTATTGCACCAACGCGGCGACAATCGGGGCGCCCGGCCGTTGATCGAGAAGGCCATTGCGGTCAATCCCGATGCAGCGAGTTATCAGAACAGCTATGGCTTGGTTTTACGCGCGCTGAATCAGTCGCCGGCGGCATGCCAGGCCTGGGCGCAGGCGCTGAAGTTGTCGCCGGGATATCTCGACGCGCATAACAATCTCGGCATGACGCTCGCTGAGATGAAGCAATTCGAGAATGCGGAAACGGTGTTGCGCGTTGGCTTGGAAGAAGAACCGGACAGTACGATGCTGCGTACGTCGCTGGGGCGCACCTTATTGCTTAAGGACGATGTTGATCGGGCGGTCACCGAATTCCAGACCGTCCTCGACACGGATCCAGTCCATGTGAGCGCCTTGAACAATCTGGGTGTCGCGCTGAACCTAATCGGCGACCGCACCGGTGCGCGATCCGCCTATGAACGCGCGCTCGCCGCGGATCCAGACCATGTCGACGCGCATTTCAATTATAGTCATCTGCTTCTGACGGAGGGCGACTTCGAGAACGGATGGGGTCATTTCGAATGGCGTCTCCGCCGCCCCGACTACGGCCGTAAGTTCGACGTTCCGCGATGGAATGGCGAACCGCTGGAAGGCCGAACGGTTCTGCTGTGGAGCGAGCAGGGCCTCGGCGACGCGGTTCAGTTCATTCGCTATGCGCCGATGGTCGCCGCAGCGGGCGGACAGGTGATCGTCGAATGCCGTAAGCCGGTGATCCGCCTCTTCCAGCAAGTCGTGGGCATCTCGGGTGTCTTCGAAAACCGCGAGGCGGATGGGTATGACCTGCATATCCCGATGATGAGTCTACCGTCCGTCTTCAAGAGCGATCTGAGCAGCATCCCGGGCACGGTTCCGTATGTAGAGGGGCTCGATCCAGTTTCCGTGCCTGCCTCCGGCGGTGCTTTGAAGGTTGGTTTGGCATGGGCCGGTAACCCCGGGTATTCACGGGATAAACACCGGACACGCGCGCTCGAGGAATTCGCGCCGTTGGCCGGTGTGCCGAATGTTGAATTCTTCGGACTTCAAACCGGCCCGGCGGGCAAGCAGGCGCCGCCGCAGGGAATGGTCTTTACTGATCTCGTCGAAGACGTTCTGGATTTTCATGATACCGCGAGCGTCATGCTGGATCTGGATCTTGTGATCTCGGTGGATACCGCCATGGCGCATCTTGCAGGGGCGCTCGGATTGCCCGTATGGGTGTTGCTGTACAAGGCGTCGGATTGGCGATGGTTGCTCGACCGGGACGATTCGCCCTGGTACCCGACGATGCGATTGTTTCGCTGCGAGGATGACTGGCCCGCCGTGTTCGCGGATGTCGCCGCCGCCCTGCGACAATTCAGACCTGCCTAAAAAATTGGCTTTTCTTCGACCGACGCCCCGGCCTACGGTGGTGGACGGTTGAACCATCGCCACGCACGGGAGGGCAGATCATGCTGGTCGGGGTGCCGAAAGAAATCAAGACACATGAATATCGCGTCGGGCTTGCGCCCGGTAGTGTCCGTGAGATTGTGCACAACGGCCACGAGGTGGTGGTTGAAACGCGGGCGGGCGCCGGGATCGGCTTCGACGACGATGCCTACCGCACGGCGGGCGCGAAGGTGGTCGATTCCGCGGACGACGTTTTCGCGGCGGCGGAGATGATCGTGAAAGTGAAGGAACCGCAACCGGAAGAGTGTGCCAAGCTTCGCCAAGGCCAGGTTCTTTTCACCTATCTGCACCTTGCCGCGGACCGGGAACTCACGGAACAGTTGCTCGCCAGTGGATGTGTCGGAATTGCCTATGAGACGGTGACCGGCAGACATCGCCGATTGCCTCTGCTCGCTCCGATGAGCGAAGTCGCCGGCCGGATGAGCATTCAAGTCGGTGCCCACTACCTCGAAAAGGAGAGCGGGGGCGCGGGTGTGTTGCTGGGCGGTGTGCCGGGTGTGCAAGCGGGCCGTGTCTGCGTCATTGGCGGCGGCGTATCCGGTATCAATGCGGCGCGGATGGCGATGGGGCTGGAAGCCAAAGTCACCGTGCTGGAACGGTCGCTTAGCCGGCTTGACGAACTCGACATGCGGTTCGGCGGTCAGCTCAACACGGTTTATTCGACCGTCGATGCTATTGAACAGCTTGTCTGCACTGCCGATCTGGTCGTTGGGGCGGTGCTGTTGCCGGGCGCCGCCGCGCCGAAACTCGTGACGGATGAGATGGTGCGCCAGATGCAACCGGGAGCGGTCATGGTGGATATCGCGATCGACCAGGGTGGCTGTTTCGAGACCTCGCGTCCGACGACCCATGCCGACCCGGTCTACAAGGTGCATGACGTCGTTCACTACTGTGTCACGAATATGCCCGGCGCCGTCGCCCGGACGTCGACACAGGCGCTGAACAACGCGACCTTGCCGTATGTCCTGCGGCTGGCGAATGATGGGTACCGTCAGGCGCTGTCCGACGATCCGAATTTCCTGGAAGGACTCAATATCCACGAGGGCAAGGTTACCTACGAAGCCGTCGCGGAGGATTTGGGTCTGGACTATACGCCCGCGGAAGAAGCCTTGAGGCTGTGACGCTTGCGCCGGCTTTGGCCGGTCTGAAGGTCTTCCAGTTGACGGAAAGCTTTCGCCGACATTCCATTGAACTGTAGGCCGAATTCGTCATTGGCGCTGGCCCGGACAATCGTCGCGTTTAGGGAAAGCGTACCGCCGGTGGGAATGTCGATCTCGACGAGAACCTTGTCCTCGATCTCCAAATCGGCGTCGAATGCGATAATCGCCATGCCGCCGAAACTAATGTCCTTTACCGTCACCGCATCGCCGTCGACGCGGGCGTTCAGGTCTACCGTCAAGCGCCTGTCCTTGCGCTTGTTGATCAAGGTATAGCCGCGAAGTTTATACTCCACTGTTATCGCCTTTTCGCACCATCTATATTGCCCGCACTCGTGAGACTGGCGGATTGTTCAAGGGCAATGCCGTTAACCCTAACACTCTACCGGTTGGGCATGTTCGACGCTGTGATGGTCGTCGCACCCGAGGGAAAAACATGGTTTTTAGCTCGTAATGAGTGTGGTGGCGGAAACGCCCGGAAAGCGTGGGTTTCGGCTGCCGCCGGAATGGGCGCCGCATGACCGGTGCTGGATGGCCTGGCCCTGCCGGACGGCCCTTTGGGGCGAGGGCCTGAGCGCTGCTACGGATGCCTTTGCGGCGGTCGCGAGGGCGATTGTCCGGTTCGAGCCGGTGACAATGGTCGCGCCGCCAGATCGGGCCGCGGAAGCGCGGGGTTGTTGTGGCCCGGACGTGACCGTCGAGGTCTTGCCGCTGGACGATTCCTGGATGCGGGATATCGGGCCGACTTTCCTGTGCAATGACGAAGGAGGTATCGCGGGCGTTGCTTGGCGATTCAACGCCTGGGGCGAAAAATACCCGGCCTATACCGAAGATGCCGCGCTTGCGGGCCGTTTGCTCGATCGCCTGAGTGTCGAGCGCTACGACGCGCCTTGCGTGCTGGAAGGGGGCGCAATTCATGGCGATGGTGAGGGAACGCTTATCGTCACGGAAAGCGTCCTCCTGAATCCCAATCGAGGTGGTCCGGACACACGTGCGGAGATGGAAGCGGTCCTGGCGGATTGGCTCGGCATCCGGAAAGTCATTTGGTTGCCGGCAGGGCTGACGGAGGATGAAACCGACGGCCATGTCGATAACGTGGCCTGCTTCACCGGACCGGGTGCCGTGTTGGCGTTGGTTGCGCCGTCATCGGACGATCCGAATTACGAGGTCTTGCAGCGGAATTTAGCGGTGTTGGAGGCCGAGACCGACGCATCGGGCCGGCGTTTGACGGTAACGACGATCGAACAGCCGACCTTGCGCGACGATACGGGCCAGCCTCTGGCGGCATCCTACATCAATTTCTACGTGGCCAACGGAGGGATCGTAATGCCGAAATTCTCGATCGATCACGACGATACGGCGGCGGCCGCCGTGCAGGCGGCTTTTCCGGGGCGCGCCTTGGTTCAAGTCGACGCGCGGGCCATCGTGCGGGGCGGCGGCGGCATCCACTGCATCACGCAACAGCAGCCGGCAGTCTCATGCGCCAAGTAACGCTTGCGGCGACGCAGATGGCTTGCGGCTGGGACCGGGACGCCAATCTTGCAGCCGCCCAGGAAATGGTGCGCCGTGCGGCGGGACACGGTGCGAATGTCGTTCTGTTGCAGGAATTGTTCGAGACGCCGTATTTCTGCCCGGATCAGAAAAGGGAGAATTTCGATCTGGCCCGGCCGTTCGACGGAAATCCCATGATCGCCGCCATGTCCCGGCTTGCGGCGGAATTGCAGGTCGTCCTGCCGGTCAGTTTCTTCGAGCGCGCGGGGGACGCGTATTTCAACACGCTCGCGGTCATCGACGCGGACGGTGCGGTCTTGGGCACCTACCGAAAGAGTCATATCCCCGAAGGGCCGGGCTATGAGGAAAAGTTCTACTTCACGCCGGGCGACACCGGATTTCGGGTGTGGGGGACGAAGTTCGGGATCGTCGGAGCGGCGGTCTGCTGGGATCAGTGGTTTCCCGAATGTGCCCGCGCGATGGTCCTGGAGGGAGCCGAACTGCTGGTTTATCCGTCCGCGATCGGCAATGAGCCGCAAGAACCGGCGTTGCAGTCGCGCCGCCATTGGCAAAGGGTCATGCAGGGACATGCCGCCGCCAATATGGTGCCGGTCGTCGCGTCGAACCGCGTCGGGACGGAAGCACATGATGCCGCGACGATGACGTTTTACGGTTCGTCTTTCGTCGCGGGGCCGCAGGGCGAGATTATCGCGGAGGCGTCCTGCGATCAGGCGGAATTCGTTACGGCAACGGTCGATCTCGAGGAGATCGCGACGCAACGGCGGTCCTGGGGATTATTCCGCGATCGCCGGCCGGACCTGTACGGCGCGTTGGTCGAGCCGTCCGTTAAGCCGGAGTAGATTCGGCTATTCCGCCGCGCGTGGCGATTCCGCGTCGCTCCATTCCTCGACATAGTCGGCGGCGTCCGGACGGCGTTTCGGCCGCGGCTCGGATTCCGGCGTACCGAAATACAGGAAGCCGATGATCTCGTCCTTGGCCTTCAGGCCGAGCGCTTCCTTGACCAACGGATCGTGTGCGTTGGCCCCGGTCAGCATGATACCGGCATACCCCATCGCGTGGGCCGCGTTCATCATGTTCTGGGCCGCCGCGCCGCAGGTGACGATCTGTTCGACCACCGGCACTTTCGGATGGTCTTCGACGACCTCGGCGCAGACCGTGACGATCAAGGGCGACCGGAGCGGGCGATTCAACTCTTTCTGGCGGGCTTCGGCGTCGGCCAGCGGATCACGGCGGCAGAGTGCGGCGGCGAAGACCTCGCCCAGCCGCTTGCGGGCATCGCCGCGGATGATGACGAAACGCCACGGCCGCAAAGACGCATGGTCCGGCGCCCGCATGGCGGTATCCAGGATCGTCTGCAGGTCCTCGCCGTCCGGCGCGGGATCTCCCAGCATGCGGGCGGGCACGGAATTACGGGTGAGAATGGCGTCGAGAGCTTTCATTGGTGTGTTCTTCGCTGTCCTAATCGCAGTTGCGACTCATTATTACAGGAAAACGGATTACAGGAAACGGTAGGGCGGTGCGACGACCTCGATCCGGCCGCGTCCGTCGAATATGCCGATCAATAGGAAACCGGCGATAAATCCGCCGAGATGCGCTTCCCAGGCGATCCCGCCATATTCCTCTGCCAGGAAAATCGGGAAAACCCCGAAGCCGATATTGAGGGCAAGCCAGATCACGACGAAGGAAATCACGGTCGATCGCCGCCAGAAAGGCAGGGCGCTGCCGCTGCGCGGGGGCCAGATGCTCACCCGGGCGGCCGCGCCGACCATGCCGGAGATTGCACCGGATGCGCCAAGCAGAAGCGCGACCTGCGGCGGATAAAGCCACGTCCAAAAGAAGGCCGCGGCGAGACCGCAGAGAAGGTAGAGCAGCAGGAACTGGATCGCGCCCATCCGGCGTCCGACAGCGGAACCGAAGGCCAGTAGGAACGCCATATTGAGGACCAGATGCATCCAATCCGCATGCAGGAACATGTGTCCCACCGCCATGACGAGCAACCCGTCCAAGCCGATCCCGCTTGCGCCGTCGAGGCCGAACCGGGCCGGCATGAAGCCGAAGACCTCGAGGATCGTATTGTCGACTTTCTCAGGCGCAAGCACGCGGACCAGATGCGCAACGACCGTGATGGACGCAAGCCATCGAACGGCCGCAGGGGCATTTAGAACCGGCGCATTGTCATGGGGGGCCAATTATCTGTACCCGATAGCGAAGCCAGTTAGCTATGTAGGCTGTGTAGCGGCGTTCGGCAAGCCACTTGAAGGGGTAGTTGGGAATGTTTTCCGATCTTTAGTGGGTTATTTTTCCGTTGCCGCTGCCGCGTGTGGTTGCCAGAATCGGCGGAAATGCGGAGGTTTCGATGAATTTGGCTGCGTGGCTTACCCGGGCCGGCACATATATGGGCGATCAAGCGGCGCTGGGGTTGGGCGACACGGTAGTAGCCAGCTACAGCGATTTGGCGGACAGAACGGCCCGTCTTGCCGGTGCCATGCGGACCAAACTGGACTTGCGTCCCGGCGATCGGGTGGCGCTCACCATGTCGAATGCCCCGGAATATGTGGAAATCCTGTTCGCGGCCTGGCATGCGGGTCTGGCGGCCGTGCCGGTCAACGCGAAACTGCATCCCAATGAATTTGCCTACATCCTCGGCGATAGCGGTGCCCGGGCCGTCTTTATGTCCAAGGATCTTGCCGGGACCGTATCCGCTCTGCCGGTTGAGACGCTCGATCACCGGATCGAGGTCGGATCGAGTGCGTATGATGCGTTGTTTGCCTCAGATGCCATCGACATTGAGGAGGTCGGCGCGGACGACGTGGCCTGGCTCTTCTATACCAGCGGCACAACCGGGCAGCCTAAGGGCGCGATGTTGACCCATCGGGTGTTGACGGCGATGACGCTGAACTATTTCGCCGATATCGACACCGTGGCGCCCGGCGACTGCATCCTCCATGCGGCGCCGATGAGCCATGGTTCCGGACTCTATCTGCTACCGCATATCGTCCGGGGGGCGTGCAACGTGGTGCCGGAAAGCCGGCATTTCGATCCCTCGGAGATGTATGGCTTGATGGCCCGCTGGCCGGGCATGGCTTTTTTCGCCGCGCCGACCATGGTGAAACGGTTGGTCGATTATGGCGGCGATGCCGATACCGCGCCGTTGAAGACGATCATTTATGGCGGCGGACCCATGTATGTCGCCGATGCCAAGGCGGCGCTGGACCGGTTCGGGCCGAAACTCGTGCAGATCTACGGGCAGGGCGAGAGCCCGATGACGATCACCTTCGTCTCGCGGGAGGTGATTGCCGATCGGTCGCATCCCCGTTGGGAAGAACGTCTCGGCTCGGTCGGCGTCGCGCAGAGTGTCGTACAGGTGCGGGTGGCGGACAGCGACGACATGACACTGCCGCACGGCGAGACCGGTGAAATCCTGGTGCGTGGCGACTCGGTCATGACCGGCTATTGGAATAATCCAGCCGCCACCGAAGCCACGTTAGCCGGAGGGTGGTTGCACACCGGCGACATGGGCGTGATGGACGCGGATGGGTTCCTGACGCTGAAAGACCGATCGAAGGACATGATCATCAGCGGCGGCAGCAACATCTATCCCCGCGAGGTCGAAGAAGCCCTGCTACGCCATCCCGATGTAGCGGAAGTGTCCGTGATCGGCCGGCCCGACCCTGATTGGGGCGAGGTCGTCGTCGCTTATGTTGTGCCGTCCGGCGAGGAACCGGATGTCACGGAACTCGACCGCTACTGTCTGGACTCGATCGCCCGGTTCAAGCGGCCAAAGGATTACCGGATCGTCGACGGCTTGCCGAAAAACAACTACGGCAAGGTTCTGAAGACCGAATTGCGCGAGCGGGACGCGGCCGAGGGAGCGGGCGGTTAGACTGAAATGAACTGACCCAGCCGGACCGCCGTCTGCCCCGGCGATGTGCGGCGTGATGGCATGATAAGGACACAGTCGTCATGCGGCGTGGTGACGGGATCGGCGTCATCGTGGCCGATCACCGTACCCTTCTTCTCGATCACTTCCATCCCGACGAACTCGTCGACGAAGCTGAAGTTGTCGCTCTTGATGGTAATCGGGTCGGTGACGGTGATGAACTTCTGCGGTGGCGGCGTCGGGGCGAGATGTTCCTCAATGAAGACCGGATCCACAACGTCGCAATGCTTCAGGAAACGCAGGGTGGTCTGCATCGCGACATCGGCGCTCGAGCTTTCCCAATGCTGGCCGCATTCGACGAGCAACGCGTTCTTCGGGCTGTCGGGATCGCCAAAACCGCCGTAGTCCCGCATGCGTTTGCCGGCGGCATGGCCCTCGTCGCAGACGACGTATTCCGGAACCTGGACGGCACCGGCGAGTTGGCGGCCTTTCGGCAGCGGGCCCGCGAGCATCAGCGCCGGCGCCTTCGTCTGCATGGAATGGATATCGAGCAGCAGATCCACTGTGTCGATCAGCGGCCGCATCTCGCGGGCGCGGCGCAATTCGGCGCTGTCGCGTGGTCCGTCGAGCACATCGGGCGACCAAAGGCGATTGAAGTCCTCATCCACATACCGCGACATGCCGGGATGGCGCGCGTCGAAATTCAGGAATGCCTGATAGTTCGCGAAGCTCAGTGTAAGCTTGCCGCGCGTAGGCCGGATGTCCTGCTTGAATAGGAAGTCGACGACGATCGCACCGCAGAGTTCGTTGCCATGCGTCACCGCATTGACCATGACATGCGGGCCGGCCACGCCGCTGTCATAGGTCGTTGCATAGTCGATACCGGTGTTGCCGTTCTTGTAGGCGCTGATGTCGGGGGGTGATAATTCGATGGGGTCGGACGTCGGTGCCACGATGGCTATCTCCTTGGTAACGCGATCGGCTTAGCTGTCGCCGCAGACATGGGCGAGCAACCGGTCCATGAATGTCTCACATTTCCGGACCTGGTCGATCGTCACGAACTCGTTGGGCTTGTGGGCTTGGTCGATGCCGCCGGGACCGCACACGACCGTCGGGATACCGGCCCGCTGCTGGAAAAGCCCGGCTTCGGTGCCGAAGGCGACCTTACCGTGGTCGTTCCGTTCGGCCAGTGTCTTTGCAAAGGTTACGACTTCCGCGCCGGGATCCATGTCGAGTCCTGGAATCGAGGACAATTCCTCGATGCTGAACCCTGTCGAGGGGTCGATCGCCTGCATCTCCGGCTCCAGCGTCGCCCGGATATAGGTTTCAACCTCCGCGTATAAGGCCGCGGCATCATGACTGGGGAGATGTCGAAACTCGAAATCGAACTGGCAATCCTTGGGCACGATATTCAGCGCCGTACCGCCGTGAACGGTCCCCGTATGAACCGTGGTGTGCGGCACGTCGAATTCCTCGTCGAAGGGACCTTCGGCCGCGATGCGGCGCGCCATGTTCTTGAGGAAGGTGATCGTCTCGGCGGCGTATTCGATGGCGTTCACACCGTGCGGCGCCAAACTCGAATGCGCCTCCAGGCCGCGCACATGGGCACGATAGCTGTATTTTCCCTTGTGCGAAATCATGACCTGCATATCGGTCGGTTCGCCGACGATGCACATGGTCGGCGTGACCGGCATGTCGGACAGCATGTCAATCAGGCGGCGTACGCCGATACAGCCGACTTCCTCATCGTAGGAGAAGGCGAAATGAATCGGTGTCTTCAGGCCTTTTTCCAGGAATTTCGGCGCGTAAGCCAGGCACACGGCGACGAAACTCTTCATGTCGCACGTGCCGCGACCGTAAAGGCGGCCATCCTTCTCGACGATCTGGAACGGGTCGGTGTGCCAGTCCTGTCCGTCCACCGGCACCACATCCGTATGGCCCGACAACAGGATGCCGGGCTGGTCCTGCGGCCCGAGCGTGGCGTACAGATTGGCTTTCTGTTTCGCGTCGTCGTAGGTCAGGGTCGAGGATACGCCGAGCTCCTCGAGATAGCTCTGAATGCGATGGATAAGGTCGAGGTTCGAATCGCGGCTGGTTGTGTCGAAGGAAATGAGTTCCTTAATCCAGTCCAGGCTCGCGGGATTCTGTTCGCTCAAGGGTTGGATCTCCGTCAATGTCCCGGCTGGGACGGTCTCGCCAGTTTGGGCCGCGCGCCGCGACAGACCGCCAAGCATAGTCAATCCTGCTGGCGGAACCAGCGATATTCCGGGAAGTGAAACGGTCTGGCCGGGGTCGGCATGTTTTGCGTTGCGAGTCCTCCGCTTTGACCGCAAATTGCGCCGCATGACCGATGACGTTCGTTACGTAAATCCAAGGACGCAGGAGACTTGGCCCATCGAAACGCCGCTATGGCGCGCGCCGGACGATGGGGGATATGTGAACTTGTCGATGGGGCCGGGGATCACGCCGGACGAGATCGACGGCGGCCAACATTCCCTTTGGCGGTATCGCGCCGGGCTTCGGCTTCCCGGACCGCCGCTGCGCAGCCTCGGCGAAGGCTGGACCCCGTTGCTTGAATCGGCATGGGATGATGTGCCGGTCCGGATGAAGGCCGAATTCATGATGCCGTCCGGGTCGTTCAAGGACCGGGGCGTTGCGGTGATGCTGACCTACCTGAAACAGTCCGGCATCACCGACATCTTGGAAGATTCGTCGGGCAACGCCGGGGCATCGGTGGCAACCTATGGTGCCGCGCTCGGCTTCGACTGCCGTATTTTTACCCCCGCGACCGCGCCGGTCGCCAAACGGCATCAGATGGCGGCGATGGGCGCCGATGTGGTGCCCGTCCCCGGGACGCGCGACGACGTGGAGACCGCCGCCTTGGCGGAGGCGGAGACGCGGTTCTACGCGGGGCACAATTATCAGCCCTTTTTCTTGGAAGGGACCAAGACGCTGGCCTTCGAGATATGGGAACAGCTCGGCTTCGACGTGCCCGATCACATCGTCACGCCGTTGGGGCAGGGCAGCAATGTCATGGGCAGCCATATCGGTTTCGAGGAATTGCGCCGTCGGGGCGTTGTCGACCGGCTTCCGCGCGTTCACGGTGTCCAGGCGTTCAATGCCGCACCGTACTATGCCGCCTATGCGGCGGGCTCGGACGAACCCGTTCCGATCGATGCCGCGCCGACGATCGCCGACGGCATCGCGTCGACCAAGCCGGTCCGGCTGAAAGAAGTGCTGGACGCCATCCGGTTGACCGATGGGAAATGTATCGCCGTCACCGAGGAGGAGATCGTTACCGCGCTGCGGCAGTTCACGCAGCGGGGGCATTTCATCGAGCCGACATGCGCTGCGGCGGGAGCCGGACTCAGCAAGCTGATCGCCGACGGAACCGTGAAGGCCGGAGAGACGACCGTGGTCGTCTTAACGGGTTCGGGACTGAAAGCGGTCGACCGGATCGCCGGCGCGCTTGGTCTGGCATCGTGACCGATTGGGCCGGATGCCGGTCAATGGCTACGAAATCGGCCTATTTCGATGAAATTTGTGAGAGTCATCGCTATTGAAAATGGCTACGACTTACGACATGATTTTTCTTAATCAACCGCGGACCGCGCTGGCGAGAGGGGAATTCACTGAAATGCCGGCGGGGTCCACTCCATTTTGCGTGACAGGGAGCTAACAATGATCCGGAAAATGACCCGTTTCAGCGCTGCTTTGGCCGTCGCCGCCGCCGTTTCCACGGGGGCGTGGGCCGAAGAAATCCGCATCGGCATTTATTCGGAACCATCATCGATGGATCCGCATTTCCACAATCTCGGCCCGAACAATGCCTTCATGGCGCAGGTTTTCGGCCGCCTGGTCGAGATGGACCACAAACAGAAATTGCAGCCCGGCCTGGCGGTTTCCTGGAAAACCGTGAATGACACGACCTGGGAGTTCAAGCTCCGCAAAGGCGTCAAATTCACCGATGGGTCGGATTTTAATGCCGACGACGTCATCTTTTCCTTCGACCGCGCGTCGAATTACACCGGTGGTAATTCCAGCTTCCGGACGTATCTGAAGGGCAAGACCTTCAAGAAGATCGACGACCACACGATTCATGTCACGACGCCCGCTCCCTATCCGCTGATGCCGGTCGACATGGCGCAGCCGCATATTATCTCCGATAGTGCGAAGGGTTCCGGCAAGGCCGATGTGAACAAGGGCTTGTCGACGAAGGACTTCAACCAGGGCAAGGCCATGGTCGGTACGGGTCCGTATAAGTTCGTCGAGTGGAAGAAGGGCGACCGCATCGTTCTGGTCCCGAACCCGAATTATTTCGGCACCAAGGCGAAGTGGAGCAAGGTTACGATCAAGCCGATCCCCTCGGCACCGGCTCGCGTCGCCGCGTTGCTCGCGGGTGATGTGGACATGATCGACAACGTTCCGACGACCGACGTGGAACGCCTGAAGAAGAACAAGAAGGTACGCTTGAGTTCCGGCATCTCCAATCGCGTGATCTATCTCCACATGGATCAGTATCGCGACAAGTCGCCGTTCGTGACGGACCGTGACGGCAAACCGATGGCGAAGAACCCGTTGAAGGACGTTCGCGTCCGCAAGGCGATTTCCATGCTGATCAACCGCGATGCGATCGTCGCGCGGGTGATGGAAGGTCTCGCCATCCCGGCCGGACAGCTTCTGCCGGAAGGCTTCTTCGGCGTATCGCCGAACTTGAAACCCGAAAAATTCGACCCCGCCGGCGCCAAGAAGCTGCTGGCCGAGGCTGGTTATCCGAATGGATTCGGGTTGACGATCCACGGGCCTAACAACCGCTACATCAACGATGCCAAGATCGCCGAGGTGGTCGCGCAGATGCTGACGCGCGGCGGCATTCCGACCAAGGTCGTGACCATGCCGAAGAGCGTTTACTTCAAGCGCGCTTCCAAGGGCGGCAAGGACGGCGAGCCGGAGTTCAGCTTCATCTTGGTCGGCTGGGGATCGGGCACCGGCGAAGCGTCATCGGCTTTGAAAGGCCTGCTGACGACGCATGACAAGTCCAAGGGCTTCGGTGCGTCCAATCGTGGCCGGTTCTCCAAGTCGGATTTCGATAAGCTCATCGTCGAGGCATTGGCCACGGTCGACGACCCGAAACGCCAAGGTCTGTTGGCGAAAGCGACCGAAACGGCCATCGGCAAGTATCAGGGCGTCATTCCGCTTCATTACCAGGTCAACACCTGGGCGACGCGGCCTGGCCTCAAATATCGCGCGCGGACCGACGAGCGCACGATTGCCATGGATGTGTTGAAAGAAAAGTAGACACGTACGCAACGGGCGGCCCTTCACGGGCCGCCCGTCGCCATTTCCGCAATCGGGCCGGAGCTAGTCCATGTCCGTTTACATCATTCGTCGGTTGCTGCAGTCCGTGATTGTGGTGATCGCCATGTCGATCATCGTTTTTTCCGGTGTTTACCTGATCGGCGATCCGGTCGACATCCTGATCAGCGATGATGCCGACCAGGAAGACCGCCAGAAGCTTATCGAATCACTCGGATTGGATAAGCCTTTCCACATGCAATACCTGACTTTCGTCGTGCGGGCGCTGCAGGGCGATCTAGGCGATTCCTTTATCTTCGCCGAGCCGGCCTTGCTGCTCATCTTGGACCGCATGCCGGCGACCCTGGAACTTGCGGTGTGCTCCTTGCTGATGGCGATCGTCATCGGTATCCCGCTCGGCATGTGGGCTGGTTTGAAGCCGGATTCCTATTTCAGCAAGAGCGTCATGGCGGGATCGATCCTGGGCTTCAGCTTGCCGTCATTCTGGGTCGGCATCATGTTCATCATGATCTTCGCCGTCATCATGGGATGGCTGCCGTCTGGCGGCCGCGGGGACACGCAGGTGCTCTTGGGCGTAGAGGTCAGTTTCCTATCCTGGGACGGGTTATCCCATCTATTCCTGCCTGCGTTGAATTTGGCATTGCTGAAGATATCGCTGGCCATCCGGCTGACGCGCGCCGGGACGCGCGAGGTAATTCACCAGGACTACATCAAGTTTGCTCGTGCCAAGGGGCTGAGCACGAAGCGGGTGATTCTGGTGCACGTCCTTAAGAACATTCTTATTCCGGTGATCACCGTGATGGGTCTGGAATTCGGATCGTTGATCGCCTTCTCGGTCGTAACGGAGACCGTGTTCTCCTGGCCGGGCATGGGCAAGCTGATCATCGACTCGATCAACCTGCTCGATCGGCCCGTGATCGTGGCCTATCTCATGATCATCGTGTTCATGTTCATCATCATCAATCTGGTGGTCGATGTGATGTATTCGGTACTTGACCCCCGGGTCCGTCTTCAGGATGTGAAATCATGACCGCGGCAACCGAACCAACGGTTCTCGATCCGGCCGAGAAAGAGGCGTCGACGCAGCCGGACCAGACTCCTTTTCGGCGATTCGCGTCCGACTTCGCGGAGAGCAAGGTCGCCGTCGCCGGGTTGATCGTCTTCAGCCTGATCATCTTGATCGCAATATTCGCGCCCTTCATCTCGCCGACCAATCCGTATGACTTGGCGACCGTCGATATTCTCGACAGCCGGCTGGAGCCAGGCCAACAGATGATGAACGGGACGACCGCCTATCTGGGCACCGACGGCTTGGGCCGCGATATGGTAAGCGCCATGTTCTACGGATTGCGCATCAGCCTTGGCGTGGGCGCGGTGAGCGGATTCGTCGCGCTCTGCATCGGCGTGGCCATCGGGCTGATCGCGGCCTACTTCGGCGGCCGCACCGACACGATCATCATGCGGATCGTTGACCTGCAGCTCAGTTTCCCGGCGATCCTGATCGCGCTGGTGTTGCTGGCGACGTTGGGTAAGGGGATCGACAAGATCATCATCGCGCTGATCGTTGTGCAGTGGGCCTACTATGCCCGGACGGTGCGCGGCAGCGCCCTTGTCGAGCGGAACAAGGAGTATATCGAGGCCGCGACATCGCTTGCCCTGTCGCATCGCCGGATCGTCTTCAAGCATCTGTTGCCGAACGTGATGCCGCCGTTGATCGTGGTCGGCACCGTGCAGGTGGCCAGCGCGATCGCGCTGGAGGCGACCTTGTCCTTCCTCGGCATCGGCCTCCCGGTGACCGAACCGTCGCTCGGCCTGCTCATCTCGAACGGTTTCGAATACATGATGAGCGGCAAATACTGGATCAGCATCTATCCCGGGATCGCCTTGCTGATCACGATCGTCAGCATCAACTTGGTCGGTGACCGGTTGCGCGACGTGTTGAACCCGCGTCTGTCGAAATAGGATCGTGTGATGAGCGACGCAATGCCGACGTTACAGGTCGAAGATCTCAAGACGCATTTCTTCACGAAAGGCGGGGTCGCCAAGGCGGTCGACGGTGTCAGCTTCTCCATTCAAAAAGGGGAAGTCATGGGGCTGGTCGGCGAGTCCGGGTCGGGTAAGACCGTGACCGGCTTTTCGATCATCGGGCTGGTCGATCCGCCGGGCGAGGTGGTGTCCGGCCGCATCCTGTTCAACGGCGAGGACTTGGTCACGGCGTCCGAGGAACGCATGCGGCAGCTGCGTGGCAGCCGCGTCGCGATGATCTTCCAGGACCCGATGATGACGCTGAACCCGGTCCTGCGGATCGACACGCAGATGATCGAAGCGGTACAGGCGCATGAAAACGTCGATCGGAAGACGGCGTTCGAACGGTCGCGCGATGCGCTGGGACAGGTTGGTATCCCGTCGCCCGAAGAACGCCTCAAGGCTTATCCGCACCAATTCTCCGGCGGCATGCGTCAACGCGTCTCGATCGCGATCGCCTTGCTGCATCAGCCGGATTTGATCGTTGCCGACGAGCCGACCACCGCGCTGGACGTGACGATCCAGGGTCAAATCCTGTTCGAGGTCCAGAAGCTATGCCGCGAAAAGGGCATGTCGCTGATATGGATTACGCATGATCTGTCGGTCGTTGCCGGACTAGCCGACAAGATTTGCGTGATGTATGCGGGCCATGTGGTCGAAGCCGGGGAAATCTCGGACGTACTCGACGGACCGATGCATCCGTATACACGGGGATTGATTGGGTCGGTGCCGAGCCACAACAAACGGGGTCAACCGTTGGCTCAGATTCCCGGCATGGCGCCGTCTCTATTGGCGATGCCGGGCGGTTGCGCCTTTCATCCACGCTGTCCTCGGGCCGATGGGCGCTGTCAGGAAACCCCCGAGGTGAGTGCGCCGGTCGCCGAGGATCATACGGTCCGGTGCTTCCATCCGCATGTTGAAGGCGCATCATGACCGACACCGTAATCGAACTTGATGGCGTCTCGAAGCGGTTCGAGAAGAAACTCGATATCGCGGAAAAGATCTACAACATGATCGGCGGGAACCTGCGGGAAGAGATCGTGCATGCGGTCGATGCCGTGGACATGCAGGTGAAGGACGGCGAAGTGGTCGGGCTCGTCGGCGAGTCCGGTTGCGGCAAGTCGACGTTGGGCCGAGTGGTTGCGGGCATCCATCCGGCGTCGGACGGGATCGTCCGGTTCCGCGGCAAGGACGTTGCGGCGATGACGCCGACCGAGGAGCGCGAATGGGCGTTGCAGGTCCAGATGATCTTTCAGGACCCGATGTCGTCGCTTAATCCGCGGCTGCGCGTGCGGGACGTCATCGGCGAGGCGCCGCTGTTTCATGGTTTGATCAAACCGGACGAATTGGATGATTACGTCGATGAGATGATGCTGCGGGTCGGTCTCGATCCGTCCTATCGCCGGCGGTATCCGCATCAGTTCTCCGGTGGACAGCGGCAGCGGATCGGCATCGCGCGCGCCCTAGCGGTCCGCCCCGGCTTTCTGGTCTGCGACGAGGCGATTGCCGCGCTCGACGTGTCGATCCAAGCGCAGGTGATCAATCTTTTCAGCACATTGCGCGAAGATCTTGGCCTGACTTATTTGTTCATCAGCCATGATCTGGGCGTCGTCGAGCATCTTTCCGACCGGGTCGTCATCATGTATCTCGGTCGTGTGGTGGAAGTCGCCGACACCGAGGAATTGTTCGAGAAGCCGAACCATCCGTATACCATCGCGCTGTTGGGCGAGGTGCCGCGCATCGACAACCGTGGGCGCCAATTCATGCCGATCAAGGGCGAGATTCCCTCGCCGCTCGAACCGCCGCCGGGGTGCCATTTCCATCCACGTTGCCCGCACGCGACGGAGCGGTGCCGGACCGAGCAGCCGGCCTTGAAAGAAATAGCGCCCGGGCGGATTTCCGCCTGTCATTTGAATGACGACGCTTAGGGCAAATGGGGCGCGAAGCGCGTCCGATGCGGCCAATCTGCCTGGCGTCTTGCAGTTCCAGCCGGCGTCGGAACCGGCAGTCCCGGTGGTTTTCGATTCGCCGCACAGCGGTACCGAATATCCTTTGGACTTCAATCATGTCGTTCCGGTCGAGAAGCTGCGTAAGGCCGAGGACATGTATGTCGATGAGCTGTTCGCCAGTGCGCCCCGGTACGGAGCCAGCTTGATCGCGGCGCTTTTCCCGCGCAGCTATATCGACCCGAACCGGTCGCTCGACGATCTTGACCCTGAACTACTGGCCGATTCCTGGCCGGAGCCGGTCCGTCCGGGTGAGAAGGCGCGGCTCGGCCATGGATTGGTCTGGCGTCTCTGCCCGCCCGATATGAACCTCTACGCCGGCAAGCTCGCGTCCGATGATGTGCGCCGGCGGATCGACGATTATTGGAGGCCGTATCACGACCAGCTTCTTCACGTTTTGAACGATATGCACCGCCGTTTCGATTCCGTTTGGCACGTCAACTGCCACTCGATGCCATCCTTGACGCGCGGGTCGTTCCTGAACGGCAGCGGACAGGTCGATTTCGTTCTCGGCGACCGCGACGGCACCACCTCATCGCCGGATTTCGTGCATTTCGTACGCGATACCTTGCGCGAGTTCGGGTATTCCGTTCGGGTCAACGACCCCTATAAGGGTGTGGAATTGGTGCGTGCCTACTCGAATCCACCGGGCGGCCGTCATAGCCTGCAGGTGGAGATCAACCGGGCGCTCTATATGAATGAATCGACATTCGAGCGGTTGCCGCAATTCGACGATCTAAGGGCAAATATCGACCGGCTTATCGCCGTGGTTTGCGATTATGCCCGCGACCGTACCGCCTGAACCGCGCGGCATTTCTACGGCGTAAACTGTTCCTTGATAATCCGCTCTTCCAAGTCGTGTTCCGGATCGAACAGCAGTTTGACCAGGGTCGTGGGGTCCTGGGTGACGTCGATCCGCACGACATCGCGGATTTCGGTGTAATCGGCGCAGGCGCTGACCGGCCGTTTGTCGGCTTCGAGAATTTCGAAGGTCACCTTGGCGGATTGTTGCAACAGCGCGCCGCGCCAGCGCCGGGGCCGGAATGCGCTGATCGGGGTCAGGCACAGAATCTCGGATCCGATCGGTACGATCGGGCCATGCGCCGACAGATTGTAGGCCGTGCTGCCCGCCGGCGTAGAGACGAGCGCGCCATCGCAGATCAATTCATCGAGACGGACGACATCGTTGACCAGGATACGCACTTTCGCGGCCTGTTGCGTCTGACGCAGAATCGAGACTTCGTTGATGGCGGGGGCGGTCTCTATCTTGCCTTCGGCGGTTTCCGCCGTCATCAGAAGGGGCTTCAGGCTCACCGGCTCGGCCCGGTTCAACCGTTCGACCAGTTCGTCCGGCTCGTATTCGTTCATCAGGAACCCAACCGACCCCCGATTCATGCCATAGAACGCCACATGCTCGCCCTTGTGTTCATGCAGGGTGTGGAGCATAAATCCGTCGCCACCCAAGGTGACGATAATGTCGGCGTCGTCAGGATCGACATGGTCGTAGCGCGCCTCCAGGTCTTTTTTAGCCTGAACAGCTTCGGAATTTTCGGCGGCGACGAATGCGATCTTCTTGTTCTTCATTGGAAAACCCGTATGGACAATGCCGGACAGGGCGGCTCAGTATAGCTATGGCACATCGTTGCGCCAGTCGCGACGATGGAATTATTTCGACGGAGAGAGATTCGATGCGAATTGCGAATAGCGGACGGTGGGCGGTGGCGGCGGTGTTTGCGACGATGGTCGCCGGCTCGGCGGCCTTGGGCGCCGACCGGCACGCGAACTACTACTATCCCAAGCCCGCGGCGACCGAAACCTATAAGGCGCGCGCCGAGAGGCTGCCGGAGGCGAGCCGGCGCAGTCGCATCGCCTTCGTTACGCATGTGATGAACGAGATGATCCGCAAGAATCCATATCCGCCGCCCTATGCGATCTTTGCGAAAGGCGCCGAGGCGGAGAAACTGATCATCGTCGGGTTGACCGGCGACAGCTACGATTCATTGTATCGCATGCGGGCGTTGCTGGCGGTATTGACCGCCGTCGCGCGGGCGACCCCGCTGTTCAAGGAAGAACGGGTGGAGGACTACTTCACCTTCCTCGACCTCTGCAAGATGCTCGGGTTCCAGTTGCTGACGGTCAGCGACGGCAAGAAGTTCGCCCATCAGATCAAGATCGAATAGCGAGGAATCCGCGGTATGGCGCAGCATGAAGCCGTTCTGTTTGCCAATGAGGCGTTCTATCTCGCCTTCCAGGGACGAGACGTCGATGGGATGAGCGACCTTTGGGCCGAAGATGCGGCGGTGTCCTGTATCCATCCGGGCTGGCATGCGCTGCATGGCCGGGACGAGATCATGGAGAGCTGGGAATCGATCTTGGCGAATGACGGCTCGCCGGATATCCGCTGCCGGGACCCGCGCGCATCGGTCTACGGGGAGACGGCGACCGTGATCTGCTTCGAGGAGATCGGCGGCGATTACCTCATCGCGACCAATGTGTTTCACCGGGAAGCGGGCCGTTGGCGGATGGTCCATCACCAGGCGGCGCCCACGAACGGCGCGCCGACGGACGATCCCGCCACCGATCCGAAAACCGTGAACTAGCCGCTCGCGGATCAGAGTTCTTCTTCGAAATGGTCTTCGATCCGCGGGTCGAGCCCGGCGACATTCGGTGATGTCAGCGAGGTTTGCGGCATCGCGACGAAGTCGGTCTGCTGGTCTTCCGGCAATGGCGCGCGGCGCGTCATGCGGAATAGGGTGAACACGGCCAGGATCACGTATACGCATGCGCCGAACGCGAACAGCCCGCCGGGTCCGATGGACTCCATAGTGAGGGAGGCGGCGATCGGGCCAATACTTGCGCCAATGGCGAAGAAAAGCAGCAAGCCGGCATGCAGGGCGACGGTTTGTTCCGGCTTCGCATGGTCATTGGCGTGGGTCATCGCGATCGGATAGATCGTCGCGCTCAACCCGCCGACCAGCGCGGAAAGCGCCAACAACGTCGCCAATGTCGGATACCCGGAAGTCGTGATGAAGGTCATGCCGACACAGGATGCGGCGGTGATCAGGGCCACGCTGAACAGGACCGTGCGCCGGTCAAACCGATCGGAAAGCCTGCCGATGGGAATCTGCAGAACCAGGCTGCCGGCCAAAAAGACGGCCATGAAGAAGGATACCTGGCTCAGCGTCATGCCGAGCCCGTCAGCGAACACCGGGCCCAGTCCGAGCAGCGATGAGTTTGTGGCGCCCGCGCCGACCGCGCCGACGACGCCGACCGGGGAGAGACGATAGAGCGCCTTCAGGCCGAGTGGTTCCGATCCGATCCCTTCCGGCGCCTTGATACGGGCCAGCGCGATCGGGATCAGGCAGACGGCGTATAGCGCGGCGACCAGCATGAACATACGGTCGCCGGCCGGGTCGCCGAGCATGATGAGCAACTGGCCGACCCCGAATCCGCCCTTGTTGACGATCATATAGACCGCGAAGACCTTACCTTTATCCTCGGCGGGAGCCGCGCCGGCGAGCCAGCTTTCGCCGACCATGAAGACGGCGGCGGTGGAGTAGCCGAAGATGAGGCGCAGCAGCACCCAGGCGACTGGATCGACGGCGACGGGAAAGCAGAGGCAGCAAACGGCCAAGGCGGCCGCGAATCCGGCAAAGACCCGGATATGGCCGACCGCGTCGATGAGCCGGGTGCTGGTCAGGCAGGCCGCCGCGAAGCCGATCGAGTGCGCGGCGACGACGATCCCGATGGCGGCGGCCGAAAAGTCCTCATGCGTCATCCGCAGTGCGGTCAACGTCCCGAACAAGCCGTTTCCCAACAGCAGGAAACCCATACCGAATAGTACGGCGCCGAGGGCGCCCACGACCTTCACCATGACCTTGCTCACGGCCGGTTTGACGACACGCCGTCCCGTACACCCGCTGCCGGATGGCGTCTATTGCATTTACTGCATGCCTGTCAGGCGGTTTTGGCAGGTCAGGTCGCCGCGTCCTTGGGGAGTGGTCAAATACCCCTTCAGGCATCATATTATGCGCTATGGAAGAGTTTCTCTTACAGCCGAATCCAACCGATCCGCGGCTGACCGAGCGGTTGTCCGGCATCGATCAGGACGGTGGCGCGGTCGACACGTCGGTCGTCGTCGAGCGACCGCTGACCCTGTTCCTGAACAATCGCGAGATCGTGACGATGATGACGATCTGCGACTATCCGCAGTATCTCGCGGTCGGTTACCTGGTGAATCAGAATATGCTGCAGGCCGACGACGAGATTACCGGCATCGACTATGAGGAGGATATCGAGACGGTCGTTGTCCGCACCAAGTCCGAGACGGATTTCGAGGATAAGCTGCGCCGGAAGACCCTGACATCCGGTTGCGCCCAAGGCACCGTCTTCGGCGATCTGATGGAGCGGTTCGACGAGATCGACCTGCCGGAAGATGCGGAAATCCGAACGTCCTGGCTCTATACGCTGACGCGGAAGATCAATACCTGCCCGAGCCTCTATCTCGAGGCGGGCGCCATCCACGGCTGTGTCCTGTGCGAGGAAGACCGGCCGCTTCTATATATGGAAGATGTGGGCCGCCACAATGCGGTGGACAAAATCGCCGGGTATATGCGGCTGCACGATATTTCGGCCGTTGGAAAGAGTTTCTACACCACTGGCCGTTTAACCTCGGAGATGGTGATCAAAACCGTACAGATGGGGGTTCCCATCCTGGCCTCGCGTTCCGGCTTCACCGCCTGGGGCGTGGAACTGGCCCGCAAGGCGGGGTTGACGCTGATCGGGCGGGCGCGCGGGAAACGGTTTATCGTTCTCTCGGGCGAGGATCGCATCGTTTACGACGAGGATCCGAGCAACGTGCCCGATGAATCGAAACGGACGCAACGCAAGGCCAGCCTTGACGAAAACGCAGCCTGACGAATTGCCTGTCCTGACCCGGACCGCGCCGGTGGATGAGCGGCCCGCGGTGAGGGAGGAATCGCGCGACATTCTCGACGCGATCGACGCGGCAATGGAGGAACACGCGGACTGGCTCCGCAAGTGGCATCGCGCGGTGGTGTGCGGGCTGCCGCCTGCGCGCGAGGTCGTCTCGAAGCATGCGCACTATCTGGGCCGCTTCGGCAGTTGGTTCGATATCCATGCATCGCGCAACCTGCTGGATCAGCCGGTTTTCCAGGAACTCTGGTCGGCGCATGTGGAAAAGCACGAGCGCGGCCGCAGCCTTGCGCTCAAGGCCATCGACGGGGAACCGCTACCGGCGCGCGACTACGACGCCTTCATGGAGAAAGTCGACCGGTTCAGCGCGATTGCCCGGCGCATCCGCGACGCTTTCCAACGGGCGGTCTTCGATCTCGACCCGCTGACCGGCGTGCATAACCGCCGCAGCATGATCACCGAACTGAGCCGAGAACGCGACCGGTCCCTCCGTACGGCGTCGCCGTTCTGTATCGGGCTTTGCGATATCGACCACTTCAAATCGGTCAATGACCGGTTCGGACACGGTATTGGCGACGTCGTATTGCTATCCGCGGTCGGTCGCCTGATCGCGAACCTTCGGCCGTATGACAGCATTTACCGTTACGGCGGCGAGGAATTCCTGTTGGCGCTTCCGAATACCGACCACGAGACGGCCCGGTCGATTGCCGAACGGCTGCGCCGCGCGTTGAGCAAAACGCCGATTTCCGCAAGTGAAGAGGTGTCGTTGCCGATAACCGCGTCCTTCGGTCTGTGCATGGTCGACGGTTCCGTCTCGTTGGAGGAAACGATCGAGCGTGCGGACCGTGCCCTTTACCGGGCGAAGGACGAGGGGCGGGACCGGGTGGTCCTCTGGATGGACGGCATGGCGGGCGAGCCCCAGGATGACTGAACCGGTTGCCGGCGTTTTGCTTGCGGGCGGTCTGGCCCGACGGATGGGCGGCGGCGACAAGTGTCTGCGGATGCTTGGCGGCGAGACGATCCTCGATCGAATAATCGGCCGGGTGCGTCCGCAGGTGGATGCGTTGGTCCTGAACGCCAACGGCGATGCATCACGGTTCGCGGCGACCGGCCTGCCGGTGGCACCGGATACGATCGAAGGGTTCGCCGGGCCGTTGGCCGGTGTTCTGGCCGGAATGGACTGGGCGCGGGAAAACGCTCCCGAATGCACGTGGCTGGTCAGCATTCCGACCGATGCACCTTTCCTGCCGTTGGATCTCGTCGCGCGGTTGCAGGCGGCGCTGCAGGAGGATGGGGCCGAGATGGTTTGTGCGGCTTCCGGCGGTCGCGCGCATCCCGTCGTCGGGCTCTGGCCGGTGGCGCTCGCGGGCGCATTGCGGCGGGCTATGGTCGAAGAGGATATCCGTAAAGTCGATGTTTGGACCGGGCGATATCGTTTGACCACCGTCGAATTCTCCACCGATCCGTATGATCCGTTCTTCAACGCAAACCGCCCCGCCGATCTGGAAGCGGCGGAGCGGTTATTGGCCGGGCGGAGCTGATCGGGAGGGAACAGCGGCCGGCTTGGTCAGCGGATCGACTTTGCGGTCGCGCGGCTGAACGGTCCCGCTGTCCAGAGACGCCGCAACCCGCTGCGAATTGCCGCGCTGCGCTCGATTTGGGCGCGGCGAAGGGCATCCTCGATGTCGATATCCTGTGCCGTTCCATAAGCGTGAAAGTCTGAGCCGGCCATTGTCCTTCTCCTTTTTTGGATGGTTGATCGGCGCTGGGCGCCAAGCATGCGACATACATAATTCATTCCAATTTGATGTTAAATACGCTATTCAGAACATGATTTTTGAATTTATGGAATTAATGAGGCGGCGATGGATCGATCGGACGAAATGTCGATTTATGTCGAAGTGGTCAATAAAGGTGGCTTTTCGGCTGCGGCGCCGGGATTGCGGCTCACACCGTCGGCCGTCAGCAAGAAGATCGCCCGGCTCGAGGATCGTCTCGGCGTCCGTCTGCTAAACCGGACGACCCGCCAGCTCAGCGTGACCGAGGAAGGCGAGGCCTTTTTCCAGCGCTGCAAGCGTATTCTGGCGGATATCGAGGAGGCCGAGGCCGAAGTCGCCAGCGTGCGCGCGGAGCCGCGTGGCACGCTCCGGGTCAATTCCGCGATTCATTTCGGTCTGCACCACTTGGTCCCCCTGTTGCCGGCATTCTTCGAACTGTATCCGAAGGTCGAGGTGGAGCTTACGTTGGACGACCGAATGGCCGATATCGTCGAGGACGGGATCGACGTGGCGATTCGCGCCGGTTTTCTTGAGGATTCGAGCCTGGTCGCGCGGCGGTTGGGGGGTAACGATCGGGTTGTCGTCGCGTCCCCGTCCTATCTGGAACGGTATGGCGAGCCGACCGACCCGGAGGCGTTGGAAGGGCATAATTGCCTGCGATACACCGAGATGGAGATGTTGAACCATTGGGAATTCGTCATGCCCGATGGTGCGCGCAAGGTAATCCACGTAACGGGAAATTTTTCGGTCAGTACGGGCGAGGCCATTCGTGAAGCGGCGATTGCCGGCATCGGCATCGCCCGGTTGGCGACATTCTCTGTCGGCTCCGCGATAGGCGACGGCACGCTTCGCCATATTCTTCAGGATCACACCCAGGACGGCGGGAACGTGTTCGCGGTCTATCCGCACCGGCGTCATCTATCGTCGAAAGTCCGGGTCTTCGTCGACTTCCTGGCCGACCGGATCGGCCCAGCGGCGCCTTGGGATGCCCAGCCGGACGCCTAGCCCGCCTCGAACTGCAATGTCGCGAATCTGCCGTGCGGCCGCAGGGACTTCACCGTGCCGCCTTCGGCGGTGACCCGCGCACAGGCATCCGGGTCGCTCGCTATGAATCCGGATACCGCGTTGACCCCGACGCAAGCCAGTGCGCTGGAAAGCGGCGTGCCCGGGCCGACCAGTACGGCGAACCCGTCGCCCAATTTCGACAGGATCTGCGCCAGCGAACCGTTGGCCAAGGCAGAGGCGGTTATTGCGACATAGGCGGCATCGGGCAGCAGGGCATCGAGATCGTCTTCGCCGAACTCACCGGGTTCCGGTTCACGCTCTACGACCGCCGCGTTCGGCAGCCGTTTCTGGAGACCGGGGAATCGTCCGATGATCACCGTCCGCCGCCCCTCGTCTTGCAGCAGGTCCAATCCGTTCTCGCGGCTTGCCTTCAGATCGAACCGGTTCCAATGTGCATTGACGGCGGCAACGCCGATCGCGCGCTCGAATATGTTCTCCGACCGCCAAAGTGCCGCGAGGTCGGCCAATTTCCTGCCGCTATAGCCACCGGGGTTGGGTAATCCATAGCAGCCGGCGGTTCCACGGGCGGGCGTATGGGCGAGTCCGGCACCGTCAGGACCTTGCACGAAGGTCCAATTCAATCCGATGACGACACGCTCCGCGCTGCCGGTTACGCCGGCGGCCAATCGGTCGTGCAGCATCATGTCGGTAACCAAGCCGTTTCCGGCCCATTCGTTTTTCGTAATCTTGGCGTCTGGCATGTCGTGCCTTACAGGCGGTTGTTGCGCTGCCGTAGGCTGGATTAGGACGGCGATCACGCCTTACTTGTCATTTTTCCGGCGTCTTTAAAATTCACCGTTGCGCGACTAACGATCACAGACCGGTATTCTTCAATCCACAATTGCTTCGGAACGCCTGCGGGAACGAACCTCCGGGCAGAAGGCCTTGGGCCGTCGCAAAGGATGCGCTAGGTTGCGTGCCTGCGAATTGGTTCCGAAAACCGAAAAAAGACTAGACCTGATGAAACCGAATGTCGACCGGCGCATCGCCGAACTCCTGTGCTCGAGAATCTGCCATGAACTGGTCGCGGGTATCGCGGCAATCAACAACGGTGTTGAATTGATCAGCGAAATCGATTCGTCGATGTTCGATGAAGCGATGGGGCTGATCGGCGGCAGCGCGAAACAAGCAAGCGCCCGTGTTCAGTATTACCGTATGGCGTATGGGTTTGCCGGGCATGACGCGTTGCAGAGCATGTCGGCGATCCGCGAGCTCGCGGAAGGCCTGGTGGAATCCGAGGAACGGTTTGATGTGTCCTTGCCCGATGCCGCGACCGTTGGGGATTTGCAGTCGGGCACCGGCAAACTGATTCTCAATCTGATCGTCTTCGCCATGGACTGTCTGCCGCGCGGCGGGAAGATTACTGCCGATGTCCGCCTCGTGGAGGGGCGGTCTTGCATCATCGTCATGGGGGAAGGGCAGGAAGCGCGCCTCTCGGACCGGTGTGCGGCGGCGATCGCCCCCGACGTGTCCGAGGACGACGTTACTGCCTTGAACGTACATGCTTATTTCACGGCAGCCTTGGCGGCCGAAATGGGCGACGGTCTCGTTACCGATATCTCCGGCACCACCGCGACGCTCCGCGTTCCGGTTTAGGGCTTGTCGCGCAAAGCGCCCTGATTCCAGGCAGTTTACTGCTTCTTAAAGAATTTTCGCCAAATTATCCCCACAGAATAGTGGTTAACCACCGGCCGGCCCTATAGGCGGCTGCGTCGTGGAACAGGGGATATTCGATCGTGGATGACTTACTTCAGGAATTTTTGACCGAGACGGCCGAGAATATGGACGTGCTCGACGTCGAGCTGGTGAAGCTTGAGCAGAACCCGAATGACCCGGAGCTCTTGAGCAATATTTTCCGGTTGGTGCATACGATCAAAGGCACTTGCGGGTTTCTCGGTCTGCCGCGGTTGGAATCGGTTGCGCATGCCGGTGAAAACGTTTTGGGCAAGGTCCGTGATGGTGTTCTGACGGTAACCCCTGATGCCGTATCACTCGTTCTTGGATCGCTGGATCGCATTAAGGAACTGTTGACCGCACTTGAGGAAACCGGATCGGAGCCTGACGGCAGCGATTCCGATTTGATCGATCAGTTGAATGCTTTCGCCGAAGGCGGCAATGCTGCCCCGGCCGAGCCCGAACCGGCGGCCGAGGCCGAAGCGGACGCCGAGGGTGGCGATGCATCGGATAGCGATGCGTTGCAGGCGGCGTTCGATGCCGCCGAATATAAAGGGCCGGGCGCCGTCGTGAATGCGGACGAAAGTGCTGCCGCAGACGACAAACCAGCGGAGAAGGAAGCGGAGGCTTCGAAGGAAAAGGCCGACGCACCGAGTGCTTCGGTGCCGGCGAAGGCGGACAACGCCGCGGCGGCCGCTTCTTCCGGCGGAGCGCCGAAAGGCCCGTCCGTTGCGAACCAGTCGATCCGCGTGAATGTCGACGTGCTCGAAACATTGATGACGATGGTGTCCGAGCTGGTCCTGACGCGGAATCAGCTTCTTCAGCTTTTGCGCCATCAGCAAGACAGCGAGTTCACCGCCCCCTTGCAGCGGCTGTCGCATGTGACGACCGAATTGCAGGAAGGCGTCATGAAGACGCGGATGCAGCCGATCGGCAATGCCTGGGCGAAGTTGCCTCGTATTGTTCGGGATCTATCTCTCGAACTAGACAAGAAGATGGATCTGCAGATGATCGGTGCCGAGACCGAGCTGGATCGGCAGGTCTTGGAACTCATCAAGGATCCGCTGACGCACATGGTCCGCAACTCGGCCGATCATGGCTTGGAGTCGAATGCGGATCGTGTTGCCGCTGGGAAACCCGAAACGGGGACGATCACGCTGAACGCCTTCCATGAAGGCGGTCATATCGTAATCGAGATCAGCGATGACGGCGCGGGGCTGAACAGCGACCGCATCAAAGAAAAAGTCATCAAGAACGGTTTGGCGACCGAGAATGAACTCGAGGCGCTGAACGATCAGCAGATTCATCACTTTATCTTCCGGCCCGGGTTCTCGACGGCCGCGGAAGTCACGGCGGTTTCGGGCCGTGGCGTCGGCATGGACGTGGTGCGCACGAATATCGAAATGATCGGCGGCACCATCGAGCTGAATTCCGAAGAGGGTAAGGGCACGACCTTCACGATCAAGATCCCGCTCACGCTGGCGATCGTTTCCGCGCTGATCATCGAATGTGCCGGCGAACGTTTCGCCGTGCCGCAGATCAGCGTTCTGGAACTCGTGCTTGCGGGCAAGGGGTCAGTTCACAAGATCGAGCGGATTCAAGGCACGCCGGTTCTTCGGTTGCGTAACCGATTGCTGCCGCTGGTGTCGCTGCGCGGTCTGTTGAAGATCGAAGAAACAGAGGAAGCGGCCGACGCCGCCGAAGCCGATATTGGCGAAGAAGAGACCTTTGTCATCGTCACGCAGGTCGGTCAGTCGGTCTTCGGTATCATCGTCGACCGGGTCTATGACACCGAGGAAATCGTGGTCAAGCCGACATCGCCGGTGTTGCGGAACCTTTCGGTGTTTTCCGGTAACACAATTCTCGGAGACGGTAGCGTCATCATGATTCTCGATCCGAACGGTATCGCCGGCGAAGTCGGCGAAGTCGTTGCGGCCGATCATATCGAGGCCGAAGAAGCGCATCAGCAGATTACCAGCGATCAGGATCGCGAAACGCTGTTGTTGTTCAAGGGTGGCGACGATGTACCGAAAGCCGTGCCACTCGCGCTGGTCGCGCGCCTCGAGGAAATCGAGGGCGAGAACATCGAGTTCAGCAATGGCAAGCCGATCACCCAGTATCGCGGCAAGTTGATGCCGCTTATCCCGGTCGCCGACAACATCGAGATCAACGCGGAATCCGGGCGTCAGCCGGTGTTGGTGTTCACGGATGGAGACCGGTCGATGGGTCTGGTCGTCGACGAGATTGTCGATATCATCGAGGATCGTCTGTCGATCGAACTCGGCTCCGAGAAGAAGGGTGTTTTTGGCAGTGCGATCATCTCCGGATCGGCGACGGATATCATCGATACGGGTTTCTTCCTGGCCGAGGCGCACGGCGATTGGTTCGGCAAGGATGGCGTAAGCCATGCTTCGGCCGACGGCGACGGACAGCATCAGGTGCTGTTGGTGGACGACAGCGCGTTCTTCCGGAACCTGCTGACGCCGATGTTGTCGCTCGCCGGGTACAACGTGACGGCCGTTGAAACCGCGGGTGAGGCGCTAGCGATGCGCGAATCCGGTCGCGAGTTCGACATCATCATCAGCGATATCGAAATGCCGGAAATGAACGGTTTCGAATTTGCGAGCGAAATCCGTGAGGACGGAAATTGGTCGGGCGTCCCGTTGGTCGCCCTGTCCTCACGCAGCACGCCGGACGACATGGAGCGTGGCCGCGAAGTCGGATTTACCGATTATGTGGCCAAGTTCGATCGTGAAGGTTTGCTGCAGACGTTGCAGGACACGTTGCGCGTTCCCGCGGGGAATGCGTAAGCGAAGGGCGGGTCGGTTGGTCCGTCTGAAGAGGGGACGATTGCGGGTGTGTTGTTGATAGGCCGCGGTGAAGATTTGGGTCTTCTGGATGGAGGCCGGGTTTTTGCCTCGGGATTTAACAACCGGTTGATCGCGTGGGACGTGGAAAGGAAGTTTCGACATGAAGACCTGCCTTGTAGTTGACGATTCCAAGGTGATTCGGATGGTTGCGCGGAAAATTCTCGAGGAATTGAATTTTTCCGTCGTGGAAGCCGAGGACGGCCGGATGGCATTGGACGCCTGTAAGGTCAGCCTGCCGGATGGGGTTCTGCTGGACTGGAACATGCCGGTGATGGACGGCATCGAGTTTCTGATTGCCTTGCGTGCGTTGCCGGGCGGCGATCAGGTTTCCGTCGTTTTCTGTACGACGGAGAACGATCTGGAGCATATCCAAAAAGCTCTCGCGGCCGGCGCGAACGAATACATCATGAAGCCGTTCGATAGCGAGATCATTCAGACCAAGTTTACGCAGATTGGCTTGATTTGAGTCTCCTCGCAGTCAACGAACAGCAATACGTAAGGCGAACCGAAGTGGCAAAAGCGTCCGGATCGATAAAGGTCATGGTTGTCGATGATTCCGCCGTCATCCGCGGTTTGTTTACGCAGGTGTTGGAAAGCAACGATGAGATCGAAGTCGTCGAATCGGTTGGCGACGGCGCATTGGCGCTGAAGGCGCTTGAGCGCACGAAGGTCGACGTCGTGCTGTTGGATATCGAGATGCCGAATATGGATGGCCTGACGGCATTGCCGCAAATGATCAAGGCGCATCCTGGTCTCACGGTCATCATGGCTTCTTCTTTAACGGAACGAAACGCGGATATCTCGCTGCGTGCGCTGCGGATGGGGGCGACCGACTACGTAACCAAGCCTAGTTCCCGGCAAGCGCTTCGCCAGGCTGACGACTTCAAGCGCGATCTTGTCGAAAAGGTCATTGCGCTGGGCAGCCGCGGCAAGACACCTGCAGCGCGTCCGTCTGTGAAGCCGGTGAATGGGGTCGCCACCGTCGGCGATGCCAAGAGTTCGATCATTCCGCTGCGCGACGCCGGTAAGACGAAGCCGGCCGTTCTGGCGATAGGCAGTTCGACCGGCGGCCCGCAGGCGCTGACGAGTTGTATTAAATCGATCACCGATAATATCACGCTGCCGATCTTGATTACGCAGCATATGCCGCCGACCTTTACGGCCATTTTGGCGACACATTTAGAGCAGGCAAGTGGATGGCCCTGTGCGGAAGCGCAGGATGGCGAAACCGTCGAAGGCGGACGCATTTACGTCGCCCCCGGCGGGATGCATATGCTCGTCGAGTCCGCCGGCCTGAATAAGGTGGTCCGATTGAATGACGATCCGCCCGAGAATTTTTGCAAGCCGGCGGTCGATCCCATGCTGCGAAGCATCGTGCAAGCCTACGGGCCGGCCGTTCTTGTCTTGATATTGACGGGAATGGGCGCGGACGGCTGTGCCGGCAGCAAGGTAGTCGTCGAAGCCGGCGGTACCGTCGTGGCGCAAGACGAAGAATCAAGTGTGGTTTGGGGTATGCCCGGCGCCGTTGCAACAAATGGACTTTGCAACGCCGTCTTACCGCTTCCCGAAATTGGTCCAAAAATTTGTAGACTGGCGGTGTAGGTCAGATGAATACCGCAGATTTCGAATTCCTATCCGCGATCCTGAAACAGCGATCGGGGCTCGTTCTCACCGAAGAGAAAGCATATTTGCTGGAAAGTCGGTTGATGCCTGTTGCTCGGAAATTTGGTTTCGCCGGGCTTCCGGAACTCGTGGCGATGGTCCGGGAGGACCGGCCCGAGGATCTGTTGTGCGATATCACCGAAGCGATGACGACGAATGAATCGCTTTTCTTCCGGGATATGAAGCCCTTTGAGCAGCTGCGAACGCTGGTAGTACCGGAATTGGTTGAAAAGCGGGCCGCTCAACGTACGCTCCGTATCTGGAGCGCGGCGGCGTCGAGTGGTCAGGAACCGTATTCCATCGGCATCCTGTTGAAGGAATTGGGGGACATGTTGGAGGGTTGGGATATCCAAATCCTCGCCACCGACATCTCCGCCGATATGCTCAATCGGGCGCGCGCCGGTCTCTATACGCAGTTTGAGGTGCAGCGCGGATTGCCGATTGCGACGCTGGTGAAATATTTCAAACAGGTCGGAGAGAAATGGCGCCTCGATGCGGGCATTCGCTCGATGGTTAAGTTCAAGGAATTCAATCTGTTGGATGATACCGCGGCGCTGGGTCAGTTCGACATCGTCTTCTGCCGGAACGTGTTGATCTATTTCGATCAGCAAACGAAATCGGAAGTTCTGGGCCGTATCAGCAGTATCATGCCGAACGATGGTGTCCTCTATCTCGGCGGTGCGGAGACCGTGTTGGGCATTACCGACAAGTTCGTACCGATCACCGGTCACCGTGGCATGTATGCCCTTTCCGGCGGCGAACCCGCACTCAAATCAGCATAAGAAACGCGCGCCTCCCGAAAGAGGCGCGCGCTTTAATTAGTAGTCGACCGATCCAAATTGCGATGGTCGAGATGACCGATTAGGCGGCCGACGCTTCCGCCACCTGTTCGGTGTTGTCTTCTTCGGCCGGGACCGGATCGCGCAGGACATAGCCGCGCCCCCAGACCGTTTCGATGTAGTTTTCACCGTTACATGCCGTGCTGAGCTTTTTGCGAAGCTTGCACACGAACACGTCGATGATCTTGAGTTCCGGCTCATCCATGCCGCCATAGAGATGGTTGAGGAACATTTCCTTCGTGAGGGTCGTTCCCTTGCGGAGCGACAGCAACTCCAGAATACCGAATTCCTTGCCGGTTAGGTGAATCGGCTTGCCGCCCACCTCGACCGTATGATCGTCGAGATTGACGCTGATCTTGCCGGTCTTGATGATCGACTTGGCGTGACCCTTGGAGCGTCGGACAATCGCCTGTATGCGGGCAATCAATTCGCGTTTCTCGAACGGTTTGGTCAGATAATCATCCGCGCCAAACCCTAAACCTTTGACTTTATTATCCAATTCACTGAGACCGGATAATATCAGGATCGGCGTGTCCACCCTGGCGTCTCGCAAACGACGAAGCACTTCATACCCGTCGATATCCGGCAACATCAAATCGAGAATGATGATGTCGTAATCATAGATCTTCCCGATCTCCAGACCGTCCTCGCCGAGATCCGTCGTATCGACGACGAAACTTTCGGACTTAAGCATCAAGGCGATGCTCTTGGCCATCGCTTGATCATCTTCAACAAGTAGTACCCGCATAGGTATTCCCCTAAACTACACTAAGACCCCGATGTGGATTACGTAAATTTATATGGTTAATAGTCTAGCAAATCTATTGTAAAAAGCGAAGTACTTTTTAACTGGCATTTTAAGTATTTTGTTTCTATTTTGAAGGCGGGGAGAGTCGACTGGAACAACATGTGAGTTCTGTTCGACGATTTGAAGTATTCGGGGCGAGGAGAGAGGACGCTGCGCACCCTGATCGATGACCTGTCGCGGGTCCGGGATACCCGCGTCCACGGTCGTGTCACAGCCATCATGGGCATGCTGGTCGAGATCGGAGGCGTACAGGCCTACCTCTCGGTCGGAGACCGCTGCGACCTGATCGGACGGTCGGGTGACCGGGTGCCGTGCGAGGTCGTGGGCTTCCGGGACGGCCGCACATTGGCCATGTCCTTCTCGTCCCTGGTCGGTATCGGCTTGGGCGCGACGGTTGAGGTACTTGGCAGCGACGCGGCGGTCTATCCGCATGACGGTTGGTTGGGCCGTATCGTCAATGCCTTTGGCGAGCCGCTCGACGAGGCCGGGCCGTTGACGTCGGGTCCCCGGCGTTACCCGATCCACAACGCGCCGCCGCCGGCGACCAAGCGGCAGCGTGTCGGCGAGAAACTCGATCTGGGCGTCCGAAGCGTCAATACCTTTCTGACCTGCTGCAAGGGACAGCGCCTAGGTATCTTTTCCGGATCGGGTGTCGGGAAGTCGGTCCTGTTGTCGATGCTCGCGCGCTACTGCGCGGCGGATGTGGTCGTAATCGGGTTGGTTGGCGAACGCGGCCGGGAAGTGAAGGAGTTCGTCCAGGAACATCTCGGTCCCGAAGGTCTGGCGCGGAGCGTCGTGGTCGTTGCCACATCCGACGAGTCCGCATTGATGCGGCGTCAGGCCGCCTATTTGACAATGACGGTCGCGGAGCACTTCCGCGATCAAGGCCTTAGCGTTCTATGCCTCATCGACAGCATCACGCGCTTCGCCATGGCGCAACGCGAGATCGGTCTGTCCGCCGGCGAACCGCCTGCCAGCAAAGGATATACACCGACCGTGTTCGCGGAATTGCCGAAACTGCTGGAGCGTGCAGGTCCAGGTACGGACAAGGGGACAATCACCGGGCTGTTCACGGTTTTGGTCGAAGGCGACGATCACAATGAGCCGATCTCCGATGCGGTTCGTGGTATCGTCGATGGCCATGTCGTGCTGGACCGGTCGATCGCGCAACGAAACCGCTATCCCGCCATCAACATTTTGCAGAGCATTTCGCGGACCATGCCGGCCTGCAACACGGCTGCGCAGAACCAACTCGTGGATAAGGCGCGGCAGGTCATGTCGACCTACGACGATATGGCCGAACTCATTCGTCTCGGAGCATACCGGAGCGGCAGCGATCCCGCCGTCGACGAGGCGGTCGCGTTGAACCAGCCGCTCGAGGCCTTCCTGAGTCAGAACATGGATGATCGGACGCCGCTCGATGATGGTTACGCAATGCTGGCCGATATTCTCGGCATGCCATGGGCGCCCGGCGATGCCGAAGACGCCGTTGTGCCATGAAGACCCTCTCAAAGTTGATCCGATATCACCGGTATCTCGTCGATGAGAAACGCCGGGAAGTAAGAGAATTGGAAGAGCGCGCGGTAAACATCGAGCGGTCCATCGATCGCCTGGATGCGCAGATTGTCGCTGAGCGTATCGCGGCGGTTGAGACCGACCTGGGGTCGGCCGACTATGGCGGTTTTGCACAGGCTTCCTTGGTACGCAGGGCGAGCCTGGTTGCTGAATTGAGCGAGGCGGCGGACGCGGTGGAAGAGGCGAGGAGCGGGCTGCTTGACGCATTCGCGGAATTGAAGCGGTATGAAGTCAGTCTGGAGCGAAAGGAAATGCTCGCTCGACAAAACCGGGCGCGTTTGGATCGACTCGAACTGGACGAAGTTTCGTTGAACGGGCACCGCCGCAGCACCGCGGCGCCTTAGAGGCCGTTCGCGCTTCTACCGACCCGACGCCCGCGCGATGATCTGCGGATTGTCCCAGTTGGGTTGTCGGTCTTCGATCAATACGCGATAGGCGCCGGAACCCGGTTGCGTGCCGGTCGCACCGTTTTCGATTTGCACTTGGACCCAACGCGGCACGACCTCGTTGTTGATGTCCTCGATGATCGCGAGGGCCAATTCCTCCGCGGGGGGATCGTCCGAAGCCGTGATGGCTGAAAGGTAGGTTTCGAATGCAACCGGCCGGAGCAAGAGCTTGTCTGGAACATATCGCAGTCGAATAACTCGGCTCGGAGAGGCCGCCGTATCGATTGCAACGAGATAATCCAATCCCATTTTCGGATTGGGTCTGGTTTCCAGAATCTCACGCCGTTCGGGCGGTCCAGCGGTCCGCCGGCCGTTGCCGGAAATGTCGGAAGCTGCGGGCATGCCGTTACACCGATACATCGCTGCGCTGGTCGAGTGTGGATTCGACGGGCGCCGTATCGAAGGACGGTGTCACCCGGAAGGCAAGATTACCGGCGAATCCCATCGCGGACAGCGTGTTGGTGTAAATGCTCCGGATATCGCCTTGCATATTCTGCGGCAGTTCGTTGTGGGTTTTCACAACGAGATCGACTTGATCGCGGCGCGCGAAGCCGTCGAATTGGAAGGCCCCCAACCGGCTCATATTGACTTCAATTACGAAGCGGACGCCCGATTGGCTATCGCTGTCGGCGGTTTCATCGTCACCTTTGTGGAGGTGGAACCGTACCTGTTCCAGGCCGGCGCCCGTGCTGATCGGGATGAAAAAACTGCGCCAATCGGGGCCCGCGGAGTCGCCGGTGAGGCGTTGCATTTGCGATAGCTCGCCGGTTAGCCGGTCCAGGACGTTCGGCGCGCTACGCGACAACAGTCGGTGCGCATCGTCACCCAGTACACGCCGGACGTCGCCGGTCAGAATTGCCGACAGAAAGAACAACATGCCGGGCGCCAGGCGCGGCCCGACGGTGGGAAGCATGACCTCCACCGCCTGCCGGGTCATGCCGGCATCGCCGGATTGGAGGATCGCCATCACTTCACGCAGCGTTTGCCATGGGTCGACGGGGCCGGGAAGTGGATTCCCGCTGGTCCGCAGCGCCGGTTGGAGGGTGAGGAGTTCGAGCGATAACCGGCTGCCGACCGGTAACGGCGATGTCGCTGCGAGGGTGAACTCCGCGCCGTCAACGCTCGCGATCGGATTGCCCGCTGGCGTGTGACCCGTGATCGTGGCGGTCAGGAGCGCATTGCCGCCGGTCGCCACGGCGGGTTGAAGGACGCCTGCCGGCGGCGCAGCGGCGAGAACCCGAAGCGTCAGCGCCGACCCGCTCGGAAACGCCGCCGTAGCGGGCGCGGCCGTTGTCGATCCCGATGCGGCGCTGGAGGATGCGTTGGATTGGGTGTTGCTCGTTGTCGCCTGCGTGGCGGGATTCTCGCGGGTTCCCGTGACAGTGGCTTGCAGGACGCTGCCTTGCGTGATCTGCGTGATGACGGGATTTGCGGCTGCCGGCGCCGCCGCGTTGCCCGTGGGGGCTGCGGTTTGACCCTGTGGTGTCGCGCCGGCGCCGTTTGGCGTGCCGGTTTGCACTTGAATTGTAATTTGCAACGGCGGCCCCGCGTCATTGACTTGTAGCGTCACCGTCGTTCCGACGGGCAAGGGCGTTGGAGATTGAACCGATATTCGGCCTTGGTCGGTTTGCAAGACGAATTGGTTGTTGATGTTCGAAACGACCCGCGCGGATAGCGTCTGTCCCTGTGACAACGCCGGCGTTTCGGAGGTAGGGAGAACTGTCGTGCGGATGGGCGTCGAGGCGGCGGGGGCAACAGGCGCAGCCGGTGACGGTCCGCTCGGCGGGACCGAGTTACTCATTGCGATTCCAAAAGCGGGCGCGCGAGCTTCTCGATGTCGACCGCGGCGTCGCAGTTCGGATGGCGGGTGAGCATGGCCGTTTGATGGCGGATACAGTCCGGCACCTTGCTGTCTCGTCGAATGATGCCGGCAAGCGGCGGTTCGAACTTCAGGAAGCTGCGGCAAGCTTTTGTCAGCGTTTCATAGGTCTTGCGGCCGTGTGCCGTCGACTCGGCCAAGTTTACCACAATTCGGATATCCGCCTTCGGCCGGTCGGCGATTGTCAGTTTGATGAAGGCATAAGCATCGGTCAGCGACGTGGGCTCGTCGGTGACAACCACCAAGGCGACGCCCATGGATGGGGACAATGCCTGTACGGTCCGGTCGACGCCGGCCCCCAGATCGACCAGAACATGATCGTATGATCCGGACATTTCCAGCAATTGATCGCGCAGCGCCGTTAAACGCGGCGGTGGCAAAAGCGCAAGGCTGCCGGAGCCGGACCGGCCGGCAAGGACGGAGAAGCCCGTTTCCTCGACCGGCGTCACGCATTGCTCTAGCGTGCGTTTGCCCGCGATCACGGATCCCAGGTCGCGCTCCGGCAGCAATCCGAGTTGGATGTCCACATTGGCCAGTCCCAAATCGCCGTCGAACAATAGGACTTTCCGGCCGGCGCGCGCGAGCGTATGGGCCAGCGTGATGGCGAACCATGTCTTTCCGACGCCGCCCTTGCCGGACGCGATGGTGATCACATTCCGGCCGGTCGCCGGCATCTGTGCGAGGTTGGTTGCGGGGTTGCTGGCCATGCTCATTTCCAACTCGTTGCTTGGCGATCCGCGTCGCCGAGATTGGGGCGGCGCTCGTTCTGGCTCGTCTGGATGTTGACGTGTTCGAGCAACAATCGCGCCAGTTTGACGGGATTGATCCGGTGAATGCCGTCGACGATTTCCGCGGTGTGGCTCAACTCGCTGAAGGCGGCCTGACTGCCGTCCGCGATCGTCAGGAGGCTGCCGAGGCGGCGCGACATGTCCATGCCGGTGAAGATCAGACGCTGCGGCCCGATGGCCTGAAGGGCGGTAGCGATCTCATGTGCCTCCAAGGCGTCGCGTCCCGCATTGATGGTCAGCACCCGCTCGGCATCGATTGCATCGGCATAGGCCGACAGCCGCTCAAGGTCATCCGCGGCATAGGGGTTCACGCTGGTGGTATCGATCAGCACGAGCTGATCCGGCGCGATACTGTCGACGACGCTGGCCAGGTCGGCCGGATTCTTGGCGGTTTTCACCGGAAGCTTGAGGCGCTCGCCATAAGCTTCGATCTGCTGGATGGCGCCGGCGCGCAGCGTATCGGTGGTCACCAGTGTTGTCGGTATCCGACTGACGACCGCGCGGGCGGCAAGCTTGGCCACCGCCGACGTTTTTCCGGCGCCCGGTGGGCCGAACAATATCAATGGTCGATCTGTGGAATCGTCCGCCGTCGCGAATTCGAAGACCAGGTCGAGAGCGCCGGCGAAAGTTTGAATCGTGTCGTCCGACGCCAGCGAGGTGGCGGTGTTCAGCAGCCGGTCGGTGAGGGACTGCGGCGTACCGTGCCGTTCGAGCGCATCACAAATTTGATCGACCGCATTCGATTCCGAAACGGCCTCCGCGAAATCCAAGTCCAAATCGGGTGTCTCGACGGCCGCTGTAATGCGAACGCCGTTGCTGCCGTTGTCCGTTGTGGACACGATGATTGCATCCTCGCCGAGCTCGTTGCGGACGAGCTTCATGGCTTCGGACATATTCGGAGCCTGGAATGTTTTTAATCGCATTGCGTTCCACCCACGCCTTTAGACCTGCCCCAGGGTTTTGATCTTCGCTTTCGGATAAATCTCGTTCTGCGACATGACCACGGTGACCGGCCGGAACCTCTCGACCACCGACCGGACGAAAGGGCGGATCCCCGGGCTAACCAGCAATACCGGCGTCTCGCCCTGCATTGCCTGTTGTTCGAAAATCGTCCGAACCGCACCGATGAATTGTTGCAGCGTGCTGGGCGCCATGGCCAACTGCCGTTCGTCTCCTTGACCGACGATTGACTCCGCGAAGGACTGTTCCCATTCCGGCGATAGTGTCACGAGTGGGATGAAACCCTGATCGTTGGTCGCGTTATCCGACAACTGACGGGCAAGACGGGACCGGACATGCTCGGTGATCTGCATGATATTCCGGGTGAAGCCGGTCGCTTCCGAAATACCTTCGAGGATGGTCGGCAGATCGCGAATGGAAATACGCTCCGTCAGCAAGTGTTGCAGGACCCGCTGAATACCACCGACCGAAATCTGGTTCGGAACCAGATCGCCGATCAGTTTTTGATGCGGTTTGTCCAGGTCGTCGAGGAGCTTCTGCGTTTCCGCGTAGGACAGCAGTTCCGCCATGTTGTCGCGGATAAGCTCGGTCAAATGGGTGGTCACCACGGTGGGCGCGTCGACCACGGTATAGCCGCGGAAGGTCGCTTCCTCGCGATGCCGGTCTTGCACCCACATGGCGGGTAGGCCGAAGGTCGGTTCGATCGTCGACTCACCGGCGAGCGCGATCGCTTCGCCGCGCGGGTCCATCACCATCAGCATGTTTGGGCGTAACTCGCCGATACCGGATTCGATTTCCTTGATGCGCACCACATACTGGTTTGGCGGAAGCTGAAGGTTATCCTGAATGCGTACCGCCGGCATGATGAAGCCCATCTCCATCGCGAGTTGCCGGCGAAGCGCCTTGATCTGATCGGTCAAGCGGCGTTCCTGCGGGTTGTTGATCAACGACAGCAGTCCATACCCGAGCTCCAGCCGCACGCTGTCGATTTGCAGGGCGGTCGAGATCGGCTCCTCGGCGGCGGGGGCGGGTGCGTCTTCCGCCGCTTCGATTTCCCGGCGCTCGGACTCGGCTTTGAAATTCCGGCGGTAGGTCATATAGGCGAACCCGCCGGTCCATGCGGCGAGGAGCAGGAAGGGCAGGGCCGGAATGCCAGGAAGGACCGCGATGAACAACAACAGGAAGGTACACATCGCCAATGCGGTCGGATAGCCGCCGAGCTGCGACAGCACCTCCTGATCCGCTGTGCCTTGGGGCCCGGCCTTCGTGACGAGCATGCCGGCGGCGGTGGACACGATGAGCGCCGGGATCTGGGTGACCAGTCCGTCTCCGACCGTGAGCAAGGTATAGGTTTGCGCCGCTTGACCCAGACGCATGTCCTGTTGTGCGATCCCGATGACGATGCCGCCGACGATGTTGATGAAGGTGATCAATATGCCGGCGATCGCATCGCCGCGGACGAATTTCGACGCGCCGTCCATCGCGCCGTAGAAGGTGCTTTCCTCTTCAAGGGCGCTGCGCCGTTGCCGTGCCTGGTCCTCGTTGATCAGGCCGGCGGACAGATCAGCGTCGATCGCCATTTGCTTGCCGGGCATCGCGTCCAAGCTGAACCGGGCCGCGACCTCGGCGATCCGGCCGGCGCCTTTGGTGATCACAACGAAATTCACGATGACCAGGATAGCGAAGATGATGATGCCGATGACGTAGTTCCCGCCGACGACGAAACTGCCGAAAGCTTCGATCACACGGCCGGCTGCAGCCGTTCCTTGGTACCCGTCGGCAAGGATGAGACGTGTAGATGCCAGGTTGAGCGCCAGGCGAAGCATTGTGGCGATCAACAGGATCGTCGGGAAGGTGTTCAGCTCCAACGGTGTCCGGATGAACAAGACCGTCATCAAGATGACCGTCGAGAATGTAATCGACAGCGCCAGACTGAAATCCAGCATCCACGTCGGCATCGGCAACAGCAAGACGATGAGAATGCCGATAACGCCGACCGCCATGGCGGCATCGTTCCGCTCCTTGCCGGGAAGGATGGACTGAAGTGCATTCTGGATGCCCGACAGTCCGCCGGCGGTGGTGGCGGTTTTGCTGCTTTCTGCAGGCGCTTCGGTGGTTGTATCGGTCATGGGCGGTTGGCGTTGTTTAGCCTACCTCGGTGCCTTTAGGATTCACCCGGCATCGGGACGGCGATGCCTTCCTGGGTGTATTGCTTCAGTTTGTTGCGCAGTGTGCGGATCGAAATGCCCAGGATGTTGGCCGCGTGCGTCCGGTTGCCCAGACAGTGATGCAGCGTTTCGATGATGAGGTCGCGCTCGACTTCGGCGACGGTCTTGCCGACCATCGGCACGGACCCTTGCCCGTCGCCGTTCGGTGCCGCGCTATCGGCCGTTGCCGGCTGTTCGGACATATTGAGCATGATGGCATCGGAATCAATTTCGTCTTCCTGCGCTAGCAGGACCGAGCGATGGATGGCGTTTTCCAATTCGCGAACGTTGCCGCGCCATGGATGCGCCCGCAGCCTCTGTTCGGCTTCGGCGCTGAACGGCTTCTTCTCGACGCCGTTCGCTTCGGCGTATTTCTTGGAAAAGAATTCGGCCAGCAGCATGATGTCCGCTGGACGTTCCCGCAGCGGCGGAAGGTTGATGTTCACGACGTTGAGTCGGAAGAATAGGTCCTCGCGGAAGTCGCCCTCCGAAACCGCCTGCTCCAGATTGCGGTTCGACGTCGCGAGAATTCGGACATCGATGTTGATCGGTTGCGTACCGCCGACCCGGTCGATTTCGCGTTCCTGGATGGCGCGCAGGAGTTTCGCTTGAAGTCGCGGGTGCATTTCGCTGATTTCGTCGAGCAGCAGGGTGCCGCCATTCGCTTCCTCGAACTTGCCGATGCGCCGTGCGACGGCGCCCGTGAATGATCCCTTTTCATGACCGAACAATTCTGACTCGAGCAGGTTCTCGGGGATGGCGGCGCAGTTCACGGCAACGAACTGCTGCGCGGCGCGTTTGCTTTTGTTGTGCAGGTGCCGGGCCATCAGTTCCTTGCCGGTGCCGGACTCGCCGGTGATCAGTACCGATGCGTCGGACGGCGCGATCTTTTCGGCGAGCGTAATAACAGTGCTCATCGCGGGGTCGCGGTGGATGATCGTGTTGCTTTCCTCGGCAACCGCTTCCAGGACGGCGGCGATCAACTCCGCATCCGGCGGCAAGGGGATGTACTCCTTGGCGCCCGCCTTGATGCTTTCTACCGCCGCATCGGCATTGGTGCCGATGCCGCAGGCAACGACGGGTATGCTGATCCGTTCCGAGGCCAGACGCTCCACCAGGTCGCCGATGTCGAGTTTGACGTCGATCATGAGCAGCTCGGCGCCGCGGCCGGACCGTAAGGCGCTCAACGCCTCGTCGACGCTGTCGACATGGCTGACCTTGGCGCCGCGCGAGATCGCGATCTTGCCCGCGGTGGAGATGTGTCCTTCCAAGTCCCCTACGATCAAAAGTCTCATAATTCAGTCCTGTTTCCCGATCGATTATCTGAGTTGTTGCGACGCCCGTATGCGGGCTTACCGGTAGAAAGAGATTCGATGGCCTGGCGGCAATACCGTATTGAGCAGCATTTCCAGCCGGCGCGGATTTTCCTGACGCGCGATGGATCCGGCGGCCATGATGTAGAGGTTGTTGACCATCGTTTCTTCCATCTCGTTCTGTTCCAGTTTCGACGCGAGCGGCGTGAAAACGAGGTTCGCCAGCACCGCACCGTAGAAGGTGGTCAAAAGGGCGACGGCCATGCTCGGCCCGATGGTCGTCGGGTCTTCGAGATTCCCCAGCATCTGCACCAATCCGACGAGCGTGCCGATCAACCCCATGGCCGGGGAAATCTCGGCGGCCTTGCGCAAGATATTCACCGTCTGAGTGTGCCGTTTGCCCGTCGCGTCGATTTCCCGCTGCATGATCCGCTCGACCTCTTCGGGCGTGCTGCCGTCGACGACCATTGCGATGCCGCGATGCAGCAATCCGGTCCGGGCCAGGTCGGGCAGGAAATCTTGCAGGGAAAGGACGCCCTTACGGCGCGCCATGTCGGCAAGTTGCATCACATGGTTGGCGGCCGCCGCCGGGTTCGACGCCGAACGGAATACGGCCTCGGTAACGACACGAAAGCTGACAAGGATGTCATGCAGCGAGAAACATGCAGTGGTGACGCCGAATGTCCCGCCGATGACGATGAAGATCGCCGGTCCGTCGACGAATGCGCCGGGTGAGCCGCCCACGAATATCGCGATTGCGATAAGCAGGAAGGCCGCAGACAGCCCAACGACCGTTGCGACATCGAAAGACATCCGAACCGGCGGTGCTTTCATCCTGCCGGGACCGCGAAGACGTGTCGCCGTATCCGTACCGTAAGCCATGGTTTCCGTCGTTACCTTGTAGTTGCTCCGCGGTTTAGGTGCTGCGGTCCGACTTGATGATTTCCGTCATCGTCACGCCAAGCTTGTCCTCGACGACGACGACTTCGCCACGGGCAACGAGCCGATTGTTGACGTAGATGTCGATCGCTTCGCCGACCTTGCGGTCCAGTTCGACGACCGCACCGCGACCGAGTTTGAGCAACTGGTTTACCTGCATCGAGGCCCGTCCAAGAACGGCGGAAACTTGAACCGGAATGTCATAGACCGCCTCCAGGTCGCCGGCGCCTTGCGGCCGTCCCGCTTCCTCGGCCGCCATGGCAAGCGCCATATCGGTGCTTTCGCTGGCCGCATCGTCGGCCGCCGGATCACCGCCACCGTCGCCGCCTTCGCCTTCAAGCTCGTTCAGTTCTAAGTTTTCCTCATCCGACATTGTCAGATCCTCCATTGGTCAGGAAGCTCATGCAGGAACTTCCGGATCGATTGTCTTCGTCTGGTCGTCCGGCGGAGATTCGCCGTCTTGTGGTTCGTCCGTCTCATTGGTTGCGCTGTGACCGGCATCGGTCGGATCGTCGACCGGTCGCTCCGCCGCTGGTCCGGTAAGCGCCTCGGCGCATTCTGGATCGGGTTGAGCGGCAGCCTCCGCCGATGGCTGAATCGCCTCGCCGCCGGGACTCTCCGTCGCCGTGGCGTCAGGCGCGGATGTCGTGTCCCGTTCCGAATCGTCGGCCGTCGGCCTTGGTCCGGTGGCGTCCTGTCCATAGTGGGCGAGGAACCGTTCGAGCGCCGTGTCGATCTGGGCCCAGATTTCATCGGTCCGTTTCTCTGTTCCGCCGCCGGGCCAGTCGATGCTGCAATCCGTCGGCTGCATCGTCTCATCCTGCTCCACGAGGAATCGTCCATCGAATCCGCTTGCCGAAACAAGGCTCTCCAGACGTTCCTCGATCATCGCTGCATGATCCGCCGCGACGCGGATGCGAATCTTCGGTTCGTCGATCAAATTCGAGACGCAATCCGACAGTAGTGCGTCGATTTCCGTTTTGCCGTGCCGTTCGAGCAGAGTCGGCATCATTTTGCGCATGACCGTCACGGCGATCTCTGCGGCGTTCGCCATCATTTGCTCGTTCGCGGCGGATTGCGTCTGAATGATTGTCGGAAGTTGTTGGGCGATGCGTTCCAGCGCCTGAGCAATACTGTTCTCGATGCCGTTCGATGCTTCTTCCCGTCCGGCCAGGACGCCTTCGTCATGGCCTTGCTTCCGTGCCTCATCGACTTGAAGCAAGGTGAATGTCGGCTCGGGCGGCTCTTCCTCTTTGGCCTTCGCCTCGGCTTCCGCTCGCGCAATCTGATCCGCATCGAAGGACACGTCGAACAGATACGGCGACGGTTCCTCGGTTGCGGCATCCGTTGTCGTGTCATCCACCGCGTGGACTCCAAACGTGGTTCAGCCTAATAGACCAGTTCATCTTCCGCATCGCCTTCGGAAATAGTGATTTCGCCCTTGGCCGATAGGTCTTTGGCGGTCATGACCATTTCGATTTGGGCCTCTTCGACATCGCGCAATCGGACTGGGCCCAATGCTTCCATGTCTTCGCGCATGATCTTGGCTGCGCGCTCGGACATATTGCCGAAGAACAGATCGCGGATCGCTTCGGACGCCCCCTTCAGAGCGATTCCCAGCTTCTCCTTATCGACGGTTCGCAACAGCGTCTGGATGCCCGCCGCATCGACCTTCGCGAGATCCTCGAAGGTGAACATGAGCTGTTTGATGCGGTCCGCCGCGTCGCGGTTTCGGTCTTCGAGCATGCCGATAAACCGCTCTTCGGTGCTGCGGTCCAGATTGTTGAAGATTTCGGCCATCATCTCGTGCGCATCGCGTCCTTGGGATCGGGCGAGGTTCGACATGAATTCGTTACGCAAAGTGCGTTCCACGTCGTCGATCACTTCCTTCTGCACCGATTCCATCCGCAACATGCGCATGATGACTTCCATCGCAAAGTTCTCCGGCAGGCATGCCAGCACGCGCGACGCGTGGTCCGGGTTGATCTTCGACATGACGACGGCGACGGTCTGCGGGTATTCGTTTTTGAGGTAGTTGGCGAGCACCAGTTCGTTAACGTTCGCGAGCTTGTCCCACATGGTGCGGCCGGCGGGGCCGCGTATTTCTTCCATGATCAATTGCACGCGGTCTTCGCCCAGGACGCGGTTCAACAGGCGTTCCGTGCTTTCGAACGTACCGACAAGTGAACCGGTCGATGACATCTTTTCTGCGAATTCGATAAACAATCTCTCGACGAGATTGGCGTCGATGGTGCCGAGATTTGCCATCACCGAAGACAGTTCACGGATTTCGTCGTCATCCATGTGCCCGAACACACGGGTCACGTGTTCCTCGCCGAGAGACAGCAGCAGAATCGCCGCTTTCTCGGTGCCGTTCAGGCCACGGTAATCTTCTCGTACGCGCATGGCGGTCCCTAAGTCTGGTCCTGGTACATCCAACTACGGAGGATCGTTGCTGCCTCCTCCGGATGCTTTTCGATAATCTCGCCGATCTTCTTCAGCGATGATGCCTGGACGCGGCCTTCGACTTGGTTCACGTCGAGCATGTCGCCGGCTTCGCTGGCCGGGATAACGGCGCCGTCCGGACCGACCGTCGTGCCTGCCGCGCCTCCCGCGGCGGCGCCGGCGGCGGCGAGTGCCGGCGCGCCGTCTGGTCCGACCGATTGGTTTGTCAGGAGCGGCCGGCCATCGGCGCCGATCGCCGCTGGACCATCGGCCAATGCGGTGGGGCCGGTCTCGAAGATCTTCGCGATCAAGGGGCGGACGACCAGCAGAATGATCAAGATGCCGACGACCGCGAGGATCAGCACTTCGACAATGCGCCGGAGGTCGGCGGTCGAAAACCCGAGGAAGATGGCGTCGTCGACACCGCCCAACATTTGCGGCGGATCGGCGAAGCGCATGTTCACGATCTCAACCGTATCGCCGCGCTTCTGGTCGAAACCAACGGCGGATTTGACCAGCTTCTCGATGTTGGCCAACTCCTCGGCGCTGCGCGGTTCGAAGGTCGGCTCACCTTCGGCGCTTTCCTTGACCCGATGATTGACAAGCACCGCAACGGACAATTTCTTGATGCTGCCGCCTTCGCGAATGTGCTGGCGGATGGTTTTGGAAATCTCGAAATTCGTCGATTCCTCGGTCCGGTTCGAGGCAGACTCCGCACCGGGCGTATTTTGGTTGTCTTGTGCGTCCGGAAGGTTCTGGCCGACGGTGACCGGAGCGGAATCGGTTTCCTTATTGTTATTCGCTTCGGATATCGACTGCGTGGAGCGAACCACCTGGCCTTCGGGATCGTAGATTTCCTCGTTCGTGATGACGCGGTCGAAGTCCATTCGCGCCCGGACTTCGGCCCGGACATTGCCGATGCCGACGCTGGGCTCGATCAATTGTTCGATCGTCCGGTTCAATCGGCCTTCGAAGGACACGCGCCGTTCCTCGGCGTTCAGCGCCGCGACGTTTTCCCCGCTGCCACCGCCGCCGCCGCGGGACAGCAAGGTCCCGCGATCATCGATGATGGAGATGCGTTCGGGCTTCAGTCCCGCGACTGCGGTTGCGACGAGATGCTGCACCGCCTGAATCTGTCCGCGGTCCAGGCGACCCGTTCCGCGCATCTTCAATACGATGGAGGCGCTGGGGTCGAGCCGTTCGCGGCTGAACAACTCGCGCCGTGGCAGGACGAGATGTACCCGCGCGGCCCTGACCGAACTGACCGTTGCGATGGTTCGCGCCAGTTCCCCCTCGAGCGCGCGGACATGGTTTATATTCTGGATGAAGCTGGACGTACCCAGTGTCTGGTCCCGGTCGAAAATCTCGTAGCCGATCGAGCCGTCTTCCGGCAGGCCCTGTTCGGCGAGGGCGAGGCGCAGTCGCGCGACCTGATCCGACGGCACGCGGACCTGCCGGTTATCGGCGCTGACCTCATGCGGGATCTCCATTGACTCCAGTTGCTGAACGATCCGGGCGGTATCGTCCTGCTTCAGGTCATCGAAAAGGAGAGCCAACTGCGACGTCGAAAGGCGCGTCGCCAAGAATACGAAAAAGACAACTAAACCGATCGTCATGCCGGCGGCGGCGGCCAGCCGGCCGACACCGAGATTCCGAAACGTCTCGACGAATGCGTTCACTCTTCCCCCACCTCTAAACGAACGCCTAAGCGATCAATCCCTAGAGTTCTTCCCCTACTAGCGACCGCTGCGCGACCCTGCGACTCGACGAATCCGACCGCTTCGGAAAGGGCTAGGATTCTTAACTTCGAGGGTGCCTGGGTCAGGCTTTGATCCCTAGTGGAAGAGGAACCTAAACGAGTTCTGAATAAAAATGAAGATAAAACTCGGCAAAATTTGCCGGTCTACCAAAAAAAGTGAAATTGAATCGTTGCGAATCAGCTCAAAGCCTAACGAATAGAAGAATTCGAAAGTCTTTGATCACTAGATTAAGCGATTCAAATACAGTTTTCTTTTATGAATATGCGAATGCCGGTTCGGCACGGCCGGAATACTTAGAGTCAAACCAAGAGGTTGGGCAATGTCCTGCCCGTCCGGGCGCGCGTGGGTTACCCGGCCTGGCCTTCCGACTTGCGATATTCTTTCAGGCGCGTGACACGTAGTCCGCGGATGCCGTGACGCTCGATCAGACGCTCCCAGGAGGCATACTCCTCGGATGTCAGGTTGTAGCGGCGGCAAGCGTCCTCCAGCGAGATGAGGCCGGCTTGCACGCCAAATACGACCTGAGCCTTACGACGCACCACCCACCGGGTTGTATTCGGCGGGGGCAAATCGTGGATCGTCATGGCCCTGCCGTCAGGTCCGACGACAGATTGAGTGCCTGTGTCTGCAGCTTGCCTCATTCAGTCCGACTTGCTGTCTAGGTTGGAAATACGTTCGTGCTTAGCTATACGCGGCAATCTTTAACAAATGGCTAAAACACGCTCGCAAGACGTCTCAACGAGATTTAAAAGCAGATATTTTTCAATAATATAGACTAAAATCCAAAAGAAATGGCCCGGCAAATGCCGGGCCATGGGGAAGCGAAGTTCTCGCGATTGTCGGTTAAATGTTACCGGATGATCTGTACCAGCTCGGTGAGCAATTCGTCGCCGGTCGTGATAACCCGGGTGTTGGCCGAGAAGGCGCGTTGCGTGATGATCATTCGGGTGAACTCGTCGGCAATGTCCACCGTCGAGGCTTCCAGAGCCGAAGGGGCGAGGGTGCCGGCACCGCCGGTATTGGGCGCATGCGCGGTGGCCGTACCGGAAGCGGTCGTTTCGACGTAGACATTCCCCGATTGTTCGGCGAGCCCGTTGGGATTGTTGAAGGTCACCAGCGGCACCTGGAACACGTTGCGCGTTTCACCATTGTCGAACTGGACCGTTACGATCCCGTCTTCATCGATTGTCACGCCCGTCGGCGAACCGAATTGGCGGCCGTCGCGATTGATGAAGTTCGGCGTGCTGGTGCCGGCGAATTGGGTCAGTCCATCCGCTGCGTTCAGGGTGCCGAGGTCGAGTGTGACTGCGACCTGGTCCGCCGTGGTTCCCAAGGCGCTGTCGTAGTCCAACGTGAAGACGAGGTCGTCGCCGCTCAGGGTCGTGGTGCCGGCGTTGGCCGCGACGCTGCCGAGTGTGCCGTCCGCGTTGAAGGTCACCGTTCCAAGGGCAACGGTGGCCGCGCCGGTGGCGCCATCGTCGAATAACGCGTTCGCGATGGTGCCGTTCATGGTCCACTGATTGGCCGTGGCGGTTTTGGTGAAGGTAATCGTCAGGTTATGCGTTGCGCCTTGCAGGTCGAATAGTTCCGCCGCAAGGTCGAATGTGCCACTGGTCGCCGTTGCGGCGTCCAGATTGGCGCCGACCGAAAGCGAGGTCGTCTCCTGCGGCGTTGCGGTCAGGTTGCCCACGTTGACGATCGATAGGGCGTTAAGCACGTTGGTCTGCTGAACCACACCGTTCACGATGGGCCATCCCATGAGATAGAAGCCGGCCGTGTTGACTAGGTTCCCGTCCTTGTCCGGCGCGAATGCGCCAGCACGCGTGAAGACAGTGTTGCCGGATCCTGCCGCGTTTTCGTTGACGACGAAGAAACCGTTCCCGGCAACGCCGAGGTTGGTTGCCGAAGATGACGCCTCGAGCAATCCTTGCTCGTCGATGCCACGTAGGACATTGGGCTGAACGCCGCCGGGCGAGTGAAGCGTCTTTGTCGCTTGCACTGTCACCAGGGTCGAGAACTGCGGCGATACTTTCTTGTATCCCGTCGTACTGACGTTGGCGATGTTGTCTGCAATCATGCCCAGCGCTTGGCTCTGTGCCGCCAAACCTGTAACGGCAGAACGTAGTCCGCCAAAAATACTCATCGCATGCTTCCCTTATTCATTCGAACTCTGGTGGTCCTCTCTCCATCGAGCGATCTGACGATCGTCAGCTGCTCGCGTCCTCCGTCGTCTCGTCTTCGGATCCATCGGATGCGTCGCCGGTTCCCTCTCCGCCGGGTTCGCGGATCCGTGTAACATTCCCCAAGGGCACTTGAACGTCGCCGATCTCCAGGATTGCGCTGCCGCGATCCAAGGTGACGCCGGTCACCGTGCCGAATGTGCTGTAGCCGACCTCTACCGGCTGATTGTTCGCGTCCTGTGCGTTGACCTGAATGATGTACACGCCGTCCTTCAGGGCATTTCCGTTGTCATCCTTGCCGTCCCAGACGAAGTCGTGTCTGCCTTCGGTCAATTCGGCGGTTTCCGTGCGAACCCGTTCGCCGTTCTCGCCCAGGATGGAAAGTGTGGCCGAGGCGGCGTCCTTCGTCATGATATAGCTGAAGGAAGCTTCGCCATTCCGCAGTTCGGTCACCGGCCAGGCAACGTCGACAGACTTGTTCATGAAGGACAGCGCGCCGACGGCAATATTGTCCTGCTGCAGCGACACCATCTGCTCGAGGTTCTTATTCTGCTGAATATCCTGTTCTACCTGTGCAAACAGGACGAGCTGATTGGTGAATTCACTCGATTCCAGCGGCTCCAGGGGATCCTGGAACTGCAATTGAGTCGTAAGGATCGTAAGGAAACTGTCCAGGTCACTGGAAAGCTTCGACAACGACGAGCTGCTGTTGCTCTCGGTCGTGTTGGGATTGATGATGCTGTTTACATCAATTTCCATGATCGGTTCCCTGCTGCGTCCCTACGCTAGACTTCGAGGTCGATGCGGTCGTTGGTCACAATGTCTTGTCGAGCGGTCTGCCTGGATCCATCGACGCCTTCGGTTTCGTCGCCAGGGACGCCGTCCCCGTTGACCGCACCGGCGTCTTGCTCGTTATCGCCCTGCGCCTGGTTTTGACCTTTGAGGTTGAAGCTCAAGCTATCGGAATCGGTCCGCAGGCCGGCGTCGTTCAACGCGCTCTGCAGGGACCGGGCATCGCGCTGCAGCAGGTCTAGCGTCTCGGACCGTTCGGCGGAAATGACGGCCGTCACGCGCCCATCCTTGGCGACGTCCATTTGAACCTCGACGCGGCCCAATTCAGCTGGTTTGAGCTGGATATTGATGCGATCCGATCCTTGGGCCGCGGCTTTCTGTATCTGGACGGCGACCTGGTTCGTTACGAGCCGCGGCGGGACGGGAGGCTTCGGTGGCTGAACCGGTGCGGGGCTCGCGGCCTGACGGGCCACGGGCTGTCCCGTACTGCCATTGCTCGCGAGCATGGCCTGCTCGGCGCGGGCGAAAGAGTTCGCGGATGCAGGGGCGGGTTGTTGCGCCGCGGCGGTCTGTGTGGCCAGCATCGCGTTGAAGGCGTCGGTCGCCGGAGCCGCGGGCGACGTCGCCGGTTGGCTGGTTTGCGGGGCGCCCTTGGCGGCCGCGGCATCGCCGGCGAGTTGGCCCGGCGCTCGCGCGTCGGTCCCTTTGCCGAGTGCGCGTTGTTGGGCGTTCTGGGCGGCCAAGCCGACTGTCTGTTCGACGGCTCCGACATTCGCGGTCCGGCTATCGGTCGCTTTTTGCGCCACGATCGCAGCGTTGCCGGTCAGTGTATTCGCGGGCTGCGAAACCAATTCAGCGGGCGCGTCGGTGACTTGCGCGCGAAGTCCCGGATTAGGGCCTGCGGTTGATTGTGCCTGCGCCGACGTGGCGCGTGGTTGCGCGGCAGCCGTCTGTTCAGTCGTGGTGCTGGACGGCGTGCTTGGCGACGCGGTGCGGCCGCTCTTCTGATCGTCCGGCGCAACGCGGTTGCTCGAAGACGCTAGTGCGGCAGTTTCCGGTGCGCGAAGCGCGGAATCGTCGGATGGCGGCAGGTTGGCATCTGTTTGCCGCTGGGAACGCGATTCATCCAGCGGCGCTTCGGGTCCCTCCGGAAGATCGCGTCGCGGCGTCGCGGCGTCGACCGCCCGGTCGGCGATGCCGCTCTCTTGTAATCGGATGTCGGGCGTCGCTTGCCGGGCCAGGCTGGCGAGAACGATATCGGAGACCGATCCGCCGCTGAGCAGGGCGGCAAAGGCCTGCTCTTCGTCCGTCGACGCAGCCGAGCCGTTCTTGCCCGACGAAGGCGGGGCAACGGACTCTGCGGACGGGAATATGGCGGTTGCGCTCATTCAACTCACGACGCGATTTACAAATGCGCCTGTAACTGAGCAATCACCGGGCCAGTTTTAATGCATTGAAACAATTGAATTTTATCGCGGGCAAGCAATGCCGGGAATGGCATTTATTGCCTGATGGGAAATTTATGCTGCCAGATCGGGGAATTTTGTTCCGTGCCGCGATACACAGGTTGTTCCAGGGCCCAGGCATGCGAAACAGCACCGCCGAGCCAAGCTCGCGGCGTGTGGTATGTCGGTCACCCCGGCTCGGCTAGACGGACCTGTCGATCACGACACCGCCGGCCGATTCCTCAGATGAGGCCTGGAGCTGCGGATCCAAGCGGCCCTGAAGCTGACGGACCAGCTCCTCCGACGGAATTGTGTCGACGACTTCCTCGGTGCGGGTATCCACGATCTGGAGAAAGACCGTGTTCAGCTCCGTGTTGAAGTCGAGCTGGGTGCGTCTGTTGCTAAGACGCAGGCTCTCGATGGCCTGTTGTGCGGTAACGGACTCATCCTGTTGCTTGCCAAGCTTGTCCTGGCGGCGTTCAGCGGACGGGCTCGTCGATTCCTGAGGGACGGGCACCGCATTGTTGATGAGCGATTTCGCACTGGACTCGGCGCCGGTTGCCGGTGAAGAACTCGCCGGTTGCGTTGCGCCCGACCCCGATGAAAGGGCCGGTTTTGGTACGAATTGTACGTCCATTTTGTCCTCCTGAACCTGCTTTCTGCCGGTTCATGGCGGTGTTTCATGCGGCCTTTCGGTGCATTATTCAGAGTTTTTTGTAGCCGCACGTTTTTCGTGCCGCCCGCTCGCCCAAATTCTTTCGCGACGGACGGGTCGTCCCAGCGCCGGTTTTCTGAACTGTAGAATTATTACGTTCACGACCTGGGTAATAATGTCACTTCAGGACATGCAACCGCTGTGCCATACAAGCGATGATTTTCGCGTTGTTTCGAGCATTTTCCCAGGCCGGTATCTCGTGATGTTGCCGAGCCGTAGGGCAGGTTTGCTGATCTATTTAGGGGATTGAAAATAAACAGATACTTAATGTTTCGCCGACTGCCGATCTTTGCCATCCGGGCAGACCCATCCGGGGTGTTTGAGCCGTCCTGCGGGTTTCGATGCGGCTTTTGCAATCAGTCCGCGAACCCGGCAAATTCTGCCGGGTTGGTAGGGGGGAATCTGCCCGGCAAAAATTGCCGAGTCATGCCAAGGCCATCGTCAGCGGTAAAGGTAAACCGTGTATTCGTACAGCCCATAATCCTGGCGGAATACGAACCGTCGGGTCAGGGTCTCGGTCACGAAATCGGCCATGACGTCGAAAGAAACGTGGAACAGGTCATCGCGCTGCCAATCGACCTGGGTCGACATGACATTGAACGCCAGGCCTCTGACGGCTAATGGCCACGCGGCAATCAGCATGGCTTGTATGAAGCCGGTCATATCGTCCTGCGATAGGCTTAGCTTCTCCGTGAATACACCGTTTAGGACGACGTAGTCGGCGGGATCGATGCCATCCGCATCCTTCAGAAGGTCGGCGTGATGGAAGGTGGTTTCCGGGAATTTGCGGCGGCAAAGATCGGTGAACTTCTTCGAGATATCGAGGCCCCGGTAGTCGATGGGCCGTCCGGCGGCCTGGATGTGTTCCAGCAGGTGGCCCGCGCCGCATCCAATGTCTAGGAGGGTCACCGGCAACTCTTGCGTTTCCCGGACGACGTCGAGCATGACCCGATAGCGCGTCTCCGCATCCTTGGCATTCGGCCAGTCGACCCCCAGATGCGAGTCGCCGTGACGCTCGAGGCACGCCTCGTAGTGGTCGGCGAGGCGTCGATAGAGCAGATCTCTATCGTCCGTGTTCTCGGAGTCGGATTTCATCCCTGCAAGCTGGCACAGCGTTTCGGTATTTGGAAGCCCAGGCTGCATGCCGTACAGTCGCGGCATGGATGACACAGCGCGGCGCCGGGCCTTGAGCGATGACGGGGTGGTCGTTCTCCGAGGTTTCTTCACCGGCAACGAACCTCATGATTTGGTGGATGCATTCCGCGACATATTTCGCCGGCAAATGCGGCGGCATGATTTGGCGGCGGCGAAAGAAACCGGATCGTCGTTCGACCGATCGTTGAACGACCTGTTTCGGAAATCGATGCCGAGCTATCTTGCCGCCGCGAAGCTGACGCAGTATCTGCCGGCCTTGCATCGACTTGGCGTCAGTGAACCTCTGCTGGCTGTCCTGTCCAATTTGGGGCTGGCGTATCCGGTGATCTCAACGCGCCCGGTCGTTCACATCATATCCGAGGCGTTGAAGGTGCCCGGCGGATATCATCGTACCCCGCCGCATCAGGATTGGCGCAGCGTGCAAGGGAGTCTCGATGCGGTTGTTGCCTGGATGCCGCTGGTGTCCGCCGCGGCCGACAATGCGCCGCTCGAGGTGATTCCGGGTAGTCATCGGAACGGGCTGCTCCCTTCGGAACCGCACGCTTTTGGCAATCGTGTACGGGCCGCCGCGATAGAAGGCCAAGCGTTTCAAGCGATTGAGGCGGAACCCGGCGACCTTGTGATCTTTTCGATGTTTCTGGTGCATCGAACCGGCGCGGCGCAAGGCGACGGTGTGCGGTGGGCGGTCAGTTTCCGATACAACAATCTCGACGAGCCGAGCTTCGCTGCGCGTGATTATCCCAATCCGTACATCTACAAACCGAGCGACGATTTGCTGGTCGATGGATTCCCCGAGTGCGCCGACCTAGTCCCGATTTTCGGCGAGGAGAGCGACGGCTAACGCCGTCTCCTAGTCCTGGTCGAGCACGGCAAGTCCCATGCCGGCGTGGCCGTAGCCGTTGCCGGCATACAGCATATAACGGCCGCCGGCGTGGTCGAAGACGAAGGGATAGGCGGTCATCTCGCTGTCCCAGCCATCGTCCGAGACCGTCAGACCGGCCCGGCCGTCGCGTCGGGTCCAGGTCTGACCGTCGCCCGATTCCGCATAGCCGATCCGATAGGGATGGTCGTCGCCCCGGCGGCAAAACCACATCCGCCAGCGATCTTTGTCCCGGACGACGCAGGGTCGCGCGAGCGCGCATTCCCATGATTCCGTGAAATCGATGCAGGGTATGGTATCGGGCCTCCAGTCAAAGCCGTCCGGACTGATCGCGCGCCGGATGTTGTAATCAGGGAAGGCGCTTCCCGTACGCCATTTGGTGGCCGAGAGGTAGTACATCACCCAATGGCCGTCTGCCGGAATTACGCAAGGCGTCGAAACGAGGATCGGGTCATGCGGATTGCGGTCGTGCACGGGATTGCCGTCGATTCGGGTGAATGCGCTGCCGCCGTCCCGGTTGCTCGCGACGCCGATCGAGAGATGGAAGGGCGCCGCGCCCGCCTTTGTCCAGCCGATGTAGTAGTGGCGCCGCTCACCATCATGATCCGTGAGCCACGATCCCATCGCACCGGTCTCGTCGAATGTACCGTCGGCGCCGGGGGCGAGCGTCGGCGTTTCCGCCAATTCCAATACCTCCGTCGGACGATCGAGGTGGATCTCAAGCCACGCGAGATGCGACTGGTTGTTCCGGTCGCGCGGCGTGAACCAAATCCGAATCCGCTGATTTGATAGCGGCTCCGCAAAAGGCATCGAGGTATGGCTGTGCATCCAGGGCCGTTGTCCCTCGGCGGTAAAAACCTTTCCGAGTTTTCGCCACCGCATCAAATCCCTCTGAGCCGGTTGCTCGGAACCTTCGACCTCTGGCTCGCCGCACCGGAATAGACGCTCTTGTCCGGCGCGTCCGATAGGATCAATGCGCCGGCGCCGATGACGCAATCCGAGCCGATCGTCAGATTGTCCGCGATGGTGGCGTTGACGCCGATGAAGCTGTTGTCGCCGATGGTCACTGCACCGGAGACGACGGCATGGCTTGCGACGAAGACGTTGGCGCCGATCGTTGCGTGGTGGCCGATGTGGTTGCCGCTCCATAGTGTCGTGTTTTCGCCAACCGTTACACCGGGTTGGATGACGTTGTTCTCAAGCAGGAACAAGTTGTCTCTGGGTTCGAAACCGTCCCAGACCGATGCGCTGGTCGAGACATAGTGCGCGGCGCGATAGCCCTTCGATCGTGCTTCTGCAAGTTTGGTGCGCCGATGTTGGTTCAGTCCGCCGTATCCCATCGCGATGAAGATGTCCGCATCGTCGGGCGATTGATGCTCGTTCAATGCCTCGAAGGGAAATACCGGAAGACCCTGCACCGTATCCCCGGTAAGATAGGCCGCATCGACGGTGAAACCCGCAACGGTGTAGTCACTATCTTTCGAGAAATAGTAATGTGCGACCTGACCGATCTGGCCCGTGCCGAAGATCACCAGTCTTTTCATGCTGGTGAGTCTAACAGCCGCCGGCCCATCGGGTAAACGGCAACCTAGACGACCGCACCATGCCGGACGACATCAAGGTTCTGGAGACCGCGCTCGATTGTCAGCGTCAGGGCGATCATGAGAAAGCGCGGAAATTGTTTCAATCCGTCCTTGACGAAAACCCTAAGCAGCCCGATGCGCTGCATCTCGACGGATTATCTCTCCACGCCTTGGGCCGGCATAGCGAGGCGCTACAGCGGATCGCCGACGCCATCGCTGTAAAACCGTCCGAACCGATGTTTCATGTCAGCGCGGGCGCGGTGGCCGCCGCCGCCGGTGATGCGATGGCCGCGCTCGGATATTACAAACGCGCGCTTGAACTCGACCCCGAGAATGCCGATGCTTGCAACAATCTCGGCATCGCCCTGCGGACGATCGGACGGTTCGCCGAGGCGGAAGTGGCATTACGGCAGGCGATCCGGATGCGGCCGGACAGTGCCAGCGCACACCTGAATCTAGGTGTCGTTCTGCGGTCGGTGGGCCGGGTCGACGAGGCCCTTGCCGCCTTTCGCAAGACGGTCGAGATCGATCCGGCCCTTGCGGCGGGCCACAACAATTTGGGCAATGTCCTCAAGGCGCAGCGTCGATACGACGAGGCGCTGGCGTCGCTTGACCAGGCGGTCGCATTGGAGCCGGCGTATGCCGATGCGCATTTCAATCGGGCCCTGGTGCTGGCCGCCCGCGGCGACCCGGAGTCCGCGGAGGCCGGATTCGCGGCGGCAATAAGCGTCCGCCCCGATCCGAGATTTCTATTGGCCGACGCGGGGGTATTGCCGGTCATTCCAAAGTCGGGCGAGGATATCGAGTATTGGCGAAGCCGGTTTTCGGCCCAACTGCAGGCTTTGACCGAGGCCGATGTTCGTTTGCCGGCGCCGCCTCTCGACACGCCGGTCATGAATTTCTATCTCGCGTATCACGGCGAAAACGACCGGGAGATCATGACGCGCTTGGCCTATACGATCAGACGAATGTGCCCGGCGCTCGACTGGACGGCGCCGCATTGCGTCGACGGAGAGAACCGTGCAGCCGGCCGGACGCGCCGGGTCGGATTCGTCTCGTCCTATTTTTCGGATCATGCCGTCGCCTGGTCGATTCGTGGGATGGTCGATCATCTCCCGAGGGACCGGTTCGACATCACCTTTTTCGCGATCGCCTCATCGATGGGGAGCATCCTGCCGGAACTGCGCGATGCGGCGGCGGTGGTGGACTTGCCGCATGCATACGCGCCGGCGCGCAAGTCGATCGCCGACGGTGAATGCGATATCTTGATATATCCTGATATCGGTATGGAAAGTTTGAGCTATTTATTGGCTCATGCCCGGCTTGCGCCGGTCCAGTGCGCCCTGTGGGGACATCCCGTCACGACCGGAATCCCGACCATCGACTATTACATCTCCAATGATGTGGCGGAACCCGATGATGGAGAGTCGCAGTATAGCGAACAACTGGTTCGGCTCGGCGGCGTTCAGACCTGTTACCGGCGGCCGGCTATGCCGGATGCGGCGCGGCCGCGCGAGCCATTGGGACTGCCGGATGATGCGACCGTGTATCTCTGTCCGCAGAGCTTGTTCAAGATTCATCCTGATATGGATTCATCGCTCGCGGAAATCCTCCGTCGTGATCCCGCCGGATGTCTGGTGCTGTTCGAGGGCAGCGATCCGGTGATAACCGACCGGTTGCGCGATCGGTGGCGACCTATCTTCGGTGATGTCTTCGACCGTGTCCTATTCCTGCCGCGCGTCGCCGTCGCGCGTTTCCTAGCGGTCATGTCCTCGGCGGATGTACTGCTCGATACGTGGCCCTTCGGCGGCGGCAACACCAGCTATCAGGGATTTGCGGCCGGGCTTCCGATCGTGACGCTGCCCGGCGATTCGCTTAGGGGACGCGGGACGTTGGCGCATTACCGGCATATGGGCTTGTCGGATTGCATCGCCGGGTCGCCGGAGAACTATGTCGATATCGCGGTGCGGCTCGGCACCGATCCGGTGGCCCGGGCGATGGCTTGTGCCGATATCCGCGAACGCGCCGATGCGTTGTTCGAGGACACACGGGCCGGTCAGGCGTTTGCCGAATTCCTGTCGGAGGTATCGGTGTGAGCGATGCGGCGCCGATCCTGGCGGAGGCGAAACAACGGCATCAGGCTGGCCTGACCGACGAGGCGGATGCGCTATATCGCCAGGTTCTGTCGCTCGATCCCGACAATGTGGATGCGCTGCACATGCGCGGCGTGCTTGCGTCGCAGCGGGGAGAAGTCGATGCGGCGATTGGGCTGATCGAGCGCGCGGCGGCATTGAATGTCGAAAGCACTACCATTCTGTCCAATCTGGGAACCGTGTACCGGTCGGCCGGACGGCTGGCGCAGGCGGAAGCGAGTTTCCGAGCAGCACTCGATATGCAGCCCACCGCAGCCATGACGCGGTTCAATCTCGCGAACACACTCGCGGCACAAGGGCAGCTTGAGGCTGCCATCGCTGAATACGAACGGGCATTGCGGGACGATCCGGGGAATCCGGGAATCAGAAACAACTTGGCCGCGGCTTTGAAAACGGCCGGGCGTTTCGAATCCGCCGTCGAATTGTACCGCCGGTTGGTGGAGGAATTCCCGAAAGACGCGCAAGCGAAATGCAATCTCGGTGTGTTGTGCATGGACCTTGGTCTGCCCCGTGAGGCGGCGGCCTTGTATCGTGCGGCCATTGCCCTTGATCCCGACGCCTTAGAGCCGCGCAACAATCTTGGTGTTACCTTGTTGGAGTTGGGCATGTTCGAAGAGGCTGTCCAGTGCCTGCGGGGCGCGGTGGCGCGGGATGGCACGGTCGCGGCGGCACACGAGAACCTCGGCAATGCGCTTCGCAAAGTCGGCGACATAGACGATGCCGATGGCGCCTATGCTGCGGCACTCGCATTGCAGCCCAGCGCGGGCGTCGAGATCAAGAAGGCGACGCTGTTACCGGTGGTCGCGGATTCGTCCGAAGAGATGACGGTGGCTCGGCGCCGGATGGCTGATTCGGTTGCCGCGCTGTTGGCTGATCCGCCCCAGTTGCATGATGCGAACCGGGAGGTGGGAGCCACCAACTTCAATCTGTCCTATCACGATACGAACAATCGGGATGTACAGGCCGATCTAGCGCGCCTTTATGAAGCCGCCTGTCCGTCCCTGGCCTTTGTCGCGGATCACTGCCGCGGCGGAGGGCGGGAGCCGGGCCGTAGGCTCAAGTTGGGGTTCGTGTCCCGGCAGTTCGGCACGAATGCCGTCGGATGGTGTTTCCACGGCGTGGTCCGGTTCATGCCGCGGGACACATTCTCGGTGACGGTTTTTCGCGTCGGAGCATCGGACGACCCGCTGTGGCGGCGCATGGCAGACGATGCGGACAGGGCGGTGATCCTGCCGATGGATCTCGCGGCGGCGCGGCAGCGCATCGCCGAGGAAGAACTCGACGTCCTGGTCTATACCGATATCGGGATGGAGCCGATGACCTATTTCCTGGCCTTCGCGCGGTTGGCGCCGGTGCAGGCGGTCTTGGGCGGTCATCCCGATACCATCGGTATCGCGGCGCTCGACCGATACATCAGTAGTGACCTGCAAGAACCGCCGGACGCCAACGATCATTACAGCGAGACGCTGGTTCGTCTGCCGGGCGCGCCGACCTATTACGAACGGCCATCCGTTCCGGCCCCTGTCAAACCTCGCGCCGCCTTCGACCTTCCGGAGGACACGCCGCTATATTTTTGCGCCCAAACCCTGATCAAGTTACATCCCGACATGGATGCGTTGTTCGCCGGTATCCTGGAGCGGGATCGGGCGGGATTGCTTCTCCTGCCAACTGGTTACAACCCGCGTTTGGCCGAAAAGATGAAAGCGCGCTTCGCACGAACCCTCGGCGACGCGATGGACCGAGTGCGGTTCTTGCCGACCATGAGCCACACGGATTTCCTGACCGTTATGAAATTGGCGGATGTGTCCTTGGACACCCGGCCCTTCGGCGGCGGTAACACCTGTTGGCAAGCGATTGCCATGGGCACGCCGATCGTCACCTGGCCTGGGCGGTTCCTGCGCGGGCGATATGCGCTTGCGCTCTACAGCTTGATGGGCATTACCGATACCGTCGCGGAGTCCGCCGAAGAGTATGTGGACATCGCGGTCCGATGGGCGACCGATCGCGCGCTTCGGTCGGACCTGGAACAGCGGATTGAGGCGACGGCATCGTGCGCCTTCGAGGACATGACCCACGTTCAGGCGCTTCACGATGTTCTGAAGCGATTGGCCGAGGACGGCCCTTAGGTCAGAGCTGGTTGCGGACTTCATCTGCCACGGTGGCCGGGCATTCGGCAATCAGCCGCTGCAGGATGCTCCAGGTCGACCCTTTCCAGACAGGCAGAAAAGACAGTTCGATGCCGCGACCCGCAAAGATCTCGGGATCGTACAGCGCCTGGCCCCCTTCGAGATTGATATATCTATTGCCGCCCAGTGCTTCGACGATTGCGAGCACCCGATCCTGGCTCCGCAGTGTCGGGTCGATACCGAGACTGCTGGTCCGGATGATGTCGAAGGGTAGGGCCATGTCCGCGCAGCATTGCCCGAGCAATATTTCCAGATAGCCGACGACGTCCGGTGCGGGAGTCAAAACCGTCGATAGGAGTGGGTGATCGGAATCCCTGAGCTGCGGGAACCGGTTGCAGCGTTTCTGCAGCGCCGTTGCCGCATCCTCCGCGAAGCGAAGATCGGCGATTCGTGTTTCCCGCGCCCCCGCGCGGAGCGGCAGCGTCAGCCATGCCGGATTGCCCGCGCCGTCCGGCAACCGGTTGCGGTGCACCCAGCCGCGCCGCGGAAACTGCACGCAGTCGAACAGCGCGACCCGGTCGGCGGCGGCGAACAGCCGAAAGTAGCCGGCATAGGGTAAAAAATAGGGCTGCATGACGGCGACGGAGACCATGTCCGGATTCTAACCGGCGAATGATCGGATGCGCCATGGCGAATATACCGGATAACTTTCGTCTTCTAATTGCCGCCGCCGCGCTGTATCTGATGATGGATGTCGAATGCCGTGCACAGCATGTTGCAGCAGGCGCTCTCCTGTTTCCGAGATCAGGATTTCGCCGGGACTGAATCCGCATGCCGCACCGTCTTGGCCGATGACGAGAACCAACCCGACGCTTGGCACCTGCTCGGCTTATCGTTGTTGCACCGGAACGCGGCCCCTGCATCGATCGACGCATTTGAAGGCGCAATCGAGCGGGCGCCCGCCGTCGCCGCGTTTCATATCAACCTGGCGTCGGCGCTTTCCGCGGTGGGACGCCTCGACGACGCGGTCGCAGCTCTACGCCGTGGACTGTCGCTGGACGATACGCAGCCTGACGGTCATTTCAATCTTGGGAACACATTGCTGACGATGGGCCGACTGGACGAGGCGGCTCGTTCGTTCGAGACGACATTGGTGTTGGCTCCCGATCACGTGGCCGCCCGCAATAACCTCGGTCATGTCATGCGGCAGCGTGGCGACCTGGAGGCCGCGATCGGCCAGTTCCAACAAGCCACGGCCTCCGACGACCGCTATGCACCGGCGTGGAGCAACCTGTGCGGCGCTTTGCTTGAATCGGGGCAGACCGTCGCTGCCATCGATGCCGGGCGACGGGCAACCCTCGCCGATCCCAATAATGCGGAATGCCACTACAATCTCGGGAATGCGTTTACGGCGGCGCCCATCGCGGCCGAAGCGGTTGCATGTTATCGCCGCGCACTGCAAATCGATCGGCGCTATACGGACGCCTGGGTCAATCTAGGCGCGGCGCTACAGCAGTTGGGCGAATGCGAGACGGCAGTCGCAGCGCTCGATCAAGCGTTGACGCTGGAACCCGACCTTCCGCAGGCTCAATGGAACAAGGCGATCGCATTGTTGCTATCCGGACAGTTGCATGAGGGGTGGGACCTGTACGAATGGCGGTGGCGGGCCGTTTCCGGGTTGACGCTTCCGGCGGTCGATCGGCCGAGATGGGACGGGGCATCGCCGAAAGGCCGACGGATGCTCGTTGTCGCGGAACAGGGACTGGGAGATACGATCCAGTTCGCCCGATACGCGACAATGCTTCGGGCGCTGGGCGCCGATGTGACACTGGAATGTCCCGCCTCGCTCAAGACACTTCTCGATGGATCGAATATCGCGGACCGGTTGCTCGTGTCCGGCGATCCGCGGCCTGAAATCGATGTTTGGGCGCCGCTGATGAGCCTGCCCGGACTCTTCGGGACCGATATGAGCACCATTCCCGCCGACTGTCCGTATTTGGCCGCGATGCCGGCTGACGTGCCGGCGGCGGCGGACGATCACGCGCTGAAAGTCGGCCTCGTTTGGCGCGGCAGTCTGACCAACGACCGTGGCCGTTTCCGGTCCTGCGCGTTATCCGACATGCAACCGTTGACCAATGTGCCGGGAGTACGGCTATTCAGTTTGCAAACGGAGCTTTCGCCGGAGGATGCCGCGGCGCTCGAAACGATGGGCATCCCCGATTTGGGTAGCGGTTTCGGTGATTTTTCCGCGAGCGCGTCGGCGGTGCAGGCGATGGATTTGATTGTGTCGGTCGATACGGCGACGGCGCATCTTGCAGGAGCCCTCGGTAAACCAATCTGGACCATGTTGTCGGCAATACCCGATTGGCGTTGGTTCCTGGAACGGACCGATAGTCCGTGGTATCCGACGATGCGGTTGTTCCGCCAGCGGCGGATATCCGACTGGACCTCGGTCGTCGACGAGGTGTCCGCTTCCTTGATGGCATTCAAGCAGCCTCGACTCGTGACGTAGGACCCGGCACTTTGCGCATGGTCACATAGGCTCTCTTATGAAGACGGATTCCGAACGAATTCCATTGATGCGGCCGAAACTTCCGGATGCCGCGCAATTGATGCCATATCTCCGGGAAATCGATGCCAACCGCTGGTATACGAATTTCGGACCTTTGGAGCAGCGATTGACCGGGCGCTTTGCGTCGCGGTACGGCGTTGCAAACGACGAGGTCGTGTGTCTCAGCAATGCGACCACCGCGCTGTCGATCAGCCTTGCCGCGCTGGCGGGCGGGACGGGGCAATACTGTTTAATGCCGTCCTTTACCTTCGTTGCGTCGGCTCAGGCGGTTCTGGCGGCCGGTCTCACGCCATATTTTCTCGATATTGACCCGGCGACATGGCGCCTGGACACGGCCGTGGTGCGCGATTCGATCGCTCGTCTCGGATCCGCCGTTGCCGCTGTGATGGTGGTCGCCCCCTTCGGCGCACCGCTGGACCTCGAACCGTGGGATCGGATAACGGACGATACCGGTATCCCCGTGATCGTCGATGCGGCAGCAGGATTCGACAGCTTGGTGCCGGGCCGGTCGCCGGCGATCGTCAGCCTGCACGCGACGAAACCGTTGGCGGCGGGCGAGGGCGGTTTCGTGATCAGCCGCGACAGCGACCTCGTCGCGGAGGTCAAGGCACGGGCAAATTTCGGTTTCCACGGACGTCGCATGGCGGCCGGGCCGGGCGGCAACGCCAAGCTTGGGGAATACGCTTCGGCTGTCGCGCTTGCCGCGCTCGACCAATGGGCCCAGACTTGCGATAGTTTCGCGACGGCGACCACCGCTTATGTCGACGCAATCAGCGAAACTACGGCGATACAGTTGTCACCCGATTTCGGGAATGGGTGGGTGAGTTCAACCTGTAACGTCGTTTTCGACGCCCCTGTCGGAGCGGCGGCGATAGCCGCGCTTGGCGAGGCCGGTATCGAATCACGATTATGGTGGAACAAGGGTTGTCATCGAGAGCCTTTGTTCCTGGACGCCGACCGCGACCCGTTGCCGGCGACGGAAGATTTGGTGGACCGGATGGTCGGATTGCCATTCGGATGTGACCTTCCCGACGGGACTGCCCGTCGTGTGGCCGAAGTGCTTTCCTCAGTTTTAAAGGCCTGAAAAGGCGCCCTTGCAAGACCTGCCCGGCACACCGGCTGGGTTGCCCGGTTTCATACTGGCGTCCCTGGTTCGTTCCCGCGCGTCACCGGGTAAGAAATGCCAGATTTTGCAAGAGTTGCCCGGCAAAAAGCCGCACCGATCCGTCGCGTTAACTAATGTGACAATCAATAAAATATTTCAAAACAATGGATTACGCAGATTGGCACGATGGCATGGCGGTTGCCATTAACCATAGCGAAATCGGCGTTTCGCATGTGGATATGGCATCGGCCTACCGCTGCAAGGAATGCCAAATGTCAACGCCAGAAAGGACATGACATATGGCTGCTGACAAAATTAATTTGACAGCCGGAGTGCGCGCGAACCTCCTCAGTCTTCAGCGCACGACCGACCTAATCGATATCGTGCAGACGCGACTGTCGACTGGCCTGAAGGTCAATTCGGCAATCGACGATGCTAGTGCATTCTTCACCGCGCGGGCGTTGACGAACCGGGCAGACGATTTGACCAACTTGAAGGAAAACATCGATCTGTCGATCAGCGCGTTGCAGGCGGCAATTACCGGTATCGAAGCGATTACCGAGTTGGTCGAGCAGGCGAAAGGCCTAGCCAACACCGCCAAAGCCACCGGCGACACGGCCGAGCGTTCGCTCCTGGCAGTGCAATTCAACGAACTGTTGGGCCAGATCAACGACTTGGCGAATGACGCCAGCTTCAACGGAACGAATTTGATCCGTGCGACGCCGGATAACCTGGAAGTGGATTTCAACGAAGACGGCACCAGCGATCTGACGATCACAGGGCTGGATTCGACGACGGCGACCACGGGTATCGAAATTACGGCGGCGGCGAATGACTTCGGCAACCTTTCCGATATCAATAACACCATTACGGAATTGAACAGCGCGTTGACCGAGTTGCGGACCAATGCCGCGACGCTGGGGTCGAACAACACCGTTCTTCAGACGCGACTGAACTTCACCGAAGAACTCACAAATACGCTCGAGGAAGGCGCCGGCAAGCTGACGTTGGCCGATATCAACGAGGAAAGTGCGAACCTGCTTGCGCTTCAAACGCGACAGCAGCTCGGCATCAACTCCTTGTCGCTGGCCTCGCAGGCCGAACGGGCCATCTTGAGCCTCTTCGGATAGGTTGATTTTCCGGCGGGTCGGCGGCCAATAACGCCGGCTCGCGGAGCCACTACCTGAGTAGAGACCGGGAAGGAAATTCCGGCTTCTAGGAACTTTCTGCCGGTCTAGCGCGGTAAATTTTGCCCCAATTTTCCGTTCCGCTTGATCGCTGAGCCGAAAAATTCCGTATTATCAGTTCGTTAAGGTTTCTCCGAGAAACTGGCGCGATGGTTGCATCGTGCGACCACGAACCTGCGACCATGCTGGTATTCCGGCATGGCCGTTTTGCGGACCCGTCGGTCCGTTTTGGTTTGCCGACCGCAGAATGCGGCCGGTCAACATCCTAGAAAGGGAGAAACCATGGCTGACTCAGTAGCCCTTACAGCAGGCGTACGCAATAACTTGCTTTCCCTGCAGAATACCTCTGATCTTATCAGCAGAACCCAGTCGCGCCTGTCCAGTGGTCTGAAAGTCAATTCGGCTCTCGACGACGCGTCCGCGTTCTTTACATCGACCGCGTTGAATAACCGGGCATCGGACTTGAATACGTTGAAGTCGGACGTTGACCTGGCGATCAGCACGATCGAATCGGCGATCACGGGTATCGACGCCATCACCGAATTGGTGCAGCAGGCCAAAGGTCTCGCGAACCAGGCGAAGGCAACGGGTGATACGAACGAAAAATCGACCCTCGCGGTGCAGTTCAATGCGCTGTTGGGTCAGATCGACGATATCGCCAACGACTCGAGCTTCAACGGCACGAACCTGATTCAGGCGACGCCGGATAACTTGACGGTCGAGTTCAACGAAGACGGTTCCAGCGATCTCACGATTACCGGCCTGGACGCGACGACGGCCACGACCGGTATCGAAGTTACGGCGGCGACCAATAACTTCGCCGACGATGCCGCGATCGACACGTCGATCACGGAGTTGAACAGTGCCTTGTCGGAGCTGCGTACGAACGCGGCGACGTTGGGTTCGAACAACACCATTCTTCAGACTCGGTTGAACTTCACCGAAGATCTGGTGAATACGCTGGAAACCGGTGCGAGTAAGCTGACCCTGGCCGACCTCAATGAGGAAAGCGCCAACCTGCTTGCGTTGCAGACCCGGGAACAGCTCGGTATTAACGCGTTGTCGCTGGCTGCTCAGAGCGAGCGGTCGATCCTCGGCTTGTTCGGTTAAAGCTAAGGACGACAGTGAATCCAAAGAAAGCGGGGGCTTCGGCCCCCGCTTTTATTTTGGTCTTCCGGTAAATTCATAAACGAGTGAAATTGTTGGATAGCAAAAAAAAATATCAGATCAAATCTATCCGTGGTATAATTCTTGCTAACTCTTTAATGAGGAAACGCTGTTTACTTTTGATTTCTTTATGAAGAACAAGATATGCCATTAAAGATCGTGTTGAAGCCGGGTGAGAAGACCGTCATCAATCAGGCGGTTATTCAAAATGGCGGAGAAAAAGCTGAACTAATCGTTCAGAACAAGGCAAGTATACTTCGCGAACGCGATATAATGACCGAGAAAGATGTAACCACACCAGCGAAGAAAATATATTTCGTTATTCAATTACTTTATATGTTCCCAGAAAAAGAAAAGCAGTACCAGAATCAGTTTAGCAAACTGGTCAAAGATTTCGTCAATGCTGTCCCCAGTTCAACACCGTTGATCCTTGATATAGGCAAGAAGATTGTGGCCGGGGATGCTTATGGAGCGCTGAAGCTTTGTCGGAAGCTTATCAAATACGAAAACGAGGTCCTGAAACATGCAACCCAATAACAGCAGCCAAGCATACCAGTCATCGCAAAAACTTGGCTCGTCGGCCCGCCAAACCGAAGCGCAGGCGCTACTCGAAACCGCACGGATGATGGATGCATCCATCAACGGCGAGGACAGCGATGCCTATCGCGCGGCGTTGCGGCTGAATTGGCGATTGTGGACCATCATTCAGGCCGACGTATCGTCGGTCGAAAATCCTCTTCCTGACGAAATTCGACAAAATATTCTGAGCCTGAGCGTTTTTATCGATAAGCACACGGTCAACGCGCTTGCCGAGCCCAGCGGACGCAAGCTTCGGGTGCTTATTGAGATCAACCGCAACATTGCCGCGGGATTGATGATGAACGTGGGTGAGGATGCTGCCTTGGCGGACGCTCAGCCACAGCCGGTTGCGGCAAGTCCGGGTGGTGATATCGTCGCCTAATCCCGTGCCGCGTTGACCGCTGGCGCCCTACTTCAATATCTCAGCGAGAGATTCCCGTCGTCGTCCTGCGATACCCGGGACCGCAGTGCGGTGGCCACCTGGTCTACAACGCTTGTCCAGTCGCCAAGCTCGGGTGAGCGGAACAAGCGCATGGTCGGGTACCAGGGGCTATCGTTCCGGTCGAGCAGGTAACGCCAATCGGCCGCGGCGCCGAGGATGACCCAGACGGGTTTTCCGAGCGCGCCCGCCAGATGTGCGACCGCCGTATCCACTGAAATCACCAGATCCAGCGCTTCGATTGCGGCGGCGGTTTCGCAGAAATCGGTTAGTTCAGGTCCTAACGGTTCGAGCGCGGCGTTTGCCACCGGTGGCCCGTCTTTCTGTAGGCTGAAGAACCGGATGCCGTCGATGTCGAGCAGCGGCGCCAAGGCGTCGGGCGGGCAAGACCGCATCCAGTCGTCTTGGCGTTCGGCGTTTCCGGCCCAGACCAAACCCACGGCCGGGATATCGCCCGCGAGACGGCGGGCCCAGTTTTCGGCCGCTGCGGCCGGCGCTTTCAGATATGGGATGTCGGCGGGGATCGTTTCTAGCGTGGTCTGGAAATGCGCCGGCAGGCTGAGCAAGGGGATTTGGGCGTCGGTATCGGGCAGGGACGCACCGCGTCCGACGACGGTAATATCCCGCCGATCTTCCGTGTCCCCGAGGGACTTCATCAGGTTGACCAGGGGCGCTTGGCATTCGAAAACGACCCGAATGCCCTCGTCGGTAAGTGGTGATAGGTACCGGCAGAAATGAAGCGTGTCGCCATACCCTTGTTCCGCGTGGACCAAAAGCGTGCCGGGCGTCCCATCCTTGCCGACCAAGGAGTGGCCGTCCCAGCGCGGGATCGGAAGGGATCGATTCACCTGCGCCGATCCGCCTCCGTCCCACCGAGCTTCGTAGTTCCGCCAGCCGTTCGTGAGGTCACCGATCAGAAGCTGTGCAATTCCCAGGCTGGTACGCAGACCGGCATGCGACGGATCGGCGGCGATCGCTTTTTTGTATATCGCGATGGCTTCATGCGGTTGGTTCAGATTAAGCAATACGAGGCCTAGGTTTCCGAGCATGCGAAAGTCATCGCCATGCTGCTCGATCGCGGCGCGATAGAGTTCCACGGCTTCGGTGAGGCGTCCGGTTTCCCGGTACAGATTTCCAAGACTTCGGGTCGCTTCCGGCCAATCCGCACGAAGCGTGAGGGCCTGCCGCAGGAATTTCTCGCTCTCGGCCATCGCCCCGCAGGCATGGAGTGCGACACCAAGATTGTGGGTGGTGATCGGATTGTCCGGGTCGGCCCGATGTCCGGTTCTGAGAATCGTTGCCGCGGTCGCATGCTGCCCTAGATCGCACAGCGCCAGTCCGAGGTTATTGAGGGCGCCGGTGGAGTCGGGCTGAAGGTCAAGCGCGCGTTCGGCTTGTTCGGCCGCCTTTTCGAGGTCGCCGAGGCCCCGGTATATTGCCGACAGATTGACGTGAGCTTCGGCGCGATCCGGTTGTTGCTCCAAGGTGGATTCGTACTCAGCGATCGCTTCGTCATGCCTGTTTAATGCCTGCAGGCACCGGGCGTGATGAAACGATATGTCGGGATTGGCGGCGTCCAGCGAGAGGCAACGCCGGAACACCGCCTCTGCCTCATCGATTTGCTGCCGGCGCGCCAGCGCCAAACCCATTGCGTATTGAACCGCGGCCGAGTCCGGTTCCGATTTGGCCGCCAGTTCGTATTGTTGGAATGCCTCGTCCGTTTTGCCGAGCCGGTCGAGGAGGTCGGCGAGCCGGACCCGATTGGCTGCGGCGCCGGGGGCCAAGGCCAGCGCTCGCCGCCACGGAACGACCGCGTCGGGATCGCGCCCCAGCCTTTCCAGGATATCGCCGAGCGCGGCGCAATAGTCCGCGTTGTCTCTGTCGGCCGAAACCGCATTAAGGCAGCATTCCAGCGCTCGGCGGTTGTCTCCCATGGCTCGGGCAGTCAAGCCGCGGAGGTGCCATGCCGGGGCGACGTCGGGGCGCGCTGCCAGCAACTGCCGGAGAATCGTCTCGGCGAGAGGGTAGTTTTCCGCCCGGTACGCATCGGCAGCGCGTGTCAGAAATTCGCCTGCCGTTGCGACATGAGTGTCCTTCTGGTCCTCAAGGCCGCTGGACTGAGTCATTCGGAGGCTGAAACCCGCTGTTGTTCCATGATCACGCGCATATCCCCGGCCGGCGGCATGGCAGCATCGATCCGCCCACTATCGGATGAAGTTGGTCAACGAAAGCGATCCGAGCCGGGCCACGATCTGAAAGGACGCTTCAAGCTGCACTTGCTGGAAATTCAGCAGCGATAGCGTTTCCGCAGGATCGACATTTTCGATGTCTCCGATTGAGTCCGTCGCGAAATTGATGAACTCGTTATGCCGGTCTTTTTGGATATCGATGGTTCGCAGGTCGAGGGCGACGTCCGCCGCGAACTCGCCGATCGTTTTCTGCGCGCCATTATTTTCCGTCGCTTCCGTCAACAATGTGATGGCGTCGTTAAGCACCTGTTTTTCCGCAGCGGTAATGGGATTTGTAAAGGTCGTCTGGGCGATGTTGTCGAGCGCGCGTATGACTTTCTCGAACGCGGATTGGTCTGCCGTGATTCCGTATTGGACGGTGACACCGTCGTCGATCCGGACCTGTTGTATCGTCGTGTCGCCTTCGTAGTAACCGGTATCGACGACCGCATCGAAGGGCGGTGGCGTCGGCGCGGTGTAGACGCCGTTGTTCAGGTCGACGGGCTTCGTGTCGGTCTTGCCGCCGGCAAATAGATGCCGGGAATCGTCTTTCTGATTCAGGAGTTCGACGACTTGGTCCAAAAATTCGGTCGCTACGAAGGAGAGATTGTTGGTGTTGGCGGCCTCGCCGTTCAGCGAACTGACGGTGATCGAACGCATCTCCCGGGCGATTTCGTCGATCGTCTCCAGGCTGAGATTCATCAGCTTGAGACGCTTCTCGGCCGTCGCGATATTCTCGATATATTGCTCGGCCTTGGCGACTTCGTTCTTCAGGTTCACCAAGCGGGACGAGTCCGGCGCGATGCCGCTGAAGGACTGGCTCTTTTTGCCGGTCGCCGCCTGCAGCCGCGTCTCGGCCAATTGCGACTGTGTCCGCAGCGTGGCGTCAAGGATGAGTTGTTGATTCGCGAAGGATCCTATACGGGCAACCATCTATTCGCTCCGTTAGCGCACGACGTTGATCAATTCTTCGAGCAGATCGGATGCGATGGTGATGACCCGAGCCGACGCATTGAAAGCCTGTTCGAAGATAATCAAGTTGGCGAGTTCTTCGTCGATATTGACCCCGGAAATGGACCCGTTCCGGAATTCCAGCGTTTCCAGGAAGGACGAATTGAACTCCAATTCGCTGGAGGTATTCGAAGCAACCGCAGCCTGCACCGATAGAATCGTGGCTGCATACTCCGACAGTGTGTTCGATGTGCCGGTGAGGCCGCCGGCGCTTCCGAAACTGATTGTGGCATCGAAGATACCGGCGAGCGCGGCGGCCGCGCTTCCATCACCGATGGTTAGGCCATCATCGCCGGCAGTAAGACCGCCCGCGCTGCTCAACGTGCCGCGGGCAACCAGTGCCTGGTTGGAAACAATGTCGCTGCGCACCGTCACGACGTTGGATACGCTTGTTGATTCATTCGTCACGTTGAGCGTGGACAGCAGCGAACTGGAGTCGGTCATGACGAAGTTGTTGCCGTCCGTGTCCTCGACGATCAGCCGCCGGCCCGATCCGTCATCGACCACGCGCGCCGATATGTTGGCGCCCGCGAGCGTTCCATTCGCCGTAATGTTGGCGGCGATCGTGTCGAGATTCTGGCCGGCGGTGTAGCCGACCGTCGTCGATACGCCGGCGGCATCGAAGCTAAGTGTGCCCGTCAGACCAAGTGCAGTGGTGCTGTCATTTTGACGGGCGCTGGAGAAAGAGTCGTAGGCGGTGCCGTCGACATTTGCCTGGAACAAATCGTTCAGACCGAAATAGTGCGAGACGCCGCGTGTCTCGCCGCCGACCGTCGTTACGGCGCTGGTCAATTCGTTGATGGCGATGCCTTGTCCCGCGGTATTCGCCGAGACGACGAGCTGCCCGGCGGCATTGAACGTCGCGGTAACGTTGGTCATGCCGTTTACGGCAGCACGAAGGTCGTCCACCGTGGTCATGGCGCCGAGCGCGATATCCAATGTTTCGACGACGACGCCCGTCGTTTGATCGAGGACGGCGACCCGAACGCTGCCGGTGGCCGAGAACACGTCGGTCGAGCCGAAGGTTTGGCTGCCGGTCAACGTTGATGGGGGCGGGAAGGCGGTTCCGGCGTTGTGTGCCTTGTTCAGTTCTGCGATCAGTGCCTGCGCGAGTTCATCCAATTCCCGTTGAAGATTTGGAAGTTCGGTATCGCGCATGTCGATCAGCGCTTTGAGGCTGCCACCCCTGATTTCGTCGGTAATGTCGTCGGCGGCGGCGGTAGAGCCGTTTACGAAGATCCCGGTGATGCCGCCCGGATAGGTCGGATCGCCAGGATTGACATAGGCGATGCTGGCGCTCGCTTGGGAGACCGCGTCGTGGCTTATGGCGAGTGCGGAGCCACGGTCGACCAGGAGACGTCCGCCGGCCGAGAACAGGCTGACCGTGCCATCGTTCTGTTCGACGATCCTGATGTCAATATTTGTCGCGATCTCCGCGAGTGCCCGGTCGCGCTCGTCGCGCAATGCGGCACTCGATTGGTTGAGTATTTCCGCGTTGGCGATCTGGACATTCAACTCGGCGACTATTTCCAGCCGGCTGTCGAGTTGTGTGACGATGCGCTCTATTTCCCGGTCGGCCTCGGCGCGCAGATCCTGGATCGTGTTGCTGAGATCGTTGAAGAGTTGGACGGTCTGGCGCGCGACGTTAACGACATCGGAAGCGTTCGCCTGCGATTCCGGCGTGGCTGCAAGCGCCTCGAATGAGGTCTTGAGATCGTTCAGCGAGCTGGAGATCGTGCGATTGGTTTCCGGCGATCCGAACATGTTCTGAATCTGAGCCAGGAACCGGTCGCGGACGGTCAATTGACCGACGGTGCTTTGCTGGTCGCGGATTTGCGAAAGCAAAAAATCGTCGACCTCTCGCGAAATGATGCCAGTGTCGACGCCTGCGCCCTGCGCCGCGATCAGCCGCGATTGGTTCTCGACGAATTTGCGCGTGTGCCCCGGCGTATTGGCGTTGGTCACGTTGTCGGACGTAACCTGGATCGCCGTCTGGGCGGCGTTCAATCCACTGAGTGCGCTTCGGAGGGCCAAGGAGAGTGACATGATCTGTCTCGGTCGGTTCGGCCGCGGTCAGAGTGTTTCGTTCAGGGAAATGGGCATCGGATCGTTCAGATGATTGTTCGGCTGACCGATGGCCGACGCGCCGGTCTTGGTGTATCCGGACGCGCTGACGCGTTGATGATCGACCGAATGGGCGATCCGTTCCGCCAGGCGCTTGTTTAATTCGATCGCAGACCGAAGGGCGTTGATATTGACGGTTGCGACCTCGTCGAGGCGCTGTTTTGCGGTCTCCAACTGGAGGCGCATGGTTGGCGCGGCCTGCGTTAGATGATCCGGGTTTTCCCTCAACTCGCGAATGCGCGCCTCGAAGACGTCGGAGGCCGTTTGCTTCGCGTCCTGAAGTGCCGTAATGCGCTCGACGCGCGCTTGCGCAAGCGCCTTGTTTTCTTCGTCGATGACGTCGGCGAGCGAGAGCGTGGCATCGACGGCACGGCGGGTCATTTCATTCGGTGTCATGAGTTCTGCACCTCCTGCAATTTCAGGATTTCGCGTTGCACGGTATCGGCGATGCCGAAGCCTTCACTCTGCGAAATCGATTTTCCGTATTCCTGCAGCAACATTGAGCGGAAGACCGCTTCGCCCTGGCCGCCGCCGAACATCGAATCGGTCTTGATGCCGGCGAACATGCTTTCCAACATCATCGAGACGAAGAAGCCTTCGAAATCTTCGGCGGTCTTGCGGATTTGTTCGTCGGACGCCCCTTTGAGGCGATCCATCTGCGGCGCGCGCGACGAGGTCAGAGATTGAGTGACTTGGTCGATCGAAACGGGGCTATCCATTACAAGACCTCGATTTCAGCTTGCAGCGCGCCGGCCGCCTTGATTGCCTGAAGGATCGTGATCATGTCGCGCGGTCCGATCCCCAGCGCGTTGATGCCGTTGACCAGTTCCTGCAGCGTGACACCGTTGTTCAGCACGCCGAGCTTCTTATCGTCGCCTTCCTCGACCTGGATATCGGTGCGGTCGACGATTGCCGTGCTGCCCGTGTTCGAGAAGGGCTGCGGTTGGGAAACTTGCGGTGTCTCGGTGATTCTGATCGTCAGGCTGCCTTGGGCGATGGCCACCGTACTGATGCGGACATTCTCACCCATCACGATCACGCCGGCCTGCTCGTCGATAACCACCTTGGCGACGGTATCCGGCTCGACCCGAAGCTGCTCGACGTCCGTGAGAAGCTCGACGACAGCATTCTTGTAGGATTTCGGAACGTTCAGTTCGACCGTCGCCGGGTCCGTCACGCGGGCCGACCGCTCGCCGACGAATGCGTTGACCGCGCGGGCGATGCGGCGCGCCGTGGTGAAGTCGGGATTGCGTAGCGAAAGCCGGACCTGCTTCATGCCGGCGAGGCGGAAGGGAATCTCGCGTTCGACGATCGCGCCATTGGGGATGCGGGCGCTCGTCGGCACGCCCTTGGTTACGGTTTCGCCGGCGCCCTGCGCCGAGAATCCACCGACCTGCAGGCTGCCTTGTGCGACGGAGTATACCTCGCCGTCGGCGCCGAGCAGGGGGGTTACCAGCAACGTTCCGCCCAGCAGGTTCTTGGCGTCGCCCAATGCCGAGATGCTGACGTCTATCCGGCTGCCTTGGCGGGAAAAAGGAGGCAGCGTGGCCGTTACCATGACCGCGGCGACATTGTTTGTTTTGAGGTTGTTGTCGCGGGCGTTCACGCCAAGCCGTTCGAGCATGCCGATCAGGCTTTCCCGGGTGAACACCGCGCTGCTAAGGCTGTCGCCGGTACCGTTCAAGCCCACGACCAGCCCGTATCCGACCAGCAGGTTCTCCCGGACGCCCTCGAAATCGACGATATCCTTGATCCGTGCCTGCGCAGCGGCGTTCGATGTCCAGACGAAAACGAGCATCAGTGCACAAATGGCCACACGGACGGCGACTCGACATGTGCAATGCCAAGGCCTGATGGGAGATAGGAACGGATTCTGCGTCATGGGACCTTCGGATCGGCGCCTGGAAATATTGCCAATTACAAAGCGAACGCCATGCCAGGATCGAGCGTTTCGGTATTCCGATATCCTATTGAAACATATGGGATTAATTATTTGAGCCAGACGCTTGACCCGGGTTCGCGGGATGTTTCGGCAAGCCCTGCCGATACCGTCGGCAAAGTTTGCCCTTCGCCCGGATTCGATACGGCGTGATCACGTTTCTATTTGGGGTGAAATGCAGTATGTTTCGGCCATGAAAATCGACCGTACCGCCCCGAGCCGGACGGCGTCGCCCGTAAAGCGCAGTGAGAAGGCCGGCAAGGCGCAGACAACGCAGTTTTCGAAGCATTTGGAATCCGGTCGCGACGCAGGGGATCAGGTCGGCACGGTTGCGCCGGTGCAGTCCGTGGACGCCTTGCTGTCCATACAGGAAGTGGGTGATGCGACCGATGGCGAGGCCCGGAAAAAGGCTCGCCGATGGGCGGTTGATCTCTTGGATACGCTGGATCAACTTCGAATTGGTATCATTTCCGGTGGCGTTGCGAAGCAGGACCTGGAGCGAATTACCACCATGGTCGAGCACCATCGTGTCCAAAGTGACGACCCGAAGCTGAATATGATCCTAGACGAAATCGAATTGCGCGCTCGGGTAGAACTCGCAAAGTTCGAGAGAGACAATTGATTTAGCGGTGTTTTTCTCGTTCCGTCTTGAAAATTCAGCTCTGAAAATCTGATCAAATTTTGTTCAATTGCCGGGGGCTTGCTCCGCCCCGCTCTGGCCTATATATTCCGCGCCGCTCGTTAGTCGGTACCGTGCTAGGAGTGACGCATGTCGAATCCCCTGCTGCCGCCGGATTATAGGCCGAGCGAAGAAGAAGAATTTATGAACGCTCGGCAGCGTGAGTATTTTCGCATTAAGCTTCTCGCTTGGCGCAGCGAATTGCTGCAGGAGTCGAACGAAACTCTCCGCAATTTGCAAAGCGAGAGTTTGGCGGTGCCCGATATGGCGGATCGGGCCACGAAGGAAACAGACAGATCCCTCGAATTGCGAACTCGAGACCGGCAACGCAAGTTGATCGCCAAGATCGACGAGGCGTTGCGGCGGATCGACGAGGGTACCTACGGGTACTGTGAAGAAACAGATGAGCCGATCTCCCTGCGTCGCCTGGAGGCGCGGCCCATCGCGACACTCAGTCTGGAAGCGCAGGAGCGGCACGAACGGATGGAAAGAACGCGGCGGGACGACTAGATACCGTCGGGCGGCGGACAGGTTCCGCGGCCTATCAAAGAAATGAGGCCGGTGATCCAAAGGAACACCGGCCTCTTTATTTGCGCCGCCCTAGCGCGTTGGGGAGGAGGAGAGGATAAGGGCGAACGCAAATTCCCGTATTCGTCTAGTCCTATGTCATGCCGGTTCCCGTGGTCATCAGAAGGGGAACAGGATGTCGATAATCTGTTGTCCGTAGCGCGGCTGTTGTACGTCGCTCATGAAGCCGCGACCGCCGTAGGCAAGCCGTGCCTCGGCGATCTTTTCGTAGCTGATGGTGTTTTGACTGGTGATGTCTTCCGGGCGGATGACGCCGGTGATCTGCAGCTCGCGAACCTCGTAATTCACCCGTGTCTCCTGCCTGCCGAGGATGACCAGATTGCCGTTCGGCAGGACTTGGGTCACGACGGCGGCGAGCTTGAGGTCGATCTCTTCCTCCCGGTCGATCGATGAATCGCCGTTGGAGTTCGAGTTGGACGACAATTCCAGCAAATTGCCCGGATTGATCGCATCGGGCAGGACCTTGCTGAGCGATGTTTCGTATCCCAGGATCGCCGGTGCATCGGCGCCCTCGGTGTTGTCCCGGCTGCGGGTACTGTTATTGTCCAATTCGCCCTTGTCGTCGATTTCGATGACTACGGTAAGCAGGTCGCCGACACGCGTAGCCCGCAAATCCTTGAAGAAGGCGCGCGACCCTGGTCGCCACAGCGAATTGGGTTCCCGATGGGCCGTTGCCGGTGCCGGCATCGGCATGCTGACGGGGCGGTAGCCTTGCTGGTGCAGCGGGTTCGCGATGTTCGTCATCTTGGGTTCCGCGCCGACGTCGGCGAGGCGCTGCAACGTGTTGCAGCCGCTCAGGACGGTTCCCGCAAATAAGAGGCAGGACAGATAGCGAACTGTGATTCGGGTTCGATGCGACATCAGCGGGTTTGCCTCGCAGCGATGGCGCCGATGGTGCCGAACGTGCCGACGGCGACCATGCCTGGGCCGACCACGACGCCTTCGATGATCTTGCCGCTGCCGATATTCTGAATTCGGATTGTCTCACCGCGCGTTCCGTTTTCGCGCGCCTTGCCTTGTGCCGTGATCAGCATGTTGGTGGTTTTGTATTTCATGATGACCAGGCTGTTTCGCGTTACCAGCACCGGTTCCCGGATATCGCCATGCCGTACCGGCTTATCGATGCGAAGCGTGCGGCGGGCGCCCATGCCCACCAGTTTCTCCGGATCCAGCACTGTGCTGTTACCCACGCTGCTGCGGCGCATCATCTGAGCCTTGAGATCGTCCTTGCGGATGATTTCGCCGTTCCGCAGGCGGCGGGTGAGTACCGGTACGCTCACCAACGGGTGAATCCGGCCGGTGACCGGCACTGTCCGGGCGCCCGGGCGATCGGCCGGCGCCAACAGCGTCGCGGAAAACCGCAGGCTCCGTTTGTCGAAACGCATTTGCCGGACCGAAACGGATGCCGGTGTGTCGATCGGCAGATGGATCGTCAGCGATGCGGCGTCGAGCGTCACCTCGAACGGGTCGGCTTGTCCGGCACGCCGTTCCAGTGCGCGGCGTACGGCGGCGATGATGTCGTCATGCTCGATGGGATTGCTGCTGCGCTCGACGACGGCTTCGTCATTGCCTTGGGTAGGGATCCAATCCAGGCGGTAGGCGCGCGCCAGACTGCGCAGCCACCGGCCCTCGACGGTCATTTTCCTGCCGGGTGCCGGTGCGCGCAGGACGACGGTTTCGCTCTTCGGGCCGGCGTCGTCGAACAGATCGCCAAGGCGGACCATATCGCCATGCACCACCGTGTGCGACCGGAGCGATGCCGCGTCGGCGCCATACGGTAACGCCGCGAGCAGCAGCCCGCCTGCTGACAGGGTCAGCAGTCTCAGCGTTGTTGGGGTGGTTCGGGTGCACACCATGCCGGTTGAGATTCCTATCGGCCTTAGCGGACGTTCGAAACGGTCGCCATCATCTGGTCGGACGTTTCGATCACCTTCGAGTTCATTTCATACGCGCGTTGGGCGGTGATCAGATTGGTGATCTCCTCCACCACATTGACGTTCGATGTTTCCAGAAATCCTTGCTGCAAGCTGCCGAATCCGTCGGACGCCGGCGTGCCTGTCGTTGCGGCCCCGGAGGCCGGTGTCTCGACGAACAGATTGTCGCCGATCGCCAGCAGGCCCGCTTCGTTGGAGAAGGTCGCCAACTGCAACTGCCCCACGTTCTGCGGCGCGACCTGGCCGTCGAGCGTGACGAGCACTTCGCCGCTGGCGTTGACCGTGATGTCGATGGCGTTGGCCGGAATCGTTATGCCTGGCTGCACGGCGAACCCGTCCACCGTGACGATGCTGCCGTCCTCGCCAAGCTGGAATGCGCCGGACCGTGTGTAGGCGGTGTCTCCGTTCGGCAGGGTGATTTGATAGTAGCCTTCGCCGTTGATGGCCATGTCGAGGTTATTTTCGGTCAGCGTAAGGTTGCCTTGTTCGGTGATGCGGTAGACGGCCGCCGTCTTCACGCCGAGGCCGACCTGGACGCCGGCGGGGACGATGGATCCGTCATCCGCGGATTGGGACCCTGTCCGCCGCATGTTCTGATACAGCAGGTCTTGAAACTCGACGCGCCGCCGGGTGTAGGCGGTGGTGTTCATATTCGCGATGTTGTGCGAAATGACTTCCACATTGAGCTGTTGGGCCAGCATGCCCGTTGCGCCGATGCTGAGTGACCGCATGTGCTTTCCCTACGTCCTGTTCCGCTTGTTTCTTTGCATTATCTGGCTTGCCTTCCGATTAGGCGGGTAATGGTGCGGCGGATGCGATCGTGCTCCTGCTGCATCAAGCGTTGATTGCTCGCGTATCGCCGGTGGATTTCGATCATCTTCGTCATCTCGGCGACGCCGCTGACATTCGATTCCTCGAGCATGCCCTGCATAATCTGGCTGTCGTCGGCGGGCTGCGGCTGTTCGTTGGTGTTGAACAGATTGTTCGCCTCGCGCTGCATTTCTTTAGGTTTCTCGAAGGTCACGACGCCGATCGTGCCGAGCACCTGTGTCCCGGCCGACACTGTGCCGTCCGATGCGATGGTAATGGGGCCGGACCCCGGCGGAACGACGATGGGCTGACCGCCGGCCGTTAAGAGCGGTTGGCCCAATTGATTGGTGACCTGCCCGTCGCGATCCAACTGGAACCGTCCGGATCGGGTATACCGTGCGCCGTTTTCGGTCTCGACGGTGAAGAAGCCGTCACCGGATATAGCCATGTCGAGCGGGTTGTTGGTCGCCGCCAGCGGCCCTTCGGTCATGTCCCTGACCATTCCGAAGTCTTGGACGAAAGACAGCGGCTGATCCTTTTCCGGTTCGACGAGATATTCCACGAACATCATTTTCTCGCCCTTGTAGGACGGCGTGTTCATGTTCGCGATGTTGTTCGCGATGACGTCCATTTCGCGGCGAAGCGTTAGCTGACGGGATAATGTGATAAGGGCCGGTGATTCCATTGCACTGCGCGCTTGATTCCTCTTGCGCTCTTCGGTGCAGGACGCGTGCCATGAAGAAAGTTGTTTAATAACAAATATTTGCATGGTGACGTGGTTGCCGCAAAGTCCGCAGGTGTCGAATCTTGCAGGCTTCGCTCGGCATTTCTTGCCGTTGCGGATTGGCGGCATCGCCCCTGCGCGACCATGCCGTTGTTCATCGTCTGGTTTCAGGGATTGCAGTAGAATCCAAATCTACAGTAGTTGAATCGTGCAAAACTCTTTTTCCTACTCTTAGTTGGTATGGTTTTTATTTATTGCTTCTTCTTTTTCTTTTTTGTTATGTTCCCGACTGTTTGGGGGATAGCTGCTTATTTATTGATTCTACGATGGCAGCATTAAGCGCGGGAAGACCATGACTGATGAACCGGACGAGGCAGAAGAAGCCGTCGCCGAAGAGCGCGAGGGCGAGGATGTCGAAGACGGCGAGGGTGCCGGAAAGAAACCCGGCAAGAAAAAGTTAATCCTGTTTGCGGCGATTGGCATCGTGGTGCTCGCGGGGGCGGGCGCCGGCGTTTACTTTTCCGGGTTGCTGGGCGGCGGCGAAGAAGCCGCGCAGACGGCGGATGGCGCCGAAGCCGAAAATGTGTTGCCGGTCGCGGCGCATTATCTGGATCTGGACGAAATGGTGGTTACCCTCGGGGGGACCGGCAGAAAGTCCAGCTTTCTGAAAATGCGGCTCAGCTTGGAGTTGGAGAGTGCCGTCGACGAGGCGCGGATCAAGTCCGTGATGCCGAGGATCGTCGATAACTTCCAGGTGTTCCTCCGCGAGTTGCGCATCGAGGAACTGCAGGGATCCCATGGTCTTTATCGTGTGAAGGAGGAGCTGTTGGCGCGTGTGAACGCCGCGGCCCATCCGGCGAAGGTGAGAGACGTTTTGTTCCGCGAGATGCTTGTGCAATAGCACGGGTTTCGCACGGCGATCGTCGTTTGACTGCAGTAACGAGCTGGATTGGTGGTTATGGCCGACGAAAAAGAAGGCGAAGAGGTTAACGACGAGGACGTTGCCGCGGAATGGGCGGCGATGGCCGAGGACGGCGGTGACGGGGACGATGCCGACGGTGCCGAAGGTGGCGGCGGTGACGACGACGTCGCGGCGGAATGGGCGGCGATGGCCGAGGACGGCGAGGACTTGGATGCCGGAGGCGGCGGCAACGCGCGCGTCCTCAACCAGGATGAGATCGACAGTCTCCTTGGGTTCCGCGAGGGCGGCGAGGACTCGTCCGACAAATCCGGTATCGAAGCCATCATCGACAGCGGCATGGTGTCCTATGAACGCCTGCCGATGCTTGAAGTCGTCTTCGACCGTCTTGTGCGTATGCTGTCCACGTCGTTGCGCAATTTTACGTCCGATAACGTCGAAGTCAGCTTGGACAATATAAGCTCGATCCGTTTTGGCGATTATCTGAATTCAATTCCGCTGCCGGCGATGCTTGCGGTTTTCAAGGCCGAGGAATGGGACAACTTCGGGCTCATCACGGTCGATAGTTCGTTGATCTATTCGATTGTCGACGTGCTTCTGGGCGGGCGGCGCGGGACCGCGGCGATGCGGATCGAAGGCCGCCCCTACACGACGATCGAACGGAATCTCGTCGAGCGGATGATCGCCGTGGTCTTGGCCGATCTTTCTGCTGCGTTCGATCCGTTGAGTTCCGTGACCTTCCGCTTCGACCGTCTGGAGACCAATCCGCGGTTCGCGACGATTGCGCGGCCGGCGAATGCTGCCGTCGTTGCGCGGCTGCGGGTCGATATGGAAGACCGCGGTGGTCGGCTGGAGCTGTTGCTGCCCTATGCGACGCTGGAGCCGGTCCGGGAATTGCTGTTGCAGATGTTCATGGGCGAGAAGTTCGGCCGTGATTCGATCTGGGAAAACCATCTCGCCACCGAACTCTGGTTCACGGATGTGGAGCTCGAGGCGGTGCTGGACAATACGACGGTCGCGCTGAACGACGTTCTGGAATGGGAAGTTGGATCGCGGTTGGATCTGCTCGCGAAACCTGAATCGCTTGTCGATTTGAAGTGCGGCGAAGTCCGATTGTTCCGCGGGCTGATGGGGCGCAAAGGCGAGAAGATCGCGGTGCGAATTGAAGAAAAGATGGAGACTGAATGATGCTGTTTCCGCACCTGTCATTTGTGGTGGAAGTGATCGGCGCGTGCCTGTTGCTGGTAATGATCCTATATGCCGTTCAGTTGAACCGGCGGCTTGCGCTACTAAAAGCAGACAAGGCGCATCTGCAGAAACTGATCACCCATTTCAACCAATCGACCGAGCGGGCCGAAGCGAGCGTGTCTAAGCTGCGGTCGGGTACGTTGGAGGCGAATGAATCGCTTCAGGCCAGTATCAGCCAAGCCAAACAGCTTTGCGATGATCTCGCCTTCATGATCGATCGCGCCGGCGGTGTTGCGGACCGTCTCGAAGGCTCGATCGGTGCCGGCCGAGGCGATCGAACCGCTGGCCGGACATTCGGCCCCGGTGCAAACGACCAAGGGGTCGGGGTGACTGGCATGCGCCCTGCCAACCGTGGCCGCGATATGTCGGATAGTGGCCGGAAGAAGGCCGCGCTGTTGCGTGCGCTGGACGGCATCCGGTAGAGGCATTCGACAATGCGGTTTCGGCTCTTACCCGTCCTGATCTTCGTGGCAGCGACGATGCTAACGCTCAAGGTTGGGTCCATTTGGCAAGGCGTTTCGTCCTTACGCGATGGTGGGGAATGGCGGCAGTCGGTTGCGGTTGCGCAGGAACCGGCGAAGGGCCGTGCGGATGGAAGTCAGCAAGGGGCTGCTCCGGCGACACCGGCCGATGCGTCGAAGACGCCGCCAGGGATAACCGAAGAGCCGAAATCGGATGAAACGGCTGCGGCGACTGAGGAGAAAGCGAAACCCGTTCGCCAGATCGATCCACGCCAGTTGAGTAATTCGGAGATCAAATTGCTGCAGGCGCTTGCGCAACGCCGTTCGACACTCGACACACGCGAGGAGAGCCTGAACCAGCGCGAGGCCCTTTTGCGCGCGGCCGAGCAGAAACTCGTCGACCGGCAAAAAGAACTCTTGGCAATGCGCAGCGAAGTCAAAGGATTGCTGGATGATCTTGATGCGAAAGAGAAGCGTCGGATCGGCAACCTTGTGAAAATATATGAGAACATGAAGCCCAAAGGCGCGGCACTCATCTTCAATGAGCTTGAGTTGCCGGTCCTGATGAGCGTCGTGGAACGCATGAAGGTGCGAAAACTGGCGCCGATTATTGCGGCAATGAGTCCCGACAAAGCCAGGAAGATCACGCGGACAATGGCCAAACGCCAAAAAACCGCAACACCCCGCCCTGCGGCCAATAACCGCTAAATTTCCGCAAATTTACTAAGATTTAACGGAAACCGGTTTGAATTCAGCCGTGTAAAGGGGGCGGCAGAACGCTGTCCGCCGCAGCGGAGTGTGTGAGGAGAATTGGATCATGGCTGTTGATCTTGAAATGCCGGTATTGATTGTGGACGACTACAAGACGATGCTGCGGATCATCCGTAATCTGCTCAAGCAGATCGGCTTCAATAATGTCGATGAAGCGACGGATGGAAAAGCGGCGTTGGAGCGGATGCAGCAACGCAAATACGGTTTGGTGATTTCCGATTGGAACATGGAGCCGATGACGGGGCTGGAATTGCTGAAGCAGGTCCGTGTGGACGAATCGCTTCGCGAAACGCCTTTCATCATGATTACGGCGGAAAGCAAGACCGAGAATGTAATCGCCGCTAAGGAAGCCGGCGTGAACAACTACATCGTGAAGCCGTTTAACGCCGCGACCTTGAAGAGCAAGCTCACAAGCGTCCTCGGCGATTTCTGAGCAGGGCGAGTCGATCATGCACTCGGTTACACCCGAGTTGCGAGAGTGGCTGGATAACCTCAAGGCGGATGGCGATCGTCAGTTATCCGCCGCCGAGCTCGCAGAGATCATTGAAAACGTCGTTAGCTCGTTGCACGGCAGTTTTGTGCAGCCGGCGGAGCCTGGCGGGCAGACCGTGTCGACGGAGGCCGCCGCGACGGATGCGCCTTCTGTAGATGCTACTGCAGCGGAAGCGCTTACGGCGTTGCGTGATTTCGATAAATCCGGACCCGCGTTCGAGAACCTTTCCGACGAGATCGACAAGATTCGCTCCGCGACGCAAGACGCGGCCGGCGCCATCCTGGCCGTGACCGAGGATATCGAGAATTTCGCGGACGAAGATGATGGCGTGATGCAGGCCGCCGTCTTCGATATCACGACCGCAATCTATGAGGCGTGCAGCTTTCAAGATATTACGGGACAGCGCCTGACCCGTGTCGAGGAGATGCTGCGGCATATCGAATTGAGCGTTACGCGCGCAATGGCGGTGTTGGGAGATGCCGACGCGACGGGGCGCAGCGCCGAGCTGTCGGACTTGGTCGAGAAGGAAGACAGTCGGAAAGAGGAACAGATATTGCATGGCCCGCAAGATGCCGGGGTTGCGAATAGTCAAGAGGAGATCGATAAGATCCTGGCAAGTTTTGACTAGTCGGCGCATGCAATGCACGAAAAAAGACTTGCGACGGAATCCAATAATGGCTCATTAATATTTCTGAGCCTCTTTCTTTTATTGCTCGCGTTCTTTATTCTCCTCAATGCTTTGGCCACAATCGAAGAAACAAAGTCACGTCAAGTCTTGACGTCGGTTGCGGCGACCTTCCGGTCGGTCGTCGACGCGGATACGTCGGCGCAGGTCCTATTGTCCGAACTTGGACCTGCTTCGGAACCCGATGAAATTCTGGAAGCGATGGAGCAGCTTTGGGTGACGGCGGTGTCCGTGACCAAGGTTGAAAAATTGTCCGCCGGGCAAATGATGCAGATCACGATGCCGGTCAATGAACTGTTCCTGGGCGGCAAGGCGGTCCTTCGGAGCGATCGCAAACCGCTGCTCGAACGCGCGGCGCGGGTTCTTTCGGTTCAGGCGAAGTCGGTGGTTGCCGAGTTGGAACTGGTCTTGGGCACGCCGCCGATCGACCCGGCGAAATTGGAGGATGACCCATCGCTGGCGGTCCAGCGGGCGGTCATCTTGGCCGGCGCCCTGCTCGAGGTGGGGGCGGCCAAGGATAGGGTCAGCACCGGCGTTCGGGTCGGGGACCCCAAGATTCTGCGGCTTCGGTTCGCTATCCGCGAGGCGGCGCGCGCTCGGGTCACCTTCCAGCCGCGGGCGGAACCCTCACCATGATCGTCAACAAGGACATGACCGAGCGGACAAGCCGTTCCACGTGGCTGATGACATTTGCCGATATCTCGGCGTTGCTGCTTGCGTTCTTCGTTATGCTCTTTTCGATGTCCACCTTGGAGGTGGACAAATGGGAGGCGGTCGTAGCCCGGCTTCCGAATGCCGATCCGTCGAAGGAAAAACTCCGGCCGCCGCCGAACTCGGCCTTCAACGTCGCGACCGTCGATGTCCCGCCCGCGCTGCCGCTTGGTTATCTGAGCCAGGTACTGGAAGAGAAGATCAGCCAGGATGAAGTGCTCGAACGGGCGCAGATTCATCGCCTGGATAAATTGGTTATCGTATCACTGCCGACGGAGCGGCTTTTCCTGTCGGCGGGCGCGACGCTTACGGAATCGGCGAAGGAGGCGCTGTTCCGGTTGACCAGTGCGTTGGCGCAGATGGGTAATCAGATCGATGTATATGGCCACACCGCGCCCGGTGGCACGGACAGCGTTTCGACGATGCAGAATTGGCGCCTGTCGTTGGCACGCGCGGTTGCCGTCGCGAATGAGCTTCGACGCATCGGTTATCAACGCAATGTGACGATGCTTGGTTTGGGGGATTCGCGGTACGACCATCTCGACCGCGGCATCGCGGAAGACCGCCGCCGCCAGTTGGCGCGCCGGGTCGATATTGTCATTCATCCGACGGCGGGAGAGCCTTGATGCGCGGTTGCATTCGGACGCTGGTGATTGTTGCGGCGGCGGCATTCGTTGGATTTGTCTCGATCGATGACGTGACGGCCCGTGAGTCGGTTCGCGTGCGGGCCTGGGACCATTTGACATATGCGCGGGTCGTCCTGGATTGGAAGCGCCCTGTATCCTTTACGGCCAAAGCGGAAGGCCGGCGGATAACGGCCCGTTTCGACCGTCCGTTTTCGGCTGATCTAAAAACCGTGGTGTGGCGATTGCGCCCCTATATCGCGGATGCGTACGTGTCGGCGGACGGCCGACAAGCCGAATTTCTTCTTGCCGGCGATTTCGAGGTTTCGAGTTTTTCGAGCAAGCGGTCGGTCGTTCTCGACATCCGCCGTCCCTTCGCCGTGCCGGACCGGTCACGGTCGTCGGAAACCAAAGCGGTCGGCGTCCGGGTGGGCAAGCATCCGAAATATATTCGGTTGGTCTTCGATTGGGTGAAGCCCGTTTCCTACAAGATTGAAGAAACGGAGAAATCGGTTGTCGTGACGTTCGACCGGTCGGCCCGTTTCAATATCGCCGCGCTACGCCGCCGGTTGGGAAACGGCGTTGGAAACCCCGTGGTGAAGACGACGGCGAAGGCGACGACGATCACTTTCACGAAAAACGCCGACCGTCGGGTCAAGCATTTCAAGCTCGGGCCGAAAGTCGTGCTGGATTTCGTAAAAGGGAAGCCTGCGCCGCAAAAGCCTGTCGCGAAAGCGACGCCTAAGACCGAGCCGGTTCAAGCGCCGAACCCCGAGACAGCGCCGGAGAAAAAGCCGCCGGCGAAGGTTCCGGAAACCGATGCCAAGACCGAGGACGTGGCCGTGAAAAGCCCGGCGCCGGAAGATATCCCGGCGGAGGCTGCGCCGAAAAAAAAACCGGTTGCCGAGAAAGCGCCGGACCCGTCATCGTCGCCCGACACTGAACAAGCGGCGGCGGATCCGGCAACGGCGACGTCATCGGCGGCAAATGTCACCGACCCGCCCGAAGTGCCGGACGCGGAAGCGAAGCCTGTCGATGCGCCCGGTTTAGCGGCATCAGGTGATACATCGCCGACGGCCGGATCGATAGCGCCGCCCAAGGCCGCCGAAAGCGATCCTTCGTCGGCACAGGCAACGACGAGCGAAACCGCGTCCACCGATGGCACCGAGCCCGAGAATCCACCGACCGCGGCTGCCGACTCGGCTGAAACTCCCGCCACTGGAGATACCGGGCAAGCCTCGGAGGACGTCAGCCTGGTCTTTGAATGGCCCGAACCGGTCGGCGCCGCGGTCTTTGCCCGCGAACCATATGTCTGGATTATTTTCGACCGGCGGGCGCAACTCAATCTTGCGGCGCTGCGGACCGCCGGCAAGAGCCTGATCGACCAGATCGAACAACTGCCGTTGAGCGAGGGAACGGTTGTTCGCCTGCTAGCGAAACCGGGCGTCAATCCACAGGTTGAACGGGAAGGTTCCAACTGGGTCGTACAGTTCCGGCGCTGGCCAATCGCGCCGAAGGTCAAGATCGCGTTGCGTGTCCGTCCCGAGGCGATCAATGGGGCGGAACTCGAGATGCCGGTGTCGGAGATCGGCCGGATATTCAAGCTAGACGATCCCGAGGTCGGCGACACCTTGCATGTCGCGACCCTGCAGGCACCCGGCCACGGTATCGAGAGCCCGCGCATCTATTCCGAGTTTCACGTACTCGCATCGGCACAGGGTGTCGCAATCGATCCGCTGGGGGACGATGTAACGCTGGAAGCGGCGGGCAATAAGGGGATTGTCGTCAGTGTACCCGGGGGCCTCCATGTTTCATCGATATCGCAGAGTGGGAATGGGGCCGCAGCTTTCCTCGGTCCACGAATCTTCAACTTCCGGAATTGGACGAAGGACAAGGATCCGGATTTTTCCAAAGCGAAACAAGCGGCGATGCGCACGATCGTGGAGGTCCCGGAAGAACGCCGGGACGATGCTCGGCTTGATCTCGCGCGATATTTCTTTGCCCACGGGTTTGCACCCGAAGCGCTCGGTGTCCTGCGTACGATCGAGTTTTCCAACGAGGCGTTGTCCTCGCAACCGGAGTTCCGCGCGCTTATAGCTGCGACCAGGGTCTACATGGGACGCCCCTATGAGGCACGAAAGGATTTACTGGACCCTCGCTTGGATCAGTATCAGGAAATCTCGCTATGGCGTGGCTCGATGTTTCTCCAGACCGGTGAGTTGAAGAAAGCGGCGGCGCAGTTCCGGAATGGCGACCCGGTCCTGCAAAGCTATCCCGAACCCATCCGAACAAATCTGGCGCTTGGGCGGGTCGAGGCCAGCTTGGCGGATTTGGACGTGGGCAATGCGTCGATTTGGTTGAATTTCCTCGGCAAGAATGTTGAGAAGATGAAACGCAGCCAAGTGGCGCGGATGCTTTACAATCAAGGTGTTTTGGCGCGCAGCAGCCGCGATTTGGACCGCGCCGTGGAGTTCTGGACGCAATCCAAGAAGTCCGGCGACCGCTGGAATGTCGCGCGCTCGGAACTGGCGCTCGTGGAACTGGGATTGCAGCAAGAATCGGTAACGGTCGATGAAGCGATCGAACGGTTGGAGCGGCTGCGGTATCAATGGCGCGGCGACGATCTCGAACTCGCGGTTTTGAAGCAATTGGGAACGCTGCATCTGAACAAGGGCGAGTTCCGGAAGGGACTCAACACGCTTCGCACGGCGATCACCTACTATCCGAACAATAAGAAGGTGAAGGACATCGCCCAATTGATGACGGCGGCGTTTCGCGAGTTGCATCTAGAGGGGGGTGCCGACACCTTGCCGCCGTTGCAGGCATTGGCGTTGTATGACGATTTCCGCGAGTTGACGCCCGCCGGTACCGAGGGCGACTTGATGATTCAAAAACTCGCCGACCGGCTGGTCTCCGTAGACCTTCTTAACCGCGCCGCCGATCTACTGTCGCACCAGGTGCGGTTCCGGTTGAAGGGTGAGAACAAGGCCCGCGTCGGCGCGAAGCTTGCGGTCATCCGGTTGCTCGACCGCAACCCCAAAGGTGCGCTGTCGGCGCTGCGCGGCAGTTTCCAACCTAACCTGTCGACCGAATTGGACGATGACCGCCGGCGCATTCGCGCCAAAGCGACGCTCGAGTTGGGGCGATACGAAGAAGCGATCGCGCTGTTGGCCGGCGATGTAAGTCGGGAGGCCGATTTACTGCGCGCTAATATTTATTGGAGCACTCGGAACTATGCCGAGGCGGCGAAAGTCTTGCAGCGCCTCGCGGGCGACCCGCTTGCCGAGGGCGGGTATCCGGAAGACCAGGCGAGCTTCATATTGAGTTGGGCCGTCGCGCTTCGATTGAAGCGGGACGAGGCGGGAATCATCATGCTTCGGGATTTGTATGGGCCCGGCATGGCCCGCAGCAAGCTGGCTGACGCTTTCGCGTTCATCTCTAGTCCGACCGGCCGCGCGGCGAAGAATATCGATGATATCACCCGCAAGATGGCGGAGAGCGATAGTTTCGACGCGTTCCTCAAGAATTACCGTGACCGTCTCATCACGCCGAGCAAGACGGCGAAGACGAAGGATGGGCCGGCTGATCCGGCGGTCCAGGGTACCACCCAACCGGATGCGCAGCCCGATGCGCAACGGGCCGGCACCGCAGCGCCGGGCGCCATACCGCAGCCGCCACCGCCGCCAAGCGGCTAGGGGTCGGCTAACTGGGATTAAAGCTCCGAACCAGGCTGCCTGCGACGAGATACCAGCCGTCGACCAGCACGAAAAAGATCAGCTTGAACGGCAGCGAGATCATGATCGGCGGCAGCATCATCATGCCCATCGACATCAGCACCGATGCGACCACCATGTCGATGATCAGAAATGGGACAAAGAGCAGGAATCCGATCTCGAAAGCACGTTTCAGTTCGGAGATCATGAACGCGGGGATCAGGGCGCGCAGCGGGGTGGCTTCGGGCGAGTCGACATTTTCGATCTGTGCCATGCCCATGAACAGGTCCAGGTCCTTCTCCCGGACATGACGCATCATGAATGCGTGCATGGGAGCGACGCTGCGTTCGAATGCCTGCTCTTCGGTGATTTCCTCGGCGATCAGCGGGGCGATACCTTGATCATAGGCGGCCTGCAATGTCGGCTGCATGATGAAGAATGTCATGAACAGGGCGAGGCTGATGACGACGGTGTTGGGCGGTGTGCCTTGCGTGCCGAGCGCGGTTCGCAGCAGCGACATGACAATCACGATGCGGACGAACGACGTGACCATAACCAGTATAGACGGCGCCAGCGTCAGGATGGTGATCAGCGCCACCAGCTGGACGATACGACCGGTCGCTTCGCCGCCGGTGCCGAAATCTAGGGCTACGTTCTGCGCATAGGCGGTGCCAGGCAGGACCAACATCGCGGCGATCCCGCAAAGCACCACCAATGGCGTGAAACGGCGCCGGCCTTCGAGGCCCCGCATCATGTGCGCTTTTCTCCCGCCGACTGCAGTGCGGCGTCGAAGCTTCCGGCGGGACTTTTGGTGTTGTCGGCCGCTTTGATGTTGCCTTCGATCAAGAGGTCGCCACTGTGACCGAGAAGGATCAAATGCTCCGTATCGTCGCGCCGGACCAGCACCAGCCGGTGACGCCCATCCACATTGGCGACTTCGGTGATCGCCAGACGCCGTTTCGGCCGGCTTTTGCCCTTGAATCCAGGGGACAGCCGCACACCGCCGAAGCCGACCCGCCGCAGCAACAGTGCGAACAGGCCGATCAGGCCAATAACGAATAGAAACGCCAGTAGAAACCTGACGTAGCTCAGATCCACAGCCGAATATTCTCCCCAATAAGCCGAGCAGTCACTGTCGGCTTGTGCCCGCGCCAGGCACAGAACGCCGTGTCTTAGGTCTCGGCCGATTGCTCCGTCTTGCCGTCCCGCGGTGCTGCCGCCTGTAACTCGCCGATCTTGGCTTCGACTTCTTTCGCAAACTCCTGAAAGTCCGACATGAGGCTCAGAAGCGCCGGCTTCATTTCCACCGCGTCTTCGGGCGGCAGGTCCGTGATGGATTCGACGACGCTTTGAATCCGACCCTGGATATCATTTATCTCGACAAGTTGGTTTCGTGTCAGACCAGTCCGCGCAACGGAAATAAGTTCGGACATTGAATTGAGGTCCGTGACGATCTCTTCTTTACTCATCATGACTCTGGAAACTCCGGAGGCTGTGTGCCATTGGCGGCGTAGACGTATCGCAGGATTTCGGCGACGGCGACAAATGCTTCGACCGGGATGTCGTTGTCGAGGTCGACTGCCGCGAGGATTTCGGCAAGGTCCGCATCTTCCCGGACCTTGATGCCATGTTCGAAGGCGATTTCGAGGATCTTCTCAGCCACCCAGCCGCGCCCGGAGGCAACAACGGTTGGGGCCGAAAACGCATCGATCGGACTGTATTGAACCGCGACCGCAGTTTGAACCGGTGTGCCGCTTGACCCATCCGATCCGCCGTCATGCCTTCGCATGCCGGTTTTGCCGTCCACAGGCTTACTTTGTTGGCGCGATGCTTGCCGCGTCTCGTGCAAGAATCCGAACCTCTTTCCCACGCGCCGCAACCGGCACCATGCTTCAACTGCATTTGAGTATGCGTAGCTTTTATTCAAAATTCCAGCGAAAAGACAACAGACAAAATAAATGAATAGTATTCTCTTGTAGGAATCCTTTTTGAAGATTTAGGAATATTTCGAATAACGGTTTACATATTAGTTATTTATGGTTAACGTGGCGCCGAAATTTATTAAGAAATCGAGTCTCGGAGAGAGGATTAGCGACTCGATTGGTGTATGCCGCCGTTACCTGGGAAGTAGGGCTGGCATATGGTGTGCAGGCGAATCGGCTGGAGAGGCGTTGCAACGATTCGCTGTCGACGGGGGAAAATCACATGGATCTGAACCAGTTTTCGGTGTTTCGGATGATGACCGGCAAGATGCATTGGCTTGCCGAGCGTCAAACCTTGCTGTCGCAGAATGTCGCGAACGCCGACACGCCGAACTACCGCCCAAAAGACCTGAAGGAACTTGATTTCAAGGACGCGGGTGCCGGCCGGTCGTTCCGGGTGGCCCTGGCGCAGACCCATGAGTCGCATTTCGGCGGCTCACCGGACAGCATGGCGGTCAAATCGCAGAAGCAGAAAGACACATACGAAACAAATCCGAATGGCAACGGTGTCGTACTCGAAGAACAGCTGATCAAGGTCGGACAGAACCGTCATGACTACACGCTAATGACCCGGCTCTACCGCAAACATAAGCAGATGTTCACCATGGCGTTGGGTCGACAGCAACAATAGGGGCGATTTGAACGATGGCACTTGAAAAATCGATGACGATTGCCGCATCCGGAATGCGGGCGCAAGGAACCCGGCTGCGGGTCATCGCCGAGAATATCGCGAACGCCGGGTCGATGGCTGAGACGGCAGGGGGCGATCCGTATCGCCGGAAAACGGTAACGTTTTCGAATTTGCTCGACCGGGAGTTGGGCGCGCGCACAGTCGAAGTTAGCCGTGTGCGTGAAGATAAGTCCGATTTCGGGTTGCGGTACGAACCGACGCATCCGGCCGCCGATGAGGCCGGGTACATCAAGACGCCGAACGTGAAAATCGCCATCGAGATGATGGACTTCCGGGAAGCGCAGCGCACTTACGAGGCCAACCTGAACATGATCGACGTGAGCCGGAGGATGTTGCGGAGCACACTAGAGTTGCTGCGCTAGCGATAACCGGTCAATGCGCGTAACGAGGAGAGGGGTGGGATATGGCGATTAATCCGAACGATGCGATTAAGGCATTCACGCAAGCGGCGCGGTTGGGCGGCGCCGGTATGGAAGCCCCGAAATCGCCGAGTGATTCATCCTTTGCGGAGTTGGTGGGCAAGGTCGCGGAAGACGCAATGCAATCCGGCAAGACCGCTGAGGCGATGACGGCCAAGGCGGTGGTCGGCGAGGCGGATTTGATGGAAGTCGTGACCGCGGTCAACAGTGCTGAAATGACGTTGCAGACGGTCGTCACGGTGCGTGACCGTGTGATCAGCGCATATCAGGAAATACTTCGGATGCCGATCTAATCGCCGGCCAAGCCGGGGTAGGGGGTCATCCGCGGTCGTCGACGGGGAGATTGTAGCCGCATGAACGAAGCGCAGGTACTGGATTTTGCGCGCGACGCCGTGCTGACGATGTTGACAGTCGCGACTCCGATCATGCTCGTGGGACTGGTCGTTGGTTTGACGGTATCGCTGTTCCAGGCTCTCACGTCGATCCAGGAAATCACGCTTACTTTTGTTCCGAAGATCCTCATCGTGTTTACGTCATTGCTGGTTTTGCTGCCGTTCATGTTTAGCGTAATGCAGCGTTTCATGGAATCGGTGACCGATAGGATCGTCGGCATCAGCTGACGCACCATGCTGCAGAACCTACTACCCGCCGAAATCTTCGCCTACGCCCTGGTGTTTGCGCGTTTGGGCGCCACGCTCATTACGATGCCGGGTTTCGGCGAGACCTATGTCTCGCCGCGTATTCGGTTATTGATTGCGCTGACGATTACCGTTCTGCTGACACCGATCGTCGAGGATGAATTGCCGGCACTGCCGGCCGCGCCGTTTGTTCTGTTTCTGCTTGTGTTTGGGGAGATACTAATCGGCGTTTTTATCGGGTCAGTCGCGCGCCTTCTGATGTCGGCGCTGGCAACCGGTGGTGCGATGTTGGCCTTCCTCAGCGGTCTCGCCAACGCGATGTTGTTCAATCCGCTGCTTTCAGATCAGAGCGCGTTGCCGTCGGTATTCCTATCGATCTTGGGATTGCTGTTGATTTTCGCGACCGATACGCATCACCTGATGCTGATGGCGTTGTTGGACAGTTACATGCTGTTCCAGCCCGGCATAGTTCCGGCGTTCGGTGATTTCACCAACACATTGGCTCATCTGCTGGCGGAGAGTTTCCGAATTGGTCTGCAGGTCGCGATGCCGTTCGTGATGTTCGGCATTACCTTCTACACGGGTATGGGCCTGTTGGCTCGATTGATGCCCCAGATGCCCGTTTTCCTGGTCGCCTTGCCGGCGCAGATTACGCTTGGTCTGTTCCTGATGATGACGACCTTTCCGGCGGCCCTTTTGTGGTTTCTTAACTACTATCAAACAACATTTACCCGGTTATTCCTGCCGGGTTGACAATGAGGTCGCGCATCCGCTGCGCGGGGTAACACCATGTCGGAAGATACGGACGACGCCCAAAAAACCGAAGACCCGACGCAAAAGAAACTCGACGATGCGCGTCAACGGGGTTCTGTTGCGGTCAGTCGTGAACTCAATACGTGGCTCATGCTGACGGTCGGCGCGGTTGTGCTTGGGATGATGGCGCCGGCATTTATGAATGATATCCGCCTAGCCTTGACACCGTACCTATCGTCGCCGGATTTGATCTTGGTCGATCCAGCAAATGCTGGCCAGCAATTGTATAAGACGTTCAAGGCAGTTTTTGGGGCGATATTCTTCCCGCTGCTCTTTTTTTTCATCATCGCTTTGGTGGCGCCGGTTCTACAGAATGGCTTCGTTTATTCTCCTAAAGCGCTTGAACCGAAATTCGAGAAGTTCAATCCCATTCGCGGCGCAAAACGCCTTTTGAACATCAAGCAAATGATGGAGTTCGCGAAAGGTGTGATCAAGCTCGCGATCGTCGCGACCGTCGGCATCTTGGCGGTCCTGCCGGCCGTCGATGCCATCGACATCGTGCCGACACTCTCGATCCCCGATTTCCTGTCTGTGCTGCACGAGTTGGTGATGAAATTGCTGGTAGCCATTCTCGCAGTTCTTCTCGTCATTGCCGTGGTTGACGTCGTATTCCAGCGGCACCAGCATCATAAGCAGTTGCGGATGACCAAACAGCAGGTGAAGGACGAATTCAAGCAATCGGAAGGGGACCCGACCGCTCGTCAACGGCTGCGTCAGATTCGGCAGGATCGCGCCCGTGCCCGCATGATGCAGGCGGTGCCGGAGGCCGACGTGGTGGTGACCAACCCGACTCATTTTGCCGTGGCCCTGAAATACAAGCCTGACCAAATGACGGCGCCGATGCTCGTTGCCAAAGGCGCGGACCTGATCGCACAGAAAATTCGTGAAGTTGCCGAGGAAAACGACATCGCGATCGTTGAAAACCCGCCCTTGGCGCGGGCACTCTTTTCGAGCGTAGACCTTGATGAAGAGGTGCCGCAGGAGCACTATCAGGCGGTGGCCGAGATAATCAGCTATGTCTGGAATCTCGAAGGCCGGAGTATGCCTAAGGAGACCGCAAGTGCCGGATGACCAGCGCGAAATCGTCGATGCCACGTCGAAGCACGGCCTCGACCCGGTTGCGGCGAAGCCGGGCGAAAGGAGGCGCGGCAACGGCGAACGCATCAGCATGCCCCCTAGCGTGGGCGGCGGCGGCGGTCGGCTGTTTCTGCTGGTTCTCTTCGTCGGCGTCGCGATGGGCGTACTCTATTACTTCGAGCAGTCGGGCGGATTTTCGGCCGACGCCCGCATACCCGTATACGCAACTGTCGCCGCGCTTGGCTTTGTCGCTCTCGTCTTGGTATGGGGTGCCCTTCGGGGCCGCGGCAGGGCATCGCGGGATATGCTCAATCGGATCGGCGTCGTCTCGGGGGCTGGTGTGGCGCTCGAGGAGGGCGATGGGCGGCTGACCTACGTCAATGGACCGTTCCTGGATTTCCTAAGCATTTGTGGTGCGGAAACCAAGGAAGAGTCCGGTCTTTGGACCATGTATGTTTTCCGCACGCAAAATGACGCCGCACGCGCCTTCAAGCGGCTCCGCGATCACGCGCTCGACGGAACGGCTGAACAAGCGGAGATTACCTTGCCGCGGGTCGGTCGCGATCCGTTGAAGTTGACTCTCGGCGCAGCGCCGGGGGCGCCGGGCGAGGTGATCTGGAGCAGCCACAGCGTGAGCGCGGTGCGCGATCAGGATGCGTTGACCGCCGAGCTCGCCGGGCTTCGCAATCAGCTCGAGACGGTTCCCGTCGGTATGGCCGTGCTGGATGCGGACGGCCGGGTGGTGGAATGCAATCCCGCGTGTCGTGACTTGCTGGGATGCGATGACCCGGTCGGTCAGCCAATCGTGGAATTCGTGCGCGCGATCGACCGGCCCGGTTTATCGCAGCGCCTGTCCGGCCGGTTGGACGATGCGCAGATGGCCGTGCCGATCGACGTCGAGATCGAGGGCATGGGCAACCGTGTCGCGTCGATGTATTTCTCGCGCCGCCCCGCCGAGACCGAGACCGCCGAGGAAGGCCCCGGCGGCCTGGCCCTCCACATGATCGACACGACCGAGAAGAAGAAGCTGGAGGTTCAGTTCTCGCAGTCGCTCAAGATGCAAGCGGTCGGGCAACTCGCCGGCGGTATCGCGCATGACTTCAATAATCTGCTGACCGCGATGATCGGCTTCTGTGACCTGCTGCTGCAGCGCTATCAGCCGGGCGAGCAGAGCTTTGCAGACGTCATGCAGATCAAGCAGAACGCGAACCGCGGCGCGCGCCTGGTGCGCCAGTTGTTGGCCTTCTCGCGTCAGCAGACCTTGCAGCCGCGCGTGCTGGACGTGACCGACGTGTTATCCGAACTGTCCAGCCTGTTGCACCGGCTGCTTGGTGAATCGATCGATCTGAAATTCGTGCACGGACGCGAGTTGGGCAAGGTCAAAGTCGACCAGGGTCAGCTTGAACAGGTCATTATCAATCTTGCGGTCAATTCCCGAGACGCGATGCCGCGCGGCGGGCACCTGACGATCAGCACCCGAAACTGCAGCCTGCTGTCGGAAATCGACCGGGCGCATGCCGAGATCATGCCGGCAGGCGATTATGTGATGATCACGGTCACCGATGACGGCATCGGCATGCCGCAACAGGTGCTGGACCGGATATTCGATCCCTTCTTCACGACAAAAGAGGTCGGCTCGGGCACCGGCCTTGGGCTCGCCACGGTCTATGGCATCATCAAGCAGACCGAGGGATTCATCTTTGCCGACAGCGAGGGCGAGGCGAAGGGGTCGACCTTCACCATCTATCTGCAGCGGTACGATGGGCCAGAGGAAAAGGCCAGCGCCAAGGCCCCGGCCGAACGTCCGCCGGCGGCGAAGGACCTGACGGGCGGCGGCACGATTCTGTTAGTCGAGGATGAAGATCCGGTTCGCCTGTTCGGTGCGCGGGCCCTGCGCAGCAAGGGGTATCGGGTGATCGAAGCGGTCAACGGTGAAAACGCCATCGAGCTGATGAATGATGACGACATCGACCTGCTGATCACCGACATGGTGATGCCCAAAGTCGACGGGGCCACGGTGGTCGCCGCGGCGCGCCGCAAATTCCCCGACCTGCCGGTGATCTGCATTTCCGGCTATGCGGAGGAATCGGTGATCCGCGAGGTGGAGAGCATGGACAACGTCAATTTCCTCGCCAAGCCGTTCAGCCTGCGGCAGCTTGCCGGCAAGGTGAAGGACGTGCTGGTCGAACCGCCCCCGTCCGGATAACACCGGATTCCGAAGTCCCTGAGCATTCAATTATGCTGACAGGATGGTGTCAGCAGGAAGCTGCTACCTTATCGGACCGTTCAGCTAAAGGGTGATAGGGGCGCGGGCCGGCCATGACTGCAAGCCGACAGCTTGATCCGGAGTTGCGTAATGCGACGGGAGACCTCGTCCTGCGGCGCGCATCCGGGGACGACAGTGAATTCGCGTTCGGGATGCGGAAGGTCGCCTTCCGTGTCTATGTCGACAAGAGCGGCGGTTGGGACGACCGCAAGGAGCGTCTTCGCCACGAACGTAACTTTGCGATTTACGATTACCGGGTCATCCGCTTTCGGTCCGTGGATTGCGGGATCATCACGCTCGATCTGACGGACGAGTGCCTCAAGCTCAATCAGATTTTCATCGCGCCGGCGCACCAAGGGCAAGGTGTCGGCGAGCGCTGCATGTCCATACTCTTCGACGAAGCCCGGCGCCTTGGCGTCCCGATCCGATTGCGCGTGATGAAGGTCAATCCGCGCGCCAGGGCGCTATACGCCCGGCTGGGATTCGCGATTGTCGACGAAACCGAAACCCACACCATCATGCAATGGCGTCCCTGATCGCTCCAGCTTGGGCGGCCCGCTTTCGGATCCGCCCGTAGGAATCACTCCTAGCGCAACCGGTAAAGCGACGGATCGAGCAGGAGGAATTGCAACAACCGCGGGATTTCATGCCGCCGCACGAAGATGATGCCACAGGCCAACACGGTGCAAACCACCGCTTCCATGAACAGATCGCCGCGCGCGCCTTCGATGCCGATGGGGCCGACGAGGTGCAGCAGAATCGCGCTCGTCAGCGTCCCTGCGGTCAGCAGCGCCCCAAGAATTTGCAGCCCCGGGATGAACAGCAATATCGAGGCGACCAACTCGACGCCGCCCGTGAAGAAGCGGAAATAGGGATTGACCCATGCGATGCCGCTCCATGTTTCCAGGTCGCGGAAGATCGAATTTGCGTCGGGATTGGGGATGAACTTGAAATACAGATATTTTACGAAGGTATAGGCGATAAAGATCGCCGCCAGATAACACGCGGCAACCAGAAGCTTGTGCGGTTGCCGTCCACCGGAAATCCCGCCGCTGTCTGTTTCGAAGTTAGTCATGGGAGCCTTTCCAAATTGCGCGGACCGGCCACGCTATGCCGATCGGAAGGGACGGTAGCACCGATTCCGATCGATGCGAAGTAGGGCCGACGGTTTAGGGTGCTTCGGGCGTCGAAGATCGAACGCCCTCTACGCCGCCGGCGGGTCCCAGGTCGTTTCAGGATCCATCGGGTAGACCGGGCGCGGCATGTGTTCCCACGGGAAGGTGAGGAGGTTGCAAGAGGTCAGGCCCGGCACATCGGCTTCGATGATGCGCTCCGGCGGGAATATGTGTTGGAAGCCGGCACGGAAATGGCCGCGTGATTTGACCACCGTGCTGCGGGCCTCGGCGGCGTCGACGCCGAAATGCTGCAGGTAGTCGTTGCTGAGGCATTGCTGGCGGATCGAGATCACGATGATTTGGATTCCGCCGAGCCGCAGCAGGCAGGACCGGCCCAGCTGCACCGTACGTCCCTTCGGCATGCCGACGGTGCCGGCGAATTCCCCGTCGCTCAGCTTCTCGACCGTCACCTCGGCCTCGAACGGTTCGGAGAACTGGTTCGTCTCCTCGCTGTTGAAGATCGCGGTGAAGCTGGCGCCGACGCCGGCCTCGTCCGCGCGCTTGACCAGCGCCGGATCGTTGAACACGGCAAATACGCAATTCTCCACGCCCGCCTCGGCAAAGGCCTTCAGGAGATACGTCGTGTTGCCGCGCCCGCCGCCGCCGGGATTGTCCGCGGGATCGCAGAACAGCAGGTTCGGCTTGCTCGCGTCCTGGCCGACCTCCAGCGCGCGCCGGGTGCACTCCTCCAGGTCGGTCATCCGCGTTTGATACCGCTCCCGGTCCGCCCAGCCGGCGATCGCCAGCTCGCGGGCGAGGGCGTCCGCTTTCGCCTGGTCCTCGCGGGCGGTCACGGTGATCGTCATGCCGTTCCGGTCGGTGTCGCTGAAGGCGAAACCGGCGGTGATCGCCACGTTCATGATGTCATCGCCGAGTTTGGTCTGGCCGAGGCGGATCAGGTCGCCATAGGGATGGCCCTCCGCGGTCAGCAATGTCACCGACGGTGCGACCAATGGAATGCGGATCGAGGCGATCTTCGGTTTAACACCGCCGAACATCTCCAGCATGCAATGCGCCGCTTCCTCGCCGCGTTCGAACGCATCCACATGCGGGTTGGTGATGTAGGAGATCAGCACGTCGGGTTCGCTGACCATGCGCTCGGAGACGTTGGCATGCAGGTCGAGGGTCGCGATAACCGGCACGTCAGGGCCGACGATCCCGCGCACCAGGGCGAATACTTCGCCGTCCGGATCGTCGTTGCCTTCGGCCAGCCCCGCACCGTGCTCGCAGATATAGACGCCGTCCAGGTCGCCCGCCTCTTCAAGCCCGTCGCGCATGGACTGCAGGAGTCCATCGAAGAAGGAATTTTCCGCCGGGCCGTTCGGATGAGCGCTGGCGAAGGCGATTGGCACCGGCTCCCATGGGCCGTGCGAGTCCATCACCTTGAAGAAGCCGCATATACCGCCGTTGATCACCGGGGCCGGGCGACGGGCATCCTTGGTGATTTCCTCGCCGTAGAACAAGCCCCGGTCGCGGAATTCGGCCTCGCCGCAGGGCGGCGCGAAGCGGTTGGTCTCCAGGCTGAAGCCGAGAATGGCGATGCGTTTCGGTGTCTCAGTGCTCATGTCGAATCCCTGGTGATGAGAATGTTGTAGTGTGATGGCGTCGTGCTGAAAGCGGGCGCGGCGCAACGTAGGCTGGGAATTTGACAGTCTAGCTTAATATTCCGTTCGGGTGGGGCGGATATTCTCTTCCAGATCCTCCAGCGTCTTTCCAATTTCGGTGCGCATGATGGGCAATGCCTGGGCTCGTGGCATGCCCGTGGTCAGGTTGTCGCTATACAAGGAGCGGAGGATAACCGCGTCATGCCACGTCAACGCGGAAACAATTCCGTTTGTCTGGTCGTTGAACATCGATTGCGGGACGACGGTCGTGTCGTTGATCGGCCCCAGCGACTGTGCCAATTCCTCGGTAATGCACTCGTCGATGTCATACCCTTCATATGCGGACCCGATCAGCAGGACGGCCGCAAGGATCGATCCGTCTTTGCCATAGAATAGGCGTCCCGAGCAGTTGCGCGCGCCGACGTTGCTGGGCTGATCGAGCACGGTGATGATGCCCGCACGTCTGTGATCGTCGACCTCTTCGGAGAGCGGCTTCGCGACCTCGATGCGCGAGAAATCCAGCCCGGTGATTTGACTTAAGCGGGTCGCGGCGGCGGCGAGGGCGGCTTTCGTTCTGGGCCGTGCCGATTGGGCGAAACGCAGTACCGGATGCCGGTTCCATTTGCGCAACCAAGGGTCTGGGCCGCCGAACTCGGTTTGAAAGATCAATCGTTCGAAGTTTTGCCCGATCAATGTCCTGGATTTTGTCGTCGGGATGTCGCCGATCAACCCGTGAACCCGATGAAGCGGGAAGGTCGGGCTCGGCAGCGTGCCACCATTCTCGGTAGGTCGCCGCTTTGTCTCGGTGACAAGGGCGGTCCGCGTATAATCCTGCGTGATCGCCGAAGGCCGCACGCCCTGGACGGCGAGTCCGTGATATCCGAGGCGAACTTTCACATGGAACCGTTGGGCCCAGTTGGCCAGCAGATGGACGCCTTCGTGCTTCGGTGCGTCGTAGAAAGGTAAGGTCAGAGGGGTCAGACGGTGCGGATCGAAAGCGTATGTTATCTCGACCAAGCCACGCGAATTTGCATATCGATAGGACACCGTTGCGAGCGATTCGTTGACGGTTGCGCCGTTCTGTGCCGACCAGAGTTTGAATTGCTGGACAGTTGGGTTGCTCGAGGTGCTGAAAATGTCGTCCGCCAGCGTGACGCCCCAACAATCCTGACCCGGCCAAAAGACACCGCCATGTCTGCGTGCTTCGTCGGCCACGCCATCATCGCAGAATGTTGGTTCCTGCCAATCCACGGTGCGGCCGGATGGCATCGGGCCGACTGCGGTCGCCCAAACGATGGCGCTGATCGTGCCGTTTTCCAGACGTGTCAAAAGAACATCCGCCAGCGGCGTGCCTCGGCTGCCGGTGTGTCGTCGCTCGACCGCGACCTGCCAGGCATCGCCGGCGGCGGGCGGCAACGGTATCTCTCGGTTGTAGAGTTTGTATGCGGCCAACCCGGAATTAACGGTTTGGTTTCGCGATTCCGTCGTCTGGCAGCCGCCGAGGAACATCAAGAGAGCGGCAAAGGGGAGGGCCCATCGCATGGTAATTGCCGATTTGTTGATCAGCGGACGCGCTCGGCGGTGTTGCGCTTGAACTCCGCTTCGCCGACCTCCGTGTCTTGGCCGTCGCATTTACCGTTGGCGCGGTAGTAGTCGCCGGCAGCGGACCGGCAATAGGTTCTGCTCATTTCAAACAGGGCCTTGCTGACCTCGCGGTCGGCCGGGTCGCAGGCGCCCGTCGCCGTGTAGTACCGGGATTGCGTTGCGGGTGCGTTCTTTCGGCAGTAGATGGTCGCCGCTTTGCTGACCCCGGCGGCGTATGCTTCGGGTGTCACTGTTTCGTCTTCGAGCAGGCACCGATCGTTTACGACGTAATAGGTTTTGGAACTGCTGTCGTAGCAGTATGCCGCATTCTTGATGTTTTGAAGCTGCCGCATCGTGCTGTTCGAGGCCATCGTAACCGGCCCTTGCCATACGATATCGTGGATATCCGCGAGGATTTTGCACTCGATCCGGCCTTTTGCGGCGCGGCGGCATCCACTTAGCGCCATATCGTAGGTATCTTCGCAGTCTAGGCCATGACCGCCGATGCAATGTACGAAGAATCCGCTGCGGCCGTCGGCCGTGATGGCGAAGGACGCAGCGGAATCCATTGCCATGTACCGATTCAGCAGGAGTTGGGTCGACGGCGACAGGGTGACCGGCCCACGGCCCCAATCCGGGTGGGTGGACTGGCAAGCGGCGAGAAGGATCAATGACCAGCCGATGATCAGCGCCTTGGAAAGCCGTTTCGCCGCCGCCCGGAGGTCTGGCATTGCTAAGGTCATTTGCGGCGAATACCTCCTGATTGTTGGTCTCTAAGGCGAATACACGCAATGGTCCGATGGTAGTGGGCGACCGACAGGCGCGCAATCCGGCCGTTTGGCGGTGCGGCCCGTTCCTTTGGTATAAAGGCGATATCCGGTTGAATTAGTGCGAATTGCTGCGCTAATCGCCTTGTGTGCCGCTGGTTGCGTATCAAAAAAGGAAAAAGAAAGGTCATCGGGAATGACGGACGTCGTCGGAAAAGAAGTGGATATCATCGTCGTCGGCGCGGGGAACGCGGCGACCTGCGCGGCCCTGTCGGCGGTGGAGAACGGCGCGTCGGTGCTGATGCTCGAGACCGCGCCCAAGGACTCGCGCGGCGGCAATTCGGCCTTTACCGGCGGGGCCTTCCGGTTCTCCTACAACGGCGTCGACGATCTGATGGAGTTGTGCCCGAGCCTCGCCGACGAGGACCTCGACAACATCGACTTCGGCACCTACACGCACGACCAGTATTACGACGACATCTTCCGGATGACCCAGTACCGGTCCGACGCGGACCTGATCGAGGTGCTGGTCACCAACAGCTTCGACACCGCGAAATGGATGACCACGCACGGCATCGACCTGATTCCGGCGACCGGGCGGCAGGCTTTCAAGGTGGACGGCAAGTTCAAGTTCTGGGGCGGGCTGGCGCTGCGCATCAACGGTGGCGGCGAACAGTTGGTCCAGACGCTGCACGATACGGCGGAGAAGGCCGGCATCGACGTTCTGTACGAGGCGACGGCGACCGACCTGCTGTATGACGAGGACCGCGGCGTGCACGGCGTGCGCTGCCGCCACAAGGGCAAGGTGCTGAGCCTCGAATCGAAGGCGGTGGTGTTGGCCTGCGGCGGCTTCGAATCGAACCAGGAGATGCGCGCCCGTTATCTCGGCCCCGGCTGGGACCTCGCCAAGGTGCGCGGCACCGAATACAACAACGGGGAAGGGCTCAACATGGCGCTCGACATCGGCGCCATGCCCTACGGCCACTGGTCCGGCTGCCATGCGGTGGCCTGGGACCTCAACGCGCCGCCCTATGGCGATCTCGACATCGGCGATCAGTTCCAGAAGCACAACGTACCGTTCAGCATCGTGGTGAACGCAAACGGTGAACGCTTCCGCGACGAGGGCGAGGATTTCCACAGTTACTGTTACGCGCGCTACGGCGGCGAAATCTTGCAGCAGCCGGGCATGTTCGCCTGGCAGATCTTCGACCAAAACGTCACCCACCTGCTCCGCAGCGAGTATCACATCCGGCGAATCACCAAGGTTTCGGCGGACACGATCGAGGAACTGGCGCCCAAGCTGGAAGGCGTGAACGCGGAGCGGTTCATCCAGACGGTGAAGGAATTCAACGACTCGATTCGCACCGACATCCCGTTCGATCCGAATGTGCATGACGGCCGCTGCACCGAAGGCCTGGCGATCAATAAATCCAACTGGGCCAATCCCTTGGACACACCGCCCTTCGATGCCTACGCCGTGACCGCGGGCGTCACCTTCACCTTCGGCGGCATCAAGGTCAGCACCAAGGCCGAGGTCGAGCGCACCGGCAAGCGCGCCATCCCGGGCCTCTACGCGGCGGGGGAGATGGTCGGCGGCCTGTACTTCCACAACTACGCCAGCGGTACCGGCCTGATGGCGGGCGCCACCTTCGGCCGGATCGCCGGCCGCGAGGCGGCGGACCATGTGAAGATGCTGGGGCAGGCGCGGTAGGGACGTGCGGCACACCGTTATCATCTTCGAACAAGCCGTACAGGGAATGCTTCAAGAATAGGCGACCATGGACGATAATCGCACTCACTTGAGGAAATCCCGAAGACCTTCTGTGGCAAACAACACAAGTTCTTATCAAGGTTTCTGCATTGGACCATCTGTCAAAATCTGCTCGTTCGAAACTGATGGCACGAGTACGTCGTGAGGGTACCAGCGTCGAGATGGCAGTACGATCGAAGCTCCATAGAGCAGGCTTCCGGTATTCACTTCACAAGAGAGGATTACCGGGAAAGCCTGATATTGTACTCAGTAAGTACAAAACCGTTGTGTTTGTACACGGGTGCTTTTGGCACGGTCACAATTGTCGACGAGGACGTCGACCGCGAACAAACCGGGTATATTGGGATGCTAAGCTTGACCGAAATATTGCGCGCGACCGTAAAAATATAGAAGAAATACAGAGTCTTGGGTGGCGTGCTTGTGTAATTTGGGAATGTAGATGGGAAACCGATGTGGACGGCCTCATCGTTGACCTGCAAACAAACTGCTCGCCATTACGAGTGTAGGTTTTCATTTTTCGAGAGCAGCAAATCTAAAGCACTTTATTTGTCACGCGCATCTTGAAGCAATCTAATTTGGCGAATTAGCAACTCAGGTCGCCCCCCTGATTTCAGAAAATCACTTACGTGACGCGTTACTGATGTAGGTGTGGATTCTGCATTATTTCGCATAATTGCATAATCTTTTAATCTATAAAGATTCTTTGTCATGCGCTTGCGCTTAGTCGTGAAAAGCCTGCATATAACGGACTGATCTACACCAGTATCCTTTGAAATAGATACTTGTGTATATTCTTTAGAATCTAGTAGGTTCGCAATTAGGGATCGCGTTTCGTTGATTTCTTGTTCGTCCTTGGTGCTCATAATGCATAATTGCATAATTAAGAGAAATCGCAAGACTCTGCTTTCACACCCAACGTTCATCGATTTATTTTGCGGAGCCGGACTTTTTAGCGAGGGGCTAAGATCGTCAGGCCTGTGCCCTGTCTACGCTGTCGATTTAGATTCCAAGTCTGTTGCAAGCTATCGTCGCAACGTGGCTCAGGTCGCCGAAGTGGATGATGCTCGAAATATCCCAACGGATGTCAAAGGTGATGTGTTGATAGCCGGTCCGCCTTGCCAAGGGTTTTCGACTCTTGGAAGGCGGGATCCAAAAGATGCAAGAAACAAGTTGAGCCTAGTCGTTCCAGACTGGGCGCAAGCTGTTGATGCCAAGATCGTTGTGGTGGAAAACGTCCCGAAATTTCTTGAAACAAGCACTGCAAAGCGAATGATAAATGCTTTAGAGCATTTGGATTATTCGATAGAGACCTATGTTCTTGAGGCGACTCAATTTGGTGCTGCACAATTTCGTCAAAGAGTTTTTATAATTGCTTCAAAGTCTGGCCCAATAGGTGTCCCTATACCGACGGTAGAAAGACCTCGCACGGTACGTGAAGAAGTCCTTGATCGCCCTATCGATGCTTTTGATCCAATGCATCGTTGGCCCGAACCAGGCGCCTTGGCTCTTGAAAGGTTCAAGACAATTCCAAATTGCGGCGATAAGAGGGATATAATGCGTTTGCGGCCTGACTTATGTCCACCATCGTGGGCAAGGCTTGGCTGTAACGCAACTGATGTCTGGGGAAGAATTAACCCAGACAAGCCATCCAACACAATTCGATGCACTTTTCAGAATCCATCGAAGGGACGTTACATCCATCCGTTTGAAAACCGAGCACTATCACTGAGGGAAGGAGCACGGCTTCAAGGTGTTCCGGATAGTTGGATTTTTTGTGGAGAGCCATATCCAATTGCCAGGCAGATTGGCAACGGGGTTCCGGTCCCTTTGGCAAAAGCAATTGGCGGGCAAATTGTTGCCACATTCAACCGAATGAGAAGGAAAGGTGAGATGACTGGGAACGCAGCCTAATTTCAATAGGTCGTTCTTGGGCTTTATTCCTCATACTCTTCTTCTGTCTCTCGTGCTTCCAAAGCTCTTATGGCTTCGATATGAACTGCCCGTGCATCGTTCACCAGTTCATTCAAGCCGATAATGCGAATTTCAGGCTGCGCTCCTTGGTTCTTAAATATGTCGAGCAACTGTTTCTGCTTCGCGGCGGATGCATTGGCTCGAGGCATTGTGCCTATCAGGAAGCCGCGTATCGACACAACGTGACTTAAATTATTGTCGGTCCACTCGTTGATTTTGAACAAGTAATCTTGCAGTTGACGATAATGGTCGATTGTAAGGGGGATTGTGGGACTCTTGAGCTCGACGACATTCAACACAAACGGACCCTGCAAAATCGGATCCGACATTACAAAGACTAAGTCGGGCCGAGTTTCATCATCCTTGTTCCCGTCCATAATTTTGGAAAACTTGTCAACGGACAAGTGTCTGGCGACCTTTGTGACCACCTTATTAAGGTCTTCGTCGCTCGTAAGATAATTCGACAATTCCGGCCGGATTAGCCACGGATTGTTCTTCAGGAGCTCGTGGAGTTCGGCCTCGATGCCCTTCTTCCCCCATTCATCCTCCCCTTTTTCCCAAAGTGACTGTAGTGCGGCAATTCCATTTCTTCGCGCACGGAATAATTTGAGTGCGTCGTCACGTTCGATCTCGCCTAACTCTCTTAGATGTTCCGCAACCTTTGAAATAGTCTCCGGATTAGTCCTGAGATGCACAAGATTAACCAGCACTTCCGTCGCGTTTAGGCTATTCAAAATGACCGGTGCCAAATCCTGAAAATCTTCGCTTTCTACTCCGAATTCTGCAGCAAGAGTGGTGAGAAGGCGACGGGCATTTCTCCTAGTTTTCTTCGGCAAACCGGCAACTATCGCGGTCAACAACCTGCCAACCTTATCGGATTCTAGGTCTTCTTCTGCTTTAGTTTCACGGTATTTTGCATGAACCGGAATCGCCATTTTCATAAGTTCTGAAATCTCGGTTAGTAGTTGCCGTACCACCTCTGTGTCTTCTCGCAGTTGCGAGCGATTGGTAGTAACGAAATCTACATTTGAGCGATCAAGTTCGTCCGCTTCCACAACACATTCCATGTAATCTGAGCTATGGAAGCTATGCATGCCCGTCGGCAGATGAAACAAAGATGGACCTGCTGCGAGACGATTATTGCAGTATATGCGTGCGCCGCGTTTTCTGGCTGGAAGGCTCTTTGCTCGAAATCCAACAAAGTACTTAATGCTGATTTCGCCAACGTCTTCAATCGAGAACGTATGGTTCGCAAAACCATCTGGCTCTCGGCCTGAGGGATAGACCACGACGAATTCATTGCTTGTTGCATCAATAAGTTCGCCATTGACATGTATTGCGAATTCTTCGGGACGAATGCCATAAAATGCTTCGGCAATCGTGTTTTTTAAGGTACCGATGCTCTCCTTAACTGCGTCAGACTTTAGCCCGGAGAGAGTGATGGTTGTGCCGTGGTCACCTTCGGGAAGATCATCCTTGTAAGTTGCTGGAATAGGGACGTCGGCAATATTTTTCGAAACCTTGAGAATTTCATCTCGCATCTCAATGTTCGTGGAAAATGATTCGCCGGATCGTTTGCTGGTCACAGCGACAATTTCAGCGGCACCAAAACCTGCGAGTTTTCCTAGTCCCTTTCGTCCCATCACGAATCGCCGGCCGCTTTCTGACTTGCGAAGGGTCTCGTTGCCATCGCTATCGGCTCGCCGCTTGCGATTTAGCGGCAAATATTTTTCACCAATTTCTCTCCAACTCATTCCGTGCCCATCATCTTCGATGATCACCGAGATGTCTGTTGGGAGAGCTTCTAGAAGAACTGTGAAGCGATCACGCTTTCCGGCGGCTACTTCTCTCTTTGCCGATGCACGAACACTTTTTCTCGCTTCGTCAATTTTGTCGATAGGAATCGATATGTCGACTTTAGTTGCGTCGCTATCGTAAGCATTAGCAACGAATTCTACGAGGCACCTTCCAAGCGTCGTGTACATGTTGATGCCAAGTGCTTCAAGCATGCCTCCCTGAATCTGCATGTTGAAGTCGCTTGGCCTCTGTTCTGCGTCGGCACTGTGTTCGTTCATTGCGCTGAGCTCTGACCTATTGTTGACGCGAGAAACGGCTGAATATTGCGAGTTCCCAAGCTTCGCGTATGGGGCCAACCGACCGCAAGTGGTTTGTCTGGGACTAATGTATTTCAACGAGAAGATATTGAAATCTAAAGCACATGAGTATTGTTATTGATCTCGAGAAAATTGTTTTTGTTAAATTTTTACAGTTATTAGTTGTGTATGATGATGTCCTGATCATTTTGATCTTGACGGGCAACGGATTACTCGCTGTCCAAATGAGAACAAAAAAAGAACTTGCGCAGGAGAACAAAACTGGTACATATGATGTCACTGGATTGACGCCCCAGGGTGGCCGGGGGAACACGGGTCTTGCACCGCTCCTTTCCCGCCCTTGCATCGGACCGCAGCAACAAGCGACATATCCGACGCATTGCATCCGCCGGGGGCCTGTGAAATAAGGGAAGGACGGCACTATGTCGAATTCAGCCTTGCGCCTCGTCGAAAAGGACATCATGGACAAACAGAAAGCGTTGGACGCAGCCCTGACCCAGATCGAGCGGAATTTCGGGAAAGGCTCGATCATGAAGCTCGGCCAACAGGAACAGGCCGTCGAGATCGAATCGGTTCCCACCGGATCGCTCGGCCTCGACATCGCTCTGGGCATCGGCGGCCTGCCCAAAGGGCGGATCGTCGAGATTTATGGACCGGAAAGCTCGGGCAAGACCACGCTGGCGCTGCATGTGCTGGCCGAGGCCCAGAAGAAGGGCGGTACCTGCGCCTTCGTCGATGCGGAACATGCGCTCGATCCGTCCTACGCCAAGAAGCTCGGTGTCAATCTCGACGATCTGCTGATCTCCCAGCCCGATGCCGGCGAGCAGGCGCTCGAGATCGCGGACACGCTGGTCCGGTCGGGCGCGATCGACGTGCTGGTGGTCGACTCGGTCGCCGCGCTTGTACCGCGCGCTGAATTGGAAGGCGAGATGGGCGATACCCATGTCGGCCTGCAGGCGCGCCTGATGAGCCAGGCGCTGCGCAAGCTGACCGGGTCGATCAACCGGTCGAACACGATGGTCATCTTCATCAACCAGATCCGCATGAAGATCGGCGTCATGTTCGGCAGCCCGGAAACCACGACCGGCGGCAACGCGTTGAAGTTCTACTCCAGCGTCCGGCTCGACATCCGCCGTATCGGCCAGATCAAGGACCGTGACGAGGTGGTCGGCAACCAGACCCGGGTGAAGGTGGTGAAGAACAAGGTCGCGCCCCCGTTCAAGGTGGTCGAGTTCGACATCATGTATGGCGAAGGCGTTTCCAAGATGGGCGAACTGCTCGACCTCGGCGTCAACGCCGGGATCGTCGAGAAGTCCGGCGCATGGTTCTCCTATGGCGACCAGCGGGTCGGCCAGGGCCGTGAGAACGCCAAGAATTTCTTCAAGGAGAACCCCGAGATCGCCGATGAGATCGAACGGCGCATCCGCGAGAATGCGGGCATCCTCTCCGAGGCCATGCTCGAAGGTCCGACCGCCGACGACGATGCGGGCGACGGCGACGAGGCTCCCCTGGCCGGCGAGGCCTAGGCCTCCAGCACGGCCTAAATTAAGCGGTTCCCTCCCCTCGAACCGCCTGCGGCGTGGGTTTCGGCCTTCGCCGCAGTTTTTTTGCCATGATCCGGAGGCGGTTCACCATTGGCAGAGGGGCAGGCGGGCGCGTTGACGTCGCGGCGCGGTCCCCTAGATATTTCCATCCGTCCCTTTGCGGCGGTCTCCTGTCCGTTGGGTCGCTGGACAGCCCCTGGGGGGCGGGGTACAACCGCTGTCACCCGCCGCGCCGACGGGCGGGATATCGCTAATAGGGTGGACTTTCAGCCGCTTGCCGTGGGTGATGGGAAGACAATGAGCACAACCAACGAAATCAGAACCGCCTTCCTGGACTACTTCCGGAAGCATGGCCATGAAGTGGTCGACTCGTCGCCGCTGGTGCCGCGTAACGACCCCACGCTGATGTTCACCAACGCGGGCATGGTGCAGTTCAAGAATGTCTTCACGGGCGCCGAGCAGCGCGACTACAACCGCGCGACCACGTCGCAAAAATGCGTGCGCGCCGGCGGCAAGCATAACGACTTGGAAAATGTCGGCTATACGGCGCGGCATCACACCTTCTTCGAGATGCTCGGCAATTTCTCCTTCGGCGACTATTTCAAGGAGTTGGCGATCGAGCTGGCCTGGAACCTGGTGACCAAGGAATACGGTCTGCCGGAAGACAAGCTGCTGGTCACGGTCTTCGCGGAGGACGATGACGCGGCCGCGCTTTGGAAGAAGATCGCTGGCCTGCCGGAAGACAGGATCATCCGCATCGCCACCTCGGATAATTTCTGGGCGATGGGTGATACCGGGCCGTGCGGGCCGTGTTCCGAAATCTTCTTCGATCATGGGCCGAAGATTCCCGGCGGACCGCCGGGCAGCCCGGACGAGGACGGCGACCGGTTCATCGAGATTTGGAATCTCGTGTTCATGCAGTATGAGCAGACCGACCCGGACACCCGGATCGACCTGCCGAAGCCGTCGATCGACACCGGCATGGGCCTGGAACGGATCGCCGCCGTCCTGCAGGGACATCACGATAATTACGACACCGATCTGATGCAGGCGTTGATCGCGGCGTCGGCCGAGGCCAGCGGCGCGGCGGTGGACGGCGAGCGCGGCGTGTCGCATCGCGTCATCGCGGACCATCTGCGCGCATGCAGTTTCCTGATCGCGGATGGTGTATTACCGGCGAACGAGGGGCGCGGCTATGTGCTGCGGCGAATCATGCGGCGCGGTATGCGGCATGCCCACATGCTGGGATGCCAGGAACCTTTGATGCACAAATTGGTGCCGGCGCTGGTGCAGCAGATGGGCCAGCATTTCGGCGAGTTGACCCGCGCCGAAGCGCTGATCACCGAAACGCTGAAGCTCGAAGAAACGCGCTTCAAGGAGACGTTGGGGCGCGGCCTGCGGCTGCTCGAAGAGGAAACCGGCAAGCTCGGCGATGCGCAGGCGCTGCCGGGGGACGTCGCCTTCAAGCTGTACGATACCTACGGCTTTCCGTTGGACCTGACGCAGGACATCCTGCGCGGGCAGGGTCGGTCGGTCGATACCGGCGGGTTCGATGCCGCGATGGAACAACAGCGCGCGGCGGCGCGGAAGGCCTGGGCCGGCTCCGGCGAGGCGGCGACCGACGCGGTGTGGTTCGATCTGAAGGAAGGGATCGGCGCGACCGAATTTCTCGGCTACGAGACGGAAAGCGCCGAAGGCGTCGTGACTGCGCTGGTGGTCGACGGCAAGCCGGCCCAGTCCGCCGAGGCGGGGCAGGCGGTTTCGGTGGTAGCCAACCAGACGCCGTTCTACGGCGAGTCCGGCGGGCAGATGGGCGATACCGGTATCCTGTTCACGGCGGACGGGACCGAAGTCGCCGTCGAGGACACGCTGAAGAAGCTCGACGACATGCATATCCACATGGGCAAGGTCACGCGCGGCACGCTAAGCGTCGGTGACGCGATCGAAATGCGGGTCGACGGCGAGCGCCGTGGCCGGCTGCGCGCCAACCATTCGGTGACGCATATTACGCACGAAGCATTGCGCCGCCGTCTCGGCGATCACGTGACGCAGAAGGGGTCGTCCGTGGCGCCCGACTATATGCGCTTCGATTTCAGCCACCCGAAACCGATGACCGCGGAAGACATCGCCGAGATCGAAGCCGAGGTGAATGCCCGCATCCGGCAGAACGGCAGCGTGCGCACCCGGCTGATGACGCCGGACGAGGCCGTCGAGGCGGGGGCTCTGGCGCTGTTCGGCGAGAAATACGGCGAGGAAGTGCGCGTGGTCTCGATGGCCCATGACGGCGGGGAAGGCGACCCCTATTTCTCCACCGAGCTGTGCGGCGGCACGCATGTGCGGCGCACCGGCGATATCGGTTTCTTCAAGATCACCGGCGAAAGCGCGGTCGCGGCGGGCGTGCGCCGGATCGAAGCGCTGACCGGCGATGCCGCCTACCGGTTCGTGGCCGAACGGGAGAATGCCCTGGCCGATGCGGCTGCGGCGTTGCGTACGGCCCCCGGTGAAGTGCCGGGGCGGGTCGAGGCCCTGCTGGAGGAGCGCCGCAAGCTCGAGCGAGAGGTGTCGGACCTGCGCCAAAAACTCGCGGCGGGGGGCGGCGGCGCCGCCGCGCCCGAAGAAGCGCGCGAGATTGCCGGCGTGAAACTGGCGACCCGCAAGCTGGATGGTGTCCCGGCGAAGGAATTGAAGCCGCTGGTCGACACCCTGAAAAAGCAGATCGAGTCCGGCGTCGTCGCGGTGGTCGCGGTGAACGAGGGCAAGGCATCGCTCGTCGTCGGCGTGACCGGCGATCTGGTCGAACGGTTTGATGCGGTGCAATTGGTCCGCGCGGGCTCGGCCGCGATCGGCGGCAAGGGCGGCGGCGGCCGTCCAGACATGGCGCAGGCCGGCGGTCCCGACGGGGCTGCGGCGGATGCGGCCCTATCGGCGATCGAAGCGGCGATGAACGGGGCCTGACGGCCCCGCCGCATCTCACCCTATTTGATGATGTCGTTCAGCGTCGCGCTTGGCCGCATCGCGGCATTGCGCTTGTCCTGGTCCTGGTGGAAGTAACCGCCCAGTTCCACCGGCGAGCCCTGAGCCGCGTTCAACTCGTCCATGATCGTGGACTCGTTTTCTTCCATCGCTTTCGCCATCTGCGAGAAATCGGCCTTCAGCGCCGCGTCGTCGTCCTGGGCCGCGAGCGCCTGGGCCCAATAGAGCGCCAGATAGAAGTGGCTGCCCCGGCTGTCGATTTCTCCGACCTTGCGGCTCGGCGATTTGTTGGTGTCGAGGAACTTCGCCGTCGCGGCGTCCAGCGTATCGGCGAGGACCTGGGCCTTCTGGTTCCCGGAGAACCGGGCGAAGTGTTCCAGCGAGGCGGCGAGGGCGCAGAACTCGCCCAGTGAATCCCAGCGCAAATGCCCCTCTTCGACGAACTGCTGCACATGCTTCGGCGCGGATCCGCCGGCGCCGGTCTCGAACAAGCCGCCACCGTTCATCAGTGGCACGACCGACAGCATCTTGGCGCTGGTACCCAATTCAAGGATCGGGAAAAGGTCGGTTAGGTAGTCGCGCAGCACGTTGCCGGTGACCGAGATCGTGTTCTCGCCCTTGGACATCCGTTCCATCGAGAAGCGTGTCGCTTCCTTGGGCGCCATGATGTGGATGTCGAGGCCGTCGGTGTCGTGATCCTTCAGGTAGGTCTCGACCTTCTTAATGAGCTGTGAGTCATGGGCGCGGTCCTTGTTCAGCCAGAACACCGCGGGCGCTCCGGTGATCCGGGCCCGCGAGACGGCAAGCTGCACCCAATCCTGGATCGGCGCATCCTTGACCATGCACATGCGCCAAATGTCGCCGGTCTCGACCGCGTGTTCATGGATCACGTTGCCGGCGGCATCCACGACACGCATCGTGCCCTTGCCGGGCGCCTTGAAGGTTTGCGGGTGCGAGCCGTATTCCTCGGCCTTCTGCGCCATCAGGCCCACGTTCGGGACGGTGCCCAATTTGGTCGGATCGAAGGCGCCGTTTTCCTTGAAGAAGTCGACCGCTTCCGCATAAACCGGCGCGTAGCTGCGATCGGGGATAACGCATTTAGTGTCGTGCTGTTCGTTGTCCGGACCCCATCCTTTGCCGCCGTCGCGGATCAATGCCGGCATGGAGGCATCGATGATGACGTCGCTCGGCACGTGCAGGTTGGTGATGCCGCGGTCCGAATTGACCATGTACATGTCGGGCTGTTCGGCGAGGCAGGCGTCGATGTCGGCCTTGATCGCGTCGCGCTTGTCTGCTGGAAGGATTTCGATCTTCGCGAGCAGGTCGCCGACCCCGTCGTCCGGGTCGATGCCGATCTCGGCGAATGTTTCGGCGTGTTTGTCGAAGACTTCCTTGAAATAGGCGTAGACCGCGTGACCGAAAATGATCGGGTCGGACACCTTCATCATGGTGGCTTTGACATGCATCGAAAACAGGACGCCTTGCGCCTTGGCGTCGGCAACCTGCTCGATCAAGAAGTTGCGTAGTGCGCCGGCGCTCATGAAGGTCGCATCGACCACTTCGCCCGGCTGCAGCGGATGGTTTTCCTTCAGCGCCTCGACCGATCCGTCTTCGGCGACGAATTCGATGCGGGCATCGCCCGCCTGTGCGTCGGTGATGGTCGTGGATTTCTCGTTGGCGAAGAAGTCGTTGCCCGACATCGAGGACACGTGCGTCTTGGAGTCCGCTACCCACTTGCCCATCCGGTGGGGGTTCTTCTTTGCGTATTCCTTGACCGCGTTCGGCGCGCGCCGGTCGGAATTGCCCTCGCGAAGAACCGGGTTGACGGCGCTGCCGATCACGATGCCATAGGCAGCCTGAACCTGGCGTTCCCCGTCCGATGTCGGATCGTCGGGATAGTCGGGAATGCCGTAGCCTTGTGACTGCAGTTCCGCGATGGCGGCTTTCAACTGCGGTACGGACGCGCTGATATTCGGCAGCTTGATGATGTTGGCGCTGGGCGTCTTCACCATCTCGCCGAGTTCGGCCAGATCGTCCGACTGCTTCTGCTCGTAGGTGAGCCGGTCCGAGAACTGGGCCAGGATACGGCCGGCCAGGGATATGTCCTTGGTGCCGACGGTAATGCCCGATGTGCGCACGAAGGCCCGGATGATCGGCAGGAAGGAGCCGCTCGCCAGTTCGGGAGCTTCGTCGACGATTGTGTAGATGATATCAGCGTTATCGGGCATTTCTATTGGTCTCCAGCAGTCAAACGATTCAAGGTCCACATGATCCTAGTGCGGCGGCACGTCCCGATACCGTGAACGTTCCGTCCATACGACGGCCATCAAACCGACCTAGGGTATCGCTGGTCTGATGGACACGGCGTCGGGGCGCATTCGCAGAAGAGCCGCCCCGTTTTGGCGGCCCATAGATGCGGCGTATCCGCCGGTCTGTAAAGTTGTAAACTGCCCCTTCGTCCGCTTTTTCCGCGGTTTTCCGTGCGTGGCGGCCGCGATGGCCCCGTGCCGTCGTCGTATTCGCGATTCGCCCGGATAATACTCGATTTCCCGGCCACTATCCAATGGCGGTCGGGGGCCTTGGAGCGCGCTTCAACTTGATCGAAAGCCTGTCGCGGCATACTCTCCGGGCACCGCACGATTCCCCGCAAATCACGAAAATAGACAAGAATCAGGACACTCCATGCGCTTTGAAGGAACCGATAACTACGTTGCCACCGAAGACCTGATGGTCGCGGTGAATGCGTCGATCAGCCTCGAACGTCCGCTGCTGATCAAGGGCGAGCCGGGCACCGGCAAGACGATCCTCGCGCATGAGGTCGCCGAGGCGCTCAAAGCGCCGCTGATCGAATGGCATATCAAATCGACGACCAAGGCCCAGCATGGGCTGTACGAGTATGACGCCGTGCGCCGCCTGCGCGATAGCCAGCTCGGCGACGAACAGGTCCATGACATCTCGAACTATATCGTGCAGGGCAAGCTGTGGGAGGCGTTCCAGTCCGACCAGCGCCCGGTGCTGCTGATCGACGAGATCGATAAGGCGGATATCGAGTTTCCGAACGACCTGCTGCTCGAACTCGACCGGATGGAATTCTTCGTCTACGAGACGCGCGAACAGGTCAAGGCATCGCAGCGTCCGATCGTCATCATCACGTCGAACAACGAAAAGGAATTGCCGGACGCCTTTCTGCGCCGATGTTTCTTCCATTACATCGCCTTCCCGGACAAGGACACGATGAAGGATATCGTCGAGGTGCATTATCCGGACATTCAGGGCATGCTTGTCCGCGAGGCGATGAAGGTCTTCTACGACATTCGCGAGGTGCCGGGATTGAAGAAGCGGCCCTCGACGTCGGAACTGCTCGACTGGCTGAAGCTTCTGATGATCGAAGACATACCGGCGGATGCGCTGCGGAGCAACGACCCGTCCAAGATGATTCCGCCGCTCTACGGCGCGTTGCTCAAGAACGAGCAGGACGTGCAACTGTTCGAACGCCTTGCCTTCATGGCGCGGCGCGACCAGGGCAACAACTAGCGACGTTCGGTTTTCTGGGAGCAGCCCATGTTCTTCAACTTCTTCCTCGAACTCCGCACCGCTGGCGTGCCGGTCTCGATCAAGGAGTATTTGACCCTGATCGGTGCGATGGAGAAGGGCTGCGCGGAATACAGCGTCGATAAGTTCTACTATCTCAGCCGGTCCGCTCTGGTGAAGGACGAGCGCAACCTCGACCGGTTCGACCAGGTGTTTGGTCACGTCTTCAAGGGCCTCGAACGGCCGGAAGGCGAGATCGAGGTCGACATCCCGGAAGAATGGCTGCGCAAGCTCGCGGAGCTCTATCTCACCGAGGAAGAGAAGGCCGAAATCGAGGCCTTGGGCGGATGGGAGAAATTGATGGAGACGCTTAAAGAGCGTCTGGAAGAGCAGAAGAAACGGCATCAGGGCGGCAACAAGATGATCGGCACCGCCGGCCGTTCGCCGTTCGGCGCTTATGGTTACAATCCCGAAGGCGTGCGCATCGGCCAGCATGAATCGCGGCACCGGCGCGCGGTCAAGGTCTGGGACCAGCGGCAGTTCAAGAATCTCGACGACCGCATCGAGATCGGCACCCGGAACATCAAGATCGCGCTGCGCCGCTTGCGGAAGTTCACGCGGCAGGGCGTGCCGACCGAACTGGACCTGCCGGATACCATTAAGTCGACCGCCAATAATGCGGGCTATCTCGACCTCAAGATGGTGCCGGAACGCCGCAACGCGGTGAAGGTTCTGTTATTCCTCGATGTGGGCGGATCGATGGACGATCACATCCGGGTCTGCGAAGAGCTGTTCTCCGCCGCGCGCAGCGAGTTCAAGCATCTCGAGTTCTTTTACTTCCACAACTGCATGTATGAGCGCGTGTGGAAGGATAACCGCCGCCGGCACACCGAAACCCTGGATACGTGGGAGGTGCTGAACACCTATCCGTCGGACTACCGGGTCATCTTCGTGGGCGACGCCACGATGAGCCCCTACGAAATCGTCTATCCCGGCGGCAGCGTCGAGCATTGGAACGAAGAGGCCGGTAATGTCTGGATGGAAAGGGTACTCCGGATCTATGAGCGCGCGGTCTGGCTGAACCCGCAACCGCGCGACGTTTGGGATTACTATGAGTCGATCCGCGTCATGAAGGACCTGATGGAAGACCGGATGTTCCCGCTGACCCTGCAAGGGTTGGACGACGCGATGCGGGAGTTAGGCCGTTGAAGATCGCCCGCCAATCCGCTTCTTCCCGGCGCCCGCAGATCATGCGATAACGCTTCCATGCGACGTAGAGACTGTATCGCTCTCCTGTTGGGCACGGCGGCGTTAGGCGGTTGCGGCACGTATTGGCAATTCGTCGGTGAACCGTCGGAAACCGGGATTCCGGACGAGGTTTCCGTTCGGTCGGATCAGGAAGCCGTTGGGGTCTGCTACAACGGCAACAATACGACCCGCGAAAACCTCGCCGCCGCGGCGCGCGACCTCTGCAAGGAACCGGGTTCTACCGTTCAGTTCCGTACGGAAGATTTGCATTTCAACGATTGCCCGTTGCTCAAGAAACGCCGGGCCGTGTTCGTCTGTACCGATCCGAAATAGCCGTCGGTCAGACTTTCTTCGACTCGAAAGATTGTTGTTCGGCGGGGCTGGCCCGCAGCGCCGGTATGATGTCCGACACGGATGCGGCCCATCGGATCAGGGATGGGTCTCTTTGGGACATGTAGCGATTATCCGTGACGTGATCCAACAGTGTCTTGAAGGGCTGCCAGTACCCATCAATGTCGGCGATGACGATCGGTTTATCATGCAGTTTCAATTGCTTCCATGTGATTATCTCGAAGGCTTCGTCGAGGGTGCCGAGGCCGCCGGGGAGGATCGCGAAGCCGTCCGACAACTCCGCCATCTTCTGCTTCCGGCTATGCATCGACGATGTGACGATCAACTCGTCGCACCCGTCATGGCCGACCTCCCAGTCGCGCAAGAACTCCGGGATCACGCCGATCACCTCACCGCCGGCGGCGAGCGCCGCATCCGCGGCGATACCCATGAGTCCCACATGACCGCCGCCGAAAATGAGCCGGATGCCGTTTTCCGCCAAGGCGGTGCCGAGTTGTGCCGCCGCCGCCCGGTGGCTTTCCGGACCGTTGGAGGCCGATGCGCAGTAGACGCAAACCGATTTGATATCTGCCATGAAAAAGGGGTGTACGGCGCGCCGCGCTAGAAAACAAGCTTGATAACGCGGCGTTAGGGGAAAGCCGTCCGGTTGGCAACATTGCGTCCCGGGGCATGGAATACTACAAATGATGGTGTAGAAATCGGTTTGGGGGGCGGCGTGAACCGAAATATTCTGATTGGCGCGTGCGCGGTAGGCTTGGCGCTGGCCGCAATCCTGTATTTCACTTGGCCTGTTGATGAGGCCGAGCAGAAAACCACGGCAAGCGCACCGGCCGGCGCTTCCAGCACGTCTACCCCATCCACCCCATCGTCAGATGATGCGGCAAAGACAAAACCGTCGAGTGGCCCGGTGACCCCGGATAGTACGTCCGCGACGCCGGGGACCGCGTCGTCGGAAGCCACGCCGCCGGCGAAGACGGATGAGAAACCCGTCGCAGCCGCGCCCAGTTTCGATGTGGTCCGCGTGACGCCCGCGGGCGAGGCCGTCATTGCGGGCCGCGCCGCGCCGGGCAGCAAGGTTAAGATCTACGATCGTAAGAAGCTTGTCGGCGAGACGACGGCGAACTCCAAAGGCGAATGGGTTCTGGTTCCCAAGGGACGCTTGGACCCGGGTGACGCCAACCTGTCGATCTCCGCCGAACAGCCGGACGGGAAGAGCGTGGCGTCCGAAAAGGTCGTCGTTCTGATGGTTCCGAAAGAGACAGTGTCCTCGAAACCGGCGCCGCAAGGGCAAGCGGCTCGAAGTTCGGCCCAGCCGAAATCCGCGCCGCCCGCTTCGTCGGCGACGGAAAAACCGGCGCCGCAGCCGGAGGCGCCGGTTGCGGTCTTGGTGCCGCGTGAAGGGGCGGGCCCGGCAACGATCCTGCAAGAGCCGGAACCGGGGCCGGGTGTCGGGACGGATTCATTGCGTCTGCAAGTGATCGACTATGACGAGAAGGGCAACCTGACGCTGGGCGGCAAGGGCGAACCGCAGGCGTTCCTGCGCGCCTATCTCGATAATAAGGTTCTCGGCGAAGCGGATGTGCCGGAAGACGGAAGCTGGCAACTCCGCCCGGCCGGGCCGGTCGCGCCGGGGACATACACGTTGCGCATCGACCAACTTGTGGGCGGCAAGGTGGCGCAGCGCATCGAACTGCCCTTCACGCGGTCCCGGCCTGTCGCGGAACTGCCGGGCGACACGTTCGTCGTGGTGCAGCCGGGCAACAGCCTTTGGCGGCTTGCGCGCCGATCTTATGGCGAGGGTATTCTTTATTCGGTCATTTATCGGGCGAATCGGGATCAGATTCGTGATCCGGATTTAATCTACCCGGGTCAGGTTTTTTCGCTGCCGACGTCTAAGGCGCGTTAGACGATTGGTGCGGGGCGTCACGGTGACGGCGGATCGGTTGCAGGGATCCGACCATGTCGACGAGGCGTTTGGTGCCGGCGAGGCGGCTGATCGCTTCGCCGAGGGCCCACGCCGGCGTCGCGGGGCCGTGCGATTTCAACTCAGCGGAAACGACGATCTCATACCCATCCGGCAGGTCCACGGTGAAATCCGTGAACCGTTTCGCCATATCGAGGACCGCCAGCGTGTTGCGCCGGCGGTTGGACCCGTCGCCGGTGAACGGCAGAACGCCGAGCCGCCCTTCGAAGAATGCCAGACCCGTCTGTGCCTGTTCCGCGCTGGCCCAGACCCGGAAGGCCATGGTTCTGTATCGAAAGCTGAAGTTAATAGAGGACTCTAACATAATGAAATTCAGGGTCTTATCTATATGCGGGCGAAAGCCAGGAATATGCAACGTGGATAGACCGCGGGACTGTGGCCAACGATCCGGCTACGCCCATGGCTTTAATCCATTCAATTCATCCCAATATAACCGGCATAACATTTACACTTTGTTACCGAGTTGCCGCGGATACTGTGAAAAGTCAGTAGGTTACGCGTCCTTGCGGGGCGTGGCGCGGAAAGGGTTCCGAGGCGGCATCAGAAACGCGTCGGGCGATATTGGGGAGAGGAGCGCCACTACGTGACGACCTTACGCGAGACATTGAAGCCGGTATTGCCGCCGATCCATCGGGCGGGATACCCGTTCATCGCGGCATTTGCCGGCGTGACGCTGGTTCTCGGCTTCTTTTGGACGCCGCTTTTCGTTCTCGGCGGCATTTTGACGGTGTGGTGCGTCTATTTTTTCCGCGATCCGCCGCGGGTGACGCCGACCCGCGAGGGTTTAGTGATCAGTCCGGCCGATGGTGTCGTCCAGATGATCGTCGAGGCGCCGCCGCCGCCCGAGCTTGAGATGGGGGACACCCCGCTCACCCGGATCAGCGTCTTCATGAATGTCTTCAATTGCCACGTCAACCGGTCGCCGGTGGCGGGACGGATCGCCAAACTGGCGTATCGGCCCGGCAAGTTCTTGAATGCGTCACTGGATAAGGCGAGCGAGCATAACGAACGGCAATCGCTGCGACTGACGATTCCCGATGGCCGCGATATCGCCTGTGTCCAGATTGCCGGATTGGTCGCCCGTCGTATCCTCTGCGAGGTGTCGCCGGATCAAACGCTGCGGGTGGGCGACCGGATCGGGATGATCCGGTTCGGTAGCCGTGTGGACATTTATCTGCCGGCGGGCGTTGCACCGCTTGTCGTGACGGAACAGACTACGATTGCCGGCGAGACGGTGCTGGCCGACCTGACAAGCACCGAGACCGCACGGCAGGGAGAGATTCGCTGATGCTAAAACGCCGCCGGTTTAGACGGGTCCCCCGATTGAAGGGGCAGACCGTCAGCAAGATGATCCCCAATATCATCACGGTGGGCGCTTTGTCCGCCGGCTTCACGGCAATTCGCTTCGCCTTCGACGGGAAATGGGAGTTCGCCGTCGTTGCGATCCTGGTCGCCGCAGTCTTGGATGCGTTGGACGGCCGGATGGCGCGCCTGTTGAAGTCGGCGAGCGACTTCGGCGCGGAACTCGATTCCTTATCGGACGTGATCGCGTTCGGGGTCGCACCGGCGGTTGTCATTTATGTCTGGGCGCTCAGCAGCGTCGACGGCCCCGGCTGGATCGCGGCGCTCTTCTTCGTGGTCTGCGCCGCCCTTCGGTTGGCGCGGTTCAATACCACGCTCGGGAAATTGCCGCCTTACGCCTACAACTATTTCACGGGCGTTCCGGCGCCGGCAGGGGCCGGCCTCGCGATTCTGCCCCTGGTGGTTAGCTTCGAGGTTGGGGACGCGGTTGCGCGCCATCCCTTGGTCGCCGGAAGTTGGCTCGCCTTGATCGGTGCGTTGATGGTCAGCCAGTTGCCGACATTTTCGTTCAAGAAACTGAAGGTGCCGCAGGATTATGTGCTGTTCGTCCTGGTTGCCGCTGGTCTGGTCGTCGCGGGTCTCGCCGGGGCGCCATGGCGGACCTTGATCGTTGTCGCCGTACTCTATCTCGTGACGCTGCCATTCGCCTATCTTTCGTTCACCCGCCTGCGGCGCGAAGCGGAACGCTTGCATGACGAGAGCGATGACGACGATAGCGATGATCAGCAGGACCAGGGGCCAGATGATCCGCCGAATGCGGCAGAGGACGAGCCACCCAAACCACCCCACCTGCGCCAGGTTTGAGAATCTGTCGTTATTTGGATTCAATCCATCGGCGAACGGTCCGGTTGATTGAGTCCGTAATGTACGAACGTCGTCATGCGTTGCGGGAGCGGCTTCCGCTGTGACACTGGAAACGGGCGCCCTTATGGCATCCCCCGGCTTCCGCCAGTGACCCGAAGCGGACATGACCGCGCACGCAGGGGTCGCTGTAAGATCCCATTAATCCCCGATCATTCTCTTGATCACATAATCAACGCCACGCCGTCGTTTGCGGCGTTCTGCGGGGACAAACTGTTCTGACGCCAAGGGTTTGGCACGGCTTGGAACTTGGCTCGAAACCGAAGCCGTGCCCTTCCCTTGGACCAGGGTGCCGGTGTCCCCCGGTCAACCGCCGAAGATGGGTTTGACCACCAGGTTCGGTAACCAAAGCGTCAGAATCGGCAAGAACATGCACAAGATGAGAACACACCCGTCCGTGCACAGATACGGGAACGCGCCGCGCATCACCGTCGTTACCGGGACACCGGTCGTGCCGCTGACCGCAAACAGGTTGAGCCCGACGGGCGGAATCACGGCGCCCATCTCGATACAAAGCGCGAACAGAACACCGAGATGGATGGGATCGATGCCGAGCGTCAAGGAAACCGGATAAATGATCGGCACGACCAGCACCAAAATGGCGACGCCGGTCAGGAACATGGACAGGAACAGCAGCACTGCGAGCAGAACCGCGAGAAAGCCGATTGGTGACAAGCCGATCCCCGTGACCCACGCGGCGATTTCCTGCGGCCATCCCTGGTTGGCGAGTAGAAATTGGAAGATTCCGACGCCGCCAAGCAGGAAAAACAGGATCGCCGTCAGGTTGACGGCCCGCTCCGTCGCCGCGACCATCTCGTTGAAGAACTTCTCCCGCATGGAGAAGAAGCCGTATATCAACGCATAGGCACAGGCGCCGGCCCCGGACTCCGTCGGCGTGAGAATGCCGCCATAGAGTCCGCCGAGGACGAACACCGGCATCAACAGGGCGGGCAGGGCATCCAGGCCTGCGTCACGCAATTCCCGCCAATTGAACTCGTTCCTCGGAAGCTTGATGATGGTTGCCATGGTCATGACGATGACGGCGTCGCTCAAGGCCAGCATGATTCCCGGTATGACGCCGGCCAAGAACAACTTGACGATCGATTCCTCGGTCAGCACGCCATAGAGAATAAGCGTGATGCTGGGCGGGATGAGAATTGCGATGCCGCCACCCGTCGCGATTACGCCTGCCGCCATCCATTTCGGGTAACCGCGTTTGACCATTTCCGGGTAGGCGACGACCCCCATGGCAGCGGCCATGGCGGTCGACGATCCGGAGATTGCACCGAACATGACGGCGGACAGAATCGTCGCGTAGGCGAAACCGCCAGGCACCCATCCGACCAGGGCGTCGGCGAAGCGGAACAATTTCGCGATCAAGCCGGTCCGCTCCATGAGGAAACCGGCATAGATGAAGAACGGGATCGCCATCAGCGTGTATTTGTTCACGAAGCTGAAGAACGAGCGGAAGATGGCGTTGTCCGACAGCAAAGGATCGTAGAGGATGAAGCCGACGGTGGCGGCGACGAGGGCGAGCGCGATTGGCCCGCCGAGCGCGAGCATGGACAGTAATGCGGTTCCGATGGCACCCATGACTAGATCTCTATGCCTTCTTCAACCGGCGCCCACTCAAAGACTTTCTTACCCATGAGCGCGCGAATGTCCTGATAAAGCTGGAACAGACAGACAATCGCTAAGAGCGAGAAGGCGGTGACGAGGATGGCTTGGAACGGCCAGATGAGAATGACCATGCTATAGGTCTTGCGGCTAAGCTCGAGCGACCGTTCCACGGTCGGGATGCCCCAATAGGCGATGGCGCCATAAACGGCGAGCCCGAGCGCCGAGAACATTGTCCGGATCACCAAGACGAATTTGACAAAGCCGCGCTCTTCCAGAACATCCATGAAGGCCGACATGCGGAGATGGGACCGCCGCGCCTGTGTTACCGAGAAGTAGAGGAATACGGACGCAACGATGCCGTAGGTGACGGCATCCTGACCCCAATCGAAAACGGTGCTGAAAATATAACGACGTACGACCTCGGTGATCGCCAACCATGTCCCAAGGAACATGATGAGTATGGCGCTGTAACCGATGACTTTGTCGAGCAGAAACCGAAATACTCGGTAAGCTCTATCGACGATTGCGTCCATGACGTGCGTACCCCCCTGAATAGTCCCGAGAATGCGGCTGTGAACACCAGCCGTCTTTGTTTGTCGAATCAGTACTCGTGAACCAAAAAATAGAGACGAAGAAAAGGACTGGCCGGTTCGTTGTTGAACCGGCCAGTCCGGCCAAAAAGCAGCCGTTCCTATTTCTTCGTGTACTTAGCGAAAATCGGCTCCAATGCGGCGCAATCGGTTTTTTCCAGCCAGTTGGAACCCGGCGGATTCGCTGCCACCGCGGCCTTCGCTTCTTTGGCGAACTTATCGACCCATTGGTTGGCGTCGTCCGGCGTGTTTTTCTTGATCCAATCCGACGTGGCGGTGCCGAGCTGCTTGGCGAGTGCACTGGATTGGTCTGCCGACATGATATAGATGCCCGGCTTCGAAGGATCCTTGGTGCCGAACTTGTCGATCAGGCGCTTGTCGTTGCAGAAGTTTGCCCGCTTGGCCCACGGCAGAACTTCTTCAGCCATGATCTTTGCGATGATCTTCTGGTGCGCGGGCTTCAGCTTCTTCCACCATTTGTTCGAGTAGGCGATGTAGTAGTAGTCGCCGACGATGCCGTTAATGCCGGCAATGGTGTAGAACGGAGCCTGTTCCTTGACTTTGTTCCAACCGCCGAGGCTGGTCAGAAGGCCGTCAATGACGTTTGTTTGCAGCGCAGGCGGAACGTCGCCAAAGGCCATCGTCGTCGGGTTGGCACCAAAGGCGCGCAGCATGGCGTTTTCCGCGGGGCCCATGGACCGGATCTTCTTGCCCTTGAAATCATTGGGGCTCAACAGACGGAAACCAGCGCCCGCTCCCATATAGAAGCTCAAATGCGCGGATCCGACGATGGTGACGTCATGAACGTCGTTAAAGCGTGACTGCAGTTTCTTGAAGGTCTCGAAATCGTCCAGCGCATTGATGGCGCCAGCAGTCGTCAACTGCATCGGCCCGAGCACGACGTTGGTCCACGGATCAAGGACGGCGGTTTTGCCGAACTGACCCCAGGCCATCTCGAGGTTGCCTTCCGTCATCGCCTCAACGGCTTCCGCGTTCTTGTAGAGCGAGGAGGAGACGAAGTTGCGAACGGAACTGCCAGGGATCGCGGCTTCGACTTTCTCCTTGAAGATCTCCATTGCGATGCCGGCCGGATGTGGCGGGCCCACCGTGTCGGATGCAAATCGGATCGTGACGTCAGCGCTCGCGCTGGTGGCGGTCAGCGCTGTCGCCAGGGCCAACACCTTCACCCCAGTGCGTACACGCCAATTAAGCCGACTTAGGCTTGAGCTGTACTTAATCATTGTTCCTCCATCTGTGTATCGTGGCCATTTTGGTTGTAGTTCCTTTCGGCGTGCACCATTGCTTCTTAAGCGCGCACCGACGTACCCGCATTGTCATCAGCCTTTTGCCTCACGAGCAAGAAATTATTGACATTTTCCGCAGAGAGGCCGCAACTTAAAGTGTATAAATTTACGTAATTTTTTCGATCAATACCTTCTTTTGCGGGAGTCCGTCCGGCGCCGAGCTGTTCCATACGGGCGCCGCCATTTGGTGTTGTTCCCTCGACTACAGGGTTCCGCCAAATCGGTTCTTCAAAAACGGGGTCTTTGTTGGCGTCAATCAGCGCCCAGGCGAACGGTTCAATGTTGCCGTAGGGCGCGATTTGGTTGCGCGTGATTCGGTAGGATGCTGACGTTTTGATCCAAAACCGCCCGTTCGACACCATCCGAGGTCTGATACAAGTTCAGGAACGCCACCAAGTTTGCATCCGGTGGCTCACTCGGGATGGGCGGCCGGGTTCTCGGCGCCCATGCGGATAACGTCCTGACGCATGCCGACGGTGCCGAGACGGCTATTAAGCGGAATATCGGTTAGCGCCGCGATATCCTGTGCCGCGGCCAGCGCGTCCTCGGTGCGGATACCGGTCTCGATTCCCATCTCATTCAGGAAATGCACGATGTCTTCCGTCGGCAGATTGCCGATCGAGCCGACACCGCCGGGGAAGGCGATACCGCCGCCGATCCCGCAGATCGATCCTTCCACCATGGTGACCCCGGCGTCGAGCGCCGCCAGCAGGTTGGCGGGCGCCATCCCCATTTTTTCGTGCAGATGGAAGCCGAACTCGCAATCGGGAAACCGGTCATGCGCCTGATTAAACAGGGTATTGACCTGAATGGGTTCTTCCATGCCCGTGCTGGCGGCGAGATAGAACCGCCGAATGCCGGCGTTGCGTAACCGGGCGACGCAGTCGAGCGTGCTTTCGGTCGGGATGATCCCTTCATACGGGCAGAAGAGCGACATGCCGAGCGCCATGATGAAGGCCCGGCCAGCCTCGTCCGCGACCCGGAAACAGTCACCACCGGCCTCGATCACCTCGTCGAGGGTCATGTTCTGGTTCTTCGCCAGATAACTGGCGCTGACGGTCATCAGCCCGAGGATCTCATCGACATCGGTCTCGACGGCACGGATGGCTCCGCGTTTGTTCGGGACGAGGGCGCGGTAGACGGTGCCCTCCCGCCGCTTGATACGGGCCAGCACTTCTTCCGCGTCGCGCAGCATGGGCACGACCCTCGGATGGGTGAAGCTGGTCACCTCGATGACCGGGAAACCGGCGTCGCTCAACCGGTCGATCATGGCGATCTTGTCGTCCGTCTCGACCCAATGATCGAGCGACTGAAGGCCGTCGCGCGGCCCGACCTCGACGACGGTTACGGTCTTCGGCAAATCGAGCATGGTGCTGCCTCCCTTAGTCCAGCTTGTAGCCGGCTTCTTTCAGTTCCGCCTCGTCGAAACCCAACTCATCGATCAGAACCTGACGGTTGCTCGATCCCAGGATCGGGCCGGCGTGATGTATCTTGCCAGGCGTGCGCGAGAATTTCCCGACTACGTTTTGCATACGCAGCGGACCGCCGAGCTCCTCATCATCGACCGCCACGATATTCTCGCGCGCCTGGAAATGCTCGTCTTCGAAGATTTCCTTGATGTTGTTGCAGGGGGCGGCGGTCGCGTCGAATTTCTCGAAGAGCGCCAGTAGGTCGTCGCGGTCGAACTTCTCGATCGCCGATTGCAACGCTTCGTCAAGCGCGGGCGAATTTTGAATGCGGAGGCGGTTATCGAGAAACCGAGGGTCCTTCGGAACGTCAGGAATGCCCAACGCGTCGCACATGCGCTCGAATGTCGATTGCGCGCTGCCGGATATGGATACCCACTTGTCGTCCTTGGTGCGGTAGGTGTTGCGGGGGGCGGTGAAGGGCAGGCGGCTGCCGTTGCGCTCCTGGACGATCCCGAGTTGGTCGTAGTCCACGACCTGCGGCCCGAGCAGCGTGAACAATGGCTCGTAAATGCCGAAGTCGACGATCTGCCCCTTGCCGGACCTGTTCTTCTCCTGCAGCGCGACCATGGCCAGGAAGGCGCCCATCAGGCCCGACGTATCGTCCGCCAGCCCGAAACCCGGCAACAAGGGCGGTTGACCGGGATAACCGGTGATATAGGCATAGCCGGCATAGCCCTCGGCGAGGGTGCCGAATCCCGGGCGGTGACTGTTCGGGCCGGTCTGGCCAAACCCGGTGAGCCGTATCATGATCAGGCCGGGGTTGATCTCGCTCAGCACGTCATAGCCGAGGCCCCATTTTTCCAGCGTGCCCTTGCGGTAGTTCTCGATGACGATGTCGGCATCCTTGACGAGGCGTTTTACGATCTCGACCCCGAGCGGCGTTCGCAGGTCGGCGGTGACCGACCGTTTGTTGCGGTTGATCAGCTTGTACATCAAGCCGACGCCGTCCTTGTTGTTGCCCCAATAACGGATTTCGTCGCCGGTTTCCGGGCGCTCGACCTTGGTCACGTCCGCGCCGAAGTCGGCCAGGAACATCGAAGAGATGGGACCCGCGAGAAAGTTCGCGATATCAACTACTTTGACACCGGCGAGCGGTGCAGCGGCGGCTTCGGTCTCGGTTGGCATGAATCGTCTTTCAATCGATTTGTTGGTATTTTTCGCAGGGCCGCATAATCGCGCACCGACGCCCAACGAAGCAAGAGAACGTGACCATGAAGATTTCCCCGATCGACGACAACTTCGCCTTCGAGGTGACCGGCCTCGATCTATGGGATGAGATCGACGGCGCGTCCGTGGCCGAGCTGGCGGCCGCGTGGAGCAGCCAGGGTGTCATGGTGTTTCGCCGCCAGGCCCTATCGGAGACCGAGCTCGTGGCCTTTAGCAGGCGGTTCGGTGATCTGGACATCATCGTCCGGACCGATTGGCAGGCGTCGCAGCCCGAGGTGCTGCAAATCTCCAACATGAAGGATTATTACGGCAACTCGATCGGCGGGCTCGGCGCGGGTGAACTCGACTGGCACACGGACCAGTCCTATGTGACCGATCCCGCCACGGGCAGCATACTGTACATGGTTGAGATGCCGCGCGACGGAGCCAACACACATTGGGCAAATCTACAGCTCGCGTATGACGCGTTGTCCCACGACATGCAGCAGCGGATCGAGGGAATGAGCGCGGTCTATGACTACCTCGCGCGGCAATCCACCTATGATGACGAGAAACCGATGTCCGAGGAGTTGCGCCGCAAGACGCCTCCGGTGACGCATCCGCTGGTCAACCGGCATCCGGTCACCGGGCGTAAGTCGCTCTATCTGGATCCGACCACATCGGTTGGCATAGAGGGGCTACCGGCGGAGGAGGGACGCGCCCTGCTCGACGAATTGAATGCCCACGCGACGCAGCCGCAATTCGTCTATACGCACCGCTGGCAGGCGGGCGACCTGATCATGTGGGACAACGGTTTTCTGTTGCACCGGCGGGATGAGTTCGATCCATCGCAGAACCGGCTGCTGAAACGGACGACGCTGCGGCTTTCGCCGCAGCGTCATATCGTTCCGTCGTCTACTCTGTACGCAGCCTAGGATCGAGCGCGTCGCGCACGCCGTCGCCGAACAGGTTGAAGCCGAAGACCGTCAACGTGATGGCGAGGCCCGGGAAGACGGCGACCCAGGGGGCGCTTTCCGCGTATTCCTCGGCACCGCCCTGCAGCATCAAGCCCCAGGCCGGAGTCGGTTCCTGGACCCCAAGGCCCAGATAGGACAACGAGGCTTCAAGTAGGATCGCTTGGCCGATATTCGCCGTCAGAATGATTAGGTACGGCGCCAGGACATTCGGCGCCATGTGGCGCAGAATGATCCGCGCATGGCCGAAGCCGAGTGCGCGCGCCGCATCGACGTAAGGGATCTCCCGAATGGCCAACGCGTTCGATCGGACGATCCGGGCGGCGTCCGGGATGAACGGCAAGCAGATCGCGAAGATGACATGATGCAGTTCCGACCCGAAGACCGAAACCACCGACAGCGCGATGATGATCGTCGGGAAGGCGATGAAGACATCCATGAAACGCTGGATGACCAGGTCGACCTTACCGCCGAAATATGCGCTGGCGACGCCGATTATGAGGCCCGTCGTTGCACCGACACCGGCCGCGATAAAGCCGATGAACAGCGCCGTACGGGCGCCGTAGATACAACGCGACAGCAAATCCCGTCCGAACTGGTCCGTGCCCAGCCAATACTCGCTGCTGGGCGGCTGCAGCATGGCCGGGAAATTGTTGATTTCGGGATCGTACGGCGCAATGAATTGGGCAAAGACAGCCATCAGGGCGAGCCCGATGACCATAACGCCGCCACAGGCACCCAAAGGATGCTTCTTAAGCGTATCCCACAGCGTCTCATACCAAGGGCGCCGCAGATATACTTCTGGTTGTTCGAGGTGTTCGGCTACTGACATACCGCTCTACTATCTGTTAGCCCCGGGGGCGGTGGGGCAGGTTCCCATCTCTTTCTCATAACGGGGCCGCCGCGTTTAGCACGCGACGGCCACCGTTCAACTCTAAGGCATATTGCCTTAAACGTTGGTTTATTGCGAACGCAATCGTGGGTCCAAAGTATCCCGGACCGCGTCGCCGAACAGGTTGAACCCGAACACGGCAAGCGTAATTGCCAAGCCCGGGAAAACCGCAACCCACGGTGCGCTTTCGGCGTATTCTTCCGCGCCGCCTTGGAGCATCAGGCCCCAAGCCGGTGTCGGCTCCTGAACCCCGAGACCGAGGTAGGAGAGCGACGCCTCGAGCAAGATCGCTTGTCCGACGAAAGCCGTGAGCATGATCAGGAATGGCGCCATCACGTTCGGCGCCATATGCCGCATGATGATCCGCATATGGCTGAACCCCATCGCGCGCGCCGCATCGACATACGGAATTTCGCGGATGGCGAGGGCATTCGACCGCACGACCCGCGCACAACGCGGAATGAACGGGATGGTGATCGCGATGATCACGTTTTGCGTTCCCGTCCCGAAGATCGACACGACGGCCAGCGCCATGATGATCAGTGGGAAGGCCATGAACACATCCATGACCCGCTGGAAGATCAGGTCGATCTTGCCACCGAAATAGGCGCTTCCGACACCGAGGATCAGCCCGATGAAGGAGCCGACGAACGCGGCGACGAAGCCGACGAACAATGCGGTACGGGCGCCGTAGACGATCCGCGTCCAGAGGTCCCGGCCGAACTGATCGGTACCGAGCCAGAACTCGGTCCCCGGTGGCACCAACATATGCTCGAAGGAGTTCTCTTCGGGATGGAACGGCGTGAGGTAGTTCGCGAAAACCGCCAACACGATCATAATCAGCACCAAGAGCCCGCCCATAGCACCGAGCGGATTCTTGCGCGCCATGTCCATGGCGCGCTCGCCCCACGACCGTTGGTCGAATAGTTCCTCGATATCGGCGTGGGCTTGGGTTTCTTCGACTGTACTCATGTCAGTATTCCTCCCTAGCTGTACCGGATTCGAGGATCGAGCCAGGCATAGAAGATGTCGACCACCAGATTGGTGATGACGAAGATAAGGGCGACGAGCATGACCAGCGCCTGCGTCAGCGTGAAGTCATGGTTCGTAACCGATTCGACGAAGAGCTTGCCGAGGCCGTTCAGGTTGAACACCTGCTCGGTCACGACCAGCCCGCCCATCAGGAAGGCGAATTCGATACCGATCACCGTTACCACCGGCAACATGGCGTTTTTCAGCGCATGCCGGTTGATGATGATCTTCTCGAGGAGGCCTTTCGCCCGGGCGGTCCGGACGTAGTCCTCGCGCAACACCTCCAGCAGAGCCGAGCGGGTCATACGGGTCGCTACCGCGGAATAGCGATACCCGGTTGCCAGAGCTGGCCAAATGAGCTGTGAGAGGTTGCCGAGCGGGTCTTCCCAAGGATCGACATATTCGATGGGCGGCATCCAGGGGGTGCCGAACCATGCCTGGGTCGTGATCAACAGGCCGAGGATGATCAGGATGCCGAGCCAGAAGGAGGGCATCGCGATGCCGGCGATGCTGAAGGTTCGCACGACGTAATCAATCCAAGTGTTCTGTTTGATCGCTGAAATCGTGCCCATCGGGATCGAAATGATGACGCTGACGACGGTCGCGATAATGGCGACCTGCATCGACAATTCGAACCGCAGCCCGATTTCATGGGTAATGGCCTGGCCGGTCCACATGGACGTGCCCAGGTTGAAGGTGAAGAACCCGACGATGAAGTCCCAGAACTGGACAATCATCGGCTGATCCATGCCGAGATCGACCTGGCAAGCCTTGATCGCCTCCGGATCCACGAAGGATCCTTCGCCGGCCATGCGCAGCTCGCACACGTCGCCCGGAATCAGCCGTAGGAGGCCGAAGACCAGGATTGCTGCGCCGATCAGTGTCGGAAACATCAGCAAGATACGTTTGATCGTATATTTGTACATTTACATTTTGCTCCGCGGTTCGCCCTCGAATCCAACGATTAGGATAGGCGGGCGTTCTCTAAGCGACCCTGCGCTCATCGTAGTTTGGGATCGATCCAAACTCGATCGAGCGCCTGGTTCAGGTAATGGCTGGGCGCAATGTTCCAGCCCTTAACATAGCTACGATGCGGGTTGATCTTGTACCACCAGAAGGCGGGGATGTAGTGACCCTGTCCGATAAGGTGGTTCTCGTAGGTCCGCATCTTCTTGTATTGGCCTTTCGGATCGGTCTCGTAGAGCATGTCGAAATACATCTCGTCGACCTTTTGATCCGTATGGCCCGAATAGTTGTTGCCGGCATCGGTCAGCCATTTCGACACGTCAATCGTCGGATTGATGACCGTTTGGCAGTTGAAGTCGATCGATACATCGAAATCTTTGGTCTTTCGAAGGCCGGCGTACCAGGGACCGGACGGCACGACCTTCTGGTCGGCCTTGATGCCGACCTTGCGCCATTGATCGATGAGCCATGTGCCCACGACCTTGTATGGCTGGTCGACGGCCCGGTTCCACAGTGTCAGCTTCAAATTGGGCTGGCCGGCTTCGCCGAGTAGTTTCTTGCCCTTGATGCGGCTGGCCTTCAAATCCTTGCCGTATCCGGGAAGTTTGGAAAGCTCGGCTTGCGAGGCTTCAAGTGTGTGGCCGGGAAAGACGACACCGCCGACCGTTTTAACGATTGCGATGCGCGCGAGGTAGTTCGATCCACCCCAGCGGTCGAGGGCGTAGCCGAGCGCCTGACGAACGCGCACGTCCTGAAACTGTTTCTTGCGCTGGTTGGGACTCGTGCCCATCAGGCAATTCCAATTGCTTTCCTGGACCTTGATCTTTTTACCCAGCGCTTTGACAAGGTCGTCGCGCGCCTTCGGCGGGAACCCGCGAAATTCGATCGATGCCCGGTCGCCGCGGATCGCCTGAAGACGGACCGACATTTTCGGCGCCGAGACCGCCTTATACCCATCGAGATAAGGCTGCCCGTCCACATGGAAATCGTCGTAGCGCTTGCCCTCGACGAATGCCCCGGGTTGATGCTGAACGAATTTGAACGCGCCGGTGCCGTTTACGTTCTTCTTGTGCCAGCCGTATCCGTTTTCGTCGATATCCTTCTTCGAATAGACGAAATTGAACGGCGACGCCAAAGCCGGGATGAGAGCGGGCAGGGGCCGTTTCAGGTTGACGACCAGGATCGTCGCATTCGGCGCGTCGACGCTCGCCACCTGGGTGTACCAAGCCTTGCGTGAACTCGGGACGCCCTTGGGCGGGAAGATGATCTTATCGAGGGTGGCCTTCAGGTCCGCCGACGACAGCGGGGTGCCGTCGTGAAACTTGATGCCACTCTTGATCTTGAACGTATAGGTCTTGCCGTCTTTGCTCTTCGTCCATTTGCCTTCGCAAAGGTCGCAGATGATGTCGGTCGGCGATTGGGGATTGTCCGGGTTCACGCGCAGCAACAGACTATAAAACGGCCGGATCGGATGGATCATGCCGAACGTGGTTTCCTGATGCCCATCGTATGACGGAATCTTGCTGCCCACGACGAAACTCAGCACGCCGCCGCGCACTGGCGTCTCCGCGAGTGCGGCAGCCGAAACCGCGCCGAACGCGAGGGAACTACCCAGCGCTACGGCGGCGGTTGCCAAACTCCGTCTAACTCTTGTCATCCTCCCATCCTACCTATTCAAATCATTGAACAAACAGGGACGTAAAGCCTATTGGTAACAATCCGACGACGTGTTCTTTTTTGTTTCCGTCGGACGCGTCCGCCAGCGTTCCTTTGTTACGACGCTGATCAGACCTCGGTGCAGGCGACCCAATGGCCGGGTTTGATTTCCCGGAACTCCGGCACGCCTTTCGAGCAGCCATCCACAGCCATTTCACACCGCGGATGGAAAACGCATCCGCTCGGCGGATTGATCGGGCTGGGAATTTCGCCCTTGATGATCTGATGCTCACGGGTCGCCTCGAGCGTCGGATCCGGAATCGGCACCGCATTCAGCAGCGCCTTGGTGTATGGATGAACCGGGTTGTCGAACAACTCGTCGCAATCGGCCAATTCCACCATCTTGCCCAGATACATAACGGCCACGCGATGGCAGAGATGCCGAACGACGCTGAGGTCATGCGAAATGAACAGGTATGTCAGGCCGAATTCGTCGCGCAAATCTTCCAGCAGGTTGATGACCTGCGCCTGGATCGACACGTCGAGCGCCGACACGGCCTCGTCGCAGACGATGAATTCCGGGTTCATCGCCAAGGCGCGGGCGATGCCGACGCGCTGGCGTTGCCCGCCGCTCATTTCATGCGGGTACCGGTCGGCGAAGCGCGGGCTCAGGCCGCAGACGTTGAGCAGGTCGAGCACCCGCTTGTCGCGGTCCGCCTGTTCCGGAATGATGTTGTGCACGCGCATCGGCTCGGACAAAATCTCGCCGATCTTCATCCGCGGGTTCAGCGAACTGTACGGATCCTGGAAGATAACCTGAATCTTCTGGCGGAACGGAGCCATACCCTTCGAATCCAACACGTTCAGGTTCGTTCCTTCATAAAGGATCTCACCGTCCGTCGGATTTTCGAGTTGCAGGATGCATCGGCCGGTCGTCGTCTTGCCACAGCCAGATTCGCCGACCAAACCCAACGTTTCGCCCTTCTTGATGCTGAAGCTGATCCCATCGACCGCTTTAACATGCGCCACGACCTTGGGGATAATCACGCCCTCGGTCACCGGGAAATGCATCTTGAGGTTTTTGACGTCAATCAGCGTTTCGCCCAACGCGCCCTTCGCAGCGGGGGTGGCGTCGGTAGATTGCATTGCGGTTGCTTCACTCATGACACGGGGTTCCCAGCCGAGGTTAGATTTTCTCTTTCCCAGCACGCGGAGTAATGCCCGGGCGAAACCTCGAGAAGCTCCGGACGCTCCTGCGCGCATTTATCGGTTGCGAACCGGCAGCGGGGCCGGAACGGACAGTCGACACCCAACCGCGCAAGATCGGGCGGCTGCCCTTCGACGGGGTCCAATTTAGCCGCGCGGGGTTGATCGAGCCGAGGCACGGATTTCAACAGCGCGAGCGTATAGGGGTGTTTCGGGTTGTGATAGATCTCTTCGGCGGTGCCCGTCTCGATGATCCTGCCCGCATACATGACGTTCACACGGTCCGCGTAGCGGGCCACGACGCCGAGATTATGCGTGATCACGATCAAGGCCACGTCCAGGCGTCGGGTCAGGTCCTTCATCAATTCCAGGATCTGTGCCTGAATCGTAACGTCCAGCGCCGTCGTCGGTTCGTCGGCGATGATCAGCTTGGGCTCGCAGGCGAGCGCGATAGCGATCATCACGCGTTGCCGCATGCCGCCCGACAGATGATGTGGATATTGCGACAGCCGGCGCTCCGGCTCCGAAATACCGACCATGCCGAGCAACTCAATGGCGCGGGCGTCGCATTCTTCCTCGCTCATGCCGAGATGATGCTGCAGCGTTTCGGTAATCTGCAATCCGATCGTCAACACCGGGTTCAACGATGTCATCGGCTCCTGGAAGATCATCGCGATATCGTTTCCGCGTACCGACCGCATTTCCTGGTCGGACAGCTGAAGCAGATCGCGTCCCTGGAACTTGATGCTGCCGCCGACGACTTTCCCTGGGGGATCGGCGACGAGCCGGAGAATGGATAAGGCGCTTACCGATTTACCGCAGCCGGACTCACCGACCACGGCGACAGTTTCGCCTTCTTCAACGTTATACGAAATGCCGTCGACCGCCTTGACGGTACCTGCCGACGTGAAGAACTGCGTCTGCAGCCCTTCAATCTCAAGGAGATTGGCCACGCGCCCCCCTAGTGGTTGTTGCACTTATTATTCATTACACCAGAATTGTCGGTCAGACGGTAGGGAGGACCGCGATGCTTGTCAACGTCGATGTCCGGGCCTCACCTACATCGTGATCGGAGGTGAGGGAGATCACATATTTCCCATGAATTTCCTTTCAAGGACGTTCATTTCAATTCGTTGAAATCGTTAATAGGTTGGGCACCTAGACGATCGTATTCGACCCGTTGAATCGCTAGAATTTCACGGCTAACCCGTTAAGCGGCTATGGTCAAAGAAGGATTAGGCAGGCTTTGCCGTGCAATTAATGCCGGAATCGCCGTTTCGGCCCACAACCGAGGAATCGAGACCATCATAATGAACCCAGCGACACTATCTTATGTAGCGTTGGTCGCGCGCGACGCGGATGCGGTTGCGGCCATATTCGGTGAGACCCTCGGCATGGTGGCGTTTCCGGTCGCGGTGGATGGCGGGCGCGCCGTGCCGGCATTCGCGGCCGGGAAAACCGCGCTGCTGGTGTTGGATCCAGACGACCCGTTTGTTGGCGGCACGGCCGATCCCGGGCTGCACCACGTCGCTTTCGCCTGTGCGGACCCGCAGGCCTGGGCGAAATCGGCGGGAATCGCGGTTGATGGACAAGTCGGGGGGTACACCGTGGGCGGCAAGCCGCAGACAGTATTGGACAGGGCCGCGACGTTGGGCGTGCGAGTTCGGTTGGGCGCTCCACTGGATATCCCCAACGGCTCCGGCGGCCCGGTGGAGCGAATCGATCATCTTGGCATCGCCTCGGCCGATAACCGCGCCGCCGTCGAGCTTTTCTCGGAGGGCATGGGTTTCGCGGTCGAAAGCCAACAGACCGACCTGGAAGTGCGGACCGTGGTCGAGAGTTTCACCTCCGATAAATACGGTGCGGTGTATCAGAACCGCGCGCCCGAGGTGGTCGGTGGCCTGCGGGTCGCCTTTATCACCGTCGGCGATTGCGAGTTGGAGTTCCTCCAGAATTTCGACCCCGAGCACGAGGCGGAGATCGAGCACGGACGGGCCGGCACGACGAAACAGGATCAGGGCGCCATCACGCGGTATATAGAGCGCCGCGGGGCAGGCCTACATCACCTCGCCCTGAAGACGGTCGATATCGACCGAACGCTATCGGCGCTGGCGAATGCCGGTCTTCGCATGATCGATCAAACCGGCCGCCCGGGATCGCGGCGCGCCCGCATTGGATTTGTGCATCCGGCGGCGCTGGGCGGCATCCTCTTGCATTTGGTCGAGCGGCAGGCGGTGTCGTGAGACTTCCAGTGGCCGATGCGCTTGCCCTGCCATCGATCAATTTCAGGATTTAACGGCGGTTGCGAACGACCGCCCGCTGAAAGGCCGGGCGCGGAAAAGGTGTGGCCGGCTCGCGCGAACGACCAGCGGTCGGTCGGCGTTGGGTGGTGGTTTCGAGGCCCTGGAGCGCTACTGTTGCGCCGAAGGGCAGGCTTTGAAGGAGCAGCAGCAAAGCAAACTGAGTTTGTTCGGCGATATCTTGCGGATTGTTCACGAGCAGCAGCGTCGACGCGACGACGAGCAGAACGCCAAGCAGGCATTCTGGCAAAATACGCGTCAACTGCTGAAATCTTGGAGCAATGCCGCCGCCGCCCTTGGGCGTGCGCCGGAAGGGAAGCGGCCGCCCCCGCAATCCTGCGAGGACCGCACGGGCTACCGTGAATTGCAGGCTCATCGCCGCGACGGCTGCTCCCGCAATACGGCGCGGCGACCGGGTCACGCGCCGGTAATAAAGCAGACCGGTGTGCAGCAACATGACGAGATAGGCGGCGAACACCGGGACAACCAAGGCCGTGGGGGGAAAGGCGAGCAATCCGAGCAGGATGAACGGCGTCGCGACGAGGTTGAGGACGGCGAGGCCAGTCGCGGCGGAATCCGAAAGCCAGGTGAGCCAACCAGCAGTGAAATGCCACTTCTGAGGCCCGGAGAGGCCGCCGCGAAACGGCAACAAGCGCCGGCAATGTTTCCGCAGAATCTGCATTGCGCCATATGCCCAGCGCTGACGTTGCGCCGCGTAGGCCGCGGTATCGTCCGGCAGGATGCCTTGCCCGTACCGTTGCGTCGTATAATGGGCAACGCCGCCGTTCGCCAACACCCGTAACCCCAACTCCGTATCCTCGACGATGGTGTCGGTCGCCCAGGCGCCACTCTCGATGAGGGCATCCTTGCGCAGCAGCAGCATCGTTCCATGCGTGATGATGGCGTTTGCCTCGTTGCGGTGGACCATGCCGATGTCGAAAAAGCCGGCATACTCGCTGTTCATCATGCGTTGAACGGGATTGGTGTGCCTATCGGTGTGATGCTGCGGGGCTTGGATCAAAGCCACGGCGCAATCCTGAAACAGCGGGACGAGATCACGCAGCCAATTCCGCCGGACCCGATAATCCGCGTCGACCACCGCGATCACCTCAGCGTCCGGGTGCGTCCGTTCCAGTGCCGCGTTCAGCGCGCCTGCCTTGAATCCGTCGACATGTGGCAGATTGATGAAGCGGAAACGCGCCCCCAATTCCCGGCAGTGCGCTTCGATCGGCTTCCACAATGTGTCGTCCGGCGTGTTGTTGATGACGACGAGGACCTCGAAGTCGGGATAATCCAAGGCTGCAACGCTATCCAGGCAAGCGCGCAGCACGGCGGGCTGTTCGCGGCAGGCCGGGATGTGGATCGACACTTTCGGCGGGTTTTCTTGCGGCGGTGCGGACGTCGGATTAGCCAGCCGTCGCGGCGCCGTACCGGCAAGGTCCCATGCAATTTCGATGGTCCGGACGAGACTCAACGCCGCCAGCGGAACCAGCAGACCGAGGCCGAGAAGCCAGAAGGCCGTTTCGCCAAGTGATAAGTATTGCGAGACAGGATACAGGATGGCCAGTGCTGCACCGCCTCCGACGGTGTTCGCGGCCAGGGCCGTTATCACGCCCTGGGCCAACGTATGGCGGCTCGTTAGCAAGACTATGAGTGCGATCACGGCGCCCAGCGATAACGCCAGCGGTAACATGACTTGCCGATCGGTGATAACGGGACCTTGGAGCTGGAATTTCTGGCGACCGTCCGCGGTTAGTAGACCCCAGTGCGGGCCGACGCGGCCTTCCGACGTTTTCCACGGTTGGTCGTAGGCTTCGATCAGGTTGTAGTCGATCCCCCGGTGTTGCGCCTGCGCGACGAAACGCCGGATGACGTCTGCTTGCTGCACGGAACCGGGAAGTGCCGCACCGTGGTTGTAGCCGTTGCTGGGCCAACCGAATTCGGCGATGACGATCCTCTTATCGGGGAAGGCTTCTTGCAGCCGGTCGTGGAGGGCGGCGGCATAGGCAACGGCACGTTCGGCCGGCAGTCCCTCCCAATAGGGAAGAATATGAACGGAGATGTAATCGACGGCATCGGCCAACGCCGGATATTGAAGCCAAACATGCCAGGGTTCCGCGGTCGTTACCGGCAAATGCGTTTGTGTTCGAACCTTCCTCAAGTGCCGAATTAGAGCCGGAACCGAGACATCCTCCCGCAGCACACTCTCATTGCCGACGATGATCCCATCAATGTTGGTATGTGTCTTCGCGGCGTGAAGGACAGCGGCGATTTGCCGGTCGTTCCGCATTCGATCGCGGCCGATCCAAGCGCCGAGCGTCACGTTCAATCCGTGTTTCGCCGCCAGGGGCGGCACGGTCTCCATGCCGCCGGCGGCACTGTAGGTTCGGATCGATCGCGTCAGCCCGGCAAGGCGCGCCAGGTCGCGATCGATGCGCGCGACATCTGCGATGGCATGCCGATCGGTCCAATCCACCGTTGGAACTGTATAGGACAGTGAGGCGAGACGGCCCGTGATCTCGGGCGGATGAATCGTTCGCCCCGTCGCAAGCCAAACCAATCCGTGAACGGCGGCGGCAATGCTCATGCATAGAACGACTTTGGCGAAATGCGCCATGTGCCTCCCACGATCCCGTTCTTGCCGGCCCTTGGCGGTGTGTTCGCGCCGATGACGGGCCCGGGGGTGTTTCTCCGTCTCTTCGAGTTATTTAGGGGCTTGGCGTGGGGAGGGCAAAAATATTCGTCTAGTCGCCGTATTGTAGCGGCAGCGCTGTCGTCTGCTTGATGCATTCCATCGCGAAACTCGATGTCACGTCGTTGAGTTCGATGGTGCTGATGATCCGTTTGTAGACCGCGTCATAAGCCGCGATATCCGGCACGACGATCCGCAGCAGATAGTCGATGTCGCCGCTCATGCGATAGAACTCGACGACCTCGTCGATATCTTCGACCGCCTTCGAGAAGCGGTCCAGCCAGTCGATATTGTGATTCTGTGTCCGGATACTGACGAATACCGTTACGCCCACATTGATCTTATCGGGGTCGAGGATGGCGACCCGGTGTTTGATGATGCCGTCGCCTTCGAGCTTTTGGATGCGCCGCCAGCACGGCGTAGAGGAGAGCCCGACACGATCCGCGATTTCCGCGACGGATAGCGAGGCGTCTTGCTGTAGAAGAGTGAGAATCTTGCGGTCGAAGTCATCCATTAGATCAATTTTTCGAAAATTGGAAATTGAATAGAAAATTAATCTACAAAATTGGGTGGTGTATGGTCAATTTAGAAATAAAATCCTGAAAAATTAGGGTAATCTCCTCCGGCTATGAACATCAAGACACTCTTTACCGAGCATCCTGCCTCCGTCGGCGAAAGCTACGGCGAGCATTTCATTGCGGCGGGCACGTTTGCCGCATCGATGGCGTTGGGTACCATCGCCTGTCTGATCCATGCGGTATTCCCGTTCCTGTTCGTGAAAACCGGCAGTGGGATCATCACGGAGCTGCATGACCGGATGGTCACCAATCGAGTCAAGGACGAGAACAAGCATCGGGTGGTCGAGCCGGTAGGCGTCGGCGACTGACCGGCCCCCGATTTCCGCTAGTTTCCTGCGATCAGTCCCCGGAATAGATCGGCGGCGGCGCGCATCGCGTCGTCGGCGTCTTCGTTGTCGCGCAGTGGTTGATGCACTGTGAACCACCCGTCATAGCCGGTCCCACGCAACCGTTTGACCAACGGGGCGGCCGGAATGCCGTCCGGATCGTTCAGCGCGGTAAATCGCATGGGCACCGGCCCTTGCCGCCGGCTGTTGAAGGTCATCGACGAAGAAGGGTCGCGCACTGCGGTCGAGTAGAACACATTGAATAAATGGGGCGTCAGCCGTTCGATCGCGTCCGGCCCGTAGTCGCCGCCGCAGGCCAGCAGGTTGGCGGGTTCGAAGGCGACGCCGAAATTGTCCCGCCCGACCGTCGCCAGCGTTTCGAGGGATTCCTCGACCGTCTCGAACATTGTTCCCCAATGGGTGAGGTGAACCAGGCGCAGGCCCCGCTCGGCGGCCTCGTCGGCGGCGCGTTGTGCGAATGGGATGTCCTCGCCGGAATGCATCATCACCCGGACCATCTTGCTGCCGACGCCATCCGCCAGGTCGAGATACGGCGTGATGTTGCGCAGCGCGCGGATGGCGTTCGCGTCGTTGCTGGCCAAGGGGATGTCGCCGCTGACCATCGATACCGAGAGGCCTAGCGTATCGAGTAATTGGCGGACCCGGCGCACCTGATCCGCCGGCGAATCGACGGACAACACGGAGGCGCGCATGGAAATGCCGTCGAAGCCCAACGCCTTCGCGTGCGGCGCAAGCACGTCGATCGGGATGGCCGCGACATCTTTTTGTTTCGGCGGCTCGGCAATTCGAACGGATAACGACAGTTTCATATTCATTTCGGCGGTGCAGAGACGATGCGATGGAAACGGAGGTTCTCGGATTTACGCCGTCACGCTATGTGGTTGCCGGTCGTCGTTCAAGGTCCGAGGCAGCCGCTCGTGGTTTCGGCAATGGCATCATTGGGTCTTGGCCGAACCGCGGGTAGCATGGATCGGGCCGCCGGCTGAATTCTCAGGTATCGGTTCCGGTGCGTGGTTTTGGACGCTTCCCGGACTTCCGATAGCCAGTTCATGAAGAACCGGCGGGCGGGTGACCGCCAGGTTTCAATTGGCTGCAGGTCTGGATCGTTGCCGGGAAACGTGTTTTTGGGCAGCGCGATCGTCTTTCCGGCGTTTCGGTCGCGTTGGTATTCGGCCGGTAACGTTTCCGGATCGTATTCCAGATGATTGAACATCAGCAGCGTTTGCCGGGGCCGGTCTTCGAGAAGCGCCAGTCCCGCATCCGCAGATTCGGCCAAGACGGAGATGCCGGCGTCCTGAGGAATCTCCGACTGCCGTGTCTCGGAATGGCGCGATACCGGGGTTGTTATCGCACCCGATATCCCGTCGAAGAGCGGATGGGCCGAGTTTCGGATCCGTTGTTCGTACACACCGAAGCGTTTCGCCGGGAGCGTGTGCTTGGGCACATGGTGGAAATGGTACAGCGCGGCCTGGGCCGCCCAGCAGATATAGTAGCGGCGTAACACATTGCGCTGTGCCCAATCGAAGATGCCGGTCATTTCCTGCCAGTAGGACACATCTTCAAAGGGCAAGGTTTCAACCGGCGCACCCGTGATGATCAGGCCGTCGAACCGGCGATGCTTGATGTCGCTCCATCGCTTGTAGAAGTGGTCGATATGGCTCCGCGCGGTCGTTTTCGGCTGATGGCTGTCCGGGATGAAGAGGGTAAGGTCGACGGTATGGTCCGTGTCCCCCAAGCGTCGGGCGATCTGCGTTTCCGTGGTGGGTTTGCAGGGCATCAAGTTGAGCATGGCAATCCGCAGCCGAGCCTGGCCACGGCTGTCGAAACTTCCGGTGTCGATAACGTCGATCCCCTCGCGGCGCAGGATCGCTGCGGCGGGTAGATTATTTGGGAGGATGATCGCCATGTCGGACGCCACTCGTACGGATATGGTTTGACGTTATCGGTCGGCGGACCGGGCAAGGGCGCCCGATCCGCCGGTTTCGATACTGGGCGTTATGCGGCGAGGTCGAGTTTGCCCGCCGCTTCAAGGGCCTGGTCGAGGTCCTTGAGAATGTCGTCGATGTGCTCGATTCCGACCGACAGGCGGACATAGCCTTCGCTGACACCCGTTGCGAGTTGCTCTTCGGGCGCGAGCTGGGAATGCGTGGTCGTCGCCGGATGGATGGCCAGCGACCGCGCGTCGCCGATATTGGCCACGTGATAGAACATCTCCAGCGCATCGATGAAGGCGCGCCCGGCTTCACGTCCGCCCTTGAGCTCGAAGCCGACAAGCCCACCATAGCCGCCTGCGAGATAGGCATCCGCGCGGCGCTTCTGCTCCTTGTCTTCATGGGCGCCCGCGAAGATGACCTTGGTCACGGCCGGATGGTCTTTGAGATAGTCGGCAACCGCCTGGGCGTTGCGGCAATGTTCGCGGATACGCAGCGGTAGCGTCTCCAATCCTTGGATGAACTGGAATGCGTTGAACGGGCTCATCGCGGCGCCCAGGTCGCGCAACAGCGTGACGCGGGCCTTCAGGACATAAGCGATCGGGCCGAGGGGTTTGACGGCTTCGGTCCAGACCGCGCCGTGATAGGACGGGTCCGGCTGGTTCAGCATGGGGAAGCGGTCCGCATGCTTTTCCCAGTCGAAGTTGCCGCCATCCACGATCAGGCCGCCGATCGATGTGCCATGTCCGCCGATGTACTTCGTGGTCGAATACACGACGACGGCCGCGCCATGATCGAACGGCCGGCAGATCAGCGGGGCGGCGGTGTTGTCGACGATCAGCGGCACGCCGAGTTCGCGGCCGATGTCGGCGATTTCCTTGATCGGGAAGACGGTCAGTTTGGGGTTCGGCACGGTCTCGGCGAAATAGGCGCGGGTCCGGTCGTCGGTGGCGCGGCGGAAGTTCTCCGGATCAGCCGGATCGACGAAGCGGACCTCGATGCCCATCGACTTGAAGGTGTTGTTGAACAGGTTCCAGGTACCGCCATAAAGGTCGGTTCCGGTGACGATGTTGTCGCCCGAATGGCAGATATTCTGGATGGCGATTGCCTCGGCGGCCTGGCCCGAACTGACGGCGAGGGCGGCGGCACCACCCTCAAGGGCCGCGACGCGCTGCTCAAGAACGTCGGTCGTCGGGTTCATCACGCGGGTATAGATGTTGCCCAATTCCTCCAGCGCGAACAGCTTGGTCGCATGCTCGGTGCTGTCGAATTGATAGGACGTCGTCTGATAGATCGGCACGGCGACGGCGCCGGTGGCGGGATCGCTGCGGAATGCGGCGTGCAGTGCGAGAGTTTCCGGGTTCTTTGTCTCAATGGTCATGTGAAGTCTCCTGCTTTATCTGGAAAGGGTGGATTGACGTGCGGCGGCGATGTTGGCGGTGCGACGCCGCGGAACACTCGGTTTCAACGAGCTGAGGGGAAGATCCGCCACCAGCCGCGGGTCGGCGGCGCCGTCGGAGACAATGATCGCGTTGGGCGTCTTGATTTCCGGGCGGGTCATGTTTCTTCCCTCGACAATTTCGTGACGGTCATTCTGTGGCGCGCTTCGCCGTCCCGGTTCGGGTGGCGAAGACAGTGACGTTTCTAGAGGGCGTTTGTTTCTCGTGAATTTCGCGATTCCGGGTTTGTGTTTCAAAACCGTTTCAACCCCCCACTTTTTCGTGAGGAGTGAAAAATCCTGGAAAATCAGGGTTTTTGGCTGAAGTAGGAAACCCCGGCCGGGCAGGAAAGAAAAAGTTGAGAAAAATTAACGATTGTGACCGGTGTCACTGCTGGCTGGGGGCGGCGGGCGTAGTGTTGAGGTGTTGAAGTTACAGAAGAGGCCGCGCACCCATAGCCCCTCCCATTTGCGCGGCCTCTTTGTTTTTTCCCTTCATCATCGCGATGTTTCTGAAGCATGCGGCCTTTGGGCTGGCATTTCCGGCTTGCATTGATTTGGCGTCGCCGACTGCGACGGGAACCTTGTGACCCGGATCACTGAACGCCGCGCCGGTGCAAGGTAGGATGTTTCCATAAGTTCGATGAATTAGGCCGCGCACCCATTGCCCCTCCCACTGCGCGGCCTATTTCTTTTCGGATTTCGTCCTCTGGGCCCTGCAATAAGCGCAAGATAATCAGAGCGGGTCATGCTAGATTGACAGGGAGGTGACGCTGCCATGAGCACGCCGGACTTAACCATCGCTTTCAGTGAAGGAAACGTCGAACCCCTCGGCAAATACGGGTTCGTATTGGACCTGTCCGGGCAGAGCGGCTGCGACGTGATTGAGCATCTCTTGTTCCTTGTGAAGTCGCTGGAACATCCCTACCAGATCATCGCCGGCGGCAACCCGGTCCATCCTACCGAACTGAGCCGAGACTACAGCCGGCTTACCGTCTGGACCAACGACAAGAATAATGCCGGTTTCCTGTTGCTGATGTCGGAATTGGGTGTGGAAATCCAACGACCCGACGGCGACGCGAGCGCCTAGCCGGTTAGACGGGAAGACTCCCGTTTAACGAAACCATCTGAACACTTTCCCAACCGGCGGCTGATTGCGTCGCTGACGCCAACAGCGATAATTCCTTAGGCACCGATTCCGTGCCGCATTCACACAATTCATAAGACTGAAGGGAATTTCGATGGCGCTCGACCTGATTCTGAAGAATGCGCAAATCGCCGATTCCGGCGGCGACCTGTCATCCTGCGACATCGGTGTGAAGGACGGCAGCATCGTCGAAATAGCTGAGTCGATTTCCGGCGACACTGAAATCTTGGACGCCGAGGGTGGTTTCGTGTCCGCGGGGTTGATCGAAACGCATATCCATCTCGACAAATCGCGCATTACCGACCGCTGTTCCCCGTCACCCAACCGTGGCACCGACCACATGATGCGCGTGGCCGCTGTGAAGTCGGAGTTTACGGTCGAGGATGTCTATGCGCGCGCGCGCCAGACGCTGGAACACTGTATCGAAAACGGCACGATGCACATGCGCACCCATGTCGAGGTCGATCCCAATGTGGGCCTGCGCGGCTTCGAAGCGCTGCAGCAACTGGCGGAGGATTACCGCTGGGCGATCGATCTGGAGCTTTGCGCCTTTGCGCAGGAGGGCTGGACCAACGTTCCCGAAGCGGACGTGAATGTCGAAGAGTGCTTGAAGCGGGGCGCGACGGTCGTCGGCGGCGCGCCGGGCTACGATCCCGATCATGCGGGACAGATCAACCGCATCTTCGACCTCGCGCGCGAGTATGACGTGGACGTCGATATCCATTTGGATGTCGGCTACACGACCGATGATATGGATATCCATCTGGTCTGTGACCTGGCGGATAAATACGGTTGGGGCGGACGGACCGCCATCGGACATGGCGCCAAGTATTCCTGCTTGCCGCCGAATGAGCTAAGCGCGTTGGGGCATCGGCTCGCCAATTCCGGTGTTGCCGTCACGGTTCTTCCTGCCACCGATCTTTTCGTAACGGGGCGTCACCAGGACCACAGTGTCATGCGCGGTGTCGCCGACGCGAATGCGTTGGTGCAGTGCGGCGCGAACTGCTCGCTCTCCAGCAACAATATCCTGAATCCCTTCACGCCCTTTGGCGACGGGTCGCTGACCCGCATGGCCAATCTCTATGCCAATGTGACGCAGCGCGGCGCGGACGAGGAATTGGTCGAATGCTTCGAGATGCTCACGCGGCGGCCCGCCCGCATCCTGCGGCGTGAGAACTACGGGATCGCGGTCGGTAACCCGGCCGATCTCGTGGTGTGGAATGCGAAGTCGCCGATCGAAGCGGTCGCGACGGTCGCGCGGCCGCTGCATGGCTTCAAACGCGGCCGCCGGACTTTCACCCAGACGCTGCCCGAGCTGCATCCGCCGGCATAGAGTTCGTCACGCGGCGGCGCCCGCTATCTCGTGCTTGCGCCGTTTAAGCAGCCAATAGGCGATGAACAGCGCTACCGGCGCGCAGGCCCCCGTCGCGATCCGCAAATCCGGGTGGAACAGGACCACCATGGCGAAAGCGCCGAGGACGACGCGGGCGGCGATATCGATACTCCTGTTGTCGCTGAACCGGGCTTGCAGACTGAAGGTCGCACCGGCGGTTGCCGCCAATACCAAGGCCATCATGAGAAATTGCGTCAGGCCCGGTTCCAGGACGAGGCCAGGGCGGGTGAACACGGCGACCATCAGGACGAACAACGCGACGCAAAGCTGAATCGCCCGCCACAGTGTCTTGAAGAATGACGTATCCGCGATCTTCGACGTGACCGCGGCGACGACCGATGTCGGCGGCGTCAACTCTCCCCAAACGGCGAGGAAGAAGGCGAAGAAATGCACCGACCACGCATGTGCGCCGGCCTGGATCATGTGCGGCGCGATCACCAGCGCGGTGAGGATATAGGTAGGGGCGGGCGGCAATCCCATGCCGAGCAGGGCGCCGAAGAAGAAGGCCATGATCGCCATGGCGGCGAAGTTCACCGAGGCCGCTTCAACGAGAATGAAACCGACCTTCGTCGGGACGCCGGTATTGACCAGGGCTGCGGTTAGGATTGAAAGGGTCGCGAGCAGAAGCGTCAGATCCGCTGTCATCGATGCGAAATTGTCGATGAACCGTGCCAACGGCTTGCCGATGTCGCGCAGGCTGGTCGGGCTCGGCCCGCGCAGCTCCGAGATCACGTGGCGCAGGAAGAGGGCCGATGCGATGGCGACGAAGATATAGAGCGCCGCGAAAAGCGGTGGAAGGTGTAATGCCGCCATAAGCACGATCAGGCCGCCGACGACACCGACAAAGGCCCCGACGTTGACCCAGTCGGCCAATTGCATCGTCTCGATCAACGGTACCTTTCGAACGCCGCCGTGCCGGGAGGAAATCAGATAGACGCCGAGCGAGACCCCGGCGAAATAGATCAGCGCGGGCGCATAGCCGCGCGCCACGACGTCGAAATAGCTGCGGTCCAGGAAATCCGCCATGAGAAAGGCGGAAATTCCCATGATCGGCGGCATGAGCTGTCCGCCGAGCGACGACGCGGTTTCCACGGCGGCCGCATCGGGCCGTGCCATGCCCGCCTTGATCAAGGCCGGGATCGTGGCCGAGCCGGTCGTCACCGCGTTGGCGGCGCCGCTGCCGCTGACTGCCGCGACGCCGAAGGACCCGACGACCGCGGTTTGCGGTAAGGCGCTCGGTGATTTCGCGGCGATCTGCGAGGAACCCCGGAGGATGGAATCGATGCAGCCGAACGAACGCAGGGTCGCCAGGACCAGCACAAAGGAGCCGATCAACGTGAGTGCTAGCTGTGGCAGATCTGAGAAAACGCCCGTCGTATCCTCCAGGCTGGTCATGGTGAGAACACGCGTCCAATCCAGGCCGGGATGATAGAACATGCCCGGCACGACGAAGCCGAACATGGCGTAGAGAATCAGAAAGATATTGAGCACGAACAGCACGAAATAGCGTTTCCGCGCGTATTCCATCACCAGTGCGACCATCAGGCCGCCCAGCACCATGTCAAGCGGATCCCAGAATCCGGCGCGGACCGTTCCCAGTTCCTCGAATTCCACATACATGTAGATCGAGACGACCACGCAAATCGCGATGTAGACGGTTGCGATCGCGAGGTTCAGACCTGGGCCGAGGGTCGGATAGAAATCGTTCTTCCGTAGCGAGTCCAGGGTGAAGATGATGAAGGTTACCGGCACCATCGTGAATGCCAGCAGTGTCGGGCCGCCGAATGTCGTCGTGTAATACTGTATGAGATAGACGAAGAAACAGAACGCGACGATGAAGAATCCGGCTTCCGCAATGGCGAAAACCGGCGACCGGGATTCGGAATGTTCGGACATCGATGAATTATGCCTTGGAATGCGGCAGGGCGGCGGTTCGTGCGCGCGCCGCCGCCCTGACCGGATCCGTTAGGGTCAATATTACTTCGCTTTAGCGACCCGAGAATCCCACTTGGAATCCCATACGCCTTTCTCGCGCATGTATTTCGCGAGCCCTGGATGGATTTCCACCAAGTTGACGGCCGATTCAACGCCGCGGCGCTGCATTTTCGGCATATCGGCGGCGATCTGCTTGAACGCCTTGTCGGCCTTGGCCAACGCCTGGGCGTTCTTTTCAATCGTCTTGAGGATGCCGTACATATCGGCTTCGTTCACTTCCATGCCGAGATGGGCGCCGTAGTAGAAGGGCAGCATCTGCACCTTCTGGACGTGGTTTTTCTTCTTGCCGAAGACGGCGGGGTCGAGTTCCGCGATCTTGAATCCGGCCTTTTTCAGTTTGGCGATTTCCTCGCTGCTGGGATTCAGGGCGGCCCAGTCCGTTTGCAGCGATGCCTCTGTGATCCAGGGCGCCGTTGTCGCTTCGGCGTTGGTGTACACGCCGATGCCAACATAGTTGCCCTGTTCGAGCAGCGAGCCGGCGGTCTTGATGCTGACCTCAAGGTAGTCATGCTTCACGCCGAGGGCCTTGAAGGCGCGCTCGAGCTGTGCGCGGGTATCCCAAGGCCGCGGGCCGGTGAAGACACGCTTGCCGGATAAATCGCCCCAGCTCTTGATCTTGTCCTTGTCGCGCGCATGGATGCCGACGCCCATCTCGATGGTGAACATCCAGAAGGATTGCACCGGCTGGCGCTTCATCTTGCTCTTGAAGCCTTTGAAGCGGTTGATGTTGTTCGCCAACTCATAGAAGGCGACATCGGAGCCGTAGTAGCCCTCGAACTGTCCGGTCGAATAGCCTTTCACCGTGACGATGGCACCTGGCGTAGGCTGCACGGTGACGCGGATGTCCTTCATCTCGCGTGAGAGCATTTCCGCCAAGTTGGTGATGGCGCGATGGCCGGACGAGCCGACGCGCGAGGTGCCCCACCGGATGTCTTTGACCTGCGCGACTGCCGTGGCGGCCGTGCTAACCGTGACGATGGCGGCCGTACTCACCGCGAAGGCGGCAAAGACGAAACTAGTAAGGAGCCTTTTGAGCATATTTTTCTCTCCTACGGATCATTTCATTCGAACGGCGCGCGAACCATCCTTGATGGGCGCCGGTCGTATTTCGATTGTGAGGGTCGCGTCCCGTTTATCGCGGCATGTCGGGACCGCTTTTATTGCGATTGTTTGTATGCAAACGGTAAGTCTCCACTTACAACCTGTCAACGGCAGTGCGTCACTTTGCGGCGCATCGTTGCAAATATTATGAATGGATTCAACTTGCTAGGAGTGGTGGCCGTTGTATCGTGGGGTCGTAACTCGGGATCGTGCCGTTTGCCCAAGTACCGGCGGCGTCTAGCGCGACGTCAGGCCGTCGACGAGGTTTTTCGCCGTAGTCAGATCGCAGCCGTAGACTTCGCGGGCGGCTTTGACCGCCGCGATGGTATTGCCTGATTGGACCAGTGCCAGAATGTGATCCTCCTGCTCGGCTCGCGTCATATCCTCGAAGGGGGTGGCCGGTGTTTCGACCGCCAGTGTGGTCGGATAATAGCGCGCCAAGGCAGCCAAGGCCTTCCTGGGTGACCGGAGTTCGACATGGATCGATTCGCCGTGCAGCGTTACCGGATAGTGATTGAAACGGCTTCGCTTGCCGTCGCGTTGTTGCGCTTCGGCGCGCAAGGCCTCGGCTAGAGGGGCGGCATCGGTCCGGCGCAGCGCTATCTCCAGGTGCTTTACCGTGAACCATAACGACCAGGTTCCTTCCGTATTCGGCGCATTCAAATCCTGTCGCCGTGGACGGATCCAGGCGATCTCACGCCGGTCGAGCTTGACGATACTCGGGGTGTCGGCGGGAAACCGGTAATTGTGGTAGGCGCGGAACCGGATATAGAGCGCTTCGGGCGACCAGCGCAGTTGCCAGCATTCGGGCCGCCGGCTGGCGTAGAATAGGCGCAGCGCCATCTTGGCGATGAGGCCGAACAACACGACACCGGCAATCGCAGGATAAGCGGCGATTGGGTTGTCCTCGAATTCGGACATGAACGGCAAACCGGCGCAGCCGATCGCAAGCCCGGCCATCAATATTCCGAATATGAGATGCTGCCAGGCTGTTTCCCGAAAGGTCCACATGCCGTCGGTCGGCGGCATCTCTGCGGCACGCAGGATTTCCATGGCTCTCGGCCCGTTGGTTCAGGCGAAGAGAATAAGACGTGGGGATGGAGAAGCGGTTAACGGCGCGTATGCTTAGATACGCCGCCGGAATCGGCGCCGCGGAAAAACCGTCGCAGCGATAGACGCGTTACTTGTGGCGGTAGGTGATACGGCCTTTGGTCAGGTCGTATGGCGTCATTTCGACGTCGACGCGGTCGCCAACCATCACGCGGATACGGAACTTCCGCATCTTTCCTTTCGGCTGAGCGATGATTTCATGGCCGTTCTCGAGCCGCACCTTGAACATCGCATTCGGCAATTTGTCGATCACCGTGCCGCTAAAGTCGATCAATTCTTCTTTCAACGTTTAACCCCGTCGTTGTGGATACAATGGCGCTTTTCCTGGTTGATGGTTGTAGCCCAACGAAGCGGACCACCGCCACCGATAAAGAAGAGCCGGCCGGAACGATAGAACGCCAACGTTCCGGCCGGAATTCGTTAGTCGAGCAGCTTCAGTTCTTCCGCGGAGGATTTGCCGTTACGGCCCTCCGTGATTTCGAATTCGAGCTTCTGGCCTTCGTATAGCGAGCCAATTCCTGCCCGCTCGACGGCAGAAATGTGCACGAACACATCTTTACCGCCTTCTTCGGGCTCAATAAATCCGTAGCCTTTGGTAGGGTTGAACCACTTCACGGTTCCTGTAGACATAGTCTAGTTTCCTTACAACGTAGTCAAAAACGGTACTGTCGATACTGCGGTTTGCGCTCACCGGCGGCACCTGAGAAACGAGCAAAACTCTGTCTGAAAGCAACTAGGTCAGACGCTCGGACGTCTGACTATCACAACGTGATTACAAGACGCATGCGACCAAACAAGGGGCGACCGGACAACGAATAACTCGCCTATATTAGATAGAGAGTGCAACACCAAAAGTAAACTCCAGCTTAACGATTGCTTAAACTCATTAGCAGAAAACAATGGGTTATGCGGATATTATTCGTATTTTTAGCCCTATTTGTCGCCGGATGCCCCTCGTTCGAGCGCTACGAGCAGCGGCTCGATAGCTGGAAGGGCCGCGGCGCGCACCAACTCGTTTCGATCTGGGGACGCCCCGATGGGGTCATGCCGTTGCGGGACGGTGGCCGGGTCTTCGAATACAAGACTCCCGTGGTTGTGGGAATGTTCTGCGAGACCCGGTTCACGATCGACCAGAAGGGCTTCATTCAAAAATGGTGGTATTACGGCAACGATTGCCGTCTCTGACGCCCTCGGTATTTCCTTTAGAGACTTGTTTCAACAGGGCCTTGCTGCCAGGGTCATCCTTCATATTGCCTAACGGATGATCGATGATGCCAGCCGATCGCGCTGGAATTTCGCCCGCCCGCCTCGTCATGCTGGTCTGTGCGGCCCAGGTGCTGGCGCAGATCGGCGCTTACACTTGGCCCGCGCTCTTGCCCGGTATGATGACCCTTTGGGGCCTCGACAACGGCGAGGCAGGGTGGATCACCGGGCTATTCTATCTCGCCTACACGGTCGCCGTTCCGGTCCTCGTCACCCTGACCGACCGCGTCGATGCCAAACGCGTCTACCTGTGCGGCGTGTCCCTGATCGCCGCCGGTCACTGCGTTTTCACTTTCGCGGACGGGTTTTGGATCGCCGTCCTCGGGCGGATGTTGGCCGGGGCGGGATGGGCCGGAACCTATATGACCGGTTTGAAACTCCTGGCGGACCGGGTCGATGCCCGTCTCATGTCGCGCGCTGTCGCCGGGCACGCGGCCGGGGTCGGGATCGCCGGGGCCTTATCCTTCGTTTTCGCCGATCTGGTGCAGGCCTTCGCTGGCTGGCAGGGTGCCTTTGCGGTGGCGGGTGGATGCGCGCTCGCCGCGGGACTGATCGTCGCCGTTTTCGCGCCGGCCCGGACGCCGGATGGCGCCGCCGCAAAAAAGAAGGCCGCCTTGTTCGATTTCCGACCGGTTTTTCGCAACCGGTCGGCCATGGCCTATGCCTTCGTCTATTGCTTCCACACCTGGGAGATGAACGCCCTGCGCGGATGGAGCGTCGCCTTCCTCGCCTATGTCGCGGCGCAGACCGGTGAGGCGAGCAGGTGGATCGCGCCGACGGTGGTCGCCACGGCGATGGCTTTGCTTGGAACCGGCGCCAGCATCGTCGGCAACGAGGCGTCGATACGCTTCGGGCGGCGGCGGTTGATCGCCGTGGCGTTGACCCTGTCCGTGGTTCTGGGTGGCACGATCGGATATGTCGGAACGCTGACCTATGGGCTGGCCGTTGCCATGGTACTGGCCTACGGCGCGGTGATCTGGCTCGACTCGTCGTCACTCACCGCCGGGACTGCCGGCAATGCCGATCCGGAGCGGCGCGGTGCGACCCTTGCCGTGCATTCGATGCTGGGCTACGGCGGCGGCTTCTTCGGGCCGCTCGTCGTGGGTTGGACGCTCGACATGGCGGGCGGCATGTCGACACGCGGATGGAGCATGGCGTTCGGCCTGATCGCCGGGCTGATGCTGTTAACGCTTTTCGCCTTCCGGCTGATGCGGCCGGACGAACTGCCGGGCGACCGGAACGGCGCGCGGGAGTAGGGCCGGCTAGCCCAGCTGGTCGCGGGCGTGGGCGCAGACGGCCTCGATCAGCTTCGTCATGGCCGCCTGTTGGTCTGCGTAGCCGTCGGACTTCCGGATTTTCTCCTCGTCCATATAAAGACGCCGGTTGATCTCGATCTGCAGGCTGTGGCGGTTCTTCGACGGATCGCTGTAGGCGCGCACCAGTTCGACGCCCTTCTGGCCGTCGTTGACGGCGACCCGATACCCGAGACCGGCAAGCGTTTCGCGGACCAATTCGGTGAACTCCGCGCTGGCGGTCGTGCCGTCCCGATCGCCGAGGGTGTAGTCGTTCGGGTTCGGTTCGCCCGCCTTTTCGTAGACCGATGGCCACACGCCCGGCGTCGAATGGCAATCGATATGCCAGACGCCGCCGAACCGGTCATAGGCCGTGTCGAGCGCGGCGGTAATGGCGGCGTGATACGGTTTCCAATAATGCTCGATACGATGCTGGATCTCCGCCGGCGTGAGCTTCCGATTGTAGAGCTGGCTGGTACCGTCGACCGACACGGTGCGGATCAGCCCGGCACCGCCGCGCGCCTTGTCGGTCATATCGATGGGTCCGTCCCAAACGCCGTCGATGCTGGCTGGGTCGAGATCGGTCGCGGCGCGGTTGGGGTCGATATACATGCGCGCGAAGGTCGCCGCGATCAGTGTCGCACCATGGTCCGGCGCGGCGGAGAATATGTCGTCGATGAAGGCGTCCTCGCCCTTCCGCATGGTCGCAAGCGGAACGGCATACTCGAAATCGTCGGGATAATGGGTCCCGCTATGCGGTGAATCGAATACGACGGGCGTCACGTTCCCCGTCGGCTGCCGTACGATGACTGGGTCTTGCACGACGCTCTCCCTGAATTGCGTTCTCGATTTCCGATAACAATTCCAGATGCGCGGCGGCCTGTCGAGGGGAGGGCGGTCGACGCTATTGGTACTCCGGCAGTACGCGCATGCCGCCGCGCGGTCCGCCGTTGGTGCGGTCGGCGAAGTCGGGCGCCAGCGGCCTGCCGTTCGGGACGTTGAGCCACAGCCGCAACAGCCGGCGTTTGAGCACCGGATCGTCGTAGTCATCGTAATCGCGCCGGGAATGCATGATCATGTGGTTGTTGAGCAGTTGAACGTCGCCTCGTTGGAACTCCATATCGAGACGGATGCCATCGCGCAGCGCCAGGTCGTTCACATAGTCGAGCGCGGCCAGTTCCGTCGGGCTGAGCGTACGGCCGCTCTTTTCCGCGCCTTGCACGATGAGGCGGCGGTTGAAATGGCAGGACAGACGTCCGGCGAATTGGCTGTATATCGGAATGGCGTTGTCCGTGACCTCGTTGGGGTCGCCGCTGACCCCTTCGCCGCGCATGTTGTGGTGATAACCGTCGAACAACAGGTCGATATATTCCGGGCGTTCCGCGAGGACCGTGTTGAACATGGTCATGGCGCTGGCGATGCAGCTCTCGCCACGTTCGCGCGCCGGGCGAATGCAGAACAGAGCGACCACGTCGGTCGCGTCGTTATGCGGATGGAGAAAGGCCCGGGTCTTCCCGCCCCGCACGCCGGGACCGTAGGGCACGCCCTTGTCCGTGATCTCGACGATCCGGCGGCCACGGTTGTCCTGTGTGATCGCCGTGCCTAGATAGGCGCCGAATACGCGGTACAGGCGCCGCAGCGCGTCCTCGTCGAGCTCCTCGAGCGGCATGCCGCGCACCAGCACGAAGCCCCGGCCGTTCTCCAGTTCCTCCAGGACTTCCTCGGCGAAGGCCGTCATCGCCGGGGTCATGACGAATTTCGGTGTGCCGTCGGGCGTTGTTTCGTCGCTCTGGGACAGGCCGCGCAACAGATCAGCGGACTCGGCCTCGGTCAGTTCACGGACCCACCGGCGGTCGGCCGCCATCTCCTCGGCCCGCCAGGCGGAGGCGTCGGTAACCGGTTCGCGTCGGACGGTGGTGTCCATGGATGTCTCAGGCGGATTGTTTCATGTCCTCGCGGCGATAGGTCGGGTCGCGCGGAATGACGCCCTTGCGCGGCCCCGCCAGGACCCGGTTGCAAAAATCGTCGTCAAGCGGCCGGGCACCCGCATGGTTCAACCAGAGCCGCAACAGCAAGCGCCGTTGCGCCGGATCATCGTAGTCGTCGAATTCCGCGCGCGAATGCATCATGACGTAGTTGTTGAGCCATTGGATATCGCCCGGCTCGAAGGTCATGGACAGTTCGATGTCGTCGCGGACGGCGGTTTCACCGATGAAGTCCACCGCCTCTTGCTCCAACTTCGACAGGGGCTTGCCCGCCTTCTCCTGGCCGGCCTCGAGCGCCTTCTGGTTGAAGCGGCTCGAAAGATATCCTTCGTGCCAGCTATAGACCGGGATCAAATGGGTCACTTCATCAGACTTGCCCAACGGGCCCTTGCCGTCGAGTTCGTAGTGGAATCCCCGGTGCAGGATCGGCAGATACTCCGGGTGTTTATCAAGCACCTCGTTGTAGATCGTCATCGCGCTGCGGATTTTGCTTTCGCCGCCGGTCTTCGCCGTGCGCAGGCAGAGCAGCGCGACGATATCGGTCGGGTCGCAATGCGGCCGAAGCTCGGCGGATGACATGCTGCCGCGATGCTCGCTCTTGCCGTAATCGAAGCCGAGGTCCGTGATCTCCTGGATCAATTCGCCCTTGATGTTCTGTGATTCGGCGGTGCCGATATTGGCGCCGATACCCCAATAGATGCGGCGCAGGTCGGCATAGTCGTAGCGCTCGACCGGGAAGCCGCGCATGAGCACGAAACCGCGGCCGTATTCCAGTTCATGGATCATCCGGTCGATCGTCTTGGCGAAACCGGGGATCTCGAAATCGTCCTTCGTGACCTCTTGCTCCGCCAATCCTTTCTCCTTGGACTTTCGCAACGCGGCGTCGAGCTCATCGACATGCTCGGGCGCGATTTGCCAAATCCAGGACGTATCGTCGGCGAGGTCCTTGCCGTACCAGGCGCTGGACAGGTCGGCGCGGACGGGATTATCGGCGGTGCCGTTGAGGCGGCGGGTGTCGGTGGTCATGGGGCTGTGTCCTCCTGTAATGCCCAATAATAGAACAATCCGCCCCTTCCTCGCCAACCGGGCCGACGGGGGCGATTTGGGCCAGAGGGCGGAGTCTCGGTAGGATTATCCGATGGTTCATCGGAGGGCGAGGGAGGACATCACATGGCACCGACCAGCGATATCGACGCCAGCACGCCGAAGCATCTGCAGGATCAATACGCGATCACCGGAATCGGCGAGACGACCTATGTGCGCGGTTCGGGCCGCACGACCCGGGCGCTTGCCTGCTGGGCGATCAGCAATGCGATCAAGGATGCGGGTATGACGCCGGATGACATCGACGGCATGTTGTCCTACTCCGGCAATGACTCGACCGCGTCGCCGGTCATCGCTGGCGACCTTGGCATCCGGCCGAACTTCTTCATGGACGTGAACGGCGGGGGGTCGTCGACGGAGGCTTTGATCGGCATCGCCACCGGCGTGATCGAGGCCGGGATGTGCAACGCGGTGGTGATTTTCCGGTCGATGAATGGCTATAGCGAGGTCCGGATCGGTGGCACCGGCGCACGCTCGGCCGTGCCTGTCACCGGCGACGCTTTGCACGAGCGCGCTTACGGCTGGCAGAGCGCGGGCCAGCGGTTCAGCTTCACCTTCATGCGGCACATGTACGACTACGGCACGACGCCGGAACAGGTCGCCCATGTGAAGGTGGCGCACAGCAAGCACGCCTCGAACAATCCGAAGGCGTATTACAAGAAACGCTTCACGGTGGAGGACGTGGTCGGCAGCCGGATGATCTGCAAGCCGCTTCATCTGCTCGATTGTTGCGTGGAGACCGACAACGCGACAGCGATCATCATCACCCGGGCGGATCGGGCGAAGGACAGCCCACACCGTGCGCCGTTGATCCGGGCGGTTGTCGGGCGTTGCTGCAAGCCGCGGCCGGAAGTGCACTACCAACACGGCCCGATCTCGACCGTGGCGGGGCATTACGCCAAGGACATCCTGTGGAAGAACGCCGGGGTCGGCCCCGAGGACATCGACATCACCGGGTCTTACGACGCCTTTACCTTCACCGCGATGCTGCAGCTCGAAGACTACGGCTTCTGCAAGAAGGGTGAGGGCGGCGACTATGTCAGCAGCGGGATTATCGAACTCGGCGGCAAACGGCCGAACAACACCGCCGGCGGCCATCTCTGCGAGGGATATACCCATGGCATGAACATGGTCATCGAAAATGTGCGGCAACTGCGCGGCGAGGTCGACGATTCCTGCCCGGTCGGGCCAGACGGCAAAAGGCAGCACACACACGACTATAGCGAAGGCGGGTGCCGGGCCGTCAAGGACCCGGAACTGACCTGCAACATGGGCTGGGCGACGCCGGGGATCGGCTCGGCCCTGGTCATGCGGCGCGGCGACTAGGGAGGAAATGATATGTCCGGATTAAAAGGCGACTATCTCGGCATGACGCTGACGGTCAGCGAGCTCGACATCGAGAATGCCGAATATTTCAAACACGCCGCCGCGCATGACTTCCATCTCCAGAAGTGCAGCGATTGCGGCATCATCCGCTATCCGCCGGGTGCGGCCTGCCACCATTGCGGCAGCCTGGATTCCGAATGGGTGCCGGTCGAGGCGAAAGGCGTGGTGCATTCCTATAACGAGGTGCATCATCCGATCCAGCCGGCCTTCAAGGACCGCGTGCCGTATATGACGTTGATCGTGGAACTGGATACGCAGCGCGGCGCGCCGAGCGCGGAGGAGGCGTTGCGCGTCGCCGGTAATCTCGTCACCGAGGACGGCGTTTTCGCGCCGCCGGACCTGATGAAACGGGTCGGCATCGGGTCGCGCATGAAGATGGTCTTTACCGATGTCGCGGAAGGGCTATCGTTGCCGCAATGGACGCTCGACGAGGAGGCCGACCAGCCGGATAAGCCCTGGCGCTATCCGCAGGAGTAGCCGTGCGTTAATGCCAAAGCGTGTATAATGCCGTTTGATTTGCAATCTTGGGAGGTTGCGATGGCTAACGACATTGCCGGGCGCGTTTTGACTGAAGCGGTTAAGCTCGCGCCGCAGATTCTATGGTTCATTCTCGCCGTTATCGCATTGGCACTCTTCTACCAGCCCTTACGGGACGCGTTGATCAAGGGGGGGATCGGTAAGGTCTCCTTCGGACCTATCCAATTGGAACTTATCCAGAAAGAGGTGGCGAAAAGCGATCCGAGCGGGTTGTCCAAGGAGGTTCTGATTGATGCCGCTCAGTTCGGTCCAATTGGCGCCCGGATCGAACGGACCCGGGCGCAATTGTTCGGTGCGCGCATCTTGTGGCTGGACGACAATCACCCGTCGCAGAATATTCGGGTACGCAACGCGCTCGCCCAAATGGGTGTTTCGGTCGATCCGGTTGCTTCATCGGACGCGGCTTTCCAGCTACTGCCTCACGGCAACTACGATCTCGTCATTACGGATATGAGGCATGGGGCCGATAAGTCAGCAGGCACGGTTTTCGTTGCGGCCCTTCACGAGCGCGATCCGGATTTGCCGGTGATCATCTATCTAGGGGATTTGGACCGGTCGCGGGGCACTCCACCGTACGCCTTCCGCATCACCAACCGCCGCTCGGAACTGTTCCACTCGATTATGGACATTCTTGAACGAAGTCCGACGCGAGCGAACCGTAAGGCGGAGTCGCCCAACTGATGCGTTGGCCGCAATTCCCGGCTTGACGGGCAAGCTTTCTGGCGGAAGGGTTGAGCAGCGTTATCGTCCGAGGAAATCTCATGTCCGATCCGCTCAACGCTTTTGTACCTGGCAGCCAGGTTTTCATCCCCGGTTCGGCGGATGAGCCGCTTTCTGAGTTGAGCTTTGCGGCGAAGGATATCTTCGATATCGCGGGGCATGTCACCGGCGGCGGCAATCCGGATTGGGCGCGGACGCACGGCCCCGCCACCACGCATGCGCCGGTCGTCCAGAAATTGCTCGACGCGGGGGCGACGCTGATCGGCAAGACGATCACCGACGAACTGACGCGCGGCATTCTCGGCATCAATGTGCATCACGGCACGCCGGTAAACCCGGTGGCCCCGGACCGCGTGCCGGGCGGCTCGTCGAGTGGCTCGGCCTCCGCCGTCGCGGGTGGGCTGGTGGATTTCGCGCTCGGCAGCGATACCGGCGGGTCGGTGCGCATCCCGTCCAGTTTCTGTGGCCTCTACGGCCTACGTCCGACGCATAACCGTATCCCGCTCGAAGGCATCCTGGAGCAGTCGGCGAGTTTCGACACCATCGGTTGGTTTGCGCGCGACCCGTCGATTCTGGCGCGGGTAGGCGCGGTGTTGTTCGGCAGCGCGGTCGAGGCAACGCCATCTTTCCGGTTGCTTGTGGCGGACGACGCCTTTGCCGTGGCCGGGGACGCGGTTTCGGCTGCCTTGGCCGACCCGTTGGAGACGGTGCGGGCGATGGCGGAATCGTCTGAAGCGGTTCGGGTTTGTCCGACGGACCTGAAGGATTGGCGCGCCGCGATGGGCACGGTGCAGTCGTGGGAAGCGACGAAATCCTTCGCTGCGTGGGTCGATGCGACGAACCCGCGCTTCGCCTATGACGTGGCGCAGCGTTTCTTCGATTCGGCCACGATCTCCGATGCCGATGTCGAGGCGGTGGGGCCGATGCGGCAGGCGCACTGCGCCCGGATGGCCGAGATCCTCGCGCCCGGCACCGTGATTGCGTTGCCGACCGCGCCGGGACCGGCGCCCCTTAAAGGGCTGAGTCAAACCGACATGTGGGATATGCGCTCGCGGATTTCGTTGCTGACCTGTATCGCGGGCGGGGCCGGATTACCGCAGGTCTCTTTACCGTTGGGTATGATGGACGGCGTGCCAGTCGGCCTGTCGTTGATCGGGCCGGCGAACGCGGACGAAGTGCTGCTGGCGCTGGCGGCGGCAATCCGGGGCTAGCGCACCACCATCACGGATGTGTTCGACTTCTGCAGCACGTCGGTCGAGACACTGCCCTTGAAGAATCGGTGCCAGGGCGATTTCGCGGTCTCGGCGACGACGATCACCGAATAGTTTTCGCCGACTTCGGTGATGTGCTCCGCCGGGTCGCCGACCCGGACGTAGCTGTCTTTCACCGTGATGTTTTTCTCGGTCAGGATATCGTTCAACGCCTTCAAGCTGGCGGTGGATTCTTCTTCGCCCTCGACATCCGCTGCCACCGTCATGATCGATACCGGCGCGTTGCCATGGGTTACGAGGAAAAGGTTCTTGCGCAGTGCCTCGTTGGCGTGCTCGGACCCGTCGGTGCAAAGCAGATGGCCCCGTTCGGCGTCGAGGTGGCGTGCGACGAGGACGGGGCACGGCGCGTGGTCGACCACTTTCTCCGCAACCGCCGGGTCCCAGAACGACATGGTCTTCCGCTTGCGCCAGCGTTCCGACGCACCGACGATGATCAGGTCGTAGGGCGCCACCTCGGTCTGTTCGATGATGCCGTCTGGGATGTTGAAGGCGACCTTGAGCTTCAGGATGATCTTCTTGCCGCTCTTCGCGATGTATTCGATCTTGTTGTCGCCGAGCGGATCGCCTTCCACATCGACATGGGTGGCTTGCTCCTCCCAATCCGGCCCCATCGCACCGAGTTCGATGAGGATATCGCGGCCCTTCTTGAGATATTTGATGCCCGGCAATTCATGACCCCAGGTCATCATGTTCTCCCGGGCGACCCGGACGTTCAGGCCGCCGCTGCGGAGACCCCGGTCCATCGGCCGGACATAGCAAAGGCAAATATCGTGTTCGGGTCCGTATTCGGCGGCATAATGCGCGCCGCGGTACGAATCATCCGTTCCGTCGATACAGACAAGAAAACGAAATTTCGTTTGTGTCGCGTCGTTGGCCATTACCCCTCCTTGCGGCCTCAGAGTCCGACAAGTGGCCAGTATACCGCTGCCGCCACCAAAAGAACGATGGTCGACATAATCGCCATCCGCCATCCTACCTTGAGGAAGTCGGAGGTCTTTAAATATCCCGATGCATAAACGATAGTGCAAGCGGGCGTCCCGACAACCGTAAGATATGCGAAAGACGAAGAAATTGCGGTAATAAAGCCAATTACAAGCGGATTCTCACCGGCAACATCAGCAATATTGAGCACTAACGGGCCCAACACGGCGACCGCCGCACCATTCGACATGGTATTCGTGACGGCGGTCGTCAGCGCGGAAATCGCCGCCCAAAGACCGATTCCGTGGTCGACACCCAGTGGTTCCAGGACCTCTAGGAAACTCACGGCGACCCATCGGGCCGCTTCGGTCTCCTTCATCTCGACGCCGAGCGATATAACGGCGGCATACAGCAGCACGACCCCCCAGTTGACGCCGGAGTTCATGTCCTCCCACTCGACAAGCCCGGCGACCAGGAAGGCGGCGGCGCCGAGGATTGCGATAGTGCCGAGACCGAATGCGTCGGATCCGAAAATCCAGCCGAACAGGATCAGCAGGAACAGGATGATCGTCATCCAGTCCCGGGTATTCATCGGTCCGGTTTCCTGGATCTGCGCGCGCAGTTTCACGACGGCGCGCGAGAGATTCCGATGCTCGGGCTTGAAGGTAAACAGTAAAATCATGCTCATGAACGGAAGCTGGATCAGGAACATCGGATAGGCGTAGAGCATCCAGCTTACGTAATCGACGAGGAAGCGCCGGGTTTCCGGATTGGTCGGGTCGAAGAAGAACTCCCGCCAATAGCCGATCATGATCGCGTTCCGCGCGCCACCCGACGGGGTGCCGATCCCGGCGATCGAACAACCGTAGCTGATCGAGAATAGGATGACCGCGGCCAGGCGGCGTACCGCGCGCGGGTCGTCCGACGTCAGGGTAATGAGGGTCAAGCCGACCGGCAGCATCATGGCGGCCACCGTGTGTTCGCCGACGAAGGAGGCGAGGATGCCGCAAACGGCGGAGATGCCGACGCAGATGTTGGACGTCTTCGTGCCGGTGATGCGCACAATGAAAAAGGCGATCCGCTTGTCCAGCTTCTGCTTCACGACCGCGACCGCCAGCATCAGGGATCCCATGATGAACAACACCGAATCGTTCATCAGGGTCTTTGCGACCTTGCTCGATTCCAAGTCGAGCAGAAAAACCTGCCCGACGATGATGAGCAGCGCCACCGTCGGCAGGGGGATCGGCTCGGTAATGAAAAGGATGGTCGCGACGACCGACATGGTGAGGACGATCAGACCATCACGGCTGAGGCCGTCGGGCAGGGGAAGGTTCATCATGATCGCGCCCACGGCGAGCGCGATGAAGAACCACCGACGTTGAACGAGGTAAAAGAAGAATGTTCTTACAAGGCCCGCAACGGACCGGCTGAAGCCAGCTATATCAGGAGTCGAAACCGCCATTGCCCGTTATGCTTATCGTTAGCGTTGGCCGTGTGTCGTCGCTTGCTGTGGAGCCTCCCGGAATTCCGGCACCGCAGTCACGCACTCTCACATCATGCGTCCCCGGTCGCCATATTAGTGACGACTCGTAAGCAGTTGCAAATACGACTTTCTCGGAATCGGGCGACATTTCGCTATTTCAGCGTGCCGATTAGCCCGGAAACATCCGGAAGGTCATGGAATGCATGACATTGGGCGAGGCTTGTTTCGACCTGATCGGATGTCAGCGGCGCGCGGGGCGCAAGCGTGCGGTATTTGGCGTCGATCGTGGGCCAGTCCACACCCAGACATGCGGCGCCGGCCGGCACAAGGACGGTATTGGTCACCGACCGGCCGGCCGTAGTTTCGATCGTCACCGTCGCGCCTTGGCGGTAGGCCTCGACATTCTCCGTCGGTTCCGGCCCGACCCGGACCTTGTCGATCAACCCGTGGATCACCGGATCGCCGATCTTCTCCGGCGTGGCGTGCGCCCAGGTGAATTCGCGGTCGGCGGCGCCGGCGGCCAGGAAGTAGGCCGGGCTGTGCGCCATGTCGATCAGGTTTTCCGGATGCAGCGGACCCGAAATCGCCGTGGTACCGGGCCGGGACAGGATAATCGCGCTGATCTCGTCGGGCTTGATATCGCCGTCGCGCGCCGCATTCGCCGCCGCCTCGGCAAAGCTGTGGTGCGGATGGCCGCCGGGCACCAACTTAAACGCCATGTCCGTCACGATATCCCAGTCTCGGCCGAAATCCGCGACGATGTTGCCGCCGTCGGTATCGCCGAAGACCTCGCAGAATCCGTGATGCGTTTCGAAGATAGTCTCCTCGGCGATGAACCCCTTCTGCGCCGCCATCGCGGCGTCCATGCCGTTCACTTGCGCCAACCCCGCGTGGTACTCGCGGGACACGCTGGTATTCGCCGCCGCGTGCAGTCCGCCCATCGATGTGGCGGCCAGGGCGAGCGCGTTCGCCATCTGCCCTGCGTCGAGGTTGAGCAACCGGCCCGCCGCGACCGTACTCGCGAAGATCGCCACGAGGCAGCCATGGAAGCCCTGGCGCAGGTAGACCGGGGTGATCGCCTCGCCGATCCGCCCCGCCGCTTCGTATCCCAGAACAATGGCGGCCAGGACATCCTTGCCGCATGCATGGTTTCGCTCGGCCATGGCGAGCGATGCGGCGGTCAACTGGGTGCCCTTGTGCACGATGTTGCGCAGGTCGCTGTCGTCCGAGGCGGCGGCGTCGCTCGTGACCGCGTTGACCCGCGCCGCGGCGGCGACCGGAAGTTTCGGGCCGTCGTCGAACCAGATCGAGGCTTCCGGGGTTCCGCCGCGTTCCTGAGCGAGTTCCCGGATGATGGCCGCCGATTCGATCCGTGTTCCCGCGCCGGCGCTGGCAAGCGTGCTGGCGACGATCATCGATGCGTAGTCGACGGTTTGCGTCGGCAGATCGTCATAGGTGGTTTCGGTCAGGAACTCGGCCAAGGTGCGGGCGATGGTCATGGCGATGCCTCTAGTCGTCGGTTCGGGGTGTCGGTTGATCGATCATGGAGTATCCCACGTTGCGCCGGTCGACGGAAAATGCCGGCCCATTTGACATTGGCCGGGCGATCGGACGACCCTGGTTGCAACAACAACTCGAAAAGAAATCAGGGCGCGCAATGGAGCGAATAGAAGTATCAGGGATCGGGATCGATCTTTGGCGGAAAGGGTCGGGCCGGCCGGTGTTGTTCCTGCATCCCGGCGACGGTTTCGATCCGGAAGATGCGTTTCTCGACGCACTGGCAACCACCCATGACGTGATCGCACCGTGGCATCCGGGTTTCGGGCATTCCGATATGCCGGACGGATGGCTCGGCGTTGACGATCTGGCTTTTTTCTATCTCGATCTGATGGATCAGTTGGATTTGACCGACGTCGCGCTGATCGGGTCTTCCTTCGGCGGCTGGATCGCGGCGGAAGTTGCCGTACGCGGGAGCAATCGGATCGCCCGTTTGGTGCTGATCGATGCTCTCGGCATAAAGGTTGGCGACCGGACGACGCGCGACATCACTGATTTTCATTTCACGGAGCCGACCGAACTGGAGGCCCGTAAATGGGCCAACCCGGACGGCCGTCAGCCCGAATTGATGTCGTATGACGACGACGCGCTTACGGCGGTCGTCCGGTCGCGTGAGGCCTTCACGCATTTCGGTTGGAAGCCTTATATGCACAACCCGGCGCTGGCGCGCTGGTTGCATCGCATTGCGACGCCGACCTTGGTCCTTTGGGGTGCGCAGGACGGGATCGTCACGCCGGACTATGGCCGCGCCTATGCCGAACGCATTCCCGGCGCCCGGTTCGACGCGGTGGAGAACGCGGGGCATTTTCCGCATATCGAGCAGCCGGAAGCCAGTTTGGAGCTGGTGCGCGGCTTTATCGACGGTTGAGGGAGATTGATTGATGCGCGTCTATCATTTTTCGGAGCTGCCCTATCCCGATGTCTGGGATGGCCGAGATTCATTGCGGGTGAACATCCCGAACTCGCTTTACGATCCCGAGGCCGGGGCCGACCTGTACGACCGTTTCTTCGACGAGTGGCAGCTCTGCGACGAGCTTGGCCTCGACATCATGGTCAACGAGCACCACGCCACGGCAACCTGCGTCAATCCCGCCTGCACCATTCCGCTCGCCATCCTCGCGCGCACGACCAAGAAGTCGCGTTTGCTCGCGCTCGGTGTGCCGATCGCCAACCGGCCGAATCCGGTGCGGGTCGCCGAGGAACTGGCGATGATCGACGTCATCTCGCGCGGCCGTCTCGACATGGGGCTTGTGCGCGGCGCGCCATACGAGATACCGCCGACCAACGCGAAGCCGGTGGGCCAGATGGAGCGGTTCTGGGAAGCGCATGACCTGGTGCTCAAGGCGCTGACCACGCGCGACGGCCCGTTCAGCTGGGAGAGCGAGAATTACCACTACCGTCAGGTCAATGTGTGGCCACGGCCCTATCAGGACCCGCACCCGCCGGTCTGGGTGACGGCCACCAGCCCGAGCAGCGCGCCGCGCATTGCCGAGAACCGGCATGTCATCGCCACGCTGATCTCCGGCGTGATCGCGAAAGACCTGTTCAAGGCCTATCGCGACAACGCGCGGGCGGCTGGCTGGGAGCCGGGCCTCGACCGCTTCGCCTATTGCGCGGTGGTCGGCGTCGGCGAAACCGAGGAAGAAGGGCTGCGCCGCGGCGACGAGATCGCCAATTACATCCGCACCAGCCCGGTCGTGGCGAAGCAATATTCGGTACCGCCGGGCTACAAGAAGATTCCGGCGGAAATCGCGACCATCCGGGCCGGGCCCAATGCCGGCAACCGGCCGCTGATCACGCCGGACGGCCGCAAGATCGACCAGAAGACGGCGTCGGTGGAAGATTTCATCGATGCCTGCAGCGTCTTCGCCGGGACGCCCGACCAAGTCTATGACCAGATCGCGCGCTTCTATGACCTGACCGGGGGCTTCGGGAACCTGCTGATGATGGGGCAGGGTGGCAATCTCGGGCATGAGGACACGGTTGCCAACCTCACGCTGTTCTCGAAGGAAGTACTGCCGCGCCTGCAGGAATTGAAGGACCGGCCGCTGGCGATGACGGCGGAGTAGGGCGCCGCCGCGAAAGCGAGGTGAAACGATGGAGATTATCCCGACCGGCGCCGCGCTGGGTGCGGAGATCGCCGGCATCGACTTGTCGCAGGCCGTGTCCGACGCTGACCGGGCATTCATCGTCGACGCCTATACAAAGCATCTGGTGCTGCTGTTCCGGGACCAGTCGTTGAGCTTCGACGACCTGCTGCGGTTGCGCGAGGTGTTCGGGCCGCCGGGACAAACGGCGAACCAGCTTCTGGGCCTTGGGCGGAAGGAATATTACCCGGACCAGGTGCCGACCGAGATCACCATCATCTCCAACATCATCAACGAGGACGGCACGCCGCGCGGCGCACTCGGCGACGGCGAAGCCTATTGGCATACGGATAGTTCCTTCACCGAGGTGCCGATCTCGGCGAGCCTGTTGCACGCCATCGAGGTGCCGGACAGTGGTGGCGAGACCGCTTTCCTCGACATGTACCGAGCCTATGAGGATTTGCCGGACGACCTTGCGGCGCGGATCGCGGGGAGATCGATCAACCATGCGAAGACGCATACGTCGGACGGGGTGAAGCGACCGGAGTACGCCGATGTCACCGATCCGACGAAAGCGCCAGGCGTGCAGCATCCGATCGTGCGGGCGCACCCGGTGAGCGGCCGGAAATGTCTCTATCTCGGCCGCCGTATCAACGCCTCGATCGTCGGCCTCGCGCTCGACGAGAGTGAGGCGCTGTTGGATGCGGTCTGGGCGCATTGCTGCCAGGACAGATATATCTGGGAGCATCGGTGGGCGGTCGGCGACCTGCTGGTCTGGGACAATCGCTGCACCATGCATCACCGCAACGCCTTCCCGCCGGACTCACGGCGGCTGATGCATAAATCCATCACCGCCGGCGAGCCGGTCATCGCTGCCTAGACGCACTCAGAAATTCGCGAAGAAATGATCGTCGCCGATACTGTGCCGGCGTGTGAAGCCATGCGTTGTCAGAAGGTTGGACAGGGTTTCTAACTGTTCAGGGAAGGATTCGATTTGCAGGAAGACGCGGTTGGCGTTGATGGTACCGGCCATCCCTTCGACGGCGGCGGCCTCGTGCCCTTCGATATCGATCTTGGCGAAGACCGTTCCGTCCGTCAGGTCGACGATGTCGTCGATCCGTAACGCGTTGACGGTGTCGCCGCCGCTTTCATCGACCCGCGATTGCCCGGTCGAGGTGTTCGGGAAAAAGGTGAATCCGACCGGCCCGGCGCGGTTCGAGACAGCATTGGGGTCGATGTCGATGTGCCCGGTCAGCCCGTTGATCAGAATGTTCGCGGCGAACTGGTTGCGGTTGCGCGGGTCGGGTTCGAAGGCGAGGACCCGTTTCGCATGTCCGGCCATGGCCGCACGGATGCTGTAGAGCCCGATATTCGCACCGATGTCGAGGAACAGGTCGCAGCCGTGCTCGCCCATCGCCGCCGTCAGATAGGCGGTCTGTTCCACTTCGTAGTCGCCGTAGAACGCGATCTGCCGGTCCACGAAGTTGCGGTGGTTCACCAGGAACAGTGCGCCGTTCGAGCGGACGACGGCGAAACCGTCCTTCCAGAAGACCTCGGCCCATCGTTTGCGGACACTCGGGTAGAGCCGTTTCAGGATCGGCAACGTCTTGAGGGTTTGGGCGAGTCCGGGCATGGCGGGTGATGCGGCGGCGATCAATTGGGCGGGCTAGGCGGCCCGGATCGAGTCCCATTCGGCACGCATCCACTCCACGCAGGCAATGGCCTGATCGAACAGCGAGTAGTTGCAGCCCTCCCCGTAGTCGGGGCCGGGGATGAACTCGGTCGAGATTTGGCCGAGCTTACCCTTCGGGTCCTTTGCATGGTGGCGCAGCAGGATACGGATGCCTTCCTTCCACGGCTCCAACCGGCTTTCGTCCCAGTCCGCATGATATTCGCCCGGGGCCGGTCGCTTGAACGGATACTGGATGCCGCGCCCGACCGAGCCGTCGGGATGTTTCCCGGTGATGTTCTTCGGGTTGTTGGGCACGGCGGCGCGGGCGTGGCAGTGGCGGATCCAGCCGGCGTCGGTCCACTCCTGGATCACGTTGCCCGGCGCGTAGGGATCTAGGACCAGTTCGCCCGACGCGATCTTCGCGTCGGTGCCGAAGATTTTCTGTTCGTCCGGGTTGTCGATCTTGAAGATCACATGGCTGTGGTCCAGGGTGACGTTGAATTCGACGCCCGCGGCCTCGACCATCCGGCCGACCTTGGATACGCGCGGGAAATCTTCCGACCACATGTTCACGTGAACCTCGAAGCAGGGCGTGCAGCCGTATTTCTCGCCCAGTTCGGCGGCGTGCAGATAGGCCGCGGTCACCTCCTCGTCGGTCACCACATGGCCGGCGGCATGGTTCAGCTTGATCTGGGTGTTGTGCACCAGCGAGCCAAGGTCGCGGCCGGTTTGCAGGTTTTTCTCGAGCAGCGCCTCGTCCGCGCCCAGGCTGTAGAACCATCCGCCCGCGCGCACCGGCAGGCCGTATTTCTCGCTGGATCTGTGGAAGTCCTCGACCTGGTCCGGGTCCGGCGTCTTGTCGATATAGTCGAAGACGCCGGCGTCCCGGACCATCGCGAAACGCGTGTCCACGTCGGGCATTGGGTCGGCATGCCTATGCTTGATGCCGTTCGTCTGAATGCCGAAGAAAAGTTCGTTCCCCATCGTTCCCCATCCGGGCGGCGTTGTTTTGTATCCGGCGTTGTCGTCGACCGGCCGGCGTGGCCAGTGTAGCGCAGATCGCCGCGGTTCGCCGGATCAGTAATAGACGCCGTTGATCGACCCGCCGTCGATGCTGATCGCCTCGCCGGTGATCGCCGAGGCATGGGGCGAGGCGAGGAACAGCACCATCGGCGCAATGTCGCTGGGCTCGACGATCCGGCCGATCGGGAACATGGCGACGAAGCTGGCTTCCGCGTCCTCCAGGCTGCCGCCGAGCTGTTCGGCCCGCGCCTCGAGTCGGGCCGGGTAGCGGTCGGTCTTGGTGAAGGGCGGATGGATGACGTTGACGGTGATGTTTTCGGGCGCCACGTCCTGGCTGAAATGCTTCACGAAATTGGTCATCGCCGCATTGCCGAGTCCGCTCGGCAGGGTCGCCTTTTCGGCTTTCCGCGCGGCGCCGCCCCCGATGCAGATGACGCGCCCACCGCCGGCCTTGCGGAAATGGGGCAAGGCGGCCCGGCAGCAGCGCATATAGGCCAGCGTCTTGCCGTTGATGCGTTCCATCAGCTGGTCGTCAGTCAGCGTCTCGAGCTGTCCGCTGACCGAGGTGGAGGCGTTGTTCACCAGCACGTCCAGGCGTCCGAAGGTTTCCGCGGTCCCGTCGACGGCGCGGGCGCATCCCTCGGCGGTAAACAGGTCCGCCGCGATCGAATGCGCCCGGACGCCGAGCGACTCGATCTCGCCCTTCACGGCGGCGAGGGCGTCTTCATCGCGCCCGACGATCGAAACATCGGCGCCTTCGGCCGCGAAAGCCAGTGCGATGCCGCGCCCGATGCCCCGGTTCCCGCCGGTCACGACGACGGCTTTGTTCTTCAGGTTCAGGTCCATGACATTCCCATTCTGTGTGCGGTTGGCGGTGGCGGATCATCCCCACCCCCCAGTATAGCGCACCGCGCCAAACCGACGCGCGTGTTGGTTTCATCGATATGCAATCTGCAATTTTTAAGAGTTACAGTCTTGATTGTGGACGGATTTGGTGTGCATGCTGCCATCGGATGCAATCATGCCGAATTATAACAGTTCATGATTTGGCACGATGTGCTCTCCGCTGCTCCCTGTCGGAAAAGAGCAAAGGAGCGGTCAGGTCGAAAGGGGCGAGGTAGTATCGACCTGAACGGCGCTCACGATTACCCGCGATTTTCCGCCCACGCTGGGCGCAAGGATGTAGTGACATGGATATGATCACCCCCCAACGGACCAACTGGCTCACCGTCGTGCCGGAAATCCATGAGGAGTTCCTCGCGTTCTGGAACCGGATCAAGCCGCCGAAAGGGCTGCCGACACTGGACTCCTACGCGGAGAGCGATCTCGACCGGTGGGCGGGGCACCTCCATCTCGTCGAGCTGGTGGGGGACGACGATGCGAAATACATCGTCTATGGATCGGCGATCGGCAAGTTGCATGGCCGCGATTGGACCGGGAAATCGTTCTCGGAACTGGCGTATGAGGACCCGAAAACGCTGCTCGGCTACTATCACGACGTGCGCGACGCGGGCCGCCCGCTGGCCCATGTGGTGAATGCCAGCGTCGAGTCCCAATACCGCCGTTGGTCCCGCCTGTTCATCCCGTTCGGGGACGAAACGGGCACCGTCCGCTGCATCATGGTGCACAGCGTCTTGATCGAGTAGGGCGACGCTAAAGGGCGCTCTTGAACCGCCAATCCCCGACGAACGCCGGTATTGAGCAGCGTCCGGCGGCTTCGGCCCGATTCTCATCGACCATCTTCAGGATCACACTCGACACGAATTGTGACGAATTCATCGTTAGCCCGGGCTCGTCGAGCTTCTCGCCGGACGCGATACGGTTCTCGGTATCTTTGATGTAAAGCCGGCCCGCAAAGACGACCCGATCCACGAGGAAGCCGCCGCGCATCCCTTCGATGCCGGGGCAAAACCGGACCAACAGGTCGGATATACCCGTGATATAGGCAAGGCCGAGATGCCGCGCGGTGTCGTTTTTGTGCGTGAGATAGAACAGCAACCCGCCGAGCTGAAAGATTTCGGCGTTATGATACTTGTCGAAGCCCTGCGCGTTCCCGGTTCTTGGGGCAAGGGCGATCACGATGATTAGGAGCGCCGCGACAACGCACCGGCGCATCGTGGCAGCTTTCGACAGGTGGTGTCCCATTCGCTGTATCTTTCAAGCCGTTTGCGGGAAAGCGAGTCCGACCGACCCCGATCCGCATCGAATACGCCTTGAGGCTATAGCAACAGCGCGTGGCGACAAGCCAATCAATCCACCGTGACTAAAGGCGGCGCCGCAAGCCGATGCCATCGCCCATCATTGTCAGCGTGTCGGTAAATTGGAGGAATGTTCGGAAAGTGGCTGGGGAACCTGGATTCGAACCAGGACCGACGGAGTCAGAGTCCGCTGTACTACCGTTATACTATTCCCCAGCAGGGGACGCGGGTTTTAGCATGGGTTTGCGCGCTTGTGTAGCGCCGCGATGGCGGAATTCGGTGGTAATCGCCGCCGTCCGCCGGTCCCCGCGTTGTCTCTTATTATAGCTTGCTTCCCCGTTGATTTCGACCGTTTCGAGACGGATTCCTGCGCCGTAGACGCCTTCTGCCGGACCCCTTATGGTAGCCCGTCATGTGCATTCCGGTGATACGGGCCGGCTGCATGGCGTTCGGGTTTCTGTTGATCTTGAGCGTCCCGGCAGCCGCCGAGCAAGGCGACAGTTTCCTGTTGAGCGACCGCAACGGCGATGGGTTCATCGACCAGGGCGAATTCTACGACCGGATGGTCGAGCTGTTCTTCTTCGCGGACCGGAACCGGGATCGGGTGTTGGTACCCACCGAGATCGAAGATGTCTCCGCCGCGGCCTTTCGCGCCGCGGACCGGGATGGCGACGGGCGGCTCAGCCTCTCGGAATTCACCGCCGCCCGTGTGATCGATTTCAGCCAGGCGGACACCAACGGCGATGGGTTGCTCAGCCGGGAAGAGGCCGCCGCCGCGGCCAGGGCCGTGTCGTCAACGGCGGGTCAATAGCGGGACCGCCACCGCTCGTCTTTCCAGATACTCCCCCCTTCGTTTAGGATGGCCGTTACGAACCGGTCCTGCCGGGCGCGTTTGAACGCCTGCCGGGTCGGTCCCCTGTTCGACAAATTCGGGAGCGTTCTTCGGCGATGGTGACCTATCTCAACAGGCGGCGTCGGTCGCGGACGGGTCACGGGGCGTCGAACGGAGACAGGCGTCCGTGTTTCGGGGCGCTCGATTTGGGGACCAACAATTGCCGCCTGTTGGTCGCGACGCCGTCCGAGATCGGCGGGTTCCGGGTGACCGACGCCTTTTCCCGGATCGTCCGTCTGGGCGAGGGGCTGGCGCGTACCGGCGAACTGTCCGAAGCGGCGATGACCCGCACGATCGCGGCCCTGCAGGTCTGCGCCGACAAGATGGAGCGCGGTTGTGTCCTGAAGGCACGCAATGTGGCGACCGAGGCATGCCGTCAGGCGCGCAATTGCGATGAATTCATCGAGCGGGCGAAAGCCGAGACCGGCCTCGACGTCGAGACGATCACCACGGCGGAGGAGGTGCGGCTCGTCCTGCGCGGCTGTCTTCCGCTGTTGGAGGACGCGCGGCCGCACGCCCTGATCTTCGATATCGGCGGGGGCAGCACGGAGGTGCTGTGGCTGTCCCTGGAGGATGGCGATCCCGAGATTCTCGGTTGGGTGTCGATGCCGCATGGTGTTGTGACGGTGAGCGAGCGGTTCGAGGCCGGCACGATGTCCGCCGCCGACTACCGCGGCGTCATCGAGGAGATGCAAGGCTATCTCCGGCCGTTCTGCGCGCGCCACAACATCGCCGACGCGGTGGCCTGCGGCGCGGTGCAGATGCTCGGCACGTCGGGCACCGTCACCACGTTGAGCGGCGTGAAACAGAAACTGCAGCGGTATAACCGGGCCGCGGTCGACGGCACCTACCTGCCGTTCGATTCGATCGAGCGGATCAGCGCCCGGTTGCGCGACATGGATTGCGACGGGCGCGCGGCGCATCCTTGTATCGGCCGCGAACGCGCCGACCTGGTGGTGGCCGGGTGCGCGCTGCTCGAGGCGATCTGCCACCGTTGGCCGGTCGGCCGGTTGCGCGTTGCCGACCGGGGCCTGCGCGAAGGCATCTTGTGCGAGTTGATGGGCGTCGCCAACGAGGTGCGTCTCGGGGCCAGCTTGGGAGGCAATGCATGAGCCGCGGCGGCGGCCGGAGCGGTGGGTCGAGGCGCAAGACCGTCCGGGTCAAGACCGCCCGCGGCCGCAAGCTGTCGTCGACGCGATGGCTACAGCGGCAGCTTAACGATCCTTATGTCGAGGAAGCGCGGAAGCAGGGGTATCGCAGCCGGGCGGCCTTCAAGCTCGAAGAACTGAACGAGAAATACGGCTTTCTGAAACCGGGCGCCCGAATATTGGACCTGGGGGCGGCGCCGGGCGGATGGACCCAGATCGCTCTCGCGGCGGTCGGTGCGAAGGGCGCGGTGGTGGCGCTCGACATTCAAGAGATCGAGCCGGTCCCCGGCGCGGTGCATCTGCTGGGCGACATCTATGACGAAGACGTCATCGACCGGCTGCACGATGCCCTTGGCGGGCCGGCGGACGTGGTGATGAGCGACATGGCCGCACCGTCGACCGGGCACGCCCAAACCGATCACTTGCGGGTCATGGCGTTGATCGAGGCGGCTTATGACGTGGCGCAGTCGCTGCTGGCGCCTGGCGGCGTCTTCGTCGGGAAGGTCCTGCAGGGCGGCACCGAACGCGAGTTGCTGGAAACGCTGAAGCGCGATTTCGCGAAGGTCTCCCACGCCAAGCCGGCTGCAAGCCGGGCCGATTCCCGGGAAATGTACCTGGTGGCCGAGTCGTTTCGCCGCGACTCGGGCGACGGCGCATAACATCCCCGTTTTCGCGAAAAATTCATCGTCTTTCCGCTTGGCAGGCCGGGCCGGTCGTGTATGATGCGCGCCAATTCAATGGGGTGATGGCATGGAGATTCGCGAAGCGCTTACGTTTGACGATGTTCTTTTAGCGCCCGCCGAATCCGCCGTCCTGCCCAGTCAGACCGACACCTCCACCCAGCTCACCAAGACTATCTCGCTCGGTATTCCCTTGCTGTCGTCCGCCATGGACACGGTGACCGAGGCCAATCTGGCGATCGCGATGGCGCAGTCGGGCGGCCTGGGTGTGATCCACAAGAATATGGATATCGAGCAGCAGGCCGAGGAAGTGCGCCGGGTCAAACGCTTCGAAGCGGGCATGGTGGTCAATCCGATCACGATCACGCCGGAACGGCCGCTCGCCGATGCCCTGGCGATAATGGACGCCAACAATATCTCGGGCATTCCTGTCGTTTCCAAGCGCAACTCGAAGCTGGTCGGGATCCTGACCCATCGCGACGTGCGCTTCGCGACCGAACCGTCGCAGCCGATCCGCGAACTGATGACCAGCCGTGGTCTGATCACGGTGCAGGAAGGCGTCGATCAGGACGAGGCGAAACGCCTGCTGCACAAACACCGGATCGAGAAGCTGCTGGTTGTCGACGAGGATCGCCACTGCGTCGGGCTGATCACGGTCAAGGATATCGAGAAGGCCAAGCAGTATCCGGAGGCCTGTAAGGACGAGCACGGGCGATTGCGGGTCGCCGCGGCGACCGGCGTGGGCGAGGACGGCATTCGACGCGCCGAGGCCCTGTTGGATGCGGGCTGCGACGTGATCGTGATTGACACGGCGCACGGCCACAGCCGGGGCGTGCTGCAATCGGTCGAGGGCGTGAAGCGCCTCAGCAATTACGCGCAGGTCGTCGCGGGCAATATCGCAACGGCGGACGGGGCCAAGGCCCTGATCGATTCCGGCGCGGACGCGGTCAAGGTCGGGATCGGCCCGGGGTCGATCTGCACCACGCGGATCGTCGCCGGTGTCGGCGTGCCGCAGTTGACCGCCATCCTCGATGCGGCTTCGGCGGCGCGGGACCGCAACACGCCGGTGATCGCTGACGGCGGCATCAAGTATTCCGGCGATCTGGCGAAGGCGATCGCCGCCGGCGCGGATTGCGCGATGATCGGCTCGCTGTTCGCCGGCACCGACGAAGCGCCCGGCGAGGTGCAGCTCTATCAGGGCCGTTCCTATAAGACCTACCGCGGCATGGGCTCGGTCGGGGCGATGGCGCGCGGGTCGGCCGACCGGTACTTCCAGCAGGAAGTCTCGGAGTCTCTGAAGCTGGTGCCGGAAGGCGTCGAAGGCCGCGTGCCGTACAAGGGCCCGATCGGCAACATCATCCATCAACTGGTGGGCGGGTTGCGGGCGGCCATGGGCTATACCGGCAACGGGACGATTGCCGACATGCAGACCCAATGCGTGTTCAACCGCATCAGCGGTGCGGGACTCCGGGAAAGCCATGTGCATGACATCATGGTGACCCAGGAAGCGCCCAACTACCGAACCAACAGCTAGCTGACGCGGGCCGGGCGCCATGACCCCAGGCGCGCGATATCAGGCCGTCATCGACCTGATCGAATCCGCCGATGCGGCCGATGTTCCGCTCGACGGCGTGCTCAAGCGCTGGGCGCGCGAGCACCGCTATGCCGGCGGCGGCGACCGCCGTGCGATCCGCGGACTGGTCTACGGCATCGTCCGGCACCGGCGTGCGCTCGACTGGTGGCTCACCCGATCCGATATTCGTATCACCGGCCGTTCCTTGGTGCTGGCTGCGCTTGTCCTGCTGGACCGCATGGATGCCGCTTCCCTGTCGGACGCGTTCGGCGCCGGCAAATACGCCGCCGCCGCGTTGGACGACGGAGAGCGCGCGTTGATCGAGGCGTTGGCGGGGCAGGACATCGATAATGCCGAGCAGCCGCGCGACGTGCGGCTGAACTATCCGGCTTGGCTCGATCCGGTGCTGGAGGTTGCATTCGGTTCGGGGTTGGAGGATGAACTGACGGCGCTGTCGGCGGAAGCGGGCGTCGACCTGCGCGTGAACACGCTGAAAGGCGATCGCGCGGCGGCGGTCGCACGGCTCGCCGAAGACGGGATCGAGGCGGTGCCGACGCCCTTGTCGCCGGTCGGCCTGCGACTGCCGGGCCGCGTCCAACTCGGTCAGGGCCGGGCGTGGAAGGACGGCTTGGTCGAGGTGCAGGACGAAGGCTCGCAACTCGTGGCGCTGCTGACCGATGCCGAACCGGGTTGCGCCGTTCTGGACCTTTGTGCCGGGGGCGGGGGCAAGAGTTTGGCCTTGGCCGCGGCGATGCGGAACCAGGGCCGCCTCGTCGCCTGCGATGCGGCCGAGGCGCGGTTGCGCCAGATCCGGCCCCGGCTGGCGCGCGCCGGGGTGACCATCGTCACCGAGCAGGTCCTCTCCGACGAGGCCGACCCTTGGCTGTCCGGTGAGGCGGGCGCGTTCGACCGTGTACTGGTCGATGCGCCCTGCAGCGGCAGTGGCGCATGGCGGCGTCATCCGGAAGCGAAGCTTACGCTGACCGCGGAAACAGTATCGGACATGGCGGCGTTGCAGCGCCGATTGTTGGACGCCGCAGCGGCCTTGGTACGGCCGGGCGGGCGATTGATCTACGCCACCTGTTCGATCCTGCCGGACGAGAATGATGCGGTGGTCGACGCGTTCCTGGCGGACGATCCCCCCTTCAAGGAAATGCCGGTTGGGGACATTTGGTCCCGTGTCGCGACCGGCGACTATCCCTGTGAGGACGACCGCCTGATGCTGACGCCGCACCGCCACGGCACCGACGGATTCTTCGCGGCGGTGCTGGAGCGCGCATCATGACCGTCATCCGGCAGGCCCGGGCGGCGGATGCGTCGGCGATCGGCCGCATTCACGTGGAGACCTGGCGCGATACCTATGCCGGTATGCTGCCGGACCGGGTCCTGGTGGAAATGTCGAGCGGGATGGAGGGCGGTCAATGGAGCCGCGTGTTGAGCGAGGGCCGTGACCGCGTGTTCGTCGCCGAGGCCGGAGGGGCGGGCGTCGTCGGCTTCGGCAGTTGCGGCAAGGCGCGGGCCGGCGCGCTGGGCTTCGAGGGCGAGGTCTATACGCTCTACGTCCTGCCGGATCATCAGGGGCAGGGGATCGGCCGGCTTCTGCTCGAGGCGCTGTTCGAGCAACTGCGGTCGGATGGCTACCGCTCCGCGCTGATCTGGGTGCTGCAGGAGAATCCGGCCGGGTTCTTCTACGAAGCGATGGGCGGACGGCCGGCGGCAAGCCGGACCGAGCGGCTCTGGGGCGCCGATGTCGCGGAACGGGCCTATGGCTGGGATGATCTAGAAGGGTGACAGGAATATTGGGATGACACCAAATTCATGATGCGTTTGCTCTTCCGGCTTCCTAAGACCGGCACTCCTTAATTTGCGCACGGATTTGGCCAACCGTTTGGTCTGTTTCGTTTGCTAGGATTCCAGCAAGACTGGAAACTGATTTGACGTACGTTGGAACGCCTGGGAGGGCGGTAGAAAACGAAAATCGAAATAGGGCTTCAAACAGTGTCGGTTTGGACGTCATCCTACTGATGGCGAATTCCACACTCCTTTTCTTTGAGCAAGCATAATCGAGAATCACTTTTCGAAATTTCTCCCTATGGATTTGAAATTTGACATCTCGCACGGGTTTTGGCATTCGCGTGAGGTCCCAAGATTGCCAATATTTATTCTGTTCCTCTGAGCCTTGTTTAGGTTCCGTTGTAAGGCTACCCAAATTCTTAGTTGCACGGTTTCTAGTGTTTCCAGATGGAATAGTATCAAGCCAAAATCGAATATCCTGCTCCAGGCCTTTTGGTCGATCCAATATCGGCCAAAACACCAGCGGTTCACCTTTAATTTTTGAAGGATCGGTACGCCAGATTGCAGTCCGATAGGCAACTGCACCACTCATATCGGTATTGTCCAGCTTCGCTCCTACCAAAGTGACTCGGTATAGATATGCCCCACTCAATTTCGCTCCTGACAGATTTGCGCCTTGTAGTTGGGCGCGATGAAGGTTCACGCCTAGAAGGTTGGTGCGAATTAAGTTCGCACCCTGCAGTTTTGTGCCGATGAGTTTGACCCCTTGCGCCAATGCGGATCGGAAGTCCGCCCCGTGCATATGTGCAAAACTCAGATCGGCGCCCTCGAGTTTCGCACCAGAGAACTTTCCTCCCTGGACCTTTGCGAACCGAAATGATGCGCCGTACAGAAGGGTTTGCACGAATTCAGCATTTTGTAATTGAGAAGAATCGAGTTTGGTAAGCTCCATACTTGCGTTGGAAAAATCTGACAGTTGCAGCTTTGCTTTTGCGAGATTTGAGCCGTGCATCTTCGTGTTCGAAAAATCTGATTCACGGAGGTCCGCTTCTGCAAAGTTTGTCGCACGCAGGTCTGCTCCAACGAGCGCAATTTTGCGCAAGTCCGTATTTGCTAAATCCGCGCCGACGAGTGATCTCTCCCGAAGATTATGAGTGAATCGAAGCTTTGATAGAGTGGCAATTTTCAAGTCGTCGACGAAGTCCTCATTTGCGAGTTGAATCGTCGTTTCTGGCCATCTCAATGCCGTGGTTTCGATACCTGCAACGATGGTGTTCTCAATGTCGATTTGGGGTTTGTAGAAGCCAACTGTGCGGGTTACGCCAAGCATTCGTAATAGCGGGTTTTTGTCGAGACAGAAGCTATCGGTCTTGCCCCAGCATTCTTGGGGGAAAGTGAAAATCGCTGATGCTGCCAGAGTGGTAACTACCGCCGACGCGTAAACCAATCCCGTCAGAAAAATGGCTTTATTTGCTCTGGTAATCGAGCGAAATGCAAATACAACGGCGGCGACATCAATCGCAAATAGAACGCGATGCACCATGGTGACTTCTTCGCTTTGGTAGGGCAGGAAGTTGATCCAAGTGAATATTAGGACCGCAATCGGGATCAGAACGAGGCTGCCGATCAATAGGCCGAGCATGAGCCACGACCCGGCTCGTATTTCCTCCTCTCCTTGCCATGCGGAAAGCGTTCGAAGGAACAGTGTGGTGTTCAGGTGTTTTCGAGCTTGTGCGCGATCGTTGGCGAGGCGCACATCGGCACGGAGCTGGGCTTCGAAATCCGTATGGACCCGCGCCAATAACACCAGTTTGACCAGGAGGTAGACGTGAATGGTCAAAAGCAGGAATGGCGCGACCACGTAGAAACCGACCAGATCGATTTCGATGGAGATCGGCGGTGGCAATGCGAGCGGGTTAGCGAGGAATAAGTCACGATGCGACGTACCGAAGACCGCCAGCGCAAGAAACGTTCCGAATGCAATGAAACCGAACCAGAGTGTGCGGGCGCTATCCGCCGTGGCGTTGGCGAGGTCGGCCAAAGCCATGGCTTCCGGATATCTTTCCTGGGTCGAGGACATTTACTTCCCGCAAGTAACGGCGGCGTGCCTGTTCCGCGATAAATAGGATGGCATTATCGTGCGTATAATACTACTAGTGATTGCGCGAAATGCATATCATACGATTTGCCGCGACCGTGGATGGCATGCTCTATTCCCGCCGGTATAACCATCGCCAGCCAATACTTGAGACCGCTAATGACCAAGATCACCGACCTTTCCGTTTTCATCCTGCGCGGCCCGGCGGATGACCGGCCGCATTGGGTCAGTAACTTCACGGTGCCCACGGCGAACGAGGTTCTCGTTCGCTTGCGCACCGACGACGGAGTCGAGGGCTTCGGGCTGGCGACGAGCTATACGAGCGCGGAGCCGATCCTGGATTGCTTCCGCAGCGGCATCGGCGAGCGCATCATCGGCGCGAACCCGTTGGCGCCTGAGCGGATCTATCAGGATATCTTCTCGCTGACATCGCAGCGCGTGGCGCACGAGAAGGGTTGGGGCCGAGAAGCGCTGGTCCGCATTTCCGCGGCGGTCGACGTCGCCTGTTGGGACATCATGGGTAAAATCGCCGGCCTGCCTCTCTATCAAATCCTCGGCGGGTACCGCGATAAGGTGCCGTGCTACGTGACCTGCGCCTACTACCGCGACGGCAAGGACCTGGCCGAGCTTCGCGACGAGATGGAAGCGTTGAAGGCGCAGGGTCACAAGGGTTTCAAGGCCAAGGTCGGCGGCATGAGCCTAGCCGAGGACATGGAGCGGCTGGCGGTCGTGCGGGAGGTGATCGGCGACGACAGCGAACTGATGGTCGATGTCAATCGCGCTTGGGACCTGGAGACGGCGGTTGAAGGCGCCCGCTTGCTGGAGCCGCTGCGGCCGCTCTGGCTGGAGGAACCGGTTCGCTGGGCGGATGACCGTCGCGAGTTGAAGCTCTTGTCACAGCGCACGACGATTCCCCTGTCGGCGGGCGAGAGCGAACTGACCAGCTACGGCTGCCGGGCGCTGCTGGAGGAACAGGCGATCCAGATTCTGCAATTCGACGTCACCATGTTCGGCGGTTTCACCGAAGGGCGAAAGATGGCGGCGCTCTGCGATCTCAACCATGTCCAGGTGACGCCGCACCATGATTGTTTCATCCACGCGCAGTTGGTCGCGTCCACGCCGGCCGGGTGTTTCGTCGAAGCCTTCACCGACCCGGAACGTGACCCGTTGCAAGCGGAACTCTTTGAAAATCCGCCAGTGATCGCCGATGGCTGGCTTACGCTGAACGATGCGCCCGGCCTCGGGCTGACGCTGTCCGAGCGGACGGTTGAGAAATACGGCACGCGCGTCGTTTAACGGGAATTTCCATCGACCACTCCCTTGTCGGCCACCGGGAATCCGGTTATGGTCCGCCTCCTTTTCCGCCAGACGCAGGCCGCATGACCGACCGCATCCTGATCATCGACTTCGGTAGCCAAGTCACGCAGCTTATCGCGCGACGAGTCCGGGAAAGCGGCGTCTACTGCGAAATTCATCCCTTCAACAATCTGGATTCCGGAAAGCTCGAGGAATACGGGCCGAAGGCCATCATCCTATCCGGCGGACCGTCCAGCGTGATGGCGAGCGAAGCGCCCTTGGCGCCGCAGGCCGTGTTCGAGATGGGCGTGCCGGTCCTCGGCATCTGCTACGGCGAGCAGGCGATGTGCGCCCAACTCGGCGGGTCGGTGGAAAGCTCGGACCATCGTGAATTCGGCCGCGCTGAGCTCGAGGTCACCAACGACTGCGTGTTGTTCGACGGATTGTGGTCCATCGGGTCGAAGCAGCAGGTCTGGATGAGCCATGGGGACCGGGTGACCGCCCTGCCGGAAGGGTTCCGGACGGTCGCGGTCAGTAAGGGCGCGCCCTTTGCGGCCATCGCGAATGACGAACGGCGCTGTTACGGTGTGCAATTCCATCCCGAAGTGGTGCACACGGTGGACGGTGCGAAGCTGCTCCGGAACTTCACGCATCATGTGGCAAATTGCCGCGGCGATTGGACGATGGCGGCGTTCCGGGACCAGGCGATCGCCAAGATCAAGGACCAGGTCGGTGACGGCCGGGTGATCTGCGGCCTCTCGGGCGGGGTCGATTCATCGGTCGCGGCGGTCCTGATTCACGAAGCGATCGGCGACCAGCTGACCTGTATTTTCGTCGACCATGGGCTGCTCCGCCTGAACGAAGCGGAGCAGGTGGTCGAGATATTCCGCGACCGGTTCAACATAACGCTGGTGCATCGCGACGCGTCGGACCTGTTCCTCGGGAAGCTTGAGGGCGAGACCGACCCGGAGACCAAGCGCAAGATCATTGGCGGTTTGTTCATCGACGTATTCGACGAAGAGGCGCACAAGATCGGCGGCGCCGACTTCCTGGCCCAGGGTACGCTCTACCCGGATGTCATTGAATCCGTTTCGTTTGACGGCGGTCCGAGCGTGACGATCAAGTCGCATCACAACGTCGGCGGTCTGCCCGAACGGATGAACATGAGCCTGGTCGAGCCGCTCCGCGAACTCTTCAAGGACGAGGTCCGGGCGCTCGGCCGCGAACTGGGCCTGCCCGACGACATGGTCGGCCGGCATCCGTTTCCGGGGCCCGGGCTGGCGATCCGGATACCGGGGCAGGATATCACGCCGGAGAAGCTGGAAATTCTCCGGAAGGCGGACCATATCTATCTCGACGAGATCAGAAGGGCGGGACTGTACGACGAAATCTGGCAGGCATTTGCCGTGCTACTGCCGGTTCGGACAGTCGGCGTGATGGGGGATCTTCGGAGCTACGACTATGCGTGCGCCCTTCGCGCGGTCACTTCGACGGACGGAATGACTGCGGATTCTTTTCCGTTCGAACATGAATTTTTGGCACGGACGGCAACACGCATTATAAATGAAGTGCCAGGAATCAACCGGGTAACCTATGATGTAACGTCAAAGCCGCCCGGCACGATAGAATGGGAATAAAGTCGAGCGGTCAGGGAGAGACGTTAGAATTTATTCCAGTTAGCCGGCGTGTAGAGGAGGCGCGTGTGGGCGCGCCCATGTATTACCTCTCCTGCGCCATGGAAAAGCCCAAAACACAAGGTAAAACCAGGGCCTATGAGTGACGTATATGTAGAAGTCGAAGATCGCAGCGCGAACAAGAAGCCCCGTCGGGTATACGAGGCCAAGGAGCGCAAGTGTCTGATGTGTGCGACCCGCTTCACCAGCGAGTGGGCGGGTGACCGTATTTGCAAGACGTGCAAATCGAGCCGGGCCTGGCGGAACGGTTAGCCTGGGCCTCGCCGCCGTCTTAAGACGCGTCCTTACACGATCGAACTGAACGACGCCTTCCCACGGCGGGGAGGGCGATTTGTCATGCCTGCCTGTCGGAAGTGGCGGTATGTAGGTATGACTTGACGACGTCGGCTTATTTATATAACCACTTGGTTATGGAACAAATCGGTCTCGCGACGGAACCACAAAACCTCGATGCGGTCTTTGCCGCACTCGCCGATCCGACGCGGCGGGCGATCCTGTCGCGGTTGTCGTCCGGCGAGGCGTCGGTGAACGACATCGCCGCGCCCTTCGAGATGAGCCAGCCGGCCGTCTCGAAGCATCTGAAGGTGCTGGAACGGGCGGGGTTGATCGAACGCGATGTCGACCGGCAGCGCCGTCCGGCACGGCTCAACGCCGGGCCGATGGCCGCGGCGGTGCGGTGGCTGGAGGAATTCGAGCAGTTCTGGTCGTCGAGTTTCGATCAACTCGACGGTCTCTTGGAAGAAATGAAAAAGGCCGAGGCGAAGGGGACCGAGAATGACTGACCTGCCGACCTATGTATTGGAACGGGAATTCGATGCCCCACGCGAGCTGGTGTGGAAGGCCTGGACCGATCCGGAGCTTCTGCCGCGCTGGTACGGGCCGCGGGTGGAGACGATCGTCCATCGCCTGGAGGTAAAGCCGGGCGGACTCTGGCTCGGTGAAATGAAGTGGGACGGCAACTCGAACTATCAGCGGGTCGAATTCACCGAGGTGACGCCGCCGGAACGGCTGGTCTGGCTGCACTCGGTATCCGATGCGGACTGGAACGTCATTTCCAACCCCATGATGCCGGATTGGCCGCGGGTGCTGCTGACGACGGTCACGTTCGAGCAAGACGGCGACCGGACCAAACTGCGGTTGACCTGGGTTCCGCACGAGGCGAGCGATGCGGAGATCGCCTGTTTCGCCGCTGCGATGAGCGGGATGGACAAGGGATGGGCGTCCGGCATGGACCTGCTGGGGGAACTCTTGGCCGAACTTCAGGCTTAGGCGGTCATCCTTTGATTTCGAGGACGGCGGGCGTCCAGACCTTGCGCCGCCGTGCGGCGCGGGCCTCGCGCGGCTCGTCGTCGTATTCCTTCGGTTTCGGGTCCGGGAAACGGCTGCGATCGTCCAGGGCGCTCACCATCAGCGTGCCATAGGCCTCGCTGTCCGACGGATCGCGCATGAAGCCGGCGACATAGACCCCGCAGTCGCGGCAGACCAGGAATTCGATCGTCTTCATCGCGAATTGATATCGGCTCAACGCCTCCGGCCTGTCGACGGTGATACGCAGGCGGCCGTCGGGGTCGGAGACCGAGCGCGATTGGTGCTGGCGGCAGAACGAGCATTGGCACGCCCGGGGCTCCGTATCCTCGGGCGAGACGGCGGTCTCGAATTCGACTTTGATGTTCCGGCAATGGCAGCCGCCGGTATGCGTGGTCATCGCTGTTCTCCGGACGGTTCGAATACGCGTTACTCGATGATAACGAAGGTGCGGACTTCGATGCTCTCCCGCGGCGGGGCATCCGGCGCGGTTTCCGGCAGCTCGAAGGCGCCGTGCGGCGCGAAATGCGATCCGGTGGGGTCGGCCGAATCCCATCCCTTGATCAGGAAGATCTCGTCGCGGCGCATTTCCGATGCGTAAAACCAGCGTTGGCCGGCGCCATAGGCGAGCTGGAAGATTTCCCCGACGCGATCCGGGAACACCTGGTCGGTCGCGACCAGTTCCTTCTTCGCCACCGATGAAGCGTCCGCGAGTGCAAGCGGCGTTCGCCGGACCGGCCCGGTGATCGGCCGCCAGACATTGACTTGGACGACCCGTGCACCGCTCGCCAGCACGCGCTCGCCCTCTGCCTCGCCGATGGTGTCCTTGAGCCGTTGCGGCCCGCTCTTGGGCGTGTAGTCGACGTGGACGCGGGTCGCGGGCCCGCGTTTGCCATCCGGATTGTCCGCGCCTGTGTCGTTGTCGGATCGGCGCGTGGCATCGAAGATGGCGACCCGGCTTGCGCCGAAACGCTTCGTCAGGATGTCCTCGATCTCCGGGTAGTACTGCGTCTTGATGGCTTCGTCGTCATTGAGGTCATCCACCGCCGTATCGATCGTCAGCAGCTCGAAGCCTTCCTTCTCGATCGTTGCCGGGGCCGCCATGGCGCGCACGTCTTCGATCCGCACGGTTCGGTCCTCGGTCTCGAAATGGATTTTCGGGACCGTCCCGGTGGAGGCGGAACTTTCGAAGACGGGTTTCGTGTCCTGCGGCACGATGAAGGTGAGGGCGGCGTCGATCGCGCCGCCGGGATGCGGGTGATTGACCTTGTGGTGCGACATGTCGTGCTTTCTCCGGCAAGTCCAGGCGCCTGCGGCGTCCCCTATATGTGGCGATTTCCCAGGCCGATGGCAAATTCGGCCCGGACCACATTATATATGCCGCCGCAAATCGGTGCGTTTGTCGATTAGTCGCCCAGAGCCTTGACCGCTTCGGCGACGGCATCGTCGGTGAGCGCAAGGTCGACGTCTGTCAGGGCCAGCGAGATATAGGTCTTCCCCGAAGATTTGAACACGCCATTCCGGCGGAGCGCGTCTTCGAACCGCGCCTGCTTGTGACCGTCGCCTTTGAGGACATCCCGGTAATCCCGCACCGGCGCGTCGGTGAAGACGACGTTGAACAGCGACGGATGCCCGACGACCCGATGGCCATGGCCGGCGGCGTTGAGGTGCGACGTGATCGAGCCCATGACCGTTTCGCCCGCCGCGAAGAGTTTCTCGTATTGTCCGGGCCGTCGCAGGATTTCCATGGTCTTCAGCCCGGCGACCGCGGCGACGGGATTACCGCTCAACGTTCCGTGCTGCATCAAGAAACGATCGTCGCCGACCTTGGCCTTGTCGAAATTCGCCATGACGTCGGCCTTGCCCGTGATGGCCGCCAGCGGAAAACCGCCGCCGACGATCTTGCCCAGGGTGCAGACGTCGGGCGTCACGCCGTAAAGCTCCTGCGCACCGCCGTATGCGACGCGGAAACCGGTCACGATCTCGTCGAATATCAGAACGATCCCATGCTTAGTGCATTCCTCCCGCAAGGCTTCGAGGAACCCGGGCGCCGGGGGGACGATGCGCTGCAAAGGCTCGACGATGATGGCGGCGATCTCATCGCCATGCTCGCCGATCAGGGACCGTGCGAAATCGATGTCGTTGAACGGGGCGATCAGCATCTCGTCGCGGACGCTGTCGGGAATGCCGGCGGAGTCCGGCACCGCGACCGGGAAATTCACGAGCTTTTCGGGGGCCAGGCTCATCTGGGCTTCGGCGGACATGCCGTGATAGCCCCCTTCGAACTTCATGATCTTGTCGCGACCGGTATGTGCCCGTGCAAGGCGCATGGCGTACATGTCCGCCTCGCCGCCGGTGGACACGAAACGAACCTGGTCGGCACAGGCGACGGCGTTGCAGATCTCTTCCGCCAATTCGATGCCGGAGGCATTGTTTGCGAAAAAGGTTGTGCCCTTGGTCAGTTGGGCTTGCACCGCCTCGACGACCTCCGGATGGCCGTGGCCGAGGATCATCGGACCCGAGCCGATCAGATAGTCGACGTATTCGTTCCCGTCTTCATCCCAGATGCGTGCGCCGTTCGCTTCGCGGATGACGACGCCGGGATCGAAATTCCCGAAGCCGCCGGCCGGCATGACTTTCTGCGCGCGTTCGATCAGGTCTTTCTGACTATTCGTATGGGATGCAGCCACCGGTCCGGTCCCTTCTGTTGTCGTGATTGCGGTGGACAGGGTAATAGTACAAATGTACGATCGTCAACCATGGATAGTACAATTGTTCAACCCGCCAAGGCATGGCGGCCCGAACAGGTTCTGGAGCATCTCGCCGCCAGTTTCGAGACGCTGACGCCCGAACTCCGCAAGGCGGCGACATATGTTCTGGAGAATCCGAGCGCCATCGGTGTGAGCTCTACACGGGAAATCGCGACGGCTGCGAAGGTCAAACCGAACACGCTTGTCCGCATGGCGCGGACGGTCGGGTTCGACGGCTATGAGAGCTTCCGCGAGCCCTTCCGGGCCGAGATCATCGCCGGGCGGGAGAATTTCCCCGACCGCGCGCGCTGGCTGCAGTCGCTGTCCAAGGGCGGGGCGTTGAGCGGTCTCTACAGCGACATGGCGGAAGCGGCCATCGGCAACGTGGAAGGGTTGTTCGCCGGCACCGATGCCGGCGCGGTGAAGGCTGCCGCGAAGGACATTGCCGCCGCGCGCGCTACGCATGTTTTGGGCGTCGGCATCGCCAACGTCTTTGCCCGGAACTTCGCCTACCTGGCCGGCATGGCGATCCGCAACGTAACGGCGATCCCGCAGGATGGTTCGTTGCCGATTGATGGTTTGGTCCAAGCCCAGGCCGGCGATGTGCTGTTGGCCATGACGTTCAAACCGTACCGGCGCGAAGTGGTGGAGGCGGTCCGGCAGGCCGTCGAACAAGACGTGACGGTGATCGGCATGTCCGACAGCCCGGCCGCACCGATCCTGACCCATGCGAAACACCGCTTCGTGATCCCGACGGAGACACCGCAGTTCTTTACGTCGACCGTCGCGGTTTCCGCCTTCCTTGAGACGCTGATCGCTTTTGTCATTGCCGACGCGGATGACGACGCGGTTGCGAATATCGAACGCTTCCACGACCGCCGACACGCACTCGGCGTTTATTGGAAGGACGGGGACAGCGCCTGACACCCAGAGTTATGCGTTTGCGGCGCGTTTGGGATATACGGACTCCAGACGGTTTTTTTGGCTGAAAGGAGACTCGCAATGGACAAGGAACGCTTTGAACTTGGATTGGCGCAGCGCAAATCGACGCTCGGGGCCGAATATGTCGAGAAGAATCTGGCGGCGGCTGACGATTTCACCCGGCCCTTCCAGGAAATCATGACGGAATGGTGTTGGGGGTTCGGTTGGGGCGACGACACCATCGACGCCAAGACGCGTTCCATGATGAACCTCGCCATGATTGGTGCGCTGGGCAAGATGACGGAATGGGAGACCCATTGCCGCGGCGCGCTGAACAATGGCGTCAGCAAGGAGGAACTCCGCGCCATCATCCATGTGATCGGAATCTATTGCGGCGTTCCGCAATCGCTCGAGTGTTTCCGGGTCGCCAAAGCCGTGCTCGAGGAACGGGGACTCGCCTGAGGTTCAAGATCGTTCCCCGCGACGCACCGTCGCGCTGCCGCAGATGCGGCGGTCGGTGCAGCGCGGGAGAGGGACTCCCACCGGGTGCAATCAAAGCTGATTTAGGGTATGAACGTCTGCCATTGATTTCAGCGGTTGCATGGGAAATAGTTCGACATATCAACCCTATAGAGTCTGCGTCGCGCCGATGATGGAGTGGACGGACCGGCATTGCCGGTTCTTCCTGCGCCAGATCAGCCGCCATTGCCTGCTCTATACCGAGATGGTCACCACCGGGGCGGTGATCCACGGCGACCGGGACCGATTGATCGGCTTCGATCCGGCGGAACATCCGGTCGCCCTGCAACTCGGCGGATCGGATTCCGCGGCGTTGGCCGAATGCGCCCGTATCGCCGAATCCTGGGGTTATGACGAGGTCAACCTCAACGTCGGGTGTCCGAGCGACCGGGTACAGTCCGGCCGTTTCGGCGCTTGCCTGATGGCGGAGCCGGATCTGGTCGCCCGCTGTGTCGGCGCAATGCGGGATGCGGTGTCGATCCCCGTCACCGTGAAATCGCGGATCGGGATCGACGACCAAGAGGAATGGCCGGCGCTGAAGGGTTTCGTCGATACGGTCGCCGAGACGGGAGCGACCCGGTTCATCGTTCACGCCCGGAAGGCGTTGCTGTCCGGTCTCAGCCCGAAGGAGAACCGCGACATCCCGCCGCTACGCTACGATCTGGTCCATCGGCTGAAGGCCGAGCGCCCTGATCTGACCATCTTGATCAACGGCGGGATCACGACCTTGGATGCCGTGGAAGAGCATCTCGCCGATCTCGACGGTGTCATGCTTGGCCGTGCCGGGTATCAGAATCCCTTCATACTCGCGGATGTGGATCGGCGGTTCTTGGGCGGCCCGGCTACCGACATCACGCGGGAACAGATCGTCGGCCGCATGCTGCCTTACATCGAGCGCGAACTGGCCCGCGGCGTCCCATTGAAGGCGGTGACGCGCCATATGCTGGGATTGTTCCAGGCAGTGCCCGGCGCCAAGATATGGCGGCGGCATCTCAGTGAGAACGCGCACCGCCCGGGGGCGGGGCCGGAGGTCGTCGAGACGGCATCGGCATTGGTGCGGCGGCAGGCAATAGCCACCGCCGCATAACGCGCCGCACGGGCGACACGTTTTTCCATTACTGATTGCAATGCCTTGACCGGCGCAACGACACCGGGTTCCGGTTGAATAAGGACGCGCGGACCTTGGGCCCGTTGGCGGTTAGGCTGCTGACTCGCTCTTGCGGCGGTATGCCTGAACGCAATGTTCCTGACAGTACGGTCGGCCCGGCGCTGCAACATGGTCGCAGAAATGAAACCCCGGTTCGCCCGGATTGCCGATCGGCCATTGGCACATGCGTTCGTTCGTCGTGGGAAGAACGAACGTCTTGCGCTTGATCGGCGACGGCCGCGAGGAAAGCCCCAATCGATGAGCCTTGCCGATCACGGCGTTACGCGTAACATCCCCCAACTCATCGGCGATTTGGCTCGCCGTTTTGCCTTCGTTCCACAATTTCTTGAGTTCATCGACGCGATGGTCGGTCCAGACCATTTTTTTGCCTCTCTCCGTGTCTTTTTTGGTCTACCTGACCCGATCACCGAGAGTAGGCGGTGAGGGCCAGATATCGTGTTACCAGGCTATGGCAACCACAATATATCGGTGCGGACCCCACCACAAGATTTCACACCTGCAGCTTTTATGGACGTAGATCGCGCCGCCGTCAACGTCGCCGCATTAAACCCCTGTTTCATAATTCAAAAATTTTCCCGGCCGCGAGCATTCCTCGGTTTATGACAGATATATGACAGTGACCTGCGTGCGGCCTGTCGTCGCGGTTCAATTGAACGGCTCGCCGGCGAATCCTATCGGCGTTTGCGCAATGCGTCGGATTCCGTGGCGCGACTCGGAAGTCGTTTTCCCGAGTCGTTCCGAAGCTTTAGCCGACGATATTGCGACGGACCGTTCTGCCTTTGGCTAGTCGGCGGCGTCGTCGATCGCAAGCTTCGGTCCATGATGCCGCGCGACCTGTCCCAGCGACGGCCAGGCGGGCCGGGCGGCGATGTCCTTGCTGTCGCATCCACTGCACCGCAGGCGGGCCCCGACGTCGGGCACCGGGAAATTCGGGCCGAGTTGGGCGATGAATAGGTCGACCGAGACGACGGCGTTATGCCCGCATCGGTTGCACCAGCAGAAAATGTCGACCGCTTGATTCTGAAGTTCGCCGAGCACGGTGGCCCGTCTGCGCTGCTCCTCCGCGGCCAGATGGTCTTGCTTCAATCGGCCCATGATGTCCCGGCAATCCCGTCATGTTCATCGTGTTAAAAAAGAACATAACAAGAACATTTTTATGCCGTCAAGGCGCACGCGGTTTAGTTGCGGGCCCGGACGTCGTCAGCCGTGCCGGGAAATAACGTGAAGGGGCCGGTCGAAGATGGAGAGAACCTCGCCCATGGACTGGCCTTGCTTGATCTGTTCGCGGCCGCTCATGACCAGATAATCGCAATATCGGCCGTTCGGCCGCTTGGCCACGGAGAAGACCGGGGTATCGAAGGTGTGCCGGAAGATCGAGAAGACGGCGCCGCCGCGGCTATGGTCGATCGCGTAGTCCTTCCACTCTCCGCTGGCGACGCGCCGGCTATAGACGTCGAGCAGTTGTCGAAGCTCTTGCCGGTTGAAGGTAACCGGTTTCCCGCCCTTTCGGCGAAACTTCGCCAGTTGCAGTACCTTCGCCATCGTGGTCGAGGCCTCCCTCGTTCTTATTACCCTTTTTCCGTACCGGTGGTTCGGATTTCGCCGGTGATGCCGGCCTGCGCGGAAGGATATGGAGCCATATCGCGCGTCCTACCGTACCCGTGTCGAGTTGCGGCCATAGGGGTCCTGTTTTTCGTAGCAGGCGATTTCCCCCAATGTCCGGTAACAATAGAGCGGCCGCTCATACACGACCCGTTCGAAGGAGTCGCGGCACAATGGCCCGCCGTCTTTTTGTGATTTCAGGAAGTTACATTCCTGACCGCTGGCGAATTCCGCCAGGTAATCGGTCGGCAGTTTGTCGGTGTAGACGAAGTTCGCGAGGCTTGCGGCAGCGAAGTAAAAGGTCGTCGTGGTGCCGCACGCCGCCAACAGGGCGGAAAAAGCGATGCCTAGGCCGACCTTACGCCGGCCTGACCATATCGACTCTATAACGTCTCCCGCCGGGGTCATCTCCAGCCGTTTCGTACTGAGAAAACGCGTGATGACGGCACAAAAACATCCTTCATCGTTCCGCAATATTCTGACCGATCCCCCCAAGCGGCGCAAGTGCGGTATTCCGGACTTTCGCTGCCGGATAGGTTGGGAAAAATGGTCGGATTCCCATGTAAAAAGCGCGCGATTGCGCTGTTTTGACATTTGCCAGGAATGGGACGCGCCGCTATGTTAGCCGACCTTTTTCCGGCTTGGAGACCATCGTGGCCGACCTGTTTAACGAAATTGACGAGGAACTCCGCCGCGACCAGTTTAATCGCTACTGGAAGAAATACGGCAAGTTCGCCATCGCGGGCCTGGTCCTTATCGTCGTCGTGACCGCGGGCATCGTCGGTTGGCGCGAATACACGAAAAAACAGCGTATCCAATACAGCGAGCAGTTCACCAGCGCGGTGGCGCTGATCCAGGATAACAAGAGCAACGAGGCGATCGATGCGCTGGGCGTGTTGGCGCAGGACGCCAATGTCGGCTATGCGACGCTCGCCCGGTTCCGTGGTGCGGCGCTGAAGGCCAAGGCCGGTGATCGGGAAGGGGCGGCCGCGGAATACGATGCGCTGTCCAAGGACGGCAGCATCGATAAGCTCTATTCCGGATTGGCCGGCCTGTATTACGTCCTGAACCTGATCGATAGCGGCGACCCGGCGGCATTGGCGGAGCGTCTGACACCGCTGACGGATGCCGAGAGTCCTTGGCGTTTTTCCGCGCGCGAGCTTTCGGCGCTGTTGGAGATCCGGCAGGGGAATCCGGATAAGGCGGCCGAGATCTACACGCAGTTGGCCGACGATGCGGAAACACCGACCGGCGCCCGGGCTCGGGCGGCGGAAATGCTCCGTGCCTTGAAGCAATAGAGTTAAATCTGATGTCCGTATTGGTTCGGTGGCGCTTCCTCGCAGTCCTGATGATTCTCGGCATGGGCGGATGCGATTGGATAGACGAACTCCTGGAGGACAAGAAGCCGCCGCTTCCTGGTGAGCGCATCTCGGTGATGGTGTTCGAGCGGGACCTGGAGCCAGACCCGCGCGTGGCCGACCTTCGCGTGCTGCTGCCGAAACCCTATCTGAACGAAGCTTGGCCGCAACCCGGCGGTTCACCCACCCACGCTATGCATCATCTGCAGGTCGCGGACGCGCCGAAAAAGGCGTGGAGCGAGAGTATCGGCAAGGGGTCGCAGTCGGGACGCCAGTTCCTCACCCCGCCGGTCATCGCCGAGGGCCGCGTCTATGCCATGGACGTCAATTTCCGGGTCACGGCATTGGATGCCGAAACCGGCGATTGGCTATGGCGGTACAAGCCGAAAGTGCCCGATCGAGACCAGGATTCTTTCGGCGGCGGGTTATCCTACGACCGGGGCAGCCTGTACATCACCACCGGCTACGGCAAGGCGGTGGCGCTCGACGCCGGGACCGGCGAGGTGAAGTGGCAACAGGAATTGTCGGGGCCAATGCGGGCGGCACCGACCGTGGCCGACGGCCGCGTCTACGTCATCACGATCGACAACCAGCTTTCCGTTCTGGATGCCGAGACCGGCGAGAAGAAATGGTCGCATACGGCGATCACGGAATCGGCTGGCCTGCTCGGCGGGAGCAGCCCGGCGATCGAAGGATCGACCGTTGTCGTGCCCTATAGCTCGGGCGAGCTGTTCGCGATGCGCGCGGAGAATGGCCGGGTGGTTTGGTCCGACAATCTCACCGCGCTGCGCCGGTCGGACGCCTTGTCGACGCTGGCGCATATCCGCGGCAATCCGGTGATCGACCGGGGTATCGTTTACGCCATCAGCCATTCCGGGCGTCTCGTCGCGATCGATCAGCGCAGCGGCGCCCGTGTCTGGGAACGCAACATCGGCGGGGTCGATACGCCTTGGGTCGCAGGCGAGTTCATCTTCGTCCTGAGCAATGACAACGAACTATTCGGTTTGACCCGCCGCGGCGGGCGGATTCGATGGGTGCAACCGTTGCCCCGCTTCGAGAACCCCAAGAAGAAGAAAGACCCGATCCGTTGGTCCGGGCCGGTACTCGTCGGGGACCGGCTTGTCCTGGTGGGCAGCCACGGCGAAATCCTGACGGCGTCGCCCTATACCGGCGAACCGCTGGGCCGGATGGAAGCGCCGGACCGTATCCTGATGTCGCCGGTGGTGGCCGACGGGACGATCTATTTCCTGACCGACGATGCGGACCTCATCGCCTATCGCTAAGGCGCGGCGGCCGTTCGACCGGTTCAATAGACTGACGTAACATGACCCTTACTGTCGCAATTATCGGACGCCCGAACGTGGGCAAGTCGACCTTGTTCAACCGGTTGGTGGGCAAGCGCATCGCGCTGGTCGACGATACCCCGGGCGTAACCCGCGACCGGCGCGAGGGCGATGGCCGCATCGCCGGGCTGTCGTTTCGCGTGATCGACACCGCTGGCCTCGAGGACAAGACCGACGACAGCCTGGAAGCGCGCATGCGGTCGCAGACGGAACAGGCGCTGGACGAGGCCGACCTGATCCTGTTGATGATCGATGCCCGGGCCGGTCTGACGCCGATGGACGAGCATTTCGCCGATTGGGTCCGCCACCGCGATAAGCCGGTCGTCCTCCTCGCCAACAAATGCGAAAGCTCGGCGGGCGATTCCGGCATCTACGACAGTTACCGTCTCGGTCTCGGCGACCCGATCGCCATTTCGGCTGAGCATGGCGACGGTATGGCCGACCTGTTCAATGTCGTGCAAGCACACGCCGAGATGCAGGAGGCGGAGGAGGAAGACGCTGCATCGGCGGAAGATGCGCCATTGCAGCTCGCGATCATCGGGCGCCCCAACACCGGAAAGTCGACATTGGTCAACCGTCTGATCGGCGAGGACCGTTTGCTGACCGGGCCGGAGGCCGGCATCACGCGTGACTCGATCGCGGTCGACTGGGAATACAAGGGCAAGCCGCTGCGGCTGGTGGATACGGCGGGTATGCGCCGCCGTTCCCGGGTCGACGACAAGCTCGAGAAGCTGTCGGTCGCCGATACGCAGCGCAGCATCCGGTTCGCGAATGTCGCGGTGCTGATGCTCGACGCGACGGTGATGCTGGAGAAGCAGGACCTGACCATTGCCCGGCAGGTCATCGACGAGGGCCGTGCCCTGGTCATCGCCGCCAATAAATGGGACGCGGTGAAAGATCGCGACGCGGCGCTGCGCAATCTGCGGGACCGGCTCCAAACCTCGATGCCGCAGGTCCGCGGTATCCCGGTGGTGACCATCTCCGCGCTCAACGGGCAGAACCTCGATGACCTGATGAAGGCGGTCTTTTCGATCTATGAGGTCTGGAACCGGCGCGTCTCGACGGCCCGGCTCAACAGCTGGCTCGACCTGATGATCGAGGCGCATCCGCCGCCGCTCACCAGCTTGGGCCGCCGCCTGCGCTTGCGCTACATGACGCAGGTGAAGTCTCGGCCGCCGACCTTTGCGGTATTCGGGTCGCGGACCGAGGAACTGCCCGAATCCTATCGCCGCTTTCTCGTTAACGGACTTCGGTCGGACTTCAACCTCGGCGGCGTGCCCATCCGTCTGCAGCTCCGCAGCGGCAAGAACCCCTACGCTCCCAAGAAGAAGTAGCCGTCCCGCGGTCCATTGTCGCTGATTGTCCTGCCGCCTTGCCGTCCGGCGTCGTCGGCGCGAAGATGGTGGAAACGACAATGGGAGGGTGCGATGGCTGACCGACGGCTGAAACTGTGCGGTTGGGGCTTCGAAGGTGACGGATTGTCCGCCGACGAGGAGACGGCGCTGCTGCAGCGTCTCGGTGAACGGTTCAATGTATCGGATGTGGAACGCTTGACGGCGCCCGCGGCGGAAGAGGCGACGCTGCCGAAACCGAAGCTATCGGTGCCGTCGGCGCTGGCGGATTATTCGAGCGACGGCGCCTACGACCGTGCGGTGCATACCTACGGCAAGTCCTTCCCCGACTATGCCTATATCTATGACGACGTGTTCACGAATGCGCCGGACTTCGTCGCCTATCCCCGGACGGAGGCGGAGGTCGAGGCCGTGCTCGATTGGGCGACCGGCGCCCGCGCCGCCGTCATTCCTTTCGGCGGCGGCACCAGCGTCGTCGGCGGCGTCGAGCCGTCCGTCGGCGACGGGTTCGCCGGTGCGATCAGCCTCGACCTGACGCGCCTGGACCAGGTGCTGGAGATCGACCGCAGCAGCCGGGCGGCGCGCATCCAGGGCGGTATCCGCGTCCCGGATATGGAAGCGGCGCTCAAGCGGGAAGGGCTGACGATGCGTCATTTCCCGCAGAGCTTCGAGATGGCGACCCTGGGCGGCATGATCGCGACGCGTTCCGGCGGCCACTTCGCGACGCTCTACACGCATATCGACGATTTCGTCGAAAGCGTCCGGATGATCGCCCCGCAGGGCGTGATGGAAAGCCGGCGTCTGCCCGGGTCCGGCGCGGGGCCGAGCCCGGACCGCTTCATGATCGGCTCCGAAGGCGCCATGGGGATCATCACGGAGGCGTGGATGCGGCTTCAGGACCGGCCCACCTTCCGCGCGTCCAGCGCCATCCTGTTCGACGATTTCTACAAGGCGGCCGAGGCGGTGCGCGCCGTATCGCAGTCCGGAATCTTCCCGTCCAACCTGCGGCTGCTCGACGCGGGCGAGGCGTATAACAACGGCTTCGGTGATGGAAAACAGTCGGTGCTGATCCTCGCCTTCGAATCCGCGGACCATCCGGTGGAGGCGTGGATGGCGCGGGGGCTCGAGCTTTGCCGCGACCACGGCGGCATCTTCGAGGACGAAGCGGGCAAGGATCCGGAGGCGCACCGGTCCGGCAAGGCGGGCGCCTGGCGGACCGCGTTCATCCGCATGCCGCATTACCGCGAGGTGCTGATGTCGGTCGGCGTGATCGGCGACACCTTCGAGACGTCGATCACCTGGGACCGGTTCCGGGAATTCCACGACGAGGTGAAGGCGGCGACGCTCGCCGCCATCGAAGAGGCGACCGGGCAGCCCGGCACGGTCACCTGCCGGTTCACGCATGTCTATCCCGACGGCCCCGCGCCCTATTTCACCTTCCAAGGCCAGGGCCGGCCCGGTGCGATGATCGAGCAGTGGCGGCATATCAAGGAGAAGGCGTCGGAGGCGCTGATCGCGCAGGGCGGCACCATCACCCATCACCACGCGGTCGGCCGGGATCACATGCCCTGGTACACACAGCAGCGGCCGGACTCGTTCGGCACTGTGCTCGACGCGGCGAAGCGGCAACTCGATCCGGCGGGTATTCTCAATCCCGGCGTCATCGTCCCGTAGGCGGCATGCAATCGGTCCTCTGGTACGGATTGGCGGCGGTCGCCGAGATCGGCGGGTGTTTCGCCTTCTGGGCTTGGCTGCGGCTCGGCAAGTCCGCCTTCTGGGCGGTGCCGGGGGTCGTCAGCCTGATCGTCTTCGCCGTTGCCCTATCGCAGGTGAACGCGGCCTTGGCGGGCCGGGCCTTCGCGGCCTATGGCGGGGTCTATATCGCCGCCTCGTTGGCGTGGCTCTGGGCGGTCGAAGGCGCACGGCCGGACCGGTGGGACCTGGTCGGGTCCAGCATCTGCCTGATCGGCGCTGCCGTCATCCTGTGGGGACCGCGAACCGCATAAGACGTATCAGCGTGCGTAGGCCTTCACGACCTCGCCGGTGCGCTCGCATGACGCCTCGGCCAGGTCGACGAAGACATCCGTCATGTCGTCCGGGTCGGGCAGGGTCATCGGGTCCTCGCCGGGAAAGGCCGTCGCCCGCATTTCCGTACGTTGGCCGCCGGGATTCACCAGGTTGGCGCGGATATTCGTCTGGGCGCATTCCGCCGCATAGATGCGAACCATGCTTTCGAGGGCGGCCTTCGTCGCCGCATAGACGCCCCAGAAGGGATTGGCGCTTTGTGCGGCCCCGGAGCTTACGAAGATGGCCCGGCCCGCGTCCGACTGGCGCAACAGCGGGTCCAGGCTGCGGATCAGCCGGAAGTTGGCGTTCAGGTTGAGCGTGACGGCATTTTCCCAGGTCTTCGGGTCGATATGGGCGACCGGCGACATGATGCCGAGGGTCGCGGCATTGCCGACCAGGATGTCGAGCCGGCCGAATTTGTCGTTCAGCGCGCCGCCAAGCTGATCGATCGCCGCGCCATCGGTCAGATCCATCGGGACCAAGGTCGCGGATCCGCCCGCGGCCTTCACCGCGTCGTCGACTTCTTCCAGGCCGCCGACCGTGCGGGCGACGAGGACGAGCCGTGCGCCTTCGGCGGCGTAGCGTTTCGCGATGGCGGCGCCGATGCCGCGGCTGGCGCCGGTGATAAGGGCGATACGGCCGTCGAGCCGTCCTTGGGCCGCCATCAGCCGGTTTCGGCGAGCAGGGAGAGCTGCCGCGAGCCGTTGCCGCCGATCTGGTCGGTCAGGCGGATCGGGTAGTCGCCGGAGAAACAGGCATCGCAATAATGCGGCGCCTCGGGATCGCGGCCGGGCAGGCCCATCGCCCGGTACAGCCCGTCGATCGAGATGAAAGCGAGGCTGTCGGCGCCGATCAGCTTGCGCATGCTCTCGACATCGTTCTTGGCGGCGAGCAGTTGATCGCGTTCCGGCGTGTCCACACCGTAGAAACAGGAATGCGTGGTCGGCGGGCTTGAGATGCGCATATGCACTTCCTTGGCGCCGGCGCTTCGGACCATCTCGACGATCTTCTTCGACGTGGTGCCGCGGACGATCGAGTCGTCGACCAGGATGACGCGTTTGCCCTGGATCACCGCGCGGTTCGCGTTGTGCTTCAGCTTGACGCCGAAATGCCGGATCTCGTCGCTGGGCTCGATAAAGGTTCGCCCGACATAGTGGTTCCGGATGATCCCCAACTCGTAAGGCAAGCCAGCCTCGGCGGCATAACCAATGGCCGACGGCACGCCGGAATCGGGGACCGGAACGACGATGTCCGCTTCGATGGGCACCTCGCGCGCCAGTTCGACGCCGATACGCTTGCGCGCCTCGTAGACGGACGTCCCGTCGACGACGCTGTCCGGCTTCGAGAAGTAGATATGTTCGAAGATGCAGAAGCGCGACTGGGCGGGCGGAAAGGGACGATGACTATGGACACCGTCGGAATCGATGACGATGAGTTCGCCCGGCTCGACGTCGCGCACGAATTCCGCGCCGATGATATCGAAGGCGACGGATTCGGAGGCGAGGATGTAGCTGTCGTCGAGCTGTCCGAGCACGAGCGGCCGGACGCCGTTCGGGTCGCGGACCCCGATCAGGCAGTCCTCCGCCATGATCGCCAGCGAGTAGGCGCCCTCGATCTGCCGCAGCGCGACGATCAGGCGTTCCACCACGGTACCGTGATTGGTCGCCATCAGGTGCACGATGATCTCGGTATCGGATGTCGATTGGAAGATGCAGCCGTCGCGGACCAGTTCCTTCCGGACCGAATGTGCATTGGTCAGGTTGCCGTTATGCGCGATGCCGAGGCCGCCGATTTCGAGTTCGGCGAACAGGGGCTGGACGTTGCGCAGCATCGGCTCGCCGGTCGTCGAATAGCGGGTATGGCCGATGGCGTTGCTGCCCTTCAGCCGGGCGATGACTGCTTGATCGGCAAAAATATCGCCCACCAGGCCGATCCCGCGGTGGGCGTGAAACTGGGTGCCGTCATGGGTGACGATGCCCGCAGCCTCCTGGCCGCGATGCTGAAGCGCATGCAGTCCCAGAGCCGCGAGCGCCGCCGCTTCGCTATGGCCGTAGATGCCGAATACGGCGCATTCTTCCTTGAAGTGATCGCCGTCTAGCGGATTGGTGGTGATCATCGCTCGCCCCACCCTCTGATTGTTCGTTGGGTTATTGTTTGCTCTCAATCAAACGCTGCATCTCGCTGCGTTCCGATTTGCCGTAGCCCGAGTTGCTGCGGCCGCCTTGGACTTTCTGGTTCGTATCGGGTTTGGGCTGAATGAGCCCGCGAAGGGTCTGTTCGGCGTTGATGGCCCGGTCCGCCTTATCCTTCATCATGCCGGTCGCTTCTTCCGCGGTTTCGCGGGCGTCTTCCGGGACCAAGGAGAGCAGGATTTCCGCGCTGCCTTCGATCAGGGGGAAGGTGCGCGCCTCGGTCACGACGTCGGGCAAATCGTCACGGCCCCAGAACCATGCGGCGCTGAGGTACAGCAGGCTGACCAGGATGACCCCGCGCAAGACGCCGAAGGCGAAGCCGAGCGACCGGTCGAAGCTGCTGGCGGCGCTGTCGCGGATACCGCGCGAGGCGACCTGCGCCAGGACCGAGAACAGGATCAGCGATCCGACGAACAGCAATCCGCCGGCCGCCATGTCGGCGAGCATGCGGTTTTCGATGAATTCCTGCGTATAGGGCTGGACGTGGGGATAGCCGTACAGGGTGGCGAAGGTCGCGCCGATCCAGGCGGCCACGGAAAGCACTTCCCGGACGAAACCGCGCAGATAGGCGAGGACGCCCGAGATCACCAGGATGACCACGAAGCAGATGTCGATAATGCCAAAGGGAAGGCTGCTCATTTACCCATTTCCCACCGCACGAATCGGTCCGGCGCCTGGTTCGAATAACCGTGTAAGCTCGTCCAAATCGCGCAGTTCGTGAAGGTCGAGTCCACCGGCTGCTCTCTTGCCCTTCGTCCCTTTTCGCCGTCCGGGCAGTAATGCCGCCGTGAACCCCAGCTTTTCAGCCTCTTTCAACCGTGCTTCGGCCTGGCCCACGGGGCGCACTTCGCCGGACAATCCAATCTCACCGAAGACGACCGTTTCCGCCGGAACCGGCCGTCCCGAGATCGAGGAGGTCAGCGCGGCCGCCACCGCTAAATCCGCGGCCGGCTCGCTGACCCGAAGCCCCCCAGCGACGTTGAGATATATATCATTTCCGCCAAACTGCAATCCACAGCGGGCCTCCAGAACGGCCATCACCATGGCCAGCCGGCTGCTGTCCCAGCCGACCACCGCGCGGCGCGGCGTGGCCAGCGGGGACGGGGCCACAAGTGCCTGAATCTCCACCAGCATTGGCCGCGATCCCTCGATTCCGGCGAACACGACCGACCCGGTGGCTTCGCCTTGCCGCTCGGCGAGGAACAAGGCCGACGGGTTGGCGACCTCGACAAGGCCACGATCGGTCATTTCGAAGACGCCAATTTCGTCGGTTGGCCCAAAGCGATTCTTGACGGCCCGAAGGATGCGGAACTGATGCCCGCGCTCGCCTTCGAAATAAAGCACCGTATCGACCATATGCTCCAGCACGCGCGGCCCGGCGATCGTGCCTTCCTTGGTGACATGGCCGACCAGCAGCACCGTGAATCCGCGCCGCTTGGCGAGGCGGATGATCTCCTGCGCGCAGGCGCGGACCTGGGCCACCGTCCCGGGGGCCGATTCGAGCGCGTCGATATACATGGTCTGGATCGAATCGATGACCACGACCTGCGGCCCGTCCGCAGTGTCCAGGCTGGCGAGAATGTCGCGCATGTCGGTCGCGGCGGCCAGTTGCGCCGGCGACTTCTCGACGCCCAGGCGGGTCGCCCGCAGTTGAACCTGATGCTCGGCTTCTTCGCCCGAGATGTAGACGCAGCGCGCGCTGTTCGAGAGGGCGGCGGTGACCTGCAACAGCAGCGTCGATTTCCCGATGCCGGGGTCGCCGCCGATCAGCAGCGCCGAGCCGTTGACCAGGCCGCCGCCGGTCACGCGGTCGAACTCGTCGATCTTGGTCAGCCGTCGCGGCGCGGGCTCGATCTTGCCGTCCAGTTCGACGAAGTCGATCTTGCGGCCACGGCTATTGCGCTTGCCGCTGGCCTTCTTGCCCAACGGCGCGGTTTCCGATGCGGATTCCTCGACGATGGAATTCCAGGCGTCGCAGCCGTCGCATTTGCCGACCCATCGCGGGTGGACGGTGCCGCAGGCTTGGCAGACGTAGCGTGTCGTCGATCGGGCCATTTCAGGCTCCGCGTTGCCGAATCAAAGGGCGCGCCGCTTCGAGCATCGCCGAGATCATACCGTGCTGACGTCCAGTTCGATCGGGCCTTCCGCCCGGCCGAAGATGAACTGCTGGACGATCGGATTGTCCGCCGTGTCGATCTCCGCCGTCGGGCCGGCCCATACGATCTTGCCTTTATACAGCATGGCGATCTTGTCCGAAATTTTACGGGCGCTCGCCATATCGTGGGTGATGGTGAGGCCGGACGCGCCGGTCTCGCGGGTGCATTCCACGATCAGCTCGTTGATGATGTCGCCCATGATGGGATCGATTCCGGTCGTCGGCTCGTCGAAGAATATGATCTCCGGATCGGTCGCCACCGCGCGGGCGAGGCCCACACGTTTTCGCATGCCGACGGACAGGTCCGCCGGCGACATCATGGCGATCTTCTCGTCGAGCCCGACCAGCGCCAGCTTCTCCAGGGCGATCGGCCGCGCCGCTTTTCGCGACATTCCCTTGCCGGCGATCAGGCCGAAGGCGGCGTTTTCCCACACCGTCAAGCTGTCGAACAAAGCGGCGCTTTGGAACAGCATGCCGATTTTGGCGTTGATATGCTCGCGGTCGCCGTCGCTGATGCCGACGACCGATTCGCCGTCGATTTCGATCTCGCCGGAATCGGGTGTCAGCAGGCCGAGGATGCATTTCAGCGTCACCGATTTACCCGAGCCCGAGCCGCCGATGATCACGACGGACTCGCCCGGCATGACATCCAGATCGACGCCGTCGAGCACGACCTTCTTGCCGAACCCCTTGACGACGTTGCGCAGGCTGATTTTGGGTGTCGTCATGTGCCGAAGAACATCGCCGAGATGAGGTAGTTCAGGATCAGGATCAGGATCGAGGAACTGACGACCGAGTTGATCGTCGCCGCGCCCACGCCCTGTGCGCCGCCGCGCGAGTTATATCCCTGGTAGCAGCCCATCAAGGTGACGACGAAGCCGAATACCGCGGCCTTCACGAGGCCGGTGACCACGTCTTCGAGGAACAGGTTTTCCCAACTGCTCTTGAGATAGAGCGTCGGATTGAATCCGAGTTTGTAGACCGCGACGATGTAGCCGCCGAACACGCCGATGATATCACCGATCAGGATCAGGATCGGCAGCGTCGTGACGCCGGCGATCATCCGCGGGGCGACGAGATACTTGAACGGATTGGTCGACAGCGTGACCAGGGCGTCGATCTGTTCGGTGACGCGCATCGTGCCGATCTCCGCCGCGATCGACGAGCCGACGCGGGCCGCGACCATCAGGCCCGCCAGGACGGGCCCCAATTCGCGGGTGATGCTCAGCACGACGATCTCGGCGATCACGCTCTCGGCGCCGACCGAATTCCGCTGGAAACCCGTGTAGCTTTGCAGCGCGAGGACCATGCCGGCGAACAGCGTGGTCAGGGCGATGACCGGCAGCGAGTAATAGCCGATCTCCATCATCTGGCGGCCGATCAGCCGGAAATAGAAAGGCTGCCGGAGGCAATGCGACACGGAGACGAGCGTGAAAACCGTCACCTCGCCGACGATCTCCAGAAAGGCGAGAAACAACCGTCCAACGGTTTGCACGGCGGTCATGCAGTGCCTCCAACATAATGTCGTTGATAGCGGCGGCCGAGACTGGTCAGGATTTCGTAACCGATGGTTCCCGCCGCGTCGGCGGCGGCGTCGACGTCGAAATCCGGGCCGATAAGGTCGATCATGTCGCCGGGTTGAGCCGCCGGTGCGTTGGTAATATCGAGCGTAATCAAATCCATCGATACCCGACCGACCACCGGTACTGTTACGCCGCCGATACTGGCGGAGGCCCGGCCACTGAGACTGCGCAGGTAGCCATCTGCGTATCCGGCGGCGACGGTCGCGACGCGCGTCGGGCCAGTGAAGCGATGCGTCGCACCATAGCCAACGGTCTGTGGAGCGTCAACGTGACGTATCTGTATGATTTTCCCCGATAGTTTGACGACTGGCGCCATCGGATTCGGCTCGCCGGGGGTCGGTGCGACGCCGTAGAGCGATACACCGGGCCGCACCATATCGAAATGCCAGTCCGGTCCGAGGAAGATGCCGGACGAAGCGGCCAGCGAGGCGTCGACCTTCGGGAGCCGCTTGATCGCGTCTGCGAAATCGACTTGCTGCTGCCGGTTGAGCGGATGTTCCGGCGTGTCCGCGCAGGCGAGGTGGCTCATGATGCATCGGAGCGATAGGCCGTCCAGGCGCTGCGGATCGTCGGACAGGGTCTGCTGTTCCTCCGGCGGCAGGCCGAGGCGGCACATGCCGGTGTCCAGATGCAGGATGGCGGGATGCGCGCCGTTCGCCCGACAGTCTTCGGACCATAGCGCGACCTGACCCAAATCGTTCAACACGGGTATCAGGCCGTGATCACGGAAGACCCTTTCCTGACCCGGCATCAGGCCGTTGAGCACGGCGATTTCCGCGGTGGCATTCTCGCCGCCCAGCGCCGCGCGGAGCGTGGCGGCTTCGTCGAGATGGGCGACGAAGAATCGGGTGCATCCCGCCGCATGCAGGGTGCGGCCGACCGGCTCGACGCCCAAGCCATAGCCGTCGGCCTTCACCACCGCCGCGCATTGCGCCGGCGCGGCGCGCTCTTTGAGGAGCCGGTAGTTGGCTGCCAACGCGTCCAGATCGATCGTCAGGACCGTGGTCGCATTCGGCGGGCCGCTGGTTCTAGGGGAAGGCATCTTCACTATGCTGCCGGTCCAAATCCCCGAAACGGGTGAATTTCCCGTCGAAGTATAGATCAATCGTTCCGACCGGTCCGTGCCGCTGTTTGGCGATGATGACGCTGGCGGTGTTGCGGACCTGTTCGAGGCGTTGGGCCCATTGCTCGCTGCGGCCAAGGAACTTGTCCTGTGCTTCTTCGAGCCCTTGAATCGGCTCGCCTTTCTCCAGGTAATATTCTTCGCGGAAGATGAACATCACGACATCGGCGTCCTGCTCGATCGATCCCGATTCACGCAGGTCCGCGAGCTGTGGCCGTTTGTCCTCGCGGTTCTCGACCTGACGCGACAACTGCGACAGGGCCAGCACCGGCACTTCCAACTCCTTGGCCAGGGTTTTGAGACCCCGGGTGATTTCCGAGATTTCCTGCACCCGGTTGTCGGTGCGCCGGCCGGGGGCGGGATGCAGAAGCTGCAGGTAGTCGACGATGATCATATGCAGCTTCTGTTGCCGTTTCAGCCGGCGCGCGCGGGTCCGCAGACCGGAAATCGTCAGCGCCGGCGTATCGTCGATATAGAGCGGCAGCTTGTGGATTTTCTGGCTGGCGAGGACGAGCTTGTTGAACTCGTCGCTGCTGATGTCGCCGCGCCGGATCGCGTCCGACGACAATTCCGCCTGTTCCGACAGGATACGGGAAGCGAGCTGCTCCGCCGACATTTCGAGCGAGAAGAACACGACATGGCCGCCTTCGGTATGCGTCCGGCCGTTCTCGTCGACCGTCTCCTTGAAATGGTTCGCGGCATTGAAGGCGATATTGGTGGCCAGCGCGGTCTTACCCATCGACGGGCGGCCGGCGAGGATGATCAGGTCGGACGAATGCAGGCCGCCGAGCTTCTGATCCAGGTCTTTGAGGCCGGTGGTCACACCGACCACATGACTGTCACGCCGGAAGGCTTCCTCGGCGCTTTGCACGGCGATGTTCGCGGCCTCGCCCAGCGGCATGACGCTGCGTTCCAATTCGCCGGTGTTGGCGAGATCGTAGAGACGCTGCTCGGCCGTTTCGATCTGTCCGCCCGCCGGCGTGTCGATGTCCGGCTCGTAGGCGTCGTTCACGACGTCCTCGCCCAGCGCGATAAGTTGGCGGCGCAGATACAGGTCGTGGATCGTCTTGCCGTAATCGCCCGCGTTGATCACCGTCACGACGGAAGCCGCCAGATCGAACAGGTATTGCGATCCGCCGACCGCGGCGAGCGCCTCGTCGTTTTCGAAGAAGTATTTCAGCGTCAGGGGGCTGGCGATCTGCCCTTGTTCCATCAGCTTGGCGGCGGCGTCGAAGATTCGACCGTGTACCGGCTCGTAGAAATGATCCGCCTGCAGGAAATCGCCGACGCGCTCATATGCGCGGTTGTTGGTCAGTATGGCGCCTAGAAGGGCAGCCTCGATCTCCGCATTGTGCGGCGGGACGCGAAGCTGCGCCTGGGCGTTGGCGTCGTCGCCGTGAAGCGGCTCGACATTCGTATCGGGTACGGTGTTCGACATGGGGGGCGCAACTTACCACCGCACTCGGAGAGGACAAGCATCGAATTAGAAGGAACCCGGGGATAAGTCTCCAACGCCAAGCGGATCCGGCGTGACAGCGGTCCGAAATCTTTTCTTCGGGAGTCGCTGTCTGCCGGATTCGGCTGGTCGGTCAGGCCTGATCTTTCTCCGAGTCGCTTTCGGCCTCGGCGGGCGTCTCGTCGTCGGCGGCGGTTGCCGTATCTTCTCCGTCGCCATCGTCCATGGCGTCGTCGAGCCCCGCGGCCACTTCCTTCGCTTGTTCGGCCGCTTCCGGGTCGAACATGGCTTCCGCAGCGGCCTGTGCTTCCTCGGCCGCCTGCGCTTCCTGTGCCGCCTCTTCGGCTTCCGCCGAGAGAATGGCGCGGCCCAGACGCTGCTGTTCGGCTGCTTCTTCGTCCGACCGGGCGACGTTGGCCGTCACCGTTGCGTCGACCTCGGGGTGAAGCCGGATGCGCAGGTCGAATAGACCCAGGGTCTTGACCGGGCGTTCCAGGACGACCTGGTTGCGCTGGATCGTGAAGCCACCCTCGGTGACCGCATCGGAAATGTCGCGGGCGTTGACCGAGCCGTAGAGCTGTCCGCTTTCGCCGGCGCTTCGGATGATCACGACCTTCAATCCGTCCAGCTTGTCGGCGACCTGTTGCGCCTCGTCGCGGCGCTTCAGGTTCTCCGCCTCAAGTTGCTGACGCTGCGTCTCGAAAACCGCGAGGTTTTCCTTCGTTGCCCGCATCGCCTTTTTTGCCGGCAAGAGATAGTTGCGCGCGTAGCCAGGCTTCACGGCGACGACATCGCCCATTTGCCCGAGCTTTTCGATCCGCTCCAGCAGAATGACTTCCATGGCTTAACCTCCTAGTCCGGTCCACGGTTGCGCAGCCGATGGCGCAAATCGGTCCATTGATCGACCATGCCGACCACGGCGACCGCAAACGTGGGCCATTTGAAAAACAGGGATAACAGAATGAGAATCATGTAACAGAGAAACAGCAGCAGGACGCCCGCCGGATGCCGCCGCGACAGGAAGTGCAGAACACCGAGTCCGGCGAAGAAATACGGCACGCCCAGAACGACGGCGATGTTGCGTCCGAAATACCCCAAACCGCCGGGCAACAGCAGACCCGCCGCCACGGCGATCGCCAGGATGAACAACAGTGCCCGCGGCAATTCGAGGGTCGCTAGATCCGGGCTCGGCCGCATGTTGCGCTGACCCCGAACGAGCAGGCCCTGCGCAAGCGATCCGTTCACCGCCACCAACAGAATCCACATTGCGGCGGATATCCCGGGCAGGAGCGGCGAGATCGCATCCACCAGGAATTGCCGCTGTTCGGCTTGTCCGGCGGGCACCATCCGTTGGAAGACCTGGTCCAGCAGTTGCCGGATACCGGCCTCCGCGCTCTCCGCGCTGCTGCTCAACAGGATGAACCCGACGGTCATCAAGACCGCCGCCATGCCCGTGGCCCACAACAGAAGAAGCCCCGGCGGATACCATTCCTGACCGCCCTGGCCATCCGGCCGCGACAACACCGCCTGACGGGTCAGGACTATCGTCGGCGCCGCATAGAGAACCAGCAACAAGGGGATGCCGATCGACGCTCCGGCGATCAGTAACACGCCCGCGGCCACGCCGGTGGCCGCGATCGTGCCCGTCATGCCGAGGCTGAGTCCGGCAAGGAACAGCGGCAGTTGGGTGAAGTTCGACAGGAACATGCCGCCGATGCTGCCGCTCAGCGCCATCATGAAGGCAAACGCCGTGGTCCCGCCCGAAAGCAGGATCGTCAGCCATTGTCTGCCAGAATACATCCACGCCGCACCCGAAACGTTTTCGCTTACTTCAGGACGTAGGGCAGCAACGCCAGGAACCGGGCGCGCTTGATCGCCTTGGCCAACTCACGCTGTTTCTTTGCGGAAACGGCGGTGATGCGGCTGGGGACGATCTTGCCGCGTTCGGAGATGAAGCGGCTCAACAGCTTGACGTCCGTGTAATCGATGGTCGGCGCATTCGGACCCGAGAATGGACAGGTCTTGCGTCGCCGGAAAAACGGCCGTCGGCCGCCGCCGCCAGAACGTGGTGGTGCCATGATTAGCTCTCCGTCTCTTTAGTTTCTGCAGGCGCGCTCTCGGCATCAGCCGGCTTTTCGGCCGGTGCGTCTGCCTTGGCTTCAGGCTTTGCCTCAGGCTTGGCTTCGGGCTTGTCGGACCGTTCCGGTCGATCGGACCGGTCAGGCCGGTCGCCGCGTCCCCGAGGACCTCCCCGGCCGCCCCGGTCGGCGCGTTCGCGCTCCCGGTCGCCCTTGCCCTGCATGATCGGCGACGGTTCGGCACGGGCGTCGTCCAGCCGGATCGTCATATACCGAAGCACGTCTTCGTTCAGACGCATGTTGCGCTCCATTTCCTGCAAGCAGGCAGGAGGCGCATTCAGGTTGAACAGGACGTAATGTCCCTTGCGATTCTTCTTAATGCGGTAGGAGAGGGTCCGCAGACCCCAGTATTCACGCCGTTCCATGGCTCCGCCGTTGTCTTCGACAATCTTGGCAAAGCCATCTCCCAGGGCATCGACCTGAGCGGCGGTAACGTCCTGACGGACGATGAACACGCTTTCGTAAAGCGGCATCTATAAACACTCCCTTCGGCTCTTAACGACCCGAAGTCCATGGAATTTCGTAAGAATTTCCGTTGGACCGGCCGGGTCTAGCCGACCCACATGAGGCCGGCAAGGAGCTATGGTCATGGGCACGCCGAAACCGGCATGCTGCGAAGGGGCGCACTATACACATTTCGCGCCTCGGGAAAAGCGAAAAGGCCCGGTATTCGGCCGCCGCGCACCGTCCACTTTGGGCCGCGCTTGACAGCTAGCGGTCAGCGGGTATCACTGACCCCGCCTTAACGAGGGGGCGGGATCAAGAACACATGACATTAGCATTCGTATTCCCGGGACAGGGATCGCAGGTGGTCGGTATGGGCCAAGACCTGGCCGGCGCCTTTACGACCGCCCGGCATTTGTTCGAGGAAGTCGATGACGCACTCAGCCAGAACCTGAGCAAGCTCATGTTCGAAGGGCCGGAAGACGAGTTGACGCTGACCGAAAATGCCCAGCCCGCGCTAATGGCCGTCAGTATGGCCGTCGTTCGCGTGTTGGCAGACGACTGCAACATCACGATCCCCGGCAAGGCCGCCTTCGTGGCGGGGCACTCGCTGGGCGAGTATTCGGCGCTCGCGGCCGCCGGGGCGTTGCGCCTCGAAGATGCGGCACGGCTGCTCAAGCTTCGCGGCCAGTCGATGCAGAAGGCGGTCCCGGTCGGCGAGGGCGCCATGGCCGCGCTGATCGGCTTGGATCTGGATACGGCGCAGACCGTCGCCGAGCAAGCGTCCGACACGGGCATCTGCGCCTGCGCGAATGACAATGCGCCGGGGCAGGTGGTGGTCAGCGGCGCCACCGCGGCTGTCGAAAAGGCGGTGGAAATCGCCGCCGATCATGGGGCGAAACGCAGCGTGATGCTGCCGGTCAGCGCGCCGTTCCATTGCCCGATGATGCAGCCGGCCGCGGACGCCATGGAAGAGGCGCTCTCCACGACGACGATCTCGGCTCCATCGGTGCCGGTCGTCGCCAATGTGACCGCGAGCCAGGTCAGCGACCCGGAAGAGATTCGCCGGCTGCTCGTCGAACAGGTCACCGGCATGGTCCGATGGCGCGAGAGCGTCCTTTATATGAAAGAGCAGCAGGTCGATACGCTGGTGGAGGCCGGCGCCGGTAAGGTGCTGACCACGCTGACCCGCCGAATCGATCGCGAAATCACCGGCAAATCGCTGCAAGGGCCTGCGGATTTCGACACGGTCGTGAAGGAAATTTGAATTAGCGCGGCGGCACACTAAGTAGGACGGCTACGATGTTTGATCTTTCAGGAAAAACGGCGCTCGTGACCGGCGCGTCCGGTGGGCTCGGCGGGGATATCGCGCGGTGCCTGCACGGGGCCGGCGCCTCGGTTGCGCTATCCGGCACGCGGGCGGACGCCCTCGCGGCATTGGCCGAGGAAATCGGCGACCGCGCCGCGGTTACCCCGGCGAACCTCTCCGATCCGGATGCGCCGACACAGCTTGTTAAGGATGTCGAGGAAGCCATTGGGCCGATTGATGTTTTGATCAATAACGCGGGCCTGACGCGCGACATGCTATCGATGCGGCTGACCGACGAGGATTGGGCCACCGTCATGGACGTCAACCTCGGTGCGGCGTTCCGGCTGAGCCGGGCCGTCATGCGCGGCATGATGCAGCGGCGCTGGGGCCGTATCGTCAATATCACGTCGATCGTTGGCGTCACCGGTAACGCTGGTCAGGCCAACTACGCCGCGTCCAAGGCGGGCATGATCGGCATGTCGAAATCGATGGCGCAGGAAGTCGCCGCCCGCGGGATAACGGTGAATTGCGTCGCGCCGGGTTTCATCGAAACGGCGATGACGGATGTCCTGAAAGACGACATTAAGGAGAAGCTGTTGGGTGCGGTTCCCGCCGGACGCCTCGGCGCTCCACAGGATGTTTCGGCCGGTGTCTTGTATCTGGCGAGCGAAGAAGCCGCCTACGTTACCGGTCAGACATTGCACATCAACGGTGGTATGGTGATGATCTAAAACGCTAAACTGCAGATTCTCGCCAGTGCTAGCCATAGCCATTAAAGTGTGATAACCAAGCGCCGCCTCAGCGTGCCGCGGCTTAACTAAATCAAAGGGTAGGGGCCGTAAATCGGACGGTCGGTAGGCCGGGCCGCGACCCAGCAATCTAAGAAGGGTTTTAATGAGATGAGTGACGTTTCTGAACGCGTAAAGAAGATTGTCGTTGAACATCTCGGCGTCGACGAAGCGAAGGTTTCCGACGGTGCCAGTTTTATTGATGATCTCGGCGCGGACAGCCTCGACACGGTCGAACTGGTTATGGCGTTCGAAGAAGAATTCGGTTGTGAGATTCCCGACGATGCGGCGGAAAAGATCCTTACGGTCAAGGATGCCATCAGCTACATCGAAACGAACGCAGGATAGCGCCGCGCGGGCGAACACCGCCCTTCTAGATTTCGAGCTCTTATCATGCGACGTGTAGTCGTTACGGGCCTCGGCGTTAACTGTCCGTTGGGTATCGGGGTCGATCACGTATGGGGTCGACTCGTTGCCGGTGAGACGGGCATTACGGCGATCCAGTCATTCGAAGAAATATCGGACCTGAGTTGCAGGATTGCCGGTGAAATCCCCTATGGACCCGCATCCGAGGGAAAATTCGATCCGAACGAATGGATCGATTCGAAGGACCAGCGCAAGATGGACCGCTTCATCATGTGCGCCATTGCGGCGGCATGCGAGGCGGTAGAGGATTCGGGCTGGACACCGGAAGCCGAGGAAGCGTTGGACCGGACCGGCGTGATGATCGGATCGGGCATCGGCGGCCTGCCGGGCATCTGCGATACGTCGATCACGTTGCATGAACGCGGCCCGCGCCGGGTCAGCCCGTTCTTCATCGCGGCCAATCTGATCAACCTTGCCTCGGGGCAGGTGTCGATCCGGTTCGGATTCCGCGGTCCGAACCACGCGGTGGTGACCGCTTGCGCCTCGGGTGCGCATGCGATCGGCGATGCCGCGCGGCTGATCATGTTGGATGATGCGGATGTCATGGTGGCCGGCGGTGCGGAGTCCACGGTGTGCCGAATCGGCATCGCAGGGTTCGCCGCCTCGAAGGCGCTCTCAACCAGCTTTAACGACACGCCGGAAAAGGCGTCGCGGCCCTGGGACAAGGATCGCGACGGCTTCGTCATGGGCGAGGGGGCGGGTGTTCTCGTCCTCGAGGAGTTGGAACACGCCAAGGCGCGTGGTGCCAAGATTTATGCCGAAGTGACTGGCTACGGAATGTCGGGAGACGCCCATCACATCACGGCGCCCGCCGACGACGGCAACGGCGCCTTCCGTGCCATGAAGGCGGCGTTGAAACGTGCTGGAATGAATCCGGAAGACATCGACTATATCAACGCTCACGGCACCTCGACGCCGCTCGGCGATGAAATCGAAGTGAACGCCGTGAAACGGCTTTATGGTGATCACGCCTACGAGCTTTGCATGTCCTCGACCAAGTCGGCGATTGGGCATCTGCTTGGCGCAGCCGGGGCGGTGGAAGCGATCTTCAGCATCAAGGCGATGAACGCGGGCGTCGTGCCCCCGACGTTGAACCTGGACAATCCGTCGGACAGTTGCGACATCGATCTCGTGCCGCATGAATCGAAAGAGCGAAAGGTGCGCAACATCATGTCGAACTCCTTTGGGTTCGGCGGAACGAACGCATCCCTCGTGATGTCGCAGGCGCCGTAACCCGGAAATGACCAAGTCCCGACTGACACGAATCGTCGCCGGATCGCTTATCGCCGCCAGTATCCTTGCTGGCGGCGTTGCTATATGGGGCTTCTCGACGATCTCCGCACCGGGACCCCTGGTCGAATCGACGACGGTGGTGGTCAAACGCGGTGCTGGCCTGACGGAGATCGCGCACAAGCTCGCGGCCGAAGATGTCGTGGAACACCCGACTCTTTTCGTGATAACGGCCTGGGTGCGTGACGCGCAGCATAAGCTGCGGGCGGGCGAGTATGTCTTCGAGGAACGGGTGAGTATCGAGCGTGCTTTGGACATTCTGCTCAAAGGCAAGACCGTCGTTCGGCGTCTAACGGTTGCGGAAGGGCTGACGTCCAAGCAAATCGTCGGTTTGTTGTCGGAGGAGGAGGGATTGAAGGGCGAGATCGAATCCCAACCCGCGGAAGGCACGCTGTTGCCCAACACCTATCATTTCTCGCTCGGCGATACGCGTCAGGCCATCCTGGACCGAATGGCGGACGCCATGACGGTGGCGGTCGAGGAGCTTTGGGAAACCCGGGCGCCGAACCTGCCAATCCAGACGATGGAAGAGGCCGTCATCCTCGCGTCCATCGTGGAAAAGGAGACGGCGGTGCCGGAGGAGCGCCCGCGCGTAGCGGCCGTCTTCGTGAACCGGCTGCGCAAGGGCATGCGGCTGGAATCGGATCCGACGGCGATCTACGGGCTGACCCAAGGAAGCGGCTCGCTTGGCCGGCGCCTGACCCGCAAGGACCTGCGGCGCGACGACCCCTACAACACGTACCGGATCAAAGGTCTGCCGCCGGGCCCAATCGCCAATCCCGGGCGGGAGTCGCTGGCCGCCGTGATGAACCCGATCGAATCCGAAGAATACTATTTCGTCGCGGACGGGACCGGCGGGCACGCCTTCGCCAAGACGCTGAAAGAGCACAATCGCAACGTCGCCAAATGGCGCAAGTTCCGGCGGGAACAGAGGCGGAAGCGGCGACAGGGCGGCGGCTGACGCGACAGGCTTGACGGACAGATTATGTTGTTGCACAATTCAAATACGCAATAATCGAAAAGAAATTATGTCTTTTCGATAGGAAGATTGCGTATATTCGAAAAGGAGGGTGCGTAGAAAACATGACTCCCCCCGACCATTCATGATCATAGAACTGTACGATTGCTTCATTGCAATGGAAGCCCGTCTCCTAAGTCGGGCGCGAGGTCACACGATCCCTCGCATAGCGTAGGACCCTGCCCATTCCATGGGAATGCCGGCAGGGTCTACCGTTTGAGCTCCAACTCCCTGACGCCGACCAACCGCCGAACCCTGTACCCCTCCCTCTGATTTTTCCGGAATGTGGGATGCGGTCGCCAGGGCGCCGGTTTGGAACGAAGCGGCTGCCAGACGTAAGATGTCCGCTGGTTGCGGGAGATTGTCATGCACGCGGACTATGTGATCGTCGGGGCGGGGTCGGCCGGATGCGTGCTCGCGAACCGGCTGACGGAAGATCCCGATACGCGCGTAATTCTGCTGGAAGCGGGCGGTAAGGATTGGAACCCGCTGATCCATATTCCGGGCGGCTTCATCAAGCTGCTGGACCATCCCACGCTCACCTGGGGTTACAAGGCCGACCGGGATTCCGGCCTGAACGGCCGCGAGATTCCCTATCCGCGCGGCAGGGTGCTGGGCGGATCGAGTTCGATCAACGGCATGATCTACATCCGGTCCCAGCCCGAGGATTACGATCATTGGTCCCAACTCGGCAACCGAGGCTGGGGTGCGAAGGACGTCTTTCCGTATTTCCGCAAGGCCGAGAATTGGGACGGACCGGCCAGCGCCGTCCACGCCAAAGGCGGACCGTTGTTCACGTCGCTCACCCGCGACCAGCCCGAATTGTGCCGGGTCGCCATCGAGGCGGGCCGGGAAATGGGCTGGGAATACCGGGAGGACCTGAACGATCTGCCGCATGGTCTGGGCGACCATATCGGCTGGGTCCAGCAGACGCGGGGCGGACGGTTCCGGGCCAGCGCCGCCCGGTCCTATCTGCGCCCGGCGATGCGCCGGCCGAACCTGCAGGTCGTCACGAATGCCCTGGTTCACCGGGTGGTCCTGGAAGGGCGGCGGGCGGTCGGGGTCGAATTCACACGCGGTGGGGCGTTGGAGCGCGCCGATGCCGGGGCGGAGGTGATCGTCTCCGCCGGCGCCATCGGCTCGCCGCATATCCTGCAACTGTCGGGCATCGGCGATCCCGACCATTTGTCCGGCATCGGCATCGACGTGCAGCACGCATTGCAGGGTGTCGGAAAGGATTTCCAGGACCATTTCCTGGTCCGGGTACAAGCCGCGGTGAAGGATATCGCGACCCTGAACGAGCGCTCCCGCGGTATCCGGTTTGCGGGCGAACTGATGAAGTTTGCCGTGCACGGCGGTGGAATGCTGACCTATGCCGCGTCGCTGGTCTGCGCATCGGTCAAGGTTCTGCCCGAATCGGCGACACCGGATGTTCAGGCGCTCTATGCGTCTGCAAGCTACGCCGCCGGACCGAGGCGGCAACTCGACACGAAACCCGGTATGACGTCCGGTGTGTGGCAGATGCGCCCCGAAAGCCGGGGCACGGTCGAGGCCCGGTCCGCGGATCCGCGCGATCAACCGGCGATCAATCCGAACTACATGGCGGAGGAACGGGACCGGCGCACTGTCGTCGCCAGTTTGCGGATGGTGCGGGATTGGTTCAGCGCACCGGCGCTGAAACCGTATTTGGTGGCTGAGACTGTCCCGGGCCCGGACGTCCAAACCGACGACGAGTTGCTGGACTTCGCACGGCAGACCGGCAACACGGTGTATCACGCCACGTGTTCCTGCCGCATGGGGGACGACCCGATGGCCGTGGTCGACGATCGGTTGCGCGTGCACGGGATGGAGGGGTTGCGCGTTATCGACGCCTCGGTCATGCCGGCGGTCACGTCGACCAACACCAACGCGCCGACCATCATGATCGCCGAAAAGGGAGCGGACATGATCAAGGAGGACGCGCGGTCGCGGCAGACCGCCACAGTTTGATAGAGCGGCGAGCGGACATCGGTCGGTCTTCTTGCCGCCTATGCTGTGTTCGGCTGTCCGCTAGGAGAGAAGTTACGGGCGTTCGGTCTGTGATGGAATATTTTGTCTATTATTTAGTGATTTTTAGAAATATTTCCTACAAACTCACCGGAAATCTGCCAGCATTGGGAACAAATCCCATTGTGACTGTGCGATCATTTGCCTCGCAGGATTCTATGAATTTTGGCGTCAACCCTGCCCGATGGCGGACGCACCCATTTTTCGGCCAGAATTGAGATGTCCCATGAGGCTCGAAAGCGCAGGTACCAAGGCTCCCGAACAACCGCAGAAATTGACACTCCTAGATAAGTTGGCCCGGCAAGCGGTCGGGTTGGATGTCGACTTCATGCTCGCCACGGGAGACACGTCCCGGCGCATTTATCTCGACAGCACCGCAAGCACGCTTCGTCTGCAGGTCGTGCAGGACGTAATCGACAAGTATCAGCCATACTATTCCAATACGCATAGCGTGGTTCATTTCGGCGCCAAGTTGTCGACCACGGAATACGCCTGGGCGCACGAGATGGTGCTGAATTTCGTTCACGCCGACCCGTCTGCCTACACGGCGTTTTTCACTGGGAGCGGGACGACGGCGGGCATCAACCGGGTCGCCCAGACTCTGCGGGCGCTGCGGCCGGACCGCGATATCGTCATCACGTCGATCATGGAACACCACTCCAACGACTTGCCGCACCGCAAACATTTCCCGGAAGTCATCCACGTTCCGGCGGAAACCGGCGATACGTCATTTGGCTGCGTTTGCGTCAAGGCCGTCAAAGACGCGCTCGAGGAGCACGGCGAGCGGGTCAACTATGTATCCATCACCGGCGTCTCGAACGTAACCGGTATCATCAACCCGATCCGTGAAATCGCCGAGCTGGCGCACCGTCATGGCGCGTTGCTGGTGGTCGACGCCGCCCAAATGATTGCCCATCTGCCGATCCGGATGAGTGGGCACGAGGATCCCGTCCACGATATCGACGTTCTGGTGTTCTCCGGCCACAAGATTTACGCACCGGGCTCGCCCGGCGTCGTTGTCGCTCGTAAGGAACTCTTTTCAGGCGTGGAACCGCAGGAGGTCGGCGGCGGCATGGTCGACGATGTCTGGCTCGACCGCTTTGCGGCGACGGCGAAGCTTCCGGATCGCGAAGAAGCGGGCACGCCCAATATCTGTGGCTCGCTTGGCTTGGCGACGGCGCTCTATGCGCTTGACCGGGTCGGCATGGACACAATCGCCGAGGAGGAGTCCCAGCTTATCCAATATGCGATGAATAAGCTGGGCGAGATCGAAGGCGTCGTCCTATACGGTGACCGAGACGCCGACCGCTACAAACGCGCCGGCGCGCTTTCGTTCAATATCAAGGGTGTCCATCACGGCCTGACCGGCGCCGTTCTCAACGACTATTTCAACATAGCGGTTCGGAATGAGTGCTTCTGCGCGCACCCCTATGTCCGCGAAATGATCACCGAGACATTGGCCGAAGAAGATATGGACTTGAGCAACGAGGAGCTTGAAGCCCTGGTCGAACTGCAACGCGGCATGGTGCGCGCCAGCTTCGGGATATACACGACCCGGGAAGACATTGACGCGCTGGCAAAGGCCGTGCGCGCAATTTCCGAAGACCGAAGCTTCTACGAAGGCCAATACGAACAGCTTGAGAGTGGCGACTTCCAGCATAAGACCTTCAGGTTCGACCCCGAGCGGTTGTTCTCCGTACGCGGCGAGGTCGATGCCTGGCTGGCAAGCTGACAATCCATTCGGTTCATTCCGTAATCAAGCATAGTGGCGGCTTCGGGAACGCGCGGATCCTGACGGTCCTTGCTGCGTGCGAAATTGGTCAGGGGCGCCGCGCCGCTGTGACACCCTCGCCAGCATCGACTAGGGTAACGATGGAGGTGTGACGCGGCGCAACACGCCTGTGGCGCACCTTTCTTTCGGCCCTGCACGTTTCGCGAAGTGAGGCATCTTGGAAAGCGCGGTAAGCAGCGACGATTTCCGCTACTTCGACAATAGCTGGATCGAACTGCCGGACGGCGTTCGCCTTGCCGCCACGCTCTGGCTGCCGGCGGACGCGTCGGAGACCCACCCCGTTCCCGCCGTCCTGGAGATAATCCCCTATCGCAAACGCGACGCGACGGCGACACGGGATTATCAGAGCCATTCCTACCTCGCCGCCAATGGGTTCGCCGGCTGCCGCGTCGATATGCGCGGGGCCGGGGATTCCGAAGGGCCATTCGATGCCCGTCAGACCTATGCGGATATTCCGGGCGTACTGCAGTGGCTCGCCGACCAGCCTTGGTGCGACGGCAATCTGGGGATGATGGGATTGTCGTGGGGCGGCATCAACAGCATCATGGCCGCCGATCGCCATGCGCCCGGACTGAAGGCGATCATGGTGTCGTCCTTCAGCACCGACCGGTACAGCGACGGCATGCTGTGGAAGAACGCGTGTCTGCTGAACCGGAATTTCGTATGGGGCACCGGCGTCGTCGGCATGTGCAGCCGCCCGCCCGATCCCGCCGTCGTCGGCGATGCCTGGCGCGATATGTGGCGGGAGCGTCTGGAGAACATGCATCCGGAGATCACCAGCTACCTCGGCCATCAGCGGCGCGATGACTATTGGGATGACCACCGGATCGAGCGGGCCGACGAGATCACCTGTCCCATCTTCATGACCGGGGGATGGGCCGACAGCAATTACACCCAAACGCTGCCGAAGCTTCTGGATGCGGTTAAGGGGCCGGCGCGGGCCGTCTTCGGGCCGTGGGGGCACCGGTATCCCCATTTCGCCATGCCGGGCCCGGGGTTCGATTTTCTCGGCGATGCCGTTCGTTGGTTCGGACGATGGCTACGCGACGAGGGCAACGGTGTGGAGGACGAGCCTGTCGTCCAGGCCTTCATCCCGGAAGACGTCCCGCCGGAAACCTTCTATGCCGAGGCGCCGGGACGGTGGATCGCCGAATCCGACTGGCCGGTGCCGCAAGACAGGATGACGCTGTATCTGGGCGAGGGGGCGTTGTCACCGGCTGCGCCGGAACGCTCGTTCGTTACATACAAATCCCCGCAGACGGTGGGTCTTTGCGCCGGCGAACTGATGCCCTGGTTCGCCTACGCGCCGGGTCCCGAGTTGCCCGGTGACCAGCGGCCGGATGATGGTCAATCGATCTGCTTCGACTCCGAGCCGCTGGACGACCAGCTCGTGACGCTCGGCGCGCCCGAACTGGACCTCGACTTCTCGGTCGACCGGCCGACGGCATTCCTGGCCGTCCGCATCTGTGACGTGAAGCCCGACGGCACGTCGGTGCGGGTCAACCTCGGTCTGCACAACCTGACCCGCATGACGGACGACCGGAATCCGGCACCGCTTGAACCGGGCCGGCGCTACCGGTTCAAACTGCCGCTGGATTTCAAGGGATACGCATTCAAGGCCGGGCACCGCATACGCGTGGCGATCTCGACGACCTACTGGCCGATGGTCTGGCCGTCGCCGGAACCGGTTACCCTCACGCTGTATCACGGCGACAGCCGTCTCTTGCTTCCGGTCTACGACGATGGCGGAAAGGACGCTCTGGTCACTCTGCATCCCGATGCTGAGATCGGGCAATCGCTGAACCGGACCGACGTGGCGCCGCCCGTCCGCAAGCGGTCCGTCCTGCAGGATGCGGTGACCGGCGAGACCATGGTGACCGTCCAAGACGATAACGGCGCCTACAGGCTGGACGATATCGACTGGGAGGTCGCCTCGACGGCGGAGGAAGTCTACCGCATCGTCGGGAACGATCCGCTCACCGCGCGCGCCGATGCGACCTTCACCTGGAAGTTCCGGCGCGGCGATCTGGAGGTGACGACCGAAACGGTCTCGAGCCTGCGGTGCACGAAGGATGCCTTCATCTGCGAACTTAGCCTCAAGGCATGGGAAGGCGGGACGCCCGTGAGCGACCGGAATTGGACGCTCGAACTCCCGCGGGATCTCGTGTAGCGGCGTGGGACTGCGATCGGCACGCATTTGCGTCGAACCGGGGCGCTTGTTACGGTTGCGGACATTCCCTGGACGGCTGAGCGACAATTGGTCGGGGAAATCAATGCCGTCCTGGTGGTGGGCGTGTCACGGCGCAACGCGACGCCGTGTTTGGGTGGCCGAGCACCCATCGAATACGCGCCTTTAGTTGCAGATGGGCCAGCGAGGGGACGGAAGGCCCAGCTTCTTTAAACCGCCGAAGCCATCAAAACGATTCGACACGAACCGGTACCGCCGGTCTGGTGTCGTTGGGCGGCAGGCCGTACGGATTCGGTCGGTTTGCCGCGGAGTTAGTGTTTGGATGAACAGGAGCCAGGAAAGGAAATTTTGTGGAAGTTGCAGCCGGGAATATCGGATCGGAGTCCGTGTCCGAGAACCAGCGCGGTACGGACCTCTACCAAAAGCAATATGTCCAATCCTTTGTGGAAAAATGGGATGAGTTGATCGACTGGGATGCCCGGTCCGAGGGTGAAGGACAGTTCTTTATCGATATTCTCAAGGCTCGCGGGAAGGAGAAGGTTCTCGATGTCGCCACGGGTACTGGATTTCACTCGGTACAGCTGCTGCAAGCTGGTTTCGACGTGACGAGTGCCGACGGTAATGCGGAGATGCTCACCAAGGCCTTCGAGAATGCCCGTGATCGTGATCTGGTGCTGCACACCGCGCACGCGGACTGGCGGTGGCTGAACAAGGATGTGCACGGCAAATACGATGCCATCATCTGTCTCGGCAATTCCTTCACGCATTTGTTCAAGGAGCAGGACCGGCGACGGGCTCTGGCGGAGATTTACGCCGCTCTGCGCTGGGACGGAATCCTGATCATCGACCACCGCAACTACGACAGCATTTTGGACAACGGGTTTTCTTCCAAGCACAAATATTACTATTGCGGCGATAAGGTTACCGCCGAGCCGGAGCAGATCGACGAGGAACTGGCCCGTTTCCGCTATTCCTTTCCCGACGGGTCGGAATATCATTTGAACCTGTTTCCGTTGCGCAAGAGCTATATGCGCAAACTGATCACGGAAGTCGGGTTCCAAAGGACCAAGACCTTCGGCGATTTCCAGGAAACCTATCAAGAGAACGAACCCGACTTTTTCATCCACGTCGCGGAAAAAAGTTACGGTGGCCCGTAAATCGAAACCGGTGGCCGAGGCCGAGGCGTATTACGACAGCGCCGAAGCGGACGCCTTCTATCGGAATATTTGGGGCGGAGAGGATCTCCATCTCGGGATCTACAAGACCCCCGATGAAGATATCGGTGTCGCCAGCCGGCGGACGGTAGAGGCGATGGCGTCCCAACTGGACGGCCTGTCTTCGGACAGTAATGTCATTGATTTGGGCGCCGGGTATGGCGGATCGGCGCGCGCGTTGGCGAGGCAGTACGGTTGCCGGGTTACCTGCCTGAACCTCAGTGAGACCCAAAACGAATTGAACCGGGCGCGCAACCGCGAGGCGGATCTGTTCGACCGTGTTACCGTCGTGCACGGCAGTTTCGAGGATGTTCCCGAACCGGAGGAGACATTCGATGTCGTCTGGTCGCAGGATGCGATCCTTCACAGCGGCAATCGATGCAAGGTATTGGACGAAGCGTGCCGCGTTTTGAAACCCGGCGGCCGGTTCGTCTTCACCGATCCGATGCAGGATGACGACTGCCCGCCCGGCGTGTTGCAGCCGATCCTGGAGCGGATTCATCTGGAGTCACTCGGGTCCTGCGCCTTCTATCGCGATGAATTGCAAAAACGCGGATTTACCGAAATCTCGGTCACCCCTTTGACGTCGAACCTCCGGACCCACTATGCCCGCGTTGGCGAGGAATTACGGAAGCGCTATGACGAAGTCGTCGAACTGTCCGGCCGTGACTATGTCGACGCCATGCTGACAGGCTTGGCGCGCTGGGTCGATGGCGCGGACAAGGGGTATTTGACCTGGGGCATCCTACATTTCCGAAAGAAGATGAATTAGCCATGCACGAACAAAGAGTTGCGGAAGCGCGCGCGTCTGACGGTTGGAACAAGGGGCTGAACCGGACGGTGACCCTGTGGTCGCAGTTTGTCGTCTTCGCCTTGGTGATCTTCGGTGCGGTCTGGACGGAGGAGGCCGGCGGCGTGTTCGCAGCGGCCAAGTCGTTCATGGTGACCACGATGAAATGGTATTACATCGCCATTGTCGCCGGCTTCCTGTTTTTCGTGATTTTCCTGCTGTTCAGCCGTTATGGAAGCATTCGGCTCGGAAAGGACGACGACCGGCCGGAGTTCGGTTACTTCTCCTGGTTCTCGATGTTGTTCGGCGCCGGTATGGGGATCGGGTTGGTGTTCTGGTCCATCGCCGAGCCGATGTATCATTTCCAGTCGAATCCCTTCATGGCGAAGGAAATGGCGGAATCGCCGGCCGCCGCCAATCTCGCCATGCGCATCACCTTCTTTCACTGGGGTCTGCATCCGTGGGCGATCTACGTGGTCGTCGCGCTTTCCCTGTCTTATTTCGCCTATCGCAAGGACCTGCCGCTGACGATCCGGTCGGCGTTGTATCCGTTGATTGGCGACCGGATCTACGGACCAATCGGGCATGCGGCGGACATCCTGGCCGTGTTCGGCACGGTCTTCGGCGTCGCCACGTCGCTGGGCCTCGGGGTGCAGCAAATGGCGACGGGGCTGCATGCGCTGACGGGATGGGGGCTGTTCGTCGATGTCGGCGCCGACGGCAAACAGTCGCCCAACATGGCCGCGATGCTCGGGCTGATCGGGATCATATCGGTAATCGCGACCGTATCGGTCGTGTCCGGCGTCGGGCGCGGCGTGAAGATCCTCTCGGAACTGAACCTGTGGCTTTCGATCGCCATTATGGTCTTTCTGTTCGCATTTGGGCCGACGCGGTACCTCCTGAACACCTTCCTGCAATCGACCGGCGACTACATGTCGAAGGTCATTCCGCTGTCGCTCTGGTCCGACGCCCATAAGGATGGCGAATGGCAGGGGTCGTGGACCGCCTTCTATTGGGGATGGTGGATCGCCTGGGCGCCGTTCGTCGGCATGTTCATCGCCCGCATTTCGCGCGGGCGGACGATCCGCGAGTTCATCCTGGGGGTTCTGCTGGTCCCAACGCTGCTGGCCTTTATCTGGCTCGTCCTGTTCGGCGGCACCGCCCTGCATATCGAGCTGTTCGGCGACGGCGGGATCACCGAAGCGGTGAAGACGGACCTGACGAGTGCGCTCTACGTGACCTTAGACAAGCTCGATCCCGAATTCATGGGTACGCTGGCGGCGGCGGTCGCGACCCTGCTGATCGCGACCTATTTCATCACGTCGTCGGACTCGGGCACACTTGTGGTCAACACCATCCTGTCCATGGGCGATCCGGAACCGCCGATCGTCCACCGCGTGGTCTGGGGTCTCAAGGAGGGGTTGGTCGCGGGGATTCTCCTGCTGGCCGGGGGCCTATCCGCCTTGCAGACGGCATCGATCACCGCGGCGTTGCCCTTCTCGGTGGTCATGCTGTTCATGGCCTGGGGGCTGATACGGTCCCTGCAGGAAGAGACGGTGCCGGGATTCGCGGGGCCGGGCCACAAAGTCCAAGGCGCCTTGGCGGAGGATCCCGATCACCCATCCCAACTCGACCCGCGGACACCGCGTTAGAGCGGGTGGCACGCGCAGGGCGTATTGCGGGATCGACGCGGCTTAGAGCCCTTCGATCATATGCGGGCCTTGCTTGGCCTCGCCGCGTTCCACCGCCGTGACGGCCTTCACGATGCCTTCGTTCGCCGGGGTGGGGATGCCCGCCTCGCGGCCTTTCTTGACGACGAGGCCGTTCAGGAAATCGATTTCGGTGCGGCGGCCCTTGGCCATGTCCTGGCCCATCGACGGGCGTTGGCCGTCGCCGCGGCTTTTCACCGATTCGATCATCGAACTTTCGACCGCGTCCAGCGCGGCCCGATCGCCGTCCGCCGCCGCGACCCATTCGTCCGCGGTATGCCCCTTGATGACTTCCAAGTTGAAGCCGTGCGCCTTGCCGACGCGGATGGTCTCGCCGGACAGGCGGATCGACAGCCGCCGTGCAGCGTCGATGGTGCACATCTCGTTACCGCTATAGCCCGTGCAAGCGGAGAGACCGTTGTGGCTGGAATTGATGACCAGCTTCGACCAGCGCTCGCCCCAGAGATTCTCCGTCGCCTTCGCGCTGTCGGCGAAGCGCAGCCACTCGACCAAATCTTCGACGCGTTGCGTGATGCGGCCATGCACCTCGCCGCAGCGGTAGACGGTGTAGGCGTCGCCCCGTAGCGGCACGTTCCGTTGGATCAGGCCGGGCTCCTGTAGCTCGACCGAGATCGTGCTCGCGATGCAGCCGACGGTCCGGCCCCAGCCGACGACGCCGGCGAGCCGTTCCTCGTTGATGCAGTTCTGCAGCGAGACGCAGAACCCTTCCGGCGCGAGATACTGCTTGATCAGCGCGGCGGCGAACTCGGTGTCGTAGGACTTGGTGGAGATGATCGCGATGTCGATCGGGTCCTGCTTCGAGAGATTCTGGACCTCGGTGACATGCATGGCTTTCACCGGAACCACGTAATGTTCCTGTTCGGTCACGCCGCGCAATTCGAGACCCTTGCCGTTTATGGCATCCACGTGATCCGGCCACGCATCGATGAAGGTGACGTCGATCCCGTTGCGCGCCATCTGTCCGCCGGTGTACCCGCCGACGCCCCCGGCGCCGATGACTGCCACGCGTTTACCCATGATGTCCTCCCATACGGGCATATGCCCTTGCAGGAATGATACCCGCGGGGCCCGACGGCGCAAAATCAGGAAGAGTGGTCAGCCGCCGATACGGCCGCCGCCCTTCTTGGTGATGACGACGATGGAAGGACGGGGAGGCATGCCGTCCTCGAAATCCGGCCAGCGTGTCGCCGGATCCTCGAATGTCGATCTGCGGCCGAACTTCTCGTAGCGTCTCGTGCCATCGGTGCCTGGATGCTGTACGGCAAGGAACAACGTCTCGCCGTCCGGCGTGAAGCAGGGACCGCAGAGTTCCGCGCCGACCGGCACGCGGAAGAACATCCGGCCCGTGCCGCGCGCTGGCCCCGATGTCGCCAGCGCCCAGAGACCGTCCGCCGTGCCGGAGGTCCGCGCCCAATTACCGCCCTGGTCGGTGGCGATCCACAGTCGGCCTTCGGCATCGACCGCCGCGTTGTCCGGACAGGAGAACCAGCCGTTTGCCGACGTGTCTGGGTGCCAGATTGCCCGCGTCTCCGGTCGTTTCGGGTCGCCGCACTGCACGAGGATGTCCCACGTGAAGGATTTCGCCGCGTGATCGCCGTTCGGCGGCGACAATTCGACGATCTGGCCCCAGATGTTCATTTCGCGGCGGTTGACGCTATCGGTCTTGTCGGCGCTGCGTTTGCTGTTGTTCGTCAGATTTACGTAGACCTTGCCGGTCGTGGGGTTGGGTTGCACGTCCTCCGGCCGGTCGAGCGGCGTCGCCGCCAGTAAATCCGCCGCGCGTCGGGTCTCGATCAACACGTCGGCTTGGCTGGAGAAGCCGTTGTCCGGGGTCAACGGGCCTTGGCCCCAGACCAGGTCCAGCCATGTCATGCTGCCGTCGGTCTCGAACCGGGCCACCGAGAGCGTGCCGTTATCCAGCAGGTCCATGTTCGCCCGCCGGTCTTCCAAATCCACGCGGTCGCGGCTGACGAAGCGGTAGAGATAGTCGAAGCGCTGATCGTCGCCGGAATAGATCACGACCCGGCCGTCGCGATTCACGGTCGCCTCGGCGCCTTCATGTTTGAACCGCCCGAGGGCGGTGCGCTTGACCGGCACGGATGCTGGGTCGAGTGCATCGACCTCGACGATCCAGCCGAACCGGTTCGGTTCGTTCGGTTCCTTGTCGATGTCCCAGCGCCGGTCGATCGCACCCCAGGCATAGCGGCCGCGCGGCAATCCGTACCGCCGGTAATTTCGTTGTTCCGGATGGCCTTTCAGCGATCCGATGAAGTAATTGTTGAAGTTCTCCTCGGCCATCAGATAGGTGCCCCAGGGTGTGATGCCGCCGGCGCAATTGTTGACGGTGCCTAGTACCTTTCGACCCGACGGGTCCGCAGACGTCTGCATCCGGGCATGGCCGGCGGCGGGACCCGAGAGACGCATCGGGGTCGTCGCGGTGATGCGGCGCGTGAATTTGCTGGAGGGGTTGACGGACCAACGACCGTCCGACCCGCGGGCGATTTCCACGATCGATCCGCCATGCGCCGCCATCTCGACCTTGAAACGACGGGCATCGTCATGGAAGCCGCTTGGGAACATCACGCGGCTGCTGGTGAATTCGTGGTTCACGCATAGCAGGCCGCGGTTGGGGGAAGGTGATCCGTGTGGCAGAGGAATGAAACCCACGAAATCGTTGTTATAGCCGAATTGAAGCGCCTGCCCGCCGGGCGTCTGGCTGGCGGGATCGAAGTCCGGCGCCCCGGGCAGGACCGGGTCGCCCCAGCGGATCAGGATGTCGGCATCGTATCCCGCCGCGACATGGTGCGTCTCGTCGACACCGTGCTGGATCTCCGCGAAAGAAAAGGTGCTTTCGCCGGCCCGCGCCGGCGTTCCCAGGACGCCAAGCAGGCTGTTGCCGGTCATGGCGGCGATGGCGGCGGTGCCGAGCGTGCCACGGATCATTTGACGGCGGCTGAACCGTGTCGCGATGACGTCGCCGAGCGCCGGCGCCGTGCTGGGATTCGACGGAACGTCATCCGGATCGATATCGGGATCGGCGTGGTCGGGCATGATTGGCGCTCGCGTGTCTTCGGCCTATGCTGCGGTCTGTGCGTGGAAAACACTAGCAGCAATATATGACGGTCTGTTGGCGCTGCCATGACCTTGGCGTTGCGCCGCCCCGGCATGTTCGAAACTACGACTGAAAAGGACAAGAAATGGTGGATCTCGTCAATGAATTGGACGGAAAAGTCGCAATCGTCACCGGCAGCGCCCGCAACATCGGCCGCGCGACCGTCGAGGAACTGGCCCGCGCCGGGGCGTCGGTGATCGTCAACGCCGTGCAGGCGAAGGATCTGTGCGAAGAGGTCGCCGAGGGCATCAACGCGGCTGGCGGCAAGGCCATTCCGGTTATGGCCGATATCACCGATCCGGACGCCGTCCGCGCGATGGCGGAGACGGCCGTCAAGGAATTCGGCGGCATCGACATCCTGGTCTGCAACGCGGCCAACCGCTCCAACACGCATTTCGACGCCCTCGATTGGGAAACCTGGCAGCGCACCATCGATATCTCCATCCATGGCACGTTTCACCTGGCAAAGGCGACGGTCCCGGCGATGAAGGAGCGGGGCGGCGGTTGCATCATCGGCGTGGGCGGCATGTCGTCATTGAAAGGATCGCGGGGCCGCTCGCATGTGATGGCGGGGAAGATGGGCCTCAACGCCTTCATCCGCGGTCTGGCGCTCGATCTGGCGGAATTCAATATCCGGGCGAACCAGGTCGTTGTCGGGACGTTCGATACCGTGCGGGAAAACAATCCGTCCTCCGCGCAGACGCCGTCGCTGGCGGCGAATACCGCCATCCCGCTGGGCCGCAAAGGTTATCCGCAGGACATGGCCGACCTGATCCGTTTCCTCGTGGGGCCGGGCGCGGTCTATATGACCGGTCAGACGGTGCACAGCAACGGCGGTGCCTACATGAACCTGTAATTTCATCATGGGGCCGTACCGCAAGTGCGGCATTGCGGCCTTCCGCATCTGGGCTGTATAGCCATTCGGAGGATCGAAGCCGGCCCCGGAACCGTAAGGTCTATAACTTGCCTTCGTCTAACGACGAGACGACATAACGCAGCTTGCCCCGATCGGTGCGCTCGATTGCATCGACATAATCAACGCTAATCTCGGTGTCTTGACTTATTCGCGCTCGGGCAGTCGATAGGATCTCTGCTTCGTCCTGGTCGCTGTATGCCGGACCACGCACGATCCGCAGCGTCAGTGCGCCAATCCGGGATTGCCGGATTTGCGCTTCGCGGACGTTGGTCTGTCCCTTGAATATAAAATCGAGCCGGCCGACCTTCGATCCGTTCGGCAGGACAACATAGTCATCCGTTCGGCCATTGATCGAATCGATTAGACGCCTGCCGCGTGAATCGCGGCGCCCGGTAAATGTCACCGAATCTTCGACCTTATAGCGGATAAGCGGAAACGCGATATTCGACAAATTCGTGCCGACGACATCGGCGACATGAGGTTGGTCCGTAGGCAGGAATTCGTGCGCTGCAAAGTCTTCGTCCACGTATAACTTGCCGTCCGGATCTTCGGAGATATTGCCTGTCGCTTCGGCCAACCCGTAATGCTGGGTTGGCTCCACGCCAAATGCCGCCGTGATCTTTTCGCGTTGATGATCGAGCACTTGCTCCGACCCCAACGTGATCCAACGCAGCGGATGATCGAGACACCGTCCGGCGTCGATCATGAAAGAAGCTAGGGCGGAAATCGACGATGGATTTCCGTGCAACCATGGAATACGACGACGGTTCAATTCGTCGAGAATAGGCCCGGCGGATCGCCCGTTGATATGATTTCCGCTTACATAGAGCTGGCGTTCGGCGTTATTGACGCGCCAGTAGGGTGGCGAATCGCGATCTATCGGCACCAGCGCAATACCGCGAAAGATCGCCGCGGGGGTGCCCAGCGAGATGCCATGGCGCAAGCGATGTCGCCACCATACCGCCCACTGTTCACGGGTCGTTTGCATCGTCATGACGAACCGCAGGCCGGCGCCGGTCGAGCCGCTCGTTTCATTGGGCCTTAGGTGTTTCTTCGGAACCACATCTGAAATGAAATCCTGAATCCGGTTCTGCACCATCTGCCGGTCCAGCAAAGGTAGCGCCGCTAGATCGTCGAGCGACGAAATCGCACGCGGATCGATCCCTTCCCGGGCGAACAGTTCGCGATAATAGGGTACCGTGTCCGCCGCGTGTTGGACGAAGGCGGCGATTCGATCATCCAGAAATTTTCGCAGGCGTTCCTCAGGCCAAGCGTCGCGCGCAATGATCTCCCGAAACAGTCGGTCGTAGTCGCGGTTGTACCGGGATCTGCGGATATAATGCCCGACCGCCGTTAAAGCCGCATTCTGCAGCAATACAGGCAGGCGTTGGTAGATGCCGGTAACCGCGTCGGTCTGATGCAGGGTTATCATTTGCTCCGATTCCGGAACCTCGATTGGATGTCGTTAGAAAGCGCCGGCGAACGGCTCCATGCGGTCTCTTGTTGATACTGCCTGCCTGCGCGCGCCGAGATAAGACCACGTTTGGAGGTAGATACAAAGATAATCGACATCCTGGCTTCTTGTCCGTTTTCTCGGGATCGCGCATGTCGCGTGTCTGCAATGGGCGGCTAGACGGCGAAATCCACGACGTCTGTCATGCCAAAGAGGCCGGATGGCTGGTGTACGAGCCATTGCGCGGCGCGCACCGCGCCCACGCCATAGACGCGGCGGTTGGCCGGTTTGTGGGCGAGTTCGATACGTTCCCCGTCGCCCGCGAAGATCGTCCGATGCTCGCCCGGCATATCGCCGCCCTGCGCGGTCGCCAAGCCGATCGCGCCGGCCTGTCGTGGTCCCGTGTGACCGTCCCTCTGGGAGGCGGCGGCGATGTAGTCGCCGATGCCGCGTCCGGCGGCTGCCGCTTCGGCAAGCCCACGCGCCGTGCCGGAGGGCGCGTCCACCTTGTGCCGGTGCTGCAGACCCAATACTTCGATGTCGTAGTCAGTATCCAATATCCCGGCCAGCCGCTGGGTCATCATGGCGACGAGCGTCGCGCCGATGCTCATGTTGGGGGCGGCGAGAATGGCGACATCGCGCGCCGCAGCCGCCATCTCTTCTCTCTGGGACGGACTCATCCCGGTTGTGCCGACGACCAACGGCGTGCCGGTGTCGCGCGCCGCCTGTACATGCGCCAACGTGGCGTCGGGTGTCGAAAAATCGATGGCGACGTCGACCGTGCCGAGCATGGCTGCCGCACTGTCGACGACGATCAGGCCCGATACCGCCGCGCCCGCCAGTTCGCCGGCATCCTTCCCGATCGAGGGGTGTCCGGGATACTGGCTGGCGCCGGCGAGGTCGCACCCTGGTGCGTCCAGCGCGGCCGCCATGATCGTTCGGCCCATACGGCCTGCGCAGGCGGTGACGCCCAGTCTCATAGGTTGTGTGGAATCGCTATTTTCCATCGGTGACCACCATCATACCCGACCGGGACCGGGCTGGGCTATTACAGCTTCTAGGAGAAACGGCGGTTGGAATATCGCCTTTAGGGGGATTTATCTAAAATGCGCTACGAATTGAAGGGAATGCTTCGCGCCTGTTCCGAAGCTTTTAGCCGGATCGAGAAAATTTATATTTTCTCGGCGGTTGGCGTCTTTGCTGTAGCCTTGGCATTGGTCCTCATACTGGCCGAAGGGAGCCGATCCAGCGATGTCGCGCGTGTCGAAATCCCCGCGAACCAAACCGAGCAGTTTACCCTTGATTTGCCCCTCATCGTGCTTCAGATGCCGGGTTTGGCGCGCCCGGACGAACTGCGGTCGCTGGTCGTGAACGGCTCTTTGCAATTTAAAGGGAAAACCGACCGTAAGTTGACCCATAGTATTCGCATGGCAAAGAAGCTCACGCCCAGCATCATGGATTCGATCCTGACCGGAATGCAGAAGGAGAGGTCCGATGCGATCAGTGATCCGGCCGTCGTGAATCGGGTGGTCCTGGTCCAAACGAACCTCGTGTTGCATCCCTACGGTGTGTCCGCGGAGCGGATGCTCATCGAAGGTCTGGAATACCGTTGATGGCTGACCGGCCGCTTTAGCGGCAGGTCCTGCAGGACGCGGCGATGCCGGATGCGTCGTCCTGCTGTTCCAACTCGCGGACGATCGCGACGGCCCGAGCCGCGTTTTCCTCGCCGATCAGCGGGTCTGCCAGGGCGCGGAACTTCGTCGCCAATTTCTGCCACTGATCTCCGAGATCGGTATTCGGAACCGCCATGTCCCGGCTTTCCATGATCGCCGTGCCGTCGGATTGATGGACGGTCACGTCCGTCTGGTTGGGCGTATAGTCATCCCGGCCATGGATCGAAATCTTGTCCCGCAAGGCGACGAGGTCGGGCCGCGTCGCGAAGGATTCGTCATAGACCTCCAGGCTGCCTGTCTCTTCGCCGGCCAGCGCCAGCGCCGTCGTGAACCGATGGCTGAACTTGACCTCCAGCCCCGTCTCCGGTTCGGGGATATTGCACATATTCATCGTGCGTTCCGGCACGTTGACCTCGACCCGCTCGACCTTATCCAGGTCGAAGGCCGGGTTTCCGAATATCGCCCGGGCGGACTCGATCCCGGCATGGGTGCCGTAACAGGCCGCATGATATTTGAACAGCAGTTTGGGTATGCAGAAATCGATACCTAGGCCGTCCAACGCGGCGGCCGGGTCGATGCCATCGGCTTGTGTCGCCGCGAATCCCTGATCGCATTCAAGGACATCGGAACGGCTGGTGAACTGGCGTTTGGCCAACTCGGCGGCGAGCAACCCGTTCGCGGCCGCCTTGCCGGCGTGCAGCGGCTTGCACATGGTGCCGAACATCGCCTTGAGACCGGCTGCCTGGGTGCCGGCGATTCCCAGCGCGACCGCGGTATCTGCCCCGTCCAATTCCATAATGCGGGCGCCGGCCGCGGCGGCGCCGAAGGTGCCGACGGTCGCGGTTTGGTGCCACCCCTTTGCGTAATGGGCGTCGCCGATGAGCGCGCCGATGCGGGCTTCGACCTCCACGCCCGCGATGAACGCGAGCAGCAAGTCCTCTCCCGATTTCAGGTCGCGTTCGGCTAGGGCAAGCGCCACCGGTGCAACCGGCGCGGTCGGGTGTCCCCGGAGCTGCCGCAAGACATCATCATAGTCCAAGGCGTGGCCGGCGGACCCATTGATCAATGCCGCCTGGCTGACCGAACCCCGGCCATTGAGCCCGATCAGCGTGGCATGGTCGCCGCAGCCTTCGGCCCGGGCGTAGTCGAGCAGCTTTCGGGTCAGCGGCTCCTGGGCGCCCGCGAGTGTTACGCCGAGCCAGTCGAGCATGCACTGCTTGGCGATCGACCGCACGTCCTCCGGAACGTCCTTGAGGGTCAACCCGCTGGCGTAGTCGGCCAGGCGCTGGGTGACGTCGGTCGTCACGTCGGTGGTGTCGATTGCGCGTTCCATGATTGATCTCCTCGGGGCGAATGAATGGCCCATCGATTGTATCAGGTGACCGAGTCCGCCGCGAACCCGGCCCGTCGGATAATGGTTCTATTTCTCCGGCAGCTTCCGGAAGAACGGATCGGTGAGGGACGGGGGCAATGCACCCGCCAGCCAGGCCGTGAAATAGGTGGGGAAGGGAAAGGCGATGCGGCTCTTGTCCGCCGCCAGGCCCCGCCGGATGATCCGCGCCGCACGGTCCGCATCCATCAGCAATGGCATCCGGAATTTGTTCACCCGGGTGATGCGGCTGCGAACGAATCCCGGGCAGATGACCGATACCTTGATCCCGTCGGGCCGGAGCGACCCCCGCAGCGCCTCGCCATAGGCGCGGACGGCGGCCTTGCTTGCGCTGTAGGCCGGTGCACCGGGGAATCCTCGGAAGGATGCGGCCGAACTCATGATCGCGATCTGGCCGGCGCCACGGCTTCGCATGCCGGGAATTGCCGGCAAGACCGTGTTGAGGACGCCGGTGACGTTGATGTCGAATATCCGACGGGCCTGGGTATCCGCTTCGCCGCCGCCCGACGTCCCGCCGGATATGCCGGCATTGGCGATCACCAGGTCCAGCGGCGCCTGGTTGTCGGCGCGCTCGACCCATTGCCGCATGGCATGTTCGTCGGCGACGTCGACGGTGATCGGGTCGACCGTTGCGGCTTTTGCGCGGCATGCCTCGGCCACCCGGGCGAGCCGTTTTTCGCTGCGCCCGCCGAGCGCGAGCCGCACCCCGGTGTCGGCGTATTCCAGCGCCAACGCTTCGCCGATTCCACTCGATGCGCCGGTGATGAGGATCGATTTCGGGCGCTGTAATGCTGGTTCGCTCATGGATGCGGCCTATCCCGCTGTTTGTTGTTGCGGTCCCTTCGGGGGGATATAGTGCGTCCGACTATAACCGCGTATCCGGCCGTCTTGGCCAGGGAGAATTTTTTGACCGTTGCCAGCATGACCGGATTTGCACGGGTCGTCGGCGAGCACGGAAGCTGGCGATGGGCTTGGGAAGCGAAAAGCGTTAACGCGCGTTCGCTGGATGTCCGCTTTCGGACCCCGCCGGGACATGACCGGCTCGAAATGGTCGCGCGCGAGGCCGTTACGAAGAGCTTCAAGCGCGGGTCATTCAATCTGAACCTTTCGGTACAGCGCAGCGAGGCGGAGGATTCCAGCCGGCCGATGCAGATCAACCGCGACTTGCTCGATCAGCTGGTCGAGGAGGCGCGCCGCTACGGTGGCCGTGTCGCGCAGGAACCGCCCCGGATCGAAACGCTGATGACGGTCCGCGGCGTAGTCGAACCCGTCGAGCTTGTGGAGGACGAAGACGAGGTGACGGCCCGCTTCGATGCGATGCTGACGTCGTTGAAGAGCGCGTTGTCGCAACTTTCCGAGTCCCGATTGGAGGAAGGTGCCCGCCTCAAGGCGTTCTTGGAGAACCAGCTCGGCGAACTGACGCGGCTCTGCGGCGAGGCGTCGACGGTCGAGGCCACCCGCCCCGAGAAGATCCTCGAGCGGCTGCGCGGCCAGGTAACGGATTTGCTCGATGGCGGTAGCGCAATGTCCGAGGAACGGTTGACGCAGGAGGTTGCGTTGCTGGTTGCGAAGGCGGATATCCGGGAGGAGATCGACCGCCTGGGCGCGCATATCTCGGCGGCGGAGGAACATGTCGAAAAGGGCGGTGCGATCGGCCGCCGGCTCGATTTCCTGTGTCAGGAGATGACCCGGGAGGCAAACACGATCTGCTCCAAGTCGGGTGATGTGGACCTGACCCGTGTTGGCCTCGCCATGAAGGCCACGGTCGAGCAGTTCCGCGAGCAAGTTCAAAACGTAGAATGAGCAATCCGATGGACGCCGAGCCGATACACCGCCGTGGGCTTATGCTGGTCCTGTCGTCGCCATCCGGCGCCGGCAAGTCGACGATCGCCAAGGAAATCCTGGCGCGGGACAAAAACATTGCGATGTCGGTATCGATGACGACGCGGCCGAAACGGCCCGGCGAGGTTGCCGGCCGCGACTATCATTTCGTCGACAAGGCGGATTTCAACCTGATGGTGAACCGGCGCGAGTTCCTCGAATACGCCAAGGTTTTCGATAACTACTACGGCACGCCGAGCGAACCTGTCCTGGAAGCGCTGTCCGCGGGCCGCGACGTGCTGTTCGACATCGATTGGCAGGGGACCCAGCAAATCGCCGAACAGGCGCGTGACGACTTGGTCAGCGTCTTTATATTGCCGCCATCGACGGCGGAGCTGGAACGGCGATTGAAGAAGCGCGCGCAAGATTCCCTCGAGGTCGTGGCGCGGCGCATGAGCAAGGCGTCGGACGAGATGAGCCACTACGCCGAATACGACTATGTTCTGGTGAACCACGATATCGAGCAAAGCGTCGCGCGGGCGATGGCGATCCTGACGGCCGAGCGGCTGCGCCGGGAACGCATGGTCGGATTGGGTGAATTCGTTAAGGGTTTGCGCGCAGGTCAGTAAAGGCGCGCGCCATCGCGGCGAAGTCAGCGACCGTTAGGTCTTCGGCGCGGGCCGCCGGGTCGACGCCGGTTTCTTCGAACAGCGCGGAAGGGTCCACGGGCAGTGTCCGCAACGCGCGGCGCAGCATCTTGCGGCGTTGGCCGAATGCGGCGGCGACCACGGTTTCCATGGCGCTCCACTCCGCCGGCTGCTCGTCGGATTGCCGGGGAACGAGCTGGACCACGCTAGAGTCGACCTTCGGCGGCGGTGTAAATGCGCGGGCGGGCAGGGTAAGACTGATCCGCGTTTCGCACCGCCAGCCCGCCATGACGGACAACCGGCCATAGGCCTTGGTGCCCGGCGTCGCGACGATCCGTTCCGCGACCTCCTTCTGGAACATCAACGTCATCCCGGTGAAAGCGTCGGCCGTGCGCAGCCAGCCGATCAGCAACACGGTGGCCACGTTATACGGCAGGTTCGCTACGATCTGGCGCGGCGGCGTGCCGAGCGTCGATGCGTCGATCCTTGCGGCATCCTCCTCGATCAGCGTCAACCGTCCTTCTGCCGCCGTCACAAGGTCGCCCAGGGCTTCGATGCACCGCCGGTCCCGTTCGACTGCGATCACGGATGCCGCGCCTTCGGCGAGCAGCGCGCGGGTCAGGCCGCCGGGGCCTGGACCCACCTCAATCACGGTCGTACCGCTAAGGTCCCCGGCGGCGCGGGCGATGCGCCGGGTCAGGTTGAGATCGAGAAGGAAATGCTGGCCGAGCGATTTGCGCGCGTTTAGGCCATGTTGTGCGATGACTGTCCGCAGCGGCGGCAATTCGCCAAAAGGGTCGATATCGCCGCGGTCATGCAAGGGCTTTGTCGTCACGCGTGCGATATCGCCGGCGCTGCCGCACGATGTCGGCTGCCACGGTCAAGGACGCCACGAAACTCCTGTCATCGGCAACGCCCATGCCCGCGATTTCCAGCGCCGTCCCATGATCGGGTGACGTACGGACGAAGGGGAGGCCGAGCGTTACGTTAACGCCGCTGTAGAAGTCGATTGTCTTTAGCGGGATGAGCGCTTGGTCATGGTACATGCAGATCGCCGCGTCGTAGCCTTCGCGGGCGCGCTCGTGAAACATCGTATCGGCGGGGGCCGGTCCGCTCACCGAAACTCCCTGCTGCTTCAGCGCGTCGATCGCCGGTCCGATGATGTCCTGCTCTTCCCGGCCCATCGTGCCGTCTTCGCCGCCGTGAGGGTTCAGCGCGGCCATCATGATATGGGGGTTTTCGATCCCGAAATCGCGACGCAGCGCCTGGACGGTGATCAAGGCAGCCGCGACGATATCATCGGTCTTCAGGGCCTCGATCGCCTGGGACAAGGAGATATGGCTCGTGATCGGCACCACGCGTAGACCGGGGCATAGCAGCATCATGACCGACCGGTCGATCCCGGCGATTTCGGCCAGGAATTCCGTGTGACCCGGGTGCTGAAACCCGGCGTCGTAAAGGGTCTTCTTATGGATGGGGTTCGTCAGGGCCGCCGCCGCGCTGCCGGTCATGGCGCATTCGGTGGCCTTTCGAATAGAAGCGACGACGCTGGATGCATTCGCGGGGTCGGGCTGTCCCGGCGTCATCGATCCCGGCACGTCGATCGGCAGCACCGGCAGACTCGCGGCGAAACAACCCGAGGCCTCTTCCGGAGCCTCGATGATTGTCAGCGGCACATCCCAGTCCAGCCGCTCGGCGACGCGTGCAAGTCGGTCCGGGCTGTCGACCGCAAAAAACGGCGGAAGGTTACGATCGATGCGGTTTCGCCAGGCGGATAGGGTCAACTCCCCGCCGATGCCGGCGGGCTCGCCCATTGTGACCGCGATGGCGTCCGCACCGTCCGTCATCCACGGATGTCCACGAATGCCGTTCGCCGGAGATCACGCATATACCGCCGCACCAGCAGGTCGAACCGCTTGTTCCCCAGGCGATTGGTAATCTGCTCGCGGGTCGGTAGCCCGGCCGTATCGTCCTCCGTGCGCGAGCAGAGCGTCGCCAGCAGAATGCCTTCGGCGACGCGGACCGGTTCGCTGGTCTCACCGACACGCAGCGGCGCGACGGCGGTGCGTATGCTGGGAGGTAGCTTGTCCAAGCTGATGCTTCGGATATCGCCCGATCGTGGTGCGTCGATACCTTGCGCGGCTTGGCGCATGTCATCGCAACTGCGGACTTGCGAGCGAATTCTCAATCCAACCGCTTGTTGCGACTGAACCTCGGCGGGTGTCGGGGCGGCGCTGAGCGGCAGAACGAGTTGCGTCAGACCGATCGTCGTGGCGGCGGCCTGGACGGGGGTCGGGGTTTTCCGGTCGATCAGCAGAAGGATGTAATACCCGGATAGGGTCTTGATTGGACCGACGATCTGACTCTTCGACATGTCGTCGAGCAGACGGTCCAGTTCCGGGGCGAGTTGACCTTTGGTGACCCAGCCGAGATCGCCGCCGACCGCGGCGCTGGTGCTTTGCGAAAATTCCCGGGCCAGCGCATTGAAGCGCGCGCCATCCTTGATCTGCTGCAAGAGGCGTTGCGCCAATTCGCGGACGTTGGACTCGGATTCGGGTGTGTCCACGCTGAGGAATATCTCTGCGACCCGATGCTGCGGCAGATTTCGGACCGCCTTGAGGCGCGCCAATTCTTCCTCGACTTCCTCGTCGCCGATGAAGACCTGCCGCTGCAGCCGTTGCCGGATGACCTTGTTCCAGGCCCGTTCGGCGCGCAGTTTGGACCGCAGCGCATTGACGTCGACATTCGCGCGCTGGAGCATCGACTCCAGCGTGCCTGCCTCAAGCTCGTTCTGCCGGTTCAGGCGCACGAGCATGTCGTCGACTTCCTGATCCGTGACACGGACATTCAGGCGTTTCGCCTCTTGGGATTGGAGGTGTTCGTCGATCATGTTTCGCAGCACTTGCGGGGTAAGACGCCGGCGCGATTCCGGCGTATTGGGTAGGCTGCTCGTCACCATCACCATGCGCACCCGCTGGGCGAGGTCGTAGGCCGAGATCACGTCTTCGTTCACGACAGCGGCGATCCGCAACACGCCCTGGGCGGGCGCGGTGTTCATAATCGACCACGGCAAGAGCAGCACCAAGCCGAGAAACAGCGTCAAACGCAGGTTTCGCGTAAACATCCTATCCATAAGTCACTGTTTTACAGAAAAACACGCCCGTCATCCATCCTTGATCGACGGTACCTAGCCGGCCGTAGTTTTGACCTCACCCAGGTGTTTGAACCTAAGTTTAAATAGTATTGAATCGGAAGGATCAATATCGTCATCCTCGAAGAAACTGCGCGTTCCGATGATATCGAAGGCGATGCACTCGTCTTCGTATGTCAGGCTTCCGCTATGGCGCAGATATCTGCCGGCGTCGATGTCCCGGTGGGTCGAGGCCTCGAATGACCAGTTATCCGTGATTTTCGTCTTGAGCGTCAGTTTAAGCTCTTCGCGTTCCTCGAACTGGCTCGTCGCTTTCACGAAGCTATAGGAACCACTGAGTTGATACGCTGGAGGACCCAGGGTGAAGGTCACGTCATTGCGTTTCGGCTCCGCGAACTTCTCGGCCGAGAAGGCGAAGCGGTACAAGACATCGAGATACTGGTTGGGTCTTATGTCAATCCGGCCGACGATGTCGGACTCGTGCCGGTCGAGGAGGCTGTTATTGGTCAGCTTCTCGTCGGTGTTCACGCGATAACTCTGCCCGATGAACGCGCTGGCCTTTCCGTCGCGCGCCCCGTAAGCGGCGAAACGCATGCCGTAGGCAAAGCGTGGACCGCTTTCCACCCGATCGCCGCCGGCCAGCCGGTCTTCGCTGAACAGGTTGGTGTCGTCGGCTTCGAAGGCCGTGCTGTCTTCATTCGGAATCTCGCTTGGGTTCTGACCGGTCGGCGAGGCGGTGAACATCGCGATCGGCTCGATGATTTGCCGGATGGCGCCGGTGGAGCGAACGAGGGGATATCGGACATCCACCGTCGCCCGGGGCAGGAACCTGCCGGTGACGGAATCGTCAACGCCTTGGTTCACGCGGGCATCGGACGTCTGGTTCACGTTGTATAAGTCGGCCCGAAGCGAACCGCGGAACGTCGTGAGCAATCCGAAATCCGTGATATGGGAGATTTCGTACCCGGGCCGAAGTGAAAAGCGTTGGGTTGTCGGGCCGTCGCTTCGGGTGAGGACGCGGAAGTCGGTATCGACGCTGTACCGGCCGCCGTACCGGTCGGCTTCGCTAACGTGATTGTATTGTACGAGCGGTGCAATGAATGGCTGTTCCGGGCGGTCCCCGGATCGCAGGTCCTGGAAGGCGTAAAAGTTGGCGGCGGCGTAGGTCCGGGGCCTGAACCCTTCGACATAGACGTTCGACTCCAGCATATCGCCGCCTTCCTCGAAGAAGTTGAAGCGTTGAAGGTAACTCCGGTCGGTCGCGCGTTCGATATTCGCGCCGGCGCGCCACGTCTCATCGAAATCGTAGCGTCCGTCGATCGCACCATGGCCGCGAATCCTATTGCGGCGAACCACTTGGACGCCGTCCTCGGTCGTTGTCCGGTCCGCCTCGGTAATACTGCCGCGAAGGTTGATCTCGCCGTCGTTGAAGCGCTGGCGATACTCCCCGCTCATGACCAGACCTTCGTCCTTGGTATAGATCGGCGTGACGGTGGCGTCCTTGTCCTTGTCGAGAACCACGTAATACGGCAGCCGGATGAAGCCACCGAGATTGCCCCCGCCACCTTGGTCCGGGGCGAGGAAGCCGCTCTTTCGTTTCACCGTCGGGTCGGGATGCGAGAAATACGGCACATACACCACGGGTATGCCGAACATCTCCATAAAAGCGTTGCGGTACCGGATTTCCTGCCGCTCCTGGTCGTGCTCCACGGTTTCCGCTTTGATCTGCCAGACCAACGGCCGTTCCGGGTCCTTCTTGCAGGCTTCGCACGGCGAATAGACTGCGCGTTTCATGACGGTCAGGTTGCCGTCGCGCCGTTCCGCTTCGCTGGCGGCGAAGCGGCTCTCGTCGGTCAGCAGGATTCGAAGCTGCCGGACGATCCCGTTCTTGAGCTTGTCGGTCAATTCGACGAACTCGGCGAAGATAACTTCGCCGCCCGGTTCCATCAGGGTCACGTTGCCGGACGCGCTGACGGTATCGGACTTCTGATTGTAGCTGACGGTATTTGCCAGAAGCAGCCGTTCGCCCTGGGTTATCTCCACATTGCCCCGGGCGGTGATGGTCCCGAGTTCCTCGTCCTGACTCAGCTCGTCGGCCGTGATCAGCACCGGTTGATCGGGAAGTTGCGGGTTTGAATCTTGTGCCTCGGCGGGTCCGGCCGCCAACAACGCGATCATTATCAATACCGCAACGATCCCCCCCAGCCGCATCATCCGTCCTCCAGATGAAACAGCATGGCGAGTCCGACCAACATGGAGACACCGGCCGGCGTCCATGCGGCCAATGGGATCGGGATACTGGCGGACAGGCCGAGTGCGTGCACGATATCGGTCAGGAAATACAAGACGAAACTGCAGGATAGGCCGCCCAGCAGCGCTGCGGTCGTGCCGGTGCGCCGGTTGATGCGCAGGGTAAACGACGCCGCGATCAGGATCATGGAGGACAATAATAGCGGAAACGCCGTCAGCGCGTGAAAATGCAGCCGGTGACGGTGTCCAGAAAAGCCGGCGGCCTCGATCGTGTCGATGAAGTCCGGCAGGCTCCAGAATGACATCGTCTCCGGTGCGGAAAAACTCTCGAGGATATTGGTCTTCGTCATATCCGTCGGGACGCGGATATTGGTGATCGGTCGTGTTTCCGGCTTCGGTGATGACAGCCAGCCATTTGGGATCAACCAATAACCGTCCGACAAGATGGCGCGATTGGTGTCGATGCGGTCCACGAAGCGGTCCTTTTCGTCGAACCGGAAGATGATCACCTGGTGTAGGACCAGATCCTTCTGTGAAACGCGCAGTGCATGAATGACGGCGTAATCGCCCTGTGCACCCGCTTGCCGCAGCCAAAGCCCATTCTTCGACACCGAGATCATGCTGGTCCGGTTCTTGATGTGCTCGGCTTCGAGTTTCTGGAATTGCGCCAACATCGCTGCCGAGAACGGATTTACGACGGCAACCTGGAGGCTTCCGACGAAAACCGTGATGAGGAAGGCCGGCAGAATGAACTGCCAGGCGGAGATGCCCGCGGCGCGGGCGACGACGGCTTCATTCGCGCGGGCGAGCCGCCAGAAGGTCAGCATTGCCGCGAACAGGATCATGAACGGCAGCGTCACCTGGGACAGGAACGGCAATTTCAGCAGGCTCATCTGTAAGACGAGGCCGAGCGTGACGGCGTCCTTGTCGGACGTCCGGCGAAGCATCTCCACGACGTCGAACAGTAAGGCGATCGCCATGAAGATCAGGAATACACTGACCAGCCAGAACAGGAACTGGCGTCCAAGGTAGGAAAACAAGGTGGTGGAAATTTTCACGTACGGCTCCGATCCGGACTAGTGGCTCCTTATGGATCGGAGATGCAGGGATGTGACGATGGGGCGATGCCGAATTGCCGAGCGGGAAACGCTGCCCGCGATATCTTCGACGATATCCATGTAACGGCATGTCTGGAGCGGTCCGACGAAGAGTCGGAACGTACTTACTATGATGCCCATACCCTGTCTTTCTTATTTTATTGTTGAGTAATAGTACGGATCGCCGCGTTATTGGAAGAAAATTTGACCGATTTTTTTGTGTTGTTGCAGTATTTTCACGCCCGGCGATCTTCGTTAACAACGTGTTAATCGGCCCATGCAATATTTCGACGCGATGATCCGAGACATAGCACTAAAATCGGCGGATTAGCTTCTCAATGTCTACTGGGACGACCGAAGAAAACGCGTCTGCGAAAAGCAACGGCTTTTTCGCCGCGGCTTTCCGACTCATGCGTCCGAAGCAATGGGTGAAGAATGTCTTCGTCTTCGCCCCGTTGTTTTTTACGCCGCTCGCGGTGACGGCGGACAGCGTCGCCGGGGTTTTGACGGTATTCGCCGCATTCTGTCTGGTGTCCAGCGGCGTGTATTGCTTCAACGATGCGCGTGACTGCGACAGTGACCGGCTGCATCCCGTGAAGCGGAACCGGCCGGTGGCATCCGGCAAGGTGTCGGTCCCTGCAGCCATGGTCATGGCGTTTTTGCTCATTTTCAGCGGGTTGTTGCTTGCTATTTGGAAGACGCCATCCGCCGCGGTGGTCTTGATCGCCTATCTTGCGATCAATGCGGGATACAGTCTCGGGCTCAAGAAAATCGCAATTGTCGATGTGATGGTGATTTCCGTCGGTTTCGTTCTGCGCCTACACGCGGGCGCCGTGGTGATCGACGTCGAGCCCACGCCATGGATCCAGATTTGCGGCGGTCTGTTGGCGTTGTTCATCGCATTGGCGAAGCGCCGCGACGATCTGTCGCTCGAGATCGGCGCGGACCATCGGGCCAGTCTGGACGGTTACACCAAGCCGTTTCTCGATAATTGCATCGTTGTCACTTTATCGGCGCTGTTGATTTCCTATTTAATATTCACGCTCGATGGTGATGCGATGACGCGTCTGGGAAGCGACAAGATTTATTTGACGGTTCCCTACGTGATCGCGGGTATATTCCGATATGTACAACTCACTGTCGTATTTCAGCGGTCGGGATCGCCGACTGACCTTTTGTTCGAGGATGGGTTCCTGTTGGCTTGCGTTTCCGGTTGGTTGGCATCCTACGTTTATATGATTCATTTTTGATGGCCTTCGGTCGTGTTCTTTCCGCCGTTGATTCATGTCGATCACGCCATTCGGATTCCGTGAATGAGACCTAAGCAATTAGAGCTCGGTGGGTGGGGGCGAACCGCGATGGCGTCGGTTTCCGCTTACCGGCCGGAGCGTGTGTCCGCGGCCGCGGATGCGGTTCGTGCACGCGGTGCGGGCAACGTGATCGCGCATGGCGGCGGTCGCAGCTACGGCGACTCCGCGGTCCGTGCGGATGGATCGGTCCTGTTGACGGAGCGCCTCGATCGCATCCTGGCGTTCGACGAGGCTGAGCAGGTCGTCGTCTGCGAGCCGGGGGTCCGCGTCTCGGATATGCAGGCCTTTTTGGTCCCACGTGGTTATTCGTTGCCGGCGGTGCCGGGAACGGGGTTTGCCACGATCGGTGGATTGGTGGCGAATGACGTTCATGGGAAGAACCACGACCGCCACGGTAGTTTCGGTGACCATGTGTGCTGGTTCGATCTCCTTATGGCCGACGGCACGGTCACGCAGGTCGCGCCGGAAAGTGACGGCCCTTTGTTTGCAGCGACCATCGGCGGGGTGGGCTTGACCGGGATCGTCGTTACCGTCTGCGTCAAGGTCTTGCCGGTTCCTTCGAATGCGGTGCAAGTGACGGAACTGCGTGTGCGCGACCTGGACCATTTCTTTGAGCTATTCGCTGAACACCGGGATCGGGCCACCTATTCGGTCGGCTGGATCGATGCATTGGCGCGCGGCGCGCGGCTCGGCCGGGGCGTGCTCGAACTCGCCGATCCATCGCCGGCGGGACTCCCCGCCGGAAAGGCGCGCAAACTTCGGGTTCCGTTCGACATGCCGGGGGTATTGCTCAATCGCCTGACCGTGTCCGGTTTCAATGCGTTGTACTACCGGCGTGCACCGGTTGGCGGCGAGGTGCGAAAGCGGACGCTGACGGAGTTTTTTCATCCGCTCGATGCGATTCTAGACTGGAACCGGATTTACGGTGGTACCGGATTCCATCAGTTCCAGTGTGTGGTTCCGGAGGAAGGCGGTCCGTCCGGCATTCGGCAATTATTGGAAGAGATCTCGGCCTCGGGCTCCGCATCCTTTCTGGCGGTTTTGAAGACCATGGGGGGCGAGGGACGGGGGCATCTCTCTTTTCCCATGCGGGGCTACACGTTGGCCCTGGATTTCCCGGCCCGCGCGGCCGTGACGGACCTGCTGCGTCGGTTGGAAGACATCACCCTCGACTATGGCGGTCGGATATACCTGGCTAAGGATTCGGTGATGTCGGAAGCCGGGTTCGCGCGTATGTATCCGGCGTTGCGGGAATTCAGGGCTGTCCTGGATCGGGTCGACCCGGACGGCGTTTTTGTATCCGATCAAGCCCTTCGCCTTGGCATACGAGGACCGGGCCGATGAGCGAGGCGCCATCGCAAAAACGAACCTGGTTGGTGCTCGGTGCCTCGTCGTCGGTCGGGCGCGCCTTTGCGCGTCTAGCCGCGCAGCAAGGCGCGGATATCGTGCTTGCCGGGCGGGACACGGACGACCTGAACCGGACGGCGGCCGATGTCGCGCTGCGCACAGGTGCCGTGGTGGATGTCGTGCCGTTCGATGCGGCGGATTTCGACAGTCACGCCGCCTTTGTCGCCGACTGCGCGCGCCGCGGTTCGGCGATCGACGTCTTTCTGTTATTCGGAACCATGCACGATCAGGATGACAGCGACGAGGATTTCGATCTGCTGCGTCGGACCGTCGATGTGAATTATCTGGGCGCCGTCTCCGTTCTCGATCGGCTCGCGCCGGTGCTGGAAGAACAAGGCGACGGCCGTGTCGTGGTTCTGTCCTCGGTCGCCGGCGACCGTGGGCGACGGAAGAATTATCACTACGGGTCCGCGAAGGGCGCGCTGAACCTCTACCTGCAAGGGCTACGGGCCCGTTTGTTCGAGTCCGGTGTTTCGGTGACCACGGTCAAGGCCGGATTTCTGGATACCGACATGACGTTCGGGTTGCCGGGCCTGTTCCTCGTCGCATCGCCTGACGATTGTGCGGAGGCGTGTTTGAAGCTCAGCGCGAAAGGCCGAGAGACCGCTTATTTTCCGAAATTCTGGTTCCTGATCATGACGATCATCAAGTCCATCCCGGAACCGATCTTCAAACGGCTGAGTATCTAAGACGCTGGTGGACCTACCGCAGGCGCGGAGGGCCGCGACAACGGGCGCGGGAACCACAGGGCGAGTAGGCTCGCAATCATCGGCAATATGACGTTTGCGTACATCGCAAAGTTCAATATCGGGAACTTCGGGGCATAGTTGCGCAACACGTGGCTACCGATGATGAGGGCGCCGGCGATTGCGATTGCGATCAGCACCAGCTTGAGCTGTCCACGCCGATTGAAGTTCCCCGACAGGATGATCGCCACGCCAAGGAGCGCGCAGGTTAGGGGGAGGAATGGTTTTGTCAGGCGGCTGTGAAATTCGGCGATGAAGGTTGGGCGGCGCGGGTCGTCCAGTTCCGAGTTTATCAATTCCAGAAGAAAATATTCGCGTGTGTTTCGCCCGGTGCGTTTTTCGTCACTGTCGAACAGGTTCAGGCTGAAGTTGTCGGCGCGGTCGCCGACGAAATACTCGAAGCGGGGAAAATTGCAGTTATTCGCCGTTCCGTCGGTGGCCCTGTCCGGGTCGCATTCAGGCGCGCCGCGTTTCAGGACCTGGCCGCTGCCTTTCGAAAGCTCGGCCAGCCATCGGCCATCCGGCGATTCCATCAGCCGGCCCCATTCCGCGACATAGGTCATCGGCTGCGCCCGGTTCCGGTTGTCGTGGATGATCACGTTGCGCAGTTCGCCCTCTTCCCCGACGTCTTGGAAGTACACCGTGATGCCTTTCGTCAGGTTTGTGAAGACGCCTTCCTGGAGCAGGAGTTTCGGTAGGTCTTGCCGGTATTTGAACTCAAGCTCCTTGTATTCCCGGTAGGTCAGGGGAACGAGATGGACGCTCAGGAAGAACGAGAAGACGGAGACGATACTGCCGACGATGATCGCCGGTTTCGCCAGGGTGAAAGGGCTGAGGCCGGCCGCGCGGAGGACGATCAGCTCGCTGTCCGAGATCATCTTGTTGTAGGTGAATAGCGCCGCGCCGAAGACCGCCATGGGACCGACGAAGAGGAAGAATCGCGGCAGTTGCAACGATGCGAAATGCAGGAAATCCGCGAGCGCCAACCCGCGGTTCAGCATCATGTCGACGATATCCAGCGAGCGGAACAGCCAGACCATGAAACACAGGACGAACGCCGCCAAGAGCGTTACGGCTGTCACTTGGCGGACGATGTACCAGGTAATGCTTTTCATACCTGTCGATGAAGCTCCGCGTTGTGAAATCGCCAGTCGGCGTGGCAGTGTCGTTAACCGCGTCCGAATTTCAAAGCGTTACCGGACAAGCTGTATCGATCCCGGCTGGAACGGTCAACGCTGTTTACGCGGTCATGCACCCTGTCCGGTATCAACTTTTATAGATGGGAGGCGTCCGGAGGCTTTCAATTTTTCCGCCGCAAGATAGAGTGCGGTGTTTCCGCGCACCGGCGGTGGCGTTTGCTGCCCTATATTGTTAACAAGCATGCCGTGATTTGAACGTCGAGAGGTCCTAATGAAAATTTCCTTCGCCGAACCTTCATTGCCCAAGTCGGGCGCGCTCGTTTTGGGCGTACCGGATGGGAACAAACTTGGCGCCGTCGGCAAGGATGTCGACAAGGCGACCGACGGCGCGCTGACGCGGGCGCTGAAGCAGAGTTCCTTTGAAGGCAAGGCCAAGCAGATCCTCGACGTCGTCGCGCCGGCCGGGCTCGGCGTGAGCCGGGTCGTGTTGGTCGGCCTCGGCAAGGAGGATTTGTCGGAACGGGAACAGGCCGATCTCGGGGGGCGTCTCTTTGCCCATCTCGCGGGCGCCGGCGAGAAGACGGCGGCGGTCGCGGTCGATTTCGGCGGTAAGGGTCAGCGCGATATGGCGGTACAACTCGCGTATGGCGCGATGCTGCGTAGCTACCAGTTCGCGAAATACCGGACCAAGAAACGGCCGCTCAAGAAACACAGCCTCGCCACGCTGAAGGTGTCGGTGAAAGGAGCGGCTGCCGCGCGGCGGGCGTTCTCGCCGCTCGGCAAGGTTGCCGACGGTGTGTTCTTCACCCGCGATCTGGTCTCCGAACCGCCGAATGAACTCTATCCGACGACATTTGCACGCGAAGTCCGCAAGCTCACCTCGCTTGGCGTCAAGGTCGAGGTTTTGGGCGAGAAGCAGATGGCGAAGTTGGGCATGGGAACGTTGCTGGGTGTGGGCCAGGGATCGCGCCGGGAAAGCCAACTCGTCGTCATGCAGTGGAATGGCGGCCCCAAGTCGCGCAAGCCCGTCGCCTTCGTCGGCAAGGGCGTGACCTTCGACACCGGCGGAATTTCGCTCAAGCCACCGGCCGGCATGGGCGACATGAAATGGGACATGGGTGGTGCGGGAACCGTGTCCGGCCTGATGAAGGCGGTTGCCGGGCGGAAGTCCAAGGCGAATGTGATCGGCATCATCGGCTTGGTCGAGAATATGCCCGACGGCAACGCGCAACGGCCCGGGGATGTCGTCAAATCGATGTCCGGGCAAACGGTCGAGGTCTTGAACACCGATGCCGAGGGCCGGCTGGTGCTGGCCGATGCGCTTTGGTACTGCCAGGACCGGTTCAAGCCCCGGTTCATGGTCGATCTGGCGACTTTAACCGGTGCCATTATCGTGGGCCTTGGCCATGAATACGCGGGCATGTTCTCGAACGACGACACGCTCAGCGAACGGCTGACGGCGGCGGGCGAGACGACAGGCGAGAAGGTTTGGCGGATGCCGCTTCATGACGCGTATGACAAGATGTTGAACAGCGACATTGCCGATATGAAGAATATCGGCGGCCGCGATGCCGGGTCGATCACGGCGGCGCAATTTCTGCAGCGGTTCACCAACAAGGTGCCGTGGGCCCATCTCGACATCGCGGGCATGGCCTGGTCGAACAAGACGACCGATACGGTGCCGAAGGGCGGGACCGGTTATGGCGTTCGCTTGCTCGACCGACTGATCAAGGATCATTACGAGCGGTAGAAAGGGGTGCCGGTGTCGTGACGGAGGTTCGGTTCTATCATCTGCAGCGGTTGCCGCTGGAACGGGCCTTGCCGCAACTTCTGGAGAAGACGTTGGAGCGTGACTGGCGCGCCGTCGTGATGATCGGGACCGAACAGCGCGTCGGGGCGTTGAACAACCAACTCTGGACCTACAAGAAGGACGGTTTCCTGCCGCACGGGACGGTCGGCGAGGGCTATCCCGAACTGCAGCCGGTGTGGTTGACCCACGAGGACGAGAACCCGAACAACGCGACCGTTCTGTTCCTGGTCGATGGGGCCGAGTCATCCAAGCTGGAAAGCTACGACCTCTGCTGCGACATGTTCGACGGCCGGGACGACGAGGCCGTGGCCCACGCGCGCGACCGCTGGAAGACCTGCAAGGACGCCGGGTTCAAGATGACCTATTGGCAGCAGAATGACGCCGGGCGATGGGAAGTGAAGGCCGAGGCGAACGGCGACGAAGAAGCCGAGGGAAGCGCCGAGGCCTAGAAGGTTCCCGGCGTCAGGCCGGTGCGGCCGCCGTCGAGCGTTATGACGCTCCCGTTCACATAGGAGGACTCGTCGCAGGCGAGATAGAGCGCTGCGTCGGCGGCTTCCTCGACGAAGCCCGGGCGTGCCATCGGCGTTGCGCGACGCTGGACATCACTCATCGGTTGGCCGGCCCGGTTGTCGACATTCAGCCGTACGGGGATGCCCTGTTTGCTCTCGCGCAATGCGCCGGAGTTGATGCAGTTCACCCGGATTCCGTGCGGCGCGAGCCAGTAGCCCATCACATGGGTGAGGGGCTGCAGGCCGCCCTTGGACGCCGAATAGGCAACCAGCGTCGGATTGCCCAGCACGCCGTCTATCGACCCGTGATGGACGATGGCCGCGCCGTTGGCTGCCTTCAGTGCCGGCAACAATTTCTGGCTGCAGAGGAAGGGGGCGGTCAGGTTAACCGCGATCTGCCGATCCCAATCCTCGAGCGCGACGTCCTCGAACTCTCCCCGCGCCGCGATCGCCGCGTTGTTGAACAGCACATGGATGACGCTCCGCCAGTCCATGCAGGCGCGAGCCATGGTGTCGATCGCTGCGGGATCGGCAAGATCGGCGGCGATAAAGACGGCGTCGCCGCCCTCGTCCCGCACCATTTCCGCCGTGTCTTCCCCCATCTTGGCGTCGATATCGACGCAGGCGACGGCGGCGCCCTCGCGGGCGAATAACAGGCTGGCGGCCCGACCGACGCCTGACGCTGCCCCGGTGATGACCGCATTCTTGCCGTCCAGCCGTTTCATCCGAACCTCCCTCCGACAATTGGGTAGGGTCGATCATCGGCAGCAGAACGCGCCATGGCAAGCGAGGGGGCCGACCTGAGATGCGCCATGGGGTCAATTTGCCAGGGAATGATGCGGCGGATACGCTTTAGGGATCACGCCGACTTGGTGTCTGGTTCGAAGAGGTGTGCCATTCAATGCTGAAAATCCGGGCGATGGGACCGCATATCGGGGGCGAGTTGAGCGGCGTCGACGTGAAGCAACTCGACGACGAAGGATTTGCGCCGATCTATGCGGCATGGCTGAAATACGGCGTCATCGTGGTGCGCGATCAGCAGCTCGAAATCGACGATTTCCTCCGCTACAGCCGTCGGTTCGGCGACATCGCCCTGCATCCGTCGAAATCCACCCGGCATCCGGATTACCCGGAGATCACGATGCTCGGGATCAACAAGTTCGATGCGGACGGCAAGCTGATCGATGCGGTCTACCGGCGCGGCGGCTTCAGCTTCCACACCGACGGGGCCTATGACGAAGTGCCGTTCAAGGCGACCCAGCTTTACGCCTTGGCGGTGCCGAGCCGCGGCGGCAATACCCATTTCGCCAGCATGTACATGGCCTATGACGCCTTGCCGGACCGGCTGAAGACGCTGCTGGAGGACCGTAAGGGCGCCTATATCTACAGCAGCAGCGCCGAGGCGCGGAAATTGCTGAACGCGGAGGACCGCGACTGGACGCCGGTCCTGCACCCGCTGTTCCGCACCCATCGGGAAACCGGGCGCACGTCGCTATATTTCGATCCGGGAAAGATCGTCTACATTGACGGCCTCGGGGAACAGCAGAGCGCCGACGTCATCGCGGAGCTTGCCGACCGGATGATCCAGCCCGACGCGGAATACAGCCACGAATGGCAGGTCGGCGATATCGTGATCTGGGATAACCGGTGCCTGGTTCATAGGGCGGCCGGCGACTATCCGCCGGAGGAGGACCGTATCCACTGGCGTGTGTCGATCGCGGATACGGCGGACGGGAGCCGCGCGGCGGCCGAATAGTTGGCTCGAAGAAGGAGGAGTCATCATGCTCGAGATACGACCGCTTAGCGCGAAGATCGGCGCGGAGATATCCGGTGTCGATCTCAAGACGCTAGGCGACGATGATTTCACCAAAATCTACGCCGCCTTCCTCGACCATATCGTGTTGGTATTCCGGGGCCAGGACTTGGCGAAGGAGGATTTCCTTGCCTTTGGCCGGCGCTACGGTCCGATCCGTCCGCACATCGTGCAAAAGAGCCGGCACCCCGTCCTTCCCGACCTGATGGTCATGGACAACAAGATCGTCGACACCAAGAAGGGTGCCGAGAAGAACCCGTCGGTCAATCTCGTGAAGCGCGGCGCGGTGTGGCATACGGATACCTCCTACGACTATGTCACGGCCAAGGCGACGCAGCTTTACGCGCGCGCCATCCCGAGCCGGGGCGGCGACACGCTCTTCTCCAACGCCTATGCCATCTATGACGCGCTGCCGCGGGCGCTGAAAAACCGTATCGAAGGGCTGAGCGCGGCCTACAAATACGGCGGCCGGCTGAAGCGCGAGGTGCAGTTGCTGGAAGACGCCGATCAGATCCGCCCGGCGGCCGTGCATCCGTTGGTCCGGGTCCATCCGGAAACCGGTCGGAAGGCGATCTATTTCAATCCGGGCCAGGTGATGGAGATCGTGGGCCTGGGCAAGGCGGAGAGCGATGACCTGATCGCCACGCTCACCGATTATGTTGAATCGCCGGACGGCGACTACCGCCATGAATGGCAGGTCGACGACCTGATCATTTGGGACAACCGTTGTCTGGTCCACGCGGCGACCGGCGATTACCCGCCGGAGGAAAGGCGAATCCACTGGCGCGCCACGATGATGGACTATGGCTGGACGCCGGCGGCCGATTCCGAGGCGCGGACGGCGCTTGCCTGATCAATTCGGCAAGGCGCTTATCCGGTACAGGGCTTGCAGTTCCGCGGTCGGTTGCACGTTGCCGCCGAAGGTTTCCTTGAACAGCGCACCGATCCCACCCGAGCGATAGATTCGGCTGAGCGCACGGTCGACCGCAAGGCGGAATTCGCCGTCTCCCTTCGGCAGGCCGAGGGCATAGGGTTCGTAGGTGAGCTGCTGGTTGGACAGGAACAGCTTGTCCGCCGCGCCGCTTCCCGCCGTGAGATAGACCAGAATCGCGCGGTCGGCGAAATAGGCGCTGATGTCGTTGCTGAGCAGTTTGGCGACACCGTCCTTGTGATCCTTGACCGCGACGGTCTGCACCGTCATCGACAGGTCTTTCACCGTATTGCGGAGCGCGTCCTCGGTCGTCGTTCCCGCGCGCACGCCGACTTTCCGGCCTTCGAGGTCGCCGAAGGTCTGCGGCCCGCCGGCCCGCATCAACACGCTGGCGCCGTCGACGAAGGTCGGCAGCGAGAAGTCGACGATCTCGCGCCGCGACAGGGTGGCCGTCGTCGCACCGCAGAGCAGGTCGGCCTTACCGTCCTGGATCATCTTGAACCGGTTTTCCGCGGTTACCGGCACGTATTCCAGCGACAGTTTCTTCAGCTTGAGTTGCTTCTCGATATGCGCCGCCACCCCTTGGCATAGGGCAATCGTATACCCCGCCAACTCACCGGCCGAATTCTTGTAGGAGAAGGGGGGCGCATCGGTCCGATACGCGATCTTCATCACGCCCGTGTCCTTGATCCGGTCCAATGTGCCGGCGCTGGCGCCCGGCGTCACGAGCAGTAGTGCCGAAATGGCGATGAAGAAACTGCGAAGCATGAAAGGGTCTCCCATATATCAACGAAATATCATTCAAGTTTGGCGGACGATGCCCGTTTGCCGGGTTGCGGGCAAGAGTCTTAAAGGTGGCAACCAATACGCGCAGAGCGCGCGGCAAGAGACCGCAGCGGATTCGGCTTGCGAGAGATGCGGCAGCGAATCCGATCTGGTAATTTCAAGGGGACAAAGACAGTTCGAAAAATTTCGGGAGCAAGCACATGGACGTCGCGGAACTCGTCGCACGGTTTTCGAAAGCGGCCGCGGATGACTACCCGCATAAGGCAGCGGTCGCGGTCATCAACGAACTCAAGGATGACTTGGACGGGGTCGCGGATGCGATGTCCTATCTCACCGGCAGCGGCGGTAATGCGCTGCAAGCGTTCTATCGCGCGCCGAATCTCAGCCTCTTGAAGGTCCGGTTTCCCGATGGCCGCCGCACGCCGCCGCATAATCACGGCACCTGGGCCGCGATCCTCGTTCTGTCCGGATCGGAGAAAAATTCGCTCTACAAGCGCAACGATGATGGGTCGCTGACCTACGAGCGGTCGGTCGACCTCGCGCAGGGCGATGTCATCTTCATGCCCGCTGATGCGGTTCATGTCGCGGAATGCACCAGCGACAAACCGGCCATTGGATTGCATGTCTACGGCGGCAACGTATTGGGCCTGGAGCGGAAGATGTGGGACCCGGATACGTTGAAGGAGCAGGAGCTGGATTGGTCGAAATACGAAGACCTCGCCCAGCGCGCCTCGGCGGCGGACAAAGCGCCGCTGAGCTGATCGCACGGCACCGGCGTCAGTAGTAGCTTTTCAGCACGTCGTCGATGATGCGTTCCAGGTCCAGGATCGTGTTGCAGGTCTTGGCCACGTGACAGAAGGTGCGGTAGCGGTGCATCTCGGAATCGCCGCTGCCCCAGAATGTCTCCGGTTCCGGATTCAGCCAGATCACCGCCTTCGCCCGGTTATGCAGGCCGCGCATCAGGTCGAGGCGCGGGTCGGTGTTGTTGGTGCGGCCGTCGCCCAGGATGATGACGGTCGTATGCCGGTCCACGGTGTCGGCGTGTTCGTCGTCGAAATCGGCGAAGGCCTGGCCGTAATCGGTCGGCCGGAAGCCGATCTTCTCCAGGATGTCGGGGATCGCGTCCTCGACCGATTTTTCTTCCAGGATTTCGCTGATGTCGCTGAGGCTGGCCGAGAAGGCGTAGGACTTCAGTGTCGCGATCACCTCGTTCAGCGAGTAGAGGAACATCAGCAGGAAGCGCGCCGTCGCGGCGACCGATTGCGAGACGTCGCAAATGACGACGATCTTCGGGCGCTCGATTTTGGTCTGCTTCCACACCGTTTCGAAGGGAATGCCGTCATGCGCCATGTTCCGCCGCAGCGTGCGCCGCACGTCCAGCACGCCGCGCTTGGTGTGCTTGCGCCGGCGGTTGTAGCGGGTGGCGAGACGCTTCGCCAAACGCTTCACGATGCGGTGCATGGTCTCGAAGTCGCGGCGCTCCACGACCGATAGCGCCCGTTCCTCGAGGATTTCCTCATGCAGCTTGGTGCTGGCGGGCCGGGCGTAAAGCTCGAACTGCCGGGAGATGAATTGCCGCGCCTGATCGAACAGATAATCGCGCGCCTGTTCCAGCGCCGCCGCGGTCGCCGCGGCGCCCGGCGCATCCGACTGACGCAGTTCGAACATGCGGCCCTGCATCTCGCGCAGCCCCATGCCGTCGAGGATGCGCCGGACCATCAGCCCGCGTTGCGTCATGTAGCGGATGTTGGTGACGCCGGCCTCCGCGGCGGCCTGTTCCATCGCGTGCGCCAGGTCGGTCTCGGTGCCGTGCAGCACGAGCTGCGCCAGCGGCTGGTCGGCAAGCAGGTCGTCGTCGGCATCGTCGAGGGACGGCGGGACGTCGAATTCGTCGCGGCTGAAGAAGGCGTCGAAACACCGCTCGAACCGTTCCGTCTCGCCCTCGGTCTTCGCCAGGGCGACGCACAGCGCGTCCCGCATCAACTGCCGGTCGCCATACCCGACGGTCTCGAGTGTCCGGTGCGCGTCGATCGCCTCGGCGGGCGTCACGTTGACGTCGGCCGAGCGCAGCGCGTGGAAGAACTGTTCGAGGATCTCCTGCACCGGTGGTTTATTCCCGTGTGGCCTTGCGCGTGATCTCCGGAATGCTGCGGCGGACCGCGGCGAAGTCCTGCTCGAACTTTAGCAGTACGTTCAGGGTGTCGCGCACCAGATCCACGTTCAGCGAGTCCGCGTGCAGCAGCATCAGGACGCGCGCCCAATCGATGGTTTCGGAGATCGACGGAAACTTCTTCAATTCCTCCTCGCGCAGCAACTGTACGAAGGCGACGAGCTGGCGTTTCAGCTTTTCGTCGATGTCGGGCACGCGGGCGGCGACGATGCGCTGTTCCAGCTTGGCGTCAGGCAGCGGAATGAACAGGTGAAGGCAGCGTCGTTTCAAGGCGTCGCCCATCTCACGCATGTTGTTCGACGTCAGGAAGACCAACGGCGGTTTCGTCGCCTGGATCGTGCCGATCTCCGGGATCGAGACTTGGAAGGCCGACAGCACTTCGAGCAGGAAGGCTTCGAATTCCTCGTCGGATTTGTCCACCTCGTCGATCAGCAGGACCGCGCCGTGTTCCTGGCGCAGCGCCTTTAGCAGCGGGCGCGGTTCGAGGAACTGCTCCGAGAAGAACAGGTCGCCGAAGCCGTGCAGCCGTTCCATCGCGTCGTTCAGCGTCTTGGTGCCGGTCAGCGTCTCGCCCATCTTGTCTTTCAGGATCTGGGTGTAGAGAAGCTGCTTGCCGTATTTCCATTCATAGAGCGCCTTGGATTCGTCCAAGCCCTCGTAGCATTGCATCCGGATCAGCGGCAGGCCGAGCCATTGCGCGGCGGACACGGCGAGTTCGGTCTTGCCGACGCCCGCCGACCCTTCGACCAGGATCGGCTTCGACAGGTTCTGGGCGATGAAGATTGCCGTGGCGATGCGGCGCGAGGCGATGTAGCCGATATCGCCGAGCCCGTCGATGATCTCTTCGATGGACGCGATATTCTCGCCGGTGGCGGGTTTCGGGGCGGTGTCGTTCATGCGTTTTCTTCTTCTGTGTCAGGGAGGAGCGCGCGGGCGCGTTGGCGCGCGCGAATGTCGTGGGCGGACCGGGCGATGCCGAGGCCTTTCTCCAGGTCGCGGGTTTCGTCGGCGAGCATCGGGGGAAGGTCGATCCCTAGGGCGTCGATTAGTGACCGGACACGTTCCTGCGATTGCCCGGCCCAGTCGCGGGCGGCCGCGGCCATGGCGCTGACCGCATCCGCGTTGGTGTCGGCGTCCAGGTCGAGCAGCTCCGCGGCGCGGTAGGCGATGGCGAACAGGCCGTCCGGTACGGCGGCGAGGCGGCCTAGTTCGGCGACTTGGTCGTCTTCCAGTGCCACGGTTCCGATCGCTTGCCCCAGGGCGGCCAACTGATGGCGCATCGCACCGGCGATCGATGCCGCGAATAGGGCGTCCTCGGTTCGCCGCATCGGCAGCGAGATCGTCTCGAAGGCATCGCCTTCCTGGCCCAGCAAGTTGGCGGTAGGCACCCGTACGTCGGTCAGTCGCAGGCCGCAATGGGGGGCCGGTCGCATGAAATCGATCTTCACGCCTTCGGTCAGTTCCAGTCCGGGCGTGTCGCGCGGCACGATCAGGGCGGAGAACCGTTTGCGGCCGTTCTCGGTGCCCGTGATCGCCAGGACCATGAAGAAATCGGCGATGGGACCGTTGCTCAGATAGGCTTTTTCCCCGTTCAACACGAAGTCGTCGCCGTCACGCTCGGCGGTGGCCGACAGGTATTTCGGGTGCGCGCCGGCTTTCGGCTCGGAAATGGCGAGGCAGGGGGTGAGGGTACCCGCAGCCAAACCCGGCAAATAGCGTTGCCGTTGTTCCTCGCTGCCATGCAGCAGGATCTGCTGCCGCGCGTTGAGCTGCCGCCCCAACCAGGGGTTCACCACGCCGCGCACCCCGCAGGCAGCGGCCATCGCCTCGGCCGCGACCGCAAGCGAGCGAAGATCGCCCCCGTCACCGCCATAGGCCTCCGGCAGGCCGATCCGCGCCAGCCCTGCGTCCCCGATTGCTTTCCACAGGTCGGAGGGGATCACCGCATGCGCCCGCAGATCCCCGCGCGGCACGATCTCGCGCAAAGCGAAATCCCGGACCCATGCCGCGAGGGCGGCGGGGTCGGACGCGGGCTGTATAGCGGGGGCGGGGCTCATGCTGCGGCAGGCGGTCTGGCGGTTGGAAAGCCCGAATATCGCGCGTTTCGGCGGATGTGTCACATCATGTAAGCCTGCCGATGCTACGCCCGCGCGGAGAGCGCCGCCGTCAGTGTCCGCACGTCGTCTATGGCCTCGAAATCCCTTACCAGGTCGACGATCCGGGCGGCCTTGTCCTTTGGCCATTCGGCGTAGTCGGCGCATTCCTGGAACTTTTCCGCGACCTCGTCATAGGACATCGGGTCCTGCGGGCTGCCTTTCGGGTAGTGGACCTCGCCGGAGACGGTGCTGCCGTCGGTCAGGTCGATCTCGATCAAGGTGGTCGTGTTGGTATAGCCGTCCTCGATCGTATCGAAGGCAGCGTAATCGATCTTGTCGATCATCGCCTGGATTTCCGGGTCCTGGACGGTTGCGTCGGTGAATTCGGCAAGTCCCGCGCGGCCTCGCACTAGGATCGCGGCGGCGTTGAAGGGCAGGCTGAACTTCGCTTCCAGCCAAGAATTCGGCCGGTTGTGCAGCAGGGTGTTGACCACGTTCGAATTCGTGCGCAGCCGGACGGCCTTGATCTTGTCCGCCGCAACATGTCCGTCGCGCAGCCAGGTGCGGAGCAGGGTCATGGCCGCATGGTTCAAGGCGCCGCTGGGGTGGGGCTTGATCCAGATGCCGGGATCCTCGAACGCCCAAGGTCCGCCCAGGCGATCCATGACCTGGACCGGGTCGAAGCTGCCGCCGCCGACGGCGAAGAATCCGCGCGGCGCTTCCAGGACATTTTGCGCCGCCGTGAAACCGCGCGCCGCCAGTTCCGATGAAATGACACCGCCTTCCGCCGCGTGCCCGGCATGATACGGCTTGGTCATGGTGCCGAAGTTCTCCCGGACGCCGCTGGAATGGCTGGCCGCCAACCCGAGCGCGGTCAGCATCGTCTCGTGCGATGCGCCGAGCAACCGGCTGGCAGCGGCCGCCGTGCCGAAGACGTTCACCGTCCCGGACGGGTGATGGCCGCTGGCGCAATGCCAATCGTTCACCGCATGGTTGATCCGGCAGGCGACCTCGACGCCGACATGAAACGCTTCGAGCACAGCGCGGCCGGACAGGCCGGCCGGTTCCGCGACGGCGAGCGCCGCGGACATCACCGGCCCGGTCGCGTGCAATCCGCCGTTACGGTCGGCGAGATGCTGCGGGCAAGTGTCGTCATAGTCGTGCGCGTGGATGGCGGAACCGTTCGCGAGCGCGGCGAACTGCGACGCCGTGACCAAATCCGTACCGAAGACGTGCGACTGGCCATCGCACTTCAGGGCGGCGATGCGGTCGTTAATGATCGAACTTCCCGGTGTCGTCGAGCCGGCGAGGGACAGCCCGAGCGCATCCAGAATATGGGCTTTCGCCAGGTCCCGGACGCCTGCGGGAATGTCGTCATACGCCGTCTCGCGGATGAAGCGCGCCAGATGCTCCGTAACGGCCGGGGTTTCTGCAGTGTCGGTTGACGGGCTCATCGAAGTCTCCTTGGCGTCAGTCGCGCGTTTTCGGCAGTTCGTAGTTCGCGTTGCGCTCGACCAGTTTGACGATCTCGCTGTGGTCGCTGCCGCGCATGCCCATGGCGAGCGCCTGTTGCAGGGCCTGATTTGTCGCGCTGGCCACGATCTGCGGTACTTCCAGGCGTTCGGCTTCCTGCTGCCAGAGATGTGAGTCCTTTTCGGTGACATGCATCGGCGCTTCCATCGCGAAACTCCGGCTCATGACGAATTTGGGGATTTTGGTCAGCGTTGCGCTGTTCTGGCCGGTGCCCGAATTGAAGACCGCCAGGGCCTTTTCCGGGTCGACACCGCCCTTGGCGGCCATGACCAAGGCTTCCAGGCCGATCAGCAGGTTGGTGGACGACATGACGTTGTTGCAGATCTTGGTGAGCTGGGCTTGGCCGACCTTCTCGCCGACGTGATGGATATCCCGCGCGAAGGCTTTCAGCATCGGCTCCACCTGCGCGAATACGGCGCGCGGGCCGGAGGTGATGACCGTCATGTCGGCTTCCTTGGCGCGGGCCACGCCGCCGGTGATCGGGGAGTCGAGAACGGCGATGTCCGATTTGCCCAAGGTCTCTTCGACCTCGGCCACGGCGTCGGTGCCCATGGTACCCAGATTCACGAATATCTTGATCTGTTTCCCGTGGATGGCGCCGTCTTCTCCCGATGCGACGGCGTGAAAACTGTCGATACTCGGCAGGCAGGCGAAGACGACATCGGATTCGTCGGCGACCTCCATCGGTGAGTTGACGATCCGGGCCTGCTTCTCCGCCAACGGCTTTGTCGCGTCGCGGTTGATGTCATAGGCGACCAGTGATTTTTCCTGATCGAGCAGACTGGATGCGAGCGGCAGTCCCATACTGCCCGTGCCGATAAATCCCGCCTTCATGGCAATGCTCCCTTGTCGATGAAGGGCGACCCGTTCCGGGGCCGCCGCGTTGTCCGCGGTTGTATCGGTCATCATAGGATGAACGCCGGTGGGAGCGCCAAACCGCGCCGAGGGCGTTCTCATGGGCCGAAGGCGAAAGCGCTATTGCCGATGTTTCTTCTATGGTAGGTAGCGCCCATGCCACGCGATGGAGGACATGGTCCATGATACGAGCGACGGTGAGTTTGGCGACCGCGGTACTGGTTCTTGCGGGATGCGCCTCGCCGCAACCGGTGCTGTACCCGAACCGCCATTTGTCGAATGTCGGGCAGGCGGCGGCGGATCGTGATATCGCGAATTGCATCGCGATCGCGGAGAACCATGGCGCGTCGTCCAAGGACGGGGCGGCGGGCGATGTTGCCGGCAGCACGGCCGTGGGCGGCGGCGTCGGTGCAGCGGTGGGCGCGGTCGGCGGCGCGATCGTCGGCTCGGCCGGGCGCGGGGCCGCGGTTGGAGCTGCAACGGGTGCAACGGCCGGGCTGATTCGCGGGCTGTTCAAGACCCAGAAGCCCAGTCCGGTGCACAAGAAGTTCGTCAACAAATGCCTGCGGGACCGCGGCTACGAGCCGGTCGGCTGGAAGTAGGCGGGACGGTGCGGATTCCAGGGGCGCGCTATTGCGCCGCCTTTTCCGAGAAATAATTCTCGACGCGCGCGACCGATTTTTCCCAACTCGCGCGACGATACGGGAACTTCCCGAGGTCGGCTTCGGTGATCGCCATCGCGGCGTTCACTTCGAAGATGACGATACGTCCGTCCTTCCTGAACCCGAAATCGATCCCGTAGATGTCGAGGGCGGTGTTGTCGGTGATTTCCTTGAAGAGAACGCCCGGCTGCATGCCGAGAACCGATTCAGGGTCTTCGAGAAACGCCATTTCCTCGCGGTCCAGACCAAGGCCGTACCAGTCGAGCGTATCGCGTCCATGGCCATGGACGTTCCACTCCTTTGCCGCATGCATGTTGTCGGGGGCTAGCTGGCCGCCGACACAAGCGTATCGGTACCGTCGGAACAGGCCGTCTTCCGCAACGCAATCGTGATACTCGATCGCGTAGAAGTTCGAAAACGGGCTCTCGGCGAACGTCCGTTCGAGGGCGCGCTCGTCCCGCACCAGAACCGCGCCGATGCCCAACTGTGTATCGAGCGGACGCAGGATGAGGGGAAGGGATAACTCGTCCAGGACGCGGGCGCGGGTGGTTGCCGCGTCGGCCTCGTGTGCCACGTGGACGGTTCGGGGAAAGATGAATTGCGCCGCACCGGCAAACTTCCGTGCGTTCCCCTCGCGGGTCGATTGCGCGACCGCGCCCGGCGGATTGATCAGCGGCATCGGCAGTTCCGCGACGATATGGTCGAACCGGTCGACTTGTCCGCGCAGTACGAGCCGTTCATGCACCGACCTGTTGTTGATCGCGAGGTCGAATGCGCCGAGGTCGACGGCATCGCCGAGCGCATCGATGCTATCGCACATGACATGGGTGTAGGCGATGCGGTCGGTCGGCATGAAGGCGGGATAGTTGCCGGGGCTGTAATTCAGACCCTTTCGCCCGATGGTGGTGAAACAGTCCTCGCCTAGCGCTTCCAGAACCAGCACCCGCAGCTTGGGTTCGCCCGTGCTGCGCTCGAAACTGGGAAAGCGCTCGATACAGGCGCGGGTGACTTCCACGCCATGAAGGGGGTCGCCGCAGTGGTAGCTCGCGGCGGCCAATGCCTGATAGTGCTTCATCTTGGTCGGGTCCGACGACAAAGCGGCGGCAAAGGCTTTGCGGGCCGCCGGGAACTTGCCCATGCGATAGAGCAGGCGGCCGCCGATATAGGTCTGCTCGGCCTGTCGGCCGGTGCCGAGCTTGGCGGCCGTCTGGATTTCGGCGGTCGCCGCATCGAACTGTCCGATTTCGGTCAACGCATCGGCGAGGGCGATGCGGGTGTCAGCGCGGTTGGGTTCGGTCTCGACCGCGGCCTTGAAATCGGCGGCGGCGTCGGCGAACCGGTCGGAGGCCGCATGCAACAGGCCGCGATTGCGCCGCGCGAAGAAATAGGCCGGGGCGACGTCGATCGCGGCATCGAATTTCGTCATCGCGCCCTCATGGTCGCCCAATCGCATCAGGACGGCCCCGAGATTGCAAAGCGCGCGGGCGTTCTCCGGCAGGTGCGTCAGGGCGGCTTCCGCACGTGTGCGGGCGAGCGGGAAATCCCGCCGCTGCATCGCGATCGCGAAATTCAAGTTATGCGCGTCGGCGTTCCCTGGCGATTCCAGGAGGATTCCCCCCAGCACGGACTCCGCTTCTTCCAGCCGTCCGTTCTTGGCGGCATCGATGGCTTGCGCCAACGGCGTTATGGCATGCGTCTCGCTCAACGGCGGTTCTTTCCTCCGTGTGGGGTCCGGTAATAATACCGCTTCCGCGAGCATCGCTTCGAATCGCCCATAAGGACATCCCTTTTGGGCATTTCCGGGCGCAAGCGATCGCCGCAGCGGCTCGCACACCGCGATTCAACAGCTTATTGCGCCGCTTGTATTGCGCCGCTACCCGGGTGGGCGCAGGCGGGGGAATGTTGTGCGAGCCCCCAGCCGAAGACCTGGTCGCGCCCGGCACGGCCGAGATCCTGTGCACCCCGGCGCAGTACGGACCGGACACCGGCAATGCTCATCTCCGGTTTCGTGCGGAGTATTTCGGCGACCATGCCCGTGACGATCGCAGCGGAAAAGGACGTGCCGCTTAGGGTGCGGGTCCCGCCGGACGCGCCGGGAACCGAAAGACCGACGCCAGGTGCCGCCAGGGTGATGTAGCTGCCCCGGTTTGCGTGGGCATAGGGCCGCCGGTTGCGGTCGACCGCCGTCACGGCGATGACGTTACGATAGGCGGCCGGATAGGCCACCGGCCCAAATGGTCCTTGGTTCCCGGCCGCGGCGACGATATGCACGCCGCGTGATTGGGTCCGGCGGATCGCTTGCTTGAGCAAGGGGTGGTCCGGCCCGGTCAGGCTGAAATTGATCACCTGCGCGCGCTGCGCCAGCAGCCAGTCCAAGCCGACGAGAATGTTCTCCAGCTTGGTTTTGCCGGATTTTCCGTCGCGAAATACCGCGGCGGAATACAGTTTCGCCGCCGGCACCGTCCCTGAGAATCCTGCCCGCTTCTGGCCCACGATGAGGGCCGCAACGGCGGTGCCGTGTCGCCGGTCCGCTTTCGATGTGCCGCGGTCGCCGTTTCGCAGCACGATCGCGCTCCGGCGGAGGGCCGAGGCGCGGTTGTCGACGGCCGTATCGAGGATACCGATCCGGGTGCCGGCGCCGCAGCGGTCGGCATTGGCCGGCCACCCGATCAGCTGCCGGGCGAAGTCGCGTTGTTCGCCGCGTGTCGGCCGGTTGGCGAGCGTGTAGACCGGATGGGCGGCGAAGCGGTTGCCCCGCGTTCGGGTATTCAGCGTGGCGATGGCGCTATCCGCATCCACGGTCTGCGGCGTCGCCAGCGTGGTCAGGACGAGGGACAGGTTCGACAATGTCCGCTGGCGCAGAATCGTGAAGCCCAGACTACGTGCCGCATGGATTTCATTGCCGGTCAGATTCGCGCCGAGGACGTTGCCGATGTCTTCAGAATCGTCGTCGTCATCACCGCCCTGATCGCCCGCCGAAGTTCCGGACCCGCCGGACGACGCGCCGGCATCATCGTCATCCCCTTCGCCGCCGCCTTCGTCGCCGTCATCCCCTTCATCCCCTTCATCACCGTCATCCCCGTCATCCCCGTCATCGTCGCCGTCGTCGTCATCTCCATCGTCGTCGTCAGCCATCGCGGGCGTGATGAATCCGGTTTCGGGAACGACCATGGCGATGCCGGGCATGGCTATCGCAAGCATCAGGGCGAGTCCGATGGCCCGGCCACCCAAGAGCGATCGCGCCGACCAGAATTGCGCGGCGTCGCTTTCCGTCTCAACGATGTCGTGGTCTGTATCGGTCACGGTGATGTTTCTCTGTGGTGGGACAATTTTATTTTCTGCTGCCGCAATCGCTCCGGCACAAGGCGAATGGGCATATGTCGAAAAATAAACCATATATCAATCGATTATGATCAAATTGACCCTGTGGTCTTCCGTCTTATCGTGACCAAAAAAAAACTTTCCGCAAGATGGAATATTTTCCCGGCTGAGCTGTTTTAATGGGCAATGGTACGAGTCTACGATCCGGAAAATGACCGACGCTAAGAAACAGGAACTGATCTCTCTCCTGCCGCGGCTGCGGCGGTTCTGCCTCGGTCTGACCGGGTCCCGGGAGCGTGCCGACGATCTCGCGCAAGCCACCTGCGAACGGGCGCTGGCGCGGCTCGATCAATGGACCGCCGGGACGCGGATGGACAGTTGGCTGTTCACCGTGGCGAAGTCGGTATGGATCAACGATTGGCATCGCCGCCAGACGCGCGGCGTGGAGGTGCCGCTCGATCATGTTGGGGGCCGCCATGCGTCCGACGGTGTCGCTGCTGCGGAGCAATCCGTGCTCCTGAACCGGGTGATGGAGAAGTTGGCGGAATTGCCGGATGAGCAGCGGCAAGTCTTGCTGCTGGTTTGCGTCGAGGGATTCTCCTACGCCGAGGCCGCCAAAATCCTGGATATCCGGATCGGTACGCTCATGAGCCGGCTGGCGCGTGCACGGCGGAAAATTCAACAGCTAACGATGGCGGACGCGGGGACGGGCCGTGTCGCCACGATTGGGGAGTAAGCCCATGCCTGATGAGACCGATGAGATTCTGATCATGGCTTACGTCGATGGCGAGCTGCCGCCGGATCAGCGCGCCGATGTCGAGCGGCGGCTGGCCGGGTCGGACGAACTGAGAGCGTTGGAGCGGGAAATGCGCGATAGTCGCGAGCTGTTGGCGCAGGCCTTTGCCGCCGAGGCCGACCGTCCTGTGCCGGAAAGCCTTCACCAAATGATCGCCGGCGCCGATATAGAGGACCGCGATCCGGCGGAGTCCAATGTCGTGACCCTCGCGGATTTCATGAAACGGCCTGCCTTTCGCGAGGTCCGGCGCGTCGCGGCGGCCGCGGCGTGTTTGCTTCTGGCCGTCGGATTGGGATTCGGTGGCTTCGTCGGCCCCTTGTTGGACGACAGTGCGGGCGGTCCGATTGCGTCGGCCGATCTGTTGGCCGCGGCGGATCCTAACGCCCATGCTGTGCTGAACCAGACGGCGAGCGGCGAGATCGTGGCGTGGCACAGTGCGGAGGGGAGGGCATCTGGCCGGATCGTGCCGATTGCGACGTTCCAAAGCGAGGCCGGGCAGTATTGCCGGCAATTCACGCAGGAAGTCACGGGTTCGGACGGCAGCACGCGGCTTCTGGCGATCGCGTGCCGAACCGGAACAGGGACTTGGTCGACCACCTTCGCCATGGTGGCGGGCGGGCCCGGATCGCAAAATTCAGGAACCTACGTTACGGCGTCCGGGCCGACGGAAGAGGCGTTTGCCAAAGCTGCGGCGGCCATCGGAACCGCGCCGGCGCTCGATCCGGCAGCGGAGCGGATACTCCTGGACCAGTGGTCCGGGAAGTAGCGGCGGCGGTGCGCCAATTTTCCCAAATCTTGGCGGAATAATTTCAGGGCCGGTCTGTTGGATGAAGTGTAGCGGCTTTGCGCTGCGACCTTATTCACCTCTGACCGGAAGGATCTTGACTATGGAATTATCTGCCCCCAATTGCTTTGCGCGTTTGATGCAGTCCGCCCGTTTCTTCATGTTTGCCCTGGTGGCGCTCGGTATGACCGCAATGCCGGCCGCCTTCGATCTCGACAAGAAATCGCCTACCCTCGCGTCTGCAATGGCGGACGACGACGATGGCGATGGTGACGGCGGGGATGACGATGGCGGCGACGACGATGGTGATGATGATGACGGTGATGATGACGACGGCGATGACGCCGGTGACGACGACGGAGATGACGATGATGATGACGACGACAATCGCTAAATCGAGCTCCGTTGGTTCAAACCGGAACCTCGTTGGAAAATAGGCTCCGGACCGTTACGTCGAAGAGGCTGGGCCGCACATCGCGGCCCAGCCTCACTTCTTTGGCGGGCTGCAAGTTGCCGCAATCGGGGGCAAAGGCTACCGTTGGCGGGCCTGTCTAGCATCACCCTGAGGCGGATATGAGCGACATTGAACAGGAATTGATCGACACGGCGTGGCCATATTGGGAATGCGAGGCGGAAATCGCTAAGCGGTTTTTCGCCAAAGCGACCGACGACGATCACGTCTTCTATCTCCGCGCGCAAATCTGGAAGGAGTTGAACCCGGTCGACGGGTACTTCAATGGCCTCCACAAGGAACTGACCGACGCCGTCGCGATGTTCCCGAAGGTCGACAAGGAAATCGACCGCCACGACTATCATTTTTTACTGCTGCAGTTGGTCCAGGAATTCAACCACTACGTCCTGTTGGCGGATATCTTCGAGCATCTGGTGGGCCGGTCGATCTCCTCCGATGACACCATTCAGTTGCCGGAGGAAAAGAAGCTCGGCGATCTCCGGCGCGGCTATGTGGCGCAGGACGACGCATTGCTGAACGCCGCGGTCGGCTTCACCGAAGGCGGCGGCGCGCGATTGTTCCGGGAAGGGAAGGATTTGAGCGGCAGCGCGGTGAACGATCTGACCGCGAAGGCGATGCAGACGATCTACGACGACGAACACGACCACTACATGGAACAGGCCAAGGAAGCGGTCAGTCACATCGCGTCGGACGGCGACCTGCAGCGCATGAAGGAAGCCATCGATAAGATCAGCGAGCAACGCGTCTGGATGCGGGCCGAGATGTTCCGGGATGCGATGACGAAGGCCGAGATCGAAACCTTCATCGCGGAAAACCGGCGGGCCTGAGATCGAAGATAAATCGTGAAAGCAATTAATGCGGATTAGGGGAATGGGGTACTCGCTCGTCCGTTGGACTATCGTAATTGCCCTGCTGGCGGGTGCTTTTTTTGCACTGAACCGTGCCCTTTTCAGCATCATGGCTACCGCTGCACCGCCGACCAACGAGTATCCTGACGCATGGGCTTATGAGTTCTATCTGTCGGCCGGGCATCTTCTTGCGCTGCTTGCTGCCGCGACATTTGTCGCAGTAAACCTACGGAAAGGGTTTCCTTACTTGAAGCGCAAATGGACCGTTGTTCTTGTGTGCTTGATTGCTTTAGGAATCATCGTGCCACGGGCGAACCAATTTCTATCGGTCGATTCTTGTTTGGATAGCGGTGGTTGTTGGGACTATCAAGCGAATGTCTGCCGCAAGGATGAACCGAATGCCCAAGCCCTGTGTGACAGAATGGGCCCACGGTAATTTAGGCGGTTAAATTCGCGACTTCTGTGCAAGCGCTATACCATCACGAGATATCACCATGATCACCGGCCACGTGTTTATCGCGACCAGCCTCGACGGGTTCGTCGCCCGAACGTCGGGCGCGCTGGATTGGTTGATGAAACAGCCGACCGAGGGCGAGGATCACGGCTATGACGCCTTCATGGCGTCGGTCGATGGTTTGGTTATGGGACGCGGGTCGTTCGAGGCCGTGCGCGCCTTCGACGAATGGCCGTATGCGAAACCCGTAGTCGTGATGAGCCGAACGCTCGGCCAGGACGACATACCGTCGGCGCTTGCCGACCAGGTGACGCTGACCCGGCTCGACCCGGCGGGCGTGATGACGATGCTCGAAGGGCAGGGGTGGCGACGAGTCTATGTCGACGGCGGTAAGGTCGTGCACTCCTTCCTGCGGGACGGCCTGATCGCCGATATGACGCTCACCCGCATCCCGATCCTGATCGGCGAGGGGCGGCCGCTCTTCGGCGCCTTGGACCGCGACGTCGATTGCGAGCATCTGGACACGCGGACATTCCCGTCCGGCCTCGTCACCTCGCGCTATCGCGTTGTCAATCGGCCCGATTAGCCGGGCATCTTGTCGAAGCCCTTCAGCTCGGGATCGACCGGCGTCGACTCGATCTTGCTGGACAGGTAGACGTTGACCACGGGCTTCACCAGCGATGTTTGCTCCAGGCTGCCGGCCCGGATGCTCACCATGTTCGGACGATTGGAATTCTTGCCGAACAGTTGCGAGCCGCAGTCCGGGCAGAAATGCTTCTCCATGTCCGATCCGCTGTCGGATTTGTGGTGGAAGACCTTCGGCGCGCCAGTGACTTGCAAGGCGTCTTCCTCGACGAATACCAACGTGCCATAGGCGGCCCCGGTGGCGGCCCTGCAATCGCTGCAGTGGCAATTCGCCATCAGTTTGATGTCGGTGTCCGCGCTGTATTCGATGTTTCCGCACAGGCATTTTCCGGAAAGCTTCGGCATCGGTCGGCTCCAGGTTGATTGTTCTTTGCTCGCGTTAGGATAGACGTAACGTTTCGGTGACACCACCGATGCGGCGTGAGGATGCTGTTACGAAGCCGCTTTCGAGCGGCCGAGGATCCAGGCCGGGATGAGGGCCAGGATGAAGACGCATGCGCAGACGAGGAACCCGTCCTGGAAACCGAAGGTGGTCGCTTGGGCTTCGATGACTTGCGACAGGTAGTCGTTCGCCAGGGAATCCAGCATGGCCTCCGGTACGCCGTCCGCTTGCAGGATTTTCTTCACCTGGTCCAGCATCTCGCGGGTTGTCGCATTCGCGATCGTCTGCGTTGCCGATAGGCTGTCGCTGTGAAACTGAGTCCTGATCTCAAGAATGACGACCAAAATGTTGATTCCAAGGGCGCCGCCGAGTTGCCGGAAGAAGTTGATTGTCCCCGACCCTTGATTGAGTCGTTCCGGCGGTAGGGTGTTGAGCGCCGAGGCCATCAGGGGCGGATTGATGAAGCCCATGCCGACCCGCGAGACGATGGCGAAGAAGGCGAAGGACCAGAACACGGTGTTGATATCCGCGCCGGCCATGAAATAGACGCCGACGGCGAACAGGATCAACCCGCCCATGATGGGCAATTGCGGCGGCACATGGTCGGCCAGCCGGCCGGTCAGCGGGAAGATCACCACCAGCAGCAGGCTGGCCGGCAGCAGCAGGAAGCCGGCGACGGTCGCCGTATATCCCTGCACGATCTGGCCGAACACCGGGACCGCGTAGGTCATTGCGAAATTACCCATGCCGAAGACGAAGGCCAGGACGATCGCCGACGCGAAACGGGGGTTTCGGAACAACGTGAAATCGAGCAGCCGTGCGCCCTCGCGGAGCTGCAGAAGCGTGAAACCGACCGCTGCAGCCAGGCCGATGACGATTCGAAGTGCGATGTCGTTCGAGAGCCAGCCTTCGCGTTGACCGCTCGAGATGCCGGAAATCAGGCAGTAGAGCGCGATGCAGAGCAGCGCGTAGCTGGTCCAGTCGAACGGGGTGCGGGGGCCGTCGTCGCGTTGCGACGGCATGAAGACGACGCCCATCATGAAGGCCAGCAGTACCAGCGGTAAGGGAACGATGAAGATCGAGCGCCAGCCGAGGGTATCGACGGTGACGCCGCCGATGACAGGACCCAGCCCCAACGCCAGCACCAGGCCCATGCCGTAGATTCCCATCGCGGTGCCGCGCCGTTCCTTCGGGAAGATCTGGAACAGCGTGACCATGACGAGCGGCTGGATGATTCCGGCGGCGAAACCTTGCATCACGCGGCCGAAAATAATCAGGTCGAGCACCTGCGCTACGCCGCAGATCACCCCGCCCAGGGCGAAGACGGCCAGTAGGATGCAGAAGGCGAGGCGTTGGCCGAAGGTGTGCACGAACCATGTGTTCAGAAGCTGGCTCGCCGTCATCGTGGCGATGAACGCGGTCGAGAGCAGCTGCGCCTTGTCCTGTCCGACGCCATAGGCGCCCATGACATCGGGAACGGCGACATTCACGATGGTGCCGGAAAACACCATGGTGAAGGAGGCGATCATACCGCCGACGGTCAGGAACCACCGGTAGGTGTCGCCATGGCGCGCGCTGAGTTGGTCAAAGGATTCGGTTGCCACGTCGCCTCCCGCGCTGGCCACCGGGTGACGTTATCGCAAGGGGCATCGACACTGCGTATCGGACGGGTCTGATTATCAATGCCTATCGTCGCCGGATAACTGCCATTAAAGGGTATCGGCGCAGGTCCGGCAATCATGCAACGATCCGCGCGACGGCGAGGTGCCTAGGGAGAGCGATCAGTCCTTTGCCAGGTGTGCCGCGATGCGCGCCCGCACATCCTGCGGTTGAGCGTTGACCGCATCGGCAAGCCGATGCAGTTCGCGGCGCAGACCGTGCACCTGATCGAGCAGGGGGAGGATGACGTCGAGCGCTTCCTCGTCTAAATCCAACTCGGTGTGGAACTCCAGAATGAGGCGCAGACGCGCCACGTCGATTTCCTGAAACCGGTAACCGTGCCGGCCCCGTTTCGGGGTTATCCAGCCACGCTCGATCCAGACATACAGCGTTTCGCGCCGGAGTTCGGAAAAGACGCCAAGGACTTCGGATTCTTCGCGCATTATCTCAGCCCTCCGCTTCGGTTCGCGGGTCGTAGGCATGCGTCTTCGCCCAATCCGCCAGAAAAGACTTTAGCTCGTCGTCCGATTTCTCGGGCAATTGCACCCGCAGTGTCACGATCTGGTCTCCGGCTGGCCGATCCTCCGCCGCGGGCACGCCTCTACCTTTGAGCCGCAGAGTGTCGCCGTTGTTGGAATTCGCGGGGACCGTCATCGAAACCGCCTTGCCGATGGTGGGCACCCGGACCTTTGCGCCCAGAACCGCTTCATGCAGCGCGATGGGCAACTCTACATGGATGTCGTTGCCGCGGCGGCGAAAGTCCGGGTGCGGCGCGACATGTATTTCGACATAGGCGTCGCCCGGTCCGCTGCCGCCGAGCCCGGGCATACCCTGATCGCGGAGCCGCAAAACCTGGCCCTCATGCAGTCCTTTGGGAATAGCGATGTCGAGCGTCTTGCCGTCCGGCATCGTCACGCGTTTCTTCGCGCCGTTTACGGCTTCGAGAAAAGAAACCTCCATCGTGTAGCGAACATCGCTGCCGCGCACGCGAATGTTGACGTTTTCACCGCTCTGGCCGCGCGCGCGGAACAGGTCGGAAAAGATATCGCTGATATCATCGTGACCTGCTGACGACCGATAAGGGTGTTCGCTGCCCGCCGAGGCATATTCCCGGTAGTAGTCCCGTTGGATTTCGTTGCCTTGGGCATCGATCTCACCACGGTCGTATCGTTTCCGCTTCGCCGGGTCGGACAAGATGGCGTTGGCGGCCTGGACTTTCTTGAAGGTCTCTTCCGCCTCTTTGTCGCCGGGATTCAAATCCGGATGATGCTTCTTCGCCAGCGCCCGATAGGCCTTTCTGATGTCATCGCTCGATGCATCCTTGGAAACGCCCAATAGGTGATATAGGTCTTCCGCCACAGTCAAACCCGCCGTTGGTCCTCACGAAACAGGGATTCTACGGGGCATGGATGGATCGGCCTTTGATCGATCTCAATGCCGGATGGCCGGTGTCGGGCAGGGAGCGAATACGGCGCGGCGCTTCGCTGTGGTAATCTTCTTCAGTTGACCCCGACCAACGGATGAGACCGCCATGAAGATTACCGGTTACGAAGCCACGATCCTGCATATTCCGGAAGATGATCCCTTGGCGAATACCGCGGCTCGGGGAGAAGGTCCCCGGCCAGTCGTGATTTTGCGATTGCGCACGGACAGCGGCGTCGAAGGCATCGGCGTCACCTTCTATGGCGCTGCGTTAACCCGCAGTCTGCACGCGGCTGTCGAAGGCCTCGCGGCCCTGACCGTCGGCGAGGACCCGCTGCGTATCGAAAAGATTTTGGCGAAGCTGTATGCCGGGACCGGTGATTCCTGCGGACCGGGCGGCATCTATATGTTGGCCGTGTCGGCGATCGACATCGCGCTCTGGGATATCAAGGGCAAAGCCTTTGAGCAGCCCTTGTGGAAGCTTCTCGGTGGGCACCGCGACCGTGTCGCGACATACGCATCCGGGTCTTTACGCCGCAATTTGACCGACGACGAGGCGCAGCGGGCGGCGCATGTATTGGTCGAGAAGGGCTTCCGGGAAATGAAGACACAGATGGCGCTGCCCGGCGACCCGACGCCCGCCGACGAGATGCGGCGGGTGCGGGTGGTGCGGGAGGCGATCGGGCCGGATATCAAGCTGATGTGCGACATCAACCAGCGCTGGCGGCCGGAGCAGGCGATCGACATCGGTAGCCGTGTGGAGGATGTCGGCTTGTTCTGGCTGGAGGACGTGACCACGGCCGACGACTATCAGGGATTGGCCCGCGTCACCGCCGCCTTGAACACGCCGGTTGCCGGTGGTGAATACCTCTACGGCATCGCGCCGTTCCGGCAGATGATCGAAGCGCGGTCGGTCGATATCGTCATGATCGACATCGCGCGGGTCGGCGGCGTCACGTCATGGATGAAGGTCGCCGGCATGGCCGAGGCGTTCAATCTGCCGGTGGTCAGTCATGTGATGCCGGAAATCCTGGTGCATGCGGTCGCGGCCTGCCCGAACGGGCTGACGGTGGAATACATGCCATGGATGCTGAAGCTCTACGAGGAAACCCCGGCGATCGAGGACGGCGAACTCGTGCTGACCGACAAGCCCGGGCTGGGATTGAAATTCGACGAAAAATCCGTCGCGGCTTTCAAGGCATAGCGTCCGTGCGTTGACGCCGAGCGACCGAACAGCAATAGGGAGGAACAGCCGTGCACCGCATTGAAACCGTCACCGTCAACGACAGCCCGATGGAAATCTTCGTCTTCGAGCCCAAGGGGGACGGCCCGCATCCCGGCATCGTTCTGGCGCAGCATATCCCGGTGGGGCATACCGGCGTCGAAAACGACGAGGTGACCCTAAAGGTCGCCGAACGTTACGCCGAAAACGGTTACGTCGTCGCCGCGCCGTTCATCTTCCATTGGTGGCCGAAAGAAGAGGAGATGCAGGTCAAGCGTGATGAGTTCCGGGACGACTGGACCGCCTTGGACATGCGGGCGACGTTTGATTTCCTGGCAGGGATGGAAAATGTCGACGGCGGCCGCATCGGCATCGTCGGGCATTGCTGGGGCGGGCGGGTTTCCTGGCTCGGCGCGTGCCATCTTCCCGAGCTCAAGGCCTGCGCGGTCTTCTACGGCGGGCGCATCAAGCTCCCGATGGGGCCGGAAACGCCGCCGGCGATCGACCTCGCCGGCAACATCAAATGCCCGGTCGCCGGTTTCTTCGGCAATGAAGACGCCAATCCGTCGCCGGAGGATGTCGACGACTACGAGGCAGCGTTGAAAAACGCCGGCGTCCCCTATGTCTTCCACCGCTACGATGGCGCGGGCCATGCCTTCCAGTCTTTCACCAGCGAGGAAAAGTACCGGCACGACGTCAGCGAAAAGGCCTGGGACGAAGTGTTGACGTTCTTGGGTGAGAAGTTGGTCTGAACCTACTGTCGTTTTAGGGGTTTCCCGTTGCGACATATTCGCGGATCTGTTCCACGGACATGCCGGCGAGTCCGAGACGCTCGAGGTTGAGCCCGTCTTTCCACGAGTTGGTGCCGAGCAACGTGTCGATAATGTCGACAAATCCCCGCCGCAGCGGTGCGCCGACGCCGGCGCATTCGGCCAGTTCCACGAAGGGCACATGGGAAAGGGGCAGGTCGCCCTCCATCCATGTTTGCCAGATCGTGGCCCGCATCCCGGCCGATCGGTTGTAGACCGGGGATTGTTTCACGGCGTCGTGCACCGTATCGCCGCCGCCGCCGTAGATGCGGTGTATATGGTCGAGCAGGGACCGATACCGTACGTCGTAGGCAGCGCACGCGGCTATGCGCTCCGCGTCGAGCGCTTCGGCGAGGCGGCCGGCATGGACGGTGTTCCCGGTGCCGTAGAAACTTATCGGGTCGCCGGCTTCCTCGGCCCGGTCGAAATACCCGACATTGAGGATAGTCATGCCCGGATGCACCAGCATGTTCAGGTTTTCGAAGTTGGTCTCCAGGATATCGCGTTGAAGTTCCGGCGACTGCATGATGAGAGGGAGGAACCGCTCCACATCCGCGGTGCGATTGGCGGGAAACGCGGCAACGGGGACCTCGCGGCGCACATAGTAGGAACTGACCTCTGCGCCGTTCCGCTTGGAGCCGATGCTGGGGGCGATTCCTTCGAGGACCGTCACGCCGGCCTTGTCGGCCGCGCGGAGCGCCGGGGCCAACCGCAGTGCCGCCCAGTACCCGTGGCTGTTGACATACAATACCTGGCCATTTTCGAGATGCGGTATGACGTCTGCAGCCCGCTGTTCGAGTTCCATCGGCTCGACATCGAGAATCACCAGATCGGCGCCCGCGACGGCTTCGGCCGGATCGCCGGTCAGAACGCTGAAAGCGCCGATCCCCTCGCGTCCGGACAGCGTCGGGGTCGAGGGTGCGGTTATCGAGATACCGCCCGTCGATCGGATCGCGTCCAGGAGATCGCTTTGATCCGGCCACAGCGCGAGGCGAACGTCGTGACCACCGAGCGCCAGGTCGCCTGCCATCGGTGCACCGATGTTTCGCATGGAACTTCCGATTACAGCGATGCTCGTGGTCATGTCGTCTCCATTTAGGCTATCGAGATTTTTGGATGCGCCAATCTGTGCACGCGCGGACGGCGCGAGTCAAAGATGACCCGCAGGTCGTTGCGGGGCAGGGCGTCACTCAATTACCGGTTCAGTTATGCCGTATCCCAAGATCAATTGGCGCAGATCTTGGCCGGAGTATGGGTGTCGGGTTTACTCCGGTGCCGCTGCGGCCTTTTGCCGACCGGCACCGGCTTCCGGGTAACCCTTTGGATGAAGCAACCAACCGAGCGCGATCGTCGCAATCACAGCGCCGACGCACTGCGCGGCGATGAACGCGGGTGCGTCGATAGGCCGGATGCCGGAAAACGTATCCGTCAGGGCCCGTGCAAGCGTGACGGCCGGGTTCGCGAAACTGGTGGACGCGGTGAACCAATAGGCGGCCGTGATATAGAGCCCGACCATCCAGGCGACACCGTCGGGTCGCCACCGCAGGGCGGCGAAGATCGTACCGACGAGTCCGAAGGTTGCCACGACTTCGGAAAGCCATTGCGCCGGTCCGGTCCGGGTGTTCGCGGACAACTGCCAGACCGCTTCCTCGAACATCGCGTGCGCCACCAGCGTGCCGATGATCCCGCCGACGACCTGCGCCAGAAGATACGAAAACGCCGTGGATCCACGGATCTCGCGGCGGATCAGGAAGGCTAACGTCACGGCGGGATTGAAATGCGCGCCCGACACCGGGCCCAGCGCCGTGATGAGAACGACGAGGATCGCACCCGTCGGGATCGTGTTGCCGAGAAGCGCCACGGCGACGTTTCCGCCCGCAAGCCGGTCCGCCATGATTCCCGAACCTACGACAGTGGCCAGGAGAAGGGCGGTGCCACCGAACTCGGCGGCCAAGCGGCGGGAAAGGCTGTTGTCCTCCATTGCTAAGAACGCCTCGTATTTGATGCCATCGTTTCGTTTTTTGGGTCCGCTGCCGGTGACGCCGCGATTTCACCCAGGAAGGCGCGCAATGGTTCCAGGGCCTCGGCATTCAGCGAATAGCAGACACGCGGCGGATCGATCTCGCCGGTGATAATCCCCGCCGCTTTGAGGATACGCAGATGCTCGGACGTCGTGGATTGCGCCAGGCCGATCGCGTCCACGATGTCGCAGCCAATACAGGTCTGCTTTTCATGCAGCATCGCGATTATGCCGAGCCGGGCAGGATGCCCGAGCGCCTTCGCGAGCGCTGAAACCCGGTCATGCCGTGCCGGGGGCGGCGGCACTTCGAACACGGGCTGGGTATCGGTGGTTTTCATCGTGATCCGTACATATCGTTATTCGACGATGAACGATGTATATGCCTACCGAGTGGGTTAAATCAACTCCCCGAAAACGTTGGTTCGCGCGTCCGGGCGCTCGATCTTCGATGCCCAGGAGGATCATCAGGCATAATTTTATATCTTAATATATTGATAAAACCAGTATTTCGAAATTTCTAAAAATATGCTTGCAAAGACCCGATGCAGCCGGCATTCTGTGTTCATGGATGATGCGATGATTGCGAAACGCCTCGGCGCGCTCGGGAACGAGACCCGGCTTCAGATTTACCGAATTCTGGTGCGTGCGGGGCGCGACGGTGTTCCGGTCAGCGAACTGCAGCGTCGGACGGGGATCGCGATTTCGACGGTGTCGCACCACCTCCACAAGCTCATCACGGTGGGGCTGGCGTATCAGGAGCGGGACGGAACGACACTTTACTGCCATGCCAACTATGGCGTCATGGACGAGACGCTCGGCCATCTGACCAAGGTGTGCTGCATCGATGCGGAAAGCGACACGGAAGATGCCGCATAGCGGCTTTTTTTTGGATTGGTATTTCGACAAATGTCGGAATAAAGGAGACGGATACGATGGTTGACGTAACACTGCCCGGACGCAGCACTCTATCGAAGATCGACCCGGTCTTGGCGATAGCGGCGATGGTTGTCCTCGGCCTATTCTTCTTCGCGCCGTCGCAAGGTGTCGAAAGCGTGGAATTCACGCTGCGGGCGTTGGTTGGCGTCGCTCCCTTTCTCCTGGCGTCGATTGCGATCGCCGCCTATGCCAAGGCCAGTGGGGCGGAACGGCTGATCGCCACGGCCTTCACCGGCAACATCAAGCGGATGATCGTCTTCGCCGCGTTGATGGGCGCTTTGTCGCCGTTCTGTTCCTGCGGTGTCATTCCGCTGATTGCCGCCTTGCTGTCCATGGGCGTTCCGCTTGCGCCGGTCATGGCCTTCTGGCTGGCGTCGCCGCTGATGGACCCATCCATGTTCTTCCTGACCGCCGGCACGCTCGGTTTCGAGTTTGCGATCTATAAGTCCGCGGCGGCCATCGCCGTGGGCCTGCTCGGCGGCTTCGGGACCTATGCGCTGACGCGCAACGGCTTTCTCGCGAACGCCTTGCGGCCGGGTATCGGCGACGGCGGGTGCGGCGGCGCCTCGGTGCGCAGCGGCAAGGATGTCGTCTGGGCTTTCTGGCGGGAGCCGGACCGGCGCGCATTGTTCCCGAAGAATGCGCTCAGCAATGGCTTGTTCCTCGGCAAATGGCTGACCATCGCCTTCTTCCTGGAGAGCCTGATGCTGGCCTACATCCCCGGCGAGTTGGTCAGCAATTGGATCGGCGGTGAGGGCTGGATGACGATTGCCGGTGCCACGCTGGTGGGCATTCCCGCCTATCTCAACGGATACGCGGCGCTGCCGCTCGTCTCGGGCCTGATCGAGCAGGGCATGGCGCCCGGCGCGGGCATGGCCTTCCTGCTGGCCGGCGGCGTCAGCTCGATCCCGGCGGCGATCGCGGTATGGGCATTGGCGAAACCGCCGGTCTTCGCCGCCTATCTCGGTTTCGCCATCACCGGCGCCTTCACGCTTGGCCTCGGCTTCGGCCTCGTGTGACGACGCTGGTTTATCAAGGCACGGGAACCTCAATATCCATCAATGGTGCGTATTGCTGCGCGCCGAAGATGTCCGGATCGCCCGCGCTGCCGCTCGGCCGGTTGCGGTAGATGGTGAACTTGATGGCAAAACCCGGATCGTATTCGACGAAATCGGAGATCCGCTCGGGGGGGATCCCGTATAAGGCGGCCACCGTCTCGCGGGTCAGCGCTTTGCTTTGCCGCACTAATTCATAATCGGCTCGATCGCGGAAGATGACGTCGAAGGTAATCTTGTCGACGCCGGCATTCTTCGACCGGATCGTTTTTGCAATCTCGACGAGCTTCCGGGTGGGTTCGATATCGGTCACGGTCAGACCCCCGCATCCGTCAGGTGGCGCGGGAAGAGTTCCAAGCCATCGTCCACCGCCACGGTGTGATTGATCGTCCAGCGATAGGCGGGGCTGGCCCGCAGCACCTCATCGAGGACGAAAGCGACGGAACCGGCGGTTCCTTTCACGTCGGGCAATCGCGCGTAGAACATCTGACGCGTACCGGTCATGCAGACTTCTTCCGCCATCTCAGCCGTTTCCGCGACGGCCTGGACGACCACGCAAAGCTCATGGCTTTTGCTTTGCTTGATCGGCTCCAAATCCCCCATGACGCCATTCTTGCCGTATACGGAGTAGTGCAATTCATACCCGTCGGTGCCGAACCGGTCGCGTACCCGGCTTTTCGCCCAGGCGACGACGTCGTCCACGTGTCGGACCGTGTATGGGTCGCGAATGCCGACGATCCCGACGAACCGTTCGCCGACCTTGCCGGACCCTTCCAGTTTCACCCGCGTCGTGTCGGCGGGAATGAATTCGGCGCCGGTGATCCGGGTCGTTTTCTCCGAGGCCTGCTCGTAGGCACAGTTGCGCATGTCCAGCATGCCGCCCGCGACGTGTTCGTGAAAGGGGTCGGAGCGTTCATACATGGCGTGTCCAGCGACGCTGGCGATCGTGCAACGTTGCGCCGGACTCATGGCGGTCACCAGGACTTCGTCGTCTCCGTTCACCTCGCCCAAAACGGTTTCCTTCGCACCGTAGGGTTCCGCGCAAAAGGAGGCGCATTCCAGCACCTTGCCGAGATAATAGCTTTGCGAGGGCGCGTGCCCGCGATGCAACGCCGCCGACGCGAAAACCGCACTGTCCGAGCTGCGGCCGCCGATGATTACGTCCGCCCCGCGATCGAGCAGATCGATGAATGGATGCACGCCGGCCATCGCGACGATGCGGTCGGTTGCGTCCAGATCTCGCTCGGTCAAAGGGGAACGGCCATCCAACCCCAGGATCGGGCTCTCCTCCGACATCTTGCCGCGCAGATAGTCGGGCGCAACTTCCGAGTAGAAATAGCCGAGTTTGAAACGCGGTAAGGCGTGCTTCTTCGCCAGTTCCTCGATGATGCCGACGTAGAGATCGACGCGGCTATTCGCGCCCGTATCGCCCGCCGAGCCGATGATCATCGGCACCTCGAGCTCTCGGGCGGCGAGCAGCATCGTCTCCAGGTCGTACTCCTGCCACTTGAGCGGACTGGTCGAGGTATCCGTTCCGAGCGGCACGGGGCCGACATCGTCACTGCCCGAATCGGCGGCGATGAAATCCGGTTTTTCCGCGACCCCCAGATTGAAACTCTCCGCGTTCAAGGGGGCGAAGCCGAGATGCCCATTGGGGCAGATAATGCGTGTCGATCCCATTCGTCCGATGGCCTCTTTGCTTGGCCGCCAATTCGATGGCATGGCCGTTGTGTCCGATGTCAGGGAATGCACCTGCCGTGCCAAACCCAGGCTTGGGCGAAACCCTTTATTTGCAGGCGATTGCGGGAGGGTCGGCGGGGCAGGGGGTGGCCGATGTGTGGTGTCGGCACATCGTCGCGTGAAACACACGCGGTATCGGCGCGGTTCATTCCATCCCCAGTTTCTTCATTTGATGGCGTAGCGCGTGGCGCGAAATGCCCAACGAATCGGCGGCCGCCGATCGTCCCTTACTTTCGGCAAGAGCGTCCTCGATCATGCGGCGCTGGAACGCTTGCGTCCGGGAATAAAAATCGGCCGGGCCGGTATCCTCGGCCTCGTCGGGGTCGCAGTCCTCGAACGATGATGTTCCAGCCGTACCGGAGCCGCTGCCGTCCACTTCGCGCATGATTCGCGGCGGGATATGCCGGACCAGGATCTGCCGGTCCTCCTCGAGAATGAAGATACGTTCCAGCAGGTTTTCCAGCTCGCGGACATTTCCCGGCCATTTGTAGGAGCGGAAGACATCGCGGACCGCGGGCTCTATATCACGGATGGTTCTTCCGTACCTTGCCCCGAATTTACGCATGAAATGGTCGGCGAGAATGAGCACATCCTCGCCGCGTTCGCGTAAGGGGGGCACGTTGATCGCGACGACTTGAAGCCTGTAGTAGAGATCGTCCCGGAAGCGGCCGGCCCGCACTTCGCCGGAAAGGATTCGGTTGGTCGCGGCGATGAAGCGTACGTCGACACGCTTGGACCGAACGGCGCCGATGCGGCGGAACTCCTGCGTATCCAAAAGGCTCAACAGTTTCGCTTGCAGGACGGGGTCCAACTCGCGGATTTCGTCGAGGAATATGCTGCCGCCATGCGCGGCCTCGACGAGTCCTGTCTTCTTCGAGAGCGCTCCCGTGAACGCGCCCTTCTCGAACCCGAAGAGTTCGCTTTCCATCAGGTTGGCCGGGATGGCGGCGCAGTTGACATCAATGAACTCGCCGTTCGCGCGTGCGCTCTTCTCGTGGAGCATCCGCGCGACAAGACCTTTGCCGCTTCCGGTTTCGCCATAGATCAGGATCGTTCGGGCGGAACTCTCGGCGACCTTGGCGATCAAGCGCCGCGTTTCCGCGATGCTCGGATGCTCGCCGATGATTTCGCCGCTATAGGCCACCGTTGGCTCCCGTTCCGTGGCGGCGGAATCCGGAATAAACCAGATGATGGGTAGCCGCCGGTCGTCCATGCCGAGACTGAAGCGTAAAGATAGAGTTTGCGTGAAATGCGCGCAAACGATGTTGGCCGCACGATACGTGGGTTTCGCGGGGATCCGGCGCGCATCGAACGGATAGGGTCATTCGACCCGATGGCAGGCGACGCGCACGTCTCCCGCAACCGTCTTTTGCGTCGGCGGTGTCCGCCGGCAGACGTTCATCGCCCAGGGACATCGCGTGTGGAACTTGCATCCGCGCGGCGGATCGATCGGTGAAGGGAGATCGCCGGTAAGCCGGACACGCTCGGATTTCGCCGGGCCGTCGATACGCGGAACCGCGCTGAGCAGCGCCTGGGTGTAGGGATGTTTCGGCGCGTCGAGCACGGTCCTGACCGGCCCGGTTTCGACGATTTCACCCAAATACATAACGGCGAGCCTGTCGCTGACGTAGCCGATCACGGAGATATCGTGCGAGATGAAGAGATACGTCAGGTTCAGTTCGCGTTTCAGCTTATCCAGCAGTTCGATGATCTGGGCCTGAATGGAGACATCAAGCGCGCTGACCGGTTCGTCGCAAACGATGAAATCCGGTTTCAGGGCCAAGGCGCGTGCGATGCCGATGCGCTGCCGTTGACCGCCCGAAAATTGGTGCGGGAACCGGGACATGTGATCCGCGTTGAGGCCGCAATTCTCCAACAGTTCGGCCACCTGGTCGCGGATATCCCGGCCGCGCGCGACACCATGCAGCCGCAGTGCGGTGCCGATGATGTCGTGAACGGTCTTCCGTGGATTGAGCGAGGCGTAGGGATCCTGAAAGATGATCTGCATGCGCCGCCGCATCGATTTCAAACCGGCGCCGCTCAATGCGGTGACGTCCGTGCCGTCGAACACGATGCGGCCGGCGGTCGGCTCGTGCAGGCGGAGGATCGTCCGTCCCAAGGTCGACTTGCCGCAGCCGGACTCGCCGATGAGGCCGAGCGTCTCGCCCCGTTCAATCTCGATGTCGATGCCTTCCACGGCGCGGACGAGGCTTCCGGGGTCGCCGGTTACCCGGCCCCACAGCCCGCGCCGGTTATCGTAATGCTTCACCAATCCTTCGGTTCGCAATAAGGGCATTTCGGCGGCGGAGTTCATGCCACGGCCTCCGGGTCGGCCAACCGGCAGCGGACGGCGCGCGCGCCGTCCAATGGCCGCATCGGCTGGAACCCGTCGCAGGCGGGCGCCGCGAATTCGCATCGGCCTTTGAACCGGCATCCCGCCGGAAGGTCGATCAGTTCGGGCACCTGGCCTTCGATGGGGTGAATTGGCGTGTCCGGCTCCGACAGCCGCGGAATCGATCGCAGCAGTCCTTGCGTGTAGGGGTGCTTGGGCGCGCCGATCACCTGACTTGTCGGACCGGTCTCGACGATCTGGCCCGCATACATGACGGTGACGCGATCGCAGTATTCGGAAACGACACCGAGGTCGTGGGTAATCAGGACGACGCTCATGCCGAGCTCGCGCCGGATATCGGCGATCAGTTCCAGGACTTGGGCTTGGATGGTGACATCGAGCGCGGTCGTCGGTTCGTCGGCGATCAGCAGCTTCGGGCGGCAGGCCAGCGCGATGGCGATCATCATGCGTTGACGCATGCCGCCGGAGAACTGATGCGGGTAGTCGTTTAGGCGGGTGTCGGGCGACGGGATTCCGACAAGCCGCATCATTTCGATCGCCTGCTTGCGTGCGGCGCGACGGCGATTCCGGGATCCGGACGGCAATTCCGTCGCGTGGGCCAGAATGACCTCCATAATCTGGGTGCCGACGGTCAATGCGGGGTTGAGTGCCGTCAGGGCGTCCTGCATCGTCATGGCGATGTCCTGGCCCCGCAGGTCCCGGTAGGCGGTCTCGGCGAGACCGATCAACTCGCGGTCCTCGAAAAGGATCGAGCCACCGTCGATCCAGCCCGGCGGCCGGACCAGACCCATGACGCTGGCGAAGGTGACGCTCTTGCCCGAACCGGATTCGCCCACCACCCCGACGCATTCCCCGGCGGCGACCGACAGGCTGACGCCGTCGACAGCGGTTACCACGCCGGAACGGGTGGCGAAGCGGGTCACCAGCTCGCGGATATCCAAAATGGTCTGCGCCTGCGTCATCTGGTCCGCCTCACGCATGGAACTTGGGATCGAACGCATCGCGCAATCCTTGACTGGCCACGTTGATCGCGAGGACCAGCAGGAGGATCGCGAGCCCGGGGAAGGTGCTGACCCACCAGGCTTCGAGCATGAAGGCGCGGCCGTCGGCCACCATGGACCCCCAACTCGCCGTCGGCGGTTGCACGCCAAGCCCGAGAAAGGACAGGCTGGCTTCCAGGATGATGACATGCGCCATGCGGATCGTCGCGACGACCATCACCGGCGAAAGGATGTTCGGCAGTATCTCGCGCAGCATGATGTGCAGGCGCGAGCCGCCGAGGGCCTGTGCGGCTTCAACGTATTCGACTTCGCGCGCGGCCAACGTCTCGCCCCGCACGACACGGCACGGGATGACCCATTCCTTGTAGACCAGCGCCAGTAGGATGTTCTGCAGCCCCGGCCCCATCATCGCGATCAGCGCGATCACGAAGATCAGATAGGGAAAGCCCAGAAGAATATCGACCAGCCGGGAAATCGCGATGTCGGTCCAGCCGCGCAGGTAACCGGCGGCGAGTCCAGCCAGCACACCGATGCCCGTGGCGATCACGATGACCATCAAGCCGATGAAGATGGAAATGCGCGCGCCATAGATGATGCGGGACAGAATGTCCCTGCCCAGGGCGTCGCATCCCAGCGGAAAGGCCCAGTCGCCGCCGTCGAACCAAGCCGGCGGCTGCAGCCGGCGGAATAGGTCCGTTTCGGTCGGGTCATGCGGCGCGATCAGGGGCGCGGCGACCGCCAGGATGACGAACGCCAAGACGACAGCGGCCGAGAAAGACGATAGGCGGCTCGACAGGAATAGCCGCATGTTGCGCCGGAAGGGCGAGTCGTCTTCGGCGCGTCGGCGCGGTTCGGCGAGAGGGATACTCATAGCCGGACCCTGGGATTGAGTACGGTGTAGAGAATGTCCGCGAAGAAGTTCAGCATCACGTAGGTGACGGCGTAGACAAGCACCGCCGCCTGAACCAACGGATAGTTCTTGAGGAAGATACTCTCGACCACGAGACGCCCGAGCCCGGGCCACCCGAACACCGTTTCGACGATCATGTTGCCGCCGAGCAGGGACCCGGTTTCAAGCGCGGCGACCGTGACCGTCGGGATCAAGGCGTTCTTGAGGGCGTGGCGAACCAGGATATACGTCCGGCTCATGCCCTTGGCTTCGGCGAAGGTGATGTAGTCCTGACTCAGCACGTCGAGCATCGACGCCCGCGTCACGCGGGTCAGGATCGTCGCCAGCGGCAGGCCGAGGACGATCGCGGGCATGATGATGTGTTTCAGCGCATTCCAGAACGCATCGAAACGGCCCTGGAGAAGGCTGTCGATCAACAGCAGATGCGTGATCGGCGGTACTTCGAACGCGTAGCCGACGCGGCCCGCGACCGGCAGAATCTGCAAATGCACCGAAAACAGCATGAGCAGCAGGATGCCGAACCAGAAGCCGGGCAGCGACACGCCGAACACCGTTCCCACGGTCGCGATCTGATCGATGATGGTGTTCTTCTTGACCGCCGCCAGGACGCCCAACGGGATGGACGTGATCAGCGCCAGCAGCAATGCGACAAGGCTCAGCTCGATCGTGGCCGGAAGCCGCTCGGCGATGACTTCGGCGACCGGCCGGCGATGGTAGAAGCTGAGGCCGAAATCCCCGCTTAGGGCGTTCCCGAGGAATACGAAGAACCGCTCGACCGGCGGGCGATCCAAACCCAGGTCGCGGCGCATTTGGGCTTCCTCCGCGGGCGTCACCGGGTTGTCGCCGATCATGATCTCGACCGGATCGCCGGGCGTCAGCGCCATCATGAAGAAGACGATGACGCTGACACCCAGCAATACCGGGACGAGCTGCGCGAGGCGCTCGATGAATTTGCCCAGAGTCACGGTGATGCTTCTTGCGTGCTACTTCACGCAGGCATCATGCAGGTTGATGCGGCCATCCGAACTCGGCCGGAAACCGGTCAAGCGTTTCGAAACGCCGTATAGGTCCTTGGTGACCCACAGGTAGGCGTAGGGCGAATCCTCGGCGGCGATAAGCTCTGCCTTCCGATACATCGCGGCGCGCTTTTCAGGGTCCGGTTCAACGCCGGCGGCGTCCAGGATGTTGTCCAGATCGGCGTTGGCATAGCCTGCCGAATTGCCGCGGTCGTTGGTCCGGTGCGTCGGCACGAAGATGCCGACGGGGTCCAACGTCCCGTTGCCCCACGAGGTGAGCCACATGTCACCGGTCTTCGGCTTGCCCTTGGTCCGCCACTTCTTGCGTAACTGGCTGACCTCGCCGACCTGGATCGTGGCGCGGAAACCGGCCTTCTTCATAAGTGATCCAATGGCTTCCGCGATTTCCTTCAACTCGCCTTTCACATCGAAAGTCACGTCGAGGCCCTTCGGATACCCCGCCGCCGCGAGCAGTGATTTCGCCTTCTTCGGATCATAGGCAAGGGCCGGCAAGTCCTTGTTCTTGCCGAAGGCGTCGGGCGACAGGATGCCGTCGATCGGCGTCCCGTTGCCGTCCATGATGCGGTCGATGATCAGCTTCCTGTCGATGGCGTGGCTGAGCGCTTGGCGAACCCGCTTGTCCTTGAACGCCCCGGATTGGTTGTTCAATGCGATGAAGTAGCTTCGCGTGCCGTTGGCGGTCATCACATCCGTGTTCGGATTGTTCTTAACCTGACCGACCGCGTGTGCGGGCAGGTCGTTGATCAGGTCCACATCGCCCGACAGCAGGGCGGCGACGCGCGACGCGTTCTCCGGGATGATCCTGAAAATCACCCGTTCCGAACAGGCCTTGGCTTTCGGCGCCAGCGCCGTAGAGCCCCCGTAGTAGCCGTCATAACGTTCCATAATGACCGAATCGCCCCTACGCCATGTGGCCAGCCGGAAAGGGCCGGACCCCATGACCTTGGTCGAGAGGCCATCGGCGTCTTGCGCTTTCGTGAACTTCTCGGAGACGATCTCGTGAAGCGTCAGGAATGCCGGAAACTGCGGCCAGGGCGTTTTCAGCACGATCCGCACCGTCAGGTCGTCGATGACGTTAACGGCCTCGACCGGCCCGACGAGGCTCTTGCGCGGGCTCGTCTTACCCCCAATCGCGCCTTCCTTTGTCAGACGTTCGAACGTGAATTTCACGTCTTTGGCCGTAATCGGAGAGCCGTCGTGAAACGTAGCGCCGGATTGGAGTTTCACTTCATACGTCGTCTTATCCACGACCTTCACGTATTCGGCCAACTGCGGCACCACCTTCATGTCCGGATCCCGTGTGACGAGGCCGTCATACATGTTTCGGATGATGGTTTGGGTCAGGCGGTTGCGATGGTTGTGCGGGTCGAGGGTAAGGGCGTCGGATGTATAACCGACGCGTAGCTCGCCGGCCTGGAGAGCAACCGGCACGGCAAGGGCGGTCGCGGCCAGCAGTGAAACGAGGCGAATTCTCATCGAAAGATCTCCCTAGTCTAGGCGGCGGCGGAGCGCCGCGCGGCACTTTTCTGCGTCTTCTTTCGACAGGAATTGCAACTGCCATGCCATTGCGGTGGAGCCGGCAACGGGTCACTCAACCATATGGGAAATATAAGTTATTTGGATAATGCGCCCGGCGGGGCGGAATCCGGGGCAATAGGGAATGCGCGGAATGCACGCCTGACCGGCGTCAAAATCACGCGAAAATTCGACGGCGCGATGGCGGAGAAATGGCGGCGCTAACGCTCGCCCGCGCTCGCTTCCAGCGCGTCCTGTGCGGCGAGCCAGTTTTCTTCCGCGCTAGCGATGTCGCGGTCCAATTCGGCCTTGCGGCGGGTCAGGCCGGTGATTTCCTCCGGCGGTTTTTCATAGGTCGCCGGGTCGGCCAGCACCGCATCGATCTTCGACTGTTCGGCGGTCAGTTTTTCCAGCGCGGATTCCGCATCGCGCACCGCCTTGCGCAGATGCGCGATCGCGGCGCGGGCGTTGGCGCGGGACTGGCGCGCGTCCCGCTTGGATGGGCGCGGCGAGGCCGGCGTGTCCTTGCCGCCGCCGTTCGATTTACGCTTCTGCTCCATCAGGCTGCGGCGGTAGGCGTCGAGGTCGTCCTCGTAGGGGACGCAGGTGCCATCGGCGACAAGCCACAGCCGCTCGACCGCCCGGGCCAGCAGGTCATGGTCATGCGTTACCAGGATCACCGCGCCGTTGTACTCGTTCAACGCCAGCAGCAACGCCTCGCGGGCGTCCAGGTCGAGATGGTTGGTCGGCTCGTCCAGCAGCAACAGTTGCGGCGCGTCACAGCAGATGCCGGCCAGCACCAGCCGCGCCCGTTCGCCGCCCGACAAGCTCTCGACCTGTTGGTCCGCCTTTTCCTGTTGGAAACCGAACTGGCCGAGATGGCTGCGCACGGCCTGCTCGGTCCGGTCGGGCAGGAGGCGTTGGATGTAGTCCAGCGCGGTCTGTTTGGGATCGAGCTGTTCCAGCTGGTCCTGCGCGAAATACCCGACCCGGAGCTTGCGGGGCAGGGAGACATGGCCCGATTGGGCATCGAGCTGGCGCGACAACAAGCGCAGCAGTGTGCTTTTGCCGTTACCGTTCTGACCCAGCAACCCGATGCGGTCGTCCATGTCGAGACGCAGGTTCAGCCGCTGCAGGACCGGTTTGTCGGCGCTGTATCCAACGGCGGCGGAGTCCATGGTCAACAGCGGCGGCGGCAGTTCCTCCGCCTCGGGAAAGCTGAAGGAAATCGCCGATTCCGCCTGCAGCGGCGCGATCGGCTCCATGCGCTCCAGCATCTTGATGCGGCTCTGCGCCTGCCGTGCCTTGTTCGCCTGGGCGCGGAACCGGTCGACGAAGCGCTGGATGCGCTCGCGTTCGCGGAGCTGCCGGGTCCGCTCGTCCTGCTGGCGCGCCTGCCGTTCGCGGCGGGTCCGCTCGAACCGGTCATAGCCGCCGGGATAGAGCGCGAGGTGGCCGTCATCCACATGCAGGATGCCGTCGACCGAGCGGTTGAGCAGACCGCGGTCGTGGCTGACCAGCAGGAATGTGTGCGGGTATCCCGCTAAATAGCTCTCCAGCCAAAGGGCGGATTCCAGGTCCAGATGGTTCGTGGGTTCGTCGAGCAGCAGCAAATCCGGCGCGCTGAAGAGCACCGAAGCGAGCGATACGCGCATGCGCCAGCCGCCGGAAAGCGCGCTGATCGGCCCTTGCTGGGTCGCTTCGTCGAAGCCGAGACCGGCCAGGATCGTCGCCGCGCGGGCCGGGGCGGAATGCGCTTCGATATCGGTCAACCGCGTGTGGATGTCGGCGATCCGGTGCGGATCGGTGGCGGTTTCCGCTTCCTCCAGTAGATTGGTGCGCTCGGTATCGGCTGCCAGCACGACGTCCAGCACGGGCCGGTCGCCGGATGGCGTGAATTGCTCGACATATCCCGTGCGAATGCGCGGGCCGATCGAGATGGAGCCGGCATCCGGGGTTAGTTCACCCGCAATCAGCCGTAAAAGCGTCGATTTTCCGGTGCCATTACGGCCAACGACACCGATGCGCCGTTTGGTGCCGATTTGCACCGTCGCGTCGTCGAACAGCGACCGTCCGCCGATTCTGAACCCGAGGGATTGGATAGTTAGCATGGCGGCGTTGGATAGCACGGCGCGGGAATGATATGAAAGTGAAGGATTATCCCTTCTGGGGAAGGAAGATCGGCTTGCTCAACGCGAGCGGGGCGTCTATAACCCGGCGGCCTTAACATCGGCCAACACAATCAAGGGGGCAGTTCGATGGCAGTCGAACGCACATTGTCCATCATCAAACCGGATGCGACACGTCGAAATCTAACCGGACAGATCAACGCCAGGTTCGAGGAGGCGGGTCTCCGGGTCGTGGCGCAGAAGCGCATCTACATGACGCGGGAACAGGCCGAGGGGTTCTACGCCGTCCACAAGGAACGGGCATTCTTCGGCGATCTCTGCGACTTCATGTCGTCGGGTCCTGTCGTCGTGCAGGTTCTGGAGGGCGAAAACGCCGTCACCGGGAACCGCGATATCATGGGTGCGACCAACCCGGCGAATGCCGACGACGGCACGATCCGCAAGGATTTCGGTGAATCGATCGAGGCCAATTCGGTCCATGGTTCCGATAGTCCGGAAAACGCGGCCATCGAAATCGCGTACTTCTTCGCCCAGACCGAAATCGTCGGCTGAGCATCCTAACCGGTCCGGTGCGCGCAGCGGCGGCCGGCGTTCAATGCTGGAAATCGGGAGACGTGCAGGCGGCATCCAACGCGGGATGCCGCGGCCGCATGGGCTGCTACAGCAGGGTTAACGCCATCACGGCCAACAGGATGACAATCGCGATGGTGGATACGATGAATAGACGGGTGACATTGTCCCACGTCTGAATCTTTTCCTGCGGCGCGCTCAAATGCTGCATTTGCGGTCCGGTCGCCATTCTTTCCCTCCGAAGTAGATTTATCCCTGTAGGTATAACGGTCCGTCGCGTTTCGCAAGTCCGGGCTGTCAATCGCCGGACGGATTGATCAGCGATTCCGTCGACGGTGCGCCGTTGTCGACGCGAACGACTTCGTCCGCCACGGCGACCTTGCCCTCGGCGATGAGGCGAAGCGCCAGTGGATACGCGATATGCTCTTTCTCCAAGATTCTTGCCGCGAGCCGGTCGCTGTCGTCGCCGGGCAGAATCGGTACCGCCGCCTGGACGATGATCGGTCCTTCATCCATCTCGACGCGGACGAAATGGACCGTGCAACCCGCGATCTTCACACCCGCATCGAGTGCCCGTTGATAGGTGTCCAGACCTTTGAAGGCCGGCAACAGTGATGGATGGATATTGATCAAGCGGTCTTGCCAGGCATTCACGAATTCTCCCGTCAGAAGTCGCATGAAGCCAGCGAGGCACACCAGGTTGATCCCCGACTTCTTGAGCGCCGCGTCGATCGCCGCATCGAAGTCGGCTCTGCTATCGAAGGATTGATGGCGGATGATCTTGGTCGCGATACCGGCCTTCTCCGCGCGTTGCAGTCCATAGGCATCGTCGACATTGGAGATCACTAGCGAGATGATCGCCGGAAATCCGGGTTGCGCGCAGGCGTCTATCAGCGCCTGCAGGTTCGTTCCCCTACCGGAGATCAAGACGCCGACCTTCAACATGTCCGTCATGCTGCACCATTGGAATACAGTACCGGTTCGCCGGTGCGCCGGTGAACCTCGCCGATGCGGAAGACCGTTTCGCCATGTTCTTCCAGGACGCCGGTGACGTCGTTCGCCGCGTCCGGGGCGACGATGACCGCCATACCGATCCCGCAATTGAATGTCCGCATGAGTTCCCGATCCTCGATTCCGCCCGCATCCGCGAGCCAGGTGAACACGGAAGGGATGGTCCACGACGCCAGATTGATACGGGCGGCCACGTCGTCGGGCAAGACGCGCGGCAAATTCTCGGTCAACCCCCCGCCGGTGATATGCGCCAGTCCATGCACGCCGCCGTCCGCCGCACCGATGGCTGCGAGGCAACTGCGCACATAGATGCGGGTGGGATCGAGCAGCGCTTCGCCGACGCTCCGTCCGGGCGCAAAGGGGGCGGCCTCCGCGTAATCCAGGCCGCTCTCTTCGACGACCTTCCGCGCCAGGGAGTAACCGTTGGAATGCAGGCCGTTCGACGCGAGGCCGAGGATGACATCGCCGGGCCGGGCGTCGCGCCCACCAAGCAATGTGCCGCGTTCGGCCGCACCGACGCTGAAGCCGGCAAGATCGTAATGCGATCCGTCGTAGAGCCCGGGCATTTCGGCCGTTTCGCCACCGATCAGCGCGCAACCGGCCTGGCGGCAGCCTTCGGCAATGCCGTCGACGATCGATTCGGCGATCGCGGGGTCGATTTTCCCGGTAGCGAAATAATCCAGGAAGAACAGCGGCTCCGCGCCTTGCACTACCAGGTCGTTGACGCACATGGCGACGAGGTCGACCCCGATCGTTCCATGGTGATTCGCCGCAATCGCGACCATCAGTTTGGTGCCGACGCCGTCGGTCGCGGCGACAAGCACGGGATCCTTGAATCCTGCGGCTTTCAGGTCGAATAGACCGCCGAACCCGCCCAACGCGGCGTCCGCGCCGGGGCGGATGGTGGACTTTGCCAACGGCTTGATGGCCTCGACAAGCCGGTTCCCGGCATCGATATCGACACCGGCATCACGGTACGTCAGGCCGTTTTTGGGTGATTTCGGAGCTATAGCTTCCTCGGCGATAAGCGGTATAAACTGGGCGCCGAAGATACTTCATCCGGGAATATTTGTAATGCTCCATTTGCGGGGTTTCGGACGCCTCGGCATAACAGCCTTTCTGCTTGTTGCCGTGGTCCTTTCCCAGCCGCTTTCCGCGGCGGATATCTATTCCGTCTCGAACGTCCAAGTGGACGAGCGGGCGACGGACGAGGTCTCCGCGAAGGGTGTGGGCATCGCCAAGGCGCAGCGCGAGGCCTTGAGGACGCTTTTGGAGCGTCTCACCCTTCGGACCGATCACGGCAAACTGCCCGAGGTCACCGACGGTCTCGTCGCGTCGTCGCTGCGGGACTTCGCGGTATCCGAAGAGAAATTCGGCGGCGGACGTTACCTTGCCACGCTGAATGTGAGATTTAAGCCGGAAGCTGTACGGACGCTTATCGGCGGCCTTGGTATTCCCTACGCGGAGGTTGCCAGCCGCGCCAATCTCGTGTTGCCGGTCTATGAAAACGCCGGGTCGCGGCTGTTGTGGGATGAACCGAACCCGTGGTTTGACGCCTGGTTGAGGCGCGAGCCGCCAACCGGCCTGCTGCCACTCGTGCTGCCGTTGCGGGACTTGTCGGATATTTCCGAGATCAGCGCCGAACAGGCCGTGGTCGGGGACGCCGGCCGTCTCGACGCGATCGCCAAGAAGTACAAAGCGTTCGGCGTCTACGTGGCGCTTGGACAACTCAGCGTCGATCCGGTGAGCAACGTGCCTGTTCTGAATGTGACCATGACGCAGCATCAACCGGGCGAACCCACGCGCGATCTGACGCGCAGCTTCCAAGGGCGCGAGGGCTCCGACATCGCCGGATTGTTCGACTGGGCGGTCGGGGAAATGATCGCGGGGCTGGAAGAAGCTTGGAAAACCGACAATCTGCAGCAGACCGGTTCGGAACAGCGGATACGGATGTTGGTTCCAATTGTTCGCCTCGGCGACTGGTTGGCCGTCAAGCGGAAGATCACTGAGGTACCGTCTGTGCGGCAGATGGACGTGGCCCGCTTGTCCATCCGCGAAGCACAGGTCGACGTGACTTTCCTGGGCGAGCCTGAACAACTGCGGCGGGCGCTCGCCCTCAAAGATCTCGACATGTCCTATGAATTGGAGCAGGGCGGCTGGGTCGTCCGGCCGCGCTCCGCTGAGTAGACCCAAGGTGTCATCGCACGAGCAGGCGGGTCAGCCGTGAGTCAGCACATGCTCCTGAGCAGCATACCGAACTTGATAACACTCGGCCGATTGGTCGCCGTGCCGCTGATGGTGTGGCTCATCGCGACGGATGCGTTGTCGGCGGCGTTCTGGCTGTTCGTAGCGGCCGGCATTTCGGACGGCGTGGACGGTTATATCGCCAAGCGGTTCGGCGTGGAAAGCGAACTCGGCAGTTACCTCGATCCGATTGCCGATAAGGTTATGCTGGTGGGCGTCTATGTGACGCTCGGCGTGCAGGATTACATCGCGCTTTGGCTCGTGATCCTCGTGGTGTTCCGGGACGTCTTGATCGTGGGCGGGACGGTGCTATCGCAGCTCATCGATCGACCGGTCAAGATGCAGCCGTTGTTCATCAGTAAGGTGAACACCGTCGCACAAATTATTCTTGCAGCGGTCGTTTTGGCGGAACTGACGTTCGAATTCGCGGATATGCCGGTGAGTACGGCGCTGGAGTACTTGGTCGCTGCGACGACGGTGACGTCGGGAACCTGTTATCTATATATGTGGGTGACCGGCCGCGGCGCCTTCATCGACGCGCCGCCGCCTCAGGGTCCGGCCGACACCCGGGCGGTGAACGAGGAACAACCGCGAGGGCGCGCATGACCGTTCGCCAACAGGCAATTTCATGGGGCGTCGTCTTTGCCCTCTTCATTCTAATCCTGGCCGGATTGCGCGAAATACTCTTTCCGTTCGTTGCGGGGTTTGCGATCGCCTATTTCCTCGACCCGGCCTGTGATCGCCTGGAACGGGCGGGTTTGTCGCGAACCTGGTCAACAACACTGGTGACCGCTGCGTTTTTCATAATCTTCGTGATCATCCTGTCGTTCTTGGTGCCGCTGCTGTATTCGCAGCTCGTCCAGTTTCTCGAGAATCTGCCCCGGTATGTATCGGCGATCGAGACGAAGATCGCCCCGCTGATCGAAGTGGCGCGCAGCTACGTCGCGGCGGGCGAGGGCGCGGAACAGGCTAGGCAGTTCATCGAGTCACATTTCGGCGACGTTGCGAAATTCGCCATTGGATTCCTTGCGAAATTCGTGAGCGGCTTGGAGGTGACGTTCAGCTTGTTGTCGTTGTTCGTTATCACTCCGATCGTGGCATTCTACCTGCTGCGGGACTGGGACCACATCATCGCCAAGATCGATGGTTGGTTGCCCCGGGCACATGCCGGCGTCATCCGCGAGCAGGTCAAATTGGTGGATGAGACGATGGCCGGGTTCGTGCGCGGCCAGTTCTCGGTCTGCATGCTGCTTGGATTGTTCTATGGGATCGGCCTGTCTCTGGTCGGGCTGGACTTCGGTCTGGTCGTCGGCTTGGTGACCGGGCTCATGTCCTTCGTGCCCTATTTCGGGATGCTGATAGGCTTTGTCCTGGGAATGGGGCTGGCGATCGCGCAGTTCGATTCGATCGTGCCGATCTTGTTGGTCGCCGGGGTATTCGGGATCGGCCAATTCATTGAAGGTAATTTCCTGACGCCGAAGATGGTCGGCGACCGTGTCAATCTTCACGCCGTCTGGATCATATTCGCGCTGCTGGCCGGTGGCGCGTTGTTCGGCCTGGTCGGCATAATGCTGGCGGTCCCGGTTGCCGCCGTCATCGGTGTGCTGGTCCGGTTCACTGTGGAACAGTATCTGGCGAGCAAGATGTATCTGGGGACCGAGGAGTCGCCGTCCGAAGCTCCGGAAGAGGAGCCATGAGCGCGGACGCGCAACTGCATTTCTCCTTCGAACACCGTCCCGCGATGGGCCAGGAAGATTTCCTTGTGGCCCCGTGCAACGAACAGGCGGTGAAATGGATCGATAGCTGGCCTGATTGGACGGCCCCCGCGTTATGCCTGCACGGTCCGACCGGTTGCGGTAAGACGCATCTTGCGCATGTCTGGCAGGCGCGCAGCGACGCGGTCATGCTGGAAGCCCAGGAAATCGCAGGACAGGCACCGGATGATCTTTTGAGTGGTGCGACCAACTGCATCGTCGAGAACGCCGATCGCGATGCGGACGAGCCTACGCTGCTCCACCTATACAATGTGCTCTCGGAACGGGGCGGCCATCTCCTGCTGACAGCGGAGCAGCCGCCCGCGCGGTGGTCTATTGCACTCGATGACCTTCGTTCCCGTTTGACCGCGGCACCGGCGGTACAGATCGGGAAGCCGGACGAAGGATTGGTCGGCGCCGTCATGATCAAGCTCTTCGCCGACCGGCAGATTCTGATTGGCAAGGACGTGTTAGTGTATCTCGTCATGCGCATCGAACGGTCCTTCGATGCCGCACGACGGGTGGTGGATGCCGTCGACAGCGCCGCATTGGCGTCGCACCGGCGGCTAACGGTCCCTCTGGCGCGCGATGTGTTGCGCCGGTTGGGAATGGCATAGGGAGGACGAAACGAATGGATCTTGGATTGCAGGGACGGCGCGCCATTGTCTGCGCCGCATCGAAGGGGCTTGGAAAGGCGTGCGCGGTATCGCTCGCGCGCGAAGGGGTCGATCTCGTCATCAACTCCCGGAGTCCCGAGGTGCTGGAAGCGACGGCGGAAGAGATCCGTGCGGAAACCGGTGTTTCGGTAACGCCGGTAGCGGCCGACATTACGACGGAAGAGGGGCGGCAAGCGGTTCTGGCCGCATGCGCCGATCCGGATATCCTGATCAACAACGCGGGCGGTCCGCCGCCCGGTGACTTTCGTGACTGGGACCGCGATGATTGGATCAAGGCTGTCGACGCCAACATGCTGACGGCGATCTTCATGATCAAGGCCACCGTAGACAGCATGATCGACCGGAAATTTGGCCGCGTCGTGAATATCACGTCGGCGGCGGTAAAGGCGCCGATCGAGATCCTCGGCCTGTCCAACGGCGCCCGTGCCGGGCTGACCGGGTTTTGCGCTGGCCTATCCCGGAAGACCGTCGCGCACAACGTCACGATCAACGGGTTGTTGCCGGGGCCGTTCGCGACCGACCGGTATTTCGCGAACATCCGGTTTCAGGCGGAGAAGTCGGGCAAGCCGTACGAAGAGGTTCTGGCGGCACGCGAAGCCGCCAATCCGGCAGGGCGCGCTGGCGACCCGGCGGAATTCGGTGATGCCTGCGCTTTCCTGTGCAGCGCTGGTGCCGGATTCATTACAGGCCAGAATTTGTTGATGGACGGCGGCAGCTATCCCGGAACGCTCTGACATCAGCCGAACGGGGCAGTTGCATTACAAGAATATGAAATAATTATGACTGCCCTGTTTCGCTGTTTTCCCGCTTCCATCATTATGGTTGTTACCTTTGCAGGAAGACTTAGTGGCACCGTGGCATGCAGGAAGAGACAGAGCTAAAGCTGTCCTTACCGTTCGATCAGGCAGATAGGCTAAAACGGCATCCGATTATTCGCGATTTGAAATCCGGCCGCGCGCGGTCGCGGCGGATGCTGGGTATCTATTTCGATACGAATGACTTGCTCCTGAAACGCAGCGATCTGTCGCTGCGCGTGCGGGAGGCCGATAACCAACATGTCCAAACCCTGAAACGCGTGGGCCCGGCGGGCGGCGGGTTGTTCGTGCGCGACGAGTGGGAGCACGACGTGCCGGGCGCGGTGCCCGATATCTCGCTGATCGAGGACAATCGCATCCGCAAGCGTTTGGCACGGTTGAACGGCACCGCCGCGCTGAAGCCGGTATTCGAAACGGATATCCGAAGAACGACATGGGACCTTGTTGATGGCGAAACGGCGGTCGAACTGGTACTCGACGTCGGCGAGGTCCGGACGCCGGATGGCGCGAGCGAGATGATCTGCGAGGTGGAATTGGAGCTCAAGTCGGGCGATCCGAAGCGAATCTTCGACATCGCGCTGGCATTGAACGAGCGCATCGACTGCACCGTGGGTCATATCTCCAAATCCGATCGGGGCTATGCGCTCTTCAACGAAACGCCGCCTGCCGCGATGAAGGCGAAGCCGGTGATCCTGTCGCGGCGCATGACCGTTTGGAAAAGCTTCGTCCGGATTTGCGAGGGATGTCTGGAGCAGCTTCGCGCGAACGAGGCCATCGTGCGGAGCGGCCGGAACCCGGAAGGCATCCATCAAGCGCGCGTCTCGATCCGCCGGTTGCGCGCCGCGTTCAAGATCTTCCGGCGCGTTCTGCCGCGCGAAGACCGCAGTTATTTCGCCCAAGAATTACGCTGGTTGCAGCAGGAACTTGGCGAAGCGCGGGACCTGGATGTCTTCATCCTCGAGACGCTCGAGCCGCTGCGGTCGAGGGTGCCGCAGGACGAATCCTTGGACGGTCTGTCGAAGCGCGCGGAAACGGCTCGGCGGTCCGCATATCGGCGGGCCCAAAAGACGCTACACAGCCAGAGGTACGGACGCATTTTGCTCATGCTGGAGCGTTGGCTGCTCTTTCCCAACGTCGAAATCGCGGGGACGCCGCTCGGCAAGCCGATCGGCAGGTTTGCGAAACATTCGATCCGGAAAACCCAGAAGAAGCTGTTGGCGCACGGGAAGCGGTTGGATTCGGTCGACGATGAAGAGCTGCATATCGTTCGTATTGAGGGTAAGCAGACGCGGTACTGCGTGGAGTTCTTCGCCAGTCTGTATCCCAAACGGGCGGTTCGACATCACATCAAGGGGCTCAGTGCCTTGCAGGACTGTTTAGGCGGTTTGAACGACGGTGTCGTCGCCGATGCCCTCCTTACGCGCTTTGGTAAGGGCCGGAATCCGATCGACGAGAGCGCCCGCGCCTGTGTGATGGGGTGGTATGCCGCGCGGATTTATGGTGAACGCCGGCAGCTTGGGAAAATCTGGAACGGGTTGGTGAAGCAGGACCAATACTGGGCCTGATAGGCATCCAAATCCGCGCTAAACGAGCGTGCGCGGCGCTACGAAACGCACGACATCGCCGGTTCCCGGTCCGACATCAGGCCAATTTCGGTCCGTGAATTCCAACTCCGTCAACGCTGCGGTCGGATATTTGGCAACGGGAACCTGCTGTTCACCAGGGGCGGACAAGGACAGCGCTAAATCATGCAGGCCGGGATTATGGCCGATCACCATCACGGAGTCCGGCCCGCTGTCCAGTCGCCGCAGGCGGTCCAGCAATGTCCCCGCGCCCGCCAGATAGAGGCCTTCGTCGACCTCGACAGCCGGTTCGCCCTCAAGCGCCGTTAGGATCAGATCAAGGGTCTCGCGGGCGCGCACCGCCGCGGAACAGAGGATCAGGTCGGGCAGAATGCCGTGTTGTTGCATGTAGTTTCCCATGGCGGGCGCCGCCTTTCGCCCGCGCGCGTTGAGCGGCCGGTGGAAGTCGTCCAGACCGTCGGTCTTCCAGGAGGATTTTGCATGTCGCAGGATGTACAATCGGACCATGGAGGCTCCGTTCGATGGCGGGTATTAGCGTAATGATTCGGTTATACTTTTATTGTACGATTTGAAAAGGAATCTGGCGGGATTCATACGGTTTTGTGAAAAGGAGGTCTGAGTTAAGGCAATGATGGCCACGGTAAAGGCGCGTCAGGACGACAAGATTACGATGGACAGCAACGCGCGGTTCCTGAACCGTGAACTGTCCTGGCTGAGTTTCAACTCGCGCGTTCTCGAGGAAGCCTACAACACCAGCCATCCCTTGCTCGAACGGCTCCGTTTTCTTGCGATTTCCGCCAGCAACCTCGACGAATTCTACATGGTGCGCGTGGCCGGCCTGAAAGGGCAGGTCGCCGCCGGCGTCGCTACGCCCAGTGATGACGGCTTGACGCCAAACCAGCAATTGAACGCGATTTCCAACGAAGTACGGATGCTGTTGGCCGAACAGCAAAAATGCTGGAGCAAGCTTCGCAAGGAGCTGACAAATGCCGGGATCGCGTTGTTGCCACCTTCCGGGTTGGCCAAGGACGAGCAGAAATGGTTGGACGCGTGGTTCACCGATCAGTTGTTCCCCGTCCTGACACCCTTTGCCGTCGATCCATCCCATCCCTTTCCCTTCATTCTGAACAAGGGGCTCGTTCTGGTCGTCGCCTTGCGCCGCCCGTCGGACGACAAGGTGATTACCGGGCTGATCTCGATCGGCCATATGGACCGCTTCGTGCGGTTGCCGGGTGACGATGCACGCTTCGTCGCCTTGGAACACGTGATCGCGCGATATTTCGACCGATTGTTCCCGGGCTTCGAGGTCACGGGGCAGGGCATCTTCCGGGTGATCCGCGACAGTGAGGTGGAGATCGACGAAGAGGCGGAAGACTTGGTCCGAACCTTCGAATCGGCGCTCAAGCAACGCCGACGCGGGCATGTCATCCGATTGACGGTCGATGGGGGCATGCCGGATGATCTGCGCCGCTTCGTCGAAGAGCAGCTTGGGGTCGATCCGGATGATTGCATCGCGTTGGAAGAAATCCTTGGGCTGAGCGACATCAACGCCTTGATCGTCGACGAGCGCAAGGACTTGCAGTTCAAGAGCTATACCGCGCGATTTCCCGAGCGGATCCGGGATTACGGCGGCGATTGTTTTGCCGGAATCCGGGCAAAAGACATCATCGTGCATCACCCGTATGAGAGCTTCGACGTCGTCGTTCAGTTCCTGAAGCAGGCGGCCCGCGACCCGGCGGTCGTCGCCATCAAGCAGACGCTGTACCGGACGTCGGACAACTCACCGATCGTGCGCGAATTGATCGAAGCCGCCGAGGCCGGGAAGGCCGTCACCGCCCTGGTCGAATTGAAGGCGCGCTTCGACGAAGCGGCGAACATCCGCTGGGCGCGCGACTTGGAACGTGCCGGCGCGCAGGTGGTGTATGGGTTCCTCGATTTGAAGACCCATGCGAAGGTTTCCCTCGTGGTACGCCGGGAAGGCCAAGACCTGAAGACCTATGTCCACTTCGGCACCGGCAACTATCATCCGATTACCGCGCGGATCTATACGGACCTGAGCTTTTTCTCCTGCGATCCGGCCTTGGGCCGCGACGCGGCGAAGGTCTTCAACTATATGACCGGCTACGCCACGCCGGACGCGATGGAAAAGTTGGCGATCGCTCCGCTGACGCTCCGTAGTACGCTGCAGAAGCATATCGAAGAAGAGATCGAGCACGCCAAGGCCGGGCGGCAGACGCAGATTTGGGCGAAGATGAACTCGCTGGTCGACTCGGATGTCATCGACGCGCTTTATGCGGCGAGTCAGGCGGGGGTCGAGATCGACCTGGTGGTACGCGGTATCTGCTGTCTGCGCCCCGGAATCCCGGGGTTGTCGGAAAATATTAGGGTGAAGAGCATCGTTGGCCGTTTTCTTGAGCACAGCCGGATCGTATGTTTCGGCGCGGGTCGCGCCCTGCCGTCGGCACAGGCCAAGGTCTTTATCTCGTCCGCCGACTGGATGCCGCGTAACCTGAACCGCCGGGTCGAAACGCTTGTTCCGATTGACAACCCGACGGTCAAGAAGCAAGTGCTTGAACAGATTATGGTGGCGAACTTGAACGACGAAGCGCAGAGTTGGGAAATGCAACCGGATGGCGCGTTCCAACGGCTGAAAGCGACGGCGGATAGCTTCAACGCACACACCTATTTCATGACCAATCCAAGCCTTTCCGGCCGAGGCAGCGCCCTCGAGCAGTCGCGTCCGGTCCGTCCCTTGAAGTTGCGGCGGGTCTGACCACGTGCCGGGTATTCTTACCCGAGGACGGAAGTTCGGAGCGGAAAACGGTACGACGCCCGTGGCGGTCGTCGATATCGGCTCGAACTCGATCCGGCTCGTGGTCTACGAGGGACCGCAGCGGACACCGACGCCCGTCTTCAACGAGAAGGTTCTGTGTGGCCTGGCCCGCGGCCTGAACAAGACCGGGAAACTTTCGACCGAGGGCGTCGAACTTGCGCTGGCCAGTATCGCCCGGTTCCGCGCCCTGACCGATGCGATGGCGGTCGACCGGGTAGACGTGGTCGCCACCGCCGCCGTGCGTGATGCCGAGAACGGCCCGCAATTCGTCGAGGATGTCCGTGAACGCTGCAACTTCGAGGTCCGGGTACTGTCGGGCGAGGAGGAGGCGCGGATATCCGCTATGGGCGTCCTGTCCGGGATACCCGAGGCCAAGGGCCTGATGGGCGATTTGGGCGGCGGCAGCGTCGAACTTGTCCGCATCAACAAGGGGCAGAGCGGTGTCTACGATACGCTGCCCTTGGGTCCGCTGCGGCTGGCCGATATGGCGGACGGCAGTGTTTCGAAGGCCCGAAAGATCATCGACAAGAAGCTGGCGACGGTTTCGTGGCTCGGCAAGGCAAAAGGGCAGCGCTTCTTTCCGGTGGGCGGCGCATGGCGTGCGCTCGCGCGGGTGCATATGGAACAATCCGACTACCCGTTGCACGTCATTCACCAATACACGATGTCGGCTTCCGATGCGGTCGAGTTCGCGCGCTTCGTCGCGAAGCTCAGCCCGAACACGCTGCGGAAGATTCCCGGCGTGGCGCGGCAACGCATCGACGGGGTGCCGTACGCCGCCTATTTGATGCAGCGGCTGGTGGAGGAGGCCAAGGTCGCGGAGGTCGTCTTTTCAGCCTATGGCCTGCGCGAAGGGTGTCTCTACGATCGCCTGCCCGCGAAGACCCGCAAGATCGATCCTTTGCTGGCGAGCTGCTGGCGCGAAGCCGAACGCATGGGCCGCGCCACGGCGGACGGCGAGGCGCTTTTCGATTGGATGAGTCCGCTGTTTCCGGATGAGGAATCGCGGCATCGGCGGTTGCGGCTTGCGGCCTGCCACCTGGCGGACATCGGCTGGTCCGAGCACCCGGATTACCGCGGCGAAATGGTTTTCGAGCGCATCCTGCGGCATCCCAGCGTTGGCACCGATCATCCCGGCCGGGTTTTTATGGCGCTCAGCGTCGCGTCGCGGCATTCGGTCCTCGACAAGCGGTTGCTGCGCCGTGAGGCCGGCGCCTTGTTGGATCGGGATGCGATGAACGATGCCCGGTCCATCGGTCTCGCCATGCGGTTGGGGTACACGCTGTCCGGCGGCGTGATATCGCTGCTTCAGACGGCGCAACTGCATCGGACGAAGGACCGGATCACGCTCATCCTGCCGCAGCACGCGGATATCCTGGTTGGCGATGTGGTCCAGCGGCGCTTCATGTCCTTGGCCAAGTCGCTCGAGTGCGATGCCGAAATCGACTATTTCCAGCACGACGACGAGAACAAGGCGTCGGGTACGTCCGGTTAAGCGCCGCCCTTAGTCGTCGGCCGCTTCGGTCTTGATGACGAATATCTGATCGCCTTGGGCGGACAGGGCGAGGCGGCCGTGCTTCAGGTCCAGCGCCTGCTTACCGAACAAGTCGAAGCGCCAACCGCTCAGCGCCGGTACGTCGGCGTTATCATCGGCCGCGATCCTTGCCAGATCGTCGGCATTTGCGATCAGGCGGCTCGCGACGTTGTGCTTTTCGCATTCGTGTTTCAGCAGGACCTTCAGCAGGTCGGTCAGCGGGCCGATACCCGGGGGCAGACGTTCGCGCTTGGGACGGCGTGGGATCTGCTTTTCTGGCAGGCTGAGGCCGGCTTGCACGGCGTCCAGCAAGCCTTTCCCCATCTTGCCTTCGACGAACCCTTTCGAGAGGCCGCGTGTGCGGGAGAGTGCTTCGGGCGTCCGCGGCGCGTGGGCGGCCACGTCCATCAGCGAGTCATCGCGCAGAATCCGATTGCGCGGAATGTCCCGCGTCTGCGCCGCTTCCTCGCGCCAAGCCGCCACGGTTTTAAGGACACCGTAAAACCGCCTGTTGCCGCCGCGGGTCTTGATGCGCCGCCAGGCTTCTTCCGGGTCGAGGCGATAGGTCGACGGGTGTTCCAGGATGGCCATTTCCTCCTGGAGCCAGGGCGACCGGCCGGACTCGTCGAGCTGTCGGGCCAGTTCCTCGTAGGCCGGCCGCAGATGCACGACATCCGCCAGGGCATAATCGAGCTGCTTCGGGGTCAGGGGCCGCTTCGACCAGTCGGCGAAGCGGGACATCTTGTCGAGCGACGCGCCGACGATCTTATTCACGATGGTCTCGTAGCCGACCTGGTCCCCGAACCCGCAGACCATCGCCGCGACCTGGGTATCGAAAATCGGGGTCGGAACCTCGCCGATCTTCTGATAGAAGATTTCAAGATCCTGACGTGCGGCGTGGAAGACCTTCAAGACTTTGGGATCAATCAACAATTCGTATAGCGGCGCCATGTCGAGCCCGTCCGCCATGGCGTCGATCACCACGGCATCTTCCGGGCCCGCGACCTGGACAAGACATAGGATGGGCCAATAGGTCTTGTCGCGCAGGAACTCGGTATCGACGGTGATATAGGGAGCGGAGGATTGGCGCCGACAGAAGTCTTTCAACGCGGCGCTGTCTGTTATTGGAATTATCGCCATATCCGTTGAAATACACGCAAATCGGAATCGGGGAAAGGCCCGCTAAAGTGCTACCGCTCCGTGCGGCGGATCGGGCTTCTCCAAGGCCGCCAAAGCGCTCCTAACTATCGCGGATGCCTTGACAAACCGCCCGAATCCATGGCCTTTGCGCGGCGACCGTATACGCCCCTGATCTCAGGACAATTCATGCACCAATATCGCACCCATACCTGTGGCCAACTCCGAGTCGACGATGCGGGCGAGGTCGTCCGGCTTTCCGGCTGGGTCCATCGCACGCGCGACCATGGCAATCTCATGTTCATCGACCTGCGCGATCACTATGGCATCACGCAATGTGTCGTCGACATCTCCAGCCCGGTCTTCGCCTCGGTCGAAAACCTCAGCAATGAATCGGTCATTACCGTTCAGGGGCCCGTGGCGCGGCGCACCGACGATACGATCAATCCCTCGATTCCGACCGGCGAGGTCGAATTGCGCATCGAGGAAGTCACGGTCCAGGCGGTCGCCGATCAGTTACCGATGCCGGTCAACCAGGATGCCGGTTACCCGGAGGATATTCGCCTTCGCTACCGTTTCCTGGACCTGCGCCGCGAGGATTTGCATCGGAATATCGTGTTGCGGTCGCAGGTCATCTCGTCGATCCGGCGGCGTATGACGGATGCCGGGTTCACGGAGTTTCAGACTCCGATCCTGACATCGTCCTCTCCGGAAGGCGCCCGTGACTTTCTGGTGCCAAGCCGCCTTCATCCGGGGCAGTTCTATGCGCTACCGCAGGCGCCGCAGCAGTTCAAGCAATTGACCATGATCGCCGGCTTCGACCGGTATTTCCAGATCGCCCCGTGTTTCCGGGACGAGGATGCGCGGGCGGACCGCTCTCCCGGCGAGTTCTATCAGCTCGATCTGGAGATGTCCTTCGTTACCCAGGAAGACGTGTTCGACGCGCTTGAGCCGGTCCTGGCCGGGGTCTTCGAGGAATTTTCCGAGGGGCGGAGCGTCACCAAGCCGCCGTTCCCGCGCATTCCCTTCGACGAAGCGATGATGAAATACGGCAGCGACAAGCCGGATCTGCGCATTCCGTTCGAAATCAGCGACGTGACGGAAGCCTTCCGCGGGTCGAATTTCGGAATTTTCGCCAAGGCTGTGGAGGGCGGGGCGGTCGTTCGCGCCGTGCCCGCGCCCGGCGCGGGCGGGCAGCCGCGGAGCTATTTCGACAAGCTCAACGATTGGGCGCGCGAACAAGGTGCTGCGGGCCTCGGATACATCGTCTTCGAAGACGGCGGCGGTAAGGGGCCGATCGCGCGGAACCTGGAAGACGAGCGGGTCGCGGCCATCAAGGAAGCGACCGGCCTCGGCGATGGCGACGCCGTGTTCTTCGCCTGCGACAAGCCGAATGCCGCCGCCTCCTTTGCCGGGGTCGTGCGGACCAAGGTCGCCGAAGACCTCGATCTGATCGAGAAGGGTTGCTTCAAGTTCTGCTGGATCGTCGACTATCCGATGTTCGAATTGGACGAAGACACCGGCCGCATCGAATTCAGCCATAATCCGTTTTCAATGCCCCAGGGTGGTCTTGAGGCGCTGGAGACAATGGATCCGCTGGAAATCAAGGCATATCAATATGATATCGTCTGCAACGGCGTCGAGCTGTCCTCGGGCGCGATCCGAAACCACCTGCCCGAGATCATGTACAAGGCCTTCGACATCGCCGGCTATGACAAAGACGCGGTGGAATCCCGGTTCGGGGGCATGATCAACGCGCTGAAATACGGGGCGCCGCCGCATGGCGGGTCCGCGCCGGGAATCGACCGGATCGTTATGCTGATCGCCGACGAGCCCAACCTTCGCGAGGTCGTCGCATTCCCCATGAATCAGCAAGCACAGGACCTGATGATGGGAGCGCCGAACGACGTGGATGCCGAGCGGCTGCGGGAATTGCACATCCGGGTGAGCCTGCCGCCGGAAAAGAAAGAATAAACAGAGCGCAGTAACATTGTCGTCAGGGGGCAGCTAATGCCCCGCGACAGACGGCGATTGTGGTAGAACGCCTGCACCGGCACCATATAGTTGGTCACGGAGGCTAATGAGACTGTGCTGAATATGCGAATGAAAGCTGTTGGATTTCGGGTCGGCCTGACCGGGTTCGTAACGGCCTGCGCCGTGTCCTCGCTACCGACGACGCACGCGGCCGCCGACGCGACTGACATCGTTCCCCACCGCGCAGGGTACGAACTGCGGCTGGATAAGGCGCGCTCCGGCAGCGGCGTGGTCGATGTGACCGGGGTCCTCAGTTACGATTGGGCCGATAGCTGTGACGGCTGGATCATCGAGCAGCGCTACGTGATGCAGGTCATCCGCGGCGACGGATCGCCGGTGCAGATTTCCGCCAGCTACGCGAACTGGGAATCGAAGGACGGGCTCAGGTACCGTTTCTACGTCAAACGGTCCACGGCCGGCGCTGAGGCAGAGGAAGACGGTGAGGTCGAAGGCAAGGCGACCTTGGAGCGGGTTGGCGGTCCCGGTGTCGCCACGTTCCAGAAGCCCGGAAAGAAGACGATAAAATTGCCGGCGGGTACGTCCTTTCCCACGGCCCATACGCTGGACCTGATGCGCAAAGCTCAGGCTGGCGAGAAGTTCGACCGTCGCCCCGTCTTCGATGGCGCGGAGGTGAAGGGGCCGTCGACGATGAGCGCCTTCATTCTGCCGCAACGGCCCGTTCCGCCGGGCGGCAAGCCCGATGTCCTTTCGGCGGCTTCGCCTGTCTGGCCGGTCAGTATCGCCGTCTTCCCGCAAGAGGGAAAAGCGGCGATGCCGGAGTTCGAGATGTCGATCTATCTCCAGAAGAACGGCGTCGTTCCGGAACTGACGATGAACTACGGCGATTTCACCGTTCGCGGGCGATTGAAACTGTTCGAGCCGTTGAAAAAGGCCAAGTGCTGATCAAGGTTGCGCAGCGGGCCTCATGTCGCGTGCCGTCCCCGGCGTACAACGCCTTTGCCGAGCTTCTCCTGCGCCGCGTCCAACGCCTTCTCGGTCTTGTCGCCCCCGAACGTATCCGCGGAGAAAAGGTCCGGCAGGTCGGCCTCGTGCGGGTCGGTGAGGTCCGCGGCGCCAATGCCGATCAGTCGGAAGAGGCGCCCGTCCGTCTCTTTTTCGATCAAGGGCAGGGCGGTTTGATATAGAGCCTCCGCCCGTTGGGTCGGTTCGCGAATTCGCCGGCTACGGGTGATGATCTGGAAATCGGCGCTTTTCAGCTTCAATGTGACCGTCTGTCCGGCTAGCCGCTTCGCCACAAGCCGGTCGGCGACTTTCTGGCAGAGCGGCCATACCCGTTCGGCCAATTCGCTGGCTTCCGCGATATCGACCCCGAATGTAGTCTCAGCCGAGATGCTCTTGGTCGGTGCGTTGGGAGTAACCTTGCGGTCGTCCTCGCCGTGCGAGAAATGGAAGAGACGGCTGCCGATCGAGCCGTAGCGCGCCACCAGGTCCGCTTCGTCGCGCTGTTGGAGCTGGCCGATCGTCGTAATGCCGTCCCGGCGCAGTTTCGACTGTAGCGACTTTCCCACGCCCCACAGGATGCCTACCGGTTGCGGGGCCAGGAAGGGCAGGGCCTGCGCGCGGCCGATCACGGCGAAGCCCTTCGGCTTGTTCAAATCGGAGGCGATCTTTGCCAGAAATTTGTTGTAGCTGAGACCGATGCTCGCGGTAACGTGGGCTTCCCCCTCGATCCGCAGGACCAGGCGCGCCAGGGTCAGGGCGGGACTGCCCTGATGCAGGGTCTCCGTGCCGGTCAGATCGAGGAAGGCTTCGTCGATCGACAGCGGCTGCACCAGCGGCGTGACGCTGCGCATCAGCTCGCGAATCTGCATCCCGGCCTCGCGGTATTTCGCCATGTCCGGCCGGATCACCACGGCGTCCGGACAGGCCTGGAGCGCCTTGAACATGGGCATGGCCGAGCGGACACCGTATAACCGGGCGACATAGCAGGCGGCCGCGACGACGCCGCGCCGGCCGCCGCCGACGATGACCGGCTTGTCGGTCAGGGCTGGGTTGTCCCGCTTCTCCACAGAGGCATAAAAGGCGTCGCAGTCGATATGCGCGATCGACAGGTCATGCAGTTCCGGATGCCCGATGACCCGCGGTGAGCCGCACTCGGCGCAGCGACGTACCGGTGCGCCGTCGCCCGGCTCGTCGAAAGTGGCGAGGCAATCCCGGCAAATATACGGAACCTCGCTCATCCGCCGGTCCCTGCGTCGTCGGGCCAAAGCCATGCCGCGCCGCGTACCCCGCTCGAATCGCCGAATTCAGGAGGGACCAGCCGGGTCTCCACCCGGTCCGAGAAGACCCAGTCCGTCCAACGCCGCGGCACGGATGCGTATAGATCGTCCGCGTTCGACATGCCGCCGCCGAGAACGATGACGTTCGGGTCGAGCACGTTGATGATGCTTGCCAGCGCCCTGGCCAACCGGTCCTGGTATCGCTCGAAACTCGCGCGGGCGGCCTCGTCGCCCTGGGTCGCTAGGTCGACGATTTCGTGAGCCTTCAACGTCGAGTCGGTCGTCGCGTTGTGATGCGCCGCGAATCCGGTGCCGGAGAGATAGGTTTCGATACAGCCGGTCTTGCCGCAGCTACAGGTGCGGGCGGGCTGATCGTCCACGCCGGGCCAAGGCAGCGGATTGTGACCCCATTCGCCGGCGATGGCGTTCAGGCCCCGGACAGGTTGGCCGTTGATGACGATCCCGCCGCCGCAACCCGTACCCAGAATGACCCCGAAAACGATCTCGGCCCCCGCCGCCGCACCATCGACGGCTTCGGAAAGCGCGAAACAGTTGGCGTCGTTCATCATGCGGATCGGCCGTCCGAGACGTTCCGCGATATCCCGGTCGAGCGGATGCCCGTTGAATGGGGAGTTGTAGGCGTTCTTTACGACCCCTGTGGCCGGCGAGATGGTTCCCGGAATGCCGAACCCTGCCGGGGCCTGCTCACCGATTTCGGCTTCGACGAATTCAACGAGGCCGATGATCGCATCGAGGGCGGCTGGATAGTCGTGTTGTGGCGTTGCCACCCGTTGCCGAACGGCGAATTTGCCGTTCCGGTCAAGCGCGGCGGCTTCTATTTTCGTGCCGCCGATGTCGACGCCGATACGAAACTTGGACATGTCTTGCTCCAGACTATCACAGCGGTGAAGGGTCCAACCATCGGTGCGGTAAGGTCTCCTGCCAATTTAAAATGCTGGCCTTGCCCATTGCGCCGGTTGAGTCGGGCGAGTAATACATATGGCTATGCACCGTGAAATTACGTGCAAAGGCATATTTGATGGCTAAATCGATCCTCGTCGTTGAAGATAATGAACTCAATATGAAGCTCTTTCATGATCTGCTGGAAGCGCAGGGATATGACGTCCTGCAATCGCAGGATGGTATGGAGGCGCTCAAGCTGGCGCGGACCCATCGGCCCGACCTTATCCTGATGGACATTCAGCTTCCGGAAGTTTCGGGCCTTGAGGTCACGAAATGGCTGAAGGAAGATGAGGAGCTTCGGTCCATTCCGGTCATCGCCGTGACGGCTTTCGCCATGAAAGGCGACGAGGAGAAAATTCGGGAGGGCGGTTGCGAGGCCTATATCTCGAAGCCGATTTCGGTCGCCAACTTCCTGGAGACGGTTGAGAAATATCTCAACTGACGCCCGTCACCGAATACCGGATCATTGAAAAAGGCCGCCGAGAGGGCGGCCTTATGGCATTTCGCGAAAGACGCCGTGGCTATTTGATGCGGCCTTCCTTGAACAGGACATGCTTGCGCGCCACCGGATCGTATTTCTTGAATTCCATCTTTTCGGTTTGATTCCGCGGGTTTTTCTTGGTCACGTAATAGTAGCCCGTGTCCGCGGTGCTCACTAATTTGACCAGGATGGTGCTTGGTTTAGCCATGGTAAATACCCGTTAACACAAGGATTTCGGACGAAATTCTATCCGGTAAATGGCAGGTGACGCCCGGCAAGTCAAGCCTATTCATCACGCAGTATGATTTCGCCCGGTTCGTGCTGGGTGAACATGGGCGAGGGTCGGCTGGCGTCGGGTTTGGGCCGTTCTCGCCAATAGTCGCGTGCCGCGTTCAGGACGATGGCCGTTACGTTGATGATGTGCAGGTCCAGCGCGTCTTCGATGCCGTGCCAGGTCACGTGTTCCAGTTCCTCGCGCGGTTCCAGACGGCCTTGTGCCTGTCCGGCGTCGACGATGAAGAACCGGGTGTTGAACCGGATCGGCAGATAGGGCGGCGTCACCGCGCGCATGAGATAGTCGAGGCCCGTCAGGTCGGGCGCCAGTCCGGCGGCCCCGTAGGCGCTCAATGTCTCGCAGTTCCGCGGGTTGGGTGCTGGACCCGGCGCCCCCAATAGGATGCCGGTCTCTTCCCAGGTCTCGCGGACGGCGGCCCAGGCGAGGGCGCGTGCCATATTTTCTTCGCTTTGCCGCGCCATCCGCTCGACGACGTGATCGGCCAGGGGAAAATCGGTCTGCAGACGAAAGTCGTCTTCCTCGACGCCGCCGCCGGGAAAGACATACACGCCCGGCATGAAACGGGACGAATCCGGGCGTTTACCCATCAGGACTTCCGGGCCCCGGTCGCCGTCGCGCAACAGCACAAGGCTTGCCGCATCGCGTGGCGTCACTGCTTCCTGGGATTGTGGCGCTTCGGAGGATGAACCGTCAGAGACCATTGGCCGTGCGCGCTAGATGGATCGTTCGCATATAGCGTTTCTGCACGGTTAGCAGCATTCTGGCAACCTTCAGGTCGATATCGCCCTGACGGCTCGCGCTCGCGGGACAGTATGAGGTCAGCAATTTGCGTTCCGCGATGCTTGCCTTCTGATAGGTCCGCCGTATCGACAGCATTTGATGGGATGGGCTGTCTTCGTTTGCCAGCGCACGTTGCACGATTTCCTCAGCGCTGCCTTCTCTCGTGGTGCAGATCGTGGGAACGATGCCGAGGCCGTTCATATTGTAGCCGGAGGGGGCGTAGAGCCTTGCCCAGGTCAGGACGAGTTCGCCGTCATTGGGCATCCGCAGGACCGTCTGTACGGTTCCCTTGCCGTAACTGGTGGTCCCGATCAGGATCGCGCGCTTGTTGTCTTGCATCGCGGCGGCCAGGATTTCGGCGGCCGAGGCCGAATACCCGTTCAACAGGACCGCCATCGGCAGGTTATTCGCGATGTCGCCCGGTGTTGCATCGAAATACTGCAGGCTGTCGCGGTGCCGGCCGCGCGTCGAGACGATCCGGCCCTGTTCGACGAAGAGGTCCGCGATCCGCACCGCTTGATGCAACAGGCCGCCGGGATTGTCGCGGAGGTCCAGCACGATACCGCGCAGATTGACGCCTTTCTGATGCCGCGCCCGGAAGACCGATTGCGCGACGGATGACGCGGTTTCGGAGTTGAAGCTGGTGATTTCGATGACCGCGACGTCGTCTTCCAGCCGGTAGAAGACCGATTGCGGCGTAATATGGGTACGGGGTACCGACATTTGCAGGGATGCCGGGTTGTTCTTGCGCCGTACCGCTAAGTCGACCGATCGACCGACCGGGCCTTGCAGAAGCCGGGCAATCCGCCGCAATCCCAGGCTGGAAATGACGCGGCCGTTGATCGACAGGATGCGGTCCCCGCGCTTCAGGCCGGCACGGTCGGCCGGCAGGCCGCTCACGACCTCGGTGATCTCCACGCCGTCGGTGTGCGGCACGATCGTGACGCCGATACCGCCGAACCCGTCACGGCTGGCGCGATTGTCCTGCGCCTCCTCGGCCCCCGAATACCGGGAGTAGGGGTCGAGATTGGTCGCGAGGCTATCGAACAGGGCGGTGTAGATTTCTTCCGTCCGGGCCTGACCCAGCTTGGGGGACAGCTTGCGGCCGTCATCCATCAATTTCGATACGATCGTGGCCCAGGCATAGGGGTCGTTGTCTTTCGGCGCATGCGCGAAGCCGGCGACATTTTCGCCGCGGCGGATAGTCACCACGTCCGATTTCTGGACGACGTCCACGTCCGGGTCGATCTTCCGCAATCCGCGCAGTCCCGCGATCGCGAGATCGGCGACCTTCGGCTCGTCGATGTAGATTTGCTGGATGTCCGAGAATCCGGCACGGAGCATCTGTTCAGAGCTGACTTGAGAGAATTGGGATAAGCTGCTGTCCGGCGCGGAACAACCCAGCAGCAAGGCCATGGTGACCGGGCCCGCGAAGGCCCGGATGGCCGCCAGCGACCGCGTTGCCGGGGCGGCGAATTTCCGCGCTTCCGGCTTGGCGGCGAGCGAAGAGAACTTCGGACCGCGCCGTTTCATGCCTGACCGTTGACCCCTGCCAACATTTTTTTACGTCGGCTTTTTGCCGATCTTCGGACAGGTTAGCGGCATATCGCGCTGGTGTTAAGCTTGTCCGGGTTATTTACCTCGTTTTCGCCGGCCCTTGGCCTTTCGGGATGTCCGTCGCCGGGGCGGGCGCCCTTTGCCGCTTTTTCTTTCGGCCCGATGTCCGCCCTCGCCGATGATCGTGAAGGCGAGGCTGCCCGTGGCGACATCCGCTTCGACCAGTTCGACGGTGACCGTTTCGCCCAATGCATAGGTCAATCCGGATTTCTCGCCGACCAAACGATGCCCGACTTCGTCATGCTCATACCAGTCCGACGGCAGCGACCGCATCGGGACGAGGCCGTCGGCCCCTGTCTCGTCGAGCCGGACGAAGAGGCCGAACCGCGCGACGCCGGAGATCCGGGCGCTGAACTGGGCGCCCACACGGTCGGCGAGATAGGCGGTGGTCAGCCGGTCGATGGTATCGCGTTCGGCGAAGGCCGCACGCCGTTCCGTCATCGAGATATGTTCGGACGTCTCGTCGATCTGATCGATATCGGTCTCGCTGAGCCCGCCGTCGCCGAGCTTCAACGCCGAGACCAAGGCCCGATGCACCAGAACGTCCGCATAGCGTCGGATCGGCGACGTGAAGTGACAGTAGCGCCGCAGCGCCAAGCCGAAATGGCCTTCGTCGTCCGCGCCGTAGAAGGCCTGGGTCTGGCTGCGCAGCACCAGATCATTGACCATCGCCGCATAGTCGGTGCCGGCGGCCTGTTCCAGAATCCCCGCGAAGAGTGCCGGTTTGACGACCGCGCCTTTCGCCAGGCGGATCCCAAAGGCATCCAGCGATTGCCGTAGTGCTTCCAGCGCTTCGGAATCCGGTGCCTCGTGGATGCGGCGGGGGACCGGTATCTCCGCCTTCTGCAAGGTTTCGGCGGCGGCCACGTTGGCCGCGATCATCAGTTCCTCGATCAGCCGGTGACTGTCCAAGCGCGCGCGCGGCACGATGGCCGTTACATGGCCGGCGTCGTCCAGCACGATTCGCCGCTCGGGCAGGTCCAAGTCCAGCGTGCCGCGTCCTTTGCGGGCATTGAGTAACGCTTCATAGACGCCGAACAGCGGTTTGATGACGGTTTCCAGGATCGGCGCGGTCGTATCGTCGGTGGTGCCGTCGACAGCGTTTTGAGCCTGTTCATAGGTCAAGCGCGCGGCGGACCGCATGAGCCCGCGGACGAACTTATGGCGGATCACCTTGCCCTTCGCGTCGATCCACAGGTGGACGGCGAGGCATGCGCGCTCCTCGTCCGGCCGCAGCGAGCACAGGCCGTTCGACAGCCGTTCCGGCAGCATGGGCACCACACGGTCGGGAAAGTAGATCGAGTTCCCCCGGTCGCGTGCCGACCGGTCCAGCGGGTCGCTTGGCCGCACATACCAGGTCACGTCGGCGATCGCGACGATGGCGTGCCAGCCGCCCTTGTTCTTCGGGCTATCGTCGGGCGCCGCCCAAACCGCGTCGTCGAAATCGCGGGCGTCCGCGCCGTCGATCGTGATCAGGGGGATGTCGCACAGGTCGGTCCGTTTCCCGAGGGCCGGCGCCTTCAATCCTTCCGATTGGGTAATCGCGTCGGCGGGGAAGTCGATGGGGATATCCCGGCTATGCAGCGCGACGAGGCTGAAAACCTTGGGATCGCGGCCGGAGCCGAGACGTTCGATGACGCGGGCCGTACGGCGGTGGCCGCCGCCCATTGCTTCCGCCCGGACATAGTCGCCGTCTTCGGCGTTCTGGCTGTTGCGCGCGGACACGTCGTAGACCGTGCGGATGCGCCGGTCGACCGGGCGGACGCTGCCGTGCCGCCCGCTGCCTTCGTAGACGCCGATGAAGTCGCGCGGCCCACTGCCGAGCTTTCGAATGGTGCGGGCGTCGTAGTCGTTCTTCGCGACGCGGGTCAGCCGCGCCAGGAGCCGGTCGCCGACCCCGGCGGTTGCTGGCCGGCCCCGATCGCCGCGCAGTCGGATCGTGATGTCTTCTGTCTGGGGTTCGCCGCCGCCGTCCGCATTCGTGGCGGTGGGGCGGCAGAAGACGTCGCCGTCATCGTCCACATGGGTGACTTCGATCACGGCGACCGGCGGCAATCGGCCGGGCGGGCCGACGCGTTTGCCGCGTTTGCGTTCTATCTCTCCGTCGTCTTCGAGTTCCTTGAGCGTTGCGCGCAACCAAGCCCGATCGGATGCATGCAGGTGAAACGCCCGCGCAATTTCGCGTCGACTTGGATTGCCAGGATTTTCGGTTATGAATTCAATGAGTTGCCGCTTCGTAGGACGCGGCGTGTCCTTCTTTAACTTCTTTGCCAATGGCTTTAACTAGTGACTTCGGCGGGCGTCTCGGCGTCCTTCGCCGGCTCCGCCTCTGCCTTCTCCTTCGTAGATTTCTTTGTCTTTTTCGCTGGTTTCTTCTTTTTCGCCGCACCCGCTTTCTTCTTAGGCGCAGCCTTCGCCGTCTTCTTCTTTGCGGCGGCGGTCTTCTTTGATTTGCTCTTAGACACTTTTTCGGCGAGCAGGGCAAGCGCTTCTTCGAGCGTGACGGTCTCCGGTTCCCGGTCCTTGGGTACCGTGGCGTTCACTCGGCCATGCTTGATATAGGGGCCGTAGCGGCCCTTTCGGATGGAAATCGGCTTGCCGTCGTCCGGATGGTCGCCGAGTTCGATCGCGTTGTGACCCGGCGATTCCGCGATCAGTGAAACCGCGCGATTGAGCCCGACGGTCAGGACGTCGTCTTCCTTTAGAGAGACGTAGTTCGATCCGTGCTTCAGATACGGGCCGAACCGGCCAAGCCCAGCTTGGATCATCGTGCCGGTCTCGGGGTGCGGGCCGACGTCGCGGGGCAGGGACAGCAGCCCCAACGCCGTTTCCAGGTCGACGCGGCCGGCCGAAATATGCTTCGGAACGGAGGCGCGTTTCGGTTTCGGCGGCGCTTTCTTGCCCTTTTCCTTGGGCGCTTCTTCGCCGAGTTGCAGATAGAGGCCGTACGGGCCCTTGCGCAAGGTAACGTCGAGGCCGCTTTCGGGATGCTTGCCGAGGAGTTTCGGGCCTGCGGCAAGCTCCGTGCCTTCTTCCATGTCCGCCGTATCGGCGCCGCCGGCGTTCAGCCGGTGGGTATAGCGGCAGTCCGGGTAGTTGTTGCAGCCGATGAAGGCGCCGAACTTCCCGAGCTTCAGGTTCAAGCGTCCGCCCTCGCAGGCCGGGCATTGCCGCGCAACCTCGGTATCGCCGTTCGGACCGACCGGGAAGAAATGCGGACCCAGGTCTTCGTCGAGCGCGTCCAGGACATGCGTTATGCGAAGTTCCTTGGTCTCGCCGACGGCTTCGGAGAACTGTTTCCAGAAATCCTCCAGCACCTTTTTCCAATCGATGGTGCCGGCGGAGATATCGTCGAGTTGTTCTTCGAGCTGGGCGGTGAAATCGTATTCGACATAGCGCTTGAAGAAGTTCGCAAGGAAAGCGGTGACCAAACGACCCCGGTCTTCCGGGATGAAGCGCTTCTTCTCAAGCTGTACGTAATTCCGGTCCTGCAGGACGCGCAGCGTGGATGCATAGGTTGACGGCCGTCCGATCCCGAGCTCTTCCATCTTCTTGACGAGGCTGGCCTCGGTATAGCGGGGCGGGGGCTGAGTGAAATGCTGCTCCGGCTTGATTTCCTTGACGGTCGTCGGTTGCCCGGTCGCCATGTCCGGCAGACGGCGGTCGTCATCCTTGTCGTCGTCCTTGTCGTCCTCACCTTCCTGATACAGCTTCAGGAAGCCGTCGAATTTGAGCACGGACCCGGTGGCGCGCAAGGTGACCGCCTCGTCCGGCGATTTCATGTCGACACGCGCCTGATCCAACAGGGCGCTCGACATCTCGCAAGCGACGGTCCGCTTCCAGATCAGCGTGTAGAGCTTGTGCTGGTTCTCGTCCAGCAGGTCCTTGACGTCCTGCGGCCTGCGGAACAGATCCGTCGGACGGATTGCCTCATGCGCTTCTTGCGCATTCTTGGACTTTGTCTTGTAAATACGCGGTTTTTCCGGCTTGTAGGCCGCACCGTAGTCGCGATCGATGAGGCTGCGCGCCGAGTTGATCGCCTCGTTGCTGAGCGTGACGCTGTCCGTCCGCATATAGGTGATCAGGCCGACCGTCTCGCCGTCGATGGGCATCCCTTCGTAAAGCTTCTGGGCGATCTGCATCGTCCGAGATGCGCCGAAACCGAGCTTGCGGCTTGCTTCCTGTTGCAGCGTCGACGTGGTGAAAGGCGGTGCCGGATGGCGTTGCACCGTCTTCTTCTCGACGGAGGCTACCTTGAAGTCGCGGGATTGAATCGCGGCGACGGCTTCCTGGGCGCTCGCTTCGTTGCCGATGCCGAGCCGACCGAGGCGTTCGCCGTTGAGATGGGTCAGCCGCGCCATGAACGGATCGCCGGATGCCGCCGCCATGGCGACGTCGACGCTCCAGTACTCCTGCGGCTGGAATACCTCGATCTCGGCTTCGCGCTCGCAGATCAGGCGAAGGGCGACCGATTGAACGCGGCCCGCCGAACGCGACCCGGGCAGCTTACGCCACAGAACAGGGGACAGATTGAATCCGACGAGATAGTCGAGCGCGCGCCGCGCCAGATAGGCTTCGACCAGTTCGTGGTTGAGCTCGCGCGGGTTTTCCATCGCGTCGAGCACCGCGGCCTTGGTGATCTCGTGGAACACGACGCGCTTGACGTCGACGCCGTCCAGCTTCTTGCGCTCGTTCAGGACCTGCTGCACGTGCCAGGAAATCGCTTCGCCTTCGCGGTCGGGGTCAGTCGCGAGATACAGATGCTCCGCGCCTTCGATCGCCTTGGCGATGTCGTCGATACGTTTCTTCGAATCCGCGGCGACTTCCCAGGACATGGAAAAGTCGTCGTCGGGTTTGACCGAGCCGTCCTTGGCGGGCAAGTCGCGCACGTGACCATAGCTGGCAAGCACCTTGAACCCGGATCCAAGGTATTTGTTTATGGTTTTGGCCTTTGCCGGCGATTCGACGACCACCACGTCCATTAGTTCGGTCTCTCTGCAGTCACTTAATTCTAGCTACGTCGCGCTGTTTCCGCGGCGGCGGGGCGAACCCGCTCCCGCACGGCCGGTAGGAAGTGACACCGCGATTTACGTTCGTCAACCTTTAGGAGTCGTAAATTTAGGAACTCGAAACGTCGATTTCATGGCACTCCGAACGTTTTTTTTATGATTCGGCATGCAAATTCAACTGTCGGGCGGATTATCCGCCGCGTACCGCATCCGGCGTTTCGCGCCATTTATCAAGGAGGTCGGTGGCGCCGGCATCGTCCAATCCGCTGAAATAATCCATCGCGTCGGCAAATTCCTTCGATGCTCGATAATCGTCGGACGGCCGTACTCCCGACAGATGGCACAATATCTCGCTGAACACCTCGGGGGCGATTCCAGCGGCTCTTGCTGCGATGGCCACGTCCTCCAATGTCGAATCGTAGAGAATCACGCCCATAGCCTGCACCGATAGATTCAAGCGGCCGGCAAATGCGCTCTCGAAGGCGGGAATGTCCCCGGTGTTCAAGAAGCGAAGCAGTCCAATTCCGCCGTCCTGGGCATCGTCGTCCGCCGGCGATTTGATTTCGCTGAGCGTCGCGGCCGGTTTCGTTGTCGTGCCTTCCTGCGTGTCGCTTGCTGCATGGCTCAGAGATTCACTGACGGTTTCCGGATCTATCTGGAAGTTGTGAACGATGTAGTCCCGAAGAGCATCACCGACCCAAACATACATACGCTTCGCAAGCGTCGGCGTCATTTCTTTGCGATGCGCCAAAGGTTCCCGATACGCTTCGATTTCGAGCGAACGGTCGACGAGCGCCTGCATCGATGTGTCGCTGATCTCGGCGGTCTCGTTGCAAATCAGCGTAGTCAGGACTTCCGCTTCATCGAACTCTACAAGTTTGTCCGTGACGTCGCTGGAAATATAGGGACGGATCGCGACCGCCTGACGGTGACGCGTCGATTGTTCGACGACAATCTTGAGAAGATCTTCTTCCTTCAGGACTTCGCTGTGCAAGATGATCGGGTAGGCGACCGTGATCGTGTCGTTCGCCAGAAACTGTATCAGGTCCGGCGGGACATCCTTCCGGTCAGCCAAGTAGTCCGCGATGTGACGCCGTATCTTGACTTCGACCTTATCGACGAGGAGCCGCAAAATTTCAAAGGCGAGGGTCAACTCGCGTTCGGTCAGTCCCGATTGTGAGGCAAGGCACATCTCGGCAATCGACGCCGCCAAGCCGCCTTTTCCGTTTAAGGCCCGCTGGTGGGCCAGTTCGAGCAGTTTTTCGTAGGGAGAGGATGCCATATCGTTTCGGCGATTAATCCGGATTTATTACGTTTGTCCCGCTCCCGTTTCGCGCATCGCCGAAAGGATTAGGGATTGTTTTTAAGTTCTTTGTCTGTTGTCGGCGACTTTTATAAGTAGTTAGTGCTAGGTATATTATCCAAGTCTTTGAAAGACACAAGCGTTGTTTGACTAATTCTGTGAAATTTTAAACAAATTATTGGAATGCTTTGCGACCTTTTGCGTGAATTTTTGAATCAGTTACAAGTAGTTACCGATTAAATGCGTCAGGTCGCGAGGCGCGCAATCAAGTTGCCGGGCTGCCGCTCGATATGGCCGGCCAGCTCTAACTCCAGCAAGACGCTCCACACTGTGTTGATCGGGAGACCGCTGTCCCGGACGATGTCGTCGATCGACAACGGAGTTGGGCCGATCATCTCACTGATTTGACGGCGCGCCGCCGCAGGCGCGTCGTGATCCAGGGACGCGGCGACGGTGCTATCGGCCGGTCTGGGCATTGCCAACGGCGGTGCGGGACCCGCCCGGGCGGGGGCAATTTCCGTCAGCACGTCTTCCGCCGTTTCAGTCAAGAGAGCACCCTTGCGGATCAAATCGTTGGTGCCCTTGCATCGCGGATCGAGCGGGGATCCGGGTACGGCGAAGACGTCGCGTCCTTGTTCGCCGGCCAGCCGAGCCGTGATGAGCGATCCGGACCGCAACGCCGCTTCCACGACGACTACTCCCAGCGACAGGCCCGAGATTATTCGGTTTCGTCGGGGAAAATGGCGCGCTTGCGGTTGGATGCCGCACGGCACCTCGGAAACCAATAGCCCGATTTCGGCGATCTCGTCGTGCAGCGCCGCATTCTCGCGCGGATACTTCACGTCGACGCCGCCGCCCAGCACGGCGATCGTTGCATGGTCCAGTGCGCCGGTATGCGCGGCGGCATCGATGCCGCGGGCAAGCCCCGAGATGACGGCGAGACCGGCTGCGCCGAGATCATCGGCAAGGCGACGGGCGAAGTTGCGCCCGTTGGTCGACGCATTGCGGGCGCCGACCACGGCGATGCCGTCGCGTTTCAAGTGAGCGGCATCGCCAATCAGGCTGAGCACCATCGGTGCGTCGTCGATCGCGGCAAGCGGCGGCGGGTAGGCCGGGTCGCCGAACACCAGATGGCGGCCGCCCAGCGCGGCCAGGGTTTCCCGTTCCCGTTCGGCGGTTTCGGCAGGGCAGACCCCGAAGCGCCGCTTCCGGCCGCTCTTTGCCGCGAGATCGGGCAATGCCTCCAATGCCGACGTGGCGTCACCGTAACGGCCGAGAAGCTGGCGGAAGGTGATTGGGCCGATGGATTCGGTTCGTGCCAACCGAAGCCTATCGAACCGTTCCCGCTCGGATAATGTCTCCGCAGTGTTCAGGTATGGCATGAACCCAGGATGGGTGGCGTGCTATCGATCGTCAACCGTATGGCGGTCAGGCGGGTGTGGTTCCCTTGATCGTCGTCCGCCACATCAGCCGCCGTTGCGGCAGGGCATAATCCTGTATGGCAAGGTGTTGGACTAGACAGTTGTCCCACATCAATAAATCGTTCACCTGCCAGTGATGACGGTAGGTGTATTCCTCTCGTGTGCACCGTTCCGCCAGATCCGCCAGGATCGGCTCCGACTCCGCGTCCGGCAGACCGGTGATGCCCTCGCATTCGCCATCCACCACGTAGATGCATTTGCGTCCGGTTTGGGCGTGAGTGCGAATGACCGGATGGTCGGTCGGCGGCAGGGCCGCGCGTTCGGCGGCGCTCAGCGGTTTCCGGTTGCTCTTTCCTTGTTCGGCGCGGCGGGCGTGTTTCCCTTCGTAGCTATGGGTGGTTCGCCGGGCGTCCAACAGAGCCTTCGTGGTTTGTGGAAGGTCGTCATAGGCGGCGCCCGTGCTGGCGAACAAGGTATCGCCGAGCGCCTGTCCGTTCTGTTCCGGGATTTCGCGGGCATAGAGTATCGAGCCGCGGGGCGGGACCTTCACGTAGGACATGTCCGTATGCCAGGTCGCGCCAGCGTCGGCGAGGCCGATGTTCCGGTTCTTCTCGATGATGTTGGAAATCAGAAGCATTTCCGGGTGGTCCGGATGGGCATAGTGATTGCGCGAATATCGTTCGATCTCGCCGAAACGCTGCGTGAACGTGATCATCTGCTCCGGCGTCAGCGTCTGGCCGGGGAAGACGAGGACGGCATGCGCGGCATATGCCGCGTCGATTTGTGCGAAGGCCGCATCGTCCAGCTCCGCCGACAGGTCGACATTCTCGACGATCGCGCCGACGGGCGCCGATGAGGGAACGATCCGAATATCTGACATAGCTGGCCCTTGGTATCGCATATGTCCGGAAACTACCGGCTTCGGATACTCATCCTATCGAAAACCGCCGCCGCCCGCATATCGTCGTGGCGGGTTCGGTGCGGTCCGCTAGATCTCCTCGTAATCCGCGTCCCCCGGCTGGGCGGATTCCGGGATGGCCGGCGTGGAACCCACCGGTCCGATCGGCTCGATGTATTCAAGACCCTGCTGCATGTCGCGCAGGATGAAATCGACCCGCGCGGCTGCATTTGCGGTGGTGGGCGATGGGAAACTGACATTCCAGGCGTTCAGCTTCACGGTAATCGCGCACAGAGCGCCGCCGATTTGGGTTTGATGCGCGAGAACGAGTTGCTCCATCTCGCGGAATCTTTCGTGCGAGAGGTCTTTCCACAAGTCGGCTGTTCGTGTTCTGAACGTATCCAAGATGTCGTTGACCTCGCGGAACACCAACATCAGTTTTTCTTCGACTAAAGCGCAGCTTCGCTGAAAGGACGTATCGGACTGGAACCGGGGCTCCGCTTTCAGGTCGTGCATTTCCGCGAGAAAGCGTTTTAACCTCGGTGCGTTCTCCTCGAGACAGAATTGATAGTAAGCGAGTGACAGGTAGACGTCGCCATAGTCCTCCAGAAATCCGGGGATTTGTCCGATATCCACATTGAGGGTGGTCGAAAGGCGCCGCAGGTTCTTGCGTGCAAGTTCAAGATCGGGCGTGGCGAAAAGGGCGACAATATCGTGCAGCGAGTGGGCTTCGGCCTCCGACGATCCATAGATCGTGGTGATAAGAGGCCGCGTGAACACCCGCATATGGTCTTCCAGTTGACCCGCCTTCGTATCGGATAATTTCAGACTGTCGTGGTCCTCGACGGCGATGCCGAGTTTGCGGAGGTTGATGCGCAGGCTGTAGACGTCGAAGCTCGGCAGGCTGCACAGGGACCGGATGATGCCGATATCCTGGCGGCCGGTTCCCGACATATCGAAGACGAGCCGCAGGTCATGGGGTTGGATTTGCCCGCTGCCGCTGCCGTTCTCGTTGAACAACTCGACCACACCTTCGAGATGGGTGTTCTTGATCAGACGGGTATCGCGGAGCGCCTGCGTCTCCAACGGAATTTGGGAGAGTGGAAGGATGTGCAACGCATCCTTGTCTGCCCCATTCGATGCAGATATCCGTGCCATGCGTCCGTGCCTCTCGGGCATGTTGGCGGATTAATGGCTGTTAATACAACCAAGTAATGCAATCTCGAATGGGGATATAGCACGTTTTCAGACAACAAATGCAAATTTAATCACGCTATCCGGGTGATAGTGCGTCGGTGGGACAGCCCCGGGCGATGTGTGATCTATGTGAACTCGACTGCTTGCGCCGTTGAGCATGTTACCGACCGACGGCGGTCTCGTCGTCGTCCGCCTTACTGATCGGTTGTCGACTTCTTGCCGATTTTCGGTTCTTCGCCTTTGAGGAGACGGCGAATGTTTTCGTGATGGCGGAACCAAAGCAAGGCGGCCATCGTCGCGACGATCATCGCCTGCGTTTCGTCCAGAAAGTAAAGCGCGAGCAGCGGCGTCGAGGCCGACGCGACGAGGGATGCAAGCGAGGAATACCGGAATAGGACGGCAACGAGAAGCCAGATCGCGCCACTGATGGCGCCGATCGGCCATGCGAGCGCCAGCAGCGCGCCACCGGCGGTCGCGATGCCCTTACCGCCCTTGAACTTCAGCCAAACCGGGAACAAGTGCCCGAGAACCGCGGCAAGCGCCGCCGCGGCGGGCAGCAGGGCGGCATCCGGCCAGATCATCTGCACGGCGACGACTGCAGCCGCGCCTTTGAGGATGTCGCAGAGCAGGGTCAGCAGGGCGACCGTCTTATTGCCCGTTCTAAGGACGTTGGTCGCGCCGATATTGCCGGACCCGATCGAGCGGATGTCGCCGAGGCCGGCAATGGACACCAGCAACAGCCCGAACGGAATCGATCCGACGAGATAACTGCCTAAGAGGGCGATCGTATATGCCGTGCCATCCGTCATCGGTCTGCTCGATCAGATGTTGTAGACGGTGCGGCCGCCGACCACCGTCCGTACCGCGCGTCCCTGGACAGGGCGCGCGTCATAGGGGGTGTTCTTCGACTTGCTGCGCAGTTTCTCTTCGGCGATTTGCCAGGGCGTATCGATATCGATCAATACGAGATCCGCCGGCGCGCCACGCTTCAACCGGCCGCATGGCAGGCCCATCAATCCAGCCGGGGCGCGGCTGACTTTCGCGAGCGCGGAGAGGAGGTCGAGGTGGCCGTTATGCACCAACTCGAGCGTCAACGGCAGCAGCGTCTCCAGTCCGATCGCGCCGAATTCCGCCTGGTGGAAGGGCAATCGTTTCGAGTCTTGGTCGTGCGGCGCGTGGTCGCTCGCGATAGCGTCGATCGTGCCATCGGCGAGCCCTTCGACGATGGCGCGCCGGTCGTCTTCGTTCCGGAGCGGCGGTGAGACCTTGGCGAAGGTCCGATAATCGCCGACTGCGGTTTCGTTCAGCGCGAAATAATGCGGCGCGGTATCACAGGTGACCGGCAGGTCGCGTTCTTTTGCCTGGCGGATTGCTTCGACCGCGCTGGCCGTCGACAGATGCGCCGCGTGATACCGCGCGCCAGTCAGTTCGACCAGTCGAAGGTCGCGTTCGATCATCATCACCTCGGCTTGCGTCGGAATGCCGCCGAGGCCTAGCCGTGTCGCGATTTCGCCTTCGTTCATGACGCCGTCGCCGGCGAGGGACGGATCTTCCGGGTGCTGGATGATGATCAGGCCGAAGCCCTTCGCGTAGCTGAGGGCGCGGCGCAAGACCAACGCGTCGGCGACGGGTTTGATGCCGTCGGTGAAGGCGACTGCGCCGGCCTCGGACAGCAATCCCATCTCGGTCAGTTCCGCCCCTTCGAGACCGCGCGTCACCGAGCCGTAGCACTTTATCTTCACGCGGTTCGCTTCCTGCGCGCGGCGGGCGATGAATTCGACGACCGACACGTCGTCGATGACCGGATCGGTGTTCGGCAGGCAGATCATTGTCGTAATGCCGCCGGTGGCGGCGGCGTCGCCGGCGGTGTCGATGGTTTCCTTGTGTTCTTCGCCGGGTTCGCGGAGCTGCACCCGCATGTCGACCAGTCCTGGCGTCAGGCAAAGTCCCTTGCAATCGACGACCTGGCTGACCGAGGGCGCGCCGTCCTTGAACAGGTCCGGACCGAAATCGGCGATACGGCCATCTTGCGTGAGCAGCGCGCCCGGCGTGTCCAGCCCGGACTCCGGATCGAGCAATCGGGCGTTGAGATAGGCGATCCGTTCTTCGGTCACGGTTCGTTACCGGGGCGGTCCCGCGTCAGCAGGTCGAAACAGGCCATTCGGACGGCGACGCCCATCTCCACTTGCTCGCGGATCAACGAGCGGTCGATATCGTCGGCCAGTTCGGAATCGATCTCGACTCCGCGGTTCATTGGGCCGGGATGCATGACAAGCGCGTCGGGTTTCGCGAACGCCAGTTTCTCGGCGGTCAGGCCGAAGAAGTGGAAATACTCGCGGATCGACGGGACGAACATACCCTTCATGCGTTCCTGCTGCAGCCGCAGCATCATCACGATGTCGCAACCGGCGATGCCGTCCTTGATGTTGTTGAACACTTCAACGCCGTACCGATCAACAGCGGCGGGCAGAAGGGTCGGCGGTGCCACAAGGCGAACCCGGGCGCCCATGGTGGACAGAAGGTGAATGTTCGATCGGGCGACCCGGCTGTGCAGGATGTCGCCGCAGATCGCGACGGTGAGGCCGGCGATCTTGCCCTTGCGGCGGCGGATCGTCTGCGCGTCCAACAGCGCCTGGGTCGGATGCTCATGCGTGCCGTCGCCGCCGTTGACGACCGCGCAATTGACCTTCTCGCTCAGGAGCTTAACCGCACCGGAGTCGCCGTGCCGCACGCACAGCACGTCCGGATGCATGGCATTGAGGGTCATCGCCGTGTCCATGAGCGTCTCGCCCTTCTTGATCGAGCTGGTGGAGACGGACATGTTGATGACGTCGCCGCCGAGCCGTTTGCCGGCGAGTTCGAAGGATGTACGGGTTCGCGTGGAGTCTTCGAAGAACAGGTTGATCAGCGTGCGGCCACGCAGCACGTCGCTTTTCTTGTTCGGCTGACGGTTCTGTTCGACGTAGGAATCCGCTAGATCGAGGATCAATTCGATCTCTTCCGCCGACAACCCCTCAATGCCGAGGAGGTGCCGGTGGGGGAAGCGATAGACCGCCTCCGGCGTGGATTTTTTCTTGGATTTGCGCGCTGCGCTCATTAAAGCGGCACTTTAAGCACCCAGTAGCAGGGCGTGCAAGCGGAACCGCGAAACGGGCGGATTCCGTGGCTTCTGTGACCGCAAAACGGAGAGCGAGGCGTTGCGCTTGCGACGACTTGAGTCGCGCTGCGCAAGCTGCCGCTGGATTGCCGTCGGCGTCCGCGCTACTTAGGGTAGAATGGTTAGAAGAATTGCGTATTTGAATTGTCCCGGTGCAATCCGAAGGAGTGACGATGAGCGACAGGTCCCCGACGCAGGCCGATTGGTACTTCGACTTTATTTCGCCGTTCGCCTATTTCCAGTTCGCCCGATTCCATCACCTTCCGGCATCGTTGGCCATCACGTGCAAGCCGGTGCTGTTCGCGGGGTTGCTGGGGCATTGGGAGCACAAGGGGCCGGCGGAGATTCCAGAAAAGCGGCGCCATACGTATAGGTACAGCAAGTGGTTCGCCGACAAGAACGGAATCGCCTTCACGATGCCGCCTGCGCATCCGTTCAATCCGCTGCCCGCACTTCGGCTCGCCGTGGCGCTAAACGGATCGCGCGAGGTCGTCGCAACGATCTTCGATGTCATCTTCGGCGACGGGCGCGACGTAGCGTCCGAGGACGGGTGGGCGGCTGTGACCGGACGGCTCGGTTTGAACGAGGCCGAAGCCGCGGATCGCATCGCCGATCCGGCGGTCAAGGCGACGCTACGGAGCAACACGGAGGAAGCGTTGGCGAAGGGCGTGTTCGGTGTGCCGACATTCGAGGTTGATGGCGAATTGTTCTGGGGGGTCGACGCGACGGAGATGATGCTCGACTATCTCGCGGATCCGGCCCTCTTTACCACCGGCGATATGGCCCGGATATCGAACCTGCCGATCGGTCAGGCCCGAAATCTGTAGATCGGCGGCTGCCGGATAGCAGGGCATCGATCATTGGGCGGCTAACCGGGCAGGGCGTCCAGCGCGCCTTGGAGGATGTACCCGGCTGCCATGGTGTCGACGACCTGGCCGCGACGTTTTCGGGTCATGTCGGCTTCGTCGACCAGGATGCGCTCGACCGCGGCGGTCGATAACCGTTCGTCCCAGAAGCAAATCGGGATGTCCGTCCGTTCCAGGATGTTGGCGGCGAATTGCCGGGTCGATTGGCATCGCGGTCCCTCGCTGCCGTCCATGTTGATGGGCAGTCCAATGACAAGGCCGCCGACATTCCGTTCGGCAATCGTTGCCGTCAATGCTTCGAAGTCTTTGGTGAATTTGGCGCGGCGTATCGTTCCGACGGGGCTCGCGACGGTGAGTCCCGGATCGGATACCGCCATGCCGATCGTCTTGGCGCCGAGATCGATGCCGAGAAGCCGGGTGCCGGTGGGAAGTTGCGCCTTGATCTCGCTTAGGGTGCAGATAGCCATGGTCATCCGGCGGGTTTCGAGAAAGCCGACCGCCGTCATGAGCGTCTATGGGCTGACCCGTAAATCGTCGATGACTATGGCGATGCCGACGCGATGTTCCCGCGATCCGTCGATGAAGGCCGCACGATGCGCTCCGGCGGGAACGATATGGCGACCCTTGTACCGACATTTGGCGTGCTGTGGAAGGTTATCGTCGCGTCGTGCTGATCGATGAGCCGTTTCACGATGTTGAGGCCGAGGCCGGTGCCTTCGCGGGATTTGACCAGCGGGCTTTCGCCGCGTTGGAAGGGCTGAAGGATCTTGTCCATATCGTCGGCGGCGATGCCGATCCCGGTATCCTCGATGATCAGCGTGAACGGGCCCGTCGGCGGGCAGTCGGCGGAAATGGTCACGCTGCCTTTGCGTTTGTTGTATTTGATCGCATTGGTCAGCAGATTGATGATGATCTTGTTCATCGCCGGAGCATCGACGAGCAGGCGAGGCAATGCCGCCGGAAAGTCCTGTACGATCGTGACGCCCGCGCTTCGAGCGGCCGGTTCGACGATCGGCATAACCGACTCAACGATTTTCGGGATACGGCTGGGCTTGAACCGCAATTCATTGGGGCCGGTTTCGATCTTTTCGATTTCCAGATAGTCGCCGACCAACTCGTCGAGCAGTGTGGCGCTGCGATGGATCGTGCCGAGGTATTCCTTGTACTTGGCGTTGCCAATGGGACCGTACATTTCCCGTTCGATGACTTGCGAAAAGCCGATGATGGCGTTGAGTGGCGTGCGTAGTTCGTGGCTTAGATTGGCAAGAAAGGCCGATTTGTTGTTGGTCGCCTCGTGGGCGACTGCGCGGGCTTTGATGATTTCGGACTCGAGCTTGTAACGGCGCTCCACCTCCGTTTCGTAGCGCCGCCACTGCCGCCACGAGAGCCAGGAGAATCCTGTTAGCGCGAATATGAGGACAAGAGGCAGTTCGTCTAGTTCATAGGCTTCGTGCTGTTCGGCGAAATCCGTGAAGGCTTCGAAGAGGTCCAAATCCCCCAAAACGATAATCGCGAACAAGATTACCGGCAGGACACAGGCGATGATAAGGTCTCTGAACCCTGATCGCTGTAACGAATGAATCCGAGAATTTTTCTTGGATCGCTCGGCCTGCAGCCGTCGCCGTAGGAGGATCCATGACATCCCCAATATGGACAAGACCAGGGCAATCGCGATTTCACCGGAATGGGTCTCGCGGTGATTGCCGATGAAGCCTGGGAAGTATCGGTCAAGGCAAATGCCAACGGCGTGCAGTGCGCCGAAGATGAGCAGCGGGATGGCGCAGGCAATTGCCAAGTCCTGCAACTTCGATCGGTTCTGCAAGATCGTTCTCAAGGTCTGACGCCTGGGAACCGGCGCCGCCTCATCGCGATGAATTGCGGTCGACGAATCGTGGGACTGAGTCATAAAGGCTGCCGCGGTCGATGCGTTTTGTGTTCTGGATTGCCAAGTATTTAGCCGTGGAATTGCTAATCCACAGTTAAAGATCGTGGCGATTAGGGAAATCTCTACTGCGGGTTGCGTTCAGCCGTGCGGTCGTCGCGTGTAGGAGGGTGATCCTTGCGGTCTTGCCGATATTGAAGGCCAATGATAGCGTCCGCGCGGCCTCCAGGGTGGAGGCGTGCAGGAGATTCATTAGGTCATGTCCATCGATAAAGCGACCGTCGCGAAGATTGCCACGCTGGCCCGCATCCGGGTTCCGGAAGAAGACCAGGAAGCGCTGGCGGGCGAGCTTTCCAATATCCTGGGGTGGGTCGAGCAGCTTGGCGAAGTCGACACCGATAACGTGCCGCCGATGACGTCGGTGGTGGAGGCGGTATCGCCGAAGCGGGAAGACGCCGTGACCGACGGCGGCTATCGGGATCGCGTGACCGCGAATGCGCCCGCGGCGACCGACGGCTTCTTCACCGTGCCCAAGGTCGTCGAATGATGTCGGACATGTTCGACCTCACGATCGCGCAAGCGCGCGACGCCATACGCAAGGGCGATCTGTCGCCGACCGACTTCGTCGGGACCTATATCAGGGCCGTCGAGGAAGCCCGGCCGTTGAATGCTTTCGTCACCGAAACGCCGGAAAGGGCGATGGACGCGGCCAAGGCGTCCGAGGAACGATTGGCGAAAGGCGAGGGCGGGGCGCTTGAGGGAATACCACTCGGCATCAAGGATCTGTTCTGCACCGAGGGCGTGCTGTCGACGGCGGGCAGTCACATTCTGGATGGGTTCGAGCCGACCTATGAGTCCACCGTCTCTGGCAACCTGTTGGCGGCAGGCGCGGCCATGCTCGGCAAATGCAACATGGACGAGTTCGCGATGGGCTCGGCCAACATGACGAGCTATTACGGGCCGGTCGAGAACCCCTGGCATCCCTTGGATGCGCCGGATCAGAAATTGGTGCCCGGTGGATCGTCGGGCGGGTCCGCCGCCGCGGTCGCGGCGCATGCGGCCTTGGGGGCGACCGGGACGGATACCGGCGGTTCGATCCGTCAGCCCGCGGCCTTCACCGGCGTGGTCGGCATGAAGCCGACCTATGGCCGGTGTTCGCGCTGGGGCATCATCGCTTTCGCCTCGTCGCTGGATCAGGCGGGGCCGATGACCCGCACCGTGCGCGACACGGCGATCATGCTGGGGGCGATGGCGGGCTTCGATCCCAAGGATTCGACCAGCGTGGATGTGCCTGTGCCCGATTACGAGGCGGCGCTCGGCGGCGACGTGCGCAATCTCAAGATCGGCGTGCCGAAGGAATACCGGCTCGATGGCATGCCGGATGAGATCGAGACGCTTTGGCAGCAGGGCATCGCGTGGCTCAAGGAGGCGGGGGCGCAGATCGTCGACATCAGCCTGCCGCATACGAAATACGCCTTGCCTGCCTATTATATCGTTGCGCCGGCGGAAGCCTCGTCCAATCTGGCGCGGTATGACGGGGTGCGCTTCGGACTTCGTGTCGAAGGCGACACGCTGCAGGAGATGTACGAGAACACGCGGGCCGAAGGCTTTGGCGACGAAGTAAAACGGCGCGTGTTGATCGGCACCTATGTTTTGTCGGCGGGGTATTACGACGCCTATTACCTGCAGGCGCAGAAGGTGCGGACGCGGATCGCGGAAGACTTCCGCAAAGCGTGGGAGAAGGTCGACGCGGTGCTCACGCCGACCACGCCCAGCGCGGCCTTCGCGCAGGGTGAGAAGATGGATGATCCCATCGCCATGTATCTCAACGATATCTTCACGGTCCCGGCCAGTATGGCGGGGCTGCCGGCGATATCGGTGCCGGCCGGATTGTCGGCGCAGGGCTTGCCGCTCGGCTTGCATTTGATCGGCAAGCCGTTCGACGAGGAGACGGTGCTGCATATCGCGGATGTCATCGAGCGGGCGGCGGGTTTCGACGTCAAACCGTCATTCTTGGCGGGATAGCGCGCAAGGAAAGGAAACGGGACATGGCCAGTCTCATGAAGGGCCGGACAGGCGATTGGGAGATGGTGATCGGGCTGGAAATTCATGCCCAGGTCACGGCGGACGCCAAGCTGTTCTCCGGCGCGTCGACGGCTTTCGGCGCCGACCCCAACACCCAGGTCAGCCTGGTCGACGCGGCGATGCCGGGCATGTTGCCGGTGGTGAACGAACGCAGCATCGAGCAGGCGGTGCGCACCGGCCTCGCGTTGAATGCCGAGGTGCGGCTCCATTCGGTCTTCGCGCGCAAGAATTATTTCTATCCGGACCTGCCGCAGGGATATCAGATTTCGCAGTATGAACAGCCGATCATCGGCGAGGGCGAGATCGTCATCGACCTGCCGGACGGCGACAGCAAGGCCGTGGGGATCGAACGCCTGCATTTGGAGCAGGACGCGGGCAAGTCGGTGCACGACCTGCATCCGACGCAATCGTATATCGATCTCAACCGCGCCGGCGTCACTTTGATGGAAATCGTCTCCAAGCCCGACATGAATTCGGGCGAGGAAGCCGCCGCCTATATCGAGAAGATCCGCTCGATCCTCCGCTACATCGGCGCCTGCGACGGCAACATGCAGGAAGGCTCGATGCGCGCGGATGTGAACGTGTCGGTGCGCCGGCCCGGCGAGGAACTGGGCACGCGCTGCGAGATCAAGAACGTGAACTCGATCCGCTTCGTGCGGCAGGCGATCGAGTACGAGGCGGCGCGCCAGATCGAGATCATCGAGGACGGCGGCGAGATCGACCAGGAAACCCGTCTTTACGATCCGGACCGCGGCGAGACCCGTTCCATGCGCACCAAGGAAGATGCGCACGATTACCGCTATTTCCCGGACCCGGATTTGTTGCCTGTGGATTTGGAGCAGAGCTTTGTCGACCGATTGAAGGAGACGTTGCCGGAACTGCCCGACCAGAAGAAGGCCCGGTTCATCGACGACTACGGCCTATCGCCGTATGACGCCAGCGTACTGGTCGCCGAGCGCGAGACGGCGGAATTCTATGAAACGGTGGCGAAGGGGCGCGACCCGAAGCTCGCCGCCAACTGGGTCATGTCCGAACTGTTCGGTCGTCTCAACAAGGCCGATACCGCGATTGCCGACTCCCCGGTTTCCGCCGAGGCGCTGGGCGGGTTGATCGGCCTGATCGCCGACGACACGATTTCCGGCCGTATCGCCAAGGACGTCTTCAACGAGATGTTCGAAACCGGCAAGGACGCCGCCGCGATCGTCGAGGAGAAGGGCCTTAAGCAGATCACCGACACCGGCGAGATCGAGGGCATCATCGACACGATCATCGCCGACAATCCCGACAACGTGGCGCAGTATCAGGGCGGCAATACGAAGGTCATCGGTTGGTTCGTCGGGCAGGTCATGAAGGCGAGCCAGGGCAAGGCCAACCCGAAACTCGTCAACGAGGTGTTGCGCAAGAAGCTCGACGGCTGACATGATGTGACATCATGACCGCCGGTAGCAGACGGCCCTCAGCGCCCTTCTTGATCGCCGCCGTCTGCTCCGCACAGACGCTTGCCCAAGTTGGCGCGTTCACCTTCGCCGCATTGCTGCCGACATTCTTCCGCGAGTGGGATTTGACCCACACCGATGCCGGATGGCTTTCCGGCATCATCTTCGGCGCCTATGCGGTGGCGGTTGTCCTGATTCTGCCGGTGACGGACCGGATCGATCCCAAACGCGTCTATCTCTGCGCCGTCGCGTTGACCACGGCGTCGCATCTCGGCATGGCGCTGGTGGCGACCGAGTTCTGGAGCGGTCTGGTTTTCCGGACGATGGCGGGAATCGGCTGGGCGGGCACCTATATGGTCGGCCTGAAGGTGTTGGCCGACCTCATCGAAGGACCGGCGCAGTCGCGCGCGGTGGCATTCCATGCGGCCAGCATCGGCGCGGGCGGGTCGTTATCCTTCGTGATCGCGGGCGGGGCGGCGACATGGTTCGATTGGCACGGCGCCTTCCTAATTTCCGCGGCCGGCAGTTTCTGCGCCCTGTTGATCATGGCGGTACTGGTGCCGTCGCGGCCGCCCGCGCCGCCGGCCGAGGAAGTCCGCGTGATGGATTTCGGGCCGGTGCTCCGCAACAAGTCGACGATGGCCTATGCCATCGGCTACTGCGTCCATACCTGGGAAATGTTCACCGTCCGCTCCTGGGTGGTGACCTTCCTGGTCTTCACCGCGGCGCAGGGAGAGGGGCCGCCGAACTTCCTGGTACCGACCGTGGTCGCGATGCTGATGGAACTGTTCGGCACGGCCAGCAGCGTGATCGGCAACGAGATGGCGATCCGTCTCGGCCGGAAACGCTGGATCATGCTGGTCATGACGATGTCGATGGCCGTGGCGTTGGTCGTCGGGTTCAGCGCTGGGCTGGGCTACGGCGTCGCGGCGGGCATATGCCTGTTCTACAACATCTTGATCTACGCGGACTCGTCGTCATTGACCGCGGGCAGCGTCGGCAGCGCGGTGCCGGGCAAGCGGGGGGCGACCCTCGCGGTGCATGCGGTGATGGGCTACGGCGGCGGTTTCATCGGCCCGTTGGTGTTGGGCGTTCTGCTGGACCTGCTGGGTGGCGAGACGGTGATGAATTGGGGCTTGGCCTTCGGCCATATCGCCGTCGTCATGATGATCGGGCCGCTGGCGATCGCCATCCTCAAGCCGCGCGCCTTGCCGGGCGACCGCGATGCGCCGCCGCCGCAGGTGGATTACGAAATCAAGTCCTGACCCCTATGCCCTGGTGAAGGCCGTTCGTCCTATTCGGTACAAGACGTGCAGCGCCAAGGGATGGTCTTTTGGCAGCGACGGATGCAAGAAGCTGCCGTCGATATCCTGCGTCATCCCGATCCGTGACATGACGGCGCGCGACGGCTGGTTTGCTTCCACCGCGAAGGAGACGACCTCGTCCAACCCGAGCTTTTGGAAGGCGTGGTCGAGCCACGCGGTCGCCGCTTCGGTCGCATACCCCTTGCCCCAGAACGCCACCGGCAGGCGCCACCCGATCTCGACCGCCGGCGCGAACGGCAGGTTGAGGGGGATGGGCGCGATCCCGACGAACCCGGCGAATTGCCCGGACGCCTTCTCCTCGATCGGCTGGAAATGAAACCCGTGCTCGATTGCCCCGGCGGACAACCGGTCGAAGATCGCACGGGTTTCCTCAAAGGTCGGGGTCGCCGGGAAATACTCCATCACCCGGGCGTCGGCGTTCATCGCGGCGAAGGGTGCGACGTCGCGCTCCTCCCACCTGCGCAGGATCAACCGCTCGGTCTCGAGGCGGATCATCGATAGCCCCCTGCAGTGGCGGCGCGTCTACTCCTTGAAGCCCGGGTCGAGCCGCTCGGCGAGCCGCATCACCGCGGGCCAGTCCTTACCGCCGGCCGCGTGCTCCAGGTTCTCGATCTGGTCGCGGGCGAACAGGCAGACGTCACGCGGGATCGTTTTGTAGTTGCCCTCGCCAGCGGACAAGGCCGCCACCTGACCCTGGCACGCCATATCCAGCATGTGGTGCAGCGTGAAGGCTTCCTTCAGCGTGCGGCCGCAAATCAGTGAGCCGTGGTTGCGCAGGATCGCGACGTGGGCTTGCCCGAGATCCTTCATCAGCGGTTCGCGCATATTCATATCGAACTCGAACCCGCCGAAATCGTGGTACACGATCCGCTCGAAGAACCGCATGGCGTGTTGGTTGATCGGCAGCAAGCCGTCTTTATGCGCGGACACGCCCATCACGGCGGGGGTGTGCGTGTGGAATACGGCTTCGATGTCTGGCCGGGCCTTTAGGATGCCGGCATGAATGACCAGGCCGCCGCCGCGCAGCGGCTTGTCGCGGCCGTCCGCGGGTTCACCGTCGAAGGTGAACTTGTTGAGGCTGGACGCCGTCACCTCTTCGAAAATGTAGTCCGCGGGCTTGATCAGCAGCTTGTCCGGCTCCCCGGGTACCCGGACCGACAGATGATTGTAGGTCAGATCGGCAACGCCGTAATAGGCGAGGCCGCGATGCGCGGCGGCCAGGTCGACCCGTGCCTGCCATTCCGCCTCGCTGACCTGATCGCGGACCGATGACGACGACTTCAGTTGCGTGACACTCATGTTTTCCTCTCCTTGGCTCGGCCCGCCTAGGCGTCGGCGGTGATCTTGTCGAGGATCGGGGCGATTGCGTCCGCCGCGATTTCCTTCAACTCCTCGGCCGTGCGGTTTTGAATCGGGTGCGGGACGTAGACGATGCCCGGCATGAAGCCGATCGCGGTGCCTTGCTTGTTGGCCGCATCCTCGAATTCGGTGGTGGCGATCATCGCGCCGGGAATGCCCCGTCCGTCCAGGTCCTTCATGTCATGCAAACTGCACGACGTGCAGGAGCCTCAATCGGCCAACGCTTCGACGACAAGGTCGCACTCGGTCGCCAGGCTCTGCAATACCTCGACCGGTGCCGGCTTGGCGTTGGTCGGCTTGGCATAGCGCTTCACCGTGTGGCCGCGCTCCGTCAGCAGGGCATCGACGGAATCGAGGAATTCGTCGCTGCGGGTCTTGCCGATATCCAGCAGGCCGATGGTCAGGCCGTCCAGTGATTGCGGTGGCTTGACGCGTTCCCGCTGCACCGGCGCAGCCTCGCCGGTCGGGTCGCGCATCGTGAATGCGTTGCTCATGTTTTGATCTCCATGGTTACGGGGCGGACGTCGTCATGGAAACGCCCACCGATCCATCCGCTGATAATAGCCGAAAACAGGCCGGCGTCGCCTCCCGCGCGCACGACCAGCAAACCGTGGTCCTCCCAGAACTTGGGCACCATCTCGTCCGCTCGGCTGGGGTCGATGCCTTCGGCCAGTCCGTGTGCGCCCTTGACTAAGTCCTTCCCCGGCCGTGTCGTCGCCGCGTGCAGCCCTTCCAGGATACGGCGGCGGTCCCAGCCGGCCTCCCGGAAAATCGCATAATGTTCGGGCGTCAGAACGAGGATGGCGTTCGGGCCCTGCACGAGTTTGCTGTGGCCGACCACGTTGAGTGATGTCGCGAAGGACCGGCAGAGTTCCTCCGGCGTGCGCGACGCGTTGTCCGAAAATGGCTGGACGCCGTCGCCGTGGAACAGGGTGACGGTCGACGCCCCCGGCTCGAACCCGCGCCAGACGGATAGAGGTTCCCAATCCGGGTCGGACTCGTCCTCGGCGAAACAGAAGGACAGCTTGCCGGGATTGCCCAGCGCCGAGCGGTCGATCTCGCCCGGCAGACCGCCGCCCACGTTGCGGATGATCAGCTGCAGTGTCCGGCCGATGGTCAGGTTGGCGCGGTTCCCTTGGCCCAGCGCGTTAAGGCCCGAATTCATGCCGATGCGCGTCGTGATCGGGCCGTTGACGATTACCACCGGTCCGGAGAAATATGTCGTACAGAGCAGGCCGTGCATCGAGAAGTCAGGGTGTAGCGCCGTCTCGACCGCCGCCAGCACGACGGGCATGTATTCCGGCTTGCAGCCGGCCATCACCGCATTGATCGCGACCTTTTCGACGGTGCATTCCGACAGGTTCGGCGGGATCAGGCCAACTATCTCCTTGGGATCCCGGTTCGTGCCCGACAGCATGCGGATGATCCGCTCGTCGGTCGGTGGGATGACCGGCAGCCCGTCGCTCCAGCCGCGTTCGAAACACACCTCCATCGGGTCTTCGAGCGGCGACACCTCGACTAGTCGGGCGGCCAGCATGTCGCCGTATTTGGCTTGAAGTTTTTCCGGCATGCCGGGATCGGTGCTCTTGGACCCGCAGCCCGGCTGTTGCTCCGGCAGGCCTTCGCCGAGGGCGTCGAGCCCGGTCAATTCCTGCCATTCGCCGCGATGCCAGCCGATCCGCCGTTCGACCTCCGCGCCGCCGCGCAACCGGATGAGCGTCGGCACGATTTCGATGTTGCGGCGGAAGGAGTGTTCCAGCGCCGTGTCGTCGATGACGCCGTCGACGCCTGCCGGAAAAGCCGGGTCGTCCTGGGTGTATACCGCGCAGGCTTCGCCGCCGCCGGCGATCTGCTGCAATACCGGTTCAATCAAGGTGCAGGTGGGGCAGTCGCGCTTGACGACGACGATCAGGCCATCGGTCGGGCTGGTCATGCGGGTTTGGTCTCCGGTGCTTGGCGTTGTTGGGCGAATGGCGCTTGTGGGCGATGCGCGGCCTCAGTCGCCGGTCATCGCCTCGATCATCTTGGCGCGCGTCGCAGCATCGGGCAAGCTACCGCGGCCGGCGGCCAGGTTATCGACCGCGTATTCCACCTTACTGGTGCCGGGAATGACGCAGGTCACCGCGGGATGGGTGAGCACGTATTTGAGGAAGAACTGCCCCCAGCTCTCGATTCCGACCTCCGGCGCCCATCCGGGAAGGGTCTCATTGCGCACCGCACGGAAGACGGCGCCGCCTTCGAAGGGCCGATTGACGATCACCGCAACGCCCTTGTCGGCCGCCAACGGCAAGAGGCGTTCTTCCGCTTCGCGATTTCGAATCGAATAGGCCATCTGCACGAAATCGATGGGCTCAGTCCGCATCACCTCCATCAGGTCGATAAGCGCTGCGTCCGTGTAGTGTGTGATGCCGATATAGCGGAACCGCTTTCGCTCTTTCCAGGCACGCAAGGTCTTCAAATGGGTCCGCCAATCCACGAGGTTGTGGATTTGCATCAGATCGATGGTGTCGGTCTTGAACCGCGCCATCGACTGTTCCATCTGGCCGATGCCTTGTTCGCGGCCCCAGGTCCAGACCTTGGTGGCGAGGAAAGCCTTGTCGCGTGCGTCCATCTTGGCCAACAGGTCGCCGACGACGCCTTCGGAACGGCCATACATCGGCGAGGAATCGATCAGTTTCCCGCCTGCCTCGAACAGGAGTCTGAGGACATCTTCGCGTTCGGCCCGGGCCGTGGGATTGTCGCCGATATCGAAGGCCTGCCATGTCCCGAATCCGATGACGGGCAGTGGCTCGCCGCTGCTGGGGATGGGGCGCGTATCGAGCTTGGGAAGTTTTGCCATGGCAGGGCTCCCAGTACCGGCCAGGGCGGAAGCGGCCGCCGCGGCCGACAGTCTTAGGAAGGATTTACGGGTGATTGGCCGCAAGGGGGCGTCCGTCCGGCGATCATTCATGCCTGGACTGTAGCAAACCCGCGCGAAGCCGGGCAGGGGTGTCAACCGTGCGGTCTTTTTTTACCGGCGACCTTGAAAACCCGGCCGTCCACCGCAGCCAAGCCTGAGAAGATCAAGGCCATACCAAGCGTTGCATGCCAGGTTAGCGTTTCGTCGAGGATCAGGATGCCAAGCGTCAAGGCGCTGACGGGCACCAGGAATGTGACCAACAAGACGTTGGTCGCGCCGGCCGCGCGCAGGATTCGGAAATAGAGGATATAAGCCAGGCCCGTGCTGAAGACCGCCATGAAGACGATCGCGGCAAACGCTTGCACGCTTGGCATGGCGGTAGGCGGAGGGTCGATCGCGAGCGTTACCGGAAATAGGATCACCGTGCTGGCGACCAGCATGCCGGCCGCTGCGACCGGACTGGACAGATGCTTGAGCCGCTTCCCATGGATTCCGGCGAATGCATAGGACATGGCGCCGATCAGGACTGCGCCCTGCGCCAGCCCGCCGACATCGAGCCCGTCGAGCGCGGCCGGTCCGATCAGGGCGATGACGCCGGCCAGTCCGATCAAAACGCCGATCACCTTGCCCGGCGTCATACGTTCGTCCCGCGTGAGGAGATGCGCCAGCAGGACGGTGAAGAAGGGGGTCGTCGCGTTCAAGATCGAGGCAAGGCCGCTATCGATGTAAACCTGACCCCAAGAAATGGCGGTGAACGGTATCGCGTTGTTGAGCAGGCCCATCCCCGCAAGCAACGTCCAATCCGACAGCCGGATGGGAAGCCGGTCGCCGGCGATATAGACAACGACAACCATCACCACGGCGGCGAGGCCCACCCGGCCAAGCGCCACGGTGAGTGGCGGTAGCTCCGCGACCGCGATCGCGACACAGAAGAAGGATCCGCCCCAGAGGACCGAGAGCAGGACGAGTTGAAGCCAATCGATGGGTCGCATGTGTGCAGCGTTTTCCGAAAGCCGGTGAATGAAGAGCTTTCATAGTGCGCATGACGGGCATGCCGGCGTCGACCTGATTCTTGCTTTCGGTGCGGAAAAGGGACCGCCGGCCGAATTGAGCGGTTTCCGGCGCGACCATGGCGGGGTATTGTACGGGCCACGGCTTGGGGCCGCTGGCACCAATTCGTGAAAAACGACCATGGGACAAGACGTTACGCTCCGGAATGAAGACGTGGTGTTGCTCGCGCGAATGCCGGCGCGCCCGCGTGCGCCGGCTCATGACCTTGTGCAATAGATTAGGTTGAGTTGGTAATGGACGCGAGACTATCCCAAGATCCCTTTGCGGAGGACCGGCCCTCGACCGTGCCGGAAATCTCCATCGTCATTCCCACCTTCAATGAGAAGGAAAACGTTACGGAACTCGTTCGGCTCGTCACAGCGGCAATGACGGGTGTTCGATGGGAACTCATTTTCGTCGACGACAATTCGCCGGACGGGACCGCACGCGCGGTGCGGGAACTGGCCGCGGCCGACGGACGCGTCCGGTGCATTCAGCGTCTTGGACGGCGCGGTCTGTCCTCAGCATGCATCGAAGGAATGCTATCGAGTTCCGCCAAATACTTGGCGGTTATGGACGGCGATTTGCAGCATGATGAGACGCTGCTGCCGATGATGTTCGATGCGCTCCAGTCCGGCGACGTGGACATCGCGGTCGCGACACGCTACGCGGATGGTGGCGGCACCGGCGATTGGGATGCCCGGCGGGAACAGTTGAGCCGTGCCTCGACCGGACTGGCGAAGCGGGTGCTGCAGGTTGAGTTGAGTGATCCGATGAGTGGATTCTTCGCGATCGAGCGCGAGACATTTCTCGGTCTTGCACCGAAGCTATCCGGTGTCGGTTTCAAGATACTGTTGGATCTTTTTGCGTCGGCGGACCCGCCGTTGCGGGTGCGTGAGTTTCCGTATGAGTTTCGGTCGCGCAAAGCCGGAGAGACCAAAGTCGACGGCATGGTCGCGCTCGATTTTATCACCATGCTGCTGCAGAAGCGGATCGGGCGCCTCGTGCCGCCACGGTTCGTGTATTTCTGCTTGATTGGCGGCAGCGGCCTCGTGGTGCATATGCTGACCCTCTGGTTAACCTTTGACGTGGGAGGGGTCGCGTTCGCCGCCAGCCAGGCGATCGCAACCGGCGTTGCGATGGTCGGCAACTTCACCCTCAACAACCTGATCACCTATCGCGAGAGCAAGCTTTCCGGATTGGATTGGTTCCGAGGATTGTTCCTGTTCTGTCTGGCTTGCAGCGTCGGCGCCGTCGCCAATGTGGGCGTCGCCGCCTATCTGCACGGAGAAGGCACGCTTTGGTTGCTTTCGGGACTGGCCGGTGTTTTGGTCAGTACGGTTTGGAACTATGCCGCGACCGCGTTCTACGTGTGGCGCGTGCCGAACAGCGCCCGCTGAGCCTAAGCCCCGTCGATGGCCTCCTTGTACCGCCGGATCGCGTCGATCTGGGCGTCCGGTCCCGTGAGGTCGGCGCGCATCGTGTTGACCGACAAATGCGTCGCGCCGATGCTTTTCCAGCGGTCGTGGATGGCGATCCACTCGTCCGGTGTTTGCCCGGCGATCGACGACCGTCCTTCGATGCCGATGTCGGCGGGATCTCGCCCGGCGTCGCGGGCATAGCCGTGCATCCGTTCGATGAGGTCTTCGGGCGGCTCGTGCCGCCGCGGCTGCGATCCCGTGTTGGATAGGACCGGGTCCATCGAAGGGAATTGCGGCAGCCATCCGTCGCCCATCCGGCCGATGCGTTCGATGACGGGTTCTGCGCCGCCGCCGATCCAGATCGGGATCGGCCGCTGCACGGGCAGGGGATTGATCCCGGCATCGACGATCGTGTGCCATTCGCCGTCGAAAGTGACGAGTTCCTCGGTCCAGAGCTTCCGCAGCAGGGTGATCTGTTCTTCGATGCGGCGGCCGCGGTTTCGGAAATTCTCGCCCATGCCCTGGAATTCGTCGGCGTTCCAGCCGATCCCGACACCGAGGCGCAGCCGCCCGCCGCTCAGGACATCGACCTGGGCCGCTTGTTTCGCGACCAGTGGCGTCTGCCGCTGCGGCAGGACGATGATGCCCGTGAGGAATCCGATCCGTTCCGTCTGTCCCGCCAGATAACCGAACAGTACGAAAGGCTCGTGGAACATGTCCCGGTGATCGTAGTAACCCTTCCAGCCGGGGCGGCTCGCCGCGTTCATTCCGAGCACGTGATCGAAGGCGAGGATATGGGTGTATCCCAACGCCTCCGCCGCTTGGGCATAGTCGCGGATTGCGATCGGATCGTCGCCGATATCGAGCTGCGGGAAAACGACCCCGAGTTTCATCTGCCCTCAAATCCCCTGCATGGCCGGAATACTCACCTAGGGCGCATGCTCGGGCCCAAGCGGCGTCAGGCGGATGCCGGACCGCAGGTTCTTGTAGTCGAGCTGCAGGTGGTCCGCGACGTTCGGTCCGGGCGCGACGACGACGAGGATGTCCCCGGCGAGTTCGTGGAAATCCGCCCGGAAATGGACCGAGCTTTTTAGCGCGATGATCTTCAGCTTTTCCAGTTCGATCCCCGTATGGCGAATGATCGATTGATCGTTCACCTGCGTCTTGCCACTGGTGACGATGACCTGCACGCCACCGATGCGCAGCACGGCGGTGGGTCCCATGCGGTACCGGACTCCGCGCTTCATCGGGCCGGTGCCGATGAATTGCCCGTCGGTAAGCGTCTCCACCGTGAATTCGCCTTTGAAGGGCTCGTGTCCCGGCATCCCGGATGTTGCCCCTATGGAGAGATTGACTGTCGCCCCGACGCCAGCCGCGTGGACGGCTTTCGCCCCATCCGGATCGTACACGGTGGCGAACACGGCATCTTGCGCATCGTTCCGCACCAGTGCCTCAAGCAGACCGACCGTGTCGGACGGGCCGCCGGCGCCCGGATTGTCCTGCGTATCGGCCAGGACGACCGGTTTCCCGGAATAGAATTTCATCGCCTCCAGCACGCCGGCGTCCGGTTCGAACAGGGTTCCGGCGAAATCGCCTTCCGCGTTGGTGACCATGCGGCACAATTCGTCCGCCGCTTCGTCTGCGACCTGCGGCGACGTGCCATAAGCGAGCACGGCCGGGCCGCATTCGGCGATGTCGGCCGCCGGGAACCCCGGCGTGAAGGATAGCGAGGGCAGAGACGGGTTCACGCGTTCCATGGCGCGCATCCGCTCGTAGATCGATGCCGCCGGTTCCATCATGGAGCATTGCCACACCAGCGGAATCAGGAAGGGTGGCCGCCGAAAGGATTTCGACGGCAAGGTCTCGTCCTTAAGGATGCGGTCAAGCATGATCGCCGCGCGCTGGCCGGTCTCGGCCTGGTCCACATGCGGATAGGTCCGGTAGGCGACCAGTGCGGAAGACAAGTCGACCATTTGCTGCGTCGTGTTGCTGTGCAGGTCGAGCGACCCGACGAGCGGGATATCCGGGCCGATGGCGTTGCGGACGCGGCGCAGGATTTCGCCTTCGCCGTCCTGGTAACTCTCCGTCACCATTGCCCCGTGCAGGCAAAGATAGACCCCGTCGAGCGACCCGGCGGCCTTTATGTCGTCGACGATCCGCCCGGTCAGGGTATCGAAGGCGCGGTCCGTCACATGGGCCGACGGTGTCGCGGATGCCCACAGCGAGGGAATCATTTCGTGTCCCTGTTTCCGCGCTTCGTCGATGAAGCCGCTGATAGAGGTGTTCAGCCCCTTCATCTCTTCGAAGAGCTCGTCGCCATGGGGCACCTGCGGCGCGCCTGCGACATTCTCGAATTCTTCCAGATCGGCTTTGACCGGCGCGAAGGTATTCGTTTCGTGCTGGAACCCAGCAATGCCAATGCGTGCCATGGTGTCTGTCTCGCTCCCCGTTCCCTTTCCGTGTTAGAAAATCTAGCATAATTGAAAATGTGGTCCCGTAAATACGATGCGGATATTCGGGATGACCGGCCCGTGACGCCAAGGGAGAACGGAATGCCGTATGCAGAAGCGCAAGGCGCGAAGCTTTACTTCGAAGAGACCGGTGGCGGGTTCCCGATCGTCTTCGTCCATGAGTTCGCCGGCGACGCGCGGAGTTGGGAGCCGCAGGTGCGGTACTTCTCGCGGCTCTACCGCTGCATCACCTATAACGCCCGCGGCTATCCGCCGTCCGACGTCCCCGACGACCGCGCGCTCTATAGCCAGGATATCGCGACCGACGATATCGCGGCGGTCATGCGGGCGGCCGGCGTCGACAAGGCGCATGTCATCGGCTTGAGCATGGGTGGATTCGCGACGGCGCATTTCGGTATGCGCTACCCCGAGATGGCGGCGAGCCTCGTTATCGCGGGGTGCGGCTACGGCGCGAACCGGGAACACCGTGAGCAGTTCAAGTCCGAAACGGAAGCGGCGGCGGATAAGCTGGAGCGCGACGGTATGGAGGCGATGGGAAAGGTCTACGGTGCCGGACCGACGCGCGTGCAGTTCGAGAACAAGGACCCGCGCGGCTATGCGGAATTCATGGAACAGCTTTGCTCGCATTCGGCGGCTGGGTCGGCGAACACTTTGCGTGGCGTGCAGGCCGTTAGGCCGTCGCTATACGATCTGGAGCCGCAACTGCGCGGGATGACCACGCCGTCGCTTTTGGTGACCGGCGACGAGGACGAGCCGTGTCTCGACGCGAACCTCTATCTCAAGCGGGTCATTCCCGGTGCGGGGCTCGTCGTCATTCCGAAGACCGGGCATGCCTGTAACCTGGAAGAGCCGGACGCCTTCAACGGCGCGGTGCGCGAATTCCTGGCGAAGGTGGAGCAGGGCAGTTGGACCGTGCGCGACCCTCGCTCGGTCTCTGACACGTTGTTTCCTGGCCGCGACTGACCTGACGTCTTACCCGGGCGCTGGCGTACGGCGTTTGGCAAGTCGACGCATGCGCCGCATCGACCGGCGCAGGCTCTTGCGATACGGCACGACCTCTTCTTCGATCGTGTGACGCGGGGAGGCCTTGTAGGTCCGCTGCACCCACTGCTTTTGATCATTGATGGCTGCGTGCATTTCGTTGGCGGGAGGCAGCAAGGCATCGCCCAGTTCGATGTCCCGGATCCAACGCGCCTGATACTCGAAAATCATGTTCAGCGCGGTGTTGGTGTTGAACATGCCCATGAAATAAAGACCCGGCCAGTCCGGCGGTACGATGCGCTGATACAGGTCGATGGTGTTGTCATTGATCGGCACGAGGTCGCTGGACAGGAAGGGCAGGTCGATCAGGTAGCCCGTCGCCGCGATCAGGGTATCGAACTCGTCCGACGTTCCGTCGACGAAGTGAATCCGCTTGCCGTCGATTTTCTCGATGCCCTGTTTCACCTCGATGCGGCGGTACGCGATGTGGTTGACGACTGTCGCATTGCTCGTCACGTGCGCGCGCGCATCCAGCGGCTTGAAGCCGAGCTTCTGCATGTCGCCATGCACGATCCATGTCATGAAACGGATCAGCGGTGTGCGTAGCCAATCGGGAATCCAATCGCGTTGCAGTTCGTTCGTGATGTCGGTGAAGGGATGGCCGAGAAAAAGTTTAGGCAGGATCAACACGCCCGATCGCGCCACCAGAACCGTCCGCGGTGAGGTGACGCAGATATCGCTGACGATATCGCAGCCGCTGTTGCCGACGCCGACGACGCAGATCCGCTTGCCGACGAAATCCTCCGGCTCGCGATAGTAGTGCGAATGAACGTAGTCGCCGGTGAAGTCGTCCCGGAACATCGGAACGTGCAAAGGCTTCGTCAGATGCCCGGTGCAGACGATCGCCGAATCGAACTGTCGGATTTCGCCAGATGCGGTCTCGATCTCCCAGCGGGGCGCGTCGTGGCCCGGCGTGAAAACCGGGCGAAGGTCGGCGACCGGGGTTTCAAACCGTATCCGCGGGGTCACCCCGAAATGGTCGGCATACCGGACGAGGTAGGCGTGCATATCCCGATGATCCGGGAAGGCCTGTACCGACTCGTCGAAGTCGAAGTCGTGAAAGTGGGTCACGCCGCGTGAGGTGTTTATATGCAATGTCCGGTAACAGGATGACCGTCCATTGTCGTTTTGGTAGCACCACAAGCCGCCGATCTGGGTACCGATTTCGAAGATCGTAACATCGAAACCCGCCTTCAGAAGGTACTTCGCGACACAGATACCGGATGCACCCGCGCCGATGATGGCGATTCGCTTGTTATCCGGTTTTTTATTGTTTTCCATGCAGTTAAGTCAGGTTAACGACCTCTTGTTTCAAACGCGCATTCGCATGCCAGCAGACGTTTCGGATTCCATTTCCCTTTCGGACACGCGCCGGATAGCGGTGATCCGATAGGCGACACGGTGCGTGTGCTGTTGGCAACACTTCTGCGCCAATCTAGCGCCGAATTGCCCGGCCGTCTTGACCGCAGGGTAGGCCGATGAGGAAACTATGCCTGATTCGAATGTGTTGGAGACGAATCAAGAAGGTTACAAAGCGCGTTTGGGGCAAATCACATGGATGGCCGCCCTTCCGAACCATTAGCCCAATTTCGACGGCGCCAACCCGCATTTGCCTCTTCCTCCACGGGAACCGCTTCGGCACTATGACAACGATCGTAGTAGCGGGAGAGTTTCGTCGAGGGGACTGCTTCGTAAAACCTCTGGATTCGCTTAAGGATCGCAGAACGACCGTCACGCCCGGGAGGCATTTGGCAGTGATGGCGCACCGCGGGGAACGGGAACAGGCGCAGGAACTAGTTTCCGGTTTGCGGTGAATACGAAGAAGAGAGTGAGACGGAGAGGCTAAATGCTGAACGCGACAGCGCGGTTCCAGATCGGGCAGATCGTCTGCCACAAGAAATACGGGTTCCGGGGAATCATCTTCGATGTCGACCCGGAGTTCGGCAATACCGAAGAATGGTACGAGAGCATTCCGAAAGAATCACGGCCGCGGAAAGACCAGCCGTTCTACCACCTGTTGGCCGAGAGTCAGGACAAGACAACCTATATCGCGTATGTTTCGGAGCAGAACCTGCTGACCGATGACAGCGACGAGCCGATCATGCATCCGGGAATAAGTGAGTATTTCGACGGCGTTCAGGATGGCTACTACGTCAGCCGGACCAAAACGAACTAACGATCGCGCCGCACCCCGCGGTTGATCCTTCTGAAAAATCTGCACGCGAACTGACCGTTGACGTCTCTCCCCGCGGATGCATTTGCATGCGCGGCTGCGATATCCGCTAGAATGCCCCATAACAAGAACAGTCGATGAGGGCATCATGGCAAAGCCGTCTGCGCCGGGATCGCGCGGCTATCGCGACTTACAGCAACATATGGCGGCGTTGGACGAGGCGGGCCTGCTCGTCCGGGTCGATCGCCCGATCGACAAGGATGCCCATATGCATGCGCTGGTGCGCTGGCAGTTTCGCGGCGGCATCCCGGAGGCGGACCGTAAAGCGTTCCTGTTCACCAATATCGTCGACGCAAAGGGGCGCGCCTTCGATCTGCCGGTGCTGGTTGGCGGTCTTGCGGCCAATCCAGCGATCTATTGCCTCGGGATGCGGGCCGGGCGTGACGAGATCGGACCCTTGTGGGACAAGGCGATTGCGAACCCGATCGCGCCGCGTGAGGTCGAAACGGCGGCCTGTCACGATATCGTCCTGACCGGCGACGATCTGGTCGGGTTGGGAAATGGGGTGGACAGTCTGCCGATCCCGATTTCCACGCCGGGATTCGATGCCGCGCCCTATTTTACGATGACGGCTTGCGTCACGCGCGATCCCGAAACCGGCACCCAGAACATGGGAACCTATCGGGTGGCGCTGAAGGCGCCCGACCGGTGCGTCGTCCGGATGGCGACCCGTCCCGGCGGCGCGGAAGGATATCTGCATTGGCAGAAATACCAGGAACGCGGCGAGCCGATGCCGATCGCCGTCGTCGTGGGGGCGCCGCCCGCGGTCGTCTACACCGCGCCGCAGAAGCTCCGCATCGGCCAGGAGGAGTTGGCAGTCGCCGGCGGTTTGGTCGGGGAGCCGATCAACATGGTGAAGGGGCGGACGGTCGACCTGTTCGTGCCGGCGGAATCGGAACTGGTAGTCGAAGGCGTGATCGACACCGAATACCTCGAACCGGAAGCGCCGTTCGGCGAATCGCACGGCCATGTCGCGCTCGAAGCATACAACATGCGGATGCAGGTGACGGCGATCACCCGGCGGGAGAAAGCGGTCATCCCGTCGATCATCTCGCAGGTCACGCCCAGCGAATCCAGCGTCATCAAGCGCGTCGCCTACGAGCCGCTGTTCCTGTCGCATCTGCGGGACGCGCTCTCGATCAAGGGCGTCAAGAAGGTCTCGATGCACGAGCCGCTGACCAACATCCGCAAGGTCCTGTTGATCCAGTTCGAGCGCGGGGTGGCGCGGACCGAGATTTGGCGCGCGCTGACCGGCGCGGCGATGCTGCAATCGGCGGTCGGCAAATACGTCATCGCGGTCAACGAGGATATCGACCCGGACAATGGCGACGCGGTCTTCTGGGCCCTGGCCCATCGCGCTAACCCGGGGATGGATGTGCAGATCCTGCCGCATCGCATCCTGGGACATGGCCCCAAGTCCGAGCGCGGGGGAGGCGAGGACGCGACCATGCTGATCGACGCGACACTCAAGGAGGACATGCCGCCGGTTGCCCTACCGAAACGCCGGTTTATGGAAGAGGCGAAGGAGATTTGGGAGGAACTGGGCCTGCCGAGGCTGACGCCGCAGGAGCCGTGGCACGGCTATTCGCTCGGCGACTGGACGGATGGTTGGGACGAGACCGCCGCTCGTGCGGTGGCCGGCGACTATCTGGAGAACGGGCGCCGGTCCGACCAGAAGAAGCGCGCCGGGTTGAAACCGGAAACCCAGATTCGAACGGTCGAGGACTGACGGACCGTTCGCAGGCCGTTCACGCGACCACAAAAGGCTCGTCGGTCGACATCTTGTCCGAGATAAGATGCGGACCGTCGGGCCGCACCACGATCATGTCCTGGATGTGCCAGTAGCCGATATGCGGCTCCAGGGCCAGCGCCATGCCGTCTTCCAGGATGATGTCGCTGCCCCGCCGCAGGATCGGTTCCTGCTGGTGCCACCAGGCGCCCACGCTGTGGCCGATCAAGAGCGATTCGAATTTCCAGCCACCGTCGGTGAAGGCCTTGACGGTCGCATCGTAGATGTCGCCGACCCGTGCGCCCGGCCGGCACATATCGATCGCCCCGCGATAGATGTCCCGGATTGCGCGGTACTCGTCCCGTTGCGCCTGCGTCGGTTCGCCGAAGACCAGGTTGCGTGATTGATGGCCGGGATACCCGTCGAGATAGGCGACATAATCCGTGCGCATGACGTCGCCGGCCTGGAACACGACGTCGCTTTCTCCCGCATACGGGATCGTGTTGGAACTGGCGTTCAGGATGCCGTGCGCCCAGTTGCAGCCGCGGTCGAGACATCCAGCGATGATCCGGCTATGGGCCGAGCGCTCTGTATCGCCGACCCGCAGTTGCGGAAACACATCCAGGTAGACGTCGTCCAGCAGATCTGCGCCGCGCTTCAGCCGGTCGATCTCTCCGTCGGTCTTGATCCAGCGCACGCGGTCCATGATTTCGGTGCAGTCGACCATGTCGAGACCGGGTAGCGCATCCTGCACCAGCGCCCAATCGCGGGCGCTGACATAGTCCTGCTCGAAGCCGACCCGCGCATCGGCGAGCCCTTCCTGGCGAAGAACTCCGGCCAATCGTGCGTAGGGTGATTCCACATAGCCTTCGTAGAGGACTTGGCGCTCGATCCATGAATCGCGCGCGGCCAGGCCCGCGGCGGTGGCATTCACGATGATCACGGGGTCGCCCTCGCGCGGCCAGAGCACCATGACGCCGCGGTCGGAATCGGTAAGGTCCATGAGCCGGGCCAGGGTGCCGGGGTAGGCGAGGCCCGAAAGATAGGTGAAATTCCGCCCCGACCGGGCCACCACCGCGGCAAGGTCGTTCTCGTCCATCAACCGGTTTAGGCGGTCGATATTTGCGATGACTTCCTTCGGCATGCTGCTCCCCTTTCGGGCTGGACGTGGACTTCGTCGCCGCAGGGCAAACAGCCGGATGGAACGCGACCGGTCAGTTTCGGACTCAGCCGGCCTTGCGCCCCTTACCCTGCTCGCGGAGTTTCAGTTTCATTCCCGCGATCTTGTAGACATCCAGCCCGGTAAGGCTGGCGATCTCCTCGATCGGCATCGAGGTTTCGGTCAACAGCACATGGGCGTGCCGGTGCGGGTTCATGCGCCGTTGGCTCCGGGAGGTCTGCCAGTTCCGGATCGGCTTCGGACGGGTCTTGGTCGGGTGCGGTTCCAGGTTCAGGCCGCGTTCGACCGCGCGCTCGGTCGCCTCGGCGATGCGCGCCTTGTCGAGTTGGATCTGGTAGTCCATCAGATGGACGACATGCGCGAACTCGCGTTCCTGCGCGACGCCCGGGCTCTGCCGGTCGTATTCGGGCCGCGGCGCCTGCATGCCGCCTGCGGCCGCTTCCTCGATGGTCATGCCATGGCGTTTGGCCAACCGCTCGGCGGCGGCCATCGCGTTGTCGCGTTCCCCTTGGTACGCGCTGCTGTTCGCGAGTTCGAGCAGGTTGCGGAACCGCTGCTGCTCGTCCTCGGTGAAGGGCTTAGTGATGGAACTTCCCCTCGGAAAAGTGAGGCATGAACCACCAAGACTACACCAGCGCGTACGGCGGGTGAATTGTTATGCAACAAAAATTGCACGCCGGCCTGGCATGGAGTTCGTGGAAATACTCTTAGGAAAAGGTTCCAGGCTCTTGAAGTGGTGGGTTATTCCGCCTTCACCTGAACCTCGTCGGGCAGCGCCATATAGTGTTTCGCGATGTCGCCCGGCCGGGTCAGCCAGATATCCGATTCCCGAGTCTTTATGTGCTCGAGCACCCGTCGCAGATGGCCGAGTCGAAAGGGCTGGCCGACGATGAAGCTGTGCAACGAAATCACGCAGACTGTCGAGAAGGACCGTGCGCCGCGGATGTGTTCGTCGACATGGTCGATCGACATCTCGGCGAAGTCGCGGGGCCGGTCGCGGCGATAGATCATCGCCGGCTGATCGTTCAATTCGATGGTGTAGGGCACGGTGAGCAAGGGGCCGGACCGTGTGCGCGACCAGAACGGCTGATCGTCGCAGAGGCCCCAGTCGAGGAAATAGGTATAGCCCGCTTCCTTCAGCAGATCGGGTGTCACGTTCGACGGCATCAGATAGGGGCTGAGCCAGCCGAGTGGCATCGCGCCCTCGGCATCGGCGATGACTTTCGTCGCTTCCGCGATCATCGCGCTTTCCTCGGCTTCGTCCATTTCCGACTGCGGCTTGGAATTGGTCTTGCCGTGGCCGATCACCTCGTCGCCGCGGGCGCGGAAGGCGTCCATCACGTCGGGGCAATGCTCGTAAATCGCGCTGTTCGCGATCACCCCCATCGGAATTTCAAGCTCGTCGAATAGATCCAGCAGCCGCCAGATGCCGACCCGGTTGCCGTATTCCCGCCACAGGTAGCTGCGGTGGTTCGGCGGCGCGGTATCGCGGTCCAGGTTGACCCCGCCGCCGCCGAAGATGAAATGCTCCAGGTTGATGGCGATATGGACGGCGACCCGCTTGCCGCCGGGCCACGTGAAGTCGGGACGTTCGCGGATCGGCGAGTAGGGGAAGCGGTCGAGGGACGGCAGCATGGGTTTCTCTCCTGGCGCGCCTATATTGATTGATATCCGCCGGATCACATTCCGTGGTGCGCGCTTGTACAAGCCCCGGCGATGAAGAAGTATATCCCAGAATTCGCCGCCCGCTGTCTTGACCAGAGAAGAGAGAACTCATGATCGACGTTTACACGTGGCCGACGCCGAACGGACATAAGGTCCACATCATGCTCGAAGAGGTAGGGCTCGACTACACCGTGCATCCCATCGCCATCGGCAAGGGCGAGCAGTTCCAGGAGCATTTCCTAAAGATCAACCCGAACCATCGGATTCCGGCGATGATCGATCAGGAAGGCCCCGGCGGTCAGCCGATGAGCCTGTTCGAAAGCGGCGCGATCCTGTTCTATCTCGCCGAGAAGACCGGCGGCGACCTGCTGCCGAAGGCGGGCGAGCCGCGGTATCACGCGATGCAATGGCTGATGTTCCAGATGGGCGGTGTTGGGCCGATGTTCGGGCAGGCCAATCATTTCCGGGGCTATGCGGAAGAAGAACACGCCTATTCGGCGGCACGCTACACGAAGGAATCGGGCCGGCTGCTCAGTGTGCTCAATAAGCGGCTGGGCGAGGCCGATTACCTGGCGGGTGACGCTTATAGCATCGCCGATATCGCGACATGGCCCTGGCTGCGGAACCTTCACAAGCAAGGACAGGACATCAACGATTTCCCGAACGTCAAGCGCTGGTTCGACACGGTGGCCGGCCGTCCTGCGGTGCAGCGCGGCGCCGAGGTGTTGGTCGAGCATCAACGGCCTGCGAACGCCGGGATGACCGAGGAGGAGCGCAAGTGGATGTTCGGCGAAGCGCAGTACAAAGCCCATCAGGACGCCTGACGGCGCAGCACGGAGGACCGGAATGAACGACAAGACGGCGCGCAACGTCGCGGAAAAACTGATCGAATCGCATCTCGTCTCGGGCGAGATGACGCCGGGCGCCGAAATCGGCCTACGGGTGGACCAGGGTCTGTTGCAGGACGCGTTGGGCACACTCAGCATGTTGGCGCTGGAGGCGATGGAGATCGACCGCGTGCGCACCGACGCCGCCTGCCAGTATGTCGATCACAACCTGCTGCAGACCGACAACAAGAACGCGGACGACCACACCTTCCTGCGGACGGCGGCGGCGCGGTTTGGCATGTATTTCAGCCCGCCCGGCAACGGCATCAGCCACCCGGTACACATGGAGCGCCTCGGCAAGCCGGGCGCGCTCTTGCTCGGTTCGGACAGCCATAGCTGTGCCGCCGGATCGCTGGGTATGCTCGGCATGGGTGCGGGCAGCATCGAGGTCGCCATGTCGCTCGCCGGGATGCCGGTCTACATCCGTATGCCGGAAATTTGGGGCGTGAACCTGACCGGCAGCCTGCCCGACTGGGTCAGCGCCAAGGACGTAATCCTGGAGATGCTGCGCCGCCATGGCGTGACCGGAGGGCTTGGCCGGGTGATCGAGTATTACGGCTCTGGCCTGGACGGCCTCAGCGCGATGGACCGGCACGTCATCGCCAACATGGGCGCGGAGCTGGGGGCGACCACCAGCGTCTTTCCGTCTGACGGTGCGGCGCTGGACTTCTTGCGGTTGGTCGGGCGCGAGGACGACTGGACCGAAATCCTCGCGGACGAGGGGGCAACCTATGACGTGCACGAGGAGATCGATCTTTCCGCCTTGGAGCCGCTGATCGCCAAGCCGACCAGCCCCGGCAATGTGGTGCCGGTGCGGGAGATCGCCAGCGAGCCCGTCTATCAGGCCTATATCGGCTCCTCCGCGAATCCCGGATACCGCGATTTCGCGGTTGCCGCGCAAATGTTCGAGGGACGGCAGGTGGCGCCCGGCGTGTCCTTCGACATCAACCCGAGTTCGCGCGAGATGCTGGCGAACCTGATGAACGAGGGGCTGCTCGCCAACTTCATCCAAGCCGGCGCGCGCTTGCATCAGGCCGGGTGCAACGGCTGCCATGGGATGGGCCAATCCCCGGCCGCGGGCAAGAACTCGCTGCGCACGACGCCGCGCAATTTTGACGGCCGCTCCGGCGTGAAGGAGGATCGGGTGTTTCTGTGCAGCCCCGAAACCGCAGCCGCCGCCGCGTTGACCGGGGTGATCACCGATCCGCGCGATCTGGGCATGCCCTATCCCAAGGTTCTGCCGCCGAAGGATCCGATCCGGCTCGACACGGCGTTGATCGCGCCCGTGCCGGTGGAAGAGGCGCGCAAGGTTGCGATCGAGAAGGGCGCCCATACCGCGTCGCTGCCGCCGATCGATCCGTATCCGGAGGATGTCGCGGCGCCGATCCTCATCAAGCTCGGCGATGACGTGTCGACCGACGCGATCGCGCCGGCGGGCGCGCAAATCCTGCCCTACCGCAGCAACGTCCAGAAGACCGCCGAGTTCACCCTGATGCGCGACGACGAGACCTATGCAGACCGGGCGATGGCGGTGAAGGACACCTCGGGGCATGTCATCCTGGGCGGCGAGAATTTCGGCCAGGGGTCGAGCCGCGTGCACGCGGTGCTGTGCCCGCAATATCTCGGCGCGAAAATCGTTCTCGCCAAGAGCTTCGCCCGCATATATTGGCAGAACCTGATCACCGCGGGCGTGCTGCCGCTGACCTTCGCGGACCCCGCCGACTACGACAGGGTGGAGAAGGGCGATGTCCTGGTGGTGGACGGGGCGCATGATTTGTTGCCGGACCATCGGGATTTCACGCTTGCCGTCAAAGGCAAGGATGGGATCGCCGTCGAGCATGCGTTGACGCCACGCCAGATCGAAATCCTGTTGTCGGGCGGGCTGATCAACTGGGGCCGGGACAAGCTGCCGCGCGGCGACGACCCGAAATCGGCGGTCGCGTGAGCCGGTAGCCATGCTGTTCCCCGTCTACGACCGGAATCCGCTGCGCATCATCCCGTTTCAGTTCATGACGATCGGGATCATCGTGGTCTGTATCCTGGTCTTCCTCTGGCAGCTCGGCCTATCGCCGCGGATGGCGGAGCGGGCGGTGCTGGTATATGGCGTGATCCCGTCGGTTCTGATCGGACCGGACCAGCTCGACCCGCGAATGTTCCCGATCACCGCGGAGTTGACGCTGCTGACCTCGATCTTCCTGCATGCCGACTGGTGGCATCTGCTGGGGAACATGCTGTTCCTGTGGGTCTTCGGCGACAATATCGAAGACTCCATGGGGCACTGGAAATTCCTGTTGTTCTATCTGCTCTGCGGGGCGGCGGCGGGCCTCGCGCATGCGTTCATGCTGCCCGATCTCAAAGCGCCGACCATCGGTGCAAGCGGTGCGGTCGCCGGGGTGATGGGCGCCTATGTGATGCTGCACCCGAAGGTGAAGGTGTTGGTGCTCGTGATGAAGTGGTTCCCGCTCTACCTGCCGGCGCATTTCGTGTTGGCGCTTTGGATCGGGTTCCAGGTGTTCAGCGTCTGGGTGGGCGGCGGCGGTCAGGTGGCGTGGTGGGCGCATATCGGCGGATTCGCCGCCGGCATGATCCTGATCATCCCGTTCCGCGACCGGCGCGTGCCGCTGTTCGACCAGGGCACGCCGCATTAGGCCCCTAACCCTCCGTTAAGATGAGGACAATAGACTCACGGCATCTAGCCACAAGGCAAGCGTTCTATGGGTAAATCGTCCGGCATCGAGAAGGGTCGGTATTGGCCCGAATTCGAAAGTTCGTTTCTGCAGCAGATTGTGAATGCGGTCCGGAAACGTAGCAAATCCGTCAAAAACAGTGTTTCGACATATTCCTGCGAGCGCCTTCGGGAGCGCACGGATGGAATTTCGCGAGAGCTAGTCGAATTATCGTTCGACCGGATTTCACCACAGTCAACCAGGATCAGAGTCCAAGTATGGGACGATCGGTGGCTCTGGATCGATGTCCGGCAATCGTCGAAGAACGGTTGGGTTTTCGAATGGCAGCACGAGGGAAGGGTCGGCGATACCGATCCCGGGGCTGTGGCGAATGCTGTACTTCAAACTGTTAGAGGGCACTACGGTCAGGACCTCAGCGCGGCATTGGATGAATTAGACTCGCTCTGGCCAACAATCGCAAAGAATGGACCGATTGGTTAGGCTCAAATCCCTTCGACGAAGATCATATCGCCGTCGGCGGCGTCGGTGCGGTACTTGATGATCGCCTGGTAGTCGTCTGAATCGTACCACTTCTTCAGTGTCGCCATGTTGGGGAATTCCAGCACGACCATGCGGTCCGGCGTCCAATCGCCTTCCTTCGGCGTGACATCGCCGCCGCGCACCAAGTATTTGCCGCCGTGCCGTTCGATCGTGTCCGGCACTTCCGCCTGATACTTCTTGAAGGTCTCGAGGTCGTGAATGCGTATTTGTGCGATCAGATAGGCTGCCATCGGATTGCCTCCCGCGTTGGCGTTGTCGTCGGTGCACTGTAGCACCGCCCGCACCGGCGGCGGCAATCCATCAAACGCATTTGTGATTTCGATTGCCGCACGGTTTCCGGGTAGTGTCTTGGTGTTGAGGATAGAACTGCGCGGTTGCCGTTCGGGAAATTATCCCAATGTAGGTAAGGCAATGCACGCCGCGATGCATGGAGGGACCAACCCCGCAGTTTGCGATCGACACATCATTTCAATGGGCATTTGGGAGCACGAAAATGACGCTACAGATTGGCGATACCGCGCCTGATTTTCAGGCGGAGACGACGGACGGCACCATCAGCTTTCACGACTGGGTCGGTGATTCCTGGGCGGTACTGTTCTCGCATCCGAAGGATTTCACCCCGGTCTGCACCACGGAACTCGGGTACATGGCGAAGATGAAGCCGGAGTTCGAGAAGCGCGGCTGCAAGATCATGGGTCTGAGCGTCGATCCCGTCGGCGACCATGAGCGTTGGGTGCAGGACATCGAGGACGCGACCGGACACCGGCCGAACTATCCGCTGATCGGCGACAAGGACCTGGCGGTGGCCAAGGCGTACGGCATGTTGCCGGCCGGCGCGGGCGAAAGTTCCGAAGGCCGTACCGCCGCGGACAACCAAACCGTGCGCAATGTCTTCATTGTCGGGCCGGACAAGAAGGTGAAGCTCGTCATCTCCTACCCGATGGCGACGGGCCGCAACTTCGACGAAATCTTGCGCGTTCTGGATTCCGTGCAACTCACGGCCAACCACGCAGTCGCGACACCGGTGAACTGGAACCAGGGCGAAGAGGTGATCATCGTCCCGACCGTGTCCGACGACGACGCGAAGAAGAAGTATCCCGACGGCTGGCGCGCGCCGAAACCGTATATGCGGTTCGTGGCGCAACCCGTCGACTAAAACTGGACGCAGGGGCGGGCTGGCGGCTCGAGGCGGCCGTCAGTTCGTTTTCTGCTTGCCGAGCATCAGCGTCAGCACGATGCCCATGATCGGCACCGCCACCATGATCAGGAAGCTGTTCTGGAAGGCGACCAGCAGCGCTTGCCGGGACAGTTCGTTGTCCAGCGCCGCGAGGCCGCGCAGGGATTCTATGCTCCACAGGACCGGCGTGGTGGGGTCTTGCAATACATCGCGCAGGGGGGTGACGAAGCCCACCAGATCGCTGCGCGTTATCTGGCTGGACCGGGTCAGAACCGCGATCAGCAGCGCCACCGCCATGGCGCCGCTCATGCCGCGGGTCAGGTTGAACAGGGCCGCCGCTTCTGGCCGTTGTGTCGGGGTCAGCGTCGAATAGGCGATCGCGCTAAGCGGCACCATGGTGAAGCCCATGCCGAAACCCTGGCCGAAGGACGCGATGATCACGTCCCACATGCCGACCTCGGTGCCGAACACGGCGACCGCGTAGTTGGAGGCGACGAGGATCAAGAAACCGAAGATCATCAGCACCCGCGTATCCATCCGCGTGGTCAACCAGCCCGCCATCGCCATCGAGAGGATGGTCGCGAAGCCGCGCGGCGCCATGATGATGCCGGTGGTCAGGATCGGGTAGCCGTACACCACCTGCACCAGGATCGGCATGATCAGCACCGTGGCGAACTGTGTCGGCCCCGACAGCGCCACCAGCAACAATCCCGCCAGATAGTTCTTGTTCCGCAATAGCGACAGATTGAGAAAGGGTTGCTTGGCGAAGCTCGTGTGGACGACGAACATGTAGATGGCGGCGATCGAAACCGCGGCATAGACGATGATCTCGGTCGAGTAGAACCAGTCCTCGCGTTCGCCTCGGTTGATCAACAGTTGCAGCGCGCCGACCGACAGGGTCAGTAGGAAGAAACCGAGGAAATCGAACCGTCGTTCCTGGCGTTCGCCCTCCGGCAACAGCGGAAGCATGATCAGGAAGGACACGATGCCGAACGGCATCACCGCATAGAAGGCGTAGCGCCAGCTATAGACCTCCGCCAGGTAGCCCGCCATCAGTGGGGCGATGGCGGGCCCTAGCGTGGTCGCCACCCCCCAAAGGCCGAGTGCGATGCCGTGCTTCTCCCGTGGGTAGATGTCCAGCATCGCCGCCTGCGATAACGGCACCAGGATCGCGCCGCACAGGCCCAGGACGATGCGGATCGGGATGAGTTGTTCCAGGTTATCGGTCAACCCGCAGATCGCCGATAGAACGCCGTAAGTGAACACGCCGAACAACAACATGCGCCGCCGACCGATGTGGCCTGCCAGCCATCCGGCGAGCGGCATGAACATCGCGGCGGTCACCAGATAGGCCGTGGCGACCCAGGAAATCTGGTCGCGCGTGGCCGACAGGCTGCCCTGCATGTGGTTCAGCACGATGGCCACCACCGTGCCGTCCATGAACTGCAGTCCGGTGGCCAGCATCAGCCCCACCGTCAGCACAAAACGGCGGCCGGGCGTTATTGCGTCAGGCCGGTCGGCGTCCATACCCTTGTCCGGCGGTGACGGGACCGGCATGCCGGTTCCCGAAGCTGCGCGTTTCCACGGCCTGTGCCTTAAAATGTACGACCTTCCGCGCAATCATAGGCAACGGGGACTCGCGGCGCATGGATTTTCCCTGGTTGAAGGATGCGGGGGGCGGGCGGCGGTAGCCGGTCTCGGCGAACGATAGCCAAGGCGATGAAGCGGACCGGCAGTTCCGCTAAACAACCAGAAATCCGTGGTAGGAGCTACTGAATAACGCGATGCCGGGGTGCGGAGGTGGGAGACCGGATCGCTGGAACCCGACAAATTCCGGCGGTTTCCGGGTATCCGGCCATACCGAACATTGACAGGGACGGGGCGGCGCGTTACATCGCTTGCCCACCGGCCCCGCCGCCGTCCTGGCGGCCGGCCATCCTGCGGAGGGATGGCAGAGCGGTAATGCAGCGGATTGCTAATCCGTCAACGTGTAACAGCGTTGCGGGGGTTCGAGTCCCCCTCCCTCCGCCATCCGCCTCCGCCAAGGCTTCGGCGGGACTGCTTTGGCGTAAGAAGGGAGGCGGATGTCGCGCCGTAGCTTTAGCGAAGGCGGACGGCTGATGCATTACGTCTACATTCTTCGAAGCGTGAACGAACCTGTCCGCCACTATGTCGGTGTCACGACGGACTTGGATCGCCGTTTGGACGAACACAACAGCGGCAGGCCGATCCACACGAACAAATTCAAACCGTGGGAACTCTCGGTCTCCATTGGCTTTGCCGATGCTGTGAAGGCCCATAACGTCGAGCAGTATCTCAAGTCGAATTCTGGTCGGGCCTTCGCGAAGAGGCATTTTTGAATTACCGGTTGCAGAGACAGCGATGGTCTAGGCTTGGAATGGGCTGACCACGCGCCGAAACGGGAAACACGCCATGACCGACAGATACCACCATACCGACCTCACCGCCTGTACGGCGACGCTTTTCCAGCGGGCGGGGCTTGATGAGAACATCGCGCAAACCGTGTCGGAAATCTTGGTGGAAGCCGAGCTTCTCGGCTACAGCACCCATGGGCTGCAGTTCGTGCCAGCGTATATCGCGAGGGTCGAATCCGGCCGGACCGCGACGTCGGGCGAACCGGCGATCCTGAAGGACAATCCGGGTGCCCTGTTGCTCGATGCGCGGCGGTTGCCGGGGCAGTGGGTCGTGGTGCGAGCCCTGGACCTTGCGTTGGAACGATTGGCTGACAGTGGTGTGGTTTGTGTGGCGATACGGGGCAGCGAGAACATCTCCTGCCTGGCGACCTATGTGAAACGCGCGGCGGCGCGCGGGGTGATGGCGGTGCTGACGACATCGTCGCCGGGAAACGCAGCGGTCGCGCCCTTCGGCGGCCGGGCGCCGCGCTATTCCACCAACCCCATCGCCATTGGTATTCCGACGGAGGGCACGCCGATCCTGATCGATACCAGCACGTCGAGCACCACGAACCGCATGATCGAGCGGACCCGGCGGTCCGGCGGCCGGCTCGCGCGGGAATGGCTTGTGGACAACGCGGGCCGGCCGAGCGACGATCCCGAGGCGTTCTATACCGATCCGCCGGGTGCGATCATGCCCGCCGGCGGCCTGGATCAGGGGCATAAGGGGTTCGCCTTCGCCATTCTGGTCGAAGCATTGACCTCGGGCCTGTCCGGAGTGGGCCGCGCCGACGGCACCGCCGCGGCCGGCAGCAACGTGTTCCTGCAGATCATCGATCCGAAGGCTTTCGGCGGTTCGGAAACCTTCCGGCGGGAAACAGGATTCTTCGCCGACTACTGCCGTGATACGCCGCCGCTCGATCCCGACGCGCCGGTGCGCATGCCCGGTGACCGCGCCGTCGCGCTGTACGACGACCAACGGATATCCGGCGTCGCCTTGCATCCGGAAATTCTGCCGCGCATGACGCCGCTGCTCGAAAAATACGACGTAGCGCTACCTAAACCCATTACGCCATAGGGGCGGGCTGGGCCACCGCCAAAAGATACCCCGAAAGCAGCCAAATCCGTGCGCTTTTGCCGCAGGTGAATTGCGTTTCGTCTGCGCGGCTCGTATGGTCACGGAACTGTCAGAAAACTGTAATTTTTTGTTTCGGGACGCGGCCGGCTTTGCACCGGTGGGCATGCGTGACACTTGATTTTCCGCATGCCGTTCAGTCTTCTGAGACACTGCGAGGAGAGCAGGGACCATTCTTCGGCGGATTTTTCTTCCCACGATTCTCTTCATCTTGGCCGTCGGCTTCTGGGTCAGCGTCGACTTTCAGCAAATCGCGGCCGGCGTTGCGATTTTCCTTTTCGGCATGCTTTTCCTCGAAGACGGTTTCCGTGCCTTCACGGGCGGGGTTCTGGAAAAGCTGCTGGAGAAAACCACCGGTACCCTCGCTAAGAGCATCTCCTTCGGCATCGTCACCACGACGGTGATGCAGTCGAGTTCCCTCGTGTCCGTCATTACGATCTCGTTCCTGAGCGCCGGTCTCATCGGTCTCGCCGCCGGGATCGGCATCATATTCGGCGCGAACCTAGGCACGACGACCGGCGCATGGCTGATTGCCGGGTTTGGCCTGAAGGTGAATATCTCGGCCTACGCCATGCCCATGTTGGCGTTTGCGATCATCCTGGTGTTGCAGAAATCCAAGAATCTGAAAGGCATCGGCTACGTCCTTGCCGGAATCGGGTTGTTGTTCCTCGGCATCCATCACATGAAGACCGGGTTCGAGACGTTCCGGGAAACGATCGACCTGACCCAATTCGCGTTAACGGGGTATCTCGGGTTGTTCGTCTTCACCCTCGTCGGGACGGCGGCGACCGTGATCATGCAGTCGAGCCATGCGACGTTGGTGCTTATCATCACCGCGCTGTCGGTCGGGCAGATCTCTTATGAGAATGCCCTGGCGCTCGCCATCGGCGCGAATATCGGCACGACCATCACCGCAATAATCGGATCGATGAGCGCCAACCATATGGGGAAGCGGTTGGCCGTGGCGCACCTGATCTTCAACGCCACGACAGGGCTGATCGCCATCGTCTTCATCTCGCAGATCGCGTGGGTTGTCGACGGTATCGCCGCTGGCGTCGGCATACAGGATGACGATTTCACGCTCAAACTGGCGATCTTTCATACGGTGTTCAATGCAATCGGCGTCTTGGTGATGGTTCCGTTCGTCCGGAATCTCGTCAATATGCTGGAAAAGCTCGTTCCAACGACCGTTCCGGAACGTGTCGGATTGAAGTATTTGAATGACTCCGCCATCGAGTTCCCGGAAACACTGGTTACGGCGCTTCGCAACGAGACCCTCTATCTCTATGACAACGCATTGGAGATCATCGCGCATGGCCTTTGCCTGCATCGTCACGTCATTCACTCGGACCAAGACCTGGACGCCTATCTGGAAAATAGCCGGGAGGTGATGGACCTCGATATCGATGCGGTCTACCCGACCCGAGTCAAATTCCTGTACTCGTCGATTGTCGAGTTCATGAGCCGCGCCCAGTCCGAGGTTCCTTCCGAATTCGCCGGGTCGATTTACGACCTTCGGATCGCGGTCAAGAATATCGTCCAAAGCCTCAAGGACGTTAAGCATCTGCGTAAGAACGTGGCGACGTATGTTGATTCCGACAACGAAGCGATCCGTCGGGAATACAATGAGTTCCGCCTCAAGATCGCGACTGTTCTGCGGTTGATCCATCGCCTCCGGGAAGGCGACGAACGGGTCGATATTTTCGATCTCGACGACCTCGCGCTGCAGGCCGAGCAAGACGACAGTATCCGCGACGGGTCGCTGGATCGGCTGATACGGTCGGGTGATATCTCCGCGACCATGGCGACGTCCGCGATGAACGATCATGCATATGTTGACGATATCGTCGGGTTGCTGGCGGAAGCCGGGCGGCTGTTGTTCCGTGAGATGGACTCCGTCGACCGGGATGCCGAGGAACTTCTGAGATTCGACGAGGACGAACGGGAAGTCTTGTCCCGAGAAGACCTTGCCGATACCGGAAACCGGAAGGAATCGGCGTTGGGGCCGCCGTAATACGCATTTGCCGTACCGCAAAATGGGAACGGATTATTATCGATTTTAGGGGTAGTATTCCCGCATCGGATTGCTTCCGCGCGGAAAAGGCAAAGTAAGATGCGTGTAAAAGAGATTGTTAATCGGATTTGGGAAGTATTGGATTCTGATAAGTCGAATAAAAAGAAGAAAATTAAAGCATTGGAAAAGTTAATTACTAAGTTAGAAAAGAAAGAACGCCATATCCGAAGCGACCTGAAGTCCGCGAAATCGAAAAAACAAGAGAAAAAGATCAAATCAAAGCTTAAACTATGTATCGAGCACCGTAAGAAGGGCGTGAAAGCGCTGAAAGAGTTGTCCGAATAGTTCGCCCGTGCGTTTCGATTGATTAGACCGAGAAAAGCAAGTGGCGTGTAGCGTCGACGGCCCCGGCCTTCGAGGAAAACCGTTAAGTCTGAATTGCCCTAGTTAGCTCCCAAACCCATATTGATCTCCGGCTTACACCTGCACCGCCAAATACAAGCGATCCGGGGACAATCAATGGTTCTGCGCCTATTGCTCTGTATGGTCCTATTTTCGGTATCCGGGTGCACGGTGACGGCGGATAAGGTTGGGGACGGTACAAACGGGTCGGGGCCGGTGAACTTTCAAGAACTCGTGCGTCGTGATTCGCCAAACGACTATCTGGTATGCCCGGATGGTTTTTGCAGAAAAGCGAAACCAGATCGCGTGTCTCCGGTGTTTCCGATTCCGGCGAAGCGCCTGAAGGCGCGTGTTGATGCGCTTCTTTCAATGACGCCACGAACCGAAATTGTCTCCGCCGGCGATACGCATGTCGTCGCCGAACAACGCAGTTTGATTTTCAGATTTCCCGATACCATCGATATTGCAGTCATTGCGGTCGGTTCCGACAAATCGACGCTCGCGATCTACAGCCGGTCTCGCTATGGGCGATACGATCTCGGGGCGAACGGGCGGCGTGTCGAAGGATGGCTTGAACAACTCGCGAATCTGCCCAAGTGAGGCCGTCACGGCGGTCCGGGTTGGGGCTGGTGATCTACCGTGGCGGCGCGTCCGTAAAGTCCTGTAGATGAAACAGAGGCGCGGCTCCGGACGCGAGTCGCATTGGGGCCGCATGAAAACCGTATCGATCCTCCTTTTTTGTTCCATGCTGATTGCCGGGTGCTCCGTTTTCGGCGACCGGTCTGGGTATGAGGAGCCGCGCTATACGGTCGTCGAGCGCCTTGGCGAAGCGATCGAGATCCGCACTTACGCGCCGCGCGTTGCCGCCGAGGCGCGGGTGGAGAATGAAGACCTCGATGACGGACGCGACGCGGCATTCCGGTTGTTGTTCGATTACATCACCGGCAGCAACAAGACCGCTGCGAAGATCGCGATGACCGTGCCGGTCGAGAGCACCGGCGGGTCGGAAAAGATCGCGATGACGACGCCGGTCGAATCCGCCCGGGCAGCGGACAATCAGGTGTATATGCGTTTCTTTCTGCCGGCGAAATTCGACCGCACGACCGCGCCCAGGCCGTCGGATGACCGCGTGAAAATCATCGATGTTCCGGGGCAGACGGTTGCCGTGTTGCGCTTCAGTGGCTTCGGTGGCGAGGCAACCGTGGCGGAAAAGAAGCGCGATTTGCAGGCATCCTTTGCCGCGACGCCGTGGCGGCCGCTTTCCGATTCGGTCGTCTATTTCTATGATCCTCCCTGGACGCTGCCGTTCTTTCGGCGCAATGAGGTTGTGGTCCCCGTCGGTCGATAGGGGCATGCAACCGGCTTATCAGGGTAAGGACGTGAAAGTGGACATCGAACGCATGGGCGACGGACCGATCATCCGGCCCGATATGGATTCAAGGATGGGCGACAACGTGAACGGGCCGTCGCTCATCGAAGTGCCGGATTGGGTCCCCGATCCACTCGGCCGCTACTATCTGTATTTCGCCCATCACAACGGCAGCTATATCCGGCTCGCCTATGCGGACAGTCTGACGGGACTTTGGCGCACCCACGAGGCCGGCGTTCTGCCTCTGGCGGAAAGTCATTTCGAAGGGCACATCGCGTCGCCCGACGTTCATGTCGACAGCGATGCGCGGCGTATCCGGATGTACTATCACGGTGCCAAGACCCCGATGGGACGGGATAGCCCTCAGTTCACGCGCGTGGCGCTCTCCGCCGATGGAGTTCACTTCGACGCGCGGGAGGAAACCCTCGGCGCGCCCTATATGCGGAGCTTCCGGTACGGCGATTGGTATTACGCGATTGCCATGCCGGGCGTCTTCTACCGGTCCCGCGACGGCCTATGCGATTTCGAGACGGGACCCACACTGTTCGATCCCGATATGCGCCATGCGGCGGTGCTGGTTCGCGGCGACCGGCTGCTGGTGTTCTATTCGCAGGTCGGCGATACGCCGGAACGCATCCTGATGAGTGAAATCGACCTGACCTTGCCATGGACCGATTGGCGGCCAAGCGCGCCGCGCGTAGTGCTCGAACCCGAGCGCGACTACGAAGGGGCGAACCTCGCGCTTCGGCCGTCGGTACGTGGCGTATCCCACGAAGCCGTGCGTGAACTCCGCGACCCGGGCATCTTCGAAACGGCGGACTCACTCTATCTGCTGTACAGCGTCGCCGGAGAGAAGGGCATCGCACTTGCGCGCATGACGCTACAGAAGCGTTGATGGCCTGAAAGGAAAGGTCGGATGACGATGGGGCGTGTTGAAGCGGCGTTGCGCGGAGCTTGGCTTGCGAGTCTCCTGCTCATCGTGTTGATGTCCCCGGCGGTCGCGGATCTGATGCAGCCGAGTCCCGATCTGTCCCCGCAGCGGGTCGTCGAGATTCAATTGCGGTCCTTGCAGCAGAATGATTCTCCGACGCCCGATGCCGGCATCGAACAGACCTGGGCCTTTGCGCATCCCGACAACAAGCGATTGACCGGTCCGTTGGACCGTTTCGCGCTGATGATCAAGGGACCGCACTACAAGCTGCTGCTGAAGCTGCGCGAATACCGCATCGAGAAAGTCGTTCGAACGGAGAGCCGCGCTCTGTTCAATGTCTCCATCGTGACGGCGGCCGGTCAGCCGGCATCCTTTCAATGGGAGGTCGCGAAGGTGGATGCGGGTGTCCATGCGGGGGCGTGGATGACGATCGGTGTATCGCCGCCGTTGCGCAGCGGCGACGCGATCTAGGCCGTTTCTCTCACGTGCCGGAGGAACCCTCGACCGTTTCGACGATTTGCCGGCCGATCACCTTCTGTGTGTCGATCGTCGTGGCGCCGATATGCGGGGTCAGGATCGTGTTCGGCAGGTCGGCCAGCGGTGAAATGTCGCCGTCGCCTTCCTTGGCGTGAACGTCTAGTGCCGCGCCGCGGAGCCGACCGGCGTTGAGAGCATCGCGCAACGCGGTCTCGTCAACCACGCCGCCGCGGGCAAGGTTGACCAGGAACGCTGTTGGTTTCATCGCCCGCAATTCCTCGCCGCCGATGAACCCGCGCGTCGTATCGTTTAGCGGCAGATGGATGCTGAGGAAGTCCGCTTCCGCCAGGACCGTGCGAAAATCTGTCAGGTCGATCCCGCGCGTCGCTAGTTCCGCCTTGCGGTCGGGGGAGGGGTTCTCCACGCAGCCTAGGACGCGCATGCCCCAGGCCGCACCCATTTCCCCGGCGACGCCGCCGATGTTCCCGGCACCCACCACGCCAAGCGTTTTTTCGTGCAGCAGGTGGCCTTCGACCCGGTGCTTGACCCAGTGCCCCTGACGCCACTCGCGATCCGCGAAGAGCGATTGCCGTGCTAGGCCCAGCATCAGCGCAAAGGCCATTTCCGCCACGGCGCGCGCACCGGGGCCGGGTAGGCGAACCAGCTTCAAATCGTGGGCGGCGACATAGTCGAGGTCGAGGTTATCGATGCCCGATCCGCCCCGGATCAACAGGGCGAGTTTGGGCGCCGCCTGCATCAGTGCCGCGGTGATCTGCACGCCGCTGCGAAAAATGATCGTGTCGCAGTCCCGAACCAGGTCGGGCAGGTCCGCCGGGGCCGCATCCCATGCCTCGACGATGCGATGCCGTTCGCCGAGCCGTGCAAGGGCGTCGGGGTCGATCCGGCTGGCGACGAGAATGGTGCGGCGTTGGCCCGTTTGTGTCGGATGGTCGTTCGATGTGCTGTCAGTCATGCCTTCTTCCATTGCCGTCCCACATGCGTGACCATAGGCGTCCGACCGCCTTTTGAGTTGCTTCACAAATATCCCAAAAAAAGGGCCCTGGATCATTGAGAGAGAAGAGCGCGTAGGCTTTCCTGCCGCGCATGGACCGAACCCACGCGGCAAACGTCATATCTCCCCGCCACCAGTGGATCAATGCGGATTGGATATCCCAGCGCAGGTAGATCCACTTGACGCCGCCGTAGGTTTGTACGCGGTTATCCGGTAGGGGGCGGCCAAGTAGATCGCAATACAAGGTGTGAACGAGATCGACGCCGCCGGCCTCGGCAATGGTCGAACGTCCCGTCGGCCGGCCGATATTGGGCTCGATGATCACATGGCGTCCGTCGCGCGTGTCGCGTTTGACCTCGAGATACCCAAACCCATGGGATTTGGTGGATTTGAAAAACGCCACGGCCAGGTTCAGCACGGCGTCGTTCCGGCATTCCTCGCCGGAACTGCTGCTGCCGATGTCCGGCGGCCATTGCCGCAGTTTTCGCGCCACGAATGTCGCCAGTGGCTCGTTTTCGGCGCTCATGTAAAGGTTGCAGGAAAACAGATTGGTCGAATCCCCGACGACCCATTCCTGCACGACGATATTGCCGACGAGCTCGCTGCACGCGGCATAGAGCGACCGCAAATCCAACGCGTCTTCGACTTTGACAGCCTTGTCTTTCGTGAACCTGAACCAAGCCTCGGTCTTCTCTTGCGGCTTGACGACACAGGGGAAGGTCAGACGCTCGATCGCGTCTTCAAGGTCGGATTGCTGGGACACGATCGCTGTGCGCGGGACGGGCAGGCCGTTTGCTTCGGCGTATTCGTGAAACCGGCGCTTGCTCAACATCATGTCGACCATGTCTTCGGACGGAAGGGCGAAATGATAGGCGGAGGCCAGTGCGCGCCGGTTACGGGAAATAGCAGCGACTATTTCGTCATTCACGGGAATCAACACGGCCTTTTGGCCGAGCTGCGCGCCGAGCGTTTGCAAAGTCTCAATCAATTCCGGGCCTTCCGGATCGACGACCTCGACCTTTTCGCAAAGGCGCGTCCGGCCGAGTGCTTCCTTGTCTGGCGAGATAAGGCCGATGATCCGTATCCCATGCCGGGCCAGGACGCGCACGGTCTGGATACCATTAATGGTATCCGCCATCGCTACGACCGCCCACGGATCGCCGATTGAGTCGGACCAAGGCTGCTGAGAGTTGCCGGACTCGTCTCGCGGCGGCGCCGAATTCATACGAGGCATGGTACCATGCGTTGTATCGTGAGAAACCACACCGATGCATTACCGAGATAGGGTGTCTCACCCAACCTTGTGGTTACCCGGTTGCGTCGCGAAGCCCTAGTTCTGCCGCAGGTATTCGTTCGCTGCGGCCACCGCGCTGCCGGAATCCACCGGCATCTGCAGGTCCTGCAACGTCCGCTCCAGATGGATCAGGTCGAGGATGATGTCGGACTCGTCGAGTGCGCCCATCGTTCCGAAGCGGAACACCGTGCCGTCCAGTTTGTTGCGCGCCCCGGCGATGACCGTGCCGTATTCCTTATACATGTTGCCCACGATGGCGGAGGCATGCAGCCCATCCGGCACGTTGAAGACGGTGACCGTGTCCGACAGGATCGGCGCCTTCGTGAAAATCGACAGGTTGAGCGCGGCGCCGCCCGCGCGCAGCGCTTCACCAAGGCGACGATGCCGGGCGAGCACATTGGGGATGCCCTCCTCGTCGATCATGCGGAGGCCTTCGCGCAATCCGTTGAGCAGCGTAACCGGCGGCGTGAACGCGGTCTGGCTGCTTTCGGCCGCTTTCCGGGCCTTTCGGAAATCCCAATAGAACCGCCGCTTGCCGTCTTCCTCGTCGATCAACGCCCAAGCCTTGTCGCTGATGCTGGCGATGCCGATGCCCGGCGGGCACATCAACGCCTTTTGCGACGCCGAGACCAACAGGTCCACACCCCAGGCGTCCTGCTTCATTTCGACCCCGCCGAGGCCGCTGACGGAATCGATGATGAAGATGGCGGGCGTCTTGCGGACCACCGCACCGAGTTCGGCCAGGTTGCTGACCGCACCCGTCGCACTTTCGTTGTGGACGGCGATGACCGCGCGGTAGTCGGTTTCGGCCAACCGCGCCGCTACGTCGTCGGCACTGATCTCCTCGCCCCACGGCGCCTCGATGGATTCGATATCGATGCCGAGGGTGCCACCGATTTCCGCGAACCGCTCGCTGAATTGCCCGTTCGACAAGACCAATGCCTTGTCGCCGGGCCGCAGTGCATTCACGAGCGCCGCCTCCATCATGCCCGTGCCGGAACCGGCGAAGAACATGACCGCGTTCTTCGTTCCCATCAGCGTCTGCAAATGCGATTCGCATTCCTCAACGATCTCGGAGAACTCGGCCCCGCGGTGGCTGACCACCGGCAGGGCGAGTGCGTTGCGGATGCGTTCCGGGACCATCGTCGGCCCGGGCAGCCGCAGTCGATAGGGGGGGCGGGTGGAGATGACGGCGGCTCCTTATTCGGCGGCAGCGGCAGTGCGTTTCTGGAATTCCGGCGCAACCTTGTCCATGAACAGCCGGATGCTGTTTTCGACGATGTCGTAGGAGGGCTGGCCGAGGCGGAACTGCAAAATGACACCACCGACACCGATCTTGTCAATCTCCGCCAACCGTTCGGCGACCGTTTCGGGCGACCCGCAGATTAGGCTGTGCTGGACGACATTGCGGGCCGCGGGAGCCGAGCCGGTCTCGGCCTTCGTGGGTTTCGCCTTTTCCATGGCTTGGCCGCGTTCCTTGAGGATGCGGGCGCGCATCTTGCCGCGCTGGTCGCGCTGTTGTTCGAAGAGGGGGACGCCCAGCTTCTCCGCTTCCGCGTCCGTATCGGCGATGAAGATGTTGCGCCACACCCAGGTCTGGTCCACGGCGTTCGCGATATGGTCGTCGTCGAATCCGGACTCGCTCATGGTCTTGCGGTACAGGTCCATGCGGTGCTTGGTGACCTCGTCGGTCTGCACGTTCATGAGGAAGGGCTTGCCTTCGCGCGCCATACCGAGCATCGATTCCTCGCCGGAGCAGGCGCGGATCATGAAAGGATGCGGTTTGGTGTAGCAGGCCGGGCGCAGGATCGGGAGGTAGATGTCCCAGTACTTGCCCTTGTGCTCCAATTCTTCGTTGGTCCAGGCCTTGATCATGATCTCTTCGGATTCGAGCAGGCGTTCTTGCGCTTCATCCGGATCGATGCCGTACCCGAGATAGTCGTAGATGTTGTAGGCGGTGCCGCGGCCGAGGCCGACGATCAGGCGTCCTTTCGACAGGTTGTCGACCATCGCCATCTGTTCCGCCATACGGATCGGATGGTGTAGCGACATCTGGGCGACGGCGAAGCCGATCTTGATCTGCTTCGTGGCGGTCGCCAGCGCAGCGGCGAAACTCACCGGATCGACATAGGCGCAGTTGCCGTCGAAGTGATGCTCAGCGAGCCAGAGGGCTTCCATCCCGAGTTCGTCGCAGAGTTTGGCTTCGGCTAGGGTCTCGTCGATGATGCGTTCGTCGTTTTCCGGGGTGTCGGCCATCGGAAAGAGAAAGTTGCTGAATTTCACGGTGATTCCCTTCTGCTCGTCTGAATGGTGCGTTAATCGGTGGATCGGGTGTCTTGCGCCGTCGCAGCGAGGAAGCGCTGCTTGCCGGCTTTGATGTGATCTTCCAGTGCCGCGCCGGCCCGGTCCGCATCGCGGGCTTCCAGCGCCGTGAGGATTTGCTTGTGTTCCCGGTTCGACACGCGCAAGCCGCCGCCTTGCAGGATGCTGCGGTGACGGTAGAGATGCAGTTCCTTGACCAGCCCGTCGCTGATGGAGCGCAAGCGGTCGTTCTCCGCGTAGTCGACGATGCGGGTGTGGAAATCCCGGTTCAAGGCATAGAAACTGTCGAAATCGTCGGCGGCTTCCGCTTCGTCCATCCGTTCGACCAAGTCGCGAAGGACGGCGAGCTGCTCGGCTGAAATACGCTCGGCCAGGGTTTCCCCGGCCAGCCGCATCAGGCTGGCGCGCACGTTGTAGACGTCGATCGCGTCCTTGCGCGACACCTCGCGGACGAAGACGCCGCGGTTGACGATGACGGTCAGCAGACCGGATTCGACCAGCCCGCGGCACGCCTCGCGGATCGGGCCGCGGCTGACGCCGAGTTCCGCCGCCAAGGCGTTCTCGTTCACCCGTTCGCCGGGCTGCAGCGCGCCGGTGAGGATTCGCTGTTCGATCTCGTCCTGCAGCACGCTCGACATCGACCGGGAGCGCAGAAGCTGCAGAGTTTCCTGCGGTTTCGGCATCGGATGGTTATAAAGGCCGTATTGTAAATTGTAAACAATTCGCGATTTCAATGTCGGCGCGCCGGCAGAATTCCACCGAATACCGCGGCCGATATGGTCGGCGCGGGCATGTTCAACGATATTGAGAAGACCTGAGCGACGGATTCCCGAACACCCAGCGGTTCATCGCCATGGTTTACGAGAGCATGTGCTAGCGCGGATAGACCGGGAAGGGAATGACGAGCGCGTCGGTCTTGGTTGATTCCGTCCCCGCAGTGTCGGCGATGGGATCGAGCGGCGCGCGTTTGCCGAGCATGACGTCGAAGCGGTTACGGCGCGTCCAGCGGCCGAACCCGTGCAGTTCGCCGTATCGCAGGAAGCTGAACCCGAACAGGCGGAGGTACCAGAAACGCTCGGCCGATACCGGCCCCACCTTCGCACAGGCCCGTATCGAGTTTCGGTTCAGGACGTTGATGATGGCGACGGCCCGGTGATGACCGTTCCGGGCAAAATGGGATGTGGCAAAGGCCATGATTTTCGGGCCGATCCCTTGACCGCGAAAATCCGGCGCGACCCACACCTCCGCGGCATTGAAGTCGCGCGGCGCGAAGCGGAACCGCAGCCAATCGCTTTGCTGCCAAGCGCCAACCGCATGTTGGCCATAGGCCACGATTTGGCCGTCCCGTTCATAGACGGCGATCCTTACGGTCTTGCCGAAGGCATAGGCGAGGACCTCCGGCTTGACGCCGCAGGCCAACAGGTCGGGGATGTCCCGGTTCACGGCCCAGCGCAGTGCCGGGTCATGCCGCGTCATCGTGGCGTGACCGCGAATGTCGATGGTGTTGACCTGCCAGACGTTCAGCTCGATCAGCCAATCGGGCAGAAAGGTCCATTTCGTCTGCTGGAGCGCATACAGCATCCCCACCTCGGCCACCTTCCGCCGTGCCTTTTCCAGCCAATTCATGCGCTTAGCCTTGAGTCTCTGCCGCTTAATCCCAGATGATCGCCACTTTAGGAGGCACTCCTCCTGCGCGGTATCGGCGAGGAGGGGCAATCCGAAAGGAGGAGGTGGCGCTTTCAATTCGCGCCGTGCCGGCGGCGGGGTATAAGAAGCGCCCCGCAATCCGATCCAGGGCCGGCCATTGAATACCCTTGCCACCGTGGTGTTTCCCGTCTTCGCGATCATCGCCACCGGATATCTGGCGGGCCGGTTCCGCGTGCTGGGATCGGAGTCGGCGGTGGCGTTGAATCGTTTCGTCTATTATTTCGCGCTGCCGCCGGTGCTGCTGGTGTTCACGGCGCGTGCGCCGATCGGCGAGATCCTGAACTGGCCTTTTATCGCGGCTTTTCTGCTGGGTACGCTTGGGACGTTAGCGATCGCGCTCACCGCCGGCCGGTTGATTTTCGGGCATGGCGTTGCCGGGGTGGCGCTGCACGGCTTCACCGCGGTTTTCGCCAACACGGCCTACATGGGGATTCCGCTGTTCCTGACCGCCTTCGGCGACCAGGGCGCGTTGCCCGCGATCGTCGCGAACCTGGTCGGCAATACGGTGCTGATCGGCGGCATCATCGCGACGCTGGAGACGACCAAGGCGAAGGGCACGTCGCCTGCGGCGATTGCGGTCGAAGTGGGATCGACCCTGGTCCGGAATCCTCTGTTGATGGCGCCTTTCATCGGCATTGCGATTTCGGTATCGGGCGTGATCATCCCGAAACCCGTCGGCACCTTCCTCGATCTGATGGCGGCGGCCGCGGGGCCGGCGGCGCTGTTCGCCCTGGGGCTTTCGCTTGTCGGCAAACCCCTGCGCGGCGAAATCCGCGAGGTGTCATGGCTTGTCTTGCTAAAGTTGATCGTCCAGCCGGTGCTGACCTATCTGCTTGTCCGCTACGTCTTCGTGCTGGACCCGATCTGGGCGAAAAGCGCGATCATCCTGGCCGGTTTGCCCGTGGGCGCCTTGGTTTTCGTTATCGCCCAGCAATACGACCTGTATGTGAACCGCAGCTCGGCGGCGATCATTCTCTCGACCGGCCTGTCGGTCTTCACCGTTTCGGTGCTGCTGATCCTGTTGGAGGTGGGGTAGGCCGCAAGCGGCAGCGTGGATTGACGGGTCAGATCGGGATCGTCAGGCGGTTGCGGCGCGTCCAACGGCCCAGTTGCCGCCGGTTGCCGTAGCGATAGTAGGTAAATCCCAGGAAACGTATGACCAAGAACGGTTCATACCGGACCTTGGCGACTTTGGCGGCCGACTGCTTCATGTTGCGGTTCAGCCGGTTGACGATGCCGACGGTCCGGTGGCGCCCGCTCCGGACCATTTCAGACCAACCGAAGTTCATGATCTGTTTACCGAGGCCGCGGCCGCGAAAGTCCGGGTCGACCCACAGGCCCGCGCCGAGAAATTCCTCCTCGTGAATCCGGAACCGGAGCCAGTCGCTCTGCTCCCAATGATCGATGGCGTATTGACCGTAACCGACGATCCGGTCTCCGTCTTCGTAGATCGCGATCCGGACGGTTTTCTCCAACGCGTCGGTTAGGACTTCAGGTTTGATGTCGAATGCGGCAAGGCGCGGTATGTCGGCTGCGGTCGCCCAGCGGAGGGCGGGATCGTGCGTCGTGAGGTCGGCGAGGTGGCTTATATCCGTCCTGCTCGCGTCCCAAACGTTGAATTCAACGAGCCAATCCGGGATCAGCGTCCATTTGACCTGCTGCAGGGTGTAGACGAGCCCTACCTCCGGGACCAAGCGCAGGAAGGATTTGACCTTTTTCATCATGGGTGGCCGGTCCGTCGTCAAAGTTTATGTGCCGCCGAGCCCGCCGGACGCGGGCTAGGCGGTGCGAGGCAGGCGCGTCGCGAAGAAGACGGCGAGCAATCCGCCAAGCCCCAAGGTCGCGAACGCCATGCCCCAGACCAATGTATCGCCTGCGTTCGCCGCGCGCAGGGCGTCGATCACCCAACCGACGACGATCGGCGCGATCCCCGCCGAGACGAACCCGATCAGCGAGCGCGTCGCCAGCATCGCGCCGAGGCAGGACGGCGCGGTCCATTCGGCGACGGCTGTGGACAGCACGGGTGAGTCGCCGATGGCGAAGAAGGAATAGACGATCACCATCCCGGCGATCAGATAGGGCGTGAAGGCGACGAACCAGCCCACGCCGAAGGAAAAGGTGGCGGCGACGGCGGCGACCCAGATCAACACCGTGCGGCGGCCGAGCCGGTCGGACAAGCGGCCCATGATGTAGGAAGCGAAGGCGCCGCCGAGATGCAGCACGGTGATGAAGGACGCGCTCCACTGGGTCGCGACGGCGGTGGTCTCGCCGCTGAGCACGAAGCTCGCCGCGACCAGTGCGGGCGCCCAGGTCCACATGCCGATCAGTTCCCAGTTATGCGCGGTATACCCTGCAAGCACGAGCCGGGCGCGCCGGTTCTGCCGGATTTCCCGCAGGAAGCCGCCGCCCGGCACGCGCGGGTGGACCAGATTGGATAGAGGACGGATCGCCAGCAGCAGCATGACGGAACCGAGCACGGGCAGAAACCCCGTCACCATGAAGGCCATCTTCCAGCCGGACAGGCCGATGGCCAGCCCTGTCGCGCCGATGGAGGCGGCATAGCCGACCGACGTGGAGGCGATCAGCCAGCCGATCGCGGTGCCGAGGCGTTCGCGTGGCGTGTTCTCGCGGAACAGCACAATGAGTGGCGTATAGACCCCACCCTGGAACAGGCCCACCAAGCCGTAGAAGATCACGCTGGTGACGTAGTCGTTGGCGAACAGCGCAAAGGACGTACAGGCTGCCGCGGTCGTCCAGGCGGACAGGATGACCGACCGTTTCGCGCCGATATAGTCGCCGAGCCAGGAGAAGCCGAGCAGCGACACGGCGTAGGCGAAGAAGAAGCCCGACGCGATGATGCTCGCCTGCGCCGCGCCAAGCTCCCATTCCTCGATCAACACCGGCAGGCATCCCGCGACCGTCATGAACGGCATGAACAGGAACACGCGCGCGACGAAGACCCAGAAGATGGTGCGTTGGCTCATATGACAGATTTATGACAACGAAGACGGGCGCGGACCCTAGCATGAATGGGGGAGAGGTATCGACTTTTGCTGCAGCATCGCAAAAAATGACAGAAGGATTGAGAGCAACCAATGACGTGGCTGTATGACTCCTTCGTCTGACCTCGACATTGTTCGCCGTGCCTACGCGAAGCACGTTTTGGCGGCGGCGGGCCTTGAAGACGGGAGTTTGGAAGCCGCGTTTGCGACCATACGGCGCGAAGACTTTCTGCCGCCCGGTCCGTGGCGGGTCGTCCGGGTTCGTGGCTACCGGCCTACGCCATCCGCCGATCCGGTTTATCTATACAGCGATGTCCTCGTAGCGATCGATGCCGGACGGGACCTCAATAACGGCTTGCCCTCTTTCCATGCGCAAGTCATGGCGGGGGCGAACATCCGCAAGGGTGACCACGTGGTCCATGTCGGGACGGGGACAGGGTACTTTACGGCGATCCTGGCACAGTTGACCGGTCCGTCCGGCAGGGTGACCGGTATCGAGTTCGATCCGGACCTCGCGGTGCGCGCGTCGAAGAATTTAGCGTCCCAGGGGAACATAAAGATCATCGAGGGTGACGGTACGAAGGTCCCGTTTGATCCCGCGGACGTAATCTACGTCAACGCGGGCGCGACCCGGCCGGCCGAGCGGTGGTTGGACGGGCTTTCCGACGGCGGCAGGCTTATCCTGCCGCTCACCGCGAAGAAGCGATTGCCCCGTGCGGCCGACACGATATTTTCGGGCGTGGAGCGGCATGGGGCAGTGTTCCGCATTGAGCGCCAAGGTGACGACTATCACGCCCGTTGGATTTCGCCGGTTGCGGTGTATCCGTGCGAAGGGGGACGCGATGAGGAGTCCGAAGCGGCAATCGACGCGGCATTACAGGACAGTGGCTGGAAAAAGGTGACGCGGCTCTACAGAAGCGACGACATCCCTGCTGAGCGGTGCTGGCTGCGCGCGCCGGGCTGGTGCTTGGCGTATGAGTGAAGAAGCCCCCGCCAAGTGACCACACGATAACTGATCTTCCCCAATTTCCCATCGCACCCCCATCCGCATTACACTGGCGCGCGTTAGACCGTGCGGTCCCGGGTCCGGGGCCGTTTTTGCGATCAATGGACGAGAGAGTGAGAGTGTATGAGCGCGGGTGAGCGGCTGCCGGGGACACCGGTTCCGATGCATACATGGCCGGGGGCCGGCGGGGTCACGTTGGCGGGCGATAGCTGGGGCGATCCGGACGGGCCGCTGGTGATCCTTCAGCATGGCGGCGGGCAGACGCGCCATGCCTGGAAGGGCGCGGGCGAAACGCTGGGCAAGGCGGGCTATCACACGGTCGCCTTCGACGCCCGCGGGCACGGCGATTCCGACTGGGCGCCCGAGGGTCAATACGGTAGCGATTTCATGGTCGACGACCTGTGCTGCGTCATCGAGGCGATGGGCGGCGGCAAGCCGATCCTGGTCGGTGCGTCGATGGGCGGCGGCACCAGCCTGGTCGCGCTGGGCGAGGGCAAGGTGGACGGGCAGGCCCTGGTCCTGGTCGATATCGCGCCCCAGATCGAGGAGAAGGGCCGCGAGGAAATCCAGGCCTTCATGAACCAGAAGCCGGAAGGTTTCGACAGCCTGGAAGAAGTGGCCGAGGCCATCGCGAACTATCAGCCGCACCGCAAGCGGCCGCGCACGCTGGACGGGCTGGCCAAGAATGTCCGGCTCGGCGCGGACGGTAAGTATCATTGGCATTGGGACCCGGCGCGCCGCAAGGCCTGGCGCACGCAGGACGACTATCGCGGTCGGTTGGGACGGGCCGCCGACAATCTCGCGCTGCCGATCCTGCTGGTGCGCGGCGGGCTTTCCAATGTGTTGAGCAAGGAGGGGGCGGAGAGCTTCCTCAAACAATGCCCGCAGGCGGAATATGTCGAGGTCGGCAACGCCGCCCACATGGTCGCCGGTGACCGCAACGACAACTTCGCCGGCGCGGCCATCGAGTTCCTGCACCGGGTCGTGCCGCCGCGCTAAACGCTGTCGCCTGTTACTCCAGCGCTTCCCGTTTCAGCCGATCCAGGTAGGCCGCGCTGTCATTCGTGTTGATGCGCACCCAGAGCGGCCTGTGGTCGGATAGCTGATAGGTCAGCCACTGCTTGTAGTATTTCCGCAGGTCCGTGCTGGTCCGCTGTTTCTTGCCGCTGGGCGATTTCCGCATCTGCGCCTTGTAGTCTTCCCACTGGTTCGGCCTGTAGAGGTTCTTGAAGATATCCAGGACACCCGCGTTCCGGTCGGCCGCATCGCCGGTCGACCGCTCGATATAGTCCAGCACCGTCGGCTTCGTCTTGAAGGCGATCTGGTCGTAATACTTGGTCTGGACGAAATTCGTGGGTTCGGCGAGTGTCTTAGGCACCTTGAAGCCCGCCCCGATCAGCGCCTTCATCGTCTTGTGTTCCGGATGGACGATGTTGAAGTCGCCGAGCAGGATGAGCGCCTTGTTTTTGTTCAGGTCCTGGTCCGCGCGTTTGCCAAAATATTTCGCGACGGTGCCGATCTCGTCGATACGCTCGCGGAGCTTCGCGCCCGACTCGGCTCCGTAATAGAGATGCACCGTGCAGATATCGAACTTGAACCAGCCCGATTGAAAGCTGGTGACAAAGGGCGTGCGCCGGAACTGTTTGCCGGTGTAAAGCTTCTTGCCCGCATCGGTCTCCACCAGCGCGTTGCTGATCAGCATTTTGGCGGGCAGCACGATCTCGCCGGCGATGTTCTTGAACCGGACCTTCCGTTTGTCGAAGCAATAGGTCAGCCGTTCGCCGTTGCCGCCGAGCGCCTTGTCGGTCTCGTCGGTGGCGATGTAGTCCCAATCCGGCCCCAGGATCCGCATGACCTCGCCCCATTCGGGTAGCTCGTTGACCTCTTGGACCGCGACCAAGTCGAACCGCGAGAGGATCTCGGCGATGTAGAAGAAGGATTCCGGTTCCCGCTTGCCGAAGCCGCGCCGGGTCCCGCGCTTCCCGAAATCGCGGATGTTCCACGAGGCGAGCAGCAGGTTCCCGTCTGCATCCTTCGCCGGCACGTCGCGGTCGAGCTGGCGCCGCAACTTCTGCAGGTTACCGATGACCCGCGCGCGGTCGCTCCGGTCGCGAAAGCGATACTTCAGTTTCGAATAAAAGGGCATGAGCGCCTCCGTTGGTCCGCTTGAACGGCCGCATGCCCGGATGATACCCGGGCCGACTCCGTTCCGCCGTCTTGCCGGCAGTCGACGGGTCTAAGCTACGGCGTATTCCGGCATTCGCATAGCAACAGTTTGCGGCGGGATCGGCGGTTCTGGCCGGTGAGCGGTGGCGTGCGGAGGATCGGACCATTTCTCGCATCGGTTGGCGCGTAATATGGATTTCTCAATTGCGTCGCGTGATGTCATCCGCCTAACATGTGGGCATATTCGGGTCGTGTTGAGTTTTGTGCAGGTCTTGGCCGGTCTGCCTAACGATTGGGCAGTGTTGCCGCCGGCGTAGAAGTAAGTTTCCGCTTACTTTCAAGGTTTTTCACCGGTTTCGTCCGGTTGGTACGGGCTTTGCGATCCCGGTGGGGGAAACAGGCGCAATGGCCGGCATGGCATGACGACGAACGCGACACTTGAACTGGCCTCGGTAACTAAGCTGTACGGTGACACCGTCGCGGTGGATGCGATCAACCAGCGCATCGACGCGGGGTCGTATTGCTGCCTGCTGGGGCCGTCGGGCTGCGGCAAGTCCTCGACATTACGCATGATTGCCGGACACGAAACCGTCAGCATCGGCGACATCATCCTGGGCGGTACGAACATCACCGAATTGCCGCCGGCAAAGCGCGGCACGGCGATGATGTTCCAGAACTACGCGTTGTTCCCGCATCTCAGCGTGATCGACAACGTCGCCTTCAGCCTCAAGATGCGCGGCGTCGCGGCGGCGGAGCGGATACGGGCCGCGGGCGGGCTTCTCGACCTGGTGGACATGGCGGCCTACGCCGAGCGGTTTCCGAACCAGCTTTCCGGCGGGCAGCAGCAGCGCGTGGCGCTGGCGCGGGCGCTGATCACCAAGCCGTCGATCCTGTTGCTCGACGAACCGTTGTCGGCGCTCGATCCGTTCCTGCGGCTGCGCATGCGGCTCGAACTCAAGAAACTGCAGCGCGAACTCGGCATTTCCTTCATTCACGTCACCCATTCGCAGGACGAGGCGCTGGCCTTGGCCGACCAGATCCTGGTGATGAACCACGGCCGGATCGAGCAGGATGGCTCGCCGCACGACATCTTCAACGCGCCGAAGACCGAATTCGTCGCGCGCTTCATCGGCGGGCATAACGTACTCGATCACGACGGCGCGCGCGTGGCGATTCGTGCCGACCGGATCGCCGTGGCGAAGGGCGGAGACGGGGATGCCGCGATCGAAGCCAGCGTGCGCGACGTGGAATTCCTCGGCACGACCGTGAACCTCGCGCTGGAAGGGATCGCCGGTGAGATCACGGTCTCGCTGCCGGACGGCGACTTCTTCGACGACCCGATTGAAATCGGCGACACCGTGTTCCTGTCGTGGAATGCGGCCGACGCCCACAGACTTGCGGCTTGAACAACAACCCACTTCTCAGCAGGGAGTAAAAACATGAAAACCAAAGCAACGAAAAAGGGACTGAACCGGCGTACGGTATTGAAAGGCAGCGCCGCCGCCGTCGGTGCGGCAGCCGGGTCGGGGGCGATCACCGGTTTCCCGACGATCTGGGCGCAGAACATCAAGGACGTGACGTTGCGTCAGTTCGGCACCGGCGTTTCGAACCTCAACGAAGTCGCCAAGAAGGTGAAAGAAGATCTTGGTTTCACGTTGAAAATGACCGCTCTCGACTCCGACAGCGTGACCCAGCGCGCGGCGACGCAGCCGAAATCCTTCGACATCGCCGACATCGAATACTGGATCTGCAAGAAGGTCTGGGGCGCCGGCAACCTGCAGGCGATGGATGTGTCGAAGATCAAGAATTACGAAAAGATTGTCGGAATCTTCAAAAGCGGGAAGCTGACGCCGACCTCGACCATCGCGCAGGGCACCGCGCCGCACACCGTCGGCTTCGTCGAAGGGCCCGGCAGTAAGCGTTTCGCGAACAAAGAGACCGGCTGGATGACGCTTATCCCGACGATCTACAACGCGGATACGCTCGGCATCCGTCCCGATCTGATCAAGCGGCCGATCAACACCTGGGCCGAGTTGCTGAACCCCGAGTTCAAGGGCAAGGCCTCGATCCTCGACATCTCTTCGATCGGCATCATGGACGCCGCGATGGTGTGCGAGGCCATGGGCGAGATCAAATACGGCGACAAGGGCAACATGACCAAGGCGGAGATCGACAAGACGATGAAGATCTTCACCGAGGCGAAGAAGGCGGGACAGTTCCGCGCCTTCTGGAAGTCCTTCGACGAGAGCGTCAACCTGATGGCGTCGGGCGAGGTGGTGATCCAGTCGATGTGGTCGCCGGCGATTACCGCCGTGCGGTCCAAGGGTATCCCCTGCATCTATCAGCCGCTGAAGGAAGGCTACCGGTCATGGGGCGGAGGCATCGGCCTGTCGTCCAACCTCAAGGGCATCGAATTGGATGCGGCCTATGAGTACATTAACTGGTATCTCGACGGCTGGGTCGGCGGTTTCCTGATGCGCCAGGGCTATTACTCGGCGGTGCCGGAAACGTCGAAGAAGCATATGTCGGCGGACGAGTGGGGTTTCTGGTTCGAGGGCAAGCCCGCTCAGAAAGACATCGTCAATCCGTTCGGCAAGGTGATGGAGAAGGCGGGCACGGTGCGTGACGGCGGCTCCTTCTACGACCGCATGGGTGCGGTCGCTTGCTGGAACGCGGTCATGGACGAGAACAAGTACATGGTCCGTAAGTGGAACGAGTTTATCGCCGCTTGATCTAGCGATACGATGAGGTCCGGTCCGGTGTACCCGCACCGGACCGGACCGTTTTATTGCGAGTGACCATGGCCCTTGCCGACCACAGGCTGGCGAACCCCGTCATCGCCGACGCGCCGCCCGAAACGCGGACGCCGAAGGCCGACGGTGTCGGCGCTTGGCTGCAGATCACGCCGTTGATGACGGTGTTGACGCTGTTCCTGGTCGTGCCCATCGTCACCATCGCCGTCGTTTCCTTCTGGGGCTACAACGAGTGGTCCTTCTTTCCCGATTTCACGCTGGAGAATTACGAGTATCACCTGACCGCGAAGGTGACGTGGCAGACCTACCTGACCACGGTCAAATACGTCGCTCTGACATGGGTCTTCACCGTGGTGATCGGTTTCACGGTCGCGTATTTCCTGGCGTTCCATGTCCGCTCGATGACCTGGCAGATCGCATTGTTCCTGGTCTGCACGATCCCGTTCTGGACGTCGAATATCATCCGGATGATTTCCTGGATTCCCTTTCTCGGTCGGGAAGGGCTGGCCAACAACGCCTTGCTGGCGGTCGGGGCGATCGACAAGCCGCTGGAGTTCCTGTTGTTCTCGGATTTCGCGGTGATCCTGGCCTTCGTGCACCTGTATTCACTGTTCATGGTCGTGCCGATCTTCAACACGATGATGCGGATCGATAAGTCCTTGATCGAGGCCGCGCGCGATGCGGGCGCCAGCGGCTTCCAGACCCTGACCAATGTGATCATCCCGTTGTCCAAGCCGGGCATCATGATCGGCTCGATCTTCGTCGTGACGCTGGTGATGGGCGATTTCATCACCGTGCGTTTCATGTCCGGGTCGCAGTCCGCCTCCGTCGGCAGGATCATCCAGAACGAGATTTCCCTGTTGCAGTATCCCGCCGCCGCCGCCAGCGCCGTGGTCCTGTTGATCACTGTGCTGCTCATGATCGGCATCATGATGCGCTTCGTGAATATCCGGAAGGAACTGTGATGGGCGACAAGCGCGGACGCGGTTTCTATTTGCTGTCGGCGTTCTTCGCGTTGTTCGTGCTGTTTCTCTACGGCCCGGTGATCACCATCGGCATCCTGTCCTTTCAGGGCCCGAACGGCGGTCTGACCTTCCCGATGAATGGAGTGTCGGTGCATTGGTTCTGGAATTTGTTCGAGCAACAGGCGGTCGGCGATTTCTGGGGATCCTTCTCGCGCTCGCTGGTGCTCGGCCTGATCGTGATGGTGTTGACCCTGATCATCTCCGTTATGGCCGGGTTGGCCTTCCGCAAGAATTTCCGCGGCTCTTCGGTCGTCTTCTATCTGACTATCGCCAGCCTGATCATCCCGTCGATCCTGATCTCGCTCGGCATCGGGCTGATCTTCAACATCGTCGACCTCGACGTGCACTGGTCGACCTCGGGCTTGGGCGCGCATCTCACCTGGACGCTGCCGTTCGGCCTGCTCATCATGTTCGCGGTGTTCAACCGGTTCGATAAGTCCTATGAGGAGGCGGCGCGCGATCTGGGCGCGACCCCCTGGCAGACCATCCGTCACGTGGTGCTGCCGATTATCGCGCCGAGCCTGATCGGCGTGGCGCTGTTCGGGTTTACCTTGTCCTATGACGAGTTCGCGCGCACGCTGCTGACCGCGGGGTCGGACAACACGCTGCCGCTGGAGATTTTCGGCATGACCACGAATGTCACCACACCGGTGCTCTACGCGCTCGGCACGCTGACGACGACGTTTTCCTTCGTCATCATCGCGCTGTGCCTGGGCGGTGTCGCGCTGTTGCGGCGGCGGCGCGCCAAATTCGGGTCCGACGCCGGCGACGGCATGGCCTAAGCGATGCGGTTGCTCATCATCAATCCCAACACGACCGCCGAAATGACCGAAAGCGTAGCGGCGGCGGCGCGCTTGGCCGCGCGGCCGGGGACCGAGATCGTCGCCCTGAACCCGTCCGATGGCCCGGCGTCGATCCAGGGGCCGGAGGACGGTGCCGCCGCCTTGCCCGGGCTGTTTACGCTGTTCGAGGCGGAGGTGGTGGAAAAGGGCGGATATGACGGGCTGATCATCGCCTGTTTCGACGACACCGGATTGCTGGACCTGAAGGACCGGTCGCCGGTCCCGGTGATCGGTATCGGCGAGGCGGGCTATCACGCGGCGATGCTGGCCGGACGCAAATTCTCCGTCGTGACGACGCTCGCCGTGTCGGTGCCTGTGCTCGAAGAGAATATCGCCCGCTACGGGTTCGCGTCGCGCTGCGCTAAGGTGCGGGCGGCGGGCGTGCCGGTGCTCGACCTGGAATTCGCGCGGGATGCGGCGGAGCGCAAAGTCGTGGCAGAGGTCGAGCGCGCGATTGCCGAGGACGGCTGCGACGCCATCGTGCTGGGCTGCGCGGGGATGGCCGACTTGGCGCGGGACATGCGCATCCGGTTCGGGATTCGGGTGGTCGATGGCGTGGCCGCCGCCGTGACCTTGGCGGAGGCGCTGGCGAGCGCTGGCCTTGGTGCTGTGGGAGGAGAGGGCCAATGAGCGATCTGGTGATCCGGGCGGTCGGCGCCGACGAGTTCCAAACCGCCATCGATTGGGCGATGGGTGAAGGCTGGAATCCGGGATTGGACGATCTGCCGGTGTTCCACGCGGCGGACCCGCAGGGGTTCCTGATGGGATTCCGCGATGGTGCTCCGGTGTCCTCCATCTCGGTCGTGCGTTACGGCGACGACTACGGCTTCCTCGGATTCTACATCGCGCATCCAGAGGCCCGCGGAACCGGGGCCGGCATCGCGATCTGGAACGCCGGGATGGCGCATTTGGAGGGCCGGACGGTCGGCCTCGACGGCGTCGTCGACCAGCAGGAGAATTACAAGAAAAGCGGTTTCGTTCTGGCGGGCCGCAATATCCGGTACACGGGCGTTCCGAAACTCGGTGCCGTGAATGCGGGTGGGGTCGACATCCGGGATGTGACGCAGGCCAATCTCGCGCCGCTTTTGCCGTATGACCGCGCCTTTTTCGGTGCGCCGCGCGACGGTTTCGCCTCGGCCTGGGCCTGCCCGGCGGCGGGCGTGCGCCGCCAAGGGAAGATCGCGGTCGTCGACGGCGACTTGTCCGGGTATGGCGTCATCCGGGAGTGTATCCGGGGCTACAAGATCGGGCCGTTGTTCGCCGATACCGAAGCGGTGGCGGAGGCATTGTTCGCCGCTCTCGCCGGCGCGGCCGCGCCAGGGTCGGATATCTCCATCGATCCGCCGGAGGCCAACAAAGCGGCGACGTCCTTTGCCGAACAGGCGGGCATGGCGCCGGTTTTCGAGACCGCTCGAATGTACAAGGGCGCGGCCCCCGACCTGCCGATCGAGCGCATCTTCGGACTGACGACCTTCGAACTGGGGTAGGTGGCGGTGTCGAAGTGAGTGATCCAAACAGACAATGTTTGTCGCCGATTTATGCGTCGGTTTCTGCGCCGCCGAGAAGTTTCACGTTGAGCTTTCCGCCGGTGAACATCATATCGTCAACCGCTTGTCGAACATCCTCGCTCGTAATCGCGCCGCTAGCGCTGCGCTCGATGCCTGACTGGGCTGTACGGCGCATCATCTCTTTGATGAATGCTGCGCTGACACCTTCGGACCGTTTAACAGCTTCCGTGACGACGTCTTTCCCCAGCTTTAGGCCGGACCCGTAGAGGCGAACTAGTTTTTCGCGACCGATCGCATCGGGCAATGGAACTTCGATCGCCTGATCAATTCGGCCGGGACGACTGGCCAGGGCACTCTCCAATTGAGCGGGCCGATTGGTGGTTAGCACGAACAGGATGTCGGCATCTTCTTTCAGGCCGTCCATCTCGTTCAGGAGCATATTCAAGAGTGACTCCTCAAGAGGTCCGCTCATCTCGTCACGATTTCGGGCGATCAAATCGACGTCTTCGATCACGATCAGTGTTGGCTGTAGCAGCCTCGCGAGGCCCATATACTTTGCGAGCAACCCCATCTGTCCCGCGGTTATAATTAGGGTCGTGTGATCTTTCAGATTGCTGGCAAGGTATCTAATTGTATGGGTTTTTCCGGTGCCAGGTGGTCCGTATAGCAGTACTCCCTTGCGCGTCGACTGGTTGAGCGCCCTTAGCTTGTCCCGGTTGTCCACGAAGTTCAGAATGTTGCGGTCAAGCAACTTAAGCGTGGAGTTCGGAAGGACCACTTCGTCCCGTTGCACCGGGGGAATCCGGTGAACTTTTAATCCCTGTGCCTGCCCGCTATAGACGTCTTCACACTCGAAGGACAAGACCTTGCCGCGATAGGCACGAGATGAATTAACCGCATCTTCTAGCTCCGCGAAGCAGCTCTCCGCAATCCTGCTTCCAGCTTCGCCAACAGGCAGTGTTATCTCAACGCGAATTCCGGCTTCGTGACCGTGTTCGAGATGCATTGAAAGCAAAACCGCATAACGCAAGCCGTCAATTTTGCACAGCCATAAGCCATTATTCAGGCATTTCAGAGGTTGCGCTTCGCCGATGTCGACGTCTTGATACTGTGGCGGCGCAATTGTCGGGGCATGGCGCCCTTCCAGCGTGAGTGCCGCAAAGGTAAGTGTTTGGTAACTGTGCTGTTCGAAAATGCCGAAGAATCGGATTGGCGGCTCCGAAAAAACCTTGTTTATGGCTGCCTGAACGCCCGTGCGCATATGTGCCGGAAAGCGGCGTGAACTGGACACCAATTCGTCATGCGGGATGCCGGCGAAGTGCCATGCAAGCGCTTCATGCGCGAACTTGAACTGCTTCTTCTGAGAGTTTTCTGAAAGGTGTTCGCTGCATCTCAGAACACAGTCACCGCATATATTCGCGGTCCTGCCTTCGAACATGACCTGATCGCCATCGTGCGGACTGCCGCAATACGAACAACGGAACTCTTCGGGGGCTCGAACGTCGGTGTCTGAGAGTTCTTTAGCCATACTGAAAATCCAGAATAGACTGTGGACTGTTGACTTGTACGGTGAACGGACAAGATCGAGTTCCTTGTCGCGTTTCCGTTGAGAAATGCCGCAAGTGGGGCAATCTCTATGCAGTGGATCATTGCTGGTGTAGGCAGCGCCTCAGCAATCGCTGTCTTGGTGCGATAGTCGGAAAGTCAGTTTTTTATCTTTTGTAAACCTTAAGAACTCCTTAACTCAGCCTACAGTCGGCAATTCGCGAACGCCTTTCTCTGGGGTCTTTGAAACCGCCCGCATGTACAACGGCGCGGCCCTGGACTTGCCGATCGAGCGCATCTTCGGACTGACGACCTTCGAATTGGGGTAGGTCAGCGCGCCGCTTCGGTGAATTGGATCTCGACCGCGCCGAGTCCGCCGAAATCGCAGACCGCGGTGTCGCCCGGTTTCACACCGATCAAGCCCGTACAGGTCCCGGTGGAGACGATCTGCCCGGCTTTCAGGCCGCGTCCGTCCATCGACAGTTTGTTGGCCAGCCATTGCAGGACGTTGAAGGGGTGGCCGAGAACCTCGGCGCCGGTGCCGCGCTTGCGTTCCTCGCCGTTGATCGATGCGACCACCTCATGGTGGGCGAGGTCCAGGTCCCGCCAGATCGTGGCCCATTTGGCATGGGCAAAGGCGATGTTGGCGCCGCCGTCGGCGGTGACGAGCGCACGGCCGAGTTTGGCGAAGCCTTTCTCGAAACGGGTGCCGACCACTTCGATCGCGCCGGCCACGGCCTCGATCGCGTCCGACACCTCGTCACAGGAATATTCGGTATCGCGCGGCGGCAGGTCCCGTCCGAGCCGGACCGCGAACTCGCCCTCGATGGCGGGCAGGTGCTCCGGGAAGATCGAGATCGTTGCCGGGCTGCTATGGACCAGGGGAGCGAACAACGGGCCGGCCCCGGGCTCGTCGGTGCCGAGTTTGCGCTGCGCCTCGACGCTGGTCGAGCCCACCTTGAAGCCCACCTGTTCCATGCCGGACGCGGCGGCGATTTCTGCCTGCACCGCATAGGCGTCGTCCAGCCACAGATCATCGGGACGTTGCACGGTGCCGCCATGCTGCCGTGCGTGCCAGAGTGCTTCCGCCAACGGCGTCATCGGCCTTCCTCGAACCAGGTCTTTTTGTCGAAAGCGACGTGGTCCCCGAAATAGTGGATCGCGCCGTCGAGGTCGGCGACAGATTCCTTCGTGTAGGTCCGGGTCGGGCCGTCGACTTCGTCCACGTTGTCGTATTTCTCCAGCCAGTTGCTGGGCGTCTGCAGCGTGCTCTGCCGCTGGACCATGTCCCAGATGTAATAGTGATGCGGGATCACGACCTTCGGCTTCAGCGTATCCACGATATGGTTCACCGCGCCGAAACCGATGACATGTTGCGAGTTGTCGACGGGGATGAGCGCGATGTCGATCTCGCCCACCGCTTCCCAGATCTCGTCCGAGAGCTGGGCCCGGTTGTCGCCCCAATGCAGGATGCGCAGGCCGCCGGTCTCGATGACGATCAGGCAATGGTCCCAGGAGCGCGGGTTGTTCGGCGGTTCGATATCGGCGCCGTGAAAATGCTTATGGATCTTCTTGAAGTCGTAGATCGCGCAGCAGGAATCCGTCGCGTGTTTGTCGGCGATGCCGTGGATCGTCAGGTCCGAGAAGGTATAGGTGCCGATCAGCCGGTCGAGCAGGACATGCGCGTCTAGCCGGTGCAACGCGTCATGGTCGAAATGCGCGTGGGTCGAGACCCCGACATCCACCTCGGTGATGGGGAAGTCGTGAAAATACCAGTCCCATTTGCGCGACGGATGGTTGCGCCACGGATCGACCATCACGGTAATGCCCTTCGGCGTGGTGATCCGGAAGGCGGAGCTGCCGAAATAAGCCAGCTCGACCGGGCCGTCCGCCGCCGGCGTCTTGTCGGCCTGGAACTCGATCATCCGGTTATGGTTGGTCGTGAACTGCCACGCGTTCAGGCCGGTGTCGATATCGGTCATGGGGAAGGGTCCTCCGTCGGAAAGCAGAATGCGCCCGCCGTTTGCTGCCGGCGGGTGCGCATGCGGCAGAATATCAATAGAACTGTTGCGGCAGCCAGACGGCGATTTCCGGATAGATCAACAGCAGCGCCAGGAGCGCGAACATGGCGAGCAGGAACGGGATCGCACCGACGCTCACGTCGTTGAAATCGCCGCCGCGGGCCCGGATGCCGTGCACGACGTACAGGTTGATGCCGATCGGCGGGGTGATCAGCGCGGCTTCCATCAGCACGGTAATCAAGATGCCGAACCAGATCGGGTCGAAACCCATATGCACGACGATTGGGAAGACGACGGGGATCGTCGTCAGCATCATCGACAGGGTCTCCATGAACATGCCGAGCAGGATGTAGAAGCAGATGATCACGATCATCGTCTGCATCGGCGTCCAGCCGAGCGCTTCGATGGCCTGCAGCATGGCCTGCGTGACGCCCATGAAGCCCAAGACGAAGTTCAGAAACACGGCGGCCAGGATGATCAGCATGATCATCGCGCTGGACCGCATGGTGCCCTCGAAGGCCTGCTTGAGCATGTCGATGGTCAGCGCCCGGTTGTAGGCGGCGATCCCGAGCGCGAACACGACGCCGATCGAGGCGGCCTCGGTCGGGGTTGCGATGCCGGCGTAGATCGACCCGACGACCGCAAGGAACAGCAGGACCGGCGGCAGTAGGTCGGGCAACACGCGGATGCGTTGGGCCCAGCTGGTTTCGATCTTGTCGCCGCCCCATTTGGGGCGGAACAGGCAGGCGACCAGGATGACGCCCATGAACAGCGCCGCCAGCATCAGGCCCGGGAAGATACCAGCGAGGTAGAGTTCCGGTACCGAGGAATCCGTCAACAGTCCGTAGATAATCAGGTTGATCGAGGGCGGGATCAGAATGCCGAGCGTACCGCCCGCCGCCAGCGAGCCGAGGAACAGCCGTTCGTTATAGGAATGTTTCTCGATCTCTGGATAGGCCACCGTGCCGACCGTCGCGGCGGTCGCCACGCTGGACCCGGACGAGGCCGCGAAAATCGCCGACGATCCGATATTGGCGTGCATCAACCCGCCCGGCAGCCAGGAGAGCCACTGAATCACCGCGTTGTACATCCGCAGCGCGATCCCGGCGCGCAGCATGATCTCGCCGAGCAAGATGAACATTGGGATCGCGACCAGGATGTACTCGATGCTTTGTTCCCAGACGAAGTCGCCGAGCATCAACGACCGGCGTCCGCGCATGAACATCTCGTCGAGCGTCAGGCTGAGGATGCCCAGGACGGCGGCGATCGGCACCGCCGCGATGACGAGCAACAGCAGAATGCCGACGATCAGCAATGGCATGGTCGACACTCCGACTGGGATGAACGCGGCGGTTTGCTATGGCCGGATAGCGGGTCAGACATGAGTCTCTTCGGAGATTTCTTCTTCGACCGTCCGGACGCCGGCGATCCGGTTGACGGTGATCCAATCCCGTTTGGCTATCGCAACGAGCCCATAAATCGCGAGGAAGATCAGCGTCAGCAGGAAGAATCCGAGGCCCGACACCCAGAAGATCTGTGGAATCCAGAGGGGGGTCGCCAGGGTGGTCTGCGCCGTCGCATCCTGCTCGACATTCTCCATGAACAGGACGAAGGCCTTGGTCGTCAGAAGATAGATGTAATAGAGCAACAGCAGCAGCCCAACCATGTCGAGGAAGGCGCGCGGCTTGACGCTCAGCAGGTTGTACAGGAAATCGATGCGGATATTGGACCGCGTCAGCAGACAGTAGGAATAGGCCCAGGTCGTGCTGGCGGCGAAGACGTAGCCGCTGATTTCATCGGCGCCGCTGATCGTGAACCCGATGAATTTTCGGGACAGTACGTCCAGCGTTACCATCACCGCCGACAACAGCAGGGCCGCGCCGCCGCACCAAACGGCCACGCGCGATACCGACAGAAACTTAGCGTGGAGCACGCTGAACATGATGATGCGCCGCTCACCGATTCCAACCGCCGTGCGAATGGCGATGCCATCCGCACGGCGTTATGAGGATCGGAGAGCCGGGCTGCCTACTCTGAAGCCGTGATGCCGACGACCTTGCCGACGGTGGCGTTCCATTCGGCCGTGCATTTCGCACCGCACCGCTTGGCCCAACGCTTGACCACGACTTCCGACGCGATCTTCTTCAGCATTGCCTGATCGGCCGCCGCAGGTGTGATCGGAACCATGCCGCCGGGCTTGCCCTTGTCGCACGGGCCGGCCGCGTTGCAGTCCATGCCCTTCTGATCGAGCGTCTTCGTGAAGGCCCAAGCATCGTCTTCCATCTTCTTGGCTTCGGACATGATCAGCTTTTGGGTGTCGGCGTTCAGGTCTTTCCAGGTGTCCATGTTGATCGCGGTAAATGTCGCCGCATAGCCAACGCGGACACGGATGTTATGCGTGACCACCTGCCACCACTTGGCGTTATAGGCCGGCATCGTGCCGGTGATGCCGCAGTCCGCGACGCCCTTTTGCAGGGCCGGGACGACCTCGGCGAATGCGATGGTCACCGCGCTAGCGTCCAGACCTTCGATGAAGTCGCCGAGCGTGCGGCTATAGGTGCGGATCTTCTTGCCCTTGAGGTCCTTGAGCGACACGTTCTTGATGCTGCGGTCCTTCATGTTGCACCACAGCTGCTGGCTCGGGAACGTGTAGATATTGATGAGCTTCGCGTTGTATTTCTCCGCGATTTCCCGCTCCAGGATCGGGCGGTAGGCATTCACTGCCTTGCGGTAGGTGTCGAAATCCTGGATGACGCCAGCGAGGTCGATGCCTTCCAGCGCGGGGCTGGCCTTGGCGCTGTAGGAGGTCAGGGCATGGACCGCGTCATACGCGCCCTTCTTAAGGCCCGACATCACTTCGTAGCCTTTGATCCCGAGTTCGGTATACGGCTTTGCGTTGGCGGTCAGTTTCCCGCCGGACGCCTTGGGCAGCCGCTCGTTCCAGAACTTGCTCTCGAATTCCTTCCAGTTCTCGAGGAATCCCCAAGTTCCGACAACTTCGAATTGGTATTTCTGAACTTCAGCCGCCGCGGGCGCGATTGCTGTTGCGGACAAACCGGCAGCGACAGCCCCGGCCAAAAGTACCCGTTGTAACCGCATTAAATGCCTCCCTGTTAGTCGTCTCGATCTTTTCGATCTTGAACTTGATTGTGCGTTGAACGATTGAAACAAGCGTTGAATCCTATGGTTGAAGCGTACCGTCGAAATTGCGTGTTTCCATCGAAAATTCCCAGGAAATTAGAAGGTACCACCTGGACCGGATCGTCAAGTCAAAATGCGTGCCGGTCATCGGGTTTCCACACGGGCAGGTTGGACAAAAGCTTGCCGCTTCAGTCCGCCGGGTCCTAGACTGCGTTGGAGTTTCGGACATCTGCCGACGCTGACGATACCCGCCGCCGGCCAGCTCACCACAAGGAGAGACCAAAATGCCTCGTGTCAGCGAGATCGGACCGGAGAAGCTGCCGGAAGACGCGCGTGAAATTTTCCGCCGTTATTGCACCGAGTACGGGCCGTTCGAAAACCAGGCGAAGATCTTCGCGCATCGCCCACCGGCCGTGCGGCACATCATGGGATTACTGCTCGACCTTGCCGACGAGGCTGTGCTGCCGAAGCGGTATCTGGAAATCGCGCTCGTCGTCGTGTCGAAGCTGAACGAATGCACATATTGCGTGGCGCATCATGCGCCGCGGCTGGCCGGGCAGGGGTTCGATCCGGCGGCGACGGACAGCATCCTCGACGACGAGGTCCCGGGCTTCGACGAGATCGATCTGCTGGTGCGCGACTATGCGGTCCAGGTGACCGAGAAGCCGCAGTACATGCGCGACGCCATCTTCGAGAAGTTGCATGAGCACTTCTCCGAGGAACAGATTGTCGAACTGACGCTGCGTATCGGGCTATGCGGCTTCTTCAACCGCTTCAACGATGCTTTGCAGATCGGTATGGAGGACGAGGTCGCGCAGGACGCCGCGGAGTAGGGATTGGGCCGCTGGGCTGGCTCAGGTTTGTGACTGCAGGAAGTTCTCGGCGCCGATCTTGTCGACCAGACTAAGCTGCGTCTCGAGCCAGTCGACATGCTCTTCCTCGGAATCGAGGATGCTCCGCAAGAGATCGCGGCTCACATAGTCGGACTTTTCTTCACAATACGCGATCGCCTCGCGAAGGTCTGGAATGGCCACCATCTCCAGCTCTAGATCGCATTTCAGAATCTCGATCGCGTCTTCGCCGATCTTCAGTTTGCCCAAATCCTGAAGGTTAGGAAGACCTTCGAGAAAGAGAATGCGCTCGATCAGTTGGTCCGCATGCTTCATTTCGTCGATGGATTCATCCTTTTCATGCTCGCCAAGGGATTTGAAGCCCCAGTCATCGAGCATGCGCGCATGCAGGAAATACTGATTGATCGCCGTCAGTTCGTTATACAGGATTTTGTTGAGGTGTTTGATGACCCCAGGGTCGCCTTTCATAAGGCCTCCAACTCGAGATGCTGTGGGAATGGGCGTATTTCCAACCTAGCGGCTTCCGGGGCGAAATCAAGTTTGGATTGGGCGCGAGTGCCGAACCGCGACGGGATGTCGGTCCAAACCAGGTCGGATTTCGAAATGTACTGACGGCTGAGCTTTAATCCGCGCCGTTGGCTGCATTTTTCGCACGACGAAGCCGCGATTCAATGTCCTTGCTGCAGCTTCCGCATTGCGGCTCGCATCCCAAACGCTCGTATACGGCAGCCACAGAGGCGGGCTTGGAGGTCAAGGCCTCTTCTATCTGGGATTCGGTTAACGCGTTGCAAATACAAACGTACATCTGGCTGGTGGTCCCAATGACACGCTGGACGCGATTCTTGTAGCAAATAATTTAGTTCTGCGCCAATAGATTTGCAAGTCGTTATCAATTGCAATATTAGTATTTTATTCCATCGAGGAAGGGCGGTATAGGTGGTGTTGATGTCGGGAAGATGTGTCGCGTAACATCTGGCCAAGGAAAGCACAGAGGAAATCATGGGTACCGGCGAGAAAACTCCGAGAATCAAAAGATTCTCTTGTAAGACGGCGGTCTTGAACGCATACCGCAACCTTCGGGAAACCGGTCTGGACGACGCCTATTCCTTCCAAGCGGCGGTGCGGGTCTATCGGCATCATCATCCGGAAATTGGACCGGCGGACGCGAACTACCGGGTAGCGGACTGGATCGGCGAAGTCGAAGCACCGGTAGACCGACTGCATTAATCGTCATCGCCCGGGCGTGGCGATCGCTCTAGAGATTTAGGACTTCGGTCAATTCGGTCATGTCGTCGATGGCGAGGATATCGAGTTCGCTGTCGCGGCCCCGGATGGGCGCCTTGTGCCCGCTGAAGCGGCTGAGGTCGAGGCCCGCGGTCTCCGCGACCGCACGGGAGATGACGACCGGGCAGCCGTAGGTCTTCGTCAAGGCTTCCAGCCGGGCGGCAATGTTGACGTTGTCTCCGACCGCGGACAGGGTTGGCGCATCCGGTGGTCCCATCGTCCCGACGATGGCATCCCCACAATGAATCCCAATTCCCATCCGCAATGACTGGCCGAGTTCCGTGCCCAGGGTTTGGTTCAAATGGGCGAGCCGTCGGTGAAGGGCGACTGCGCCTTCAAGGGCCTCGCGGCAGCCGGCTTCGACGCCGGATTGCAATCCATAGATCGCCATCAGCCCGTCGCCGTTGAACTGCGCGTAGTGGCCGGCGGTGTCACGCAGGCCAGCCGACATCTCGGCGAAGAATTGGTTGAGAATGAACACCGTATCATAGGGCAGGAGCCGCTCGCCCAGCGCCGTCGAATCCCGCAAGTCGAGGAACATGATGACGGCCGCTTGCTCGTGGCCCTGCACGCTGCCGAGTTGCCGTGCCGCCTGGGCCGTCGCGGTCGGCGGCAGAAGCGGGACGATCGAGGTGTCCCGCCGGGGCCGGGTCTGACAGGCGAGCCGCACATTGTCGGGCGCCTCGATCCGTCGCAGGGCCGTCGTCTCGGTCTCGTTGGGTTTCGGCAACGCTGGTCCGCCGTCGCTGACGCGGACGCGGCAGGTGGTGCAGCGGCCGCGTCCGCCGCAGACCGAGGCATGCGGAATGCCGGCGGCGCGGATCGCTTCCAGCATGGTGGTGCCGACCGATGCCGTGACCGGGGCACCCGACGGCATGTGCAACCGATAGGCGCCGATCCGGCTGCGGACTGCGCGGCGGATTTGACGGGCAACCAGCACGGCGATCAGCAGGGCGGCCATGACCGTCAGCGCAGCCGGCTCCAGCTTTGCGTGGAAGTCCGCCATCGACGTGTCGCGGGGCGTCAATGCCGCGTATATCGCGGCGGTCCAACCCGGTTGCGCATCCGCCGCGTCCACCGCGAGCCCGGCGCGCACGAAACCCATAAGCGCCAAGATCGGCAACAGTGTCGATCCGAGGAAAAGATACGGCTGCGCCGCCGGATACCATTTCTTCAGGCGCAGCCAGAAATGAAGCCCGACAACCATATGCACCCAGACGACCGCCATCAGCAGAATCTGTTTCGCCGTGCCGGACGGGTTCTGCCAGAGGATCGTCACGATCTGCGGATAGGTAACGTCGATGCCGAGGAGTTCGAGCCGCGCCCGCGTCCCGATGATATGGGCGGCGGCAAGCGGCAGCATCGACAGGCCGAACCCGAGCTGCACCGCTTCCCATAGCTTGAGACGGAGATTGCTCCGTTGGTAGAGCGACCAGAGCGCCAACAGGAAATGGGTGAGAAGCGATCCGTAGAGAAGGGCAGACCCGAGCGGATTGCGCCACAGGCGGGTCACCGTCTTGCGCACGTCTTCCATCGCGTCGAGCGACAGCAGCCCGGCGGCGTGATTGAAGAAATGAAGGATGACGTAGAGGGCCAGGACAAGGCCGGTTATCAACCGCAATCGCCGTATCAGCATGGCATGGTCATCGACGTTTCTTCCCCGCGCAGCGCCGTAGCGGAATTCGTGTACTCTTATAGGGCATATCGCCGACCGGGGAGAATAGAATGCCGCAGCCGACCAACCTCATCCTGTTCATGGCGGACAACCATTTTCGCGATTACGCCGGTTGCTATGGCCATCCCGTGGCGCAGACACCGACGATCGACCGGATCGCCGCGTCGGGGGTCCGTTTTTCTGCGGCCTATGCGGCGTCGGCGGTGTGTTGCCCAGCGCGTGCGGCCATCGCGACCGGGCGGTTCCCGCATCAGACCGGGTATTGGGACAACTCGCTGGTCTACGACGGAAAGATCCCGAGCTGGCATCGCCGCTTGCGGGAGCAGGGGCACACAGTAACCTCGATCGGGAAATTGCATTACCTGGAGGAGGGACCGGACTACGGATTCACGGAGTCGCAAATCCCGATGCATATCGTGGAGAGCCGAGGCGCGCTGTTCGGGTTGCTGCGCGCGACCCCGGACGGCGAGCACGCCCGGCCGTCGCCGCGGTTGCAGTACAGCCGCACCGGCATCGGCGATGATAGCGACTATGTCGTCTACGACCGCGAGATCACCCAGAAGTCCATCGCGTGGCTGAACGATCATGCCGTGGCGAGCGAAAAGCCGTGGGTGCTGTTCGTGTCCTATACCGCGCCGCACCCGCCCTTCGTCGTGCCGCAGCGGCTGATGGACTTGTATCCGCCGGAGGCCATGCCGTTGCCGCCGCAGTTTCGCGCGGGCGAACAACCCACCCACCCGGCGGTCGAACACATTCGGCGTATTCATGACCTCGAAGGGCTGGCGACCGAGGATTTCGTGCGCCAAACGGTGGCCGGATACTGTGCGTTGATCACGCATATGGACGAGCAGATCGGCGCTGTCATGAAGGTCGCCGAAGACCTCGGGCTGCTGCAGACCACGCGCGTTCTGTACACGTCCGACCATGGCGAGGCGGCGGGTCATCACGGACTATTCGCCAAGTCGATCGTCTACGACCACTCGATCAGCGTGCCGTTCGTCATGGCCGGCCCGGGGATCGAGCCTGGTGGCGTGGTCGATCAGATCGTCAATCACGTCGACCTGTTCCCGACGATCGTCGAAACGGTCGGCGGAAAGCTGGAAGCGGAAGACGACGACCTGATGGGGGTCTCGCTGTGGCCCGCGATCGTCGGCGACGATACGGACCGGTTCGGCTTCAGCGAATATCACGGGCACGGCTCGAAGACCGGGATGTTCGCGTTCCGGCGCGGACGCTACAAACTCCTGTATTTCGTCGACATGCCCATCCAGGTGTTCGACCTGGAGGCCGACCCGGGCGAAACCAACGACATCTCTGGAACCGATGCAGGCCGCCGCCAGGCTACGGCGTTGGAGGCCGAGTTGCGCACGATCCTGGACCCGGAAGCGGTTGACCGGCGGGCGAAGGCGGATCAGCTGGCGCAGATCGAGCGGATGGGCGGCGTCGAAGCCTGCTTGAGCAAGGGCAACTACCTCAACAATCCGGTGCCGGGAAAGGAGCCCGAGCTGTTCGGCTTCGACGGTAAGCAGTGACCGCCTACCAGCCGTCTTCCACGTCGCGGACCGAGGTTTCCGGGACCAGGTTCTTCTGCTGACGTTCAAGCGTCATCCGGCCGTTCTCCAGATAGTCACCGGTCGCGGCACGTTGGGCCGCCGCGTCCCAGACATCGGTCCAGTCGCCGAGCGAGTAGCCGAACCATGGATTGGTTTCGCGCACCGGCGGCAGGCCGAGCTTGTCCCACAGCACCTTGGCGCGCTCCATATACTCCTTCGTCGGCAGGGCGAGCGGCGGCATGTCGCTTTTCATCGTCGCGTCGATCAGCAGCGTCGAATCTTCTTCGCCACTGTGTTCGCGCTTCGGCCCATGGCCTTGCCCCCGGTGTTCGAGGATCTGCACGTCCTCGACCGGGTTGTGCCGGTAGGCCATCGCCCAGAGCAGGGCGTCCGCGTTGGCCGGATCGATATCCTCGTCGACCGCGATGCAAATCTTGCTGCAGTCGCCCTTGAAGGATGCCGTGCCGTAGAGCGCGCGCCAAATCTCCGTCTTTGGAACGCCGCGTTCGAAAGTAATGATACTGACGCGCAGCAATCCGGTTAGCGGTTCGTGTAAGGAAACCTTCGTAATACCGCGAACCGACAGCGTATTCTGTAGATGCGCCAGAAACAGAGGTTCATACGCGACCTTCTTCATCACGCTGGATTCGCTGGGCGCCACCTGGCTGATATAGGACGGGATGACCGGCTTCGCCTTATGCGTGATCGCGGTGATCTGCATCGGCATGTTGAACTCTTCCAGCGCCACATGGCCGTGCGACTCGCCGAAGGGGCCTTCCGGTTCGACATTCTCGGTGTCGATCAGCCCTTCGATCACGAGTTCGGATTCGGCCGGGACGAGGAGATCAATGGTCTTGGCCTTGACCATGTTGATCGGCGCTCCGGCGAGGCCGCCGGCGACGTCCACTTCGTCCATGCCGACCGGGAGTTTCTGCGGTCCCATGAAAGCCACATAGGGCGGGCAGCCGAGGACGATGGCGCAGGGCATCTTCTCGCCGCGTTCCTTGAATCTCTGGTAATGCACATAGCCACCGGCGCCGCCGACCCGCGTCGCCATCCTGACGACAAGCCGGTCCGGCGCCTTCAGGCCGCATCGATAGGTGCCCATGTTCTGCACGCCCGTTTCCGGGTCGCGGGTGATGGTGTTGGTCGAGGTTAGGGTGGGTGCGGCGTCGAAACCCGGCGTCGAGACGGGGATCGGCAGGGCGTCCAGTCCGTTGCCCTCGCCGAGCAGGTCGTCGCCGGTCAGGACCACTTCATGACAGGGCGCTTCCTTGACGATCACCGGCGGGATGGGGTTGGCGATGGCGGCTTGCCATTTCGGGCCGATCTCCTCGACCGGCACCTCCATCCCTTCGCTATAGACTGCGGGATTCGCCGCGAGGGCGCCCACCACCACCGGCATGTCGAAGGCGCGGCCCTTGCCGTCCTTGATATTGGTGAAGAGGAATGCCTTACGGTCGTTTTCGGCGATGCCGCCGCAGAACTGCCACCGTACCAGGGGATGCATCTCGGCGTCCTTGTCCACCGGTTCGTCGATGGTCTGAAGCAGGCCGGCCTCATCCAACGCCTTGAGGTGTTCCTGGAGGTCGCGATACGGACGCTTGTCGGTCATGCGATTGGCTCCGCTGTTCTTGTTTGGATGGACGTCTCGAAAAGAATGAACCGCCAACGGTAAAGCTGGCGGTTCCATATAGTGTGGCACGAACCGTAGAGTTCGCGAAACGCGGTTACGGCTTCGGCCTACCACTCACCGGTGTTCGGCATGGATTCCCAGGGTTCCTGCGGCGGCAGCGACTCGCCCTTCTGTAGAAGTTCGATCGAGATGCCGTCGGGCGAGCGGATGAACGCCATGTGGCCGTCACGCGGCGGGCGGTTGATCGTCACGCCGTTGTCCATCAGGCTTTGGCAAAGGTCGTAGATGTTGTCAACGTTGTAGGCCAGATGCCCGAAATTGCGGCCGCCGGTGTAGTCTTCCGGATCCCAGTTGTAGGTCAGTTCGACCAACGGGCTGCGCGTTTCCTTCGCACGATCCACATCGTCCGTCCCGGCAAGAAAGACCAACGTGAACCGCCCTTTCTCGCTTTCGCGACGCCGGACTTCCACCAACCCAAGCTTGTTGCAGTAAAAATCAAGCGATGCCTCAAGGTCCTTTACGCGGACCATCGTGTGCAGATATTCCATGCAATCCCTCCTGTTTCGCTAAAGATAGTAACTGCAACGGGGGTTTTGAAAGTCAAATCTGCGTGGTGGTCTGTGGCGGCGGGCAAATGCCGTTTCGTCTAGTCGGCGGCCATCAATTGTAGGAAATCGACGACATCGGCCGTCGCGGTCAGGCGGACCGTCGCTTTCGACGGGCGCGGTTGCCGCGCGACAAGAATTCCAAGTCCGTTCTCGGGCAGGGCGGCGAAGACATCCTCGTCCGTTTGGTCATCGCCTAGGAAAACCGGAAACAGCGGACCGTGCGCGGGTTCCAGCTTCTCGATCAGCCATGTCGCGGCCCGTCCCTTGTGCCAATCGAGATCCGGGACCAGTTCGACGACCCGCTTGCCGCACTTCGTCCGAAGCCGGGGTTGTTCGGCGAGGGTTCTCGCGATCACGTCCTCGACTGCCGGGATATCGGTATCCGCCGCCTGGCGGGTGTGTACCGCAACCGTATAGGTCTTGCTCTCCACGAGGACGCCGGGTATCGGGGCCAGTTCGGACTCGAGCATGGTGACAGCCTGTTTTACGGCTGGAATGTAGCCCGCGCCTTGGGTGAACTCGAATGGATCGCCGGCGGAGCCGGCAATATCCAGGCCGTGGCTGCCGGCATAGTAGAGCGCATCCAAAGCGACGCGTTTCTGGACGTCGGGCCGCGCCCGGCCGCTGATGACCGCGACCGGATACCGGGCGCTCAGGTCGCTCAGTGTTTGCCGCGTTTTGGCCGGAAGGTTCGCATCGTCCGGATTGTCGACGATCGGGGTAAGGGTTCCGTCGTAATCCAGCAGCAGGATGAGGTTGAAGCCGGCGCTTGCGGTCCGCACGCGCGCGGCGAGCGCCTTTGCGGTGATGTGCTGCGGCACGTCCAATTGGGGATTCACGCGTTATTTTTTCCTTGCGGCTTTGCGAGAAGCGGCCAAAATCGAATGTCAGGGTTATCCTTCGGCCAACTGCAAATTGCCAGTCAAAATTTCCATCTCCACGCGGGAGCTGGACCGCCTTTCGCGCGGTGTCGCCAGAAGGGGTATAATGGGATTTCCCGGTGTTGGACGGGACAGGTAATCTATGGTTCGGCGGGCCGGTTGCTTCCGGGCCGCCGCGGTATATTTTACCGGAACAAGGGATCAGAGGAGCATTATGGAAGAAATGCGATACGAAGCGCCGGAGTCACTCGACGCGGCGGTAGCGATGCTGACCGACGCGGGCGATGCGGGGCGCGTCTTAGCTGGTGGGACAGACCTCCTGGTCCAGCTCAGGGCCGGTATGGTCGATCCGGGCGTGGTCGTCGATATCAAGAATATTCCGGAAGTCCGGACGATTTCCGAAGAATCTGGCGGTTTCCGGATTGGCTCGGCGGTTACCGGGGCGGAGCTCGGTGAGCATGCGGGAATGTGCAAGGCATGGCCCGGCGTTGTCGAGGCGACCGAACTGATCGGCTCGACGCAGATTCAGGGGCGCGCGACGATGGGCGGCAACCTGTGCAACGGCTCGCCCGCGGCGGACAGCGTTCCGGCGCTCATCGCGGCCGGTGCGGTTGCCTCGATCGCCGGTCCGAACGGCCAGCGCGACGTGCCGGTCGAAGACATCATCGTCGGCCCGGGACAGACTTCGCTGGAGAAGGGCGAGTTTGTCGTCTCCTTCCAATTCCCGGCGCGTTCGGGTCATTGCGGTGACGCCTATCTGCGGTTCATCCCCCGCACGGAAATGGATATCGCCGTGGTTGGCGCGGGCGTGAACATCACGCTGGGCGATGATGGTGTTTGTACGGAAGCGCGCGTTGGGCTCGGCGCCGTCGCTGCGACGCCGTTGCTGGTCGCGGACGCCGCGGATGCCCTGATCGGGTCGACATTGGACGATGCCGCGCTGGAGAAACTCGCGGCGGCCGCAAGCGCGGCCTGCAAGCCGATCGACGACAAACGCGGAACCATCGAGTTCCGAACGAAAGTGGCGGGCGTCCTGGCACGCCGCGCCGCATTGATTGCACTGGACCGGGCAAAGGAAGGCCGATGAGTAAATATCACGTATCCACAACGATTAATGGCGACCCGGTCGAATATCTCTGCGAGCCGGAGCAAACCCTGCTCGACGTGTTGCGCGACGAGCTATACATGACCGGTAGCAAGGAAGGCTGTGCGTCCGGTGACTGCGGCGCCTGCAGTGTCTTGGTCGACGATCGGTTGGTCTGCGCCTGCCTCGCGCTTGGCGCCGAGATGGGCGGCAAGAAGATCGAGACCATCGAAGGCATGGCCGACGGCGACGAGCTTCATCCGCTGCAACAGAAGTTCCTGGAGCATGCGGCGCTGCAATGCGGCATCTGCACGCCGGGCTTCCTCGTGGCGGCGAAGTCGTTACTCGACCGTAACCCGGACCCAACCGAGGAAGAGACCCGCTATTGGCTCGCCGGCAACCTGTGCCGCTGCACCGGATATGACAAGATTATCCGAGCCGTGCTCGATACGGCCGCCGAAATGCGGAGTGGCAAGTAAGGGAGACAGCGAGCATGTCGCAAGCGCTGAAACGCGACGACACCGATCGAGATCTGAAATATGTCGGCACGCGTCCGGTTCGCCCGGACGGGGTCGACAAGGTCACGGGTCGGGCGAAGTTCGGCGCTGATCTGCATCTGCCGGGCATGTTGACCGGGCAGGTGCTGCGCAGTCCGCACCCGCATGCCCGGATCGTCTCGATCGATACGTCCAAGGCCGAAGCGCTTGCCGGTGTGAAGGCGGTGATCACGCGGGACGATTTTCAGGACATGGAGTCCGAATTCGTTCCCGCGGGCGAGATGCTGGTGAACTACCGTGACATCGTGCGCAACGTGATGGCCCGCGAGAAGGTGCTGTACGAAGGGCATGCGGTCGCGGCGGTCGCGGCGACCAGCAGTTCCATCGCCCGCAAGGCGCTGCGGCTGATCGATGTCGAGTATGAGGTGCTGCCGCATGTCATCGACGTGGTGGCGGCAATGGCGCCGGACGCTCCGCTGTTGCATGACGACATGATGACCGAGGGTGTCGATCCGAAGCCAGACACGGCATCCAATGTCAGCAAGCGTGTGGAGTTTTCGCTCGGCGATGTCGAGAAGGGTTTCGCCGAGGCCGATGTAATCGTCGAGCGCGAGTTCAACACCAAGCCCGTGCATCAGGGCTATATCGAACCGCATGCCTGCGTCGCCAGCATGTCCGAAGACGGCCAGGCGGACTTGTGGTGCAGCACGCAGGGACATTACGTGGTGCGGACGCACTGCGCCCGGTTGCTGAACCTGGATGTTTCCAAGATCCGCGTCACCGCATCCGAAATCGGCGGCGGTTTCGGCGGCAAGACCGTGGTCTACCTGGAGCCGCTGGCGTTGGCCCTGTCCCAGAAGACCGGCCATCCGGTGAAGATGGTGATGTCCCGGGACGACGTGTTCCGCGCGACCGGCCCGACCTCGGGCGCCAACATCTGGGTCAAGATGGGCGCCACGAAGGACGGGCGTATCACCGCGGCGGAGGCTGTGCTCAAGTATCAGGCGGGCGCGTTCCAGGGATCGCCGGTTCAACCGGGCTGTATGTGCGCCTTCGCACCCTACGATCTGGAGAATGTGAAGACCGTTGGCTACGACGTGGTGACCAACCGGCCCAAGGTCGCGGCCTATCGCGCGCCGGGCGGGCCGATTTCCGAATACGCGACGGAATCGGTGGTGGACGAACTGGCCAAGAAACTCGGCAGGGACCCGCTGGAGTTCCGGCTGCAGAACGCGGCCAAGGAAGGCACGCATGCCGCCTATGGCCCCAAGTTCGGACCGATCGGACTGGTCGAAACGCTGGAGCAGGCCAAGGCCCACGAACACTACAACACGCCGTTGAAGCCGGGGCAGGGCCGCGGAATCGCGTCCGGCTTCTGGTTCAACATCGGCGGCGAGACATGCGTCACGTTGAACATCAACGAGGATGGTTCGGCGACATTGATGGCGGGGACGCCCGATATCGGCGGCTCGCGCGCATCCTTGGCGCTGATGACGGCGGAACGGCTGGGTATCGAACCGGAGAAAGTCCGGCCGTTGATCGCGGATACCAGTTCGCTCGGTTACAACTTCCTGACCGGCGGCAGCCGCGCGACCTTCTCCAGCGGCATGGCCGCGGTGGAAGCAGCCGACGAAGCCATCAAGGAGATGTGCGCCCGCGCGGCGGCGATTTGGGAGATTCCCGAAGACGCGGTGGTGTGGGAAGACGGTCACGCCAAGCCGGCGGGCGACAATGCCGGCAAGTTCGATCCGCTGTCGCTGGCGGACATCGCCGATATGGCCGGCAAGACCGGCGGCCCGATCGGCGGCGCCGCGCGGATCAACGCCAAGGGCGCCGCGCCCAGCTTCGGCACGCATATGGTGGACCTTGAAGTCGACGAGGAAACCGGCCGTGTCACGATCCTGCGGTACACCGTGTTGCAGGACGCGGGCCGGGCGGTCCATCCGAGCTATGTCGAAGGTCAGTATCAGGGCGGCGCCGTGCAGGGCATCGGCTGGGCGCTCAACGAGGAATACATCTACGGCGAGGATGGCCGAATGCAGAACCCCGGCTTCCTCGACTACCGGATTCCCGTCGCGTCGGACGTGCCGATGATCGATACCGTGATCGTCGAGGTGCCCAATCCCCGGCATCCCTATGGAGTCCGCGGGGTCGGCGAGACACCCATTGTGCCGCCGATGGCCGCAATCGCCAACGCGATGGAGAATGCGACCGGCATCCGGTTCACCGAACTGCCGATGTCGCCACCGAAGGTGCTGAAGGCGATCGAAACCCGCGACGGCGGCTGACCGGTAGGGTGCCGTGGCGCATATCGTCTTGATGGGCAATCTGCGGCAATACACCGGTGGCGAGGCCGAATTCGATCTCGAAGCCCGGACGGTCCGGCAATTGTTCTCGATGTTGAGCGACCGGCATCCCACCTTGAAACCGCATCTCGAGGAAGGTCTCGCGGTCGCCATAGACGGGCAAATCTATCAAGACGCCTGGCTCGAACCGATCGAGCCGGAGAGCGAAGTGCACCTGTTGCCGCAGATCGCGGGCGGTTAGGTGGGCCCATAACGGGCTAAAGAGGGCGAGTGAATGCGGGTTCTATATGCCTTGCTTGCAGTGCTGGTGGTGACGGCTGGTCTGTATGCGATTCTCGCGAGCAATGATATCGTGCCGGCGCCGGGGCGGATCGCTTGCATGTCCGAGGAAGAGAACCGGGCTGCAATGGCGAAGACGGCCGGGCATCGCATCGTCGTCGCCCAGTTCGGCAACGACTTCTTCGGCGATTATTCCGACAGGTTACGGCAGGGGTTGGATGCGAACGCGGCGCTCTCGATATCGCATACCTGTGACATCCTTCCTTTTCCTGGCGGCAACCGTAGCGAGGGAACCGCCCTGAAGCCCGAGCACCGTGCCGCGTTGGCGGCGGATGGCGTCGATGCGGTGATTTGGGGGCATCGCAATTCGACACTTGCAACGGTCTTTCTCTTGAGCGGTATCTCCGAGGAAAAAGACGGTGCGGTCTTTGGCTCCGTTACGGTTTTCCGGTTTAGGGAGAAGAATGCGGACGATGACCCGCACAAATTCATCGCGCAGGTTTTCGGTTTGGTTGCGCCGCTCTACGGATCGAGCGGCAAACTCGACGCAGCGGCATCGAAGACCGTCTACACCGTGCTACGGCCGTTGCAGGACTTGGTTTCGGAGGCCGGCGGTCTGAAGATTCCGAAGGACAGATCGCAGTTGGCGCGCAGTTTTGGCATGGCCGCGTTTCATTTCGGGCGAGAGGCGGACGACGGCACTGTCCTAAAGGAGGCGGAGCAGGCATTCATCCAGGTCCTCGCCATGCCGCGGTCGCGTCCTGCCTATATCCGGACCTATGGTTATAGGGAAACCGTCGAATTCCGCCTTGCGCAGACGCTCTACCTCTTGGGCAAGAAGGAGCCTGGCACCGGCCAGTTGACCCGCAGCGTCGAGCAATTCAAACGCACGCTCAAGAAACATCAGCGGCGATCCCGGAGTTCGGCGCGGGCGGCCATTCGCCTGGAGTTGGGTAAGGCGATGATGGCGCTCGGCGCGCGTGAACCCGGCATCGAGACCTATCGCGCGGCGGTCAAGATGTTCCAGGTCGGACTCCGGAATCTTCGAACCACGACGAATCGGGCGTTGTCCGCGCAGTTGCAGTTCCACGTCGGGCTGGCGCAAACCGAAGTCGGCCGCCATCTACGCAGCGCGGCCGAACTCAAGAAAGCGAGAAACCTCATCAACCGATCGCTGAAGCCGGTCAAACGGTCGAAACAGCCGGCGCTTTGGGCCGAGCGGACCCTGGCGATGGCGCGCGTCGATTTTCTTGTGGACGCTTTGTCGCCCGGAAAGATGCATTTCGCGCGCGCGGTCGAAGGGATTACAGCGGTCCAATCCATTTGGACCAAGGCCGATCATCCGGAACGCTGGGCCGAAGCCGAACTTGCACGCGCGTTGGGGGAAGCGCGACGAGGCGGTCATGCTCAGGCGCTGAAAAGCCGCAAGGATGCGATTGATCGCCTGCGGGCTTTGATTGCGGACGGACCGGTGAAAGCGAGCGCGCCGTTGGCGCATTACAATCTCGCCGTCCTTTTGGCGACGGCGGCGGAACGGGACCGCAACGCGAAAAAGCTCGAAGAGGCCCAGCAGCATACCGAACGGGCCATTGAACTGCTGGACGGCAGAATGGATCGCGTGGCGCAGGCGATGGCGCTCAACAACCTCGGATATCTGCTGGAAATGCGGGCGCGTATCGGCAAGGACAGGAGCGTCTTGAAGCAGAGCATCGAGGCCTATGGTGTCGCGGAGGCGGCGTATCAGGACCTGAAACTGGATGCGTCCGTCGTCTCCGCCGGGCTTCAGCGGGCCCGGCGCGCCTACGATCGCGGGGTACCGCCCGTTAAATAATCAGCTCCGGTTACGCCAGTACATCGATGGTGCGCTATCGAGTAGCGCCCGCATGCGACGCCGGGCCGCGGCATCTAGCGGCGGCGCGCAATTGCAACGCAGGTCGAGCAATTGCGCCGCCATTAGGGCCACCACTGGATCGCGGTCGTCCATCAGGGCTTCGCAGGTTTGAACATCCGGCCAGGCGCATGGGTTCGGCATTCGCCCGTCTTTGATCTGGTGCATGACCGCGCGGATGCGATCGGCGACGGCCGTCGGGGCCGATGCGGCGGCCCAGTCCATATAGTCGAACTCGTCCTCGCCCATAACGCAGAGAATTTCCTCGGCAATCGTCCGGACCGCCGGTCGCGTGTCCAGGATATGGTGGGCCTGACAGACGGGAATGCAGACACAGACCTTGTTGCAGCTGCAATAGGTCCGGCCGCGACGGTAGGTCGGGCGTGTACGTTTCTTCGGCGCGGCGACATAATGGCGGCCCGGTACGCAGTTGCAGGTGCAGACCGCGCCCGGCGGGATGGGCGAACCGCAGGGCAGGGTATAGGTGATCCATTGCCCGGTGGTCTTGTCGAAGACGTTGTAGGACTGCGCTTCGGTGCCTTTGCGCGTCGATTCCGGGTCGAATAGATGGGTGTGGATTTTTCGTTTCTCCAAATCCCAGATCACCACCGAACCGGCGGAGGAGACCGCGGCGTAGCGGCTGTCCGGCGTGACCGCGATATCCCGGACCGACGACGGATGGCCTTTCAGTGACGCATCGAATTTTCCGTCCGGCATCGTCCATAGGATCACCGACTTATCGCGCGATCCCGACAACAGATGCTGCCCGTTCGGTGTCGGCGTCAGTGCGGTCACCGGCTTCGTGTGTTTTCGGAGGATCTTCTTTTTCTCGGCGGAATCGACGGGCCAAAGCCGGACGGTTTTGAACTTGGTACCGGCAGCGAACCAGTCGCTCTCCACCCCCGCCGTCAGCGACAACACGTCGCTATATCTGCTGCTTGCGGGCACGACGGGAAGGCGTCGGCCTTGCGTTTCGGTCGGCGTGGTAAACGGCGTCGCGTCGAGCAGGGGCATCAGCCCGCTGAGCGCTGGGATGGTCGCGCTGCCCCTAAGGGTCGCGACCGAGAGATAACTGGCGTCCGGCGTGATCTCCGCGGCGCTGACGGGGTCCCGCTTGTCCACGGCAAAAGCGCGTAGCAGCCGCCCTTCCGGCATCGACCAGAGCCGGACCGAGGTTGTCGACCAGGACATGAGGATCTCGCCGTCCGAGGAAAATCGTAATCCACGCACCGTTCCGCCGTGTCCGGTCAGGGTTCTGCGGACTTTCCCGCTCGGCAGGTCCAAAATTTTGATCTGGCCCTTGATCGTCCCGGCCAGGGCGTAGCTCTCGTCGGCAGCCACCGCGACGGAGGATGACTTGAAGTATTTCTGCACCGAGGATGGCTTGGATTTGGCATCCGGTCCGGGAATCTTCCAGATTCGGGTGACGCGCTCGTTCGCGGCGGAGATGACGAATGCGCCGGAAGGGGACATGGCGATGGCGGTGATGCGCTGGAGGTGGCCTTTCAGCGTATGAACGGGTTTTCCGTCCGGCATGCTCCAAATCTTGACGTGCCAGTCATCGCCCCCCGTCGCAATGAATTTGCCGTCCGCCGTCAGATCGATGGTGTTTACGGTGCCGATATGGGCGGCGAGTGGACCGGGTTTCTTCTTTTTCGCCTTCTTCTTCGGTGCGGCTTTCTTTTTCTTCTTGTCGGCGGCCTCGGCAGGGTCCGGCATCGTTGCGATGGCGCCGGTCGCCGCGATACCGGCGCCTAAGACCGCGCCCATGCCGAGAAAGCCCCGGCGGCCCATATCCGTGTCTTGCGGTATTTCCAGCAACGGCACGATCTCGGCCGGTTCGGACGACCCGTCGTCATAGACCCGGGCGAGCTTGAAGTGTGGGGCGTCAGTCATTTGCCGACTCCATCATGGCGTCTTCGGTCATGCCGGGAAGCGGTTCATCGGGCGCGCCGTGCCAGAAGACACCGCCGGAATCGAGGATCGCGGTGAGGATTTGATCCTTGGTCAGTTCCCGCGTGATGTGGCAACGGTCCGATCCCTCGAAATCCGTCGACCCGGATTGCGCGATGGCCTTGTGGTAACAGTCGCCGGCGCAGCTCCATTTCGCGAAACATCCGCTGCAATAGTCACGGTGCTCCACCGCTTGGCTTCGGAGGTTGTCCAAGACCTCGAGATCGAAGGCGTATCCCTCATCGCCGGCCGGTTTGCCGTAGAAGAATGTATCGGCAAGCGCGGCGTCCTCGCTGAACACTTCGTAGCAGCCGGAGACATTGCCATCCGGCGACAGGCAGAAGCTATCCTGCGTTACGCCGCAGAAGTGATTGGTCAGCGCGCCGAGCCGCGCCCCCGAATAGCTGATCTCGGCATCGTGCGCCTTGGCGATGCGCTGGGCCGCCCGATAGGCGTTGATAAAGGCGACGGTCTCGGCGGACGCGGCGTCGGTCCAGCGGCCGAGTTGATAGGCCGGTTCGACCTGCACCCGCAGCGGATTGAACCGCGAGAATATGAAGGCGGCTGCGTCCGGTAGATGCGGAATCTGGTCCGCCGTCACCGTCAGGCGCAGACCGTAGTCGAACCCGGCGTCGTCGAATTGGCGGAGCGTCCGCAAGACTTGGTCGCTCGATCCGCGACCTCCCGCGGTAGGGCGGTGTTTGTCCTGCAGTTCGGGCAACCCGTCGAAGGACAGGCTGACATTGTCCAGATTCTCGATCATCCAATCGATCTTTGCCGCGCTCAACACGCCGTTCGTCGCTGCCGCTGCGGATAGATGCAGACCGTGTTGGGCGGCCTCTTCCCGCGCGTAGGCAAAGGATTCGCTCAAGGTCAGCCAATTGACGGTTGGCTCGCCGCCGCCGTGGTAGGCGATTTCGATATGCGATTGGCGTTGCTCGACGGCATTGGCAATGACGAAGTCGATGCCGCGTTTCGCGACGTCGAGTGGCATGGTCTGCACCGGTGTGTCGCCCGCGCTGGCATAGCAGTAGGAGCAGCGAAGATTGCAGGCCGTCGTCAGGAAGAGGGTGACCGCGGTCGGTTTGGGTGTGCCTGTGTATGTGGTGATCGGCCTTTCTTCCGGACCGGCGTCGACGATTTCCAGCCGACGCAAGAAGTCGGCGAGGGCGCCGTCCGGATCGGCGTTAGGATCGTAAACGCCGCGCTGCAGGTCGGCGATGAAATTCACCGTCCGGGCGTTGGCGACGAAGGCGGCGCGGCGCAGCGGCGCGTAGACGATGAAGCGATTGTCGGAAACGGGAATGACGAATGTTTCGGCGCTTGGTACGGGGATATGGACGGGATGCGGCAATGCTAAGGGCCGGGAAGGCATAAATGAAAATCCGGGATCGTTTATGTGTGCAGTATTTATGGTCCGTTAGTTTAATACGAACTCGGAACGTCACGTAACGAATTGCTCATGAAATATGCAAAAACCGCCCCGGCCATTCACGCCGAGGCGGTTGCAATGTCACAAATGGACATGGTGTCGTCAGCGGTCCTTCAGTGCGCCCACGAGCAGAGGTCCGGCCGCCGCCGACATGCGGTTGCCGTCATGATCGACACCCGGCACCGGTACAAGTTGCCAATTGAACGGAACGCCCATGCCTTCCGCCTTGGCCTGTGCCGTTGCGAAATAGAATTTGGCGCGCTCTACCCTGGTCGAGCCCTGACGCATCGCGCCTTCCGAACTTGGGAAATTCTCGGTCGTATTGTCCACGTCCTCCTCGCCAAACATGACAATGAGGGGAAACGCGAAGTACTCGGCGAGGCGGTCGGGAGCGACATCCAGGCCTCGCAGCCCATAGGGGAAGTCCGAGTCGGACAAGGGCAAGGTGTATTCTCCGGCATTGGCTGCGGCCGCGGCGTCAACGCCGTCGGTGCCGAGAAGCGTCAGCATCCGGTGTACGAACTGCGAGCCTGCCGAATGGCCGAAAAGACTGTAGCTTGTGCGGCGCGTGATGCCCGCGTCCCGTAACGCCGCGAAGACGAGCCGGTCGATCTGGTAGGTCCATTGGGACGGCGGGTTCAAGGAACCCTCTTCGTTCATGAGATTGCCGCGGTTGTACCAGGGTTGGTCGGGAAATTCCGCTTCGGAGAATTCCGGAACGATGACGAGCCAGCCTTGTTCGGCGGCAAAGTTCAGCCAATAGTCGCGATAGTCTGCGCCGTTTCGGCCAACCCCATGATGGGTGAACATCAGCGGGCAATCGGGCGAGTAATTCTCTGGGCACGCGGAACGAAGCGTCACCATCCGGCCGGGGAAGGCCGACTTGTCCCGAAACGGCGTGGAGTTAGCGCCCGGCTTCTCAATCAGGGCCTTGAGTGCGGATGGGGGCGTGCTTTCGGGCATGGTCACTCCTGTCTGAAACAAATGCGTCCGGCTGCAGCGTTGGCTGCCACCCGGAGCGGTTTCGATTGAAAGACGGTTCGCGAAGATGAAGTGTCCAGTTTAATCGAGAACGGCCACGGCGTCTTAGCGCAAACCTATGCAATGTTTGCATATGACTATTGCCATACGGTATGCCGCGTGGTCCGCTAAGGGTCGAATTTTGAGAGTCTTTGCGTCGTTCCTAATGCGTGGAGACATAACAGTTTGCGAGGATGGACAGGTTTGGAGCGGGCTTTGAAGGACCGGCTGGAAACCGTGCTCGCCCCATTTTCCTCGTTCACCCGCGTGCGGCCGTTTCTGCGGCGGCGTTTGACGTCCGTTTTCGGGCATATCGTGTCGGACGCCCGTAATCCGTTCACGGCGGAAATCTATCAGGCGCCGACGGTGCCCGAGTTCCGGCAAGCGCTCGATTTCCTCCAGGAGAATTTCGAGTTCGTTACGTTGGCCGATGTCGTGGCGCATTTTCGCGATGGCTTGCCGCTGCCCGACTATCCGGTCTTCCTGAGTTTCGACGACGGGCTCCGGGAGACCGCGGATATCATTGCGCCGATCCTGAAAGCGCGCGCGATCCCCGCGACCTTCTTCATCACGGCGCGCGCATTGGGCAATCGCTATCTGTTCTACGGGCATCGGCGCTCCTATCTGCTGACATCTATTCGAACGGCGGGGATTGCGCCCGCCAGCCGTGGGCCGATCGGCGCGTTGCTTGCTCTATCCGAACCAGAACCGTCCGAGGAAACGATATGTCAGGCGTTGCGCCGTCTTTCGGTCCACCTACCCGACGATTGCGTCCGGATGGACGAATGCGCCGACGCGTTGGGTGTGAACTGGCCGGAGGTCTTGGACGCAGAGCGACCGTTTCTGACTGAAGGTCGGGGGAAAGCATTGCTTTCCGACGGATTCTCGCTTGGCGCGCACGGCATCGACCACACGAAATTCGCGCATCTCGGCGAGACGGATCGTCGGCGCGATCTGCGCCGTAGCCTGGACTTCATGGCCGAGGCATTCGGCCTCGACGATATCGCGTTCGCGTTCCCGCATTCGCACAAGGGCGTGACGCGGCAATGGATGACCGAGCAGCTGCGAACCGATCCGCGGTTATCGATCTTCTTTTCCACGGCGAATTTCGCACCGAACGACCGCGTCATGGTCAACCGCGTTTGTCTCGACCGGCCGATGGGTACGTCGAATGCGCTCGATATCGCCGGGCTCCTGGCTCGGTCCTTTCTGCATTCGGCGGTGCATCATGGAGCGCTACGCCGGGCGTCATAAATTTTGCCGGTTGCCGCACAAGGTGGTCGCCGGTGATGCGAATCTGAGTCATAGTGCCGACGCCGAGGGGGGATCGCATGGGCGTCATTTCAACGTCATCCATCGCTGGATATTTCGACACACTCGCCAAGCTGCTGCACGACGCGGAGGCGACGCAGGTGCGCAACGTCGCCATACCACTGGAAACCGCATTCTCGCGGATCTTGGACAAGGCGCAGACGGCGCATGCGATGGGCCAAAAGGTCATCTTCGTCGGCAACGGGGGCAGTGCCGCTATCGCCAGTCATCTGGCGATTGATTACTCCAAGAACGGCAATATTCGATCGATCGCCTTGAACGACGGGGCGGCGTTGACCTGTCTCGGGAACGATTTCGGCTACGACCAGGTGTTCGCGAAGCAGATCGAGTTGCAGGGGGCTCATGGCGATGTGCTCGTTGCGATCAGCAGCTCCGGACGGTCGGAAAACATCTTGAATGCCGTACGGACGGCCCGCCAGAACCGAATGTATGTAGTGACGCTGTCCGGCTTTGCGCCGGACAACCCGCTACGGGGCCTGGGCGATATCAACCTCTTTATCAATTCGCCGGCCTATGGGTTTGTCGAGGTTGGGCATTTGGCTTTGTGTCACGCGATACTCGACCTGGCGATGGAAGCCGGCTGACCACGGTCCGCGCGCCGACCGGCGCCGGCGTCAGAATCCGAGAAAATAGATGTAGATCAATGCGGCCACGCCCGTGGAGCGTATCCTACCGAATGGCGGTAGACTAAGCGTTCGAAAGGTGCGGTTGCCGAAGTTTGATGGCCTAACGTTCCGGTGCCGTAACCGGTCGCACTACCTCGACTATTCCGGGTGCCGGCCCATTGACCGTCGGGACTGGAAATGCTTGGTTTGCCACATAGGTAACTGTGTTGTCGAAGCAGATAACAAGGCCAGGGTGACACGGGCATGACGGGTGAACCGCTGATCGATCCTTTTGGACGAGAGGTCAATTATCTCCGGGTTTCCGTAACGGATCGGTGTGATTTCCGTTGCGTGTATTGCATGGCGGAAGAGATGACCTTCCTGCCGAAGGCGGAGATTCTATCGCTCGAAGAACTCGACCGGGTGTGCAGCGCCTTCGTCAGCCGGGGTGTGCGGAAACTCCGCCTGACCGGCGGTGAGCCGTTGGTTCGGCGGAACATCATGTCGCTGTTCCGCAACCTTTCCCGGCATCTCGACAGCGGCGACCTGGATGAATTGACGGTCACGACGAACGGAAGCCAGCTCTCCAAATACGCTGCAGAATTGGCTTCCTACGGCGTGCGGCGCATCAATGTATCGCTGGATTCCCTGCTGCCGGAGAAATTCGCGTCGATCACCCGTTGGGGAAAGTTCGACAAGGTTATGGCCGGGCTCGAGGCGGCGAAAGATGCCGGGATTCAGGTCAAGATCAATTGCGTCGCCCTGAAGGGCGTGAATGACGACGAACTCAGCGATTTCGTCGGCTGGTGCGGCAAGCACGGATTCGATCTGACCTTTATCGAGGTCATGCCGATGGGCGACATCGGCGGGGAAACCCGCGTCGATCAGTATCTGCCCTTGTCGATGGTCCGGGCGACGCTGAACGAGAAATGGACGCTCGACGACATCGATTATTCCAGCGGCGGGCCGGCGCGGTATTCGATCTGCCGCGAAACCGGGCAGAAGGTCGGCTTCATCACGCCGATGACGCATAACTTCTGCGAATCCTGTAACCGGGTACGGCTGACCTGCACCGGGACGCTGTATATGTGCCTGGGGCAGGAGGATGCCGCCGACTTGCGGGCGCCGCTTCGCATGAGCGACCAGGACGACCTGCTGTTGGATGCAATCGACGAAGCAATCGGCCGCAAGCCGAAGGGCCACGATTTCGTCATCGACCGCCGACGCCAACGCCCGTCGGTCAGCCGCCACATGAGCGTGACCGGCGGTTAGTCCGCAGAGCCGCGAATAGGGCGGATTCTTAGAGGCCGAGTCCTAAAAGTACTTTCAGTGGAACTCGTGTTTTCGTGAGTCAGTTTTCCGCGTTTTCCGGAATCTTGCCGCGCGTTTCCTGGACTCGTGGGGACACGATCCGAAATCGCTCGACAATGTTGCCGTCCCTGAAGGAACGCCGCACGGAGAGCAAGGTGCCGATGGGATGCTCGCAGAGTCCGGCGGTGAATTCCGCTTCTTGGCGCGCCAAGGGCAAGGCGGTTTCCCGGTCGGACGCCCCATAGGCTGCGATGAAGTGGTCGGCAATCCGTTCGATCACCGCTTCGTAGCTTGCAGCGTCGATTTCGGCGATACAGGCCCGCGTCGACCATCCGAAACTGTTGGTCCCGAGAATGCCCCGCGCAAATGCTTGTTGGATCTTGCCGGTCACCATCGTCTCTGGCAGGTCGGCGAAGGCGAAAGTGCCGGACACCGCCCATTCGCCCGGCTCCGCGGCATTGTCGAAAACGTACAGGTCCGACTCGTCGAGCCGGAAGGTCTTTAGAAACAACATCTCACCCCGCCGTTTCCATGTTTCGGGGCCGGAAGGCCCGGCCGGCCGATGGCTCGAAATGAGGCACGATCATGGTTCAGTTATTCGAATGCGATTGGCGTATCCCCGATGGAGAATGATTGTAACGGTTTCGTGACGGAGATACAGCGCGAGGTTGGACTAATGCGGGCGGTGTTGAAACAACTAAGGAGTGTAGGCGGCTTGCGGAAGGCGGCGTTGATCCCGGATTTCGCGCGAAAGTGTCGCACCCGTTCTCGCGCCGTGACGGTGCTGTGGTAGCGTTGCCGGCATGACACAAGAGAAGAAACTCGATACCACACGCCTGCAGGCATACGCGCAGGCCTATGGTCAATCCGCGGCTTTGATGTCGGCCGTCGAGCTCGGCCTGTTCACCGCGATCAGCGAGGGCGCGCGCGATATCCCGGAACTCGCCGAGGCCCTTGATATTCACCCGGTCAACGCCGAGCGGCTGGTGACCATGTGCGTTGCTTTGGACCTGGTTGAAATCCAGCAGGACGGGTTCGCGAATGCGCCGGATGTCGACCGGTTTCTCGTCAAGGGAAGCCATCGCTATGCCGGCGACTGGATGCTGTTCACCAAGCCTGCCTGGAACGAATGGGGGCGGTTGACCGAGCATCTGAAGGCGCCGGAGTTGAAGCTGTTGCCGGATATAGCCGGTTATACGGTGGAGCAGGCGCGTGCCTATCATGACGCGACCTACAGTATCGGCATGGGTGCGGCGCGGCGTTTCGCCCGCCAGGTCGACTTGTCCGGGCGTACGAAACTGTTGGATTTGGGCGGCGGCTCCGGCGCCTATTGTATCGTCGCCGCCGATACGTGGCCGGACCTGCGCGCGGTGGTGTTCGATCTGCCGCCGGTCGCCGAGGTGGCGCGGGACTTCATCGCCGAGAACGGCGTGTCCGACCGGGTCGAGGCGGTCGCCGGTGATTTCACCGCCGATCCCTTTCCGGACGACGCGGATGTCGTCGTGATGGCCAGCAACCTTCCCATGTATGGCCCCGAGACCATCCAGAAAGTCATCACCAAGGCGCATGACGCGCTGCTGCCGGGCGGCGAGATGCATTTGATCGGCGAAACCCTGAACGACGACCGGCGCGGTCCGGTCAGCGCCGCTTTTTGGGGTCTTGGTCAGGCATTGGCGGAGACGACGGGCGTGGCGCATTCCGAGGCGGACTGTGTCGGGTATTTCGAAGCAGCCGGGTTCCGGGGCGTTGCGGTGCAGCCCTTCGTTGAGGGCGTGTTGACGCGCATCACCGGATTCAAGGCCCCATGAGCGGGCCGGCCCAGCCTCCATCCGCGATGCATACGGTGGTGTGCGATATGATGGGTATTCGCCATCCCATCCTTCAGGGCGCGATGCAGGGCGGCGGCAGTGTCGATCTGGTCTCGGCGGTCAGCGAGGCGGGCGGCTTGGGCATCCTGCCGACCTTCGGCGGTACCGAGGAGAAGCTTCGCGCGGACATCACCGAGACCAGGCAACGGACGGACAAGCCCTTCGCCGTCAACATCCTGCCGATGGGTCGCGGCTTCACGGAGACACGGGCCAGGATCTGCATCGAGATGGACGTGCCGATCGTCACGACGGGCCGGGCCGATCCGGGTGAGGATGTGGTGCGGATGCTCAAGGATGCCGGCATCACCGTATTGTCGGTGGTGCCGACGGTCGGCCATGCGGTCCGCATGGTCGAGGAAGGTGTCGACGCGATCATAGCGTCCGGCTGCGAGGCGGGCGGTCATGTCGGGACGGTCGCGACGCTGCCCTTGGTGCCGCAGGTGGTCGACGCGGTGGATGTCCCCGTCCTGGCGGCGGGTGGGATCGGCGACGCACGTGGTGTGTTGGCCGCATTCGCGTTGGGCGCGGTCGGCGTCCAGATCGGGACCCTGTTCATGGCGACCGAGGAAAGTGGTTTGAACGCGTGGGGCGTCGACCAACTCGTGCATATGGCGGCGACCGACACGGTTGTGACCAAGGCGATGACCGGCGCGCCGGTCCGCTGCATCGCGACTCCGGAACTGACGGCTTACGAGGTGGCGCGGCGCGCGGGCGCGGACAAGGCTGTGTTGTCCGATCTGCGCAAGAAAGCGCGGGCGGGGCGGCATCCCGAACGGGACGAAGACCGCCGTCAGACCGCCGCGGGCCAGGTTGCCGGGTTGATCCATGACGTTCGCCCGGTCGCCGAGATCATCGAGACGCTGGTTGCCGAAACTGCCGCGATGGCGGCCGACTTCCGCGAACGGTCCGGGAATTGACGGTTGTCGCGATAGGGTTCAAGCGGTAAACACCCGCAGGCGGCTTGGCTTGCGCCGACGCTGGCCCCGCTTGTCTTCAACGGTAACGGACTGTCGATCATCATGAATACCCAGGAGCGCGTGCGGCAGATTCTCGCCGCGGAAGCCGCCGCCATTTCCTCGATCACCGTGGACGAATCCTTCGAGCAGGCGCTCGATGCGCTGTACGACTGCAAGGGTAAGGTCGTCGCCACCGGCATGGGTAAGGCCGGTCTGGTCGCGCGCAAGTTCGCCACCACCATGTGCTCTACCGGCACGCCCGCGGTCTTCGTCCATCCCGGCGAGGCGGCGCATGGCGATCTCGGCCTGATCGCGGAAGGCGACTGCATCGTTGCCTACTCGACAAGCGGCAAGACGCGTGAGGTCATGGAACTGCTGGAGTTCAGCCGCCACCTCAGCGCCGGTACCATCATCGGCATCACGTCGCATGCGGATTCGGATTTGCGCGACTTAAGCGATATCGTGCTGGATATGGGCGAGATCGTGGAGCCTTGTCCGCTCGGATTGACCCCGTCGGCCAGCACGGTGGTGATGCACGCCATCGGCGACGCGCTGACGCTGGTCCTGATGGAGCGCAAAAAGGTGACCAAACACGATTACGGCCTGCGTCATCACGGCGGCTATCTCGGCCGAAGGGCGCGCACCGACAACGAATAGGAAACCGCAACAGGGAAGGGGCCGCCGCGTCATGGGAAATCTGGTGAATGAATTCAGCGTGAGCCGGGCGCGCGACGCCCGGTTCGAATCCGGTGGCCTCCGGTCCTTCTTGGAGTACCGCGACCTCGGCATCAAGGAAGCCACGGGCGGCCGTTGGCGCGCCAGCATCAGCCATTCGCTGCAGGCGATGCCGGGCGGCACCGGGTTGCACCGCCACGACCTCGACGTCCAGGTCGTCTTCGTCCTGCAGGGGCAGGCGACCTTCGAGTACGGGCAATACGGCGAGGTCGTCGTCGGCCCCGGCGATTGCATTCATCAGCCGTCGGGCATCGTCCATCAGCAGACCGACCGGACCGCCGACTGCATGGTGCTCGAAGTCGTGTCGCCCGGCGATTTCCCGACCGAGGAAACCGGCCTGGAAGACTATGTCGAGCCCGATCCGTCGACCGGTATCGTCTCGCGCTACAGCGTGTCGTATGCGGCGGAGACGCCCTTCACCAGCCATCCGCTGCGGCCGTGGCTGGAGCGGCGCGATCTCGGCATCGCCGCGGCCACCGGCGGGCGGGTCAATGCCCATGTCAGCCGTTGCCGGGAGCCGATGCCGGGACCGACCGGCCTGCACCGTCACGACCTCGACTTCCAGATGGTCTTTGTGGTGTCGGGCACCTGCGCCTTCGATTACGGGCCGCATGGCGTGGTCGAGTTGGAGGCCGGCGACTGCGTGAACCAGGCGCCGGGCATCCCGCACGACCTGCTGCGCCGGTCCGAGGACTGCCAGATCCTGGAGATCACCAGCCCGGCCGAGTTCGGCACGGAGGAACTTGCATGAGCCTGGAACTCCGGCAATACGAGGACACGCTCAAGCCGAGCGCCGAACTCGACACGCCGCTCCCCTCGGCCAACCGCATCGTCTACGTGTTACAGGGCAGTGTCCTGATCGGGGACCATGACCTCTACGAGGATCAGGCGATGCTGACCGGCGCGGACGAGGCCGCCATGCGGGCCGGCGAGGCCGGGGCCACGCTCTGGCGCTGGGAGCTGGTGCACGCGGATTCCGAAGCGATTTCGGCGGGCGGGCCGGGCGTGCAAACGGCCCATAAACTGACCGCGGCGATCGACACGCTCGATCCCGGTGACGGGCAACAGTGGTTGATGCGCTGCGATTCCGTGTCCTTCCCGCCAGGCGGATGCGCCTACACCCATGTGCACCAGGGACCGGGCATCCGTTGCCTGTTGCACGGCAAGATTCGGATCGATGCGGAGGGGCATTCGACGCCCTTCGAGCCCGGCGAGGCGTGGTTCGAATCCGGTCCCGATCCCGTCTTCGCGCAGGCCGACGCAGAGGAGCCGACGCGGTTCATCCGCTGCATGGTCTTGCCCCGCGCGCTGAAGGGCCAAAGCTCGATCCGCTATGTCCTGGACGAGGACAAGGACAAACCGAAGACGCAGCAGTACCGAGGCTACGTGGACGAATTCATAGAGCTGTAGGCATGTAGGCGAGGGGCGAATGCCCGAACTGCCGGATGTGGAACTCTATCTCGACGCATTGGACCGCCATATCGGCGGGGCCGAGTTGCAGGCGGTCCGGTGCCGCAGTCCCTTCCTATTGCGGACCGTCCAGCCGCCGTTGAGCGCCGCGCACGGCAAGCGGGTCACCGGGTTCCGTCGCATCGGCAAGCGCATCGCCATTGGGTTGGAGGGTGATCTCTGGCTCGTGCTGCACCTGATGATTGCCGGGCGGCTGCATTGGAAAGACCCGGGCGCGAAACTAGCGGGCAAGCGCGATCTGGCGGCGTTCGATTTCGGGAACGGCAGCCTCGTCCTGACCGAGGCGGGGTCGAAAAAGCGCGCGTCGCTGCATGTGGTCGAGGGCGAAGGGGGTCTTGCGGCGCTCGACCCCGGTGGGCTGGAGCCACTGGAGATCGATCTGCCGGAATTCAGTGAGGCGCTGCGGCGGAACAACCACACGGTCAAACGCGCGCTCACCGACCCGAAACTGTTCAGCGGGATCGGCAATGCCTATTCCGACGAAATCCTGCATGCGGCGAAACTATCGCCGATCACCCGGACGCGGAAGCTGACCGATGCGGAGATCGAACGGCTGTTCGCGGCGGTGCGCGAGACGCTCACGCTGTGGGTCGAGCGGCTGCGGGAGGAAACCGGCGACGGCTTTCCCAAGAAGGTGACCGCTTTCCGCGACGGCATGGCGGTGCACGGCCGCTACGGCAAGCCGTGTCCGGTCTGCGATGCCCCGGTGCAGCGCATCCGCTACGCCAGCAACGAGACGAACTACTGCGCCGCTTGCCAGACTGAAGGCAAATTGCTCGCCGACCGGGCGTTGTCGCGCCTGCTCAAGGGCGATTGGCCGAAGACGCTGGAGGAACTGGAGGGGCCGTGACCCCGGTCCCTAGGCGCGCGGTTTCTCGCCGCCGTCGGGGCCGTACATGATGACCCAGGTGCCGAAGTCGTCGGTGAAATCCTCGAACCGGTGGATTGCGCCCGCGGGCACGAAGATGGCGTCCCCTGCTTCGAACGGACGGCGGGACAAAGATTTCTCGCTGTCGCCTACCGCGAAGGTGCCCGAGCCGGTCATCACGATATAGATCTCGTCCTGGTCGTGCGGCGGCTGTTTGTCCTCTCCGCGCGGCTCGTAGAAATACAGCTTCAGTGTTTCCCGTTCGAGCAGTTGCGCGGCGGGCAGGCCGCCGGGGGAGGTGCCGGCGGCGAGCGCTTGCGCCACGGCATTGTGGGCTTCGGTAAGGGATATGGCGTGGTCCATGCGTCTTTCTCCGTGGCGTGCAACATCGCCGCACGCCGCTTCGGTTAGACCTCGCAAAGATGTGTGAAGGGCCCGGACCGGACGCCAGGGACAGATTGTCGCGCCGATGCGCTCTTAAGGAATGGCCCCGGCCTCGCGCAACGCGGCGATCTCCGCGTCCGTCAGGCTTAGATCGTTCCGCAGCACCGTCTCCGTGTGCTCCCCAAGATACGGCGGCGCGTCGCCCGGTTCCGGCGGCGTTCCGCTCAGCTTGAAGGGCGGGCCGACCAGGTCGACCGTGCCGCCGTCGCGGTCCTTGGCGTGGACGACCATGCCGGTCGCGTTGACCTGCTCCTGCGCGAACACTTGATCCATCGAATGGATCGGGGCGGCGACCGCGCCGGTGGCGTCGAAGCGCTCGATCCATTCGGCGGCGGTGGCGGATTTCAGGACTGTCTGGATTTCCGCATCCAGCGCGACCCGGTTCACGATACGGTCGGCGTTGGCGGCGAAGCGCGGATCGTCCCGCAGGTCGTCGCGGTCCAGTGCTTTGCAAAGGCGCTGCCACCCGGCCTCGTTGGGCGCGCCGACGATGATCGGTCCGTCCGCCGTGTCGAACGCGCCATAGGGCGCCAGCTTGTTGAAGCCCGATCCTTCGCGCACCGGCACCTCTCCCTCGACCAGCCAATGGGTCGCGTTGAACGCCAGCAGGTTGAGCGCGGTTTCCATCAGCGAAACGTTCACCGCCTGCCCGCCCTGGCCGTTGCCGCGCGCGACCAATGCGGTCATCGCGGCCCCATAGGCGATCATGCCGGTGCTCATGTCGATCGCCGGGGTGCCGGGGCGCATCGGCGACCTGTCGGGCTCGCCGGTCAGGCCCATGATTCCGGAATAGGCCGACACCATCATGTCGAGTCCCGCCTTGTCCTTCAGCGGCCCGGTCGCGCCGTAGCCGGAAATGGTCACGTGGATCAGGTCGCGGTTGAGGCCGTGGATCGTGTCGTAGTCGAGGCCGAGTTGTTTCGCCCGGTCCGGCAAAAAACTCTGGATCATGATATCCGCGCGTTCGGCGAGCCGGTGCAGCACGCCGCGGCCCTCCTCGGTCTTCAGGTTCAACGCGAGGCCGCGCTTGCCCCGGTTGACGGCAAGGAAGGTCGTGCTCTGGCCGCCCCGGTCCGGCGGGAAGCGGCGGCACAAATCGCCGTCCAGCGATTCCACCCGGATCACCGCCGCCCCGTTATCCGCCATGAGCTGCCCGCAAAACGGCCCCGCCAGCACCTGGCTGACATCGAGCACCCGAATGCCGTCGAGCGCGCCCATCAGCGGGCCCGGCCCGGGCGTTTATGTAGGTGTAAGAGGATGCGGGGTTGCACAGGCGTATCCTTTCCGAAAGAACCGCGACGGCAGAAGCGCCGGGCGTTGTGGATGTCTCGGAGCAGGATACGGACAAGGCTGTGGTGGGACAAATTTACGCTGGCTGCACAAAGATGGCCTCACTGGTACACTGAAACTTAATCCAATCCACGCCACACCAAGAAAGCCGACGCCTCATGACCACCATCGAGTTCTTCTACGACGTTTCCAGCCCCTGGACCTATTTCGCCTATGACCGGATCGAGGATTTCTGCGCCCGCAACAAGGCGGAACTGGTGTGGAAGCCGTTCCTGGTCGGCGGGGTGTTCAACAAGGTGAACCCGAGCGTCTATCAACGGCGCGAGAACCCGGTGCCGCCGAAGGATAATTACTACCGGAAGGACATGGAGGATTGGGCGCGCTACCAGGGTATCGCGATGATCCGGCCCAGCGTGTTCCCGGTGAACAGCGTTAAGGCGCTGCGCGGCGCCTTCGTCGCCATCGACGAGGGCACGGTGTCGGAATACTCGGGCGCCTGTTTCAAGGCCTACTGGGTGGACGACAAGGACATCTCGCAGGAAGACGTGCTGCGCGAGATCGTGACCTCGGTCGGCATGGACGCCGACGCCTTCTTCGAAAAGATCGGCGACGATGCGATCAAGCGGAAGCTTTTCGAGACGACCGACGACCTGATCGCGCGCGGCGGCTTCGGCTCGCCGACCTTCTTCCTCGACCGCGACGACATGTATTTCGGCAACGACCGCTTGGAAGTCATGCAGGCGGCGATCGACCGGAAGTAGGCGGCCCGATTGCCGCTTCGTCATTCCCGCGAACGCGGGAATCCGTGCCCATGCGCCGGTTGGACTCCCGCTTTCGCGGGAGTTACGCAACGTGGTGGCATTGACTTCAGCGAGCATTCTTTTCATATTACGTCAATAATACTGACCTATGTGAAGAAGGATGCCAATTATGGACGCCGACCTCAACGACTTGGCGCTGGAATGGGTGGCGGCGTGGAACGCGCACGACTTGGAACGAGTGCTCGCGCTCTACAGCGAAGACGCGTCCATGGCATCGCCCTATATCCGCGCGATGGGGCTGTCCGAGACCGGGCGTCTGCATGGTAAGGACGCGTTACGCGGCTATTGGGGCGAGGCATTGCCGAACCACCCGAACTTGCATTTCGATCTCAAGGCTGTTTTCGCCGGCCCAGATAGCGTCGTCATCCGCTACCGGAACGAACGCGGCGCGGAGGTGTGCGAGTATCTCCGCGTCGGTGGGAACGGCAAGATCGTGGAAGGGGCGGCGCATCACGCCTAGCCATGGCCTTCCCGGCGTAGGTACACTGGAGGCTCGCACGTCAGCGTATCAAGAAACCGCAGCGGGACACTGCATGACCGGACCGATCACTCCCTATGAACCCATTTCCGGGACCTTTGTCTGGACCGGGCCGGAGATGTCGCAGCGGGACGACTGGATTCACGTGCTGTCCGCCGCCGAGGTGGCCGAGATCGACGCCGCCATCGATGCAGTGCAGGCGCGTGGCCTGGGCATCATGGAAATCGGGCAGGATGATTTCCCGTTGCCGACGCTCCGGCCAGTAATGGCGCGGATACGGCACGACCTGGTCGACGGGTTCGGGATCAACCTGATGCGCGGGTTGCCGGTCGGCCGCTGGTCGCGGGAGCAATCGGCCATCGCCTTCTGGGGGCTCGGCGCGCATCTCGGCGACGCGGTCTCGCAGAATCCCGACGGGCATTTATTGGGCCATGTGAAGGATATCGGCGGCGACTTCAATGCGATGAACGCGCGGGCCGGCTACCAGTCGCGGGCGCGGTTGCCCTTCCACACCGACCTGGGCGCGGATTTGGTCGGCCTCATGTGCCTGCAGCCGGCCAAGTCCGGCGGGCAAAGCAGCGTCACCAGCGCCATGGCGATGCACAACGCGATGCTGGACCAGCGGCCTGATCTGTTGCGGCTGCTGGCCGAGCCGATCCATCGGGACCGGCGGGGCGAGTATATCGAGGGCAAGGACCCGACCTACGAAGCGCCGGTCTTCTGCTATCACGCCGGATACATGACCGTGACCTTCGTCCGGCGCTTCGTGGAATCCGCGCCGCGCTATGACGGCGTGCCCGCGGTGACGCCGGAACTGGTCGAGGCGATGGACCTGCTGGAGGAGCTGGCCGAAAGCGACGCGCTGCGCCTCGACATGGATTTCCAGGCAGGCGATATCCAGTGGATCAACAACCTGATCACCTTCCATTCGCGCACCGATTTCGAGGATTGGCCCGACCCGGACCAGCGCCGCCACCTTCTGCGGCTCTGGCTGAACCTGCCGAACGGCTGGCCGCTGCCGCCGTCCTATTACGAGCGGTTCGGATCGGCGGATGACGACGGCCGGCCGCAGGGCATGCATATGCCGGGCGTGACCCTGAGCGCGCCGCTGGACGTGGCGTAACCTTCGAAACCGCCGCGTTGATTCGATATTCCGGCAAAAATCGGCTATCTTCCGCGCCTGGGCTGAACGCGTCCGTCAGGGCCGGTCCTCGGCCCGAAACGACCTGATTGCATCTCTAGACACCATTGGGCCCGGTCGAGCCGGGCCGGGAACCGCACCGCCGCGGTGGGGATGGCAGCTTTTACGATGGAGGATATGACCGTGTCCGAGAATAGATTGCCGCTTGAAGGCTATACCGTACTCGATCTGACCCAGGCGCGGGCGGGGCCGACCTCGGCGCGCGTGCTCGCGGATTGGGGCGCGAATGTCATCTATGTCGAGCCGCCGGCGACCTCGGGCAAGAATCGCTCCGCGCTGACCGGACAGCGCGACGGCTTCGATTTCCAGAACCTGCATCGCAACAAGCGCAGCCTGACCATCGACCTGAAGAATCCCGAAGGCCATGCGCTGTTCATGAAGCTGGCTGCCAAGGCGGACGTGATCACCGAGAATTTCCGTTCCGAGGTGAAACACCGGCTCGGCATCGACTATGACTCGGTCGCCAAGGTGAACGACCGCATCGTTTACGGCAGCATCGCCGGTTTCGGGCAGGACGGTCCCTATGGCAAGCGCCCGGGCGTCGACCAGATCGCGCAGGGTATGGGCGGCCTGATGTCGATTACCGGCCTGCCGGGGCAGGGCCCGGTCCGCGTCGGCATTCCGATCACCGACCTCTGCGCCGGCATGTTCCTGGCGCAGGGCATCCTGATCGCGCTGCTCGACCGGGAGAAGACGGGCAAGGGACAGTGGGTCCACACCTCGCTGCTGGAATCGATGACCTTCATGCTCGACTTCCAGGCGTCGCGCTGGCTGCAGAAGGGCGAGGTCGCGCCGCAGGCGGGCAATGACCATCCGATCAATGTCCCCATGGGCTGTTTCGAGACCGGGACCGACCTGATCAACATCGCCGCGTCCGGGACCATGTTCGAGCGTTTCTGCAAGGCCGCACAGTGCGAGAACCTGCTGGAGAATCCGGACTACAACAGCGTCGAATCGCGCTCCGACAACCGGGCGGCGTTGAATGCCGAGGTGACGGCGGTGCTGAAACAGCAGCCCGCGGAACATTGGATCGAAGTCTTGAACGACGCCGGCGTGCCCTGTGGGCCGGTCTACAGCATCGACCAGACCTTCAACGACCCGCAAGTCAAGCATCTGGGCGTGGTCAAGCAGGTCGACCATCCGCGCCTCGGTAAGCTCGACGTGGTGCGGCAGCCGGTCAACCTGACCGCGACGCCGCAGCCGCAGACGTTGCGCTATCCCACGCCGGACGCCGGTGAGCATAGCGACGTCATCCTCGGCGAGATGGGTTTCAGCGCCGACGACATCGCCAAGCTGCGCGACGCGGGCGCGATCTAAGCCCCGTGCCGTTGGAAGCGATAACGCGCCTCGAGGCGACGGCGCGGCGGATCGGCACGCCTTGCGGCGATGGCGAAATGGTGTGGCACAGCTGGGGCGAGGGGCCGCCGCTCGTCCTGTTTCACGGCAATTTCGGGACTTGGTTGCACTGGGTCCGCAACATCGAGGCGCTGGCGCGGCATTACACGGTGTTCGCGGCGGACGCGCCGGGGTTCGGGGCGTCGGCACGGCCGCCGTTGCCGAGCACGGCGCGGGATTACGGATGTGTTGTCGCCGACGGCCTTGCGCAAATCGTGCCTGAGGGGGAGCGGGCGCATCTCGTCGGGTTCTCCTACGGCGGCCGGCTCGCCGGTGAAGCGGGCGCGCAGCGGCCCGATAAGGTGGCGACGGTCACGCTGGTGGCGCCCGGCGGCCTCGGCATCGACGACGCGCCCCGGCCCGATCTCGCGAAACTGCGGCCCAGCATGTCGCCGGAGGAAGTGTATGAGGTGCACCGCGCCAATCTGGCGGGCCTGATGATCGCCGACCCGGATGCGGTCGACGACCTCGCGGTGCACATCCAGCGCACCAACACGAAGCAGGTCCGCTTCCGCATGACCGCCTGGCCGGAAGAGGATATCTGGGATGGCCTCGGCCGCGCGCTGCCGGGAATCCAAGCACCGGTGAAAGGCATCTGGTCGACGCGCGACGCCTTCGCCGGGGATTCCGTGCCGGAACGCCTTGCCCTGGTCCGCCGCCATCACCCGGACGCGGACTTGCGCGTCATGGAGGGCGCGGGCCATTGGATGCAATTCGAGGCGGCGGACGCGTTCAACGCGCTGTTGCTGGAGATGCTGGCGGCGTAACTGCGGATGCAGGTCGGCTAACGATTTGTTCACCGTGACCCGACAGAGTTCTTCGGAGGCCGCCTTGCGGCCATCCTGTCCGAAGGAGATTCGCCATGGGAGCGTGGGGAACCGGTCATTTCGAGAATGACGACGCGATGGACCTGATCGCCGGGGTGCAGGGGCCGGGTGACCTGGACCGTGTCCTGCGCGCGGCAGCGGAATCCGAGGAAGCCAGCGTCGATGCTTCGGTTGCGTCGGAAGCCATGGCGGCGGCGGAAGTCGTCGCGGCGATGATGGGGCGGCCGTCCGGCGATTGCCCCGAAGAACTGACGAAACGCCTGGACGCGCTGGGCGCGCCGGAACCCGCGCTGGTCAGGTTGGCACAGGAGAGTGTTTCGCGGGTTCTGATGGAGTCCGAATTGGTCGACCTTTGGGCGGAGTCCGACGAGACCGAGGGCTGGAACCGTTCGGTCACCGATTTGATCGCGCGCCTCGATCCCACGAGCGCCGGCGGCACATCGAAAAAGAAATTGAAGAAGAACGACGGGATCAACGCGGTCTGCCCGTTCTGCCAGGAAATCATCGGCAGCGACGAAGCGGTGATGCTGTCGATCGCCAGCGTCCATGACGATCCGATCAACCGGCTCGACCGGTCCTGGTTCGCTCATCTCGCCTGCCTCAACGCGAAGCTGCATCCCAAGGCGGTCGTGCAGAATTGGAAGGTCGACCCGGACGATCCGGAATTCCAGCGGATGGTCGACGACATTCTCGATCCAAAGGGCGAGTGACCGGCGCTGCGGAAACCCTAACCGTGGTCCCGTTGCGTCAAATAGAGCAGCGGCGGAACGCTCCCGGACCCGAGAAAGGCGACGTAATCCGCCGTCGTCTTGCTGCCGGCGCGTTTGTCCAACTCCTGCAGGAGCCGGTGGACCAAGTCGTAGGACCGGTAAACGTCGTGCAGGATGATCGCCGATTTCAACACCTCGTCATCCGATAACCTGTCGAGCGCGAAGGCGGAGCGCACGAAGACCGCATCGGCCCAGAGAAGCTGACTCATCGCCGCGTAGGGGTTCTCCCGCGTCAGGGGCCGGAAGCAGCGGCCGCTGAGATCGACGAACTTGTGCAGTTCGAACCCGAGGGACCGCAAAAAGGCGTGGATGTCGCCGAACAGCGGCTGCCCCTTATACAGCGGGACGAACTCGACCTCGGTCTCGATCACGAGCGCGTTGGACACGGTTTTCGGTCCGTTTTCGAGAACCAGCAGTTCCGCGCCTTGCACGTCGATCTTGAGCAGGTCGGGCAGGGCACAGCCCTCGACATCGTCGAGCCGTTTAGTTTCCACCGGGACCTTCTTCACGACGGTGAAGTTGCCGCCCGGCGTGGAGGCCCCGATCCCGGAAAAGGCATCGATGACCGGTGGGTCCGGTTCCAGCAACGAGGTGCAGCCGGGATAGTTCGTCACGTGTAGTGTCGCCGCCGTCCCGTCGCCGAGACAGACCGGATGGTAGGAATAGGGGCCAGCCCGGTTCGACAGTTTCTCGAATTCGGCAGGGTTCGGTTCGAAGCCGGTGACCGATGCTACTCCCTGGTCGACAAGGCTGCGGTATCGTTCCTCGCCCTCGACCATCGCGCCGATGTCCATGATCTCGATATGCGGCGCTTGGCCTCCAATGATCGATAGGAGGGACGTCGGCTCCGTCATGCAGAATTTCCCAATGTCATCGCTACGGGACAGTCACACTGCGCCACATCCACGCCGAACACAATGCGGCGTGGACGGCGACGGTCCGAGGATTCGCGAGACGCGATCTAGAACGGCGTGTCGCCCGAGATCGTGATCTTCTGCACCCGGCGGCGTTGGCCGTTGTAGTCGTTGATGGCGCAATGCTGGCAGCAGCGGTTGTCCCAGAACACAAGGGTGTTCACGTCCCAGCGCACGCGGCAGGTGAATTCGGGCCGGTGCGTGTGCTCCATCAGGAACTTTATGATCGGTTCGCTTTCTTCGTCGGTCATGCCGTCGAAGCGTTCCGTATGCGATCCGACGTAGATCGCCTTGCGGCCGGTCTCCGGGTGGGTGCGGACGATCGGATGATTGGTGATCGTCTGGATGTTGATCTCGCTAGGGTCCTTCTGCGCGATCTGGCCGGTGCCGGCGGCGGCGCGTTCGGCGCGTGTCGTGCCGGTTGGGTGCTTCTTGCTGTCGCCGTTGTTCACGGCCTTGAGCGGGCCGAGCATGTCCTTCATGCCGTCGGACAAGGCCTCGTAGCCGAGATACAGGTTCGAGAACATGGTGTCGCCCCCGGCTGGAGGGATTTCGCGGCCGTATAGCATTGTCGCCATGGCCGGTTGCGGCGTGTACATCTGGTCCGAATGCCATCGGGCGCCATGCGCGAAGGTGTCGTTCTCGCGCTTGGTCATCTCGATGATTTCCGGATACCCGTCCATCGGCTTGTTGAACGGATGCAGATGGATATCGCCCCAGCGCTTCGCGAAAGCGATGTATTGTTCCGGCGTCAGGTCCTGGTCCCGGAAATAGAGCACCTGATGGTCGAGGAAGGCGCGGTGGATCTCCGCAAAGATCTCGTTGCCGAGCGGCTGGGCGAGGTCGACGCCCGTAACCTCAGCGCCGAGGGCGCCGGCAAGGCGGGTGACTCCGATGGTCTGGTAGTCCTCCGACGTCGTATCGAGTGTCGCGCTATCCGGCATTGTGCAGTCTCCCGCTAGAAGGGTTTGTCGCCCTGGATGGTGATGCGGTGCATCCGCCGGCGCTGGCCTTGATAGTCGTTGACCGCGTAATGCTGACAGCAGCGGTTGTCCCACAGGGCCAGCGAGCCGGGCTTCCAATTGAAGCGGCAGGTGAACTCGGGCCGCCGCGCATGGTCCATCAGGTATTTCAGCAGCGGCGCGCTTTCCTCGTCGGTCAGGCCGAGGAAGTTCGCGGTGTGCGACCCGATGTAGAGCGCCTTGCGGCCTGTCTCGGGGTGCGTGCGGATCAGCGGGTGATCGGAATTGATGTCCTTGTTCGGCGGTGCGACCTTGTCGCCCATGCTGCTGCCGTCGCGGTAGCGTTCCGACCGGGACCGGCCGCCATACCGCTTGTCGCCCATGTTGTAGGTGCGCATCTTCGACAGCATTTCCTTCATGCCATCCGACAGGCTCTCATAGGCGAGATACAGGTTGCTGTATTGCGTGTCGCCGCCGGCGTCCGGGACCTCTTTGGCGTAGAGCATGGTCGCCTTTGCCGGTTCGGGACAGAACATCTGGTCGGTATGCCAGCGGTTGCCGAAGTTCTGGACGTCGCCTTCCTTCTTGATGATCTCGAAGATCTCGGGGAAGTCGTCCATTCCCTTCATGTAGGGATGCAGGTGAATACCGCCCCACATCTTGGCGAAGCGGAGGTATTGTTGCGGCGTCAAATCTTGGTCACGGAAGAAGATCACATTGTTTTCGAGCCAGGCCCGGTGGATTTCGGCGAAGGTCGCGTCGTCCAAGGGTTGGGACAGGTCGACGCCGCTGATTTCGGCGCCCATTGCGCCCGCGACGGGTTTGACCTGGATTTTCGCGTAGGGTTGGGCTTCGGGTGACGATTGCCGTGCTTCCGACATGCTGTGTCCTCTTTGCCGTGTCGCCTTTATGTGAGGGAACGGCCCGCACGTCAGGGAGAGCCTGATTTCGGCGGGTCGGAAGGCGACGTCCACGATTTCACGAATTTGTCCGGATAAATATAGCAAATTAGACTGGCAAACTGCAAAAATCCGTACCGGACGCTGGCGCTGGACAGGGGATGGGGCGGTCGCGGTAAAGTCACTATCAACATCATGCGGCGATATCCGGCCGCCACAACCGAATGAGGGAGCATTAGATGGGAACCGATATCGAAATCACGGCGTCGGACGGTCACACATTCGCCGCCTACCGGGCCGACCCCGAGGGCACGCCGAAGGGCGGAATCCTGGTCGTGCAGGAGGCCTTTGGCGTCAATCCGCATATCCGGCATATGGCCGACACCTATGCGGCCGCGGGATATCTGGCCATCGCGCCAGCGTTGTACGACCGGGTCGAGCGCGGCATCGAGGTCGGGTACACCGGCGAGGACCGCGACAAAGGCATCGGTGCGATGCAGGCCTCCAATTTCGACGATGTCATGAAGGACATCGATGCCACCCGGGCGCTCTTGGCCGAGGCCGGTAAGGTCGGCATCACCGGCTGGTGCTGGGGCGGCAGCGTCACCTTTCTGTCGGCCTGCCGGGTCGACGGGTTGGCCTGCGCGTCGAGTTATTACGGCGGGCGGGTGCCCGACTTCATGACCGAAACGCCGAAATGCCCGTTGGAATTCCACTGGGGCGAGACGGACGCATCGATCCCGATGGAGAAGGTCCGCGCGGTCGAGGCCCAACACCCCGACGTGGCGTCCTTCGTCTATCCGGCGGGACATGGCTTCATGTGCGACGACCGCGAATCCTATCACAAGGAAAGCGCGGAATTGTCCCACAAGCGCACCATGGAAATGTTCGCGCAGTATGTCGGGTAACGCCTGAGACGGTTTCCATGATCGGGTTCGGCGGCCGCGTGAATCCTATGCGCGGCCGCCGCAATTTCGAGAACGACACGAATTCGAAAGTGAGGTTCGGCATGACCGACAAGATCCTCGTCGACATCAGCGACAACATCGCCTGGATCACCTTCAACCGGCCCGAGGCGCGCAACGCGCTGGACCTGGAGATGCGCGAGGCCTTCGTCGGCATCCTGGCCGATCTCGAACAGGACGACGCGGTCCGCTGTCTCGTGCTGCGAGGCGCGGGCAAGAGCTTTCTCGCGGGCGGCGACGTTAAGACGATGTACGAGGCGACCCAAAGCATGACCGCGGAGGAGCGCTACAAGCAGCGGCTCCACTCGATGCACGTTACCGATTACCGCATCCAGACGCTGCGGCGCATGCCGAAGCCGGTGCTGGCCAGCGTGCACGGCGCTTGTGCGGGCGGCGGGTTGTCGCTGTTAGGCGCTTGCGATTTGGCCATCGCGGCGGAGGGCACCAAGTTCACCTTCGCCTTCTCCAAAATCGGTGTGAGCCCGGACGGCGGCTCGTCCTTCTTCCTGCCGCGCATGATGGGGATGAAGAAGGCGTTCGAACTCGCGTTCCTGAGCGACTTGTTCGACGTCGATACGGCGCAGGAGATCGGCTTGGTGAACTGGGTCGTGCCGCAGGAGAAACTCGCCGAGGAAACCGAGAAAATCGCCAAGCGGCTCGCGAATTCAGCGACCAAGGCGCTCGGCAACACCAAGGCCCTGTTGAATGCGTCGCTCAACAACACGATCGAACAGCAGATGGCGCTAGAAACCCGAAGCCTCGCCGAGTGCATGATGTCCGAGGATCACGTTGAAGGCGTGACCGCTTTCGTCGAGAAGCGAAAGGCCGTGTTCAAGGGCAAATAGCCGTTAGGGTTTCTCCCACCGTCCGGCCTCGGCCTGGGTGATGAACTCCAGGACCATGCGGTTGAACAGGTCCGGTTCCTCGATCGGCAGCAAATGGCCGCTCATCGGGAAGACGGCGAGTCCGGCGCGGGGCAGGGCCTGTTTGAGAAAGATGCTGCCCTCGATGCAGTTCGCGTCCTGGTCGCCCACGATGATCAGCGTCGGTACGTCCATGGTGGCGAGGTCTTTCTCGATGTCCTGGAAGTTCGGCCGTTTCAGCGGCACGCCGACGGCGGTGTAGGCGGAGCCTTTCGCGTCATGCTCGATGAGCTGGTCGCGGAACTCGGCCCAGCCGCGCGGGTCCTTCGCCTTCATCGGACGGCGGTTCGGCTTGTCGGCCTGCTCGCGGGCGATCACCTCCATGCCTTCCTTCAGCAGCCGTTGGGCGCGCACCGAGAAATCCTGTTCGAACTCTTCGCGGTCTTCCGCCCCCTTGACGCTGCCGTGGCCGCCGCCGGCGACGACCAGCGACAAGCAGCGTTCCGGCGCGCGCATGCCCATGAACACGGCGCTGTTGGCGCCCACCGACAGGCCGCAGAGATGCGCCTTGTCGATATCCAGCGCGTCCATCACGCCGAGGATGTCGTCGAGGAAGATATCCTGCGAATAGGCATCCGGATCGTCGGGGATGTCCGAAGGCGGGTAGCCGCGATAGGAAAGGGTAATGCAGCGGTTGCGGCGCGCGAAGAAGCGCATCTGCGGCTCCCAGCTGCGGTAATCGCCTGCGAACTCGTGCAGGAAGAGGATCGGCACGCCGCTGCCCGCTTCCTCGTAGTAGATGTTGACGCCGTTCACGTCGATCTTGGGCATGGCGGGTATCCTTTCCGTGGTCGGACTAATGCGGTTTTCGGGGCGGCGGTTTGGTCGACGCGAACGACGGCCGCTCGCCGATGCGGTCGATCCAGGCAGCCAGATTCGGCCGTTCTCCGCGCCATTCGACACCGCCGGCGAGCAAGTCCCGGCCATGCAGGGTGCAGGCCAGCGTCAGTTGCGCCATGTTGAGCGGCCCGGTCAAAATCGGGTTCTCGATCTCCCGTTCGAAGGCGTCCAGCATCCGCATGGCGCGGGCGGATTCGTGGCCGATGATGAAGTCCGACCGGATCTCTGCGGGCCGATAGACATACTCGCGCGACCAGACGCCGATGCCGTCCAGCATGCTGCGCGCCATCGCTTCCAGCCGCGGCAACTCCCATTCCGGCGCGCCCGGCGCGGTGTCGAGCGTAGGCTCACCGTCGAGCGTGTCGAGATAGCGGCACACCAAGGCAGACTCCTCCAACCCGCTACCGTCTTCGAGCAAGAGGTAAGGCACGCGCCCGGACGGATTGATGTCGTAATAGGTCGAATTCTCGGTCCGGGTTTTGGCCTCGATGATCTCGACGCGGTCTTCCAGCTTCTTCTCCTGGACGACGACGCGGGCCATCCGGGCGTAGGGCGAGCCGGGGGTGATGTAGAGTTTCAACATGATTTCTTCCTGCGGGCACGATTGCCGACCCAGGATACGCGACAATGGAGATCGATTGAAATTCGGATGAAAAAGCACGGACGCCTACTGGCATCCGTGCCGTCGTGACGGTCAGCGGCCGGTGAAGACCGGCTTGCGCTTCTCGCGGAAGGCGCGGCCGCCTTCCTGCTGATCCTCGCTGCGGCGGATCGCGAGGAGATCGCGTTGGGCCAATCCCGATTGCTCGGACGGTCCGCGCGGGATGACTGTGTTGCGCACGAAACGCTTCAACGCGCCGACCACCAGCGGGGCGCTGTCGCGCAGGACCTCGGCATATTCCATCGCGCCTTCGATATGCTGACCGGCCGGCACGACCTTGTTCACCATGCCGACTTCGTATGCACGCTGGGCGTCAAAATGCTTACCGGTCAGCATGAATTCCATTGCGATCTTGTAAGGAATGCGGGCCGCGCAGCCGGCGATCAATCCGCCGCAGAAGCCGATCTGGGCCTCCGGATAGAAGAAGTCGGCGGTCTCGGACGCGACGGCGAGGTCGCAGAACTGAACCAGGACATAGGCACCGCCGACGCAGTAGCCGGAAACGGCGGCGATGAGGGGTTTGTCCACGTCGACGCCGACGCCGGGCATGCATTCCCAGAGGTCCGGGTCGCGCGGCGGGTCTTTCAGGTCGGCGCCGACCGAGAAGGCGCGGTCGCCCGCGCCGCTGACGATGGCGCAACGGTCGTCGGAATCGCGATACTGGATCATCGCCTCGCGGATTTCGACTACGACCGCGTTGCTCAATGCGTTCAGTTTGTCGGGACGGTTGATCGTGATGAACGCGATGTTGTCCTTCGATTCATAGGTAACGAGATTGTCGCTCATGCTCTGGGTGATCCTCTTGTAGTGATTGTTCTTCTTTGACTATGTCTCGGCCGGTGGAATGACGTTGTCCGCGGCGAGGGCGGCGATGTCGTCCGCTCTGTATCCAAGTTCCGTCAGGAGCGTGTGGGTATGCTCCCCGATCCGGGGGGATGCCGCGCGCGGGTCGTCCGGGGTTGCCGAATCGACGCCGGGCAGATTGGGTACCGGAATCGGCCCGGTGTCGCTTTGCTGCGCCCAGGTGAATATCTCTTCGGCCTTGACCTGTTCGTGCTCGAGCAGGTCGCCATAGCCGTTCACCCGCGTGCACATGAGGCCCAGGCCGGTAAACTTATCTTCCCATTCCGCGGCTGATTTCTCGAGCAAGACGGTCTGAAAGGCGGCGCCAATCTCGGCCGATTTCCACACTCGCTTCTTGTGGGTGTCGTAGTCCGGATTGCTTTTCAGGTCTTCCAGGCCGAGCAGGTCGCACACATCGGCGAAATCCGTCGGCTTGTTCGAGCTGAGGCTGATGTAGCCATCCTTGGTGGTGAAGACGCCGACCGGTACGCCCGCCGCCGCCGGCTGCCCGCCTTGTGTATGGTGACGGATGAATTGGCCGGCCTGCACCGCGATCGCGGCCTGCAACATGCTGACCTTTACATGCCGGCCGCCGGATCCCATGGCCCGGGCATACAGCGCCGTCGCGACGGCTTGATAGCCATAGATGCCGGTGATGTAGTCGATGATCGCGGTACCGACACCGATCGGTGCGCCGTCGCCGTCTTTGGTGATCGACTGCAGCCCGGAGAAACCTTGCATGATCTGGTCGGTGACCGGCCGTTTCCCGAGCGGCCCGGCGGTGCCGAATCCGGTGACGGTGAGGTAGATCACCTCGGGATTGTCGGCCGACACTTTTTCGTACCCGAGGCCAAGCCGCTCGATGACGCCGGGCCGGAAATTCTGCGTGACCACGTCGGCGTCGCGGGCGAAGCGCCGCGCGATTTCGAGACCCTTCGGGTTCTTCAGGTCGAGCGCGATGCTGCGTTTGCCGCGGTTCATAGCGAGCGATTGTGCGGAGTGATCGCCTTCGATGCGCCCGCCCATGTTGCGGATCCAGTCGCCGTTCAGGCCTTCGATCTTGACCACGTCCGCGCCGTATTGCGCCAGCATCATGCCGCAATACGGGCCGGAGATGCCTTGCGAGATGTCGCAGACCTTCAGGCCGGCAAATGGGCGTTCATGGGACATGGGCGATCCTCCGCGGCGGATGGTGGTTCGAGATGAGGACCGGCGAATGCGGCCGCGGCCAGCGTAGAGCAATGCGTGTGTCGATGCACGCCGACGGGTCGCCACAGGAATCCACGGACCACGCACTGCCACAAATGGGTGACGGACCGGCAGGTCGTTTGTCGGCAGCCGGCCTAGTTCTGGCTATCGCCCTTGATGAAGGCGACGGCGCGCGCCACGATCGGCGGCAGGTCGCGTTCATGCTCGGTGTCGATGGACACGATCACGCTCATCCCGGCGCGGAGGGGTGGCCCGGATTCGGTTTGATCGAGTTCCAAGCGAACCGGCACGCGTTGCACCACCTTGACCCAGTTTCCGGTCGCGTTCTGCGGCGGCAGGATCGAGAATTCGGCGCCGGTCGCCGGGGCGATGCTCTTCACGTGCGCTTTCCATTTGAAGTCCGGATAGGCGTCCACGGTGATCGTCGCCGCCTGGCCTTCGTTCACATGCGTCAACTCGGTTTCCTTGAGGTTCGCCTCGACCCAGATGTCGTCCCAGGCGACGATGCTGAAGACCGGCCGGCCCATGGTCACGAACTCGCCGTCCTGCAGGTCGTTCTTCGTGACGATTCCATTGGCCGGCGCCCTGATAATCGTCTGCGACAGGTTGAGCTTGGCCTCGTTCAGCTTCGCTTCCGCCGCCAGGACTTCCGGGTTGAGGTCCGTCGCCACCTCGGGTGACCCGCCCAACCGGGCCATCATGCGGCCCAACTCTTCGCGGATGCTGTCGATGCGGTTACGCGACGCCTCCAAGTTGCGCCCGGCGGTGTCGAATCTCGACTGCGACACCACGCCCCGTTTCATCAGCGACCGGCGTCGCTCGAACTCCTTTCGGAAAAAGGCGACGTCCTTCGCCGCTTCCTCCAGATCGGATTCTTTCTCGCGGAATAGTTTGCGGGTCGCCTCGATCTCGTTGCGGATCGCCTTCAGGTCGGCTTCCGCCTTGTCCACGGCGATCTGGAACGGCTCGCGATCGAGTTCGAACAGGACGGCGCCGTCCTTGACCAACTGGTTTTCCTTGACGTTGACCTTGGTCACGCGGCCCGAGACATCGGTGCTGATCGCGATCTTGTCCGCCTTGACATAGGCGTTCTCCGTCGAGACATAACGGCCGCCGATGGCGTAGTAGTAGGCGCCGACCAAGGCGAGGGCCAAGGGGCCGATAATAAGCAAGCCATATCGGATGAAGCCGGGACGCTTGAACCGGGAGAAGAGCACCCGGAGAGAGTATTTTAAGCTAGCCGACATTTTGCTTCCTCGTCTTGCTGTTGGTTGACGAGCCGTTTGCGGCTTCGCCGCCGTCGTCCGGTGCGGTGTTGTTCATCGTGTAGAGATTGTTCTTCATCGATTGAAGGGTATCGATCAATGTGTCCTTATCCTGCTTTGAGAGTCCCGTCAGCGCGAATTCGCGCACCTCGGACGATAGTGTGTTGAGGCGGTCGATCATCGGCCGCGATTTTTCGGCCAGATGCAGCCGCCAGACGCGCCGGTCCGCGGGGTCGCGCCGTCGCTCCACCCAGCCGTCGTCCTCGAGTCGGTCGATATGACGGCCGAGCGTCACGTTTTCGACCTCGAGAATCTCGGCCAGCGAGCTTTGGCTGATGCCCTCGTACCGACGCAGATGACCCAGGACGCGCCACTGCGCCCGCGTCAGCCCCAGCCTGCGCGCGCGTTCGTCGAACCGCTGGCGCATCAGCCGGGAAACGTCATTGAGAAGGAAACCTAGGCCTCTTTCCAAATCATATTGGGTCATGGCAAATATATAGTAAGCGTGCTCATTATTAGCCAGCTTTTTTTAAGCATGCTTTCTTTAAGCAAGCTTGGTAAATCGGGAAATTGCTCGCCGAATGAACGGCTTGCATGGTGCTCCGACATGGATAACAGTGAGAATTGGATCAGTAGGGAGAGGGCGCAATGGCGGATCAAGGGTATGCGGGCGATATCAATCCGCAAGAGGCGTGGGATTTGCTTCAGCAGGAGTCCGGGGCCTGTCTGATCGACGTTCGGACCGCGCCGGAATGGCAATATGTCGGTCTGCCCATGCTCGACGCGCTGCAGAAGCAGACGCTTTGCGTTTCCTGGCTGGATTATCCGGCGAACGAGGTCAATCCGGCGTTCGTGGAGCAGGTCAAACAGGGCGGGATCAGGCCGGATCAGACCGTCCTGTTGATATGCCGGTCCGGCGCCCGGTCGCGGAGTGCGGCGATCGCGCTGACCGAGGCCGGGTTCGGACGATGCATCAACGTGGCGGAAGGGTTCGAGGGAGATAAGGATGCGGACGGTCACCGCGGCACCGTGGGCGGATGGAAGCATGCCGGATTGCCCTGGTCACAGGGCTGATGCGCCCGCCCGATTGCGCAACCCGGTAGGTTGCGGCAGGTCAATGCAAGCCTGTATCGCTCTTCTATCGTTGCCGGATGCAAGGTCAATCGCTTAAACGCAGCCTGTCGCTGCCGCTGCTGACGCTCTATGGCCTCGGCACGACGATCGGCGCCGGCATTTACGTTCTGGTCGGAAAGGTTGCCGGGGTCGCCGGGATTCTCGCGCCGGTTTCGTTCCTTGTGGCGGCGGTCCTTGCCGGGCTGACCGCGCTGTCGTTCAGTCAACTGGTCGTTCGCTTTCCGCGCAGCGCCGGCGAGGCGGTCTATGTCGACCAGGCGTTCGGCCGGCCGGCCTTGACGATGGCCGTCGGGCTCGCGGTTGTCCTGATCGGTCTCGTGTCCAGCGCGGCGATCGTTTCCGGTGCCGTTGGATATCTTCAGAATATCGTCGCCGCGCCAGGCTGGTTGATCGTCTTGGTCACCGTCGGATTTCTGACCATCGTCGCAATCTGGGGGATCACGGAATCGGTCATGCTCGCCGGGATCGCGACCGTGCTCGAGATTGCCGGTCTCGTCGTCATCGTGTGGCTCGGACGGGACGCTTTCAGTACGGAGACGGTTTCGACGGTCGCTGCAAGTCCATCGGGCGATGCGGGTTTCGGGATGGTGGGTGTCTTGTCGGGCGCGATTTTAGCGTTCTACGCCTTCATCGGTTTCGAGGATATGGTGAACGTTGCGGAGGAAGTACGCCGGCCCGAGCAGATATTCCCCCGCGCAATCGCGATCACGTTGGTGGTCACACTGATCGTCTACACGGCCGTCTCTTGGGTCGCCGTTGCGACGATGCCTATTCAAGAGCTTCGCGCCAGCACGGCGCCATTGTCGGACATCTTCATACGGCTGACGGGATGGCCGACCTTGGCGATCGACGGGTTGGCGGTGATCGCGGTGCTGAACGGCGCCTTGGTGCAGATCATCATGGCGTCCCGGGTATTGTATGGATTGGGACGGCAGGGATCGCTGCCGGCCGTGTTCGGCTCCGTATCGCGGCGCACGCTCACCCCGGTTTTCGCGACGGGTATCAGCGCTGCCGCGTTGCTGACCTTGGCCTTCTTGTTTCCCCTTGAGTTTCTGGCGCGGTTTACCTCCATGATCACCCTACTGATCTTCGCGACGGTGAACCTGGCACTGCTCCGATTGAATGTGTCTTCGGAAGAAACACCCGCTAATTTCGTCACGGCATTTGTTCTGCCGAGTCTCGGTTTCGTGAGCTGTCTGGCTTTCGTCGTGTTCCAGCTTGTGGATTTTTTTGCGAAGCCCTTTTCATAACAATAATTTGTTCGAGGTCGATCGGCGGCCGGCCGGTCGTTGCTGCGGCGCATAAATGGTCGCGCTTTGAATTACCGATTCGCGAAAAATCCTTGTGTTACGGAGGGGTACAAACACTGCTTGTTAGGCGAGGTTAACCCTTCGTTAAGGCAAATGGAGGAAACTCTCCCTGTTCAACGCGTTAGCGGCTGGGTCGGATGCAAGAGTTTCATGCCGCGGCGATTTTGAGGAACTTGTTTTTGCTCTCGTCAGCCGATAACTTCGCGGGGTGACAGAGAGGGGAATTTGACGCAGTGGGTCCAGCAGGCGTCGAATTTGGGAGGGAGCATGTTTTCTAAGCCGACGGGATGGTCTTTATCATCCTCAGCCGAAAGGCGACATCCGACACCTATCCGTTCAACGTTTAAAAACACAATCTCTGAGGTTGGGTTGGGATGCTGCCGGTGGATCGCTTCATACACCGTCTAATTCATGGCGGTCGTTCCGTAGTAGAATTTTTGGATGAGTTGTTTCGCGAACGGGAGCTGATTCTTCGTTCGCAGGGACGCGTCCATTTCATTCCGCTTACACGCCGGTTGCAGATCAGCGCCTTCATGGTCGCGATTGCCGTTGGCGTATGGGGGATCGGCATGACGTTGATGTCGACCGTCAAGAGCGGCGTCATCCAGGTCAAGAATGATGAAATCCGCGAGGCGCGGGTCGCGTATGAAGACCTGTTCGAAGAGGTCCTGAGCTACCAGAAGAAGGTGGCGTCGGTGACGTCGAATTTGCGCGAAAGCCAGGAAAGCCTCCTGTCGCAAGTCAACGAGGCCGTATCCGCCGCGGACGCGGCGAAGAAGCGGGGCGGCAAGTCAGCCCGTAAGGCATCGAAACCGATGCAGAACAATTCGGTTTCCGAACTCGACGCGACCGATCAGCCGACGGGCAGCCTGCGTAGCCACCTCAACGATATCGACCACAAAGTCCTTCAGATGACCGAGACGAACGTGCTGCTCGAAGGGTCGCTGAAGAAGATCAAGACCGAATTGAAGCTTGCCGGCGACGAACGTGACCAGATCATCAAGACGCGAACCAAGTTGCGCGAACGCGTCGCCGAGTTGGAAGAACAATTGATTCGATCGCGCACCGATGGCGCCTATCTTGAGCGCCGCGTTGCCGAACTGAGTGACACGCTCGCGTCCAATCGCGAAGCGACGGAAAAAGTAGAGGATCAGCGCGACGATTTGGCGTCGCGTGTCGACGGCCTCGAAGACGGAATCAAGACGGCCCGCTCCCGTGCAAAACTAGCGGAAGTCGATCTCGAGAAAGTGCTGGACCGGTTGGAAAAAACCACCGGTTCGGAAGGGATCGCACTGAACGGCGGTGAGCGCGAGGAAAGCAAGGAACTCGACGGTCATATCGATCATGACGGCGCGACCGTGCAGTTGCGGCAGCGGACGGTGGCCTTGATTCGTCGCCTGAACGATCTGCACGCGGCGCAAGGCAACGTTCTGGACCGCCTGGGCGAGCGCACGGTCAAGAATATCGAGGAAGCGGAACGGCTGATCACGATGACCGGGCTTGAACTGGATAAGGTTCTCGGCCGGGCGACGCGTATGGCGTCGGGGCAGGGCGGTCCGTTGTTCGAAGTCGCCAGCACGACCGAAGAAGTGGAAGGCTTGCCCGGTAGCGTCTCGGAGATCGATACGCAGCTCACGCGGTGGGCCGGTCTACGGTCGTTGCTGAAGCGGGTACCTTTGGTCTCGCCGGTCGATTTCTACCACCAGGCCAGCCCGTTCGGCCTTCGCCGTGATCCGTTCACGAAGAAGAAGGCGATGCATTACGGTGTCGATCTGGCAGGATGGGGCGGCGCGCCGGTGTTCGCGACCGCGCCCGGCAAGGTCGTCTTCGCTGGACGCAAGGGCCGTTACGGTAAGATGGTCGAGATCGACCATGGTTATGGAATTCGCACGCGCTATGGCCATCTTCGGAAGGTCCTCGTGAAACGGGGCCAGGAAGTTGGGCATCGGCACCGAATTGGGCTTCTCGGCAGCACCGGTCGCAGCACCGGGCCGCATGTGCACTACGAGGTGCGCTTCGACGGGAAACCTCTGAACCCGGCAAAGTTTATCAAGGCAGGTCGTTATGTTTTCAAAGGGTAACAAGACCGAGACAAAGAATGACGGCGGCTCGAACCGGAGTTTGACAGTGCCGAAATTGACGTCTCCCGGCGTTGCACCGTCGATCGTCAGCGCAAACCTGCGGGTGACCGGTGACTTGGAGTCCGAAGGCGACATCCAGATCGACGGCGCGGTGGAAGGCGATGTCCGCAGCAGTTCCGTTACCGTTGGCGAGCACGCGATCGTCAGTGGCGCAATCGTCGCCGCAACGGTCCATGTTGCCGGCACGGTAAAGGGGCAGATCAACGGCAAGCAGGTCGAACTGGCCCGAACCGCGAAGGTCACCGGCGACATCGTCCACGAGAGCCTCGCCATCGAAGCAGGCGCATTTATCCAGGGCCTCTGCCGTCATGTCGACGTGTCCGCTCAGAGTGACGAGCCGGCCGCAAAGGCCGATGGCGACAAGGCCGCCAAGGAAAAGCCTGCGCCGAACCTCGTTTACGAGAACGAGAAGGAACAGCCCAAGAAGGACGACGCCCCGAAAGGCAAAAGCGGCGTTGCGGCGACTGCCGCCAAGGGTCAGGAAGCGGTCAAGAAGGTCTTCCGCTGATACGGATGATCCCGGGCACCGGGTGGCCGGGATCAGGTCTTCGCCAGGAGACGGTCGATCGCTTCAATCGACTGCGGCTCGAACAGCGACGGGACATGCCCGACGCCCTCCAGACATAGCCGGTCCAGGTTCGGATGTTCTTCGGCCATGCGGTCGAAGGTTTCGGCCGACAGCACGTCGCTGACGCCGCCGCGGACCGCCAGCACGGGCACGTTCCGCAGCGACCGGAAAAGCGCCCATAGATCGGGCAGTTCTTTCTTCTGTATCACCGGCAGCACGATCTTCACGTCCCAGTCGACGTGTAGTTGGCCATCCTCGCGCTCACGCCAGGTCGCCTCGGCACCTTCCCGCCAAAGATCTTCGGTGTCGAAGGATAGCGTCGGGAACCGCTTCTTGAAGGCGGCGACGGCATGGTCCCAGTCCGGATGCGGATCGTCGTTCCCGAGATAGTCCACGATCCGGTCCACCCCGTTGTCCTCGATATGCGGCCCGATGTCGTTGAGAACGACGCCGGCCAACATGCTGGGCAAGATGATTCCCAAACCGGTTGCCAATAGGCCGCCCATCGAGGTGCCGATGACCGCCGCGCGATGCATGCCGGTCACGGCTATCAAATGGCGGATGTCCTGAAGGTATATCGGCGGTTGATAGTTGTCGGGGTTCGGATCGTAATCGCTTTGGCCGCGCCCGCGATAGTCGGGGCAGATGACCCACCGGTCGGCCGAGAGCCGCGTGGCGACGCGATGAAAGTCCTTCGAATTGCGGGCGAGCCCGGGCAGGCACAGGACCGGTGTTTCGGCCGACAGCGGGTCGCCGTATTCGCGGTAGTACAGCGACAGACCGTCATGCGTGGTGTAGCGGTGTTCGCGAAAGTTGCTCACGGTCGATGCAGCCTTACCGGACCGTCTTATTGCTCTTACAGGCCGAGAAGCGAGGGAAGTGCTTCCAGGCTCTTCAGTTCCTCGACGGGTTTGCCGGGCAGCCGTTCCGGTACCTGGCCGAACCGATTGATCCAGACCACGGTGAAGCCGAAATTCGCCGCGCCTGCGACGTCCCAGGCGTTCGATGACATGAAACAAATCTGGGCCGGATCACATCGCAGGCTGTCGACGGCAATTTGGTAGGTCGAGGAATCTGGTTTGTAGATGCCGACATCCTCGATCGAGAACACCGCGTCCAGCAGTTCGTCTATCCCGGCGGACTTTACCGCCGCGTCGAGCATCGGCGGTGTGCCGTTCGACAGAATGGCGCGCCGGACGCCGTTGTCCCGCAACGTCGTCAACATGCCTTTGACTTCGGGATACGTATCGAGCGTGAGGTATAGGTCAAGGAGGCTATCCCGCAGCGCCGGGTCGTCGTTGCCGACCGTGCTCAAGGAGAAATCCAGCGCCTCGCGCGTGACCTGCCAGAAATCGACATGCGCCTTCATCAGGCTGCGCAGCCAGGTGTATTCCAGCTGCTTCTGGCGCCAGAGCGCCGTTACCCGGTCGGCATCATCGCCGACGGCCGCCCGGACGCCGTCGGCGACCGAAAACACGTCGAACAGGGTGCCATACGCATCGAACACGCACGCCTTGATGTCGTTCAGTTTAGGGTCCGGCAAAATCATCTCCGTCCTGTAGGTGATCCCCGGCGATCCGGTCGGTGCGGCCGGCCGAATCCTTGAAGGGGCCCGGTTCCATCGCGGCGAAGGTGAGCGCCATGTTTAGACCATCCGTGCGGCCCCGGTAAACCGTCAGATTCTCCAGCACCCGCTGGACATAGGTGCGCGTCTCCGTGAAGGGGATGGATTCGATCCAGTCGATCGCGTCGTAGATGCTGGGGCCCGGATCGCCGTTTCGGCGGAGCCAGCGCTCGACACGCAACGGGCCCGCATTGTAGGCGGCGAGTGCCAATATCAACGAGCCGTCGTAGTCCCGGATCATGTTGGCCAGATAGGCCTGGCCCAGGCGTAGGTTATAGGCCGGGTCGCGGGTCAGCCGGTTGCGCGAGTACGGCACCTTGAGCTTGCGCGCGACCCGCAGCGCCGTCTGCGGCATGATCTGCATCAGCCCGCGCGCGCCGGCGTGGCTGATCGCCTTGGCGTCGAAGGCGCTTTCCTGGCGCACCACGGAGAAGATCAGCGCCGGGTCGGGAAAATCCTTGTCGCCGTTGCTGACGGGTTCCAGCGCGGGATAGCCGGTGGTGCTGAGGATGACGCCCTTGCGGAGGGCGCGCTTCGCGATGGAGACCCCGACGTCGTGCCGGCCCATTTCCTGCGCCAGGCGGGCGGCGAGGGTCCACTCGACTTGGGTTTCGGCATCGTCGGCCAAGCCAAGAAGGAAGCGTTTGATGTCGCGCCGCCGGTCCAATTGCGCCAGCACGCGGATCGCGCGGACCGCGTCATGCGCCTCGAACGCACGCCGGTCGGCGTCGGTCGGCTCGCGTTCCCCCGGCAGTTTGGGCCGTTCGGCCGCGAGCACATGACCGGATGCAACCTGACCGTAGAAGCGCGTCATGTGCTGCGCCGCCGTGCGGTACCACTTGGTGGCTTCGCTGTGCTGTTCCTTGGTCTCCAGCGCCCGTGCGGTCCAATAGGCCCCGCGTGACCGGCTGACGGGGAATTGCACGCCGTCGTAAAGCGCCTTGAAATGCTTGAGCGCAGCGTCGGGCTTGTTCAGTTTCCGCAAGGCGATCCAACCGGCCAGCCATTCCGCGCCGGCGAACCCGATCCCGCTCGTTTGGCCGTGTTCGCTGGCGAGGCGGTAGGCGAGTCCGGGCCGTTCTTCTTTCAACGCCCAGCGTGCGAGATAGTTCCGTTCGCGCCACCAGCGGTCCGGACGGCTCGGGTTGACGGGCCGGTTCGCCAGCAACATGTCGATTGCCTGGTCCATGCGCTTCGCGCGCCGCCGCCAGCGCACCCGCTCGAAGACGATGCCTTGGTTCCGCATCAAATCCGGCTTCACCCGGCGGAGCAGGGAAGACGCCCCGCGGGCCCGGATCATCAGTGCGATGCGTGCCTGCGCCAAACGCCGCCATTCCGATGGGACCTTACGCATCTGCCGGCGGGATGCCCGGACCTCGCGTTCCCAAAGCAGGTATTCGAGTTTCGCGATTTCTTCGTTCTGGCCGACATACTTGCGAAAGCGCGCCTTGAAATCGGTGGCCTGTTTGGGACCCAACTCCATCGTGGTCCAGGCGTGACGGACGGCCTTGGCTGCTTCGTCGTTGCGGCCGACGGATTCCAGCGCATTGGCCAAATGGTATGCGCCGTCCGGCGACTCCATCGGGTAGGTGTCGAACCAGGCGAGCACCTCCGCCGCGGGCAAGCCGCCCATCATTTCCTCGGCGCGGCGCCGCAATTTGTCTTGGTCGGGCCAAGCGGGGTTGGCCTTGATGAAGGCGGAAACCTCCGGGAAGCCGGCTCGGACCTTCGCGGACCGGAGGCGCATCCATTCGATGATCTTGTCGGCGGCGGCGTTGCTTTTCGCGCGCGAGAGCTTCCTGACCTCGGGCCACAGGTCGCGGTCCGCCAACTCGATTGCGTTGGCGTAGTAGGCGCGTTGTTTCTTGGTCAGGGTTTCGGCGGCCGATGGCACCGATGCTGCCATCCAGCCGCCCAGGAAGCAGAAAAATACAATAATAGTAACGTATTGGCGTAATATTCGCCGCACGCTGGATCACCGAATAGTATTCATTGGCCTGAACAGCGCGGGAGTCTATTTGAATTTCCGGAATCCAACAATACGGCTGATGCGGTCGCGATTTCAGCGGTAGGCCCGATCCCGGCGCGAAGCCGCTTGCTGCATGCCATGGCTTGGCAGTATGGTGGCCGCAACAGTAGGTATTCTGCGGAGAACGCATAATGTTCAAGGGTTCGCTTACGGCCCTGATCACGCCGTTCAAGAACGGCGGGATCGACGAGGACGGCTTCCAGGCCTTCGTGGACTGGCAGATCGTCGAGGGCACGAATGGCTTGGTGCCGGTCGGAACGACCGGCGAGTCGCCAACGCTCAACCATGAGGAACATAAACGCGTCGTCGATTTGTGCGTCGAGGCCGCCGCCGGGCGGGTGCCCGTCATCGCGGGTGCGGGCTCGAACAGCACCGACGAAGCCGTTGAATTCACCAAACATGCGAAATCCGCCGGCGCGGACGGCGTGTTGAGCGTCGCTCCCTATTACAACAAGCCGTCGCAGGAAGGGCTCTACCAGCACTTCAAGGCCGTGGCGGAGTCGGCTGATATTCCAGTGATTGTCTACAACATTCCGGGCCGGTCGATCGTCGACATCAGCGTCGACACCATGGCGCGGATGGCGAAGATTCCGAATATCGTCGGCGTGAAGGATGCGACCGCGGATCTCGCGCGGCCGCTGGCGACACGGGTCGCGGCGGGCAAGGATTTCTGTCAGCTCTCGGGCGAGGACGCCACCATCGCGGCCTTCCTGGCGCAGGGCGGCGTCGGCTGTATTTCGGTCACCTCGAATGTGGCGCCGAAACTTTGTTCCGAGTTGCATGTGGCGTGGCAGGAGAAGGATTTCGATACCTTCGATACCCTGCGCGACAGGTTGCTGCCGTTGCATGACGCGATGTTCTGCGAGCCGAGCCCGGCGCCCGCCAAATACGGCGCGAGCCTGCTCGGCAAATGCGATCCCAAGGTGCGCCTTCCGATCACGCCGTTGACGCCGGACGGCGAAGCGACGGTGCGGGACGCGATGGTGCATTGCGGCCTGATCAACTAAGGCCGGAAAACCGCGCGCATTCGATGCTTTTGGTGTAGTCTCCGGCGCTCGCGTGCCGGAGACGGCGCGTGCCTGGACACAACACGACCGATAGAGACCGCGACACGATACTGACATGCCCGAAGGATTGAACGGCGGCCCGCCGGTGGCGCAAAACCGAAGGGCGCGCCGCGACTACATCATCGAGGAGACGCTGGAAGCCGGCCTTGCATTGCAGGGGACCGAGGTGAAATCGCTGCGCGCGGGCAAGGCGAGCCTGGGAGAGGCCTATGCCGGCCCCAAGGACGGCGATATTTATCTGCTGAACTGCACGATCCAGGAGTACCCGAACGCGGGGAAGTTCAACCATGAACCCCGCCGGCCGAAGAAGCTGTTGGTGCACAAGCGCGAGCGCGACCGGCTGCTCGGCGCGGTGAAACGCGAGGGTGTTACCCTGGTGCCGCTGAAGATCTATTTCAACCGGCGCGGCATCGCGAAGCTGGAAATCGGTCTCGCCAAGGGCCGCAAGAAGCACGACAAGCGCCAGTTGGAAAAGACCCGCGACTGGCAGCGTCAGAAGGCCCGCTTGATGCGGGACAAGGGGTAGGGGCGATCGATGCAACGCGCGCGGCGGCTGATCCAGATTTCGATGGCGGTTGCCGTGAGCTTGGCCGGCCAGGCCCTGTCGGGAAAGGCGGCGGCGGATGGACACGTATCGCAATCCGGGGTCGCATCCTGGCTGCACGAGGTCAAGGTTGGCGTTCTGCATCACGACACGCCCGACCTGTGGAGCGGCTTTCGGCGCGAGTCCGGCATTGACATCAATCTGGAGGCGATCTTCGCCCCGAAGCTGGATGTCCTGGGCGGGGCGATCCGGCCGGCGCTCGGTGGGTCCATCAACACGGCCGGTGACACATCCAAGTTCTATGCGGGTATCCGCTGGCAATATGAATTGGAAATGGGATTGTTCTTCGGGATCGGCGTGGGTGGTGCGGTCCACAACGGCGAACTCGAGCTGACGCGGCGCGACCGCAAGGCGCTCGGCAAACGGCTGCTCTTCCATATCCCGATCGAGGTCGGCTACCGGTTCGATGGTGGCCCGCATGCTGTCTCGGTCTACTTCGACCACATCTCGAACGCATACACGGCGGATGAAAACGAGGGCATGGACACCCTGGGCCTGCGCTACGGTTATCGCTTCGGGGCAGGCCGTTAGCAACCGGCAGTCAGTCCGGCAATCCCGCCTTCACGCTCGCGAACACGTCGTGGAACATCGCCTCGGTCAGGCGGCTGTGAAATCGTGCGGTCTTTCAATCTTCCAGATAAAATTATAAATTTTGATTCAACTTTTTATGGAGATTGTTTCTCTCGCTAGTTGCGAGGTCTGCAAATTCGAGGAGTGAGATTATTTTTGCATTCGAGCATACAGGTCTTTGGAAGAAGACGTTAGCCCAGCAGGGGCAAGACGATGAATTTTCGGAAGCGAGAGAGTATCTTCGAGTTGCATTTTTTCGAATGCGAGAAAACGCGTCACAGCTAGTTCAACTAATTCCAAAAGACTGTCCCGGGCTCACTGTTCACGATGTCACTCACCTTGATGCACTTTGGGAGACTGCTGACTTAATTGCTGGGCCAGATTTTTCAATAAATCCTGCGGAGGCGTTTGTATTTGGGGCTGCGATTCTCTTGCATGACTCCGCAATGAGTGTCGCCGCATTTCCAGGCGGACTGTCCGCGATCTCCCAAACGTTAGAATGGAAGGACGCGGTGTTCGCGGCATTTCAGACACGCGGGGAACCTCCTCCAAATGATGATAGTGTTGCCAATCCACCTGAGGAAATCCGGGAAGAAATCTTGTTTAGCGTTTTGCGCGCATTGCACGCAAGACAAGCGGAAAACTTGATTTCGATTTCTTGGGAATCCGGCACAAACGGTGAAAAGCTGAAGCTCCTGGATGATGTAAAACTCCGAAATGCGTACGGGAAAAGTATCGGGAGAATAGCCCATAGTCATCATTGGGAAATTGAGCGTCTTTCTGTAGAATTACGAGAAGATGCTGGAATTGCGACTGCTCTTCCAAATCCATGGACACTCAATGAAATCAAGGTTGCCTGTCTTTTAAGGTGTGCAGATGCTGCACATATTGATGATCGACGCGCGCCATCAATGCTCTTCGCCCTGACGAAACCTACTGGAATATCGGAGCAGCATTGGAGATTTCAGAACAAATTAAATAAGCCGGTCTTCAAATCGGATTCGCTTTGCTACTCTAGTGGCCAGGACTTTGAAATTGATGACACTAGTGCGTGGTGGATGTGTTTCGATTTCATAGGTCTTATTGATAGAGAACTGTCGTCATCAAATGCACTTCTCCAGGACATCAACGCGTCGAAGTTTGCTGCTGGGAGAGTCTTTGGGGCTGAAAACCCGCTGATCTTAGCTAAACAAATCCGTCCAAAGGGATGGCGTCCGGTAAACGCAGAAATTCGCGTATCAAATCCAATTAGTGTGGCTGAAACCCTAGGAGGTCGTAATCTCTATGGGCGAAGTGCGTTTGCTCCAATACGAGAACTAATTCAAAACGCGGTTGATGCAGTACGAGCTAGGCGCGGATTGGAGGAACGGTCAGTTGACTGGGGTCAAATCCGAGTATTGCTTGAAGCAGACTGTGAAAACGGTCCGCGTGCGGCGCGTTTGCACATTGACGACAACGGAGTCGGAATGTCAGAGCGCGTCATGGTTGGTCCATTGATTGATTTTGGAAAATCACTTTGGAACTCGTCACTACTACACGACGAACTTCCTGGACTGCAGAGTAGGAGTTTCAGGGCGGCGGGTAAGTTTGGGATCGGTTTCTTCTCGGTGTTTCTGCTGGGTAAAAACGTGTCAGTCATTTCACGTCGATATTCAAGTGGCCTAGATGATGCGAGAGTTTTGGAATTCTCGTCAATTGATAACCGGCCAATTCTTCGAAATGCGAAAAAGGGAGAATTGCCAAATGACTTTTGCACACGGATTTCAGTGAGAATTGAAGATATTGATGAGCTTTCGGAAGATGCAAGTTCTAGTCTCCTTCGAGCCCGAAGACGTGGGAAGTCATCTGAGCAAGTGACCGTTCACGACATTCTTGTTACTCGCGTGCGGCAACTAATTGCTGCACTCGATATCAACGTGGAAATCGAGGATAAGATTGCTGGGTCGTCATATTCTCACGGCTCCGATTGGCAAAACGTCAGCGTTGATCGCTTCTTAGATGAGTTGTTGTCAGGTTTACCAGAGGAGCAAAGCGCCCGTTTGATCGCTATGCATCAGAACCAATTGGAATGTGTTGTCGATACGAACGGGAGTGTGCTGGGCAGATCCGCACTTTACGTGGGAAATCGAGGCCTTTACCGCTCGGACTTTGCGGTTGGCCTTAATCATGTTTCCGTTGGCGGCTTAATTTATCCTTCGATGGGGTTTACCAATTTTGATTACTTGGGCGTGATGAACGGTAATACTGAAGTGGCCACTAGGCATCACGCATTTCCGGAGATACAAGATGAGGTTCTTGTTGATTGGTCAACCATTCAGGCAGAACGAATGGATTTGTCCAAGTTTAGCGTGCCTCGACTAATGGACGTTTGTCACCAAATCATGAGGTTGTATGGCGATCCTGGCAATTTGCCGTTTTGTTTTGCTGGGGACTCCTTTCTTACACTTTCGGAGTTCCGAACTCTTGCCGAGAGTAGTAAAAAGCTCCATTTTCCCATATATAAATCTTATGACGATGCATTTTATTTGCACAGATCAAGTAAATTGACGACTAAATTCTTCGTTCCAGGAGCAATCTCAGAATCAATTGTGGTCAACACTGAAGATGAACGCAATATTTTTGATGGAGATAAATCCAAAAATATTATTGAAGACGCGCCGTTATTCGTTGAAAGAGAGGAACTTGAGGAGCAATTAGACAACACTGGGCTTCAACTCTTATTCGAAGAGTTGGATATGATTTGGGAGTGTGATTGGGTAATGGTAGTGGAGCGGCGACAAATCTTTAAAGGAGACTATTATGAGAAATTTAAAGATAACTGGGTGCTGACGTTAAACCGGGAAAATTCCTAGGGTTGTTTTAGATTTCGACTGATCGTTCCTTTGTCGGCCAATCCCGCCTTCACGCTCGCGAACACGTCGTGGAACATCGCCTCGGTCAGGCGGCCGGTGTTCGTGTTGTAGCGGGAGCAGTGGTAGCTGTCGGTGAGGACCAAGCCGTTCGGCAACTCGTGGTGGGCGTTGTGGGCGAATTTGCAGTGGCTCTGTTTCAGGCCGCTGGCGGCCAGCACCGAGTTATGGGCGACCACGCCGAGCGCGATCACCGTGTGCAGCCGCGGCAGCGCGGCCAATTCGCTTGCGAGATACGGGCGGCAGGCCTTGATCTCTGCCCCGACCGGTTTGTTCTGCGGCGGCACGCAGCGCACCGCGTTGGTGATCCGGATGTCGACCAGGCGCAGCCCGTCGTCCGGGTTGGCGCCATAGGATCCTTCGGCGAAACCGTACCGCAGCAACGTTGGGTACAGCAGGTCGCCCGCGTAGTCCCCGGTGAAGGGGCGGCCGGTCTGGTTCGCACCCTTCAATCCCGGCGCAAGGCCGACGATCAGCACGCGCGCGTCGAGCGGTCCGAAGCTGGGCACCGGCGCATTGTGGAAGGCGGGGAACTTCGTCTGGTTGGCGCGGCGGAAGTCGACCAGCCGGCCGCAGATACCGCAATCGAGGGCCGGGGCGGCCGGCTCGCCATCCGGCGTGTCCGAGGGAAGGGGCGTCGTCATGGGCGCACTATACACCAGCCGCCGTGGCGCGAAATGGGTAGGCGGGGGCGCCGCCACCTGTCGAATACCGACATTTTTGTTTGGAATAATCGCGATCTAGGGAGGTCGTAAAGACGATTTCGGACCGTCTTGGCTGATCTATGCCCGCTCGACGATCGCCTCGTCGTCGTCATAATCGTCTTCGTCGTCGAAGTCGTCGCCGGCATGGTCGTCGTTCGATTCGTATTGGCGCTCGGTATGCTGCCGCGCGATTTCTTCCGCCAAACTTTGTAGTTCGATGAAGCAATCAGCTTGCCGGCGCAACTCGTCGGCCACCATGGACGGTTGCGTGCGCACGGTGCTGACGACGCTGACACGGACGCCCTTGCGCTGCACGGCATCGACCAGGCGGCGGAAGTCGCCGTCGCCCGAAAAAACCACGATATGGTCGAGATGCGGGGCCATTTCCATCACGTCGATGGCTAATTCGATGTCCATGTCGCCCTTGATCTTGCGGCGCCCGGACGCGTCGGTGAACTCCTTGGTCGGCTTCGTGACCATGGTGTAGCCGTTGTAATCGAGCCAATCGACCAGCGGCCGGATCGGGGAGTACTCTTGGTCTTCGACTAGTGCTGTATAGTAATAAGCACGTACTAACCGGCCTTTATTGGCAAATAGGTCGAGTAATTTCTTGTAATCGATGTCAAACCCAAGTGCTCGTGCCGCCGCGTAAAGATTAGAACCGTCGATGAACAGTCCCAACTTTTCATTACTATAGATGTTGTCTAACATCGATATTGCAACTTCCGGTAATCGTTTATTTTTTTGGTTCAAGAACGTGCGGCCGATTTATTGCACGTTACTATGAGTTCGTGTCTATTACTTAGAGGGCTTATAAATTTTTCGCAAGTGGCAGTTGCGGCAAATTCGAACGGGTCCTCATCCGAAATATTGCTGCGATACCGGTTTTCAACCACCCGATCCGGTATAATATTATTAGGGTGGAATATCCTTGAAGTAGGGGCCTGTCCGCCCCTATATTCTGGTCCCGATTGGCAGGTTTACTGCCGTAATTCGGCCTTTTGGCAGCGCGCTTCCGAGGAAGCGCAAACAGCGGAGTAGGGTAGAGCATGGCGCGTGTCACCGTGGAAGACTGTGTAGAACGGGTGCCCAATCGTTTCGAGCTGGTGATGATGGCGGCGCAGCGGAGCCGTGAGATATCCGCCGGCGCGGAAATCACGCTTGAGCGTGATAACGACAAGAACCCGGTCGTTGCGCTGCGCGAGATCGCGGACGAAACCGTGCCGCTCGATAAGCTGAAGGACGACCTCGTGCGCGGTCTGCAGAAGGTTCCGGAAATTGACGAGCCGGAAGAAGACGAGCCCATGGAATACATGGCGGCGGCGATGGCCGGCCATGAAGACGGATCCGAAGGGTTGCCGTCGGGGATGAGCATCATGACCGCGAAGGAAGCGGAGATGGGTGGAAGCGACGGCGCTGCCCCGGACGCGCCGACCGGCGGGCAGACCGGGACGGAATGACCGACGACCGGCGCCGCACACCGGGCGCCGGCGCATCATGCTGCGGGGAGTGACCGGGCATGATGCGGCAATACGAACTTGTCGAGAAAGTTAAAGGTTACGATCCGGGCGCGGATGAGGACACCCTCAACCGCGCCTATGTCTATTCGATGCGCGCGCACGGCAACCAGCAGCGCGCCTCGGGCGATTCCTATTTTTCCCATCCGGTCGAGGTGGCGGGCATCCTGTCCGAAAAGAAGCTCGACACGGCGTCGATCGTCACCGGATTGCTGCATGACACGGTCGAGGACACTGTCGCGACCTTGGACGACATCGAAGGGAAGTTCGGCGACGAGATCGCCCGCCTCGTCGACGGCGTCACCAAGCTGTCGCAGCTCGATCTTCAGACCCAATCGGACCGCGCCAAACAGGCGGAGAACTTCCGCAAGCTCGTCCTTGCCATGTCGCAGGACATTCGGGTCCTGGTGGTCAAGTTGGCCGACCGGCTGCACAACATGCGGACGCTCGGTTATATCCGTAATCCGGAAAAACGGCGGCGCATCGCCCGCGAGACGATGGACATCTATGTCCCGCTCTCGGAGCGGATCGGCATCCGCGATTGGAAGGAAGAGCTGGAAGACCTGGCCTTTTCCGAACTGAACCCGGATGCCCGCGCGTCGATCCTGAGCCGGCTCGAATTCCTTCGTCAACAGGGCGGGAACGTGATCGACCGGGTGCTCGCCGAGTTGAAGTCGACCTTGGCCGAGAACGGTCTTGATGCCGACGTGTCGGGCCGCGAGAAACGGCCGCATTCCATCTGGCGCAAGATGCAGCGCGACAATGTCGGATTCGAGCAGCTTTCGGACATCATGGCGTTCCGTGTGCTGGTCGACACGACCGAGGAATGCTATCGCGCGCTCGGCGTGATCCACAGCAACTACCGGCTCGTACCGGGCCGTTTCAAGGATCATATCTCGCTGCCCAAGCCGAACGGGTATACCTCGTTGCACACAACGGTCATGGGACCGGAGAACCAGCGCATCGAGGTGCAAATCCGGACCCATGACATGCACGAGATCGCGGAACTCGGCGTTGCGGCGCACTGGCAGTACAAGCAGGGCGCCCGGCCGACGGGCCGTACCGAGGGCATGCAATATCGCTGGCTGCGCGAGTTGCTGGAGATTCTGGACCATGCCGGCGGGGCCGAGGAGTTCCTGGAGCATACGAAGCTGGAGATGTTCGCCGATCAGGTCTTCTGTTTCACGCCCAAGGGCGAACTGCAGGCGATGCCGGTCGGCGCCACGGCGGTGGATTTCGCCTATGCGGTTCATACGGACATCGGCAACACCTGTGTCGGCGCAAAGGTGAACGGGCGTATCGTTCCGTTGCGGACACGGCTGCGCAACGGCGACCAGGTGGAGATCATCACCTCAAAGGCGCAGACGCCGTCGCCGAGCTGGGAGAGTTTCGCTGTAACCGGCAAGGCGCGGGCCTGCATCCGCCGTTTCGTGCGCGGCCAGCAGCGCGCGGAGTACATCCAGCTCGGGCGCGAGATCGTCGAGAACGTCTTCCGTGAGGAAGGCTACGAGTTCACCGAGAAGGCGATCGAAGGCGTGCTGAAGATATTCCATTGCCGGGTGAACAACGATCTCTATGCCATGGTCGGGCAGGGCGACGTGACCGGTGTGGACGTGCTGCATTCCGTCTATCCCGGCAGCAAGAAGCGCAAGGGCTGGCGCGGCCGGATGGCGCTGCGGCACCGCCGCAAGGGCAAGAAGGAGCCGGTCGCGATCAAGGGTCTGACGCCCGGTGTCGCGGTGCATCTCGCCGGCTGCTGCCATCCGATCCCGGGCGACCGGATCGTCGGCATTCAGACGACCGGTAAGGGCGTGACGATCCATACCATCGATTGCGAGACGCTCGAGAGCTTTTCCGATATGCCCGAGCGCTGGATCGACCTGGCCTGGGACGTCGATGAATCGGGCATGCCGCACACCGCCCGGATCAAGGTCGTCGTCGGCAACACGCCAGGCAGCCTCGGCGTCGTTTGCACGGTGGTCGGGCGCGACGGCGGCAATATCAGCAATCTCAAGATCACCGACCGCTCGCCGGAGTTTTTCGATATGCTTATCGATATCGAGGTGGGCGACATCAAGCAGTTGACCGACATCGTCGCCGCCCTCCGGGCGACGTCGGTGATAAACTCGGTCGAACGTGCGCGCGTCTGATCCGGCGGTTGCGCGGCCTAGGAGGAGCAACGACCATGAAACGCTTTCTCAGACTTGGGGTGAATATCGATCACGTCGCGACGGTGCGGAATGCGCGGGGCATCCGGCATCCGGATCCAGTCCGCGCGGCCGTGCTGGCCGAGAGATCCGGTGCCGACGGGATCACCGCCCATCTGCGCGAGGACCGGCGGCATATCGCCGACGACGATATCGAGCGTCTGATGGCGGAAATCACCGTCCCGCTGAACTTCGAGATGGCGGCGACCGACGAAATGCTTGAGATCGCATTGCGCCATAAACCGCACGCCGCCTGCATCGTGCCCGAGAAGCGCGAGGAACTGACCACCGAGGGCGGTCTGGATGCCGTCGGCGGCCACAACCATCTACAGCACTATGTCGCGGAGCTGTCGAAGGCCGGAATCCGGGTGTCGCTGTTCATCGATCCGGAACCGGCGCAGCTGGATGCCGCGGTCTCGCTCGGCGCGCCGGTGGTGGAATTGCACACCGGCCGCTACTGCGAGGTCGAGGCGGACGAGCAGGACGCGGAACTGGAGCGCATCACCGTGGCCGCGGCGCATGCGGAAGCGATCGGCCTGGAATGCCACGCCGGACACGGGCTGAGCTTCGATACCGTCGGTCCGGTGGCTGCGATCCCGACGATCGTCGAACTGAACATCGGACACTTCCTCATCGGCGAGGCCATCTTCGGCGGCCTGGAAAGCGCAATCAAACGGATGCGGTCGTTGATGGACAAGGCGCGCGCTGACGTCTCCGGGGAGCGCAGCGCCTGATGATCATCGGCGTCGGCAGTGATCTGGTAGATATCCGGCGGATCGAGAGTACGCTTGAACGGTTCCCGGGACGTTTCGAGGAGCGGTGTTTCACCGATATCGAACGGGCGAAGTCGGACAAGCGCGCCCGGCGCGCCGACAGCTACGCCAAGCGCTTCGCCGCCAAGGAGGCGTGTTCCAAGGCGCTCGGTACCGGCTTCCGGCGCGGCATTTTCTGGCGCGACATGGGCGTCGTCAACCTGCCGTCGGGCAAGCCGACGATGGAACTGACCGGCGGCGCGCTGGCGCATCTGGAGACCCTGGTGCCGGCCGACATGGCGGCGCAGATCGATGTGACGATCACCGACGAGTATCCGCTGGCGCATGTCACGGTGATCATCTCGGCGGTGCCGCGGCTGGGCTAAAGTTTTCCTAACGGCTTTTTCGGAGGCATTTGAGTGCGGGCGCGACCGCTTTGGCGCGGGCCATCGCGGTGCGCGCGCGGTCGCGGATATAGTCGGTCGGCTTTCGGGGCGACCAGCGCCGCGGGTTGGGCAGGATTCCGGCCAACAGCCCCGCTTGCCACGGCGTCAGGGCGACGGCGGGCTTCCGGAAATAGGCGCGAGAAGCAGCTTCGATCCCGTAGATGCCCGGCCCCCATTCCACCACGTTCAAATAGATTTCCAGGATGCGGCGCTTGCCGAGGATTGCCTCGATCATGAAGGTCAGCGGCGCTTCGATCGCCTTGCGCAAGAAGGTCCGGCCCGGCCAGAGGAACAGGTTCTTCGCGGTTTGCATGGAAATCGTGCTTGCGCCGCGCAGGCGCCCGCCCTTGAGGTGATCGCTCACCGCGTCGCTCATCTCGACCCAGTCGACGCCGTCGTGACTGCAGAACCGACTGTCTTCCAGGGCGATGACCGAACGGATCAGGTGGGGCGATATCTGCCGCAGCGGCACCCAGTCCGATTTGATCCCTTCGCCTTCGAACAGCCGGATCAGCATCAGCGGCGTTACCGGCGGCGCTACCTCGCGATACAGCAGCGTCAGTCCGGCGGGCAGGACCAGCACCAGCAGCACGATCAGGATGACGATCCGTCGGAGGAGCCGCCAAAGGGAGAAGCCGTTGCGCATCTGGGGTGCTCGACCGTTCGCGCCGCGTTACGCGTCGAACTCGGTAAGGACCTGGCCCGGCGGGCGGGCGTGGTCGCAATAATCGGCGCCGTCATGCACCAGCGTGCCGTTGACCCACACGCCCTTAACCCCTAGTCCTTGCCGCACGAGGCGGCTTTGACCGGCGGGCAGGTCGTGCAGGCGTTCGATGCCGGTGATGCCGACGGCCTCGGGATCGAACAGCAGCATGTCGGCCCACGCGCCTTCGGTCAGCGCGCCGCGGTCGCGGATGCCGTAAATTTTCGCTGGTCGGCTCGTAATTTGACGGACCGCTTCGCCGATCTCGAAATCGCCGCGGTCCCGCACCCAATGGCCCAGCAGGTGCAAGCCATAGCCCGCGTCGCAGAAGAAGGTCAGATGCGCCCCGGCATCGGAAAGGCTGATCAAGCTGTCCGGATGCTGCAGGATCTCGCCCACGGCGTCCTCGTCCACATTCAGCAGTTTCGCGTTGAACACGGTCGTCAGGTCTTCGGACAGCGCGAGATCGAAGAAGAAATCGACGACATCCGCGCCGGCTTGTCCGGCCAGCGCTGGAATCAATTCGCCTTCGTACTCTGGGTGCGAAGCGCAGACCGAGACCTCGACCCGGTCCCAATTGCCGTTGAACAAGCGGCCGCCGACGGGTTGCGTCAGGCTGCGCCGGAATTGGTCGCGGAAACCGGTATCGGCGAGCGCGACACGCAGCGCCGCCGGATCGTCGATCGGCAACGATCCCCACGGGTCGACACCGTAGAGCGGATAGGCCGCGTCGAGTGAAAAATTCATGCTGAGCGGCTGGCAGGACACCTGTGCGTAGACTGGAACGTCCGCTGATTGGGCGGCCCGGCATCCCGACAGGACCGACCTGGTGCGTTCCGGCACCTGGCTGTTGTGCAGCAGGGCGGCGTAGACCATGGGCCGGCCGCTCCGCCGGGAATAGCCGGTCAGCGTGTCGATGGTGGTGCGCTCGCCGGCGGTGACCATGAACAGCCCGCGGCCCGCGGCGCCGAGTTCGTCGATCAGGCGTTCGAATTCTTTTTCTTCGGCAAGACGGGACGGCATCGGCAGGCCGCCGAACCCATTGTGGTTCTCGAAGGTGGAGGAGGCGAAGCCGATCGCCCCGGCGTCGAGAGAGTCCCGCAGGATCGTGGCCATCTCCTCGACTTCGGCGTCGGTCGCGGCCCGCATCGAGGCATCGTCGCCGAGCACGGCGACCCGGATGCTGGAATGGCAGGCGAAGGCGGCGACGTTGGGCACCACGCCGCGGGTCGCCAGGAGGTCGAGGTAGGCGCCGAAATCGTCGAAGCGCCAGTCGATGCCCGCACGCAACGCGGTCAGCGACATGCCTTCGACCTCGGACAGGTTCTTGATCAGAATATCCTGGGTTTCGGGCGTGTTCGGCGTGATCCCGAAGCCGCAATTGCCGATGACTACGGTCGTGACACCGAGGGCCGGTGAGGGTGAGCACTGCGCGTCCCAGGTGAGCTGCGCGTCGTAATGCGTGTGGACATCGATGATGCCCGGCATGAGGGCCAGACCCTCCGCAACGACGGTTTCGTGCGCCGCGCCGGAAACTGCGCCGATCGCCGTGATACGGCCGTTCGTCACCGCCAAATCGGCGGTTTTCGGCGCCCCGCCAAGGCCATCGATAAGCGATGCGCCCCGAATGATCAGGTCGTGCATGCCGGTCGTCCCTGCTGTTCCGCCGCAACCATAGGCGGGGCATCAGGGACGGGCAAGGGGGTGGCTATACGCGGAAATCTACACCGGAGACCCGACGAATGAGTTAATCCTCGAACGGTCTTTATTGAGGAAAAAATTGCTGTATTCTAGTTACTAGTGATCTTCGTAATGATGAAAACAATCCCAGAATGCAGCGGTGGAGTGCGGATTTGAAAGTGTCAATCCGAAGGGCATTGTGTGTTGGCTTTGCGGCAATCATGCTGAATGCCTGCGCGACGGAAGAAGACGTTGTTAAGCTTCTCTATACGCCGTCAGAAACCGCTACACCAATCGTTGAGGACAGCAAGACCATCAAACTCGAGGTCGCCGACAATCGCGGTGTCTATCGCGGACAGATCGGTGCAAAGGTTAACGGATACGGCGAGGAGATGGCTGCCATCCGAACCACCGTACCTATTCGGGAAATTGTCAGGAATGCCTTTGCCGAGGAATTGAAGCGTCGCAATATCATGGTCGACGAGCGTCAGCACCGGACACTCGAGGTCTCGATCACCGCGCTGCATAACAACTTCCAAGTTGGTTTTCTCAGCGGATCGGCGCGAGGTATCGCTGTATTCCGCGTTCGAGTAATCGGCGCCGACGGAGTTACGCGCTATGACCAGCTCACGTCGCAGCTTCATGAGGTGGAAGAAGTGGCGCTTGCGCTTGGGGAGCCAGCGTCGCAGTCCGTTGGCGCTGCGCTCGACGAGGCAATGGATAGGCTTTTCGACGATCCTGATTTTCAATCTGCGTTGGTAAAATCATGAAACGTTCGTTGATAAAACGCACGGTTGTTCTCTTCACGGTCATTCTTTTGAGCGCATGTGCGGCGACGGAGCAGGCAAAGGAACGGTCAGTCTTTGTTCGCTCCGCCATAACGCCTCAGACCTATATATGCGACATCAGATCCTGTGACGGCTATGCGGCAGGTATTGGTGCTTCCGACGGCGAGCGTACCGGGGCGGTTGCGGCGGGTTTGATTCTCGGCGGAATCATGGGTGCCATGTCGGTGAGCGGCGCCTATTACAGATCCCAAAAACGATTGTTCGAAGAGTGCATGTTCTTGAAGGGCTATCGGTTGGTCGACTTACCGGCTGGATATGGTACCGATCCGCGCACAGAAGATGATGAGTTCGATCATCGCCAGGCCGAGTTCGATCTCGTTCAGCAGAATAAGGCCAACGAACTGGTTGCATGGGAGAATGCAAAGAACTTCGGCGGGCAGACACGGCTTTCTGCTTATTTGGAAGACCATCCTAACGGGGCATTCGTAGCGGACGTCCGTCGGCGCTTGGCCGGAAACGCCGTGCCCAGCGATGAGGGGAAAGAGGTGAGGCCGGTCGTGATCCGGCCCATCGCCGGAGATGGCTCGGGCGCGAGCGTGAGTCCGTCGAGTATACCTTTGAAGGAAGCTCTATCGAGCGTTCAGTGCGGGGCGCCGCCGTTTCGGTTACCACGCGAATCAATAACGCGAACGAAAGAGTCTTCTGACCCCGGCACGGAAACTCCTAACCCCAGCGTCGAAACTCGGGCGTCCGTCCCATCGTCTGCCAGTGTTGCGAAGCCTCTCGATACTGGCACCGGCGAGCAGGCAAGGATGAGGCCTGAACCGGATGGTAGAGATGTCGCGTCCGTCCCGCCGAAATCCGAGGGTCTCAGATTGGTTTCCGCCAAGGATCGAGAGGCAATAAAGACCGCAATCGAAGACTATTACTTCAAGGGCGGTTACGATAACGATGTTCTCGAATCCGGACACGACTCATTCTACGGTATGCAGATGGATGACCTTCGACGCCTTACTGTTAAGAGCGTCGATGCTGACAAAATTGAGGTCGTTGCGGAATATACAGCATCGTCAAACAGCCAAGCCGGCTCCGTCGGCCTGAAACGGCGCAGCAGCTTTCTCTTGCGAAGGAGCGCAGATACTTTCACGGTCCTAAAGATGTGGGGCGCTAAGCCGATCTGATCGGGTCTGCGATGACGGTAAACGGGTCGACTCTACCGACTCCGCCGATGGTCCGGATGCAGGCTTTTCCCGAGAATATGCTCGCTGCTCTCAATCACGTGGATGCTCGAGCCGACGATCAGCGGGTCGGGCTGCCCGATCACGTGATGGTCCTTCTCGGGATAGGGCAGGTTCCGGAGGAAGTGCTTCATACAGTTTAGGCGCGCCCGTTTTTTGTCGTTGGACTTCACGATCGTCCACGGGGCATCGGCCGTATCGGTATAGAAGAACATCGCCTCTTTCGCTTCGGTGTAGTCATCCCATTTGTCGAGCGATAGTTTGTCGATCGGCGACAGCTTCCAGCTCTTCAACGGTTCCGATTCTCTTGATTTGAATCGCTTCGATTGTTCTTCCTGCGTAACGGAGAACCAGTATTTGAACAGGATTATGCCGCTGCGGACGAGCATGCGCTCGACTTCGGGCGTCTGGCGCATGAATTCCAGATAGTCGGTCGGATTGCAGAAGCCCATGACGCGTTCGACACCGGCGCGGTTGTACCAGGAGCGGTCGAACATCACGATCTCGCCCGCCGACGGCAGGTGCTGGATATAACGTTGGAAGAACCATTGGCTCCGCTCGCGGTCGGTCGGTTTGTCCAGCGCGACCACCCGCGCACCGCGGGGGTTCAGGTGTTCCATAAAGCGCTTGATGGTGCCGCCCTTGCCGGCGGCGTCCCGGCCTTCGAAAAGGAGAACGATCTTCTGGCCGGACGCTTTCACCCAATCCTGAACTTTCAAAAGCTCAATTTGCAACTGCGCTTTCTGCTTCTCGTAGCTGCGGCGGCTGAGTTTCGTCTTGTAGGGATACTCGCCGGTCTCGAACAGGCGATGGATGGCGTTCGGGTCGTGCCGCAACTCGGATAGCATATGGCTGGGAGTGGCCGCTATTTCTTTGGCCGCCGCGCCGTTTCCCTTACTTTGCACCGGCGTCGGTGGTGTTTTCGGCGCAGACTTCGCCGGTTTTTTGGTTTGAGCCCTAGGTTTCGGTGCGACTTCGGCTACGTCGACGCTTCCACCGCTAGAAGTGGCGTTTTTTTTCATTGTTATCTCAGATCAGAGTTGCAGCATTTCAACTCCACAACTTAGACGACAGAGATTAAAAGGTCGTTGATTTAGATCAAAGACGCACCTTGGTTTGCCGAGCCCGATTTCGATAAATTATCGTTAAATCAGTTACTTGAGGCTGCTTATGTAGCTGATGAGATCGTCGATCGCGCGCCGGGACAAATCCAGTTTCGGCATCGGCGGATGCGGGTCCGACAGCCAGACTTTTAGCCTGTCGTGACTGAAATCCGGGTGACGTGCGACTTCGATGAATGACGGGGCACCGTCCTTGACGGTTTTGCCGTGACCGGTGTCGTGGCACGCGGCGCACCATTGTTTCGCGAGCGCCTCGCCGGCTATCGGATCGCCTTCGGCCGCTTGGGTGGGATGCCCGGCGACTAGAAATGCCACAGTGAGACCACTGGCCAGGAGCCGTAAGGATTGTTGCACGATCGACCCTTCCAAGTTGCTGCGTAGCGTGTCGTGCAACAGGGGGACATTTTCATGACGGTAAGGCGTTGATTTGGGTCAATGCACGGGCACATGTGTCCCGGCTGGACGATTATCCGAGCCGTGCCTCAATGCAGTCGTTCAATTCGGCCGCCAATTCGCATACCGTGGGGTCGATCATCACGTCGGCATGGCGCCCTTTGATCGGACGGGTTTCCAAATCGCCCGTGATGATTTTCCGCCAGCCGTCATGGACCTCCGGACTCAATAGCGCCGGTAGCTCCGCCTTGAACAGCACGGCGGGGCCGTCATACGGAGGGAGCGTCACGTTGCTGGAAATGATGTCGTTCGCGCCGGAGGGTTTTCGAAGCATCTTCGGCACGGTCCTGCCGCGGTTCTCGTAGTAGCGCCAAGCCCGGATGAACAGGGCCGTGCGAAACGCGACGGCGAAGACCTCCCACGCCGATATCACGCGGCGCAGCAAATAGGCCGGAATCTGCGAAGGGGATTGTCGGGCGAGCCGTTGGGCATGCAGCCGGAACCATTGCGCGATGTCCGCGCGCTGCTTGCCGCCGTGGTAGTAGGTGTCGAACAACGCAAGCAGCGGAACGTCCTCTCCGGCCGCGCGGAGTTGCTGCGCCATGAGATAGGCGATCCGGCCGCCGAACGAGTAGCCCCCCAACAGAAAAGGGCCGACCGGCTGAACGCGGCGGATTTCTTGAATGTAGTGGGCGACCATGCTGTCCGCGTCGGCGAAAGGAATCTCATCGCCGTCGAGCCCGCGCGCCTGCAGGCCGTAGAACGGCTGCTGATCGCCGAGATGCCGGGCGAGGGCGCGAAAATTCAAAACGTGCCCGTCTTGGTCGTGCACGCAGAAAAACGGCGGCCGGTCTCCATTCGGTTGAATCGGCACGAGGCAGCGGGACGGTTCCTCCGCCTCGATACGGGCTGCCATCTCGGCGACGGTCGCACAGTCGAACAGGATGGCGCGCGGCAGCCGGCGGCCCAGATGCCGCTCGATATCCAGGAACAGGTTGACCGCTTGCAGGGAATCTCCGCCCAGCATGAAGAAGTCGTCATGCAGTCCGACGTCCTTGCGGCCGAGCGCCTTGGCCCAGAGCGCGCGAAGGGTGTCCTCCAGCGGCGATGCGGGCCGGTCCTGTGCGGCATCATTGTGCGCCGAGTTGGGGTCGGTGGTGGATAGCCCAAGTGTTTCGGCCAGCTTGTGCCGTTGCACCTTTCCCGTGGGCCCCTTCGGAATGTCATCGATAAAAACGATCCGGCGGGGAACTTTATAGGGCGCCAGGCGCTCCCGCAGATACCGAAGCAGGACTCGTTCGTCGTCCGACGCGTCTTCCGTTGTGACGACGGCTGCCGCGATCTCCTCGCCCAAGGTGACATGCGGGATGGGAAATGCGGCGGCGGCGCGGACCGCCGGATGCGATTGGAGAATTTCGTCGATCTCGTTCGGCGCGACCTTCTGGCCGCCGCGATTGATCACCTCGGTCAGGCGTCCTGTCAGGAACAGATAGCCGTCTTCGTCGAAGTAACCCGCGTCGCCTGTGCGGTACCATCCGTCCGCGAAGACCGGCACGTCGGACGGGCCGCCGTTTTCGTATCCTTCGAACACCGCCACGCCGCGGGCGCCGACCTCGCCGACAGTGCCGGCGGGCGCGAGGTTGCCATCTTCCCCGAACACGGCGACCTCGTTCGGTCGTGGCAGGCCGACACTGCCGGGTTTGCGCCGCGCCGCCGTCATGGGATCGCAGGCCAGCCAGCCGGATTCGGATGACCCGTAAACCTGTATCACCGGCGCGCCGAAGGTTTCCTGAATCCGGCCAGCCAGCTCGGTGTCGAGTTTACCGGCGCCGGTCCGGATCATCCGCAAGTGTGGGCGGGCTTTGTCGATAGCCGCTTGGAATCGGCCAGCCTGGTCTAGGATCGACGAAAAGACCGTCGGCGCCCCCATGGCATAGGTCGGTTCGAGCGCTTCAAGATGGCGGTAGAACGTATCGGCGTCCAGGCTGGGCAGGGGGCACACGCTGCTGCCGGCAAACAGGCAGGTCGCGATCCCGGCGCTCAATCCGCCGCCGTGGAACAGTGGCATCAGGTTCAGCGCACGATCATCGGGTGTCAGTTCGAGAAATCGTGCGTTCAACTCCCCCCGCGCATGGAGGTGCCGCTGCAAGAGCGGAACGATCTTGCTGTGCGACGTGGTACCCGACGTGGCCAGGATTAGGGCGGGATCGTCGGCCTGGGCGGGTTCGTGCGGACCGGGCGAACCGAGCGGCCCGCCCTCGACCTCAATCCGATAGGTGTCCGCCGGCCCATCCCGGATGATCGTGAGGATCGGCAGACCGAGTTGGCGTGCGATGTCGCTGGCAGGGGATGCTTTCGTATTAGATACGGCGAGGGACTTAACGCCGAAATCCCGAAACGCCAGCGCCATTTCGCCGGGGGTGAACTTGGGATTGAGCGGAACCGCTGCGGCGTGGGACCAGACGCCGACGGCGGCGATCGCGGCATCCGTGCCGCCTGGTTCGGCAATCGCGATCCGGTCGCGCCGGCGGACTCCGCAGGCAGCCAATTCCGTCCCGATCTGATCGACCGCTCGTTTGAGCGTGCGGTAGTCGGTCGGCGGCCGGTCCAAGGCCAGAAAGGCGGGCGCCGCCGGTGTGTGGTCGGCCCAATGCCGCACCACGTCAAAAATCGTCTCGAAGCGGGCGGATGCTCGGTCTATGCCATTCTCAGTCCCCTGCATAGCAAGATACCGTTCGCACAGATCGACAGGGCGTGTCATCTATTCAGGAGAGGTACCGATTTCACGGGTCTAGGAATTTACTCTTGGCGGTGGCCAAATGGGTCAATGCACGTCCGTTCTGCTAGACTGCGGGGCGAACCGAAGGAGTGTGATCCAGATGGCCAGTACCGACCAGATACGTCCACACGCGGCGGCCACGCCGCAGACGCCATGGCCTTTCGAGGCGCGGCCGCTGTCGCCTTTGATGGGGGCGGAAATACTCGGTTTCGATGCGGCCCAACCGATGGACGACGCGACGCGGGACGCTGTCCTTGACGCGCTGAACCGATACAAGGTGCTTGTGTTGCGCGACCAGGATTTGACGCCGGAAGCGCAGGCCACTTTCACCAAACGCTTCGGGGAGCTGGAACCGCATGTGAACCGCGAGTTCCGTGGCGCCGGTGTGCCGGAGGTGCATCCGGTCAACAATCTCGACGAGAACGACCGCCCGGCGCGCGGGCGCAATATCGGCAATTACTCCTGGCATACCGATAAGTCCTACATGCTGCGGCCGTCGCTCGCGACGCTGCTCTATGCCGTGCAGTTGCCGCCCGATGGCGGCGACACCGAGTTCGCGGATATGGATGCCGCGTATGACGCGTTGCCGGGTGCGCGGAAGCAGACACTCCAGCCGCTCCGCCTATGGCATAGCTGGCAACGGTCACGGGAGAAATCCGGCAGCCGGCCCGCGACCGAGCAGGAGAAACGGGACGCGCCGCCGGTCAATCATCCGCTGGTCCGGACCCATCCCGGAACCGGCCACAAGGTCCTGTATCTCGGGAACCACAGTTCGCATGTGGACGGTTGGCCGGTCGAGAAGGGCGAGGCGCTGATCGATGAATTGCAGACCTTCGCGACCCAGGACCGCTTCGTCTATCGGCATAACTGGCGGCCCGGCGATCTGGTCATGTGGGACAACCGCTGCCTGCTGCATCGCGCGGTCGACAATTTCAACATGGACAAACATGTCCGCATCCTGAACCGCACCGTGGTGCGCGGAGATGTGCCGGTCTAGAGACGTCGGTTACGTCTCGACGACGACCTCGTCGCCTTCGACCGTGAAACGGTGGGGAAAGTCCTCGGATACCCATTCCATGAAATCCACCGCGTCGTCGAAGCGCGGATCACCGTTTTGTAAGACCTCGGGCCGGAGTTGCGGGTCGATCAGAACGGGGAGGAAGGACACGCGTCTGACGCCGTCCGCGCCGAGCACCGCCTTGGCGATCAGGCTGCGCTTTGCGTCGGACCCGTAGGCCAAGTTCGGGTAGTCCGGGTCCAGCTCGACATGATAGTCGCGCTCGAATTTCCTGGCTTCGTCGGGGGACTTTTCGGTCCCCGTCATGATGAAGTTGCTGAGACTGTAGAAACACACCTTGCCGTCATGGGCGCCGATCGCCTTCGGTACATGTGCATGGTGGCCGAGGATCAGGTCCGCGCCCGCGGCGAAGGCCGCCTTTGCGGCGACCGGCTGATAATCGGCGATCATGCGGGGGATGAAGTGAATGCCCCAGTGGAGCGATACCACGACGACCTGCGCCCGTTCCTTCGCGGCGGCGATATCCGCCTCCATGGCGGCGAGGTCTTCCGCGTAGGGCACGGTGACGACCCGGGGCGGTACGCCCGCCTGGTAGTCGAAGGGCTCGTAATAGGTATGGGCGCGCAGCGGGGCAACGCCCGTCTTGTCGGGTCCGGCCGCGTAGCCCTCGCGCAGAATCGAGCAATAGGCGAGGAAAGCCACCGTCACCCCATCGCGCTCCAGGATGGCCGGTTCCCGGGCCTCCGCCAGGTTTCGGCCGCCGCCGACCACGGCGATGCCTTGGTCACGCAGCAGATCGATGGTGTCGAGCAGGGCGTCTTCGCCCCAGTCCATGGCATGGTTGCTCGCCACCGACAGCACATCGAAACCGCAATCCGTGAAGATCGAGGCCATATGCGGGGCGCAGCGGCTATGCCCGCCGCCGGAATGGATCTGCAGGCTGCCGCGCTCGGAATACACCCGTTCGCACTGCCCGAAGCGGATATCGCCGCCCGCCAATGTCGGCTTGGCCAGGGTGCCGAAGTCCTCCAACGGTTCCCGAATGGGGCCTACGTCGCCGCAGCCCAGTAACACGATACCGTCCTTCATCACCCGGTTCTCCTTGCGGTTTGCACCATTTGGCCTCTATTCGGGCGGATCACCGCCGTCCGGCCCCGGATTCTATCACAGGCCGGGTATCGGCCTTTGCGGCGGTGAATTTCCCTCCCTTGACAGCGGGCGGCAGGACTGCCCATATCACGCCCACACTCGGGATAATGGCGGATTTGAATGGCATCCAATAATGCTGGCGACGGGCCCGGCGGCGGCAAGTCCACGGTACAGTCCGACGTCGCGGAAACGCCTGTTCAGAAGGCGGGGGGCGGCTTGTTGGAGACGCTGCGGACGATCATCTATGCGGTCCTGATCGCGCTCGTGGTGCGGACCGTCGCCTATGAACCCTTCAATATTCCTTCCGGATCGATGATTCCCACGCTGCTGGTCGGGGATTACCTGTTCGTTTCGAAATTCTCCTACGGATACAGCCGGTACTCGCTGCCGTTCGGCCTGCCGCTATTCAAGGGCCGGGTGATGGAAACGCCGCCAACGCGCGGCGACGTGGCGGTGTTCAAACTGCCGACGGACAACAGCACGGACTACATCAAGCGGGTGATCGGACTGCCGGGCGACCGCATCCAGGTCGTCAAAGGGCAGTTGCATATCAACGGAAAGCCGGTCCAGAAACAGCGTATCGAGGATTTCGCGCTTCGCAGCCCGCTCGGCGGGGTTCGCAATGTGCCGCAGTATGTCGAGACGCTGCCCAATGGTGCGTCTTACCGTGTCATCGAGGCGGATACCGATCTCGGCCAGATGGACAACACCCGCGAATATACGGTGCCCAAGGGCAAGTACTTTGTGATGGGCGATAACCGGGACAACTCCCTGGACAGCCGGGCGGTCAACAATGTGGGCTTCGTGCCGATCGAGAATTTCGTCGGCCGCGCGCAGTTTCTGTTCTTCTCCACCGACGGCAGCGCGCGAATCTGGGAAGTATGGAAATGGCCGTTTGCGGTGCGCTACGGGCGCCTTTTCGACGGCATCGATTGACCGCGATGGCCGGATACCGCCGACCCGCACGGTTTCCCGCCGCCGGCTTTGCGGCATACACTTAGCATCATGACAGACGACGTCGCGGACGCGCTCGGATACGCCTTTTCCTCGCCCGCGCTGCTGAACGAGGCGCTGACCCATCGCAGCGCCGCGCCGCGGCGGGCGGAAGGGTATGAACGGCTGGAATTCCTAGGTGACCGGGTCCTTGCCCTCGTGGTGACCGACATGTTGTTGGCGGCCTTTCCCGACGAACAGGAAGGCGCGCTGGCGCGGCGGCTGGCGGCGCTGGTCCGCCAGGAAACCCTGGCCGACGTTGCCCGCGATATCGGTCTCGGACCCCATATCCGGCTAAGCCGGAGCGAGGCAGATACCGGCGGGCGCGAGAACAATGCGATTCTGGCGGATGTCTGCGAAGCGGTCATCGCCGCGATCTATAGCGACGGCGGTCTGGACAGTGTCCGTCCCTTCATTGAGCATCACTGGGCGGGGCGCTTGGCCGCGGCCATCGCGCCGCCGCAGGACGCCAAGACGGCTTTGCAGGAATGGGCGCAAGGGCGGGGCCTGCCGCTCCCCACGTATAGCGTCGTAGGCCGGAAGGGGCCGGATCATGCCCCGGCCTTCACCGTGTCGGTTTCGGTGGAAGGGCACCCCGCGACGGAAGGGACCGGTTCGTCCAAGCGCGCTGCCGAACAGATCGCGGCGCAGCGCCTGATGGAAACGGTGACCGAATGACGATGCCGCCGCCCGAAGAGAGCCGGTTCGGCTTCGTCGCGGTGCTGGGCGCGCCGAATGCGGGAAAATCCACCCTGATCAACCGCATGGTCGGTGCCAAGGTGACGATCGTCTCCCCGAAGGTGCAGACGACGCGGTCGCGCGTCCTTGGTATTTCGATCCGCGGCGCGAGCCAGATCGTTTTCGTTGATACGCCCGGCATCTTCGCCCCGCGCCGCCGCCTTGACCGGGCAATGGTCGCCGCCGCCTGGCAAGGGGCCGCCGAGGCGGACGAGGTCTGTCTCCTGGTCGATGTGGCCCGGGGATTGGACGAAAATGCCAAACGCATCGTCGAGGGCCTGAAGAAGGAGAACCGCACGGCGATCCTCGTTCTGAACAAGATCGATAAAGTGAAGCGAGAGAGCCTTTTGGCGCTCAGCGCGGCGCTGAACGAGTCCGGCGTATTCACCGAGACCTTCATGGTCTCCGCGCTGAACGGGGACGGTGTCGAGGACTTGCACGACTATTTCGCGGAAAAGGTGGCGCCGGGCATTTGGCATTTTCCGGAAGACCAGATTTCCGATCTGCCGCAACGGTTGCTCGCCGCCGAGGTGACGCGGGAGAAACTCTTTCTCAAGACCCATCAGGAAGTGCCCTATGCGGTGGCCGTGGAGACCGAGGCCTGGGAGCCGTTCAAGGACGGCAGCGTCCGGATCGACCAGATCGTCTACGTGCAACGGAACAGCCAACGTCCCATCATCCTGGGCAAGGGCGGGAAACTGATCAAACAGATCGGTGCCGAGGCCCGCGAAGAGCTGGGCACGCTGTTCGGCTGCAAGGTCCATCTCTTCCTGCGGGTGAAGGTGCGCGAGAACTGGATCGATAGCCGCGAGCATTTCCAGATGTGGGGCCTCGATCACAACGCCTGACGCAATCGATATCCGGCGCGCGCGGCAAAGTTAAGGTAGAGTCCGGGCGCTATGGAATGGTCCGATCACGGCATTGTCCTGTCCGCGCGCAAGCATGGGGAAACTGCGGCGATCCTGTCGCTGTTGACCGCCGAGCATGGACGTCATGCCGGGCTGGTACGCGGCGGGGCCGGGCGGCGGCAGCGCGGCGTTCTGCAACAAGGCAATTTCGTTGCGGTGACGTGGCGGGCAAGGCTGGAAGAGCATCTTGGCGCTTTCACCGTGGAACTGCTGCACAGCGTCAGCGCGCAATGGCTCGATGATCCCGGCCGGTTGGCCGCGCTCAGCGCCGCGACCGCCATCATCGACTTCGTCGTCCCCGAGCGTGAGCCCGATGCAAGTATTTACAGTGGCCTGCGGCATTTGATTGCGGCACTGGATGAGGAAGATTGGGCGGTGGACTACGCGCGTTGGGAATTCGCGCTCCTGGGCGAGTTAGGGTTCGGCCTCGACCTGTCGGCTTGCGCGGCGACCGGGCAGACCGACGACCTCGCCTACGTGTCGCCGAAAACCGGAAGGGCGGTGTCCCGTGCGGCGGGTGCGGTCTATCACGACAAACTGCTGCCGCTGCCGGCATTTCTGTTGGGTGACGGGCCGGAAACGGCGGAACAGGTCGCCGGCGCATTGCGGCTTACCGGGTATTTTCTCGACCGCCATCTCTTCGCGCCACATCGCCGGCAACTGCCGGATGCCCGTGAACGGCTCGCCGCGCGGCTGGCGCGCGCCGCTTCGCGAGAGGACGGATGACATGCCCAAGGTGACCTTCAGTTTCGATAATGGGCCGGACCCGGAGGTGACGCCACGGGTCCTCGATATCCTCGCGAAACATGAGATACGCAGTTGTTTCTTCGTGATCGGCCGCAAGTTGGCCAACCCGGCTACGCGCAGACATGCCGAACGCGCCCATGCCGAGGGGCATTGGATCGGCAATCATACTTGGACCCACGAAACGCCGCTCGGTCGGGTCGACGATCCTAGCGCGCCGGACCGCGAGATTGGGGCGACCCAGCGCGAGATCGGTGTACTGGCGCATGAGGCGCGGTGGTTTCGGCCGTTCGGCGGCGGCGGCCGGATCGGCCCTTGGTTGATGAGCGCCGCCGCCCGCGATTTTCTAATCGATGGCGGCTATAGCGTGGTTATCTGGAATTCGATCCCGCGCGATTGGGAGGATCATGACGGCTGGCCGGCCCGGGCGTTGGAGCAGTGCGCGGCGAATGATCACACCTTGGTCGTGTTGCATGATTTCGTCGCGCCGGCGATGGCGCATCTCGACCGGTTCATAGGGACGCTTGCGGACCGGGGATATACCTTCGCTCAGGACTTCCCCGACGATTGCGTTCTGACCCGGCACGGGATTCCGACACGATCGCTCGAGGCTTATATACAGTCTTGAAAATCTGCGATTTCTCTTAAATTAATTGTTAATCCGTAGAGTTGAAGCTTACACTTTACCGGCCGTACAGGTAGGATGCCGTTGATCATGAAGCATCGGTTTCAGAGAGCGTATCGGGTCCTGTTGCTCACCGCCGTCGGCGTCATGCTGACGATGGCGACGCCGCCGTCGGCCCACGCACATCCGCACGTCTTTATCGACAACGTCTCCTTCGTCCAGTTCGAGAACGGCAAGATCACCGGCCTGCGATTCCATTGGACCTTCGACGAGATTTTCAGCTTCCTGCTATTCGAGGATTTCGACAAGGACAAGGACAAGTCCTTCAACAAGACCGAGGTTGCAGCGTTGCAGGCGGGCGCGTTCAGTGCGCTGAAGGAATTACGGTATTTCACGCATATACGGATCGACGGAAATCTCCTGTCAGAGCCGCGTGTCGAGGATTTCAAGGCGGTGGCGAAGGATGGCCGCGTCAGCTATTCCTTCGTCGTGCCCTTCGAGAAACCGGTCGATCCGCGCCGGAGCACCCTGAGCTTCGGCGTCTATGACGCGACCTTCTACGTGTCCGTAGTCCATGACGCGATCGACCCGGTGCGGTTCGCCGGCGACGGTGGCCGCGCCTGCCATTTCAAGGTGGGCGACGACAAAGAGAACCCGATTTACTTCGACATGGTGATCCCGAAAAAGGTCGACGTGATCTGCGCAACGAGCTGAGATGATCCGCACCCTCGCGATTTCCTTTTTCACGGCTTTGGGATTCTGCGTGTTGACCGCTGGCTTGGCGGAAGCGTCGGATGCCCGGAATCCATTCGCCCCGAAACCGGCCGAAACGGAGGCTGATGCGCCAACGTTCGGCGCGCTCGAACGGTTCTACCGGGGGTTGCTGCTCAAGATCTCCGTGGTGCAGCAGGACCTGAACAGGGACCTGCACGCCAAGTTGAACGAGATCCAGACGTCGGACTCGATCCTGCCGGCGTTGATCGTGATCGGGGTGGCCTTCCTGTACGGCGTCTTCCATGCCGCGGGACCCGGCCACGGTAAGTTCATCGTCACCAGCTATTTCCTGGCGCGGAACGGTCCGGTGTCGCACGGCATCATCATGAGCGGGCTGATTGCCCTGACCCAGGCTTTGTCGGCCATCATCATCGTCTTCGTTCTGGTTTTCGCGTTGGGGCTTGGCCGCATTCAAGTGCTGGGCTATGCGGTCACCATCGAACTGGTGAGCTATGCGCTGGTGATCCTGCTCGGGCTCTATATGGCTTGGGGTGCGTTTCGTGGAAAGGACTGCGATCATTCGCATGGTCCGGGCGACGGGCATCATCATGATCACGGAGATGATCACCATCATCACAGTCGCGACCACCATCACACGGCTGCTGCGACGACAGACGGCCCTTGGTACCGGCAAGGCCGCGACATGATCGTCACGGCGGTTGCCGCCGGCATCCGGCCGTGCACCGGCGCGATCATTCTATTGTTGTTCACCATGGCGAACGGGCTCTATGCCGTCGGTATCCTGGGGTCGCTGGCCATGGCGCTCGGCGTCGCGATCACCGTATCGGTCGTAGGATTGCTGGCCATCGGCGCCCGGCGCACGATCATCCACGCCACCGACGAACACGGCGCGGCGCAACCGCTGATCCTGCGCGGCGTCGGTATGTTGGGTGCGTTGTTCGTGGTGACGATCGGCGCGCTACTGTTCCTGGCGGCGCTGGAGCGGTCTCCCGGTATCTACTAGTCGGCGTTGCCGGCAGTAATCGAATTCGGTCGATATCGAAACTGGCCATCGATACACTTCGCCCATGACGACCGATAAACAGCGCCGAAAGCCCGATGCGGGCGAACTATTCGTCTCCGTCGATATCGAAGCGGATGGACGGATTCCCGGCCGAAACTCGATGTTGAGTTTCGGCGCCGCCGCGTTTACGCCGGAAAAGGAACTCGTCGGGGTCTTTTCGGCCAATCTTGAAACACTACCGGGTGCGACGGGTGATCCTGAGACCATGAATTGGTGGAAAGGGCAGCCCGATGCATGGGCTGCCTGTCGGACCGATCTGCAAGACCCGGGTGCGGCGATGGGCGCGTTCGCCGATCATCTGCGGGACTTGAGAAACCGGTTTACGCGTCCGACATTCATTGGCTATCCGGCGGCCTATGACTTCGGCTGGATAAACTGGTATCTGCATCGCTTCGCTGGCCGGAACCCATTTGGCATATCGGGCCTGTGCCTGAAATCCTTCGCCGCCGCGCACCTGAATTGTCGGTTTCAGGACGCAACGAAGCGGCGGTTCCCGAAACATTGGTTTGATAAACTTCCGCACCGGCACGTCGCCTTGGCGGACGCCGTTGAGCAGGGGGCGATGGGCGTCAACATGATCCGCGATGTTCGCGGCCTGTCACCGATCCGCGGCATCTTCAATAAGACCGAGGTCGATATCGGCACGCTCTAGACGCAGCTCCGTGGTCGCCTGGCGTATGATCTTGAACGACGATTGCAGGAACAGGGCGGCCATGGCGGCCGCCACGATCAGGTCGGGCCATGCGCTGCCCGTCAGCATCACCACACCGGCGGCGGCGATGACGGCGACGTTGCCGATGGCGTCGTTGCGGCTGCAGAGCCAGACCGACCGCACGTTCGAATCGCCGTCCCGGAACCTCAGCAGCAGCAGCGCGCAAAACACATTGGCGGCGAAGGCGAGGAAGGCGACGCCGCTCATCACCATCGCATCGGGCACGCCGAGGATGAAGGTCTGATAGATCGTCCATCCCAGGACGCCGACACCCATCGCGGCGAGCGAAACGCCTTTCATCAACGCGGCCGTCGCCCGCATGCGCACCGACTTGCCGATGACGTAGAGGCTGATCGCGTAGGTCAGCGTGTCGCCCAGGAAATCGAGGGCGTCGGCCTGTAGCGCCTTGGACCCGGCGGCGGCCCCCGCCGACATTTCGACGACGAACATCACCGCGTTGATGGCGATGACCGTCCAGAGCACGCGCCGGTAGGCCGGCGATGCGCCGTCGAAAGTCACGTTGTTGTCACAGCATCCCGCCATGGAGGCTCCGGAAGCACGGTTTCGGACACGTCTTGCCTAATTGTGACGCGATCCTAATATCTACAGTGACTGTAGGTTCAAGAGGAAAATCCGCATGGACGACAAGGCGCTTTCGATCGGGGTTCTGGCCCGGGAAACCGGCTGCAAGGTCCAGACGGTCCGCTATTACGAGCAGGTCGGCCTGATGCCGCCGCCGCTGCGAACCTCGGGCAACCAGCGCCGTTACGGCCCGGCGCATATCGCCCGGCTCGGGTTTATCCGCCACGCGCGGGAGCTCGGGTTCCCGCTGGACCAGATCCGGGAAATGCTGGCGTTAAGCGACGATCCCGAACGGCCCTGCGCCGATGTCGACCGCATCGCCAGCGAACATCTGGCGGCGGTTGAGGCGCGGATCGCCCGGCTGAACGCCCTGAAGAGTGAATTGGAGCGGATGGTCCATGGTTGCCGCCACGGGCAGGTCGGCGATTGCCGCGTGATCGAGGTCCTGTCGGACTACACCCACGACCATTGCCTTACCGACGATCACGGCAAACCGGAAAACCGGGCCTAATCCGGTTCGTCCATGCTGCAGCATCCGCCGCCGGTCTGGATCGGCGGGCATGGGACGTCGCCGTAGGAGCAGAAGACACAGCAGTCGCCTTGTTTAGGCTTGAGCAGCGTCTTGCAGGACCCGCATTCGTGGAAATAGACGCAGGCGTTTGTCGGCATCTTCTCCCGGCTCCGATGGCCGCAGTCCGGGCAGGTGATCGTCGAGAAAAGCTCCATCAACTCGCCTCCCGCCGTTTCCAAAGAGCATAGCCCGTGATTGCCAGAAAAACCGCCAAAGTCGGCAGCAGGACATAGTCGAGGATACCGATCAGTGACGACAAACCGAGTGCGCTAAATAGGATGACCAACGCCGGCGAAAAGCAGCAGATCGCCGCGACGATGCTGCCGATGATGCCGGTACGTAGAAGCGTCTTGTTGGTCATGGCTTGCTTGGTTTGATGGTGTCGTGCCCGGCCTCGGTTCCTTTCTTGAACGGGCTGGCGATCACCATACAATCTGTAGCGACTACAGATTCAAGGGTGAATATTGTGACCGAACAGACATCGTTGGCCATAGGCGAGGTGTCGCGGATATCCGGCTGCAAGGTCGAGACGATCCGCTATTACGAGCGAATCGGACTGTTGTCGCCGCCGGCGCGGACCGCCGGACGCCACCGCCTCTATTCGCGTGATCATCTGAAGCGGCTGGTCTTCATCCGCCGCTCCCGGAATCTAGGCTTCTCATTGGACGAGATTCGCAGCCTCCTTGGTCTGACCGGTGCGGGAGCGCCGAGCTGTGAGCAGGTGCGCGAGATCACCTTGTCGCATGCACGCGATATCCGGCGGAAAATCGACGACCTGGAGCGGATGGACCGTGCCTTGCGGCAATTGGCCGAGCAATGCGAAGACGGCGCGGCGGCGGCCTGCCCGGTCATCGAGGCCCTTTTCGCTGCCGAAGAGGATGCGGCGGCGAAGGTCCGGAACGGCCCGTAACCACAACCCCTTGCGTCTATGACCGCGCGTGGTATCAATATCTCGTGTCTCACGAGCGGGGGATTTGAACGGACACATGGCGAAAGCGAAATCCACGGGCGAGGTTCGTCCGGTCCCATTGGCCGACGCGCTGGGCGAGCGGTATTTGTCCTATGCGCTGTCGACGATCATGGCGCGGTCGTTGCCGGATGTGCGCGACGGCCTGAAACCGGTGCACCGGCGGCTGCTCCACGCGATGCGGGAATTGCGCCTGAATCCCGAGTCCGGGTTCAAGAAATGCGCGCGCATCGTCGGCGACGTGATGGGCAAATATCACCCGCATGGTGACGCGGCGATCTATGACGCGATGGTCCGTCTGGCGCAGGATTTCGCGGTGCGTTATCCGCTGGTCGACGGCCAAGGCAACTTCGGCAATATCGACGGCGATAACGCGGCGGCCATGCGCTACACCGAAGCGCGCATGACCGACGTGGCGAAGCGGTTGCTCGAGGGTATCGACGAGGATGCGGTCGACTTCCGTGGCACCTACGACGGCGAGGGCGACGAACCGGTCGTGCTGCCGGCGAATTTCCCGAACCTGCTTGCCAACGGGGCGGCGGGAATTGCGGTCGGCATGGCGACCAGTATCCCGCCGCATAACGTGGCCGAAATCTGCAACGGGCTGCTGCACCTCATCAAGTTCCCGAAGGCGACGGTCGCCAAGCTGGTCGATCTAATCCCCGGACCGGATTTCCCGACCGGCGGTGTGCTCTGCGAAAATCGCGACGCTATCGTCGAGGCCTACAAGACCGGACGCGGCAGTTTCCGGGTGCGCGCCAGCTACGAGGTCGAGAAGATCAAGGGCGGCGGCTATCGGGTGATCGTCACCGGCATGCCGTATCAGGTGCAGAAGGCGAAGCTGATCGAAAAGATCGCCGAACTGATGCACGCCCGTAAGCTTACCATGCTGGGCGACGTGCATGACGAGTCCACGACCGAGGTCCGTCTCGTCCTCGAGCCGAAAAGCCGCAATGTCGATCCGGAACACCTGATGGAAAGCCTGTTCCGGCAGACCGATTTGGAATCGCGCTTTTCCTTGAACATGAACGTGTTGGATCAGGGCGTGACGCCGCGCGTGATGAACCTGCGCGAAGTCCTGCAGGCCTTCCTGGATCACCGCCACGATGTATTGATCCGGCGTAGCAAGCACCGGCTGGAGAAGATCGAGCATCGCCTGGAAGTGCTGGGCGGCTTGCTTATCGCCTATCTCAACCTCGACGAGGTGATCCGGATCATCCGCGAGGAGGATGATCCGAAGGCCGAGTTGATCAAGGCGTTCAAGCTGACCGAGGTGCAGGCGGAAGCCATCCTCAACATGCGTTTGCGGCATTTGCGCAAGCTCGAAGAGATGGAGATCCAGAACGAGCACGACGCGCTGACCGAGGAACGCAAGGGCCTGAAGAAGCTGCTCAAGGACCAGAAGCTTCGCTGGAAGAGGGTTGCGGCCGAGATCACCGAGATGAAGAAGGCCTTCGGGCCGGACACGGAACTCGGCCGCCGCCGCACCGAGCTGGGCGACGCGCCGTCCGCCGTTGTGATTCCGCTCGAAGCGATGATCGAGCGCGAGCCGGTGACGGTGCTGTGTTCCGAGAAAGGCTGGATCCGCGCGGCGCGCGGGCATCTCGAGAAGTTCGGCGACGTGAAATACAAGGAAGGCGATCGCCATCGCTTCGCCTTCCACGCCCAGACCACGGACAAGCTCATCCTGTTCGCCACCAACGGCCGTTTCTACACCATTAGCGTCGATAAGCTGCCGGGCGGACGCGGGTTCGGCGAGCCGTTGAGCCTGATGATCGACCTCGGCAACGAGCACAACGTGGTCGCGCTCAGCGTGCACGACCCGGAGCAAAAGCTCCTTGTCGCGTCGAGCGACGGGCGCGGCTTCGTCGTTGCCGAAAAGGACGTGGTCGCGCAGACGCGCGGCGGCAAACAGGTGCTTAACCTCGGCGGCAGCGCCGAGGCGACCGCCTGCGCGCCGTTCAAGGGGGATCATGTGGCCGTGGTCGGCGATAACCGCAAACTACTGATCTTCCCCGCGGACGAGTTGCCGGAAATGACCCGGGGCCGCGGCGTGATCCTGCAGCGCTTCAACAAGGGCGGGCTGGCCGACGTGACCTCCTTTACGATGGCGGACGGCTTGTCCTGGCAGATCGGCGACCGCACACGGACCGAGACGAAGCTGGACAACTGGATCGGCAAACGCGCGCAGGCGGGCCGGGTCGTGCCGCGCGGTTTCTCGAAGACCAACCGGTTTAGGTAGTCCGTGCCGCTCCCGTTCCCTTGGAATTGGCGGCAGGCAACAGTTCGATCTTCGTAACCCTATCGGTATAGAAGGAATAGGAATGGGTGACCGTCCGCCGATGATCGGAAATGTCGCGGATTTGGCGTCGAGCGTCGGGGAGGGAGACCTGCAAGCCTCCGCCGCGGCGTTGGGCCGGGATCTCGGTTTGGAACGCTTGGGCGTGAATCACGAAACGCTTCCGCCCGGATGCCGCAGTTCGATGCCGCACGCGCACAGCCATGAAGAAGAACTCGTCTTCGTTGTCAGCGGGTGTCCCGATCTATGGGTCGACGGCGAACTTCACCGGTTGCGCCCGGGCGATGCCGCAGCATTCCCGGCTGGTACCGGCATCGCGCATTGCCTCATCAACAACACTGAGGAAGACGTCCAGTTTCTCGTCGTCGGTGAGAAAGATGCGTTGGATTCCGTGATCTTTCCCGTCAATCCTGAACGGAAACCGCATCGGCCCTGGACCGATGCACCGCGCCGACCGCTCGGGGGCCACGACGGCAACGCCACGAAGACTTGAACGCTCGCTCCGGTTCGCTACTAGGCGGACAGGTTGTCCTTGATCGCGTCGGTGATGTCGCGGGTCATGCCCGTGCCGCCGAGGTCGCCGGTCAGCTTATCCTTCGGTCCTTGCAGCGTGGCCTGGACCGCGTCGCGAATGCGCGTCGCCAGATCGCTTTGGCCGACATGGTCGAGCATCAACGCAGCCGCCATGAGAAGGGCGCACGGGTTCGCCTTGCCTTGGCCCGCGATGTCCGGGGCCGAGCCGTGCACCGCTTCGAAGATCGCCGCGTCCTCGCCGATATTGGCGCCCGGCGCCAGGCCGAGCCCCCCGGTGATGCCGGCGGCGAGGTCCGAAAGGATGTCGCCGAACAGGTTGGTCGTGACCAGGATGTCGAACTGTTCCGGATTCATCGCGAGCTGCATGGCGCAGGCGTCGACGATGCGCTCGTCGGACTCTACGCGACCTTCGTATTCCTTCGCGACCGCTTGCGACTCCTCCAAGAACAGCCCGCTCAACGCTTTCAAGATGTTGGCCTTGTGGACGATGGTCACCCGCTTGCGGTTATGCCGCACGGCGTAGTCGAAGGCGAACTCGGCGATACGGCGACATTCCACCCTGGTGTTGTAGCCGGAGGAATAGGCGACCGCCTTCGGATCGTCACCGCGGGCCTCGAAGCGTTCCTCGACCGCGTACAGACCTTCCAGGTTTTCGCGCATGATGACCAGGTCGACGCCCTCGAAACGGCCGCCGGGTACGAGCGTCTTTGCCGGACGGACATTGGCGTAGAGTTCGAATTCCTGCCGCAGGCGCACGTTAATTGATTTAAAGCCGCCGCCGATCGGGGTGGTCAACGGTCCCTTGAGGGCGAGGCCGGTCCGCTTGATGCTGTCGAGCGTTTCCTGCGGCAGCGGATCACCGTCGCGGTCGATCGCGGCGAGGCCGGCGACTTGTGTATCCCACTTAAATGGCGTGCCGAGATGATCGAGAATTTCGACCACGGCTTCGGTGATTTCCGGACCGATTCCATCGCCGGGTAGCAGCGTTGCATCAATCATGGCGTCTGAGTCCCGTACCGGTTTGTCCATGCCTGTTCAGGCAGTGGTATATAGCGATTCGCGCCGGTTGCAATCGCCATTCCGGGTCTCAATCGCCCCACAGACACCACGTCGCCAATAGGGGTACGGACGATGCGCGCATCGCATGCAGGATGTTCGGCGGGTTATAGACGACGCCGTCGAGGCCGGGCTCCCGCCAGGGGCCGTCTTCCTGCCGCCATGCGCCGGGCGAAAGCGGCACATAGACTTCTTCCGGGGGATGCCGGTGGTCCGGGTAGGATACGTCCGGCGCGAGAAGGCTGACCCCGATCCTTACCTTCGGACATTCTTCCAATCCGTTCTTTCCGATGATCGTCGCATTGGCATGGCCGGTCGCGAACTGCGGGTCGGCGCTATCCGAACCGGGGCGCAAATACCAGGCGAGTTGGGGGGCGAGGGCGGCCAGCGCCCCGGCGTGTTCGGTATCCGGGCGGCCGGCCTGTTTTGCGGCGGCGAGGGCTTGTTCCAGATGGCGGCAGGCCGGCACTTGATCCGGCGGTTGCGGGGCGGAGGGGCCCTGCCGTTCGAGCGTGGAGAAAATACGGTCGGCGGCCAGTGCGGCGGGGTCGTTCGGCTGCGTGCGCGACCGTATCGCGCGATGCATGGAATCGAGGAAGGCCTGAAGTGTCGTGCTGCGTTCTGCCATTTACATACCCCTGTTCGCGGCGACCGGCCTCAGGTGCCGTTGGCCAAGATTCGCGCTACGTCTTTCGCCGATAGTACTCCAACGAACTCACCGTCCTCGGAGACCACCGGCACTGGAAAGGCCGAGTCCAGCGCCGTCGGCAACGCCTCTTGCAGTGTGGAGCCCAGACTCAGTGTCGGACCGGGCTTGGCAAGCGCCGCCAATGCACCGCCGCCATCGTCTGCCTGCGCCAACGCATCCCGGGTCACTACGCCCCGGTAACGACCGTCCTCGAAAAGATAGCCGAAATCTTCGGTCGTATTCCGCATCTGCGTTTGCCCCGATTCAATCGTGCCCGCCGTGAGTTGGCAGGTTGCCGGGCTCATGACCGCGCCCACGGTGAGGGCACGAGCGCGGTTCACGTCGCGGACGAAATCCTCCACGTAATGATCCGCCGGGTGGAGGAGAATTTCCTCCGGACGCCCGACCTGGGACAGCGCGCCGTCCTTCAATATCGCGATCCAGTCGCCGAGCCGCAGCGCTTCGTCCAGATCGTGGGTGATGAACACGATGGTTTTCCGCAACGTTCGGTGCAACTCCAGCAACTGCTTTTGCAAGTCCGAACGGATCAGCGGGTCGAGGGCGGAGAATGCTTCGTCCATCAGCAGGATCTCGGGATCGGTGCAGAGCGCGCGCGCCAGGCCCACCCGCTGTTGTTCGCCGCCGGATAATTGCGCCGGATAATAGTCTTCGCAGCCCTCCAAGCCGACGGTCCGCAGCCACTCCCGGGCCTTCTCGTTCCGGTCCGCCCTATCAACATTCTGGATTCTGAGGCCGAACGCAACGTTTTGCAGGGCCGTACGATGGGGCAGCAGCGCGAATCGCTGAAAGACCATCGACATCTTATGGCGTCGAAGGTCTTGCAGATCCGGCGGCGCGAGGCGCGTCACGTCGACGCCGCCAACGGTTACCGTCCCTTCGGTCGGATCGATCAGCCGGTTGAAATGGCGGATCAAGGTGGATTTGCCGGAGCCGGACAATCCCATGATGACGAAAATCGACCCTTGGTCGATGTCGAGGTTGATATCGCGTAATCCAACCGTGTGACCGGTTTCGGCGCGAATTTCGTCCTTCGAGCGGCCATCCCGGACCATCGGCATCACGGTCTCGGGCGAGGGGCCGAAGACCTTATAGAGGTTCTCGATGCGAATCAGCGGATCAGTCACTATGCGCGCCTTGCAGGTGCTGCTGGCTGCGCTTCGCGTAGGCTTGCGAGATGCGGTCGAAGGTAATCGCGATGGCGACGATGGCGAGGCCATTGAGGAGGCCCATCGTGAAATACTGGTTGGTGATCGACTTCAACACCGGTTGCCCCAAGCCTTGTACCCCGATCATCGATGCGATGACGACCATGCCCAAGGCCATCATGATGGTCTGATTGATCCCGGCCATTATTGTCGGCATGGCCAGCGGCAACTGCACGCTGAACAGGCGCTGAATTGGTGTCGCGCCGAAAGCGACGGCGGCCTCCTGAACATCCGCGTCGACCAGCCGGATACCGAGGTTGGTCAGGCGGATCAACGGGGGAATGGCGTAAACGACCACGGCGATGACGCCGGGGACCTTGCCGATGCCCAACAGCATGACAACCGGGATCAGATACACGAACGCCGGCATTGTCTGCATGATGTCCAGGATCGGCGTGACCAAATTTTGCACCCGATCGGAGCGCGCCATCACGATACCGATGGGAACCCCGAGTAGGATCGACAACAGCGTCGCCACCGTGATGATGCTGAGGGTCCGCATCGTGTCGTCCCACATCCCGAAATAGCCGATTAGCAGGAAGGCGAGGGTAACGCCGGCCGTCAGTTTGACCGACCGGCTGACCCAAAAGGCGATGGCGACGAGGATTGCGAGCACCAGAAGCCATGGCGTGGCGAGCAGGAGTTTCTCGAACCATACCAGGAAGTAAAGCAGCGGGCTGAAGAACGCCTCGACCCCGTCACCGTAAGACCGGGAGAACTCCCTGTAGGCGCCGTCGAGGAACTTGCGAAGGGCGACTAGATCGGCCCGGTCCATCTCCGGGAAATCCGAAAACCACGATTGGTCGGCCATCGCTTCCGTCCTTCTTGGTTGCTAAAGCGGGAAGGACGGTAGTCCACAGCCCCGGTGGAATGGTTGCATCGCCAGCCTACAGGCCTGCGATGGCGATCCGAACCTTGCCGGCGATATCGGCGGGAACCCAACGCGTCCAGGTGGTCTCATAATCCTTGAGGAAATGAACCGCCGCGGTTTCCCCGTCGGCCTGGTTTTCCCCGATCCACGCAAGCAATGTGTTCATCGTTGCGTTTGTAAACGCCCGTTTCGTCAGATAGCTGTATGCTGCGGGCGCGCGGCCGGCGAATTTCTCGGTGGTCAGCGTTATCACCCGGGCCGTCGGATACATGCTGGGTTTCGGATTGGCGCACTCGGGTTGGCTGATGCAGGCCTCCCAATGCTCCTCATCGACGCCCACGCCGAAATCGACGCGCACCATCTCGTATTTTCCCAGGATGGGGGTTGGCGACCAGTAATAGCCGAACCAGGACTTGCCGCGTTCATAGGCCTTGGCGATCGATCCATCGAGACCGGCGGCCGAGCCGGGGTCGACCAGTTTAAAGCCGGCGTCGGCAAGCTTCAGCGCTTTGAACAGGTGACCCGACGAGATTTGGCAGTTCCAGCCGGACGGGCACCCATATATGGCCGATTTTTCCGGATCCTCAGGGTGTTTGAATAGTTTCGCATTGCGCTTGATGCCGTCGATCGTGGCGAGGGACGGGTCGCGGTCGACCATGTATTTCGGCACCCAGAAGCCTTCCACGCCGCCGTCGGAAAGCGATTTTCCGGCGATCCGCAGGCGTTTCTCGGCAACGCCCTTCTTGAGCGCGTCGGCGAAGGAGTTGCTCCAGAGTTCCGGCGCGATATCGGGTTGGCCCTTCTCGATCATCGACGTGCCGGTCGGCATCGTGTCGCCGGGTACCAATTCGGCGGCGCAGTCATACCCGTAACGCAGGATCAAGCGATCCACATTCGCCATCAGTGTGGCGGACGGCCAGTTCATGTCGGAAATCGTGACCTTGCCACAGGCGGCTGTCGCTGTATTGGCGGCAAAGGCTCCGAAAGCGCAGGTGATTGCGATCGCGGCGCAGATCAATTTTGTCATCGGTCCCGTCTCCCCCCTATAGTTCCGTTAACCGGATCGTTTTGTGTGGTGGCGGTACGCGTCATATTCGATTCGTACTGAGAGTAATACCGTGCAGTTGCAATATTTTGTGAGCCCCTCCCAACCAAAGGGCATTATAGAGGGGCAACAACCTCTCAACCAGAGGGCGCGCATAGGGGGTAGCCCGGATAGGATTCGGATTGTCCGGAGCGCCGGCATCTTTTCGCCGGTAGACCGCGTGATCGGCAAGGAAGAACAAAAATGGCGATCGGGAGGTCCGACGATACGGTGGGCGATGCGATAGGGCCGCTGTTGGCGACCTTTTCGATCCAGACAGTCGCGGCGGTGGCCTTGTTCGGAATTTCGGTGGTTGCGCCGGCCGCGGCGCCGGACATCGGGGTCGATGCGACGCTCATCGGCGTCTTCAGCGCCTTCGTTTATGGGGCGGGGATGGCGGGCGGGCTCCTGACCGGTTCCTTCGCCGACCGGTTCGGTGCGATCCGGGTCGGGCAAGTTCTGATGCTGTTCACGGTGTTTGCCGTATCGATCCTGACTTTGGCGACTCCGTTTGCCGCGATCGCCGGCGCAATTCTGCTTGGGCTCTGTTACGGACCGGTCAATCCGGTCAGCACGCACATCCTCGCCCGCGTAACGGCGACGAAACTCCGGCCGCTGTTCTTTTCGATCAAGCAGACGGGCATGCCTGCCGGTGCCGCGATCGCGGGATTGATAATGCCGTTCGTGACGGCGCTCTACGATTGGCGGGTCGCCATCATGACCGCCGGCGTCATGGCCATCGTTGTTGCCGTCGCGATCCAGCCGCTCCGTCCGCGTTTCGATACCGAACGGCAGCCCGCGCGCCGGTTCCGGCGTTCCGATATCGTCGAGCCGCTGAAGCTGGTCGCGGGGGATGCGCGTTTGCGTGCGTTGGCCGTCGTGGGATTCACCTATTCCGGCGCGCAGGTGACGGTCATGACCTTTTACGTCGTCTATCTCACGGCGGCGCTCGCACTGCCGCTGACCACCGCTGGGCTGATCTTCTCGTTGCTGCAATTGGGCGCGATACTCGGCCGCTTGTTTTGGGGCGCGATCGCGGACCGGTATCTTCCGGCCAATCCGTTGTTGGTCGGCCTCGGGATTGTCACGGGTGCGCTTACGATCGTGGCCGGCTTATACGGACCGGGCTGGCCGGTATGGGTGATCGGCGCGGTGAGCTTCGTCCTGGGCACCACCTGCGCTGGATGGAACGGCCTGTTCTTCTCGGAATTGGTCAAATTCGCGCCGGCGGAACGGACGGGCGAGGTGGCCAGTGGCATGCAGGTCTTCATCATGGCCGGCGTCGCGGCCGTACCGCCGGTCTTCGGTGTTGTCGTGAACTTGGCGGACGGATACCGCGCGGCTTTCATCATGGTCGCCGCCGCGATGGCCGCGGCGGCGGTGCATCAGAAACGGGTTTTCCGGAAATTGGATCGACAGCGTCACGCGTAAGGCGGCGGCGGTTGCTTTGTGCCTGAATGCCCTGATAGGGACATCAATCGAGGCGTTGCCATCCGTCGGGACCGAAGGCTTCGAGTGGCCGGAACCGTCCCTTGTAGGTCATCTTCGGGCTGTCCTTGATCCAAAAGCCGAGATAGACATGGTCCATGCCGCGCGCGCGTGCCTCGGCGATCAGCCACAACACCATGTAGCTGCCAAGGCTGCGTTTGGGCAGGTCCGGGTCGAAGAAACTGTAGACGGCGGAAAGGCCGGTCTGCATCCGGTCCATCAGGCAGGCGGCGACCAAGCGGCCGCTTTGGTCCCGGAATTCGATCAAGTCGGTTTCGACCGGGCTGGTCACCACCATGGCCGCATATTCGCGCCGGTTCATGCGCGACATGTCGCCATCGCCGTGGCGATGGTTCACGTATTTCCGGAAGAGTTGGTACTGCTCGTCGGTGATGTGCTTCCCGGCGCTGGTCGCCGTCAGGTCGGCATTGGTCCGCATCACCCGCCGCCAGCTCTTGGTCTCGATGAAGTTGCGTGCATCGACGCGGACCGGAACACAGGCGGAGCATCCCCGGCAGGCGGGCCGGTAGGCGATATGGTGGCTGCGGCGAAACCCGCCCAACGACAGTTGCTCGAACGCATCCTGTGCGCTGGCGCCGGTCAATTCCGTGAAGAGTTGTTGTTCGACGCGGCCGGTCAGGTACGGACAGGGCATCGGCCCCGACCGGTAGAATGTGAGCATACGGTCTGGTAGCCGTTGCAGTGTCATCGTTGTTTCTGACCGTCCGTCTGTGCGTCGCGCCGTCTGTGCATCGAAAATGGCGACCTGCCCATGATGCTAGAGGATGGTCTCTGGTGCAATTCCCCTAAAATGGGGAGGCGCCGTAAGACGGCCATGCTGGCCCGATCAGCCGCGATGGTGTATGTGACGCGGCAGGGGAGTGTACGGTTCGACCGGGCAATACGTCGGTATGCGAGCGAGGACGCCATGGAAATCACGATGAGCAACGGGAATGGTGCGGGGCTGGAGGAATCCATCAGGCTGACCCGTGAGGGCACCGAGTATCTCGAACGCGAGGCATTCGACGAAGCCGTCATCGCCTTGCGCCAGGCATTGGCATTGAATCCCGAGTCCGACATGGCCGAATTCAATCTCGGCGCGGCGTTTGCCGGTCTCGGCGATCTGGAGCAGTCGATGGCGACGTTCCGCAACATCATCGACCGGAAGCCAGATGTAGTGGAAACGCATACGAAACTGGCGGCGGCGCTCGAAGCGCATCGCATTCCGCGGTTCGAGCCGGGTATGCGTCTGATGGCGACTGATGCGCTGGATGGCGTGCTCGAAACCTATCGGCAAGCGGTCGATTCGGTGCCGGTTCTCTTCGGGTGTTACTCCACGTTGGCGGAGATTCTGAACGCGGTTGGCCGGTCCGCCGAAGCGCGCGCGATGGCGGGGCAAGCCGATATCTTCAACACCGATCTGCCCTACGCGCTGCAGAATGTCGGTGCAACGATGCAGCATCCGGGCGATTTGCTCGCGGCGACGACGCTGCACCGCAACGTCATGGCGATGGCGCCGGATCATGAATACATGACCGAGCAGGATTTTCTCAGCACGGACCTGACCTTTTCGGACTCCGAGATCACCTTGCCCGACGGGTTCGAGGTGATGATGGAGTGGGAGCGGCCGATCATGGAGCGGTCGGCGGCAATCGTCTGTCATAATCAGGGCGATGTACTGAATGTCGGCTTCGGCATGGCGATCATCGACACAGCGATCCAGCAGCAGGGTGTGACGAACCATACGATCATCGAAGCGCATGAACAGGTGATGGAGAAGGCGCGGCGCTGGGCCGAGGACAAGAAGGGCGTCAACCTTGTGCATTCCACATGGCAAGATGCGCTCGACGGCCTGCCGCAGTTCGATGGCATTTATTTCGACACGCTGATGCCGCCGATGCTGCCGTTCCTGGAGCGCGTTCCCTCGATGCTGAAACAGGGCGGGGTATTCCTGTACTTCCAGTCGATGATCCAACTGGAGAACCTCGAAACGATGATCGGTCAGGGGCTCGGCTTCGGTATCGAGTTCCATCCTTTCGACGAGATTCCGGAGAATTCTTACTATCGTCTGACCGAGAAGACGCCGGACGGCCGGTATCTGGCGCCGCTCTTCGTCTATCAGAAATTGGGGTAGGGGGCCGCTCCCGGACGCGCCGGCCACCAAATGACCCAGATTCGGACACAGATCCGTGCGCCTGAGACCATATCGCCCGTCTAATACGTCCGGCGACCGTGTCAAAGGATCCATTCGTGTTTAAGCGTTTTCGACTACCGTCCCTCCGCGATCTTGCCGACGAGGCGCTGACCGCATCGCGGCGTTTCCCGCTTCCCGCAGCCGCGGCTCTCGGTGTAACCGTCTTCGGTTTGGCCGAGGAACATAAGGTCGAATTGCTGCAGGGCGCGGTTCTCAACAGCCAAGCGATTCAATTCCTCATCCTCGGTTTTTTTGCGACGTTGCTGGCGAAGCTCGTGGCCGAACGGCGCGGGGCGGATACCTATGGATTTGGCGGGGTCCTCGGTGTTGCCCTGGTGCCGCCATTGCTTGCACTCAACGCATTCGTTGTGGGTAGCTCATGGACCGCCGGTCATGACTTCTTCCCCGATCCTGCGATGGCGTTCCTGTTCGCCGGTTTCGTGTTCCTGATCATGGCGACGCCGTATCGCGCAGGAGAATCCGGCAATGCGGCGTTGTGGGAGTTCAACCGCATCACGCTGACCGGCATGGTCTTCGGGTTCACGGTCGCGGTGATCCTGGGGGCCGGGCTGACCGCCGTGCTGTTCGCCTTGGAGGAACTGTTCGGGATCGACGTGCCGCACAAGCTGAACAGCGACATCTGGATCGTCTGTTTTTGCCTGATTTGGCCGTGGCGCGCGCTGAGTTCGATGCCGTCGGGCTTCGACCCGCCCCAAGGCGACTATTGCCCGCGATGGATCGGCTTTATTGCCCGGTATGTCTACGTGCCACTTGCATCGGTCTACCTCGTTATCCTCTACGCATTTGCGGTCAAGATCGGCATCGAATGGGATCTGCCGAAGGGGCAGATCGCCTGGCTGGTCTGCTGGTTCGCGCTGGTCGGCGTCGCGACGAAGCTCACGATCTATCCGCTGCGCGAGACCGGCAATCGCCTGCTCCGCCTGTTCGACCGCCTTTTCTTCCCCGCCTTGTTCCTGCCCGCCGGGTTGCTGGCAATCGCGGTCGGTGTCCGGGTTCATGCCTATGGTTTAACAGAAGAACGTTATCTGCTGATTTTATTGACGGTTTGGCTGTTCGCGATCGCCGCGTTCTTCACCTTCGGCGGGCGTCGATTGGTCGTCGCGCCGCTGCTGCTGGGGGTGCTTCTGACGCTTGCCAGCGGCGGCCCGTGGGGAGCGGTCGAGACGTCGATCCGCAGTCAGATCGCGCGGCTGGAGCCGATATTGGTCGATAACGGATTGCTGACAGAGGACCGGCTGGCGCCGCTCGACAAATCCGTACCGTTTGAAACGAGCAAGCGGATCAGCGGCATTGTGACCTATCTTGCCGCCGGGCACCGCCGCCAGCGTTTCATCGAATGGTTGGACGGCCGCGAGTCCGGGTTGGAATTGCGGAAGGATTGGAACACCAAGGAATTCGCCGAAGCGCTCGGCTTGCCCTTTGTCGGGAATTGGCAAAAACGGCCGGAATTCCGCGTAACCCTGAAACAACCGTCGGTGCTGCCGGTCACAGGGTATGACGTGATGATGCGGCACCGGTTTTGGCGCAAGACGGCGGACCTTTCGGTTGTCGCGCCGTCCACGGGCGAGACGTATCGCATTGGTTTCGAGCAGAGCGCAGGCGTTGTGACGATCCGGGATGCTGCGGATCGGACGGTCCGTTTCGACCTTCGCCAGCTCGCGAAAAGGCTCGATGTTTTCTCCGGCGTTGCGACGCACCAACTGACCGACCCCAAACGCCTTACATTGGAGGCGGCGGACGGTTCTCTTCAAGTGCGTCTGGTGGTCATGTCCTTTTACGGTTCGTTGCGTGATGGGGAGACCGATATCAGCCATGTCGACGGGGTCTTTCTCATCAAGACCCAATAGCGCAATCGGCGCGAATTCGCCTAGCCCGTGCCGTTTATGACAGACTCTCCGAAACGGCGTTAACGCCATATTGCGCGAAATGGGGAGAGATAAGCATGCCGCAGGACGAAACCGCTGAATTGGTGAGCTATGCGCGGGACGGAAACATCGTTACCCTGACGTTGAACCGCCCGGAAAAGCTGAATGCGTTCAACGACGACCTCGTCCGCGCGTTGGGCGATGGTCTCCGCCGCTTCGATGCCGACAACGACGCCCATATCGCGATCATCTGCGGCAGCGGCCGGGCATTCTCCAGCGGCGCCGACGTACATCAGCGGCAACTGCGCGACCGCAAGGAATTCGAACGCATCGGCGGACCGCAGGCGCACGGCGCACACTCCGCGGACCTGCTCACCCGCTCGGTAAACTGGAAGCCGGTCATTGCCGCGGTGCATGGGTATGTCCTTGGGCTGGCGGTCGGCATTGTCTTCGAGTGCGACCTCGTCGTGGCGGAAGAGGGAACCCAGTTCCAGATTACCGAAACGTCGCGCGGCCTCGGCGCCTCTAAGTACTGGGGATTGCTGAACTATCGCGGCGGCGGCGCTTTCGCGACCGAAATGGCCCTAACCGGACGCTTCTTCAGCGCCGAAGAAGCCCAGGCCGCGAACTTGTTGAACCGCGTCACGCCGAAGGGCGAGTGCCTCGCCGTGGCGACCGAATTGGCGAAGGAGGTTTGCAAGAATCCGCCGCTCAGCGTGCGCGCGACCGTCCGCACCCGGCGCTGGTATCTCGATCAGCTCGGCCGCGAAATCATGATGCAGACCGCGCCGCTGAAGCTCTACCTGACCGAGGATTTCCAGGAAGCTGCGCGTGCCTTTGCGGAAAAACGTCCGGCAGGTCCGTTCAAGGGACGCTAAGGACTTCGAAGGCGGCACCGCTAGACATCGATGACGGTCGGGTTCCTGGCCGTTTTGGTGTTGATCACAACCGTTCCCGATAGGATGTCGTGTATCTGACGCCTGCGGTCGCTGAAGACGCCGACGAGCAAGATCAATCCGCCGGTCAGCGGAACCAGGAACCAGTAGAGCGCCGAAGAGATCAGAATGTGCAGATAGGACGGTTGGCCCCCATCCCAACTGCGCACCTCAAGGCCTAGCCAGCGCATGCCGAGAGTGGCCGACGCCCGGCTGCCGATCGTGATCATGTCATAGAGAATGAACATGGGGGCCGCCCAGACGAGGACGAGAAGGGCGGTAAAAATGAAGAATGTCAGGATATTGAAGACAAAGAACACCGCCGCCACGGCGAACAGAAGCGCCGCGTCGATACAGAAGGCGAGGCTCCGCCGCCAGAGAAGACCGTCGTAAAAATCCGGACGGTCGAGCGGATTAGGCGGCTCTTCCGACCATTCCAGAAGCGGTTCCAGTCGATCCGGTAGATTCGTCGGCACGATGGCCCCCGTTAGTGGCAAAGTCCGTTATTTTACCACATTGGGGCATGAATTGCCCCTTGCAAGGCCTAGCGGCGGTGGTCCGGGTCAGTTCTGATTCAGCAACGAGGGCGGAATCAGGTCTTTAGCCGCGACCTTTGGCTTCTGGCGCAGCAGCGTTACCTCGATACGGCGGTTTTCGATCGCTTCCGGGGACTTCTTGTGCAGCGGGGCCCGTTCCGCGTTGCCCCGTACCGCGGCGAACCGCTTGTCGGGCGTCCCCAGCGCCATCAATGCCTCGCGGCCTGCATAGGCGCGCTGAATGGAGATCCTCCAGTTGGACAACCCCTGTGCGGCGGCCGCGTCGTTGCGCGACGTGTGCCCCGATACCTGGATTTTGTTCGGCAACCGGGAAATGACCTCATAGATGACCTTGACCAGCTTCTTCCCGTCCTCGTTCAACTCGACACCGCCCTGGTCGAAGAGCGGTTGTTTCTTCCGGTCCATCAGGCGAATACGCAATCCTTCGCGCGTTTCGTCGATGGCGACCGATTTATAGAGATTGAGGAGTTCCGGAATCTGTTCCATCGATCGTTGGATCGCGATCTTGGCTGCGCTCAACTGCCGCATTTCGTCACTGTTGTTCGGCAGTTTTTCCTGGTTCGGCGTCTTTGTCGATTCCGAGGGATCGCCCCGTGATTGGTCATCATCGTTGGTGTTCACCACCTGCGTTCGGACGTTCACGGCTTTCGACGTGGTTTGCCCCGGGGCTTCGATGGGGCCCGGATCGGTAGCGGATATCCCGCCGAACACGCCTCCGCTGCCCGTCGATCCGCTGGTTGCGCCGACCGGCTCGAAGTAGTTCGAAAGACCCTGTTTCTGTTCCTCTGTCGTGGCGTTCAACAGCCAAAGCAGGAGGAAGAACGCCATCATCGCCGTGACGAAGTCGGCATAGGCCACCTTCCACGCGCTGCCGCCATGCGCCTCGGGCGTGATCTTCTTCTTGACGACGATAATCTCACGATCGGAATTCCCAGCCATGGCGCTTACCGATCCGCCGCGACGTTGGTTCTGGCGGGTGCCGCCGCTGCCTTTCCGGCAGGCTTGTTCAACAGCAAAACGCTGATCCGGTTGTTTCGCTTCGCCTTTGGAAAACTAGGATGCACCGGGACGGTATCGCCCTTGCCTACGATTCGGGAGAAGCGTTCGGCGGCGACCCCGAAACTGACCAGGGTGGCGCGCGCATTGTCGGCGCGGTTGCCGGACACCTGCCATTTCGACGTGCCGGCTTGTGCCGTTTGCGGCGCAAGATCCGTATGCCCGGTGATGGCGATATGATGCGGCAGCTTCGACACGATGGAGCCGATGATGGCAAGCAAGTGCCGGCCGCGATTGGAAATCTCCGCGCCGTCACCCTTGAACATCTTCAGCTTCACGCGATCCAGCAATTGGATACGCAGCCCGTCCGGCGTGTGTTCGACGATCAGGCTGTCCTGCATCTTCGCAAGCTCCGGGATATCCTGGACCGCCTGATTGATCGCCGAGATGACCTTGCTGAATTCCTTTTGGTTTTCCTCGTCGACTTGTCGTTGATGCTCGCCGTGCAGATAGCCGCCCCCCGTCGATTCCGGGTTTTGATGTCGTCCTTCCGAGGCACCGGCGTCGCGGCTGCCGAATGTCGGGATCGGCACGGTGATCCGGGGGGGCGATCCCGCCGACCGCAGGGCGCCTTCGGCCGCCATGGCCAGTCCTTTCAAAACGCCGCCGCTGCCCGTCTGTTCCTCCGAAACGCCGATCGGCTCGAAGAAGTCGGATATACCCTGCTTCTTGTCTTCGGTCGTCACGTTGAGCAACCAGAGCAACAGGAAGAATGCCATCATCGCGGTGACGAAGTCGGCATAAGCCACCTTCCACGCGCCGCCATGCGCCTCCTCGGGCAGACGGATCTTCTTGCGAATGATGATGGGCCCTTGTTCAGCGCCCTCTAATGTGTCCGCCATGACATTCTATGCCGGCTAACCGCCGCTATGTCGCGGCAGTGAGGTTCTGGGTTGCCTCTTCGAGTTCGGCGAAGCTCGGCCGAGAGTGGCTCTGGAGCACCTTGCGCGCGAACTCGATCGAGACGGCGGGGGCATAGCCCTGCAGATGCGCAAGCAGGCCTGCCTTGATGCAGGTGAAGTAAACGCTGTCGTCTTCCTGATTGCTCTTGAGCGCCGTCGCCATCGGGGCAGCGAAGCCGTAACACATGAGGATGCCCAGGAAGGTTCCGACCAGCGCGGCCGCGATCAAGCCGCCCAGCACCGCCGGCGGCTCGGTGATCGAGCCCATGGTTTTGATGATGCCCATGACCGCGGCGACAATGCCGAGGCCCGGGAAGGCTTCGGCCAGGGTTTGCAGCGCGTGGCTGACCTTGTGTTCCTCGCCGTGATGGGTTTCCAATTCCATGTCCATCAGCGCTTCGAGTTCGTGCGGGTTGTCGGTGCCCAAGGTCATCAGGCGCAGGTAATCGCAGAGGAACTCCACCGCGTGATGGTTCTCCAGGAACTTCGGGAACTGCGCGAACAGGTCGCTTTCTTCGGGATTCTCGACATGCGTTTCCAGCGCGAGCATGCCCTTGGTCTTGGCCAGCTTGAATATCTGGTACTGGAGGGAAAGCAGCTCCAGGTAGTCGTCTTTCTTGTATTTTGGTCCCTTCAGGACCGACTTCAGGCCGCCCATCGTCTTTCCGAGCACGGGCTTGGAATTGGCGATGATATACGCGCCCACGCCCGATCCGCCGATGATGACGAATTCGAACGGTTGCCATAAGACACCGAGCTTGCCGCCCATCGCGACGTAGCTGCCGATCACGCAGGCGGTGACCACAAGGCTTCCGATGATTAGAAACATAAGGTTTTTTCGTTGCCGGACCCGAAGATGAGTATGGGAAATGGGTAAAGGGAACTGATTAATATTGGCTTAATCGGCGGGTTCTTTCGTGGTAGCGAATTTGCCGATAACCGCAGTTTTCAGTTACTTACGAGAGGGATCAGCCGAGTTGTAGGCGGATAAGGAGTTCGTCCGGGGGTGGCGAGGGCTCGCTCAATAGCGGTTCTTGCGGTATCTCTGTTCGGACAAGGGATCAGTTGGACGGAAAGGACTCTGTCTCAGATGGACACGAATGTACCCGCGATCGACAAAACGCGGTTCCGCGAGACATGCGGGCATTACGCGACAGGCGTCGCCGTCGTCACCACCTCGAATGGCGACGGGCGCGCATTCGGGGTGACGGTAAATTCCTTTACGTCCGTATCGCTCGACCCGCCCTTGGTGCAGTTCAGCCTGGACCGGAAAGCGTCCGTCTTCAGTACTTTCGAGGAGTCGAACCCGTTCGTGATCAACGTGCTGGCACGGGACCAGGAAGAGGTTTCCCGGCGGTTTTCAGGCAAAAGCGACGATTTCAACGGGCTGGACTGCCAATTCTGGCAGTCGAACTGCCCGGTCATACAGGGATGTATCGCGACCCTCGGATGCGAGCCCTATGCCGCCTATGACGGTGGCGATCATCTGATCATATTGGGACGCGTCGCCTATCTGGATTGCCAGCCGGAGGCGAACCCGCTGTTGTTCTATCGCGGCGGCTACGGCAGTTTCACCTGAAGATCAGCCGGATTGCGCGGTGTCGCTGAGGCGGGTGGTCGGGAATCCCGCTGCTTGCAGGTGATCGATGATCTCGTCGACATGTTCGGCGTCGCGGGTTTCGAGAACGAAATCCGCTTCCGCCTGCTTCACAGGCACATCATAGAACATGCGTTGGTGGACGATTTCGACGATGTTGCCGCCGTGTTCGCCGATCTGCGCGGTGACCTTGGCGAGGGTTCCGGGTGCGTCGCTGATCGACACGCGCAGCCGTACCATCTGCCCGCTGCGGAACAGGCCCCGCATCAATACCGACGCCAGGATGCGGGAGTCGATATTCGCACCGGTGACGATCAGCACGATCTTCTTCCCTTTGTAACGCTTCCGGTCGGCCATCAGCGCGGCGAGCGGGGCGGCGCCGGCGCCTTCCGCCAAGGTTTTCGCCGTGACGACCATCGTCTGCACCGCGTCTTCCAACGCCATCTCGTCGACGGTAACGACCCGATCGACCAAATTTTTGACGATCGGCAGGGTCAGCTTGCCCGGTTGCTTGATCGCGATGCCCTCGGCAATTGTCTCGCCGCCGGATGGGGCGTTGCCGCCCTTGAGGGCTTGCGCCATCGATGGATACAACGCCGCCTCGACCCCGACGATGTCGGTCGTCTTGCCGGATTCCTTGAGCGCGGTGGCGATCCCGGCGATCAGCCCGCCGCCCCCGATGGGCGCGATCAGGACGTCGAGGTCCGGTATGTCCTCGAGGATCTCAAGCCCGACGGTTCCCTGGCCCGCGATGATATGCGCGTCGTCGAAGGGATGGATGAAGGCCAATCCCTCGTTCCTCATCACATCTTCGGCGTGGGGCGTACAGGCGCTCACGGAGTCGCCGTATAGCAAGACGCGCGCGCCCAGCGCTTCGGTCCGGTTGACCTTCGTGAAGGGCGTCGACGTCGGCATGACGATGGTCGCTGGAATACCCAGCCGCTTTGCATGATACGCGACACCTTGCGCATGGTTCCCGGCCGACACCGCGATCACGCCGTTCTTCGCTTGCTCCGGGTCCAAGTTCGACAGTTTCACGAATGCCCCGCGGTCCTTGAAGGACCCGGTGAATTGCAGCGTCTCCAGCTTGAGATACACATCGGCGTTCAACAGGTCCGACAGGGGGCCGGACCGCACGGTGGGTGTGCGCACCACCGATTCTTTGATCGTGGCGGCAGCGGAGCGGATATCGTCGATCGTTACGGTCATGGCGGCTGCTTCCATTTGAAAGGATGACGAGGATACACCAGCGGGATCGTAGCCGCAGTCGCCGAATTCACCGTGATACCCCCACTACGGCACCTCGGGAGGGATCAGCGTCAGAACGCCGGCCGCCTGTTGCCGTACCGTTTCGCGGTCGCCCGCAAGCGTGACGAAATCACCGGCCCGCCACCGTTCCAGCATGTCCCGATAGTGACGGGAAAAGGGATTGCCGGACTGGCCGGTCGCGATGATGTACCGGCTGCGATCCAGGTCGCCCAAGTCGTAAACTGCCCGGTACCCTGATCCATGAACATGCGAATACGGCGCGGGGCCGCCTTGGCGCGTCTGCCCCCGGTTCAGCGTATGGTCGCCGCCGTCGGTTTCCACCACCATGTCCGCAAAGGACCGCAGTCCAGGTATCTGTGTGAAGACGCGATGCCGGAACTGAGCCTTATGCGCGGCGCCCCACCGCCACTTGGCGATGTCGGGGCCCTGTGATTTGCTGATGTCGGCGAGGGCGGTCTCCAGCGCGGCGGCGATCTGCATGTCGCATGATTCCGGTTCGGGCGTCCTGACGTCGTCGCACCATGATTTTTGTTTGGTCAGGGCGGCGATGACGAACCGCGTTCGCGACCGGGCGTAGTCGTCCGTCCGGCCGCCCAGTTCGTCCTGGACGATGGCGCGTTCCAGGGCGCGCAGCCAGGCGACGTAGATCAGTGGTTCGGCGCGGTCGCGCAGCATCCGGAAATCCCATGCGCGGAGACGCGCGATGGCGTCCTTGGCTTTATCCGACCTTGCCGGCGCGGCCAGCAGGAGCGGGACGAGACGTCGGGCGGCCGGCGAAATCGTGTCCATCTGCAGCGCGGCGCTTCCGGCGACGGAATGCACCTTCTTGCCGTTCAGAACTTCGGCGATCCGGCCCGCCCGATACGCCGCTTGCCAATGCTTGGTGATGCTATGCGGGTAGTCGGCTCCGACCAGCCGGTCGTTGGCGTTGATGATCAGTCCGTCCGGTGGATTGAGATGCTTGGGCAATTCGTCGAACGGAATGAATCCATTCCAATCGAACCGTGTCTCCTGGCCGGACACGGGCCGCGTTCCGTCATGGTCGGATCGGATGGGGATGCGGCCCGGCGTGACCAGGCCGATATCGCCCGCCGTGTCGGCGAAGAACAGGTTTTGCACCGGCGCGTGGAACAATCGCGCGGCATCCACGAACTCGCGCCAGTTTTTTGCCCGATTCAGACGATAGAGTGCGCGGGCGGTCTCGTCGTCGATACGGGTGGCCGGGCTGGCCAGCGCGATCACGGAATTCGGTTCGGTCTCGGAGAGATCGGCCTCATCCAGCACGTCCGAAACGACAGGGCCGTTTCGTGTCTCCCGGACGCTAAGCGTCACCGGGTCGTCGCCGGCGACATAGATTTTCTCGACGCGGGTGGTGAACGGCTTGGGGCCGTCCGGGGTGAGGTATCGCTGCGGATTGTCCGGATCGATCGCTTCGACGTAGAGATCCTCCACGTCCGCGCCGGTCGTGGTCATGCCCCAGGCGACCTTCCCATTGTGCCCCAGCGGATGCAGCGGCACGCCCGGCACCGTGGCGCCGGTAAGGGATAGGGTCGGTGTCTCGATGCGGGCGAGATACCAGAGGATCGGCGCGCCGAACCCGAGATGCGGATCGTTCGCGAGGATGGGCTTGCCGGTTTCGGTGCGCGCCCCGCCGATGACCCAGGCATTCGACGCGTCGACCGGAGCCAGTTCGGCCGGCAACGCATTGGCGAGACGATCCAGCATCTCGGCCGCCGGATTGGGGAGCGCCGAGTGGGACTTCGGCTCGGACGCTTCGTCCGAAGGCCAAAGCTGATCGATCTGCACCGGTGTCAGCGTTTCGGCAAGGCGCAGGCGCAGCAATTCGCTGCGCCAATTGCCCGATAACCGCACCGCCATGATCCGCGCCCAGACAAGGCTGTCCGCAGGGTGCCAGCGCTCCGGCTCGTGACCGAGGACGGCGAATTCCGGTGACAGCGCGCCGGTGTGGTTATGCAGGAACGCATTTACGCCGGTCGCATAGGCGTCGAGCAGGGCGCGTTCGTCCGGCTTCATCAGGGTGAGTTGCGCTTGTGCCGCGCGGTAGAGACCGAGCGTCCGGATGAAACGGTCGATCTTGAGCGTCCGGCTGCCGAAGATCTCGGACAGTCGTCCCGCACCGATGCGGCGCGTCATCTCCATCTGCCAGAGCCGGTCCTGGGCATGGGCGAAGCCGAGGCCGAAATAGGCGTCGTTGACCTCGTCGGCGAAGATATGCGGCACGCCGTCGCCGTCGCGGATCACCTCTACCGGTCCGCTGAGACCCTGCAGGGCCAGGGTGCCGTCGACCTGGGGCAGTGACGTCCGCAGCCATGTGACGAACAAGACCGCCAGGAAGGCGAGGGTGAGGACCATCAGGGCGCAAAAGCGCAGGAATTGGCGGAAAAAGCGGGCCATGGGTCTGCGATCTATCCGTTATCCGCTTGGACCGTTTGGTCCGCTGTGTCATTGTCCGCCCGCATGAGTCTACGCCGTTTCAAATCCACCGATGCCATGGTTTCCGTGTTGCAGCCCGGAAACCCCGTCTATTGCTTTCATCCGGAAGAATTTCGCAAGAGTGCCCGGCAATTCCTGTCCGGCTTTCCCGGCCGCACGTTGTATGCGGTGAAGTGCAATCCTCATCCATTCGTCCTTCGCACGCTCTTCGAAGCCGGGATCGACCATTTCGACGCGGCGTCGATACCGGAGATCGCGGCGGTGCGCGGTCTCGCGTCCGACGCGACCGCATACTACATGCATCCGGTCAAAACGCGGGACGCAATTCTGACCGCGCATACGGTTTACGGTATCCGGCATTTCGTGGTCGATCATCCGGACGAACTCGCCAAGATCCTCTATGAGACGAACGATGCCAACGACCTTGCGATCCTGGTGCGGTTCGCCACGCCCGGCGGCACCGCCCGGTACGAGTTGTCGGAGAAATTCGGTGCGGCGCCGGACGAAGCCGCCGACCTCTTGCGGCGGGTCCGCGACGCCGGGTGCCGCACCGGGCTGGCATTCCATGTGGGGTCGCAGTGCCTCAGTCCGGCGGCCTTCCGGGATGGGGTCTTGTTGGCGGGGCAGATAGCGTCGGCGGCGGGCGTGCGCCTCGACTATCTGGATGTGGGCGGCGGTTTTCCGGCGGCCTATATCGGCGAGCAGCCGCCCGAGTTGTCGAGCTTCCTCGACGCGGTGCGGGATGGCGTTGAACAGATCGGATTGCCGGATGATTGCGTCCTGATGTGCCAGCCCGGCCGCGCGCTGGTCGCGGGTGGATGCTCGCTGGTCGTGCAGGTCCAGCTTCGCAAGGAATCGGCGATCTACATCAACGACGGGCGGTATCACAGCCTCTCGGAGACGGTGACGGGACACCTGAGCTATCCGGTTCGGGCAATCCGATCCGATGGCGCCTTTTCCGATACGATACGGGACTTCACCGTGTTCGGGCCGACCTGCGATTCGACCGATGTCCTGCCGTCGGCCTTTTCGCTGCCCGACGATATCCGCGAGGGCGACTGGATCGAGATCGGGCAAGTCGGTGCCTATTCGAACGCATTGGTGACGCGGTTCAACGGCATATCGCCGGATCATTTCGTGACGATTGAATAGGATTGCTTCATGGGATTTGTCAGTAACGCGATACAATGCATTGGTCCGCATGGCTTTCATCGCATGGCCTATACTGATTGGGGCGCGCCCGCGGCGGAACGGGTGTTGTTCTGCGTGCATGGCCTGACCCGCAATGGCCGGGACTTCGACTACCTCGCCGCCGCGCTCGAGGACCGGTACCGGACGCTCTGTCCGGATGTCGCCGGACGCGGGAAGAGCGCGCGCCTGACCCACTCCGAGGATTACAACAACCGGCAATACGTCTCGGACGTGATGGCGCTGTTCGCCCGGTCCGGCGCGGAGAGCATCGATTGGCTCGGCACGTCCATGGGCGGGATGATGGGCATGATCACCGCGTCGATGCCGGGGTCGCCGATCCGGCGTCTGATCCTGAACGATATCGGGCCGTGGTTGCCGAAGGCCGCCTTGCAGCGGATCGCCGACTATGTCGGGTCGGTCCAGGAATTCGATGATAAGGCCGGGGTCGAGGGTTATCTCCGCACGGTGCACGAACCGTTCGGGCCGTTGACGGACGATCAATGGCGGCATCTGGCCGAGCATAGTTCCCATCCGCGGGACGGTGGTGGTTACGAATTGGCGTGCGATCCGAAGATCGGCGACGCGTTCCAGGCGATGGCGATCGACGACGTGGACTTGTGGGCGCTGTGGGACCGCATCGAATGCCCCGTGCTCGTGCTGCGCGGCGTCAACTCCGACCTGCTATCCGCTGACGTCGCGAAGGAGATGGCGTCGCGCGGCCCGAAGGCCGAGGTGGTCGAGATCCAGGGCTGCGGCCATGCCCCCGCGCTGATGGACGGCGGACAGATCGCAACCGTCCGCGATTGGCTGCTGGGGTAGGGTACGTAATAACGGCGGCCCATGGCGGCCGCGCCCATTTGCGGGCATCCCCGGTTAGCGCGAGAATGCGGCCAGAAGGTTCAAGCCGCTGATCAATCGGAGGAACGCCATGCCTGATCTCGATCTCTGTCTCAAATCCGCAACGGAACTGCGGGGCCTGCTGGGGACGCGGGACCTGTCGTCGCGCGAGTTGACCGAGTCCTGCCTTGCGCAGATCGAGCGCCTGCAGCCGAAGGTCAACGCCTTCGTTACCGTGGCTGGGGAACAGGCGCTGGCGCAAGCCGACGCGGCGGATGAACGCGCCGCCGGCGGGGGCGACCTGCCGGCGTTGCACGGGCTGCCGCTCGCCGTGAAAGACCTGATCCGCACGCGGGGGCTGCGCACCACCTTCGGCTCGCTGCTCTACGCCGATTACGTTCCCGACACGGACGATCTGCTTGCGGAACGCTATCGCGATGCGGGCGCCGTAGTCATCGGCAAGACCAACACGCCCGAATTCGGTTGCGGCGGTGGGCAGACCACCAACGCGGTGGCCGGGGACACGCGCAATCCCTACGACCTGGATCGCGCCTGCGGGTCCAGCAGCGGCGGCTCGGCGGTGGCGCTGGCGGCGCGCATGTCGCCGCTCGCCGACGGCAGCGATTTCGGCGGTTCGCTGCGGCATCCCGCCGGGCACTGCAATGTCGTCGGGTTCCGGCCGTCGCCGGGGCGGGTGCCGTCCTATCCGGCCGAGCTCGGCTGGTTCACGCTGCGCTCGGACGGGCCGATGGGCCGCACCGTCGCGGATACGGCTTTGCTGTTGTCCGTCCAGGCCGGCCCCGATCCGCGCTCGCCCATCGCCCTGGACGAGCCGGGCGAGACATTCGCGCAACCGCTTGAGCGCGACTTCAAGGGCGCGCGCATCGCCTTCAGTCCCGACCTAGGTTTCCTGCCGGTCGACAGCCGCATCACCGACATCTTCCGACGGCATCGCGCAACCTTCGAGGGGCTCGGAATGGAGGTGGTCGATACCGCGCCGGACCTGCGGGAAACCCTCGACGTCTTCAAGGTGCTGCGCGCCTGGCGGTACACGCTCTCCCATGGCGACCGTGTGCGCGACCCGGCGAAACGCGAGGTGATGAAGCCGGACCTCGTCTGGAACACCGAACAAGGGTTCGAGATATCGGCGGAGGAAGTGGCACGTGCCGAGGGCAAACGCACCGAGTTGTATCACCACATGCGCAGCTTCATGGACGACTACGACTATCTGGTGATCCCCACCAATCCGACGCCGCCGCTGCCGATCGGGCAGACGTCGATCAAGGAAGTTGGCGGGAAGAAGATGGGCGACTATCTCGACGGCGGCGCGCTCAAGAGCGCCATCTCGACTGTCGGTAACCCCAGCATCTCGATGCCCGCAGGCTTTACCGACGAGGGATGGCCCGTGGGAATCCAGATCGTGGGACGGCATCGCGACGATCTCTCGGTGCTCCAAGTGGCTCATGCCTTCGAGCAGGCGACGCGTGTCGGGGAACGCCTCCCTTCGCTCCTCGATTAGATTCGCGCCAGGATGATCGGAGCTCCCGTTCCGCGGGCGGTTCGCTTTGCCCTGACATCAACCTGTAGGATATCGCCAAGGCCAAGTTCGAATAAACGAATTTGCCTCTCGGGGAGGATCGCAAATGTCAGCCGACTTGGGTGCACACATGTTCACCTATGCCGTGGTCACCGACACGCATGTGAATTTCGGTGAAACGGAATGCAATTCCGAATTCGAGATCAACAAGCGCGCCAACGGCCGCTTGCGGCATGTGGTCCGCGACCTGAACCGCCGCGACTTGGCGTTCGTGGTGCATCTCGGCGACATCGTGCATCCCGTGCCGGCTTTTCCAGAGCTGTATGAAATGGCGGCCGATTGCTTTCGGAACCAGGTTGCCGACCTTCGGCATCCGCTATACGTGGTGCCGGGCAACCATGATATCGGCGACAAACCCATTGCCTGGGGTCCCGCCGGTGTCGCGTGCGATGAATACATAGAGCTTTGGACGAAGAACTTCGGGACCAACCATCAAGCCTTCGATCACGAAGGGTGCCGGTTCTTTCTGGTCGATACGCAGATCGTCAATACCGGGCTGGCCGCTGAGGCCGAGCAGAAAACGTGGCTGGAAACGGAAATGGCCGCCGCCGCCGAGGAAGGCCTCCGCATCTTCATCCATACCCATTATCCGCTTTACCTGACGGCGCCGGGCGAGGATGAGCATTTCGACAACATCGCCGAACCGGGCCGCTCTTGGCTGCTGAACCTGATGGACCGCTATGGCGCGGAGGCTCAGTTCTCGGGACATGTGCATAACTTCTGGTACAACCGGTTCGGTGTCACCAATTGCTACGCGCTGCCGTCGACCGCCTTCGTTCGCCAAGACTATGCGGAGATGTACCGTGCCGCGCCGTTACCCGGCACCGAAGGGGGGCGCAGCGATCTCGCCAAGCTTGGATACTTCCTTGTCCAGGTCCATGAACACGGCCATTTCTGCCAATGGGTGCGAACATTTGGTGTGATCGCCGAACCCGGCAGCACGGACGCCCGGCCCGGCGAGCCTGTGGCGTCGGTTCATCCTCTGCAGAATCCCCATTCCCGGTTCGGGTTCGACATGCGCCAGAACTGGCTTGAAGTCGTCGAGATTCCGCCGTCCGGATCGTTGGACGAGTTCGACCGTAAGCGGACTCGGAACGACTATGCCCTGATGGCGTTGGTCGAAACGGGTGTCCGTCGGGTCCGTATCCCGGCCAGCGATCTCCTCGACCCCGAACACCGTGCCCGTCTGGACGAATGCGCCTGCCTTGGATTGCGGTTCACATTGTTCTCGTTCGGAATTCCGGACGACCGTTTATTGGATGCCGTGCGTGATGCCGGGGAACTCATCGATATATGGGAGATTTGCCACACGACGGAAGAATTGCCGGCGACCGTCGATGCGGTTCGCGCGACGGTGAAGGCGGCCGGCATATCGCTTTACCTTTCGCGAATTCGCACGAAGGAGGATCAGGAAAGCGCCGGCGACACCTATCACCATATGATCGTCCACGGCTTCACCCCGGATGATACGGAACAGATTGCCATGGTGGCGGGCCTAGAGGGTGTCGACGGGGTGGTGTTCCGCGTCGAGGGTGCGACATCGCCATGGCTGGCGGCGCGGTCCGCCGTCGATGCGTGCCGCGTGCATGGCCTGAAGGCGTCCTTGCATATCCGCATGACGAAGGGGGCACCGGGTCTGCAACAGACCGATGATGATTGGGTCGCGACACGTCTTGCCGAGGCCGTCGCGGCGGCGTGTGCACGAGACGATGTCCATGTCTATGCCGACACCTTTGCCGATGTCGATCGCGGTTATTATCGGCGGCACGGCGTCGTGGACCGGTTCTACAATCCGCGGCCGGCGTTCGACGTCGTGCGGAACCTGACCGCGGTCCTGGCCCAAGATCAGGCTTACACGTTGGGCGACGACGATACGCGGGTTTCATTGGTCGGGGGCAGCGGTCGAAGGGTCGACCTTATTCAGGAAGAATCCCCGACCGTAGCAGGCGCATCTGCTGTATCGGGCACGTTGATCGATCTGAATTCGGGAGAGGGCACACCGGCTTCCACGGGACCGGACGGGAACGTGTCGCCCGCGCCGTCGTCATCCCTTTCACTGTGGATGACCGACTGAAAGTCCCAGCCGGAGATTTAGTCGGCTTGGGCGCTGACCCCGTCCAGTTTCGGCACAACATCCAGGATGTCGCTCGCGATCACGTCGCGCAGCGTTTCGAGATCGAGATGATGCGTCTCGATAAGGTCGGCGGTATCGGCGAGGATGGCGTCGATATCGCCTATTTCCTGCAGGCGCTTGTACAGGTCGGGAATGTGAATACCCATGCTCTCGCCGATCAGTTCCATGAAGTTCAGCGTTTCGAAAGAAACCTGCGGCTGGAACTTGATCAACTCGCGGTGACAACCGTGGAAGATCGACGCGAATGTCGTGACGCCGGCCTCGGCGGCGGCCTTGAACTCCATCTCGCGCAGGTCGGCCTTGTACTCCGGCACGACGCCGAGATGGCTTGCCTGGGTGCTTAGGATCGGGACATCCAGTTCAACGATTTCCAGCTCGGGAATGGCGCCGAGGACATTCTTCACCGCGGCGTTGATGCCGGGAAGGGCCGAGCGTTCCTGGAGCGCCACGCGTTTCGGAACCGGATTGACGAACAATTCTCTCAGTTTGTCGAGATGCTCGTCGAAGAACTCGGCGATCGGGCTCAGGTCGAACGGCATCGTACCGTGCGATCGTTCGTAGGCCGGTAGCGCCACTTCGCCGATTTGTATCTGACAGCTCGGGCACCAGGAAATGACCCGCTCGGCGCGCGGCCGTCCCAGCCGTTCGATGGTGTTGAAACCGATGCGGCCGGCGATCTTCGCGTCCCCCTGTTTGAAGTGCTGGATGCCGCAACAGGTGGGGGCGCCGCCCATGACCTCGTAGGTCACGTCCAGCGCATCCAGAACGTCGAGGATCAACAGGGCGATATGGGGCGTCTTGATCACGTTGCACCCGGCATAGAACACGATATCCGGCGGGTCGGCCGGGTAATCTTCCTCGCGCTGCAGGGGCGGGTTCAGACGCGCGTGGACCTCGGGTGGCAGCAGCATCCGCGAGATCATCCGCGTCGAGCGGTTCATGTTGTTAAAGAACTGCTTCGCGCCGTGGCGGACCACGTCCTCGCCGAGCCGTTCCCTGGCCGCGATCCGCGCCATGTTGACCATGAAGCGCGGATTGACGCCGTAATCGCAGGCCGGGATGCATTTGCCGCTGTTCGTGCAGACCTCGGAAAATCGCTCGGCGTCGGGCGTGCCCGGGCCGCCGGAAAGCAGATCCAGCATGCCGCCGACGATCTCCTTGGCATTGTCGGCATCCAACCCCGCCGGTCCGACCATGGGGCAGGCCTCGACGCATTTCCCGCACTTCGTGCAGGCGTCGAGCGTGTCTTGGACACGGCCGCCGACCGCTTCGAGGAATTTGACGCTGCCGTCTTCCGGCACGATAAGCCTCTTTCTTGACTGCTGTTTCGGTTAGCACTCTAGGCGGGTCACCGGGAATCCGTCAAAGGACATCGCCGGAAAACCATCCCGCAGCCTAACCGCGCTATCCGAACACCGGCAGGTCCAATGCCTCGGCGGCCCACCGTGCCATTCCAAGAAGCGTGGCTTCGTCGCTGCGCGGCTCGACGAATTGGACGCCGAGCGGCAGGCCATTCGGCCCGTCGGTCACGGGCACCGTGAGGCACGGGACGTGCAAGGCGGTCCACGTCCGATTGAACACGGAGTCTCCTGTCGAATGAAGGCCTAGCGGCGCTTCGCCCACGGCGCTTGGCGTCAGGATGACCTCGCCGGGCGCGAACAGGTCCGGCAGTTGCAACCGGCACCGCTCCAGGGTTGCCATGACTTCCATCCGTTCCGCCGCCGATATGGCGAGGCCCTGCTCGACCAGCGACCGGAAACTCTTGCTCAAGGCGTCGCGATGATTATTCCATTCGTGTTCGAAAGCCTCCGAGGCCTGATACGCCATGACGGTCCGCTGTCCCGGGCTGACCCGGTCGAAAGGATCGGGGAGGTCTACATCGCGGACAACGGCGCCTGCCTTTCGGAGGCGCTCCGCCGTCTCTTCCAAAAGGGTTCGTGTTTCCGGATCCGCCGAATTCCAGTCGGCCGAGCGTACGAAGGCGATCTTCGGATTTTCCACCGCGACCGGCACCGAGGGCGTCCGGTCGGCCAGCACCCCGGAGACGATGGGCACGTCGTCGAGACTCCGCACCATGAACCCGATGGTGTCCAAGTCGAACGCCAACGGTTTAACGCCGGTGGTGTCGAACAATCCCCAGGCCGGTTTGTAACCGACCACGCCGTTGAACGCGGACGGCCGGATCATCGACCCGCCCGTTTGGGTGCCCAGGGCCAGCGGCAGCATGCAGTCGCCGACCGCGGCGGCGGACCCGCTCGACGATCCGCCGGGCGTCCGGGTGCCGTCGCGCGGGTGCCGGGTGGGGCCGGGGAAGGTGGAGGCGAATTCGGTGGTCACGGTCTTTCCGAGAATGATCGCGCCGGCCTTGCGGAGCCGCGAGACGCAGACGGCATCCTGCGCCGGTTGGTGCTCCTTATAGATCGGCGAATTGCATTCGGTCGGCATGTCCGCGGTATCGATGATGTCCTTTATCCCCACGGGAATGCCGTAGAGCGGGCCGGACCCGTGCGTCTCCGGGAGCCGCCGGGCGGCGTCGAGCGCCGCCTCGGCGTCGTAGTGCGCGAAGGCTTCGACCGCCGGTTCACGCGTGGCAATCCGCTCCAGACAGCTCTCCATCAGTGCTTCGGGCGTCAGGTCCCCTGCGGCCATGGCCGAGGATGCGGCTGTGATCGATAGTTCATTCGGTGCTGCTTTCGTCGGCATGCGGCTCACCTCCCTCTTGAATTTCAGGCATCCTGTCGCGTCGGCAGTTAAGTGCTACATTATCCACTAAATTATCGAAACGCGCAGACGGCATGGTCGGAACACCCCGTTCCGCGTCGAAGCTCAATCTGAGCGGCCGTCGCGCCCTAGACGACGCATGAGGTCCAGAATGTCGGCAACAATCAGCAAGATTGAGGTTTTCGGTGTGGCGATGCCTCTCGTAGGCACGTTCACCAGCGGCGGCGTGTCCAAGAATGCCACGAAATGCGTAGTGGTCCGGGTGACCGACAGCGACGGCGGCATCGGTATCAGCAGCATTGACCCGTCCAGCCGGGCCACGTCCCCAAATACCGCGCAGGAACTCGCCGCTGCCGTTCGGGACCGTCTGGGTCCGGCGATGATCGGGGAGGACCCGATGAACATCAACCGGTTGTTCGAAGCCGCCGCCAAGCTGATCCCGACGCAGCCTTCGGCCGCGGCGGCCCTGGAGATGGCCTGTATCGAGCTTGTTTGCCGCCGGTCCGGAATGGCGCTTTCCGACTATGTGGGTGGGGCCGTGCTGGACGAAGTGCTGTTCAACGCCTGGGTCGGTGAGTTGCCGCCCGACGAAGCGGCCGCCGAAGCGAAGCGTTGGCAGGACGCCGGGTTCCAATCCATGAAGATCAAGGTCGGCAACGACGTCGAAAAAGACGGCCCGCGTGTCATGGCGGTGCGGGAGGCCGTCGGTTCGGATGTGAAACTGCGGATGGACGCCAACCAGCAATGCAACGTGGAGCAGGCACTGGCGCTATGCCAGGCGGTCAAGTCCTGCGACATGCAACTGTTCGAGCAACCGGTGCCGAAAGACGACCTCGAAGGATTGGCGCGAGTCCGGCGCGAAGGCGGCATCCCCATCATGGCAGACGAGTCCATCAGCGATTACGAAAGCCTGATCCGGGTCATCAAGGCGGATTGCGCGGATTTCGTGAAGTTCGGCATCACCCAAGCCGGCGGCTTGTTGCCGTCCGCGCGGATGATTTCCACGGCGGAGGCGGCGGGTCTTCAGGTCGTCATGGGACACGGGTTCGGGCTGGACCTCAGCACGATCGCGGAGATCATGCTCGGCGCCACGTCGCGCAATATCCTGCCCGGATTGGAGTGCGTGGGCCCGCTCAAGGTAACCGACACGGTGGCTACGACCCGGCTCGACATCGGCAAGGGCCGTCTTGCACTGCCGTCCGGTCCCGGCCTCGGCATCGATCTCGATGACGCGAAGCTGGCGCAGTACAATCTGTCGGATCAGAGCTAGACGACTTAGACCCGATCCACGCGGCGTTGGAAGAGGAGACCCTATGTCCGACCGCGCACTGCACTACAGGACCATTACCGAGCTGGCTGCAATGTTGCGGTCCGGTGCGGTCACGCCGACCGGGCTTACCGAGCATCTGCTCGGCCGGGTCGAGGCATTGAACGGTCCCTTGAACGCCTTCAATCTCGTGACTGCGGATCGCGCCATGGCGGAGGCGAGGGCCGCGGAGAGTCTCTTGGCGTCGGGCCGTGACCTTGGTCCCTTGCACGGCATTCCGTATGCGGTGAAAGACCTCTACGACATCGTCGGCCTGCCGACGACGGCGGGATCGCGGACCGTGGACGATGCGCCGAAGTCCGAGGAAAGCGAAGTGACACGGCGGCTTGCGGCGGCGGGCATGATCGTCCTCGGCAAGACGGTCACGGTGGAGTTCGCCAAGGGCATCGTCGGTATCAACCATATCCAGGGCACGCCGCACAATCCGTGGAGCGAAGAACACTGTGTGCCAGGGGGATCCAGCGCCGGGACCGCCGTTGCGGTGGCGAGTGGTTTGGCGCCGATGGGGCTCGGCACCGATACGGGCGGCTCGGTGCGCGCGCCGGCGGGGCTTTGCGGCACGGTCGGCCTCAAGACGACCGTCGGCAGGGTAAGCCGATTCGGCATCTTCCCGCTCAGTTGGACCCTCGATTCCGCGGGACCGCTGACCCGCAGCGTCGAAGACGCCGCCCTCGTGTATCAGGTATTGCAAGGCGAGGATGCGCGGGACGACAGCACCCTCGGTATCCGCCCGACGGATGTCCTCGGTTCATTGAAGACGGGCGCGAAGGGTTTGCGGGTCGGTATCCCGCAGGATGTTTTCTTCGACGACTTGGACCCGGAAGTCGAGAAGGCCGTGGGCGCGGCAGCGGACGTCTTCCGCGACCTTGGGGCGACGGTGGAGAATATCGCGTATCCCGAGGCCACTGCGGCCGCAGCGATGGGATCGGTGGTCAATGGGGCCGAGGCGGCGGTGATCCACGAGGAGCGGATCAAAACCAGCGTCGATCAAATGGATCCGATCGTCGGACCGCGCATGGTCGGCGACCGCGACCATCTCGCGACCGACTACATCAAGATGCTGCATGAATTGAGGGCGCTGCAGGCGTCGCAGATGGAGACGCTTCGCGATGTGGACGTCATCCTGTCGCCGACGACGCGCATCCCGGCGCTGCCCGTGGCAACCGTCGATGAATCGCTCTACGTGTATCTGGACTACGCGGCTCAATACATGGCGAACACCAATGTCGGCAATCGCCTCGGTCTTTGCGGCCTGTCGGTCCCCTGTGGGTTCACGTCGAAAGGATTGCCGATCGGCTTGCTGATCAACGGCAAACCGTTTGCGGAAGATGCGATCCTGCGCGCGGGGTATGCCTTCGAGCAGGCGACCGATTGGAAGGCGAAAACGCCGGACCTAGGCTGGGCGGCGTAACGCGGTTCCGACCCTCCTGATCTATCCTGCATCACGGCCGTTGCCTATCGGCGCGAATTCAGCCAGGATTGCGCCGCTTGGGGGGGCACTGCATTACCGGTCACGGTTTGGAAAGCGCTTGTCTCGCGCTCCGTTGCCGTGTGGGTGAATGGAGTGAAAATGAAGAAACCACTTGCAGAATTCATAGGCACTTTCACGCTTGTTTTGTTTGGTTGCGGCGCGGCCGTAATCGGCGGTATGGGGGCCGGGCCGACGGCGATTGATGTCCTGGGCATCTCATTCGCGTTTGGGCTTGCCATTGTCGCGATGGCCTATGGGATCGGTCCGGTGTCGGGCTGCCATGTCAATCCGGCGGTCAGTTTCGGCGCGCTCCTAGCCGGCCGCATGTCCGGCGCGGATTTCGTTTCTTACGTCATTGCCCAAATCCTCGGGGCGCTCGCCGGTGCCGCGGTCCTGTATCTCATCCTGTCCGGCAAGGCGTCCGGCTGGAGCGGCGGCTTGGGGCAAAACGGCTGGGGCACCGGTTATCTTGGTGAGTACAGTCTTGTGTCGGCCTTCGTGTTCGAGGTGGTGGCCACCTTCCTATTCCTCGTCTGCATCCTCGGCGTGACGCAGAAGGGCGCGCCGGCGCATCTAGCGGGTCTTGCGATCGGGCTGACGTTGACGGTCATTCACATTGTTGGAATCAACGTGACGGGCGTGTCGGTCAATCCCGCGCGTTCGCTTGGTCCCGCGATCGTCGGCTACGCGGCAAATCCGCAGGCGCTCGCACAGGTCTGGCTGTTCATCGTGGCGCCGTTGATCGGTGCTGGCGTTGCCGGACTACTGTTCAAAAGCGGCATGTTGGCGGCCGACAAGGACTGATCATCGTCGGCGGCAACCCGGATTGCCGTCGTTGCCGCGCGACGTCGGTGTGCGTTGTCGGGTCAGTTGTCTTTGTCCCATTTCTCGAAGGCCGCCAATGTCTTCGCGTCCGGCGGATAGGTGCCTGCGATAGGAGCGCCGTCGAGAACCTCCCGCTGAAGGAAGGTCTCGAGGCGTTCCTGTCTGGTGCCGTCGGCGGCTAACTCGGCCGCCAAGTCGGCGGGGAATACGACGACGCCGTCTTCGTCGCCGAACAGGACGTCGCCCGGAAACACCGCCGCGCCGCCGCATGCGATCGGCACCTGGGTCTCGGTGGCCAAGTGATCCACATGGCTGTTGCGCGCCGCCCGGCCGCCGCAAAACACCGGGATGCTGTATTCCATCATCGCGCCGGTATCGCGCATCGCGCCATCGGTCACGACCGCGGCGACGCCGCGCGTCTGCAGGCGCGCGACCAGGATATCGCCCAAGGTTCCGGTATCCGTGATGCCGCGGGCGTCGATCACCAGCACATGGTCCGGCGGGCAATCCTCGACGGCATGGCGTTGCGGATAGAGCGGCGACGTGACGGTGTCCGGCGACATCTTGTCCTCGCGCTTCGGGATCAAGCGCAAGGTATAGGCGAGCCCGACGAATCTTGGCGCTTTGGGATTGAGCGGATGCACGCCCGCGATGAAGGTGCTCGGCAGACCGCGCTTCAAGAGTTGCGTCGTCAGCGTGCCGGACGACAGAGTCCCGATGGTCTTCAGGGTTTGCTTCAGGTCGGTCTCGTACATCGATTTTCCTCCAGCGCCCAAGTCGGGCCTTGGTTCGGTAGTCCCGCTAATCCTGGGTGACCTTCCGGCGGCCTTTCTTGATGTCACCTTTTCTGCGTTTGTTGTCGAGACGCCGCCGCTTCGACCCTTTTGTCGGTTTCGTCGGCCGCCGGTATTTGGGCGGCGTGGCCGCCTCCCGTATCAATGCGATCAACCGGTCCATCGCGTCCTTTCGATTGAGATCCTGCGTGCGGAACCGGTTGGCGGTAATCACGATCACGCCGTCCTTGTTCATGCGCCGGCCCGCGAGAGGCTTGAGCCGCAAAAAGACGGCATTCGATAGCGATGGGCTGGACCGCGCATTGAAGCGCAACTGGACCGCGCTTTCGGTCTTGTTGACCTTCTGGCCGCCGGATCCGGGGGAGCGGATGAATTGCTCCTCGATCTCGGAGTCTTCGATACCGATGGAAGGGGTAACTCGGATCATCTCACGGGTTTACCGGTTGCGGCGCCGAATGGCGGGATGAGGTAGTAGTACAGTATTCTGCCTTGTCGGTCGTCCCGCCGGCCACAGCGCGCTCAACGAGGGCGTATCCACAAACATGCACATTGAGCAATTCCCGGAGCAACACGCGAATGACGGATAGGAATCCAAATATCGGGCAGACCTGGGAAGAGAAATCCACCGAGTGGAAGAAGACCGCCTATGAATCGGTTTCGAAGGATGACGCGCCCAACCAAATGTTGATCGGCTTGGCGGGAATCCGGTCTGGCGATACGGTGCTTGATCTGGCCTCCGGGACGGGTGAGCCGTCAGTCAGTATCGCCCTTCATGTGGGCGGGAAGGGACGGGTGGTGGCCACGGATATGACACCCAGCATGCTGGACTCGGCGCGACAGCGCGCCGACCGTCTCGAACTGGACAACATGAGCTTCGAGGTCTGTAGGATGGAGGCATTGCCCTTCGACGACCGGTCCTTTGATGCGGTTACCTGCCGCTTTGGGATCATGCATTCATCAGAGCCCCTTGCAGCGCTGGAGGAGGCGCGTCGCGTCCTGAAGCCCGGGAAAAAGGTCGCCTACATGGTTCACGGTCCGCGGGAGCTAAACACCTTGTGGACGACCGTGCACGTAGCGGCACCAAGGCTGCTACAAATAGATGAATCGGAAAGGGTCGAACATCATTTCAAGTTCAGTGAAGGCGGCGAACTGGCTGAACTGCTTCGGACCGCGGGTTTCGACACCGTCGACGAAGATCAGCTTTGCCGAACGATTGTCAAAAGCGGCGGCGAGCCGTTCTGGAACCAGCTTTTGAACAGAGACTACGGAAAACTCATCGAAACATTGGATAAAGCGCGCCAAGTCCAAATTCACGATGGGGTTGCGGCAGCTTTTCAAGAATACCAAGAAGGTGGCGCGTACAAGTTGTTGACGGCACAGCGGTTCTTCATTGGAACCGCTTTGTGAGGCACGGTGCGGGTGGCGTCCAAACTGCCGATCCCTGGCGGTGTTGATCAAACCGAAATCGTTTTGCATCGACTGGGGTCCGGTCAAGCGCGCGCAATGGCTATTCGGATACCCGAGGCGGCGACCGGCTGTCGCCGGCGTCTGGGCTCTGAATCAAAAATGGAAAGCCAACCTGAGATGCCGGGTGTAAGCTCGTCGAGGTTACCGTCGGTGCGGTATTCGAACCTCGTTGCGAAGAAAGCCAGTCTCAATGCAGTTACACGTCAGACGAAAATCCCTCGTCAAACCGGAATCAGTCTTCCTTCAAGAGTTTCGCCGCAACGTCGCCTCGCAACGGGGGGAAGACGGCATTATCGAAAAGATTTTCGAAATCGCCGGTTTGAACAACCGGTATTGCGTCGAGTTCGGTGCCTGGGACGGCAAACTCCACAGCAATACCTGGAATCTTTTGAAGAACTGCGGCTGGGGCGGCCTGCTGATCGAAGCGAACGAAAAGAAATTCGCCGAGCTCGAGGCTGAATACGCCGATCGTAGCGGTGTCTCCTTGCTGAATACGCTTGTTGAAACCAAGGGCGAACGCTGTCTCGATGCCGTCCTGAACGAGGCCGGCGCACCGCGCGATTTAGATTTTCTCTGTATCGATGTTGATGGTGTCGACTGGCATATCTGGAATTCGCTGACTGATTTTGCACCCCGTTTGGTCGCGATCGAGTTCAATCCGACGGTGCCCAATGACGTGGTTTTCGTTCAGGATGACGAGTCATCGATTAACCAGGGCGCGTCGCTGCTGGCGCTCATAGAGTTGGGCAAATCGAAGGGTTACGAACTCGTCGCCACAACGGAATGGAATGGGTTCTTTGTCAGGAAGGAAATTTATCCGGCATTTGGGATCGAGGACAACGACATCAACGCCATGCATGACACGGCGAATTTCGAGAGCCGTATCTTTCAGTGCTATGACGGCACGCTCGTGCTCGCGGGCCGCAAGCATCTCTTGTGGTGCGACGTCGCTATAAGCCAAGAAGACATTCAGGTGCTTCCGGCAGCTCTGCGGAAGTATGGTGATGCGATCTCTTAGTCCGGCGCGGGCCGCTTGATCGGTTCGGACCAACCCGGTTCCTGTTGGTCAAATTGCATGCCGCAAGCCCGGCAGATAATCTGCGGCTAAGTCCCCTCACTGCGGAGAGTCGCATGTCCGGATCGCAGGATACGAAACCGAAGGTCGGCGTGTTGATGGGCGACCCTTGCGGCATCGGGCCGGAGTTGATTGCGAAAGTTTTGGCCGACCGCTCGTTCGATTCCAAAGCCGAGATGGTCCTGATCGGCGACCCGCGCATCCTATCGCGGGAAATGGAACGGATGGGAGTGCGGCACGAGTTGCAGGTCTGCGATAACCTGCCCGCGTTCGACCCTGACAATCCGGCAACCCGGTTTCTTTCCGTCCCGGTGACGGAAATCGATCTCGACACATTACCGATGGGTACCGCGAACGAGATCGGCGGCCGCTATGCGATGGAGGTGCTTTCCGCCGCGCTGGACCTGGCCGTCGCAAGGAAGATCGACGCGGTGGCGTATGCGCCGATGAACAAGCATGCGATGAACCTCGCCGGTTGGAAGTACCGGGACGGGATCGACTTCTGCACCAGCCATCTCGGCTGGGACGGCCCTGCGTCCGAGCTTAACGTTCTGGACGATCTTTGGGTGGCGCGCGTCACCTCGCATGTGCCGATGCGGAACGTGTGGGAACATCTAACCACCGACCGGATCTATTCGATCATTTCGTTGTTGCACGACACGTTGGCTGCCTCGGGCGTTGCATCGCCGCGTATCACGGTTGCGGGCTATAATCCGCATTGCGGCGAGGGCGGTCTGTGCGGCACCGAAGAAATTGACGCGATCATCCCGGCGATCGAGCGGGCGCAAGCCGACGGGATGTCGGTGAGCGGGCCTGTTTCCGCGGATTTCGTTTATGTCGACGCCCGCGCGAAGGGATTCGATGGCATCGTCGCGATGTACCACGATCAATGTCAGATCGCTAACAAACTGCTGGATTTCGACCGCGGCATATCGATCCATGGCGGCACGCCGGTTCCCACGGTGACGACGGCGCATGGGACAGCGTTCGATATCGTTGGAACGGATCGGGCGAACCCGGAAGCTCTGTGCCGGGCAATTGCGGTTGCCGCGACGGTCGCCGGTAATCGAAAAATGTATGAGGCGTAGAGCGGTTGGCGTCGATATGTCCGATCTCAAAGATAGAATCCTAATCGTAGGTGCGGGCCCAGTCGGTCTCATTGCCGCGCTTCGGCTTTCTCAAGCAGGGGTCCCGGTTACCCTATTCGAGAAAGAAGACCGTTTGCTGGATGATCCACGGGCTGCGACGACCCATCCGGCGACGCTCGAAATGTTGGATGAAATCGGCATGGTTGCCGAGGCCGAGAAGCAGGGTCTGGTTTGTGAGGAATTCTATTTCTGGGACCGCCCTCGGGACGAGATTGTCGCCAAGTTCAATCATCGCCTGCTGGCCGATGAAACGAAGTTTCCGTACGTCGTCCAATGCGAACAATACAAACTGGCCAAGATTGCACTGGCGATGCTCAACGATTATCCGGATGCGGACGTCCGGTTTTCCCACGAAGTGACGGGCGTTCGCCAAGATGCCGACAGTATCAGCGTGTCGGTCGCCGGTCCCGATGGAACCGATACGGTTTCCGGAACTTATCTTATCGGCTGTGACGGCGGCCGCAGCACGATCCGCAAGTCCACCGGCATCGGCTTTGACGGATTTACCTATGAGGAACGGTTTGTCGTGCTCTCGACGCCATTCGATTTCGAAGCGGAGCGGGGGTGCTGTTACCGCAACTACTATGCCGACCCCGATGAGTGGTGCAACTTGTTCAAGGTATCGCACAACGGGCCGCCGGGATTATGGCGTGCCGTTTTTCCGTGCGATGTGGATTTATCCGAGGATGAGGTCTTGAGTGATGACGCCGTTCAGGCACGGATGCAGAAGTTCTTCCCGAAAGAAGGGGAGTACGACATCGTGCACCGTAATATTTATTCAATAAATCAACGTGTCGCTTCGACTTTCCGGCTGGGCCGCGTTCTCTTGGCGGGAGATTCGGCCCATCTGAATAACTCGATCGGCGGCATGGGGCTCAACGGCGGCATTCATGATGCGATGAATGCCACGGAAAAGCTGATCAGTGTCTGGCGTGACGAAGCCGACGATAGCGTTCTGGACCTCTATGACGTTCAGCGCCGCACAACGACCCATGAATTCACCCAGGCGCAAACCATCGCCAACAAGAAGCGTCTGGAAGCGAAAGATCCGGAGTCCCGCGCGAAGAACTTGCAGGAGCTTCGGGAAATCGCCGCTGACCCTGAACGGGCCAGAGCATTCTTGATGGGCACGTCAATGATATCCGCCGTGAGACGCGCCTCCACGTTGGGCGCGTAGCCTATGGCGGGTAGGTCACGTCCCTGGAGTCCAACCGTAAATTTGCTGCAGAGTGCCGCCCATCAACGCTTCCCTCTCGGTGTCCGATAGACGATCCGTGAGTTTGAAGGGCTCTACGCCTTGTTGGTAACTCACGACGTTAATTGCCCGTGTCCAGTCGGTACCCCACATACAGCGGTCAAAGCCGAATGCGTCAAAGACGCGGCCGAGCGGCTCCCATAAATCGTCGTACGGAAACGGTGCGTGCGACAGGGTGCAGGCGCCGGTGACCTTCACGGCGACATTCTCATGCGCGGCGAGTTCGAGGAGTTGCGGAAAAGTGGCGAAGGGCTCCGGCGGCGCAGGGGGTGTGCGGGGTTGGTATATGCCGAGATGGTCCACCACCAGCCGAGTTCCTTCGTGCCGCGCCGCTAAGGCGCGGACCTGCGACAGGCGGCCTGCGCAGGCGAGATTGACCGGCAGGCCGTGGCGGCCTGCCGCCGCCAGGATGCGGTTTGTTCCGGGATCATCCGGATCGTCCGGGGCGGTATTGGTCAACATGATGCGGACGCCGACCGCACCCTCCGTCTCCGCCCAATCCGAGATGATGTCGTCCGCGGCGGGATCGGCCGGATCCAATGGCTTGACCAGGGCGAAACGGTCCGGATACGCAGCCCGGACTGAAATTGCGTAGCTTGGGTCGTATCGATACATCGTCCAGGCCGATACCACTATCGCTGCGTCGACGCCGACCGCATCCATCGCCGCCACCATGTCGTCGCCGGTCACCTCCGGTGGACCTGCTAGGACATCGGTCCATGGCCGGTCCGGATGATCCCGCTCGTAGACATGTACTTGCGCGTCGATGGTCAGCATCTCGACCGTATTTCCTTGTTTGATTAATACACCCGACATTTATGGCCCGGTCAGACCTTCGCCTTCCAGAAATTCGTGGCGTAATCGTCGTTCACGATGTCGAACACCACGCCGTTCGGATCGCGAAACTTCACCTCGGTATCGGCATGTTGGCGGCTGGGGATCTTCATGTGATAGCGGCCGCCATTGGCTTCGATCTCTTCGCCGGTGGCCTTCAGGTCGTCGACGATAAATCCCATGTGGTGGAGGCCGAAGAAGTCCTTGCCGCGCTCGTCGCCGGCCGTTTCGTCATCGGGAAAGCGCAGGATCGCCAGGCTGACGGTTCCGTCCGACAAAAGCATGCCGAATTTCGATTCACGGACCCGCTCCATGTCGAACGTCTTTTCGTAGAACTGCGCGGCGGCCTCCGGATCGGGCACCGTGACGGCGATATGACGAAGCTTTCCCATGTCCTTCCTCCCTAAGCTGGTGGCGGCGCTCCCGCGGGCGCGTCGGTGCGGTATCCTATCACGCGCCCGGAGCGGAACATATTTCAGCCGGATGGCGGACCGCGTACGGCGGCGTCCGCTGGGCATCGGAAAGCCGCCTTTCCACGGTTTGATGTAAGCTGTGTCATGTGATCCGACGCATCGCATGATCGGTTGCGGGATCAATGGAAACTGCCAACCGAGGACGACATCCTAAGGAGGGCTCGTGGCGCTGCTCATCTTCAATCTAGACAGGCTCATCGGCAATGCGGAAACGTGGCGCGCCGTGTTGGCGGAAAAGGTGCCCGATCTGGAGGTTCGCATTTGGCCCGATGTGGGAGATCCATCGGATATCGAATATCTCGCATTCATGCGTCCCGATTTCGACGTTTTGCCGCTGCTTCCAAACTTGAAGGCCATGTTTACGCGCTCGGCCGGTGTGGATTCCTTTATCGATCATCCGCGGCTGCCGAAAGTGCCGCTTGGTAAAGTGGAACCGTCGGGCGGCGATCCGATGATGACGGAATATGTCGTCATGCACGTTCTGCGATTCCACCGCGAAATGCCGGCATATCAGGTCCGCCAGGCGAACAAAGAGTGGCACACCGGCCCGATCGTGCGGCCGGAGGAAAGGCGCATCGGATTCCTGGGCTACGGCATGATGGCCAAGGCGCCGGCGTTGGTTTTGAAATCGCTTGAATTCGATGTCTCGGCTTGGGTTCGGACGCCGAAGGAGGATGCCGAAGTCCGGTTGTTCCATGGCCCCGACCAGCTCGAGCCCTTTCTCAATCAAACCGATATCGCCGTCTGCTTGTTGCCGCTGACCAAGGAGACCGAGGGTATCTTCTGCGCCCGCACCTTTGCCATGATGCCGGAAGGGGCGATGCTCGTTAATGTCGGGCGCGGCAAACACGTGGTTGAAGAGGATTTGATCGATGCGCTCGATTCCGGACAACTGTCCTACGCTGCGCTTGACGCCCTTTGGCCGGAGCCGTTGCCGCCGGAGAGTCCGCTGTGGCTGCACCCCAAGGTCACGGTCATGCCGCATGTGGCGCGTCGTCCGACCGTTACTCAACTGGTAACGGAGATCGCTGCCAACATCAGGCGCTTGGAGGCGGGACAGGCGCTTATGCAGGAAATCGATGTCGCAACCGGATATTGAGCGGCACCGCCGCCTCGGGCGCGTTATTCGATCGCGTCAGCGTGGCCCGGCTCTTCAGCTCTTCTTCAGCAGGTCCGCGGCTTCCATGGCGGCGTAGGTCAGGATGCCGTCCGCGCCCGCGCGCTTGAACGCCATCAGCGATTCCAGGATCACCCGGTCGTTGTCCAGCCAGCCGTTTTGGGCCGCGGCCTTCAACATCGCGTACTCGCCACTCACCTGATAGACCATCGTCGGCATCGCATAGGTGTCTTTGATCCGGCGAAGGATGTCGAGATAGGGCATACCCGGTTTCACCATGACCATGTCCGCGCCTTCCTGGATATCGTGCCAGGCTTCGCGCAAGGCTTCGTCACTATTGGCGGGGTCCATCTGGTAGGTGCGCTTGTCGCCGATCAGCGCGGCCTTGGTGCCGACGGCGTCACGGAACGGGCCGTAGAAGGCCGACGCGTATTTCGCCGAATAGGCCATGATCCGCACGGCGTCGAAGCCGTTCGCGTCCAGCGTCTGCCGGATCGCGCCGACCCGTCCGTCCATCATGTCGGACGGCGCCACGGTGTCGCAGCCGGCCTCGGCCTGGACCATGGCTTGTTGGACAAGGATTTCGACCGATTCGTCGTTGAGGATCGTCTCGCCGTCCATCACGCCGTCATGTCCGTGCGTGGTGTATGGGTCGAGCGCGACATCGCAGACGACCATGATCTCCGGCACCGCGTCCTTGATCGCGCGGATGCCGCGGCATACCAGGTTGTCCGGGTTGGTGCACTCGCGGCCGTCATCGGTCTTCAGGTCGGGGTCGGTGTACGGGAACAGGGCGACCGCCGGGATACCCGCTTCGGCGGCCTGTTCCGCCGCTTTCGGCAGCAGATCGACCGAACGCCGCTCCACGCCGGGCATCGAGTCGACCGGCCGGCGCGCGTTGTCGCCGTCGATGATGAACAGCGGCAGGATGAAGTCGTCGGGTGTCAGTTTGTTCTCGGCGACGAGGCGGCGCGTGGCGTCCTCGCGGCGATTACGGCGCATGCGGACCGTTGGATACAGACCCGCGCCGCCATCTACCATGGGTTTGGCAGTCGGCTTCTTTGCGCCGGGGAACGGCGTCAGTTTGGCTTTCGACATTGGCAACCTCCCGAGGTGGCAACGATCTTACGCCGCGTCGCAGGCGAGTAAAAGCGCCGTAATCACCTATTCGAATAACGACGGTTTAGAGTGATGCCCGTTACAGAATATTTAAAGCGAATGCATTTTAATTACGGCTCCTCAGGATGGGGTGTGCTATGGAGCCGAACGCTAATATATTGCAATCACTTCCGAAATTCGCCGAACTGCCGAGCTGGGCCGATTTCGAAGATTGCCATGAAAAAATTCGCGACATGGTCGCGTATTGGCATGCAATTCATCCGGATCATGGATTGCCGGGCCGACAGCATTTCGATCCGGTCGATATTCCACGCCTTCTGCCGAATTTGCGTTTGCTTGACGTCGAAGGGCGCCCGCCGCGATTCAAGACGCGTTTGATGGGGACGGTGCTTCTCGACTTCTTCGGCGAGGAGCACACGGGTCACTATTTCGACGACCTGTATCCGAAGTTCAAACAATCGAAGACCTATCAAGATCTGTTGAACGTCGTAACCACTGGACGCCCAAATTGGCGCCGGGGTATGCCCGGATTGGTCTATGAGAAGGACTTCGTCACCGTCGAGCGCGTCTATCTGCCGCTGGCGGAAGACGGCGGCACGGTCGATATGATCGTCACTTGCATTCTATTCGGCGACAAGGACGGCATCTTCTGTTGATGCCGTCCATTCGCTGATCGTCCCTAGGCGGCGTCCTTCGCGCCGCCCGCCGCCTCGAGGGCCTGGTCGAGATCCCCGAGGATGTCGTCGATATGTTCGATGCCGATGGAAAGCCGGACGTAACCGTCGTTGACGCCTGTCGCGAGTTGCTCCTCCGGCGAGAGTTGGGAATGCGTCGTAGTCGCCGGATGAATGGCCAGCGACCGCGCATCGCCGATATTGGCGACGTGATAGAACATCTCCAGTGCGTCGATGAAGGCGCGGCCCGCTTCCAACCCGCCCTTCAGCTCGAAGCCTACGAGACCGCCGTAGCCGCCGGAAAGATAAGCGTCGGCGCGGCGTTTCTGCTCCGCGTCCTCATGGGTACCGGCATAGATGACCTTCGACACCGCGGGATGGCCCTTCAGGAAGTCGGCAACCGCCTGGGCGTTCCGGCTATGCTCGCGAATGCGCAACGGCAGCGTCTCCAGCCCCTGAATGAATTGGAACGCATTGGCCGGGCTCATCGCCGATCCCAAGTCGCGCAGTAACGTGACCCTTGCCTTGATGATGTAGGCAATCGGTCCCAACGGCTTGACCGCCTCGGTCCAAACAGCGCCGTGGTAGGACGGGTCCGGCTGATTGAGCATGGGGAAACGGTCTGCATGTTTCTCCCAGTCGAAATTGCCGCCGTCGACGATCAGGCCGCCGATCGAGGTGCCATGGCCGCCGATATACTTCGTCGTCGAGTAGACGATGACCGCCGCACCGTGATCGAACGGCCGGCACAGGATCGGCGCCGCCGTGTTGTCCATGATCAGCGGTACGCCTAGATCGCGGCCGATGTCGGCGACTTCCTTGATCGGGAAGACCGTGAGTTTTGGATTGGGCAGCGTCTCCGCGTAGTAGGCGCGGGTCTTGTCGTCGGTGGCGCGGCGGAAATTCTCCGGATCGGCCGGATCGACGAACCGGACCTCGATACCCATCGTCTTGAACGTGTTGTTGAACAGGTTCCAAGTGCCGCCATAGAGGTCGGTCGCGCTGACGATGTTGTCGCCGGCTGACGCGATATTCTGGACGGCGATCGCCGACGCGGCTTGGCCCGAGCTAACGGCGAGGGCGGCGGCACCACCGTCGAGGGCGGTCACGCGCTGCTCCAAAACATCACAGGTCGGATTCATGATCCGCGTATAGATGTTGCCCAGTTCCTTGAGGGCGAACAGGTTGGAGGCATGCTCCGTGTCGCGGAATTGATAGGACGTTGTCTGATAGATCGGTACGGCGACCGCACCCGTGGTTTCGTCGGCGCGATAGCCCGCGTGCAACGCGATGGTTTCGGGATTCTTGCTGTTTCCAGCCATTGTCTTTGCCCTCCTGATGATCCAAGGGCGGGCATAAAAAACACCCGCCGGGACCAAAGCCGCGGCGGGATACTCAGCGCCGCTCGCTTTAGCCGAATTTTTTACGGCGCCGGCAAGCTGAGCTTCAAGTAAGCGCCAATAAGAAGCCGAGCATAGCGTTCTTTGTAGGGCTGACGCCAGCCCGGCGTTTTTCATGTTCCGCCGGTGCATCCGAACGGCATCGGACAGGCGGATTATGCTCTCCATAACAGTGTATTGCGGCCGTTAATCCAACTTTAAGTCGAACGATCTACGGTTTATGAACCGCGGCTTAGGATTGGGTGATGACCGTGAAGCCCGAACAACTCATTGGTGGCGAGGTCCCGAAAACGACCCTTGGTCTCCTAAAGGATGGAGAAATCCAGGCGATCGACGCTCGGATGGTGTTCTCCAACGGGAAGGTCGTGGCCATCGGAGTCCCCGGTGTCTATACGCCGGTTTGCACCGAACGGCATATCCCCGATTTCGTACGAAACGCCGCGAAACTCAAACGGAACGGTTACGGCAAGCTGATCTGCATCGCACCCAACGATCCCTTCGTGCTTGAGCGATGGGCGCGCGAACTCGATCCTTACGGCAGAATCCTATTCCTGGCGGACGGAAATCTGGAGTTCGCGCGTGCGTTGGGTTTGACGGCCGAATTGCCGTCGCTATACCTCGGCGAGCGGTGCGAACGGTTCATGATGATCACCGTGAATGGCAAAATCCAGAAGATAAAAGTGGAACCGGACGTCCTGACCTTTTCTTGTACGGGTTCCGAGGACGCGCTGGCCGCCGGGGGCGACGTCTGCCTCATCTGAACCTGTCGCGTCGAGCCGGAAAATCACGCGGCAAAGGAATTTTAACCGCCGAGGCAGCGCAGTTTCATCTCTATTTCTTGTTCAATTGTTGGAGCGAAGTCCGCGCATTTTTTACATTCAATATCGCATGGGGCAGGTTTGCCCGTCCTATCAGATGATCCAGGAATTCGCCCTGCTTCTTCATTGTCGACACGATAATTCCATTCTTCTCGTTCCCGCATAACGATATGAATTTGCTGTTATTTGTGTTTTTTTCATTATCGTTCATTGCCGATATGCATGCGACAATCAAAGCGTCAGAATTGATATTCTCCAGATATTTTCGCTGCATGTGGCGTATGTGTTCGGCAACCAGCGGGTTTTGCTTAGGTTCGATTGCGCCAGCTGCTATTGCGGCGGCCGCTGCTTTCGCATTCGCGGCCGTGGTTAGCTTTATCTTTGCTTCCTGCTTCTTTTCTCCAGCCTGATTTTTCGACGCTTCGGTCTTGTCTTTTTCGGCCTTTGCTTGTGCGTCAGCTGCTTCTTTCTCGGCCTTTTCTGCCTCGGCCTTCGTGGCCTCCGTAACCTGTTTCATGCCGTCGGCAATGCTCAACGCAGAAAGTAGATCGGCCGACCCGGAGCCGCTACTTTCGGTCGTGCCAGATGCGGTGGCCAGTGACCGCCCGAACGCTCCGGCGGCCAGTTCACCAAGCAGCATGGTGACCATAGTGTCGTCGTATCGACTGAGGAGCACCGCATACCCGATCTTGTTGATCGCACCATTGGCGTATGCCTCACATGCTCTATACAGTCCGTCGCGCAGCAGCTGTATCGTTGCAAGTCGTTCTCCAAGTTGGGCGGCTGCTTCGGCGCGGGCCTTGGCGATGGAGAGCGCAACTGCACCGCTCGCCTGTGCCGGGATAGCTATGCCCAGGCTGCCTCCAAATCCAAAGGAGTTTTGCACCGCCTTTACGACGTCTGGGCTCGGTTCCGCGCAGAGTATTCGGCGGCGCTCCAAAGGCTTCCCGCCTTCTCCTGTGCCGCTTGGCGTTGACATCACCAAGCGGACATCAGGGCTTGTAACCAGGGCGTCGGTGGGGCCGATTCTCTTAGAGACGTAAAATGTTCCACCTTCGTTATTGTTTGCGCATCCAATGAGTAGAGGCATCAAAACGGCAGTTACCGCGCATAGTATTATCGAGCGTTTTGGCATCGTTCGATCTCCCCAGATCTCTAAATTTGCCCCAACCCGCGATCGATAGTCGGTTGACGTTAAATCTCATTTTGTTTTTTGGATTGTGACTGCCGCAGTCCCCTTGTTGTTGGCATAGAAACCGAACGTTCCAGGGGGACATAGCCGGCAGAGCACGTCATTCACGAATAGAATGAGTTTGCCCGATGCGGGAGAGGAGAAGGTTGCGTGATTCGATCCGATCTCGAATGGATCACCTTTAGTAATTAGCTTTTCGGCTTCCTCGTGCTTCGTGTCCTTTGACTTCTTACTGGTACCAACAATCTGGCCCATCATTACGAAGTAAGGCGTTCCTTCCGCGCGCAACATCGGCCTCCAAAGCTCTATCAAAAATGCGGTCAGCGATTCTGGCTTTTCCACAAAGCCATCTGGCCCGGCAGGTATGTTTGCATCCGCCCAACCGGCGGCTTTGACTCGGAAGGAATATGTAGTCCCCATTTGGAGTTGAATTCCGGTCCGGTAACATGGATCGGATGTTCTAAAGTGCGGGACCAACCAAGTATTGTTTGAGATAACGGCAGATTGCTTTGGGACTGAACAAGCATCACTCCAATCGGATTCTGGATGGTACCACCCAACCAAATAGGTACCGACTGCGACGAGACTTACTGAAAAGACGGCGCGGACCAACTTGCCAATGCCCATTTTACTGCCCGCCCAGGCATCCGCGGTGAATGTCGACACTTCTACCTTCGACTTCAGGCCTTGGAGCTTGTCGCGTTGTTGCTGACGTTGTGCGGCCTTATCACCGTTCGCTGGCGCCGACTGTTGCAACACTGATTCCAGATAGATCGCGCGCCATCCCAGTCCTGCGAGATCCCCGACCAGCTTCTTGAGATATTGGCGTCGCCAAATCAGCAGGCCGAATATTCCGCCGAAGCCCATGAGCCAGCCGACCCGCGAAAACGCCGCATCGATCGCGCCGGCCAGAAAGTCCGGCGTGAACGCTTTCACCGTGGACTCCAGGGCACCGACCACCAAAAGCGCGAACGCTTCCAAGTGTTTCAAGAATTTGTTGGTTGAGGTGGCGGAGGATGCCGGATTTCCGGCTTCGAGTGGGAACATCGCTTGCCAAACGACAACGCACAGAAATAGCGCTGAGACTGTAAGAAAGAGGAAATACAGAATTCGCCGTCGTCCGGTGAGGTCTTTCGCACGTTGCATGATCGTGGTGCTTGTGCTGCGATCAGCCGGCGTTGCCCGGCCGAGGGAGGACCTTGGTTCGGAAACCTCGTAAGACAGTGGAATGTTGCAGGGCGCGTACCCACCCGTACGGCGGGTAATCCGCACGAACACACTGTCATGAATCTTCGGTGGTCCGGCATTGGCGCTGGCGCATAATTTTGCGATGTCGCGCGGACTGTAGCGATAGTAGGCCATGGCGCCGGAACGGGAATCGTAGAGCTTCCCATGCGGATTGGCGGCATCGTCGTATTGCTTCCGGGCGCCGTTGTGGAACCGCAACGGAACGTAACCGTCGTACAGGTCATAATCTGCGTTGGCGGCCTTCCGCATCATCCAATGCAGGCTGGTATAGGCGATCTGATCCTTCGGATAACCGCCCCCGACGTTGGAATGCACACCGGAGAACCACACTTGTTCGACCTGGCAACCACCGATACTGGCCTCGCTCTCGTCGAAGAGAAGCGGGTGAAAGGATTTTCGTTCGTCGTCGATCGCCAATGCATGGAATGCCGATTTGACCCACGGGTTCAATTCATAAGCGTGGTGATTCCACGGCATGTACTTTCGGAACCACTCCCGCAGCCCGTCGAACGGAACCCCGATGGCGTCCACGGTGTCCCACACGCCTATAAAGGCAATAACGTCCTCAGCATCTCTCCAGTAATTGGCTGGTGGGGTTCGCGGGAGTTTTTGCGGCGGATTCTGGGTAGGATCGAGCCGTCGATAGGCGTCGTATAGGCGAAATATCTCGCGCTCGAGGTCGTCCGGCGTGTCGAATGCGTGCCGGTCGAGTATGCCGCACCGGTGGATTAGATTTGCGAGTGACCGGACGGTGTACGCGCCGCGGCTGAAGCCGAAAAGATAAATTCGGTCGCCGTCGTCATAAACGCGCACGAGCGAGGCGTATAACTCCCGGATATTGCGGCCGAGGCCCCATCCCGTCGCGCCGCCTATCGCCTTGAAGAGTTTGAAATCCTGTGTCCCGACGCCGTCGTCGTGAAAGGCGACTTGGCGGCCGCCGGAAAGGTCGAGCGCCTCGAAGATGCGCCAGACGTTCGTGCCGTTGCCTTTGCCGCCCGAGTTTCCGGTGCCGTCGGAGCAAAGGATGATGTTCTTCCCAGCCGGTTTTTGCTCGCTCATTTTTCTCTCCCCTTTGGTCGCAGCGGTTACCGAATATCCATGGAGTCGATCCACGCGACACCGCGATACCCGCTATCAGGGAAGTCAAATCGCCGCCGAGAGAAGAACCCTTTCGCCAAATTGCCCGAGATGGTGACGCCCTCGATTCAGGCGACAAACATCGATTCCGGCAGCCAACCAGTCCCCAATAGTTTTGACGGATAATTTTTATATTATTATCAGCTAATTAATTGCTCGCCGAAGGCGGTTTACGGAGCCCCTCCGAAGCTCAAGCCCGTGCTTGAGGGGGATCCTCAAAAAATCGCATCGTTATTAAAGGTTGAATATGATATATTATAATTCGTGTAATTGCGAGTCGTGCATGATGGATACTACCTTCAATTGGTTGTGAGCCCGCCACATAGGCGTGCTTGTCATGTAGAAGGCCGAGGGCGTACCCAACAGGAACCTCCGCGCTGACCACCGGTTCCCCGAAGCACGGGGCCGTGTTAGGCTCTGCGGTACAACAAAAATCAGAATCACCGAAAATCAGGGGTTTCATGTCTGTAAAGTTAGCGGAGACCGCGGAAGACGTTTCGCGTGTCGCCTTCGGGTTTATGGCGTCGAAAGCGCTCTTTGCCGGGCTGCACGTTGATGTCTTCACATTGTTGGCGGACGGGCCGAAAACCGCGGCTGAAATCTCCAAGAAGACCGACGTGCCGGTCAATCGCATCACGACGCTGGTCACGGCGCTCGCGGGCATTGGGCTGGTCGGTCGTGACGGCGATAGCTATGCGAATTCGCCGGGGGCGGATGCCTTCCTGGCGCAAGGGGCCAAATACGATTTCGGGGACTATCTGCGGTATCAGATCGATCGTCAGATGTATCCGTTCCTAGGCCAACTCAACGAGGTGATCGACGGTTCGCTGGACTCCGATGCCGTGGATTCCTATCAGCACTGGATGGCGGATCCCGAGCAGGCCTTGCTGTACAGCGAAGCGCAGCATGCGGGGTCCCTCGGACCGGGACGGACGCTTTCCCGGCTCGTCGATCTTTCCGGCGCCGAGACGCTGCTGGATATCGGTGGCGGTACGGGCGCCATGTCGATCCGATTGCTTGAGGCCTATCCGACGTTGACGTCGACGATCATCGATTTCCCCAATGTCGCGGAAGCTGGCTGGCATTTCATCACCGAGGCCGGGATGGTCGACCGAATCCGCTATATTCCGGGCAATGCCTTAGAAGTCGCGTGGCCTACCGGGCAGGACGCGATCTTGATGTCCTATCTGTTCAGCGGTGTGCCGGGCAGCGAGATTCCCCGACTGGTGGGGGAGACATTCGATTGCCTCTCGCCGGGCGGTCATTACATGGTCCACGACTTCATGGTCGAGGACGACCGGTCCGGCCCGCCGATGGCGGCCTTGTGGCAACTCCAGCATATGGCGTTCACGCCCGATGCCACGTCAGTCACGCCGGGTTGGTTGGAGTCGCATATGCAGGATGCGGGTTTCACGGACATCCAGGAACACGAGATGGTGCCCGGCCTCACGCGCTTGATATACGCCCGAAAGCCCGGTTGATCGATGGCACGTTCGGATTTTCGTTTCGCCTGGCCGTTTCGTGTGCGCTATTCCGAAATCGACGGACAGAAGATCGTCTTCAACGCGCACTACCTGACCTATTTCGACACGGCGATCCATGAGTACTTCCGCGCGCTCGATCCCGACTACTGGGAGCGGGCGGACCGCTTGGGGCAGGAGGTTCATACTGTCCGTGTCGTGGTCGATTACGGCAAGCCGATCGAATTCGACGAGGATATCGAGGTGTATGTGCGCACGGCGCGCATCGGCCGGTCGTCCATGACTTTTGCCGTTGAGATACATCCGACGGGGACGGAGGACCTCCGGGCGAGTGGGGAGGTCGTTTGGGTCAATGCCGGCAGGGATACGCATCAATCCGTTCCGCTTCCGGATGAGGTCGTCGAGCGGCTCGTTGCGTTCGAGGGCGATACGGTGGAACGCTGACGGCGCGCCGGCCGGGATTCGCCGCACAACGCGTACTTTTTTCCGGTTCCACTTGGAATGACGGTCACCGCGTCGCTATACTATTTCGACGCGATGTTCGACTGGCATTGATCTACTGTAGGCGCGTTTCGGATTTTATTCGGCGTTTGCTTTTGGTTGCCCGTCGGTTTCGCCATCATTTTCGCACTCGACCTGCAGGGGAGATGCGGCGCATGGTCCTTCAGCTGACGCTTTTGGGAGATTTCTCGGTCACCGATGCTGCCGGGAACGCGTTGTCGCTGCCGACCCGAAAATCCGCCGCCTTGCTCGCCTATCTCGCGGTTCACGCGGACCGGCCGCAACCCCGTGAGCGTTTGAAGGCGCTGCTGTGGAGCGACCGTGACGAACAGCATGCCCGGCAGAGCTTAAATCACGCGCTGCTGTCGATTCGCAGATTGGCCAAAAACGATGGCCCGGCATTGCTCGAAAGCAACGGGGAGCAGTTGACCTTGCGGAGCGACGCGGTCGATATCGATGTCGACCGTTTCCGCGCCGCCCTTGCCGGCCGACCTATGGAGGCGGTTGCTCTGTACCCTGGTCCGTTCCTGGACGGACTGTCGGTTCCCGACCCGGTGTTCGAGGAGTGGCTTGCTGTCACCCGGTCGGAGATTCATACGCAACTGTGCGATGCCGTGGAACAGGAGATCGCGGCGGCCGCTGATGAGGGCGACGCAGTCGATCTGGCGCGTCACCTGATCCGGTTGGATCCGGTTCGCGAGAGCGGGCATCAGCACCTCATGCGGCTTTTGTACGAACGCGGCGACCGTGCCAGCGCGTTGCGCCAGTATCGGGAATGCGCCGATGTTCTCGGGAAGGAACTCGCCGTCGAACCCGGCGCGGCGACGCGGGCGCTGTTCGAGGCGATCCGCAGGGACGATGTTGCGCCTGTCATTGTTGAGGCGCCGGCGGCGGCCGACGCTCCTCAGGTTGCCCCTGCTGTCGTCCCAATCCCCAGACCGGTTCCGGGGACGCGGCGTCTCATGGTTCCGGCGGTTGCTGCGTTCACGGGCCTCATGATCGGTGCAGGGGCCGTTGCTGTTCACGACCGCATGTCACCACGTCAAACCGACTTCAATGCCATGTTGGAGGAAAACAAACGGATCTTGGCGGAATCGATCGATCGCGAAGCAAATCTCGAGTCCGAGCGAACTCGGATCGCTGCGTTGACGCTCGAACGCGCCGTGGAAGCGGCCCGGCGGCAAGCGGCGGAAACTGCGCAGCAGCATGCCGAAGGTGTGGTGCGACAGCACACCTTCGAAAGCGCCCGCCGGCAGGCCGAAGAACTTTTACGGCAAGCGCAGGAGGCGGCAAAGAAGCAGGTGGCCGAAATCGTTCGTCAGGCGGAACAGGCCGCAATTGCGAAAGCCGAGAAAGCTGTCGAGCGCGCGAGGGCGCGAAAGGAATTAGCGGTCGTTCCGCATCCGCCGGCCCGTCCAGCGCGATCTGCGCCTGATGCTGCTTCGAAAGTTGCTGCGGTGAAGCTACCCGCCGAGTACGGGAAACCGGTGGTCCCAACGGCACACACCCGCAATTGGGATGATCCCGTACTCGACATTGGAAATGCCGCTGAACCGCTGGCCGTGAACGACAGCGGGGGCGAGACCCGAAGCGCCGGGCGCCCGATCTCGACAATCGACTATGCGAAGGATCGCGACAGCATCAAACAGGCAATCTTCGATTACTACGATGTCTATGGGCATGGGGACGATAAGACCGACCACCCAAAACCGAGTCTTTTGGCCACGGTTATGCGGGACGTCGGTCAGGTCTCGGTGGAACGTATCCAAGGCAATGAAGTTGAAGTGTCGGTTGAGTACATCGCATCGACCTTTTCCGGACTCAATGAAACGAATCCGCGCAAGGCCCGGTTTCGTCTCAAGAAGCAGCGTGGATCGTTTTCGGTCGTCGAGATGTGGGACGCGAATCCGGACGAAGACGAAGAGGATTCCGGATCCAAGGAAAATGTAGGCATCGCCGCGAACCGGAACAAGCAGCCGCTGCGCCGTGATGACCGGTCCCCGATCCGGTTGAGTGTTGCACCAATGTCGATTGATGGCGAAGGCCGCCATAGCGAGACGTTACCGCATCGGACATCGAAGGAGTCCCGGAAGCACCGAGATGCGATCGCAGCCGCGATCGCCGACTATTACTTCACTCACGGCTATCCAAGCGAATCGACGGGGGCTTGGAACGACACGTATTACGGCTGGGAGGTTCCCGGCGTCAGGATCGTTTCGGTTCGGAAAGTTCGTAGCGGCGAGTTGGAAGTATCGGTCGAGGTTGTGGCCTCGGTCGTCAACAACTACCAATCCGCCGAAGCATTCAAGAAAGAGCGACTTCTCGTCCGGGAGCGCGAAGGCAAATTCTCGATCATCAAGTCTTGGGATGCATGATTGGTCGACAGCTAAGACGCCCCAAGCATGCCGGCAAGAACGCCGTCTGACGGTTCGCTCGTTCTTCGTTGGCTTCGTTCACGCAAATACTTGCAATTAAAGTCTGATCACGCAGGCTTTTCACCGGTTGTTAGTCCGGCTTTTCACCGGTGTTTCGTCGCGCGTGGATACCGTCTCCTGACACCAACAGGAGAAAACCATGCGTCTTGCTTATGCGTTCGTTACGTTGCTTTTTCTGATCGGAAGCGCCGCGGCTGCTGAAAAAGAGCAGACCGGCGAGCCGGTCTATGAAGAGAGCGGGAAACTCTTCGGTTATGTGAAACCCAAATCACCAGATGATGCGCGCGAATTGAAATGCGTCCCCGACGACGACCGTCCCTATCCGCTGTGCTTCACCATCAGTGACGACGGCGATGGCGAAGACAGTTAGCCGCAGGTCGCGGGTCGCTGTGTTGGGCAAAGCGAGAGGTGCTGCGACGCGCGGCTGTTCACCATGAATGCGGTCGATGACCTTGCCGCGCAGCTCTCGGCCTTCCTCGATGTCGGCGGTCCGGTCGTCGGCGTCCTGCTGGCAATGTCCGTCTTTGCCATGGCCGTCGCCCTGTTGAAGATCTACCAGTTCTGGTCGGTCCGCATCGGCGACCGGCGTTTTATCGAGCCGGCGTATGCACATCACAAAAACGGCGATGCGGCGAATGCCCTGACCATCCTCGCCCATGCACGCAATCCGATCGCCCGTGTCATGGAGGCGGCGATCCGCGGCGGAACTCTGCCGAAGATCTCTGAAGAAACGGTGCGGGAGGAGGTGATCCGTATCGCCAATCTTCATCTGGTGCGGCTGCGCGGATTCCTGCGCAGTCTGGAGGTCGTCGGTACCTTGAGCCCGTTGCTTGGTCTGTTCGGGACCGTCCTCGGGATGATCGACGCCTTCCAACAGTTGGAGGGCGCCGGCAACCAGGTCAACCCGGCGATCCTGTCCCGCGGGATATGGGAGGCGTTGCTGACGACCGCTGCCGGCCTCACCGTCGCGATTCCGACCGTTGCGGTGGCGACGTGGCTGGAACGCCGGGTCGACCGCCTGGCCGCCGATATGGAGGACGCCGCGACGAGGATCTTCACGGTCGGCCTGTCGCATCCCTCGGAAAGTCATGCTGAAGATGCAATCGAACAGCCGCAGCCAGCGTTTTCAGATTGAGAGCGGCGCCGGAAGACGGCGTCTGATCAGTCTCACGCCGCTGATCGACGTCGTGTTCATTCTGTTGGTCTTCTACATGCTGGCCGCTGCCGCGCCGCGCTGGGAATCGATCCAATTGGCGCCGCCCGTGCGGGGGCAGGCGGCAACAGCGGGTCCGCCGGCGTTGATCGTCCGGCTCGATTCCGGGGATGACCGCGTGACGCTTGAGGGGGAGGATTTGTCGCTCGACGCAGCGATGCGCCGCATCGCCGCCGTGCTTGAAGCTGACCCGGACCGGCCCGTGGCAGTGCAACCGGCACCCGGTGTAGCGCTGCAGCGTGTGGTGACCGTGCTTGGCCGCCTGTCCACCCTGCCGGTACCGTCGGTGTCGCTCATGCGCGGGGCTCCACCGAAATGAGGTTCCATCGCCCTGATAAAACGGAAACGCCGGAGACCATGCTGCCGATGATCAACATCGTCTTCATGTTGTTGATCTTCTTTATGTTGCTGGCGAATTTCAATGCTTCCGCGCCGTTTCCCGTAGTGCCGCCCAAGGCGGACGGGTCGTTGCCGACGCCGCAGGGGTTGACCATCTTCGTCGCCGCGGACGGACGTATCGCGGTGGATGGCGCAGAGGTGTCGCCGAGCGCCCTCGTGCCTCGCATGTTGGGACGTTTGAACGCAAATCCGCCGCCGGTCGTTTGGCTGCGGGCGGATCGTGATGTCGAAGCCGACCGGGTCATCGCCGTCATGGAGCGTTTGCGCGTCGCGGGTGTGACGGCGTTGCGCCTGACCACAAACCGATGAATCCGGTCTACGATTTTCGGACTTGGCATTTGCCGGTTGCAGTCCTCCTGGCGGCGACGATTCATGTGTTCGGCATTGCGCTTTACCTCAACGCCATGCCTGTCCGGTCCACGCCACCGCCAAGTCCGCCGGTTGTTGTAGTGCTCAGGGCACCGCCGCCGGAGCCGACGCCGCCGGACGTCAGACAGCGGTTTCCGGCCGTGCCACTGGCCCCACCCAAGGCGTTGCCGCCGCCGCCGGTGCCGATCGATCTCGTGCCGGACCTGCCAATGGTTCCGATTCCGGAATTGGAAGAGCCGCCGGTGCCGAAAGAACCAAAACCCGTGCTCGAACCCGTGCCGCCGAAGCCGGCGCCGGTTGAGAGGGCGGAAACAGTTCCGGTACCGCAGCGAAAACCGCGGCCGCCGAAAAGGCCTGCTGCGAATGCGCCGCCACCGAAAGCCGCGCCACCGGCGCCCCATGCCTCTGCCACGCCTGCGGCGGCGACTCCCCGACGGACGATCGAGGATTTAACGCCGGCCGAAAGACAGGAAATGCTGACCGAATTCTATGTGAACAGAAAAGAGAATTGGCTACCCGGTTTCACCAGCCCGCTGCATGCTCGCGTCTGGTTGGACCTCGGGTTTATCGACCCGGAGGCCGAGGAGGATCAGCCCGAGCTTTACGCGGATGGGCTGAACCAGTTCATGGACGTTCATGCACCCGCGCCGGGCACGGTTGATCCCGATGCGCCACTGACCATACAGGAGAAAGAAGCGATTTTGGGTAACGGCTTCTTTGACGAGTCCGGTCCATTGACCGTGCAGGAAGTCGATGCCGACCTTACGAAGTTGATCGCCTTGGGAACCGAGCGATTTATCGGGCGAGCGGTGAAGTCCATAAGGAATCTTACCGCGCGTGAGCGAGGTGCGTTGATCGAGCAACTATACAAGGACGACCCGCGATGGGAGCACGGCATCGTCGATCCCAACGCGGACCCGGATCTGGTCGACATATGCTTCGAAAGTGGATTGAAGCATCTCTTGCCGTTGGGGCAAGACCTGGACTTCTGTGAGATCGCGCCATTGACGGTTCAGGAAGTCGAGGCGACGTTGAAGAAGATGCTACGCGAACATCAGCAATCCGGCGTTGGCGGTGGCGCAAGCGGCGCCGGCTCGGTTTCTGATGATGGCTCGAGGCGTTTCGCCGATCCCTAGCGGCCCCGATCGACAGTGACGGCAGCGATATCGCCTCGGCGGCTTTTATCCGAGAGTTCGGTAAGCGGTCCGATTGACGGGGACCGATAGCCCGCTAGACTGCTTCCCGGTGCAGGCTGCCGGATGCTACGGGCATACCCGACGATGGATTTCGACCTTTCAGACGACCAGATCGCTTTTCAGGACATGGCGCGCGGTTTCGCCGACGCGGAGATGAGGCCGTATGCCGGCGATTGGGACGACGGGTCGGTCTTTCCGGTCGACGCGCTGCGCAAGGGGGCGGCGCTCGGTTTAGCGGGCATCTATGTCAAGGAAAAGCACGGCGGCACCGATCTGAGCCGGCATGACGCCGCGATCATCTTCGAGGAGCTGTCGTCGGCCTGTCCGTCCACCGCCGCCTATATCTCGATCCACAACATGGCGAGTTGGATGATCGACAGCTTTGGCGATGAGGCTCAACGCGGGCGCTGGCTGCCCAAGCTGATGACGATGGACCATTTCGCGAGCTACTGCCTTACGGAGCCGGGGTCCGGGTCGGACGCCGCGTCTTTGCGGACCAAGGCAGTGCGCGATGGTGACGACTATGTTCTCAACGGGTCGAAGGCGTTCATTTCCGGCGGTTCGACCAGCGACGTATACGTGTGCATGGTCCGCACCGGCGACGACGGTCCCGACGGCATCTCCTGCCTCGTCGTGGAGAAGGACACACCGGGCCTCAGTTTCGGCAAGCGCGAAAAGAAGATGGGCTGGAACAGCCAGCCGACCGCTGCGGTGATCTTTGAGGAATGCCGCGTCCCGGTCGCGAACCGGATCGGCGCGGAGGGCGAGGGGTTCAAGATCGCGATGGCGGGGCTGGACGGCGGCCGCCTGAACATCGCCGCCTGTTCGATCGGCGGGGCTCGCGCCTGCCTCGATGCGGCGCGCGCCTATATGCTGGAACGCAAACAGTTCGGGCAGCGGTTGGCGGATTTCCAGGCCCTGCAGTTCCGGCTCGCGGATATGGCGACCGAGTTGGAAGCCGCACGCCTGATGGTGCATCGCGCCGCCTGCAAGCTGGATGCAGGTGACGCGGACGCCACGGTCTTCTGCGCCATGGCCAAACGGTTCGCCACGGATATCGGTTTCCAGGTGGCGAACGAGGCGTTGCAGCTCCACGGCGGTTACGGCTATATCCGGGAATACCCGATCGAGCGCATCGTGCGCGACCTGCGGGTGCACCAGATCCTCGAAGGCACCAACGAAGTCATGCGGGTCATCATCTCACGGGCGCTGCTCAAGGAATGACGGACGACGCGGAAATCCTGTTCGCGGTCGAGGACGGCATCGCGGCCGTGACCTTGAATCGCCCTGCGGCGTTGAATGCGTTGACCCTGGGCATGGTGCGCGCATTCCATCCGAAGCTGATTGCATGGATTTCCGATGCTGCGGTCCGTGCCGTGGTGGTCCGGGGCGCCGGCGATAAGGCATTCTGCGCCGGTGGCGACATCCGCGCGCTATACGACAATCGTGGCACGGCCTTCACCGAGGACTTCTTCCGCGAGGAATACCGGCTGAACCGGACGATCCACCACTATCCGAAACCATATGTCGCCCTGATGGACGGCATCACGATGGGCGGGGGTGTCGGGGTATCGGTGCATGCGCGTCATCGGGTGGCGAGCGAAGCGACAATGCTCGCCATGCCGGAAACCGGGATCGGACTGTTTCCGGATGTCGGCGGGTCCTACTTCCTGCCGCGGATGCCGGGGGCCACCGGAATGTATATCGCGCTGACCGGCGACCGATTGCGGCCAGCGGATTGCGTCTATGCGGGAATCGCGGATGCGTTTGTCCCGCGCGTGGAGCATGAGGCGTTGATTGCGGCGTTGCGGACGGAGCCGGCGGACGCCGTGCTGGACCGCATGAAGGCAGATCCCGGACCTTCCTCGCTCGCGGAAAACCGTGATGCGATAGATCGCTGTTTCTCGCGTGATTCAGTAGAGGAAGTCGAAACGGCGCTCGAGGGCGAGGACAGTCCCTGGGCGAGCAAGGTCCGGGCGATGATGCGCGGCAAGTCGCCTTTCGGCCAAAAAGTGACCTTTCGTCAAATACGAAGGGGCGCAACGCTCGACTTCGACGACTGCATGCGGATGGAATTCCGGATGAGCCAGCATTTCATGGCCGGACGGGAATTCTTCGAGGGTGTGCGGGCACTGGTCGTCGACAAGGACCAGAAACCCGTCTGGCAGCACGCGACGCTCGAGGACGTCAGCGATGCCGAGGTCGACGAATGCTTTGCGCCGCTCGGCGACGGCGAGTTAACGTTCGAGGACTGATCGCGAGCGTCAATCAGGGAGAGAAATCATGAGCAGCATCGGATTCATCGGCCTTGGCAACATGGGCGGGCCCATGGCGCGCAATCTGGTCAAGGCGGGGCACGCGCTCAAGGTCTTCGACCTGGTTCAGGCATCCGTCGATGCCCTGGTTGATGCCGGAGCGACCGCCGTCGGCTCGACGGCGGAGGCGGCGACCGGCGTGGATGTGGTTGTCACCATGCTGCCGGCCGGGCCCCATGTGCGGTCCGTCTACATGGAAGACGGCAAGGTGATCGAAAGTGCCGCGAAGGGCACCTTGATGATCGATTGCACCACCGCGGACGTGGAAACCAGCCGCGACGTCAATGCGGCAGCGCTCGAGGCGGGCCACGAGATGATCGACGGGCCGGTTTCCGGCGGTGTCGGCGGCGCCGAGGCCGGGACGCTGACGATCATGGTCGGTGGCAGCGACGCGGCCTTCGCGCGCGCCAAGCCGATCCTCGACGCCATGGGCAAGAATGTCATCCACGCCGGCGGCGCCGGTAACGGACAGGCGGCCAAGATGTGCAACAACATGATGCTGGGCATCCAGATGGTGTCGGTCTGCGAGGCGTTCCTGCTGGCGGAGAAATTGGGCCTCGACGCGCAGAAGCTTTTCGACATATCGAGCACCGCATCCGGCCAATGCTGGTCGCTGACGACCTATTGCCCGGTTCCGGGGCCGGTTCCGACCTCGCCCGCGAATGATGACTACCAGGCCGGTTTCACCGCGGCCATGATGGTTAAGGATTTGAAGCTCAGCCAGGGCGCGGCCCACAATACGGGCGTCTCGACCCCGCTGGGAGCGGCCGCAGCGGCGCTCTACGCCTTATATTGCCGGTCCGGCGGCGAAGACATGGATTTCTCCGGTATCGTTAACATGCTCCGGGGAAGCGACTGATATAGAAGTCTAATTTTAAGAGTTTGTTAGTAATATTTGATTAGAACCGGTCCTAGTTTCGCGCACTTAGCACGTATTGTGTGTGCAATTACTAGGTGGGCGGGACGGTGGTGGAAATTTACCGTGAGACCGGACGTGTTCAACGACTATCTCAATTCGATACATCTCATCGAGCGGCTGCATCGCCAGTTCCTCGAAGTCGTCAAGGGCGAGCTCGATCGCCTTGGCGTTCAGGATATCAACAACATCCAGGCGCTGATCCTCTACAACATCGGCCAGGACGAGTTGACCGTCGGTGAGTTGACGAACCGGGGCTATTACCTCGGCTCGAACGTTTCCTACAACGTCCGCAAGATGGTCGAGAACGACTATCTGGTCCAGGAGCGGTCGACCCATGACAAGCGGTCGGTTCGGGTCCGTGCTTCGGACAAGGGGCTGAGCCTCTGGAACAGTCTCGACGAGATGTTCAAGCGGCACGCTGACCGGATGGGCACGGATACGCTGAACAGCGAAGACCTGCAGACCGCGATTGCCGTGCTGCAGCGTCTGGAGCGCTTCTGGGGCAGCCCGGGCGCCCACAGCGCCCCCGCGATGCCCGTTCCGGACGCCCTGACCGGCACCGGCGACTAGCCAACCCAACACGGTACAGATCACAGCCGCCGCGGCGTTACATCGCGGCGGCTTTTGATTGCCTGGATGACGCCATGATCGATAGGGTCGCTGCATGCGTATTCTCGTCTTCCAGCATGTTGCCGTTGAACATCCCGGCATCTTCCGTGACTTCCTCGCCGCCGACGGTATCCCGTGGGATGCCGTCGAACTGGACGCCGGCGCGCCGGTTCCGTCGTTGGACGGCTATGACGCGCTCTGGGTCATGGGCGGGCCGATGGATGTCTGGCAGGAAGACGAATTTCCCTGGCTAATCCCGGAGAAACAGGCGATCCGGTCTTGGGTGGATAGCGGAAAGCCCTTCCTGGGAGTTTGCCTCGGCCATCAGTTACTCGCGGATGCGTTGGGTGGAGCGGTTGCCGTGGGGGCGGCGCCCGAGGTTGGTGTGCTGCCGATCGCGTTGACGGAAGCCGGACGGCGCGATCCGCTATTCGATGGCCTCCCCGCGGAGGGAAACTGCTTCCAATGGCATGGCGCGGCCGTCCAACGGCTGCCGGAAGGGGTGCACACTCTGGCCCAGACCGACATCTGCCCGATCCAATCGATCCGGGTGGGTGAACGGGCGTACGGCCTGCAATTCCATGTCGAGATCACCGACGCGACGGTCGGGGAATGGGGATGCATTCCGGAATATGCCAGCGCGCTCGATGATGTCATGGGCGAGGGCGCACTGGTCCGCTTGGGCGAGGAGACGGCGCGCCATCTCCCCGACTTGAACGCGGCGGCGCGGACCCTCTACGGCAATTTCATGAAAATCGCCCGTTCGGCTTGAGCAGGATCGTGGCCAGCGCGCCGGTGATCAGGACCAGAGCCACCAGCTCCGCGACGCCGACGCTTTCCCCCAGCATGAGGGCGCTTGACGTGACGCCGACAAGGGGCACCGTCAGGACGGCGATCGAGGCGACGGAAGTGGGCACCAGCTTGACCACGTTGAACCACGCCCAGTAGCCGAACAGGCACGCGATCAGGACCACGTGGGACACCGCCAGCACGCCGCGCAAGGTGAGGTCAGCAAACGGGGCCGTATCGTAAAGAAGCGCGAGAATGAGCAGTGGAATCGTGCCGAATACCAGTTGCCAGCCGATCAGCGTCAGGATCGGCGTGTTCCAGTCTCGTTTCTGGATGACCGTGCCGATCGCCCAGCTTATGGCGGCGCCCAGCACCGCCAGCGCGCCGACCGGGGCCTGTCCGAATTTGACGATATCCTCGCCGACCAGCGTCGCGACGGCGCCCATGCCGAGTAGCAGGCCTAGGACCTTACGTGCCGTGATGGGGTCGTTGGCCAGGACCCGGGCGGCGATCACCGCCCAGACCGGCATGGTATAAGCCAATACGGCACTTCGGCCCGCCGGCAACAGCGTCAGGCCGACGGCCGTGAAATAGAACCATCCGGTGATGTTGAAGAGCCCCGCGACAGCCGCCGGCCGCCAATCCTCCCGTGGCAATTTGAGCGAATGGCCGAGCGCGGCGGAGAGCAGCAGAACACTGACCGCCGCCAGTGCCCCGGTCAGCGTCCGGAAGGTGTAGATCGGCAGTTCGGTCAGCGCGAATTTCATGATGGGCCAACTGCCGCCCCAGGCCAGGGTGAGCCCCATGAGCCAGAGAATCGCGGAAAGCGGGACGGGGGATCGATCCATCGGCGTCGGGTTCCGGTGCTGCCGCGCGGTGGGCGGAATGAAGGCGAGGATCGTCTGTATATCCTTGCATCGCACCGGGGGACAGGAAAGATCGGTAAATCTCCTGCCACATATTGGCCAATACCCTTGGCGGGCCCAGTGGTTCGCTTTACCCTCGGCTTGGAGACAAGATCAGGGGGGATCGATGCCGTCTCGTGATGAAGGCGTCATAATCGAGATGATCGCGATCGGCCGCTACGTGAAGGTAACGGCGGTGGACGTGGACAGCGGTCGCGAGGTGACCATGGTCGGCGATCCCCGCCGCGGTGAAAAGGCGTTACGCGAAGCCGCCGTCCGGAAACTGGAATACGTTATGAACAAGTCCGACACGGAGGCCTGAGGTCGACGGCGGACAAAAAACAGGCCGGCTCGAAAGAGCCGGCCAGTTTTGTGCCAACATGCCGCAATTTTTACGCGGCGTTTTTTCGTCTGCTCCTACCAGATGAGCGGCCCAGCCCGATCTTTTTAGCGAACGCCGAGCGTTGCCGCGAATAGTTTGGCGCAACCATCGGATAGTCCGAGGGGAGGCCCCACTTGGCACGGTATTCTTCAGGGCTCATGCCGTAGACGGTGCGAAGGTGCCGTTTCAGCATCTTCAGCTTCTTGCCGTCTTCGAGGCATACGATGTAGTCCGGCGTCACCGACTTGCGGATCGGCACCGGCGCTTTCGGCGGGCGGGCGCGGCCGTTTGCGGCGCTTCCGTCCAGCTTACGCAGCGATCCATAAACCGTGTTGATGACGTCCGGAATCTGTCCGGCCGGCATCGTGTTGTTACCCAGGTATGCCGCAACAACTTCCGTGGTCATGCGCAGGATCTCATCGGAAGAGGGCGCTGTTTCCCCTGTGCTCTTCGTCATGTATCGCCAGCCTTTGTATCGATCAAGTAGTGAATGGTTACTACATAATACTCATATAATTGTCAATTTCCATTTGGAAATCGTTAATATAAAAAATCATCAGGACTAACCAATCGGAATAAAAGTTAATATTATTTCTAAAAGTTAACACAAAATCTGCCAATTTTAATCTTCGTTAACACAAGATGCCGCGCCAAAAGGGGCGGACTCAGCCAAAATTGATGTTTTTTTGCTTCCTTTTTCTTCCGAACTTTTGCGAAGACTTGGAAGCGGCGGAAGGACGAAACAGGCATTCGTTAACGGCCCGATACCTTGTGTCAGGGTGGTGTGGCAGGCCGACATATGGTATTCGGTGGCCCGATCGGCCGTGGTGGCCGTCCAAGTCGGATCCGATGTTTCCGGGAGTTATCGCGCCATGGCGCCCGAGCGAATAGCAGTCGCCGCTGATCATGCGGGCGTCGACCTGAAAACGACGCTGAAAGAGACCCTCGGCGCGCTGGGCTATGAGGTCGTCGACCTTGGCACGGACGGCCCTGACTCGGTCGATTATCCCGATTTCGCAGACAAGCTGGCGGGTGCGCTGGCGGATGGTACGGCGGCGCGGGGCGTCCTGGTATGCGGTACCGGGATCGGCATCTCGATCGCCGCGAACCGCCATAGTCACGTCCGCGCCGCGCTCTGCCACGATGCAACGGACGCGCGGCTCGCGCGCCAGCATAACGATGCCAACGTGCTTGCCGTCGGCGCCCGGACGATGGGGCCGGAAAAAGCGATTGATTGTCTCAAGACTTTCCTGGAAACAGAGTTCGAGGGTGGGCGGCATCAGCGTCGTGTCGACAAGATGTCGTAGTCGGCTCCGTACAAATCACTGATACAGAGAACAGCAGAATATGTCGCAGCAACGCGCCTCGGGCGTCGAGGGATTTGAAGACTTCTTCTCCGCGGACTTGCAGCAAGCCGATCCGGAGATTTTCGGTGCGCTGACGGGTGAGCTTGGCCGCCAGCAAAATCAGATCGAACTGATCGCGTCCGAGAATATCGTCAGCAAGGCGGTCATTCAGGCGATGGGCTCGGTCCTCACCAACAAATATGCCGAAGGGTATCCGGGCAGGCGCTACTACGGCGGCTGTGAGTTCGCCGACGTTGCCGAGCAACTGGCGATCGATCGGGCCAAGCAGCTTTTCGGCTGCGAATTCGTCAATGTCCAGCCGCACGCCGGGGCGCAGGCCAATGCCGCGGTGTACACCGCGTTGATCAAGCCCGGCGATACGCTGATGGGGTTGTCGCTGGCGGCGGGCGGCCATTTGACCCATGGCGCGCCGCCCAACCAGTCGGGCAAATGGTTCAACGCGGTGCAGTACGGCGTGCGCCGCCAGGACGCGTTGATCGACTTCGACGAGGTTGAGAGCCTCGCGCGGGAGCACAAGCCGAAGATCATCGTGGCCGGCGGATCGGCCTATCCGCGGATCATCGATTTCGCCCGCTTCCGCGAGATTGCCGACGCGGTCGGCGCGTATTTCATGGTCGACATGGCCCATTTCGCGGGGCTCGTCGCCGCGGGCGTGCATCCCAGTCCGCTGCCACACGCGCATGTCGTGACGACAACGACCCACAAGACGCTGCGTGGGGCGCGGGGCGGTATGATCCTGTCGAACGACCCGGATCTCGGGAAGAAGATCAACTCGGCGATCTTCCCGGGTACGCAAGGCGGGCCGCTGATGCATATGATCGCCGGTAAAGCAGTCGCTTTCGGCGAGGCGTTGCGGCCCGAGTTCAAAGTGTACGCTCAAGCCGTTGTGGACAATGCGAAAACGCTGGCCTCCACGCTATCGGAAGGCGGCTTGGATATCGTGTCCGGCGGCACCGACACGCATATCGTGCTGGTCGATCTACGGCCCAAGGGGCTGACCGGCAATATCGCCGAACAGAGCCTCGAGCGTGCCGGCCTGACCTGCAACAAGAACGGTATCCCGTTCGATCCCGAGAAACCGATGGTGACATCCGGCGTCCGTCTCGGCACGCCGGCCGGCACCACGCGCGGATTCGGCCAGGCCGAGTTCCGGACCGTGGGTTCGATGATCGTGGAAGTACTGAACGGCTTGGCCGCCAACGGCGACGACAACGGTGCCGTCGAAGCATCGGTCCGGGCACAGGTCGAGGATTTGTGCGGGCGGTTCCCAGTGTATGCCGACGGTATCTAGAACCCGTAATACGGGGAGGTAATACAGAGAATGCGGTGTCCATTTTGCGGTCACAATGACACGCAGGTAAAAGATTCCCGGCCCACCGAGGACAACTCGGCGATCCGCAGACGGCGGTTCTGCCCGAATTGCGGCGCCCGGTTCACCACCTTCGAGCGGGTACAGCTTCGCGAATTGACGGTCTTGAAGCGGACCGGCCAGCGCGAGCCGTTCGACCGCGACAAACTCGTCCGGTCGATGATGATCGCCCTGCGCAAACGGCCGGTCGAGCCGGACCGCCTGGAACAGGTGGTCAACAGCATCGTCCGCCGCCTCGAGAGCATGGGTGAGACCGAGGTGAAGGTGGAGGCGGTAGGCCAGTTGGTCATGGAAGCGCTGCATTCGCTGGACCAGGTCGCCTATGTCCGGTTTGCCTCGGTCTACCGGAACTTCCGCGAGGCCAAGGACTTCGAAGAGTTCATCACCGACGAACTGGGTGTCGAAGACGATCACTAAGGCGCAAGACCAACGGTATATGCGGATCGCCCTCGGCCTCGCGCGCCGGGGTCTCGGCACGGTTTGGCCGAATCCCGCCGTCGGCTGCGTTTTGGTTCAATACGAGAATGGCGTTGGCCGGATCGTCGGCCGCGGTTGGACGCAGCCCGGCGGCCGTCCGCACGCCGAGACGGAGGCGCTGCGGCGTGCCGGAGACGCCGCAAAGGGCGCTACGGCCTATGTCACGCTCGAACCCTGCTGCCACCATGGCAAGACGCCGCCCTGCACCGATGCGCTGATCGCCGCCGGGGTCGGCCGCGTCGTCGTCGCGACGGAGGATCCCGACCCGCGTGTCGCCGGAGCGGGATTGCGCCAGATCGCCGATGCCGGCGTCGCCGCCGATTGCGGCCTGTGCCGTTTGGAGGCGGAAGCGGTGAACGGCGGGTTTCTGACACGGGTGCGGGATGGCCGTCCGATGGTCTGCTTGAAGACCGCGACCACGCTGGATGGTCGTATCGCGACGCATACCGGCAACAGCCAGTGGATCACCGGCCCGGAAGCGCGCGCCCGGTCCCATCAACTCCGGGCGTCCTACGATGCAATCATGGTGGGGGTGGGAACCGCCATCGCGGATGATCCCGAGCTGACCTGCCGGTTGCCGGGCCTGGAGGCGCGGTCGCCGGTCCGCATTGTCGTGGACGCGGGTCTGCGGTTGCCACTGACCGCCAAGTTGTTCCAGTCGGCGAAATCGGCGTCGACCTGGATCATCGCTCGTGACGACGCCGACAGCCGGCGTGCCGATGCCATCCGCGATCTCGGCGTGGAGATCATCGGCCTGCCGGCGGCCGCGAACGGTTACCCGGACCCGGGCGAGATGCTCCGGGAATTGGGGCGGCGGGGCATCACGCGCCTTCTGGTCGAGGGCGGCGCGACGATGGCGGCTGTCCTGCTGCGGGCCGGACTGATCGACCGGGTTGCCTGGTTCCGCAGCGGCGGGGTCATCGGCGGTGACGGTATTCCGGCGGTCGAGCCATATGGGGTCAACGTTTTGGCCGACATGACCCGGTTCGAGCGCGAGGGAACCGAGCCGGTCGGCGCGGATATGCTGGAAACATTGGTACGCCGGCACTAGGTTAGCGGCATGTTTACAGGATTAGTAACGGATTTGGGCCGGATTCAACGTGTCGACCGCAAGGGCGACGACGTCCGCCTGACGATCGGGACAGCCTATGATCTCAACTCGGTCGAGATGGGGGCGTCGATCGCTTGTTCCGGCGCGTGCCTGACCGTCATCGAAAAGGGCGATTCCTGGTTCGCGGCGGATGTCTCCGGCGAGACTCTGTCCAAGACCACCCTGGGCGATTGGGCGGAAGGCACTCGGATCAACTTGGAACAGTCGCTTTGCCTCGGCGACAGCCTGGGCGGGCATCTCGTCACCGGGCATGTGGATGCGGTGGCGTCCGTGGTTGAGGTGCGGCCGGATGGCGAAAGCCTCCGTTTCGTCATCGGTATCCCCGACGGCTATAATGGCTTTATCGCGCCGAAAGGATCGGTCGCGCTGGACGGCGTTTCCTTGACGGTCAACGAGGTTGAAGATGCGCGGTTCGGCGTTAACATCATACCGCACACGGCGGAAAAAACGACGTTCGGGACACTTGCGCCGGGCGACCGGGTCAACCTTGAGGTTGATTTGATCGCCCGATATGTTGCCCGACTGCTGCCCCAACGATAAACGGAGCCAGAGAGTGGCGTCGAAACAAGAAACGTTGCAAACGGTAAGCAAGGAAGCGGTCGCGCGCGCCGTCGAGGACCTGTCCTTCCTGTCGCCCATCGAAGACATCATCGACGATGCCCGCAACGGGCGGATGTTCATTCTGGTCGATGACGAGGAGCGCGAGAACGAAGGCGATCTGGTGATTCCAGCGCAGATGGCGACGCCGGATTCAATCAACTTCATGGCGACCCACGGCCGTGGTCTGATTTGCCTGGCGTTGACCACCAAACGATGCGACGAGCTCGGCCTGAAATTGATGGGCCAGCGCAACCAGAGCCGGCATCAAACCGCCTTTACAACGTCGATCGAGGCGAACGAAGGCGTCACCACCGGCATTTCCGCGCCGGACCGGGCGCGAACGGTGGCGGTTGCGATCGATCCCGAGCGCGGGGCGGACGATATCGGTACGCCGGGTCATGTTTTTCCGCTGATGGCGCGTGACGGCGGCGTGCTTGTCCGGACGGGGCATACCGAGGCGTCGGTCGATATCGCCCGGCTTGCCGGTCTCAATCCGTCGGGTGTCATCTGCGAGATCATGAACGAGGACGGGACCATGTCCCGGCTCAACGACCTTATTCCGTTCGCACAGTTTCATGGGCTGAAGATCGGAGCGATCGCCGATCTCATAGCGTATCGGCTGCGGCACGACCGGATCATCGAGCGTATCGCGGAAACGACGCTGGACAGCCGGTTCGGCGGCGACTTCAGGCTCAACGTCTATGGCAACCAGGTCTCCTACGCCGAGCATATCGCCCTGATAAAAGGCGACGTCTCGAGCGGTGGTCCGGTACTGGTCCGGATGCACGCGATCAATTTGCTGGACGACGTCCTCGGCGGTTTGAAAGACGGCAAATCCGGTGTTCTGCATGCGGCGATGGAGCTGATCGGCGAGCAGGAGCGGGGAGTCGTCGTCCTTATCCGTGAACCGCGCCCGACGTCGCTGTCCGAGCAGGTCAATTTCCGTATCGCCCGTGAGCGTGGCGAGGAGGTTCCGCCACCGGGCGCGTTGCGCGACTATGGAATCGGGGCGCAGATCCTGTTGGACCTCGGAATCTCGGAGATGATCCTCTTGTCGAATACCGAGAAGACCATCGTCGGGTTGGACGGCTACGGCCTCAAGGTCGTCGAACAACGACCCATCCCCCTCAAGTGATCGGATAGATTGACCATGACCTATCCACCGCCGCATATCATGGTGATCGAGGCGCGCTTCTATGCCGACCTGGCCGACGAGATGCTGAAAGGCGCCGTGGCGGCGCTGGACGCGGCCGGGGCCACGCATGAGCGGTTCTCCGTCCCGGGGGCGTTCGAAATTCCCGCGGCGGTCCAGAGCGCGGTCCGCAGCATGGAATTCTCGCCGGAGCGCCGGCGCTTCGACGGTTACGTCACGCTCGGCTGCGTCATCCGCGGCGAGACGACCCACTACGATTACGTCTGCGGCGAGAGCGCCCGTGCCTTGATGGACCTGTCGACCCGCTATTCGTTGGCGCTCGGCTACGGCATCCTGACCTGCGAAAACAGCGATCAGGCATGGGCGCGCGCCGGGATCGACCGGGGCAACAAGGGCGCGGCCGCCGCCAACGCGTGCCTGGATATGATCGGCATCAAGAACCGGCTCGGGCTGTACCCCAGATGACCGACGATCCGAAAACCTCGGTCGGCAACCTGCGGCGGGGAGCCAGGGTCGCCGCCGTACAGGCGTTGTATCAAATGGAACTGAACGGCGGGGCGCCGGACACGGTAATCGCCGAGTTCGAGAGTTTCCGGCTTCAAGGCAACGCGGGCGACGTTCCGGTCGAAGTGCCGCGCGACGTGGATGCTGCGATGTTTGCCGACCTGGTTCAGGGTGCGACCGCTGAGATGCCCGCCGTTGACGCCATGATCGAGGATGCGCTCGACAAGAACCGAAGCGTCCCGCGTCTCGAAGTTATCATGCGGGCCATCCTGCGGGCCGGCGCCTACGAATTGTCCCGGCGCGATGATATCGATGCCGCCCTGACCATCAGCGAATATGTCGCCGTTGCGGACGCGTTCTTCAACGACCGGGAGCCGGCCCTCGTGAATGCCGTTCTCGATCGGATCGCACGGCAGGTCGCTCAGCGGGATGGGGCGGCCGGGGTTGTCCACGATGCCGAACAAGACGGGTGAATTCGAAAGGATCGCGACGTATTTCGCACCCCTAACCGAAAACATGCCAGGGGCGCTCGGGCTCCGTGACGACGCGGCGGTCCTTCAACCGCCGCAAGGCAGCGACCTGGTGGTCACCACCGATACCATTGTCGAAACCGTCCATTTCGTCGGCGACGAGCCCGCGAGTTTGGTGGCCCGCAAGCTGTTGCGGGTCAATCTGTCGGATTTGGCGTCGATGGGTGCGCGTCCCTATGCCTATACGCTGAACGTGGCGTTCCCCGATAAGGTCGACGATGGATGGCTTGCCGATTTCGTGGCCGGGCTCGCCGCGGACCAGGCGGAATTCGGTATCGCGCTGGCGGGCGGTGACAGCGTGTCCACGGTCGGTCCCATCACGCTCACCATCACGGCCTTCGGCGAGGTTGCGGCGGGGACCGCCCTGCGGCGGACAACGGCCGGGCCGGGCGATCTCGTCTATGTCACCGGCACCATCGGAGACGGTGCGCTCGGGCTACAAGTTCTGCGCGGCCAGATATCGGGTTTGGCACCCGCACAGGAAGAGGCGCTTGCGACGCGATACCAGTTGCCGCAGCCTCGCCTTGGCGTCGGACGAGCCGTTTGCGGCGTCGCGAGTGCGGCGACCGATGTGTCGGACGGGTTGGTGGCGGACCTCGGTCACATCGCCGATGGGTCAGGGCTGGCGGCGGTGATCGATGCGGAAAAGGTGCCGTTGTCCGATGCGGCGCGCTCTGTCTTGGCGGGCGATCCGGCGCGCCTGGAAACCATCCTGACCGGCGGCGACGACTATGAGTTGGTCCTTGCGGTGCCGTCGAACAACAAGGACCGTCTGGACAGCATCGGGTCGGGATCAGACGTGAGGCTGACGCAGATCGGCATCTTTGAGCCCGGCGTGGGCGTGCGGGTACGCGGGCCCGACGGTACGGATCTGGAACTACGGCGGGCCGGGTACAGCCATCAATAATCTGATGGCGAGGATTTGGCTTTGTGGATATACCTGTCGCCACGATCCGGGAAAAGCTGAGACAACCCACTAGGTTTGTCGGGCCGAGGCCATGAAAAAAATCATCATCATCGTCGTGGTGATCCTCTTGCTGGCGGGGGGAGGAGCAGCCGCGTTCTTTTTCCTGCAGCAGGAAGAAACCAGCACGGCCGCCGATGAAGCGGGTGAACCCGGGCCGGATTCCGGGAACGTTCAGGTCGAAGCCAAGAAAAAGGACGATCCGAACTATCTCGACATGGAAAACCTGGCGATTCCGATCATCCGCAACCGCCGGATCGAGAAACATGTGATCTTGAAGGTTTCCCTCGAGATGATGGACGAGGACTCGCTGGAGGATGCCAGACCCTACATGCCGCGCCTCAAGGACGCCTTCATCAAGGATTTGTACGATTACTACTCGTATCAAACGCCCGGCGCGAAGATCAACACGGCGGCAATCAAAGGCCGGTTGAAGGAGGCTGGCGACAGGGTCGTCGGCAGCGGCAAGATCCGAAAGATCCTCATTCAAGCCGCATTCCAACGAAGCGCCGGGGCGAAGTAGGGCCACGCGCCAAGACCAGTCGGACCGGCCGAGCGCTGATGCAAATTCGAACGTCGGAAATTAAAGCTATTACGTTCGACGGCGACGGCACGCTGTGGGATTTCGAAAGCGTGATGATCGAGGCACTGGAAAAGGTCCTCGATGCGATCCGTCCGCTGACCGATGAAGCGACGGCCAGCCGACTGTCGGTCCACGATCTGATCGAAATCCGTGACGACTTAGCCGCCGAGCAGATGGCTGGCGCGCTGGATCATGTATCGCTTCGGCGGGACTCATTTCGAGTATTGCTCGACAGGATCGGCGTGACCGCGTCTGGTCTCGTCGACCACCTCTCGGACCTTTATTTCGAGCATCGATTTGGAACGATCAAGCTATATGACGATGCCATGCCCGCGCTGACTAAGCTACGGCGGGACTTTGCAATCGTGCTTGTCTCGAATGGGAATAATGATCCCGCGCGATTTGGGCTCGACCACTGTTTCGATTTAACGGTGTTTGCCCAAGACTGTGGCTTTTCCAAGCCGGATCCTCGGATTTTTGGCGCTGCCATGCGAAGGCTAGGAATCGAGCCTTACCAAGCGATCCATATCGGCGATTCGTTGTCTACCGATGTCGCTGGTGCCCATGCATCGGGATTGAAGGCGCTATGGCTGAATAGGGGCGATGACCCGAACGACACACCGATTCGTCCCGAGGCAACGATCGCGGATTTAAGTGAAATCGTTGATATGATTAACAAATAGCGGCGTTATGGCGCCACGATTGAAAAAGTTGCGGTCTCCTCGAACGCGGCGATAGTGGATCGATACCGTTTTCGGCCGTAAGTCGTTTTGGCACTGTGGATGGGCAGTTGCCAATTCAGTGCCGTTCTGGCATGTTCCCGCCGCTTTTACGCGGCCCGTTTTGATCGAGTGCATCGAGGGGAATTAAACGGGTTCCGCTTGGCAAATTTCTCAGGTTCCTCCAGAACAAAACCAGGATCGAGAGATGCTCGTTTTCGTAATTGTTTGTGGTTTGCTCGCCGTTCTGTACGGCATTTTCGCAAGCCGATCCGTCCTTGGGGCAAGCGCTGGTAATGAGCGCATGCAGGAAATCGCCGGCGCCATCCAGGAAGGCGCCAGTGCTTATCTGAATCGACAGTATTCGGCGATCGGATTGGTCGGTATTGCCATTGCCGTCATCCTTTACTTCCTGTTGGGCTGGAAAGTTGCCGTCGGTTATCTGATCGGCGCCGTCCTTTCCGGAGCGACCGGATATATCGGTATGCATATCTCGGTTCGTGCGAACGTGCGGACGACGGAAGCGGCACGAACCAGCATGGCGAACGGCCTCGACGTGTCGTTCAAGGCCGGCACGGTGACGGGCATGCTCGTCGCTGGCCTGGCGCTGCTTTCGGTCTCGGTTTACTACCTCTTCCTGCTGAACCAAGGCGCCACAGGCCGCGACATCGTGGACCCGTTGGTCGCGCTCGGTTTCGGCGCATCGCTGATCTCGATTTTCGCGCGTCTCGGCGGCGGTATCTTCACCAAGGGTGCGGATGTGGGCGCGGACCTAGTCGGCAAGGTCGAAGCGGGCATTCCGGAGGACGACCCAAGGAACCCGGCTGTGATCGCGGATAACGTCGGCGACAATGTCGGCGACTGCGCCGGCATGGCGGCGGACCTGTTCGAGACCTACGTGGTCTCGGTCGTCGCCACCATGGTGCTGGCCTCGATCTTCTTTGCCAGCGACGTAGCGCCGGCGATGATGCTGTATCCGCTGATGATCGGCGCGGTCTGCATCATCACCTCGGTGGCGTCGACCTTCTTCGTTCGCCTCGGCTCCAGCCAGAACATCATGGCCGCGCTTTATAAGGGCTTCGTCGCGAGCGCCGTGCTATCGGCGGTGGCGCTTTGGCCGGTGACCGAAATGGTCCTTGGCATGAGCACCGAATTCACCGTCGGCGACACGACGTTCCTTGGCCGGCACCTGTTCTACTGCGGCGTGATCGGCTTGGTTCTGACCGGCTTGATCATCTGGGTGACCGAATACTATACCGGCACGGAATACCGCCCGGTACGGTCGGTGGCGCAGGCCTCCACGACGGGGCACGGCACCAACGTGATTCAGGGGCTCGCCATCTCGATGGAAGCCACGGCGATCCCGGCGGTGCTGATCTGCGCCGCGATCATCGGCACGTATCTGCTGGCCGGCCTGTTCGGGATTGCCGTTGCGGTCACGGCGATGCTGGCGCTCGCGGGTATCGTCGTTGCATTGGATGCCTACGGTCCCGTAACGGATAACGCCGGCGGCATCGCGGAAATGGCCGAACTCGACGACGAGGTACGGAAAACGACCGATGCACTGGATGCGGTCGGCAACACCACCAAGGCTGTCACCAAGGGATATGCGATCGGCTCGGCCGGCCTCGGTGCATTGGTGCTGTTTGCCGCCTATACCCAGGACCTGGCGTATTTCGCGGCGAATGTGGACAGCTATCCGTATTTCGCCGGCGTGAAGGTGGATTTCTCGTTGTCCAATCCGTACGTGGTCGTCGGCCTCTTCGTCGGCGGTCTATTGCCGTATCTCTTCGGGGCGCTGGGTATGACCGCGGTGGGCCGTGCGGCCGGATCGGTGGTGAACGAGGTTCGTCGCCAGTTCAAGGAAATCCCCGGCATCATGGAAGGTACGGGCAAGCCCGAATACGGCCGTTGCGTCGACATGCTGACCAAGGCGGCGATCAAGGAGATGATCATTCCGTCGATGCTGCCGGTGCTGTCGCCGGTCGTGCTCTACTTCATCATTCTTGCCATTGCGGGCAAGTCGGCGGCGTTGTCCGCGGTCGGCGCGATGCTGTTGGGCGTGATCGTGACGGGACTTTTCGTCGCCATCTCGATGACCGCCGGCGGCGGGGCTTGGGACAATGCCAAGAAATACATTGAGGACGGCAATCTCGGCGGAAAGAACTCCGAGGCGCATAAAGCGGCGGTGACCGGAGATACGGTCGGCGATCCCTACAAGGATACCGCTGGCCCAGCCGTCAACCCGATGATCAAGATCACCAATATCGTGGCGCTCTTGATGCTGGCGATGTTGGCGCACTAAACCACTCGATACCGCGTAAAGGAAAACCCTCCGGGCAACCTGCCCGGAGGGTTTTTCTGTGCGCCTGCCCGGCCGAATTTGACGGTATCGGACATTTTAATTCGGCGGAGATTTCCGCCGTCCTATATCGAACGCAGCCGTTGACGCGGTATGCACCCATGAGGGGTGACATCCATCACTCATCAATCATTAACAAATGTTCGGTAAGTTGACCGTAGGACAAATCGATACAACTCCGAGGTATTTCCAGCAAAACGGGTGCCGTAGTTCGAATTTCCTTCAGTGAGTGTGAAGATTCGGAGTTTGAGTAAGAGTTTCTTTAAAGAATTCCGTCACTTATAGGCCGTTTCACACAATCATCCCGTCGAATATGCACCCGCCCGGTGCTTGGATGAGACGTGTATTTCTTGTTCGGGGGAGCATTAATGTCGTTTTTGAACAACCTTTCGATCAGCAAGAAGATCAATGCCGGTTTTGGTAGTGCTGTCTTATTGCTCGTCATCGTTGCGGCCGTCGTGGTCATGTCGCTGTTTTCGGTCAACGGAAATTTCGTCGAATTCCGCCGTTTGGCCTTTTCCGCCAACGAGGTTGGGCAGGTTCAGGCGAACATGCTCGAGACCAGCCTTGGCGTGAAGGACTTCATCATCAACGGCACCGACGAGAGCATCGACCGGGTCCGAAAGAGCGCGCAGGAAACGGTTGGCCTCGCCGAAGCGGCGTTGAAACAGGAAAACGACCCCGCCCGGCGTGAGGTGATCCAAGGCGTTCAGGAGAAGGTGAAGGCCTATGCGGCGGCCTTCGAGACCGTAACGACGTTACAGGGAAAGCGAACCGAGGTGATGAAGACGATGGCGACCGTCGGCCCGCAGGTCGAGAAGGCGTTGATCGACATCATGGCCGGCGCTTATGAAGGCGGAAACGTCAACGCCGCTTATTTCGCGGGGCTCGCATTGCGCGACGTGCTGCTGGGGCGGTTGCATGCGAACCGCTATCTGGTGGAGAACAGCGAAAAGGCCTTTGAAAGCGCATCGGAAGCATTGGATGCGTTCAGCGAATCGTCGCTGATCATGATGACGAATTTCGAGAAGCCGGAGCATCAGGAACTCGGCGAGAAGGCAATCGCCGCAGCCGAGAAGTATCAGGGTGCGCTTATCGAGGTGTTCAAGGCGACCAGTGAACGTAACGACATAATCACGAATACCCTGGATAAGAACGGCCCAGATGTCATCATGGCCATCGAGACGTTCAAGAACGAGGTCGTCAAACGCGAGGTCATCATCGGCGAGCAATCGAAAACGGCTGTCCAGGCCGCCGTCTCGAGCGCCGTGGTCGTGTCGGCGGTTGCCGTCATTTTTGCCATCGCGGCGGCCTTCCTCATCGGCCGCGGCATAACCGGCCCCGTTCAGGCGCTAACTAAGACCATGCGCCGCCTGGCGGACAAGGAACTCGACATCGAGATTCCAGCGACCGACTACAAGGACGAAGTGGGCGACATGGCTCGGGCGGTCCTCGTGTTCCGCGAGAACATGGCCAAAGCGGATCAGCTCGCGGCGGAACAGGAAAGCCAGCAGGCGGCGCGCGAGGAGCGTACGAAGCGGATTGAAGAACTGAACCATGCGTTCGACAAGAGCGTCAGCGGCGTGCTCGACACCGTCGTTTCGGCAACGTCGACGTTGCTTGGGACGTCGAACAACATGTCGTCCATCGCCGAGGAAACCTCGAATCAGTCTTCCGCGGCTGCGGCTGCGGCCGAACAGGCGAATTCCAACGTGCAGATGGTCGCGGCGTCGGCCGACGAACTCGCCTCATCCATCCGCGAAATTGGTCAGCAGGTGGAAGAGTCGAGCAACATCATGGAGACAGCGACCAGCAAGGCGCAATCGACGCATCAGGCGATCGAAGGGTTGGCCGGCTCGTCCGAGCGCATCGGCGAGGTTGTCGAGCTCATCACGGATATCGCGGAGAAAACCAACCTGCTCGCCCTGAATGCGACGATCGAGGCCGCGCGGGCTGGAGACGCCGGCAAGGGCTTTGCGGTGGTGGCCAGCGAGGTGAAAGCCCTGGCGACCCAGACCGCGTCCGCCACCGAGGAAATCGGCGAGCAGATCCAAGCGGTCCAGACGCAGACGCGCAGTTCCGTCGGCGCAATTCAGGAAATCGTCGAGACCATCGAACATATGAACAAGGTCGCGACGGCGATTTCCAGCGCGGTAGAGGAACAGAGCGCCGCCACCCAGGAAATTGCACGCAACGTTCAGGAAGCGTCGTCGGGAAGTGACGAGGTCAGCCGCAACATTCAGGGCGTCACCGATGCGGCCACGCGTGTGGGCAGCGCCAGCGGCGACGTGCAAACCTCGACCGAGGCCTTGTCAGAGCAGTCCGATAGCCTGCGGAAACTGGTGCAGACTTTCCTCAGCGATATCCGCGCCGCCTAGGGATAAGGTATCCGGCCATCGGATTGGGGCGGCGAGGTGAGGGAATATGCGGCTGGGCGCTACAGCCCGCCGCCGCCGAGCACGCCGAGGTTGCCCAGAATCTGTTCGAAGAATCCGATCGAGTGACCCGAAGTCGGCGTTTCACGCGAGACCACGTCGACGTCACGAGAATCGTCTTTATCGTATTTCTGGACCATCTCGACCCGGCCGGCATCGTCGAAATAGATGGCGACCACTTGCTGAGCCGTTACGTCGGGCTTGAAAAAGGCGACGCGGCTGGTCCGTCGGCCGATGTAGTACCAGACCTGTGAATCGAACGTCCCCTCGGTGGATGGCGGCCCGAGTTGCCGGATAACGTCCTGACGGCTCGTTTCCCCGACGGTAACACCCGCAATCTGGGCTTCCGTGAGGAAATTGCCTCGCACGTCTTTTTGGCCGCTGCAGGCCGCCAACGCGGCTGTCAGGGCGAATGCCAAAAACAATCGACGCATTGATTCGATCATGGAGAAGTGCCGTTTTCCGCGACGCGTGCGCAACGCCATTGCAATTGGGTGCATTCTACTAATATAGGTGCGCTAATGCTGCAACAAATGGCCGCCGGACCTGCGGCAGATGGTTCCGGACCGATTGAAGGAATTCGATGAGGCTTAATCCGACAAAATGGTTTCGCAGGGATCCGCAGATGGACGCGGCGCGCCGACTTTATGTCACCGTCGTGGGCCAGGCCCGGCAACCGGAGTTCTATACGGTGTTCGGCGTTCCGGATACGGTGACCGGCCGGTTCGACCTGATCGCGCTGCATGGCTTCCTGCTGATGAACCGGCTGAAGAGCGATGCTGCGACGCGTCCGCTCGCACAGGCGCTGTCCGATGTCGTGGTCGACGATATGGATCGGAATTTGCGTGAGATGGGGACCGGGGACCTGTCGGTCGGAAAGAAGGTCAAACGTATCATGGAAGGCTATTTCGGCCGGCTCGAAGGTTATGAACAAGCGCTTTCCGGTGGCGGCGATGGTCTCGAAGCGGCGCTGCGCCGGAACCTCTTTGCCGGGGTGACGCCCGGCGATGAACAACTCGCCGCCATGGCGGCGTATGTGCGGCGTGAGGCCAGCGGACTTGCCGGCCAGCCGATCGACGGCCTGGAGGGTGGGACTGTTACATTCGGGCCGCCGCCGTCCGATGTCTCGACGGAGAAGCGCCATGCCGGATGACGCAAGCGGCCCGCCGGAGTTTTCACGGATGTTGGCCTTGGACGACATCAAGCCCGACGGTTCGTCCGTCAAGCTAGTGGCAAATAATGAGGAACGGGAGCGTCTTGCGCGCCGTTTCGATCTTCCGAAGGTCGAGCGGATGGCCGCCGACTTCAAGGTCACGCGCGGGGCCAGTGGCATCCCGATTCGCGTAATCGGGCGTGTGAGCGCCCGTATAACGCAGCAATGCGTCGTGAGCCTGGAGGACTTCAGCACCGACATCAGCGAGGAAATCGAGGTCGAATACCTACCCGGCGACGATACCGACGCCGGCGAGGATTTCTCTGTCGACGGCATCGATGCCGAAACCCTAGACGGCGATCAGATCGATCTCGGCGAGCTGGCCGCCCAACACTTGGCGGTGACGCTGGATCCGTATCCCCGCAAACCCGGCGCGGAACCGCCGGAATGGAGCAAGGGACGGGAAAATAAGGAAGAATCCGGAACGGATAGTCCGTTTTCCGTGCTTTCCGAGTTGCGGAAAAAGAGCCCCTGATCGCGTCAATCAGCTTGCCGTGGTCGCATATATTGTCTATTTAGGCAGCTTATTTTCCGCCCAAATTGCGCACAGTTTGAAGAGAGGCCCTGATGGCCGTTCCTAAGAAGAAAGTATCCAAGTCGCGCCGCGATATGCGACGGTCCCATGACGCACTCAAACCGACAAGCCATGCCGAGTGCCCAAATTGTGGTGAATTGAAACGGCCCCACCATCTGTGCCAAGCTTGCGGGTACTATGACGGCCGAGAGGTTATCGAAGCGGAGGGCGTGTAGGGACTTCGCTTCGGGGTAAGAGGGGCTATTTCGATCGTGTCAGACCACGTGGTCATTGCGCTTGACGCCATGGGCGGTGATCGAGCCCCTAAAGTGGTTGTCGAGGGGGCAGCCACCGCCCGAAAGCGCATGCCCAACGCCCGTTTCCTGATGTTCGGCGACGAGGCCAAGCTTGCGCCATTGCTCGCGGAGCATGCGTCGCTCGCCGATGCAACGACGGTTCGCCACACCGAAAAGAAGATTCGAAGCGAGGACAAACCGTCCGCGGCGATCAAGTCCGGGCGGGAATCCAGCATGCGCTTGGCGATCGATGCGGTGCGCGACGGCGAGGCGCATTGTGTCGTGTCCGCCGGCAACACCGGCGCCTTGATGGCGATCGCGAAATTCGTCCTAAAGACATTGCCGGGCATCGACCGGCCCGCGATTGCATCGGTTTTCCCCACAATTTCAGGGGAAAGCGTGATGCTGGATTTGGGCGCGAACGTCCAATGCGACGCCAACAATCTGGTTCAGTTCGCGGTCATGGGCGAGGTCTTCGCCCGGACGGTCCTGGGACTTCAGCAGCCGACCATCGGCCTGTTGAATATCGGCGTCGAGGACTTGAAGGGCAACGAAGAGGTCCGTGAAGCGGCTTCCATTCTCCGCGCCTCGGACCTGCCGATCGCCTTCAAGGGGTTTGTGGAAGGCGACGATATCGCGTCGGGCAAGGTCGATGTCATCGTCACCGACGGTTTCACCGGGAATGTCGCGTTGAAGACCGCGGAGGGGACGATTCACTTTTATACCAACCTGTTGAAGCGTGCCTTTGCCAGCAGCCTTATCTCCCGGCTGGGGTATCTGCTTGCGCGCCGGGCGATCAGTAATCTTCGGTCGACCATGGATCCGCGAAGCTATAACGGCGCCATGCTGCTCGGGCTGAACGGGATCGTGGTAAAGAGTCATGGCGGGACGGATGCAGTCGGTTTCGCGAGCGCGGTGGAGGTCGCAGCGGATATGGTGGTGCACGGATTCCAATCCAAGATCAGCGACGACTTCGAGCGGCTCAAGGGAACGCAGGAACCCGACCGCAGCGCGGCGGCCTTGTAGATGCGGCGATCGGTTGTTCTTGGCTGCGGGGCCTATCTTCCCGAACGCATTGTCACAAATGACGACCTTCCGGAGGAGCTGGAAACCTCCGACGAGTGGATACGTCAACGGACGGGTATCTGCGAACGGCGTATTGCGGCGGAGGGCGAAAACACGTCGGATTTGGCGCTGAACGCCTGCCGCAACGCGCTCGAGCGCGCCGGATGCAGTATCGACGAGATCGACGTTCTCGTCGTTGCGACCGCGACGCCCGACAATACCTTCCCGGCGACCGCGACGCGCGTGCAGGCCGAACTCGGCATGCATCGCGGTGCTGCATTCGATGTGCAGGCCGTCTGCAGCGGCTTCATTTTCGCGCTGTCGATGGCCGACAACATGATTCGCCTAGGGCAAGCCGAGACCGCGTTGGTTGTCGGCGCCGAAACCTTCAGCCGTATTCTCGACTGGGAGGACCGGTCGACATGCGTGCTGTTCGGCGACGGGGCCGGTGCGGTGGTCCTGCGCGGGGAGGACGGCAAGGGCGACAACACGGACCGCGGCATCCTATCGACGCATATATTTTCGGACGGTAGCGGATACGAGATGCTGTATGTCGACGGCGGACCATCGACGACCGGCGTTGCCGGCCACCTTCGGATGGAAGGCCGCGAGGTATTCCGTCATGCGGTGACGCGGATGGCGGAGGCGGTCGAGAAATCGCTCGAAACCAACCAATTAAGCACCGCCGACCTGGACTGGGTCGTGCCGCATCAAGCGAATATCCGCATCATGGACAGCATGGCGAAGCGTTTGGCACTCAAGCCGGAGCAGGTTGTCGTCACCGTCGACAAACAGGCCAACACATCCGCTGCGACAATCCCGTTGGCGCTGACCGTCGCCGATACCGATGGTCGGTTGCAAAAAGGTCAATTAGTCTCGTTAACCGCGATGGGCGGGGGCTTCACCTGGGGATCGGCGCTGCTGCGTTGGTGATTCTCCGGATTCGCGACCGAGTCCATATAATTCAATGACGCCAAGCCTTTGGAATTGACTGTTCACCTAGTGGGCGGGTACGGTAGTGCGAGCACGTTTCAAAGGGGGAGATCGATGGCGGGTAGAACTTTAACCCGGGCCCAACTTACGGAGGCGGTTTACCAGGAGGTAGGCCTCTCGCGAAATGAGTCCGCGGATTTGGTCGAAACGGTGCTGGGGGAAATTTGCGGCGCTCTGACAAAAGGCGAAATGGTTAAGATCTCGTCCTTTGGCAGCTTTTTCGTTCGCCAGAAGGGTCAGCGTATCGGCCGTAATCCCAAGACCGGTGAAGAAGTTCCTATTCTTCCGCGCCGTGTCCTGGTCTTTCGTCCCAGCCATGTATTGAAAAATCGGATCAATCGAAGTCTCGATAAAATCGAAGGGAATGTTGAGTCCTGAGGATGGACCAAGTGTCTGAATCCGGCTCAAGGCGTGGACAATCGGCGAAATCGGCGTCTGCCTTTCGCACGATAAGCGAAGTGTCGGATGAACTCGATGTGCCGCAGCATGTGCTGCGATTTTGGGAAACCAAGTTCAGCCAGGTGAAGCCGCTGAAGCGCGGCGGGGGACGGCGGTATTACCGGCCGGAAGACCTCGCGCTGCTGAGGCGTATCCGCGATCTTCTCTATACCGAGGGATATACGATACGCGGCGTGCAGCGGCTGCTGCGGCAAAGCGGTGTGAAAGCCGTCTTGAAGGCGGCCGACGAGGCCCAGGATGTCGCAGCCGAGCCGGAAGAGACTCCGGTGCAGCAGGCAACCGTTTCGCAAGGCGGTGCAGTGGTCACTGCGGAACCGACGCTGGGGTTTACGTCTCCTACACCCGCGGAGCCGGAAAACTCTGAGCCAGCCTCCGCCGAACCTGCCGCCAAGAAACTGAGCCCGGAAACGCGCCGCGAACTGGAATCAATTCTTGAGGAATTGACCGCTTTACGGGGCATGCTGCCCGGAGAGGGCGGAAATTAATCGCCGATTGCGTCGGGCGATCCCCGGCGCTAGAGTGCCGCCGCCCTTGCAGAGCGGGGGCAAATCGGGTCGGACGGAGCGTAGCGCAGCCTGGTAGCGCACTTCACTGGGGGTGAAGGGGTCGTAGGTTCAAATCCTGCCGCTCCGACCAACGATCCGAATAGGACGGGCCGCTCATAGGAGCGGCCTTTTTCGTCCCCTTGGCCTTTGTTTCGATACGCCAGCCAAAATTACGGTGGCACTGGCACCGCGCCGCTTAGACGGTTGCCATCGCCATGCCGGGGCGCGTGGTGAGTTCCTCGCGGCAGGCTTCCTGGAAGGCCTGGTCCGGCGGCAGGACGACGGCGGCGGAACGTACCCGGTGATGCGCCGGGTCGACGCCGGGCGGAGTCTCGCCCTCGTCGCGCAACGCAATCGCGGCTTTCTGCAACCGCCGGCGCGCCATGATGATGCCGTTGTCGGTTGAAACCAGGTTCTCCTTCGACCGGTCGACAATCGGCCCCATGCTCTCCTGCAGCGAGGCGTCCTGAATGGCGATGCCTTCGACGCCGCTATAGGTGATTCCCGCTTTCTGGGCGGCGCGGTCGATCAGATAGTCGTTATCCTTGTTCGCCACCGGCCGGTACGTGCCCGGAATATTCTTGGAATGAATCCCGTGGCCGTCGATCATCGCCTGGCGTTCTTCCTGTGTCAGCGCGCGGACCGGGTGGAAGTCGTAGCTCCAGGCCCAGCAGTTCTCGTCATCGATCGGGGTCCAGAAATGGCCGTGGATCGGATGATCGGCGCGCGGCGGGATCATCGTGAAGCACGGCATGACCCATGGGGTGATCCGCCAATAGTAGTTGCCGTCCTCAGCGTTCCGCCGGGCGCCGATGAACAAGCCGCCTTCGTTCTCGACGACGTCGAAGACCGGCTGGGCGTCGTTGAGGTTGTATTCGTTGCCTTTCGACGCGACGAAAAGCGGATCGGCCTTCAAGCTGGACCCGTGCAGCCACGAGACATGGCTCGAATCGATGCCGCCCTCCATCGCCTGAAGCCAGTTGCATTCCTGAAGGCGCTTGGACGTGTAGGTCTGTTCCGGCGGGACGAGGGCGAACTCCCACTCCGGCAAGGGTGGTTGGTGCTCGGCCGGCCCCATATAGGTCCACAGGATATCGCCAATTTTTACAAGCGGGTAAGCGGTCAGCTTAATGCTGTCGCAGAAGCCGCTTTCCGCCGGTTCCGACGGGACATCGACGCACTGCCCGGTCACGTCATACTTCCAGCCGTGATACGGGCATCGGATGCCGTGTTCCTCGTTGCGGCCGAACCAGAGCGAGACACGGCGATGGGCGCAGAACTCGTCGATCAGGCCGTAATTGCCGCCGGTATCGCGAAAGGCGATCAGACGCTCCGACAACAATTGAACACGCACGGGCGGACAGTCGTTTTCGGGCAATTCCTCGGCGAGCAGCACCGGCATCCAATATCGTCGGAACATTTCCCCCATGGGCGTGCCCGGGCCGGTCTGGGTCAGCAGGTCGTTCACGTCGTTGCGCAACATGGATGTCTCTCTTGTTCGGTTCCGACGCATGACCATTGCCGGACGGCTGCCCGCTTGACCGCAACCCCATGTCCGACAATAACGGGCACGGGGCGTCGCCATGCGGATACTGCGTCCGATTATGGCAAAACGCTTGCGGTTGAGCGAATTCGCGCGGCGACGATGCGGGACAAGGACAAGGAAATGAGCAAGGCTGAGACGTTGATCGACCTTTGCGCGACCGATGATGTCGGTGACGGCGAGACATTGAAGGTCGAGGCAGGCGGCCTCACGGTCGCGGTCTATCATGTCGAGGGAGACTTCTATGTGACCGACGACCTCTGCACCCATGGCCCAGGGTCTTTGTCGGACGGTTTCTTGGACGGTTTCATCATCGAATGCGATTTCCACGCCGGGTGTTTCGACATCCGCAACGGCGAGGTGGTCAAACCGCCGTGCTATGAGCCGGTCAAATCCTATGCGGTAACGGTCCAGGAGGGGCGGGTCCTGATTGCGCCGTAATCGCGGTTTCTCCCCCTTTCGCATCTCGTACTAGAATGCCGGGACGGGTCACTGAAAGGGGCATCAGCCATGGCGGAGCAAGTATTGGCGGCGGTTCGGACCGGAGCCCATCAGACCGAACTGCGCGAATTCCCGATGCCGGACATCCCCGAGGACGGCGCGCTTCTGCGCATGGAAGCGGCCGGAATCTGCGGCACCGACGTGAAGTTCTATGCCAAACCGCCGATCGATACGCCAGTCATCATGGGGCACGAGAATATCGGCACAATCGTCAAGGCGCGGCGCACCTTCCAGGAACGCAAGGGGGTAAAGGAAGGCGACCTCGTCTTCGTCGAGCATTATCTGCCGTGTCTGCAATGCGAATGGTGCCATCAGGGGGATTACCGGTTGTGCGCCGCCACCGATTGGCGCCGGAACCCTGACGCGCGGCGTTACGGCTACACGACGTCCAACAACCCGCCGTATCTGTGGGGTGGTTTCTCGCAATACATGTATCTGCCCTGGAATGCGATCGTGCATAAGGTGCCGCGGGGCATAACGCCGGAGCTGGCGAGCATCGTGACGCCCATGGCCAACGGTGTTCAGTGGGCGTTGTTCGATTGCGAGGTCGGCTACAACTCGGCCGTCCTGGTCCAAGGGCCGGGACAGCAGGGCCTGTCACAGACCGTGGCATGCCGCCAGGCGGGGGCGTCGCTGATCATCGTCACCGGCACCGATAAGGACGAGGCCCGTTTGCATGTGGCGCGCGAGCTTGGCGCCGATCATGTGATCAATGTGGACCGGGAAGACCCGCTCGAGCGGATCATGGACATAACCGGCGGCGACGGGGTCGATGTGGCGTTGGATTGCACGGCCGGCGGCGGCACGAAGCCGATCCCGCTCGGCATCGACTCCCTAAAGCGCAAGGGCGGGACGCTGCTGCTGCAGGGTGAGTTGCAGACCTTCCCCGATTTCCCGGTGGGCAAAGTCACGAACAAGTACATCACGATCAAGAGCGCGCGCGGCCACAATTACCAGTCTTGCGAACTGGCGCTGGAACAGCTCACGTCGGACCGGTTCCCGCTCGACCTGATCACGACCCACCGGTACGGGCTCAAGGATACCGACGAGGCGATCAAGGCCGTGGGCGCCAGCGAAGGGGTTATTCACGTCTCGCTGATGCCGTGGGAATAGGTCGGACCTAGACGCCGAGATCGTCCATGGTCCAACGCAGTTGTTCCGGGTCCACCGGTTTTTCGAGGGCGGCGTTGGCGCCACAGCGCAGCGAATCCGAAACCAAAGTTTCGTCCAGATAGCCGGAAACTATGACGATCGGCGTCGTATTGTCGTTGTCGGCCTCATGTTCGCGGACCCAGGTCACGAATTCCAGACCGTCGCGATACGGCGCCAAGGCCCAGTCGCAGAATATTACGTCCGGGGCCTCCTCGTTGACGATCCGGAAGGCTTCGTCGCGGTCCTTCGCTTCGAGGAAAGTAATGCGCCGGCGCCATTTCTTGAGTTTGCGCTTCAGCGCGGTGCGGTCGATTTCATCGTCGTCGATAACTAGTACGCGGGTACTCATTGAAGTCCTTTCCTGGCGTCCATTTGATCTTTTGCCGATGAGACGGCCAATTGCGCCGATAGGGCGTCGATTGCACCCATCATGCTTCCGTTGGCCTCCTGGGCCGGTTCAAGCGTCGCCTCGAGCCCGTTGGGTGCGGTCCATTCCTTGGGCCATTGGAAATGAAAGCTGGTACCACGTTCGCCCTCGGTCGATTCGATGCAGATTTCTCCGCCTTTGGCATTGATGATCTTCTTGACCAGGGCAAGCCCCATGCCGCTGCCCTCGACATCGTCCCTTGGCCGAAGGGTTTGAAACATCTCGAAGACGCGGTCTTGGTATTCGGTGGGAACGCCCGGCCCATCATCGGAAACGGAGAATTCGTAAAACGCTTTGGTTTCGCCTACCGCGATATCGATTGCTCCGATTTCCCGGTCATGATGTTTGATCGCATTTTCGAATAGGTTTCGGAAAACCTGCTCCATCGGCGTGCGAGCGGTCTGGAAGGTGGGCATATCGCCATGCAGCGTGAGCTTGAACTCGCGCGGTCCGACGGTCATCTCGAACAATTCTTGGAACAGTTCGCCGCAATTTACCGTGGTAATGGTCTGCTTCGTCTGTCCGGCGCGGGCATAATCCAACAGGCTGATGACCAAGGCGTCCATCCGGTCGGTCATGCGGTCTATGAGTTTAAGGTTGTCCGCGGTGTTCTCGTCGATCTCGGTCCCGACATCCTCGACGATCCAACTGATGACTTCCTTCAGACTGCGCAGCGGTCCTCGAAGGTCGTGCGAGGCGCGGGACGCATAGTCTTCCAATTCAAGGTTCGACCGCCGTAGCTCGTGCGCCGCCACGGCGAGCTTGTTCTCCGCCTGCTTCCGGGCCGCTACTTCGGCCCGCAGCGCGGTGATCAACTCCTCAAGGGCGCTCGCCTTCTCGCCCAACTCCACATTCAATGCCCGCGCCTGAAGGGCCTGTCGGATCAGTTCGGTGATATCGGTGAATGTGACCGTGACGCCGTCGCCGGTCTTGGCGGCATTGACCCGGTAGCTGAGAACGATACCGTGGAATTCCGCATCGAATTCGAAACTTTGAGGGTCTCCAGTCTCGACAACGTCGCGCAATCGGTCGAACAAGTGCGTGTTCGTGGTGGATGACAGGTGGGTATCCTTCAAGGTGCCGGTGTCCGAGAGTGGAATGTCTTCCGCCGCCTGGTTCATTGTCGCGATCTCGAAGCTGACCAGCGCGCCGTCGTCGTTCCGCTCGGCACGATAGAAAACGATCCCGTTTGTCGAGGAATCCAGCACGCTTTCAAGCAGTTCGTGGCGCAACTCGATGGGCTGGTTGTAGGTAAGAATGTAGGACTCGCCGGTATCGCTTTCCAACGGCATGAGAAGCCGTTCCCAACTCGTCACGGCAACGGCATGTTGACCGTGATGCTTGGTATAGATTGGGAGGCGCATCTCCAGGCATTCGAGATATTTCTCGCGGAAGAACTCACCGACATCGCTGTCGAAGTCGGATACGCGCTTTCCGGTCATGTCGAATTTCGAGATCGAGGAGATCGAAAGACCGTAGTAGAGATACTCGAAATCGTCATTCTCTAGGCGCCGTAGCAGCATCAGGTTCTGGTCGCACCAATCCAGTTTGGCGGGGTTGAAATCGCTCGGGGACGGCAAGCGGCCGTCCACGCACAGGGATTGCCAGCTCCGATAAAGGCTCTGGATCGTCGGATTCGTTACCTTTTGCGCAATTCCGGCGCGGATTTCTTTCTGCAGGACCGTCATTCACCCATGCCTTCGCAAATCGGGCGTAACGATACGGCAAACTTCATTAATGCTTGATTAACTACGATAGAAACTTCACGGCATCTCAACTAGACGTAGCTAATCGAGCCGGTTCCGCGCTGGGAGTGTACCAAAGGATGGATATTGCAATCGTGGCATCCGTGCCGTGGATCGTCAGGCCAATGCGTCCTGCTTGATCATTTCCGATGCCTTCTCTGCGATCATGATGACTGGGGCATTGGTGTTCCCGGAGGTGATGGTCGGCATGACGGAAGCGTCGACCACGCGGAGAGCTTCGATTCCGCGGACACGTAGCCGTTCGTCGACCACGGCCATCGCATCCTGGCCCATCTTTGCGGTGCCGACGGGATGAAAGATCGTCGTGGAGATATCGCCGGCACCGCGGGCTAGGTCTTCGTCGGTCTCGTAGCCGGGGCCGGGCTTGAATTCCTCTGGGCTGTATTTCGCCAAAGGGGCTTGGGCAACGATGCGGCGGGTAAGGCGCACCGCCGCGGCGGCGGTACGGCGGTCATGGTCCGCCGATAGGTAATTCGGCTGGATCGCGGGCTGCACGCGGGGATCGGGAGACTTCAGGTGAACGGTGCCGCGGCTCTCCGGCCGCAGATTGCAAACGCTGGCGGTGAAGGCGGGGAAGGGGTGCAGCGGGTCGCCGAACTTCTCCAGTGTCAGCGGCTGGACATGGTACTCAAGGTCCGGCATCTCCAACGCCGGGTCCGACTTCGCGAAGGCGCCAAGTTGGCTCGGCGCCATCGACATGGGACCCGACCGGTTCAACAGATACTCCATCGCAATGCCGATCTTGCCGGAGATACTGTTCGCCCGTTCGTTCAATGTCTTAACGCCGCTGACCTTATAGGCGCAGCGGATTTGCAGATGGTCTTGCAGGTTCTCGCCGACACCGGGCAACTCGTGCACCGGGTTGATACCGTGCGCAGCGATGATCTTGCCGGGGCCGATCCCGGAAAGCTGCAACAGTTGCGGTGATCCGATGGCGCCGGCGGCGAGAATCAGCTCGCGCCGCGCATGCGCCTCGCAGGCAGTCCCCATGCGATCGAAGCGGATGCCGGTCGCGCGTTTCCCATCCAAGAGCAGCCGATCGGCCTGGGCATGGGTCATCACCTCGAGATTTGGGCGCTTCCGGGCGGGCTTCAGGAACCCTTTCGATGTGTTCCAGCGCCATCCGCGCCGCTGATTGACTTGAAAATAGGCGCATCCGAAATTGTTGCCGCCGTTGAAGTCGAGGATTTTCGGGATGCCTTCGAGGTCGCAGGCTTCGCGGAAGGCATCCAGGATTTCCCAGGAGAGCCGCTGTTCCTCGACTCGCCATTCGCCGCCGCTGCCGTGAATTTCGTCGGTGCCGGCGTAGTGGTCCTCGCTCTTTTTGAAGTAGGGTAGCACGTCGTCCCAGCCCCAGCCGACATTGCCCAATTGACGCCACTGGTCGTAGTCCAACGACTGGCCCCGCATATAGATCATACCGTTGATCGACGAACAGCCGCCTAGAACCTTGCCGCGCGGGTAGGCGAGCGAGCGGCCGTTCAGGCCGGTTTCCGATTCCGTCTCGAAGCCCCAGTCGGTTCGGGGGTTGCCCATGCAGTACAGATACCCGACCGGGATATGGATCCAGATGTAATTGTCGTTGCCGCCGGCTTCCAACAGCAACACCGACGTGTCGGGATCTTCGCTCAATCGATTGGCGAGGACGCATCCGGCCGATCCGGCGCCGACGACGATGTAATCGAATGTTCCGACAGTATGCATGGTCGATCTCCTAGGACGCGTATTCTAGGACAGTCGAGGCATTGGCGGATAGTTGTCGATGTACAGTCTCGGCGACCGAGGTATAGTTTCGGCCCCATCGACCGCCAGCAAGAAAAGGAAACAAGAATGGCCGACTATGGTGCTGCCGACCTCGATCTGAATATCACCAGGGATTTGTCCGCCTTCCTATCGCCGCTGCGGCTGGAGGACTTGCCGGACGAAACGGTGCACGCGGCGCGCCGGGGGGTTCTCGATTGGGTCGGCTGTGCGCTCTCGGGGAGCGATCACCCGACCATTACCAAGCTGCTGTCCGTCTTGGAAGAGGTTGGCGGCAAGCCGAAAGCCACCGTTTTCGGGCGGAACCTGAAACTCGGTGTCTTGGACGCGCCGATCGCGAATGGGCAGATGGGGCATATGCTCGACTTCGACGACACCCACATGGGTGGCGTCGTTCTGCACGCCAGTTCGCCGATCTTGTCGGCGCTGTTCGCGTTGGCGGACCGCAAGGCCGTCGACGGAGCAACGCTGATCGTGGCCTATGCGGTGGGGTTCGAGGCGGGCGTGCGCGCCGGGCAGGCGGCGCCGGAACATCACAACGGCGGTTGGCATCTGACCGGAACGCTCGGCTCCATCGCGGCAGGGGCGGCGTCGGCGCGGCTCTTGGGACTCGGTCCGCAACGCACCGTCCATGCCTTGGGGATTGCGACGACGCAAGCCGCGGGCATGCAGCAGAACCGCGGCACCATGTGCAAGTCGTTCCATGCAGGGAAGGCCGGTCATAACGGTGTGCTGGCGGGATTGCTGGCCGAGCGCGATTTCGACAGCAGCGGTGAAATCTTGGAAGGCAAAAAGGGGTTCTGCCGGATTTACAGCAGGGAAACCGATCAGGACCGGATCCTCGATGGGTTGGGCGACCGTTGGGAAATCACGCGCAACGGACATAAACCTTACGCCTGCGGCATCGTCCTGCACCCGACCATCGACGCGATGGTGGAACTGGGCAAGACATCGGGCGTCGATGCGGCCGATGTGGCGTCGGTCGAACTGCGGGTGCATCCGCACGCCGTCACGATCACGGGCGTGGAAGAACCGCAAACGGGACTAAAGTCCAAGTTCAGCCTGACACATACCGCGGCGGTTTCCTTCCTGGACCGGGCCGCAGGGATCGCGCAGTTCAGCGACACCCGGGCGACGTCGGAGGATGCGATTGCGTTGCGGCGCAAGGTCACCGTTGCGACCGACGACACGCTACAGAAGGACCAGGCGCGGGCGACCGTCGTTGCGGCGTCGGGCGAAAAACACGAAACCTTCATCGAGCATGCGAGCGGAACCGTCGGCAACCCCATGACCGATGCGGCGATGGAAGCGAAGTTTCTGGCCAACGCATCGCCGGTCATCGGCGCCGATCGTGCCGGCGAGCTACGCGAATTGATCTGGAAGCTCGATACGGTCGACAACGTACAGGCGTTGACCGCGCTCTGTGGATAGGCCTAGCGCGGATTTCCGCCGGAATTTGATGGCATTTCGCTTGTATTTTTCTAAAAATAATTAACTAAAACAATGACTTGATAGAATGAATTGCGTAGCATTTCCGGATGATGCGGGGGCTATTTGTTCTGCTTGCGATCTGTCTGCCGTTGGCAGCGGTACAGGCGGAGACGCTGGAGGGGCGTCCGACCATTATCGACGGCGATTCAATCGTCGTTGCCGGCAAACCGATTCGTCTCTGGGGCATCGACGCACCGGAGATGGCCACACGCGCCGGCAGCACGGCCAAGAGCTATCTTCGCACCGTCGTCTCGAACAACGAGGTTCGATGCGAAGATCATGGCTTGCGCGCCGGCGGCCATATCATGGCGCAGTGCTTCCTGGGTGACGTCGATCTGGGACGCATCATGGTGCTGTCCGGCAACGCGGTGGATTGGCGTCGGCATTCGGGCGGTTTCTACAGCCGATAACGCATACTCTTTGGAGATTTCCACCCGTGACGCTTGTCAGCGGTGGCGTGAATCAACAGAATTGTTGGCGGGTGAAGTCATGCCCGATCCTACCCAGGGAGAACACACGCCGTGGCCACCGCCGAATACTCCGTCGAGATGCTCGTCAATGACATGCGCGCCGTCGTCGCGGATACCGATGACAACAAGAAGATAATCCAACAGGTCATACCGCTGGCCCGGCGTATCGCGAACGAGTCCGGATGGATTCAGGAGTCGTTCTACGAGTGCGATCCCGATCAAGGGTTCGGCATCACCGTGCTGCATGAGGAATCGGATCATACGCTGCTGGTCGAGGCGATCGCCTGGCTGCCTGGCCGGGGTGTGGCGCCGCATGATCACCAGACCTGGGGCGTCGTCGTCGGGCTCGACGGCGATGAAGTGAACGTGAACTGGCGCCGTGAGGATGACGGCACGAAGCCCGGTTATGCGGACCTTGTAGTGCAGAACGAGGTCTCGGTCGGCCCCGGCGAGGTCATCGCCTTTCTGCCGGATGATATTCACAGCGTCCGGAACGAGAGCGAGAAGACATCGCTGTCGTTGCACATCTACGGCAAGACCTTGGCGCGTATCGACCGCTCCGAATTCGATCCGGACGCCAAGATTCAACGGCCCTGTCCCAAACGCATTCGCAAACAGGCGTAACGTGAGCCGCGACGCCATTCCGTCGGGGCAATAGCCGGTGCGCGATCTCGGCACGCTGGAGTTGGTGCGCGAGTCCCTCGTCGCCGTGGTCAATGAAATGCGGGCGAACGTAATCCATTCATCCTATTCGTCGATTATCTATGAAGGCCACGATTTTTCCTGCGCGCTGGTAACCGCGGACGGGCGTTTGGTGGCGCAGTCGCTGGACGACAGCCCGATCCATATCTTCGCGGTACCCTATTCGACCGCTGAGGTCGTCAAGGCGTTCGGCGACGACATCCACGACGGCGATATCTTCCTGCACAATGATCCGTACACCGGCGGTACGCATCTGAATGACGTGCTGATGCTGTATCCCGTGTTCAACGGCGATAAACTCGCGCTCTTCGTCGCGACGCGCTGCCATTGGGGCGATGTCGGCGGAATGACGCCGGGCAGCCTCTCGGGCCGGGCAAAGGAGATCTATCAGGAAGGATTGCGCATCACGCCGACCCGTATCTGCGAGCGCGGAGAAATGAACGATGCCTATCTGACGCTCCTATTCGACAACATGCGGGTCACCCATGAGCGCAAGGGCGACTTCAACACCATGCTGGGCACCAGCCGCAAGGCCGCCGAGCATCTGGAGCGTCTCTTCGCGCGGTTCGGCGGGGATGCCTTGATCGATTCCGTCGAGGAACTGATCGCTCGATCCGCCGCGGTAATGCGCGAGCGTATCGCGGCCTTGCCGGACGGCGCTTATTACGGCGAAGGATATATCGAAGGGGATGGCAACAGCCCCGAGCCGTTGATAGGACGGCTAAGGCTCACCGTGGACGGGGACCGGCTGATCGCCGACTTCACCGGCTCGTCGCCGCAGACCGGCGGGCCTACGAATGTCGGCCCCGCGATGGCGTTCAACGGCGTTGGCAGTATTGTGAAATCCTTCCTGGATCCGCATACGCCGGTCAACCAGGGCTCGTTCCTGCCGATCGATGTGATCAATCCGGTGGGTAGTTTCCTGAACGCGCGGCTTCCCGCACCCTGCGGCGGCATGGTCGAATGCCGCGCCCTGATCTGCGGGCTCGTGGTGGCCGCGCTGGGGCAGGCGGCGCCGGACAAGTTGGTCGGTGACCTGAAGGGCGGCGGCAACCACGTGTACATTTCCGGCCCGCAGCCGGATCGCGACGACATCTACCTGTGTTACGAATACCCCGCCGGCGGGACCGGTGGCTGCCAAGGTGTCGACGGTAATCACGCGGCGCGGGCTTTCCCCGAGGGCGACTTTAATTCGGTCCAGTCCGCGGAGGTCATCGAAGCGCAATGCCCGCTCCGGGTCGAGTATTACGGTCTGCGGGACGGTTCCTGCGGTGATGGCGCGTTCCGTGGCGGCTTGGGGATGCGGCGCGAGATTACGATTCTGTCAGATACCGCGAGCCTGTCGGTACTGTCCGACAAGAACGTCATCCCGCCGTTCGGGGTCGCCGGTGGCGGCAGCGGGGCGCCCAACCGGTTCACCGTCATCCGTGATGGGACGGTGATCGAGCCGTCGCCGATGCCCGGCAAGGTCGCCGGCTTCGAAATGCGCGCCGGGGACGTGGTTCGCATGGAATCGTCTGGCGGCGGCGGATATGGCGATCCTTTGGAACGCGATCCAGGGCGCGTCGCCGCGGATGTCGCGCACGGCTACATCGCCGCCGCAGACGCCGAAACGCGATATGGTGTCAAACTCGATGATCGTATGGGTGTCGATGCCGATGCGACCACAGAACTCCGCGCGGCCCTGCGCAAGGCACGGCTTGGCGTCGTCGTCGAGGCGGTCAATTGCGATGCGTGGGATGGGCCGCGACGGTTGATGGCGATCGCGCCAGCGTCGGCTGCTGAGCTGGCTGTTGGGTCGGGCGATATCGTTGAGATCATTGCGACCGGCGGAGCGTCCTTGCGCGGGTGGGTCGAGATCGATGAATCCGCCTCGAAGGGGCGTATTGCGCTCGGCCCCGACGGGGTGGCGGCGTTGGCGGTACGGGCCGGGGATACGGTTCGATTGGTCCGGCTCAAGGCCGCGGCGTCATGACCGCCGTCGACTATCTGGTCGGCATCGATGTCGGCGGTACCTTCACCGATGTTCTGGCCTATGACCGCACAGGCGGTCAGATTTTGCACGCCAAGGTACCGTCCTTTCCCGGTGAGCAATGGCGAGGCGTGTTGGACGCATTGGCGGCGCTTGGGATCGAAGGGTCGGCGGTCTCGGCCTTCGTCCATGGCACGACCATCGCGACGAATGCGTTGTTGGAGCGCAAGGGCGCGAAAACCGGATTGGTCACGACCGAAGGATTCCGTGACGTCCTTGAAATCGGCAAGACTCGGCGGCTGACCGGCGGTTTGTTCGATGCGGCATGGGTACGGCCGCGGCCGATCGTCGAGAGGGAATTGCGTCTCGAAGTGCCGGAACGCGTTGCAGCGGACGGCACGGTATTGCGGGCCGTGGCGCAGGATGAGCTTGTGCGAATCGCGGACGAACTGCGGATAGCCTGCGTCAAGGCTGTCGCCGTTTGTTTTCTGAACAGCTACCGCAACGACGAGAACGAGGCGGCGGCGGCTCAGGCGCTCGAGTCCTTGCTGCCCGGCGTTCCGGTTTCACGATCCACCGCGCTGGTGCCCGAACGCGGCGAGTTCGAACGCACGTCGACCTGCGTCCTCAATGCCTATCTCACCCCGGTGATGGCCGGCTATCTGGACACGTTGACCGCGGCGCTGTCCGGACGGGGGCTGTCGGCGGATGTCAACATCATGGGATCGAATGGCGGGGCGATGACCATCGAGACCGCCGCCACGCGCGTGGCGGGGACGTTTCTGTCGGGGCCGGTAGGCGGTGTCACCGGCGTTTGCCACGTGGTCGCGGCGCTGGAAATAGAAGATTGCATCACCTTCGACATGGGCGGCACCAGTACGGATGTGGCGCTCATCCATGGCCGCGAGCCGCGGATGTCGCATGATAACCAGATCGACGCTTATCCGTTGCAGATGCCGCAACTCGATATTCATACGATCGGCGCCGGTGGCGGCAGCATCGTGCATGTGCAGCAGGATGGCACGCTGGACGTTGGCCCACAGAGCGCGGGAGCGATGCCCGGCCCCGCTTGCTATGGCCGCGGAGGCGTCGAGCCGACGATCTCGGACGCCAACCTTCTACTGGGCCGTTTGCCGACGGACCGCGCCTTGAGCGGAGGACTGATCCTGGACCGGGACCGTGCAGAGACTGCATTTCAGGCCGTGGCGCGTTCCCTGGGCGTCGAGGACGTCGTCGCCCTGGCCGACAGTGCGTTACGGATCGCCGTCGCGAAAATGGCGGGCGCCGTCCGGGAGGTTTCGGTCCATCGCGGATTTGACCCCCGCGACTTTGCGCTTGTCGGTTTCGGCGGGGCGGGGCCGATGCATGTCTTCCTCGTCGCCGACGAGTTGGCAATACCACATGTCGTCATTCCGCGGTTTCCCGGGCATCTGTCGGCGCTGGGTCAGATGCTTGCGAATATGCGCTGTGATTTCGTATCGGCGTGGGGCGGGCGCCTGTCGTCGCTGACGGTCGACGCATTGAATGGGGAGATCGAGACGTTGACCATGCGGGCGGCAGCAACTCTGACAGCGGATGGTGTTGCTGTGGACCGTCATCGACACACGGTAACGCTCGACATGCGCTATGTCGGGCAGTCCTTCACCTTGCCGATTCTATGGGACGCGTATGCGGATTGGACACCATTGCGCGCCGCGTTCGACGCGCGCCATGCCGAGACCTTCGGATATGAAGATGCGACGAATGATGCGGAAATCGTTAACGTACGGCTTGTCTCGATCGGGTTGGTGGATAAACCGGAGATCGGCATGGCCGAGACCATCGCCGGTGAACCGATCCTCGAACGACGCCGGGTTTGGTTCGGAGAATGGGTCGAGTGCCCGGTGTATCGCCGGGAGGCGATGCCCCCTGGTTTCACCGTGACAGGACCGGCCGTCGTGGAGGAGGCCGGTGGAACCTCGGTCGTGCCGCCGTTGTGGCGTTGTGAGATTGCGTCGGATGGTGCCTTGGTGTGCGCGCGGAACAGTTGATTCCACGCTTATCCGCGGGATGGGCGGCGAATCCTTATACCGACCCGCGTAATTCCATCGTTGATGAATCCGAGTTGCTTGGCCGCGCGCCGCGAGACGTCGATGACACGGCCTTTGATGAATGGGCCGCGATCGTTGATGCGCAATGTGACGGTGCGCCCGTTCTGAAGGTTCGTAATGTCCACCCACGTGTCGAAGGGCAGGGTCGGATGCGCCGCGGTAAGCCGGTTCATGTTGTAGACCTCGCCGTTCGCGGTGCGGCGGCCGTGAAACTTGCCGCCATACCAGGACGCCGTCCCGATAATGTCGTATTGCTCGCCGCGCTTCCGGTTCGGCGCGGTCGCCGGAGGCGCGGACCGATGGACCGGAGGCCGGCTCGCGTAACTCTTGCTGGGGGCGGTAACGTGCGGCCGGTGGGTTTCGCTGCTGCCGCAGGCCTGGAGCATCAGCGAAAACACGAACGCAATGAGGGCGCCATATTTCCCGATTCGACGGTTGTTGCAATCATTTATGGACAATTGTTCAACTCGAAAATCAGTTTCCATTGGCTTAACCGCCCTCGCCGTCGATACGAAATGCCCAATTGGGCGGAAAGACGATATCGAGCAGGGCGTTAACAACCTGTTAAGGCTGCAAATCCTCGCATATGTCCGGTAAATGACAAGGATCCCGTCGCCGCTGGCGGCCGTTCGGGCTTGGAGGCTAGCCGATTTCGGCGGTCGACATCCGCCGATCCGCGCCGGTATAGGGCAGATCCTGGCGACGGCGATCGGGTCCCACGAATGTCTTGGTGCGGACATAGGGACGCGGCGATTCGACGATCGAGCGGATGCGGCCGTAGATCGAACGCGCGCTCACCGGCTTGCGCAATATTTCATTCGCGCCGCAATCCCGTGCGTCGACGATATGGTTCGCCTCGGCGTGACCGGTGCAGATGACGATGGGAATGAACGGGTTGGGGCTGGTCTCCTCCCGGCGCACATGGCTGGTGAAGTCCTTGCCGTTCATGGGTTTCATGTTCAGATCGCATACGATCAGGTCGAGCGGGGTCTGCTGCAGGATTTTTAGCGCCTGCTCGCCATCTGTCGCGAACTTTAACTTTTCCGAGGAAAACTCCAGGGCTTGCAGGAGCTCGCGCATGATCTCATGCATGAATTCATTGTCGTCGACGATCAAGACGCGGAGATGGGAAAAATCAAACGCCATTATCCAAATTTACAGCTGTTGCCGGGCTGAAATTGCCTAGGGACCGTCGAGGACGCGGAAATACAACTCGCGTGCCCCATTTGCCGATTTCTCAGTGACTATGTAGCCCAACCTTGGCAGGTTTTGCAATGGTTTCAGTGATTTCTACGGGTATGGATCGGGGAATTCCGAACACGCCAACAGTATCCAACAACATCCGGTGGATGGATTTACACGAATTGCGTGAATTGAGGCGTCGGATTTCTAACCGCTTGGAAGTCCGGAGCAATTAATGGGTTTTCAATACATCTACCGTACGTTGAGGCTGAGGTTTGCCGATCAATTCGGTTGAGATGTTTGTATGACCTATCGCACAGTCGATCTGGCGATCACCTTGCTGTCGGCGGAGACTCGGCCTGGATCGTCCTTTCTGGACGCTGCCGTAAAGGCGCTGGCCGTCGGCTCGCAGTGCCGCAACGCCGGGATTGCGATGTTGTCGCCGGACGGCAAATCCATCGAGTTGGCCGCACATACAGTGAATGGCGCCGACCAGGCGCTCACGCAATTTGCCGTTGAGGAATCTGCGTGTGCCGACTTGTATCAGCCCGATGCGGATTCTCACCACGAAACTTGCGGCGACGTTGCGAAACGGTTTCCTGGTGATCCGACGATCGGTGGCGACGATACCGCTTTCTACTATGCACAGGTTTTCCATGACGGCATCGGTCGGCCGCTCGGCCATCTCTTCGTGAGCGACAGCCAGCCGCGCCAGACCGACGATGTCCTCCGTGCATTCTTCCGTATAGTTTGCCAGCGGATCGGGGCCGACTTTGACCGCGACCATCTGCAGGAACAACTCGTCAAGAGCGAGGAACGGAGTCGGCGGCTTGTCGCGACCACCGATGTGATTGCGTGGGAAATGGATCTGGCCAGTTGGCGGTTCACCTATGTGTCGCCGCAGGTCGAAGCGCTCTTCGGGTATCCGAAGGAAGCCTGGTATGCGGAGAATTTCTGGCCCGAGAAAGTGCATACCAAGGATCGTCAATGGGCGGTGGACTATTGCAAGGCATTGACCGCGCAAGCCCAGGATCACGATTTCGAATACCGCATGATTGCCAAGGACGGACGCATCGTATGGGTGCGCGACATCGTCACGGTTCACAGCGACGATGATGGCCCGAACCTGCTAAGCGGTTATCTCATCGACATCTCGACCCAGAAAGAAACCGAGGAAGCGCTGGCCAAGAGCGAGCAACGGTTCCGCGACTTTGCGGAAGCGGCAACCGATTGGTTCTGGGAAATGGATGAGAACCTGCGGTTCAGTTACTTTTCCGAGCGTTTTTTCGAGGCCAGCGGCGTTCGGCCGGAATATCTGCTGGGTAAAACGAGGCGCGAGCTCCTGGCTGAGAACGACACGGTGCTGGGCGGTACGACGACCGTTACCGATTGGGAACACCATATCGCGACGTTGGACGCGCATCAGCCGTTCCAGGATTTCCGCCATCCGCGTCCCGACGGGGAGGGCGGATATCATTATCTGTCGATCAGCGGTAAGCCGGTGTTCGACGAGACGGGACAATTCAAGGGCTATCGCGGCAGCGGAACGAATATTACCGAAAAGGTCCGGACGGAAATGGCGCTGCGCGAAAGCGAAGCGCAGCTCCGACTGCAAAGCGAACGTGCGGAAGAGGCGAGCCGCGCCAAGTCCGAGTTCCTGGCCAACATGAGCCATGAGATCAGGACGCCCCTAAACGCGATTCTCGGGTTTTCGGATTCGATGCATCAACAGATACTCGGGCCTTTGGGCTCAGACAAATACATCGAATATGCCGCGGCGATTCACAGTAGCGGGCAGCATCTGTTGGAGCTTGTGAATGATGTCCTTGATCTCTCCAAAATAGAGGCCGGACGTTTCACGTTGTCACGATCGTCCTTCCTTTTGAACGACGTCGTGGACGGTTGCCTTCAGATCATCCGCGAGCGCGCGGCCAGTGGCGGTATCACGCTCATCGAGGAGATTCCCGAGAACCTTCTACCGGTATTTGCCGACGAGCGTGCGATCAAACAGGTGTTGTTGAACCTGCTGTCGAACGCGTTGAAATACACTGAAGAAGGCGGCGAGGTGAAGGTCGTGGCTGTCGCCGAGGGCGCGGATTTGCGAATCACCGTCTCCGATACGGGGATCGGCATTCCGGAGTCGGAAATCAGCTATCTGACAGAGGCTTTCGTGCAGGGCCGTTCGGATCAAGCGTACCTTACCAACGAAGGAACCGGGCTTGGCCTCGCAATCACCGATTCGTTCGTGAAGATGCATGGCGGGACCCTGTCCATCAGCAGCACCGTCGGTGTCGGCACCAGCGTCGACATCAACCTTCCGAAGGCGCTGCTCGACGCGGCATCGGCCAATCTATCCATGGCCTGACGCGGCCCGGCGGCGCCGTCTCGGCAAACGAAAACCGCCCTCTCTGGGGAGAGGGCGGTCCGTCGTCTTAAAACCGAAATCCTTACCGGAGCTTCGGATCGATCCAAACTTTATCCAATGCCTGGTTCAGATAGTGACTCGGCGCGATCTTCCAGCCCTTCACATACGTGCGGTGCGGGTTGATCTTGTACCACCAGAAGCCCGGCGTGAAATGCGCCATATCCAACAGGAGATGCTTCTCGTAGGCGCGCATCTTGTCGAATTGCTTCTTCGGATCGGCTTCCTGAAGCATGTCGAGATACAGCTCGGTCGCCTTGTCGTCCGTGTGGTTGGTGTAGTTGTTGCCCGCGTCGCGAATCCATTTGGAGACGTCGATCGTCGGGTTGATGACGCTTTGCGCGTTGATGTCGATGTTGACATCGGTGTCACGCGTCTTGCGGAGACCGGCGTACCATGGGCCCGACGGAACAACCTTCTGGTCCGCGTTCATGCCCACTTTGCGCCACTGATCGATGAACCAGGTGCCGACAACCTTGTACGGCTGGTCGACTGCACGGTTCCACAACGTCACCTTGAGGTTCGGCTGACCCGCTTCTTTCAGAAGCGCGCGTGCCTTCGCCCGATTGGCCTTCACGTCGCGGCCGAAGCCGGGCATGGTTTCCAGCCATTCCTTCGAGGGTTCTAGCTCATGTCCCGGGAAGACGATTCCGCCGACTTGCTTCACGACGGCGATCCGGGCGAGGTATTTCGAGCCGCCCCAGCGGTCGAATGCATAGCCCAGCGCCTGACGGACACGCGGATCCTGGAAGCGTTTTTTCTTCTGGTTGGCGCCTGCGCCAAACAGAACGTTCCAGTTGCTTTCCTGCACCTTGATCTTATCGCCAAGGGCTTTCACAAGGTCATCGCGTGCCTTCGGCGGGAAGCCGCGGAACTCGATGGCGGCGCGGTTGCCGCGGATGGCCTGCAGGCGAACCGACATCTTCGGTGCCGAGATTGCCTTGTAGCCGTCGAGGTAGGGCAGGCCTTTGACGTGATATCCGTCGTACCGCTTGCCTTCGACGAATGCGCCGGGCTGATGCTGCACGAACTGGAACGCGCCAGTGCCGTTAACGTTCTTCTTGTGCCAAGCGTAGCCGTGCGTGTCCAAGTCCTTCTTCGAATAGATGAAGTTGAACGGCGACGCCAATGCCGGCAGCATTGCCGACAGCGGGCGTTTCATTTTGACGACGAGCTGATGTGTCGACGGTGTTTCGATCGACGCGATCTGCGTATACCAAGCCTTACGTGAACTCGGTACGCCCTTCGGCGGGAACGCGATCTTGTCGAGCGACGCCTTGACGTCGGCTGCCGTCAACGGCGTGCCGTCGTGGAACTTGACGTTCTTGCGGATGTCGAAGACGTAGGACTTGCCGCCGTCTTGAATCGAGTACTTCTCGCACAGGTCGCAGACGAAGTCGGTCGTGGATTGCGGATTCTTCGGATTGATGCGAATCAGCAGACTGTAAAATGGCCGGATCGGGTGGATCATGCCGAATGTCGTTTCCTGATGTCCGTCGTAGGACGGAATCTTACTACCGACGACAAAACTCAAGACTCCGCCCTTTACCGGCTTTTCCTCAGCGACCGCGACGCTACCAGCGCCAAAAGCCAAAGCAGTTCCCAGTAGGACGGCAGCCCCAAATCTACGATCGGGCTTTCTCATTCCCAAACTCCTTTAAAGATTGTCTCGTTTTTTGATTGTTATGGTGATTGTTGAAGTGTGACCAAAGTTGTCCGTTTTCACCTACCTAACCAATCCGAGATTGACCGTGCAGATAAAAACCTGCGGTTACTATAAGAGGTGAAACGCCAAACAAACAAGGGCACTAACACGGTACCGGCAAACTATCTTGCCGAACCGCCGGATAAAATGGTCAGCCGCCGCAATAATCCGCAGGAATCGGGCATTCCCGGGATATTCTTGCGTTGGATGCAAAAAATTGCCCTCTCCGAAGAGAGGGCAGTGCAACATTGGTCAAAAACGGACTATCTGAGTTTCGGATCGATCCAAACGCGGTCCAGCGCTTGGTTTAGGTAATGGCTCGGTGCGATATTCCAACCCTTCACATAGGAACGGTGCGGGTTGATCTTGTACCACCAGAAAGCCGGCAGAAAATGAACCTGGTCCTTAAGGACGTGTAGCTCGTATTTCCGCATCTTATCGAACTGTTTCTTGGGATCGTTCTCGTACAGCATCTCAAGATAAAGTTCGGTCGTCTTGTCGTCCTTGTGGTTCGTGTAGTTGTTTCCGGCATCCCGGATCCACTTGGAGACGTCGATCGTCGGATTGATAACCGTCTGTGCATTGAACGCGATGGCTACGTCGAAATCGCGTGTCTTGCGAAGGCCGGCATACCACGGTCCTGAAGGCAGAACCTTCTGATCGGCCTGGGCACCGATTTTACGCCATTGGTCGATGAACCATGTTCCGACGACCTTATACGGCTGATCGACGGCGCGGTTCCACAGCGTCAACTTGACGTTGGGGTGACCGGCTTCTTTCAGCAGCTTCTTCGCCATGGCCCGGTTCGCCTTAACGTCGGGGCTAAACCCGGGAAGGTTTTTCTTCATCCAATCATCCGTCGGAGCGAGCGGATGTTTCGGGAAGGTGATTCCGCCGACCGTCTTGATCAATGCGATCTTGGAGAGGAACTTGGATCCGCCCCAACGGTCGAACGCATAGGTGAGCGCCCGGCGAACGCGGGGATCCTGGAACCGCTTGATCTTCTGGTTAGGCGCTGCGCCCATCAAGACGTTCCAGTCACTCTCCTGAACCCTGATCTTATCGCCGAGTGCTTTGACGAGATCGTCACGGGCCTTCGGCGGGAAACCGCGGAACTCGATGGCGGCCCGATCACCACGGATGGCTTGCAGGCGAACCGACATCTTGGGTGCGGAGATTGCCTTATACCCGTCGAGATACGGCAGGCCCTTTACATGGAAATTGGCATTCTTCTTACCTTCGACGAAGGCACCGGGTTGATGCTGGACGAAGGAAAAGGCGCCTGTCCCATTGATGTTTTTCTTGTGCCACGAATATCCGTTCGTATCGAGGTCCTTCTTCGAATAAACGAAGTTGAATGGCGATGCGAAGGCGGGGATCAAGGCGGGCAACGGCCGCTTCAAGTCGAAGACCACCGTATACTTGTCTGGTGCCTTGATCGATGCCACCTGCGTGTACCAGGCCTTACGCGAACTCGGGACACCCTTTGGCGGGAAAATGATCTTGTCGAACGTCGCCTTGATGTCAGCCGATGTCAGTGGCGTACCATCGTGGAATGTGACGTTCTTTTTCAGCTTGAAGGTATAGGTCTTCCCATCACTGCTGGTAACCCACTTGCCTTCGCAAAGATCGCAGATGATATCTGTCGGCGATTGCGGGTTTTCCGGATTGATGCGGACGAGAAGGCTGTAGAACGGCCGGATCGGATGGATCATGCCGAACGTCGTCTCTTGATGACCGTCGTAAGACGGGATTTTACTGCCCACAACGAAGCTGAGCACGCCACCGTTCACCGGTTTCTCCGCGGCTGCCGCCACGGAAACGCCACCGAACGCCAATGCAGTACCAAGCAGAAGTGTGGACCCAAACGATAGAGAGGGCTTTTTCATCTCCCAAATCTCCTTGTTTATGGTTCCGTTTTTGTTCTTGTTAGTTTTACAAACGAACCCACGGCGTCTTCGCGCCGTTGGATTGCCCTGCCATCGCATGCACTTTGTGCTTTGTAACGGTATGCTGCGATGGCGGGGTCGTGCCAAGTGGCACGTTGCAGCCGCAGTTCGCTAGCTTCGCGTTTCTTTTTTTCCCGGTACTTCGGTGAATCCCAGCACACCGGATACCGCGCTTGCCAACTACTATAGAAGTTTATTCTCGCGTTGGATAGTTGCGGCTGGTCCTGGCGCACGCGAATAGGTTGCGCCCCTTGGTATTCGACAGCGAATTTGGCCTGTGGCAGTCTCGACTCCGGCGATCGATTGGGTCTCGTAGCGAGAGGGCAGCGTACCCCGCATGCGGAGTTTCAAGATCACGGCGTTCGGCGCCGCCCTGACGGACATGCAATCCGAAACACCAGCGCCTACCGGCACGGAAGTGTTGTTGCGGGTCGATGCCTGCGGCGCATGCCATAGCGACGTCCATATCCGGGACGGATACTTCGACCTTGGATCGGAGGGGCATATGGATCTGTCCCGTGGTGTGCCGCTTCCCATGGCGCTCGGGCATGAGATCGCCGGCGAGGTGGTCGGTGTCGGTGACGCCGCGTCCGGGTCGGCCACCGTCGGGGATCGGCGCGTTGTCTATCCGTGGATCGGGTGCGGGACCTGCGAGACCTGTACATCGGGCGGCGAACAGTTTTGCCGATGGCCTCGGAATCTCGGCGTCAATGTCGATGGCGGATACAGCGATCACGTCATCGTGCCGCATCCGCGCTATCTGGTGCCGTTCGACCCGATGCCGGTTGCCGAGGCATGCACCTACGCCTGTTCTGGGCTCACTGCTTTCGGTGCGCTCAAGAAACTCGGAACGTTGGGGGAGGACGATCCACTGGTGATCATCGGCGCCGGTGGCGTCGGGCTGGCGGCGGTGCGGCTCGCCGAAACGGTAACCGGGGTCGCCGGGTTTGCCGCGGATATATCGAGCGCCAGCCGCGACGCTGCGATGTCGGCCGGTGCGCGCGACGTTCTCGACCCGGTTGAGACGGATGCCGCGCGGAATTTTGTGAAAGATACCGGCGGCGCGGCCGGCGTTGTCGATTTCGTCGGGTCGGCGGAATCGGCGCGTTTCGGTTTCGACATTCTCCGGAAGGGCGGCAGTCTGGTGATCGTCGGATTGTTCGGTGGGAGCCTGGTGCTTCCAGTGCCGCATTTTCCTCTTCGCGAGGTGACGGTGCGCGGTTCGTACGTCGGGTCGGTGGCGGAATTCCATGAACTGATGGACCTGGCGCGGTCGGGGCGGGTCGGTCGCGTGGCGGTGGAAACGCGATCGCTGGATCAAGCCGATGCGACGTTGTACGATTTGAAGGACGGTAGAGTTTCGGGTCGCGTCGTTCTCGTGCCGTAGCGGCCGCGGCGATTGCCATGCTCAGCGATTGATAGGAGAGAGAGTGCGATGCCCACGGACCTATCCTCCATGACTGGAACCGGAAGCTATCACGGGACCGACGGTCCGATCGAGTCGCCAGCGGCGTGGTACGGACCGGATATGGCGTCCCGATCCGATTGGGTATTCTCACTGACGGCCGCGCATCTGGCGGAGATCGATGCGGCCCTTCGGGTGAGCGAGCGGAACTGCCCGCGCATCATCGATATCACGAAGACCGATTTCCCGCTTCCGACACTCGCGACGAAGCTCCTCGAGCTGCGGACCGATGTCATGGACGGCCGCGCCTTTACGTTGATCCGAAGCATTCCGGTCGACACATACACGAAAGAAGAAGCGGCACGCATCTATTTTGGTATCGGCGCGCATCTTGGATCGCTGCGGTCGCAGAACGGCGAGGGCCATGTCCTGGGCCATGTCTGCGACGTGGGGTACGACCATCATAACAATCACAACCAACGGGGATACCGGGCGCCGGGTAAACTGGAATTCCACACGGACTCGGTGGACATCGTCGGATTGTTCTGTCTGCGCCCGGCGATGAAGGGCGGCGCCAGCAAGATCGTCAGTTCCATCACCGTTCACAATGAAATCTGGAAACGGCGTCCCGACCTGGCGCCATTGATGTTCGAGCCGATCTATCGGGACCGGCGCGGCGAGGTGCCCGAGGGCAAGGACCCCTGGTGGATCATGCCGATTTTCCAATGGCACGGGGGGCGTCTGTTCAGCCACTACTCCGGCACGTATATCCGGTCGGCACAGCGCTTCGACGAAGTACCGCGTTTTACCGGGGCGCAATTGGAACTGCTCGACCTGATCGACGAGATCATGAACGATCTCGCGGTTTTCATGCGGATGGAGTTTGGCGCCGGCGATATGCAGTTCCTCTGTAACCATCACATATTCCACGCCCGTGACGGCTACGAGGATTGGCCGGAGCCGGAGCGTCGGCGGTATCTGCTGCGGCTTTGGGTCTGTCCGCCGGATGGGCCGTCGATGCCGCCCGCCTTTGCCGAACGGTATGGCTCGATCGATGTGGGTGATCGCGGCGGCATTATCGTGCCGGGAACCCAATTACAGGCGCCCCTGACGCCAATCTAACCGAATCGTCCCTCATGACGAAGAGAGGCGCCACGGCCGAGCCGGGCGCCTCCATCGTCACGAAATGTCGTGCGGTCTTACTTCTTCGCCTTGCAGGGGTTGCAAGCTTTCTTGGCCTTACAGGGGTTGCAAGCCGCTTTCGCCTTACACGGGTTGCAGGGCTTACAGGCCGCTTTCGCCTTACACGGGTTGCAAGCCTTACACGCGGCAAGCTGGATCGACGCCGGCGCATCGGCGGCGGAAACGGCGGTCGGCAGCGCGACGGCCGTGGCGGCAAGAGCGGCAACACTCAACGTGGTAACGGTTTTCTTAAGCATGGAAGCCTCCTGAATATTGAATTATGGCTGCACACCGGGGCGTAGCCTTGATGATTGGAACCGGTATCCAATTACAGCGGCGTCCCGCCACGGGGGCGAATCACATTCAGGATGGTCGCTTCAACTTCTTGTGAAGCGGTTTGGCGCGGAAACCAAGGCGCAAAAGGGGTATTACTCGACGGCTTTCCGGCCTTGTTCAGTCAGTTTGCAGACCAGCCAATCAGGCTTGATCGGGTTCTCGAACCAGGGCTCCGCCCAGCCCTGATCCAGGCAGCTCCGGATCGTCCGCTCGTTGATGCGGCGGCCGGTCTGGTCGAACAGCGGCAGTTTGCCACCAGGTTGCGTCAATCCCCGGCGCAGCCATGCACTCTGCGCGGCGGACGGCCGTGCCGATGCCTTGCGCCTTGGCGTTGTCTTGACGGATTGCACGGAAGTGTCGCGAGTCTTAGCCTCAACCATCCCCTGTTCCCCTGATGGTGCAGTCTTGTTCTTTGGTTGGTCGCTTCTGCGATCTTGCTTCCCGCGATGGTAGGATACAAAGAGGGGTGCGCCAAGGCGCCGGCGGGTAATTTGGAGGTAATCCTGAAAATGAAAGGCTGTTTCGTCTATATCACGGCATCCGATCGCGAGGAGGCGCGGCGTCTCGCACATGTGCTCGTCGAGAACCGGCTCGCCGCCTGCGCCAATGTTTTCGATGGTATGACATCGGTCTATCGCTGGGATGGCGCGGTGCAGGAGAGCGGCGAGGCGATCTTGATCGCCAAGACCCGCGAAGACCTTGTTCCGGCCCTGACCGAGAAGATTCAGGAGCTCCATAGTTACGATTGCCCTTGCGTGGTCTCGCTGCCGCTGACCGGGGGAAGTGAGGACTTCCTGGCGTGGATCGCGGCGGAGACCGAGAACGGACCCGAGTGAAGCATTGGCGCAACCGACCGCAACCCAACAATATTGCATAACCCCTGTGCCGCACCGTTGCTTGCCGCATCGGGATCGTCCTGGCAGATTGGCGGCGGCCCACGTTTCAGGGCCAAACACCTGTCGTGTCCGTAACCGCGAATGGCGAGGAGACGATTTGCAGGAGATCGGCCGATGACGAGCGGTTCTGCGCGTCTATCCTTATTGTTCGCCAATATCGGGCATTTCTATATCCATCTCTTCACCGCGTTCTATGCGGTGATCGTGCTTCAGCTCGAGCGGGACTGGACCCTTTCCTATGAGGAATTGCTGCGGCTCTGGACATGGGGCGCGCTGCTTGTCGGGGTGATGGCGCTGCCGGCTGGCCGCTTGGGCGACAAGTTCACCGCGCGGGTGATGATGACCGTTTTCTTTATCGGCATGGGGGCGTCATCGATCGTTTGCGGGCTGATCGAAGGCCCGACCGCGATGATGCTGGGCCTCTCGGCGCTCGGCGTCTTCGCGGCGATCTATCATCCGGTGGGCATTCCGTGGTTGATCCGGAACGCGGAAAGCAACACCGGCAAGATTCTGGCGGTGAACGGCATCTTCGGCAGCTTCGGGACGGCGGGCGCCGGCATCGTTGCCGGGACGTTGATCGCGGGATTCGGCTGGCGGGCGGCGTTTATCGTGCCGGGGGTCGTCTGCCTGGTGACGGGGTTGGCGATGCTGTATTGCGTCGTCGCCGGCAAGATGTCCGCTGCGCCGCCGCAAAAAGCGCCACAGCGGCCGCAAAGCCGCGGCGATACGGTGCGGGTCTTCATCGGCTTGGTCGGCGCGATGTTCGTCGGTTCTGTGACTTACAACGTGATGCAGAACGGCTTACCGAAAATGTTCTCCGAGGAGCTCGGCGACATCGTCGGCAGCGATCCGATGGTGGCCGGGCTGCTGACCTCCTTCGTCTTCGTGACGGGGGGCGTGATGCAGTTGGTCGGGGGGTATCTGGCCGACCGGCTGGCCCTCAAGAAAGTCTATCTGTTGTGTTGGTTCTGCCAGATGATCTTCGTCTCGTTGACGGCGGCGATCGTTGGGATAGGCCTCGTCGGTATCGCCGCCCTGGCCCTGATGGCGAATGTGGCCTCGCAGCCCGCGGAAAACATGATGCTGGCGCGATATGCGCCGGAGAAGCATCATGGCATCGCGTTCGGCAGCAAATTCGTTCTCTCCTTCCTGTGCGGACCGCTTGCGATCCAGGCGATTGCCTTCGTCCGGGAAGCCACCGGAAGCATGTCGTGGCTGTTTGGGGGGCTGGGGGCCGCAGGTGTACTGGTGGTACTGCTGATCCTGGCGCTGCCCTCCTCCGATCAGGACAAGCCTGCCTCGGCGCCCGCGGAGTAGGCCGAACGGATATTAGCCCCTTCGGACGGGGTCATTTACCACTTATTGCGCATCCGAACGCTTGGTTTCAGCGCGGTTCTGAGCTACCGTTTTGGCGTTCAGACGGGCGATCCGCCATGCGTCCGAATAGATGCTCCATCCCGGGGCTGGGAGGCTGAACCGAATGACAATGAAAACAATTCTGATTCCGATCGAGGAAAGCGACGGCTTGCCCTCGATGCTCGAGACCGCGCTGCTGACCGCGCAGATGTTCGGCAGCTATGTCGAGGGGCTCTACTACCAGCCGACCTCGGCTGGCGCCATGGTCGTTGCGGGCGAAGGGCTGGTCGTGACGACACCTGAACTGGTCGAAAGCGTCGAACGCCAGGACCGCGACCGTCGGGAACGCGTCCACAGCCAGTTCAACAATTTTATGGAACGCAAGGGCGTATCGATGGTCGATCCCGGTGCTAATCCGACGGATGCCCCGGTTGCTGCCTGGGTCGAGGAGGAATCGCCGAATTCGGAAATCGTCGGCACGCGCAGCCGGGTCTTCGACATCACCGTGGTCTCACGCCCGGTGAAGGGGGCGAACATTGCGGCGATGAGTATCCTGGAGGCGGCTTTGTTCGAAGGTGGCCGGCCGATCCTGATCGCCCCGCCGGCGCCGCCGGAGAAGCTTCGCGACAATATCGTCATCGCCTGGAACGGCAGCACCGAGACGGCGCGGACGGTGGCTTTCTCCATGCCCTTCCTGGTCAAGGCGAAGGCGGTCACGGTGATCGCCATCGACGGATTCGGCGTTGCCGGCCCAAGTACCTCGGAGGTGGCCCGTCAGCTCCAGCGCAACGGTATTCCGGCGGTCCATAAGGATTGCCCCGCGCTCAACCGCAATCCGGGCCGGGCCTTCCTGGAGGAAGCGGCCGACCTCGGTGCGGACCTCCTCGTGAAAGGGGCTTACACGCAAAGCCGCGTGCGCCAGATGATCTTCGGCGGGGCAACGGACCATATCCTGTCGAACGCGACGATCCCGGTGCTGATGTCGCATTAACGCGTCGAGCCGCCGCGACTAAAATGCAAAACGACGCCGGAAACCGGCGTCGTTTTTTTGTGGTCGAGGGATAAATTGTCGCGCTAGCCCGCCGCGATGTACTGTTTCAACGCTTCGGATTCATTCTCGATTTCCGAAATCCGTTGCTTCACCACATCGCCGATCGAGATGACCCCGCTGAGGGTGTCGTTATCGACCACCGGCAAGTGTCGAATGCGCTGGTCGGTCATGAGCTGCATGACCTGATCGATGCTGTCATTTGACGTACAGGTGATGACCGGGCTGGTCATCAACTCGTCGACGCGCATCGGCAGGCACGCGTCCTGGTGGCGGGAGAGGCCGCGCACGATATCCCGCTCCGAGATGATTCCGACGATCTCGCCAGACGCATGCTTCACCAGCGCCGCGCCGATCCGGTGTTCATGGAGTACCTGAGCGGCTTTCGAGATCGGGTCCGTCGGTTCCACGGCGACGACGGTATCGCCTTTCTTCTTCAGGATGGTATCGACATACATGGGTTTCTCCTTAAATCCCCAATGCCGCCGAACCGGTCCAGAGCATCCACCCTTGCCCCGGCACGTTTGTCCGGCGGGCAATTTCTCTCGTCTGATTGGTAATATGATGCGCTTAGATTGTGGCGAGAGCAAGAAAGTTCGCGGTTTCGACGCGGACCGACCCATTCGGAGCCCGCTGACAAAATCCGCTAATCGTCTGTATTATTTAAGGAATTCAAGTGGTCGCGCAGGAAGCGGTTTATCCTATGAATTAAATCCCATGACCGATGTCGACAGTTGCGCTAGCCGATATCGATGTCGAGTCCGATATCGAGGGCCTTGACGCTATGGGTCAGTGCGCCGGAGGAAATCAGGTCGACGCCGGTGGCCGCCACCGCGGCGACCGTTTCGGGGGTGATGCCGCCCGATGCTTCGATGAGCATGCGGCCCGCGACCTTCTCGACGGCCTTGCGCATCGTCGGATGGTCCATGTTGTCGAGCATGACTGCGTCGACACCGAGCGGGATCAATGCATCCAACTGTTCCAGCGTGTCCACCTCGACCTGGATCTTGACCATATGGCCGGCACGCTGGCGGACGCGGTTGACCGCCTCGGCGATGCCGCCGGCGAGGGCGACGTGGTTGTCCTTGATCAGCACGGCGTCGTCCAGGCCGAAACGATGATTCATGCCGCCGCCGACGCGGACCGCGTATTTCTCCAGCGTGCGTAGCCCGGGTGTCGTCTTCCGCGTGCAGATGATATGCGCGTCGTGTCCTTGGATCGCCTCGACCATACGGGCCGTGGCTGTGGCGACGCCACACAGGCGCCCGAGGAAGTTCAGTGCGACGCGCTCACCGGTCAGGATTGCGCGCGCCGGGCCATCGACCCGGGCGAGCCGGCTGCCCGCCGCCACGGAAGCGCCGTCCGGGCGTTCGACGGAGATGCGAACGGTGTCGTCCAGCATCCGGAAGGCGGCAATGGCGACGTCCAGCCCGGCGACGACACCGGCCTTGCGCGCGGCAAGCGACGCTGTCGCGACGCTGTCCGAGGAGACGACGCCGTCGGTGGTCAGATCGCCCGCGCGGCCGAGATCTTCTTCCAGCGCGGCGTGCACGATACTTTCGTATTGGATGCGGTGCAGGGGGAGGTGCGATGGCTCCGCCTCGGCGCCGGGAAAGGTCTTTACGAGTTTGATCTCGGTCATTAGCTCAGCTCCAACATCCGTTCGACGGCGCGCCGCGCGCGATCGGCGACCGACGGGTCGATCTCCACGCGCGGTTCGAGGGTCTGCAACGATTCCAGTATCTTCGGCAGGGTGATTTTCTTCATATGCGGGCACAGGTTGCAGGGGCGGACGAACTCGACGTCCGGGCATTCCACCGCCACGTTGTCGCTCATGGAGCACTCGGTCACCATGAGGACCCGTTTCGGCCGCTTGGTCTCGACAAAGTCGATCATGCCCGCGGTCGAGCCCACGAAATCGACGGCGTCCAGGACATCCGGCGGACATTCGGGATGGGCGATGACGACCACGTCTTCGAAATTCTTGCGGTAGTCATTGATCTCCGCGCCGGTGAAACGCTCATGCACCTCGCAATGGCCTTTCCAGGCGATCACTTCCACGTCGGTCTGGCTGGCGACGTAGCGGGCGAGATACTCGTCCGGCAGGAAGACGATCTTGTCGGTGTCCAGCGCCTCGACGATCTTGAGGGCGTTGCCCGAGGTGACGCAGACGTCGCACTCGGCCTTCACCTCGGCGGTGGTGTTCACATAGGTGACGATCGGCACGCCGGGATACTTCTCGCGCAGCAACCGCACGTCGGCGCCGGTGATCGAGTCCGCGAGCGAACAGCCTGCCGAGGCGTCCGGGATGATGACGGTCTTGTCCGGGTTCAACAGCTTCGCGGTCTCGGCCATGAAATGCACGCCGGCCAGAACGATGACGTCGGCGTCGACCGTGACGGCCTCGCGGGCGAGGGCCAGTGAATCGCCGACCACGTCCGAGACGCAATGGAAGATCTCCGGCGTCTGATAATTGTGCGCCAGAACGATTGCGTTGCGTTCCTTCTTCAGCCGGTTGATAGCGTCCACATAGGGAGCGTGGAACGGCCATTCGATTTCCGGGATCACGCGGGCGACCCGCTTGTACAACGGCGCCGTCGCGGCTGCGACGTCGGCGGTGTATTCGAGTGTCGTCTGATCGAGCACTGCGGTTGAACTCATGACCAAATCCTTTTCGGAGGATGGATAAGCGTCATCGGTGAGTGTTATATATGCTCATTATGAGCATTTACAATATTAATGCTCGCACAGAGCATTTCTGAAGTCAAGAAAATGTCACGGAGGAATTTACAAGCGATGAAGAAGGGGCGTTTCCACGCCCGCAAACGCGTGCCGGTTCGAGCTATTTCGAGCTGTCAGGTGACGCGCCGGGCCGGAATACCGACCCCTGGGGCCGGACGCTCGCGCAGGACATCGCGCCGGAACCGGAAGAGTTTTGCGGGGCGGCCCCGCGATTGGGTGACCCGGTCTTCGGTCGGTTCGACCAGTTTGTTGTTGATCACGAGGCGTCTGAAATTCTGTTTGTGCAGGCCCACGCCTGACAGTGCCTCGACCACCTGCTGAAGTTGCAGCAGGGTGAACCGGTCGGGCAGCAGCTCGAAGACCACGGGCCGATATTTCAATTTGCCGCGTAACCGCCCAAGCGCTGTTGCGAGAATGCGCCGGTGATCGAGTTCCAGCGGCCGGCCGGTCGCCGACAAGGCATCCAAACGGTCGTCGTCGTTCGGGATCGGGTCGCCGTCCGGCCTGTCGGGGATCTTTTGTTGGGCGCCGATGGCATGGTCCCGGACCGATTCCGTGACCAAGCCGGCCTCGTAAAGCAGTTCGTAGCGTTCGAGAACCCGTTCGAAATCCCAGCCGGCGTCGTCCGACCCGAATGCGATGGAGACGCGTTCGGCGCGGCGGCCGCCTTCCGCGGCATTCCCGGCCAGGTCAATCCACCGCAGCAATTGCGGCCGTATGATCGCGTCGATCATCGCCGGCTTGCTCTCTCGCCAGTCTTCCCATGGGAAGAAGCTGTAGCCGTTGATCCATTCCGCCGGGCCTTCGCCATGCGGCTGCGCTTCTTGCACCAGGGCGAGATAGCCAATGGAGACGATCCGCGGCCCGCCCGCGAGTTCCCGGGGGTCGCGGTGGCGGTCGGCGAAGGTATAGAGCTGCTCAACATAGCCGAGGTTCAGGCCGGTCTGCTCTTCGACCCAGCTTCGGACGCCGAGGTCGAGGGTGCGATGTGCACCCGGTTCGAAGGGGCCGAAGGGCAGGGCGAAATGGCTATCAGCCCACCGGTCGAGAGGCGCGGGCAGGGCTGGCGCCGTCATAGCCTCGCGCTCGACGGTCAGGACACGCGGCGCGCCGTCGGTAACGGCCACGATGACCGCGTTCAGCCCGATTTCATTGCTCGTTGCGCTCGACATTTCCCGTTTGTCCGGACCGTCATGCAGACCGGTCGATTGTTCAGCCGTACTACCGTATTACCCGCGCCGGATTGTACGGATTTTTGCGCTCAAAACCATGGCAGAGATAGAACTCTGCGGATGACGCCGGTCGACGGCGGAATTGGATTGGGGGTGGGGGACGAGGTACTAGAAACCGACGCCGTAGCCGATGCTGCCGCCGCTGCTGCCATAGCCGAACCCGAAGAAGAAAGGCGAATAGTGCCGATGGCGATATCCATAGTGGCCATAATGCCGGTCCGGATAGCCCTTATATGGGTGCGTGTCTTTCGTCGCCGTCGATTTTTGCGTGCTGCCGTCCGCAGATTTCAGGTCGCCTTGCGTCTTCCACGTCCCGTCGGGTTGGCGGCAGGCGGTTCCATAGGCGGTCTCGGTCTTGCCGTCGATCGTGACGGTCCGCTGGTATTCACGGCATTGCTCGCCGTTCCAGCCTTTTTCCATCGCTCTTTGGAACGCCTTGTCGCTCAACTCGGCATCGTTGGCGGGTTTGGCCTCCGGCACGGCAGCGGTGTTTTCTGTGGTTTGGCATCCGGCGAGCGCGAGGCCGCCGGCGAGCAGCAGGATGGCTGGTAGTTTGGAACCCGGGCGCCGGAACGCGCCGATCACCGATGATCTCATTGCGAACGATCCTCGCTGTACCTTCGTCAAATCCTGCCCATCCGGCGACATTTTCGCTTTCCAGGCCGATTAACGCAATGCACGATATTGGGTGGGAAACGGTAAAGTAAATGCTACCGGGGCGCGGGAATCCGGGTCCCGAACAGAGGAGACTAGCGGATGGCGACGGAGAATTTCTTCAATCTGGAGAATATGGAACAGGGCATTGCTCGTAAACTGGGTGAGGGTATTGCAACCCGCATCTTCGTTGGCGATCAGGTGATGCTGTCGGTGGCTGAAATCGATCCGAATTGCGAGGGACAGCTTCACAGCCATCCGGAGGAGCAATGGGGCTTGTGTCTGGAAGGCGATTGCGTCCGCATCCAGGACGGCGAGGAAATTCCGGTCGCCAAGGGCGATTTCTGGTGCACGCCGGGCGGGGTCGAACACGGCATCCGCGCCGGGGCGAACGGTGCCAAGATCCTCGACATCTTCAGCCCGCCCCGGGCCGAGTACAAGAAACCCGGCGAGGGATTCGGAGTCTGATCAGCGCGGCTACTCGGCGGCGTTGGCCGCGGTCGCCGCGTTGAGCGCCTTATCCAGGTCCCCGATGATGTCGTCGACGGCCTCGATCCCGATCGACAGGCGAATGACATCCGGCCCCGCACCGCAGGCGATCTGCTGTTCTTCGGTCAACTGCCGGTGCGTGGTCGACGCCGGATGGATGATCAGCGACCGGGTATCGCCGATATTCGCGAGGTGGCTGAACAGGTCGACCGCTTCCACCAACCGCACCCCGGTCTCGTAGCCGCCGTTGACGCCGAAGGTGAAGACCGATCCGGCGCCGGCCGGCATATAGCGTTGCTGCAGCGTGCGATACGGATCGGCATCCAAGCCGGCGTAGGACACCCACGATACCGCCGGATGACCCTCCAGGAACTGCGCCACGGCCAGCGCATTGGCGCAATGGCGCTCCATGCGCAGCGGCAGCGTTTCGATGCCCAGCAGCGTCAGCCACGCGTTCATCGGCGACTGGCAGGCGCCAAGGTCGCGCAGCCCGATCGCGTGGCCGTAGATCGTAAAGGCGGTGTCGCCGAAGGTCTCCGCGAAGGTGAGGCCATGATACTCCGGCGCGGGCTGGGACAGGCTCGGGAACTTGTCGTTCTGGAACCAGTCGAACGTGCCCGAATCCACGACCATGCCGCCGACCGCGGTGCCGTTGCCGGCGAGGAACTTGGTGGTCGAGTGGATCACGATGTCCGCGCCATGCTCGATGGGCCGGCAGAGGTAGGGGGTCGCCATGGTATTATCTACTAGTAGAGGAACGCCGGCTTTCTTGGCGACTGCGGCGACGGCCGCGATGTCGACGACGATCCCGCCGGGATTGGCCAGGCTTTCGATGAAGATCGCCTTGGTCCGGTCGGTGACCGCATCGGCGAAATTAGTCGGGTCGTCCGGGTCGACGAAGACCGCCTTCCACCCGAATTTCTTATAGCTGTGTCCCATCTGGTTCAGCGATCCGCCGTACAGCTTGTTCGACGCGACGACCTCGTCGCCGGGGTGCATCAGCGGGAACAGCGCGAGGATTTGGGCCGCGTGACCCGACGCGGTCGCCGTGCCGCCGCGGCCGCCTTCCAACGCCGCGACCCTTTCTTCCAGGACGGCGACCGTCGGATTGGTCAGCCTGGAATAGATGAATCCGGGAAGCTGCAGGTTGAACAGCGACGCCGCATGATCGGCGTCATCGAACACATAGGACGTCGTCTGATAGATCGGCGTCTGGCGCGCGCCGGTGTGCGGGTCCGGCGATCCGCCGGCATGGACCGCAAGGGTTTCGACGCCGGGCTTCGGGGGTATGGACTGTGACATGGCGGGTCGTCCGCAGTGATTGATTGCAGGTTCCCGATCCTAGCGGATCGGCGATGGCGCCAACAGCGCAGTGCGAGCCGGAACGGCCGCTATATCCGGCGGCGCTTCGAACTGATCACGCCGGAATTCATGCCGAGCCAGCTCAGCTCGCCGCAGAGGCGCGAGAACTCGATCTTCGGGCAGCGGTCCATCACCACGTCGAGGCCCGCATCGGCGGCCCGCGCGGCGGCGTCGTCGTTGCGGACGCCGATCTGCATCCAAACCGCTTTCGCGCCGATCTCGATGGCCTCGTCGGTGATCGGCCCGGCCGCTTCCGAATTGCGGAAGATATCGACCATGTCGACCGGCGATCCGATCTCGCCGAGGCTGGCGACCACCGGCTCGCCCAGGATTTCCTGGCCGGCGGCGCGCGGGTTCACCGGAATCACGCGGTAGCCCTTGCGTTGCAGGTATTTCATGACGAAATAGCTCGGCCGGTTCCAACTGGTGCTCGCGCCGGGCATGGCGATCACGCGGGTCCGCCGCAGGACACCGCGGATATAGTCGTCGTCGTAGGCGAGGGGCTTGGTCATGAGGGCAGATCCGTCGTGGTCATTTGTCGCGCCAAACCGGTGCGCGTTTCTCCAGGAAGGCGTCGATGCCTTCTTCCGCGTCGGCGGCGGTCATGTTCTCGGCCATCACGCCGCCGCAATAGGTATAGGCGTCTTCCAGGCCCATCTCGACCTGCTTGTAGAAGGCCTCCTTGCCGACCTTGAGGGTATGTGCGGATTTGGCGGCGATCTTCGCGGCGAGCGCGGCGACCTCGGTGTCAAGCCGGTTCGCCCGCACGACCCGGTTGATCAGGCCGGTTCGCTGCGCTTCGGCCGCATCGAGCGGATCGCCGGTCAGCAGCATCTCCATCATCGCTTTGCGGCCGATCTTGCGGCTGACCGCCACCATCGGCGTCGAGCAGAACAGCCCGATGTGGACGCCGGGAGTCGCGAAGGCGGCTGTGTCCGACGCGATGGCCAGATCGGCGGTCGCGGCCAGTTGGCAGCCGGCGGCGCTGGCCATGGCATGGACCTTGGCGATGACCGGCTGCGGCAGCCGCGTGATCGTCAGCATCAGCGCCGAACAGGTCTCGAACATCGTTTCGTAGAATTCGGTGGTCGGGTTGGCGCGCAGTTCCCGCAGATCGTGACCGGCGCAAAAGGCAGGGCCGGCGGCGGCCAAGACGACGACACGGACCGATCGATCATCGGCGATACCGTCCAATGCGGATTGCAATTCCTGCATCAGCGCCATCGACAGCGCGTTGCGGGCCGCCGGACGGTTCAGCGTCAGGGTGCACACGCCGTCCGTGTCCGACCGCAAGAGAATGGGCTCGTTTCGTTGGGCTTGTTGCGACACGCGGGACCTCATCGTTCCGGCTCCGATCGCCGGGAAGTGACAGCCCTTTTTGCCGGAATAGCGGTGCCGAGTAAACGCGCTATGCCGTTGGCGAAAATTGTTGTCCCGAAAGTGGCCGTGTTCCGATAAAGTTAACGAGCGTCCTCGACCGATTTCAGGAGTAGACGATGCCGTATGATGGTCTTGCGTTCCGTGATCCGATTGCCGACCGGTTGGAACAGGCGCACACCCGGTTGCGCGACCGGCGGAATTGGATTTCCGGAAAATACTTCGAGGAAGACGGCCGGGGCGACCGCTACTGCGTCCTGGGCGCGATGGCCGAGGATCCGGCGGGGGATGGCTGTATGGTCTCGGACGCCGACGGGCGGCGGGCGGTGACGTGGCTCGCGCAACATCTGACGGATGCCAAGATGTCCTTCGACGATGCTGCCAAGGTCATCTACAACTACAACGACGGCTATGCCGCGCTGGAACAGGTGAGCCATTCGCTTTCCGGCGTGTTCTTCATGACGCGCAAGCCCGAGATCGACGGCCATGGCCGTGTCCTCGATATGCTGCAGAAGGCGCGGGATGCCCGTCTCGAGGAGTTGGGGATCGCGGACCGGCCGGTGGTCTCGACGGCCGACTGATCCTCCGGTATCGGCAGATATCATGCAAAATCAATAGATTGAAGTGTGGGTGATTCCTGGCAATCTTTCAGCGATTTAGATAACGGTATTATAATACCGTACTCATATCTCGTTGATATACAACATAAAAAGCCGAAACATTTTCGTTGACTTGTGTTTCGCTTCTGCGATACTCCGCCGCCATTCAGAAACGCGATGGGATCGCGGGACGAGAGAGTCATGAAAACCTTTTCATTGAAGCCTGCCGACGTGGAGAAGAAGTGGATCATCGTCGACGCCGACGGCGTCGTGTTGGGCCGGATGGCCGCGGTGATCGCCAATATCCTGCGCGGCAAGCATAAGCCGACCTTCACGCCGCATGTCGACTGCGGCGACAACGTGATTGTCATCAACGCCGAGAAGGTGGCGCTGACCGGCAAGAAGCGGACCGACAAGGTCTACTACCGGCACACGGGCTATCCCGGCGGCATCAAGTCGCGCACCGCGGGACAGATCCTCGACGGCAACAAGCCTCAGGATGTCGTCCTCAAGGCGGTGCAGCGCATGCTGCCGCGGAACAAGCTCGCGCGGAAGCAGATCGGTAACCTCAAGGTCTACGCCGGCACGGAGCATCCGCATGCGGCGCAGAACCCCGAGCCCCTCGACGTCGCGGCGATGAACGCGAAGAACAAACGGAGCGCCTGACGATGGCGGACGAAAAGAAACCAGAGACCGAAGAGGCCGCGGCGGCCGACGCCGCGCCCGAGGCCGAAGCGGCAGCCCCGGCTGAGCAAAAAGCCGAGGAAAAGCCTGCGGAGGATAAGCCCACGACGGTGACCGACCTGTCGCAGCTTGGCGAGGCGATGGCGGCGGCCGATGCGCCGGCGACCGCCACGGCGCCGGTGACGCCGGTCAGCGAGCCCGGCTCGCCGACCGAGCCGCAGATCGACGATCAGGGACGGTCCTATGCCACCGGCAAGCGGAAGGACGCCGTTGCGCGGGTCTGGATCAAGCCCGGCAAGGGGCAGATCGTGGTCAACAAGCGGGCGGTCGAAACCTATTTCGCGCGGCCGGTGTTGCGCATGGTGATCAACCAGCCTTTCGTCGCGGCGGCGCGCGACAATCAGTTCGACGTGTTTTGCACGGTGAAGGGCGGCGGGCTATCCGGCCAGGCCGGTGCGGTGCGGCACGGCATCAGCCAGGCGCTGGCGTTGTTCGAGCCGGCCCTGCGGCCGACCCTGAAGAAGGGCGGCTTCCTGACCCGCGATGCGCGTGTGGTGGAGCGGAAGAAATACGGCAAGGCCAAGGCCCGACGTAGCTTCCAGTTCTCCAAACGCTAACCCCGGTTCCTAGGACAGTTCGATTGTCGGGCGTCCCCAGCGGGGGCGCCCGATTTGTTTTGAGTACGACTTGTTTGAATAAGGAGATATCCCATGACCGCGACGGTATTCATCGACGGTGAACACGGCACCACCGGTTTGCAGATCCAGGCGCGACTTTCCACGCGTTCGGATATCGCCCTGCTGAGCCTGCCGCATGCCGAGCGACGCAATACCGAGGCCCGCCGGGAACTCCTGAACAAGGCCGACCTGGTGGTCCTCTGCCTGCCGGACGACGCGGCGCGGGAGGCGGTCGCCATGATCGACAATCCGGCAGTGAAGGTCATCGACGCCAGTACGGCGCACCGCACGGCGGAGGGCTGGGTCTTCGGCATGCCGGAATACGATGCGGCGCAGCGCGCCAAGATCGCCGACGCTTCGCGGGTCGCCAATCCGGGGTGCTATGCGGTCGCGTCGATCGCCTTGCTGCATCCGGTGGTATCGGCGGGCTTGTTGCCGGCAGACTGGCCGGTGACGATCAACGCCGTGTCGGGCTATTCCGGCGGTGGGAAGGGGTTGATCGCCGCCTTCGAGGATCAGGCGGCCGATGACTATACCGAGGCGCCCTTCCGGGTCTATGCGCTGGGTCTCGGCCATAAGCATGTGCCGGAAATCCAACGCTGGGGCGGGCTCGCGCATCCGCCGCTCTTCGTGCCCAGCGTCGCGCGGTACAGCCAGGGCATGATCGTGCAGATTCCGCTGCAGCTCTGGGCGTTGCCGGGCAAGCCGTCGATCGAACAGCTTCATCAGGCGCTGGCGGATCATTATGCGGGCGGCCGGTTCATCACGGTGACGCCGCTCGACGCCTCGGCTTCGATGTCCAAGTTGGAGCCGGAGGTCCTGAATGACACCAACGAGTTGCGCCTGCATGTCTTCGGCAACGCCAAGGACGGGCAGGCTGTGTTGGTCGGGCTGTTGGACAATCTCGGCAAGGGGGCGTCGGGTTCCGCGGTGCAGAACATGAACATCATGCTGGGCCTCGATGAGGGCGAGGGACTGACCGGTTAGACCGCGGTGACATGAACCCGGGGTGCCCTCTCCGACGGCATCCCGGGGTCAGCTGACCGTGAACTGCCCCATCATGCCGCGATCCTCATGTTCCAGGATGTGGCAGTGATACATATAGGGGTGTTGCTCGGTCGCCGGATGATCGAAACGAACGACAATTTCGGACCAATCGTCGTCGTCCAGCACCACCGTGTCTTTCCATCCGCGCTGATCGGGCGGTGCGGCCGCGCCTTCCATTTGTTCGATTAGGAAGGAGCAGCCGTGCACATGAAACGGGTGCGCGCCGTCGTTAGAGCGGATACGCCAACGCTCCCAGACACCGCGTTCGACCCGCTCGTTGATGACATTCATGTCCATCGCCGCGCCGTTGATGGTCATGTCCATTGCGGCATGGCCCTTATGCGTACCATGACCCTTACCGCTGCCATCTTCCATCGCGAGGAAAAAATCGCGCGTGCGCGTTATCTCGCTTTCCTTGGGGCGGGTAATGGTCGCCAGCTTTTCGGGTAACGGCGCCGTATGGGCCGGCAGTGTGCGATCGGCTTTCAGGGTCAACGATGGCTGTGGCCGGGGACGTTTTGATCGGAGCAGCAGAACCTGCAAATTGCCGACAATGCCTTCTTCGTCCTCATCGAATTCATCTTCGAAAAGGATCAACAGCTCGGCGGCCTTGCCGTCGGACAAATCGACGATAATTTCGCAACGCTCGCCGGGCGACATTTCCATTGTCTTTAACGGCACCGGGGCTGTCAGCAGCCCACCGTCACTGGCAATCTTGTAGAACGAACGGTTATCGGCAAATGCAACGATGTAGAACCGCGCATTTGCGCCATTCAAGAGCCGCAGCCGTACCTTTCCGGCGGGAACGTTGGCGACCGGCGCGATTGCGCCGTTGATGACCACGGTATCACCGAGCCAGCCGTCTTCGCCCGCGTCATCGAGCGAATACACCAGACGGCCCTGTGCGTCGAAGGTCCGGTCCTGGATGATGACCGGCAGGTCATCGATGCCGTAGCGGCGCGGGAGCGGCATTGAATCGGTCATCTCGTCGTCGATGATGATCATACCGGCCAATCCGCGATAGACCTGATGGCCGGTCTTGCCGTGCGTGTGGGAGTGATACCAGCAAGTGGCCGCCGGTTGCACGATGGATAGAGCGGGCTGCCACCGGTCTCCGGGCGCGATTTCCAGTTGCGGTCCGCCGTCGACGTTACCTGGAACGTGCAACCCGTGACCGTGAACGGCCACGCCTTCAGTCAGGGTATTGTGATAGTCCAAGTTGAGTTCGCTGTTCCGGCGCGTTCGAATTGTCGGGCCGAGATAATCTTGGTTGAATCCCAACGTTGGTGTCTTAACGTCGGTCTTGAAAGACCATGCGCCCCTGCGGATTTGAAGATCAATCGGCTCGCCATTGGTTCCGTCGATAAGCGCTGGTATCGGTAAACGGGACGGCGCGGCTTTCGGCCAGGCCGACCGACCATAGCCGGCGCACAGCATTGCCATGCAACTCGTAAGAAACCGCCGCCGAGTCAGGGCAGACGACATATAGATTCTCCAATCGAAAGATGGACGGTAAACAAGCGGTCGCGTTGTAAATTCAGACCATCGCGGCGATGGCGATCATGACCGCTATGATTGATTGACTCTAAGTCCACGGTCTATCGGACAAATGCCGGATATCCGGCTTCGGGTATCCGGCATAAGGTCAATTTTGGGCCAACCATTAGATTTTAATATTTTGATTACAGGTAAGAATAAGGAACACCATCATGTTCGATGCGATAGCGCAGGGGCCGTACCGGCGAACGGTGTTTGCCGTTTTCGTGCTGTTTGTGTTCGGCATCAGCGCCGCCGAAATCATCTCCGAGTTTGCGGATGGCGAATCATTGGGTGAAATGGGGGATGACCTGTCGAGGTTCGCCTTCAGCACAATCGTGCTGGGGGTATTCATTCACGGGCACCGCGCTCAGCAACGGGCGCTCGGGGAGTTGCAAGGGCAGCTAAACAAGGCACGCGGACGGCTTGCCCAACTCGACGCCACGTCGCCGGAACTGGCCAGCCAATACCGCGCCGTTATGCAAAAGCAGTTCGATGCCTGGCGTCTGACGGCGAGCGAGCAGGATGTCGTCATCGGGATGTTGAAGGGACTGTCCTTTCGGGAAATTGCCGGACTCCGGGAAACACGTGAGAAAACAGTCCGACAGCAAGCGTCCAGCGTTTACCGCAAGGCCGGGGTGGCCGGTCGAAACGAACTGTCCGCTTGGTTTTTCGAGGACATGCTGGAGCCACCGCCGGTACGCGAAACCTAACGCGCAAAGTTTCCGAAAGACGGGCTGCACCGCGCCGAGACGAATTCGGTTATGCTGTTGGTTCCTCTGCACGACACGCAAGGCCGCCCATGTCCCTCCTCGCCGAAATACCTGAAGCCGACGCCACCGGCGATCTCGCCCGCATCTATGAAGAGATGCGGATCTATTGCGCCGTTCCCTATGTTTCCACGCTGCAGCGGCATGTCGCGACGATGCCGGGCTGTCTGGAATGGGTCTGGTCGGCGTTGCGGCCCGGGTTCCTCTCCGGCGACATCCCGGAGACGGCCTGGCGTCTGACGAAGGTCGAGGGCGTTCCGCCGCTGCCGCCGCTTAGCGATTCCGCCTTGCGGCTGATGGGCGTAGACGAGGCCGCGGCCGAGACGCTGGGGCAGATCTACAGCACCTATGTTCGCGTCAGCCCGATCAATCTGCTGTTTTCCGACAGTCTGCGGCTGCTGCTGACCGGATCCGACGGCGGCGGGCAAGGCGAGGGAAAGACCGATTGGACGCCGCCGGCCATGTTGCCGCCGCCGCCGCCGATGCTGGATCTCGACGGCATGGAGCCTAATCTAGCCGCGGTGCTCATGCGGCTCGGGGCGCAAGGGCCGGGCGGGCAGGTCATGGTGGCCGGGCTCTACCGCTATATGGCGACCTGGCCGGCCTATCTCGCCCATGCGGCGATGCTGCTCCATCCGCTGTTCACCGATCCCGCGGTCAAGAAAGCCTGCGACGCCATTGCCCGGCGCATTACCGCAGCGGCGCCGGACGTGGTGGCGCGCCTGCCGAAGGTGCCGGACGACCTGCCGCACCCGACGCCGGAACAGGTCGACGCGATCATCCCGGCGCTCGACATGTTCAAGAAGACCAGTCCCGAGATGATCGTCTTCGGCACCTTGCTGCGGGACGCGTTGCCGAATGACGGAGAGTCCGATGGATAAGCGTGAACTCGCCGCCGCCATCGAGAAGCGGCTGCCTTTCGCCGAGAAAATCTTTGACGAGCTGGAACGGCGGACCAAGGACGGCGAGGGCGTGACGCGCGCCGCCTATAGCCCGGAAGATCAGCTGGGGATCGACATTGTCGCCGCCGCCGCGCACGACCTCGGCCTGGACGTCGAGCATGATTTCGCCGGCAATGTCTACGCGACCCTGCCCGGCGCGGACCGCACTGCACCCGCCGTGCTCAGCGGGTCGCATCTCGATTCCGTGCCGAAGGGGGGCAACTACGATGGGGCAGCCGGGGCCGTCGCCGCGCTGACCGTCCTGGCGGCGCTGGTTGATTTGGGCATCACGCCCGCGCGCGACATCCGCTGCGTCGGCCTGCGCGGCGAGGAGAGCGTTTGGTACGGCATCGCCTATGTCGGCAGCCGCCTCGCGACCGGAAGCCTGGACGGGGCGGAGATCGACCGTCTCATGCGCGGCGATACCGGGCTGAGCCTGGCGGACCATATGGCTGCGCTCGGGATGGATACGGCCGCGCTGCGGTCCGGCGCGGCGCCGTCGGTAACGGCGGCGAACACGGCGGCTTTCCTGGAACTGCATATCGAGCAAGGTCCGATCCTGATCGACCAGGCGAAGCCCGTGGCGATCCCGACGGTGATCCGCGGCAACATGCGGTTTCCCTACGCGCGCTGTCTAGGTGCCTATGCGCATTCCGCCGCCGTGCCGCGCGAGAACAGGCAGGATGCGGTGCTCGCCACGGTCGAACTCGTGCGGGCGCTGGACGACTTCTGGCAGACCCTGGAAGCCGAAGGGAACCCCGATACGGTCTTCACTGTCGGCAAGCTCTTCACCGATGCCGAGGAGCACGCGATGACGAAGGTGCCCGGCGAATGCGGCTTCACGCTCAATTTCGGCGGCACCTCGAAAGACGTCCTCGACCGGGCGCGGGCGCGGACGGAATCCCTGGCAGTGGAAATCGGTGCGCGCCGGAACGTGATTTTCGAACTGGGCGAGTGCGTCGGCTCCGATCCGACGCCGATCGACGACGGCTTGCGCGGCCATCTGCATCAAACGGCCACCGCCCTCGATATCCCGGCGCATGACATGCCGACGGTGGGACATGATGCGTCGATCTTCGCGCGGGCGGGCATCCCCGCCGCGATGGTCTTGGTGCGCAACCAGCACGGCAGCCACAACGCCGACGAAGCGATGGAGATGGATGACTTCGGTCTCGGCGTCCAAGTGATGGGCGGCGCGATGCTCGATATCGCGAATCGGTAGTGGTGAACAGCACACCCGCCGTATCCGGATTGGACACGGCGGGGGTGCTGTCACGCGGGTAGGGCGGTCATGCCGCGACGGTGTTTTTGTCCCGATCGGGCAGGGTATTGCGGGCGGTATGCGCGACGGCTGCCGCCTTGCCCTTTTCGTAAGCTCGCTTCACGGCCGGGCGCGCCGAGACGGCGGCGAACCAACGTTTCACATTGGGGAAGTCGTTCAGGTCTTGGCCCTGCATCTTGTGCGGGACGATCCACGGGTAGATCGCCATGTCGGCGATCGAATAGTCGCCTGCGACGAAATCCCGGTCCGCGAGCCGCTTATCCAACACACCGTAGAGCCGGGCCGTCTCGTCCACATAGCGTTTGATCGCGTAGGGGACCTTTTCCGGCGCGTAACTGCTGAAATGGTGGTTCTGTCCAGCCATGGGTCCGAGGCCGCCCATCTGCCAGAACAGCCATTGTTGGACGTCTGCGCGTTGCGCGGGCTCGGTGGGCAGGAACTTGCCGGTTTTCTCCGCCAGGTAATGCAGGATCGCGCCGGATTCGAACACGGGCAACGGCGCCTCCTGGCCGTGCGGAGCGTGGTCCACGATGGCGGGGATGCGGTTGTTCGGGGCGATTTCGAGGAAGTCCGGCTCGAACTGTTCGTCCGCGCCGATGTTGACCGGCTTCAGCGTGTAGTCCAGTCCGGCTTCTTCGAGGAAGATGAGCGGCTTGTAGCCGTTCGGCGTGGTCCAGAGATGGAGATCAATCATGGTGTCTTGTCCTTTGGGGTATTGGGTGGGAGCGCGGAACCGGCCCGAGGGGGAAGGGCCGGTTCCGCCGGGAGCGAAGCGCGCCGCTAGGCAGCGAAGGCCGAGGCGGCTTCGTCGAGAAACGGATAGTCGATGTAGCCTCGCTCATCGCCGCCGTAGAAGGTGGCTTGATCCGGTTCGGTGAGCGGCGCATCGAGGGCGAACCGCTCGACCAGATCCGGGTTGGCGATGAAGGGGATGCCGAAGGCGACGAAGTCGGCGTCGCCGTTGGCGATGGCCGTCGTGGCGCGCGCCTTGTCGTACCCGCCGTTCGCGATATAGGTGCCGCGGAAGGCGTTACGGAGCTTCCGCTTGTCGAACGTCTGCGAGGACTCGGCGCCCGTCATGTCGGTCTCCACCACATGCAGGTAGGCGAGGCCATAGGCGTTCAACTGTCGCGCGACATAGCCGAAGGTGGCGTCCGGATCGGAGTCCGCCATGTCGTTGAAGCTATTGATCGGTGACAGGCGGACGCCGACCTGATCGGCGTTCCAGACGGTCGTGACGGCGTCCATCACGTCGAGCAACAGCCGCGCCCGATTCTCGACTGGGCCGCCGTATTCGTCGGTCCGATGGTTCGAGCCGTCCCGTAGGAACTGATCCAGCAGATACCCGTTCGCGGCGTGCACTTCGATCCCGTCGAAGCCGGCCTTCTTCGCGTTCTCGGCCGCCTGCCGGTAATCCTCGACGATGCCGGGAATCTCATGTGTTTCCAAAGCGCGGGGCGTCACGAAGGGTTGCAGGCCGTCGGCGGTGAAGGCATCCCCGTCGGGCCGGATGGCCGAGGGGGCGACGGGTAGGGCGTTGCCCGGCTGTAGCGACGGATGCGAGATCCGGCCGACATGCCAGAGCTGCAGGACGATGCGGCCGCCGGCGGCATGCACCGCATCGGTGACGCGGCGCCAGCCCTTGATCTGCTCTTCGGAATGGATGCCCGGCGTGCCGGGGTAGCCGACGCCCTCGGGCGAAATCTGGGTCGCTTCGGTGATGATCAGTCCGGCGGTCGCGCGCTGAGCGTAGTATTCCACGTTCATAGCGCGCGGCACATTGCCGTCGCCCGCGCGGTTTCGGGTCAACGGCGCCATGACGACCCGGTTGTCGAGCGCATAGGGTCCGAGCTTGGCTGGTGCGAGGAGATCGCGGTCGCTGACCGTGGCGCCGGAAGCACTGTCGAGGGAGGAGATATACATGATGAGGGGTCCAATCTTTGGCTATTTAAGGACCAAATGGTCCAAAATGGTCAAACTTAGAAGCGAATGGTCCGTGTCCGGGAAGGCCGCATCAGGCCGCCCCGTCCTGTTCGAAGAGGGCGGCGCAGTGCCGCGGCGGGGTCGCGCTCCACACGTCGTAGCAGGTGAGCAGGAAAAGAGTTTGGGAATCATGCCAGTCCTGACTGACATCGTTATCGGCAAATTGTGTGGCATGACTGTATCTCTTGGTCATTTCCTGTCTCCTTCGTTTCGGTCGACCGGCTCGACGGTCGAGCGTGAATTTGTCTGGACCAATTGGTCCGTAATCCACAAATTTTTTAGTCCAGCACACTAAGCGCGACGCGGGCCACGTCCTGTAGGGTCTTGCGGTCGGGATTGGCCTTGCCCATGACGAGGATCCCGTTCAACGTTCCGGTCAGGTAACGTGCGATGGCGCGCGCTTCCTTGTCCGTGGCGATTTCTCCAGCCTTTTGCCCGCGTTTGACGGCGCAGTAGAAGGTCTCTTCGGTATTCGACAATCCTTCGGCGACCCGTTGCGCGGCATCGTCGTCGTGGCAGGCGACTTCGACGGCGCAGTTGCTCAGGAAACAGCCGCGTTTCTCGCCCTTCTGGACGATCGCCTCGATGACGCTCTGCAGCACGTTCTCGATTCCGAGCTTCGGCGAGGGCGATTCCTGAATCATCGCCTCCAGGCCGCAGGCGCTGACCGTCGCGTTATACCGGTCGATCGCCGAGAGGAAGAGTTCGTGCTTGCTGCCGAAGGTGTCGTAGAAGCTGCTCTTGCTGATGCCCATCGCGCCGATGAGGTCGCGCATCGACGCGGCTTCGTACCCCTTGCTCCAGAAAACCTGGAGCGCCTGGTCGAGCGCGTGATCCACATTGAACTCTCTCGGACGGGCCATCGTGACACCTGATCCATGCAATCGTTGTCGTAGCGTTGGGAGAATATATAGAGATTTTGGACCAGGTGGTCCAGTAACAAATATTTTATCGCGCACCTTGTTGATGTGTAACGATTTTCAGATTTTCCCCGACTGTCTCGCCAAGGATGGCCCGGTACCGGGCAATATGATGCTGTAACGCGCCAAGGGTCGTTCCGAGTGTTTAAATCTTGATTTCGGCACCATAAATAGGGGATAAGGCCGGCCCTGGCGCCGCGCGGATGGCGGGGCGCTCGGGTCTTGAAAACCGCAACCGAAAGGAGGCCTTCCCATGAAACGGAAGCGCAAGGGTGCGAAGCGGCGCAACGTCTTCGCCGCCTCGCTCAGCCGGTTCGGCCGGCGGATAGAACCCTCGGCCAAGCTATACACCCGCAAGGCCAAACACCGAAAAGCCCCCGACCATTCCGGCGGGGGCTTTTCTTATGACCCGTGGTTCTTGCGATGGTGCCGTCAGGCCAGCCGGGCTTGGACGTAGCTGCCCGGCGCGTCTTCGATTACCTTGAGCTTTCCGTCACCCGGTTTGCGGGCCGGCACTTGGTCGCCGCCGTACTTCTTCAGCCATTTGGCCCAGGCTGGCCACCAGGAGCCGGGATGCTCCGTTGCGCCGGCGAGCCATTCGTCCGGATCTTCCGGCAACTCGTCGTTGGTCCAGTGGCTGTATTTTCCACTGTCCGGGTGATTGACCACCCCGGCGATATGCCCGGATGCTGCAAGGCAGAATTTGATTTTTCCCTGATAGAGTTGCGTGGCCGCGTAGGTGGACTTCCACGGTGCGATGTGGTCCTCCCGGGTCGATAGGATGAAGGTCGGCGTCTTGATCTTCCGCAGGTCGATCTTCGTGCCCAGCATCTTCAATGCGCCGGGTTCGACCAGCTTGTTTTCAAGATACATCTTGCGCAGGTAGTAGCCATGCATCGCCGCCGGCATGCGCGTGGAATCCGAGTTCCAATACAGCAGGTCGAAGGGGAAGGGGTCCTTGCCCTTCAGGTAGTTGTTGATCACGAAGGACCAGATCAGGTCGTTCGCGCGCAGCATGTTGAAGGTCGTCGCCATCTCGCTGCCTTCGAGATAGCCGCGCTCGTTCATGCGCTCCTCGAGCGAGGCGAGCTGTTCCTCGTCGATGAACACCGAAAGCTCGCCGGCCTCCGTGAAATCCACCATGCTGGTGAAGTACGTGGCCGCCTTGACCTTCTGCGGGTTCTTCTTGCGCACCGCCATATGGGCAAGGGTGCTGGCCAGCAGCGTTCCGCCGAGGCAATAGCCGATAACGTTGATGTCCTTCTCGCCCGTTGCCTTCTCGATGGCGGCGAGACAATCCAGCGGCCCTTCGGTGATGTAATCCTCGAAGGTCTTGTCCGCGAGTTTCTCGTCCGGGTTGACCCAGGAGATGCAGAACACCGTGATGCCCTGGGAAACCGCCCACTTGATGAAGGAGTTCTTCTCGCGCAGATCCAGGATGTAATACTTGTTGATCCAGGGCGGCATGATCAGCAACGGGGTCTTGTAGACTTTCTTGGTCGTCGGCTCGAACTGCAGCAGCTGCACCAGGTCGTTCTGGTAGACCACCTTGCCGGGCGTGACCGCGATGTTCTTGCCGACGTCGAACGCGTCGGAGTCGACCATCTTGATCTTGAGTTCGCCTTCGCCGGCTTCCAGGTCCTCCAGCAGGTTCTGCAATCCGTTCAGCAGGTTTTCGCCGCCGCTCTCGATCGTCTCGCGCAGGACTTCCGGGTTGGTCATCACGAAATTCGTGGGCGCCAGGGCATCGACGAACTGCCGCGTATAGAAATCCACCTTTTGGGCGGTCTTCTCGTCCAGTCCTTCGACTTCGCCGACGGTATTCTGGATCCAGCGAGCGCTCAGCAGATAGGACTGCTTGATGTAGTCGAAGAGATGGTTTTCCGTCCACGCGTCGTCCCGGAACCGCCAATCGTCCTTCGCCGGGGCGACCATCGGGTCGACTTCCTGGCCCCAGAAGCGCCGGGCGGTGTTCTCCCACAGCGACATATAGTCCTGCCACAGCGCGAACTGGGCCTCGACCATCTTGGTCGGGTCCTGCATCATCCGGCGGGTCATTTCGAAGAAGGCGGCGCCGATATTCATCGGGTCGGCCATGCTGGCTTGCGGTGCCACCCCCGACGCTGCGTGTCGAGACAGAAACTCGGTGACGAGCTGTTGACTTTGTTCCGCTATTCGCACCATGTTGCGCGAATATTCAACCGGATCGGGGATATTCGGCTCGATATCAGATTGATCGGCCATATTACATTCCCTATACTTGGTGACCGCAAAAGAAAAGTATGACGGTCTAAAGGTTAATTATTTGAAGGCACTGTGCGCCCGAAGGCGATGCTGCAATGCAGCATAATTGTCTTACACCATTGGGCGCTGATCGTCATGCCATAAATGTCGTAGAATGCATGGGGTGCACCGGGCTGTGCCAAAAAGGCCCAACGGCGGAGGTATTTGTGAGATGAAATCTGGGGATTCGCGCCTCGAAGAGGCGGAAACCCGCGTCGATGCCGGTAAGGCGTTGACCCGGCTCGGGTGTATCGGCCTGATCCTTTTGTTTGGCGCGTGCAGCACGATGGAAGACATCGGCGAAGCGACCTCCGATGGCTTGAGCGCCGCCGGAACCGCGTTGAACCCCTTCAATTGGTTCGGCGACGATGATGAGGACGAGGCGGGCACCACCACCGCGTCCGAGAAGCATCAGCGCGCGAAAGTCCGGTCCAAGACCAATTCGGCCCGCTCGCGCGGCGAACTTGCGCAGGCCGATGCCGCGCAATCGGGGGCCTATCCCAAGCTATCGTCGGTTCCCGAACGCCCAAGGGAGCAGGCGTCGAAACGCGCCGCCCGCGACCGTCAAGCCGTGCGCGAAGGGCTGGTCGCGGATACGCAGAACGCGCAGTACTCGGACCAGCAATTGCGTGCGCAGACCGCGCCGCCGCCGGCGCCTGTCGCCGTGCCGTTTGCCCGTCAGCCGGATGCATCCCGCGCCAATGACCGGGCGGCCACTGCCCCGGCGGCTCCTGCCGCAACGGTGCCGCGCGTCGCGCCGCCGGGCCGCGCCGCTGCCGGTACGGCCGTCGCGCCGCCGGGATCGGTGCCCCGTGTGGTTCCGGAACAAGTCGCCCGCATAAGCCCGCCCGTGCCACGGTCGGCGCAGAGCGCCCCGGTCAGCCGGACCGGTCCGCGCACCGCGGCCGTCCAGCCGCGCCAGCAAGCCGCGCCATCTCCGACGACGCCGCTCGACCAAGGCGTCCTGAAGACGGTACAGGTCGCGACGATCTATTTCCTCAGCGGCTCGTCCAATCTGTCGGAAACGGATCGGAGGGTCATTCAGCAGGTCGTGGACATGGCGCGCCGGACCGGCGGCACGTTGCGCGTCATCGGTCATTCGAGCGTCGGACCGCAGGACCGCTACAGCGAACGCCAGCAGGTGGTGAACTACAAGGTGTCGCTCGACCGGGCCAACGCTGTGGCATCGCAAATCGTGCGTACCGGCATCCCGCGTGACCGGATGAAGGTCACGGCCGAAGGGGACCGGAACCCGATCTATTCGGAATCGTCGCCGAACGGTGCCGCGGGCAACCGCCGGACGGAAATCTACCTGGAATATTACGACCGGGGCTGACCGGATGAGGCCCGCGTGGCCTTATCCGTTCGTCCGCTCGGGGGGCGGCGTAGGATTCCGCCGGTTTTCAGGGTATTGGCGGCTCAACTAGGTATCGACTCCGCGATGCCTTCCCGTTACATAGGCGCGACGTCTTTTCCCGCATCCGCGGGACCGCCGTGTCATGGCGGGGTTGGACGTATCCGCCGCCGTGTTGCCGCGGGATATTCCTGGGCAACTATCTGAAATGAAAGGTTTTAGGGATGGACGAAACCTTTTATCGCATCAAGCGTCTGCCGCCCTACGTTTTCAACGAAGTCAACGCGATGAAGGCCGAGGCGCGGGCGGCCGGTAAGGACATCATCGATTTCGGCATGGGCAACCCGGATTCGCCGACGCCGGAGCATATTGTCGAGAAGCTGGTGGAATCCGTCCGCAACCCGCGGACGCATCGCTACTCGAACAGCAAGGGCATCCCCGGTCTGCGCCGGGCGCTCTCGGCGTACTACGAGCGCCGGTTCGGCGTGACCGTCGACCCGGAGACCGAGGTGGTGGCGACGCTGGGGTCGAAGGAAGGTCTCGCGAACTTGGCGCAGGCGATCACCAGCCCGGGTGACGTGATTCTGTCCCCCAATCCGAGTTATCCAATTCATGCGTTCGGCTTCATCATTGCAGGAGCGGCGGTCCGTCATCTGCCGGCCTACGCCGCCAGCCCCGAAGCACGGGTGGAATTCATGGCCGCCCTCGACCGGGCCGTGGTCCATTCGATCCCGAAGCCGATGGCCGTGGTGCTGAATTTTCCGTCGAATCCCACCGCCGAGGTCGTCGATCTGGATTTCTACGAGGAGGTGGTCGATTTCTGCCGTTTCCACGGCATCTACATCCTCTCCGACCTGGCCTATGCGGAGATCTACTACGACGAGGACAAGCCGCCGCCCTCGATCCTGCAGGTTCCGAAAGCGCGCGAGATCGCGGTGGAGTTCACGTCGCTCAGCAAGACCTATTCGATGCCCGGATGGCGGATGGGCTTCGCCGCCGGTAATGCACAGCTCATCGGCGCCCTGGCGCGGGTGAAGTCCTATCTGGATTATGGCGCCTTCACGCCGATCCAGGTGGCGGCGACCGCCGCCCTCAACGGGCCGCAGGATTGTGTGGATGAAATCCGGCACGTCTATCGCGAACGCCGGGACGTGTTGATCGAGGGGCTGGCCGGTGCGGGATGGGATGTGCCGAGCCCGCAAGCGACGATGTTCGCCTGGGCCCCGGTACCGCCGGCGTTCTCGGGCATCGGATCGCTCGAATTCTGCAAGCTCCTGCTGGAAGAGGCGAACGTGGCGGTATCGCCCGGCGTCGGTTTCGGCGAGCATGGCGAAGACCATTGCCGTCTGGCCCTGGTCGAGAACCCGCAGCGAATCCGTCAGGCCGTGCGCAACATCAAGGCGTTCCTCGCCGAAACGGATCGCCATCTTGAGACGCAGGAGCGCCGGGCGGTGGCAGAATGACCGATCCTCTCAATCTCGCGATCGCCGGTCTCGGCACGGTCGGCGTCGGTACGCTGGAGCTGCTGGCGAAGCAGGAAGACTTGTTGTCCCAACGGTGCGGCCGTGCGTTACGCGTAACAGCGGTATCTGCCCGCGACCGCACGCGCGACCGGGGCGTCGACTTGTCTCCATACCAATGGTTCGACGATGCGGCCGAAATGGCGGCACAGGCGGACGCCGACGTTGTCGTCGAATTGATCGGCGGCAGCGACGGCAAGGCCAAGGAAGCGACCGAGGCCGCCATCGCGGCCGGTCGCCACGTGGTGACCGCCAACAAGGCGCTGATCGCCCTGCACGGGACCGCGTTGGCGGGCGCGGCGGAGGAGGCGGGCGTCACGCTTGCCTATGAGGCGGCGGTGGCCGGTGCCATTCCGATCATCCGCGCAATGCGCGAAGGGCTTTCCGGTAATCGGATCAGCCGGTTGCACGGCATACTTAACGGAACGTGCAACTACATCCTGACGACGATGCGCGAGACCGGGCGCGATTTCGGCGACGTGCTGGCCGAGGCCCAGGAGCTGGGTTTTGCCGAGGCCGATCCGAGTTTCGATATCGATGGCGTCGATACGGCGCACAAGCTCGCGATCCTGGCCAGCTTGGCCTTCGGCAGCAGGGTCGACTTCGACGGCGTGCATGTCGAGGGCATCCGCCAGATCACCGCGGAAGACATCGCCCATGCGGAAGAGCTTGGGTACCGCATCAAGCTGCTGGGCACGGCGGAGGTCACCGACGACGGCCTGCAGCAGCGGGTCCATCCGGCGATGGTGCCGCTCGATGCGCCGATCGCGTCGGTCGAGGGGGTCTTGAACGCGGTCGAATCGGAAAGCGATTTCGCCGGTACGACGGTGCTGGAAGGACGAGGTGCCGGCGCAGGGCCGACGGCATCGGCCGTCGTGGGCGATATCGTCGATATCGCCTGTGACCGCCGCACGCCGACGTTCGGCGTGCCGGTCTCGCGGTTGGCCGAGATCGCCTCGGCGCCGATGGAACGGCATGTCGGTCCTTATTATGTAAGATTGATGGTGTACGATAAACCGGGGGTCTTCGCGGACGTGGCGGCAATCCTGCGCGACCACGAAATTTCGATGGAAGCGGTGATTCAGCGGGCGCGCTCGGCGACCGAGGCGGTGCCGGTGGTCCTGACCACGCATGAGACGCGCGAATCCTCGATGATGGGGGCGCTCGACGCCATAGCCCTATTGGATGCGGTGCATGAACGGCCCTGTGTGATAAGAATAGAACGACCGTAAGCCTTCGCGACGAAGGGCGGTATTGGACAACGGATAGGCAGGAACTGGGGTAGGAAGTGACTATGGCGACATCGGCGATCATGGAGCGAAATCTTGCGCTGGAAGCGGTTCGGGTGACCGAAGCGGCGGCGCTGGCGGCCTCGAAGTGGATGGGGCGCGGCGACGAGAAGGCGGCGGACCAGGCGGCGGTCGACGCCATGCGCGAGGCGCTCAACGGTCTCGACATTCAGGGAACCGTGGTGATCGGCGAGGGCGAGCGCGACGAAGCGCCGATGCTCTATATCGGCGAGGAAGTTGGAAACGGTGAAGGACCGGAGATCGATATTGCGCTCGATCCGCTCGAAGGCACCACGATCACGGCCAAGGGCGGCACTAACGCGATGGCCGTGATCGCCATGGCCGAAAAAGGCAATTTCCTGAATTCGCCGGACGTCTACATGGATAAGATCGGCGTGGGCGGCGGCCTGCCGGAAGGCATCGTCGATTTGGACAGATCGCCCGGCGAGAATCTCGCGGCGGTGGCCGAAGCCAAGGGCAAGAGCATCAACGATATCGTGGTGTGCATTCTCGACCGGCCGCGGCATGCCGAACTGATCAGGGCCGTCCGCGAGTCCGGCGCCCGCATTCAGTTGATCTCGGACGGCGACGTCTCCGGCGTCATCGCCACCGCGCAACCCGGCAGCGGCATCGACATCTACATCGGCAGCGGCGGCGCGCCCGAAGGCGTGCTGGCTGCGGCGGCGCTGCGCTGCATCGGCGGCCAATTCCAGGGGCGCTTGCTGTTCCGCAACGACGACGAGCGCCAACGAGCGGTGAACTGCGGCATCGAGGATTTCGACCGCAAATACGACCTGCTCGACCTCGCCAAGGGCGACGTCATGTTCGCGGCGACGGGTGTTACCGACGGCACGATGCTGAAGGGTGTCCGCACATTCGCTAGCGGGGCCGAGACGCATTCGATGGTCATGCGCTCCAAGACCGGCACCGTCCGGCAGATTTCAGCAACGCATAACTTCGACCGCAAAACCTGGGCGGGGCCGAAGGGGTGACGCCGATGGCGCCGGCATTTCTCGGCGTCGAAAAATCCCTGCGCGGCAACCGGTGGGAACTGCCCGAGGTCGACGACCGGACCGGGCTCGCGCTGGCGCAGCGCTACGGCTTGCCCGAAATCGTCGGGCGGCTTATGGCGGCCCGCGGGATCGACATCGATAACGCGGAAGACTTCCTCAATCCGGTCTTGAAGCATCATCTTCCCGACCCGTCGCATCTGAACGACATGAATGCGGCGGCGGAGCGCCTTGCGGCGGCGGTGCAGGGCGGTGAAGCTATCGGCGTCTTCGGCGACTACGATGTTGACGGGGCCACGTCGTCGGCGTTGTTGCAGCGGTTTTTCAATGCCGTGGGCGCGCGGACCGAGATCTATATCCCCGACCGGATGCGCGAAGGCTACGGGCCGAACCTGCCGGGACTGTTGGCGTTGCGGGATCGCGGGGCGGCGATCGTGATCACCGTCGACTGCGGCATCACAGCCTTCGAGCCGCTCGACGGGGCCGCGCAGGAAGGTCTCGACGTCGTCGTTGTCGATCACCATGTGGCCGAACCCCGGTTGCCGGCGGCGACCGCGGTGGTGAATCCCAACCGCCTCGACGACGACAGTCCGCACGGGTCGCTTGCCGCGGTCGGTGTGGCCTTCCTCTTGGTGGTCGCGGTCAACCGGGCGCTGCGCGACGCCGGATGGTATGCGGAGCGCCAGGAACCGAACCTGCTGCAATGGCTCGATTTGGTGGCCCTCGGCACCGTGTGCGACGTGGTGCCGTTAAATGGCCTCAACCGCACGCTGGTGACCCAAGGGCTCAAGGTGATGGGCCGCCGGGGAAATGCCGGGATCGCCGCGTTGGCCGACGTGGCGGGCATCAACGAGACGTTGGAGGCCTACCACGCCGGATTCTTGCTCGGCCCGCGGGTCAACGCGGGCGGGCGGGTTGGCGAATCCTGGCTCGGCGCGGCGTTGTTGAGCACATCCGATACCGAAGAAGCCCAGGCCTATGCCATCCGGTTGGACGCCTACAATCAGGAGCGCCGTGCGATCGAAACCGTGTGCCTGGAGCAGGCGATTGAACAGGTCGAACGCGACGGCATGACCGATGGTCTGGTCTATGCATCGTCGGCGGACTGGCATCCGGGCGTGATCGGTATCGTCGCCGGCCGCCTGCGCGAGCGCTACAACCGTCCGGCATGCGTCGTGGCGATGGAAGACGGCGTCGGCAAGGGGTCGGGCCGGTCGGTGCGCGGGGTCGACTTAGGCGCGGCCGTCATCGCGGCGCGGCAGTCTGACCTTCTGTTGAACGGCGGCGGCCACAAGATGGCGGCGGGCTTTACCGTGGCACAAGGCAAGGAAGACGCCTTCCGCGCCTTTCTGGCTGAGCGTATCGCAAGCGACGCCGGCCCGGACGGCATTACGCCGAGTCTTCGTCTCGACGGGGCGTTGGATGCGGCGGGGGCGAGCATCGATCTGGTGCACGCGATGGAGCGGCTGGCGCCGTTCGGGGCCGGTAATGCGCGGCCGCGCTTCGCGCTGCCGTCGGCGCGGGTGCTGAACGCCGATGTGGTGGGCGCGAACCATGTGCGCTGTTTCCTGGGCGGCGAGGGCCGCGGCCGGTTGAAGGCGATTGCTTTCCGCGCGGTCGGTGAACCGCTCGGCGATGCGTTGCTGAAGTCGACCGGCCTGCCGATGCATCTGGCCGGGCAGATAAAGATCGACCGCTGGCAGGGGCGTGAATCGGTCCAGTTCATCATCGACGACGGGGCGGTCCAAGCCTGACTGGCCCCGGGTGCTCTCAAAAAAAGACCGGCGGGTGGTGAAACCCGCCGGAGTTGGGGAGGAGGCAGGTGCGGGATGCACCCACCGCACGAAATTACTGTTTGAGCTGGGTGGCGACCTGCGCCATCTCCTCGATCGCGGTGTAGGCCTGAACCGCGGTCGAATAGCTCTGCTGCGTGATGATCATCTTGTTGAACTCGGTCGCGATGTCGGTGGTCGACTGTTCCAGCGCACCCGGCGAGAAACTGCCGAAGTTGGTCAGGTCCGCTTCGAACAACCGCAGATCCCCGGCGCCATCGCTCAGCGCGAAATGAGTTCCGCTGCGCAGCGCCAGTTCGTTCGGATTGGGCACGGTGGCCAACGGCAGCTTGTAGAGTGCCCGGGTTTGCCCGTTCGAGAACAAGCCCTGCAGTATGCCGTCTTCGTCGAAGGAGACGGACTGTAAGGTCCCGGCCTCGATGCCGTTCTGCGTGGTATTGATCACGGTGAAGTTGCCGCCGAATTCGTTGATGCCGGTCATGTCGACCGCAACGGTCGTGGCGCCGCCCGCGCCGAAGTCCAATCCGATCGGCTGGCTGGTCGGTGTAATCAGGATTCCCGCAGGATCGAAGTTCAGTGTTGCCGCCGCACCGCCGGTTACCGTGCCGGTCGGGCTGGTGACTGCCAGGTCCCAGGTATTGGCGGCGGCGTTCTTGGTGAATTGCAGGTCCACGCTATGCGCTACACCCAGATTATCGATCACCGGGATCGACGTGCTGCGGACGGTGCCGGTAGGTGCATTCGCAGGCAGGACGGCTTGAATCGCCGCGGCAGTCGTGGCGACAGGATCGAATTGCGTTGAAGCCGGGTCGACACGGATAGCTTCCAGGCTCGCGACCGAGTCCGTCGCGGCGAAGGTGCCGCCAGGGCTGGCCGGCCACCCGAGCACGAAGTTGCCCGTTGTATCGATCAGATAAGCCTCCTCGGTGCCACCGTTGAGAACGCTGGTGACGCTGAAGTCGCCGGCGCGGCTCAGCTGATACTCACCGGATCCGTCTTGCTCCGTATTGCTGACGAAGAATCCGTTGCCGTTGATCGCGACATTCAGGTCGTTGCCGGTCTGCTCGAGCAGGCCCTGCTTGTTGACGAAATGCGTGATGGTCGGCCGGATACCGCCAAGGCTTGGGAAGTCGTCGCCCACCGTCTGTGTCAGGACCTCGCTGAACCGCGTATCGGCGGCCTTGAACCCCGGGGTGACCGAATTGGCGATGTTCTCGCTGATCACCTGGAAAGCCTGGCTTTGGCTTCGAATCGCGGCGATCGGGGCGGCGAACATGGTCGAAAATGTCATTCAGTATCTCCGGCGATGTTGCGGCCCGGTGGGCGTCCGGCGGATGGGGAGGGACATCTGCGGCGAACGCCCAAGGGGGCAACGGATTGTTATGGCCGTAAAGCTGCAAGCCGGATGCCAACTCGCCGCATTCGGCGCGGCAGGTAAAACAATTGAAATTCAGTGATTTATAGTATGTTCGCAGGGATGCTGAATAAGGGGCAGGCAGAATCTGACGGTCCGACAGTCTCCGCCGGGCAGGATTTGCCGCCGCCCGGACGGACCGGCAGCACCGGCGCGGTGGCAGGCGCCGGACCGGTGTGGCGCTTGTCGCGGGCGGCAGGGCCGTAAAGCCGCTTGACCTGGGGCGGCGGGACCAGTAAACCACCCGCGCGAAGACGCACCGCGACCCCATCGTCTAGAGGCCTAGGACACCGGCCTTTCACGCCGGCAACACGGGTTCGAATCCCGTTGGGGTCGCCATTTTCCTCTAGAAAACACAGTCAGTTAGGTTTTCAGATTGGGCGAATTGAACGTCCAACTGGTGAATTCGGGCAATTTACCGATTAGCCCTTATCCTTGAGGCGCTTGTTCCAGCGGCTACCCGTGCGGCATTGGGTACTCATGCCTCTAGCGGATCGCCGTGCCCTTCTGCGCGCGGCACTCTGCAGCGGTAAGATTGTATTTAACAAAGCCATTCGGAAATTCACATTTCGAAAGCTTTTGAAGATCGCCCCTTGATGACGGAATACTGGAATCGTTGACCGCCCGGCAGGCGTTCCCTTCAAACGCCCATTTTTGGATGATACCTAAGCTGTCGATTGTGAATCGCGTCACACACCTTTGCGCAATTGAATACCCGGGCGTTGTATGGGTGACATAGCCGGTCGATGTACCGGAATAATCCACAATGCCTCCGCCCCCCATAATACTTCCCGAATGATAGTTCGTTTGAGGAGTTGTGTAGGTGGTGCCGGGCATGTGTACGGTACGCCGATCATCATACTGAATAACCTTGTTTCCGTTGGAAAGCGTATGGCTTCCTTGCGGCGGTCCCCACGACATCACCAATGTATCAACGTGCGAGCCCACCCAGCTGTTCAGCAGATTCTTATAGCCCTCCTGCGTTGCGCACGATGCGATGAGAAAAACCGACGAAATGACCAACGCAATCCGCATTTTCCACTCCCCAACTAATGACTATCTTAGAGTTGAATAAAATATCAAAAATATCAATTTCAAAAAGCTGATCGATCTTGAACTTAGTCGGAGACTCAACCTTTAACCGAATGAAATTGGCCTGACGAGGTGCTGGAATACTAAGCCATCCCTGACAACGACCCGCCTAGCTGGGGGTTATGTTCAATGGCTATCCCCTATACACGGGACGCCCGGATCCTGGCGAAGCCTCCTCAGCCATATCTCGGGAGGTGTTGATGCCCGTGATTGAGCAGGACACCCAAAACCTTAACGACCCCAAATCGTTCGGGTTTCGAAATCGATATTCATGAAGTGCATCTGTCGCCGCCCGTCATATTCGATGTCGTCGACACTAGGCACGATGCGGACCGAGTTGGCACCGGAACCTTCAGTCCGGGTTCTGTTGTCGTAAGGATTTGGCGCCTCTCCGTATCAATAGATGTTCATTTTTCGGTGCGCTGGTGCGCGGCTACGGATAGGCTTCCTATGTCGGCATTCCACGTCCGAGTTGTGCCACGTCGAACAGCCACGTGGCGGCGCCGGCCCAATAGATAACGCGATATGCCATGTGTTCTCTGAGGATCGCCGTAATCGGGATGAGTGGCTTAAGTAGTAGACATCCAATAAATGCCCACATCGTTGGAATATTTACGGCAATAACTCCAAGTACTAATAGTGGCGTGCTATCAAAATAATAGGACGCTATGAATACAACCGTCAGACAAACAGCCCACGGTATTAACCGCCTCCAGTCGATCTGATCGTAGTTATTTTCCATCCTGTCGACGAGAGCCATGTATTCCGGGTCGGCGTCCATCCGATCCAAGGCGTCTTGCGTCGGCAGCCCGGCGAAGTGGTTGTCGTAGTAGAATTTGACGCTGCGGGCGATCCTCCAGTGCCAGAAAATCCTTCGGAGGGTCGATGCTTCGGCCTGCACATTGAGCCAAGCGTTGAGTTTCGAAAGCCGCTCTTTCCCGGCCAAGTCGAGCACCGCAAGGATGAGACAGATCGCGGCAACGGTCTTTCCCGCCAGTGCCCACCAGTACCACCGTACGCCCAGTACGATGTGGTCGCGTTGCAGGGTCCCGTCCCACCAGCTTGCCGTCAATTCGTTCAAGGAAAGCTCCACGTGCAATCACGCTCCGGGTGACATCCGAGACGCTACACTACGAGACTTTGGGCAAATCATGGAAATGCGGCACCGATCGTGGCGGCTTTTCGTTCTGGGTGACGGGCAATTGCGACCAGAACGTCAGCATCGTAGAGGCGATGACCTTGAGGTGCGAGCGCACCGTCTTGGAATTTCAGCAGCAATGAGGTCGATTCAATTTACGCGGTCATAATAATCATAAATTTACGATTTTAAGATGGTGTCCATCGCCATAAATCGGCGTTCGTGCATCGCACGGTGCGGCAAAGCGCCGCTTTCTCCGAAAAATTTCAGACCGGCGTCTCGACAGGACAGGGTGTCGTCGCCACATGCATTTTCACGGCTCGGTTCCGCTTTGGTCTCGAGGTCGGCGCACTGTCGATTCTTTTGACTCAACTAGCCCCCAGTTCAGCGGTTCCGGCTTCGACGTTGTGAACACCGATTGCCTCGGTTTCGGCCGGGGCTGCTTTGCGATCGATCGAATTTCCAGCCGTCCGCCTATCGCGCGCTGCTGCGCACCAAACGGATTTACTGATCAATTATGGGAAAGAAAAAGACACCGCATCCTGTCGATGTCCATGTCGGGAGGGGAGTCCGAAGTCGCCGTGTATTGCGCGGCATGACGCAGTCCGTCCTTGCCGAGCAGATCGGGCTGACCTTTCAACAGTTGCAGAAGTATGAGAGCGGCGCGAACCGCGTCAGCGCCAGCCGACTGTGGGAAATCGCACAGATTCTCGATGTGCCGGTCGCGTCCTTCTTCGATGGACTCGAACCGGATGATTCAATGCGGGAGGACCTTCCCGACATTCAATCGCCCCCGGACGTGGAAATGCTGGAGACGGCCAAGGCGGTCCAAGACCTGCCCAGGAACCTGCAGAAGGAAATGCAAGGCCTCATTCGCTCACTCGCCGAGGCGACGGGAGAAAGGTAGGCGGGGCGGTTCTGCGTTCGGTTCGGAGTCCCAAGCGTTACCGGCGGGGCCGTTCCGACCACGGCGGGCGGCTATATCTTGCGGTGGCTCTCAACCCACTTCGACATCCACAGGGAGTTGCCGACGACATTCCGCAGCCCTTCCGTAAGGATGATCATGGCGAGGAGGAAAAGGCCGATCCAGCCGACGCTCAGCAGAATTCGCTGTGTTCCCTGCATTGTGACGTGAATCAATGCCGTGATTGGCGCGGGCTCGTACGAAGGGAGGACACCTCAATAATTCGGAGGGCCCGATGCCACCACGGAACATCCTCGTTGCAGTCGATGGGTCGGAGTCATCGCTCGATGCCGTCGCCTATGCGGACGACCTTGCGGATACCTGCGGGGCCGATCTGACGCTGCTTTACGCGGCGAGGCCGCACAGCACCCTTGCGTCCCGCCAATCGCTGCAGGAACTCGAACGCGTGGAACATATCGAGATTCACGCGGAAGATTTGCTGCAGGCTGAAGTGGACGCCGTGTTGGGTAAGGCGGCCGCGAAGATTAGTTGCCTGCCAAAAACCCGCGTGGAGCGCGCATCCCGCACCGGCGACCCGACCGAGAATATTGTCGGTTACGCGAACGAACACGGTGTGGACTTGATCGTCATGGGCAGCCGCGGCCTAGGGAATCTCGGCGGACTGTTGCTCGGCAGCGTGTCGCACAAGGTGATGCAAGTCGCGCAATGCCCGTGCCTGGTCGTGCGGTAGCGGGGAGAGCCGCGCAGTTTGCGGCGGAGTCACAAACGGGTAACATCGCGCCATTCCGCACAGGGGCCGGTAGTGGCCGTGCGGCGGCTGCAGGTGATGAACGCCCCGAATGTTTGAATCGCTGCTTTATCGGTCCAAGAACCGGGGCCGTCCGTCCGCCGGACCATGGACCGTGATTTGGCAATGCCGGACGCACGCGGTTTTGGGTGATCACGGTACCTCGGAAGAGGACTATCTTCGCTGGCTGTTGGCCGGCGTCGATACGCGCGACGTGGTCGATACCGATAGGGACGGCCAAGCCTTGTTCTCACATATTTGCGACAAGGCGATCATCATCTATGGAAGAAATAATAAAAACGAAAAAGAACTGTATCATTATTTAAAAAAATTCAAGGATAAGCTCTGCGTACTTGTGCATCTATCCGATGAATTCTGTACGAACCCCATAAAATCGTACAAATACGCTTCATTTGTACTTCGCAATTACCATAGGACGGGCATGCCGGACCATGTCCAATCCTTCCCGCTCGGCTGCACCCGGGGCAAACTCGTCCCGCCGGGATTCCGGATCTCGCCGCCTGAACAACGGCAATACATCTGGAGTTTCGCGGGCCATGTCGGCCCCAGCAAGCCGCATCGCGCCGAGCCGCTCGCGGCTTTCGAGTCGCTGAAGCCCTGCTTCCGGCACTATACCGAAAGTTTCAACGACAGTATTCGAGACGCCCTCGGCCCGCGCGAATACTGCGACATCCTGAACGATTCCGTCTTCGTCCTTTGCCCGCGCGGGAACAAAAGCTTGGATTGCTTTCGCAATACCGAGGCGGCGATGTATGGCGCCATCCCGGTCGTCGTCGGCGAGATGCGGGAACTGGACCGGACCTTCATCGACCCTTTCGACGCGCCGTTCCTGTATGCCGACTCATGGGCCGACGCCCGGCATCGGGTTGAGGCGGCGATGCATGATGCGGAAGCGCTCGGTGCCATGCAGAAGCGATTGCTGGAATGGTGGGCTCAATGGCCTTCGGTGGTTGCGGATCGTCTCGATAGGTTGGCCGAACCGGCCTGATTCGGGGCCGGCCATCGCCGATTTGGCTGATATCTTCGGTGCGTTGCATAATCGGCCATCGGGTTTCAGCGCGATGAGTCACAAGGAAAGTCAGTATGGAATCACAATCAGTCGATGCTGTCGAAGTGCATCCCTTCGATGCCCCGTTGGGGGCCGAGATACGCGGCGTGGATTTATCCAAGCCTCTCGACGCGGCCACGCAAGGCAAGATCGTTCAAGCTTGGCACGATCACTTGGGATTGTTGATCCGGAGTCAGGTGCTGACCGATCCGCAGCTCATCGCGTTCTCCAAGATCTTCGGCGAGTTGGAGATGGCGCCGCCGAACAAGTCCGGCAGCCATTGGATCGAGGGGTATCCCGAACTTGCCTGTATCTCCAATATCACCAAGGACGGAGAGCCGATCGGTAGTCTCGGTAACGGCGAGGCGATCTGGCATACCGACATGTCCTTCATGGAGAAGCCGCCGACGGCGAGTCTTCTCTACGCCCTGGAGGTACCGAACCAAGGCGGTGGTACGCATCTGCTGAACATGTACGAGGCGTATGAGGCGCTGCCCAACGATCTAAAGGAGCGCATTCACGGCCGGGTAGCCGTGCATGACGCGACCTATACCAGTGCGGGCGAGGTGCGGAAGAAGTTTGCTGAATTCGTCGGGACGGTCGATCCGGAGCAAGCGCCGGGCGCGCGCCATCCTTTGGTTCGCGTGCATCCGGCGACCGGCCGGAAAGCCCTTTACCTCGGGCGCCGCTCCGGCGCTTCGAATATCCTTGGTGAGACGGATACCGCCTTGTGGGATGCCCTGTGGGCGCATTGCACCGAGGGTGATTTCGCTTGGGCGCATGAATGGGCCGTCGGGGACCTCTTGATCTGGGACAACCGTTGCCTGATGCACTATCGCGAATCCTTCGACAATGGCGAGCGGCGGATGATGCACCGGACCCAGACCAAGGGTGAGGCGCCCATCGCCGCATAACCACATAAGTTTGCTTCGGAATCGGAATGCACTTAGGTATTCCGTCTTAGGCGACGGTTGAAGCCGAGGGCTTGCGTGCTACAGTCCCGGTGGCTTGAAACCCGGGGACTCAATCCATGAATCGTTACGTCATCATCGGTAACGGTAAAATGGCTATCGACTGCCTCAAGATGGCGGTTGAGGCCGATATCGGCGATATGGCCCTCGTGGTTTGCGATTCCCTCGAGGAAACCCCGGTATCCCGGATTGCGACGGCGTGCGCCGAGCTGGATATTCCATGCCGGGACAATGGCAACGTGAATGATCCGGCCCTTGTGGAAGAAATCCGGGCCATCGAGCCGGATGTGATCTTCAACATCAACAGCTTCAAGATCATTCGGGATGACCTGCTCGCGACGGCCAAGACCGGCGTGATCAATTTCCACAACGGACCGCTGCCGCGCTACGGTGGCGTGAACGTCTGTTCCTGGGCCATTCTCGAGGGTGCTTCCGGCTACGGTGTCACCTGGATGTTCGTCAGCCGGGGCGTTGATACCGGCGATGTGGTTGTGCAATCGCTGTTCGACCTGACCGGCCGGGAGGCCGCCGTTTCCCTGGTTGGCCGTTGTATCAAGGAAGGCATTCGGGTGTTTCCCGAGCTCTTGGCGCAGATCAAGTCTCGTCGCATAAAGCGAATTCCTCAAGACCATGAAAAGGCGACGTATTTTTCCAAGAAAGACATCCCTTATGACGGTTTATTCCCCTTTGAATTGCGGGTCGACGCATTGGACCGGTATGTCCGGGCGATCTCGTTTTATCCTATGGAAAACAGCTTCTTCCTGCCCGAAGTTCATGTTGCGGGCCGGTCGTTTTGGGTGGGGCGGGTCTCGCTGGACCGCGGGAATTGGCCGGAGAGCGAGGCCGGGTTAATCCTTGAAATCTCCGCCAACGCGCTGACCGTCGCCTGCAAGACAGGAGCGGTCGTCTTCCGAAGCCTGGTCGATACACACGGCAAGCCGGTCGCCATTCCCGATCTCGTCGCCGCGCATGGTCTAGAGGCCGGCAAGTCGGGGTTCGAGGTGCCGCCGGTTCCAGGCCTCCCGAGTAAGGGCTGACGTCGCGCCGGGTCGGTCAAGCCATCCCGATTTGGGGTGGAAAGGTTTCCATCCGTGTACCCGGCCGCGCCTGCATGATTTCCTCCAAATGACGCCGCACGGCGGCGTAGGCCGGGTCGTCGAAGCGGTTTTCCATCTCCGTCGGATCATTGACGAGGTCGTAGAGTTCTCCCGCGCCGGTCAACATTTCGAAGGTACATTTGTGGCTGGCCGTCCGCACCGTCCGCAGGTCCATATCGAAGCCGTAACGCGACTTGTGGACATACCATTCGCTCAGCGCGGCTTCCCGGCGGGCGGAACCGTCTCCGCGGATCAGCGGATCGAGGCTCTGACCCTGCAGTGCTGCGGGTAGCGGGATGTTCGCCAGGTCATAGAAGGTCGGGGCGAGGTCCAGCGTCGAGATCGGATCGCTCACGATCTTGCCGGCCGGAATGCCGGGCCCTTCGACGATCATGCCGACCCGCAGCACCCCCTCGTACAATGTCGGACCCTTGAGGTAGAGGCCGTGATCGCCCAGCAGATCGCCGTGGTCGGTGGTGAAGATCACGATGGTGTTGCCGCGGTCCCCCGCGGCGTCGACGGTATCGAGAATTCGCCCCACCTGATGGTCGATCATGGAGATCATGCCGTAATAGTTGGCCGTCATGTCGCGCAGTTGGGTGTCCGTCTGCGGCGGGACCCTTTGCCCCTTCGCGCGATAGCGTTGGATTTCCGGATCGTCGACGATGGGTTTGCCTTCGAGCGACGCCTTGTGCCACCAGGGACGCCGCTCCAGATCCAGCTTCCGGTGCTCGGGAATTTCCACTTCTTCAGGATGATGCAGGCGGCTCCATGGCTCCGGGCAGTCGAAGGCATGGTGCGGGTCGGGGAATGACACCCACATGCAGAAGGGGGCGTTGCGGTCGCGATTGCGCAGCCATTCGATGCTGCGGTCCCCGATCCAACTGCTGCTGTGCCAGGCTGCGGGCAGAGCGGAGTGCCAAGTCTGGGCGGCGCCGGTCACCGGCGGCAATTCGGTGGCCCAGCGGTCCAGCGCCTTGCCGTCGCGGCTGAAGAAGTAGCGCTCATAGTGCTGGCCGATCGGTGGCCGTTTGTTCTCGCGCGCCTTGTTGAGATGGCCGTGGACGATCAATTCGACATGCTCGAAGCCCATATACGGACCACACCAGTCGTCCGGATAGGTCTGCGATCCGAAATTACATTCGGGCGTGCCGGTCGGTTCGTAGGTGGTCTTCGTCGAGAAATGCGCCTTACCGAAAAAGGCGGTGGCATAGCCGGCCTTGCCGAGCGTGCCGCCGAACCCCGCTTCGCCGGTCGCCGGGTCCAGGTTGATGCCGTTGTCCGCAACACCATGGGTGTAGGGCAGCAACCCGGTCAACACGGAAGCGCGGGCGGGCTGGCAGAAGGCGGACGGGGTGATGCAGGCGCCAAAGCGAGTGCCGTTTCCGGCCATGCGGTCGAGATGCGGCGTCTTCACCGACCGGCCTTCGAACCCGAAACAGTCGCCGCGCTGTTGATCCGAGGTAATGAGAAGAATGTTGGGACGATCGGTCATGCGTTTGTTCCCCGCTGTTGCCGGATCGAAGGATACACCAAACTTGGATGACGAGTTACCACACTGACCTGCGTTCGAGGGGAGGCGGCATGCGCTGCGTATGATTGCACTTGCGGTTCCCGGCGGCCTCGTGTCGACCCGTGTTGGAATGTCGCGGCAGGCGATTGATTAGGGCGAACCGGAAGTTGGGCCAACAGCCAAGAAGCGGATTTTCACGGCGCCGCATCTCCAGGTTGCGTGGAAATAGGTACAATGCTTTGATTTAGAGGAATTCGATTTAATTACAACATCATATGCACCGTTTGCGTGTGCTGATAACCTTCTGTTAGGAAATTCGACCTACTCTGCCGTGACCAAGGAATCCTATAAATTCGGTGGGCAGAGAAATGGGTCGATTGTTCTCCGGGCGTTTCAATTTCTTGAAGGAATTGCTTCGCGATACGCGGGGCAGCACGGTTACGATGGTGGCGGCGGCGGCGATTCCGCTGGTGGCCTTCACCGGTCTCGCGGTGGATACAGCCCGGGGCTACCTGGTTAAGACCCGTCTGAACTATGCTCTGGACGCGGCCGCCCTGGCCGGTGGCCGCGTCATGTTCGACGCGACCGCCCGAGACGCCGCGATCCAGGACTTCTTCGATGCCAATTTTCCGCCGGGTTATATGGGGGCAACCCTGACCGGGCCGACCACCACAATCAATACGGTGGATCAGACGATCAAGGTGGAAGCGACGGCAAATGTCAGCACGACCCTGATGACGGTCTTGGGCGTGGACGATGTGGACGTCGCGGCCTCGGCGGAAGTGCAACGTCAGGTCAAGGGTATGGAACTGGCCTTGGTTCTCGATATCACCGGATCGATGCGACATAAGGCTGACGGTTCATCGCAAGAGAAGTTGGAAGATTTGCGTGATTCGGCCTCGAAGCTCGTCGACATTCTGTATGCAGGCCGTACGGAAATTGACGATTTTTATATGTCGGTGGTTCCGTACACGGCCCAGGTCAACATCGGCAATCAGCACACCAGCTGGGTAAACACGTTCAGTACGTCCGCGTTCTTGCCGACCGTGTGGAAGGGGTGCGTCGAAGCGCGCCACACGGGGGACCGGGACCGAAACGATGACCCGCCCAGCGTCGAGAAATTCAATGTTGGCTATTGGGCGACCGACAAGGACTACGAGACTTCGGAATACAGTACTCTAACGTATCGAAGGTGGCGCAATAATCCGTGGCGTCCGCAAGGGCAATCCGGCGGATATACCGTCGACGAGACAAATACCGAGTACGGTGTCGGCCCGAATTTGAATTGCGGGAACCCGATAACGCCGCTCGTAAAGTCACGCTTGGATATCGATGATGCGCTGGACGACCTGAAATGGTGGCGCTACGGCGGCACGATGGGCAGCCAGGGATTGGTCTGGGGATGGCGCGTGATATCGCCCCGATGGCGCGGCCTCTGGGATGGCGACGATCCGACCATTCTGCCGAAGGACTATCACGCCGACCTGCTGGCCAACAATGAACCTCTTTCCGACAAGGCGGTCGTTATGATGACCGATGGACAGAACAACATTGTTTACAGTTGGCGGCATGATGACGACGGTAACTATTCAGCCTACGGTAAGCCGGACTGGAATCGTCTTGGGGCTGCCGACGGGACGAACGTTACCTCGGATACAACGATCCGAGCGAAGATCAACGAGAAGATGCTCGATACCTGCGACCTGATGAAGGACGAAGGCATCATCATCTATACGATCACCTTCGACACCGAAGGGTCGTCGAACCAGGCCATTCGCGATACCTATGAGGATTGTGCGACGACGCCGGGACACTACTTCAACTCGCCCGGCGAGGACGAGTTGACCGCGGCCTTCATTGCGATCGGGACCCAGCTCAGTAACCTTCGTCTCGCGAAATAGTTTCCAGCACTTTCGAACGCTGAACGGCCTTCCAACTTTCCCGTTTTGGCGATCCGGCGCATACTTGTCCTTTCCTTGTTTGAATTCCGACATCGGGGGAGGATCGCGTGGCGACATTCACGGTCGAGACGGAACGGAACGTGCCGGCGCGGATGCGCGACGGCGTGACGCTGCGGGCGGATGTGCACCGGCCCCGCGAGGACGGTCAATTTCCGGTCTTGTTGTGTCGGACGCCCTACGGCAAGACCGAGCGCAAGATGCATGACGAGATCGCTGCCGAAATGGCGGCCCGCGGTTACATCGTCGTGTTCCAGGACCTGCGGGGCCGCTATGATTCCGATGGTGAGCCGCTGCTGCACATGGGGAGCAATCCGCTCAACCCCTGCATCAACGACGGGCACGACGCGGTCGAATGGTGCGCCACGTTGCCGGGATCGACAGGCAAGGTCGGGACGTTCGGCAATTCCTATTGCGGCATGACCCAATGGGAAATGGCGCCGACGCGGCCGCCGCATCTGGTGTGCATGTTCGCGCAAGGTGTGGTCGCCAACCATCTCGACCGGCATATGAGCGGCGTGGTTCGCCTTGGGCGGCGGATGACCTGGACGATCAACACGATCAGCCCGGACATGGCGCGGCGGTTGCAAGTGCCCGGCGCACCGAAGACACCGGACGAAGCGGATGCGCTGTGGGAGGAGCGGGACCGCAGCAAGTGGCTCTGGTACCTGCCGTTATCCGAAATTCCCGAAAGCGCGATGCCGGGTATGCATAAATACTGGCACCGGCTGCTGCGGGAAACGGTGATCGATCATTTCAACCACGAGGCGCGGCACAAGGACGTCGACGTGCCGGCGCTGAGCGGCACCGGCTGGTACGACCAGCAGGTGGGAACGATCAAGCAGTTCACCGGCATGCGGATGAACGGCAAGACCGATTTCGCCCGCGAGAACCAAAAACTGATCGTCGGGCCCTGGGGGCACACCACACTGGCGTTGGGCCGCCGGGTCGGGGAACTGGATTTCGGTTCTGCGGCCGAGTGGGATTATTACGAGATGGCCGATGCCTGGTTCGCGAAATGGCTGAAGGGCGAGCGCACCGCCGTGGATGACTGGGCGCCGGCACAGATCTTCGTGATGGGCCGCAACCAATGGCGCCACGACGATCAATGGCCGCCCAAGGACATGCAGCCGACGCCCTGGTATTTCCACAGCGGCGGGCATGCCGACAATATCGGCGGGGACGGGACGTTGTCACCGGAACCGCCGTCCGACGAGCCGGCGGATCAATTTGATTACGATCCGCGCGACCCCGTCATGACGATCTACACCAAGGCCGGCCAGCAATTGCCGAAGGATCAACGGCCGCTGGACGGGCGGCGCGATATCCTGCGGTATACCTCGCCGCCGCTGGACAAGCCGTTGGAGGTGGTAGGACCGGTTTCCGTCATCCTTCATGCGGCGTCATCCGCGCCCGATACCGACTTCGTGGCCAAGCTGATCGACGTCCATCCGGACGGTTTCGTTCAAGAGTTGTGCTATGGGTTGATCCGGGCGCGGCACCGAAACGGGACCGACCGTACCGACCTGATCACGCCGGGCGAGGTTTATGAATACACCATCACGCTGAACCCGACCGGGAACTGTTTCATGCCGGGGCATCGGATTCGCGTCGACATCCAGAGCAGTGACTTCCCGAATTTCGACCGCAACCACAACACCGGCGGCGACGATTATTTCGAAGCGGCCTTGGCGACGGCGCATCAAACCGTCTTCCATGATTCCGCGCGGCCGTCCCACGTCTTGTTGCCGGTGGTCGCAGCGTAACGGACGCCGCGTCATTTGCGCATTCCCCGGTTGCGAGCCACACTTGACGCTTGATCCGATCGATCGTGCGGAAGGGAGCGTGTGTTCGCCATGAATGACGAGTCCCAGAAACAATCGTCGAAGGCGCTGCGTGACGTCGAGCGCCCCGTCAATGCTGGCCAGTTCGAGATGGGATGGGGCAGCGATCTCGCCGCTCAAATGCTGCGGACCTTCGATATCCCCTACATCGCACTGAACCCGGGAGCCAGTTATCGCGGTCTGCATGACAGCCTGGTCAACTATCTCGGAAACCGCGATCCGCAAATGCTCATCGCGCTGCATGAGGAACACGCGGTCGCGATGGCGCATGGCTATGCCAAGGTGACGGGCAAGCCGATGGCGGTGGCGCTGCACAGCAACGTGGGGCTGATGCACGGCACGATGGCGATCTTCAACGCATGGTGCGACCGGGTCCCGATGCTGATCCTGGGTGCCACCGGTCCGATTGATGCGTCCCGGCGCCGGCCCTGGATCGAATGGATCCATACCGCCAAGGACCAGGGTGCCCTAATCCGCGACTACGTGAAATGGGACGACCAGCCGGCGACCGCCGACGCCGTGGTGGAATCCATGCTGCGGGCGTGGCAGATCACGCGCACCGCGCCGAACGGGCCGGTTTATGTCTGTCTCGATCTCGGCATGCAGGAGGATCCGATCGAGACCCCGCCCGCCATTCCGGATATCGAGCGATTTACGCCCGGCGAGCCGCCGGCGCCGGCTGCGGTGGCGGTCGACCAGGCCGCCGACCTGCTTGCGAATGCCGAACGGCCGCTCATCCTGGCGGGCCGGGGCTCCCGCGAGCGGGAAGCATGGGCCAACCGCATCCGGTTGGCCGAATTGCTGAAGGCGCGAGTCATGACCGACCTGAAGGCCGGATCGGCCTTTCCTACGGCGCATCCGTTGCACCCGTTGCCGCCGATCAAACGCCCTGCCGAAGATGCGAAGCGTCTACTAGTAGAATCGGATGTGATTCTCGCGCTGGACTGGATCGATCTCGCGGGTACCTATCAATTGGCCGCCGGCGATGCGGATATTGCCGCCAAGGTCATCAATTGCACGGTCGATCCTTACATCCATAACGGTTGGTCGATGGACCATCACGTCCTGCCGCCGGCCGATGTGCGGATTCTCGCCGAACCCGATGTCGCCGTCGCGAGCCTGATTCCGGCGCTGGAAAGCCGGTTGGGCGGAGACAGTGGCGGATCGGGGTGGGATGCCGTGCCGGTTAATTACAGCAAGCCGCCCCGTTCCGCACCGGGCGAGACGCTCAACTATTTCGATATGGCGGCTGTACTGGACGATGTTCTCGGCGGTCGGCCCGCGACGCTGATCCGCGTTCCGCTGGGCTGGCCCGGTGGCGCGCGCGACTTCGACGACCCATTGGCCATGCTGGGTGGCGACGGCGGCGCGGGGATCGGATCGGGGCCGGGCATGGCGGTCGGAGCCGCGTTGGCGCTTCAAGGGACGGGCCGGTTGCCGATCGCGATACTCGGCGACGGTGACTGCTTGATGGGACTGACTGCATTCTGGACGGCGGCGAAATACCGTGTTCCGTTGCTCGTCATCGTCGGCAACAACCATTCCTACTTCAACGATGTCTTGCATCAGGAGCGCGTCGCCGTCGACCGTAATCGGCCGCCGGAAAACCGTTGGGTCGGTCAGGAGATAAACGACCCGACGCCTGATATCGTGCGGCTCGTCGAAGGTTTGGGCTGGCAGGGCCGGGGAACGGTCGCCGATGCGGATTCATTGCGCGATGCGTTGCAATGGGGCGTCGAGGGTGTCTTGGCCGGCGGATGCCGCCTGATCGATGTCGAAGTGGTGCGAGCCTACAACGAATAGCGCTATAGACGACCCGCCGGAGATTGGGTTCTGGCGTTGGCCCGGCATCGATCGATCGGCAGGTGCATGGTTGCGGTCGTTCCTTCGCCCAACTCGCTTTCAATGTCCAGGCGGCCGCCGTGCAGGCGCAGCAATGAATCCGTGATCGCAAGGCCAAGCCCGGTTCCTTCGCTGGCCATATAGGCGCTGCTCCGACCGCCCTGAACGAAGGCGTCCCTGATTTTCGGTAGATCCTCCGCCGCGATACCGGCGCCTGTGTCTGATACGTGAACTAAGATATCCTTCGAGTTGCGTTCGACCCGTATGCTGATGCTGTCGCTTGAGGTCGTAAATTTCGCTGCGTTGGATAACAGGTTGAGCAGAACCTGTTTCATGGCCCGGCGATCCGCGAATATATGGAAATCTATTGTTTCCGGATCTATGGATTGGTCGACCGGACTTTGCGTCACGCCATTGGCGATGACGTCCAGGCATTCCTGCGCCAGTTCGAGCGGACAGAAGACCGTTGGGTTGAGGTCATATTGGTTGGCCTCGATCTTCGACAGATCCAGGATATCGTTGATCAGGTCGAGCAGATGTTTGCCGCTTCGATGGATCAGCGCGGCATATTCGCCATACTGCTCATGGCCCATCGGGCCGAAGGTCTCCTGGGTCAGAATCTCGGAAAACCCGATGATCGCGTTCAACGGGGTCCTGATCTCGTGGCTCATATTCGCGAGGAACGAGGATTTGGCCTCGTTTGCCAGTTCCGCGCGCTGCCGGGCGTCGGTAAGTTGCCGGGCCATGACGTCGGCATCTTCGAGCAGGGCGCGTCGCATTTCGGCCGCGAGGTATGCGTCCAACGAGTTGTCGGTTAGCGAAAAATCACCGAATTGGAGACGGCCCTGGTCGGCTGAGGCTTCGAGATTCGGGACATGCCCGATCAATAGATACGTTTCGCCGTTCTTCTCGAGGGCAAGGCCGCGAAGGCAGACGGACATATCCGCCTTAATCCTCAGTGTGAGTTGTCCGTTATAACCGTGGAGCTGTTCGAGGCTGCTGGGATTCTTCGGGCGTTCGAATAGCACGGCGTCGAGCAAGGACGCGCCGACCAACCCTTCCGGAAACAGGCGGATCAATGACGGGCCGGTTGCCAGTATCCGACCGGTCGAATCGGTACGGATATAAGGCGGGAAGAGCGCCGCCAGATCGTCGGCTGTGAGCGAAAATGCCATCGAATGAACGGGCTGGGCTTAGGCGCCGTTTCCCGGCAGCAACTCGATCGTGAAGAGGCAACCGTCATCGATGTCGCGGTGGGTTACCGTGCCGGTCTCACCGAAATGCGCCAACAGGCCGTGGAACAGCCCCCGAACGAATGGGGCCAAGCCGGTCCGGTCGGAACGGTACACGACGTCAATTTTCGTCGCGGTCGTTTCGACGACTTCGAATGAGGGGGTCTGGGCCTTGTTCATCGTCGTTTTGATGCTGGCGTGGAGGCGATCCAGATTCGAGATGAAGGAAAACAGGTCGTCGCCGGCCATGCGCATGATGCCCGCGAAGGACGATGTGTCACTGAACTTGATCCAATAGCCGCCGAACTCTTCGAGCACGGTTTCGATGTCTTTGTCGGTCGTTTGCGAAATCGTGCCGATTAGATCGTTTGTCTTTTCGTCTGAATAGTGCTGTGCGCTGATGAAGAACTCATCGCCCAGACCGCTTTTTCGCAGAATATCGTTCCAGACGTCCGGCCCATGCAGTTCATGGATCATTTCACGGGCAGCTTGGTGGATCATGCCATACATAGATTATGTCGCCTCAATCAGCATAAGTCCGGGATCGCAACGGATTTCCAGGCAGAACGGATAGTGGAAATATGACTATCCCGGCAATTGGTGAATTTTTGGTTGTTCTATACGTAAATTTTCGTCTTTTGGATGATTAAATGGATAAACTTACCTCTTTTAAGAGCGTTAAATTGCCGATTGAATTGCCGCCGTTAACCAAAATCCACTTGATAGATTCAAGGTTCCGTAACTAAAGTGGTACTGCTTTTGGTGTGGGAAGCTTTGGTGGATAATCATGCGGCGTTCCGTGAAGAGCGGCGCGCGTTGGGGTTTCGCAAGCCCGCGCGCCGTATCGCGATGTGTCTCGGTTCTTTTCCTCGTCTTGACCCTTTTGCCTTTGTCCGGTTGGCGCAACGATGCCACGGCGTTGTTGGTGACCCCGGGACAAGCGCTTGAAGTGACGTTTTCCTTCTTCAACACACCGCCGGTCGTGCCGGGTGGTGTCGACGTTCTGGCGCTTACGACGACGCCGTTTACGGCGTCGGGGCCTGGGATTTCGGTGAACGCGGAAATGTTCGACGGTACGACGTCGTTGGGAAGCGGCGTTGTCGCCTCCGCCGCGATCGTCCCATTCGTGTCGGCGGGCAGTCTATTCGATGGAGTCCCATCGAACCTGGCGAGCGTGGTCGACGGCACGATCGATGGATTGATACGGATAACACCGATTTTTACCGAGGCGGACGGGTTCATCGAATTCACCTTCGCGAATCTCAATGTCCGGGCGGGTCGGGGCACGAGTGCAAACGGCCAGATTTTTGCCGCTCCCTTCGCGCGCGTTCAATCGGCCGAGGTGGTGAGCGCCGTCTCGCCGGTGCCGCTGCCCGCAGCCTTTATTCTGCTGTTGTCGGGATTGTCACTTCTCGGCGGCATCGCGGTGTACCGCCTCATCCGAAGTTGATCTACGGTTTGAGCTTGGGCCGTTCTTGGACCTTCAATTCGTTCAACACCAGCCGTAGATCTTCCGGGGAACGGATTAAATAACTCCGTTTCTCTGGTGCATTGATATCCCTAAGGATATTTGGCCGGGCTCGCGTGGGAAACGCCCAGATGAGCTTGAAAGCCGCGGGGAAATAAGGATTTCAGGGCATTTCGGCGGCAGTTCGGGGCGGCTCCTGAACAAATACCTCCAATTTCGCTTCATGCAACGGTAGAGACAAAGGCCCCGGCCTAAGTCGAGAAATATGACGAGGTCCGCCTTGTCTCTCACGGATTTCGACACGCCCTCGATGACCCAATCCGGACGAGCGGTTAATGCGTCTTCCTTCTTCTGCCGTATTTCGGCCGGTGTTTTTTGCCACCTCGGCATCCATACGATTGAGTCGAGACCATAGACCGGCAGGCCGAGCGATCGGCCGATACTGTCTGCCAATGTCGATTTGCCGCTTCCGGCGTTTCCAGTGACGTGGATCCTGGCCATCGATCAAATTTGCTCCCGCATCCGTGGGCAGTCTAGACTCACTGCAGTCAATTTTCGTTAGCTAGTTCGTATTGGGATTAGGTGCCATGCCGGAAGCGTTGTCCAAGGACGAGTCAGAAGTCACATTTGAGGCGCTGACACCGCATATCGGGTCGCTTGCGCAAGGGATCGATGTCAGCAAGCCTATATCACCTACGGTTATGGCGCGGCTGCGGCGCGAACTCGCCGACCGGTCGGTGGTCGTATTGCGCGATCAATCGCTGTCGCCGGAGCAGCATATCGCGGTCAGCCGCGACTTCGGGCCGCTCGAAAAGCACGTGCTGTCGAACTTCTGCCTGCCGGAGCATCCGGAGATCTTCGTTGTATCCAACATTATCGAGGATGGCCGGCATATCGGCGCGCATGGCGGATCGAAACGGTATCACTCCGACCTGTCCTATTTGGTCGAGCCGAGCATGGGCTCGCTATTCTATTGCCTGGAATGCCCCGACGAAGGTGGCGAGACGGCGTTCGCCAGTATGTTTGCGGCGTTCGATGGGCTTCCGGAGGAGCGCAAGACATGGTTGGCGGATCGAAACGGGGTGCATGATTACGTCTGGAACTATGAACGGTCGCATTCGAAGAACCGTGCGCCGCTGAGCGAAGAGCAAAAAACCAAGACGCCACCCGTCCTACATCCGGCGGTCCGGACCCATCCCGATAACGGCCGTCCGGCGCTCTTTATCTCGGACGTCTTTACCCGGACTTTCGAGGGGGAAGACGAATCGGAAAGCCAGGCGCTCATCAAGGAGTTGATGGATTTCGCAACCCAGCCGGCCTTTGTCTACGTCCATAAATGGCGGCCGGGCGATCTCATCATCTGGGACAATCGCAGCGCCGTGCATAAGGCGTTGCCGTTCGACGAAGAAAACACCCGCCGGCGCATGCACCGGACGACGATCACCGGGGAGCGGCCGTTCTACAAAGGTTAGGTAGTTGGTAGCGCCAACGGAAAACGGCCCCGCACTTATGGTGCGGGGCCGTTTCGTGCCTCACGGTGTCGATCCCGGGTTTAACCCGTTGTCGTGTTTGCCGCGCCTTTCAGCTCGTTCGACACGTGATTGAACATTTCCTCGAGTGACGTGCCCATCGCCGACATCGCGCCGATCGCGGCGACCGATACCAGCGAGGCGATCAGTCCGTACTCGATTGCGGTCGCGCCGCTTTCGTCCAACATCAATGACTTAAAGAGTTTTATCGACATTTTTTCGTCTCCCTATCTCTTGGCTTGTGTTTGGCAATGCGGCTTAGGCGGCCGCACCCATAATGCTTTGCCCAAAACCGGAGTTGATGGCCCACAAGGCGGCTTGGGTTCGGTTGCTGACACCGATCTTCCGGATCAGCGATTTCATGTGGATCTTGACCGTGGCTTCGGTAATGCCGAGGTCTCGTGCGATCTGTTTGTTCGATGCACCCGAGGTCAGGCATTCCAGAATGTCCGTTTCGCGGCGCGTGAGATCGCGAACCGGCGCTTGATTCGTAGGACGCCGCTGCGACAGCCCGCCGTTTACCCAGGCGTTGGCCAGTCCCGACGGGAACACGGTCTCGCCGAGAACGACCAAGGTCAGCGAATGGACTAATGCTTCCTTGGAAATGCTGCTGAGAAGATACCCGCGCGCACCGGCCTTGAGGCAGGCGCCGAGTTCCTCGACCGACAGTTCGCCCGAGAGCACCATGACGCGGACGTCCGGGAAGGTGCGGGTCAATGTATCGATCGCACTTTCCGACATCTCGATGTCGCCGGAGGCTGCGTAGATGACGACTTCCGGCGCCTCGGACTCAGCCGCTGAGATGCAATCGTCGATGGTGTCGAATTCCTCGGTCACCGCGAAATCAGTGTCGCCGAGAAAACTCATCAATCCGCGGCGAAATAAATTGGTGCCGCCAACGAGAAATACAGGTGCGTTTGTCATACCGTCCCCTCGAAATCCTTTTGTGCGCTCCCTCCCAAGAGCATTACCTAGATATGATCATTACCTGGAAAAATCGAGTAAAATTTTAAATAATTACATGAGATTAGGAGTTATTACTTAAGGGATACAAATAAAGTTAAATTGTGATCCGTAAATTAACCAAATAAAGTCGATTTATGTATGAATTTCAGCGTGTTTGATTTAATAGAAGGGGATAAATTAACCAAATCTCATTGCAAGCCGGCATGGCCGTCCGCGCGGGCGAGGGGACACCGGTCGACAATGTTGGATGGGAAAGTGTGCCTGTTTTAACACGAATGAACCTTTCCGAACCTCTCCAGGGTCTCACCTGCCGGCTGGAAACTCGACTTTTGTCGCATCCTGGATGAGCTGCATTTCATCGATCGTTGTCTACTAGTAGATTTGCGTCGATCCACTATTGAGTCGATGATGTGCTTGGCATCGTTTCGACGGATGGAGGGGAGTCACGATCATGAAGACAATGCTGGACGCGGTCGGCGACCTTGATCGCATGGGCCGGACAATCGTGGAGAGCGGCTTTGATGCGGTCGTTGCCGTCTCCCCGGAGAACGTGAACTACATAAGCGATGTCTTCGTTTCTACGCAGGTGGACATCCGCGACCGTCTCGCCCTGATCGTTTGGGACGGCCAACGGGCACCAACCTTCGTCCTCTGCGCCGTCGAAGAAGGGTATGTCCGGCAGGAGTCCTGGATCACCGATATCCGTACCTACAAGGAGTTCGTGACATCACCGATCACGGTCTTGGCCGACGTTCTTTGCGACCTCGGCCTTGAGCAGGGCCGGATCGGCATCGAGTTGGATTATCTGGGCGCAGGTTACCTCGGCGCCCTGAACAATCTGCTGCCGGCACTCGATGTGGCACGCTGCGAGAACCTGTTCGCAACGGCGCGGATGATCAAGTCGCCCCGTGAGCGCGAGATCATGACGCGGGCGTTCCGGGGCACCGAACAGGCCCTGATGGAGACGTTTCAGGCCGCCCGGCCGGGCATGACGGAGCGCGACATGTGTTTTGGCCTGAGCGACCGGATTCTGCGATCCGGCGCGGAGTCGGTGGCCTTCACCCATATCAACGCGGGCCCGAACACCGGCTTTCCACACATGGACCCGTCGGGGTACGAGCTGCGGCCCGGCGACATTCTCAAGGCGGACACCGGCGGGTATTACAGCCGCTATTATTCCAACGTCGGCAGGACCGCGAAGCTTGGCGCGTTGAACGATGTCGACCGGTCCTGGTGGGGCCGCCTGCGCGAAATCCATCACGCGATCATCGATATGCTACGGCCGGGCAACGCCGGGCGTGAACTCTTCGAGGCGGCGACGCGGCTGCATGAAAAACACGATATCCCGTTTCCGTATGCCCATAACGGGCATGGGATCGGACTTCAATTGCACGAATTTCCCTTGATCAGCCCGCATGACGATACGGTGTACGAGCCGGGCATGATGTCGACCGTGGAAACCCGCGTGCGGTGGCCGGGCGAGGTCGGCTACCACATGGAGGATTTGATCGAGATCACCGACGGCGCACCGGTGGTCCGGTCGGATTACTTCGATAACGAGGAAATCCTGGTGGTCGACGCCTAGGCCCGGCGGGCAGTTATCCGGGGATCGGTGTTTCGCCTTGGAACTGCGTGCGGTACATGACGCGGCGCTGGGTCGAATCGACCGGATCGCGATAGTGCATCGCGCACCGGTTGTCCCAAACCAGCAGATCGCCTGCTTTCCAGGTGTGCGTCCACTTGAATTCGTCCTGCGTGGCGTGTTCCCACAACCGATCGAGCAGGACCTCGCTCTCGTCCTCGTCCATCCCGACGATGTATTGCGACGGATAATCGCGGCGGCGGCCGAGATATAGCGCCTTGCGGCTGGTCTCCGGATGGATCCGGACCAAGGGATGATGCGGGCCCGGAACCTCGGACGGGCGGCTCGGAAGGGTCACGCCCGGCCGCAGCACGCCGGCGCTGTTCCGTGTGGAATCCTGGATGGACTTCTTACCTTGGATGGCGTTGCGCAGATCGTCCGGCAGGGTCTCGTAAGCCATGTATTGATTGTTGAAGGATGTGTTGCCGCTCTGGGGCGGCACCTCGATGGAATAAAGGCAGCTCCCGGCCGGCGGTTGCTCGATGTAGGAATTGTCCGAATGCCACACGACTTCCAGGCTGCCGAGGCCGCTGTTGCGTTCCGTCGGATTGCCATCCTCGTCCAGGTTGGAAAGGATTGTCACCTCCGGCGTATCGAGCGAGTTCGCGATCGATTCGATGCCGGCCTTCTCATAGTATTTGCGCGCCGCGCCGACCTGAGGCTCCCCGAAGATGCGGGCGCCATCCAGGTATTGTTCCGGGGTCAACGACTGGCCGCGGAATAACAGCACCAGATTGTCGAGCCAGGCCTGATGGATCGCCTGGCGTACCTCTTGCGGCATAGGCTGCGCCAGATCGATGCCTTGAATTTCGGCACCGACGGCTTTGCCCGTCGGAATGATCTTGAGGGAACTCATTGAATTGACGGCATTCTGCGGCATTGGACGGCCTATGCATTGGATCGTGAGGCTGGCCCCTGACGAGGCGTTCCGGAACCGCAATGATGACCTGCATCGCCAGCTGCATCAAGTCGGGGGCACGATCCGGCGGTCAGATATCGTCCTGCACGGTCTTGATGTGGACGCGCTTCTTCTGCCGACGGTCCTTGCCATCCGATGGCCCGTCCTGCCGTCTGCGGCGGTCCGGCCCGAAATAGTGGGAAGCGGCGACAAACGGGCGCGGCTGCTCCAACACCGCAATGATCCGGCTTTCGACGTTACCGATACTGATTGGTTTCGCGATGACTTCGTTCACGCCCATATCGCGTGCGCGTTCGATCATTTCCTCTTCTGTACGGGCAGAACAAAATATGACGGGAACGAAGGGGTCCGGACTCTTATCTTGATCCCGAAGTTTGCGGACGAAGGTCAAGCCGTCCATCGGTTCCATCAGCCAGTCCGAGATGACGATATGGACTTTCTCTTCTTCCAGGCTCTTGATCGCCGAGAGGCCGTCGCTCGCTTCCCGGATGTTAGGATTACGGAAGCCGATGATTTGCAGCACCTCTCTGAGAATCGTGCGCGTGTGGTCCTCGTCGTCGACGATCAAGATTTTCAGTTGGTCAAATGCAAAGGCCATCGCGCTGACTCAGGGTGCCCAATGATTGCGCTACGTGACGCCGACGTACCGCAGCGGCGTGGATGGGTCGGGGTGCTGCCCGCCGAATGACGGTACGGCTAAGAACCCGGAATACCTCAATTATACCGGCCAAGGCTTACCGTAATACTAACTTCCAGGCGAGGGCGCGATCCCGCTGAGACGGTGAGATCATCCTGGAACGTGGAATTCGGCTCTGTGCGAAAGTGGCTGCAGTACGCTAATTTCGATGGGTTTCCGGTCGAATTCGTCCGACGCCGGACAGATTGGCCGCCGGGTCACAGGCTCTATATGCGGCCATTGTAATGGCAATATGCAACTTTAGATATAAAATCCCGTGTGCAATGCGACGCCGTTTCGCTGTGACCGCCGTCATTTCTCCCTAAACCATAAATTCTTATCTTTACAGGGCAACCTAGTACAGGTGTTTGAAATGTCCCAATTTGTTCAACGGGATAATGACGTTTCCGATGAGGACGGCGCGATCCGGTTCGAGCATACATGCCAAATCGTCGGTCTTCGGGCGCAAGTCGAGGATTTGAAATACACGCTGCAGAATGTCCTGCAATGCCTTGTCGCTAACAACGACCTGGCATGCCAGGGCCGTTACGAGGCGCTCATCGAGGACGCCCGGGCCGCCCTTCGCGCCAAGGAAACGGATTATCTGAGCTAAGGTCGCGGGCTGCCCCGCGACGCCGGGCCGTATCGGCCGGGTCCATACACCACGTTATCGCGAGCGGCCTTTGCCGGTGTCGTAAGGGCTGAAAGGGCGAGGACGGCCCTGTCGTTGGGGAGCGAAGTTGTGGGAGGTTTCGTTCGTCGACAGGGTTGGCCGCCGGTGTACGGCCGTTTAGTCCTCGCGTTTTTCCTGGCTCATCGAAAGAGATCCAATCACGATGATGAAGACGAAAAACAGGATCATCACCATGGAGATATATGCGATTTCGCCGTCGGTCATGTCGTCGCTCGTATCCGGTTGAGAGCACTGCTCGTGAGTCTTGCGCGATGCGCCCCGGCAAAGAGCCGGGCAGGGTTGCCGCCTGTTCGATTCGATGCCGAGGCGCTGGCGCAATTTGGGAGCTGTGAGGCATTACAGTCCCAGTGGAGAACCTAGCGGTGCGGTCTCGCCGGAAAATTGATCCAGATCAAAAATTAGGCAGATAGAGGGCCGACGGACCTTATTCGGCGGATTATTCGCCTGTTCCGCCCGAAATGATGCCGAGCCAGCGCCATTCCCCGATATTGCAGGGAGGAGAGAGCCGCTCGGCGACCCGCCAGATCCGGGCGGCGCCATGGTATGGCCACGATGCAGCGCGTTGGTATCCGGCCGGCGTCGCGCCGGCGATTTCAAGAATGAGTTTCTTCCGGACCGCGCGTTCGAAATCCTCGAACCCGTTGGCCACGACATGGAAAGCCCCGGGGCCCCCGATGACGCAGTCCCGGTAGAACAAATCGATATCGGGGATCGTCGGGTACTTTGCGTTGGTTTGATCCGTGACGATCGGCAGGCCATTTATCGTGATTCCCGCCGCAACGGCATCGTCCCGGGCATCGGTCACCAAGCGTCCGTAGTTGTTGGATCCGTCGCCGGAGACATCCAGAATGCGCCGGGTGCCTTCAAAGCCGTTTCCGGTGAATCTCGGGACGGACAAATCAATCGCGTCGCTGACCGAGGTTCGATGCGCCGTCACGATGGGGGCGGCGGCCAGTTTGTCTGCGAAAGCCGCGGCACCCGCTTCGTCGTGGATTTCCGTCCAATCGACGATGACCTTGTACCAGCCGAGACCGGCCCATTCCACGTAGCTGAGCGCGATCTTGCCGAGCATGCCGGACTTGATGGCGGCGATGACTTCGGGATTACGCAGCGCACGTAGGTAGCCGTCCCGTTGCAGCCGTGCTTCCTCTGCGTCGACGCTGCCCGACACATCGACCGCTAGCAGCAGCTCCAGGTCGACCGGTTTCTCCTTTGCCGCGAGGCCCAGCGCCGGCATTGTCAGGAATGCCAGCATTAATCCCATCATCAGCCATTGCGGAATGAATCCGCACGGCCACCGATGCTGAATTGGTTTCGCCGATCGCTGCATGCCACGCTCCCTTGTTTGAAAACTTAGCACGCGGAACGGCGTTCGCCAGGGGCGCGCGATCGCGGAAAAGGGTTGACTACCGTGGTAGGGGGGAGGATCTGGTCTTCCAAGGCACCAGCCACTGGCTTCGTGGGAATACCGGTTATGCATGAATCGAACGCCAGTTATGAAAATTTATTTGGGTTCTTTTAAATATAGTGAATTCATATAGTTATAATTACCAAATATTGGTAAATAAATATAAATCTATAATTACAAATATTGAAAATTGGCTGCTATTTTGTGAGAAATTGTGTATAATTACTGCTGTTGGGAGGGGTGCTTGTCTCTTGGGGGAGAGCGTGTCTCAAGCACCCGTATTCTTGGTCGGTGGCAATGATCTGTTCCGGCGCGGTCTGGACGGCTTTTTGAGAGAATCGCCGTTTCGGACGATTGCTGAGTTCGACCGCGTCGAGGAATGCCTTGATCCGCTCGACGGGAAACAAGAGCCGGAAATCATCATCTATGTGACGACCGGCGTCACCGAGGAGTCGGAGGCGGCGGTCGACCGCCTTTGCGCCGTCTACACGAACGCGCGGATCGTTCTCGTATCATTCGAGTTGTCCGTAGAGGAACTTGGCGCCAGCCTGCGGGTCGGCGCCAGCGGGTATCTGTTGAGTTCGATCTCGAAGGATGCCTTCATTCATTCCCTGACCTTGATTTCGCTTGGCGAAACGGTTTTCCCGTCCAGTCTTGCCACGGCTTGGCTGCGCGGTGACATGGACGGCTCGGGTATCGAAGACGCCGGCCGTCTGCGTGATTTGACCCCGCGAGAGCAGGACATCCTTGAATGCCTGACACTGGGCCTGTCCAACAAGCAGATGGCGCGCCGGCTTGGCATCACGGCGGCAACCGTGAAAATCCACATGAAATCCCTCATCCGTAAGCTTGGCGTATCGAACCGGACCCAAGCCGCCCTTTGGGCTCTGCGGGCTGGCGTCAACGACCGGAAGCCCGGCGACGCCGCTTGATCGGTTGCGCGCTCTGAATGGGCCCAACTCCTCTAATTCACTGATATTTAATAAAATTGTAGGGACCTGCGCGGCGGGTCCTATCCCTTTGTAATTGCTGATTATAACCAAAGGGATAATTCTTAATCGGCCTAAATCGCCGTAGAACAACCCCATCGTCCTGATACTCTACCTCCAAGACGTCAATCGGCTCCCCCGAAAGATCCGGGATTAATACCGGGCGGCGAGAGGACCGAAAGACAACAACAAGATGGCGCATTAAGGCCGTCAACGTATGTGGCGTCGGGAGAGGTAGCATGGTTAACGCATTTCTGATGCGACTGATGCGGGACGAGAGCGGCGCATCGGCCATCGAGTACGGTTTGCTTATCGCGCTCGTTGCGATTGGGCTGGTCGCCGCTCTGGACAGTCTGAGCGGATCCTTCAACAGCACGATCGGCGTTGCGACAAACACAATGAACTGACCGGAGATCTAATTCCGGCAAACAACAGTGTGCTTAACGAAAGAGCACGGCACAGGGGAAAGATCGAGACTCACGATGCAGGTGCACCTTAACAACGAAGAACCCGAATCGGGCGAGGGGCCGCACGCGTCCAATGTAGCGCTCTGCCGCAGCGTACTGAAACGGCGGACGCGATACTATCTGGCGCAGCGCGAGGCCGGGATATCGGCACAAGGGGCCGGCATTCTCGACCTGGTGGTGCTCGGCCAAATCGAAGGCTGCTGCATGGACGTCGCGATGCTGAGCGACGTATTGAACCTGTCCAATTCTGCGGTTCGCCTCCAGGTCGTTGAGCTGATCAAGGATGGCTGGATCGTCGTCCGGAACTCCGGCGGGCAGGCACGGCTCTATATGACGGACAAGGCCGCCGACTACGCCTCGACCTGGATCGAACTATCGCTGGATGGGTAATCTTGGGGAATAACGTTGAAATCGACGCCCTTATATTACTTATGGCCTAGACCAATGTTACTAAAGACGTTCTGATTAATTACTTAGATAATCAAGTATACAGGGTAATTGGGTATCTCCAATTAGGTAAATATTCAAAACCAAATAACGATAAAGAGTGGATTGCGGCAATGACTGTGGCACCGGTTTGTTTGATTGGCGGCGAAGATGCTGCCCGCGGAGAGCTTCGGAAGACCTTGGAGGCGGGTTCCTTCAAGGTCGTCAGCGAGTATGAGACGGTCCACGCATGCGTGGCCGAAATCTACGAGACGGTAGAGCCCGAACTGGTAATATCGCTGGTCGGCTCAGGCGCTGATTTCAGGGACGGCCGGTTGGGTCAGCTGCGACGGGCGTTCCCGGAAGCGAACCTCGTCATCATCGGCGACAATCCGACCCAGGAGCAGTTGCGCGCCTGTGTCGAATTGGACGCGAATGGTTTCCTGCCGCGATCGATCGATCCGCGGGCCTTGTTGCAGTCGTTGCAGGTCATTCTGCTCGGCGAGAAACTCTATATCGCCGGTAAGAAACGGGCCGTTGCTGCCGGTCGGCCGGCGCAGTCGGCGGCGTCCCCCGTGACCGTGTCCGCTGGCTCATCCGAACGCCGTTCGGCGCCACGTCGGCGCACGCTTCAGCAGGCGGAAATCGTCTACAACAACAACCAATGCGTCATGCATGGTGCGATTTTCGATATCTCCGACAAGGGGGCGAAAATCCGCCCGGCGGACATTGTCAACGCGCCCAGCCGATTCGAACTGCGCGTAAAATATGGCCCCAGCTTCCAATGCGAGGTCGTGCGCAAGTCCGGCTTCTACGTCGGTGTCCGCTTCCTGTCCGAAGTCACCTCGGCGGCATAACCGAATTGGACTCGGACACAACCGGTCCGCGCCGAAAACGGTTCATTATACATTAAAATCAATATGTTGATTGGTGTTCGGCGGTGGTATAGCAGACCATCGTCGAAACCGATGCTCTCTCACCTTTGGTGTATCTATTAAGGGCTATTTACCCTCTTAATAGGTAACCCTAGAGTTAGTAATCAGATCGAATAAGGAGCATCGCGATGGGTGACGTGGTCGCCCCCGAACAGTACGGCGTCGCCGAACACCCCGGTATCGTCTCGCTGCGGTCCTATTGGCGCCGTATCGGTGGCGACGGGTTGCCCAGCCGCGCCGACATGGACCCCGCGGACATCACCCGGATTCTCGGTAACGTCATGCTCGTCGACGTCGAGCACTCGCCGATCCGTTTTCGCATGCGGCTGTGCGGCACGGTCGTGGATCGTTTGTTCGGACGGGACTTTACCGGCTGTTATCTGGACGAGCGTACCGCCGAGTATTTCGAGCGCGACGTTCTGCCCGATTACGGCGATGTGGTCACGACGCATCGGCCCCATTTCCTGCAGCGGACCGTCGCCCTTGGGGATGGCGTTTGGCTCGCCTATCAGCGGCTCCTGTTGCCGCTCTCGGAAAACGGCACCGACGTGGATATGCTTCTCGGAGGGGTCTTCGGCTCGATCGAAAAGCGGCTTGAGAGCGCGTCATATTCCGCCTAGCGGGCCACCAATCGCCGTCGGAAAAAAGGTCTGAAATCGTTCTGCGGCATTGCCATGCGTCGGAATGACGCGGGGGGTTGTATCCAGCGGTCTGGATCGCCATTTTCCGCGGTCGCTGCCCGATTCAGAATGGCGCAGCGCGGAATTTTTTGAACATCCGAATTAATAAAATCGCCTGTCAATTTGGAAACGCCACAGATGCTTGTCAAAAATTCTATAAGCGAATACTGCAATGTGCGGATTAACATACCACCCCGACGTCCGGGCAATGATCGATTACTGGCAGTCTATCCATCCGGAAACGGGGCTACCGGGCCGGCGACATTTCGAACCGGCCAGCGTTAAACAATTTCTGCCGACTATTCGGCTCGTTGACGTCGAGGGGCCGCCGTATCGGTTTCGCGTGCGGCTGGCGGGAACGGAGATCACCGAGTTCTACCGGGTCGACCACACCGGACAGTGGTTCGATGAGTTCATCGAAGACTTCGAAGACTCCGAAACCTATCGCGACTTGGTCGACGTGGTTACGTCCGGGCGTCCCGGTTGGCGCCTCGGCGTTTCCCGGATAGTGCAAGACCGTGAATTTCAGACGTTCGAGCGATTGATCCTGCCCTTTGCGACGGACGGGCAAAACGTCGATATGTTGCTGATCTTCATGGTTTTTGCGGAATAACCGGCACGCTGTTGGACGATCGGATCGAGCAACCGTGAAAGCGATTTGATCCTGCTTTCGCTACCGTTGCCCTAGGTTACTCCTGAGACCAAGCCTTCGCAGAAAGGCATCGAGTGCAGTCGCTCTGAAATTGGTTCAGGAGTGTGCTGATATGAGGCTTTTAAAGACAGTGGCGGTGGGGCTGGTGGTTTGGGCCGCAACGGCGGCGAGCCCGGCGGCCGCATTGCCGGGCAGCGTTGCGAAACTTGCGGTTGCTTCCGGGTCGCCAGCCATCGTCGACGTCCGCGGCGGCTTCAAGTATCGCGGTCGGCACCACGGTGGCTTCGGCCGACGGTCGTTCCACCGTGGATTCGGGCACCGTGGCTTCCACAAGCGTGGCTTCCATCGCGGTTTCGGCCACGGCAAGTTCCGTCACCGGGGGTTCAAGAAGGGTTTCAAGTTCGGCGGGTTCGGCCATGGCGGCGGAAAGTTCCGTCATCATGGCGGTAAAGGATACCGATTCTACGCTAAATAGCGCGATTGGCCGTTCCGCCGGTTTGATCCTGGGTGACGAGATTCGCGGCAACCGTTCCCGCTGTTTCGATATAGGACGGGTCGCGGTGCACCAGCATCATGGATACCGCACCATCGAGCAGAACAACGATCTGCCGGGCGAGTGTGCCGGCCTCGTTGTGGCCGGCGGCGGCGATTTCGGCGGCTAGCCATGCCTCGAACCGTTTCTTATGCGCCGCGCCCGCCTTCAGGGCCGGATGGCCCGGGGTGCTGGCAAGTTCAGCGGCGGTCCGGAGGAACCCGCAGCCTTTCCACTTCGGATGTTGGGTCGCGGTTGCCACGTGACTGAACAAACCGGCGACCTTTTCCGGCAAGGGGCCGTCTATCTCGTCGAACCAGCGTGCGAATTGCGCGAGGGTCGGCTGATCCTGTGCCGTCAGGTAGGCAGCGACCAGGTCGTCCTTGCTGTCGAAGTGATAGTAGAGGGTCCGTTTGGTTACGCCCGCTTTGGCCGCTACGGCGTCCATACTGACGCTGCGAATACCGTCTCCGTAAAACAGTTCGTTGGCGGCCTTGATAAGCCGGTCTCGGGTCGCGGTCGCGTTTCTTGGCATGATCCAAAGTATACCGACTAGTGAGTGTACATACACTATCGGTTCATGGACCGTATCGCCAGTTCGGACAGATCGATAGAGGGAGACGATGCCAGACACCGTGCTTTTCGAAAAACGCGCCGCCGTCGCGCTGCTGACCCTGAACCGGCCCGGCAAACTGAACGCCTTGAACTACGACCTGATCGATCGCCTCATGGCATTGTTGGACCGGATCGAAGCCGATGATGACCTGCGCGCCGTTATATTGACGGGCGCCGGGGATCGCGCCTTCAGCGCCGGCGCCGATATTGCCGGTTTCGCCGAAAGCGTTCGATCAGGCCAGGCGGCGGCGCTTCGCGACTTCGTGCGGCGCGGGCAGCGTATGACCGCCAGGATCGAGACGTTTCCGAAACCGGTCATCGTCGCGGTGAACGGGTTGGCGCATGGCGGAGGTTCGGAGATAACCGAGGCGGCCCCTCTGGCGATCGCCAGCGACCGGGCCGAGTTCTGCAAGGCTGAGATTTCGCTGGGATTCGCGCCACCGTTCGGCGGATCGCAACGATTGCCGCGTCTCATCGGCCGGAAGCGGGCGCTGCGGATGATTCTGACGGGCGAGCCGATTTCGGCGGCCGCGGCGCGTGATGCGGGCCTGGTCAACGATGTCGTGCCGCATGACGACCTGCTCGACGCGGCATTCGCGCTGGCGGCGAAGATAACGGTCAAGTCTCCGCTCGCGGTCGCGGCCTGCCTCGGCAGCGTCACGCGCGGCATCAACGTTCCGATCGACGAGGGCCTCGCGATCGAGGCGAGCTACTTTGCGCAAATGGTGCCGACGGACGACATCGAGGAGGGCATCTCGGCCTGGCTCGACCGGCGGACGCCGGTCTTCAGGGGTCGCTGACGCTATCCGTCAGTTGCTGCCGAAGACCTTCTTCAGCACCTCGGTCGAGCGCTTCAGCGGGTTCTGCCGGATCGCTGCTTCTTCCTTGGCGAGGTAATGGAAGATGCCGTCCATGCCTTTCGCGACGACATATTCGGTGAGATCGGCTTTCGCGTCCGGGACGAAGGGGATTTGTTTGTACTGGCCCATCACGTTGTCATACGACTGGATGGCGCCCACCTCGGAGAGGCTGTCGCTCACCACCGGTGCCATTTCCGCGGCCAGCGGTTTGGTCATCTTGCCCTGGAAGTAGCGCGTCGCAGCGTCGTCCGGCCCGTTGTAGATATTCTTGGCGTCGTCGACCGACATGGCCGCGATCGCATCGATGAAGATCGATTTGGCCTTGGGTGCGGCGGCTTCGGCCGCCCGGTTCAGCTTCAGTTCCAGGTCGTCCAGCATGCCCGACATTCCGGCCGTGCGAAGCGCGCTCTGCACCGATTGCAGCGAGCCGGGAAGCGGCAGGCGGATCGCCGGGTCGCCGTTATAGCCATCCGTCTTGCCGACCTGGCTGACGACGCGGCCGGATCCGACCCGTAGGGCCTCCTTGAGGCCTTGGGTGATCTCACTCGTGCTCAACCCGCCGACGCTGCTGCCGGTGCCGCCCGATTTGGATCCGCCCAGCACCTCCTGTCCCTTTTTCAGCAGATCGCCGAACTGTGCCTGGCCGGGCGCCACTGTCAGAATCAGTGCGCCGGCTGCGAGACCGGCCAATATCATTCGCCTCATAGGTGTAAACTCTCGAGAAATTCTACGTCACGGCCATCTTGCGGGAACGGGCCGAAGTCCACAAGCGGTACATCGTGACAATCCGGTGATGACGGTTGTGGCTGCTTGCGCAAGAGAGTCGGCATTTCCGCGAAGCTGCGCTAATAATTGTTACGGACGCTGGCGCGTCACCGCTTGGGCGGAGACATCGATGCGTCCTGGAACCTTGTCGACACCGAAAAACGATGGCGGAGCATCATGCGAATTTACATTGCCGGGCAGAAAGTCCTTGGGCAGCAAGTCTACGATCTTTGCGTTAAGCGCGGTCACGAAATTGCGGGCGTCAGCGCGCCGGCCCATGCCGGTGATGGCGAGAAGCCCGACCGGCTGCGGGCGTCGGCCGAAGCGGACGGCGTGCCATGGTTGGAGTCCGGCAAGTTGAACGCCGACACCTTGCCCGACGGGGTCGATTTGATTGTTGCCGCGCATAGTCATGATTTCATTGGCAAAAAGACGCGCGAAAAGGCTCGGTTGGGGGCCATTGGGTATCATCCGAGCTTGTTGCCGCTGCACCGTGGACGCGACGCGATTATCTGGACGATCCATATGGGTGAAAAGGTTGCCGGCGGCACCGTCTATTGGATGAACGATATCATGGACGGTGGCGACATCGCGGCGCAGGAGCACTGCTTCGTGCGGCCGGGCATTACCGCCGCCGAATTGTGGCGGGAGACGCTGCATCCGCTGGGGCTCAAGCTGTACGAGAAAGTGCTGTCGGATCTGGAGCAGGGCATCGAGATTCGCGAGAAACAGGATCACGACCTCGCAACCTGGGAACCGTCGTGGAACCGGCCGAAGCTCAAGCGCCCGGACCCGGAAAGCTAAGCGACTAAACAGTCCGGCGGTGTGCGTCTCGCCCAAGATGATTTCGATCAATGGGGCGGAGACGCCGCCGCGGTACGGTCGACCGCGTATCCATGATGCGAGGAGGAGAGCGGCATGGCCGCCATCTTGCAGCTGCTGCAGCGGGACCACACGAATATCAGCCGTCTCTTGCGGGTTTTCGAAGAACAGCTGACCGCATTCGAGGCAGCCGAGACCGTCGACTATGACGTGATCGTCGATATTCTCGACTACTGCCGTTCTTACCCCGACCGGTATCATCATCCGCTGGAAGACCGCGTGCTCGAAACCCTGCGGTCGCGGGATAGCGACGCGGCCGAGCAGGTCGGAGATTTGGCGGCGCAGCATGCGGCGCTTGCCGCTGAGACCGATGCGGCGTTGACCTTGTTTCTCGATGCACGGAACGGCAAGGAAATCGCGCGCGACGAGTTGATCCGGGCCGGGCGGGCATTCCTAACGCATTACCAGCAACATATCGCGGCCGAGGACGTTTTCTTCTTTCCGGCGGCGGAGAAAGCGCTTCGGGATCAGGATTGGCGGGATTTGGAGAATGCCTGGGACGGGCCATCCGATCCGGTTTTCGGCGATCGCGAGGAGGAACACTACCGGCGTCTCCGCCACGAGGTTCTGACGGATAACTCGCGCACAAGTCCTGCGTGAGCTTGTGCCTTAAAGTCCGAGGCGCTCGTTCAGTTTGAGGGCGTCCACGATGCCGCGGAGTTCCTCGACCTGCTGCAGAACGGTGCGGAGCGAATTGGTCTCGAGCACCGTCTTGTGCAGAGAAGCCGCCTCGAACAGGTTCTTTCGGTAGGGGATCAGCAGATAGAGTCGGTTATCCCGGAAACAGGCTCGTAACCGGGCCTTGCCGAAGGCGTCGGCGACGCTCAGCAGGCGTTCCATGAAGGCCGGCGTCAGTAGGTAGCGGGCTTCGACCTGGTCCGACGAGTAAGCTTCGAACCGGTCTTCGAACTGCGGGTCTTCCAGCCGCACCGCTTCCAGTTCGTTGGTCTTGTCGCGGATCCAGTTGAACGCGCTGCCGAGGTCTTCCTTGATGATCGTGTGCCCGTTGAACCGCTTGTTCATCTGTAGCGTTACGGCGACGCCGTCGAACACGGTATTCCGGCGCGTTCCTTTGTTCGTCCGGGTGACCTTGACCAACTTCACCTCTTCGAAGGCTAGTGCGACGCCCAGGTAGTCGCCCCAGAAGGCATCCTCGTAGGTCCGTTCGTTGTGCTTGTGCAGAATGCCCGTGTCATCGAAGGATGCGCAGAGGTCGCGGCCCTTGGCATCGAAGTTCAGGCCGAGGAAGGTTGCCGTCGGCCGCAGGATCTCCTGTTTGAAGCCGATCAGAAACCGCTTACGCGGCCGGTTTACCCAATACCCGGCGCCGACGACGGCGACGAAGGCGATGCCCAGAGCAACGTCGTAGAAGTCCGGCGGTATCAGTTTCGGCCCGAACAGCACCCCGGCTGTAAGCACGGGGATCGCGCTCAAGAGGCATATCAGCAGGCGGAAATTGAAAGTCTTGCGCGCCGCAAGGCGGGCGTCTTCGACCATGTTGAGGACCGGCGCGATATGTTCGGCGAAAAAGGCGTTGAAGCCGGTCTCATGCGGGTGGCGCTCGTCGAAGGCAATCGACGCGGTCCGGGACCCGGCCGATGTGTGCGGGGCTGGAGCAGCCTCAGAGATGGTCACTGGCGCTGACCGTGGACCGTTCCTGCGCCGACGCCTCGAACAGCGGCATTTCGCCGATCCCGATCATCCGGGCGATCATGCTGGTCGGCCAGATGTGGACGGCGTTGTTCAAGGCGTTCACGGCCGAATTGTAAAATCGGCGGGCCGCCGCGATATGCGCCTCGACCTCGGCGTAGGTGCGTTGCGCGTTGACCATCGCCTCGTCCGACTTGAGGTCGGGATACGCCTCGACGGCGATCATCAGCTTGCCCAATTGGTCTTGCAGGGCGGATTCCAGGCTGAACCGCTCACCGGCCTGGTCGGCGCCGGCGGATTGGGCTGCCGTTCTCAGTCGGGTTATCTCGCTGAGCAGTTCGGTCTCATGGGCCATGAACCGTTTGGCGATCTGGAGGATGTTCGGGATGAGGTCGTGACGCTTCTTCAGCTGGACGTCGATACCCGAGAATGCTTCGTGCGCTTTATTACGTTTCTTGATAATACCCGCATAAAGAAACCAGAATAAAAATGCCAAGCCACCAACAAATATTAGAGTTTCCAGCATTCTGAACTTCTCCAGTATTGCGAGTTTTGGATTTTACTTTCTGATAGTCTCGAAATTCTCTAATTCGACCGGATATTATCTTAGCGAAGCGCCATCCGCCCGTCGACCAGTTCGTAGGTTTCCTGACGGAGCCAATAGTAGGCGGCTTCGTAGGATTCGAAGGGATGAACCTGGTTCCAGTTCTTCTGCGGGTCCACGACTTCGCACCGGCCATCCGGCTGGGACCGGAGCACCAGGAGATGGCCGTTCGACGGATCCGGATAGAGCCACACCTCCATCCATTGGGTGCGGGGACGGGCGTCCATCACGCCCGCCATTCCGGGCGTATGGCAATAGATACCGGCATGCGGCCGGGCTTTTTCATGTTCTTCATGTGTTCGATCCCACCCAATCGGATCATCCGGCAGTCAGGCGCCGGCCATATGGTCCCCGCGGAGAAGAAGGCACCGGTTTCCCCTTCGTTCGGCGTTCGGGCGCATTAATGCTCCCTTAGCACGATGTCGGCTTCGGTCCTTCCAAACGATTGCAGATTTCCGTGATCAAATGGTCGAAGCCGTGATTTTCGAGCACGGATTTATACTCGGCGCGCGTCGCCGACAGCTTCGAAATCCCCTGGACGGATACATCGAAGATGCGGATACGGTCCTCATCGCGAAACAATCGCCAATTCATGTTTACCGGCGACTTGGATGGCACCCGCACGCGCGTGATGACGGAAACACCAGCCGGTTCGTGCTCAACCGAGCGGATGATCTTGATTTCCGCCTTGGAATACTTAACCAACTGTTTTTTGAAGCTCTCTAGGATGAAGTACTGGAAGATGTCCATGAACTTCGCTTGTCCGGCTTCGTCGATTTCCTTCCAGTGCTTGCGGAGGACGTATCGCCCGATACGCTCCATATCGAGCTGGTTTCGGATGTTCGCCTTCAGGAACGCGTCGACATTTTCGGCGGTAAGATGTCCATTATTGAGCAATGGTTCGAGTTTGTCGGCGATCGACCGGACATAGGCCTCCGGGTCGGCGGCCCGGGCGGGCGCGCCGAAGAATATGCTCGCAACGAGGACAACGATAGCTGCCAGACCGGCACTCTTCACGGTGCCTCCGACCGAGTTTGTTAATGCCATGACGCCCCTCAAAGAATTCAGTATTTCCGGTGCACATGCACCGTCAGTTAACTGTGCCGGGCAAATCTTAAGGAACGGTAAAGGTTTTGATTTAAATGCTTGTGATTTATGGTAAATGACGGGTTCATAGATGGTATCATACGGCGATAATTAATCGCGCCGTTTACCATAATTACGCCACGGGCAAACGCGATCAGCGACCGCAATCGCATTTTTGGAATGCGGTATTATAATGCTGTATGGGAATGTATTAAGTTAATAAATTAAGAAATGATGATAATAGATTGTTATTAAACAGATAAATAATCTATAATCCGGCCTATTGCGTTGAAAATCCCGATTCGAGCACAAACACGCCATCCGTTCGATAAGTTCCAATCTTGCTGTCGTTCGCGGCATTCCGAAGAACCACCGGTTTTGGCGACTGCCCGGAGACATAGCTCTGATAAATCATCGACGCGCGCGCATATTCAGCGAGCCGTTGAGGGCCGAGTTCGAACAACGGCTCAGATACGTAATGGGTCACGGTATGGTCGTCTACCTCGATCCGGCGGACCACCCCGAGTTTCACGAGCCGATCGAGGCCGGCCTTGTAGCTGGTCCTCAAGGCGGCGATTTCCGCGTTGTTGGCGGCAGCGGCGCGCCCGATGGCAAGCTGGTTCTGGACCAGGAACGGGGCTGCGATGATCATAATCACCGCGGCAAACAGCGCTACGCGGGCGTAGGGGGCCGCCCGGCCGGCATCGCCGGTCGCGGGCCGTCCGATGGCCGTGAAGGCGGTCACGAGCCCGAGGGTGATCAGGACGGATCCTGCCGCACAGGCCCCAGAATAAACGATATACAGCGTTGCCGGCGGGAAATTGCCCAAACCTACGGATTCCGGCCGCAGATGCAGCAAGGCGGTCTGCAGGAGCGCGATATAGGTGATGCCGTTCAGGAACAGGGCGGCCACCGCATAGGCCGCGGCCGGGTGGCGATAGCGGCGCCGCGCGACGCCGGCGGCCATAACCGCGGCAACGACTGCCGCCAGAAGTCCGAAACCGAAATGCAGGAGCATTAAATCATCTCCTAAAAGGGAAAATGAAAATCAGAGAATCAATGAAAAATTGTGATGTACAACAACGGCATAGAGGAATACGAGCATCAGAGCCAATGCCGTGGTGAACCGCGTGTAGAGCATGTGGTAGACGAGCAATCCGGCGACGACATGGATCAGGATCTTCGGCATGTGCCACCAGGCGTCGAGATGCTTCATCGTCCAGGCGACGATGGGGTTCATCTCCCGTCCACCCGCGGCCAATACAAGATTCGTCGAAACGACATCCAGAATGCCGAGCACCACGATCAGCACACCGACGACGGCGCCGAGCAGGCGGAACGAGATTGATCTGGTCGATGCGTGTTCCATCATCGGTCTCCGAAATGCACTCATTCAGTGTTTTTGGCGGCAAGAAGCCCGTTTCGCCGGGCCGTATTCAGCGCTCGCCCGTTACGAGGCGCTGCGCTTTGCCTTTATCTTTCATGGGATTATGGGTGCGGGTCGGAAACCCGTAAAATGCGATAAGTATTTAGTAAAAAAGATGTAGATCACCTTGTACTTGTGACCTGGACCATTACTCCTTGCGGGCGAGGGCGCCGGTTTCGGACAGCTTCTCAGGTCGCGATCGCGGGAAACCAGTCCTATTCGGCGCGGTTTATTCAGGCGACTGCATGCGCAAGCGATGGTCGGCACCTTCACTTCGTTCGTAGTATGCAGGCTTCATACGTGGTTGGCGGTGCCAAGCCATTACTTGCGTGTATGGGATGCGTGTAGGCCGGTTCGGTGCCCCGAAATGGAGTATTCACCCGCGCATACAATCTCGCTTGGCAAGGCTTGCTGGCCTGAGACTGCCGGGGTGCGGTGCTCCTGTGTGCGAGTCGTGCGATTTTTGCCATTTGGCGCCGATTCCAAGGGCAAAAACGTGGTTGATTCCCGGTAGTTGTATTAGGTGAAGAACGACCATACTTTCGCCACAAACCCTAACGTATGTTAAGGGTTAATAAATCAAAATGGAGTAGGTTGGAGCACCAGGGCACACTAAGTGTTGACCAATCATGTTGACACTGCTCTCATGTCGTTCTTGCGATACGTATTTCGGGCGAGGTCAACGGGTTACGTTGCTTGGTCCCGGGTCCAAAGTGATTCCGTCGCTCTACGAGTTGTAATCAAGTTGTGTGATGCTCTGGTCATCCAATAAATCGAGATTCGAAGTCCCTCACACAGGGGCGCATCCGGCAAACAGGGAGACGGGAATGCGCGTGGTGGCAGTTGCCTCGCAGAAGGGTGGTTCTGGCAAAACCACGCTCGCGGGGCATATCGCGGTTCAGGCGGAACGAGCAGGGGTTGGATCGGTTGCGTTGATCGACACGGATCCTCAAGGAAGCCTGGCCGATTGGTGGAACGAGCGTGAGCAGCCGACGCCGGTTTTCGTCCATACGTCCACGCAACGTTTGGAACAAGATATTGAACAACTTCGCGATTTGGGGATCGATCTCCTCATCGTGGACACACCGCCGGCGATCACCTCGACGATTTCCGACGTCATTCGCGTGGCGGACATGGTTTTGATCCCGACTCGGCCGAGCCCCCACGACCTCCGGTCCGTCGGCCGCACGGTTGAACTCGTCGAGGCGTTGAACAAGCCGCTGGTGTTCGTGGTGAACGGCGCGACGCCGCGAGCGAGGATCACCTCCGAGGCGGCAATTGCATTGTCGCAACACGGTACTCTGGCACCGTCCATCATCCATCAGCGGGTGGATTTCGCGGCAAGCATGATCGACGGGCGGACAGTGATGGAATTGTCCGACACGTCCCGGTCCAGCGATGAAATTGCGAAGCTTTGGGAGTATATTAAGGGGCGATTGGATCGTAATATGCGAGCCACGCCCGTGGGTGCGGACGGCACCATCACGGCGGCCAATGACTCGACCGAGATCGGTCACGTTCAAAGGCAGGATTCCAATTGACCAAGAAGAGTAAACCGGCATCGCTGACGAGTTCCCTCCTTGCCCGCAAAGGTGAGGCTGAACCGGCGGAAACGCCGTATTCGATCGCCGAGGCAAGTGGTCAAAGCACTGACTCTTCGAGCAAGGAACCGGCAACGACCAACGTCGAAGAGACGCCTGGCGTCTCCGAAGAGGCCGGAACGGGCAACGGACAGTCGATGGAAGGATTCGGCCGGCTTCCGTTGGGCGATCAGGATGATGTGACGGAGCCTGCCACACCCGAGGCCGACGCCGGTTCGGCGGGCTTCACGCTACCGGAAGGGATACAGGCCGGGGATCCGCCGATTGCCGAACCGGTTGTGACCGAACCCGTTGTTGCCGATCCTGCGACGGAGCCGGTTCCGGATACCGCATTGGATTTGTCGAACCTGGGATTGTCGACGGAAGCACCCCAGTCCGAAACCCTCGACCTCGGCGCCGAGAAGGACGACACCGGAAGCGACCCGTTGGCCACGGCGTCCACGCCTGAGCCGGCATCCGACATCCTCGATAGGGCGGACGATGCGGAAAAGACGGTTGTCGCAGCGGCGGCGATGGAAACGCAGGACGCAGCGCCGCCGCCGATCATGCCGAACACACCGGCCGACGATCAGACAGCTGCCGAGCAGCCGGCCGATGCCTCCGCAGCGGCGGCCGCGGATGCGGAGCGTGAGGCTGCACGCGACGCCAGGTTGCTGCGGTTCGTATACATCATGGCGGCGCTTACCGGCATTGTTGCGATCGTCTTGTACGCCGGCGGTTGGTTTGTCGATAAGGACACGCCGCAGGTCGCCGAGCAGACGCCGCCGACGGAGACGGTCGCGAGCGCCGACAAAACCGATTCGACGACATCGGAAACACCGGCGGGGGATAGCGCGAAACCCGATACCTCCGGTGAATCTGCGCCCGGCGGAACCGCCACCGCCGAACCACCGTCAAGCGGTACGCCGACGCCTGAACCGTCCGAGACACCGTCCGGGTCGGCGGCTATACCGGCAGCGCCGCCGATCGCCGCACCGGGATTCGGCGAGTCGGGGAGCAAACCAGGCGAAACGGCGATCACGACGGGCGGCAAGGCGAAAGCAAAAGCGACGGCGACGCCCGATCCGAAAACCGAACCGGCACCCGCTGCGACGGATAAGAAATCCGCATCGAGTATCGAGGTGGAACCCTTGAAACCACCTGCAACGCCGACGCTGAAAGCGCCTGAAACACCGACTGTCACCGCGAAGGTGCCGGAATCGGCACCGGCAAGTGACGATGCGTCGAAATCCGCGGCGCCGTCATCGGGCACCGCTGACAGCAAACCGGCCGCACCGGCACAAACCGACGGTAAGGAACCGGCGTCCGGCCAAAAAACACCGGAGACCGACAGCAAGGTCGCCTCGGTCTCGCCGGAGAAGCCATCGGAGCCGGCGGCGAAACCGGCCGTCGAACCGGCGGCAAAGCCCGGGACAGCCGCCGTTCCTACGGATTCGCCCAAGGTGCCGGACGTACAACCGCCGCCGATCTTGACCGCGCCGAAACTGCCGTCCGCGCAAAAACCGGCAGCGGCGGCAAAACCGGCCAAGAAGGTTCCGAACCTGCGCGTTTTGGCGCCGGCTTTGGTTCGTCCCGAGCCGCCTCAAACGAGTTCACCCGCAACGCCGCCGGCTGCTGCGAAACCTTCCGCGACCGCTAAAATCCCGAAGGAATCGAAGACTGCCGCGCTCACGCCGCCGAAGAAGCCGGTGGCTGCGCCAAGCAAGAGCAGCGGGAAATTCCTCATTCAGCTTGCGTCGGTGAAATCACAGAAACGCGCCGAAGCCGAATGGGCCAGGCTAAAGAAGGCCTTCCCGAAGGAGTTCAGCGGGCGTGATCTGGTCGTCGAAAAGCGTGCAATTGCAGGGCGCGGCACCTTCTATCGCGTTCAGACCGGACGGTTTGAAACGTTGAAGGACGCTCGCGCGATGTGCGCCAGCCTCAAAGGTAAGAAACAGGCATGTCTTCCGGTCGCTCGGTAAGCCGCAGTATCCGCCGAACGCGTCAGTTCTTCACCACGAAGCATTTTTGATTTACCGCCTGCAGCGCCTGACAGGTGCTGTACGCGGCTTCGCGGCTCTGGAACGGCCCGGCGCGGAGACGCCGGAAGACGCCCTTCGGTCCGAGATCGACTTCACTGACCGATGGCTTAAGCCCGCTCAATTGGATGTGTTTGCGCGACAGGCGTGACCATGTGCTCATGACCGCTTTGTCGTTCGCCTCGCGAAGCGCCGTGAGCTGAATTCGAACGGTGTTCTTGTTCGATAGCGGGCGGTGTTGGCGGGCCAGTTCCGATTTTTGCGCGTGCACGGAAGCGGTGCGTTTGACCGGTTTTCCGGCGTAGACGGGGGCGAACCCACCGACTAAGGACACCGCGGCATCCTTCGACGCGGAGACCGCCGCATCGTTGAATTTCGCTTCCGCCAATTGTTCGGTCGACATGTGCTTTGCCAGGAAGTCGCGGTTGGTTTTCGCCAGAATATGAACCACAGAATTCCCGTTCGCCGAGTGCCGGGCCGCCCGGTCGAACCAAGTATGCGCTTGAACCATGTTCTTTGGCACGCCGAGACCGCGGGCATGGAGCAGGCCGAGCCCAATACTGGATTTCGCGTCGCCGGCGGTGGCCGGCGGCAGGAATTCACGATAGGCAGCTGCAAAATCGCCGCGGATAAACGCGTCGCGGCCCGCGTCGAATTCCGCGAAGCCGGGTCCGCTCATGAAAGGGATCAGTGCCGTTGCCAGCAAGAAACGTTTCATAGCCCCACCCCCAAATTCCCCAAAGAGTTCCGATAGGCCTAGAAGTCGAAACTGTACATCTCGGATGCCGTGAATAAAGTATTTGTCTAAATATTGTCTTAATTATGGTCGATGTTTATTTATTTTTTCCTATTTAGAAGAATAATTACCTATTTTCGTCGACTCGAATGCTTCACGCTGAATGAACGGCATGCTGAGCGACGTCGCATCCGGGAAAACCAGGTAGGGAGAAAATTGGATGCAGGCTACCTTGCCGTGTGCTGCAGCGCGCGCCAGATCCGCTCGGGCGAGGCGGGCATTTCGAAATCCCGCGCGCCGGCTTGCCGCAGCGCGTTCATGACCGCATTCGAGACGGCGGGCAGTGCGCCGATCGTACCCGATTCACCCGCGCCCTTTGCACCGAGGGCGTTTGTCGTGCAGGGAACCGGATGATAGGCGAGGTCGAACGATGGCAGATCGTCCGCCCGCGGCACCGCATAATCCATGAAGCTGCCCGTCAACAGCTGTCCGTCATCGGCGTATACGCACAGTTCGGTCAGTACTTGGCCCACGCCTTGAACAATCGCGCCGTGGACCTGGCCGTCGACGATCGTCTGGTTGACGATCCGGCCGACATCGTCGACCGCGGCATAGCGGCACAGTGTCGTTTGACCGGTATCAGGGTCGATCTCCACTTCGCAGATGTGGCAGCCGTTGGGGTAGGTCGGTGCGGCGGCTTCGTAATCGACGTTTGCCGCCAGCTTCGGGGGCAAAGTGGTCGGCCAGTCTAATGCAGTGGTGGCGGCAGCCACCTCTTTCAGGGTGACCGTGCGATCGGTGCCGGCAACCAGAAAATGGCCGTCCTTGTATTCGATATCCGCGGTGGAGGCCTCGAGGAGATACGCCGCCATCTCCAGCCCCGTTTCGACGAGCGCGTCGCACGCTTCGACGAATGCGCCGCCACACACCACCAAAGACCGGGACCCAGTGGTCGAACCGCCGTTGGGCGCGGTATCGCTGTCGCCCTCGCACACCACGACCGTTTCCGGTGGCACGCCGAGCCGTTCCGCGACGACTTGCGGAAAACTCGTGAAATGCCCTTGTCCTTGGCTCTGCGCGCCGGTGAAGACCACGATCCTGCCGTCTTCGTCGACGTCCACGCGGGCGGACTCTGTGCGGTTCGCGCCCGCATGCTCCAGGACACAGGCGATACCGATGCCCCTGATCTTCCCCTGGGCGGCGGATTGCCGCTGCCGATCCGGGAAACCGGCCCAGTCGGCGACGGGCAGCGCTGCGTCCAGCACGGCGGCGAAATCCCCGCTGTCATAGACCTGCTCGACCGCCGTTTGAAACGGCATGGCGGATGCCGGGATAAGGTTCTTGCGGCGCAGGTCGATCGTGTCGACGTCCAGATCCGCAGCTGCTTGGTCGACCAGCCGTTCCAACACGTAGCTCGCTTCGGGCCGTCCGGCGCCGCGATAGGGGCCGATCGGGGCGGTGTTGGTGAAGATGCATTTAACGTTCAGGTGGATCAGCGGCAACGCGTACATCCCCGACAGGCACCACGCCATGTTGCGCGTCGCGATGCCGGGGCCGTTGGCGAGATAAGCCCCCATGTTGGCCAGCACCGACGCCCGCAGTCCGAGGAACCGGCCGTCGGCATCCAATGCCAATTCGCCGTGGATGATGCCGTCGCGGGCCTGGTTGTCGCTGAGGAAGCTCTCGCCGCGCGTCGCGGTCCATCGCACGGGCCGGCCCAAATCCTTGGCGGCGACCAGGATCGCCGCGTATTCGGGATAGGGTTGGGTCTTCATGCCGAAGCCGCCGCCGACGTCGCCGGACAGGACCCGCACCTTTTCTTTGTCGACGCGCAGGATCGCATTCGCCAGCATGTCGCGCATGCCGATCACGCCCTGCGACCCCGCCCGCAGGGTGTATTTGTCCGCTTCCGAATCGTAGCTGGCGATAGCGGCGCGCGGTTCCATTGCGCAGACCGCCAGGCGATTGTTGTCGATGGATATACGGGCGACATGGGCCGCGTTGTCGAAGACCGACTCAGCGGCGTCCGCATCGCCGAAAGTCCAATCGATGGCGACGTTCCGGTCCGCATTCGCGTAGAGCTGGACGGCGTCCGGCGAGACGGCGGTCTCGACATCCTGGACCGCCGGAAGCGTCTCCAACGTCAGGTCGATCAACTCCGCCGCGTCGAGCGCCGCGTCATAGGTTTCGGCGACAACGCAGGCGATCGGCTCGCCGACATGACGGACCCGGTCGACCGCAAGGACATGGCGCGGCGGGACGACAAGGTCGTTGCCGGGCCGGTCGACCGGCGGCTTGCTGCAGGGAAAGGTGCCGAGATGCTGTAGATCCGCGCTGGTGTAGATGCCAAGAACGCCGCCGGCCGCTTCGGCGGCGGTCGTATCGATGTTGCGGATGTCGGCATGGGCGACCGGCGCGCGGAGGAAGGCGGCGAATGCCTGGTCGGGAACCGTGAAATCGTCGGTGAATTCGCCACCGCCAGTGAGAAGACGGCGGTCTTCGGCACGCCCTGGCGCCTGCGCTTCGCCGAACCTGTCGATATTGTCACTCATGGCGGCGGCCGTCCGTCGTTTGTGACGCGATGCAGGGCTGGACCATGCCTATATGTGGTATCCGCCGCCCCGGCCCACGGCGACGCCGCCGCGTGCGCCGGTGTTGAAGCGGTCGGCGAAAGCGGGTACGAGCGGCCGGCCGACATGGAAGTTGATCCACATCCGCAGCATGTTCCGCTTCCGCTCCGGCTCTGGATAGTCCACGAAATCGCTGCGCGAATGCAGCACCGTGTAGTTGTTGATCAACTGTATGTCGCCTTGTTCGAGCGCCATGTCGAACCGGTTATCCGGCCGGTCCGCGGTATCGATGATGAAATCGAGAGCTTCCCGTTCGAGGTCGGTGAAGGGTTCGCCGATCTTGTCGGCCCCTGTTTCCATGGCCTTATAGTTGAAACAGCAACTGAGTTGGCCTTCGCAGAAACTGAACACCGGAATCCGCTCGTTCGTGACCTCGTCCATCCGCCCGGTAACGCCTTCGCCGCGAAGGTCGTGATGGAAGCCGCGGAACAGCAGTTCCAGATACTCCGGGTGATGGGCGAGGACTTCGTTGTAGACCGTGACGGAACTGGCGAGCGTGCTCAACCCTCCTTCCTTGGCGGGGTGCAGGCACAGGAGCGCGGTCATGTCCGACGTGTCGACATGCGGCGTGAGCCGGGCGCGGGTCGTGTAACCCCGGGAATTGATCTCCGTGTAGTCATGCCCCCGGTCGCGTACTTCCGCGAGCCGCTGGCCCTTCGCATTCTGCGAAATCGCGGTGCCGAAATGACGGCCGAGGCCCCAGTAGATGGTCTCCGTCGTCTGGCGGTCGTACCGTCCGACGGGCAGGCCGCGCAGGACTATAAAACCACGGCCGTCCTCGACGTCCTGCAGGAGGTCAGCGATGCGTCCGCTGAGGGCTTCGATGGGAAAGTCGTCGCGCGCGAATTCAAGATGTCCTTTACCGCTCGCTTGTGCCTGGCGTGCCGCGTCTTCGAGTTCGCCGATGTCGCCATCCGACAATGTGTAGAGCCATTCTTCGCCGATATCCGCGCTGCGCCACGCCGTGACGCCGGGGATGGGAGATTGAAGTGAGTGTTCCATAGCAGTGACTCTAGCTTTGAGCCTGGAAAGGGTCAAAACCGAAGCCGTCCATCATCCCCGCGACGCAGACCACCCGATTATGTCGAGATGCCGGAAGGTCGGACTTGTCGATATCGGCAAGTTTAAGTAAATGCTAAGGGTTACTTAAGCATGATTTAACACTATGTACTTATTGTGGCCATATTGGCATAATGTTGACAAAATTAAGTCACGTGTCGATAAGGAAAGACGCTAGATTTCCTTTTGAGTTTATCTATTTAGTGCTGATTGAAGTCTTCGGTATTAATAAAATTTAAGATAATTATTTTCGAAGACTGGATGTCGGAAGACTTAAACAAACAGGGAGAGGTGGCAACTTAGCGGTGGGGTCAGTGTGACCTCGCGGAAAGGAGGGCGTTATGATGCGCTCGATGGTTTTGGTGGCAGCGGTCGCATATGCGGCGATGGGAATAGCGCCAGCCCAAGCCCAGATGGTTTGCGGCGAGCGGGTAGAAATCGTGAAAGCGCTTGAAAACGGCCATCAGGAACAGAAGACGGCGGCCGGGTTGTCCGGCAACGGGGGCCTAGTCGAACTGTTCACCGCGATGTCGGGAAGTTGGACCTTATTGTTGACGGTGCCTGGGGGGCCGACCTGTCTGTTGGGCTCCGGCGAAGATTGGGAAGGCTGGAAGGGTACCGGCCAGCCGAAGGGTCAGCAGAGTTCTGCTCAGCCGAAGCTGCCGGCGGACGCGACCTAACACGGAATTCGCCGCTGCCGCGGGATCGCGCAGGGGCACTTGGTTCTTACGCCAAGACGCCGAACATCGGCACGAAGGGGATGCGGCGGGCATAGTGTTGCGGTGGGAGCAGCACTATCTCCGCCGCAGTTTTTTGCCCGTTGCGCAAACCGCCGAAGCACGTAGAACACTCCATAAATGACTCCATCCGGTCCCGACGACTTGCGCCAGCGACGATTTATATTCGAAAAAATATAGATAATCGAAAATAATTTGACGGTCTTTTGGCCCACCGATATCCTTTTCCGATCGATAACGAATGGGGCCGGCGGCGCTTCAACCGCGCCGGTCCGGTTTGATACCGCGGAGGGGGCGACGCGATGCTGCGAGGCCTGTGCCCTGCGGTGTTTTGCGGAGCGCCATGACTGAAGATCCGGAATCCGGCCCTAAGCCCGCCAAGCGGAAGTTCCGCGATCTGGCGTTGCCCTTGCGTATTCTTGTCGGTATTGCCTTTGCGACGATCGTGACGCTCACGATCGCGCAGGTCGCCTTCCGATTCATATTGAATAGTCCGCTGGTCTGGAGCGAGGAAGTTGTCCGGATCTTGCTGGTCTGGATGACATTCCTCGGCGCCGCGGTGGTGTGCTGGGACGGCCGGCATCTCAACGTCGATGTCTTGTACAACCGGCTGCCGACCGGCCTCCGCCGCGTCATGCGCATCTTCAACGCGATCGTCGGAATCGGGTTCCTCGCGGCGCTCGCCTGGTACAGCATCCCGCTCTTGGAAATCGGTTGGTATGTCGGCAGCGGTGCCCTCGATCTGCCGGACACGGTTTTGCGTGCACCGGCACTCGTCGGCGGCGTGTTGATGATCGCCTTTATTCTGTTGCGCTGGTTCTATCGCCGTCCGCGTGAGTCCGAGACCGGCGACGGGTCCGACACGACCGACGCGATCTGAGGGCGCGCGCATGCTGTTGACAATCATGCTGCTGCTCCTCGTGTTCCTGATTCTGTGCGGCATGCCGTTGTTCCTCGCCATGGGCCTGACGTCTGTCGGTTTCCTGCTGGCGACCGACACGTCGTTGTCGATGGTCGCGCAGCGGATGACGACGGCGGTCGATTCCTTCCTGATCCTTGCGATCCCGTTCTTCTATCTCGCGGGCGAATTGATGAATGCCTGCAAGCTGACCGACAAGATCGTCGCCATGTCGAAAGCGCTCGTCGGCCACATCCATGGCGGCTTGGCGCAGGTCAACATTTTCGCCTCGATGATCTTCGCCGGCATGTCGGGATCGGCGACAGCCGACACGGCGGCACTGGGTTCGGTGTTGATCCCCGGCATGAAGAAGGAAGGCTACCCGCCCGAGTTCGCGGCCGCCGTCACCGTGGCATCCGCGATGGTCGGGCCGATCATTCCGCCCAGCATCGGCATGGTGATCTATGGCGCGCTCGCCGACGTCTCGATCGGCCGTTTGCTGCTGGCGGGGATACTGCCCGGCGTAACGGTGATCATCGTGCAGATGATCTTCACTTGGTACCTGTCCAAGAAACGTGGATATCCGCGTTATCCCCGCGCCTCGATGGGCGAGGCGGCGCGCGCCACGTGGAAGGGCGCGCCGGCGGTCTTCTTCCCGATGATCATCGTCGGCGGCATCCTGTCCGGCATCTTCACGCCGACCGAAGCGGCCGCGGTCGCTGTCCTGTACGGCCTGACACTGGGGCTGCTCGTCTACCGCAATGTCGGGCCGGTCGAGATTTGGCGAACCCTCCTGACCGTGTCCTGGGGGACCGTGCGGGTGCTGATCATCGTCGCGATCGCTTCGACCTTCAGTTGGATCCTCATCCGCGAGCAGGTGCCGCAGCAGATTGCGGGCTTTCTGAGCGAGTTCACCACCGACCGCTACGCCATCCTGGCGCTGATGGTGGTGTTCCTGTTGCTGGTCGGCCTGTTCATGGTGGCGTCCTCGGCGGAGATCGTGCTGACGCCGATCCTGGTGCCGGTGGTCATGAGCTTCGGGATCGATCCGGTGCATTTCGGCGTGCTGATGATCTTCGTTCTGATCATCGGGGGAGGGACGCCGCCTGTCGGGGTGCTGTTGTTCATCGCGCAGGATATCGCGCAGGTGCCGTTCAACCGCATGGTGCGCGCGATGGCGCCGTATTACGTACCGCTTTTCGTTGCCGTGGTGATTATCGCGGCCTTCCCGCAACTCAGCCTTTGGATACCCAACATGGTGTTCGGACCGGGCATCAAGTGATTGGACGGAGACGATGGCCAAGAAACATCTGCTGAAAGACATGACGTGGGTCGAGTTCCGGGAACGGTTGCCCGAGAACCCGACGATTCTGCTGCCCTTCGGCTCGCAGGAGGAACAGGGACCGATGGCGCCGATGGGCGACTGGATGCTGACCGAGGCGATCGCGGATACCATCGCCGAACGATCGGGCGCGATCGCCGCGCCGACGATGCCGTTCGGCTACGCGGACTATTTCCGGCCGATCCCCGGCGGCATCGCCATGCGGCCGGATACGTTCAAGAACGTCCTGTGGGACATCTGCGAGAATTTCCTGAACCACGACCTGGATCATCTGGTCGTGTTCAATGGGCATAGTGGGAACTTCCCGCTGATCGACCAGACGATCCGCAAGATTAAGGAGGAGCGCGGCGTGATGATCCCTTGCATCAATGTCTGGCGGTTGATGACGCCCGAGAAATGGCAGGAGTTTCACCCCGAGCTCGGGACCAAGGCGTTCGGCCACGGCGGCGACCCGCTGACGTCCGTCTATATGCACCTGTTCCCGGATTTGATGCGGATGGACCTGGCCGAACCCGCAGGCACGCCCGGCGAAGTGATCGGCCTGCCGACCGCGGGTCTCAACGCGGTCAAATTCCAGGGTGTCGACATCAACATTGCCGTCGACATCACTGACCGGTGCGCCAACGGCGTCGCGGGCGGTGATCCGACGCAATCCACGGCGGAAATCGGCGAGAAGATCACCGACTACATCGTCGAATACACCGTTGCATTCCTCGACCATTTGAAAAGCGTGGAAACACGCGTGCGTTAGAAGGGAGAACTGTCATGAAGAGGACAACCATTTTAAAAGTCGCAGCCTTGACGGTATCCACCGGGCTGTTGGGCATGATCGCCGCTGGGGCGCAGGCCGCCGAGGTGCGTTACGGGCTCTGGGCGAAGAAGGGCGAGCCGCAGTACAACGGCGCGGTGAAGTTCAAGGAAATCTTGGAAGCCGAGTCCAAGGGCAAATACAACGTTAAAATCTATCCCGGAAACCAGCTCGGTACGCCGCGCGAGATGCTGGCGCAGCTCGCCATCGGCACGACGCAGATCATGGCCAGCGGCGATCCCGGCATTAAGGAGATCGAGTATCTCGCCCTGCCGTATCTGATGAAGGGAATCGGCAACTACGCCGCCGTCATCGCCAGCCCGCTCGGGCAGAAGTGGAACGAGAAACTGGTGAAGCAGCGCAAGGTGCGCATTCTCGGCTTCCTGCCGCGTAGCCCACGCCAGATCAGCACCAACAAGGTCATCAACTCGATGGCCGACATGAAGGGGCTGAAACTGCGCACGCCGACGCGCGACTACTATGTGGAATCGATCACCGCGCTGGGCGCGAAACCGACGCCGATGGCGTTCAAGGAGGTCTACACCGCGCTGCAGACCGGGGTCGTTGACGGGCAGGAAAATCCAGTCGAGACGATCTACGCGCAGAAATTCTACGAGGTCCAAAAGGCGATCGCGCTGATCGACTATATCGACAAACCGGCCTACGTGATGATCAGCGACGCCTTCTGGAACAAGCTGTCGGCGGCGGACCAGAAACTGTTCAAGAAGGCGCAGGCGGCATCGCGCAAGGTCGTCGTCGATACCCTGCCGAAGATGCAGAAGGACTTGCTCGCCAAGATGAAGGCGGCGGGCATCACGGTGACGCGCCCGGACAAGGCCGAGTTCATCGCGGCGACGCAGAAGGTCCGTGACAAGCTGGGCAAGGCCCGTTGGGGCGAGAAGGACTACAAGACGGTCGTCGAGATCGGCAAGAAGGACTTCTGAGCCGGAAATGAATTTCCCAAAGCCTCCTAAGCACTCGGCCTCCTTCGGGAGGCTGCCTTTTTAGGTGGTGTCGACACGCTGATCGATGGCGCCGAAGATCGATGCGCCCGACGCATCCCGCATCTCGATCCGCACCCGGTCGTCATGTTTGAGGAACGGTGTGCGCGGCTCGCCATGTTCCAGCGTTTCGATCATCCGGATTTCCGCGAGGCAGGACGATCCGGCGGCCCGGTTCTTGTTCGACACCGTGCCGGACCCGATGATCGTGCCCGCGCCGAGCCGGCGGGTGCGGGCGGCATGGGCGATCAATTCGTCGAACCCAAAGGCCATGTCCGTACCGCCGTCGGGGTGCCCGACTTCGGCGTCGTTCACGAAACTGCGCAGCGGCAGGCGCAGCCGGCCGTTGTCCCAGGCGTTGCCGAGCGCCGTGGGCGTGACGGCCACGGGCGAGAACGCGCTGGCGGGTTTGCTTTGGAAAAAACCGAAGCCCTTGCCGATCTCGCCCGGCACCAGGGCACGCAGGCTGACGTCGTTACACAGCATGACCAACTTGATATGCGCGTCTGCCCGGTCCGGCGTCACGCCCATCGGCACGTCGTCCACAACCACCGCGATCTCCGCCTCGAAGTCGATGCCCCAGCTTTCGTCGTTCAAGGCAATGTCGTCGCAGGGGCCGAGGAACCCGTCGGACAAGCCCTGATACATCAATGGGTCGGTGTACAGACTCTCCGGCATTTCGGCGCCGCGCGCCTTCCGCACCAGTTCCATGTGGTTGAGGAAGGCGGAGCCGTCGGCGAACTGGTAGGCGCGGGGCAAGGGGGATTCGCAGATTGCCCCGCTGAAGGGTTCGGCCCCATCAAGCTCGCCTGCATTCAGTTGGTCCGCGAGGGATTGCAGGGCAGGCTCGGCCGTCGCCCATTCGTCGAGCGCCGCCTGCAAGGTCGCGGCGATGCCCGTCGCCGGGGTGCAGCGTTCGAGTGCGTTATCGACGACGACCAGCCGGCCGTCGCGCGTTCCGTCCTTCAAGGTGGCAAGCTTCATTGCCTAATCCGCCGCCGCCGCTTTCTCGGACCGCGGCCGCCACGACATGACGTAGTCCGGATTCTCGACCCCCGCCGGCAGGTCGCCGACCGTCAATGCGTCACGGGTGTCGACCATCACCGCATATTCGTCGGTCTCCGCCTTTCGGGCCTTCAGCATGCCCTGCAGCGCGCCGGGATGCGGGCCGTGGGTGAAGCCGGCCGGATGGAAGGTCACCATGCCGGGGTCGATATCGTCGCGGCTGAAGAAGTCGCCGCGGTGATAGAAGATCACCTCGTCATAGTCGTCGTTGTTGTGGAAGAACGGAATCTTCAGCGCGTCAGGGTCGGACTCGATCGGCCGCGGCACGAAAGTGCAGACGACGAACCGGTCCGCGACGAAGGTGGTGTGCGCGGACGGCGGCAGGTGGTAGCGCGGGCTGACCAGCGCGCGGATGTCGCGCACGTTGATCCGGACCGGCGCCAGGTTGCCGTGCCAGCCGACCGCATCCAACGGGTTGTAGGGATAGGTGACGGCCGAAATCGCATCGCCGCGCTTGATCTCGATCCGCCAGATCTCTTCCTGCCCGTCGGGTGTTTGCTGCGCACGGAACGCTTCGTCGAGGGCCGGCGTGTCGAGCATCGCCGGATCGAAGATCGCATGCGGCCCAACCAGGCCCTTGTCCGGCAGGCTGTACGCGCCGTTGGTCGCCTCGATAAGCAGGACGCCGGCGTCGTCCTCGAACTCGGTGCGCCACAACGTGCCGCGCGGCAGGACGATGTAGTCGCCCGCTTCGATCCGAAGATGCCCGTAGTCGCAGAACAGCGCGCCGGATCCATGATGGATGAACAGCAAGTCGTCGCCGTCCGCGTTACGCGCCAGGGCGTTCATCGCGCCGCTGGTCCGCCAATAGCGATAGCGCATATGCGGGTTATGGAGCACCGTCGCGGCGTTCCACGGGCTGTTGGCCATCGCGTCCAGCCGGGTGAGGTCGAAGGCGCGCGGGCGCAGCGGTCCCTCCCAGTCGGTCCACCCGGTCGGCGGGCGGCGATGATACATATGGCTTGCCGGGCCGAAGAATCCCTCGCGCCCCATCTCCCGCTCGTAGGTTCCCTCGGGCAGGTCCACATGGGCCTGGCGCGAGGTGATACCTTCGCTTCGTGGCAGGTTGATCCAGTTGCGCATGGAAATCTCCTGTCTCCTAGGTCCCGGCCGATATCAGCGTATCGGAGTCCAGAACGGTCCGCGGTGTGAGGTCGTCCCGAAGCCGGAGGTCGTTGTAGTAAGGGGTGAAGTCCGGGCGGGTCGCGTCGAACAGCTGATCGAAGGAGTCGATCACGAAGTAGACCTCCTGCAGGTCGTCGATCCGGTAATCGGTCTGCATGATGCGCAGCAGGTCGAAGCCGATCCGGTTCGGAGCCGGGTCTTCCAGGCAGTAGACCGATTCCGTGTGCGACGACACGATGCCGGAGCCGTATATGCGCAGCCCGTCCGCTGTTTTGATCAAGCCGAATTCCACCGTGTACCAGTAGAGCCGGGCGAGATAGTGCAGCGCGTCGAGGTGCAGCGCCTTCAATCCGCCCCGGCCGTAGGCCTGCATGTAGTTGGCGAACACCGGATTGGTGAGCATCGGCACATGGCCGAACAGGTCGTGGAAGACGTCCGGTTCCTGCAGGTAGTCCATCTGCTGCGGCGTGCGGATCCAGTTCGTCACCGGGAAACGGCGGTTGGCGAGATGCCAGAAGAACACGTCGTCCGGCACCAACCCGGAGACGGCGACGATCCGCCAGCCGGTCGCGTCCTCGAGGCTGTCGGACAACCGTTCGAAGTCGGGGATGCCGTCTGCGGCGACGCCCAGCCGGCGCAGCCCGTCGAGAAACGCGTCGCAGGCCCGGCCCGGCAGGATGTCCGACTGCCGTTCGTACAGATGACGCCACAGCGCATGTTCCTGTTCGCTGTAGGCGTGCCAACCCTGGTCGACGACGAAATCGTTGGCCGGGGTCGTGGTAGCGGTGAGCGTGGACCCGTCCATCGGTTTATGCCCTGCCGATTGCTGCGCTCATGCAGACAGCTCGCCGCGGCGAATCTGGTCCTGCTCCATCGCTTCGAACAAGGCCTGGAAGTTGCCTTCGCCGAAGCCTTCGTCGCCTTTCCGCTGGATGATCTCGAAGAAGATGGGCCCGATCACGGTGCGGGTGAATATCTGCAGCAGGCGGCCGCCGTCCGGCGTCGGCGCGCCGTCGATCAGGATCGCGTTCCGCTGTAGCCGGTCCAGGTCCTCGCCGTGATCCGGCAAGCGGCGGTCGACGGCGGCGTAGTAGTCGTCCGGCGGCGGGTCCATGAAGGCGATGCCGCGGTCGCGCAGCATTTCGACGGTCGCGTGGATGTCGTCGGTGCCGAGCGCGATATGCTGGATGCCTTCGCCGTTATAGGCTTCGAGGTATTCCGCGATCTGCGATTTGTCGTCGGCGGATTCGTTTATCGGAATGCGAATCTTGCCGCACGGGCTGGTCATCGCGCGGCTGTGCAGGCCGGTCAGTTTGCCCTCGATATCGAAATACCGGATTTGCCGGAAATTGAAGAGCCGTTCATAGAAGTCGGCCCATGTGTCCATCCGGCCCTGATACACGTTGTGGGTCAGGTGATCCACATAGGTGAGCCCGACGCCGTGGGGCGACCCGAGTGTCGCACCGCCGGTCGGCACGAAGTCCACGTCGTAGATCGATTGCTCGCGGTAGCGGTCTACCAGGTAGATCACGCTGTCGCCAATCCCCTTGATCGCCGGGATGTTCAATTCCATCGGGCCGACCCGTCCATGATGCGGCTTCGCGCCGGCGGCGATCAGATGCTCGTAGGCGCTCGCCGCGTTGCGCACGCGGAACGCCATCGCGCAGGCCGACGGTCCGTGCACCCGGGCGAATGACTGCGCGAAGCTTTCCGGTTCGGCATTGACGATGAAGTTGACGTCGTTCTGGCGGTAGAGCGTGACGTCTTTGGAGCGGTGCCGTGCAACCGCCTCGAACCCCATGGATTCGAACAGCGCACCGAGCGCGGCGGTGTCTTCCGCGGTGTATTCGACGAATTCGAAGCCGTCGGTCCCGGCGGGATTGGTCCAGTTTTCGGGCGCGGCGTCGTCGTGCGTCACCGTAACGGGTCTGTGCGTCGTGGCCATCGTATCCTCCGCGGTTGGTCGCGTTGGTCTGGCCCCCTGTGCCCCTTATTCAGCAAATATGGCGCAAGCGATGCTGAAAGCAAGCTACACTTGCATCAACATTTATTGACGCTGTTTTTACTTCGGTATGGTTACTGTTTATTTAACGGCGTTTTGGCGTGGCGATTCCTGAACGCCGATTTGCCGCCAACACAGTTTCCTCTGCAGGGTCTTTGTGGACTGCATGATTCATTTTTTACGTGTAATCTTCGCAAATAGGCACGTTTTAGTTTAAGAAAAGGAATCGCGTGCCACGGAATTGTCACGTGGTTTCGCTACACAAGAAATCTCATTTCATTCAGGGAGACGATTAGAAGATGTCAGGGAAATTCGAACTCTACAAAGATAAAGCCGGTGAGTTCCGTTTCCGTCTTAAGGCGGGAAACGGGCAGAATATTCTTGCCAGCGAAGGCTATAAGCAGAAGGCCAGTGCGACGAACGGCATCGAGTCGGTGATGAAGAATGCATCCGACGATGCCAATTACGAACGCAAGGAAACGAAGTCCGGCAAGCACATGTTCAATCTGCTGGCCGCGAACAAACAGGTGATCGGCACGAGCGAGAGCTACGAAAGCACCGCGGCGCGGGATAACGGCATCGAGTCCGTGAAAAACAACGCGCCGGACGCGAAGGTCGACGATCAGACGGCCTGATCCACGGTACAATTCGCATGAGGAGGGCGCTTCCCGTTGACGGGGAGCGCCGTTTCCTTTTGCCGTCAGATCACACCGTCGTACTTGAGCTTTGTGCGCACCTCTGCACTCAACCCGAGCACGTCGCCGAGGATTTCGTCGGTGTGCATGCCGAGCGTCGGCGCGCCGGGTAGGTCGGGCAGGGGGCCGCTTGAGAAGTTGATCGGGTAGCCAGCGACCACGCGGCCGTCGACCGGCGCGTCGAGCTTGGCGTGGCGCATGGGTTTCAGCGAGCCGCGGTCGCGGAAATGATCGTCGGCGATGATCTGGTCCAGCGTGCGGACGGGGGCGACCGGCACGTCGGCCTTGTTGAGTTTTTCGATGGCCTCGGCGCAGGTCATCTTGCCGATGCGTTTCTGGATTTCGGCACGCAGTTCATCCAGATGCTTGTCGCGCTCGCCGGCCGGGTCGAATCGCGGGTCTTCCAGCCATTCCGGTGCGTCGAGGGCTTCGCAGAGGCCCGTCCATTGGCCTAGGCCGGCGGCGGTGACGATGATGTCGGCGTCCTTCGTGCGGTACAGCCCGGTCGGGCTAGTCCGGCTGTCGTTGCCGACACGGACCGGCTGGCCGAGTGCTATGGCTTCCTCCAGCGGTTCCATGAACATGAGCGTCGCCAAGGTGTCGATCATCGAGGCGTCGAGATACTGGCCTTCGCCGGTCTGGTCCCTGTGCCGCAAGGCCGCGAGGATCGAGTAGGCGCAATAGAGCGGTGTCGCGAGATCGCTGACGAAGACGCCGACGCGGGTCGGCGGCCCGCCCGGGTGGCCATTGATGTCCATCATCCCCGCCATCGCCTGGATCTGATGATCATGTGCGGGGTTTTCGGCGTAAGGACCATCTTGGCCATAGCCGGAGATCGAGCAGTAGACGATCCCGGGATTGACCTTCGAGACATCGTCATAGCCCAGCCCGAGCCGCTTCATCGATCCGGGTGAGAGGTTCTCGATGACCACGTCGGATTCCTTGGCCAGATCGAGGAAGAGCTGGCGGCCGGCGGGATTTTTCAGATTAAGCGTGAGCGATTTCACGCCTTGCGTGCGTTTCAGAAATTTTGTGGCGATGTCGTCGTCGGTCTGCCGCGTCGCGTGGATTCCCTTGGGCCCGGCATAGGGGCCGATGCCGCGCACGGAATCGCCGATGTCTGGAATCTCCACCTTGATCACCTCGGCGCCGAAACGGGCCAGGGTCATGCTCAGGAACGGTCCCGCCAGATAGACGGTGACGGCCAGGACTCGGATGTCTTTCAGCGGTTGCACGGCGCGTGTCCTTTCTCTTTGTCCTTCATTCATAGCGTGTATCGCCGAAAGCCCGAAATCGTCGAACTACTAGTAGACAAAGCGCAGTACGAATTGTGTCCGGCGGGCAAAGACGGTCTACACTGCCGCAAACGCCATCAACGCGAGGGAGGAACCCATCGATGTCCAACCACATCCTGATCGTGCAGATCGACGTGCCGGAGGCGCACGACGCGGAATTCAACAAGCTCTACGATTCCGAGCATGTCCCGAGCCTGCTTAGCGTGCCAGGGGTGATCAGCGGGCAGCGCTATGAACTGGAGCGCGCGGGCACCGACATGCTGCGCTATCTCGCGATCTACGAGATCGAGACGCCGGAACTGCCCGAGTCCGACGAATGGCAGGCCAAGGCGACGACGCCGGGCTGGATGGGCGTGCGCAAACATATCTCCACGCTGCGGCGCGGCGTGTTCCGCAAGATGTAACGGTCCGGCGGCACCGAAACCACAGCACGCTGATGACCGACCCCACCATTTCCGAACGCTACGCGGATTTCGCGGCGGCGCTCCGCTTCGACGACATTCCGGCCGTGTTGGTCGAGAAGGCGAAGCTCCATATCCTAGACACCATCGGCGTCGCACTGGCCGCGTCGCAGACCGACTTCGCGGCGCGCAGTTTGGCGGCGTTCCAGCGGCTCGGCGGCGGGAACGGGTCTGTTGCGTATGCTCAGCGGGAAACGCTCGGGTTGCGCGACGCGATCGTCTTCAACGCCGGACTCGCCAACACCTTGGACTATGACGACACCTATACGCCGACCCTCAATCATATATCCGGCGGGGCGGTGCCGATGCTCCTGGCGTTGGGCGCGCGCGAGGAAGCAGCGGGACGCGATCTGCTGACCGCCTATGTGATCGCGATGGAGATCGGCGCACGGACTGGGTTGGGCGTCGGCGGCAAGGCGTTCATGCAGCGTGGTTACGCGCCGTCGGGTTTGTTGAACGGTTTCGGCGCGGGATTGGCCGCGTGCAAGCTGCTGGGGGCGGACCGGGACGCGATGGTCGGCGCGCAGGGGATCGCGCTGACCATGATGTCGGGGTCGTTGGAAGGCATCAAGGAAGGCGCTTGGGGGAAGCGGTACAATGCGGGCCTCAGCGCCGCCGCCGGTCTGACCTCGGCGGTAATGGCGTCCGAAGGCGTGAAGGGGACCCGGCGGCCTTTCGAAGGGGGCCATGGCCTGTTCGCCATGCTGTTCGGGTCGGAGGCCGACGTCGATTGGACCGCGATGACGAACGGACTGGGCCGTGATTGGGAATTCGGGATCGTCGCGGTCAAGCCGTTTCCCTTGGTGCACCACGCCCATAGCATCGTCGATTCTGCGATCCGCCTGAACACGGAGGACGGCGTGCAGCCGGACGATGTGGACGAGATCACCGTTCTCGTCAACGAGCGCCAGGTGCCGTTGCTGTGCGAACCGGACGGCGAGCGCCGACATCCGCCGAACGAACATGCGGGTATCTTCAGCATCTATCATCTGACTGCGACGGCGCTGGTGCGGGGACGGATGACCTTGGCCGAATGCGAGGCGGATGCCTTGGATGACCCGGAAATCCGCGCGCTTCGGGAGCGTATCCGCTATGAACTCGATCCGGACTCGCTGTTTCCCCAGTATTTCTCAGGGGGGCTACGGGCGCGTCTGCGGGACGGCCGCGAGATCGCGCGGTACGAGCCGTATCACTTGGGATCGGAAAAACGCCCGCTTCCGGTCGACGCCATCACCGACAAGTTCCGGTTCAATGCGGCGCGTGTCTATGGCGCGGACAGGGTGGACGCCATCGCCGAAACGGTCATGGCGCTAGACGCGACCGGCACACCCGCGGCGGTGGCGGCGCTTCTGGGCGCGCCGTGACGGTGCGGCAGGGCGCCGGCACCGGGGTTATTTGATTTTCGCGATGAAGGCTTCGTCGTCCAAGGTTTTGTCCACCGCCTCCTGCAATACCTGGTTGGCCACCCGGCGGAGGTCTTCGACATCGGCAAACACGCCGGTATCGATTGCGAGTAAACTGCCGTCTATCTTATCGGCGGCGATGTCCCTTTCGAAGACCGTTGAACCAGAGGATTTTTCCTTCAAGGTCACTGCGAAACGCGCGTGGGCCTCGCGCCGGACAAATTGGTTGCTGTCATACTGATTGACCACGATGTGCATGCCATATCGCGGGGCGTCGGCGGCCAGCAGTCCACGCGCCTTCAGCCCGTCGGCATAGGCGTCGGCAACGAGGTCTTTCACCGGCTTGGACGTTGCCAGCGTCTTGAGCGGGTTGCCGAAACCACCCCTGATCGCGCCCAGCCAATTCGGATCGTGCTTGCGTTTATCCGTTACGGAAGCGATGGCGATCGATCCTTGTGCGGGTTCCGCCGCTTGCCGAACATTGGCGGGGTCGTATTGAAGCGTGACGTCGGTGGTGCCACAGGCGACCAAGGGGAAGGAAACAAGCGCAAGGTAGAAAACCCGGCGGACGAGCATAATCATTGCGAGAATCTTCTTGAAATTTATCCAATCAAAAATTGTCTAAATCATATTGATTAACTGGACAATAAGATCGGCGGTTTTCGTCGACTCGCCCGCGCGGATTTGATCAATGTCAAGGAGCGCCGCCCTCCGGTCGGACATGATGTCGCTGCTGCCACTCGGGAAGGGGTGCGGATTTGGCTATGTCCATCGATCGGCGATCTTTCTTGACGGCGTCCGCCGCCGGCCTTGCGGCGGCATCGGTTGGCGCGTGCACCTATGAAGACTCCGCCTATGCGGCGGTGCTGGACGAGATGACCGAGCCGGTGCCGGCCAAGCCGGGAATCCGCGATCTCGTCCGCTACGCCACGTTGGCGGCGAACGGGCACAACACGCAGCCCTGGCAGTTTCGCGCACATCGCGACGACATCGTGATTCTGCCGGACCTGGCGCGGCGCACCCCGGTGGTCGATCCGGACGATCACCATCTCTATGCCAGTCTCGGCTGCGCGGCGGAGAATTTGAGCCTTGCCGCGAGCGCCCGTGGCATGGCGGGCGCGGTGCGGTTCACGGCGGCCGGTCAGGGGCGGGTGAGCCTCGAAACCGCGCCCCGTGACGAGAGCAGCCTGTTCGCCGCGATCCCCAAGCGGCAATGCAGCCGCGTGATCTACGATCGCCGGCCGGTTCCGACGCATGTTGTCCGCAAGCTGGCCGATACCGCATCGTCCTATGGCGTGGAAGCGGTTTTCATTACGGATGCCAGGCGGATAGAGGCGGTTCTTGAGCTTGTTATCGAAGGCAATAGCAAACAGATCGACGATCCGGCCTTCGTCGAGGAATTGCGGAATTGGATACGGTTCAATCCCGATGACGCGGCGGCGACGCGAGATGGCCTGTATGCGGCGTCGACGGGCAACCCCACCATGCCTACCTGGTTGGGCCGGCGGTTGTTCGGCGTCTTCTTCGACAAGGACACGGAGAACGACAAATACGCAAAACAGGTTCGTTCGTCCGCCGGGATCGTCGTTTTCGTCGCCGCCGATGATCATCGGCAGGGGTGGTTCGCGGCCGGGCGCGCGTATCAGCGGTTTGCGTTGCAGGCGACTGTCGACGGTCTGCAACACGCTTTCCTTAACCAAGCGGTCGAGGTGCCGGCGGTCCGGGGTGCGTTACAGTCGCTGTTGGGAATAGGCGGCCGTCGGCCGAATCTGGTGGTCCGCTATGGATACGGCCCTCCGATGCCGAAATCCTTGCGCCGGTCGGTGGACGCCGTGATGGTGTGAGCTAGACTGGTGTTTCCATGTCCTGGTGCCGGATGCCGGCTTCCATATATTCCGGCCCGACGGCCCTGAATCCGAGTTTGCGGTAGAAGTCCAAGGCATCGGTCTGCGCGCCGAGCCGTGCGATACGGACCGATGGGGCCGTGTTTAACTCGGCCAGGATGAAGCGCATCACCGCCGCGCCGACGCCAGTGCCGCGATGCGCCGGTAGAACGCATACCCGCTGGATTTTCGCGACATCATCCAGAATCCGGACCCGTGCGGTGGCGATGGGGGTATTGCCGCGCGTGGCGAGGACATGCCTGCATGCGCCGTCCAACCCATCGACCTCCAGGTCCTCCGTGACGCCCTGCTCCTCGATGAAGACGGTGCGGCGCAGGGCCAGACAGGCGGCCATGTCGTCGTCACCTTCGGCGCCGCGGATGGTCAACGCATCGGTCACGGCTTTACGCCCGCATCCGGTCCAGCCGGTCGAGGAAGCGGTACCAGCCGCCGATGATCGGCAGGAACCAGGGATCGCCGGTATAGCCGGGAACCGGCACCTTCGGCATGTCGAGACCGACGAAGGCGCTGTCCAATTCGTCATTCTGCAGGATGCGCCGCGCCACCAGATTGCCGAGATAGGTCATCATCGCAACGCCGCTGCCGTTGCAGCCGAGGCAGTAATGCATGTCCTTGTAGCGGCCCAGATGCGGCAGGTAGTCGTAGGTGAAGGCGACGAAGCCGGTCCAGGAATGCGTCACCCGCACGTCCTTCATCTGAGGGAAACGCTCGGTCATCATGGCGTGCATCAGCTTGGCGCGCAGTTTCGGGTCGACATCGGTGAAGCGGGCGCGGCCGCCGAACATCATGCGTTTCCCGTCCGGCGTCATGCGGTAGTAGCAGAGCACGCGCGGCGTCTCCGAGATCGTGCGGCCGTTGGGGATCAGGTTTTGCGCCAGGTCGTCGGGCAATTCCTCGGTCACGATGATATGCGAGGTCGCGGGCACGAGCGACTTCCGCAGGTCCGGCGTCAGCGCCCCGGTATAGCCGTTGGTGCCGATCATCGTCTCGGCGCATTGCACTGTCCCCTTTGTGGTGGTGACGGTAAACCCGCCGCGGCCGCCGGTCACGCCCTCGACCCGTGTATTGGCGCAGAGATGCGCCCCGGCGCGGTCGCACGCGTCCAGCAGACCCCGATGGTACAGCGACGGGTGGATCTTCGCCGCCTGCTCGATGGTCATGCCGCCGTGATAGAAATCGCTCGCCATCTCCTCGCGCAGCCGGTCGCGCGGCAGAAGCTTTGCGCCCGCGTCGCAGAGCCGGTTGAGCGCCTCGGCCTTCGCTTCGAACCCGGCGAAATGTTTCGGCGTGTAGGCGCCGACGAGGCGGCCGCGTTTTTCGTAATGGCAGTCGATCTTCTCGCGCTCCACCAACGTGCCGACCAGGTCGAAGGCGGCGCGGCTCTCCCCCATCAGGGCGTCCAGGCGCCGGGCGATTTCCGACTGCGCGCCGGTCTTGCTCGACCCGCCGGCGATGCCTTTGCCCAGGTTGACCCCGGCGCTGACCCCGCCGCCGTTCCGCGAACTGGCCCCGTGCCCGAACAGTTCGGCTTCCGCGACGACGACGCTGCGCCCCGCCCGGGCCAGTTCCAGCGCCGCGCTCAGGCCGGAATATCCGCCGCCGACGATCAGCACGTCCGCATGGGGTGGTGGATCCGCGTCGTCCAGCGCCGTCGGGGCAGCGGCCTCCCACCAATAGGGTTGGTCCTTGAAATCCGGGTGCAGGATCGCGTCGCTTGTCATCGTCGGGGCTTTCACATGTCTCGTGTGGCGAGGTCCGGCCAGCGGTCGGTCCACGGCTGGATGATTTCGATGGCCGCCGCAAGATCGATCAGCCGCTGGTCCTCGTGCCAACGCGCGACCGCCTGAAGCCCAATGGGAAGACCTTCGTCGTCCCAGCCGCAGGGAATGGAAATCGCCGGATGGCCGGTCAGGTTGAACGGGGCGGGATAGTTGTACCAGTTGGCGCGGAGCGGGCCGACGACCTCGCCGCCGATCCGCAGGGGCTCCCACGCCTCGTGCTCGGCCGAGGGCGGCGGTGCGGAGACCGTTGGCGTGATCAGCAGGTCGGTTTCCTCGAACAGCTTTTCGACCCGGCGGAAGAGTGCGGCGCGCTGCAAGGGGGCGGCTTGTACGGCGCTTTGATCGAGGGCCGCGCTTTCTTCGATCGCCTGCCGCAGGCTCCGGTCCATGAACTCGTGGTGTTCGGGTCCGAAGCGCGCCATGCGGATGCTCAATGGCGCGCGGATCGTCACCCGGGCCAGTTCGTTGCCCCAATCGTCCGGGTCGCTCTCGCGCCACTCGCCGACATCCGCGCCGGCGGCGGCGATCTGGTGCAGCGTTTGCCGGACGGCGGTGTCCACCCGGGGGTCGAGTTTCCGGTTTCCCATCAGCGGCAGATAGGTCAGGCGCGTGCCGGCCAAGGCCTTCACGGGATCATCTGGGATCGTCAGCGGCGGATTTTCGCGCGCCGTCGTCCAGGGGTCGCCCGTATCGGGGCCGCTGATCACGTTCACCATCGCCGCCATGTCGGCGGCCGTGCGGGTGATCGCGCCGTGATAGATGAAATTGCCGAACAGGTCGGCCGCGGCTTCGTTGGGGATGCGGCCGAGCGTCGCCTTCAGCCCGAGGAGGCCGCAACAACTGGCGGGAATGCGGGCCGATCCCGCGCCGTCGGTCGCCAGGGCCAAGGCCCCCAAGCCCGCGGCGACCGCCACCGCGCCGCCACCGGTCGAGCCGCCGGGCGACCGGCTAAGGTTCCAAGGATTGCGGGTTACGCCGTAGCGGGGGCTGGTGGTTAGGGCCTTGTGGGCGAATTCCGGTGTCGTGGTCTTGCCGATCAGGATGGCGCCGGCGGCTTTCAGGCGCGCCACGGTGGTTGCGTCCCGCGCCGGGATGTTACCGGCCATGAGGTGGGAACCGAACGCGGTCTCTAACCCTTCGGTGTCGATCAGGTCCTTCACCGAGAAGGGCACGCCGTGCAGCGGCCCGAGATCGCCGCCCGTCGCCCGTTTGGCATCCGCACGGTCGGCGGCGGCACGGGCCCCGTCCGCATCCACCAATGCATAGGCGGAGAGGTCGCCATCCAGCCGCGCGATCCGGTCGAGCACCCGGTCCACCGCATCCCGGGCCGAAACATCACCGCGCCGGATCGCCGCCGCCAGGGCGCAGGCATCCGCGAATACGGTGTCGGTCATTCCCTCGGCTCCGTTGGAAGGATTTCGGTGGGCCGCTTTAAACTCGGCCTGCGGCATGTCATGGTGGTCCGCCTTGAGTATACTTGGAAAGCTCGACCTCCGAGCAGGTTAGCCTAAAAATTCGGCAACAAAAATAATTCTGGATTGATGAACACACCGGTTCCCACCACTGCGACGGATGAATCCGTTCCCGTTCTCGACGCACACCGTTTCGACGAGGCCGCGTTGACCCGTTACATGTCCGATCATGTCGATGGTTTCGCGCCGCCGCTTGCGGTTACGCAGTTCCAGGGCGGCATGTCCAACCCGACCTTCATGCTGACGGACGGCAACGGCAAACGCTACGTTCTGCGCAAGAAACCGCCCGGCGAGTTGCTGCCGTCGGCGCATGCGGTGGACCGGGAATTCAAGGTGATCTCGGCGCTGAACGCGACCGACGTGCCGGTCGCCAAGGCCTATGCGCTGTGCGAGGACGATACGGTCATCGGCCAGACCTTCTACATCATGGAATTCCTGGAAGGCCGGGTGTTCCGCGACGTGGCGCTGCCCGACCTGCCGCCGGAGGAGCGCCGCGCGATCTACGACGCGATGAACGATGCGCTCGCGAAACTGCACAGCGTGGACTACGCGGCGGTCGGGTTGTCGGACTATGGCCGCGTCGGCGGCTATATCACGCGCCAGGTACGGCGCTGGTCGCAGCAATACGAGGCGAGCAAGACCGACGAGATTCCCGAGATGGACAAGCTGACCGCCTGGCTCAACGACAACATGCCGGACGACAGCCTGACCACGATCGCGCATGGGGACTTCAGGCTGGAGAACCTGATCTACCATCCGACCGAGCCACGCGTCCTGGCGGTCGTCGATTGGGAGTTAGGAACGCTCGGCAACCCCTTGTCGGACTTGGCGTATAACTGCCTGACCTATCACTATGCCGACCCGCGCTGGGGCGACATCATCGACCTGGACTATGACGCGGTCGGCATCCCCTCGGAAGAGGACTATGTCGCGCAGTATTGCGCGCGGACGGGGCGCGAAATCGACGACTACACCTACTATCTGGTGCTGTCGCTGTTCCGCTTCGCCGCGATCATCCAGGGCGTCTACTATCGCGGCGTCCAGGGCAACGCGCCGACACCGGCGGCGTTGCAGCGAAAGGGCAAGTGCGAGTTGCTGTCCAAGATCGCCTGGGCGCTGGTCGAGAAGGAAGGCCGCGCCTAGGTCATCGCCGTCGCGGCCGTTGTCCGTGCGTTTTCCCGGCAGCGGCGAGTCCGTGTAGAATCCGTCCAGCTTTTGACAATCAGCAAGAGGGACGGCGGGCATGGCACCGAGTTTTGCATTCATCGGCTTCGGCGAGGCGGGATCGACCTGCTCGAAAACCTTGCGCGAGATCGGCGTCGAAAAGATCGCAACCTATGACATCCTGTTCGATGACGCGGCCGCAGGGCCGCCGATGCGCGCCCGTGCCGAGGCGTTGGGTGTGCGTGCGTGCGACACCCAGGCTGAAGCGGTCGAAGGCGCCGACATCGTGTTCTCCACCGTGGTGTGCAAGGCATCGGTGCCGGTCGCGGAAGAGGCGGCACGTCACCTGAAGCCGGAACAGTATTACGTCGACTTCAACTCGATATCGCCCGGCAATAAGCGGCGGGTGGCCGCGTCGGTCGCACCGAGCGGTGCGCGTTTCATCGAGGCGTCGGTGATGGCCGACGTTTCTTCGCATGGTCACCGCGTGCCGATGCTGTTGGGCGGCGTGTCGGGGCGGGATTTCATTGCGCTGGTCGAGCCGCTCGAGTTCGATCTGGCCTTTGTTCAAGAGGATATCGGTCTGGCGTCGGCGACCAAGATGGTGCGCAGCATCATGATGAAGGGGATGGCGGCGCTCTACCTGGAGTGCCTGCGCGCGGCGAATCATTTTGGCATCGAACAGGACGTATTGGATACCGTTGAAAAGAGCCTTGCCGGGCGAACCTTCACCGAGACCTGCAGCCGTACGATGGCGCGAACTGCGATCCATGCGGCGCGGCGGGCCGACGAAATGGGGCAGGTGGGGGAAACGCTGCGGGAGATCGGCATCGATCCGATGATGGCCGAAGCGACCGAGCGGCGGCACCGTTGGTGCGCCGACCTGGGCCTCAAAGAGGTCTATAAGGACGGCCTCGCCAAGGACTACCACGATGTGTTGGAGAAGATCCGCGCGGCGGAGAGCAAGGAAGCGGCGGAGTAGGGGAACCATGTCCGGCACCGACGGAGATATGTCTTTCTCGGCCGAAACGCTGACCGCGGCGGGCTTTCCGACCATATCCTACGACATTCTCGACATCGGACAGGCGTTCCGGTCCGACGACAAGCTGATCCGGCCGGAGGATGTGGAAACCTACGCCTTCGCGGTCGAGGATCATGATCCTTGGTTCTTCGATCCCGGTCCGTTCGGTGGGCCGATTGCGCATCCGACGATCTTGGCGAACCAGGCACTGTTGCTGCGCCACAACCACTATGTCGTCCCGGCCGGTCTGCATGCGCGCATGATCTATGACTTCACGGCACCGATTCCGCTCGGGGTGCGGGCGCGGACTCTGGGCAAACTGGCGGAGAAATACGTCCGGCGGGATAAGCCCTACATGGTGACCGAGTACGAAACGTCGACCGAGGCGGGTGATACGCTGGTGTCCGGCCGTTTCGTGCAGATGATCTTCAAGGACAAGACCGCGCCCGCGGCGGGCAGCAGCCGGCGGCCCGAGCCCGATCCGCCGGCCTTCGATCCATCGATCGCCAAGGCCGAGGGCCGCGGCGGCGTGCTGGAGTTGGGGCAGGCGCTGCCGTCACTGAGCCGGACGCTGCAGCAGCGCCAGATCGATATGTATTCCGATGTGCGGCCGCTCTCCATTCATACCGACGAGGATTGGGCCAAAGCGAAGGGTTTTCGGACGACGATAGCCCAGGGAATGATGAGCACCGCATATGTCTCGACACTGATGACGACGGCGGTCGGCGAGGGGTTCGTCGCCGGCGGGCGGATGGATGCGCGATTCCTGCGCCCCGTTTTCTGCGGCGACACGCTCACGATCACCGGCACGGTGGCTGGCTTCAGCCGCGACGGTGACCGGACCCGTGTTCATGTCGACGTGGCGGCCCATAACGAGCAGGGCGAACAGACATTGGCCGCAACCAGCAGTGCACTGTGCTACTGATCGGTTGCTAGGCAGGGACATTAGGGAGGTTGATATGGTCACCATTCGGCCCAAGACCGTCGTGACGCATCGCGTGCAAGGCGCGCGGACGTCGGACACGCGGATCGACCTCGACGTGCGCGGCCACTCCATTACCATCGATGAACGGCTTGAGAGCGGCGGCACCAACAAGGGGATTTCGCCGGTTGAGACGTTGCTGACGTCGCTGGTCGCCTGCACGAACCGCATCACGCACAAGGTGGCGGACTTGCATGGGGTCCGGATCGACGATCTGGCGATCGATCTCGAATCCAATTTCGACCGGCGCGGTACGCAGCTCGAGGAAGAGGTCGATATTCCCTTCGTGTCCATGGTGTTGAAGATCGACATCACGACGGACGCGGATGACGACGCCATCGCCAAGGTGCAACGCGACTTGCCGAGATTCTGTCCCGTCGCCAAAGTATTGCGGGGCGGCGGCACGGAGATCACCGAGGAATGGACCGTCAAACGGCCGTAGCGGCCCGCCGTGCTTTCACTAATTCGGCCTCAAGACCGGCAGCCAGTATTGCCGCCGTTGGATCCAGGTAAGCCGGCGCGGCAAGGTCGCCGCCGCATGGTCGGCGAGTTCGCGTAGCGTCGCGAAGACCTCGTAGCGCCGCAGCACGCGGTCGGTCGTCACGACCAGCACCTGTTTGCTGTCCTTTGAAAAACCGACCAAGGCGATGGGGGCGGACATGCGGATCACGCCGATCCCGTCCCCGTTCGCGGCGTCCCATAGGCGGGCCGTGCCGTCGTCGGATCCGGTCAGGATGCGTTTCCCGTCGGGGCTGAAGGCTGCCGAGGTGATGGGGCCGGTGTGTCCGGTCAGGGTGTATTGCGCCGCGCCAGTCGCCGCATCGAGGATGCTGGCGTCGTTGCCGGGTCCCATACGGATGCGGAAGCGGCCGTCGAGGCTTCTCGTGGCGTCGTCGATCTTGCCGGACCAATTGGGTGTCGCGGTGTTCTCGACCTCGCCCCGCGTGTCCCAGAGGCGCGCCGTTCCGTCCTTGGACGCGGTGAGGATGTGCCGGCCGTCGGTGGAAAACTCGACCCCGATGATGTCGTTCTGATGCCCGGCCATCACGTTAAGAAGTTCCCCGCCCGCCGTCCAATACCGCAATTCCCAATCGACCGAGACACTCGCCACGGTCTTGCCGTCCGGACTGAACATCGCGTCGTTGACCCACGAGCGGTGGCCACGCAAGACGGCGGTTTCGGCGCCGGTGTCGGCGCGCCAAAGCCGGACCGTGGCGTCGCGTGAGGTGGTCGCCAAGGCGGTGCCGTCCGGGCTAAACCGGACGGAGATCAACTGCCGGATATGCCCGCGGAGCACCGGTCCCGCTTCGCCGGTCTCGCCGTCCCACAGCCGGGCGGTCCTGTCGATGGATGCGGTGACGATCCGTTTGCCGTCGGGGCTGAAGCGGGCGGAAATCAATCCGGCTTCGTGGCCGCGCAATTCCGTAAGCAGGTCCCCGGTCGCCGCATCCCAAAGGCGCGCGGTTCCGTCGTCGGATGCGGTCAGCACCCGCAGTCCGTCGGGACTGAAGCTCGCGGAAACGACCTTCCGCGTATGCCCGACCAGTACCGTCGTGGTCGAGCCGCGCCCCACATCCCACACCCGGGCCGTCGTGTCGTAGGACGCACTGACCAGTTGTTTCCCGTCCGCGCTGAACGCGACCGACGCGACTTCGTCGTCATGTCCGCTCAGCGTGTCTTCCCGCCGGCCGTCGAGAGCATCCCAGAGACGTACGTCACCGTCGAACGACGCCGAGGCCAGCAGCTTGCCGTCCGGGCTGAACACGGCGGACCGGACGATATCGTCATGCCCGCGCAATTCGGCGATTCTGCCGCCGTCCTCCGCCCGCCAAAGGCGTACGGTCTTGTCCGCGGCGGCGGTTGCGATGCGCTTGCCGTCGCGGCTGAAGGTCGCGGTCTGCACGAAACCCTTGTGGCCACGCATCACCAGACGTTCATGGCGGTTGAAATGGGCGTCGTAGACGAGGCGATGGGCGGTCAGAAGATTGGCGGGGTCGGTCTCCGTATCGCTGTCCCACGGCAGCGTCTCCAGCGCGAGAAGGGCGGCGCTCACCGGATCGATGGTCGCTAGGTGATCCTGCACGTCGTCCAGTAACCGCTTGGCGCGTCGGGGCGTCATGGCGGACCCGATCGGCGGCAACGATTCCGCCGGGAATTGGACGGGAGGGGGTTCGGACACCGGCGCTTCGGGCTCGGGGATGGCGTCGGGACGGGCGACTTCGGACGGCTTGGGTTTCGGCTTGTCGCCCGGCGTCAAATCGATATCGAGCCACGCGACCAGTACGATTCCAGCGGAAAACACCAGCGCGGCCAATGCCTGCAGGATGAACCACAGGCCGGCGCGGCTCGCCGTCTTGTCGGGGTTGGATGTCACGTTGGAAACTGCCTTGGCTCGGTTGACCCATCGGCCGAAACAAAGGGCCGTTTGGCGACTGTATCGCCGGGGCGCAGCCTATGCACGGGGCGGCGGGCGGACAATATACAAGATCGTGACCAGTCTTGCGGATTTTGCAGGCAAGGATCGGCGGTTGTTATAATCGGGGCGTACAACCCCCATGCACAACGATTACGGACCTGCCATGCCCGAAGGTGTCCAACTCTGGAATCACCGTCCCTACGAAACAATCGAGGTCGCACCCATCGCCGGCGCGTTGGGGGCGGAAATCGGGGGCGTCGACCTGTCGAAGCCGCTGACGGACGACCTGTTCGGCGAGATTTATCAGGCGTTCGTCGACCATCACGTGATTTTCTTCCGCGACCAGCAGATCACGCCGGAGCAGTATCTCGCCTTCGCCAAACGATGGGGCGGCATCCATCTGCACCCCTTCATGAAGGGGCTGGACGACCATCCCGAAATCCTGGAACTGATAAAGACCGAGACCGATACCTACGCCTTCGGCAACAGTTGGCATTCGGATCAGATGTTCTCGCCCATTCCGGCTAAGTGCACCATGCTCTACGCCCTGGAAACGCCGGAGACCGGCGGCGATACGCAGTTCGCCAACATGCATGCGGCCTATGACGCCCTGTCCGACGGCCTGAAGGCGACGGTGGACGGGTTGCGATGCCAGAACGGGGGCGACCGGACATCGGCGCATGATCGAAAATCCCGGGCCGAACGCTATGCCGGCGCAAGCGGCATGAAGTTACAAGACCCCGGAAACGTGCAGACGGAATCGGTCCATCCGCTGGTCCGCACGCATCCGGATACCGGGCGCAAGTCGCTCTACATGGGGGCGCACACCCAGTACGTCGACGGCTTCACCCCCGAGGAAAGCAAGCCGATTCTCGCCCAGCTTCAGAAGCACATCGAACGGCCCGAATTCACCTGCCGGTTCAACTGGGCCCCCGGATCGTTGGCGATCTGGGACAACCGCTGCTGCCAGCACTACGCGGTCAACGACTATGCCGGGCAGCGCCGGCGTATGCACCGGATCACCATCGAGGGCGACGAAGCGCCGTTCTAGACGGCGGGGCGGGGCATCTGTCATCCTGAGGCGATGAACCCTCGGGAGCCGTACCGTTGCCGCAAGCCGCACTGACAAACACGCCGGAGCGCGCATCCTATGACGTGGTGATCGTCGGCGGGGCGATGTACGGCTCCTCGGTCGCGTGGTTCCTGGCCAGCAACCCGGATTTCGATGGATCGATCCTGGTCGTCGAGCGCGACCCGACCTACGAATTCGCGTCGACCTCGCACACCAACAGCTGCATCCGCCAACAATTCTCGAACGAGATCAATGTGCGCATCTCGCAGTTCGGCGCGGAGTTCATCAAGAACTTCCGCCGCTTCATGGGCGACGACCCGCGCGTGCCCGACGTGGTGTTGCAGAGTTTCGGCTATCTGTATCTCGCCGACACCGAGGATTTCGCCGCGGCGCTGCGGGAAAGCCAAGCGATACAATCGGCCTGCGGCGCGGGCACCAAGATCATGTCCGCCGAGGAGATCAAGCGGGACTATCCGTTCTACAACGTCGATGACATCGTCTGCGGCAGCCACAACCTCGTCGACGAGGGCTATTTCGACGGCAACACGATGTTTGATTGGTGGAAGCGGTCGGCGCGCGAGCGGGGTGCCGAATACGTCACGAACGAGGTGGTTGCGATGTCCCGCAACCGGGCCGGCGACCAGGTCGAGAGCGTGACCTTGAAGTCCGGCGACGCGGTGGCCTGCGGCACGGTGGTGAATGCGTCGGGGCCGCGCGCGGTCCTGACGTCGCGCATGGCCGGGATCGAGATACCGGTCGAGCCGCGCAAGCGGTACACCTTCATCTTCGATGCGGAACGGCCGCTCGACCGGGACCTCCCGCTCACCATCGATCCGTCCGGCGTGCATATGCGGACGGACGGGGCCTATTACCTCGCCGGGTGCCCGCCCGATGACGATCCGGCGGTCGATTACGACGACTTCGTGCAGGACCACAGCATCTGGGAAGAGAAAGCCTGGCCGACCATCGCCGCGCGGGTGCCGCAGTTCGAGGCGATCAAGCTGGTGAACTCCTGGGCGGGGCATTACGCCTTCAACACCTTCGATCACAACGCCATCCTCGGGCCGCATACGGAGGTGGCGAACTTCATCTTCGTGAACGGCTTCTCGGGTCACGGCTTCCAGCAGTCGCCGGCGATGGGGCGCGGCACGTCGGAATTGATCACCTATGGCGAATACCGGACGCTGGACCTGACGCCGTTCAACTATGCCCGGATCGCCGAGAACCGTCCTTTCGTCGAGAAGGCGGTGATCTGAAACGGATCCAACGAATTCGACTTAGACAGTCTGGAAGGAGTATGAAGCATGGCAGACAAACCCGCCGCCCTGATCATCGCGGGCGGCAGCGGCATGGGCGCCGATGCGGCGAAGAAGCTGGCCGAAACCGGATACGATGTGGCGGTCATGTCGTCGTCGGGGAAGGGCGAGGCGCTGGGCAAGGAACTCGGCGGCCTGGGGTTCACCGGGTCGAACCTGGTTCCTGAGGACCTGCAGAATTTCGTGGCCGCCGCCCTGGAACGGTTCGGGCGCATCGACGGCGTGGTGAACTGCACCGGTCACGGCCCGAAAGGCGACATCATGGAGATCGGCGATGCGGACTGGCATCTCGGCATGGACTACTACCTGCTGAACGTGATCCGGATGGCGCGGCTGGTCCTGCCGACCATGCAGGCGCAGAAATCCGGCTCGATCGTCAACATCTCGACCTATGCGGTGTTCGAGCCCGATCCGGATTTCCCGACGTCGGGCGTCTTCCGGGCAGGTCTGGCGGCCTACACCAAGCTGTTCAGCACGAAATTCGCCGCGGACGGTATCCGGATGAACAACGTCCTGCCGGGTTTCATCGACAGCAGGCCGGAAAAGGAGCATCGCGTGGCGCAGATACCGATGGGGCGCTACGGCAATGTCCGTGAGATTTCGGAAACCGTCGCTTTCCTGGTGTCCGACGCCTCCAGCTACATCACCGGGCAGAACCTGCGCGTCGACGGCGGCGTGACCGCGTCGGTCTAGTCCGAATCCTTGGGCCGCGGGGTCCAATTGGTCTGGCGGCGCAGTTCCAGGCGCGCGATCTGCTGGCGGTGCACCTCGTCCGGGCCGTCCGCGAAGCGCAGCGCGCGCATCCGGGCGTACATATAGGCGAGGGGGAATTCCTGGCTCATCGATCCGCCACCGTGGAGCTGCATGGCGTTGTCGATGATGCCGAGCGCCATGTTCGGGGCGGCGACCTTGATCATGGCGATTTCCTGCCGCGCCGCCTTGTTGCCGACGGTATCCATCATATAGGCGGCCTTGAGGACCAGCAGGCGGTTCATCTCGATCTCGATGCGGGCCTGCGCGATACGCTCCTGCGTCACGCCCCGTTCGGCCAGCGTCTTGCCCCAGGTGCTGCGGTCGGTCGCGCGCAGGCACATCAGTTCCAGCGCGCGCTCGGCGACGCCGATAATGCGCATGCAGTGATGGATGCGGCCCGGGCCGAGGCGGCCTTGTGCGATCTCGAAGCCGCGGCCTTCGCCGAGCAGCATGTTGCCCGCGGGCACGCGCACGTTGTCGAAGATCACCTCGCCGTGGCCGTGCGGCGCGTCGTCGAAGCCCATGACCTTGAGCATGCGCGTCACCGTGATGCCGGGCGTGTCGCGCGGCACCAGGATCATCGACTGCTGGCGGTAGGTCTCGGCATCCGGGTCGGTCTTGCCCATGACGATCAGAATCTTGCAGCGCGGATCGCCGATGCCCGAGGTCCACCATTTATGGCCATTGATGACATACTCGTCGCCGTCGCGGGTGATGCTGGTCTCGATGTTGGTGGCGTCGGAGGACGCGACCTTCGGCTCGGTCATCGCGAAGGCGGAGCGGATCTCGCCGTTCAGCAGCGGCGTCAGCCATTCCTTCTTGTTCTCCTCGCTGCCGTAACGCTCGATCGTCTCCATGTTGCCCGTGTCGGGGGCGGAGCAGTTGAACACCTCGGGCGCCCAGTTGACCCGGCCCATCACCTCGCAGAGCGGGGCGTATTCGAGATTGGTCAGGCCCGCGCCTTTTTCGCTTTCCGGCAGGAACAGGTTCCAGAGGCCGGCGGATTTCGCCTTCGCTTTGAGGTCTTCGAGGATCGGCAGGGGTTTCCAGCGTGTATCGCCGTCGTCGAGCTGTTCGTAATAGGTGGACTCGTTGGGATAGACATACTCTTCCATAAACGCTTCGATTTCGGATTTGAGCTTCTTCGTCCGGTCCGAATATTCGAATTCCATCCCGTGTCCTCCCGCGGCGTGATTGCTGTGTCTTCAGGGGCCGGCAGCGTTGCCGTTGCGGCCCACCCCCTCGTTTGACAGCAGCAATGAGGCCATGTCAAATCCATCGAAGAAATTCCCTGCCTGACAGGGCTTTACGCGCCAATGCCGCCGCTAAATTCGGCCGTACGAATACCGCTTGAAAGGGACCATTCCGCCATGATCATCAAAGATGTCCGGGTCACGTTGTTGCGCATTCCCTATGTCGAACAGCTTTTGGTGCAGAAGGGATATTCGCGGGATCGCGATGTCCTGATCGTCGAGATCGAGACCGCGTCCGGCCTGGTCGGCCTTGGCTATCAGCTCTACATGCGTGACGGCTTCCGCACGACCAAGGCGTGCCTGGAAGAGGTGATCGCGCCGCGCTTGCTGGGTCGGGACGCCACCGAGGTCGAGGGGATTTGGAACGAGCTATGGATAGCCGGGCAGGCCGATGGGCGCGGCGGCGCGCAGATGTTCGCGCTGTCGGCGGTCGACGTGGCGCTGTGGGATCTGGTCGGCCAGAAGGCGGGACTTCCACTGCATCGCCTCTGGGGCCATTGCCGGAAGGAGGTGCCGGCCTACGGCTCCGGTGTGTGGCGCGGCCTCGGCGGCGACGGCATGGTCGAAAAGGCCAAGCGGTTGGTCGGCGAGGGCTTCAAGGCGGTGAAGATGCAGGTCGGGCATACGTGGACCGAAGCCGAGGATCTGGAGAACACCCGCCGCGTGCGCGACGCGGTCGGCGAGGACGTGGACATCATGGTCGACGTGAACATGGCCTGGACCGCCGACACGGCGATCCTGATGGGCAAACGCCTACAGGACCACGGCATCTATTGGTTGGAAGAGCCGGTGGTCCCGACCGACTTCGAAGGCTACTTCCGGGTCGCCGATGCGCTGGACACGCGCGTGGTCGGCGGCGAGAGCCATTTCACCCGCTTCGAACTGAAACCCTTCTTCGAGAACCCGAAGATCCCGATCCTGCAGCCCGACGTGGTGCGCGGCGGTCTGACCGAATTGCGCAAGATCGCCGCCATCGCGGACACCTGGGGCATGAAGATCGCGCCGCATCTCTACCCGGAACTGATGATCCACCTGATGGCGTCCATCCCCAACGGCCTGATCATCGAGGAGATGGGCCTGCTCGGTGACCTGTTCGAGGAGTGGGCCGCGCCGGTCGACGGCATCATGACAGCGCCGGAAGCGCCTGGTCACGGCTTGCGGTTCAAGGACGGATTAGTGAAGGAATATACGGTCGGGTAGGACATCCGGTCGCCGGTTGAAATCTATTCAAGAAACTCGAAGGCACGGGCGTCGCGGGCGGCCGTCTTTGCGTCCTGTCACTTTTTGAAGGCGAAAAGGACGCCTACCGGACTGCAGCGTCCCAAGGCGTCCTGTTGGAATGCCATGGCGTGGCATTCCCACTCTGTGGGCGCATTATCCAGCTGCTGTGCCATCACGGCGGATGCGCGGTGCAGCATCGACCCCGAGGTCGGCATGTCTGCGAGTACTTCCTGCGCCTCGATGTCGGGAATAAGGATCGTAACGACACCCTCGAACTTCTCTCTCAACCGGTCGAATTCGTCGCCATCGGTGATGTTCAGCAGCGACGCGGCCGCCAAGGCTTGCGTGTTCTTGGGCCAGTCGTCCAAATCGGCGGGAGCGCTGCCGCCAAATGGCGCACAGACGAAGCAGATTTCGGGGATATCGCCCTTGAACAGTCTCGGTGAGTCAAAGGTCATCAACTCTACCGGTGCGGGGCTTTCGAGTTCCGATGCTATGTCCGGAGCCGGCGATTTCCAGAATTGCCACCACTTGTGATCGCCGGTCTTTTTGGTTTTCGGTGGACTCCGCAGTAACCGAATGATCTCGGGTTCGCCATCCTCAAGGATCAAGCGCCGCATGGTGTTCGTTTCGTCGTGAAACCAAGATGAGTCGGCACCGTTCTGCAGCAACAGCCGAGTGGTCTCCGTGTGTTTGCCCGTCGCAGCAATCTGTAGTGCCGATGTTTGATTAAGTTGCGCGTTCGGGTCCGCACCGAAACCGAGAAAGATGCCCACCAAATCGGCTTCGCCGCGCCCTGCCGCCATGAACAATGGTGCTGCGCCGGAATCGTCAGGAGTGTTGATATCGAGGCCCGCAGCGACCAGCGCTTCGACAGTGGATCTCATGTCCTCGATCTCTCCGAACAGCGCTGCCCTATGCAGGACGGTTTTCCCGGCTTCATCGCGTGCATGAATGTCCGCACCCTTTGCCAAGAGTACTCGGATCGCATCTACACTGCTGTAAACGGCAGCGCGGTGCAGAGGGGTTTCGCGCGTGTCGTTTCGCTCATTGATATCCGCCCCCGCTGCAAGCAGCTCGAGAATCTTTCCTTTCTTGTCCTTTTCGATGAGGTTGTCCACGACGCCGAAAAGGGTTGGCGTTTCAGAGGCCATTCCATTCATCCTTAAAACCCGTGGCTATCAAATCTGCAGAACAGCCCGCGCTCAGTCCGAACCCGACCTGAACACCGGCTTGTAACCCGGCGCGGGGGTTCCGCCGAAGCTGCCCCGTTCCAGCACCGCCGCGCGACCCCCATGCTTTTCGACCAGGGCGGCTTGGTCGGCTTTGGCCCGGCGGTCGACCTCCTCCGGGTCGCAGATCGCGCGCAACTGCGTCTCGAACTCGTCCATCAGTGCCGCGTGTTTCGGCGCTTTGGACAGGTCGTTCAGTTCCATCGGGTCCGCTTCCAGGTCGTAGAGTTCTGGATCCATCTCCACATAATAGATGTATTTGAAGTTGTCCCGCCGCAGCATGAAGGCGCCGGTCTTGGCGCCAGACGCGTGATACTCGCTGAAGCCGACCCGGGTCTTGTCGTCGCCCTTCGCGGCGATGTCCAACATCGATTTTCCCGGCAAATCCTTGTCGGTGTCGTCGAGCGGCAAGCCAACGCAATCCAGGATCGTCTGGTAGCAGTCCACATGCGTGACAGGCGTATTGCTGACCTTGCCTTTCGGTACGTCGGGGCCGGCCATGATCATCGGGATATGCGCTGCCGGCTGGTACATGTTTGATTTGCCCCACAGGCCGCGCGTGCCGAGGTTGTCGCCGTGATCGCTGGTGTAGACAACGCGCGTGTCCTCGGCGAGGCCGCAGTCGTCGAGCGCCGCCAACACCTTGCCGATGTTGTCGTCGAGGAAGGAAATCATGCCGTAATAGGACGCGATGGCGATCTTGCGGGTCTCGTCCGTGAAATACTGGTCGTAGATCGAGCAATTCGCGGCGGCCTCGATCCACGGATGCCGCGTGTAACCCCGGTCCGGATGCGGCTCGGGCAGGGAAATGTCGTCGACGGGATACATCTCGTAGAACTCCGGCGGCGCGATCAGCGGGAAATGCGGGCAGACGAAGGACACGAAGATGCACCACGGCTTGTCGCCGTACTTCGGTGCTTCGCTCTGCAGCCAGGCCACGGTGTTGTCGACGATCTTGCGGTCGTATTCGGTATACATCGATTCACCGGGACCGATCTCGTCGGACAGTTTTTTACAGTTGCCCTTAACCGGCAGTTCGTCGCGCACCGCCCCGGCCACGTCGCCGATTCCGTTCACCACATGCATCGGGACGATTTGTTCATCGAAGCCGGTATCGTCGGTCTCGTTCCGGTAGTGCAGCTTGCCGATCGAAACGACTCGGTGCCCGTTTTGCTGCAATCGATGCCCCCAACCCTTGGTCGCGCCGGTGTACGGATGCGCGTTGCACCAGTTCCCGATGTCGTGGACATACCGTCCGGTGGCGAAGGCGGCGCGGGTCGGCACGCAGATCGCACAGGAGGCATAGGCCGCGTCGAACCGCGTTCCATCGGCGGCAAGCCGGTCCATATTCGGCGTCTTGACGAGCGGATGATCCTGGCAACCCATTGCGGTGCCTTGATGTTCGTCGGACATGATGAACAGCATGTTCTTCGGTTGCATGGGACGAGGGCTCCTTTGACGGACAGGTTGCATAGACGATGATGATTGCGGCTTGGACAAATCCGCGCGCTGGTCGGCAGTTTACAGGACCGACACCGGCGCCGGCCAATTTCGCACGATAATACCGTGCACTATGGCAACCGCCGCATCTTACAGTATTCTCTTCGCGGGTTTCTGCACTTCACCACGGTACGACGCATGAGTGATCCACTCGTTAGTATCGGTGTTGCCGTTTCGGGTCCGATGGCGCATGTCGAGCGTGCCGTCCGGTCGGGCTTGGGGCAGACCTACGAGTCCATCGAACTCGTTCTATACGACGGTCCTGCCGACCAAGACCGCGTTGCCTTTGTCGACAAACTGGCGGGGAGTGACCCCCGGATCAATGTGTTCCGCGATACCCGCAAGGTGAGTGCGATCGAGTGCCTAGCGGCATCGCGCGCCGCGGCGTCCGGCGAGTATTTCATGTGGCTGGACGAGACCAGCTGGATCGATCCGGGATATGTCGCGACCGGGGTCGACTATCTCGTTCACAACGCACAGCATGTTCTGGTGCATGGGACCTGCATCCGGCACGACAATAAGGGCGCGCAATCCGAGTGGGCGCCCACGGCGGTAACCTTCGAGGATCCGGCCCGACGGGTCGAGACATTCGTCGGCAACGTCGTCGGTCATGATGCCTGGTACGGCCTGCATCGTCTTTCGCTTCTGTCTACCGTGCCGCTCCATCCCGCGCTTGGCTTCGAGTTTGGTTGGCTTACCTCGGTCGCGTGGCGCGGCAAGATCGCGGCGCAACCGGACATGACGCTGTACCGGGACGGTCCGGCGGACGACTCCGATGCCAGCAACCGCGTTACGCGGTTGGGCCTCGGGAACTTTCAGGCGACCGACCCCTGGCTGACCGTGGCGGCGCTGCAGTTCTGCAATCTGGCTTTTTTCGACGAGGCGTTGGCCCATTTGCCGCCGATCGAGCGGGCGCGGCTGGGGACGGTTGCGGCGGATGCGATTTCCCAGCGGCAGCGCATCCTGGACGAGGGGATGATGATCTCCTTCGCCGCGCGGCTATTTCCGAGCGAGCCGATCCTGGAGCAATTCCGCGCCCTCCGAACCACCCTGGCGGACGCGGTGTTGGCTCTCCGGGCCGTATCGAGCACCGATCCCTTCGTGCAGAACCTGATCGGGACGATCAATGTCCTGTGCCGGATGCGGATCGGCAACATTCCGATGACGAAGGAAGACAAGGACATCGTCCGTCAGATCGAGGTGATGTGGGACAGCGACCAGGCCGCGGTCTCGCAGAACAAGGTGGCGATTGTCTCAGCGATGTATCTCTGAAACGTGTCAGTCGGCGAGCTGCGGGCGTCCTTCGTCGTCGAGCGGCCAGAACGGGTTAAACGCGACCTCCCACAAATGACCGTCGGGATCGGCGAAATAGCCGGAATAACCGCCCCAGAAGACCTCTTCCGCCGGTTTCTGGATCTTCGCGCCGGCGGCTCTGGCGGTATCTAGGATATTGTCGACCTCTTCCTTGCTGCGCGCGTTGTGGGCGATCGTGATGCCGGCAAATCCGCTGCCTTCGGGCGACATCTTGGCGTCCTCGGCGAGGCCGTCCCAGGAGTAGAGGCCGAGCAACACGCCGCCCATCTTGAAGAAAACGATGGAGTCGTTGCTCTCGCTCGACCGTGTCCAGCCGAGCCCTTCCTCGTAGAATTTCGCGGCGCGGTCCAAATCCCGAACGCCGAGCGACACCAACGTGAACCGCTGTTCCACCATCACTGACCTTTCCGCAAATTGAGCGGGTGATCCTAGCGGCATTGCACCATGCGGCAACCCCGATCCTTCGGTCGGACCGGGGTTGCTGACATGCGGTGGCAGGAGGCTTAGTTCTCCGCCAGTATTTTCGGGCGACCGATCGGGGCTGAAGGCTTCCAAAAACGGGACAGATAGATCAGAAGGCCCAGGCTGCCTGTCAGCAGGGTCAGCAGGACATAGGGCAGTGCGTTGATCTTTTTCGCCGCCGCGTCCTGGACCATGAAGACGATGGCGATGAGCAAGGCGATCAACAGGTCGACGGTGGCCAACGTGCCCCAAGGACCCAGTGATCCCAGATAGGTCATCAATCCGTTCCAGGTTCCCATTCCGAGCGCATAGATATTCAGGGCGCCGAAGCCGGCCAGCAGGAAAATCCAAATCGCTTTCATCATCTCAATTCTCCGGGTTGAACGATGGCCGGAGGGTAGGGAGGTCCGGTAATGCGCTCAATTCCCGGAAAGGTAATTGTGACGGGCAATTGGCGGCGGCAGTATGGCGTCCTCAACTGGCGGGAAATCCGATGACCCCATCTCAGTCCTCGGCCTTCGGGCGGCAACTCAAGTACTGGCGTAGCCAGCGTGGCTACAGTCAACTGGACCTGGCGGCGGAAGCGGCCATGTCGCAGCGTCATGTGTCCTTTATCGAATCCGGCCGGTCGCGTCCGGGCGAGGATGTCGTGTTGCGGGTCGCCGAGGCATTGGACGTCCCGCTGCGCGACCGCAACAGCCTACTGATGGCTGCGGGTTTGACACCGCGCTTCCCGGAGCTGCCGTATGCGCACGAGGACATCGCGCCGTTTCGGGCGGCGATCGACCGTATGTTGGAAACTCATGAGCCGTATCCGGCGTTTGTCATCGACCGCTGGTGGACGTTGGTGGATGCAAACGCAGCGGGCCGCAGGTTCTTCCCGGTTGCGACCGAACAGCCGGTCAATGTCATCGACGTTTTCTTCAGCCCCGGTCCGGCACGGGACATGATCGAGAATTTCGACGAGGTGGCCGCGCAGTCGCTGCAGCGATTACGCCACGAGATTGCAGGCTGCGGTCCCGATCCGCGCTTGCAGGCGCTGTTGGAGCGGGCGGAAGAGTACCTAAAGGATATTTCGCCGGATGCGCTGGCCGCCGCTGACGATCCGTCGGCGCTGGTGGTCTGTCCCAGGCTTCGGATCGGCGATCAGGTCGTCGCCACGCTGTCGATGGTCGCGCGGTTCGGCAACACGCGGGAAGTTAATTTGGATGAACTGCGGGTCGAACTGATCTATCCGGCCGACGAGGACGCGGAACGTGTGTTCCGCGACCTGTCGGCCATGCCTAGCTAACGCCTTGGTGCCGAGCGGTCAGTCCGTTGCGGCGCTTGCGCCCGCAATCTTGCCGAACACGGATCCGTTCATCAGACCGGTGCCGCCCGCGTAGTTGAAGTAGAACAACCCGCCGACCAACTCACCCGCCGCGTAGAGGCCGGGGATTGCCTGCAGGTCGGTGTCGAGCACGCGGCCGTCGTTGTCGATCCGCAAGCCGCCGAAGGTGAAGGTCACGCCGCAGGTGATGGCGTAGGCCTCGTAGGGCGGTTCGTCGAGCGTATTGGCCCAGTTGGTTTTAGGAACGTCCAAGCCCTTGGTGCCGCGTCCGTCGAGGACGGCGGGATTGAAGCGCACGTCGGTCATCACCGCGTCGTTGTATTCTTTGACCGTCTTGACGAACTGATCGGCGTCGACGCCTTCGAGCTTTGGCGCCAGTTCCTCGATCGTGTTGGCGGTGACCTTCGTCATCTGCTTGATGCGGTATTCGTCGCGCAGCAGGCTCGTGACCTTTTGGTCGAAGATCTGCCAGGCGAACTGACCCGGTTCTTCCAGGATCACCTTGCCGTACTTGGCGTAGGTGTAGTTCCGGAAGTCCGCGCCTTCGTCGACGAAGCGCTTGCCGGTGGCATTGACCATGATGCCGAGCGGGTAGCTGTGCTTCTGGAAGTTGTCGCCGACCGCCAGATCGCCGAATTCGGGCGCGTTGAGGTCCCAGCCGACCGCGTGGCATCCCGACCAGTTGCCGTAGGGCATGGCGCCGATGTCGAGCGCCATCTTGATGCCTTCGCCCATGTTGTGGCGGGTGCCGCGCACCTTCACCAAATCCCAGCCCGGCCCGAGGTAGCGGGTACGCCAGTCGGAATTGGACTCGAAACCGCCGGCGGCGAGGACGACCGACTTCGCCTTCATGTCGAAGACCTTGCCGTCGTGCTTGACCCTCACGCCATAAACCTTCTCGTCGTCATACAGAAGGCCCACCGCGCGATGCTCGAACTTTATGGGGATGCCGAGATCGCCGACGATCTTCGATTCCATTTCCCAGATGCCGGGGCCGCCGCCCCAGAATTCCAGCGCTAGACCGCCCCAGAACTTCATCTTGCCGTCCACCTTGAAGGCCTGCCGGCCGTACATGGGCATGAAGCGGATGCCCTTGGAATGCATCCACTTGGTGGTCTCGAGGCTTTTGGTGACCAGGATTTCGCAGAGTTCCGGGTCGGTCCGGTATTGGGTGACGCGGAACATGTCGTCGAAGAACTGATCGGTCGTGTAGGTGCCGAAGTCGTTGTTTTCCTTCTCGTCGTCGGTGAGGTCGACGAGGGTCATGATGTCCTGCAGGCCGTTATGCGCAAAACGCAAGGCGCCCGCCGTATACCGGCTGTTGCCGCCGGCTTCGTCCTCGTTCGCGCGCTCCAGGATGCAAACCTTGGCGCCATTCTCGTGCGCCGACATCGCGGCGCACATTGCGGCGTTACCGGCGCCGACGACGATTACGTCAAATTCTTCACTCATTTCTTTCGGTTCCCCCAACACTTACACGACGGTTTTGGATCGCAAATTCGCCAGCCTTCACCGTCCTCAAAACAGCTGCGAAACTATTGTATATCATTGTATACAATTTGATTTGAACCCGGTCAACTCGGCCGGAACGGCCTGCAATTCATAGGATATCGGAAGTTCAGCCATCGTACGAAAGCGGGACCAAACGGACGGGACTAGGGCTGACCGTGCATTTGCCGGAGACGGGCGTGTTGCGCGCCACGCATATGCGCCCGCATGGCGTCGTCGGCGCCTTCCGCGTCGCGGCGGGCGATCGCATCCACCACGGCATTATGCTCGGCGCAGGCGGCCTTGGCCCGCCCCAGGATCGAGTAGGTCGTGTCGCCGAGCAGGGCCATCGAATCCCGCAGGCCGTTCAAGGACCGCAACAGGTATCGGTTGTGCGCGGCGGCATAGATCGCGTTGTGAAACGCGATGTTGTGGTCCGACAGGCCCTGTTCGTCGGCGCCGATCGAGGCTTCCATCCCGACGAGGTCCTTCAACGAGGCGATTTCCGCTTCCGTGGCATGCTGTGCCGCGAGCGAGGCGGCGGTTCCTTCCAGAACTTCCCGCATGCGGTACAGTTCCATGACCGCCCCATGGTCCAGGACCGTCACGGTCATACCTTTGTGCGGCGCGAAGGTGATCAGGCCGTCGCGTTCCAGCCGGCGGAAGGATTCACGGATCGGTGTCCGGCTCATGTCCAGCCAGCTTGCCACGTCGAGCTCCCGCAACCGGTCGCCGGGCTTCAGCACGCCTTCCATCACCGCGTTGCGCAGCAGGCTATGCGCGGCTTCGCTTCGCGAGGCGTATTGCCGGGTGTCCCGGTTCTTGAGGGCGATCATTTCTTCGGCGATTTGGTCAGACATGAAGGCATACCATCGTTAATTCAGGTGCAAGATACACGTGTATACAATTGTACAAAAGAAATATTCTTAAAATGCGACAATCCGCCATCGCTGGTGCTGCCGGGCATAAAGCCTTTGATCGTCCTTTCGGAGAGCGATAGCGTGCGCATTCCGTCGGTATCGGGAGATGAGGTCCGTCTTGGCATTCGACCAATCGGCAAGTGATCAGAGCAGGGATGTCGGGTATCCGGTGCGCCGGTTTGCCGTCGCGGAGGCGGCCGCGTGACGGTGATGCATGTCATCACGGGGCTGGACACCGGCGGCGCGGAGCGAATGCTCGCCAACCTGTGTATCGCGCAGCATCGGAACGGTGCGGCCCCGGTCGTCGTCAGCCTGTCGCCGGGCGGGTCGCAACGGGACCGCCTGCAGTCCGCCGGTGTTGCCGTGCGGGATCTGGGGCTGCGCAGGGGGATTCCCAACCCGCTTGGGCTCTTCCGCCTCGCCGGAATGATCCGCCGGCAGAAGCCGCCGGTCATCCAGAGCTGGATGTATCACGCCGACCTCGTTGCCCTTTTGTCGCTTTGGCTGTCCGGGCGAAGGAAGCGAACCCGGCTCTATTGGGGCGTGCGCTGTTCCGACGTCGACCTCGGCGCCTATCCGGTGTCGTTGCGGATCGTCGTTCGGCTTTGTGCCCTCCTGTCGCGATTCTCCGACGGGGTCGTCTACAACTCGCAAGCCGGGCGGACCGCCCACCACAAGCTGGGATACCGGCCGCGCCGGTCGGTCGTCGTCGACAATGGGTTCGATATTGGCGATTTCGCGCCGGATACAGCGGCACGCAAACAGGTCCGGCAGGCGTTGGGCCTCCCCGAAGATGCTTTTGTCGTTGCGACGGTTGCCCGTTATGACACCATGAAAGGGTATGACACGCTTTTGGCCGCGTTAGGCCGCAGTCGCGATATCACCGGCCTGGCGATTGGTGCGGGTACCGAGGTTTTGGCAGGTAAGGCACGCGTATTGCCGCTCGGCGAGCGCGATGATGTCCCGCGGTTGCTGGCGGCGGTTGACGCTCTGGTCAGCCCGTCCCACTTCGGGGAAGGTTTTTCCAACGCGATCGGCGAGGCGATGGCCAGTGGATTGCCCGTGGTGGCGACCGATGTGGGCGATGCGGCCCGGATCGTCGGCGACGCCGGTATCGTCGTTCCGCCACGCGATGCGGACGCGCTGGCGTCGGCGCTGGCCCGGCTGCGGGACGATGCCGAGTTGCGCCACGGCCTGGGTGAGAAGGCGCGGGAACAGATCGAGAGGTCTTTCGGCTTGAAGCGCAGCATCGATGCCTTTGAAGCGTTGCACGCAGCGGTCCCGGCATGACCGACGTACCCGGCACGCCTTATGTCTTGCTGGAAGATCATCTCGACCCGGCCCGGGCGGCCCGGTTGTTCGATGATCCCATCCGCATCATCCGTTGCGACGATCCCGAAAGCGTGCCGGCGGCCCTAAACGCAATGGATTCGGCGCGTGCGGATGGGCATTACCTCGCAGGGTTCCTCGCCTATGAACTCGGTTACGTCCTGGAGCCGAAGCTGCTGCCGCGCTTGCCGACGCTTCGATCGCCGCCGTTGATATGGATGGGCGTCTTTCCGCGCTGCCGGGAGATAGCCGCCGCGATCAGTCCGCCGATCGCGCCGACGTCGCCGTCATATTCGGTTGACGGTTTGACCCTCTCGATTGACCGGGACGCTTATTTGTCTGCATTCGATCGGGTGAAGGACTACATCGCCGCGGGCGATGTGTATCAGATCAACCTGACCTTCAAGCATCACTTCCGGTTTGCCGGTGACCCCATTGCTTTCTATAACGAATTGCGGCGCGAACAGCGTGTGGGCCATGCGGCGTTGATCGGCGGCGGGGACTTTCACGTTCTTTCCTTGTCGCCCGAGTTGTTTCTCCGGGTGCGCGACGGGCACGCGGCGATGCGGCCGATGAAAGGGACCGCGCCACGCGGCCGGACGCTCGAAGAGGATCAGGAACTCAAGGCAAATCTAGCCGCGGACGAAAAATCGCGCGCCGAGAATCTGATGATCCTTGACCTGATGCGCAACGATCTCGGACGGCTCGCGGACGTCGGGACGGTCGCCGTGACCGATATGTTCCATGTCGAGACCTTTCGCAGCCTGCATCAGATGACGTCCGGCGTAACGGCGCGGTTGCGGCCGGATATCGGCCTGCCGGACCTGATCCGGAGTATCTTTCCCTGCGGATCGGTGACCGGTGCGCCGAAGATTCGGGCGATGGAGATCATCCGGGAATTGGAAGCGGAGCCGCGCGGGGTCTACACAGGCGCGATCGGCATGATCGCGCCGGATGGCGAGGTGGATCTGAATGTCGCAATCCGCACGATCATGCTCGACGACGACGGGCGTGGTGAATTGGGGATCGGCAGCGGGATCGTCTTCGATTCAGACGGTCCCGACGAATACGCGGAAAGCCTCCTGAAAGCGGAATTCATGACCGGCCGCGCCGCACCGTTCGAATTGATCGAGACAATGCGTTGGGACCGCAACGGCGGTTATGTCCTGCTCGACGAGCATCTCGAGCGATTGTCGGAGTCCGCGGCCTATTTCGGGTATGAATGCGACTTGAACATGGTTCGCAGGGCCTTGGATGACGCAGCCGAAACACTGGCGGGGCCGTGCCATCGGGTACGGATGACGCTGGATGAATACGGTCGGGTCGCCGTCACGAGTGCCGCCATCGACCCGCCGTCCGCCGACGCCCGGATGCGCTACGTCATTGCCGAAGAAGCGACCGATAGCGCGAACCGGTTCCTGTTTCACAAGACGACGCGGCGGCAATTCTATGACCGCACCCGCGAGCGTCTGGCGCGCGAGACCGGCTGCGACGAGGCGCTGTTCGTCAACGAAAAGGGCGAGTTGACCGAGGGCAGCTACACCAACCTCTTCGTCGAGCGGGATGGCCGCCTGCTGACGCCGCCGCTCACTTGCGGTCTATTGAACGGCACGTTGCGCCGCGCCTTGCTGGCCGATCCCGATCGCGCGATCGAGGAAACGGTCATGATGCCGGAAGACTTGGCAACGGCGGATGGCGTCTATCTCGGAAATTCGGTCCGCGGTCTCGTTCGCGCCGAACCGGTCGATGCGGCAATACCGAAACGGCGGGCGTCCTAGGTTTCACAAGATAAGGGAACGAACCATGAGCCTTGGGGCCTTTTCCATCAGCTTGACTGTCAAAGACCTGGCCGCGTCGAAGGAATTCTATGCCAAGCTCGGATTCGGCAAGATCGGTGGCGATGAGAGCCAGAATTGGTTGATCCTCGCGAACGGGGACTGTGTGATCGGCCTGTTCCAGGGAATGTTCGACAAGAACATGTTGACCTTCAACCCGGGCTGGAGCGCGGAGGGCAAATCGCTCGACGAGTTCGAGGACGTGCGTGACATCCAGAAACGGTTGAAGGCGGAAGGCATTTCCATCGCGAGCGAGGCGGACGAAACGACGACGGGGCCGGCAAGTTTCGTCGTCGTTGATCCCGACGGGAACCCGATCCTGGTCGATCAGCACGTGTAGTCCGCGTCGATTGCCGTCTTTGGTGTTTTCGGCGCTTTGATATCGGTCAATGAGGGGCGTTCGATCGCGGCGCATAGTTGCAGTGCCGCAAGGGACGTCTCTGCCCTTGCGGGGGAGGCTCCCAAAAGGCGGGTTTCGCCGTCGTCTAGCCGCTAAACCGCAAAGGTATCAACGATGAAACACAACGAACCGGTTTCCCACATCATGTCGACCGATCTGCTGACCGTGCACACGGCCCAAAAAGTCAGCGAAGTCTATACCTTGTTGACCAATAATGGGGTTCATCACGTCCCGGTCGTCAACGGCGAGAAGCCGATCGGCGTGATCAGTTCCAACGACATGATGAAGCTCAGCCTTGATGCCTACGGAACTCCGGATGCCGCCAACGCGGAGTATCTGGACTCGCAATTCACAATCGAACAGGTGATGTCGGATAATCTCGTCACGATCGGCGCCGGCGAGCCGATCCGGACGGCGGCGGAGAAACTCGGCACGGGATCGCTACATTCGCTGCCGGTGGTGGACGATGGCGGCACGTTGGTCGGCATCGTGACGACCACCGATCTCGTGAAATATCTGCTCGATCAGTATTAACGGCAGAGGGACGCTCGGAACCGCGGGCCCGGCGGCTAGCGGCCTTTGTAGTCCGGCGCGCGCTTCTCGGCGAAGGCGCGGGGGCCTTCCTTCGCGTCGTCGGTCTGCCCGACGACCCATCGCAATGCGCCGCCGAGCCGCATTGCCCGCTCGAAGGTTTCGTCCAACGCCGTTTGGGTGACTTCCTTCGCGGCCTTGACCGCGAGCGGGGCGTGCCCCGCGATGCGTGTCGCTATTTTCAAAGTCGTTGTCATCAATTCGTCGGCGGGGACCATACGGCTCACGATGCCGACCCGCAGCGCCGTCTCGGCATCGATGCGGTCACCGGTCAGGACGAGTTCCATTGCCATGGATTGCGGGATGCTGCGCGCCAGACGCTGCGGGCCGCCGCCGCCCGGGAAGAATCCATGGGTGATTTCCGGCAGGCCGAATTGCGCCTCGGTCGTGCAGATCCTGATGTCGGCGGCCAGCGCCAGTTCCATGCCGCCCGCCAGGCAATAGCCGTCGATCGCGGCGATCAGCGGTTTCTCGAATTTCATCGTCGACCATCGCGCGTCCGGGTTAGCCTCGATGACCGAAGCCGGCGCGTTATCCTGGCTGCGCTGGCCGCCGCCGGAGGCGCGTTCCTTCAGGTCGGCGCCCGCGCTGAACGTGCCGCCGGCGCCGGTCAGGACCGCGACGCGGATATCCGGGTCCGCGCGCGCCTCCGCTAGGCGGTCCATGAGCTTCGCCCCCATGTCCTGGTTGATGGCGTTACGCTGCGCCGGCCGGTTCAGGGTGATGACGGCGACCCGGTCCGTGACCTCGAACAGCAGGGTATCGTTGCTCACGCGCTTCCTCCCGCCATTTAGAAACTCGCGCCGGCAACGCCGATCGTCGACTGGCCCGTTTCGTAGAGTTCGGTATAGGTGTATTGCCCGTTCGCGACCCGCAGCAATTCGTCGTAGATCAACTGCCCGCCTTCCTCGATCGTCATGCTGCCGGACATGATCTCGCTCACGTCGACGTCCAGATCGTCGAATCCGCGTGCCGCGGCATGCGGATTGCCGGTGATCTTGATCGTCGGCGAGAACGGGTGCGAGGACGGCTGGCCCAGGCCGGTGTTGAACCCGATGATCTGCGCGCCGCCCGCCGCCAGCCCGGTCATGGATTCGCAGGCCGGGGCCGGGGTGCTCATGAAATAGAAACCTGGCGGCTCGGGGACGACCGGCTCGCAATAGTCGACCACGCCCTGCAGCGGCTTGGTGCCGGCCTTCTTCACCGCGCCCAACGCCTTTTCCGCCAAGGTGGTGAGCCCGCCCTTGATGTTGTCCGCCGACGGGTTGGTCTTGCGGATATCCTCGACGCCGCCCATCCGGGACATTTCCTCCATATCGGCGATCGCCTGGACGATCTTGGCCGCCACGTCCTTGTTGACCGACCGTTCGGCGAGCAGGTGCTCCGCGCCCATGATCTCGGCGGTTTCCGACAGCACGACCGAGCCGCCTGCATCCATCAACAGGTCCGCCGCGTGACCGAGCGCCGGGTTGCCGGAGATGCCGCTGCTGAAGTCCGATCCGCCGCATTCAACGCCGAAGATGAGCTTGGACAGCGGCTGCTCGCTGCGTTGCGTGGCGGAGTGTTTCCGGACCAGTTTGGCCGCCGCGACGATGCCTTTCTCCACCGCCCGCCACGTGCTGCATTCATCCTGGAAGGCGACGCATTCGACGTCCTTCCCGGCGGCGGCGATCGGTCCGGCGAAGGTATCGGTCGACGTGCTGTGCAGCGAGATCAGGACGACACCAGCCAGGTTGGGGTTCATCGCCATCCCGTGGATCGCCTTGAGCCGCATCTCATGGTTGCGCCCGATCAGCTTGCGGCCGAATAGGTCGGTCACCAAGTCGGTGCCGCGGACGTTTTGATTGATCTTTTGGGCGAGGCCGTTGCAGTTGTCCATCAGCGAGATGATGCCGATGCGGTTCCGGACGCCGACGCTGCCGTCGCTTCGTGGGTAACCGAAGAACATTTCTTGGATCACTCCTTATTGGTCGTGTCTCAGGGCCGATCAATCGACGACGTTGTGGACATGCACGTGGTTCCCGACATCGATATCCTGGGATGCTTGTCCGATGACCTCGCCGTATTTCAGGACCTTGTCGCCCTCGGCGATCTGCCGGACGGCGATCTTGTGCCCACGGGGAATGGCGTCGGCCACGGCGAGGGAGAACATCTCCTGACCCCGCCGGATCGAGACCTCGCTGCCGGCGTCGACGTCCCGAAGGCAGACGGCGATATTGTCGCTTTCCGAGATCACGATGGCGTCGAGAGCATCGCCGCCGGTGGTCGCGGTCAATGCGGGGTCATTTTCTGGCATGGCACGGTCGTTCCCTGAACGCTTCTGATTGATTGGGTTTCTTGTCCCTTTATAGAGCATCGACCGCCGTCGGCGCGAATGGCTGACAGGTTCATGTGCCTTGGACGGCGGTTCGCGCTAGACTGGTGCGGACATGACGGAGAGGAAATAAACGCGATGAGTCTCCAATCCATAGAAATACGCAAACAAACGCCGACCATCGGCGCCGAGATTACCGGCGTGGATATCGCAGCGGGGATCAGCAACAGCCAGTTCGAGGAAATCCATGCGGCGCTGCTTGACAACCTCGTCGTCTTCTTCCGCGATCAGGACATCACGCTGGACCAGCACAAGGATTTCGGCCGCCATTTCGGCAAGCTGCATGTCCATCCGCAGCCCAGCAATCCCGTCGAAGGACACCCGGACGTCATCGCCGTGAAGGCCGACGAGAATTCCAAGCGGGTCTCGGGCCAGTATTGGCATTCCGACGTGACGTGCGACGCGGAGCCGCCGATGGGATCGATCCTGCATCTGCTCGAGGTGCCGGAGAACGGCGGCGGTGACACCCTATTCGCCAACATGTATGCGGCCTATGAGGCGCTGTCTGAACCAATGCGCGAATTCCTCGACGGATTGACCGCTGTCCATGACGGAGAGTATTTCCGGCCCCGGACCGACGATACATCGAAGGAGTTCCCGCGGTCCGAGCACCCGGTCGTCCGCACGCATCCGGAGACCGGACGGAAGGCGCTGTTCGTCAACCGCATTTTCACGTCGGAGATCGTCGGCTTCACCAAAGAGGAAAGCGACGCGTTGCTCGACATGCTGTACCGGCATATCGAGAAACCCGCCTGGCAATGCCGCTTCAAGTGGGAGCCGAATTCCATCGCCTTCTGGGACAACCGCTGCGTTCTGCACAACGCCATGTGGGACTATTTCCCGCAACGCCGGTTCGGATATCGCGTCACCGTCTGCGGGGACAAGCCGTACTAACAGCATCCGCGGTTACTGGCCGTTCATCGGAATTCGGGAGGACAAGCCAATGCGCGCCGCTTTGATCGACCCTGCCGCATCCGGGCATCTTGCCGTAACCGACGTCGCCGACCCTATTCCGGCACCCAATCAGGCCGTTGTGCAGGTAAAGGCGGTTTCCCTGAATCTTGGCGAGGTTCGGCGCGCGCGGCGGGAATCCGCCGGAACGCATTTGGGTTGGGATCTGGCGGGCGTCGTCGCGCAGGCTGCCGCCGACGGCACAGGACCACCCGAGGGCAGCCGCGTCGTCGGGATCATGCCGGCCGGATCTTGGAGCGACCGGGCGGCGGTCGAGGCGCGGATGATGGCGGTGTTGCCGGATGACGTTACCTTTGCCGCCGCCGCTGCCTTACCCGTCGCGGGGCTGACCGCGCTCTATGCGTTGGAGCAGGGCGGCCAACTTCTCGGGCGGCGGGTTCTGGTGACTGGCGCGTCCGGCGGCGTTGGCTTGTTCGCGATTCAACTGGCGAAACTGTCGGGGGCGAGCGTCACCGCGTTGATCCGCCGCGATACCCAAGAGGCCCTTGTCCGCGACGCGGGTGCCGATCACGTGGTGTGCGGCGAGCGCGCCACCGGCGCTGGCGACCATGGCCCGTACCACTGCATTCTGGATTCGGTTGGCGGGGAGGTTTTGGCGGACAGTTTGGCGTTCGTCGGCCGCGGCGGCGTTCTCGTCAATTTCGGGGTTTCGGCGGGGGAGACAGCGACGATCGACGTCCGCGACTTTTTCCGCGTCGGTCGCGCCAGGCTCTATGGTCTCTACCTCTTTACCGAGTTTGGCCGGCGGTCGGCCTGCGACGGGCTGTCCGTTCTGGCCGATCTTGTGGCCACCGGTCGTCTCGACCCGCATGTTGCGGCGGAAGGGCCCTTCGAGGAGATCGGCATCCTCGCGGAGCGCCTGTTCAACCGGGAAATTTCCGGAAAGGCGATTGTCCATATCGATTAGCGGCGTCGCGCCGTTGCGCCCTTTTCCGGGAAGGCCGCATGTTTTTCTTCGCCCAGACGCCGCCGACCATGATCAGCGCCCAGCACGCGGCCGCGATGCCGCTTAGTTCGAAAACCGGCAGATCGGGCTGAGGGCCGTGTTGCATCGTTGCAAAGAGGGCGACCGTCGACAGGACCGCGGCGATCCCGAAGAAACAGGCGAGTGGTTTGTACAGCATCGTCGCTAGTAGGCCTGGGGTCCAAAGCGACCGGGCGTTGCCGTTCGATCCCCGGGCCACGCCAAAGGCGGCGGTCATAAAAAGAATGACGACGACAGCGATGATGAGTGGCATGGAGGCGATACGCAGGAAACCGATCAGGATGACGATCAGCGACGTCGCCATCGCGATGGAAAGTGCTCTTTTTCGGGCGGCGTCGATGACGCGCCAATAGAGCACCATCCAGACGCCGGAAAAGACGATGACCACGCCCGGCAAAATCCCGGCTGCCAGTTCGAGGATCAACATGTCGGCGCGTTCAGTCGCTTCGCCATCGGCAGATTATACAGGTATTTGGCGGCCTATTCCTGTTTGCCGGGCTGCCGCCTCACAAGGTGGGTGTCTGAGGTACCTTTATGAGCTCTTCCCAACCCAAACCCTTGAAACAGGGACCGATCGTCGGTTCCGCCAGTTTGATGCCCGGATGATCGATATTCCATTCCATGATCTTGACCTTTTCATCCCGGTCGATGGTGACATCCCAGCCGATCATGCCGAAATGCGGCACTTTGGAGTGCAGGTCGACGCAGGTCGCCACAGCATCCGCGATCTTGGGGACGCGTCTATTCTTGAAAGGGACGCCGGTGTCCGGGTGGGTCGTACAGGAAAGAAAATCCTGGTCGTAGCCGATTGGATCCAAGTCGCCGTCGTCGGTGAGGATCGAGATTTGTATCGAGCTGTTCGCTTGGATCCAGGCGGTATCGCCGTGGCCAAACCGAAGATAGGCGATCCGTTTGGTGAATGACCCATCGGGCTCGCGGACGGTGTTGATCCGGATCGTCGCAACCGATTTCGAGGTGAATTCATCGAAATAGGGATGCTGCTCGATGGGGGATTGAATGACGCAATTCCCGAAGCTGCGGAAGAACTCGTCGTCCAGTGCATCGCAAGAAATTCGCTGCACGCCGATACCCCGGAGGGAATCATCCTGCTTGGCGAATACATCGCTTTGACCTGCCGGTAAGAAGTCCCGGATTTGGCTCGCATCGATCGGGGTCATCTGCCGGTCATATAGCGCGCCTTCAATGTAGTAGGCGATGTCCGGAAGCGCGTCCGTCCGCAAGACGATATCGGTGAATGTCTTGTAGTCGGCGACGAAGCGCAGGGGGCCATTTACGGCGGGCATAACGATTCGTCCGAGATAGTTATCGGGAATCCAACCTTCCCGGAAGCTGCCGTGGATCAGCGTGTACACATAGAGCCAGGGCGCGAACCGCGTCGATCCGAACACCGATCTCGCATAGTCGTCGGCTTGCCGCCGCATCGTCTTGGTCAAGCGACGGCCCGTATGCTGTTCGATCTTCCGAACGGTTTCCAGCGCGTCCGCCCGGTGCCGCGCGTCGTAGAATCGCGTGCGAATGGACGTGATGGTCCGCGCCCCGACGGTCTTGATGACATCCCTCATCGTCATTGTCGTGTCCCGCTGACTGGTAATGCAACCGTGTGACGGCGCGATCGCGGGCGGTATGGTACTACCGTTTGGTGAATAAAGGGTTATCGGACAACCAAAGGTGTATTCGGGCCCATCGGGCGGGAATATGTCGCCTTGGCTGATTAATGGCGGAATCCGGTATCTCAGGACCCGTCGTTTAGGATCGGAGGAACGCGATCGCCTATTCGCACATTGAGGTTAAACTCATAGCAGGAAGTTTCGGAGCGGAAACCCAAGTCGGCGCCCAGTCGCAACCGATCGGCAACGCGGCCTTCTCGGAGATTCATGACGCTTCAATCGAGCAGCAGTTGCCGGTCGGTGCGCAACTTTTCCCACCCGAGGCCGCAAAACAGCGGCCCGTTCGCTGCTTCCGACAGAACGATGTCGGAGTGCCCTGTGTTCCATTCGACCATTTTGACCGTGTCGTGCCGGTCGAAGGCGACGTCCCACCCGATCACCGCCATCTGCGGTACCTTTTTGTGCAGGGCGACGCAGGCTGAGGTCATCTCGGCATGGCCGACGACCTTCCTGTCGGCGAATTGGAACCCGGTGTCGGGATGGGCGTCGAACGGACGATAGTCCTCGTCATAGCAGAGCGGGCCAAGGGTTCCGTCATCGTCGACGATGGGCACCCGGATGCTGTGGTCGGTTTCATACGTGTCGAATCCGATGCGGCCGGCCTTAATTGCGGTGGCGCGCGCCTCGATGCGGCCCGCATTGTCACGCACCGTTGTGACCCGCAGCGTCGTGAGCGGCCCGGGCACGATCTCGTCGAAGAAAGGATGCTGTTCGATCGCCGTTTGGACGACGCAGTTCCCCATGGCTTGGAAGTGTCCGACCGACAGCGCATCGCGTGCGACGCGGGTCACGCCGACACCGCTCTGGGACCCGTCCTTCTTCAGGAAGACGTATTGCTGATCGCTGGGGATGAGGCCGCGAACGCTTTCCAGGTCGATCACCGACTTATCACGACCGTAAAATATGCCATCAATAAAATAAGCTATATCCGGAAATAAATCGGACTGTAATACAGTATTGCTGAAAGTTTTGAAGTCACCGATAATTAATAATCTGGAGTTTACTTGAGGTAAAACAACCCTTCCGTAGAAATTGTCCGGCAACCAGCCTTCCTGAAAGCTGCCGCGAATGAGCGTGTAGGCGTAAAGCCAGGGGGCGAAACGATCCGAGCCGAACGTCTCCATCGCATAATCGTCCGCGGTTTTCCGAATCTGCGGGGTCAGTTTCGTGTCACCGTAGCGTTCCAAGTAGGCGACGACGTCCAATGCTTCCTTCCGGTGCCGGCGGTCGTAGAAATAGCTACGGACGGTGTGTTCCGCGCGGGCTAGCGCGGTTTTGACCTGTTCTCGGATTTTCGGTGGCTTGTACATGGCGACAACTCAGGCGGGTTTCGGACTCCGTCCGTCCGAAAGGTTAGTATCCTATTGCAGCTATACAGTTATTAAACAGCTTTAAGCTGCCTCGGCGACTGATTTTATGGGGTATATGGGTATCGTCGACCGTGATCGATTTGTTCCCAGCAGCGGATGGTGGCAGACTCCGGTATCCCAGAATCAATTGCATAGAATTCGGAGGAACGCCATGGCCTATTCGCATATCGAGGTTCGACCCATCGCGGGAAGCTGTGGCGCGGAAATCCATGGCGTCGACCTGTCGCAACCGATCGGCAATGCGGCTTTCTCGGAAATCCATGACGCCTTCGTCGAGCATCAGGTGGTGTTCTTCCGCGACCAGGACCTGACCGAGGACCAGCACAAGGATTTCGGCCGGCATTTCGGTACGCTCAACATCCATCCGCGGTATGTGCCGTTGGAAGGGCATCCGGAGATTTTTCCGATCCGCAAGGACCCGGAACACAAACGGATCGTTGGCGAAAGCTGGCACCATGACCTGACGCATCTGCCGGAACCGCCGATGGGATCGATCCTCTACGCCCTCGAGGTCCCGCCGGTCGGCGGCGACACAATGTTCGCGAGCCAATACGACGCCTACGACGCCCTATCCGACGGGATGAAGGAATTGCTTTGCGGGCTCACCGGTGTGCACGACAACCGCATCCAGTCGCCGAAAGTGTCCGCCGGGCGCAACGAGGAACGCACGAGCAAGCTGCGCGAGGACGCGAGCGAGGAAGAGGAGCCGGAATGCGAGCATCCGGTGGTCATTACCCATCCTGACAGCGGTCGTAAGGCGCTCTACGTCAACCGCGTGCGGACGCACCGTTTCAAGGGCATGACCGAGGAAGAAAGCAAGCCGCTGCTCGAATTCCTGTTCGATCATTCCCATCGGCCGGAATTCACCTGTCGATTCCGGTGGGAGAAGGGCTCCATCGCGTTCTGGGACAACCGTTGCGTCATGCACAAGGCGCTGAACGACTACCCCGGACACAAACGCTACATGAACCGCGTCACCGTGAACGGCGCGCGGCCGGTCTAGGCGCTCCCTACCACCCCATGGCGCGGGACGGGCGGCGCGGGTCGGCGCCGCCGCTGAGGATGCCGGTTTCCAGGTCGTGCGCGACCAGGCAGACGCCGGCGGTCTTCCACGTCATGTCGTCCAGCCGTTCTACCGTATGCCCCTTGTCGGCCAGCGCGTCGCCGGTCTTGGCGTCGATCCGGCCCTCGATGGTCAGGCGGCCCGGATAGGCGGTGTGCGGCGCAAAGGTGTCCGGCTGGCTGTGGGTGATGAAGCGGGGCGCTTCGGCGGCTTCCTGGGCGTCCATGCCGAACAGTTCCCGGTTCAGCAGCACCTGCAGAACCGCCTGGCATTGCGTATCGCCGCCGGGCGTGCCGATCGGCATGACCAGCTTGCCGTCGCGCATCGCGAGCGCCGGGTTCGGCGTCAGGCGCGGCCGTTTGCCCGGCGCGACGGATGACGCGTGGCCCGGCACCGCCCAGGACTGCGAGCCGCGCGAAGAGGGGCAGAGGCCGGTGCCCGGGATGACCGGCGATTCCCAGGTCACGTCGGACGGGTTCGACGAGAAGACGTTGCCGTCCTTGTCGACCGCGCAGACATAGGAAGTGTCGCCCGGCATCGGCGGGCTTTCCTGCGACAGGTGCTGCGCCGTCATCCAGGCGGGGCCGGGATCGTTGCCGAAGTCGCCGGCGGGCGGCATCTCGGGCCAGGCCGTATCCGGGCGGATCATCGACCGGCGTTCCGCGTTGTAGGCGTCGGACAGCAGGCGCTCCAGCGGCACGTCCACGAAATTCGGGTCGCCGTAATAGCGTTCTCGGTCGGCCAGGGCGAGCTTCATCGCCTCGGCGACCACATGGATATACTCGATGCTGTTGTGGCCCATGGTCTTCAAGTCGAAACCGTCGAGCAGGGCCAGCATTTGCTGCATCACCGGCCCTTGGCACCAGGGGCCGCAGGTGTAGATGTCGATCGGCTCGCCGCAGCCGTTGAAAGTGCGTTTCACCGGCGGTTCGATGGTCGATTGGAAGCTGTTCAGGTCTTCCTCGGCGAGCAACCCGTCGTTTTCCCGGTGGTAGCGCAGGATCGCCTGGCCGATATCGCCGGAATAGATCGCGTCTCGCGCGGCCTTTAGCCCGGCCGACCGGCCGTTCTTCGCCGCCGCCGCTTCCTCGTCCGCCATGAACTGGAGCGAGCGGGCGAGGTCGGCTTGCACGAAACGCTCGCCCGGCTGCGGCGCACGGCCGTTCGGCAGGTAGATCGCCTCGTTCTCCGGCCACTTGCGGTAATTGTCCTCGTAGGCCTCGATATAGGCGGTCATCATCCGATGCATCGCGAAACCGTCGCGGGCATATCGTATCGCCGCTTCCGCGACCTCGCCGAAGGACATGGTGCCGAACCGGTCGAGTGCCATGATATTGGCGTCGGGGGCGGCGGGCACCACCGTGCGGCGCAGGCCGAGCGGGATTTCGCCGTCGTGCTCGTTCAGGAACAGATCGAGGGTCGCCGCCTTCGGCCAGGGGCCAAGGCCCGTGATCGTCAGGACGTCGCGTTCCTTGGCACGGTAAATCAGGATCGGCGCCACGCCCGCCACATTCACCATGTCGCTTTGCAGCACGCCGAGCGCGATATTGGCCGCCACGCCCGCGTCTACCGCGTTGCCGCCCGCCTCGAGGATGTCGAAGGCGGCCTGGGTCGCCAGATAGTGTCCGGCTGCGACCATGTAACGGGTGCCGACGACGGTGGGTTGATAGGGCATGAGCCAGACTCCGGTGATTGGGGGCGGTCGTGTGCAGGGCCATAGCATGACGGGTCGTTGCCTAGGCCGTCAATGACGGGCAATAGGCTTAAACTTGGTTGTTCTGCGCGCTTTCGCGATGACGCTGCTGCCCGGTCACCAATCCGTAAAGCCATTTTTCCGCTTCGAGGATCAACAGGACGGCGATGCCGACCGCGACGATCTCTAGGCCTTGTAGCGGGCTTAGCGGCCGCACATCGAAAAAGGCCTTCATGAACGGCGCATAGGTGAACAGGAGTTGCAGCGCCGTCACCACGCCGACCGCGATCAGCACCACCGGGGTCCCGACGATGCCGCGCCAGGTGATCGACGGCGCCTTCAGGTAGCGGACGCTGAACAAGTAGAAAATCTCGAGGACTACCAGGGTGTTGACCGCGATTGTGCGGGCTTCCTCGATGCTGGCGCCCTGGACCGTCGCCAGAATGAATTTGCCGAAGATCGCACCCATGAAGAGGACGGAGACGAATACCGTCCGCCAGATCAGAAACCCGGAGAAGATCGGCTCGTCCGCGGCGCGGGGCGGGCGGCGCATGACGTCCGGTTCACTCGGCTCGAAGGCCAGCGCCAACGCCAGGGTCACGGCGGTGACCATGTTGACCCAGAGGATCTGCAGCGGCGTGATCGGCAGGGTGAAGCCGAGGAGGATGGCAGCGATTAGGACAAGCGCTTCGCCGCCGTTGGTCGGGAGGATGAACAGGATTGCTTTTTTCAGGTTGTCGTAGACCGTCCGCCCGGCACGCACCGCCTCGGCGATGGCCGCGAAATTGTCGTCCGCGAGCACCATCTCGGATGCTTCCTTGGCCGCCTCGCTGCCTTTCTGGCCCATCGCGATGCCGACATCGGCGCGCTTGAGCGCCGGGGCATCGTTCACCCCGTCGCCGGTCATCGCCGCGACGGCCCCTTCGGCCTGGAGCGCGGTCACCAGCCGCAACTTATGCGCCGGGCTGGTGCGCGCGAAGACGGCGGTGTCCTGGACGCGGACACGCAGTGTTTCGTCGTCCAGCGCGTCGAGGTCGTGGCCGGTCAGGACCGTCTCCGGGTTTTCCAAACCCAACTGGCGCGCGACAGCCATCGCCGTGCCGCCGTGGTCGCCGGTGATCATCTTGACCTGGATGCCGGCGGCTTGGCATTCCGCGACGGCAGTGACGGCTTCTTTGCGCGGCGGATCGATCAAGCCGAACAAGCCGAGAAAGGTAAGCCCGCTTTCGACATCGTCGAAGTGCAGGCTCGACTGCGCCGCGTCCGTCCCCTTGGTTGCGACAGCGAGTATTCGCTGCCCCCGCGATGCGATTTCGTCCGCCTGGCGTTGCCAATAGTCCGTGTCGAGCGGCACGTCATCGTGGTCGAGCCCGCGCTGCCGGGCGCACATGCCGAGGATGCGCTCCGGCGCACCCTTGATGAAGATCGCGCCGTTTCCCGCGTGGTCGTGGTTCAGACTGGCCATGAACTGGTGTTCGGAGTCGAACGGGATGGCGTCGTTCCGGGGCCAGCACCGGCGTTCGAACTCGAAATCGAGACCCGCCTTGGCGGCGGCGGCCAGCAGGGCGCCTTCCATCGGATCGCCTTCGACCATCCACTCGCCATTGGTTTCGTTCAGGCTGGCGTCGCTGCACAAAAGGGCGGCCCGGCCTATTTCGGCGAGCAATGGGTACTCGCCAGCGTCGGTGTCACGTCCGTCCAGCGTGAAGCCGCCGCGCGGCGCATAGCCGGCGCCCCCGACCGTGAAGAGCCGCCGCGCGGTCGCGATCGAGGCGACGGTCATTTCGTTGCGGGTCAGCGTGCCGGTCTTGTCGGAACAGATGACCGAGACCGACCCCAATGTCTCGATGGCCGGGAGACGGCGGACGATAGCGTTTCGGCGCGCCATGCCTTGCACGCCGATCGCCAGCGTGATGGTCAGTATGGCGGGCAAGCCTTCCGGAATGGCCGCGACCGAAAGTCCGACGACCGCCATGAAGATCTCGGAGAATCCGAAGTCGCGCACCAGCAGGCCGAAGACGAGCACGAGGGCGGCGATGGCGAGGATGGCCGCGGTCAGCCATTTGGCGAAGATATCCATCTGCCGCAGAAGCGGTGTCTGCAGGGTGGTGACCTCCGACAACATGCCGCTGATCCGGCCGATCTCGGTTTCCGTGGCGGTACCGACAACGACGCCTTTCGCTTGGCCATAGGTTACGAGCGTGCCGCTGAAGGCCATGGAGGCCCGGTCGCCAAGCGGGACAGTCACGCTGACCGGTGGCTCCGTTTTTTCCACGGGTACCGATTCTCCGGTGAGGACCGATTCGTCGACCTTGAACCCTTTGATGTCGAACAGCCGGACATCGGCGGGGACGCGATCGCCCGCTTCGAGCAACACGATGTCGCCCGGGACGACATCGTCACCGGGGATGGAGCTTCGATGGGCATCGCGGATTACGTTCGCTTTTGGCGCCAGCATGTCGCGGATCGCGTCCAGGGCCTTTTCCGCCTTGCCTTCCTGGATAAAACCGATGACGGCGTTCACCAGGACGACGGCGAGGATGACCTGCGTGTCGATCCAATGCCCAAGCAGGGCGGTGACGCCGGCGGCGGCGAGCAGCACGTAGATCAGGACATCGTTGAACTGGAGCAGGAATCGCAGGATCGGTCCGCGCCGTTTCGGCGGCGGTAACCGGTTGGGACCGTTCTCTACGAGACGGTAGCGCGCGTCTTCCTCGGACAGCCCGTTGGGACCACTGCCAAGCGCCGATACAACATCCTCGGATGGAAGCGCGTGCCAATCCCGGCGGCCAGTCGGCCGGTCCACTGGCGGGTTATTGCCGTCGGTTCCCTTCACCCCGCCACCCCCTCATGTCCGCTTCGCAAGGATTCACGGACATATGTGGGGTGGCGGTGTCGCTAGCGAAAGGCTTGCCTACCACCCCATCGCGCGGGATTGACGGCGCGGGTCCGCGCCGCCGGCGAGCTGGCCGGTTTCGTGGTCGTGCACGACCGTGCAGACCGCGCCCGCCTTGCGGGTGATCTCCGGCCACCATTCCACCTTGTGGCCCTTCTCCTCGAGCGCCTTGCCGGTGCTGTCGTCGACCCGGTTCTCGATGCGCAGAATGCCGGGCTCGGCCTCATGCGGCTCGAAGGAACTCGGCGCGCTGTAGGTGGAGAAGCGCGGGGCTTCGATCGCTTCTTGCGGGTCCATGCCGAATTCGTGGACGTTGTTGAACACCTGCAGCATCGCCTGGCATTGCACGTCGCCGCCGGGCGTGCCAAAGGGCATGGTCATCTTGCCCTCGGCGACGGCCATGGCGGGGTTCGGCGTCAGGCGCGGGCGCTTGCCCGGCGCGATGGCGGAGGCATGGCCTTCGACCGCCCACCCTTGCGAGCCGCGGCTCGACGCGACGAGGCCGAGTCCGGGAATGATTGGCGATGCGCCGCAACTGTCGCTCGGCGTGATCGAGAACGCGTTGCCGTGCTCGTCGATGGCGCAGGCATAGGACGTATCGTGCAGCACGTATTCCGGCGCTTGCGGCGGCGTCAGCAGCTTCGCTTCCATGGGATCGAAGCCGTCGACCGCGCCATGCGCCGGCATCGTCGGCCAGGCTTCGTCCGGACGGATCATGCCGCGGCGGTCCGCGTTGTAGGCATCGGACAACAGGGTATCCATCGGCACGTCGACGAAGCGCGGATCACCGTAGTAGCGCTCGCGGTCGGCGAAGGCGAGTTTGATCGCTTCCGACAGGGTGTGGATGTACTCGACCGAATTATGGCCCATGCCCTTCAGGTCATGGGATTCGAGCAGCGCCATCATCTGCAGCAGTACCGGACCCTGACACCAAGGTCCGCAGGTGTAGACGTCGATGCCGTTATACGTGTGCTTGACCGGCGGTTCGATGGCGACGCGGAACTCCCGCATGTCTTCTTCGGTGATGAAGCCGCCTTCCTCGCGATGGAACTTGGCGATGGTCTGCGCGATATCGCCCTCGTAGAAGGCCGCGCGGGCCGCCTGCAGACCGTCCTCACGCCCCTTGGACGACGCGGAGGCTTCTTCGTCCGCCATGTATTGCAGCGAGCGCGCGAGGTCGGCCTGGATGAAATTCTCGCCAACTTCCGGCACCTTACCGCCGGGCAGCATGATTTCCATGTTGCTCGGATAGTTAGCGTAGCCGTCCTTGGCGCTTTCGATGGTGCCTTGATAGGTCGGATGCATGCTGAACCCGTCGCGCGCATAGCGGATCGAGGCTTCGGCGACCTCGCTAAAGCTCTTGGTGCCGAAATGCTTCAACGCGGTGATCCAGGCGTCGGGCGCCGCCGGCATGACCGACCGCCGCACGCCGTGCGGCACGGTGCCGTTATGCTCCCGCAGGAAGATATCCAGCTTGGCCGCCTTGGGCCACCAGCCGAGTCCGCTGATCGTCACCACCTCTTTCTTCTCGGCGAGGTAGATGATCATCGGCGCTACGCCGCCGACGTTGACGATGTCGCTCTGCACGACGGCCAAGGCGATGCCTGCCGCCACGCCCGCGTCCACCGCGTTGCCGCCGTCCTCCAGGATGTTGTAACCGGCCTGGGTGGCGAGATAATGGCCTGCCGAGACCATGTAACGGGTGCCGAGCATTGTCGGTTGATAGGGCATGGCGTCCTCCGGGGATGAGTGCAGTCGCGAAAATTGGAATGTCGTCGGGATTTCCCTCCATTTTAACGCCAATAGCGGTTGGGAGAAAGTGCCGCGCCGGGAATCCCCCGATTTGCGCGGTATCGAGGGACGTTCGCGGCCTTAAATCAATCTTAGGGTCATCCGGCTAGCGTCAGTTCTACCGGAGGAACGCTATGATGCGCGAGACGATGCAAGAGGCTTGGAACCTGGTTCTGAGCGATCCCGATTTCGAATTTGTGCCCTATTATCTCGGCGCGCTGGCGGTCGCCGCGATCTTTGCCGTGCGCAGGCGCGGCCGTGGTTGGGGAGACGGCGGCGGAGGCGAGAGCGGCTGCGGCGGTGATGGCGGGGGCGGCGGCGAGTAACCGTTCCGGACCTTACCCGCGCTCACGGTCGAAGGTAGGTTGCGCGGGGGAGCGTAAAAGGCGAGCCTAACCAAACGCCGCGCCGTGCGGCAACGACCGGAACGAAATCGTAATGGCGTCAGCAAAAGACTTTCTCAAGTCGGCGAAACGCGTCCTTATGCCCGTCGCGGGGTTTTACGTTCTGCTGCTGGCGGTCCTGTTCCTGCTGCAATCCTGCCTGATCTACCATCCGGATACGCCGACCCGCTCAATCGTCGCCACGCCGGACTCCATCGGCCTCGGGTTCGAGCCCGTCAAGATACCCACCGACGACGGTGTAACGCTCGATGCCTGGTTCGTCCCGGCGAAGAACGCGCGCGGCGTCCTGCTGTTCTTCCACGGGAACGCGGGCAATATCTCGCATCGGCTGGAGTCGATACGGCTGTTCAACCGATTGCGGCTATCGACGCTGATCCTTGACTACCGGGGATACGGTCAAAGCGAGGGCGAGCCGTCGGAGGAGGGGACCTACCGGGATGCCGAGGCGGCGTGGCGCTACCTGACCGAGCGTCGAGGGATTTCCCCGAAGCGGATCGTCATCTTCGGGCGTTCGCTCGGCGGCGCGGTTGCGGCGCATGCGGCGAAGGGCCGGGAGGCCGGAGCTTTGATTCTGGAATCGGCCTTTACCTCGGTGCCCGACATGGCGCAGGAAATCTACTGGTTCCTGCCGGTGCGGTGGTTGACCCGCTTCGATTACGACACGGAGGCGGCGCTCGCGTCCGTTTCGATCCCGGTTCTGGTCATCCACAGCCCAAACGATCAAATCGTGCCATACACGCACGGTCGTGCGCTCTTTGAGGTCGCCCGGGAGCCGAAACAGTTTCTCGAGATCAACGGCGGGCACAACACGGGCTTCCTGCAAAGCGAGCAGGCATATCTACAAGGGATCGACGCTTTCCTGACCAAACATCTCGGGAAGTGAACCCGGATTGTCCGGGCCTCAGTACTCCACCCGGTCGATGACGGCATCGTTGGCCAGTTTGCCGTCCTGGTTCACGATCGCGATCGTGGTGAGCTTGCCTGCATCGTCGTGGCGGCCCCAGATATCGAGCTTTTCGTCCCAGAACATCGGCCGGCGGAAGCGGATTTGCATGTCCAGCTGTCGTGGCATCGTTTCCTTGCTGAGCGCTTCCATCATGAACCGGATCGCCATGAGGCCGGCCGCGATCGGTGCCCGGAAGCCGAACCGGCGCGCCGTTTCCGGGTCCGAATGGATGAGGTTTTCCGCTTCGTCGCTATAGGACGCGACCTTTTCGGGCACCAACTGCTTCTCGCCGATCTTCGTCAGGCCCTCGGTCGGATCGGTGGCGGGTTTTGCCTTCGCCGGGGACGGCTGCGCCTTCTCCGCAAGGCTGGAGTCGAGCACGAGCGATGACCGTTCCGCGCGCAGCGGAACCGATCCGTCGGGGCGGATGAATTCGAACCGTGAGGTGACGATGTTACCGCGCCGGTCGGGCTCGACCTTAATATCCTCGCCGCGCACCTTCAGCGTTTCGTCGAGCATGATCGGCTCGCTTAGGACGAGCCGTTGCGTCATATGGACCCGGCCGTTGACGGGCAGGCCGATCCGCTTGGCGGAGAGGACGGTGGCCAGGACGAAATGCGTGATATCCACGTGGTCGCCATAGATCGCCGGGTCTATGTCGCAGCAGGCGAGCTTCTTGGCCTGGGTTTCGGCGGTCACCTGAAAATCCCATTCCGGATAGACGAGCCCGGCGCGGTATCCGGCGTCGGCGTCGGTCGAGGCAGTGGTATCGGTCATCGTTTCTTGTCCTGTCAGTCCATCTTGGCCGGTGTCGGGTCCTTCAACGGCACTTCCATCAGGTCTTCGCCCCAGATCAGGTTGCCGTCGTAGACCGATTTCATCTCGGAAATCAGCCGTTCCTTCACGCCGGGCACGTCGAGCTGCAGCAGCATGTGGCTCATCACCAGGTTCCGCACGCCCGTCTTCGCGCCGAGTTGGGCGAGTTCCATATGGCCCATGCAGCCCTTGGTGTATTCCTCGGACGGCTCGGTGCCGGTGATGTACTGGCACATATGGACGAGCACGTCGGCGCCGTCGGCGAGTTTCTCCATCGCCGTGCACGGGCCGCAGTCGCCGGAATAGACGAAGGAGCCTTCGGCCGTGTCCAGCCGGAAGCCGTAGCAGACCAGGTAAGGCTGGACATGGGGGACGCTGGCGACCGTGAGTTTCCAGCCGTTCTCGTCGACCGTGTCGCCACTGCGCAGCTCGTGGACGACCGGAGCCGGGCGTGCGCGGTCGCCTTCGCCGTGGCGGTTGCGGTAGACGTCGAGGCTGAGCGGGTGGTTGGTCCGCGCGATCAGGTCCGGCCCGAACACGCCGTCGTCGTCGATCAGCAGGCCGGTCATGCGTTCGATGCCCGGCGGGCCGTAGACCTGAAGCTCCGGCACTTGCCCGGCACCCTGGTCCCAGCGGGTGATCAGCAGGCGGGGATAGTCCATGCAGTGGTCGTAATGCAGGTGGCTGCAGACGAAATGCGTGACGTCCGTGGCCTTGTAACCAGCTTCCAGCAGCCGGTGATGGCTGCCCGTGCCGTGGTCGAACACGATGACGTCGTCGCCGGTTTCGACCACGTAGCCGGAACACATGCGTTTGAGCGAGGGGGTCGGCGTACCGGTGCCGAGCAGGGTGATGCGCATGGCGGCGTTTCTCACTGTCGTTTCTTATCTTCGATCCACCGACCATAGGGCGTCGGGGGCGGGCTGTCATCCGGACGCGGTTCCGCGCTATCATCGCCGCATCGCGAACCGCCGAAAAAGAAACGAAAGAGCTTAGACATGACCGAGCGCCCCTTCGAGATGGTCCCGCTGCCCGCCGGGCGCAGCACCGAGAAGCCCCGCAAGACCGGCCTGACCATGGTGCTGGACTGGGGACAGCCGATGCAGCATCTGCGCGACATGCTCGAACTGTCCGCGCCCTATATCGACCTCGGCAAGATCGTCGCCGGGACTGCGCGGCTTTACGACGTCGATACCTTCCGCAAGAAGCTCGACCTGTACCGGGAATTCGACGTGAAACCGTTCATCGGCGGCCAGTTCCTGGAATACGTCTTCGCCACGCAGGGGTGGGATGCGGTCAAGCCGTATTGCGAGGAAGCGAAGCGGCACGGCATTCACGCGATCGAGGTGTCGGACAATTGCGTGCCGCTGAACGACCAGGAACGCCACCGGATGATCCGGATCGCCATCGACAGCGGCCTGGAGGTGCATGGCGAGGTCGGCTCGAAACATGACAAGCAGGACGCCGCCGAACTGACCGCGCAAGCCAACCTCTGCTTCGAGGCAGGCTGCGATCTGGTGCTGGTCGAGGCGGCGGAACTGATGGATGGCGACGAGATCAATCAGGATTTGCTGGAGGGGCTGCGCGACGGCCTCGACATCTCGAAGGTCCTGTTCGAATTGACCGGTTATTGGATCAAGGGCGTCACGGTGAACAGCACTTTCGAGCTGCAGAAGGCCTTCGTGCTCGCCTTCGGTCCCGACGTGAATATCGCCAACGTGTCGCCGGATCAGGTGATCAGCCTGGAGGCGTTGCGCTGCGGACTCAGCGTGGTCGGGCCGGACCGGTTGGACCAGGCAGCGGAATAGGTTCCTTTTTTGCTCCAAGGCGGCGAGAAACAGTCGTGAACGCCGCGCGGCAAGGTTGAAATCTTCCCTTTAAGTCAAGCCGATAGGAACGTTAACCTGTTGTTAACGGGCCTCACCAAGCATGGAATCGTGGTGAAACGCGCACGGCGCCTACGACGGATTTCGTCGGTGAGGGGAAGTGGATTTCAGCACGGTAGAGGGGCGCGAGAGGGGACGGTCTCGGCCATTCAGATGACACGCTCGAAGCGGGAGACGGAACGAATGTCGGAGTCGTTGCCAATCGGGATCGGGGAAGGCACCCCGGAAGCCGTCGCTTACCGGCTGATGCTGGACGTGATGCGGGTCGAGAACCGCACGATGTCGAGCGGCGCCCTTGCCGGTGCGCATACGCCGGCCGACCGGCACTATCTTCTCAACACCTACCATGAATGCCTGATGGCGGTGCGGGGTAAGCGTATCGCCGCGTCGACCGGCGGCGGAAGCAACCGGTCCGCCGCCTAAGCCAGCGCCCTCGCGGTCAATGGACCTCCGGTTCGTCGACCAATTCCGACGATTGCAGGAAATCGAAGTCGCAGCCTTTATCCGCCTGCTGGATATGTTGCGTGAACATCCAGCCGTAACCTCTTGGATAATGGGCTTTCGGCGGCGTCCATGATTCGCGCCGCTTGGCAAGCTCCTCGTCGCTGACCTTCAGGTCGAGGCGGCGTCCCATGATGTCCAACTCGATCATGTCGCCGTCCTGCACAAGACCCAGCGGTCCGCCGACGAAGGATTCCGGCGCCACGTGCAGCACGCAGGTGCCGTAGGAGGTGCCGCTCATGCGCGCGTCCGATATGCGCACCATGTCGCGCACGCCTTCCTTCAGCAGCTTCTGCGGGATCGGCAGCATGCCCCATTCCGGCATGCCGGGGCCGCCGACCGGACCGGCATTCTGCATGACCAGGACGGAGTCCGCGGTCACGTCGAGATCGGGATCGTCGATCCGCTCCAACAGGTCCCGGTGGCTCTTGAACACCACGGCGGGGCCGACGTGCTTGTGCAGTTTCGGGTCGGCGGCGGTGTGCTTCACCACTGCGCCGTCGGGCGCAAGGTTGCCGCGCAGCACGACCAGCCCTCCTTCGTCGGACATCGGGTTGTCGCGCGTCCGGATCACCTCGTCGTTATAGACCCCGGCGTCGCCGAGATTGTCGCCGAGCGTCTCGCCGTTCGCCGTGACGCAGTCGAGATGCAGCAGGTCGCGCATCCGGTTCAACAGGCCGCGTAGGCCGCCGGCATAGTAGAAATCCTCCATCAGGAAGCGCCCGGACGGCCGCATGTCGGCCAGCACCGGCGTCTTGCGCGATAGCTCGTCCAACAGGTCGAGCGTGACGTCATGCCCATTGCGCGCGGCGATAGCGAGGATATGGATTGCCGCGTTGGTCGACCCGCCAAGCGTCATCACGGTGGTGATGGCGTTTTCGACCGCATCCATCGTCATGACCTCGCGCGGCGTCAGGTCCTCCCAGACCATATCGACGATACGGCGGCCGCTCGCCGTGGCCATGCGCGGATGGTTCGAATCCGCCGCCGGGATCGACGCCGCGCCCGGCAAGGTCATGCCGATCACTTCAGCGACCGAGGTCATCGTCGACGCGGTGCCCATGGTCATGCAATGGCCGGGCGACCGGGCGATGCCGCCCTCGATCTCCTCCCAGTCGTCCTCGGTGATGTTGCCGGCGCGGCGTTCCGCCCAGTATTTCCAGGTGTCGGTGCCGCTGCCGAGGGTTTCGCCGCGCCAATTGCCGCGCAGCATCGGTCCGGCCGGAACGAAGATCGACGGGATATTCATGCTGGCCGCCGCCATCAGCAGCGCCGGCGTGGTCTTGTCGCAGCCGCCCATCAGCACCGCGCCGTCCATCGGATGGCTGCGCAGCAGTTCCTCGGCTTCCATCGACAGCATGTTGCGGTAGAGCATGGTCGACGGCTTGACGAAAGGCTCGGACAGCGACATGGCGGGCAGTTCGACCGGGAAGCCGCCGGCCTGCCAGACGCCGCGCTTCACCTCTTCGGCGCGCTGCTTGAAATGCGCGTGGCATTGGTTGATCTCGCTCCACGTGTTGATGATCGCGATCACCGGTTTGCCGGCGAAATCCTCCTTGGCGAAGCCCATCTGCTTGGTGCGCGACCGATGGCCGAAGCCGTGCAGGTCGTCGACGCCATACCACTGATAACTCCGTAAATCTTCCGGGGCTTTGCGTCGGCCGGATCGCGCCATGGTCCTCTCCTCAAATTTTTGGTTTTGCGTGTCGCACCGCAGGGTGGGAAGGATCACGGTAGGCAGCATGGTTGGGCGCTGTCAACGGAGGCGGGCGTTCTTTCGGCGCGCGGATGTCCGGTGGGGCAAAGACCTCAAACTGTTGTATGATCCAGGGAAGGGAAGAGTTGGCAATGTCACTGACGATCACAGCACTGGGCGAGTTTGCGGGCGCCGAAGCCACTGGCATCGATCTGCGCGAACCGCAGGACGCGGCGACGCGCCAGCGGTTGATCGATGCGGCCGTCGAGCATGTCGCCTTGGTGATCCGGGACCAGGCGCTGGACGCGCAGAGTTTTGCGAAGGCGGTATCGCTTTTCGGCGAGACCATGCCGCCCAACTTCACGGCCTTCAGCCACGAGACCGAAACGGACGTGAGTTTCGTATCCAATACCTTCCCCGGGAAGACCGGCGAGCGGGTCTATCATTCGAACTACTGGCACACCGACCACACCAACCGCGAGGAACCGCCGAACTTCACCGCCCTCTACGCGCTGGAACTGCCGGTGTCTGGCGGTGGCGACACGGGGATCGTCAACATGCGGGCGGCCTATGAGCGGCTGCCCGACACGATGAAGGCACGGATCGACGGGTTACAGACGGTCAACGTGTTCCAGGGCAGCGCGTCCAAGAGGAAGTCGCACCGATACGACACCTCGGCGCGCCGGATCGACGACGTGCCGGTGATCCACCCGCTGGTGCGGACCCATCCCGCCAACGGGACGAAAGCGATTTACATGCATCAAGGAAAGGTGGAAAACTTCGTCGGCATGTCGCCGGAGGAGAGCCAGGATCTGGTGCTCGATCTGCTCGATATGGCCATCCAGCCGGAGCTGATTTATCGCCACGAATGGCGGCTCGGCGACTTATTGATCTGGGACGACCGCTCGACGATGCATAAGGCCTTCGCAAACTACGACCTCAATGAGACCCGAACGCTGCTGCGAACGCTCGTGAAGGGCGACAAGCCGTACTAGCCGCATAATACCGTATCGTATCCAAAGGCTGGCCCGGCGTTGTGACGACGCCGGGCCAAAACCGTTTTATGGGAAAGGATGAAGACATGAACGCGACCGAACGCGCCTGGCAGGCCGAGGAAGCCTGTCACAATGCCTGGCCCGCGCTGCATCAGGTTTGGTGCGGGGATTGGGTGCTGCGCGTTTCCGGCGGGTTCGGGCGACGCGTGAACTCCGCCAATCCGTTGAACGCTGGGGCCGGTGCGGTCGATGAGACCCTGTCGGCGTGCCGTGCCGTTTACGGTGGACAAGGGCAGCCGGTGATATTCCGGGTGCCGACCATTCTGGATCCGGCGGTCGATGCCCGTTTGGACGCGCTCGGCTTCACGGCGGAAGGCGAGACGATCACGTTGCACGCGGACATGGACGCCGTCGAATCCGCGCCGGACACGGCAGTTGAAATTCTCTCTTATCCGAGCGACGATTGGCTTGCGGCGATGCAAGCGTTACAGGGACGGGACGGCGACGCGCATGCGTTCTTCATGCGCGTCGTCCGCTCCCTGATGGTTCCGTCCGGTTTTGCCGGTCTACGCGTCGACGGTGCGTTTGTCGCGCTGTCCTTCGGCGCGTTGCACGGCGGACTGTTATGCGTCGAATCCGTAATCACCGACGAAGCGCAACGCGGCAAGGGATATGCACGCCGGATGCTGAACGGACTTGTCGCATGGGCGGCGGCGACAGGCGCGCGGGGCGTCTGCCTTCAGGTCGAGGCGCCGAACGCCCCGGCCATCCGCCTTTACCAAGGCCTCGGCCTGACGACCGAACTGTACCGTTATCACTACCGCCGCGACCCTGCGTGACGCATGGTGCGAACCGTGCGGTTCTACTTCGCCGCCATCACCATGATCTCGACCTTCCAGTCCGGCGCGGCAAGCGCGCTGCACAGGCCGGCGCGGACGGGCGGGTTGGCCGGATCGATCCAGGCATCCCAAACCTCGTTCATGGCGGCGAAGTTGCGCATGTCCGTGACCCAGAGCTGCGCCCATAACAGCTTCGACTTGTCGCTGCCGCATTCGGCCAGCAGCTTGTCGATCTTGGCCAGGATCTGCGCGGTTTGCGTCGCGACGTCGGCATTCTGGTCGTCGCCGACCTGACCGGCGAGGTAGATGACGCCGTTGTGCTCCACGGACTGGCTCATCCGGGGTCCGATGTGATTACGGGTGATATCGCTCATTGGGGTTTCTCCATCTGGGGTTTGAAATGCGAAACGGTGAGACGTGGACGGGGCTATCCGCCCCGGCGCAGTGCGGCGCAGTCGTCGACCAGGATGCCGGTGACGACCTCGATCTTGTTGTCGGTTAGGCCGAGGAAGGATTCGACCGAGTAGGCGCCGTAATTCACGCTGAGGGGTTGCAGGTCGGCGATCCGCGCGCCCATCACAAGCCGGTCGATCTTGGTCATGCAAATCGCCCACATGCACATGGGGCAGGGCTCCATCGTGGTGTAGAGCGTGGTGCCCGGCAATTCGGTGACCATTTCCGCTTGGCAGATATGGCGAATGGCGACGGTTTCCGCGTGGCAGGTCGGGTCGCAGGTGCTCGCCACGGTGTTGTGGCCGCGCGCGACGATCTGGCCGTCGCGGATGATGACCGAGCCGATCGCCGGATTGCCGGCGGCGGCGCCGGTGCGCCCTTCGTCCAGGGCGTGCCGCATGAAGTCGATATGTTCGTTTGAGGGCATGGCTGGTGTCCTTTCCGCTGTCGCCGCCGAGCCTACTGCAGCGTTGGGTATCGGGCCAGTGCGGGGCGAATTTTGACCGCTTTCCGTGTGCTACCGTACAATCAGTTCGCATTTATCGGAGGATCGAAACATGGAAAACGTCGAAACGGTGAGCCAGGACGCGGCTCCGCAAGGAATGGCTCAAACCGCTGGTTTTCCGACGGTTCAGCCGCTGCCTAGTTTCATGGGTGCCGCGGTGACCGGGCTGGACCTTTCGAAACCGCTCGACGACTCGGCCCGCGATGCGATCATGAGCGCCATGCTCGAGTACCACATCCTGGTCTTCCCGAACCAGGACCTGTCGAAGGAAGAGCAGTACGCCTTCACCGAACGCTTCGGCGAAGTCGAAGGGCATGTGGTGCGCGGGCTGGACGGCGTGAAATCGCCCAAGGTCCATATGGTGTCGAATCTCGATCTCGACGGCAATCCGACCAAGACGCCGGCGACAAGCGGCAATTTCTTCTGGCACACCGACAAGTCCTACCACGACGTTCCATCGCTCTCGACGCTGCTGCATGCCAAGAAGATTCCGCCGAAGGGCGGTTCGACCCAGTTCGCCAATATCGCGAACGCCTATGACGAACTGCCGGACGTGATGAAGGACCGTATCCAGGGCCTTCGCGCAGTCCACAGTTGGGAGGCCAACCGCGACAACACGTTCAACCGGCCGGCGACCGAGGAGGAAAAGGCCGAGCGGCCGCCGGTGTCGCACCCGATCGTCCGGACGCATCCGGATTCCGGCCGTAAGGTGCTCTATATCGGAATCCATACGTCCCATATCGAAGGGATGCCTGTCGCCGAGGGCCGGGAGTTGCTCTACCGGCTGCTCGATTTCGCGACGCAGCCGCGCTTCGTCCACACCCATCACTGGCGCGAGGGTGAACTCGTCATGTGGGACAATCGTTGCCTGATGCATCGGGCGACGGGCGACTTCGAGATGGACAAGTATCCGCGGGTGCTGCACCGGACCGTTATCCGGGGAACCGTGCCCTACTAATCGTCCGGATAGGCTTGCACTTCGAAACGAGCGGGTCAATTTAGGTCAACGATAATCTGAATTTCCATAATTCTACTTTGGTTAGAGCAAGGCTCTAGCGTAGAAGGCGCCCAGCTTAGCGCGCCGCCATACTGTTATTCCCCGAATCTCAAGCACCGATATTACCGGAAAACACGCATGCGTTGAGTGTGCGTGGTTCAATTACATGACTCAACGGACGATAGATGCTATTCTGCAAACAACTTTAATAAGAAATACAGTCGAATAATAAAAACGAAAACGGGATATCGTCAAAACTCAGGGGAGGCATCTGATGATTTGGCATCTTTCAAAAACGACCCGATCGATCAGGCAGTCGGCACTGCGCGGATTGATTATCGTAACAATGGGAAGTGTGGTGGGGGCATGCGATTACGTGGAGCGTTGGGCCGCCGACCCACAGCCGAGCATGACCGGTGGTGGATGGCTGACCAACTACAGTTCGTATAAGGAGACTTTCGATCTAATCTCTGCTTTGGACCCAAAGGGACTATCAATAGATAAATCTGGTCCGACAGTGGATGCTCCCATAGGCAAAAAGATCGATGCGGCGTTCATTTCATTCTATGACCCGGCCTACAATAGTGTTTCGCCGAATTTGCGGCGAAATCGCGTTCAGGAGCGGATGCTTGCTGTATCCAATGGCCGTTGCGTTCTTTTCAAGAACCTCCTTTATGAATTGCGATCTAAGACCAATTTCTGGCTTGGTACGCTGACTACGGTAACTGGTGTCGCGGGCGGAATCGTGACAGGTGCCGCTGGGTCGCGGATCCTCTCCGGTGCCGCGGGAGCTATAAGTGGCACGCGCGCCGAGTTCAATCAGGAGCTATTCCAGAATCTCGCAACGCAGGTCATTATTGAAGGGATCGACGTTAGGCGTCGCGAAATCTACGAGCAAATTGTTCAACGAGGTCAAGCGAAGACAATCGACGAATACTCAGTCGAAGCCGCTGTTAAGGATGCAATTTTTTATCACGCGCAGTGCAATGTCGTAACTGGATTCCAAGTCGCTCAAGACTCTATCAAGACCGTTGAAGATCCGGGCATACAGGCGGCAAACAAAACACTAGCGAGGCTAGCGACGACACGAGCCCTGCTGCAGAGTCGACAGCTCACTCCGGAAGAGGCGGCAAAATTGGTGAACACGTCGGCGACCTTACTCGGGCTTGCCGGAAAACCGAAAATACCGAGTGTTGAGGACAGACTGCCTGTTAGGGCGTTGCCTAGAGCCCGCTCGGGAATCAAGGCGGCGATTGAGGAGTACATAGAGTTTGTAAAAGAAAACGTGACCAACGGTGTTTCAAAAGACAAGCTCGTGAAACCATTGGAAAGTGCGCAAGAAGCTACGGAGGCCAGTTTAAAAGCTTGTGAACCGCTGGCAATTGCGAAGAGTACGGAGGCGTTCAAAGCGATCGTCGAGGCAAACCTCGAATCGGTTGATGCTGATAAACAGGCCAAACTTGAAGTCAAAAAAGAAAAAGCCGTACTAGAGGCGAGTCAAATCACGACGGACATTGAAGCTGTTAGACGCTTATTCGTTTTGCATCTTCAGCAAGCTCGAGCGGTGATCGCCGGGTCGTTAGATGAGAAAGGTAAGGTGCCTGACAACAAAATTGACGAAGTTGCAGCTAAGCTCGTTAAGGCGCTTTCGAAACCCGTTGGAAGTGGCGTGTGCCAAAGTGATCGATAGAGCGATGTCTCGATAAAGTCGGTCGGTACCTAGTTTTTCGGAGCACTGATTTTAGAAGCAGTGTGTTTTCCCTGACCGACCTACCCGTCTATGATCCTGCTTGTCCGTCGGCTGGCTGGGCCGTCATCGGCCCGGCGGGCGACACTATTCTGCATTGGGAGCATCAAGAGAATGAGTATGGTTCAGGACAAGGTCATCGTCGTTACCGGCGCGGGCCGGGGTATTGGGCGTGGATTCGCCATGTTGATGGCGGCGCACGGCGCGAAGGTCGTGGTGAACGATTTCGGCGGGTCGGTCTCCGGCGAAGGTGAGGACAAGACCCCGGCGCAAGAGGTGGTCGAGGAGATCGCCGCGGCCGGCGGGGAGGCCGTTGCGAATACCGACAGCGTCGCGGATCCGAAGGGTGCGGCCCGCATCGTCGAGAACGCGCTCGACAGCTTCGGTAAGGTCGACGGCGTGGTGAACAACGCAGGTATCCTGCGTGACGGCATCTTCCACAAGATGGCGGACGAGGACTGGCACGCGGTCATCGACGTCCATCTGCACGGCAGCTATTACATCAGCCGCGCGGCGGCGCCGCACTTCCGAAAGCAGAGTTCCGGCTGTTTCGTCCACATGACCTCGACCTCGGGCCTCGTCGGCAACGTGGGGCAGGCGAACTACTCGGCCGCGAAACTCGGCATCATGGGGTTGTCCAAGTCGATCGCGCTGGATATGGCGCGGTACCGGGTGCGGTCCAACTGCATCTCGCCCTTCGCGTGGAGCCGGATGATCGGGTCGATCCCCACGAATTCGCCGGAAGCCGAGGCGCGGGTCGAGAAACTGAAGCAGATGACGCCTGAAAAGATCGCGCCGATGGCGGTCTATCTGTGCAGTCACAAGGCCGATGAAGACAACGTATCCGGTCAGATCTTCGGCGTGCGCAACAACGAGATCTTCCTGTTCAGCCAGCCGCGGCCGCTGCGCGCGGTTCAGCGGGGTGAGGGTTGGACGCCGGAAACGATCGGCGAGCAGGCGATCCCGGCTTTCAAGTCGCATATGTATCCGCTGGAGGTATCGGCGGATGTGTTCAGTTGGGATCCCGTCTAAAGGACGGATCCGGAAGTCCAACAGGACAAAAAAAACCGGAGCGCTGCCCACCATGCGCTCCGGTTTTTCAATTTCGGCCCGGCGTGGTTCCACCCGCACGCCGGGCCTCGTCGTGGTCGGTTGGCGTTAGCCGCCGCCGTTTACCGCACCTTCCAGCTCATTCGAAACCCGCGTGAACATGGTTTCGAGAGATGTTCCCATCGCGGTAAGCGCTGCGATGGCGGCGACAGAGACGAGGGCGGCAATCAGGCCGTATTCGATGGCGGTCGCACCGCTTTCGTCACGCAAAATCTTTGTAATAATCGACATTGTTTTGTTTCCCCGGTTTCAATACGAAGCAAATTATGCAGAATTTATAATAAAAGATTACGAGTATTTATGTGACTTGGGTCACAACCTTTAAAATAAATTCTACGAGACTGTTTTGATTTGAAAAAATTGGAAAAATTATAATAATTATGGTTAATTTCGATTTATTTTTATGGGATTTTCTTGTTAGTCAGTCTTCTTCTTCTCCATAAAACTCACCGGCGGTATCCAAGTATCGGGGATGTATTCATTGGCCCAGAGGCAGATTTCCTGAAGGACCGGCTGCAACGCCGAGCCTTTCTTGGTCAGTGTGTAGTCGTATCGCAGGGGGCGGGTTTGGTACGGCGTTTTCTCCACGAGACCTTCCGCTGTCAATCGTTTCAGCCGATCCGCGAGAATATTGGTCGTGATGCCTTCGGGTGATGCCAGGAATTCGTTGTATTGGCTTTTGCCCGTGAACAGATCCCGTAGAATGACCAGGGTCCACTTATCGCCGATGATGTCCAACGTCATCGTGATCGGACAGGCCGACCGGGGACCGGTGTCTTTCGCGGACTTTTTGCGGTTTCCTGCCATACTTTGAAATACCACCCGAACCTTTGGCTTGCAATTTGCCAGCGGGTCGGTTCTAAGAAGTAACTTGTATTTTACAAGTGTATGGTCACACGGTATCGCAGGTTGGAGTATTCCATGAAAGAGGTGGTGGTTACGGGGATGGGGCTCGTCACGCCGTTGGGCGTCGGGGTTTCCCGGGTTTGGGGCGCGTTGACGGATGGAGTGTCGGGAATTCGCGCCATCGATCGGTTCCCGGTCGACGATCTGCACGCGCGCATCGCCGGTTTCGTCCCGGAGGGGTCGAAGAGCGACGGTGCGTTCGAAGCGGACGCTTACATTTCGCCGAAGGAACAACGCAAGATGGACCGGTTCATCAAGTACTGCGTTGCGGCGGCGGACGAGGCGTTGATGGATGCGGGATGGCAACCCAAGTCCGAACGTGACCGTGAAAGGACCGGCACGGTGATCGCATCGGGCGTTGGCGGTTTTCCGGCGATGATCGACGGTGACGCGGTTTTGCGCGATCGCGGGCCGCGCCGGGTCTCGCCCTTCCTCGTGCCGTCCTTTCTTGCGAACCTCGCCGCCGGGCATGTCTCGATGCGCCACAAGTTCAAGGGATTGATCGGAGCGCCGGTAACCGCCTGCGCCGCCGGGGCGCAAGCCATCGGTGATGCGTTCAAGGCGATCAAGTTGGGTGAAGTCGACGTGGTTGTCGCCGGCGGGACCGAGGCCTGCATCAACCGTCTGAGTCTCGCGGGATTTGCCGCTGCGAAGGCGTTGTCGACCGACCGCAACGAAGCGCCGGAGACGGCATCGCGCCCGTTCGACGAAAGCCGCAGCGGGTTCGTCATGGGTGAGGGAGCCGGCGTCGTGATCCTCGAAGCGCTCGATCATGCGCGGGCCCGGGGTGCACGAATTTACGCCAAGCTGACGGGCTATGGCGCATCGGCGGATGCGCACCACATCACCGCGCCGCCGGCGGACGGCGAGGGCGCGCAACGGGCGATGCGGGCGGCGATGTCGCAAGCCGGCGTGGAACCGGGCGATATCGACTATATCAATGCGCACAGCACATCCACATGGGCCGGAGATTTGGCCGAACTCAATGCGGTTAGGGCGCTCTTCGGTCCCGCTCCCGGCAAGCTTTCCATCTCATCGACGAAGTCCGCGATCGGCCATTTGCTCGGGGCGGCGGGCGCGGTCGAGGCGGTGTTCACGGTGCTGGCGATGGTCAAGGGCGTGGTGCCGCCGACCTTGAACCTCAAGGATCCGGGGGCTGACTATGCGGGATTGGATTTGGTGCCGCTGGAAGCGAAACGGAAACGCGTCGCGGTGGCGATGTCGAACGCCTTCGGTTTCGGCGGCGTTAATGCCAGCTTGGTCTTCGCGCAACCGGACCGCTGACGTCACGCGGCCGCCAAGGTTTGCTCGATGATCGTGGCCAGTCGCGCGGTCGCCGATGGCGTGCCGCGTGGCCGGCGGTGCAGGGACAGTTCGATTTCCGGTAGCGAAGGCAGTGCATGGCACGGGTCGACCGCCGCGAGGCCGTTCTCCAGCGTGCTTTCCGTCGCGACGGTGACCGCGAGCCCGGCGCGAACGGCGATCAGCAAACCGTCGCGGCTTGGGCTGTTATACGCCAGTCGCCAGGCCCTGCCGCAATCGTCGAGGGCCCGTAACGCTGCATCGCGATAGACGCAGCCGGCTCCGAATATGGCGAGGGGAAGCGGATCCAAGCCCGGCGCCTCTGAACCATCTGCCGCCGCCCAGATAAGCTGCTCGCGGTAGACGACCGCGCCGTCGGTGCGGCCGCAGGGCTGAGTCACGAAGGCGAGGTCGACGTCGCCGGCGTCCAGCGCATCGAGCGCGTCCCAGCTCCGCTCGCACCGAATCTCAAGCTGCACCGTTGGCATGGCGGCGGCGAACTGGACGAGCGCTTGCGGCAGGAAGCAGGCGGAATGATCCGAAACGGCGAGTCGGACCTTCTCCGACGGCCGGGTCTGACCGAGGTCGGACAAGGCGGCGTCGTTCAGGCGCAGAATCTTCTGCGCATAGTCCAGCAGGATCTCGCCTTCCTTGGTCAACTTCACCGAGCGTCGGGTCCGGTCGAACAGCCGGGCGCCGGTGATGAACTCCAGGCGTTTGATTTGACCGCTGACCGCGGATTGGACGCGGTTCAGCCGTTCTGCGGCCTGGGTGAAGCTGCGCGTGTGCGCCACTTCGGCGAATGCCTGCAACAGGTCCACGTCGAGGTTGGATCGCAGCATGTCTTTTACATCATCAAATTAGATTACAGGATCATAGTTATTCGTTTCCGTGATTATAGCCTCTCGCCTAGAGTGTCGCCAGGCGCAAAATCACCTTGGAGACCCCCCATGCCTCAGCGGCGATCGTCCTTCAATTCGCTGCCCCGTATCCTGCTGATCGCCGTCGTGAGCGGTGGCGTGATCATGGGGATTACCGCGGGCATCCGGCAGACCTTCGGCCTGTTCCTGGCGCCGATCAGCGTCGACCTTAATCTGGGGCGCGAGACTTTTGCGTTCGGGATGGGGATGATGAACCTGTTCTGGGGAATCGCGGCGCCGTTCGCCGGCGCGGCCGCCGACAGGTATGGCGCCGGGCGGGTCGCGGTGGTCGGCGGGCTTTCCTATGCCGCCGGGTTGGCGGTGATGACCGTATCGGGTGAGGGCGGTCAACTCTTGGTCGGCGGGTTGCTGGTCGGGCTCGGATTGAGCGGGGCCGGGTACACCGTTGTATTGGGTGCGGTCGGCCGCGCGGCACCGCCGGAAAAGCGAACCCTGGCGCTCGGCATGGCCAGCATGGGCGGATCGATCGGCCAGTTCCTCGCGCTGCCGTACACGCATCTCCTGCTCGATTGGCTGGGTTGGTCGTCCAGTTTGCTGATCCTGGCTGTGACGGCGTTGCTGATCGTGCCGCTCGCCTTCGGCATTGCCGGGAAACATGCCGAACCGGAAGAGCGCGACAACCAGACCCTGGCCGAGGCCTTCCACGAGGCGCGGCGCCACAAGGGATTCTGGCTGCTGACCGCCGGTTTCTTCGTCTGCGGCTTCCATCTGGCCTTCGTCGCCGTGCATCTACCGGCCTATCTCGGCGACAAGGGGATGCCCTCCTGGCTGGCGGCCGCGACGCTAACACTGGTCGGGGTGTGTAACATCATCGGAACCTATTTCTGTGGATACTTCGGACAGCGTTACCCGAAGAAATCCGTCCTCAGTTTGCTGTATCTGCTGCGAGCGCTGATCTTCGTGGTCTTTATCGTGGCGCCGGTTACGGAAACCAGCGTTTTGCTGTTCGGCGCGGCGATGGGGTTCCTATGGCTCGGCACGGTGCCGCTCACCAGTGGGCTGGTCGCCTATATCTTCGGGCCGGCCTATATGTCGATGCTGTTCGGCATCGTCTTTTTCGGCCATCAGCTCGGCGGCTTCCTCGGCGCGTGGCTGGCCGGAACAGCCTATGATTATCTCGGCAGCTACGATGCGATGTGGTGGGTCAGCGTGGCGCTCGGCGTCGGCTCGGCCGCGCTGCATTGGCCGATCGACGAACGGCCGGTAAGACGGCTCGCGGCGGCATGACCGATCGGCTGGTACCGGCGATACTCGCGATCCTACTGGTTGCGGGGATCGCCGCTTGGATGGTGAAAGGGGCGACGGTGGCCGTCGTCCTGTCGCTCGCGGGTGCGCCAGGGTGTTTCTGAAGAGGAAAACGAGCCTATTCGGTCAGGATCACCGCGTCCAGGGCCGCCACTCCGTCGCCTTCCGGCAGCACGACCAGTGGGTTGATGTCGATGCTGGTGATGACGTCGCGATTGGCGTCGGCGAACACCGACAGACGCGACAGCGTCTTCGCCAGCGCCGCCTGGTCGCATTTCGCGGCGCCCCGTGCGCCATCGAGCAGCGGGAAGCCGTTGATCGAGCGGATCATGTCCATCGCTTCCTCCTCGCCGAAGGGGGCGAGACGGAAGGTCACGTCCTTCAGCACCTCCGTGAAGATGCCGCCGAGCCCGAACATTACGACCGGTCCGAATACCGGGTCGCGCTGGACGCCTAGGATCGCCTCGACGCCGCCGGAGATCATCTTGGCGACGAGGATACCGTCGATTTTCGCGTCGGGATGCGCGCGGGTGCAGTCCGTCATGATGGCGTCATAGGCGGCGCGCACGGCTCCCGCGGACGACAGGTTGAGTTTCACGCCGCCCACGTCTGATTTGTGGACGATGTCGGCGGAAACCACTTTCATGACGACTGGATAGCCGATCTCGGCGGCCGCGATTTCCGCTTCCGCCGCGGTGCCCGCGAGTTTCTCCGGCGAAGCGGCGATGCCGGCCGCGTCGAGGACCGCCTTTGCCTCCAGTTCATTGTAGGACCGGTTTTCGAGGACCGGCGGCTTCGCGCCGTCCGCGGGCGGATAGGGACCGCGCGCCAGGCCCGCACCGATCTGCAAGACCGCCGAGATCGTCTTCATCGCCTCCGACGGATCGTGCAGCAGCAGGAACCCTTCATCCTCGAAATCGCGCTTGCGCTGGTCCGGGCCGATCACCGACAGCGCCAGAACCCGGTCGGGATAGGCCTTTCGAACCGGGATCAACGAGTCGAGCACCTTCTGCGAGACGGCGTCCGAATAGAGCAGCGAACTGAAGAAGCCGATCACCGCGTCGTAGCCGCCTTCTTCCAGAATCGCTTCGAAATTCTTGGTGATGACCGAGTAGTCGTTATAGACCTGCGCCGTAAAATCGACCGGGTTCCGCGTCCCGGCGAAGGGCACGAGTTCCTTCAGATAGTCCTGCGTCTTGTCGGGCAGGGGGGCGAGGTCGAGGCCCGCTTCCTCGGCTGCGTCGGCCATCATGACCCCGGCGCCGCCCGAGATGGTCGCGATGGCGACCTTGTTGCCGGCGGGAATGGTCCCCGACCGGCACATGCCGCTGCACATATAGGCGATGTCGATCAGTTCCGAGGCGGTATCGGCGCGAAACGCATTGTAGCGTTCGAACACCGCGTCGAAGACCTGGTCCGCGCCGGTCAGCGATGCGGTATGCGAGGCTGCGGCTTCGGTGCCGACCGCGGAGCGGCCGACCTTCTGGATCACAACCGGCTTCTTGTTTTCGTAGGCGAGGGCGAGCGCTTCCTTGAACATCTCGCCGTCCTGGCAGCCTTCCATGTAGCAGGCGATGACATCGGTGTTGTCGTCGGTGGCGAGATAGGCGATGCACTCGGCGACGCTGATGTCGACCTCGTTGCCGGTGGTGATGCAGGCGCTGTAGCCCAGGCCGCGTTCGCGCCCCAGCACGAAACAGTGGCTGCCGAAGGCACCGCTTTGGCTGACCAGGCCGACGTTGCCGACCTTCGGCAGGCCATGGCTGATGCTTGTGCTGAAGGTCGCGTAGACATGGTTGCGGGCGTTGAAATAGCCGAGGCAGTTGGGCCCAAGGATGCGCATCCCGGTATCGCGCGCGATCTCCCCGAGCCGTTCCTGCGCACGCTGGCCTTCCTCGCCGATTTCCGCGAAGCCCGAGGTGAAGGTGCAGAGCGCTTTCACGCCTTTCTCGGCGGCCGCTTCGGCGGTTTCGATCGCGAGCCGGGCGGGTACCGCCATGATCGCCATGTCGACCGGGCCTTCGATATCCGTCACGTTCTTGTAGGCAGGCAGCCCCTGGACCGTGTCGCGGGTTGGGTTCACCGCATAGATGCCGCCCGCGTAGCCGTATTCGCGGAAATAGCGCAACGGTACGCCGCCAATCTTGGTGGCGTTGTCGGATGCCCCGAGCACGGCGATGCCGCGGGGTTCGAGCATCGGTTTTAGCGTCTGGGCGGAGGCGAGAATGTCAGTCATGTCGGGGCGTTACGCTCTGATTGGGGGCTATAGGGCGATTTGACAGGGTTGGCCGCCTCCGTGTCAAACGAAGGCGGCGAAACTGGGCAGCGATTTACGAGGCCGGCGCCGAAGATTCGGCGACCGGTCCTATTCGGCGGCGTTCGGAATCTTGACGTCCGGACGGCCCATCGTGAAGACGTTGTCGACCACCGTGTATTCCATGTAGCCGAGGCGAGCGACCGGCCGGAACTTCAACGTGTCCACCATACCGTCCGTCAGGATGTCGTCGCGGATATGGATGCCGACCACGTGGCCGAAGACGACGCCGTGTGTGTGGTGCGCTTCCTCGCTCTCGAACTCCACCGTTCGGAGGTATTTGCACTCCAGATGCGCCGGCGACTCCTTCACGCGGGGCGGTTTGACCTTTTCCGACGGTTCGGCCGTCAGGCCGGCAAGCTCGAACTCGTCGACGCCGCGCGCGACATGCGCGGACGTTGTGTTCATCTGATCCTTTAGTTCCTCGGACACGATATTGCAGACGAACTCGCCGGTTTCCTCGGCGTTGCGCCAGGAGTGCTTTTGCGGGTCGTCCGGCAGGCCGCTAGACGAGAACATGACAATGCATGGGTTGTAACAGACCGCGTTGAAGAAGCTGTACGGCGCGAGGTTAACGTGCCCGTCGGTGCTGACGGTGCTGATCCAGCCGATGGGGCGGGGGGCGACGAGTGATTTGAACGGATCGTGAGGCAGGCCATGAGACTTCTTGATATCGGGGTCGTAGAACATGCGTGTTCTCCCAAGTGCATTGTTTCATCAACCAATACGAATTTTCGGCCGGATGGCAACACCGGTCTGGGGTTGAGGCGCCCGGTCTGCTGTTCTGGTTGTTGTCGTTCGGACCTGTTCGATCCCTGAATGCCTGTCAGGAGAAGCGCGGCGTGCGGCAATTTGGCCGGTTTCGCGTCTTGAAATTTCCAGGCGGTGTATTATTTATTAAACAATCGTTTGATTATTTGTACGGACAACTTTGCCGTTGCGTTTTGAGCCGCATTATTAATTTTTTGTTTGAATAGGTTATGGCGTCACATTCCAACAGCAAGACAGATGCGACGCAGGCTGAAAGCCGAGGCCCGGGGCGTCCCGGCGGTGAGGAGAGCCGCGCCCGGATCCTCGAGGCGGCGGGCCGATTGATCGCCGACCGGGGTTATGACGGCGTCTCGATCCGGGAACTCGCGCGCGAGGCGGACGTCAACGGCGCATCGATCAATTATCACTTCGGTGGCAAGGAAGGGCTCTATCACGGGGTTCTCGTGCGATTGGTCGAGGATACCGAGCCTTTGTTCGCGCCCATGATCGAAGGGCTGCGGGACGGCGTGAAACGGGCGGACGGCGACCGCGACGCGCTTGCCCGGATTGCCGCGCATTTGATCCGGTCGTTGTTGACCGGGATCGTCAGCCGCCAGTCCTTTCGTTGGCAGATGCCGATCATGTTGCGCGAGTTTCAACAGCCGACGAGCGAGTTCGCCATGTTGATCCGAGATCGGATCAACCCCGTACACGATGCTGTTGCGGAACTTGTCGCGGCAGCCACCGGTTACGACCGACGCGCACCGGAAACGCTTTTGCTGACCGCGAACATGATCGCGCAATGCATGGCGTTCGGTGCAACCAAGGGCCTCATCTTGGCGCGGTTGAATTGGGAGGATTACACGCCCGAACATGTCCGGCTGATCGTCGGGACGATGGTCCCGCGAATGCTGGCGATGTTGGGTCTTCCCGAGGTCGACCCGTATGCAGACGAGGAAGAAGCATGAAACACGGGGACGATATCAAGCAGGAGAAACTTGATCGCAAGACAGGTGTGAAACGGTTCAGCCTGTCGAAGCGGCTCTTCACCATAATGGTGCCGTTGGCCATTCTGGCGCTCGGCGTGATGGTCGCGGTATTCCTGATCTCGACCCGGCCCGAACTGGCCGCGAAGCCGGTGGTCGAGCGTATCTGGACGGTCGCGTCGGTTCCCGCGGCCTCCACCACGGTTCAACCCGAACGCCGTTTTTTCGGCCGCATTGTCGCCGGCCGCGAGATCGACATCCGGCCGGAGGTCTCGGGGACGATCCTTGAGATCGGACCGAATTTCATCGAAGGCGGCGTCGTGCGGAAGGGCGAATTGCTGGTGCGTCTCGATCCTTTCGATTCGGAGGCGAAGCTGCGCGAGATCGAAGCGGATTTGAGCGGCAACCGCGCGATGCTGGAACGCGACCGTGAGCGTATCGAGTTGCTGCAGCGGGATGTGAAACGGCGCAGCCGGCTCGCGGGATCCGGCCATTCGTCGGAAAAGGCGCTCGACGACGCGAAGCTCAACCTCAGCGACGCGAAACAGCGGGAGATCGAGCGCCGCAACACGATCACCCGCTTGGAGGTCGATCTCGATCGCACGAAGCGTGACATTGAGGATAGCCGGATCGTGGCGCCCTTCGACGGGTTCCTGGTCGGCGTCACCACCGCGATCGGGAAATTCGTCAGTATCGGTGATGTCGTCGCCAAGATGATCCGGGCGGAGAGCTTGGAGGCGCGGTTCCATGTGGGCAACCAGGAGTTCACGCGCTTCCTGTCGGACGGCAATTACGCGGACGTTCAGGTCAAAGTGTCGTGGGCCGGACAGAGTTTCGACGGCACGCTCGACCGGATCGAAAGCGAGGTCCAGACCGCGAGCGGCGGTGTCGAGGTATTCGCCAGGATCGAAGGGATCGGCGTGCGGACCAATTTGCGCCCTGGGGCCTTCGTCGAGGTCCGGGTGCCGGGTCCGCGATACGAAGACGTAACGCGGGTCCCCGAGGAAGCCGTCTACGGTGGCGATACCGTCTATCGTATCGCGGGCGATCGGCTCGATCCCCGCCGGGTGCGGATCGTCGCACGGGACGGCAAGGACCTGCTGATCCGGGGCAACTATGAAGCGTCCGACATGATCGTGACGACCCGGTTTCCTGAGATCGGGCCCGGACTGAAGGTCAGGACACCCTGATGGCGGGTGAACCAAACGCGGTCGGGCCGGCGCGCAGCGCTCGGAACGACCTGATCGGTATTTTCGTTCGCCATCGGACGGCGGCGAACCTGCTGATGATCTTGATGATCCTGATCGGCGTGGTCTCGTTGTCGCGGATGAACACGCAGTTCTTCCCGGACTTCGGTATCGATTTCGTCACCGTCCAGGTGGAATGGCGCGGCGCCAGCGCCGAGGACGTGGACACCAACATCGTCCAGGCGATCGAGCCCGAAGTGCGGTTCCTCGACGGGGTCAAACAGGTCCGGTCGACGGCGCAGGAAGGGTTCGCGAACGTTTATGTCGAATTCCTGCCGGGGTCGGACATGCAGCTTGCGCTGTCCAACGTCGAAACCGCGGTAGGGCAGGTCACGACCCTGCCGGATGACAGCGAGCGGCCCGAGATACGGCGGGTCATCCGCTACGACCCGATCAGCCGCATCGTTATCTCCGGTCCGTATTCGGAAGCCGCGCTGAAGGCGGTCGCGAAACGGGTGCGCGACGATCTGCTCGACCGGGGTATCGACAAGGTAAACTTGCTGGGCTCCCGGGACGAAGAGATCTGGGTCGAGGTGCCGCAAAGTAAGGTGCTCGAACTCGACATGACGCTGGAGGACATTGCGCGCCGTATCGGCGACGCATCCCAGGACCTGCCGTCCGGCGATACCTCCGGCGCATTCCAGAAACAGATTCGAAGCATCGGTCTCGAGAAGGAAGCGAGCGGCATTGCCCGTATCGAAGTGAAATCGCTGCCGTCGGGGCAGAAAATCCACGTCGACGATGTCGCGCGCACATCCGAACAGTTCGACGAGAACCAGGCCGAGCGCCGCCGCAATGGGCAGCGCGCCATAGAGCTGCAGGTCCAGCGGTCGCTCAACGCCGATGCGCTGGAACTGGCGGATATCGTCAACGAGTATCTGGCCGATGTGGTGCCGACCCTGCCGCCGCTGCTGAAGGTCGAGCAATACAACATCCAGGCCGACTTGATCCGCAGCCGCGTCAACCTGTTGCTGGAGAACGGGTTGACCGGCTTGGTCCTGGTCGTCGCCGTCCTGTTCGTCTTTCTCAATTCGCCGGTGGCGTTCTGGGTCGCCATGGGAATCCCGGTCTCGTTGATGGCGACGATGGGCGTCATGCTGGCCACCGGGCAGACGGTCAACATGATCAGTCTGTTCGGCATGATCATGGCGCTCGGCATCGTTGTCGACGACGCCATCGTGGTCGGCGAGCACGCGGATGCGCTGCATCGAAAGGGATTGGACCCCGTATCGGCGGCCGAAAACGGTGCGCGGCGGATGGCGGCGCCCGTTTTCTCGTCCTCGCTCACCACCATCGCGGCCTTTGCGCCGCTGCTGTTTATTTCCGACATCATCGGCGACATCATCGCCGGCATCCCCTATGTCGTCATCGCGATCATCATCGCCAGTCTGGTCGAGTGTTTCCTAGCATTGCCGGGACATTTGCGCGGGGCCTTCAGTTGGGGGTCGGGCCGGGTTTGGCCTTTCCGAACCTGGTTCAATGCCCGGTTCGATGAGTTCCGCGAAAACCATTTCCGGCGCTTCCTGAGATTCGTCGTCCGCTGGCGCTATGCGGCATTTGCCACAGCCATCGCTTCGCTGATCGTTAGTGTCGGTATCCTGGGCGGCGGCAGGGTCCAGTTCTCCTTCTTCCCGTCGCCGGAGGCTGACATCATCTATGCGAATGTGCAGATGGTCTCGGGCACGTCGCGGGAGCAGACCATCAAGATGGTCGATGAACTGGAATGGGCGCTGAATGCGGCGAATGACGAACTCGCGGCGACCGAAGGCAGCATCGTCGTCATGAATGTGGCGTCGATCGGCGCCTCGGTCGGTCCCCGCGACGGCGGTGGCGGCGTGGACGGCGACAATGCAGGCGGCATCGTAGTCGAGTTGAAGCCGTCGGACGAGCGAACCATACGGACCTCCGAATTCGTCGCGTCGTGGCGCGAGAAGGTCCAGGCGATACCCGGATTGGAAACCATGACGATCCTACCGGCGCAGGGCGGTCCCCCGGGCCGGCCGGTGGACGTGCGGCTGTCGGGCGACGATCTCGAGGCGCTGAAGGCCGCGGCGAACGAGGTGCGGGCACTCTTGGCGCGCTATCCCGGCGTGACCGACATCGAAGACGACCTGACCTATGGCAAGCAGGAACTGATCCTCGAACTCTCGCCGCAGGGCAAGGCGCTCGGCTTTTCGACCGACTCGGTGGGCCGGCAAGTGCGGCACGCCTTCGACGGTGCGACCGCGCGGCGCTTTGCGCGTGGCGACGAAGAGGTGACGATCCGTGTCCGGTTCCCGCGGCAGGACGTCGATTCCGGGCTCCTCGCCGACATCTATGTCCGGTCGCCGGTCGGCGGCGTCGAGGTGCCGCTGGATGAGGTCGTGCAGTTCCGCGAGAAACAGGGCTTCGCCCGGATCAAACGCGAAGACGGCCAGCGGCAGGTGGCGATAACCGCCGAGATCGACGCGGCGCTGACCAACAGCAATACCGTGTTGGACGCGTTGCAGCGGGACGGCATCTACGACATCGCCAAGAAATACAGTGCGACCGCTTCCTTCGCCGGCAAGGCGGAAGAGCAGGAGCAGACGCTGGCGGACATGAGACTCGGCGCCATCTTCGGCATGGCGGCGATTTTCATCATCCTTGCCTGGGTCTTCGGCAGCTATTCGCGGCCCTTCGTCGTGATGGCGATCATTCCGCTGTCCTTCGTCGGCGCGACGTTGGGGCATCTCTTGCTGGGATTCGACATGTCGATCCTCAGCCTGATCGCGCTTGTGGGCCTGGCCGGGATCGTGGTGAACGATTCGATCATCCTGGTCACGACCATCGACGAACGCATCCGGGGCGGTGAGCATTTCACCGATGCGGTGATCAACGGCACCTGCGACCGGCTTCGCGCGGTCATTCTGACATCCCTGACCACGATCGGCGGCCTGACCCCGTTGCTGTTCGAGCGCAGCTTCCAGGCGCAATTCCTGGTGCCGATGGCGATTACCTTGGTCTTCGGGTTGATGATCACGACATTCCTGGTGCTACTCGTCATCCCGTCGATGATCGCGGTCCAGGGCGATCTCGGGCAATGGATTCGCCGCCGGCGCGAGGCCGCGGGCGCCATCGCGACGCCCGCTGAATAATACGATCGGCCGCCGCCGGCCGGTTTCGAGCCCCATCAATGCGAAAGGGAGATGGTGGAAATTCCATCTCCCTTTCACGTCCCCCGGCAATTGCAACGCCATTGGTCGAATGTGTTGACCGCACGGCGGTTTGAAACCTTGCCTTCGTCTTATTGACGACGGGGTCTGCGCCCCCATCGCCGAGGTGCGTATGGCGTCGTTCCGTCCTGGCGTTTTACTTCTTGGTGGACGACGTCGACTTTTTCGCGGCTTTCGCCTTGGCCTTGGCCTTCGTCTTTGTGGATCTGGCCTTCGCCTTTTTCTTGGCTGTGGTCGCCTTGGCCTTCTTCTTCGTGCTCTTTGCCTTGGCCTTCGTGCTCGTGGCCTTCTTTTTCGCGCTGGAGGATTTCGCGGTGGCCGCTTTCTTTTTAGAGGCCGCTTTCGCCTTGGCATCCGCCTTCTTCGACTTCGCCTTGGCGGCCGCACCCGTTGAGCTCTTGCCGCGGCAATAGGCGGCGACCGTCGTGCCCGTCTTGGTCTTGTAGCCCTTCACCCATGTGCAAGAGCTGCTGCTGCCGCATTTCCCCTTCGAGAGCCCCTTGCAACTGCTTTGCGCATGGCCTGGCTGGGCGAGGCCCAGAAAGGCCGTTGCAACGATGATCCAGATCCAGGTCTGGAGCGAGTTTACTCGACTAATCATTGAATTTTTCCTTTCGATGCACGCAATGAGTTTAATTTATAGCGTAATGCCCACGATGCCGGCCACTGGAATTGGGGCACAACAAGCTCCGCAGAGGGATCTGCGGTGGGCTCCAGCGACCGGCACCGCGAACCTCAGTGTGAGATGACGGGCTTGAGCGTCTTCGCCTCGGCAACCCACTTCTCGACCTGCGCCTGTTTCGGCGTCAGGCGCGTTAGATTCTTCGTTTTGTTGGTCTCTTCCATCATCGCGGTCAGCGTCTCGGGATTGCGGTTACGCAGTTCCTTGATCGTATCGACGCCCGCCGCTTCCAGAAGTTCCGAATATTCCTCGCCGACGCCGGAGATGCGCATCAGGTCGGCCATGTTGGTCCATTTCAGCAAAAGGGCTTCGGACAGGCCGGTTTCCTTCGCGGTCTTCGCGCGGCCGGCGCGGGTCCCGCATCTTTCGAGCAATCCCTTGGTGTTGGTGATGCCGGCATCCTTCAGCGTCTGGCCGTAGGTCGCGCCGATCCCTTCGATGGTTTCGATGCTGTAGTTCATTTCAAATTCTCTCCTCTCGGTATGACCGGCGCGCGGCCAGCCAAATTTGGTTGGGCTCTCCGCCGGGGTCCGGCAATCCGGACGATCAGGCGGAGGCGGTGATCAGGGGGCTGTTACCGAAAAACGAAGCCGCCAAATCCGGAGTTCCCGAAATCGATTCCCTCCATGATGCGGCGTCCGTCCGTCGGGGCCTTCTTCGCCTTCGGATCGGTGTCGTTCGATCGGGCGACCGTCGTTTGTGAATCCGCGTCCTGTGTCGTGGCGGCGCAGCCACCCACGACGGTGAGAATCGCAAGGGCGGCCAATAGATTTCTTGTTCCTGAATTGGTCATGTCTGTGCTCTCCCGTTGCGGCGTGGTCGTCGGACGGACCGGCAGGGTCCTCTGTCCGGAAACGCGCCTGTACGGGATAAGGAGCAATGATGATGCCAACGCGCCGCCGTCGAATTCGGCCTAAAAACGGCGGAAATCAGCGCGTTTGGATTCCTAGAATTAGGAGAAGTGGTAGGCGGGTGCGCTTTGAGTCTCAAATTGAGACTCGTAATGCAAACTAACTCAGGCAGGCGTTACTGCGTGTCGAGCTGCCATTTCTTGAGTTTGCGATACACCGTGGCCGGGGCGATGCCCAGGAACACGGCCGCCTTGCGCACGTCGCCCCCGCAAAGGCGAATGGCACGGGTGATCGTCTCGCGTTCGACGTCGTCGAGCGGCCGGATCGTCTTCGCCAGTTCCTCCAAGTCGGTACTTTCGGAGGGGCCTTCCGGAATATTCGTGGAAGGGCTTTTGCCGGTCTCATCGGGGGATGGACGACTACCTGTGTGCGGATCACGTTCCGGCAGGGCCAGCATCGACGCGGCCACGGTGTCGGCATCGTGCATCACGACCGTCTGATGGACGACATTCTGCAATTCCCGGACATTGCCGGGCCAGTCATACGCAAGCAACGCGTCAACGCCGTCCGCCTCGAAATCCGTGAAAGCCTTAGCCTCCTGATCGGCGTATGCCGCCAAATAGTGCCGTGCGATCTCCACCACGTCCTCGCCACGGTCGCGGAGCGGGGGCAGCGCCAAGGGAATGACATGGAGACGATAGTACAGGTCCTCCCGGAAGCGGCCGGCCCGCACTTCGGCCAGCGGGTCGCGGTTGGTCGCGCAGATGATGCGAATGTCGACGTTTTGCGATGTGCTGCTGCCCACCTTCGTGAAGCTGCCGGTTTGCACGAAGCGCAACAACTTGCTTTGCAGCGAGACATCCATTTCGCAGATTTCATCGAGGAACAGCGTTCCGCCGTCGGCGGTCTCGGCGGCGCCCTTGCGGTCCGCGACGGCGCCCGTGAATGCGCCCTTCACGTGACCGAATATCTCGCTCTCGATGAGGTCCGCCGGGATGGCCGCGCAGTTGATCGGCACGAAGGGGCCGCTGCGCCGCTTGCTCCGATTGTGAACGGCGGCGGCGCACACCTCCTTGCCCGTGCCGCTTTCCCCGGTGATGAAAACGGTCGCGTCGCTGGCCGCCGCGCTTTGGATCGCATGGTAGACGGATTGCATAATGAGACTCGATCCGAGAAACCCCTCGAACTCGGCACGGCTTTTCGTCTCTTCGAAGGTTTTGACGATCTCGGTCAGGTGCCGTTTTTCCAGCTGGTTCCGCAGCGTGACCTTCAGCCGCTCGGCGTTGAACGGCTTGACCAGGAAATCAGCGGCGCCCGCCTGCATGGCCTCGACCGCGGTGTTTACCGAGCCGTGGGCGGTGATCACGATCACGGGGCAGGCCTGCAGTTCCCTCGGCAGATTCCTTAGGATGTCGAGGCCGTCCATGTCGGGCAGTTTGAGGTCGAGCAGCATCGCATCGGGGACGTCCCGCTGAAGCGTGTCGAGCGCCGCCTTGCCGGTTTCCACGTGCTCTATGTCGACGGGTTCGTTGCGGAGATATCCGCAGTATGTCCGCGCCAAGGCCGGCGTATCTTCAACCAGCAGGATTTTCGAGCGGTCCGCCATGCGATATGCCCTCTAATCCCGCCGCAGGCGGTCGGCGGGAAAATGCAAGGTCGCGACCGTGCCGGAGCCCGGCGTGCTGTCGATCGACAATCGTCCGCCATGCAGCGCAATCAAGGACTTGGTGAGCGGCAAGCCGAGACCGACACCCTTGGGGCTGTCGTCGCGTAACGGCGCCGGGCCTTGGTTGAAGGGGGCGAGGATACGGTCCATGTCGTCGGGGTCGATGCCGGTGCCCGTGTCCCGGACCGCGAGCGACAACCCGGCCGCCGGATCGCCGGATACCGAGACCGTCACCCGCCCGCCGTCTGGTGTGTATTTGACCGCGTTGGAAAGCAGGTTGATCAGCATCTGTTTGATGCGGCGGCGGTCGGCGAACAGATCGGGAGTGCCGTCCGGGACATTCAGCTCGAAGGCGATGTCTCCGCCGCCGAGCTGCCCGACCATGTGGATTGCATCGGCCGCCACGTCGCCGATCGAAACGGTCTCCTCCAGTAGCTCCGCGCCGCCGACTTCGGCGCGCGACAGGTCGAGCAGGTCGCGCACGAGATCGATCAGATAGATGCTGCTTTCGTAGATATCGTCGGCATACGAACGGGTTTCGTCGAGGCTCATGCCGTCTTGCCGGATGATCTCCGCGTCGCCGGAGATGACGCTCAACGGCGTTAGGAGCTCGTGGCTGATGTTGGCGAGAAAGGCGGTCTTGGCACGGTTTGCCGATTCCGCTAACTCCTTTGCTTCGCGCAACTTTTCTTCGGCCAGGGCAAGCTCGTTACTGCGCTGGAGCACCTGTTGCTCGAGACGCGCCATTTCCGAGGAGTCCTGGACTAGGAGCGATACGCTATCAGTGTCCGGCTGTCCGTATATCTGGATCGAGATGGTGGTGGGGCCATCGGCATCGGGTTCGTGGAGGCTGAGGTTCGACAGGCGGAATGGCGGTTTCGCGCTGCCGGCGAGGTCCTTCATGGTCTCGTCCAGGCCGACCAGGAAGGGCAGGCAGTCCATCGCATTCGCCTGCGGCTCGATCCAATCGACCAGTTTCCCGTGCCGTCCCACGACCCTGAAGCCAGCGTCGATCGTGACGAGGCCGAGCGTGCCGGCGTCGAACAAGGTCCGCGTGGTCTCGAGAACGGGGAAGGGAAGGTCTGTGGTCATGGGCCTCGGGTTAAGTGGACCGACGGTGCATCCGCCGTCGCGTTAAATGAGTTTCCGGGTTGAGAATTGGATTCGGATTATTCTTGTTGGCGTCCCGTGGAATGTGTTTTGAGAGGTGAGAAGCAATTTACGCGCCGATTTCCAGTATCCGAACGCCGAGACGTCGAAAAAGTTCCGGCACGGCGGTTCCTTCCGCGGCGCTGGTGCGTATCACGTCCGCGCCGAACTCCTTGTCCAGTTGTTCGTCTATATCCGGCGGCGGCTGCTCGTCGAGCAGGTCGATCTTGTTGAGCGCGAAGGCGAATGGGCGCCCCGGCCGAAGCGATTGGAACAGGCGGGCATGGTCCGCCATGGCGGCGATGGTTTCGGCGCGCGTGATATCGCCGACGATGAGGGCCCCTGCCGCGCCTTGGATGTAGGTCCCGGTCTTCTGCGGGTTCGTGTCGCCGCCTTCGATGTCCCAAATGATCTGATTCAGCGCAGTTTCACCGCCCGGCGGGTAACCGACGGTGTCGCTGTATTTGTAGATATTGACGCCGAGCGTGGCCTGATAGTCGTGCGAGAACTCATCCAGCACATACCGGCGCACCAGCGACGTCTTTCCGACGGCGAACTGGCCGATCACGCATATCTTCTTGCTCACCATCCGGTGTGTATCCGCTATTCGGGCAGATTGACGATCTCGAACTCTACCCGACGATTGTATGTCGCGTTCGCGCCGGAGCCGATCGATTTTTCCGACGACCGGCCGACCGTGATCAGGCGGTCTTCGGGCACGCCGAGCTCGGTGAGCATACCCGCCACGGTTTGCGCCCGTTCCATGGAAAGCCGCGCGTTCAACGATTCCGACCCCGTGTTGTCCGTATAACCGACGACCCGGATGCGCAGGTCGTCCGGTGTGGACTTGATGAGCGCCGCCAGTTCACGCAACAGCGCCTTGGCCCAATTCGGATTCCGGAACTGCGTTTCATCGCGCAGGAACAGGGTGTTCGTCTGGACCCAGTCCGTCAGAACCTTGCTCGGCGAGGGGACAAGCGCGGTCGCGATACGGTTCTCGATGCGCTGGGACACCGATTTCTCGAACGTGTTGAACTTGGCGTCCAGCCCCGCGACGGATTTGGAAATCTGTTGCGCCAGCGCGGCGTCGCTGGCCTTCGTCTGGGTCTCCAGCTCGGTCATGGACTGGCGCAACGACGTTTTAAGCTTCGCCAGTTCCGTGTTCAGGATCACGCCCAGGCTATCGGTGATATCGTCTTTCCGGATCTGATTCAGCGTCGCGAGCCGGAGGTCGTTCTTGATGCCCGGCAGGCGTTCGGCAAGGCCGGCCGCAAGTGCCTCCTTCGCGGCGGTGCTGGGCAGCAGGCCGGACACCACCAAGGCCTCGGTGTCGCCGTCGTAGCGAATATCGATCGGATATCCGGCCAGCGCCGTCTGGCTTTCGACGACTTGTTGTGCATTTCCCTCGATGGCTTGTCCGCGATAATACTGGTAGGTCGCCCATGCCGGCCACGCGGCGATCAGCAGGAATACGACCGCGATCACCGCGTAGGCCCGCAGCGCGCCGCCTCGGAAGTTCTTCCTGCGGGCCCGCAGCAGGTCGCGAAACCGGTCGTCCAGATCGTCGACGAACGAGGCCTTCTGATCGTCCTTCACGTCGTCATCGAAGGAGGCGAGAAAGTCGTTCCAGCGTTCTAGGATCGACAGGAAAACCCGTTGCAAGGCCGTCTCGAACCGCGGCGGCGGTGTCCCCGTGGTCTTGGCGGCGAGGATGGTATTGGCGGACGTGCGGAGAAAAAGCTGGGACTCGCCGAATGTGAGGGTGCGCAACTCGCCCCCTTTTTCGTCGCTGAAGGCATCGCGGGTGAAGTCCATGATGGCGGTCAGGAGCCCACTGACGAGTTCGCTGTCGACGCCGCTCTCGTCGTCTTCCGTGTCCTCGGCCGCACCGACTCGCTCGATCAGCAGGCCGGTGGGGCGGTGGATGACGTAGATTTCCTCGATATCGAAGGGCGGATTGCGCCGCAGCAGGATTTCGGCTTCCGAGGTGCCGGTGATCTTCGATTGGATCTTCGCGCGCCAGCGGTCGACCGAGAAGCCCTCGTCGAGTTTGGTGTTGATGGTTTCAAGAAGCTCGTTGAACGCGTTCCGTACGGCGGCTTTCACCAATTGGCCGGTGATCGGGTACAGCGCGTCGACCATCATGTCGCGGGAGTTGCGGATTTCCTGCCGCATGCTCGAAACGATCAACGGGGCGAGCGCGGCGGAGAGGCGGTCATGTTCCTGCACGCCGGATTCGCGCAACACCTCGACGATGACGCCGCGGACGCTGTCTTTCAACGCGGGATCGTCGCCGACGCGCAGTTGGAGCGCGTCGCACCGTCGCTGTATTCGCTTTAGAAGGGCAAGCTCGGGGGCGAGGAGTAGATGCTTAAGTTCTTCCTCCGGCGGTCTCATTCTCAGGCTTTCGGTTCACCATCGCCACCCATATTGGCGCTGATCGAGGCCTGGATCGCATCGAGGCCTTGATCACCCCGTAAACGAAGACCGATCTCCATCAAATAGTTGCCGAGATCTTGGTTGCCTGTCTTTTCGTCTTCCAGCCGGGCGACCGCACTATCAAGATCGTCCTGGACTTCCTTGAGACGGCGCCGTTGATCCTGGGCCTGATCCGCCAGATCCTGACGCAGCTGTTTCTCGAGGGCCGTAAGGTTGTCGGAGATTTCCTTTTGCGCGGCTTGCAGCTTCTGCTCGATGTCGGCCTGGGCCTTTTCGAGCTTGTCGAGGACGTCGCCGATCTGGGTCTCAAGGCTCGAGTCGAGCGTGCCCAGCCGTTCAACCAGATCGTTCTTGACGTCGGAGAGCCGGTCCTCGGCTTCCGTGGCCGCCTTTTTTAGCGCTTTGTCCGACTGCGCCAAACGCGTGTCTATCTGCCGTTGTGCCGAGCCGAACAGGATTTCACGGATCTGATCTATGCTGCCGCCCGCGGCGGCGACGGCCTCTTCGGCGCTCGAACTTGATTTAGCCATTCGTTGCGGTTCCCTCTGCCCGGGTTTGTTGGTTTTTATCCTAACGTATACAAGACGGTGGCGTAACCGGAGTTGATTTCCGCCGATCTGAGTTCTCGGATATTAATCATTTTAATTCAGTTAGTTAGATGAAAACTATCCGGTCAGGGTAGTTCTTATTTTGGTGCGGTTAGACCCTGATTTTCCCGGCGTTCTCCGGCCCCCCGATCAGTTTAATTTCTTTTCCTTTTCGCCGCATTGCGCTTTCATCGTTCATCACGTCAATCAAGTCGCTTTTGCGCTATCGGGTAGGCTAATAATGACAAACAAATCCTACGACATCATCGTCGTCGGTGGCGGTGTAGTGGGTGCATCGAGCGCCTTCCATCTCAAGGCACTCGGGGCCGGGTCTGTTCTGTTGATCGAACAAGGACAGATATGTACCGGCGGTACGGCTAAGTCCTGTGCGATTTGCCGCAGCCACTATTCGATCCCGACCAATACCGAACTGACGGTCAAGGGGCACGAGATCTTCCGGAATTTCCCGGACTATGTCGGCGTCGGGGACGCATCCAGCGGATGGGTCGAATCCGGCTACATCATCGTCGCGGACGAGGATATGGCGGATTCGGTGTCGCAGAACCTCAATATGCAGTCGGGTGTCGGCGCGGAAACCTACGAGATTTCAAAGGAACAGGCGCGGGAGTTCCATCCCCGTCTCAACGTGGACGATGCCGCGGTGATCGGCTACGAGCCGGTGTCCGGCTATGCCGATCCGTATCTGACCACGACCGGTTTCGTCGCCGGTGCTCGCGCCAAGGGGGTCGACGTGCTGACCGAGACCCAGGTCACTGGCGTCCTGCGCGACGGCGGCCGGGTGACGGGGGTCAAGACGGCGAACGGCGACGTCGAGGCCGGGACCGTGCTGTTCGCCGTGGGTCCGTGGACGGCGGCGTTGGCGGATTGGCTCGATCTGCACCTGCCGCTCGAGGTGTCGAAACACACCGTCCTGACGTTTCGGTCCGACGAGCCCTATGACCGGGAACTGCCGATCGTCAAAGACCTGACCGTCGAGAACAAGATGTATTTCCGGCCGGCGTCCGGCGGGGTGGTGCTGGTGGGAACCGGCGATCACGGCGATCCGTTGGATCGGGTCGAGTCCCTGGACGAGAACGTGACCGACGATTTCGTATTGCTGCAGGGCGGGCAGATCGCGCATCGGATGCCCGATTTCGCCAATGCGCAACTCGTCGATTCCTGGTGCGGCCCCTACGACATTCCGCCCGACTGGAACCCGGTCCTGGGGCCGGTGGACGGCATCGACGGGCTGCACATCGCCTATGGGTTCTCGGGGCATGGCTTCAAGCTGTCGCCGATGGTCGGCAAGGTCCTGGCGCAGACCATCCTGGGCCAGAAGACCGATGTGGATATCAGCGGCTACCGGTTGAGCCGGTTCGCCGAGGGCAAGTTGCTGACCGGGTCCTACGGCGTCGGTTCGATCTCTTGACCGCGTGTGCCGTCACGCGATGACGGATAAACGGCCGGGTTGGCTCTCGTCTCGGCTGGCGTCCTACTATTTCGCGGTCTTCGCCCTTGTGGGTGTCGTCATGCCGTTCTGGCCGGTATGGCTGCAGAGCCGCGGCCTCGGGCCGGTCGAGATCGGACTGGTCCTGTCGGTCGGACGCTGGATCAGCATCGGCACGACGCCGATGATCGCGCAATTCGCCGATCGCCGTGGCGAGCGGAAGCGGCTCGTCATTCTATTGCTGACGGGGGTGGCTGCCGGGTATTCGATGTATCTGCTCGCCGATGGGTTCTGGCAGATCCTAGCCGTGGCGATGGTCATCGCGGTCTTCAACAGCGCGGTGAACCCGGTCGGCGACAGCCTGACCATGCTGAACGCATCGCGCGGCTTCACCGATTACGGCAAGGTCCGGCTCTGGGGGTCGGTCGCTTTCATCCTGACGTCCTTCTTGGGCGGCGTGCTCTTGGGGAAATGGGGCGAGGATGCGATCCTTTGGACGATTCTGACCCTTGCCGTGTTCGCCGTGGCGGTCGCCTGTGTTCTTCCCGACACGCGCGCGGAAAAGGCGCAGCAGGGACGGCGCGGCGGCTTTTGGCGGCTGGCGCGGCATCCGGTCATGTTGTTGTTCGTTATGGCGATGTCGCTGAATTCCGCCAGTCACGCCGTGCTCTACGCCTTCGGCACCCTGAACTGGCGCGATGCCGGCATCAGCGAAAAAGTCATCGGCCTGTTATGGGCCGAGGGTGTCGTGGCGGAAATCATCCTATTCGCCGTCGGCGCGCGGCTGATCGGCCGGTTCGGATTGATGCCCTTGATGGGGCTCGCGGCCGCCGCCGGTGTCGTGCGCTGGACCCTGCTCGCGGCAAGCAACGATCTGGCCGTCTTGATTGTCGCGCAGGCGCTGCATGCACTGACCTTCGGGGCGGGGCATCTCGCGGCCATGAGCTTCGTGTCGCAGGCAGCGCCGCTTGGCATGTCGGCCACGGCGCAGAGTCTGTACAACGCCCTTGCGATGGGGGCCGCCATTGCGATTGCCGTCCCGCTGACAGGCATTGTCTACGCCGAGTTCGGCGCGCAATCCTATCTGCTGATGACGCTCATGTCCGCGCTCGCGGGCGTGTGTATGCTGGTTCTCAGTAGACGTTGGAACGGGCGGCGGCTTGAGCTACCGCCCTGATTCCGTGCCGTTTACTTCAGTGTTTTCAGATACGCGAGAATGTTGGCCCGGCGCTTTTCTTTCTTGATCTTCACGGCGGCCATCGGTGACGAGACCTTCTTGCCGGCCAGCTCCGACATGTAGGCTCTTGGGTTTTTGATATAGGCGTCGATCGACGCTTCATCCCAGGTGAATGATTTTGCTGCGCATGCGGCCTTGTAACCCTTCGAAAAACGGGTCTTCGGGGCGGTGCCGCATTTCCGGCCGATCACCGCGAACAGGGAGGGGCCGACCCGTTTCACATTCGGTTTGATCGAATGGCAACTCTTACATTTGGTCTTATAGGCTTTCTCGCCTTTTTTGACATCGCCGTCCGCTGCGAAGGCGGGGCTTGCGATCATTAAACCAGCGATCGCAGCGCTGGCGATCAGTCCTTTTGTCGAGCGTGTCATTCCGTTCTCCTGTTTCGGTTCCCGATCCATCCGCCGCCACCGGCCCCAATGGTCACGGGTGGATGATCAGGTTTGCACCAGATTTCCTTTGGCGCGAAACAAATACCTTCAAAATTGCGGGAAATGCCAGGGGTTTTTGTGCGGCGTAGAGCCGCGCATGCCGCGACCTCCGGGCTCACAATCACGTGACCAAGATTGAGGCACGGAGGGATGCAAAGGGCATTAGGGTACCAGGGCTTAATCAAAGAAAGATAAAGGCGTGGCCGCGTTAAATCGAGCCACCCAATTGGAGGATTTCATGCAGTTGAAGGCGAAGATGCTGTCGACGACCGTTATCCCGGTTGCCGTAGCCCTGGGTGTCGCGGGGGCCGTTGCCGGTGGGTCGATCATGATCAGCACGGCCCAGGCCAATCCCTGCGCGGCGAAGCGCGCGGTGAACCCATGCGCGGCCAAGAATCTATGCGCCGCGAAATGTGCGGCCAAATGCGCGGCGAAGCGCGCGGTGAATCCCTGTGCCGCCAAGAACCCGTGCAAGGCGCGGGCGGCCTGCAACCCCTGCGCCGCAAAGAAGGCCTGCAACCCGTGTGCGGCCAAGAACCCGTGCAACCCTTGTGCGGCCAAGCGGGCCTGCAATCCCTGTGCGGCGAAAAATCCCTGCAACCCGTGCGCTGCGAAGAACCCGTGCAACCCCTGCGGGGCGTGCAACCCGTGCGGCGCATCGGCGTCCTACAGCGCGCGCTGCGTCATACCCCGGCTGCAGAAGGCGGCGCTGTGCAATCCCTGCGCAGCCAAGAAAGCCTGCAATCCGTGCGCCGCAAAAGCGTGTAACCCCTGCGCCGCAAAGAAGGCTTGCAACCCGTGCGCGGCGAAGAACCCGTGCAATCCCTGTGCGGCCAAGCGGGCGTGCAATCCCTGTGCGGCGAAGAACCCATGCAATCCGTGCGCCGCGAAGAACCCGTGCAACCCCTGTGGCGCTGCAAACCCCTGCAACCCTTGCGCAGGTGCGGACCCGGTAGAGCTTTCGGCGGCCGAAGCCAAGGCGGCCTATGATTGCATCATCGGCGAGATGAAGGCGGCCTATGCCAAGTCCGGCATCGGCGTGGCGTCGGCCTACACCGGCTATACGCGATACAGCAAGGTCGCCTATCAATCCGCGACCCATGGCGGACGGTTCGTTCAGAACTATGCCAACGGAACGGCGAAGGCCTACGGCAAGTTCGAGAAAGCCGGCCGGATGCCGGTGGGTTCCTATCTGGTCAAGGACAGCTTCACGGCAACGCCCGACGGGAAGGTAGGGGTCGGCCCCTTGTTCATCATGCGCAAGATGAGCGCCGGCTGGAACAAGGCAAGCGACGACTGGAAATACGCCATGGTCATGCCGAACGGCTCGTTCTTCGGTGAGACCAAAGGGCGCAATGCAAAGAACATGAAATTCTGCATCGACTGCCACATCGCCGTGGCCGAGGAACAGGATTCCATGTTGTTCTTGCCGGAAGAGTACCGTTAAAGCGGTATTCTCTCGGCTATAGGGGGACGGGGTTTCGCGGCGCCCGTCCCCCGCTCTATTTTCGATAGGTGGCTCTATGCGATCGATCGCCGCCGCCGTGTTTCTCTCCCTTTTCGCGTGTTTCCCGGCACGCGCCGATTTCATGAAAGCGTTGTCCGCGTATGACGCGGGCGCCTATGGCGTCGCCTTCACCGAGTGGCGGCGCCTGGCGCGGCACGGCGACGTGGAAGCGCAGGTCGCGCTGGCTGGGCTTTATGAGGCCGGATTGGGGGTGCGCCGCGATGACCGCCGCGCCGCGCACTGGTACCGCACCGCCGCCGAGAGCGGTCATGTCATAGCCCGCCTGAACATCGGCGATTTCTACAGCCGGGGCCGCGGGGTCGATCTTGATCGCGTCAAAGCGTGGTACTGGCTCGATCTGGCGGCATCGGCGGGCAGTGCCTGGGCCCGGAACCGGCGCGACGAGGTCGCGGCCCGCATGACCGATGCGCAGATCAGCCAGGCCAAGGCGATGCCGTTCCGCCGTTAGGCCCATTCGACCAATTGTGGAAACGTATTCGCGTGACGGCCTATTTGCCCGCCGTGTTCGCTGCCGGATAGAGTGCTGGGCAACCCTGCGTCCTAACAGCTCGACCGAAAAGCGAGACATTCCATGGAATATGAAGACATTCTGTTCGAAGAGAAGAACCGCGTGGCGACCATCACCCTGAACCGGCCGGAGCGGTACAACTCCCTGCGGGCGCAGACCTACGAGGAACTGATCCATGCCCTCAAGCGCGGCGGCTGGAACCGCGACAATTGCGCCATCGTCCTCACGGGGGCGGGGGACCGCGCCTTCTGCACCGGCGGTGACCAGCAGTCCAAGGGGTCGGGCGAGCGGCAGGGGCGGGGCATTCTGAAGGTGCCGGTCGAGGAGATCCACGCGGCCATGCGCGAGGTGCCCGTACCGGTGATCGCCAAGGTGCGCGGCTACTCGATCGGCGGCGGCAATGTGCTGGCGACGGTTTGCGACATGACGATTGCCGCGGAAAGCGCAATCTTCGGGCAGGTCGGGCCGAAGGTCGGCTCGGTCGATCCCGGTTTCGGCACCGCCTATCTGGCGCGTGTGGTCGGCGAGAAGAAGGCGCGCGAGATCTGGTATCTCTGCCGCCGCTATTCCGCCAAGGAGGCGGAAGCCATGGGATTGGTCAACAAGGTGGTGCCGGACGATCAGCTCGACGCCGAGGTCGACCAATGGTGCGCCGAAATCGCCGAGCGCAGCCCTACCGCCATAGCTATCGCCAAACGCAGCTTCAACGCGGACACGGATCATATCCGGGGTATCGCGGCGCTCGGCTTCGAGGCGACGTCTCTGTATTACCTGACCGAAGAGTCGAGGGAGGGCGGCAACGCCTTCCGCGAGAAGCGCACGCCGGATTTCCAGGGCAAGCGCGCGCGCTAGCAGGGCAGGGAGGCGCGGCACGCTCGTCGCGCCTGATTACAATTGCGAATCTTTCGCAACATTATCGTTGACTCACTTTATTGTGATTGATAATCAATCTTAATTAGAAGGGTAAACCCTTCAACTCCTGGCGCAAAATGGAATGACCGCCCCGTGTCTGAAAACCGGCCTGCACCCATACGCGATAAACGCGAGGTCATGATCGTCGATGGAACGCTGCGGAGCAGCGATCTGTTTCGGCACGGGCGGGAGTTGACCATCATCCATGACGACGCGGAGTACAAACTGCGCCTTACCGGGAACGGTAAGTTGATCCTAACGAAGTAAGCCAATAGCCCGCCACCCAGCCACCCTTCACGGCAGCCAGGCAGCAAGCAACGGCGACCATCAAGAAAAGGTTGCTAGTAATGCGTCAGATGCTGTTTCGCGCCTGCCTGGGCGTGCTTGTACCAATCGGCTGCGCCGTTCCCGCGCTCGCACAGGATAAATCCGCCGCGCCGTCGACCTCTTTGGACTCGATAACGGTCTATGCCACGCGCAGTCCGCAATCCACCTTCGAAGTGCCCGCGATAACGTCCGTGGTCGAGGCGGATACGCCCGGGAACGCCACGTCGGGGGATGTCGGCGACCTGTTGCAGTTTACGCCTGGCGTCGAGGTGGATGGCGGTCCGCGGCGTAACAATCAGACGATATCGATCCGCGGTTTCGACGATGAGGCGATCATCACTTTGATCGACGGCCGGCGGCAGAATTTTGAATCGGCTCATGACGGCCGGTTCTTCCTGGATCCGTCGCTGCTGAAGCGGGTCGAAGTCGTCAAGGGTTCGGCATCGTCGATCTACGGCGGTGGCGCGATCGGCGGCGTGGCGGCGTTCGAGACCAAGGATGCGGCGGATCTGCTGGAGCCAGGTCAGACATACGGCGCCCTGACGGCGATGGGATACCGCACCGGCAATCACGAATATTCTCCGACACTAGCGGCCTACGCGCAAAACCGCGGTTGGGACGTGATCGGATCGATCGGGGTGCGGAATTCCGGCGATATCTGGCTGGGTGACGGCAACAAGCTGATCACCGAGGACAACCTTGTTTCGGGCAACTTCAAGCTCGGGTACAGCTTCAACGACGTGAACACGCTCCAGTTCCTTTACCAGGGCCTGAGCAACAACGGCCGGGAGCCGAACAACGGGTCCGGCGCGATTTCGGCGTCGAATCCGATCGTCGAGAAGCATGTCAGCGACAATCAGTTTGCGCTGAAATACGCGTTCGACGATCCCGGCAATAGCTGGCTCAAGCCGAAGGCCCAACTCTATTACAACGACGTATCCGTCGAGGAGAAGGACCTCACCGGCACCAACGCCGGCCGCCAGCAAATCCGCGAACTCCAGACCCTCGGTTTCACGCTGGACAATCAATCGACATTGACCGTCAGCCGGAGCCATCGGCATACGCTCTCATACGGGTTCGAAATCTATCGCGACGACCAGACGGGACGGGTAACCAATGCCGGGACGCGAGCCGGCGTCCCGGATGCGGACGCGACGAATTACGGCTTGTATCTGCAGGATGAAGTCGAGCTGGAAACGGCGGTCGGCAAGTTTCTGGTGATCCCGGCGGCGCGGTTCGATTCCTATAGCAGCAGTGATGAGAACGGCAATTCGCAGGACGAGCAGGAAATCTCACCGAAGATCGCGGCGAGCTACCTGCCGATCCCGAACGTTATGGTTTTCGGCAGCGTGTCGAGGGCCTTCCGCGCGCCGAACCTGACCGAAATCTACTCGTCCGGCCGGCATTTCCCCGGCATTCCGTTCGTCTTTCCCGACAACTTCTTCGTTCCCAATCCGGACCTTAAGCCGGAAACGGTGACGACCTATGAGGTGGGCGCCGGGGTCAACTTCACCGGCATCGTTAGCACGGACGACAAGGTCCGGGTCAAGGGTTCCTGGTTCCTCAGCAAGGGCGACGACTTCATCACGCAGGAGGTGAATGTATCCGCCGGCACGACGCGGAATCTCAACATCCCGAATGCCCGGCTCATGGGGTTCGAGGTCGAGGGTGAGTATCAGTTCCAGCCGGTCACTGTGAAGTTGGGGGTTTCCTACGTCGAAGCCGAGAACGACGATACCGGGGAGTATCTCTCCAACAACGTGCCGCTGACGTTGGTTGCAGATGCGAATTACCGGGTCCGCCAGATCGACAGCATCTTCGGTGTCCGCGGGCGCTTCGCGGCAGCCAACAGCAGGGTCGGCAGCGGCGATACCGAAACGGCGGGATACTCGGTCTACGACGTCTATTACCGTTGGACCCCGGACCGGCCGCACCTGGATACGCTCACGCTCGATCTCGCGGTGTCCAACGTGACCGACAAATCCTATTCCAAGCGGTTCAGCACCCTGAAAGAGGAAGGCCGGAGTTTCAATGTCCGGCTGGCCTATAAATGGTAGCGGTGGGCGGCGCATACGGAACGGATAGGGCGGGCCGCTGGGTCGGCTACCTGACCGTTTCCGTCTGCATCAACGCCTTGCTGGTCATGGGCATCACGCTCGACCTGCCGGAAACGCCCGTCACGGAAAGCACCGTGCTCCAGATCAGCTTGAAGACCCGCGCGCGGGCGGCCACGGTACCGCCTGTCGCGGTGCCGGACCTGCCGCCCCCGGCGCAGCCGATACCCGAGGCGGTGCCGGTTCTCGTCGAAACCGTGGAACACGCCGAAGAAAAGGTTGCTCCGCCCGTTGCGATGGCGCCGTTTCCGCGTCGGAAGCCGACCCTGGCACCGACACGGCCGCACGTGAAATCACGCCCAACCGACGCGCCGACGGAATCGAAAGCATCCGACACGCGGGACATGGATTTGCAATCCACGACGAAGGCAGCGCCGCGCCGCGAGAAGACGGAGCGGCGACCCGACACCATGCTGGCCTCGCTCGCGGCCGGCGATACCGGTCCGGATGACTCGACCGTCATCCATGAGGCCCGGTACCGGCACCAGACCCCGCCGGTCTACCCGCGGCGGTCGCTCGATCTCGGCCAGCAAGGCGCCGTGACACTGCACGCGCAGGTATTGGCGGACGGTAATCCAGGGGTGCTGAAGGTGGCCCAATCGTCCGGGCACCGTTTGCTGGACAAGGCTGCCGTGGCGGCGGTGCGGAAATGGAAATTCGAGCCGACAAGGATCGAAGGAAAAACGGCCGCGAGCTGGGTTCGCGTGTCGGTCAATTTTGTCATTCGGTAAGAAGGGACTTTTGAACCATGACACATACTACGAGCGGTGAACCGCGCCTCGGCGCCGATGAGATCAACGCAGCCCTTGCGCGTCTGAAACAGGAGAATCCCGGCATACGGGCGCGGAACGCTGCAGCCGAACTGGGCATATCGGAGGCCGAACTCGTGGCCTCTCGGGTTGGCGACGGTGTCATCCGGCTGGCGGACACGCCGGAGGCCATCCTGCGGGATGCGGTTTCTGTCGGTGAGGTAATGGCGCTGACCCGTAACGACCACTGCGTTCACGAACGGCACGGTGTTTACGACAATCCGAGTTTCTTTCAGCACGGCGACAGACGGACCGGTCTGTTCGTCAATCCGGACATCGACCTTCGTCTGTTCATGGACCATTGGTCATACGGTTTTGCGGTGACCGAAGACGGGAAGGGCGGCCCGCGCAGGAGCCTTCAATTCTTCGACAAGGAAGGTCAGGCGGTCCACAAGATCTATGCGACCGGAAAGTCGGATACCGCCGCTTTCGCTGCCCTGGTCACGACATATCGATCCGACACGCAGAATCGGTCGATCCCGGTCGAGGCCTACGCACCGAGCGCGGCGAACCGGCCGGACGATGAAATCGATTGGCAGGCGTTCCGGGCCGCGTGGCAGGGCTTGAAGGACACCCACGATTTCCACCCGATGCTCCGGAAGTTCAAGGTGGGCCGGAAACAGGCCCTTCAGAATGTCGGCTCGGATTGGGCGATGGAGGTCGAAAACGACGCGGCGCGGCGTGTGCTCGAAGCGGCGCGCGCCCGGCAGTGCGACATCATGGTGTTCGTTGGCAACCGCGGCTGCATTCAGATTCACACCGGTCCTGTCCGGAAGCTGGTGCAACATGGGCCGTGGTTCAACGTGCTCGACCCGCAATTCAATCTGCATCTGAACGAAACCACGATCGCGCAGAGTTGGGTGACGCGGAAACCGACGGTGGATGGCGTCATCACCGCTGTCGAGGTTTTCGACGCGGGCGGCGACCTGATCGTGACCTTCTTCGGCAAGCGCAAGCCCGGCGTCCCGGAATTGGCGCTGTGGCGGGAGATCGTCGACGAAATCCCAGCCAAGGCCGTTGCCGATGTCGCTTGACGGTTTCACCGTTCCCGCCATGCCGGCCTGGATTTCGCAGATCGGGTTGATGGCCTGGCCGCTCGCGGTATGCGCTCTTGTCGCATGCACGATTGGCATCGAACGCGCGGTTTTCGTGATCCGGACTGTCTTCGGGCTCAAAGCCCAGCGTGCGCGACTTTCCGGACACTTGAGATCGATCCGCGCGCAGCCGAAACCGGTGCGGGACGAGCAAGTCGCGATTTGGTTGCGGGAAATCCGGCCGTCCTATTTCACCGGGCTGAAGCTGCTGCGCATGGTCGGCACCGTCAGCCCGATCCTCGGACTGCTCGGCACGGTTCTGGGCATCATCGCGTCCTTCAAGGTCATCGCGGCGCATACCGGTCCGGTGTCGCCGTCCTTGATCGCGGACGGTTTGTGGGAGGCGATGTTGACCACGGCGGTGGGGCTTCTGATCGCGCTGCCGGCACTTATCCTGGTGCAGTTGTTCGTGGCCTTCGGGCACGGCCAATTGGATCGGTTGTCCATGGACCTGCGGCGGCTCTCGCTATCCTTCGAGATGAAGGAAACCGAGGAGACGCCCGATGTCGTGGAACTGAAAACGGGCACTGCGCGGCCATGATCGATCTTGATGCGGACGATACGCATGGCGTGTCGCTTCGGGATATCGCGCCGGACCTTACGCCGATGCTGGATATCCTGTTCATGTTGCTGGTCTTCTTCCTGTTGACGGCGGGCAGCGTGTTCCAGAGCCTGGAACTGACCTTGCCCTCGGCGGTGGAGGAGGAAATCACCGAGATACGGCCGCCGAAGCATATCCTGCTCGAAATTCGCTCGGAAACCTTCGCGCTGAACGGAAAAGAACTTGCGACATTTGCCGATTTGAAGACGGCGCTTGGCGAGATCATGGCCGCGAAACCGGGACATGAGTTGATCGTGGCCGGGGACCGGAAGGTCGCCATCGAGCGATTGCTGCGCGTTCTGACGCATCTCCAATCCCGGGGCATCAATGCCACCAACATCCTCATGCAGAAAGAGACCGAACAGTGATCAGATTTCTCGCGGCCCTGATTATTCTGATTCCGCAGACCATCCTCGCGGAAACGCCGCAGCGGGTCGTATCGATCGGGGGCGCATTGACGGAAATCGTCTACGCGCTGGATGCGGGCGACGTTCTCGTCGGCAGCGATACCACGAGCTACTATCCGGAAGCGGCCGCGACGCTCCCGAAGGTGGGATATCAGCGGACCCTTTCAGCCGAAGGCGTCCTGTCGTTGAGCCCAGATCTCGTCATCCATTCCGAAGAGGCCGGTCCGCCCAAGGTCCTGAAGCAACTCGAAGCGACGGGCGTCGCACTGCTGCGAGTGGACGCGGGTCGGTCCATCGACGATATCAAGGCCAATGTGCGCGCGATTGGCGCCGCGTTGGACCGGGATGCCGCGGCGCGGCGCGTGGTGGCCGACCTGGCGGCAAGCGCCGCGAAGTTGCAGAAAGCGACGGCGGGCCGGGCCGGCCGCAAGCGGGTCATGTTCATCCTGCAACATACCGGCGGAGCCCCGATGGTGGCGGGGCGGGAAACCGCCGCGGACAGCGTGATCGTGCTCGCCGGGGCCGAAAACGCGGTCACCGGTTACACGGGATACAAGCCGTTGTCTCCCGAGGCAGCGGTTGCGATTGCGCCGGACATCATCCTCGTGACCACCCAGGGATTACAGCAATCCGGCGGAGCGGATGGTGTGCTGGACATGCCGGGCGTGAGCCTTACCCCCGCCGCGAAGAACAAGCGGATCATCTCCATGGACGCCTTGTATCTGCTGGGCTTCGGGCCGCGCACGGCGGATGCGGCAATGGAGCTTCACCGTCAGATACGCCGACCGTGAGCGTGTCCCTTAAATCACTGCCGCTACAGCGTATGACGCTTAAGGTCCCCGCGCTCTTGTTTCTGACCGGGGTGCTCGTTGCAACCAGTTTGTTCGCGGCGGCGACGGGTGCAGTCTCTCTGCCGATTTCCGATCTGGTACTGGGCAACCTGACCGACCAGCAGACGGCGATCCTGCTGTCGATCCGTCTGCCGCGCGTCGCGTTGGCCATGGTGGTCGGGGCGGCGTTGGCGGTTTCCGGCGCCGCGATGCAGGGTCTGTTCCGGAATCCCCTCGCGGACCCGGGGTTGATCGGTATCTCGACCAGCGCGGCGTTGGCCGTCGCGATTACCATCGTGCTAGCGGGGCCGATCGGCGGGATGCTCGGTCTGTACAGCCTGAGCATCGCCGCCTTCGTGGGCGCGCTGTTCTCCTGCTTCGTGATCTTCCGGCTCGCGAAACTGTCCGGCCGGTTTTCGGTGACCTACATGCTGCTAACCGGTATCGCCGTGAACGCCTTGTGCGCTGCCGGTATCGGTTACCTGACGTTTCTCAGCACCGACGAGCAAATCCGCACGCTGACCTTCTGGACTTTGGGCAGCTTGGGCGGGGCGCTCTGGCCGGCTGTCATCGTCATCGGGACGATCGTTTTTCCCGCGGTCCTTCTTCTGATACGGCATGCGCGCGAGCTGAATCTTCTCCTTCTGGGCGAGAACGAGGCCGCCTATCTCGGCGTCGACGAAGAGCGGTTGAAGCGGCGGGTGATCGTCTGCGCGGCGCTCGCTGTCGGGGCATCGATATCCGTCAGCGGCATCATCGGGTTCATCGGTCTTGTGGTGCCGCATCTCATCCGACTAAGCCTCGGGCCGGATCATCGCCTGCTCATGCCCGCCTGCGGCCTTCTCGGCGCGGCGTTGCTGCTCGTTGCCGACACGGTTGCCCGGACGGTCGTCGCACCCGCCGAGATGCCGGTCGGCATCCTAACCAGCCTCATCGGCGGCCCGTTCTTTCTGTGGCTGTTGGTGCGCCAATACGCCACGCGGAACGTACTGTGATCAGGGCAAAGGACATATGCTATGGCGTGTCCCGGCAGGTGATCCTGTGGGATGTCAGCGCCGAGTTCCGAACCGGCCAGATCAGCGCCATTCTTGGTCCGAACGGTGCGGGAAAGTCGACGCTGCTGGGCTGCCTAACCGGCGCGATCGAACCCACATCCGGATCGGTCGAAATCCGGGGACGTGGGTTGTCGGACTACTCCCTGACCGAGTTGGCGCGAATGCGGGCGGTTCTGTCGCAGTCCCATGCGGTCCGCTTCCCGTTCACCGCCCGTGAGATCGTGCTGATGGGTCGCAATCCCTACGCGTCCGCGGGCGATGCCCGGGAAGACGAAGAGATCGCGGACGAAGCCCTGCATGTGATGGACGCCTGGGCGCTTCGCGACCGTCTCGTGCCGTCACTGTCCGGCGGGGAACAGCAACGGGTCCATATCGCCCGTGTCCTGGCGCAGGTTTGGGCGCGCGATGACGCCTATCTCCTGCTCGATGAACCGACGTCGGCACTGGATCTGAAGCATCAGTATCAAACGCTGGACCTGATCCGCGGCCTTTGCGATACCGAAAACCTCGGTGTGGTCGTCGTGATGCACGACCTGACCCTGGCCCGGCGATTTGCCGACCGGGTCTATTTCATGAAGGCCGGTTCCATCGTGCAGGAAGGCGTGTGCCGGGACGTGATAAACCCACGAACCATCGGCGATATCTACGGTATTCCCGAGGAATACGCGGCCCTTCACGCCGGAGCCTAACGATGCGGCGGCATTGACCTGGCATCGCACGGCAATCAGATTATGTCTCTTCTGGCCGGCAATGTGCCGCCTGTCTTGTATTTCCCGCGCCTGCGGTCCCACCACAACGAATGTCAGGATTAGAAAGATATGGCCGAGTCATCGACATATACCCCGCCGAAAGTCTGGAAATGGGACGCCGAAAGCGGCGGCCAGTGGGCGAAGATCAACCGGCCGATTGCCGGGGCGACGCATGAGAAGGTGTTGCCGCGCGGCGAGCATCCGCATCAGCTCTACTCGCTGGCGACGCCGAACGGCGTCAAGGTCACGGTCATGTTTGAGGAGCTTTTGGCACTCGGAAAGAAGGACGCCGAGTATGACGCTTGGCTGATCAAGATCGGCGAAGGCGACCAGTTCGGCAGCGGTTTCGTCGAGATTAACCCGAACTCGAAGATTCCCGCGATGTTGGACCAGAGCACATCGCCGCCGACCCGCGTGTTCGAGTCCGGCGCGATCCTGCTGTATCTGGCGGAGAAATTCGACGCCTTCCTGCCGCATGACCCGTCCGCGCGGGCCGAGTGTTTCTCATGGCTGTTCTGGCAGATGGGCAGCGCGCCGTATCTCGGCGGTGGCTTTGGCCATTTCTATGCATACGCGCCGGAGCGGTATGAGTATCCGATCAACCGCTACACGATGGAAACGAAACGGCAGCTCGACGTGCTGGACCGGAACCTGGCGGAACGGCGCTATCTTTGTGGCGACGACTACAACATCGCCGATATCGCCACCTATGCCTGGTACGGAAATCTGGTGTTGAACAACGCCTATGAGGCGGCGGAATTTCTCGACGTGGGAACCTATGAAAATATCGTCCGCTGGGCGTCGGAAATACAGGCGCGCCCGGCGGTGCAACGCGGCCGGCGGGTCAACAAGACCTCCGGTCCGGAAGACCAGCGGGTGCCCGAGCGCCACGACGCGAGCGACTTGGACTGAATGAGGCGGCACAACGCCGACAGTTAAGGGAACGGAAATGGACAGACGTACGATTGGTGGCCCTGGCGGGTTGAACGTTTCGCTGGTGGGGCTTGGGTGCAACGCCTTCGGCCGCCGCGTGGACGAGAAGGGCACGCATGCGGTGCTCGATGCCGCGATCGACGCGGGCATCGATTTCTTCGATACGGCGGAAACCTACGGCGACGGTGACTCCGAACGGTTCATGGGGAGCGGTCTGAAGGGGAAGCGCGACAAGGTGTTCCTCGCGAGCAAGTTCGGGCATTCCCATTCGCATGTGGAGGGCAAGCCGAAAGGATCGCCGGAGAATATCCGCGTCGCCGTCGAGAAGAGTCTCAAACAACTTCAGACGGACCGGCTCGACCTGTATCAGCAGCATCGTCCCGATCCCGACACGCCGGTGGCCGATACGCTCGGTGCGCTCGAAGACCTCGTGTCGGCGGGCAAGATTCGCTACTACGGCTGCTCCTATTACACCGGGGCGCAGATGCAGGACGCGGTCGATGCGGCGGAGAAGGCCGGTCTCAAGGGTTTCGTCACGGCACAGAACGCCTGGAACATGCTGGAGCGCGGGATCGAGGCGGACCTTATCCCTGTCTGCGAGAAACACGGCATCGGCCTGTTGCCGTATTACCCGATCGCGCGGGGCCTGCTCACCGGCAAATACCGGCGCGACAGCGATGCGCCCGCGGGCAGCCGCTTGGCCGGTGACGACAATCTCGCCAAGGCCGATTTCGACCTGTTGGAGCGTCTGGAAACCTATGCCGGTGACCACGGTTACGACATATTGATCTTGGCGGTGTCCTGGCTTGCGGCGCAGCCGTCGATCGCCAGCATCATTTGCGGCGCGTCCAAGCCGGAGCAGATGGCGGCCAATGCCGGCGCGATCGGGTGGAAGCTGAGCGCGGACAACCTGAAGGAAATCGACGTTTTGCTAGCGGGCTAACGGCCGCTGCTTGCATCGGACGGGTCTACACGGGACACTCGGCCGCATCATGCCGAATAAACGGCTCCTCATCGTCGCGCACGCGCCGTCCGACAATACGCTGCGGCTACGCGACGCCGTGGTCGAAGGCGCGCAATCGGATGCCGGTCTTGCCGTCGATGTGACGGCGCTCAGCCCGTTCGATGCGGGACCCGACGATGTTTTGGCGGCGAATGCGATTATTCTCGGCACCACCGAGAACCTTGGCTATATGAGCGGCGCGCTGAAGGACTTCTTCGACCGGACGTATTACCCGGTACTGGAAGAAACCCAGGGGTTGCCCTATTGCCTTTATATCCGGGCGGGACATGACGGCACCGGGACGCGGCGGGGGGTGGAGACGATCGTCACGGGCCTCCGCTGGCGCGCCGTCCAGGAGCCGATCGTCTGCCGGGGTGATTGGCAGGAAGATTTCGTCGGTCAATGCCGGGAGATCGGCGCGGCCATGGCCTATGGCGTGGACGCGGGCATTTTCTAGCGACGGACTCTTTACGGCCTACGGCGTAACGCTCGAAAACTCTCGCATCGCCTCGCAGCGCGTTGCAAAGGCGGCGAGGTTCCCGAACGCCTCCATGACGTTAAGGTGCGGCCGGACGCGGTTGGCGAAGGTGATCGCGACCGAGGCGCTGATGTCGGCCTGACTGATCCGACCGGTGCCGGCAAGCCAGTTGTCGCCCGCCTTTGCCGCGCAGGCGTCCAGATGCCCGAGGCCGCCCATCACCTGGCCGTCGTTATGTTCGACCCACGGCTCGTGGACTTTCTCCGCCGGATGGAAACGGCCCTCGTAATAGGCCCACACCGCTTTGTCCATCGTACCGGTGGTTACGGCGGTGAGTTGCATGACGGCACGGCGCTCGGCCCCGCCGGCGGGGATCAACCGTTTCGCGTCGCCCGCCATGTCGTCCAACGCGTCTAGGATCGCATAGCTTTCGACCAGCGCCTCGCCATCGTCGAGGACCAGTGTCGGCACGCGCACCAGCGGATTGTGTTTCTTCACCGGGTCGGGGCTGTCGAAGACCGAGACGGCCTCCTGTTCCCAGTCGAACCCGAGGAAATTGAGGCTGACCGCCACGCGCCGCACGAAGGGCGATCCATATCCGCCGATGAGTTTCATGAGTTTGGCCCGCCTCTTCTGTTGGTTCCTAACGGTTGACGGTCAGCATATCAGGCGCGCGCATCGGTCGCGACTAATCGGGCGCGGCGATCACGCGGACCGGGTTGCCGTCGAGCCAGGCCAGCACGTCTTCGAGGCTGTCCTGATAGCGGGCGGCGAAGTTCTCGTAGGTGCGGCCGCCGATATGCGGGGTCAGGACGGTGTTGGGAAGGGAGCGCAGTTTGTGACCGGCAGGCAGGGGTTCGATGTCGTAGACGTCCAGCCCGGCCCCTGCGATGCGGTTGGTTTCCAGCGCGTCGATCAGCGCGGCCTCGTCGACGATGGGACCGCGCGACGTGTTGATCAGCCAGGCCGTCGGTTTCATCAGGCCGATTTCCGCCGCCCCGACCAGCCCGCGGGACCGGTCGCTCAGGACCACATGGACCGACAGGACGTCCGATTGCCTGAACAGTTCTTCCTTGTCGACGCGTTCGACGCCGAGTTCCGCGCAGCGCTCGTCGGTCAGGTTCTCGCTCCACGCGATCACCTCCATGTCGAGCGCCTGTCCGACCCGGGCGACGCCGCCGCCGAGCCGGCCGAGGCCGAGCACGCCCAGCGTCTTGCCGGTCAGGCCGCGCGGCAAGGCCAATCCCCACTCGCCGTTGCGCACGCCCTGGTCCTCCAAGGGAATATGCTTCGCCAGGCCGAGGATCAGACCCCAGGCCGTTTCCACCGTGCCGTTGGGAAAGCCGTAGCCGGTGCCGGTGACGGTCACGCCCTGTCCGGTCAACGCATCGAGATCGAGCGCCGCATTTCGCTGGCCGTGGGTGACGAGCAGTTTCAGGTTCGGCAACTGTTCGACCAATGCCCGGTCGAACCGGGTTTCCTCGCGTGCGGTGACGACGATGTCGTAGGGTGCGAGCCGCTTTGCCGCCTCGTCGGGATCGGACAGCCGGTCTTGATAGACGTCGACCGAGACGTCGGACGGTAGTTTTCCCCACTCGGCGGTTTCTTCGGCGAGTTTCTGGTAGTCGTTGATGATGGCGAGGCGCATTTGGTTTCCTTGGTTCATCCCGATTGGGCGCAGGGGTATAGTCTTGGGCGGCGGCATCCGGTCGCAAAAATACGATGAGTGCCCTGAGCGGGAATCGAACCCAACGAAATCCGATCCTCGGACCGGAATGTCTTGCCACTAAACGATCAGGGCGGGTCAAACCTACCATCCAACCGCCGGGATCATGAAGCGATAAGGAAGCGGCCAGGCGTGAGCGACAGTTACGATTTCATTGTTGTCGGCGGCGGCATCGCCGGGGTGTCGGCGGGCTATTTCCTGGCCCAACATGGCCGTTTGCTGCTGCTCGAACGCGAGAGCGCGTTGGCCTATCACACCACCGGCCGGTCGGCGGCGATCTATACGCAAGCGTATGGAAATGCCGTTGTCCGCGTCCTGACGGTGGCCGGGCACGACTTCTTCACCACGCCGCCGGAAGGGTTTTCGGATCATGCCTTGTTGGGACCGCGCGGCGCGTTGTTCATCGGCCGTGACGACCAACTCGATGCGCTCGACCGGACAGAAGAAGAGGGTCGGCAATTCGTCGACTCCGTCCGCCGCGTCGATGTGAACGAGGCGCGCGCGATCCTGCCGGTGCTGCGGCCGGACTATGTCGCCGGTGCGGTGCTGGAGCCGGATGCGATGGATATCGACGTGCACGCGCTGCACCAAGGCTTCGTGCGGGGCATCCGTGCGCGGGGCGGGGCGATCAGGACCGAGGCCGAGGTGCAGGCCCTCGACCGTGCGGGCGCGGATTGGTCCGTCGAGACGCCGGGCGGCACGTGGACCGCGCCGGTCGTCGTCAATGCGGCGGGGGCGTGGTGCGACGAACTCGCCGCGCTCGCAAGTCTCGACCCGATCGGGTTGGTGCCGAAGCGGCGCACCGCGGTCGTGTTCGACGCGCCATCCGGTGTGGACGTTGATGCCTGGCCGCTGACCATCGATGTCGACGAAGACTTCTACTTCAAGCCCGAAGCCGGCAAGGTGATGGCGTCCCCGGCGGACGAAACCCCGATGCCGCCCTGCGACGTGCAGCCGGAAGAGCTGGATATCGCGATCGCGATCGACCGCATCCAGACGGCGACGACGATGACGATCGACCGCGTGTCGCACCACTGGGCGGGATTGCGGTCCTTCGTCGGCGACAAGACGCCGGTCGCCGGTTTCGATCCGGCCGCGCCCGGTTTCTTCTGGCTGGCGGGGCAGGGCGGCTATGGCATCCAGACCGCGCCCGCCTTGGGTCGCCTTACCGCCGATCTGGTGCGCGGAGCGGATGTGCCGGCGGAGATCGGCGATTTCGGGGTGACGGCAGCCGACCTGGCACCGGCGCGGGCGGGGTTGCGGACGACCTAGGGTTGGCGGGTGTGAATTCGCCGATAGCCGGTGGTCAGAGCTGTATCTCCTTCGCTTGCTGGCGTTTCGCGTTTCGTCGCGACAGCCACGCCGATCCAACCAGGGAAACGAGAATACAGATCCACAGGAAGATGCAAATCGGCCGGGTGAAGAAGATCGTGAAATCCCAATCGGACATCTCGGCGCTTTGAGTGAAGTACTCCTCGGCCATCGGCCCCAGGACCATACCGAGGACAACCGCACTCAGCGGGTATTTGTATTTCATGAGCAGGTAGCCGAACGCCCCCATCACCAGCATCACGCCTACGTCGAAAAACTCCGTCCGGCCCGAATAGGCACCGAGCGTCGCCGCCGCGATGGTGCAGGGGACGAGAATGTTCAGCGGGATGCGCGTCAGGCGGTAAAAATATTTTGCCGCCAGCAGGCCGAATACCGCGATCATCAAACAGCCGAACAGCAGATACACGCCGAGGGTATGGATCAACGTCAGTTGTTCGAAGAAAAGCCGGGGTCCCGGCCGCAAGCCCATGAACATCATGACGCCGAGCAGAATTGCCGTCGAAGCGGACCCGGGAATTCCCAACGCAAAGGTTGGAATGAGCGCGCCGCCGACATTCGAGCTGTTGCCGGCTTCCGTTGCGAGGATCCCCTCGGGGATACCGGTCCCGTATTCCTCCGGGTTCTTGGAAGTGCTCCGGGCCAGCGTGTAGGCGACAAATGCCGCAATCGTAGCGCCGGCGCCGGGCAGAGCGCCGATGAAAGTGCCGACGGCCGCGCTTTGAAGCAGGACGCGCACATGCCGGAAGGCGTTGGCCATACCGGATAGGGCGCCACGCAGTGTCGGCGATGCTTGTAGCGCGCCTTGCACTAGATGCTTTTCGTCGATCAAGAACAGCATCTGCGCGATGCAGAACAAACCGAGTAGTGCCGGGATAAAGGGGAGACCCTCGTAGAGCTGCAGGATGCCAAAGGTCATGCGCGGCTCTCCCCAGGCGGGATCGACGCCGATTGCCGGAAGCGACATACCGAGGCAGCCTGCGAACAATCCCTTCCAAAGTCGGCCGGGATCGATCGACGCCAGGACCGTCAGGCCGAACAACACCAACACGAAGAATTCCGGCGGGCCGAAGCGTAGGGCAAGGCGCGCCAGAAAAGGCGAAAAGAGCAGGAAGGCGAGGATGCTGAACGTGCCGCCGGTGAATGATCCCATCGCGCCATAGGCGAGCGCCTCCGAGACCTTTCCTTTTCGGGTCATGGGGAAGCCGTCGATTACCGTCGGCGCGCCGCCGGCATCCCCCGGTACCCCCAACAACACCGACGGAATTCCGCCGCCGTAATGCGTGCCGCCATACACGTTGATCAGGAAGACCATCGAGTTGAGAGGCGACAGGGTAATGGCGATCGGCAGCGTGATCGCCATCGCCGCCCCGCCGCCGAATCCCGGCAGGGCGCCAAAGAAAATTCCCAAGGCCATGCCGCCCACGGCGATGGCGAGGGTTTCGGCGGTCAACGATGCCAGGATTTCAATCACGGTCCGGTCTCGCCCGCTGACAATGTCGGTGCGAAAGCATCAGATTTGGACTTCGAAGAGATAGCCGAAGACGCCATAGAGACCGAATGTAAATCCGCATGCTATTGCGACGGCCTTCGCCCAGTGGACGCGGAGTGCAACCATCGATCCCGCCAAATAGACCAAGGTCGCGATCGCAAAGTTGGTCGCCATGAACAGAAACAGGTAGAGGACGGCCGATGCGAGCACGATGGCCGGATTCCGCAGGGCGACCAGCGCCGAGGTGAACGACGATTCCTGGGCCGTCGCTCCGGATGCGTTGCTCCCTTTGCGCCACTCGATCGCAAGGATCACAACGATCAGGACCAACGACAAGATCATCAGGAACCGCGGGAAAGCGATGCTCAGTTCCGGCAGCTCGCGCGTTGCGTGGTAGTACGCGACGCCGAAGACGAGCACGATAGCCGGAACCCAAACCTCGCCGAGTTTGCGCATCGCTTCCCCCTCTCAAGGCCTCTTCGGCATAGCGATAGTGCCGCGCCGGGAGCGCCGTTCGCTGACGGTTCCTATTTCTTTTTCTTCTTGGCGGCGTCGATCAAGGGTTTGTACTTGCGCATCGACGCGTGCATGTCAGCGACGAATTTGACCGCCTCATCTGGGCCCATGTAGGTGAATTCCCGACCGCCCCGCTTTAGCACTGTCTGATACTCGGGTGAATGAAGGGCTTCCTTGACCGCTTTCACCAGCTTCGCGAACCCTTCGGGATCGTTTCCCTTGAACTTCTTGTGCGCCGCAATGCCGAAAGCCGCCCGCAGATGCGGAATCTTGGAGGCCGGAAGCTGTTTGTCGAAGGTTTCAGCTTCGGGATACAGCGGGCTTTTCTTCGCCGAGACGATGCCGAGCCCCTTGATGTCCTCGCGAACCCGCAGGATCGAGGTCGGGCGCGAGACGCCGACATCGAAATGCTTGCCGACCACGTTGCTCATCACTCTCGATCCGCCCTTCACATTGACCTTGCGGAACTTGATCCCGAGATTCTGTTCCAGAAGCGCCACGCCGATGTAGTGCTCGCCGGTGAAGCTGCCTATCGCGAGTTTGACTTCTCCAGGCCGTTTCTTCGCATCGGCGACCAAATCCGCCATGGTGTTGTAGGGCGAGTCCTTATGCGTGAACCAGATCGGCACATCGCCGGTAATGACGGCAACAGGCGTGATGTCGTCGAATTTGTACTTCGGTTTTGCGAAGATGGTCGTGTTTACGAGATGCGGCAGGACGAGGGCAGTAACGGCATAGCCCTCTTTGCCGTTGGCGTTGACGATCTCCCAGCCGATCCGGCCGCTGGCACCCTTCTTATAGGTATACAGGAAGGATTGGCCGAGCTTCTTTTCGAGGATCGGTTTCAAAGGAAGCAATGTTTGGTCGACGCCGCCGCCGGGTGAGAAGGGAACGACCACGGTGACCGCCTTATTGGGCCAATCCGAACCTGCGAATGATGCGTTGGCGGTTGCCATCAAACCTACAATGGTCGCCGCCAAGAGCCGCAAAATCTTGGTCATCGCGCTTACTCCCGATTGTTTTTAATTCAAAATCCCTATCGTTTTCTCGATTTTCTCCTTAATCCTAGACGCAAGCGCCGACATCGCCAAAACGCACCGATGAGGCCGCTCAGGAAAATCCGGTCCGTTTGGACGTGATTCGCGGTTGAAACGAACGGCTAAGCGCGCGTCGCCGCACCTGCTCCGCTGAACCGTTCGAGCACGAAAGGCATGACGCCGCCGGCTTCGAACCAGCCGACTTTCAGATGAGAGTTACGGGAACAATCCTTTGAGATGTGGACCTATGCGAATCGGTTCACCATCAACTTCTCGGCTTTCTGCACATCTTCCGGGTCCATTTCGTCGAGAAGCGTTCTGAGCGGTCCTGCCGCATCTTCATACCCTTGGGAATTCGCCAGCATCAGCCACGAACATCCTTCTACCCAATCCTCAAGAATGCCATCGCCCTCAATTAATCTCCGAGACAAATTGTATTGTGCAAGGAGATGGCCAGACTTTGCTGCATTTTCCAACAGCGCCTTGGCCTCCGACAGGTTTTTCGCAACACCTCTTCCTTCGAACAGGAATTCAGCGAGATTGTTCATCGCATCAAGTTCGCCCTGATCTGCGGCTTTGCGATACCAATCTACCGCTCTTCCATCATCTTGGGTGACCCCACGACCCTCAGTGCATAAGACTGCCAAATTGTACTGGGCTTCGGGATATCCATTTTTTGCAGCTTTTTCGTACCAATGGGCTGCAACTTCATCCGACTTTCCCACACCTCGGCCATCCTCATACATGACGCCAATGTTGTATTGGGCCTCCGCATATCCGAGCGCGGCGGATTTTCTGAACCAGCGAAGCGCTTCTTGATAGTTTTGGTCTACGCCTAGGCCATGTTCGTGGATACATCCGAGTGAATTTTGAGCCTCGGCCGAGCCATTGTCTGCCGCAGTTTCGTACCAGCGAATGGCTGTCTCGTAGTCTGCAGGGACGACTTCACCGTCTCGATAGATTTGGGCTAGGTGCACCTGTGCGGCCGTCTCACCCTGCTTAGCCAACCGTTTCAGAATTTCGATGCCAAAATCGTAGTCACCACGGTTCCAAGCCGCCCACCATCCGTCCACCGTATAGCCGTGACGACCGATCGTGAGCGGGCGCAATAGCAGGTTTAGACATTTTCGTAGATTTGCCCGCACCGTAGCCAGCACAGAAAAATTGAATTGGTGAGATTCAACTTCTACCAAAAACTCGATTCATGTGCGACGAAAAAGCTCCGCGGTTGGGTGGATACCTAAGCTGGCCGTAGCGCCCCGGTCCCGCTGAACCGGTCCAGCACGAACGGCATCACGCCGCCCGCTTCGAACCAGCCGACTTCACGGGCGGTGTCGAGGCGGCAGAGGGCTCGTATTTCGATCACCGTGCCGTCCGGCTTCGTGAACCGTACCGACACCTCTTGGTTGACGCCGATGCCGCCGTCGAATCCAATGATGTCGACGGATTCGGTCCCGTCCAGGCCGAGCGAACTGCGGCTGTCGCCGTGCTGGAACTGCAGCGGCAGGACGCCCATGCCGACCAGGTTACTGCGGTGGATGCGCTCGAAGCTTTCGGCGATGATCGCCCGCACGCCCAGCAGATGTGGCCCCCGGGCCGCCCAATCACGTGACGAGCCGGTGCCGTATTCGCGCCCGGCGACGACCACCAAAGGCCGGCCTTCCTTTTCGTAGCGTTCATGCGCGTCGAAGATCGTCATGACCTCGCCGGACGGCTGATGCACGGTCCAGCCGCCGAGGCGGTCCGGCGTCATTTCGTTCTGGATGCGTGGATTGTTGAACGTGCCGCGCATCATGACTTCGTGGTTCGCGCGCCGTTGCAGGAAGCCGCTGTAGTCGGCGACGCCCACGCCCCGGTCGGATAGATACTCCCCGGCAACGCTGCCCTTGAGGATGCGGCTGCCGGGCGAGATATGGTCGGTCGTGACATTGTCGCCGAGCATCGCTAGCACGGCGGCTCCCTCGATATCGCCGGTGAATCTCTGTTTGACGGCGGTCTCCAAGAAGGGCGGCTTCAGGATATAGGTGCTGTCGTCGTCCCAGTCATAGGCGCCGCCGTCGCCGGGGTCGATGGCGTCCCACAATGCGGACCCTTCGGTTTCGGTCATGTCGCGCGCCGCGAACAGGTCTTCGGTCACGTAGCGGCGCACCGTGTCGTCGATCTCCTCGGCGCTGGGCCAGATATCCTTCAGGTAGACCGGCTGGCCGTCTTGGTCCTCGCCCAACGGTTCCGTCGTGATGTCGCCCAGCATGGTGCCGAACAGGGCGTAGGCGATGACCAGGGGCGGTGCGCCGAGATAGGCCATGTCGACATTCGGATGGATGCGGCCCTCGAAGTTGCGGTTGCCCGACAGGACGGCGGCGACGCTCAACTCGTTGGCCGTGATGGCATCGACGAGATTTTCGGGCAGGCCGCCCGAGCCGCCGCAACAGGTCATGCAGCCATAGCCCGTGACGTGAAAGCCCAACTCCTCCAACGGCGTCATCAACCCGGCATTCGTCAGGTAATCCCCGACGGCGCGTGATCCGGGTGAGAGGGACGTCTTCACCCAGGGTTTCGGCGTCAGTCCTTTCTCACGGGCCTTCTTCGCCAGCAAACCCGCCGCCAGCATGACGTTGGGGTTCGACGTGTTGGTGCAGGACGTGATCGACGCGATGACGATATCGCCGTCGCGCAGCGTGCCCTTGGCCGCGTCGCCGTTCGTCTTGCCGCTGCCAAGTGCCTCTTGGGCGGACAGATGCACCTGACTCAGCGGCACCTGGCTTTGCGGCAGCTTCGGGCCGGCGAGGCTGGCTTCCACTTGGCTCACGTCGAACTCGATGACGTCTGAATAGACGCGGTCCACGGTGTCGTCGCGCCACAGGCCCTGCGCCTTGCAATAGGTCTCGACCAGCGGAACTTGATCGCCGCGCCCGGTGAGGTGCAGGAAGTTCAGCGTTTCCGCATCCGTCGGGAAGAAACCGACGCTCGCCCCGTATTCCGGCGCCATGTTGGCCAGCGTCGCGCGCTCCGGCAGGCTGAGGTGATCCAGGCCCGGGCCGATGTATTCCACGAATTTCTGCACCACCCCGTGTTCGCGCAGGGTCCGGGTCATCGCCAGGACCAGATCGGTGGTCGTCGCGCCTTCGCGCAACCGGCCCACGAGGCGGACGCCGACGACGTCGGGCATCACCATGCTGACCGGCTCGCCCATGGTGGCCGACAGCGCCTCGATCGCACCAATCCCCCAGCCGAGGACGGACAGCGCGTTGATCATCGGCGTGTGGCTGTCGCAGGCCAGCAGGCTGTCCGGGAAGGCGATGAGGCCGTGCTCATTGTCGTCTTCGGACCAAACCACGCGGGAAAGCGATTCCAAGTTTATCTGATGACAGATGCCAAGGCCGGGCGGCAGGACGCGGGTGTTGCGGAATGCCTTCTGCGCCCATTTGGCGACCCGGTAGCGCTCGGTATTGCGCTCGAACTCGGTCTTCATGTTCTGCGACAAAGCGTCGGCCTGTCCTGCCACGTCCACGATGACCGAATGATCCATGATGAAATCCAGCGGCCGGACCGGGTTCACGATCGCCGGGTCCTCGCCGATCGCCGCCATACGTTCGCGCATGGCGGCGAGGTCCGTGAGCAGCGGAATGCCCGAGACATCGTGCAGCATGATGCGGGTGGGGAAGAAGTTGATCTCCGCCGGGTTGGTGGCGGTCTCGGTCCAGGTCGAGAATGCCTCGATGCTGTCCCGCCCGACCGTCTCACCGTCTTCCTTGCGAAGCGCGTTTTCCAGCAGGACCTGCAAGCAATAGGGCAATCGGCTCACGCCGGTCAGGCCCGCAGCTTCCGCCTTCGGCAAGCTGAAATAGGTGTAGCGCTTACCGTCGACATTCAGTTCGTCTTTTGCGTTGAAGCTGTTACCGCCTGTCATTGAAGTTTCCTCTGCAGATCGCTGGCGCCGAATGGCCGGGATATCGCGGCCAATACTAGGCGCTTGCCCGTGATCGGCAAAATCATGGTGTTCCGACGGGAATCCGTTATGCGGGCAGCACATCCTCGGCCACGGCGAGGGCGTTGAAGGCTTGCGGGAAGCCGGAATAGGGGCCGGTCTGGGCGATGGCTTCGAGGATTTCCGTGCGGGACAGGCCGACATTCAGCGCCGAGGGGAAGAATTTCCGCTGCTGCGACTCCAAGCCCGTGGCGGTGAAGGCGGCGACGGAACAGATCATGCGCTGACGCAGGGAAATGCCGGGGCGGTTCCAGACCTCGCCGTAGAGGAAATCGATGGCCGTCGAATACAGCCCGCTGGCCGCCGAGTCCGGCGCCGCATAGCCGCCCTCGGATCGTTCGCCGTGCAGCGTTTGCATCATTTGCCGGCCCATGATCAACAATTCGTCCAGGTCGGCCTCGGTCAAGTCTTCTTTTGGCTGTGGCATGCCCCTGTCGCTCAGCACCGTGCGGACGACCTCCAGCGAATTCAGCACCGTCGGAAACCCGGTGTACATCGTGCAATGGAGCATCACCTCCTGGATCAGGCGGGGGCTCATGTCGATGTGCAGGGCCGCGCCGACGAAATGCCCCAATTGGGGGAGGCGCTGGGTACATGTGAGGGCCGACAGCGTTGCCAGCATCCGGTCGTCGAGCGCCAGGCCCGGCCGCGCCCAGACACGGCCGAACACCACCTCGTCGATGAGGCCGGGAAGTCCCGGCATAAGCTCGTCGGTGGCGCGTTCCCCCAGTCCCAATTGCGCTCTTACCGCCGCGCCGGCGCGGCGCAGGTCTTCACGGGCTGTCATGTCTGGTTCCTCGTCGTGGCGTGGGGCGTTGTCATGCTGCGGCTTACGTCCCGTGCGGTCAACCCGATGCGGTCAACTCGGGCGTCTAGCGGTTGATCGTCCGGATCAGCCGGTTGGCCAGCATGCCGGCCAGCATCGCGCCGACGAAGATCACCGATTCCGTATGCCCGGCGACCAGCCCGGCGATGGCGGGGCCGGGGCAGAGGCCGACGAGGCCCCAGCCGATCCCGAACAGCGCCGCGCCCAGGACGAGCGGCATGTCGAGTTCCCGGTTCTCCGGAATCTGGAACTCGTCTTCTAGGACCGGCGATGCCCGTTTCTTCGCTTGGGCGAAGCCGATTGCCGCGACGCCGACCGCGCCCACCATGACCAGCGCGAGACTGGGGTCCCAGTTTCCCAGTATGTCGAGGAAGGCGAGCACCTTCGCCGGATTGATCATCTGCGACACGGTGAGCCCCAGGCCGAACAGCAGGCCCGCGAGGAAGGAGACGGCGGCGGCCATCATGCCGCCCCCGTATGGCGCATGAGAAACAGCGTTGCCATTGCGATCGCCATGAACAGCAGGGTTGCGGCGATCGACCGGGGCGAAAGCCGTGCGATGCCGCAGACGCCGTGCCCGCTGGTGCACCCGCTGCCGAGGCTCGACCCGTAGCCGACCAGCAGGCCGGCGACCACGAGCAGCGGCGTGCCCGCGTCGAACTCCACGGTGAACGGGGTGGGGGCGATGAGGTTATGCAGCGCCGCCCCCGCGACCAAGCCGCCGACGAACAGAACCCGCCAGGCGAGGTCTCCCAAGGGGAAGGTCAAGGCGCCGCCGAGGATGCCGCTGATCCCGGCGATACGGCCTTTGACGAGAATCAGTATTGTGGCGGAAAGGCCGATCAGACCGCCGCCAATCAGGGCCGAAAGCGGGGTGAAATTCTCCACGCAGCACCTCCATCCTTAACGCTGTGCCATCTTGGCCGGAAATCGCGGCCACGGCCTTGATTCACCGCAACCCGCCCCGGCGTGCCCTACAGCCGCCGAACCGAGGAGACGGGTTGGTTCTCGTTGTCCTGAATATACCGGACGATGTCTTGGAAGGGGGCGGTGGAGACGCACATGTCCATGGCGTTGGCGTGGAGGAACCGGTCGGGCGCCACCCAGATGCCCACGTGGCCCTTCCAGAAGACCAGATCGCCGCGCTGTAGAATCTCCTCGTCTCCATCGTACGGCACCGGCGATCCCAGTCCCGCTTCCTGCATGTCGCTGTCCCGTGGCGCATCGACGCCGCAGCGCATCAGCGCCAACTGCACCAGCGCCGAGCAATCCAGACCGCGGTCCGACCGGCCGCCCCAGACATAGGGCGCACCCATGAAGCGTTCCGCGACGGCGACGAAATCGCTCTCGGTGTCGTCGAGTACCGCCAGATGCTGCGCCGGAACCCAGCCGCCGGTCGCCAATTCGGCATAGCGCCCTTTCGTTCCGGTCAGGGAAACCGATGCGCAGATCGGCAGGGACATGGTCCCCGGCGACCGCACATGCGGCTCTCCGTAGATGCAGGTTCGGATCGCCGCAACATGATGGGTCGGCGCGTGGATGGCGTCGCTCAACGCGGTACTATCGGTGTAGCCGACATAGCCGTCGGTCTGGTTCTGGACCCAGGCGACGCTACCGGTGTCTTCGAAGACAGTTACGGTTTCGCCGAATACCAGTTCGGAGGAAAGCTGCGTGCCCGGTTCGGGGGCGCCCCGCAACGGCGCCGTCGCGGCGGTGACCTGTGCGGGCCGGCCGTCGACGAAGCGCGCGGCCTCGACTTGGCCTTGCAAGGCCGCGTCGGCCAGATCGTCGCGATAGGCGTGCAGGCGTTTGTCCAATGTCGTCACGTTGGTTCGCTTTCAAATACGGTGGGCCACCATAGAGTATCCGACGGCGTTGCTTAACCGATTCTTACCCGGGTGAAGCGGCCAGCGCTTCCAGCGCGGCCTTGGCCTTTTCCGGGTCGCTGATTCCAAAAAAGCCGTTGGTCGTTTTGCGCAGGCCGGTGAAGTCGGCATGCGCGATCGAATGATTGAATATCACGTCGGCCGCACCGTCCTTGGCATTGTCGATCTCGATGGGGCCGATATCCTTCGGGACATAGGACAGGATGGCCGGCGTCTTCCAGAACACCGCGATCATGGCGCGGCGGTCGGTCACGAGGTAGCGGGTTTTTCGGGCCGCCATGATCTCGCGCGTCTTGGCGACCACCACCATCGCCCCGGCGGCGGCGAACAGCAGCGCCACGAAAAAACTCACCGTCGTACCGCGCTGCAGCGAGGCCCAGGCCCAGATCAGCGCGAGCCCGACGAACACGCCCGCGAAGAAACACCGGGCGTATTGCTTCCGCACCAACCGGTCCTTGTCGGGCCGGCCATGCCAAACCAGCGTCTCGCCGGGGTCCAGCAGGCTTTCGATCGGGTCCATCGGTGGAGGGTAGGGCGTTGAGATGCACTTGTCACAACACGAAACTGTTGCGCGTGCCTCAGCCGCCCCGGCGGCGGTCGACCGCGTCGGCCAGGACGCAGAGGATCTCGAACATCATGGTCGCGCCGACCAGGGCGGTGTTGCCGCTCGGGTCGAAGGGCGGAGCGACCTCGACCACATCGCCGCCGACCAGGTCGAGGCCTTGCAAGCCTCGGATCATGCGTTGCGCCTCATGCGTGGTGAACCCGCCGATCTCCGGCGTGCCGGTGCCGGGGGCGTAGACCGGGTCCAGGCCGTCCACGTCGAAGCTGACATAGGTGGGGCCGTCGCCGGCCACGCGGCGCGCTTCGGCGATCACCGCGTCGATGCCGAGGTCGTAGAACTCCTCGATGGTGATGACGCGCATGCCGCTGTCGCAGGCGAAGTCCATGTCGCCCGCGTCGAACAGCGCCCCGCGGATGCCGATCTGCACCACCCGTTTCGGGTCGAGCAGCCCTTCCTCGACCGCACGGCGGAAGGGCGTGCCGTGCGTGTATTTTTCGCCGCCGAAATAGCTGTCCGTCGTGTCGCTGTGGGCGTCGAAATGCACCATGCCGACGGGCCACCGCGACGCGACGGCGCGCAGGACCGGCAGCGTGATCAGATGATCGCCGCCTGCGCTGAGCGGCACCACGCCCGCCTCGACGACATTTTTGTAGAAGCCGTGCACGCGATCCAACGTATCCATGAGGTTGATCGGATTGACCGGTGTGTCCCCGGCATCCGCAATCCGGCATAGCTCGAACGGGGCCAATCCGCTGGCGTGGTTGATCCGCCGGATCAGGCTCGACATGTTGCGGATTTCCCGGGGTCCGTGCCGCGCGCCCGCCCGGTTTGTGGTGCCGCCGTCCCAGGGCACGCCGATCAAGGCGATATCCAGCTTGGAATAGTCGCTCTCGACGGGAAGCCGCATGAAACTGGGCACACCGGCGAAGCGCGGCATGGTGTTCAGGTCGGGCGGTTGGGCGCGGTCTTGCTCATCCATCGTCGCTCGCACTCCGGATCGCGCGGTTAGGCTGCGCGCGCCTTGCGTTGACCTTGAAAGCGTTCCTCGGCCATGCGGTCGGCGATCGTATCGGTGGCGCTGTCCTCGCGGGCGGCACGCTCCAGGATCGACAGGGTCGTGTCGTAGATTTTCGCCGTCCGTTTCAGCACGGCCTCCTGGTCGCCGCCGGCTTCGCCGACATGGATGTCGATCAAACCGCCGGCGTTGATCACGTAGTCCGGGGCATACAGCACGCCGCGCTTGCGCAGCGCCTCGCCGTGTTTCGGCTCGGCGAGTTGGTTGTTGGCGGAACCCGCGACGATGCCGGCGCTCAGCTCGGGAATGCTCGTATCGTTGAGGATCGCACCGAGCGCGCAGGGCGCGAAGACGTCGGCCTGGACCTTATGGATGTCGTTGGGGGACACCGGCGTCGCGCCGAAGTCGCGGATCGCGGCCTGCATGGCGTCTTCGTTGATGTCGGCGACGACCAGCCGGGCGCCGGCGTCGGCGAGGTAGCGGCACAGGCGCTTGCCCACGTTGCCTAGACCCTGAACCGCGACCGTCAGGCCGCGCAGGTCGTCGCGCCCGTGCTTGAAATAAAGCGCGGCGCGGATGCCCATGAACACCCCGTAAGCGGTTGCGGGCGAGGGGTCGCCGCTGGAACCGGACAGGCCATGCGCGAATTCGGTTTCCTGGCGCAGGATATCCATGTCGGCGACGGTCGTGCCGACATCCTCCGCCGTTTGGTAGCGCCCGCCGAGCGAGTCGACGGCCCGGCCCATGGCGCGCAACAACGCTTCGCTTTTCTGCGTTCTCGGGTCGCCGATGATGACCGACTTGCCGCCGCCGTAGGGCAGGCCGGTGATCGCCGATTTGTAGGTCATCCCGCGCGCCAGGCGGAGGGCGTCGCGCAGGGCTTCGGCGTCGTCGGCATAGGGCCACATGCGGCACCCGCCGAGCGCCGGTCCAAGATTGGTGTTGTGAATGGCGATGATCGCGCGGAGGCCGCTGTCGGCGTCGGCGCAGAAGACGACTTGTTCGTGATTATCGAATTCAGGTGAGGTGAATACAGTCATGTGTTTCGATCCCATAGAAGTCGCGTTTATTCCCCCTGTCCCGATACAAACAATGCAAACCTCGAATAGTAATAACGAATCATCCTAGTCTCACTGTATTACAGAAATATAGCATTTTACCTTAATTTTTTACTTCTTTCTTTGATCAACCCTTGTCACAAAATTTCGAGCATCCGGTTTTTATTAAACGCAAGTTGCGGAGATTTCCCGAATTGGCGCAAAGGTACTAGCCGGCGGGCCACGAGTGTCGCGCCGGTCATCGTGATTTGCCGCTTTGCATGCGGCGGCTATACTGCGGGCATCAACCTCAGGAGAACGATGTGTCCGCGGAAACGATCAGGGTCTTTTGGCGCCCCGGGTGAACAAGCTGCCTTCGTACGAAAGAGTTTCTTTCGTCTCAAAATATCGATCATGAATCGGTCAACGTCGAAGGCAATGCGGCGGGTATGGACCTGCTGTCGAGCCTCGGCGCGACTTCCGTTCCCGTCGTCTCCAAGGGCGATGAATTCATCTATGCGCAATCGCTCCGCGATGTCGCGCGGTTCCTAGATATCGACGCTTCGGTCGGCCCCACGCTGTCCATGCCGGAGTTGGTCGACAAGCTCGACCTGGTGCTGGCAACCGCGCAGCGCCTATGGCGGCAACTGCCGGACGAGGCGTTGACCGAGAAATTGCCGAACCGCGACCGCAGTTACCGCGTGCTGGGGCACCACATTTTCCGTATCCCGGAAGCCTTCCTCGAAGTGACCGAGGGGGCGACGCTCACGTATGACATGCTGACGTCGCCGCCGCCGGACGACATGCAGACCACCGAAGACATCGCGGCCTATGGCGATGATGTCCGGAAGCGGGTCAAGAAATGGTGGCTCATGGTCGAGGACGTCACCGGCGAGCAGAAGGTGCCGACTTATTTCGGCGACCAGCCGATCCACGATGTGTTCGAGCGGACGGCGTGGCACGCGGCACAGCATGTGCGGCAGACCGCGATGATCCTGGAACAGAGGGGCATCACGCCCGATGCGCCGTTGTCGGCGGAGGATCTGGACGGCTTACCGGTTCCGGATAAGGTTTGGGACGACGAGCCGGACGCGGCCGCGACCTAGGCGGTTGGCTCCCGGCTAGGAGTCGTTGGATTTTCGGGAATGGAACCCGAACGGCGCGATCTCGGTGATCCCGCCGCCGCCGGGTATACGGAACTTCAGGACTTTCTCGTCCGGATTTGTCGGGTCGCCGAAGGTCTCGCCCCCATGCGCCTCGATCGCCGACCGGTACGCGTCCATGTCACCGACGTCGATCCCGAAGTGATGGATACAGGGGCCAGGTCCGGCCTGGTTCCCCATCATGCTGTCCGCCGTGTCGTACCGGACCAGGGCGAGATCGAGATACCCGTCGGTGAGATGCAGCGAAACATGGTCGCCGTCGCGGTGGCGTGAGACTTCGGTGAAACCGAACAGTGCTTTGTAGAAATCGGCCGCCGTGTCGACATTCTCGACCTTCAACGCTAAATGCGCGATGCGGGGTTTCTCTGACATGTCCAATCCGCGCCTATTTGGGTTCATTCTCGTTCAATGGAAAAGCTAACTTTTCTGCGGGAACTTCCAAAGAGTAATCCACGCAAACGAAATATAAATCACAGTGAAAACTACGAATGCTTCAAACCAAATGTCGACCCGGATTGCCTCGGCAAACGGAGTGTCTTCGAAAAAAAATTCCGTAAAAAACCACTGCGTTACGATCCGGCTCCAAAGCGCGCAAAGAGCTAAATAGAGAATGATCGCTCCGATCAACTTTTGCGCAAACAACTTCATCCTGATTTTCGCCGGAAAAGTGGTGAAACCGATATAGGCGGTAGCGGGTGCGACGGTGTTTGATATTGATACCTTTAGTGTATCAGAACAAATTATGATCTGGGGTATCTGAACAGGGTGCTATCAGAATTCATGGTTGATACAGCACTGAATGCCGACTTCAACGCGATCGCCATTGCCCATACCGCGGCGATGGAATGGCAGGAGAGCCCGAGCCCGACCGTGTGGCGCAAGCGGCTCGATCTGTCCGGGCCGGCCGAAGCCGGGCGGGTCACGTCTGTCGTGCGGTACGATCCGAACAGCAGCTTTTCATCGCACCCGCATCCCGACGGCGAGGAAATCCTCGTTCTGGACGGCGTCTTCTCCGACGAGCATGGCGATTACCCGGCGGGCAGTTTCCTTTTGAATCCCGAAGGCTTCAGCCATGCGCCTTTCTCCCAGAAGGGATGCGTGTTGTTCGTGAAGCTGCGGCAGTATCCCGGCCTTTCACGGCGTCAGATCAAGGTCGATACCGCCAGCGCGCCATGGCGCGAGACGGGACGGGCGGGTGTTCTCGAACTGCTGCTCTATGAAGAGGCCGGCTATCCGGAGTCCATGCGGCTGGTGAGTTGCGAGCCGCATTCGGGCGGGATCATGCTCGATCATCCCGGCGGTACCGAGATTTACGTTCTGGACGGCGCGTTCAGCAACGATGCGGGCCATTTCGTCACGGGCAGTTGGCTACGTGTGCCGCCGGGCGAGGCATTGGCCCTGACGTCCGAGACCGGCGGCACCGTCTACGTGAAATCCGGCCATCTTGTCCCATAGAACGCGATGTCGTGGAGCGCTGCTGTACAAGCGCGCAGCGGGATGCCTATAACGGTCGCGTACAGTTTCGGCTTCGGCCGGACCCAATGAAAATTCCGGGAGGACCCATGAGCGCAGGCGCAAACCAGCGGACCGGCGGCCAGGTGCTGGTCGACCAGCTTCGAATTCATGGCGTGGACACGGCCTTTTGCGTGCCGGGCGAGAGCTATCTCGCGACGCTCGATGCGCTGCACGATGCGCGCGACGACATCCGCATGATCACCTGCCGCCAGGAAGGCGGCGTGACGAATATGGCCGAAAGTTACGGCAAGATGACCGGCAAGCCCGGCATCGCCTTCGTCACGCGGGGCCCCGGCGCCTGCAATGGCTCGATCGGTGTCCATACCGCGATGCAGGATTCCACGCCGATGGTCGTGTTCATCGGCCAGGTTGCCCGTGACCAGGAATACCGCGAGGCGTTCCAAGAGGTTGACTACCGGAAATTCTACGGCGCGATCGCCAAGGCGGTAATCCAGATCGAGAGTGCGGATCGCATCCCCGAACTGATCAGCCAGGCATTCCACACGGCAATGTCCGGCCGTCCCGGCCCGGTGGCGGTATCGCTGCCGGAAGACATGCAGCGGGATCTCACCGATGTCGCCGATGCCGCACCCTACCAAACGGCCCGGCCGGGCGCGGGGGCCGAAGACATCGCGGCGCTGCGGGATTTGCTGGCGAAGGCGCAGCGGCCGCTGATGGTGCTCGGCGGTGCCGGATGGAGCAAGGAGGCCTGCGCCGATATCCTGACCTTCGCCGAGGCCAACAACCTGCCGACAGCCGCGTCCTTCCGGTGCCAGGACCTGTTCGACAATGAGCATCGGAACTATGTCGGCGATCTCGGCACCAGCATCAGCCCGCAGTTGGCGCAGCGGGTACGGGATTGCGATCTGTTCATCGTCGTCGGGTCGCGGTTGGGCGAGATGACCACGTCGGGATATTCCCTCGTCAAACTGCCGAAACCCGATCAGACCTTGGTCCATGTCTATATGGATGCGGGCGAGTTGGGGCGGGTCTATAGGCCGGACCTGCCGATCTGCGCGTCGATGGCCAGTTTCGCCGCCGCCGCGCGGGCGCTCGATCCGGTCGACTCCGCCGCATGGGCCGGATGGGCCGAGGCGGCGCGGCAGGATCAGCTCGAAAACTGGCAGCCCAGCCGCGAGATGCCGGGCGGTCTCGACATGCATGTGGTGATGGATCACCTGAACGAGGTCCTGCCGGACGATGCGGTGATCACGAACGATGCCGGCAACTTCTCCGGCTGGCCGCAACGTTTCTATAAGTTCCGCGAGTTCCGCACCCAGGTCGGCCCGACCAGCGGGGCCATGGGCTATGCCGTGCCGGCGGCGATCGCGGCCAAAATCGTCCGCCCGGAGAGCCCGGTCGTGTGCTTCGTCGGCGACGGCGGTGTCATGATGACCGGTCAGGAGATCGGCACCGCCGTACAGCATGGCGCGGCGCCGATCATCCTCGTCGTGAACAACAACATGTATGGTACGATCCGGATGCATCAGGATCGCGATTACCCGGGTCATGACTATGCGGTGGCGTTGCAGAACCCCGATTTTGTGAAATGGGCGGAGAGCTATGGGGCGTATGCAGAGGCGGTCGAGCGGACCAAAGACTTCAAAGGCGCATTCGAGCGGGCACAGGAGTCAGGGCGTATTGCCCTGTTGGAACTGCGGGTCGACCCAGAACTGATCACGACCCGCACGACCCTGACCGCCATCCGCGAGGCTTCCGCCAAGAAAGGGTAGCCAAGCCGACAGCCCAAGTCGCGGCGTCGGTTTCCGTTCCTAATTCTGTGCCATCGGGCTTGGTGCGGGCTGTCGTGGCGTGCGATCGCGGTATCGGTCGATCGGTACGCAGATACCCTGGAATTGTACGCCCTCGAAAATCCCGTTAAGGTTTTCCCGTCGGAATACAAAACAGACATTCGTCCCAGCGTAAGGTGTGGGTTTTTCGCACTTATGTGCTGGTAATAGCGAACACAAATGAGCAACGGGAGGAAGACAATGATCGTCCGATCTGTACTTTCACTTGGCGTGGCTGCTGGCGCCGCTTTGGCCTTTTCGGCGGTTGCGACGCCGACGCCGGCCAATGCCGCGATGAAATACTGCGATGGCCCGAAGGTGAACTGGAAATACTCGCTTTGGGGCAAGCGCCGCGCGGTGACCGAGGGGTCCGAATACCTTTCCAAGGCCGTCAACGAGGCAACCTGCGGCAAGTTCAACATTCGGCTTTATTACGGCGAACAACTCTCTAAATCGAAAGAGAATTTGGACAGTCTGAAGGTTGGCGCGATCGAGGCGGCGATGGTCTGCTCGTCTTACCATCCGGGCAAGGTTCGGGCGTTGACGGTGCTGGATCAGCCTTTCCTGCCGCTCAACGATTGGAAGACCATGCGCAAGGTCTACGACACGCTTTGGGAGCACCAAGCGTTGAAGGACTCGCTCGGCAAGTGGAATGCCGTCCGCTACATCCAAAACCTGTTGCCATCATACGAGTATATGGGACGCGGAACGCCGCCGAAGAGCGTGTCCGACTTCAAGGGCAAGCGCCTGCGCGCGCTTGGCGGCATGGGAGCTGCGGCGAAGGCGATCGGAGCGGTCCCGACCACAATGCCGGCATCGGAAACCTATACCGCCTTGCAGCGCGGCACGGTGGATGCCATTGGCTTCCCATATACCTATACGTTCGCCGCATACAAGTTGGATGAAATCTCCGACTGGTATACGACGAATCTCAAAGCGGGGAACGTCAACTGTTTCACCGCATTCAACACGGACGCGATGAACAAGCTGCCGAAGGAGTATAAGAAGATCCTCGACGAGGTGAAGGATGGCTCCTACGAAGCGATGATCGCGGCCTACGCGGCCAAGGACAGCGTCAATCTTCCGAAATGGGGCAAGTCCAAGATGAAGGCCGTCAAGTTCAGCGATGGCGATCTGACCGAGTTCCGGAAGATCGGCGGCAAGCCGGTATGGGACGCCTGGGTCAAGGAGAACGAAGGCAAGATTCCGGCGCGCGAGTTGCTGGATCTCGTATTGAAGACGGCAGGTGGTAGTAGCTAGATCGTAGCGGACCATCACGGACCATCGACGGGGAAGGGCGCCCATCCGGGCGCCCTTCGCTCGTTTCGGCGCGATCACTCAACCTAAGGAATAACAGCCGGAAGTTATTCTAGTGTATGTTGGCGGTGCCGGGTTAACACGCGGTCCCGCTTCATTTTGCCGCGTTTGAAGCGGTCGCGGAACGGCGTTATGGTCTCGCCACGTCGCTCGGCGAATCAACCGGTGATTTTTTGTGAATTGCGATTTCCGTCCGTTTGCCTGCGCCGGGCCATCTCATTTCAAGCATGCGTATCAGGGAGGTTTAGAACCCATGAAGATTTTGACAGCAACCGCGGCGTCGTTGGCGCTGGCCGGATTCGCGCTTGGCGGTACGGTGGTCGCACCGTCAGCCGTCGAAGCGGCGACCAAGGCCTGCGAGGGACCGAAGGTCAATTGGCGATTCTCGTTTTGGGGCAAGCGCCGCGCGTTTACGGAAGGCATGGAATACGTCACCAAATACGTGTCGGATCAGACCTGCGGGAATTTCAACATCAGGCTCTTCTACGGCGAGCAGCTGTCGAAGAGTAAGGAGAACCTCGACAGCATCTCGGTCGGCGCGATCGACGCTACGTCCTTCTGCGCGGCCTATCATCCGGGCAAGAACCGTCCGCTGAATGTGCTGGACTTGCCGTTCCTGCCGCTGTCCGACTTCGACGTCATGCGTAAGGTCCATGACGCGGTCTACAAGCATCCGGCGTCGGTCAAGGCGTTGGAGAAATGGAACGCTGTTATTTATATGTCGAATATCCTGCCGCAGTACGAATACATGGGCCGCGGTACGCCGCCGAAATCGGTCGCCGACTTCAAGGGCAAGCGGTTGCGTGCGCTTGGCGGCATGGGTCGTGCGGCGACGGCAATCGGCGCGGTACCGACGACGATGCCGGCCTCCGAAACCTACACGGCATTGCAGCGCGGCACGGTGGACGCCATCGGTTTCCCCTTCACTTATAGTTTCGCGGCCTACAAGCTGGACGAAGTCGCGGACTGGTACACCACGAATATGTCCCTCGGTACGGTGACCTGCCCAACGGTCTTCAACAAGACGGCGTATGAGAAGCTTCCGGCGAGCTATAAGAAGATCCTCGAGGAAGCGGTTCCCGGCGCCTATGATGCGATGAAGGTCGGCTATGCGGCGAAGGACAAGGAAAACCTGGCCCGTTGGGGCAAGTCGAAGATGAAAGCCGTCACGATCCCCGAAAGCGAAATGGCGCAATTCCGGAAGATCGGTGGCGAGCCGCTTTGGAAGGCATGGGTGAAGGAAAACGAAGGTAAAATTCCGGCTCAGGAGCTGCTGGACCTCGTTCTCAAGACAGCCAAGCAATAGCAACATCACTCGCTGCGCGAGCCATCATTCGAACTCGATTTTTGAGGATTGCAGCGCAGTTGCAGTAGTACCGGGGAGGGCGTCCAATTGGGCGCCCTCCTTTAATTGTTCATGTAATTCAATGCATAGACTTGATTATGAACTGCTTTCCAATTGTCAACCAACAATAACGGTAAAATTTGGTCTGACATCATCCCGTAATGTTTGATGCTGGACCAAAACCACGCTAGGCTCCCGACCTTAAGATGTACGGACCAATTTATGGACCGGACTAGTATCGTTGGACGTGAAAATACGAACCGACGATTGCGCAATAGCAAATTTCCAAATGTTTAGCAGGGAGGCTGAACACTATGAAAATGTTGACTGTTACCGCTGCGTCTTTGGCGCTGGCCGGATTTGCATTCGCGGGTGCGTCAATCCCGACGACTGCAGAGGCGGCAACCAAGGCTTGCAACGGACCGAAGGTTAATTGGCGCCTTTCACTTTGGGGCAAGCGCCGGGCCTTTACCGAAGGCATGGAGTATGTCGCAAAGCAAGTATCCGAACAGACCTGCGGCAACTTCAATGTCAAACTCTTCTATGGCGAACAGCTTTCGAAGAGTAAGGAAAACCTCGACAGTATCTCCGTCGGCGCGATCGAAGCCGGCACGTTCTGTGCCGCCTATCATCCCGGTAAGAACCGACCGCTGAACGTTCTCGACTTGCCGTTCCTGCCGTTGGCGGACTTCGACGTCATGCGCAAGGTGCATGACGCCGTGTACAGCCACCCGGCATCTCAGAAGGCGTTGAGCAAGTGGAACGCCGTCATCTATATGTCGAATATTCTGCCGCAGTACGAATACATGGGCCGCGGCAAGCCGCCGTCGTCCGTCGCCGACTTCAAGGGTAAGCGTCTGCGCGCCTTGGGTGGCATGGGCCGTTCGGCCAAGGCCATCGGTGCGGTGCCGACGACCATGCCGGCATCGGAAACCTACACGGCTCTGCAGCGCGGAACCGTCGATGCGATCGGGTTCCCGTTCAGCTACACCTTCGCAGCATACAAGTTGGATGAGATCTCCGACTGGTACACGACGAACATGTCGCTCGGCACGGTGAATTGCCCGACCGTCTTCAACAAGGACGCCTACAACAAGCTTCCGGCCGAATATAGGAAGGTGCTGGATGAGGCGAAGCCGGGCGCGTATGCGGCCATGAAGGCAGCGTATGCGGCCAAGGACAAGGCCAACGTCGCTAAGTGGGCGAAGACGAAGATGAAGGCCGTTAAGATTCCCGAGGCCGAAATGGATCAATTCCGCAAAATCGGCGGAAAGCCGCTTTGGGAAGCCTGGGTCAAGGAAAACGAGGGCAAGATTCCCGCCCAAGAGCTGCTCGATCTCGTGTTGAAAACGGCAGCTTCCAGTTAACGGAAATACGGTATGAACGCCGGTCCCTTGGGACCGGCGTTCGACCTTTTACTACCAAACAAAGAGAGATGTCATGGCGATGAATGACGCTGATGACCTCTCCCCAGGGGAGGTAACCCTGTCCAAGTTGGACGAGGGTTTTTTCAAAATCGAGAGTCTCTTCAACTTCATTGCGGGGTTGATGATCTTTCTCGTAATGATTCTTGGAGTCGTACAGGTCGTCGGCCGGAGCTTTCTGAACCGTCCGGTACCGTCCTATGTCGACATCATTGAGATCCTGATGGGTGTGTTCGCGTTTCTGGGCATCGCGTATTGCCAGAAGCTCGGCGGACATGTGCGGATGGAGATCATCATCAAGCGGTTCAAAGGGCGTACCTTCTGGGCCGTAGAGATTTTTGGAACCATCGTGGTGATCCTGGTGATCGCCGTTCTGCTTTACTACGGATTTACTCACTTCCTGCGCGCCTATCAGTTGGGCGACAGCACGATCGACGGCGACTTCATCCTTTGGCCTTCGAAGCTTCTCGTGCCGATTGCGTTCACGCTGCTGCTGATCCGATTGTTCCTGAACCTGGCGGGTTTCATCCGCTTGTATCAGAAGCCGGACGCACGGCCGATCGCGGTGCCGATTATCGAGACGGTTGATGATCAGGCGCAGCACGAAATCCACGTGAGTGGCGCCGATAAGGATGACCCCGATTTGGCCCCTAACAAGCAAGGAGCCGAATAATGGATCAATTAACGATTGGAATCGTCGGCACCATCGGCTTGTTGGCGATGGTGTTCGTTGGTGTCCGCGTCTATGCCGCGGCGGCAATGACTGGATTGCTCGGTTGCGTGGCTATCCTTGCACTCGACGGAAGCGGTGGTTTCGACCTTGCACGCGGTTGGGCCGCGGGCGCCGGCATCGTCGGAACGATCCCGCATTCGAAGGCGGTCAACTACGCGCTGAGCGTGCTGCCAATGTTCATTCTCATCGGCTTCATCGCCTATCACGCCGGATTGACGCATGCGCTGTTCAACGCGGCGCGTGCCTGGTTCGGCTGGGTACCGGGTGGACTGGCCGTGGCGACCGTGTTCGCGACCGCCGGTTTCGCGGCGGTTTCGGGCGCGAGCACGGCGACGGCGGCTGTGTTCAGCCGTGTTGCCATCCCGCATATGCTGCAGAACGGCTATAGCAAGCAGCTCTCCGCCGGTGTGGTGGCAGCGGGTGGCACGTTGGCGTCGCTGATACCGCCCAGCGCCATTCTCGTGATCTATGCGATCATCGTCGAGCAGTCCGTGGGTGCGTTGATCCTTGCCGGCTTTTTGCCGGGTGTCGTATCGGCGCTGATCTACGCGATTCTGATCATCGGACAGTGCGTGATCGATCCGTCGCAAGGCAAGCCGGTGAAATCGCCGCCGATCATGGAGCGGATCAAGACGCTGCCGCCGATCATGCCGATCGCGCTGGTCGTCGCGATCATCTTCTATTCCATGTATTCCGGTAAGGCGACGCCGACGGAAGCTGGCGCTCTCGGGGCGTTCGTCATCTTCGTGATCGCAGTTATGCGCGGCATGAAGTGGAACAACATGCAGGAAGCCCTGCTGGAGACCGCGAAGCTCACCGTCATGATCTTTGCGCTCATCTGGGGCATCCTGATCTTCGTCCGTTTCCTCGGGTTTGCGGGTCTGCCGCAGGCCTTCGCGGAATGGATCATCGAGTTGCCGTTCCCACCGGTCGTGATCATGATCATGATTCTGCTGGGCTACGCGGTCCTCGGGATGTTCATGGATGCCATCGGCATGCTGCTGTTGACCCTACCGGTGGTGTATCCGGCGGTCATCGCCCTCGGCTACGACCCGGTATGGTTCGGGATCATCGTCGTCAAGATGTGCGAGGTATGCTTGATAACGCCACCTGTCGGATTGAACTGCTACGTTGTGCACGCGGTCAGACCGGACATACCACTCGGGTCTGTGTTCCGTGGCATCGCACCGTTCTTTGGTGCGGATGTCGCCACGGTCGCGCTGTTCATCGCGTTCCCGGAGATCGTCACCTGGTTGCCGAGCCTGCTCGGCGCAGGTGCCAACTAGGGCAGCGCTTTAACGACCGAATGTGCGTTTAAGACACGCGTAAATGAACCGGGCCCGTGCGATCTGCACGGGCCCGGTTTCGCATTATCCTGGCGGTGCTTTTTTCGGCGGTTAGGCGAACAGCTTGTCGATGTCGTCCTGTGAAATCGCCTGTCCGGGGAGCTGCGGGCCGTTGAGAAGGGCGTCATCGCCGTCTTCCGAGGATGATTCGGGCTCGATGAGGTCTTCAACCTCCGCCTCGATCATGTCGCGGCCCATAAGTTCGATCATCGCGTTGACGCGCTCCTCGACGAAGCGAATGGAACTGATGATCTTGGTGACCCGCTGGCCGGTAATGTCCTGGAAGGTGCATTCCTCCATCGCATTCGTCGCGCGTTCCATCACGGCGTCGCAAATCTCGTTCGTATCGCCGTCCTTCGACTTATCCTGGAGCTGCCCGACGAGATCGGCGATCCCTTCGAGGTTCTGCAGAATGTTATGGGTCGCGGAATCGGTATGCTGCGTGATGGCATCGAGATGATCGGACATGTTCCGGAAATTGCTATCCGGATCGCCCTTGTTGATGCGCGCGATCTCAATCCGGAACCGTTTGATGTACTGGGCCAGGTTGCGGATTTCGCTCTCGAGACGACTGTCGGCCTTCTGGGGCATGATGCTTAGTTCTTCGGTAGTTCAATCAATCCGGATTCGTTCGGTCTCCGGGAATGCCAATCTATGCAAGGGAAGAGTTAAATTGGGGTTAAGCGAAATAACTAATTTATTACAATAGGTTAAAATATATAATTTAGAGACGAGTTATCATAAATCTCTACAACTTGACCAAATATGCGGATTCAACGCGTGCCTCGAATCCCGACGTATATGCCGAGGTCTGCGACCGGCCGTCCCTTTGTCCGGCTGTCGGATTCCTGCTAAGTAGGGCCGCTTTCGGTTTGCGCAGGAGAGGACGGTATGAGCGACGGGCAATACAGGTCGTTGATTTGGAATGAGGGCGACATCACGCCCTATATTCCGCCAGGGCATGAAGGGACCGTCAATTATCGCCTGGTGGATAAGGACTTCTGCGGCGCGTTCGAAATGAACCTCGGCATCGTGCAGCCCGGCGGCGAGGCGTCGCCGCATCTGCATGAGACCGAACACCAGATCGTCTATATCCTGGAAGGTACGGCGGACGTCGTCTTGGGCGACGATCCGGCAGTCGAATGCGGGCCGGGCACCGTTGTCCAGATTCCGCCGAAGGTGCTTCATGCCGTGTACACGAAGGGCGATACGCCGCTGCGGGCGCTGGTGCTCTATAGCCCGCCTTTAGGACCACGGGACGAGCGCCCCGTGCCGGACTCGTCGTAACGATGCGGTCCGGCACCTCGTGCTGGACCACTTGAAAACCCCTACCAAACATTGGCGAGCCGGCACGGATCCAAGCTATTGCCGCCATCGCCAGCCACTCGGAGAAAAGACTAGATGAGCGACAATAACGGTTCCGTCGGTGCCCTTGCCGGCGTCAAGGTGGTGGACCTGACGCGTGTGCTGGGAGGACCCTACTGCACCCAGATTCTGGCGGATCATGGGGCCGAGGTCCTCAAGGTCGAGCCGCCGCAAGGTGATGAGGTTCGGGATTGGGGGCCGCCGTTCCACGAGGGAGACGCGTCCTATTTCGTCGGGGTCAACCGCAACAAGCGGTCGATTGGGCTTGACCTGACGGTGCCAGAAGGACGCGAGGTCCTGTTCCGGCTACTGGAAGGCGCGGACGTTCTGATCGAAAACCTGAAGACGGGAACGATGGAGAAATGGGGCCTCGGTTATGAAGAGGTCCTGAAAGAGAAATTTCCGAAATTGATTCATTGCCGCATCAGCGGGTACGGCGCGGATGGGCCGCTCGGCGGTTTCCCCGGCTACGATGCGATCGTGCAGGCGATGGCCGGCTGGTTCAGCGTGAATGGCGCGCCCGACGCCGGACCGACACGGGTCGGCCTCGCGATGGTCGATATGGGTACGGGCCTCTATAGCGCGATCGGTATCCTGATGGCGTTGCAGGAGCGAAGCCGGTCCGGTCATGGGCAGTATATCGACATGACCCTGTATGACTGCGCGGTATCGCTGATGCATCCGCATGTCCCGAACTATTACATGTCCGGTACCACGCCCGGGTTGACGGGTAATCAGCATACCAACGTGGTGCCCTACGACCGGTACCATACGAAGACGGTCGATATCTTTATCGGCGCTGGCAACAACCGCGCCTTTAAACGGCTCTGTACGGTGCTGGGCAAGCCCGAACTCGCCGATGATCCGAAGTTCGCAGACAACGGCCTGCGGGTCAGCCACAAGGAAGAGGTCACCCAACTGATCTCCGGTCTGCTGGCGGACCGCGACGGCGAAGAGGTCTGTCAGGAACTGTTGAAGTCCGGAGTCCCGGCCGGACCGGTGCTCGATACCGCCCAGGTCATGGCGAGCGAGCACACCAAGCACCGCAAGATGGCGGTGGAGTTGGATGGCTGGTACCAGATGACCGGCATCCCGATCAAGTTCTCCCGCACGCCGGGCGAAGTGCGCACCGCGCCGCCGAAATTCGGCGTTCACGGCCGGGAAATCCTCACCGCCCATGGATTTGACGAGGCGGAGATTGCTAAGCTGTCGGACGCGGGCGTATTGGTGGAGAAACGTAGGTAATGACGTCGCCGTTGCCGCCTCGGAGGGCATCCGTGAACCCCCAGCCGGAAACGCGGGGGACGAACTTCTTTGACACCGATACGGCGCTGCAGTCGCTGTTGTCGCTGTATCTGCCGGCGGCGGAGCGGGAGCATCTGACGCCGCAGTTCTACAAGCTGGGGGCGTTGGTTGGGGACCGGCTCGACGATCTGGCAAGTATGGCGGACCGCAATCCGCCGGTCCTGCATGTGCGGAACCGCCAAGGTCAGGACGACGACCGGGTCGAAAAACACCCCGCCTATGTAGAGATGGAGCGCTACGCCTTCGGCGAGTTCGAGATGGCGGCGATGTCGCACCGGCCGGCGTTGGGCTGGCCGGAGCCGATCCATCACGTGGCGAAATACGCGCTGCAATACCTGTTCGCCCAGTCGGAATTCGGTCTGCTCTGTCCCTTGAGCATGACGGACTCGCTGACCCGGACGCTTATCCGTTATGCCGACCAGTCCTTGTTGGACCGGTATCTGCCGTCCTTGCTGGCGGAGGATTTCGAGTCCGCGGCGCAGGGCGCGATGTTCATGACCGAGCAGGATGCGGGTTCGGATGTCGGTGAGACGGTCACGACGGCGGTGCCCGATGGCGATGCGTGGCGGCTGTACGGCGATAAATGGTTCTGTTCCAACGCGGATGCGGATGTCGTACTGGTGCTGGCGCGGCCGGAAGGCGGCGGTGAGGGGACGCGGGGTCTCGGCCTTTTCCTGATGCCGCGCATGCTGCCGGACGGATCGCCGAACCGGTATCGGATCATCCGGCTCAAGGACAAACTGGGCACGCGGTCGATGGCGTCCGGCGAGATAGCGCTTGAGGGCGCCTCCGCGTGGCTGGTCGGCGATCTCGGCCGCGGCTTCGTGCAAATCGCCGAGATGGTGAACCAGTCGCGCTTGTCGAATGCGGTGCGCGCGGCCGGCATGATGCGGCGGTCGTTGCACGAGGCGCTCTGCGTCTCGCGGAAACGGGTGGCCTTCGGCAGCAAGCTGATCGATCTGCCGTTGATGCAACGTCAACTGTTGAAGCTGCTATTGCCGACCGAGCAAGCGTTGTCGCTGTGCCTGTTCACCGCCGTGGCGCTCCGCCGCGCCGACGAGGGCGACGAGACGGGCATGAAGATGCGGCGTATCCTGACACCCTTGTTGAAATTTCGGGTGTGCCGGGATGCGCGCAAGGTCGCCGGTGACGCGATGGAGGTACGGGGCGGCTGCGGGTATATCGAGGAATGGATCGAGGCGCGCCTGGTGCGTGAGTCCCATCTCGGCTCGATCTGGGAAGGCACCAGCAACATCACGGCCCTGGATGTCTTGCGGGCGGCGAAACGCGAAGAAGCCCACATCTGGCTGCGCAAGGAGCTTTCGGCCAATCTTGCTGCCGCCCATGGCATTCCGGAGAGTTTCCGTTCAGTTCTGTCGGAACGGCTCGACCGTGCGGTGGACTTCGTTGCGCACGCCGCCGCGGCCGGGAAGCCCGGCGAAAGATCGGCGCGTCAGGCGGCAAGCGCGCTGTACCATGCCGCGTCGGCGGTGGTCATGGCGGTCGAAGGGGCGGCGCTCGCGGAAGAGACGGGGGATGCCCGGCGCTTGTTGATGGCGAAATTGATCGTTGAGCAGAAACTCACGCCGTCGGATCCCCTGGCCGAGCAGGATGCCGCTACTGAGATGGCCGATGCTGAATGGCTCTTGAGCGGCACGCCCGTGTCGTTGGCCGAATTATCAGCACGGCTCGAAGGAAGCTGATCGTTCGCTGAGATTTTTAGGGTGAACGGCCGCCGGCAGGGCCTCGGGAAATGCCGGCGGCCGTTCGCGCGGAGCTATGGCAAGATTTCCCATGCCCCGTCAGGCTGTTGGCAGGCAGTACCGTAGGCGTCCTCGGTCTTGCCGCCGATCTTGATTTTCTGCTGAAACTCCCGGCAATAGCGTCCGGCGCTGCTGGTGCCCTCGCGCACCACCCGGACCGAACCGCTCGCGGAATCGTCGTTCCAATGGATCGTCTCGCCGACCGGGGCCGTGGTGGCGGTGACCTGCGCGCTTTCATGCCGCCGCTGCTGTGCCACGGACAACTGGTTGAGGGAAACCAGCGTAATCGCCGTAAATCCTAGCCAGCGATAGGCTAGCGCGTCGTCGTGATAGTGGGCATAACCGCGATAGCGGTGACCGTGCGGGCGCACGACCCAGACATTCTTGTAACGGCGGCGCGGTGCGACGACGACCACGCGCTTGTGCACATGACGGTGTTTGTGGGCATGGCGGCGATGATCCACCGTGTGTACCCAGCGCGATCCGTCATGGCGGCGGAACGCGTCTCCGTCCGCATAAGGCCCGGCCGCGGCGCTTGCCGTGATCAGCGCGGCGAGTGCGGTTCCCGAGGCAACCGCCGGCAGGACCGATCCGTTCTGTCGAGTTCCGGACTTGCGCCGCATGAGTCAAACTCCTGAGAAAATCCGGTATAGGCACGGTTGGGTGGGTGGTGTGCCTATACCGGGGTGGGGAAAGTGCCGTTCGGTCTTACTGCCTGCCTTGGCCACGCTGGCCACGTTCGCCGCCCTGGCCACGCTGGCCGCGTTTGAACTTGCCGTGGCCGCGGGTCATCAGGCCGTCGATCGCGGTTTTCTGCTTGTCGTTCAGCGTTCCATAGAAGGTGTCGAAGGCCGGCCGTACCGTCTGAAGGGCGCCCAGGCGGGTCGTCATCATCGCCTCCATCCGGGCGAGGCGTTCCGGCGCCGTCTTGGGCTTCTCACCGTTCTTGGCCGCCGCGCAGGCTTTTTCCATGGAGGCCTTACCGTCGTTCAGCGCGGTCTTAAGGTCGTTCCATGCGGTCTGCTGCGGGGCCGTGAAGGTCATCAAACCCTCGATCAGGGTGGTCATGCGCTCCATGCGCTTGCCGTGCCGGCCGCTGCAGAACTTGCCGCCGAAACCGCCATGCCCTCGGCCCCAGCGTCCACCTTCGGACCGGGCCTTGTGCACCGCGCCCATGAAGGCCGGGCCGCCGGCCGCTTCGATCCCCATCGGGCCGGGACCGGCCGGTGCGGCTGAAACCGCGACGATGGAAACGCCCGCTACCGAAGCGAGCAGTCCGCCGATCAAGAGGAATTGTTTGCCGTTCATTTTGCTGTCTCCAAGTTATCCAGTGCTAAGCGGTGGGTGTCCGCTGACGACCGGATATATCGGATGTTAGCGCCGGTATGATTTCTCGGGTGAAACGCTTTGTAAGGCTTTGTTTCACCCTGGCGCGCAGCAACATTCATTTACAAAATTCTCAGATTCCGCCGGTTTTGCGCCGTATAATCCGGCCATGCCGCGCCAACCGCACATTCTAATCGTCGACGACGACCGCGAGATTCGGAGCCTCGTCGCTCAGTTCCTGAAAAAACACGATTATCGGGTGACCCCGGCCGCCGACGGGCGGGAGATGATGCGTCTGATGGAGAAAGGGCGGTTCGACCTTGTCGTGCTCGATCTCATGCTGCCGGGCGAAGACGGATTGTCGCTGTGCCGGCGGGTCCGGGCGGAGTCGTCGTTGCCGATCATCATGTTGACCGCGATGGGCGAGGAGACGGACCGCATCATCGGTTTGGAGATGGGCGCCGACGACTACCTGCCGAAACCGTTCAATCCACGGGAACTTCTGGCCCGCATCAAGGCGGTCCTGCGCCGGGCGGCGGATCGGGGGCCGGCAAACTCGTCATCCGATGTCGCGTCACATGTCTTCGATGGTTGGCGGCTCGACACGGTCAAGCGCGAGTTGCGGGCGCCCGCCGGGGCGCTCGTGCCGTTGACGGCCGGAGAATTCGAACTACTGGCCGCTCTGGTCGAGCGCGCCGGCCAGGTATTGAGCCGGGACCAGCTTCTGGACCTGACGCGCGGGCGCGACGCCGCGCCGTTCGACCGCAGCGTGGATGTCCTGATCAGCCGGTTGCGCCGCAAGATCGAGAATGATCCGAAGGAACCGTCGATCATCAAGACGGTGCGGGGCGGCGGCTACGTCCTGGCGAGCGGGGTCGACCCCCAATGACCCGGCGCTGGGGCCTTGGGCTGACCGGTCATGTCGCGATCATCCTTGTCGCGGTGGTCGTCTTCATCGTGGCGATCGGGTCGGTCATCTTCATCCGCGAGCGTGGCGAGACGATAAAGCGCTTCGTTATCGCCGGCGTTGCCGACCGCATCGTTTCCGTCGTCGACCTGATCGAGAACAGCCCGGTGGAAGAGCGGCGGGCGGCGCTGCGCATGATGCGGGGGCCTCACTTCAAGGTCCGCCGGATGCGCCGCGAGCCGGCGGTCCGAAAAAGCGACAGCCGCTATATTCAGGAATTCGAAGAATTGTTGCGGCCCAATCTCGGCGCTCTCGGCGACCGCCCGGTTCGCATCGGGATCCTGGAGCGCCCGGCGGCAAAACGTATGCTGGAACCCCGGCGGGATGCGGAACGGCGGCCCTGGCAGCGGGCCGAGCGCAAAGATTTCCGTCGGGTGGCGGTCGCGATCGGCGACGTCGGGGGCGAATGGCTCGTCTTCCAGGCGCCGGTTCGCGCCTTTCCGCCGCCGTGGGAACGCCGCCTGACGTTCATCATCGTCGGATCGGCTGTGATCGTCCTGATCTTCGCGCTATGGGCGGCGCATCTTGTGACCCGGCCATTGAAGCGCTTCGCCGAGGCGGCCGACCGGTTCGGCGTGGATGTCGGCGCGCCCGCGTTACCGGAACACGGATCGCGGGAACTGCGGAAGGCGACGCGCGCGTTCAACCGGATGCAGGATCGTCTGCGGCGGTTGGTCAGCGACCGGACGCTGATGTTGGCGGCGTTGTCCCATGACCTGCGGACGATGTTGACGCGATTGAAGCTCCGCGCCGATTTCATCGAGGATGACCAGCAGCGCCAAAAGGCGCTTGCCGATATCGACGAGATGCAGGCGATGCTGGACGTGACGCTGTCCTTCGCCCGCGACGAGACGACGGAGGAGGCGCGCACGCCGGTCGACCTGTCATCGCTGTTGGAGAGCCTATGCGACGATCTGCGGGACTCCGGCCAGCAGGTCTCGTGTGAAAGCGGCGACCGGCTGACGATCCGGTGCCAACCGGTGGCGATCCGGCGGATGTTCTCGAACCTCATCGGGAATGCGGTGAAATACGGGGACGAGGCGCATGTGACCGCGTCCCGGAAGGGCGATGCCGTGGTCGTCGCGATCGCCGACAAGGGGCCGGGTATTCCGCCGGAAATGTGGGATCAGGTCTTTACGCCGTTCTTCCGGCTCGAAGGTTCGCGCAGCCGCGAGACCGGCGGCACCGGGCTCGGCCTGTCGGTGGCGCGCAGCATCGTACGGCGTCATGGCGGCGAGATAGAGTTATCCAATCGGCCGGAGGGCGGATTGATCGTCACGGTGACGCTTCCCGATGGGAAAGCCGACGCCGGATAGGCCGATTTTCTAGGAGATTTTCACCGGGCGCAGCATGAAGGCGGGGACGTCGTCGCCGAATCCCTGCGTCGGGGCATTACCGCCTTTCGAAGGCGAAGGTTTGGTCTTCTTCGGCGCGGGTTTCTCGTCCTTCTTGGGCCGGGCCGATTTCTTCCGTCCGGATTCTTTCGGCTCGGAGTCTTTCGTTGCGGTGTCTTCGCGCTTCGGCCGGCTCTTGGACTCTTTGCGGTCGCTGGCCTGTTTACTGGAGCCGCGGCTTTCGGACTGCGGTTTCCGGCCGCCGCGTCGCCGGCGGCGCTTGCCGTCGTCGCTGGTGTCGATTTCCGCTTCGTCGACGCCGTCGACGGCGAGGCGGGGAATGGGGCCGCCGGTGATCCGTTCGATCGCGGCGACATATTTGCCGTCCTCGCCGGTGGCCAGGGTGATGGCGCGTCCGGATTTGCCCGCGCGTCCGGTGCGGCCGATCCGATGGACGTAATCCTCGGCATTGGTCGGTACGTCGAAATTGAACACGTGGCTCATGCCCGCGATGTCCAGTCCGCGGGCGGCGACGTCCGAACAGACGAGATATTTGATTTCGCCGTCCTTGAATGACTTCAGCGTGTCCATGCGGCTGAACTGGTCCATGTCGCCATGCAGGGCGCCGGCCTCGAACCCATGGCGCATCAGCGACCGGTGCAGGACGCCGATATCCCGCTTCCGGTTGCAGAATATCAGCGCGTTTGAGACGTCCTCGGCGCGCATCAACTTCCGCAGGGCCTCGCGCTTGTCCCGTTGGGAGACGATCATGATGGATTGTTCGACCGTATCCGCCGTCGATGATTCCGGATTGACGGTGATTTCCTTCGGATTCATCAAGAACTGGTCGGCCAGCCGCCTGATTTCCCGCGGCATCGTCGCCGACAGCATCAGGGTCTGGCGAATCTTCGGCAGCAATTTCACGATGCGTTCGACATCCGGGATGAAGCCCATGTCGAGCATCCGGTCGGCCTCGTCGATCACCAGGATCTTCACGTCGGACAGCAGCACCTTGCCGCGTTCGAAATGGTCCAGCAATCGGCCCGGCGTTGCGATCAGCACGTCGACGCCCCTGTCCAGCCGCTTTTCCTGTTCCTCGAAGGAAACGCCGCCGATCAGCAGCGCCATCGAGAGTTTCTGGTATTTACCGTAAGTCTCGAAGTTCTCGGCGACCTGTGCGGCCAATTCGCGCGTCGGCTCGAGGATGAGCGATCGGGGCATGCGGGCGCGTGCCCGGCCATGCGCCAGGATGTCGAGCATCGGCACCACGAAGGACGCGGTCTTGCCGGTGCCCGTTTGCGCGCACGCCAAAATGTCCCGGTTCATCAGCACGTATGGAACGGCTTGTTCCTGGATTGGCGTAGGAGCCTCGTATCCCGCGTCGCCGATGGCGCGCAGAACCTCGCTCGATAGTCCAAGGTCTTCGAAACGCATGAGTTTCGGTGTTATGACACTTGATGGTTAATGGCTGGTAAAAGCGATATTGCCGCATAGTGTGCATAACTGGGGGTGAGTCAACGCTCTATTCCGGGTTTCGCCTAAATGAGTTGGATTGCTGACCCATGGGACACGGGGTAACGTGTCGAACGAACCCGCCGCCGCGCCATCGGCCAATTCCGAAAGGCCCCTCGATCACTGCCATGAAGACCCCGCTCGTCCTCGTTCCCGGCCTGTTGTGCGACGACGCGCTGTGGGCGCACCAATCGCGGCATCTTGCGGACATCGCCGATATCCGGATCGGGGACACGATGAGCGCCGATTCCATGGCGGGTATGGCCGACGCCGTGCTGGCCGCCGCGCCGGACCGGTTCGCGCTGGCCGGGTTGTCGATGGGCGGATACATCAGCCTCGAAGTGATGCGGCGGGCGCCGGACCGGGTGACCAGGCTCGCCTTGCTGGACACCGCGGCCATTGCCGACGACGCGGACAAGCGCAAGCACCGGAAGGAACTGATCAAGCTGGCGGAAACCGGGAAGTTCAAGGGTGTCACGCCGCGGCTGCTGCCGTTGTTCCTGCATCCGGACCGGTTGACCGACGAGCCGTTGACCGGTGCGGTGATGGAAATGGCGGGGCGGGTCGGCAAGGACGCCTTCCTGCGCCAGCAAAAGGCCATTCTGGGCCGAATCGACAGCCGGCCGCATCTTGCGGATATCCGCGTGCCGACGCTGGTGTTGTGCGGTCGACAGGATGGTTTGACCCCGCTGGAGCGGCATGACGAGATGGCGGCGGCCATTCCGGGCGCGCGGCTGTCCGTGATCGAGGACTGCGGGCATTTGTCCACGATGGAACAGCCGGTGGCCGCGACGGCGATGCTGCGGGATTGGTTGACCCGCTGAGAAGAACGATACGATGTGAGGGAGCGAATGGTCGTAGAAACACCGAAACTGGAGAGCGCATTGAAACCGGTGCCGGGCGTTCGGGTCGGCACGGCGGCGTCGGGAATCGGCTACGAAGGCCGCCCGGACGTGATGATGGCGGATTTCGATACGGGAACGACGGCCGCCGGCGTGCTGACCACGTCCACGACCGCCGCCGCGCCGGTACGCTGGACCCGCGACCTCTTGGCGCGCGGCGCGCCGCCGGGCGGGTTGGTCGTCGGCGCGGGCAACGCGAACTGTTTCACCGGGCGGCGCGGCGAAGACGCGGTGGCTTATACGGCACGGGAAGCGGGCGACCTGTTGGGGTGCGATGCGGGCAACGTCTATATCGCTTCGACCGGCAAGATCGGCGTCCAGATCGACCTGGAGAAGATGGGCGCGGCGATCCGGGCCGCACATGCCGGTCTGTCGCCGGACAATTGGGAGTCGGCGGCGGCGGCGATCATGACCACCGACCGCTATCCGAAACCCGGGCGCGTCGACGCCGAGATCGGCGGCGTGCCGGTCACGCTGCAGGGCATGACCAAGGGCAGCACGATGATCGCGCCGTCGATGGCGACGACCCTGAGCTTCCTGTTCACCGACGCGCGTATTCCCGCCGATATCCTGCAGGCGGCGCTGCGGGAAGCGACGGCCGACACCTACAACATGATCTCGGTCGACAACACGCAATCGACGAATGACACGATCCTGCTGTTCGCCACCGGGGCCGGGGCGGAGCATCCGGCGGTCCGGGACATCGCCGATCCCGCCTTTCAGGATTTCCGGGCCAAGCTGCGCGACCTGCTCGCCGGGTTGGCGCTGATGATCGTCGAGGATGGCCGGAAAGACGGCACGTTGATCCGGATCCGGATCAGCGGCGCTGAGACGGTCGAGGCCGCCCGGCGCATCGCCGCCACCGTCCGTGAATCGCGCATGATCCACCGCATGGTGTTGCAGGACGACCAGCTTGCGCTGGGCCGGTTCGTCGCCGCGGTCGGCATGGCCGCCGAAACGGTGGACCAAGACAAACTCGATCTTCGCATCGGCGGCGTGCAGACGATGCGCGACGGCGAATTCACCGACGGATCGATGGTGGCCAAGGCGGATGTTTTGCACGACGATAAGCTCGATGTGATCGTCGATGTCGGCGTCGGCGAGGGAAGCGCGACCGCCTATACCGTCGCCGTTTAGGGGAGGTATGAAGCATGAAGCGTGGAATTGGGTGCGTTGCGGCACTTTTGCTGTTGTTGGGCCTTGCGGGACCGTCCGTCGCGGCCGATCCGACGCCGGTCGACCTGGAACTCGCCTTCGTCGTCGACGCGTCCGGCAGCATCGACGAGGACGAGACCAAGTTGCAGCGCCAGGGTTATCTCGACGCGCTGCGCAACGACCGCGTGCTGGAGGCCATCACCGGCGGGCTACATAACGCCATCGCGGTCGCCTATATCGAATTCGCCGCCGACGGCTGCGAACGGCTGAGCGTTCCGTGGACCCGTATCCACGACAAGGCCAGCGCCGAGGCTTTCGGGAAACAGATCCTGGCGCAACCGCTGATGTTCTGTCCCGGCGGCAACGCGGTCGGCGACGCGCTCGCCTACGCCGCCACGTCGATCGAGAAGAACACGTTCAAGGGCATCCGCCGGGTCATCGACATCTCGGGCGACGGCCCCAACACGCTCGGCAGCCCGGTCGAGTATGTGCGCGACCTGATCGTCGCCACGGGCACCACGATCAACGGCCTGGTCATTGAACGCCCGACCATGCCGGACCTGGACGCCTATTTCCGTGGCAACGTCACCGGCGGCCCCGGTTCCTTCGTCATCAAGGCCGAAAGCCGACAGACCTTCGCGCAAGCGATCCTCAAGAAGATGATCTTGGAGATTGCCGGGAAGCAGCCGGACACGACCGCGTCGGCGCGGTAGATAACCGCGGCGCCTTCATTGAGCTAGTTGTCCAACCTGCTGCAACAATTACTAGAATGTTCCGGCACCCAAGGTGTCCAAGCCGGAAGTTTGACCCCGAATATATTCAAATGGTTTAGCGTAACCGGGTGCCCACATTTAGGGCATTTGATGTTTTGGCCCGTCACACCGATCAGAACGACCGCCAATAGCAAAGGAATTAGGAACCAATTGCTTACCTCGAGCATCAAATACCCAAGCGTCAACGTAACAACGACCGACGAGACCATTATCAACTTCACTTTTCGTCTGGGGCACAACTTTCCGAACCTTTCTTTTAGATTTAACGGTCGCGCCCCCGAATAACGGACTAAATCGAGCATACATTTGTCTTGTTTTTTGAATTCGATACCTAGTTCGTCTTGGCTCCGGGGCAGGGTCTGCTTGGCTACGCGATTACGCTACCCTAATGCGGCATATGCGCGCCGCCGTTCACGTGGATCGTTTGTCCCGTGATGAAGGTGGCGTAGGGGCCGACGAGGAAGCGGACCAGGTCGGCCATGTCCTGCGGCGCGCCGCGGCGGCCCATCGGGATGGTGGGGTTGGCGTCGACGACTTTCTGCATGCCGCTGCCGCCCTTGCGCTCGGTGTCGAAGGGGCCGACGACCGCGACATTCGTGGTGATGTTATGCGCGCCCAGGTCGTAGACCATGCCGCGCACCATGCCGCTCATGCCTTCCTTCACCGCCGACTTGTGTGCGCCGCCGCGCACGCCTTTATAGGCGTTCATGCCGCCGATGCTGACGATCGCGCCGCCGCCGCGCCCGATCATGTACGGAACCGAGGCCATGCACATGCGGAAGGCGCCGTCGAGCGCCACCGCGCGGCAGCGTTCCCATTCCTCGAAGGTCAGTTCGGTGAAATCCACGTTGGTGCGGACGGCGGCGTTGTTGATCAGGATGTCGAGCCCGCCGAAGGCTTCGACCGTACTGTCGACCAGGCGCTGCACGTCGGCGGGGTCAGTGATGTCCGCCTTCACGGCGATCGCCCGGCCGCCGGCGGCCTTGATGCCCTCGGCGACTTCTTCGGCGAGGTCGAGGGCGCTGACCGCGTTGATCGTGACCGCCGCCCCGGCGCGGGCCAGTTCCTCGGCGATCGAGCGGCCGATATTACGGGCGCTGCCGGTGACGATGGCGGCCTTGTTGGCGAGTTCCGTGTTTCGATCGGCCATGATGAGCTTCCTTCCGGCATGTTTTAGCGCTGTCCCGGCAGGGTAGCGCATCCCGGCGTATCCGGGGAAATACAGGAAGTCCGCCAACTTCGCCCTATATGTGCTATTCTTACTGGAAGCCGTTGAGTCTCCGCCGTTTCGCACCCGTTGCCGGTGCGCTGTCGCGAAAGGACCAGCCGATGCTGAAACTCGTTGCCCTGATCGCTATCGTCGCCGTGTTGTTCGTCTTCCTGCCGACGAAACCCGCCGCCGTCTGGTCGATCATCCCGATGCTGCTGCTGTTCGGGTTGATGTTCGACGCCCACCGGCGCGGAAAGCGGATATTGGCGCGGCAGGGGATCAAGGAAGATTCGATGGTCGAGACGTCCCGCATGATCGGCTACCTCGCGATGTTTCATGTCATGTGGGTCGGGTTCCAAGGCGGTGATGCCGGGCCGATGCAGGACGGCATGGGCGGCGACTATGCCGGGGGCGCCGATCTCGGCGGTTTCGATGGGGGGTTCGACGGCGGCGGCAGTGGCGGTGGTGGAGACGGCGGCGGCGGCGGATTCTGACGCCTATCGCCCGTTAGCCGCGCCGGACGACACCGACAATCGCGGCGACGCCGGCCACGATCAGCACCAACCCGCCGATCACCGTCGCGGTGAGCTGCTCGCCGAGGAAGACCACGCCCAACAGAACGCTGATGCCCGCCCGCAGGTAGCTGTTGCTGGCCAATCCCATCGAGCCGAGCGTGCGCAGCAGCCGGAAATAGATCATCAGCGCGATACCCGTCGAAAACACCGCCAACGCGGCCACCGCCAGGATTGCGTGCAGGCTGGGCGTGAGCGTCCACGGCGCATCGAACACGAGACTGGCCGGTACGAGGACCAGCGTGGCGCAGATCAGCGTCCCGGCGGCGATGGCAGCCGGGGTGATATCCACATGGCGATGCCCATAGATCACCGCGCCCGCATAGGAGACGCTGGCGGCCGTGATGGCGATCTGCGCCACCGTATGCGTTCCGAGTCCGCCCAGCGCGTCGACGCCGATGATCAGCGTCACGCCTGCCAGCCCGCTGACCACGCCCGCCAGCTTGCGGCCGGTGATCGGCTCGTGGCGGGTCCACAGCCAGGTGATCAACAGGACGAACAGCGGCGGCGTGGCGTTCAGGATGCCGGCAAGCCCGCTGTCGATATGCTGTTGCCCCCAGGCGATCAGCGTGAAGGGGATGATGCTGTTCAGGCAGCCCTGCACGAACAGCCGCCGCCACGTCGCCGCCGTGCGGGGAATGCGCTCGCCGCGATAGGCGATGTAAACGCCGAGCAAGGCCCCGGCGACGGTGACGCGCACGGCGGCGATGGTCAGCGGCGGGATGCTCTCGACCGCAACCTTTGTGAAGGTATAGGCACAGCCCCACAGCGTCGCCAACAGCAGCAACAAGGCGAGATCGATCCAGCGCGGCGTGGGGGTCGGTATTGGCGGGTCGGCGGCAGGGGCAGACAAACGGTGCTCCAATGTCGGGGACCGCACTGTGGCATCGTTCGGGAGTGTTTGTCCCGGAAATACATCCGGCCCATCGGCAACCTTGCTAGGTCATGGGCGTTCAATTGGACAATGCGCGGGAGCGGCCCGATGATCACACTGAGGCATACGTCGATTGCCCGGTCTTCCGAGGGCCGAGTCCGACCCTAAGTCGTCATTCCGTATTCGCATAAACTTCGAGCACGTTTCCTTCTGAATCCAGGAAGAACAGTGTTCGATGGCCCCAAACCTGATTTGTCGGGCGTTCGATGATCGAAACGCCGTGCGCCTTGAGTTCTTCGAAACAGCGGTCGATATCGGAATAGGCAACCTCAAACGCCAATTGCAGCGCAGGGCCGGAGACCGTTCGACCATCGAAAGGTCCCGTCTCGGGGCGAAGCGCTAGGGATATGGGACCGGCATTGAACTTGACCCAATCGTCGCGCTCATAGGTCACGTCGAACCCAAGAATACGGGAATAGAAGTCCCGCGCTCGCGCAATGTCGCGACACGCAAGTACGACGTAGTCAATGGATTTGATGGCTTTTAGCGACATTCGCTGAGGATTTCATTCGTGTCGGGTTAAGACAAGCTCGGATGCCGCGTATCGGCACGAGATGGATTCACTCACGGTAGGCGGCGGTTCCGAATTCCATTTATCCGGCATCGGATACCCCTTGCACAACCGGATAATTCCCGGTTGGATGATGGCCCGCCTGAATAAACCTGAGACGCGATCATGACGACTTCCGACGACTCTGCCGCTGCCCGGCGCGAGCAGATGTACAATCGCGGCGCCACCACCTTCTTCAGCGCCAAGGTCGATCCTCGGTTCAGCTACACGCTGTATGTCCCGCCGAATGTCGGGCCGAAGACGACGGTGCTGGTCGCCGTGCACGGCACCGGCCGCCGGGTCTGGGAGAACCGCGACGTGTTTTCCGAATTCGGCCGCTACAACGATTGCCTCGTGATCGCGCCGCTGTTTCCCGTCGGCCCGAACGGCGACGGCAACAGCGACGGCTACAAACAGATGCACGAAGAGGGCATCCGCTACGACGACGTGCTGCTGGGCATGCTCGACGAGATCGGGACCCGTTATGGCGTGCCGGTCGACAAGATTTTGCTCTACGGGTTCTCCGGCGGCGGTCACTTCACCCACCGCTTCCTCTATCTCCACCCGGACCGTCTGCGGGCGGCGTCGATCGGGGCGCCCGGCTCGGTGACGCTGCCGGACGACAGGAACGACTACTGGGTCGGCTGCCGGAACCTGGAGGAGGTGTTCGGGATCGCGCTGGACCCTGACGCCATCGCCAAGGTGCCGGTGCATCTGGTGGTCGGCGGCGCGGACCGGGAGACCTGGGAGATCACCCACGCGCCCGGCGGCAAGAACTGGATGGAAAACGCCAACATGGCGGGCGAGACGCGGGTCGACCGCATCCAGACTTTGGAGGCGGCGCTGCGTGGCCTCGGCGTGAAGACCCGGCTCGACATCATGCCCGGCGTGTCGCATGACAGCGTCGCGGCGTCGAACCGGACCCGTGACTTCTTCCTGGATGTCCTACAGGGCCGTTTCCCGGAAGGCTAGACGTACAGGTCGCGTTGGAACTGGAACGGCAAGGCTGGGTTTGAATGCGGGATTATCAATCAGTTACCGATCCATCGTTTCTGCAAACGGTATTGGACTGGATGAGCCAGAACGGCAGTGTTTTGTGCCTCATTCGATATCATGGCGGGGCAAGCAAGGGAGAATACCGAATTTTTGATTCGAAGAGAGAACTCTTGAATTGTCTGGAGAATTTGTCGCCAAGAACGAATGTAATTGTATCGGGAGAACCGCAGCTTCAAATGCGCGGAATTGTGGATGAGAATTTCATTTCGGAGGCGTTAAATAGAATCCCGGACGGAAAAAATTGGCTGCTGGTTGGTTTAGAGGCACAAACAGCTGGACGCCAATCTTGGTTTCACGAATCTTCTGGTTCTTCCTGCGCGGAACTGGAAAGTGAGTTACGAGATAATTATTGCTGGGGGCGGCCAGTAGCCATTGGTCAAGAACCCGACATGATGCAAAGCTCATGCAGCATCATCGATGGAATAGTGCCTAATTGGGATGGAACAATTGAGCCTGGCGTTTACTAGCAATCGTCGGTCCAAACCGACGGACACATTTTAGGTATTCCACCACCGGTTAGAACCGTTGGTACCAGGCATACTTCCGACAGTCCAAATCAAAACATCAAGTCTCCTAAACGTCGAGATCGCGCACGAACTCGGCGTTTTCCTGGATGTATTTGTAGCGCTTCTCGGGCTTGCGGCCCATCAGGCTTTCGACCAGCTTCGCGGTGTCGCGGCTGCGGTCCTTCTCGTCGGTGTCCGGGATGCTGACCTGCAGCAGGGTGCGGGTCTCCGGGTTCATCGTGGTTTCCTTGAGCTGCGCCGGCGGCATCTCGCCGAGGCCCTTGAAACGGCTGACCTCGATCTTCGCCTTGCCCTTCAACACCTTCTTCGTGAGTTCTTCCTTATGCGCGTCGTCGCGGGCATACACCGTGGTGCTGCCCTGGTTCAGGCGGTAGAGCGGCGGCATCGCGAGGTAGAGGCGGCCGTCGCGCACCAGCCCCGGCATCTCGCGGTAGAAGAAGGTCATCAGCAGCGAGGCGATATGCGCGCCGTCCACGTCCGCGTCGGTCATGATGATGATGCGGTCGTAGCGCAGCTTGTCGCCGTCGTAGTCGCCGCGCCGGCCGCAGCCGAGCGCCTGCATGATGTCAGCGAGCTCCTGGTTGCCGGCAAGCTTGTCCGCTGACGCGCTGGCCACGTTCAGGATCTTGCCGCGCAACGGAAGGATCGCCTGGGTCACCCGGTCGCGCGCCTGTTTCGCGGAACCGCCCGCCGAATCGCCCTCGACGATGAACAGCTCGGTGCCTTCCGACGAGTTCTTGCTGCAATCGGCCAGCTTGCCGGGCAGGCGGAGTTTCCGGGTCGCGCTCTTGCGCGCCAGGTCGCGGGAGGAGCGTTTGCGCTGGCGTTCCTCGGCGCGTTCGAGCACCCGTTCCAGCAGGTCGTTGGCGCTTTTCGGGTCGCCGGACAGCCACAGCTCGAAGTGATCCCGCAGGTTGGACTCGACCAGCTTTCCCGCGTCGGGCGAGTTCAGCTTCTCCTTGGTTTGGCCCTGGAACTGCGGGTCGGGGATGAACACCGACAGCATCACGCAGGCGCCGCCCAAGATATCGTCGCCCGTGATGGACGATACCTTCTTGGCGCCGGACATTTCGGCGAAATTCTTCAAGCCGCGCGTCATCGCAGTGCGCAGTCCACTCTCGTGGCTGCCGCCCTGCGGCGTCGGGATCGTGTTGCAATAGGAATGGACGAAGCCGTCCTCGTCCTGCGGCCAGCAGATCGCCCATTCGACCTTGCCGCCCGAGCCGTTGCCGTCGGCGCGCCCGGCGAAGGCCTTGGGCGTCACCGTGGGGCGCGCGTCGATCGTGGCCGCCAGATAGTCCTGCAGGCCGCCCGGGAAGTGCAGTTGCGCCTTGGGCGGCGTGTCGTCGTCCTTGCCGGTGATCAGCTTGGGATCGCAACTCCAGCGGATTTCGACGCCGCGGAACAGATAGGCCTTGGAGCGCGCCATCCGGAACAGCTGCGCGGGACGGAACACCGTCTTCTCGCCGAACACCTTCGGGTCGGGATGGAAGGTCAGCGTGGTGCCGCGCCGGTTCTTGATCGCGCCGCAATCCTTGAGCTTGCCCTTCGGTTTGCCGCGGCTATAGCTCTGCCGGTAAAGCTTGCGGTCGCGCGCGACCTCGACCGTCAGGTCGTCGGAGAGCGCGTTGACCACGGATATGCCGACGCCGTGCAGGCCGCCCGCGGTCTCGTAATTCTTGCCGGAGAATTTGCCGCCCGAATGCAGCGTGGTCAGGATGACTTCCAGCGCCGACTTCTTCTTGAACTTGGGGTGCGGGTCGATGGGAATGCCGCGTCCGTTGTCGCGCACGGTCACGTAGCCCTTGGCGTCGAGTTCGATCTCGATCCGGCTGGCGTGACCCTCCACGGCTTCGTCCATGGCGTTGTCCAGGACCTCGGCGGCGAGATGGTGCATCGCGCGCTCGTCCGTCCCCCCGATATACATGCCGGGGCGGCGGCGGACCGGTTCGAGGCCTTCCAGGACTTCGATATCTTTTGCGGAATAACTCTTCGATTTGCGCTTCGGCGCGCTTGAAAATAGATCCTCTGGCATGGGCGCGATTATACGGCGGCGAGAGGCGGGCGCAAGCACGATACAGTAGATTTTAAGACAAACACCCACGATATCTTGTGGGTCGCCGCCGTTTTACTGATCCCGGCTTTGGCGTTCAAGACAAGGCGAAAAGACCGTCAAGCCGAACGGGGCGCCAACCGCTACTGGGTCGAGGATTTCGCGCCGCCGCCTGCCTTCGCGCTCTTGAAGCGTTTCTTCAGCCGCGCCTCGATCTCACGTAGCTTGGGCTTGATGGCCTCGCCGACGTGAATTTGCGGCAGGGACGGCTTGAGTTTCTGTTCCTTCTCCCATTTGCCGACCTTCTTTGCAGCGCTTGGGAAGGCGTCGGTGAAGGAGAAGGTATTGCGCAGGGCTTGATCGAAATAGGCCCGGCCGAAATAGGTCCAGTCGTTCTTATGGCTACAGCCGAAGGAGAGGCGGTCAGCGTGCGACGCAGCGATGATCAACGAGTTCTCGTTTTTCAGGTCGTCGATGAAACTCCCCGAATGGCACGCGGAAACGATGATCACGCGCCACTTGATGCGCGACTGGTCGAGAACGAATTTCAGGTTCTTGGCCGTCAGGTTGTTCATGTTCATCGGTTTGAAATTCACCGACAGGACGTCCGGCGTGCCGTGCGATGTCAGGAACAGGAACAAGACGTCTTCGTCGATATTCATCATGCCCGAAATCCGGTCGAGGCCCGCCAGCAGGTTATGGCTGTTCGCCAGCGGAATCTTGGTGACCGTCTTCGGGTTGTTGATCAGGACGACCGACCGGTTCTTCGTGTCGAAGCGCTCGTCGAAGAGTTTGCGGACCGCCTGCACCTCGCGCAGGAAGACATCCTGGTGGGCATCGCCCCCGAAACCGACGAAATAGAGGTCCGGGGTGCCCGGCCGCTCATGGGCCAGCCGGCGCGTCGCCATGGTCACAAGACCGAACTGCGAATAGTAGATTTTTTCGACGTTGATCCGTTTCTTGATGGGCGGCGGCTTGATTTTGATCGATTGCGTGCCGGGCTTCTTGACGGGTTCTTCGCCTGCCGCAGCGACGGGTCCACCCACCATCAATCCACACAGCGCGATGATGCTGGCCGCGGCTTTCAGGCCGTGCAGGAAGGACTGCCGATGGCCACGATGGTCGGTATCTTTGTTCATGGAGCGACCATAAGGGATTCACGCCGCCGTGTCCGGTAACAATCCAGATAGGTGGGGTAGCCGCGCGATTGGCTACCGTGCGGGTGGTTTGGTGATGGTCACGGCGCTCGATTTCGCTTGGCGCTCGAGCTGCGCGGCCAGGCGATCGAGCTGCGGGCCGATGTTGCGGCCGACCTTCATCTTCGGGTCGGAGGGGCGTAATCCTGCGGCTTTTTCGGAGGCGTTGATTCGCTTGAGGGCGTCCAGGAAGGCGCTGCGGATCGAGAAGGTCTCCTGCAGCGCTTCGTTAAAGAAAGCGCCGCCGAAGGCGGTGTGCGGAACGTCGTCCTTGCAGCCATGGGCTTGCCCGCCTTGTCCGGTCGCCGTGATGACGAGCGTGTTCGGGTCCGCGACCCGCTGTGCGAAATTGTCCGACGTGCAGGCGGACAGGACGATGATCCGCCATTTGATGCCGGCGTCGTTCAGCATGTGGCGGATTTCCGACGCATGCAACGGCAAGAGGTCGAGCGGTTTGAAGGTCGGCCGGAGCTGCGTGTCGTCGAGCTCGGGTGCGGAGAGGTAAAGGAAGAGAACGTCTTCCTCGGGGTCCATCCGCTTGCCGATCTCCTGCAGGGCACGGCCCAGGTTATGGACATTCGCCAAGGGCACCTGGCGCACCGTGCGGTGGTGGTTCAGCAGCACGACCGAGCGGTCCTTGGTGCCGAAGCGGGTATCGAAAAGGCGTACGACCGACCGCATCTCGTTCAGAAACACGTCCTCGCGGGCATCCGCGCCGAACCCGACGAAATACAGGTCGGTGGTGCCTTTGCGATTGGTGTCGAGCCAACTGATTGCCCGGTCCATCATGCCGAACTGTCCGTAGTACAGATTTTCCTGCATGGCGGCGGCGGGCAAGCGGGCCGGGGCGGGCAGCCAGGAGGTCGTGTCCGATACCAGCAGACGCGGCAGGGCGGTGAAGATAACAAGCACGCAGGCGGCGACGGTCGCCTTCATCAGGCCGCCGCCGGTGATGCGCTGCACGCTGCGCATGCCGATCACCAGGAACCACAACACGACGATACAGCCGGCGGCGATACCGGCAGGGGTCGTCGGGCCGAGCTTCTCCGGGCCGGCGATCAGCACGAGCGGCGCGAAAATCGGGATGATCCAGAACAGGCCGGCAAGCAACATGACCACGGCCGGTGTCAGGTCTCTTGGCGTGCCGATCAGCCGCAGCGCGGCGAAGCAGCCCAGCAATCCGGTAATGATCGCCAGGGCGTAGATACCGACGCGCTCCAGCGGGATCAGTCCGCCGTCGGCGGCCAGAACGATATCCAGGGTGATGATCGCGCCGATGCCGAGGAATAGCAGAAGAAACGCCTGATCGACGCTGACGCGGAAGTCGCGCCGGTCGACGGACAGCAGAAAGCACAGGCGTGCGCCGCTAATCAGGTTTCGGCCGAGATCGCGCAGCATCGTCGTTCATGCCCCTTTGCGCAGAAATGCGCCCCATAGACAAAAACCTCGGCGCTGCGGCGGGACCGTTACAAATGCCGCACAGCCGAGAGAACCGGCCATGCCTTATTTTCGTCATGTTTTGTATCTATCGCGCAAAGATTAACGCCGCGTTAACCTATGACCGACTGCCGACCGATGAACGCCGGGGAAACGGTGCGGTCGGGACCAAGAAGGAGAGCGGAATGCGCGTACTGGCGATAGTGATCGCAATGGTGATTGGGAGCGGCGCGGTGTTGGCCGGCGAGGCGGATGTCGTGGACGTCAAGATGCGGAAGGATGCCGACGGGACGTATTCCTTCGACGTCACGGTGCGTCACGGGGATACCGGCTGGAAGCATTTCGCCAATAAATGGGACGTGTTCGCGCCGGACGGCAAGACGGTGCTGGGCACGCGCACGCTGCATCATCCCCATGAAGACGAACAGCCGTTCACGCGCTCGCAGTCCGGAATCCGGATTCCCGCCGGCATGAAATACGTGATCATCCGCGCGCATGATTCCGTGCATGGCTACGGCGGCGTGGGGAAACGCGTCGAGCTCGGCCCCTAAACGGAAACCGGGCCACGCATGGCGCGGCCCGGTTCTTCGTCAGCGTGTCGCGTCCCGTCCGACGACGGAAACGCGACAATCGTGTGTTAGACGCTGTAGTACATCTGGTACTCGACCGGATGCGGCGCGTGCTCGAACTTGAAAACTTCTTCCCATTTCAGTTCGAGATAGCCGTCGATCAGATCGGCCGGCATCACGTCGCCTTTCATCAGGAAGTCGCGGTCGGCGTCGAGCGATTCCAAAGCTTCGCGCAACGAGCCGCAAACCGTCGGCACGCCTTCCAATTCCTCGGGCGGCAGGTCGTAGAGATCCTTGTCCATGGCGTCGCCCGGATGGATCTTGTTCTCGATGCCGTCGAGGCCGGCCATCAGCAGCGCCGTGTAGGCGAGATACGGGTTGGCCGACGGATCGGGGAAGCGGACCTCGACGCGCTTGCCCTTCGGGCTTGCGTCATACGGGATCCGGCAGGAAGCCGACCGGTTGCGTGCCGAGTAGGCCAGCAGAACCGGTGCTTCGAAGCCCGGGATCAGGCGCTTGTAGCTGTTCGTCGTCGGGTTGGTGAAGGCGTTGATCGCCTTGGCATGCTTGATGACGCCGCCGATGTAGAACAGCGCGGTCTCCGACAGGTCGGCATAACCCGATCCGGCGAAGGTGGGCTTGCCGTCCTTCCAGATCGACTGATGCACATGCATGCCCGATCCGTTGTCGTCGAATACCGGCTTCGGCATGAAGGTCGCCGTCTTGCAGTAGCGGTCCGCGACGTTGTGGACGACATACTTGTAGATCTGCATGTTGTCCGCGGTACGCAGAAGCGTGTCGAAGCGCAGGCCGAGTTCATGCTGCGACGGTGCCACCTCGTGATGGTGCTTCTCCATGTCGAGGCCCATGTCGCACATGGTGGTGACCATTTCGGCGCGAAGGTCGGTGGACCGATCGACCGGCGGGACCGGGAAATAGCCGCCCTTCGGTCCCGGGCGATGGCCGGGATTGCTCGGCTCCAGCATGGCGCCCGAGTTATACGGTCCTTCAACAGAATCAATCGCGTAGAAGGTGTTGTTCTGCGTTACGTCGAAGCGGACGTCGTCGAAGACGAAGAATTCCGCTTCCGGGCCGATAAAGACCGTGTCGCCGACGCCGGACGATTTGACATAGGCCTCGGCGCGTTGGGCGGCCGACCGCGGGTCGCGCGAATAGGGCTGTCCGGTGGACGGCTCGACGATCGAGCAAAACAGGATCATGCTCTTCTGGTCGGTGAACGGGTCCATCACGGCGGTGGACGCGTCGGGCATCAGGATCATGTCGGATTCGTTGATCGCCTTCCAGCCGGCGATCGACGACCCATCGAACATGATGCCGTCCTTGAAGACGTCTTCGTCGATCGTTGAGACATGCTGCGCCGTGTGCTGCCACTTGCCGCGCGGGTCGGTAAACCGGAAATCGACGAAGGTGACGTCGTTATCCTTGATCATCTTGAGTGCGTTGTCGACATCCGACATTTATTTACTCCTTGGAGTCTTGGTTATGCTTCGGGTTCGGGTTCGGTGCGTGCCGTCACGCCACCGTTGACGCGTCCTGCCGGTTGTCAGTGCAGGGGCATCGGGTTTCTTGTTTCCATCAAACTGCATCGCCGCCACGTTCGCCGGTGCGAATGCGGATCGCCTCGTCGACCTGCGACACGAAGATTTTGCCGTCGCCGATGCGCCCGGTGCGGGCGGCGTTCTGGATCGCCTCGATCGCGCGGTCGACCAGCGTGTCTTCCAGCACGACTTCCAGCTTTACCTTCGGCAGGAAATCAACGACGTATTCGGCACCGCGGTATAGCTCGGTGTGGCCCTTCTGGCGTCCGAAACCCTTCGCTTCGGTCACGGTGATGCCCTGAATGCCCACATCCTGCAGCGCTTCCTTCACTTCATCCAGTTTGAACGGTTTTATGATCGCTTCGACTTTTTTCATATGGCCGTCCCGTTTCCTCCTCGTTTGCGGCAGACCGCCTGAATTTCACGCAGCGTGCCGCGGTGCTACGCGTTACGACGCATTAATAAGCACGCGCCGTGCCATCCAGGCGTACCCGATTAACCTATTGAGAATGAACAAAATTCTTGAAATGCCTTTCCGTACATATATCCGATATGCCCAAAAAACAGGCAACTGTGCAAATTACAAGCACTGTTTGATGCGTTTGATGGCTTCGCGGATATTCTCGACGCTGTTGGCGTAGGAGAACCGGATATATCCCTCGCCGTAGTCGCCGAAACTGGTCCCGGCGACGGTCGCGACGCCGGCGTCTTCGAGCAGCCTGTTCTGGAGGTCCCGCGCCGACAGGCCGGTGCCTTCGATGTTCGGGAAGGCGTAGAAGGCGCCGCCAGGATCGACGCAGCGGAAGCCGGCGATCTGGTTCAGCTCCGAGACGATGACGCGCCGCCGTTCGTCGAAGGCTTCGACCATCTCGTGCACGGCGTCCTGCGGGCCGGTGAGCGCGGCCATCCCGGCGAACTGGGTCGGGGCGTTGACGCAGGAATGGCAGTTCACCGCCAGGCGCGTGGCGGTTGGCGCCAGGGCGGACGGCCAGACCGCGAAGCCGAGCCGCCAGCCGGTCATCGCATAGGTCTTGGACCAGCCATCCAGCATGATGACCCGGTCGCGGATCGATTCATATTGCAACAGGCTGACATGCTCGCGCCCTTCGTAGAGCATCTGGCTGTAGATCTCGTCCGCCAGGATCGCGACGTCGGGATGGGCGGCGAGGCCGTCGACCAGCGTGTCCCATTCGGATTTGGGTACGGTGCCGCCGGTCGGGTTGGCGGGGCTGTTCAGGATGATCAACCGCGTCTTGGGCGTGATCTGGCTCAGGACCTCCTCGGCGCTGAAGGCGAACTCGTTTTCCTCGCGCAGCACGATCGGCACCGCCTTGGCGCCGCAATAGTCGATCACCGACTTGTAGATCGGGAAGCCGGGGTCCGGATACATGATCTCCGCGCCGGGTTGGCCGAACATCATGATGGCGAAGAACATGGTGACCTTGCCGCCGGGGACGACGACCACATCCTCCGGATTGATCTCGACGCCGTGCCGCTTGTTCAGGTCGGCGGCCACCGCCTCGCGCAGGGGTAAAATGCCGTTCGCCGGGGTATAGCCGTGGTGGCCGTCGCGCAGCGCCTTGATGGCGGCCTCGACGATGTGATCCGGCGTCTTGAAATCGGGCTGGCCGATGCCGAGATTGATGATGCTGCGGCCTTCGGCCTCGAGCGCGGCGGCGCGCGCCAGGACCTCGAAGGCGGTCTCGGTACCGAGACGTTGTAGATTATCGGCCAGTTGCAGCACGGTCTTCTCTCCTTGGTTCCCATCACAGGGCTACCCCGGAAATCCCGGCAATATCCCTCGTTTTCCTGTATTCTGCTTGTACAGCAAGCCGGACGGCAAGGCGAGGGGCGCGGTTTATGGCGGCCGCCGGGGCAGGCAATGGCCACCGCTCGCCCAGGATGCTTGACGCCGCAGTCCGCCGGGACTAAATCAGGCCCCTCGGAGTCGTCCGGGCTTATTAAGACAGGCCTCGGGTAAATCCGGGACCATATGGTGGCATTAGCTCAGTTGGTTAGAGCACCAGATTGTGGATCTGGGGGTCGTGGGTTCAAATCCCATATGCCACCCCAAATTTTCAAGGGGTTAGCGGTTATCGCCGCTGACCCCTTTTTTCTTTGTCGGTACAGAATAGCGGCTGAACCAGCTCGGGTCGGGACGTTCCCTATTTCCACGTTTCTCGCCAAACCAATACGGAGAACGGTTTGGCGCGGTTGCTGGCAAGGCGAACGACGGCCTCACGCATAAACTGGGCACCGGCTTTGGTTTTGACCGCCGATCGGATCGTGAAGACGGATTTCGGCGAGCTGGAAATAAACCGGCGAGATACGCCAAAATTCTGCATGGTGAAGTTGAGGGCTTGCTTGTCGGCTTGTCGGCGTGCTTCGAGGAAGGCGATTGCCGTGTCTTCATCGTCGTTGAAGAGTGATCTGAGGACACCGCTAGGCGCGGCACTGAGATCGACACCGCGCTTGTTGGAGTAGACGGTGAGAGATGGCTTAACACGGGCATAGACCTCCCGCGTCATGCCCAGCACCAGCCGCAATTCCTCCACCGACGTGAACGGCTGGTTCTTTGCGCCGTAGTCCTTGCCGGCCGCGCGATAGTCGGCGCTCTCCGCGCCGTTGAGGCGGCGGAGATTGTCCTTGTCGCGCCAGTCCGCGATCTTGTCGGCCATCGCCTTTGCTTCGTCCAGGGAAAGGCCGGCGGAGCGGAAGACGGCCTCCAACAGCGCGTCCGATGCGGTGTTGAGGTTCACCTTGCCGGCTTCGTCCTGGATCGAGATTTCGATCGTCGCGCCCTTCGCCGGGATCCGCGTGGGGCGGCCGTCGAACACCGCATCGGGCTGTGTCCGTTGTTTGAGGAGGCGTGCGATCGCCTGATGAACGGCGCCATCCGCAAGGGCGCGGGCGGCGCCGTTATCGACCAGGTTATGGGTCAGTTGGGTGCCGGTCCGCGTTTCGGCGATGAAGCTGAGGGTGATCGCCGATAGGCCCATCACCACCCAAAGCACCGCGACCAGCGCGATCCCCCGCCGTGACTCAGGGTTTCGTGGCATCTTTCGATTTCGTTGCCTTGGGCTTGAAGGCGTCGATCCGGCTGCGCAGTTCCTCGGTGATCTCGCGCGCCTGTTTCTGGTCGCGCACCACGCGGGGCGTGATCAACACCAACAGTTCGGTCTTTTCCACCTTGTCTTCCTTGGTGCCGAACAGGGCACCGACGAGCGGAACGCGGGAGATGATCGGGACGCCGTCGGAACGGTTCGTGCGGCGGTTTCGGATGAGACCGCCGAGCGCGACGGTTTCGCCGCTCTCCACCGCCACCGAGCTGCTGATGCGGCGTTGCTGGATCGTGGGGGAGTCGATGCCCGACGTCGTGGTCTCGACAACGTCGCTGACCTCCTGCTCGATCTCAAGCGTCACCAAGCCGCTGGCGTTCACCCGTGGGGAGACCTTCAGGACGACGCCGGTGTCGCGGAACTCGATCGAATTCACGATCGGCGCATCCGGGTTGACCGAACTGATGCTCGATTGGGTCGCGACCGGCACCTGATCGCCGACCAGCAGCTCGGCGGTACGGTTGTCGAGCACCATGAGCTGCGGCGACGAGACCACGTTGACGTCGGTCACGCTGTCCAGGGCGTCGAGCACCACGCGCACGTCCGACGAACTGGAAAACAGCAGGGAAAAGCCAGGGAACACCGAATTCACGGCACCGCCGGTCACATCGCTGAAGGTGAACTGCGTATTCCCCGTATCGAAGAACCACTTCACGCCGTATTTCAGTTGGTCGTTCAGCTTCACCTCGGCGATGGTGGCCTCGATCAGCACCTGCAACGGCGTGACGTCCAGGCGCTTCAGCGCGGCGGCGATTTCCCGGTACTGCGCCGGCGTGGACAGGATCAGCAGCGAGTTGTTGATGTCGTTCGCGATGATACGGATGCCGTCATGGTCCGACAGCGCGGCTCCGCCGTCGCCGGACGGGGCGGCGGGTTGGCTGCTTACCGTTGCGGGCGCTATGGCCGGCGTAGCCGCCGCGGGTTGAGGTTGACTTGGCGTCGGTGAAGGCTGACCAGGTTGCCGGGGCTGCGACGAACGTTGCTGGAACGCGCTGCCCCGCCCTAGCTGCTCCCGCAGAGGGGAGAGACGTCGGTTGCCCGACGCACCGCCGACCCGGTCGTAGCTGCGGGAGCGTATCTCGCCAGGCTTGAGGCCCGGCGCCAGATAGTCCTTGTCCGTTTTGCTCTTCACGTCGACCGACCCGCCGAAGATCTGTGTCAGCACCGAGGCCAGGTCGACCGCGGGCATGTTCTGCACTTCGTAAACATAGAGCCGGCGGTCGCGCGTCGGGTTGCCCACGTCGAAGCGTTGGATCCAGTCCTTGGCGCGTTTCAGGTAGGCCGGCTGCGCGGTGATGACGAGGATCGAGTTCATCCGCTCGATCGGCGTGGCGCGGATGGCGCTTGCGGGCGTGTCTTCCGCGCCGCCGGCGAATACCTTCTCCAGGTCGTCCGCGACCGAGGCCGCGTCGGAATAGCGCAGCGGCACCAGTGCAAAGGACATGCCGGTGAACCAGTCGACATCGAAGATCTCGACGATTTCGGTCATGGAGCGCCGTTCGTTGCGCGTCCCCGCCAGCATCAACAGGTTGCGTGCGGCGTCAGTCCGCAGGATCGCGCCCTTCGGCGCGAACGGCTCCAGGATTTTCGTCATCTCCGTCGCGGAGATATGGCGCAGCGGTACGATCTGCACGCCGAAAGCGACGCTGCCGTTGCCGCTCCGCTGTTTCAGGCGGGGTATCACGTCGCTGCGCGCTGCCGCCTCGACCGGCAGGACAGTATAGATGCCGTTGGCCTCGACCACCGCGAAATTGTTCAGCCGCAGCACCGATTCCAGCGTCGGCAGCGCATCCCGCATGGGGATCGGCTTGGTGGTCTGCAGCGTGACGATGCCCTGCACCTTGGGGTCGATCACGAAGTTCAGCTTGAGCATGTCGCCCAGCACGGATCGCACGACCTCGCGCACGTCGGTATCGACGAAACTGAGCGTCAGGTCGCCGTTTTCAGGGCCAGATTTATCCTCGGGTGTCGCCGCGGGCCGGTTGATGAAGCGGCCGGTGCCGATGACCGTACTGGGCTTGGTCACTTTCGGCATCGGCAATGCCTTCGGTTTCGCCGGAGGTTTCGTTACCGCCTTGTCGGGGCTTGCGGGTTTCTGGGTCGCCAGTGCGGACTCGGTGAGGGTCGCGTCGGGTTCCTCGCGGAGGCCGAGCCGGTCGAGCGCGACATCCACTTGGGCGCAGGCGAACAGCGGTGCGGCTATCGCACAAATCGCCAACGCTGGCCGCACTCGAACCCTCAGCACAAACACCCCCGGAACTGACACTGTTCAATTGTAAGTTATTGTGGTGCCGTGCCAACCGAATATCATGGCGCTTGGCGATTCCGAAGTCTGCTGTTGCGCCGCTGCATGGATTTCCGCGGCGGGGCGGTTCGGCTAGCGGCGCGGTCGTACAGAGTCGCTTGAACGGACACGGGTTTTCGGACCGGACCGTGCGCCACCCTGGGGTCGGCTTTTCCCGGCGGCTTGGGTCCAGATCGCAATCTCCGCGGTCTGTTCCCCGGCGCTCAACAGGATCCGGTCCGCCAAAACCTTCTCGAGTCGCCAGCCGCCCACCGTGGCCCCTTCGCCGAGACTTTGCGGCTTCGGCGATTTGGCGGAGCGGATCAACGCGACCTTCTTGTCCGGGCCGATCAGGATGCCCGTCAGGACGATGGACTTGAGCGACTGCCGTCCGACTTTCGGCTGCGCCGGGGGCGGCGGCGCCTTGGTCGGGCGCCGGCCCGGTGTGAACAAGGGCCGCTCGGCGATTGCCGCATATTTCCGGACGGGCCCGAGCGTTGGCATTTGCCCCGGAATCGCGGTCTTCTGGGCGGCTTTCGGTGAGGGCGAGGGGGCGGGCGCCGGTCCGATCGGGTCGAACTGTAGCTGCACCAGGATCACGCCGCTTAACACGACGCTAGTCGCCGCGAACACGATCGCCCAGGCGCGGTAGGCGCTCATCCCTTGCGCTCCGGCGGCAGGTAGCCGGTGACGTCATATTGCACGTCAAGGATCAACTCGTCCCAGCTTTGCTGCACCTTGCCGCGCCGTTTCAGCGTGCGCTTCAGGGTGCGGCCCGTAATCAGCACGTTGCCGAGGAACAAGGCCGGCTGCGCGGACTCGAGCTGATGGAAGATATGCTGCAACGCCTTCGGCGACGCCTTCATCTGCGCGCGCACCGTGACGCGCGGTTCCTCGGTCTCGGCCTTGGCCCGCAGGATCTGCGAACTGGCCAAGGTCCCGCCATGGCGCTGCACTGTCTGCTTGACCCGGCCGAGCAGCGCGGCGGCGGCCAGCGGTTCCGATTTCTCCCGCAGGAAGGCGGTGCGCGTGACGCCGCTGCGTTTCAGCCGTTCAATCTCGGATTGTAGCGATTTGATGTCCTGCTGCCGGGCGGCGAAGCGGTCGCGTTGGTCCTGGGCGGTGGCGATGCGGTCGGTTAGCGTGCGGTGCTCGCTGATTACCGGTTCGACCACCAATACCCCGACCATCGCGAAACACAGCAGTAACAGCAGCAGCGCGGCGGCGCGGGAGAGGAAGCTGCCCTTCCGCACCGCGTCAGGCCTCCGTCCCGGCAAGATCGAAGGTGAGGTGGAACCGCTCCATCCCGGTTTTCGGGTCGCGGGTGACGCGGGATTGAACCGCCACATTGCGGAAGCGCGGGTCGCTCTCGATCCGCTCGACCAGCGCGGACACCGCCGTGGTGTATCCCTGCGCCGAAACCTGTCCTTTTTGCAGCCGCAACTGAAACACCCAGGCATCGTCTGGCAGCAGCCGGGTCAGGTCATCCAACACCTTCACCGCGGGCTGGGCTGAATTGCGTTGTGTTTGGATGAACTGGTTGCGCACACGCAGTGCCTCGATCTCGTCGGTCAGCCGGCTGGCCGCGACCGCGTTCTTGCGCAGTGCCACGACGTCCGCGGACAATTGCGCCGCCCGCTCGCGTTTTATTTCCAACGGCAACAAAATCGCGGCGATCAGCAGCACGGCGGTGACCAGCCCAAGCGCCCCGGTCCCGGCGACGCCCCAGCGCGGCGTCTTACGTGTGCCGTCCGACGGCAGGAAGTTCACCCCCTCGGCCGCTGACAACCCCGGCGCCGACGCGCCGACCCGTTCCGGCCGCAGGCCGAGGTTGGCCATCTGCTCCACCGCCTCATCGACCGTGGCGCGCGGCACGACGGCCAATGCTACCTCAATCTCCTGTGTCTCTGGCGACCGGCCCGTAACCGAGGCCGTGAAGTATACCTCGTCCGGCTTGAACGGCGTCCGCCGTTCCATTTCGTATTGTACGACTTGTTGGAGATTTTCTTCAGTGGCGGAAGGGAAAGTGATGGTGCGCCGGAGGATCTGATTGGATGGCAAATCGAGTGCAATTTTTGGTGTTTGTTGAGATGCGGTTTTAAGCGCCTTTTGTACCGCAGATTCTTGTGCGGTTGCTGTCGCGCCGTCAGGTGTCAAGAGAGGGAAAACGCCAAGCCTCTTATATTGACCGACTTGAATACGATCGAAGACCACGGCGTTGTTTTCGAAGGCGGTTAAAATTGTCGATTGGTGGCGGTTAAACAGTTGGCGTATACCGCCAGGCAAAAGAAACGAGAGCTCACACAGCCACCAATTAATAAAGTTAGGTAGCCAATGAATCATTAGGAGTTAGTTCCCGTTACTTCGTTCAATCAACGATGAGGATATTCCATTGTTGGCTGGGTCCGAATAAGCTGAGGTTTTGGCTAAATCACACCATATGGATGTCGAGATTTGCTCGAATATCAACCAAGTTTGAACTCTTCCAGTCAGACACTGACGTAGGCACCAGTCTTTCGTTGGAGAAATATGAGAAGATTAACATGATGCGAAAACTGCGACGACCGCCTGCGGTGTCATCGTTTTGCCTGCTCAAGTTTTGCAGCTAGGTCGTAATCGCAGGCACAAGTTAGGCTCTGTCCTTCATAGCATTTTGTAGTTTTTCAATTTGATCAAGCAGTCTGGGAATGTCCTGTCTAGCATTGGCTATGAAGTCATAGTCTGCAGGTTCTGCACCGTGCAATTCAACATCCTTCTCTTTCGGTGTGTCTTTTGCCATTTTAATTATGTTGGAACCGCTAAGATGATCCCGACCCTCGATGTAAGATACCCATGGGCCCGCTGTAGCCGCGTTAGCTCGGTTTCTAATAACCTCAATATCTTTGTCAGAGAGTTCTTTAGATTCGTCCATATCATTGTCCATTTATTTGTTCTAGCGGGCCGGTCTGTTGGGATTCCGGATGGTAGGTGTAAATAACCTTTCTGCCTGGCTCGCTGAGATTCCGCATAGTTCGCAATGATTTGGGTTATTCCTTGTTGGTCTTGGAATAACATCACCACCAGCTCTTCGAACCGCCCCAACAGTACTCACGCCGACCTGATTGTGAGGAATCGTTCTAGTAAGTTCTCTCACAGATTTACCCGGCGCGCTACTTACGGAAACACCGGAGAGATTGCCGTCAGAACTAGTCCTTACACCAGATCCACCTGAAAAACTTCCAGCGGTGCATGAGCCTCCCCGACAAACAATAGCGTCGTCTGGAATTCCGCCGTTTCGCGGTCCCGTGTCCTCTTTTCCCGAGGCTCCGCTACTGCGACCCGATCCACGAGCTGCCGGCCCATCGCCATCGCGATCTCCGCCGCGGCTGCCGCGACCGGTCCCGCCGCCCGACGGGCCGTCGCCGCGGCGTGCATGGTTCGCGCCGCCTCTCGCTCTATTACCGAGTCTTCCGGCGATGCCGAACCCTTTGAGCCATTTGCCCTTGCCGGCGGTCGCCGCCAAGAGGGCGCATTCGACCACCGAACTCATCCCCGTGCCGCACAGGCATTCGACGATGCCGGATGCGGTTAGGTACGAATTGCCGGCGAGCCAGAGGAAGCGAAGGGCGAGGGGAATGACCTCGCCCGTCGGGTCGGTATAGCTGATCGGATTGCCCAGGACATATGCATAGGTATTCAATCCGCCGCCGAGGCCGATCCGGTCGCTTTGGATGTAGCGGCCGATCGCCGGGTCGTAGTCGCGGAAGTAGTTGTAATGCAGGCCGGTTTCCGCGTCGCGGAACTGGCCGGGGAAGCGTTGCTCGTTGGTCGCGGTGCCCGTGATCGCGTCTTCCGTGCCGAACGGCCGGTAGGTCGCGTCCCACACCACCGCGGCGGCATCGTCGGTCATCTTCTGCGGCGTGCCGAGATGGTCCGCATGCACATACAGCGCATCCTCCGCCGTGTTCGGCACGATCTTGATCGCGTCGGCGACGACGACGCTGCCAAGATCGTTTCTCCGGAATCGGACTGCGTCGGCGATCACCCATGTGCCGTTGGCGTCATCGGATAGCTCGACGCGATGGCTCTGACCTGGCACGAAAAGGAAGTTTCCGAGAGGAATCCAGTTCGTGCTGTTGAGTTTCTGATTGACCTCGATTTGCGTTGAGCCGTCTGCATGGTGAACGGTGTATTTCGCATTCGTCGGTTGGTTGTTCGAGCCGACCCATCGAACGGCCACGTCATACCGGCCCTGAGCCACATCGGCGGGCCACGTGAAGATATCCGCTCCGGTGCCATTGGCGGCGGTGTAACTGTAGTTGGTGTCCCAATACGGTCCTCCGCCGGTCCAGGTCGACGTGCTCCACGTCCCGGTTGTCGTTGTCCGGGGATCCATGTTGTCTATGACGATTTCTTCGGTAGAGGTCGGAGCAACGCGAACGAAGCGAATTGCGTCGGCGATCACCCAATTTCCGTTCGCGTCATCCGACAAATCGACCCGATGATTTTGACCTGGCTCGAAATCGAAATCCCCGAGCAATCGCCAGTTCGTGCTGTTGATCCTTTGGTTGACGACGACCTGCGTTGACCCACCGGCATGATGGACGGTGTATTTCGCATTCGTCGGTTGGTTGCCTGCACCGATCCAGTGAGCGTAGACACGATAGCGGCCTTTGTTCACCGCCGCCGGCCACGTGAAGATGTCGTTACCGGCGCCGTTCGCCGCCGTCTGCCCATAATTCGGCCCCCAATATATGCCCGCACCGGTATAGGTCGACGTGCTCCATGGCCCGACCGAGGATGTGATCGGGTCGGTATTATCGATGGTCACCTCGTCGGCATAAGATTCAGGAACGAGTTCATATCGCACGGCATCGGCGACCACATAGGTGCCGCCGGCGGCATCGTTGGACAATTCAACCCTGTGGTTCTCGAGTGGATCGAGGTCGAAATGGCCGAGGAAAACCCATTTCCCGCCGCTGCGGCGTTGATCGACCTGGACGAGAGTTGAGCCGCCACCATGATGAACAGTGTATTTCGCATCGTGCGGACGTCCGCCGCCGACCCATCGGACATGGACGCGATAGTGGCCTTTTTTGGGAACGTCCGCCGGCCAAGTGAAGATCGCGTCACCTGTTCCGCCGCCAGCCGTGCTCGAATACGTCGAATCCCAGTATCGGCCGCCGCCGGTCCAGGTGCCGCCATGACCCCACGTCCCCGTCGTCGTGATCCGCGGATCGAGGTTGTCGATGATGACGATTTCACCCGTGTGATCGGAATCAGCTTCGTCGGAGAGTTCGATCCGATGATTTTGCCCGGCTTTGAGGGTGTGTACGCCGATCGGATTCCACTGTCCGCCGTCCTTGCGCTGGTCGACGGTGACCGTATCGGAGCCTTGGTCGTGGTGGACAGTGTATTTGGCCGTAGATCCTAGGTCCGGATCAGACGGCCATTTTGCATAGATGCGGTATTGGCCATCGGCCGGGATGGTCGGGGCCCAGGTGTAGGCATTAGTGCCGGTGCCGCCACTGCGTGCGACATAGTTCGTACCCTCGTATCCCGTCCCGGCGGTATCCGTATTCCACGTCCCGGTCGAGCTTGTCCCAGCATCGCCGTTGTCCTGTGTTGTCTCGGTGGGCGCCGTCGGCGTTGTCCCGGCATCGATGACGGCGATCGGCAGGCCGGCCAGGGTGATATACTCCCGCTGGCTCACGCCCAGGTCCGTGCTCTCGCCGATCAGGATGCCGTTCAGGTCGAAGTGGAAGTGCGTCTTGGCCCCACCGGCGAGGTCCTTGATCACCCGCTGGCCCATGTCGTTATAGGTGTAGGTCGCGACCGTCGCCGCGTTCTCCTTCACCTCGTGCATCCTGTTGGCATGGTTGTAGAGATAGTCGAACCCGCTGCCCCGGCTGTCCGTCGTGATGTTGCCGTTCGCCGTATAGGTCACCGTCCGCGTGGCGCCCCCGGTGGCCACCGTCAGCAGACGGTTGCTCGTCCCCGCATAGGTCAGCGTGTCGGTCGTGACCCCGCCGTCGGTGACGACCCGGCTCGTCCGGTTGCCCACCGCGTCGTAGACATAGTCGATGTCGCCATAGACCCCGTCCGCATCGGTCAGCCGGTGCAATACGTCATAGTCCAGCGTCTGGTTCCGTGCGATGTCCAGCGTGTCGGTGATGCCGCTGATGTTGGAGGCAAGATCGTAGGTGTAGGACAGGTCCTGCACCGTCGTCGTGCCGTCCGTCGTGTCGATCCCGGTGATGCGGTAGTCCTGGTCGTAGGACAGCGTCGCCCGCTGCCCGTTGCCGTAGGTGATCGAACTGATCGGCCCGAAAGGCAGGTACTGGATGTTGGAGGCCAGGAACTGCTCCGGATCCGATCCCGTCTTCTTGGTGGTGACATAGGCGACCCGGCCCAGCCGGTCGCGCAGATAGGTGACTATCCGCCCCGACGGATAGGTCATCTGCGTCAGGTTGTCGGCGGAATCGTAGACATAAGAGGTGACGTAGCTCTGCGCGCCGATCACCCGCGTCTCGGTGATGACATTGCCGCGGGCGTCATACACAAACGATGTCGACCCGCTGGCATCCTCGATCTTGGTCAGCCGGCCCTTGCCGTAGTTCCCGCCGGTGACGTCGTCATAGGTATAGGTGACGTTCTCCCCCGTGCTGGCCGGGAAGGTCTTCGTGGTGATGCGGCTGGCATCGTCATAGGCATAGGTCACGACTACACTGCGCGCATCGGTCTTCTTGGTGACGTTGGCGGCCTTGTCATATTCGTAGTCGGTGATGCCGGTATCCGGGCTGGTGCGCCGGATCACGTCGCCGAAGCCGTTATGGACGTAACTGGTGGTCAGCGATCGCTGGTCGGTCACGCCGGTCAGGTTGTCGGCGGCGTCGTAGGCCGTATCCGCATCGTTGGTCAGCGCATCGGTGACCGTGATCAGCCGGTTCAGTGCATCATAGGCGTTGGTGGTGACGTTGGACTTGGGATCGGTGACCGTTTTGAGGTCGTCGTTCTTGTTGTAGGAGAAGGCTGTTTCCTGCGTGCCCGCGCCGATGCTCTTCAGCATGCGGCCGAGCTCGTCGAAGGTCCTCGTCTGCGTCTTCTTCAGGGTCCCGCCCGTATCCTTGATCTCTTCCTTGGTGATGTTGCCCATGAGGTCGAGGGTGTAGACGATCTCCTCGCCGTCGAGATTGCTGACCTTGGTCAGGCGCTGGGCGTCGTCATAGGCGTAGTTCAGTTCCGACCCGTCGGGCAGCGTGATCTTGGTGATCTGGCCGACCGCGTCATAGGCGAAGGTGGTGACCGCTTCGCCGGCGCCCGGATTGACGGTCCGAGTCAGCAGGCGTCCCCGCGCGTCGTAGGTCAGGTCCGACGTAATCCCGTTCGGGTCCTCGATCGAGGTCGGCAGGCCGCGGCCGTTGACCGACACCACATCGGTGATGTGGCCGAGCGGATCGGTGACCTTCGTCAGATACCCGCTGGTGTCGTAGTCGTAGGTGGTGGTGTCGCCGGCGCCGGTGAGCGGGCCGTCGACGGTCTTGAGCTGGCCGGCGGTGCTATAGGTGTAGGTCCAGACCCTCGTCTGGCCGTTGGTGCTGTAGGGGACCGAGTGCGAGGTGGTGTCGGTCTCAGTCCGGGTCAGCAGGTTGCCGTCGGCATCGTAGGTGAAGTCCACGGTGAGGCCCGGGCGGACGATCTGGGTCGGCAGCGGGTAGCTCGCATGCCAGGACGTGGTGATCGTCCGCGCCAGCGCCGTGCCGGAGGCTTCGGTGCTGCTGGTCGGCAGACCCCGCGCATTGTTCACGTAGGTGGTGACATTGCCCTCGCGGTCCGTCCAACTGTTCCGGTACCCGTTGCTGTCATAGGCGTAGAGCGAATCGTCGGCCAAACAATTGGCGCTTGCAACGCCTTCCACCTGCGTGACCTTCGGTACGCCTTGCACGACGGTATAGTGATAGACGGTGTCCTTGCCGAGTGCGTTGGTCACCGTCGTCTTATTGTTCACCGTGTCGTAGACGAGCGTGACCTTATCCGCGTCGCCGGCATGCTTGCTGGTGATCGCCCGGCCCTCGGCGTCATATTCGAAGGTCGCGAAGCGAACCCCATTCGCATCCGTGATGCCCGTCAGGTGGGTGAGGAAAGTGGTGTTCTCGTAGTGATAGGTGACCGTGCCGTTATCCGGATAGGTCACATCCTTCAACAGTGCGAGACTGGACGTGTAGCTATAGTGATATTCCTGATTGTCCGGCGTGGTCAGCTTGATCAGCCGATCCATCGAGTTATAGGCAAACGTAAGCTGTCGGTTATGGCTGTCGCTGACGGTGGTGAGCAAACCGTTCCCGTCGTAGGTGAGCGTCTGGGTGTAGCCGTTGCGCGCCTCGATCGACGTCAATCGGCCGTTGCTGTCGTAGGTTTCAACATGACCGTCCGGCGTGGTGACGTCCCAGTCCGACCCGTTCGCGACCAACGTGTATTCCACGTCGTTGTTATTTGCCGCCGGGCCCCAGGTGCCGCCCGTTTTGACGAAGTCGAAGACCTTGCCGTCGTCGCGCCGGAGAAACGCGTTGATCCCGTTCGAGGCGAAGAAAATCGAGCGGTCGTAGGTCGTGCGCCAGAACAGGTTCATGATCCCGAAAGGATTGGTGTCCAAGCTGTTGTAGGTCCGCTTGAACTCAAGGATGTCCGGTCCGGCGGTCGTGAAATCGGTGACGACTTCATACTTGTTGCCAGTTAGAGGATGGATAGGATTGCCAACCCCTTCGCAGACATAACCAAGAATTTTCTCCCACCACGGCACCGGCGGGCAGTTTTCGATGTCGGTCTTGCTGTGAATAATGTCGTTGGTCGCCTTGCAGTAATGAAAGCGCACCAGCGTGCCGGGGAGCAGGAAGCCATCCGGATCGATCCAACAGGCCACGTTGTTGAGTGAGCCGTCACTGTTATGGTTTTTGGTAATCTTTGTGACGCCGGTCCAGTTGTTGAAATATTCCTGACAGGACTCCGCATAGGTCTTGCAACCGGCGCCACCGCAGCCGTCGAACACGGTTCCCGAGGCTCGGGCGGGGCTGACGGCGGTCACCAGACCGGCAAAAGTAATGGAAACGGCAAACAGCAGCGCGCGGATCGACGGCATCTCTGGCTCCCCCGGATTCAAATGCTCCGTCAACAACCAAAACGCGTCTCGAAAATCTCATCAACAGATAAAATAAGAATTTTAAGTTGCAATAATCGCGATCGATAGCACGTCAAAACTATTGAGCGAGAAATATGCTCGTTTCTTCAATGGTGGTAGCATGCGATCTAGAAGTTACCTACAACGATAAGAAAGTCGATGCGCCGACGAAGAGGTCATTGCTGGATCGCGATCAATAATAGTGAAACCAGAATGATTCGCCCGTAAAACGCGTAAAAATGGCGCGACTCGGGGTGAAAACGACTTTTCGACCCGACCCGATTTTGAATAAAACAGCTCACATTCCAGGTGATGGTCCGATAGTCCGCGTATGAGACTTCACCGTCGATGGACGGCACGACGCTTGTGGGTAACTCGAAAAAGGTAGCTGCTAAAGGGCGTTGATTAGACGCGAGATGCAGGGAATTTCCATCTAGACCGGCAATTCAAAAAATCGCAAATAATTTACCTAACATTGAATTGCAAATTTCCGGGCGCCGTTTTGCGTCGCGCCAACTTGGGTATACTGAACCCACGATGAGGGATGACCCCGGCACCGTTTCGGAGGATTTTGCGCTCGGCCAGTTGCTGATCGAGCGCGGCAAGCTCGACCCGTCCGGGTTCGAGCGGGCGTGGCGCTGGCACGAGGAGAATGGGCAGCATTTGGACGGGATCGCCGTGTCGCTGGGCTTGGTTGCGGAGCGGGATATGGCGGCGGTGCTTGCCGACTTCCTGTCGCTCGACCTGTTGCGGCCCGACGAGTATCCGGACGACCTCGAGACCGATGAGCCGATCAGTCCGGACTTTCTCAAGGAAACAAGAATCCTTCCCGTGGCGGATGGGGACGACGGCGTGATCCTCGCGATGGCCGATCCGCGCGACGCTTTCGCCCGGCAGGCCATCGAACTCAAATTCGGTAAGCCGGTGCTGCCGCGCGTCGCGGTGCCGTCCGAACTCGAAGCCGCGATCGACCGGCTCTACGGCGATGGCAAGTCGTCGATCGCCGGGATCGTTGAGACCATCGGCGGGGAAGACGGCGATCTCGAGCAAGACGCCGAGCTGCTGAAAAACCTGGCGAGTGAAGCGCCGGTGATCCGGCTCGTCAATCTCATCCTCTCCCGGTCGGTGGAGGCGCGCGCCTCGGACGTTCATATCGAGCCCTTCGAGAGCCGCTTGCGGGTGCGCTATCGCGTCGACGGTGTGTTGCAGGAAATGGAATCGCCGCCGAGCCGGCTGCGTCATGCGATCATCTCGCGCGTCAAGATCATGGCGAAGCTCAACATCGCCGAGCGGCGGCTGCCGCAGGACGGGCGCATCAAGCTGGTGATTCGCGGCAAGGAGATCGACCTGCGGGTCTCGACCATCCCGACCATGCATGGCGAGAAGGTGGTGCTGCGCATCCTCGACAAGTCCGCCGGCGTGCTGGGATTCGAGGAACTCGGTTTCGACGGCGGTAGTCTCCGCGACTATCTCGAGATGCTGAAGCGGCCGAACGGAATCGTTCTCGTCACCGGCCCGACCGGGAGCGGCAAGACCACGACACTTTATGCGTCGCTGCAGACATTGAACGCGCCTGAGAAGAACATCCTGACGGTCGAGGATCCGATCGAATATCAGCTTTACGGGATAAATCAGATCCAGGTGAAGCCGCAGATCGGCTTGAAGTTCGCTTCGGTTTTGCGGTCGGTCCTGCGCCAGGATCCGGACATCATCATGATCGGCGAGATCCGTGACCTGGAGACCGCACAGATCGCGGTGCAGGCGTCGCTGACCGGTCATCTCGTTCTGTCGACGCTGCATACGAACTCGGCCGCGGCGACCATCACCCGGCTGATCGACATGGGCGTCGAGGATTATCTGCTGACGTCGACACTCTCCGGCGTCGTGGCGCAGCGGCTGGTTCGGACCCTGTGCAATGCGTGCAAGCAGCCGTATCGGGTTTTGCCCGAGTTGGCGCAGGAGCTTCAGCTTCGGCGCATGGCGGATGATCGCGACATCACGCTTTATAAGGCGGTTGGATGCGGGGCCTGCGGCGGCACCGGCTATCACGGGCGGATGTGCATCGCCGAAGTGCTGCAGATCGACGACGGCGTCAAGTCGCTGATTATGCAGCAGGCCGACGTTCGGAAATTGCAAGACCACGCGGTCGCGCAGGGCATGCGCATGATGCATGAGGATGGGTTGCGCAAGGCCTTGGCCGGCCATGTCTCGATCGAAGAAGTCATGCGCGTGACGCGCGAGGTCTGACCATGGCCACCTTCCGATATAAAGCCGTCGACGGCGCGGGCGCGGTGGTCGAAGGAGACGTGGACGCCGAAAGCGAAGCGGCGGCCGTCGTGAAGTTGCAGGGGTTGGGGTTGTTGCCGATCCGGGCCAGCGCGGCGGGGTCGTCCGTCTTCCAGTCGCTCTTCCGCCTGGAACTGCGATCTCGAAAAAAGGGATTAGCAGAGCGCGATCTCATTTCGCTGACGCGCGATCTAGCGACCTTGCTCGACGCAGGGATCGAGTTGGAACGGGCGCTTGATATCGTTCGATCCTTGGTCGAGCGCGAAGCGATTGTTCGCATCGTCGAGCGCCTCTTGGAGGATGTGCGGGAGGGGACGACTCTCGCCGACGCGCTTGCGGAGCATCCGGAGAGTTTCCCGGGGCTCTATGTCAGCATGGTGCGGGCCGGGGAGGCGGGCGGCTCGCTGCAGGAAACCTTCTCGCGCATGGCGGACTATCTGGAGCAGTCCGATGCAGCGCGGGAGGAAGTGAAGTCCGCGCTGGTCTATCCGATCATCCTGTCGATCACCGCCTTGGCGTCGGTTTTCGTTCTGGTCGGCTTCGTGCTGCCGCGTTTCAAACCGCTGTTCGAGAGCGCCGGTGAGTCGCTGCCGCTGGCGACCACGATCGTCATGGTCGTGGGCGATGCTGTCCAATCGTATTGGTGGCTGATCCTCGTCGGGGTGATCGTCTTCCTGCTCGGTCTGCGAAGCGCCGGCCGCATTCCCTCCGCTCGGCTTCGCATGGACGGTTGGATCTTGCGCCTACCGGTTATCGGCGCGTTGTTGACCAAGCTGGAGACCGCGCGGCTGACGCGCACCTTGGGCACGCTGCTGGTGAACGGCGTGCCCATGCTATCCGCCCTCGACATCGCGCAACGCACGAACGAGAACCGCGCCTTCGTCGACGGGTTGTCCGCCATTCCCGATGCGGTGAAGGCGGGCCGCCGTCTGTCGGAAGAGCTCGACGGGGCTTCCGTTTTTCCCCGGCTCGGCAGTCATCTCGTGCGTGTCGGCGAGGAGAGCGGGCAGCTGGAAAGCATGCTGCTGAAGACTGCCGACATCTATGACGAGGAAACCAGGCGTAGCGTCAAGCGTGCGGTCGCGATCCTGACGCCTGCCGTGACGATCATCCTCGGCCTGCTGATCGCCGGCATCATCGCCTCGATCCTGGTCGCCATCCTGAGCCTTAACGAGATTGCCTTCTGAACATGTCCAAGCACCGTCGAAAACGAACATTGGAAGAGGAACGCCGAGACGCGGGCTTTACGCTGCTGGAACTCCTGGTCGTCCTCGCAATCCTGGCGTTGCTGGCCGGGTTGGCGGCGCCGCGGGTCATCGGGTATCTCGGCGGCGCGAAGTCCGAAACGGCGAAGATGCAGTTGCACAATATTGCGGCGAGCCTCGATCTCTATCGGCTCGACGTGGGCACGTATCCGGACAATCTCGAAGGGCTAATCACGCGTCCGTCGAACGCTGCGAAATGGAACGGCCCGTATCTCACCAAGAAGTCCGGCCTGAACGATCCTTGGGGCGAGCCCTACCAATACCGCTTCCCGGGACAGAACGGCGAATTCGATCTCTTCACCTATGGCGCGGACAAGAGCGAGGGCGGCGAGGGCGAGGATAAGGATGTGAAGAATTGGTAGGATGACGCGCGAAGGCGGCTATACGCTGGTCGAACTGCTGCTCGTGATCACGCTGATCGCGATCATGCTGGCCGTCGCCGTGCCGCGCATCCCGACCGGAGCGACGGAAACCCAGGTTCGCGCGTCGGCCCGGGAGATGGCGGCCACGCTGCGCGCCGCCCGGGGGCAGGCTATTCACGGTAACAGGTCGGTTCCCTTCGTGCTCGATATCGAAAAACGCACCTATCGTGTGGGTGACGGCGCGGACCGGTCGGTGCCGCCCGATATCGCCGTCTCCCTGCTCACGGCCAAGTCGGAGCTGGTCGGGGGCGAGACCGGGAACATCCGGTTCTTTCCCGACGGCAGCTCGACCGGCGGGCGTATCCGTTTGAAACGGCCGGGCCGCAAGAACGTGCCGACGGAAATCGTCATCGATTGGATCAGCGGCCGTGTCACCGTTGCGGACTGACGCCACCAGCCATCAAAGTGGCTTCACCTTGCTGGAGGTCGTCGTCGCCTTCGCCATTCTCGCGGTGTCGCTGGGTGTGGTGTTCCAGGCGTTTGGGACGGGGTCTAAGAATCTCCGGTTGTCGGAACAGCACACGATCGCGACGCTCATCGCGGAATCGCAACTGGCGACGATTGGCGTCGAACATCCACTGAAAGCAGGCATCGTCTCCGGCAAGGCGATGCCGCCGTATCGTTGGCGCGCGCAAATCACGCCGATTGGGGGTGGCGAGGCAATCGGAAATCGAGCGGTGCCGGTCCTCTACGATGTTGTGATGACCGTCCAGTGGAAAGACGGCGATGCCGACCGGTCGATGTCGCTGACGACCCAGCGCCTCGGTTTGGCGGGCCCACGATGAAAGGCGCACGCCGAGGCGAAGAGGGGTACACGTTACTGGAGCTCATCGTGGCGATGGCATTGCTCGGGCTTGTCTTCGCACTGTTGGCGGGCGGGCTGCGGTTCGGCGCGGCGGTGTGGGAGAAGGGTGGCGATGTCGCGACCCGCACCGCGGAACTCCAAACGACGCAGCGGCTGCTTCGCCGATTGCTGGAACAGATCCAACCGCACAACAAACCGGGAAGAGGCCGGACCGTTCGTGCGGCGTTTACCGGTGGAGCCGATGAACTGCTTTATGTCGGCGCACCGCCGGCGCATCTGGCGGCGCCGGGACCGTATCTCATCCGCCTGGGCGTCGACGGAGCTCGGCGCGACAAAGCACTGACCCTGTCATGGCGGCGGTTGCAGCCGGACCTTCGCGACGTCGACGACTCCCAGCCGACGGACTCGACGGTTTTGATCCGCGGCGTGAAGGATGTGACCTTCGCCTTCTTCGGAAACAAGCGTCCGCGGGACCGTCCTTCATGGCATGGCGGCTGGGCAAATGAGCAAAACCATCCTCAACTTATACGGTTATCCTTAAGTTATGGTCGAAACGACCAACGGCAGTGGCCCGTACTCATCGTTGCACCGGCGGTGCAGGCGCTCCGATAGAATTTAACCCGAGTCGCGCGAGTTTCTACATCTATTGATAGCATGTCTATGGTGCATGCTAATAAAAATAGCGATAAATTCCATCTGATGCCGAAACGGAAACCCCCGAAGTCAAAATAGTCGTAAGGCAGCACCCTCCGCTACCACCTTTGAAAGTCTGATATTTTGCAAGGAAACGAACTGGAAAGGGAGGTTGATTAAAAATAATACAACATAAAATTCATTCACAATTTCTTGATCGAAAAAATTAAGCGCGTTTAGGTGGTCGTCGGAGCATTTGAATCCGGGGGAGCCAAAGATGCCGTCGATCCGCATGTTGCTGTTTGCCGTTTCCATCCTTTTTGCCGGTTTGATCGCCGCAAGTTCATCCGTTCAAGCGAGGTGGCAAGGGTCGGACCTGCACCCGAATTGCAGCGGCGGTTATTGCCCGACAATGAAAGACGCGTGCGAATCGTGGTCGACCTTGCGGGGCGGCATTCCTTGGACATCGACGGAAATTCATAGCGATGGCGGCGGTGCGACCTGTCACATCCAGATCAACCCGTTTCTGTACAAGGATCCGACATTCATTACATGTGACGCAGGCGAGACTGAGCACGCAGGTGTGCCATCTGGTTGTTTGGACCGACCGATAGATCCTAAAAGCCATGGACGTCCCAATTCATGCCCTGTTGGGAAAAATGGTTCTAACCCGGGCACGAATAATCCGATTTCCCTAATCAACGGCAATAAGTACTTCGAGGTTGTGGACTTTGCGACGGCGGGGCCGGACGTGTTGCATTTTACGCGGCATTACAACAGCCGTAGCCTGCTGCAGAGCAGTTTCGGTAAAGGGTGGCGGCACACCTATTCGCGGAACCTGAGTCCGGCCGGCGGTAGCTGGACGACGCCCGCTTGGATCGAGGCGTACCGTCATACCGGTCAAGTTCTCCGCTTTACCAAGGTCGGCAACGACTACGTCGCACCGACGGATTATGACTACGCGCTGATAGCGGTCGGCGGTGAATGGGAGCTGACGGATGCTAGTGGCAACGTAGACCGTTTTGACGCCAATGGCCGCTTGCTGTGGATCGAGACCCGCAACGGTTACCGCCGCACCATGACCTACGATGTCGACGGCTATCTGGAGAAGGTCAGCGACAACCATAGCCGTGAACTCACCTTCACCTATTTCACCTTCGTCTATGCCGGCAATACGCATCGGCAGAATTATATTGTCTCGATGACCGACCCGGACGGCCGGGTCTACGAGTACGTTCGTCATAATTACGGCCAGCGGTTGGATAAAGTTATTTATCCGGATTTGTCGCCGCAGAAGCCGTCAGTGACGTATCTCTACGAAAAGCCCGGCGCCTATTACGGCCTGACGGGGATCGTCGACGAGAACGGCAACCAGTTCGCGACCGTCGAATACGACGATCAGTACCGCGCGATCACCAGTAAGCAGGCGGGCGACGCCAATAAGGTAACCGTCACCTATGACGATGTGAACAACACACGCACGGTGACCAATGCGCTCGGTAAGCAGACCAAGTACCATCTCACGAGCCACGCGGCCGGATTAAAGCTGAGTCAGGTTGAGGGCCTTGTCAGCGCGAATTGCCCGGCGTCGGACTCGACCTTTGCCTACGACAGTAACGGATACGTAAACAGTTGGACGGACCGCGAGGGCAACGTCACGACCTATGTGAACAACGCGCGGGGCCTGCAGACGAGCCGGACGGAGGCGTCGGGCACGCCATTGGCCCGCACGATCACCACGGCTTGGCATGCAAGCTACCCGCTGCCGACGCAGATCGTCCGGCCGGGCTTGACCGTTGACTTCACCTACGATGCCGACGGCAACCTGCTGACCCGGACCGAGACCGATACCACCTCGCATTCGGTGCCCTACAGCACCAACGGCCAGACCCGGGTCTGGACCTACACCTACACCACGGCCGGACAGCTCAAGACCGTCGACGGCCCGCTCACCGGCGCCGGCGACACGACCACTTACGACTACGACACCAGCGGGTATCTGACCAAGGTCACCGATCCGCTCGGTCACATCACCGATGTGGTCACGGTCAATGGCCGCGGCCTGCCCACGTCGATCGAGGACCCGAACGGGATCACCTCCGACCTGACCTATGACGCGCGGGGCCGTCTGCTGACACGGACCGTCAATCCGGGCGCCGGCGAAGCGGTCACGACGTTCACCTATGACGCAGTGGGCCAGATCACCAAGATCACCCTGCCCGACGGGTCGGAGCTGAACTATGCCTACGACGACGCCCAGCGCCTGACCAAGGTCAGCAATCTCGACGGCGAGGAGATCGTCTACACCCTCGACCTCATGGGCAACATCACCAAGGAAGAGATCAAGGATGCGGGCGGAACCCTGAAGAAGACGCAAACGCGGACCTTCGACGAACTCGGCCGCATGCTGAAGAGCATCGGCGCGGGCACGCAGGAAACGGCCTTCTCCTACAACAAGAACGACGACCTCAAAACCGTCACCGATCCCAAGTCCAACGTCACCACCAACGCCTATGATGCGCTGAACCGGCTGATCACGGTCACCGATGCGCTGACCAACGATGCGGATACGGCCTATGACGCTGCCGACAACCTGACCGGCGTCACCGACCAGCGGTCGCTGACCACGTCTTATGTGCATAACGGCTTCGGCGACGTGATCCGGCGCACCAGCCCGGATACCGGCATCACCGACTACGAATACGACAAGGCCGCCAACGTCACCAAGAAGACCGACGCCCGTGGCGTGGTCGTTAATTACGCCTATGACGACGCGAGCCGCATTACCACGAAGACCTTCCCGGCCAGTACATCCGAGAACGTCACCTATACCTATGACGACGTCACCGGGGGGAACTACGGCAAGGGCCGGCTGACCAAGATCGAGGACGCCAGCGGCTCCACATCATACGTCTATGACGCCCGCGGCAACGTCATCACCGAGACGCGGGTGATCGGCGCGCAGAGCTACGTCACCTCTTACGTCTACGATTCCGCCGACAACCTGACGCAGATGACCTATCCGTCGGGACGGATCGTGACCTATCTGCGCGACCGGCTGGGCCGGGTCGCCTATGTCACCACCAAGAAGACCGGATCGGATCCGGAGCAGTTCCTGGCCTCCAACATCCAGTATCTCCCCTTCGGGCCGATCAGTTCGATCACCTACGGCAACGGGCAGCGGGCGACGCTGTCCTACGACCAGGATTACCGGATCACCGGGATCGACACGACGGACGGCACGACGACGGTGCAGGACCTGTCCTACACCTACGATCTCGCCTCCAACATCAGCGGCATCACCGACACGCTGGACACGGCGCGGAACCAGACGCTGGACTATGACGTCCTGCACCGGCTGACCGATGCGACCGGGGTCTATGGCGACATCGACTATGTCTACGACGCGGTGGGCAACCGGACGAGCCGGGTGGTCACCGACGGCGGCGTCACGACCGACACGCTGACCTATGCGGGGACGAGCAACCGGCTGCTGACGGTGGCCACCGGGGGCAACACCCGGACGGTGACCTATACGGCGAACGGCAACATCACGACGGACAGCCGGGGCAGCGGGTTCGACTATCTCTACAACCATGCCAACCGGATGAACGAGGTGAAGGAGAACGCGGCAACGGTCGCGACCTACACCTATAACGACCTGGGCCAGCGGGTGATCAAGGACCTGGCGGGAGGCGCCAAGACGCATTTCCACTTCGACCTGAACGGCATCCTGATCGGGGAGAGCACGGATCTGGGCGTGAGCCAGCGGGAATACATCACCCTGGCCGGCCTGCCGATCGCCGTCATCGATGCGGGGACCACGCCGACGGCGCCCACAGAGACGACACAGGACAACGGCGACGCGGGGACCAGCTCGACGGGGACATGGAATACCCTCACGACGGGGACCCAGCACGAAGGGGCCAACTACCTCACCCGCGAAAATGGCGACGGCACCAATGCCTATACCTGGGCGCCGACGATCTCGACCGATGGGCCGCACCAGGTCTATGTGAAATACCCGGCCGACCCGAACCTGGGCTCGAAGGCCGACTACACCGTGCATCATGCACAAGGAAGCAATACGCATACCGTCGACCAGCGAAAGGACGGCGGACAATGGAACCTGCTCGGCACGTACAATCTCAAGGCCGGGCAAAACCACCGCGTCGTACTATCCGATAAAGCAGAGGCAGTGCCGACGACAACAGACGTCATAATAGACAATACCCATGTCGACGCGGTCGCGACCGGTACTTGGAATAGTTTCACGCAATCCAGTTACTACAAATCCCATTGGGGAACGAACTATAGTTGGGCTGACTCAGGCGATGGAACGACCAAATTTGCGTGGCCGGCGTCGGCCGTTCCCGAAACCGGCCGGTATCGTGTTTATGCGCGTTGGGTAACGCATGCCAATCACGCAACCAATTCGAAATACACGATCAATCATATCGGCGGCACGACCACAGTTCCGGTCGATCAGGTACAGTTTGACGCGACTTGGTATTCATTGGGTGTTTTCGATCTGGAGCCGGGAACGGGTGCGATCGTCGAGCTCAGTAACGATGCCAACGGTCAAGTCGTTGCGGATGCTATCCGTCTGGTTCGGGAAACGGGGGCCGACCTTCATACACCGGGCGGTGGAAGCCTTGCCGAGGATATCGCCGACAATACCGATGGCGATGTCGTCATTACAGGGTCCTACACCACGCATACCGTACCTGGCCAATATGGCAGCAACGTCTATCAGTTTGCGCCATCCGGTTCGATCACCAGTTCTATTACGTGGCCGCTAAAACTCCCAACCGCCGGCGAGTACGAGCTGTTCGGGCGGTGGAAGACGCATTCGAATCGCGCGACCGACGCGAAGTACGTCATTCACCATGACGGCGGCACCACGACGGTGACCGTCAATCAGCAAATCAATGACCAGAGTTGGGTCTCGTTAGGGAAGTTCAACTTGACGCCGGCCTCCAATCCGAAAGTCGTGCTCGGCAATGACGCGAACGGATATGTCATCGTGGATGCCGTGAGGGCATTGCGAGACACTCGTGTGCTGCAGGATATCGCCGACAATACCGATGGCGATGTGGTCGTTACAGGGTCCTACACCACGCATTCCGTGTCCGGCCAATACGGTAGCAACGTCTATCAGTTCGCGCCGGCGGGATCGATTACCAGTTCCATTTCATGGCCTCTTAGTGTGCCGTCCGCTGGCATGTACGAACTCTTCGGACGGTGGAAGACGCATGCAAATCGTGCGACAGACGCGAAATACGTCGTTCATCACGACGGCGGCACCTCGACCGTAACGGTCAACCAACAAATCAATGACCAGCAATGGGTTTCGTTAGGAAAGTTTGACCTGACGCCCGCTTCCAATCCGAAAATCGTGCTCGGCAATGACGCGAACGGGTATGTCATCGTGGACGCCGTGATGGCCCGGCAGGATACCCGCGTCCATTCGGCCGACGAAATCATCGTCGACAATGATGATCCTGTGAATGTCAACAAAAGCGCGGGGTGGGGATCCACTGGATCGCTGCCGCGCTGGGGGACGAACGCATATTACACTCAAGTCTATTACACGCGCTGGCTTGAGTGGATTCCGCCGTTACAGGTCGAGGGTTGGTACAAGGTTTACACACGCTGGCCCAACTTTTGGTCGAATTCGTCGGTTGCGCCCCATACAATTCATCATCGCGACGGCTCGACGACAGTCAACGTCAACCAAAAGCAAGACTTTGGCCAATGGTATCCGCTCGGCACGTATTATATGGAGCCGGGCCAGAATCATCGTGTGGCTGTCTCGACAGTAGGCGCCAGTCACAATACGCGGTTGCACGCAGATGCGACGCGTTTCGTGCGGGTGCCCTCGGGGTCGATGGAAGACATGATCGTCGACAACACCGACCCGAGTGTCGTTCGAGTCGGAACATGGAGTTCGTCGACATGGGCTGACGGAGGCCGTTTTTGGGGCTCGAATTTTGAATACCGGTTGTCGGGGACAGGCAGTGAAACGTTCACCTGGCCCGCCCCGGTAACAGAACAAGGCCGATACCGCGTATACGCGCGATGGACCATGCATGCGGGTTTTCGGACCAATGCTGCACGATATACCGTGCACCATGCGGACGGATCGTCGCTCGTGACGATGGATCAGAATTACAACGGCGGGCGGTGGATGTCGCTGGGCGTATTCGAAATGGCCCCGGGGCAGAATCACCGCGTCGTGCTGGACGACAACGCGACGGACGATGTTGTCGCCGATGCGATCCGCTTCGTGCGGGAGAGCAATACGCGGCAGGTCACTGCCGATGCGATCAAGATCGTGCCAAACACGGCGGAGGATGCGCTGTATGTGCATGCGGACCATCTCGGCACGCCGCAGAAGATGACCGACGCTGCCGCCGCGGTGGTGTGGGACGCGACCTACCGGCCGTTCGGCACGGAAGACGCGATCACCGGCACCGCGACCAACGAGCAACGCTTCCCCGGCCAGTTCCGCGATGCGGAAACCGGCCTGCACTACAACTACTTTCGCGACTACGACCCGGCGATCGGCCGCTACATCCAAAGCGACCCGATAGGCCTCGATGGTGGGTTGAATACCTATGCTTATGTGGGTGGGAATCCTGTGTTGTTCTATGATCCGCTCGGCGAAAGCCGTAAGAAACGAAAGGGAGCAAAAAGGAAGAAATACAAGAAACCGGATAACCCAAACAGACGACATGGAGCTGAAGGAAGGCAACCAAGTGGTCTCCGAGACCGCAACATTGGCCATCCTCAGGGTGAAGAGCATCAAATGCGAAACCGTCGACCGAATCGAAATAATGCACCTGCAGCACCAAACCGTGGTGGTGTTCGCCGACCGGGGATCACCCCTTGGGATTGGATGCCGTTACCACCTCCAAATTTTCATTGTCGATTCGTTGAGTGTCCTGGGCCACAAGAGGCGGGGCTACAGCCTAAAAATCCTGGTAGGTTACAAGCACTATTGCCACCCGAAAATCCAAGTGAATCATTATCGGAAGGAGCCAAGGTATGCCCAGCATCGTCCCGATCACACGCACCTATTCGTAAATCACGTGAGCGAGACACATAAACCTACCAAATCCCTACCGTTCGACGCTTAGATTGAATGGTTAGATGTTCGTGTTTTGAAAAAAGTCCAAACACGGTGTGTGTCAACAATTCAGTGTCATGCAAAAAACCTTGAGAATCAATAATCGGAGCCATCATGTAAATATAGAATCTGACAAAAAGCAGTTGCTGATTATTGGGGAAGAAATGTCAAATCCATTTGATTTGCCACATGAACTAATACGACAAGATAAACTTGATGAAGCTCGAGAAATTCTTCTTGACTCTTTAAGAATGGAGATACGGGAAGCGTATTCTCATGACCTCAATCATGCTTGGTATTTGGTGGGGGACATATTCTATAGAGAGGGGGACTACACGAAAGCTATAAATGCCTTCGAGGCGAGTATCGAAAAATTCCCTAACGACTCAGCTGCGATGCACGCAATTGCAAACTGCTATTCCGAGCTCGGGAAACCAGACAAGAGCGAGGAGTATCTTAGAAACGCAATGAAATTCGAGGAAAGCCCAGGAATAATATTCAACTTGGGCAATGCACTTTTTGATCAAGAAAAATACAGTGAAGCTATAATATTTTATAGGAGAATTTCGGAAAAAGATTCGAGTTTGTTTAAAAGTGCTCAGAACAATATTAAAATTTCGGAAGAAATATTATCTAAGAAATAATAGTATTTAGAGTTATTATTGACAATGAGGGCGCTGGACTCTCGAAGACTGGTACATGGCACTCATCCACTTGCACTAACGGCCGCACCAACAGTAGCACGAACGCGAATTCTGCGAGTTCGAGTTTGGTCCGAGAGGAATAATCAGGGAGTATATTGGTGACAAAAGCTCGAATAGAAGAGTTTGTTCTGCCATCTTCACTGCTGTTTTCATAGCGTGCATAGAATAGCTTGTGGTGACCATGAGTTGCACACCAAACTGTGTCTCAACAAATTAAGCAATTAGCTTGGAGCTTCAACGTCTCGATATCCCATTATCTTTTATTCGCAAGTGTATCGGGCCTCCTAATTGGTAGTTTCATCTCGGTCTTAGTACACCGGTTGCCGCTTGCTGAGCCGATCGCACTCAGCCGGTCTCGCTGCTGGTCGTGCGGACAAGCGCTCTCGCCACGCGATCTCATCCCAATGCTGAGTTGGCTCTTGCTTCGCGGCGTGTGCCGCTATTGTGGTGAGCGAATCTCCACACTCTATCCGCTCCTCGAACTCGCCGCCGTTGTTGTTGCTGTTTGGGCCGCCTTCCTCTTGGAGGGTTGGTTGTATTGGGCAACCTGCGGTCTCGGATGGGCGCTCTTGGCGTTGGCGGCGATCGATCTACGCAGTTTCATCCTGCCCGATCGGTTGACGCTGCCGCTGATCGTTGCGGGTTTCGTGGTCGCGTATGCCATCGGCGCAGAGCAACTCTTCCATCATCTCATCGGTTCCGCGGCCGGGTTCGGCTTGCTCTTTCTGCTTGGGTGGCTCTACCGGCGGTTTCGCGGCCGCGCGGGGCTCGGGCTCGGCGACGCCAAACTGCTGGCCGCTGCCGGCGCGTGGCTCGGCTGGGCGGCGCTGCCGTCGGTTCTGTTGATCGCGGCGGTGTCGGCGCTCCTCGGCGTCGCCGGCTGGCGGCTCTCCGGCCGCACGCTCGGCGCGGGTGATCCAGTCCCCTTCGGCGCCTTCCTCGCCTTCGGCTTCTGGATCGTGTGGCTTTATGGGCCATTGGTGGTTTGACCCGCAAATTTTGAAAGTCGGGCCAATTCAATTAGGGCACCCGCCGCTGACCTCGTTTCTTTGTGGACCGATCCCACACCCCCCTACATCACCAGCACCGCCGCGCCGCTGAGTTTACCGGCCCTCAGCCGGTCGAGCGCCGTGTTGGCGTCCGTCAACGGGAAGGGTTCCGTGTGCGTCTTTACGGGCACCGTCGGCGCCAATGCCAAGAAGTCGATGGCGTCCTGCCGCGTCAGGTTGGCGACCGATTTTACCGTCCGTTCACCCCAAAGGATGTCGTAGGGGAAGGCGGGGATGTCGCTCATGTGGATGCCGCCGCAGACCACCGTGCCGCCCTTGCGCACGGCGCGCAGGGCGGCGGGCACCAGCGCGCCGACCGGGGCGAAGATTATGGCGGCGTCCAGCGTTTCCGGCGGCTCGTCGTCGGACGCTCCGGCCCAAAAGGCGCCGAGCTGGAGCGCGAAGTTTTGCGCGTGGGTGTCCCCTTCGCGGGTGAAGGCGTAGACGCGGCGTCCTTGCGCGGCGGCGACCTGTGCCACGATATGCGCCGCCGCACCGAACCCGTAGATGCCGAGCCGCTCGCCGTCGCCCGCCATCGTCAGGCTGCGGTGCCCGATCAGCCCGGCGCAGAGCAGCGGGGCGGCCTCCACGTCGCCGAACCCATCCGGTAACGGGAAGCAATAGCGGCTGTCCGCCACGGTGTATTCCGCGTAGCCGCCGTCGATCGTGTACCCGGTGAAGCCCGGATGATCGCAGAGATTCTCGACCTCGTGCCGGCAGTACCAGCAGTCGCCACAGGTGTGGCCCAGCCACGGCACCCCGACCCGGTCGCCGATCAGGAAACCGTCCACGTTGGACCCGATCGCGTCGACCGTTCCGACGATTTCGTGCCCGGGGATGACGGGCAAGGCGATGTCCGGCAATTCCCCGTCCACCAGATGGAGGTCGGTCCGGCACACGCCGCAGGCGGACACCTTGATGCGGATCTGGTCCGCCGACGGCGTGGGGATGTCGCGGTGGACCAGAACCAGCGGCCCGCCGGGTTCGGTCAATGCCATGGCCTTCATCGGCGTGTCTCCCTGCCTCGCATGCGGCGGCGATGTGCCCGTGCCTTTTATATTCGGCATACACATGGCTGGACGCACTGATGAAAATCAAACGGAGTCGGCGGGGCCGGTTGGTGTTCCGATTCATCTTGGCGCGTTGACGTGGGTCAAGGTTGCCCGGCCGGGCGCGTGGAAAAGTACGCGGACATTGGCAACCGGGAAGACAAGCCGTCGATGGTACAGCAGACGATAGAGCCGCAAAGCGTGGGGCCGGGCGACCGGCCGAACCTGGACGACTACGAAACGGTGTGCCGGGATTTCCGCTGGCAGGACGCGCGGAACGCCCTGGATGGCCTGCCGGACGGCGGATTGAACATCGCCTATGAGGCGGTCGACCGGCACGTGGTGCATGGCGACGGCGATCGGCTCGCCCTGCGCTGGATCGACAATGCCGAAACGGCGCATGACTTCAGCTATGCCGATCTGGCCACCGCGACCAGCCGCTTCGCCAATGTGCTGGCGTCACTCGGCCTGAAACGCGGCGACCGGGTATTCAGCCTCCTGGGGCGGACACCCGAGCTGTATATCGCCGCGCTGGGCGCGCTGAAGGGCGGGCAGGTCTTTTCACCCTTGTTCTCGGCCTTCGGTCCGGAGCCGATCAAGGCCCGGATGACCATCGGCGGCGCAAAGCTGCTGGTGACGACCAAATCTCTGTATCGACGAAAGGTCGCGCCCATCCGCGCGGACTTACCTGCGCTGGAGCATGTCCTGCTAATCGACGATGCGGACGACTTGCCGGACGGCACGGTCTCCCTGCCGGATGCGATGGCGGCGGCGTCGGCCGCGTTCGATGTCGCCGCGACCGATGCCGAGGATATGGCGCTGCTGCACTTCACCAGCGGGACGACCGGGCGGCCGAAAGGCGCAATCCATGTGCACGAGGCGGTCGTGGCCCATCACGTCACCGGCAAATACGCCCTCGACCTGCGCCCCGGCGACGTCTTCTGGTGCACCGCCGATCCGGGCTGGGTGACCGGCACGTCCTACGGCATCATCTCGCCGCTGACCAACGGCGTCACGATGATCGTCGACCAGGCCGAGTTCAACGCGGAGCGCTGGTACCGCATCCTGCAGGACCAGCGGGTGACCGTCTGGTACACCGCGCCGACCGCCATCCGCATGCTGATGAAGATCGGCAGTGACCTGCCGCAGGAATACGATCTGTCGGCGTTGCGCTTCATGTCGAGCGTCGGCGAGCCGCTGAACCCCGAAGCGGTGGAGTGGGGCTATCAAACCTTCGGACGGCCCTTCCACGACAATTGGTGGCAGACGGAGACCGGCGGCATCATGATCGCCAATTACCCGTCTATGGCGGTCAAGCCGGGATCGATGGGAAAACCGCTGCCGGGCATCGAGGCGGCGATCGTCGAGCAGGAGGACGGCGCGGTGACGGAACTCACCGAGCCGGGCGCGATGGGCGAGTTGGTCCTGAAGACGGGCTGGCCGTCGATGATGCGCGGGTATCTCGACGAGGAAGAGCGGTACCGGAAGTGTTTCTCGGGCGACTGGTATCTCACCGGCGATCTCGCGACCCGCGATGCGGATGGATACTACTGGTTCGTCGGCCGCGCGGACGACGTGATCAAGGCGGCGGGGCATCTGATCGGGCCGTTCGAAGTGGAAAGCGCCCTGATGGAGCATCCGGCGGTTGCCGAGGCCGGCGTGATCGGCGTGCCCGACCCGACCGCCGGCGAAATGGTCAAGGCGTATGTCGCGCTGAAGCCGGGTTTCGCGGCGGACGAGGCGCTGAACCGGGAACTGCGCGGTCACGCGCGCAAACGGCTCGGCCCGGCCGTTGCGCCCAAGATGATCGAGTTCCGCGAGAACCTGCCGAAAACGCGCAGCGGCAAGATCATGCGGCGGCTGCTCAAGGCGCGCGAGCTGGGCTTGCCGGAAGGCGATATCTCCACCCTCGAAAGCGACGAAAAATGACTTCATCCGCCGACAAGCCCCGTCTTACCCGCGATCATGTGCTCGGCCTGCTACGGCACATGATGCGCGTCCGCCTGTTCGAGGATAAATGCGCGGAACTCTATACCCAGGAAAAGATTCGCGGATTCCTCCATCTCTATGACGGTGAGGAGGCGGTCGCCGCCGGGGTTATCCCCGTGCTGACGCCGGAGGACCGCGTTGTCGCGACCTATCGGGAGCATGGTCACGCCCTGGTGCGCGGGGTGCCGATGACGACGGTGATGGCCGAGATGTATGGCAAGCAGTCCGGGTGCAGCGGCGGCCGTGGCGGATCGATGCATCTGTTCGATGCGGCGACCAATTTCTACGGCGGCAACGCCATCGTCGGCGGCGGGTTGCCGCTGGCGGTGGGGCTCGCGCTCGCGGACCGCATGCGCGGCGAGGACCGGGTCACGGCGTGCTTTTTCGGTGAGGGCGCGGTCGCCGAGGGGGAGTTTCACGAAAGCCTGAACCTGGCCGTATTGTGGGGCCTGCCGGTGCTGTTCGTCTGCGAGAACAATGGATACGCCATGGGCACCGCGCTGGACCTGACCGAATCCGAAACGGATATTCATGCGAAGGCGGCAAGCTACAACATGACGTCCGAGCCGGTCGACGGCATGGACGTCGTCGCGGTCGAGGCCGCGACCCGCAACGCGGTCGAGACGATCCGAAGCACGAACAAGCCGGCCTTCCTTGAATGCCGGACATACCGGTTCCGGCCCCATTCCATGTTCGATGCGCAGCTCTACCGCGACAAGGAAGAGGTGGAATCGTGGCGGGAGAAGGGGCCGATCGTGCGGTTCCAGGGTTGGTTGTTGGAAAACGAACTCGCGCACACCCACGAGATCGACGCCATCGAGAAGGAAATTCTCGGCGAAATCGACGCGTCGGTGGCTTTCGCCGAAGCGGCCGAGTGGGAGCCACTCGCCGATCTGACGAAACATGTCTATGCGGAGGCTTAGGACGATATGAACGCGGACCAGGGCGCATCGGCGCAAACGGCGGAGATCACCTACCGGGACGCCGTCAAGGAGGCGATCCGCGACGCAATGATCCGCGATCCGCGCGTCTTTCTCATGGGCGAAGACGTTGGCCGCTACGGCGGCTGTTACGCCGTCAGCAAAGGTCTGCTTGATGAATTCGGTGCGGACCGTATCCGCGACACGCCGCTTTCGGAATCGGGGTTCACCGGGGCGGGGATCGGGGCGGCGATGGCCGGTATGCGGCCCATCGTCGAACTGATGACCGTCAACTTCAGCCTGCTGGCGTTGGATCAGATCCTGAACAACGCGGCGACGATCCGCCATATGTCCGGCGGCCAGTTCGGCGTGCCGGTGGTGATCCGCATGGCGACGGGGGCCGGCCGGCAGCTCGCCGCGCAGCATTCCCATAGCCTGGAAGGGTGGTACGCCCACATCCCGGGGATCAAGGTCCTCGCGCCCGCGACGATCGAGGACGCCCGTGGGATGCTGTGGACGGCGTTGGAGGATCCGGACCCCGTGCTGATTTTCGAGAATGTCATGCTCTACAACCGGACCGGCTCGCTGGCGGCCGATGCGGGGGCGGTGGCGATCGAAAAGGCCGCGGTCCGCCGGATGGGGCAAGACGTGACGTTGATCACCTACGGCGGTTCGCTCTGGAAAACGCTGGAGGCGGCGGAACGGCTTGAGAGCGAGGGCATTTCGGCGGAAGTCATCGACCTGCGCTCGCTTCGGCCCCTGGACGACGCGACCATCATGGCGTCGGTCGCCAAGACGCGGCGTGCGGTGGTCGTCGACGAAGGCTGGCGCAGCGGCAGTCTCGCGGCGGAGGTCACGACCCGCATCATGGAGCAGGGCTTCTGGGATCTGGACGCGCCGGTCGGCCGCGTGTGCAGCGAAGAGGTGCCGATACCTTATCCCGCGCATCTGGAACAGGCGTCCATACCGCAGCCCGATGGCATTATCGCCGCCGCGAAACAGGCGGTTGGAAAGGTGGACGCCGGCGGATGACCGAATTTCGCATGCCGTCATTGGGCGCGGATATGGAGGCGGGGACGCTGGTCGAATGGCTCGTCCGGCCCGGCGACGCCGTGGCCCGGGGCGACATCATCGCCGTGGTGGAAACCCAGAAAGGGGCGATAGAGATCGAGGTGTTTCAAGACGGAACGGTCAATGCCCTTTTGGTCGATCCGGGAACCACGGTGCCCGTGGGGACCCCGCTCGCAACGATCGGCGGTGAGGCTGGAGACGCCGGTGACGCTCGCGAGGCCCCGCCGGTGGAGCTGGCGGCGGCCTCGCCGAGGACGCCTGAACCTATTGCGCCGCCGGCTCCGGTGGTTCCGCCATCCAGCAATGGTCGGGTCCGCGCCTCGCCGGCCGCCCGCAGACTTGCGGCGGAACGGAAGCTGGATTTGGCAACGATATCCGGCAGTGGGGCCGGCGGCATCGTTCTCTATGCAGATGTGGAGCGGGCAGGACAGCCCGGTCCGGAAAAGACGGAGGACGGCGGTTTGAGCGCCATGCGATCTGCGATCGCCGCCGCCATGGCCCGGTCGAAACGCGAGATCCCGCATTACTACCTGGAACACCAGATCGATGTCACCGCCGTGCAGGAATGGCTCGAGGCGGAGAATGCGGATCGCCCGCCGGCCGCGCGACTCTTGGCGGGTGCGGTATTCCTAAAGGCCGTCGCGACCGCGCTTCGGAAGTTTCCGGAACTGAATGGTTTCTTCGAGGACGGGTGTTTCCGGTCCGGCGATGCTATCCATGTCGGCGCGGCAATTGCGATCCGGGGCGGGGGGCTGGTGGCGCCGGCCATTCATGACACGGATACGTTGACGTTGGATGAGGTGATGGCGCGGCTACGCGACCTCACCAAGCGTGTCCGGGCGGGCCGGTTCCGCAGTTCGGAATTGGCGGACCCGACCGTGACCGTATCGAGCCTCGGCGAGCGGGGCGTGGGGCTGCTATTCGGCGTCATCTATCCGCCGCAGGTGGCGTTGATCGGCCTGGGACGGATTGAGGAACGGCCATGGGTTGTCAGCGGGTCCGTGCAGCCGCGTGCGGTCATTACCGCCACGTTGGCCGCCGACCACCGGGTCAGCGACGGGCATCGCGGCGCCTTGTTCCTCAGGAAACTCGACGACCTGTTGCAACACCCGGAGGCATTATGACGCGTGACGAGATAGCGGCGATCGTCGCCGAAGAGCTTGAGCAAATCGCGCCCGAGGTCGATATCGGCCTAGTCGACAAATCCGGCGATCTCCGGGAAGAATTCGATATCGATTCCATGGATTTCCTGACCTTGGTTACCGCGTTGCATGAACGGCTCGGGGTCGACATTCCCGAGGCCGACTACGACAAACTGGGATCGCTCGATGCGGCGGTCTTCTATCTGGAAAGCCAATTGGGTTCTTAATCGCAGGACGGATTGCAGAACAAGCATTGACCGTTGTCTTGTGCGTTCCATTCTCCCTTGGATTTGCTTCGATCCTGGTAGAGATGCTTGCACCCTTCGTGATCTGCACTAGGTCATTGCACAGCGCGAACAGTCGCCGGTTTCCGTGTTACCGATTGCTTGCGATCACGGCGCTCGGACGGTAAAAACACCCCCGGCGCGTGGGGTTGCCGCTTAGGGGACGGGCGGCTTTCAATTCACTCAACCGGTTCGAAAATCGCTCTCCTGGCGGAGCGGGGGGCCGGCTGCGCTGTGGCCGAAACGTAGCGAAAATGGGGCGTTTCGGGTATATTGACCTGTTTTGACGCGCTGCCCGCGCATGTTAGAGGACGATCGCCATATGACGCATGATACCCGCCGTACCAGCATTGGATTGCCCGCTGCGCAGGGGTTATACGACCCTGCGAACGAGCATGATGCTTGCGGATTCGGGTTCATCGCGAGCATCAAGAACGAACCGAAGCACGAGATCGTCCATCAGGCGCTGGAGATCGTGCACAACCTCGACCATCGAGGCGCGATCGGTGCGGACCCGTTGGCCGGTGACGGCGCGGGCATCCTGATCCAGTTGCCGGACAAATTCCTGCGCAAGGAATTCGCCAAGAAGGACATCACGCTGCCGCCGCCCGGCGACTATGCCGTCGGCATGGTCTTCCTGCCGCGCGACCCGACGCGCTGCGACTTGGCCGCCAAGGCGATCGAGGCCGCCATCTCGCAAGAAGGGCAGATTCTGATCGGTTGGCGCGATGTGCCTGTCGACAACAGCGTGCTGGGGGAGAGCGTCCGGGAAAACGAGCCGGTCATCCGTCAGGTCCTCATCCAACGCGGCCCGACCACCCCGGATACCGATGCGTTCCAGCGCAAGCTCTACGTCCTGCGCAAGCAGGCGCATCATGAGCTTTGGGACAAGAATCAAGAGGTTTGGGAGGACTTCTACATCGTCTCGATGTCGGCCCGCACGATCGTCTTCAAGGGCATGGTGTTGGCCCCGAACCTGTCGAAATTCTATCTGGATTTCCAGGATCCGGACTTCGCGACTGCGATCGCCTTGTTCCATCAGCGGTTCTCAACCAACACCTTCCCGTCCTGGCGGCTGGCGCAGCCGTTCCGTTTCCTCTGCCATAACGGCGAGATCAATACGGTGCGCGGCAACATCAACTGGATGAACGCGCGCCGGCAGAACATGAGCTCCAAGATTCTCGGCGACGATCTGGAGAAACTGTGGCCGTTGATCGGCGACAGCCCGTCGGATTCATCGACCTTCGATAACGCGCTCGAACTGCTCGTCATGGGTGGTTATTCGCTGCCGCATGCGATGATGCTGATGATTCCCGAGGCCTGGAAGGACAACTCGCTGATGGACCCGGACCGCCGGGCCTTCTACGAGTATTATTCCGCGTTGATGGAGCCGTGGGACGGCCCGGCAGCGATGGCCTTCACGGATGGCCGACAGATCGCCGCGACCTTGGACCGGAACGGTCTTCGTCCCGCACGGTATGTCGTCACGGACGACGACATGGTCATCATGGCGTCGGAAGTCGGCGTGTTGCCGATTCCGGAGAGCAAGATCGTCCGAAAGTGGCGGCTGCAGCCGGGCAAGATGCTCCTCGTCGACCTGGAAGAACACCGCATCATTTCCGACGAGGAGATCAAGTCCAAGCTGGCGACGGCCTATCCATATCAGGAATGGCTGGACGCGACGCAACTGCGGTTGTCCAGCCTGCCGCCGGAAATCGGACCGATGGCGCCGGACGCGGATACCTTGCTCGATCAGCAGCAGGCTTTCGGGTACACGCGCGAAGACCTGAGCTTCTTCCTGGAGCCGATGGCGGAGCGCGGCGAGGATCCGGTCGGATCGATGGGCCGCGATATTCCCCTGGCGACACTGTCGGACCGGCCGCGGCTGCTCTACGACTACTTCTTCCAGAATTTCGCCCAGGTGACGAATCCGCCGATCGACCCGATCCGGGAAGAACTGGTGATGTCGCTGGTCAGCTTCATCGGGCCGCGGCCGGACCTGCTCGATCTGGGGTCGGGCGGGGTGCATAAGCGGCTTGAGGTGGATCAGCCAATCCTCTCGAACACCGACCTGGAACGGATCCGGCGGATCGAGAACCAGGTCGACGGCAGCTTCCGGACCTATACGCTCGATATCTGCTATTCGAAAGTGGGCGAGAAAGCCCAGACGATGGACTCTGCTCTGCAACGAATCTGCGACAAAGCGGAACGGGCGGTGCAGGAGCACGGGTATAACATCATTATCCTGTCCGACCGGGGTATCGATGCGGATCACGTGGCGATCCCCGCATTGCTGGCGACCGGCGCGGTGCATCATCACTTGATCCGCAAGGGCTTGCGGACCGAGGTTGGCCTTGTGATCGAGACCGGAGAGGCGCGGCGGGTGCACGACTTCTGCCTCTTGGCCGGATACGGCGCCGAAGCGATAAATCCCTACCTGGCGTTCGATACGCTGACCAGCCTGGTCTACGACCGGCGCAACGGCGTCGAGCTCGAGACGGCGCACAGCAATTACATCAAGGCGGTCGGCAAGGGCATGATGAAGGTGATGTCCAAGATGGGCATCTCGACCTACCAATCCTATTGCGGGGCACAAATCTTCGATGCGGTCGGTTTGTCCGCCGATCTGATCGAGGCCTATTTCACCGGCACGGCCACCAAGGTCGAAGGGGCCGGACTGCTCGAGATCGCCGAGGAGACGGAACAGCGGCACGCCCTGGCGTATGGCGACGCACCGATCTACCGCGGTGAGTTGGACGTCGGCGGCGATCTTGCATACCGCATCCGGGGTGAGGAACATGTCTGGACGCCCGAGACCATCGGGACGCTTCAGCATGCCGTCCGCAGCGCGAACTACAAGCAGTTCAAGGCCTATACCCGAACGGTCGACGATCAGGTCCGCAAGCTGAAGAACCTGCGCGGTTTGTTCGACATCAAGCCGGCGGGGCCGCCGGTTCCGATCGACGAGGTCGAGCCGGCGTCGGAAATCGTCAAACGGTTCGCGACCGGCGCGATGTCTTTCGGGTCGATCTCCTGGGAAGCGCATACTACCTTGGCGATCGCCATGAACCGCCTCGGCGGGCGATCCAACACCGGCGAGGGCGGCGAGGAGGCGACGCGCTATACGCCGATGGAGAACGGCGATTCCATGCGATCCCGGATCAAGCAGGTGGCGTCGGGCCGGTTCGGCGTGACGACCGAATACCTGGTCAATGCCGACGACATTCAGATCAAGATGGCGCAAGGCGCGAAACCGGGTGAAGGCGGCCAGCTTCCTGGCCACAAGGTCGACGATTGGATCGCGCGGGTACGTCATTCGACGCCGGGCGTCGGGTTGATCTCGCCGCCGCCGCATCACGACATCTATTCGATCGAGGATTTGGCGCAATTGATCCACGACCTGAAGAACGTGAATCCGAAGGCCCGCATTTCGGTCAAGCTGGTCTCCGAGGTTGGGGTCGGTACGGTCGCGGCGGGCGTGAGCAAGGCGTATTCCGACCATGTGACGATTTCCGGCCATGACGGCGGCACCGGCGCCAGCCCGTTGACCTCATTGCTGAACGCCGGCGGGCCTTGGGAGCTTGGCCTTGCCGAGACGCATCAAACGCTCGTGCTGAACGGTCTTCGGGGCCGGATTTCGGTGCAGGTCGACGGCGGCCTTCGGACCGGCCGTGACGTGGTGATCGGCGCCTTGCTGGGGGCCGACGAATTCGGCTTCGCGACGGCGGCGCTCATCTCCGAGGGCTGCATCATGATGCGGAAATGTCATCTGAACACCTGCCCGGTCGGCGTCGCGACGCAGGATCCGGAGTTGCGCAAGCGCTTTACCGGCCAGCCGGAACACGTGGTGAATTTCTTCACCTTCATCGCCGAAGAAGTCCGCGAAATCATGGCGGAGCTTGGTTTCCGGACCGTCAACGAGATGATCGGCCGCCGCGACATTCTGGAAACGCGGGCGGCGATCGATCATTGGAAAGCGCATAAGATCGATCTCTCGAAGCTGCTGAGTCCGATCGAGGCGGCGGAGGGTGTTGCCGTCTACAATTGCGAGGAGCAGGATCACCGGCTCGAACGCGCGCTCGATCACGATCTGATCGCCAAGGCCAAGGACGCGATGAACGGCGGTAAGCCGGTCAGCTTCGAAAGCCTGATCTGGAACACCAACCGTACCGTCGGGGCGATGTTGTCCGGTAAGATCGCGGAGCGGTATGGCCATGCGGGGCTGCCGGATGACACGATCCACGTCAAATTCAACGGCAGTGCCGGGCAGAGCTTCGGCGCCTGGCTTGCGCACGGCGTATCCTTTGAACTCGTAGGCGATGCCAACGACTATGTGGGCAAGGGGCTGTCGGGCGGCCGTATCAGTGTCTACCCCTCGCCCGAGAGCCCGCTGGTGCCGCGCGAGAACATCATTATCGGCAATACGGTGCTGTATGGCGCGATCGCGGGCGAGTGTTATTTCCGCGGAGTCGCCGGCGAGCGGTTCGCCGTGCGGAATTCCGGCGCCTTGGCCGTTGTCGAGGGCTGCGGCGATCACGGTTGCGAGTATATGACCGGCGGCGTGGTTGTTGTTCTGGGTCAGACCGGGCGCAACTTCGGCGCCGGCATGTCCGGCGGGATCGCCTATGTCCTGGACGAGGCTGGTGACTTCGAGACCCTGTGCAACACCAGCATGGTCGATCTCGAAGCGGTTCCGAAGGAGCTCGACGCGGCGAACGACGATGATTTCGACGTGAACGCCGACCTGACGCAGTTCGATGAAAGGCGGCTACGGGGTTTGATCGAGAATCACCTGCACTACACGGATTCCCTGCGTGCCCGTGAAATCTTGGACGATTGGGATAACTATCTACCCAAATTCGTGAAGGTGATGCCGGTCGAATACCGCCGGGCACTGCGCGAAATGCAGGAGAAGGAAGCCCAGGCGGCACAAGGTGCAGCCGTGGCGGCGGGAGAATAAGTCAATGGGCAAAGTGACGGGCTTTCTTGAGATCGAGCGGGAAGATCGGCGGTACGCGCCGGTCGAGGAGCGCGTTCGCCACTATGACGAATTCGTCATTCCCTTGCCGCGCGAAGACGTGGCGGAACAGGGCGCGCGCTGTATGGATTGCGGCATTCCCTACTGCCACCAGGGCTGTCCGGTGAACAACATCATTCCGGATTGGAACGATCTTGTGTACCGGAACAAATGGCGCGAAGGGCTGGAGTTGCTCCATTCCACCAATAATTTTCCGGAGTTCACCGGCCGCATCTGCCCGGCGCCGTGCGAGGAAGCGTGCACGCTGAACATCACCGACGAGCCGGTGACGATCAAGACGATCGAATGTGCGCTGGTCGACCGTGGTTGGGAAGAAGGCTGGATCACGCCACAGCCGACCGTTCACCATACGGACAAGCGTGTCGCGGTCGTCGGTTCCGGACCGGCCGGGCTTGCCTGTGCGCAGCAGTTGGCGCGGGCGGGCCACAAGGTGGTCGTCTACGAGAAGAATCAGCGGATCGGCGGTCTGCTTCGGATCGGCATTCCCGACTTCAAGATGGAAAAGCATCTGATCGACCGCCGCATGGCGCAGATGCAAACCGAAGGCGTTGAGTTTCGCCCGAACAGTCACGTCGGCGGGAATGTGCCGATCGACGGCTTGATGGCCGACTTCGATGCCGTTGCGCTCTGCGGCGGTGCGGAAGCGCCGCGTGATTTGCCGGTGCCCGGTCGCGACCTGGATGGGATTCATTTTGCGATGGACTTCCTGTCGCAACAGAACGACCGAGTCGCCGGGGTCAAGGTGCCGGACGACGTCGCGATCCTGGCGAAGGATCGCCATGTCATCGTGATCGGCGGCGGCGATACCGGGTCCGACTGCGTCGGGACGTCGGTCCGTCAGGGTGCCGCATCGGTGACGCAACTCGAATTGTTGCCGAAGCCGCCGGCACGCGAGGATAAGGCGTTGTCCTGGCCGGAATGGCCCATGAAGCTCCGTACCTCAAGTTCGCATGAGGAAGGTTGCGAGCGCGATTGGTCCGTCATGACCAAATCCTTCTCCGCCGACGGAAATGGCCGCGTCTCGGGCTTGAACGGCATGCGCCTGGAATGGGCCGCAGGCGACGATGGACGGATGCAGATGAAGGAAGTCCCGGATTCTGAATTCGAACTCAAGGCCGATCTGGTGCTGTTGGCGATGGGATTCGTTCATCCGGTTCGTGAAGGGTTGCTGGAAACGTTGGCCGTTAAGCTTGACGACCGTGGTAACGTGGAAGCCGACACCGAGGCGTATAAGACCTCTATCGACAAGATCTTCACCGCCGGCGATATGCGTCGGGGGCAGTCCCTGGTGGTTTGGGCTATTCGGGAGGGGCGGCAATGCGCCCGTGCGATCGACGAATTCCTGATGGGCAGGTCCGACCTGCCGCGGTAACTTGGTAGGAAGCCCGACTGATGTCTGATCATCGAATAGGGTGTCCTGTCGGATTTTGTAAGCCGAGAATCCCCGATCTAATGCGCAAATCCTCGCTTTCTGGCTGGTCTTTCGGCGCCAACACAGGATTTGCGGTTGTGGGGCGGCTGGCCGTTTAACCAAGCATCAATCATCTGCTGTCAGAATTCGCGCCGACATCGTGTTGATTTGGCGAGATTTTCATTCATGGCCAAGGCCAGGACCACGAAGGGCAAAGCGAAAGGGAAGGGCGGCAGAAAACCGCCGGCCGGGACTGCACCGAAGCGGCGAGCCGTTGCGGCTAAGCCCAAGGCGAGCCGGAAGGCCACGGCGACGCGTGCCAAACCCATCGCCGTGCGAAAGACGACCGCCACGCGGGCCAAACCAAAGTCCGCGCCCAGGTCGCCGGCACCCCGACCAAAAGCCCATCAACCCGGCTATACCGAACCCTGGTTCGAGGAAATCGTCCATGGTTTGCAGGAAGGGTTTGCTCTGTACGATGCCGACGATCGCCTGGTAATAGCGAACGATGAATACCGGCGTCTGCACGGGAACGTGCGCGATATGATCGAGCCGGGGATGCGGTTCGAGGACATGGTGCGGGCGTTCTTCGGCGGTGGGCATGTCCCGGCCGCAATCGGCCGTGAAGAAGAATTCACCCAAGCGCGCCTTAAGCGCCACAGGAATCCGAGCGGGTCCATTCTACGCCGCAAAGATGATGGAACCTGTTTCCTGATCCAGGAAAGCAAACTGCCCGGCAACGAAATCGTCGTGACCGAGACCGACGTCACCGCATTGACCGAGGCGCAGGTCGCGCTCTCGGAGAGCCAACAGCGGTTCAAGGATTTCGCCTATGTCGGCTCGGATTGGCTGTGGGAAATGGATTCGCTCCTGCGGTTTGTCGAGTTCATTGCGGAAGATTCCACCGGTGTCGCGCTAGCGGGTTTGGCCCCCGGCAGAACCCATTGGGGCCTTGCCGGTGTCGATCCGGCGCAAGATGGTGACTGGCGGGATCATCGGGACGACCTGCTGGCACATCGCGAGTTTCGGGATTTCGAATACAGTGTCGATCTCGGCGACGGTGATATTCGACACATTTCGGTAAGCGGATTGCCGGTGTTCGGTCCTAATGACGAGTTTGTTGGGTATCGGGGCATTGCGCGGGACATCACCGGGCGCATTCGGGCGGACCAGATCGTCGAGGGGCGGAACAGGGCGCTTGAGCTGATTGCCTCCGGCGCATCGCTGGATGTCACCCTCACGGCGCTGGTGACCGGCATGGAAGGGGCCATTCCCGGCATTCGATGCTCGGTGCTCCTGATCACCGAGGACCGAAAGCATCTCACCTGTGGGGCGGCTCCCAATCTTCCCGAATTTTATAATCATGCGGTCGAAGGGATCGAAATCGGCCCGACCGCCGGCTGTTGCGGCGCAGCCGCCTTTCACGGCGAGCGCGTTGTTTCCGAAGACATCATGACCCATCCGAATTGGGATGTGTTTCGTGAGATTGCGTCGCGGGCGGGACTTCGGGCTTGCTGGTCTGAACCCATCAAATCATCCGACGGAAATGTCCTCGGTACATTTGCGGTCTATTACGACCGTCCGATGCGGCCCGACGAGTTCTCGCTGGACTACGCCACGACCACCGCCTATCTGGCCGGCATCGCGATCGAAAGGAAGGCGAAGGAAGCCGAACTGGTCGTCGCGAAGGACCAGGCCGAACAGGCCAACCGCACGAAATCGCAGTTCCTTGCGAACATGAGCCATGAGTTGCGCACGCCGATGAACGCAATCCTCGGCTTCTCCGAAGCGATTTCTCATGAAGTCCTCGGGACCGTTTCGCCGCCGAAATACAAGGAGTATGCGACCGATATTCACCGCAGCGCCGAGCATTTGCTGAGCCTGCTGAACGATATCCTCGACCTTTCGCGGATCGAGGCCGGGAAACTCGAACTCGGCGATCAGGAGGAGATCGACGTCGCCGATTTGATCGACGATTGCGTCCAGCATTTTCGCGATGCCGCCTATGTTGGCGATGTCGAAGTCGGTAAACGGTATCCGGAGAATTTGCCTCTGCTGTGCGGCGACCGCAGGGCGTGCAAGCAGGTTCTGTTCAACCTGCTTTCCAACGCCGTGAAATTCACTCCCCAGGGTGGGCATGTCGATGTGACGGCGCGCCAAAATGCCGATGGCGGACTGGATTTGGTCGTTGCCGACACGGGAATCGGCATTCCCGAGAATCAAATCGAGAAGGCCATGAAGCCGTTCGAGCGGGTGGAGAGCGACACCGTTCGCAACGCGGAAGGGACAGGACTCGGCCTGCCGATCGTGAAGTCCCTCGTTGGCCTTCAAGGTGGCAGCCTGTCCCTGGAAAGCGATCTCGGCAAGGGCACTACCGTGACGGTATCCTTTCCGGCGGAACGTCTTGTCACGAATAGCGGGCAATCGCGGCCCTCAACCGGATAAACGGATCCGGAATCTGCTTCCAAGCGCTGGTTGCAAGAATGGGCCGATGGCGCGATGATGGGCTTCGGCGACGAAAACCGCCGAAACGCGTCAGGTTCTGGAGGAAGCGGAATGTCATTCAAGAAGATCGAGGTTCATCCTATCGCCGGTGCACTGGGCGCCGAGGTGCGGGGCGTGGACCTATCGTCGCCGTTGGACGATGAGACCTTTGCCGAGGTCACGCGGGCCTTTCACGAGAATCTCGTCATCTTCTTCAGGGATCAGCGGATCACGCCGCAGCAGCAAGTGGATTTCGCCCGCCGCTATGGGGAGCTTGATGTTCATCCCTATGCCAAGGGGCTCGACGACCTGCCCGAGGTTTTACCGGTGATCAAGGAAGCCAAAGACCATGCGACAAACAACTTCGGCGGAACGTGGCATGCCGACGTGACCTTCTATGAGAAACCGGCGTTAGGGTCGATCCTCTATGCGTTGGAGACCCCGGCCTACGGCGGCGACACCCTGTTCGCTAATATGTATATGGCCTACGACGCCTTGTCGGACGGCATGAAGGAATTACTCGAGGGATTGACCGCCCTGCACAGTGCATCCCGTGCCTATGGTGCGGAAAGCCGGACGTCGCGCCGCAAGGAACAGGGCAGCCACTCGATGGAAGTCAGGACCGGCGACGATGCGGAAGAGACGGTGGAACACCCCGTCATCTGTACGCATCCCGATACCGGGCGCAAGGGCCTGTTCGTGAACCGTGTGTTCACCCAGCGCTTCAAGGGCTGGACGAAGGAGGAAAGCCAGCCGCTTCTGGACTTCCTTTACGCCCATGCGGTGCGGCCGGAATTCACCTGCCGCTTCAAATGGCGCGATGGATCGATCGCGTTTTGGGACAATCGCGTGGTGCAGCATTACGCGCTGAACGACTACCACGGCCAGCGCCGCGAAATGAATCGGGTGACGATCTGCGGCGACCGGCCGTTCTTGGCGCGTGAGCCCCATCCGGTGGCGGCGGAGTAGGCCTAGGCTACTTACCCTTCCAGTTGGGCGGGCGTTTTTCCGAGAAGGCTTTGGGGCCCTCGACATAGTCCTCGCTGTTGCGCATGCGCTCGACCGCCGGGTAGTCGGCAGTCATGGCTTCCTCGACCGAGGCGTAGTCCAGACCTTTCATGACCGATTCGATGCTTGCGCGGATCGACAGCGGCGAGCATTTCTCGATATCGGCGGCCCAGCGTTTGGCTGCGCTGAGCGCCTCGCCCTCCGGCACGACTTCGGTGACGATACCCAGCGTGTAGGCTTCCGCCGCCGGCACGCGGCGGCCGGTCAGGATCATGCCCATCGCCTGCTTCATCGGGATTTGCCGCGGCAGGCGATGCAGCCCACCGGCCAGGGCGGCGAGGCCGACCAGCGGTTCGGGCAGGGCGAAGATCGCGTTCTCCGCGGCGATGATGATATCGCTCGCCAGCGCAAGTTCGAAGCCGCCGCCCATGGCGATCCCGTTCACTGCGGCGATCAGCGGCTTGGTCCGGTTGAAGCGCGTCGTGATGCCGCCGAAGCCGCTATCCGGCCGGTCCTTCGTGCCGCCTTCCGCCTGCCATTTCAGGTCGTTGCCGGCGCTGAAGGCACGGTCGCCTTCGCCGGTCAGGATCGCGACCCATTGATCGGGATCGGCCTCGAACTCGTCGAAGATCGCCGACAACTCGAAATGTGCGCCCGAGTGCAGGGCATTCATCCGCTCCGGGCGGTTGATCGTGACGATGAGAATATGGCCGTCGCGCTCGGCGCTGCAGAATTCAGGCATAAGGTTGCTCCTTGTCTTTGCTAGATCGGCGGTGATCAGTGTTTTGTTCTGTTTTCGGCGGTGTCCGGTCCGTCTTCTTCGTCAGTAAGCCGAACGCGTATGACTTCACCGGTTTGGAAGTTCTTTGGATCGTCAATTTCACCGATGGGGGTGATTTCGCTCTCGAAGAAACACCAGCACACCCCGGTGCTGTATATCGAGATTGTGTAGTACCACTCGTCGCTCGTTTCGCTTTCGACACGGCCCACCACGGCACCCAACTCGCCAAACACCTCGGCAGCGTCCTTTCTCGTCGTAGAGACGCGGACTTTTTCATAGAACTCAAGCGGCGGTTTCATCGTTTGGGGTCCGTTGGATGGTTGGTCGAACTATTCTCAGCTCAAAATCGCTAAAGTTTGGATGCTTGCCAGTTCGGATCGGGTTCCGCGGGGTCGGGCGTTAGACCGGCGGCCTTCACGCCTTCGATGGCGCAATACTCGTCCTTGTCCGACGTATCGCCGCTGATGCCGACGGCGCCCACGATACCGCCGTTCGTGTCCCGGATCAGCACGCCGCCCGGCACCGGGATGAAGCGGCCCTCGGAAGCGACGGTGAGCGCCGAGATGAAGGCCGGGCGGTCGCTCAGGCGGTCGCGCAGCAGGCGGCTGGATGCGCCCATACCCAGGGCACCCCAAGCTTTGCCGGTGGCGACTTGGACGCGCATGATTCCGGACCCGTCCTGCCGCTTCAGCGCGACCAGATGACCGCCCGCGTCCAACACGGCGACGGTCAGCGGCATCATGCCCGCGTCCACACCGGCGGCGAGCGCCGCGTCGATGAGTGTGGTGGCTTGGTCGAGAGAGACGTTGGGCATGGCGGCGTTCCTGTATTCTTGTTTGGCCGTGCGACGAGGGGAATAGTGTATCCGGTTGCCGTGTCGGCGGGAACAATCGCCTGAACGATTGCCGCTTCGGACGCCTTGACTGTGGCCGGAATCGTTACAGATTTGGGGGACCGTATGATGCCGGTGGGATTGCCGGCGAACAGGATGGAATATGTCGGAAATGAAGATCGAAATCGAATACTGCGGCGTTTGAAATTACGAACCGAGGGCCCGCCGTGCGCGGGATCGTTTGCAAGCCAACCATGCCGTCGAGGTCGAGTTGATCCGCGGTGGCGGCGGTGTGTTCGAAATCACCGTCGATGGTTCGCTGGCGTTCTCGAAGAAGTCGCTCGGACGTTTCCCGACCGACGAGGAGGTCGACGCGATCCTGTCGGCCTAGCCCTGGATTTTTAGAGGAACACCATTTCCGCTACCATACCCGGAGGATTGATACCTATTCGCGAGTCTGGGCCGGAGGGTAGCGGAAATGGGGCATAATCAACTGGAAACGCGGCCGATTGCCGGGTCACTTGGCGCGGAAGTCCACGGCGTTGACCTCTCCAGGGATTTGGATGCGGCGACGTTCGATGGTGTCCACCAGGCCTTGCTTCGACACGGCGTGATCTTTTTCCGCGATCAGGACATCACCCCCGATCAGCAACTCGCGCTCGCCAAGCGATGGGGCGGTGTGCATCTGCATCCTTACATTCCCAGTCTGCCGGACCATCCGGGCGTCTTCGAGATCGTCAAGGATGTGGACGATGTTCATACGCTCGGCGGCATGTGGCACACCGACCAGATGTTCACCCCGACGCCGGTCCGGGCAACCATGCTGTATGCCAAGGAAGTACCGCCGGCCGGCGGCGATACGATGTTCGCCAACATGTATCTCGCCTACGACGCCTTGTCGGACGGCATGAAGGACATGCTTCGGGGCTTGCGTACCGTTAATCAGTACAACAAGAAAAAGAAGCGGGCCGCCGCCATGCAGGTCTCCAAGCCGGAAGAGGAGCCGATCACCGCGGAGCATCCGCTGATCCGGCGGCACACGGAAACCGGCCGGGATGCGCTCTACATTTCCTATGACGGGATTACCCGCCGGATCGCCGGGATGAGCGACGAGGAGAGCCGGCCGATCCTGGACTACCTGCTCGAACACGCGACGCGGCCGGAGTTCACCTGCCGTTTCCGGTGGGAGGAAGGATCGCTGGCGCTATGGGACAATCGCTGCGTCCTGCATATGGCGATGAACGATTATCACGGGTATCGGCGCGTCATGCACAGGATCACCATCGAGGGCGAGGCGACGCTCTGATTTCTCCGAAATGGGGCGCTTGGGTAAGATCGTGGAAGGAAGGATGGATCCAATGGCATCGATGAACACTGTCGACATGATCGAGATCATTCCAACCGGCGCGGCGCTAGGGGCTGAGGTGCGCGGCATCGACCTGTCGCGCGAGACGCCGGAGGACGTGCGTGCGCTGTTGAAACAGGCCTGGGCCGACCATCTGGTGTTGCTGTTCCGCGGTCAGGAAATCGATGACGAGCAATTGCTTGCTGCCACCGAAATCTTCGGCGGCCAGCAATCGGCGGGCTCGCGCGCCTTTTTTCTCAAAGCCGGATTCAAGCCGGGAGAAACGCATCGGGTCGCCGCCAAATCCGGCATCAGCATCGTGTCCAACCTCGACAAGGATGGGAAGCCGGTCAAATTTACCGAAGCCGTCGGTAGTCTTGAACTCGATTGGCATACCGACAACTCCTATGTGGATGTACCGCCGGCGGGAAGCTTGCTGCATGCGCGCGTCGTTCCCGTCGACGGCGGCGGCGAAACCTCCTTCAACAATCAGTACCTTGCCTATGAGACCCTGCCGGACGACTTGAAGAGGGAGATCGACGGCAAGCACATTCGCCACGACAACCTGCGCAACACGGCGGGCAGATTCAGGCCGACCGTGGAACCGCCCAAATCGCGCGAGGACATCAACGGGCCGGCGCACCCGATCGTGCGGGTTCATCCGGTTACCGGCAAGAAGGCCCTCTATCTCGGGCGGAAATACGAATGGCCGTCCAGTCACGTGGTGGAGCTGGACGACACGGAAAGCGAAGACCTGCTGACCCGTTTGTGGCGTCATGCGACCCAGGACCACCTTAAGTGGACGCATTCCTGGGAGGCCGGTGACCTCATCCAGTGGGACAACCGCTGTACCATGCACCAGCGGAGTCCGGTCGATCATACGCAACCGCGGGTGTTGCACCGCGCCTTGATCAAGGGCGAGCCGATCATTTCCGCGTGGAATCCTGACGCCGCTGCATAGGCGAATTGTCCGGCGCGCCGCAGCCGCGGCCGCCTGCCGGGCATGCGGAGGTCGGCCTCGATTGCCCCGGCTGTCCGTTTTCTGAGCAAAACTGGTTTCCATAGACCTTTGAATTCTCCATAATGAGAATCAGGGTCTCAAAAAAGTTTGCCGGTTGCGGGAGGAAAAGGGTGGTTTCGGGGGAAGCACGTTACACGTATATCGTTGTCGGGGCTGGATCGGCTGGTTGCGTCCTGGCGAATCGGCTCTCCGCGAATCCGAACAACCGTGTGCTGCTGCTCGAAGCGGGCGGTCGGGACATCAATCCCTGGATCCATATTCCCGTCGGCTACTTCAAGACGATGCATAATCCGGGCACCGATTGGTGTTACGAGACGGCGAAGGATCCCGGCTTGAACGGGCGCAGCATTGCCTGGCCGCGCGGGAAAGTGCTTGGCGGGTCCAGTTCGATAAACGGCCTGATCTATATCCGCGGGCAGGCGGAGGACTACGATCAGTGGCGGCAGCTCGGTAATACCGGCTGGTCTTTCGAGGATGTACTGCCGTATTTCAAAAAGGCGGAAGATCAGGAACGCGGCCCCGATGAGTTCCACGGCACCGGCGGTCCTTTATCCGTATCCAACATGCGGATCAGCCGGAAGATCTGTGACGTCTACATCGAGGCGGCCGAGGAACTCGGTATCCCAGCGACGGACGACTTCAACGGCGCAAGCCAGGAAGGCGCCGGGTATGTCCAGCTCACCGCCCGCAACGGCCGCCGTTGCAGCGCCGCGGTCGGATACCTGAACCCGGTCAAGAAGCGGCCGAACCTCGACATCGTGACGCATGCCTTGACCCATCGCGTCTTGCTGGACGGCAAGCGCGCGGTCGGCATCGAGTATTCCGTAAAGGGCGACCTTCGGACGGCGCATGCGGATGCGGAAGTGGTGTTGTCGGCGGGGGCGATCGGCTCGCCGCAAATCCTCCAGCTTTCCGGGATCGGCGGCGGGGAACGTCTGACCGATGCCGGGGTCGATGTCGTTCATGACCTGCCGGGCGTCGGCGAGAACCTGCAGGATCATTTGCAGGTCCGCAGCATGTATCGCACCAAGGATCCGATCACGATGAACGATCAGGTCAAGAACCCGATCAACAAGATGTTCATGGGCCTGGACTACATGTTCTTCCGGCGGGGGCCCTTGTCGATGGGGGCGAGTCAGGTTTGCGTCTTCGCGCGCACGCAGCAGGACATGGAGACACCGGACATCCAATTCCATCTCCAGCCGTTGAGCGCGGACAAGCCCGGGGACGGCCTACACAAATTCTCCGCCTTCACGTCGTCGGTTTGTCAGCTCCGGCCGGAAAGCCGGGGACATTTGACGATCACGTCGAGCGACCCGACCGACTATCCCGCGATCCATCCCAACTATCTGGCGACCCAGACGGATCAACGTACGATCGTTGACGGCATGAAGATGTCGCGCCGGCTGAGCGAGACGAATTCACTGGGGCCGTATGTCGCCGAGGAACTCGAACCGGGACCGCAGGCGCAAAGCGACGAGGACCTTCTTCAGCATGCCCGCGACCACAGCGTCACGATCTACCATCCGGTCGGGACCTGCAAAATGGGGTCGGACACGATGGCGGTCGTCGATGACCGGCTTCGGCTCTATGGAATCGAGCGTCTTCGCGTGGTCGATGCGTCGATCATGCCGACCCTGGTGTCCGGCAACACCAACGCGCCGACGATCATGATTGCCGAAAAGGCTGCCGATATGATCCTCGAGGATGCGCGGGCCAGCTGATTTCGCGGCGGAGCCACCCCACGGGCGACAACCGTGGGTCGATATTTACCGATAATTGACAGGTTCTCGCTTGCGCGCCGTCGGAATGGGTGCAAATATGAGACTCACGGTATCACTATTCGAAAAACAAAAGAAACGGATACCGTAGGTCCATCGGCACCAGGGAGGACATATGTCATCAGGAGAATTGCACCTCGACGTGTCCCAGCCGTCTTTTTCGGCGGCGCGATGGATTCCGGGCGGCTCGATCTTTTCGGGCCGCTAGTCGCGAGTCGGATGTCCGATGCACGGCGGTTGCCGTGCGGCGTTTCCGGAAGTCCGGCTCAACATCCGTGATTATTCATCGGGAGGGACGTTTAATGCCCAAACTTAAGTCGCTTGTGATCGGCGTTGCGGTGTTGTTCATGGCGGTCGTCGTGACGGCGCCGTTTACCGAGTCGCATGCCAAGAAGGTCAAGATACGCGTTCAGTCCGTCATTCCGTCGAAGGCGGATGAGGTGACGATGTTGAAGGATTTCGCCACGACCGTCGGACAGTTGACGAATGGCGAAGTTCAGATCGAAGTCCTGCCGGCCGGTGCGGTCGTCGGGGTGAAGGAAACCCTTGAAGCCGTCGATAAGGGCCTCGTCGAGGGCGGGTTCGCGTGGACGCATTACTGGTCGGGGTACCATCCGGCCGCAATGCTCTTCGGATCGCCCGTCGCGGGCGCCGGTGTCGGTATCGACAATATCGCCTGGGTCTCATGGTTCATGTATGGCGGTGGCCGTGACCTCTATGACCAGCTCTGGAAAGAGATGGGCATGAACGTTAAAGGTCTCATGCTGCAGCCGGTCGGTCCCGAAGCCTTGGGTTGGTTCAAGGAACCGATCAAGAGCATGGCGGACTTCCGCAAGTACCGCTTCCGGACACCGCCGGGAATTCCGGGCCAGACCTACAAGGATATCGGCGTTGCCGCCGTTGCGATGGGTGGTGGCGATATTCTGCCGGCCCTCGAGAAGGGTGTGATCGATGCCGCCGAATGGTGCTGCCCGAAGCCGGACAGCGTGTTCGGGTTCCAGAAGGTCTTGAAGAACTACTATCTGCAGGGTCTGCATCAGGTCGTCGTCAATGCCGACATCTACATCAACGGTGATGTCTGGAAGAAGCTGACGCCGGCACAGCAGAATGCCATGCAGGTCGCGGCGGATGCGTCGCTGATCAAGTCGCTGAGCTATCGCATTTACGAGAATGGCAAGGCGCTCAAGGATCTGACCGAAAACCATGGCGTTATCCTCCACGATACGCCGCCCGACTACTTCACGGAGTACATGGCCGCGGCGAAGGCGTCGCTCGAGAAGAACGCGAAAGACAACGCTTTCTTCGCGAAGGTCTGGGACTCCCAGAAGAAGTTTGCGGAAATCGCCGTTCCGTTCTGGGCCGGCGCGCAGATGTCGAACGCCAATCTCGGCATGGCGTTCGCGAAAGGTCAGAAAAAGAAGTAAATGGGGCAACTTTGCCGGAAGAGACGGCATCTTGCCCGTTTCTTCCGGCGGTTTTTTCCATTTGAAATGACTCCTGTGCCGCGGATTTCCGCCGTCTCACGCAGGGCGGCCGAAATGTTGTATGCTCCGGGAAGACTGGGGGACACTCATGTCGGAAACGCCGGACTTTTCCGATGAACTGATCGCCGAACGGCGGTCGGGATCGCCGGGCGATCTGCCCAAAGACATGCCGCCCTGGATGGCGCGCATCATCACTTGGATCGATACCTTTAGCCTATGGGTCGGCCGCACCGTGTGTTGGCTGGTCATACCGCTGTTCATGGTCATGGTGATTGAAATCGTCGCGCGCTACGCCTTCATCGCACCGACCATGTGGGCTTATGACATGAGCCGGTTTCTTGCCGGGGCGCTGTTCATGCTCGGCGCGGGATATGCGCTGTCGAAGGGCGTCCATATCCGGGCTGACTTCATTTACCGGAATTGGTCCGCCAGGGCCCAGGGAATTGTCGATACGGTTCTGTATCTGATCTTCTACTTCCCGGGGTTGCTGGTCTTCTTGTTCATGGCGACGGATTTCGCCTATCTGTCCTGGTTCCGGGGCGAGCGTGGTATGGACACCGCCTGGATGCCGTATATGGGGCCGATCAAGACCGCGCTGCCGGTCGGGATCATCTTGCTGCTGATCCAGGGCATCTCGGAACTGCTTAAGAGTATTTACGCGGCGACGCGTGGACGGTGGCCCTGATGGAACCGGAGATTCTCGGCCTGGTCCTGATCGGCTGCATGCTGTTCGCGATCTTCATCGGGTTCCCGATTTCGTTCACGCTGATCTTCCTCGGCTTCGTCTTCGGATATCTCGGATTCGGGCAGGTCGTCTTCTATCTGATGACCTTCCAATTCTCCTCCGTGATGCTGGAACAAACGCTCGCGGCGGTCCCGTTGTTCATCTTCATGGGGATACTCATGGAGCAGGCGGGGCTCATGGAGCGATTATTCGCCGCGGTCCAGTTGATGCTGTCGCGAGTCCGCGGCGCGCTCTATCTGGCGGTGCTGTTCGTTTCCACGATTTTCGCCGCTGCCACCGGGATTGTCGGGGCGTCCGTCACGATCCTCGGCATCATGGCGGCGAAGACCATGAACCGGTCGAACTACGACGTCCGGCTGGCGTCGGGCACGATCACGGCCGGCGGTACGCTCGGAATCCTCATTCCGCCCAGCATCATGCTCGTTGTCATGGGGCCGGTATTGGAAGTGCCGGTAACCGACCTGTTCGCCGCCGCGATCATTCCCGGAATCATGCTGGCGGTCATGTATGCGACCTACGCCTTGGTCCGGTGTTGGATCAATCCGGAATTGGGCCCGGCGCTGCCGGTCGAGGAACGGGCCGAAAGCATGCGCCATGTCTGGATCGAGTTCCTCAAAGGGCTCGTGCCGCCGTCGTTGCTGGTCTTTTCGGCGCTCGGCAGCATCCTGTTCGGCCTCGCGACCCCAACCGAAGGGGCGGGTTGCGGCGCTGCCGGTGCGATGCTGCTGTCGCTGGCCTACCGCAAGCTGACCTTGAAAGGGCTCCAGGAAGCGCTGATCAAGACGCTAGAGATCACCGCGCTGATCATGATCCTGGTCGCGGCGTCCAATTTCTTCGGGGCCGTCTTCTCGCGTCTCGGCACGCCAACAATGCTCACCGAGTTGTTGTTGGGGCTCGAACTGAACCGTTATGTCGTTCTGTTCATGATCATGGGTCTGATCTTCCTGCTCGGTTGGCCGCTTGAATGGGTGCCGATCGTGCTGATCATCGTACCGATCGTTTTGCCGTTGATCGACCAATTGGGTTTCAATTTGACCTGGTTCGGCATATTGGTAGCAGTCAATTTGCAAACTGCCTGGCTGTCGCCACCGGTCGCCTTATCCGCCTACTTCCTGAAAGGCGTTGTCCCCGAGTGGGACCTCAAGGATATCTACTTCGGCATGATGCAGTTCATGCTGCTGCAGGTATTGGGGCTCCTCCTGATCATCGCGTTTCCGGCGATCGCGCTCTGGCTACCGACGGTCATGTACGGCAAGTAAGAAGATCAAGAAACGAAAGGGAAATGTCATATGCCCCATGACGTTGCCGCAAAACCGGACGAAAAGCCCGTTCCCGGGAAGAAGGGGTCGTCGATCATGCGCGCCCTGACGATCCTGGAAAAGGTCGCGTTGCTTGGGCATCCGGTCACCCCGACCGAACTGAACAAGGAATTGAAGCTGCCGAAGCCGACGATCCACCGGCTTTTCGGGACGCTGGAAGGAGCCGGGTTCCTGAAGCGGGGCCTGGATGGGCGGCGGTATACGGCCGGTCCGCGATTGCGGACGATGGCGCTGAGTTTCCTCCATACGGAGGAACAGCAGGTACTGATGCGGGCCGTTCTCGAGGGGATCTCCAAGAAGATCGGCGAAACGGCGAACATCTCGGTGCCGGACCAGAACCAGATGCAGTATATCGACCGCGTGGAAACGCGGTGGCCGTTGCGGGTGCAGTTTCCGGTCGGCAGCCACGTGCCGCTTCACTGCACCTCCGCCGGCAAGATGTATTTGAGCAGCATGCGGCCCGCCGCCCGGAACCGGTTGCTGAAGTACCTGACCCTGGAACAATACGCCAAGAACACGATCACGGACGTGGAGACGCTGGCGTCCGATCTGGCGGAAATCGCCGAACGTGGCTATAGCACCGACAATGAGGAGTTCATCGACGGCATGGTCGCGGTCGCGGTGCCGGTTACCGACCGGGAAGGACGTCTCCTGGCGACGCTGTCGATATTCGCGCCGGCGATCCGGATGTCGCTGGAATCGGCGATCGATTGGGTGCCGGACCTGCGCAAGGCCGCGGGTGATCTGACATCCGTTCTCATGGTGAATGACGAGGCCGCCGACGCACTGGAAGGGTGATCGATGATGTCGGGGGGCGGCGTAACGAAGGAAAACGGCGCGTGTCTCGGCATCCTGATGCTCGACACCCGGTTTCCCAGAATTTTGGGCGACATCGGCAACCCGGATACATGGTCCTTTCCGGTCAAGATTCGGATCGTCCCGGATGCGTCGCCGCAACGCGTCGTGCGCGAGGGCGCGGCCGGGCTGCTCGACGCGTTCTGTGAAACCGCGGCGGAACTGGTCGACGAAGGGGTCGACGGTATCGGCACGACCTGCGGGTTCCTCTCGCTGTTTCAGGACGATATCGCCGCCCGCTGTGCCGTGCCGGTCGCGACGTCGTCGCTGCTGCAGGCGCCGTTCATTCAGCGTCTGCTTGGCCCCCGCAAACGGGTCGGCATTTTGACCATTTCCGCGGACTCACTGACCGATGCGCATCTAGCCGCCGCCGGCGTTGCGTCCGACACGCCGATTATGGGCACGGACGGGGGACGCGAATTCTCCCGGGCGATTTTGAACGACGAACCGGATTTGGACGTCGATCTGGCCCGGCAGGACATCCTCGACGCCGGCGCCGCGCTTATCGCCGCGCATCCGGACGTGGGCGCGATCCTTCTCGAGTGCACGAACATGGCCCCGTATTCGAAGCCGCTGCAGGCCGCCACGGGCGTGCCCGTGTTCGATATCTATACCTTCCTGACGTGGTTCCAGTCGGCATTGTCGCCGCGCGATTTCACGGCAGACACGTAACAACTGTACTGGTCAGTAGGAATTCGTTCAGAAGCAACGGCCTAATTTGGCCGCAATTCGGTGCAGAATGGCCATCGTGGGCGTTCGTAATTTCATAATTCCAGCGATTCTGGGGCTTGCTGCGATGACCGTGGCGGGCGCGGTGTATCTGCGTTCGATCGACTTCGCGACCTATAAGGATGGTCTGGTGCATGAGCTTCGCGTCGCAACCGGGCGCGACGTCTCCATCGATGGCCCCATATCTCTGGTATACGGGTTCGAGCCGGGCTTCGTGATCCAGGGTATGCGGATCGGCAACGCGCCGTGGGGCAGCCGGGCGGAAATGGCGCAGGTCGACCGGGTCACGGCTCGGATCGATCTTGCGGCGCTCCTGCGCGGGCAATTGCGCTTTGATCGGCTGCGATTGACACAGGCGAATATCTGGCTGGAAACCGACCCGCACGGAAAGGTGAATTGGGTGCTCGCGGGCGATCCGATGGCCGCCGGATCGACTGGGGCTGGCGATGGAGGCGCCAAGCGCGGCCTGCTGACTCGATTGATGATCGGCGGTGTGGCGATCGACGGCGGCCGTGTGACCGTCCGGGACGGCGAAACTGGTGACGTCCAGGTTCTGGCGATTTCGAGCGCCCGGTCGACGGGCGATGGTGTTTCCGGGCCGATCGCATTGCGGTTGGACGGGCGGTGGAACGGGGTGGCGGTGACGCTGGACGGCAGCGCAGGGCCTGCCGAGGCTGGCGCCGGCGCAAATGAAACGGTCTACCCCATGGATGTGACCGGGTCGGCGGGCGCTCTCCGGCTTTCCGCAAAAGGCCATATCGAGCAATCGCCCCGGGGGGGCGGCATCATCGCAAAGATATCGGCCGAGTCCGGTGGATCGGCCGACGAATCCGCGACGCTCACGCTGAACGGGGATATCGTTTACCGGGGCGACCGCGTGATGGTCTCGAATTTGCGGGTTGCTGCAGGGAATGACGAGGCCGGCGGTACCGTCACGGTCGACCTGAGCGGTAAGGCGACGACATTCGATGCCGATATCACGGCACCGCAGATCGACGCGGCGTCCCTCTGGAATGTTCTTCGCGGCGGCGCACTATCCGATCTGGCGGTTCTCGGCTTGTCACCGGGGTCATTTTCCGACGTAAACGGCCGCATCGGGCTCACGGTCGATGCGCTGTCGCTAGGGGCGGGCACCCTCCACAACGTGGTTTCGACCATTCGGCTGAAGGACAAGGTGCTGTCATCCGACCATGTTGCGGCGCGACTGGCCGACAACGCGCTTTCCGGTTCATTCGCCGTCGACCTGCGGGCGCCCGTGCCCAAGGTTTCGATGTCGATGAAGGCCCCGGGCTTCAATGCCGGGCCGCTGCTGCAGCAATTGGCGCCTATCGAGAGTTTCGATGGGCGTATCGCCGTGTCCGCGCAACTTACGTCGACCGGCACAGCCGCATCCGAATGGGTCGACAATGTTCAGGGCGAGGTCCTGCTGGCGATGGGCAAGGGGCGTCTCCGGATCGCGAATCCGGCGGATGGTCATTTCGATTTCGGGTCGGGCGGACCGTCGATGCTGGCGGGGATGTTGGTTGCCCGCGAAGCCGGCGGTTCCCAAATCCGGTGCGCCGCCAGCAGGATCGTTCTGCAGGACGGATTGGCGCAGAGCGTCGGAACTGAAATCCATAGCGATGCGGCGCATGTCCGCGGTTCCGGCAACATAGATTTTCAGGAAGGCCGCTACGCCTTGCGGTTCGTCCCGGCATCCCGGGGACAGGAATTGCTGGTGCCCACGCCGGTTTCGATCGGGGGAGGTCTCGCGGAACCAAGGCTCAGCACGGATCCGGTGGCCGGCAACCGTCGACTGTCGCTTGGAGACGGACTGTCGCCGCTGCGCCGGTGGTTCGAGGGCGTCGTGCGGAAATCCTCGGCGAACGATTGTTTGAAGGCCATTCCACGATCCCCGGAAAAGCGCCGGACGGTGAAACAGAAATCCCGCCCTCGCACCCAACCGGTGCGGTCGGCACGGCCCGTCATCGCCGAGAATCCGGCGGCAAGACTGCCGGCAAAATCCCCTGAACCGATTGAAGAACCGGCCGCGGCGGAATAAGTCTGACGGTAGGACATGTCGTACTACTTGCGACCGGGAGCTACCGTCATGGGCCTTTACGACCGTTATGTGCTGCCACGTCTGTTGCACGTGTCGATGAAGCACCCGGAAGTTCGCCGGCAGCGGGCGCGGATCGTGCCCGCTGCGGCGGGTCGGGTTTTGGAAATCGGCTTCGGTTCCGGTCTCAACCTGCCGCATTATGGGGCCGCGGTGGTTTCCGTCGACGGGATCGACCCATCGGCGGCGCTGCTTGGCATGGCGGGTACGGCGGCGACGCAGGTGCGGTTTCCAGTAACGCTCCATCACGGTACGGCGGAGGAGCTTCCTTTTGTGCAAAGCGCGTTCGATACCGTGTTGTCGACATGGACCATGTGCTCGATCCCCGATATCGGCCGTGCGCTGGCCGAAATTCGCCGCGTCCTCAAACCGGGCGGTGCGCTTATCTTCATCGAACACGGGCGCGCGCCCGCGCCCGCCGTCGCGCGGTGGCAGTCCCGTTTGGACCCGCTGTGGGGACGGTGTGCCGGCGGCTGCCATCTAAACCGCGATATCGCGGAACTCGTCGAGGCGGCCGATTTCCGGTTTCGCCGATTGGATGAGGGATACCTCGTAAAGGGGCCGAAATTCCTGACATGGCATTTCGACGGTGAGGCGGTGTTATCCTAACCGATACGTGCAGATTTTCGGCTACGACTTTTCATGCGATTGCAGGCGCTTGTATGATTTCGCGGGTAATGTGTTAACGAATCATACACGGATAGAGAGTAATAGCTCGGGCTGTATACAACTGATATTGTTAATTTTCAAAGGGTTGGCAAACCTAACGCAATTGTGTATTGTCCGGACAATTGGTGGTGAGGAAGACGATCACAATCCGCGATTACGAGCCGAGCCGCCAAAACAGCGTTACAACCCACAACGTCAGGTGGATGAAATAGAAAATATGCCGGTCCGGCAGCTCCGTTTAGGATGGCGCCGACGGTGAAGTGAAAATACAAGAAGCCGGAATAACCGGCACCTTTCCGCATCACTTTCATGGCCTCGACTTGCGTCGAGGCCTTTTATTTTGTCGGCGCCATGCGGCGGCGCGGTGGGGGCTAGGCCGCCACCTTTCCGTCCGGCGTCAGTTCCGGCACGCGCGACGCGGGCAGGTAGACGAAGCCGTCGAACAGGCGGCGCTGCGTCCGATAGGTCGCGCCGTATTCGGCATGCCATTCGTTGCCCTTCATGTACACGTTCGACGCCACGGTGATGATGCCCGACGGCTGCATGATGTTGAGATCGTCTTTCGGGTTATCCGTCGGTCGGGCATGGCGGTGGACCAGCGTCCCCTCGATCCGGGACGCCACCGTCGTGCAGATCGAACAGGTGAGGGGCAGCGCCCGATGGGTATTGCCGGATGACAGAATGCGGGCGGTCACGTCGCCGTCCGCAGCGGGGTTGGGATCGCCGGAGATGGTCTTTGCGTCCTTTGCCGGCGCGATGAAGCCGACGAAGGGCACGACGGTCAGTGCCTCTTCGGGTGTCTCCGCCAGGCCCATCTGAACCGCGCCATGGGTGCGGATCGCTTCCAGCTTGGCCATCAGTTCGGCGTCGGCGTCGATATCGGCGGGCAATTCGGTTCCTTCCACGCCGAGGGTCGACGCTTCGACGAAGACCACTGGATTGCCTGCATCGACCATTGAGACCTCGATGCGGCCCAATCCCGGAACGTCCAACTCGTCGAGGGTGTTTCCGGTGGGCAGCAGGCGCCCCGTCGCCGCCCCGGCGGGATCGCGGAACTCCAAGCGAACGGGTGATCCTGTCCCGGAAACGCCGCGAAGCTCGTAATCTCCGTCGACCGCCGCGAGGCCCTCGTCCAATTCGAAATGGGCGTGGATGATCTTCTTTGTGTTGGTGTTGTGGATTCGGACCATGGCCTTGGTGTCGTCCGCCGAGATGATGCCTTCGTCGATCGCGAACGGGCCCATCGCGGCGGACATGTTGCCGCAATTCGCGGCGTAGCCGACGGTTTCCTTCTGCACGCCGATCTGGGCGAAGGTGTAGTCGATATCCGCATCGGGATGCGACGGCGGGCCGACGACACAGACTTTCGATAATGACGAGATGCCGCCGCCCATGCCGTTCAACTGGCGGCCGTTCGGGTCCGGCGTGCCCATGGCGGCGAGGAAGATCTTGTCCCACAGGGCGCGGTCTTCGGGCAGGTCGCCCTGGCGGAACACGATGGCGTTGCTGGTGCCGCCGCGCATGAAGGCGGCTGGGATACGGCGTTGTTTCATTTGCTTTCCTCCGAACGCGGGTGTTCCTGTGAGCCTTTCATATGGGGATAGAACCGCCGGGCCATCAGGTCAAGGTTGGGCGAAATGCGCCATCAGCGCGGTTGTGTCGGGCGCCTCGGGCAATCCGTCGACGGCCCGGAAGACCGCGTCGCAACCGAAACCGGGATGATCGACGGCGGCGAGCGTGCGGAACTTGCGCTCGATCGCATCCCGCGGCATCGGCCGGTCGGGCGTGCCATAGGAATCGAGGACGGTCGACCGGCGTTTCTCACCGTTCTTCAGGGTGATCTCCACCCAACTGCCGAAATGGGACGGAAAATGCCGTTCGATTTCAAGATCCTGCTCGGCATCCACGCGGTCCGACAGGTCGAGTATCGCGGGATCGCGCCAATAGGCGTCCGTGTAGGACTCGAAGGCGTGGCGATCCGCGAGCAGGCTCGTGGCAAGGGCGAAGGGCAAGGCGTATTGCGCGGCCATGACCGAGTCCGGTCGCCGCATCATGTGCTGGGTCAGCATGACCTCGGGCGCGCCGACGCGGATGGCCTGTATTTCGTTGGGCGACGTCGCGAAACCGTCGGTGACCTCGCCGAGCGCGTCGATCGTCGAGTGGAACAGGCGGCAGCAGGGATAAGGTTTGAAGCTGATGCGATGGATTTGCAGCGGTTCCGCCGCCGCGCGGACCAGTTTCGCCGGATCGGGTTTGTCGCCGAACAGGTTGCCGAGCCCGTAGGTGCCGTCGAGCGCGCCGTCTGGTCCGTCGATGCCGCGGCTTGCGAACTCGGCGGCGAGGGTGCCGCTATGGGCTGGGATGCCGCCGTGCAGCCGTTTGACGGTGGTGCCCTGTGGATCGTGCGCGAACTGCTTGGAGCCGCCCGCCATGGACAGGACGAGGCCCCAGGATCGGCACAGGGTCTGTGCGTCTTGGCCCAACAGAAGCCCGGCGGCCGTCGTCGCGCCGAAGCAGCCGTAAAGCGCGGTGGAATGAAAACCCTTATGCACCGTCTCGGATGCGCCCGTGGCCATGCCTGAACGCGCCATTACCTCGTATCCCGCAGCGATGGCAGCCAGAACCTCTGCACCCGACCTGTTTTGGGCGGTACCGACTGCAAGGGCCGTGGCGATGACGACGCAGCCGGGATGGCTCAGGGATTCGTCATGGGTGTCGTCCATTTCGAGGCCGTGCGCCGCGGTCCCGTTCACCAGGGCCGCGACCGGCGCCGTCGTTCGCATCGGTGTGCCGATGACGACGCATGCGCCGGTGCCGTCGTAATGCCGGGCGTAATCCTGCAGCGATAGGCTCCACGGCAAGGACGCGCCGCGCAGCGCGACGCCCAGATGGTCGAGTACGAGACGTTTTATTTGGGTGACGTCGTCGTCCGACAGGGCGGCGAGAGACAGGCCGCACATCGCCTCCGCGAGTGCGCGGGTATGGTCCGTGGCCTGCTCTTTGCCGTTGTCCTGGCGCATACTCTGTTGCTTGCCTAGCCTTTTTCCGCTGCGGCGTTGCGGCCCGCGATTCGGCCGAATACCTGTCCGGAAACCAGGCCGGTGCCGGCGGGATAGTTGTAGTGGAAGAGGTTGCCCACCATCTCGCCGCAGGTGTAGAGGCCGGGGATGACGCGCCAGTCGGTGCCGATCACCTGAGCGTCCTCGTTGATCTTGAGACCGCCGAAGGTGAAGGTGATGCCACCGGTCGCCGCATAGGCTTCGAAGGGCGGCGAATCCAACCGGATGCCCCAGTTCGTCTTTTCAGGGTTCAGCCCGTTGGTCGACACGCCGTCCTTCTGCGACGGATCGAAATTGTCGTCGTCGGCCGCCGCGGCGTTGTACTCGTTCAGCGTCTTGATCGCCTGCGGCTTGTCGTCGATGTCCATCATCTCGACCAGCTCTTCCAGCGTATCCGCCTTCAATGGCTTCTTGGCGTATTCGTAACGCGGCTCCAGCAGGTGCACGGTCTTCTGATCGAAGATCTGGTAGGCCATGCCGCCGGGCTCGTCGAGGATCGCCGCGCCGAACTTGGCATAGGTGTAGAACTGCGTGTCCTCGCCCTCGTCGACGAAGCGCTTGCCGTTGCGGTTGATCATCACGCCATAGAGATATGAAAGCCGGTTGCTTTTGTCGGTCAGCTTGCGGTCGGCGAAGTCGGGCCAGTGGGCGTCGATCGGTGTGGAGTGGCGGCCGCTCCATTGGCCGCAGGGCATCCCGCCGATCTCCATCGCCATGCGCAGGCCGTCGCCCTGGTTGTGGCGGGTGCCGCGCACCTTGGCGTGATCCCAGGGCCGGGCGAGATACTGCGCCCGCCATTGGGCGTTGGCCTCGAAGCCGCCGCAGGCGAGGATGACCGCCTTCGCCGTGATCTCTTTCAGTTCGCCCTTTTCCTGCACGGTGATGCCGACCACGCGCCCGGCCTTGTCCTGGATCAGGTTGCGGCCGGTCGCCTCGTAGCGGATTTCGCAGCCGTCGGCTTCGGCGGCCTTGAACCAGGACGCCGACAACCCAACGCCTTCATGCTCTGCGCGGACGATGGCGCCCTTCGGCCAAATCACGACGCCGTTGACCTCGACGCCGGCGATCGACCGGGCCGGTTCCATCGGAATCTTGCCTCGCTCTTGCGCCCAGAAGACGGTGTCCTTGGAATTCGAGACCAGAACCTTGGACAGTTCCGGGTCGGTACGGCCTGCGGTAACGCGTAGCAAGTCGCCCATGAAATCGTCTTCTGTATAGGGAGAGACGCCCTCGTAGAAATTCAGGTACTCATCCTCGACGCCGGGCAGCAAAGGTTCGATATCGCGAGGGTTGTCGAAGGCGAACCGCAGGATTCCGCCGCTCCAATGCGTGTTGCCGCCGCGCATGCCTTTCGTTGCCGCCTCCAGCACGAGCACTTTGTCCGCGCCGTTTTCTCGCGCTGACATGGCCGCGGCGAGGGCCGCGTTACCGGCTCCGACAACGATGACATCATAATCTGGCATTTAATTTCTCCCTAGGATGGCGCGGCCGCGTTTGATGCGGCGCGTGGGCCGAGTTGTTTTGCGCGAAAGTATACAGCCCGTCCGTGTGCGCACGCCAATCGTGCGGTATGCGGTCCGGCCGGACCTTGAGAGGAGTGTGCCGGAACATTATTCTGAAGTGAAATTCAAATATATCGATAATTATTTAGGAAAATTGATAAATGAGTCCAGAATTCGGCCTCAAGGAAATCGACGTGTTCGTCAAGGTCGTCGACCATGGCAGCTTCGTGAAGGCGTCGCGGGAGCTTCATCTGACTCAATCCGCACTGACGCAGCGCTTGAAGAAGCTTGAGGACGCGCTCGGCGCGCGGCTCATCGACCGGACCACCCGTACCGTCGCCCCGACGGCGGTGGGCCGCAGTTTCCTGCCGGCGGCCCGACGTATGCTCGCACAGTTCGAGCGGTCGATCGCGGATGTTCGCGACGTCGTTGCGATCCGCAGCGGGCGGGTGACGATCGCCAGCCTGATCTCGGTCGCCACGAACATCCTGCCCGCCGTCATTCAGGACTTCGGGCGGCGACATCCGAATGTGAGTGTTCGGGTGTTCGACGAGTCCGAGCAAGACATCGCCGAGTACGTGCGGCGCGGCGAGGTGGAGTTTGCGATCGACATGGCGTTGGACGCGCCGGACCCGGACCTTACGTTCACGACAGTGATGCAGGACCGCTTCGTCATGGCGTGTCATCGCGATCATCCGTTGGCGGCGGGCGGCCCCATGCGATGGGACGCGTTGACGGAAGTTCCCGTCGTGACGCTGGGACGGCGCAGCGGTACGAGCCGCTTGCTCTACGCGCAGCTGCCGCAGTCCAGGACGCCCGAGGCTTGGCTCTACGAAGTGCAGCATCTGTCGACCAAGATCGCCTTTCTCGAAGCCGGGCTTGGGGTCGGGATCATCCCGGAGATGGCGATTCAATCGATGGCGTCGGGATCGCTCGTCTACCGGCCACTTGTCGATCCCAATCTCGCGCGGACGATCGTCATCGCGGAACGCCGCGATGCGACTTTGTCACCAGCAGCGGCGGCGCTGAAGGCCGCATTGATGACGGCGTTCGCGGTCCGCGCGGCCGATGCCGCGGTCCCGCCGGCGGCGTGTTGACCGGCCCGGCCTGACCTCGGTCCGGCGACAGCAACAATTGAAACAATTTGCCGGTGGATCGGAAACACGCGCGAAACACGGCGTGCCTAGCGTGTCGACCTCAGCCGCGAAGAAGTTGAGCCGCGCAATCCTCGCAGACAGCATTCAATTGACGGGGAGGGCGCATAATTACCTATCGCGCCGTGGTCGGTGATTCGCCGATACGGCCTATTCCGAGGAGACAACATATGGCTTTGCAACTCGGCGACACCGCGCCGGATTTCGACGTTCCGACCACCGATGGACAGATCAAGTTTCACGATTGGGCCGATGGGTCCTGGGTGATCCTGTTTTCGCACCCGAAGGACTTCACCCCGGTCTGCACCACCGAACTCGGCTATATGGCCAAGCTCGCGCCGGATTTCGCGAAACGGGGCTGCAAGATCATCGGCTTGAGCGTCGATCCGATCACCGATCACGCGCGGTGGATGGACGACATCGAGGCGGTGACCGGACACAAGCCGAACTACCCGCTGATCGGCGACAGTGAGCTGAAGGTGGCGAAAGCATACGGGATGCTGCCCGCGGCGGCCGGCGACAGCGCCGAGGGCCGGACCGCGATGGACAATCAGACTGTCCGCAATGTGTTCGTGATCGGGCCGGACAAGAAGATTAAGTTGATCCTGGTCTACCCGATGAGCACCGGCCGGAACTTCGACGAGATCCTCCGCGTTCTAGATTCCCTGCAGCTTACGGCCAATCACCAAGTGGCGACGCCAGTGAACTGGAACCAGGGCGAGGACGTGATCATCGTGCCGGCGGTGTCGGACGAGGACGCGAAGAAGAAGTTCCCGGGCGGTTGGACCGCACCCAAACCGTATATCCGGGTCGTGCCGCAGCCCGGCGCGTAGCCGGTCTGATTTGACGTATCGTCCGCTGGGGCAAACCTTCCGCACCCCGGCGGACCTTACGGCCGCGTCAGCAGTCGTTGCCCGATTTCGTGCCGGTCATGTTGTGAACATGGACCAGCGCGCCGGTGACGACTGCCGCCGTGGTCCGGCCGATCCAATGGCCGTGCTTGTGGACGGTCGCATCGGCGGCCAAATCAGCCAGCGCGACCTTGTGGTAGATCGGGATGTCCTCCACCGCTCGGAGCGTGATCTGTTTGCCGGGGCAGCCGACGACGAAATCCTCGTCCTTCGCGACGGCACGAAGGACCGTCGCAACTGAATCCGCCTCGTGCAGCGCGATTGCGTCTAGTTCACCCGCCATCAGAGCGATGCTCCCAGACGGCTGATCACTTCCTCGCCTTCGTTCCAGATTTCACCCCAGGTGGCCTCGCCCGACGCGACGGCGACGACCTTGTCGAGCAGGTCCGACGCCACGTCTTCGAGAGCTGCGCGGCCGGCGGTAAGGGCGCTTGCGTCGAAATCGACCAGTTCGCCGAGCCGTTGGACCGTTTCGACATTCGCGGACAGTTTGATCGTCGGGGCGAGATGGCTGGTGAAGCTGTTGCCGGGACCGGTCGTGAAGAGGGCCAGTTGCGCTCCTGCGGCGACCATGCCGGTCAGCGATTCCGGCGCGTACCAGGGACCGTCCATCGCGTAGAGCCCGGGTTTGGCCGGTGCTTCCGCGATGCCCAGGACGCCCTGGATGGTGCGGCTGCCGCCCTTTGCAACGGAACCGAGCGCCTTCTCCTCGAGCGTGGTCAATCCGGCCGCAATGTTGGTCGGACCCGGGTTATTGCCGATCAGGTCCATTCCGGCCGCCTCGGCCGCTTGTTCCCGCCGGGCGATGGCGTTCCGGATATCCTGCGCGACGCCGTCGTCGGCGGCGCGGGCGCTGAGCGCCGCCTCGGTGCCGTACCATTCCATCGTCTCGCCGAATACGGCGCTGCCCCCGGCATCCACCACCCGGTCGACCACCGCGCCGACGAGCGGGTTAGCAGCGATGCCCGAACTCGGGTCGGACCGGCCGCATTCGAGCGCGAGGAACAACTCGGACAAGGGCTGCGGTTCCCGCTTTTGCCGCGACAGTTCTTTCGTGAGGTGGCCCGCCAACCGCATGCCTTCGTTGGTGAGGCGCAGCGCATCCTGGCCGCAGGAGTCCAGGCTGATCGCCTCGACCCGCTGTCCGGCTCCGGAGATTTCCGCCGCCATCGCCTCCATTTCCGGCTCGTTGGCGCTGATCAACAGGACGCCACCCACGTTGGGATGGGTCGCCAGGCCCTTCAGGGCAAGGCGCCGCAACGCCCCGTCGTCGCCCACCACGCCGCTGGCATAGGGCATGGAGACCAGTTTGGCGCCCGCGACATTGTTGGCGATGCGGCGGGCCGTCGGCGCGGTCAGCCCGGTCGGCGACAGCACCAGCACGTCGTTGCGGACGCCCGCAGCGCCATTGGGCCTTGGATATCCGTCGAATGTCGGTTGTTCGGTCATATCGCAGACCGTTATACGGCAGGGGCGGCCCGGTGCAAGGGCGCGCTTGCCCAGCGTATGGCGATGCTCGCCGCGATCAGCATCAGGGCGACGGTGATCCAGGCGGCGCGGTAGTCGCCGGTCGCCGCGAACAGAAACCCGATGATCATCGGACCGAGCGCGGAGCCGATGCGCACCCACATATAGATCGGCCCGAACACGCGGCCGAAGGACGGCTGGCCGAAACACTCCGCCGTCGCCAACGGCTGCAGAACCACCACCACGCCCATGGTGAATCCGAAGATCGCCGACCCGAGGACGAGGCTCCAGGGGGCAGGGTGAACCGCGAACAAGACAAACCCGCTTGCCTGCAACAGGAAGAACAGCACGGCGACGTCGCGCGATTTCCACTGGTCGCCGAAGATTGCGAAGAGCACGCGGCCGACCATGCCGGCGATCGTCGTCACCGTAACGACCGACGCCGCGCCGACGAGACCGAAAGTTGCTTTCAGGAAGAGCACCTGATGCAAGAGAAAGCCGCTTTGCGCCAACATACCGCAGAAGAAGGCGGCGGACAGTGCCCAGAATGCGACGGTTCGCATCGCCTCCGAGGCGGTCCATTCGCGCAGTTCGGTCTCGGGGACCGCAGCCGGCGCATCGCTTCCCGCACTATCGCCGCCGTCGGGCGACAGGCCGAGCGATTCGGGCCCGTCCTTGAAGATGAACAGGGCGAGCGGCACGATCGCGATCATCGTGATGACGGCGAGCGCGATGCCGCCTGCCGGGCCGCCCCAGCGATCCAGCAGATAGGCGTTCAGCGGCACGAGCAGCGCACCGCCGATTCCGGCGCCGAATGTGGCCAGCGCCATCGCCCGGGACCGCATACGGATGAACCAGCGGGCCACGATCTTGCCGAGGGTGACGGTGTGGATGCTCGCGAAGCCGGTGCTGAGTGCGAGGAAGGCGGGGAAGAGCTGCCACAGGTCGGTGGTGAGGCCGAGGCCGACCGTACCGGCGGAAAGGGTGACCGCGCCGGCGATCAGGATTCCGCGCGGCCCGCGCCGGTCGATGACCCGCCCGACCAAGATACCGACGATGCCCGCCCAGAGATGGAACAGCGTCGACCCGATCGACATCGTCGCGATGGACCAGCCGTGCCGATCGGCGAAAAAACCGAGGAAGACACCCTGATTGAAGATGCCGACGCCCCAGGTGATGAAGGCGACGCAATTGCAGGCGACCACGATGTACCAGCCGTAATAGATCCGACGCATGGGTCGCTTCTGCAATAAGTGTTCGGGATCAGTCGGATGCGGCGCGTGTCTTCAGGGCATTCTCGAAGGAACCCACCGCTTTCTCGAACTTGTCGCGGCATCCCGGATTGCAGAAACCGACCACATGGTCCCCATACATCGTGAGGGAGTCGGCGCTGACCGGCTTGCCCGACCAGGGGCACACCGAGTTTACGCAGTCTTCGAGATCGAGTGACGCCATGACCGGATCCTCCGCTGTGAATTTCTAGATAGGGGCGCATCTGGAGACTGATGCAAGACGGCGCCGGCATAAATGACAAAGCGGCCACGTTTCCTGCCAAATGGTCAGGCGGCGCAGCGGACGATGTTCATCACTTCGGCAATGTCGTCGCTGCTCAATGCCTCGAAGTTGCTGCCGAGCTCGATCAACCGCTCCCGGTCGCTTTCGTTGAGCCGCGTCGACAGGCAATCGCGCACCTTAACCAGATGCTCGTCGATGGAGATCGGCGGCTTGCCCCATTTTCCGCGCGGTCCGTCGCAGGTCGTTTTGACGACCGAACCGTCGTCGAGTTCGACCTCCATCTCGACATACATTTCCTCGAAGAAACCCGGGATGTCGTGGGTCATGTCGAGTTCGACCTTGTCGAGCATGGCCTCGACCTCGGGGCTGAACCGTTTCTCGTCCTCGAAAGTGTCCATCGTGATCTTACCGTCGAGCAGGGCGCAGGCCGTCGTGTACTGCCAACTGAACTTGCCCGCGAGGCCGGTCAGCGGTTTCGGCCGGTTGATATACTCCATGACCGGCGTCGTCAGGCGGACAGCCTTGATGCGGGCCGGATCGTCGATCTTCTGGTGGAGTTCCAGGCCGGCGGTGATGACGAAATGGGTCGCGAACTGGCTCGGGAACATCTTGATGGCATAGCCCGGCGAAACGACCCGGAATGGCGGGCCGTATTGCATCATCGCCTCGTAGTCGAAGTCCTCGTCGAAGAACATCTCGACATAGCCGCGATGGGTCTCCAGGACATCGGCGTTGCCGGTGAATCCCCGTTTGGCGAGCATGGCGGCATCGAGGCCGAGCGAGCATGCGAGCCCGCAATGGGTCGACTTGGTCATCGTGCCGGTATTGGCGAGGACGCTGCCGCAGCGGGACGCCGCGATCCCGATGGCCCAGCGCAACTGCTCGACGCTGAGGCCCAGCATATGCCCGGCGGCGACCGCCGCCCCGACCGGGCCGACCATGCCGGGCGGATGGAAGCGGATGACCTTGATGTCGATCTGACGCGACGCTTCACGCAACCAGCCCATCATCTCGATGCCTTTGACCAGCGCGGTCGCGGCGTCCCGGCCCGACATCCCACGATGCTCGGCCAGCGCAAGCACGGCGGGCAGGCTTGTCGAGACCTGATGATTGGCGGGGCTCCACATCGGTTCGAAGTCCAGCACGTGCATGGACGAGCCGTTCACATAGGCCGCTTGCACCGGGTTGGTCTTGAAGTCGAAACCGATCACGGTCGAGGCCTCGATGCCTCCCATCTCCCGGGCATGCGCCGCCAGGATCGACGGCGGCTCTTCCTGGATCGTGCCGGCAACCGCAACGGCGAGGCCATCGAGAAACAGTTGCCGCGCCCGATGGATCGCATCGTCGGTGAGATCCGCGTCGGAGATCGCGACGATCCGTTCGCACAGTTTTTCGGTGGCCTGATCCATGGCGTGTTGCTCCCGCGTCGGTTTGGTTTTGTTGGCGGCATTTTGCCTCAAACGGCGGATGCCGGGCGAATCGCCGACCGCAGGTGCGTTTGACTCCGCGTCGCGCGTTTTGGTTGACTCTTGGGATAACGATAAACCCAAGGGAGGCGACGTTGCGAAAGGTAATTTCCCTATTCGTCCTTGTCGGCGTAGCGTTGATTGCGGCTCAGACCAGCTTCAGCTCACCGGCCGTTGCGCAGGCAAGTTGCATGCATTGCAACTTCGCGCAGGCGAAATGCAAACGATTCAATCCGGATTCGGGCGATAAGTGCAAAGTGGAAAAAGCAGCCTGTGTGAAAAAGTGCGAGGCGACCAAGGCTAGCACCGCCGGCACGTCCAACAGACTAAAAGCAGGCGAACTGTCGAAGCCCAAAAAATAGCGGTTGCGTCACGCTACTGTAGCGGTTCGAATCCGGCCCGGCTGATGAGCCACTGGGGCGACCCGGATTCTCTAACTGTAGCGTAAGGCAAGGCCGCACGGCGTGACGCTCGCACTGATCGAACGACTTTTTCTCGGCGACCCGGACCGGATGGCTATCCTCCAGACGGTACGGTCCTTGGATTTACCGGACTGGGCAATCGCGGCCGGATTCGTCCGAAGCGCCGTTTGGGATCACTTCCATGATCTTGCCGCCCCGACGTCGGTTGCCGACGTGGACGTCGTGTATTTCGATCCTTCGGACCGGAATCCCGCTCAGGATGAAATCGCGGAAAAACGGCTGCACGATGTGATGCCGCACGTGCCATGGGAGGTGCGGAACCAAGCGCGCATGCATGAACGGAACGGCGACCGCCCTTATCGAAATACGGAAGACGCGCTCAGCTTCTATCTCGAAACCGCTACCAGCATCGGCGTCCGCCTGGAGCGGGACAATCGCCTGACCATCCTAGCGCCGTGGGGCATCGACGACCTCATGGCCCTAAGGTCGCGCCCGACGCCGCGCGGACGCGAGAAATACGAAGATTACCTGGCGCGCATGCGGGCGAAGAACTGGCCCGCACGGTGGTCGAAGCTGCGGGTCGAGGGCATATAAGGCCGCTTTCGAATTATTGAACCCGCTGAAAGGTCTTTTCGACAGATTGGCCGAGCTGTTCTTGCGACATTGCCGGAAATTCGCGGCGGCTTTGCACACGCTCCCTCAGTTTGAAAACCGGCGACTAGATCGCTTCGAACCGAATGTCGAAGGCGCCTTCCCACAACGTCGCATTGCCAATCGCCGCCAGGTTCTCCAAATTCTTCGTAATGGTAATGAAGTGGTTGCCGGCGAGTTGTCCCGACTTGCTCGCGAAACGCGTCGGGCCGTAAGCAATGAGGATTTCGGGTTCGCTGATGCCACCCGGATGGAACAGGATCTGGCCCGGCGCCGGGTGGCTCAACGCGTCTTCGTAGCCGACCCCGAAATCGTTATCGCCGAGCGGAATCCATACCGCGAAGCCGCTCCAGCGCACGTGCACGATCTTGCTGGAAAACGGCAGCGCCGCGGCAAAGGCGGCGCAGGTCTTCGGCGCGGAGTCGCGTTCGAATCGCGCCTCGAACGCTTGCGTGCCAATGGTGATGCGCAGGTCCGCCATATGTCCCTCAGTCAGTTTGCCAACGACTATCGCATCGGCATCGTAATTCAATCCGGCAGGCACTGCGAATTGTTGGCGGCCGGAACGGTCCATGCTCTGGCGTTGTAAGTCCGATGAGGCGGTCCAACAACGAAAACTTAAGCAACCGGTTTCAAGAGGACGGAGGAAAACGGTCGATAAGAACTTCCAATTAAAATGTCATGAAATAGTGCCTTTGGACTAGCGCCGGAGAGGCGTATGATTGGGATAGGGGGATGCACCAAAATTGCGATGAGAGGTGCTCCATGCAACGCAAGCAACATCAGACTGAAAGCCGCGAGCGGGCCGAAGGCGCCGCCGTCGAGATGTGTCGCGCCCGGCTTCCGGGCAAGGAACGGCGCGCCCAGCGGAAGCGGATAGAGCATGCGCCGTCGCGCGACCGGATTCGCAACCCGCTGCGCCGCAATCGCTCGGATTACTAGACTGCCGCAGCGGCCGTCGCGGTCGGAAACCCGCGCCTAGGCCACATGCACGACGCCGTCGTCGGCCATCGCGTCGACGTCGGCCGTTGCGTATCCCAACGTTGATTCCAATATCTCGCGCGTATGCTGGCCCAGATTGGGCGGCGGATCGGCGGGGAGTTCCGGCGCGGCCGATAGCAGCGGCGGCGTGCGGGCGAACCGGTATTCCCCGACATCGGGATCGGAGACCGGCATGAGCACGCGCCGGGCTTCCACATGCGGGTCGTTGAACACATCGTCGGCGGCATAGACGGGGCCACATGGAATGCCGGCCCCGTTGAATTTGGCGACCGCCTCGTCACGCGTCATCGAGCCGAGCCAGCCGTTCAGGAGCGGCGCCAGATAATCGGTGTTGGCCGCACGGGCCGGACCGCTGTTGGAACGCTCGTCATCCGCCAGGTCCGGCCGTTCCATGATCTCGCAGATGCGTTTCCAGTTGATTTCGTCCGGCACGTTGATTGCGATGTAGCCGTCCTTCGTCGCGAAAGCGCCACGCGGCCAGTAGTTCTTCGATTGGCCGCGCTGCGGCACCTGCCCGCTGACGGAATAGAGCGCGATCATCGCTTCGTTGAGGGCCAGCATGTTGTCGAACATCGCCGAATCGACGAGTTGGCCTTCGCCCGTGCGTTCGCGCATGAACAGCGCCTGCATGATCCCGTACGCCGTGCACATGCCGGAATACACGTCGGCCATGCCGTAGATCGTGCCGCTGGGCGGTTTGTCCTCGAACCCGACCAGATTCATCACTCCGCTCATCGCTTCGGCCACGATGTCGAAGGCCGGCCGGTCGCTATAGGGGCCGGTATACCCGTCCATGCGGCCGAAGCCGGAGATGATCGCCCAGACCAGCCGCGGGTGGGCGTCGCGCATCTCGCGATGGCCGAGACCCTGTTTGCTCATCGATCCGGGGCGCAGGTTCTCCACCACCACGTCCGCGGTCGCGGCGAGCTTGCGGAAGACTTCCTGGCCGCGCGGGTCGCGCAGGTTAAGGCCGAGGCTTTTCTTATTGCGGTTATAGGCCATGAACCCCGCGGCCTTCTTCGCGCCGCCCTTTTCGGCGAAGGGTGCGATCGACCGCCTCGGATCGCCGACCCCCGGCCGCTCGATCTTGATGACTTCGGCGCCGGCGTCGGCCAGCAGCATGGTGCAATAGGGCCCGGCCATGTATTGCTCCAGTCCCACGACACGGATGCCGGTGAGGGGGCGATTGGTTGATTCGGGTGTCGGCATGAGGGCCTCCGAGTGAAGGGGTTTGATCGATTGCCTTATGGCGGCGCCATCTTGAAAGGTTCCGAGAACAGAACGATGGCATAGTCCCCGTATCGTTGGAAGCCGATGGCCGTATAGGCTGCCGCCGCCGCCGGATTATCCGTGAATAGGACGGCGTTCAAAGTGCCCGCCTGCCGAATATGCTGCAATGACGCCGCGACGATGGCACGTGCGTAGCCCTTGTTCCTGTGCTCGGGCGGGGTCCAAACGCCCCCGATTTGAACCATATCGGGCATGACGGCATTGAAGCCGGAGAATGCAACGGGTTGACCGTTGCGCTCCAAAACCCAATACCGGTTCGATGCAATTTGCTCCCGCGTTTCGTTTTCGGCGTGTGCCCGACCTGCTTGTGTGTCGGGTGCGTCCAAGGCTTCCATCGCGTATTGGTGTCGCCATTTGGCGAGGACGCTGATATCCGACGTGTCCGGCTTTCGGGCGGTGCATGTGCCATCAAGCAGGATGGAAGGGACGATCAGATCATTTAGATCGAGAACGTAGAATGCCTCGTCGCGGTCAGCCTGACACGGCCAACCGGTTAGACCGAGAAAACGAAGTACTTGTCGCACCTGCTGTGAAGGCCCGGTGGCGCCTTGGAGGGGAATGGCGTTTCCCGCTATCACCGTTTTTGTGAATTCGCAAAGTGTCCGAGCGTCGGTTGGAGCTTGAACCGCCAACATGCCGCTTCTGGCAATGCCTATGACCGCCGAAATCTCATCACCGCTGAAAACGGCACAATAGCGGGTCCAGAAGCGATGATCGTTCTCCGCCAAACCGAATTCGCGCAGGTTCGATCGAAGGAACATCGAGGTCGCCGCGTATTGCGACAGAAACGTTTCCAACCGCGCTTCATCGCCGACGTTCAGTTCTCTGATCGTTGTGGTGTTTTGCACAATTTCACGCTTTCGTCCTTGTTCGGACAGACGGAAGTGGCATGGTTACCCAAATGCAGTAACCAGCCCCTTGTTTGCCCGCGACGGACGGTGTAGGCAAGCCCGCAGGTGGGCTGGCGAGGCGCCGGCAACAGCGAGACGGAACCTGTGGATGAAGCTTAGCGAGATCGCGACGGCCTTGGGCGGGACGTTGGTCGGCGACGGATCGGTCAATGTGAAGCGCGCCGTGCATCCGGGTGAGGTGACGTCGGAACATGACCTCGCCATCGCCATGGATAAGAAGCTGGTGAAGGCGCTCGATGGGTCCGCGGCGAAAGCGGCGATCGTCGAAGAAGGGGCCGCCGTCCCCGAGGGCCAGCTCACAGGCTACGTCCAAGTGAAGCGGCCGCGTTATGCCATGGCCGGCATCACCGATCTTTTCGAACTGCCGGTCCACGCGCCGGACGGTATCCACGCCAGCGCCGTGGTCGAGCCGGACGCCACGATCGGCGACGGTGTGCGAATCGGTCCCTTCACCTATGTCGCCAGCGGCGCGGTGGTCGGCGACGGCACCGTCTTGATGTCGAACGTGACGGTCGGGGCGGACGCCAAGATCGGGGCCAAGGGACTGGTGCATGCCGGCGCCCGGATCGGCGAGCGTGTCGAGATCGGCGAACGGGTCATCATTCATCACAACGCCAGCATCGGGGCGGACGGTTTCAGTTTCGTCACACCCGAACTCGGCGCGACCGAGGAGGCGCGCGGCGGCGTCATCGACGAGGTAACGGCGAAGAACGAGATCCTGACGCGGATCAATTCGCTCGGAACCGTGGTGATCGGCGACAATGTGGAGATCGGCGCATGCACCTCGATCGACCGCGGCACCGTCAGTTCGACTCGCATCGGAAGCAGCACGAAAATCGACGACCTCGTCATGATCGGCCACAATGTGGTGGTCGGCGAGAATTGCATGATCTGCGGTCAGGTGGGCATCGCCGGCAGCGCCACTGTCGGCGACCGCGTCGTCCTGGCGGGACAGGTCGGTGTTGCCGATCACATCAAGATTGGCGACGATGTCGTCGTGGGCGCGACCTCCGCGGTGGGCATGAACCTGAAGTCGGGTATGATTGCGGTGGGGTCGCCGGCGGTAGCAAAGAGCAAGGCGGCTGAGATATACATGTACACGCGGCGCCTCAAGAGCCTGTTCGACGAGGTAACGCGGCTGAAAGATCGGCTGAAAGCTGTTGAATCGGGAAACAAAAAAGGCTAATCACGCGATCCATCGATAAGAAACGATCCGATCGTTGCCGGAATGGAGAGTCACATGTCGAGTGTCGAAAGCGATATCTACGATATCATTGCCGAGAAATCGGCCGTCGATCGCTCCAAACTGCAGTCCGACGCCAAGCTCGAAGACCTGGAGATCGAATCGCTCGACGTCGTCGAGATCATCTTCGCGGTGGAAGAGAAATTCGACATCCACGTTCCGTATAACGCCAACGATCAGGAACTCGAATTCGAGACGATCGGCGATGTCGTAAGCGCCGTGCAGAAGCTGATCGACGAAGAAGGCGCCTCCGCCTGAATGCAAAAGCGTTCGGCCCCATCCAAACCGAAAAGACACATCGTATGAACAGGGTTGTTATCACCGGCGTTGGCGTTTTCAGCGCCGCCGGTAAGTCAGTTCCCGAATTTTGGGAGACGGTCCGTGATGGGAAGTCGGTGATCGGGCCGCTCACGATCATTCCCACCGAGAACCTGCACATCAAGATCGGCGCGGAAATCAAGGATTTCGATCCGAAGGAACACTTCGCCTCCAAGCAACTCGGGCTGCTGGACCGGTTCGCGCAGCTCGCCCTCATGGCGTCGCGTCAGGCGGTCGAGGATTGCGGCATCGATTTCAAGAGCGACGAGGGGCTGCGGACCGCGTGTCTGATCGGGTCCGGTGTCGGCGGTCAGCAAACGCTGGACGAGAGCTACTACAGAATCTACGCGCAAGGCCGCAAGGGCGTGCATCCCTTCACCATTCCCCGGCTGATGCTGAACGCAGCGTGCAGCCACGTGGCGATGGAACATGGCGTGCGCGGACCGGCATTCGCCGTGGCGAGCGCGTGTTCGTCGGCGACGCATGCGATCGGACAAGCCTTCCACATGGTACGGAGCGGGATGGTCGATTCGGCGGTCACCGGCGGAACGGAGGCCTGCATCGCGCTCGGTACCATGAAAGGCTGGGAGGCCATCCGCGTTATGGCGTTGGACACCTGCCGGCCGTTTTCGTTGGGCCGGACGGGCATGGTTCTGGGCGAAGGGGCGGCGACCGTCATCCTTGAATCCTTGGATCATGCCAAGGCGCGAGGTGCGAAGATTTATGCCGAACTCGCTGGGTTCGGAATGAGCTCCGACGCCATGGATATCACGCTGCCCGACGCCGGCGGCGCGGCGCGGGCTATGGAAGGCGCACTCAAGGACGCCGAACTGAACCCCGACGACATCGACTACGTCAACGCCCATGGCACGGGCACGGCCGCCAACGATTCCACGGAAACACGGGCGTTGCGCATGGCGCTCGGCGATTCCGCTGCCGAAAATGCCGTGGTGTCCTCCAGCAAGTCCGTCTTCGGTCATGCGTTGGGCGGTGCGGGGGCATTGGAATTGGCGGTCACGACGCTGGCGATCCAGAACGGGGTGGTTCCCCCGACCGCGAACTTCACCGAACCCGATCCCGAATGCGATCTGGACTATGTGCCGAATGAGCCGCGCGAACAGCGGATCGATGCGACGCTCTCGAATTCCTTCGCCTTCGGTGGATTGAATGCGGTGCTGGCGGTGAAACGCTTCGATGGCTGACGCCGTTTAAAAAGGCCGCTTCTCCAGCCGGAATCCCTGCTGGGCCGGCGTTTCTTAAATTTTTGCTAACACTCTCGGCCCTACGATACGGACCGCGCGCACGGTCGTCCGTGGCTCGGAAAGACATTCGAGGGGTTTAAGCAAGCTAATGAATAACCTGCAGAAATCGCTCTATGCCGTTGTTGCGGCGGGAATCGTCTCGGGCGGGGCGCTGTTGCCCGCGTCGGCCGCCAAGCCAAAGGGCCCGGCGACGTGGGTCTGCGCCGGCGCTTTCATGAAGAAGTTCGAACGGTATGAAGCGTCGATCACGATCCGCAAATACCGCGAGCGGTTTTTGAGCGTGCCGAGCGGCGCGGTTCGCCGGGCCGTCTTCGTCTTTCCGACGGCGCATCGGGTGATGCGGAAGCACCTGAGATCGGTCAACAAGGCGCGGTTCGGCGAGAAGGCGTTCCACGAATTCACCGAACTCGATGTAACGGCGCCGCTGGAAGGGGCCGCCCCGGCGACGTCGGACAGGCCAACCGAGGGCAAGAGGGCGCGCGGCTCGGCCAATGTCCAGGCCGGTCTCAGTGAGACCGGGATTCAATTCACGCCGGTGCCCGCGACCCACATACGGACCAACGAGTACAACAAGGTTCCGTCGAAGGACGGTGAGTCCGTGCTCGACATACTGGCGATCGACGGTAGCGGTATCGTGGGTGGTGACAGCACGCTGATCGTGATGTCGCGGCATGACAGTGCCAAATCCTGGGGACTCGGCGAATCGAGCAATCCGTTCGCCTTCGGCCGTCACCGGTCGGGCGCGTCCTTCGTGACCAGCACCGAGTTTAAGCTCATGCAGCGCCTCTCCAAGCTCTACAGCGTACCGTTTGGCGTGTTTCCGTTGCAGGCGAAGGGCCCGTTGTCCGAAAGCACGGATACCTGGCGGGCGGCGAAGGAATGGCTGACCAGCTATCGAGACGCGCCGGACACTGCGGTTGGGGCCAAAGCCCCGGGCCGCTGTTAGCGGGCGGCCTGGGCTGCCCGGCGCGGCATCGGGCGTCGCGCGGAGGCCCATTCCCGAACCACATCGGGATCGTCCTCTTGAGGGGCATGCCGGTCGTGCGCGGCCTCCAGTCGGGCCGGATCGGCAAGCTGGCCGAGGGCCCAAACCGCCATGGCCCGCACCACCGCTACGGGGTCGTCCAATAGCCGTTCGACCGTTGGAATCAACGATGCGTCCCCGGTATTCCCGATGGCGATCAAGACATTCCGGACAAAGCGGTCGCGGCCGGTCCGTTTGATCGGTGATCCCGCGAACACGGTTCTGAACCCTTCATCATCGAGCGCCGCCAAATCCGCAAGGCGCGGGGCGGTCAACTCCACACGCGGCAGGAAAGCCGGCTCCCGGGTCGGCTGGGCAAACTTGTTCCAGGGACAGACCGCCAAACAGTCATCGCAGCCGTAGATGCGGTTTCCCATGGGACGGCGGAATTCCTCGGCGATATGCCCTTTATGCTCGATTGTGAGGTAGGAGATGCAGCGGCGGGCGTCCAGCTTGTAGGGGGCGGGGAATGCGTCGGTCGGACATACCGTCTGGCACCGGTCGCACGAGCCGCAGCGGTCCTCTTCCGGCGTGTCCGGCGACAATTCGGCGGCGGTGTAGATCTCCCCGAGGAACATCCATGACCCGAACTCCCGCGACACGAGATTGGTGTGTTTGCCTTGCCATCCCAGGCCGGCCTGCTGGCCGAGGAATTTTTCCATCACCGGCGCGGTGTCGACGAACAGCTTGACCTCGGCGTCCAGCGTCTCGTGCATCCATCGGGCGAGCACGCGAAGCCGTTTTTTCATGATGTCGTGATAGTCGCGGTTGCGCGCATAGACCGAGATGGTGCCCCGGCCATGCGGTTGCTGGCGGTGCATGGCCTGCAACGGGTCCTCGTGGGGCGCGTAGTTCGCACCGACCACGACGACGCTGCGCACGTCGGGCCACAGCGTTCGCGGCGAGGCCCTGCGGTCCTCGTTGGCGGCCAGCCATCCCATATCGCCGTGGAAGCCGTTCGCGATGAATTCCGAGAGCCAACTGCGGGCATCGGCGTTGGTTTCCGCCTTCGCGAATCCGACCGTATCGAAGCCGAGCGCGAGGGCCTTGTCGCGGATCGCGCCGGTTGCCATGGCGTCGCTCAGCCCCGGCCACGGTAGGGCTGCACGCCGGGGTCGGGCAGCCACACACCGTCCGGACATTCGCCGCTTTGGTAGAAAACGTCGATCGGGATGCCGCCGCGCGGATACCAGTACCCGCCGATACGCAGCCATTGGGGCTCTATGGCGCTTTCGATCCGCTTGGCGATGGTGACCGTGCATTCCTCGTGGAAACCGCCATGGTTCCGGAAGGAAGCCAGGAACAGCTTGAGCGACTTGCTTTCCAGAAGGCTTTCGCCCGGTACGTAGTCGATGACGAGATGGGCGAAATCCGGCTGGCCCGTCACCGGGCACAGCGAGGTGAATTCGGGGCAGGTGAAGCGCACGAGATACGGGGTATCGGCATGCGGGTTGGCAACGGGCTCGAGAACGGCCTTTTCCGGCGTTTCCGGTATCGCCGAATCGCCGCCCAACTGGCCCAGGTTCCGGTATCGGGTTTCATCCATGTTTCATGCGCCTTCCGGGGGCGATGATAGGCCAGAAAGTCCCGTCCTCAAAGCGTTTGCGGCTGGTCATCCCGGTGTAGGAGACACGCGTCGCCGTAGGAGTAAAAGCGGTAGCGCTCCCGGACGGCATGGGCGTAGGCCGCCTTCATCCGGGCTTCGCCCGCGAAGGCGCAGGTCAGCATGAACAGGGTCGACCGCGGCAGATGGAAATTGGTCAGCAACAGGTCGGCGATCCTGAACTTGAAGCCGGGAAGGATGAACAGCGACGTATCGCCTTCGAACGGGGGCAGGTGGCCGTCCTCGCGCGCCGCGCTCTCAAGCAGCCGGAGAACCGTGGTGCCGACTGCGACCACCCGGCCGCCGGCCTGTCGGGCGGTATTGATGGTGTCGGCGGTCGCGGCATCGATCCGCCCCCATTCCGAGTGCATCGCATGATCCGAAACGTCGTCGGCCGTTACCGGCAGGAATGTGCCTGCGCCCACATGCAGGGTGAGCGAAACCCGCGTCACGCCCGCATCGTCCAGCGCCGCGAATAATGGCTCCGAGAAATGCAGTCCCGCGGTCGGCGCCGCGACCGCGCCGTCATGGCGCGCATAGATCGTTTGATACTGTTCCAGGTCGGCTGCGTCGGGGCCTTCTGGGCGCTTGATGTATGGCGGCAACGGGACCGCGCCGTGCCGAACGAGCGCCGTCATGAAGGCGTCGCCGGATTGGCTCATCCGGACCGATATCTCTCCGCCGGTGCGTTTCTCCTCGACCTCGGCGTGGAAGTCAGGTCCGAAGTCGATGCGGTCGCCGGGTTTCAATCGCCGCGCCGGCTTCGCGAAGGCGAGCCAATTGTCGGCTGAGGTTTGTTTGTGCAGCGTGATTTCTACCTTGGCTGCACCGCGCCGACCCGTAAGACGCGCCGGAATAACACGGGTATCGTTGAATACCATGACGTCGCCCGCGCGAAGCAGGGACGGAAGGTCCATGATGCGGCGGTCGCGCAAGGTGGCATCGATATCCAGCAGCCGTGACGAGTCGCGTGGCACCGCAGGGGTCTGCGCGATCAGCTCGGGTGGCAGGTCGAAGTCGAAATCGTCGGTGCGCATGGTATCGGGTGAGCCATCGGCGTGCCGGGGAGCGGCCCGCCGTCCGGCTATTTCGGTTTTTCGGTCGCCGAGCGTTGATTGCGCCAATCCCACGGTTTGACGAACCGGCCACGCCACAAACCACGCTTTCCGGCCTTCGCTTTTCCTTCGATCGTGGTATAGCGGCCGCGCGCCTGGGGAGCGGCGAGCGCCCATCCCGTATGGACCATATTGGCCGATAGGTCGAACCCGTCCGCCTTGCAATATGCGACGGCGCAACCGTTCTGATACTTCTTCGTTGGCCTGCATTGGACCGACGCCCCGGCGAGCAGGTCCATCAGGGCGGTCGTCGCGATCCGGCCGCAGTTATACGACTTGCCGTTCGCCAGCGTGCATTGCTGGGCCGGTTCCGGCGCGTCGATGTCGGCGAGGCAGTATTGTTGGCCGGCGAGTTCGATCCTGTCGCCAGTGATTGCCTTTGCCGTCGTCTTCGAGTCGGCTGAAATGGCTTGGTGCGGCAGCAGCAGAATAGCCGAAGACAATGCGATGATCGGCCAGGGAGCGCGGAGTCTCGGAGTGTGGTCGCGGTTCATTTTTGAATTTAGCCGTGTTTTCGGATCGTTGCGGCTATTGGACCGCACCCTCGGTCTGATAATGATGAATCGTGTCGCGCTGTCTACCACAATTAATGGAAAATAAAGCGCATTTCCGTTACCAAAGGGGTTGATTGCTGTGCGATTACTTGGAAATCCCGATTTTTTGTTAGGAAAGTCTACCTGGGATTTCCTACGGTTTTATGATCGCTGCCGGAGATGATGTGTCACAATTTTCCAATCTCGACCTGATTGCCATCGGGTATTTCCTAGCGCTTTGGATCGGCTACACCTTCTATGCCGACCACCGCGGCGCCAGGAACGCCAATCTGATCGGCACCATGGCCGAGCACCGCGACGCCTGGATGCGTCAGATGCTGGGGCGGGATAATCGGATGGTCGATCTGCAGATCGTGCGGAACCTGACCCGCACCGGGGTGTTCTTCGCGTCGACCTCCATCCTTGTCCTGGCTGGGCTGGTCACGATCATGGGCGCGACGGACAAGGCGATCGGATTGTTCGAGAACCTGCCGCTGGTTTCCCGTCTCGGTCCGCTGGAGGTGGAAGTTCGCCTGGCGGCCATGTGCCTCATCTTCATCTACGCGTTCTTCAAGTTTGCCTGGTCTATCCGGCAGTTGTCCTACTGTACGATCCAGATTGGCGCGATGGACCCGTCCTCGGCGCTTAAGGACGATTGCGACACACGTTGCCTCTACATCAGCAAGCTGGCCACACTGGCCGCCAAGCACAGTAATCGAGGCCTGCGGTCCTACTACTTCGCGATGGCCTTGCTTGCGTGGTTTCTGCACCCGTATGCGCTGATCGCCGCGACATCATTTGTGGTGATGGTCATGTATCGCCGGGAGTTCCGCTCGCAGACATTGCAGATTTTGAGAGACAGCCGAGCCACGAGCGAGGTCCAGGGTGGATAGGATCGACAACACTGATGCAGCGCTGCTCACGGTCGAGCAGATGTACGCCGCGGATGCTGCCGCCGCGGCCGGGGGCGTTCCCAGCCTCGACCTGATGGAGGCGGCCGGAGCCGGTGTGGCCGAGGCGGTGATGGGGTTAGGGGGCCCGCGTCGGGTCGTCGTGCTGTGCGGTCCTGGAAACAATGGCGGCGACGGGTTCGTGGCGGCGCGACTGCTGCGGGATGCCGGCTGGCCCGTGCGCGTGGCGTTGCTCGGCGACCGCGATGGATTGCAGGGCGATGCCCGCGCCAATGCAGACCGTTGGGAAGGGGCAGTCGAGACATTGTCGCCCGAAGTGCTGGGCGATGCGGAAATCGTCGTCGATGCGCTGTTTGGTGCCGGTCTGACGCGTCCCGTCGACGGTGTCGTTGCGGAGGTCGTGCAGGGAATTGGCGATCGGCAGTGTGTTGCCGTGGATATGCCGAGTGGCGTGCATGGCGACAATGGCGCGGTCTTGGGCGTGGCACCGCGGGCCGATGTCACGGTCACCTTCTTCCGGCGCAAGCCTGGGCATCTGCTCCTGCCGGGCCGGCTGCATTGCGGGAAAGTGATAACCGTCGATATCGGCATTCCCGAGACCGTGCTTGACGATATCGCGCCGGCGCAGGCCGCGAACGGACCGGAGCTTTGGTTGCCGAAATTGCCGGTGGCGCGCCTCGATCAGCACAAATACGACCGTGGGCACGCCATGGTCAGTGGCGGCCCCTTGATGACGGGTGCGGCGCGTCTGGCGGCCCGCGCGGCGTTGCGGGCGGGCGCGGGCATGGTGTCCGTCGCCGCGCCGATCGACAACGTGGTGGTCTACAAGGTGTCGCTGGTCGGTGTCATCGTGCAGCCGATCCGCGACACGGCGGCTTATGCCGAGGCGATCGAAGACCGGCGGGTCAACGCTTGCCTGGTGGGACCCGGCAATGGCGTATCGGGCCCAACGCGCGAACATGCGTTGGCCGCGTTACGGACGGAGAAGGCGGTGATTCTGGATGCCGACGCGCTGACCGTCTTCGGAGACGCGCCCGATCTGTTGTTCTCGACGATCAAGGGACCGTGCCTCATGACGCCGCATGCAGGCGAGTTCGCCCGCTTGTTCGACAGCACCGGCGACAAGATGTCCGATGCCCGGACCGCCGCGGCAAAATCCGGCGCCGTCATCCTGCTGAAGGGCGCGGATACCGTGATTGCCGCGCCGGACGGCCGGGTCGTCATCAACGATAACGCACCCGCCGAGCTGGCGACCGCCGGGGCGGGCGACGTTTTGGCCGGTATTGCCACTGGACTGATTGCCCAAGGCATGGATATCTTCGACGCCGCTTGTGCGGCGACGTGGATACATGGTGCCGCGGCGGCGGCGTTCGGTCCCGGACTGATCGCGGAAGATTTGCCGGAAATCCTACCGAAAGTGCTGCGCGCGCTCCGTCCCCATAACGACTAACTAGGACATGGAAGCACAACCGAAAAAAGAGGCCGACGAGCCAACCCCGATCGCCGTGCGGTCGCAGGGATCCTTCCTGGACCGGACGCTGGTCCGATTGGTCAACCTGTGGCGCGACGTTTCCGACACGGTCACCGGGACCGTCGATGCGGGCCTATCGGCCGAAGGCGATATTCGGCGCTTGCGCGACCAGATGCAGGCCTGCCTGGAAGGCCGCGGCGGTGAGGTGTCGGCCCGCGCCCGCGCCGCGGGACTGGGCCGGACCTATCTCAGCTTGGACGAACGCGGACGGGAGCGGTTCCTGCGGCTGCTCGCCGGTGCGTTCGATGCCGACCGCACCGAGATCGACAAGGCGGTGGCGGCGCTTCAGGAAGCCGCGCCGGACGACCGGCCGAAGGCCGAGTCGGCGCTGCGGGCCGCGCTCGAAGCACCCCGGACGCGTTTGTTGACGCAATTCAACGCGTTGCCGCAAGGCGTTAAATTCCTGGTCGACCTGCGGGCCGACCTGATGGAGCACGCGCGCAAGGACGCGACGCTGGCGTCGCTCGATGAAGACCTGCGGCGATTGCTAGAATCCTGGTTCGATATCGGTTTCCTGGACCTGCGGCGGATGACCTGGGATGCGCCGGCAGCCTTGCTCGAAAAGCTGATCGCCTATGAGGCGGTCCATGAAATCCGGAGCTGGGAAGACCTCAAGAACCGGCTGGATTCCGACCGCCGGTGCTTTGCCTTCTTCCATCCACGGATGCCGGACGAGCCGCTGATCTTCGTCGAGGTGGCGCTTGTCGACGGCATGGCCGACAACATTCACGATCTGCTCGACGAAAAGGCGCCGGTGATGGATCCGGCCCACAATGCGGACACGGCGATCTTTTACTCGATTTCCAATGCGCAGCGCGGGCTTGGCGGGATCAGTTTCGGCGGTTTCCTCATCAAACGTGTCGTCGACTTGCTCGCGGCCGAGTATCCCGGTCTCAAGACATTTGCGACGTTGTCGCCCATACCGGGCTTCCGCCGCTGGCTGAGCCGCGAAGTCGAGGCGGGGCGCACACCGCTGACATCCGCCGAGGGCGAGGCGATTTGCCAAGTGACCGGGTTCGAGGAACACAACGACGCGCTCATGCGGGCGCTCGATGCCGAACATTGGCATCAAGACGACCGCATGGTCGAAGCGTTGCGCGGTCCGTTGATGCGCCTCTGCGCCCAGTATCTCGTCAATGAGAAGCGCCGCGGCACCCGCGCCTTGGATCCGGTGGCGCATTTCCATCTGACGAACGGCGCGCGGGTCGAGCGGTTGAACTGGTTGGGGGATACCTCCGCCAACGGCATGGCTCGTTCTGCGGGCATGATGGTCAACTATCTCTACGTGTCCGATCGAATCGAAGAAAATCACGAGTCCTATACCGGCGAAGGCCGGGTTACCGCTTCCTCAAGTGTGACACGTTTGCTAAAAAGTTAGGAACGGCGAACCGTCGTTAAGAACTGAAGTCGGCATCGTATCGGCTTCTGAACACGGGGAACGAGGTGTGGGGCCTGAAATCAATCTGAACGGTCGGACCCAGGCGGAATTCGTAGGGTTCCGAGGAAGCGAGCGTGCCAGCACGTTCTTTCGGCGCGGCCGGTACATGGAATACATCCGGCGCGGCATGAAGTTTCGCAGGATCAAACCGGATAACTCGGTCGAAACGGCCCAGGTGCTGTCCGTCGTACTGGATGGCCTGAGCATTCCGCATGTGCGCTATGAGATCAATTTGGAGCGGCCGAACAACATAGCGGCACTCCGGGACGGACCCCGGATTCTAGCGCTTTCGGCCTTTACCAAAACCTATCAGGAACGCGTTCCTAACTAGGGTGCGCGTGACGGCGCTTCTGGCAATGGTGTCATAGGCCACGATAAGATTGCTGATCGTCCACTTGGCCTGCTTGACCATAGGGATTCCGCTACTTATACAGGAGCGCCCTTCGGGGCCGGGCCACGGCTTGCGGGCGTGGCGGAACTGGTAGACGCGCGGGTTTTAGGTACCCGTGGAGCAATCCGTGGGGGTTCGAGTCCCTCCGCCCGCACCAGCGGGACCGGCCGGATCGGTCGCAGGCCGTATCGAATTGAGGGAACGCGGGACAAACATCTATTTTAAAACCCGAGAAAGTGGGTCGACGTTATGCAGGTAACCGAAACAAAGAACGAAGGCTTGAGCCGCGAATTCGCAATCTCTGTCCCGGCAGCGGATATTGAGGATCGGGTGGCGGCTCGCCTGGCGGAACTTGTGGGGCAGGTGAACATTCCCGGGTTCAGGCCCGGCAAGGTGCCGGTGAAACTGATTCGTCAACGGTACGGCGACGCCGTCAAAGGCGAAGTGCTGCAGGCCGCCGTCGCGGAGACGACATCCAAGGCGCTTGCCGATCGCGAATTGCAACCCGCGATGCAGCCGAAGATCGAGGTGACGAATTTCGAGGACGGCAAGGATCTCGAATTCACGATCGCGGTGGACATCCTCCCGGTGATCGACCCTGTGGATTTCCGGACGATCGAGCTCGAGAACCTGACCGCGGAGGTCGAGGACTCGCAGGTCGACGAGGCGTTGGAGCGCATGGCCGAGGATTTCGGCAAGACTGAGCCGATCGCCAAGGCCCGCAAGAGCAAGGAAGGTGACACCGTCGTCATCGATTTCGAAGGCTTCGTGGACGGCACGGCGTTCGACGGCGGCAAGGGCGAGGACTACCATCTCGAGCTTGGCAGCGCCCGCTTCATTCCGGGTTTCGAGACACAACTCGTGGGCGCCAACGCGGGAGACCATGTGAAGGTCGAAGTCACGTTTCCCGAGGGCTACGGCAATGCCGAGTTGGCCGGTAAGGACGGCGTGTTCGAAGTCGACGTCAAGGAGATCCGCGAGAAGGTCAAGAGCACGATCGACGACGAGTTCGCGAAGTCGATGGGATTGGAGGGCATCGACGCGTTGCGGACGCAGGTCAAGGAGCGGCTGCAGGCCGATTACGGCAACGTTTCGCGCGAACGCCTGAAGCGTCAACTGCTTGACAAACTCGACGAATCACACGAATTCGATGCTCCGGCGGGGATGGTCGATGCGGAACTTGAATCGATCTGGAACCAATTCGAATCGGCTCGGAAGAATGACGAACTCGATCCGGAAGACAAGGAAAAGAGCGATGACGAAATTCGCGACGAGTTCCGGACCATCGCGGAGCGCCGCGTTCGGCTCGGCCTATTGCTGGCCGCTGTCGGACAGCGCAACAACATCGAGGTGTCGCAGGAAGAGATGAACCGGGCGCTGATCCGTCAGGCGCAGAACTTCCCGGGACAAGAACGGCAAATCATCGAGACCTATCAGAAGAACGAGAACTTGATGGCGAGCCTGCGCGCCCCCATCTTCGAGGACAAGGTGGTCGACTTCATCCTCGAACTTGCGAAGGTTACCGACAAGAGCGTCAGCATCGACGATCTGATGAAGGATCCCGGCGAGGACGCAGCGGCCGAGGAGAAACCCAAGGCGCGGGCCAAGAAGCCGGCGGCGAAGAAAAAGCCGGCCAGCAAGGCCAAGCCGAAGAGCGGCGGGAAGGCCGCACCGAAGGCCAAAGCAGCGGCAAAGCCCAAGGCGGCGCCCAAGACGAAGGCAGCTCCGAAGTCGAAGGCGAAGCCTAAGACGAAACCAAAAGAGTAGTCCGACAGAGGTCCGTTCGGGCGGCAGGCAACAGGCTAGGATAGGCATTAATGAACGATCCGATTGATACATACATGAATGCGCTGGTTCCGATGGTCGTCGAACAGACCAATCGCGGCGAGCGCGCCTATGACATTTACTCGCGCTTGCTGAAAGAGCGGATTATCTTCCTGACCGGGCCGGTCAACGACGGCGTCGCCAGTTTGATTAACGCGCAGTTGCTGTACCTGGAGTCCGAGAATCCGAACAAGGATATCGCCTTCTACATCAATTCTCCGGGGGGAATCGTGACCTCCGGGTTGTCGATCTACGATACGATGCAATATATCCGGTGCGACGTCTCGACCGTGTGTGTCGGCCAGGCGGCCTCGATGGGTTCGCTGCTGCTGTGTTGCGGGGCCGCGGGAAAGCGCTACTCGCTGCCGAACAGCCGGATCATGTTGCATCAGCCGTCCGGCGGATTTCAGGGCCAGGCGACGGATGTGGAAATCCATGCCCGGGAAATCCTCAATCTACGGGCACGCCTGAACGAGATTTACGTCTCCCACACGGGGCAGGACTTGAAGGCGGTCGAAGAGGCGCTGGAGCGGGATAACTTCCTGGCGCCGGACGAAGCCCATAAATTCGGCTTGATCGACGAAGTGGTTTCCAGCCGGCCGGAGGGCAGTGATGGCGGCTCGGATGGGGCGAAAGACGACGACGGCAAGAAGGGCGACGACTAAGGCATTGAAATGAAGGAAATTAACCAGCCTATTGGGTGCCTTGGTTCCGATGCATCACGCTTGTGACAATGTGTGATATGTCAAGCACCCCTTCAGTATGGTTTATTAACGTTTAATTGTTTTTCAATGTCTATCTGTCAGGCTTTTCGACTGTAGGTATTTGGCGCGATTGGCTAACATGTTGGGGCGCAAGCCTCCGGAACGAAAGACTAGCACATGAGTAAGACTGGCTCCGGCGATACCAAGAACACCCTGTACTGCTCCTTCTGCGGAAAGAGTCAGCACGAGGTGCGCAAGCTTATTGCCGGCCCGACCGTGTTCATCTGTGATGAATGCGTCGAGTTGTGCATGGACATCATCAAGGAAGACCACAAGGCGACGATTTCGAAATCGCGCGATGGGGTTCCGACCCCGCGGGAAATCCGCAAGGTCCTCGATGACTATGTCATTGGCCAGAACCATGCGAAGCGCGTTCTGTCGGTAGCCGTCCACAACCACTACAAGCGCCTCGCGCACGGCAACAAGAACAACGACGTCGAACTGGCGAAGTCGAACATCCTGCTGATCGGTCCGACCGGTTGCGGCAAGACCTTGTTGGCCCAGACGCTGGCGCGCATCTTGGACGTTCCGTTCACGATGGCGGACGCCACCACGTTGACCGAAGCTGGGTATGTCGGCGAAGACGTCGAGAACATCATCCTGAAGCTTCTGCAGTCCGCGGATTACAACGTCGAGCGGGCCCAGCGCGGCATCGTCTACATCGACGAGGTCGACAAGATCAGCCGCAAGTCCGACAACCCGTCGATCACGCGTGATGTGTCTGGCGAGGGTGTGCAGCAGGCATTGCTCAAGCTGATGGAAGGCACCACTGCCAGCGTTCCGCCACAGGGTGGCCGCAAGCACCCGCAGCAGGAATTCCTGCAGGTGGACACGACCAACATCCTGTTCATCTGCGGCGGCGCGTTCGCGGGTCTCGAAAAGATCATCTCCCAGCGCGGCAAGGGGTCGTCGATCGGCTTCGGCGCCGACGTGCGCGGCCCGGAAGACCGTCAGATCGGCGAGTTGCTGCAGGGTGTCGAGCCCGAGGATCTGTTGAAGTTCGGGCTGATCCCCGAATTCGTCGGCCGGCTTCCGGTTTTGGCCACCTTGTCCGACCTGGACGAGGACGCCTTGGTCGAGATTTTGTCGCGCCCGCGCAACGCGCTGGTGAAGCAGTACCAACGCCTGTTCGAGATGGAAGGCGTGCAGATCGAATTCCTCGAAGATGCGCTTCGCGCGATCGCCCAGAAGGCGATTGCCCGCAAGACGGGCGCGCGCGGATTGCGGTCGATCATGGAATCGATTCTGTTGGATTCGATGTATGAGCTGCCCGGACTAGAGGGTGTTGAAGAGATTGTCATCAACCGCGAGGTCGTCGACGGCAACTCGAAACCCCTTCATATCTATGCCGATCGGCGAGAGGACACCGGCCAGAGCGCCTAGTCCGCGACAACGGGCTTGATTGTCCCAAATAACATCGCCATCTATTGTCTAACGCGATTTTCCGCCGCTTAGGCGGTCCATGTCTGGATGAGGTTGTATGTTGGACTTGACCCGAGGTCAGATTTTCCCGGTTTTGCCGCTGCGTGACATCGTAGTGTTTCCGCACATGATCGTGCCGCTTTTCGTCGGCCGCGAGAAGTCCGTGCGGGCGCTCGAGGATGTCATGGCGGACGACAAGCAGATTCTGCTCGTCACGCAAAAGAATGCGGCACAAGACGATCCGACCCCCGGCGATATCTACATGATGGGGACCGTGGCCACGGTGCTGCAGCTTCTGAAGTTGCCGGACGGAACGGTCAAGGTCCTGGTCGAGGGCAATCAGCGTGCCCGGATCGACAGCTTCGTCGACAATGCCGATTTCTTCCAGGCCAATGCGGAACTGATCGATGACGATGTCGAGAGCCCGCAGGAACTCGAAGCACTCAGCCGCGCCGTCGTCGGCGAGTTCGAGCAATATATCAAGCTGAACAAGAAGGTGCCGCCCGAAGTCCTGATCTCGGTCAATCAGATCGACGATCCGGGCAAGTTGGCCGATACGGTCGCGCAGCATCTGACGCTCAAGATCGCCGACAAGCAGGCATTGCTGGAAGTCGACAAGATCGGTGAGCGGCTGGAACGCGTCTATTCCTTCATGGAAGGCGAGATCGGCGTGATGCAGGTCGAGAAGCGCATCCGCAACCGCGTCAAGCGCCAGATGGAGAAGACCCAGCGCGAGTATTATCTCAACGAACAGCTCAAGGCGATCCAGAAGGAATTGGGCGAGGGTGAGGACGGCAAGGACGAACTCGCCGAGATCGAAGAGAAGATCAAGAAGACCAAGCTTTCCAAGGAAGCGCGCGAAAAGGCGCAAGCCGAGATCAAGAAGCTGCGCTCCATGAGTCCGATGTCGGCGGAGGCCACGGTCGTCCGCAACTATCTCGACTGGATCCTGAGCATTCCGTGGAAGAAGCGCACGAAGATCAAGCGCGACTTGAACGCGGCATTGGAGGTTCTCGACGCGGACCATTACGGCCTCGACAAGGTCAAGGAACGCCTGATCGAGTATCTCGCCGTGCAGCACCGGATGCGCAAGGTGAAGGGACCGATCCTTTGTCTCGTGGGACCGCCGGGTGTCGGTAAGACGTCGCTGGGTAAATCCATGGCGCGCGCGACCGGCCGCAAATTCGTCCGTATGTCGCTCGGCGGCGTCCGGGACGAAGCCGAGGTGCGTGGCCATCGCCGGACCTATATCGGGTCGATGCCCGGCAAGGTCATTCAGGGCATGAAAAAGGCAAAGTCGTCGAACCCGCTGTTTCTGCTCGATGAAATCGACAAGCTCGGCGCCGACTGGCGCGGCGATCCGTCGTCCGCACTGCTGGAAGTGCTCGATCCGGAACAGAACAGCACGTTCAACGATCATTATCTTGAGGTCGACTACGACCTTAGCGACGTCATGTTCGTGACGACCGCCAATACGTTGCGCATGCCGCAGCCGCTGATGGACCGGATGGAGATCATTCGCATCCCCGGCTATACCGAGGACGAGAAGGTCCAGATCGCGAAGCGCCATCTCATCGCCAAGCAGGTCAAGGAGTCCGGCCTCAAGGACGAGGAATGGTCGATTTCCGATGACGCATTACGCGACTTGATCCGCTATTACACGCGCGAAGCCGGCGTCCGTAACCTGGAACGTGAGATTGCGAACCTGGCGCGGAAGGCGATCAAGGAAATCCTCATGAAGGAGGATGTGAAGAAGGTCCGCCTTACGCGCAAGAACCTGGCGAAATTCGCCGGTGTCCGGAAATTCCGCTTCGGCGAGGTCGAGGAAGAGAATTTGGTCGGCGTCGTGACCGGGTTGGCCTGGACCGAAGTCGGCGGCGAATTGCTAACGATCGAATCGGTGATGCTACCGGGTAAGGGAAAGATCATCCGGACCGGCAAGCTCGGCGACGTGATGCAGGAATCGGTGCAGGCGGCGGAAAGCTACGTCAAGAGTCGCGCGCCGTCCTTCGGCATCAAGCCGACTGAGTTCGAAAAGATCGACATTCACGTCCATGTTCCAGAAGGCGCCACCCCGAAGGACGGGCCATCGGCCGGCACTGCGATGGTTACAACGATCGTGTCGGTGCTAACTGGCATTCCGATCCGCAAGGATGTCGCCATGACCGGCGAGATCACGTTGCGCGGCCGGGTTCTCCCGATCGGCGGGTTAAAAGAGAAATTGCTGGCGGCGTTACGCGGCGGCCTGAAGACGGTTTTGATTCCTCAGGAAAACGTTAAGGATCTTGCGGAAATCCCCGATAACGTGAAGCGCAATCTCGAGATCATCCCGGTCAGTACGGTCGATGAAGTGATCGAAAATGCGCTCGAAGAGAGGGTAAAACCGATCGAATGGGGCCCCGAGTCGGAGTCGGCGGAGCCGGTTCAGGCTACGCAAACGGAGGGCGATCTCAGTGGTGTTACCACTCACTGAGTAGTTCTACTTCGCCTGTGTTGCCAATATCGCCGCTAGTGTGCCGATATGCATCAGGTTGGCAAAAAAGCTCGGATTTCTGCGGGTGTGTCGTTGACTGCTAGCTCTTTACGCATTTACACTCGCCGAACTTTCGCCTGGAAGTTTACAGATCCTATCAACACTTTCCCTGGCCTTAAGAGGGGGGCTTTACCTTGAACAAGAACGATCTTGTTGCAGCAGTAGCTAACGATGCTGGCCTGTCCAAGGCAGATGCGGCGCGAGCCGTTGATTCAGTATTCGATTCGATCACCGGCGCCTTGAAAACGGGCGGTGATGTTCGTCTGGTTGGCTTCGGCACGTTCAGCATCACAAATCGCAAGGCGTCAATTGGACGCAACCCGCGTACGGGTGAGCAAATCCAGATTCCTGCGTCCAAACAGCCTAAGTTCAAGGCTGGTAAAGGACTTAAGGACGCCGTTAACTAAGACGTTTCGAGTAAGTGTTCAAAGCCGGCCGCCGATGCGTCGCGCGGCCGGCTTTGGTTTTTTCGGGTTCCGGTCATTGCACCGGTGATCCTTGCCGGTAGCTGTTAGCGCGCGACGATGGCTTGCCATCCTTCGCAAAACGCAGTACTTCACCGGCGACCTCAAGGCCGCATCGGCCATGGCGCGGGCGATTAGCTCAGCTGGGAGAGCACCTCGTTTACACCGAGGGGGTCGGCGGTTCGATCCCGTCATCGCCCACCATTTCCGCCGTTTTCTGGCCGGAGCGCCGTTCACCATTCTGCGACCGGCGCCGGTCCCTTAACATTTTGTTAGCTGTCTCTGAGCATCATCGCGGGATGGCTCATGAGGAAGATCTCGAGATGTCGCTCGGACGTCCGGCAGGGGGCGGTTCTCTCCGGATACTCGAAGTTTTCGGCGTCCTGCTGGCTGTCGTGCCATGCGGCGTTTTGGCCGGACTCTACCTCGTTTCCGAAGACATCAAATTCCTGATCGCCTGCGCCTTTTTTGCCATGGTTGCGGTCGTGGTCGTTTTCTGGCGCCGTCCATCCCAAGGGCCGGCCACTCGGCGTGCCCGCTCGTTGCGGCGGGCCGATGCAGCCCATTCGCCAGCAGCCGGCCGGCCGAAAAGCGGCGAGGGTCGGAAGGCGGGGATTCTCCGCCTTGGGGCGGCACTGCAAGGAAAGCTCACCAAGCGCGCCTTGAAGGTCGCCGGGTTCCTGGCATGGATGGCGGCATGGATTTTCACCGCCGTCATGTTCACGCAGGTGGTGGAGAACGAACACACCACAAAACTCACCCTATTCGTGATGGTCGGCTCTCTCAGTCCGCTGATTTTCTACTTCCTGCTTGAGACCGGCGTAAACCGTCTCAGCGATCGGCTCCGCGACGAGGAATGATCGGTCGCGGACCGCCGGTGACGGCGAGCCGAATTTCACCGAATCTACGCTGATTTCCGGTCTGTTCGCTTGACACTCGGGATGCCGTCGATTACATGGAGCGACCTCTATTGCGGGGGTGTAGCTCAGTTGGTTAGAGCGCCGGCCTGTCACGCCGGAGGCCGCGGGTTCGAGTCCCGTCACTCCCGCCACTTTATCCCAAATTATACAGTTATTCTGCGTAGCGGCGATGTCCGATCGGCGCTTGTGCGCGTCATCTGACGCGCGTGTACGGCTGCCTTTATAGAGCCGCTCGACCTCAAGACTCCCGCCATCCGCGTTTATCGAAATAGCACTGGGTGATCAAAGGATCAGTCGGCGCTTTTGTTGCTCGCGATAGTAGTGTTACGCTGACACGCCCGATCCCATTCCGATGGGAAGGCGCAATCGGGACAAAAATATCGGCAAGACGCCGAATAATCAGGGCAGTGGCAATCGGCTGTGCCTGCAAGAGGGAGCTTCAGGGAGGAGGCACGTTATGAACTACATACGAGATACGCGTAACTTCGTTGTCGGAGCCATGGCCGCGGTCGTCGCCATCGCCGGCGGTTCGCAATCCAACGCCGCGGACTATCCGACGAAACCGGTTCGCATCATCATTCCGTATGACGCGGGCGGCGCTGCGGATCTGCAAGCGCGAATCCTGTCATCGACCGCCCCGCAGTATCTGGGTCAGTCGGTGCTCGCCAGCAACCGGACGGGCGCTGGCGGCGTCACGGGATCGAACTATGTCGTACGGTCCAAGCCCGACGGATATACGTTGTTGCTCGCGCGCGTCGGGTCGCAGGCGGGTGTTCCGGCGATCAATCCTGGCATTCCCTATAAATGGAACGACTACACCTTCTTGGGATTGTTGGAAAAGAACCCGTTCGTTTTGGCCGTCAATTCGAAGTCCAGCTACAAGTCGCTCAAGGATGTCGAAGCGGCGTTGAAGGCAGGCAAGAAACTGTCCTATTCGACCGGCGGGGTTGGTACGTTGCCGCATATCGCGATGGTGATGACCCTCAGCGGAATGGGAATGAAGGCCGATGCGATGACCCATGTGCCCTACAAGGGCGGCGGCGCGGCGGCTGCGGCGCTGGTTGGCGGCCATGTCGATATGTTCTTCCAGAACCTCTCCGGTCTGATTGGGCAAATTCGGGCCGGTACGCTTCGGGCACTCTTCGTGACCACGCCGGAGCGTTTCGCGGCGATCAAGGACGTGCCGACCGTCAAGGAAATCGGCAGGCCCGACCTTGAGCTTGCCGTTGGTTGGAGCGCGCTTTACGGCCCGAAGGATTTGCCGAAGAACGTTGTCGATAAATGGGTCGACGTTCTGCAGAAGATCAAGGGCGACAAATCCTGGAACAAGATGACGACGCGTCTCGGCTCCATCCCGGCGGTTTCCTCGCCGCAGGAGATGGAGAAGTTCGCGGAAAGCCAGTTCAAGGCCATGCGGGCGGTCGCCGAGAAAGTCGGCATGATCATCAAGAAGAAATAGGACCGGTGGGGCGGACGCGACGGGCAAACGCGTTCCGTCCGCCTACCATTGTCCGCGAATAGAGCCTCAGCGGAATTCTCGGCGGAGGTGCGTGTTCGCGGCATGTCGTTGATTGAATGCCGGCGGAGGGATACGGGTGGCAACGAAAAAACCGAACATCTTGATTATCCAAGCGGATCAGATGGCCCCCCAGGCACTGCCGACCTACGGTCATGGATTGGTCAAGGCGCCGAACATCCAGGCATTGGCCGACCGTGGCGTGGTGTTCGAGAACGCCTATTGTAACTTTCCGCTCTGCGTTCCGTCGCGGTACTCGATGCTCGCCGGGCGCTATACAAGCAACATCGCCGCCTGGGACAATGCGATCGAGATGCCGTCTTCGCTGCCGACGATGGCGCATTACATGAACGCCCTGGGATACGACAGCACACTCTGCGGCAAGATGCATTTCATCGGGCCGGACCAACTGCACGGGTTCAAGGAGCGGCTGACGACCGACGTCTATCCGTCGAACTTCGCCTGGACGCCCGACTGGCCGAACGAGCCGGAGTACCGGCCGACCGGCATCGACCTGCGCCCTGTGGCCCAGGCCGGGCAGTGCGTCCGGAGCTTACAGATCGACTATGACGACGAGGTAGAGTTCCAGGGATTGCAGAAGATCTACGATCTTGCGCGTTACAGCGAGAATCCGTTTTTCCTGGTCATTTCCTTTACCCATCCGCATTCGCCCTTCACGACGACGGCGAAATATTGGGACCAATACGAGCACGACGATATCGACATGCCGACCGTGCCGGCGATACCCGTCGACGATCTGGATGAAATGGGCCGCTGGCTCTACTACGCGCACGGCACCCATCTGAACACGATAACGGACGAGCACGTGCGCAATGCGCGGCATGCCTACTACGGCATGATCACCTATGTCGACGATAAGGTTGGCCGGATCATGGCGGCGATGCGGGAAACAGGGCTCGATGAGAACACGCTCGTGATCTTCACCGGCGACCACGGCGAGATGATGGGCGAGCGTGGCATGTGGTACAAGCAGCACTTCTTCGAATGGTCGGCCCGCGTTCCCCTGATCGTCGGGATGCCCGGCACATTCGCGCCGGGGCGTGACGACAGCCTGGTCTCGCTGGTCGATCTGCTGCCGACCATGCTGGACGTCGCAAGCGATGGAAAGCCGCCGGAAACCGTTGACCCCTTGGATGGCGACAGCCTGACCGGCCTGCTCGGCGGTAATCGGCAAGGCTGGAAGAACGAGGTGATCTCAGAATATACCGGGGAGGGGGTCAAGGCGCCCTGCCGGATGCTGCGCCGCGGCCGCTACAAATACATGTATACGCATGGACATCCCGGCATGTTGTTCGATCTGGAGGCCGACCCGAACGAGTTGGAGAATTGCGTCGATCATCCGGACATGGCGGACACCGCGGCGGAGCTGCTCGATGCGTTGCTCGACGGCTGGGATCCGGAGGCGGTGAACGCCGAATGTCTCGCCTCGCAGCGTCAGCGCCGCTTCATTCATGAGGCCAACGGCGGCGAGCCATATTGGGCTTTCGAGGCGCGTCACGGCGATGGCGAGCGTTTCGTCCGAAACGCCGGCGCCGCGCCGACCAAGGCGAAGGCGCGCTTCCCCTTTGTCGAACCCTTGTCACACGAGCAGTGAACGGTACGTAACCCGCCGGGGAAAGGTAGACTTGTGCGTGCAGACGAACGAAACGACCTGATCCTTAGCGCCGTTACCGTCGGCTTCGCCCTTTTGGTGATGTTCGCGGTTATCCCGCTGGGGGTCGAGGATCCTGGAACGATCAACGTCCTCGCTCTCGGACCGTCATTTTGGCCCTTCATCATCGCATTGTTCATCTGCCTGATGGGGTTAATCGTTGGGGCGCAGGCGTATCGCCGGTTCCGCGCCGGCGGCGATCCTCGGCTGGGGACCGGCGGCGGACAGCAATTCGCGCTCACGCGCTGGATCGGTGCGCTCGTGTTGTTGGCGGGGTATTACGCCTTGATCGGTGTGTTGGGGATGGTCGTGGCGTCCATCCTTACGCTTCTGTTGTTCATGCTTCTCGGTGGCGAACGCCGGCCGGTGCTTATCGCCGCCATTTCCTTGGTCCTCCCCATCGCCCTTTACCTCTTCTTCCGATATGTCGCCAATGTCGCCATTCCGATGGGCATTTTCGGCGATTGGGTTTCATAGATCATGCTGCTCGAACATCTTCAGTCGGCGCTGAGTATCGTTCTGTCCGTCGAGACAATCCTGGCACTGTTCGGCGGCGTGGTGATCGGTACGATCATCGGGGCGATCCCGGGCATGACCGTCACGATGGGCGTTGCCTTGACCTTGCCCTTCACATTCAACATGCATCCGGCGGTCGGCATTTTGCTGCTGCTGGGGGTGTACAAGGGGGGCGTCTACGGCGGGTCGATCACGGCGATCCTGATCAAGACGCCGGGGACCCCGGCCGCGTCCTGCACGGTGCTCGACGGGTACCCGATGTCGCAGAAGGGCGAGGCGCGGAAGGCGCTCGATATGGCGCTCTACGCCTCCTGTTTTGCCGATTTCGTGTCGAACATCTCGCTGATTCTGTTCGCCGGCCTGCTCGCCAGCTTCGCGTTGCGTTTCGGACCGCCGGAGTATTTCACCCTGATCGTGTTCTCGCTGACGATCATCGCGGGCATCGCCGGCCAGAACATGGCCAAGGGCATGATTTCCGCCGGATTGGGCCTGTTGCTCGCAACCATCGGCCTCGATCTCGTCTACGGCACCAAACGCTTCGTATTCGGCGAAGTCGAACTCATGGCGGGGCTCAACTTCATTCCCGTCTTGATCGGTTTGTTCGCACTGCCCGAGATCATCAACTATTACGCCAAGAAGTTCGAGGAACGCGGCGATGTCCAGGCATTGTCCGGAACGCATGCGACGTTTTCCGAATTTCGCAGATGCTTCAAGACCATCTTCCGCGGCAGCATCATCGGTGTCGTGCTGGGCGCCATCCCCGGCATTGGCGGCGCACCGGCGGCCTTCCTTTCCTATAGCGAGGCCCAGCGGACGACCAAGAACCCCAAGGCGCGGTTCGGTGACGGAGAAATCGAGGGCGTCGCGGCGGCGGAGGCCGGCAACAACGGAACCTGCGGGGCCACGCTGATCCCGCTGCTGGCGCTCGGCGTACCCGGTGACATCGTCACGGCGGTGATCCTCGGGGCCTTCATGATCCATGGGTTGCAGCCCGGACCACTGCTGTTCCAGGACAATCTGGATCTGATCTATGCTCTGTTCATGGGCATCATGATCAGCTCGATGTTCCTGTTCATTGTCGGCAAGAGCGCGATCCGCATATTCAGCCATGTCGTGCTGCTGCCGAATAAGATCCTGTTCCCGATGGTCTTGGTGCTTTGCGTGTATGGCGGCTATGCGGTCAACAACAATCCGTTCGATATCCTCGTGATGCTGCTGATCGGGCTGATCGGATTCGGTATGCTGCGTGCGGGTATCCCGGCGGCGCCGTTCCTGATCGCCTACGTCCTGGGGCCGTTGCTCGAAGACAACTTCCGCCAATCGCTGCTGCTGTCGCAGGGCGGGCTGGAAATATTCGTCCGGAACGAGATTTGCTGGATATTCTGGGGATTGACCACCTTGGTGGTCTTCGTCCTGATCCGCCGCGGCATGCGGAACCGGCGCGCCCAATGGGCGGAAGGTTAGTCCGGGGCCGGAAGCCTGGACCGGAAATCCCGCTGTCCTAGTCCTGTTCCAGGGACGTAGGCACCGTCGCGAGGTCATTGACCCAAGGCATGGCGGAACGGCACCAGATTTGACGCCTCGGCGGAAGTTCTGCGCGCTGGTTGCAGGTGCCCAGCCGAAGGCTGATCAGTTTGGGTCCATCGCCGACAGGCATGCCGCACATCTGGGTGCCGCATTCCGGGCAGAAAACGAGGGCACGTTCGTTCCCGCTCGCCGCGATCTTATTGTATATCTTGGTTTCCCCGGTCATCTCCAAATCGGAATCGGAAACCCGCAGGGTTGTGCGAAACGCGCTGCCGGAAATCGCCTGACAATCCGTGCAATGGCATACGCTCGCGTTGTTTGGGTCGACCGTCGCGACGTATCGCACGCGACCGCAGTGACATTGACCGTCGACTTTCATCCGGCACCTCCACTTTCTCTGCCGGAAGGATAGCCTGATCGCCCGCCCAGCGCCTAGTCGGGGACGGGCTGGAATCTGTTCCATACGCGGAATCGCCTGGAATCGGTCGGTCTGCGTGCGTAAATTGTCCGGTCATTTCGAATCGATCTGTGAATTTCATCGATTCACGGCCCGTTTGCCGCAGTCGTACCCGGTTTGCGCGGTGTTTGCGGTCGCCGCCGGTACGCTGCCGGGCCAGCCGGCGGGATTTCCCCAATTCGTTGTGAATGACAGTGGAAATCCGTTCAATTTCAACGAATGCGAGCGTGTCTGCCTCCCGCTCGCGGATAAGGTTGTTGTTGACCGCGGCGTGCGATGTGGAACCGTGCCCTGGATCGGGTAAGAAATCGTGAGGATTCGGTGACTTCTCGCTTTTACTCAATGGCGCGTAACTCTATATTGCACCCAACTTGAACGGCCCGCGAAAAGCACAAGAATCAAGACAAGACGCGGGCATCCGATGCGCACCGGACTGGGGCGCCGACGATTGCCGAAACGGGCCGATCAGAGGGTAAGGGTGGTCAATGGACGAACTGCTTCGGGAATACCTGCCGATCCTGATTTTCCTGGCGGTTGCGATCGGGCTGGCGGGCGTCATGGTGATCGCCAGTTTTATTATCGCCAAGCAGAATCCGGATTCCGAGAAACTGTCGGCTTATGAATGTGGCTTCGAGGCCTTCGATGATGCGCGAAGCCAGTTCGATGTCCGTTTTTATCTGGTGGCGATTCTCTTCATCATCTTTGACCTGGAAGTCGCCTTCCTCTTCCCTTGGGCGGTCGCCTTCGGCGATATCGGCCTCTTCGGGTTCTGGTCGATGGTGATCTTCCTCGGCATTCTGACGGTCGGCTTCGTATACGAATGGCGGAAAGGAGCGTTGGAATGGGAGTAAACGTGGATCCCGGTAAACGCCCGATCATGCCCGGTGCGGAACAGGATGCGGCGCTGAAGGCCGTTACGGACGAGCTCTCCGATAAGGGATTCATCATCGCGCAGGCCGACAAGCTGGTGAACTGGGCGCGGACGGGATCGCTCTGGCCGATGACGTTCGGACTGGCCTGTTGCGCCGTCGAGATGATGCACGCCTATATGCCGCGATACGATCTTGACCGGTTCGGTGTCGTGCCGCGGGCCAGCCCCCGGCAGTCGGACGTGATGATTGTCGCCGGGACCCTGACCAACAAGATGGCGCCCGCATTGCGCAAGGTTTACGACCAGATGGCCGAGCCGCGATGGGTCATTTCGATGGGGTCGTGCGCCAACGGGGGTGGCTATTACCATTATTCCTACTCTGTCGTGCGCGGTTGCGACCGGATCGTTCCCGTCGATATCTACGTCCCGGGTTGTCCGCCGACGGCGGAGGCCCTCGTCTACGGAATCCTCCAATTGCAGAAGAAGATTCGACGTACCGGCACCATTGCCCGTTGACCGAGCTGGATCAGATCAGACATTAGACCATGGATGAAAGACTAGAGGCGCTCGAAGAACTGGGCCGCTATGTCGCCGGGCAAATGGGCCAGGACGTAGCCGAAACGGAGATCAAATACGGCGAATTGATGCTGCGCGTTCGCCGCGACGGCGTCGCCCGTGTTCTGTCCTTCCTGTGCAACGATGCGAACTGCCTCTTTCAGGTGCTGGTCGACATCTGCGGGGTCGATTATCCGGACCGCGACGAAAGGTTCGAAATCGTCTACAACCTGCTGTCGTTGAAGCACAATGTCCGAATACGGGTGAAGGTGACGACCGACGAAACGACGCCGGTACCGTCGGTGTCGCAAGTCTATCCGGCCGCCGGGTGGTTCGAGCGCGAATGCTGGGACATGTATGGCGTGTTCTTCAGCGAGCATCCGGATCTGCGGCGCATGCTGACCGACTACGGCTTCGACGGTCATCCGTTGCGCAAGGATTTCCCGCTGACCGGGTATGTCGAGGTCCGCTACGACGACGAGCAGCGCCGCGTTGTCTACGAACCGGTCAAACTCGTGCAGGAATTCCGCAGTTTCGACTTCCTCAGTCCCTGGGAGGGCATGACACCGCAACTCCCCGGCGATGAAAAGGCGACCGAGGAGGACGCATCGTGACCGGCGATCCGCAAATCAAGACCATGACCATCAATTTCGGTCCGCAGCATCCAGCCGCGCATGGCGTGTTGCGGATGGTGATGGAGATGGACGGCGAGGTCGTCGAGCGCGTCGACCCGCATATCGGGCTTTTGCATCGCGGCACCGAAAAGCTCATCGAATACAAGACCTACATGCAGGCGGTGCCGTATTTCGACCGTCTCGATTACGTCTCGCCGATGTGCCAGGAGCACGCCTTCGTGCTCGGCGTCGAAAAGCTGCTGGGGATCGAGCCGCCGCCGCGGGCGCAATACATCCGGGTCCTGTTCGACGAAATCACCCGCATTCTGAACCATTTGCTGAATCTGACCGCATTCGCGCTGGACGTGGGCGCGATGACCCCGATGCTTTGGGGCTTCGAGCATCGCGAACTGTTGATGGAGTTCTACGAGCGGGTGTCGGGCGCGCGGCTGCATGCGGCCTACTACCGGGCCGGCGGCGTGCATCAGGATATGCCGGCGGGTCTCAGCGACGATATCAAGGCATGGTCGGAGACATTCCCTCAATTCATCGAGGACATGGAAACGCTGCTGAACGAAAACCGGATTTTCAAGCAGCGGAGCGTCGATATCGGCATCATCTCGGCGCAGGACGCGATGGCGTGGGGGCTCAGCGGGCCGATGCTGCGCGGCTCCGGCGTTCCATGGGACCTGCGCAAGGCGCAGCCCTATATGGTGTATGACCAGCTCGACTTCGATATTCCGATCGGCAAGAACGGCGATTGCTACGACCGGTATCTCGTGCGTGTCGAGGAGATGCGGCAGAGTCTGAGGATTATCGACCAATGCCTTGAAAAGATGCCGGATGGGCCGGTTCTGACCAAGGAAGATAAGATCGCGCCGCCGAGCCGCGGCGAAATGAAGCACTCGATGGAAGCGCTGATCCATCACTTTAAGCTCTATACGGAAGGGGTCCATGTGCCGGAAGGCGAGACCTATACCGCGGTCGAGGCGCCGAAGGGCGAATTCGGTGTGTATCTCGTCGCCGACGGCACGAACCGGCCGTATCGGTGCAAGATTCGGGCGCCCGGGTTCCCGCATCTGCAGGCGATGGAATACATGTGCAAGGGGCACATGCTGGCCGACTCAGTGGCGATCCTTGGTTCGATGGACATCGTGTTTGGGGAAATCGACCGGTAACCCGGTCCAACGCGGATAAACGGCACTCATGAGCGAAGAGTTCAAGTTCAACGACGAAAACCTTGCGAAGGTGAAGGAAATCATCGCTCGCTACCCGGAAGGCCGGCAGCAGAGCGCAGTATTGCCGCTGCTTGATATCGCCCAGCGCCAGAATGACGGGCATGCCAGCGAAGCCGTGATCGAGGCTGTCGCCAAGATGCTCGACATGCCGCGCATCCGCGTGACGGAAGTCGCGACCTTTTACACGATGATCAACACCAAGCCGGTCGGCAAATACCACCTGCAATGCTGCACGACGACGCCGTGCTGGCTGCGTGGGTCCGGCGATGTGGTGGACGCCATGCGCAGGCATCTGGGGATCGATTTCGGCGAGACGACCCCGGACGGGCTGTTCAGCATGCTGGAGGTGGAATGCCTCGGCGGCTGCGTCAACGCGCCGATCGTGCAGGTCAACGACGACTTCTACGAGGACCTCGATGCCGACAGCGTCGTGAAGCTGCTGGAGGCGTTCAAGGCGGGCACGCCGCCGGAACCGGGCACCCAGGTCGATCGCCAGACGTCGGCGCCGGCCGGTGAGATCACGACCCTACAAGACCTAGAGTTCGCAAAGGGATAAGGGGCGATGTTGCAGGACAAGGATAGAATTTTCACCAACCTGTACGGGCTCCACGAGTGCAGCTTGGCCGGGGCGCAACGCCGCGGCGACTGGGACAACACCGCCGACCTGATCAAGAAGGGCGCGGAGTGGATCATCGAGGAGATGAAGGCGTCGGGCTTGCGGGGGCGTGGCGGTGCCGGTTTCCCGACCGGTCTGAAGTGGTCCTTCATGCCGAAGGAGAACGACGGCCGTCCGCATTATCTCGTCGTCAACGCGGACGAGAGCGAGCCGGGCACCTGCAAGGATCGCGATATCCTGCGGCACGACCCGCATAAACTGCTGGAAGGGTGCCTCATCGCTGGGTTCGCGATGGGCGCGCATGCCGCCTATGTCTATGTTCGGGGCGAGTTCTACAACGAGGCCGCGGCCTTGCAGAAGGCGGTCGACGAGGCGCGCGACGCCGGGCTGCTCGGCCCGAATGCCGCCGGGTCCGGTTGGGATTTCGAGGTCTACGTCCATCGCGGCGCGGGCGCATATATCTGCGGCGAGGAAACCGCGCTGCTGGAAAGCCTGGAGGGCAAGAAGGGCCAACCGCGGTTGAAGCCGCCGTTCCCCGCCATGGCGGGCCTGTATGGCTGCCCGACGACCGTCAACAACGTTGAGAGCATCGCCGTCGCGCCCACGATCCTGCGGCGCGGGGCCACCTGGTTCGCCGGGTTTGGCCGGGAAAACAACACCGGCACCAAGGTCTTCTGCATCTCCGGCCATGTCGAACGGCCGTGCAACGTCGAAGAAGCGATGTCGATCCCGATGCGCGAGTTGATCGATAAGCACTGCGGCGGCGTACGCGGCGGGTGGGACAATCTGCTGGCGGTCATTCCCGGCGGCAGTTCGACGCCGCTTCTGCCAAAATCGATTTGCGACGATGTCTTGATGGACTTCGACGCCCTGAAGGACGTGCAGTCGGGGCTGGGCACGGCCGCGGTCATCGTGATGGACAAATCCACCGACGTGGTGAAGGCGATCGCGCGGCTGGCCTATTTCTACAAACACGAAAGCTGCGGGCAATGCACGCCGTGCCGGGAAGGGACCGGCTGGATGTGGCGTGTCATGGAACGCATGGTCACCGGCGACGCCTCGGTCGAGGAGATCGATACGTTGCTGGACGTGGCGGGACAGGTGGAAGGGCATACGATCTGCGCGTTGGGTGACGCGGCGGCGTGGCCCATTCAGGGATTGATCCGCCATTTCCGCGGTGAGATCGAGGACCGCATCATGAAGCGCAAGGCCGGCGGCCGTGCGGCGGCGGCGTAACGGGAGCGGGGAATGCCGAAGCTGAAGATTAATGGCGAGGAAGTCGAGGTCGACGCGGGGCTGACGGTGCTGCAGGCATGCGAGCAGCACGGCGTCGAAATTCCGCGGTTCTGTTACCACGAACGGCTGTCGATCGCCGGGAATTGCCGGATGTGCCTCGTCGAGGTCAAGCCCGGACCGCCGAAACCGGCAGCGTCCTGTGCCTTGCCGGTGGCCGAGGGCATGGAAGTGATGACCGACACGCCGATGGTCAAGAAGGCCCGCAACGGCGTGATGGAATTCCTGCTGATCAACCATCCGCTCGACTGCCCGATCTGCGACCAGGGTGGCGAATGCGACCTGCAGGACCAGGCTATGGCCTACGGGTATGACGGCAGCCGCTATGACGAGAACAAGCGGGCCGTCAAAGAGAAATACATGGGGCCGCTGGTCAAGACGATCATGACCCGGTGCATCCATTGCACCCGATGCGTGCGGTTTGTCTCGGAAGTCGCCGGCGTCGACGATATCGGGCTGATCAACCGCGGCGAGGGCGCGGAGATCACGACCCTTGAGCGCGCAATCGGCTCCGAACTGTCGGGCAACGTGATCGACCTATGCCCGGTCGGGGCGCTCACCTCCAAGCCGTACGCCTTCACGGCGCGGTCCTGGGAGTTGACCAAGACCGAGAGTATCGACGTGATGGACGCGCTCGGCAGCAACATCCGTGTCGACTCGCGCGGCAACGAAGTCATGCGCGTGTTGCCGCGGCTGCACGAGGACGTCAACGAGGAATGGATTTCGGACAAGACCCGGTTTGCCTGCGACGGCCTGCGCCGTCAGCGGCTGGACAGGCCGTATCTGCGTAACAAGGATGGCAAGCTGGAGCCGGTCACCTGGGGTGACGCCTTCGCGGCCATCGCGGACACGGTGAAAAGCGCCGGGGCGGACAAGGTAGCGGCCATCGCGGGTGATCTGTGCGATGCGGAATCGATGTATGCGCTGAAGCTGATGATGGCCGGGATCGGATCGCCGAACCTGGATTGCCGGCAGGATGGCGCCGCTGTCGATCCGTCGGTTCGCGCGAGTTATCTGTTCAATTCGACGATAGCCGGGATCGACGAGGCGGATGCCTGCCTGTTGATCGGCACGAACCCGCGCACGGAAGCACCTTTGATCGCGGCGCGGCTGAGGAAACGCTGGCTCCAGGGCGGGTTCACCGCCGGTGTCGTCGGGCCGCAAGCCGATCTGACCTTCGACACCGAATATCTCGGCGCCGGGCCGGACACGCTTGAAGCGATTCGTGCCGGCAGCCATCCGTTCGCCGAGACCTTGAAGAAGGCCGAGCGGCCGATGCTCATCCTCGGCATCGGCGCGCTCACGCGGCCGGATGGCGCGGCGGTGCTGCGGGCCGCACGGCAGGTGGCCGAGGCGACCGGGATGATCAGCGGCGACTGGAACGGTTTTAACGTGCTCCACACGGCCGCTGCGCGGGTCGGCGGCCTCGATATCGGCTTCGTGCCGGGCGAGGGCGGCAAGGGCACGGCGGCGATCCTCGACGGAGCCGAGAGCGGCGATATGAAGGTCGTCTACCTGTTGGGCGCGGACGAACTGGATACGACGAAGCTTAAGAACGCCTTCGTGATCTATCAGGGCCATCATGGCGACGCGGGCGCGCATGCGGCCGACGTGATCCTGCCGGGCGCGGCGTATACCGAAAAGAACGGTCTCTACGTGAACACCGAAGGCCGCGTGCAGGCCGGGTTTCGGGCATCCTTCCCGCCGGGCGACGCCCGCGAGGACTGGGCGATCATCCGCGCGCTGTCCGAAGCGTTGGGCGATGCCCTGCCGTTCGATACCCAGGATGCACTGCGCGAGAAGCTCCGGGCGGACTTCCCGGGTTTCCTCGCCATCGACACGATCGAAGCGGCGGATTGGGGCGATTTCGGCGGCTCGGGCGACATGCAGGCCGATCCGTTCGTGTCGGCGGTCCAGAACTTCTACATGACCGATCCGATCAGCCGCGCGTCGGAGACGATGGCCAAATGCGTCGACGAGCTGTCGGGCGCCGAAGACGGAGCGACCGGCACCCATGGTTGATTGGATGGCACTTTGGGAAGACTACATCTGGCCGACCGCCTGGATCGTCGGCGGGATTCTGCTGATCGTCGTTCCGGTATTGCTGTCGGTGGCCTATCTGACACTCGCCGAACGCAAGGTCATCGGTTGGATGCAGTTGCGCAAGGGGCCGAACGTGGTCGGCCCGTTCGGGCTGTTGCAGCCCATCGCCGACGGCATGAAGCTGTTCTTCAAGGAAACCATCATTCCGGCCAGTTCGAACCGGGTGATCTTCTTCCTCGCGCCGGTCGTAACCTTCGTCCTGAGCCTGATCGCCTGGGCGGTCATCCCGTTCGGGGCGGGGCTGGTCCTAGCGGACATCAATGTTGGGTTTTTGTATCTGTTCGCGATCTCGTCGCTCGGCGTCTACGGCATCCTGATGGCCGGATGGGCGTCCAACTCGAAATACGCCTTCCTCGGCGCGTTGCGCTCGGCGGCGCAGATGGTGTCCTACGAGGTTTCGATCGGTTTCGTGATCATCACTGTCCTGCTGGCGGTCGGCTCGCTCAACCTATCCAAGATCGTCCTGGCGCAATCCGGCGGCATCCATCACTGGCACGCGTTCTCGCCATTGCTGCCGATGTTTGTCGTGTTCTTCGTCTCGGCGCTGGCCGAAACCAACCGTGCGCCGTTTGATCTGCCCGAAGCGGAAGCGGAACTGGTATCGGGCTACAACGTCGAATATTCGTCGATGACCTTCGCGATGTTCTTCCTCGGCGAATACGCCAACATGATCCTAATGAGCGCGATGACCGCGATTCTGTTCCTGGGCGGGTGGCTGCCGCCGCTCGAATTCGCGCCGTTCACTTGGATTCCCGGGCCGATATGGTTCGCGTTGAAGATCGCCTTCGTGCTTTTCCTCTTCCTGTGGGTTCGGGCCACGTTCCCGCGCTACCGCTACGACCAACTCATGCGGCTCGGCTGGAAGGTGTTCCTGCCGCTGTCGCTCGCCTGGGTCATTCTGACCGCCGGGTGGCTGATCGCCTTCGATCAGGTGCCGCCGGCGGGTGGGGCATAGGGCCATGCATAAGATGGAGTTACGCTAAATGGCATTTCTCGATCGCACCGCGCGCGCTTTCCTGTTGTCCGAACTGCTGAACGGCATGTCGCTGACGTTCCGGACGATGTTCCGGCACAAGCACACCGTGAACTATCCCTATGAGAAGGGGCCGCTCAGCCCCCGGTTCCGTGGCGAGCACGCGCTGCGGCGGTATCCGAACGGCGAAGAGCGCTGCATTGCCTGCAAGCTCTGCGAGGCGATCTGTCCGGCGCAGGCCATCACCATCGAGGCGGAACCGCGCGACGATGGCAGCCGGCGCACCACGCGCTACGACATCGACATGACGAAATGCATCTACTGCGGCTTCTGCCAGGAAGCCTGCCCGGTGGATGCGATCGTCGAAGGGCCGAATTTCGAGTTCGCGACGGAGACTCGGGAGGAGCTTTTCTACAATAAACAGAAGCTATTGGAGAACGGCGACCGCTGGGAGCCGGAGATTGCGGCCAATATTGCATTGGACGCACCGTATCGTTAAACACGACACGCCCGAGCGGTGCATTGCCGGCCAAGAATCAATGAAATCGACCGGCAAGACACTGTTCCAGGGGCGGCATAAGGGGGGTGGATGATCATTCAGGCGCTGGCATTTTATTTGTTTGCCTTCGTGGCAATTGCCGCCGGCGTGATGGTTGTGACGTCGCGGAATCCCGTTCATTCCGTGCTGTTCCTCATTCTCGCCTTCTTCAACTCGGCTGCTTTGTTCGTCCTGATGGGCGCGGAATTCCTCGCGATGATCCTCGTCGTGGTCTATGTCGGCGCGGTTGCCGTGCTGTTCCTGTTTGTCGTGATGATGCTCGACATCAATTTCGTCGAGATGCGCCAGGGTTTTCTGCAATATCTGCCGATCGGTGCGCTGATCGGGATCATCCTGTTCGCCGAACTGGTGCTGGTTCTCGGAAGCTGGGCCGTCTCGCCGGATGCGGCTACAACCGTCACCGCGCCGATCCCGCCGCCGGACCAGGTGAGCAACATCCATGCGCTCGGGCGGTTGATCTACACCCATTACGTCTATTTGTTCCAGGCGGCCGGAATGGTGCTCCTGGTCGCGATGATGGGCGCGATCGTGCTGACGCTCCGGCATCGCGAAGGGGTGCGCCGCCAGAAGATCGAACAGCAGCTCGCGCGTAAGGCCGAGGACACGATCGAGGTGGTCAAGGTCCCGTCGGGGAGTGGCATCTGATGCTTGAAATCGGCCTCGCACATTACCTGACGGTTGCCGCGATCCTGTTCACCTTGGGCTTGTTCGGCATCTTCCTGAACCGCAAGAACGTCATCATCATTCTGATGTCCATCGAACTGATGCTGTTGGCGGTGAACATCAACTTCGTGGCGTTCTCCACGCATTTGCAGGATTTGGTCGGGCAGGTCTTCGCCATGTTCGTCCTGACCGTCGCGGCTGCGGAGGCGGCCATCGGCCTCGCCATCCTGGTGGTGTATTTCCGAAACCGCGGCTCCATCGCCGTCGAAGACATCAATATGATGAAGGGTTAAGCCGGGATGGATGCCGCCATCGTCTTCCTGCCCCTGATCGGGGCGATCATCGCCGGATTTTTCGGACGTCTCATCGGCGACCGGGCTTCCATGCTGGTCACCTGCATCCTGCTGACGATATCGGGCATCCTGGCCTGGATCGTGTTCTTCGACGTGGCGATCGGCGGGAATGCGCGGACGGTTCGCCTGTTCACCTGGATGGACGTGACCGGCTTTTCCTTCGCCTGGGCGTTGCTGATCGATCAGTTGACGGCGGTGATGCTGATCGTAGTGACGACCGTATCGGCGGTCGTGCACTGGTACTCGATCGGTTATATGAGCCACGACGACAGCAAGCCGCGCTTCTTCGCCTATCTCAGCCTGTTCACCTTCTTCATGCTGATGCTGGTGACCGCGGACAACCTGGTGCAGATGTTCTTCGGCTGGGAAGGCGTCGGGCTGGCGTCCTACCTGCTGATCGGCTTCTGGTACAAGAAACCGTCGGCCAATGCGGCGGCCATCAAGGCTTTCGTGGTCAACCGGGTCGGTGATTTTGGGTTCGCGCTCGGCATCTTCGGCGTCTTCGTGATCTTCGGCAGCGTCGAGTTCGCGGAGATATTCCCGGCGGTGGCCGGCAAGGCGGATGCGCAGATCGTCTTCCTGAACGGCGAATACCACGCCATGACCGTGCTTTGCCTGTTGTTGTTCATGGGCGCGATGGGCAAGTCGGCTCAGCTTGGGCTGCACACCTGGCTGCCCGATGCGATGGAGGGTCCGACACCGGTTTCGGCGTTGATCCATGCGGCGACGATGGTGACGGCCGGCGTGTTCATGGTGTGCCGCCTGTCGCCGCTGTTCGAGTATTCCGAGACCGCCTTGGCGGTGGTGACGATCGTCGGGGCATCGACGGCCTTCTTCGCCGCGACGGTCGGTCTGACCCAGAACGACATCAAGCGCGTGATCGCCTATTCGACCTGTTCGCAGCTCGGCTACATGTTCTTCGCCGCCGGCGTTTCGGCCTATGGCGCGGCGATGTTCCATCTCTTCACGCATGCTTTCTTCAAGGCGCTGCTGTTCCTCGGTTCCGGCTGTGTCATCCACGCGATGTCGGACGAGCAGGACATGCGCAAGATGGGTGGCATCTACAAGATGGTGCCGATCACCTACGCCTTCATGTGGATCGGCAGCCTGTCGCTCGCCGGGATCGGCATCCCGGGCGTGTTCGGCCTGTCTGGCTTCTATTCCAAGGACATCATCATCGAATCCGCCTTCGCCGCGAACTCACCGGTCGGCACCTACGCGTTCTGGCTCGGCATCGCGGCCGCCCTGATGACCGCCTTCTATTCCTGGCGGCTGATCCTGATGACCTTCCACGGCAAGCCGCGCTGTGACGAGAAGACGCTGGCGCATGTACACGAGGCGCCGCCGATCATGTGGGTACCGCTGGTCGTCCTGGCCGTCGGATCGATCGTCGCCGGCGCGATCACGTATAGCGTGTTCGTCGGTGACGGGATGGCGGCTTTCTGGGGCGATTCGATCTTCGTCCTGAACACGCACACCGCCCTTGTCGACGCGCATCACGTGCCGCTGTGGGTCAAATTGCTGCCGCTGGTGATGGGCGTAACGGGCATCGCCATGGCCTATTGGATGTATATGGCCAGCCCCGGCATGCCGGACGCATTGGCGAAACGGTTCAAGCCGCTCTACGAATTCTCGTTCAACAAATGGTATTTCGACGAGCTGTATGACCGCATCTTCGTCAAGCCGGCCTTCCGGTTGGGTTTCGGGCTGTGGAAGTCCGGCGACGGCGCGGTGATCGACGGTGTCGGTCCGGACGGTATCGCCTCGGTAACCCGCCAGCTTGCACGCCGCGCAAGCTGGCTGCAAAGCGGTTACGTCTATCACTACGCCTTCGCGATGCTGATCGGCGTTGTGATCCTGGTCACCTGGTACATGCTGCGAAGCGGGGGTTAGGCGGCCATGTTCGAGAATATCGGCGTCTTGAGCGTCGTCACTTTCACGCCGTTGGTCGGGGCGCTGTTCATCCTGCTTGTCGTGCGCGGTACGGAAGAGGAAGTCGCCCGCAATTCGCGCTGGGCCGCGCTGTGGGTCTCGCTCTTCACCTTCGCGGCATCGCTCTACATCTGGATCAAGTTCGACCCGGCGACGCCGGACTTCCAGTTCGTCGAGAACGTTCCGTGGATCCCGGAATACGACATTTCCTATCAGATGGGCGTCGACGGCATTTCGATGTTCTTCGTCCTGCTGTCGACCTTCCTGACGCCGCTTTGCATCCTGGCCAGTTGGGACGCCATCAAGACGCGCGTGCGCGAATACATGATCGCGTTCCTCATCCTCGAAACCTTCATGATCGGGATGTTCTGCGCGCTCGACTTCGTGGTGTTCTACATCTTCTTCGAGGCGGTCCTCATCCCGATGTTCCTGATCATCGGCGTCTGGGGCGGCCCGCGCCGGGTCTACGCGGCCTTCAAGTTCTTCCTCTACACGCTGCTCGGTTCGGTGCTGATGCTGCTGGCGATCATCACGCTGTACCATCAGGCGAACACCACGAGCATCATCACGTTGCTCAACTTCACCGTGGACCCGAAGGTTCAGACGTGGCTCTGGCTGGCCTTTTTCGCGTCCTTCGCGGTCAAGATTCCCATGTGGCCGGTGCACACGTGGCTGCCGGACGCCCATGTGGAGGCGCCGACCGCCGGCTCGGTGATCCTGGCGGGCGTGCTGCTGAAGATGGGCGGCTACGGCTTCCTGCGCTTCTCCATCGGTATGTTGCCGGTGGCGTCCGACTTCTTCGCGCCCTTCGTCTTCGCGCTGAGCGCGGTAGCCGTTATCTACACGTCGTTGGTGGCCTTGGCGCAAGTCGATATGAAGAAGCTGATCGCCTATTCGTCGGTCGCGCATATGGGCTTCGTGACCGTCGGCATCTTCGCGATGAATGAACAAGCGGTCGCGGGATCGATCATTCAGATGCTGAGCCACGGGGTCGTGTCCGCCGCGCTGTTCCTGTGCGTCGGCGTGGTGTACGACCGAATCCATAGCCGCGAGATTTCCGACTATGGCGGCCTCGTGCACCGCATGCCGAAATACGCATTCGTCTTCCTGCTGTTCGCGCTGGCATCGGTCGGGCTGCCGGGCACCAGCGGGTTCGTCGGAGAGATACTGGTGCTGGTCGGCGTCTTCCAGATCAGCACTTGGATTGCCGCATTGATCGCGACCGGCATGATCCTGGGCGCGGCGTATATGCTGTATCTCTATCGCCGGGTCATATTCGGCGAATTGACCAAGGAAAACCTCAAATCGATCCTTGATCTGAACGCCCGCGAAGTCGCCATCTTCGTGCCGCTGATCCTGGTGGTCCTGTGGATGGGGATTTATCCGCTGTCCTTCCTGCTGCCGATCGAAGTATCGGTTGCCAAGCTCGTTGCCGACTACAACGCCGCGCTCGCCGCCGTCGCCAATACGACGTCGGTCGCCGTGCGGTGAGATGAGAGGGTGATCCGTTGACGCATGCCTTGCCCCTAATCGCGCCCGCGCTGCCGGAGATATTCCTGGCGGTGTTCGGCATGGTGCTCATGATGGTCGGCGTGTTCATCAACGAGAAACGCGCTTACCGCACGGTCGCGACCTTCTCCATCATCGCGTTGCTTGTTGCGATGATGATGGTGGTGATCCTGGGCAGCGACCGCACGCTTGCCTTCAACGGGTTGTTCGTCGTCGACGGCTTCGCCGTGTACATGAAGGTGTTGGTGCTCGTCGGGTCCGCCGTGACGCTGATCATGAGCGATCGTTTCCTGCGCCAGGAAGCCATGGCCCGGTTCGAGTATCCCATCCTCATCATCTTCGCGTCCCTCGGCATGATGATGATGATCTCGGCGAACGACCTGATTTCACTCTATCTCGGCCTCGAATTGCAGAGCTTGTCGTTGTACGTCATCGCTGCGTTCCAGCGCGATTCCACGCGCTCGACCGAGGCCGGTCTGAAGTATTTCGTCCTCGGCGCTCTGTCGTCCGGGCTGCTGCTGTACGGCTGCTCGATGATCTACGGCTTCGCCGGGACCACCGACTTCACATTGATCGCCAACCAACTTACCGGCGGCGGGGAACCGTCCATCGGCTTGATCGTCGGCCTGGTGTTCCTGATTTCCGGATTGGCTTTCAAGGTTTCCGCGGTACCGTTCCATATGTGGACACCGGACGTTTACGAAGGTGCGCCGACGCCGGTGACCGCTTTCTTCTCGGTCGCGCCGAAGATCGCCGCGATCGCGCTCTTCCTGCGCGTGATGGTGGGGCCGTTCGACGCCATGCTGGACGAGTGGCGCCAGATCGTCGTCTTCGTCTCGATCCTATCGATGATCCTGGGGGCTTTGGCCGCCATCAACCAGACCAACATCAAGCGCCTGATGGCCTACAGCTCGATCGGCCATGTCGGCTATGCCTTGATCGGATTGGCGGCGGGCGGCCGGGACGGCATCACCGCCGTTCTGGTCTATATGACGATCTATCTGGTAATGACCATGGGTACCTTCGCCTGCATCCTGAGCATGCGGAAGAAGGGCGAGATGGTGGAGACGATCGACAGTCTCGCGGGGCTCGGCAAGTCGAACCCGCCGATGGCCTTGGCCTTCCTGATCTTCATGTTCTCGATGGCGGGCATTCCGCCGCTGGCTGGATTCTTCGGCAAGCTCTACATCTTCATGGCGGCGATCCAGGCCGATCTTGTCGCGCTCGCGATCATTGGCGTGGTGACGAGCGTCTTCGGGGCGTTCTATTACGTGCGGATCGTCAAGGTGATGTATTTCGACGATTTGACCGAGCCGCTGGAACGCCCGATCGGCAAGGGCGTGAGCGCGGTGCTGGCGGTTACGGCCGTTGTCACCGTGCTGTTCTTCATCGGGCTGTCCCCCGTCCTAGAGATTGCCGATGCGGCCGCCGCATCGTTGTTCCGGACATAGAACCGACCTGACCGGGCGGGTGTCATGACCGCGCCTCCGCCGTTCTCGGTGATCGAGCACGAAACTCTCGACTCCACCAATGACGAAGCCTGCCGCTTGGCGTCCGACGGCGTTGCGGAGGGTACGGTCGTCTGGGCGCACCGGCAGAAGGCGGGACGGGGCCGCCGCGGCCGCCGGTGGCAGTCGCCTGAGGGCAATCTCTACTTTTCCGCTATTTTGCGGCCGGCGGCATCGCCCGCGGTGGCGGCCCAGCTTTCGCTCGTTGCGGCGGTCGCGATGGCCGATACATTGGCCGAGTTGTTGCCGGAGGGCGCACCGGTCGAACAGAAATGGCCGAACGACGTGTTGGTCGATGGCAAGAAGATCGCCGGCATCCTGCTCGAATCGTCCGGCGCCGTGGCCGACCGTGTCGACTGGGTCGTCGTCGGATGCGGGTTGAACATCGCCGTGGCCCCTGACGAGACGACGCTGCCGGCGACCTGTTTGGCGGAAGAGGGGGCCACGTCGGTCGATCGAAAGGCGGTCCTCATGGCCCTTTTGGACAGCTTGCAACGGCGGCGGAGGGAGTGGGACACTGCCGGCATCGCGCCGGTGCGCACGGCGTGGCTTTCTAGGGCGCGTGGATTGGGGCATGAAATCACCGTTCGGTTGCCGACCCATGAATTCAAGGGGCAATTCCTGGATATGGACGACAGTGGCGCGCTTATCGTGCGCCTGCCGGATGGCTCGGAAAAATCCGTGACCGCGGGGGATGTCTTCCTATGATGCCGGGGATGCAGGAGTGATACCGTGCTGTTAGCGATAGATTCCGGAAACACGAATGTGGTGTTTTCCGTTTCCGAGAACGGCGACCGCAAGGGAATTTGGCGCTGCCACAACAACCCGAAGCGGACCGCCGACGAATACGCGGTGTGGCTCACCCAGTTGATGAGCCTGTCGGGCATCAAGCCGAAGGATATCAGTGCCGCGATCATCGCCACCGTGGTGCCGGAAGCCCGCTTCAACCTGGTGACCCTGTGCGAAAAGTATTTCCACCAGCAGCCGCTGATGATCGGCGATCCGGCGCTGGACCTGGGCATCGGCGTTCGCATCGACCGGCCGGAACAGGTCGGCGCCGACCGGCTGGTAAACACGGTGGCGGCTTATAGCCGGTATGGCGGCCCGTTGATCGTCATCGACTTCGGCACCGCCACGACCTTCGACGTTATCGATGAGGACGGCAACTTCTGCGGCAACGTAATCGCGCCCGGGATCAACCTCTCGATGGACGCGCTCTCCATGGCGTCGGCGCTCTTGCCGCGTGTAGCGGTCCAGAAGACCGAAAAGGTCATCGGCAAGGCGACGGTGCCGGCGATGCAGTCCGGGGTCTTCTGGGGCTATATTTCGATGATCGAGGGGGTGGTGACGCGGATCCGAGACGAATACGGCGAGGTGCTGCCCGTCGTGGCGACCGGCGGATTGGCGCCGCTTTTCGCCGAGACCTCCAGCGTGATCGAGCATATCGACCGGGAGTTGACGATCCGCGGCCTCGAAGAGGTCTACAGCCGAAACATCCCTGCATGAGCGATTACCTGAAGACCGGCAGCCCCAGTGACGACGAGTTGTTGTTCCTGCCGCTCGGCGGCACCGGCGAGATCGGTATGAACCTCAATCTCTATGGTCATGCCGGTGAATGGCTGATGGTCGATTTGGGCATCACCTTCGGCGACGAGTCCACGCCGGGCGTCGATGTCATCATGCCGAATCCCGCCTTTATCGAGGAGCGCCGGGACGAGCTGGCGGGGCTTGTCCTGACGCATGCGCATGAGGACCACCTGGGCGCGGTGGCGTATCTGTGGGAGCGGCTGCAATGCCCGGTCTATGCGACGCCTTTCACCCATTCCGTGCTACGCCGCAAACTGGTCGAAGCCGATTTGGTCGACCGTGTGCCGGTGACCGAGGTGCCGCTGTCGGGCACCTTTTCGGTCGGGCCGTTCGATATCGAACTGATCACGCTGACCCACTCCATTCCGGAGCCGAATGCCCTGGTCATCGAGACGCCGGCTGGCCGCGTCATGCATACCGGCGACTGGAAGATCGACCCGGACCCGCTGGTCGGGCCGACCGTGGACGAGGCCGCGCTGATCCGGACCGGTGAAGCCGGTGTGCTGGCGATGGTCGGAGACTCGACCAACGCGCTGGTTCCCGGCGATTCCGGGTCGGAAGCGGATGTGCGGGAGGCCTTGCTCGATGTGGTCGGGCGTTTCGAGCATCGCGTGGCGGTCGCGTGTTTCGCATCGAACGTGGCGCGGCTCGAGACCATGGCCCGCGTCGGCGAAGCGCATGGCCGCCAGGTTGCCCTGGTCGGCCGTTCGTTGTGGCGGATGTATGAATCCGCCAAGGAAACCGGCTATTTGCGGGATATCAAACCCTTCGTGACCGAGCACGACATCGGGTACTTGCCGCGCGACAAGACGCTGATGATCTGCACCGGCAGTCAGGGGGAATCGCGGGCGGCCTTGCCCCGGATCGCCAACGGCGATCATCCGGAGGTCGCGCTGGACCCCGGCGATGCCGTCATATTCTCGAGCCGGATCATTCCGGGCAACGAGATCGCGATCAATCGCTTGCATAACCGGTTGAGCGAGCAAGGCGTCGAGGTCGTGACGGCCTATGATGAAAACGTCCATGTCTCCGGCCATCCGGCGCGGGACGAACTGGCGCAAATGTACCAATGGATTCGGCCGAAGATCGCCGTACCGGTGCATGGCGAACCCCGTCACCTGCTTGCGCATGCCAAACTTGCGGAGGATTGTCAGGTGCCCAAGGCGATCGTCGGGCATAACGGATCGATGATCCGTCTTGCGCCGGGGCCGGGCGAGATCATCGACGAGGTGTTCACCGGTCGGTTGGCGATGGATGGCCGGCGGCTGATTAACCTGGAAAGCACCGTCATCCGGGATCGGCGGCGCATGGTCTATAACGGCTCGGCGGTGGCAACCATCATCCTCGGACCGGACAGCACGATCAGCGGGTTGCCGATGGTGAGCCTGCATGGGATCGAAGAGGCGGACAACGACGGTGATTTGGTCGATGAGGTCGTGGAAGCGGTCATCACCGCCGTCGAACGGTTGCCGCAGCGCGACCGCGACGACGACGATACCGTGAGCGAAACCGCGCGCCGGGCGGTACGCCGCAGCTTGCGCGAGCTGTGCGGCAAGCGGCCGCAGACCGAGATCCATCTGGTGCGCGTATAAGAAACCCGTATTTGCCGTGACGCCGGAGAACGGCGGATGTTGGAGCTGAAAGAATGATTGGAAAACTCAATCACGTCGCCATTGCGGTTGCCGATCTGGATGCCGCAACGGCGACCTACCGCGATACGCTCGGCGCGATCGTGTCTGACGTGGTGCCGCTGCCGGATCACGGGGTCAACACCGTGTTCGTCGAGCTGCCCAATACCAAGATCGAGTTGTTGCAGCCCCTCGACGCGACGTCGCCCATCGCGGCCTTCGTCGCGCGCAACCCGGCGGGGGGCGTCCATCACGTCTGCTACGAAGTGGACGACATCCTTGCGGCGCGCGACAAGCTACAGGCGGAGGGGGCTCGGGTGCTCGGCGACGGCGAGCCGAAACCCGGTGCGCACGGCAAACCGGTGCTTTTCCTGCATCCCAAGGATTTCTGCGGCACCCTGATCGAGTTGGAGCAAGTCTGACCCATGCATTGGTTCACGGGAATCCTGACGTTTATCGTGATCTGGTGGCTAACCTTGTTCGCCATCCTGCCGTGGGGGAATCGGCCGGTCGAAAACCCTGAGGAAGGGCACGCGACCAGTGCGCCCGCAAAACCGCGGTTGTTGATCAAGTTCGGCGTCACCACGGTCGTGGCCGGGATGCTGTTCGCCCTGCTTCTCTGGGTGATCGAGGCCGAGTTGATCAGTATTCGCGACTACATCCCTCAAACCTAGCGGCGATCTCTAATACGGCGCGTCGCCCTTGATCTGGGTGCGGTGCATGATGCGCCGGGCATTGTCGTCGAAATCGTCGCGTCGGTGCATGGTGCTGCGATTGTCCCAGATCAGCACGTCGCCGGCCCGCCATTGGTGGTGCCAGGTAAAGTCATCGCGCGTTGCGTGGGACCAAATTTCGTCCAACAGCGCTTCCGACTCGTCGAGATCGAGGCCCATGACATAGGCAAAGCGCCGTCGGCCGATGAAGAGCGCTTTGCGGCCGGTCTCCGGATGCGTCCGGACGATGGGATGGACGGCGCCGGGGCATTCCCGTACATCGGTGACCGGTTTCGCGCCTTCGCGCAGGAAACCGCCGCTATTGGTGCTGGAATCGTGCTTGATCTTGAGATCGGCAATTCGCTGCCGGGTCTTGGAGGGCAGCTCGTCGAGCGCCTTGTACATATTGCAAAAACCCGTGTCGCCGCCGGATTCCGGCACTTCCAGCGAATACAGCACACTGCCGGTGGGCGGCTCGGGGATATAGTTCATATCCGAATGCCATATCGCCTCGGCGTTGCCGAGTGCACCGATGGCCTTGCCGTTCTCCTTCACGTTGGAAAGCACCAGGACTTCGGGGAAACCGTCGACGCCACCCTTGCCGTTTTCATTGGGTGGCGCTTCGTCCAGGTCGCCGAAGCGGCGGCTAAAGGCCACGAGGTCGGCATCGCTGAGCGATTGGTCGCGGAGCAGCAGGACGCCGTGCTCAAGCCATGCCGCGTGCAGCGCTTCGAAAGTCGCATCGTCGATGGTCGCCAGATCGACGCCGTGGACCTCCGCGCCGATCGCAGGGCTCACCGGCGTGACGTTCAAGCTCGGCTTCGCGGCCGACGGCTGATCATCGAGTGTCTGTTCGGTCATTCGACTCTTCCTTCATCAAGGTTAGCTGGTGTTCGATACGGTCGGCCGCCTCGCGCAACGGTGGCGCAAAGGAAGGCAGATCGCTATGAGCGATCCGTGTCAACGGCGCGTGCACGGCCAGCGCCGCCGCCACGCGTTTCGCGCCATCGCGGATCGGTACGGCTAAACCGACCAGTCCCTCGGCGTTCTCTTCGTTGTTCAACGCATAGCCCAACTTGCGGATGCTGGTGATTTCCCGCGCCATCCGTTCCGTGGTCGTGATCGTCCGGGCGGTCAGGGCCGGCATCGGGAGGGCGGCGAGAAGGCGGGACCGGCTGCGGCTGGGAAGATAGGCCAGCAGCAGTTTGCCGCCCGCGGTGGCATGGATCGGCATCTTCGCGCCCGGATCGAATTGCGCCCGAACCGGCCAGTCGCATTCCACCCGGTCGATATAGAGCAGCCGGTTGCCCTCCAGCACACTGAGGTTGCAGGTCTCGCGGATATCGCCTGCGAGGTCTTCCAGAATGGCGTGGACCGGACCCGGTTGCCAAGTCGCCGAAAGCGTTCCAAGCGCAAGCTCCGAGAGTCGCGGGCCGACCGCGAACATGTCTTTCGCAAGGTCGCGGCGCAGCAATCCCTCGTCTACCAATTGCCAGGTCAGCCGATGCACGGTTTGCCGTGGTAGGTTCAGGCGCCGGGCGGCCTCGGCAAGCGGGATCGGCTCGCCGCTCTCGACGAACACGTCGAGCAGTTGGAGCGCCTTTCCCAGGGCGGTTTGGCCGCGATCGATCGCTTGTACCGACATGTCGACAATTCCTCTCTCGATCCCCCGACACTAAAAAATCAATAAGCGCACTTCAAACTAAAAACAGGACATATTGTCCCAATTTATGTGATTTTGTTTGAGTTTTGATCGATTTTGCGGACGTCTCATTGGCCAGATGCCCACCATCGTAGGGTTGGCGGGGGGTGGACTTGCGGAACACCGGCGATACAGGGCAGGATCGCCCGGTCATATCATCATCCTGTCAGATAATCGTATAACGGCAGCCCCCGGGCGGCGGGGCGCAGAGAGGTCATTCATGGGTGCGACGGCGGCAAAGGTTCTTCTGGATACATTGGTTCTCCACGGCCTGAATCGGGCGTTCTGCGTACCGGGAGAGAGTTACCTCGCCGTGATGAACGAACTGCACGAAGACCCCGTGATCCACCTGGTGACCTGCCGGCACGAAGGCGGCGCGGCGTTCATGGCGTTCGCGGACGCCAAACTGACGGGCAAGGCAGGCGTCGTCTTCGCGAGCCGCGGACCCGGCGCCACGAATGCCTCGATCGCGGCCCATGCGGCGCAGCAGGGGGCCTACCCGCTGGTGTTGATGCTGGGGCAGGTCAACAACGAACGGATCGGGCGGGGCGCCACGCAGGAAATGGATTTCGTGAAGACCTTCGGCGATATGGCGAAAAGCATCGAGCAGGTCGATCATCCGGACCGGATGGCGGAGATCCTCGCGCGCGCAATCCGGATCGCGGAAAGCGGCACGCCGGGTCCGGTGGTCGTGGGGTTACCGACCAATGTCTTGGAGGCGGAAACCGATGCGAAGCCTTTGGGGCGGCAATCGCCGCCGCGAATCCGGGCGTCCGAAGGCGACGTCGCGGCGGTGGCCGACATATTGGCTTCGGCGGAACGCCCCGTCATGATCGTCGGCGGCCGTGCCCATATGGCGGATGCGCGGAAGGCGTTGAAGGACGCCAGCGAGACCTTGTCCGTCCCCGTCTACGCCACATTCGAGCATCAGGACGTGTTCGATCACGATCATCCGAACTATGCCGGGGAACTGGGAATCCGGCCTCCGGCCCCCATCCAGGAGGCCGTGCGCAAGGCGGACGTGATCCTGGCCGTCGGGACCCGGATGGGCGAGATGGCATGCCTGGGCGGGGCGATCCCGGGGCCGTCGCAGCGTCTTGTTCACGTCTACCCCGACGCGGCCAAGATGGGCACCAATCTCCCGACGGAAATGGCCTTGGTCAGCGAAGCCGGGCCGTTCCTCGAGGCCCTTGCGGCGCAAAACGCCCCGCCGGCGTCCGACGGCCGCAAGGCTTGGGCCGCGAAGGCGCATGCCGGGTATGACGAGAGTGCCGCGTTGAAACCGCGGGACGCGGCCGACGGGATGGATTTCGGCCATATGATCGCGGCGATGCAGGCGCATTTGCCGGACGACGCGGTGCTGACGTCGGACGCGGGCAGTTTCGCGAGCTGGATGCACCGGCATTACCGGTTCAAGTCCACGCAAACGCTGCTCGGCTCGGAAGCGGGGGCGATGGGAATGGGCGTGCCGGCATCGATTGCGGCGGCACTGCGGCATCCGGAGCGGCAGGTCATTGCGTTGGTCGGCGACGGCGGCGCGTTGATGACCGGTTCTGAACTCGCGACCGCGGTCAAGGAGCGGGCCAAGGTCCGGATCATCATTTCCAACAATTCGAATTACGGCACGATCCGGCTGCATCAGGAGACGCATTATCCCGGACGGCCCCACGCGACGGACCTGGTAAATCCCGATTTTGCGGCATGGGCCAGGGCGTTCGGCGCGGTCGGTTTGACCGTGCGCACGCCCGAAGAAACCGGCCCGGCGCTGCAGGAAGCGATGGCCGCCGATGGCCCGGCCGTGATCGAGGTGGTCAGCAGCCTGGAGAACGTGGATTCCGCCAACACAATCGACGGCCTGCGCCAGAGCGAAAAGACCGATATGGGGTGAGATCGGACGAGGGCGCGGTCATGAAGGCCGTCCGCATTCCTCTTCCATGAGGCGGTAGAAATCGGTGAGGGTCTTGCCGCGCTCCGGCTTGAACGGGTCATCTTGATCGGTCATTGCCGAGATGCGGTCGAGCCGGAAGACCCGAAAATCCTCACGCAATTCACACCAGGCGATCAACGTCCAGACCTTGCCCCAGAACCAGAGTCCGAGCGGGCGGATCACCCGTTTGGTCGGGCGCTCTTCCGCGTCCGCATAGTCGATTTTCAGCCGCCGGCGGGTCTCGACGGCTTTTTCCAGTTCGTCGATGCGTGTGCGAACCGCCGGCGTCATTTCGGAGGCGATGGCGTGAATCTCGATTTGTTCGGGCCGCCGTTGCTCGTTGGCGGGCAGGACACCGGTGATCTTGATAAGCGCTTCCTCCGCCGCGCGGGCCATGGCGGCGCCGCCCCATGCCCGGATGAGCCGTGCCCCGGCGACAAGCGCCACCACCTCGTCGCGCGAGAACATCAGGGGCGGGAGGTCGAAGCCCTCGCGCATGAGGTATCCGACCCCTGCTTCGCCGTCGATCGGGACGCCGTTGGATTGCAGGTCGGCGATATCGCGATAGACCGTCCGTTCGGACACCTCCAGCCGCTCGGCAAGCATTGCCGCCGTGACAAGGCGGCCGCCTCGTAACTGTTGAACGATCTGAAAGAGGCGGTCCGCTCGTCGCATTGGCGTGTCCTATTAGGCGTAGATCCCGATGGAATTGCCGTCCGGATCGAGGCAATACGCGAATTGCCCACAGTCGATGGTGATGATGTCCGACACCACTTTGCCTCCGGCGGTCTTGACCCGTTCCAGCGTGGCTTCCACGGTGTCGGGGCTGGCCATGTGGACGGTGGGTCCGGTGCCGTCGCCAGCCGGTTTCCCTTCGTAGAGATGCCCGGCAACGCCATTTTCGCTCGCGGTCGGAAAGAGAGCCATGGGCTGTGGGCCGGATTCGTCCCTCTTCAGCGCAGTATTGAAGACCTTGTCGTAGAAAACAATCGCGCGGTCCAAGTCCGTCACCGGGATTTCAGCCCAGACCGTGAAGTTGTCGGGGGTAAAGCTCATTGTCGTGTCTCCGTGTGTGTATCGATGTCCCGACAATTGCACAGCGCTCCTGACAGCGTTCTGTCAGGAGACGCCGGAGCCGCGGATTTCGTGTGCCGGATGCCCCTGCCAGTATATGCTCGACCGCCAAACGACACGGATAGACACGATATGCATTACTGCGATTCCGCGCCCGGGCATCCCGATCACGGCCCGTATCATGACACCGAATACGGCTTTCCGGCGCGCGACGAGGCGATCCTGTTCGAGCGTCTGGTGTTGGAAATCAATCAGGCCGGGTTGTCCTGGCTTACGATCCTGCGCAAACGCCCGGCCTTTACGGCGGCCTACGACCGTTTCGATGTCGACACCGTCGCGGCCTATGGCGAAGACCAGCGGGCCCGGTTGCTGGCGGATGCCGGCATCATCCGGAACAAGTTGAAGGTCAACGCGGCGATCGAGAATGCCCGGCGGATCCAGGACCTACGGGAAAGCCATGGCGGCTTCGCCGACTGGCTGGACGCCCACCACCCGCTGCCCAAGGAGGATTGGGTCAAGCTGTTCAAGAAGACCTTTCTGTTCACCGGCGGCGAAATCACGGGCGAATTTCTCATGAGCCTTGGGTACTTGCCGGGGGCGCATCGGGTGGATTGCCCCGTACAACAGGTTATCGCCGGCCAAAATCCGCCGTGGATGCGGGTCGATCGGGGGTTCTGGACATAAATGCGGCGGGCGCTTGCCCATCGTTTGGGCAAAGAAAAAGGGCCAGATTTGAAATCTCGCCCCGGCGCAATGCAACCCAGTTTATAAGCTCTAGAACCGTTGTTTCCTGAGGGATTTACCGGTTCCGATAATTGTTTATTTCCCTCCCCAAACTCGGGCCGGGCCGTCACTTGACGCGACTGGCTAACCGAGTTGGCGGTAGTGTATGCAATGTTGTGAGCAATGTCATGCAAAATTCATCAAAGGTCCGGACATTTTCGGTCTGATTCCCTAGACCAAAGCGAATTTTGCTGCGAAGGCGATGGCGATCACGACGATCCCCGCATTCAGCGCGCTGACCTGGCCGGTCACCAGTTTCGCTACTGCGTAGCAGATAAATCCGAAACCGATGCCCGTGGCGATTGAAAAGGTGAGGGGCATCGCGATCGCGGTGACCACGGCCGGGGCGAATTCCGTCGGGTCGGCCCAATCGAGCTCCGACAGGCCGCGCGCCATCAGGCAGGCGACGAACAAGAGTGCCGGCGCGGTGGCGTAGGCCGGGACGGTGGTAGCCAACGGGGCGAACAGCAGGGCGACCAGGAAAAGCACGGCGACCGTGACTGCGGTCAACCCGGTCCGCCCGCCGGCATTGGTTCCGGCGGCGCTTTCCACGTAGCTGGTTGTGGTTGAGGTGCCGAGTGCGGCGCCCGCCATGGTGGCGACACTGTCGGCGGTTAGGGCCTGGCGCAGGCGGGGCAGGCGGCCGTCGGCATCAAGCAGACCCGCCCGATGGGTGACCCCGACCAGGGTCCCGGCGGTATCGAACAGATCGACGAAGAAGAAGGCGAAGATCACCGTCACCAGGCCGATCTCCAGCGCGCCTGCGAGATCGAGTTGGAGGAATGTCGGCGCGAGGCTGGGGGGCGCCGAGACGATGCCGTTGAACGGCGAAACCCCGAGGACGACACCGACCGCGGTGACCACGAGGATCGAGATCATGATCGAACCGGGAATCTTGGCCCGGTCGAGGGCGAGGATGGCGACGAACCCGGCGGCGGCCAGCAACACCCCGGGCTTGGTGACGTCGCCGAGGGTAACCAGGGTCGCCGGGTGGTCGGCGACGACACCCGCATTCTTCAGCGCGATGAGCGCCAGGAACAAGCCGATCCCCGCCGAAATCGCGAGTTTCAGCGTTCGGGGCACGGTGCTGACCAGCCACTCCCGCGCCGGGGAAAGCGCCAGCAGGATGAACAGCGCCCCGGAGATAAAGACCGCGCCCAGGGCCACCTGCCAGGCGAAGCCCATTTGCCCCACGACGGTGTAGGTGAAATAGGCGTTGAGCCCCATCCCGGGTGCCAGCGCGACCGGGTAATTGGCATACAGCCCCATGATGAGCGTGCCGATCGCGGCGGCGAGGCAGGTCGCCACGAAGACCGCCCCGCGGTCCATACCTGCGTCGGCAAGGATCATCGGGTTGACGAAGACGATATAGGCCATGGTGAGAAAGGTGGTCGCGCCGGCGACGATTTCGGTGCGGATCGTGGTGCCGTGGCCGGAGAGGTCGAAAAGGCGGTCTAGCATGCGGTTCTATCGCGTTGTTGCTTTTGCTTATGGATAGGCTGACCACGCCGTTCGGAATGGATAAGATGCCCCCCATGAATAAAGGTAGCATAGCGGCGGTGGCCGTCGCGATGGTCCTGACCGGGAACATCGCGTCTGCGGCGGCGGAAACGGTCATCCGGATTCCGCGCGCCGACTGTGCCCGCCTCGTCGAGCATCGCTCGGCCCCCGACGTCGCTTACAAGCCGGGCGTGGACGTGCGCGGTAAGAAGGTCGCACCGGCCGACCTGCCGGGCAGCAACGCGGCGATCAAGGCCCCCAAACAGGTGGAGATCGAGATTTCCTTCAACCCGCTGCGGGGCGGGGCGGGAAGCCGTTTCGGCAGCTCCGAACTGATCGTCGGGCGCGTGCAGTTCAATCTGGAGACCGGCGCCGCGACCTTCAACGGACAACCGCTGACCGATCCGCAACAGGCCGAACTGGCGCGCAAATGCCAACGCATCGTACAGGACAAGAAACGGCGGTAGCGCACCGCAGCCGGTATTGGACATGCGCCTGCGCTTTCCCTACATTGGCGCACCTTTTGAGCCGTACCTTTCGAGCTTCCCATAGGGTGGCTCCGCATATCGACGCATCACGTGGGTCATGACAACCGATACAAGCAACGCCGTTCGCCGTTCCCGATACTTCCTGCCGACTTTGAAGGAAACGCCGTCGGAGGCCCAGATCGTGTCGCACCAGCTTATGTTGCGCGCCGGTATGGTCCGGCAGGCTTCGGCGGGCATCTATAGTTGGCTGCCGATGGGCTTTCGCGTCCTGAAGAAGATCGAGCAGATCGTGCGCGAGGAGCAGAACCGCGCCGGCGCGCAGGAAATGCTGATGCCGACCATCCAATCGGCGGACATCTGGAAGGAATCGGGGCGCTACGACGATTACGGGAAAGAGATGCTGCGCATCACCGACCGGCATGATCGTGAAATGCTGTATGGCCCCACAAATGAAGAGCTTATCACCCAAATCTTCGCAACTGACGTGAGGACGTATCGCGACCTTCCGAAGAACGTCTATCACATCCAATGGAAGTTCCGCGACGAGGTCCGTCCACGGTTCGGGGTGATGCGCGGCCGAGAGTTCTACATGAAGGACGCCTATTCCTTCGATACCGATGCCGAGGCCGGACGGGTCGCCTACAACAAGATGTTCGTCTCCTATCTGCGGACATTCGCGCGGATGGGGCTGCAAGCGATCCCAATGCAGGCCGACACCGGCCCGATCGGCGGCGATATGAGCCATGAATTCCTGATTCTCGCGGAAACCGGCGAGAGCGAGGTGTATTGCCACCGCGCGTATACGGAAATGGACGTGATGACCACCGATGTCGACTACGACGATCACGGTGCGCTCGCTGATACCGTTAGCCGGTGGACCGAGCATTACGCGGTGACCGACGAGATGCACGATGCCGCGTCCTGTCCCGTCGACGCGGCCGATCTCGTCGAGGCGCGCGGCATCGAGGTGGGGCATATCTTCTTCTTCGGCACGAAATACTCGGAAAAGATGGGCGCCCGCGTGGCGGGACCCGACGGCGAGGACGTCACGGTCGAGATGGGGTCCTACGGCATCGGCGTGTCGCGCTTGGTCGGCGGGATCATCGAGGCAAGCCACGACGACGACGGAATCGTCTGGCCGGAAGCGGTGGCTCCCTTCAGGACCGGACTGATCAACCTGCGCCAGGGCGATGATGCCTGCGACGCGGCCTGCGAGGATGTCTTCGCGAAACTGGATGGCGCGGACACCGAGGTGATGTATGACGACCGCGCCGAACGGGCCGGCGTGAAGTTCGCCGACATGGAATTGATCGGGCTGCCGTGGCAGTTGGTTATCGGCCCTCGGGGGTTGAAAAGCGGCGTGGTCGAGTTGAAGAACCGTGCATCCGGCGACAAAGAGGAAGTCTCGATGGAATCCGCCTTGGCGCGGTTGACCGGCTGACGCCGATCGCCATCTAGGGAAGGCGGCGGTATGTATCACGGACGTCACGATCCTTCTTCCAACAATGAGGACCGGCACAGTTGATCAGCGCAATTGAGCGGCTCATCGCCTTCCGGTATCTGCGCGCGCGCCGCCAGGAAGGGTTCATTTCGGTCGTCGCATGGTTCTCGCTTCTCGGCATCATGCTGGGCGTTGCCACGCTGATCATCGTCATGTCGGTGATGAACGGGTTCCGGGCCGAGCTGCTGGGCCGTGTGCTGGGCCTGAACGGGCATATCGAGGTGACCGGGCAGTTCGGCGCGGTAAAGGACTATGACAAGCCGATCGCCGTCCTGAAAGGGCTGGACGGCGTGGTCAGCGTGACGCCGCTGGTCGAAGGGCAAGTGATGGCCACCGCCAACGGTGTGGCCGCCGGTGCCCTGGTCCGGGGTATACGGTCCAAGGACTTTCTCGACCGGCCGTTGCTGGCCGACAGCGTCCTGCAGGGATCGCTGGAAACGTTCGACAAAGGCGGCGGTGTCATCGTCGGCAGCCGGTTCGCGCGCCGCTACGGCCTGCGCGTCGGCGACAAGGTGAAATTGATCTCGCCCAGCGGCACTAGCACGCCCTTCGGCACGCTGCCGCGGACGAAATCCTATCCGGTTGCCGGCATCTTCGAGGTCGGCATGTCGGAATACGATGCGACCTTCGTCTTCATGCCGCTCAGCGACGCACAGGTGTTCTTCAGGAAGATCGATGCGGTGTCGAAGCTCGAAATCATGATGGCCGATCCCGACCGTGTCCGGGCGGCCTCGTTCGAGATCGAAAAAGCGCTCGGCGCCAAGTTCCGTGTCCGGGACTGGCAGCAGGCCAACAGCAGCTTCTTCACGGCGCTGAAGGTGGAACGCAACGTGATGTTCCTGATCCTGACGCTGATCATTCTGGTCGCGGCGTTCAACATCATCTCTAGCCAGGTGATGCTGGTGCAGGACAAAGGGAAGGGGATCGCGATCCTGCGCACCATGGGGGCGACGCGGGGATTGGTGCTGCGCATTTTCTTCATCACCGGGGCCAGTGTCGGCGTCCTCGGCACCATATTCGGCGCGATCCTGGGCATTGCTTTCGCGAAGAATATCGAGGCGATCCGGCAGGGCATACAGAAACTGGTCGGCACCGACCTTTTCCAGGCGGAAATCTATTTCCTGTCGCAGCTCCCGGCGAAGATCGACAATACCGAGGTGACGATGGTCATCCTGATGGCCTTGCTGCTGTCCTTCCTGGCGTCGATCTATCCTGCCTGGAAGGCGGCGCGCCTCGATCCGGTGGAGGTGCTGCGCTATGAGTGAGGCGGCCCTGCAACTGACCCAGGTCGTGCGGACCTACCGGCAGGCGGAGGAGTCCTTGGAAGTCCTGCGTGGCGCCACGCTGACGATCCGGCCCGGCGAACTGGTTGCTTTGGTGGGGCCGTCGGGCGCGGGAAAATCGACGCTGCTGCATGTCGCCGGTTTGCTGGAACATGCCGATGGCGGCGAGGTCACCATCGACGGCCGCCCGTGCGCCGGCATGTCGGATGCGGACCGGACGGCCGTACGGCGCAAGGATATCGGCTTCGTCTACCAGTTCCACCACCTGATGCCCGAATTCAACGCGCTCGAGAACGTCATGATCCCGCAGATGCTGTCCGGTACCGTACGCCGGGACGCGCGCGACCGGGCGCGGGCGCTGTTGGAGTTGGTCGGCTTGACCGACCGGGCGACCCATCGGCCGGCGCGCTTGTCGGGCGGCGAGCAACAGCGGGTTGCGATCGCCCGTGCATTGGCCAACCGGCCGCTCGTCCTGCTCGCGGACGAGCCGACCGGCAATCTGGACCATAAGACCGCCGACGAGGTGTTCGCGCTGTTTACGGAGTTCGTGCGCGAGGGCAATCTGGCCGCATTGGTCGCGACCCATAACATGGACCTTGCGGACCGGATGGACCGCATTCTTCGGCTCGAGGACGGCATCCTGCGCGAAGGGATGGGGTAGCGCGCACCGCCGCGTTGTCGATTCGCCGGTTTTCCCGATATTCGACATCGTGACGGCCGCTGTGGCGACCTTGATTCCGTGGGCTTGCGGATGATGTCTGGCGCAATGCGCCGAGCGCATGGAATGATCCCGGCATGAGCCAAGAAAAACCATCCGAATTCGTCCATCTGCGTGTTCATTCCTCCTACTCGTTGGCGGAGGGGGCGATCCGAGTGCCGCAGCTGGCGGCGTTGTGCAAAGAGCACGGCATGCCGGCGGTCGGCCTGACCGACACCAACAACATGTTCGGGGCATTGGAGTTATCGCTGGCGCTCCGGTCCTCGGGCGTGCAGCCGGTCGTCGGCTGCCAGATCGCGATCGGCCGGACGGATGGCGACGGGCGCAACGGCATCGCCCAGCAGCCGGATCAACTGGTGCTGCTGGTGCAGAACGAGGCCGGCTACGCCAACCTGCTGTCGCTGGCGAGCAAGGCGCATCTGGCGACGGAATCAAACGAGCACCCGCACGTGGACATGGCGGACCTCAAGGCGGCGAACGACGGGCTGATCGCGCTGACCGCAGGCCCTGCGGGCACGGTCGGACGATTGCTGTCCGACGGGCAGAACGATGCCGCCGAGGCGGCGCTCGTCGATTTGGCGGAGACATTTCCGGGGCGGCTGTACGTCGAGGTCATGCGTCATAACCTGGATGAAGAAGACGGCATCGAGGCGGACCTGATCGATCTCGCGTATCGCCATGACCTGCCGCTGGTCGCGACCAACGAGGTCTTCTTCGCGAGCAAGGACATGTATGAAGCGCATGACGCGCTGATTTGTATCGCCCAGGGCGCAGTGGTCTCGCGGCAGGACCGGCGCCGGCTGACGCCGGAGCACTACTTCAAGTCCGCCGACGAGATGCGGGAACTCTTCAAGGACCTGCCGGAGGCGATCGAGAACACCGCCGTGGTGGCGCAGCGCTGTGCTTACATCCCGGACACGCGCGACCCGATCCTGCCGCCGTATCCTCATCTCGATGGCCGTACCGAGGAAGATGCACTGCGGGATATGTCGAAGGAGGGCCTGCAAAAGCGGCTGGAGGCGCATGTGTTCACCGCCGACATGGACGCGGCGGCGAAGGAGGAGACGGCGAAGCCCTATTGGGAGCAGCTCGACTACGAGCTTGGCGTTATCAATCAGATGGGATTCCCCGGCTACTTTCTGATCGTTGCCGATTTCATCCAATGGGCGAAGGAGCGGGATATCCCGGTCGGGCCCGGCCGCGGATCGGGCGCGGGGTCCGTGGTGGCGTGGGCGCTGACGATCACCGACTTGGACCCCTTGCGCTGGGGGCTGCTGTTCGAGCGTTTCCTGAACCCCGAACGCGTGTCCATGCCGGACTTCGACGTCGACTTCTGCAAGGACGGCCGCGACGACGTGATCCACTATGTTCAGGGCCAGTACGGCGACGACAAGGTGGCTCAAATCATCACCTTCGGAAAACTGGAAGCGCGGGCCGTGCTGCGCGATGTCGGCCGGGTGTTGGAGATGCCCTATTCCCAGGTCGACCGCCTCTGCAAACTCGTGCCGAACAATCCCGCGAACCCGGTCAGCTTGCAGCAGGCGATCGACGGCGAGCCGCTGTTGCAGGAGATGATCAAGCAGGACGAGACCGTGGAGCGCCTGATCGACGTGGCGTTGCGGCTCGAAGGGCTTTACCGCCACGCCTCGACCCATGCCGCCGGCGTGGTGATCGGCGACCGGCCGCTGGATCAGCTCGTGCCGCTCTACCGCGATCCGCGATCGGACATGCCGGTCACGCAATTCAATATGAAATTCGTCGAGAAGGCCGGCCTCGTGAAGTTCGACTTCCTCGGCCTGAAGACGCTGACGGTGCTGGCCCGCGCCGTCGAGCTGTTGAAGGACCGCGGCATTGAGGTGGACCTGTCGCAAATTCCGATCGACGATGCGGCGACTTATGAAATGCTGTGCAGCGGCGACACGACGGGCGTGTTCCAGTTGGAAAGCTCGGGCATGCGCGACGTGATCAAGAAGCTCAAGCCCGACCGTTTCGAAGACATCATCGCGCTGGTGTCGCTGTACCGTCCGGGCCCGATGGACAATATCCCGAGCTACATCAACCGGAAGCACGGGCTGGAAGAGCCCGATTACATGCATCCGCGCATCGAGGGAATCCTGAAGGAGACCCACGGGATCATGATCTATCAGGAACAGGTCATGCAGATCGCGCAGGAGCTGTCCGGATACACCCTCGGCGGGGCCGATTTGCTGCGCCGGGCCATGGGCAAGAAGATCCAGGCGGAGATGGACGCGCAGAAGAAGGCATTCATCGACGGCGCGGTCGAACGGGACGTGGACAAGGGGCTTGCGGGCCGGATTTTCGAGCAGGTCAACAAGTTCGCCGGATACGGCTTCAATAAATCGCACGCGGCGGCCTATGCGCTGGTCGCGTATCAAACCGCGTATCTGAAGACGAATTACCCGGTCGAGTTCATGGCGGCGTCGATGACGCTCGACATGGGCAATGCGGAGAAGCTGAACAGCTACCGCAGCGAGTTGGGCCGGCTCGATATCGATCTGCTGCCGCCCGACATCAACCGGTCCGAGGCCAACTTCGCGGTGGAGAAGACCGATGAGGGGGACTACGCGGTCCGGTATGCGTTGGCGGCGTTGAAGAATGTCGGCGAGGCCGCGATGGACGTGCTGGTCGAGGAGCGTGAGGCCAACGGCCCGTTCAAGGACCTCACCGAGTTCGCCAACCGGCTGGACGGTCGCGTCATGAACAAGCGGCAGGTGGAGAACCTTGCCCGCGCAGGGGCGTTCGATACGCTCAACCCGAACCGCAGGCAGGTGCATCATGCGGTCGAGACGCTGATACGGCACTCCAGCGCGGCGCAGAACGACCGGGAGAGCCAGCAGGTCAGCCTGTTCGGCGATGCCCTGCAGGCGACCCAGATTTCCCTGCCCGACGTGGACGATTGGCCGACCCAGGAACGCCTGCAGGAGGAGTTCGAGGCGATCGGCTTCTATCTGTCGGCGCATCCTCTGGAATCCTACAAGAAGAGCTGTCAGCGGATCGGCGCCGTCGATTGGGCGGACGTCATGGCGGGCCGGGTGCGTGGCGACGCCGCGGTGAAGCTTGCCGGGATCGTCGGTGCGCGGCGCATCATCAACGGCCGGCGCGGCAAACTGGCCTTCGTGCAGATGTCCGACGCGACCGGTGCCTATGAGATCACGGTGTTTTCTGAGTTATTGGCTGCGAGCCGGGATTTGCTGGAAGGCGGCGTTCCCTTGTTGGTGACCGCCGGTATCCAGAAACACGAGGACAATTTCCGCGTCACGGCCATGAATATCGAACCGCTGGACGAGGCGGCGGCCAACGCGGCGGCCGGATTGCGCATCTTCCTGCGGGAGATGGACCCGGTGGAGGCGCTGGCTGGGGTCTTCAAGGACCATGGCACGAAAGGCCGGGGGCAGGTGACCCTGGTCCTGGATACCGACGACCAGGAGATCGAGGTGCTGCTGGACAAGACTTATCGCATCACGCCGGCCATGCGGAATGCGGTGAAATCGATCTCCGGCGTCGTCGATGTGCACGATATTTGAGGCGTGAAAGCGGCTGAAACCCGGGGTTTCGGCACCGGCTTGACTGTGTAAACAGGAAGAAAGCGCAATAAGCATATGGAATTGCGCGATAAAAGCCTTATCGTTTGCTTTGCGGTGGCCACTTATTTGTTTCCGGGCGCTCTTTGAGTAAAGCGTGAAAAATCCCGGAAAACTGAGGCTTTTCCCTTGTCACGGACAGCGCTTGGCGGTATACCCCGGCGCAACTTAAACCCACACGCGGGTGTGCGGAGGTCGCCGATCAGGGGGACGTTCGCTCCGGTGCCGGAAAATCCGGTGAAACCCGCGGAGGACCAACCGGAAAAGGATACGATCATGGCGATGCCATCCTTCACGATGCGCCAGCTCCTGGAAGCAGGCGTCCATTTCGGACATACCACCCGTCGTTGGAACCCGAAGATGCGTCCGTACATCTTCGGCGAGCGGAACAACGTTCACATCATCGACCTCGAGCAGACGGTACCGCTGCTGCATCGGGCGCTGGAAGCGGTCCGCGACGTTGCCGCCGGCGGCGGGCGCGTGCTGTTCGTCGGCACCAAGCGCCAGGCGGCTGACGTGTTGGCCGAATCCGCGGCGCGCTGCGGTCAGTACTACGTGAACCACCGCTGGCTCGGCGGCATGCTGACCAATTGGAAGACGATCTCGAATTCGATCAAGCGCCTGAAGGTTCTGGAAGACCAACTCGCACAGGAGACGGTGGGCCTGACCAAGAAGGAGCTGTTGGGGCTGCAGCGCGAGCGGGACAAGCTGGATCGCTCCCTCGGCGGTATCAAGGAAATGGCCGGCTTGCCGGATATCCTGTTCGTCATCGACACCAACAAAGAGTCGATCGCGATCCACGAGGCCACCAAGCTGAACATCCCGGTGATCGCCGTGGTCGACAGCAATTGCGACCCGGAGGGCGTGACCCATCCGGTGCCGGGCAACGACGACGCGATGCGGGCGATCAATCTGTATTGCGACCTGGTTTCGGGCGCGGTGATCGACGGTTTGCAGAAGGAATTCATCGGCACCGAAGCCGAGGCGCCGGACGATACGGCGGGCTTGGCGGCGGATGCGCCGGCGGCAGCCGCGACCCCTGCTGCAGCGGAAACACCCGCCGTGGAAGCGCCGGCAGCCGAAGAGAAGCCGGCGGAAGAAGCCAAGGCGGAAGCCGAAACGCCGGCCGAGCCGAAAGCGGAAGAACCCGCCGCAGATGAAAAGAAATCCGCCTGACGACGGCGGAACCCGATCAAGGAAGAGGATTGATCATGACTCAGATTACCGCTGCGCTCGTCAAGGAGCTGCGCGACAAGACCGGCGCCGGCATGATGGATTGCAAGAAGGCGCTCGCCGAAGTCGACGGCAGCATGGACGATGCGGTCGATTGGCTGCGTAAGAACGGCTTGGCGGCCGCCGCCAAGAAATCCGGCCGTGTGGCGTCGGAAGGCCTGGTGGCGGTTTCGGCCGCGAACGGCACCGGTGCCGTGGTCGAAGTGAACGCGGAAACCGATTTCGTCTCGCGAAACGAGTCCTTCCAGGACTTCGTCGAGCAAGTGGCGTCGATCGCAGTCGAGACCAAGGGCGACGAGGCCGCGATCAAGGCTGCCGACTATCCCGGCACCGGCCGGAACGTCGAGGAAGAGCTGACGCACAACATCGCGACCATCGGCGAGAACATGGCGCTGCGTCGTGCCGGATACCTCTCGGTGAGCCCGGGCGTCGTCGCGTCCTATATGCACGGTGCGTTGAAACCGGGCATGGGCAAGATCGGCGTGCTGATCGCGCTCGAATCGAACGCGGATTCAGCCGTGTTGGAGCCGCTCGGCAAGCAGTTGGCGATGCACATCGCGGCCGCCCGTCCGGAGTGGCTGTCGACGGACGGTGTTTCCCCGGAAGCCGTGGAACGGGAACGAAAAGTTCTGGCCGAACAGGCCGCCGCATCGGGCAAACCCGCAGAGATCGTCGAGAAGATGGTTGAAGGCAGGCTTCGCAAATATTATCAGGAGGTCGTTCTCCTGGAGCAGACCTTCGTGATCGACAACGAGACGAAGATCGCAAAGGTGGTCGAGAACGCGTCCAAGGAGGCTGGCTCGCCGATCAAGATCACGGGCTTCCTTCGCTACGAACTTGGCGAGGGCATCGATAAAGATGAGGCCGATTTCGCTTCGGAAGTAGCCTCGCTGACACAATAACCGCGAAGGACCGGCGATGGCATCGAGTGGCAAGGTTGCACAAGCACAAACGGCCGCCGCGCCGTCATATTCCCGCGTCCTTCTGAAACTCTCCGGCGAAGCCTTGATGGGGGATCGGGACTATGGTCTCGATCCCGAAATGGTTGCCCGTGTCGCACAAGAGGTGAAGGTCGTCGCCGATCTCGGCGCCGAAATCTGCCTCGTTATCGGTGGCGGCAACATCTTCCGCGGCGTCTCGGGGGCGGCCAACGGCATGGAGCGCGCCACCGCCGATTACATGGGCATGCTGGCCACGGTCATGAACGCGCTGGCGATGCAGAGCGCGCTGGAGGCCGTCGGCGCGCAAACCCGGGTTCTCTCCGCCATTCCCATGCAGTCGATCTGCGAACCCTATATCCGTCGGCGCGCGGTCCGGCACATGGAGAAGGGCCGGATCGTCATTTTTGCCGCCGGGACCGGTAACCCGTTCTTCACGACCGACACCGCCGCGGCGTTGCGCGCGTCCGAGATGGGCTGCGATGCCTTGCTGAAAGCGACCAAGGTCGACGGCGTCTACAGCGCGGACCCGATGAAGGACGCGGATGCGGAACGCTACGACACGCTTTCCTACCTGGAAGTGCTTTCCCGCGACCTCAAGGTCATGGACGCGTCCGCCATTTCATTGGCGCGCGAGAATGACATCCCGATCATCGTGTTCTCAATTCGCGATTCAGGGGCCTTCGCAAATGTGATAAAAGGCGAGGGGACCTACACAATTATCGGCAAGGGAGCGTAAGTCATGGCTGATTTCGATATGGCTGACTTGCAGCGCCGCATGGATGGGGCGATTCAGGCGCTGTCACGGGAATTTGGCGGGTTGAGAACGGGCCGCGCGTCGACGAGTTTGCTGGAGCCGATCACGGTCGAGGCCTACGGCAGCCAGATGCCGATGAATCAGGTTGGCAACATCGCGGCACCGGAACCGCGGTTGTTGACCGTACAGGTCTGGGACCAAGGCATGGTCAAGTCGGTCGAGAAGGCGATCCGGGACTCCGATCTCGGCCTAAATCCGCAGACCGACGGTAACCTCGTGCGGGTGCCGATCCCCGATCTCAGCGAGGAGCGGCGCATCGAATTGAAGAAGGTTGCCGCGAAATACGCCGAGCAGGCGCGCGTGGCGGTGCGCAACGTCCGCCGCGATGGGATGGACCAGCTCAAGAAGATGGAAAAAGACGGCGAAATCTCCAAAGACAAGCATCATGACCTTGCCGCCGAGATTCAGGAGGCGACGGACGGCCACATCAAAGAGATCGATGGGTCGTTGGAGGGCAAGGAAAAGGAGATCATGCAGGTCTAGTCGATGGATCCGCTTCTCTCCACATCCGACACACCAGCTCCGCCCGTCCATGTTGCGATTATCATGGACGGCAACGGGCGCTGGGCGAAACAGCGCAACCTGCCGCGCACGGCCGGGCATAAACAGGGTGCGGAATCCGTCCGGAAGGCGGTGCGGGCCGCGGCCCAGGCGGGGATCTCCTATCTGACGCTATTCGGATTCTCGTCCGAGAACTGGAGCCGGCCGGACACGGAAATCCAGGACCTCATGGGGTTGCTGCGGCTCTATCTCCGGGCCGAGACCGCCGAGCTTCACAAGAACAACGTGCGGATCAAGATCATCGGCGACCGCCGGAAGCTGCCCGACGATATCGTCAAGCTGATCGAACACTCGGAAAACACCACGGCGAACAATACCGGGCTTACCGCGATCCTCGCCTTGAGCTACGGCGGCCGGCAGGATATCACCCATGCCGTACAGACACTGGCGCGGGAGGTCGCGGCCGGACGTCTCGCCCCGGAGGAAATCGAAGAGAAATCGATCGACCGGGCCTTGGCGACCGCGGGAGTCCCAGACCCGGATCTGCTGATTCGGACCAGCGGCGAACAGCGCATCAGCAACTTCCTGATCTGGCAGCTCGCCTACACCGAGTTCGTCTTTCTGGATACCTTGTGGCCCGATTTCGACGAGCAGAGCCTCGCTGGAGCAGTCGAGGAATTTCAGCGTCGCGATCGACGGTACGGCGCGACCGTTGGCTCCTCCTAAATCCAGCGGCCTGCAGCGCCGGGTTCTGTCGGCACTTGTCATTCTGCCAATTTGCGTTGCCGCCGTTTGGTACGGCGGTTGGGCCTTCGCCGTCCTGCTGGCGGTCATCAGCGCCGCGATGTGCTGGGAATGGGCCGGGATTTGCCGTGCGCCCGATAACGCCATCCATGGGACGATGATCGTCGCCGCGGTCGCCGCCCCGCTCGGGCTTCAGATATACGGTTTCCCGGCGGTCGCCGGGGCGGTGGCGGCGGGATCGGCGGTGGTGTTGGTCTTGGCGCTGGCGAAACGCGCGCCGAATCGGTGGATATTGCTCGCCGGGCTGCCGTATGTGGTATTCGGCATCGTATCGTCCGGATGGTTGCGTGGCGACGATCAGACGGGCCTCTGGACGGTGCTATGGCTTGTCGCCGTCGTCGTCGCGACGGACGTGGGTGCGTATTTCACGGGCCGCAAGTTCGGCGGTCCGAAGCTGGCGCCGTCCATCAGCCCCAACAAAACCTGGAGTGGCCTTCTGGGGGGAATGGCTTGCGCCGGCCTAGCGGGCTGGGTTATGGGAAACGCGGTTGCGGATGGTGCGTCGCTTCTACTCATTGGAGCGAGCGTCTTGTTGGCGGCTGTTGCGCAATTTGGTGACTTGATTGAGTCTAAGCTGAAGCGACATTTCGACGTGAAGGACGCCAGTCAACTGATACCGGGGCATGGCGGCTTCCTCGACCGTTTCGACGGCTATTTAACTGTAATGCCGGCGGCAGCGCTTATAACCGCGTCGGTGGGGGAGAGTCCGATAACATGGCAGTAATCAGCGGGCAGACTGCCGCAAAGACCGATACCGGCATGCGCAGCGTTACGATTCTCGGATCCACGGGATCGGTCGGATGCCAAACCATTGATCTGATCGCGCGGGAACCGGAACGCTATGCGGTCGAAGCTTTGACCGCTAATACGAACGTCGAGACGCTCGCCGAGCAGGCGCGCGCCCTCAAGCCGCGATTCGTCGCGATCGCCGACGAGAGTAAATATGCGGAGTTGAAGAGCGCGCTTTCCGGCGAACCGGTCGAGGTCGCGGCCGGAAGTGCGGCGGTCATCGCTGCCGCGGAACGGCCGGCCGACTGGGTCATGGCCGCGATCGTCGGGTTTGCCGGGCTCAAGCCCACGTTGGCGGCGGTTCACCGCGGGGCCGTGGTCGCTTTTGCGAATAAGGAATGCCTCGTCTGTGCCGGCGAACTGATGATGCGAGAGATCGAGGTTCGCGGCGCGACGCTATTACCGGTCGATTCCGAACATAACGCGATTTTCCAGGTGTTCGATTTCGAGCGGCGCGGCGGGATCGAGAAACTCGTCCTGACGGCGTCCGGCGGCCCTTTCCGGGAATGGGATCTGGCGCGGATGGGGCAGGCGAGCCCGTCCGAGGCCGTTGCGCATCCCAACTGGGACATGGGCGCGAAGATCTCCGTCGATTCCGCCACGATGATGAACAAGGGATTGGAAGTCATCGAAGCGCATCATCTGTTCGGCATGCCGGAGGACAAGATCGATGTTCTGGTGCATCCGCAGTCGGTGATCCACAGCATGGTGACCTATATGGATGGGTCCGTGCTGGCGCAGCTGGGGACGCCCGACATGCGGACGCCGATCGCCTATACCCTGGCCTGGCCGGGCCGGATGACGACGCCGTCGGAACGCTTGGACCTCGCCACGGTATCGACGCTCACTTTCGAACCTCCTGATTCCGAACGATTCCCGGCGCTGCGGCTGGCCCGCGAGGCCTTGAAGATCGGCGGAAAAGCGCCAACTATTATGAACGCCGCGAATGAGGTGGCTGTGGCGAACTTTCTTTCTGGTGGGGTCGGATTCCTCGACATTGCAGCCGTTGTTGAAGAGACCCTGGAACGGACGCCGAATGGGGCTCTCCAGTCGCTGGAGGACGTCCACGCCACCGACGAAACGGCGCGCCGGACCGCAACGGAAATCGCGACCGCGCGCGCATAACTGGCCTCAGGGTCGCCAAGCAACACAGTAGGGCCATGGATTTTTTTCTGATCTACATACCCGCCTTTCTCGTTCTGTTGACGGTTTTGGTCTTCGTTCACGAGTACGGGCACTACTGGGTGGCGCGGCGCTGCGGTGTTCGCGTGGAGGTCTTCTCCATCGGATTCGGGCCGGAGATTTTCGGCTGGACCGATAAGGCGCAGACGCGATGGAAGATCAGCGCCGTTCCCCTTGGCGGATACGTCAAGATGTTCGGCGAGGGCGAGTACAGTGGTGGCGGCGACAGCGGCCATGCGATGACCGCCGCGGACGAGGCGGTCTCATTCCCGCATAAATCACTGGGACAGCGTTCGGCGATCGTTTTTGCGGGACCGGCGGCCAATTATATATTCGCCATCATTGTCCTGGCGATCCTGTTCATGACGCTTGGGCAGCCGCAGACGCCCGCGACGGTGGGCAAGGTAATCGAGAACAGCGCCGCCGCGGAGGCGGGCATTCAGCCCGGCGACGAATTCCTACGCATCAATGGATCGGAGGTCGAACGTTTTCGCGACGTGCAGCGGATCGTTCAGCTGCGGCCCGGCGTGCCGATGGAAATTGTCGTGCTGCGTGATGGTAAGGAAGTTCAACTGACGGCGACGCCGAAGGTCAGCGAAACCGAAGATGTTTCCGGCAACAAACATAAGATCGGATTGCTCGGCGTACAACGATCCGGCATGGAACTGAAAAAGCGCAGTCCGCTCGAGGCGGTTTGGGAAGCCGGCAAGGAATCGATCGACCTGACGGTCGACACGTTAACCGCCGTCGGTCAGATCATCACCGGTAAGCGCGACCTTAAGGAACTCGGCGGTCCGGTGCGGATCGGACAAATTTCCGGCGATACCGCACGGCATGGGCTCATCCCCTTCATCTCACTCATGGCGCTCCTGTCGATCAACCTCGGACTCATCAATCTCTTTCCTATCCCGATGCTCGACGGCGGTCATCTTATGTTCTATGCGATCGAAGCAGTGCGCGGACGACCGCTCGGCGAGAGGGCGAAAGATATTGGATTTCGGATTGGACTGGTCTTGGTCCTGGGCCTTATGCTATTCGTCACCATAAATGACCTGGTTAATCTTCCAGTATTCGAATTCGTTAAGAATTTAATGACCTGAACTAATGACCTGACCAGGTCAATACAGGGAGCGTTACTTAGTTGGTGAGTGGGCTCAGGATCGCCGTTATTTGCGGCGTGTTTTTATGCGTTGTGTTCGCGCGCGGCCCCGCATTTGGTCAGGGTAGCGGCGTTCCGACGATTGTTCCGCCGGCGCCGGTTACGGGCGCGCCTGGATCCGTCGCACCGACGCCAAGTCCCGTTGTGCCGCGTGTTTCCCCATCCGATGGATCGGTTTCAGAGGTTGCGGTCGAGGGCACCCAGCGTATCGATCCGAACACTGTCCGTACCTACATGACGCTCAAGGCGGGCGAGCCCTTCGATACCGGTAAGGTCAACAGTTCGCTCAAGGCGCTATACGCGACTGGATTATTCGCCGACGTGACGATCAGCCGCGAAGGGGACCGCCTAGTCGTGCGGGTCGTCGAGAACCCGATCATCAACCGCATTGCGTTCGAAGGGAACGACGAACTCGACGAGGAGCAGTTGTCGCCGGAAGTTCAACTTCGGCCGCGCGTCGTGTTCACGCGGACCAAAGTCCAACAGGACGTGAAGCGGATCATCGACCTCTACCGCCGAAGCGGGTATTTCGCGGCGGTGGTTGAGCCGAAGGTCATCCAACTGGCCCAGAACCGCGTCAATTTGGTGTTCGAGATCAAGGAGGGGCCGGAATCCGGCATCCGGAAGATTTCGTTCGTCGGCAACCGCGTCTTCTCGGACAGTGATCTTCGGGAGATCATCCTGACCAAGGAAAGCCGATGGTGGCGGATTCTGACCACGGCGGACAAGTATGATCCGGATCGGCTGACCTTCGACCGCGAATTGCTGCGTCGCTATTACCTCGAAAACGGATATGCCGATTTCCGTGTGGTCTCGGCGGTCGCCGAACTCGCCCCCGACAGGAGCGACTTCTTCGTCACGTTCACCGTGGAGGAAGGCAAGCGGTACAAGTTCGGCAAAATCGACGTGACGTCGAAGATCAAGGAGATCAAGCCTGAGACCCTGCGCCCGTTGATCAAGTTCAAACCCGGCGACTGGTATAGCTCGCAACAGGTCGACGACACGGTGCTGGAGATCACCAACGTTGCGGGCAATTTCGGCTATGCCTTCGTCGAAGTACGGCCCAGGGTCCGGCGCGACCGCGATGAACTCACCATCAACGTGACCTTCGAGGTTCTCGAAGGTCCGCGAGTCTTCGTCGAACGGATCGACATTCGCGGCAATACCCGGACGCTCGATCGCGTCATTCGCCGGGAGTTCCGGCTCATCGAAGGCGATGCCTTCAACGCCGCCAAGATGCGCCGGTCGCAGCAACGGATCAGAAATCTTGGTTACTTCTCCAAGGTCGACGTCAACAAAGTTCGCGGCGCGAGTTCCGACCGGACACTAATTCAAGTGGACGTGGAGGAGCAACCGACCGGCGAGCTTAGTCTCGGCGCCGGCTTTTCGACGCAGGACGGTGTTGTCGGTGAGGTCGGTATTCGGGAGCGGAACCTGCTTGGTCGCGGTCAAGACCTGAAACTGAGCGTCCGTTTGTCGCAACGGACGCAGCAGTTCGATGTCGGGTTTACCGAACCGTATTTCCTCGACCGCAACATGTCGGCGGGCTTCGATCTTTTCAACATCCGGTCGAGCCGGGACGACGAAAGTTCGTTCCGTGAGGACAAGGTCGGTGGCCGGATGCGGTTTTCCTACGAGATCGACGAGAATTGGTCGCAGGGTCTCCGCTATACGCTGGAATACGTCGATATCAACGACATCGATGATGATGCCTCGCAGATCATTAAGGACCAGTCCGAGCCCGTCTTTAAGTCTTCGGTCGGACAGACCGTTACCTATGACACACGGGACAGCCGGCTTTCCCCCACGAAAGGATTTGTCGCGCGGGTTTCGACCGATGTCGCCGGGTTGGGGGGTGACGTTCGCAGCGCGCTCGCCCGGCTCAAATCGCAATACTACATCCCGTTCACCAAGAAATGGATCGGTGTCCTGAGTGCCGACGTGGGACATCTGGAAGGCTTGGGACAAACCACCCGTGTCACCGATCGGATTTTCCTTGGGAATGATCGCATGCGCGGGTTTGAGGTCGGCGGATTGGGGCCACGGGACCGCGTCACCGATGACGCGCTCGGCGCCGACACGTATGCGATTGGATCGGCCGAACTGACATTCCCCGTCGGTTTGCCGGAGGAATTCGGCGTTCGGGGCGCGGTCTTCACCGATATTGGTACAGCGTTCGGCGCCGATGGATCGAGTTCGATTATTCGGGACAGCAAGGAAGCCCGGTTATCGAGCGGGTTCGGCATTGCCTGGAAATCACCCTTGGGGCCGGTGCGGCTCGATATCGCATATCCTTTCCTCAAGGCGGATTTCGATAAAACGCAACTTTTGAGCTTCAGCTTCGGCGCACGGTTCTAAGGATATGATGGCCGTACCGCGGTTCACGGCACTATTCGCAGCGGCAGCCCTGATTTGGGCGACGGCGCTGCTGCACGATGTGTCGGCGCAGCAGCCCGCCGACGATAAGAAACCGGAAGCGGCCCTGCCGCAAGCCGTCGTGGGGGTGATCGATTTCCAGCGGGTCGTAAAGGAATCGGCAGCCGGCAGAAGTGTCCGCGACCAAATGGATAAGCGGCGGACGACGTTGCAGAAAGAGATCAAGTCCATCCGCCAGGAACTTGAGACCGCGAGGGCGGCGCTTTCGACGCGAGAGCCTGGCTTATCCGAGGCGGAATTCAGCGCAAAACGGCAGGCCATGCGAAAGCGTGTCGGCGAGCTGCAAGGGATCGTGCAGAGCCGGCAACGTGAGATGGATGCCATGTTCAATTACGGCATGGGACAGATCGATATCGCGTTGATCTCCATTCTTAAGGAACTGGCCGAGGAACGCGGCATCAATCTCATTCTGAATGCCGGACGCGGGCGTGGTCTTGTGCTGTTCGCCGAGAAAAGGATCGTCATTACCGACGAGGCTTTGCGCCGATTGAATGCTAGGCTTCCGACCGTCGAGTTGACCGAGGCGGAAAGTAAGAAATAGGTTGGCGCCCATGCCGCACGGCTTGATTGCCGGGCAGGAACGGCGGATATATGGGCGCAATAGGGGTTTTAAGTCGGGAGGAAAGGGATGGACGATAGCCTGCCAGACGCGGCGGCCGTGACGGGTGAGCGATTGCCGGATGTCGATATTGACAAGATCATGGCGGCATTGCCGCACCGTTATCCCTTTCTCATGATTGACCGGATCGTCGATCTTGTCGCCAACGAAAGCGCCACCGGCATCAAATGCGTCACGGTCAACGAACCGCATTTTCAGGGGCATTTCCCCGAGAAACCGATCATGCCCGGCGTGCTGATGATCGAGGCGATGGCCCAAACCGCCGCCGTGCTCGTATTGGAATCGGGGAAACTCGATCCGGAAGGCAAACTCGTCTATTTCATGTCGATCAATGAGGCGCGCTTCCGGCGTCCAGTCGTGCCGGGGGACATATTGCGGATCGAAGTGAAAAAGATACGCAACCGCGGCAATGTCTGGAAATTCGAAGGAAAGGCGAAGGTCGAGGAGCGTACCGTCGCCGAAGCGACATATTCGGCCATGCTCGTGGAAAACGTCTGAATGGCTACGAAGATCCACCCGACCGCGATCGTAGAGCCCGGTGCGGCGTTGGGAGACAATGTTGAAGTTGGCGCCTATTGCTGCATCGGTGCGGAAGTGACGCTCGGTGACGGATCCGTTTTGCAGTCGCATGTCGTGTTGGCCGGCCGGACCACGATCGGCGACCATGCGGAGATTTATCCTTTCGCATCCATCGGACAGCCGCCGCAGGACCTGAAATACGCGGGCGAGCCATCGACACTCGTCGTCGGCAGCCATTGCCGTATCCGGGAATATGTCACGATGAATCCAGGTACCGAAGGCGGTGGTATGGTCACGTCGGTTGGTGATCACTGTCTGTTCATGGTCGGTGCGCATGTGGCACACGATTGCAAGGTCGGAAACCATGTCATCATGGCGAACAATGCGACGCTTGCAGGGCATGTGGTCATCGGCGACTACGTTATCGTCGGCGGAAACTCGGCGATCCATCAGTTTGCGCGGATCGGCGAACATGCCATGATCGGCGGTATGACCGGCGTCGAGAACGACGTCATCCCCTACGGGTCGGTCATCGGTGAACGGGGCCGGCTTTCCGGCTTGAACATAATCGGGCTGAAACGCCGCGGGTTCACACGAGCGCAGGTCCATAATCTGCGATCGGTCTATAAGTCCTTGTTCAGCGACGCCGACGGCGGAACCGTGCTGGAACGTCTCGACAGTGTCGCCGAACGACATAGCGACGATGCCGAGATCATGGACATCGTCCGTTTCATTCGTTCCGACTCGTCGCGAGGTCTGACGCAGCCCAAAAACGGCAATGGCGGATAAGCTTGGGATTATCGCAGGGAGCGGCGACCTACCGCGAATGTTGATCGAGGCGTGCCGCGCCGCCGGCCGTGAATGCCATGTCATCGCGCTCGAGGGGCATGCTGATCCGGATGTGGTCAAGGACGTACCGCATGATTGGCTTCGCCTAGGGGCCGCCGGAAAAGCGATTGAGATCGGTCGTGCGCTGAAGGTGCGGGACGTTGTCCTGGCCGGCGGAATCGAACGCCCGTCGTTGTCGAGTCTGCGTCCCGATTGGCGCACGCTGCAATTTATCATGCGATTGGGGCGCAAAAGTCTCGGTGATGACGGTATTCTTCGTTTGATCATCGCAGAATTCGAGGCCGAAGGGTTTCGCGTAATCGGACCGGATACAGTGCTGGAAGACCTAAAAATCCAGCCGGGCCTGTTGGGCAAACATGCACCGGATCAGACAGCGACGGACGACATTGCACGCGGCCGGGACGTGCTGCGCAGCTTGAGTGCTGCCGATGTTGGCCAGGCCGTCGTCGTCCAGCAGGGGCTGGTGCTCGGCGTCGAGGCCATCGAGGGGACCGATGCATTGCTGGCCCGGTGCGGACCGTTGCGCCGCGAAGGGGAGGGTGGCGTGCTGATAAAGTTCTCGAAGCACGGGCAGGAGAGGCGTGCGGATATGCCGACGATTGGGCCCGATACCGTATCGGGCGCCGCCGAGGCGGGGTTGCGTGGGATTGCCGTCGAAGCCAATGCCACGCTTGTCATCGACCGCGAACGCGTGGTCGACCTGGCGGATGAACACGGGTTGTTTCTAATCGCGGTCGCCAGCGAATGAGCGACGGGTTTCTCCGTGTCTTTGTCGTCGCCGGAGAACCGTCGGGCGATCAGATCGGCGGCCGGCTTATGGCCGCGCTCCGCGAGGCGACGGACGACCGCATACGGTTTGCGGGGGTCGGCGGCGATGCGATGACCGGGCAGGGCTTGCACAGCATGTTCCCGATGGAGGAATTGTCGCTGATGGGCCTGATGGAGGTGGTGCCGCATATTCCGCGCCTGTTGAAACGCATCCGGGAAACTGCCTCGGCGATTGATTCGATGGAGCCGGACGTGGTCGTCACCATCGACTCGCCTAGCTTCGCCTATGCGGTGATCAAGCGCGTGCGGCGGTCGACGGCGCCGAAGGTACACTATGTCGCGCCGACGGTGTGGGCGTGGCGGCCATGGCGGGTGCACAAGATCAAGCGTTACTTCGACATGATGTTGGCGCTTTTGCCGTTCGAACCACCGTTCTTCGAGAAAGCCGGTATGCCCTGCCGCTTCGTAGGGCATCCCGTCGTGGAATATCAGGCGAATGAAGGCGATGGGCCTGCGTTTCGGGAACGGCATGGCATTGCGGCGGACGATACGGTGATCTGCGTCTTGTTGGGCAGCCGGCGCGGCGAGGTGACACGGCACGCCGCCCCGTTTTCCGGGGCCATCGACTTGCTGTCCCAAAAACATCCGTCGTTGCATGTTGTGACGCCCACGGTCCCCGGCGTCTCGGGCCTTGTCCAGAGCCTTACGGCGGATTGGGCCGTTCCCGTGACCGTGGTTCAGGACAGTAACGAGAAATACGCCGCAATGGCGGCTAGCAACGCGGCGATCGCCGCCTCCGGCACTGTTGCGCTCGAGGTCGCTCTAGCCAGGCTCCCAGCCGTTGTGGCGTATCGAATATCGAATATAACCGCGGCGATCCTGCGGCCTTTGCTCAAAGTGCGTTACGTGAATTTGGTCAATCTTATCCTTGATCGCGAGGTCGTGCCCGAGCGGTTGCAGTTTCAATGCACGGCCGAAATTTTGGCGGATGAAGTGGAGAAACTGCTCGGCAACGCCGGAAGGGAACAGATCGAGGCTGCCGATGAAGCGTTGCGGCAGCTGGGCGTGGGAAGCGTTCCGCCCAGCCGTCGTGCGGCCGATGCCATACTCGACGTGGTGGCGGGGCATCGGCGCGCGCCTGCGTGATGATTCGGAATTCCGCATAGAAAAACGGCGGATGGAAAAACCATCCGCCGTAATCGGTAATCGCAGGCATTCGCCCGTTCGCGATATTTGAGGTTACCGCTTGCTCAACGGCACGTAAGGCCGCTCCGTCGCACCAGTGTAGAGCTGCCGCGGCCGGCCCAACTTCGCGGTCGGGTCCTCGATCATCTCTTTCCACTGGGAAATCCAGCCGACAGTCCGCGCGACGGCGAACAGCACGGTGAACATGCTGGTCGGGAATTTCATGGCTTTCAGAATGATGCCGGAATAGAAGTCGACGTTCGGGAAAAGTTTCTTGCTGACGAAGTAATCGTCCTCAAGGGCCAATCGCTCCAGTTCCATCGCCAGCTTCAACAGCGGTTCGTCGCGGATGCCGAGGGCATCCAAGACTTCATGGCAGCTCTTCTGCATGACCTTGGCGCGCGGGTCGTAATTCTTGTACACGCGGTGGCCGAAGCCCATCAGCCGGAAATCATCATCCGGATCCTTGGCCTTCTCGACGAACTCGCCGATCTTGTCGACGCTGCCGATCTGGTCGAGCATATTCAACACCGCCTCGTTGGCGCCGCCGTGGGCAGGGCCCCAGAGCGAGGAAATACCCGCTGATACGCTCGCGAACGGATTCGCACCCGTCGATCCCGCGAGACGAACCGTCGAGGTCGATGCATTTTGCTCATGATCGGCATGCAGGATGAGGATGCGATCCATGGCTTTCGCGAGAACCGGGTTAACCTGGTATTCCTCGGCGGGTACCGAGAACATCATGTGCAGGAAATTCTCTGCGTAGGTCAGATCGTTCCGCGGGTACACGAATGGCTGACCGACGGAGAATTTGTATGCCATCGCCGCAATCGTCGGCACTTTTGCAATCAAGCGGTGCGACGTGATCATCCGCTGACGTTCATCCGTCACGTCCAGTGAGTCGTGATAGAAGGCGGACAATGCGCCCACGACGGCAACCATAATGGCCATCGGATGAGCATCGCGCCGGAAACCCCGGAAGAAGTAGCTAAGTTGCTCGTGGACCATCGTGTGGTTGGTGATGGTATTCTCGAAATCTTCCTTGTCGGCCTTGCTCGGCAGTTCGCCGTTCAGCAGCAGGTAGCAGACCTCCATGAAGTCGCTTTGCTCGGCTAGTTCCTCGATGCGGTAACCCCGGTGCATCAGGATGCCTTCTTCACCGTCGATATAGGTAATCTGCGATTCGCAGGCCCCGGTCGATGTGTATCCCGGATCATAGGTGAAATGTCCGGTTTGCCCGTACAGGCTGCGAACATCGATGACTTTCGGCCCGGTTGATCCCGGCATCAGGGGAAAGTCATAGTTTTCACCGGTACTGTGGTCGGTAAGCGTTACATACTCGTTCGAAGCCGCCGAACCGGTGGCAGATTTTTTCTGCGTCATAGTGACCCCTTCTTATCTGGCAAGCGTCAGATCGCACGACACGGGCCGGGTGCGGTCTACGCCTGCGTTCCCAAATACCCTTGTCTCTGTTGCAGTGCAGTATACCCGTATTGGCGGCGTTGGGCAAACGTGCTTAGCCGTTTGGCGGAACCCCTGGGACCGCTTGAATCCGCGCAATAGTTTCCTCGCGGCCCAGGATTTCCATGACTTCGAAGAGGCCGGGCGATGCGTTCGATCCAGTGAGAGCTGCACGTAAAGGTTGAGCAACTTTTCCAAAGCCGAGATCGTGTTTTTCACCATAGGCGCGTAACGCGGATTCGAGATTTTCGCCAGCCCAAGTGTCGGCCGCTGTGAGTGTCTCCGCCGCGCCGGCCAGGACAGTGGCGGCAGGATCTTTCAGTAGCTTGGCTGCCTTGGCATTCTCAAGCGGATAGGTCGGCCGGACGACATAAAAGGCAGCGTTATCGGCAAGATCGAGCAATGTCTTCGCGCGCGGCTTGAGGCCCTCCATACCTTTGGCCAGACGCGCGCGCCCAGCGTTGCCGATCGAGATATCTCGCGCACTTTCGATAAGCGGGACCACCATCGCCACGAGACTGTTATCGCTGGATTCTTTGAGATAGTGCGCGTTCAGGTTCTCCAGCTTGGCGAGATCGAAGCGGGCTGGCGAGCGGCCTACATTGTCCAGATCGAACCACTCAATCGCCTGTTCGGTCGAGATGATCTCTTCGTCACCATGGCTCCAGCCGAGCCGCAGCAGGTAGTTCCGCATCGCTTCCGGAAGGAATCCCATGGCCCGGTATTCCTCGACGCCGAGGGCGCCGTGCCGCTTCGACAGCTTCTGTCCGTCGGCGCCATGGATGAGCGGAATATGGCCAAATGCGGGGACTGGCCAATCCATCGCCTTGAACAGATGCAACTGCCTGAAGGCATTGTTGAGGTGGTCGTCGCCACGGATGATATGCGTGATGCCCATGTCGTGATCGTCGACGACGACCGACAGCATGTAGGTCGGGGTGCCGTCGGCGCGCAACAGGATGAAATCGTCAAGCTGCTCGTTGGCGACGGTGACGTCGCCCTGGACGAGATCGGAGATGGTGGATTTTCCGCACTGCGGCATTTTTATTCGGACCACCGGATCGACGCCTTCTGGAGCGTCCGCCGGGTCGCGATCGCGCCATCGCCGGTCATAGAGTGCCGGACGGCCTTCCGCCCGGGCGGTTTCCCGCATTTCCTTGAGTTCTTCCGGCGTGCAGTAGCAGTGATAGGCCTTGCCGGTGTCGAGCAGGTCCTTCGCAACCGCAGCATGACGCTCGGCGTTCTGGGTCTGAAAAACGGCATCGCCGTCCCAGTCGAGACCGAGCCAATTAAGGCCGTCGAGGATGGCGTCTATCGCTTCCTGGGTCGACCGCTTGCGGTCGGTATCCTCGATCCGCAGCGTCATCCGGCCCCCGTGATGACGGGCGAAGAGCCAGTTGAAGAGGGCGGTGCGCGCACTTCCGATATGGAGGCGGCCGGTCGGCGATGGCGGGAAACGGGTAACGACTGTCATGCGTGTGGCGTCCTGCGTTGGCTGTTGCGCGGTTTAGCATAGCGTCGTACGGGGCGACAGGTCTTGATGCTTGGTCGCAAGGACCTTCGATGTGCCGCTCGGGCCAACCGCCGCGAGTGTGATTGCCAGTAATGCGATGTTGCAGCGATTTCGCGCGGCAATTTATTGAGGAAATTGGTCCCGAATGCTCCTTTGGGTCTGCGATTGCGCAACAATTCTTAGCAGGCAAAGGAGACGGATATTGCATGATGGATTGAGACCCAACCAACAGACCGGAACCAGCTACACGCTGGAACTGCCGGATGCGAACGAGCGGATGGTGGAATGCGCCAACGCCGCGCCGTTCACGTTGACGGTTCCGCCGAACGCTGACGTTCCGTTCGCGGACGGGGATGTCGTTCGTCTCGCACAGGTAGGCGACGGACAGGTCTCGGTGACACCAGGGGCCGGCGTAACGGTGATTGTCAACGACGGATCCACTCTGGACTTGGCAGGGAAGGGTTCGTTGGCGGTGTTGTACAAACAGGCGATCGACACCTGGATCTTAGCGGGAAACCTGGAAGCCGGGTCGCCGGTGGTGACGCCGACGGTGGAACTAATCGACGACTTCAACAGGGCAGATCAGCCTGGCGGACTGGGCACCTCGGCCGAAGGGTGGTCGTGGGGTTTGATGGCTGGCGCCGCCAACGGCGGCGGACAGATCCTATTCAACCAAATCTATGCAAATACCCATCAATCGGGATTTTGGCGGGCGGAGAAAGATCTGACGAGTGCCGACATGTTCTCGGAGCTTCAGGCGGTCGCCTACGATGACAGCGGCGGCGGCTCTGACGACAAAGAAACCCATGCCGTATGTCGGATGCATCCGAGTGAGAACACGTTCTATACCGGCCAGCACACATGGTTACGAGGAACGGATCAGGACGAATACCGGCTCACGAAAAGAATCAATAACGTCCAGACCTTCATCGGGACTCCGGTACTGGAACCCCATTCTGCCTATCCGACAACGGTCAGGTTGGAGGTTGTCGGAAACCAACTGACGCTGAAAGCGAACGGGGTTACGAAAATCACGGCGACCGATAGTGAGATCGCTGGACACGTGCGGGCCGGTATCGGGCTTGGTTCCGGTCAGAACTTCTTCTTCGACAATTTTCGGGCGGGCGTCCTGTAGCCTGTCGTAAGGACAGGATTCCGCACGACCACCGCTAATTCGATCTCCGAGTATGTGAAGAGGGCGCATGGCACCGCGAATCCATGCGCCCTTATTCTTTCCATGCAACCGGTGGCGCGCGGCATCGTGGCGGCGCGATCGGCACAGCGTCTGTTTACCAACTATTGCGAGGGTTCGCTCGCGGTATATGCTCTTTGGACGTGTCGCGACGGTTGGGGACGAGGGGAAACGCGATGTCGGCGCAGGGTGCGTCGGATTTCGGCTATAGGGTAATTTGGCGTGCCGTGTCAGCGCGGGCTGAAACGCTGTCGGCGGCGCAGCGTGACCGCTGGCCGTTGTGGACGCCGGTCTTGTTCGGCACGGGCATCGCCATTTATTTCGCATTGCGTTTTGAGCCCTCCCAATTGTGGGCCGCTTCGGCGTTGGCCGGCTCGTTGGGGGTTGTGTGGGCGTTTCGGCATGCGGTGTTCGCACGCGTCGTATTCGTTGCGTTGGCGCTGACCGCAGCCGGTTTTTTCGTCGCACAGCAACAGACCCATTGGGTCGCGGCACCCGTACTCCAAAAACCGATCCGGGCGGCCCTGGTCACGGGACAGGTCATTCAGCTTGAACGGGGGCTCAAAGGGCCGCGTGTGATCCTGGGCAATCCCGTCGTTCGACGGCTTGCTCCGGCTGCCACGCCGGATCGAATCCGCTTGAGATTGCGTCGCGCCGAAAATGTTGGCGTTGGTGATCGGATTTCGGTCCTGGCCCGTCTTTCACCGCCGTCGGCCCCGGCGATGCCGGGTGCGTACGACTTCCAGCGCCGCGCCTGGTTCGCCCAGATCGGCGGTGTCGGGTTCGCGTTGGGGCATGTGAAGCCGGCAGAGGATACTGCGAACGGCGTGGGTACCGCGACAATCAAGTTGGCGATGCTCCGCCAAGCGATGGCGGACCGGATACGGAGTGTTCTTCCGGGCGAAAGCGGCGCCATCGCCGCGGCGTTGATCGTTGGGGATCGAAGTGCAATTCCCGAAGATACGGTCCAGGCGTTGAGGGACTCCGGACTTGCCCATCTCTTGGCCATATCGGGACTTCACCTGGGACTCGTGGCGACGATCCTGTTCTTTGGCGTCCGATTGATTCTGGCTGTGTACGAGCCGATCGCATTGCGTCTGCCGATCAAGAAGATCGCCGCAATTGCCGCGCTGGCCGGTGCATTCATTTACCTGTTGCTCGCCGGTGCGACCGTGCCGACGCAGCGGGCTTTCATCATGACGGGGATCGTGCTTTTCGCCGTGCTGGTGGACCGGACGGCCGTGTCGCTGCGCCTGGTGGCGTGGGCGGCGATGATCGTCCTCGCGCTGTCCCCTCATGTGCTGCTGAGCGCCAGCTTTCAGATGTCCTTCGCCGCCGTCGTGGCCCTGGTCGCGGTGTATGAGGCGTTGCGGGAGCCCTTGCGCGATTGGCTTTGGGGGAGCGGCCCGGGCCGAAAGCTGACATTCTACTTCATCGGCGTGGCGATCAGCACCATTGTTGCCGGGGCGGCGACCGGTTTGATCGCGCTGCATCATTTCGGCCGGATCACGCAATTCGGTCTTGTGGCGAACCTCGCTGCCGTTCCGATAGCCAGTTTTTGGATCATGCCTTGGGGTGTTCTCGCGGTCGCGCTTATGCCCTTCGGTCTGGAAGACGTTGCGCTGGTCCCAATGGCTTGGGGGATCGATTGGACTGTGCTGGTTGCCAAAACCGTTGCCGGATGGCCGGGGGCGGTGAAGGCGATTCCGGTCCTGCCGCAAGCGGGATTGGTCACGATTGTGGTGGGTGGGCTGTGGCTCTGTCTATGGCAAGGGCGTGTGAGAGCCCTTGGCTGTCTCGGTATTGCGGCCGGGTTGGCGTTCATACCATTGACCGACCGACCGGACGTCCTCGTTACCGGAAATGGCAAATTGATGGCGGTTCGTCTCGCCGATGGGACCTTGGGGATGACCAGTGAGAAGACCGAACGGTTCGCGGCGAAGATCTGGACCGAGCGCAATGGGCAGTTGGCGACGCGCATCCGGGAGTCCGGGTTTGATGCGTCGGCTCCCCTGTCCTGCGATAGGCTTGGCTGCGTGTATCGTCACGCCGGACGTCGTATCGCGTTGATCAAGGATGCGCGCGCTTTCGCGGATGACTGCCGGGCCGACTGGATCGTCGTCAGCGCCGTTCCGATGCGGCGGGCCTGTAGAGGAGCGGCGCACACCATCGACCGGTTCGATCTGTGGCGTCACGGGGCGCACGCCATCTGGATCGACAAGGATACGGTAACCGTCGAAAGCGTGCGCGCCGTCCGAGGGGATCGGCCCTGGACGGCGCGTCGATGATAAACAGTTGATTGGCTCGGGCGTCGGTTAGTACTGCCGCATCAAGCCGACCAAGCGGCCTTGGACGGCCACCCGGTCGGGGCCGAAGATACGGGTTTCATAGGATTTGTTGGCGGGTTCCAAGGCGATCGAGTTGCCCTTTTGCCGGATGCGCTTCAGCGTGACCTCGGCGTCGTCGACCAGGGCCACCACGATGGCCCCGTTCTCGGCAGTGTCGCAGCGCTCGATGATAACCGTGTCGCCGTCGAAGATGCCGGCGTCGATCATCGAATCGCCTTCGACCTCCAGCGCATAATTCTCGCCGCCGCCGAGCAGGCTGGGCGGCACGTCGACATTGTCGTTCTCTTCCCGCAGCGCCTCGATCGGCGTACCGGCCGCGATTCGCCCGTAAAGCGGAAGCGAAACGGTCTGCCCCGAGTCGGGAACCGCCGAGCCGACGAGCGGTCCGCTGTTGTCGCTGACGAGTCGCGGCGCGAACCGGCCGACATTGGGCCGTTCCGTCTGTGGGGAGTTCTCAGGGAGTCTCAGGATTTCCAGAGCGCGCGCGCGGTGCGGCAAACGCCGGATGAAGCCTCGTTCCTCGAGGCCGGTGATCAACCTGTGAATGCCCGATTTCGATTTGAGATCAAGCGCTTCCTTCATCTCGTCGAAGGAGGGTGGCACGCCGTTCTCCTTCAGGCATTCGTGAACATACATCAACAGTTGATATTGCTTCCGCGTGAGCATTCCCAGTCCCTTTACGTCGCATACATCGCAAAAAGTATCATGACGGTCCCCGAAGAAGATTTTTTCCCCCAAAATCAATGGTTAAAATCTTCGAACAAAACGGAAACGTCTAGATATGTTCTAGTTTGGTTCGCGAATCGGGTCAAGGGAAATCGGACGGGCGATTTCCGGCATCGGCTCAATATCCGTGCGGAATCTCCAGGATATCAACCGGGTCGCCAGCCTTTGCGGCCGGGGCATGCGGTGGTCTTACGACAAAGCAATCGGCCCCGGCAAGCGGCACCATCATCGAGCTGTCCTGTTTCTTGAACGCTGTTGCGATCCGGGCACCATCGTCGCCGTCGGTGAGCGTGGCGCGGAGATAATCCTGTCGCCGGTCGTTTCCCGCCAGCGCATGCCCGATCGTCGCGGACCGGCGAATTAGGCCGCCATTCTCGATGGTTAGCATGGCTTTGATCGCCGGCTGCACGAACACCAGCGCGCAGACCAGGCTGGAAACCGGATTGCCCGGGAGGCCGATCATCAGGCTCTCGCCCAACGTGCCGAACATCAACGGCTTGCCGGGGCGCATCGCGATTCGCCAGAAATCGATCTCGAGTCCCTGGTCGCCTAATACGCTCTGCACCAGGTCATGGTCTCCGACCGATGCGCCGCCGGTGGTCAGCAACATATCCGACCCGGCCGCGCCATGGGCCATCCGGCTGAGTGCGTCCCGGTCGTCCGGCGCGATCCCCAGCAGCACGGGCTCGCCGCCGAAGGATTTGATGGCCGCGGCCAAGGCCAAGGCATTCGAGCTGACGATCTGATTGGGCCCGACGGGGTCGCCCGGCATGACGACTTCATCGCCGGTCGCCAGGATCGCGACACGCGGCTTCCGGCGCACCATAAGCCAAGGGCGATCCATCGCCGCCGCAAGGCCGATGTCGCGGGCCGTCAGGGCTCGGCCCGCGGTCAGCAGACGGTCGCCGGCGGAAAAGTCCAACCCGGCCGGCCGGATGTAATGACCGGGAGGTGATGATTCCTTGACTGTCACCTTGTCACCGTCGGTCTCTGTGTCCTCTTGGATAACGATGGCATCGGCGCCGTCGGGCACGGGCCCGCCGGTGAAGATCCGGACGGTCTGGTTGGGGCCGACGGTACCGTTGAACGCATCGCCCGCCGGGGCGTAGCCGATGACATCCAGGGTTGCCGGCACTGACGCGATATCTTCCGCGCGTACCGCATATCCGTCCATCGCCGACACCGCCGATGGCGGCTGCGTGCGCCGCGCTTCGAGGTCTTCGGCCAGAATTCGTCCCAGGCCGTCCGCCAGACCGCATTGCTCCGCCGGAACCGGTTTCGAGGCCGCGATAATGCGTTGCTGGGCTTCTTCCACCGACAGCATCAAGGCGCCTCGTAGTCGCCGGACTTGCCGCCGGCCTTATGGGTCAGGCGGATATCGGTGATCTGCATGCCGCGGTCGATCGCCTTGCACATGTCATAGACGGTCAGGGCGGCGACCGAGACCGCGGTGAGCGCCTCCATCTCCACGCCGGTCTGCCCAGTCGTCTTGCAGGTGGCGGTGATGTCGACCGCGTCGCCGGTATCGGCGAGCGACAGGGTCACCTTGACCGACGACAGCGGTAGCGGATGGCACAGCGGGATCAGGTCGGCGGTGCGTTTCGACCCCATGATGCCGGCGAGCTGCGCGACGGACAGGACGTCGCCCTTCTTGATGCCGCTGTCCGCGATCCGCTTGGCGGTTTCCGGCTGCATCCGGACCGTGCCCTTGGCCGACGCGGTACGGGCCGTCACGTCCTTCGCCGAGACGTCGACCATCACGGCGTTGCCGTCTTTATCCAGATGCGTGAGATCAGCCATCGGAAGCCTTCAGGCCGGTTCGGCGAGCGGGCGGGCGAGGAGGGTGCGGGTTGCGCCCGCAACGTCCGATTGGCGCATCAGCGACTCGCCGATCAGGAAGCAGGACGCACCAACGACTGCCATGCGTTCCAAGTCGGCGGGTTCGGACAGGCCGCTCTCGCTGACGAGGATACGGCCCTGCGGTATCGAGGCGGCAAGGTCTTCGGTCGTTGCCAGGTCGACCTCCAGGGTCTTGAGATTACGGTTGTTGACCCCGATCAGCCGGGATGTCAGCTTGAGCGCGCGTTCCAATTCCTCACCGTTATGGACCTCAACGAGGACATCCATCTCTAACTCATGGGCGATCCCCTCGAGTTCGGCAGCCTCATCGTCCGTCAGGGCCGCCATGATCAGCAAGATGCAGTCAGCGCCGATCGCCCGCGATTCGTAGACTTGGTAGGCGTCGAGGATGAAATCCTTCCGCAGCACGGGCAGGGTGGTCGCAATCCTCGCGGCCGTGAGGTAGTCGTCCCGGCCCTGGAAGTAAGGGATATCGGTCAGGACCGAAAGACATGTAGCCCCACCGGACTGATAGGCGCGCGCTAGTGCCGCGGGCGCAAAATCCTCGCGAATCAGGCCCTTGCTCGGCGATGCCTTCTTGATTTCGGCGATCAGGCCGTACTCGCCGCGCTCCATCGCCGAGGCCAGCCGATCGGCGAAGGGGCGCAAGGCCGGGCCATTGGCCGCCTGTGCCTTGATGTCGTCGAGCGACACGTCTGCGATGCGCGCGGCGACATGATCGCGTTTATCGGCGCAAATTTTTTCCAGGACGTCGCTCATACGGCTTTCCCGACGACCGTCAGCATGCGTTCTAGGGCGGATTTCGCGGCCCCTTCATCGATCGACCGGGCGGCGACCGTGGCTCCTTCGCGAAGATCGGCGGCGCTTCCGGCAACCACCAATGCAGCGGCGGCATTGAGCAGCACGATATCCCGGAACGGTCCCGGCGCCCCGCCCAGCAGGCTGCCGATGGCTTCCGCATTCTCCACCGGCGTTCCGCCCTTCAGGTCGTCGAGTGTCGCGGTCGGCAATCCCGCGTCTTCCGGGCTCACCTCGAAGGTGTGAATTGAGCCGTCTTTGAGTTCCGCCACTTTCGACGGCCCGGTGGTGGTCAGTTCATCCATGCCGTCCGAGCCGTGGACCACCCAGACACGCTCAGCGCCGAGGTTGCCCAGCACCTGGGCCATTGGCTCGATCCAATGCTCCGCGAAGGTGCCGACCAGCAGGCGCTTTACGGTTGCCGGGTTGGACATCGGGCCCAGCAGGTTGAAGATCGTGCGGATCCCCATCTCGACGCGGGCCGGCCCGACATGCCGCATCGCCGAATGATAGATCGGCGCCATCATGAAGCCGATTCCCGCCTCGGCGATGGATTGCTGGACGGATTCGGGCGACGCCTCCAGGTCGACGCCCAACGTACCCAGCACATCGGCGGCACCGGATTTGGAACTCGCGGCGCGGTTGCCGTGTTTTGCGACGGGAATACCGCACCCCGCGACGACGAGCGCGGTGGCGGTCGAGACGTTGTAGGTGCCGTGTGAATCGCCGCCGGTCCCGACCACGTCGATGGCATTGGAGGGCGCTTTGATCTTCAGAGATTTGTCGCGCATCGTGCGCACCGCGCCGGTGATCTCCTCGACGGTCTCGCCGCGCAGCCGCAGCGCCATCAGGAAGGCGCCTATCTGCGCCGGTGTCGCGTCGCCGGACATCATGACATCGAAGGCGGCCGCCGCTTCGGCTTCGTTCAGGGTCTTACCCTCCGCCACGGTGGCGAGGAAGGGTTTGAGGTCGGGTCGTTGTTCGGTATCCGGTGCCATGCGCCTCAGCCCCTAATTCTTCTTGCGTGACGACAATGAAAGAAAGTTATTCAACAGCTTATGCCCGTTTTCTGAGGCGATGCTTTCCGGATGGAACTGGACGCCGTGTATCGGCAGGCTGCGGTGGGCGAGGCCCATCACGACGCCGTCGTCGGTCTCGGCGGAGACTTCCAGGCTATCCGGTATTGAGTCCCGCTCGATCACCAGTGAATGGTATCGCGTCGATCGGAAGGGCGACTCCAAATCGGCGAAAACCCCCGATCCGTTATGCTTGATGGCGCTCAGCTTGCCGTGCATCGGTTCGGGCGCGCGCACCACTTTGCCGCCCATGGCCTGACCGATCGCTTCGTGTCCCAAGCAAACGCCGAGCAACGGCAGTTCCCGTTCGGCACAGGCATGCACCATATCGAGGCTGATCCCGGCGCTGTCCGGATCGCACGGCCCCGGTGAGATCACGATGCCTTCCGGTTTCTGGTCCAGCACGTCATCAACGCTGACAGCGTCGTTGCGATGGACGACGACCTCGGCCCCCAACTCGCCCAGGAAGTGATACAAGTTGTAGGTAAAGCTATCGTAATTGTCGATTAAGACAAACATTTCAGTTGTTTATGGCCGGATTTTCCGGCCGCCTCCACCATGCCCTTTGTCCCGTTTATATAGCAGGGAAGGGTATCGTAAGAAAGCGATCCTGCGCCTTGTTCGGTCGGAATTTCAGCGGCCGGTGAAAACCGGTTTGCGCTTCTCGACAAAGGCGCGTTTCGCTTCTTTGGAATCCTCGGATTTGGACACCTCGACCGTCATGTTCTGTTCGAACCGGTAGCCGTCGCGCAGCGTCATTTCCTCGATCGAGTTTAACGCATGCTTTGCGAGCTTGATCGCGATCGGGCTTTTCGACGCGATTTCGTCGGCAAAGCCCATCGCGGTATCCATCAACCCGTCCGGCGTGACACAGGCCTCTACCACGCCCAAGCGGTACAACTCGGGCCCTGTCACCTGATAACCCGTGAGCATCATGCGGCGGACGGTCGAATGGCTGAACAGCCGCATCGCATGACGACCGCCGCCGAGCAATCCGACGTTGATTTCAGGAAGCGCTAGAATTGCAGACTCGGAAGCGACCAGGATGTCGCAGGACGCGGCCACTGCCAGGCCGGCGCCGAGCGCCGGGCCGTTGATCGCGCCGATCACCGGTTTCTGGCATTCCATGATCGAATAGAAGCAGCCGCGGACACGCCGGTTGTGCTGCCAGGATTCACCGGGACCGCGTTCCTTTCCCGCCTGGTCCTTGATATCCGCGCCCGCGGAGAAACATTTCCCGGCGCCGGTGAGTACGGCGACCCGAATGTCGTCGTTGTCGCTGATCCAGTCGAAAACGGCTGCCATATCCAAATGAAACTGCGCGTTTTGCGCGTTTACCGGGGGCCGGTTCATGGTCACCGTCGCGATATGCGACTCGATGGAGCAAAGAACGGTTTCCGTTTCCATGGCGGTTTTCTCCCATTTTCTGGATCGGCCGCGTGACGCGGTGGCCGTGTTTCTGGATGGTCGGAGCACTGGATTTACCCGTTCGCGCGTAGCTTGGCGAATCTTTCGCGCGGGTGATTCCGGCGTGGAACCAGTCTTTTAACGCCATCGTTCAGTAAACGTTCATGTTTTTGAGACATCAGTATGCCGCTGCAATGGGATGTGAGTCCTAGTGCGTTAACCGTGGTGGTGTGCTGGCACAACATCGCCTATACATGCGAAGGGCATCGTCGCCGAGCAAAGGCATGGAAAACCGCATAGACGATCAAATGGGCGACCGCGAGGATCTTGCGGTCGGCAACCCGGTCCCGAATCGTTTGCTGCAGCGCATGCGCAGCGGCGGCTGGTGGCGTGCGGTAGCCCAGCATTATGGCCCTTCGGCGGCGAAAGTGACGTCGACCCTTGCCTTCGCTTTCGCAATCGGTATCGGTTTGGGGGTCGTCTTGGCGTCCGGCTTGGACGGCTCGGCGGACTTCGAGCAAGCCCGCGCCCATAAATCGGAAACCTCGGACATTGCCGACGGCGCTGTGCGGAAAGCGCAGCCCGAACCGCCGTATTCGATCGAGGTCAGCGTTCGGGAGAACACCCAGCCCGCTGCGGCAAAGCTCGGCGATATATTCGCCAATGTCGCCGCGGAGACCGCCCCGACGGAAACACCCAAGTCCGCAGCCGATGAGCCGGCCGGGCTGGCGTCGCGCGAAACGGACGTTGCGGGAGCGTCCGTTGAACCAGTTTCGACGGAAAGCACAGCATCGATAACGCCTGCGGACGGGGAACCGGCATCGCTGCCGGTCACGGATGAACCGGTGGGTGGCACCGGGTCGGTCGATAATCAGGCCAAAGACACCTCCGACGGTACGGTGGCCTCGCTGGGGGCGGCGCCGACGCCCAAGGCGCCCGACAAGCCGGTGGATGTGGCGGTGACCGCGGCACTTCCGGTCGAGGACGTCGCGGAAAAGGCCCATGTGCGGGGATTGCCGAAGGTTGAAGATGGCGACGCGGTTAGAGACACCGGTGAAACCGTCAACGTGGCGGACGACGCGGCGGAGGGCGGCGAGAGTGATGGCGCGGATCGCCTGACCGGACGCCAACTCGCGTCCTTGCCGGGGCCGCGTGATGCGACCTGGTTGCGGCATGCCGTACGGACGCCGCGGGAACCGGGCAAGGCGATGATTGCCATCGTGATCGACGATCTGGGAATCGACCAGAAACGGACCCGCCGCGCGATCGACATGCCGGGGCCGATGACCATGTCTTTTATCCCCTACGGCTACAACCTGCCCCGTCTGACAAAGGTTGCGCGGGCGGGCGGGCATGAGATCCTGCTGCACCTGCCGATGGAACCGTTGCGGGCGTCGGTCGATCCAGGCCCACACGCAATGCTCACCACGCTCAGCGCCGAGGAACTCCGGAAGCGTTTGGTATGGAACCTGGCGCGCATGGAAGGCTATGTCGGGGTCAATAACCACATGGGAAGCCGATTCACTGCCTGGCGGCCGGGGATGCGCCTCGTGATGCGGGAAATTCGGAAACGAGGCTTGCTGTTCCTCGACTCCTGGACCAACAAGCGGTCATACGGCGTTAAGCTGGCACGGGAAAACGGCGTTCCCAGCGCCGTGCGCGATGTCTTCATCGACCATGACATCGATGCGGCATCGATCGGGAAACGCCTGCGGCAACTCGAATCGATCGCGCGCCGCCGCGGCTTCGCCATCGGCATCGGTCATCCTTACGATCTAACGATTAAGCTGCTTCCGGCCTGGATGGCCGGGGCCAAAGAGCGTGGAATCCAGTTCGTCCCGATCAGCACGATCGTTGAGCGCCGGATGAGCGCCGGTTAGTTCTTTGGCTTGGCGTCTTCTTCCTGGGCGAAGCGGACGGCTTCCTCGACCGCGCGCATGAGTGCGCGGGCCTTGTTCCAGCTCTCCTGATACTCGGCTTCCGGATCGCTGTCGGCGACAATGCCGCCGCCGGCTTGGACATACACCTTTTCGTCTTTGACCACGGCGGTGCGAAGCGCGATGCAGGTATCCATGTCGCCGCCGGCTCCGAAATATCCGATACATCCCGCATAGGCGCCGCGCCGCTCGCTTTCCAGTTCGTCGATGATTTCCATCGCGCGCACCTTGGGTGCGCCGGAAACCGTTCCCGCGGGAAATCCGGCGATCAACGCGGAGAGCGCGTCGTGATCCGGCCGGATCTTGCCGGTTACATTCGACACGATATGCATGACGTGGCTGTAGTATTCGATGATGAACTGCTCATCCACGATGACCGAGCCGACCTCGCTGACGCGGCCGACATCATTCCGGCCGAGGTCCAGCAGCATGAGATGCTCGGCGCGTTCTTTCGGGTCGGCCAACAGGTCCTTGGCATAGAACTCGTCTTCCGCCGCGTCCTTGCCGCGCGGGCGCGTTCCGGCGATCGGCCGGATGGTCACGGTGTCGTCGCGCAGCCGGACAAGGATTTCCGGGCTGGACCCGACGAGCGCGAAGTCCTCGAAATTCAAGAAAAACAGGAACGGCGACGGATTGAGCCGCCGCAAGGCGCGATAGAGCGCGAAGGCGGGCAACTTGAACGGAATCTCGAAGCGTTGGCTGACCACCACCTGGAAGATGTCGCCGGCGAGGATGTATTCCTTCGACCGCTCCACCATCCCGTGGAACTCCTCACGCGTCATGTTGGATGACGGCGTCGGTGGCTCGCCGATCGCGGGCGCATCGCCGCCGTGCGGGAGGGCGCGCCCGAGATCGGACACGATCTGCCACAGCCTTTCGGTCGCCGCATCGTAGGCCGCCCTAGCGTCGATCGCGCTGTCCGGCCGGACCGGCGTGACGACGGTTACCATGTCCTCGATCGTGTCGAACACCGCGATGACGGTAGGCCGCAGGAACAGGCCGGACGGCAGGCCCACGACCTCTGGATTGGCGTCCGGCAGCCGTTCCATCAGGCGGACCATGTCGTAGCTCATGAAGCCGACAAGTCCGGCCGCCATGGGCGGTAGGCCGTCGGGCAATTCGATCTCGGACTCCGCGAGAACCGACCGCAGGCTGTCGAGAGGGCTGCCGTCGCAGGGTTCGTAGGCATCGGGCGCCGTGTCCGGGGTCCGGTTGATCTCGGACCTGTCATCCTGGCATCGCCAGATCAGGTCGGGATTCAGCCCGATGAACGAGTACCGCCCGCGGATCGCACCGCCTTCGACGGATTCCAACAGGAAGCTGTAGGGCTTGTTCTCGGCGAGCTTGAGCATCGCCGAAACCGGTGTTTCCAGGTCGGCGACCAGCCGGGTCCAGACGACTTGCGCTTCGCCGGCCTCATACCGGCGCGCGAAGGCGTCAAAGTCAGGATTCGCCTGCATCGGGGATCGCGTTGGCGTTGAAGTGATAGTCCACCGCGTCCTGATTGATCGAGACGTTGTGGCGGCTCCGCAAGGCGGCGCCGAGCTGTGCCGTGATGTCGTTGGCGATGCCGGTCACCAGGGTGCGCGAGACCGTGTCGACCCCATTCTTGTCCGCGTCGGGCGTCGCGGCCTGAATGCCCGTCAATTGGGCGATGTCGACCCCGTTGACACCGTCAGCCATCGCGGCCTTGCCGATGTCCTTCTGCGCGAACAACTGAGAAACCAGCCCGCCGGGCATGTTGGCGGGGGCTTTGTCGCCGGTGCGGGTGAAGGCGTCCGTGGATTGCGTCGCGCTCTTCAACTCGGTGGCGATTTCGGCGAGTTTCGTGCCGCCATTGAGGCGTTCGACGAATTTTGTCGCCGATGCGCGGGCTGATTTCCATCGTTCGTCCGCCTTCCAATCCTTGATCGCCTCGGTGCGGACCGTGTCCAGGGGCCGCAGCGCTGGAGCGGTGATCGATGCCACGTGGATCACGAAGAAACCGCCGTTGGCCGTCTCGCCGAGCAGCGAATCCTGTCCGCTCGGCGTTTCGAAGGCGGACTTCAAGAAAGGGGCGGGCGGGAGGCCGGCGACGGGCGTGTCGCTCTTGCCGCGTCCTTCGCTGTCGACGGCGTCGACCTTGCTGAGCTTGATGTCGAGGTCGCGCGCCGCGTCGGTCAAGGTCGAACCGCCGCCCAACGCCTCTTCCAGGCGGTTGGCGATGTCGAGCACCTGGTTGATGCCTTCCTCTTTGGCCAGGTCTTCGTTCAGCGATTTGCGCGCTTCGTCGAAGCTGGGTGTCTCACCGGCCACGATCTCGTCAACCTGAAGGATTTGAAGCCCGAATGGCCCCTTGATCGGATCGGACGGCTGACCCTGAGACAGTTTGAAGGTCGGGTCCGCCAATTGCGCCGGCAAATCCGCCTTCGTCAGGGTACCGAGCTTCGTGGCGCTTTCGTCCTGGCCGGCGATCTCCTTGGCCACTTTCGCGAAGTCTTCGCCCGCGCGGATGCGATCGAGCGCCTTGTCCGCAGTGGCCTGGTCGGGCACGAGCATCTGCAGGACAGTCCGCTTTTCCGGCGTGCCAAGAGTGTCGCGGCGCTCGTCATAGACCTCGCGCAGTTTCTGTTCGGAAATCTTCACGTCTTTCGAAATCTCGATCGGGTCGAGATAGACATAACTCAGCGCGCGATATTCCGGCGCGGTGAAGTTGGCCGCGTTGGCCTTGTAATAGGCATCGAGTTCTTCCTGGCTCGGTTCGCGCACCGGGCTTTTCTGGTCGACCGGGATGGTCAAATAGGTCGCGGTGCGCCGTTCGTTCCGCCATGCGTAAAGCTTGTCGACTAAGGCCTTCGGCGCGGCGGTGCCCTGCGTCAGGCTGTTGAGATACTGGTCCCGCATGAGTCCGGCGCCGAGCTGCGCCAGGAACTGCTGTTCGTTCGTACCGTTGTTCCGCAGGATGTTCTGGAACTCATGCGAGCTGATATTGCCGAACTGCCGTTTTATCTGATCGCGAAGGGCGTTTTCCCCGGCGGCGAGGCCCATGTCCCGCGCGGCTTCGTCGAACAGGGTGAGGGTGACGATCTGACCCAGAACCTGATCCAGGACGCCAAGCTGGCGGGCGCGCTGCTCGTCGATGTTCAGCGGGCGCAGCCGTTCGACTTCCCGCCGGAAGGCGGTGCTCAACTCGTTCGTCGTGATCTCGCGATCGCCGACCTCGGCGACGGTGTTGCCGACATTTCCGCCGAAATAGGAATCGCCGATGCCCCAGACCGCGAAGCTGAGGACAAGCAACCCAAACAGGGCCTTGATGAAGATCGACCCGACCGAACTGCGAAGCGATTGAAGCATCTCACCGTGCTCACGTAATTGACAGGAATGGTGGCCCATTCGCGGCGGCGCCGCATGATAGAAGCGGCCCTATCCCCCCGCAACCTACAAATCGTTCAGTATCGGGCCTTTGAATTCAACATCCTCGGGCTAACCACAGGTGGGAGTGGTCTCGTCCGCGCGCGCCATGGTATCAACCGGCATCGCCGGAAGACGGCGGCGTGCTGGAAGACTGAACGGGCAGAAGAGAGACGAACCGACATGGGTGCAGAACGGACCCCGGTGATCGCCGGAAACTGGAAGATGAATGGGCTTAAACAAGACGGTCTCGCCCTGGCGGGCGACGTCGCGGCGGGGGCCGGGACCCATGCCTGCGAATTCGTCATTTGCCCGCCGGCGACGCTGCTGGCGGTCGTGGCAGAAGTCGTGGCGGGCAGCCGCGTACAGCTCGGAGCGCAGAACTGCCATGCCGAACCCGACGGGGCCCATACCGGCGATATCAGCGCCGGTATGCTGGTTGATGCCGGGTGTTCCCATGTCATCCTCGGGCATTCGGAGCGCCGTGCCGATCACGGCGAGGACGACGCGGCCGTCGTGGCCAAGGCTGCCGCGGCGCTGGCGGCCGGGTTGACCGCGATCGTCTGCGTCGGCGAGACCGAGGCGCAGCGCGATGCGGGGCTGGCCTTGGATGTGGTCGCGGCGCAGGTGGCCGGATCGGTGCCCGGCGATGCGGCTGCGGCGAACACGATCGTTGCGTATGAGCCCGTTTGGGCGATCGGTAGCGGCCGGACGCCGACTCCGAGTGAAATTCAGGCGGTTCACGCCCATATCCGGTCGGCGCTCGCGGACCGTTTGGGCGAGGAGACTGCGGCCGCGATGCGTTTGCTCTACGGCGGGTCGATGAAACCGGGGAATGCCGCGGAATTGCTGGCGATCGAGGATGTCGATGGTGGGTTGATCGGAGGGGCGAGCCTCAAGGCGGAAGATTTTCTCGCAATTGCCCAAAGTTGTCCCTAGCCATGACCCCCTTTAATGACTAAATACTGCGGGCGGCGAAGAGACAGCGCTTGGGGATTTGTCGTCTTTCGGCTCGTGATATCGGTATAGGAAGAAACGTGGAAACGATCGTCCTTGTTATTCATCTGATCTTGGCGATCGCGTTGGTCGGCGTTGTGCTGCTCCAGCGTAGCGAAGGTGGCGGTCTAGGGATCGGCGGCGGTGGCAGCGGTGGCGGGCTCATGAGTGTCCGTGGAACCGCGAACCTGCTGACCCGGGCGACCGGCATCCTTGCGGCCGCATTCATGGCGACCAGCCTGATCCTTGCGATCATGGCCGGCAACCAAACGGAACGGCGGTCGATCCTGGATCAGCCTGCCGGTACCGCCGCACCGGTACAGCAGCAAGCGCCGACGGAACCGAGCGTCCCGCTGTCTAGATAATCGCCAATTGGGGTGTGCTGTCACGCGAGGGCCGCGCAGGCGGGCCGGTCGGGATGATGCGTGGCAGGCTGAACGGGAAACGGTGGTTTAGCGGGCGATGGCGCGATTCATTTTCATCACGGGTGGCGTGGTTTCTTCTCTGGGCAAAGGGCTATCGGCGGCTGCGCTGGGCGCCTTGCTCGAAGCGCGGGGCTTCAAGGTCCGGCTGCGGAAGCTCGATCCATATCTGAATGTCGATCCGGGAACGATGAGTCCCTATCAGCACGGCGAGGTCTATGTCACCGACGACGGCGCCGAGACCGACCTGGACCTGGGACATTACGAGCGGTTCACCGGCGTATCCTGCCGGCAGAGCGATAATGTGACGGCCGGCCGGATTTACTCCCACGTCATCGCGCGCGAGCGCCGCGGCGACTATCTGGGCGGGACGGTGCAGGTCATCCCGCATGTCACGGACGCCATCAAGGAATTCATCACGTCGGACCTGACCGACGAGGATTTCGTTCTGGTGGAGATCGGCGGCACGATCGGTGACATCGAGGGCCTGCCGTTCGTCGAGGCGATCCGGCAACTCGGCAATGAGCGCGGACGCGACCATACGCTCTATGCCCATGTCACGCTGGTGCCCTATATCGGCGCGGCCGGCGAGCTCAAGACCAAGCCGACGCAGCATTCGGTCAAGGAACTGCTCAGCCTCGGTATTCAGCCGGATATCCTGTTGTGCCGGTGCGACCGCGAGATTCCCGAGGACAGCCGCCGGAAACTGGCGCTTTTCTGCAATGTGCAACCGGATTGCGTGATCCAGGCATTGGACGTCGACACGATCTACGACGTGCCGATCGCCTATCATGATCATGGCTTGGACGAGCAGGTCATGAAGTATTTCGGCATCAACAAGGGCCGCGAGGCCGAGGTCGAATTGAGCCGTTGGGATGACATCGTCAGCACCGTTCGGTCCCCCGAGGGCGAGGTGACGATCGGAATCGTCGGCAAATACACGAATCTGCTGGATGCCTATAAGTCGCTCAGCGAGGCGCTGACTCATGGCGGCATCGCCAATAAGGTCAAGGTCAACCTGAACTGGCTCGAATCCGAGATATTCGAGCAAGGCGACACGCTGCAGCATCTCGAAGGCTGCGACGGCATCCTGGTGCCCGGCGGGTTCGGCGAGCGGGGCGCGGAAGGGAAGATCAACGCGGTGCGGTTCGCGCGCGAACGGCAGATACCCTATTTCGGCATCTGTTTCGGGATGCAGATGGCGGTGATCGAGGCCGGGCGGTCCCTGGCCGGGATGCCGAATGCCGGATCTACCGAATTCGGCGATTGCGAGGAACCCTTGGTCGGCCTGCTGACCGAATGGTCTCGGGGCAACGTGGTCGAGCGGCGGAACGAGGACGACGACCTGGGCGGCACGATGCGCCTGGGCGCATATCCATGCCGGTTGCGGCCCGGCAGCAAGGCGGCGGAAATCTACAGCAACAACAGCGAGATCAAGGAGCGCCACCGCCACCGCTACGAGGTCAATATCAACTATATGAAGCGGCTCGAAGAGGCCGGGCTGGTCTTTTCCGGCATGTCGCCGGACGGCGAACTGCCGGAAATCGTGGAGATTCCCGACCATCCGTGGTTCGTCGGCGTGCAGTTCCACCCGGAACTCAAATCGAAGCCGTTCGATCCACACCCGATCTTCACCAGCTTCATCAAGGCCGCGGTCGACCAATCGCGGCTGGTCTAGGGAGCCAAAGGCATGGGCGCAAACATCCGGCACGTCAAAATCGGGGACTTCGAGGTCGGGAACGACCTGCCGCTGGCGATCATCGCCGGCCCTTGCGCGATGGAAAGCCGGCAGCACGCGCTCGATATGAGCGGCGCGCTCAAGGAGACCTCCGACAAGCTCGGCTTCAATCTCATTTACAAGACGTCCTATGACAAGGCCAACCGGACCTCGGCCAAGAGCCCGCGCGGCGTCGGCCTGCAGACGGCGGGACCGGTCTTCAAGGAAATCCGTGAGACGTTCGGTTGCCCCGTGATCACGGACGTGCACGACCCGCGCGATTGCGATCCTGTCGCTGAATGCGTGGATGTGCTGCAAATTCCGGCATTCCTGTGCCGCCAGACCGAGCTGATCGAGGCCGCTGGTCGGACCGGCAAACCGGTGCACGTCAAGAAGGGGCAGTTTTTGGCGCCGGGTGACATGCGGAATGTGGTGGAGAAACTCGACGGGGTCGGGAACCCTGATGTCCTGGTCTGCGAGCGGGGCGTCAGCTTCGGCTACAACACGCTGGTATCGGACATGCGCTCGATTCCCATTATGGCGCAGACCGGCTGCCCCGTGGTGTTCGACGCCACCCATTCGGTGATGCAGCCGGGCGGCGAGGGCGACCGCTCGGGCGGTGACCGCCGGTTCGTACCGGTGCTGGCGCGGGCCGCGGTCGCGATTGGCGTTGCCGCCGTCTTTATGGAGACGCATCAGGACCCGGACAATGCGCCGTCGGACGGGCCCAACATGGTCCGGCTGGACGATTTCCCGGCCGTGGTGGAAACGCTGATGGAATTGGACCACCTGGCGAAGAAGCGTCCGATAGCCCTTTGAGACCCGTCGCCGGGTTCCCTATCACCGATCCAAATAAGGGTAAGCCTTCCTGACCGCAGGAGAGTGCTTGAACGTGCGCGTTTCGCGGTGTATGCGGATCGCAGCGGCGGTTTTCGACCGCCCGTGTTCTTCGGCACTCCAGAGATGTTCTTCGTTACTCCAGAAAAGGCCCCGACATGACCGCCATCATCGATATTCATGGCCGCGAAATCCTCGATAGCCGCGGCAATCCCACCGTCGAAGTCGACGTCACCTTGGAAACCGGAGCCTTTGGCCGGGCAGCCGTACCGTCGGGTGCGTCCACCGGCACGTTCGAGGCGGTGGAACTGCGGGATGGCGGGGACCGATATCTCGGCAAGGGCGTCTGCCGCGCGGTGGATGCGGTGAACGGCGAGATCTTCGATCTGCTGTCGGGCATGGACGCCGAGGACCAGACCCGCCTCGACACGATGATGATCGATCTCGACGGCACCCCGAACAAGGCGCGCCTCGGTGCGAACGCCATCCTCGGCGTTTCCCTGGCGGCGGCGAAGGCGGCTGCGGAGGAGGCGGCGTTGCCGCTGTACCGCTACATCGGCGGGGTTTACGCCCGCACGATGCCGGTCCCGATGATGAACATCGTCAATGGCGGGGCCCATGCGGATAATCCGATCGACATCCAGGAATTCATGATCATGCCGGTCGCGGCGGAAACCGAGGCGGCCGCGGTACGGGTGGGGGCCGAGGTATTTCAATCACTTAAGGCCGCGTTGCACGATGCCGGGCACAGCACCAACGTCGGCGACGAGGGAGGATTTGCGCCCAATCTGAGCTCGGCGACCGAGGCGCTCGACTTCATCATGCGCGCCGTCGAGAAGGCCGGTTACACGCCCGGCGACGACGTCATGCTCGCGCTCGATTGCGCGTCCACCGAATACTTCAAGGACGGCGCCTATCATATGGCCGGCGAGGGTAAGACCCTGGATGCGGCCGGGCATGTGGATTATCTCACCAAACTCGTCGACGCCTATCCCATCGTGTCGATCGAGGACGGGATGTCCGAAGACGATTGGGAAGGCTGGCAGGCGCTGACCGGCGCCATCGGCGACAGGGTGCAACTCGTCGGCGACGACCTGTTCGTCACCAATCCCGAACGGCTGGCCCGCGGGATCGAAGAACGCGCCGCAAACGCCATCCTGGTAAAGGTCAACCAGATCGGCACCTTGTCCGAAACACTTCAGACCGTGGAGATGGCCCACCGCGCCGGATTCCGTGCCGTGATGTCGCACCGGTCCGGCGAAACCGAGGATTCGACCATCGCGGATCTGGCCGTTGCCACGAATTGCGGTCAGATCAAGACGGGATCGCTTTCCCGGTCGGATCGGTTGGCCAAGTACAATCAACTCATCCGGATCGAGGAAGGTCTCGGCGACGAGGCCCGATATGCGGGACGCGGCGCGTTGACAATCGCCTCGTAGAACGCCGTGGGCGCCGCGCGGTTTGCGGCGAAAGCAAGGACTTGCGGACCGGTCTTAAGGCCGAGTTTGCCAAATACGGACTCTTTGGTACTCCGTATGGGGTAGGCTTTCTCCAAATTAATTCAAGAGATTGAAGGGGTTATGCTGCGGCAAAATTTACCCATTGACCCCGATTCGCCGCATGTGATTCGTTCCCCTTATGTTATTGATTCGCGAGGCAAAGAAGCGCTCCCGGCAGATCGTCGTTCCGATCTGCGCGGCCGTCGTGGCGGGATACTTTCTGTATCACACCGTGCATGGCGAGCGTGGCGTGTTCGCCTATGCGGAGCTGTCCGAGCAAGCCCGGGACGCCGAGTTGAAACTCACGGATATCCGTCTTCGGCGGCAAGCCATCGAGACAGACGTCCGGTTGCTGCGGCATGACAGCCTGGATCTCGATTTGCTCGAGGAACGGGCGCGGACGGTACTGAATCTGGTCGGCGAGGATGATCTGCTGATCCACAGCGGCAACGTCCGCTAGTCTCCCAAGGTACTATTTTGATCATTGAGGTTGCGTCGCGCCCGGTTTCGGTGTTCGCGCAATAATGTTTCGCGTCGGTCGCGTCACCGGTTCGTTTCATTCAACGCGTCCAATCGATATATTAACATGATTCAAGTTAATAATGCATTTATTGTTTTTTAACAATGATTTACTAGCATCTTGTATCGTTGGTGTTTCGATCTTAACTATGTCACACTTCCCGTGTCCTACGGGATAACAACAGCAGATGCTGGGGAGCACACATGGCCGTTAGCGCGAAAGCGAACTCGACCAGTTCCCGCGGGCGCACCAAGAAAGGCCGGGCGAAGAAACCGGTACTTGCCGCCACGCCGGAGGAAATGCACCAATTTTACCGTGACATGCTGATGATCCGCCGCTTCGAGGAGAAGGCGGGACAGCTCTATGGCATGGGCCTGATCGGTGGATTTTGCCATCTCTATATTGGGCAGGAGGCGGTCGTCGTCGGCATGCAAGCCGCGATAACCCCCGACGATGCGGTGATCACCAGTTATCGGGATCATGGTCATATGATCGCCTGCGGGATGGACCCGCGCGGGGTGATGGCGGAGCTGACCGGACGCGAGGGCGGATATTCGCGCGGCAAGGGCGGCTCGATGCATATGTTCTCCCGCGAGAAGAACTTCTACGGCGGTCATGGGATCGTCGGAGCGCAGGTCCCCATAGGGACCGGCATCGCCTTTGCCCATCGCTATCGGGGCAACGAAAACGTGAGCCTTACCTATCTCGGCGATGGCGCGATCAACCAGGGCCAAGTCTACGAGTCCTTCAACATGGCGGCGCTCTGGGACCTTCCCGTCATCTATGTGGTTGAAAACAATAAATACGGCATGGGGACGAGCGTCGAGCGCGCGTCCGCCAACCCGGATTTGTATATTCGCGGCCAGGCCTACGGCATCCCCGGCAAACAGGTGGATGGCATGGACGTGGTCGCTGTGCGCGCCGCCGGCGACGAGGCCGTCGCCCATTGCCGCGCCGGCAAGGGCCCGTACATCCTGGAAATGCTGACCTACCGCTATCGCGGTCATTCGATGTCCGATCCGGCGAAATACCGGACCCGGGAAGAGGTCAGCAAGGTTCGCCAGGAACGCGACCCGATCGAGCGCCTGCGGGCGAAGATGTTGGAAGAGAAAATCGCCGACGACGATGCGCTGAAGCAGGTCGACCGCGAAATCAAGGACATCATCTCGGACGCCGCGGAATTCGCGCAAAACAGCCCGGAACCCGATCCTTCCGAGCTCTACACCGACGTATTGGTTGACGCGTAGGCGGCTTACCGCCCGCGCGCAGACACCACAGGAACCGCACCATGCCAATCCAGGTTTTGATGCCAGCGCTTTCGCCGACGATGACCGAAGGAAAGCTGGCCAAATGGCTGAAAGCCGAAGGCGACGACGTGTCGGCCGGCGACGTCATCGCCGAAATCGAGACAGACAAGGCGACGATGGAAGTCGAAGCGGTCGACGAAGGGAAGGTCGGCAAGCTGTTGGTCGACGAAGGCGCGGAAGGCGTCGCGGTCAACACGCCGATCGCCGTCCTCCTGGCCGATGGCGAGGACGCCAGCGCCATTGACAGCGCCGCCGCGCCCGCGCCGCAGCCCGCGGCCCAACCCAGCGAAGTGACTGAGACGCCAAGCGAATCTGCCGCCGCCATCCCGGTCGCGGCACCCGTCACGGCCGCGCCGCCGGCGGAAGCCGAATGGACCGGCCCGTCGACGAGCCAGACCGTCCGCGACGCTCTGCGGGACGCCATGGCCGAGGAGATGCGCCGGGACGAGAACGTCTTCCTGATGGGCGAGGAAGTCGCCGAGTATCAGGGCGCATACAAACTCAGCCAAGGTCTTCTCGACGAGTTCGGCGCTCGCCGGGTGATCGATACGCCGATCACGGAGCATGGCTTTACCGGGCTCGGCGTCGGCGCGGCCTTCATGGGGCTGCGGCCGATCGTCGAGTTCATGACCTTTAACTTCGCCATGCAGGCGATGGACCACATCATCAATTCGGCCGCGAAGACGCTTTATATGTCGGGCGGCCAGATGGGGTGCCCGATCGTGTTCCGCGGCCCGAACGGTGCGGCCGCCCGGGTCGCGGCGCAGCATTCGCAATGCTATGCGAGCTGGTACGCCCATTGTCCCGGTCTCAAGGTCGTGTCTCCCTGGTCGGCGGCCGATGCCAAGGGCCTGTTGAAGTCGGCGATCCGCGATCCCAACCCCGTTATTTTCCTCGAGAACGAAATCCTTTACGGCGAGAGTTCCGAAGTGCCCGAAGATTCCGATTGGATCGTGCCGATCGGCAAGGCCAAGGTGCTGCGAAGCGGCGGTGACGTGACGCTAGTCGCGCATTCGATCATGGTCGGCAAGGCGCTGGAGGCGGCGGAAGCCCTTGCGGCTGAAGGTGTCGACGCCGAGGTGATCGATCTGCGCAGTATCCGTCCGCTCGACATCGAAACGATCATCGAGTCCGTTAAAAAGACCAACCGGATCGTCTCCTGCGAGGAAGGCTGGGCCTATTCCGGCATCGGCTCGGAAATCGCAGCGCAGCTCATGGAGCAGGCATTCGACTGGCTCGATGCTCCGGTGGCTCGGGTAACCGCCAAGGATGTGCCGTTGCCTTACGCGGCCAACCTGGAAGCGATGGCGCTTCCACAAGCGGCGGACATCGTTTCCGCCGCTAAATCAGTTAGTTACGCTGCGTGATGGGGCGGAGATAAAGCGATGCCGATCAAGATCTTAATGCCAGCGCTGTCACCCACGATGACCGAGGGGAACCTCGCCAAATGGCATGTGAAGGAAGGCGACGCGGTGAATGCCGGTGACGTCATCGCCGAAATCGAAACGGACAAGGCGACGATGGAGGTCGAAGCGGTCGATGAAGGGACCGTTGGCCGAATCCTCGTGGACGAAGGAGCCGAAGGCGTTGCGGTCAACGCGATGATCGCGCTGCTGCTTGAGGATGGCGAGGACAAGTCGGCGTTGGAATCCGTCGCCGACGATGCGCCCGCACCACCGGCCCCAGCCGCCGAGGCGCCAGCACCAGCCGCACCGGCGCCGGCCGCACCCGCGACCCCGGCACCTGCTGCGCCCGCACCGGCCGCCGCGCCGGCGAATGGCGCCCGTGTTTTCGCCAGCCCGTTGGCGCGCCGTATGGCGGCGCAGGCGGGGCTCGATCTTGCCTCGATGACCGGCAGCGGTCCGAAAGGCCGGATCGTCAAGAGCGATGTCGAAGCGGCGATTTCCGGCGGCGCGCCCGCAGCGGCGCCTGCCGCGCAACGGCCCGCGGCAGCACCGATCAGCGCGGAAGCGGCGCCGTTCGAGCCGGCGTTCGACCTCGAGCCGCTCAGTTCCATGCGCAAGACGATCGCGCAGCGCCTCACCGAGGCGAAGCAAACGATCCCGCATTTCTATCTGACGGTGGATTGCGAACTCGAGGCGCTTCTCGACCTGCGGAAACGCCTGAACGAAAAGGCGGACGGGGCGTATAAGCTGTCGGTCAACGATCTTATCATCAAGGCGTGCGGCGTGGCCCTGCGCAAGGTGCCCGCGGCCAATGCGTCGTACACCGATGAAGGCATCAAGCTCTACCAGTCGGCCGACGTGGCGGTTGCGGTTGCGATCGACGGTGGTTTGATCACGCCGGTCATCCGCGATGCGGCCAACAAGGGCTTGGAATCGATTTCGGCCGAGATGAAGGACATGGCGGGCCGCGCGCGCGAGGGCAAGCTGGCCCCCGAAGAGTATCAGGGCGGCACCTTCAGTATTTCCAACCTCGGTATGTTCGGCATCAAGCAGTTCGACGCCGTCATCAACCCGCCGCAGGGCGCGATCCTCGCGGTCGGGGCCGGCGAACAACGCCCGGTCGTCAAGGACGGTGCGCTTGCCGTCGCGACCGTTATGAGCTGCACGCTGTCCTGCGATCATCGCGTGGTGGATGGCGCGGTCGGCGCGCAATTTCTGAAGGTCTTCAAGGCGATGATCGAAGAACCCTTCGCCATGCTGCTCTGAGACCGGCAATGCCCGAAAAGGTCAATCTCGACGAAAAATTCGCCCTTTTCTCGGCACCCTGGACGCCGAAGGTGATCGGCGAGGTGGACGACTACGAGATCAAGATCGTGCGGATCGAGGGTGAGTTCGTCTGGCATGCGCATGCCGACGTCGATGAAGTCTTTGTCGTGCTCGACGGCGAAATGACCATCCAGTTCCGGGATGGCGACGTATCGCTCGGTTCCGGCGAATTGCTGGTCGTCCCGAAAGGCGTGGAACACCGGCCGGTGGCTGAATCGGAATGCAAGGCGATGATTTTCGAGAAAAAGGGCACCGTCAACACCGGCGAAACCGAGAGCGACTTGACCGTCGCTGCGCCCGAACGACTTTGACCGTACCGGCGAGGCAACGGGACAGAAGAGGATCAACATGGCCGATACTTCTTTCGATCTGATCGTGGTGGGCGGCGGGCCCGGCGGCTATGTCGCCGCGATCCGGGCGGCGCAGCTCGGCATGAAGACCGCCGTCGTCGAAGGCGAGCATCTCGGCGGCATTTGCCTCAACTGGGGCTGTATCCCGACCAAGGCGCTGCTGCGGTCGGCGGAGATACTCCACAACATCGAAAACGCGGAAGCTTTCGGTCTGTCGGTGAAGGGGGTTTCCTTCGATGTCGGCAAGATCGTCGACCGGTCGCGCAAGGTCGCCAAGCAGTTGAGCGGTGGCGTCGCCCACTTGCTGAAGAAGAACAAGGTCACGGTTTTCGACGGGTACGGCAAGCTGGCCGGCGGGTCTGCCGGGGCGAGGAAAGTGGCGGTCGAGAAGGACGGCAAGGCCGTCGCCGATCTCACCGCGAAACACGTGATACTCGCGACCGGCGCGCGGGCTCGGACCCTGCCGGGGCTGGAGCCGGACGGCAAGCTGATCTGGACCTACAAGGAAGCCATGGTGCCGGACGTCATGCCGAAATCCCTCCTGGTTGTGGGGTCGGGCGCGATCGGCATTGAATTCGCGAGCTTTTTCCGCACCCTCGGCGCCGAGGTCACGGTGGTCGAGGTGCTCGACCGGGTATTGCCGGTGGAGGACGAGGAAGTGTCTGCCTTCGCGCATAAGGCCTTCGAGAAGCAGGGCATGAAGATCATGACCGGTGCGGCGGTCAAGGCATTGAAAAAAGGTAAGGATTCGGTTACCGCTACGGTCGAGGCGGGCGGCAAATCCAGCGATATCACGGTGGACAGGGTGATCATGGCTGTCGGGATCGTCGGGAATGTCGAGAATATCGGCATCGACGGCACCAAGGTGAAGGTCGACCGCGCCCATGTGGTTGTCGATGAATGGTTGCAGACCGGAGAGCCGGGCGTCTATGCCATCGGTGATCTGGTCGGTCCGCCCTGGCTGGCGCACAAGGCGTCGCATGAAGGCGTGATCTGCGTCGAGAAGATCGCCGGCGTGAAGGGCGTGCATCCGCTGAAAACGTTGAACATTCCCGGGTGCACTTATTGCCATCCGCAGGTCGCATCCGTCGGCATGACCGAGGCGGCGGCGAAGGAGAAGGGGCATAAGGTGCGGGTCGGGCGGTTCCCGTTCATCGGCAACGGCAAGGCGATCGCCCTGGGCGAGCCGGAAGGCTTCGTGAAGACTGTTTTCGATGCCGATACCGGTGAATTGCTTGGCGCGCATATGATCGGCGCCGAGGTGACCGAGCTGATCCAGGGTTACGGTGTCGCCAAGACGCTGGAAACGACGGAGGCGGAACTGATGCATGCGGTCTTCCCGCATCCGACCTTGTCGGAAATGATGCACGAGTCGGTGCTTGACGCCTATGACCGCGCGATCCACTTTTAATCCGAGCTTAAGCCACAGGCATTAAGGCTTCTCCATGACCTCCGTTCCCGAACGCTTGCGCCATCCGGAAAAGCGCAACAACCCGGACAATCCGATCCAGCGGAAGCCGGATTGGATCCGCGTCAAGGCACCGACGTCGAAACAGTATTCGGAAACCCGGGATATCGTCCGGGAAAACGGGCTGCACACGGTCTGCGAAGAGGCCGGATGCCCGAATATCGGCGAGTGCTGGGCGAAGAAGCACGCCACCTTCATGATCATGGGGGACACCTGCACGCGCGCCTGTGCTTTCTGTAACGTGGCGACCGGTCAGCCGAACCCGCTCGATCCCATGGAACCCGTGAATGTGGCGGCCGCCGTCGCGAAATTGGGGCTGGAACATGTGGTCATCACCTCGGTCGACCGCGATGATCTGGCCGATGGCGGGGCGGAACATTTCGCCCAAGTCATTGGCTATATTCGGGAAATGTCGCCGGGCACCACGATCGAGATCCTCACGCCGGACTTCATGAACAAGGACGGGGCGATCGAGACGGTCGTCGAGGCGCGCCCCGACGTATTCAACCACAATATCGAGACCGTGCCGCGGCTCTATCCCACGATCCGCCCCGGCGCGCGCTATTTCACCAGCCTCGAACTGCTGAGCCGGGTCAAGAAACTCGACCCGACCTTGTTCACGAAATCCGGTCTTATGGTTGGATTAGGCGAGGAAAAGCAGGAGGTTGCGCAGGTTATGGACGATCTGCGCGCCGCCGATGTCGATTTCATCACGATCGGGCAATACCTTCAGCCCACGCCGAAGCACGCCGCCATCGACCGGTTCGTCACGCCGGACGAATTCGACAGCTATGCGACATTGGCCCGGGGCAAGGGGTTCTTGATGGTAGCGTCCTCGCCGTTGACCCGGTCGTCCTATCACGCGGGTGACGATTTCCGCCGCCTCCGCGAGGCCCGTGCCGTTCAATCGGCCGTTTCCGCCGGTTAACGGACGAGGGGCCGTGCCGAGCCATTCCGAAAAACGCGAGCTTCCGTATCCGCCGGAGCATCTCTTCGATTTGGTGGCGGATGTCGAGGAATATCCTGATTTCCTGCCTTGGTGCGTCGCGTGCCGCGTCCTGAACCGAACCGAGACCGAGCTTCGGGCCGAGTTGGCGATCGGTTTCAAGGGCATACGGGAACGCTTCATCAGTCATGTCACGCTGGACCGGCCGAACCACAGGATCGACGTGACCTACGAGGACGGGCCGTTCAAGTATCTCGAGAACCACTGGGTCTTCCATGACAAGGGCGAGTCCCGCTGCCTGCTCGACTTCCATGTGGATTTCGAGTTCAAGTCCCGTCTCCTCGCCATGGTGATGGGGCCGTTGTTCGACGATGCGGTCCGGCGCATGGTGCAGGCGTTCGAGGACCGCGCCGCCGTGTTGCACGCCGCCGCTTCGGCCTGACCGCCGTTCACGATCTCTTTCAATCAATTCCTATCGTGCGTTCTGTGCATTTATGCACGAGTCGCCCGAGTCGTATCGAGTCGCGGATTTCTGTGCTCTCCGATCATCGCACAGCCGCTACTTCATCCGCAGACTAGTCGTTGCGATATCGTAATGATTGGCAGGTCTTGCTGGAGCCAGATCAACAACTGGTGCGTGTGCTTCCGGGGTCCACAATATCTAGGCGAACAACGCGCTGACAGACGTAGTTATCCCTAGTATATTAGGTATGATATGTAATTAGATCGACCCTGAGACCGTTTTGTGAATTTTGTCTCATGGATGGTGGGAGGCGAGGACGGCATGAGCCCGTCGCAGATTCGGGCAGCGCGGGCGCTCATCGGGGCGAAGCAATCCGATTTGGCGCGTGCCGCCGGCGTCTCACTCGCGACGCTGAACAACATCGAACGCGGTGTCGGCGATCCGCGCAGCAGCACGCTCGAACGGATCGAAACGGCGTTGGCCGGCGCTGGTGTCGAGTTCGAGGACGACGCCGAGCGGGAATCCGTCACCCTTCGGCGGATCGACCGTCCATCCGCGTATGAAACACTGTTCGCCAGTCAGCGGGTGCTGGAGCTACTGAGCCCGGACTCCCTGACTCCCATAGAAAAGGTGCTGTTTTTCGCGCGCCGCGACGGAGAGGATGACGGCACGGCTCGAATTTGCCTTCTGGTCGAGGGGCATAACCGGGCGGTCCTGCTGGATCAGGTGCAGTTCAGTGTCGCGAACAGCGGCCGGGCCGCCGAAGTCGCCGCGATCCTGCTCTGGGCTTTCAGCTTTCACGCCAACGCGTTGTTTTATCTGGATCAAGTGCTCGACGACACCACCGCCGGCGATCTGCCAGAGGTGGTGCGCCGATTGCGCGGTTTGCCCTGGCGGGAATTACGGCATCCATCGGCATTCTTCGACGTCTTCGACGATTGGGAGGGGCATTTGCGCCCCTATGCCGACCGGGAAGGGCACCCGATGGCGGAATTGCAGGCGTTGGTCAGTGCTGTTCCGCCAGCGTGAGCAGCATTTCCAAGGCGACACGGACCGATTCAGCCCGGATGGCGTCGCGATCCCCGTCGAACCGGTTCTCCCGAACCTCGGCACCGGCGCCGCGCCGTGCCACGCCGATATAGACCAGTCCGACCGGCTTCGAGGCGGTCCCGCCGCCGGGGCCGGCGACACCTGTGATACTCGCGGTCAGGTCGACCGGGGCATGATCCAGTGCACCTGTTGCCATTGCCTGCGCCACCTCTCGGCTGACCGCGCCATGCGCTTCGATAAGGGCCGGGTCGACGCCGACCTCTTCGGCCTTGGCCTCGTTGGAGTAGGTAACGTATCCGCGTTCGACCACCGCCGATGAGCCGGGTACGGCGGTCAGAAGGCCTGCGAGCAGGCCCCCAGTGCAGGATTCCACCGTCGCGATTTTCAGGCCTTGGTCTTCGCAAATCTTGAGTAATTTCTCAGCATCACTTCGCAGAGCATTGTCATCTATCATAAAATAACCCATCATATGACAAATGTGAGGCCGAATACCACGATCGCAGCGTAGATGCCGGCGACGATGTCGTCGAGCATGACACCTGCTGCGCCAGGCAGCTTTTGGTCGCACCAGCTGGCTGGCCACGGTTTCACGATGTCGAAGAGACGAAAGGCGAAGAAGCCGGCGGCATAGAGCCAGATGTCGAGCGGCCAGACCGGAATAAGCGCGATCCACTGGCCCGCGACCTCGTCGATGACGATGCGGCCGGGATCCTTCTCGCCCGTCGCGCTCTGGATGCAGGCGGTGGCCCATATACCCAGGGCCAATGCCAAGAGGGCCGCGCCGAGCAGCGCGAGCGGGCCCAACCGGTCGGCGATGAACCAGGCCGGTACCAGGGCTGCGGCGCTGGCCCAGGTGCCGGGCGCGATGGGCAGGTAGCCGATCCCGCATACGGTCGCGGATAGCGACGCGGGATGGAAGGGTGAGAGGCTCGATTTCGTCATGAAATCATCGTGATTACAATTGGATGGCCGCCGCGGCCTGCGCCGCGATGCCCTCCGCCCGGCCGGTGAAGCCGAGGCCTTCGGTGGTCGTCGCCTTGACGCTGACCCGCCCTGCGTCGATTTCGCAGATTTCCGCGATCCGTTCGCGCATCGCGGCGCGGTGTGGGCCGATTTTCGGCAGTTCGCAGATGATCGTCACGTCCAGGCTGGTGATGATCCCTTGCCGGGCGCGCACCCGTTCGGCGGCCTTGGCGAGGAAAATGGCCGAATCCGCGGATTTCCATTGCGGATCGCTCGGTGGGAAGTGGTCGCCGATATCGCCTTCCGCCAGTGCGCCGAAGATGGCGTCGGTGATCGCGTGCAATCCGACGTCGGCGTCCGAATGTCCCTTGAGGCGCGCAGAATGGGGGATATCGACCCCGCAGATGGTAACGTGGTCGCCGGGCTCGAAGCGATGGACGTCGAAACCCGTGCCGAGCCGGGTCTCCGCCGTCGTGCCGCCCGAGGCGGTTTCCCGGAGGATCGTCTCCGCGCGCATGAAATCCTCCTCCGTGGTGACCTTGATGTTGTTCTCGTGCCCCATCACGAGCTGCACGGGCATGCCGGCCGCCTCGGCAACGCCCGCATCGTCGGTCAGCTCCTGGTCCTTGACGGCCGTGTGAGCGTCCAGGATGGCCGTGTAACGAAAGCCTTGGGGTGTTTGCGCCCGCCACAGCCCGGCGCGCTCCACGGTGCCTGAAACGCGATCCTTAGCGTCGCCGCGCTTGATGGTGTCGATGACCGGCACCGCAGCGATCGCGGCGGGGCTTGCGGCTAGGGATTCGATAATCCGGCGGACCGTCGCGCGGTCCGTGAAGGGGCGGGCGGCGTCCTGAATCAACACAATATCAGGATAACTATTCTTTATACTAATCAATCCATTATAAGACGAACCTTGACGTGAATCTGAACCAATTACCGGTTCCAGAAGATCCAGCCCCTCGGTCGCAGATTCGTACAGCCCGGTGTCGTCGGGATGGATGACCGCTCGGACGGCGTCGATGTCGGGATGTTCCGTGAACGCCGCGAGGGTGCGGCGCAGCATGGGCATGCCGCCGATGTCACGATACTGTTTCGGCATGCCGCCGCCGGCACGGGTGCCTCTTCCGCCGGCGAGGACGAGGGCGACTGTGCCTGTCATACGCGAAACCTCGAATTTAGCTTGATGGCATCGAAATCGCGGGCATATTGGCGGCAAAGATCGGCGTTGCCAAGGTCGGCGGCGTTCGGTCGGCAAAGCATGGTAGGGTCCCCTCGATGGATGATCCCCTGGTTCATAATCTCCTGGCCGCGTTGGCCCTGGCGCCCGCGGCGGTGTGGGTTTTATGGGGCCGGCCGGAAAAGAATACCCTTTTTTGGGGTTTATTCCTGCTGGCGGCCGCCGGGCCGTTGGCCATCTGCGCCCGTTTCGTGCAGGCCGGCTGGCAGACCGGATTCGCCGCGGCCCTTTGGGTGACGATCGCCGGAAGTATTCTGGTCTTCCTCCTGCTGTCGGTGCTGACACGAAATGCGCACCGGCTGGCCTGTCTGCTCATGCCTTATTTGCTTATCCTCTCGCTCAGCGCCGCGGTTTGGGGCAGCGCAACGGCGGAAACCCTGCAGGGACAGCCGCCCGCATGGATCGTGACGCATATCGTCACGTCGGTTCTCACCTATGTGCTGCTGACGCTGGCCGCGATTGCCGGCGCATCGGTGGTTATCCACGAAAGCGCCCTGCGGCGTAAGAAACGGTTCCCGATCTTGGATAAGTTGCCGTCTTCCGCCGATTCCGAGTGGCTGGAATTGCGGCTTTTGCTGGCGTCGGAAGTCGTGTTGGGGCTTGGCATCATCAGCGGCATGGCGGTTCAGTATCTGCTCAACGGCGCCATCTTAAGCTTTGATCATAAAACGCTTTTCAGCTTCTTGGCATTCGCTGTCATCGGCGTTCTATTAATCGCTCATTACCGAATCGGCGTTCGTGGCCGGCAGGCCGCGCGGATCGTCCTGGTCGGGTATTTGTTGATCACGCTGGGGTATCCCGGTGTCAAATTCGTTACGGATGTCCTCATCGCTTGACGTTTCTTCGCAGGAATGCGGCATCCTGCCGCGTCCTTTCGGGTTGCATGCTGGGCCGAAATCCGTTGCGGGCGCGAAGAAATTCGCTATTATGCCCATTCATTGATCATGAATCAGAATTGATTAAATTTTGAGCATAAATATCGGCCCGCTTGAAACCCGCACTCGGGTGATTTTGGCCCCCATGTCCGGCGTTACCGACGCACCGTTCCGGCGGCTTGCGCGCCGTTTGGGTGCGCGGCTGGTCGTGTCCGAGATGATCGCAAGCGATGCGATGATCCGCGAAGTGCGCGACGAAATGCGAAAGATGTCAACGAATTGCGCCGAAGAGTTCCCGATGGCGGTACAACTTGCCGGCGCCGACCCCGACACCATGGCTGAGGCGGCGCGGCTCAACGTGGACCGCGGCGCCGCGGTTATCGACATCAATTTCGGCTGTCCGGCCAAACGCGTCGTGAACAGGCTGTGCGGTTCGGGGATCATGCGGGACGAACTGCTCGCCGGGCGCATCATGGAGGCGATGGTGGCCGCCGTCGATGTCCCCGTGACCATGAAGATGCGCACCGGATGGGACGATTCGGACCGGAACGCCCCGCGGATGGCGAAAATCGCGGAAGACTGCGGGATTCAGATGATCACGGTCCATGGCCGCACGCGGTGCCAATTCTACAAGGGATCGGCCGATTGGGCCTTTATCCGGTCGGTCAAGGACGCGGTGACCATACCGGTGGTGGCCAACGGCGACATCACCGACGCTTCCTCCGCCGACGCCTGCCTGCGGGCTTCCGGCGCGAACGGCGTCATGATCGGCCGGGGTGCACAGGGGAAACCCTGGTTAATCGGGCAGGTCGACGCAGTGCTCGACGGACGGCCCATGCCCGCCGACCCAAGCGTCGCGGAACAACGCGAGATCGTCTTGGCGCATTACGACGAAATGCTCCGGCACTACGGCAAACATCAAGGCAGCCGGATCGCGCGGAAGCATATCTGTTGGTATTCCAAGGGACTGTCCGGGTCCGCTGAATTTAGGGCTTCGGTCAATCGGATCGACGACCCCGCCGGTGTCCAGGCGTCGATCAGCGCCTTTTACGGCGCCGCGGCCGACCAAATGGCGGCTTGATCGTGAAATCGACCGTCACACCCATCCCGAAACCCCGGCCGGATAGGCCGGATACCGGCGCGGTCATCATGGCGCTGCCGGTGCCGGTCTTCGCCGTCGACGGCGCGGACAACATCACCTTCGTCAATCCCGCGGCTGAGCAGTTCTTTCAAGGCAGCGCCGCCATGCTATCCGGCGTGAACCTGCAAGACATCATTCCACAGGACAGCCCGATGCTGGCGCTGGTGCACAAGATCAGGCGGCGCGGCTACAGCATGTCCGAGACCGGAATTCGCCTGTCGACGCCGCGGATCGGAACCCATACGGTCGCCATCGATGCGGCGCCGTTCGGCGACGAGGCGGGTGGCGTCTTGATTACGCTGCACGAACGGTCGATGGCCGGGCGGATCGATCAATCGATGATCCATCGCGATGCCGCGCGCTCGGTCACGGCGATGGCGGCGGTGCTTGCGCATGAGATCAAGAACCCGCTTTCCGGGGTGCGCGGCGCCGCCCAACTGCTCGAGGGGGAAAGCGGCGGCCAAAATCGCGAGTTGACCCAGCTCATCGTCGACGAGGTGGACCGCATCTGCAAGCTGGTGGACCGGTTCGAGGTGTTTTCCGACCGGCCGCCGGTCGAACGCAGCGCCGTCAACATCCACGAGGTGCTTGAACACGTGATTCGGCTGGCTCGTTCAGGCTTCGCGCGGCACGTGACGATCGAGGAAAGATATGACCCTTCATTGCCGCCGGTGTTCGGCGATCGGGACCAACTGATCCAAATTTTCCTAAACCTCGTAAAGAATGCTGTGGAAGCCACGCCGAAGGAAAATGGGGAGGTCGTCGTCAGTACGGCCTTCCAACAGGGGATACGGCTCGCGGTGCCCGGCAGTGATAGCCAGGTGGACCTGCCATTGGTCGTGGGCGTTCAGGACAACGGCCCGGGAATCCCGGAAGACCTGCGCCGCCAGATATTCGATCCCTTCATTTCGACCAAACCGGGCGGTTCCGGTTTGGGTCTGGCCCTTGTCGCAAAGTTGGTCGGCGAGCATGGCGGGGTGATCGATGTGGAAAGCCGGGCGCGCCGGACGTTGTTCAGCGTGATGCTGCCGGTCATGAAATCTTCGGAGTACCGCGATGAGTGAGTCGGTTATTCTGGTCGCGGACGACGATCGGGCCATTCGTACCGTCGTAACCCAGGCGCTCGGCCGCGCCGGGCATCATGTCCGGTCGACGGGCAATGCCGCTACCCTCTGGCGCTGGGTCAACGAAGGCGAAGGTGATCTCGTGATCACCGATGTGATCATGCCCGACGGCAACGGGTTGGACCTGATCCCCCAAATCCGCAAGCGACGTCCGGACATTCGCGTCATCGCGATGAGCGCGCAAAATACCTTGTTGACCGCGGTTCAAGCCGCGGAACGGGGGGCCTTCGAATACCTTCCCAAGCCGTTCGACCTGAACGAATTGATCAACGTGGTGAAGCGGGCGCTGACGGAGACCCCAGGGGAGTCGAGCGCCGAACCCGATGTCGACGACATGCAAGAGCACCTGCCGCTGATCGGCCGGTCCGCCGCGATGCAGGAAATCTACCGGGTCTTGGCCCGGCTGATGTCGACCGATTTGACGGTCCTGATCAACGGTGAGTCTGGCACCGGCAAGGAACTCGTCGCGCGCGCCCTGCATGACTACGGCAAGCGGCGGAACGGCGCCTTCATTGCCGTGAACATGGCGGCGATCCCGCGCGAATTGATCGAGAGCGAACTGTTCGGGCATGAGAAGGGCGCGTTTACCGGCGCGAACACCCGATATGCCGGCCGCTTCGAACAGGCCGAGGGCGGCACGCTCTTCCTCGACGAGATCGGCGATATGCCGCTCGAAGCCCAGACGCGGTTGTTGCGGGTCCTTCAGGAAGGAGAGTTCACCACGGTCGGCGGGCGCACGCCCATACGCGCCAACGTCCGGATCGTGGCGGCCACCCATCGCGACCTGACGAACCTGGTATCGCAAGGCCTCTTCCGGGAAGACCTGTATTATCGGCTCAACGTGGTGCCGCTTCGCCTGCCGCCCTTGCGCGAACGTGCCGACGATATTCCCGATCTCGTGCGGCATTTCCTGGGTAATGCGACGACCGAGGGGCTGCCGGCCAAAACGATCGACGGCGATGCGATGGAGCGCCTGAAGCGCCATCGTTGGTCCGGCAACGTCCGCGAGCTGGAGAATGTGGTGCGTCGGTTCGCGGCCCTGTATTCCCAGGAAACGATCACCGTGGATGTCGTCGAGGCGGAACTCGCTGATATCCCGGACGGATCGGATCGCGACGGCGCAATCGAGGATGAGAGTCTGTCGGAGGCCATAGAACGGCATTTGAAGTCGTATTTCGACGCGCACGAAGGCGCATTGCCGGCGTCCGGCCTCTATGATCGGGTGTTGCACGAAATGGAGCGCCCGCTCATACAACTCAGCCTGTCCGCGACCCGTGGAAATCAGGTGAAAGCGGCCCAGCTTCTGGGATTGAACCGCAACACGCTGCGCAAGAAAATACGCGAGCTTGACATAAAGGTCGTCCGCGGGTCCCAATAGCCGCGCTCGTAGGCAGCCGGTGCCCGTTTAACGCCCGGCGGTTTCGGGATTTTCGCGGTACTCCGCGGCAGCCGACGCTTGCATTCACGACACGGTCCGAGCCTTCGTATGAGCGCAACCGAACAGCCAAGCTCATCAACGCCTCGTCTTATGGATCGCATAATGGCCTGGGCGCAGGGCATTCACCTTGGGCGAACCCTGGCCGTGTCGCTTGCGGTTGCCGCCGTGATCGCCATTTCGGGAACCTATGCGGCCATCCGCGGCCTGCCGCCGTTCGGGTCGGGTCCCGACCAGGTCCTGCTTTGGCTGTATGCCGATCTCATCGTCCTGTTGCTGCTAGCTGTCGTCATCGCGTGGCGTGTTGTGGCGTTGTGGGTCGAGCGCCGGCGGGGGTCCGCCGGATCGCGGCTGCATGTGCGTTTGGTTCTGCTGTTCGGATTCGTTTCCGTCGTGCCTGCGATCATCGTCGCGGTCGCGTCGATCCTGTTCTTCAATTTCGGACTGCAGTCGTGGCTGAGCGGGCAGGTTCGCACGGCGCTGAACGAATCGGTTGCCGTGGCCGAGGCCTATCTGCACGAACACAAGCAAACCATCCGCGCCGAAGTGCTGGCGATGGCGAAGGATCTCAGCCGCGATGCGGTGGCGCTTGAGAACAATCCCGCGCTGTTCAACCGTATCGTCGATTTCCAGTCGCGCATTCGCGAATTGTCCGAGGCGGTAGTGTTCGACGGCAACGGCGCGGTGCGCGGGCGTTCCGGGTTCGCCTACATGCTCGAAATCGATCCGATCCCGCCGTCGGCGATGGAGCGGGCGCGTAACGGAGAGGTAGCGATCGTCACCGGGTCCGACGACGACCGTGTGCGGGCGCTGATCCGCCTCGAGGGCTTTCTCGACATGTTCCTGTATGTCGGGCGGGTCATTGACCCCAAGGTGTCCGCGCACACGACCCGCACGCGCGGCGCGGTCGAGCGGTTCGAACGGCTTGAGTTCCAGCGCGCGGGGATGCAGATCAGTTTCGCGCTGGTGTTCGCCGGCATCGCGCTGGTGATGACATTGGCGGCTTCGTGGGTCGGGTTGCTGATGGCGACGCAACTGTCGCGCCCGTTGAGCGCGCTGATCGCCGCCACCGAGCGGGTGCGTGCGGGCGACCTGTCCGCTCGTGTGCCGGAAGCGACCGCACCGGACGAAATCGGATCGCTGAGCCGGGCGTTCAACCGGATGACCAACGATCTCGAACAAAACCGGCAGGAGCTGCTTGAAGCGAATCGTCAACTCGATCAACGCCGCCGTTTCACCGAGGCGGTCCTCGAAGGTGTCTCCGCCGGCGTGATCGGGCTCGACGAGCGCGGCCGTGTGAATCTTCCGAATATGTCGGCGTCGGAATTGTTGGGCATGACGGCGGACCGCATGGTCGGCCGAGAACTCGGCGAAGCGGTGCCGGAAATGGCCGATCTGCTGCGCCAGGCGCAGATGCAACGCGGTAACAGGCCCATCGAGTCAGAGATTCAACTGCAGCGGTCGAAGGAAAACCGGACCCTGCTGGCGCGGATCACCGTCGAGCGGGAAAACGATGAGATCAAGGGTTTCGTCGTGACGTTCGACGACGTTTCCGACCTCGTCGCCGCGCAGCGCAAGGCAGCCTGGGCCGATGTCGCGCGCCGGATCGCGCATGAGATACGCAATCCGCTGACACCGATCCAACTGTCGGCGGAACGATTGAAGCGCAAGTATCTGGAAGAAATCACCAGCGACCGGGATACCTTCGTCACCTGCACCGAAACCATCGTGCGGCATGTCGGCGATATCGGCCGGATGGTCGACGAGTTCTCCAGCTTCGCGCGCGTTCCCGAGCCTGTCATGCGGCTGGAGAATCTCTCCGACCTATGCCGTCAGGCGGTCTTTCTGCAACGCAACGCCTATCCCGAAATCACTTTCTTGACCGAAATGCCGGACGATGCGCTCTACTATCAGTGCGATGGCCGGCAGATCAGCCAAGCGTTGACCAACCTGATTCTGAATGCGGCGGAGGCGATCGAGGCGCGCCAAGGCGACGGCACGGCCAAGGGACATATCGACGTGCGGCTCGGTGTCGACGATGGCCGGACTTTCATTGAGGTTCAGGACGACGGCAAGGGATTGCCGGAGTCCGCGCGGGAACGGTTGACCGAACCCTATTTCACGACGCGACGAAAAGGGACCGGTCTTGGCCTTGCCATTGTAAAGAAAATAATGGAAGACCATGGTGGCCAGCTACTCTTGGAGGATGCGCCCGACGGCGGAGCCAATGTCCGCTTGGAATTCAAAGGGGCGCCCGCAACGGCTGAGCAGGTGCAGGAAGCGCTGGATACGCAGGGGCACGGCATGACCGTGGCCCCAGGGAGGTAAGGCCATATGGCCAACGACATTCTTATTGTCGATGACGAAGCCGATATCTGTAAGCTGATCGCCGGCATCCTCGAGGACGAGGGCTATGAAACGCGTGAAGCCAGCAGCAGCAGCGAAGCTTTCGCCGCGATCGAAGCGCGGCAACCGAGCCTGATCATTCTCGACGTCTGGCTGCAGAATAGCCAGTACGACGGGCTCCAAATGCTCGAAATCATCCGCCGTGACAATCCAGATCAGCAGGTGCTGATGATCAGTGGACACGCCACGTTCGACATGGCGGTGCGCGCGACGAAGATGGGCGCGTATGACTTCCTGACGAAGCCGTTCAAGTCCGAGGTTCTGCTGCACACCATTTCGCGGGCGGTGGAAGACAACCGCTTGCGGCGCGAAAATCAGGAATTGCAAAAACAGGTCGGCGACCGGCTGAGTGACTTGACCGGCAGTTCGCCGGCCATCGCGCAATTGCGGCAGGCCTTGGAAAAGGTTGCGCCGACCGACAGCCGGGTTCTGATCACCGGGTCGCCGGGGTCAGGCAAGAGCGTGGTCGCGCAATTGTTGCACGACCGCTCGGCGCGCGCCGCGGGGTCGTTCGTTGTCCTGAACTGCGCGGGGCTTGAACCGGACCGGCTCGAGACGGCCTTGTTCGGTGTCGAAGCGACCGACAAGACCGCGCGGACCGTTGGTGTGTTGGAGCAGGCCCATGGCGGCACCTTGCTGCTCGACGAGGTGGCCGACATGCCCCTCGAAACCCAGGCCAAGATCGTGCGCGTTCTGCACAAACCGCGGTTCAACCGGATCGGCGGCGAAGGTTGGGTCGAGGTGGACGTGCGGGTGATCGCCACCACCAATCGGGACCTGACCCGCGAGATCGAAGCGGGAATGTTCCGCGAGGATTTGTACTATCGCCTGAACGTTGTGCCGTTGACCGTGCCGCCTTTGGGTGTCCGGCGCGCCGACATACCGGAACTGAGTACTGAGCTGATGGCGCGGGCCGCGTCGGCCAAGGGACGCCCGCCGCGGGCGCTTTCCGAGGAGGCGTTGATCGCACTGCAGGCATATGAATGGCCCGGCAATGTCTGGGAATTGGTGAATGTGATCGAGCGGCTGCTGTTGCCGACCGTCGGAGACATCGATGCGCCAGTCGGCGCGGATGCCGTTGCCGACGCGATCGGCGGCGGGTCGCCGGAGTTCCTGCGGTCCGATGCCTCGCTCGGGATCATGAACCAACCGCTGCGCGAAGCCCGCGAGGATTTCGAGCGGCAGTACCTGACATTCCATCTTGCCCGGTTCGGCGGCAACATCAGCCGCACCGCCGGATTCGTCGGCATGGACCGCGCGGCTTTGCATCGCAAGCTGAAGGGGCTGGGCGTGCACAACTCCGAACGGGCCCAGAAGACCAGTGCCTGATTATCGTCCGGGATATCGCCGATGAAGGTCATCATTTGCGGTGCCGGCCAGGTCGGCTACCACATCGCTTCCTATCTCGCCGGGGAACAGAACGACGTGACTGTCATCGATCAGTCCTTCGAACTGATCGGCCGGGTGAACGAGTCGTTGGATGTGCAGGCCTTCGTCGGGAATGCGTCGCAGCCCGATGTGTTGGAGAATGCCGGGGCCGCCGACGCGGACATGATCATCGCGGTGACATTCGCCGACGAGGTCAACATGGTCGCCTGTCAGGTCGCGCATTCGTTGTTCAATGTACCGACGAAGATCGCCCGGATCCGCCAGCAGAGTTTCCTCGAACCCATGTGGGCCGACCTGTTCAGCCGCGACCACATGCCGATCGACGTGATCATCTCGCCGGAGATCGAGGTAGCGCAGGCGATTTCCCGGCGTCTGGCGGTGCCGGGCGCCTTCGACATGATCCCGCTGGCCGACGACAAGGTGCGGGTGATCGGGGTGCGCTGCACCGAGAATTGCCCGATTGTCCACACGCCGTTGCGGCAACTGACGGAGCTGTTCCCCGACCTGCATATCGTGATTGTCGGCATCGTGCATGAGGACAATGCCTATGTCCCGAAATCGACCGACCAGATGCTGCCGGGCGACGAAGTGTATTTCGCGGCCGATACCGCGCACGTGCCGCGCGCGTTGGCCGCGTTCGGGTATGAGGAACAGGAAGCGCATCGGCTCGTCATCCTCGGTGGCGGCAATATCGGTCTGAACCTCGCCAAGCTGATCGAGGCCAATCCCGATATGTCCGCCCGCATCATCGAGCGGGATCAGCTCCGCGCGCGCAAGGTCGCCGCGTTGTTGCCCGACACGATGGTGACGAACGGGGACGGGCTGGATTCCGATATCCTCGAAGAGATCAATATCCGGTCCGCCGATACCGTGGTGGCGGTCACGGACGACGATGAGACCAACATCCTCGGGTCGTTGCTGGCGAAACGCTATGGCGTCGAGCGCACGATCGCGCTCGCCAACAAGACGACCTACTCGTCGCTGGTGACAACGCTGGGCATCGACGTCCTCGTCAATCCGCGGGCGATTACCGTATCGACCATCCTGCAGCATGTCCGGCGCGGCCGGATTCGGGCGGTCCATTCGTTGCGCGACGGTTTCGGAGAGATCATCGAGGCCGAGGCGCTCGAAACCTCGCCGCTGGTCGGATCGAAAATCCGCGACGGCAAGTTGCCGTCCGGCGTGATCGTCGGGGCCATCGTGCGCGACGGCGTGGTGATCATCCCGCGCGGCGATACGGACGTGCGCGCCCAGGATAGGGTCATTCTGCTCGCGACCGCCGGCTCGGTCCGGAAGGTCGAAAAACTCTTTGCCGTGCGGCTCGAATTCTTCTAAAGGCAAGACACGGACGGGGCATCGCCCCACCACATCGACAATCGGGAAGGGGCTGAGATGCCTAGATTCGCTTACGTAAACGGCCGGTATGTCCAGCATGATGCCGCCGCGGTGCATATCGAGGATCGTGGATACCAGTTTTCGGACGGCGTCTACGAGGTCGTGACCATCGTCAACCGGCGCATGGTCGACGAAGGACCTCATCTGGACCGGTTGGAGCGATCGTTGTCCGAGATCGAAATCCCGATGCCGATGACGCGCACCGTCCTGCGGATGGTGATGCGCGAACTGGTGCGCCGGAACGGCGTCGAGAACGGTTTGCTCTACATGCAGATCACCCGTGGCGTGTCGCCGCGCGATCATAAATTCCCCGATCCGCCGTGCACGCCGAGCGTCGTGATGACCACACGCAAGGCCAACTTCGCCGGCCATTCCAAGTTTTCCGATGGTGTGAAGGTTGTGACGGTGCCCGACATCCGCTGGCAACGCTGCGACATCAAGACCGTATCGCTGCTGCCCAATTGTATCGGCAAGACCGAGGCGGCCCGCGCCGGGGCCTATGAAGGGTGGCAGGTCGACGCAGAAGGTAACGTGACCGAGGGCACGTCCAGCAATGCCTGGATCGTTACGAAGGACGGTAAGCTGGTGACCCGCCCAGCGACGCATGACATCCTCAACGGCATCACGCGAATGACGATCCTGCGGATCGCCAAGGAAGAGGGGATCGAGTTCGAGGAACGCGCGTTTACCGTCGAAGAGGCGCAGAACGCGCGCGAGGCCTTTACCTCGAGCGCGACATCCTTTGCGACCCCGGTGATACAAATCGACGATTCCGTCATCGGCAATGGCCATCCGGGCACGATCAGCACCCGCATCCTCGAAAGCTACATGGCGTACTGTAACGGCGACGCCGCACCGGAGGATGACGCGGATATGGCATCCGCCTGAACCCGGCATGCAGAGACCCCACCCGCCGATCCCAAGGCCGAAAGCCCTCGTTTTCGATTGGGACAACACGCTGGTCGACAGTTGGACCACGATCCACGCGGCGCTGGAAGTGACCTTCACGGCGATGGGGCATGTGCCGTGGACGCTCGATGAGACCCGTGAACGGGTGCGGTACTCGATGCGCGAGTCGTTCCCGAAACTGTTCGGCGATGACTGGGAGCGGGCCAGAGACATATTTTACGACGCGTTCGAAAGGCTGCATTTGGAGCGGCTGGCACCAACTTCCGGTGCGACTGAGATGTTGCGTACGTTTCATGGCGCGGGTCTCTGCCTTGCCGTCGTGAGCAACAAGACCGGGCGGTATCTCCGGCAGGAAGCCTCGCATCTAGATTGGGACCGCTTTTTCCACAGCATCGTGGGGGCCGGCGATGCGGCACGCGATAAACCGGCGGAAGATCCCATTCACTTGGCCCTTGCCGGCAGTGATATCGCGGCCGGTCCGGACGTATGGTTCGTCGGCGACTCCGGCGTCGACATGGAAATAGCGCACCGCACAAACTGCATTCCGGTACTGGTGCGGCACGATGATCCCGTCGAAGATGAATTCAACGACTTTCAACCGAGGGTTCATTTTCGTTCGTGTATAGAGCTAGCGAGTCACGTCATCACGTTGTAAAGTGCCTGCCGCAGTCCGAACAGTTATTGCAGTTTCTTCCGTAAGGGCCATATGATTGCGACGCACGACTAGTTGCCGGGTTCGTATAAGGCCCCAACGACAACAAAGGGACTTAATCCATGTCTTCGGAGAAAGGCCAGAATTTGCAGGACGTGTTCCTCAATCACGTCCGCAAGGCCAAGATGCCGGTTACCATATTCTTAGTTAACGGCGTAAAATTGCAGGGAATCATTACCTGGTTCGACAACTTCTGCGTCTTGTTGCGCCGCGATGCGCATTCGCAATTGGTGTATAAGCACGCCATTTCGACGGTAATGCCCGCACAGCCGGTGCAGTTGTTCGAATCGAAACCCGAGGACGGTGACGGTTAAGCTGACCGAGGATAACGCGAAAAATCTCAATGGTGTTGCGCATGGGGACGCGCGCTCAATCGGGCGCGCGCTCGTCATTTGTCCTGACGTTCGCCGGGCGGGCGGGAGCGCTGCCGTGCGCCGTCGCAGCGCCGAGTCCCAACTCGCGGAGGCCGTGGGCCTGACCGCGGCCATCAACCTGGAAGTAGCCCATAGCGAAACGGTGAAGCTTGCGCGGGTGATCCCATCGTCTTTCTTGGGGCGGGGGGTCATTGAACGGTTCAAGGACCTGATCAAAGCGCTGGAAGTGGACATCGTCATCGTCGACACGGCCTTGACGCCGGTGCAGCAGCGCAACCTGGAACAGCAACTGGTCGCTAAGGTGATTGACCGGACCGGTTTGATCCTCGAGATTTTTGGTGCCCGTGCCCGGACCCATGAAGGCAGCTTGCAGGTCGAATTGGCCGCGCTGACCTATCAGCGGTCGCGTCTGGTGCGAAGCTGGACCCATCTCGAGCGGCAGCGCGGCGGTCACGGTTTCCTCGGCGGCCCGGGTGAAAGCCAGCTTGAAATTGACCGTCGGTTGATCGACCAGCGGATTGCCCGGCTTAAGAAAGAGCTGGAAGGCGTCAAACGGACCCGCGGATTGCACCGCAAGGCGCGCAAGAAGGTCCCGTATCCGGTGGTCGCGCTGGTCGGCTATACGAATGCCGGCAAGTCGACGCTGTTCAATCGGCTGTCCGGCGGCACCGCCTACGCGGAAGACTTGTTGTTTGCGACCCTCGACCCGACGATGCGCTCCGTGACATTGCCGTCGGGGCATCAGATCATCCTGTCGGATACCGTCGGATTCATCTCGCAATTGCCGACACAGCTCGTCGCGTCCTTCCGGGCAACCCTCGAAGAGGTTGCCGAGGCCGACGTCATCCTGCACGTGCGGGACATCTCGCACCCGGAAACCGACGCACAGAATGCGGATGTATTGGCGGTGCTCGCCGAGATGGGGCTCGATCCGGATCAGCGGCAGTTGGAAGTCCTGAACAAGATCGATCTGCTCGATGCGGCCGAGAAGGACGTGATTGCCGCCCGGGTTGCACGGGACGATGACACCGTTGCGCTGTCCGCCGTGTCGGGCGAGGGCTGCGATACACTGCTCGACCGGTTGGCGGAATTGCTATCCGAGGCCCGGTCCTACCAGCAGTATCGGCTCGACTTGTCCGATGGCGCCGCCCTTGCCTGGCTCTACGCCCATGGCCGGGTGATGGACCGGGCGGATCAGGACGACCACGCGGTGATCGGTGTGGCGCTGGAGCCCGCGGACGTGTCACGGTTCGAGCATCGCTTCCGGATTAAGTCTCTTGGAAAGAGCGGGGATTCGCCGCCACACCGTTGACAGGCCGACACCGGCTTCCTATATGCCTTGGCACTCGATGAGCAAGAGTGCTAATAGCGCATATACCAACCCATTCGAAGCACATAAGACAAAGAAGGAGAGAGCCGCATGAAGATCAGGCCTCTGCATGACCGTGTCGTCGTTCGCCCGCTGGAATCCGAAGAGAAGACGGCTGGCGGAATCATCATTCCCGATACGGCGAAAGAGAAGCCGTCGGAAGGCGAAGTTGTTGCCGTCGGCCAGGGCGCCCGGACGGAAGAAGGCCGTGTTGTGCCGCTGGACGTCAAGAAAGGCGACCGCATCCTGTATGGCAAATGGTCGGGCAACGAAGTGAAGGTCGACGGCGAAGACCTGTTGATCATGAAGGAAAGCGACATCATGGGCGTCATCGGCTAAGGCCGCGACCGCTCGGATAGGCAAAAAGGAAAGCAACGCAAATGGCTGCTAAAGAAGTTAAGTTTTCGACCGATGCCCGGGACCGGATGCTCAAGGGCGTCGACATCCTGGCGGATTCGGTCAAGGTCACGCTCGGCCCCAAAGGCCGCAACGTGGTCCTCGACAAGTCGTTCGGCGCGCCGCGCATCTCCAAGGACGGCGTGACCGTCGCCAAGGAGATCGAGCTTAAGGACAAGTTCGAGAACATGGGCGCCCAGATGGTGCGCGAAGTGGCGAGCAAGACCAACGACATCGCCGGCGACGGCACGACCACCGCGACGGTTCTGGCGCAGGCGATCGTGCGCGAAGGCGTCAAGGCGGTTGCCGCCGGCATGAACCCGATGGACTTGAAGCGCGGCATCGATCTTGCCACCGAAAAGGTCATCTCGGATATCGGCAAGCGTGCGAAGCCGGTCAAGACCGGCGGTGAAGTCGCCCAGGTCGGCACGGTATCGGCCAACGGCGAGAAAGAAATCGGCGACATGATCGCGAAGGCGATGGACAAGGTCGGCAACGAAGGCGTGATCACGGTGGAAGAGGCGAAGAGCCTGGAGACCGAACTCGACGTGGTCGAGGGCATGCAGTTCGACCGCGGCTACCTGTCGCCGTATTTCATCACCAATGCCGAGAAGATGGTGTGCGAGCTGGAAAGCCCGTTCATCCTGCTGCATGAGTCGAAGCTGACGAACCTGCAGCCGATGCTGCCGGTGCTGGAAGCGGTCGTGCAGTCGGGCAAGCCGCTGCTGATCATCGCCGAGGACATCGAAGGCGAGGCGCTGGCGACCCTGGTGGTGAACAAGCTGCGCGGCGGCCTGAAGGTCGCGGCGGTGAAGGCGCCGGGCTTCGGCGATCGCCGCAAGGCGATGCTGCAGGACATCGCGGTGCTGACCGGCGGCCAGGTTGTTTCCGAGGACCTCGGCATCAAGCTGGAGAACGTGACGCTGGACATGATGGGCTCGGCGAAGCGGGTGTCGATCGACAAGGACAACTCGACGGTGGTCGACGGCGCCGGCAAGCGCAAGGACATCGAGGCCCGCTGCGGCCAGATCCGGGCGCAGATCGAGGAGACCTCGTCGGACTACGACCGTGAGAAGCTGCAGGAACGCCTGGCGAAGTTGGCCGGCGGCGTTGCGGTGATCCGTGTCGGCGGTGCGACGGAAGTCGAGGTGAAGGAGCGCAAGGACCGTGTCGAGGACGCGATGAACGCGACGCGGGCGGCTGTCGAGGAGGGCATCGTCCCCGGCGGCGGCACGGCGCTGCTCTACGCCACGAAGGCGCTCAACACCGTCAAGCCCGAAAACGACGACCAGCGCGTGGGTGTCGAGATCGTGCGCCGCGCGATCCAGGCCCCGGCCAAGCAGATCGCGGAGAACGCCGGCGAAGACGGCGCCGTCGTCGCCGGCAAGCTGCTGGAAGGCAAGGACGCCAACCAAGGCTACAACGCCCAGAGCGGCAAGTATGTCGATCTGGTGAAGGCGGGCATCATAGACCCGGCGAAAGTAGTGCGGACCGCACTGCAGGACGCCGCGTCGGTCGCCGGCCTGCTGGTGACGACCGAAGCGATGGTCGCCGACCTGCCGGAGCCCAAGGGTGACGCCCCGGCCATGCCCGACATGGGCGGCATGGGTGGTATGGGCGGCATGGGCATGTAGTCCTCGCGCTCACAATCCTGTACATAAGGGCCGCGCTCGTTGCGCGGCCCTTTGTCTTTTCAGTACAGGTTTCCCGTCCGTATGCATCCCGATCCCGACCGTGTTTGCGAATTCCTGCGTGAAGCCGCCGAGCAGGATGTCCTGCCCCGGTATCAGGCGCTCGCCACGGGCGACATCATCGAGAAGAAGCCCGGCGACTTGGTCACGGTGGCCGATCTGGACGCGGAACGCCGTCTGACGCGCCTGCTGACCGACCATCTGCCGGGGTCGCATGTGGTGGGCGAGGAGGGTGTGCATCGAGACCCGGCCTTGTTCGATAAGCTTGAGACGGTCGACCGGCTCTGGATTCTCGATCCTGTCGACGGCACCCAAAATTTCGCGGAGGGTAAAACACCCTTCACGATCGTGCTTGCCTATCTGGTCGCGGGCGCCGTGCGCTGCGCCTGGATTCACGATCCCGTTGCGGGCGACACGGCGGTCGCCGAGGATGGCGCCGGCGCCTGGGTCGGTGAACGCCGCCTCCGGGTCGCCGACGGCGATGCCGTGGACCGCATGACCGGATTGATCAATTCGAACGGCTACGGGCGTCCGCATCGCGATACCGTTCGGGCCAAGAAGGAAGGGTTCGCGGAGATCATCCGCTACGGTTGCGCCGGCCATGCCTTCCGGGAACTGGCGGGCGGCAACCGGCATTTCTCGATTTACAACCGTCTTTGGCCCTGGGACCACGCTGCGGGCGTGATGATCCATCGCGAGGCCGGCGGCTACACCGCGCGTGTCGACGGAGAGACATACCGCCCGACGGAGCGCGTCCCGGGGTGCCTGACGGCGCCGGATATCGACACGTGGCAGCGGATCCATGAATTCCTGAAACCCGATTGAGACGCTGTCTGCCGGGCGGTAGTATGCGCGCTTTCGCGGCGCCGCCATCCGGCCCGGTTCACAATGATCTTCGCGCAGGGGGAAATTTTCGACATGACAAAAGTTGCGTTCATCGGTCTGGGCGTCATGGGCTATCACATGGCGGGGCATCTCAAGAAGGGCGGCCATGACGTTACTGTCTATAACCGTACCGCGGCCAAGGGGCAGAAGTGGGTCAAGAAGTTCGGCGGCAAGGCCAAGCGCACGCCGCGCGACGCGGCCAAGGGCGCAGACATCGTCTTCACCTGTGTCGGCAACGACGACGACCTGCGCAGTGTCATACTGGGGCCGAAGGGCGCGTTCGCCGGGATGTCCAAAGGCAGCATCCTGGTCGACAACACCACGGCGTCGGCCGAAGTCGCGCGCGAGCTTGCGGCGGTCGGCAAGAAACAAGGCGTTGGCTTCATCGACGCGCCGGTATCCGGCGGCGAAGCCGGCGCGGTGAACGGTGTCCTGACCGTTATGTGCGGCGGCACCAAGGCGACCTTCAAGAAGGTCGAACCGGTCATCGATTGCTACGCGCAGAAGGTCACCTTGATCGGGGCAACGGGCAGCGGCCAGTTGACCAAGATGGTCAACCAGATCTGCATCGCCGGGTTGGTCCAGGGCCTGTCCGAAGGCGTCAACTTCGGCCTGAAGGCCGGGCTCGATATGGAAAAGGTCATCGATACGATTTCCAAGGGCGCGGCAGGGTCGTGGCAGATGGAGAACCGGGCGCCCACCATGTGCAAGGGCGAGTTCGAGTTCGGATTTGCCGTCGATTGGATGCGCAAGGATCTTGGCATCGCGTTGGAAGAGGCAAATCAGAACGGGGCACGGCTGCCGGTCGCGGCCTTGGTCGATCAGTTCTATGCGACCGTGCAGGCCCGCGGCGGCAACCGCTGGGATACCTCCAGCCTGATCCATCTGTTGATGAAGGACTAGATCCGGCCGACATCGGCGGCCCGGAACCAAACGGCCAAGGAACGGCCGGGGAGGGCGGGCAACGTGCAGCGGCAGCATTCCGGCGGCTATTCCCGCGCGGCGAAGGGGACGGCAGGTTTCTACGCCGAAATTCCGGCGTTTTCCAATTTCGTCTCCTTCACCAATCCGACACATTACCGGGCGGCCCCGGCCGATTGGCTGGTCGTCATCGCCGATATCGAAGGATCGACGGCGGCCATCGAGGCGGGCCGGTACAAACACGTCAACATGATCGGCGCCGCCTGTATCACGGCGGTGCTTAACGCGATCGTCGATGTCGATATACCTTTTGTCTTCGGCGGCGACGGCGCCACGCTCCTGATCCCGCCGCAATCGGAAGAACCGGTGCGCACGGCACTGTCCGGCCTCCAGCGGCTGTCGGCGGATGTCTTTGAGTTGCCCTTGCGCGTGGGGCTGGTCCCGGTTGCCGAGATAACGGCGCGTGGGCGCGCCGTCCGGATCGCCCGATACGGATTGAGCGCGGAGAACTCGCTCGCCTTCTTCGCCGGGGGCGGGATCGAGTTGGCCGAATCCCTGATAAAGGGCGCGGCCGACGACGGCCGGTATTGTATGGATGTTGTGGGCAGCGCGGACGATCCCGATCTTTCGGGCCTGTCCTGCCGCTGGGAGCCGTTGAAGTCTAGCAACGGCGTCATGCTTTCGATCCTGGTGCAGGCTTTGGACCGGGCACCGGACAGCGCCGGAGAAACCTATCGCGCGGTCGCCGGGCGCATCACGGAAATCGTCGGTAGCGGCGCGGATGCGGGCAATCCGGTTTCCGAGGCGACGCTGCGATTCCGTTGGCCGCCGCGTGGACTGGCGCTCGAGACCCGGACGGCCGCGACCCGGGAACCGCTGTGGCGGGCGCGCCTCCGGGTGCATAAGGAGAGTTTCTTCCAATGGATCGCCAACCGCTACGACCTGACCATCGGTCCGCTGAACGCGAAACGCTATCGCACCGAGTTGTCGCTCAATGCGGATTACCGGCGGTTCGACGATACGCTGCGGCTGGTCGTCGACGTGCGCCAGGCGCAGGCCACCGACATCACGGCCTTCCTGGATGAGCAAAACGCGGCAGGACGGGTCGCCTACGGCATCCACCGGTCGGACGAGGCCTTGATGACCTGTCTGGTGTTCTCGCTGGAAGCCAGCGATCACCTGCATTTCATCGACGGGGCGGACGGGGGCTTCGCCCTGGCGGCTCGGCAGTTGAAGGCGCAACTTGCGGAAGCCAAGCCGTCCTAGGTCAGCGGGCGCCGGTCTTCGCGACCTGCCACCGTTCCTCCATCTCCTCCAAGGGCGCGTCGGCGATGTCGCGGTCTTCGGCGGTGAAACTGTCTTCGACCGCGCGGAAGCGAAGCTCGAATTTACGGTTGGTGCGGCGTAGGGCCTCTTCGGGGTCGACTTTTAAATGGCGTGCCAGATTGGCGATGCAGAACAGCATGTCGCCCAGTTCGTCTTCCAACCGGTCGGTAGACGCGCCGGTGTCGATTTCGGTGCGCAATTCACCGGTTTCCTCGGCAAGCTTGTCGAAGACCTGGCCGACGTCGGGCCAATCGAAGCCGACCCGCGCGGCTCGTTTCGTGAGTTTCTCGGCGCGGGTCAGCGCGGGGAGGGGGAGCGGCACGCCGTCGATGGCGCTCGGCCGTTGGCCGCCGGCTTTGGCTTTCTTGGCGCGTTCGGCGGCTTTCTGCGCTTCCCAGTTCGCGGTCTGCGCGTCCGCGGTATCCACGCTGTCGTCGCCGAAGACATGCGGATGGCGGCGGATCATCTTGTCGGCGATGGTCTTGGCGACCGAGTCGAAGTCGAAATTCCCGTCTTCCTCGGCCATGCGAGCGTGATAAACCACCTGTAATAGAAGGTCGCCAAGCTCCTCTTTCAATGCGGGCATGTCTTTCTGGGCGATCGCGTCGGCGACCTCGTAGGCTTCCTCGATGGTATAGGGCGCGATGGTGTCGAAGGTCTGTTCGATATCCCACGGGCAGCCGCTTTGCGGGTCGCGCAACCGCGCCATCACCTTGATCAACCGGGAAATTTCAGCACTCATCGGGCCGGGTCCTCGCGAAGTTGTGTGTTTGACCGGGGGGTGCGGCAGGCTTACCATCACGGCTCATTTCCTATTCCTAACCCGATTCTGTGGAGCGCTGCATGCGTAATCTGGACCTTCCAGGCCGCTCGCCCGTCCGGTCGTTGAACGGAATGGCCGCGACCTCTCATCCGCTGTCGACGATGACCGCGATTCAAGTATTGCAGGACGGCGGCAACGCGATGGACGCGGCGGTGGCCGCCTGCGCCGTGCAGTGCGTGGTCGAGCCGGAGTCGACCGGCATCGGCGGCGACTGCTTTATGCTGTTCGCGCCGGAGGGCGAGGAGGAGATCATCGCCTTCAACGGGTCGGGCCGCGCGCCCGCAGCCGCGGACCCGGATTGGTATGTCGAGAACGGCATCACGACGATCGAGCAGCACACGCCGCATGCCGTGACGGTGCCGGGCGCGATCGATGCCTGGCAAACGTTGATAGAAAAGCACGGCACCAAGAGCCTCGGCGAGTTGTTACAGCCGGCGATCCGTTTCGCGAAGAAAGGCTATCCGCTGTCGTCGCGTGTCGCGTACGATTTTGCGGGCAATGTCGCGACGCTCAGCCACGATCCGGGCACCAAGGCGATTTTCCTGCCGGGCGGCAAACCGCCAGCGGAAGGAACGATACACCGTCAGGAAAAGCTGGGCGCCACCATGGAAGTCATAGCCGAGCAAGGCCGCGACGGTTTCTATACCGGCTGGGTCGCCGAGGATATCGTCTCCCATCTGCAGGAGCTCGGCGGTCACCACACGATGGAGGACTTCGCCTCGGCCAGAGGGATGGGCGAGTATGTGACGCCGGTGAAGACTGACTACCGCGGTCACACGGTCTATGAATGCCCGCCGAACGGGCAGGGCATCGTCGCGCTCGAAATCCTTAACATCCTGTCCGGTTACGATTTCTCGGCCATGGACCCGCTGTCGATCGAACGGCTGCATCTGGAAATAGAGGCCGCGCGGCTGGCCTATGGCGACCGGGATACGGTGGTGGCCGATCCGGCGCGCGCGCAGGTGCCGATCGACTGGATGTTGAGCGATGAACACGCCGACGAATTGCGCGCCACCATCGCGATGGACCGCGCGATGTCGGAGATACCGCCGGCCGTCTTGCCGACGCATCATGACACGATTTACCTGACCGTGGTGGACAAGGACCGCAATACGGTCAGTTTCATCAATTCGCTGTTCAGCGGGTTCGGCAGCGGCATCATGGGCCCGAAATCCGGCGTGATGCTGCAGAACCGCGGCTGCGGTTTCGTCGTCGAGCCGGGCCACCCCAATTGCATCGAGCCGGGCAAGCGGCCGTTGCACACGATCATCCCGGGGATGATGGCGAAGGACGGCAAGGCGGTGATGCCCTTCGGCGTGATGGGCGGCGCGTACCAGGCGCTGGGGCATGCCCATGTCCTGTCGAACATCCTGGATTTCGGCATGGATGTGCAGGAAGCGATTGATTTTCCGCGTTTTATGTCCGCCCCGAACACCAAGCAAGTGGATGTGGAAACCGGCGTGCCGTCGGACGTTCGCGACGGGTTGACGCGGCTGGGCCACGATCTTGTCGATGCGCCGCGGCCGATCGGCGGCGGCCAGGCGATCCAGATCGATTGGCGGGAAGGGACGCTGGCCGGCGGTTCCGACCCGCGTAAGGACGGATGCGCCCTCGGGTACTAAGGGTCACGGAGGGTGACGGCGCCCGGCCATCCGGCTAAAAAGGAGGGCGGCGCAAACCGTTCCGTTGATTCGTCCGGCATGGTGCCGGCCCTGGCGTGGTGATCGACGGTCCGAGACCTGTCGATGCAAGACTCGGCGATCCTAGAAGGGAGTCGGCCATGGCCACGGCGAAATCCCAACGCAAATGGCGGAACAAGAACCGTTTCGTGAAAACACAGCTCAACGTCATGGCGCGGCGGCTCGTGCATGACGATCTCGACGACATCGCGGCGCGGTTCGACCTGCGCGGCAAGGCGGAGGCGGTGAGTTTCGCGTCCTTCATGACGAAAGGGTTGATGCAATACGCCGAGCATAACGTCGAGGCGCAGCGGCTCGTCGAGTTGTTCGCGGAGGCTTTCGAGCGCGACCGCGATCTTTATAAATAGAAGTGATCGGCGCATTGCGTTTTGGAATTCGCTCCGTCGGGCGGAAAAGGTTAAGATCGCGCCGCATCGATTCACTGTTCCGAGAGACGATACCCATTCATGACTGATACCGCTTTGAATTGGCCCGCGCAGGTCTTCGAGACCCTACAGGCTGAAGGCATCACGCAGGTCTGTCACGTGCCCGACGCTGGGCATAGCCGCCTGATCAAGATGTGTGAAGAAGACAACGCCATGTCGACCGTGACCTGCACGACCGAGCAGGAAGGCATCTATGCGCTGGCCGGTGCGTATCTCGGCGGCGCCAAGGGCGTGATGCTGCTGCAGAGCAGCGGCGTCGGCAATATCATTAACGCATTGGCGATGCCGAACACGTGCCGAATCCCGCTGCTGCTGGTCGTGACGATGCGCGGCGAATGGGGCGAATTCAACTCGTGGCAGGTGCCGATGGGTCAAGGGACGCCGGGCAGCCTGGAGGCAATGGGTACGCGCCTGATCCGCGTCGACGATGGCGCCGAGGTGCCGTCCGCCGTGAAGGCGGCGGCGCGGCTGGCCTTCGACGGACAACAGATGGTGGCCGTGCTGATCTCGCAGAAGGCTCTCGGCTTCAAGGATTTCAGGGAGTTGGCGAAATGAGCGACTTGCATCGGCGTGATTTGGTGATCGACCTGTTGAAGGATCGCCCGAAGGACCTTCTGGTGGTATCGGGACTCGGCTCTTCCTGTTGGGACCTAGCCAACGCGGGCGACGTGGCGGAGAACTTCTATGTCTGGGGCGCGATGGGTGGTGCCGCGATGATCGGCTACGGTGTCGCACGCGCACAGCCGCATCGGCGCGTGTTGGTGCTGACCGGCGACGGCGACATGCTGATGGGCATGGGCGCATTCGCCACGATCGCGAACAACCCGGTTCAGAACCTTGCCATCGTGGTACTCGACAACGGACGCTTCGGTGAAACCGGCGGCCAGCCGACCCATACCAGCGGTCCGGCGGACTTGGCGGGTATCGCCAAGGCGGCGGGCATCCCGACGACCGCGACGATCACCAAGCAGGCGGAAATCGAACCGCTCAAGGAGTTGGCGCTTTTGACGCCGGGACCCGTGGTTGCCGTCGTGAAGGTGCTCTATGAGGACCTGAAATTCGTCCTGCCGTCGAACAGCGGCAGCTACCTCAAGGACCGGTTCCGGACGGCGATCCTGGGTGAGGGCGCGGCGTAGATGGGGCGGGGCTCTTATGGCCCAAAAAGGAATTGTCCCCTCGGACGGATTTAAATCCAAGGGGACAAGTTTGGTAATTCAGCGCCGCGAGAGGGGGATGCGGGTTAAGGCGCAAACTTCCTAATTTTCTCAGCAAGCTCTAACGCAAAATCCTTTATAACTATAATCACAGCGCGAAGAGCTTGAATGTACGCCCATATTGGAGCCAGTTTACCGTAATTGGGAACTGCCCAGCTTTGGTACTTGTCCTCCAGATCTCTTACCATCTCCTCCTCAAGGTCACGCGGCGCGCACAGTTCAAAAGTTAGCCGTGCAAGAACCGGCGGTTTTTGCCGATTAGGCTTTTGCAATCGCGCCATTAGAAACCTCAAGGTCACTAGATGATGCGATAATGGCTTTTCGGGTAGCCGTACTGTGCACTAAGGCCCGCCGACCAATATCCTCCAACGCGAAGACTCTTCGCGAACGGCCACCCTTCACGGGCCTTGGTTCTACAACTTCGGATTTAAGAAGGCCTTTTTTCTCCAATCTGCTCAGTGTTACATAGACCTGAGCTATTGCAAGTTTGCGACCAATGCGACTTATCAGAAAACGGCTGATTTCCGCGCCGTAAGCTTCGTCGCCTAGTACATTGACCGCTTGCATCACTGCGAACTCAAACTCGCCTAAAACGTTGTTGGACGAGTTCTTTGTCCTCGGTTCTTTCGCGCTTCCACTCTCCGCGAGTAGGACGGATCTTGAAGACATTCATCATTAACTCCTCACAGGTTGGGGTTTCATATTTGGCGGCTTGCTAGCATTTGCCACCGGGAATATTTCTAACACAGATAATAATAACTTTGTTAGGTAAATCAAGAGTTGTATGTGATTTTTTTTATTCTTCTTGTCATCGAACAATGGCAGCTACCTCAAGGACCGGTTCCGGACGGCGATCCTTGGTGAGGGCGCAGCATAAACATTCAGAAATTTCTGCGTTCCTAATCGGATCGCATGCTTGGTTGGAACCCTGCCGCCGGTCTACACTCAATCGGTATTCCAACGTGTGGAAAGGCTCTGTTCCATGTTCGAGGTGACACAGCTTCATCCTCTTTTCGTGGGTGAGGTGAGCGGGATCGATCTGCGCGAACCCGTAGATGCCGAGACCGTGGGATCGCTGACCCGGGCAATCGACACGCATGGCATCTTGGTCTTTCACGGCCAGGATATCGACGACGAACAGCAGTTGGCGTTCAGCGCGCATTTCGGTGAATTGCGCAGCTCGTCACGGAATATTCGGTCTGACTATACGTCGCGGATCGATCCGCGGATGACCGACATCTCGAACCTCGACGCTGATGGTAACCTCTTGAAGCCGGACGACCGCGAACGGCTTTATATGCTCGGCAACCGTTTCTGGCACACCGACAATGCGTTCCGGTTGGTTCCCGCGAAATACTCGCTGCTCTCGGCCCGCGTCGTGCCGCCCGAAGGCGGCGAGACCGAGTTCACGGACATGCGTGCCGCCTATGACGCGCTGCCCGACAAGATGAAGGCCCGGCTCGAAGGGATGGTCGCGATCCATTCGATAATGCATTCGCGCGCGATCATGGGTTTCACGGATTACAGCCAGGAAGAGTTGGATGCGCTGCCGCCGGTGCCGCATGCCATGGTCCGCACGCACCCGGGGTCCGGGCGCAAGGCGCTGTACATCGCGTCCTACGCCCATGAGATCCAGGGCATGGACACCCCCGATGCGCGCATGTTGCTGCATGATTTGATGGAGCATGCGACCCAGCGGCAGTTCGTCTACACGCATACCTGGCGGGTCGGCGATCTGGTCATGTGGGACAACCGCTGCACCATGCACCGGGCGCGCGACTACGATATGTCGCAGCGGCGCGACCTTCACCGGTCCACGGTGATGGATGACGGGCCGACGGTGCCGGACGTGCAGGTCGCTTAAGACCAATTAGATTTTTGCCAACGGCGATGGCGCGGCGAGCAATCTCGCGGCGTCGGCGGCGTTCATGCTGCGCCTCCGCAAATGAGGTGAGGCTGCGTTGTCCCAGTAGGACGGCGGTCGAGCATCGTCCGACTAGGAGCGCCAAGGGCGACAGGCCCCCCGCGGACGGCAAGCAAATTACTCACTAAACGGGAATTACATTAGCGCATACTCGTCTGTGTAGTACCAGCACTCTAACTAGGAGTTATGATGCAAAGATTCACAGAAAACGAGTTATCGCACCTGCAGGCGCATATCGATCTGACCGAAGAAACCGTGGGGCGTATCGGCTTGACGCTGAAGGCCAGCACCGACATGGGGGCATTCATCGACTACCTGCGGAACGAACCGGCCGGCGACACGCATGGCACACCCACGACGCACGATCCTCAACTCAGTTATATACATCCCGGAAACAGTTTCTGGGTGTATCTCGAGGATGCACGCGGCGAGATCGTCGCGTGTCATGGCCAGCGGCTCTGCGAGACGCGGGACTTCATCAACGACTGCCTGCGCCAGACGTACTTTCAGGACCTCACGCCGAAAATACACCAGGATCCCTTGGACCTGTATCCGGAGGCGAATGACATCCATCTCCGGGGGCGGTTGGCCTTTGGCGGCGGTCTCTATATCCGGCGGGAATGGCGGGGGAAGGACCTGTTGATCTTCAACCGGTGCTCCAGAACCTTGGCCTTGCGGCATTTCGATGCCGACTACGTCGTCGGGGCTCTTCGAAACTCACCGAACCGCTGGCGCATGGCTCTGGGCGGCGTCGGCTATGCCGAATGCTCCCGGTTCGTCAAAGGAAGTTTCCCGGGCAAGCCGGAATCGCGCGACACGATCGTTGCGTGGTCTAGTAGGTGGCAGTTGTTGCAGGCGATTGAGCAGGAGGTTGAGGCTCAATGTGGCGATATACCGACGCGAGCATTACTACGCGACCGTACGCATCGCTTAGCGGCAGAAGCAGCCGAACATAGTCCCGCATGAAGCCGCCGATACTATGCTGGATATGTTGGGCGATCGGCCTGTTTGACGACCGGCACTCGAAATATTCTCCGGCGCACGGATGAACGCATTGCTTGATCGGAAAGTCGCCCAGCGTGCGGCCATGCATCTGGAGGAAGTTGACGCCGCCATATTGGATATAGTGAAAACCCAACGGGTTTTCGGACGTGGCGTCGACAAAGGTGACGCCGTCGTCGAACTCGAACCGGTCGACGCGCACGAACCCTTCTGTCTGCTGTTCCGTCCAATGATGGAAAGCGCGCCGTATGTTCGACGGCGGCTGTCCGAGCCTCTCGCCGATCTTTTCGATATCGAGGAGGGTATCGACGGAAAACTCCGTTCGCTCTTGCCAATCGGTCATGGGGCGCCGCCCTATTCGGCTGCCGCGGCTTTCAAGGCCACGACATCGATGTTGTTCGATCCCCCCAGGAGCGACCGGCAAACCGCATATACACGGGTCACGTTCCCGTCGCTGTCGCCGACCGGCAGGAGAATGCGCATGTAGGACTGTTTCTCGCCGTTCGTGCTGTGTTCGATTTGCTCGAAACAGGGCCTGGCATGCCCCTTACGCATCGTGAAGTCCGAGACGAAGGCGCGTCTGATCAGATTGCACGGGATATCCCGAATCCGGACAGGTTCACGGTACGGCATGACGACAGTGAAGTCGCCGGGATGGTCGGCGGCGGTATCGACATAGAAGGATCCGTCGTCGTCGATCTCCAGCGCGTCCACGGCGGGCGGCGGGAATATGTCGTCGAAATCGGACAGGGCGGTGACGGCTTGTATGCTGCCGAGGTCGGAACCGAAAGACGGACGGCGCGGGAAGGGGCCCGCCAAGGAAGATGCGTCGGACGTCCTTGCCGACATCCACGTCATAAAAGCCTTTCCGATCACGGTCCCGGATTCGGTGTGCCAAAGCTCGTTGAGTGACCTGTCCGTCCAGCGCCAGATATCCGGTTCGCCGGTAGGGGTCGACAAAACAATAGTTGAGTCCATCGTCTTCACCTCGCGCAGGGAGCTTTGCCACAAACGACCGCAACTGTTAACAGGAATCTTTACAGCGTCGTGATTGGAGGACGGGCCTTGCTGCAGGTTGCTTCCAGGGAATGCTCTCGTTCGGGGAGTCATTCACGATGTGCAGGGGCGTTCCGACCTGGCCAAAGGGGCCGATACTCAAGCGCATAAATGTCGCATAATGTATATTATGGAAAATGTGTAATGGGCCGAGAGGGCGGTTTTGTGCGGTTCCGGGTGATCCCTGCGCTGTTAACGAAGATGAATGTCGCAGCGTGTCGCTACGCCTCCAGCACCATCCCGTCATAGGCCGGCTCGATACCGTCCGGCAGTTCGGCGCGCAGCGTCGCGTAGTCCAGGCTCGTGCCCATGTGGGTGATCACCGCCCGCTTCGGTTTGACGCGCTCGATCCAGCTCAACGTCAGTCCGATGTCCGCATGCGTCGGATGATTCGGTTCGCGGCGGAACGAATCGACGATCCAGGTGTCGACGCCGGCCAGTGCGTCGAACGCGGCGTCGTCGAGCCGCAGCACGTCGGTCGAATACGCGATCGGTCCGAACCGGAAGCCGAGCGTCGTCGAGAAGCCGTGGTCCTGTTCGAACGGCACGACGTCGACACCGCCGACGGAGAACGATCCGTCGATCGTGTGCGGCTGTAGCACCGGCTTGAAATACCGTCCTTCGCGCAGCGCATTCTCGGGCAGCGGCTCGAACGCGTATCGAAACCGGTGATCGAGTTCGCCCAGTGTCTTGGCGTCGCCATAGGTCGGCACCGGCGCCGACATGGAGATGTTGATCCAGCGCAGGTCGTCGATCCCGTGGCAATGGTCTGCATGCGCATGGGTGAATAAGACGGCGTCCAGCCGTGAAACCTCGGCGTCCAGCAGCTGCGCGCGGCAGTCCGGCGAGACGTCTACTAGTAGTGTTGTGCTGTCTTGTTCGACCAAGATCGATGCGCGCCGCCGCCGGTTGCGCGGCTCCGTGGGGTCGCAATCGCCCCAGCCCAATCCGACCATCGGCACGCCGCCGGACGAGCCGCATCCAAGGATCGTGGCCCTCATGCGGATATTGGCTCCGGCCGGTCTACTCGATTGAACAAGGTGAAAAAGTTTTCGGTCGTGACCTCGGCCAATGCCTCGGCGCTAAGGCCTTTCAGTTCAGCCACGGTAGCCGCTGTATGCACCACATAAGCAGGTTCGTTGCGTTTGCCGCGATTCGGCACCGGTGCGAGATACGGGGCATCGGTCTCGACCAGCAGTTTCTCGACCGGCAGCGCTCTTACGGTCTCGCGCAGTTCTTCGGCGCGTTTGAAGGTCACGATGCCGGACAACGAGATGTACAGGCCGATTTCGATCGATTTTTCAGCCAGTTCGCGGCCCGTGCTGAAGCAATGAATAACGCCGGTGAACGGCCCTTTTGCATACTCGTCTTGTAGGATGTCGACCGTATCTTCGTCCGCGTCGCGCGTATGCACGATTAGCGGCAAACCGGTCTCGCGCGATGCGGCGATATGCGCGCGAAAGCTGCTTTGCTGCGCTTCGCGCGGGCTGTGCTCGTAGAAATAATCGAGCCCGGTTTCACCGATGGCGACGGTCTTCGGATGTTGTGAAAGCTCCACCAAGCGTTCGGTCGTGACGGCCGGTTCGCTGTCGGCCTCGTGCGGATGGATGCCGACACTGCACCAGACATCGTCGAACCGGTCGGCTATGCCGGAGATCGTGTCGAATTCGGTGACCTTGGTGCAGATCGTCAGCATGCGGCCGATATCGGCGCGCCGGGCGCGGGCGACCACGTCGTCCAGGTCGCCGTCGCGGGCGAGGTAGTCGAGATGGCAATGGCTGTCGACGAGCACGGCCCCTACTCCGCCTCTTCGTCCACGTAGCGCGGAAACACCGGCTTTGGCTTCGGCAACGCCGTGCCGCCGGTCAGTCGCGTGCCGAGCGCATCGAAGGCGCGCGCGTCGTCCGGTACGGCGAGCTGGTCGAGGATCTTCGCGCCCGAGTCCGGCATGAAGGGCTGTGCCAGGATGCCGATCTGCCGGATCGTGTCCGCCAGGACATAGAGGACGGTCGCCATGCGCGCCGGATCTTCCTTTCGGAGCTTCCACGGCTCCTGCGCATCGACATAGCGGTTGGCGTCGCCGATCACTTCCCAGATCGCGATCAGCGCCGTATGGAACTGCTGTCCGTCGAATGCGGCGCGCGACTTGTCGAGTAGCGCGGCTGCGGCGTCCAGCAAGTCCGTGTCCGCCTTGGCGAAATCGCCCGGTTCCGGAGTCGACGCACCGCAATTCTTGCCGATCATCGACAAGACCCGTTGGCACAGATTGCCGAGATCGTTGGCCAGGTCGCCGTTTATGCGATGGATCATCGCTTCGCGCGAAAACGAGCCGTCATTGCCGAACGGGACCTCGCGCAACAGGAAATAGCGGATCTGATCCAGGCCGAACTCGCCGACCAGGGCGTCGGGCGACATGACGTTGCCCAAAGACTTGGACATCTTCTCGCCCTCGATATTGAGGAACCCGTGCGCGAAGACGCGTTTGGGCAGCGGTAACCCGGCGGACATCAGGAAAGCCGGCCAGTAGACCGTATGGAATCGCAGGATATCCTTGCCGATGACGTGCAGGTCGGCCGGCCAATAGGTCTTGTACAGCGCGCTGTCCGTATCGGGATAACCGACCGCGGTGATGTAGTTGGTGAGCGCATCGAGCCAGACATACATGATGTGGGCGTCGTCGCCCGGCACCGGAATGCCCCAGTCGAAGCTGGTGCGGGAAATCGACAGGTCCCGCAATCCTTGGCCGACAAAGCTTACGACTTCGTTACGCCGTGATTTCGGCAGGATGAAATCGGGATTGGCTTCGTAGTGCTCCAGCAGCTTGTCGCCATAGGCCGACAGGCGGAAGAAATAGCTCGGTTCCTCGACCCATTCGACCGGCGCGCCGGACGGCGCGATGAATGTGCCGTCTTCGCCCTTCGTCAATTCGTCCTCGCCGAAGAAGGCCTCGTCGCGCACCGAATACCAGCCGGCATAGCTGTCGACATAGATGTCGCCCGCTTCCTGCAGCAGGGTCCAAATAGCCTGGACCGACTTGTGGTGGCGGGGCTCGGTCGTGCGGATGAAATCGTCGTTCGAGATATTCAGCGACTTCGTCATGTCGACGAACGTCTGCGCGATCTCATCGCAAAAGGCCTGCGGCTCCTTGCCGGCGTCGCGCGCCGTTTTCTCGACCTTCTGGCCATGCTCGTCGGTGCCGGTCAGGAAACGGACGTCATACCCGTCGAGGCGCTTGAACCGCGCCATGACATCGGTCGAAATCGCCTCGTAGGCATGCCCCAGATGCGGCACGCCATTCACGTAGGATATCGCCGTCGTCAGATAGTAGGCTCGTTTACCGGCCATTTTTCGTCTCCGTTGACCGACGCCATTACCGGGCTTGTCCAGGGCCCGGTTTCAGCACGGCCGCCAATGTCAGAAAGGCGCTTACGACGGTGTGTTTCCGGTCGAGATTAGCGCGATCCGCCTGATCGAGCAGGCGAATGACCTTTTCCCATACCTCCAGCCATTGTTCAAGCGATGCCCGCGCGCGCAAACGGGCGGCGATTTCCGCTTCGCCGGGCACGACTTCCGGCGCATCCTGCTGCCGCGCGCCCGACAGGACGAGTTGGCCGAGCCAACGTCCGATGAGCCGCCGCAGGATCGCAAAGGCGGCGGTCCCCTGCCCGGCGCGCGCCACGGTATCGCCGAGCGCATGGATCGCCTGGATATCTGGATTGTCCAGGCCGTCCAGCAGCCGCAGCATGGCGCGGTACAGGTCGAGGCCGCCGGACTCCGCCAGTGCGATGGCGTCACCGATACTGCCGTCGGTCAGGGTCGCGAGCGCGAGGCGGTCGGCCGGATCCATGGCCGGCTGATAGCGCGACAGCAGGTCGACAACGGTATCGGTGTCGAGGGCGTTGAGGGTCAACCGGCGGCAACGCGACCGGATGGTCGGCAGCAATCGTCCCGGTGCGTTGCTGACCAACAGGAACAGCACCATCGCGGGAGGCTCCTCCAACACCTTGAGGATCGCGTTCTGAGCGTTCGGGTTCAGCTCGTCTGCCGGGTCGACGAGAACGATCCGCCAGCCCTCCTCCGCCGACGTCAATCCGGTGAATTGTACGGCTTTGCGGACTTGCGAGACCACGATCTGTTGCGTCGGTTTGCCGGTGTCGGGATGCAGCATGCCGGGTTCCAGGACACGCAGATCGGCATGGCCGCCCGCCGCGATCCGGGCCGATACGGGATGATCGGCGCCGATGTCCAGGGTTTCGGGCTTTACCGGCGGCAGGGCGTCGCCGAACAGGCTGTCACCCGCGTCGTCCGCCCCTTGCGACAGCACAAAGCGGGCAATCCGGTAGGCCAGGCTGGCCTTACCGATGCCGCGGGGACCGGTGATCAGCCAGGCATGCGGCATGCGCCCGGTATTCCAGCTTTCGAGGAACAGCTTTTCCGTCGCCTCATGGCCGACCAGGTCGATCGGATCGCTGGGTTTGGGGGCCGATTCGGGATCGTCGCTCACGCCGTCGGTTCCTTCAGCGGCAGTCCGAGACGCTCCTCTACAGCGGCGGCGATCATCGCGTGGACCGCATCTGCATCGGCGCTTGCGTCGATCACGACGCAGCGGTCGGGCTCTCGTTTGGCGATATCGAGAAATCCGTCGCGAATGCGCTGATGAAAGTCGCGGTCCATCCGTTCGTAGCGGTTGGCGTCCTCGCCATCGCGTTGTTGCGCACGCGCCAGCCCGACGTCGAGTGGCACGTCGAGGATCACGGTCAGATCGGGACGCGTGTCCCCGACGGCGAGGAGATGCGCGTGATCCACCACTGCGCGGCCCAGTGACAGGCCGTAGCCCTGATAGGCCATGGTGGAATCGGCGAACCGGTCGCAGATCACCCAGGAGCCCGATTTGAGCGCCGGCAGGATCGTTTGTGCCAGGTGATCGTGCCGGGCGGCGTAATGAAGCAACAATTCGGTGATGGCGTCCCAGCGATCGACCGCTCCTTCGACAAGGAGCGACCGGATCGCTTCCGCGCCGGGCGAACCGCCGGGTTCGCGGGTGGTGATGACCGGCAGCCCGGCTTGTTTCAGCGCAGCCGCAAGGCGCTGGATTTGAGTGGACTTGCCGGCCCCCTCTCCTCCTTCAAGCGTTATGAAGCCGCCCTTTGCCGTTTCAGCCATGTCGGCATTCTACGCTTACGATCCGGAATCCCATACCAGATATGCGATGGCGGCCTTCAAGCGTCCGAACATACCGAGCGGCTCGACATCCTTGCCGGCGAAAAGCGGGTACTCGATCGGCGGCATATCCGGCGCGGTGACCTTGAGACTGCCGATTTTCGAGCCCTTCTTGATCGGCGCAGCAACCGGCTCGTCGAACTGGGCCATGACTTTCATGGATTTTCGGGCACTGCGCTTCATCACCGCGACGACGTCTTTCTCGATCAACAGAGGGACCCGGTCTTCCGCTCCCAGCCAGACCTTGGCCTCCGCGACCGCATCTCCGTTCTTGAAAAGCGGGTAGGCGTTGAACTCGCGGAAGGCCCAGTCCAGCAGGCGCTGTGTTTCCTGCGACCGCTCGCGGACCGACGCCATGCCGTGCGCGACCATCACAAGCCGCCGCTCACCGCGCTTCGCGGAGGCCGTCAGCCCGTAGCCGGCCTCTTCTGTATGGCCGGTCTTCAGGCCGTCGGCGCCCATGTTGCGGTACAGCAGCGGGTTCCGGTTGCCTTGCTTGATCTTACTGAAGGTGAAGGAGGTTTCCGCGTAATACGGGTAGAATTCCGGGAAATCGCGGATCGTCGACATTGCTAGGATCGCGAGGTCCCGCGCCGTGGTGACATGGTCCGGGTCCGGCCAGCCGGATGCATTCCGGAACGTTGTATTGTTCATGCCCAACTCGCGGGCCTTCTTGGTCATCTGCTCGGCGAAGGCTTCCTCGCTGCCCGCGAGCCCCTCGGCGACCACGATCGAGGCGTCGTTCCCCGACTGCACGACGATGCCGCGGACCAGGTCTTCGACCTTGATGCGCTTGCCGACCTCGACGAACATCTTCGAGCCCTTCTTCCGCCAGGCCTTCTTGCTGACCGGCAACGTATCTTCGAGCGAGATGCTGCCGGTTTTCAGCCGGTCGAACAGCATGTAGATGGTCATCATCTTGGTCATCGACGCTGGATGCATCGGGACGTCCGCATCCTTGGCGTAGAGTTCCGCACCGGTCGCATAATCCAGGATGATCACCTGCTTGGCCCGGGTCTCGAAAGCCGCCTGGGCGGTCAACGGCGCGGTTAGGGCCGCGACTAGGACGATGAGCGCTATCAGGGACGCGTGGACAGCATTTCTGCGCATTTCTGTGGTTCCTGCCTTGCTTCTTCGGACGCCGCTATAGGACGTGTTTAGGCCGAAAATATGGCGTTGCCCCTAATCGACGATGATACGGGCATTGGGCAACCCGGAGGCCACCACCCGCGCCAGCAACGCATCGGCTTCCTCGACCGTGCCCACCGGGCCGAGCCGAACCCGGAACATGCGCGATTGCGCGCCTTCCTTCTGGGTGATCGCCGTCGGCGCCAAACCATTGAGCATCACCTGCAGGCGATGAGCATTCGCAAACTGCGAGAAGGCGCCGGCCTGGACGAACACCGTAGGCGTCTTGGCGATCGGAACGCGGCTGACCTTGCCGTCGACTTTCTCCAACGGCACCGGCGGGCGGGAGTGCTGCGTCGCCGGACGGCTCGTCGTGGCGATTTGGTGGTTGGGATTCGGCGGCGGCGCGGTGCGCGCGCCCGGCGGCGGGGCCAACGGCTTGCTGGTTACCGCGACCCGGGGGGCCGCATCGGGCACCGGATGTTTGTCCGCCTGGGCAACCGCACCAGGCACTTCGCCGGCAAGCTTGCGGCTTTCGTAGGCCAGGATCTCGACCCGCACAGGGGCGGTGCCGTCCCGTTCGAAACCGAGCAACTGTGCGCCGCGGCGGGACATGTCGATGATCCGCCCGCGGGCGAAGGGTCCCCGGTCGTTGACGCGCACGTTGAGGGTGCGGCCGTTCTTCAGGTTCGTCACCCGCACCATGCTCGGCATCGGCAAGGTCCGATGCGCGGCGCTGAGTTCGTTCATATCGAAAATTTCGCCGTTCGCCGTGTCGTTGCCGTGGAAGTCCGGCCCATACCATGAGGCGATGCCGGTTTCCGAATAGCTGTAGTCGACCTGCGGGACGTAGAGCGTGCCGTTGATTCGGTACGGTTTGCCGACCTTATAGCGGCCGTTCCCGGAGTCGGAGCCGACGCCCAGAGACTTGACCGAGTTGGCGACGAATTCGGTCTCGGCGCATCCGGCCAGCAGAAAACAGGCGCAGACGGCCGCACATGCGGTTCGGGCCAGCCGTGCCGACGGACCATGGACGATCTTGTGATAGCTATCCATCATGAACACCGCATGTTGATAATAGGGATGCCGACGGATATCAACCGGCACGTGGCTATCCACCCCGCAATTGGGTCAATAAATCGATTGTAGGGAACCCGTCGGGCGGCAACTTCATCGCTTTCTGGAAGGCGCGCAGCGCGGCCCGGGTCATCGGACCGACCACACCGTCCGGCGTGCCCACGTCATAGCCGCGCGCGGCGAGCAGTTCCTGCATCTCGCGGATCATGTCGCGGCTGAGCGGTGTCTCGCTGGCGGGCCGGACACTCTGCAGCGGCCCCTGCCCGACAAGTCGATCCGCCAGATGGCCGACCGAAACGGCATAGAGGATCGACCGGTTCCAATTCAGGATGCGGCGGAAGTTGTTGTAGACGACGAAGGCCGGCCCCTGATGGCCTTGCGGCAGGACAAGGGAGCCGGTGATGTCTCGCTCCGGCAATGATCCGCCGTCCATCTTGCGGACACCGAGCGCTTGCCATTCGCTGAGCGGCTTCTTGGTGCGCAGCGAGGCAAGCTGCACATCGAATCCTTCGGGCAGCCGGACCTCCCGTCCCCACGTCTCTCCGCCGCGCCATCCGATTCGGGACAGGTAGTTCGCTGCGGACCCGAAGACGTCCGGCAAGCTGTTCCAGATATCCCGCCGTCCGTCGCCGTCCTCATCGACCGCGTATCGGACAAATGTGGAGGGGATGAACTGGAGATGACCCATCGCGCCGGCCCAGGAGCCGCGCATCTTACCGGCAGTGATGTCGCCCCGGTCCAGGATGCGCAAGGCATCCAGCAATTGGCTGCGGAAGAAGCGGCTGCGCCGGGGATCGTAGGCGAGCGTCGCGACTGCCTGGACCACCGGATATCCGCCGAAGTGATCGCCGAAATTGCTTTCGAGGCCCCAGAATGCCACGAGGAAACGGGGTTGGACCTTGTACTTCTTTTCGATCGCGTCGAGCAGCGCCGCGTGTTGCACCAACAATGATTTGCCACGGGTGATTCGTTTCTCGTTCACCCGCAGATCCAGATAGCGCCAGAACGTCTGGGTGAATTCCGGCTGCCGGCGGTCGAGTTCGATGATTCGTTTGATCGGTGCGATGCCGTTCAGGGCGCTGTCGAGCGTGGCGTCGGAGATACCCTTTCCGAGTGCTTCCTTGCGCAGTTCGGCGACCCAGGCAGCGAAGGCCGGATCGGGCGCCGGGACCGGTTTCTGCGGTGTTTGGGCGAGCGCGCCATGCGCCGTGAGGCCGAAGAAAAGCCCGACCAACAGGCCGAGCCGTCTACGGAGTCCATGCGGCTTGCCCGCTCTGCTGTCGACACTGGATGGGTCTTCAGGGGTCGCGGACAAGCTCTGCATGAACGAATGCCATCTAGTCGTTAAGAGGACGAATGGGTGTCCGACTTATTGGAAGTAGTCGTATTTCCCATTCTTCCACTCATACATGACATAACCGGGTGCCGTCACGTCACCCTTTTTATCGAAACCGATCTTGCCGAGCACGGTGTTGAACTCCATGGCGCGGAGGTTCTTGATGACACCGTTGAGCTTGGTGTTACCGGCTTTCTCGGTCGCCTGTTTCCACGCCTGGATGGCGCCATACGTGTAGAGGACATAGCCCTCCGGCTCGATATTCTTGGCGCGGAACGCCTTCACCACGTCCGCGGCGGCCGGATTCTTGCGCGGGTCCGGGCTGAACGTCATCAACGTGCCTTCGCCGGCCTTGCCGGTGATGTCCCAATACTCGTTGGTCACCAGCGCGTCGCCGGAGACGAGGCGCGTCTTCATGCCCTGGCTGCGCATCTGGCGGACGATCAGGCCCGCTTCGGTGTGGTAACCGCCCACATACAGAACGTCGATCGATGCGCCCTTCAGCTTTGACACGAGCGCCGAGTAGTCCTTTTCACCGGCACTGTAGGCTTCGTACATCGCCTCGGTCACGCCCTGCGCCTTCAGCGTCTTGCGGGTTTCGTCCGCGAGACCTTTGCCGTAGGCGGTCTTGTCGTGAACGATGGCGACCTTCTTGCCTTTGAATTGGCTGGCGAGGAATTTACCGGCGATATCGCCTTGCTGATCATCGCGGCCGCAGACCCGGAAGACGTTGTCACCGCCCTCTTCGGTCAGCTTCGGGTTGGTGGACGCGGGTGAAATCTGTAAGACGCCCTCTTCCTCATAGACCTTGGACGCGGGAATAGAGGAACCGGAGCAGAAATGCCCCGCGATCAGTGTTACGCCCTTGCCGACCATCTGGTTGGCGACGGCCACGGCCTGTTTCGGATCGCAGGCGTCATCGCCGACCAAGAGCTTGATCTTCTGGCCCAGCACCCCGCCCTTCTTGTTGAGATCGGCGACGGCTTGTTCCGCGCCCGCCTTCATTTGGGCGCCGAAGCTGGCATATTGACCCGTCATCGGGCCGACAACCGCGATGGTGATATCAGCCTTTGCCGCCGACACACCAAACGCCAGCGCGGCAGCAGCCGCTGTAATCAATAGCTTACCCATGTGGGAGAACTCCTTGCTACATCGTTGAATTATCGAACAATAAATTGCAACCGGACGGGGCTATCCAAAAGCATAAAACTCTAACATTGCGACGCCCTGCATCAATTAATTTTTGCGGATATGGCGATTATTCCTCGCCGAGACGGCGCCATCCGAAGGGGCCGCGCCGGCGATAAAGCCAGGGGTATTGCTGGACCATCTTCCGCGCGACGGTCATTCGGTATGCGGCGAGCCCGATAATCGTGAGAGTGACGGCGTCGATGGCGTATCCCGTGGGAGAAAGCAGGTCGCCGCCGAACAGCGACCAGACGATGAACCGGTCCGCGAATGTGAGCAGCAGCATATAGAACACGACCCAGCCGGGCTTTCGCCAGGTCGCCGCCAACGCTTGCCCCGTCATGAAGGCAGCAAATCCGAAAAGGACAATCGTGACACCGATATAGACCGCCCAGCTCATACGTTACATGATCCTTTTGTCGTGTCAGGGGTGACGCTCATCAGTGTCCGCCCTCCAAATAAGCGGCGCGCACTTCACGGTTCGCCAGCAATTCCTGCCCGGTCCCCTGCAGCGTGATCCTGCCGTTCACCATGACATAGGCCCGATGGGCTAGGTTGAGGGCGTGAAAGGCATTCTGTTCGACCAGGAAGATCGTCATCGACTGCCGTTCGTTGATGTCGCGGATAACGTTGAAGATCTGCTTCACAACCATCGGGGCGAGCCCGAGCGACGGCTCGTCGAGCAACAGCAAGCGCGGGCGGGCCATCAAGGCGCGGCCGATCGCCAGCATCTGTTGTTCGCCGCCAGAGAGCGTGCCGCCCCGTTGATCCTGCCGTTCCTGGAGGATCGGGAACATTTCGAAGACCATTTCGAGATCACCGTCGAAATGATCCGGATCGCCTGAGATGGCGCCCATCTGCAGGTTTTCCAGGACCGACATGCGCGGGAAAATGCGCCGTCCTTCGGGCGAATGCGCGATCCCGCGCCGGATAATGTCGAAGGTCGCGCTGCCGGTGATGTCCTGCCCGTCGAATTGGACGCTGCCGCGCGTTGGCCGCGGATTGCCGCAGACGGTCATCAGCAGGGTCGATTTCCCGGCCCCGTTCGCGCCGATCAGGGTGACGATCTCGCCTTCGTCGACGGTTAGGTCGACGCCGCGGAGGGCCTCGATGTTGCCGTAGTGGGTGTGGACGCCGGAGACGGAGAGTAAGGTCATGCGATCGGACGGACGGGCCGCTCAGGCCGGGTCCTTGCCCCCTCCCTCGTCTGTTCCCTTTTCGTCGGCCAAATCGGCCGCGACCTCGGGCGGTAGTTCGTCGTCCTCTTCCTCGCCGAGATACGCCCGGATCACGGCGGGGTCGTTGCGCACGAACTCGGGGGTACCGTCGGAGATCTTCCGGCCGTAGTCGAGCACGATGATATGGTCGGATATCTCCATGACGACAGTCATGTCATGCTCGATCAGCAGAACGCCAATCTCGTGCTCGTCGCGAATGAACAACAGCAACTCGTTCAATTCGAGCGATTCATTGGGGTTCAGGCCGGCCGCCGGCTCGTCCAGGCATAGCAGCACCGGATCGGTACACATGGCCCGCGCGATCTCCAGTTTCCGCTGATCGCCATAGGCCAGGTTGCCCGCGTCGGTATCGGCGCGGTCGGTCAGGTTCACCCGGTCGAGCCAATAGCGCGCGACGTCGACCGCGGCTCCTTCCGCCTTACGGTATCCCGGGAAGCCGAGCAGCCCGAGGAAGCTCATGCCGGAGGCCCGCATCAGCTTGTTGTGTTGCGCGACGAGCAGGTTCTCCAGCACGCTCATCTGCGGGAAAAGACGGATATTCTGGAAGGTCCGGGCGACATGCGCCTTCTGCGTGATCTGATAGCCTTCCATCCGCTCCAGCAGATAGGTCGCGTTCCGGGCGGACAGCGTCAGCCGGCCGACCGTCGGGCTGTAGAAGCCGGTCAGGCAGTTGAACACGGTGGTCTTGCCGGCGCCGTTGGGGCCGATGATCGCGGTGATCTCGCAGTGATTCGCGGTGAAGGAGACGTCGTTAACGGCGACCAGGCCGCCGAACCGCATGGTTAGATGCTCCACGTCGAGCAGCGGTGCGCCGGTGCCGACGTTCGGGTCGCCGGATCGTTGCGCGGTCATGCTCATGGATCGCCGCTCTTCGTGTCGTTCAGCCGTATCGTCGGGTCTCGATGCGCCAGCAGTCCGCGCGGCCGCCAGACCATGATCGCCACCATGCCCGCGCCGAAGGCCAGCATCCGGAACTGCTCGAGCTCCCGGAAGAACTCGGTCATGCCGATCAGGAAGATCGCCGCCAGGACCACACCGAGCTGGCTGCCCATGCCACCCAGCACGACGATCGCCAGGATGATCGCCGATTCGATGAAGGTGAAGCTCTCGGGGCTTATGAATCCTTGCCGGGTGGCGAAGAACGATCCGCCGAACCCGGCGAACATCGCGCCGATCGCGAAGGCCGTCAGCTTCGTGTTGCGGGGATTGATGCCGAGCGACCGGCAGGCGATTTCGTCCTCGCGCAGCGCCTCCCAGGCACGGCCGAGCGGCAATTTCCGCATGCGCAGCGTGAAGAAGTTGGTGATCAGCGCCAGGATCAGGATCACGTAATAGAGGAAGATGATCCGGTGCGTCGACGCGAATTCCAGGTCGAAGAATTGGTGGAAGGACGTTACGTCCTCGGATGGATTACGCTTGAACGGCAACCCGAAGAAGGTCGGGCGCGGAATACCGGATATCCCGTCCGGGCCTTTCGTCACCTCATACCAGTTGAGCAGGACCACCCGGATGATCTCGCCGAACCCGAGCGTCACGATGGCCAGGTAGTCGCCCCGGAGCCGGAGCACCGGAAATCCGAGGATGATCCCGAAAAAGGCCGCGAACAGGCCGGCGAGCGGCAGGCATTGCCAGAAGCCGAGGTCGAAATTTATGGCGAGTAGAGCGTAGCTGTAGGCGCCGACCGCGTAGAAGGCGACGTAACCGAGGTCGAGCAAACCGGCCAAGCCGACGACGATGTTGAGCCCCCATCCCAGCATGACATAGGTCAGGACCAGTATCCCGAGGTCGAGCAGCCAGCGGTCCACGCCGGGAAAGGTCGGCCAGAAGGCGGCAACGATCAGCAGCCCAACCAACAGGACGGTCTTTGCGATCTTGATGAGGTTTTGCAGCGTTTCCGTGGCTTCGGGCGATCGTGCGCCCCGCCGCTCACGCAACCGTTCAGTAAAAGACCGGACCGTCGGCATCAGGATCAACCGTCCGACGAAGACCGCCGCGACCGCGATGGCCACCAAATCCCAGCGCTGTTCCAGGCCGAACCCCTTGCCGGTACCGAGGCTGGAAACCCGGAAGCCGAACAGCGGGATCGCCAAGGCGAGCGCCAACAGCGCGCTGATGCCCGCATCCTTGAGCATATCGGGGATGTCGGCGGCGGTGATCCCGGTCGGTTTGTCGCTGGTGTCCACCGCCATCCCGGTCAGACCTTTTCGATCTCGGGTTTGCCGAGCAGCCCGGTCGGGCGGAAGATCAACACCAGGACCAAGATCGAAAACGCGGCCACGTCCTTGTATTCGACGGTGAAATAGGCCGACCAGAAGGTCTCGATCAGGCCGATCAGCAATCCGCCGAGCATCGCGCCGGGCAACGAGCCGATACCGCCGAGGACGGCCGCGGTGAATGCCTTAATCCCCGCGAGGAAACCGATGTAGAAGTCGATGACGCCGTAATACAGCACGAACATCAATCCCGCGACGGCAGCCAGTGCGGCCCCCATCACGAAGGTCAGCGAAATCGTGCGGTCGACGTTGATGCCGAGCAAGGCGGCCATGGTCCGGTCCTGTTCGCAGGCGCGCTGGGCACGGCCGAGCGAGGTGCGCGCGATCAGCAGCGAGAAGGACGCCATCAGGACCACGGTCACCGTGACGATGATGATCTGTAGATAGCTGAGCGAAACGACGAAATCGCCGCGCTGCATAACGTTGAAACCGCCGTCGACCACCGGCTGCAGCGGTTTGACCCGCGCGCCTTGCAGGATCTGCACGTAGTTCTGCAGGAAGATCGACATGCCGATCGCCGAGATCAGCGGTGCCAGGCGAAAGGACCCGCGCAATGGACGGTAGGCCAACCGTTCGACCGTCCAGCCATAGACCGACGTGAAGACCATGGCGATCAGCAGGACGAGCAACAGCGCCAGCGGAATCCAGGTGATGCCAACCAACGCCATGAGCAGGAATGCGATCAGGGCGACAAAGGCGCCAATCATGAAGATTTCGCCATGGGCGAAATTGATCATGCCGATGATGCCGTACACCATCGTGTATCCGATGGCGATCAGGCCATAAATTGCCCCCAGCGTTACGCCGTTAATGAGCTGCTGGAGGAAATACTCCATACACGCTCCGCCCCCCTTCCCAGTGCTTTTTATTCAGCCAATTCTTGATCGGCCAGTTCAGCCTCCGCGGTCGACCCTCCGCAGGGGTTGTGCGAAGCATCCTTTTCACTCCACCATATCGAACCGGCGGGCGCAACAAGCGGATGGCCGCAGAGGCGATCCTTCATCGCCGGGTGGCTAGGCATGAGGTCCCGGCCCGTGATACAAGGCAGGCAAGTCACTACCAAGCCGTAACAAAAGCGCTTTCGCGCGATAATCGGCCTCATACTCGACCAAGGGAAACAGGATATGCCCCATCAACCCGCCTCATCGGCGTTGTCCCGCTTTACGGTGCTCGATCTGACCCGAGTCCGGTCCGGCCCCACCTGTGTGCGGCAGCTGGCCGACTGGGGCGCCAATGTCATCAAAATCGAATTGCCGGCGGCCCTGGACGCCGCAGAGGGCCTCGGCGGCAATCGGCACGGCCCGGACTTTCAGAACCTGCATCGCAACAAGCGTGCGATCACGCTGAACCTGAAGGATCCGGACGGGATTGCGTTGTTCAAGAAACTCGTCGAGAAGGCCGATGTGGTGGTCGAGAACTACCGGCCAGACGTGAAGAACCGGCTCGGCATCGATTATGACTCGCTGGCCGCGGTCAACCCCGGGATCATCCTCGGCAGCATCTCCGGCTTCGGGCAGGACGGCCCCTATAAGGGCCGCCCGGGATTCGATCAGATCGCCCAGGGCATGGGTGGGCTGATGTCGATTACCGGCGCGCCCGGCGAAGGCCCGATGCGGGTCGGTATCCCCATCGCTGATCTATGCGCCGGCCTGCTCTGTGCCCATGGCATCATGGTGGCGCTGTTGGAGCGCGAGGCGTCCGGCAAAGGGCAATGGGTGCAGAGCTCCCTGCTCCAGGCGCAGATCTTCATGCTCGACTTCCAGGCCGCACGCTGGACCCTGTCCCAGGATGTCGCGAAGCAGGCGGGCAACAATCATCCGACCAGCATTCCGACCGGCGTGTTCGAGACGTCGGACGGCTTTATCAACATCGCGGTGGCCGGCGGCGCGATCTGGGACCGGTTCTGCACCGCCGTGGATGCGGAACGCTGGCAGAGCGACGACCGTTTCAGTACAGCGGCTGCCCGCTCGGAGAACCGCGACGCACTGAGCGACGAGATCAATGCCATCACCCGGACCAAGACCAGTACCGAATGGATCGACCTGTTCAACGAGGCCGGTGTCCCGGCCGGTCCGATCTACTCCATCGATCAGGTTTTCGCCGATCCGCAGGTGCAGCATCTCGGCATGGCGCAGCATGTGCAGTCGGACGAACTCGGCGACATCGAATTGGTCGGCCAGGCGATCGGGCTCAGCCGCACGCCGAGCAGTCTCGCCGTGGCGCCGCCGGAACGCGGCGAGCATACGAATGAAGTGCTCTCCGATCTCGGCTTTTCCGACGCCGAAATCGCGGATTTGCAGAAGCGTAACGTAATCTGAGCCGCAGCCGGCCCTTGAATACATCGTTTAGGGAGTTAACGAATGAGCAGTGACAAACTGATCGCCGAAAAGGACGGCTCGATCGGATGGATTACCTTCAACAATCCGGAGAAACACAATGCCGTCTCACAGGAGATGTGGGATGGCTTGGCGGATGCGGTCGACCGGTTCAACGCGGATGACGATGTGCGCGTCATCATCCTGAAAGGCGCCGGCGAGAAAGCCTTCGTCGCGGGCGCGGATATCTCGAAATTCGAGGACGAGCGCGCCTCCGAGGCGGCGATCAAGGCCTATGGCGAGTCGGTGACTCGGGGCTATGACACGGTGATGAACTCGGCCAAGCCGACTATCGCCATGATCCGCGGCTACTGCATCGGCGGCGGTACCGGGATCGCGATTTGCTGCGATATGCGCATCTGCTCCGAGGACGCGCAATTCGGCGTCCCGGCGGCGAAATTGGGCCTCGGCTATGCCTATAACCATATCCGAAAGCTGGTCGATTTGGTCGGCCCGTCCGCGACCAAGGAAATCTTCTATACGGCGCGGCGATTCAAGGCCGAGGAGGCCAAGGCGATGCGGTTGGCGAACCGCGTGGTGCCGGCGGCGGAGCTGGAAACCTATGTCCGGGATTACGCCGATACGATCGCCGGCAACGCGCCGCTGACCGTGCGCTCGGTCAAGCAGATCGTCGGCGAAATCGTCAAGGATCCGGAGGATCAGGACCTCGACCTGTGCCAGCGGCTTTACGACGAATGTTTCGACAGCGAGGATTATGTCGAGGGCCGCACCGCGTTCATGGAGAAACGGAAGCCGAACTTCGTCGGTCGGTAGGGCACACCCCTACTCCGCCGCTGCCTCCCGGTCGCGCTGCGCCGCGAGCGTAGCGATGTGCGATGGGTCCAATTCGACCTGCATGACGTTGTTGAAGGCGTTGAAGAACCCGGCCAGCGTGGCGAGCAGCGTGATCTCGACGATCTGCGGGTCGTCGAAATGCGCGCGCAATCCGTCGAAAAACGAATCTCTGACCCGGTTCGGGTCCGCCGCAAGGGCGACGGCGTAATCCCGCACCGCCCGTTCCGCATCCGTCAGACCGGGACAATCGGGCTCCAGGATGGCGTCGATCACTGCGTGCGGCAGGCCCGCGTCATGCAGACGCGTCGAGTGTCGTCCGACGCAATGGGTGCATTCGTTGGCCTTCGAGACGGTCACGACGATGAGCTCGCGAAGCCGCACCGGCAACAGGCTGTCCTCGGCAAAACTTCCCATTAAATCAAGGATATGGCCAAGCTGTCGCGGCCGATGGCCCATCACCTTCTGCCAGGTCGGCTCGCCGGTCGCACGGCGGCGCTCTTCCAGCATGTCGACGAGCGGCCGAGGAAGGCCGTCCAGGTCGATTTCGGGGATTCGGGGCATCTGAGGCATCCCTTTCGAAAGGGGTGGATTACGGCGTCCCAGGGCGGGAATGGGAGCCTGACTGTTTCAACCTTACTTCTTTGTAAGGTAGCGGAAATCGGGGCGTAAGTCTGGGATCGATAGGGTATGTCGCATACCGGGGCGGTTGTGTGGCTTTTCTTCTCCCCTTCTCTAACACTTGCCCCTGCCGCGCGGCTGCTCCGGTAACCCCTTTCGGAAGACTGACAGAAGGAGGTGCCTTCATGATCCCCAAAGCGTTGCGTCCCGGCACATGGAAGCCTGGTGGCCTTTTGGCGACGGTCGGCATTTTGGTTCTGGCGGGTTACGGCGCGGCTGTTGTCGGCGACAACCCGGTTCGGGCGAAAACCCCGGACAAGGTCGTGAAATCCCAGGCCGCGCTGCCGGCCCCGGTTAGTTTTGCAAGCGTCATCGAGCGGGTCAGCCCCGCTGTCGTCAGCATTCAGGTAACGCAAAAAGGACCGGCCGTCGCCCAGATGAGCGGCAGCGGTGCTTCGCCTCGCCATCCCGACGGCATGGAGGAGTTCCTGCGGCGCTTCTTCGGCGAAGACCGCATGCAGCAGTTCGGGCAGCCCCATGGCGGCGATACGCCCGGCGCTCGCCGTGGCCCGGGACAGCGGCAAGTCGGCAGTGGTTCCGGCTTCATCGTAGATCCCGAGGGCTACATCGTGACCAACGATCACGTGGTGCGCGGTGCGGCTGAGATCGTCGTGAAGATGAAGGACGGCAAGAAGCACGAGGCCGAACTGATCGGCCGTGATTCCCTGACCGATCTGGCATTGCTGAAGATCGACGTGGGCAAGGATTTGCCGCATGTGAGCTTCAGCAAATCCGCCAAGCCGAAGGTCGGCGACTGGGTCGTGACGATCGGTAACCCGTTCGGTCTCGGCCATACGGTGACGGCGGGCATCGTCTCGGCGCATCACCGTAGCATCGGCCAAGGTCCCTACGACGATTTCATTCAGATCGATGCCCCGATCAACCGCGGGAATTCCGGCGGCCCGGCCTTCAACACGCAGGGCGATGTGATCGGCGTCAACACCGCGATCTTCTCGCCGACCGGCGGCAGCGTGGGCATCGGTTTCGCCATTCCCGCCTCGACCGCCAGCGACGTCATCGCGCAGCTCAAGGACAGCGGTAACGTCGAGCGCGGCTGGCTTGGTGTGCAAATCCAGGCGGTCACTGAAGATGTGGCGTCCAGCCTCGGCCTTGAGGAAGCCAAGGGCGCCCTCGTCTCCAAGGTGACCGCCGAGAGTCCGGCCGACGTGGCCGGTGTGCGGCGGGGCGATTTGATCGTCGGCGTCGACGGCCAGCAGGTTTCGTCGGTGCGGACGCTGCCGCGTCTGGTGGCCGCCGTGAAGCCGGGCAAAACCGCGGAGCTGACGCTGCTCCGGAAAGGCGAAGAGCGCACCGTGTCGGTCAAGGTGGGGCTTCGCCCCGGACCGAAGCAGGTCGCGTCCGCCGAGCAATCTAAGAAGTTGCTGCTCGGTATGCGGCTGCAGGCGCTCGATCCGGTGACCCGCGATCGTTTCAACATCACCGATGACGTCGACGGCGTCGTCATCACGACGGTGCATCCGCAGAGCAAGGCCGCGGCCAAGGGTCTCTCCGCCGGCGATGTGATCGTCGAGGTCGGCAACGAGCCGGTCGCAACGCCGAAGGATGTGGCGGCCAAGATCGAGGCCGCCGGCCGTTCCTCGCGGAAGGCCGTGTTGCTTCTGGTCCGCAAGGAAGCAGACCAACGTTTCGTCGCTCTCCCGTTACGAAAGGCATGACCCGATTTAGACACCCACCACGATAGACACCCATTGTCTCTCTCCCCCGAGACTAACCTGGCCCACGCGACCACCCACGCGTGGGCCTTTTTTTTGTCGATAGACGAAATGCCGCGATGTCGAACCAGACGGTAGCATTTTTTATTGTAAATTTATAGGCAAAAATGATATTAATAATGACTGTAGAAATTAACTCATTTCAAGAGACGGTATTTTGGAGGGTCGTTCTATGTGGAAAATTCAATCTACGCGCGGTCGCCGTTTGGCGGCGCTCGGTGCGATCGTCGGTGGTGCGCTGCTGTTGAGCGGTTGTCACTACTACCATGGGTATCACGGCGGCTATGGCGGGCATGGCGGTTACAAGTACGGTCCGGGCTATGGCTATGGCAAATACAAGCATCACGGCTACAAGCGTCATCACGGTCACCGATACCGCGGCGGGCACCACGGCTGGAGACACCACCGGCATCACAAACGGCATCATCGCTATGGGGATGACTAGCCGGGTATTGGCTCAGGTCTCGCATAGCGCTCCGGGATGTGTGAGCCAATGTGATTCGCGGCCGTCTGCGTTGCGGCCTACGATTCCCGTGTTCCCCAGTGCGAAAGTTCTTCGCTCCTAGGAACTTCCCTGATCTACCCCGAGGCCACGCCTATTTTTAGGCGTGGCCTCACCTAATATGGCGCCGTACGGGCGACGGCCTGTCCATCCGGGCATAGAAAAACCGCCCCGCCAATACGGCGGAGCGGTCAGTTCATTCAGGCAATGGCCAAAAAGGCCGGTGCTTACTCGTCGTTGCCGAACTCTACGTCGACCTCGATGGCAGCCTTCTTCGCTTTGGCTTTTGGAGCACCCGGCAGCGCGGCCGTCTGTGCGGCGGTCGTCGCCGCATAATCGGCCTTCCACTCGCCGAGGGTCGCGATCGCGTTCTGCGTGGACTTGAGCGCCCGCGGGCACGGCTCACCGGCCAGCTCGAAGGCCATCGCATTGTCGTCGTCCATGCAGAGGCGCGCCTTGGCGGCCTTGTTATGGCCCTGCATCTTCAGCTCGCGGGAATTCTTGAGCATGATGCAGTTGGAGTCGGTCCACGTCGAGCCGACGCTGAACCCGAACTGCATGCCCTGCACGCCGAGGCCGGTGGACCCCATGCAGGTGTCGTTCGAGGTGGTCAGCGCGACCGGCGCGGCACTGGAAGCAGCAACCTCATCGCCTTCGACGTTGACGTTGGAGTTGCCCCCACCGCCGCCGTTGCCGCCTTCGCCGCCGTCTCCGCCTGCGGCGCTCGAGGTGGAGCTTCCGCCGGTTGCCGTGGCCGTCGCGTCGCCGCCCGTCGCCGTGGAATTGGCGTTGGACGTCGAGTTTGCATTCGCATTGGCGTTCGATTTCGCCTTCGCCGTGCTGTTATTGTTATTGATGTTTTTATTTTTGCTATTGTTGTTATTGATGTTTTTATTCTTATTCGTGTTCTGATTATAGTTATAATTGTCGTTGTAATTCTTATTATAATTATCGTTATAGTTCTTATTATAGTTGTCGTTATAGACTTTGGTGCCGCCACCGTGGCCCCAGCCGGTCGCGCTCGCGACGCTCGCGCCGAACATGATGGCGACGGCTGCTGCGATGGCCAATACCTGTTTCTTCATCACTTAGTACTCCTAGATACCACTATTATGTTTTTTCTAACAACTTCGGTACAAAGTTATTAAAATTGTAGTAATCATTTCGCTAAATTCGGTCAATTGGTAATAATATGCTAGTAACAACGGGTTAGCCCCGGTGATTACTTTCGTATTACATGGTTAGGTGGTGTCGAGGGAGCGACTCAACCGATGCGGGCTGGGAGCCGTTAAAAAAGCCTAATTTTCCGCGGTTTCCCGAACCCGGCCCTTCCAGGCCCCGCCCCGCCCGCACCAATGGGCGACGGCCGAATCAAGGGTCATCAGGCTGTACATCAGCCCGGCCAGTGGCAATAGCGGGGTAAGTGAAATCGGCTGTTTGTAGAGCCGAAGGATCGGAAAGAAGGCGATCAGCATGAGGCATAAGGCCAGGGCGCCGAGGACCGTGATCGCCGGGACACCGAAAATCGATCCGTATAGGACCGCGATCGGCGGCATCCAATAGATCACTGCCATCCCAATCAGCGTGCCCGCCAGCAGGACCGGTGACCGGCGGAGCTGGGTATAGGCGGATCGCGCCACCATCCGCCAGATGCCCTGTAATCCATGGTAGGGCCGCAGGCTCTCCGCCGCCGTCGTCAGGCCGAGCCAGAGGCGTCCGCCCCCTTCCCGGCCCTCCCGTTTGATCAGCGCCGCCAGGGTGCAATCGTCGATCAAGGCATCGTGCAATCCCTGGAACCCGCCGATACGCTCGATGGCGCGGCGGTCCAGCAGGACGCATCCGCCGGCGGCTGCCGCTGTCTTGTCGGCTGGGTCGTTCACCCAGGCAAACGGATAGAGCTTCTGGAAGAACAGGACGAAAGCCGGGATCAGCAGCCGCGCCCAGAACCCTTCGGATACCAGGACCACCATCTGCGAGACCAGGTCGAGGTCTTCGCCCCGCGCCTTGGCGACCAGCCGCCGGAGGTTCATGGCGTCATGCGCGATATCGGCGTCGGTCAGCAGCAGGTATTTGTAATGAGGGACTGTTTCGGGCGCATGCCGGAAGCCCTCCGAAAGCGCCCAAACCTTTCCGGCCCATCCCGGCGGCAGCGGGTCGGACTGTATCACGGTCAGCCGTTCCGCCTGCCCCAGGTCGGCGGCCGTGCGGCGGGCAATGTCGGCGGTTCCGTCGTCGCTGTGGTCGTCGATGAGGATGACGTGAAATGCGCCGGGATAGTCCTGCTGCAGCAATGTCGAGAGGCTTTGGCGGAGCACCTCCGCTTCATTGCGTGCGGGCACCAGCGCGGCGACCGCAGGCCAATCGTCGAGATTGCCCGGCGAACCGTCCAGCCGTTCGCGGGCGCGCCAGAATTCGCCGCGAAACGCGATCAGATAGATCCAGATGACAAGGGACAGGACTGAGAGCCCCATGAGGACGCCGGCCAGCATGCCGCAGGAGATACATCGCTTTGGCCAAATCGTCGACCCGGCATTTCCAAAGTGCCTGGAATCGGCGGAATTCCTCCCTGGTAGAAGGCCCAATTGTGGCCACAAATGGCCGCTATTCTGCCTATCTACTGGGATGGTGCCGCCGCCCGATTCGCAGAAATCCGGGCGGTCGAATGCCTGAAAAGGCCGGCACATGGGGCATTTGGACGGTGAAAGTGCGCTCGAAGGTTAAGTAATTGGCAAGGTTACGCCATTAACCTTAATAGTTGAAATGTACCTAAAACATTATCGATTGAGTGCATAACAATGTTGAATCAAGCGGATAGAGGGTATTTCGGCCTCTTCGCCGAGAGCCGCGACGGGCTGCCCGAACGGCGTGAAGCCGAACGGCGGAGCGCCCGGGTCGGGGCCTATATCACGTTCCGGAACGGTGCCGAGGAATTGTCGTGCCACATCATCGACATTTCCAGTAAAGGCGCCCGTCTGCGGGCCGCCGACGTCGAGTCGTTGCCGAAATTCTTCGAGTTGCACACCCCTGCGGGCGAGGCGTTCCTGTGCGAGATCATTCGCCGTAAATCCGACTATGTCGGCGTGGAGTTCCTGCAGCGGTCATAGGACGATGGATCATCCTGTTTTCCGGCGCCCGGTCCGCCCGGCGTCGGGCATTTGCGCGCCAAGACCTTGCCGGCGATCCCACCATACAGATTGACTGAATATACACCGGCCGAAGGACGTACCGTCTGGACGCCGGGCGGCGTCCGGTGCTAGGAGACTGCTCCGAATTCGACGCCCAGCCTGGTCCGGCTCGGGAAGTCGTTTCCGGACGGTGGAGAGGTGGCAGAGTGGTCGAATGCGGCGGTCTTGAAAACCGTTGAGCCGAAAGGTTCCGGGGGTTCGAATCCCTCCCTCTCCGCCATCACTTGTTGCGGGTAAACGCCACATCGCCCCGCCCGCAAGGTTCGGGGTTTGACCATCGAACCGAACCCTTCCCCATCCTAAACCCAACCGAATGGATCGAACTTCGACAGTCAGTCCTCAGGACTTTGTTTTGACGCCGATATCCATGACGCGGCAGGTCCCGGCTTCCAGGTCGTAGCTCAGGCGACCGGACAGGGTCTCGAGGGGGCGGCCGTAAAAGTGAAGATGCCGGATGATCGAGCCGTCCGGGATTTCGACGCTGTGGATGTCGTCGGGCATCAACGCGACCCCGGTGCCCGGTTTCAGGTCGATGACGTCGGATGTTTCCAAGGACGCCTTGCCGGCGGTGCTGCCGTCGTCCGTGCGCGTGTAGAGCGTGTTGATCTCGCTCCCTTCGACCGCGCTGACGCAGGCCCATGTCGTGTGGTCGTGCGGCGGGATTTTCTTTCCGGGCCGCATGACATTGAGATAAAGCGTGATGCCGGTATTGGGATCCTGCGCGATCTGAAACCGGTTCTGTCTTTCGGATTCGTTGGGCGCGGGGAAATCGTCGTCGTTCCACAACTCGGTCTTCCCTGCGAGGCTGGTCAATCCGGCGGAAATCGCGGCCAGGCGCTCCCGGTCCGGTCCTGCATCGCCTAGAATATTCTTCGTTGCCTGGATGAGGTCGTGGGCCGACTGTTCACGTTGATCGGCGAGGGTCATCGGTTCTCTCCTGTGTTCGTTCGATTTTTGTTACGACGGCTCTAACCGGAATCCGACCTTGGCCGTCTCTTCGCGCACGACCTCGACGAACCCGGTCAAAGTCGGATCGTCGAGTTCGTCCGCCATGCCGGTGATCGCGACGGCCCCGAGGAACGTGCCGTCCGCCTCGAAAAGGGGCGCGGCCACGGATGCGAACGGCGCGTTCAACTCCCGCCGCGAGATGTAATACCCGTCTGCAAGCGTCCGCTTGTGCTTTGCGGTGCGCGGGTCGGTATAGGCCAGTAGCACCTGCGCGGCGGACCCTCCGGCCGATAGCGGCACGGAGGCGCCGACTTCGATGAACCGGCGAAAATCTTTGAACGCATGGTCGCGGGCCATGCAGACGCGTTCGTCGTTGGAGCGCACGAAAAACGACGTGGTCTGCCCGACGCGTGCGCTGATTTTCGCGATCGGCGTTTCCAGCCGCAGAATGAAATTGGATGTCGCTTTGAAGATGGCGGCCAACCGGAGGTTCGCGGGACCCGGTGAATAAGCACCATCCGGCCCCTTCTCCAGGAAGCTCCAGGCGACGAGTGTCTTCAGGGCGCGTAGGGCAGTCGCCTTGTCCATGCCGGTCATCTCGGCGAGATCCCGAAGCTGGAGGCGCGGTTTCGCCTGGCTGAAGCAATTCATCAGCAACAGTCCACGCTCCAGGACACCGACCGGCACCGTATTGTGTCCATCCATCAAGCAAATCCGTAAATCGTGCGGCCGTGGACGGCCGCCGGGAATATGGCACAGAGTTTTATTCAGTGAAATAGATTTCAGTGAATAAAACTGTATAATGGACGACAGGACGTGCCGCCGCGCGGCTGGCGTGTTGCGCCAAGCAGCATCGGGCCGACCGCGGTTTCGAAGACATTTCTTGCCAGAACGCACCGTTCACGAACCGGAACAGCCATGACCACAGAAACCAAATTCGACTTCGGTCCTGTCTTCAGGCCCGATTTGCCGCAGCCCGCCGGGAAATGGACCGGCTTCCCCGAGTTCAACTTCGTCGGCGGCCACAATGCGCCCGAGAGCATTCCCATCGACGATCTGATCGACGCCGCCGCCTCGGTCCTGAAACGCGAGGGGCAGACATTGGCGACGTACCGTCTTGAGAGCGGACCGCTCGGCTATCTGCCGCTGCGGGAGTTCCTCGTCGAGAAGCTGAAACGCGATGCGGGCATCGACTGCGGTGTCGACAACATCTTGCTCACATCGGGGTCGGGCCAAGGCATCAACCTGATCGGCGATGCGCTGATTTCGAAGGACGATACCGTGATCGTCGAACAGTCCAACTACGCCGGCGCCCTGTCGCGCTTGTCGCGCCTGCAGAACACCATGCGCGCGATACCGGTCGATGCCGACGGGATGCGGACGGACAAGCTGGCCGAAACGCTGCAGGAACTCTCGGACTCGGGCGTTACGCCGAAACTCATCTACACCATCCCGACCGTCCATAACCCGACCGGCACGATCATGAGCAAGGCGCGGCGGTCGGAATTGCTCGACCTTGCCGCGCGCTATGGCGTCGCGGTGTTCGAGGACGAGTGTTATGCCGATCTCATCTGGGACCGGGCGCGCCCGCCGGCGCTCTATGCCATGAGCCCGGACAAGCGGGTCATCCATATCGGCACATTTTCGAAAACCATCTCCCCGGCCCTGCGTGTCGGATACGTCGTGGCCGACGAAGACGTCATCAATCAATTGGCCGCCTGCAAGAACGACGGCGGTTCCGGCGCTCTGGAGCAGATGCTCCTCGCCGAATACTGCCCGAAGCATTTCCACGATCATGTCGGCCGGTTGAACACGATGCTCAAGGCGAAGCTCGATGTCCTTGTCGAGGCGCTCAACGAACAGTTCGGCACGGCCGCCGAATTCGACATACCCAAGGGCGGTATCTTCCTATGGATTCGGCTGCCGGAGGCCGTCGACACGACACGGCTCGCGCAAGTCGCCGGCGCTCAGGGTGTCGCGACCAATCCCGGCGCCGAATGGTCCTGGGAGTTGCCCGACGCGACGCGGTATATCCGGATTTGCTTCGCCAATCCCAGCCATGACCAGATCAGGGCCGGTGTGGCGCGCCTTGCGGAAATCTGCCGCGAGGAAACCGGCGTGCCGGAACGCATCGGCAATGTCGAACAGCCGGCGTGATGGGGGAATGGCATCGGGGATAGCTATGGGCGAGGAAAAAGCGATGGCTATCCCCTCACTCCGTTATAGGTAGGGGGCGAACAAACGTGCGAAGCCGTCCCGCAACTTGATGGCCAAAGGACGCCCGTCAATTTCAGCGAGCGTGAGCAAGGCCGAACGGGCCTTCGCCTTGTCGACATGCCTGGCGAGCACGGAAACGAACTCCTCGCCGTATATTTCCAGATTGAACTCGAAGTTCAGGCGTAGGCTTCGGGCGTCGAAATTGCCCGATCCCACGATCGCGTAACAATCATCGACGACGAAGAGTTTGGAATGGGTGAACGGCGCCGGTTGACGATAGACCTGGACGCCGTGTTCCAGCACCTGCCAGAGCATGGCATCGGTCGCCCACCCAACGAAGGGGATGTTGCTTCTCTCGGGCAGGACGATCTCCACGGTCACGCCCCGCAGCGCGGCCGCGTTCAAGCTGGCCATGAGTTCCCGGTCCGGAATGAAATAGGGCGTCATCACGCGCACGCTCTCCCGCGCGGCGTTCGCCGCCCCCATGTACATCCACCGTAGTTTCTCGAAATCCTCATTGGGGCCATCGATGATCACCCGGGCCAGGAGATCACCCGCCCACGGCAAGTCCAACGGTTCCGATCGCAGGCAATTGACGCCCGTCGCGAAGGACCAATCTTCCAAAAATGCCTGCTCGATATCCGCGACGACCGGCCCGCGCACCCTGAAATGGAGGTCGAGCGCTTTCTTGGGGTTGCCGTCCGCCTCGGCGAGGTGCCGGACACCGATGTTCATCCCGCCGGTGAAGGCAAGCTTGCCGTCCACGAGCAGAATCTTTCGGTGGTTCCTCAAATTCAAATGAAGGAACCGGCGCCATCGATCCCACGGCAGGAATCTCGCCGTCGGGACCCCCTTCTCCGTCAGCAAACGGGAGATACGAGGCCGGGAGTAGATCTCGCCCACCCCGTCGACGAGCACTTTGACGTCCACGCCTCGTGCTGCAGCGTCGGCAAGCGCGTCGACGAATTGGAGACCAACGCGATCGCTATCGAAGATATATGTGCACAGCCCGATGGAATCGCGAGCGCCGGCGATTTCCTCGAGCATGGCAGGATAGGCTTCTTCGCCGTTCACCAGCAGCTCGATCCGGTTTCCCTGCACGAAACGGCGTCGCGTTACCTTGCGCGAAAGTCGCGTGAAACCGAAATGTTCCGATGGCCAGTCCGCGGTTAAGGCGGGATCGTCCAGGTCGCTGTTGTCCGGTATTGGCCACCGTCTACGGAGGTGTCGCCCCTTGGCTTTGATGCGATTCACGCCAAACAGCAAGTACAGCAACCCGCCTAACCCCGGCAGCAAGAGTGACACGGCGATCCAGCCGAGCGCGGCACGCGAATCCCGTTTCCAGAGAAGGGCGTGGCCCGCGCAGTAGATGGAAAGAAGTATGGCGAGGGCGGAAAGCCCCCCCATTACCCATCCGCTTTCGAAATCCAGGAGAAACAAATCAGTGGCCCGCAGTACTCGGCGATGGGAGTGACGCACCGAAGTGAGAGGGGATGATGTTCAAAGGTGGCGGTTTGCCCCTTGGAGGTGCCGCTCGAGCTCTCTACGCAGTTGGTCGGCAGCGGCCTCCGCTTGGGCGAAAATTTTATTCGCCTCGTGGAACTCAAGCAACAGAATGTCCACAATCTCGGGGCAAATATAGATATCCGGCGGGTGCGTTGCGATCTTCTGGCGCAGGATGGATTTCTGCATGATCTGGAACGTGTTGAATATCGACTCCTGTATCGACGGGACCATACCAACGCCCCCGGTTCTGTTTCCCATCACGTCGATCGCGATCGTGAGATCGCACTCGTCCATGATCAGATCGTAAGGAACAGGGTTGATCACACCTCCGTCGACCAGAACCCGGTCGTCGACGACCACCGGCTCGAAGATTCCCGGCAGCGCCATGCTCGCATGCACCGCGGTTCGAATATCCCCGGTTTCGAGCACGACCTCGTCTCGATTCCAGAAGTCCGCCGCAACCACTTTGAGCGGGATATGGAGTTCCTCGAACTCGCTGACTTTCACATGATCCATAACGTCGTCGAGGAAAGCATCCGGCTTCAAGAGGCTCCCGCCCTTCCAGTTGACATCCACGAGTTGCAGCCAACTGAAGACGTTCTTGACGGTGTCCGAGAAGTTGTCGCCCGCGCCGTTCGAGTAACTCTCGATCTCCTCCCGCAAGGCGCGCGGGCTGATGCCCGATGCATAGAGGACGCCGATAATCGCACCGATGCTCGTACCGGCGATGCGGCTTGGCTTGATCCCGAACTCGTCGATGACCTCCAGCATGTAGATATGGGCGAGCCCCTTGGCCCCGCCACCGCCGAGGGCCAACCCGATGTCCGTCATCGGCTAATCCGCCAAACGTTCACAGTGGATGAATGATCCATCAAGGGTGGTCGACCGGTGATTCTTGAGCCATTAACCGAGCACGGGCGGCAGCCCATCATGTTTCAAGGCCTGCGAGTCTGTCCACATGTTCCGTCCTTGGCGGATACTGCATCTTGGCGCGCTTTGGCCTTTTCATTTCGAGCAGCCTAGACGCTGTGTTTGTGCCCGCCGTTGTCGGGCCAACGCGGACGCAAATCGTCATTATCAGTTATCCGCGTTTCGCTTGCTTTCGACAATTACGGGCGCGGGCGCGCACCGATGCTGCCGGGTCTTGTTCGGCGGCGTCCAGTGCGGTTCCTGCGGCGGCGCGCAATTTTTTGTTTCGCGACGCAAGATGTTGCAACGCGTCCATCGACCAGGCGCGCAGGAACGGCCGGTCGCTTTGCAACAACGGCATGAGCCAGTCCGCGCAGGGTGTCGTCAGATGTTCCGGGATTTCGATATGCCGAATGGACTGGCAGAGATGGAGTTGGGCCTGCCAGGAGGTTGCCGCGTGAAGATGGCCGACGAGGTCTTCGATCTGGGATGGGGTAAGGCGCATGTTGTCGTCGAGGAGATCCTTGATCAGCCAGGTCGCGCCAACCGAGACCTGAGTTTCAGAGTGGGCGATAAGCGGAACCAGATCTGACAAGAGAGAGCCTTCGTTACCAAACGTTGCACGGATTTCGGTCAAGATGGTGGTCGCCTTGCCGTCGAAGTTTCTGAGGGCTTCTTCGAGTGAGTTCACCGGCCTACCCTAGCGGAAATCATGGTGACGATACCTCCATCTACTTGCTGGCATAGCGGATATTCGATATTCGAGACGTATCGGGAGAATATCCAAGAAAAAGCCGCAGCGGAAAAGCGCCGTCCGGCAAACACGCAAGGAGTGCATCTATATGTCCAAACTCGTACCGCCGCACGGCGCGGAGAGCTTGAAACCGCTTTTGTTGCCGGAGTCGGAACGCGCGGCCGAGACGAAGCGGGCGGAGTCGCTGAAGCAGGTCCCGTTATCCAGCCGTGAGGTCTCGGACCTGTTCATGTTGGGTATGGGTGCTTACACGCCGCTCGACGGGTTCATGGGCGAGCAGGACTGGCGCGGTTGCTGCGTCGATATGAAGCTGTCGAATGGCCTCTTCTGGCCGATCCCGATCACATTGTCCTGCAGCCAGGAATTGGCCGATTCGATTGACGTCGGTGAAGAGGTTGCCCTTGTCGACGGCGACGGCGGCGACATACTCGGGATCCTCACCGTCGGCGAGAAATACACGATCGACAAGAATCTGGAATGCGAACAGGTCTACCGCACGACCGACCCGGCGCATCCCGGCGTGCAGAAGGTGATGGAACAAGGACCGGTCAATCTTGCGGGCCGGGTGGCAACCCTATCGGAGGGGCATTTCCCGGAAACCTATAAAGGGCTCTATCACCGGCCCGCCGAGACTCGAGCGTTGTTCGAGGAGAAAGGGTGGTCGAAGGTCGCGGCGTTTCAGACGCGCAACCCGATGCATCGCAGTCATGAACATCTGGCGAAGATCGCCATCGAAATCTGCGACGGCGTGCTCATCCATCAGGTGCTCGGTGCGTTGAAGCCGGGCGACATCCCGGCCGATGTCCGGGTCGCGGCGATCGATGCGTTGGTCGAGCACTATTTCGTGCCGGGAACCGTTATCCAGTCCGGCTATCCGATCGAGATGCGATATGGCGGACCGCGCGAAGCCCTTCTCCATGCGGTCTTCCGGCAGAATTTCGGGTGCTCGTATCTTATCGTCGGGCGCGATCACGCCGGTGTCGGGGACTATTACGGCCCGTTCGATGCGCACGACATCTTCGATACGCTCCCGCCGAACAGCATGGTGATCGAGCCGTTGAAGATCGACATCACATTCTACTGCAGGAAGTGTAACGGCATGGCGACGGGCAAGACCTGCCCGCACGATGCGGAAGACCGTTTGAATATCTCGGGGACCCGTTTGCGCGAGATGTTCGACAATCATGAAACGGTGCCGCCGGAGTTCAGCCGGCCGGAAGTGCTGGAGGTGCTGCAGGCTTACTATGATGGTTTGAAGTGACGAAGTTCTTTGCCTGTTCTCTCGGTTGACGGGACGGGAAGCGGCCGACGAGACACGGGCAACGGACGAGCCGCTGACTGGGTTTTTCTACGCCGGCGCGGCGTTTCGTTGAGGAAATCAGCCGCAATTTCACTGGGTGAAACTCCACGGAACGGCGCATTTGCAGTCGGGGTATCAAATCGTTAGGCTGCCGTCCGGAAAGGGTTTTTGCAGGGGAGCGTCGGCCTAATGCTTGTTGCGGAATCGGTGCGATTACGATGTGTATCGCGTTGCCCGTCCGCACTCGATTTGGTCCAGTCGACCGGCCTGGTCGGCGCGAGACGATTGTGGCGGCTATTCCCCTCGCGAACCCGGAAAAACTAGAACGCGCTAGCATTTGGGGGAAACTTAATGTTCAGCAGCAATCCCTTCGCCGAACTTTCGGCGTCCATATCGCCCGCGATCATGCAGACATACGTCATCATCATGATCCTATTGGTTGTGGGCGGTACGCTGTACGACGTCATTCATAAGAAAAGCGCCAAATACTTCTTCAACAACTGGCGAAAGACGCAAGACAAGGGTGCGAAGCAAGTCGGCACAGGGGAGTTGGTTGGACTGACCGTCCAAACCGCCGCCGTGGAGGTCCTGACTTCCGCCGAGTTCTGCAATGCCCGGCGCAGGGTCGCCCATCTTCTGACGATGTATGGGTTTATTCTGTATGTGGTCACGACCGTGATCATGGTGTTCGGGTATCCGACACCCGCCACGCCGACGCCCGGCATTCTGCCGTTGTTGTGGTATCTCGGCGCGTTGCTGGTTTGTGTGGGCGGCTACTGGTTCTGGTTCTTCATCCGGGTCGATGTCGCCGCCGAGGGGCACTCCCCTTTCCGAATCGTGCGCGCCGACATGTTTATCCTGTCGCTTCTCGCCAGCGTCACGTTGGGTTTGATTTGGGCCGTTCTGCAGTCCGCGGGCAGCGGGGGAGCGACCGTGTTCCTCGGTCTGTATCTGCTGGCCACGACGTTTCTGTTCGTCTCCATTCCGTGGTCGAAGTTCTCGCACATGTTCTTCAAGCCTGCCGCCGCCCTTCAGAAACGGGTCGAGGTCGCGAACGAAACGCGAAGGAACTTGCCGCCGCCGGTGGATCAGCCCGAGATTTTTGGCAGCGCACGCCGCCAACCTCGCCACTACTAACCAGCACATCATCGGTCTTCGATATAGGAGATAAGGGAATATCATGCCCACATTTGTTTACATGACGAGTTGCGACGGTTGCGGACATTGCGTTGACATTTGCCCGTCGGACATCATGCACATCGATACCACCTACCGCCGGGCGTACAACATCGAACCCAACATGTGTTGGGAGTGTTACTCCTGCGTGAAGGCGTGTCCGCAGAATGCGATCGATTGCCGCGGTTACGCCGATTTCGCTCCCTTGGGTCATAGCGTTCGGACGCTCCGCGAGGAGGAGAAAGGTACGATTTCATGGCGGTTGAAGTTCCGGGACGGACGCGAGAAGAACTTCGTGTCGCCGATCCGGACCACGCCTTGGGGATCGATCAAATCGGCCGAGCAGTACGAAGCGCCAAGCGAGGCCGCTTTCAAGACGGAAGAACTGGCGCATGAGCCGGATGCGCTGAATATCGAGGGCGGGCTGCCAAAACTAGATCCCGCAAAGCTTAAGCAGGGAGTCGTTTGATGGGCCTTTTCTCACGAAGAAAAAGAATAGATGTCGAGTCCGACATCCTGGTCGTCGGCGGCGGTATGGCCGGCTGCGGGGCGACATACGAATCCCGCTACTGGGGCCGCGACCTGAAGGTCGTCTGCGTCGAGAAGGCGAATATCGAGCGCAGCGGCGCCGTTGCGCAGGGGCTATATGCGATCAACTGCTACATGGGCATGCAGTGGAACGAGAACCAGCCCGAAGATTTCGTGAAATACGCCAGCAACGACCTGATGGGGCTGGTCCGCGAAGACCTCGCCTATGACATCGGCCGACACGTCGATTCGACGGTTCATAAATTCGAGGAGTGGGGCCTTCCGATCATGAAGGACCCGGAAACCGGCCGCTATCAGCGCGAAGGCAAGTGGCAGATCATGATCCACGGCGAGAGCTATAAGCCGATCGTCGCGGAAGCCGCCCGCAAGGCCGCGACCGATGTCTATAACCGGATCATGGTGACCCATCTCCTGATGGACAAGAAGAACCCGAACCGGGCCGCCGGCGCGGTGGGCTTCAACGTCCGGACGGGCGATTTCTATGTGTTCAAGGCGAAGGCGGTCATCGTCGCCGCCGGTGGCGCCTCGCATATCTTCAAGCCGCGGTCGGTCGGCGAAGGCATGGGGCGTACCTGGTACGCGCCCTGGAGCAGCGCCTCCGCCTACGGCTTGCCGATCCAGGTCGGCGCCAAGATGACCCAAATGGAGAACCGGATCGTTCTGACCCGGTTCAAGGACGGATACGGGCCGGTCGGTGCGTACTTCCTGCACTTGGGCACCTACACGCAGAACGCCTATGGAGACGAGTACGAATCCAGGTGGTACGACAACACCAAGGAACTTGTGGGCGACTATATCGATCGCCACCCGGTGCCGACGTGTTTGCGTAACCATGCCCTGCTTAAGGAAGTCGCGAACGGCGGCGGTCCGATCCGGATGGTCACCAAGGAGGCGTTCCAGGACCCCCATAAGGAAACCGTCGGCTGGGAGAACTTCCTCGGCATGACGATCGGACAAGCGGTCGTGTGGGCTTCGCAGAACATCGATCCGAAGGAGATCAATCCCGAGCTGACGACGTCCGAGCCCTATGTCATGGGATCGCACGCGACTTGTTCCGGGGCCTGGGCGAGCGGTCCGGAAGACTATGCGCCGCCGGAATACCGGTGGGGCTACAACCGGATGATGACCGTAAACGGCCTGTTCGGCGCCGGCGACGCCAGCGGCGGCACGCCGCATAAATTCTCGTCGGGGTCGTTCACCGAAGGCCGGATTGCCGGCAAGGCGGCGGTCAACTACATGAACGACATGGGTGAAGATACCCAGATCGACGAAGCCGAAATCAGCCGGATCGAGGCCGAGATCTATCAGCCGCTCGACAACTATCAGGTCGGCCGCAACGAGATTGTCGGCGGCACGGTATCGCCGAGCTACATCCTGCCGCTTCACGCCCTGCAACGTCTTGAGAAGCTCATGGACGAATACTGCGGCGGCATTTCCGTGAATTACATGACCAACGAACCGCTGCTGACGCGGGGGCTCGAACTGATGGACATGTTGAAGGAAGATGCCGAACATATCGGGGCCGAGGACTACCACCAACTGCAACGCACGTGGGAGTTCAAGCATCGATTGTTGGCGTCCGAATCGGTCATGCATCACACGCTGTTCCGGAAGGAAACGCGTTGGCCGGGATACTACTATCGCGGCGACCATATGCAGCTGAACGACGAAGATTGGCACTGCTTCACTTTGTCTCAATACGATGCCGAATCCGGCAAGTGGACGATGGAAAAGGCGCCCGTCTATCACATCGTCGAATAGCGGCACGCAAATACCGTAAAGGCTTGAGGAGCCGACCCGCCGGGTGCACCGCGTGGTCGGCTCCCGGCTTTTTGGGGTTGGGTATGTGCCTGCTGGATCGGTCCGGCGTCGGCATCACAACTCGGTGTATTTCCGCGCATTCCCGCGCGATTTCTCCACCGGATATTTCGTTTCGTTGATGTCGATCTTGGCCGCGGCGGCGGCCGCGAGGTCGAACCCTGCCCGCTCTGCGATCAGCAACAGATACAGCAGGACATCCGCGCTCTCCTCCGCCAGCCGGCGGTTGAATGCGGGGTCCGCCGCGGCGGATTCGACGGCGTCATCATCCTTCCACTGGGTCAATTCCAGCAACTCGGACGCTTCGAGGTTGGCCGATAGGATGAGGTTCTTCAGGGAATGGAATTGGCGCCAATCCCGGGCGTCGCGAAATGCGACGAGCCGATCCGAAAGCTCGGCAAGCGTCGGTGACGTCACTGGGGATGTCCTTTATGAGGTTGCATCCTGTATTAGACCCAACGGACCGAAACCCGGCAAGGACGCCACGCAGGACTTTGGACGGGATTGTCTACGCCGCGGTCCCGATATCGGCTAGCCCGGCGGGACGCATCTCGCTTATGAAGCGCTCGGTCCCGTCGAATGTGTGGATCTGATAAAGCGGAACGGATTGATGCGCATCCGGATAATCGCCGAGGCGCAGATCGACGGCGACGCTCGGGGTGCTGCTCACCGGCACGTTCCCGATCATGCCTGTCGTGGCGCGATGGGTGTGTCCGCAAAAGGCCTGTATGACCCGGCCTTGCCGGTTCAGGGCCTTCTCCATCCTCGCCATCGCGTCCTTGGATTCGAACTGGATCGGATATTTCGATTCCACCACTTCGAAAGCGGGATGATGCATGAACACGGCGGTCGGTTTCGTGGCGTCTTCGGATAGCACAGCCGACACGCTATCCGCTCGGGCCACGCAGAAATCGCCCTTATTGGTGTCTTCTGTGAGCGTATCCAAAATGATCAGCCGCACCGGAAAATCATCGACCCGGTAATGCACGAAATCGGTGTCGGGCATCAGGCAAGATCCGTCGGTGAATACGGTCCGGAGCGCCGTCCGGTCATCCCGATTACCCGCCGCTACATAGAACGGCATCCGAAGGTCGCCGAGTATCCTCTCCGCTTCATCGTACTCGGCCGGATGGCCGGTATTCGTCAGGTCTCCGGTGTGAATGACGACATCCGGCAACGGATCGAGTCCGTTGATATCGTCTACGCACTGCACGAGATTGCGTACGCGATCCTTGCCGAAAGGATGGTTCAAGTCGATATGCGTGTCTGAGATTTGGGCGATGATCATGGCGCTGATGTATAGCAAACGAAACGGTGGTCGGAAAATCCGCCTTTTCGGTACGGCAAGGTGTGATGGGCTTCGTCAGAAGTGGTAGGTCGGTACCGTATCTGGTTCGTCGGTGGCGGGCTTCGTCCGGGGCAAGGTCGCGCGCGGATGGTAGGATAGTCCGTGCTCCTTCATGAATGCGCGCACATCGTCCTGACTCCATCCGGCCAAAGGGTCGATCCGGAGCAATCGGCCTTCTTCGGAGATGCGGGGACCGGCGACGTCGCCATACGGTCCGTGATACACGCCGCTCACCCAACAGTCGAAATCGGCCAAGGTCCGGTTCAGTCGCGCGGTTGCATAGACGCGGGTATGGTCGACCGGATCTTCCGCCCAAAGGGCTTCACTGTGGTCGCAGTCGCCCGGCAACGCGTCACCTTCGTCGTCTCCAGTGTCGCGAATGGCGCTCAGGCCAAGGCGCGCGACGAGCTTGGATCGGAATTCCTGGCTGTCGGGGTGCGAATTGGGTGCGTGGCAAAACACGATCGGGGTCGATGGGTCGATCTTTGCGATCATCTGAAGCAATACGACGCTGCGGCCGCGCAGGGAGGCACTGACGATCGTCTTGGCCGGGAATGCTTCGGTGATCAGATACCGCAGCAGATCCTCCGCGTTCATGTCCTCGGTAGCGGCCTGAAGTTCCTCGGCGCTCGACATCGTACCCTCCTCCGGCGCCTGACCGCACGGCCAAGCGTTGACAGAAACTCTTTCCTAAACAGCACTATACAAGCTTCATCGATGCCGTGCATTCCCGATAGATGGCGGCATGTGGCGGTGTTGGGTCCGTCGCGGTAGATTTCTGTAGCGTTTGCCTAGGGTGGTCCAATACTCTCTGGCCATGAGCGCGCGACCCGAAATCGATCCCTCTCTCTCCCCGGCACACGAATCCGTGGATTTGGTGATCGATGCGCGGAAGCCGGCTATAGATCCGGCGACGCGGTTGTTGGGACTCAGCTTGCTGCGCCGTTTGGTTTTAGCGGCTCGCCGTGCCGGGTTCGCGGAGCTGCATATTGCAGCCGCGGACGATGGCGACGCGGCCCGCATGCGCACGCTCGTCTCGGGCATTGCGGACGTTCAGGTATCGGCGTCGGCGGAGAATTTCGCATCATCGCCGATAACGATTCCGGCCGATACCCTTGGAGAAGTGGATAGCCTGAAAGCGCTTGCCGATCGCGGGGACGCGTCTCAATTGCATCGTGTCGCCGACATCGACGGTCTCAACATCGCCCGGTCCCGCCTTTTGGGGGCGCTCGTCAAAGAGACCGATGGTTTCATGTCGCGGCACTTCGCCCGGCCGATTTCGATATTCGTGTCCCGACGTATCGTGAACTGGGGCGTAACGCCCAATCAGATGACGATCGTCAGCATGCTGATCGGTTTGTCCGGCGCGCCCTTTTTCCTGTCGGATGCCGCCGCACTGCAGACCATTGGCGCGCTCCTGTTTGTAACGCATTCGGTGCTCGACGGATGCGACGGTGAGTTGGCGCGCCTGACCTACAGGGAAAGCCGGCTCGGCGGCATTTTGGACTTCATCGGCGACAATTTAGTGCATATCGCCGTCTTCGGATGCATGGGATGGGGTTGGTACATGGCGAGCGATACCCCGTGGCCGCTTTATCTCGGTATCAGCGCGGTTATCGGTGCGGCGGGGTCCGCGATTGCAGTGTATGGACTGACGCTGCGCGCGAAAGAAGTCAAAGAACGCAGCGATACAGGCCCCGTCTACACCTCGGTGGCCGGCGCCGGACAGCAATCGGCGCGGTTGACCAAGCTTCTGGATGATTTGTCGCGGCGCGACTTCATCTATCTCGTCTTCGCGCTGTCGCTTTTTGGCAAAGCGGCATGGTTCCTGGCATTGGCCGGCATCGGCGCGCCAATCTTCCTGCTGCTCGTGCTATTCGTGGCGTGGCGCGAGCGGCGGCCGTGACCGCCTCTCGACTCCACCGATCCGTTAGCCGACCGAACGCGCTGATCCGGCCAAGAACTCTTCCGCCATGCGGAGCGCTTCCGGCGTGTCCACATCGAGCCACCAGGAGCCCGTGACATCGCTGACCTGCGCCTTGCCGTCTCGCGCCAAGCGGCGCAAACCGTCCGACAGGCCGTGCTCGCCGTCGGCCGAGGCTTGCCGTAATGCATCGAACAGACCGTCCGTGCAATACATCACGCCGGTATCGGCGGCGTCCCAATCGGCCAGTTCCTTGTTGATCTCGCGAATGTTCTCGCCGTCGATTGTTACCTTGGTGGCATCGTCGACATCGAAAATCGCCTGCTTGGCCATGTCTACCGCGAGGCGCATGCCGCCCGACTGCAGGTCGTCCTGGACCAACCGCATCGGCAAGGATGCGTCGTATAGATGGTCGCACATGGTCAGCACGAACCGCTCGTTGGCAAGCAGCTCGGCGGCGGCAAGTGTGCTGGCGCCGTTACCGGCTTCCCAGTTGTCGGACTGAACGAATTCCACCGTCACGTCGTTGCGGCGGGCAACGGATTCGAAATGCGCCCTCACCATGTCGGCTTCATGGCCAAGGGTGACGACGAACCGTTTCGTTCCGACGCTGTCCTTGAGGGTTTGCACCACCCATTCGGCCATGGTTGCGCCGGCCACCGGTGCGAGCGGTTTCGGTAGACTGGCGTTCGGGAACAAACGAGAACCATATCCGGCAGCGAGAATAAGCGCCGTTTCAACGCGGTCACCGTCTTCGATTTTCACAGGTCGCGAGTTCGGCTGAGCGAAAGCGAGCGTGGGCGACTTGCCCGCAATAAAGGCGTCGGTCGAAATGCGCGCCGCATGGTCACGCACCTGCACCGGCGGGCTTTTCATATAATAGGAAGACGGCGCTTCCAGCGGTCCGCCGATACCCCGGTCCAGGCCGAGTTTGGCGCAGCGCAGCGCATCGATCACCACGCCGGCGCTGTTCGGTGAGTCCTCGACCGAAAGCCGGAGTTCCAGGTGCATCGGGACATCGCCGAAGCCCCGTCCTTCCATCCGGATGAAGGCGACCTTGTTGTCATTCTGCCAAGGCACGTAGTCAGACGGGCCGATGTGAATGTCATCCCCTTCCATAGCCTCGTCCAGTTGGGATTGGACGGACTGCGTCTTGGACTTCTTTTTCGACTTCAGCCGCGACTTCTCCAGCATGTTGAGGAAGTCCGTGTTACCGCCGGTGTTGAGCTGATAGGTCCGGTCGAGTGAAACCCCCCGGTCGTTGAACAATCGGCCGAGCGTCCGGTGGACGATCGTGGCGCCGACCTGGCTCTTGATATCGTCGCCGACGATGGGAACTCCGGCTTCGCGAAAGCGTTCGGCCCAATCCGGGTCGGAAGCGATGAAAACCGGTACGCAGTTCACCATGGCGACCCTGGCGTCGAGGCAAGCTTCGGCATAATGCTGAACCGCTTCCTCCGAGCCGACGGGCATATAACAGACAAGGACTTCCGCACCGGTTTCCTTCAACACTTCGGCAACATTCACCGGCTCGGCATCCGCAATGCGAAAGGCGCGATCGTCGTCATAGTCGTCCATATGATCGGCGATGCCGTCGAGGACCGGCGCCATCGAGACGATGACATCCGAAACCGGTAACGCCTGCTGAAAGACGGTCGTGCAATTGGGGTGCGCGAAGATCGCTTGTTCCAGCGGCTTGCCGACTTTCCGGCGATCGATGTCGAACGCGGCGACGACTTCAATATCCGCAGGCCCGTGTCCGGCGATATCGGAATGCATCAAGCCGGCGGAATCCGCGGCATTGTTGGTCCGATAGTACTCCAGCCCCTGGACCAGGGAGGAGGCACAGTTACCGACGCCGGCGATGGCAATCTTGATTTTTGACATGCAAATACTCTTTGTCCTTGTTCGGCCGCTCGGGCGCAAAGGCATGGTGGAGGTCGATTGGTACCGGATTTAGGTCAACTGCGTCGAACCACAAGAGACAAAGTCGGCCGCTCTTCATGGATCATTGTGCTGGAGAGCCCCCCCGGCCCACAGGCGATCACCCTACGTTCGCCATAGATAAAACACGTTGCTGTGGGTTTTGACAGTAAAGTTACCGTCCTTGTCAACGGTCGTTTGACCTTACGGACGCGGAAGATGACTCAATGTCGCGACGCTACCGCCGCAAGTGGATGTTACTTCATCATTTTCTACCGTTAACGAGCGATTAATCGAATCATGGATACCATAGTAGTATCCATCACTTATGGTTCGTCCGGTGGTAGAGGAAAACGAAGACATAATTTGGGACTTGGATACACTGCCTTCCGGCTGCAGCGAGAAGGTCCGTCGATTTATTGGATATTGGCGGTCGTTGCATCAAGGAAGCGCATTGCCCGGCCGGCAGCATATTGATCCGGTCGATTTTCCCGATCTGTTGCCCAATATCAGATTGATCGACGTGATCGGCGATCCGCCCCGGTTCAAGGTGCGTTTGACCGGTGAGCGCATTAGCGATCATTTCGGCGAAAGTCTGACGGGTCAGTTTCTCGACGAGGCGTTCGACGGATTCGAGGGGCGTGCTTCGTTCCGGGCTTTTGCCGCGACGGTGGAAAGCGGCAGGCCTTATTGGAATTTGGGCGTTTGCGATTTGAATCCGGAAAAGGATTTCGTCCCATTCGAGCGTCTCGCCGTACCCCTGGCTGGCGACGGCGTTAACGTGGACATGCTTCTTGTTCTATCGCTTTTCGGCGAACGCAGCTTGGACCCGGCATTCTACGCAAAAGCGATCGCGCGCTAGCGCTCCTTACTTTTCGTCCTTCAAGCATCGAATGATCGTAAAAATACGGTAATGCATGCCGCGTATTTTCGGGTCGGAACGTGTTTTCCCGAAATCTCGGTATCGGGAAGCGCGACCAAATGCCCCGCCGCATCATGCCCCCCTCTTCTCCATGTAAAACCTAGCAATGCGGCGGGGCAACCAATTCCATTTCGTTCATGCATGACCACAGTCATCCTTTGCTTGCCAACAGGATCGCGACACCGATGACGGTCATGGCGACCCCTAACCCTTGTCGACGTGTCGGACGGCCCGTCCGAAGCAGAGCAAAGCTCAGTACGAGAGTGATCAACGGATAACTTGCGACTGTCGGCGATACCAAGACGACCGGCCCCCGGGAAAGCGCCGTGTACAACAGCAGAACCGCTAGTCCGTTGCAGAGTCCGACGCTGGAAAACCATATGAAGCCTCTTCTCGAGACGCGTTGAATCCATCGGTGATCGCGCATGGTCGCGGCTGCGATGACAACCACGCTGGACACCGTGTAGCCGATCAGGACCGCCGCGAATGGATTCGGCCAATCCGCAAGCCCGTATTTCACGGCGGGTTGCACAGCGCCGCGAATTGCCGCAGCAAGGAGCGGCAGGACGATAAGCCAAACCGGCCAACTGCGAGGCGCGCCGTGGCGTCCTTGGCTCGACAATACCGTCACCCCGACGACGATCGTCGTAACGCCGGCCACGTGCCACCAGGAAAGTCGCTCGTCGAGGATGGCGACCGCCGCTAGAATGGCGAACAGGGGCGCGAGATTGCCCAGCGAACCGGCGACGGTCGGACCCATTCTCTTGTTGGATTCGAATGTCAGCAGGGTAACGGCGGCCGGAAACAGAATGCCGACCACGGCGAATATGAGGGTGGAATCGGGGACCCACGTATCGCCGGACAACAATGTCGGCGCCAGAATCCAAAATGCGGTTGTCGACGCGGCCATACTGATTGCAGCGCCAAACATCGCGGCAAGATGGCGCAGTGCGAATTGCGTCAGGATAAGAGCCAACGCAAAACAGAAGGCGGAGCCGGCTGCCGCCAGCCACGCGATCGCTGGCATTTCTATGCTACGCCCATTGTACGTATGGATCCGCAGCGGCGGTCTTTAGGTAGGTCTCGCTCAAAAACAGGAAGCACGATTCGGATTGGCCCGTACGGCATCAGACGAAAGTCGCCATACGGTAAGGCATACCAAATTGGACGTCTACAAAAGGACCGGCGTGCCGGTCGGTTTACCCTTTTCCATCGAAATCCCGCGTCACGAGGTCCGTCCAGGGCGTGTGTTCGAACGTCGTGGAACATCCGGGCACGGCGGGATGTGCCGTGGTAAGCGGCCGAAGCGAGTCGCGCGTAAAGGCGATCGTGTCGTTTGTCTCGGGGCATTGGTCAATTGCGGCGATCGCGGGCTTACCGTGGTCTGGAAACCGAATCACGTTGTCGGCCATGGAATCCTCCCCTATCCGAGTCGCCGGTCTTTTGAAGATTTGCCGGCGTAAGCCCACCATCTTCCGAACTTTGGTGGGGGACAATCGGACCAAAGGGCTGGTTTCGGTGCATTTGGGTAACGCAAAAGGGGGAGTAATCGCGATAACGGCAGGCATGATCGGGATTGTGCCGACGGCAGGGCGAAGTCGTGCGACGCCCAATACCACTTTGGGTCGGCCGATCTGTGGATTTACCCGTCAGATATTATTTAAATCAATAACTTACGCGGAAGTGGTAAGTAGAAATACCTGCCGGTGCCACTTTATTGGACATTGTTGATCTGGGGGTGCGGACCCTATGGTCATGACACGGAGGGATGCTGGGTTGGTCTATTAGGGGAAGTCTGTGCGGGAGCATTTATGATGAAGAAATCTTTTAAAGGAATTTTTGCGATTGCCGCGGTGGCAGGCGTCGCATTCGTAATGAGTATGGCGCCTGCGCGAGCGCTTGAGGTGGACATCGCGCCGACCGATACGGGCGAGACCGTCGGCACGAACAGCAAGCTGTTCAGCGTCAATCTATCCGGGCTTGGTTTGAGCTTCGTGAGTTCGATCACGCTGATCGACGACAACGTTATCGCGGGTGGCGCCGACGGCGTTTTCTCCGGTTTCGATCTCGACGGTCTGATCCTCGACGGAGACGGCGACCTTACGACCACGGGCGATCAGTTCACGCCGTTGAGCCTCGCGTTCCAGGCGGGTACGACGCGTCCGACGGCCAACACGAACCAACTGCCGAACGATCTCGCCGCCGGTCCTGCGGGCCCGGTCCCGGGTCCGGTTTTCGGTGCGTCCGACGCAACGACCATCAACGATGCCGTGGCCACGTTGGATACGTTCGACGCGATTTCGAGCGATAGCATCTTCTCGGCCAACGGGTTCCTCACATTCGGTGATGGCGGCACCTTGGTCGTGAACTTCGCGGATATCGCGATTACGCCTAATCTGACGCTGTTTATCGCGGAAGTCGGCGGCCAGGCCGGCGAAGAAATCCTGGTGCGTGTCTCGCAAGTGCCGCTGCCGGGCGCCGTCTGGTTGTTCCTGTCGGGACTCATGGCGCTGATCGGCTTCTCGCGCCGGCGGAAGATCGCTTCGACGTAAGCTACCGAACATAAGACTTTCTCACCGTTACGCGCGGTCCGGAAATTGAATGCCGGGCCGCGCGTTTCATTTTGCGCTCTTTTTGAACGGCTTGGTCACACGTTTTCGGTAGATGTAGCGGGTATCGGCTGCACGGCCCGGGATCAGGAAATCCGAATCGATCCGAGAGAGCGGATTGCCGCATCAAGGGTCAGTTTCAGCGCGTGCAGGTCCACAGGGTCGACGGCCGGTTCGAGGCCGAGATAGGCGGGATCGACCTCATGCGCATAGCATGGCGGCGAGCTGAAATCGTCGTAGATGTCTTTGGGCGGCGGATCGCCGTGTTCTCTCGCTGGCATCGTTTCATTTTATCACAGCCATGCCGAGCCCCGCAGCGTTGAGCCCCTTTGCCATCGGCTGAAGGGACGCTCAATCACACGATTTGCGCGAACATTGTGCCATAGATTAATCGTTTCTTAAGGCCGGATGCGGGATATTTGCGGCCGGAAACCGTTGGGTTTCCGGCATTTCTCAATGATCGGAAGGCTATCCCGATGAGCGACGCCGCCGCGCACCCCGATATCATCGCCGACATCGAAGCCAAAGGCTCGATCACGGCGGACGACGTCTTGGCGTTACGACAGAACGTCTTTCAGGACGGTGCCGTCAGCCGCGCCGAAGCGGAAGCTATCTTCCATTTGGATCATCGTTGCGAGGACAAGGTGCCGGTCTGGCGCGAATTCTATGTGGATTCGTTGACCGACTATTTCGTTTGGAAGTCCGACCCGCCGAAGTATGTCACCGATGAGGCTGCAGAGTTCCTGATTGCTCAAATCGTGCACGATGGCAAGATCGACGGCGTTACCGAACTGGAACTGCTGTTGAACATCGTGCATTGGTCGGTGTCCTGTCCGGACTCACTCGCCACGCTGGTGCTGCAGGCTGTCAAAGACAGCGTCTTGGAGCCGGATACGGCGCTCTATGGCCATGGCCGGAATGCGGGTGTCATTACCGGTGCGGACGTACTTCTCGTGCGGCGCGCGATCTATGCGGGCGGTGGCGGCGGCGGGTATACCGTGAACCGGGAGGAAGCCGACGTCATTCTGGATTTGAACAACGCGACGAGTGCCGCGGACAACCATGAAAGCTGGCGTGACCTGTTCGTCCAGGCGACGGCCAACCATCTGATGTTCCCGCGCAGCGCACCCGTCGTGGAATCGGCAGAGGAATACAAACGGCGCGAAGACTGGCTCGAGGAACGCCGCGGTGTAGGCCGCCTGTTGCTTGAAACCGGCCAGAACCTGGCGCGCTTCAATATCGCCGAAGGCTGGCGCGCGATGGACCTGTTTGGATCGAAAGACGCCGCCGCGCAGAAAGAGAAAGACGATGCCGCGATGCGCGAGGCCCTCGTCCGCGAGAGCATTGACGAGGAGGAAGCGCGTTGGCTGCTGAGCCGCATCGCCGAAGACGGCGTCATCCATGAGAACGAACGCGCCTTGCTGCAGTTCATTTGCGACAACTCGCCGGACGTTCATCCCCTGTTGAAGGCGCTTTTCGACGAAACCGGCATGTAACGCCAGCGTATTCCCCATCCGTTAGATTCCTCTTTACGTCACTCCGATTCCTTAGGAAACTTGCGGATACGGCGTACCGCAACAGGGATATCCGATGGCGAAAAAGGCAAAAGCCGCTAAAGGCCGAAAACCTTCCAAGGCGAAGTCGAAACGTAAGGTGCGACAGAGCCGCTCAACCGTGTCGTCCGCGCCCGACAGTTCGATCAGCGTGACCGACGGCGCGATGAAGGACATCTTCCGGAGCGCATTCCTGAAACGCGACTAGGGACCTGGCGGCTCACGTCAGGTCTGCGAGCAGAGGGCGGACTTCGGTAGCGAAACGCCGAAGTTGCTCGTCCCTCTCCTCTACCGTTCCCAGCATATCCAGAATGAACGTGCGGACACCCGCCGCATGGAATTCCCGCAGCGTCTCGGCGACGGCGGCCGGGTTTCCGAGCGCAGCATACCGCGCCGCGGCCTTCCGGAAATCCATCGCATAACGTTTGCTGAGCAGGTCCGCGGCATCGTCGAGCGCGGCGTCATAGCTGTCGTCTATCCGAGTGAACAGCAAATGCGCCGTCCCGAAGGAGGAAACCGTCCGATCTGCGGCCGTCGCGGCATCGTCGATCTTGGCCAGCCCATCCGCGAATTGTTCCGGCGTCACCACATAGGAGATCCAGCCGTCCGCCAACCGTCCGGCGCGCCGCAGCGCCGCGTCGGAACGGCCGCCGCACCACATCGGCGGGCCGCCGGGCGTAAAGGCAGGGGGTTGCATGTGAACGTCGTCGAAATTCCAAAAGCGGCCATGATGCGACACGGGCTCGCCGTGCCAGAGTTTGCGGACCACTTCCATGCCCTCGGTCAACCGTGCGCCGCGTTCCTTTACAGGCACGCCACAGGCATCGAATTCGCGCGGGAACTCTCCACCGACCCCTACGCCGAAGATGAACCGTCCCTCGGAGAGATGATCCAGGCTCGAGGTCTGCTTTGCGACCGCCGCCGCCGGCCGCAGGGGCATCAGGTAGACCGATGTGCCGACTGTCAGTGTCTCCGTAAAGGCTGCGGCCTGCGCGAGTTGGAGCAAGGGATCGAGTAATGGCGTCGTAAAGGCAATGTGATCGCCGACCCAAACGGAATCGAAGCCAAGTTCCTCCAGTAACATGGTCGTCTGACGGTTGACCTCGCGGGTCGGTAAACGCGTCATCAATCCGAAACGGATGGTGTCGTCGAGGGGAAGCGGCATGGTTCGGTTTTCCTTTGGCGTTTCGATCTCATCGACTTTGCCACAGACACCGGGTTCTGTCTTCCGCGGGGGCGATATCCGCGGCGGAAAGATTCGCGCAATTGCAAGGCTTTGAGACGCACGTCAATGAATTGTTCATCTTTGCTCTCTACGGTTTTTCGTCTGCGTTGGGGCAAGCGACGTCAACGGACTTGCCCGCAAAAAGGATGATGGAAAGTCATGGGGAGTTTGATGCCGTCCGGGGCGGTCGCCGCGCCGACGATCGAACAGTTTTCGCGGTCCGCGCCCAATCGGGCCGCCTTCTGGCGCTGGTTTTCGGAAGAGATTGCGCCGAAGGGCGCCGACGGGTTGGACGACGACACCCTCATCGGCGAGATCGACTCACAGCTTCGATTGGTTCATCCGGACCTTGCCTTCGAATTGTGGGGACCGGACGACGGCGTCGTCCAATTCGTGATCAGCGCGGACGGCCTGACACCGTTGTTCGACGAGGTCATCGAATTGGTGCGCGGCGCACCCGACCTTTGGGGTTGGGAAATCGTTGCTTTCAGGCCGCGCCGCCCGGTCACGGCCCGTATTCAGGCGCAGGACACCGAAATCTCCGGCGATCAGATTTGGTACAATTTCGAGCCGGAAGACGGCCGCTTGCGTCTCGCCTTGTTCATCGACGGCGGTGAGGTCGGAAATTGGGACATGATGTGCGCCGCGACTGGCGTGCTGCTTGAAATGGCCCTGGGCGAATTCGATGCGGCGACGATGATTTCCCGCTTGGAATACTGCCCCCTCACCCCGGAAATCCAGTCGCTCGGCGTGAAGCCACTTTCCTATTTGGCGGAAGACGTGGACCGATTTTTCGCGACCACGCTGAATTAGAGTTGGACCAGTTCTACTGGATCGCGCTCCGCTAACCGTCTCTCCGTGCCTTAATCCCAAGTGTACCCTGTGTCGCGGCTGCGCTATGTAGTGCGAAGCCGGTTGCGCGACTGAATTCGTGCATCCGTCAGTCGCCTCAGTAGGAGATCTTGGAAATGCGCGAAGCCGTTATCGTCTCGACCGCACGCACGCCGATCGGGCGTGCCTATCGTGGTGCATTCAACAATACCCATGGCGCCGATCTTGGTGGCCATGCGGTGCGTCACGCGGTCGATCGCGCCGGCATCGAGCCCACGGAGGTCGAGGACCTGTTGATGGGCTGTGCGCTGCCTGAGGGAGCCACGGGCGGCAACATCGCACGCCAGATCGCCATCCGCGCCGGATTGCCTGTCACGACCTCTGCGGCGACGGTGAACCGATTCTGTTCGTCGGGGTTGCAGGCCATCGCCATGGCGGCGCAGCGGATCGTGGTCGACGGCACCCCGGTCATGGTCGCGGGCGGTTTAGAATCGATCAGTCTCGTGCAGAACGAGAACATGAACGGCTACCGCTCTAAGAACGAATGGATTTTGGAGAACAAGCCCGCGCTCTATGACAGCATGCTCCAGACGGCGGAAACGGTTGCGGAACGTTACGGCATCTCCCGCGACGCGCAGGACGAGTATGCGGTGGAGAGTCAGGCGCGTACCGCCGCCGCGCAACAGGCCGGGCGCTTCGACGACGAAATCGTCCCGATGGAGACCGTGAAGATAAACGTGGACCGGGAAACCGGCGAAACCAGCGAAGAGACCGTCACGCTGGAACGCGACGAAGGCAATCGTCCCGGCACCAGCAAGGACGATTTGACGGGTCTTAAGCCCGTCGTGCATGAAAAAGGCTTCATCACCGCCGGCAACGCCTCGCAACTGTCGGACGGCGCGTCCGCCGCGGTCCTGATGGACCGGGAGCTTGCGGAGAAGCGCGGCCTGAAGCCGTTGGGGGTGTTCCGGGGTCTTGCGGTATCCGGCTGTGAGCCCGATGAAATGGGGATTGGGCCGGTCTACGCCGTGCCGCGCCTGTTGGAGCGTAACGGTCTGACGGTCAACGACGTCGACCTGTGGGAATTGAACGAAGCTTTCGCGGTGCAGGTGCTGTATTGCCGCGATACCCTCGGCATTCCCGGCGACAAGCTGAACGTCGACGGCGGCGCGATTTCCGTCGGCCACCCGTACGGTATGAGTGGTGCCCGGATGGTCGGCCACGCCCTGATCGAGGGAAAGCGCCGGGGCGCCAAGAATGTCGTGTGCACCATGTGTATCGGCGGCGGTATGGGCGCTGCCGGACTGTTCGAGGTGATGTGACCCCCCGACGCCTACGATTGAGTATCGCCACGGCGGTGATCGCCCGGTAAGCTTTCCTCGGCGAAACGAGAAAAGCACGGGGCACGGATTCATGGCACGCATCGCAATCGGCGGTTTTCTTCACGAAACCAACTGTTTCGTTCCGGTCTACACCGACTACGACTATTTCGCGGAAGGCGGCGAGATGCCGCCGTTGGCGCATGGTTCAGAAATATTCGAGAGAGCGGCGAACAATAGCTTCGGTATGTCCGGCTTCCTCGAGACGATTTCGTCGTCGCATGAGCTTGTGCCGCTGGTCTGGGGCCATGGCGGTGCCGGCGGCTACATCACCGATGACGCCTTCGAACGCATCGTCGGTGAGATGATCGGGCGATTGTCGGAAGCCATGCCCGTCGATGCGGTCTATCTCGATTTGCACGGTGCGATGTGCTCGCTGACCTACGAGGACGGCGAAGGCGAGATGCTTCGCCGCGTGCGCGCCTGCGTCGGATCGGATATCCCGGTGGTGATCAGTCTCGACTACCATGTGAATATTACCCAAGAGATGGTTGATCTGACGGATGGAATGGCGATCTACTTGACCTATCCGCATGTCGACCGGGATGGCACCGGCGCGCGGTCGGCGAAGATACTGGAACGGGTGCTGGTCGATGGGCAGCCGACGGCCCGAGCCTTCCGAAAGACCGATTTCCTGATCCCGCTGAATTTCCAATGCACCCTGGTCGATCCGTCCAAGGGCATCGTCGATGCCTCGGTCGCGGGCGAAGGCGGCCCGGTGTTGAACCTGTCCTACGGCGCGGGGTTCCCACCGTCGGACTTGGCGGAATGCGGACCCGCCGTGGTCAGCCATGGCTATGACCAGACGGCAGTCGATGCCGCGGCCGACAAGCTGTTCCACATGGTCAATGAGTTGGAGCCGGCCTTCGCCGAGGAACTGCTGTCGCCGGACGACGCGGTCCAACAGGCGATGGAGATCGCCAAGACGGCCAGTAAACCGGTCGTCCTGGCCGATACGCAGGACAATCCCGGTTGCGGCGGCACGGGAGACACCACGGGCCTATTGGAGGCCATGGTGCGCAACAAGGCGGAGGGCGCGGTGATGTGCGTGATGGCCGATCCCGCGGCCGCCGAAGCCGCGCATGCGGCGGGCGAAGGCGCCGAGATCACCGTCGACCTCGGCGGCAAGCATGGCCCCGACGGCGTCGAACCCTTCCGCGGGACGTTCACGGTCACGCGGCTCAGTGACGGACAGTTCACGGCCACCGGGCCTTGTATCGGCGGACGGCGGATCAATATCGGGCCGACAGCGCTGCTGACCATCGGCGGCGTCGGTGTGGTGACCGCCAGCAAACGCATGCAGGCCTACGATCAGGACATTTTCCGGCACATCGGCATCGAGCCCTCCGAGCAGAAGATCGTCGCCCTGAAGAGCACCTGCCACTTCCGCGCCGACTTCCAACCGATTGCGGAGAGGGTCATCGTGGTACTGACGCCCGGCGCGCATATCGTCGACACAACCCAGTATCCGTTCAAATACTTGCGGGAGGGCGTGCGGCTCGAGCCGATGGGGCCGGCATTCGAGCGCTAGCGGACCGACGATATGGCCGACTCCCTTCCCACGTCCGCCCGCGTGGTCGTTATCGGCGGCGGCGCAATGGGCTGCAGCACGTTGTACCACCTCGCCAAGATGGGCTGCGACGACGCGGTTTTGCTGGAACGCGCGGAGTTGACGTCCGGCACGACGTGGCATTCGGCGGCCCAGGTCCGGGCGCTGCGCTCCACCGAGAACCTGACCCGGCTGATCAAGGACAGCATCGCGCTATACACCGGACTTGAGGCCGAAACGGGGCAGTCCACCGGCTGGTCGCAGTCCGGCAGCCTGAGTCTCGCGACATCGGCGGATCGATTCACGCATATCAAGCGGCAGGCCGCCCTCTCCCGCGCCTTCGGGCTCGAAGCGCATGTGCTGGGGCCCGCCGAAGCGGCTGCGTTATGGCCGTTGATGCGGGCCGACGACGTGATCGGTGCGGTCTACAGTCCCGGCGACGGCCGGGTGAACCCCAGCGATCTCTGCGCCGCCTTGGTGAAAGGGGCGAAAACGCAGGGCGCTAAGGTATTCGAGCATACGCCGGTGACGGGTTTCGATATTCGGAACGGCCGCGTCCGGGGCGTCGAGACGGCGCAAGGCCGGATCGATTGCGATGCGGTCGTTCTGACCGCCGGGTTGTGGAGCCGCGCTGTCGGCGCGCTGGCGGGCGTTTCCGTGCCGCTCTACGCCTGCGAGCATTTCTACCTGCTGACTAAGCCGATCGACGGCATCGACGGCCATCTGCCGACCCTCGGCGACCATGACGGCTATCTGTATATCCGGGACGACGTGGGCGGGCTGCTGGTCGGCTGTTTCGAGCCCGAGGGCAAGGCGCTCCCGCTCGACGCGTTGCCCAAGGATTTCTCCTTCGATCTGCTGAATGAGGATTGGGATCACTTCGAGCCGATGATGCTGAATGCCCTGCATCGCATTCCGGCGCTCGAAACCGCGGAGGCGCGGACTCTCCTGAACGGCCCCGAAAGTTTTACGCCGGACGGCAGCCCGTTGATGGGCGAAAGTCCCGAGGTCGGCGGGTTCTTCCTGGGCTGCGGGATGAACTCGATGGGCGTGGCGACCAGCGGCGGTGCGGGCAAGGCCCTCGCCCATTGGGTGCTGGACGGGCATCCCGAGTTCGACCTCTGGCCGGTCGATATCCGCCGCTTCGCCCCGTTCCATGCCGACGAAGAGAGCCTCCGTGCCCGCGTGCCCGAGGTCCTCGGCGATCATTATGCGATCCACTATCCCGGCGCGGAGCCGGAGACGGCGCGGAACATCCGCCTTGGACCGCTGCACCAACGTCTTGAAGCGCAAGGCGCGGTCTTCGGCCAGCGTATGGGCTGGGAACGCGCTGACTGGTTCGATCCGTCCGGCGACCGAGCCCGCTCCCCGCAATTCGGCAAGCCGGCCTGGCACAATCTCATCGCGGCGGAACATCGTGCTGCCCGTGAAACCGCCGCGCTGTTCGATCAGACGTCATTCGGGAAGTTGCTGGTCGAGGGCGCGGACGCGGAGACGGTGCTGCAGCGCCTCTGCGCGAACGACATGGCGGTCGCGCCCGGACAGATCGTGTACAGCGGCATGTTGAACGACCGCGGCGGTTACGAAAGCGACTTCACGGTGACGCGCATGGCGGACGACCGCTACCTGATCGTGACCGGCACGGCCCAGCCGATCCGCGACCTTCATTGGATTTCGGGGCATCTGGAAAGCAATGAACGCGTCACCGTGACCGATGTCTCCGGTGACATGGCGGTTCTGAGTCTGATGGGGCCGCGCGCACGTGACGTGCTGTCCGGCCTGACCGATGCGGACATCGGCAACGACGCCTTCCCCTTCTATACCTCGCAAGAGATTGCGACAGATGCCGGTACGGTCCGGGCGAACCGGTTGTCCTATGTCGGCGAACTGGGATGGGAACTCTACGTGCCGAATGCCATCGCCAGGGCGGTTTACGACGCGCTACAGGCCGTTGGCGCCGAATTTGGGATGCAGGATGCCGGAACCTATGCCCTCACCTCCCTGCGGCTCGAAAAGGCGTTCCGCGCCTTCGGGCATGAACTGACGACGGACGAGACGCCGCTGGACGCCGGTCTGCGCTTCGCGACGAAGTTGGATAGCGACATCCCGTTCCTGGGTCGGGACGCCTTACTGCGGCAACGCGACGCCGGGCCGGTGAAGCGGCTGTTCGTCTTCACGGTCGACGATTCGGACGTGTTCCTGATCGGCAACGAACCGGTCCTGCTGAACGGCGAAGTCCTCGGGCAACTCACCTCGGTTGGCTACGGTCACACGTTGGGCCGGTCCGTCGCCTTAGGCTACATGCGGTTGCGCGGCAACACCGCCACGGACATGGCTGTGGAAACCGGCTACACGCTCGACCTCGCCGGGGACACGGTTCCGGTTTCGGTGTCGCTGCGGGCTGCCTATGACCCCACCGGGAGCCGGATGCGTGATTAGCATCGTGCTGGTTTGACTCCACGCCCTACGGTTCGCAAGATCGGCGAAACCGAACAGGGAGCGGAAACACATGGATTTCAGCGGAAAAACCGTTGTCGTCACCGGCGGCGCGTCGGGCATCGGCCGGGCCACCGTCATCGCCTTCGTCGAGGCCGGCGCCGATGTCTTCTTCGGCGACGTGAACGAGGCCGGCGCGGAAGAAACTCTCTCGATGGCCAAGTGCGCGACCTTCCACAAGCTCGATCTGGCTGACGGCGACTCCGTCAATGCCTTCGCGGCGGCGCTGCACGCCCGCGCGGAGAAGGCCGACGTGCTGGCGAACGTGGCCGGCTGGGACATCCAGGAGCCCTTCCTGAACAACACGCCGGAGTTCATGGAAAAGGTCATCGACATCAACCTGATGGGCACGATCCGCGTCTCGCGCGCCTTCCTGGAGCCGATGATCGCATCCGCCAGCGGCAGCATTGTGAACGTTTCCAGCGACGCCGGGCGGGTCGGCAGCTCCGGCGAGACCGTCTACGCGGGGGCAAAGGGCGGCATTATCGCCTTCACCAAGTCGTTGGCGCGGGAAATGGCGCGCAAGGGCATCCGCGTGAACTGCGTCGCGCCGGGGCCGACGGACACGCCATTGTTCGCCGCGGCGTCCGAGAAACTGCAGGCCGCATTGATCCGCGCCATTCCCTTGGGACGACTGGCGCAGCCGTCCGAGATCGCCGACGCCATCATGTTCTTCGCCGGCGACTATTCGAAATACGTGACCGGGCAGGTGCTGAGCGTGAGCGGCGGGCTCACCATGTCTGATTAGACATTTCAGGCGGTTAGCATGACATCCTCATCCGACTCTGCAGCTCCGTTCGGCCCGCTCGCGGGGTGCAAGGTGCTGGAACTGGGGTCGATTGTCGCCGGCCCCTATTGCGGGCGGCTGCTGGCCGATCACGGGGCGGATGTCATCAAGCTCGAAGCGCCCGCCGGCGACCGGTTGCGCGGCCTAGGTCATCACTACCAGGGCAAGTCGCTGTTCTGGGCGAGCATCCACCGGAACAAGCGGATCATCTCGGTCGACCTGAAGGCGCCGGAAGGTCAGGACATTGTCCGCCGGCTCATGCTGCAAAGCGACATCGTGATCGAGAACCTGAGCCCGGGTACGCTGGAAAAGTTCGGCCTCGGCTATGACGCGATCTCGAAGGACAATCCGGGGCTCGTGATGGTGCGGATCAGCGGCTATGGGCAGACCGGCCCTTATGCCGACAGGCCCGGCTACGGCGTGATTGGCGAAGCGATGAGCGGGCTGCGCGGCATCACCGGCGACCCCGACCGGCCGCCACCCCGCGTCGGCGTGCCGTTAACCGATTACATCACCGGCGTCCACGCCGCTTATGGCGCGATGGCGGCGCTGTTCCATCGCGAGCGCACCGGGCAAGGCCAGGTCGTGGACACCGCGCTGTATGAGTCCGCGTTCAGTTTCATGGAGAACTTCGTTCCCGCCTTCGACAAGCTGGGCGTCGTACCCGAACGCACCGGGCCGAAGCTCCCGGGATCCGCGCCGAACAACCTGTACCCGACGAAGGACGGCAAATACATCCATATCACCGCGTCGAACGATTCGATCTTCGCGCGTCTCCTGATCGCGATGGGCCGCACCGATCTGGCGGAAGATGGGAATTATGGTGACGATGCGTGGCGGCGCAGCAACGAGGATACCGTAGACGATCTGGTCGCCGGGTGGACCATCCAGCATGAAATCGCGGAACTGGATGTCATCCTTCGTGACCACGCGGTGCCGAGCGCGCCGATCTACACCATTGAGGACGTGTTCGCCGATCCGCATGTACAGGCGCGCGACATGCTGGTGGAGACGCCGGATGCGGAGGTAGGCTCCCTCACCCTCGGCGGGATCGTGCCAAAAATGACGAAGACGCCGGGCGAACTTCGCTGGACCGGCCGCGCCTGCGGGGCCGATACCCGCGACGTGTTGCGGTCCGATCTGGGTATGAACGACGATGAGATCGATCGCCTGCAATCGGAGAGTGTGATATTCTGCGCCGATAACGGCCGCGAGTAACAGACGCTTCAACAGATGTAAGGACCGCCGATGTCCTTCCGAGCCGGTTTCATTGCAGCGTTGACGCTGATCGTCTTCGCGTCGTCCGCCACGGCGGCGGTCGTGCGGTACAACCTCACCGTGACGCCTACCTGGAGCGTGGAAACACATCCGAACTATCCGGAGCGCGGCCATTTCTCCTTCCTGGGCGGGGCCACGCATAAGGCGGGCACGTCCTTCTGGTCGGTCGGCAGCCTGGCGACGCCCGGGATCAAGAAGATGGCGGAGTCCGGTGAAATCAAAGACCTGAGGCCCGAAGTTCAGGCGGCGATCGACGCGGGCATGGCGGGCAGTTTCCTGGGGTGGGAACAGTGGTTCTGCCCACCCTCGGTATCCGATGCGCGCTGCGGACCGACCACCGTGTCCTTCGAGATCGACGAGTCCAACCCTTTGGTCACCTTGGCAAGCATGCTGGGGCCGACGCCGGACTGGTTCATCGGCGTCGACAGTCTCGCGCTGTTCCAAGGCGGCGTCTGGCTCGATAACGTGGTGGTCGACCTGCGTCCCTACGACGGCGGCACGCTGACCGGAAACGAGTTCCGGTTGTTCAGCGGCGTGGAGAACGATCCGCCGGAGCCGATCAGCCTGATCACCGACGAGACCGGACAGATCATCGGCGGCGGCAGCCTCGGCACCTTCACCTTCACCCGCGTCTCGCCCGTACCGATCCCGCCGTCGCTGCCGTTCTTCATGGCGGCGCTGGGCGTCTTGCTGACGGTGATGGTGTTCCGCAAGACCTCGTGGGACATGGTGCGGTACTAGCGCGGTTACACGACCCGGAACCGGGCCAACGCCACGCCGTCCTCTTCCTCGATCACCGCTTCGACCGGTTTGTCCGCCGCCATCCCGTCCTCCGGGTTGACGATGTTGGTGATCGCTCGGGCGCCCTCCTCCAGTTCCACGACGGCGACGTTATACGGCAGCTTGTCCGCGAAGGCCTTGTTGAAGGCCACGTGATAGATGACCCAGCTGATCAGCTTGCCCTTGCCCGACGCCTCGACCCAGTCGTTGTCGGGGCTGAGGCAGTTGGGGCAATCCTCGCGGGCGGGGAGCCAGTGATGGCCGCAGTCGCGGCATTTCTGGATCTTCAGCACACCGTCCTTGAGCGCGGTCCAGTGCGGTTCGTTGACCGGGCTGATATCCGGCTCGGGGATGACGGGTTTGGTCTCTTGCTCGGCCATCGCTCTATTGCCCCAGGATCAGCGTGGAATGCGTGTGCATGACCCCGCCTTGGTTGCTGACGATGCAGGATTGCGCGTTTTTGACCTGCCGATTGGCGGTACCGCGTATCTGCCGCACACCCTCGATGATGAGCTGCATGCCGGGCATGCCGGTTTCCGACAGCAAGCCGCCGCTGGTGTTCATCGGCAGGTCGCCGTCCGGCGCGATGACGCCGCTCTCCACGAAGGGCCCGCCCTCGCCCTTCTTGCAGAAGCCGTAGTCTTCCAGCGTCATGATCGGCGTGATCGTGAAGCAGTCGTAAATCTGCGCCACGTCGATGTCCTTCGGCGTCATCCCGGCCATGTCGAAGGCGGTCTTGCCGGAGATCACGGCCTCGGTGGTCGTCATGTCGGGGCGTTGCGCCACCTCCCACGACGTCTGGCCCTGCCCGAAGCCCAGGATCGGCACCGGCGCGGGAACGTCTAATTCCTTCGCGCGTTTGGCGCTCATCACGACGACCGCGCCGCCGGAATCCGAGACAAGGCAGCAATCGTCCCGCCGCAGCGGGTCGACGATCCAGCGGGACTCGAAATAATCGTCCAGGGTGATCGGTTTGCGGAGCTGCGCGTTCGGGTTCGCCGCGCCGTTGTCCCGGCAGGTCACGGCGACCGCGCCCAGTTGGGCATGTGTGGTCCCGTATTCCTCCATATGGCGGCGCGCGATCATCGCGTAACCGGGCGCGACGCCGAACCAGCCGTAGCTCGCCACGCCGTCGCCGTTGCGGACCCGCTGATAGGCCTGCCGGGTGCCGGTCTTGGGGTTGTCGGAGGCCGCGATCAGCGCGACCTCGCACTGCCCCGCCTCGATCGCCATGGCGGCGAAACCGATCATCGCGGCGTTCGACGCGCCCGCCTGGTCCCAGACGCCGCCGATGCGCGGGTGCAGGCCCAAAGCCTCGGCGAGGGTTTGGCCGTATTTGCTCTCATAGGCGGAGGTCGGATACTTGACGTAGAGCGCGTCGACCATCGATTTTTCGATCCCCGCGTCGGACAGCGCCTTGCGGCAGGCCTCCACGTTCATCGAGATGGTCGAGCGGCCGGGCAGCGCGCCGAATTTGGTGTGGCCGATCCCGGCGATGACGGTCTTGCCGCGCATGCGGTCTATTCTCCCTTGAAGTTCGGCGGACGCTTCTCGGCGAAGGCCTTGGTGCCCTCGTCCAGGTCCTTGGTGAAGCGCAGCATGCGGTTGGTCGCCGCTTCCCAGCGCAACCCGGTCTGCAGGTCCATGTCGTAGGACCGTATGGCCAGCTCCTTGGCCGCCTGCACGGCGAGTGGCGCGTTCGCGGCGATCCGCTTGGCATGCTCCATCGCCGTGTCCATCAGCTTGTCGCGCGGCACCACGGCGTTCACCAGGCCCCAGCGCTCCGCCAGATCGGTGCCGAAGCGGTCGCCGGAGAGCAGGATTTCCATCGCGATGGCATAAGGGAATTGCTGCATGACCCGTTGCGTGCCGCCGTTGCCCGGCACCAGGCCGCGCTTCACCTCCGACAGGCCAAAGGTCGCTTCTTCCACGGCGATGCGGATGTCGGTCGCCATCATCAGCGTCATGCCGCCGCCGAGGCAGTAGCCGTTGATCGCCGAGATGATCGGCTTCCAGACTTCGAGGCCGCGGTTGAGGATCTGATCCTTCTGGGTCAGCCAGTTCTCCGCGATGGGCGGTTGCTTGTTCACAAAGCTCTTGAGATCCGCGCCGGCGGTGAAGGATTTCTCCCCCGCCCCGGTCACGACGGCGACGCGGATTTGCGGATCGTCGCGCACCGTGGTCCAGCATTGGGACAGGGCGGCGTAATGCTCGGCGTCGAGCGCGTTCATACGCTCCGGCCGGTTCATGGTGATCAGGGCTACGCCGTCACCGTCGACGTCGAAATCGATGGACATGGGCTTTCAGGCTTCATGGTCGTTGCGGGTTGGTGCAACGGTAGCACGGCCCGGGATGGGCTGTGGAATCCGGGGCGGTCTGGTCTTCAAGCGAGCGCGCGGCGGACCGCCTGGGCGAGCAGTTCGACGATGCTGACATGGACGTCGAGCGGCAGGCCGTCGACGGTCGCTTCCAGGGTGCCGGCGGTACCGTCGATCAGCCCCACCATGGGCGAGGACTCGATGAGCCGCCGCTCCAGGTCAGGCGTATGCGCGAGACGGGTGTTCTCGGTCAGGATCGCGAGGGCCGCGACAAGGCCGTAGCATCCCCAGTTCGAGACCCCGGCGGGGATGACGATATCGGTCGCGGTCTCGGCGCATAGATTCGGGCCATGCGGGATGTGCTCGTGAACGGCTTCCTTGATCGCGCCCATGCCGATCTCATTACCGCCGTCCCCGATGCCGATCGTGGGAATGCCGCGCGCCATCGCACCGGTCACGATGTGATCCAGCCGGGCCCGGCCCATGCTGTAGTCCTGCCCCAGCATGTCGCGGTAGGTGCCGTCGTGATGCAGACCCGCGCGTTCCACAGTGATTGCCGCTTTCGGCCGTACGCCGTCGAGCAGCTTTTCGCAGTCTTTTTGCGCGGTCGCGTCGTCCTTGCTGCAGGTATCCGTTGCCGCGACGCCCGTGAACCGCTTGAGCTCGGCCGACGCCCGCGCCTGCTCCAGGCTCATCACGGTGCATCCCGCCAACTCGGCCATTTTGGCGACCGGCGCTAGCACCGTAGCGTCACTGAGGATCACCGGCACGGCCCGGAAACCGAAACTGATGGCGCGCGCCAACACCGCCGCGCCGATCGGACCGTCATTCTCGGAGATTTCGTTACTGATCTGCGCCCGCGACAGCGACCCGGTGATGATGAACACAGCATCGCCGGGCTGAAGGCCGGTCAGCGCCTGCGCCGCGGCCTGGCACACTGGCCCCGACGCCAAGGCTCGCGCGGGCTCATACAGTCCGGTGACCCCACGTTGGCCAATGTCGAGATTCACGATCCGGTCGATCAGGTCATACATCGCGAGATTCCTAACAAGGCGCTGGTTATTGCGTGGCCTCGCAATGCTGCCGGAATTTCGGCATCACCTCTTCCGCGAGCAGGGTCATGGAGTTGCGCCACAACCCTTCCTCGTCCCAGTCGTGGCCGGTGGCCAGCAGCGTGCCGAAATGGCCGGTCTGGTCGCGGAAGGCGACCAGTTGATCGAGCACGGCTTGCGGGTCGCCGGCGATCACCTGGTCCTCCAGCGCCTCGTTCACCTGGATGTCGACCTCCGCGCGTATTTCGTCACTCGGCAGGCCGGGGGTCGCCCGCATGGCGGCGAGCATCCGCAGATAGCGGAAATAGAAGCTCATCCCCTTCTCCGGGTTTTGGACGTAATCCTGGGCCTGCAGGTTGGTCTCGCCGACCAGGATGCTGCGGGCCACGCGCCAGATGTTCCGGTCGGCGGGCTTGCCGACGGACGCCCGCGCCGCGGCGTAATCGTCCCAATGCCCCTTCACGAAAGCGGTCGGAATGAAATTGCCGGAGATGGGGATCCAGTCGCGTTCGGCACAGAGCAACGCGCTGCCCGATTTCGGACTGCGCAAGGCCAAGGCGATTGGCGGATGCGGTTTCTGCAGGGGTTTCGCCATGATGCCGACCCCGAATTCGGGCATCACGTAATCCTTGACGGTGACGTCCCAGAACTCCCCCTTTAGTTCATACGGCGGGTCCTGCGTCCAGATCGCGGTCATGACGTCGATGGCCTCGAGCATCATGCGTCCGCGTTTCTCGGACGTCGATTTGAACAGCTCGGCGTCGCTGGCCATGCCCCCCGGCCCGATCCCGAACAAGCAGCGGCCGTTGCTCATCTGATCGAACATGGCGACCTGCGCCGCGAGATGCGCCGGATGATGGTGCGGAATGTTCACGACGGCGGTGCCGAGCTTGATGTTGGACGTCTCGGGAATCACGGTGGAGAGAAACATCAAGGGTGATACGATCGGCTCAGCGGTCGTGGTGAGATGCTCGCCGATCCACGCTTCGGAATACCCGAGTTTATCGGCCAGGATGACCGCCTGCCGGTCCTCCTCGAGAACCGTTTTCCAATCCCGTGTCGGGGGATGCAGCGGCATCGCGAAATAGCCGAGTTCCATGCGTTTCTTTCCTTTATGACCCTGTAAATCGGAGTTTAGGGGCGCGAAGTCGCTTCCTGCAAATTCACAATGACGTCCGGCAGCATCGGAGGCGGTAAAGACGATATCGTACTCGTCAACTTGCGCCGCGCCGTGATTTGAATATCCTAATTCCAATGCACGAATTCGTCCCGAGTCGGTGATTTGGTAGACGGATCTTGTATATCGCGGAGATCATCATGCCCCTGAAGATCAAGCAATTACATCCGATATTCGGCGCGGAAGTGACGGGAGTCGATCTTGCGTCGGAAATGGACGACACGGTCTTCGGCGACATACGGGAAGCATTCGAGGAGCACTCGGTGCTCGTGTTCCGCGATCAGAAGGTCGACGACGACCAACAGATCGCCTTCAGCGAGCGGTTCGGTCCGTTGGAACGCATGTTGATCGGATCGCAAGGTGCGGGAACGCCGATCGCTTATTTGAGCAATGTCGACCGCGACACGAACGAGATCATCGAGCCGGACGACAAGCGTATGGTCCGCAACGCCTGCAATATGTTGTGGCATTCCGACAGCTCCTTCAAACGCGTTCCGGCACTTGGATCGATCCTGTCCGGGCGCGAAGTGCCGGACAATGGCGGGGAAACCGAATATGCGAGTATGCGGGCGGCTTATGACACGCTTTCGGAGGACATGAAGCAACGCATCGATGGCTTGGTCGCGGAACACAGCTTCGACTATTCCCGAAGCCTGGTGGACTCGACGCTCTTGGACGATGAGCAGCGGGACGAGGTGCCGCCCGTTCCCCAGCGGATCGTCGTGCAGAATCCGGCGAATGGCCGAAAGGCGCTTTATGTCGGGTCGCACGCGTCGCATATCGTCGGTATGCCGGTGGAGGAAGGCCGGGCGCTGATCCGGGAGCTTTTAGAGCACGCGACCCAGGACAAATTCGTCTACCGGCACCAATGGCGGCAGGATGAGATCGTGATGTGGGACAACCGGGCCGTCATTCATCGGGGCCGGCCGTGGGATTTCCGGGCCGGGCGCCGGATCATGCACCGGACGACGCTTGCCGGGACCCTCCCCACCGTCGATCAGCCAGTCGAGACCTACCAAGCCTCCTGATACCACGACGTCCGTGCCTATTTTTTCATGATATCAAGACCTTGGCGCCGGCCGACGCTTATTATGCTGTTGAAGGCCCTAGGCCGATTAACCAATTCTTAATCGCGAAAATCGTACGGTATTCCGTGAGTTAGCCAGATTTTCCGGCCCGGAAGACCGACGATACATGAAGATTTCAGTGATCGTTCCGATCTACAACGAGCGCGATAGCCTCGAGCCGCTCTACGATAGTCTCGTGCCGGTGCTGGAAGGCATGGGCGGAGCGTATGAAATCGTTCTCGCAAACGACGGCAGCACGGACGGATCGGCTGCCCTGCTCGACGAGCTGGCGCAACGCAACCGGTCGATCAAGGTCGTTCATCTTCGCCGTAACTATGGCCAGACCGCCGCGATGATGGCGGCGATTCAACACAGCAGCGGCGACGTCATCGTCCCGATGGACGGCGACCTGCAGAACGATCCGGCCGACATCCCGAAACTCATCGAAACGCTGGAAAGCGGCTATGACGTCGTCTCCGGCTGGCGCGTCGACCGTCAGGAAGGCATGGACCGGCGCCTGCCCTCGCGGATGGCGAACTGGCTGATCTCGAAGGTTTCCGGCGTGCGCCTGCATGACTACGGCTGCACGCTGAAGGCGTATCGCCGCCGGTTCATCGAGAATGTCCGCCTCTACGGCGAGATGCACCGGTTCATTCCGATCTACGCGGCTTGGGAGGGCGGCAACGTCACCGAGATACCCGTGACGCACCATGCGCGAAAGCATGGGCAATCGAAATACGGTCTTGGCAGGGCGCCGCGGGTCTTGCTCGACCTGATCGTGATCCGGTTCCTCGACCGGAGCCTCGACCGTCCGATACAGTTCTTCGGGCGCGCCGGGATCTATAGCCTTGGCCTGGCCTTTCTTGTCGGCCTGTGGGCGCTCTACCTCAAATTCTTCGACGGCGTATCCTTTATTCAGACGCCGCTGCCCATGTTGGTCACCATGCTCGCCTTGGTCGGCGTCATGTTCGTGATGATGGGGCTGCTCGCCGAGATTCAAAGCCGGGTCTATTTCGAAACGCGCGACAAGCTGCCGTATTCGGTACGCGCGACACGGAACGTCTTCAAGGTCGCCGACGCGGCGTGACGGTGCAGCCATGCATGCGGATCATTACGAATTAGATGCCGAGTTGGCCGATACGCACTGGTGGTGGGTCGCCCGCCGCCGGGTTCTGCGGCATTTGATGGGCCGACTGCTCACCTCTGAAGGTCAGCGGAAGATTCTGGAGGTCGGCTGCAGCACCGGTTCCAACCTGGCCATGTTGAAGGATTTCGGCTCGGTCTACGCGATGGAGCTGGAGCGGACCGCGGCCGAGGTGTGCCGGTCCCGAAATCCCGACATCCGGGTCTATGAAGGCGGGATTCCCGATCCGCTGCGTGACCGGTATGACGTCATCTGCCTGTTCGACGTGCTGGAGCATATCGAGGACGACGCCGGCGCGCTCGAATGGATCGACGATCATTTGGCTCCGGGCGGAACGGTCTTGATCACGGTCCCCGCCTTCCGGTTCCTGTGGTCGCGGCACGATGAACTGGCGCATCATTTCCGCCGCTATACCCGGCCGGAACTCGAAGCTCTCCTCGGATCGCGGTTCGAAATTTCCTATACGTCCTATTTCAACACGCATCTCTTCCCCGCGATTGCCGGTGTCCGGCTCGTCCAGCGGCTATTCGGCGTGGATGGCGGTGAGAATGACAAGGCGGTCGCCAGCACCGGCCCGGCGAATTGGCTGCTCAAGACGATCTTCGCCGTCGAGCGGTTTTGGATGCCGATGATCAAGCTGCCATTCGGTGTCTCCATATTCGCCGCGGCGCGGAAGGCGACGGCAGCCTGATGTGCGGTATCGCCGGCTTCACGCGACCGGATCGGAACGCCTCCGTCACCTTGCGTCGTATGATGGCGGAAATCGAGCATCGCGGACCGGATGACGACGGGGTCTGGATCGACGATCAAGTGGCGTTCGGCCATCAACGGTTGACGATCATCGAGCCGGTCGGGGGCGATCAGCCCCGGCTGGATCCGGTGACAGGCGACCTACTCGTCTTCAACGGTGAAATCTACAACTACCAGGATCACGCAGCCGCATTGCGCGACGCCGGGGTCCGCCTCCGGGATGGTTCCGACACCGAGGTCTTGTTCCAGATGATCCGTCTGCACGGCGTCGGACCGGCTTTGCGGCGCCTCGACGGCATGTTCGCCTTCGCCTATCGCGACGGGGCGAACGGCGTCGTGACCTTGGCGCGGGACCGTTTCGGCGAGAAACCGTTGTTCTATGCGGTGCTTGCAGGGCAGTTGGTCTTCGCATCGGAAATTAAGGCACTACGGAAACATCCGCTGTGTGCAGATGCCGATTTCGATGTGGAAGCCATCGGACAATATCTCGCATTCGACTATGTGCCCGCGCCGCGGACCGGCTTTACCGGTATCGATAAGCTCCTGCCGGCTCATACACTAACGTTCGACGACGGCGGAATTAGCATCGACGCATATTGGGACCTGCCGGCAGGCGACGTTGCGAAATCGTCCGTCGAGATGCCCACGACCGAAACCGATGCAATCGACCGGCTCGACAGCTTGCTGCGCGACTCCATCAAGGCTCGGCTTGTCGCCGATGTCCCGGTCGGTGTTTTTCTTTCGGGCGGTATCGATTCCGCGCTTATCGCGGCCGTCGCCGCCGAATACGCCCCGGGGATCAGCGCCTACACCATCAAGATGCCCGGCGACGGGTACGACGAAACGCCCATCGCAACACGGGTAGCCGAACGGTTCGGGCTGCGGCATGAGGTGCGGACACTTACCGATGCGGACGTGCTGCGTGCGTTGGACCGGGTCGAGGCGAAACAGGACGAACCATTCTCGGATTCGTCGATCGTTCCGACCTACCTCCTGAGTGAAACCGCGGCGCAGGGCGTCAAGGTCGCGCTGGGCGGCGACGGCGGCGACGAACTGTTCGCCGGATACATCAATTTCCAGGCCCGCAAGGCGGCGGCCATCATGGCGCATCTGCCGGCGCTGACCGGCGCGGCGTTGCGGAAAGCATTGTCCATGCTGCCACCGTCCGACCGGTATATGGCCCTTCCCTTCAAGCTTGCGCAATTGAGCCAAGGGTTCGGCCAAGCGGAATACCTGCAATCGTTCCTATGGATGGCGCCGTTCGATGCGGATGCCCGGCGGGCGCTGCTCCGTGACGACATGCCGATCCAGCGGAGCCTTCAACCGGTAACCGAATGGGTAGACCATCATCGCGCCCGGGGGCCGGTCGACCGCCTGCAACGGCTTTTTTCCGCTTTCTATCTTCCGGACGATATCTTGACGAAGGTGGATCGTGCGTCGATGTACAACAGCTTGGAGGTGCGGGCGCCTTACCTTTCCGAAGACATCGCCGAATTCGCCTTTGCGATGCCCGAACGCTGGCGCGTCAACGGCTATACGACGAAGTACCTGCTGCGACGTTTGGCGTCACGATATCTGCCGGACGATGTAGTGGCCCGTCGCAAGCACGGCTTCGCAATGCCGGTATCCGGCTTGATGCGTGGGCCATTACGGGAGCGGGTCAGCGGCGTGTTGCTGGACGCGGCCAATCCGATAGCGGACCTGTTCGACCGGGCGGAAATCGAGCGATTGCTGACCACCCATATGGATCGCCGGGCGGACCATCGCAAACGGCTTTGGTCCCTCTACTGCCTTTTCCGGTTTGCGGCGACCGCGCGACAGCCGAGTGTCGCGGCGGCGGCATGAGCAGTCCCTGTCCGGGATCTATGTGAGGCCCGTTTAATTCTGTCTTAAACAATTCAAATTATTCAAATTTTATGACTTTACTGTCCCCAGCTCCGCCAAGCGCCGATGCACCTCCTAGCCAAGGTGTGACGTCTCGCATGCGAGAGTTGTTGATGTATGTCGCGTTTGCCGTGCTGGCTCTCATCGCGATCTATCCGGTGCTGTCGGTCGAAGTCCCGCCCATTGTGGATTACCCGAACCACCTCGCGCGCATGCACATTTTGACCCTGTGGGAGAGCGATCCCGATCTGCAGAAGAACTATGTAGTCGAATGGAGTCTCGGTCCGAACATGGCGATCGATTTCGTCGTGCCGTTGTTGACGAAGGTCTTCTCACTCTACGACGCGGGGCGCGTGTTCGTAGCCACGACGTTACTTCTGATCGTCGGAGGAACACTGACGTTGCGGAAGGTGGTCGTCGGTAAGGTTGGGCTCTGGCCCATGTTGGTCTTTCTATTGCTCTATAACCACGCCTTCTTTTGGGGATTCCTAGGGTTCCTGTTCACGGCCGGTTTGGCTCTATTCGCGTTCAGCGCTTGGATTGCATTGCGGGACCATCCGAATTCGATTCGGTTTGCCGTGTTTGCAGTGGTGTCGGTCCTGCTTTTCTACAGCCATCTCTTTGGCCTCTTGATCTACGGGATTTTGGTGGCCGGATTCGAAATCGGTTGGACGTGGCGAAACCGACGAATGCGACCCTTCCCTTTCGCCGCCTATGCCGTCAGTGGGGGCCAGTTTCTGGTGCCCTTCTTATTGTTTCTGGCATGGGTGGGAAGAAACGAATCTACCAGTGACGCGATCAACAGATTTGGCTCTCTCGCTGCCAAAGTCGTGGCCCTGATTTCACCGGTCCATTTCGGTCTACCCTCAATCGATATTCCGACCGCAATTTTCCTCGGTGGTGTGCTCATACTATGCATGACCCGCCGATGGGTCTGGATCACGGACTCCTTAAGGCTTCCCCTGCTTTTCTTGACGGTGGTTGCGGCGTTGATGCCGAATTTTCTGTCGGGTGTATGGGGTACGGATTTTCGATTGCCGGCTATCGTAGGCTGCGTCCTGTTGGCTGGCGTTCGTACAAAACCCACAGCGTTGCGCCAAGCGCGTTTGATCATTGCCATTGCCGTCGTATTGCTTGTCGTGCGCACTGCGATGATCGCAGAGCAGTGGCACGATCTGGATGCGAAGTTCACGGAATTCCGAACGGCGAGCCACGTGATGCAGCGAGGGTCGAGACTCCTGGTGGTTGCGGATCGGGATGACGCGCCGGAAGGGACACCGCCGCTCTATGAGATGAAATTCTGGCATTTGGGCGCTCTTGCAGTCATCGAGCGCGGATCATTCTACCCGACCCTCTTTACCGGACATACAACGGTTAACGCATCGCCCGCGACGGCGCTGATCGATTCTCCGGTCGGAACGCCGGTATCGCGGAAAGTTCTATCCGCCACCGCCGACGCTTCGAAAAGCCCTTACCCATTGAACCACCGGCTTAGCCGCTATGTCTGGCTGTACTGGATCGGATGGCCCGCACATTTCGACTATGTCCTGTCCATCCGGCACGCCAACAAAGCGAATCCGTATCCCGATCTGCTCGAACGTGTGCATGAAGGATCGTATTTCGACATCTATCGGGTCATGCGGCCGTAAATCCGAGAATCTATTCCGAGAATGGCAATGAAACAGGCAGCAGCCAGATTAGACTTGAACGGCGACGCGGAGGCGACCCGGCAGACAATTGCCGATTTCGGTGAGCAATGGACCCGCTATACGGAAAATGACGGGTATTATGCCTCGCTCGAGTTGTTCAAAGATATCTGCGGTCCGCTTTTGACGATCGGCGACATTACCAGTGCGCGGGTCGGCGATGTCGGCAGCGGCACCGGGAGGATCGTGGCCATGTTGCTCGCCGCTGGCGCGGATCGGGTGGTTGCGGTCGAGCCCTCGCAGGCGTTCGACGTTCTAAAGACGAATACAGTCGAATGGTCGGAGCGCATCGACTACATCAACGGCCGAGGCGAAGCCATCCCGGCGGGTGCCGATCTGGACTACATTTTCTCAATCGGCGTGTTGCATCATATCGCGGACCCAGCACCGGTCGTGCGCGCCTGTTACGAAGCCCTACGGCCCGGCGGGCGGCTTCTCGTTTGGCTATACGGACACGAGGGCAATGAGTCCTATTTGACCTTCGTGCAGCCTTTGCGCCGGCTCACCGTCAAATTGCCGCAGCCGGTATTGGCGGCGGTCAGCCATCTGCTTAACCTCTGCCTGGGCCTCTATATCCCGTTGTGCCGGGTGCTGCCGCTGCCGCTGCATCGCTATATGACGAACGTCATCGGCCGGTTCTCCTGGTCGAAGCGCTTCCTTGTTATCTACGATCAGCTCAATCCCGCGGTCGCCAAATACTACCGAAAGGCTGAGGCGGAAGCGCTGCTCGGCGATGCCGGATTTAGCGACATCCGCCTCCACCATCGTCACGGCTATAGCTGGACGGTGATCGGAGAGAAACCTGCCGGGTAGCTACGCCGCCGTTGCGGGGCGTGTACTCCGCAGCGGCGCAAAGACGCCGGGCACACTTCAGAGCTTGCATTTGGCACCGTGTGTCCCCTCCCTGTGGTGCGAGGATTTCGTCACTGCCCCTATCATTTTGAATACAGAGAAGTGCCGGACGGAGATGGAATAACCATTGGGAAGGTTAAGTGATCGTTAGTGAATCGCCCATTAGTTTCGGGGCTAAATTCGTTCGTGGAGATTGTTGGTGGAATTGACCAGTCGGACTGAGTTTTCGCCGTTTGCGCGATCCCGGAGCCATTACTTCGGGGTCTTTTCGTGCTGCGCGTTGGTCATTTCAGTATATCACCTGATCTTTGGCGGTCTGACGCTGCGTGATGATGAATTGTACATGTATCTCACGGCATTGGCCCTCTCCAATCCTGTTGAGGTCGACGCAGTCAATGAGATCATGCTTAATGCACTGCCCGCACTCGAATCGTCGCGGGAGGAGATCAAGTTATTTGATTTTCGAAATGAGTACAGATCTAACTATCTCCTGCATTCTTTCTTCATTCTAGTTTACAGCAAATTCCTATCGCCGGTTTCGGGCTACGCGGATCATATAAAAAATTGTCTTTCTTATGGTATGTTCTCGGCAAACGTGTTGATCGTTGGATTGGTCTCACTTAGCCTCATCAGCACCCGCAGCAAACTCTTACTCATGGCCACGACACTCCTCTTTCTCGTGCTCTTCGTGTTGAACGCGGCCAATCTTCCCATCTTCGGATACAGAATCAGCGCTCAGGAAGATCCGATCCTGTACGCAATAATGTCAGTAATATTCTTTGCAAGCCCGGGAATGCAGTTCGATGTTTTTGGTGTTAGCGCCAGGAGCGCATTTACCTTGGCAATTGTCGGGTTTTTCGTTCTCAGGTGGGGTGTAAGCTCGTCCATTGCGTATATCTGCTTGCCAATGCTGGCGCTGATTCACTCGACATATTCCGGCATATTCCTGTTCATGATTGTTGCCGTCGACATCGTGTTGCGGCCCCGGGATCTGTTTGATCGAAGGGTTGCCCTGAGCATATGCGTGACAGCCGCCCTATTCTTTTGGCGGGAGAGGATTTGGACAATATTCGGCGGACTTGAGATTGCTCTCGTCGGCATTCTCGCAATCGGCCTTACCGCATTTTTGGTAACGCGCGTCTCTCGATACGACGTCCCAATTTTGTCGCAGATCCTGGGTAAACTGCGTTCGTATGACGTTGTGAAAGCCGATGTCATTCTGTTCGGCTGCGGTGCGGTGATTGTTTCGCTTCTTGCTTACTTGATGACGGACCCACAATCACTTGATGATCGTTATACATGGATGGAATTGTCGAGTAGGCCTTTGGCGCTGATTCGCATTCCGGTCTTTTTGGGATTGCTCGTCATTTTTCTCCGGGCGGCTAACGCTTCGGATCGGCATCTGCTGACATTATTGCCAAGCATTGGGGCTGCCTTGCTGGCCACGGTGCTTGTGGCAAAAGCGAATAGCATCGAGCGGGACCCCCGCGCTGAAGGCAAACTACTTCAGGAACTTTCACAGGCGAATTTCAGCAACCTGTCGTCGCCTAGGGACCAAGCCTTTCTCTATTATTATCATATGATTCGGGAAGTTGAGGGTGATACCGGCATACTTCAGCGTTGGATCGATGACAAAAAACCGAGATAGAGCAAAGCTCGACGCAAAGCCGATAGGTGGGATTTCAACTGTGCGGCAGAGTTAACTCCGCCACCTTCCGAGAGCAATTTCTTCCAGATACAGCCTTGTGCACTATTGCCCAGATAACGGAGCCGTCGATGGCAGCTTTCCCCATGTCGGCCGCTTTTTCAAATAAGGACGCCAGACTTAATCCATTTCCTAAGCTGCGCAGGATGTGGTGACCATAGGCCTTTCAGGTAGGCTCAAGACAGTGTTTCAGCTCATCCCTAAACTGCAACCAAAAGTTATGGAGGAAGAGGATAAGGTTAAGAAAATGTTAGTACATTTTCTTTCTCTATAGAGTGCAAGATCGCTATCGCGTACGCGGACGTGCGCTTTGCAGTAGGTTGAAGGCATGCGCGAGTTGGGCCAAGCAAACTTCGGCGCGAACACCGGATTGGGGAGCCGGCGCGGACGGCGTGGGCGCCGAAACTGGGCTAGCGCGTCCCGTTTTGATACGACAGAATTTCGGACGGAAATTTCGGATCAAGAACCACGTGTTGCTCGCATCGCCGTCGTCATTCCTTGCTATCGCGTGAGCCAGCATATCCTTGACGTGTTGAGGCAGATCGGCCCGGAAGCGAGCCTCATATATTGCGTCGATGACGCCTGCCCGGATGGGACCGCCGATCTAATTGGGCGTGAAGTTCGAGACCGTCGCGTGATGGTTGTCCGGCACCAGAAGAATATGGGCGTTGGAGCAGCAACACTCAGCGGCTACCGCGCCGCAATCAAGGACGGAGCGGACGTAATCGTAAAGATCGACGGCGATGGCCAGATGGATCCTAGATTGCTGTCTCAGTTTGTTCGACCGATCTGCGACGGCTGGGCCGACTATGTTAAGGGAAATCGTTTTGCCAATCTCGAAGACCCGAAGAACATGCCGGGCATACGGTTATTCGGAAACGCGGCACTTTCATTTTTGACCAAGCTGTCATCAGGATACTGGAATATATTCGACCCGACGAACGGATACACTGCCATACAGGCGGATGTAGCACGCAAGGTCTTGGAGCGTTCGGTTGCCAAGCGGTATTTCTTTGAATCTGATATACTTTTCCATCTGAATATGCTGCGTGCCGTTGTAACTGATTTGCCAATGAAAGCGCGGTACGGTGACGAAAAAAGCAATCTGAAAATCCGCGGTGTTCTGCTGCCGTTTGCTTACCGGCATCTGCGAAACGTGGTCCGGCGCATCGTCGTTCAGTATTTTCTGCGCGATTTCTCCCTAGCTTCGCTCGAACTTGTATTCGGAATGGTGGCTGTTACGTTTGGCATTGCCTTCGGCATCGATGGCTGGGTCAAATCGGCTGAGACGCTTGAACCGGCAACTGCGGGCACCGTCATGGTGGCGGCCCTGCCGATTATCGTGGGTGTCCAATTGCTGCTCAGCGCGGTCAATTACGACATTCAGAACATTCCCCGAATGCCATTGCAGCTTCTGTTGCGCGAGTCCGACCGCGAGCGCTCCTAATCTGTTGTGCTGCCGCGAATAATTCACCCTCAATTTTCAAAATAGTTAACTGGCGGTAAAGGTTTCCCAAATAGGGTTTGTCTGCCTCGGTGTCGGCCTATGGCCGGCGGTTCGACCGTTGTGACGGCCCACGGAACGGGGGAGACATTCATGATTACGATCAGAGCCATGTTCCGAAAAGCCATCTTCAAGGAGCTTCTTCCGAACCTTGCCGAGCGGTCGTCTTTGTCTGTGGTCTATTTGGGCTGCGTTTTCCTGGCTTATGTCGCCTTTGCCGCCATCAGCTACGAGGGGCATGCCGGCGGCGGTCAGTATGTCTTAGTCTATGGCCTGACAGCTCTGCTCGTGCTGTCCGGCACATCTATCGGTTATGAGGCGGCAACCACGTCGTTTCGCATACTGGTTCGTTGCATCATTTCCTTCACGCTTTTCTACATCGTTACGAGCCGTGTCGAGATCACGAGCGCCTTGATCGGACAAGATGCCGTCGCGGCATTCATGCTGAACTCCGCGTGGATGCTTGCGGTTGTCTGTGGTGTCATCGGCTACTTTCGACCCAGCTTCGGTCTCGTACCATTGCTGTTCCTGGTGTGGCAGAAGCACCAGTTGCAGAATGTTTTCGCCCTGCATATCGAATGGATGGACTACCTCACCCTGGTCGAGACCGGCGTCTTCCTCATTCTGGGGTACTTGATCTACGGGGTATTCCGTCGGTTCGGCGTGGTCGGCGAGACATTTTCCGTCAGCGGACGGAATGATGACGCGGTGCATCGGGAGTCCGGTGGTCGCCTTCTCACGATCGACCTTTTGGTTCTCTTTGCGATTGCCCTGCATTTCGGCAACTACCTGTACGCCGGTCTCATCAAGGCGGTACTTGGGGGCAATCCGGCTTTTTGGGTGCTGGAGAACGAGACCCAATGGCTGGTCTTGGCAGCTTGGGAAAGCAACGTGCTGCCGCTCTCCTTCAGCCACGCCCTGTCCGCCGGGACCTTCGAGACGCTAGCCAATGTCCGTATCTTTACCAATTTCGTGACGATTGCGATTCAGTTATTCGCGGTTTTCGCCATCCTTCGGATTCGGTGGGCACTCATCATTACCCTTTGCTACGACGCGCTTCACCTGATCATCTTCTTTACGACCGGAATATTTTTCTGGAAGTTCATCATCCTGAACTTGGCGATCGTTGCCGCGCTGGGTGCGATGCAGATCGTAACGGTACCGCGCCAGATTCGTATGGCGCTGGCCGCTGCGGTGGTCCTGTCGCCCTTTGTCTTCCATATCATGCCGTCATTTGCCTGGCTCGATTCCCGGTCGATGAATAGGGTACAGGTTTACGCCATCACCGATGATGGCGCGGAGCATCCTGTTCCCTCCAACTATTTCCTCGGAATGTCGGTGACGTTTGCGCAGAACCGGCTGGTGTGGCCCGCCGAAGGCGCGGTTCCGACCAATACATGGGGTGTCTCGCGCGACCGGGACATCATGGAACGTGGATTGGCGTGCGATTGGACGGCGGACGATCTGTCAGAACGCCCTGTTCCCTTCTCGGTGCCGCAGGTACAAATTGCGTATTTCATTCAACGCTATCACCAGCAAGTGCTGTCGATGCTCGATAATGAGGGCCGATTCAACTATGACCTGTTCCCGCATCATATCTTTTCGATGCCGTGGACGTCGCACGGGTTCGACGCGCTGGATAAGCGTCGGATCGTAGCCTATCGTTACAAATCGGAGACGCTTTGCTTGGACTACAAGGATGGCCGCCCTGCCCCGCAGAGGCAGGATCTCGGGTCTTTCGATATCCCCGTCTAACTGGAGGATCATGCGGTTCATGGCAAGTGACGGCGAAGCCAGCCTCGTGTACGACGGCGAATGCCCCGTCTGTTCGGCTTATGTGCGGATGGTGCGGTTTCGCGCGGCCGTTGGCAGGGTGCAGTTGATCGATGCACGAAGCGGCGGCCCCCTCGTCTCCGAAATTCTGCGAGAGGGTTTCGATTTAGACGAGGGTATGGTGCTGAAGATCGGCGACCGGATCTACCATGGACCCGACTGCATCCACGCGCTGGCGCTGATGAGCGGTGGCAACGGCCTCTTCAATCGGTTCAATGCCTGGATCTTCAAGTCGCCGGCCCGTGCCCGGATCCTCTACCCCATTCTGCGCGCTGGACGGAATTTGCTGCTGCGATTGCTGGGCCGGAAGAAGCTCCAACTATTTCAGGAACAGGAATAAGATTGAAGATCAATTCCTAGCTTTTCTGTCCGCTACCCCACCTGCTTCCAGTAACTGTCCTTCACAGCGATCTTGCCGTCGCGGATTTCGTAGATGTCGATGCCGCGTTTGTCGATGATTTTGCCGTCTCGGGTGCGGCCGGTGGCGCGGAAGCTGCCGAAGACCTTGCCGTCGGCGATCGAGACCGCGGTTTCGGAAAAGCGCATTTCCTCGATCTCGCCGTCACGTTCTTCCAAGGCTTCTCGAACCGCATCCTTGCCGCGCACGATCTTGCCATCGGGGGCGTCCGGTCCGGCGGCGAGCCGCCATTCGAAATCGTCGGTGACGCAGGCGAGAATGCCGTCCACGTCCCCCTTGTTGAATGCCTTGCCGAACTGTCTCAACAACGCCATGACGGCGTCCGTATCGTTGCTCACGATGCTATTCCTCGTCTTTCTGTGCGTAGGGCGGCGCCTTGAAATACGGTGGATAGGCGCCGATGGCGGTCATATCGACCTCGATCAGCGAAGGGCCGCCGACGGAGAGCGCGCTCGCAACCTTGTCGCCGAGTTCCGACGCCATGGAAACCCGGTCGAAATGCAACCCGGCAACCCCGGCGAGCCCTTCGTAGTCGGGCCCTTGCAGGTCGTGGAAATACTTCCGGCCGCCATAGAGGATTTCCTGGATATGCCGGATGACGCCGTAACCCTTGTCGTTCATCACAAGGAAAACCACGTCGGCGCGTTCCTGCACCGCGGTCCACAACTCGGTCATGTTCAGATTGAAGCCGCCGTCGCCGCACATGCAGACAACCTTGCGCCCGCCGCCGCCCAGCGCGGCCCCGATGCCGAGCTGCATGCCGGGACCGATCGCTGCGCCGATCGGGTAGATATTTTGCGTCGGGTCGTTCAATGGAAAGATCCGGTTGCCCCAGGTGCTGTTGGACAGCGTGATGTCGCGCACCCAGATCGCATCGTCCGGCATCACCGCGCGCAAGTCGGCGGCGAATGTGTCGTATGGCGCTTGGGCCTTGCGATAGTTCTCGGTCGTCTGGGTCTTCAACTCGGCGATTTCGTCGCCGTATCCCGCTTCGATCTGGGTCTTGCCCTCGACCGCATCGGCCAACGCACCGAGTGTCAGCGCGCTGTCGGCACAGACGAACAGGTCGTTGGTATACGTCCGGCCGTCGGCGGCCGGGTCGATATCGATCTGCACGCGCCGCTCCGGCAGTTCCAGGGACATGTCCGCCGTCTCATGGCCACGCAGCCGGCATCCTGCGACGATTAGCAGGTCGACGGATTTGTAATACTCGACGACTTCCGGCGTGGCGGTCAGCGCGCCCAGCGTCATCGGGTTCCTCTCGTCGATGACGCCCCGGCCGTTCCAACTGCTCACATGCGGGACGCCGAGTGACATCAGCCGGTTGACCGCATCGGTCGCATGGGTCGCTCCATTGCCGGTCCACAGCAACGGCCGCTTCGCCGACTCAAGCATATCGGCAAGAGTATCCAGGTTGGCGGCTTCGGGCGGCCGCGGTGCCGGGATCGGCAGGACGATATTATCCAAACCCGCCGGTACGGGGATCTCCGTGCGCTGGATGTCGATGGGAATTTCGACGCTGACCGGACCCTTCGGTGGGGTCAAAGCATCGGTAGCAGCCTGGATGAGCGTGCCGAGCGCGGTTTCCGCAGATCGCACCCTATAGGCGGACTTGGAAATGGATTTGAGCATGCCGAGTTGGTCCGGCACGTCATGGACGGCCCCCTGCCCTTTGTCCAAATTGTCGGTCGCGGTTTGCCCGGTGATGTGGAGCACGGAACTGCCGGCGAAACGCGCCTCGACAATCGCGCCACAGGCATTGGCGGCACCCGGCCCGGTGCTTGTGAACAATACGCCGAGCCCGTCGCTCGCCCGCGCATAGGCATCCGCCATATGCCCCGCGCCCAACTCGCCCCGCGCCATGACGAAGCGCAGCAAGTTGCCGCGTCCGATCGCGTCCAGGATCGGGATGTTGTGGACCGAGATGACACCGAAGGCCGTCTCGACCCCGACCCCTTTGAGAAACTGCGCGACCAGGTCGCCGACTTTTATCGTATCGCTCATGGCGCTCCCTCTATGCCTGGGCCGGGTTTTCCCGGCCGGCTGGCAGCATAGCAAAGAGCGCCACCGGCTTCACATCGTGCATCAGATGGGTTCAAGCGGGCCATTCGGGCGGATGCGTCCCAAGCGGCACGGCGGGGCGGTCCCAGCCCATCGGCGTATCGGAGAGGCTGATCGGAGGTTTCACATGCGTCAGCCGTCCGAAGGGTGAATCGCTCTGCATGAGGAGGTCGCGAACGTCGTCGATCGCAGGATCCGGCAGTGTCCGTCCATCCACATCGCCGTCCAACCGGCCGAGGCCCTTGAGCCAATGGCCGGTTTGCGCCAACGATAGGCGGACCAGCCAACTGCCGCCTTCCCGCGCCCGCCGCGCCAAGGCCGTCATCGCGCCATAGGCGGCGAGATATCCCGTGACGTGATCCAAGGCCTGCGCCGGCAGCGGCCCAGGTGCCCCATCCTCCCCGCCTTCATGCGAGATACCGCTCGCGGTCTGTACCAGGCTGTCGAAGCCGCGGCGGTTCTGCCAGGGGCCGGCATGGCTATACGCGCACAGCGAGACACAGACGATACCAGGACGCGCCTCGGCCAGCGCCTCCGGCGAAAAACCGTGGCCGGCGATGGCGCCGGGCCGGTAACCTTGGGTGAAGATATCCGCGCCCCGCACGAGATTCATCAGCGCGGCCCGCCCGGACTCCTCTCGCAGGTCGACATGGGCCGAGAGTTTGCCGAGGCCGGTATCTGCGATCAAGACCGGGATGAAGGGCAGATGTGGACCGGCGATCCGCATGACATCCGCACCCAGGCCAGCCATCATCCGGCCGCAAACGGGACCGGCGAGCACCCGCGTCAGGTCCAGCGCCCGGACACCGGAAAGCGGCTGGTCGCCCGCCGGGAGCGGTTCGGGTTCGCTGTCGCCGATCTTGATGATTTCGAATAGCGGCAGGTCGGCGACCGCCTTGCCTTGCGGATGCGCGGCCCATTCGTCGGCATCGCGCAGCATGCTGGCGCACATGCCGGCCTCGGCCAAGGCATTCTCCAGCTCTTCGCCGTTCCAAGCGGCGACGGCCACCTTCACTTCGTTCGGATCGTCCGCGCATTGCAAGACCGCCAATACACCGTCCCGGTGATGCGGGAAATTGCAATGCAGTTGGATCCAACGGTTGTCCTTCGTCTGGTAAACGCCGGAGATGGCGCCCCACGGATCCTCGGGCAGTTCGTCATCGACCCGTAAGTACCGTTCGCTGCGCAACGCGATCGAGGCGAGTCGGGTATCCACCGTCACCTGCTGACGCGAACCGTTCCGCAATTCCCAGATATCCGCGGCCGCCAGTCCGACCGCGGCAAGGCTGGCGCTGGCAGCCGTGCCAAGCAGGAAAATGGTCGGCAGCACCGGGTCCCGTCCCTCGATATTCAGCGAATCCATCAGTGACGCATCGTTACCCCCCAACGCGAGGATCTGTTCGAGGGCCTCTCTTGAACCGGTCATGACGCGTCCTTTCCACGATGGTTTAGTCACCTGATGCGTGCCGCGATTGTGCGCTGCAGCAAAACCAGTTCCTTTTTACCGCAATTGCGAAATTCTGGGAAGGTTATGGCAGTGGATTGTCTGGCGCGTGCCGGCTTGCCGACGGTCAGTAGGTGACGGTCGTCGTGAAGAAGAACCGCCAATCGTTGTCGTCTTCGGTGTTAACGTCCCGGTCGAGCGGTTTGGCGGCTTCAAGATTTGCCTGAAGTTTTTCGAATAGTTTGACGCGCATACCGGCCCCGGCCGAAGACAGCGAACTGCGTATATCACTGTTACCGCTGACCTTGTTCCACACCGCGCCAATGTCGTAGAAGCCGTAGAATTGATATTCGTCGAGCCAACTCCATTTGCTTCTCCGCCCGACCTGTAGCTCGACCGATCCGGCAACGCCATGCTCGCCGGATATCTCGGAGAAGTCGTACGCCCGGCCGAACTGTTCCCCACCGACCGGGAATTCTTCGTAGGACAGCAACGGAACGGCGGCCCATTGGCCGGAGACACCGGCTTGCACGGCGACCAATTCCGTTATCGTCTGACGCCGCACGATGTCGCCGGTGACTTTTGTGAAATCATTGCGGCCGTTCGATCTCGATCGTTCCGTCGATCCATTATCCGAGGCACCGAAGATGTCCAGTCCTTGGCTCACCCCGACGCCGACACGGGTCTGTCCCTTGAACCGGTCCTGCACCTGATAGCTTGCACCCAGGCGCAGCGTCCGAAGACGATCGCTGATGACGGTCGATCCGAACTGCTTCTCCCGAAAGTTCCGAAAGTCGAAGGAACCGTTGATCCAGAGGTTTTGTTCCTTGGAACGGATCAGCGGGTGCGATAGGCGTCCGATAAACTGATAGGAACGGCTTTCGGAATCCAGTGGTTCGCTGCTGCTGCCGGCGTCGATGGTGCTGTAGGCGCCGAAGAGTGACAGCAACGTGCCGTACGCACCGACCGGAATATCGCTGGAGACTGCGCCATACAGCAGTTCTTCCGGCTCGCTCGGTACGGTGATGAATGTGGCCCCTATCCGCTCGCCAAGTCCAAATAGCGAGTTCACCGACGCGCCGAGCCACCCCTGCAGCCGGCCGACTTCCGGCGTGCCGCGATTGTCCAAGCGGGCGAAGGCGTCCACGTGCTTTTGGCCGAGTTGAATGACGAGCTCGTACTCGCCGGATGCCTCATCGAGCGCCTCGACGCTGGGATCGATGGTCAGCCCGGCCATGTCGTTCATCAGGAAGAGTGCGCGCTCAAGCGCCGCCATATTGGCGGGGCGCGCGGCCCGAATAGGCGCGACATAGCGCTGCAACGCTGATTTACCGGCATATGCGCCGGCAAAGGTCACTTTCTTGAAGAATCCTTCGATGACACGAATGCGTATGAGGCCACCGACTATATCCTGCGCTGGCGCTATCGCCCGGGACAGGAAGTAGCCGGCGTCCGTATACGTCCTCGTAACCCGTTGGACGATTGTTTGTATTTCCGCGCTGCCTACCTGCTTTGCCAGGAATTCTTCATAGGCGGTTGTAAAGGCCGATACCTCAAAGGCGGAGGCCCCTTCGATCACCACGCCACTTAGGATAAAAGGCTGAATCGCTTCATCTTCTGGCCGCCTGTCATCGACAGCCGGCAATTTCAATCGGCTGCGCTCTTTCGGCGGTTTGGGAGACTGTTCCGACTCGAATCGCCGATCGATATTGGGAAGGTCGGTGGATTGTTGCGCTGCCCCTTCTCCCGCTACGGCCAAGACGATGGCCGGAAACAGGGAACAGGCAGCTATGGCGCGCAGCAGCAATGTGTAACTCGTTGACGAACGTGGATGCGTAAAATTTGTGCAAAATTTGTCTCAACTTTGGCTTAAATATTCGAAAGTAAATCGTTTCGCAAACGAAAAAGTATATAAATAAACAAAGAAATTCTCCATTTAAGAGTAGAACTTCACATATTTCAATTCTACCAACGCACCCACAACATATTGTAGAGCCATATGAACTGCTCTCAATATTAAGAAGATAAGTGCTATCGACTCTCTCGTGTTAACTATTTTTATTCATAAAACCAATATGTTAAAGTAATCTTTTAAAGTAATTTCGTGATTATTATCACAGTATTTTAAATAACGTTGGATCATAATCCCCACATCGATACTGCTAAGGGGGAGCCCGCGCGGCGGGACATTTTGATCATGAACAAGATTTCACGGACGTTGAAGATCGTACTGACTGTCGTATTTCTGCACGGTTTGGTCGATTTGCCGGCTTTCGCCAACGAGACAGGGCCGTGGAAAGTCGCCCGAGTCGCCGGTGATACTCTGGTCCAGAAGCCTGGGAGCGATTGGCAAAAGGTTACGATCGGCGAAATGGTTTCGGTCGGGCATCGTTTGCGGACGGGTCGGTCGGGCGAATTGATTCTGGCGCGCGATGACGAGCGTGTGACGATGACGCCGAACAGCGTGCTCGAGCTTCAGGCCGGTGGCGGCAATCTTGCGACGCGCTTGTTCCAGAAGGCGGGCACCATGATGTTCAAGGTGCGCAAGAAGGTGCGGAAGCATTTCGAGGTCCGCACCCCCTATCTCGTCGCCGTGGTCAAAGGGACACAATTCACCGTTACGGTACATGATCAAGGCGGCGCGGTACACGTCACCGAGGGCTTGGTCGAAGTGGCCGATATCGGCGCGCAGAACAAGGTGATGGTGCATCCGGGCAAGACCGCCAGCGTTGCATCCACCAAAGGCAGTAAGGTGCAGTTGGGTGTGACGCCGCCGGCCGCGCGCAAGAAAGGTCCCGGCAAACAGTCGAAGGCGCCAAAGCTGATGCAGCCGATCGGGATCGCAAAGGTGAATATTACCAAGCGTTCCAAAGGTCTGTTGAAACGCCGTGGTAACCCCGCGGAGGCTCAAACCGCCTCTCGCGTTTCCGGAAAGCCGGGCAACCCCACAAAAAGCAATAGCGGCAACGGTAACGCCTTCGGCAATCCGTTCGACAAATCCGCCAGCAACGGTCTTGGCAATGCCTTTGGCCACAGCAATGGCAACAATGCTGGTGGCAACGGGAATGGAAACGGAAACGGTAATGGCGGCGGTAATGGCATTGGTAATGGTGTCGGCGGCGGCCACGGAAACGGGAATGGGAACAACGGCAACGGCAATAACGGTAACGGTAACGGCAATAACGGGAATGGTAAGGGTAAGGCTAAGGCTAAGGGTAAAAAATAGCCCTATCCCTTCAAGGTAATGCTCAAAGGTGGCGCGTCCGGATAGTCCCGGCGCGCCACCAATTCTTTTGGGCGATCCTCGAACAGCCTCACCAGGCGTTGTTCCGCCATTAAGAGAGGTTTGTGCCGCAAGTCTGAAACTGAATTCGAAATAGCGCCATTGTCTAAAAGCGCCGGATTTCGTGCCGTTTCGGGTCAATTCACCACGGTTCGTGGTATTTGCCTCGGAATTTCAGATGCTTATCGGAAATTGCAGTGTTGGAGCGGGAGAAAATTTAGTCTTTTTAAAGGTTTAATCCCTAAAACCTAATGGGATTGACTGAACCAGCGGCGACGAAGTTCGCCAATAGATAGCGGAATTCATGTTGATAGCACGTTTTCGCCTCGCCGCCGTCCTTCTCTCATTTCTGACGGCATTCAGTATTTCGTCGGCCGCGAAGTTGTCGGCCGGGGATCTGCAGGAATGGGTCGTGGTTCAAATTGAGGGTTTGGTGGAATTCAAGCGGGGTGACCCTCAATGGAGAACGCTGCGGCGCGGTGACACCGTCATTCCCGGATATGAGATCCGGACGGGGCCGGATGCCAAGGTTCTTCTGTCGCGCGGGTCGGAATCGATTACCATCGAACCAGAGAGCTCCCTAGAGTTTCTGCCTCCCAGCAGCAACAGCGTAACCCGAATCTTTCAGAAGATCGGCGGTGCGATATTCAAGATCAAAGAGCGTAATCGAAAGCACTTTGAGGTCCTGACCCCAAATTTCGTCGCGACGGTCAAAGGCACGGAGTTCTCGATCAGAGCCGACGGCAACGGCACGACGCTCAACGTCACGAGTGGAACCGTCGGGGTTACAAATAAGAAATCCAATAAATCCGTCGATGTTTCCGCGGGACAATTCGCCATGGTCGTGACCGATGGCGGCGCCATTGCAACCGGAAATCTGGCGGTCCGGACGGCCAGCCCGCTCACAACATACTCGGCCATTATCGCGGTGCTCGCGGCCGTATCTGGTCTTTGTTTCATCTTGTACATCGCCATGATGCGGAAACGGGCGCGCGTTGCGGCAGCGAAGCGGCAGGTCGTCAGACGCTAAGCCATGGATCACGTTTCCAATAGGTCGGACACCGCGGTGCGCCATCAAGGGTGGTGGGCGTATGCGCTTGTTTGGCTTGCCATCAGCATGGCGTATGCGCTCGGCATGTTCGAGTTTATCGATCGCAAATTTCAAGATCTCCGCTTTTTCGCGAATTCCCGGCCCGCAATGGGCAATATCGTCGTGGTCGAGATCGATGCATGGAGTTTGGCGGAGTTCAATGGGTGGCCTTGGCCGAGAAAGCATTTCGCGACCGCGGTCGAAAACCTGTCGGCAGCCGGCGCAACGAGTATCGTGTTCGATGTCGACTTCAGCTCCTACTCCGAATTCGAGAACGACAAGTTGCTTGCCAAAGCGTTGGCAGAATCGAATGCCCGGATCGTTCTTCCGATCTTTCAACAATTGACGTCGAGTGCCGGCGCCAGCACCGAAGTGATAACGTCGCGCCCGCTGATTCAATTCGAAGAGAATGCATCGCTCGCGGCGATTAACATCTTTCCGTCGTCCGACGGAATGGCGCGCGAAATGAACTATTTCAACATTATCGATGGCCGCGTCTTTCCGATGTTAGCCACAAAGTTGGCAGACGGGAGCGAAGAACGATTCTACGACCGCACGGCGTATTGGATCGACTACGGTATCGATCCGTCAACCTTTCCGCGGCTCTCAATGGCGGATGTCATTAGGGGGCGTTTCGACCCTGGCGTGGTGAAGGGAAAACAAGTCTTAATCGGAGCAACGGCAGTCGCGCTCGGCGACCAACTCTCCGTTCCGGCTCATCTCATACTGCCAGGTGTCTATGTTCATGCGCTTGGATATGAGTCACTCACCCAGAAGCGTGCATTACAGCCGCTAGGGCCAATTCCGACCTTCGCGATGATCCTGTCGCTGGTGATATTGATTGCAGCGCTGTCACGAAGTTTGTCTCTACTTCGCGGCCATCTTGTCTCATTTGGATTCGCGATCCTGATCGTTGCCGGCTCGGTCATCGCGCAAGACCGGGTGCCGGTAATATTCGACATAGCGCCGATGATCGCCGCGGTGGTGGTGAGCTATTATGTGACGATCTACCTGAAGGTCCACGCACAAACCATGCGATTGCTGTTCCAGTCATCGGACATCAGACGCAAGGAGAAAATGATCCATAACCTGGTCGAGAATACGACGGTCGGGATCATTTCGATGGACGTGAACGGCAAGATCGAGACGATCAACAAATCGGCGGCGGCCATGTTCGGCGACGATCGCAGCGCGATCATTGGGGCCAATATCGATACCGTCATCCGGCGGGAGGACATCTCCGAGGGGAAGATTTCGGACTATCTGACTTACTTACCGGTCACCGGGACCCAAGAGGTCATCGGCCATCGAAAGGATGCGAGCGAATTCCCTGCCGAGATTACGTTCAGCAAGGTGGATGTCGACGATGACACTGTCATGACCGCTTTCGTCAATGACATCACCATCCGGAAACATCAGGAAGAAACGCTGCAGTACAGGGCATCGCATGATTCCTTGACCGGACTTCTCAATCGCGATGCGTTTTCCAAGGAACTCGACAAGTTCATCGTGGATGCCGCGGAGAACAGTGACGAGCTGTCGGTCTTCCTGTTGGACTTGGACCGGTTCAAAGAGGTCAATGATACGCTCGGCCATCCGACGGGCGATACACTGCTGCGACTAGTCGCGGCGCGGCTTCGGAATATAGCGACCGCCAATGCCGTTCTCGCCCGCTTCGGCGGTGATGAGTTCGCCGTCCTCCTGCGCAACGTCGCCGATGTCGCCGCCGTCCAGGAATTTGCCGAGTCCGTGCTGCGCCAGGTGCGGGAACCGTTCGACCTCGACGATATCAGCCTCGAAGTTGGCGGCAGTATCGGTGCGGCGATTTTTCCGGCGCATGGAGATACCGCCGACGATCTGATTCAACGTGCCGACATTGCCATGTATGCCGCCAAGCAGCAGCAAACGGGGTATTCGGTCTATTCACCGGAGTCCGATGCGAACAGTGTCCGAAATCTGACGCTGACCGGCGATCTGCGGCGCGCCATCGAGACGAACGAACTGGAACTCGCGTTCCAGCCGAAAGTCGGTGTGTCGGCACGCCGGGTGATTGGCGTGGAGGTGCTGTCGCGTTGGTACCGCCCAGAGCATGGTCAGATACCGCCCGACGAGTTCGTCACCCATGCCGAGCAGACCGGATTGATCTTTCCAATGACGGAATGGGTGCTCGATAACGCCTTGGAGGAAGCTTCGGCTTGGCGATTGATGGGGCATGACTTGAATCTCGCGGTGAACCTGTCGGCACGCCTGCTGCACAATCCTTCGGTCATGCCCATGGTGTTGTCACTTCTGAAAAAGTGGGATTACCCGCCGGACAGGTTGACGCTGGAGATTACCGAGAACGCCCTGGTCGCGAATCCGAAAGACGCCATGGCGGTGATCGAACGCTTCGCCCGCCTCGGTGTTTGCGTCTCGATCGACGATTTCGGTACCGGGTATTCGTCCCTCGCCTATCTCAAGTCGCTCAAGGTTCAGGAACTCAAGATCGACAAGAGTTTCGTGCTGAACCTGACCAACGACGATTCGGACCGTAAGATCGTCAAGTCGGTCATCGGATTGGCGCACGACTTGAATCTCAAGGTTGTCGCCGAAGGGATCGAGACCTTTGATGTCCTTATAGCCTTGGACCAACTGGGCTGCGATGTCGGGCAAGGCTATCTGTTCGGGCGTCCGATGGCGGCCGCGGACTTCGTCGATTGGATGAAGACCGGCGAATGGAGCGTCAAAGACCAAGACTCCCCTTCGACACGGACCGGTACTCGGGATGCCTCGTAAGGGCTGAACGCGATACCAGTGCTAGGGGGTCTTTCGCCTCGGCAAGGACTGGAGATACTCGGTCACCGCCTTCAAGTCGCTGTCGGTCCAATGCGATGATGAGTTCTCGATCACCTCCGTCATGGAGCCGCCGAGGAAATCGCCGTCCGGCATCATGCCACTCTTGAGCGCGAACTCGATATCGCTTGCCGACCAATCGCCGATCCCGTCCTTCGGATGCGGCGTGATGTTCGGCACGGGTTTCCCATCCGCCCCTTTCCGGGTCCCGGCAAGGGCAAAATCGGCTCCAGTTGCCCCGAAGAAGTTCCGCGCGGTATGGCATTCACCGCAATGCGCCGGTCCGGTGACGATATAGGCGCCGCGGTTCCAGGACGCGCTTTTCTTCGGATCGGGTTCGAATGTGCCGCGCGTGAAGAAAAGCCATTTCCAGGGCCCCAGCATGACCCGAAGGTTGTAGGGAAACTGCATATCATGGTCGCGATTTTTCTGCTTCGCCGAGGGGACCGTATCGAGATAGGCTTTCAGGTCGACCAGATCCTGACGTGTCATGCTCGTGTAGGACGTATAGGGGAAGGACGGAAAATAGTGTGAGCCGTCCGGCGCAAGGCCCTCGGTCATCGCGCGGATGAAGTCTTCGGTGCTCCAGCCTCCGATACCGGTTTCCTTATCGGGCGTGATATTCGGCGCATAGAAGGTGCCGAATGGCGATTTGAGCGCGACCCCGCCGGCAAGGTCCGGACCCCGGTTTTTCGTGTCGGTATGGCAGGATTTACAACCCCCGAGACGCGCCACATAGGCGCCGCGTTTGGCGTCACCTGCTGTCGTCTCTGCCGTGGATTGAGCTGTCGTGGGAGAGGATAATGCCGCCCCCGCAAGGATTGCCGCGAAGAGGAATGCGCTTCGCCGTATTCGATCGATCATGCGCACTATCGTGTCATACCCGACGATAAATTGCCATCGTGTGCCCCTGGCCGTTACCTGTGGTCTTTAAGATTTGGCGAGATCATCCAAGATGGGACAATCGGGAAGATGGTCCCCGTGACAATCCGCGATGAGGTTCTCGAGCGTGTCCCGCATCCCCTCGAGTTCGGCGATTTTCTGATTGATGTGGTCGACGCGCTGCTGGGCGATCCGCTTTACGTCGGCGCTGGACCGTGACCGATCCTGATAGAGCGACAGCAACTCGCGGCATTCCTCGATGGTGAACCCGAGCGATCGCGCGCGTTTCAGGAATTGCAGCGTTCGGATACGCGTTTCGTCGTAATGACGGTAGTTATTCGACGCCCGCAGCGCCGGTTGGATAAGCCCGATTTCCTCGTAATACCGGATCGTTTTCGCCGGAACCCCGGAATGATCCGCTGCTTCTCCGATGTTCATGGTTGCATCCTATTGCCGTTGCATCCGCACCCTGCGGAACCTTCACAGATCAATCTATGGCACGCGAATACAGTTTCCAGTCACTAGAAGGTCAAGGCAGGTCTTTCTCCGCGAGGACGGACGCTTGACCTTCCAGGTGCCGGAATCCTCTTAATCGGGCGAAATCATTTCGGAGGTTCAGGACGATGCCGAAACGGACGGCCCTGGTCGTTTCGATCGCGGCGGGATTGGCCGGCGCCGCCTTCTTGTGGCTCGGCACGATGGCGTGGAATGATTCGGCCATCGGTCAGGCGGACGTGAATGACCAAGCGGCCGTTACGCTCGGCGCGGCAGTATATGTAGAGCACTGTGCGGCCTGTCATGGTGAGCGGCTCGAAGGGCAGCCGAATTGGCGGGTCCGGTTTCCGGACGGCCGGTTACCGGCGCCGCCGCATGACGCAACGGGGCATACGTGGCATCACCCGGACCGGCATCTCTTCGATGTCGTGAAATACGGCACCGCGGCCCTTGTCGGCGGCGGCTATCAAACCGACATGGCGGCATTCGGCGACCGTCTATCCGATCGGGAAATCTGGGCCGTGCTCGCCTACATCAAGTCACAATGGCCGAGGGAAATCCGCGAGCGGCAGGCAAAAATAAACGAACACCGACGGTAGCCGTTCATCGTTAGTCCCGGCCGACGTGTCTCTTGAGTTCCGCAAGTTCTAGCCGCACGGCTTTTAGTTCTTCCAGGATCGCACGCCGATCCGACTGTCCTTCCTCCGCCATCGCCTGCTCCGCTGCCCGTTCCTCTTCATGTTCCGTTTCGTGCTGGCGCTGCATGGCGTCCACCACGATTCCGATGAACAGGTTCAAGACGGTGAAGGACGTGATGAGGATGAATGGCAGGAAGAAGGCCCAGGCGAGCGGGTAGTTTTCCATCACCGGGCGGACGATCCCCATGGACCAGCTTTCCAATGTCATGATCTGGAACAGCGAATAGGCCGATTCACCGATCGTGCCGAACCATTGCGGGAAGGTTTCCCCGAAGAACTTCGTCGCCATGACCGAGAAGACATAGAAGATTAATCCCAACAGCATGACAATCGATCCCATGCCGGGGATGGCCTGCAGCAATGCACTGACCACACGGCGCATCGACGGGACGGCGGATACCAAGCGAAGCACCCGGAGGATACGGAGCGCGCGGAGAACCGACAGGTTGCCGGTGGCGGGCATCAACGCGATGCCGACGATGACGAAATCGAAGACGTTCCACGGGTCTTTGTGAAAGCGGCTACGGTAAACGATCAGTTTCGCAAGCAATTCCACAACGAAGACGGCGAGGATCGCGCGGTCGACCATCAACAGCAACGAGCCCGCCGCCGCCATGGCCTCCTTGCTCGTTTCGATCCCCAACGTCACCGCGTTGATGATGATCAGGACCGTAATCGCCTTTTGAAATCTCGCGGATTCAAGGACGCCTTGCACCTTGCCCAAAGAACCGGATTGCCGGGGCGGAATGCGCCGCAAGCCGTCGTCCTGGTTGGTCGTATCATTCATGCCCGTCGTACCCGCGCTCTGCCATGCCCAATCCTGCTGGGCGCCATTTTGTGAGGCAGGTCGCCCGCGTCAAGGTCGATGGTCGGTAATTGCCGGGACGACGGGGATTTTGCGGTGAATACCGTTGCGCAAATCGGCCTGTTCATACAATGTTCGGTTGAGCATGGATGACATCCGGCCGCCCCATACGATCACGATTAGTCCTTGAACGCACCCGAATTTCGCCGCGATCGGGCGTAACCCTGGATGTCGCGAAGAGGATCCTATGCAACGAGAAACCAGCTTATTGACCGATCTCCAAAAAGGCGCCGTCCAGGCCATCGTCAACATATTCGAAACCGGTGCCCCGCTCGGCGACTACGCCAGTGTGACGCTTTTGGAAGGCGACACCGGGCATCTGACGTATGGACGGTCCCAAACGACGTTAGCGAGCGGCAACCTCTATCTGTTGATCAAGGATTATGTCGATACGGAAGACGCGGTCTTCGCCGAGGCTCAGCGACCCTATCTGCCCCGGTTGGAGGCCATCGACCTATCGCTGGACGAAGACTCCGATTTCCACGCGATCCTGCGGAAGGCCGGGGCCGACCCCGCGATGCAGCGGGTTCAGGATGCTTTCTTCGACCGTATTTTTTGGGCACCGGCGGTGCGGTCGGCGGCCTACATCGACAGCACTCTGGCCCTCGGCATGGCTGTCATCTACGACAGCCGTATACATGGTTCGTGGCATGCCATACGGGACCGAGTCATCAAGGAATACGGATCGTTATCCGACCTGGGCGAAAAGACGTGGATGTGGCGCTATGTGGCCCATCGCCGGAACTGGCTTGCGACGCACGACAACACGCTGCTCCGGAAGACCGTGTACCGAATGGATTCGATGCAGACCTTGATGGGGTCGGAGAAATGGGACCTCAGCCTGCCCTTCTCGGTCCGTGGGATCAACATTGACCGGTCGGTGCTGACGGGCGGAGCGGCGTTGCGGGTGTCCGCCGACGAAACACCGCCCCGCCTTCTTCGCCTCCGCAAACCGGCGATGCGCGGGGACGATGTCCGCGCGCTGCAAAAGGCATTGTCGGAATTGGGCGTGTCTATCCGCGCCGACGGGGTCTTCGGCGGGAAAACCGAAAGTGCGGTCACGCGGTTCCAAAAGAAGAACGGATTGACGGCGGACGGAATCGTAGGGCCGGCGACGCGGACGGCCTTGGGGATCGATCTCTAACGTCTATTCGGATGCCGTGGTCTGCGATGTTTGACCGAATAGAAGTTTGCGCGATTCCGCCGTGTGCGGCCGCCCGTAGTCGCGCCATTCCTTGCCGACATCGACGCCTTTGCGGACCGCCGGCCGCGACTTCATACGGTTGTGCCACGCCTGCACGTTCGGCAGGTGGTCCAGCGACTGCTCGAAGCGTTTATACGGGATCAGCCATGGCCACGAGGCCATATCGGCGATGCTGTACTCGCCGCAAATGAAATCCCGGCCTTCCAGTTGACGGTTCAAGACGCCGAGCAAACGGTCGTATTCGTTGGCATATCGTCCCCGGGCGTAAGGGTTCTCCACCTCGACATAATTCACGAAATGGCTGAGCTGTCCCGCCATCGGACCCAGCCCGCCGACCTGCCAGAAGACCCATTGTTGGACGTTGTACCGGCCCTTCACATCTTGCGGCATGAACTTGCCCGTGGTTTCCGCGAGATAGCTCAGGATCGCCCCGGACTCGAAGATCGTGATTTCGTTGTCGGGGTCGCGCTTGTCGACGATCGCCGGCATCCGGTTGTTCGGGCTGATCGCCAGGAATTCCGGTTTGAATTGGTCGCCGTTGCGGATGTCCACGGGGATCGCCTCATACTCCAGGCCGCATTCCTCGAGCATGATGGAAACTTTCCAGCCGTTGGGCGTGGGCCAATAGTAGAGATCGATCACGGAATCTGTCCTGCTGTTTCTGTTCGGTTGCGACGGTAGCCGCGCCCTTTCGTCCGTGCAAGCGGAACGCCGCTGATTTGCCTACTATCGGAATGGTTGAGACAATTGCGACGGATGATAGCGCGTCGGAGCCGGAGGACATCATGGAATACAAATGCATCTCAGCGGATTGCCATATCGACCTGATTTGGCTGCCGCCCGACCTGTTCACGTCGAACGCCTCGGCGGCGATGAAGGACCGCATGCCCTATGTCACGGACGCGGAAGACGGGCCGACCTGGGTGACCAATCAGGGCGCACGCTTCGGGTTGATGAACGGCATGGGATCCGGCGGGCGGAAATACGTGCCGGGACAGATCCATCGCTCGGACCGGATGGCGGAAACCGGGCTGTACTCGGACGGCGAGAAAGGCATCCGCCGCCTGACCGACCCGGACCTTCGCTTGAAGGATCAGGACCGCGACGGCGTGCAGGCCGAGGTGCTGTACGGCATCCTCGGCGCGGCGCAGCGGCTGAACGACCCGGAAGCGGCGACCGAGGTCATGCGCATCTATAACGAATGGCTCGACGAGTTCTGCAAGACCCATCCTGAGCGCTATGCCGGCATCGCGTCGATCCCGAACCACGACATGGAGGCGGCGGTCGCCGAAGTCGAAAAGGTCGCCGCGCGCGGCGGGGTGCGTGGGATCGAAGTGTCGAAAACGCATGACATGAAGCAGCTCTTCGATCCGTCCTGGAACGCGCTGTGGGCGGCAGCGGCGGAAGCCGAACTGCCGGTGCATTTCCACACGATCGGCGGCAAGCGGCCGAATTTCGAAGACATGCCGCCGTTGCAGGCGCGCCAGGCATTCGCCGTCCACATCACTGGCTTCCAACTCGCGATGGCGTGGACCTTGATGGAAGTCCTCTACGGCGGCGTGCTGGAAGCCCACCCGAACGTTAAGGTCGTGATCGGGGAAAGTGGGATCGGCTGGATCCCCTACGTGTTGGAACACATGGACCTGGAATGGGAAGACCAGTTCAAGGACCTTACCCTCACCATGAAGCCGTCCGACTATTGGCATCGACAGTGCAAGGCGACCTATCAGAGCGATAAGGTCGGCGTACGGCTGCTCGACCTGTTGGGCGAGGAGAACGTGATGTGGGGGTCGGACTTCCCGCATCCCGACGGCGTCTGGCCCGATTCACAGGCCTTTATCGACGAGGAGTTCGCCGGCGTTTCAGGCGACACACGCCACAAGGTCACCTGCGAAAACGCGGCGAAGCTGTACGGGTTCGTTGCTTAGGCTCGCTCAACTGCGCAAAACACCGTCATTCCCGCGAAAGCGGGAATCCACTACAGGCGGCGCGGTCTGGATTCCCGCTTTCGCGGGAATGACAGCGCAACGAAATCTATACCGTTGAGATACTTACTTCGGGATGGGGACGGCGGTCTCGTAGATGTCGGAAACGATGCCGCTAACCGCCATGCGCACCTGGAAATCGAGTTCGGTGACGCTGCCGACAACGCTGATCGCGAGCAGAATGCCGACGAGCGCGTATTCCATTGACGGGATACGACGCCCGCCGGCGAGTGCCCGGCCAATGATCTTGGCCATGAGATACCTCCTCTGCCTCTCCTCCGAGGCGATGCCGAGTTCTTCTTGTTCTTCGGCATACCCAAGGAAACCGCAGGGACCGGGCGCCAGCAATTGACCTTCCGTGTTGGCCCGAAGGAGATGTCGGGCTTAACCGGCGGACTAGTCCCTTGAGGGCAAAGAGTTCGACGGAAGGGACTAGGCCTTTGGGGGACGCAGGCGGCGGGCAGACGGTGCGGATTTTGTTGAACGCCCGGATTCCCGCTAAAAAGAAGGTTAACGCCGTTGATGCCACGGGAGGGCACAGATGACCGAGAATGTGACGCCGAAACTGATCCTGCGTCAGGCCGCCGAACTGCAGAATCTCGACATCACCGAGGAACGGGCCGGAGAACTCGCGCCGGAGGTCCAATCCATCAACCATGACGTCTCGGAGGCCGCCTTCGACCTGGAGTTCGACGACGAGCCGGTCGGCTTCTTCCGCGCCCTGCGGCTTCAAAAACCTGTGGGAGACGAATAATGAGCGATCCCGCCCTGCTTTCCCTCGAGGAAACCGCCGCCGCCATCCGCGAAGGCCGCTTGACCTCCGTCGAGGCCACCGAAGCCTGCCTCTCGCGCATCGAAGCCTATGAAGGCACGGTGAACAGCTTCATCTCGCTCGACCGCGGCGCGGCGCTGGATGCCGCCAAGAAGGCCGACGCGGAGATCGCCAAGGGCGACATTCGCGGCCCGCTGCACGGCGTCCCCCTCGCCCACAAGGACATGTATTACCGCAAGGGCCACACCACGACCTGCGGCTCGGCGATCCGCCGCAACTACGTGCCGGACGTGACCGCGACCGTGCTGGAGAAGCTGGAGGATGCGGGCGCGCTCAACATCGGCGGGCTCAACATGTCGGAATTCGCCGCCGGGCCGACCGGCCACAACGAGCATTTCGGCAATTGTCACAATCCGTGGGACCCGGACCACATCACCGGCGGATCGTCCAGCGGATCGGGCGCGTCCACGGCGGCGCGGTTCGTCTACGGTGCGATGGGGTCGGATACGGGCGGGTCGGTCCGCCTGCCCGCCGCGCTCTGCGGCGTCGTCGGTCTGAAGCCGACCTATGGCCGGATCAGCCGCTACGGCGCCATGCCGCGCGCCTGGTCGAACGATACGATGGGACCGCTGACCCGCACGGTGCGCGACTGCGCGATGATGACCGGCGCCATCGCCGGATACGATCCGAACGACGCGACGACCGTGGACGAGCCGGTGCCCGACTATCTCGCCGCCATCGACGCGGGGACCAAGGACCTGCGCGTCGCGGTGCCGAAGAACTTCTTCTACGACACGGTCGAGGACAGCGTGCGCGAGGTGTTGGACGCCAGCGTCGAAGCGCTCCGCCAATTGGACATCACGGTGATCGAGGTCGAAATCCCCGACCTGCGTCCCCTCTTCCGCCTGGGCGACGCGATCTCGAAATCCGAGGCGGCGACGATCCATGCCAAATGGATGCGCCAGCGCCCGCAGGATTACGGCCGCCACACCGCCGCCCGGGTCGAGGCCGGGTTCCACCTGCCCGCGACGCGCTATATCGAAGCGTTGAGCCTGCGTGGCAAATATATGACCGAGTTCTGCACCGCCGCCTTCGCCGAGGCGGACATGCTGCACTGCCCGGTCATCCCCATGCCGGTCCCGACGATCGAGGAGACGGATTTCCACGGCAACGACACGGTCGGCGACATGGTCGCGAAGATGACCATGTTCACCCGCCCGTTCAACTATCTGGGATTACCGTCGCTCGCCGTCCCGTGTGGCTTCACCGAGGGTGAACTGCCGGTGTCGTTCCAGTTGGTCGGACGCCCGCTCGGCGAGCATCAGCTGTTCGCGCTGGGCGCGGCGTATCAAGGGGCGACGGATTGGCACGAACGGGTGCCGCAAATCCGATAGTGATGTGCATTCAACCTTAAATTTACTAAATGATCGACCGTATTGTTACGACATGCGTCACGAATAGGAGCATGATTGCCTATGACTGAAATAAGCATTGCCGATGTTAGGAAAGTCGTAAATCGGTTGCTCGATCACATAACGGACACGCGAAAGATTGAGAAGATTACGATTGATGATGATCTTTACTGGGAGATTCCATCGGACAATCGTTACGATATGAGCTCAGATATAGAGGAATTGTATGTCGGTAATTTAGTTGACGATTGGGGTTTTGTTTCAGGCTTGCTTGATGAAAACGTAACCCCAGTAACGTATCAACTCACGGAAGTTGCTCCAATACTGCGCTTTATTGGAGAAAAATTGGGTGAAGAGCTAGCGGGAAAGGGTGGCTGATCCGCCTACTTCGCCGCCGCAGTCTCCGCCCGAAACACTTCCTTCGCCACCGCCAACCGCTCCACCACCTCATGATTCAGTCGCGCCTTGTAGCCGGGCTGCAGGACGATCGCGCCGTCCTCGAAGGTCAGCGGCGTTTCGAGAAGCTGTTCGCGGTTTTTAAGAAATCCGCAGTTCTCGCCCGCGTTGTCGATGGTGGTGCGGGCGACGCAGGCTTCGATCCAGCATTCGATGTCGGTGGCGGCGCCGTTCCCGAGGACCGCGCCTAACCCGCGGTTCTTGATACGGTTCAGGCCGTCCGTCAGCATGTCGACGCCGGTCAGCTTGGCGATCTTGAGTTTCACGAAGCCGCAGCCGGGCATGTCCGCGGCACGGTCGATATCCTCCACGCCGTAGATCGATTCGTCCATCATCACCGGCACGGTCGAGACCGCGGCGACGGCGGCGTTGGCGGGCCAGTCGTCGCAGTCGCACGGTTGTTCGAACAGGGTGATCGAGTCCGGGTTCAGCGCGGCGGCGAAGCGCTTGCCGTCTTCCTCGGAGAATCCCTGGTTGGCGTCTAGCCGCAGCGTCGCGCGCCCGGCGTTGACCTTCTGGATCAGGGCGACACGCTCCAAATCCTTGTCCACGTCCCAACCGACCTTGACCTTGAGCGTGCCGAAACCGTCGGCGATATGGCGCTCGACCTCGTCGGGGATTTCCGCCAGGTCCTTGCTGTTGACCGGCGTCAGGATGGGGACCGGCAGCGGTGCTTCGGGTGCGTCGAAGATCGGGTTGCCTTCCATCATCTCGATGGCGACCTGCAACACGCTGACGGCGTGCGGATCGCTCTGGCGGTAGGGATCGAGGGCCGTCTTCGCCACGCCGCTCTCCATCCCGGCGAGCGCCCTGCCCTGGCCTTTGCAGAATTCCCAGCCGCCGTCCCCGGTCTCATGCGTGTAACCGGGGATGATCGTCGTCTCGCCGATCCCGATATTGCCGTCGGCGTCCTTGACCTCGGCGACGATGCTGTCCAACTCGGCCAGCGCCGCGAGCGTGGTGTTATAGGGCGTGTACAGCGGCACGCGGACGCGCCAAAGGGCGATGCTCTCGATCTTCATGATGATTAGGGCCTCTCGCCGGCGGTCAGCCGGTGTAGAACGGCACCTCTCCCTTGAGCTGCGTGCGGTGCATGCGGCGGCGGACCGACGGGTCGAAGTCGTCGCGCCGGTGCATGACGGCGCGGTTGTCCCAAAGCAACACGTCGCCCTTGCGCCATCGATGGGTCCAGACGAAATCGTCGTTAGTCGTGTAGTCCCAGATTTCGTCGAGCAGCGCTTCGCTTTCGGCCACGTCCATGCCGACGATATAGCTGTTCGTGCGGCGGCCGAGGAACAGCACGGTTTTTCCGGTCGCCGGATGCGTGCGCAGGATCGGATGATGCGCGCCGGGCGCCTTGCTGACGTCGGTCGGCGGCTCCAATCCTTTGCGCAGGCCACCGGCGCTGGTGAAGGTCGCATCATGGATGGCCTTCCGGCCACCGATCCGCTCCTTGAGGCCGTCGGGCAACGCGTCATGGGCCTTGTACATGTTGAGGAAGGCGGTGTCGCCGCCCGTTTCCGGGACCTCCAGGGCGTAGAGCGCGCTCGCGTCCGCCGGTTCCGGGTTGTAGGACATGTCCGTGTGCCAAGCGCATTCGGCCGAGCCGAGCGAGCCGATCTCCACGCCGTCCACCACCACGTTCGAGATGATCGCGACTTCGGGCACGTCCGGGCTGTAACCGTCGCTCAGCTTGTTCGCCGCTTCGTTCGGCGGCGCCTTGTCGCAGGTGCCGAAATAGTTGCTGAACCGCACCAGATCGCTGTCCGCCAAGTCCTGGTCGCGGAACAGCAGGACCAGGTGCTCGAACCAGGCGTCCTTGAGAGCGTGTACGGTCGCGTCGTCGAGCGGTTGCGACAGGTCGATCCCTCGAACCTCCGCACCCAGCGCCGGTGAACAAGGGGTGATATCGATAGACATCAGACAGTATCCTCCGCAAAGGCAATGCGTCGTCGCAAGCATAGCGCAAGCGCTTAAATCCGGCCAAACCGGGCCGTGCGCTATTGTTGTGCCCGCATCCGAGCCGCTAATCTGAATTTCAAATGACCGAAAGTGCCCGACGCATGGCCGACCCCGACCGACAAACCCATTCCTTCGAACGGAGCCACGACATTCTCATCGACGCGGACCCCGGCGATGTCCTGGACTATGTCTCGAACCCGAATTCCTGGCCCGAGTGGATTGCCGCCTCCCACCACATCGAGAGCCCGGACCGCCCGTTGGTCAAAGGGGACCGGTTCCGCGAGCTCTGGCATACCCGTACCGGCGAAGCGGAACTCAACTGGTTGGTGACGGACTACGCCGCCGGCCGTCTCTGGATCGGTGAAACGAAAACGCCGTTCACGGGAACCATCATCGTGCGGTACGACCTGGAACGCGACGGATCGCAGACGCGCTTTACCCGCACCTTGATCAATCCCGCCCGGCCGAAGCCCATTACACCGAAGATGGTCGATGCAATCGACAAGGAAGCGGAAATCTCGCTCCGGAACATCAAGGAAAACGTCGAGAAAAGGAGGTAGCGGCGCGTCGGGACCGGGGGGTTACCAGCCGATCGCCTTGGGAAGCCAGGTCGCCAACGCTGGGAACATGAACAGCACGAACAGCATCAATACCTGCATGGCGATGAACGGCATGACGCCTTTGTAGATATCCGCCGTCGTCACGCCGGGCGGCGCGACCCCCTTCAGGAAGAACAGCGCCCAGCCGAAAGGCGGCGTCAGGAAGGAGGTCTGCAGGTTGATCGCGACCAGGATCGCCAGCCAGACCGGATCGACCCCGGCGAGCTTGAAGAACGGGAAGAACAGCGGCAGCGCGATGTAGGAAATCTCGATCCATTCCAGGAAGAAGCCCAGGATGAATAGCAGGACCATCATGAAGACGAGCGCCGAGGTGGTGCCGCCCGGAACCATCGAGAACATGTCTTGAACCAGATGCTCGCCCTGCAGGCCACGGAATGCGAGCGCGAAGACCTGTGCCGCGACCAGGATGAAGAAGATCATCGCGGTGATGCGCACCGCCGCCCGGGCCGCGTCCTTCAGCAGGTCGAACGTGAACCGCCGGTAGATCAAGGCGACCACGATACTGCCGACCGCGCCCATGGAGGCTGCCTCGGTCGGAGCAGCGACGCCGCCGATGATCGATCCGAGCACGGCCGCGACCAGCGATAACGGCGGCAGAATCACATAGACCGCGCGCTTGAAAAGCGCCATGCCCTGGAGCTGCTCGCGCTCCTCCACGGGAATCGGAGGCGCCATCTCAGGCTTGAAGTAGCCTAGGCCGAGGACATAGATGCAGTAGACCGCCGATAGGACGAGACCCGGGATCATCGCGGCGGCGAACAGCGTGCCGACGGACTGCCCGGTGATATCCGCTAGCAGGATCAGGACGAGGCTGGGAGGGATGATCTGCCCGAGCGTGCCGGACGCGCAGATACTGCCCGCCGCCAACGACTTGTCGTAGCCGCGCCGGATCAAGACCGGCAGCGTCAGCAGACCCAGGGTCACCACGGTTGCGCCGACGATCCCGGTCGAGGCGCCCAGCAAAACGCCGACGATGATGATCGCCAACGCCATGCCGCCGCGCATACCGCCTGCCAGATGACCAATCACGTCAATAAGTTGTTCGGCTATCTTCGACCGTTCGAGCATCACGCCCATGAACACGAACAACGGGATCGCCATCAGTGTGTAATTGGTGACGACACCGTAAATCCGTGCCGGCAGGAGGTTGAACAGCAACTCCCCGAATCCCAGGAACCCGAACACGAAGCCGACCAGGGAAATCCCGATGGCGACGGGCACGCCGACCGCGGTCAACACGAAGAAAGACGCGATCATCGCGATGGCGAGCCATTCGTTCGGCGTCATTGCGGGGCCTCGGGCTTGATGCGTCGCATTCTTATTGCGGTATCGTTGGTGCTTTGCCGGTCAGGCGCAGGATTGCGCGGACCGCGCTGGCGAATTGCTGGATAAAAAGGATCAGGAACCCGAGCGGCAGCAGCGCCTTCAGCGCGTAGCGCGCCGGCAGCCCGCCAGGATCGGGCGATCCCTCGCCGTTGCGCCAGGATTGTTCCACATACGGGATCGAAAACTTGATCAACAGCAGCGCGACGCAAATCCCGACGATCGCCGCGAACAGGTCGATCATTTCCTGACCACGGTCCGAGAAGCGCTCATACAGGATATCCACCCGGACATGCTCGTCATTGGCCAGGGCGTAGGGGATGCCGAACAGGGCAATCGGCATCAGGAGATGCCATTCCAGTTCCTGGCTCCAGACCGATCCCTCGCGCAGGAAATAGCGCACTAGCACGTTGGTCGAGACCAGTAAGACAAGCGCCACCATGGTCCATGCGGCCAGCCGACCCATCCGGTCGACGGCCGCATCGAGCCATGTCAGCAAAGTGCGCTTGTCGGTCAACCGCGTGCGTTCCGCAGTTTCGCGTGCCACACGCCTTCGCTCATGCGCGCCCACTTGTCGTGGGTTTTCTTGAAGGTGAAGTAGGAATCCATCACCTTCTTGAACACCGGATCCTTGGCCGCGAGTTCGGCATAGACCTCGTCCATCGCCTTGCCCAACGCCGTGATCACGTCGTCCGGCAGAATGCGCGCCTCGGTGCCTGTGTTGAGGAATTCCTCGAAGGCCTTCGCGTTGTTCGCTTCGGACCAGCTATGCGCTTCGATATTACAGGCGGCGCAGGCGTTCCGGACGATCATCTTCAAGTCGTCGGGCAACTCGTCCCACTTGTTCTTGTTGATCGCGAATTCGGTCACCGTGGTCGGCTCGTGCCAACCGGTCGTGTAGTAGTATTTGGCCGCCTTGTTGAGGCCGAGGATCTTGTCCTGTGCCGGGCCGACCCATTCCGCCGCGTCGATGACGCCGCGTTCCAGCGCCGGGAAGATTTCGCCGCCGGGCAACAGTTTCACGTCGACGCCGAGCTTCGCATAACCCTTGCCCGCCAGACCCGGAATACGCAGACGCAATCCTTTCAGGTCGGCGACCGACTTGATCTCTTTCTTGAACCAGCCGGTCATCTGAATGCCGGTGTTCCCGCACGGGAATGCGACGAGATTGTAAGGCTTGTAGACCTCATGCCAGAGGTCGATGCCGCCACCGTTGTAGAACCACGCGTTCTGGCCCTGGAAGCTCATGCCGAAAGGCACCGCGCCGAAGAACTGCGCGGCAGGGACCTTGCCCGCGCCGAAATACGACACCCAGGCGTTGACCTCGACCGCGCCGGACGATGCCGCATCGAACCCTTCGAAGGCCGGTACGAGTTCGCCCGCGTGATAGTGATTGATGGTCAGCCGGCCGCCCGACATGAGGTTGATCCGCTTCACCAGATCGGCGAGCGATCCCGGTCCCGTCGAATAGAACGGCACGCCCGGCGGAAAGGCCGTGGTGAGTTTCCAGGAGAACTTCTTCTCGGCGGCAATGACCGCCGGTGCTGCAACTGTCGCGGCCGCGGTTGCTGCGACCCCTACCGATCCTTTTTTCAAGAACGATCTGCGTTTCATCGTAATGCCTCCCTGGCAAATGACTCGTCGAACAGAAATTCTGCCGCGGCGTGTTCTTTGTCTTGGACACGTCCCGGTACAGCATCGAGCAAAGCAAGACTCGCGCCACCGGCGAACGCCCCTACTCTACGGCAGAAACGCGGAATCGTTGAACAAAAAAAGATCATCGATTCCGGAAAAGCCCATATTTTGTGCGATGATGCCGCGTTTAAGTAAAAAAGTGCTTACATCTATGATTGTGATAGTCGTCCGACCGTCACTCAGGTATGCGTCATCAGAATCTGACGGACCACCGAGCCATCCGCCAACCGGTCGAACCCCTCGTTGATCTGGTCCAGTCGCAGCGTACCGCTACGCAGCCGGTCGACCGGCAGCCGTCCACTCTTGTAGAGCGACAGGAGATGCGGCACGTCGCGGGCGGCGACGCAGCTTCCCATATAACTCCCCTTGATCGTCTTCTCCTCGTTGACCATGGACGCAAGGTCGATGGAGAACGGCTTCTCGGAACTGGCAAGGCCGGCACTTGTGGTCGTCCCGCCGGTCCGGGTAACCGCGAAGGCGGTCTGCATCGCGTCGACACTGCCCGCCATCTCGAACCCATAATCGACGCCGCCCTGCGTCGCTTCGATGACCTGGCCGATGCAATCCGCGTCGCTGGCATTGAAGGTGTCCGTCGCGCCCAGTTGCCGAGCGAGCGCCAATTTCTCGTCGCTTGTGTCGATTGCGATGACGCGGCTCGCACCGGACAACAGGCCGGCGAGCATCGAGTTCAACCCGACGCCGCCGAGGCCGACCACCGCCATGGTCGCGCCGGGCGGTACCTTCGCCGTATTGATCACCGCCCCCACCCCGGTAATCACGCCGCAGCCGAACAAGGCGGCGTCTTCGATCGGAATGTCTTCGGCGATCGGGATAACCGCGCTGCGCGGGACGACCGCGTATTCCGCGAAACAGGACACGCCACTGTAGTGATGGATTTCCTCGCCGTTCAAACGGAGCCGCCGTCCGCCTTCCGGCAGCTCGCCGGTGCTTTTGGCGGCCCGGTGCGTCTCGCACAGATTGGGCCGCCCGACCTTGCAGGTCATGCAATGACCGCAACTCGATACGAAGACAACGACGCAGGGCGTGCCGGGCGCCAGGTCGGTCACCGACTTTCCGAAATCCCGGATGACGCCGGCCGATTCATGCCCGCCGACCGTCGGCAACGGCCGTGGCCGTAGGCCTTCGATTGTCGACAGATCGGAATGGCAGAGCCCCGCCGCCTGGATTTCGACGAGAACCTCGTTGTCCTTCGGACCGTCGATCTCTACCTCCTCGATGACGAAGGGTTTCGTCTTCGCATACGGGCGTTCCTGCCCCTGCTCATACATGACGGCGGCGCGCATCTTCATTCGGCGGTCTCCTTCGGTCGGGGATTTGTGCTCCGGCTTCGGCCGATTCTCCGAAAAGCTTACTGCCGCGATATACTTTCGCCAAATGGGATTGGAAACAGGCGAAAGTGCGGGAGGGTTCGGATGACTGTACTCGTGACCGGCGGCGGCGGCATGATCGGCGCCCGCATCGCGCGGCATCTTCTGGACCGCGGCGAACAGGTCGTGTCGATGGACACGGAGGCGGACCAGCCGCGCCTGGATGCGTATGCAGAGAACCCGAAACTCGATCGTGTCGGTTGCGATGTCCGGAGTTATGACGAGCTGCACGACGTAATGAGGCGGCACTCGGTGACACATGTCATCCACATGGCGGCATTGCTGGTCCCGCTGACCGAGGATGAACCGGCACTCGGCCTGTCGGTGAATGTCGGCGGCACGAACAATGTCTTCGAGGCGGCGCGCCATACGGGCGTATCACGCGTCGTCTATCCCACATCGATGGCCGTCTATGGCGATCAAAGCGAATACGGCGATTCGGCGGTCGACGAAAAGTCGGCACGGAACCCTTACAGCCTGTACGGCTACGCCAAACTGATGAACGAAGAGGTTGCCGCGGCCTATACTCGGAACTTCGGCCTCGACACACGGGGTCTTCGGATCGCGTCGGTCTTCGGGCATGGCCGCGTCACCGGCCGCAGCGGCGCGATTTCCCGCATCATTTCGGGTGCAGCGGTCGGCGAACCGGTCGTCTCCGCCCTGCCCGAGAACCAGGTGACGCCCGCGGTCCATGTCGACGACATTGCCGCGAGCATGGTGCGTGTCTGTTTCGCGGAAAAGCTCGACCTTCCGGTCTATGTGGCTGGAAACGTCAAGACGACGGTGCGGGAGGTCGTCGATATCGTGAAGGAATACGCTCCGGACGCGGAAATCGGCTATGAGTCCGGTGCGGTGCCCTACACCGTGATCCAAAATTTGGATTGCCGGCGCATCGAACAAGCGATCGACTATCGCCTTCCGCCTTTACGCCAGCGTATACTGGAACAGATGAACGAAGCCCGCCAGGAACGCCAGATGCCGCCGCTTGGATAAGCGAGCCGCAGGCCTCTCCGGCCCAACTTGACGGCATTCGGGCCCTTGTAGAAAATCGGCCGAACAAACTAATGTTGAAAATCATCCAAAATCAACACGGATGACGATAAACGGCCTGCAATTACCGCCGAAACAGACGGCATCAAGAGCAAGGCTGAATGAGCGAGCAATTTGGGAGGAATAAAAATGCGATACATCGCGAGACATGTATTGATGGCGGGCGCCGTCGCTTTTGCAGCAGCCGGAATGGGTTCGGTTGCGTCGTCGGCCGACCTCAAGAAACCGGGCGCGTATCCGAAACGCCCGATTACGATCATCGTCTGCTTCGGCAAGGGCGGCGGTTCGGATCAAGCGGTTGCGGCCATGCAAGGACCGTTGTCCAAAATTCTGGGCGTGAAGGTCAACAAGGTGAATAAGCCGGGCGGCGGCGGCGTTAACTGCCTGCCCGATTTCCAACAGGCGCCGGCCGACGGCTATACCATCCTGCAACACGGTGACGGCATGGCCTCGAAATACGTATCGGGCGACATGGACCTGCACCCGACCCGTGACCTGACACCGATCGCGATCACCAATGTTGCGCCTACCGCAATGTTTGTGAACCCGAAGGACGATCGTTTCGTATCAGACGGTAAGGCGAGTTGGGACAAGATCGTCGCCTACGCGAAGGCGAACCCGGGTAAACTGAACGTCTCGAACATCAATGTCGCAATGGAATTGGCGACCATGGGTAAGATCGAGGAACACTTCGGCATCAAGACCAAGCAGGTCATGTTCGACAAGCCGGCGCAACGCTATGGCGCCGTGATCGGCGGCAAGCTCGACGTGTTGATGGAACAGCCCGGCGACGTCATCAAGCATGTTCAGGCTGGCAAGCTGCTGCCGGTGATCGCGATCTGGCCGGAGCGGTTCAAAATCTTCAGCAGCACTAAGGCGACCGGCAAGGATTACGGCATGAAGTGGAACCCGCTTCTGCGTATCCGCAGCTTCTGGGTCAAGAGCGATACCCCGCAGGCGATCAAGGACTATCTCGATGCGGCCTTTGCCGAAGCCTATAAGAGCGATGTCCACCAGGCCTTCCTGAAACGGAAGGCGCTCGACATCGTCAATTCCTATTACAATGGCAAAGACATGGCGAAGATCTTCGACGAAGCCATCGGCACCTACGCCAAGGTCTTCAAGGCGACGGGACAGCGCGTCCGCAAGGATATGCAGTAGTCGTCGAAATCCGTGAACGAACCAGCGCCGCGTATGATTCGCGCTTCATCGTGAGTTAACGCGGCGCTGACGTTCGCGCCGTTGAAGGAAAATCCGGCTTATGTCTCAGAATTCGGCCCGGACGGGCGGCTGGCGCGATCGCGTGACATGGGAAGCCATCGGCTGGGGCTGCGTGATCGTTGTGGTCTTTTGGTTGTCGTTCGATTTCGATGCCCCCTTGCCCCATTATCCACCGGGCGCCGCGCTCTGGCCGCGGATCGTGCTGGCGGGAATGGCGATTGCGGCGGCGGTGTTGCTGATATCGCGCTTCTTGCCGCAGACGGCCCGCGATGAGGCCGAAGAGACGCCGGAGTATATCGAGGAAGCGCCCGAGGACCTCTCCGGCGTTACCTGGCGCACGGTCGCGGTATTCATCCTGCCGCTCCTGTGGGCCTATGCAATGCATAAGATGGGCTTTCTGCTCGTCACGCCCTTCTTCCTGTTCGCCTTCACGTGGTTGATGGGGGTGACGAATTGGCGGACCTTGCTGCTGTTCAGCCTCGGCTTCTATGCCATGCTGGTCATCGTCTTCTATAAGCTGATCTTCACGCCGTTGCCGATGGGTGCGGGCTTCTTCCATTCGCTCAACGGCGAAATTCTCGCCGTCATCCAGTAGGTCGCCGGCAATGGACGATTTCTTCAATGGTACGACCCTGCTGTTCGGCGACCCGGTCGGCATCGGGATTTTCATCGGCGGCCTGATCGGTGGTTTGGTCTTCGGTGCGATACCCGGGCTCAACGCATTGACCCTGGCCGCGGTGCTGTTGCCGTTCACAGCGTGGATACCCGCCGAATACGCCATCATGCTGTATGGCGTGATCTATGTCGCAGGGGTCTATGGCGGCGCGATCACGGCGATCCTGTTCAACATCCCGGGGTCGGTCGAGAACGCGCCCACCGCTTTCGACGGCTATCCCATGACCCGGCGGGGCGAGCCGTCCAAGGCGATCGGCTATGCGGTGACCTGTTCGGCCATTGGTGGCACGTTATCGGCGATCCTGATGATGATCGCCACCGAGCCGATCGCCGATTTCGCCGTCTCCACCTTTGGCCCGGTGGAGATTACGGCCTTGATCTTCTTCGGCCTCACCGTTGTCGCCGGCGTCGGGTCGAAATCGCTGGCCAAGGGATGGCTGTCGCTCGGTCTCGGTTTGATGATCGGCACAATCGGCAGTGATCCCGTCGGCGCGACGCCTCGCTACGACTTCGGCACACTCTACCTGCGTGGTGGGGTTGGCTTCATTCCCTTGATCCTCGGTCTGTTCGCGGTCAGCGAGGTTTTCATTCAGGGCCAACGCATGGTGCGCGGCACCTACACCGCGCCCAAACTCTCCGTCAGTTATCCGTCCTTCCACGAATTCTGGGCGATGAAATGGGCGGTCGTGCGCTCCACCGTCATCGGTTGGTTCAGTGGCATCCTGCCGGGCGTCGGCGCAACGCTTGCCGCCTTCTTGTCCTACAACGAAGCGGTCCGTTGGTCGAAGACACCGGAGAAGTTCGGCACCGGCGAGCCGGAAGGCGTCGTCGCCCCCGAAACCGCCAACAACGCGGCCACCGGCGCGGCGATGATCCCGTTGTTGGCCCTCGGTCTGCCCGGCGGCGCGCTGACGGCGATGATGATCGGCGTCTTCAACCTGCATGACATGGAAGTCGGACCGCTGATCATGGTCGAGGCGCATGATCTGGTCTGGATCCTGTTCGCCTCGATGTTCTGGGCCAGCTTGGCCATCCTGGTCCTGGGTATGGTGGAATCGAAGGGTATCGTGCACCTGCTGCGCATCCCCTTCACCATGCTGGCGCCCGGCATTCTCGTGTTTTCGACGATCGGCGCCTATGCCCTGCGCGATAACATCTTCGATGTCTACACGATGTTCATTGCGGGCGTTGCGGGATACTTCCTGCGGCGCAGTGACTATTCCGTCCCGGCGATCGTCATGGGGGTGATCCTGGGCCAGATCGGCGAGAACAGCATGTCGCAGGCACTGACCATGCTGGATTACAATTTTCTCGGTTTCTTTGCCGAACCCGTCTCCGCCGTATTGGTTTCGATCGGATTGCTGACGATCTTCTTCAGCATCGGCAAACGGGCTCATCGGTTCTTCAGCGGTCCGCCCAAGGGCTGACAACGCGGTTCGGCGCTCTATAGTATTTGGGTACCGTATTGATCGGACGGAAGGAGACCGGCATGCCCGACAGACCCATCATGACGTTGAGCCACTTCGCGGTTCCGGTGCGGGACATGGCGTCGATGATCGAATTCTATACCGAGACGCTCGGTTTCCTCGTCACCGACCGCCGGAAATTCGAGAAATCCGAACTGGTCTTCATGAGCCGAAGTCCGGACGAGCACCATCAATTGGTGCTTCAGGGCGGCGGCAAGCCGCGCGATGAATTCAACCACCTCGCCTTCCGGGTCGATAGCCTGACGGACCTCAGGCAGATGCTCGACATCCTATCGCCGCTGCCCGGAACGGCGGTCGAGACGGTGTCGCACGGGACCACATGGTCGATCTACTTCCGCGACCCGGAGAATAACCGCATCGAGATATTAACCCGGACACCATGGCATGTGGAACAGCCGCTGCGCTTCGAGGTCGACTACAGCCTGTCGGACGCCGACCTTATCGCGGCGACCGAGGCGCATATCCGCGATTTGCCCGATTTCGGGCCGAGCGAGGAATGGTTCGCCGAACACGCTGCGAAACTGTAACCGTGCCCTTCGCCTAGCCCCAACGCCAGAAGTCGTTGCCTTCGGCCATCAGATTGCGCGCGAGGACCATCTTGTGCACTTCCGACGCACCGTCGACGAGCCGCGCCTGTCGTGCGTATCGGTAAATCCATTCGAGCACGGTATCCTTTGAGTAGCCACGCGCGCCGTTGAGTTGGATCGCCGTATCGACCGCCTTCTGCAGCGTATCGGCGACCTGGATCTTGGCCATGGAGATTTCCTTGCGGGCGTAATCACCCCGGTCCAATTGCCATGCCGCGTTCATCGTCAGCATGCGCCCGACCTGAATTTCCATAGCCGCCTCGCCGAGCAGCCACTGCACGCTCTCGCGGTCGGCCAGCTTCACGCCGAAGCTCTCCCGCTTCGAGACATATTCGGTGGCGATTTCCATCGAACGCTTGGCGAGACCGAGCCAACGCATGCAATGGGTCAGGCGGGCCGGACCCAACCGGATTTGCGTCAGCTTCAATCCGTCGCCAACCTCCATGAGACGGTCTTCGTCGGGAATCTCCATATCTTCGAAGACCAGCTCGCAATGACCGCCATGTTCTTCCGGTCCCATGATGGGAATGCGCCGTTTGATGCGCCAGCCGGGCGTGTCCTTGTGGAACATGAAAGCGGTCAAACCGCGCCGCGCATCGTCGGACGTTCGCGCCATCAGAATGAAATGTTCGGCGACTCCGGCCCCCGTGATGAACCATTTGGTGCCGTTGACGATCCATTTGTCGCCGTCCTTCTTCGCCTCGGTCAGCATCATCGACGGGTCGGAGCCCGAACCGGGGTGCGGCTCGGTCATGATGAACGAGGACCGGATCGAGCCGTCGGCGATCGGCCGAAGCCATTTCTCCTTCTGGTCCTCCCGCGCGACCTGGCTTAGGACCCGCATGTTCCCGTCGTCCGGGGCCGACGCGTTGAAGCAGACGGGACCGAAGATCGACCGGTTCATCTCTTCGTAGCAGGGCGCGATCTCCGTCATGCTGAATCCGAGGCCGCCCCACTCCTCCGGCAACGAGAGGGACCACAAACCTTCCGCCTTCGCCGCCGCCTTCAGTTTTTCCAACGGTTCGGGCGCGATGTTCTCATGGTCGTCGTAATTCGCCGGATCGGCTTCGACCGGCAGGATATGCTCGTCGACGAACCGGCGGATGCGCTGGCGTGTCTCCTCGACATGCGGGCTGAGCGTAAAATCCATATCAGGCGTCTCGGAGTTCCGGTGACCACGGCGCGGGCACGAGGATTTCGTTCTCCTGCGCCAGCAAGATGTCGGCTTCCTTGATCTTGCCGAGATAGGCGTGCCAATCCGGGTCGGCCTGCATCGCGGCCCGGCGGGCGGCGCGGTCGTTCATATCCTTGTACTGCCACATATGCGTGATCTGATTGAGGCCGCCAACCTCGGAGAAATACCAGCCGACCGGCTGGCCGAGATGCTTGCTCTGGGTCGCGTAGCCGAACTCCTCGTAAATCTTCATGTAGACGGGGACGCCACCCGGTTTCACCGTATAGACACGCTTTTCCACGAACATCTGTGTTTCCTTTCGCTAGGGCGCCGCCGTCAGGCGAGCACCATGTTGTGACCGCCATCGACTGGGATCAGGACGCCCGTGACGTATTTCGATCCATCGCCGGCCAGGAATAGCAATGCGCCGTCCAGGTCTTCCGGCTCGCCGAAGCGGCGCTGCGGGATAGCCTTCGCCATGCGTTGCCCCGCCTCGCTTTGTAGGAACGCACGGCTTATATCGGTTTCGAAATATCCGGGTGCGATCGCGTTGACCCTGATGTTGAAACGCGCCCATTCGAGGGCGAGCGCCTTCGTCATCTGCAGCAGCCCGGCTTTTGAAATCGCATAGGGTGCGGTTCCTTTCTGCACGCGGAGCGACAGCACCGACGCGATATTGATGATACTGCCGCCCTGCCCTGCCTCGATCATGCGCCGCGCAGTTTCCTGCGCCATGATCCAAGCGCCCTTTAGATTAACGTCCATCACGCGATCCCAGAGGTCTTCGTCTACATCCAGCGCGCTTTCGGACGGCGCGATCCCGGAATTGTTGATCAGGATGCCGATCGGCCCAAGGTCCTGCTCGGTCTTTGCCACCGCCGCGCGGATCGCCTCCGGGTCAGCCACGTCGAGGGCGATCGGCAGGGCATGGTCGCCCGCTTTCCCGATTTCCCCCGCCAACGCTTCGAGGTTTTCCATGCGCCGCGCGGCGATCGCGACCTTCGCACCGTTCTGCGCCAGGACGGTGGCGAAATGCCGGCCGAGGCCGCTCGACGCGCCGGTGACAAGCGCCGTGCGGCCCGACAGAGCCCCTTCAGTCATTCAACTCTCCTTTGCGCGGTCGCGCAGGACGAATTTCTGGATCTTGCCGGTCGAGGTCTTCGGCAGGTCGCCGAAGACGATCTTCGTCGGGCATTTGTAGTGTGCCAGGTTGTCGCGACAATACGCGATCACATCGTCGGCGGACAAATCCGAGCCGTTGGAAACGGTTGTCACGAAGGCACAGGGTGTTTCGCCCCATTTTTCATGCGGCATGGCGACCACGGCAGCCTCCATGATATCCGGGTGCCGGAACAGCACCTCTTCGACTTCAAGGCTGGAGATGTTTTCACCGCCGGAGATGATGATGTCCTTCGCCCGGTCCTTGATCTCCGCATAGCCGTCGGGGTGCAGCACGGCAAGATCGCCGGTGTGGAACCATCCACCCTGGAAGGCTTCCTGGGTCGCCGCCGCGTTCTTAAGATAGCCCTTCATGATCGTGTTACCGCGGAGCACGATTTCGCCCACCGTTTCGGCATCCGCCGGCACGTCTTCCAGCGTGTCCGGATTGACCACGCGTTGTTCGTGCAACGTCACCACGTTAACGCCCTGGCGCGCGACTTTGCCGACCTGCTCGTCGAAGCTGAGGTCGTCCCAGTCGTTTTGCCAGACGCATTCGGTCGAGGGACCGTAGGATTCGGTTAGTCCATAGAGATGCTTCACCTTGAAGCCCATCTCCTCCATCCCGGCAATGACCGCGCTCGGCGGCGCCGCGCCGCCGGTTGCGATATCGACCGGACCATGCGTGAAACGGCGTTTCGCGTCCTCCGGCGCATGGATCAACATGTTCAGAACGATCGGGGCGCCACTCATATGCGTCACCTTGTGGCGCTCGATGAGGTCGAATATCAGTGGCGGATCGACTTGGCGCAGGCAGACATGCGTGCCGCCGACAACCGAAAGCCCCCATGTATGGGTCCAACCGTTGCAATGGAACATTGGCAGCGTCCAGAGGTAGGTCGTGTTGTGCCGATAACCGTTGCTCAGGACATTACCGATCGCGTTGAGATATGCACCGCGATGATGGAACACCACGCCCTTCGGATTACCGGTCGTACCGGATGTGTAATTGAGCGCCAACGCGTCCCATTCATCGTCCGGGTATTGCCACTCGAAATCCGGATCGCCAGCGGCGATGAAGGCCTCGTAATCTTTCTCACCCAATAAGTCACCGGATTCCGCCAATGGGTCATCGATGTCGATCACGGTCGGCGTGGCCTCGGTCAGCGACAAGGCTTCCTTCATCACGGCGGAATACCCCTTATCCGTGAATAGGATCTTTGTGTTCGCGTGTTCCAGGATGAAGGCGATCGCGGCCGGATCCAGTCGGGTATTCAGCGCGTTGAGAACGGCGCCGATCATCGGGACACCGTAATGGGCTTCCAGCAACGGCGGAATGTTGGCGGCCATCACGGAAACCGTATCCCCCTTCCCGATCCCACGCTGTTTCAGCGCAGAAGCGAGCCGCCGTGACCGGGCATAGAATTCCCGGTAACTGCATCGCCAATTGCCATGGATAACCGACGTCTTGTCGGGAAACACCGCGGCGGAACGGCGCAGGTAGGTCAGCGGTGTCAAAGGTTGGTAATTCGCGTCGACCTGGTCGAGGTTAGTATCAAATGGCGACGGCAACGAGGGCATCCTCCTAGGCGGGTTGGGCCGGTTATCCCGGTCTTCGATCATATCGTTCTTCGCGACGTACGATACGTCAAGCCGACAAGGAGAACGGAGCCTGGGCGGAATGGGCGCGATTCGAGGGAATACGTCCGCACCGGCATCACCGCAATTTCCGAAAATCTCAGGCGTGCAAAAATATAAAAATGATACAACTGCTTAATGGATAGCCAGTATTGACAATTTCTTAACGCCGCTTGTGTGTAATGGAATCGGCTATTGTCCTTCCGGTTCGGTACAAGGGTATGGAATAATCCGGAGTTGAGGGAAAGCGGACAATCAAGCAGCCTTAAATTACTGAGGGCTGATGGGATTTTCGCTTGGACGATGAGTGCAAGGTATGACTTCCGCCCTGATGCGGCGGTACAAGCGTATTGCACGAGCAAAGATTATGGGATGGGGATTCTAGGATGACGCCAAATAATTCAACGGTCCGATTTGTTCAACCGCCACATCAGATTTCTGAACGCGTATCGGGCAGTGGTGATATCAGTGACAAGATGCTGGCCCGCGCCGACGCCGCGGTGAAACGCCTGAGCGATCAATTCACCGATTTGGCGCTTGATGAAATCGGCAAGTTGGACATGTTGCTGAAGGAAGCGCAGGCCAACTCGGACAAACGCCCGGACATCGTCCGCAATATCTTCATGGTCGTGCACGATTTGCGCGGTCAGGGGGCGACCTTCGACTATCCTCTACTTACGCGTATCGGCTCCTCGCTGTGCACATTCACCGAAAACCTGGAGGGTTCCAGCGACAAGGAGTTGCAGGTCATCAGTGTCCATGTGGATGCATTGAAAGCGGTGATGACCCACAAGATCAGCGGCGACGGCGGACCGGTAGGCCGGGAAATTGCCAAAGGGCTCGAGATAGCGGTTCAGAAGATTATGGCCTAAGCTCTCCGATGCTGCCGTAACCGGCGCAATCGAAGGTAATGGGCATGAAAATCGATGTCTTTTCCGATCCGATCTGTCCGTGGTGCTTTATCGGCAAGCGCCGCCTGGAACGTGCCCTGGCTGCCCGCCCGGCAATCCCCGCGACAATTAACTGGCGCGCCTTTCAACTCAATCCAGCCATGCCTGCCTCCGGCATGGATCGGGACGCCTACCTGACAACGAAATTCGGCAGTGCGACCGAGGCCGACCGATTGTATCGGCATATCGGTCAAGTCGGGGCGACGGAGGGTCTCACCTTCCGCTTCGATGCGATCACCGTGACCCCGAACACTATCGATGCGCACCGCCTGATCCGATTTGCCGGGTTGCACGGCTGTCAGGATGCCGTCGCGGAGAGCCTGTTCAACGCCTACTTCCTGCGCGGGATGGATATCGGCGAGCGCCCGGTCCTGCTTGAGATCGGCGAGGATGTGGGCCTCGACGTCGATCTCATCGACCGCTACCTCTCGTCGGCGGAAGACGTGGAGACAATCCGGAACGAGGACATGCACGCGCGCCAGATCGGCATCGAGGGCGTCCCCTGCTTCATCGTGAACGGCCGTTACGCGCTCTCCGGCGCGCAGGAACCGGAAGCGTTCTTCTCGTTGTTCGATATGGTGCAGGAGGAAGCGCGTCAGGTGGCGCCCTAACGCCGTCAGGCGGCTGCCGTGGAAATCCGCGCCAGTGTGCTCACCAGATCGCGGACACCGTCCAACCGCTCCTGCTGACGGTCCCAACGCCGCATGCACAACAGACTATGATCGGGGCGCAGACGAACCCGGCCGGCTTCCTTCTGGATGAACCCGATCAATCCCTCGGGATTTGCGAACTCATTATTGCGGAACGACAATACCGCGCCTTTCGGCCCGGCATCGATCTTCTCGATTCCGGCTGTCTTGCAGAACTGTTTGATTTCCATGATTTCCATCAGGTTCTTCACCTCGTCCGGAAGCGGGCCGAAGCGGTCGATCATCTCGGCCGCCAGCCCGTCGATATCGTCGCGCGTGGACAGGACGGATAAACGCCGATAGAGACCGAGCCGGACGGAAAGATCCGAGACATAGGTGTCGGGGATAAGGACCGACGAACCGACGGAAATCTGCGGCGACCACCCCTCTTCCATGATCTCCTCGGTCTCGCCGTCGCGCAGCTTGGTGATCGCTTCTTCCAGTAGCTGCTGATACAGCTCGACGCCGACCTCCTTGATATGCCCGGATTGTTCGTCGCCCAGCAGGTTTCCGGCGCCGCGAATATCCAGGTCGTGGCTGGCCAGTGTGAAACCCGCCCCTAACGTGTCGAGGGATTGCATGACCGCCAGCCGCTTGGAGGCGGTTTCGGTGATCTTCTGTCCCGGCGGTAACGTCAGGTAGGCGTAGGCGCGGGTCTTGGAACGTCCGATCCGGCCTCGAAGCTGGTAAAGCTGCGCCAGCCCGAACCGGTCGGCGCGGTGCACGATCATCGTGTTGGCGCGCGGGATATCCAGCCCGGCTTCGATGATGTTGGTAGACAGCAGGATATCGTATTCGGCGTCGCTGAACCGGGTCATGACGGTCTCGAGCTCGGCCGTCGGCATCTGGCCGTGGGCAATGCCAACCTTCGCCTCCGGGACCAGCTCCTTGAGCCGGTCATACACACGGCTGATGTCGGACACGCGCGGACACACGTAAAAGGTCTGGCCGCCGCGATAGGACTCCCGACGGATCGCTTCGCGGATCATGACCGGGTCGTAGGGCAGCACAAATGTACGAACGGCGAGCCGGTCGACCGGCGGCGTCGCAATGATGCTCATCTCGCGCACACCGGCCAGCGCCATTTGCAAAGTCCGCGGGATCGGAGTCGCCGTCAGTGTCAGCACGTGAACGTTGGCCTTGAGCTGTTTCAGCCGCTCTTTCTGCGCGACACCGAAATGCTGTTCCTCGTCGACGATCAACAGGCCGAGACTGTCGAATTCGATGGACTTGGCAAGAAGCGACTGCGTGCCGATCACGATGTTGACCATGCCCGCCGATAGTTCCTCGCGCACCGCGGCGGCCTTGCCGGACGGGACGAGCCTGGAAAGCTGTTCGATCCGAATGGGCAAGCCGGCGAACCGTTCAGTGAAGGTCTTGTAATGCTGCGCTGCTAGTAGAGTCGTCGGCACGACCACGGCGACCTGCGTGCCTGTCATCGCGGCAACGAAAGACGCACGCAAAGCAACTTCCGTCTTGCCGAATCCGACATCGCCGCAGACCAGCCGGTCCATGGCTCGGCCGGATGCCAGATCCGCCACCACATCATCAATGGCCTGTTGCTGATCCTCGGTTTCCGAGAAGGAGAAACGGGCACAGAATTCCTCGAAATCGGCGGACTGCGGCAGCATCTCCTCGCCTGCCTTCATCGTGCGCTCGGCGGCGACCTTGAGCAGTTGGTCCGCGATCTCGCGGATCCGTTCCTTGACCCGCGCTTTCCGCGCCTGCCATGCGGTCGCGCCGAGCCGGTCGAGTTGCATCGCCGTATCTTCCGCGCCGTAGCGCGATAGCACGTCGATATTTTCCACGGGGACGTACAAACGGTCATCGCCGGCGTAAAGAACGCGAAGGCAGTCATGCGGCGCGCCGCTCACTTCCAGAGTTTCGAGTCCCTCGTAGCGGCCGATGCCATTATCGACATGCACCACGATATCGCCGGTGTTGAGACTGGAAACTTCGGTGATGAAATGCTCGGCCTGCCGGCGTTTGCGCGCGGCACGGATGAGCCGTTCGCCGAGGATGTCCTGCTCGCTGACCACGATCCGGTCCGGCGCGGTAAACCCATGGTCGTTGTCGAGGATACCCAACAAGGTCTTCCCCGACTCGTGGGTATCGACATCCCGCCAACTCTCGATCAGCACGGGTGCCGACGCGCCATGCTCGGTCAGCATCGCCGCAAGCCGGTCCCGCGACCCTTCGCTGTGCGCGGTAATCACGACGGGACGCGTGGTTTCCTTATCGATCAGCGCCTTGGCGGTATCGAACGGATTGAGATCGGGATTGGTCCGGGCGACCGAAAAATCGGGCGGGGGCCGTCCGCCGGCATTGATAATCCCATCCATGTCATCCGGGGCGTCAAACGGCGTGAACTCGACCGCGCGGCGCCTCGCCACGATCGCGCGCCATTGTTCGTCGTCCAGGAACAGCGTTTCCGGCGGAACCGGATGGTAGACCGGGGTCGCCTCGGCCGCCGCGTCGCGCTGGGTCGAGGGCAGCATCTCCTGGCGGGCCTCGTAATAGTCCGTTATCAGGTCCAACCGCGCCGCCACGGCTTCCTCGATCCGGTCGTCGAAGGAAAGGATCGCGTCCGGCAGATAGTCGAAGATGCTCTCCAAACCATCCCAGAAGAGCGGCAGCCAATGCTCGACCCCGGGGTGCCGTTGCCCGGCGCTGACGCTCTCGTAAACCGCGTCGTTGGTGGCCGGGACGCCGAACATCGTCCGATAACGATTGCGGAAATCGGCGATGCTTTCGTCATCCAGGATGACTTCGCTGACCGGAATAAGCTTGATTTCTTGTTCTTCGCCCAGCGTCCGTTGCGACATCGCATCGAACCGGCGTACGGATTCGAGTTCGTCGCCGAAGAAATCCAAGCGAAGGGGCGCCTCCTCCCCGGGCGGAAAAACGTCGACAATACCGCCGCGCAGGGCATACTCCCCGGGTTCGCGCACCGTGCCCGCGCGGCGATAGCCGTTGTGGGAGAAGAAACTCAGCAGCTTTTCCTGCGGCATCTGGCTGCCCGGACGACCGGCGATGGCAACGCCTCGGAAAGCCTCCTGCGGCGGCAAGAGTTGCAGCGCCGCGCTCACCGTCGTCAGGACGACATAGGGGCCGGCCGGTTTGTCCGCCAGATAGGCGATCGTTTCGAGACGCCGCGCCGCCAGCTCGGGGTTCGGTGAGACGCGGTCATAAGGCAGGCAATCCCACGCCGGCAGATCGAAGACCTGGACGCCGGGATCGAAGAACGCCAACGACTCCGCCATCCGCGCCATCCGTGCGTCGTCACGGCAGATGTGAATTATCGGCTTCTCATGTGTCCGGAGGCCCGCTGCCAACAGGCAGGCGTCGTACCCCTCGGGGACGCCGCAGATGGTGCCCTTTCCGCTCGCCGGAAGGTCATGCCACAGCGGGCTCAGCAGGTCGGTTTCTTCTGCGTGAAGTCCGTTATCTGCTGCGTCAGGGGATTTCTCAGAGACGTCGGCCATGGCTGCTCACCGGTGACCCAACCGTAAAGATCCTGATCGGCTTGGCCCAAAACGGCTTCATAGAGATCGAGTTCCTGTTCCGAAAGAGTTTCGAGACGCGCGTCCGCAAACCGGCCAAGCAGCAGATCCATTTCCTGGGTTCCGCGATGCCAACTGCGGAACTTGAGCCGTTTGAGTCGGATCGAAGCCGCGTCGGTACCCTGTGCCGCCGTATCGGATGTCATCGGATGCATATAGGCCGTTGCGGAGTGAAGGTAAATCGGGAATTTGCGCTCTCGTATGGTTGCGCGCCGGTTTGTAGTCTAGACTCTGTCGCGGAGAGTCGTGTCGAAACCGCCTTCAGAACGAGTTCAGCTGTGCGCCCCGAGGTTCTGTTTCCGTTATTCGCGCCGGTAACCTCGCTGCCGGGGGTCGGCCCGCGCATGGCCACGTTGATCGGCAAGCTGGGCGGTACCAATGTCGTCGACCTGCTGTGGCAACTGCCCCGCGACTTGATCGACCGGACGATGTCGCCGTCCATCGCCGAAGCGCCCAAGGGACGGATCGCGACGCTTTCGCTTACCGTCGATAGCCACATGCCGGGACACGGCAAGCGGCCCTACCGGGTGCGCTGCGCCGACGACAGTGGCTTCGTCACCTTGATCTTCTTCCATCCGCGGAAGGATTATCTGCAACGGGTTCTCCCGGAGGGGCAGAAACGACTGATCAGCGGCGTCATCGAGGAATGGAACGGCGAATTCCAGATTACCCATCCCGATTACATCCTCGCCGAGGAAGACGCCGAACAGATGCCCCGTTTCGAACCTGTTTACGGACTGACCGCCGGACTGACGCTGAAGACGCTGGGTAAGGCAATCCGTGAATCGATCTCCCGCGCGCCGGTGCTGCCGGAATGGCAGGATGCGGCGTATATAGCGCGGCAAGGCTGGCCGAGTTGGCAGGATGCGGTGAAGGCACTGCACACGCCGCAAGGATACAAGGAGATCGAGCCGACCGCCCCGCCCCGCTGCCGTCTTGCGTATGACGAGTTATTGGCCAATCAACTGGCCCTGGGCCTGGTGCGCCAAAAGATGAAAAAGCTGCCGGGTCGGGAGATCGCCGGCGACGGCCGGCTGAAGAGCCGCGTTCAGACCGCCCTGCCCTTCAAGATGACCAACTCGCAGGAAAACGCGCTCGCCGAGATATTCGCCGACATGGCGTCCGACGCACGGATGCTGCGGCTGCTGCAAGGCGACGTCGGCAGCGGCAAGACGGTCGTCGCTTTGTTTGCGATGCTGAATGCGGTCGAAGCGGGCGGTCAGGCGGTTCTCATGGCGCCCACCGAAATCCTGGCGCGCCAGCATTTCGAGACGATCAAGCCGCTCGCAGCCTCGGCCGGTCTGAACATTGCCATCCTCACCGGACGCGAGAAAGGCCGCGCCCGGGCCGCGGTGTTGGAAGACCTGGCCGACGGCACGGTGCCGATTGCGGTGGGAACGCATGCACTTTTCCAGGACGACGTCGCGTTCCAGAATCTGATGCTCGCGGTGATTGACGAGCAGCACCGGTTCGGCGTGCATCAGCGCCTGACCTTGGCGGCTAAGGGCCGCGCGGTCGATACGCTGGTGATGACCGCGACCCCCATACCGCGCACGCTGCTGCTGACGAGTTTCGGCGATATGGAGGCATCGCAGCTCACCGAGAAGCCGGCGGGGCGGAAGCCGGTCGACACCCGTACCCTTCCCCTGTCGCGGGTCGAGGATGTGATCGCGGGTGTGGATCGTGCGCTCAAGACCGGGGCGAAGATCTATTGGGTCTGCCCGCTCGTGGAGGAGTCCGAGGTCAGCGATCTTGCCGATGCGGAAGCGCGCTATGCCGATCTGAAGAATCGGTTCGGCGACACGGTCGAATTGGTACATGGCCGCATGAAGGGCAAGGAGAAGGACGCGGCGATGGCCCGGTTCGCCGACGGCCCGGCAAACGTTCTGGTCGCGACGACCGTTATCGAGGTCGGCGTCGACGTCCCGGCGGCCACCGTGATGGTGATCGAGCATGCGGAACGGTTCGGACTGGCTCAATTGCATCAACTGCGCGGCCGTATCGGCCGTGGTGAGCGCGCGTCGTCCTGCCTCTTGCTGTACGCGCCGCCGCTGACGGAAACGGCGCGGGCGCGGCTCAGCATCCTGCGCGAGAGCGACGATGGGTTTCGGATCGCCGAAGAGGATCTGAAGCTGCGCGGCGGCGGCGAAATCCTCGGCACGCGGCAAAGCGGTTTTCCGGAATTCCGCCTTGCCGACCTGGCCGTTCATCAAGAGTTACTGGAAGCCGCGCGCGACGATACGAAACTCATCCTGTCGCGTGATCCGGAGCTCTCCGATGACCGCGGTCAAGCGTTGCGGGTATTGCTGTATTTGTTCGAACGCGACAGCGCCGTCGCAAACCTTCGCTCGGGCTAACTTGCGCGCCTAGGCCGGTGACTGTCGTCCGGCAATGCCGGCGCATCGAAGGTCCGCGCGGAAACCTTCGGTATGTTGCGCTCGGCCTCGGGCCGGGCATCCTCGGGCGTCACCATGCCGACCGACACAACCATCTTGAAGGCCTCGTCCACCGACATATCGAGAAAGACGATGTCTTCGCGCGGTACGAACAGTAAGAAGCCCGAAGTCGGGTTCGGTGTCGTCGGCACGTAGATATTGACGACATCCTCTTGGGTGAGGTTCTGCACCTCGCCTTCGGTTTCACCGGTGATGAATGCGATGGTCCAAAGACCCCGGCGCGGATATTCAACCAACACCGCCTGCCGGAAGGCTTCCGATTGGTTCCGGAAGACCGTCTCCGTGATTTGCTTCACCGCGCTGTAAATGCTGCGGACCACCGGCATCCGGGCAACGATCGTCTCGCCGGTTCGGACCAGGAAGCGCCCCAAGAAGTTGGCCGTCAACCACCCGATCAGTGTGATGGCGATGATCAGGATAACGACGCCGATGCCCGGCAGGCTGAACTCCACGCCGAAATATTCGTGCAGATAAGTATCCGGGTTCCACTGCACCGGGATCAGCGGCACCACACGACTGTCGACGAAATCGATCAGCCAAAACGCCACGGCGAGCGTGATCGCAATCGGCGCCGTCACGAGAGTGCCGGCGAGGAAATAGGCCCGCAGCCGCGTCAGAATCGGATGCTTCGGTTCCGGCAACGCCGCTGACAGATCGGTCTCCGGCTCATTCGATGGCTTGTTCGGCATCCCTATCCTTACGGCTAATCGCACCCGACGAGGTAACTCGTCGAGTATGCCGCTAATATGAGCGTAGCGGTCTCAAATTCAAACACAAAAGACAGATGAATAATTCTCCTTAAAAAAGCGTTAATTACACGCCTCTCCTCCGACGCCGCATGACGAAAACGTGAGAAATGACGGCTTGGTTTTCAGGCTGTCCCTGCAATATTGGGGGATATGCAAGCGGCGAACCGATAAATGGCAGAGACGGGTATTTCATCGGCAACGCCGAGGCTGCTTTCGTTGGCGACCGCTGTTCCGCGGTATCGGATCGAGCAGAACGATGTAAAGTCGTTCGGCAAGTTCGTTTTCGCCGACCGCGGCAGCGCCTTCGAGCGCCTCTTACCGGTCTACGACAATGCGGGGATCGAGACGCGGTATTCCTGCGCACCCTTGGAATGGCTCGGTGACCACAAGGGATGGCGGGACCGGGATCGACTGTATATCGACACATCGGTCGATCTCCTGGAACAAGCCGCCGGGAAGTGCCTCGACGAGGCCGGCTTGGCGCCGGAGGACGTCGACGGCATCGTTGTCGCCTCCACGACCGGGATTGCGACCCCCAGCCTCGACGCCTTGTTGATGGAACGCATGCCCTTCCGCCGCGACCTGCAGCGATTGCCGGTATTCGGCTTCGGGTGCGCCGGCGGGGTGCTCGGGTTGGCCCGCGCTGCCGCGCTTAGTAAGGCCGCGCCGGGCGAGCGTTGGCTGTTTCTCGTGGTCGAGCTGTGTTCCCTCACCTTTCGCCCGGGTGATCACTCCAAGAGCAACATCATCGCCACGGCCCTGTTCGGCGACGGCGCCGCCGCCGCCCTGGTGACCTGCGGGGACACCGGCATCAAACTGACGGGATGGGGTGAGCATACCTGGCCCGATTCCCTGGATGTCATGGGATGGCGGGTCGAAGACGACGGGCTCGGCGTCTTATTTAGCCGGGACATTCCCACTTTGGTGCGCGAGAAATTGCGGCCGGAATTAGAGGTGTTCTTGAGCCGGAATAATCTGGCTGTCGACGATATCGCGACATGGCTCTTCCATCCGGGCGGCGTTAAGGTGCTCGATGCTTTGGAGGATGGATTCGATGTTCCGCGTGGCGGTCTGGAACATGCCCGATCGGTGTTGCGCGACTACGGTAACATGTCGGCCGCGACGGTGATGTTCGTGCTCGAGCAGGCCTTGAAGGAAGGGATCCGCGGCAAGACCGTCGCCGGTGCGCTCGGCCCGGGGTTCACCGCCGGGTTCCTGTTGATGGACGCCGACGGATGACAACCATCCAAATCATCGTGCTGCTGGTCGCGCTCCAGCGGCTTGGCGAATTGATGCTATCGCGCCGTAATGGCGCCTGGCTTATTGCCAACGGCGGCCGGGAAATCGGCGCCGGCCATTATCCGGTGATGATTGCCATCCACGTGGGATGGCTCGCCGCGATGGCCTTCCTCATTCCGGCGGACGCGCCGATCCATTGGGCCGTCATCGGGCTCTACCTTGTGGTACAGCTCGGCCGCGTCTGGGTGATCGCAACGCTTGGCCGGTATTGGACGACGCGGGTCATTCACATGCCCGATACGCCCCTCATCACTCACGGACCCTATCGCTGGATGCGGCATCCGAATTATGTGGTGGTCGTGCTGGAGGTCGCCTTGTTGCCGTTGGCCTTCGGCGCGTGGGAAATCGCCCTTGTCTTTTCCATCGCGAATTTCGCGATTCTCGCGTGGCGGTTGCGGACCGAAAACGCTGCACTCGATGAGCGTATGGACCTCACCGGCTAAAAGGTCATAAAAGGAACAAATTCTTGCTATCAAGTTCCTTAAACCAAAATTAAGCGAATTTCGGTAGTATACGGTTCACTGCGTTAGGGTTTGCCCCGATGTATGCTGTAGCGTACCGGGGCAATGGGGTTGGGCATGAGCAACGGACAGACCGATACACTCGCGAACGTCGAGCTATTCAGCGATCTGGCGGCGGAGGATATCGCGCGGCTGGAACAACGTTGCAGCTGGAAGAAGTTCAAGAAGCAGGAACTGATCATCGACCGTCAGGCCGAGAGCCGCGATGTGTATTTCATCACGTCGGGCCGGGTGCGTGTGGTCAACTACTCGTTGTCGGGCCGCGAGGTCACCTTCGACGACCTGGAATCCGGCATCTATTTCGGCGAGCTGGCCGCGCTGGACAGCCAGCCGCGCTCGGCCAATGTCGTCGCGCTGGAGCCGACCACCGTCGCGACCATGACGCATGAGACCTTTCGCGAGCTCCTGCTGGAGCATGCCGAACTGGCGGTCCGCATCATGGTGCATATGGCGCGGATCATCCGCACGTCGACCGAGCGGATCATGGACCTCAGCACCCTCGGGGCGAATAACCGGGTCCATGCGGAATTGCTTCGCCTGGCGAAATCGTCGACCAACGACGAAGACAATACCGGCATCATCAAACCGATCCCCATTCATGGCGACATCGCCAGCCGGGTTTCCACGACCCGCGAAACCGTCGCCCGCGTTTTGGGAGACTTGGCACGGACCGAATTGGTGACCCGCGAAGACGATTGCCTGGTGATCCACGATATCGATCGCCTGACCGACATGGTCGAGGAATTCCGCGGCACCTAGCCACGCCTTCCCCGCCTTGACAGTCCCGTAGCCCTCTCCCAGGGTAGCCCGCGATATCCGCGGGAGGACCAGTCACGGCATGAACCGCCAACAACGACGACAAGCAGCGCGCGGCGCGCGGAAGAAGGGATCGGCTGCAAGCATCGTCGCCGCGCCTCTCGAGCTGCAGAACCTGTTCCAGAATGCGGTCGGTTTCTACCAATCCGGCAATCTGGCGGGCGCGGAAACGGCGCTGCGGTCGATCGAGGACGAAACCCCAGGCCTGGCTGAGGTCTGTCACCTCTACGGATTGATCCTGCTCAACACTGACCGGCCGCTCGACGCAATCCCTTTATTGGAGCAGGCGGTAAAGGCGGCCCCAAAGGATCCGTCCGTTCACAATGTGCTGGGGGGTGCCTTGCGCGCGATCGGCGATTACGAACGCGCGGTCGATACGTATAAGAAGGCGCTTCGGCATGACCGCGATTTCACCGACGGGCATTTCAATCTCGCCAATACCTATCGCGACTTGAACCGGCTGGACGAGGCCGCGGCGCATTACGAAAAAGCCATCGCGTTGGAACCCGCTTTCGTCGACGCGCATTTCAATCTCGGCCTGACGCTCAACGCCTTGGAACGGTTCGAGGATGCCGAAGCAGCCTACCGCGAAGCGTTGACCCATTCGCCGGGCGACGCGGGCACGATGATCGGGCTCGGCAAGGCGCTGTCGATGCAACTACGCTACGACGAGGCGGAGACACAGTTGCGCGCTGCGATCGAGGCCGATCCGCAATCGATGGAAGCACACAATAATCTTGCCCGGGTATTCCAGGGGCAAGGGCATACCGCCGACGCGCAGCGGATGATGGAAAAGGCGTTGGCGCTGGCGCCGGAGCGCGGCGATCTGGCGATCAACTACGGTAACATTCTAGAAGATCAGGGTAAGATCGACGAAGCCATCGCCGCCTATCGCAACGCGATCGCGCGGCTGCCGGACTCGCCGGAAGCACATACCAACCTCGGACTTCTGCTGCTGCTCGACCGCCACTACGAGGAAGGCTGGCGCGAGTACGATTGGCGTTGGCAGCGGGACGGACGGGCACCCCGTCCCTTCCCGCAACCGCGTTGGCAGGGCGAAGACCTGACCGGCCGGACAATCCTCGCCTGGGCCGACGAAGGCGCGGGCGACGAAATCCTCTTCGCCAGCATGCTACCCGAACTGTCGGGCATGGCGGGACACTGCCTCGTCGAATGCGACCCCCGGCTTGTCGATATGTTCGGGCGGGCCTTTCCGGACATCGCGGTGCATCCCCGCCGCCCGGAGGCGGATCGGAACCTGACCGCCGCTGATATCGATTTTCAAACGCCGTTCAGTGAAATGGCGCGATGGCTGAAACCGGACCTGGCGGCGGCGCAATCACCGGAAAATGCCTACCTTGCCGCCGATCCGGACGTGACGGCGGCCTGCCGCGCCCGCTACACGGCTAGGGACGACGGGTTGATCGTCGGAATCGCATGGGCCAGCGGCAACCTTCGCCGGCCCGAGCGGAATGCGCCGCTTGCCCTATGGGACCCGATCCTGACCATGCCGGGGCTACAGTTCGTCTCGCTGCAATATGGTGACCATTCGGTCGAAATCGCGGAGACGCGGGACCGGACGGGCGTCGAGATATTCACTGACCCGGACATCGATCAGTTGGCCAGTCTGGAAGACTTCGCCGCACAGGTTGCCGCGATGGATATCGTCGTCTCGATCACCAACACGACCGTGCATATGGCGGGCGCGCTCGGTAAGCCGGTGTGGACGATGCTGCCCTTCACGCCCGACTGGCGCTATCAGCGCGAGCGCGGCGATACGCCATGGTATCCGGCCATGCGCCTGTTCCGGCAGTCCGAGCCGCGCCGTTGGGACGATGTGTTGGCCCGCGTGGCCGATGCCTTGGCCGGGTTCCGCGACAGCGCCCAATAGCCGCAAGCGGGTTTCCTTGTTTGCCCGGAGGCGAACGTGTATTCAACTCCGGCAATTAGCAGGAAAGGCATTCCCCACATGCCTCAAGATCTTGTCCGCGTGTTCGTCGGATACGACCCGCGCGAGGCCGTTGCCTATAGCGTGTTGGAACATTCGATCCAACGGCGCGCGAGCCGGCCGGTGTCGGTCACGCCGTTGCGGCTCTCGCAATTGGGCGACCTGATGTGGCGCGAGCGTCACCCGCTACAGTCCACCGACTTCTCCTTTTCCCGTTTCCTGACGCCCTATCTCTGCGATTTCGAGGGCTGGGCGATCTTCATGGATTGCGACATGCTCGTCCTTGACGATATCGCGACACTGTGGGACCTGCGCGACGACGAATACGCCGTGATGTGCGTGCATCACGACCATGTGCCGAAGGAAACGACCAAGTTCCTCGGCCAGCCGCAGACCAAGTTCGAGAAGAAGAACTGGTCGAGCGTCATGCTGATGAATTGCGCCAAATGCGACGCGTTGACGCCGGAATACGTCAACACGGCGACCGGCTTAGCCTTGCACCGCTTCCAGTGGCTCGACGGCGATCATCTGATCGGGGAAATCCCGCGCGGTTGGAATCATTTGGTGGACTACGACCCGGCGCTGCCGGTGTCCGAAGTCTCGAACCTGCACTACACGTCAGGCGGCCCATATTTCGACGACTACCGCGACTGCGGCTATGCGGCGGAATGGATTGCGGAACGCGACGACATGCTGTCGGTGCAACAGGCCTAAACGCCTTGCCTAGGACTGCCCGTTGAGCAATGCCCGGACATAATTGACCGGCGCATGGTCGATCAGGCCGCGCAGCCAGACCTTATCCCACTGTCCCATCGTCGACTGGAAATGCTCGGTCCACGCCGCGAGTTTATCCGCATCGGGTTCCTCGGTATCGGCTAGCCGTCCAGCGGAATCGATGTACCGGAGGGTACCCACAGGAGCGTAGAGCGCGGGCGGAATGCGGCAGACCAAATCAGCGCAATTCACATGACGGTAAATCACCGTTCCCTGGACCGTCGCCGCGAAGCCTTCGTCGCCGACAGTCGGCGAACCGAAGGTGTAAAGCGTTTCCGGCGCATGCCGGCTCGCCGCCAGCGTGGCCAAGGCCGCGCCCAGGCTGTGCCCGGTGAAGATCACCGGCATGTCGAGCCCGGCGAGCTGGCTGGCGATCGGCTCCCAAACCCGGTCGAGCGCCTGCGCGAAGCCGCGATGCACCCGGCCGCCCGGCGCGCCGTCCACGACCCAGTCGGTGGGCACGAAATCCAGGTCGGTCAGCAGGTCCTGCAGTTCCGTCATCAGGTAGGCGGAGACTTCCTGCATGTCCGGACGCAGGCCGGCCATGAAGTTCTGAACCGCCTGGGTCCAGTCGAAACCGCTTTTGGCGAAGGCCCGCTGCAGCCGGGCGGGATCGGTCAAGTGGCGGAACTTGGGGCCTTCGGTGCCGCGGAAGGCGAGCACGGCCATATCGGCGCTGCGGGTCAGGAAGGCGTCTGTCCCCTTCTCCCGGAACCACAGGGGATCGCCGTAGCCCGCGCGCCGCAACGCCAGACTGACTCGGTTCAGGTCGCCACAGTAGACGAGACGCGCCATTTCAGCGGCCAGGGCGGGCGGCTGGTAGCGTGGCGCCAGACGGAAGAAATCATCCGCGTTGCCCGGATCGGTGAGTGACCCCAGCGTGGCGTCGTAGTTCCAGATGTGGTCCATGTCCGGATGATACAGCGGGCCATGGCAGGGCAGAAGCGATTATGGCGGCTAGCGGTTGACCCAGCGCGAATCCGGCCCTATTTTCCGCCGCAAGTCGGGGCCGGGTGTCCATCTCGGACAGTCAATGCAGTACCAACCGCCCCGTCGCCGTGCAAGGCCCTTCAGCCCGAAACGGTCACCGCGCCGGAATGACCGGCCGCCCGGATGGGCCCGTAGCTCAGTTGGTAGAGCACCTGACTTTTAATCAGGTTGTCGTAGGTTCGATCCCTACCGGGCTCACCATGATCTTCAAAAGACCGCCACACGGCCGGATGTCGTCGGCCTCGTCGAGCGCCTGGGAAACGGCCCCAATTGTCATGCGCCTATTGTGACAATCTCCGGTCAATTCGTTTTGAAACCAAATTAATTGTCCGACATAAACCGAGAAGAGAGTTCACATCAGGCCCTGATCTATCTTGGGTTAGGTGTGGAATTTGGTGAATCTTTGAAATCCTTTTTATCTATATATAACAAAATGTTCGGCCCACTCGTTAACACAATAATTCTCTTTTTGATTGTGATTATTTTCACTTTCACGAGGAATAATAGCGAAATTCACCCAGCGTGCAGAACTGGGTTCTCAAATGATTGGTTTCGATGCGCGAACATTCCTCTGCCGACATTGTCTTGGTATCGGACAATCCATCACAGTCGGATCATCTTCTCGAAATGCTCAGGCTGTGGTTTCGGGTTGCCGTCATTCCCCTTGAGGAGACCGATGCCCTGGAGCCATCGCCGCGATGCATCTTCGTCATTGCGGTGAATTTGGAGAAAAAAGGCACTCTTCATTCGGTCCGGCGGATGCTCGAAACACACGACAGGCCGAGTATCTTCGTGTTCGCCACCTTCAATTCAGCGTCGATGAGCAAGGCCAAGGCTCTGCGGGCAAAGGAATGTTTCATCTGGCCACTCAAGACCGCCGATTTCATCATTGCCGTCCGGAACGCGCTCGCCGGACAGGTGGAAAAGAGCTGGAATTTGCTGGACCGGGCGCAAGCAGCCGCCCTCGAATCCTGCGCCACCACCATGCGCACGTGCTTTTCACAATGCCGCAACGGGCAAGACCTTCCGCTCGATGCGGTACGGGACACGACGGAGAAGATTGCGGCCGCCGCCGGGGAAACCCATCTGGAGACATGGCTGGGATCCATCGAGCATTACCACGACTACACGTTCACCCATTGCATGTTCGTTTGCTTCACGATCGTCGCCTTCGGCGAGGCCATCGGTATCAAGAACGGCGACCTTTCTCACCTCACCCTGGGCGCCCTGTTGCATGACATCGGCAAATCCCGGATTCCGGTCGCGATCCTGGACAAGCCCACCAAGCTGAATGCAGACGAATGGGGGACCATGGCCCAGCACCCGGACTTTTCGCGGCAAATCCTCACCGCAGAGCAAAGTATTGATAAGCACGCCATCGACATGGCGGTCCATCATCATGAGAAGCTGGACGGCACCGGCTATCCCGACGGTTTGAAAGGGGCCGAGATCAGCGATCTCGTGCGGCTAACCGCCCTCGCCGACGTTTATTCGGCATTGGTCGACAAGCGCTCCTACAAGCCGGGTCTTCCGCCTCAGAAAGCGCTGGAAATCATGGCCAGCATGAAGGATAGCCTGGATCCGGACTTCGTCCGGTCCTTCACCGATTTCATCATGAGCACGAATAAAGCGGCCCGGAAAGCCGGTTGAGCCGGCATCCCGCCACGGACTAGGATTCCTCGTCCAGAATAAATTCCTGCCTGGCCTGGATTCTAAAATCCTATATTTTCCAGTAAATTACTCAACGTTTATCAACTCTCACCGGCTCGTACTCAAAGACTAGTCTGTATGGGCAGATTGCCCATTTCGGGTCTCCTTCGCATGATGCATCACAGAATTGCTTGTCGGATACGCCGTCCCATTGGTCGGCGCCTCCACAGCGTATTGCGGAGCCAATGTTATCTAAGCGTTTGAAAAACGAAGAATTTAACAGAAATTATTCAAGGGCAGTGTGATGCACAGGATGCAAGCGTACAAAACATGCGACGGGAAGCTGTTCGACAGCGAGGTCGAGGCCGCCCGTCACGAGGCGATGATCAAGATCCACGACTGGGCCAAGGGCCGGAAGATCGGCGAAGACGGCAAAGTGACCTGGGAGACCGTGGCCGACGCGATGATCGAAGACGCGGGCGAGCTGGCCTATCTCTTCATCAGTCTGGCGCGCGCCCTGCCGAACACGGGCGGCCCGGCCGAATTCGACGTCCTACCCTTCCAATCGGACCAGGCGGACTGGATGCTCCGTAAAGAGGGCTGATCGCCGCTGTGAGCAAACCGGCGGACCTATCCGCCGACGTTTGACAGACCGAAATCCAAAGGCCTTGCCGAATCGTGCGATGATTGGGTGAGGCCTTTCTCTTTGGGCCGTCCGCCCCAGCTGCCCTTTTCGCGCTATTCCGTGAAAGGCCCGACATCGGAATGCCGGAATAGGTGATTGCCGGACGCCGTAGTATCGTGGCGCTATCGGCGCGGCACTCGCGCCCGTTTCCGGGAGTGAAGGTCGAGATGAAAATCGGGCTGGCGATGTTCTGCACCGACTATGCGATCCCACCGGCGGAGTTGGCGATCGCATTGGAGGAGCGCGGTTTCGACTCGTTGTGGCTGCCGGAGCACAGCCATATCCCCCTGTCGCGCGAGTCCGAATGGCCGCAAGGCGGTGAACTTCCGAAGAAGTACTATGACGTGATGGACCCTTTCGTCGTGCTCGGCGCGGCGGCGGCGGTAACCACGACGCTGAAGATCGCGACGGGGATTTGTCTCGTGCCGCAGCGCGACGCGATACAAACCGCCAAACAGGTCGCCACGGTCGACCAGATCTCGAATGGCCGTTTCCTCTTCGGCATCGGCGCCGGCTGGAACAGGGACGAATTGGAGAACCATGGCGTCAGCTTCAAGACGCGCCATAAGGCCATGCGCGAAAAGGTCGAGGCCATGCGGTTGATCTGGACCGAAAGCAAACCGGAATACCATGGCGATATGGTCGATTTCGGGCCGATGATGACGTGGCCGAAACCGGTTCAGAAATCACCGCCGGTCTATGTCGGCGGGGAATTCCCCTATGGCGCACGGCGCGCCCTCGCCTACGGCGACGGTTGGCTGCCGCATGCGAAACGGCCGACCTATACCTTGCTGGAAAAGATGCCCGAATTCCGTGAGATGGAGAAGGCCGCGGGCCGGTCGATTCCGATCAGCGCCTTCGGGGCGGAACACGATCCGGACGCGTGGAACGCCTATGCGGACGCCGGCGTGGAACGCATCATCCTGAGCATCGATTCCGAGCCGGCCGATGTCGTGCTACCGAAGCTGGATGCCTGGGCGACTCAATTATAATCGCGACGTCTGGGTCAGAATATTTAGGGGTGCAACTCTCCTAAATCCCCTGCAATTTCGGATACCATAAAATTGTCATGATCTTTGTGTACCCACTGCGGCATGGATGATTTTGATATTTACGAAACCGCATTGAAGCTCATTAAGCAATACGGTCGCGAGGCGCGCGTGGAAGCCGCCATGCGGTCCGACCGCATGATGGACCGTGGCGATCAGCACGCCGTCGGCCAATGGAACAAGGTCATGCAGGCGGTCGAGGAATTGCAGTCGCCCGGATTCCGGCTGCGCCATTAAGCGCACGCCCGTTCCCTACTCACCCGACCGCACCGTCAATCAAGCGGCTTCAAATCGCCAAGCAACGTCGGGATCAACTCCGAGACCGTCGGATGGATCGGAACCGCGCGTTGTATCACCGTATAGGGCGCGTCGGCATACATGATGTCGATGATGGCGTGGATCGCCTCGTCCCCGCCGATGCCCAGGATCGAAGCGCCTAGGATCCGGTCGGTTTCCGCATCGATCAGGACTTTCATGAAACCCTGCGTCTCGCTGCGTTCGCGCGCCCGGCCGACCCGCGCCATCATCATCTTTCCGACGAGGGCCTTGCGTCCCGACTCCCGGACTTGCGCCTCGGTCATGCCGACGCGGCCGAGCGGCGGATCGATGAATAGGCCGTAAGTCGTGATGCGATCCGAGACCTTGCGCGGATCATTGTCGAACATATTGGCGGCGAGAATCTCGTAGTCGTTGTAGGCCGTGTGCGTGAACGCGCCCCGGCCGTTGACGTCGCCGATGGCCCAGATGCCCGGCACGTTGGTCTCGAGTCCATCGTCGACGGTGATGTAACCGCGCCCGTCGGTTTCAACGCCCGCCGCATCCAACCCCAGATCGTCCGTATTCGGCCTGCGGCCGACAGCCAGCAGAACATGACTGCCCACGATTTCCTCGGCGCCCGGTTCGCAGTCCGCCGTAACGGCGACTTGCCCGTCGCGCGCTGCGAACCCGATGCAGCCGGCCTTCAAGCGGATATCGATCCCCTCTTCCGTCAGAATTTCATGCACGGTGGTGGAGACATCATCGTCCTCTCGTCCGATCAGCTTCGGCGCCATCTCGACCACCGTGACCCGGCTCCCGAAACGCCGGTACATTTGTGCGAATTCCAGGCCAATGTAGCTGCCGCCGATGATGACCAGATGCTCCGGCAGGGAATCGATCTCCATCATCCCGGTGTTGGTCAGGTAGTCGACGTCGCCGATCCCCGGAATATCGGGGACAGTCGCGCGGCCGCCCACATTCAACACGATCTTGTCGGCTTCCAGCAGGTCGCCGTTGACGCGAACTGAATTGGCGCTCTCCAACCGGCCATGCCCCTCGTAGACGGTCAGATTGTCCATCGACTTCATCCAATTCGTCACGCCGTCGTTGGATTGCTTGACGATGGCATCCTTGCGCGCCTTCACCCGCTTCATGTCGACGGAGACCGGCCCGTCTATGGTGACGCCGAAGTCGCCGCCGCGCCGCGCCATATGCGCCGCCCTGGCGCTCGCGACCAAGGCCTTGGTCGGGATGCAACCGACATTGACGCAGGTTCCGCCGAACAGCTTCCGCTCGATGATGGCCGTCTTCATGCCCTCCCGGGTCATACGCTGTGCCAGCGACGGCCCGGCCTGGCCGGTGCCAATGATGATCGCGTCGAACTTCTCCGTCATATCGCGCCCTCCGTGTATGGAGTTTCAGACTACAGCTTTGGCGGGACCGGCGCATTCAATTGGACGTTACGCCGCCGCCCGGTATAGCGTCATCGCATGGGAGAATGCGGCTCATGACAGGGGACGCCCTTTCGATTGCCATCGTCGGCGCCGGGATCGGCGGTCTTGCCGCCGCGGCGACATTGCGGCGCGTCGGGCATGACGTTCGCATCTACGAGCAGGCGCAGGCCTTCGCCCGCATCGGCGCGGGGATTCAACAAAGTCCGAATTCGATCAAGGTACTCCGGGCGCTCGGCCTTGAGCCGCGATTGAGGGAATTCGCTTTCCGGCCGGATTCCTCGCTGAACCGGCAATGGGATACCGGCGAGATAACGTGGGAGCGGATGCTCGGCGACACGGTCGAGCGGAAATACGGCGCACCCTACTTCTACATGCATCGCGGCGACCTACACGCGGCCTTGGCGGATCTGGTTCCCGACGAGATCGTGCTCCGGAACAAGAAATTGGTCGGCCTTACCGAGCGGACCGATGGCGTAACGTTGGATTTCGCCGACGGAAGCACCGCGGACGCCGATATCGTCATCGGCGCGGACGGCGTGCATTCGGTGGTGCGGGAAATCCTGCTGGGGGCGGAGAAGCCGCGCTTCACCGGCCGGGTCGCCTATCGCACCACCTACCCGGCGGCGCTGCTGGGGGACGCCCGGATCGACGATTGCGCCAAATGGTGGGGCCCCGACCGGCATATCGTGATCTACTACGTGAATCCACGCCGCGACGAAATCTACTTCGTAACCAGCACGCCGGAGCCGGATTTCGAGGTGGAGTCCTGGTCCGCGAAGGGTGACCTGGACGTGCTGCGCGATGCCTACAAGGATTTCCATCCGAATGTCCGCGCGGTGCTCGACGCCTGCCCCGATGTCCACAAATGGGCGCTGTTCGAACGCGACCCGCTGCCGAATTGGGGCTCGAACCGGGTGACGCTGCTTGGTGACGCCTGCCACCCGATGACGCCCTATATGGCGCAAGGCGCGTCCAGCGCCATCGAGGACGCGGCGATCCTGTCGCGTTGCCTCGACGGCGCCGGGGATGCGGAAGTGACCTCGGCGCTGCAACGCTACGAAGACACCCGCAAGGGTCGGACCGCGCGCATTCAGCAGATTTCGCGGCTCAACGACATGGAAAAGATCAAGGCGGAGATCGAGAGCGTGTACGGTTACGACGCCTGGTCAGCGCCGCTGGCGGATGCGCCGTCTTCAACCCGGATTGCGGCGCATAGGCCGTAAACGGACAACGGTGGCGATTCCGCGCATTCGGCGATACCTCCTGTGCGCCGGAAACCGGCAGCAATAGTGTGGTATTCCCATCCCATGGAGAACATCGATGTATATGAATACGCTCGGAATCTCATTCGCGAGTTCGGCGACGCCGCGCCGGTAGAGGCGGCCATGCGGTCCGACAGCATGTTGGATTGCGGCGACCCTCACGGCGCGGGCCAGTGGAACAAAGTGATGCAGGCTATCGAGGTCTTAAAGGGAACCTAGAAGCGTTGCATCAGCGACGGCCGAGTTTATAGCGCTCATACCCAGCAGATTGGCCCAACATCGCGCGGTCGCCCGCCCCCACCGGAGCCCCGTAGAGTTCCGTTGCAATGCAGGGGCGGGACTTGTGCGCTAGGGCCGCAGAATTGCGTTTCGAAGGCCTTCTGTCGACCACCTACAGAGCATTAGACCCCCGGCACCATTTGATCGATCCGCGGCAATGGTTAACGACCCGCCGCTCGCCCATAGTAGGTAGATGCCTCATTGAGCGAAAAAGGCGCTCCCTAACAATGCGGTTTCCGGAATGGGGCGGCGTTGGCAAGAGGATCGGAAAGGTTAAGATGACCTTCGTCCTCGCCCACATTATCTAACCCTTTAGGACTACCCGATATGGCTAATCGAAACGATCTGTCGCCCCGCAGCCTGCTCGCCCAGGCGATGCATTTCATCGACAAGGGGACCGGGGCCGTGGTGCCGCCGATCCACACCTCGACCACTTATGCCCGGGACGCGGACTATGAACTGACCGGCGACTATACCTACAGCCGCTATGGCAATCCCACGGACACGCCGGTCGAGCGCCTCATCGCGCGGCTCGAGGGCGGCACGGATGCGCGGCTATTCGCATCGGGCCTGGCGGCGGCGACCGCGGTGTTCGAGACGCTGTCGACCGGGGATCACGTGGTCGCGCCGAAGGTCATGTATCACGGCTTGCAGGACTGGCTCCGGCGCATCGTCGAGAAACGCGCGGTAGAAGTCGATTTCGTCGATCCCCGCGACCTGGATGCGGTTTCCGCCGCGGTACAGCCGGGCCGCACCAAGATCCTCTGGGTCGAACCCGCCGCCAACCCGACCTGGGACGTGGTCGATATCGCCTCCTGCGCCGAGATTGCCCACGCTGCCGGGGCCATGGTCGGGGTCGACAGCACCGTCGCGCCACCGGTCACGACCCGCGCGCTGAGCCTCGGCGCCGATATCGTCTTCCATTCGACGACCAAGTATCTCAACGGGCATTCCGATGTCCTGGGCGGCGTCCTGGTCACCAAGGCCGAGGACGATGTCTGGGAGGAAATCAAAGTGGTGCGGGCGAAACTGGGCGCGGTCATGGGGCCGCACGAGGTGTGGCTGCTATTGCGCGGCATGCGGACGCTGGCGGTACGATTCGAACGTCATTCGGACAATGCGCTCCGCGTCGCGACGCATTTCGAAAACCACCCGAAGATCGAGCAGGTCCTGTATCCCGGTCTGCCGTCGCATCCCGGACATGACATTGCAATGCGTCAGATGACCAACGGATATGGCGGCATGATGTCGATCTGCGTCGCGGGCGATGCCGACGATGCCCGGAAGGTGGCCGCGGCCTGCAATCTGTTCATCCCCGCCACGTCACTCGGCGGTGTGGAAAGCCTAATCGAGCATCGCGCCACCGTCGAAGGGCCGCACAGCCTCGTGCCGAAGAACCTGCTGCGCCTGTCCGTCGGCATCGAGGATGCGGACGACCTGATCGCCGATCTGGAGCAAGCACTGGAGCGGATGGATTAGAACATCAAATCAATATGTTAACCGACCTTATTTCTCGGTTAGTTGCGGCTTGCACTCGATTTAGGTCGCTGATCGTCGCCGCGTACCATCGCCATAACACCCCGCCGCAATATCGGGTCTTTGTCCTGTAGCGCTTCCGTGAGAACCGACATTAACAATGACCGGCCGGGGAGGCCTCTTGCGTCGGTCTCGACGATCCAGTCCTGCCAGTGAGGTAGCCCCGCGATTTTCGTAACCTCCAGCCGTTCCGCGATGTTGAACTCGATCCGTTTAAGGCCACGTGACTTGAAGAGTTTCAAGCTCTGTTCGTCATGCTGTCGATACGCTGAAAACATCGCGTTGTAGGCGATCGTTCGACCTTCATCTAATAGCTCTTTGAACTTTTCCGGCAGTGATGCATAGGCAGCTTGATTCACGATCACCGGACAATGGATCGCACCCAACACCAAATTAGATGTAAACCACTCTGCAACGTGATGGATCTTGTAGGCCTTAAAGGTGGAAGTGTAGGGAAAAGCCGCGGCATCGATGTAACGCGATTGCAATGCCGAATAGACGCCCGTTGATGGCAGAACCAATGGCTCCGCACCGAACGTTCGCATCGCCCGCCCCATCGATCCGAGCGCCCGTATCTTCTTACCCTTCAAGTCACCGATGGACTGCGGAGCATCCCCCATTCCCATGAGTTCATAGCGCGGCAAGAGTGCGGCGAATTGATAACGAACACCGGCTTCCGCCATCTCGGCGCGCACATCCGCCCGCGCGTGATAGGTGTCGTAGACTCGGCGTTGCGTAGCGAGATCGTCGAACGGCAGAAATGGCAGGTCGAGGCCCGATACCGACGGCGTCCGTGACGGATGATAGGCAGTGCAGTAATTCGCCATCTCAAATTCACGGTTGCCGACCGCCAGCAAATTCCGTTTCGATTTGCCTAGTTCCTCGCCGTAATGAACGGAAATCGTAAACTTGCCGTCGGATTTACGGTCAACATATTCGGCGAGGGCATCAATGCCACTGCTGAAGGCGCGTGGCTTGCCCCACGTCGAGAACTTCCAATGAAACTCATCGGGCGGCCCGGAGTCTGACCCGGTTGTTTGACATCCGGTAAGAAGAGAAGCGGCAACCGCAGTCAAGATGACGGTTGAGGCATTCCGCAGTCGGCGAACTCCACAAAACAGCATGTATCAATCCAGGTTCAACGGCCTGACTCGGCCAAGGTAATTGAACCCAGACTATCGTGCCGCAATCGAGGGTGGCAATATCGCGGAATTCCCGGTGTTCAGCCCTCCGCGTATTTCCCGGTCAGTTGCGGCGTGTGGCGGCCCTCGCCGCCTTTCTCGGTGTGCTCCAGCCGGGTCTCGCGCGACCAGGTGCGTTTGAGGTCGTCGCGCACCGAAAAGGACAGCCTGCCGAGCCCTTCGGTCTCCAATTCGACCGTATCGCCGTCCATGAAGGAGCTGAGACCGCGGTGGTTGGTGCCCGTCGCCAGGATATCGCCCGGCGCCAGCGGATGGATCGAGGAAATCCATTCGATGCAGCGCGGAATCTTATGCGCCATGTCGTCCGTATTGAAGTTCTGCTTCAACTCGCCGTTGACCCATAGTTTGATCTGCAGGTTCTGCGGATCCTCGATCTCGTCGGCGGTGACAAGATAGGGGCCGATGGGCGCGAAGGTCTCGCGCGATTTCATCTGGAAGAAGGTGTTGTTGCTGGGCGGCAGGCCGCGCGCCGATCCGTCGATGAAATTGACGTAGCCGAAGATGTGACCCATCGCGTCGGCTTCGCGCACATTGTTGGCCGGCTTGCCGATGACGAGCGCGACTTCCGCCTCGCCTTCGAAGATCGTTGCGGGAACGTCGGGCAACACCATCGTGTCGCCATGCCCGATGACCGTACTGGATGCCTTGTGGAAGGCGTTGATCGGCGCGGGTTTATCGAGTGTGCCGTCCTCCATGTAGTTGACCGCCATGCAATCGATGTTGCCGGGTTTCGGCAGCGGCGGCCGTATCCGCACGTCCGCGACCGGCACGCCACCGCCCTTCGCCGCAGCACCCTCCAGCTTCGACCGGTACGCGTCGAACCGTCCGATCAATCCGTTGATCAGATCGTGCGGCCCGGTGTGCGGGATGTCCCGCACGAGCGCGGACACATCGACCACGGTGTCGCCGGTAAGCACGCCGAGTTTGAAATCGTCGAAATAGAGCAGCTTCATGCCTGTCCTCTCCTATGACCCGTTGGCATTGCCGATGATAGCACGTTGCCTGATTTGCGTCGGTTTGTGGCTGCGCGCGATAGTCGTACTAATGACAAATAATTCGTTTGGGAGGACAGGACATGCCGAACATCGCCCATGACAAACTACAAGCCACCGCCGCCATCCTTTTGGAATGCGCCGGCGCGAGCAAGGAAGAAGCCGAGATCGTGTCCCGTCACAGCATCGCCGCGAATCTGGCTGGCCATGATTCGCACGGCATCATCAAGATCCCGACCTATATTGGGCGGGTGAAGGACGGGCATATTGTCCCCGGCGCGCCGTTTGAGATCACCCAGGAAACGAGTACGACGACCGTCATCAACGGCAATTGGGGCTTCGGTTACGTGGTCTCCGAGCGCGCGATGGAAATCACCATCGAGAAGGCGCGCGAGCACGGCGTCGCCGCGACGACGATCTTCCAGCAAGGGCATGTCGGACGCCTTACGGACTACCCGCTGATGGCGGCCGAAGCCGGCATGATCAGTTGGATGACCGCCGATTCCGGCCGCTCGCCGAAATCAGTCGCACCGTTCGGCGGGCGCGAGGCCCGGCTCGGCACCAATCCGCTCTGTATCGCGGTTCCGTCGAATCTCGACGGCCCCTTCTTCATCGACTTCGCGACATCCGCCGCGGCGGGCGGGAAAATAGAGGTCGCCGTTTCGCGGGGCGAGGAAATCCCGCTCGGTTGGATCCTGGATAAGGACGGCAACCCGACCACGGACCCGACGAAGTTCAAGGCAGGCGGCGTCGGTCTGCCGCTCGGCGGCGCGGAAGGCTACAAGGGATACGGCCTTTCCGCCATGATCGAGATATTCTCGGGAATCCTGCCGGGCTTGGGGTTCGGCGTCGAACCGACCGGTAAGCACAACGATGGCGTCTTCTTCGCCGCATTCAATGTCGAAGCCTTCCGTCCGCTCGAGACCTTCAAGCGGGAAGTCACCGAGTTCGCCCATTATCTGAAGGACACGAAGACCGCCGACGGGTTCGACGAAGTGCTTTATCCCGGCGAACTCGAACACCGGCGCTGCCAGCAGAAGCTGGCGGACGGTATCTTTGTCGAGGACGCGACTATGGCCAAGCTGACCGGCCTTGCCGAAGAATACGGCGTCACTGACAAGATCGATCTAAGCTGACGCCGCACTCGCAGAAAGGGACAACTGCCATGCGCATTGGTATTTCGCTGCCCGTCCGCGAATTGCAGGACGATCTAGGCGCCCTGCGGGCCTTCGCCGAAGCGGCCGAGGAACTGGGCTTCACGCATTTGCGTGTCCCGGATCAGGTGATCCGGCCCGGGACCGGCCCCTTGAACGAACCGATGACGGTGCTGAGTTACATCGCGGCGGTTACCGCGAAGATCGAACTCGTGCCGTCCGTAATCGTCCTCCCGGCCCGTCCGACCGTTCTGGTGGCGAAGCAAGCGGCATCCCTTGACCGACTATCCGGCGGGCGTTTGCGCCTCGGCATCGGAGTCGGCAAGCATCCCGAAGAATATCAGGCGCTTGGAACGGATTTCCACACGCGTGGCGCGCGTTGCGAGGAGCAGATCGATCTTCTGCGCCGTCTTTGGACCGAGGAATGCGTCGATTTCGAGGGGCGCTGGGATCGCGTCTGCGGCGTCGGCCTCGATCCCTTGCCGATCCAACGGCCGATCCCGATCTGGATTGGCGCCAGCGGTTTGCCGGTGCCTCGCGTGCGCCGCCGGATCGGCCGTCAGGCGGACGGCTGGTTCGTCCTCTGTTCCCCGGAGGAATTTCCGGGCATGCGCGACGATGTCCACGCCGCCGCAGAGGATGCCGGCCGCAACGTCCGGGACATCGGAATGGAGGCCGGGGTAGCCGTCGTCGGCCCGCGCGAACACGAATGGCAAAGCCGTGTCGAAGGATGGCTGAAGATCGGCCTGACCCATATTTGCTTGAGGACGCTCGGCGGCGGATTGGCCACCGATGACCATATCGTCCGCATGCGGCAAGCCGCGGCCGAGTTACCCGTTTCCTAGGGCGCCGGCTTCCTCCAGAAGCGTCTCCAGTTCTCGCGTCGGATGGAAGACCGCAAGGCGTGCCGGCGTATGGCCGACGGCAATCGATGTCTCCGCATCCTTCGGAATGTGCAGGATATCGCCCGGCCCGACCGCTTTCTTTTCCGGCCCGATCGACGCCGTTATGTCGCCGGCGATGATGTAGACGAACTGCTCATGCGGCGACGGTGCGGGGCCTTCCTCGTAGCCCACAGGGCGTTCGAGGAAGCCGAAGGCGAGCCGTTCCCCCTCGACCCAGAAACTACGCTTGGCCGACGGCGGATCGTTGTCGAGCCGGTCGACCATCGGGAAATAGCTGTCGCCCGGCGCGTCGGGGATGCCTTCGGACGGTTTCGATGCGGCCTCTCCCGCCGGGTTCTCGCCGCGCGCCAGCTTGTCCTTCAATTCGTCGATCGACAGCGCTTCCTCGGGCGGCGCGGCATCCGCGGCAACACCGACCATCGACCAAGTCCGGTCCTTGACGTAGAGGTAGCTCAGGGTGCCGTCCATGGTCGCCTTCATCGAGTGCATCACGTTCGGCGCGACATGCACGAAGGTGCCCGGATCGACGATACGATGGTCGGTCCCGACGATGGAATCGATCTTGCCGAACAACGGGAAGACCATCAGTTCGTTCGGGTGATAGTGCAGCTTCGACCCGGTGCCCGCGTCCTTGTTGTTGAGCCGCAGGTTCATATAGTCGCCCTCGATGATCGGCCCGCGCCCCGTCGACAGATGCGGGTTGGAGACGATGTCCTCGAATTGCTCGAAACGATAGAACGGCACTGATTGCGCTCCGGTTCTTGTCTTATACGATCAGTATAACCTTGGTTTGGGATGGCCATCTAATTGGCAGCATGCGGATCTACTCCTTCCTGTCACCACATGGCTTCGGACCGCGCCGGGAACCGTGTGCGAATCTCTGCTATACCTAGTTTCCAAGTTTCCTTACCCAGACCGACCGGTAAACCGTTGAGGAGGCAGCCAAGCCGCCGATGACCGCGGCAACCACCGAACCTACCCTTTCGCCCGGTGATCGAATCGCCGTCGCGCTCGGCATCCTGCCCGCGGGCATGATGACCGGCATGGATACCTTCGCGGTCAGTGTCGCCTTGCCGCGGATGCAGGGCGTCATGTCCGCGACCCTGACGGAAATCTCCTGGATTCTCACATCCTATCTCGTGGCGTCGGCGATTTTCACGCCGCTCTACGGTTGGCTCAGCCAGCGGATCGGGCGGCGAAACCTGTTCCTTTTCATCATTGTCGGCTTCACCCTATGCGCCATTCTCATCGGGCAATCGGATTCGCTGCTCGAGATCGTCGTCTTCCGGTTCATCCAAGGCTTCTTCGGCGCGGGATTCAATCCGCTGCTCATGCAGACCGTCCTCGCGACATTTCCCCGCGAACAGCAAGGTACGGCTTTCGGTTGGCTGACCACGGGCCGGATGAGCGGCATTATCGTCGGCCCGATCCTCGGCGGCTTCCTGACCGAGTTCTACAGTTGGCGATGGGTATTCCTCGCCAACGTCCCGCTCGGCATCCTGGCGCTCGTGCTGATCGTCCGCTATGTGCCTGCCGGCATGTCGACCACGAAAAAGAAGTTCGATTTCTTCGGGTTCCTCGTGCTCAGCATCTGTATCGGGGCGTTTCAGCTCATGCTCGATCAAGGGCAGCGTCTCGATTGGTTCGACTCCCCGTTCATCATCCTGATGGGCGTGATGGCGCTGGTGACATTCTATGTTTTCGGCGTGCATGTGCTGACCACCCGCAACGCCTATCTCAACCCGAACGTCTTCCGGAACCGCGAATTCGTCGTCGGACTGCTGATCGGTTTCCTGCTCAATTTCATGGTGTTCGGCTACGCCGGCCTGATCCCGCCGATCCTGCAGGACCATATGGGCTATCCGGTCCTGACCACCGGTTTCGTGATGATGCCGCGCGGTATCGGCACGATGGTGTCGTCGCTGATCGCGGGCTTCCTGCTGTTCCATTTCCAGCCGAAGCCCGTGGTGGCCATGGGCATGTGCTTGATCGCCCTCTCCACCTGGATGATGTCGCAATTCACGCCCGAGGTGGATGCGGTCACCGTTATGGTCGTGGTCTTTATCCAGGGGGCGGGATTCGGGTTCCTATCCGTGTCCATCATGACCCTGGCGTTCCAGTCGATGCCGTCGTCGATGCGGCCGGACGGCACCAGCGTGCTGAGCCTGTTCCGGCGGCTGGGGTCGAGTATCGGCGTGTCCGTCCTGGTCGCGCAACTCGCCCGCAGCACCCAAAGCGCGCGGTCGATGCTGTCCGAGAATATCAGCGTCTACAACGACACGATCCGCGACTATCCGTTGCCCGAGAACTGGAGCCTCGAACAATTGAACGGCGTGATCTCGCTCAACCGGATGATCGACAAGCAGGCCGAATTCATCGCCTATTTGCACGATTTCCGACTGATGACCGTCTTGATGCTGATACTGTTGCCGCTTGTCCTGATCCTCCGGAGCCCGGAGAAAGCCAAACGGCCGATAGACGAGTAAACCCGGTCCGGCCTATTCCGCTTCTTCGATCTGCACCGGCGGTTTCGGCGGCGGTGGCGGGACGGCCTGAAGCTCGCGCGCCGCCACCCGTGGGTTCGGTGCGGGCGGCACGGTAGGCGCACGCGAGACGCCGCGCGGTCGTGTGTTAACGCGGACCGCCGTCTCAGGATTTGAACGACGTGCCGATCGTTCCTTGCTGACATCGTTCGGCTTTGCGGTAGCCGCGGGCAGTGTGATCGAGTAAACGCGTTTGGGTTTGCGTGGAGCGGCGACAGGCTTGGACGCAACCACCGGCTTGCCGGATGCAACCACGGCGGCATTAGCGGATGCCGGCAAGATGACCGGTTCGGTCGGGAGGTCGTTGGTGGACGGCAAGGCATCGGAAGATGCGACTCTGTCCGCCAAGGCGGTATCCCGACGTGGCGTCGTGCGTGGTTCTTGCGGCCGTTCCGCCGCATCGGCAATCCGATCCGGCGTCGATGCGCCGTCGGACGGCGCGTTCCAAACGAAGTAGCCGCCCGTGCCGACCCCCACACCAAGCAACAATGCCACGACCACGCCGAGACTGATCGCTTTCTGCTGTGGCGAGATACGTTTCAGCACGCGATTCACCGCATCGGCGATTTCAACGGCGAAAGGCGTCTCCGCTTCGGTCAGGTGGGTATCTTGTTGTTTTTCCTGGGCCGACAGGGCGTCGCGCGCCGATTCATAATCGTCGCGGGCTTCGTTGTAGCGTTTTTCGGCGGATAGGATGGTGTTCTGGTCGGCTTGCTCTCGCGCTGCGTCCAGAAGGGCTTTCAGACGTGCCGCATTCGCCTCTTCGGCGATCATTGCCGCGGCAGCGGCCCGTTGCTGCGCCTGGACGCTATCGGGCACCTCAGGCTTAGAGACGCCCTCTCCGTCGGCCGCACGATTTTCCGCGCTCGTGGCGTATTCCCGCCACCATTGATAGTTCTTACGCACCGAAACCTCCGCCGGTATTTTACCCCCGGATTGGCCAGAGCATGCACCGGTCGAACGGATTACTTCATCGGTATTAGCAATCCCTTCCTGTACCGCTTTTGGCAAAGAATACCTGTGGTCCCGGATGTACCGGGAACCTAGGCGAATCCGGCACCGCTTGCCCTCGCCCCGTCATCGCGCGCAGAATGCACCGAACCATCTTTCAAATGCATGACAGTCGGGATGTCACAAATGGATAGCGTCGAACTCGGTCGGGAGCCGGTCGCGGGCCCACAGGCGTGGTACGGACCGGAAATGCGTCAGCGCGAACAAGATTGGAACCACGCGTGGTCGCCCGACGAAGTTGCCGAGATCGAAGCAGCCGTGGACCATGTCCGATCCCGGGGTCTCGATATCCTGGACATCCGCAAGGAGGACTTCCCGCTTCCAACCGCAGCCAGCCGACTCGCTAGCATTCGTCAGTATCTCTTGGACGGCCCCGGGTTCTTCCTGGTGCACGGCTTGCCGATCGAGAATTGGACGCTTGAGCAGGCGGCGACGGCCTTCTGGGGGCTTGGCGCTCATATCGGCCAGGCCTGTTCGCAGAACGGTAAGGGGCATGTATTGGGCCACGTGAAGAACTTGGGGCTTGATTACAATGACCCGATGGCGCGCGGCTATCAGACCAGCGCCCGCCTGCCCTATCACACCGACTCGAGCGATATTGCATCGCTGCTCTGCTGGCGGGCGGCGAAGTCCGGCGGATTGTCGTCGATCGTCAGCTCGACCACGCTCTACAACGAAGTGTTGGCACGACGCCCGGATCTGCTACCGGTGCTGATGCAGCCGTTTCACCGGACCCGGTGGGGCGAAATCCCCGAGGACAAGCTACCCTGGGCGGAAGTTCCCGTCTTCATGCCGGAGGACGGGCGGATCATCTCGCATTACGTGCGCAGCGCCATTCGCAAGGGGCAGTTGATCGACGGTGTCCCACCGCTGACCGACAAGCAGAACGAAGCCCTCGATTTCGTGGACAGCCTGGCCCAGGATCCGGAGATCCATCTCGACATGACCTTGCGTCCCGGTGACATGCAGTTCGTGTGCAATCACTACACGATGCACAGCCGGACCGCCTTCGAGGACTGGGAAAATCCGGAAGACCGGCGGCATTTGCTGCGGCTTTGGCTGGCCTGCGAAGACGGGCCCGCGTTGCCGCGCTGGATGACCGAGAGCTACGAAGGCAAGACGAAGAACGGCCGTCCGAATGGCATCGTCGTCCCCGGCGTCGCCTTGAACGCGCCGCTTGAAGCGGTTTGAGCGCCACCACGGTGACCGATGCGGGAACAAGACCGGTAGCTCTCGGCATTGGGGCCGGTGACGCGATCGGTGCAGCCTTCGCCCGCCGGTTCGCCGCGGGCGGATACGCCGTCGCGGTTGCCCGCCGGAACCCGGCAAAGTCCGATGCACTCATCAAGGAAATCGAGACAAACGGCGGTATCGCAAAGGCCTATTCGGTCGATGCACGGAATGAGAAGTCGACAGTGGATTTGTTCGATGCCGTGGAACGCGATCTCGGCCCTATTGATGTTTGCCTTTATAACGCCGGCGCTAATGCGCGCTTCCCGATTTTGGATACCGAGGCGGAAATGTTCCGAAAGGTCTGGATGCTTGGCTGCTTCGGCGGTTTCTTGGCCGGGCGCGAGGCCGCGCGCCGGATGGTCCCGCGCGGAGCCGGCACCATTCTGTTCACCGGTGCGACGGCGAGCGTGCGGGGCGGCGCCGGATTCGCGGCCTTCGCCAGCGCCAAGTTCGGTCTGCGCGCCGTGGCGCAGAGCCTCGCCCGCGAGCTAGGCCCAAAGGGCATCCATGTCGCCCATCTCGTGATCGACGGCGGTGTCGACAGTCCTGTGGTGCACGCGCGCCGCCGTGCGGCGGCGGGGGACGACGCGCTGGCGATTCCCGAAGACAGCCTGATGGATCTGGCGTCGATCGCCGAAGCCTATTGGACATTGAGTCAGCAGAAGCGCGATGCCTGGACGCATGAACTCGACATCCGGCCCTTCGTCGAGCCGTGGTAACGCCATGACCGACCAATCGCAGGATCGCGTCGTATGGGGCGTCGGGACGTCGCGCACCATTCGCGCGCATTGGGCCTTGATCGAACTGGACTTGCAATACCGCACCGTCCCGCTGCGGACGCGCACGATGGATATGGAAGACCTTTCGTTCCTGTCGATGAATCCGCGCAAGAAGATTCCGGTCCTGAAGGACGGCGATCTCATCTTGACCGAAAGCGCGGCCATCGTGACGTATCTGGCGGAACGTTATTCGACCGCCGATCGACGGTTAATCCCGGAAAGCATTGAGCATCGAGCACGCTACATGGAATGGCTTTCCTTCATCTGCATGGAATTGGACGCCACGTCCCTATATGTCCTGCGCCGTCACGAAGGGCTGCCAGACGTATACGGCGATGCTCCGGAAGCCTGCGACGCGGCCCGGGAGTACTTCCAACGCATGATCAATGCCGCCGCGATGCGCTTAGACGATGGCCCGTACTTGTTGGGCGATGCCTTCAGCGGCGTCGATATCCTGATGACGTGCGCCTTGAACTGGGCGCACCGATACGGGCTGCCGCTGCCGGCGGCTTTTCAACAATATCGATCCGCCCTGCTCGACCGCCCGGCCTACAAGGCGGCTATCGAGGCGAACACACCGAAGTAACGTTATGACCGTTCAGGCTTCTTTGTAGACCAGCGAAACGACGACGCCGGCCAGAATACCCCAAAGGATCACATTTCCGACCCAGATCACGGTTAGAGAGACCGGAACCGGCATCCAAACGTAACTGGCAACCTGCGGTGCACCGAGAAGGAGGCCGGCGTACAGGCCGTAGCGCAGGCCCTCGCCAACACCGTTTCCTTCGTAATTCCGCGTGAAGATGAACGTGAAGATCAAGGCCAGCAGGATTTGGGCGATGGCCATGAGTGGCATCAACGCCTGCATCTCGGCCTCGGGCCGCCAGAGGCCCTCCAGGCTCTTGTACGTGTCGGCCAACAAGACACCATGCACCACGAAATCGTAGGCGAAGGTGAAGATAAAGACCGCGACTGCCGCAATGATGTACCGTTTGACGTTCATAACGTGTCCCCTCGAAATTTGCGCCTCGTTTCCCCTACCGCCGTCTCCGTAGAGAGTCTAGAGCCTTGCTGTGGCACGATGCCGAATGGAAAACGCGACATCGCCGACCGTTCTGCGCACCGGTCGCAATACGCGAAACTTGGATAACTATTTCTCTTTAAAGGTTAAAATAGCGGGCAAATTCCATATAGGCATTTCCCCACAGACCTCCCGTGATACGCTGACTCCCAATTTCCAATACCGTCCGCCGCATCAGCGCGACGACGCCAAACAATTGGGGAAAATTCATGATCTACGAGGTAAGAAGCTATCGCATCACCCCGGGCTCCCTGCCCGAGGTCTTGCACCGGTTCGAGGAAGGCTACAATCATCGCAAGGAATTCTCGGAGCTTGCCGCCTTTTGGTATACGGAGATCGGCCCGCTGAACGAGATCATCCATGTCTGGCCGTATGCCGATGCGGCGGAGCGTGAGAAAATCCGCGGCGAAGCGTATAAGAGCCCGCATTGGCCGCCGGCGATAAAGGATTTCCTCGTGTCGATGAATTCGGAAATCTTCACGCCGAGCCCGTTCACACCCGAGTTGTTGACGGGCAAGAACGGTCCTTTTTACGAGATGCGAAGCTACACCCTGAAACCGGGTAAACTGCCCGCAATGATGGAAGGCTGGAAAGAGAAGATCGAGGGACGGCGGGCGCGCTCCCCCCTCGTCATGGGGATGCACACGGAGGTCGGGGACCTCAACAAATTCGTCCACATTTGGGCCTATGAAAGCCTGGACCAAAGGATGGACGTCCGCGCTAAAGCGAAAGCAGACGGCATCTGGCCGCCGGGGGGCAGCGGCGACCGGCTCGTCGCGCAAGAGAACAAGATCATGCTGCCGGCGTCCTTCTCGCCCGCCCAATAGCCGGAGCCGAAAGGTAGGATTGTGGAGCTTCGGCCCTACACCGCTATTTGTTCGAAATCCTCGAAATGAAGCGCCGGGCGTCCCGCGTTTTCTGGACGCAGTTCTGATATTCGCCGAACTGCTCCTGTACCTTAGCGGCGCTGATCAGGCTAGCCGCCTTGCCCCACTCCACGGAGTCGCCGAAGCCGGCGGCCTTGGCTGCCTTCAGTTCTTTCGTCGCGGCGGAGAGGCCGGCGGCGCAGCTCGGTCCCAGGCCGCGATCGGCCGCATCCCCGGCGCACGCCGCCAGGCCGATCGTTAGGATAACCGCGGCTATGCCGCTTCGTGTTGCTGTCATATGTGTCGGCTCCGTGGTGTTTGGATTGCGGGCATGGTCCTACTTGAGGGTCCGGTCCCAAAGATCGAAGAGCTTCGCCCAGACTTCCTCCGCGGCGACCGGTGCGTAGGTGGCCCGCTCCGAAAACAAGAACCCGTGCTGCGTGCCCGGATAGATATCGAGCGTGTTCTTCGTACCTGCCTTTTCCAGGGCCGTCCGCAGGTCGGGAATGACGTGGTCCGGCACGGTATGGTCGGTTTCCGCAAAGGCGTAACACAACTCCCCTTGCACCTGGTCCAACAGCAGATGCGGCGAATCCTCCTGGTCGGTAACGATGCCAACGCCGTAGCAGGAGGCCGCCGACGCGAAACGTGTCGGAAACCGTGCCGCAACCGTCGTGATGTATTTGCCGCTCATGCAATGGCCGACGCAGCTCACCGGTCCGGGCTTGGCTTTGTCCTGCCCGTCGATCCAGGCCAGCATGCCACCGGTATCGTCGACGACATCGGCGTTCGTAATATGGTTCATCGCTGCGGTGATGACCGCCGACATGGGGTCGTTACGCCGCGGCAGATCGAACCGGCAGGTCCCCAACCGGTAATACATGTCCGGCAGGAGACAGAAATAGCCGTGTTTGGCGATCCGCCGCGCCATGTTCTTCAGTTCCTCGCGATAGCCGGGGGCGTCCATATAGAAGATGACCGCCGGGTAAGCGCCATCCGCATCCGGACAGGCGGCAAAGGACGGCATCCGGCCGTGTTTCGTGGTGACCACTACATCTTTCTCGATCAACGCCATGGTTCTCTCCTGCAATAGACCGATTACCGGCCTTTCTATTCCGATACGCAGTCTAGTACGTTCCGTTGTTGCTGCACCATCCACCGGCACCTGGGGATGAAACGATGGACGAAACGGAATCAGCCTTCGACCGCCGCCTCTGCGAAGTCATCGCCGAAGCGGAAACCACATTCTATCGGGAGAGCTACCGGTGGCGCCCGATCGAAACCGGTCTGGCCCCTTCGCCGGACGCGCTAGCAGTGGTCCGGGATGACGATTCATGGTGCGAATTCGTGCCCGCCGGCCCCGACGACGGCGCAGAAAACTTCAGGGTCGTCCGCTTCAATTTCTCGGAAACCGGACCCAGCGCCATAGGCTTCGTGGCATGGCTCCATACCCACTTGCGGCTCACGGGCCGCACCGGCGCAATCGTCATCTGCGGCAAGGACAAGAGGAACTCCGACACGTTGTTCGAAATCTGCCAAGGGGCCATGGACTACTGGGCATGCCCGGTCGGCGATGCGGCGGATAGGTTCATCCAAGTTATCCGGTCGCTCATCGAGAAAGGTCGAACGTAATGAACATCATATGCGACGCGCGCAACCGATCATCCACTCAGTACCGGTTGTCCTCTCCGACATCCGGTTGATTGTCCGGCGCGGCGGCAATGAAGGCCGGCAGGCCGATACAGGCATCCTCGATCGCCAGCAACGTCGGCGCCGCCGACAGATCGACATCGCGCCGCCGCCAGTTGTAAAGCTGCGCGACCAGGAAGCAGTCGGCCGCGCCGGGTGCATCACCGTGGAAGAAGGCGCCATTGGGCCGGTCCCGCACCGCCAGGTTTTCCAAGATCGAAATCCCCTCGGCCGACCAGAATTGGTACCACTCGATCAGAACGTCGCGGGAAAACCGCTCGTCGATGTATTCCCGCACGCGTTTTTGGGTGCGCGGCTGCACGTCGCCGATGCAGGAGTTCACGAACCCGCGGACCCGGATTTTACCGGCCGGATCCTGCGGGAATAGCGGATTATCGGGATAGGCCTCGTCGAGATATTCCGCGATGTTGACGGTCTGCCCGATAACCAGGTCGCCGTCCACCAGGGTCGGCACGAACCCGTTCGGGCTGATGCGCCGGTAGGCTTCGCCGTGCTGCTCGTGCTCCTTGATGTTCACCGGCACGTAGTCGTAGGGCAGCCCTTTGACCGTGAGAAGCAACCGCGCCCGATAGCTGGACGTGGACCGCCAGTAGTTATGAAGTTGCAGCATCGCCGACCCCACGGAATCCGTCTCGTTTGAAAGAACCGTCGCACAGACGGGTGCGTGCTCACAAATTTGACTCGGTCGCTTGGGCCATGCGTTAACGGAAAGACCGCTATCCGCATCGAACCCATCGGAGGAAGCGCATGTCCGACACAATGAAAATCGAGAACGCTGGCGGCCCGATCGGCGCTTCGATTACCGGTATCGACCTTTCGAAGGCGATCGACGACGGGACCTTCGCGCGCATCGAGCAGACGATGAACGACCGCGCGGTAATCGTCATACGGGATCAGAACCTGACGCCAGATCAATTGGCCGCCTTTTCCCGCCGATTCGGCCCGCTTCAGGTCAACGTGCGCGCTGAGGCGAACAATAACGAATCGCCCGAGGTCTTCTGGGTCTCGAATGTGATGAAGGACGGCAAACCGTTGGGATCGCACGATGCCGGACGTTACTGGCATTCGGACCTTTGCTACCTGGAGAAACCCAGCAAGGTCACCCTCCTAAATGCCGTCGAAGTACCGGAGAAAGATGGCGAGACCTTTGGCGATACCCTGTTTGCTGGGGCCGCCGCCGCGTATGATGCGCTTTCCGACGATATGAAGAAGCGCCTCGATGGCCTGAGAGCGGCGAACGGTTACCGCTATATGTGGAACAAGAAGGCGCATGAATTCGGCAAGCGCCCTGTGCTCAGCGAGGAAGAACTTCAGAAATACCCGCCGGACGCGCTACATCCGGTCGTTCGGACCCATCCCGACACGGGCCGGAAGTGCCTCTATGTCTGCTATGGCTACACGCACGAAATCGCCGGTATGGACAAGTCGGAAAGCGATGCGTTGCTGGCGGAACTGTTCGAGCATGCCGTCGATCCAGCCTTCCTGTATCGCCACAAGTGGCACGTTGGCGACTTGTTGATCTGGGACAACTGCGCCGTACAGCATAAGGCGACGTTTGATTACGACACCTCGCTGCGCCGCGTCATGCAACGGTGCACTGTCGAAGGGTCGGTTCCTTACTAAGATCACGGTATCCCGCCTTCTGCATTCTACATAAGCGGGTACCATTTGGGTATTTATTCAATTTATTTTAATCTACGGTCCATATTCTTTAAGGATTAGAGGATCGTGGGGCGATGCCTGATGTAACGCAACGCAAAGGCGACAAACCGGCCGCCGAAGCGGACGGTGTTCCCTCGGAATGCCATCCCTTGGTGACCGAGATGGCGGATTATTGGCGTTCGATCCATCCCGACACCGGCCTGCCGGGACGTCAGCATTTCGATCCGGTCGATATCCCCAACCTGCTGGCAAACATTCGCCTGGTCGAGGTTCACGGCAATCCGCCGCGCTTCCTTGCGCGGTTGGTCGGTACGAAACTGGTCGATCTTCATGGATTCGATTACACGGGACAATGGCTGGACGACGCCTACGAAAACTTCGAGGCATCCGGCACCCATATAGGCCTGCTGAATGTCCTGTCGTCTCACCGGCCGGATTGGCGCCGGGGACAGCCGCTGTTATCCGAGGGCAAGGACTATGCGCAGATCGAGCGGCTGAACCTGCCGTTTGCGTCGGATGGCGAGACCGTCGACATGGTGCTCTCCTACATACTCATACTGCCGGCTAGCGAGCCATTGCGATAGCGCGCCAGATGCGCTCCGGCGTCGCCGGCATGTCCAAATGCGCAACGCCGTAATCGCTGAGCGCGTCGAGGATCGCGTTCATCAAAGCCGCCGGCGCACCGGTCGTCCCGCCCTCGCCCGCGCCCTTGATTCCCATGAGGTTATTGGTCGACGGCACTTCGTTGTGGAGCAGCCGGAAATACGGGACATCGTCGGCGCGCGGCATCGCATAATCCATGAACGAGCCGGTCAGCAATTGCCCGGAAGGATTGTGCCGGCAGCATTCAAGGACCGCCTGACCGATACCTTGCACCAAACCGCCTTGTGTTTGGCCGTCGACCAGCAAAGGGTTGATCACGCGGCCCACATCGTCGACGCCGGTATAGCGCAGGATCTCGACTGTTCCTGTATCCGGATCGATCTCCACTTCCGCGATATGGCATCCGTTGGGGTAGGCCGGCATCGGCACGTCGATATCCGAAACCGCCGCCAACCCACCCTGCAGGTCGTCCGGCAGGTCGGCGGTCGCGCCTTCGGCCGCCGCCGCGGCTTCGAAAAGCGAGAGCGACTTATCCGTGCCCAATACCTGGAAGCGCCCATCGGCGAAGGCGATATCTTCCACCGCGGCTTCCAGCACATGCGCCGCAACCCGCTTTCCCTTATTGATGATGTCGTCCGATGTCTGGCGGAATAGTTGCCCGGCCAACCGCATGGACCGGGAGGAGTGGGAGCCGGACCCTTCGGCCACGAAGGCGGTGTCGCCGGTCCGCAGCCTTACAGCATCGAAAGGCACCCCCAGGAAATCCACGGCAAGCTGTGCGAAGCTCGTCTCATGCCCCTGCCCACTGGCCTGGGTGCCGATGACAAGGTCCACCATTCCGTTCGGCAGGATCGTCATTTCAGCCCGCTCGACCGGCCAACCGGTTGCCGTCTCGATGTAGTTGGCGATTCCGATCCCGCGCAGCTTCCCACGTTCCAAACTCGCTGCCCGTCGCGCCGGATAACCATCCCAACCGGCATCGTCGAGCGCCAGGTCCATACTGTGGGCGAATTTGCCGGTATCGTAGGTGACGCCCATTGCATTCGTGTACGGCAGCGCCGCGTCGGGTATGAGGTTGCGCCGCCGAAGCGAAACCGGGTCGACTTCCAGCTCCTTAGCGGCGATATCGATCAAGCGTTCGATCACGAACACGGCTTCGGGCCGTCCCGCGCCGCGATAGGCGGTGACCGGCGCGGTATTGGTGAAGACGCCCCGGGTGACGACATGCGCATGCGGGATGTCATACAGGTTCGTGGTTACCGTCGGCCCCCGCGCGATCGGCACGAACGAGACATTGTGCGATCCCAGATTGCCGGTGTTGACGGTCCGGACGGCAAGAAAATTACCTTCCGCATCAAGCGCCAATTCCGAGTCCGTCACCAAGTCACGGCCGGAATAATCACTCAGAAAACAATCGCCGCGCGTCGCTGTCCATTTGACCGGCAAGCCAAGCCGGCGGGCAGCCCAAACGACGAGGGTGAATTCCGAATAGAGATGGTTGCGGGTGCCATATCCGCCGCCGACGTCTTCCGAGACGACACGAATGTTCGGCTGCGCTACGTTGAAAACATGGGATAGTTCCCGCTGGAACCGGTTCACCCCTTGGCTGCCGGCCAGCAGGAGGAATTGTCCGGTTTCGGCGTCGTAATCCCCGACGGCCGCGCGGGGTTCCATCGGAACGCCGGTGACGCGGTTGTTCACGATCTCCAACCGGACGGTATGGGCGGCCGCCTCGAAGGCCGCGGCGACGGCGGCGGCATCGCCTTTCACGTCGTCCACGCACAGGTTATGGCCCAAATCATCCCAGACCACCGGCGCATCGTCGTCAAGCGACGCAAGAATACCGGTCACGGCGGGCAACGGCGCATAATCGACAACGATTTGCTCGGCCGCATCCAAGGCTTGCGCGGGGGACTCCGCTATGACCATGGCGACGATCTCACCGATATGCCGCACCTTGTCGGTTACGATCGGGTAGATTGGTGTATTTGGGATCGCCGAACCATCGCGGTTCTTAAGTTCAACGTCTTTCGGATTGCCGCCGGCGGGCATAGGGTTCAACCCGTCGTTCAGATAGTGCTCGCCGGTCAACGCCTCCCGAACGCCGGGCGCCGCCAATGCCGATTGCAGGTCGATACCACGGACTTCCGCATGGGCATGCGGCGACCGCACGAAGGCGGCATAGCGTTGTCCCTCGACGCTGCAATCGTCGGAGAATCGGCCGCGGCCCGTGAGGAGCCGATGATCCTCGATCCTGTGAACGCCCTCCCCGATGCCGTTTTGCATGCTCGGTCCTTCAACTTTATTGTTTTGTCTATCGTAGCATCGGAGAGGCTCCCGCCTCCAAACGCCACCCGATCCAGAAAGGTCCGCCATGCCCGCCAAGGCCACGAATCATGATTGGCTCGTTCAATACGACGAAGAAACCCTCGAGCCGGATCTGCCGATTTGCGACCCGCACCATCATTTATGGGATTTTCGCTACGAGCGGACGTCACCGCGGTATCTCCTGGACGAGATCCTGGAGGATTTGAACAGCGGCCATAACGTCGTGTCGACGGTCTTCATCGAATGCGGCGCCATGTACAAGACCGATGGTCCGGAGGAATTGCGCGTCGTCGGCGAGACGGAATTCGTGAACGGCATCGCGGCCATGAGCGCATCCGGGGAGTACGGCCCGCAGCGGGTCGCCGCCGGCATCATCAGCACGGCGGACATGATGCTCGGTGCGGCCGTCGGGGATGTGCTCGACGCCCACATCGCCGCCGGCGGTGGACGGTTCCGCGGCATCCGATGCAGCGCGACATGGGAAAAAAGCGACGCGATCAAGAATGGGCGATGGCCTTACGGACCGCACGCCCTTGTTGACCCGAGATACCGGGAGGGCGTCAAGGAACTGGTCAAGCGCGACCTCACGATGGAAGGCTGGTGCTATCACCCACAGATGCCGGAATTGATCGAGCTCGCCAAGGCCTGCCCGGACGTCACGATCATCCTGGACCACTTCGGCGGACCATTGGGGATCGGGCCCTACGAAGGCCGGCGCGAGGAGATCTTCGAGGAGTGGAAGGGCTACATCGCCGATATCGCCCAATGCGAGAATGTCGTGGCAAAGCTCGGCGGGTTGAACATGGACTACAACGGCTTCGGTTGGGAGCATCGGCCGAAACCGCCGACGAGCGAAGAGCTTCTTGAAGCGACCCGACCATACTTTGAATACACGCTCGAACATTTCGGCACCGACCGGTGCCTGTTCGAGTCCAATTTCCCGGTCGACAAGCTAAGCTGCAGCTATAACGTCCTATGGAATTCCTTCAAGCGGCTCACCGCGGACTATTCCACGGATGAAAAGGCAAAACTTTATCACGACAATGCGGTCCGGATTTACGGTCTGGACGTGTAGCAAGCCAGCCGTGCGGTACGACAATCCGCTCTACACAGGATGACCCAGCATCCTCCCTTGAAGGAAAGCACCGTAATATCTTGTATAGAAACGATATTATTGACTCACTTGGTTAATCGGTACCGTTAAATTTTTGTCAACGACCATACGGTACCGTGGCGCCCATGTCCGATCCGTTAGGTAAATTAGACGACCTGATCTCGGTCCTGAAAGGGGAGCGCGAGGAACGCCGCCGCCACAAGCGGGTGAAGGCGTTGAAGCGAACGCGCATCCATTTCGGCGAACCATCCGAGACCATGCGGTGCTTCGTGGCGGATTTGTCCGCCACCGGCGCTCGCCTCCGCCCGGCGGACGCCCCGAAGTTGCCGGATAATTTCGAGTTGGAGCTCGAGCACGACCTTTTCCTGCGGTGTGTCGTGCAGTATCGCGGCGATGACGAACTGGGCGTCTCCTTCGAGATACCGGCCGACTAGGCTTAGGTTCCGAATCCTAATCTCCAATTTCGACGGTTTTGCCGCTTTGTTGCCGCATTGGGCGGGCAAGTTGCACATGCGCCGGAACGGCAATGTCCTTATGATGTCCAGGCGCAATTGACCTAGGGGAAACTCCGTTATGAGGAATTTATTCTCGATTGGAAAAACGTTCGGCGCGGCGGTCGCCCTATCCTCATTGCTCTTGATTGCCGGCTGCGGCGAGGAGAATGCTGCGGATCAGGCCGGCACGCCGGTTTCCTCGACGCAAGCCTCGCTCAAGGCAGCCGGTGAGAAGGCGAAGGAAGCGGCGGCCGAGGCCGGGAAAGCGCTGAAACAAGCTGGCGAGAAAGCGCTGGAAGCAAGCAAGGAAGCGGCCCAGAAAGCCGGAAGCTCGCTGAAAGGCGTCGGCGAGAAAGCCGTCGACCTCTCCAAGGACGCCGCAAGCAAGGCCGGCGAAACATTGAAGACCGTCGGTGAAAAAGCGAAGGAAGCGGGCAAGGAAGCCGCCGAGAAAACCGGCGATGCGCTACAGGACACCGGATCAAAGATTCGGGAAGTCGTTAAGTAGCGTCTCGTCGATCTTGATCTGCCGGTTTTCAGGTATGCACGGGATATCCCCGGAAGTATCCACCGCTCCGAAACGTTGAGTGGCGGATATCCGCGGGATAAATCGCCGGGCACACGTTATCCCCATAATCCACAAGCTCGATCGTAAAACCGCAGTGGATAACCGCGCCAGAAAGCAAACGCCCCGGCAGCAATGGCGACCGGGGTGTTCGCCATTTGGGATCAGGCGCGGAGCCGGTAGAAACGGAACAGCTCGTTATCGATCGGCAGAAATTCGACATTCGTGAACCCGGCATTCACCGCGCAGTTCCGAACCGTTTCCGGCCGGATAGCGGTGCCGATCGCTTCCGACGGCGAATCCGCCATCGCGACCGGTAGGCAATGCGAAACGCTCCAGCCATACATCATGCGTTCGACATCGTCACCGGGAGCGGTGAATGTCTCGGCAACCCGCTCGTCGACAACCACGATTGATCCATGCGGGGTCAACGCTGACCGCAGTGCGGACAGTGCCTTCGTCGGTTGAGACATGTCGTGCAGGCTTTCGAGGATCAGGATCAGATCGAACGGTCCGTCCGCAGCCATATCCGCAGCGTCACGATGATGGAACTCGGCTTTCGATCCAACCGATGCCGCATGGCCGGCCGCGGCTTCGATCGATGCACTATCAAGATCGTACCCGATGACCGTGGCATTCGGATATGCGTTGGCTAGGGCAATCGTGGACCACCCTTCCCCGCATCCGACATCGGCAATCCGGACGCCATCGGTGTTATCGAGATGATCATGCAGATCGGGAATGGCCGGCATCCAATCGTCGACCAGATCTTGACGGAACGCCGGGCGATTGATGCCGCCTTGGCCTTGCCGGAAGTCCACGCCATAGCGCTCATAGGCAACGCCATCGCCGGTTCGATAGGCATCGACGACCTCCGGCAGTGCCGTGGCGATCCCAACGATCATCTGTGCAAAGGGAGCGACATGCGCCGGATCGTCGTCCTTGGCCAAAACGCCCGCATGTTCGGCAGGCAGGACGTAGCGGCGCATCATTGCATCCGCATTGTCCTGCTCGACAACCAGGAAGCCGGCGACGGCCTGCTGCTCAAGCCATTCACGGGCGTACCGTTCGTTGAGCCCGGCAGCGCGTGCAAGACCACCCGGCGTCATCGCGCCGCTTTTCTCAAGAACCTTGTAGAGACCGAGCCGTTTGCCGAGATAAATGCCGAAAAGCTCGAGTGACTGAATGGCCGAATGGAAAATACGTTCCGACAGCGTATCCTCCGCCGGGACAATCGCGTTACACATATCTAACTCTCCAAGAAGCAACGATTAAGGCCGGGTCGGTCCGAGCAACGTTCCCGCAGCGCCCGGCCAGTGACGATGACGCTAAACCCTCGCTGTTTCCGGCGAATTTCTGGACATCACCCGCATTGTTTCAATTGTTTCTGCGACGCTTGGCGACGGGCTTTGCCTGCCCGGTCGTCCTCGGGCATCATGCGGACCACAGGGAGGACGAATTCATGAAACTGATCAGTTACCGCGACGGCGAAGGCGACACGGTAGGTGTCGTCGATGGCGACGGCGTGATCAACGTGGGCCGCACGGCGAGTGTCGACGGCGAAACGCTTCGGCAGATTCTGGCGAATGACGCCCTGGGTGCTGCGCGCGCCCATGCGGAAGGCCGGGACGCGGACACCGCGCTCAGCGACGTCACACTGTTGCCGCTGATCCCCGATCCGGAAAAGATCATCTGTGTCGGGCTCAACTATGCCTCGCACGCGGCCGAAGGCGGCAACAAGCTGCCCGAGTTCCCCAGCCTTTTCCCACGCTACAGCAATACGCAAGTCGGCCATGGCCAACCGATGATCCGGCCTAAGGTTTCGGAGACATTCGATTTCGAAGGCGAGTTCGCTTTCGTCATCGGCAAGACCGGCCGCCATGTGAAAAAAGCCGACGCCTATGACCATGTCGCGGGCTACTCCTGCTACAACGATGGAAGTATCCGGGAATGGCAACGCCACACCACACAGTACCTCCCGGGCAAGAATTTTGTCGGCACCGGCGGGTTCGGTCCCTGGCTCGTTACTAGCGATGAAATCCCCGATCCAAGCGTTCTGAGTATCCAGACCCGCCTGAACGGCGAGGTCATGCAACAAGGCACGCTGGACGACCTGATCTTCGACGTGCCGACGCTCGTGGAATACATCAGTACTTTTACCGAACTGGTGCCGGGTGACGTCATTTCCACCGGCACGACAAGCGGCGTGGGCGCGTATCGGACACCGCCGGTTTGGATGAAGGACGGCGATACCATCGAAGTCGAAGTGTCGCAGGTCGGCGTGCTCCGCAACCCCATCGTGGACGAATAACGCCAAGGTCCCGGACAAACATGGGCAATCCGCTGAAGTTAAGGCTCGCAGCCGGCAAACCGGTGACGGTCGTGAATGTCGATCACGTCTCGCCGAGTCTGGTCGAGGTGCTGGGCACCCTGCCCGTCCACGCCGTGTTCATCGATTGCGAACAGGGGGCGCCCGATTTCCTCGCCGTCGAAGATATGGCGCGGGCGGCCCGCCTGACCGGCCTGACGTCGCTTGTTCGGATTTATCAGCCGGAACCTTGGCTCGTGGAGCGGACCTTATTCCGCAAAGTCGACGGGATCGTGGTTCCCCGGATCGATACGCCGGATCAAGCACAGCGCATGATCGACGCCGTGGAGTACTGCTATCCGGATGATCATGGCGACAAAGTTCTCGTCATCCAGATCGAGAGCAGCGAGGCGCTGGACAACTTGGAAGCCCTTCTCGCACTGGACGGAATAGACGCCTACTTCATCGGGCCCGTCGATCTGTCCAAGAGCTTAGGGCATGGCGGCGACTACCGCTGCCAGCCGATGCAGGAGGTCATGGACGAAACGATCGCCCGAATCCGTGATGGCGGCCGCAATCCCGGCATCATGGTCGACCGCGACACCGTTCACCGCTATGCATCGCTCGGCGTCACCTTCTTCTACGAGCATGTGAACGGCTTCCTGTGCTACGGAGCCGAAGCGTTCGCCGCGGAAGCCGAGCGGCCCTAGAGCTGTCCACCGCCGAGCAGCCCGTTTCTTTGGCCATCGCAAGGCGCACCGCTCCGTCGCGGTCCCACCGAATTTGCGCATTCCAATTCAACGCCTACGTCCCACCCAACCAGTTCGTTCATGAGTTGGCCGACAGCATATGGCGCGGTTTTGCCCGCGGCTTGCCGGCGCCCTATATTGCTTAGGCGGACGGTATTAGACGACCGTCTGCGTACGTTCTCGGGGCGGGGTGAAATTCCCCACCGGCGGTGATTGCGCCTCGGCGCATCAGCCCGCGAGCGCTCGGCGGTCCGACCGGCGAGGTCAGCAGATTCGGTGTGAATCCGAAGCCGACGGTTACAGTCCGGATGGAAGAGAATGAGGCACTACCGTCTGGGCAGCCGCCATGCCGCAGACCGCCATGTCCTTCACGCCCTGATTCTGGTCTCGACACTTAGGAAAAAACCATGAATCAGATACTCACGACAGAAACCGCCAACGATCGTACGGCACCGCAATCCGGCGGGGCACATCGCATCGCGTTCATCCGGGCTTGCTGGCACAAGGATATCGTCGATCAAGCCTATCATTCCTTTACCGAGACACTCGGCGAGCTGGGTGTCAAACCGCTTGCCGTGGATACCGTCGACGTCCCTGGCAGCCTGGAAATTCCGCTTCAAGCCAAGCTGCTCGCCAAGACCGGTCGGTATGTCGTCATCGTCGCCGCCGGGCTGGTCGTGGATGGCGGCATTTACCGTCATGACTTCGTCGCCAAGTCCGTGATCGACGGCATGATGCAGGTTCAGTTGGAAACGGAGGTCCCGATCCTCTCCGTCGTCCTGACGCCGCACCATTTTCATGAGCATGGCGAGCATGCGCGGTTCTTCTTCGACCATTTCAAGGTGAAGGGCGCGGAAGCGGCCCGGGCATGCGCCCAGACGCTGGAAAACCGATCATTGGTCGCCGCAATGGGTTAACCCCCGCGGTTACCTTCCAGCAGATCGATATCGGATGCCAGCGATTGCGCCATGAAGTCGAGGAAGGCCCTCACCCGAGCGGTGGTCCGCAGGTCTTGATGGGTCAGCAACCATAACGCGGACGCGAGTTCCGGGTTCGGGGCGGTTATCCGCTCCAAGCCGGGCTCCGGATCGCCCATGAAGCACGGCAGCGTGGCGACCCCTAGCCCAGCTTTGGCCGCCCCTAGCAGTCCGAGCAGGTTATTCGACCTGACTTGCACGCGGCCGGTGCCTTCGATCCCGCGTTGCCATTTGGCGGCGGCGAGATGCGCCAGGCTCTCGTCGACGGCGAGCCAATGGTGCGACGTCAAATCTGCGTCCCGACCAGCCGTTTCGAGGTAAGACGGTGCTGCGTAACACGCAAACGCCACCGCGCAGAGGCGACGGCCTACCAGCGTTTCGGGCGGCGAGAGCGTCGGACGGATGGCGATGTCTGCTTGCCGTTTCGACAGATTATAAAACTGGCTGTCGAGAACGATGTCGAGATTGATCCCCGGGAATGCCGCGCAGAATGCCTTCAGGTGCGGTCCTAGGAATTGGCACGCCATGGTATCCGTCGTCGTGACGACGATGTCGCCGCTTAGGCGTAGGTCTTGCCCGGCAATCCTTCGATCTAATCCCTCGACCTCCCGCTCGACCCGCTCGGCCGTTTCTTGCATCTCGCTGCCGGCGACGGTCAGCGCGTAACCCGACGGCATCCGGTCGAACAGGCGCACGCCGATCAGATCCTCGAATGTTTTGATCCGCCGAAATACGGTTGAGTGATTGACCCCGAGGGTCCGGGCCGCACCGGATAAAGACCCTTCCCGCGCAACGGCGAGGAAAAACCGCAAGTCATCCCAATCCATGGCTCGGTCGTCCTAATGGTCTCAATGTCATTCCGAAAAACCAAACTGTGCATTTTTGCAAAGACGAAATCGAATTTTATCGAATATGCGGGCGTGAAAAAACAACTACTTTCCCACTCAACAGACAATCGGAATCAGACGAACGTTCGAAAGGAAATATCCCATGAACACCACTATCGATACCCGCACGGCCCCATATGCGGCATTACTCCTCCGCGTCTCGCTCGGCATAATGTTTCTCGCGCACAGCGCCTATCTCAAGCTATTCGTTTTCACCCTACCCGGCACGGCGCAGTATTTTGGCTCGTTGGGATTGCCGGCGGAATCCGCCTATCTCGTATTCGCGGCCGAAACGGTTGGTGGCCTGGCCTTGATACTGGGCTTTCAGACCCGCACGGTCGCGGTGTTTCTCATCCCGGTGCTTCTCGGCGCCACTTGGGCGCATTCAGGAAATGGCTGGGTGTTCTCGGCCGACGGTGGCGGTTGGGAGTATCCGTTGTTTCTGTTGGCCGCCACCGCTGTACAGGCATTGCTCGGCGGCGGCGCTCACGCAGTGACGACACGGGAACCGGTGGTCGACGCGATCCTTAAAAGACTGAAATTCGCGGTTTGAGTCGGCAGTTCGCGCAAAATAGAGGCCCGGCCGTTTCCGGCCGGGCCCTTTGGCAACAATGTTGGCCGTCTTACGCCGCGCGAAGCTCGGAGATAAAGGTCTCGACCTTCGACTGCAACAGTTCGGATTGCTCCGAGAGTTCACCGGCCGATTGTAGAACTTGGCCGGCGGCCGCTCCCGTCTCTTCCGCAGCTTGACCGACAGTGCCAATACTGTCCGCCACTTCCCGCGTGCCTTCGGAGGCCTGCTGGACGTTTCGGGAGATTTCCTGCGTCGAGGCGGTCTGCTCTTCGATCGCGGACGCGATCGTCGTCGCATTGCCGCTAATCTGATTGATCACACCCGTGATCTTTTCGATCGAGGTCACCGTGCCTTCGGTCGCCTGCTGCATCTCGGTGATCTGATTCGAGATCTCCTCGGTCGCATTCGCCGTCTGGTTGGCCAGTGACTTCACCTCGCTCGCGACAACCGCGAAGCCCTTGCCCGCCTCGCCCGCGCGCGCCGCCTCGATGGTGGCGTTGAGCGCAAGCAGGTTGGTCTGCTCCGCGATGTCCTGAATGAGGCTGACGACATCGCCGATCTTCTGCGCGGCCGTGGCAAGGCCTTGGACCGATTCATTGGTCACTTCGGCATCGCCGACCGCCTGTTGCGAGATCGTGTTCGAATCGCTGATCTGACGGCTGATCTCCGAAATCGAGGCCGAAAGCTCCTCGGCCGCGGCCGCCACGGTCTGCACGTTGCCGGACGCATTCTCCGACGCCGTGCCGACGTGACCGGCCTGATCCTTCGTCTGGTCCGCGGTCGCCGTCATCTGCTGCGCGGTGGACTGCAGCTCCGTCGCCGCGGCGGACACCGTCTTGACGACCTCGCTGACGCTCGTTTCGAAATCGTCGGCGAGTTTCTGCATGTCCTGACGCTTCTTCTCTTCCGCCAGCCGCTCCTGTTCCGCGCGTTCCTTCTGCAGACGGTCGACCTCGATGGCGTTGTCCTTGAAGACCTGGACGGCGTCGGCCATCTGACCGATCTCGTCGGTGCGCCCGATTGCCGGAATCTCCGTCGACAAGTTGCCGCTTGCCAATTCGTTCATGGAACCAGTCATCGCGATCACCGGCCGGGAAATCGCGCGGCCGATGAAGAACGCAAGGATACTGCCGACGATCAAGGCGATCCCCGCCACGATTTTCTTCGCCACGACAGAGTTCTGCATTGCGGCGGTCGCCTGGGGACCGAGCATGTCTTGCTCAGCCTTGTTCTGAAGCTTGATCTGCTCCAACGAATTCGCGATTTCAGGGCCGATCCTATCGAGCGTTCCGCTGATGACACCGTTTCGCTCCAAGATGATGGCAGTAACGGACGCAAACGCCGTTTTGTATTGCTGCGCCAAAGAGAGAACCTCCGCCGCCAATTCTTGGCGCTCCGGGTTCTGCAGTTCCGCTTTCATCTGTTCGGCGCTCTTTGCAAAGCCATCAAGTTCTTGATTAGCCCGATCTGCCGAAGCTTGTGCGTTGTCGACGAGAAATCGATTGGAATAGAGACGAGCCAATAAGAGATGCCGCAATGTTTGACCTGCCAGGAAACTCGCCTGCGGGTCGTTGTCATCGAAAGCGCTGCGCATGATCTTGGTCAGGCTGCGCTCGGACTGCGGCCCGAACGTGTTCATCCTGTCCACTTCGGCATTCCGCTTAGCGCGAAAATCAATGACCTTGCCAAAACTCGACTTGTAGATTTCGATCTGCGACGCAGCGTTATCGATTACTTGGACCTGACTGGGGGTTCGGTTCAGTGTCTTCGTCTCATCGATAAGCTTTTCAAGCTTGCCGATCCGTTGACTGACCGCGTTCGACGATTCTTGAGTCCCATTCAGGATGTAGTCTTTTACGCCAAGGCGGGCCGATAATAGGTTGGCCTGAACTAGACCCAATTGATTTGATTGGCGCGCTATCGACCGGTAGTCCTTGAAGTTCGCATTCGCGCCGTTAAGGCCAAAGAAGCCCGTACCGGCAACAATCAGCAAAAATGCAAGAATCAGCGCAAACCCAAGGCCGATCTTCATGCCGACCTTCACATTTTGAATTGAAAATCGCGTGCCGGAAGGATTCTTCCTCGGCTCGTCAACTCCGTTGGATGTTAAGTCTTTTACCCGGTCCAGGATCTCAACTGTTGAATTCGACGTCATAGTAATCACTCCAATGTCTCGGTTTCGATAAAATTCCCGAGGCGTACGACGATGAACCAGTCCCCCGACCATCGATCGCCTGAAGCGTTTCCCGTAGCCGCCGATCGACAAAGCGCAAAGGCTTGGTCGAAACCATGCGGTTTTCAGGACGGGCAATAATGACGATGAGGCGTTGAGAATTCGTAAATCATTCGTAGAAATTCTATTCCACACTTTCCATTGTAAATTTTAAGGATTCTTACAACCGAATGTTGGTCGGACCCGGCATCCAATCAAAACAGCGTCCATCGGAAGATTGATCGGGATGAACGCAAATCCGCTGGTGACATGCCCTGTCACGCTTTCAAAACGAGAAGTTGGCTGAGCAATTGCCGCCAATAGGCGTCAACATTCAAGAGTCGATCCAGTGATCGCGCTTACATCGCAGATTGCAAATCGATTGATTCTATTCGGGGATACAGGTGCCGCATGGAATTGCGGCACCATGGAACTCGAAAATTGAGTGAAGGCATGATCCGCCATCCTCTGCCCGAAGCCTTCCCTTTCCATTACCCGTGGTGTGACGGGTCACCGGGAATTGGCGCTTGGTCTTCGAACTTGGATTGCCGATTGGCACCATTCGGCGGGAGGTTTCTCTTCGGTAGGCTCGCAAACCACTGTTCAAGCCCGGCACGGCGCTTCTTGCCGGACACCGTGCGTTAGCTTGCGGCGACCATGAACAGGCAGACGACGGCGAAACAAGCGGCGAGGACAACCGTACCGATCAACATTTCGGTGGACTGAGCGGCGTCCCAGTCGACGGAATTGGATTGTTCGACGGTGTTCTTGAACATGCCAAGCGCTCCTATTTCGAGTGAAGTCCCGAAATGGAAGCCTAGAGGTTGTACGATTTTGGCCTAGCATGCCGACGGACTAGTCCGAAGGGACTAAGTACGGGAGCGTTTCTTCAACCTTTTGAACAAGAACAAAAAAAGCCCCGCAGGGAGAGATGCGGGGCCGATCTAGATCGAAATTAGTGCGTCATGTAATGCTCGAATAATAGGGGATAGGAATTAAAACATAGTTAAATCCACATCCATCTCGCACAAAAAATGGGCCCGGCCATACCCGGCCGGGCCCTTCACAACGGACATCCGTCGTCTTATGCCGCACGAAGCTCGGAGATAAAGCTCTCGACCTTCGACCGCAATAGTTCGGACTGCTGAGAGAGCTCGCCCGCCGACTCCAAAACCTGGCCGGCAGCCGTGCCCGTCTCTTCCGCCCCTTGACTGACGGTCCCGATATTATCCGCCACTTCCCGCGTGCCTTGGGAGGCCTGCTGGACGTTCCGGGAGATTTCCTGCGTCGAGGCATTCTGCTGCTCGATCGCGGACGCAATTGTCGTCGCGTTGCCGCTGATCTGGTTGATCACATCTGTGATCTTCTCGATCGAGGCAACCGTGCCTTCGGTCGCCTGCTGCATCTCGGTGATCTGATTCGAGATCTCCTCGGTCGCATTCGCCGTCTGGTTGGCCAGCGACTTCACCTCGCTCGCGACAACCGCGAAGCCCTTGCCCGCCTCGCCCGCGCGCGCCGCCTCGATGGTGGCGTTGAGCGCAAGCAGGTTGGTCTGCTCCGCGATGTCCTGAATGAGGCTGACGACATCGCCGATCTTCTGCGCGGCCGTGGCAAGGCCTTGGACCGATTCATTGGTCACTTCGGCATCGCCGACCGCCTGTTGCGAGATCGTGTTCGAATCGCTGATCTGACGGCTGATCTCCGAAATCGAGGCCGAAAGCTCCTCGGCCGCGGCCGCCACGGTCTGCACGTTGCCGGACGCACTCTCCGACGCCGTACCGACGTGACCGGCCTGATCCTTCGTCTGGTCCGCGGTCGCCGTCATCTGCTGCGCGGTGGACTGCAGCTCCGTCGCCGCGGCGGACACCGTCTTGACGACCTCGCTGACGCTCGTTTCGAAATCGTCGGCGAGTTTCTGCATGTCCTGGCGCTTCTTCTCTTCCGCCAGCCGCTCCTGCTCCGCGCGTTCCTTCTGCAGACGGTCGACCTCGATGGCGTTGTCCTTGAAGACCTGGACGGCGTCGGCCATCTGACCGATTTCGTCGGTCCGCCCGATTGCCGGGATCTCCGTCGACAGGTTGCCGCTCGCCAATTCGTTCATGGAACCGGTCATCGCGATCACCGGCCGGGAAATCGCACGGCCGATGATGTAGGCCATGATGACGCCAATAATAAGCGCCGCAGCCGCCACGATTTCCATGATCAAGACATAGGTTTCGTTCGCAGCTTCCGCATCCGGACCAAGCCTGTCCTGTTCGGCCTTGTTCTGAAGCTTGATCTGCTCCATCGAATTCGCAATCTGCGGCCCGATCTTATCGAGCGTGCCGCTGATGACGCTGTTCCGCTCGAAAATAATGGCGGTAACGGACGTAAACGCCGTTTTGTATTGCTGGGCAAGTGTCAGAACCTCGGCCGCAAGTTGCTGGCGGGTCGGGTTCTGAAGCTCCGCTTTCATCTGTTCCGCATTCTTGGCGAAATCGTTCAGTTCCTGATTCGCCCGATCGGCCGAGGATTTTGCGTTGTCCACGAGGAACCGGTTCGAATAGAGACGTGCCAGCAACAAATGGCGAAGCGTCTGTCCAGCAAGGAAACTCGCTTGCGGGTCGTTGTCTTCGAAAGCGCTGCGCATGATCTTGGTCAGGCTGCGCTCGGACTGCGGGCCGAACGTGTTCATCTTGTCCACTTCGGCATTCCGCTTCGCGCGAAAATCAATGACCCGGTCAAAGTTCTTATTGTAAATCGCGATCTGCGACGCCGCTTGGTCGATCGCCTTGATGTGGTCCGGTGATTTCACCAACCCTTTCGCCTCCTCGATCAAGTTCACGAGGGTATCGATACGGGTATTGACCGCGTCCGCGGCTTTCTCGGACCCCTTGAGGATGTAGTCCTTCACCCCGAGCCGTGCCGTCAGCAGATTAGCCTGGATACGCCCCATTTGGTTCGTCTGGCGCGCAATCGACCGGTAGTCCTTAAAGTTCGTGTTTGCATCGGTGAGACCCAAGAAACTCTCGATGGCCACAGCCATCATGCAGACCATAACCAGTCCGAAACCGAAGCCGATCTTCTTACCGACCTTCATATTTTGAAAAGAGAATCCCTTCGAAGTCACTTTCTTCTCCGGCATACCCGCATCCTCGAGCGCCGGGCCTTCTGCCCGATCCGGACTCTCGCTAACCAATTCCGACGTCATCGCAATCACTCCAGTATTCCGATTTCGCATTGTCCGGCCCCAAATCTCGGCGAAACAAAAATCCCCATTCGCCGAAACACGCATCGGGGTCGATGAGCCGCTAATCTCACCTATTACGAAACCGGATTAAAAAATATTACGGCTCAGATGCTGCGCATTTTGATCCGGAGGTATTGAATTTTCGTAAATATCTGTTTTTAAAGGATATTTTGTATTTTCCAGAGAACTCATGACCCGCTCTTACAACTTTTCATCGTTACTTGCTCGATATAAATCAAAAGAAAACGGCCAATTGATTCCTCAATTGGCCGTTAGGCAATTTGTTAACAGAAGGTTCTGTTAGTTCTTGATGCCGAGATTTTCCATGAATGTATTGATGTGGCCCTGCAGTTCGTCGGACTTAGATGCCAGTTCGCCGGCGGCACCAAGAGTATCCTTCGCCATGCGCTCGGTTTCGATCGAAGCGTCGGAGACTTGGTTGATGTTCTGCCCGACCTCCTGCGTCGCCGCATTCTGTTGTTCGATCGCGGCGGCAATGGTCGATGTCACACCATTCATTTCCTCAATCTTGGTGGTAATCGATTGAGTCGCATCGACTGCGGATCCGGTCTCACTTTGGATATTCTCGATCTGACTACTGATATCCTCGGTCGCCTTTGCCGTTTGGTTCGCAAGGGTTTTGACCTCGCTGGCCACGACCGCAAAACCTTTTCCGGCCTCGCCGGCTCGTGCGGCCTCGATCGTGGCGTTGAGCGCGAGCAGATTGGTCTTTTCCGCGATGTCCTGAATGATGTTGACGACATTGCCGATTTCTTCGGCCGCCTGGGCCAACCCTTCGATCTTCTCACGGGATTGATCGGCGGCGGCGGCCGTTTCATTGGCGAGTTGTGTCGACTGGTTGACCTGACGAGAGATCTCCTGAATCGAAGACCCAAGTTCGTCGGTCGCCGAAGCAACCGTCGATGCGACCGACCGCGTCTGATCGGCCGTGCTGGTCAGCGACGTCGCGCTGTTCTGCATCTCTTCCGAAGCCGCGGCAACGGCTGACACCACGCCCGATACGTTTTGGGCCATTTTGACGTTGTCGGTGATCACCGACCAACTCAACATCGGCGCAAGATACTCACCTTCCGGACTCTTCAAAGCGCTGACATTCAATTCCAGCTTTTCCTCACCAAGCGTGATAACGGCCCGATGGGGCAACAGGGAAGCATCCGCCAACATTCCCCGCTGATGCTGAGGATTCTTATGGAAGATGTCGATGCATTTCCCTTGTATCTCATCTGCCTTGCACGGCAGAAGGTGCTCAAGACCGCTTAGCGTCTCGACACTGGTCTTATTGATGTAGGTGATTTCCATGCTGTCCTTGTCGGCCAGCATGACATTGATCGGCATTTCGTCGAGCATCTGCAGGAGCTTCGCGGTTTCCTGCTCCTGTTTCACCTGGTCCGTGATGATGCTCCAGGTCAGCATGGGCCCAATGTAAACGCCGTTTCGGTCCATCAAGGCCGATACCTGTAGATCCAGCCATTCCCCGCCAATGGAGATTTTCGCCGTATGCGGCAGGTTCTTGGGATCGGCGAGCAGCCTCCGTTGATGCTCAGGATGTTTGTGGAAGATATCGATGGATTGACCCACGATTTCATCCGCTTTTACCGGCAGGACATGCTCCAGCGATTTGAGAGCTTCCATCGACGAACGGTTCGCAAAGGTGATCGTGAAATCTTCCAAATCGCAGATCATTACGCTGACCGGCATATTATCGACCATCTGACGATAGACCGACTGATCAATCTCCGATTTCCGGCTGCTTGATTTTAGTAGTGCGAGACCCATGATTGCGCCTATCGTATTAGTTGAAAAACCATTTCAAATCGTCTGGCGCTGAGAAATCATCATTAATCTTCAGTGCCGGAATAGCGTTGAAAACTAACGGTTTCTCGTAAAAATACTGTTAATCAAGGGGTTACAGTTACTCGTTTAGAGTGCAGCATCGAAATGCAACTTAATGCTTCTGCCAGATGCTCTAAGGCAGCCGATTCCGTCGCCGGCATTCTCTCGATTACCCGACGTTAATGTTTATTGAATGGACGTAAACTGCCGGCGCGGCGTTTCAGGCGGCGGATTTCGGGTCCCGAATTGTCTTTGCGAGCTCGATTACCTTCTCGCCGACAGCGATCGCCTGCAGGATTTCACGCCGATCCACGATTGGTACAATGGTCTCGCATTCCTGACAGACATACTCGGCGTACTGGCGGATATAGGCCGCGGTCTTGCCGGTCTCATGGCCACACTTGGGGCAGCCGCAGTCGAAGTTGATGCCCTCGATGTCGATCTCGTGGTCCGGTTTCATTGATTTGCTCTATCCCGCGGAAATGCGCTCTCCCTGGCGCCACACAACCAGGGAACCATGCGGTGCGGGACGGGTCGATAGTCCTTCGGGGGTCGGCCATTTGGGCTCGGTACCTGGACCCGATACCGGAGTCAAACCGAACACCCGACCATCATTACGAGTCGCCGCGTTGGAGCCCTTTCGCTTGGTCTAGCGTCGATCCCGCACACCCGATCCCGACAATAGATGATGTGGATTGTCTCGAGTCTTCAGCGGGATAGGAAAGAATTCAAGCTTCGCATCCGATACGACTTGATTTATCGAATGGGTTGAAATACCGCTTTTTATGCAATCTAGTGGCTCGCCCGCCACGAATTCGATAGAATTCCCAGAGTAAGGTAGTACCGTCTGGGAGAGGATGGCGCTCTGTGAACCTACAGCGAAGACCTTTATATGGGGCAGTTGCGATCGGCACATTCATAACGGCCTGCGTCGCCCTGATGACCCATAACTTGGAAATCTCCATCGCGCCATGGGCCTTGATTCTGATTTTCACCGCGTCATCGATCGCAATCTATGAAATGGCGGTGCGGATGTTCGGCGACACCAATCCTATGGACCGGCCTTCCGCCAGTTCACATGATGAATTGAGCGAGTCCTAGCCGAAGCGCACGGGCGGTCCGCGCCTAACTCCATAAATTCCGGCAATTCCTTGCACGCACGGCACCGTCGCGCGCACAATTCCTATTCGCAAAATCAACATCCACACGGATACCGAGGGAGAGGAAACGATGACATTTACGATCATGGGACGATGCAAGGAATCCGGACGCCTCGGCATTGCCACCGCGACAAATGCTCTGGCCGTTGGCGTGCGGGTTCCGTTTATCCGGCCTAGGGTCGGAGCGGTATCCATCATGGCGATCGCCGACCCGCGTCTCGGCGACACGGCCATGCGGTTCCTGGAGCTTGGCTATAAGGCGCCGCGCGTAATCGATGCGGTCGTCGCCGGCGATCCGTACGCCGAATACCGGCAACTCGGCGTCATCGACGATGACGGATTCATCGCCTGCCGTAACGGCGCGGAGAACCGCGATTACACCGGTTATCACATCGGCGACAGCCACCTGGCGTTGGGCAACGCCCTGAAAGGCGAGCATGTGTTGTCGGCGATCGAGGAGGCCTATCTCGCCTCACCCGACGATCCATTGGAAGACCGGCTGATGCGCGGCATCGAAGCGGGCCGAGATGCCGGCGGCCAGCACGGTGGTCAACGGTCGGCAGCCATCCTGGTCTATGGCGACAAGGAATTCTCCGAAGTCAATCTGCGTGTCGACATCCACGACGAGCCGGTCGGCGAACTGCGCCGCGTCTACGATATCTATAAACCGACCGTTCCCTATTACAACTGGCGCCTGGTCGATGCGAGGGTGCCGCGCTTGGACGACTGGCTGGCCGAACAGCAATCGAAGGAGTGAGCCGGCACAGCCCCCGTTAGCGGCCGTTCTAAAGGATCCAATCGGCGATACGGGCGACGGTTTCTTTCTCGATTCCGAGAAAACCGTGGTGCGAATGGGGACCGCAAGGGGCTGACAGATCCCCCGCCTCGCCCCCTGAAACCGCGATCGCCTGGACCTTACGCGCCTTCGTCAGCGCTCCAACTAGATTGGTTTGCTCCGACCACGGCGTGACGTAGCAGTCATCATCCGAATGGCCCAATATCAGTGTCGCCGCCGTGATCCGTTCGAAATCGATGTCAGCGAGCGACGGCCGGACCTTATTGCCCCCGTTAGTCACGGATGCCGTCAGGACGATACCGGCTGGTCCGTTCCCGCCGATCCGCGCGGCCGCGTTCGCCGCGGAAATGGAGCCACGGCTCGTGCCGACCAACCAGACCGGAACATCCGCCTCGGCGCGCAGGAAGGCGATGAGAGCGGCGGCATCACGGGCATGCTCCTCGGTGAGACGATAAGACCACTTGTCACCACTGGCCCAATCCGACGGCCGGTCAGGCACCAGAACGAGGAATCCGCGCGCCGCGAACAAATCCCTTGTCCGAACCAAGAAATTGCCACCGCGTTTGACCGTGCCGTCCTTGCGTATGCCAACCGATCCGCTGCCGCCGGCATACAACACCACGCTCGCCTTCGGCGTACCGTTGGGCCGCAGAAGCAGGAAGGCCTGCTTTGCGCCGGGGCGGGCTTCCAGGACATAGCGCTCCGCCGCGGACACCGGCGATCCCGCCGTACCCGCTGAAAGGCAGACAAGGACGGACAAAAATGCTGTCAACCACTGCCGATACTCTGTCATTCTTCCCTTCCTCATGACCGATCCGCCGATAAGGGGCATGGGATCGGAAATCCCATGATAACAGACCTGCGCGCCTCGCCGACCCGCGGTTTAGTCAACTTGACCTGCGGCGCGTCTCGGTATCTGTTCAGGGCAGATTTCAGACAGTGTGTGGAGGAAGGTCCGTGAAAAAGACAACGCAGTTGCGCGAATTGATGAAATCCGGGAAAACACTTTTTGTTCCGGGCTGTTACAACGCGCTGAGCGCCAAAATCTTGGACAAGGTCGGCTTTCCGGCGATTTACATGACCGGGTATGGGACATCGCTTTCCCTCCTGGGCATGCCGGACGCCGGGCTCGCAACCATGACCGAGATGCATCTGAATGCGCGCAATATTGCGAACGTCACGGACGTACCGGTGATCGCGGACTCCGATAACGGCTACGGCAACGCCATCAACGTGGTGCGGACCGTTAAGGAATACATCCAGACCGGTGTCGCTGCGGTCCATATCGAAGACCAGATCATTCCCAAGCGCTGCGGTCACGTCGCCGGTCGTCAGGTCATTCCCATCGAGGAAGCCGTCGGCAAATACCAGGCTGCCGACTATGCACGGAAAGAGGTCGATCCCGACTTCGTCCTGATCGCCCGGACCGACGCGCGCGGTGCCCATGGCGGCACGCTCGACGATGCGATCACCCGCGCCAACGCCTATCTCGAAGCCGGCGCCGACATGGCCTTCGTGGAAGGCCCGCGTGATGTCGACGAGGTGAAGCGCGTCTGCGCCGAGGTCAACGGACCAATCCTCTATAACCAGACCGGCATTTCACCGCGATTCAGCGAAGCGGAGATGAACGAACTCGGCATCGCGATCACGATCGTGCCGGGGGCGACGCTGCGCGCCACCATGGTTGCCGTCTACGACCTGGCCGTCGCTATGCATAAAGACGGCCCGGACGCCGAGAAGCGCTTCAACGAGCAGTTCACCGATCATCCCTTGGGTGATTTCCACACCTTTGCCGGGTTCGACGAAGTGATGGATTTGGAAAAGCGGTTCATGGGTGAAGAGGAACTGGAAAAATATTCAGACTCCCTCGGTCATCAGCCGGCGGCCGAATAGCCGAAACGCAAATCGCGCGACCAGACGTATGGGATTGAAGGAGAGAAGCAATGGATAAGGTTGCCATTGTGACCGGTGCAGGATCGGGCATCGGCAAGGCGTCCGCTTTGGCGTTGCTTGAGGCAGGGTACTCCGTCGTGCTCTCGGCGCGGCGGTTAGAAACGTTGGAGGCGGCAATCGCCGAATCCGCCGCGCCGGCGTCGAAGGCCCTCGCCATCTCGGCGGATGTGGCTGATCGGGAAGCGGTAGCCGCGCTGTTTGCCAAGACCAAGGAGACGTTCGGTCGCCTGGACGTGGTGTTCAACAACGCGGGGACCGGTGCGCCACCGGTTCCGCTCGAAGACCTGACCTACGAGCAATGGACGACCGTGGTGAACGCAAATCTGACCGGCACCTTCCTGTGCACGCAGGAAGCCATCCGGATCATGAAGGACCAGGATCCGCGGGGTGGCCGGATCATCAATAACGGGTCGATCTCTGCCCACGCCCCGCGCCCGAATTCCGCGCCCTACACGTCGACCAAACACGCGGTCACCGGGTTGACCAAATCGACGTCGCTGGATTGCAGGAAATACGACATCGCCTGCAGTCAGATCGACATCGGCAACGCGGCGACGCCGATGACCGAACGCATGGCCGGCGGTGTCCCGCAGGCCAATGGCGATGTCGTGCCGGAACCGCGGATGGACGTGAAACATGTCGCCGATGCCGTCGTCTACATGGCGAATTTACCGTTGGACGCAAATGTCCAGTTCATGACCGTCATGGCGACGAAGATGCCCTTCGTCGGGCGTGGCTAATGCAGACGAAACGTTAACCTTCACCTGCTGCAATGGCAGCGAAAGGTGACTTCATGGACCCAATCGAAAAACTGGCCGAAATTTACGGCACGGCGGGATATGAAATTTTCGAGGGCGATCGGGCGGTCACGCAAACGTCGCATGCCCTGCAGACGGCCATGATCGCCGAGGAAGCGGGTGCCAATGCGCCGATGGTCGCCGCGGCCCTGCTCCACGATATCGGCCGGATCGTCAATCCCAAGGATCGCGAGATCACCGACCGCGGCGGCGATGCGAAACATGAGATCGTGGCGCAGAAATTCCTCGAACCTTGGTTCGGGCCGGACGTCACCATGCCGATCTACTGGCATGTCGCCGCGAAGCGGTATCTGATGGCGACCGACCCCGCCTACCAAAAGAAGGTTTCCGGCGGCTCGCAACGCAGCCTCAAAGGCCAGGGCGGCGTTTTTACCGAGTCCGAAGCCAAAGAATTCCTCGCCCAACCCTACGCCAAGGAAGGCGTGGCACTTCGCCGTTGGGACGACCTGGCGAAACTGCCGGATGCCGATACACCCGACTTCGAGCATTTCATCCCGCAGCTTCGCGCCAGCCTGAAAGAATAGAGGATCAGGCCCTTTCCGGCCGGTTGCTCTTTCGGTCGACGACGAAGGATGCCCGCGTCGAAACCGGTGCGCCCGGCTTTTTGACATAAGGAAGAACCCGGTAGTCGGTCCGCCAGGTATCGGCGGTGATTTCGCATCGCGTATATCCGCGCTGTCCGTTATGGAACAGTAGGTGCGGGTTCGCCTCGATCATCCGTTGGCGGCTCTTCTTGGTGTCTTTCCCATCCCCGTTCGACGAGATCGACGTGCCGACAAATTCCGCGCCTAGTGTCGAAGAGCCCGGATTGCCGAAGTCGGCTTTGAGACTCCCCGCCCAATTCTCGTGAACGTCGCCGGACAAGACGACCATTCCACCGCGCCCGCGCTGTTTGATCGAATGAAACAGCCGTTGCCGCGCGCCCACATAACCATCCCATTTGTCCATATGGTGCATGAGTTGGCCATCCCGCATGCGCCCCCGCTCCATGATCGGCACTTGCTGCGCCAGCACATCCCAGCGGGTCTCCGATGTGGTCAATGCTGTGTGCAGCCAATTCTCCTGATCGGCCCCCAGCATCGTCGCCAGCGGATCGAGGGCATCGTCGCAACGCGGGCTCCATTTGCCCCAGCATTTCTGATCCGTCCGGTGTTGCCGGGTATCCAACAGGTTGATCGACGCGAGCCGACCAAACTTGAGCGGCCGATGCAACCGCATGGCAGACCCATTGGGCCGCGACGCATGCCGGAACGGCAAATGCTCGTAATAGGCCTTATACGCGGCGGCACGGCGCTTCAGGAAATCTTCGGGCGCCTGGCGTCCATGCTCCTCGATATCGTTGGCGTAGTCATTCTCGACCTCATGGTCGTCCGGCACCGCGGCCCAAGGGAATGCGGCATGCGCTGCCTGCAAATCCGGATCGAGTTTGTAGAGTGCGTACCGGTTGCGATAGGCATCGAGCGTCTTCACCTCGGCCGAGTTATGCCGCCGCGGCCGGTCGTCCTTGGCCTTGTTTTCGTATATGTAGTCGCCGACATGCAGGACGAGGTCCAGATCCTCGCCAGCCATATGACGGTACGCGGTGTAGTGGCCGTGTTCGAAATGCTGGCAACAAGCCAATGCCAACCGCAAGCGGTCGTTCGATGCGTCCAAGGCGGGCGCGGTGCGCGTCCGGCCGACGGCACTCTCGACGCCCATCGCATTAAAGCGGTACCAGTACCAGCGATGCGGTTCGAGGCCACCCGACTCCACATGGACGGAATGAGCGTCCTCGGCGCGGGCCGTCGCGGTACCCTTCTGAACGATCCGCTGAAACCCTTCGTCTGCGGCGATTTCCCAATTCACGGCAACCGGCGCATCGTCCATGCCGCCGCCGTCAAGCGGATCGCGGGCCAGACGCGTCCACAACACCACACTGTCGGGCCAGGGATCGCCCGATGCGACGCCGAGGGTAAAAAGCGGGTTCGTCGATGCAGCATGCGCCACGGAAACGATGGCAGGCGTCACCGCCGGGCTCAGGAAGGTAACGGTCGAGAGCGCGGCCGACCGTTGCAGAATGCCACGCCGTGTCCATTTGATCATCGCATCGTCCTTACCGCCGGATTTCCGCCAATACGCGCGCAGTATACGCGCCGGGCGTGGCCGTTTGACGAATGCTAGCCGCTGGAGGCTTTCCCGTCGGTTAACACCAGCGCTTGCGCGACGATCACGGACTCACCGTTGAACGTGGCCGCGGGCGAGCCGTACAGCTCGTAGCCGTCGTCCAACGCTGCGGAAATCCGTTCGCAGAACTGCCGGTCGTCGACGCCGGTCAGAAGGCGATAGCGAAGCTTTTCCGCCATCCGTCAGCCCCCTTCGTACCGGCCCACGATCGAGACGCTGCTGACATTCATATGCGGGAACCCGCCCAAATTATGGGTCAGGCCGATCTTGGGGTCCGCCAATTGGCGTTCATCCGCCCGTCCCAAAAGCTGTGTGTACATCTCGTACAACATCCGCAGCCCGGACGCCCCGATGGGATGCCCGAAACACTTCAGCCCGCCGTCGATCTGACAAGGCACCTCACCGTCGGCATCGAACACACCGTCGAGGACGTCCTTAACCGCCTCGCCCTCCTGCGACAGGCCGAGGTCTTCCATGGTGATCAGTTCCGTGATCGAGAAACAGTCATGCACTTCAGTCATGCTGATCTCCTCTCGCGGATTCTTGATCCCCGCCTCTTCGTAAGCCTTCTTGGCGGCGATGCGCGTCGTCTTGATATGCGACCCGTCCCAGGAGTTATGCCCGGCTTCCGACCCGTTCGATACGGAGAGCTGCAACGCTTTGACCGACACGAGGTCCTGCTTGCCGAGGCTCTTCGCCAGTTCCGGCGTGCAGACGATCGCCGCGGCCGCGCCGTCGCTCACGCCGCAGCAATCGAACAATCCGATTGGTTCGGCAACCATCGGCGCGCCGAGGACCTTGTCCATGGTCACCGGACGCTGGAGATGCGCCTTCGGGTTCTTCGCGCCGTTGGCGTGGCTCTTGACCGAAACCTGCGCCATCGCGCGTTTCAATTCGTCCCGGTCGACTCCGTACGCGCCCCGATAGCCTGCGGCCAACTGCGCGAAGACACCCGGCGCGGACAGGTTCGGCCAATACATCGAATTGGTGACGCCGCGCGTGCGCTGCGGCAGGCCGCCATAACCGGTGTCCTTCAGCTTCTCGCACCCGAGCGCCAAGGCGATGTCGCACGCGCCCGATGCGACGGCATAGACAGCGCCGCGGAAGGCTTCGGTCCCGCTGGCGCAGAAATTCTCGACGCGCGTGACCGGGATGAACGGCAGGCGCAGCGCCACGGCGAGCGGTACGCCGCTGGGTCCAACGTTAACGGAATCGATCGCCGTCGACAGCCACGCGGCCTGGATCTCGTCCTTCTCGATCCCGGCATCGTCGATGCATTCGGCAAAGGCCTCGACCATCAGGTCGAACGGCTCCGCGTCCCAGCGCTCGCCGAACTTCGAACAGCCCATTCCCAAGATAGCGACCTTGTCGCGAATTCCACTAGCCATCGTCGTTCCTCCTACGCCTCTGCGCCGGGCGATGCCGTCTGCACCGCCTTCCAGAAATATTTACGAAATCCCCGTTCGTCGTCGTATTCGCGCACGCGGAATTGCATCCGCACCGGCACGCCGATATCGAAGCTGTCGCGATCCACGTCGGTGAAGTCGACCATCAGCCGTCCGCCCCCGTCAAACTGGACCATGCCGAAATAGGCCGGCGGGTCGAGCGAGAAAGTCAGCGAATCCGCGGTATAGGTATTCACCTTACCGGGCGTGTCCGCCATGGCGTGGTCGTCTTGCGTGTCGAGCGCCCCGCAGTTCGGGTTCACGCAATAGCGCGACTTGGGGAACTGCACCGTCCCGCATGTCGTGCATTTGCCGCCGATGAAGCCGGTCAGCATCTTGCGGTTCCGGAACAGCGTCGACAGCGCCGTCTGCTTGTCGACCTCGCCGCGCTTGCCGAAATCCTTGTCGACGGTCTGATTGAAGGACTGGAACTTGTTGTAATTCTCTTCGACAGCCCGCACCGCGAGACTGCCATTGATCCCGCGTCCCGGGCGGCCCGATGCAATCTTGTCGGTGGTTTCGAACAGCAGCGCGTCGCAGCCTTGGCCGAACCCGACGACGAGAATCGTCTCGCCCGGCGCCGCTTCCTCCAGCGCCTTCGCCAGGAGAACGACCGCGTGTGCCGCACCGGTGTCGCCGCAGATGCCTTGCAGCACGTCGCAGACCGCCTCGTCCTTAATGCCCAGGCGCTTGGCCAGCATGGCGGGCACGCCCCGCAGCGCGGTCGGGATGATGAATCGGTCCACATCCGCCGGTTCCTTGTCGACCTTGGCGAACAGTGCCCCCACGGCTTCCGGCACGATCTTCATGTAGCCTTCGTCGCGGATCCAGCGTTCTTCCCAGTCGTAGTCGAATTCATGGTTCTGGCCACGATAGTGGTCGACGAAATCAATCGAGACCGTATGACTGCCCAGGAAGGCGGCGATCGGATCGTCCTTGCCCAACACCATGGCCGCCGCACCGTCGCCTGCCAGTAACTCCTGCGGCGTGCCGTTTTGCGACCGGCGATGCTCGGCTGCGGCGAACAGGACCGGGCCGCTGGTCGCAGCGTTCAGCGCATTGATCAGGCCCGACGTTCCCGCCCGCTGCGACGATGTGATGTCGAGCGTCGAAAGGTTCTCCGGCAGGTTCAGGGCTTCGCCGACGATCCCCGCATTCTGCCGGTCCGCGAAGGGAAGCGTCGTGGACGCCAGATGAACGGCGGTCAGGGCATCCTTGGGTGTGCCGTGCAGGCAATCCCGCGCCGCCTCCACCGCCATGGTGACGCTGTCCTCGTCCCAGTTGCACATGGATCGTTCGCCCTTGGCATATCCCTTCAACGCCGAGTTCGCCCAAGCGTTCGCTTCCACGATTTTCGCGCGCTGCATCCGCAAACGCGGGATGTATCCGCCGACCGCGGTGATTCCTGTATTGCTCATGATGATCCGGTTGGTCTTGTTGCGACTTTTCCCTAACCTATACGGCGACGGAGCGAATGGGAATATTCAACCAAAGGGAAAGCCGCATATGATCCCACGAACACTGTATTCGGGCGAGCATGAACTGTTTCGCGAGACCGTACGCGGCTTCATCGAGGCCGAGGTCGCCCCGTATCACGACCAGTGGGAACGCGACGGTATCGTCAGCCGCGAAGTATGGCGCAAGGCCGGCGACGCGGGCTTGCTCGGCTGCACTATGCCGGAAGCGTACGGCGGTCCCGAAGCGGATTTTCGGTTCAGCGCCATCGTCGTCGAGGAATTGGCCCGCGCCGGCACGTCCGGCCCGGCCTTCTACCTGCATTCGGACATCGTCGCCCCTTATATCCAGCACTACGGCACCGAGGACCAAAAGCAGGACTGGCTGCCGAAGATGGTCCGGGGCGAGACGATCGGGGCCATCGCGATGACCGAACCGGGCGCGGGGTCGGACCTGCAGGGCATACGCACCCGTGCGGTGCGGGACGGCAACCACTATGTCCTGAACGGCCAAAAAACCTTTATCAGCAACGGACAATTGGCCGATCTTGTGATCGTGGTTGCAAAAACCGACCCGGACGAGAAGGCGAAAGGCATCAGCCTGATCTTGGTCGAACGGGAGCGCGACGGTTTCGAACGCGGGCGGAACCTCGAAAAGGTCGGCTACAAGGCACAGGACACGTCGGAGCTGTTCTTCAACGACGTGCGCGTTCCGATGACCAACCTGCTGGGCACCGTCGAAGGCGAAGGATTCATTCAATTGATGCAGCAACTGCCGCAGGAACGGCTGCTGGTTGCCATCCGGTGCGTCACCATGATCGAGGCCGCGCTCGACTGGACGGTGGACTACACACAGGAGCGCCAGGCCTTCGGCCGTCCGCTGGCGGCCTTCCAGAACAGCCGCTTCCAGCTCGCCGACGTAAAGACCGAAGCGGTCGCCGCGCGCATCTTCATCGACCGGTGTATCGAACTGCACCTGAAAGGCGAATTGACCGCCGAGGATGCGGCGATGGCTAAGCTCTACTCCACCGAACGCCTGTGCCAGGCGCTGGATACCTGCGTCCAACTGCACGGCGGATACGGTTATATGTGGGAGTACCCCGTCGCCCGGGCCTGGGCCGACGCCCGGATGAGCCGCATCGCCGGCGGAACCAGCGAGATCATGCGGGAAATCATCGGCCGCGATCTGTTGAAGTAATCGTCCTTGCGCCGATCAGCCGACCGGCGCGGCCATCATGATCACGTCGCCGGTGAAATGGATGAACTTATGGGGCACGACCGCGCGCCGGTCGATTTCCACGAACCCTTCCCGCAGATACAAACGCAGTGCCGCCTCGTTTTGTTCGAACACGAGCAGACTCAGCCGGTCCAAGCCTTCGGAACGCGCGGTATCCCGGGCAATTTCCAGCAAAGCCGTACCGCCGCCCTTGTTCCGGAAATCCTCGTGCATGGCGAGCCCCGAAATGTAGAGGCTGCCCGGAAGTTCGAGCTCCGCATACGGCTGCAATACCGGGTCTCCTGGCCCATCGTCCTGCGGATCGGGTTCCGGCATGGGATAGGCGTGCATCATCCCGGCCACCTGGCCCGCCGCCTCGGCGATCACGCAATTGGCATAGGAGAAGGCGACTTCCTTGCCGCCTTCCCGCGCATACCGCTGTTCACCGATCTCGATAAGGGACAAACCAGGGTAGTCCGGGGTCAGCGTATTCCAGACATAGTCCGCGACCCCGTCGGACGAAATCTGGAACAATTCGGCGATGGCGCGCGCATCTTCCTTGCGCGCATTGCGATACGTGAATTCTTCAGCCATCGTGATTTGTCTCCCGTGGCTACGGCTCCTGCCGCTATCTCACGACTTCCCGTGTCTGTCCGGCAGGTCGAGGCCGACGCCCTCCAAATGCCCGAACAATGTGTGGAGCTTCTCCACATCCGCCTCGGGCAATGGCGGGGAAATGATGGATTGGATATTCGTCCGCAGGTGATCCTGGCTGCCGGTCCCGAACAGCACGACGCTGACGCCGGGCTGGTGCCGCACGAAGCGATAAGCTGCGTCGGTCAGGCTCGTCGCACCGCCGTCGTGGATCAGGAAGTCGAGTGGATTCTCGCCTTCCGCCAATTCGGCGGGAACTTTCCCTTCCGCCACCAACTCGCGCATCTTATCCGCCAGATATCCATCCCGGCTGAAGATGTTGCGCACGACGAACATCAGCAGCGTGCCGACGTTGTTCTCGATCGCGTGGGGGAAGATCTTTTGCCGCGCCTTCTGATGCATCATGTTGAAGCCGAGCATCATCACCTCCCAGACCGGATCGTGCACCGCGCGTTGCAACATCTCGTGGCCATGGTCATTGGGCGACGTCTCGGTCAATCCGATGTGACGGATCTTGCCCTTCTCCTTTTCCCGCTCCAACACGGGGGCCAGCACGTTCAGGGCATGGTCGTACCCCTTGGGCGGAACGGCATGGAGTTGGAACACATCGATATAGTCGGTATCCAGCTCCCGAAGGGAGTTCTCCAGGCTCGCGACAACCTGCTCCGGCGTGAAAAATTCGCCGCCTTTCCGGAAGCTGGACTTCGTCGCAATGACGATCGACTCCCGGTCCATCGGCTTGATCGCCTTCCCGACGACGTCTTCGGTCTTATAGTTTGCGGCCGTGTCCAGAATATTGACGCCGAGATCGACGGCTCCCCGGATGATGGCGATGGCTTCATCCTCACTGCGCCCAGTGCCCAGCCCCAATCGGCTATTGCCGCCGCAGCCGAGACCCGCGACGCTGACTTTCAATCCGGTCTTTCCGAGTGTCGTGTAATCCATTGAGTCCTCTTCCAAATCCCGCCGTTTCGTCGCCATTCGACCCGGAACTTGCCATTCGTATCCCCTGCCCGGCTACAATGCCCCGATTGTAACCGCAAACCGCGTAGGGAGACTTCAGAATGGGCCGGGTCGACGGCAAAGTAGCGATCATTACGGGCGGCGCGTCCGGATTCGGCGCGGCGACCGCACAGTTACTCGCCAATGAAGGCGCGAGCGTCGTGGTAACGGACAAGAATGTCAAGGACGGCACCCGTGTCGCCGAAGAAATCGGGGCGGCCGCTACCTTCCTGGAGTTGGACGTGACCAAGCCCGAGGATTGGGATCGTGTCGTGAGGGAGACGATGGAGCGTCACGGCAAGATCGACATACTGATGAACAATGCGGGCGTCTTTGGCACCGGCGCGCCGCAGGATATCGAGACGATCAGCTTGGAGGAATGGCGCTTCGTCAACGATATCAACTTGGACGGCGTGTTTCTAGGCTGCCGGACCGCGATCCCGGCCATGGCGAAAAGCGGCGGCGGTTCGATCATCAACATCTCGTCGACGGCGGGCATCCGCGGGACGGCCCCACTCATCGCCTACGGCGCCAGCAAGGGCGCCGTGCGCCAGCTCACGAAATCGGTTGCTCAGCATTGCGGACGCAAGGGTTACAGGATCCGGTGCAATTCGATTCATCCGGGGATGGTGCGGACGCCTTTGGGCAACGACGTGCTGAAACTGCGCTGGGGCGACGAGGAAGCCGGCGCGGCGGAACGCCTGAAGGCCGTGCCGATGGGCGAGTTGGGAACGGTGGAAGATATCGCCTATGCCACCCTGTTCCTGGCATCGGACGAGAGTCGGCACGTCTCCGGTACCGAGTTGTTGGTGGAGGGCGGCATGCTGACGGGCGGATAAGCCGCTGGTCCCGACTGTCAGAAGCGCTGAAAGCTTCCGTCCTGGTCGCGTATTGCAATACGCCGCCCGCTCGTCGTCTCCCGCAGGATCACGGGCTTCGCGGTACCGGAATCGTTGTGGACATGATGGACGAAGGCAGCCCGCGCATATTCCTCAACGACATCGTCGGGCAAAGCGACGAAATGTTCGGACACGTAATGCGTGATCGCCGTCTCGTCGGTCTCGATCCGGATGACCACCCCAAGTTCGCGCAGCTTCTCTAGCGTCTCTTTCGCCTTCTTCCGCATAGCGGCATCCGCCCGGTCCGGATCGACGGCAACGATGGCGGCAGCGGCGGGCGCTTCCAGTTTGCGTACCGCGCCATTCGGATTGAACAGCACCGCGATGACCATACATAAAATCGCACAGCCGCCATACGCCCGGATCCGGTTCACCGGGCGATCGAGCCGCGGCAAAATTGAGAGGTAGAGACCGAAGACCGCAAGAACCGCAACGGCGACCCCGAACGCCGAGACAGCAGCCTGCCCCAAGTGCAGTGCGGTTACCGCATAGTCGGGAATTTCGGAAAGCCCGGTATCGGCGTTTACGACACTATGGCGGTAGGTGGCGACAAACAACAGCCCATAGATCAGGAATGCCGGCATGCAATAGGCGAAACCGGAACGCCGCTTCCAATGCACCGCCGCCAGAAATAACGCCGCGGTCATTAGGACGCCCCCCAACAACCCGATGGCGATGGCGGCTATAGGGTCAGTCTCGGCCCACATGCTCTGCCGTTCTAAAGTGGCGCTAATGTTTGCTTTGCCCGTCCTGCGTTTATTCCATGCAATGGTGGAGATACCGTTAAGGAAGGTTAAGAACGCGACTGGTTTGTCGAGTCGAAATCATCCGAATCCAACGTCCCACAGGCGCTGTCGCACATCTTTAAGGGGTCGAAAATGTGTCCCTTCAAATTGAAGTTGAGCGGCGAAGCACGGACAACATATTGAAATATAAAAATTCTGCGCCTCCGCTTGTCACAATTCAGTAAAGTATGATCGAATAACGCAGGTCCATTGCGCAAAGCGGCCCATCAATCAATTCCTAGGTATCCGGCTGCTGCGGACATGGGCGAATAATCACGCCTGCCGGGCAAATGGCGAATGCCAACTACAAATGAAAACACCGCCCGGCCGGATGGGGACAAAAGTTCACACCGTGGGAGGAACACGATGAACCGCACACTTGTACGAACGGCAATGGCGGCAGCCGTCGCGGCCGTGATCGCTTTACCGGGCGCGGCTAGCGCGGATAGCGATCGCATCGCCAAGCTCTATGAAGCGGCGAAAAAAGAAGGCGAAGTGATTTTCTATACGACCGGCCGGAAAGCCTATAACAAGAAATTCAGCAAGTTCTGGAAAGAGAAATTTCCGGAGGTGAAGCTCAAGATCCTCCGCAAGAACTCCGGTAAGCTGATACAAACCTTCGCCGCCGAACTGGCGGCTGGCAAGCCGCGCCCTGACGTGATCAGCGTCTCGGTTCCCTACATGGCCGAAATCTGGCTCGAGAAGGGCCTTTATGCGCCGTACAAGCCGGCAACTTTCGACAGGATCGATCCAGGCCTGAGGGATCCGAACGGGCATTACATTTCCCGCACGGTGTTCCTGCTGCTCGGCGCCTACAACACGAACCTGATCAAGGACACATCGACTCTGCCGAAGAAGTTCAAGGATCTGCTCGATCCAAAATGGGACAAGAAGCTGCTGTCGGCGCATCCGGAAACCGCCGGATCGTCGCGCACCTTCTACGCCACGATGGTGCACAACAATCTCGCCGGCGGCTGGGACTTCCTGAAAGAACTCGGCAAGCAGGACTTGTTCTATACGCGAGGCAACAGCGCCGCCGCCCGTATGATCGTCGCCGGTGAGCGTCCGCTCGCGGTCGCGATCTCCTCCCACAACATCGTCGTTGCGATGGACAAGGGACAAGCGATCAAATGGTATGCCTATGAAGACGGCGCGATCGTGAACCATTCACCGATGGGTATCCTGAAATCGGCCAAGCATCCGAATGCGGCGAAGCTTCTAATGGAATGGACTTTCTCCGTCGAAGGTCAGAACCAATTGGCCCGCTGGGGACGTCAGTGGGGCGTCGTCAAGGGTGCGGAATCGCCCAAGGGCATGCCGCCGCTGGACAAGTTCAACATGGTCATCCCTGACTTGAAGTTCATGATCAAGGGACAGAAAGAGTTCCTCGACAAGTTCGGCGACCTGATGGGCAAACGCGGCTAACGAAGCCGTTCGTTCTTTCCGGTTATCCTCCTGCCCGTTCCACGGGCGGGAGGCATGCCGGGAAGTCCAGCAACATTCAACGTTTCTAAGAATGACACGCGCGGCAGCGCATGATCGGGTCCCGCATTTGGCATCAAATGCCGTTGGCGAGAACCGAGAGATATAAGTCGGGAGGTTCGACAAGATGGTGGACGGCAGCTCTAAACTTGAACTCCGGAAACTCGCCAAGTATTTCGGCGATGTTCGTGCCGTGGACGGTATCGATCTGACGATCGCCACGGGCGAAAGCGTCGTCTTGCTGGGGCCGAGCGGCTGCGGCAAAACCACGACGTTGCGGTCGGTCGCCGGATTCATCCAGCCCGACGGTGGGGAAATTCTGCTCGACGGCAATGTCATCGCCACCGAAACGAATATGCTGCCGCCCGAGAAACGTAATCTCGGCATGGTATTTCAGAACTACGCCGTCTGGCCGCACCGGACGGTGTTCCAGAATGTGGCCTACGCGCTGGTAATCCAGAAGCGCCCCAAACCGGAAATCAACGACCGGGTCCACCGGGCGCTCGATCTGGTTCAACTCACGGGCCTGCAGGACCGCTATCCCGGCGAATTATCTGGCGGCCAACAACAGCGCGTCGCCCTCGCCCGCGCGATCGTCGCGGAGCCGTCGATGCTGCTGCTGGACGAACCTCTTTCGAATCTCGACGCCGGCCTGCGCGAGGAAATGCGGTTCGAGCTGAAAGAACTGCAAGAACGTATCGAAATGACCACGCTCTACGTGACCCATGACCAGGAAGAAGCCCTGGTCCTGGCTGACCGCATCGTGGTGATGAGCGACGGTAAGATCGAGCAGGTCGCAGCGCCGACGGATATCTATTTGCGGCCGGCGACCCAGTTCGTCGCGGATTTCGTCGGCATCAACAACATCATCGACGGCAAAGTCGAGGATACCGATCAAACCGGCGGGCGCGTCCGCGTCGCTCAGGAATACGGCGAGCCCTTCTGGGCAAGCGGTCCGAAGGACGTAGTCGCGGGCCTCGCGAAGGGCGCGGGCATATCGGTCTCCGTCCGCCCCGAGGCGATCCGGGTCAACGGCGCCGCGCAAGACGACAACCCGCCGATCAGCGCGCGGGTCAAGGCGAGCGCGTTCCTCGGCAATCGATTCGATCTCCGCCTCGATATCAAAGGCCGTGAGTTCCGGTGCCAGGTACCGCAGATGGACTTCGGTGACGAGGTCGACGTGAACATCAATCCCGAACTGGCTTGGGTGATCGCATAATGGCCACAACAACTGTAGATCCCGGCTCATATCTGAGCGGATTAGGCACCAAGTTCTCGCGCGGTTGGGCGGATTTCCGTCTCGGCTATGCCCGCGAGCCGATGAAATACTCGTTGCTGATCACCGCGGTGATCATCCTCGCGCTTCTGGTCGTCTACCCGGTGTGGCTGCTGTTCCAATTCAGCATCGTCGACCCGAAGGGCGGGTTGACGGCGGCGAACTACATCGAGGTCCTGCAGCGCAAAGACCTGTTCAGCGCATTGCTGAACACCCTTCTCCTGGGCGTGCTGGTCCCTTTGGGCTGTTTGATCCTCGGCCTGCCGATGGCGTGGTTGGTGTCGCGCACGAATATGCCCGGCAAGCTGTTCGTCAGGGCATTTGCCGGAATCGCCTTCGTCATCCCTTCGTTCATCGGTACGATCGGCTGGATCTTCCTGATGGCGCCCAACTCGGGGCTGATCAACAAGACACTGGTTTCCTGGTTCAATCTCGACTCGCCACCCCTCGACATCTTCACGATGGAAGGCCTGACCTTCGTGCTGGTCATGCATTTCTATCCGCTGGTCCTGTTCGCGGTGAGCGCATCCCTGGATAACATGGACCCGTCCTACGAGGAGGCGGCACGTAATCTGGGAGCCGGCAGACTCCGCACGGCGATGTCGATTACGCTGCCGTTGGTCACGCCGGCCGTTCTGTCCGGCGCCATCCTCTGTATCCTGGATGCGTTGGCATCGTTCGGCGCCCCGGCGGCCCTTGGGTTCGCCGGCGGGTTTCATGTCCTGACGACGAAGATCTACACGCTCATCCTGCATCCGCCGAAGTTCGAACTGGCCGCGGCCGTCGCGGTGCCGATCGTGTTCTTCACCGCCGCCTGCCTGTTCGTCCAGAAATGGTGGCTGGGACGCGGGCGGTACACGACGCTGACCGGAAAGGCCGGACAGGCCCGGGCCACGGATCTGGGGCCATGGCGCTGGGCGGCCTTCGGCTTCTGTTTCATCGTCATCACGTTCAGTGTGCTGTTGCCGATGGCCGGGCTTGTCATCCTGTCCCTGCTGAACACCTTCGGCGCGCCGATCGAGTTCAAGAACATGGTGTTGGAGAATTATGAAATCTTCTTCGACGACTCCTTCATCGTGCTCCAGTCCATCGAGAACAGCTTCATCCTCTCGATCAGCACGGCAACGCTCTGCGTGCTGCTGGGTATCGCCTATGTCTGGATCGTCGAACGTACGGAAATTGTGGGCCGCGGGTCGGTCACGGTGATCATCATGATCACCTTCGGCTTCCCGGCGGTCGCGATGGGCGTGGGAATCCTGATCGGCTACATCAACTGGATTTACGGGTCCTTGTGGATCCTCTTCGTGGCCTATATGGCGAAGAAGATCCCCTTCGCCTTCATCTTCCTGCGCAACGCGATCAAGCAGATCATGGAGGAACTCGAAGAGGCTGCGCGGATCGCCGGCGCCTCCTGGGCGCGCATGGTCTGGGATATCACCATCCCCTTGATGAAAACCGGCATCTGGGTTGCCTGGGTTTTGATCTTCTCGATCTCGCTGCGAGAACTGGCGATGTCGATCCTGCTAGCGCAGCCGGGGACGGAAACGATGGCTGTCGCGGTCTTCCAGTTCCTGGATGACGGTGCGGTCGAACATGCCGCGGCGATCTCGGTTCTGATCGCCTTCCTGAGCGTCGCCACAGTGGTGATTGCCCGGAAGATCGCCGGCAAAGGCGCGCTTGAGGTCGACTAAGGCGTTGGCGCAATAAAGCGACGGCCTGGCATCACATATGGGATGCCAGGCCGTTCTTTTATAAATCGACTATGTCTTGCGTTTATCACGGGTGGGGACGGTAATGTCGGGGTGTCCCTGGAACGTCTAAATCAATTCGTCAAACCGGCTGCATCCGAATTAAAACCGGATTCCATCGCCCAGATGGCCGCCTGCGTACGGTTCTGAACGTTGATCTTCCGAAGCAAGGACTTCATGTGAATCTTGACGGTCGATTCCGTGATCTCGAGGCGGCGCGCGATGAGCTTGTTGGAGTCGCCCTCCAACAGGCATCCGAGGATCTCGCTTTCGCGATTGGTCAGGCTGTGTTCCAGCTTCTTCGCGCATTGCAGTTTTCGGTCGAGGCCGCCGCTCATCCAAATCTTCGCCAATTCGGTGGCAAAGACCTTCTCGCCGAGCATGATCAGCTTGATCGAATGCAGCAAAGCATCGCGGGAAATGTCGCTCAGTAGGTAACCGCTGATCCCCGCGCCCAGGCAATCGCTGAATTCCGCCGGCAGGAGGCTCTCGGCCATAACCAGGAATTGGGTGTCGCCCATCTGCTCGCGCATTTCGCTGATCGCCAGCGCCGGATCTTGGTCGGCATCGGATTTGGCATACAAAACCAGATCCGGATCCGACATGCGATCCTTGGCATTCAGGAATTCGGTGTGCCCGTCCGCCTCGCCCAGGATCTCGAAGTCCCCGCCATCGAGGTAGCTCCGCAGTCCGTGCCGGAAGAGGTTCGAGCCCCCTACTAAATAAATACGCACTTGATCCATTTGTTTCCCCATTTGCGCCACTCCCTGACAACGGAAATGCTAGTATTAATGCTTCGCAAATGTCACTTAAATTTTGGATTAATACTTTATTAATAAGACATATGTCTTTCGTTCATGTGTAGGAATAGGAACTGTATTATAGTTAATTGTGATAAATCATTCCTAATACTTGTTTTTCTTGAGTTCTCACGGCCAATTATTTGCGTACCCACTCCTCCCCGGATCATCGCAGGTGGTCCTACAAAATTGACGCTTTGTGACGCGGCTCACTGAGACCGCCGCCGGATGCGCCTATTCTTTCCGGGTATTTCGAGGCGAAAGACGGTCGCAGCGGACCATTGGGTGGATCCGCCGGCGATCACGGATGCGGCGTAGCGACCGGCCTGACGGCTTTCGACCGGCCGGTAAGTTGGGGAGAGCCCGGTCAACGGGTTACGAAAGATGAAAGCCCCGCCAATTACGGCGGGGCTTTCTCTCGTCGTTCTATCGATGTGCGCTCCAAACGAGCGCCTTATCCTAGATTGCCTGCAATACAAGGCCCTTGCGGGCGGAATAATGCCGTCCGAAAAACGGACAGACCAGCGAATACCTAATGAATCGTGGTGCTTATCGGAGTATCCAGTTCCTCTTCGATGGCCTGGATAACGCGTGTCCAGTATGCGAAACCGCCGGAATTACCTTCGGCGCTCAATTCGTCTGCCTTCTCGATGGCCAATGTATGGCTCTGAGCGCCATGCTGGTGGATCAACATCCTGGCGATGATATGCACATCTGGCTTTACGAACACGGTTACCCATCCCCTTGCTGTGTTAAGCGCAGACGTAGTTTCCCAAATCTTAACCATATGGGCTGTGATGACGATCACGGTCCGATCACAAAATCACGAGAATCGTCAAAAATTTTGAGACGATTACCGGCAGAATCTTGAAATTATGGGAGTTTTAGGAAGAGATTCGTAAAATCACTGTAATTTCAGTGGACTTTACCGGTCCATTCGTTATCGAGCAGCGTTCCGACAGCCCGCGCCACCCGCATCCAGGCGGCGCCGCCTTGTATATCGTCGCCGAATAGAAGTTTTTCCGCATTATTGCGGGCATGCCGAAGAGCCTTTTCCCCATGCTCTTCGATCAGCATCTTGGCCAGGCGCCAACTTTCCTGCTCGCTGATCATGGTTTCTCTATGCAATCAATCCACCCTCAAACAAGTGGTAGTGAGCCACTTTGTGAGTAAACTCGAAGTGATAGTGATCACTCGAAAAGGATTTCATTCTTGTCCAAGGCGTGGCAGGAATTGGCCCGCAGGCAGAAAATGCCTTTTGGCCAATATCTTGAGCGATGATTTTGAGCCTACAGACGATACGTTAATTTTGCCTTGCGCCGCTGGTGTCGATGATCGACACGCTTATGACTGTCATAGAAGACGGCGATGAAATAATTTTCTATAGTGTGGATAACGAAAGTGGGAGGTCGGGACGATGTGGGGTCGGCTGTTGTCGCCGATTTGCTTGGCAGCATTGCTTGCAGCCTGCGCGCTGCAGCGCGATGCCGAGGTTCCCTTTACCAATTCGCTGCAGACGGACCTGCCGCCGGCGGAGCTTCCAACCTACGCCAAGGGCGATGAATATGTCTTCGACAATCCCCGGGAAAAATGGACCGTCGTCTCGATCCAAGATGGCTTGATTATCTGGGAAAGCACGCTCGGCCATCGCCAGACGACGATGTTCGACCCGTTGCTGCCGCCGATCCGATGGCAAAAAGCGGACCTATCCACGGGCGAGCGACGCATCGTGGAATGGACCGGCAGCCTGTTCCCGCTCAAGGCCGGCAACAAGCTGACATATAAATCCGCGGTGCGCGTGGGCGGGGAACGGGGGCATGCGCTCTTCGTCTGGAACTGCTACACCGGACATCCGCGGCATGTCTCGGTCCCGGCCGGCGACTTCGCGGCCTTCCCGGTCTATTGCCGGCGCAGCGATGGCCAGAAGGTTGAGTCTTATTATGCGCCCGCCTTGAACAGCACCGTGTCGACGACCGAAACCAACGCAAGCGGCGAAGAGGTCGTTCGGACCCTGTTGTCCTTCAAAGCCGGGAACTCGCCGCGCATCGCGTCGGACGGCTCGGAATCGCTGCCCGGCGGTTGGTCAAACGCCGCCATAGCGAAATGGGACCAAGGCGGCGGCACCCTGCCCCGCGTCCAACCGGAAAAGGTTGCGGCGACCAACCCGCCGCTCGGCCTGACGCGGCCGTCGGAGAGCTCCAAGACGAATGCCGAGATCCCGGCGCCGTCGCAACGAACCCTCGTGGCGAGCCGCGACGACGCGCCGATCGCGCTTCGCATGCCGTTGGTCGAAAAGTCGACCCCCACGCCGCCCAAGGTCGAAGTGCCGCAAGCGGCGCAGCCAAAGCCGAAAGGCGGGTTCGGGGTACATATCGGCTCGTTCTCCAGCCGCGACAAAGCCGACAAGGCATGGACGATCTTCGGACGCAAATACGCCTCGCTGGAAGGTCTGACGAATTACGCCGTCCAGCCGATCAAGTTGAACGACCCGGAACGCACGCTATACCGGTTGCTGGCCGATCCGGCGCCGAGCCGAGCCGAATCCAAGGCCCTCTGCGCCAGCATCAAGGCCGAGGGCGGGTTCTGCCGCGTCATCAAGGTCGCCCCGTAATACGCCCACGACAGCGGTCGACACCTGCCTCGGTTGGCCGGTTTTACCGAATTCACCCTCTTGCATTACCGTAGAACGAATCCCACCGGCCAAAGGCGATTTCCATGCGGCAACTTCATCTCGTGGCCTTCCTGCAGGCACAGAATTGCACCACACTCCCGGCGTCGTGGCGACATCCGGAGGCGCGGACGGACACCTACTCGCCCGACTACTACCAGCATATAGCGCGGGTCCTGGAGGCCGGCAGATTCGACATGGGCTTCTTCGACGACCGGTTGGCCATGCCCGACCTGTATTCGGGCGACCATGCGCACACGGTGGAGAACGGCATCCGCTGTGTGAAGATGGATCCGGTGGCCTGCCTGATGACGATGGCGGGCGTCACCGAAAAACTCGGCTTCGGAGCCACCTACTCCACGACCTATTACGAGCCTTTCCATGTGGCCCGCGTGTTCCAGACCGTCGACCTGATGACGCGCGGACGGGCCGCGTGGAATGTCGTCACGTCGCTCAACGACGCCGAGGCGCGCAACATGGGCCGCGAAGGCGTGATCGATCACGACACACGCTACGACCGCGCCGACGAGTTCCTGGAGGCGGTTCTCGGCCATTGGGACAGCTGGGACGACGATGCCATCGTCGCCGACAAGGCCAACAATCTCTATGCCCACCCGGACAAGGTCCGGCGCCTCGACTATGAAGGCAAATTCCTCAAATCCCGCGGCCCCTTCACCGTGCCCCGGTCGCCGCAAGGCCATCCGGTCCTGATCCAGGCGGGCCAGAGCGGACGCGGGAAACAGTTCGCCGCCCGCTGGGGCGAGTTGATCTTCGTCGTCTACCCCGACGTCGAGATCGGCAAGCAGAACTACGCCCAACTCAAGGCCGACGCCGCGGCGTTCGGGCGTAATCCCGATCATATGAAGATCACGACGCTGGCCTATATCATGACCGGTGAATCGAAGGCGGAGGCTGAAGACAAGAAAGCCGCCTACGATAAACTCACGACGGATATCGACCAACTGTCACTGCTGTCGGAGGCGCTCAACTACGATTTCGCGACAAAGGGACTGGACGATCCCTTTACCGAGGAGGAAATAGCAAGCATCCAGGGCATGCACGCACTGCGCGACCGCGTCACATCCACCGGTATCAAGAACCCGACCGTGCGCGATTTCATGCGGATATCGAAGCGCGGGCTTCTCAACACGAAATGGATCGGCGGGCCGAAGGAAATCGCCGATATGATGGAGGAATGGTTCACCGCCCCCGCCTGCGACGGCTTCGTGATCGGGCCGACCCATCAGCCCGGATCGTTCGAGGATTTCGTGAAATACGTGATCCCGGAACTGCAGAAGCGCGGCATCTACCGGAAGGACTACACCGGCAACACGCTGCGCGACCATCTCGGCTTGTCGAAACCCGCCATCGGGGCCTGGAAGACCGCGGCCGAATGACCGGGGCAACGGTGTTGCACTACACGCCCTGACGCACCCGGGGAAACACTTCCTCGGCCAGCAATTGTAGCGTATCCAGAACCATGTTCTGCGGCATGCCGGGCCACTGGCAGCTCAGGACGTGGTGATTGATGCCGGTCTGTTTCGTGTAATCGATGATCTGTTCCGCGACCTCGTCCGGGCTCCCCAGGAAGAAACGGTCCTTGATCAACTCATCGAAGTCGAGGCCCAGGTCGTTGTCGCCCTCGGGCATCACCTTGTCCTGGCCCCAGGCGTGGTAGACCTCGTATTTCTTAGCGAGATACGGCTGGCAGAGACGGATCGCCTCTTCGCGCGAACTCGCCACGAAGCATTCGCGGCGTCCGGGGAACTCATCGGGAAACGGCTTACCGGCCTCGTCGAGGGCGCGCTTGTAGACGTCGATCTGCTTATGAATCGTGTCCATTCGGTTGTGCGGATTGACGTACCAACAATCGCCGATCCGGGCGGCCCGCTCGATGGCCGGGTCCGCATTGGCGCCGATCCAGATCGGCGGACGCGGTTGCTGCACTGGTTTCACCGAAACGTTGGCGTCCAGCAGGTCGAAATAGGTGCCCTTCATCGACACCTTATCCTCAGTCCACAGACGCTTGATCGCTTCGATGTTTTCGGTGAACCGGCGGACGATCTGCTTCCGCTGGACGCCGAAGGCCGCCAATTCGACCTCACGATAGCCGAGCGCCGCGCCGAAGATCACCCGCCCCCTCGTCATGACGTCGAGCGAAGCGAGTTGTTCGGCGATATCCAGCGGCTTGTGCAGCGACAGCAGGATGATCCCGAAGTTGAGCCGCAGATTTTGCGATTCCGCCGCCATACGCGAATGGAAGACCGTCTGGTTGAACGCCTGCAGCGGATGCGACGAATAATGCATTCCCTTGGTGAGTGACGCGAAACCTAGCCGGTCGATGAGACGGACCTGTTCGGCCATCTCCTCGAACCGCGCGCCCATGTCCTCTCCCTGCGGAAACTGGCCGCGGATCATTAGGCCAAACTGGACATCGGTCATTGCTGCTCTCTTTCTGCCGTTACTTCTTCCGGTTCAGGAAGGCCGTCATCATGCGTTTCGGCTCATCGGTCCGGTATGAGTCCACATAGGCCTGAATACCTGCGCGGGCGCCGTCGGTCGTCGACATGCGGTCCCAATCGATGATCAACCGTTTCTGGATGCGCACCGCAAGCGGCCCGCACGCCAGCAGAGACTGGATCCAACTCTCCACCGCATCATCCAACCCGGCCGTCGGGACTAGGCGTTGCAGGAAACCGATGCGATAGGCTTCGTCGGCGTCGATATGGTCGCCGGTCAGCACCAATTCCACGGCCTTGCCCCACCCAATGATCTGCGGCAGGATCGACGCCTCCATCCCCGACGGAATGCCGAAGCGGGTTTCGGGCATGCCGAACTTCGCATGGTCCGCCCCGACCCGCATGTCAGCACAGGCCGCGATCTCCATTCCGGAACCAAAGCAGTAGCCGTTGATCCGCGCGATCACCGGCACCGGAAAGGTCCGCACCGCGTCGCATACGCGGTGGGTCTTCGTGGACGAGCCTTCGGCGTCGTCGAGATCGAAATTCGCCATCTCGGCAAGATTGGTCCCGCCGACGAAGGACCGGTCCCCCGCCCCGGTCAGCACGACCGCGCGCAAGCTTTCATCATGTTTGAGGCTGGTCATCACCTCGATGAACTTCTCTTTTCCGGCAAGGCCGAGCGCGTTCCGCTTTTCCGGGTTGTTGAACGTGATCCGGGCGATGCGGCCGGCGTCCCCCCGATCATCGAAATCCAGAAGAACCGGGCTTGATGCATCCGATTGCGTTTCCGTCGCCATTGTTCCCTCCACCAATTCGGTTCATTCTTCGACATATGCTGTCGCGGCTTAACGGATACTATTCGGTGAAGGGGAGAGCGGACAAATGGACGACTTGAGAGATATCGCGGGCGCTATCGATCCCATGACCTGCGCCGAACCCGCCGATTGCGGATTCGATCCGGAGAAATTACGGGACGCCATTCAATATGCCGAGACCGAGGCGGAAACGCCCTGGCCCTACGATCTCAGCGAGGGCCTCGCCGCCTCCGGCGACATCGAGCCGCCCCCTTGGAACGAGGTCCTGGGACCGACTAAGCCCCGCACCGGCCCGAACGGCGTGGTGGTGCGCGGCGGCAAGTTCGTCGCGGCCTGGGGCGACGTCACGCGCGCCGACATGACCTTCAGCATCGCCAAGAGTTACCTCTCGATCCTGGTGGGCATCGCGCTCAAGGACAAACTGATCAACGACCTGGACGACCCGATCCGCGATTACGCACTGGATGACGGCTACGACGCGCCGCAGAACCGCGCCATCACGTGGCGGCACATGCTGACGCAGACCAGCGAGTGGGAGGGCGAACTCTGGACCAAGCCGGACCTGATCGACCGCAACCGGCAGGTCGGCCCCGGGGCGGATAACTCGCGCAAGGGACAGCATCGCGACCTGCAGGCGCCGGGAACCTATTGGGAATACAACGACGTGCGGGTCAATCGCTTCTCGCTGTCGCTGATGCAGCTTTTCCGGCGGCCGCTGCCCGACGTCCTGCGCGAACGCGTGATGGATCCGATCGGCGCTTCGAATGACTGGGAATGGCACGGGTATCGCAATTCCACCATCGAGTTGGACGGCCGCGAGATGCAATCGGTGCCCGGCGGCTCGCATTGGGGCGGCGGTCTATGGATCAGCACCCTGGATCATGCCCGCGTCGGGCAATTGATCCTGCAGAAAGGCCAATGGCAAGGCACCAAAATCCTGCCGGCCGACTATGTCGACGCGCTTCACGCGCCCTGCGACATCAATGCCGGCTACGGCCTGCTGTGGTGGCTCAATCCGGGCCGCTCCTACTACGCCAATGCGCCGGAAAGCAGCTTTTTCGCGGTCGGTGCGGGCACCAGCATGATCTGGCTCGATCCCGCGCTCGACCTCGTCGTGGTCGCCCGCTGGATCGATCAGAGCAAGATCAACGAGTTCGCCGGCCGTATGATGGCGAGTATCGGCTAGAAAGACTCCGTCCAGGGACGAAGCTCGACCTCCCAGCTCCACGCACTGCGGTGCTGACGATGCACATGCAGGTAAGTCTCCGCGATCGCATCGGGATCGAGCATGCCGTCTTCCGGGCGGCCTTCGATGCGCGGATCGTCCGGTCCTTGCCGGATACCGCCGTCGATCGGGAAATGGGCGACATGAATGTTCTGCGGCGCCAGCTCGCGGGCCATGCTCTGCGCCAGCCCGCGCAGACCGAACTTGCCCATCGCGAAAGAGGACGAGTTCGCGTACCCCTTGTAACTGGCCGACGCCCCGGTAAACAGGATCGTACCGTGGCCCCGTTCCGCCATGAGCCGCGCGGCCACCTGCCCGACCAGGAAACCGCCATAGCAGGTCACCAGGATCGCCTGGCGCACCGCCTCCGGATCGAGATCGACGATCGGGCCGCGGCCGCCGCGGTTGCTTGCGTTGTAGACCACGATGTCCGGCACGCCGCTGCTCTCCACCAAGCCGGCGAAGAGCTTCTCGACATCGCCCGGCAGACTTGCGTCGCAAGGATAGACCGAAGCGCCGGTTTCCTTGGCCAGGTCCGCGAGCTTGTCCACGTCCCGGGCCGCCAGGGATACCTGTATGCCCTCGCGCGCGAAAAGTCGCGCCAAGGATGCACTGAGCCCCCGGCCGCTGCCGACGATAACCGCTGTTTCTGGTGTGGCCATGTGATTTTCCCTTCGTTTTAGGTCTCGATCCCTGCGAATCCGGCACTTACGGGCCGGTCATCAACCTCGCGTTAATCCCCGGTCCCTACAATCCTCAATTATGCCCCGTCTGTCATTCATCAATGGCCGGATCGCCCGACTCTGCCTGATTCTTGGCGGCCTCTGGGGAGTTTTGCTGCCAACCGAGATCGGCCATGCCGATCCGGTGATGGACCGCGTCCACCGGGGCATACGGCTCATGGCCTTCGCCCCGGTCGCGGGAAGCCGCTTCGACGTCTCGGTTCCGCCGGCGGCGGAAAGCCTGGACAAGATCGCGGCCGCGATTGAGTTGATCTACGACCAATCGCCCCGAAATGCCCGCCGGATCGACGGCCTGATGCGGCGCGGATTGGTCCTCCTGGCCTATTTCCCGAATAACTTCCGCAGCCGGACCGGGCTGAACACGCAGAATGTGGCGCTGTTCCTTCCCGACTTCCTCCGCAACCAAGGCGTGAAGCTAAGCGACGGCAAGGAATTCGTCGTCGTGATCAATCAGTTCGGCGTCAAATGGCCCGTGCCGGAACTGGCCGCCATCATCGTCCACGAGTTGGCCGGTCACGGCGGCCAACATATGCAAGGCCGCATCGCCGGTGGCCGCCCACTCGACCTCGAATGCGAAGCCTCCTTGTTCGAAGAGCAGGCCTATCAGGATTTCGGCTTACCGAAGAAATCCCGTTCCATCGTCTTGTTCCGGCGGCGTATGGAGAATCGATACTGCGCGGACTTCCGCGACCACATGCGCCGGCATTCCCCGTCGCAGATGGCCTTATGGGATACGCTTAACCCGGACGTCCGGCAGCTGTTGAGCCATTTCGACCGGTACCGCCGCGAGCAGACTGCCGCCCTGCCGGCACGCGTTCCGCCGCCTAAGCCGGATAGTCGATAAAGGTCGTGAATCCCTCGACCGGCTCGCGCTCGGTGGTGAACTGGTTCACCCGCGCGTCCAAATCCGCATACCCCACCGACATGCCGCAAATGATCGTGTGATCCTCGGGGATGCCCAAATGTTCGCGGATAATCCTGTGATAGTCGCTGAATGCCGCCTGCGGGATGGTGTGCAGGCCATGGCCCCGGGCCGAGATCATGATGTTTTCCATGAACATGCCGTAGTCGAGCCAACTGCCGATCTCCAGCTTGTCGTCGATGGCGAAGATCAGCCCGACCGGCGCATCGAAGAAGACGTAGTTGCGGGCCCGCGCCGCCTTCATCTTCTCGGTCTCGCCGCGCTCGATCCCAAGCGTGCCGTAGAGGTCCCAGCCGACCTTACGGCGACGCGACTTGTAGGGCTCGAAGAATTCGTCCGGATAGTATTTCCAGCTGCGTTTATGCTCCTCGCCCGCCTCGAAGGCGTCCAGGATCGCCTGCGACATGCGCTCCTTCGCGGCGCCGGCGGCCACATAGACCTTCCAGGGCTGCATGTTCGTTCCGCTCGGCGCGCGCGCCGACACCTCCAGGATATGCTCCATCAGAGAACGCGGCACCGGGGTCGGAAGGAAGGCGCGGATCGACCGCCGGGAGGCGATCGCATCGTCGACGGATGTGGCGACATCCGCCTCTTTCGGCGGGGTCAGATCGAAGGGCTTGGCGTTTGCGCTCATTATCGTCCTTGATGGGCAGTTGTTATCGGCTGGGCGGCATCTTATACGGGCAGCCGGTCCGCGCGCCAACCGGGTAAGATTTCGCCGAATGCGGTCTATCGCCAAAAGACCCATGGACAAACCGGCCCGGCGGTATTATTTAACCGTCCATGCATCATTCAACCGCCACGTCCTATTTTTGGTTTTTTGGCTATCCGAAGCCTTTGGCGGCGGAAGGGATGCGTTTGGTCTAAACCAAAGACCGAAGAAAGTCTCAGAACCGCCAGTCCCTGGCGGTTTTTTTGTGCCGCCGGCGTGACGCACAGACAAGGAGTTTACGCCGTGCTCGACACGACAGACGATATTCGCATTCGCGAAATCAAGGCCCTCGACACCCCGGCCCAAGTGATGGGCGAACTGCCGCGCGACGCCGCGGTCACCCGCACCGTGACGGACGCGCGCAGCGCCATCCAACGCATCATCCACCGGCAGGACGACCGGCTGGCCGTCATCATCGGCCCCTGCTCGATCCACGATCCCGAATCCGCCATGGACTACGCGAACCGCCTTTCGGCATTGCGGGAGCGCCATGCGGATACGCTGGAGGTCATCATGCGGGTCTATTTCGAGAAACCGCGCACCACGGTCGGCTGGAAGGGCTTGGTCAACGACCCGAACCTGGACGGCAGCTTCGAGATCGAGCAAGGCCTGCGGCTGGCCCGGAAACTGTTGCTCGACATCAATGCCCTCGGCTTGCCCGCAGGCTGCGAGTTCCTGGAGATGACCACGCCGCAATACATCGCGGATTTGGTGTCCTGGGCCGCGATCGGCGCCCGCACGACGGAGAGCCAGGTCCACCGCGAACTCGCATCCGGCGTGTCCTGCCCGGTCGGCTTCAAGAACGGCACGAACGGCAATGTCCAGATCGCGGTCGACGCCGTAAGCTCCGCCTCGCACCCGCATCATTTCATGGCGGTGACCAAGGATGGCCGGTCGGCCATCGCCGCCACCGCGGGCAACCAGGACTGCCACATCATCCTGCGCGGCGGGCGCGAGCCCAATTACGATGCCGACAGCGTCAACGAGGCCTCCGCGATCGTCGTCAAATCCGGGCTGACACCGGCGGTGATGATCGACGCGAGCCACGCCAACAGCCTGAAAAAGCCGGAAAACCAGCCTGCGGTGCTGGCAGATGTCGGCCGCCAGATCGCGGAGGGCGACGGCAGGATCATCGGGGTGATGGTGGAGAGCAATCTGGTCGGTGGCCGCCAGGACCTGGTGCCGGGTCAGGATCTGACCTATGGGCAGAGCATCACCGACGGCTGCATCGATTGGGAAACATCCGAAACCGCCCTCGAGCAGCTGGCGGCGGATGTCGCGGCGCGTCGGGAGAAATCCTAGCCCGGCTCGCGGACTTCCTCGAACAACCAGTCGCGGAAGATCATGACTTTCGGACGGTTGCGGCTGCGGGGCGGGTAAACGACGTAGTATCCGAAGCGGATCGGCAGGCTGAGCTTGAACAAGCGCACCAGCCGTCCCGCCGCGATGTCCCGTCCGATCAGGGCGGTGCGGCCCAGTGCGACCCCGACCCCTTCGATCGCCGCGCTGATGGCGGAGCTTGCGCTGTCGAAGCGCATGCCGTGGCTCGCGTCCAGGTCTGTAACGCCGGCCGCCAATAGCCACATGGCCCAATTCGGATGCGCCTCGTCGAGCAAGGGGCTCTCGTCATGCAACAGCGTGAAATGACGCAGATCGCTGGGCGACTCCAGCTTGGGGTGATCGCCCTTCAGAAGATCGGGACTGCAAACCGGGGTCACTTCGGAGCTGAGCAACGGTTCGACCACCATGCCGGGATATTCTCCTCGGCCGAAGCGGATGCCGATATCGACCCCTTCCTGCTCGTAGTCGATGATCTCCATCGTCGTCGATATCCGGATATCGATCTCGGGATGCGCCGCGTTGAAATGCTCCAAACGCGGAATCAGCCATTTCGCGCCGAAGGACGGCGTCACCGCCACGTTGATCTGGCCCGTCTGGTCGTACAGGCCGAAATTTTCCATCGCCTCCTCGAAGGCCGAGAACCCCTTGCGGACGCCCGGCATGATGCGCTGCCCAGCTTCGGTAAGCATGAGCGTTCCTTTGGCGCGGCGGAACAGTTTCGCGCCAAGGTACTCCTCGAGCCCCTTGATCTGGTGGCTGATCGCCGCCGGGGTCACGCTCAAGTCCTCGGCCGCCCGCGTGAAGCTGCGATGACGCGCGGATGCATCGAATGCCCGCAGGGCGTTCAGCGGCGGCAATCTGGTTGCCATCAAATGTTCCTAATTTTAGATTTTCTAAATTTAATCATGAAAAATCATCGTTTGTCTAGGAAAGGAATCAAGTCTATATACTCTATCAACGCTACGAAATATAAGCGATATCACTAACAAACGCTAAACGCTTGCCAGAAGATGCGGACTGTTACAGTTAAATTTCTCTGAAAACTGGATGCAAGCTAGGAGTTCGAAATATGCCGTATAACCGAGACATCAAGGGTTTGGCTCCGCTGCCGAATGGCGCGCTGCCCTCCGACGAAGAAATCGCCAGCGTGATCAGCAAGGCCAGCAAGGCCCGAGCCGAGTTTTTGGTCCGAGGCCTGCGCCGGGTCCTTCATCAAGGCCGGTAACCGAGATTTACTCCAGCCTCCTCCCAGTGGCTGAAGCCTCCGCCTCGCCGGGCAATCGCCCGGCGAGGCATTTTTACATCTGCGCACCCTCGGCGAATCCATCGGCGCGGATTGGTTCGCGGTCCCGGATTTTGGCATCATACGGTCGCCATATTTTCGTGCAGTCCTAGGCACCGGCGGGTACAGTGCGCCCCGCACGGGCAGGGCACTTTGGGTCAGAGACAGGAATAGAGATTAGATATGAAAAAGGTTCTTATTGGTTTGGCGGTACTCGCCATTATTGTCGCCGGCGGGTTGTATTTCGTTTGGTCGAATTTAGGGTCCATCATCAAAGCGGCGGTCGAAGAAGCCGGGTCCGAGGTGACGCAGGTCAGCGTTACACTCGACAACGTCGACGTCGACAAGCTCACCGACGGCCAAGCCGGTATTCGGGGCCTCACGGTCGGTAATCCTTCCGGTTTCCAAACCGATTCCGCCCTCAAGCTCGGCGAAGTCAGCGTCAAAGTCGATCCGGCGACCGTCACCTCCGACGTCATCGTCATCAAGGAAGTCGTGATCGCCGCGCCCGAGGTCACTTATGAATTCGGTTCGGGCGGCAGCAACATCGGCACGATCCAGAAGAACGTCGAGAAGGCCGCCGGTGGGTCGTCATCCGGCGGTGGCAGCGGCGGCTCCTCAAGCGGTGGCGGCGAGAGCGAAGGACCGAAACTGGTCATCGAGAATGTCTACGTCCGCGACGGCAAGGTGAATGTCAGCGCCGACTTCCTGAAGGGCCAGAAAACCGGCGCATCGCTGCCGAATATCCATCTCAAGGACATCGGCAAGGAAGGCGGCAAGAACGCCGGCGCCTCACCGGCCGAAGTCGCGCAAAAGGTAATCGCCGCCATCAGCAAGGCCGCCACCGGGGCGGTCGGCAAGTTGGACGTCGGCGCCATTAAGGACGCGCTCGGCAAGGAGCTGGGCGGCGCCGCAGCAGGAATTCAGAAATCCCTGGAAAAAGGCGGCGATGCCGGCAAGGCATTGAAGGAAGGTGCAGGCGAAGCGGAGAAAGGCTTGAAAAAGCTCTTCGGTCAGTAAACCGCCTTTGCAATATTAATGAAACGGGCGGTTGCTTTGGCGGCCGCCCGTTTCCTTTTCGCCGGTTACGAGGACGCCATCGCCTTCTTGAGAAGGCCGACCACCGGGATCATGCGCGCGATGGCGTTCTCATAGAAATCCTCGAGCGTCGCCACGGTCGCGGCCCGCGACGCGCCGTGCAATTCGGAAACAGCGCCCAACCGGGACGCCAACACCGCCCCGCGAGACCGTCCGTCGGCAATCACGGCGTCGATACCGGCGGCAAGCCGCCCATCCTCATCCAACGGAGAGAGGACCGACCGGTACAGGCCGAGATAGGCTGGCCAATGGGCGAGATGGCGCGGCATGCTGACCATGATATGCGTCCGGCCGCGCGCACCCAGGGCATTCACGGCGCGCGCAAGATCCGCCGTTTCCGGCGCCATCTCATCGAGTGAAAGCAACGACGGCAGGTTTCCCGAGACGGGCGATTCCGCCACATGCTCGGCCGGTGCGACCGCCGCCGCCATATCCGATTTACCCTGCAACAATACGAGCAACGCCCCAATCGCAACCAGATTGAGCGGATTGCTCCGCTCATAGGAGTCGAGGATTGTCCCGATCATCGTCAGGTCAGCCCCGGACAGCCCTGCATCCGCCAGCGTAACGGGCGGCAGCGGCGCGACGTCCGGCAGCGACAAACCGATGCGTAACGCGCGCGCTTCCGCCTGGATCGAGCCGTCCTCGTAGAGCGGTTTGAGGGTGTTCCATGCCCAATCGAGAGCGCCCGGGATGGTCGCGAGGTTCCGCCAGATCAGATTGACCAGCGGCACGCCCAACGTCTCGCGAATATCCGCATAGAGGGCGGCGATCTCTCCGGTTGCCGCCGCCTCCGGTATGCTTGGGACTGGATCTCCTGAAGCCATCGTGGATTTACCCTCCTATCCGACGCTGCCGCCGCCACACACATACAAGGTCTGGCCCGTGACGAAGCCTGCGTCATCGCCCAGGAAGAAGGATGCGGCGGCCGCGATCTCTTCCGGCGTGCCCATGCGGTTCATGGGAATACCGGCGATGACGGTTTCATACTCCGGGGAACCGGGCGGCATATTGGTCTTGAACATTTCCGTCGCGATCGGACCCGGCGCGATCGTGTTGACCGTAATCCCCGATGACGCAAGTTCAAGGGCCCAGGTCTTGGTGAGGCTGATGACGCCTGTTTTCGCTGCCGCATAGGCCGTGCGCTTTATGCGGCCCAGCGTCGCGCGGCTGGCGACGTTGACGATCCTTCCCCGTCCCCGCGCCCGCATCGCCGGCAGACAGGCCTGAGCGCACTGGACATAGGCCCGAAGATTCACGGCGATCTGGGTGTCGAAATCCTTCGGTGTGGTCTCGTCCAAGGTCGCCGCAACGAGGTATCCGGCATTGTTGACGAGATGATCGACCGAATGGGCGGCGATAATGTCGCTGAAACCTTGCTCGGTCTCTTCCCGGTTCGACAGGTCGATCTGGAAGAACGGGCCGGGGAAGTCCCCGTCGGGCTGCCGGCGCGCCACACCGATCACCGTTCCACCGGACTCCGCCAGCCGGTGGGCGATGGCGAGGCCGATACCGCGGCTCGCCCCGGTTACGACTGTGACGTAGGGCTTCACCTTGAACCCGGCCGGTCAGTCGACAACGACCGACTTCCGGTCGACCGCCTGTCCCAAGTGTTCCATTACGGTTTCGGTAATCTGAACGATAAGCACTTTACGGTCACCCACGAGGGCTGTACCGCCCTCACCGCGCCACAAACATTTCCCCGATCCCTTGTCGTTGACTTCGAATGACATGAACAGATACGTGGCGAACCGCGAACCGGACTTGTTCTTGCGGCCGCCTAGAATACTGTCCTGACGGGTCGACCAAACATTAAGCAGCAACAGGGCCCGTTGCCCGCTTCGTGTCGTATCGACCTCCAGCCGGCCCAAGGACGGGCCGTCCTTACGGTAAGCGACGGGCGCTTCCGTTATGGCGTAGTAAATGTCCACACCGCCGGCGTCGGAAATAGGGTGCCCGGCTTTCGTCAGGGCATCGCGAAGGGGTTTATCGACCCATTTGTACATGTCCGCATCGTCCGCGGGCGACAGCCGCACGGCGGCGCCGGCCGGGATCGGGTCACAAATTTGGGTCGACACGATGACGTCCGCCGCAGTCGCCGCGAAGCTCCAGAGAATAATCCCGGCCGCGGCCAGGCAGCCGCTCAATCCACGCGCCGCGGTCATGCATCCGCCTTGGCGGACATGCTCGGGATCGCCGGGAAATGCGTGTAGCGGCCGGTGTCGATGTCGAACTGAACGCGTTCGGGCAAGGCATGCAGCGCGGTGCCGTACATATGGAAATGCCGGGTCGGTTCGTCGCTGATGACATGGATGCTGTGGATCGCGTCAGGCATATAGGCGAGACCGTCGTCCGCGCAGAGGACCTTGCTGTCGATTTGCTTCAGTTCGGCTTCGCCGTCCACCGAACCGTCATCCGCACGGGTGTATATGCGGTTTTCTTCCTCGCCCGACATGCCAACAATGACGGCCCAGGTCGTGTGGTTATGCGGCGGCGTCTCCCGCCCCTTTCGGCCGACCGACAGATACAACGCGTAACGGTCATCGTCATCGATCGACAGTTTGTAGAAATTGCTGATGCCGTCCCGGTCGGGCGGCGGGAACGCCCGGTCGTCGAACAGGGCGCGTTTCCGGGCCAGTTGCAGCAGCACGCCTTTGATTTTCTCGAGCGAAGCCTCGGTGACGCCATCCAACTCCTCGATGGCCCTGATTTCCGCCAAGGACGCCGCAACGGCGCGGTCCCGTTCGTCAGCTTCCGACATCACACCTTCCTCAATCTGACCCTGCACGCAATTCACTGTATCATACCGGCATAGGCGGCGAGACCGCCACAGCACAGCGATTGAGAAAAGGAGACCACGACCGTGAGCAAGCGTTGGACACACCGCCCCGACGGTTCGACTTGGGGCGATTTCGGCGAGGACGACCAATTGGGACGCCTCAACCTGCTCACGCCGGAAAAGGTCCGCCAAGGGGTCGCCGAGGTCAAAGAGGGGCTGAACTTCTGTCTCAGCCTGCCGCTGGACCTCCCCGGCGGCACCGCGCTGAACCCCCGCCGTCATCCGCCGGAGTTGAAGCCGGTCTACCGCGAGGGCGATGTCGCCTTCTGCCAGCCCATGAGCCGCTTCAATCCGTTGGTCACCAGCGCCACCTGCGACGACGCGATGTATTTCCACAGTCAGTATTCGACCCAGTGGGACGCCCTCGCCCATTACGGCGGCGAGTTCGACATCCATGGCGACGGCAAGCCGAAGGTCGTGTTCTATAACGGCTTCGCCGTCGTCGACGAGGAAACCGGCAAGCCCACCCAGGGCGAGGTCGGCGCGGTTTCGCTCGGCATCGAGCATATGGCGGAATCCTGCGTCCAGGGCCGCGGGGTCATGATCGACTTGCACGCCCATTACGGCACCGAACACAAGGCGGTCGGATACGACGATCTGATGGAGATCCTGGATGTCGACCAGGTCGAGGTGGAGGAAGGCGATATCGTGCTGCTGCACACCGGGTGGAGCGATATGCTCATCGACTATGCCGGCGACCCGGATCCCGACGTCATGTTCAATTCCGGCGCCGCCTTCGACGGCCGGGACGCAAAGCTTCGGCAATGGATCACCGACAGCGGCCTCGCCGTCCTGGTCTGCGACAACCGGGCCGTCGAATACGAATGGGGCGGCGTCATGGACGCGACCGAGCCGGGGCCGCTGCTGGCGCTCCACGACCTCTGCCTGTTCCGGTTGGGCGTCCATCTCGGTGAGATGTTCAATCTGGGTCCGCTGGCGCGCTGGCTGCGGGAAAACAAGCGCTCGCGCTTCCTGTTCACCGGCCCGCCGCTGCGCATGCCGGGCGCGGTCGGATCGCCCGCGACGCCGGTGGCAACGGTCTAGGGAGAATTTGTGATGGCGAACCGCTGGAAGAACCGGCCCGAGGGCTCGAATTGGGGCGACTTCGGACCCGACGATCAATATGGCCGGATGAACCTGCTGACGCCGGAACGGCGTTTGAAGGCGATTTCGGAAGTACGGGACGGCAAGGTCTTCTGCCTCAGCCTGCCGCTCGACTATCCCGGCAAAAACATCCTGAACGCGTCCCGCTTTCCGCCGGAATTCCACGGCGTCCACCGCGACGGCCATCTCTATTTCAATATCGAGGGATCGAAGATCGATCCGCGCTTCACGGACGTGAGCTGCGACGAGGCCGTAACCATCTACAGCCAATACTCGACCCAATGGGACGCTTTCGCCCACAAAGGATCGGTCTTCGATGCCGACGGCGACGGCACGCCAGAGAAGGTCTACTACAACGGCTACGCGGTCATTCCCGCCGATACCGGGAAACCGACCCACGGCGAGGCGGGCGCGGCCGCGTTGACCATCGACCGGATGGCCGAAACCTGCGTCCAGGGCCGCGGCGTGATGGTGGACCTCCGCCATCACCTGGGCGACGACCGCATCGCGGTCGACTACGACGCCCTGATGCGCGTCATGGAGGCCGACAATGTCGAGGTCGAGACCGGCGATATGGTCTGCCTTCATACGGGCCTCGCGCAACGATTGCTGGACATGAAACGCGACCCGGATGACTCGGTCCGCGAACTCTGCGCGGTGTTGGATGGCCGCGACGAGAAGCTGCTGCAGTGGGTCACCGATAGTGGCGTCGCGGCGCTAATCTCGGACAATCTAGCGGTCGAGCGGTCATCAAATCTGGGACCCGACCCGCGCCTTGGAGACCGGGGGGCCGCATTGCCGCTGCACGAGCACTGCCTGTTCAAGCTCGGCATCCATCTCGGCGAGTTGTGGTATCTCACGGAACTCGCCGCATGGCTGCGGTCAAACAACCGGTCACGGTTCCTGCTGACGGCACCCCCGCTTCGGCTGCCCGGCGCGGTCGGTTCACCCGCGACCCCGGTCGCCACCGTCTAATCCAGTCCAGTTCCCCGAAGGAGAAAAATAAGAATGCTACGACGCGAAGATACACGGGTCGGATTCGGCGTAACGCTCCTGCCGAATGCCCTGGACGAGTTCCTGTCCTGGTGCCGCACCGCCGAAGACAATGGTTTCGACACCATCGGCATCGGCGATTCCCAATCGCTCTACCGCGAGGTGTTCATCACCGCGGCGCTCTGTGCGCAGGAGACCGAGCGGGTGAAATTCGGCCCGCGGGTGATCAACCCGATGACCCGCCATCCCGCGGTATCCGCGTCCGGTGCGGCAACCTTGGCGGAAATGGCCCCTGGGCGGGCAGTGCTCGGCGTCGGAAGCGGCGACAGTTCGGTCCACAACGCCGGCGTCCGCCCCGCCCGCATGGCCGAGACCCGCGCCTACACGACATCGATCCGGGAACTGCTCAGCACGGGCGAAACAGTCTACCAAGGTGAAACCGCAAAATTGACCTGGGGCCCGGCCGACGTCCCGGTCTATCTCGCTGCGTCGGGTCCGAAGACCCTGGAATTGGCCGGCGAAGTCGCCGACGGCGTGATCATCCAGACCGGCTTGCTGCCGGAGGTCATCGAAGATGCACTTGCCTGCATCCGCCGCGGCGCGGAACGCGCGGGCCGCGATTATGACGCCATCGACAAGACTTGGTTCCCCTGGGTTAGCGTCGCGAATACCAGGGACGAAGCGGTGGACAAGATCAAGCATTCCCTCGCGTCGGGCGCGAAGCATCTCGGCCGGTTCACGACCGAGGGTAAACATATTCCCAGCCAGTTCCTCGACAAGATCCGTGAAGCCAAGAAGCGTTACCGGTTCGATCAGCACCAGATGCCCGGCAGCGACAACGTGAAGATGATCGAAGACCTGGGCTTGGTGGATTATCTCGCCGACCGTTTCGCCATCGTCGGAACCGTGGACGACTGCGTGGCCAAGATCGAGGCGGCGGCCGAAGCCGGCGCCCACCATTTCTGGATGAGCGTCCATTTCGCCGACAAGGAGCGGTTCATGCGGGAATGGTCCGAAACCGTGATGACGAAGTTCAAGATCGGCGCTTAGAACCCGCGGTATCATCCGCGAAGAGTCATCCAATCCGCGGCGGGAACCGTAGATATCATCGATGATACAGAATCTTCGATATCTGCGGGCCGGCCTCGCGGCCGCCGCCCTCTTCCTCATCCCCGGTTGCTCGCCGTTGTCGGCAATCAATGCGCTGGTACCCGAAGACGACCACGAGCGTGCCACCGGCATCGCTTATGGCCCCGAGGCACGGCAGAAGCTGGATGTCTACAAGCCCCAAAAGGCGGGCGGTGATAAACCGGTGGTGGTCTTTCTGTACGGCGGAAGCTGGAAGAACGGCGACCGCGAGAGTTACCGGTTCGCGGGCCAAGCCTTCGCATCACGCGGCTACGTCACCGTCATCCCCGATTACCGGACCTACCCCGAGGTAAGGTTCCCCGCCTTCGTCGAGGACGCCGCGGAAGCCGTCGCCTGGGTCCGGAAGAACATCTCGCGTTTCGGCGGCGACCCCAGCCGAATCGTCTTGGCCGGACATTCCGCCGGCGCGCATATCGCGGCACTCCTGGCGTATGACGACCATTATCTAAAGGCCGCGGGCGTTCCCATGACCTCGATCGCGGCGTTGGTCGGCCTTGCCGGGCCGTATTATTTCGATCCGCAGAAATACGATAGCTTGCGCGCGATCTTCGAGACCGCTAAACGCCCAGACGAGGCCCGTCCGATCACCTTCGTGATGCCGGGACAGCCGCCGTCGCTTCTGATACACGGCACCGCCGACACCACCGTCTGGCCCAAGAATTCACGGGAGCTGAGCGCCAAACTGAAGGCGGCCCAGGTTCCGGTCCACCTCGTCGAGCTGGAGGACGTGGGACATATCGGGGTCCTGCTGGCGCTTGCCAAACCATTCCAGGAAGACGATGGGGTCGTTGACCAAATCATCGGTTTCCTGGAGAGCCTCCCCCTGCGCGATACGGCCGGATTGCCCGGATAGCATAGCGCCCAAGACGCATGACCTAGTTCGGTTGCGGATTGTCCGTATCGAGGGTCGCCAAGGTCGATCCGACGATCCTCTCGAAAACATCCGTGTCGCCAAGGCTCTGAGCCACCAAAAGCGCGCCTTCGAGCGAAGCGACGAAACGCATCGCTTTATCCTCGGCCGCGGCGCGGTCTGTCTGCGACGCATCGGCGTGGAACACGTTGGTAAGCCACTCGATATGACGCCGAAAGAAGTTCCGAGTGCCCGCGCCGACGCGATCCGGCAATGCCCGCGTTTCGGATCCCAATAGCCCACAGAGGCACATCCGCTGATCGTCAATCAATGCGTGACGAAATAATCCCACATATCGCTCGAGAAGCGCCGTCGTTGCTTGCCTGGGATCACAGGGATCGCCAAGGGTTTCAATGAGCCGCTCGGTGTAGTCGTCGACAACGGCGGAGGCCAGATCTTCCTTGGCCGGAAAATGATGGTGCACGCTGGCACTCTTGATACCGACATCGGCCGCAATCTCCCGGAACGAGAATCCGTGATAGCCGCCCTCCCGCATGCGGGCCTCCGCTGCCGCGACGATTCGATCCCGGGTGCTCAATGCCTCAGACATCATTGTTCCTCGCTTCTCAAGATCTTACTACAACCTATCGATAGATAGGTGTTGATCTGGGCCGAAGCAAGATGAATCGATCCCCTTATCGGCGCAACGACACTGGAATGAGAGACAGGGACCGAATGCGAGAAACCCGAGCCGACCCGGCAGTCGGCCCTTATCCGCCGGCTCCCCACCCTCTCCACATGCGATCCAAGAGGCCGCGGGCGGAGGAATTGCCGCCGCCGCAATTCCCGCTCCCGCCGCAGTCTCGCCTTATTCTCGCCCTTAAGGGATGGGACAGTATTCATGCGTTTGGGCAGAGTATTCGCGGAAAATAAACCGATAACTACTTGTTTTCACAGAGTACTCGGTCGACCGCATTAACCACGAAATTAACGAAACCTTAGTTTTAATTAACGAATTGTTATCAATATCGGCCAATCATTCGGCCAGGAGAATGTCGGAGGGTGACTGGCGAACGAGGATCAAACGGCCTCGATCGACCGGTCATGGAGGGGGTTAACAATGCCGTTCTTCAACTCGCTGTCCGCGGGGTCGGGATCCGTTTTGACCTGGCTGACAGTCATACTGCTCGCAATCATCGCCCTGTATCTGACCCGGGCGCCCGCGCATAGTGCCATCATGTCGCTGGCGCGCGTCCTGCACGCGACACTGCGTCTCGCCGCGCATTCCGTCTTCAAGGCGGAAAAGCGGATGACCGAACGGAACCGCGAGGTCCTGCTCGCCGCGGGCCGTGAAGCCGCGGAACACATCATCGAACGTGAGTTCGAGCGGATGGACGCGGCCGTCCAACGGGATCTGGCCGAATGCCCGGCCCTGCAGCGAAAGATCGAGGAACAGATATCAAGCGTCGAGGAGGATCACCGGAAGAGTTCCGAGGTCCCGCCGACTCCGCCGGGATGGGCCAACGCCGTCGAGGCGGTCGCGAATATCCCGTCGAAGGGCGACCCGATGGTCGCAAACATCCTCGACAAGATCCACGAATCCCTGGTGGAAGCGCAGCAGAAGGCCCGCGACCAATATCGCGACGCCACGCGTGCCCGCCATCAATTCCTGCGAAACATGCTGCCGCATTGGCGCAAGATTCAGCAGCAGCTCTCGTCGGTGGACAAGAACGTCAACACCCTGCTGCATCGGGCCAAAGTCATCGACCGCCATATGGAGGAGTACGAAAACATCCTCCAGGGTTCCGACCGTGCAGCCCGGATGCTGTCGTCGTCATCGCTGGTGCAGTTCTTCGTGTCCGCGCTGGTCCTGGCCATCGCCATCGGCGGCGCCATGATCAACTTCCACCTGATCGCCCGCCCGATGGCGGAGATGGTCGGCGGCAACAACACGATCGGCGCGTTCAAGATTTCCGATATCGCGGCCCTGGTGATCATCATGGTCGAGATATCCATGGGCTTGTTCCTCATGGAATCCCTCCGGATCACGCGGCTTTTCCCGGTCATCAGCGCGCTGCCGGACAAGATGCGCGTCCGCATGATCTGGACGACCTTTACCATCTTGTTCCTGTTGGCCAGCGTTGAGGCCGGCCTCGCCTACATGCGGGAAATCCTGTTGCAGGACGAACTGGCCACGAGCGCCCTGTTGCGCGGCGCCGAGCAAAGCGTCGCCATCGAAGCCACCAACTTCGTGTGGATCACCACAGCAGCCCAGATGGGGATGGGCTTCATCCTGCCCTTTGCCCTGGTGTTCGTCGCCATTCCGCTCGAGACCTTCGTGCACTCGCTGCGGACCGTACTCGGCCTCGCCGGCGGCGGCCTGATGCGGGCGCTGGCGCTCTTCCTGCGGCTGCTGGGCAGCGTCTTCCATCACATGGGCGCAATCCTGATCGATCTGTACGACATGATCATCTTCCTGCCGCTGTGGCTCGAACGGCGCATCAAGGCACATCACGCCGGCATGCGTGACGACCACGACCCGGCAACAGCAAGAGAGGTGCTGTAATGAAACGTCTGACCTCATGCATTGCGGCTCTGGGGCTGCTGGCGATGACCGCCTGCTCCGAGCCGACCCCGCAGAACCGCGGCGTCTACCTGCTGCTGGACACGTCGGGGACCTATACCGAGGAACTGCGGAAGGCGCAGCAAATCATCAACGTGATCCTGACGCGCCTCGATCCCGGCGATTCCTTCGCGGTCGCCCGGATCGACACCGGCAGCTTCAGCGAGAAGGACATCGTCGCCAAAGCGACCTTCGACGATCGCCCGAGCGTCGCGAACAAGGAGAAACGCCAGTTTCGCGACGCCATCAACACCTTCGTCAAGCGGGTCCGCCCGGCCCGCTACACGGATATTACCGGCGGATTGCTGCAGGCTTCGGAATACCTGACCGAGAAGAACCCGGGCAACAAGACGATCCTGATCTTCTCGGACCTCGCCGAAGACCTTAAGAAGGGATATATCCGCGACATTTCCCTGCCGCTCGACGGAGTCAATGTCGTCGCGCTCAACGTTACCAAACTGCGCAGCGACAACGTCGATCCGCGGGATTACATGAACCGCCTAAACAATTGGCAAGGTCGTGTCGAATCCGGCGGCGGTGCGTGGCAAGTCATCAACGACCTCGACCGACTGGATAATGTTTTGTTGAACTGACCACTCCCGGTTTCAAGAAAATTCCGACCGACTTGCGGGCCCCATTTCCATGGGGCCCGTTTTTCTTTGGCCCCCTCACCTTGCGTCAAACGGGACGAACGCCTAGCCTTTCCCCACCAAAACCCCGCCCTGGAAAGTCACCGTGACCGACATCATCCGTATCCCGAAAGACGAACTCCACACCGTTTGCCGCGCCGCCTTCGAGCGTGTCGGCGTTCCCGCCGACGACGCCGACGCAGCCGCCGATGTCCTTGTGGTCGGCGATCTCATGGGGATCAGCACGCACGGGACACGCCGCGTCATCATCTATTGTCAACGCATCTTGGACGGTGCGATCGTCGCTAACCCGGACATAACTGTCGAGGAGCGGTCACCCTGCCTCGCGGTCATCGACGGCGGGAACGGTATGGGGCCGGTGGTCGGCAGCCGGGGTGTCGCGGCCGCTGTCCGATTGGCCAAGGAAAGCGGGATGGCCTATGTCGGCTGCCGGAACAGCCATCATTTCGGCCCGGTCGCCCCTTATGCCGCCCGCGCCTGCGATGCCGGCATGGTCTCGATCATGGGCACTAACACGCAGCCGGTCATGGCGCCATGGCGCGGCGCCGCCCTCGGCCATGGCAACAACCCGATCGGAATCGCCGCTCCCCGCCGTAACGGCCCGGACTTCATCCTGGACATGGCGCAAAGCGTGGTCGCGTTCAGCAAACTCCGTCACGCTCACGAAGCCGGCGAGACGATCCCCAACGGCTGGGCCGCGGACGCGGATGGTCATGGTACGACCGATCCGTTGGCCGGGATGAAGGGCTGGGTCCTGCCGATCGGCGGCCATAAAGGGTATGGACTGGCGCTGGCCGTCGACATGCTGTCGGGGGTGCTTTCCGGCGGCCATTCGGCCACGGGCGTCAACCAGCTCTTCCGCCGGGACGAGACACCGCAGGGCGTCGCCCATTTCTTCATCGCATTGGATCCCGCCCGTCTGCTCGGCGAGGAGGCCTATTACGCCCAGATGGAAGATTTCTGCCAGACCATCAAAGCCACCCCGGCCGCGGATCCCGGGCTTCCCGTCCTAATTCCGGGCGAGCCGGAGGCCGAGAGCATGGCGGAAACGCTGGAAGCCGGGATTCCCATGCCCCGTGAGCGATTCGAGGACATCCAGCGCATCGCGGACGGCAAACAGCCCCGCACAATGCCCGATCAATAGCTGAATTTTCGCTTGAATCCGCCCTGGCGAAGGATCGAACGGGCATGCCTGTCTGCAAGGGCGAAAAAATCCTCAAGAACACGCCACAAATTATTGAAAACAAACTCCAATTTGACTTAACAATATTTAACGATAGTTAAATAAATTGCGGTGTATCCCTGGTGTTCGGCACGCATTCCCGGCCTTCGGGCAGGGTGGGACACGCATGGAATTCATCCTCAAGGGGCTATTCGGACTTTTCGGCTTTGTCGCCATTGCGTGGCTATTAAGCGAGAACCGATGGGAAATCGCCGGGCGCAAGCAAGCCAAGACGATCGTCTGCGGTCTCGCCTTCCAAATCGTCTTTGCCGTACTGCTGCTCAAGCTCTTCGAGTTCACCGAGATATTCATTCTACTGAGCAATGCGGTCCGGGCGCTTCAGTCGGCGACCACCGCCGGAACGACCTTCGTCTTCGGATTCCTGGGCGGCGGAGACCTGCCCTTCAAGCCGACGAGGATGGGGGCAACCTATGTGTTCGCCTTCCAAGCGCTGCCGCTGGTGATCGTCATGAGCGCCCTGTCCGCCCTCCTTTTCCATTGGCGAATCCTGCCGGTCATCGTGCGCGGCTTGGCTTGGGTCCTGCAAAAAACCCTCGGCGTCGGCGGACCGCTCGGGGTGGCCGCCGGTGCAAACGTGTTCCTCGGCATGGTCGAGGCACCGCTCCTCATCCGCCCCTATCTCAACCGTCTCAGCCGAGGCGAGCTGTTTGCGGTCATGACCTGTGGCATGGCCACCATAGCCGGCACGGTCATGGTCCTTTTCGCGACGATCCTCGAACCGGTCATACCGAATGCGATCGTCCAGCTTCTGGCGGCATCGATCATCACGCTTCCCGCGGCATTGATGATCGCCCGGATCATGGTGCCGGACACGACGCCACCGACCGGCGCGCATGTCCCGTTGAGCAGCATCGATTCGGACGACAGCCCGCACAGCACGCTCGAAGCGATCACGGAAGGCACGATCGACGGCGCGAAGCTGGTCATCAACATCATCGCGATGCTGATCGTCGCGGTCACTTTCGTCAGCCTATCGGATCATCTCCTGGATTTTCTGCCCTATGTGCAGGACGAGCCGATTACGCTGTCGCGCCTGTTCGGCTGGCTCTTCGCGCCGGTGGCATGGCTCATGGGAATTTATGACTGGTCGGAGGCGCAGATCGCCGGGGAGCTGCTGGGAACCAAGCTGATCCTCAACGAACTGATCGCCTACACCAAGCTGGCCGCCTTGCCCGAAGAGGCGCTGACCGACCGGACCCGGTTGATGATGGCCTACGCGCTCTGCGGTTTCGCCAATTTCGCCGGCCTCGGCATTATGATTGCCGGACTGGCGACGATGGCATCGGAACGGCGGCGTGAGATCATCAAGTTGGGCTTCAAGTCGTTGATCGCGGGCACCATTGCCACCTGCATGACCGGCACGGTCGTCGGCATGCTGCAAATCGCCTGATACCTCCCATTCCGCCACGCGCTGCTGGGAAGCGTGGGATGCGCCGGGTATAGTGCATCGCCCGACGCCCTAACCCACGCCGGACCAGGAGCAGCGCAATGGCCCAGCAATTCCCGCAGATGGAACAGAAACACCGCGACTTCATCGCGCGGCAGCATATGTTCTTCACCGCCACCGCGACCGATGCGTCGCGCGTCAACATCTCACCCCGCAGCACCGATGCCCTCCGGGTGCTGGACGCCAATACCGTCGCGTATCTCGATCTTACCGGCAGCGGGAACGAGACGGCCGCCCACCTGCGCGCGGACGGCCGCATGACGATCATGATGTGCGCCGTCGAAGGAGCACCGCTCATCCTCCGCCTATACGGCCGGGGCGAGACGCTTCCCGCGGACAGCGCAGCCTATGAAAAACTGCTGGCGGATGCGTATGACGGCGAAGCGCCGCTCGGCGCGCGGCAGATCGTCCGGCTGGATATCGATCTGGTGCAGACATCCTGCGGTTTCGGGGTGCCGCTGTTCGACTACACGGGGGAGCGGGACACCATGGCGCGCTGGGCCGAAGCCAAGGGCCAAGACGGTCTCGTCGCCTACCGGCTGGAGAAGAACACCCACAGCATCGACGGCCTGCCGACCGGCCTGCTCGACGGCAAAGACGCCGCCGATTGACCACGCCTGGGACTAGCTTGCGAGCTTCCGTTTCAATTCGATCCGCCGGGCGTGCAGGATCGGTTCGGTGTAGCCGGACGGCTGTTCCCGTCCCTTGAAGACAAGGTCGCAGGCAGCCTGAAAGGCGATGCTGTCGTGGAAGTTCGGCGCCATCGGCCGATAGGCCGGATCGTCCTCGTTCTGTCGATCTACGACCGCCGCCATCCGCTGCATCGTCTCGACCACCTGGTCTTCCGTGCAGATGCCGTGATGGAGCCAGTTGGCGATGTGCTGACTGGAGATGCGTAAGGTCGCGCGATCTTCCATGAGCCCGACATCGTTGATGTCCGGCACCTTGGAACACCCGACGCCTTGATCGATCCAGCGGACCACATAGCCGAGAATGCCCTGTGCGTTGTTGTCCAGTTCCTGCCGGACATCGTCCGGCGACCAATTCGGCCGGTCGGCCAACGGGATCGTGAGGATATCGTCCAGATTGGCCCGCTCGCGGGACTTCAGTGCCGACTGGCGCGCCGCCACATCGACCTGGTGGTAGTGCGTGGCGTGCAACGTGGCGGCGGTCGGCGACGGCACCCAGGCGGTGTTCGCACCCGCCTGCGGATGACCGATCTTGGCCTCCAGCATATCCGCCATCATGTCCGGCATGGCCCACATCCCCTTACCGATCTGGGCATGCCCCTGAAGGCCGCATTCGAGGCCGATATCCACATTCCAATCCTCATAGGCCTGAATCCAGGCAGCGGCTTTCATATCGCTCTTGCGGATCATCGGACCGGCTTCCATGGCGGTATGCATCTCGTCGCCGGTCCGGTCGAGGAATCCGGTGTTGATGAACACGACGCGGTCGCTGGCCGCCCGGATACATTCCTTGAGGTTGACCGTCGTACGGCGTTCCTCGTCCATGATGCCCATCTTGAGGGTGGCGGGATCGAGGCCGAGCGCCGTTTCGACCCGGCCGAACAACTCGCTCGCAAAGGCGACCTCGTCCGGCCCGTGCATCTTGGGCTTCACGATATAGACCGACCCGGCCCGGCTGTTGCGGAAATCGCCATGCCCTTGCAGATCATGCATCGCAATCATGGATGTGATCATGCCATCGAGGATGCCTTCGGGCACCGGATTGCCGTCCTTGTCGAGGATCGCGTCGATCGTCATCAAATGGCCGACATTGCGAATCAGCAACAAGCTGCGTCCAGCCAAGGTGACCGACCCGCCGTCCGGCGCGGTGTAGGTGCGATCGGGGTTCAGGCTCCGGTCGACCTGCCCATTCCCTTTCGAAAACCGTGCGGTCAGCGTCCCGTTCATCAGGCCCAGCCAATTGCGGTACGCGTCGACTTTGTCCTCGGCATCAACGGTCGCGACCGAATCCTCGCAATCGACGATCGTCGTCACCGCGGCCTCGAGCACCAGGTCGCTGACCCCGGCGGGGTCATCCTTGCCGATCGGGTGGTTGGTGTCGATGCAAAGCTCGATATGCATGCCGTGGTTCACGAACAACAGCGCCGAAGGCGCATCTGCATCGCCGCGATAACCCACGAACTTTGCCGGATCGTCCAGTCCGACGGACCCGCCGGATGCCATGGCCACGCTGAGAACGCCGTCCACGACGGCATAGCCGGTCGAATCCCGGTGGGATCCGGACGCCAGCGGGACAGCGCCATCCAGGAAATCGCGGGCCCAGTCGATCACCTTTGCGCCCCGCACCGGATTGTAGGCGTCCCCGACGGCTGCGCCCCCTTCGTCCGAAATGGCATCGGTGCCGTACAAGGCGTCGTAGAGGCTTCCCCAGCGCGCATTGGCGGCATTCAGGGCATAACGGGCATTGGTCAGGGGAACGACGAGCTGCGGTCCCGCGATCGCCTTGATTTCCGGATCGACCTTGTCGGTACTGACCGAGAAACTCCCCCCTTCGGGCTGGAGGTAGCCGATTTCTTCCAGAAACGACCGATAAGACGCTAAATCAAAAGTTTGCGCCTTGTGTTCCCGATGCCATGCATCGATCTTCGCCTGCAAATCGTCGCGCTTCGCAAGCAGCGCCCGGTTTTTCGGCGACAGATCGTGGACGATGGCGTCCAGGTCGGACCAGAATTTGTCCGCGTCTAAACCGGTTCCCGGCAATGCTTCGTCGTTGACGAAATCATACAGAATCTTGGCGACGGCCAGGCCGCCGACTTGAATTCGATCAGTCATACTATGCTCTCCAACAGTCCCGCTTACCGCACGCATGACAACGGCCAGATCGTCCTGTGATCTGGTCCGTTCCTCCACTAGTGCCGTTTTCGGGTTTTGTTATTTGCCTCTATTTGAGATCGGCGCGCGGCAAATACGGTCGCGCATCTCTCCTGGGCCGACTTGTAAAATGTCCCGAAGCGGCAAGAGATATACGGATATCGTGCCGTCGACGCCAGCCCTTTGTGCCTACGCCGGTATGCGGCAGCGGCTACCAATTGGTCTGCCGAAACCCGTTCGGCGACGGCAATGCTGCCCGCTGCGGGCCCCGGCGGATTACTTCGTTGGCGATCACCAAACTGCGCCCGCGCGGCATGCCGGCATGGATGCGCTGGTTGTACAGCAGTTGGATCGCCAGGATATCCCAGCTGGAAAAGTCCGCGGTACGCATTTCGGTGTCGCGGAGTGCCAATACCGACCGGATATTGGTCCGCCCCGCCGGCCGCCAGTGCGAATCGAACCCCAGGACGTGCATGAACTCGTGCTTCAGGCAGTCCACATACCGTTCGCTGATGACCATGTAGCCGGTGTGGAGCGCCCCGCCCATGCCGTGCGTCTCGGTCTGGCAGACGATATCCCCGGAAGAGAACGTTGCCCCGGTATCGGACTGCGGGATGAGCCGGATATTGATGACATTGCTGCCATCCGCGATCGGACGGGTGCCCGGCGCAGCAACGGAGAACGCCAGACCGGTCCATCGGGACACCCGGCGGGTCAAGCGTTCGATCTCGCCACGGAGCTTCTCCGCCGGTGCGGACAGGGTGACCGTGACCGGGCCGTTCCATTTCCGCACCCATGCGGGACGGCGGTTGAACGGACCGAAATCGGCGGTCAACGCCAATGTGTCAAAGAACTCAATGAAACTCGGGGCCAATCGGGACGGGACCGTCGGCTCGACCGTGTTTTCGGCCGCCGCGGGGCCGGATGCGGCCAGCAGGCCGGTCAACAAAAGGAGAGAAAATCGCCGATTTCTGCGCATGCCCGCTGAGTCATGTTCAACGACCAGCGGAAACGCCGGCCCCAGCGGGTATTAAACGAAGAAATGCTTAACCAAATATTGTCAGCGGGCGAATTTCGTATCGACGATTTCGGCGATTCGCGCGGGCACAAAGGGTTTGATGTCACCGCCCAACATGGCGATTTCCTTAACGAACCGCGACGATATGAAGTGGTTGCGATCCGAGGCCATAAGGAAGGTGGTTTCGATGCCGTCGTCCAGGCAGCGGTTCATCGAGGCCATCTGGAATTCATACTCGAAGTCCGAAACGGCGCGAAGACCACGCACGATCATCCCGGCGCCGTTCTCGCGCGCAAAATCCACGAGAAGGTTGTCGAAGGATTTCACGATGATATTGGCCCGAAGCCGGTCACCGTTCGCGGTAACCTCGTCTTTGACCATCTGAACGCGCTCGTCGACGCTGAACAACGGGCCCTTGCCGATATTACGGGCGACCGCCACGATCAGCGTATCAACCAGATGGTTCGCCGCCCGCGTGATGATGTCGAGGTGCCCATTCGTGATGGGATCGAACGTCCCGGGATATAAGCCTACGCGTTCCTCAGACATTCTTGGTTATTCCTTTTCTCCGAGGTCCTCTATTGCTCGTCTTCGTCGTCTTCGTCGCCGACTTCCCGCAGCCGCGCGACCGACACTACCTTCTCGTCGTCGTCGACGCGGAACAGCGTGACGCCCTGCGTCTTGCGTCCGGCGATACGAATATCGTCTACCGGACAGCGAATCAATTGCCCCGCATCGGTCACGAGCATGATCTGATCGCTTGAATCGATTGGGAAGGTCGCGGCCACCGGACCGTTTCGGTCGGTGACGTCCAGATTACCGATACCTTTGCCGCCTCGCCCGGTCACCCGGTACTCATAGGCCGATGTCCGCTTGCCGAAGCCCTTTTCGGTCACGGCGAGGATGAACTGTTCCCGTTCGGCAAGCTCGTTGAATTGCTCATCCGACATCTCGGGCAGGTTATCGCCGTTCTCGCCGCCGTTTCCTTCGGTCCGCCTATTATGCGCGGCGATGCGCAGATAATCGTCCCGCACGTTCATGTCAATTTCCGCATGCGACAGGATCGACATCGAAATCACCGCGTCGCCTTTGTCCAGGCGGATGCCGCGCACACCGGTGGACGTCCGGCCCGTAAAGACACGGACATCGGTGACCGGGAACCGGATACACATCCCGTTCCGGGTGGCGAGCACAACATCTTGATCTTCTTTGCAAATACGGACATTCACGAGACGATCGCCGTCGGCGAGCTTCATCGCGATTTTGCCGTTCGCCTTGATGTTCACGAAGTCGCTCAGCCGGTTCCGTCGCACGTTGCCGCCGGCGGTCGAGAACATCACGAACTTCTCTTTCTGCTCTTCCTGCTCCTCGGGCAGCGTCATGACGGTGGAGATCGACTCACCTTCTTCGAGCGGCAGGAGATTCACCATCGCCTTGCCACGCGCCGTCGGACTGCCCAGCGGCAGTTTGTAGACCTTCATTTCGTAGACGATGCCACGGGTCGAGAAGAACAAGACCGGTGTGTGCGTCGAGGTCACGAACACCCGGCTGAGGAAATCGCCGTCTCGCGTGCTCATTCCCGCCCTGCCGCGCCCACCTCGGCGCTGCGCTCGATAGGTCGACAACGGCACCCGCTTGATATAGCCGGCATGGGTAACCGTCACGACCATGTCCTCGCGCTGGATCAGGTCTTCGATATCGTGCTCGAATTCCGCTTCCTCGATGGTCGTCCTGCGATCGTTCGCATAGGCCTCCCGCATCTCGAGAAGTTCTTCGCGCATGACCTCAATAAGACGGTCGCGGGATTGCAGAATTTCCAGGTAACCATTGATGCGGGCGGCAAGCTCGTTGGTCTCCTCGGCCAATTTCTCGCGTTCCATACCGGTCAGACGCTGCAGACGAAGCTCGAGGATCGCACGCGCCTGGGTTTCCGACAGGCGGTATTTGCCGTCCACCACCTCATGCCCCGGGTCATCGATGATCTTGATGAACGGCTCCACGTCGGTGGCCGGCCAGTCGCGCGCCATCAACTGCTCGCGCGCGGTCGCGGGATCCGGCGCGGCGCGGATCAACTCGATCACCGGGTCAATGTTGTTAATGGCGACCAGCAACCCAGCCAGAACGTGGGCTCGCTCGCGCGCCTTGCGCAATTCGTAGACCGTGCGGCGGGTGATGACCTCTTCGCGGAATTCCACGAAAGCCGCGATGATCTCCTTGAGGGGCATCATCTCCGGCCGCCCCTGGTTCAGGGCCAGCATGTTCACGCCGAAACTGGTCTGCAGCGGCGAATATCGGTAGAGCTGCGCCAGGATGACGTCGGCGATGGTGTCGCGCCGCAGTTCGATCACGACACGCAGGCCTTCGCGGTCCGACTCGTCGCGCAAATCCGAGATGCCTTCGATCGTCTTGTCGCGCACCAGTTCGGCGATGCGCTCCAGCATCCGCGCCTTGTTGACCTGATAGGGAATCTCGGTGACGACGATCGCCTCGCGGTCCTTGCTGACCGATTCGATATGCGTGCGCCCGCGCATCACCACGGAGCCGCGCCCGGTGTGATAGGCCGCCCGAATGCCGTTACGGCCGAGGATCAACGCCCCGGTCGGGAAATCCGGTCCCGGGACGATCTCGATCAACTCGTCCGGCGTGATTCCCGGATTCTCGATATAGGCCAGGCACGCATCGATGACTTCGCCGAGGTTATGCGGCGGGATATTCGTCGCCATCCCGACCGCGATGCCGCCGGCCCCGTTGACCAGCATGTTCGGGTAACGGGCGGGCAGTACCGCCGGCTCCTCGATGGAGTCGTCATAGTTCGGCTGGAAATCGACGGTTTCCTTGTCGATATCGTCCAGCAGCGATTCCGCCGCCTTGGCCAGCCGGGCCTCGGTATACCGCATCGCCGCGGCGGGATCGCCGTCCATCGAGCCGAAATTGCCTTGCCCGTCGATGAGCGGCAGGCGCATCGAGAAATCCTGCGCCATCCGGACCATCGCGTCATAGATCGCCTGGTCGCCATGGGGATGGTACTTACCCATGACCTCGCCCACGATCCGGGCCGACTTGCGGTAGGGCTTGCTGGAATCGTATCCCCCTTCCTTCATGGAATAGAGGATGCGCCGATGCACGGGCTTCAACCCGTCGCGCACGTCCGGAAGCGCCCGGCTCACGATCACGCTCATCGCGTAATCGAGGTAGGAGCGCTTCATCTCCTCCTCGATGGTGACCTGGCTTATGTCAAACGGCTTATCGCCGGTGGGCGGATTGCTCAAATCGGGTTTTCGGATCGACGTGGGTTAAGGGAATGGTTTGTTTGAGAGAATGCCTCGTCCATTCCCCTCAAACGACGCCCGAAATGTAGCAGAACTGCGCTGCACAAACAATGCGATGGCGCCTTCCATACGACGACCGTTTCAAAAGAAAAAGCGGAGAGACGAAATTCCGCCTCTCCGCCAAAACGGTTTGTAACTACCTGTTATTTCTTGAGAAAAATCTCAGCTCGTCGAGCCTTATCACCGCTGACGGAACTCGCCTCATCCGTCTCACCGGCGCCCGCGACCTCGATCGCATCCGCGCCGCTGGTCGATAGCCGTTTTTTGATCGACTCGGCCCGCCGCATGGAAAGCTGCTGGTTGTATTTCGGGCTTCCCTTGCTGTCGGTATAGGCGACGACCCGCACCTTTTCGACCTTGTCCTGGCGGATCTTCTGCATGACGTCATACAGCGTCCCCTCGGACGATTCGGTCAGCGCGGTAGAGTTGGACCGGAAGTAGACCACGTATTTCTTGTCCTCTTCCAGGGCGACCCAGCTCTTCATCTTGTCGCCGTATTCAGACATCGTTTGACACGCGCCCAACAGGGTGAGCGTGGCGATGCTGAACAGGATCATTCTTACCTTCATTCTCTCTTCCTCCGTGCGAAAGCTCACGTACGGAAATCCAAGCGACATGGGACAGCCCCGCCCCTTGGAAGGTCACCGATGCCAGGCGGTAATTATGGTTAACATACTGGCATCACGTAGTTTTCCACCGTGACTAGTTCCGGGGATTCTTGCCGGTGGGGGTTAACACACTGTTAACGGATTTGGGCCATTTCCGGGCAACAACCGTTTGAAAGACATAGAAAAAGGCGCCGGAAACCCGAGGGCCTCCGACGCCTGACGTCCTTGGCGGAAAAAACCGCCGAACGCGGTATGGCTAACCTTGCACCATATGGATGTCGCGCTGCGGATACGGAATGGAAATGCTGTCCGCATCCAACCGTTCCTTGATCGCCTTGGTAAGGTCGAACTTCAACGGCCAATAGTTTCCGGAATCGCACCAGACACGGATCACCAGATTGACCGAACTATCGGCCAGCTCCGTCACCGCCACCATCGGCGCCGGCGTGTCGTGGGCCCGCTCGTCGGCCTTGATCACGGCGTGCACAGCTTCCATCGCCTTGTCGATATTGTCGCCGTAGCCGATCCCGACCACGAGATCGACACGGCGGGTCGGGTTGTAGCTGAAGTTCTTGACCGCCGCTCCCCAAATCTGACTGTTCGGGATGATGATATGGACGTTGTCGCCCGTATTCATTTCCGTCACGAACAAGGTCAGGCTGTGAACGGTTCCGGCCTGCCCGGCGGCGTCGATGAAATCCCCCACCTTGAAGGGCCGGAAGATCAAGAGCATCACGCCGGCGGCGACGTTGCTGAGCGTGCCTTGCAAGGCCAAGCCGATGGCCAGGCCGGCGGCGCCGAGGACGGCAATGAGACTTGTCGTCTGAACGCCGAATTGATTGAGCACCGCCAGGACGACGACGATGATGATGAAATACTTGATGATGCTGGCGAAGAAGCTCCGCAGCATCGGATCGAGCTTTTCGATCTTGGCGAAGCCCTTCAGGCTCGTCCGATGCGCCCATCCGGCGAACATCAATCCGATAATGAGAATGACGATCGCGCCGACGACGTCGAGACCATATGTGGCAACGACCTCGACGATCGCATCGACCGTTTCTGTGACTGTTTCTTCCATTTTCCCCGATTCCCTGATTTATCGCGGTTTGATTACGGCACCGTCGAAAAGGACATGCCGAGCCGCCGTAGAACGGCCCGTCCGCCATCACACCGAACTATGTCCAATCCTGTGGCGCTTGGTGACATTGGGTGCCATGACCCAATTCGGATACAGACCCGCCGGGCCGGGGCAAGGCAGTCGCCCTACCCCGGTCTCGACGGATTTGTGATCGACGTTACTTTTTCTTGAAGACGATGATGGCGCGCCGATTGGGTTGGTTCGGTTTGCTGGTATCCACAATCGGATCCGTCGCGCCCCTGGCCTCGACCGTCACACTCTTGGCACCCGCATCCTTGAGTTTCTTCTCAAGTTCAGCCGCCCGTTTCTCGGCGAGCTTTGCGTTGTAGTCAGCACTACCGGCGAGATCGGTGTGCGCGATCACATGCACGGACTTCGGCTTGAACTTCCGAACGTCCTGCATGACGTCATAGAGCGCGCCTTCGGACTTTTCGGTCAGGTCCGTCGAATCGAACTTGAAATAGACCGTGTACGGGCTCTTGGACGACGCCTTTTTCTTCTTCTTTTTCTTTTTCGGCGTCAGCAGTGCCATGGCTTTTTCGTAACCGGTACGGCAGGCCTTAATATCCTTCGACTGCCAGCCTTCTTCCTGCTCCTGCATCCAGCAATCGAACATGCCCTGCGCCTTCGCGGCGACAGCCGGCTTGCGTTTGGCCTCCGCGCCCCCCAGAGCGGAAATCAGACGCGTGCGCTCCCCTTTCAGGGTCTTGCCCGCCGGACCGCCAATCGTCCGGATCTTGAAATCATCCGGTGCGACCGACTTGCCCGAGGCCGCCTCCTTTGCCTTAAGTGCGAAATGCGATGCATCGCCTCGATCGCCTTCGGCGAGTTCGGCTTTCGCCAAATCGACATATTCCTTGTGCAGGCTCTGGCTGAAGGCGGAACCCGTCACTTTCGCATCCGCCGCTTCCTTGACCTGATCGGAACTTGCGCAGGCGCCCAATATCAGCGCACAGGCAGCGCTCGCCAGTACAATCCTCTTAGTCATTGTAAAGATACCTCTCAAAAATTAGTGCCCCGAGTAAGTTAAATCCCCCAACTTTAGATTGGGGTGTTACAAGAGTTATGCCCCTCTTCCGGGGAGCGTATGCCCATAACGCGGTATGCGCAACTCCGTGGCGAAGAAGATTTCAGCTACAACCCTGAATTTAGTCACTCTTTATCTGATACGCTGCACCCAAGAACGCGAAAAGCGGGCCAGAATTGACCCGCTTTCCGAACCGTTCCGCGTCTAGATCAGGCGCGGCAAGAAGAAACGATTATTTCTTCTTAAAGATGATGATGCCACGACGATTGGCCGCGCTCGCTCCCTTCACGTTGACGATCGGCTGCGTATCACCCGCCGCCTCAGTGGTGACGGTCTTGGCGCCCGCGCCCTTCATCTTCTTCGCAAGATTGGCCGCACGCTTTTCGGACATCTTCTTGTTCGCTTCCGCCGATCCTGTCAGATCGGTATGCGCCACGATATGTACGGACTTCGGCTTGTAGACGCGAACCTTCTGCATGATATCGAACATCGAGCCTTGCGACTTCTCAGTCAGCTCAGCGGAGTTCTGCTTGAAGTAGACCGTAAACGGGCTGCCCGAAGGTGCCTTTTTCTTCTTTTTCTTTTTCTTCGGCGCGTCGGCCTTCTTGGCCATCGTGTCGGATTTGCCGGTACCGCTTTCCATGCTCGCACAGGCACCCAGTGCGCCCACGGCAAGCGCACATGCCAAAATCAGAATCTGTTTCATTGTCCTCTCAGAACCTCCTTCTTTTTAGATCACCACACGAAGACTGATTGAGGCGTTCGCCAACCCGTATGCCAAATGCTCATCCGCGTAGTATTGAACAAACTTAGAGACATCCAAACACAAGCGCAACTTAGACCGTCCGCGAATACCGCACGCGTTGATCGAACGCGTGCCGGTGCGGAACGTGCATTCAAGTTATGCGTTAGAACGGAATCTCGTCGTCGAGATCGTTCGGCGCACCCGATGACATGCCATCGTCCTGCGGGAAGCTGTCGCCACCGCCTCCACCACCGCCATAGTCACCGCCTCCGCCGCCACCACCGCCGCGGCTATCGAGCATCGTCAGCACGCCCCGAAAACGGCGTAGCACCACTTCGGTCGTGTACCGGTCCTGTCCGCTCTGGTCTTGCCATTTGCGGGTTTGCAACTCGCCTTCGAGATAAACCTTGGATCCCTTTTGCAGGAAGCGTTCGGCGACATCGCAAAGCCGATCGTCGAAGATGACGACGCGATGCCATTCGGTTCGTTCCTGCATCTCGCCGGTGTTGCGGTCTTTCCAGCGCTCCGACGTTGCGACGGATAGATTGCACACCTTACCGCCGTTCTGCATCGTCCGAACTTCCGGTTCACGGCCGAGATTACCAACGAGAATGACTTTGTTTACGCTCCCTGACATCGCTTCTTTACCTATACCGTGACTAAGAGGGGCGCATCATACTCCGTCATCCTAGCTATCGCACGGCCAATTTTCCTGCACAACAAGGGTCGCTCTCACCGACCCGGCGGCCTATATTCGCAAGACGGATCAAGACCGATTTCTGACGTACCGGATCACCACAATATGCCCGACACGATCACCATTCGCGGCGCTCGCGAGCACAACCTTCGGAACATCGACATCGATCTTCCGCGGGACAAGCTAATCGTCGTGACCGGGTTGTCCGGATCGGGCAAATCGTCGCTCGCCTTCGACACGATCTATGCCGAAGGGCAGCGCCGATACGTCGAGAGCCTATCCGCCTATGCGCGGCAATTCCTCGAATTGATGGAAAAGCCCGACGTGGAGACGATCGAGGGGCTTTCCCCGGCGATTTCGATCGAACAGAAAACGACGAGCCGCAATCCTCGCTCAACGGTCGGCACGGTCACGGAAATCTATGACTATATGCGGCTTCTGTTCGCCCGGGTCGGCATTCCCTACTCGCCGGCGACCGGCCTGCCGATCGAAAGCCAAACCGTCAGCCAAATGGTCGACCGTGTCATGGCGATGGACGACGGCACCCGTCTCTACCTGCTGGCGCCGATCGTCCGCGGCCGCAAGGGCGAGTACCGCAAGGAATTCGCCGACCTCCAGAAACGCGGGTTCCAACGGGTCAAAGTCGACGGAACGCTGTACGAAATCGAGGACGTGCCGGCGCTCGACAAAAAACGGAAGCACGACATCGAGGTCGTCGTTGACCGGGTGATCGTGCGGGACGGCCTCGCATCGCGCTTGGCGGACTCATTCGAGACGGCCCTCGAACTCGCGGACGGCCTCGCCTTCGCCGAAGAGGCGACGACCGAGGAACGAACGATCTTTTCCGCCCGCTTCGCCTGCCCTGTGTCCGGCTTCACGATCGACGAGATCGAGCCACGACTGTTCTCGTTCAACAACCCGTTCGGCGCGTGCCCGACTTGCGACGGTCTGGGCACGACCATGCATTTCGATCCGGACCTCATCGTTCCGGACCGGGACAAGTCGCTCTCCGATGGCGCGATCCGGCCTTGGTCCACATCGACATCGCCCTACTACCGGCAAACCCTGGAGAGTCTGGCGAAGCATTTCGCCATCAGCATGCACACGCCGTTCCGCGATCTGCCGGAGGAAGCGCAGAACGCCATCCTGCAAGGCACCGGCAAGACATCAGTGACGATGGAATATGACGACGGCTTGCGCAGCTACAAGACCAAGAAGCCGTTCGAAGGCGTCATGCCGAACATGCAGCGGCGGTGGCGGGAAACCGATTCGAGCTGGGTCCGCGAAGAGCTGGAACGGTATCAAAACGTCTACCCCTGCTCTGCCTGCGACGGCCATCGATTGAAGCCCGAAGCGCTCGCGGTCAAGATCGACGGACTCCAGATCGCCAATGTTTCGCGCATGTCGATTGCCGAGGCGCGCGACTGGTTCCTGTCGCTCGACGCCACGCTGAACGACAAGCAGAAGGAAATCGCCGAACGCATTCTGAAAGAGATCAACGAGCGGCTCGGCTTCCTCGTCGACGTGGGCCTGGATTACCTGACGCTGGACCGCGCGTCCGGCACGCTGTCCGGCGGCGAGAGCCAGCGCATCCGGCTGGCCTCACAGATCGGGTCGGGTCTCATGGGCGTCCTTTACGTCCTTGACGAGCCGTCGATCGGTCTGCATCCCCGCGACAACAACCGGTTACTGGAAACGTTGAAGCGGTTGCGCGACCTGGGAAATACCGTGATCGTCGTCGAGCATGACGAAGAGGCCATGCGTGAAGCCGACTATCTCGTCGACCTTGGCCCCGGCGCTGGCATTCACGGCGGCCGGCTGGTTGCGCACGGCACCCCAACGGAGGTCATGCAATCGAGCGAGAGCCTGACCGCGCAATACCTCACCGGATTCCGGCAAATCCCGATGCCGGACATACGCCGCGAAGGACACCCGGGCCAGATGCTCGAAATCGTCGGCGCCCGCGCGAACAATCTGCAATCGATCGATGTCTCGATCCCGCTCGGCACCTTCGTTTGCTTTACCGGCGTATCCGGCAGCGGCAAATCGACCTGCGTGGTGGAGACGCTGTACCGCGCCCTCGCCCGGCATCTGCATAACAGCCGGACCCATCCCGGCGAGCATGACCGGATCAAGGGCCTGGAATTCCTGGACAAGGTGATCGATATCGACCAGTCGCCGATCGGCCGCACGCCGCGGTCCAACCCGGCGACCTATACCGGCGCCTTCACGCCGATCCGCGAATGGTTTTCGGGCCTTCCCGAAGCGAAGACCCGCGGCTATGCGCCGGGACGGTTCTCCTTCAACGTGAAGGGCGGCCGTTGCGAAGCATGCCAGGGTGACGGCGTCATCAAGATCGAAATGCACTTCCTGCCGGATGTTTATGTCCAATGCGACGTCTGCAAGGGCAAGCGCTACAACCGGGAAACCCTCGAAATCACTTTCAAGGATAAGTCGATCGCCGATGTCCTGGAAATGACGGTCGAGGAAGCCGCCGAATTCTTCCAGGCTGTCCCGTCGATCCGCGACAAGCTGGAAACGCTGAAGCGTGTAGGCCTCGGCTATATCCATGTGGGCCAACAGGCGACCACCCTATCGGGCGGCGAAGCGCAACGCGTGAAGCTCGCGAAGGAGCTGTCGCGGCGCGCGACCGGCCGGACGCTCTACATCCTGGACGAGCCGACCACCGGGCTTCATTTCGAAGACGTCCGGAAACTGTTGGAAGTGCTGCAGGCGCTGGTCGATCAGGGCAATACGGTCGTCGTGATCGAACATAACCTGGAAGTCATCAAGACCGCCGACCACGTGGTCGATCTCGGCCCCGACGGCGGCAACCGCGGCGGGGAGATCATCGCGACCGGCACGCCGGAGGATATCGCAAAGGAACCCCGCAGCCACACGGGCCGCTATCTCCAACCGTATTTCCAGAAACAGACGACCCGGCGGAAAAGCGCCTAGCCGCGCTAACTACCGGTCCCCAGCGCGTCCCAGAATTCCGTGTTCAGGGTGCTGACGAAGCTGTCGTGATAGCTTTGCAGGCAGGTGGACATACCGCCCTTGAACCAAGCGCTCTGGTTCAGGTTTTCGCAAAGCTGTATCCGGTTCGCCATCATGTCCTGGGCAGGCTGGGACACCGTCGTCTCCCGAAGGACGCGTTTAGCGACCGTCGTCTGCGCCGCCTTCGGCAACGGGTCCGGGTTTCCACGCAGACGATTGATCATCGCCATGGCGGCCTGCGCCGCCTCCGACAGTTTGCCGCCCTGCTCCACCATGCTCTCACCGATGCGCCGGTGTTGACCGACGGCCTGTTCGATTTCGGCCACGGTTTGCGGATTGGGGTCGGTCGCCATCGATTCCGGCAAGAGCGTGGCCCGGGCAGGCACCACCAATGCAACGGTTTCGCCGCCGAGGGCCCGGACCGCCGCTTCATCGATGCTGATCATCACCGACGTGTAATGGCTGGCGCTGCGGATCGTTAAACCCTCGCCCGGCACCATCCGCTGATATCCGTCCTTGTCCGTGACAACCAAATGCAATTCGGTCCCGTCCGCGGGCACATAGGCTTGCCCGCTGAGCGGCGCGTCACGCTGTTGTTGTAGGCAGAACGCCGAGAAACGGGCGCTACACACACCATCCTTGCAGTGCAATTGCGTCGGTGTCGGCCCGGTGGCGAACAAACCAAGGATTTGCGGGGCGGCCTCGGCCAAGCCAATCGGGAACGCGAAGAGCAAACTCACAACAAAAACGATCCGGCGCATCAGACAGTCTCCTGTGGTCGACGAGTTTCGCAGCATCGTCAGCTTTCCATCATGCAATCTTCCCGTCAATCAAGACATGCGCGCCATTACCTCACGGACACGTTACCCTGGTAGGGTTCGCATTTTGGGGTATCGTCGCTACATCTGCTTCGACGGCCAAAAAGGCTGCTTGGGAAGGGCTTGGGAGATGATCGACGTACCGGTCGATATCCTGCATTGGCTGCATGGCGACGCGCGGGATTTGACGCTCGGCGGGCTTTTTAAGGGAACCTGTGAGCGTCTCGTCGACAAAGGCGTCCCGATTCGGCGCGCCTCGATGAGCGTGCACGAGCTTCATCCGGAATATCTGGCGCGGAGTTTCGAATGGCGCCGGACCGGCGTGGAGATGCGCCGGTTCTACAGGACCAACGCGCCCTCGGAGAGCGCCGCCTACGAAAAGAGCCCGGTGCGGATGATCTTCGAAGGATCGAGGATGATCCACTGCAGTATCGATCCCGACGATACGGCGTTGGAATTCCCGATCCTGCAAGACCTGCAGGAAGAAGGGTTCACCGACTATGCCATCTTTCCCATTCCGTTCCGGGGCGGCGACCGGCAGGCGCTCAGCATCGCGACGGACAGCGACCACGGCTTCACGGACGAACACCTGGCGCTTGTCGATTCGGTCCTGACCGCCGCCTCGTTGCAATTCGAGGTGCTGGTGCTGGATCAGATGGTTCACACCATGCTCGACACCTATGTCGGTCCGTCGGCCGGCAGACAGGTCCTGTCCGGGGAGATCGCCCGCGGCACCGGGAAATGCATCAACGCCGTCCTGTGGTACGCCGATCTACGCCAATTCACCCAGTTGTCGGAACACCTGCGCAGCGATGATCTGATTTCCCTGTTGAACGCCTATTTCGAGTGCATCGTCGGCCCAGTCGAGGAAGGCGGTGGCGAGGTCCTTAAGTTCATCGGCGATGCGGTTCTCGCTGTTTTTCCGCTGCCATCGCGGGCGGTTGCCGCCGATGTCGTCTGCGAGGTTGCCTTGGCCGCCGCCGAAAACGCGGTGGAGAACGTGCTGTCGCTCAGTGCCGCAAGGGAAGCCGCCGGCGACCCGCCGGTCGATTTCGGGGTCGCTCTCCATGTCGGCGACGTGGTGTTCGGCAATGTCGGATCGGAGCACCGGCTCGATTTCACCGTCATCGGCCGGGACGTGAATCTCGTCAGCCGGTTGCAGGACCTGTCGTCCCGGTTGAACCAGACACTCATCCTGTCCGACGCCTTCGTCGCGCATAGCCGGCGCGAGTTCGTCGACCTAGGCAGCCATTCCTTGAAGGGAATCACCACCGAACAGCGCGCCCATTCTCTCAAACCTTTAGTAGACACGGTGATCGGCCATAAATAGGCCCACCGCGCCGCCCCTCCCTCACGGCTTGTACCGGTTGCCGTCCCACCCCATCTAAAGGGTGTGTTTTTCCGATGGGAATTCAGTCGAAGGACCGTTTTCGATGAGTGAGCAAATCAACCACGCCCCTGGGGCCGGCAACGACGTCAAGGAACACATCAAGTCCCGCGGCACGTGGCTGCGCTTGGTCTTCATGCTGCTCTTTGCGGTGATCCTCTATATCTCCAAGATCGTCTTGTTCGCTGTCGCCATATTGCAGTTTCTCTCGACGTTGTTCACCGGCGACCGCAACGAACGCTTGACGGATTTTGGCGAGAAATTGGGCCGTTTCATCTATCAGGTCGTCCGGTTCCTCACCTTCAACACCGATGATATGCCGTTCCCCTTCGCCGATTGGCCGGGGGACCGACCGTAGGACGGAGCCCTTGCAATCGCGCTGCGGCTGCGCGACATAGTGCCTGATTTCTTACCGTTCAGGACGTAGAGGACACCCACGGTGCCGCAACGACCCGTTCATATCGTCGGTGGCGGTCTCGCCGGATGCGAGGCCGCGTGGCAACTTGCCCGCCGAGGCATCCCCGCCGTCCTGTACGAGATGCGGCCGCAAGTGGCGACGGACGCACACCAGACCGATAGTCTGGCGGAACTTGTCTGCTCCAACTCCTTTCGCTCCGACGACGCCGAGTTCAATGCGGTCGGGCTGCTGCATGAGGAAATGCGCCGCTGCGGATCGCTCATCCTGTCCATGGCGGACCAGACCCGGTTGCCCGCGGGCGGTGCGCTTGCAGTGGATCGCGAACGGTTCAGCGACGCGGTTACCAAGGCGCTGACCGATGAGCCGCTGGTGACGGTCGAACGGCGCGAGGTCGATACCTTGCCGCCATCGGACTGGGGATCCGTCATCGTCGCCACCGGCCCCCTCACCTCCGCCTCACTCAGCGAGGCCGTCTCCACCCTGACCGGCGAGGAGGAACTGGCCTTCTTCGACGCGATCGCGCCGATCGTCTACCGCGACTCCATCGACATGTCGAAAGCGTGGATGCAATCGCGATACGACAAAGGTGACGGCGACGATTACGTCAACTGCCCACTCAGCGAAGAGCAATACAGGGCCTTCATCGACGGCCTGATCGGCTCCGAAAAGATCCAGTTCCGCGAATGGGAGGCGATCACGCCCTATTTCGAAGGCTGCCTGCCGATCGAAGTGATGGCGGAGCGAGGCCCGGAAACGTTGCGGTTCGGCCCGATGAAGCCGGTTGGCCTGACGAACCCCCATGCGCCGGAGAAGCCCTATGCCGTTGTCCAACTCCGTCAGGACAACGCATTGGGAACGCTCTACAACATGGTTGGGTTTCAGACCAAGATGAACTACGCGGAGCAGAAGCGCATCTTCAGTGCGATCCCGGGACTCGAGAACGCCCGTTTCGCGCGGCTCGGCGGCATTCACCGGAACACCTTCCTGAACAGCCCACGCCTTCTGGATACGACCCTGCGGCTTAACAAGGCACCGCATCTTCGGTTCGCCGGTCAGGTGACCGGGGTCGAGGGCTATGTCGAGTCCGCCGCCATCGGATTGCTTGCCGGCCGTTTCGCCGCGGCGGACGAACAGGGCATCTCGCAATCGCCGCCGCCCGAGACCACCGCCCTCGGCGCGCTTCTCAATCACATTACCGGCGGCGCAGTCGCCGACAGCTTCCAGCCGATGAACGTGAATTTCGGCTTGTTCCCGCCGTTACAGAATGCAGGGACCGGTAAACGCCGGCTGCGCGGCCGCGACCGCAAGCGCGCCTATTCCCAGCGGGCGCTCGCGGATCTCGATCGCTGGCTCAACGGCGCGCAGGCGGCCGCCGAGTAATCGCCTCAGTACCGCCCCATCATCACGTTCATCGCAAGGCGAATACCGAGAAACCGGACCGGCATCGTGAGGCGGCTGTCGAACGGGTCGAAGCCGGCCGCGGCCAGCCGCCGCAGGTGCATGTCGGCAATCGGCGCCAGCAACAGAGCCGGAATCGCCTTTTTCGGGATGTCACCTCGGATTGCCCGCGCCTTGTCCAAATGCTGCCGTGCCCTCGCAGCAATGTCGCTGACGGCCGCGGCAATGGCAGGTTCTGGACGTAATTCCGTCAGGTCTCGCCGTTCGACACCATGACGGCTGATCAACTCTTCGGGCAGGTAGACCCGCCGTTGCGCGAGATGAAACGGCAACGCCCTAATTAGTCCGGTCAATGCCCAAGCAATTCCAACATGGCGGCCCACGGTCATCGCCGCATCGGTCCGGTCGCCAAGCGATTCAAGGGCGAGCCAGATCAGGTTTGACGAGGTTCCTTCCGCATAATGCACGAGATCTTCCAGAGACGCAGGCGCCTCGTCGGCAAGGTCCTTCGCCCGCGCGTCGATCAGGTCGTCGAAATAGCGGCGCGTCAGGCCTTGGGCAGCAACCAGCTCCGCCAGCGGCTGCACCACTTCATGCCGGCGAGGCGTGCCGTCATAGATGCCCTCGATCGCCTCGCGCCACCATTGCAGCCGGATCTCGCCCAGCATCGGCTCGCTCACCGCTTCCCGTGTTTTGGCAACCTCCAGGTTGAACGCGTAGAGGCTGAACAGACCTTCGCGGCGCGCCGGCGGGGCCAGCATCGCGGTCGCGAATCGGTCGGGATCGTACTGCCGTACCTCGTTCCCGCAGTATGACAGGTTCCGTATCGCACCGGGTTCCGTTGGCATTACGCTGAAATTTCCCTTTTCCCTGACCCGACTAGCCGAATCTCGAGCCTGTGCTATATTTATTCTCAATCGCACCTTGGGGGAGAAAGAAAGACATGGCCGCAATACTTACATCTTTGTCCAGGACGGTGACCGCGGGATTCATTCTCGCGGCCATCCTCTTCGGCATATATGCGACGCAGCAGTACGACAATCTAGCCTTCGTGAAGTTCCTGTTCCGTTGGCTCCATGTTGTCAGCGGCGTCATGTGGATTGGCATTCTTTGGTATTTCAACTTCGTCCAGATACCGAATATGCCGAACATCCCGGACGAGCAAAAGCCCGCGATCGGCAAGGTCATCGCACCGGCCGCCCTATGGTGGTTCCGTTGGGGCGCCATGGCCACGCTGATCACCGGCGTTCTTTTGGCTCTGGCGAACGGATACTTCATCGATGCCCTTGCATTGGGCGCGACGAGCGGTGCGCTTGGCCACACCATGATCGGTATCGGCATGTGGATGGGCATCATCATGTGGTTCAACGTTTGGTTCATCATCTGGCCGGCGCAGCAGAAAGCGCTCGGTATCGTCGAAGCGGATGATGCGACGAAGGCCGCGTCGGCCCGCACGGCGATGCTGTTCTCGCGCACCAACACGTTGCTGTCGGTCCCCATGCTGTTCGCCATGGTGTCCGCACAGAACCTGTTTGGAACTTCCTAATCGGCTTTCACGCCGTATTCGATGGGAAACGGGGCCTTCGGGCCCCGTTTTTCGTTCGTCCTGCCACGGCGGATCAAGCCGGCAGGGCGATCAACGCCGCCGCGACCCGGCGTTCTTCGGCGATCAACACATTGTAGGTCCGGCATGCTGCGCCCGTGTCCATCGCGTCGCACCCGATCGCGTGCTCGCGCAAGACCGATCGCATGTCGGGCGTGAGAAATTCCAGCGTATCGCCGCATCCCAGAACCAGGATTTCCACGGATGGTTCCGCCGCGATGACCGGCGCGAAACTGGCGGCCGCCAAATCGTCCATCCGGGCGACGTTCCAGGGAATTGTCCGGTTCTGAAACACCAGAATCGAGCCGCTGTGCTCCATTCCCGACACGCGGAACCGGCCCGCACCGTAACTTTCGATGACTTGCCGGTTTTCAGGGACTGTGGTCGAGAATTCCATGGACCGGCGGTCCGCCCGCTAAGGCGTCGCCTCTTGGGCGGCACTCGGCTCGTCGCCCCGATGGATGTTGAGATACAGCAACAGCGGCACCGCAAGCGCCACCGACGAATAGGTTCCGATGATCACGCCCCAGATCAAGGCGATAGTGAAACCGCGGATGACCTCGCCGCCGAAGGTGTACAACGCACCCAACGCCAACAGCGTGGTCACACTCGTCATGACCGTCCGTGACAAGGTCTCGTTGATCGACTGGTTGAATACGTCGGGCAGCGGCATCTTCTTGTATTTCCGCAGATTCTCCCGCACCCGGTCATAGACGACGACCGTGTCGTTGATCGAATACCCCGCGATCGTCAGCACCGCGGCGACCGTCGCCAGATTGAATTCGAGGGCGATAAGCGAGAACAGCCCGATCGTCGTGATCACGTCATGCGTCAGGGCGATCACCGCGCCGACGCCGAACTGCCACTCGAACCGGAACCAGATATACATCAGGATCGCCCCGATTGCGGCTATCACGGCCCAGATCGCGGATTCCTGGAGTTCCGCACCGACGGTTGGCCCGACCAGCTCGGTCCGTCGGTATTCCACCACCTGATCGCCGATGGCGCCCTTGATCTTGGCCACCGCTTCCTGTTGCGCGTTGTCGCCGCCCTCTTGCCGTTGGACGCGGAGCAGAACCACCTCCGGCGAGCCGAATTCCTGCAGGCTGACATCGCCCAGTCCGAGTCCGCCGACCTTGCCCCGCAAATCGCCTAGATCGGCCGGCCCCTTGGTTTCGATCTCCAGCATGATCCCGCCCAGGAAATCGATACCGAGATTCAAACCCTTGGTCGTGTAGAGGCCGATCGACGCGACGATCAGAAAAATCGATAACCCCATCGCAATGAAACGTTTGCCGATGAAATCGATCTTCGTTCCGGCGGGAACCAATTTTAGCGTCTTCATTCCAAACGTCCTCCGGCCCGGATCAAATCGGCAGCATCTGCGGGCGCTTTGCACGCAACCACAGAACGACCTGGAAGCGAGTCACCATGATGGCGGTGAACATCGAGGTCATGATTCCAATAGAGAGCGTAACGGCAAAGCCCTTGATCGGCCCCGACCCGAACGCAAACAGGAGAATTGCGGCGATCAGCGTCGTCAGGTTCGAGTCGATGATCGTCGTCAGCGCGCGCCGGTATCCGGCATCGACCGCATTCAATGGTGACCGCCCTCCATTGATCTCCTCGCGTATTCGCTCGAAGATCAGCACGTTCGCATCCACCGCCATGCCCATGGTCAGGACGATTCCGGCGATGCCGGGCAGCGTGAGCGTCGCCTGCAGGAAGGACAGCAATCCGAAGATCAAGGCGACATTGAATGCCAACGCAATATTCGCCATGACCCCGAACAGACCGTAGGTGACGATCATGAAGATCACCACCAGGATCATGCCGATGATGCTGGCGATCTTACCGGCGTCGATCGAATCTTGCCCAAGGCCGGGCCCGACCGACCTTTCTTCTAAATAGGTCAAATCGGCGGGCAACGCGCCGGCGCGCAGCAGGACCGCGAGATCCCGCGAACTCTGCGTGGTGAAGTTGCCCTGGATGATCCCGGAACCGCCCAGGATCGGCTCGTTGATCCGCGGGGCAGAGATCACCTTGCCGTCGAGCACGACCGCGAACAGGCGGCCGACATTCTTTGACGTGATGTCGCCGAAAATCCGCGCGCCGCGCGTGTCGAAACGGAAGCTGACGACCGGCTGGCTATCTTGGAAACTCGGCTGCGCGTCCACCAGGTTCTGGCCGCTGAGACGAACGCGCCGATGGATACAGTACTGGAACGGCTGACCGTCGGGACCAAGCTCGTCCGACGGCAATAATTGCGACCCCGGCGGCACCCGCGGAGCGTTCGGATCACAGGCCATATTGATCATATGGAATGTCATCTTGGCCGTCTTGCCGATCGTGGCCTTCAGCCGTTCCGTATCCCGGGCGCCCGGAACCTGGATCAAAATCCGGTCCTCGCCCTGACGTTGGATGATCGGCTCGCGCGTTCCCAACTCGTCGATCCGGCGGCGGATCACCTCGATCGACTGGCCGATGACCGTCGTGATTCGGTCGCGTAACGCCTGATCCGTCAGGCTCGCCCGGAATTTGCCGCCGCCTTCGGAGGAAATCAGCAGATCGGGATTCTCAAGCCGAATGCGCGACCGGACCGCATCGCCTTTTTCTCCCTCGGGCAACTGGAAAATCAGGTCCCGCCCTTCGAGCGTGACGCTGCCGCGGACCCGCTCGCTGCGCATGGCCGTCCGGATCGTCGCCTTGTAACTCTTGTCGAGGATGTCGTTGACGTAACCGTCGGTATCGACCTGCATCAACAGATGCGCACCGCCTTGAAGGTCGAGGCCGAGGTTTATCCGCTTACCAGGTGCCCAATCCGGCCCGCCTTCGAGCGATCCGGTCGGCAGGAAGTTCGGTACGGCATAGAGGACGCCCAGCAGACATACGGCCAGGACGAGGATTCGCTTCCAAGTTGGGAAATCTAGCATAGGCCTCTGTTTCAGCTACGGTCCGGAGACGGTCTAGCTCGCCTTGGCATCGCCGGCGGCTTTACCGCCCTTTTCCTTCTTTTCGGCTTGCACCGGCTCGGTCTTCGACAGGACCTCGGCGATCGTGCCGCGCGAGACACGGATCCGCACCCCGTCCGCGATCTGCACGGCGAGTTCGTTCTCGTTGACCACCTTGGTCACGGTCCCGTAGATGCCGCCGCCGGTGATGACCTTATCGCCCCGGCGCACCGCGGTGAGCATTTCCCGGTGAGCCTTCATCTTCTTTTGTTGAGGCCGAATTAGAAGGAAATAGAAAACGGCGAAAATCAGCACCAGCGGGATCATGGCCTCCAGAAGGCCGCCTCCGCCGCCGCCGCCGGCCCCCTGGGCCCAAGCAGTCGAAATAAACATCAAAGTCTCCCAGATGGGCTTGCACACCTGTGCACAGAGGGCGGACTATACCGGTCCGTGCCGTAATTTCAATCGAGCTAAACGCTTGGTCCGCCAAGCCGCCCCGTAATTGACGACCGCCCCTCCCATCGCTAGGGTCCGCCGCCAGCGTGAATAAGCACGCCATTTCCGGTATATCGATGTGATGGACGACAATAACAAGACCCATACCCTGTTAACGCGGATCGCCAGCGCGCTGGAGCGTTTGGCCCCGGAGTCCGCCGCCTCGGCGGATTTCGACGCCGCCGATGCCTTCGTCTGGCGCGCCGAGGCCAACACTCTCGACCCGGTTCCCGTGGTCAACCGCATCGATATCAACCTTCTCAAAGGGATAGGGCGCCAGGTTGAGACTCTCCTAGAAAATACGCGGCGCTTCGCCGATGGTCTCCCCGCCAACAACGCCCTGCTCTGGGGCGCACGCGGCACGGGCAAAAGCTCACTGGTGAAGGCGGTTCACGCCCAGATCAACGCAGAAGAAGGCCGCAGCCTTGCCCTGGTCGAAATCCATCGCGAGGACATCCCGAGTCTGCCCTATCTGCTGGGTCTGCTTCGCGGCAGCGAGCGGCGTTGCGTGGTGTTCTGCGACGACCTCTCCTTCGACGGCGACGATGCCAGCTACAAATCGCTGAAAGCGATGCTCGAAGGCGGCATCGAAGGCCGCCCCGGCAACGTGATCTTCTATGCCACGTCCAACCGCCGGCACCTCCTGCCGCGCGACATGATGGAAAACGAACGCTCGACGGCGATCAACCCCTCGGAAGCGGTCGAAGAGAAGGTATCTCTCTCCGACCGGTTCGGCCTATGGCTAGGCTTCCACAATTGCGATCAGGATACCTTCTTCGCGATGATCGAAGGCTATATCGCGCATTACGGCCTCAAGACCGGCGATATTGATTGGAAGGCCGAAGCGAAGGAATGGTCGGTCACACGGGGCGCACGGTCCGGCCGCGTCGCCTGGCAATATGTGCAGGATCTAGCCGGACGGCTTGGCCAGCACCTCAACGGTTCCTGACCCATTTAACGCGGCGCGCCGCTGACGCAGGTATTTCTTCGGATTAACCGCACGGCGGCCTTTGCGAATCTCGAAATGGAGCTGCGGTTTGGCCACGTTGCCCGAACTGCCGACCTTTGCGATCGTCTGGCCCCGCGAAACCCGCTGGCCCCGCTTCACCAAGATCTTGTCCGTATGCGCATAGGCGGTCATGTATCCCTTGGCATGCTTGATCAGGATGAGATTCCCGAACCCGCGCAATTCGTTGCCGCGGTAGGCGACGACCCCGTTCTGCGCCGCCAGGATCGGCGTCCCGCGTGGCGCGGCGATATTGATGCCGTCGTTGTGCAATCCGCCCCGTTTCGGGCCGAACCGCGATATGACGCGTCCGGAAATTGGCCACATGAAGCCGCCCCGGCTCAGTCCCTTCGGCCGGGGAATGTTTGTCGACGGCGGCACGATGACCTGCCGCGGCGGCGCGATGGCAACCTGCGATTCAGGCGACGGTGCGGCAGAAGCCGGCGGATCGTTAGACCGATCACCCTCCCCCCGGTCCACGGCTGCCACCGCCGTCACGGCGGCCTGGGGTGCGGGCAGTAACAGCGTCTGGCCGATCTTGATCGTAAAAGGCGTTCCGACACCGTTCAGCCGCATGAGTTCCTTGCGCGAGACGTCGTGCCGCCGGGATATCGAATAGACCGTATCGCCCTTGCTCACCAGATGCGTACGCTGCGCCGGAACTTTGATTTTCTGCCCCAGCGCCAGGATATAGGGCGGTTCGAGCTGGTTAATGATCAATAGGCTGCGCACGGGCACGCCATAGAGGCGCGATATCGCGTAGACCGTCTGCTTCTTGGTGACGATATGAACGCCGCTTGCCGGCACGGGCCGGTACTTGCCGGCCGCGCCCTTGCGGTCAAAGGCCGTTACCGATGTCTTGCCGCGGGTGAACCCGCTCAGTGCCTGCTGTTTTTGGGCGCCTGCCGGCGGTGGCAGCGGTTTGCTCTCGATGATACTGCTGGTCCCCTGCCGCGGCTTGGCGCGGGGGATCGGCGCTTGCGGCTCCTGAATGCCGCGGCGCGACGCCAATTGCCGTTCCTTGGCGCGCGCATTCTCCTCGTACAGCACGACATTGGCCGGCTGCGCACAGGCGCTGAGCAACACGGCGAACAAAGTCGCGGCAAATCCGAAGGTTCGGGCAGAAGGACGGTGCATGGCCATTACACCGCGATCTTTCGCTGCGCGCGCCCGGAAATCAGCGGAACGAACCGTACCGGTCCCAGATCCTCGACGTCCGGCATCCCATCCGTTTTGACGAATCGCATGATCCGCTGCTCGCCGCGGTCTTCGCCCAGAGGACAAACCATGACTCCGCCGACCGCAAGCTGGTCCCATAGCAACGGCGGGATTTCCTCGGAAGCGGCGGACACCAAAATCCGCTCGAATGGCGCTTGTTCCGGCCAACCCAGACTTCCATCCCCGGTGCGGCCGGTCACATTGTGACGGCGCAGCTCCGCGATACAGTCCTCGGCGCGTTGCATCAAAGTTCCTTCGCGTTCGATCGCATAGACCCGGCGAAACAGATACGACAGGATCGCAGTCTGATACCCTGAACCGCTGCCGATCTCCAGTACTTTCAAGTTCTTGTCGGGATTCAGCGCTTGCACCATCCGTGCCACGACCGTCGGTTGGCTGATCGTCTGCCCATGGCCGATCGGCAACGCGGTGTCCTCCCAGGTCTGGTCCTGGAATGCATCGGGCACGAACAAACCGCGTGGCACATTCTCCAATGCCGACAGTAAGCCGGTATCGGTGATACCGGCGCGGCGAAGTTCGAGAATCAGACGAATTTTTTGGGTCGGCGGCGTCACCGCAGGGTCCCGTCTAGTTTGCGTCTAGCGTTCGGGCTTTGTTGTAGCAAAAAGCGAGCGAATAGTCGTTAACGAGCCGCGATGGGTCAGATCGACATGCAACGGCGTGATCGCGATGTCGTTCCGGTCGATCGCGCGGAAGTCCGCATCGCCTCTTTTCCGACCGTTGTCATGCTGCGGCTCGCCGATCATATAGTATTGACGGCCGCGCAGCGGCACGCCGTGTATCTCGTATCCGCCGCTCCGCCGGCCCTGTGGCACCACGACGGTATCCTGTACGTCCTTGACCTTACAGGCCGGAAAATTGACGTTCATGAAGACATCGCGCGTCCACTCGACGGACAGAAGTTGCCGGATAACGTCAGCGCCGTAGCGGCGGGATGCGGCCCAATCGATCGTGCGGCCGGGACCGGTGGCCTGACTCAGAGCGATCGACCGGAACCCCAGCAAGGCGCCTTCCATCGCCCCCGCTACCGTTCCGGAATAGATCACTTCCTCGGCCAGGTTGGCGCCCTTGTTGACGCCGGACAGGATGAGGTCCGGCGGCGACCCGGCCATGATCTCGCCGACCGCCAGCAACACGCAATCGGTCGGGCTCCCGGAAACGGCGAACCGCCGGCGGCCTAGTTTCTCGACCCGGATCGAATTGGTCACCGTGAAGGCGTGGCTGGCGCCGCTTTGTTCGGTCTGCGGGGCGACGACCCAGACTTCCTTGCCCAGCGAGCGGGCAATCTTTTCCATGACCTTGAGGCCGGGCGCAGCGATCCCGTCATCGTTCACGACCAAAATACGGGCGTTCGCCAAATCCACCATGGTGATGTGTCGGCTCCCCTATCCCCGATCTACCTCGATACGGTCCTGCCCGCCCATGAAGGGCTTGAGCACGTCGGGAACAGCGATCGAGCCGTCCGCCTGCTGATAGTTTTCCAACACGGCGATCAAGGTACGCCCGACCGCCAGACCGGAACCATTCAGCGTGTGCACGAAGCGGGTTCCCTTCTCCGTCGGCACCTTGAAGCGCGCATTCATGCGCCGCGCCTGAAAATCCCAGCAATTCGAGCAACTGGAGATTTCCCGGTACCGGTTCTGTCCGGGCAGCCAGACTTCTATGTCATAGGTCTTGCGGGCATTGAACCCCATGTCGCCGGTGCACAGCGTCACCACGCGATAGGACAGACCGAGGCGTTTCAGCACCTCTTCGGCGCAGCCGGTCATGCGCTCCAGCTCGTTTTCCGACTCGTCCGGATGCGTGATGCTGACCAGCTCCACCTTGCTGAATTGATGTTGCCGCAGCATGCCGCGCGTATCCTTGCCGGCGGAGCCCGCTTCGGAACGGAAACACGGCGTCCAGGCGGTCACGCGGACCGGCAATTCGTTGACGCCGGTCACCGCATCGGCGACCAGACTCGTCAAAGGCACTTCGGCCGTCGGAATCAACCAGAAATCGTCCCCGGCGCGATAAAGGTCTTCCTCGAATTTGGGCAATTGCCCGGTACCGTACATGGTTTGCGAACGCACCAGCGCCGGCGGCACGACCTCGGTATAGCCGAATTCCTCGGTATGCAGGGTCAGCATGAAGTTCGCGAGCGCCCGGTCAAGCTTGGCCAACGCCCCCGACAGCACGACGAAACGGGATCCGGACAGTTTCGCGGCGGTCTCGAAATCCATCATGCCGAGCGCTTCGCCAAGATCGAAATGTTCCCGCGCCTCGAAATTCATCTGGCGCGCCTCGCCGACCACACGCTCCTCGCGGTTATCGTCCTCGTCGGCCCCGTCCGGCACGTCGTCCGCCGGCAGGTTGGGCAATGTCTCGAGGATTCCCTTCAAGGCGGCGGCTTGCGCGCGTTCTTCCTTTTCGGCGGCGTCCATGCGGTCCTTGATCGATTGCACCTCGGCGATCAGGTCGGTCGCATCCTCGCCGGACTTCTTGGCCGCACCGATCAATTTCGACGCCTCGTTGCGGCGCTGCTGCATTTCCTGCATCGACGTCTGCGCCGCGCGGCGCTGAACGTCCAATTCAAGAATCTCCGCCGACGCGGGCGCCAGACCACGGCGGCCGAGGCCTTTGTCGAACGCGTCGGGATTGTCACGAATGAAGCGCAGGTCGTGCATGGCTCTAAACCGGTCTCAAGTGATGAATTGCCGTGAATTCTGCGGCTTTATACGGGGCTAGCCGTCAGATGTCATCATCCTCGACTTCGCGGTCTAGTTCGTCTTCGCGCTCCTTGCGCTTACGCTCGACGAGCCGCGCGCACCAGATCGATATCTCGTACAGGGCTATGATCGGCAGCGCGAGGCCGATCTGGCTCAACGGATCGGGCGGCGTGAGGATCGCAGCGGCGACGAAGGCCGCGACGATGGCGTAGCGGCGTTTCTCCCGCATGCCCTGGCTGGTGGCCAATCCGGCCCGCGCCAACAAGGTCAGCAAAACCGGCAGTTCGAAACTGATGCCGAATGCGAAGATCAGGCGCATGACCAGGGTCAGGTACTCGTTGACCTTGGGTTCCAGCGCGATCGCGAGCTGACCTTCCCCGCCCGCCTGCTCGAAGCCCGCGAAGAACTGCCATGCGACCGGCAGGACGAGATAGTAAACGAAGGCCGCGCCGAGCAGGAACAGAAAGGGGGTGGCGATCAGGAACGGCAGGAAAGCGCGCTTCTCGTGGCGGTACAGCCCCGGGGCTACGAACATCCAGACCTGGTTGGAAATCAGCGGAAAGGCCAGGAACGCCCCGGCGAAGAAGGCAACCTTGATCTCCGTGAAGAACTTCTCGTGTAGCGCCGTATAGATCAGCCGCCGGGACTCCTGACCGGTCCAAAGGTCGGCAAGCGGCGCCACGAGGAAATTGAAAATCGGATCGGCGAAATAGAAGCTGACCAGGAAACAGACGAGAAAGGATACGGCACTGTAGATCAACCGGCGTCGAAGCTCGATCAGGTGATCGAGCAACGGCATCTTCGCTTCCTCGATATCCCCGCTCATCCGGCGCTTTCCGTCTTGCTGCCGGCGATCTTCGGGTCGGGCCCGGCGGTTTCGCTCTCGGTCTTCTCAGGCCTGTCGTCAGCGATCTTGGGATTGTTGACGGCGTCCTTTGTGTCCTCGACGGCGCCGCCGATCTCCTCGACGGCCTCCCGCATCTCGCCGGACGGGTCGATCGTCCGCTCGATCTCGTCCCCGAAATCGACGCCGGCCCCCTTTTCGATATCCTTCCGGAGATCCTCCAGGTCGGCTTCGCGCGCGAGGTCATCGATCCCGTCCTGGAATTCCCTTGCCATGGACCGAACCTTGCGAATCCACAGGGTTACCGTGCGGAGGACGCGCGGCAACTCCTTCGGCCCGACCACAATGATGGTGATCAAGGCGACGAGGAAGAGTTCTTGCCAGCCGATGTCAAACATGGCGGCGCATCATGCGTTGATCTGGTGTCAGGACGGCGCCGTGGCTAGCCCTTCGCGGCCTTGTCATTTTCCGCTGCCGTCGGAGAGGCGACCTGCTCCGCCTCCGTGTTATTCGTGACCGGCTGGGATTCGGCATTATCGCTGTTCTCGTCCTTCACCTGTTTCTTGAAGGACTTCAAGCCTTTACCAAAATCACCCATGAGCCGCGACAGTTTCCCGCCGCCGCCGAATAAAATCAGGACAACGGCCAGGACGATAAGCCAATGCCAAATACTGAATGTGCCCAAGCTGATGTCTCCTTGTTACCGGCGCGGGTCGATGCGCGTCAGGTGGCGCCGATCATTGCAGAACACGCCCAACCCCGCAACGATCCATTGATACCAAGAGATATCCCAAAATCCCAGCGTTCCAAGCCGTTCAGCGCCCTGAAATACATCGTCTAACGCCGTCGTGTGCGAAGTTTACGGCGTCAGCCCTGTGCGGCCGGGAATACGAACGCCTGTGTCGAATCCAGGGTCACCTGAAGAACTTCGTTCTCCTTCGGCAGGAACCGGCCCGGCACCCGCGCATGAAGATGGATTTCCTCGCCGATTTGGCGGCAGGTGCACAGATGAACCAGGCTCGACCGCCCCAGCATGCGGGACGCCAGCACGCGCGCGGTGCCTTCTTCGCCATTGGTGGTTTCCGTCAAGCGCAAGGCTTCCGGCCGGATCAGGATTTCCGCGGCTTGGCCGTCCCGCATCGGCTCGGCCGGCAAATTGCCGAACGGCGTATAGACGCTTCCGTTCTGGACCACGCCGGTCAACCGGTTCACATCGCTGAAGAATTCGGCGACGAAAGCGTCCGCAGGGTCATAGTACAGCGCATCCGGCTGATCGGTCTGGACATTGCAGCCGTCGCGCATGACGGCAATGCGGTCCGCCATGAACATGGCTTCCTCGGCGTCGTGGGTGACCATCAGGGTAGCTTGACCGCTGTGCTTCAGCAGATGCAGGGTCTGGTCCCTCACTTGGTCCCGCAGCCGGGAATCGAGCCCCGAGAACGGCTCGTCCAACAGGATCAACGGCGGGCTCGGCGCCAGGGCACGGGCCAGCGCCACGCGCTGCTGCTGCCCGCCCGACAAGGCATGCGGATAACGGTCGGCCAGATCGGCCACGCCGACCCGGCGCAACACTTCGTCGCAGCGCGCCCGGCGGTCGTCACCCTTCATTCCCGTCAGCCCGAAATCCACGTTCTGCGCGACGGTGAGATGGGGAAACAGCGCGAAATCCTGGAAGACCAGCCCGACGCTGCGATCCTCCGGCGGCACCCAAAGACCCGGTCCGGCGACCTCCTGGCCGTTGATCGCGACGCGGCCTCGCTGCAATTCCTCAAGCCCAGCCGCCAGACGCAGAACCGTCGTCTTGCCGCATCCGGAGGGACCGAGGAGGCATACGACCTCGCCCGCGCCCACGGAAAGACTGAAGGATTCCACGGCGGTAACGTCACCGTAGGCGTGGTGGAGCCCTTCCAATTCGAGTGCAGCCGGTGTGGTCACCAGTCGATCCAGATGCTGTGTCTACGTCACGCGACATTGATACTGCTATCTAGATTAAGTCGCAATTGCGTTAACGCAAGGTGTGCATCCGGGCTATTCCCCGCCGCGGGACCGCGCAAACTGCGGTAAATCGACCACTTCCGCGGTCGGCCGCTCCTCGTCGTCCTCCGATTCCGGCGCTTCGTCGGCGGTTTCCTCCGGGCCGGGATCGTCGCCGAAATCCGCCTCCACGGCTTCCTCCGCCGACAATTCCTCTTCCTCGGGCGTCTCTTCGTCCGATTCTTCGGTGGTGGGTTGCTCGCGGATTTCGCTCAACGGACCGAAACCCGGCTTGCGGTCGAGCAGGCCCGCGGCCTTCAACTCGTCGACCCCCGGCAGCGCGTCAGCGCTCTCCAGGCCGAAATGGTCCAGGAAGTTCTCCGACGTGCCCCAGGTGACCGGGCGGCCGGCGGTCCGGCGGCGGCCCCGTGGCCGGATCCAACCCGCTTCGAGCAGCAGGTCGAGCGTTCCCCGGCTGAGCGCGACGCCGCGCATTTCCTCGATCTCGGCGCGCGTGATCGGCTGGTGGTAGGCGATGATCGCCAGCGTTTCGATCGCCGCCCGCGACATCCGCCGGGACACCGTGTTCTCCACCCGCAGATGCGGCGCCAGGTCCGGCGCGGTGCGGAACCCCCACCCCTTGCCGATACGGCATAGATGGACGCCCCGATTGGCATAGATGCCCTGGAGTTCCTCGAGCAGCGCCTTGACGTCCGTCCCTTCCGGCATGCGGCTGACGATCGTCTTGACCGGCACCGGTGCGGCGGCGGCGAACAGCATGCCTTCAAGCAAACGAAGCTGCTGGAAATGATCCATTCCTAAGATGTCCCCATTGGCGTTTCTTCCGTCGCTTTCCGAACGTAGATCGGCGCGAACGTCCCTTCTTGCCGCACCATCAGTTCACCCGCCTTCACCATCTCAAGGCTCGCGGCGAAGGTCGCGGCCATCGCGGACCGCGCGACGAGGCCACGCGGCATGTCTTCCGGCAGGAAGGTCGACAATGTCGCCCAATCCGGAACGTCCCCCAGCAGCGACCGAAGGCGGTCGAGCGCGGCCTCGGTGGAAAACAACTCGGTCGGGTCGATGCGCAACGAGGTGATGTTCTCGCGCGTCCGGAATTCGCCGTAGGATTTGAGCAATTCGAAGAGCGTGAGTTCGTAGACCGGGTGATTCACGACCTCGACGGGTTCCGGCGCGCCACGCGCGAAGAAATCCCGGTTCAGCCGCGGCCGGTCCATCAAGGCACGGCCGATCTTGCGCATCGCTTCCAGCCGCTGGAGTTGGAACGCAAGACGTTCCGCCATCTCGGCGGCGGACAGTTGCTCGCCGTCTTCCTCGACCGACGGCAGCAGGAGGCGCGACTTGAGATAGGCAAGCCAGGCGGCCATGACCAGATAATCCGCGGCGAGCTCGAGACGGAGTTCCCGCGCCTGGGTGATGAATTCGAGATACTGATCGGCCAGCTTAAGGATCGAAATCTTGGTGAGATCGACCTTCTGGTCTCGCGCCAACGCCAACAGGATGTCGATCGGCCCCTCGAACCCATCCAGGTCCAACAGCAACGGCCCCGACGCCCCCGGCTGTGCGGGGCGGGTATCTTCTTCGAAAAAGGGCGTGCCGTCCTGCGACGGTGGTTCGTTCGTCATAAGCCGCGCATCATACTTTAGGAGGAAATTTTATCCCATCGGGAAGATTGCAGCCCGGACCGGTTTGCTGAGACGCGTGTTTAGAAAACATCTTCAACCGATTGTCATTGATATCAAACCATCAAGCGTGAGCTGCCAATCTCCGGCATCACCGATACCACCGCCGGACACCCGAGAGAGCGCCCGGTTCAAACGGTCCACGCCCGAGTCGGATAAAGCCGGTGTCCCGGCGGCCACATCGCGCATTTCGGTCATATCGCCGTTGCAATGCAAGGCGATATCGCATCCGGCCCCGACCGCGTCCCGCGCCCGGTCTTCCAAACCGCCCTTCAACGCCTTCATGCTCAGGTCGTCACTCAGCAACAGACCGCCGAAACCCATCTCGCCCCGGATAATGTCCTCGATTACGGTCGGCGACGTGGTGGCCGGGAAAAGCGGATCGACCGCCTGGTAGACAATATGGGCGGTCATCGCGATCGGCATGTCGGAAAGAGCCGCAAAGGGTCTAAAGTCGGTCGCGCGCAATGCATCCAAGGGTGTGTCCACCGTCGGCAAGGCTTCATGCGTGTCGACCACGGCCCGGCCGTGTCCCGGGATATGCTTGATCACCGGCAGGACGCCCGCATCGATCAGGCCCTCGGCCGCGGCCCGTCCGAGCGTCGCAACGACTTCGGGATCGTCCGAAAAGGCGCGGTCGCCGATGATGTCGTGCGCGCCGTCAAACCGAAGATCGATTAACGGCAGACAGTCCACGGTGATACCCAAATCGAGAAGCTCGGCGCCGATCACCGCCGCGTTCAGCCGGGCTGCCTGAATCCCGGCTTGGGCGTTTTTGGCATGGATCTTCCCGAACAACTCGGCCGGGGGCGGCTGCCGCCAATGCGGCGGCTTCAGACGGGCGACACGGCCCCCTTCCTGATCGATCAGGATGGGCGCATCGTCCCGCTGGACCGTCGCCCGAAGGTCATCGGTCAAACGCCGGACCTGATCCGGCGTGTCCACGTTGCGCGCGAACAGAATGAACCCGACGGGATCGCAGTCCCGGTAGAAGGACTTCTCCTCCTCCGTCAGCGACAGTCCGGCGCATCCGAAAATCGCCGCGAGCGGCATTCAACCTCTCCCGGGCGGGACGACGATGCAGCCGATCTTGCGGGCCTTCAGTTTGCGGCACAGGTCCGCAGCCGCGGCCCGGTTGGGCAAAGGCCCGCCCTGGATGCGATAGAAGACCTTACCCTTGATCGTCGCCTTCTGGAGATTGAGGCTCAATTTCCCGAATAGGTCGCGGTGCTTGGCGCTTTCGCTGTCCCAGAACTTCTTGCCCTGCACGTTGGACGACACGGAGCCAATTTGAATACGGAAAGCCTTTCCGGCAGAAACGGCGGGTTTGGCCGGCTTCGCTTCCGGCGTGGCGCGCGCCGTCTTTTGGGGCGTCGGTGGTGTCACGGCGGCTTTCGGGGCCGCCGGCGCGGGTTTGACCGATGCGGCAGGCGGTGTCGGCGTCTTCGCAGGCTCGGAAGGCGTTGGCCGCGACGCGCCTGGCGTCAACGGCACCGGTTTTCCGGCGGCCCGATCCGCGGCGCGTACCCGCGACCCTGCCGACGGCTCGCTGGGCGCCACGGCCGGCGGCGGCACTGGTTTCACCGGGATCGACATCGGCTTCTCGGGCGGCGGCAGCAGGCGCTCCACGCCTTGCTCCTTGCCGCGGCCATCGATGGCATTGAAGACGGTCTTGTCCTGATGCGGGATCGCCAAACCGCCGGGATTCGCAGGAGCGACCTTCATCGGCCCCTTGGGTTTGAGCAGCGGCGCGGCCCCTTCGCTGCCCTCCTTGATCCCCGCCGTATAGGAATACCAGGCGATGGTCACGCCGCCGGTCATGACGATCATCGTGATCAGTAAGGGCACGATCAACGACAACGAACGCTTTTTCGGCCGCCGAATCTCGTCTTCGAGTTCGTCCAAGGCGGTCAGTTCATCATTGAGCGGATCGGATCGGCGCGCCCTCATCGCATCTCCTCGACCGGATCAACGCCGAAAATGCGCAGTCCGGCTCCCACGACCGTTTGCAAGGCCCGCACCAGCGCCAGCCGTGCGGTGGTCAGCGCCACATCGTCCTCGACGATGAAACGCAACGTCGCGTCGTCCTTACCCTTGGTCCAGAGGCCATGGAAGGCCGACGCCAAATCGTACAAGTAGAAGGCCAGCCGATGCGGCTCATGGGCTTCGGCAGCGGCTTCCACGGTGCGGGGCCAGTTTCCCATGGCCCTGATCAGAGCAAGCTCGGATTCGTCCGTCAAGCGCTCTAACTCCGCAGCCTGCAACGCAGAATCCGACAAATCGATATCTGGCACCGCGGTTTTCGCCATGCGCATGACCGAATGACTCCGGGCGTGAGCGTACTGCACGTAGAAAACCGGATTGTCGCGCGACTGTTCCATCACCGCGCTGAGATCGAAGTCTAGTCCGGCGTCGTTCTTGCGCGTCAGCATGATGAACCGCACCACGTCCTTGCCGACCTCGTCGACGAGATCACGCAAGGTCACGAAGGTCCCCGCCCGCTTCGACATCTTCACCGGCTCCCCTTTGTCCATCAGCCGGACGATCTGACACAGCTTCACGTCCAATTCGGCCTTTTCCTCGGTGATGGCGCGCGTGGCGGCCTGCATGCGCTTCACATACCCGCCATGATCGGCGCCCAGCACGTCGATCAACTTGGCAAAGCCCCGTTGGTACTTATCCAGGTGATAGGCAATGTCGCTGGCGAAATAGGTCCAACTGCCGTCCGATTTCTTCAGCGGCCGGTCGATGTCGTCGCCGAAATCGGAGGCCCGGAACAAGGTCTGCGGACGCGGCTCCCAGTCGTCGGGCAATTTACCCTTCGGCGGTTCCAGCGTGCCGGTATAGATCAGGCCGCGCGATTCGAGCACATCGAAGGCCTCGCTGACCTTGCCCGCCTCCACCAGTTTCCGCTCCGAGGAGAAAATGTCGTGCGTGACGCCCAGCGCCGAAAGGTCGTCCCGGACCAGCGCCATCATGGCGTCCACGGCGAATGCGCGGACATGCGGCAGCCAGTCCGACTCCGCGGCATTCATCCATTTGTCGCCGTCTTCCGCCGCCAAGGCCGACCCGACGGCTTTCAGGTAGTCGCCCGGATACAGCCCTTCCGGAATTTCGCCGATATCCTCGCCAAGCGCCTCGCGATAGCGGAGATAGGCCGATTGCGCGAGCACATCCACCTGTGCCCCCGCGTCATTGATGTAGTACTCGCGGCAGACATCATAGCCGACGGTCTCCAGCAAGGACGCCAGGACATCGCCGAAGACGGTGCCGCGCGCATGCCCGATATGCAGCGGTCCCGTCGGATTCGCCGAGACATACTCGATATTCACCGCTTGCCCCTCGCCGACAGCAGACCGTCCGTAATTAGTGCCCTGCTCCAGGATCGTCGCGATCGAACGGCACCAGATCGCGTCCTCCAAGCGGATGTTGATAAACCCGGGTCCGGCCACGTCGACCGCCGCCACCTCGGGCAGCGCGCCGATCTTTTCCGCCAAAGCCCCGGCCAGGTCGCGCGGCTTCATCTTGGCCGGCTTCGCCAGGACCATGGCGGCGTTCGTCGCCATGTCGCCATGCGACGCGTCGCGCGGCGGTTCGACCGAGATGCGGGCCGTGTCCAAATCCGCCGGCATCACGCCGTCCGCGCCCAACGCGCCGATCGCGGCAACAACCTTGTCCCGCATGTCCCGAAATAGATTCACGTCGACGCTTCCTTCGTCCCAAACAGCCGCTCATGTTCCCGTTTGGCATAGCGGTCGGTCATGCCGGCGATATAGTCGGCGGCGACACGGGCGGTCTCACGGCTTCCGGAACCCGCCGCGGAGACGGACCATTCGTCGGGCATCGATGCGGGATCCTCGACGAAACAGCCGAACAGATCCTTCACGATTTTCCGCGCCCTATCCGTCTCCCGTAAGACGTCCGGATGGCGATACATATTCCCAAACAAGAACTTCTTTATGGCGCGGTCCTTTTGAACCATTGCGGGCGAGAAGGCAACGACCGGCTGGTCGAGCACACGGATGTCCGCCGCAGAGGCCGGAGAGGCCGCGGACAGCCGGGCTTGCGTCTCCACCAGCACATCGTTGACCATCGCATCGATCAGGCTCCGAACCGCCTCATGGCTCAAACGATGGCGTTCGAGTCGCGGATACCGTTGCCGCACCCGGTCAATCGCGTCGGCCACATGCGGCACCGCCGAAAGCTCATCAATGGTGAACATTTCGGCGCGCAATCCGTCATCCACGTCATGATTGTCATAGGCGATGTCATCGGCGATCGCCGCCACCTGCGCCTCGGGACCGGCGAAGCTTTCGAGTTCCAAATCCTGGACCTCGGAATAGCCCGCAATCGTCTCCGACAAGGGTGCACCGCCGGATTTCGGGCCCAACAGCGGTCCGTTATGCTTCACCAGCCCTTCCAGCATCTCCCAGGTCAGATTCAACCCGTCGAACGCTGCATACCGCTGCTCGAGGCGGACCACGATGCGCAGGGTCTGGTCGTTGTGGTCGAACCCGCCGAAGGGCTGCATGACCTCGTCGAGCGCCTCTTCCCCGGCATGGCCGAAGGGCGGATGGCCGAAATCGTGCGCCAGCGCCAAGGCTTCAGCCAAATCCTGGTTCAAGCCGAGGTTATTCGCCAGCCCGCGCGCGATCTGCGCGACTTCGAGGCTGTGGGTCAGCCGAGTGCGGAAATGGTCGCCGCCGGGCGATACGAAGACCTGCGTCTTGTGCATGAGCCGGCGCAAGGCCGTGGAATGGATAATCCGGTCGCGGTCGCGCTGGAAACACGTCCGTGTGGGACTTTCGGGCTCTGCCAGAAGCCGTCCGCGGCTCGCCTTTGGATCGCTAGCATACGGCGCTAAATCATAAGGCATGCCGGAACGTATCGGCGGCTCCGTCGGAAGGCAATGCCCCAAAAACCGGCGGTTCCCCATTAACGTTTGGGATTGACAAATCCTGAGGAAACCCTATCTAAACCCCTAGAAAACAGCCATTCTGTACTTTTCGGAGCAATCAATGAGCGACGCCTTCGCCAGCATGGAAGCCAAGCCTGACCGGGCTTTTTCGGTCAGCGACAGCGCCGTTAAGCGAATCACCGCCCTGCTGGAGAGCGAGGCGGACGGTACCATGTTACGCGTCACCGTCTCGGGTGGAGGCTGTTCCGGCTATCAGTACGGCTTCGGCTTCGACACCGATACCACCGCCGACGACCATCTGTTCGAGAAGAACGGCATCACGGTTGTGGTCGACGACGTTTCGCTCGACCTGCTGGCCGGATCGGAACTCGACTTCGTCGAGGATCTGATCGGCGCCGCGTTCCAGGTCAAGAATCCGAACGCCACGTCTTCCTGCGGCTGCGGAACGTCTTTCGCAATCTGACCCGCGGACGGGCCCTGGCCCACGTCCCTCGCTATAAATTTCGCTATAGGCATGTCATCCGGCATCGTTTCCGGTATTGTTCCGGAAAATAACCGGGGCAAACAGGGATGACGGCCTTCCGATGACGGAACCAATTCGGCGAATCACGATCGTAGGCGGCGGCACCGCGGGGTGGATGTCGGCCGCGTATCTCATGATCCATCTCAACCGGCGCAGCATCGACCAGCAGGTCGACGTAACGCTCATCGAATCCCCGAACGTGCCGACGGTCGGCGTCGGCGAAGCGACCGTCCCGGCAATGATGCATTGGCTGAAGTATCTCGGGATCGAAGAAGCCGACTTCATGAAGCGCTGCAACGCGTCCTTCAAGCTCGGCGTGCGCTTCGTGCACTGGGACAAGGACCCGAAGACCGGCCAACGCCGAAGCTATCTTAACCCGTTCGACGGCATCGGCGACGACATCTGGGGCTTCAACCCCGCCTATCATTTCCACCGCTTCGCGCCGGATGCGGACCGCACGCATTTCGGCGATTACCAATCACCGATGCACGACCTGATCAACAACTACCGGGGACCCAAGACGCTGGGCGCCGACGGATACGAGCGCAAGGTGAACTACGCCTATCACCTGGACGCCGGTCGGTTCGCGGGCTTCCTACAGGAGATCGCCGTCGCCTGTGGCGTCGAGCATGTGCTGGACGACGTGGATGACATCGAGCTGGACGAGCAGGGCTATGTCTCGGCCCTGCAGCTCCGGGAACACGGCCGCCGTGAGGTGGAACTGGTGATCGACTGCACCGGTTTCAAAGGCATGATCCTCCAGCAGAAACTCGGCGTCGGGTTCGAGAGCTACGATAAGTATCTGCTGAACAACCGTGCGCTCGCCGTGCAGTTGCCGCACCAGGACCCGACCAAGCTGGAGCCGGTCACCACCAGTACCGCGTTGGGCGCGGGATGGTCCTGGCGCGTCCCGCTCTATTCCAGACTCGGGACCGGCTACGTGTTTTCGGATCACTTCCGCACCGATCAGGAAGCGACGGACGAACTGCTAACCTTCCTAGGGCCGCAAGCGAAGGATGCGGAACCGCGGGCGATCGGCATGCGCGTCGGCCGCACCGAGAAGGTCTGGGAGAAGAACTGCATCGCGATCGGCCTGTCGAGCGGCTTCATCGAGCCGTTGGAATCCACCGCGATCTTCATGGTCGACATGGCGCTGCAGTGGCTGACCAACTACTTCCCGGACAAGAGCTACAACCCGATTATGCAGAAGCGGTTCAACGACCGGATGCGCGACCTGAACTACGAGATCCGCGATTTCATCGTGCTGCACTACTGCACCGCGAACCGGATGGATACACCCTATTGGAAAGCCGCCCGCAACGAGTTGCAGGTCCCCGATGCGGTACAGGAAGATCTGGAAATCTTCCGCCATGTGCTGCCGCGTTCGGAGGAGATGGAACGCGGCCACCTGTTCAGCTACCTGACCTATCTCATCGTGCTGTTCGGCAAAGGCTTTTTCGACGATGTCGAATTTCCCGCCGAACGTTTGGTATCCCGCCGCGACTGGAAGGAATACCAACGCTACCTGCGCGACGTGAAATCGCACCTGCTTCAGACGCTGCCGGATCACTACACGCTGATCAACGACATCCGCAGCCGGGCGCAGGATTCGGCGCCCGAGCTACCGTCGACGCCTCTTCCCGACGCGGCGACCATCGCCGCCGGCACGGACCCGCTGTCGCCGGTCATCACGTTCAAGGATGACGGGTTGTCGAGCGGCAATATCCTCTAGCCACACAGGACGGCCAACACGCGATGAAGATCGCCACATTCAACGTGAACTCCATCAAGGCGCGCCTTCCCCGCGTTCTCGAATGGCTCGAAGAAAGCAAGCCGGACGTCGCCCTGCTGCAGGAGATCAAGACGCAGACCGAGGATTTCCCGGAGCTTGAGTTCAAGGCGCTGGACTACAACGTCGCGGCCCATGGCCAGAAGAGCTACAACGGCGTCGCCATCCTGTCGCGGCATTCCATCGAGGACATCAAGACGGGCCTGCCGGGCGATCCCGACGACGAGCAGGCGCGGTATATCGAAGCGACGATCAAGGGCGTCCGCGTCGGCGGCATCTACCTGCCCAACGGCAACCCGGTGGACACCGACAAGTTTCCCTACAAACTGGCCTGGATGGACCGGCTGACCGCACATGTCCGCGACACGCTGTTGCCGACGGAAATGCCCATCGTCCTCGGCGGCGACTACAACTGCTGCCCGACGGACCGGGACGTCTACGATCCCGAAGGCTTCGCCAACGACGCGCTCTGCCGGCCGGAAACCCGCCGCCGCTTCCGTGAATTGGTGAATCTAGGGCTGACCGACGCGTGGCGCGCGCTGCACAGCGAAATCGCCTATTCCTATTGGGACTATCAGGGTGGCCGGTGGAACCGCGACGAAGGCGTCCGGATCGATCACCTGTTGCTGTCGCCGCAAGCGGCCGACCGTTTGGTCGCCAGCGAGATCGAGCGCGGGCCCCGCGGCAAGCAGAAAGCGTCGGACCACACGCCGGTCTATGTGGAACTGAGCGACGACTAGGACTTGGATTCGTATTCCGGCCGGGGGGACGGGACAGCCAAGCCCTTTATCGGCACCGTGCTAGATAAATGTCGCGTGTCGATGGACGCCGATTATTTCTCATTCGACATGGGATTTCAGCCGCGCCAATGCGCGATCCCATTTCGTCCCCACGAGAACCAGAAATGCATTCGCGTCTTCCAAGCGTTTCCGCTCAAGGCTGTAACGCATTTCCCGGCCAGATTTGACCGCGGAAACGAGTTGGGCGTCAGCTAACGTCTTCAGGTGTTTACTGACAGCTTGGCGCGACACGCCCATTCCCTCACACAAGGATGAGACGGACAGCGCATCCGCTTCTTGCAATCGCTCCATAATTGCAAGACGGCGCTGATCTCCGAGAGCGGCAAAAGTGGTTGCGAGGTCCTGTTGCTCGAGACGGTGGCTGGTGATCATTCCAAAAAGTCCCTGATGTTCTTCGTCTGAGCGTCCCATCCTCCCTCGTTATCGCGGAACACTTGCAACCGTTTCCCTTCCGGCAGCCTTTCAAAACCACTCTCACGAACGGTCAGCCTTGTTCCCCCGCCGGACGGCTCAAGAATGAACTCAACCCGCGTCACCTTGTCTTCAATGTTTGGATCATCTGGCTGGATTGTTTCATCCATTGGCCAGACGAAGCTGAAGCAACGTGGTTCATCCATAACTTCGACACGCGCCCAAAAGGGCAATCCTTCATGTCCCGGATAGATGACCTCGCCGAATGTCACTTCACCGACCCTGAAGGGACCGTGAAGCGATAGGCGAAACCAAGACCCGAACTCCTCATGATCGGTCAACGCAACCCACACTCGTTCAATCGAGGCGCTAAGCTCTATTTTTCGTTCAATCTGATTTTCCATGCGCAACTCCTTGGTTGCGTATAATGATATAAAATCTCGAATAAGCAACCGCACAGTTGCATTTTGATCGGCATTGCAGACCAGGCACACTGCCTGATTTGCTCAGAAGGCCACGAAGAATGCCATCATCGACAATCGCTATTGTGAGTGCGCGGCCGAGCCCATCAGCGCTCTAATCCAGCAGATACCCGAATTTCTCACGGGCGCGGCGCAGCGAGTCCGCGCTCGGCTGGTTGATCTCCGGGAAATCGTCGCGCCAGTGATACGGAATGCAGGCGTCGATGATCATCCGCGAGTTGTTGAAATTCTTCGCCTCTCGGTCCCACGGGGCAAGCCTCGGATCGGACACGGCCCCCTTGGCGCCCCGGATGAAATCGATCGACGTCGCCGGGTCCGCCCGGGTCAGCGCGGCGAAGATCAGTTCTTCCAGGTTCGTCACGTCGACATCGCTGTCCGTGACGATGACCCAGCGGTTCCCGTCGACGCCGGTCCGGCACATCGACGCCACATGCCCGGCCTGCCGCGCATGACCCGTGTACCGCTGCTCAATCGCGACGGCGAGCAGCATGCGCGATCCGCCGACCTCGTGACACCACGTGGCGGTTACGCCGGGCACGCCGGCCGCCTCCAGGTCCTTTTTCAAAAAGGGCGACCGGGTAATCGCGCGGAACCGGGAGTACTCGTCCGGCAGCCGTTGCGGTGCGAATCCCAACAGGATCGGATCGTTTCGGTAATACACCGCCTCGATATCGACCACCGGATTGACCCGGCCCTTCTCCGTATAGGTGCCGGTCCAATCGCCGAACGGCCCTTCCGGCTCCAGCCGGTCGCCGTCCACGTATCCCTCCAGAACGATCTCCGCATTCGCGGGAATCGGCAGGCCCGTCACCTTGCCTGCCACAACGTCGATGGGTTTGCCCCGCAGCGCACCCGCCACGTCATACTCGGAAACCCCTTCGGGGATATCGCAGCCGCCCATGATGAAAGTCAGCGGGTCTCCGCCGACCACGATGGCCACCGGCATCCGCTCGCCGCGCGTCCGGTATTTCTTGAAGTGGAGGTCGGCATGACGCCCGGGCAGCACATTGTGGCAGACCGACCGCTTCCCATGGATCATCACCCGATAGGAACCGAGGTTGATCGCCCCGGTCTCCGGATCCCGCGTGACATGATAACAGCCCGTGCCGATGTAGCGGCCGCCATCCTTTTCGTGCCAATGCGGCGCCGGAAAAGCTTCCAGATCGACGGCATCGCCCTGCATGATGTTCTCGAACACCGGTCCATCGTCGACCTCCACCGGCGCGATCAACCCTTCGTTTCCGGCATAAACCCCGGCAAATGCCTCGCTCAGCGCCACCTTGCCGAGATCGGTCGGAAAGCCGAGGGTCATGTTCTTACGACGACCCCCGAACATGTTGACCAGCACGCGCGACCCTTTGAGGCTGCCGGGGACCTCGCCGAACAACACCGCCGGCGCAGTGTCGTCATGGCTCACCAGTTCCGCCGCCATACCGATCTCTTCCTGCCAGGAAGCGCCGTCTATCCGCCGCAACTCGCCGAGCCGTTCGGCTTCCTCGATCCAACCCCGAAGATCGTCATACAGGATCAGATGCTCCTGATTGGCCCCGGCGCGGCCCGTCGTCGTCCGATCCATGGTCACGGGTATCCCATGCTGGTTTTGATGTTGAGCCACGATTATGCGATTTGGTCCGCCGCCGTGTCACATCGGACCCCGGTGACACCCTATAAGCGACACAGATGGTTAACCCCATTGGACCTCTGGCCGCAGCGACGCCCATCCCACATACTTGAGTAGGATTTGGATGATGGATAACAGCGTTCTACCTGCCCCGCAGCGGTTCGGCACGATGTATGAAGTCGTGCGGCATTGGGCCGGCGAAGCACCGCAGAGCCCTGCCCTGCTTCAGTTTGGACGGTCTCCGCTCACATTTGGCGATCTGCTTGGATCCGCCGACGCCATGGGCAATACCTTGAATGGCTGGGGTTTCGGCCGAAACGACCGCATCGCGGTCGTCCATTCTGGGGGCCGGGACATGGCCGCCGCCATCATCGGCATTTGGAGCTATGCGACGCCGGTTCCCCTGAACCCGGACATCACTCTCGGCGAAATCGCCATCCAGCTCCGCGATATGCGGGTCAAGGCAGTCGCAATCTTGGCGGATATGGATACCCCGGCCCGACGCGCCGCGGCCGATCTCGATTTACCCATCCTCGACCTACGGCCCGATGAGCGCGGCGCCATGAGTCTCACCGCAACAACACGGGCGGACGCACCAGCGCGCACGAACGCCGGCCCGGTCCAACCCGATGACATCATCGCCGTGCTCGGAACGTCCGGCACGACATCACATAGTAAGATCGTACCGATCCGCCATCGGCAGTTGACGGCCCGAAACGAAATCGCGTCCGCCGACCTGGGTCTGACACCTGATGACCGCGGCCTCAACATGCTGCGCCTGTATCACAGCGGAGGGCTCGGTCAGGGCATCTCCACCCCTTTGATCGTCGGCAGCAGCGTCGCCGTCCTGACCGATTTCAGCGTCGACGGCATATTCGAAGCGCTCGACAAGGAAGAGGTTACCTGGTGTGCCGCCCCCTATGCGGTCTACCATGCCATCCATCCGCATCTGGCGGCCTATCGCCCAGCAATCGAGCGGATCGCTTCCCGCATTCGGTTCATGCGGTCGGGAACCGGCCCATTGAACACTGCGGTTGCCGAAGAAGTCGAATCCGCTTTCGGCGTCCCAATCGTCGTGACCTACGGCACCTCCGAAGCCGGATCCTCCGCGACAGACTCGGTCGATCATCCGCGACCGGATCGAAACAGCGTCGGGAAGCCGGCCCACGACGGCGTCGCCATTATCGATGAAACCGGGAACCCCGTGGCGCAAGGCACCACCGGGGAGATCGCGGTGCGTGGGCCCACCGTCTTCGATGGATATGAGAACGACGATGCAGCCAATCGGATCGCCTTCACCGGAGATTGGTACCGAACCGGCGACCTCGGTTATCTCGATAAAGACGGCTATCTCTTCGTCACCGGGCGCATCAAGGAGATGATCAACCGCGGCGGCCAGAACATCACACCGATCGAGATCGATGACGCGCTTCTTGCCCATCCGGACATCGTGGCGGCATCGGCCTTCCCGATGCCGCATCCGACACTCGGCGAGGATGTCGCCGCCGTCGTCGTGTCCCGGGAGGGCGCGAGCGTCGACCGAAAAGCCCTGACCCAATTTCTGCGTGGTCGTCTCGCCGACTACAAGGTGCCGCGCCAATTGTTCGTTGCAACGGAAATCCCGAAAGGACCGACCGGCAAGGTCCAACGGCACAAGCTGGCAGAGGTTTTCGCATCGACGTCGAACCGCCGAACCGCCGCGGCAACCGCACCAAACAGAAGCGTCAGCGACCTGGAGAGCCAGCTTCAATCCCTCTGGTCCACCGCCCTGGGACGCGGCCATGTGGGATTGGATGAAGACTTCTTCGAACTGGGCGGCGATTCCCTGCAGGCCGTGGAGCTTTTCCTCCGTATCGAGGAGACATTGGGGCACCCATTACCCCGTTCCGTCCTTTTCGAAGCCGGAACGGTGGCGGCCATGGCAAAGCTCATAGAGGCCTCCACCGCCACCAAGTGCGTCGTGCCGATCCAACCCGACGGCAGACGGCCGCCGCTCTTCTGCGTTCACGACATCAATGGCGAGGTGTTGAATTTCCGGGGCCTAGCCGGTCATCTGAACGCCAATCAACCGGTGTATGGCATTCAATCCGTCGGCTTGGACAAGTCCGAGCCGCCCTTGGTGCGGATCGAGGACATGGCGGCGCGATACATTACCGAAATGCGCCAGGTGCAGCCGTCCGGCCCGTACTATGTCGGCGGGTATTCGATGGGCGGCTGGATCGCCTATGAAATTGCCCGGCAACTCCAAGAAACGGGTCAGTCCGTTGCCCTTCTGGCCTTGTTCGACACCAACCCGAGGCAAGGACAAGGCCGCGCGTCCGTGTCGCAATGGATCGGGCACCACCGCGACCGACTGGCCGAAATACCAGCCACCGGCGTAGCACCGTATCTGGCGCGGCGCGTCTCCAACATGGGGACCGTCGCAGCGACCAAGGTCCGTGGACGCATATACACGACCGCCTGGCGCATGGCCGAGACCCAAGGGAAAGGTATCCCGAAGATGCTGTACCGTCCGATCGAGGCGAACCTGTTGGCGGTTCGGTCATACCGGCCCCGGCCCTATGAGGGCGACGCGGTGCTGTTCAAGGCAGCCCCCTACGCCTGGATGCCGCAGGACGTCCAAGAAGGCTGGCGCAATCTAATCCTCGGTGACCTGGAAATCCGGTCGATTCCCGGCAATCACGACACCCTGTTGGATGAACCGCACGTCCTGACGGTCGCCGAAACGCTCTCGGACTGCCTGGACGTCCGTCAACGGGGAACGGCTACCCCTCGACCGGCTGACCGAATACCTCTTCGTACCGCATCTTGAACTTGTCCCAGGCCTCGGGATTGATCAATCGCGGCGGCCGCTCGCCCAGCAACGTGCTGACGACCTGCGCCGCGTTCCATTCGGCCATGTTCGTACGCGATTCGAAGGTCACGCCGGCCGTGTGATAGGTCGCGATCAGGTTCTCGAAGGCCAACAACCGGTGATCCATGGGCGGCGGCTCCACGTTCCAGACATCCAGCCCGGCTCCGGCAATCGCCTTGGCTTCCAAGGCATCGGCCAGCGCATCTTCGTTGATGATGCCGCCGCGGGCGCAGTTCACGATGAAGGCACCCGGCTTCATCAGGGCGAGTTCGCGCGCGTCGACCAGATCCTTCGTTTCCGCGTTATACGGGCAATGGACGCTGATGAAGTCCGACCGCGCCATCAACTCGTCGAGCGAGACAGCTTCCGCTCCCCGTTCCTCGAAGTCCGAGGGTTCGATATACGGGTCACTGGCGATCACCTTCATGCTCAAGCCCATTCCGCAGATACGCGCAGCACGCCGGCCGGTATTGCCGAGACCGATTATGCCGACGGTCTTGCCCTCGGCATTCCATCCCTTGAACACTTCACGGTCGATCCCGCGTTCCCGGCGCAGCGACCGGTCCGTTTCGACCATCTTCTTGGCCAGCCCCAACATCATGCCGACCGCGTGTTCGGCGACGGCTTCCGCGTTCGCACCGGTCTGATTGACGACCAGCACGCCCGCATCCGTACAGGCCTGAACGTCGATCGGATCGTAGCCGGCCCCCGACGTCGAGACGACGAGGAGTTTGGGGCACCGTGACAGCAAATCCGCCGCGACCTTGTATTGGTCCGGCACCTCGTCCCGGGCGCTGGTAATGCAATAGGCGTGGCACGTCTCCATGACCGCCCAGTTCGCATCCTCCGTCGCCTTGAAGTCGAGCCGGTGCATGGCGACTTCGGACTCTTTTTCCAGATAATCAGCAACATTGGGGGTCTTCTTGTCGTCGAACCAACAAACGCGGCGCGCGTTATCGATTGCGGAATTCTTGTCGGACATTCTTTTTGGATCTCCCGGTGGCCGGCGGTCGGCGTCAATTGTGGCGAAGCGCGTCGAATGACGGGTCGTTGAAGCGGTGCGAGACTACGCTCGGCGGCCCAATGTTATGCAGGCCGGACGCCGCAATGCAACTTCCGCCCGGAATTCGGCGTTTCCGAAAATGCGGTAAACTCCATGCGCGAAACAGGACAGGAAAGAATCCCATGGACGCCAAGCCCCTCGACGGAATCCGCGTGCTCGACCTCACGCAAATCTACCAAGGCCCCTACTCGACATTCCTGATGGCGATGGCCGGCGCGGAAATCGTGAAGGTCGAACCGCATGGCGGCGAGCGGATGCGCCAGGGCGTCGGAGACAAGACCTCGCTCGCCTTCGCGATGCTGAACTCGAACAAGAAAAGCCTGACGCTCGACCTCAAGCATCCGCGCGGCAAAGAGATCCTGAAATCGATGGCCAAGGAAGCCGATGTGCTGGTCGAGAACTTCGCCGCCGGTACGATGGATCGCCTGGGCCTCGGCTACGAGGTGCTGCGCAAGATCAATCCCCGGCTGATCTATGCGTCGGGAACCGGCTACGGCCTCACCGGTCCCGACCGGGACATGCTGGCCATGGACCACACGATCCAGGCGGCCGCGGGCCTGATGAGCATCACCGGCGAGGCTGGCGGCCCGCCCGCACGCGCAGGCGGCACGCCCTGCGACATCATGGGCGGCATCCATCTCTATGCCGGTGTGCTGCAGGCGCTGCTCGGCCGACAGGCGACGGGAAAGGGCACGCTGGTCGAAACGGCAATGGTGGAAACGATGTATTTCACGCTGACCAGTGATCTCGCCGCCTATCACCGCACCGGCGAACTCCCGCAGCGCCGCGGTGATAAGTCGCCGGCGAATACGGCGCCGTACAGCCGGTTCCGATGCAAGGACGGTTGGATTGCGCTGATCTGCGTCAGCGACGCGCAATGGGACCGTATCCTAACAGTGATCGGCCGCGACGACCTGATCGGCAATCCCGACTATGGAACGCGGGAGGACCGACACGCCCGCGAGACAGAGATCAACGGCATGATCGAGGCGTGGTGCCGCGACCTGCCCCGCGACGAGGCCTATGCGATCATGCGCGAGAATAGGGTTCCGGTCGCCCCGATCCGCACGTTGGCCGACGTCCGTGCCGATCCGCATATGCACGAGCGCGGCATGCTGCGATGGGCAGATCACCCCGATATGGGCGAGATCGTCCTCCCGTCCGCGCCGATCCGGCTTTCGAACTACGCAACCGAGGACGTAGCGTTCTTTCCCGAAATCGGCGCCGATAAAGCCGACGTCCTGCGCGAATGGCTGGGCTTGAGCGACACGGACATCGACGACCTCGCGGACGGCAAAATAATCTGACGGAAACCTAGTTTTTCTTAGGACCCTGACCGAAGCTTTCGCCACTCTCGGCGAGGAACGCGATTTCCTCCTCGGTACTGGCCCGCCCCAGCACCGCATTGCGATGCGGAAACCGGCCGAAGCGGCGCACGATATCCCGATGTCGTCCCCAGCCCCAGATGCTGCGATCGATATAGCGGTGCCATTCCTCCGGCGCGGACGCCCGTATCTGTTGCAATAATTCGCCGCCCCGCTCTTGCTCTTCGAGGGATTCGGAGTGATGGAACGGATGGTAGAGCCAAATCCGGCAGACCGGATGCAGTTCGAGGTCCAGTTTGCGGTCGATGGCATGGCTCACGACCTCGAAGGCACACGCATCGCCCAGATAAGCGTCCGGCGTGTTGCGATATAGGTTGCGGGTGAACTGGTCCATCAACAGGATCAACGCAAACGCCCCGTTCGGCGTTTCCTGCCACGCCATCAACTCGCGCCGGCAGGCACGCGGCACCGCGTCGCCGAAGCGGTCGCGGATTTCCTCGTCCACCGCTTCCCCTCCCCGATACCACCAATCCCGGCGGCCGTAGGCAAGATCGGGGCCGTCGAGGCTGGGACCCAGCCAGAATTGAACGATTTCGTCGATGGTATCGGCACTCAATGCGGATGCTCCGGATGGATGGAATGAGAAGAATCAGGAAAGTTTTGGATCGTCGGTGGTGAGTCACTCGTGACACGGTTACTGTTGGCGGAAGGAACGCACGGGAACGACCAACGCACAGGAAGGCCTTCATGCCCACCGTACTCATCACCGGCTGCGACTATGGTATCGGGTTCGAGTTCGCCCGCCAATATGCGGAAGACGGCTGGATCGTCCACGCCATCTGCCTCGATGATGACAGCCGCGACAAAGTGACCGCCCTATCCAGCGACGTCCATTTCCATCGGTTGGATGTCTCCGACGAAGCCGGATTGGCGGCGTTGGCCGATACCCTGAAAGACCAATCGATCGACCTGTTGATCAACAACGCGGCGACCTTCGCACCGGACGGACCGGGGACACTGATGCTGCCGGATATCGACGAATACACCCGCGTGATGAAGATCAACGCCGTCGCCCCGGTCTATGTCGCGAATGCCTTCGAGGATCACGTCGCCCGCAGCGACCGCCGCCAGATGGTGTTCATCGGCACCCGGTCCGGCTCGATCGGGGACAACGGCTCCGGCGGACACTACGCCTATCGCTGCAGCAAGGCCGCGTTGAACATGGCGGCGAAGAGCATCTCCATCGACTTCGCCAAGCACGGCATCGTCACCGCCGTCCTGCACCCCGGCTCGGTCGCGACCGAGACCCGCAAAGGCGGCCAAATTCCGGTCGACCAGAGTGTGACCGGCATGCGCGGGATCATCGACGGCCTCAGCACCGAAACGACCGGGACATTCCAGCGCTACGACGGCGGCACGATAGAGTGGTGACCCTGTTGTAACGGAAAGATCAGACGACACCGTCGTCGACGCGGGCGGGCATCTCCAGAAAGGACGCCAAGATGTGCCAGAATCGGCGGCGGTTTATGCCAACCGTCATGTTGTGGGCCTGACCGGACAATATGATCATCTGCTTGTCCTTGGTCGGCAGCTTGGCATAGAAAGCCGCGTTGTCCTCGTCGGTCGTGATGCCGTCATGGTCGCCCCGGATGATCAGCACCGGGCAGGTGATCTTCGTCGGGTCCACGAGCGGCAGGTTGATACACATGTCGACATAGGTGCCGTTCGGCACCGTGCCGCCGCCGTTGGCCATCTCAGCGGCCGCGGCGGCAGCAGGCAGTTCGGGTGCGGTCAGACCCACCACGTCGCGGGTGAACATGTTGTGGAAGTACTCCTCGCCCACGTCGCGGCTGTTGGTCGCCTGCCATTCGGCCAGCCGCTCCCGCCGTTTGACCAGCGACGGCGCGTCCTTGGCGATCCAAGGGAAGGCCGATAGCCCGAGCCGCTCGACCCGGTCCGGCACGGCATTGCAGAACGCACCGGCGCGCAAGGCGCCGGAAGACGTGCCGAAATACGCGAACTTCGATTGTCCGGTCGCCTGCTCGATTATCGGGACCGCCGCCTTCAGGTCCTCCACCCCATCGAGGATGTAGGAGAATCCCGCGGTGCGGCTGGAGCGTCCGTATCCTTCGTGATCCATGGTCCAGACATCGAAACCACGGGCTGCAAAGACGTTCATCAGCGAGTATTCGCCGGCATCCGGCACCGTCAGATCGTAGCTCGTGCGCGCCGCCTGCGACGACCCGTGGACCAGAACCAAAACCGGCCGTTCCCCATCACTGCCGACGTTCGACGCGTATTTGCGGAACATGAAAAGGTCGACGTCGCCCTTCTTGGCCCAGTGTTCCTCGGCAACGATATCGGCGGTAGCGATTTCAGCGCTCATCGGCGCATCTCCTTCATCGAGAATTCAGTCAATTCAAATCGATCTAGTTCCGGCATCGCGGAAACACAGTTTCCCCAAGCGCCTTTATCAAGGCAGCGCGTTCATCGACAAAGCCCGAGAACAGCAACTGGTGGAAGCCGGAACCCCGGATCGACTGAATCCGTGCGACGCATTCGTCCGGCGTGCCGACAACGGCAAACCGTTCCGTCATATACGCGAGCAATTCCGGATTCCGCATAAGGCCTGCATTGGGAGATTCTCCGAGATCCTCATGGTGGGTCGGCTTGTACCCTTGCTGGACATCCCGAATTGCGTCCGCAAGGTCCGGCGGCACCAGTTTTCCCTCGAGCGTAAACCGGAAGGCATGATGCGCCGTGGACGCGAGTTCCATCCGGATTTCATCGACCAATGCCTTGCGGTTCGTACCGACATTCACGCGGGCCAGTCCCCAGATATCGATTTCGTCGAGTTTCCTGCCGGCGCGCTCGGCACCGATCGCTAAATGATCCAGCGTCAGTTTGGCAACGTCCGGGGAAAGCCCCATGCCGCAGATCACGCCGTCGGCGACTTCTCCGGCCAGTTCCAGTGTCCTCGGCCCTTCGGCAGCGACATAGATCGGCACGGGATTGCCCGCTTGAGCCGCGACCCACTTGGTGTGGATGCCGCGCCCCGCATATTCGGTGTGTTCGCCTCGCAGCAACTGCCGTACCGCAAGAATGTACTCCCGCAGCCCCTTCAGTCCGCGCGGCCGCTCATTGATGTTGTATATCGCGCTGTCGCCGGTCGCGATGCCGAGCATGGCCCGGCCGCCGGATAGCTCGTGCACACTCGCGATGGCGCTGGCCATGACGGCCGGATGCCGGGTCAGCGGATTGGTGACGGAAGGGCCGATCATCACACGTTCCGTCGCATGCGCGATCGTGGTAAGCGTGACGAACAGCTCGCGGAACAATGACTGTGAATCGGCCACACCGACCCAATCGAAACCAGCCTGTTCCGCCAACTTGGCATTCTCGATCGAACTCGAAATGCTGCGGGAGATTTCAATCAGGCCGAACCGGGCTTTCATGGGGATTACGCTCCTGTAGTTCGACTTTACAACGTGGGAACCATCACCTCGCCGCGCATGATCAGCCGCGTGGTCCTGAGGATACCCGCGCTCACGACATTCAAACCCACCCCGGCGCCGCTGGTTTCGAGCCGCACGTCGATCCGGCCGGATGGATGCTCGATCTGGACATCGCGCGGATTGGATGCATCGGGGCGGCACAGCTCGTGCGTCACCGACCCTTCGACCAGTGATGCCGTCGCCACACAGACCGCACCGGTAACCGCATGGGCGGCGTGGACCTGCCAAGGCGTGAAGTACCGGGAGGATATGTCACCGCCCTTCGCCGGCGGCGCGACCAAGCCGACTTTCGGGATCACCAGCTCCGACACGTCGCCGAGCCCCATCCGTTCGCCGGCTTCCAGCCGGACCGGCTCGATCAACTCGAAAAGCACCCGGTTTCGATTGATTTCGTCGCGACTTTCATAGCCTGAAAGGCCGAAATCGGCGGCCCGAAGGAAAACCATGGGCATCGCGACGTCGACGCAGGTCGCATCCAAGCCGTTGATCCGTTCCATGACCTTCCCGGTCGGCAGTAATGCGCCCGTCTTGGCCCCGACGACATCCATGAAATTCAGGTACACCGGCGCCGCCGCACCGGGAACGCCGTCGATCTGCGCGGTTCCCTCATAGTTCATCGCGCCGTCGGGCGTTTCGATCCTCGCCTCGATCCGCGCGCCGGTGTTCACGTTGTAGATCATCACGCTCGTCTGGTCCGAGTCCGGGGTGATGATCCCCGTTTCCACCGCATACGGACCAATGCCCGACAGCATGTTGCCGCAGGACGGTGCGATATCGACAACCGGTTGATCGATCGAGACCTGCGCGAACAGATAGTCGACGTCGATGCCGGGCCGCTCGGATGCAGAAACGATCGCAACCTTGCTCGTCAGCGAATCGGCCCCGCCGATCCCGTCGATCTGACGTGTGTCCGGCGATCCCATGACCGCCAATAGGATGCGTGCGCGCTCTTCCGGGTCCGACGGCAAATCCTTCGAGTTGAAGAATGGCCCTTTCGACGTTCCGCCTCGGAAGATCAGGCATGGGATGGGGCGCAGCGGCATAATGGGTTTCGATTTATCGATTGCACGATTATCAGCGGTAATAGGACGCCCCCTATGCGAGCGCCCGGCTATCTTCCGCACCTTATCGACCGGGAGTATTCAATTCAAACCGACGTTTCGATAGCGAACATATTTTCAATACGTCCGATTGCCCTTATCTTGCCGGCATGTCCGATGCCGATCAGCAATCCTCCGGCGCGCCCGACGAAACGGTAACCGTTGCGTCGATCCCGACCGCCACGCACTCGATCTTGCCGCGCGCCATTGCCGCATTCCGTGCGTCCGATCATACGGGACGCATTCGGATCAGCGATCTGTCCGCCAGCGAAGTCTTAGACGCGGTCAGCAACGGCGACGTGGATTTCGGGATCGATTTCATCGGCGCACAGGATCCGAGTTTCGATTTCCAGCCGTTGGCCGAGGATCGTTTTGCCTTGGCGATGCGCCAAGACGATCCATTGGCGGAGAAATCCGCGATCGAATGGACGGATGTCGACCCCACACGTTTCATCGCGGTCTGGAAAGGCAGCGGAAACCGGATGTTGATCGATAACGCCCTTGCAAAGGCACGGATCACGCTCGATTGGGCCTACGAGGCGCGGCATCTCTCCACCGCTCTCGCCCTGGTCGAGGCCGGCGTGGGCGTCAGCGCCCTCCCCTTATCCGCGATTCCGGACAGCGCCCAATCCTTGATCGTGGCACGGCCCCTCGTCGAACCCGAGATCGTCCGGACGATCGGCCTTGTCCGGCGGGCGGACGCCACACTCTCCCCGACCGCGGAAAAGCTATATCAAACGTTGCTGAGCCTCGCCACGATCGAGGCCTGAGCGCGCCGTATACAAGCGCTGACAGTGGTAATCACCCCCTTCACAACTTTTGCGCTACACAACCGCAATTCCGATACGCTACTGTAATGATGCTGAAAGCCCGGCGACGACCGGACGATCGCGTTCGGTTTGGACCACGGCTATGCATATGTCGGAAGGGGGAAACCGATGTCCAATACGTTTCTCGTGGCCGTTGACGGCAGCGAGGGTAGTGTAAGAGCAGCAGATTTCGCGACCGAACGGGCGCTTGCCAGCCACTCGAAGCTGGTTCTCGCCTATGTCATTGAATGGTCGCCCTACAGCTTCCACACGCCCGACGAGCTGGCGGAACGGCACAAACGCCGTGAAGAAGAAATCGAACGCGCGCAATCCACAGTGCTCGAACCCGTATCGAAGTCCGTCAAGGACAAGGGCGTAGATGTGGAGGCCGTGGTCCATCACGGCCATCCGTCGGAAACGCTTGTCGATATCGCAAAGGATCGCGGCGCCACGCAGATCTTCATCGGCCGTAAGGGCCAATCGCGCGTGGCATCACTGTTGTTCGGCAGCGTGGCTGGATCACTCGTCCAGACCTCGCCAGTACCCGTCACAGTCGTTCCATAAAAATCAACAATCGGACACACCAAAGGGGGGTGTCATGAAACGTATTCTTCTTGCCGCGGTCATTACGCTATTGGCGACCGCAACGGCACACGCCGCCGGTATCGACGAAACGATCAATACCGCAACCGCACCGATCGCCGCCTGGGTCGGCAAAATCGTCTTCTTCAAGATCCCGGTCTTCGGAGCACAATTGCCGCTGGTCGTCCTATGGCTGGTCGTCGGCGCGGTGTTCTTCACGTTTTACATGGGTTTCTTCAACATCCGCGGCTTCAAGCACGCCATCGAACTGGTGCGCGGCGACTACGCCAACCCGAAAGACGCGGGTGAAGTCTCACACTTCCAGGCGTTGGCCACCGCTGTATCCGGCACGGTCGGCATCGGCAACATCGGCGGCGTCGCCGTCGCGGTGACGGTCGGCGGTCCCGGCGCCACCTTCTGGCTCATCATGGCCGGCTTCCTGGGCATGTCGACGAAGTTCGTCGAATGTACCCTCGGCGTGAAATACCGGAACGAAAACCCGGACGGTTCCGTCTCGGGCGGCCCGATGTACTACCTTCGCAAGGGCTTCGCCGAACGCGGCATGGAAGGTTTCGGCAAATTCCTGGGCATGTTCTACGCCATCGGCATCTTTATCGGCGCCCTGGGCATCGGCAACATGTTCCAGTCGAACCAGGCCTATGTGCAGCTCAACAACGTCGCTGGCGGCAGCCTCGACGGTCTCGGCTGGCTGGTCGGCCTGATCATGGCGGGCATCGTTTTCCTCGTGATTGTCGGCGGCATCAAATCGATCGCCCGCGTGACCGAGAAGATCGTTCCCTTCATGGCGGTCTTCTACTGCTTCTTCGCGCTGATCGTGATCTTCATGAACGCAGCGGTGATTCCCGACGCCATCGCAAACATCTTCACCGGCGCAATGACCGGCGAAGGCGTCGCCGGCGGTGCGCTCGGCGCCTTGATCATCGGTTTCCAACGGGCGGTGTTCTCGAACGAAGCCGGCATCGGTTCCGCCTCCATCGCGCATTCGGCGGTCCGGACCAACGAGCCCGTCACCGAAGGAACCGTATCGCTGCTGGAGCCGTTCATCGACACGATCGTCATTTGCACGATCACCGCGCTGGTGATCGGCACGACGGCCGCGGCCGACCCAAATTTCGCCGGGGACGCCAAGGGTATCGCCATGACATCCGCCGCCTTCGAGCGCCAGATTTCATGGTTCCCGGTACCGCTGGCCTTCGCCGGGGTCCTGTTCGCCTTTTCGACCATGATTTCCTGGTCGTATTACGGGCTGAAGGGCTGGACCTATATCTTCGGCGAGAATGAGCGCGGGCAGACGATCTACAAGCTGATCTTCTGCGGCTTCGTGATGCTGGGATGCATCGTGCAGCTCGGCCCGATCCTGGATATCTCCGACGCGCTGGTCTTCCTGATCTGCGTGCCGAACATCCTGGGCCTGTACTTCCTGGCCCCCGTGGTGAAACGGGAACTGGAATCCTATCTCGCCCGTATCGAAAGCGGTGAGATCAAGCGGTTCAAGGGCGGCTAGGTTACGCCTAATCCGGAAAGAAAGGCCCGGTCTCCCTGCGAGATCGGGCCTTTCCCGTGGTATTATGAGGTTCGTCCTATCAGGGAATAGTCGAATGATAGCGCACCGACGCGAAAGCCTTTCACGCCTGTTCGCCGCGATCATCCCGCTCGTTCTTGGCGCCTGCGCAACCGAAGCCGACAGGAAAATTGCGGAGTCCTGCACGGCGTCCGGCGGCAGATGGATCGCCGATACCCGGGAATGCGAGATCGGGAAAGCCGATTGGTGCAAGGCGTACTCGGGCACGTTCAACAAATGCGCATCGGCGTGCCGCAACACCCGTCAGGAAGTCTGCATCACGGTCTGCGTGCCGGTCTGTAAGGTCCCGGACCAGGGATAACGGCGTCAGGCGGCCTGTAGGACCGGCAACACCTCTTTCTCGATCAGCGCCTTCGCCTCGACGCCTTCCGGTGTCTGGGTCAGCCGGATGTTGCCGCCCATCGAGAACTTGTCGAGGCCGAGCGCGGCCAAGTCCTGCAGCCGTCCGATGCAATGATCGGGCGGTCCCACGACGGCGAAATGATCAATGAATTCCGGCGTCAGGGTATCCGCCTGCCGGGAATCCCCATGCGTGTGCTTCCGCATGTCGTAGTTTTCGCGCAATGTCTGGAGGGCCGACTCCATCGCCGGCGTCACCGGTCCGGAGGTTTTGCCATGCATCACCGAGAAGCGCGCGAAGGTCGTTAGGCCGCCCTTTACAAGAGTGCGTGCGACGTCCAGGTCGGGATGGCAGATGCAGTTGAGATACGCGCCGAACGCAATTCCCTCCGGGTCCAATCCCGCTTTCTTGCGCGCCGTCTTCGCAAGCTCGATGCCCCAGGCGAGCCGGTCCTTGTCGGCCCCCAGCGTGAACATCAGCCGGTCCGCATGGAGAGCGGACTGCTCGATCACCTTCTCCCCGCTCACCGCGACCTCTACCGGCGGCTTGTGCCCCCCGGCCATCCAGCTAATTCGGCTGTCTTCGGGCGAATCCGCCAGCTTGAGGCCACCCACAGGGGGCGCAACGCTGTCCGGCATCTCGATCTCGTCGAAGGGCACCGGCTCGCCCCGCAGATAGGTCTGCAGGTGGCGCAGATAGGTCTCGAACTGCTTCAGCCGCGCCGGTCCCCGGCCGAGATGCGCGAGCGCGGAATCGCCCCGGCCGATACCAAGGACCGCCCTGCCGCCGGAAACCCGGTCAACACTGGTGATCGACGTGGCGGTCGCCGCCGCGACGCGCGTGACCGAGTTCGTTACCGACGTACCGAGACCGATCCGTTCTGTCACCGTCGCCGCCATGGCGAGCGACACATAGGGATCGCCCGAGAGGTTCTGGGAATCGACGACCGAAAGACCATCCCACCCCTTTTCCTCGGTGTCGCGCGCGACCTTCATGATGCCGCGCGGCAGGGCGGCGCTGTGGTTCCAGATTTTCACCATGTCATTCTCCGCACCCTACGCGGCTCCGTCCGTTAGCGGTCACTTCTTCTGACTGTCGAGGAATTTCTTCGCTCCCTTGGTGAACCAGCCCGACGCGGTCAGGTATTGGTTCAGGTGTTTGCCCATATCGAGCGCGTTATCCAGGGGCATGTTCTCCGCCGCCCGGAAGGTCTCGCGGGTCAAAGCGACGGCCTTCGGGTCCAGAGCCATCAACCTGCCTACGAAGTCAGCCTCGGCAGCCTCCAGTTCGTCCGCGTCATCGGCCAACTGATTGATCAGCCCCATCTCGTACAAACGGGTAGCCTCGACCAGATCGCCGAACATCGCCAGTTCCAATCCAAGCCGCGGCCCGACGAGCCGCGCCAGGATCGGCGTGCAGACCGATGCGGGGAACCCGTTCCGCATTTCGAGCGCACCGAACCGCGCCGACCGTTCCGCAAGGACGAAGTCGCAGCCCATGGAGAGCGTGAATCCGCCGGCCACGGCGTAGCCGTTGACCACTGCCACGGACGGAATCTCGAGATTGTGCAGGATATGGAAACTGCGGACCCAGGCCTGATCCTTGGCATACGCCTCGTCCGGCGTCGGCTCGGTCCCGGTTTCGGCCTTGAGATCGCGGCCCGCGCTGAACACGCCGCCGGCCCCCTTGATCACGAGAACCCGCGCACTCCGATCCGCCGCGACGTCGGTCAAGGCATCCGCGAACGCCAGCGTCGTCGGAATGTCGAAGGCGTTCTTGCGTTCCGGCCGGTCCAGAATCACCGAGATTCGGCCGTTATCGTTTTCCGTTCTGATCATGGGGCCTCTCTACGGAATCGGCGGGCCGATCCCGGTATCCGTTGGCCCGCAGGTTGGCTGGAAGACGACGCGGATCGGGCGGCGGCTTCCGCCCGATCCAAAATCCGTCAAATATCGGCGTAGACGTGTTTTTCCGCCTTGGCGCCGGGGTGGGTGACCGCACCGCCGCGGGCATCACCCACGGTCTGGGCATAGCGCCACAGGGCGCCCGACTGATAGTCGTGCTCGCGCGGCTCCCAGCTCTTGCGGCGCTCGGCCAGCTCGTCATCGCTGAGGTCGACTTCAAGTATCCCCTCGACCGCATCAATGGTGATCATGTCGCCATCCTTCAGCAGGCCGATCGGTCCGCCGACCGCCGCTTCCGGGCCGACATGGCCGATACAGAAGCCCCGCGTCGCGCCGGAGAAACGGCCGTCGGTGATCAACGCGACCTTGTCGCCCACCCCCTGGCCATAGAGCGCTGCCGTCGTCGCCAGCATCTCGCGCATGCCGGGGCCGCCCTTCGGGCCCTCATAGCGGATGACGAACACCTCGCCTTCCTCGTAGCCGCGATTCTCGACGCACTCGAACGCGTCTTCCTCGCAGTCGAAGACACGGGCGGGGCCGGTGAATTTGAGGATATCCATACCGGCGACCTTCACGATGGCGCCGTCCGGCGCGAGGTTGCCCTTCAGGCCGACGACGCCGCCGGTCGGGGTGATCGGCTTGGCGGTCGAGTAGATGATGTCCTGATCGCCGGGCACCTTCACGCCTTCCAGATTCTCGCCGATGGTCTTGCCGGTGACGGTCAGGCAGTCGCCGTTCAGGTAGCCGCCGTCGAGCAGCGCCTTCATCAGGACCGGCACGCCGCCGATCTCGTACATGTCCTTGGCGACATATTTGCCGCCGGGCTTGAGGTCAGCGATATAAGGCGTGTCCCTGAAGATATCGGTGACGTCGAACATATCGAAATCGATTCCCGCCTCGTTCGCGATCGCCGGCAGGTGCAAGCCGCCGTTGGTCGAGCCGCCGGAGCAGGCGATGATGCGCGCCGCGTTGATCAAGGCGTCCTTGGTGACGATGTCGCGCGGCCGGATATTCTTCTCCAGCAGATCCATGACCATCTGGCCGGAGGCCTCCGCATAGGCATCGCGCGATTCGTACGGCGCGGGTGCGGCGGCCGATCCGGGCACCGCCAGCCCGATCGCTTCGGAGACGCAAGCCATGGTATTCGCGGTGAACTGGCCACCGCAGGATCCGGCCGAAGGACAGGCCACGCATTCCATCAAATGCAGGTCTTCGTCCGACATCTCACCGGCGCTATGCGCGCCGACGGCTTCGAACACATCCTGCACCGTCACATCGCGTCCCTTGAAGCGGCCCGGCAGGATCGATCCGCCATACATGAAGATCGACGGCACGTTCAGCCGCACCATGACCATCATCATGCCCGGCAGCGACTTGTCGCAGCCCGCCAGCGTCACCATCGCGTCGTAGCAATGGCCCCGCATGGTCAACTCGACCGAGTCCGCGATCAGGTCCCGGCTCACCAGTGAGCTTTTCATGCCCGCATGCCCCATGGCGATGCCGTCGGTCACGGTAATCGTGGTGAATTCGCGCGGCGTTCCCTTCTTCGCCTTGACGCCCAGCTTCACCGCCTGTGCCTGCCGGCTCAGCGCGATGTTGCACGGCGCGGCCTCGTTCCAGCATGTCGCCACGCCGACGAAGGGTTGGGCGATTTCCTCTTCCGTCATGCCCATCGCGTAATAGTAGGAACGATGCGGCGCGCTTTCGGGCCCGACGGATACATACCGGCTGGGCAGCTTCGACTTGTCGAAGGCCATGAGACTCCTCCTGTGAGACCTGTTTTCTTACCGTGATTTCGCTGCAGTAAACTGAGCCACCGACCGCAATTCCTAAGGGATTTCTGCGGCGATGGCCAGTGGCCAGCGGAACCGGACGGTGACGCGGAGGAATAAGTGTTTTTAGCGGCGCGCTTCGGCGAATAACCGGTCGAAATAGTCCCGCTTGTCGCGGCACCGGCCATCGGTGAAACAAGATCCCAGAGTGCCGACGATCGTCCCGTTCTTTCGCAGCGTCAACTCCCACGGCCGCTGCATCAGGACGGTGTGGACATACATGGCGAAACTCTCGGCGAAATCCTCGGCCGGCATCGTGGTCGCGTAGAGCGACGGGAAATTCGATTTCTCAAGCCGTTGGAAGGTTTCCGGCAGCGACCGCACATAGTCATCGTGATTGCCCGACTGCACCTGGCTCATCGCCGAGTTCAAATATCGGGAATAGCGATGGCGGTCCGGATTGATCCACGACAGGCAGGCGAAGGCGCAATCGGGGTGCGCATGATCATGCGAGAACCAGCCGGAGACGATATCCCGCTCGAAATCGACCAAATGGCCGAATTCGTGCAGCAAGACATACCGGAGCGTCGTCACGCGGTCATTCTCGCCCCGGCGCGCAAGCCGCGGTGCGACGGCCATGCCGCGGTAGTTGCGTGACGGGACATATTCCATACCCGCCATCGCCTCGTTCGCCCGTTTGTCCGTGTCGTTCCGGTCGATCAAGATCACCGTACCGACATGCTGCCGCCAGAACCCCTGCACCTCGAAAGCCATGCCCAGGCTGTCCGAATTCTCGCTCTGGGCAAGCCCTTCGACCAGATAGATCCCCACCAGCCGGTCCTTCACGAGGTCCCGCACTTCCTGCGGCATATCCTCGATCGCCCGCTGAACGTCCTGGATGACGTATTTTGCGTTCCGGGCCGGCACCACCTGGCTGATGAAGTGATGATCGCTGAGGCCGTCGCGAAGCGACGGCAGTGCATCCGCCGGAAGCACGCTGACCCGCTGGGCCAACGGCTTCTCCTGCCAACCGTCGCCCCAGAAGGAGGCGCGGCGCACTTCAGGCGCGGTCAGATAGGTCATGGACAATACGGCGAGCGCCAACCCCGCCATCACGACCCAGCCGGTCCATCCCTTGGTCATCCCACTGCCACCTAAGAACAGCTAAATTACTGATATAGATTGATAAAACGGAGAATCAAAAGCTCTGCCGATACTGAGCCGGGAAAGTCTAAGACCCGATTGGTAACAAACTGTTAAGGGTCGGCGGCCGTTAGGGTTCTGAAAGCGCCTGAGACACCGTAGACAGCAGAAGAGACCGGAAAGCCTCGTTCTGGCCGGCAGGAAGAGCCTGACGTTCGCAAAGGGTCCAGCCGGACGGATCGTCCGCCAGCGCACTGCCATCGAGGGTGAGAAAGGCCGCGACCGTCCTGCCACGGTCGCGAACGGGATATCCCCGCAAGGCACAGCCCTGTCCCGATACCACGAAGACGCCGATCAGCCGGCGTTCGACCTGGTTATGCGCAGGCCCCTTTAGGGCAAACGTGACCGACCGAAACATCTCCGCGACGGGACGCGGCGGCACCTGGCTCTTGATCGCGGGATTGTCAGCCCGGAGGAACGCGACGACCGGTGGGATGGCCGGGCCGATCCGGTTCTGCGGTGCCTTGAGCTGCCAGCCGATCCCCCAGGCGCCGATGTCCTGAACCGATCGAGCGTCGATGGTCCCGCACCCGACGAGAAAGGCCGTAACGGCAAGAATCCGCAGACACGCACGCATCGCACCTCCGTAGGAAGCCTCAGGCGACCGCCGAGAGCCGTTTCAATGCCTCGTCGAGTTTCACCCGCGCCGTCTCTTCGTCCGCCAACCGGCCGCGCTGCTCGTCGACGACGGCTTCCGGGGCCTTGCTCAGGAATTGCTCGTTCGACAGCTTCTTCTGGAGCTTCTTGATCTCGCCATCGACCTTGGCGATTTCCTTCTGCAGCCGTTGCTGTTCCTGCTCGATATCGATGACATCGGCGATCGGCAATGCGACCGTCGACTCGTCGTGCACGAACTGCACCGACCCTTGGGGGATATCCTCGCCCATGCTGATCCCATCGAGACGGGCCAACCGAAGGATCAAGGGCTCATGGGTCCGCAGCCAGGATGTCGCCAAACTGCCGGCCCCTTTCAGGATCATTGGGATCTTGGCCCCAGCCGGGATGTTCATCTCCGACCGGACCGACCGGGCCTCCGAAATCAACCGGACCACCCAATCGAGTTCCTTGGCCACGTCCTCGTCGATAATGCCGTCGGAATAATCCGGCCATTGGGATCGAATCAGGTCGGCAGGGCGATCGTCCGCCAGCGCGCCCCACAATTCCTCGGTAACGAAAGGCATGAAGGGGTGCAGCATCAGCAGGATCTGGTCGAGCGCCCAGCCCGCGGTCGCCTGCGTCTCGGCCTTCAGCGCCGCATCGTCGCTGTTCAGCAGCGGCTTGCAGAATTCCAGATACCAATCACAGAAGGTGCCCCAGGCAAACTGATACAGCGTATTGGATGCTTCGTTGAACCGGTATGCCCCGAGTTGCTTCGACACCTCCCGCTCGCATTTCGCGACTTCGCCGACGATCCATCGATTGACCGTCTGGCTCGGTGAAGCGGGATCGAAATCGCCGCCCGAAACGCAGCCGTTCATCTGACAAAAGCGGGCGGCGTTCCAAAGCTTGGTCGCGAAGTTCCGGGATCCTTCGACGCGGCTTTCCGACATGCGGATGTCGCGCCCCGGCGCGGCCAGCGTCGACAACGTAAAGCGCAAGGCATCCGAGCCGAATTGATCGATCAGATCGAGCGGATCGATGACGTTGCCCTTGGATTTGGACATCTTCTGCCCGCGCTCGTCCCGGACCAGGGCATGGACGTAGACGGTGCGGAACGGCACTTCGCCCATGAAATGCAGCCCCATCATCATCATCCGGGCGACCCAGAAGAAGATGATGTCGAAGCCGGTCACCAAAACATCGGTCGGATAATACCGCTTCAATTCGGGCGTCTCGTCCGGCCAGCCCAGCGTCGAGAACGGCCACAGCCCCGACGAGAACCAGGTATCGAGAACATCCTCGTCCCGGGTCAATTCGACCGCCTTGCCGTAATGCGCATCCGCGGTAGCCTGGGCAGCGGCCTCGTCCAACTCAACGAAGACCTGGCCGTCGGGACCGTACCAGGCGGGGATTTGATGCCCCCACCAAAGCTGGCGCGAGATACACCACGGTTGAATGTTCCGCATCCATTCGAAATAGGTCTTCGACCAGTTTTCCGGGAAGAACTTGGTCCGGCCATCCTCGACCGCGGCGATCGCGGGCTTCGCCAGTTCCTTGGCGTCGGCAAACCATTGGTCGGTCAGATAGGGCTCGATCGGCACGCCGCCGCGGTCGCCATACGGAACCGTGTGGACGTGATCTTCGATCTTCGCCAGAAGGCCCGCGGCCTCAATGTCCCGGACCACTTTCTCGCGGGCAACAAAACGGTCGAGCCCGCGGTAGGCCTCAGGCGCATTCTCGTTGATGCAACCGCCCACATCGAAAATGTTGATCATCTCCAGGTCGTGCCGGCGGCCGACCTCGAAATCGTTGAAATCATGCGCCGGGGTGATCTTGACCGCACCAGACCCCTGCTCCGGGTCGGCATACTCGTCCCCCACAATGACGATACGGCGGCCAACCAGCGGCAGGATGCAGTGTTTTCCGATAAGATGGGCATGCCGCTCGTCGTCCGGATGAACGGCGACAGCGGTGTCACCCAGCATGGTTTCCGGCCGCGTGGTTGCGACGGTCAGATACACACCGTTCTCGCCCTCGACCGGATAGTTGAAGTACCAGAGCTTCCCTTGGGTCTCGCGCTGCTCGACCTCAAGATCGGAGATCGCGGTCTCCAGCTTCGGGTCCCAGTTCACCAGCCGCTTGTCTTTGTAGATCAGTCCCTGGTTGTACAGATCGACGAACACCTTGAGCACCGCTCGGCTCAAGCCGTCGTCCATGGTGAATCGTTCCCGGCTCCAATCACAGGATGCGCCGAGGCGGCGGAGCTGGCCGGTGATCGTCCCGCCCGATTCCTCTTTCCATTCCCAGACACGCTCGATGAACGCCTCGCGGCCCAGTTCGCGGCGCGACATGTTGCCGGCCTCGGCCAGTTGGCGCTCGACGACCATTTGCGTCGCGATCCCGGCATGATCCATACCCGGCTGCCACAACGCATCCCGGCCGCGCATCCGCGCATAGCGGATCAAGATGTCCTGGAGCGTGTTGTTGAGGGCGTGCCCCATATGCAGGCTGCCCGTCACATTCGGCGGCGGAATGACGATCGTGTAAGGGTCGCCGTCGGGCGACGCGCCGCAGGCGAACGCACCGTCGGATTCCCAACGTTCGTAATGCTTCTTCTCAACCTCTGCGGGTCGGAAAGTCTTTTCGAGAACCGGCATTTACACTCTATTCCAGGCCAGAATTCGGATTACCGGCCCGGATGAGGAGATTTAGCCGTCTTCTCCCGTGCGGGCCATACGCTCAATCTCGCGTCGGACGAGACGTTCGACCATATCGGGTAGGTTGTCGTCAAGCCATTGGCGCAGCATCGGACGCATTAGTTCTTCTGCCAATTGCTCGATCGTCAGGCCGCCGCGCTGTGATTTCACCGACTGGGATAACTCCATGAAGGATGAGACTCCGGCCGCGGACGTATCCTCGGAGACGATTGATTCCACCGGCGCGAGCGGCGCAGGGTCCAGTTCTGCAACAGGCTCCGGTTCGGGTTCAGGTTCGGGCTCGGGCTCTGGTTCGTCGAAAATTTCGATCGCGTGTTCGTCCGACGGCTCGATCTCCTCCGTCAGTTCGAGCGGCTCTTCCACCGGTTCGATCTCATCGGTTAGTTCGAGCGGCTCTTCCGCAACCGGTTCGGGCTCGGGCTCGGGCTCCGGCTCTGGCTCAGGTTCCGGTTCGGGCTCAGGCTCCGGCTCAGGAACGGGGGCCTCAGCCTCAACCTGCGGCGCGGCTTCCTCTTCCCCATCCTCGGAGATAATCTTTCGAATGGAAGCAAGAATTTCTTCCATCGAAGGTTCTTGTTGGTCGCCTGCCTCACTCATCGTTCGATCATCCTGACTGATTTCAACCGAGTGCCTCTAAACCTTCCGCCGTCCGTTTGTCGGCGTCGATCCTTCATCGGCCTTGGTTATTTTCCCTTCGACTTAACCGGGACTTCCCCCAGCCCCCAAAGCTTGTCTCTAACCGAGTTATAGTACACTTCAGGAGTATACAACTCCGTATTGAGACTCAAGCCATTGCCCGTCAATCGGCCGACGGCCGAGAGCAATTCATACTGTGCGACAATTTCGTCACGCTCCGCGCGGACCAAATTGACCTGCGCATCGAGCAATTCCTGCTCGGCATCCAAAACATCCAGAACCGTTCGCGACCCCACCAGGGCTTCTTGCTGAACCCCTTCCAAAGCAATGCGATTCGCCCGGACTTCCGCGGAAAACGACCGAATGCGGGCACGCGCCGTAACCAGCGATTCCCATGCGCTGTTTCCGGCCTCGGTTGCCTCGCGACGCGCTTCGGCCAGCAACAAACGGTTCCGTCCGACGACCTGCTTTGCTTCGCGGACACGGCTCGAAACCGCGCCGCGCTGATACAGCGGTACCGTCAATTGGGCCGTAATGCTCGCCGAGTCGCGGGTCAGGTTGCTTGCCGACTGGTTCCGCGACCGTCCGCCTTCGCCGACGACATCGACCTTCGGCAACAGCTCACTGCGAACCACTTTGACATTCTCTTGCGAAGCGCGTTCATCGAACAAGGCCGACGTCACGACCGGATTGTTGTCCTGCGCCAACGCAATGGTCTCTTCGCGGCTCGACGGCAGATCCCGGACCATCGGCGGCTTGGTCAAGTCTTCCGGCGGTTGCCCCACGACCTGGACGAAGACGCCGCGCCCGATCTGAAGATCCCCTTCGGCCTGAATTCTATCGGCAGTTGCACGAGACAACCGGGCCTCGGCTTGCGAGACGTCGGTTCGCGTGACCTCGCCCACATTGAAACGGTCCCGCGTCGCCTCGAGCTGACGGGCCAGAACCTTCTCGTTGTTGATGTTCAGACGCAACACCGCCGCATCCCGAAACACGTCCATGTAGGCCCGGACGACACTGAGCAGAACATCCTGCTCGGTCACCGCCAACCGCGCCCTTTCCGCCCGAACGGAGTTTTCGGCGCGCCGGATGTCGGCCACCGTGCCGCCGCCCGAGAATAGATTTTGCGTCACCCGCAGATTGCCGGAATAGCGGCCCCGCGTGTCGCTGGTCGACGTGGACCCGCTGGTTTCCTCGGTAAGAGCCCCGCCATCGCCGAGAATCTCGACCGTCGGCCGCCACCCGGCGGACGCTTGCGGCACGCCTTCGTCGGCCACGCGGACATTCGCCCGCTGAGCCTGAAGCGTCGGATTGTTTTGATATGCCAGGATGATCGCGTCGACCAATGAGTCGCTTTTCGCCGGACTCATCGGCATTAAGAGGAAACCGGCACACAACACCAGTGCGGAAACGCTCCCCAATGCCTTCTTGGTCAACTTACGCCGGGTGCTGTGCATCTTCGATCGTTTGCCACCACCCATGATTTTTAATGTTCTAGACAGAGCCTGTACGTCCTCTTGTCAACAAACCCACCAAATCGAACTGTTGGAGCCTCCCGGCTCCATTCCCGTACCGAATTTTGCAATTCACATGCCAACGATCGCCTTCCGTCGGCTATGCAAATGCACGCCACCGGGTAACGTCACCCGATGCGTAGGTTTGCGGCATGGCGCCGGTTAATCGGTACCAGAACTGGCCCAACAAAAGATGCGGTTTGGTCGACTCCCCCTCGTCTAACACCCAGACACCTCGATAAAACCACAAAATGTTGTTCCACAACAGTCCTAAAACACAAAACCTGCCGACTTCGCGAAGCCCGGGAGCAACGGCGTGTTGGCATCGAACAAGGTTCGGCTCGACAGCACGCCACCGCGCTTCTCCATCAACGTGGCGCGGCCAACATCCTGATCGTCGCAAACGACCGCGACCAATCGTCCGTCGTCCGCCAGTTGATCCAGGATCCCTGTCGGCACCTCGGCAACGGCGCCATCGAAGACAATCAGGTTATACGGCGCCTCGCCGGGCCAACCCTTGTCCAGCGCTCCCTCGACCACGACGGCGTTGTCAGCGCCAAGCGTTGCCAGCAGGCTCGATGCCTTTTCAACGAAGGTTCCGTCGCTCTCCAGCGCGAAGACGGCGCCGCACAATTTCGAGAGAACGGCCGCCGAATACCCGGTTCCGCATCCGACCAAGAGCGCCACATCGTCAAGGTTCGCGCGGCACTCCTGCAGCAGTCGGCCCAGTACCATCGGTTCGACCAAAAAGCGCTCACCGCCAACGGCAAGGTCCTCATCCACGTAAGCAATATTCACGAGATCGTCGGGAACGAAGCGCTCGCGCGGGACTTCCCCCATCGCGGCGATCACCGCCTCTTGCGTAATGCGGTTCGTTCGAAGCTGACACTCGACCATGTTGCGCCGGGCAACGGCGAAATCCATGGAACTGATACTCCCCCCAGAAATCTGCTGAAGAAATTTAGGAACGAATTTCCTAACAAATCGCCAACACAGTTCTGACCGTTTATATCTTTCTATTCTCAGGAAAACAACGGATACGGGCGACGACCACGGCGCTTGACCCCCGGCGGCCGGACCCGTATATGACGCCGACGTAAGTAAAAGCGGCGGTCCGGTGGCAGAGTGGTTATGCAGAGGCCTGCAAAGCCTTGTACGTCGGTTCGATTCCGGCCCGGACCTCCAGCCCCTCGAAAAAACGGACAACCAACATCGCGACCTGCCTCACACCGATAGGCCGAGGCCGGCCGGGGAACTCATGCGTCAGAGCAAATCCGTCAGATGGATACGGACAACGGCGGCGCGCTGGGAACCGCTGTTGCGCGCGGCCTTCGTCCTTGCCTTGATCATCGTCGCCTATCTGTCTCTCAAGCCCGGTATTCCAGGGCAGATATACGACGGCCTGGACAAGTGGCGGCATATCGCCGCCTATGGCGTCCTGGGCTTCTCGGGAACCCTCGCCTTTTCCGCACGTCGGAACTTCTGGCCTCTGCTGGCGGGATTGACGCTCTATGGCGCGGCCTTGGAGTTGGCTCAGACATTCGTCCCTTATCGCACGGGGAGTTGGCCCGATTTCGGCGCCAACGTGGCCGGTGTCGTGATCGGCGTGTTTCTAATGCGGGGCTTTGTGGAGATATGTGGGATCGGCAGGGCGGATCCGCACCGCGACCTGTCCTAGCTAGGCTTGCGGCGGCTCGCGCCGAGCAACAAGGCGGTCAGCCCGCTCAGCATGAGCCAAATCGCGCCGGGAAGCGGCGTTTCGGCGACGGGGACCACGATAGCCTGAAAACTGTACCGGCCGCTGCCGGAGGTCTCGCCAACCGGGAAGAACACGTCGCCGGCCGCGGCAAGGGCATAGAGCACCCCGGGCTGCAGGACCGAGAAGGACAGCAGTTGGTCGAATACCGTCGTTCCGGCCGCATTCAGGGTCAGCGAAGCGAGCGTCGTGTCGGTGGCGACCTCGAACAGACGAAGGTTGAAATCGACCATATTCTCGACGCTCAAGGCCGTCGTCCGCAGGGTCACCGCCTCGGTGACTTCGAATGTTTTGGAGATACGCTCGTGGTCGATACAGGCCGAACTGGTCGCGGCGTTGGGGCCGGAACAGGACAAGGAAGTGTTTGCGGTCCAAACGGTGTTACCGGGGCCGACCGTCATCGCCGACGCCGGCAAACCGGTCAGAAATACCGCCGCGATCGAAAAAACAGCAACCCAAATTCCCCGTAACATAATCCTGCAAACCCCTGTAATTGCGTCAAAAGAAGGCCTTGAGCCATCTTGGTCACAATAAGGGGTAGCCGATCGGCGGGGACACCTATCTGTCTGGCTAGGTCGGCGTTCTTTTGGACTATAGAAAAAGGATTAGGCGCGCCGGGCCGATTGCCGGTCGCTTGGCGCGCCTTTATCCGCCCGATGAAAACCGCACGTTAAAGCGATTCGAGGATTTTCTTGGCTTCGGCTATTTCCGGATACTTATCGACCTGCGCCACCGCTTTCTCAAGATGCGGCTTGGCTTGCTCGGCCTGACCGCTTTTGTAATAGGCCATGCCGAGATGGAAATTCAGGTAGGGATGGTCCGGTAACTCGTCGACCGCGCGCTTCAGCGTTACCACGGCGAGGCTGTAATCACCTTTCCGGTACAGCAACCATCCCAGAGTATCCAGATAGAACGGGTTTTCCGAGGTTTGGAAGCGCTGCGCGACCGCCAGGGCCTTTTCCAAGGCATCCGTATCCTCATACCGATGATCGGCAACCAGCGCCGCCATGTTGTTCGCTGCGGCGTCCATCTTCGGATTCACCTCCAGCATGGCGCCATACGTCGCGATCGCCGCGTCGTATTCCTTTGCGGCCTGCTGAGCGGTCGCCAACGTGAACATCAAGGTAGCGTCCTTCGGAGAGGCCTTCAGGCCTTCCTGCAGCACAGCGATGGCTTCTTTCGGTTGGTCTTCCGCCAGAATTAGCCGGCTCAAATTCACGTAAGGCAGCGTCCATGTCTTGCGCAGCTCGGTGGCCCGGATGAACGCCTTCTTGGCGTCCTCGACCGCCTTATCCGTGGCATAAACCTCGCCCAGCAGATTGTGGGCATATACATTCTCCGGGGCCTTCTTGATCACGCCTTTGAGACGCACAACCGCCTCGTCCACCTGCTTCATCAGCAGGTGCGACCGGACGATACCGGTCAAAGCGGCCGTCGAGGACGGCTCGATGGAAAGTGCCTTGTCGAAAGCGGCAAGCGCCTCGACATGCCTGCCTTCGGCCTGATGGACCCGAGCAACGGAGATGTGTCCCTGCGGCTTGTCATCTGCGACATCCCGAAGTTTTTCTGCGGTCGCCAACGCCGGTCCCAGCTTGCGTTGCGCGATGAGAATATCGCTCCGTAGCCGCAACGCATCTTCCGACGTGGGCGCCCGGCTCAGCGCCTGATCGGTGAGCGCCAGGGCGGTGTCGTAGTTGCGCTGCCGAACGTAGAGCCGGGCCAACTGCAACCGTGCCGTATCGTTATTGGGTGTCACGGTCAGCAATTGCCGCAGGCTCTGCGCCGCCAAGTCGACTTCACCCGCGCGCAGATGCGCATCCGCAACGAGCGCCAATGCCTGCGCGGAGTCGGGATTGTCCCGCAACACACGCCGCAAATCGGCGATCGCTTCGTTCAGCTGGTTCTTCTGAAGGAAAATCCGGCTGCGCGTTATGAGCGCATCCGCATTCGACTTGTCGGCGCTCAGAACTTCCTGGACCAAGGCTTCCGCCTTCGGCACGTCGCGCGCGGCAAGCCGCAGGCGGGCAAGCGCCGTCTTGGCTTGGATCACTTCGGGGTTCGATTCGGAACTATCCGCTATGTTCTGTAGCACCTGCTCAGCGTCGCCGCGCTTGTTGTGCTTGGCGTAGAGCTGGGCCAACCCGAACCGGAGCATGTTGTTGCCCGGCGATTTCTCGATCAAGTCCTTCAGCGTGCGCTCCGCGTCGGCCAGCGAGCGTTGATTCGCCAGGAAATCGATGAGGATCAGCTTGGGCCGGTTTTCGGCCGGATCGGCCGCGACACCATCGCGCAACACCTGTTCCGCATCGGCCTTCTTACCGAATCCGATCAGCAGTTTCGCAAGGTCGATGCGATGTCCGTGGTTCTTTGGATCAAGCTTGAACAAGTCCGCATAGACGCTCTTGATCGCGTCGACATTTTTCGTCCGTCGGTACATCTCGATCAGCAGCAGCCGCAATGCGCTTTCGGATGGGTTTCCGGCAACCGACTTTTCGAGCAGCTCGATAGCCTCTTTGTTCCGGTTTTCCTTCTGATAGATGCCGACAAGCACCGAGATCGCGCCGGCGTTGGCGCCATCCTTCTTCAAGGCCGTTTCCGCTTCGGTCTGGGCATCAGACAACCTGTTCCGGCGGAGGTACACAGCGCCGCGCAGGGCGTGGCCGTCCGCATTCTCGGGTTCGGCTTCCAGGACCCGCTCGGCCCGCAGCAAGGCGTCGTCGATCTGTCCTGCCGCCAACAAGATACGGCCGGCATGGACATTCGCGCCGACATGCTTGGTGTTCTGTTCGCTGACCTTGCGGAAGGCGGCAAGCGCGGCCCGATAATCCTTGGATCGCTCGGCGATCAGGCCAAGGTAGTACAACGCCTCCATATTGAGCGGATTGATCTGGCGGGCGTTCTTGAACTCTAGGCTCGCCTTGGTGAACTTGCCGTCCTCGTACAGAGCTTTGCCCCGCTCGAAATAGGCCGCCTCACGCTCTTCGGCACCATCGCAGGCAGCCAGCGTCAACATGCCGAAGACCAAAAATATCTTGAATATTGCGTTCAGCCCGAACGGCTGTTTCGTCGAGATTGAATGAGACATCGATGATTGAACTTGTTTCAGTGCCCGCTGCATTCAGCGCCCCCAGATAATTCAAATCCGGCGGTCGCCGACCGAGCGAAGGATATCGTGGAAGACCCTGCCGTTGGGGAAGTATCCGCCGGCGCGTCCGAAAATTTCGGTTTAGTACTTTTGGATTAGCAAACCCGACCTTATGGTGGGAGAACTACCGCTGTACCAACCCGCCGTCTCCGGCACGGTCCAATGCTTCGCTCATGGACGGTGGCCCGCCATGAAAACAATCCCCGACTAAATCCGGCTAGCCTTGCCGGGTGCCGAACGGAACGCCGCCGCTATGCGGCGCACGCTCAGCGTCACCCGCCCGTTCATCCGGGCCGTTATCGCTTGTCCCCGGCGCGTCGGCCGGCAAATGCGGCAGCAAGGACTTCTTGCCTTGCCCTACCGCATAAATCGTTTCCGACAGCCGCGTCCGGATCAACTCGTTCCAACCTTCATCGAGCGCCTCCTCCGCCGCCATCTGTTCGAGGCGATCGATGATGCGGTTCAGGCCGTCAACCGCGGCATAGCTGGCGTGCACATCGGTTACCGACTGCTGGTCCAATGCCCGCAAGCGTTCGGCGACATCCACACCGGCGCTGAAACCGGAAATCCGGAGCCCTTGAACATCTTCCAGCAACAACCCCCGCCGATGCCGGATATGATCCGCCAATACGGTCATGCTGTGTTGCAGGCTCGATGTCATCCGGTCCAAGCTGCGCCCGATATCCGTCGCCGCCTTCTCCGCATTCCGCCTATCGAGGGACGGCGTCTCGATCATCGGTTTCAAAGGTTGAACGACGCCGGCGCTGGGTTCGGTACGGTCGCGCGAAGCGGTTGAATCGGCCCACCATTCCGTACGGTCCAAGGCGGGAGGACGCAAGCTGTCTTCCTCGGAAACAGGTTCTTCCGTCCCGGAACCATCGGCCGAACCGTTCAGCTTCATATCCTTCGGCAAGTCCGTGGGCGGCGCCGGCGGCATGGGAGCCGAAGCTTCATCCGGTTCTTCATCGATAGGCTCAGTTGGTCCGTCCGGCACCGACATGTCCGAAGGCTCTATCTCGGCGGTACTGTCGTACCCCTTCTTCAGATCAAAGGGCGTCTCCAAATACGGCGCATCGCCCGGTTCGACGGCAACCGTCTTCGCGGCATCGGAGCCGGCATCGAGCGCTGGCGCCTCCGGCAACTCTTGCGTTTCAACGCGAAGCGGCGATGTATCTGGATCAGCCGTCAGTGTCGGAACCGGAATAATCGGCGGACTGGGTTCTCTAGACAGCGGCTGCAGGTCATCCAATCGGTCGTGTTGCGCCCTTCCCTCGTCTAACTCGACGGTCGCAGGTTCGGTCGCTTCTTTGGCCTCACCGGACTGGTCTGAAGCCGGGGTGACCGATGGGACCCGCAGCAGCAATGGCTCCTGGGTACCATCGTCCGGTTGGGCAGTCCGTAGATCGAGTTTCGGGCGCTCCTCGACGTCAACACGCGGCGGGGTCTCAAGTGGCGGAACCGCCTTCTTCGAACGCCGCCGACGCAACCGGAGGCGAGGCTCACGATCGGGCACGGGATCCTTGATCGGCGGCGTGTTGGTTATTTCACGCAGGAAGGCGGCCGTGCCCTCGTCACGTTCTGCGGGCGACCGCTGCTCGGCCACCAAGTCTTCGACAGATTTGTTGAGCCGCCGGTTATAGATCTTGCTGGCGATATAACCGCACAGCAGAACGATCGTCGAAACGACGAGAAACGGCAGGACGTAGATTTCGAGGATATGAAAATACTGCTCGACATTTTCGCCGGACAAATTGATCTGGACGGCGTTTGCCTGACCAGTAGTCAGCAAACACACGATCAACACTGTCAAAGCAAAGCGGCAAATGTTCATAAATATATTTTCACAACTCAAAGAATTCGAGCAGATACTAGCAGCAGTATTACGGATTTCCAAGGGGTTAGCGATGCCCACCATTACCAGAGTAGCTGACCGCGCAGCACCAATACCGACAGGCAAATTAACGCGGAATATCTCAATAAACGGTTGATAAACCGCATCAAACTATCCACCTGCGTATCGCGGTCCCGGCCCTGTTGTTCCTGACTCAGCAAAAACTCCGTGATGTAAAACAGCACCAAAAGTCTGAACACAATCTCACCGACCGGATATCGCGTTAAATATTCCGAGGTCAGATTGGGAACGACGAGGGCGAAAAAGACGATGAGCAGGTCTTGCGGCGTGACGCGAAACAGATCCCGGCGGGTCACGCGAATGCCGAGGACCAGTACCGCCGACGCAACGACCAGGAAGGTATTGATCGTGAAATCATTGATCCAGTCGCCATCCGGCATGTCCCCGAGGAGAAACACCACCACGACGCTCGACATGTAGACGCCGGCCCGCGTCAGCAGCCGCCAACTCCCCCGCAGGAAGATCGTGCCGGCTACCAGGACGACAATCGCGGCAACGGCGACCACGACGAAATCGCGCGGCAGCCAATCCACGACAAAGGCGCCGCCGATCAAGAAAGCGGAGACGGCGACGGCCAGGAATTGGGCGGTGGCGATCGGCAGCCAGGCGCGTTTGCGCAGCCACAAATTCCGGCGCTCGACGGCATCGTTCTTCGCCGGCGTCTCGGGCCGGAAGCGCCATCCCTTGATCTTCGCGATCGATAACGGACCGATCACCGCGGCGCAAAAGCCGATATATATCAGAATGATGAGAGTATCGGAGGCATAGCGTAGGTAATAGGCTGAAAAGATCAGCAACCCGTGCAGTGCATAGATCAGCGACACCGCCTCATACTGCTTGAGGCCGAGACGCAGCAATTGATGATGCAGGTGATTCCGGTCGGGGCTGAACGGCGACCGACCCACCCGCATCCGAATGACCATCACCCACAATGTATCGAGGATCGGCAATCCGAGCAGAAGCAGCGGCAACGCCGGGCTGAGGGCGGTGTTGACCGTCGCGACCAGGTGGAGGGTCAACGTCGCCGCGGTGAAGCCGAGGAACTGACTGCCGGCATCGCCCAGAAACACGATCGCCGGATGGGTGTTGTACCGCAGGAACCCCAGAATCCCGCCCATGACGGTCAAGGCAAGCAGAACCGTGGAGTACCCGTCCGACTGATAGGCCAGGAAGGCGATCATCGCCAATGTCAGCAGCGTGCACCCCGCGGCCAAGCCGTCCAATCCGTCCGAGAGGTTGACCGCATTGGTAACGCCGATGATGAACAGGCCGGAAATCGGGACGCAAATCCAAACGGGAAGCGGGTCAAGGCCCGCGAAAGGGTAGCGCTGGAGGACGATCCCGCCATAGAGCACGATGGCCAAGGCCAGGATTTGCCCCAACAGCTTTACCTTGTAATCCAGGTCCCTTACGTCATCCCAGAGGCCGAACAAAAAGACCACGATCGCCCCGGCCAATAACGCCGACATGGCGGTTTCCTTGGGCATCCACATGACGAGCGGCAGCAGAACGCCGGAAGCGATCGCCAGGCCGCCGCATCGCGGCACCAGGTCCTTGTGGATCTTGCGCTCGTCGGGGACGTCCAACAGCCGCAATGGCCCCGCAATCCGCATCAAGGGCGGCACCAGGACCATCGTGACGAAAAGCGCGCCAACGAAACTAAACGCCAGGATCATTGGCACCTTTCGGGGAAACAGCTACATGCCGTCGCATGGCGCGGCCTTCCGCTCGCAAACGTGACACATCAACAACGCCGACGATCATTCATACCAAGACGATATGAATAAAAACCGACCATGGTTGCCGGCCTCCCCCAGGCTCTTCTTACCAGAGACGGGGCCGTTTCATAAAGCCTCCGGCGCCGGCTACGCCGGAATGTATCTGCCGATCTTTGGATAAATCGATTTCAAGAGAGATACGAGCCGTTTATCGGCGACACTTGTGTCTTCATTAGGGCGAACAGGCGTCACCAGCCGGACCAAGGCGCCGTCTGTCCGGTTGCGGGTGATACCGTCCCAGAACAGGTACCACTTGACGAGATACTCGTTGGTCAGGTTTCGCCCGCGTTGCGCGAACCAATAGTAGACAACCTGGCGAACCGCCCCCTTGGCGATGATCACCCGGTTGACCTTCAGCGGCTGTCCGTCGGCGCGCGTCACATCCGGTACGGTCTGCCGCTCGACCGATTCGATTTGCCAACCGCCGCCCGGGATGCAGGACCGCGGGGAATGAACCGCCTCGCCCTTGCGCTGCGAAGCGTAATAGGCGGCATAAAGGTTCACCGGCATTCTGTCGTCGGTATTCGCATAATTTACGTTCACGTAATCGGTGAGCTTTAGCGCCTCAACTATTTGTTTCTCAAGAGGAACACTCTTCCCGAACCAGTTTTCATGCTGGATCGGGAACTCCGCGAGCGATTCGCGTTGGGCGACGGTTTCGGTGCGCTGCGAGATGGCGACGGAACCAACGGTCGCCAACACGAGGACCAAAACCGCAGCGAGCCAGGGCTTCGTTGGGGTACCGCCCAGCTTCGGCAGCCATCCATTGGTCCGGTCGGGAAGCTCGATGCGGAACGCATCGGTGAAGCTGCGTTTGCCGCCGGTGAAGCGCACGAACAGCCAGATTTCCAGGAACAGAATGGCGACACAGGCCATGAAAATGACCCAGCCCTCGAAGAAATGAAGGGCGCCTTCTGCCATCTCGATGCCCCAACGGTCGACGGCGACGCCGATCACGCCGATCCGGAAGCTGTTCATAATGATGGTGATCGGGATGGTCGAAAGGAACAAGACCAACCGGTGCCAAACCGGCCCCCGATAGAGATAGGCGCTTAGATACCCGAAACTCATTAGCGGGAACAGGTAGCGCAACCCGCTGCACGCCTCAACCACCTGTAGCTTGTAGATGCCGAGGTCGATCACGTTGCCTTCGAGGAAGACCGGAATGTTGAACCAACGGACGAAGGCGACGCCGAGTTCAGACGAAATGAGCTGCAATTCGGCCGAGAGGTTGGCGTAGAGAAAACTTGGCAGCGGCACCATGAAAACGAGATACAGCAGCGGCGCCCAGATCAGCTTCAATCCCCGGAACCCGACCAACGTCATGGCGACGCCGAGGATGGTCATCAGGAACCCGTACTGAATGATCAGGTAGATCGTACTGAGTTCGCCGACCAAGCCGACGAAAATCCCGCCCGCGACGATCAATGTCCCGACCCAAGCCGCCGGCCCGACCAAGGACGTGCCGGCTCCCATGGCGGCCAAAGCGTCCTTTTTCTGCCAAATCAGGAAGAGCGTGATGATCGGGATAAGGGATCCATGGCTGTATTCCTCCTGGTCCCAGCGTTCGATCATGTAGATCAAACCGTCCCGGAAAACATAGGCAAACGCCGCGGCGCCGAGAATGGCGCTGATGATCCAAAATAACCGACCGGCGGTGTGGGCTTCGTCGGCCTTCAGAGAATGAAAATTTGTGGTGTCAGGCAAAGGGCCAAGCCAAGTTGTTAACAACCGATGTCATGACATGGTTCAGACTGACCCAAAGCAGGAAAGTCTTCACTCAGTATTCGTTCTCGCAGCATGTGATCAAACATTCAAACCATAGCCTATTCAACTGAGATTATGGTTTGTCTCGAAATTGTGATCCGGTCCCACAATATGCACGGATAAGCTACTAAATTATTGAAATTCTTTAGAATGATCAACGAAATCTAACGGTATCGAGAACCATGCCCGTGGTGCGCACTTAACCAAACTTAACGGCCAATTTCGTCAAAATTTTGGTTGGAAACCACACGCGGATTCGGCCAAACCGCCAAAAACAGCGAGATGGCTCCAACGGCCCTCGTCCATGCATTCATCTTGACGGCAAGCGGTTCGGCACGAACATCACCCCACGACGAACATCCGGCCGAATTGATGCGATCTAAAACCACAAACGTCTCGAACGGGTCAACCGCCACCAGCCAGGACGCATAGCGGGCACAAAATACAAGAAAAACACCATTGCGGGCATGAGATACCGCGCAACGCCGCCAGGGCCCGGCAGAACGATAAAGTAAGCCGCGGCCGCCAGGCACAGCCAACCGTTCAAATCCCTATTTCTGGACCATGCGACGAAGCCACCGATCACGGAGGCGTAAAACACGAGCAGGTAAATCGCGGTTGCACCGCCGATCGCAAAGTGCGCCGGCCCGCGTGTCTTGATGATTTCGGACACGTAACCGCTCGGGCTTTCATGATTTGTAATCGTTAGCTTCTCAGTCTGAATTCCGAACATCCGGGCGACGCCCCGGGTGTTCAAATTTGCGAACATCCTTGCCGTACCGAGGACATAGGTCCGAACGAACATTCCAGGATTCTCACGAAATATGTCGAGCGCAAGTTTCTTTTGAAAATCTCCCAGAATGAACGGATTCGATAGATCTGCATCGGCGTCAACCGCCAACTGCCGCGCCTCCTTGTGAAGTTCATTGAGAGCCGCCTTCGTGCTTATCGACTTGGCGTTCGCGACTACCCTGCTGGCCTGTAAATCCAGCATATTGAAGCGCCCCGAACTCGACAGGCTCAAATGATCGAAAGTGGTGTAGTTGCGAACGAGCCACGGACTGATCGTTAGCGCAAAGGCGAACACCAGCAAGGCCGACGGACGAACCCATCCACGTCGATAGACGAAAACAATCCAAATCAGCAGGACGAATGGCAGATACAGCACCGCCGGCTTGACAAGGGCGCCGAGCCCCAGGGCAACGCCGCCGAGGAAAAAACGACGACCGAATAGCGCAAAGAGAGCCAGGGCAAGTACAAAAACGAGCACTGTTTCGCTCATGAGCACATTGGCCTGGAAAATTGTGATCGGGTGAAGCGCGTACAGGTAAGCGGGAAGACACCGACGAAACAGGACGCAAATCAGATAACAAGTACCTCCATCCAGGGCTATCTGCCCCAAAATGGCAATCCACGGATGGTTCCCGCCGAAAGAGTAGAAGAACGCCAAGAACCCTGGATACAAAGGCGTCCGGAAGGCATCCGGCGTTCCGGAAAGCATGAAGTCGCCATCCAAGATGGAGACTGCCAACTCATGATAGCCAAGCGCATCAAGCCGAAGAAAAGCGTTCAGGTATTCATTGGTCCAAGGTTCCGCCACGACGAAAATCGCTAGTCGCGCCGCGATTGCCACGATCGCAACCACAAGTGCCGCCGGCGCGATATCTTCCGAAATCTCCGACGATTTCATGCATGCGTCCTTCGGCGAGACCCGTATAAGGGCAAGAAAGCCCCCAAAATCGACACTATTCGGATTTAAGACCGAACAAGAAACACTCATTCGGCAACCGTTTCCTATTAGACATCACGGCAGCTAGAAGCCACTACTATTTCCCGTAATGGCTCGACCCCTTGTAGGCGAAAGAATGACCAGCAGGCCGCACTACCTCCAGTTTGCGAACTACGTCCTCCTTTTCCTGTTTGTCTCCTACCTGGCCTTCCTGTCGTTCCAGCGCCCGTTCCACAACTGGGACATGGTAATTTACGCGGCGGCCGCGGAAAAAACCGACGGCGAGTCGAACATCGAACTGCACACGCGGATTTGGGCGTCCGTCAAAAGCGCGGTGTCGCCAGAGCGATTTCAAGAACTCTGTTGTTCGAACGAATTCCGCCAAGAGCGGTTCGAAAAGCCGCAGGTCTTTGAGTCCCACTTTCCGATGTATGAGGTGAAGGCCGGGTACGTCTGGTTGCTGAAGAGCCTTTCACACCTTCTCGACCCCATCGACGCGACGATTTGGATCAGTTTCCTCGCCGGCGCCGTTATCGCCTTCTGCATCAGCCATGCGTTTGGCGACCTGCCTGGATTTTACCGGTTCATCTGGTTACCGGGACTGTTGCTCTTGGAACTGCCCGACCTGGTGCGCCTTTCGACACCGGATGCGCTCGCTGCGGCGCTTTTTGTCACGGCCGCGCTCTGCCTACTGAAACAACGTCACAACAGTTCGATACTATTCCTCCTCCTCGGACTGACGGTCCGGCCGGACAACGTCGTCACGTGCCTTTTCTTCACAGTGTATTTCGTTTTTCTGAGGCGTAATCTGCAGGCGCTATTCCTGGGTGTCGCGGCGTTCGCAACATATTTCCTGATAACGCGGTCGTTCGAGCATATCGGCTGGTGGAACCATTTCTACTATACATTCTTGGACCGGCCGAAATCCTTGGTGGGTTTCGACCCTGCGTTCGATCCCGCGCTTTACTTGGAAGTCCTGGCGAAACGCATTGTCACGGTTGTGAGTTGGAAAACCTGGGGCGCCCTCACGGTCCTGTCTCTTTGCATCGCGATTGGGGCGCAACGGGCATACAAACTGTCCAGTCTGTCCCCCGAACAATGCTTCGTTATCCTTATGGCGGCCTCCACGCTTGCACACTTCTTGGTCTTTCCGATCACCGACGCACGGATTTACGGAGCAACCCTATTCCCCATCCTTATTTTCATGCCAGCCTTGCTCGCCCTCCGAATTAGGAGCGAGACGATGGAGGGATAGACCGAGCTTCGCTCGTTTCCCGGAAATGCGCATAGACAACGCCACAGATTAACGCGAGATTGACACTAGCTCCGGCTCGCAGTCGGTAAAATATATGTACCAGCGAATATACGCGACGCTTCCCGTTTCATTGCAGAATTTGGCGTGCAGTTTCTATAGCTGGAAACTGAACTCGCGCCGGTACGCATCGCCATTCGACAAAGTGCTCGCGGAGGCGGAAGAAAGGCTCGCGTGGGCTCCCGAGAAGCTGGCCGAGTTCCGGAACGCCCGGCTGCGAGAATTTGTGCGCCATGCCGCGGACACGGTTCCCTACTATCGCCGGTTATTTGCCGAGATCGGCTTCGACCCCGACGCCGTTCACACGCCGGAAGACTTGGCGGCCTTGCCGATTCTCACCAAGAGCGAAGCGATCAGACAGGGCTCGGACATGTATTCCGAGAGCGTTCCGAGCTCCGAGCGTATGATGACCCATACGAGCGGCAGCACCGGCGCCGGTTTCCATTTTCCAACGACGATTCAGGCCGACCGGGAACAATGGGCGGTATGGTGGCGCTACTACCGAATGCACGGCATCAAACGGAGAATGCCGAGCGCCGCATTCCTGGCGCAACACCTTGTACCGATCGGTCAGGCCAATCCGCCGTTCTGGCGCCACGATTCCGCGACCGGACGGACATTCTTCAGCGCCTATCATATGTCGGAAGCGAACTTGCCCGCCTATCTCGAGGCACTGCGTGAGTTGAAGCCGAAATGGATTCAGGGCCGCCCTTCGTCGCTGGCAATACTGGCGGGCTATATCGCCGATAGCGGCGACGGGCTCGACCACATCGTCGAATGGGTAACGAGCGCCAGCGAAAACCTGACCGATCATCAAGCGAACTTGATCGAAGCCGCATTCGGCATTCGTCCGATCCAACATTACGGTATGGCCGAAGCGATCGGGAACATCTCTCAGCACCCGGACGGCGTGTTGCGCGTGGACGAGGATTTCGCGACGGTTGAATTCTTGGATCACTCCGGCACCGATACCAAGCGTATCGTCGGCACCAATGTCACGAACCTTGCCACCCCACTTATTCGTTATGATCCGGGCGATCTGGCATTGATGGGGGCTGAAGTGTTCCCCAGAGAAGTGGAGAAATTCGAGGGCCGCGGCGAAGATTTCATCGTCCTCAAGAACGGCCAGAAGATCGGCGCGGTGAATCGTATTTTCGAAGACTCGACTAACATCAAGGAAGCCCAAATACGCCAGAAAACCCCCGGGAAAATTTCGGTCCTCGTGGTCAAACGCGCCGCCTACGCCGCAAAAGACGACGCTACGTTGATTGCTTCGCTGCGGCATTACTTGGGTTCCGATATTGAAATCGACATCGAGTACGCCGCGATGGTCGAGAGAACGCCGTCCGGCAAAGCCCGCGCGGTAATCTCGGAAATCGAAGGCGCCCGGCGGGAATAGCGCCGCTACACGTATCGACAATTTCTCGACCACGCTTTCAAAATACGCGAATCATGAAATTCAACGCTCAAACCTCACCCTTCATCCCCCGCCTCGCCTGGCATGTCCGGTGCACCGCGAATTCGGCATTCGCCACTTGCGGCCGCAGCGTGGAAATTTTCGAAGACGGCGTCGTCGAGGGATGCTGGGACGGTGATTTTTCGGAGCACACCTTTGCGGGCTCTACGAATTTCTTCGGTTCCGGGCTGATCGTCCAGGGCGACAGGATCATCGTTGTCGGTGCGAGCCACCCGATCGACAATTTATTCATGCTGCGCTCGGATGGGCGAACGGCGGTTTCCAACTCGCTTGCGTTTCTGGTGGAAGCCGAAGGAATCGAACTTCCGGTCGGTGTTCCCTACGGCAAACGCTTCGCCTCCCTCGCGAACGGAATGGAAGTTGCAGAAAACTGCATCTACTCCGACCCGCGTGGCGAAATCCACCGTGTACCCGTCGCCGACATCGAAATTTTGAACGGCGCCGCCACGGTTATGCCCAAGCAAGCGGACGTCGAATTCGACAGTTATGAGAGCTATCGGCGCTATTTGGAACGCACCCTTTCGGCGGTATTCGAGAACGGCGCTGACCCCGCCCGGCAGTTTCCCTACACCACGCTATCGACCTGTTCTTCCGGATATGATTCGACAGCCTGTTCCGCTTTGGCGGCACAACTTGGATGCCGTGAAGGAGTGACCCTGAGAACCGCGCGCGGTGGCTCCGACGATTCCGGCCGCAAAGTCCTGGAATCTCTCGGTATGGATGCAATCGAGTTCGAGCGGGATGCCCGGGCGAACTGCGCGAATTTCGAGGAAGCGGAGTTTCTTACAACCGGCATGGGCGGCGAAGATTTCATCTATTCGGCATTCGAACCGCAATTGGCGGGCCGAGTACTCCTAACCGGGTTTTTCGCGGATGCTGCCTGGCATGCTGGGACCAAACCAGGCTTCAGTTTCGAGCGTGGCGACAATAGTGGCGCTAGCCTTAGCGAGTTTCGGTTGCGCGTGGGCTTCACTCATCTGCCGATGCCGGTCATCGGCTTCAGTCGGTTGACCCAACCGAAGCTGCTCGAAATCGCCCAACACGAAGACATGCGGCAATTCAGTGTCCGGGGGTACTACGACAAGCCGGTTCCGCGCCGTATCGCAGAGGAAAGCGGCGTTCCAAGAAAACTCTTCGGGCAGAGCAAGAAAGCCGCGAGTATCTTGTTTCATCGATCCGCCAGCGCGCTGTCGGAGCGATCCCTCAGCGACTTCCGCATCTTCCGCAAAGGCTTTCCGGGCAAGTTGCGTATCGGTGTTAGGCAAACGGTATGGTGGACCTGGTGGCAGATATGGCGCAGCTTTTTCTATCTTTGCCGGAAACTGAACATCAGGGCGCCGGCAAGGCTTGTCGAACGGGCGCTATTTCAGAACTTTGCCGTCTTTGAATATTCCTCACCCATTACGTCGGATCTTCTTTTCCTATGGGGACTCAACAAGACACGAGAGCGATATCGGGGCGTGAATTCTCCGGACAGAACCACATGACGAACGACGGACAAATTCTGACGAGCCTCACCATCGGAAAAGATGCTGTCGAACGGGAGGAACCACGCCAATGCTGGATTTCAATCTAACCTGATGAATGTAAATCTCGGATGCGGCGGCGATACGCCGGATGGATGGATCAACGTTGATTTTGGCCCCGGCGCCAAGCTCAGCAAGGTGCCTATCCTGCGCCAGTTCTCGCGGCGCTTGTTCAGCCACGACTGGAACGATGCAATTTTTATCCACGACCTGCGAAAGCCATTGCCCTGGAAGGACAATACGGTCAGCTACATATATTCCGCCCATACATTAGAGCATCTCACGAAGGATGCCGGTGAGCGTCTCACATTCGAAACCTTTCGGGTCTTGCAGCCGGGCGGGATCCTGCGAGTCGTCGTACCCGATCTCGGTCACACGGTCGGCCTCTATGCGAACGGCGAGTTGGACGCCAGAGATTTTCTGACGATGCTCAGTGCCGTCGATACCCAACCGCACTCCTTCCCGAAAAGGATATACAGTCTATTCGCCGGATCAGGACATCGATGTATGTATGACACCAGGACACTCACCGACCTCGTGAACCGAGCCGGATTTAGGGCAAGCCCCATGCCAGCACTCGAAAGCGCAATTCCCGATATCGCAAATGTCGAACGGCCGGACCGTACGGTCAACGCCGCAATCGTCGAGGGCGTTAAGCCTGCCGGTACCGGCCCCACGAAGACCACGCCGCAATAGAGAGATACAACCGGTCTCAACGGACATTCAAAACATGCGTCGATCCGCGCTACCCAAAGTTCAGCATACATTTACCGGAACATGGTAGATTCTGCGGCATTCAGTCAGAAACGAATATTGCCTTGGCAACTCCAATGAGCGTTTCTATTCAGTTCCGAAGGCAGAAGAGCATAAAGAACTTTCTCGTTCTTTTGTTCCTCACAAAACCAACTATTGACCTGTTCTGGGCTTATTCAGTTAGTTTTTTAGGTTTTACTGTAAGTCCACTACACGTGACTGGGTTATTAGTATTTTTTTACCTTAGTTTTCTTCTGCTGATTTCGCCGAAGCAGAACGCGCCCTTTTTCAAACTCATGATCCTCTTCGTCGCGCTGAACTTCGTGTCGGCCATATTCGGATTCATGCTGCATGACAGGTTTGAAATTCAGGGCATTTTGAACATGTTCTTCCGAGTCATGGATTCCGTCGTCGTATACGGAGCCGCCTTTGCACTCGGCCTACGAGACAAAGACACCGACTGGGACGACATCATCAAGGCCATCGTCGTCGGCGTCAGCATCGCGATACTGTTAAACCAGGTCGCCATCCTTGCCGGATTCAGTGGAGGGATTAAGGAAAACGCCGCGAGCGTTCACAGTTCACTACGCGAGCGCGGGCTGTACTACGACCCTGGTGGATTGGCGATCGTCGCCCTCTATGGATTTATCTTTATTTCATATGCACTGAAAAACGTAAAACTGGGCTTTTTCAGATTTTCATTATGCGCCGTCGCAATATTGTCGTCTTTTTATCTTATGCTTGCTGGACTATCTAGATCTGTATTTATCTTGCTAGCCTTCTATGCAGTATTCAATTTCGTTATATTTGGAAAAGCAAAAGAAAAATTCCTCTATATCGTTGTAATCGGCGTAATGGGGATACTGGTCGCGAGCTACTCACTCGTCAACTACGAACGATTGACGGCCCGCTTCCAAGGCGATATCGGCGCCGTGGAGAGTATCGCGTCCGATGTCGCAACCGGAAAGGAGATTTCGACAAACGATCTGGAAGCGCTCGGTAGCAATCGCGGGCGCAACTGGATCATCTCGATCAACTGGATTGCCCAACGCGGCCCAATGGAGTTGATGTTCGGCAATTTCATGTCCACGCCGGCCCATTCGGACTATATCGACATCCTTAGCCGTAATGGAATCATCGGATTTACATTGTACTTAATGATATTAATTTCAATCTTGGTTACAATTTTCAAGGCTATTAATTCGCAAAGTCAGCGCGAATATTATTCATTACATGTTTTCTCCTTCCTTCTGATTGCCGTATACTTGCTATATTCGATACCGTTTAGGCCGCTGAGTTATACAACGACGGCCTGGTACATGTGGGCGGCGGTGGGATTCTCGATGGCGCGAATCCGCCTCGGCGTGTTGGACAGGCGGGCGAAGGTTCGGCAAGCTTCGTTCGGCCTCCATGCCAATAGCACTCATCGATCCAAGCCGAACACACTCTCGCCATAAGGATCATTTTTGCTCGGGGGATAGCGCCGACGTCAGGGCGATGGCCATGTGTTGGACCATTTTCTCTTCCGTGAATTTCGCCTCGTACAGGTCGCGACTTGCCGCTCCCATACGACATCGCAAATCCGTGTCGCGGCAAAGCGAAATGACTTTGTCGGCGATGTCGTCAGGCGCCTGCTTTTCAACCAGGTAGCCGTTGACGCCATCCTCGACACTTTCACGAATGGCGGCATGATCCGTGGAAACGATCGGCAGCCCCGCGGCCATCGCCTCTACGATCACCCATGGATGCCCTTCGAACGGGAAATACGTCGGAAATACGAGCATGTCGGAACTCAACAGCAGGTCGAGCTTCGCTCGACCGACAACGCTGCCCGGCAATTTGACGACATCCACGCCCTGTTCCCGCTGACAAGCCTCCAGAGCTTCCGCGACATGCGGATAGTTGCAGGATCCGGCGAACACGAACTCGACCCGACACCCGGCCGCCCGGACCCGTGGAATGGCGCGTGCGACGTCGAGCACGCCTTTCGTCTCGAAAAGGTTCCCGAGGTACAAGATCCTCACGGGGTTACCGGAACGCGAAACTTCGGTCGACGGGGAGAAATTGAAATCCCGCCCGTTCGGAACGACGAAAACAGCCTTCCCCGGCACCAATCCATCGAACAACGGCCGCAAGCATTCACCGAGAACGATCTGGCTGTCGACCGTAGAATGGACCATTCGAACGTAGCACCGCACCATCGCGTTTGCGCTGTTGAACCACTGCCGAAAGAACCCGCCCCGGAGATGGCAAACAACCTTTCGGCCAAGGATCTTGCTGAGAAGGATGAAGACCGAATCCTTCAGGTAGCCGATTGTGGTCTGGCTGATCGGAATGTAGACGATCTCGGGCCGCTTTCTGACAATCATCGAGACCAATTGCGCCGCATGCTTCAGCGCCGAAAAGACATTCCGCTGATTGATCGCCCCCAAGGTCGCCAAGGTATCGTGATGGGAAGTATCGAGATGCAGCAATTCGAACGTCTCGGATAGACTTGATTGAAGGATGATGTCCGTGGCAAGCGTCGGCCCCATATAGGGCGGCGGGGTTGGGCCAATGATCAACACCCGCGGTCGTCTTCCAGAATCGACGATGGCGGTATCATCCCGTTCCTTAAGCCCTTCCTGACTGTGGCTCGCAGCACGCTTTTCGACGTTCTGAATGGTACCCGTCCTTCGCATTCCGTTATCGACCCGGGAGAGCCTGTTTGACGGCTTCAAGGAAGCCTTCGGCCGATCGTTCCAGGGTTACATCCGATTCGATGAAGGCCGCTGCCGCTTCCCCCATCGTGCGGGCCGCGTCACGGTTCTCCAGCATCCATTCGACCTTATCGGCGACCGTCCTCGGATCCTCGAAATCCACGGCAAATCCCGTCTTCGCGTCCTGAATCAGATCGTCGGTCGCGCCAGCTCGAACCGAAGCAATGCACGGTATACCCGCGGCCATCGCCTCAACCAAGACCAAGCCCCAGACATCGAACTTGCTCGGGAACAATAAGCAGTGCGCGGTGGCAAGAATTCCGGCCACGTCCTCTTTCTGCTTATAGCCCTCGAAACGCACAATGTCCGAAATCCTCAGGTCGTTCGCCATTTCCTCGAGCGTCGACCGCTCGGGTCCATCGCCGACAAGCCGTAACCGAAAATCCCGATGACGTTCCGATACAAGCGCCACCGCCCGCAAGGCGAGATCGACACGCTTACGGACACTCAAATCGCCGAGACAGACGATATCGAAACTCTCCGCCCGACGGCGTTCCGCCGCATCGGCAATCGCGCGCTGCCGATAGAACTTCGTATCGACCGTATTGATCCCAATGCTGATCCGCCCTGGCGGGGCGCCAAGCATCTCGAGATACTGCTTTGCCCGGCTTCCATATGCCACGAATGCAGCGGCGCCCCGAACAAGCATACGACGCTGTATCAGACGGAATCGCGGCGTGGGCATCGACACGTCGTCAATCGCCCCCGACCAAATAACGTACGGCTCCCCGAACAGCATCTTGCGGAGCCATAGTTTCACTGTGCCGAGAGAATAACCGGTAATGATCGTTACGGCGGGTTTTTCGCGGCGGATCACACCCCAAAGGCCCCGATAAGTGAATGAAGCGCTTTCCGATTTTCCAATATGAAAGGGTGTGCTGGGCAATACCTCATGTGCAAATCGGCATTCGTCCATATCGATGGCCCAATTCCGACGCGCATACCCGGACGCGCCGAAAGCGACCCCTAACCTGAAACCACTCCGGTCGAAGGTCTCCGCAACCGCATTGAAGAGTGGAATCCGATACGGGGTAGGAATATTGGTCACCAACAGAACGGTGCGGCTCGCAACTCGCGTTGGATCAGTCTCTGATTCTGACAAGCTAGGCCTCAACGTCGCGCCAACACCATGTACTCGGCAAAAGAATGCACATCATCATTTCGGTTCCAATTCTGGCCGACGATTGTGTCACTGCGTTGACCTAATGGCATTTTGATCATCATCCAAATCACGTAACATGGACGGAATATTAGGAATTGAAGACTATGGCTAGATCGTAGATGCATTCTCCTACGGCATCAGCACCATAATGTGGCCGTATTACTTTACTCTAAATGCAATCGAGATTCGGATGCCGGCTATTTGCTTTGAAACCGTATCATTTTACCTATTATCCACGCGCAACCCGTTCGTGGACCGATGGCCGCTTACTGGAATCGCACGACAATAGAATTCCCGAAGAATCAAAGCACAATGGCATTATCACACCGGAATCCGGGAAGGAAAAAGATCGTCGTTCTGCGCTCAGGTACGGACCTTAAGACGAACAGGACGGGCGGAGCAAAATATCAAAAAATTGTTTTGGATGTTTTATCTGATTATTACGATATTGAAGTAAAGTACGTTTATTATAAAAATCTTGTAAGAGAAAGTATAGCAAAAAAGATTTTCCGTATAATACGGATGATTCGGATACTATGGTTTAGTGATTTCCATGCTCAGGTTTATTTCCTCGACCGGCGAACAATGTTTCTGGTTCGCCGGCGCCCGGACGCGAAGTACATCGGTCTCGTCCATCATCATGATGCCCGGGATGATCACGGAATCCTGACACGAGCTCTGATCGTTCTCAGTACCCATATCGGCATTCGGAAGGTCGACCGATTGGTCACCGTGTCGAAATTTTGGAAACAGCGTTTCACGGAATTGGGGGCGGCTCGTGCCGAAGTCGTTTACAACCCTTTCGACATCGAAGCGATCGACACTATCGAGCCTGGCGATTTCCTTGCCCGGTATGACATTCCGAGCGACAGGCCGGTTCTATACATCGGCATGGATTCGCCGGACAAAGGCGCGGTCGATGTCTATGAAGCGCTCAAGGATGAAGGCTATCTTTTGGTAACCAGCGGGGCGAAAAAGACGAATATCGAGACGCTGAACCTGGATTTGCCCTATGAGGATTATCTCCGGCTCCTAGCCACCGCCGCACTATCGATAAATCTATCGAAGATACCTGAAGGTTGGTCGCGGGTGACCCACGAGAGCATGCTGATGGGAACCCCGGTGATCGGATCGGGCGTAGCCGGCATGCGCGAACTGTTGGAGGATGGACGGCAGACCATCTGCACGGATGCTTCCGAATTGCCGGAACTCGTTCGCGACCTGCTGGCGGATCCTAATAAAATGCAACAGATGGCGGCGGACGGCAGACGTTATGCGGAAGGCTTCACGATCCAAAAGTTCAAACAAGATTGGCTCGACATAGTGGACCGGACCTTATCGGACGAGCATTGAATGGTCTGGAACATCATCAAATTCGAAAATGAAGGCATTGGGCTTCTTCGGTCCGATTCACCGCGGTCGAAAAGGTTGGCGCAATAGATGGAAACCGCAATTCCCTGTCTTTTCGGCGTCGTTGCGCTCGGAGACGAGTCGAACCGATCGCCAATGAGCATACAGCCCGAAACGGCAAACCTCCTCGCAACGGCCGACGACGTCGCGCGGGTCTGGAGCAACTCCAACGTGCTGCCGGTTACCGTCGCCAAATCGGAAATCCGGACCCGCATCCTCGTGGGCAAGCTCTTCAGCGCACGGAGACAGTCATCCCCAGCCATGGCGGCAGCCGATATACGCGATCTCGACGGGGGGTTCGTGCTTGTTGATATCGACACGACGCCAGGCGGGGCAACCATCACACTAGCGACGGACAAATTCGGAACCCGGCGGCTGTACTACGCGATCGGGGACGGGTATGTGATGTTCGCGACGCACCTGTCGGGCCTCCGGACACTGGGGTGCCCAATTGAGCATTCGATTACCGACGCCACTCTGCTGCACTATTACAATTTCGGATTTACGCCATCCGACGCTTCGCTATTCCCGTCGGTGAAGAAACTGCCCGCGGGAAGCCGCCTGACGATTTCCGGCGGAACCAAATCCGTCGCGCGATACTTCGATCTCAAAGATATCTCAAGCCGCCCACAAACTGACGGTCTCGATGAAGCCGAGCTCTGCGGGCGGATAGATACTGCGTTAGCCCAGGGTATCTCGCGCCGGGCGGGCGAGGGAGAAACGGTGGGCATTTCGCTTAGCGGCGGCGTTGATTCCGGTTACATCGCCCAGAAGCTCACACAAACCGGTGCAAGTGTTCGCGGCTACAACATCGCCTACCAAGACTATTACGACGAAGAGGATCGTGTCGATTTTCTCGCGCATTCGCTCGGAATTGACGTAACGAAGATCCGACTGAGCGCCGACGAGATCATCGAGAACTTCGAACGGGTTTCGGCGGTCAGCAGCGAACCCGCGAGCCTGAACGGGTCCATCATGCGGTTCGCTGCCGAACGGGCCAAGGCCGATGGCCTGACCAAGCTGTTCGACGGCGACGGCGCGGACCGCCTGTTCCTCGGCATGAACCGGTATCTCGGGTACAAACGCGCCATCGATATCTACAGTCGTGCAGCCAATCTCGGGATGACCGCTCCCCTGCAACTGATCCTGGGAAAGTTACCGGGTGACGAAGTCCAGAAGTTCCACATTCTCGTATCGAATTGGCGCGCCGGCATTCCGCCCTATCCGGAGCGCAAACTCGGCGGCGTCAAAAGATATGACAAGGCTTATGAAACGAAGGTCTTTCAACTCGGCGCGAAATCCTACTATGAGCGCTTCCTACAAGATTTCGGCGAGTTCGAGTTTGGGGCCTACTTCACCTATCAATCCTTTCATATGTGCCCTGAGATGTTCTTTCATGGCTCCACCGAATTGATGACCGACCTCGGCATCACCCCAATTCCGGCATTCTTCACCGATGAAATGGTCCAGATCGCATTCGACACGCCGACCCGATGGAAGCTCCGTGACAAGACGACCAAGTACATCCTGCGGAAGGCGGCCGCCCAGAATATGGACAAGAATTACTGGATGCTGCCGAAGATCGGGCTGCAGAGCGCGCTCAACTACGTTCTGCAAACAGATCATGGCAAACAGTGGTACGCGGTCTTGCGCGAGAAAGTATTGGATTCGGCGGAATATCGAAAGCTGACCGAGTTGGCGGCGGGGCAGGAAATCGAGACCGACCGGTTGGTTTCTCTAATCGCCTGGAAAGAGGCCCAAGCGACGCCCAACCGATAGGGTCCAGGCCCCGGCGTAGGATCGTCGGCGGCCCGCGCCTACCCTCCCATCCGCTTCGGCAAATAACGTTCCAACCGCGCCTTTTCCGCAATCGACCGGACGAAACGCCTCTCGAACGCATCGAGATCGATGCAAACGAGCAGGAAAAGCATCGCGGCCGCCATAAAGAGAACGACGATTACCATTAGATTGACGATATTCCCCGGGCTCCACGGCAGCAACATGACGCCTACCGTCAAAGCGCCCCAGAACAAAACAGCTCGTAGCCAGGACCGCCCGATATCCGATACCGGCACTAGGTCGCGAACGAACCAGGCAATGAAGAGATTCTTCAGCAAGTGTCCGCCGCCGACAGCATACACGGCCCCCCAGATCCCATAATGGGGCACGGCCAGCACACTTGCCGCCAGGCTAAGGAGCCCGAAGATCTTGCTGTAGAGGATGATGTCGACACGCTCGCGAAGCTGTGCGGCCATGCTCACCGGGAATCCGATGGCGCCGACCGCGGCCACGACGATACAACCCGCGAAAATGCCAGCGTGTTCCTGGTACTTTCCGAAGATGAATGCGATGAACGACTCTCCGGCGAGCAACGCGAAACAGAAAACCGGAATGTAGAACCACAGGATGCATTTCATCAGGAAGCGCATCATCGCGACGATGCGATCCTGTTCAGATTCGATCCCAAGACTGAAAAAGGCCGGCCTCACCACGGACGCCAGATAATTCACCGGACTGATGCGCGCAAAGCGGTTTGCTAATTGGTTGCAGAAGGCATAGACGGCGACCTGCGTCGGGCTCATGTAGTATGCGACGATCAGATAGCTCGTCCCGTTGTCCATGAAACGGACACCGATGGAGTTGAAATTGTTGAACAAGGCATAGCGGATGATCCGGCGTCGATCCCCGGATCCGAATAAGCCCCTTTCCCCTTCGTCGCGCGGGACGGCGCGCACGTACAGGCCCCAAAATGACGACGCTAAAACGAGATAGACCACGGTGTCGATGACGACGATCTCAAGCAATCCGAGACCGTTCAGGAAACACACGAGGTAGGCCGTGGCCCGGGCCGTCACGACCGCTATTTGGATGTAGAAGGCGAATTTGTGCAGGAAATGCGCCTCGACCGTCGCGGTCAGTATTCCCCATTGCTGATAGGCGATGATGCAAACACAAAATATCGCGAAATAATTCTTGTAATCCTGTATTTTTATAAGAGCGGATAACGTATCCCAATACATAAATATTGCGGATATAACCAACATACTGACAATAGTTCTAAGAAAAAATACCCGAAATACTAATCTCGCCGCCAGTTTAAATTCTTTTTTTGCATAATATTCAGGTAGGAAACGTTGCAATACTTCCTGCAACCCAAAGGAACCAACGATATTCAGCATTGGAATTACCGCATACAGGATGCTGTAAATACCGAACGCCTCTTGCGACAGCGTCCTTACAAGCAGAACGGTCGCGCCGAACGAGATAATCTGATGAAATACCTTGAGCACGGCCGTGCTCACGCCCGCTTCAGCAGCCTTGTTAAATATCTGCCGTGATGTCATTCGCGATCAACAGGCTTATGAAAACTATCCAGTCGGTGTATACACCGGCAACACGTTCAACACCATTATGGTATTAAATGAATATTTGTATCGTCGCGAAGTATTATTATGGCGAACGTGTCGGAGGGGCCGAGGTTCAAGCGTGGCTGTTGGCCCGTGAATTGGCGTCGCGCGGCCATACGGTTTCCTATGTTTGCGAGAGTCTGTCCGGCCGCGGCGGAACAACCGAGACGATCGACAGTGTTCAGGTCCATTGGCTGAAGCACCTGCGGCATTTCAATCTCCTGACCATGCCAAGTTACGGCGCCGCCTTACGCCGCATCCGCCCCGACGTCGTTCTGCACCGCTACACATCGGGATACGAAACGGCGCTTGGCCGGTATTGCCGGAAACATGGCGCAAAATTCGTTTGGATTTGTACCGACAACGCATCGCCGGTTCGGAACCGGTTCATCGGCATGCTTCGCGAGATACTCAACCGTAACGCCCGGCCATTCTATAAGCGTTGGCCACTTTTCGTTCATGCTTGGCTCAAGGACCGCAGCCGGGAATACGGCTTGCGGCTTGTCACCCATCCTTGCGTTCAGAATCCAATTCAGGAAGGCCTGTTTCGCGAACAGTTCGGGCGGACGGCATTCCGGTTTCCATCGGGCCACCAGATTCCGGAGACGGTTCCGGCAAAAGACAAACCGGCGGTCGCGCTTTGGGTCGGCGGATTCAGCAAGGTGAAACGGCCGGAGCTTTTTCTTGAGATCGTCAAGGCATGCCACGGCCTGGAAATCGAATTCGTCATGATCTCGAAAACCGTCCCGAAAGACCCTCATACGCCAGCCGAACCATTTCATGAATACGCATCCGATGCGCCGAATTTTTCGTGGCTCACCAACGTTCCGTTCGAGGAAACACTGACATGGTTCGACCGGGCGGCGCTTTTCGTCTGCACTTCCGAGAGCGAGGGATTTCCGAATACGTTCGTCCAGGCTTGGTCGCGGGGCATGCCGGTCGTCTCCGTCGATGTCAATCCGAACGGAATTCTCGACAACCCCGACTTAGGAGAATGCGTCACCTCGGTCGACCAAGCCCGGGACGCGATCCGCAGCTATCTCGATGACTCTCAAGAGGCTCGACAACGTCGCCAAGATTATGCGCGCGACCATTTCAGTATCGCCCATGTCGCCGATCATCTGATCCGAATTCTGGATCAAACGCCGGACTCACTCGACGACTGAAATGAAGGTGGTGATTGTGGGGCTCGCCTCCCCCCGCCTGTAGTATTTGTGCAGGAAGACATCCCCTTTCCCGCGCTGCAGCAAACGCCACTGCGGAAACGCGCCGGACGAGCCGTCGGCTTGCGCGTCGACGACGACCTTCAAGCCGTTGCGCATCGCAAAGACATAGTCCACCGGCGCAGTACCGCCCGCCGGTTTGGGCGAATTTTCAACCGCGGCCGGCCGCTTGCCCCCGATATCAACTCGCCCGCCGTCCTGCCGCACGCCCTTCTTGCCCGGGAGACGCCGAACGTAGGTCGCGCCGTCAATCAAGTCGGCCGGGAACTTGCCGGGTTCCAGGAAGAATGATCCGGCACTGGAGGGAATCGTCCAAGTCACGCGAAACCCGCGTTTCGTCGCCTCGTACCGACCCGGATAGGAAGACTGGCGCTGCCGCATGACCTCGACCCATCCGAGTTTCCCGGATCGGTACCAAAGGCTGATGTTCGGACGATGCCGGTACAATCCATCCTCCAGCCCCTCGAGGATCGCATAGCGACCCACCCTGGTGACCGATTTCGCCGGCGGCAAACGATCGATCCGGTAGACGGCATCTCGGATCGCGGTTTCCACACCCGCGGCCAAGGCGCGCGGCGCCTCGAGAAAGACCGGCTCGCGGCCGAAATTCAAATCGACGGCGGCGTTCTTTACGGCAAATGGTAACGGGTTCGTCAGGTGGTCATAGAAAACGATCCCCTCGACCGACGCCAATTTCAGCCGAAGGGATTGGTTCTTACTTTCGTTGCCCCAAAGCACGAAGACCGTCTTGCCATCCTTCCGATCCACGCGATGAGCCGACCATCGCCGCTCCCGTTGGCCAGTCGGCACCTCGGCCGCGCGTTCGAATCCATCCAGAAACCAAGCCAACGCGGCGAACTGCGTGCCGGTCGGTTTCAGGCCGGAGTCGGCCTCGAACCAGGAATACTTGTTGGTATTCCCAACATAGGTCGCCGTGTATTGGTAGAACCGATTGAACCCTTGAGCGAACGTCCGAACGATCGCCTTGGTCAGCTTGATGTTGAGCGCGCGCCAACTATCGTCGTGCACATTCTTCAACCGGTGTTTCGCAATCAAGCGCCGATAAAATGTCTCGATCCCGAATCCGATACCGGGCGCCCAGCGCTCCTTGACTCCGGCGGCATCGAACTCCCGCCGAGCCCTCGGCAGATAGCGGTCCGGTAGATGAAAGGCGTTCACGCCGCCGATATCGACGGTTGCCGGGTCCAAAGCCTTGAACAAATCCGCATTGAACCCGGGCCATCCGTTCAGCACCACCTTGGCCGACGGATCGACCGACTTGATCGCTCTATGCCCGCTGCGGTGCCAATCCGCGTACTCGGCGGCCGTATTCCAGCACTTTCGCTTGTAGGATTTCTTGCGGAGATCCCAGACCTCGTCACCGATCGTCCAATATTTCACGCGGCCCTTGTAGTGTCGGACCATTGCGGTCACGTAAGTCGCCCATGCATCCCGCCGCTCGTCCCGTGTCATTTTCGCCGCCCAGCGCGGTATGCGGCAGGGTTCCAAATTGAAGAGAAGATCGAAACCGGTGGCGCGCGCCATATCGATCTCTTTGTCGAACCAGGTGAATTCGCCGCGTTTGCGCTCGACGAGATCCCAATAGTTCATCGCGCGGTTGGACGTGAGCATCGCAATGCTGCGAAATCCCATACGCTGGGCAATCTTCAGCGGTTCCGGCGCAATCGTCAGATAGGCGCCAAAAGCACTGTCCTCGGGCTCGATCGCACGCGGCGGCGGCAGGACCGAGAAATGCAATTCGCTTTCCGGTTCACGGGCGCCGTCCCGCCGCAGCACCGCCCGGAACAAGCCTCGGCGGCTTTGCGTCAAACTGACCGGTACCGTCACGGTAGATTCGGCGGGCAGCCGTTTCGAGATCGGGTCGTCTCGGAGTTTGCGGCCGTAGAAATCGTATATTGCGAGACGATAGGATGCCGTGGCCGCCGACTTGCCGTCGTTGCGCATACCGATCGTCAAGGCAACGGGCTCGGAGGGTGAAAATATCCGTCCCAATCGATCACTGGTCAGCGCCGCCTCCACCGGCGACGATACGGCAAATTCTCGAATTCCCCCTTCGGCCAATTGGACCGCATCGAGCCATAGGTGACCTGGTTTCCGTGACGGTTGCGATACCGTCCAATACAGAAGGTCATCCTGTTTAGCGACAAAGCTCATACTGACGCGACGCCACTTGCGCGTTAGCTGTATCGGATCTGACGCGACGGGATCACCCTTTGAATCGGTCGGTGCGCTCCGCGTCACCATGATTCTTCCCGGTCCCGGACGATCGCTCTTTGCATAAAGCGAGAATGTGTATTGCCGCCCCTGTTTTACGCGGACCGGCAACGCGGACCATACGCTGACGCCGGCAAACTGGTCTCCGGGCGTATTCGCGGTCCGGGAGAACGGTATCTTGAGGCTGACGCTTCCATGGATTCGCGTCGTCTTGTCCAAACTGGCGCTCGGCAAGCCATCCACAAGCCACCGACCGATCGCGAACCGGTAATCGATGCCGGCCTCGAAACTGCTGTTGGGGATGAGGTTCCCGGCCTGCGCGCCGGTTCCAACGGCGGTGAATGTCGCAATCACAACCGCAATCCATCGACCCAAAGTCAAAATCCGTCCCCACATCCGGTTAGTCTTAACGCCAAGACTGCATTTCCATTCCAACTCGATGCCGAGCCGACAGGCTACCGACGTCCCGCTAATCTGTCTTCGGTCTTAACCGCTCGGCAATGACGGCCAGCGCAAAGATCAGCAGGACGCGTTGCCGCCAAAGCCGTTTCGGCTCGCGCAGCAGACGGTAGAACCATTCGAGGTTCAGCCGCCGGAACAGGGCCGGCGCCCGCTGCACGCGACCGGCGAGGACATCGAAGGTGCCGCCCACGCCCTGCACGACCTTGATGTGAAGCGACCCAATATACTGGTCGATCCATTCTTCTTGTCGAGGGCTGCCCAACGCAATAAACAGCACGTCGGCGCCGCTGCGATTGATCTCGTCGACAAGGGCGGGCATCGCGCCCGCATCGACATAGCCGTTGCGCCGGCCCGCGATCCGCAAACCAGGGTACCGGACCGGCAGGACTTCCGCCGCCTTCGCGTTCACTTCCTCCTGCGCGCCGAACAGGAAAACGCTGAAACCCTTTCCCGCCGCGCGGTCGCAGATGGCCGGCATCAGTTCGGCCCCAGGGACACGGCCGATTTCGGCATCCGCCAATAGACGCGCTCCCCAGACGGCGCCGATACCGTCGGGAATCAGCAATGCGGCGCGCCGCAGGCTGTCCAACAACGCTTGGTCCACCCTGGCCCGCATGATCTTCTCTGGGTTCACGGCGACCACCGCTGCGCATCCGTTGCCGGACGCCACCCGCTCGTCGACGAAATCGACGGCCTGCGCCATGGTCACGCAGTCGACAGGAACGCCCAATATTTCAATTCGTCGCGGCGTCACGTACCCATTGCTCCAACTGGGAAACCGTCTTTTCGATATCCGTTCGATCGGGCGACGTACCGCCGATCCCGACGACCGTGGTAAAGCGATGCGGCAGTGGCCCGTTATACCGACTCCGCAGGGTCGCCGTGCCGCGATAGCGCCCATAGATCGGCGATACCCATCCAAGCCGGGGATTTTCCGACGCGTGGAAGCGCTCAATCGGCGCGCCGTCGATCTCGACGGAAACCGGTGGATCCGCCGCCGATAGCCGGAAGCCCTCGCCGTCCATGTGGATGTCCTCGCAATGCCAGTGCAGGTCCACGGTATGGTCCTCGTCGCCGTCCAGATAGTCCCAGATTACGGTCCAGGCACCTTCCTGGCAGGCAATACCGCGCCAATGTGTCACCCCTAAGGCGGCGTAACCGTCATGCCGCGCCAGGATCATCCGGATCGGACCGTCCGTCCCCTCCTGCCGCACCACATCGCAAGCATAGGGATTGGACCACTGAAATGGCGTTTCCTGCTGCGCCTGATCCTGTTCGTCCACGGTGACCGTATTATGCGCCGGCGTGCTGCGGAAATAGCGTCGCCACACGGCGTTGCCCGTATAGGTCAGCGTCCCGGTGTCGAGCAGCAGCGCCCGATCGCCCTGATACAGGGAAACCGACAAGGCATCGGCATGGCCATGGCCGTATGCCGGGGCCATGCCAAGTCCACCGTGATCGAAGATCAACCGGGTGGACGACGCGCCATCGACCGGCATCACCGTATATCCGCTATCTTCGAAGGTCGCGGCCTGCGATGGCGATGATCCGTCATCCAAGGCGAGATGCGGCGACAAGGCATGGCCGCCGTCGCTGTCGCCGAACGGCGGCGGCGCCTTCGCACCGGGAAAGGCTGCCAAGAACCGCCTGCCCCGTTCCACCGCGCTCGAGAGGCCCACCGGCACGGGCTCATCCCGGTGGGCCAATAGCCGAACGACAAGATCGAGCAGATCGACGACGAAACGGTGATACCAGATCGCCTGTTCGATCCCGCCGCCATCGGACAACACCTGCCGCTCGGCCTCTCTTTCGAGGATTGCAAGGCCCCGCCGACGCCAAACCGAGGCCTCGGGGATTTCCGGGAACAAAGTGCCGGCGTAAACCAGCGCGGCGCACTCGGCAATCGTGTGGTTACCCGCCGACGAATAAAGCGACAACCGCCGGAGGATGAAGGGCGCATGCGTACCGACGATCCGCAAGCCGGCGGTCCACGACCTGCCGGGATCCGTGAGGGCCCCACGCGCAATGTCGAGCGCATGGCAGACCGCGATGATGCGCAAACCGCACTCCATCGCGGAAATATAGTGAACCCCGCGGAAGGGCGGATTGGCGCTGAGCCAGGATCGCAGCTGGTGTTCCAGGAGGTCGGCCGCCGCCACGGTAACCTCGCTGGGGTCCCGTGCCGCAAGAAGGGCGAGCGGTATGAGCTGCTGCAGACGCGACGGCTCCCAGATAAGCCGCACATCGCCATAAGAGTTGCCGAGGCGATACGGTATGTCCGCAAAGAACGATTTGGGCCAGAGACGCCGGCTATCCGGTCCGGTATGCCAAACGGCGGGATCGTCGCGCCAACGCCACCGAAACCCGAGCGCGGACGCCTCCCCTTTCAAAAGGGCTTCAACCTCTTCGGGCGTTGGCGAGAATTCCCAAGGAAGAGGCGGTAATTGCGGTTCGGTCTGCGCCATGCAGCGTTTGACGGCCTCATCTTCGGCGCGTGCCGAATTGGCGCGATCCAGCCGGTTCTGCTGCCGCCGTAGGCGGAAGATCCAGGCCTGTTCGCGAAGGCGATGCGGCACTTCGCGCATATCCATGATGGACAAGCGCTTTACGTACCAAGAGAGCCGTTCCATGAGATGTCTTCAGCAGCAGCGGTTGGGACGATCCGCCATTCTATTCGATATCGATCACGGTGCGGGACCGCATACTGTCGACCGCGGCCAGGCACGCCCGGGTCACCGTGACGATCGATTCGAAAGACATGCCGACCGCATCCGGTTCGGTGATCGAATCGCAGAATGCCGCCATTTGTTGCGCAAAACCTTTGTCCCGGCCGCTGGTCTTGAACCGCGTCCGCTGTCCGCCGCGAAAGAAATCCGACCGCGCAAAATCGTCCATGACGATGCTGCAACCGTCTCCGAAGGCCTCGCAACGTTCCTTGGCCAATCCAGTGTCGCCGCCTGCTGCGTAGACCACTGTCCCGACAGAGCCGTCCGAGAAGGTCAACGAGATGATCGACTGGTCCTGCGTCATCCCCGACGTGTGCACGGCAATACTGTTGGCTTGAACGGTTTGGACCAACCCGCCGCACAGGGCTTGCATGTAGTCGACGAAATGGCACGCCTCCCCCAGGATGCGGCCGCCGCCGACATCAGGGTCTTGCGTCCAATGATCCGACGGCAGCGACCCTGCATTGGCGCGATAGACCATGACCAGCGGGTTCCGCCGGTCGCCGAGGAACTTCTTCGCTTCCGTGCAATGATCCGAAAATCGCCGATTGAACCCAACCGAGAGCCGCAACCCGTCTCGCGCCTTTGTCGCGTAGAGCGCTTCGATTTCCTGTAGTTCCTCCGCCGTCAGACAGAGCGGTTTCTCGACGAAGACATGCTTACCGGCCCGCAGCGCCGCCAGAACCATAGGCCCATGCAGGTCATGCCGGGTTCCGATGATCACCGTGTTGATCGCCGAATCGGCGAGAATTTCTTCCATGTCGGTTGTGCAATACCCGGCGCCAAGGCGTTCACCGAGGGTCTTTGCGTTCATGCCACGCTGAGTACACACGGCGGCGATGTCGACCCCTTGCAGGCCCTTCAACGCGGGAACCAGCATGTCTTTCACGTGACTGCCAGCGCCAATCAGACCGATCCGGACGCGGTCTGCCGACACGCTGGCCCGCAGTTCTATCTTCCGGTCGGTCTCATCCTCGACAGCACCGGGATAGGTCAGAAGGATCCCGAGTGGACTTCCGGACGCATCTAGAATCTTACCGTAGGCCGCCTCGGCTTCCTCGATGGGAATGCGGTGATGGGTCAACGCATCAACATCCAACCTGCCTTCCGCGATCAGTGTCAGGAACGCACCCATATTGCGGTTTTCGGTCCACCGGACATAGCCATATGGATAATCCCGTCCCTTCTCCTCGTACTCCATATCGTAGCGGCCGGGGCCATAGGAGGTGGACAGCCGGAGTTCCAACTCCTTCTCGTAATACGGTTCGCGCGGAAGATCCATCCCGACCGCACCGACGACGACAACGCGCCCTTTCTTCCGTGCGACCTCGCCCGCCGCGATGATCGGCGCGTTGTCTTTCGTGCTAGCGGTCACGATGACGGCATCCGCCCCGTGCTCTTCGGTGAGCGACGACACGGTCACAAGCAGGTCGCCCGGCGCGACGCTCACCTCAGCCCCAAGCTTCTCCGCGACGGTCCGCTTTTCCTCTTCCGGGTCGGATGCGACCACCCGGCAGCCATTCGCTTTCAGCAGTTGAACGGTCAACTGTCCGACCAACCCCAGCCCTACTACGGCCACCACATCCCCTAACTTCGGATCGGCTTGCCGCACGCCCTGCAAGGCGATCGCGCCCATGGTGACGTAGGCCGCGTCGTCGAAACTCACCGCATCGGGAATCCGGACGCAGAGATTCCGGGGAACCGAAACAACCTCCGCGTGGGACGCATAATTCTGCCCGGCACAGGCGACCCGGTCGCCAACGGAAAATCCGTCAACACCCGCGCCGACGGCCAAGACCGTGCCGGCGCAGCTGTAGCCTAGGGCAACCGGCGCATCGAGCCGCGACGACACCATCTTCGCGGTCTCGACGATGCCATCTTTCTGTGCCTTCTGGATCACCTTACGGACCATGTCCGGACGATCCATGGCCTTACCGACCAGGTTCTTCTTGGCCATGCCAACGGTCGCCCGCTCGGTCCCGACGCTGATCAAGGACGCACGCGTCGCGACCAGCAGGCACCCCGGCTGCACGGTCGGCGCCGGCACCGTCTCTACGCTCAGCTTACCGCTGCGATAGTGTTGTACGACTTGCTTCATGCCCTCATGTCCGGCGTCCGGACGTCTCCCCCTGAACGAATGAATTCCGGTGCATCGGCATCACAACCGCCATACCCGGAGTCCGGCCGCTTGCAGCGCGGCGCGATCATACATCGATCCGAGATCGATAAAACAGCCACCGGCGCGGACCTTGCCAGTCAGATCGCTCAACGGACGGTCGAGAAAGGCACTATGCGCCACCGCCGCGACCAGGCCATCCGATTCCGGCAGGTCGTCCCAAGACATCAACCTGATGCCCTCGACCCGGTCGACACCCGTTTCCGAGACCAACGGGTCATGCACCGAAACGTCGATGCCATATCCTTGAAGTTCCTCGATGAGATCGAAGACTTTCGAATTCCTGAGGTCGGACACGTTTTCCTTAAACGTGACGCCGAGGACCGATACCTTAGCGCCGTTGATTGCGCTGCCCGACTTGGCGAGGCATTTGACGGTCTGCTGCGCCACGAACGCCCCCATGCCGTCATTGATCCGCCGGCCGGCCAAAATCACCTCGGGATGATATCCGAGCGCCTCGGCCTTATGGGTCAGGTAATACGGATCGACGCCGATACAGTGCCCGCCGACCAACCCCGGCCGGAACGGCAGGAAGTTCCATTTGGTCCGGGCGGCCGCCAGGACGTCCATGGTATCCAGCCCGGCGCGATCGAAAATGATCGCAAGTTCGTTCATCAGGGCGATGTTCAGATCGCGCTGAGTATTCTCGATGACCTTCGCAGCTTCCGCGACGCGAATGCTTGCGGCGCGATGCACGCCCGCATCGATGATCTGTTCGTACAAACCCGCAACGCGGTCCAAGGTTTCCGCATCATCACCTGCAACGACCTTGGTGATGGTCTCGAGCCGATGTTCCGGATCGCCGGGGTTTATCCGCTCCGGCGAATAGCCGATGTGGAAATCGCGCGGCCAGCTCAGCCCGCTGCTTTCTTCGAGAATCGGCAGACAGACCTCTTCCGTGGCGCCTGGATACACGGTGGATTCATAAATGACCACCGCGCCTTTCTTTATATGCGGACCAATCGAACGGGTCGCCGCGATAAGCGGGCCGAAATCGGGGTTGTGTGCGCCGTCCACCGGCGTCGGCACGGCCACAACCACGAAATCCGCCACCGACAAAGCCTCGAATTCGGTCGTAACGGTCAATTTCGATGCGGCCTCGAACGCCGATTTGGGCACTTCGCCCGTCGGATCGTTCCCGTCTCGATACTGATCGACCTTCTCTTGCGACAGATCGACGCCGACTGTTTCCGTGACGCGGCCGAAGGCGACCGCCAACGGCAATCCGACATATCCCAGGCCGACAACGGCGACTCTGTTCATGCTTTTGCCCTCTTCGCGCCGTCGGCAGTCATTGCCGTTTTGGTGCCGGCCCATTGCTCGATTGCAGCGTGGATACGCTCGGCTGCCTTCCCGTCACCATAGGGGTTATGCGCCTTGGACATCCGCTTGTATGTCTCTTCGTCGAGCATCACGGTATCAACGCCTGTGACGATCTTCTTCCGATCGGTTCCGACGAGCCGAACCGTTCCCGCCTGCACCGCCTCGGGGCGCTCGGTCACGTCGCGCATTACCAGTACCGGCTTGCCAAGCGACGGCGCTTCCTCCTGGATGCCGCCGGAATCCGTGAGGATCACGTCCGCCGTATCCATCAGCCATACGAAGGGTAAATAGTCCAAAGGTTCGATCAATGCGACGTTTTTCACGTCGCCCAGGATTCGGCGGACCGGCTCCTGCACGTTCGGATTCAGGTGCACGGGATAAATGACCTGCCAATCCGGATGCCGGGTCGCGAGTTCCGCGATCGCGCTGCAGAGATTCTCGAACCCTGGGCCGAAATTCTCGCGGCGATGTCCGGTGACAAGAAGCCGCCGCGCGCCCGGCCTAAGCCAGTCCGTCCGGAGACTGTCCGAAAAGGGGAATTCCGTCAGGCCTGCGGCGCGATCGCGGATGGATAGCAGGGCATCGATAACGGTATTGCCGGTGACCGTAATGCTGCCCGGCGCAACACCTTCGCGGAGAAGGTTTTCGCGGGACTGGTCGGTCGGCGCGAAATGCAGTGCCGTAATCCGGGTCACCAACGACCGGTTTGCTTCCTCCGGGAACGGAGCGGCAAGATCGCCGGTCCGCAACCCCGCCTCGACATGGCCGACGGGCACGCCGGCATAGAACGCGGCCAGAGCGGCAGAGAGGCAAGTCGTGGTGTCGCCTTGGACCAACACGATTTCCGGCCGTTCCCGTTCCAGGACGTCGCGCATCGCCAGCAACACGCGGGACGTGACGTCGTAGAGGTCCTGCCCCGGCTGCATCACGTCGAGATCGTAATCCGGCACAATCCCGAAAAGGCCGAGCGCCTGATCGAGCATTTCGCGATGCTGTCCGCTCGCGCAGACCGTTCCTTGAATCCCTGGCGCATCTTGAAGGCGCAGGATGACCGGCGCCAGCTTGATGGCTTCCGGCCTGGTACCCACGACGCTGAGGACGCGCAACGGCATCAGCGAATGACCCCCCGCGTGTCGATGACGGTCTTGTCGCACAAATCCTCCGGACGAAGCGATCGAAACTCCTTGTGATCGACGAGCAAGACGATGACGTCGGCCCGCGCCAGGACATCGTCCAACGTGGAAAGGGCGAATTCGGCATGGTCGGCGATGTTCGGTTCGCAAACCAACAGGTCGCCCACTCCGTCGTCCTGGAGTCGGCGCGCGATGATCTCCGCGGGCGAGCCGCGCAGATCGTCCACATCGGCCTTGAATGCGAGCCCAAGACATCCGATGACCGGTGACCGCAGACCGGCCACAGCCTCGCGCACCTTACCGATTACCCAATCGGGCTTGCCGTCGTTGACCTCGCGCGCTGTCCGGATAAGCCGCGCGTTGGGTTCGCCCGCGGCGATGAACCACGGGTCCACCGCGATGCAATGGCCGCCTACGCCGGGTCCGGGCTGAAGAATGTTCACCCGTGGATGACGGTTGGCGAGCTTGATCATCTCCCATGGATCGACGCCGTGCGGATCGCACACGACCGACAACTCGTTGGCCAGCGCGATATTGACGTCGCGAAAGGTATTCTCGGCCAATTTCGCCATCTCGGCGGTTGCGGCGTCGGTCCGGTAGACCTGCCCCTGCACGAAGGTTTCGTAGAATTCGGCCGCCGCGGCCGAGGAATCCTCGTCGACTCCGCCTACGATACGGTCATTGTCGATCAATTCGATCAGGATGCGCCCGGGCAGAACCCGTTCGGGGCAATGCGCCAACCGCACGCCCGCCGCCCCGTTCGCCGCTTCTTGCTGAAGGATCGGCAAGACCGACCCTTTGGTGGTCCCCACAGGAATCGTCGATTCAATGAGGACAAGATCGCCCGCCTTGACGTGCGGCGCGATGCTGCGCGTGGCCGCCTCCACGTAGGAAATGTCGGGTGTCTTGTCGCCATCGTCGAGCGGCGTCGGCACCGCAATGATGAAGATGTCGGCCGTCTGAGGTTCGGAAACGGCGACCAGGTTCCCCGAATTGACCGCCGAGCGAACAAGAATATCGAGATCGGGTTCGAAGAAATGGATCTCGCCGCGGTTGATCGTCTCGACAACCTTCGTCGACGCGTCCACGCCAACGACGCGATACCCTTTCGTGCCTAGAATGGATGCGGTCGGAAGCCCGATATATCCGAGCCCAACCACGCAGATCGTTTTATTCATCATGCAATCGGAGTTACCAGAGAGCCAATTCGGCCCGTTCTTGAGCGAAATTCCCGTGCCCGGCGTGCGCGCCGGTCACACCATGAATGGACTGAGTGGGCCTTGGTTCTTGTCTAAAACGACGTCGAAAATCGTATCGATATCTATCTGATCCCGTTCCTCGGCAAATCCGTAAACGAGGGCGGCATCACATAAGGTGTTGATCAGCCGCGGCACGCCTTTGGTTTGATAATGCACGGCGCCACAGGCCATATCGTCGAAGATTCCGGGTGCGCCGCCGGCTACCGATATGCGGTGGTGGATGTACTCCCGGGTATCGCGGAATTCGAGCGGCGTCAGGTGGAAACCCGATGAGATGCGCTGAGCGAACTGCCGCAGTTCGGGCTGGCGGAGCTTGTCGTTCAACTCGGGCTGGCCGACCAGCAAAAGCTGCAGGATTTGGTCCTTGTCGCTGTTCACATTCGTCAGCATCCGCAACTCTTCAAGCGTCTCGATATCCATATTCTGCGCCTCGTCGATGATCAGCAGCGTCCGCCGGTTGGCAGCGTACTGATTCACCACGAAATCGAAGAAGATATGATATAGCTCGGCCTTATCGCTGCTGGTGTAATCCAGGTCATAGGCGAACAGGACCCATTTCAACAATTCGCCGATGTTTCGGTGAGTGTTGGTGATCATCCCCACCGTGAATTGCGGGTCGAGCACCTGCATCGCGCGCCGGATCAGTGTCGTCTTTCCCGACCCGACTTCGCCGGTAATCACCGTAATACCGCCATGCAACGTCAGCCCGTATTCCAACATCGTCAGGGCATTCTCATGCTGCCGACTCATGTAAAGGAATTCCGGATCAGGCGTCAGGGTAAACGGCTTCTCCTTCAATCCGTAAAACGATTCATACATGGCATCGTGTCCCTGATGCATGCCGGTTCTCGAAACATCCGCGCTTCCCCGTCCCACCCGGAGGCGCGGCCGACCGGCCTAAAGATAAGCATTGAATTGTTTTTGCGCCGACTTGTTCAATACCGTACCGATCAGATGGCTGTCGCCGAGCAACATCATCGCCCGCTCGATATCGGGTTGCGGCGTTTCCCCTTCCGCCACGACGAACAGCGTGGCATCCACATTCGACATAAAGGCAAGGCAATCGTCCGTCGCGAGCAACGGCGGCAAATCGTACAGCACGATCCGGTCCGGATAACGGTTCTTCAATTCATGAGCCAACTTCGCCATTTTCGGCGACGCCAGCATTTCCGATGATTGCTCCATCGGCGCCCGGACCGGCAGAATCACCAACCGCTCGGTGCCGGGATTGATCAAGCATTGCGGCAAATCGGCTGAATCGTGGAGGAAATCGTCGAGGCCGAACTCCGGCTCGATTCCCAATGTGTCGGCAACGGACGGGCTACGCAGATCGAGGTCGACCAAGAGCACGGTCTGGTTCACGTCCATGGCGAGACTGATCGCCAGGTTGACCGCCGTCAGCGTCTTTCCGTCGCCCTTGTTCGCGCTGCAGATCGCCAGCGTCGACAGGCCTTCGGCCGCCAAACGCCGCAACACATGCGTGCGAAGAATCCGGTAGATGTCGGCCAGCGGCTCGTTCTCGAGCCCGGAAATAACGTTGTTGGCCCGCAACGTCTTGGGAGACAGCGGCAGGACCTTGGTCTGCTGGTATTTGATCGGAACCGGGTTCGCGTTCAGCGTCGGCAGCGGCGACACCGAAAATATCGGCCGGCCGCCAAGCCGCTTTTCCCGAGCCTTATCCAGAGCTACGCGGGTTCGATCCATGCTGAGTGCCCTTATCCTACCCGAACCCAAATCGCCGAAGCGTCGAGAACCACATTACGTCCAAAGGCCTTACGTAAACATGAAAGCCGTAAAGCCCAACAGCGATGGCCGCTATGACTATCAGAACGACAGCCGCAATGAGCCAGCGGCGTCCCGTCTTCGACGATTTTTGCTTGATTAACGGGACGACCACCAAGGGCTGGTGACCGACGATCGAGGCCAATTGCTTGGATCCGTAGACCGTCTCGTCCATCGTCTCTGCTAGAAACACGTTACCGACCCCCGCCGCCCCAGCAAAGACGAGGCCGATGAACAGAATGGCGATCCGGTTCGGACGAACCGGCTTCAATGGCAATTGCGGCGGCTCGATCAACGAAAACCGCTCGCTCTTGCGCTCCGTCTCCAAGGATTGGGCAAGCTGCGCCTGAAGCTGCTTCGCCTTCACCTCTTTGTACTTTATGTACGCATTGTCATAGTCGCGTTTGAGCGCCAGATATTCCCGCTCGGCTTCGGGAATTTTCAATACGCGCTCTTCCTGGACCTTCAGCGACTTCCGAATCTCAGCCTGTTGCTGAATCAACGACCGAAGCTGCGAGTCCAGGTTCTTCAGTTGTGTCTGCGCCATGATGTAGGCGGGATTGTCGGGTTTGGGCGCTAATGACCCATTGCTCTTCGAATTCCCGGCGTTGCGGATGGCAACCTTGAGACTGGCAACCTGCTTTTCGAGGTTCACGACGTCCGGGTGCTTCGGACCGTATTTCTTGCGCGTCGCGACCAAGGATTGGTTGGCGATCTGCAACTGCGATTTCAATGCGTCGACGTCGGTGCCCTCACCGGTCTCTTTCTGCAGCGCGGTAATTTCGCGGCGCATCTTCACCACGTCGGGATGGTTACGCCCGTACACGCCTTGCATGCTGATGAGCTTGGTCTGCAGGGCCTTGAGACGTTCCGACGGGCTGAGCACGGTTTCACCGTCGATCGTCCGGGCCCCATGCGGGCTGAGTTGCGACAATTCGGATTGCAGAACGACCTTGCGCTCCTCCAAGAGCTGAATTCGCCTGGCCGTATCCGCCAGATCCGCCTCGGCACGGCGCATCAGTCCAAGGTTGAGCTCGAGTTGCTCGGGCAACTGACCTGCGTTGCGGCGTTTGAAATCGGCGATCCTATTCTCGACCTCACCCACGAGCTGCCCGAGACGGCGCGCTTCTTCGGCAAGGAATCCTGTAGTTTCCGCAGCCTTTTCGCGGCGATCCCTAAGATTTTCGTTCAGATAGAGCGAGACGAGTTCGTTGGCGACCTGCTGGGCCACGCGGCGGCTCGAGTCCTGATAGGATATGTTGAAGGCGATGGTCGCCTGCATGGATTGGCCGCTCCGCGGATCGATCACCTCGGCGCTGACCAGGTCCATCGAGATATTATCGCGAAAATCGCTCGCGATCTCGCTGATCGGCTTTTGACGCCGCTCATCCTTGAACAGGTCGAATTTGTTGATGATCGACACGAGATTCTGCGTCGTCATCACGCGTTGCTGAATGACTTGCAGCCGTTGAGCGGCAAAACTCGTAATCGTCGATTGGATGAACTCGCGCGGCACTTCGGGTTCTTCGATCAGAACCGTGGCCGTCGATTCATAAACCGCAGGGATCGACACGGCGACGATCGCCGCGATGATCACAACCAGGAATGCAGGGATAATCAAGCGCCAACGTCTGCGCTTTACCGCATCCAGGTAGTCCTTTGGCCCTTTGACGTCTTCTTCGATCGCCATTGGCGAAAAAGCCTTTCGTGCGTTACTTACTTAACGCCGCCCCTCGCCCCCCAACCAGGCATGCGCCAAGTCACGGACGCCCGTGCGCCGTTGGAATATGCCCTGCCATCGGTATCCCGATCTTGAGTGCGGAACTTATAGGCCACCCTGAAGCTCCAGTCCGGTAAAAATTGCCAACTTACCCCCGGTTCGACGCTGAAAAACGTACGGCCCGTCGAATCGTCCGTGTTCGACTCCTGATCGATGAAGGCCGTCGTCAGGTCGGCGGTAACCATCGGCGTCGCCCTATAGCTCGCATTCAGACGAACCGAATTCCGTTCCAGCAACTGTCCTTCGCCACTCGGGGTCAAAGAGCGGTCGAAACTACCGTTCAACTGCCCGCGCTCCTCGGTATAGGACACGGTGAATCCGGCCTCAAAGCCGGTGTTATTCTCCGACCGGGACACTACGGTCGAACCGTTAAGTTCTTCTAAATCAGTGCGAACATGGTTCGCGCCGCCACGAACACTTACGCGTACCTGTTCGGTGAAAAGATGCGTATAGGTCACGTCGCCCGAATAGGCGTCACTCTCGCGGTCAAGCCCGCTCAAGCGTTCGAACCGAGTATATTTGGTCGCAAATTGAACGCTGTCTTTCGGCGACAATTGCACCGATACGAACGGGCCTGCCGACACGCTGAAGAAATCATCGAAGGCGCTGGTATCATATGTCGTATACACCCCACCCGTTTGAGCGCCTACGCCAATCAACTCGGTCAACTGGTAGCTTCCCGACAATCCGCCGCTGCCGGAAAGCCGGACGGCATCGGAGAAGTCCCTGCCGGTATCCTCATCTTCCGTGCTCCGCGTGGTCTGACGCGTAAACGCACCGTTGAGCGATACCCGGCTGCGCGGACCTTTTCGGCTGACCGTGCCGTCCAATCGTTGGTCGAAGGAGTTTTCGTCGGAATTATCCGGAAAGAGTCCGTAACTGATGTCTCCGCCGAGAATAAGGTCGACCGTCGGCGTGTGCGTTTCCAGGGTTACCCTGGGCCGGGTGGTGAAGCCCCACAGCGTCTCCTCCGAGGTCGAGCTCAGCCGGAAATTGTCGTCATATTCGAACTCCTCGGAAACCGACGCCTGGAGGTGCCAATCCGATGCAACAGATATCTGCGGCGCAGCTGTCGCAACGCAGAGCGCCGCCGAAACCGCCAGCCAAGTCTTGCCTGTCATAGCCATTGAAAGCCGGCCATGCCTACCGTGTGACACAGTCACCCCCTAGAAAATTCCACTCGTGGGAACGACGACAACGTCGCCGCTCCGCAAAACAATATTACTGCCCAGTGCCTTACCCTTTGCGACATCGGAGTAGCTGAACTTGAGCGCCCGCTGTTTTCCGGTCGCGTCGCGACGCAATATCCGAATTTCATCCTGAGCGGCAAAAGTCGTCAGCCCGCCGGCCAAGCTTAGCGCCTGCATGACGTCAACGGGGCGGTTCGCCGGAAACTCTCCCGGCGCCCGAACCTGTCCAATGACATAAATCTTATTGCCGGTGACCTGCAGCACCGAAACGGTCAGTACCGGATCGGCGAAATAGTTCTTCAGCTTCTTCTGGAGAACGGTCTTCAATTGTGCCGGCGTCATGCCGGCCGCCTTGACGTGCCCTGCCAATGGAAAGGAAATATTGCCGTCCGGCAGCACGGCGACCTGCCGCTGCATGCCTTCCTCTTTCCAAACGGAGATTTCGAGAACGTCGCCGGGATTCAGCTTGTACGGCTCAGCCGCCTGCACGCCCGTGACAAACAGGACGACCGAGCACACCACCAGCCATACTTTAAACATTGCGCCCCCTCGGCACAGTCGCAGCGTTTTTTGGTTAACGCGACTAATATTAACTGAATATCGCACTTTCAAACCTTAATCCACTTACTTTCATTTACTTGTCCGGCCGGGCTGAACCGAGTCGTCGTCACGATTTGTGCATTCGATGACATTTTAGGTATTCGTTCACAAAACTTGGCAAGCCCTTCCCGTAACCCTGTGACATAAAGGGCACATTTACATCAACGTCCAATAGTCACCCTCTATGCCAGCGGCAAACAATTACCATTTGATAACCATGATAATGTCGCAATTATAAGGCTTTATTAAGGTCATTTCATTTCCAGCCGCCACCACACGCGTTGGAGGTACCACCACATTGATTGATGAAAAGACCATTACACACGATGAAATATCCGTATTCGTGGTGTAGTTTCTCGACATGGTAAATTTCATTTTGGCAAACGTGTGATACAGTGTAATCGTTAACAAATAAAAATTTACCAATTAAGAAACTCGATTTGGCGTGACGGAACGGCAGATTAGCCGGGTCGTCGATCTGGACACTGAGTGGGGAAGATCCGGAAGTCACTTTAACTCGTTGAAGACACGGGGGAATACAACGGTGAGAGAGAAATTTAGACTAATCAAGACCACTCGATTTGTCGCAGTAATTGCTGCGGCGATGCTGCTGGCGGGGTCATTCGCTGGTTCGGCCCGGGCGATGACATTGTCGCTTGATGCGGGTGGAATTGCGGGAACGATCCCACTATCCGGGTTCAGTCTTACTGCGGAGACGGGGCTATCGGGTGGCGACCCGATCACCATCTTTGACAGCACCACAGGGGCAGCGGGGCTTCAGCTTTCCAGCCCGGCTCAAGTCGAATTCACGTTCCTTGGTATCGAAGCCGATGCCACGAACGCCTTTGACGTACTCGGCGGTGAGGTCTTCACTGGTGGAAGCGCGCCCGGAATTAGCAGCACCTTTGGTTTGGCCGGCGGACTGCTCGACTTTGCCTTCCGGTCCACCATCGGCGGCACGGCTGCCAATGGCGCTATCGCGGCAGGTATTTCGATCGCGTTCGCAGACCTTGGCGACGGTAGCTTCATCGCGCTGTTCAATGACGGCGGGACCGATGGAGATTTCGACGACTTCGCAGTGAAGATTGCAGTGTCGCCGGTACCGCTGCCGCCAGCAGTCTGGCTGTTTATTTCCGCCATTCTCGGGCTTGTATCCTTCACCCGGATACGCAGGACGCAGAACGCGGCCTGACGACGACCTCCGAGGACATTCTTGCACCTCCGTTGACCGGGATGGGCCTAAGGCCCATCCCGGTTTTTCGTTTGGTTAACGCATATTCCGTGATCGACAGCCGGCCCGCGTCTTTCTCCTACGGAATAGGTATTGGGAAGCCTCGTAAATTCACGTAGAGAGGTACGGAGACCAAAAGGAATAACCCGATGGCGCAAGCGACGATCTACCCTGTAATCCTCTCCGGCGGCGCCGGCACCCGGCTTTGGCCGCTATCCCGGACGCTCTATCCGAAGCAGCTCTTGCCGCTGACCGCAGAAAACAGCCTATTGCAGGAAACCGTGACCCGTGTCAGCGACCCCGCGCGTTTCGCACCGCCCGTTCTGATTTGCAACGAAGACCACCGCTTCATCATCGCCGAGCAACTCCGCGATGCCGGGTCGGAAACGACTGCGCTCATGTTGGAGCCGATGGGCCGAAACACCGCCCCGGCCGTCGCGTGCGCCGCCCTGCTGCTGGCAAAGACCGACCCGAAGGCCATGATGCTGGTCCTGCCATCGGACCACCTGATCGAGAAGACCGACGCCTTTCTCGCCGCCGTCTCCACCGGCAGTACCGCGGCGGAGAACGGCGCGCTCGTCACCTTCGGCATCACGCCGGACCGGCCCGAAACGGGCTATGGCTATATCCGCCGCGGCGCAGCCTATGAAAACGGCGCCGGCCCCCTGCCCGGCTGCTTTCAGATAGATCAATTCGTCGAAAAACCGTGTCTCGCCGATGCGGAGCGTTTCGTCGCCGAGCCAGCCTATGCCTGGAACAGCGGCATGTTCCTGTTCTCCGCCGGCTCTTATCTGGCCGAGATGGAACGTCACCAGCCCACGATGCTGGACCACTGCCGCGCCGCGGTGACCGACGGACAGCCCGACCTGGATTTCTTCCGGCTGGACAAATCCGCCTTCGAGGATTGCCCGGCAGACTCGATCGACTACGCCGTCATGGAGAAGACGGACAATGCCGCCGTGGTTCCCGTCGACGCCGGTTGGAGCGATGTTGGCAGTTGGTCCGCGCTGTGGGGTGTCGGGGACAAGGATGCGAACGGCAACGTGACGCAAGGCGACGTAATCGCCGACGACACACGCAACACCTACCTGCGGGCCGAAGGCCCCTTGTTGTGCGCCGTCGGGGTCGAAGATCTTGCCATTGTGGCCACCGAGGATGCGGTGCTGGTGGTGCCCCGCGACAAAGCGCAAGCGGTCGGCCAACTCGTCAAGGATATGGCATCGAAGGGCCGGAACGAACCGCACGCGCATCTCGAGGTCTTTCGGCCATGGGGCTCATATCGGACGATCCGTATGGGCGAACGGTTTCAGGTCAAACACATCATCGTCAAACCCGGCGGCTGCCTGTCGCTTCAAAAACACCACCATCGCGCCGAGCATTGGATCGTGGTCAGCGGACGCGCACAGGTCGTCCGGGGCGATGACGAGATGACGCTGAATGCAAACGAATCAACCTATATCCCCCAGGGTGCCGTGCACCGCCTCGAGAACATCGACGACGAGCCGCTGCATCTCATCGAGGTCCAAACCGGCGGCTATCTGGGTGAAGACGACATCGTCCGGCTGGAGGACATTTACGGCCGCAACTAGCGATTCCTAAGGCCCCGACCTGCCGCAATTTTTTCGTCATGAATTGCTGGAATGCAGAGCCGGCTTTTGCTATAAGCCCGCCACTGATCCGCGGTAGCTCAGTTGGTAGAGCAGGTGGCTGTTAACCACCCTGTCGCAGGTTCGAGTCCTGCCCGCGGAGCCAATCATGAAAACAGGGCCAGCGAAATCCTCGCTGGCCCTATTTTTCTTGCGGAACCGGGTTACCGATCCGATGAGCGGACAAAGCCGGCCGGCATAGCCTTTCCGGCACGAAACGGTATCATGCGCATCCGCCGGTTCGCGATCGGCGCTAGAGACGAACCACGAGAAAAACCCATTGCCCATCGCGAAGATCCGCCACTTACTGAAGAACCTGCTCCTGTCAGTCGCGGTCTTCATCGTGAGTTTCGAGTTGATGGCCTTCGCGGCAATCCAGACGAAACTGGTTCCGGCCGACGCGCCCAGCTACGAGTGGCCGACCTTCGTCCCCTTCTGGGACCAGCTCGACAAGAGGTTCAGCAATTGGCATTCGCCTAATGCCCGCTACGTTCATGTGAACAGTTGCTACAACGTCACCTACCTCTCGAACCGGCACGGCATGCGCGACCGCGACCGGTCGGTTGCCGCCGACGGCAAACGAATCGTGTTCCTAGGCGACTCTTTTGCGGAAGGCTACGGCCTCGCGCGCGCCGACCGTCTCTCCGACCGGCTTGAGGCAAAGACCTCGGTGCCGCATCTGAATTTCGGGGTCTCCGGGAATTTCGGGCCGACCCAATATCTCCTGCTCTACCAGACGCTCGCCAGGAAATTCGATCATTCCGGCATCCTTGTCCAACTTCTGCCCGACAACGATTTCACGGACGACGACCCGGCATTCTGGCGGCAAAATCCGAGGGATTGGTACCGGCCGCTCTTCTTCGAGCGAAACGGCGGGTTCGAACTCGACTATATCGACAAGCAGAAATTCGAGGAGGCCGATGGGTGGAACCGCCGCGAATTCGTGAAAGGGCTCCGCACGATTCACCGGAACTACACGTATACCAGCAATCTGATCGCCTACTTCCAGGTCTTGTTCGAGGACCAGAATACGGCGGGCCGAACCGGATCGTATTCTGGGTATTACGACTTCACCGAACAGCAAGCCGCCCGCTTCGAATTTGTAATCGGGGAACTCGTGAAGGCCGCCGGCGACAAGCCCATCCTCTTCGTCGTCACACCCCGCGAATCGGATATCGACAGGTTCAGAAAATCCGGCGCGCCGACCCGGTTCAATGCTCTGCTCGACCGGATCATGACGAAGCATGCGACGGTTCGGGCCATAGACCTGCTGCCCTTTTTCGCCGCGCGATCTGAACTCGATTCGTTCTATAACGACTGCGACGGCCATTGGACGCCGAAAGGCGCAGCCGCCGCAGCCGACATCATTCATGGAAGCCTCGGCCATAAAAGCCTCCAATAGACGGAACGCCGCAGCGGCATTCGACGGAATGCGGTATAAGAATGCCCATTGTGGCGCAACGAAGAGTGCAGGACCGGTAACCGATGGAACAGATATCGCAGCAAACGGGGGACGTGAAACACGGGTCGGACCGCGGGTTCGGCATCACCTTCGCAATCGTCTTCGCGCTGCTCGGCGGCTATTTCACCGCCGTGTCGCCGCTGGCCGCAGGACCGTGGCTGCTCGTTATATCCGGTGCGTTCCTCGTCTTGGCGATCATACGACCGGTGACACTCCGACCGCTGAACATCCTCTGGTTTAAATTCGGCCTCTTACTGCACAAGATCGTCAGCCCGATCGTCATGGGCCTAATGTTTTTCCTCGTCATCACCCCCTTCGCAATCGTAATGAAGCTGGCGCGACGCGATCATTTGCGCTTGAAATTCGACGCGGAACAAGAAAGTTATTGGGTGAAGCGCGAGGTGCCGGGCCCCTCACCCGAAAGCTTCAAGAAACAGTTCTAGGAAGGACCACGCGACCGATGGCATTTCTCTTGGAAATGTGGGAATTCTTGAAAGTCCGTAAGAAGTTCTGGCTGTTACCGATCATGCTGGTGCTGCTCGTCTTCGGCGGTTTGCTAGTCGTCGCGCAAGGCTCCGCCGTCGCGCCGTTCATCTACACCATCTTCTAGGGCTATCCGGTGCGCGTCCTGGGCGTCTCCGCCTTCTATCACGACAGTGCCGCGGCCTTGGTCGAGGACGGCGAAATCGTCGCCGCGGCCCAAGAGGAACGGTTTACCCGCAAGAAACACGACGCGGGTTTTCCGGAAAAGGCGATCGCCTATTGTCTCGACACGGCGGGCGTTCCGCTCGCGGACATCGACTATGTCGCTTTCTACGACAAGCCGTTCCTGAAGTTCGAGCGTCTCCTCGAGACATATCTCGCCTTCGCCCCGCGCGGTTTCAAATCCTTCGCGCAGGCCATGCCCATCTGGATCAAGGAAAAACTTTTCCAGAAGGACCTGCTCCGCAAACAATTCTCGGCGTTCGACGATAGCTTCGACTGGCAGAACAAGCTGCTGTTCTCGGAACACCATCTCAGTCATGCCGCCTCCGCCTTCTTTCCTTCACCGTATGACGAGGCGGTCGTGCTCACCATGGATGGGGTCGGGGAATGGGCGACGACATCGGTCGCCATCGGGCGCGGCAACACGCTCGAGGTCGATAAGGAAATCCTGTTTCCCCACTCACTGGGCCTGCTCTACTCCGCGTTCACGTACTATGCCGGTTTCCGGGTGAACTCCGGCGAGTACAAGGTCATGGGCCTCGCCCCCTACGGCGAGCCGAGATATGCCGATGTGATCAAGGACAACCTGATCGACATCAAAGGCGATGGGTCGTTCCGGTTGGACCAATCCTTCTTCAACTACTGCACCGGCCTGACCATGACCAACGACCGCTTCGCGGCGCTTTTCGGCGAACCGGTCCGTTCGCCCGAGGCGTTGTTGACCCCCTTCCATATGGACATTGCTGCATCGGTGCAGGCTGTCGTCGAGGAGATCGTGCTGAAACTGACCCGGTCGCTGCGGACCGAATACGGCATTCCGCATCTCTGCCTCGCGGGCGGCGTCGCGCTGAATTGCGTCGCCAACGGCAAGGCACATCGCGACGGTGCATTCGACGATATCTGGATTCAACCGGCCGCTGGCGACGCGGGCGGTGCGTTGGGGGCCGCGCTCGGCACATACCATATCCACCTTGGCGAACCGCGAAAGCCCGCCAACGGTATGGACCATATGAGCGGCGGATACCTGGGGCCGAGCTACGGACAAACAGACATCGAAGATCGATTGACGGCTGCCGGTGCGAAATTCCACGTCGTGGACGACGGTGCCCTGATCGAGCGGACCGCGTCTGCCCTCGCCGAGGACAAGGCCGTCGGCTGGATGAACGGGCGGATGGAATTCGGGCCGCGCGCGCTGGGCGGCCGCTCGATCCTCGGGAACCCGATGTCGCCGACCATGCAGAAGACACTGAACCTCAAAGTAAAATACCGAGAGAGTTTTCGGCCCTTCGCGCCCGCCGTCCTGCGCGAAGACGTGGCATCCTGGTTCGAACATGACGCGGACAGCCCTTACATGCTCCTCGTTGCCGATGTGAAAGAAGAACGCCGCCGAAAGATGAGCGATGAAGAGGCCACCCTCTTCGGCATCGACAAGCTGAACGTGGTGCGGTCGGAAATTCCAGCTGTGACGCATGTCGACTACTCGGCACGCCTGCAAAGCGTCCATCGTGAGACGAACCCACGCTTCCATGCGCTGTTGTCCGCTTTCAAGGCCAAGACCGGATGCCCGGTTCTTGTGAACACCAGCTTCAACATCCGCGGCGAACCCATCGTCTGTACGCCGGAGGACGCCTTCCGGTGTTTCATGGGGACCGAACTCGATCTGCTGGCGGTGGGCAATTGTCTGCTTGTGAAAGAGGAACAGTCGGCCGACCTGAAGGTCGACTATTCGGACAGCTTCGATCTCGACTGACTTGACCCGGCACCGTCCACCGATAATCCTCGACCGACCGAAACGGTTCCGGAGTATCCATCCATGAAATCGGTGCACACCGCACGCAAGCTGCCGAACGATGGCGTGCAAAACGGCTGGTTTGAGATGTTGCCGCCGCCAGATGCGCCACGGCGGGTCACGTCCACGGTGAATGCCGATTGGGTGGTTCTCGGCGCAGGCGCCTGTGGACTGGCAGCCGCCAGACGCCTCGGGGAATTGCGCCCGGACGACACCGTCGTCATCGTCGACGCCATGCGCGTCGGCTACGGGAACTCCGGCCGGAACGCCGGTTTCATGCTCTCGCATCACAGCCATGGCGGGATCAAGCATCTAGACGTCGCACGTCAGGCAGACCGGCTATTCGGATGCGGATACGCATACCTGCGGGACACCGTGGAAACACATCAGATCCGGTGCGATTGGTCCGATTGGGGGCAAATCTACGTATCGGCCAGCCCGGAGGGCGATTCCCACCTGGATGCTGTGGCCGATGGTTTCGATGCCCTGGCGGTCCCTCAGAAACGCATGGAGCAGGACGAACTCGAGGCGGTCACTGGATCGCGGTTCTATACCAACGGCGTCCATGTCGACGGGGCCGCACTGGTGCAACCGGCGGCAATGATGCGCGGGCTCGGCGCGACGTTGCCGGCCAATGTGACGCTATACGAGGACAGCCCGGTTACGGAACTCCATACCGAGGGCCGCATGCGCCTGATCTGCCCGGACGGCGAGATCGTGGCCAAACAGCTCATCCTGACCAACCACGTGTTCGCCGAGGAAATGGGCTTCAGACGTCACCGCGTGGTGCCGCTTGGGCTGTTCGCCAGCCTGACGCGCCCCCTCACCGCCGACGAACGCCGCCACGTCGGATCCGGCGATCAATTCGGACTCCTGCCCGCAAGCCCGAACGGCAGCACCGTGCGCCTGACGGTCGACGGCCGCATCCTGATGCGCAACACCTTTACCTATGCGCGGGACAAACGATTCAGCGACGATCTTATAGCGGGCGCCGCCGCCAATCATCGCGCAAGCATCGTCAAACGTTGGCCAGCGCTCGACGGCGTCGACCTCTCCGCGACATGGGGCGGCATCATGGCGATGACGCGCAACGAAGGTCGGGTCTTCGGTGAACTGGCACCCGGCCTGCATATCGTCCTCACGACCGACGCGGCGCCGATGACCCGCGGCACCGCCTGCGGCAAACTCATGGCGGAGAAGTTGTGTGGTATCGATAGCGACGAACTTCGCTTCGCCGAAGCCATCCCCGAGGCCGCAATTCTACCGCCCGATCCTCTCCTTCGCCTGGTCGCCAATCATCGCCTCAATAAGATCGAGCGAACCGAGCCCGCCGAGCGGTAATCACCGTGCGGGTTTTCATAGGCCGGTAACGAAGCGAATTCGCAAAAAATCAGAAATTTTATTTCTGGTTCGGAACAAACTGGATTCGGGTCACGCTGCATCCTCGATTGTTTAACTCGGTGCGATTCCCGCGTGTAATTTACCCCTTTATTTCAACAGAATACTGCGCCCAGGAAGTATTTTACACGACCTATGGTGGTTACGCGTCGATTGTACTCGGATAGGTTTTATTTACACTTTTGTTACGTTTTCATTACGGCATCTTAAGGATTCCACGCTAATCCCCGATGCATATTTCAGATTGATGAGGACTACTCGATGCCATTACGCCTTAATCGTAGCCTCGCGTGGAAAATTTTACTTCCTGTTCCAGTAGCGTTGATGATCGCTATTGCCGGTATCTGGCTATTCGTGCCGTCGATGATCGCGGAAAACATCCGCGCCGACGCGACGGCGAATGCGCAAAAGACGGCGGGCCAGTTCAAGACGATTCGCGGCTACTACACGAAGAACGTCATCAAGAAGGTTGTCGCGGACGGGACATTGAAACCGTCGTACAACCACACGACCGAGGAAAAGTCGGTGCCGTTGCCGGCGACCTTCATCCATGACGTAAGCGAACTGCTCGCCAAGGAAGACACCACGATCAATCTCTATAGCGCCTATCCGTTCCCCGTCCGGGCGAACCGAACGCTGGATTCCTTCCAGTCCGACGCTTGGACCTTTCTCCAGAAAAATCCCGACGGCGTCTTCACAAAACAAGTCGTCCGCGACGGGCAGGAATGGATCCGGGTCGCCGTGGCCGACAAGATGATCGCCCCTGCCTGCGTGAACTGCCATAACACGCATGCCGCCTCGCCCAAGACCGACTGGAAACTGGGTGATGTCCGCGGCGTCCTCGAGGTCGCGTCGATGCTCGCGCCTCAATTGGCCGCAGGAACCTCGTTCAGCAACAAACTTGTCCTGGCGGCCGTCATCGGCGGCCTGATCCTCATCACGGTCTGTGTTCTCGCGGCTCGGACGATTACCGGCCCGATAAACACGATCACCGACCAAATGACGCGATTGGCGGAGAACGACCTGACTGTCGACGTCGACGGGGCCGAACGCGCCGACGAGATCGGCAACATGGCCCGAGCCGTCCACATCTTTAAGGAAAACGCAATTCAGGTCCGCGAATTGCAGGAAAAAACCGAAGAACAATCCCGCCAGGCGGATGAGCAAAAACGCCAGGCAATGCACGACTTGGCCGATCAATTCTCCGAACGTATTTCCGGTATCGTGAACACCGTCTCATCGGCGGCGACGGAACTGCAATCGACGGCCGATTCCATGTCGTCCACCACCGAAGAGACAAACCGTCAGGCCAAAGTCGTCTCGACCGCGGCGGGACGCGCTTCCGACAATGTCCAGGCGGTGGCGTCGGCGGCCGAAGAAATGTCCGTTTCTATCGGTGAGATCAACCGGCAGGTCGAGCAATCCGCATCCATTGCCGGACGCGCCAACGACGAGGCCGTGAAGACGAACGAAACCATTCAAGGACTTGCGTCTGCGGCGGCGAAGATCGACGAAGTGCTGACCCTCATCACCGATATTGCGGAGAAGACCAACTTGTTGGCGCTGAACGCGACAATCGAGGCCGCACGCGCCGGCGAAGCGGGCAAGGGATTCGCCGTGGTAGCGTCCGAGGTGAAGAACCTCGCCACACAAACCGCACGCGCGACCGAAGAGATTTCGTCGCAGATCACCGGGATGCAATCATCGACCAAGGAGTCCGTTGCCGCCATCGAGAGCATCGGCGCGACGATCGGTGAAATCAACGAAATTGCCGAAGCCATTGCATCGTCGGTCGGCGAACAAGGACAAGCGACGCAAGAGATTGCCGACAATACGCAACAGGCCGCACAAGGCACGCAAGAGGTCAGCAGCAATATTGCCAGCGTCACGGAGGCGGCATCCGAAACCGGCAGCGCGGCGCAAGACGTGCTCACCGCCGCTGCGGAGCTGTCACAGCAGTCGGAGAGCCTACGTCAGGAAATCGATTCGTTCCTATCGGAGATCCGGACGGCATAGGAGCCGCGGCATCGGCGCTACTGTTTCGGGAGTTGCCCCATCTTTTCGAGCATCTTGCGAACATGCTCCGGCATGGCGCCGGGCGGCACCGAGCGCCCGGCGGGAGGCGCACCCCCGGCCGGCGGGCGACCGAATGCCGGCATCTGTTGTAGCGTCGCATTCTTTGGGATCGCGTAGGACTTCTCCGGACCGGTGGCGCCCAGTTCGACTTCCGTCGCGGTCATCACCATGCCGCCGATGTTCATGTATGGCGCCAATCCATTGTCGGCCATGCACATCTCACGGCCAGGACCGCGGTAAACCTCACACTTGAGGCCGGCAACGACCCGTTTCTCGCCACTCGGCTGAAATCCAATCGACACCGCGAAAGCCTTCGGGTCCATATCTGCGTTCATCGCATCCGGAACGGGATCCTTCATCTTGGTTGCCCGGCCCGTAAGCAGATCGACATTGTAGATCATGCCGTCATACCGCACGGTTCGCTGCTTCTGCCGCTGCTTCATGGACCCGATGTTGACGGTCGTTTCCCGCATTTCGAACATGCGGGCGCCGTTCCGGCATTTGTACTCGGTACCGGACATCATGCCGTTCATGCCTTTGATGGTCGACCGCATGCAGAACTTCTCGATCATGCCTCCCGCCGTCGCCGGCACCGATGACAGGCCGAACAACGCGAAAGCGATACAGGTACAAAGGGATTTTACGTTCATATGGTCCTCGGTCGGTTGAAATACGGCCCGATACGATCGGTCCGGGAAATGCGACCGGCGGGCATAATTAAAATTTCCGAACGGCCAAAAGGCCCGGTCCATCAACGGAGTCCAGTTGACGAAAGCTGATATCGTTTTTCTCCAGAAATGGATTGTAATGCGTAACCGTCTTTGCGACCGCGTACCCGATCAGGCCCCCAAAGAAGACGTCGGATGCCCAATGCTTATTCCGGTCGATGCGCGACAGTGCGGTCCCCGTCGCCAGCGGGTACACCACCCAGGGCACCCAACCATACTCGGGTCCGTACATCTCGGATACCGTAGTCGCCAGAGCGAAGGCAACCGTCGCATGACCCGACGGAAAGGCCTTGTTGTCGCCGTTGCCGGGCCCTTTGAAGTCGAACCGGCTATCGGTCTCATTCGGGCGATCGCGGCCGCCAAGCCACTTGATGCTGCCCGTGATGCCTTGTGCGATGATCACGCTCTGCGCCGTCAGCAAACCGGTGGCCTTGGCCCGGCGCGCATTCATGACGCCGGTCTGGTCCAACGCCTCGGCGACGGCATACAGACCAACCGCGCCGCCCACGACATATTTCGTTTCGCCGAAGACATTCAGGACGTCGAAGATGTCTTCACTGGTTGATCCGGTAATGCTGTCTTGCCAAAAGCTCTGAATTTCTTCGTCGAGCGCTATCAAGAGCCCGGTTGCGCCGACCACGCCAGCGGTAACCAGCCAATCGGTGGTATCGAAACGGGCGGGTGCCGTCGCCATGCGCCACAGCGTCAGCGGATAATTGAACCAGTAATCCTTTTCGAGGACGTACCACCCGTCCTTATACTTGCCGGTGTCTCTTCTCGGCCCGTCGGCGGGCGGCTTTTGCCGTGATTTGGGAACCGTGTCGTAGCTGCGCCGCGGGCCTTCCCGACGGTATTGCGGCGGTTCAGTGTTCTGGATTGGCATCGGCACCGCCGATGGCGCCGGTCGAACCGGGCTTTGGACTGTTGTTGGATGCGGCGCCACGGGCGGTGGCGACAGGGACCCGGGATCAGTCGGGATCATCCTTGGGTCGGCTGGCACTGGCGCCGGTGCCGGAGCGGCAAGGGTCGTCGACTGCATTGACGACAATGACGCCTGCATCGACGCAAAAACCGCATCGGCATGGCTTGCGCCGGTAGCATTTGCGGGCTGGGCCGCCACGGCGGATAGAAGTGCCGCCGCTGCAATACCGCCGATACAGCGCTTCGGCGGAACTCCGGACCCACGGTCTCTTTCGAACCTACTGAACATTTCCCCACCAGCCCCCAACGACATTTGTTTGGCCGCAGCTTATTGAAACGCTGCGTCGTTTCCCATCCCCGGTTAGAAGCTTAGTGGATGCGAATAATAGAGCGCCAGCGATTCCGTCCCCGGGTTTATCTTATCCAGGCCCGCGTTCGAGATATGATGAAGCCCAATCCCCAATCGCGCATTGTTGTCGAACCGCCAGGAAATACGTCCACCCGTCCGGAAATTTACGTCGTGCCCTAACGTCTGACCGTTGCCCTTGTCATATCCGCCAACGCCGGCATCCAAGGTTACCACGATGCGTTCGAAAAACGTCATGTCCGTGCTCAGCCCGATCCAGGCGTAAACCGATTCATCGGTCGTGGCCAATATCCCAATTACAGGGCGAAGACGCAGGAATTCGAATGTATTGCTCGTCCGGTATTCGATTGAGAAGACGCCGGCCGAATCGCGATCGGACCATATGTTGCCGATACTGCCGATGCCGCCGGTCACCAGGGCTGATGGATCTTTCTGCCCGAACGAAAAGAATTCATTCGCGTGGCTATTTTCCGAGGCGAAAAGTCCAAGCGCAAGACATGCCGCCAGAAACAGCCTTATCGCCAACCTCGATCCTGCCGATACCATTGGATGTTTGCCCACCTCCCCAACGTGAAGCGCGATCTTCTGGAAAATTCATCAAACCGTCAAATCGATAGTGGAATATTTGCACGCTGGAAACGGTCGATTGTTTCATATTGGCGACAACGATCCGCGCCCGGTGGAGAGTTCCATTTTTGCAACGCCGCAAGCGTATTGTCCTGCCGCGGAGCCGATAGGCCTATGTTTTGACGCGTCATTGATCGATAATTCCGTCGGCATGGAATGGTGGCGTGCTCGTGGGAGGGACAATTGCGAAGGTACAATAAAAGTGCCCGTCAGCCTCAAAGGCAGGGAACGCACGGTAAGGAACAATTCGGCTCAGCGACTATGAAACCTCACGGCCATCGGTTTGGCCGGTCGGTTCCATAACGCAGAATTCAATCAGACCCGTGTATTCGCTCTCTTCCGTCATACGATGGTTCGCCGTGCCTCTGCTTGTTCTGGTCCTATCGGGCCAAGGACTTCATGCCACCGGCGCCGACCATACCGACGCGGTGATGTCGTCAATGCAGTCGGCCCTATCTTCGATGAACCGGCCGACCGGACCTGTACCATCCGCATACACGCCGGCACAGCCTCCCGCTTACAGAAACGATCCGGTTCCAGCAGCCGCACCCCGCTCACCTGCGCCGATCGCGGTTCCGGCAGCACAACCGCTTGGATCCCCGACGCAACAGCCGCCGCTTCCGGTTAACAAAGAGGCAGAACCGGACCCGAGTTGGAAAAATCTCTATGGCCTAGCCCAGGAACCGGGCCCACGTCCATGGTCCGTGATGGTCTTTGGCGCTGCCGGTACAAGCTCGGATATCGCAAGCATCTTTTCCTTCGATGCGGACTTCGTCGATTCGATCCTGATCGGCGCTGCATTCAATCGGCGTATGTTCAAACTAACGCGTCACTTCGACGTTGAACTCGAAGGACAGATCGTGCGGCATTTCCGCAAACAGGATCACTGGGAATTCAATGGGCTGGCTCTCATCCGATACTTGACATTCCCGTGGGACCGTTATGTCGATACGAGCTTTGCCGCCGGGAATGGCCTGTCCTTCGCAACCAGCACCCCGGAAATCGAACGAGACGACGACAAGCGAACGTCGCAGCTCCTGAATTTCCTTACATTCGAGCTGGATTTCACCTTGCCGCAATACCCGGCATGGACCCTGTCGACGCGCCTTCATCACCGGTCCAGCATATTTGGCACCTTCTTCGGCGCGAGGGCGGGATCGAACTTCCTGGCCACGGGTCTGAAATACAATTTCTAAGGGAACAGTGGTATACGACAGCCCGACCCGTCCAAACAGGTCGGTTCGGCGCCGACTGTAGCCTCTGGATCATCCGGCACCGCTTTCTCGACCCGACGTATATCGGCTACCACGATTAGCTAGTACCCTTAGCCAAAAGTTAGTACTAGGATGCCGCTTCTACGGGCATTGCTTCCAAAATTGATCGCCCTAAAAAGCAATTTATTTAATAATTGGATGGTAGCGTCGTAGCGCGGGTCGGAACCGTGAAAAGAATAACTCGTTGGGGACACATGCTAATCCATCCGCAAACTGGCGCGCCTTTTTTCCGCCACATCGATCGTGCTTGTTCAGGCGTGATACACTGCGTCATCGAACGCTTTTCAGCAGGGTCCGGACTGTAACCCATGAATACAGCATCCTGGATCTACAAGACCCTGCGCCGATTGCAGGCGCGCACCCTCGGCCAGTTGCTCCGCGGCGGCCTGATGCGCGTCTGGCCATTCTCCTATCTCGTCCATAGTTACCATACTGCCCGGCTCAGTCCCGACCGGTGGAACGATCTCAATAAGCGCAATATCGAAATCCTGCAGACCAACACCCCGAGCCTGGACACGGACCAGCAGACGGCACTGAGCAACCTGAAGGCCGATGGCATCCATGCCACGTCGATGGAACATCTGCTGAAATCCAACGGGTTGCTCAATGAGCTTCAGGACGAGGCGGAAGCGCTATTCCAGCGGCCGGAAATACGTGACCAGATCGAACAACGGATCAGTAAGGAAGGGACCAAATGGTACGTGGTCCGGGTGTTCGGCTTCCATCCGACGATGGCGGTCCCGGCATCGATCGCCTCGCTTGTTCTCGACGACCGTATTCTCGATGTCGTGAATTCCTATCTGGGTGTTTGCAGCCGTATCAAGTATCTCGACATTTGGTACAACCTGCCCTGCGACGACGAGGACCCGCCTGTCGATTCCGAGCGCTGGCATCGCGACAATGAAGACAATCAACTGATCAAGTTGTTTCTCTACCTGTCCGATGTCGACGAGAAGTCGGGTCCGCTTTCGTATATTCGCGGCACCCAACCTGGCGGACGGCACGGAACGATCTATCCCAATAACCCACCTGCGGGTTCCTTCCCACCCGATGGCGCGCTTGAGAGAGATCTGCCGAACGAAGAGATTTATAGCTGCGTGGGCGATGCTGGCACGTTGTTGCTATACGACGCATGCGGCTTTCATCGCGGCGGACGCACCACCAACAAGCCGCGGATATTGCTGGTCGCGACCTATGCATCGGAAGCGGCCCTCGATCCACTGACCTATGAGCTCCAGGATCGCGAGCAGTATGGCAAACTCAGCGTTCCCGGTAAGTTCGCCATCCGCGCCATGAACTAGACGGGCCCAGCGGCACGCGCCCGGTTTCAACAATAAGCGCGTCAGCCCGCCTGTGATTTCAGGAAGTCGAGTGACGGCGCAAAGAAGGAGGCGCCGGTCACCGCGGTCGTGTAATCCATTAGATGGTCGTGCGGACCATCCGCATCCGGCACGATCATGCGTTCAAGCATCTTGTCGAAGTTGTCCGGCGTCCCGCAGTAGGCGATGAAATAGAGGCCATGCTCGTCGGCCGTCCCGTACGGCATACTGTGCCGCATCAGTTCCAGTGATTTGCCGTCCTCCTTGATCGAGACACGCTTGATATGGGCGTAGGGCGCCTTTTCGTCGCTCTTGAACTCGATATTGTCCACCTTTGTCCGGCCAATGATCTGTTCCTGTTCGGGCACTTCGACCGTTCCCCATTTCGGAAGGTCATGGATGTACCGCTGCAACGCGACATAGCTTCCGCCCGTGAAGTCCGGATCCTCCCCATCGACCAGCGCGACCTCGGCCCTATGGTCGCCGGACGGGTTCTCGGTGCCGTCGACAAACCCGATCAGATCGCGCGAGTCCAGATACCGGAAGCCGTGTATTTCCTCGACCAACGATACGGCATCACCGAAGGCAGTGAAGACTCGCCGCGCCAGCTCAAAATTCAGGTCGGCCCGGTCGCTGCGGATATGAACCAAGATGTCGCCCGGTGTCGACGGTGCCTTCCGTCCGCCATTCTCAAGCGCCGTGAAAGGCCGCAGCAGACTTGGCCGTGTTCCACCGAACACGCTGTCCCAGGCGTTCGCGCCGACCGCAACCACGCTATGTAGATTCCCTTCTCCCCCGTCCCGACGGACCTCCTCCGTCAGAACCGGTACCTGCGCGCAAACACTTCGGGCACGGGACGCATTCTCTGCACCAGGCGCTAGTTCGAAGGTCATGAAGGTGGCGTGGGCATTCGCATCAGGGAGAACGCCGGATTGCGGATCGGGCATCGGAATCTCGTTTAATGTGGGTCCGTTGCCCTAACCCATAGCCATCTTGACGAGGCTCTGCAATCCCTGGCCGGTAAATCCGGTCGTCTGTGTGCTCAAACGGAGAGATTCACCGTCCGCCGCCACGGTTCCGCCGGTTACGATGCTCTAGACGGCGAATCTCGCTCTTGTTCCAATTTTGCCGCTGCTCGTTGCGCCGGACATCCCGGCGCAACGTCCGCTCAACTTTGAACGGGTGTTTCGTGCGCTTCTCGAACTTCAAGGTCTGACGTTCGCTTTTCAAGCGGCGCTGCCGATCCTTGATCGCGCCCTTGCGCAGAACATCGCGATCTTTCTCCTTCTTCTGGAGTTCGGTCGTCGCCGGAACGTCGTCTTCGTCGTCCACATCCGCATAAGAGGTTCCCGCCGTGATTCCCATCGCGATCAGGACCGCGAATGCCATCAGAAACCAGCCACAACAGGTTGGCTTGTTCGCGCTAGCTATCCGGAACGATGTGGTCACTCGATCGGCCTCGGCCCTGTGGACGAAGTTCACGCCCTTAATCTAAGGCGTATTCAGCCTCGAACAACGGGTTTGCCGGTTTATCCCACCGCACGATCACGGTATTGAAGGACAGGGTCCGACCGACAGCGCGGCAATCCGGAGATGAAGAAGACACTGAAGCCCCTCGCGGCAAGTGCTGCGGCATTAGCATGTGCCGCCGCACTATGCCTGACGCCCTCCATACCGGGACAGGCGTTCGTCATGGGCGAGGATAATCGACGCGCCCTGACGGCGGACGAAGCTTGGCGGTTTCAAAGCGTCGGTGTCATTGCCGCGAAATGGTCGCTCGACGACAAGCTGCGCCGGATCGGAACCGGAATCCTGATCGCGCCGCCCGGCTCGAAAAGCGACATCGTGCTGACCACGGCCCACAACTTCATGAACCACCTGACGGGCCGGCCCCGCGCCAACGAGTTCTTCTTCCTCACCAGTCGCGGCGAGAAAATCCGTATTCTCAGCGCTAAACTCGGCCAATCCTTTTCCTCCCGCGGCAAGATCAACACGGCGATCGCGCCGCGCGATTGGGCCATCGGCGTCCTCGAACGCCGCATCAGCAAACAAAGCGGATCGCTGGGCATCGGCATCGTCGACGCCAAAGGAGTCGCCGCCGCGCGGCAGTCGAAAACCCCGACATTCGCCGTCGGATACGATCCGGAAAGCCGGGATTTCCGTATCAGCGACGGGTGCGTCGCTCACCTTCTACGGCCCGGTACCGGGCTGATTCACGATTGCGATACCAAACGCGGATGGTCCGGCGGTCCGTTGATCCTCATGGTGGACGGCACGCCCTGGGTCGTCGGCATCCTGACCCTCCAGGTCACCGAGAAAAGAAAGCGCCGCCGCACCTTCCACCCGTACCGGCACTTTAATGTGGCGACGCCGACCAACAGCGAGCTGCAGGAATTGATCCGGGAAACCGGCAAGACCGGCCGATTGAGCGGCGAGAACGTTATGCGATTCTTCGATACGAAGTAAGGTCGCCGTTATTGGAGAACCGCCGCCCGCACCGCTTTGGCGGCGGAGAGCAGCCGGTGGTCCTGATGAAGCTGGCCGATGAGTTGCACACCGAGCGGCAACCCGTTCGGCCCCTCACCCGCCGGCAGCGTGAGCGCGGGCAGATGCGTGGTCGTCCAGATATTGTTGAAGATCGCATTCCCGGTTGCCCCAATGCCTTCTGGGGCTTCCCCCGGCGCGCTCGGCGTCAGCAACAGATCGACGTCCTTCATCGCCGCATATGTACGTTGGCGATAGTCCTGGATCACCGCTTCCGAGGCACGGTATTGCGCATAGCTGCAACGCACCCCGTCCGCGACACGCCCGTTCAACAAGGCGGCGCTCAGTTGATCCTCGTGCTCCATCCGCTCATGCATCATCACGTGCGAGAACTCGAAGCCCGAGACGTTCACGACCTCGTCGGGCAACGTCGCCTCTCCGTCCGGCAGATTGAAGTCCGCGACGGTCGCTCCGGCGGCACCCAACGCATCCGCCGTCCGTTCCAGCACCGCCTGCGTCGCCGCATCCGCCTTGTCCCAAAATGCGGTCCGGCAGAACCCGACCCGCAGTCCGGAAACATCCACCGCATCCAACGGTTCGTGAGGCAACGCCATGACCGCGGCCCGGAACAGGGCAAGATCGTCCACCGACCGGGCGATGAGTCCCAACGTATCGAAGGACGGCACGTTGTCGCGCACGCCGGTGGTACAGAAGTCGCCGTAACTCGGCTTATACCCGACCGTCCCGCAAAAGGCGGCGGGCCGGATGATCGACCCGGTCGTCTGCGTTCCGAAGGCCGCCGGCACCATATGCGCCCCGACCGCCGCGGCGGAACCGCTCGACGATCCGCCCGGCGTATGGTCGGTGTTATGCGGATTACGCGTCTCGTTCGGATGCCGATGCGCGAATTCCGTGGTCACGGTCTTGCCGAGCGCAACACCACCGGATGCGCGGCACGCGGCAACGCAGGGCGCATCCCAGGCGACACGGTGGCCGGTATAGATCGGCGACCCGTGGCCGGTCGGCATATCGGCGGTATCGATGATGTCCTTCATGGCGAAAGGCACGCCCTGAATGACGCCGCCTTTCCCGGATTTATCCACCGCTTGCGCATTCCGGATCGCCAGATCGGGATCAAGATAGGCGAAGGCATGCACCTGGCCGTCGATATCCGCAATGCGGTCCAGGCACGCCCGGGTCAGGGCTTCCGCCGTTAAGTCGCCACGGCCGATCTTCTCAACGGCCTCGCTCGCCGTCAGGTCCGCGTCTGTCCCCACGGTGCCGCAAACATTCGCCATCGATACCCTACTCCGCTGCTTTGTAAGATTGAAAAGCCTCCGGCCAGGTGGCGGGCCGGCTGCGCTCGTATTGTACAGGATACGCGGCTTCCGCGCCCAATGCCTCCGCCGCGTGCCAAGCCCAGCGCGGGTTGTAGAGCATGCCCCGCGCCAGCGCGACCATGTCGGCGACCCCATCCGCAACCAGCGCTTCGGCGTGGTCGGGTTCCAGGATCATGCCGACCGCCATCGTGGGGATGCCGGCGTCCCGTTTTATGTGCGCAGCGAAATGCGCCTGATACCCCGGTTTGAGGTCGATCTGCTGCGCATTGGAGACGCCCCCGCTCGATGCGCAGATGTAATCGCACCCGCGATCCTTAAGCGCCTGAGCGAGCGCTACGGAGTCCTCTATGGCCCAACCGCCGTCCACCCAATCGGATGCCGACACGCGCACGCCCAGCGGCTTGTCCTCCGGCCAAGCGGCGCGCACCGCATCGAATACCTCCAACGGGAACCGCATCCGGTTCTCCCGGCTTCCGCCATACTCGTCATTCCGTTGGTTGCTGATCGGCGACAGAAACTCGTGCATCAGGTAGCCGTGCGCCATGTGCAACTCGATCAGGTCAAGACCGATCCGCTCGGACCGTTCGGCGCCGGCGACGAAGGCGTCGCGCACGTCGTCCATATCGGGGCGGTCGAGCATGCGCGGCACCGGCCAGCGTTCGCTCGACGGTAAGGGCGACGGAGCAACGGTTTCCCACGCCCCTTCGTCGTCCGAGAGCGCATGACGGCCATCGGCAGGTCGATGCGATGATGCCTTGCGCCCGGCATGGGCAAGCTGGATACCGAGCTTCGCCTTGCCGTGCAGACGGCAGAAATCGACGACCCGCTGCATCGCCGCCTCGTTCGCATCGGAATAGAGCCCGAGACAGTGCGGCGTGATCCGTCCCCGCGGCTCGACGGCCGTAGCCTCGAATATCAATAGACCGTTGCCCGATATGGCGAGTTGTCCCAAATGCATGAGATGCCAATCGGTGGCGTTGCCGTCCTCGGCGCTGTATTGGCACATCGGCGATACCACAACCCGATTGTCGAGCGTCAGGCCACGCATCGAGATCGGGGAAAATAGCTTACTTGTCATTGTTTTATCGAATGCCCCTAGGGATTTGGATTGTCGCGGCGAAACGCCTCTGGCGCAGAAACGCCTTGAGCTCCGAACCGTTAAACAGAGTCAGGCCACAAACTATTCGGCGGCGGGTTCGGTAACGACGATGCCCTTCGCTTCAAGATCACCGATCGCCGCATCGTCCAGCCCCAGTTCGGTCAAGATCTCCCGCGTGTTCTCGCCGATCGCCGGCGGCTGGCGGCGTAGGCCCAAATCGTGATCGCCGATCTCGACCGGCAACCGCGGCAACTTGGTCATCTTGCCGTTCGGCATACGCGTTTCCAGCATCCGCCCGTTGGCGTTCAGCTGCGGGTCGTCGAACAGGTCCTTGGTCTGCGCGACCGGGGCGAAGGGGACCTCGATCCGCTCGCAGATTTCCAGTAACTCCGCCTTGGTATGCCGGCCAAAAATCTCGTGGACGATCGGCTTCAGCCACTCACGGGCTTTGACGCGGTCTTCGTTGGTTTTCAGCTTCGGATCGTCGAGCAAATCCTGCCGTTCGAAATGCTCGCAGAACCGTTTCCAATGGTTGTCGCTGGTCAACCCGATGAAGATCTGATCGCCGTCCGACGTATCGAAAACCTCGTAGATGGCCCAGGCGCCCCACCGTTTCGGCATTGGCGGCACTTCCTCGCCCGTGACCGCCTCGCCTGCCATATGCTGCATCATCAGCAGGGCCGTGGACTCGTAGAGCGCACTTTTGACGAACTGCCCCTTGCCCGTCCGGTCGCGGTCCCGCAGCGCCGCGATGATGCCCAGCGCCCCGTAGGTCCCGCCCAGGATATCGATGATCGAAGCGCCGGCGCGCAACGGGCGGCCCGGCGGCCCCGTCATATAGGCAAGCCCAGCCATGAATTGGACCACCTCGTCGAGGGCGAGCCGGTTTTCGTAGGGACCGCTGAGGAACCCTTTCATCGAGCAATAGATCAGGCCCGGGTTCAGCTTCGCCATATCCTCGTACCCGACACCCAGCTTCTCCATTGTGCCGGGCGCATAATTCTCGGTCACGACATCGGCGGATTGGATGAGTTTATGGGCAAGCTCTTTGCCCTCGGGCGATTTCAGGTCGAGCGCCACACTGCGTTTGTTGCGGTTGAAACTGGCGAAGAAACCGGCCGCGAAACCGTGGAGTTTGCGCGTCTTGTCGCCGCCCGGCGCGGGTTCGACCTTGATGACGTCCGCCCCCAGATCGGCCAGGACCAGCCCGCAGGACGGTCCCATGATCGTCTGGCAGAATTCGACGACCCGCACGCCGTCCAGCGGCAGCGGCGCACCGCCCATTTCCGTGGATGACATATGTTCTCCTTATTCTTCCGTCATCGCCCTACCGGCTGCCGGCTAGAGTACGCCCTCGGCCTTGAGCATATGGACCGACTTCCGGACGGCATCCGCGCTGTCCGCGATATCCTGGTCGGTGTGGACCGCTGAGACCTTGCAGGCCAGCTTCCCGTTCAGGTCCATGCCGTTGATCATCAACCCGAGGCGGAAACGCGTCGTCACCGTTTTGTCGGCCTTGAAGTCACTGTGCTTCATCGCAAACAGGTCGAACGTGGTCGGATCGATCTCCATGCCATCCGGGTTGGTGAAGAAATGCACCTCGGAGAACTGGCCATAGGCCGCCCAGGGCACGCCCTCGTCCTTGAAGACAGCGTTGATTTCCATGCGGAGCTTCTCCGCGGTCGCGATCGCCTTTGCCGTAGCGTCGGTGGTATCGACGATGTTCAACATCGTGACGCCGGCCGCGGATGACATCGGGTTGGCGTTGAACGTGCCTTGATGGCCGATCTTCTCCAGCCCTTTCTTCGCCGTCGCTTCGAAGTCCAGCAGATCGAGAATATCGGCCCGTCCGCACACGGCACCGCCGGGCAAACCCCCGGCGAGGATCTTCGCCAAGCTCGTCAGGTCCGGCTTCAGGCCGAAGACCTGCTGCGCGCCGCCCTTTGATGCACGGAACCCTGCCACGACCTCGTCGAAGATCAGCACGATGCCCTGCGCCTCGGTAACCTTGCGCAGTTCGGTCACGAATTCCTTGGTCACCGGTACCTGGCCGAAACCGGAGCCGGTCGGCTCCAGGATGACGGCGGCGATATCGTCGTCGGATTCGAGGATGCGGGTCGTTTCCGCGATATCGTCCGACGGCGCGAGGATGATGTTCTCGGCGATGCCGGTCAGCACACCCGGTGTCGGCGTACCGTCGAAATGATTGCCGACACCGAAGGCGACATGATCCTGCCAGCCGTGGAAATGTCCCAGGAAGCGGACGATCTTGTTGCGCCCGGTGAACGCGCGCGCGAGACGGAATGCCATGAGGTTGGATTCGGTGCCCGATCCGGTGAAGCGGACCTTTTCGGCGCACGGAATGAGTTTCTTGACCAGTTCGCCCCACTGGATTTCCAGCTCGTGCCCCGAACCGTAATGCGTGCCGCTATGCACCTGCTCGTCGACGGCCTTCACGATGTCCGGGTAGTTATGCCCCATCAGCAAGGCACCGTGGCCGCCGAAGTAATCGACATACTCGTTACCGTCGACATCCCATTTCCGCGATCCCTGGGCGCGTTTGACATACAAGCAGTACGGGTCGAGCTGCCGGGAATCATGCGTCAGGCCGCTCGGGAAGACCGACCGGGCGCGCTCGGCGAATTCGCCGGATCCGGGCGTCTTTTCCCGGTAGGCTGCGACGATGCGGGAATTCGTCAACGTGCTGTCAGGCATGGCTTAGCTCCTTTAACGGCGGTGTTCGGTCGCACGGGCGACGACGGCGGGCCGGGTTTTCAATCCTTGAGGAACAGCGGTACGGTTCGGGCACAGCCCGGCGCACCGCATGCGATCCGTAGGGTGCCGCGCCATGATACTCGATTCCGGCGAAGAGAAAACACGTAGAGGGAGAAAACACGCATGGCCACTTTTCGCGAGATGATCGCCGGCGACATGCCGGTCTGCACCCCCGTCGTCTTCAACCCGATCATGGCCAAACTCGCCGAGCAGGCGGGCTTCGAGGCGCTCTACCTGGGCGGCGGCACGATGGGTTACGTCAAGACCGTGCTGGAAGCGAACCTGACGCTCACCGAAATGGCGCAGATCGGCATGGAAATCCGTAGCACCTGCCGATTGCCATTGGTTTTCGACGCGGCGACCGGCTTCGGTGATCCGATGCATATCCGGCGGACGATCGCCATGTCCGAAGCCGCGGGCTTCGCCGCTATCGAGATCGAGGACCAGATCATTCCCAAGCGCGCGCATCATCACATCGGCATCGAACACATGATCCCCCTGGATCTGATGGTCGAGAAGATCAAGGAAGCCATCGCAGCGCGGACGTCGGACGACTTGGTGATCGTCGGGCGGACCAACGGCATCCGCTCGACCGACATGGACGACGCCTTGCGACGGGCGGAGGCCTACCGCGGTGCCGGGGCCGACGTCATCATGCTGTCGCCGCGTAGCCCGGAGGAATACGCCTTCGTCGCCGAACGGCTCGACGCGCCGCTGATGTTCAACCTGCCTGCCGGCGGCTTGTCGAAACACGGCCTGACGCTCCAGGACATGGCGGCGTTCAACTGCCGCATCCTGGTCGACCCGAGCAACCCGTTCATCGCCGCCTACAAGGCCTGGCGGGACTGCTATCGCGCGATGGCCGACGGCATGGTGAACCCGGGATTCAGCGCCGACGAGGGCACCGCCATCCAAGAGGAAATGTTCGAGACGATCGGATTGGAAACGCTACTCGACGTGGAGCGGCGCACGGTCGAGGGCAAATAGCGCTTCCCATGTCCGAGGCTCCCTATCCACCCCGAATGCCGGTCCCGCCCCTCTCCGACGCCGCGCGCGCCGATAGCTTACGCGCAACGCTTGCTGCCGCGCCGTCGCCGTCCGAAATCTGGGTCTTCGCCTATGGGTCGCTGATCTGGGATCCGTGCTTCACCGCCACCGATCGCCGCGCCGTTACGCTTGCCACCCACCGGCGCGCGTTCAATGTGTGGAGCATGCTGGCGCGCGGCACCCCCGAGCGGCCGGGGCTCGGACTGGGCCTCGAGCCGGGCGGCGCTTGTTCAGGCGTTGCCTTCCGGCTGGCGGAAACGAGTCTTGAGGCGGATTTGAAGGTCCTCTGGGCGCGGGAAATGCACAACGGGATTTACCTGCCCGAATGGCTGACCGTGACGACGGACAGCGGCCCCGTCACCGCGCTTTGCTTCGTCGCCGACCAAACACATCCGCAATATGCCGGTGCCTTGCCCGACGCGGACGCGGCGGCCGTTATCGCACACGCCGAGGGCAAGTTCGGGAGCTGCCGCGACTATCTGGCCTCGACGGTCCTGGCGCTCGACGCGCATGGCTTCACGGACGCTGCCTTGAATTCGATATTGGATCGGGTGGAAGAAATCCGCGCCGGAATCAGCTAAGCCGTGAGGACGTCGCTCCAGTCAGTGCGGTTTTGTTTCAATGGTTAGAAGCTCGTAGCCGCGCCGCTTCATGCAGCGCCGGAACATGTTTTCCGCCTCGATCTGCTTGTACAGCGCCTCTTCCGACGCCGAGACATAGCGGTGCGCGGGTCCGTAGTCGTAGAACGGATTGAATTCTTCATCAACATACTGGACGCAGGCTTGGCGGTCTTTCTCGAACGCCGCGGCATCGGTCCCCGGCTTGGACCAGCGGTATTCGGGCCCGGCGCAGCCCGCCAACGACCCGAGCATCAGGAGTCCGACAAATCGTAGAGACATGCGCATCAACGCCTCCCTATTCCCATCAGATATAGGATGATCGCCGGAAGACAGCAAGGAAGGTGAATCGCGTGAACCGGCCTGCTCTATCGGTTGCGGCCGGCCTGCCCCTCGATCGAATGCAGCGCAACGGCAAGGCGCGCAAAGGCCCGGGCCCGCCACCATTTCGCGTCGATTTGCCGCCCGGATTGCCAGGCCGCATCGAAGATCCGGGCCGCCTGGTCCGGCAGACCGGCACCGGCGCGGGCGATGGCGCTGTCACTCAAGAGGATCGTGCGGTCGAAAGCGCTCTGGACGTCCCGCGTCGCCGCGAAGGCTTGGTCCTCGGTTTTGGCGGCACCGGGCGTATCCCCCGCCGCCGCCCGCAGGACGCCGATCTCCCAAAGGCCCTTGGCACGCAGGACCGGGTTCGCGAGTCCAAGCATCGCGGCCTCCGCGCGTTCCGCCTCGCCGATCCGCGCCCAGGCCTTCGCCACGGTGAAGTTGGCAATCGCCGCCGGGTATCCCTCACGGACCCGTCCGGCCGCCTTTTCCGCCTGTTGCAGGACCTTAGCCGCCGCTACGGGATCGCCGAGCTTGGCGTGGACAACGGCGAGGTTGGACAGGGTCGTAACACGGTACCGGTCCCCTTCGGCCGCCGCCGCCTTGGCCACCGCCGACGTCACCGTCGCGGATTGATCGCCGTCTGGATTCGCCGTGAGCCGGGCGAGCGCGTCCATCGCTTTTTTGAACTGCCGGGTGTTGGCCAACGCGCCGGTAATCATGCCGAATTCGACCTGCCGCGCCGCGCTCTTGTCTTTCGCCGACGCGAAACGGCGCGCCCCGGCAATGGCGGTCCGCGCCGCCTCGATATCGCCGGCATCGGCCAAGCCGGAGGCCAACGCGGTCACGATCGCGACCTTGCCCGACACGTCGTCCTGGGCCTCCAACATGGTCAGGATGCGGTTTACCGACGCTCGCGCCTGCTTGCGATGGCCGAGGCGCGCCTCGGCAATGGCAACCGACGATAACGCGCGCACCTTGTTGACGGCGTCGGGGATGGTATCCGCAATGGTCGTCGCTTCCGCCGTTCGGCCGTCCTGGGCCAGCGCCTGCACGAGTTCACGCAAAGCCACCAAAACAAGCCGCGGATCGCTCAAGCTGCGGAGACGGTCCCGCATATGATCCGTCCGGCCGGTCCGCACTTCGGCGACGGCGACCTCGCGGATCGCCCAATCCCGGAAGTAGGCCCGGTCGACCGCAATCGTGCTATCCGCCGCGCCCGCCAAAAGGCAGGTCACCGTCGGCCGGTCGGCGCAGGCGCCCGTCGATCCGGCGCGCCATTGCCCACCGCCGCGCGTTACCAGGTCCCGGGTCGCCGGGTTGCTCCGCAAGGCATGGGTCGCCGAGATGATCTGAAGCCGCCGGGTCTCATCGAGCCGGTTTCGAAGGCGTACAGCGTCTTTCACGGTAGCCATGCTGCGCAGCGACTCGGGCAAGGCCTTGCCGCGCCCGATACTGCCGTATTTCTTCTCGAACCGCTCGACCGCACGCCGGACGGCCGCGCTGTAATGTCCGTCGATCGGTCCGTCGTAAAGGCCCAGGTCCTTCAACGACTTTTGGACATCTTGAATGGTCCGGTCCCACAAGCCGTCGGGCGTGCCGGACCCACCGCCGGGCACAACAGAGTCGACCGCGGCAAGCTGACGGTCTGCGGCCGCCACCCCAAAAAAGGAGACGAGCAAACACAGACCGGAAAGCGCCAAAATACGCCCTGTTTTCATCGAATTCCGTAGAAAGACAGCGCTGTCGAGTCGCGCCCAGTCGCCTAGCATTGCCCCACCCGCGCCAAAGAAGATCGCCGGTCGACATTCAAGATCAAGGTGCTTAACAACAGGTTAAGGATACGCCCTTTCCCCTTGTAATATCAGCGCAACCTGCCCCTTTGGGCCGGCAAATGCAAGGCGGGAGTTGCAAGGCGTACCCGGATTCAACCGATCTGGTCCGGGGATCGTCGAGAGCGCCGAATTTTCCCGGCTGATGCCGCAGCGAACAACATAGGCGGCAACGGGGATTAGAGGTGATCGAGAATATCCGTCCGTCGGCCGAAGGACTTGCTATCGATGTCCGGCGCGCTGGGCGCAGACGACCCGATATCCAAGATCGCCCCATCCGGTTGTACGGCCAGCTTTTCCTGCGGGCCCTCTTGCGCCCCCGACCCGGAGGCCGGTTGCGGACGCGCGGCCGGAACAGGCACCGGGGTCACATAGGTCGCGACAACCTCGTCCGACAGTGTGTCCCAAGGCCGTTTGAGGGGGATCGGGGCTGACTGAACCTGCGGCGTTGCATTGGCGGGCTTACGGATAGACGGCGAACCGTCCGTCGATACGGGCGCTCGTTTGGCAATCCCGGTGACATAGGATACGAGCGGCTCATCCAGTGCGGCCGTGCCGGTGGGTCCACCGAACGGCGCAGGCGGCTTGGCCTTCTCGGTCGGTGCCTCCTCCTCAACACCGTCGGCTGCGACTCCGGGTTCATCCAGGAATGATGCCCCGGTGGCATCGCTGGCGCCGCTCGGCGCGAGAAGAACGGCCGCCGGCTGCTTGGTGCGATCGATATCTGAGGCCGTAGCCTTGGGATTCTCCGGGGCCGCCAATCCGATTCCCACGTTGGCGCTATCCGATGCCGTTACCTGCGTTACCGCTTCCGGCGGCGCAAGCGCGATAGCCGGCTCGTCGAGCACCGCTGTATCGGCAGTACCGACGCGAACGGCGTCGTCGATCGAGGACGACGTCCCCAAGCTGCGCCATGGGCGTATCGGCGGCACAGGGGCCTTCCAACGGGATTTCTGACGTTCGGTCCGCAAGTCCAGGTCATACCCGAAATCCTCAACGCCATCCGGGCTCATCCGGCTTGCCGGTACAGGCGATCGAGGCCGTTGCGGCGCGGCAGGCCGGTTCGGGGCGGTCGCCGTCTGCACCGGTTTCGCGCTCGCCGGACGATCCGTCACCGGGGTTCCCGGCGGAGCGGACGCCCCCGGCGCCGGCTGAACGGGCGTCACCGAAGGAACCGACGGCAGCGGCGCTAGCGGCGCGGTCGTTACGCGATTCGCCGACGGCGGCGCGTTATCGACCCGCGCCCGATCCGGCAAGGCCGCCGCATCTCGCGTCAATCGCCGGGGCTGTCCGGATGCAACGCGCTGTTCCAGAGGTTTCGGTGCGGCAACGACCGCAGGAGCAGACGCCTTGGGCGGTGTTGCCGCCGGTCCGGTCGCGCGATCGGCCGACACCGCAACCGTACCGGTCGGTTCGTCATCGAGATCGGGAAGATCGGCCGCTTTCTCCGCCGGTTGCCGATCCGGCGCGGATTTCTGGGGCGGGACCGATTCGACGACCGGAATCGCCGGTTTCACCTTTTCCGCGGCTGAGGGTCTCGGCGTGGGGTCGGCCGCAGGGCGTGCCGTATCGCGGGCCGCGATGAGCGATCTCGGCCGTCCGGTGGCGGACTGTGCGGGCTTCGGTGATTTAGGAATAGCGGCAGACGCCACCTGGGACGCCGGATCGCGCGGCGGTACGGACGCGGGCGGTTGCACCGGCGGCGTCGGTGGCGTTGCCGCGGCTGGCGTTTGAGTGGCTCCGGCTCCCGCACGATTCGCTTGATCGACCGTTCCTGCGGGGCTTGGAGTGGTCCCGGTCTGGGCAAAAACCGGCATTTCACGCACCGGTTCCGCCTGCTCGCCTTCATCATCGTCTTCGTCGACATAAACATTCTGGCCGGCGTCGGGTTCAATTCCGGCAACCGCACCGGGTTCAACGACAACCGGTGGTGCCGGCGTCGTCCGGGAAAGCGGCACATTCGGCGACACTCGGGCCACGGCAACCGATTTCTGGGGCAACGATGCCGCCGGATCGGGTGTCGGGGCCGGTTTCGGCGCTTGATCGACCTTCGCTGCCGCCCCCTGTCCGGGCCGGGCTGCGGGCGTAGGCCCGGATTTCACCGGCGGCTGCGTCGCAACGGGCGCTGCCGCAGGCGCCGGCTTGCTGGCAACCACCGCAGGCGGCTGCACCGGTTTCGGCGGGGCGGCCGGTTCCGCTGCCGGCTTCGTCGTGGACGGTGTCGCATCCGGCAGCAGGGTAACGTTTACCGGTGTGCGGGGCGCAGCGCGCGGCAACATGGACGGGTCGTCGATGTCGATCTGGGAGGCGGTCGGTGCAGGCTGTGGAACGATCGGCGCGCTGTCGATGGAGAGGCCGCCGGGACCGCCGCCAAGGATGATCGGATCGGTCGGTTCCGATTCCTGAGCAGGCGGTTCCTGTATGAGCGGCGCGGAGCGGCGCACTTGCTGCTCGGCCTTTTTCGCCGACTCGGCAAGCGCCGATACGGCGTCCGCCCGCGCTGTTCCCGGGGTACCAGGCTTCTGCCCTTGTAAGAGCTCGGCGGCGCTCTTGCCGCCGGTACCCGGTTTCGGTGTCGGGGAGAGATCGGCCACGACGGAACTGCCTTCGCCTTTTCGCGGCACGACCGTGATCAGAGGAGTGCCTTCGTCCTGGGTCTTGCAGTTGGCCCGGAAAATCAACCGTCCTTCCAACTCACCGTCCCAGGCCACGGCCGGCAACGGCCGCTTGTTCGCGTCGTACTGCTGTTTGTATTTCGAGCCGTAGACGACCACCAAAAGCGCAAACACCTTCTCGGAGAGGCGAATGCAGCGAAACGCGCGGCGGCGGCTCAGTTTTGGATCCAGCTTGGCGATGACCTTGTCGACATGCGCGCGTTTTTCGTCGAGGACCGCGTAAATCACCGCCGGCTCCTCGAAGACCGCCGCCTTCACGATCAAGCATTGACGGTCCTCCGCCATGTCGCCGCAGGCGCCCTCCTTGGCATTGGGATCGGCCTTTTTGGCATCGGCCAACGGCATTCCGATCTTGTAGGGTCCGAAGCTGTCGATCCTGGGCGGCCCGCGCTGTTCGGCTTCGGCCGGCACGCTGCTCGCCGCCGTCATCATGACGGCAAACGCCGCCGCTACTGCCGTTTCGGCAGCGCGGAACCGCTTAAACCCCTTCACTAGCGATGCGCCCAAGGCCACGAGTGCATTACCCCTGGTTCGTATTATTTCTTCGGGTGGTCTCCCACCATTCGACATAGCAGCCAACGGCGTACTTCAAAAAGGGTCAATTTGGAAAAATGGAGGTAATCTGTTGTGCGATGGCCAACTCAATGATCTGCATGACGAAATATTGGACGCGGGCCACCACATATCTTATTGACTTAAATAAGAAAAATCGAAATTAACCATGTTTTCGGACCCCCTCGCGAAGACCTTACCGTGTCCCGCGGAAATCCTGTAAAACCCCAGGGCGGCAGTCCACCCACAATTCCATGAGAGCGACATGACCGACGAGGACGCGGAACTTCTCGACCGATCGATACTGTACAAAGGGTTCTTCGAAATGGCCCTCTATACGATACGCCACCGTCTCTTCGCCGGCGGCATGAGCCCGTCTTTCACCCGCGAGGTCTTCATGCGCCCGCCGGTCGCGGCGGTGCTGCTCTACGATCCCGGCCGGGACAGCGTGGTACAGATCGAGCAGTTCCGTGCCGGCAAGATGGCCTCCGGCCGGCCCAATCCGTGGATGGTGGAAATCGTCGCCGGGATCATCGAGCCCGGCGAAACGGCGGAGGACATGGCCCACCGCGAAGCCATGGAAGAGGCTGGGTGCGCCATTCTGGACCTCGAACCGATCGTGAACTTCTACCCGAGCCCGGGTGGCTGCTCGGAATTCGTGTACATGTATTGCGGACGAGTGGACAGCGCCGGTGTCGGCGGCATTCACGGTCTGGACAACGAGAACGAGGATATCCGCGTCTTCGTCGAAAAGACCGACGACGCACTTGCGAGCCTAGCTAATGGTGAGATTGAAAGTTCCATTGCAATCATAGGCTTGCAATGGCTTTCCCTGAATCGTGACCGGCTGCGCGCAACCTGGACTTGACCTCATAGACGCCCTTCGGCCTTGATAAGCCCATTCGGTTGCCTAGCTCTAACTCTAATTCACACAAGATAATCGGGATTGCGCGTAATCATGCAGATTCGTGAGGACTTTACCGACACGGTCGGAAACACGCCGCTCATCAAGCTGAAAAAAGCATCGGAGCTAACCGGGTGTACGATCCTCGGCAAGGCGGAATTCCTCAATCCGGGCGGGTCGGTCAAGGACCGGGCGGCCAAATACATCATCCTGGACGCGGAATCGCGGGGGGACCTGAAACCGGGCGGCGTCGTGGTCGAAGGCACGGCGGGCAATACCGGCATCGGGCTGGCGCTGGTCGGCAATTCCCGGGGATACCGCACGGTCATCGTCATCCCGGAGACCCAGAGCGAGGAAAAGAAGGACATGCTGCGCCTCTGCGGTGCGGAACTACGCGAAGTCCCGGCGGTTCCGTTCAGGGACCCCGGCAACTATGTCAAGGTCTCCGAGAGGCTGGCCAAGGAATTGGCCGAAACGGAGCCGAACGGCGTGCTGTACGCGAACCAGTGGGACAACACCTCGAACCGCAACGCGCATGTACGGTCGACCGGACCTGAGATCTGGGACCAGACCGACGGTACCGTCGACGGGTTCACCTGCGCCATCGGCACCGGCGGCACGATCGCCGGCACCAGCGAATTCCTGAAGAGTAAGAACAAGGATATCCGCATCGCCGTCGCCGATCCCATGGGGTCGGCCATGTACGAGTTTTTCAAGAATGGCGAATTGAAGTCCGAAGGCGATTCCATCACCGAGGGGATCGGCCAAGGCCGGATCACCGGCAACATCGACGGGGCCCTGATCGAGGACGCCTATCAGATCCACGACCGGGACGCCCTCCCCTTGATCTTCGATCTGTTGAAGGACGAAGGTCTCTGCCTCGGCGGATCCAGCGGGATCAATGTTGCAGGCGCCATCCGGATGGCGCAGGATCTGGGCCCCGGACATACGATCGTGACGGTCCTCTGCGACTACGGCACGCGGTATATGTCCAAACTCTTCAACCCGGCCTTCCTCCGCGAGAAGGAACTGCCGGTACCGGACTGGTTGGAACGATGAGCCTTACCGAAGAACTCTTCCGCGAAGACGCCTATCTCAAGGAATGCGACGCAACGGTCCTGTCCGTCAACGACCTGGGCGGTATCGTCCTGGATCGAACGGTCTTTTACCCGACCGGCGGCGGCCAGCCGGGCGATTCCGGGCTGCTCCGGACCGCCGACGGCACTGAAATCCGCATCGCAACGACCGTGAAGGGGGATGGCGACGAAAACGTCGTGCACGTCCCGGACGCGGATCAACCGGCACTCCAGGCAGGCGCCGCCGTCACGGCAGTCATCGACTGGGACCGCCGGTATACCCACATGCGCATGCATACGGGACTTCATTTGCTCTGCGCGATGGTTCCGCATGGCGTGACCGGCGGCCGGATCGGCGATCAGAAAAGCAGCCTGGATTTCGACATCGGCGACGCCACGCTCGACAAAGAGGCGATCACCGAAGGCTTGAACCGCCTGGTCGGCGAAGACCACCCGGTAACGCCCCGTTGGGTCAGCGACGCGGAACTCGACGCGCAGCCCGATCTCGTCCGCACCATGTCCGTGCAACCGCCGCGCGGCAGCGGCCGTGTCCGGCTCCTGGATATCCCCGACGTCGATCTGCAGCCCTGCGGCGGCACGCATGTGGCACAGACCGGCGAGATCGGTCCGCTCCGGGTCGCCAAGATCGAGAACAAGGGCAAGCGGAACCGGCGGGTCAACATCGTCCTCGCCGGCTGACGGGCGCTCTTTCGACTAAGCCACTGCACTGACAAGCGTTTCCTGGCACGGAACCGTGTGGATTGTCCCCCGGCGACCCGTTCGGCATACTGCCGCTATGCGCAAGCTAATCCTCGTCGCCGCCGCCTTATTTCTGCTCGGGGGCCCCGTGCAGGCCGACTATCGGGAAGGCGAAGCGGCCTATAAACGCGGCGATTACGACACGGCCCTTCGGGAACACCGGGCCGCCGCCAATCGTGGCCACGCCAGCGCGCAATGGCGCCTTGCCTTCATGTACCGCTTCGGCAAAGGCGTACCGCAGGATTATACCGAAGCGCTCAAGTGGTATCGCAAGTCGGCGGCACAGGGTAACCGCGCTGCGATGATCGGCCTTGCGTCGATGTATTCCAAAGGTCTGGGAACCCGACGCAACTACGCGGAAGCCGCGAAGTGGTACCGTAAACTCGTCGATAGCGGGGACCTGCGGGCCCATATCGACCTCGGCGATCTCTATGCGAATGGGCGCGGCGTGAAGCAGAACTATGCCGAAGCCCTGCGCCTCTACAGCGCCGCCGCGGTTCGAGGGTCCAGCGTCGGCGCCTACAAAACCGGCGAGATGTACACCGCCGGGCGCGGGGCGAAACGCGACCACGAGGAAGCCGCCCACTGGTATCGCAAGGCCGCCGATGCAGGATACTCGTTGGCGCTTTTCAAGATGGGATACATCTCCAGCAACGGTTTGGGCGTCCCAAAGAGCGAAGTCGAAGCAGTCAGTTGGTACCGGGAGGCGGCCAAGAAAAACGTCGCCGCAGCGGAATCCAACCTCGGACTCATGTACTCGCAGGGGCGCGGCGTCAAACGCGACTACCGGCAATCCCTGTATTGGTACCGGAAAGCTGCCAACCGCGGTTACGGCCTTGCCCAGTTCAACATCGGCGTGATCTACGCCAAGGGCCGGGGCGTTAAGCGAAACACGAAAGAAGCCGCCAAATGGTATCGCCGCGCCGCCGACAAGGGCGTGCCCGAAGCCCAATTTAATCTCGGCCTAGCCTATTACAACGGCGACGGCATCACCCGAAACTACATCCAGGCGCACAAGTGGTGGAACCTCACGGCCTCACGGTCAAAGCGGCAAGAGCTTCGTACGAAGGCATCCAAGAACCGCCGGATCGTGGAAGGGAAAATGACGCAAAACCAGGTCGCCACGGCGCAACGCCTGGCGCGCGCCTGGAAACCCAAGAAATAGAACGCGACCGCCCGCTTCCTCTGTAACTCACCGAGATGCCTGTTCCGCCGTCCACGGCGATGTAATGGCAGTTGGCCATATTTGCCAATGGCGAACAGAAAACGGCGGCCAAGTCCGGCTCTTGGAGATTCCCGAAATCTATCAGCAACCCGGCGACGGCGCATATGTTGCGCGAATCAGCACGGTCGGTCCCTTCCATGTTGCCAGGATCGAGAACAAGGGCAAACGAAACCAGCGCGCCAATATTGTTTTCGAGGAGTAGCGACACTAACTACCTTTACGGTGTTTGAACAGCCACTAACGGTCCGGCAAATCACGACATGCGACATATTCTCATATTGGCTACCGCTTTGGTCATGCTCATCAATCCTGCGCAAGCGGCGTTTGAGGAGGGCGAATCGGCCTACAAGCTGAAGGATTACGAGACCGCCCTGCGTGAATTCCGCACTGCGGCCCAGAATGGCGATGCACGGGCGCAATGGCGACTAGGCTTTATGCACCGATACGGCACGGGCGCTGAGCAAAACTATGCCGAAGCGACCAAGTGGTATCGGAAGGCGGCAGAGCAAGGATATAAGCCCGCAATGTCCGGCCTGGCCGCGAGCTACTACAAGGGTACCGGTATCGCGCGCGATTACGCCAAGGCCGCATTTTGGTATCGCAAATTGGTCGAGATAGGCGACAAGTATGCCCAGATTGACCTCGGTAAGCTGTATGTAGATGGCCTCGGCGTGCCGCGCGATTATCGTGAGGCGATGAAACTTTTCAAAGACGCTGCTAGAGAGGGCTCAAGCGTCGCCGACTATAGAATCGGTGAGCTATACGCCAAGGGCCACGGCGCCGAACGCAACGATACGGAAGCGGCCGTGTGGTTTCGCAAGGCCGCCGACAAAGGTTACCCGGTCGCGCAGTTCAAGATGGGTCAGATATCGAGCGAAGGCCTCGGCGTTCCAAAAGACGAAGCTGTCGCCGCCGAGTGGTTCCTCAAGGCCGCCAATAAAAACATCACCGAGGCGCAATACACTCTCGGCGAATTCTACGCGAAGGGGCGCGGCGTAAAGCAAGATTACAAGCAATCGCTTGATTGGTATAGGAAAGCGGCATTCCGTGGCAATACCGATGCACAACTGAAACTCGGCATCATCTATTCCGATGGCCAGGGCGTCGAAAAGGACTACACGGAAGCCGTCAAATGGTATCAGAAAGCGGCCGACAACGGGGTTGCCGAGGCCCAATACAACCTCGGCCTCGCACGATACAAAGGACGCGGTACCCCGCGCGACCTCGTGCAAGCGCATAAATGGTGGAATTTGGTGGCCATCAATGCCGAGACGCCGCAGCTAAGGAACGAAGGAGCCAAGAACCGCCGAATTATCGAACGGAAGATGTCGAGCGACGAAATCGATACAGCCCAGCAGCTTGCCCGTGAATGGAAGCCCAAGTAGCCGTAGCCAATCCGGATCAGTAATTCACCGAGGTGCCCGAACCGCCGTCCACGGCGATGCACTGTCCCGTCACCATATCCGCCATCGGCGAACAGAAGAACAGCGCGGCGGACGCGATGTCCTCGGGCTGAATGAACTTGCCCATGGGAATCTCACTGGTCATCTCCGTCTTCATCTCGTCGATACCGACATTCGCATCCGACGCGCGGCGTTTCACGTTCGCCATCATGCGTTCCGTCGCCGTCGCGCCCGGGTGGACGCAGTTTACCGTGACGTTGTCGCCCGCGACCTGAACCGAAAGCTGTTTCGTGAAGTTCGCGACGCCCGCGTTCACGATGCCGTTGGTCACCCGCAAAGGGGCCACGATCCGCGCGGTCATGCCCCCGATATTGACGATCCGCCCGCCGCCCTGCTTGCGCATGAACGGTAAAACCTCCCGCGCACAGCGAATATAGGCCATCAGCTTGACGTCGATGTGATAGCGCCAGTGATCGTCGGTCTGTTCGTTGAACGGCGCGTGCAATGATGTCACGGCGTTGTTCACCAGGATGTCGACGCGCCCGGCAGCCGCCGTCGCCTCCCGAACAAACGTCTCGATATCCTCCAACCGGCTCACGTCCGCCTCAAATGGCCATGCCTGCACACCATGCGCACGGATCGCTTCCGCGGTTTCGTCCAGCGTTTCCCGCGTCCGCCCGCAAAAGGCCACATGGACACCCTGTGCCGCCAACGTCAGGCCAATCGCCCGGCCGATCCCGCGGCTGCCCCCGGTAATCAGCGCAACCTTATCCTGCAACCCGAAATCCATGCCCGTTCCTCCGATTACTGTGATTGGCCCCGGCATCTCTTGTCATGAGATGCCCTAGCATTGGTATAGGGTCCGCCGTTCAGATTGGCAAAAAACACGAATTTCGATCCAAGTCGGAACAGTTGCGTGACGGTGGTGGCGTTCGATGCTAGCTATCGACGGCGGACAACGGCATCGGATGGGTGGATCGCGATGGAAGCAACGGTCTTCGTTATTGTTCTGGTTGCCGCCTTCTTCCATGCGACTTGGAACGCCTTTATCAAGGTCGACGGCAACCGCGTGTTCTTCATGGCGTTGATGCTGGCGTTCGGCGGATCGGTGGCATTGATCTCGACCGCGTTCCTGCCGCTACCGCATCCCGAGAGCTGGCCATATATCGCACTTTCCCTGCTGCTCCATCAGGGATACCTGATCTTTCTACTGCTCTCGTATCGCTTCGGCGACCTCAGCCATGTCTACCCGCTGGCCAGGGGGTCGGCTCCGCTGATCGTCGCGCTCTTTTCGATCACCCTGATCGGCGAGCAACTGAGCCACCATTCGCTGGTCGCGATTGCCTTGATGGGCGTCGGGATCATGAGCCTTTCCTTCACCCGCAGCGCACAGAACCTCCGGAATCCGGTGGCGGTCTTCTTCGCGCTCGGTACCGGACTTTTCATCGCGAGCTATACCCTGACCGATGGCGTCGGTGCGCGCCTCGCCGGAAACGCCCATAGCTATTCGGCCTGGATGCTCGGTTTGGAATGGATTCCGTTCGCCGTCTATGTGTTCTTGCGACAACGACGGAACCTGAAGCCACATTTGGTCAAGATGTGGAAACCGGCCGCAGTGATTGGCCTGTTGTGCCTGGCCGCCTACTGGGCGGTCATCTGGGCCATGACGGTTGCCCCGATCGCGCTCGTCGCCGCACTTCGGGAAACGAGCATCGTCTTCGTCCTCATCCTCGGTGTCGTGTTCCTCAAGGAACGGCTCAGTCTCGTCAAACTCGCCGCAACCTTCACGACACTGGTTGGAACGATCCTGATCAAATTGGGCCGGACCTGAGCCACACCACAAACGACGGCAGTATATTCTCAAGGCAGCCTGTCCAAAGATAAACAATCATCTCTGTATTTCTGCGTCGAGTTAATTACTTGGATGTAATTACGCCGTAGATTAAATACAAATGCCAAATATGGGTCAGTTCTAGTTTCTATATTTGTATGAATAATATAAAAATACTTTATCCTTACCTCGGATTCTATCGGGACGCCGGCGGAGAACATTCGCCTCTGGCGTTGGCCGAGGAGTTGGATCGGGATCACTTCACGTTCGAGATCATCACGCTTGAGCCGAACACGTCCACGATCTGGACCGCGGTGGAGAACAGCGGCTGCACGGTCCACGAACTCGATACCGGCATCCCCCGGCTGAAGGAGCCGGTCGGCATGCTCAGAACGATCTATACCTATTACGCGATGTTTCGCCGGATGAAGCCCGACATCGTCCAGACCCAATCGGGATTCTGCAACCAATGGGCCCGCCTCGCCGCGATCGCGGCGCGCGTGCCGGTGGTCATCGTGACGGTCAACTACGACGAGCCCGCACCGACATGGTATCTGGGGCCGTTCCTACGCCGACTGGACCGTTGGCTCGCGAAAGGCACCGACGCATATGTATGCATCGCCTCGCATCTGATGGAGCAGCAGGTCCCGACCGGTTTTCGGGACCGGTCCGTGATCATCCCGCAGTTCTTCGACCTCGACCGCTTCATCGATGGGCGCACCGACCTACCCGCGATCGACGCGTTCGCCGACCCGGACCGGCCCGTCCTGGGTTTCGTCGGGCGGCTCGAGCCGGAAAAGGGTATCTCCATCGCAATCGCGGCGATGCGCGGCATCGTCGACGCCGTACCGGGCGCGCGGCTCCGGATCATAGGGACCGGCAGTCTGGAACCGGACCTCAAGAACCAGGTCGCCGGGTTGGGACTCTCGGGTCACGTGGAGTTCGTGGGCCACCGAACCGACATCTGCGATCAAATGGCGGCGATGGATCTGTTGCTGATCCCCTCCTACAACGAAGCCTTCGGCCTTGTGGTACTCGAATCGATTGCCGCCGGCGTCCCCTTGTTGGGCAGCCGCAGCGGCGCGTTCCCCGAAATTCTCGAAGACGGGAAATACGGCACGTTGGCCGAGCCGGACGCGCCCGATGCCTGGGCCGAGGCGGCGACCAACCTCATCGCCGACCCGTCCCCGGCCCTCGCCAAGCTGGAAAAGGCCCGTGCCGAAGTACTCGGCCGCTACACCCGGACGGCCAGCGTCCGGCAGCACGCCGACTTGTACGAGCGGCTGCTCGACCCGTCCGGGGAGAGACGCTAACGGCCCGGAATACCCTGCGATTATTCCCCCGCGGTCATTCCACCGTTTCCATCCGGCTGGCCCCTTGATAGGATTTCGGCCTCGCATCGGAAGGACCGCCCCATGACCTATGAAAACCCGGACGCGCTCGTCACCACCGACTGGCTCGCCGAGCATCTCGATGATCCCGACATTCGCGTCGTCGACGGATCCAGTTTTCTGCCGAACGTCCCGCGCAGCGCGCCGGAGGAATACGCACAGAAGCACATTCCCGGTGCGGTCCTGATCGATATCGAGGAGGTCAGCGACCACAGTTCGGATCTGCCGCACATGTTGCCCACGCCGGAAGATTTCGCGTCGAAGGTGGGCGCATTGGGCATCGGCAACGACCACAAGGTTATCGTCTATGACAGCCAAGGCGTGCGCACATCGCCGCGGGTCTGGTGGATGTTCCGTGTCTTCGGCCACGACAACGTCGCGGTCCTCGACGGCGGGCTGCCGAAATGGGAAGCGGAGAACCGCCCCCTCGCCAACGGGTCGGAATCACCGAAGGCCGCATCCTTCACCGCCAGCTTCCGTCCCGAACTCGTGCGCGGTTTCGATCAGGTCGCATCTGCGGTGGAAAGCCGAGCGGAACAAATCATCGACGCCCGCCCGGCCGGCCGGTTCGCGGGCACCGACGACGAGCCACGCCCGGGCATTCCCAGCGGTCATATGCCGGGTTCCTGCAGCATGCCGGTCGAAACGGTCGTCGACGCAGGCAGCGGCACCGTGTTGCCCGCGGCGGCGATCAAGGCGAATTTCGACGCCACCGGTGTCGATATGGGGTCGCCGATCATCACCACCTGCGGCTCCGGCGTTGCGGCCTGCACCACATCGCTGGGCCTGTATCTGTTGGGGCACAAGGAGTCGGCCGTGTATGACGGCTCGTGGAGCGACTGGGGCAGCCGGGACGACACGCCGAAAGACACCCTCTAGGCCAACCGCATCCTGACCGCAACGGGTCGCACCCAATCATGCCCGCCAAGAACGACCGATTGACCGTCACGGTCACCCAGCTCGAGATGACGTCGCGGCCGACGCATCCGCCGTCGCCGGCCCCGATGCTGCAGCACCCGGTCGCGCTGATGCGGGCACACGAGCCGACACCGTCCTATTACCGGTATCTCTACGATACCGTCGGCGAACCGTGGCTATGGTACGAGCGGCGGCAACTCGATACCGATGCGTTGAAGGCGGTCATTCAGGACGAGCGCATCGCGGTCTACGTCTTGTCCTGCGGCGGGGTACCGGCAGGCTTCGCCGAGTTGGACATGCGGCCGGAGAATACGGTCCGGCGGGACGACACGTTGCTTGCCTATTTCGGGCTCGTGCCCGATTTCATCGGCCGCGGGCTCGGCCGGTTCTTTTTGAGTTCGATCATCGATATTGCGTGGCAGGAACCGGATATCGACCGGCTCGTCGTCCGAACCTGCACGCTGGACCATCCGGCCGCGCTGCCGCTCTACCAGAAATGCGGATTCACGGCGACGCGGCAACAGACGACCACCATCATCGATCCGCGAAAGACTGGGCTGCTGCCGCCCGACGCCGGGCCGGTAAAGATCTAGACTGCGCTGGTAGGTTACTGCACGTATTCCGCCTTCTCGCCGGGCGCCGGCGTTCCCTGGAACGATCCTTTGTTCAACACGGCATCGCGCCCGCCATGCTTCTCAATAAGGGCGGCCTGGGACGCTTGCGCAGCGGCGTTCACCTTGTCCGGATCGATGCGCTTGGTCAGTTCCGCTTTTAGGTCCTCCAGTACGGTGGCATAGGCCGGATCGGCGGCAAGGTTCGTTTCCTCTTCCGGATCCGCATCCTCGTCGAACAATTCCGGCTCGTAGTCGACATAGTGGATGTATTTGTACTGGCCCTTGCGGATCATGAAGACCGCCGTATCCGCGCCGACCGCGTGGTACTCGCTGAAGGCGACCCGGCTCGGATCGTCCGGTTCGTTGGCGATCTCTCGCCAGGACCGGTTCTCCGGATTGCCCTCGCCGGCGAGGCCGACCGCGTCGAGGATCGTGTTCGCCCCTTCGGCCAAGGTCACCGGCGTATTGACCACCTTGCCCGCTGGCACGCCCGGCCCCGACAGGATGAGCGGAATACACGCGGCCTCCTCATACATGTTCGACTTGCCCCACAGCCGCCGCGTCGCGAGGTTCTCACCATGGTCCGCGGTGTAGACGATCAACGTATCGTCGCGAAGCCCGGCCTCATCCAACGCCGCCAACACTTGTGCGATATTCGAATCGAGGAAGGAGCAGAGCCCGTAATAGGACGCCATCGCGACCTTGCGCGTTTCGTCGGTGAAGAACTCGTCATGGTTCTGCACCTGCCGGAAGGCCTCGATCCACGGATGCAGTGGATAATCCGGATCGCCGCCCTTCGGCGTCTCCAGCATGTCGTGCGGATAGAGTTCGTAGAATTCCGGCGGCGCGATCAGCGGGAAATGCGGCGCGACCAGCGAGCAGAACAACGCCCACGGTTGTCCGTTGCGCTTCGGCGCCTCCGTCTTCAACCACTCGCAGGTATTCTCCACGATCGACCGGTCATAGCGGATATAGCCTGAGTCCCCCGGTCCGATGTCCCGGGCGAGTTTGCTTTTCGTCATGGGCGGCGGCAGCGGTTGCTTGATCGCCCCCGCGACACTGCCGACACCGTCGACGACATGTAACGGCACGACCTGCTCCACGAACCCGGTCGGATCGGTTTCATTGCGATAATGCAACTTGCCGATCGACAGGCAATGCATGCCGTGCTTCTGCAAGGCATGTCCCCACCCTTCGACACGACCGTCATAGGCATGGGCATTGTCCCAGTAACCGATATCGTGCACCGCGCGGCCCGTCGCGAAACTGGCCCGCGCCGGCACGCAGATCGGGGAATCGGTGTAGGCGTTCGCGAACCGCGTACCGCCTGCCGCCAAGGCGTCGATCGTAGGTGTCTTGACGAAGCTGTGGCCGTAGCACCCCGCCGCCTTCTGCTGGTGCTCGTCGGACATGATGAAAAGTACGTTTTGCGCCACGGTCTTGCTCCTTGATTGTTCTTATACGTTGCAACTGCGCACGCGCCCGGAACCACCGCGCGGCGAGACGACGCCCATACGCATTCTATAGCCGATCGCGGATGTGTCGAATTCAGGGCTTGGCCCTTGCCGTTCCCTCGGGAACCGCGAAATGCTCCGGGTCGAGGAATATCGTCGTCCGCTTGGCGAAGCGCGGATAGGTCTCGTCGAACGGCTCGCGCCGGTGCAAGAGCCGTCCGTTGTCCCACATGATCACGTCGCCGTTGCGCCAGTTGTGCGCGTAGACGAATTCGTCGCGGATCGCATGGTCCAGGACCGCGTCGAAAAACACCCGTCCGTCCTCCTCCTCCATCCCCTCGATCGCGAAGGTATGGTTTGGAGAAATGTAGAGCGTGCGTTGGTCCGTCCCGGGTACGTCGAGCGCCATTTCATGGACCACGGGCGGCGTCCGGTCATCCACCTCCTTCACCTCGTCCTTATCGAGGAGCGCGTGAAAGCTCGCCATCCATTTGTGTCCGTATTTGCACCGCGCGCGGCTTTCGTCGACCTGCCGGCGCAGATTGTCCGGCAAGGCCCGGTAGGCGAGCACCATGTTGCAGAAGGACGTCCGCCCGACCCCTTGCGGCATCTCGGTGCCGTGGAAAATGGACCCGGTCGCGGGCCGTTCCCGATAGATTTGATCCGTATGCCAGGTCAGTTCGTCGCTTCCCAGGCCGCCGACGGCCGACCCGTCGCTACGCTTCAACGGGGACACGTAGATTACCTCCGGCGACTTCGGCGAATGCGCGTCGCTGCGGGCGGTGACCTCCAGCTTTCCGAAGCCCCGGCTATAGCCGACCAGCTCTTCCTCGGTCAGGCTCTGGCGGCGGAACAGCAGCAATGGATCCTGCCGCCAAAGGTCGTAGACCGCGTCGAAGGTGGCTTGATCCAGCTGCGCAAGGTCGACGTCCAGGACCTCTTGTCCGAAATCCGGGTGCAACGACCGTGTGCGTAGCGACATGGGATGCTCCTCATAGTCTCATCCGGCAGCCGCGAGACGGCTCTGCCGAGGCGACGTTGGAATCCAAGGATATCCCATGAGCCCGGCCGATGTCAGCCGACAGCGGCCCAGCGTTACGCGGAGAGGTGCTTCTCCAGGCTCGCACACAGCGCGTCCGCTGCGGCGGCATCAACATCCAGATGCGTCACGATCCGGATTCGCCGTTCCCCGAACGCGCCGGTCAGGACGCCGTCCGCCGTCATAAGATCGACGAGACGGCTCGCGTCCGGCGCATCCGGCGACAGGTCGAAGATCACGATGTTCGTTTCCACCGGCTTCACCGCCGCAACCCCCTTCATGACGGCAATCCGGTCGGCAATCGATGCCGCCAGACGATGATCGTCGGCAAGGCGTTCCACATGATGGTCGAGCGCGTACAGACACATCGCCGTAAGGACGCCGGACTGCCGCATGGACCCGCCGATCTGCTGCTTGATGCGCCATGCGCGCGCGATGAAGTCGGTCGATCCGGCCAGCACCGCACCGACCGGCGCACCCAGACCCTTGGAAAAATCGATCCAGCAGGAATCGAAACCCTCGGCCCAATCCTTTGCCGGAACGTTGGACTTCACCGCCGCGTTCATCAGCCGCGCGCCGTCCATATGCGTGGCGATCCCGGCATCCTTCGCGGCCGCGGCGACCTTTCTGATTTCATCCAGCGGCCAGACGGCGCCGCCGCCCATATTGGCAGTCTGTTCGACGCAGACCAGCCGAGTCTCCGGCATATAGCGCGAACTCGGACGGATCGCCTGCACCACCTGATCGGCCTCGAAGATTCCGTTGACCCCGTCGATGGGGTGCATCATGACGCCGCTGATCGCCGCAGGACCGCCGGTCTCGAACCCGATGATGTGGCAGGACCGTTCGCAGACGACCTCGTCGCCGGGACGGGTGTGGACGCGGAGCGCGATCTCGTTACACATGGTGCCGGACGGCAGGAATATCGCCGCGTCCTTGCCCAGCAGCGCCGCGACGCGGTCGCATAGCTCCAGCGTCGTCGGGTCCTCGTCCTTCTGCTCATCCCCAACGACCGCCTGCAGGACCGACTTTCGCATGGCCATCGTCGGCTTGGTCTTCGTGTCGGAGTAGAAGTCATGCATATCGGTTAACCGCCCTCGCTCGGCATCAGGAGACCTTCACTATACGGCGCGCCGGCCGGTGCATCGGCAAAATCCTGCGCATAGGCGGTCTTAAATTTTGAACCGCTAGAAGCCGACGTTGTCGCCGCCCTTCAGCGCCAGCATGCTCCGGGCCTCGTCCGGAGTGGCGACGTCGAGCGACAGTTCCTCGACGATGCGGCGGATTTTCGCGACCTGCTGCGCGTTGTTCTCGGCCATCTGCCCCTTCGCGATGTACAGGCTGTCCTCCAGCCCCACGCGGACGCTGCCGCCCAGCATCACCGCGTTGGTGCAGAAGGCCATCTGGTGCCGACCCGCCGCCAAGACCGACCAGACATAGTCGTCGCCGAACAACCGGTCGGCGGTGCGCCGGGCGAATAGCAAGTTATCCAATTCGGCGCCGATGCCGCCGAGAATGCCGAAGATCGACTGCACAAAGAACGGCGGCTTCACCAGTCCCCGGTCGACGAAATGCGCGAGATTGTAGAGATGGCCGATGTCGTAGCATTCGAACTCGAAGCGGGTACCGTGGGTCTCGCCCAATTCACGAAGGATTCGCTCGATATCGCGGAAAGTGTTGCGAAAGATGAAATCGTCGGTGCCGCGCAGGTAAGGCTCTTCCCAGTCATGCTTCCAGTCGGAAATCTTGTCCGCAGCCGGATAGATGCCGAAATTCATCGACCCCATGTTCAGCGAGCACATCTCGGGCTTCGCCTGCATCGGCGCGGCGAGACGTTCTTCCAGCGACATATTCAGACCACCGCCGGTGGTGATGTTCACCACCGCGCCACTCGACTGCTTGATACGCGGCAGGAAATCCATGAAAACGCCAGGATCGGGCGTCGGCTCGCCGGTCTTGGGATCGCGGGCATGCAAATGAATGATCGCGGCCCCCGCCTCCGCCGCATCGATGCTCTGGCGGGCGATCTCGTCCGGCGTGATCGGCAGCGCGTCGGACATGCTCGGCGTATGGATCGCCCCGGTGACCGCACAACTGATAATGACCTTCTTGTCCGATGGCGGCATGCCTCTGCTCCTCCTGGATGTCTGACGTCGCTAGTGTCGGATACAGGGCGGTCGTCGGCAAGTTTTCGCGGACGCCAATCGGCCTAGGCGGCAAGCACCAGGATTTGATCGCGGGCAACGAGAAGATCGACATTCGTACCCACTGCAAACGGCACCGCGCCTTGCTGGTGGGTCTCGTCGACCAATACGGTCTGTCCGCCGACATTCACACCGTATCGAATGATGCTGCCCAGGAACTCGATATGCTCGACAATCCCCGATAATTGAGCCGACACGGCATCGACCCCGGTACCCCCGGCGGTGATTTCCACGTTCTGGGGGCGAAAAACAATCGACCGGTCGCCTCTTTCATCGCCGCTTAAAGGAATATCCACGCCACCCTGCGATCGGAACACCGCCCCGCCATCGGTTTCGGAAATGACGCCTTCCAACACATTCGCCGTACCGAGAAACTTGGCCACGAAGAGGTTGGATGGCCGGTCATAGAGTTCGACCGGCGCGCCGACCTGCTGGATGACACCGTCGTCAAGCACGGCCATACGGTCGGACGTGGTGTTGGCTTCCTCCTGGTCATGCGTGACGAAGATCGTGGTCAGGCGGAGATTTTGTTGCAGTTCGCGGATGTCGCGGCGCATCTGCACCCGAAGATTGGCGTCCAGGTTTGACAGCGGTTCGTCCAGCAGCAGCACCTTCGGCTCGACGACGATCGTGCGGGCGAGCGCGATCCGTTGTTGCTGGCCGCCGGAAAGCTGCGAGGGCCGGCGGTCGGCAAGGTCCAGAAGCCCGACCATTTCGAGTGCGGTATCCACGCGTGTCCGTATCTCCGCCCTCGCGACCCGACGTTCCTCGAGACCGAAGGCAACGTTCTTGCGAACCGTCATGTGCGGCCATAACGCATAACTCTGAAAGACCATGCCGACATCGCGCTTCCACGGCGGAAGCGACGCGATATCCTCGCCGTCGATGAGTATCCGGCCACTCGGCGTCGGGCCGAACCCCGCGATCGCCCGAAGCAACGTCGACTTGCCGGAACCCGATGGTCCCAAGAACGCAAAGAACTCGCCGGCCTCGATCGTCAGGTCGACCCCCTTCAGGACATGGGTATCCCCAAAAGAGAGGTTCAGGTCTTCGATCACCACGCTGGCGGATTTGATCGGTTCGGACGTCATGCGGTGGCTCCTTCCACGCCGCTAGGACTCGGTTCGCGTGTCTTCTTGCCACGCTCGATTATGAGATGGGATGCGTAAGTGCCAACGCCGACGAAAAGCACCGCGACAATGCCCAATGCCGCCCCCGGCCCACGGCCTGCCGCCGATTGCATAAACTCGTAAATTCCGAAGGCGAGCGGTGCGTCGGAATCTTTGGCAACCAGCATAATCGTCGCCGACAGTTCAACGGACGCCGTAGCGAAGCTCGTGACGAAACCGGCCAGAATGCCGCCGGACATCAGTGGCACGACGATACGCCACACGGTCCGGCCTTTCGTCGCCCCCAGGTTCTCCGCCGCCTCTTCCAGCATCACGCTGACCTGCTGAATCGCCGCGACACAGGCTCGGAGCGCATAGGGCAGTCTCCGGATCGTCATGGCAACCACGATGATCACCCACCACGACGCCAATGGCTCGTCTACCAAGGGTACCTCGAAACTGTGATAGGTCCGGAGATACCCGATGCCGAGAACGACGCCCGGGACGGCCAACGCCGCCGTTGCGCCATAGTCCAGCCACTTCCGCCCGACCAACTTGGTGCGCCAGACGACATAGGCAATGCCGGTGGCCAGGATGACATCGAACAGGGCGGCCAGGCCCGCATACAACAGGGTGTTCGTGATGTACTGGGACGCCGATCCGAAAATCTTGACGTAATGCGCGACGGTAAATCCATCCGGCAGCACGGCAAAGGACCAAACGGTACCGAACGACAGCAAGGTCAGGCCGATATGCGGCGACAGGACCAGCAGAAGGATGACGATGACAACGGCGTAGCAACCGACTTTTTCCCAAGTCCGGAGATCCCGGCGCATCAGCCCGCCACCGCCCTTCTGTACCGTGGCGTAGTCCTTATCGCGCAGCGCAAGCAGCGAAACCCAAAGCGACAAGAGCGAAAACCCGACAAGGATCACCGAAATCACATATCCCATGGGATCGCCGATCCCAATGGACGTAACGCGCAGGAACGCCTGCGGCGCGAGCATGTTATTGACGTTCAACAAGAGCGGCGTTCCGAGGTCGTCGAAGACCTTGATGAAGACCAATGCAGCGCCGGCGACATAACCGGGCATCGCCAGCGGGAAAACGATACGGCGGAACAACCGCAAACCATACGCCCCGAGATTCTGCGCCGATTCCTCCATTGCCCGGTCGATGTTGTTCAAGGCCGCGGACAAATTGATCAGGATGAATGGGAAATAGTGGATGCTCTCCACCAGAATGACACCGTTCAAACCCTCCATGAACGGAATGGTGAAACCCAGATACTCGTCGAGTAGCAGGTTCACCGAGCCGTTGGCGCCGAACAGCAACTGCATGGCGACGGCACCGACGAACGGCGGCATGATCAAGGGAATCACCCCCAAAGTCTGGATGAGTGCCGCACCGCCAAAATTGAATCGTGTCGTGAAATACGCCAAAGGCATGGCAATGATCGACGCCACGACGACCGACATTGCCGAGACGTAGAAGGAGTTCGCGAAGGACTCCCGGAATAGCGAATTACGGAAAAAATCGACGAAATTGATAAAAGTGAACGCGCCGGTATTCGGGTCCTGGAAGGCCACGAATACGACCTTGGCAACGGGTACGATCAAAAACAGCAACAGGAAAACGGCAATGAAGATCCCGACGGCGGCGGGGCCGCGTTGCACGGATGAAAATCGAGATGTCATGACGGCCCTCGTGGCGTTTCTTCGCCATTCTCGAATCGAATAGGAGCGATGGGAGCCGCCATATGTGAACGACGGCTCCCACACGAACGGTCAGATTAACTGCCGATCATGGACGCGGCCTTATCGGCCAGTTCCTTGGCTTTGGCGTAATTCGCCTTGACCTCGGTGTCCCACTCGCGCTCGATTTCGGCTTGACGGCCAGTAACCTTGGTCGAGGCCTTCTTGCGCTTTTTCTTGAAAATCTTATTGAAGTCCTTGGTCCCCGCTTTCGCGGCATCGACCGGGACCTTATTGACCAGCGCTCGCGCCTCAGCGATCAGTTTCGCTGCCGCCGGATTCGGTTTTCCGGCAAGCTTCGTTTCCGCAACTTGGATGGACTTGGTCGCGGCGACGAGGTCTTTCAGTCGGTAGGTGATCATCACGTCGAACAGCGAGTTGATGACGTTGTACCGGCTTTTCGATAGACCGAGGTCGAACTTCACGGCCGCACCAATGGACTTGTCCTTGAACGGGTTCGGGAAGTCCGACGGCGCCTTGGCATAGGTGTTCGGATTGACCGGCAACCGGCGAATTTTCGGATCGAGCAACAGTTCCTGCCCTTCCGTCGACAGAAGGAACTCGATGAAAGCCGCCGCCGCCTTCCGGTTCGGACCGTTCTTGACGATCGCGATGTTGGCCGGAACCAGGGTCGTCACCTTCGGATAATTGAAGCCGACCGGGAAACCGGAAGCTTGCGACGAGAGACCGAAGAAGTCGATGACAATGCCGACGCCGAAGGAACCGGAGTTGACGCCGTCCGGAACGCCGAAGCTGCGCTCGGTGACAGTCTTGAAGTTACCGGCGATGGCTTTCCATTCGGCCCAGCCCTTTTCCCAACCGAGCCCCTGAAGAACCGTTTCCACCGTCAAGTGCGTCGTCCCCGACCGCGACGGCGCGCTCATGCCGACATGGCCATGATAGATCGGCTTCTTAAGATCGGCCCATTCCTTGGCCACCGGCAGTTTCTTGGCCTTGAGATAGCGTGTATTCCACATGATTCCGTAGCCGGAAGCCGCAAATCCCTTGTAATACCCATCGGGATCGTTGATCGGGAATGCACCGACCTTTTCGGGGATACCGCCAACCTTCACCTTGTATTTGGCGAGCAGATTGTCGCCTTTCAGGACTTCGAACGCATCCGGCGCGGAAGCCCAAAACAGGTCCGCTTTGTTGTTCCCGGCCGTTTCCTGAAGGTATTTGATACCAGCGGTGGTCTTCTTCTTCAGCATCTCGACCTTGACACTCGGATACTTCTTTTCGAAGGCCTGCTTGAATGTCGTGGTGGTGTCGGGCGGGTAGGACGTGACGACGGTCAGCTTCCCCTCTAATGCCGCGACGGGCGTCGACGCAACCGCAAATGCAAAGGCGGCCGCACCGAGAATATGTGTGCGTTTCATCTGGATCTCTCCCTATTTCACACCGATTACCGGACACTCGGCATCGGTTCCTCGAACCTTGAATGGCAAAGCGCATGCCAAACAGTTCGACAGGCATAAAAACCGCCAAAATCCAGGATTGACGTCCAACCGTAACGCACGCGCGGATTGAAAACCGGGGCAACTCTGACCCAGGCTACAACTGCGTTTGGGTCAACTCTGTCACAGTCAGCAGAAGTCGCCGCGATCCAGACCGTGCTTCTGCATCCGGCGATAAAGCGTCTTGCGCGGAACGCCGAGCGCCTCCGCGGCACCCGACACATGACCCTTGTGATCTCGAAGCGCCGCGGCAATCGTCATGCGCTCAAAACCGTCCATATGGTCCGCCAGGGATTTCTGCCCCATCACATCGGAGGCGTCCGCGGTAGCGGCACCCTGTGACGCCGCCATACCCAATACGAAACGTTCCGCAGCGTTTCTGAGTTCCCTGACGTTGCCTGCCCACGGGCGTGTCGTCAGTTCGTGAACCTTTGCGGTATCAATTTGCGGGACCTGTCTTCGAAAACGCGCCCCGGCAGCGTCTGCGAATTGTTGGAACAGAACAACGATGTCCTCGGGACGGTCCCGAAGCGGCGGCAACGCAAGGCTCGCCACATGAAGACGGTAGTATAAATCCTCGCGGAACGTTCCTTCGTCGGCCGCTGTTCGCAAATCGACTTTCGAAGCGGCAATTACGCGGATGTCCACGTCTATCGGGTCATTGCCGCCCAGCCGTTCAATCGTCCGTTCTTGCAAAACCCGAAGCAGACGCACCTGAACGGCCGGCGGAATGCTTTCAACCTCGTCGAGAAACAAGGTCCCCCCGTCGGCATACTCGATTTTTCCAACCCGCCGTTTGTTGGCGCCGGTAAACGCACCGGCCTCGTGCCCGAACAGTTCGCTTTCGATCACGCTTTCCGGCAGCGCACCGCAGTTCAAGGCAACGAACCGCCGGTCGCGCCGTGTCCCGAAATCATGAAGACAGCGGGCCACCAGTTCCTTACCCGTTCCTGTTTCACCGACAATGAGGACGTCGACGTCGGTATTGGCGAGGTCCGCGACCGTATCCCGAAGCGCGGCCATAACGGCGGTCGTTCCAACGATCCGTCCCTCGAGCTCGCCCGCGGAGTCCAATTGCAGCCGCAGCGCCCGATTCTCGATCACTAAGCGCCGTTTCTCCAGGGCCCGGCGTACCACATCGACCAGGTATTCGGGATCAGCAGGCTTTTCGACAAAATCGTATGCGCCGGCGCGCATCGCATCGACGGCCAACGGAATATCTCCATGTCCCGTAATCAGAACAACCGGCAAATCCGGATCGATCCGGTTGATACGCTCGAGCAATTCCATGCCGTCCATACCCGGCATCTTGATATCCGTGACCACAATCCCAGGCCATGCCGCCGTCAAATGATCAAGGGCGGCTTCGGCCTTTTCGAGCGCTATCGTCTTGAATCCTTCGATTTCGAGCGTCTGTTTGCCCGAATGCCGTACTTCCTCTTCATCATCGATAAAGAGGACAGAACCCAGTTCGTTCATATCGAGCGTCCAATTTTCATTCGCTTAGGCCTTCTCGAGAATAACGGTAAATGCCGTCCCGCGCGCCACCTCACTATTCACCCGAATTGCACCTCCAAAATCCTTGATAATGTTGTATGAAATGGCAAGCCCCAAGCCCAACCCTTCTCCGACCTCCTTCGTAGTGAAGAACGGGTCGAATATCTGCGAAAGCTTTTCGACAGGAATGCCGACGCCGGTATCGCGGATCGTCATTGCGATCTTCCCGCCGTCCTCTGTGGCCTCGATCCGGATGATGCGGTCGTCCCGGCCGGACAGGGCATCGCATGCATTCGCCAACAAGTTGATGCACACCTGTTCCAAGCGGATCGTCTCCGCCATTACGATCCACGTGCCCCGCTGCAAAGCCATCGACACCTCGATATGCTCGTCACGGAGACGCGTCTCAAGCAGCTCAAGCGCGTTCTTGACCGTCACGGCGAGGTCGACGCTTTCCAAGACCGGCGACGGTCGGCGCGCCAAAGTCCTGAGGTGATTGACGGTGCCGCCCATCCGTTCGACCAAATTCGAGATTCGGTCCAAGTTGCCGGACGCTTCCTCTATTTCTCCTTTGTCGATGAAACGGCCAGTGTTGTGCGTGTAGGACCGGATCGCGGCGAGCGGCTGATTCAGCTCATGCGCGATCCCGGCGGACAACTGCCCGAGCGCGGCGAGTTTTCCCGCCTGGACAAGTTCCGCCTGTGTCTCGACCAAGGTGTTCCGGAAAGTGCTTAAGGCTGTCGCCATCTCGGAGATCTCGTCGGTGCCACCCGTCGGTATCGACGTGTCCAATCGGCCTTCGGCGATCGCACGCATCGAATTGTCGAGCGATGTAATCCGGCGCACCAAGTTTCGACCGACATAGAGCCAGACAACCAGCACGGCGACCGCGATACTGAAGCCGGCAGCGGCAAGCAAAAGCAACTTCCCCCGCTCGATCGACGTATCGGATTGCCGCGCGGCAACCTTCGACGCCAGATTACCGGCTTCCACCCGTTCAGTGATGAGTTTTTGAAGCTTCGCAACCAGATCAACGTTCACTGAAACGAGCCTGCGGCCCTCCGCCAGGATCTTCAATTCGTCCCGGCGCAATACGAACAAGTCGTTCTCACCCGCTGCGAAACCCATAAGGTCCTGGAGCGACTGACGCAAAGAAAGCGCTTCCGGCAGGCCGCGCAGAGAGTCGATATCCGTACCGATACGTGATTTGATTTCGCTAAGGAAAAGGGACGTATCCGTTAGAGCATCGACGGACGACAAACTCGCGGCCCGTGCGATCAACCCGACCGCCAAGTTACCCGCTGCGTTCAATCGCAATAGCGCCGACTGTCGTTTCGTTTCGACCTTCAACGTTTGTTTCTGGCGTTCCGTAAACACCGAGGCGGTCTTGTCCCCTGCACGCTCCGTCGCAAGACCGATATTGAAATTCGCGTCCTCGATCATCGGTTCCACTTCATCGAGGAAGTCCGCATGCGCCCACCGCAGGCGCTCCACCAATTCCTCGTTGCGGTCCCGAAACCAGAACCGCCGCCGGACATTGGCATCCAATTCGCGGAGATTTGCGGCCAATGCGTCGATGCCCGCACGAAGCGCGGCTTTTGCATCGCTATCGACGAGCGGCGCATCGACATCGTCCAGCAGAACGCTGATTTCCTTCAGACTTTGGGACAGTGTGGCCCAAGCGCGCGCGCGGTCCCGTTCATCGGAGGCGGCCGCCAATGCCGGCGCCGTAGACGTGATGATGCCGCCGGTCTCCGCCAACCGGGCCGCCAGGGTCACGGCGGGAATATTGCTGGAGATGATCCGGTTGAGACTATCGCCAACGCCGCTGAAGGATATCCAAGCCACGACCGTTGCGGCCAGAGTCATCGCGGCAACGCTGCCGAAAGCCCAAAAGAGGCGTCCTCGTATTCCAAGGTGGCGCAGCGAGAACACGGCTAACCTTCTTTTCGTCCCTTATCCAGTTCGGCGAGGATTTCCCGGACGATCCGCATCGCTTCGGCATGATTCTCGCGGGAAAACAATTCCCATTCCTTTTCCAGCGTTAGTTGCTGGGACGGAACCGGCAAGCCGGGTTTGCGCCGGACGAAGCCCGATGTAAACGCTTTGTCCAACGCCTGTACGGCAGTCACCGGAACCATGCTCGCCAGACGACGCGCTTCCTCCAATTTCTTCGTCAGGCCCGGTTTCCGTTGCCGATCCAAGGCTGCCTCGGCCTCATGGATCGCTTGCCAGGTCCGATTCAGACTTTTCAGCCGAAACGTGATGATTGTATCGAAAAGCGCGTTCACCAGGTGATATCGGGCACGGGACAGTTGCGTATCGAATTCGATGCCCTTGGCCACGAGATCGTTATAGAACGGATTGGGATATCCCAGCGGCGCCTCTCTGTAAGACACGATCCGGACCGGAAGGCGGCTGATCTCCGGCTCAAGCAGGATACGCTGGCCGTCGTCAGACAACAGAAATCGGACAAATGCCTTCGCTGCTTCCTGGTTGCGCGCGCCACTCACCACGGCGATATTCGCCGGCAGGAATGCGGTCGAATCTGGATAGGTAAAGCCGACCGGAGCACCGGTCGCCACGGCCGATAGGCCGAAGAAATCGATCACCGGTCCTGCCCCGAATCGCCCAGTCCGGACCCCGTCGAGAACACCGAAACTTCGGGCCGTCACCGTGGCCAGGTTTCCTCCGATTTCTAAGAGCGCAGCCCAACCCTTTTCCCAGCCCCTGCCTTGCAACAGAGTCTCAACGATCAAATGCATGGTGCCGGACCGTGACGGCGCGGAAATGCCCAAATGACGGAAGTACTCGGGCCTTCGAAGATCGTCCCATTGACGGGGTTCCGGCAGGCCGGCCCGCGCCAGATAGGCCCGGTTCCACATGATGCCGTACCCGGAAATCGCAAACCCGCGATAGAAGCCGTCAGGATCATCCAACGGGTAATTCCCGACACGCCGAATTTCATCACCGGGAGTCTCGAAGGCCTTCGCCAAATGGCCGGATTCCTTCAGCACCTCGAACGCATCCGGCGCGGACGCCCAAATTATGTCTGCGGGCTCGCCCTTACGCTCTTGAACGAATGATATGGCAGCCGACGTTTTCTTGCTGCGCACGTGAATCTTGAGATTGGGGTGCCGCCTCTCGAACGCTGTCTTGAACCGTCCGAAGAGATTCTCTGGAAAGGACGTCACGATGATCAATCGGCCGTCCAGTTCCGCACGTGCGCCCCCATGAACATCGGCGACGATCAGCCCTAAGGCGAGAAACAGCACCGGCCAACAGGCGCGCCATGCGCCCCGAATTTTGGTTTGATCCCTACTTTTCATAGCATTCAGCCGAGCGCCGAACCGATGAATTGTCAAGCAGCGGCGACTTTCGGGAATGTTTCGAACGATGGCCGCAACACACCAGTTGGAGTGGTTCAGCACCACCGTCGAACACGGGTTAACCGTTCAGCAACTCCACGACACGGTCGGCAATCGGTTTGGAACTGGTCAGTCCCGGCGATTCGATACCGAACAGGTTCACCAGTCCGGGCACGCCGTGGTCCTTGGGACCTTGCACCATGAAGTCCGGCTGCGGCTCGCCGGGGCCGTGGATCTTCGGTCGGATGCCGGAATAATCGGGCGTAAGGGAATCGTCCGGCAGTCCCGGCCAGTAGTGCCGCACCGCTTCGTAGAAACCATCGCAGCGCGACGGATCCACGTCGTAGTCGATCTCTTCGATCCACTCGACATCCGGCCCGAAGCGCGCCTGCCCGCCGAGGTCGACCGTGATATGGACGCCCAATCCGCCGTCCCGCGGCACCGGATAGACCAGCCGGCTGAACGGCGATTTGCCTAGCAGGGAATAGTAGTTGCCCTTCGCGAAATGGGGTTGCGGGATTTTGTCGGCCGGGAACCCGGCGATCTTGCCCGCCAACTGCGGCGCGAATAGGCCCGCGCTGTTGACGACCTCGCGGCACCGCAGGCGCATGGGCTCGGCCCCGCCAACGTCCAGCACGATCCCGTCGTCGCCGATCGACGCGCCTTCGACCGGACTCAGGAAGGCGATCATCGCGCCATGATCTTCAGCATCGCCCTGATACGCGAGCATCAGGCTGTGGCTGTCGATGATGCCGGTCGACGGCGATATCAGGGCCGCCACGCAGTGAAGCTCCGGCTCCATCGCGATCGCCTCGTTGGCGCGCAGGAATTCCAGGTTGTCGACGCCGTTGGCCGCCGCGTGCGCGCGGATGCCCTCGAGCGTTTCGATCTGGCTTTCCTCGGTCGCGACGATGAGCTTGCCGCATTGCTTGTGGGCGATGCCGCGTTCGGCGCAATAGCCGTAGAGCCATTTGCGGCCCTCGACGCAGACCCGTGCCTTCAGACTACCGGCGGGATAGTAGATGCCGGCGTGGATCACCTCGCTGTTCCGGGCGCTGGTGATCGACCCGATCATGTCTTCCGCCTCCAACACGATGACCTCGCGTCCCGCCATCGCCAATGCCCGCGCCGCGGCCAAGCCGACAACCCCGGCGCCGATGACCACGCATTCCACGTCTTCTACTGGTGCTGTATTCATGCCTATCCTTGGAAAATCCCGCTGGCCCGCCGTGTCGAAGGGTGCTTGAATATGTATTCCTGCACCGTAACCGCCGACACCGGCGTGATATAAACCGAAAAGCTGGGATTATGAAAGAACACACCAAACTGGCCCATGCCGGCCGCCACCCGTTCGACCACAACGGGGCGGTGAACGTTCCCGTCTATCGCGCCTCGACGATCCTGTTCCCGACGATGGAAGAGTTCGCGAACCGGGCCGATCCATCGGTCAAGATCCGCTACGCGCTGCGCGGCACGCCGACGAGTTTCGCACTGGAAGAGGCGCTGACCGCGCTGGAGGGCGGCCATAATACGGTGCTGGCGCCCTCGGGCCTGCAAGCCATCACGATGGCGCTGATGGCCTTCGTGAAGAGCGGCGATCATGTGCTGGTGACGGATTCGACCTACGCGCCGACACGGAATTTCTGCAACCAGGTCCTCGCCAATCTGGGCGTCGAAACCACTTACTACGATCCGTCGATCGGGGCCGGCATCAAGGACCTGCTGCGCGAGAACACCACGGTCGTGTGGACGGAATCGCCCGGCAGCCACACCTTCGAGGTGCAGGACATCCCGGCGATCGCCAAGGCGGCGCATGAGGTCGGCGCGGTCGTCATGATCGATAACACGTGGAGCGGCGGTTACTACCTCAAGCCGCTGTCCCTCGGCGCGGATATTTCGGTCCATGCAATCACGAAATACGTCGGCGGCCATTCGGATCTGATGATGGGCGCGATGATCTGCAACGAAAAGACATACGACCGTCTCAAGACGATCGCCGGCCTGTTCGGCAATTTCGCCTCGCCCGACGACGTCACCCTCGCCCTGCGCGGCCTGCGGTCGATCGGCGTGCGGATGCCGCGGCATTACGAAAGCGCCCTGACCGTCGCCAAGTGGCTGCAAGAGCGGCCGGAGGTCACCCGGGTGCTCCATCCCGCCCTACCCGACGATCCCGGTCACGAGTTGTGGAAGCGGGACTTCACCGGCGCCAGCGGGCTGTTCGGCTTCGTCATCAATACGGAGGACCGCAAGAAGATCTCCGCCATGATGGATAGCTGGAAACTGTACGGCATGGGGTCGAGTTGGGGCGGGTACGAAAGCCTGTTGATCCCCGCCTGGCCGGCGGACAACCGGACCGCGACGAAGTGGGAAACGGACGGACAACTCCTGCGGATTCACGTAGGATTGGAAGATCCGGAAGACCTGATTGCTGATTTGGAGGCTGGCTTCGACCGCTTGAACGCGGCCTGACGCCCTGGAGCGACGATGCAGGCGATACTCGACGAGGTGAAGTTCGACAAGGACGGGCTGGTGTTGGCAATCGCCCAGCAGCATGACACGGGCGAAGTGCTCATGGTCGCCTGGATGAACGCCGACGCGCTGACCGAAACCTTGACCACCAACCAGGTGTGCTATTGGTCGCGATCGCGGCAGCAGCTTTGGCGCAAGGGCGAGTCTTCCGGCCAGACCCAGGCACTGAAGGAGTTGCGGCTGGACTGCGACGGCGACAGCATCCTGTTGCTGGTCGACCAGACTGGCGTCGCCTGCCACACGGGCCGACGGAATTGTTTCTTCCGCGCCGCCCGCGACGGCACTTTAGAGACGATCGCCGAACCCGAGGTCGACCCGAAAGACCTGTACGGCGGTTAGGCCGTAGTCCGGGCAATGCCGCTCCTGTCCCCCCTTGAGATCGAAGCGCTGCTGTTGAGCCTTCGGGTGGCGGCGGTTGCCACCGTCTGTTCCCTTCCCTTCGGCCTAGCCGCGGCATGGTTGCTCGCGCGGACACACTTCCCCGGTAAGGCCATCGTCGACGCGGCCATTCATCTGCCGCTTGTCCTGCCGCCGGTCGTCGTCGGCTATCTGCTGTTGGTCGTCCTGGGCCGGCGCGGCCTAATCGGTGGCTGGCTCTACGACACCATCGGCGTTTCCATCGCGTTTACCTGGAAAGGCGCGGCTGTCGCGGCGGCGGTCATGGCGTTCCCATTGATGGTCCGCGCGATGCGATTATCACTGGAAGCCGTGGATGGGGGTTTAGAGTCCGCCGCCCGGACGCTTGGCGCCGGACGCGGCCGGGTCTTCCTGACGGTGACCCTGCCCTTGATGGCGCCCGGCATCCTGGCGGGCATGGTCCTGGCCTTCGCGCGAGCGCTCGGCGAATTCGGCGCGACGATCACCTTCGTCTCCAACATTCCAGGCGAGACCCGGACGCTGCCGCTGGCGCTCTACACGCTGACGCAGACACCCGACGGCGAGGCCGCGGCCGCCCGCCTCGCCCTGCTGACCATCGCCATCGCCGTCGCCGCGTTGATCGCCTCCGAATGGATGGCCCGCCGGCTAAGGGCCCGGATCGGCAGCCCGGAAGGATCGCGGGTATGATCGAGATCGACGTCCAGTTCCGCCGCGAAACATTCCGCCTCAATGCCGCATTCAGCGCGGACTCCGAAGGCGTGATTGCGATCTTCGGCCGGTCGGGGTCGGGCAAGACGACGCTGATCAACCTGCTGGCCGGTCTCGAACGCCCCACCGCCGGACGGATTTCGGTCGACGATACCGTCCTGTTCGATTCCAATGCCGGCATCGACATCCCGCCGGAACAGCGGCAACTCGGCTACGTCTTTCAGGACGGCCGGCTGTTCCCGCACATGACCGTGCAGCGCAACCTCGTCTACGGGCGTCGCGGTGCGGTATCCGATACCGAATTCGAATCCATCGTGGGTCTGCTCGACCTGTCGTCGCTGCTCGACCGGCGGCCCGGCACGCTCTCCGGCGGCGAGAAACAGCGCGTTGCCATCGGCCGCGCGCTGCTGGCGCGACCGAAGCTGATACTCATGGATGAACCGCTCGCCTCGCTGGATGCCGGGCGAAAGTCGGAAATCCTGACCTATATCGAACGATTGCGCGAGGAAATGCGCCTGCCCATCGTCTATGTCAGCCACTCCTCGGACGAGATCGTCCGGCTCGCCGATACGCTGGTCCTGCTATCCGACGGCGCGGTGGCGGCTGTCGGCCCGCTCGAAGACATAATGAGCCGTCTCGACCTACGCCCCCTGACCGGCAGGTACGAGGCCGGTGCGGTCATCCCCGTCACCGTCGCCCGCACCCTTCCGGAAACCCAATTGACGGAACTCGACTTCCCCGGCGGGACGCTGTTGGTTCCGGCGACGGACCTACCGCCCGGCCACGCGTTCCGGGTCCGCGTCCGGGCGCGCGACGTCGCATTGTCCCTGGCGCCGCCCGACGGGATCAGCATGCTCAACATCCTGCCTGGAACAGTAACGGAAATCGGCGACGACAGCGGTCCGCTGGTCGACGTGCTGGTCGATATCGGATGCCCGATCTGGGCCCGTGTTTCACGCCATGCACTGGAATCACTGGACATCGAGGTCGGCAAGCAAATCTACACCCTGATCAAGGCGGTCTCGTTCGATCGTCGGAGTTTGGGGTATGGCGTGGCGAATCGCATCGCCGCACCATAACCTTCAACTTAACCTCGTCATTCCGGATTAGGTGTCGTCACCATCAGCGGGATCAGGTTCGTTTCCCTGGTTCATCCATGCTTCAATTACCTCGCGATGCCATGTATCACATGGCCAAGGTACGAACATTGTCTCGTTGACAAGGATGTATGTTTGATCGGAACGCACCCATTTTGCACTTTGGATTTCCATGACAATTTCCTCTCAAAGTTCCGCATCAAAGGTTGCAACCGCAGCTGTGGTCCCCGTCGTCCATTGCGACGCGTTTCCGGCGACCAAACCAGATGCAATCGTCGCGATGATGCTGACTTCATGGGGTTGATTGTTGAAAGGCGTCAAACTTGTCTGTGCGACCTTGACGGTATTTGCCTGACTTAATCTAAAATCCGCATTGGCGCTAATCGTAATGACCGGATTCGCGCGCATCGTGGTGGGAAAGAAGATCGTGTACTGTCCCGTTGTTGTGTTTGCGCACTGACCAAGGGCAAGAACAGTAAATACTGGTAAGTTCTTGTAGACATACGCGTATCGCTGACAGGAAACGAGTTCCTGTTCGAGCGGCCGTGCGATGAAACATGAGGGCTCACAGGACGGCTCCAATTGGGCCTCGGCGAAATGAAAATTCTTTGTCGTGATAGCCCCGGGCGATGCCTTCACCGTAACTTCTAGACCATTTGAAACATCACCGAAATCCGGAACAATTAGGATGAATGTGGCACCCTCTTCGTTCGCAACCGATTGCGTCATGCTCGCAACTGGTGTTACCGACGAAAAATTGTTTGCCGCATCCGCTATAGAGATTGCGACCTCATAGTCGATAGCCGATCCCACATCGTGCCAGACCTTAATCTGTAGAACGCCTGGACCATGTGATAGCTGCGCAGCATCCAGACTCTCAATCCGTTGGCGTACAAACATCGCCCCCCCTGCCCCCGTTGAAACACCGGACAGATGAAGGGAGTATCCCGATACGCCGACGGGAGACGCACTGGACTGCTCGATCGATCCAGCGGTCGGCGTCCCGTCAGCGCGAGCGGACCATCGGTCAATCTCGCCAAACAAAAATGTTCCGCTGATGGTACCTGATACCCGTTGCGCAACCCGGAACCCGCCATTGATCAACGCATTATAAGGAACGGACGGGACCGAAAAGTGAGACTGTTTCGACAAACTTCGGGTTTAGAAGCATGCATATTGCACCTCAATTCAGCAAATGGATCTGAAACGGATTTGAAAACCGTGAAGTTCGTTTGTGGTGCAAGGGAGACAGCAACACGACAAAAAACGGCGAATCCATGCTGAACCTGAGGCAAGGTTGCGCTTCAACACTATCACGCGTTTTGATGGCAAATCGGTGCTAAGAGAAGATGCAAAATGTCGAAATTGGCAACGAAAACGGTACCGGGGGCAGCCGGTTTCATTCAATCGCCGGCGCTTGGGAAACGACGCGCCATAGGGGCCGATCGAGCCACACCGATCGAAAAAGCTGGATTCCTATTCGTTTACGACTTTCAAATGCGTTGGTCGGCTCGCTTTCAGGCGGGTTCCGCCAAACCAGCGTTCAAGGCGGTCCAATGCAACCCAGAAGCCCTCGCCGTCGTTTACATGCCCTTGCCAAATCTCCGGAATAAAGCTGGCGGATGGCGTAAGCATCTTGAGATCAGCCGCCAGCGCTGCAAAATCAACCTCACCCTCCAGGATCTGCAATCCTTCCGAGTCCACATTCCGGGCGTCGGCAATATGCAGGTGCGCTACATAAGGTGCGACGCACGCGACATACTCGCTCAAAGACCACCCAAAATGATTGGACGCCAATTTCGCATGCGAGATATCCAAACAAACCCTTAGGTCCCGCTGTTGGCAGATATCGGCAATATCATGCGGGTCGACGAATAGGTTGTGGAAACGCTGTCCGCCAAAATGCCATGGGAATGGCGGCATGGTTTGAGGCAGCAGTTCAACCCCATGGGTATCCAACTCATCAAGACTCACCAGGAATAGCTCGCGCCGTGTCCGCATCTCTTCCTTGCTGAGATGGCCTTCTTCCGAGAACCCACCGACATTCGTAACCACTTGTGCCCGGTCCGGCATGCGAAACCAATCCGCCAGTTCGCGCGTAAGGTCGAGAACCCGCTGCAATTCTCCGATAGATCGTTCGCGATGCTTCGAATCAAGCGAGCACAGGTCGAGAATGTGATCACCCCGAAACAGTTCCGGGCAATGGACGACCAAATCCAGATCAAAAGGCCGTTGCAGATAGGGCCTAAAATCTAACTCGAGATCTCGATAACTGAGATGGAACTCCACCAAATCCGGATTGCTTAACGACACCAAACGGGAAAAATCGTGGTACCGAACCGGAATACCCCAACGCAAGGCCATCTCGTAGGAGCGCGCGGCAAGGCAGTTTTCCTCCAGATCATGCAGGAAGATAAAATTACCCTCATCTATCGTGCGGACTGCCCGACGGCCGACGATTGTGGGTTTGAGATTTGGCTGCAACCCTCGTCCGGGGCTCTTCACATCGAGCATATCAGTCGTGATGATTTCCTTGGCATCGATCGTCCGCTTGGCAATCAAGCTCTTCCCGAGAATCTCCCTGTTCATTCGTTCGCCTTGCGTAACCTGCCGCGGTTTGGCATCCCCGATTCCTTCTTCGACTTGCCGGATCGCATCGACCATTTCCCGGAATTCGGCCGGCAGAAGACTTATCTTATGGTCACTACCCTCTAACGTTTTATCGAGTGTAAAGTGCTTCTCGATTACTTTCGCACCCAGGGCAACCGCGCCGATAGCCATGTTGATGCCACGGTCGTGGCCCGAATATCCGACAATACAATCGCCGAGATTGCGGAGACGCCCGAGATAGGCGAGATTCACATCCTTGTTCGGCACGGGATATGTAGAATTGCAGTGCAGCAGCACATAAGGCGCATTCTGCCCGGCCAACACCGCGATCGATTCTTTGATTTCCTCTTCGGTGGACATCCCTGTCGATACCAAGAGCGGCTTGTTCGTTCTGGCCAAAACGCGGAGAAGGTCATGATTTGTGAGATCGGCCGACGCCACCTTGTAGGCATTCACGCCGTATGAACCGAGGATCGCCGCGCTTTTGGTGTCCCACGGTGTGCATATCGGTTCAATTCCGGATTCGCGGCAATAGTCGAACAGGGCGAGCAACGAATCATTGTCCAATGAAAACCGGTGGAGCAAATCAAGCGTGTATTGTGCGCCAAGATCTTCTTCTGGATCTCGCGGATCGCCGCCGTTTCGATACATGCTGTTGAGTTGGCGCATCTGGAATTTTACGGCGTCCGCCCCTGCCGCTACCGCCTCGTCCACCAATCGGCGCGCCCGGGATTCGGAACCGTTATGATTGTTGCCGATTTCAGCGATGATGAATACCGGCGCGTCGTCGCCGATAACGAAATCTCCGATCCGCATTTCGGTATGATTAGGGCGTCCGATCGCAACGAGATGGCCGCGCTGATCCACGAGCGGGATGAGCCGAACTGCATCGGAGAAATAGTCGGCCCATTGGCTCGAAGGCGCATCGATCGAACCGACAACGATATTCTTTGACGCAACATTGGAGACTGGCTGCGATAAATCGATCTTGGCCTGGGTAACCGCCCACCGCCGAAAGTCGCCGTCCGTCATGACGCCGGTCAGTTCGCCATTCTCATCGATCGTAAAGATCATTTGGGATTTGTTCGCATTTATGCGCTGCAGGGCTTCATCCAACCCGACATCTTCAAATACCCGGTATGGGCCTACGTCATGATCGATTACCATGACCGATCTCCTTCAACTGGTCGCAAGCGAGATTGCTGATGCTGGTGGCCGATCGGCAATGAGGCGAAATGAAATACTTGTGCATAATTCCAGTCCGCCAAGGTTCTAAGGGTATCCCCGGAAAAAATGTTCGGGAACTTGGAAGCAAACCCTTGATGGCGTGGACCGTTGAGCAAGCACTCCAATGCACCGCCATCGATCGCGTAGTCGTTTCGACTGATTCGGCGACCTACGCCGAGTTGGCCCGGAGCCTTGGGGCCGAGGCGCCTTTCATTCGTCCTGCAGCATTGGCGACCGACGAGATGGCGACCGAACCGGTGCTGTTGCACGCAATCGATGAACTTGCGAAAGATGGTTACGAGGCTGACGCCATCGTACTGCTTCAAGTTACGAGTCCTTTCCGGCGCCCAGACATGATCGATGCGGCGATACGCCAATTTGAGCGCGAACAAGCTGACTCGCTTCTTACCGTGGTCGAGACGACACCTCTGATGTGGCGCAATTTGGCCAGCCCGGAAGCGCTTTACGACTTCGAGAACCGACCACGACGCCAGGATATTCCCGCAGAAATGAGAGTGTTCCGGGAGAATGGCTCTATTTTCATCACCAAATGCGAACTGCTTCGACGGACCGGGAATCGCCTTGGTGGCAAGATCACGATGTATCCCGTGACTGGCGCGGAAGCGTTGGACATTGATGGCCTGGAAGACTTTCAACTGGCGGAGTTCTTTCTAACGATGCCGGACTAAATCTATGACCCGACCCTGGCGCGCTTTAACCGGCAAGCCGAAGGTTTTCGAAGTTGATGCTAAGGCCGGCTTTTTGCCGATCATCGCCGCCACCGAATCGTTCCGCGTCCGCCGGGTCTGCTGCCTCGACCGCATCCTTGTAGAATAGATTGGCAAGCGTCTCCTTATCCGCGACGTCAAACTGCTCCGAGTTGAACGGAGCACCGCTTTCCTGCAACCGTTTTAAGAAGATCGCGACATCCGTGGGAACACTGATGGAATTGCCCCATCGGATGTTGACCAGATAGAAATCGTCTTCCTCGCGGAAGCGCAGGCGCCCGGGCACAACGAACTGCATGCCAGCATCCATCGCAGCGTAAATCTCATCATTCGTGACAAGTTGAAAATGCCGTTTGAACCCGGCTGGTCCGACGAACAATGGGTCCTTTGCACTGTGATCGCCATAATGACCGAGCGACGCCATACTGCAGCCGGACTCGCATACCTCCAAATAGCTACAAGTCGAACACCCTTCGTAATGAAATCGTCCGTCATGCCATCGACGCATTCGACCTTGGTATACTTCCTCAATGGGTTGTTCGAGTATATTTCCGTATGCGTCCTCTTCGTGAACGCATACATGGACCTCTCCCGTCGCATTAACACTCATCCGGTGGCCGGATTGCGATGGACAACCGCGCCCGACGAAATCCTTGTACTTCTCGAGATCGCCGAGGAAACACAACGGATAGCTCACCAAAGATCCCACACGGATGCCAAAGTCATCGCGTGCCTGTAACGCTGCATCTAAATACGCTTTGGTTTCGTCGGCGGAGAGAGAGTAATCGCTGTTCGCGGCCGTGTCGGAATAAGTCGGCGGCACGGATCGGGTAACGAAGAACTTCTCACACCCCAATTCGGCTGCAAGTCGGGCCGTTTCGTAGACCTGTTTGTGCGTGCGTCGTGTGACCACCATATTGGCGCTGACACGCATGCCGTTGCGGGTCGTGCATTCGATCCCCTTAGAGACACGTTCGAACGCACCCACTTGCGCCATCACGTAATCCGTCGTCGTGGGATCGGAGGACGGCAGACTTGTCAGGATATGATCAAGGCCAAGTTCAAGCAGCCGTTGGATCCTTTTATCTGTCGCCAGCATCAAATTGCTGTTTACACTCAATGAGATATTTCGCTTTGTCAGTTCCTCAATCGCATATTCGAGCGTCGGGAATTGGGCAAACGGTTCGCCGCCCGTCAGGATCACATGAAACACCTGGGCGTCCACGATCCGATCGAAAATCAGATCAAGCTTCTTCGTGTCCAGCGACACGGATCCCATACTTTCGTCACGCCAGAAGTTGTAACAATGCCGGCACCGCGCATTGCAGATCTCTGTTAGTTCGAGATTCAATGTGGTCGGCGCGGACAACAGTCGTTTCATGATGTGAAGACTCCTGACTTGATCAATGAGGAAAACGGTTGCGACGGCTCGTTGGAATTCGCGATTTTCGCCTCAGCGAGTTTCTGTGGGCACTGAACGTCATGGTTTGATCACGTAAGAAATATTGTGCGAATAGGGGAACTTCTGGATCACTGTTTGCGTATCCTTGAAGAAGTCGTCGATGGCCTTATTCGCTCCGGCGAACGCGCCATAGTCGTCCAATACGAGAACACCACCACGAACCAAATATGGATAAAACCGTTCCAGGCAGACGCGCGTCGGCTCCAAAAGATCGACATCGATATTGAGCAGCGCAATCTTCAGTTCCGGATGGTTCTCCACGTAGGCCGGCACGGTTTCCCCAACATCGCCCTCTACCAAATCGATGTTTTCATAGAGTCCCTGCCGCTCAAGAAGTACCGTAAGCTCGGGGACCGAAATACTCTCACCGCCCGCTGCTTTGACGAATTGAGCACGCTTCTGCACATCTCCACCGTAGTTTGCTTCCGGGAACGCGGCGAACGTGTCAAAGGCGACAATGCGGCGGCTGTATGCATTTTCAAGAAGCGCACGGAACTTTATCCAGCGGAATAGCGAAGCGCCTTTGAAGACGCCGCATTCCACAATCTCGCCGGCCAGTCCGGACGCCCGGCGGTAAAGATCAAGATGCGTCGCAAACTTGCTGAACCGTTCGACACCTGCGGTGAGATAGAAACCGTTCTCGTAGTCAAAACTGTTTTTCAGATCGACTTCCCGCATCGCTTAGGCAGGAGTCCCGCGCAAAACCACGATGCCGGGAACCGCGCGATACCGACACCCCCTTTCGCTCGGGCTCCGGCCCGCGCGACCTCTGTATAGATCCAAGATAGACATTCCCCAAAAACCCCGAAGCGGCCAGCAAAGATCACATATCAAGGAAACAGCGCGTCGAGGCTGACCTCGTGCGTAGCTGCCAAATCATGCGGCTTCGCAATTACGATATCAATTGCTTAGCCTAAGTTTGACGCTAGGTGGGCATCACCCGTCCGAATGAACGATAAGGGCGTCTAATATTTGTCATTACATTTCTATCCGAATAGCCCAATTACTACACCAAATGGGAAAATCGGATTTTAACAATGAATTTGAGAGATTAATACCAATGAAAGTAGAATGTGATTTTATTTTATGAGTTTTTGTTACTTAAAAATATCCAGATGATTCGATTTTTACTATCAAGACCTTCTTATTAATTATAAAATTTACAATTTTTGTGAATTACTTCTAGGAAGAAAATTCAGTGCACAGTCGATGATCTGACAACTAGAACTGTGTCGACCGCGCGCCGACACGGCGTCTACGCAGCGCATTTTGCACAAGTGATTCGCCTGCCTCGATTTAACGCCAACCGCGCTGGTCTACGACTGCCGCAAATCCTGTGCTCACTAGGCGATCTATATCCGATCGAATACGTGATGCTCAAAATGAAGCACAAGGAATCGAATTCCCCCGAACTACAATTGTCCACTATCGATTGTTCCCCTATCATCGCGCGCAATTAATAAGGAGGCATGGGAGATTAAAAATTGGCAATGATAGAATTGCCGGATGTTTCGCGATTCAATTGCAGGATTTGCGGTTCGGTTGATTTGGGACGGATCGGTCTGAACCAGGATTTTGGGTTACCCGTATTTCAGTGTGCCACCTGTGGATTTCGCCAGACCTATCCTTTAAGTGACGATTTCCTCAATCTTTACTATGAGAATGCCTACAGTTCAGATCATGGCCGCGCCGACAATCCGGCCTATGTAGAATTCAGCGCCAAGCGTGGTGAAGTACAAAAGACCTTTGTTCAACGCGTTACCGGCGACCGGAAATTCAAACGTGTTCTCGATTTAGGCGCCGGCGCTGGCGGCGCCCTCGATGCATATTCGGATGATGGCTCGGAACTGGCCTGTTGGGACCCCGACCCATTTATGCGCGCCGTACTTGCCACCCGAAATAAAATCGAAACGATTTCGCCTAACGAGTTGTTCAGCGGTCAGTACGACAAGCATTTCGATCTCATCATCTTGTCGCACGTGCTCGAACATCTAAACGATCCTCGGGTGACCTTGCTCCAGGCGCGGCAACTCCTAACAGACGACGGAGTTGCCTTTATCGAGGTACCTGCTGAATCAGAGTTTGCCCGGATTTGCGTCAGTGAAAGCCTTCGCACAGGTTTAGGTCACCTTCTCTTCTTTGACACGACTACCCTTCGCACGCTGATAGAGAAAGATGGTCTTTTCGAGATCCTTTCAATTGAGCAGTACGGTGTTGCGATCGAAGATTTCTATAGTCGCGGAGTTGCCCTGACTTTCGACGACACCGAACCAAACAACGACGGGGTTTGGATACGCTGCGTCGTACGGGCGCGAACGCCGGATTCCGGAACATTAGCCGATGCACAACAATCTGTATCGGGAACCATGATCGGTTACACCGCGGCGGCATACGAACTGAATCAAAGACGAAACGCTCTGATCACCATCGTTCGAGAATTCTATGACGCCGTGCGCAGCGTGATTGGCGAACCCGGGGCGAAACTCAACGATGCGGAGAAAGCAATCCCATTCGCCGACCCGCCAACCGCTGAGATTGAGGAAGCTGCAAACCTCCTGCGTGAAAGAATCGAAAGCCTCGAGGCACACAACGACGAACTCCAGAGGTCCTGCGAACAACAGGTCCGGGCAATCGAAGCGCTGGAGATCGCACTACACAAGAATGTCAGTGCAAACGACGTCAACGAACTGCTTAGGATGCGACTCGGAGACGCTCAGAGCGCCGTATTGGAATTGAAACAATCAAACGAACAAGCCGAAGACAAGATTGCTCGGCTCGAGACTGAAATTGAACGTCTCCGTCAATGTTGAGCCAGCACACGGGTCAGGTTCAATCACCAAAACATAACGGCATACCAAACAACCGAGGATTCCAGCGGTTTTACGTTTAATTTTGAACCGGCGGCATTACACCGATGCTGCAATACTTCCGGTATCCACTCCATCGATCGATGCCCAAGGACCAAATGACGAAATACGAGATACGGCAGAATTGACAATTGGGATTGGCAAAACCTTCAATCTGCTGGCAACATCCGTTTGCAGAACCAACGTGTTGACAAGTTTTTGCAGTGGACGGCCTAGGAAGCCTGTGGCTGGACATCGCGGTCGGACTTGGTGAGTTTTAGCCGAACACTCTCGGCGTCAACGCGGTGGTTGCACTTGAAGGGGGGAATGCAACACGAATGGTAAAGCACGCTGAGGAGTCTTCCGCTCGTCCAGTAGACACCCCCCCAAACGACCTATCGAAAAAACTCCTAACTATCCAAGATCTTGCCACCATTGCCGACATCGAGAGACGCGAGGGCCGAAGGCTCGTGCTCTGTCACGGAGTATTCGACCTTCTTCATATGGGCCACGTCCGGCATCTAACGCAGGCCAAAAGCCACGGCGACCGTCTCATCGTTACGGTGACGGCCGACGCTTTCGTCAACAAGGGCCCCGGCAAACCGGCATTCTCCGAACATCTTCGGGCCGAGATGCTCTCGGCTTTATCCTGTGTCGATTGGGTGGGCATAAACAACGCGCCTGACGCATCGCCAGTGTTAGAAGCGATAAAGCCCGCCGTTTTCGCGAAAGGCGCTGACTACGTGGACGCCACTGCCGATGTAACGGGAAAGATACTGTTAGAGCGCCAGATCGTTGAAGCAAATGGCGGCCAAATCGTCTTTACCGACGACATCATGTTCAGCTCGACTGAATTGTTGAATCGCCATTTCGATGTTTTCGAACCAAGAGTTCGAGATTTCCTGCATCGGATGCGGGCCGATGGCGGCCTCGACCGTATTCAATCCATGATCGAAAAGACGGCAAGCCTGCGTGTCCTGCTGATTGGCGATTCGATAATCGACGAATATCGATATGTGACGCCGATGGGCAAGTCGCCCAAGGAAAACCTGATCGCGACTCGCTTTGAGGAAATGGAGGCATTTGCCGGCGGGGTCATTGCAACCGCCAATCATGTTGCCGCATTATGCGAGCAGGTCGACGTGATGACATGTCTCGGCGACGACAGCCAAGACGAAAAGATCGTTTTTGAACGGTTGTGTCCAAACGTGCAAATCATGCCGGTTCGTCGGCGCGGCGCCCCTACCACGCGCAAAATCCGGTTCATCGACCGCTCCTACCTCCGTAAACTCTTTGAAGTTTATCACTTCGACGACACGCCGCTGTCGCCCCGTTTACAGCGTCGGTATGACAGCATGATCAGAGAGCGCGCATCGGATTACGACCTAGTGATCGTGAATGACTTCGGCCATGGACTAATCAGCGAGTCCACGATTGAGGCCCTGTCGAGCACCGCGAAATTCCTCGCGATCAACGCCCAATCGAACAGTGCCAATCTCGGTTTCAATCTGATTACGAAATATCCGAGAGCCGACCTGATCTGCATCGATGGCCCCGAAGCAAGGCTTGCGGTGGGCGACAAGTTCTCTGACCCGGCCACGATTGTCAGCCGGCTTCTACCGGAGAAGATGAATTGCGATGTCTTCGCATTGACCCTTGGGAAAGAGGGTTGCGCCACATGGCGAGACGGCGAGACCGTTCAGACGATCCCGGCATTTACCAGCTCCGTGGTGGACTTGGTCGGCGCCGGAGATGCATTCCTCGCGGCAAGTGCACCGCTTGCCGCGGTCGGCGCCAGCATGCAGGACATAGGATTCATCGGAAACGTTGCCGGCGCCATCAAAGTAGGAATCGTGGGCCACAGAGAGGCGATCGACAAACCAACGCTCATAAAGTCCATCCGGGGTCTTCTTACGTGACCGAGATTAAGCGCGTTCTAGTTACCGGCGGAGCCGGATATGTGGGAAGTCGACTCGTCCCCAAACTCTTGGATGCCGGGTTCGGCGTGAATGTTCTAGATTTATACCTTTTTGGCCGAGAGCCGTTATCCGACGTTAGGGAAAATCCTCTGCTTCGCGAACACAAAGGCGACCTGCGCGATCAGACGGCCTTATCGAGCGCGTTATCGGACTGCGATGCGGTGATTCATCTGGCATGTATCTCTAACGATCCGTCATTCGAACTCGATCCGGAGCTTGGCCGCTCCATCAATTTCGATGCTTTTAGCCCACTCGTTACGGCGGCGAAACAGAACGGTGTAAGCCGTTTCATCTATGCCTCCTCATCGTCCGTCTACGGGCTCAAGTCCGAGCAAAATGTCACCGAAGACATGCCGTTGGAGCCATTGACGGATTACTCCATTTATAAGGCGAAGTGCGAAGACATCCTTATGAATGAACGTGAGAACGGGTTCACGACACTAATTCTCCGCCCCGCAACCGTATGCGGTTATGCCCGGCGGCTGAGGTTGGACCTAACGGTCAACATTCTAACCAATCACGCCGTAAACAATGGCAAAATCCGAGTGTTCGGCGGCACGCAGCTTCGGCCGAACATCCATATTGAGGATCTCACGGACCTATACATATCCTGCCTGCACGAACCGTCAGAGCGTATTGACGGCAAAATTTTCAATGCAGGATATGAAAATCATTCCGTCATGAATATCGCGGAGTCCGTCCGCGGCGTGATTGGCAGCTCCGTCGATATCGTCGTGGAGCCGACGGATGACCTGCGCTCCTATCATATTTCATCCGACTTGATCGCGAGCGAGCTCGGATTCAAGCCCGGCCACTCCATTTCTGACGCAGTTGAGGATCTGGTCTCCGCCTTCTCGGACGGCAAGGTACCGAACCCGATGGACGACCCGCGCTATTACAACATTCGAACAATGCAAGACGCGAGACTACTGTGAGCGTCATGCCTGCGCCCGATCCCGGGAACGACATCTCGCTTGAAGTGCTGGTTCGCAAGATGCGCGGGGAAATCATCCGGTTGAGCCATCTGAAAGGTGTACCGCATCTCGGCTCGGACTTGTCCTGTATCGATATTCTCGCGGCGTTGTATTGGCGAGTATTGAAGATCGATCCGACCTGTCCAATGGATCCGGATCGCGACCGATTCATATTAAGCAAAGGTCACGCCGCGAGATCATTATATGTCACGCTTGCGTATCGTGGCTTTTTCGATGTCGCTCAATTGGAGACGTTCACCGACCCAGGCGGATCGCTTCCGGAACACCCCGGGTTGCAATGCGTTCCAGGCGTCGAGGCCGCAACTGGCTCCCTTGGGCACGGCCTATCGCTCGGCCTTGGCATGGCACTCGCTGCCAGGATGACCCGCCGCGCGTCGCAAATCTACGTCCTGCTCAGCGATGGCGAATGCAACGAAGGTTCGGTCTGGGAAGCCGCCATGATGTCGGCAGCGCAGCAAACCAGCAATTTGACCGCCATTGTAGACTTCAACAAATGGCAAGCGACGGGCCGTAGCGAAGCGGTGCTTGCCCTATCCCCGCTGGCGGATAAATGGCGCGCCTTCGGATGGCACGTCACAGAAGCCGACGGTCATGATCTTGCCGCCCTGGCCGACATACTTCTCACCAACCGCGGTTCGGGCGACCGGCCGACGGCGATCGTCGCCCATACGGTGAAGGGCAAAGGTGTGTCCTTTATGGAAGACGACAACAACTGGCACTATCGCATCCCCAATGCTGAAGAGGTGGCGACAGCATTTACCGAACTGGGGCTGAAATGAGGAACGCCTTTGCTCAAGAAATAACCGCCATCGCAGCAACCAATGACAAAGTCGTATTGCTGTCCGGCGACATCGGCAACCGACTGTTCGACGACTTCAAGGAACTAGCGCCGGATCGCTTCTTCAATTGTGGTGCAGCCGAAGCAAATATGATGACCGTCGCTGCCGGAATGGCTCTCAGCGGTCTCAGGCCGGTCGTCTACACAATTACGCCTTTTGTCACGACCCGTTGCCTGGAGCAAATACGCAATGATGTTTGCTACCAAAGAGCTCCCGTCACGATTGTCGGTGTTGGATCCGGACTGGGGTATGCTTCGCTGGGACCTACGCACCAGTCGATGGAAGATATCGCCTTACTTAGAACAATGCCGGGATTGAATGTGATTTGTCCAGGCGATCCATGGGAAGTAAAGGCCGCGATTCGCAGCGTATTGGACATCGAAGAACCGTCATACATCAGGCTCGGCAAGAAAGGCGAGCCGGCGATCCATTCATCAGACCAACCATTCGAAATTGGGCGCTCGACAGTCCTGCGGACAGGTAGCGACGTTTGCCTGATAAGCACGGGTACAGCGACCGCTAACGCGTTACGGGCAGCTGAGCAACTCGCGACGGTTCCGATTTCCGTAAGCGTTGTGCACATGCATACCGTTAAACCCTTGGATACAAGGGCATTGGACCACGTTTTTCACAAATTCCCGATCGTCGCTTCGCTAGAGGAACATGGTCTCGTCGGAGGAATGGGAAGCGCAATTGCGGAGTGGCTTAGCGATCAAGAACCCGGGCTCGCCCGATTACATCGGTTTGGTGGCGAGAATCTATTTCTGCACGAAGCCGGTGACCGCAACTACGTTCAACAAAAGCACGGCCTCCTTCCCGAGCAAATCGCGCAGCGCCTAGCCCGAAGCTGGGACGCGAGTGTAAACTGCGCACCGTAATGCGCATCGGAATAGATTTCGACAACACAATCGTCTGCTATGACCGGGTTTTTCACGACCTTGCCTTGAGCGCCGGTCTGATTCCCAAGTCGGTCCCTGTCCGCAAGCAAGCGGTGCGCGACCATATGCGCGACAATGGCCTCGAAGACCTGTGGACCGAGATGCAAGGGATCGCATACGGCAAAGCCATTCATCAGGCTCAACCATATCCCGGCGCTCTCGATACAATGGCGCAGCTAAAAGACGCCGGTGCCGACCTCCGTATCATAAGTCACAAGACCCGGACCCCATATCGCGGCGAAGCATATGATTTGCGCGAAGCGGCGATGAACTGGCTGAATACCAACGGGTTTTTCAACGAGACCCGTAGTGGTCTATCCCCTGATCGTGTCGCGTTCGCTGAATCAAAAGACGAAAAGCTGCATATGATTTCCGATGTCGGTTGCCGCTGTTTCATTGACGATCTTAGTGAATTCCTGAGTGTGCCCAACTTCCCGCCGAACGTTCAGCGCATCTGGTTTAACCCAGACCAGACGCAAGTCAGCGACATTGGGCTGACATCGGTTGGATCTTGGCCGGAAGCTGGACGTGCAATCCTGTCAATAAGGGCAATTGCAACGTGACACAAACCTCGGCTGCCGATCGGACATACCGGCGTCTCCTTGAAGCCAGCCGCATTCCGGGCCCATATGTTTGTGAACCGCTCGCAATGGGCCGGAACAGCAAGGTCGTATTGATTTCGAACAAGAAGAATCGCTTTGTCGCCAAAACCTACTTTCAAGACAAACGCGATCCGCGCGACAGGTTGACGCACGAAATCTCCTTTCTCCGGTATGTCAAAAGCCGTGGGTTCGCCAACGTCCCAGAGCTGCTCGGCGTCGACCGGGACAACAACTGCGTCCTCTTAGAGTACATCCCGGGGACGACCATCCAGCCATGCGATGTAAATGAAGAACTGGTCCGACGGGCATTGGAGTTTGTTGTTGACCTGAACCGGGTAAAACCGGCGCGGGAAGCACTACCAACGGCGGCGGAAGCGGCATTTTCGGTCGAGGGGCATCTTTCAATCGTGGACCGGCGAATCGCGCAACTAGAAGCCCAGGCCAACGGTGGCTTGGTTCGGGATTTCTTGTCGAAGGAAGTGTCGCCAACGTGGCGGGCTGTCCGTGACACAGCGGTCCGCCGGACACGTTCGCGACTCGGTCAGGCGCTTTTTGACGAGGAAATTTGTGTCAGCCCGTCCGACTTCGGATTTCACAACACACTGTGGGATAAACAGGGCCGGTTGATCTTTCTCGATTTCGAGTATGCCGGCTGGGACGACCCGGCGAAGCTGTTTTGCGATTTTTTCTGTCAGATCGCGGTGCCTGTACCCAAACGGTTTGTGCCGGCGGCGCGTTCGGTACTGTCCCGCCTTGCAAACGACAGGCCTTGGTTTCTTGAACGGACAGAAATTCTTCTCCCGGCCTATCGCGTCAAGTGGGCATCCATGATGCTGAACGAGTTTTTACCCGCTCATGCGGATCGTCGGCGTTTCGCCGGTGTGCGTGACGATGGAAACGGTAAAGCGCTACAAATTCAGAAAGCCCGCCGGTTTATTGAGTTGGCGTCTCAAGAGTCCGAAGAAACCGAGGCGCAACTCCACTGATTCCCGTCTACGATTTCGCCCAACGCCCCTCTCCCGGTGCAAGAGGAAGCCAAGCCTCAAGCTGCAGCACATCTTCAAACCGCTGGACATCATCTGACGACGCGAGCGTCATCTCTTCTAAAGCCGCATGGAGTTCGCCGCCACAATCGAGCACCCGCTTATAAATGTTGCGGCGCTGCGACGGCTTGCTCGGCAGCATGAACAAGCTGAAGAGTATCAATCCATCAATTTGTTCGAGTTCCGCCAACGCATCGTGCAGCATCATGAAGCAGTTGCGCATCGCGTATTCCGTTAAACTCAACTGCAGTTCTAGCCCACGGCGCATGGCGTAGTCGCGAATCACCAAGTTCTGCACCCGCTGCGGATAGGTATTTCCCGCGACTGGCCGACTGCCAATATACCCGCGATACACGCTAATCCGGTCGGTGTCAGTCATCGAACCCTTCGGGAAGTTTGTAAGACAGCGCGGCACGGGTCGCCGGCCGCATGCTGAAGACTTCGAAAAAGCTCCCCAAACGTTTGTCCGAATAAGGCGTGAACAATCCCTTGAAACGGCGGTTCAATGACCAGCGCGTTGTGCCTTCTCGGTTGACCCGATTTCCGTGAATGAGCATCGGATTGAACAGGAGATACGAACCAAAAGGCACATCGAGCCAAGCCACTTTGTTCTCAATGTCGCGGAACAAGTTTTCGACACCACTTTGCCGGTAGTCCGAGAGATGTTCAGAAACCTCCATACTTTCGGCAAGGGGAAGGAGGAACATACTCTTCGTCGCAAAACAGTCGACGAACGGCATCCACAGAACCATTTCAAACGGCGAGCATTCAGACCACGCGTCCACATGGGTTGGCAAAAGAGAACTGTCGTCATTTGGGAGTTGTATGCTAAGGGCAAAATTGCGCTGAACCGCCAACTCGTTCCCAACGATGGTCTCAATTGCGGTACCCGCTACGTCGAAGTATGCCTGCCGCGCCCATTCCGCCGAGTTGAGGCGCTGGATTATCTCGACGCGGAATCCGTTCAGGCTCTCGGGATCAACGTGCATTGCAATCCCGTCAAGAAACGCGGTTGCATCTTCCGGCCTCGCCTGGTCCAACACTTCGGCCGCGGCATCGGCGATAAAGCGTTGCAACCGATCGAGCGCAGGGCGGTTTTCGGCTGGCCTGACAATGAACCCTCGCCGCATGAATTCCTGCCCGAGCGCATCCGACTCTTCGAGCCTCTCGGTGGCGGCGATCATGTGCTCAATGTCGATTTTTTGTCGTGCTGTCGCCATTCTTCCAACTTGTCCAGATAACGAAGGGATTTCGAGAAAGATATTGCGCCACCACGGCCTTAGTGGCTACACCCGAAGATATCATTTCAACACCGGTTAGCGATACAAAGCGCAGGAAAGAACAGCTATGGCCTGGGTGGATTTTATTGGCAGTGTTCATTCGAGCACATCACGCGACTACCTAGCGCGCGTCACGGAAGACGACAAAGCGGCCTGCGCCGAAATAGCATGCAGATGGGACGAAGAATATTGGGACGGCGATCGCAAATTTGGCTTTGGCGGATATAAATACGATGGCCGCTGGCGCGGTGTAGCGGAGCGTATTGCGACCCACTATCACCTCACAGATGGTGCTAAAATTCTGGACGTGGGTTGTGGCAAAGCCTTCCTGCTTTACGAATTTACACAAATTTTTCCGAATGCGTCGGTCACGGGCATCGACATATCAAGCTACGCCATACGAAATGCGAAGCCAGAGATTGCCGATCGCTTGATTATCGGTGACGCATCACGGCTTCCGTTCGCGGATGACCATTTCGATTTGGTGATCTCATTCAACGTTCTTCATAACCTGTATATCGAAGCGCTGTTTCAAGCGTTGGGCGAGATCGAACGGGTCGGAAGAGGACAGACAAATGTCACCGTCGAGGCGTACCGGACTGAGAGCGAAAAAGTGAACCTGCTTTATTGGCAGCTCACTTGCCGGGCATTTCATACGCCCAACGAATGGGAATGGATTTTCGAACAGGCGGGATATGCGGGAGACTATTCATTTATCTTTTTCGAATAGGGCGACCCAACGAAATTCCGATGACAGATCGGGTCGCGTCAATGCTCAAACGCGCTGCCGCTTAGGAATGCGCACCCATGCAACGATCTACAGTTCTGAAAATAGAAGGTCGAGCATCTAACAGAGCGAACCTTGCCAATAGGGCGGCCATTCAATCCCACAAAGCGGTAAAAGCCTGAATGAGTCATTTGATCAGGTGATTTATCGCCCAGCATCCGTTAGGGGCGGACAACACACCGCGATGAGATAATGCGCCATCGGATGGAATCCGGTGTGAACCACTTCATCGTTCATCGAAAAAAGAAAAACATTGGCGAAGTATTTACTCAGCAACGCCGTTAGCTCATCGCCCGACTTGCAATTGACATGCCCTGCCTTGCTTTGGGGTGATGCGTAGGCTTGGCTTTGCAACGACGGCGAACCGATGATGGCGACGCCTTCCGGCTTGATCGAACGTGCAATGTTGCCCACGAATTGGTCTTCTTTCTCAACAGGAATATGCTCGATGACGTCCAGTGTGTAAGCTGCGTCATACTCTCCGGCAACCGGGCCGGCCAATACGTCGTGCACCGCGAATTCGATAGGCCATAGATCAGATGTCCGGCTCTTCGCGTCCTCGATGAACACAGGGTCAAAGTCCGTTGCCGTTATATGAGGCACCACCTGTCGGACAATTCGGGTCCCGAAACCATCGGCACATCCGATTTCGAGTGCGGACGACTTCCCTTGGAGCATTTTCGACACGAATTTGTAACGCGACAAGGAAAAGACCAACCGGCGCGGGTCTTCACGCCAAGTTTGGCTACTCATAACGCCAAAACTTTCTAGACCCGATTCCTCTTGAAGCTCGAGGAGGTACTCGAACTGTGACTCCTTTGTACGACCCCCGCTCATACTACCCCCTCAAGTACCCATTTCATGCTCTATGCACATATTCGGCCGGATAGGCGCTTAGCTCCGTCCAATTCGCCTCGACCCAGTCTATTACTTCTTGAAGGCCATCCGACAAAGTCACGACTGGCGACCATTCGAACGTCTCCCTCGCTTTACTCGAGTCGATTACATAAGCGGCATCCTGGCCCGGCCGGTCCTCGACGGATTGCGTGACACGCCTGAAATCTTCCCCCATACGTTCGGCGACCTGCCGCACGATATCACGCACAGCGACACCTTGGGTCGGCGAGAGATGGTAGATTTCTCCGCAACGGCCTCCTTCCAAGATGGCCCGCTCACCCTGCGAGACATCCCTGATATGGATGTACGACTTTACAGCAACGCCGCCGCCATGAAGCGCGATAACATCGCCACGCTTTATGGCGAGCACGGTGCGAACGATAATCTTAAAAAGCTGCTGCCGCGCGCCATAGACATTCGTTGCCCGAACGGTGACCACGGGAAACCCGTAGGTCCGCGCATAGGACCGCAGTATATGATCGGCGCCGGCTTTCGATGCTGCATAGGGCGTGCTTGGGTTTACAGGGGCGTCCTCGGTAATGCGCCCAACGCAATTGCCATACACCTCGGGTGAGGAGATATGCATATAGCGTTTTAGATACTGTTGTCGGCGTATGTGATTCACGAGATTGGCCAGCGCGACACAATTTGTTTGGAACCACTGCTCCGGACGATCCCAACTCGGCCCTACCTCACTCTGGGCCGCAAAGTTGACAATGAATTCCGGACGCTCGGCATCGAGGAATTCAAGCAAACGTTCGATGTCATCATTCATGTCGAATTGCTTGAAGGAATACCGAGAAAGATCGGTACGCTGCTTGAACCGCAAGAACAAATCCGGCTTTTCCGGCGAACGGCTGACACCGATCACGCGTGCTCCCGGGTCATCAAGTAATAAGTCTATGAAGTCTTGACCGGAAAATGCATTGCTGCCCAGAACGACATATTTTTTCATTCGTCAGATCGCCAGGTTCGATTACTTGACGAATGGCGTTGGAGCTTGAAGCTTCCGCGGTTGTCCGCGAAATCTCTGTTCAATTCGCGCAACGTCAGAAGAGTTATCGAAATCGCATGACGACTCATTAGTCAGATATCTCAAGATCCGGCACCGTGCCGTAGATTGTCGGTCATGCAGCGCCTGCCTCCAACTTCAAGCTGCATTTGCTCTATGTTCTCACCGCGAAAGTTTGGCTCTACTCCGTTGGTCGAATTCCCAACCACGAACCCAACGGCGACCGGATCGCATCTTCCATAAGGAACCAGTCGGTCATTCGCTTCAGCTGTGCGTATGACAAGTCCGTCATGCACGATTCCGTACATCGACGTCGGCACTTCCGGCTGCGGATACGATTCAAGAAACTGTTTCATATAGATATTCGTTCGCGAGGCTTTGAAGTTTTGAAGAAAGGAACCCCAGCAGTCTAGATAGACGACTTCCTCATTATGGGCCACATCGAAATAACATTCCGGATTCGGCAGCAAGCACGAAACCTTAACCGAGGATACTGCAGACAACTCGAGTCTTTTCGCCGTCTGACGACAATGGCTTGGAGTTTGATACCTTGCAAACCCCGCATCGTCCGGGCGCCCTACGATCGTTTTGTATCCTCACTAAGCGAGATCGAACGAGCGGCCGCAACCCACATGGTCGCCCAACTATCCAGACGCCAGCAATTTCGCGGCTTGCCTGCAGACCGCTTCCATTGGCTTGGGCACAAAATCAATAGTTTCATACAGCTTGGTCGAGTCCAGCGAGATATTTATTGGTCGACGCTCCAAAAGCCCTGGCACGTCATTGATTCCACAACGGAGGATTTGTTCCCGCGCGCCTTCACACTGTGGCAAGCACCCAGCGAACATCTCAAACAATTCCAGTCGACTGAGAGAGTCAGGACCGCCAAGATGAAATAACCCAGAGGCATCATCCTTCATAAGTTTGATCAACGCGGTGACCACATCCTGAATATCGATAAACGAGCAGTTTTGATCTTCAGCGCATAGAATTCGCCGGCCAGTCCGCAAAGAGTTGCTCCACTCCGTCAAAAGTCCGCCGTAGTTCAAATCTTCACTCAAAGCTTTCGCCAATCGTATAATCAGGAAATTCTCGCCGGTACTTTGCAGGTACCGCTCGATGGCTAGCTTCTGATTCCCGTATGTAACGACCGGATTTGGGCTGCTGTCCTCACGATAGCGGCCGACAACACCATCGAATACCAAGTCCGTGGAAAAGAATACTGGCGTGGTTCCTCGCTCAATCAGTTGGTCGATGACACGCCGTGTCGCATCCAGATTCACCTCCGAGGTTCCGGAAGGGTCGGCAGCGCATCGATCTACCCGTGCCTCTGCAAAAAGGATTATCCCATACCGAACCATCGAAAGGTCGGCGCCCAGGTCGTGGATAGACATGGTACGGCCATCGAAACGAATTGCGTCGGGAAACGTATTCGTGTGACAGGTCGCCACGATGCGCTCTACGCCAAGCCGTCGAGCTAATGCCCGGCCAACATAGCCGCTCGCACCGAGGATTAGGAATTCAGGCCTCGTTGCCATCAGACAATTCTTCCAAACTTGAGGTGAAAGCAGTTTACCGCAGCCGCGACTGTCACCGCATGCCGTATATAGCCAATCTCTAAGCCTCAAACCCGCCATGGACGAGACGACGGATTCAACTGAGGCGCACATAAACTAGCTCGAAAATCGAGTGTAACCACTATATGTAGTTATCAAACATACCGACAAGCGCTATACTGTTGCTCATCATCCTTATCCGATCCGTCACGCTGCTAAAAGCCGATTCTTGGATTGCACTCGACGAACCGTAGCTCAAGCGGGGGAGCCTCCACATTGACCGAACGAGTATTGCGAGCGTACTACGACTTTGCCGTTGTACCGGTCAGCTATAGTGTTTTCGATTTCCTGTATCTCGCAGAGATCGAACGCATCCACCGCAAGCTCGATGCGCTCGAATTTGTTGTCGTCGCGAATACGGGCGATGGCTTCAGATCGGACAGCTCGATTTGGCCGATCGAAGAAAAGCGCTTTAGGCTTACAAACATCGTTCTTCGGGCGGGTAACCTTCTGCCGTCCTGCCGGCGCACCGTTTATCATCCTACGCGAGGGGATGCAGCCGCTGACTTCCAACCCGATGCGCACATTTTCCCGAATGACTATTCGGTCGAGAACCCCATCACCGAGTACGAAGACATCGGTGTTTTCCTGGCGCTCTATCAGGGAAAACGGCTTGGCACGTTCCGAGCGCCGAGCGAATCCGTTCAACGCGTGGAGGCTTGGCTTGCCGCAAATGCCGGTGAGCGAAAACCCGTTGTCATAACAATTCGGAACTATCCGCACGAACCCTTACGGAACAGCAATATTCCAGAATGGGTAAGATTTGCAAAGAGCCTGGATCCCAACGTTTATTGCCCGATTTTTGTCCGCGATACGAACGATGTATTCGGAAAGCCTAACGAAGAACTGGGCGAATTCCTGCAATTCGACCCCGCATCGGTCGACATTGACCTTCGCCTAGCCCTCTATGAGAAAGCCTACATCAACCTCTTTGCTGATACGGGACCGACGGTACTCTGCATGCTGGATGACATAACCCGAAGTATTCGCTTCAAGGTTGTTCCAGATGTCAATCCCAGCGGATCGGTTGGCCATTTCCTACGCCGTGGCTACGGGCCCGGCATGGAGTGGGTATCCAGCAATAGTTTTCAGCGGACCGTTTGGGAACAAGACGATTTTCCAATCATCGAACGTGAGTTTGAGAAACTTGTGGGGATGATCGAATCAGGGGCGCCGCCTAGCCCGGCGCCATTGCCGCCATTGGTCAAGACGCTGTCCCGCCTGGTCATTGGGCGGAACTTTGGTATGGCCGAAAAATTGGCAAAGATTGGCCTCGAATCCGATCCAGACGACCCTGAAATTCGATTTTTGCTCGCACGGACCTATGAAGCCACCGAACGCTACGAAGAGGCGGCCAAACTCTACGAAGACATCCTTCGAATTCCAAACTCGGACAAATCTGCCGCAATTCCCTATGCCAACTGTTTAGTGGCCATCGGTCGTATAAACGACGCAGTCGAATTCCTGCTATCGATCGAGCAACGCAACACAGACATCAATGTCCGTTTCCTCGTGGGAACGAAACTGATTGACCTGGGCGAGGAAGAACATGCCGTCAGAATTCTGAAGGACCTTCTAAAGAAGTTCCCCAATGACCCCAAAATTCTTGGTGCATTGGCGAGTTGCTATTCGCATGACAATGCAACGCTACCAGAGGCGCTTCCGTATCTCGCCAATGCCATCCGGAATGCGCCGGATGATCCGGGACATTACACCGCGATGGCGCATTGTTACTCGCGGATTGGGCGTTATAACGAAGCAATCCAGCTTATGGCCCATCGTGCCAAGGTCGCGGGAGAGTTCTCTACACTTGATTGGGTGGCGCTCGGCCTTTGGCGAGATTTGGCAGGTGATTCCGACGGTGCAAAAAAAGCGCTATCGGTCGCCTTGACTAAAATCGATGCCGATATCGTGCGCCAAAACCGTCTTAAAGACGTCATGTCGCGACTGATCGTGTTGCGGGCCCGCATTCACTATCATTTGGGAGATGTCGAAGAGGCGCAAGCAGACCTCCAGCGGGCAAATACCGACCGGCCCGTCGGCGAACTTGACTACAGCCCGCAATTTTATCTGGAGGACACGCCGCAACGACTGAATCGGCTGCGGAACATTGTCGGTGACCGGGATGTATTTATCCTGTGTCACGGCCCTTCTATTGCGGAGATGCAAGACTATTGGAAATCCTTCGCAGCCTACGAACCCTGCCTCTTCGGCCTGAACAGATTCCGAGTATTCGAGTCAGGATTCCTTGCGCAGACCGGGCACCAGATCGACGTCGGCGTTGCCGCCCACCACCGGCTCTTGCAGCCGCATATGGACAACTATCTGGAATTTCTGTCTCGCGATCGCCCGGAGATGTTCATTACCTGCCGCTGGGCACTTGATCGGGTGAGCAGCCGGTTCCCGTCGCGCGCTGAAATCGAGAAACGGTTCGACGAGAAGCTCTTGTATTTTGGGCAGACCAACTTTTATTTCACCCACGCGCCGGATCATCCGTTGCGCTTTCTGTTCGCAAACACGCTTTCGATGATGACTAGTTTGGCCGTGATCGCCGGCGCGCGTCGAATATTTATCTTTGGCGCCGATGGCAAAGCAGATGCGAATTCTGAGAGTATCACACACTATGGTGCGGACAGCGGCGACCTAAGGTTTGACTTGGCTGGAAAAAAACGGGACGCGGTTGTGGATGCCTTCGCGTCGGACACACTACGTTTCAACCAGGGCACCGATTTCGAATTGATGGCTAGCGAATACCTCTTCAATGTCAAACGACCCGAAATTTTCAACGTTTCGACCGAAAGCGCCATAACGCTGTTTCCGAGAATCGACTACGAGACAGCGTTGAACATGATGGAACCTGATACAGCCGACATACGGCAAAGCGCATAGCACCCGCAATCAGCGCCACACCGGATGTGTCCCCGTTGAGCGAAACAACTCTTACCGCGTTCTACGATCTCGAATTGGCTCCGGTCAGTTTCGATTTCTCATGCTTTTTGATGCTTGCGGAGATGGAGAGGCTGCGGCGGGAATGCAGCGACCTTCACGTAGTGATTGTGCCAGCGCCCAACACCGGTGACCAACAACGGGAAACCGAATACGACGACAGCAATAAACGATGGCGCCTGCACAATATACTCGTGCCGCATATCGCTATCTTACCCAACCCGGCATCACTGACGATTTGCTCTTCGCGACATGCTGCGGACCAAACGCTAACCGACGCGAACGGCCCCATCTTTCCCCAAGGCTACGACACCCAATCGCCAACAACCGAGTTCATGTGGTCCCAAATCGCGGCGGCATCGGCCCGCGGGGAAACGATCCCATCCTACCGGGCAAGCGCCCAGGCGAAAAAGTATATGGAGCAATGGCTAACGTCGTATTCTGGTGACCGGCTTCCGATTTCAATCACCTTGCGGGAAAGCTCGCATGCCGTTCCACGGAACAGCAATCTTGAATCTTGGTACCAATTTGCGGATCGATTGGATCGCAACAGATTCTATCCCGTTATCGTCAGGGACACCGAGAAGATCTTCGGCGAGCCGCCTGGCCTCTTCGACGGATTCACGACATGTCCTCAAGCGTCTCTAAATCTCGATCTACGAATTGCATTGTACGAAAGTTGCTATTTGAACCTGATGTTGCCCGGCGGACCAATGGTGCCTTGCTGGCTAAACGATCGAATTCGCTTTTTGAATTTCAAGATAATCAATGAAGATTGGCCAAACACGACCACCGCTTATGTTTCCTCCCAGGGGTTGAAAATCGGCGGACAGCTCCCTCACGCAACACCCTATCAACGTCTTGTGTGGGAGCCTGACGACCTTGAAGTCATAGAGCGCGAATTCGACGCAATGGTGGAGCGCATTGGCGAAGACGATGAGCGCGGTCAACCGTCAACCTTAGATCCACAGAACACAGATGATCCGATGGAGGTCGCGCTCCGGCTACAGATGACGGGCCGTTTGGAGGAAGCGACCGCGATCTACCAAGATATTGTCGGCAAGGACCCCGACAACGCGGACGCATGGCATTTGCTGGGACTGATCGCGCATCAAGCAGACCGTCCGGAGGCGGCGGAGAAAATGATCTTACGCGCCATCGGCCTTACTGGCGGACAGGCGAATTACTTCGTCAACCTTGCCGCCGTCTTGAAAAAAGCCGAACGGCTCGACGAGGCGGCCAACAGCCTGTGGCGCGCTATTGCATTGTCGCCGAACGACGCTGGCGCACATGCGGACCTGGCCGAGTTGCTCGCGGATTCCGCCGATGGCGATAAAGCCAAGTCGGCAATGTTGAAAGCGCTGAAACTCAAGCCGGGGTCAATAGAGCTTTGCGAACGTGCCGGCCGACTCTTCCACAATTCGGGCGACATCGAAATTGCCGCGAATTTGTACCGCCAGGCACTCGACCTCCGGAAGAAGTCGGCGCAGCGGCGCATGGAAGCAATGGAACAGCTTCCGGAGCTTCCGGTGCAAACGCTCAAGACCGCCTGACAGAACGGCAATCGCACCGCTACGGGGCAGCGCGGCCTGACCGACCGCCCCGCCCTTTTCCTATCGTGTGCCCCATCATCGGCCGCTGGTCAGTCTACGCCGTCGTCGGAGGAAGTTTGACCCGTCTGCAAGGCGACACTTGGCGGCGCACGAAACGGTGTAACGCTTTCCAGCCGCGAGTAAAAACCTGGCGAAAACTGCGTGCACGCGTGGCGTTCGCCTTGGCGAGGTAATAATCGACGGTTTCCTGATCGGGATAGTCCTGCCGAATGGCATCGTTGCCGTGCAGGGCCGTCGCCCGACCGGCTTCACGTGTCGTTTCCTTGTAAGAATTAGGCCACATGTCTTGTCTCCTTTAAGATCACCCGTGGCCTTGCCGCACGTCCTCCGCCGGTTCCCGACAATTTGCGTCGGTATTATTCAAATCCTAACCTTGCGGGCAGCCTAAATCGCAATTGTTTCTGTCCTATGTCGGACTCCGGGTGAATCTGTTTCAGTTGTAACGCCGCTTGATTCGCGCCGCCGATTTCGGCATCCAGTCGCCACCGCCAGGACAATCCTTCCGTCCCGGCCAAGCAACGGGCACCGTCATGCACGCACGCGAGCAATGGAAATCGAGAACCGGGTTCATCCTGGCAGCCGCCGGTTCCGCGGTCGGGTTGGGCAATGTCTGGCGCTTTCCGTATCTCGCCGGAGAACACGGCGGCGGCGTGTTCCTCGCGCTCTACTTGGTCTTCGTCTTCACCATCGGCATCAGTATCCTGTTGGCGGAACTAACCATCGGCCGGGCGGCGAAACGCCAGCCTGCCGGCGCCTTCCGCGTGCTAGGCGGCGGACGGTGGCGCGCAGCGGGTTACTTCGGCGTCGCCGCGGCTTTCTTCGTGCTGTCTTTTTACAGCGTCGTCGGCGGATGGACGCTTGCCTATATCGTCAAGGCGACGACCGGCGGGCTGGACGGCGCGACCGCGGCGAGCGCCGGACAGTTGTTCAGCACGCTCATCGCCGATCCGTTCAAGCCGCTGGCCTATCACGGTGCATTCATGGCGCTAACGATCCTCGTCGTCATCCGCGGCGTCTCGGGTGGGATCGAAGCGACGAGCAAGCTTCTCATGCCGGCCTTATTCATCCTGCTTCTGGTCCTCGTCGGCCGGGCCCTCACCCTGCCGAATGCCGGGGCGGGCCTGGCATTCTATCTGCAGCCGGATTTTCAGAAGGTGACCGGTGGAACGATCATCGCGGCGTTATCCCAGGCCTTTTTCTCGTTGTCCGTCGGTCTGGGCGCGATGATCACTTATGGTTCGTATCTCAGCATGCAGGAAAGCCTTCCGAAATCCGCGGCCTGGATCGCGGTCATCGACAGCGGGGTCGCGTTCCTGGCGGGCTTGATGATCTTCTCCGCGGTCTTCGCCTTCGGGCTGAACCCGGCGGCAGGCCCCGGACTCACCTTCGTCACGCTGCCCACGATCTTCGGGCAAATGCCCGGCGGCCCCCTCTTCGCCTTCGCCTTCTTCGTGTTGTTGGCGGTCGCCGCCCTGACGTCCGCGGTATCGCTGCTTGAAGTGGCGGTCGCCTACCTGATCGATGAACACGGCGTAAGCCGGTCCGGGGCGGCCCTCTTGCTCGGCGCAATCATCTTTGTCCTGGGCATCCCTTCATCACTGTCGCTCGGTGTTTGGAGCGACTTCACCCTCTTCGGCCTAGGCGTCATGGATTTCATGGACGGCGCGACGACGAAGGTCCTGATGCCGCTTGGATCGATCCTGCTCAGTCTATTCGCCGGTTGGGTGGTCTACCCGCGCCTCGCCCGGGAACTCATGCACCTTCAGGCTGGCGAGCGTATTGCCATACCCCTGCGGGTCTGGGGAATCGTGTGCAAGTATCTAGGGCCCGTCGCGATCCTGTGGATCATGATCGCCGGGCTGATGCCCTAACAGCAGCCGCTTCATCGTCAATCGGACAGACACGACCGGTCATCGCCACCGAGACAACTTAGCAAGGCCTTCCATCTTTTCGGATGATTTCGATAGCTATCCTTCTTGATCCAACGCTTCAACAACTTTAGATCCTCAGCGTCACTCGAGCCGGACAACCCGACGCCAGCAAGATCGTGATGCAACTGTTCGATAACAAGGCGCACCGTTTCGCCGGATAGGTCTATCCCGTACCGCATTTCGCTTCGGCGTACCGTCACCGGGCGTTGAAACGCAACCGAACTCGGCAGCATCCAATGCGTGCCAATACCGTCGCTCCGGAGAACAGTCGGCATGGTCAACTGATGATAATGGACCTTGCTTCCCCGGCATTCATAGTATTCGCCAATCTCCTGCACCAGTTGTCCGGAAAGCCCGCTCGCGAGCTGCGACGAAGCGCCGAATGTCGATCCGATGCCGCGGTCCTGGCCGAATGAAAAATCGACCGCCGAGGCGTCGGCAACAATGATATGGAGTGGTGGGATTCTCTCATCTGTGGAACAGGCCTTGCCAGATTCACTGTCCACTTCCTTACGTAGCGCTAGTAGCGCTGACAGGACGCCACGATTGTCGACGCCTCCGCCATCCGTGACCCAGTAACGCATCCCGAGCGGATTTCCAGCCGTATCCGAATTTTCGCCTATGAGCCCATATGAATCGACCGCCGCATAGGGAAAAACCGGGGGGAAATTTGCACTTAATGCCGCGGCTCTCACCAACGAAGCCTCTCCGTGATTGAGGGCGACATACGCCATTTTTGGTTTGGTGTTGCGTTCGTCGAAAAGCGCCGGGTTCAGGTTCGTAACGACCAACCGGCCACCGGCATGCTCGCCGGAATTCAACTCGCCGCAATTGTTCTCCCGCTCGGGAAGAGTATCGCCACATTGGGCATAGCACTGTCCGTCCTTGTTCGCTGAATTCTCCGCGGCCGGACAAATCGGCCGATCTCCCGGCATCCAAAATCGAGCCTTGGTCCATATGCCGCTCTCTTCAAGCTCGGACATCTTGCGCGACTGCCAAGGCCAACGAGGGAAATGGCCGGCGAGTGCAGTGTTGAAGATAACCCCGACATTGCGCACATCCTTTAGGCTGTCCCCATTCTCCGGAAGGTTGAAGTGACGCGCGAAGCTCTCGGCCAGCAGATCACCCGTCCGCGTCCGCATCCAGACCTCACGAGCCCCGTCGCCGGGTTCGCCCGGCAAACCGAGAATGATCCGCCATTCCAACACGCCTTCAATAGCCTCCTCGATAAACGGCTTCGCCATCGCCGCGTTGAAGCGTTCCCATTCACCGGTCCCCGATTCTGCCGTCGTGTCTTCCCGCTTGGGATCGCCCGCGGTCAATGCTTCGGCATGGCCCAGGAAATAGGCCAGCGTCGCGCTTCCACCGGATACGGTACTTATGAGAACGACGTCGCAAAGATGCCCGGCGGAAGCCAGCCCGCCTAATACGGACGCACCGTACAACGCAGCCCGCGTGCCGCCACCAGACAGTGCGAGCACCACGCGCGGTCTGTCGCCGCGTTTCTCGTCACAGAGATTTAGGGCATCGGGCGACCGCAATTGATCGCCGAGCCGAAACTCGACCGGCTCGCTCCCGATCAACTCCATTTCCGCCTTGACCGGAATCCCGCGTATCCATAATCCGCCGGCCCCGATTGCCGCAAAAAACAACACTGTCGCGATACCCGAATAAAATCGCGCTCGATGCCGAACAACCCTGGCCGTGCTCGCCGCAAAGACAGCGTTCCGATAGTCGGCGCATTTCTTGTCTTCCAGAGCGATCTGCCGTCCCTCATAGTATCCCTGTATTTCCTCCAGAAGATCGAGTGGGCTGTAAGCATGGAACGCCTCGCCCCTTTTAACTTCGTCCTTGCACACCTTCTCGTATGTGCCGAGAGCCAGAATCCGGCTTGCGCCATGAATCTGTAACATCCGACCAGCCGACAGCACTTCCGTCTTTGCCGAGCCTTTGTAACGATAATCAACACGGCCCTTCCGTTGCGTGCTCGGCACTTGGTCGCGAAACAAATCTAGAATTCGTATGACAAGAAACCGGTCGGTCCAATAGGCGTAGAACCAACTCATTCCATAAAGTGTGCAAACGTAGGCAAACAGCGTCCAATTCATCGGGTCCGACGACGAATTGAAAAGATACGAGACATAGCTGACATCAGCTAACCGGAGAATTGCCAGGACGATTATGACGACACTCAGCACAAGCTGGGGTCCCGGCGAGAAGAACATTTCGCCAAACGCCCAGATCGCCTGCCGGAACCTGTCGTTGGCCGTTCCCATGGCCAGAATTAGACCGGTAAAAATGGTTGGGATACCGAACATAAGGATAAGCGAAAGCTGTCCCGGCTGGCCGAGCGGAAACAGGAAATATAGAAACGGGAAGAGTGACAAGACCGCACCAGGAAACAGCAGCGGCACCGTGTGCATGAAAGGCACGACGAGAAGAGCATGCCACCAGGACGTCGAGGCGAATGTGGAACGCAGGCGTACCCTGTGCAGTTCGACTAGCGGCAGATATTCCGCAAGATCGCCGGGCTTGTTCTCACCGGCACCGCGGTTACCTAAGAATGCGCGCGCGATGAAATACGCCATCACTACGAGAAGGATCAGGCCGGGAATGACCGCAATCAAAGCGTTCAGAAAAGGACCTCCGCTTGCTTGAGTATCGGAACTATCGGCCCTCATCCATAAGAGAAAACACGCAAAACAAAGTGCGGTGACCTGTACTCCAAAATGCCACTCCTCGGTCTTTCTCCAATGGGAGGCAAGACACACGAGAGCGAAATAAATTATGGCTGCAAGGGCAAAGGTGAATCCTCGACCCCAAGAGCTGGGCGACAGGTTCGGGCCAAGCGTAATAGCGGCAATCAGCAGCAAACAGATCAGACCCGTCGCGCCGAGATGACCATCGGGCCACCGTAGTGCCCGCGCCCACCGCCGCCAGCCGGACTCATTCTTCTGTTCATCATCCCAGAACGTGTTGCACAGAACACGATCCCAGCGACGTAACTTGCTATCGAAGCACCGCAGAAGCTTCTCGAATCTACCAAGTTTGTTCGATCGTTCCGACATCATTGAATGCTTTTAATTGCATTGCCTGATTCGTAACACAATCTTGGATCGAATTCCAGCCAAACGTCCGGCACGCAGCCGTCGTCGAATCAGTGACAGTTCTCCGGATCACGGCTGCCTGCCGTTCTATAAATGGCCCTCTGGAAAGTGCGAAATAACGTGACGCATCTTTCCCGACGGACCGCGCTCGATCATCTCGACATACTCGAACCGGATTCTGGTACCAGCACCGAGGCGGCGCTCCGCACGCAAGCGAATCCGCGATTCGTCTTCATTCGAATAGTTCGCACCGCGCACGATCCGGATCGTAACCTCGTCCAGCCGACGCTGAACGATTTGCGCCTCACGAATGTTGGCGTTGCCCATGAACAAAAAGTCCAACCGGCCAATCCGTGCGCCGTTGGCCAATACGACATAATCGTCGGCGCGCCCATGCACACGGTCGACGATCCGCCGGCCCCGGACGTCACGCCTGCCGTCGAACTGCACCAAGTCGTCGACCTGATAACGGATCAACGGAAAGGCCGGGTTCGTTAGATTCGTCCCGATAATCGCACTGAGCCCTGACTTTTCGTCTGGCGCCAGTTCCACCGCCCCGAAATCCTCGTCCACGTATGAAACGCCATCCGGGTCTTGCGAGAAATTCCCGACCGCCTCGACCATCCCGTAGTGATGAATCGGCGTCACGCCGAAAGCCTTTTCGATGCCCTCTATCTGGTGGTCCAGCACCTGCTCCGATCCCAAGCTGACCCATCGAACCGGATAGTCGAGCCGCACGTCGTGCTCCAACATCAACAGCGCAAGCGCCGTAATCGCGGACGGATAACCGTGGAACCATGGGACCCGACGACGGTTAAAGTCGTCGACGATATGCGGCATGGACGTGGCATGGATTTGGTTGCCGTTCACGTAGACCTGCCGCTCGGCATAATTGTATCGGCAATACGGCGGCGCGTCCTGGTCCGACGGGAACAAGGTCATTCCCCGAAAAATGGCGCACGGCGTCCCGAACGCGATGCCGTGGCGCAGACGATGCCGCCACCATACCGCCCATTGAAGCTGCAAAGCCTGCATCGTCACGAAAACGGGCAGGCCCGCCCCCGTCGACCCGCTGGTCTCGATGCGCAAGAGCTGCGATTTAGGCACGGCTTCCGAAATGAAATCCTCGACACGATCCTGAACCTGCCGCTTTGTCAGGAGTGGAAGCCGGGCAAGATCGTCGACACCGGCTATGTCCGTGGGGCCGATCCCCTCCTGCTTGAACAGCGAACGGTAGTACGGCACGGTCGACGCCGCGTGATGAACAAATGATCGCACTGATTCATCGAGATAGTCACGCAATCGGTCGGCGGACCAGCCATCTCGCGCCTGCATGTCGCGAAGTGCCTGGAAAAACGCGCGGTTATATCGTTTGAACTTTATGTGGTACCCAAGACCGCTCAGAGCGACATTTTGTAGCCACACTGGCAGTCGATGATACGTGTTTTCGAGCTTATCGACGTGATTCAATAGCACTATTGCAATGCATCTTACGGACCCGACCTGTCATCGGCGCAGAATTTGATTATAGCGGCGTGAACGATATTCGAAGATCGGTATTAGAGGAACCGGCAACGGCGCAGTCCATGGAAAATTCGGAACAAGCCGGTAAGACCGCGGACGCCGTTCCGTTGATAACGGCGAATGACCTTGTACAGACGCTGCGCCTTATCGTCGTTGGTGTTCTGTCCTGGATCGTGCCCTCCGCGCTCTGGGCGCGATTATCCGTCGCGCTGGCGGCGCTCGATCGGCGTATCCGGCCGGAAGAAATCGCGCGGCAGACCGAACTGTTCGCCGTGCTGCTCGGCGACACGCCGCCGCCGGAAGACATCGTCCAAACGAGCATCGCCGCCAACTACGAAGACCGGCTTCAGCTCTTCCGCGATTACCGCCCGGGCGGCTGGCAGCCGGAAACGCGACTCGCCGGCGAACAGCATCTGCGCGACGCGCTCGCCCGGCGGAAAGGCGTGATCCTTTGGACAAGCCATTTCGTCTATAGCGGGCAGATCACAAAAATGTCCTTGGCGCGGCACCGCTACAAGGTGAGCCACCTGAGCCGTCCAACCCACGGGTTCTCGAATTCGCGCTTCGGCATGTCGGTCCTGAACCGGATACAGACGCGGATCGAAGATCGCTACCTCCTGGACCGGATTCAGATCCAGGGTACCGATACTTTGCCCGCGCTGATGGCGATGCGCCGGCGGCTCCATAAGAACGGCATCGTCTCGATCACGCTCGGCACGCAAGCCAGCCAATTGATCGAGAGACCCTTTCTGAACGGCAAGATCCGTATTCCGACCGGCCCGGTGGAGCTTGCCCGGCTGACCGATTCGGTGTTGCTGCCAGTCTACACGGTCCGTGATGAGTATTGGCGATATACGACGTATATCGGTGCGCCGCTAGCGTCTGCAGACGAAAGCCCGGCGGACGCCGCCGCCGCGTTTGCCGCATGGCTCGAACCGGTCGTTCGGGCGCGGCCTGCACATTGGCGGAGTTGGAGGATGGTGGAGGCACCCGTCCCATCGCCCCGTACCCGCACGACGTAAGGCCGGCGAAACGCCAGCCTTACGCAATCAGTATGTGGTCTTCTCAAATCGTTACTTGGGGAGAACAACCGTATCGATCACATGGATCACGCCGTTCGACGCGGCGACGTCGGCGGAGATGACCTTCGCGTTATCGACTTTCACGCCCTTGGTCGCATCGACCGAGAGTTTCCCGCCCTGCACGGTCTTGACCATCTGGCTCTTACCCGCGATGTCGCCGGACATGATCTTGCCGGGAACCACGTGATAGGTCAGCACGGCCACGAGCTTTTCCTTGTTCTCGGGCTTCAGCAGGTCTTCCACGGTGCCCTTCGGCAGTTTGGCGAAGGCGGCGTCGGTCGGCGCAAAAACCGTGAAGGGGCCATCACCCTTCAGCGTGTCGACCAGACCGGCGGCCTTCACCGCGGTGACCAGGGTGTTGAATTTACCGGCCGAAACGGCGGTGTCTACGATGTCCGCGGCCTTGGCCGCGACTGCGCCGAACAGCATCGGTGTAGCCGCAACGGCGACGACGAGAAAACGACGAATTTTATCCACGATGTGCCTCCTCAGGGGGTTTAAGTTCCGATGAACAACACCACCCTCTACGGCAGCCCTCATGGAGTGGATCAATTGATCATGAGAGAATCTTCGATGCGACGACCGTACGCCGGAAATGCCCTCGCCCACGCAACGGGTTACGCCCTCCCTAAATTCTCTGTAAGCATCGTGGTCGCCCTCATGGCCCTGTCGGCGGAGATACAGAGGGCGTATGCCGACGAGACCGCGCTGTGGCAGGCGCTTCGCTCGCCGGGCCATGTCGCCGTCATGCGCCACGCGCTGGCCCCGGGGGGCGGCGATCCCGAATCTTTCAAACTGCGCGACTGCGCCACCCAACGGAACCTGTCGGACAGCGGCCGCGGCCAGGCGAAACGGATCGGCGACCGGCTCCGCGCAAACGGCGTGACGGCGGCGCGGGTCTATTCCAGCCAGTGGTGCCGCTGCCTGGAGACCGCAAGATTGCTCGGCTTTGGCGAGATCACCGAACTGCCCGCGCTGAATTCCTTTTTTCAGTCGATGGACCGGCAGGAGGACCAGACCGCGACCCTAAAAGCATGGATCAAGGGTCAACCGCTCACCACGCCGACCATCCTGGTCACGCATCAGGTGAACATCACCGCCCTGACCGACATCTTCCCCGCCTCCGGCGAGTTGATCGTCCTCCGCCGCGCCGGCAACGGAACCCTCGCCGTGGTCGGCACGGTCGAGACCGATTGATCGTTTTGGCGCAACCGGCTGGGAGTTAGCGGATTGGCGATAGGATTTCCGTCATCAAATGACGACAAGCGGCACCGGTGAACGCCGTCCTTTCGACAATCGAATTAGAGTACTAGATGCTGCGGTTTGAATGCCCGCTATCGGGGGTAAAGCGGACATAGCTCACGAGCACCGTGACGTTCGCTTTTAGCCAGTAGCGGACATAGACCTTGGACTAAGGTTTCGCCGGGTTGCAATGGCCTTGCGGGCAATTTACTTATGAGTCTGTCTTGGTCCGTTTAGCGCATTCGCCGATATTCTCTTCACGCGAACTGCATCTAAATCAAGGCGATCGATGATAGAATGTTTGAAAGCAACCAATTGGCGAGGAGTTTGACGAATTTCTGACCGAAATTTTGAGCCCATGACCAAAGCCGAGGTCGTCGCCGCGCAGCGCGAATGGGCCAAGTATGTCACGGAGGGCGATGTCGACAAGCTCCTGGACCTTTACGATTTCGGTGCGCCGGACGAACCCCTTCTGTTCAAGCCAACATTGGCGGATGTCATTCGGCTCGATCGTGCGGGAGCGCGATCGTACTTCGTGGGCGGTGATCCGAACTATCCACACGACGATGGCTTTCTTAATCGAGGCTGGAAACAGGTAGATTTCCAGAGCGCTGCGGGCCCCATTCTCAAGGCAGGTGGTCTTGGCTACAAAGATATGGGGCACTACACCTTCATCGACGGGGACGGAAACGCCACCCGTGCCGACTATACCTTCGCCTATCACAAGCTAAACGGACGCGTTCTTATCTCATTGCATCATTCATCTCTAACGTGGCTGCCCCCTTTAGCAGAGTGAGTTGGACGCAGGACGCAATGAAACCGAACACCGCAGATGCGGTGCGGAATCGCATCAAAATCAATACCTATTGATCATCCCTGATTGACCCAGTCGGCTTAGGTCAATCTGCGTCCACTGCGATGCCAGAGACAATGCGGGTGCCGCCCGACTGCGGACGGATGGAGCGGAACCGATGCAAGTTATCGGATATTTGGCGACCCCGGGAGGACTCGAACCTCCAACCTGCGGATTAGAAGTCCGCCGCTCTATCCAGTTGAGCTACGGGGCCCGCGCAAAGCGGGCTATCCATAGCAGGAATCGCCCGTCCGGTCGCTAGGCAATCACAACCCCGGTGTCCGGGTCAGTGGGTCCAGGGCTGCATCCGCGAATAGGCGAAATTGTCGGCATAGGCCTTGGGCTTGATGCGCCGCTGTTTCGGCTCGCGCACGGTATAGGTGAAGCCGTTCTTACGAGCATGTGCGATGGCATCTTCCTTCGAGTCGAAGGTCAGCCGGACCTGCCGGCTGGTATCCGCCGAGCCGTTCCAGCCGATGATCGGGTCCGGCCGCGACGGGTCGGATGGTTCGAAAACCATGACCCAGTCCTTTATCTTCCGCCGGCCCGACTGCATCGCTGTCTTCGCCGGTTGAAAAATTCGAACATGCTTGCTCATGACTGTCCCTACTGCCTGCCTATTTCCCCGCATCGGCGCGCACCTCGACGCCGGCCCAGCCCTCGATATGCTTGATCAGCGAGACCGACACCTCGTCGCCGGTGCCCTGGCTCACGGCGTAGGTCAGGAACTGCCTGACCGTGTTGCCGATCCACATGGGGACACCCTGCGCGGCGGCCTCCTCCATACACAGCTTCACGTCCTTGTGCAACAAGCGCTGCTTAAATCCCTTGGTGAAATCACGCGGCAGCACATAGGTTGGGTAGCGGATTTCGCTGACGTCGCTGCGGCCGCTGCTCGCGTTGATCACGTCCAGCATGACCGCCGGGTCGATCCCTGCCTTCACCCCCATGACCAACGCCTCGGCGCAAGCGATATTGGCCGTCGCCGACAGGTAGTTGTTGGCCACCTTCATGGTCTGACCCAAGCCTGGCGCCTCGCCGATGAAGAAGGGGTTTTCGCCGATCGCCGCGAAGGCCGGCGTCAACGCCGCCGCGACCGATCTGTCGCCGGACTGCATGAGCGATAGCGTTCCCGCTTCCGCGCCCGATACGCCGCCGCTGACCGGACAATCGAGACAGCCGATTCCCTTTTCCGACAACGCCGACGCCACGGCACGCGCCGTCACCGCCCCGGTGGTCGACAGGTCCACATAGCGCTTGATCTTGCCGCCGGCGATCAACCCATCCTCGGCCAGCGCAACTTGGCGCACCACATCCGGAATCGGCAGGCACACCATCACATTCTCGACCGCGTCGGCGACCGCTTTCGGGCTGTCGGCGGGAACCGCGCCTTTGTCGACGAAGGTTTTCATCGCCTCCGCGCGGACGTCGAATACGGTCACCGGGAATCCAGCATCGACCAGTCGCATCGCCATTGGCCCGCCCATTGCGCCCAGGCCGATAAACCCGATCGCCGGTTTCCCGCTCGCATCGCCGCCCTCGATCGCCGTGGAAACCGCCTGCCCGCCTTTCACCTGCACGCCGGCCCAATCCTCGATCATCGTGATCAGGCTGATCGACGGATCGCCTCCGCGGCCCTGCCCAACCGCATGGGTCAGGAACTGCCGGACCGAGCTGGCAAGCCAGGTCGGCACACCTTGCACTTCCGCCTCGTCGGTGAACAACGTGATGTCCTTGAGGATCAGCTCGCTCCGCATGCTGCGGAAATCCCGCGGCACGACGAAGGTCGGGTATTTATCCTCGGTCGCATTGTTCCGGCCGCTGCTGACGTTGAACACATCGAGCATGGTCCGCAGGTCGAGCCCCGATTTCGTCCCCATGACCGTGGCTTCGGCCGCCGACAGGTTGCTGGTCGCCGACAGATAGTTGTTCGCGACCTTCACCGTCTGCCCCATGCCCGCGTCCGGCCCGATGTAGAAGCTCTTCTTGCCGATCACCTCGAGGATCGGCTGGACCGCCCCATAGGTGTCTTTCGGCCCGGACACCATCAGCGACAGCGTCCCCGCGGTCGCCCCGCGCTCGCCGCCGCTGACCGGCGCGTCGAGACACTGCACCCCTTTCTCGGTCAGTGCCGTGGCCACCTTGCGCGCGATCACCGGACCGGTCGTCGACAAGTCGATATAGGTCTTCATCGCGGTGCCGTCGATCAAGCCGCCAGCCCCCAACGCGACCTGTTCCACCACCGGCGGGGTCGGCAGGCTGACCAGCACCGTTTCCGCCGCCGACGCGATCTCCGCCGGACTTGCCATCGCCTCGCCGCCGGACTCGACGACGGGCGCCAATGCCTCCGGTCGCGTATCGAGGACCAGCAACCGGTATCCGGCGGCCAGCAGGTTCTTCGCCATTGGGCCGCCCATCATGCCGAGGCCGATGAAGCCCAGCGTCTTGTCCGTCATTCGATCTCTTCCTCCTCGTTGCGGGCCTCCGCCTCTTCCTGCGCGTCGAAGAATTCCTTCGCCGTCCGGAAACCCTGAAGCCCGACCGGGAACCCGGCATACACCGTGGTGTGCAGCAGCACCTCCATGATCTCGTCCTTGGTGACGCCGTTGTTCAGCGCGCCCAGGATGTGATGCTGCAACTCGTCGGGCTTGCCGAGCGTCGCGAGCAGCGCGATGCTCAGCATGCTCCTGATATTACGCGGAAGACCCGGCCGCGCCCAAACCTTACCCCAACCCACCTCGGTGGTGAGTTGCTGGATCGGCTTCATAAACGGATCCTCGGCGGCCCGGCTGAGCGACGCCTCCACATGCGCCTCGCCCAGGACCTGTTTCCGCAAATCGACACCGGAATCGAAGTCCTCATTCCGCTCAAACTTGTTCTCTGACATGGATTGATCCTTTCGTCGTCTAAGATTTATCAACAAATTCAACGGTCAAATGGCCCTCATCGCACGTAGCCGCCGCTGAAACAAATGAAACAAAATTCCCGGAATCGGGAAATACCCCAGAAACGGGATGCCCCTAGATTGGTAGTCAACGGAATGACCCAAGGCCACACGACGGCCCCAGACGCCAAGGAGTAAACACGATGTTAAACGAGATTACCTGCATGGGCCGACGGTTCGTCAATCGCATGACCGCGCGCCGCACCTCCCACGCCTTGCATTCGCTGGACAACCGGATGCTGAAAGATATCGGCCTTCATCGGTCGCACATCACGATGATCGCCAACGGTGTGGACCGCCCGTACCGCCGCGCCGCCTAAACGACCCAGGAGATACCTCGCACACACTGATTTACCCGGGGCCCCACAGCCCAAAGCTTATCGATCTTCCCGATCGACGGAAGCTTACCTCCCTAGCAACTTCACAAGCGCCCCGACCCCTACGGGGCGCTTCTTTTTTGCAGACATCACGCCAGCGACAGTCGGTCACCCGGTGGCAACGTCGAAGAACCGGTCGATATCCGCTTCGTTGTTGTAGAAGTGAAGCGAGAGGCGCACGAATCCGTCTTTGAAACTGGTAACCACCTTCTTTTCCTGCAACCGAGCGACCAGCGCTTCGTGGTCGACGCCCAGGTCGAGACTCACGATTCCCGCACGGTGCTTCCAGTCGCGCGGCGTGCGGACCGTGATCCCGCGCGCATCCGCCTGTTCCATCACATAATCGGTCAAATACCGAACCCGGGCCTCGATATTCTCCAGGCCGACGGATTCAACGAACTCCGCGGAGCGGCGCTGCACCCAGACGCCGAGGAAGTTCGGATTACCGTATTCGAAGCGATGCCCGTCGGCCGCCAGGACCGGATCATCCTGGAACCGGTCGTTCGACGTGAAACTGAACTTAGCCGCGTAGGGTGGTGAAATCTCTTTGATCAACGCCTTCCGCATGTACATGAAGCCGGCCCCGGCAAGGCCGAACTGCGCCTTGTGCCCGCCCGCGATAACGACATCCGCGCCGAGTGACGCGATCGGATCCGCCAGGATGCCGACCGCCTGGATGCCGTCCACGACCAGCAACGCGCCATGCTTGTGGCAGAACTCGGCAAGCGCCGGCAAGTCCTGCCGAAAGCCATTGCCGTAGGAAACCCAGGCCGCCGCCACGACCCGCGTGTTTTCATCCACATGCGGCTCATAGGCCGATACCGGGACGGTCCCGTCGGCCGCCGGCGGCACCATGCGGACCTCCACGCCGCGGCGCTCCAGATAGCGCCAGGGGAAGGTGTTGTTCTCGTGCTCGAATTCGCTGATCACCACATTGTCGCCGGGAGCGAACCCGATGCCGTTGGCGACGATGTTGATCCCTTCGGAAGTGTTCTTGATCAGCGACACGCAGTCCGCCGGCGCGCCGAACACGCGGGCGACCGTCTCGCGGGTCTCTTCGATCGGCGCCATCGAAAAGGCGGTTTCGCCTGCGTTCTCGAAGATATCGCCGAGCCATTCCTGCATCGCGGTCTCCACCCGGCGCGGCAGCAACGCCTTGTTCGCCAGCGCCAAATAGGCATGGCTCTCGGTCGTCGGAAACTCCCGGCGCAGCGCCTCCCAATCCGGCTCGTTGCTCGTTTGGCGGTCGCTTGTTTCGTTTTTCTCCAATTGCGTCACGATTGTCTCCCCATCGCTTGATCGACCGATACAAGCAACCTCTGTTAACCGTTCATGAATTACAAGCCTGACCGGCGTCGCTCCCGGCCGGGCCGACCGTGCGGCAAGCCAATGAGCGCTTGATAAATCCGTGTGTATTCCCTAGGTATCCGGGACTCGGGGAGTAGCTCAGTCTGGTAGAGTGCGTGCTTTGGGAGCACGATGTCGCTGGTTCGAATCCAGTCTCCCCGACCAGCCTTGCCGCACCTGCCTACCGGAAACGCGATCCGGACTGCAAGGGTCGGTGCGCGGCACGCCGCCAATCCCCTTTCACGCTGTTCTTCCGACAACAGCCAACAAATCGACAATCGGGCATTTGCGCCAATCGTTGGACCTATTCCTACGTTGTCCTTTGAGTTCCGGTCGCCCGGCTCTTCGCGTTTCTCCCGACGTCTATACCTGGTTCAAACTGACACCACATCCTGAACGGGCAATGACGCCATATTTCCTCCTTAATGACGCGAAAAAATTTTTTTATTTTCTACTTTTCGATGCAATGAAAATTCGTCACTATAGAGACCGATCGGAAGGGTAGCGCTGCCTCTATAGATTAATTGCCTTATTTCTAATCTATTAGATGCAACCGTCGTCCCAACCGATTGTAGGACGAAACAATGGATCGACGATATCGGTCAAATCCATCAAATTATGCAATTTCTGAATCAGTTGAAATTTGGTCGATCCGAACGCGAGTGAAAAATAAGCAGAAGAAAAGCACATAACGACAGGTTGGCTGCAAAACAGGACATGGGAACGCGATGATTGGGAAACCGAAAGAAGCGCATCTTTCTATAAAGTCCGGCGACGACGAATGGTATTGCAACTCCTATTCGCCGGATTTGATCGCAGATCACGAAAGTCGTGGTCCGACCGTTATCTACAAAGCGTATCAGCATTGGCGTGACCATCGGGACGGCGACATCCCGGTCGACCGAGAATACAATCCGAATGATTTTCTGGACCGGGACGAGCAGCGTCAACTCCTGCATGTCGAAACGAAGCGCGCGAATCCACAGAACTATCTCATCGTCTCGCGCAGCGCCGCGACACAAACAACGGTACACTGCACGCTGCAAAACCTCCTAAATCCGTTGCATCGGCGAATTTTGCAATTCGACCTCCTCGAGTGCAAAGAGACCCGCAAACCCCTGTACCAGGGCATCAATCAAATCTTCGACGGGATCGAGGCAACCTACCGGCGCATCCTGTTACCGGTTCGGGATATCGCCGGCCCCGTCACGAAGGTCTATAGCGTTTATCATCTGATCGGGTCCTACAACATGACGCCATTCGATCTGGAGTCGACGTAGATGGATTTGACGACAGAGGTTTGCGACGAAGCGAGCCACACACGCGAACGTATTTCGATCGATCGCCTTATGCGAACCGAAATCGCATATGAAGAGGCAACGGGCCAGTCCTCGCCCCTGAAATCACTCTATCTCGCCTGGCTCAACAACCCCAAGGCCGACCCGGATACGCAAATCATCGAACGCCCCTATCTCCAGGCGGATGCTCGGCAATCGCATGGTTTTCCTTGGATCGACGTCTCCGGCGACTGTCCGCTGGACTACATCCTGCACAACCACAATGGTGTAACGTTCGGCGATCACTCGGGCCAACGCGTCGCGGCGTATCCCGTATGGACGCACGCCCGCTGGTGCGCGATTGAATATGAGCAATGCAAACACGAGGAATGCCCGGTCGCACATTACATCGACCAGACAATCCGTGGCGTCTATCGGGAATACTTGCGATTGCTTGTTCCGGTGCTCAACGAAAAGACCGGCGTACAAAAGATCTTCTATTCCTATCGCGTCCTCACGCCGCCTCAGGCTGCACCGTGATTTCGTGCGATATCTGGCGCAGGATGTCGGACCGGCTCATATACATTAATTGAATGTCCTCCCGCCGCCCGTAGGGCGGGAAATAACCGTTCAATAATGGAACGGAGTTGGAGAACGCCGCGCCCTGCCGCCCAAACCGCGTGCGGCGGTCCGTGTTTAGGAAGAACGCCACATACCATTCCAAAGAAAACTGACGGAGCGAGATTGCTCGGCCAACACGCGAGAATAACTCGGTCAATCCTCTGCCGCGCCAATCCTTGCGGATCCAGAACCCGCCGCCGATGCCGATGCGGCCCGCGATAAACAACTCCGCCGCTTCCGGATACAGATCGACGCGCCGATGGTCTAGCGTCGGGGCAAGGTCCATGAACACGCTGTGCGTCCTGACCAGCTCGATCAGATTCCGCGTTTCCACCCAACGCTGCGCGTGACAGGCAACGATTTCGGATCCATGCCGTAGTTGCAGCCAAAAGAAATTCCCGGGCCTAACATCTGTCATTGCCGGATCGTGTGTTGTCGGCACTCCATGCGTGTGCGCTTGCGCGGCGAGAAAACTGCGGAATGCCCATGGATTGGTATCGACATCCAAACGCAGCCCCTTTGAGTCGGCGCGAGCCCGCGTCATGTCGACATATTCTTGAATTGCGACAAGATCTTTGTCGGTCAGCCAAGGCATTGAGAATTCTCCCTGTTAGTTGACGTTTTTTAGGAGGATATTCTCGAAAAGCTTGTGCTGTGTGACCACACCTTACTTCCGGTCATCGAACCTAACTCAACCGGACTGTGCCTATACGATCGGTGGGGGAGGAATAGTATCCCAATGGTTAAGCCACATGGGCAAAAATACCTTGTCACAATGATATTTAGAATTATCGAATGATTTTCGCAATCTATGAAGGCGTTCCATCGCACCATGGCTAGGTCGAATTTGGATTCGTAACGACTGGTGCTACACTTCGCGCAGGGAAAACCGGAACCTATGGCACCTCGACGATCCACACTGTGCCGATTGGTTATCCACAGAAAATCAGAATTCTCTTTCGATAGGGAGGTAACATGAAACTCAAGAAACTAGCCCTGGTGTCGGCGGCTGCCCTCGCGGCCTTCACCTTTGGCACCGCCAACGCGGCAGATTTTCCCCGCAAACCCGTTACGATGATCGTCGGCTACGGTGCTGGCGGCGGCACGGATTCCTATGCCCGCGCACTGGCGAGCGTGGCCCCGGAATATCTCAACCTGCAGCCGTTAATCGTCGTCAACAAACCCGGCGGGTCGGGCGTCCCGGCCGCCAAGTTCGTGGCGGACTCCAAGCCGGACGGACATACCATTCATCTTGCCTCGAGCGGCGCGCTCTATTTCTCGACACAATTCCGGAAAGCGCCTGTCGATCCGTTCAAGGACTTCAAGATCGTCTGCATGGTCGGCCGGCTGCTGCCCGCCGTCTTCGTGCACAAGGACAGCCCGATCAAGACCGCCAAGCAACTGGTCGCAGAAGCCCAGGCGAATCCCGGCAAGATGCGTTTCGCAACGCCAGGCCGTACCAGCACCTGGGGAATCGCGGCCCTCGCCTTCGCGAAGCGGAATAACATCAAAGGCCAGGACGTCCCCGCCAAGGGCGGCGCACCGGCACGCGGCCTCGTGATCGGTAAGCAGGTCGATTACGGCGTCTTCGGCATCCATTTGCGCAGCGGATTCCAGGATCAATTGCGTGTATTGGGTCTGCTCTTCCCCGAGCGGGACCCGAACAACAAAGACGTCGCGACGATGAAGGAACTCGGCGTGAACTTCACCGAGGTCTTCACACCGATGATCGTGATGGCTCCGAAGGGTGTTTCGGACGAGCGGATCAAAGTCCTCGACGCCGCCTGTCAGAAGATGACGGCCCACAAGGCGTTCAAGAAACTCCTGGGCAAGGCCGGCCTGCCGTCCAAGTACAAGAGCGGTCCGGAGACATTGAAATACTACAAGTCTCTGACGTCGCTTTGGCAGCCTCTCGTCGATGAGCTGAAGAAGAAGAAGTAATCATAGACGAAAGTAAGCCAACTGAAGCGGGGCGGACCTAGAAATCCGCCCCGCTGTTTCCCTGCAGGTACACGATGACGGCACGACGAGATTTGATTTCAGCGATCGTGATGCTGGTTACGGCGCTGATATTCTATTGGGCATCCCTGGCAATAGAAGAAGACCCGTTCGGTACGGGACTACAGCCTTACGTTTTCCCGCAAGCGATCCTATACATCCTGCTTGCCCTCATCTTGATCATGTTGGCCGGTGCGGCAATGCGGTTCCGCAGCGATGCTGCCTCCGCCGACACCGAAGCCGGAGGGTTGGGCGAGATCCGGATCTTCTTCTTCTGGGTCATACCGATGGCGGCGATCGCCTTCATCTACCTCGGCCTCATCAACCTGTTTCAGTACCTCATTCCGACAATCATCGCGTTGTCGGCGACCTTGGCGATATTCGGTAACCGGGGCCTCAAATGGCTCGTGGTCATCCCGGTGATAGCCGCCATCTTCTACTACGTGATTTTCTTCGGCATCTTCCGGCTGTTGGAGCCAACGGGCATGCTCCTCGAGTACGACAATTATTACCTTTTCGGCCCGATGCAGAAGTTCATAGGCGTCTAGGGGCGACAGGATATGGAACACCCGATTTTCGACGGAATCGTAACACTGTTCAGCAGCGGCTGGGCCGTTTTCTACGCCATTCTCGGCACGACCATCGGCCTGTTGGCGGGCGCGACCCCCGGCCTGACGGCATCCGCCGCGATCTCGATGATCATTCCCCTGTCGTTCTACCTGGAACCCCTATCCGCGCTCGTTTTCGTCTACACCATCGGCAAGTCCGCCAGTTTCGGCGGATCGATCCCGGCCATCCTTTTCAATACGCCGGGCACGCCACAGGCATCGGCAACCCAGATCGAGGGTTATCCGCTGACCCGGCAAGGCAAGCAGGGCAAGGCGCTGAAAATGGCCGTCACGGCGTCGGCGGCAGGCGATTTCTTCTCGGAATGCCTGTTGATTTTCGGCGCCGCCTTCATCGCGATCTATACGGCACGCATGGGGCCGCCGGAAATCTTCGCGGTTTATTGCACCGCCTTCGTCATCATCGGCAGCGTGATCGGCAATTCCGTCATCCGCGGCCTGATCAGCACGATGCTCGGAATCCTATTGTCGATCATCGGCCTGGATCCGATCAGTTCGATGCCCCGCCTCACCTTCGAGGTGAACTATCTCGAAACGGGAATCGGCCTTGTACCGGTCCTGCTGGGCGTATTCGTCGTTTCCGAGATATTCATCCAGATCGCCGACCGGGGCGCCCTTGGCGCGGAACGCATGTTGTCGAAGAAATCCGATGTGCCGCAGGACAACTATGTTACCTGGCGCGACCTCAAGCGCAGCCTGCCGGTCATGGCCAAGTCGACCGGCATGGGAACGATCATCGGTATGTTGCCGGGCGTCGGGGCATCGGCCGCGTGCTTCGTGGCTTATGCCGAGGCGAAGCGATCACGCAAGCCCGATGACAAATGGGGCGAAGGCGAAATTAAGGGCGTGGCGGCCGCCGAAGCAGCCAACAATTCAGTGTCCGGCGCGAATATCATTCCGCTGCTCACGCTCGGCATTCCCGGCAGCGTCTCCGCCGCATTGCTCGGCGGCGTCTTCCTGATCCATGGCATGAATATCGGGCCGAAGATCTTCGAGACCGATACCAACACCATTTACGGTCTCTTCGCATCCGGGCTTCTCTGTATCATCACCTACTTCGTCATGGGCTATTGGGGCAGCGACATCATCGGCCGGATCATTGCCAAGGTGCCGGTCCGGGTCATCTATCCGTTCATCTTCATCACGTCGATCATCGCCGTGTATGCCCTGCGCAACACGTTGTTCGACGTCATGATGATGTGCCTGTTCGGGTTCGTCGGATACTTCTTCAAGAAATTCGACTACAGCCTGCCGGCCTTCATCATCGCATTCATCCTCGGACCGGGCGCCGAACGCGCCTTGCGACAAGCCTTATTGCTCTCTGAAGACGGACCGATGATCTTCTTCGAGCGGCCGCTCGCCATATTCTTTATCTTCCTCGCGGTGTTGGTGATCGGAATCCGGATTTATCAGACCGTCAATCAAAAACCTGGTGCCGAACCCAGGCCAGCGGACGGTTAGAACGCGGTCACCACGGTCAACATTCATCCTGTCGCTCACATCCGGATTAGCCGAGCGTCACAGGCTTCGGTCCTTCTGGATGCGCGCGCCGACGTGCCGTAAAGTTCGAGAATAGCCATGTACGGGCTGGATCGGATCGGGAAGCAGGATGTCGACGACGGAGAAGGTCCCAACACAGCATCCGCGTCCGCGACGGCCTAACTGGCGCGGATTGGTTACTCTCTTAATTTTGCTCAGCTCGATCATCGTATTGATCAGCGGCGTGGTGATGTTTATTGCCCCCTCGGGACGTGTCGCAAGAGAAATAGGATGGACCTTACTGGGTCTCGACCGCGCCCAATGGCAAACGCTCCACCTGAGCTTTGCAATTGTCTTCGTCGCCATCGGTATTTTCCATTTGGGATTCAATTGGCAGGGTTTGCTGCATCATTTGCGGGACCGGGCAAGCCGGCATCTGACCTTGAAGTGGGAAGCGGTCGTCGCGCTCGCCGCCGTCATCTGGATCGCTATCGGCGCCGTATGGATGTTACCGCCCGCCAGCAACTTGCACGATTTGAACACCTATTTTCGAAAGACATTCTGGGCCGACACGCCGGAGCCGCGGGGCACGGTAATGCCGCAAACCCCGACTGACGGAAAGACCCAAATCCCGGAAAAATCGGGCGCAACCTTGCCGGAAGACCACCCGCCCACTTCCCCCGGCCAGGCGTGCAGCGACTGTCATCGACGGTGATTCCCGCGCTTCGGCTCGATAGTGACAAATGGCTTGGCAACGATTGGCCGTGCGATCCCACGGCAGGCATGCTGGGCTACGTTTCGCTGCTCTAGATCGGATAGATCAACGACGTGTCGATCACGCTCGTGTCGAAGACGCAGAGTTTTTCGGCATACTTCAATCGTCCGGCATCGGAGACGACACGGTCTATATACCGCCCAACACTGAAGACACTATTGGTCTCGTCGACAGTGTTCTCATAGACGACGTAATTCGTCTGACTGCGGACCGATCCGTCCGAATCGATCCCCAAGACCCGCATGCCGCTTGTGATGTGCCGGAGCGCACGCGGTTCGAACAGCAGTGTTTCCCGGATTGCGGTGACACGGTCCCGCAGCATCCCCTGCCCCTCGCAACTCAACACGGCAAGCGGAAGGTCCATCTCGAAATTCTCGCGCGGAACGATCTTGTAGACGCAATCCTCGGCGAAGAAATCCGGCCATTGGTCGAGCGCGTCTTCATCCAACACGTAAGCATAATCGGCCAACAGCGCGTCCAACGCCGCCCGCAAGTCCGCCGGCGCCATCGATGCAAGATCGGCCGGCACCGTGACCGGCGTAACATCAGCCCGGTGCTTCTGGCCACTCACAGCGCCATCACCGAACGGTAGTGTCCGTAGAAACCACGGACCGCCCCTTCCGAGATCAGCGTCTCGGCCTCGCGTACCTCCGCGCCACCATCCATCTCGATGACGTGGTTGGCCCCGCCATATGCCTCGCTGCCGCGTTGGGCGAAGGCGACGACTTCGCTGTCATCGATCGACACGAAACCGGCCGGGCCCATTAAATTGGCCTGTAGGAGCCGCTTCTTGGTCATCGCGGGATCGTCGTCGGCATAGCCGAAGAATGTCCACGACAATTCATAACTACCGGGTCCCCGCGGGATGATGTGGCGAACGGCAAGCGTGTTCGATTGCTGCTGGATGATGACCGATGGCCAGATCGAGTTGATGACCACTGTATCCGGCCCGGCGAATTCGCGTTCGGGCTGCAGCATCTGCGTTCCCTGCAGCGTCAGTTCCGCGTCGTTGTGCTTCATTTGATCGGTGCCGGAAAATTCGCCCTGATCGCCTTTCTGGGACGTCAGCGCGGAATGCCGGCCGGTGGAATCCATCTTCACAAAGGAGGGCTCCGTTGCACGGAACAAACCGAAACTGATCAGAAAGTAGTGCAACAGCGTCGCGTGATACGGATCTTTCTGGTTATCCAGATAGAGTTTCCAATTTGCCGGGATGGATTGGCGCATATACCCCAACACCCGAAGGGCCCGGCCATCGAAGACGCGATCGAAATATCCCAGCATCTGCGTGCCCAGATACTCTTCGAACGGTTCGACGTCCGGATCGAAGGACGCAAAGATGGCTCCGTTCCGCTCCGTCACGCGAAGCGTTTCGAGGCCGTGATCCTCGAGGCGGAAGTCCTCGGGCATGCCGCCCTGCTTGCGAAGCCCACGCCGAAACGGCACGCCGATCAGGTCGCCTTTCAGATTGAAAGTCCACTGATGGTAGGGACACATGAATTCAGGCGTATTACCGCGGTTCTGGCGGCAGAACCGGACGCCCCGATGGGCGCATCGGTTGACGAACACATTGGCGTTTCCATCCTCGTCCCGCGCGACGACGACTGGCATATCCCCCACGTAATTACGCTTGTAATCACCGGCATTGGGGATTTCACAGGTCAATGCAACGTAGTTCCAACTCGGTCCCCTGAATATGACGTCGCGTTCGCGGGCGTAGATATCGGGGTCGCTGAAGACCCACGACGGTACGCGGGCAAGGCCCTCCTCGGGCCAGATATGGGAACTCGATTTGATCGCTCTACCTCAGATACTGCAATGCCGTGGGACCGGCGGTAAAGATACGTTACCGTCAAGCCTTCCGCCGCCAAGTATGCGACGTGTGATAGGCTCAGACAAATCCCGCCGCTCGGGCATCGTGCTCGGCGCGTTGTACGGTAGAAGCAGAGGTATAGATGCGAATAGGCGTTGCCTTCCCCACCACCGAGATCGGGACCGACCCTGCCGTCATCCGGGATTTCGCGCAGACGGTCGAAGAACTCGGATACGATCACATCACGGCAATCGACCATGTTCTCCAAGCGGAGACCGCCGAAGCCGACGACTGGCGCAGTTACTACACTCGCGATAACACCTTCCATGAACCCTTCGTGCTGTTCGGCTTCATGGCCGCCGTGACGAAAACGCTGGAACTCTCGACCGCAATCCTGATCCTGCCGCAACGTCCGGCAATCCTTGTCGCGAAACAGGCGGCGGAACTGGATGTCCTGAGCGGGGGCCGGTTACGGCTGGGCGTCGGGATCGGGTGGAACGCCCTGGAGTTCGACGCGCTGGGCCAGAGTTTCCGGAACCGTGCCCGGCGCATCGAGGAACAGGTTGCCCTCATGCGCGCTCTTTGGACAAACGAGATCATCACATTCAACGGCGATTGGCATGTGGTCGATGCCGCCGGCCTGAACCCGTTGCCGGTACAGTGCCCGATCCCGGTTTGGTTCGGCGCTTTCGAGCCGCCGGCCATCAAACGCGCTGGGCGCCTTGGCGACGGATGGTTCTTGAATCCTCGGATCGCACCCGGCAATGACGCCGAAACGCAAATTGCAATCTTCCGAAAAGCCGCCGAGGAGTCTGGCCGGGATCCATCCGCTCTCGGTATCGATGCGACGCTGCATATCGGAGACCGAAATCCGGACAGCTGGGCCCGCCAGGTCGCTGATTGGCAGACGCACGGCGTTACACATGTAACGTTGCGGACCATGTATGCCGGACTTTCCACACCGGACGACCACATCAACGTACTCAAAGACTTTAAAGCGGCCTATGGTTAGGCGGAGCCATGACTGCATGGGTGAAGGCTTTGTGATAATCGTGGGTATCCGGATACCCCGAACGGCGCAGCGGAGTCTGATACGGTCCGCCCGTCACGCGACCGGGACGGTTGTTCCGGGTTTCGGACCGCGCAAATTCAAATTCCCATGACAACCGGACTTTCTACGGGGGCTTAGATGGAGTTCAGGTATCTCCTTGTTGCCAGGTTCACGTTATTCAACGTGATGTTCGCGAGTATCTTGCTAGCCGTCTATATCGAGGGTTGGCTGGATGCGATGTTGGTGCCGAACACGGTCGAGCTCGTCGGGATCATCGCTTTGGTGTTCATCTACGGGCTTGCCGTATGCGGCGTTAAGATCTGGCAGACCAGCATCGAACTGAACGATATCAAGACCGGTGCGCCGCCGACCGACTCACGCGCCGCCCGGTACATCCAGAACGTCTACGAGAATGACAAGGATGGCCGTGCGGTCTTGATGTCCGCGCTCCGCGCGAAGCTCGTCAACCGAATCACGATCGTTCGGCATATCGCGAACTCACTCGTCTTTCTGGGACTGATCGGCACCGTTATCGGCTTCATCATCGCGCTGTCCGCGGTGGATCCGAACGCGACCGCCAGCGCCGATACGGTCGCGCCGGTGATCGGACGCCTGATCCGCGGCATGTCGATCGCGCTCTACACCACACTGGTCGGCGCGATCCTGCATCTATGGCTTATCGTCAATCATCGAATTCTCTCGACCGGAACCGTCAACCTCTACTCGGCCATCGTCGACCTCGGAGAAAACCGTGGACGAAATTGACGATTTTGAAGACGACACCTCAGGGACGGTTTTCCGCGACGTCATTTTGCTGGCGCTCATCGGATTCGTCGCGATGGTCATCATGCTGCTGCCGCATATCAAGACGACGACCGAAGAGGCGCAAGACCACAAAGCGCCGGGGAATGTCATCGTCGAAATGCACTGGCCGACCGATCTGCCATACGACGTGGACCTATGGGTCAGAGCGCCGGGTCAGCAGCCGGTCGGGTTCTGGAACCAGGGCGGCAGGGTCTTCAACCTGCTGCGGGACGATCTCGGTGGCGAAGGCGACGCGACGAGGGAAAATTACGAGATTTCCTACAGTCGCGGCATCACCGCCGGTGAATATGTAGTCAACGTGCACATGTACGGTCATTTGCCGAACGGGGTCACAATTCCTGTCACGGTCGTGGTAAGCGTTCGCCAGAAGTTCGATACCACGCGGCAGATCCTGAAAACCGTCGTGGAACTTTATCGACGCAACCAGGAAGAAACGGCGTACAGTTTCCGTCTCACCAAAGAAGGTGACTTGATCGACGGCAGTGTCAGTACACTCAGAAAACCCCTTATAACCGGTGCAATCCGATGAACACGGTACTCTATCTCTTTATTGTGACCATAAGTCTCGCTGCGGCCTTGGCGACAATCGCGATTTGGGCCCCCCGGGCGCCCAAGACCCGATTCGTGGCTTTGCTCGCAACGACCCTGTTCATTCCCCTCGGATACCTGCAGATCATTGAACTGCTGGCTAAACCGAAACCGATGAGCTTCGAGCTGTTCAAACGCGACGTTCAGCTCGCCCATATTCTCGGCGCGAGCATGGATGAAGGTAGGGCGATTTATTTGTGGCTGCGATTACAAGATGAAATCGAACCACGATACTACAAGCTACCCTGGAAGCGTGAAGTGGCAGAAAAACTCGAGGACGTCATCGACAATGCCATCCGGAAAAACGCGACGGCCGTTCTGAAGAATCCGTTCTTCCGGAAATCACTGGAAGAACTGGGCGATTTGAACGCCTATGTGATTCCCCCGCCGTTACCGCCGCAAAAGTTGCCGCAACTGCCGCCACAGATTTTCAATCCACGTCAGCAGAATATCTAGTTTCACGGGACTCTCTATCGCCACAATCGAAAATAGCATTTCGGTGCAATTCATTCATCTTTATTGACATTGTCGATGTGACTTAAACAATTCGAGAGCTAGAGCGGCATCGTATAAGCGCCCGGCGATGGTGCGATGCGGCATACGGAAACCCGCATACCCTATTGTCGCAGCAAGAGAATTCTGCGACCTTGCAAGGGTTCGGACGCGTGAAGTGCACTCCCGGAGGGAAGGAATTCGGGAACATTTGAACCGGAATATTCGAGCACGCTGCGAACCCTCCGGCATATGCCGGCGCGGTGGACCGATTTTGGTTACAACAACCTGTCTTCGTTAGGATGATCGTTCTCGAGCACGATGCGAAAGAGTTGTTGGCCGTCCAAGGGGTGCCTGTTCCCGGTGGGATTCAGCTAACCCAAGTCCCCAAATACGATCTGGAACAGGAGAGTGAAAAGGCCGGCCCCTGGCTGATCAAACCACAAGCCGAGTCCCTGGATCGTATTCCTCTTGCCGATATTGCCGTCGCCGCGACCCGGAAAGAGATCGCCGATGAATGTGGCAAGTTATTGGGAACGCAGATCAATGGACATCGCGTTAACTCGGTCCGTGTGGAACGGCAAATACTGTCCCATACAAACGCCTTCCTGAGCTTTTCCTGCGATCCGATTGTGCCGGGTGTCAGGGTGGCCGTCGCGGCCGACGGTAATCGGCACGGCAACGGCGGTCCGTCGCAAGAAGTGGCGGCCCCCGACCCGACCGCGGTGGTTGCCTGCGTAGGCCGTCTCGCCGCAGACCTGCCCGAACCGCTCCGCGACGCTGTCATCGCCGCCGCGACACAGCTCGCGCCGCTCTACTTCGGATATGAAGCGCTTCAGATCGAAATCGACCCGCTTGTCGTCCTCCCCGACAACTCATGGGTCGCGGGCGACGTGATGATGATTATCGATGAATCCGCCTTGTTCCGGCATCCCGAACTCATTTCGATGATCGAGCGGCGCGATTTCGCGTATGACGCAGCGCGTCGCAAGCGGACCTTCGGGCTCGACTACCTGGTCCTCGACCCCAAAGGCGACATCGGGACGCTGACCGCCGGCCAAGGCCTCGGCGCGCTTCTTGTAGACGACATGCGGCAACAAGGCCTGAATCCATATAACTATCTCGAAGCCGACACCGCCACGCTGATCGACACCCCCGCGTCGATAGTGGAAGCCTTTCGGCTGCTGTCCGAGGCCGACGCGTTGAAAGCAGTCCTCATCACGGCCCTTGAGGACGAATCCGACCTCACGGAGTTGGCCGGCCTATTCGCCCAATCCTTGGCGCAGACCCCGAATTTGACTTGCCCCATCGTCCTGCGGCTCACCGGCCCCAATGCCGAGCCGGCGGGCGCGCTGCTGCGCAACGTGCGCCCCGATATCGAGCTGCATGCATCGGCGGAAAGTGCCTTCGTCCGGCTGAGTGAATTGACCGGTTCCAAGGTGGCGCAATGCTAGATTTGGGCCTCACGTCACAAACGCCCGTGCTCGTCCAGGGCATATCCCGGCCACAGGGTTTGCGGCAGGCGGAATCGATTAAGGCCTATGGAACGAATGTCGTCGGTGGCGTTTCACACGACGGCGGCCCTGATAACGCCGCCGGTATCGCCGTATTTCAAAGCTGTACCGAAGCCGTAACGGCAACCCATGCCACGGCATGCGTAACGGTGACACCGCCGGAGACCACGGCGGATGCCGTCTTGGAAGCCGCCGAAGCCGGCATTCGGGTCGTGGTCTCGCTGGCCAAGGGCGTCCCCGCCCATGACACGATCAGGGTACTGCGCCGGACCCGGGAGCTTGGCACCATTTGGATCGGTTCAGCGAGCTCCGGCATCGCAATTCCGTCGGAGCGTTTGAAACTCGGCTGGATTCCGGATTATTGCCTTGGTGCCGGGCGTTTCGCCGTGATCGCAAAATGCGACGCCTTGGCCTATGACGTGGGACAACAGATGATCGCGTCGGGGCATGGCCAATCGATTTGGGTCGATATCGGCAACGAACCACTCAAGGGAACACGCATGGCCGAGCTGGTTCCGTTCTTGAAACAGGATGACGCAACCGCAGGCATCGTCTTGGTCGGGACCGCCGGAGGATCGGATGAAGAAGAATTCGCCGATGCGATCAAATCCGAAGGGCTCGCGAAGCCGGTCTTTGCGCTCCTGCCGGGCCTGTCATTCCCCGACACGTTTGCGGCAACCCATGTAGAATCGCTCCCGGGCGCAACCGCGACGTCGGCCGCACGAAAACGAGCCGTGCTGGAAGCGGCAGGCGCATCTGTATACAATTCTGTCGGTGCCCTCGTTCAATCTCTCCAGGCCACCGCATAGAAACTACGTTACCCGCAGGAGTGTTACGCATTGCTGGACTTCAGCCTGACCAGCGATCAACGGCAGATGCTCGAAACCGTTGAGCGCATTAGAAAAGACGTTATCGAACCGAACGCCACGCGATGGATGGACGGAACGTTCCCCTACGACAACATGCATGTTTTGGCCGAAGCCGGCGTTCTGGGCATGGCCGTGCCGGAGGAGTACGGCGGCATGAGCGCGTCGATCCTGGATACGGTCCTGGTTCTCGAAGAAATCGCAAAGGGCTGCTACGTAACGGCCATGGCTGTGCTGGGCGAGGTCGGGGTGCAATGCCGCATCATCTCCACCTATGCGCCCGATCCGTTCAAGGAGAAATGGCTGCCGAAGATCGCCAGCGGCGAATGCATCCTTTCGGTCTGCATGACCGAGCCGAATGTCGGCACCGATCTGGGGAACATGACGACGAATGCGGTCCTGCACAACGACCGTGTGGTGATCAACGGGACGAAGACCCTGATCAGCCGTATCGAGGAAGCCGACGTCTATGTCGTCTTCACCCGCGTGAACGATATCCCGGGCAGCCAAGGGATCGGCTGCGTTTTACTTGAGAAAGGCGAAGGAATCCCGGGGATCTCGACCACCGGCACCTACCACACGATGGGCGGCGAGCACCTCGCCGAGGTCCAATTCGACAATGTCGAGGTAGCGCCCGAGAACCTGATCCTCAAGGAAAACTCGCTGCGCACGCTGATGAGCGCCTTCAACACGCAGCGATGCCTGAACCCGGCGATCTGCCTCGGCATGGCGGAGGCGTCCTTGGAGCATTCGGTGCGCTACCTGCGCGAGCGCGATGCCTTCGGCCACCCCATCGGGGATTTCCAGGGCATGCGCTGGAAGGCGGCCGATATGGCGATCCAGATCGAGGCCGGCCGCGGCCTGCTGTACCGGGCCGCCGCGACCGCCGACCCCTTCCCCGACCCGACCCTGGCCGCGATGGCGAAGGTTTTCGTGAACGAGATGTCGATCGCCGTCTGCAGCGAAGCCGTGCAAGTACACGGCGGCTACGGATTCCTGGACGAGTTCCCGGTATCGCGGAATTACCGCGGCGTACGCTACGGCACCCTCGGCGGCGGCACGACGGAAACCCTCCGCAATTTGGTAGGCCGTACCCTTGTCGAGAAGATGGACCTGGAAAGCGGCATTGCCGGGCTAGATTTCTTCTAGCCCGGCCCGGTTTGTCCCGCCCGCCTATTTCGCCAGGCGGAGGTTACTGAGCTGCGTGCCGATGGCAATAAATGCAGCAGTTAATTCATCTTCTCCGGGAGAGTTAAAGTAATGTCCCGGCGTCGTCGCGCAATCCTCGTAGGTGTCTCGAATTGCCTGGTTTGACGACCCTTCTGTGTCGAACGTGATCGTATAGATGATGATGCCTTTGTCCTTCATCAGGTCGCACGTATCGAGCATCTTTTCACTGATTTTTGTCCTGATGATCGAATCCCACGTCACTGTCTCGCTGTCGGCGGCGCCCAAACGATTCCACGATGGCTTACCGTAGGAGGAATAGTGTCCGTTGTCGTCGTGATTGTTGTTGTAAACGATGTTGTTCTGACCATCGGTCATCATAACGACCGCCTTATCCGAGAGCGGTTGGCTGTTTGCCAATAAGTCGGAAAGATAGTCTTTGGGCAGGACGGTAGGATCGTCACCATCCCACAACCCACGCCAACGCGGGGAGATCGCGCGCCAACCCCAAACCAACCCCTGACTTCCCATGGTACCGCCGTAGCGCCACCATTTGAGGGCGGCAATGGCGTTGTCCACGTTGGTCCGCGCCTTAACGAGCGGCGTAATCGGGTTGCCACAATTCAGATTTGGGCCAACACCGTACTCGGTATTGGTCTCATCGACGGTGTATCCCCCCGACTGCCCTTGGGGCCGCCACGGATTGTTCCGATAAGGGCGCCATGTAAGACTTCCCGGCTGCCAGGTTTGGTAATCCTTATCGGTCGGCCATAATCCGGCATTAAATTTTTCGACGCTCGGCGGGTCGTCGTTTCGATCCCGAGGCCCGTTGTAACGCGCTTCGACGCAGCCCTTCCACACGGTGGGCAAATAGTCCGGCGCGTTGAACGAGTTCACCCAACTGGTGTGCTGGTTGCCGACATTGACCTGGGCCGTGTACGGGATGATGGACATGTAGAAGTCATCGATCTCCTCTCGGCCGGCATAGAGAATATCGACTAGCTTTGTTGCCGCATCCCGCAAGTCCTCTAGCTTTTCCTGCGACGACCCGGGCGCGGTATGACGCATCGAGCCTGTAATATCGAGCACCATGGCCAGTTCCATACCTTTGACCTGACGCTGCACTTCCGCGGCCGCCGCGACATCCACATCATCAACGCCAAGAACCTGCATCAGCGTCGTCCCGACATTCGCCGACGCTTCAACCTTGATAGTCTGGTCCGTTGTGTTGACTGTCGTCGTGGGCCCCGTCAGGGTCGCGCCCATATATCCAGACGGGAAGTTGGCATCGAAGAAGTCCTGGATCGCGGCATCTCGGGCGGTCGCATCGAACATCACGCGTCCGCCGGCCAATGCGGCGGAATCAAGCGCATAATTCAAGCGCGTCTTCACCAGATATCCCCGCGCCGTATCGACCGCGAGGCCGGTAAAGGCGACGAGCGGCAATGCGGCAGCGGCAACAAAGGTCGCGAGACTGCCGCGCTTGTCATGAATGAGATTTGAGAAAATACCCCGGGCAAAACCAATCATGCGCTTCATTTCTATATGGCCCATGTTGTTGCAACCGAATTACTTCGACGATTACTTCACTATATGAAGTAAAAATCCACGTCTACTAAAAACAATCTGAATACCACATTAATTATTTATTAATAATATTTTAGCAATATAGTTTCTCCCGCCACAGAAAAACCAAAATTAAATAACCTGAAAAGAAAATAAAGTAAAAAATTCCTTAATTAAGTTATTAACTTGCCATTAACCAGTTTTATTATTATCATATTAACTATAAATATCTTTTTTATTTGACTTTCACTGTAAAATGATATTGAAATGCGCGGATCGACTAAACGCAATTTTGCGAATCACACGGGAGTATGTCGATGTTTGGCAACATTACGAAGCTTCTCAAGGACGAGTCCGGCGCGACCGCCATTGAATATGGCCTCATTGCGGCACTCGTTTCGGTTGCGGCTATTGCTGCTCTGACGGCGATGGGTACGTCGCTGGAAACCATGTTCACTCGCGTTTCGAATGAGCTGGAAGGTGCGGTTAACGGCTCGACCGGTTAATCCGCTCTTAGCCATTGGCTCCGGTACATCCTGCCCACCCCAACCGGAGCCTTCTGTGACATCCCGGAGCGGCTTGTTCAAAAAGCCGCTCCGGAGTTGTCCATGGCTCGATCTTCATCGTCGAGACAACTTTTTCGAGGCGATATGCCATGTCTGGCAAACAATGGATGGGTGGCCCTTCAGATTCGGCTCTTGTTGAGCCTGCCCTAGTTCCGACTTCCCCTGCCGTACTTGAAATAGCTGGCGTTGGGATTCCCCTGACGGCCCAGGCGACGATCCTGCTGTTATTGGCGGGGATCGTGACCTGGGCCGCCATCAGCGATCTGCTGCGCGGAACGATCCCCAATGCGGCCAACACGGCGATGTTCGTCTTGTGGGTCGCCTGGGTGATCAGTGGCGCCGACACGTCGGTCGGCTACTCTTTTCTGATTGGCGCAGGCGTCTTCGCTGTCGGCGCGGTCTTGTTTCACTTCGGTCAGATGGGCGGCGGTGACGTGAAGATGCTGACCGCCCTCGCCATCTGGGCGGGGCCATCGGAATTTCTTGTTTTTCTTATCCAAGTCGCGTTCGCCGGTGGGATTCTCACCATGGCGTGGCTCACACATATGCGGTTCGTCGCGCCAGCTATGGGCCGGATGCCGGCTAACGATGCCAATCGGTTTGTTCCGTACGGCGTGGCGATCGCCGCCGGTGCGTATCTCATGATCGCCAGGTTATGGGCCGGGTGATCCGGAGGGGGGATCGAAAATGAATGTTCGAATGATCTTGTTGGTTGGTTTTGCGCTGTTGTCCGCGGCCGCCACTTTTTTCCTCGCGAAGACGTGGATCGACTCGCAGCGTGACGCCATCCGGCGCCAGGCTGAGTCGTTGAAGCCGACGACAACCGAATCGGTGAACGTCCTCGTCGCAAAGGCCGACCTGCCGTCGGGCCTTATCGTTAAGCGTGACCATATGGAATGGAAGCCGTGGCCTGAAAAAGGCGTCGGTAAGAACTTCCTCATGGAAGGCCGCGACAAGATGGAAGACGTGGTCGATTCCGTCGTCCGCGGCGGTATCGTGATGGGTGAGCCTATCGTCAAGGGCCGCGTCCTCAAGCCTGGCGACCGCGGTTTCATGGCAGCCGTCCTGAAGCCCGACATGCGCGCCATCTCGGTCAAGGTAAAGGTCGACAACAGCGTATCCGGTTTCATCAAGCCCGGCGACCATATCGACCTCCTGCTGTCGCACACGGTAACGCCGACCAACTCGGTGCCGCCCCGGCAGCACAAGATCGCCGAGACAATTCTAAGCGATCTGCGGGTCATTGCCGTCGATCAGACTAGCAACGATCAAAACGGCCAAGCGTCGGTGTCCAAAACCATCACGCTGGAAGTCACGCAAAAGCAGTCGGAAATCATCACCGTCGCCAAGAACGTCGGTTCACTTTCCTTCGTCCTCCGCAGTCTGCCGCGCGAAAACGCCAAGGCGAATCAAGTCGCAAAGCGGGTCAACCGTCGAAGCCGGACCTGGGACAGTGAGGCCAGCCGCGTGCTGCCATCAGTCGGTGGACCTCGGAATCAAATCGAAGTCGTCCGGGGCGTTGAGCAACAGAGTATCTCCATCCCGCTGTTCGGTGGACAGAACGGCGGCCTGACAGTCATTCGCCAGGGCCTGAGCACATCGACGACGGCCGGAACCAATGCCGGCGCAGCCGCCGCAGGAGCACTTGCACGATGAAACGTCTCATTAAAATCACAGCGTTCCTGCTCGCGCTGCAGATCCTGCCTGCCTATGCGGCAGAGCGGAACACCGCACAGGTCTTGAGCCCGGCGAACACGGTGCTCGATATCCAAACGAACAAGGGCCAACTCATTCGCTTGTCCCGTGCCGCTTCCGCGGTCTTCGTTGCGGATACCCGCATCGCCGACGTTACGGTTCGGTCCCCTCGCCTGATCTATCTATTCGCGAAGGAACCTGGCGAAACGACACTCTATGCCGTCGACGGCCGTGACCAGATCGTAGTCGCCCAAAGGGTGGTCGTCTCCGCCAATATCGATCGCGTTCAGGACTTGTTCCGAAAACTGCGGCCCAATGCACCGGTTAGCGTGACGTCGATTGGCAACCGGTTGGTACTCACAGGAACGGTCGATCATATCGACGTCGCGGAGGAGTTCACGCGCGTCGCGGCTGCCGCGGTCGGCAACCCGGATTTCGTCGTGAACCGAATCCGGGTCGCACAGCCGACGCAGGTGAATATCCGTGTAAAGATCGCGGAGGTCAGCCGTGACATCAACAAGAAGCTCGGTTTCAACTGGGAGCTGATTGGACAGGCAACCGGGGATTTGGCGCTGGGATTTGCGGTCGGATCCGACATCGTCCGACAAGCGGGGGCCTTCATCTTTCCCGCCGATCCGCAAGATCGAATTGTTTCGTCGTTTCAGAACAACAGCCTCTCAGCGGACACGGTGATCGAGCTGCTGGACGACGAAGGGCTGATCACGGTCCTGGCGGAGCCCAACTTGACCGCCATGTCCGGCGAAACCGCGAGTTTCCTCGCCGGTGGCGAGTTCCCGATCCCCGTCGCACAGGATGGTGGCGTCACGTCGATCGAGTTCCGTCAATTCGGCGTCGGTCTTTCCTTCACGCCGACGATCCTCGGCGAGCGGCGCGTCAATTTGAAAGTCCGACCCGAGGTCAGCCAGTTGAATGCCGCCGGCTCTATTCAGGCAAACGGTTTCAATATTCCGTCGCTGACCACTCGGCGAGCGGAAACGACCGTCGAACTCGGCAGCGGGCAGAGCTTCGCGATCGCCGGTCTCTTGCAGAACACGACGAACCAGAACCTATCCGACGTTCCCGGCATCAAGGAGGTTCCGATTCTCGGCGCCCTCTTCCGATCGGACTCGTTCCGCCGCCAGGAGAGTGAACTGATGATCGTCGTCACCCCATACATCGTCCGACCCACGTCGGCACGCCTGCCCCTACCCACCGACAACTACGTGCCGCCAAAGGATTTGGAACGGTTCCTCCTCGGCCGTACTCACGTCGGCCAACCGCGCAGCAAGCCATCGGCACCGCTCGACCGGCACGGCAAACCCGGTCTCGCGGGTCCCGCTGGCTTCGTCTTGCAGTAGGAGGATTTAGATATGCGAGGCACGATACAGAAGTTCTCCGTTTTGGCATCCGTCATGCTGCTATCGGCATGCAACTTCCAGCTCAACGAGCATGTGATGGAAGCCAAGAACAGTTACGAGCTGCGCGAGCCGAACCGCGTCGACATGGTCCAATATAGCCATGACGTGAATTTTTCGGGCGGCAAGACGATCCCAACCGACCCTGAATTCGATCGGCTCGATGCCTTCGTCAATTCCATTCAAATGGGGTACGCGGATCACATCATTCTGAAGGGCAGCGCACCCGAGCGACGCGAAGTTCTCGCCGCCTATATCGAGCGGCTTGGCCTCCCCGTCACCATCAAGACGGTACCGGGCAGCAAGTCCGAGCGCGCGGCGAACAAAGTCAACGTTCAGGTTGAACGATATGTCGTCACGCCGCCATCGTGTCCGGACTGGAGCAATTTCGACGGGAACGAGGAACGGAACACCCCCGGCTCGAACTACGGATGCGCCGTGGATTCCAGCCTCGGCTACATGATCGCCAATCCGCGGGATCTCGTCGAAGGTCAAACACCCGGCCCGGCACTCGGTACGCCGGTCATTGAAGCGCAACGGCGATATCAGACCGGCAGGGTTACACGTCCGGCTGCAACCGGCACGGGAGGTCTATAATGTCAGGGGCAACAGCTAAATCAAATGCACCGCTACTGGGCGGCGGTAACGGCGAAGCCCTCGTCTTTACCGACAACCCGGAAATATGCGACACGGTCGCGCGGATTATCGATACCGGCGCCGTTCAGCGGGTCACCGTGTTGGAAGGCGGCATCGCCGCGGCGCTGGAGGCGCCCATTCCGGACGCGCCGGTCACGATTGTCGATATCTCGTCGTCGCCGGATCCAGTCACCGACGTGGCCATGCTGTCGGAAGTCGCGCAAGGCCGGATCGTCGGTATGGGCCCGGTCAACGACGTTACATTTTATCGGACGCTGATCGCCGCCGGTGCATCGGACTATCTCGTCATTCCGCCGACCGACGACATGTTGATCGACGCATTGACCCCGCCGAAGGTGGAGGTCGAAGCGGAGGAAACCGAAGATTGCCGGATCATTTCCGTGGTCGGCGCTCGCGGCGGTGTCGGATCGACGACCGTCTCGGTCAACATGGCGTGGCATCTCGCACACAACTTCGGGCAACGGACCGGACTGGTCGATCTTGATCTGCATTTCGGGACGTGCGCCTTGTCGCTCGACCTGTTGCCGGGCCGCGGCCTGCGCGATGCGCTGGACAATCCGGAACGGATCGATCCGCTCTTCATCGCCAGTGCGATGGTGAACGAGAGCGAAAATCTCTTCATCCTCGGCGGCGAGGAGCCGCTTGAAGCCAAGTCCGAGCTGAACGCCTACGCAATCGATCCGTTGATCGCCGCGCTGCGGGCGAACTTCTCTGCGCTGGTTTTCGATATGCCGAAATCGGTCGCGATCTCACACCCGGCACTTATCCAGGAATCGATGGGCGTGCTGCTGGTCACCGACTTCTCCCTCGCCGGGATGCGCGACGTGCTGCGCTTGAAGTCTTTCGTGAAGGATTTCTGTCCCGACACGAAGACGGAGATCGCTGCAATCAGCGCAAAGGACAAGCGCGGCTCCCTGAGCCAACGCGATTTCGAGAAAGGCATCGAAGGCAAGGTCGATTACGTCATCCCCTTCGATTCGAAACTCGCGACCGAAGCCGCGAACGGCGGGAAAGCTATTTCCGCGCTGGCCGGCGGCGGCAAGAGCATCGGCAAGGTCATCGCATCGATCACCGAATCGCTCGGCGGGGAACTCGACAAGGTTGAGACCAAGAAGAAGGCCTGGTGGAAGAAATGAGTGAACAGCCGGTCCTAAAGTTTCCGGACGGAGAAGGATGGAAGGACGGCCTCGCCGTTTCGCTTGAGCGATTGCGCCCGATCATCGAGACGCATATCGACAAGCAAATGGTCGCGAAGCTGTCGCGCGGCGCCTTGGCGCAACAAATCCGCATGATCGTGTCGAAGAACGCGCCGGGTGTCGGATTGGACCTGAATCTCCTTCAGGAACGGGATCTCGTTACGACCCTTGTTACCGCCCTCGCGGGGCCCGCCCCCGAGGCGCAACGGCAGCCAGTCCAAGCGCCACCGCCACGCCCGAACGGGAATGGCAACGCACAGCCAAACGGAACGCCGGCTGCGGCGCCTGCGCCCGCGAACGGTGTGACGTCCCTCGAAGTAACCAACGGGGCTAATGCCGTAGACGATGGCATGGACGACGGCTTGCAGATCAGCGCCGCCAGCATGACCAGCGTGCGCGAAGCCGCGGAAGCGATCCGCCCCCTCATGATGGAACGGATCGACGCCGCCGCGGCGGCAAGCCTGCCGCGCGACGAATTGATGTCGCAGATCAGCGGCCTGGTCGGCGAACTCCTGATCGAGAACAAGATCCGCCTCAACCAGATCGAACAACGGAGCCTGGTCACCAACCTCGTCAACGACATGATGGGGCTCGGCCCGCTCGAACCGTTACTCGGCGACGTCGACATCACCGAAGTCATGGTGAACGGTCCGAACCAGATTTACGTGGAGCGCAGCGGTAAGCTTGAACTTACCGATGTGACGTTCCGCGATCATTCGCATTTGATGAATATCTGCACGCGGATCGTCAGTTGGATCGGTCGCCGCGTTGACGAATCCAGCCCGATGTGTGACGCCCGACTTAAAGACGGTAGTCGTGTCAACATCATCATACCGCCGCTTGCCATTGACGGAGCATCGATCTCCATTCGTAAGTTTGCGGAGAAGAAGATCACACTGGAGAAGATGGTCGATTTCGGCAGCATGTCGCCGCAGATGATGAAACTGCTGCAAATCGCCTCGCGCTGTAAGCTGAACATCCTGATTTCCGGCGGTACCGGTTCCGGTAAAACGACCCTTCTCAACGCGCTGAGCCGCATGATCGACGGTGGCGAGCGCGTCGTCACCATCGAGGACGCCGCCGAGCTGCAATTGCAACAGCCGCATGTCGTCCGATTGGAAACGAGACCGGCCAACCTTGAAGGCCAAGGCGAAGTCACGATCCGTGACTTGGTCAAGAACTCGCTGCGTATGCGTCCCGACCGCATCATCCTCGGTGAGTGTCGTGGCGCCGAAGCGATCGACATGCTTCAGGCCATGAACACGGGCCATGAAGGATCGATGAGCACAGTCCATGCCAACAACCCGCGTGAAGCCCTCACCCGTCTGGAGAACATGATCAGCATGGCCGGCTTCAACCTCCCGGCCAAGGCGATGCGCATGCAGGTCGCGTCGGCCATCGATTTGATCTGCCAGGTATCGCGTATGCGGGACGGCGGACGGCGCATCACGCATGTCGCCGAAGTCGTGGGTGTCGAAGGCGACATCATCACCATGCAGGATCTGTATCTCTACAAGTTCAAAGGCGAAGACGCCGGCGGGAAGCTGGTCGGCAGTTACGATTCTACCGGTCTGCGCCCCAAGTTCATGGAGAAAGCCAGCTACTTCGGACTCGATAAGGCACTTCTGGAGGTCATGTAATGGCCGAATTGTCCGGCGGTTTTGGATTGCTTGAGCTAGGGATTCTGGCGGGCGCTTTGCTCATTGCCGGTATGCTGGTGGGCATCGTCATCCTTGTTACGGATGGCCGCCGCCGGAACGAAGCTCGTCGTCTGGAAAACACCCGTAATCGCGCGATGGGCACGACCGTCCTCGACGAATCCGGTGAACTGGCCAGTGCGGTTCGACGCGAGTCCGAAACCAGCCTCGACGTCTTGGCTAAACGCTTCCTGCCTAAACCCGATCAGCTTCGCATGCGCCTGCGACGCACCGGACGGGACATCTCGATCGGTAAGTTCGGTCTCGCGATCTTTCTGACGGCGGTGGTCATCGGCAGCGCTTGTTGGTTCTTCTTCGGATTCCAGCCTGCCTTGTCGATCCTAATGGGCGTCGGTCTCGGCATCTGGATACCGCATATGACGATCGGGTTCATGATTTCCCGGCGTCAGGAGAAATTCACAACCCGGTTCCCCGAAGGCCTAGACGTTATCGTCCGTGGCCTGCGCGCGGGTCTTCCCATCGCCGAATCCATCGTGAACGCGCGCACCGAAGTGCCGGAGCCGGTCCGGACCATTTTCACCAACATCTCGGATGCCGTGAACCTGGGCCAGAATCTGGAGGAAGCGATCGCAGACGCCGCAAAGGTCCTCGATACGCCGGAGCTTAAATTTTTCGCTGTGAGCCTATCGGTTCAACGGGAAACGGGCGGCAACCTCGCCGAAACCCTGTCCAATCTCGCCGATATCCTTCGGCGGCGCCGACAGATGAAGCTCAAGGTCAAAGCGATGTCGTCGGAAGCCCGGGCCAGTGCCTACATTATCGGGTCCCTGCCGTTCATCATGTTCGGTCTGATCTTCTTCGTTAATACGGGCTATGCCATGGAGCTCTTCACCGATCCACGCGGCATGGTGATGGTCGGTGTGGGCGGCTTCATGATGGCACTTGGTGTCTTCATCATGATCAAAATGGTGAATTTCGAGATATGAATCTTCAAGATTACATACCGTTTGGCCTGCAGGTCGAAGAGCTCATCGCTCTGGGCGCAGCCGTTTTCGTCGCGATCAGCGTCGTCACGGTCTGGCGAACCTTGCTTGAGAAAGCTCCGGCCCAACGCCGTATCAAAGCGATCAGCGATCGCCGGGCTCAGCTTCGTCAGGACCTAGGCGCGGCCAAGCGCCGGCCGAAGGTCGAAACGCTCAACGTCGCCCGCCGGACGCTGCGGTACTTCAAGTTGATGACCGGTAAGCCGGTCGAGAATGCCAGTGCCAAGTTGGTCCGCGCCGGTCTTCGTTCCCGCGATGCAGTCACGCTGTTCCTATTTGCGAAGTTGTGTCTGCCGGCCGTGCTCGGAATCGGCGCAGTCGTCTGCATCTACGTATTGGAAATGTTCAACTTGGGTCCGCAAGGACGATTGTTCGCGTCCGTTGGCACCGTACTGATCGCCTTCTATCTGCCGGATATCTATATCAAGAACTTGATCGACAAGCGCATGCACCTGCTCACGCGGGCGATGCCGGACATGTTGGACCTTCTGGTGATCTGCGCCGAGGCCGGCTTGGCGCTGGACAACGCCCTCGTCCGTGTGTCCCGCGAAATCCGCATGAACAGTCCGGAAATGGCAGATGAGATGGAACTGACTTCCGCCGAACTCGGCTTCATGTCGGAGCGGCGGATCGCGCTCGAAAACCTCTACAAACGCACGAATTTGCCGGCGATGCAGGCACTGGCCAACACGCTCATCCAGAGTGAGCGGTATGGTACGCCCCTCGCCCAGTCGCTGCGCGTTCTTTCGAAGGAACTGCGGGACGAACGGTTGATGAAGGCCGAGGAAAAAGCCGCCCGGCTGCCCGCAACACTGACCGTGCCGATGATGATCTTCATCATGCCGACACTATTCATCGTCCTAATCGGTCCGGGTATCCTCCGGGCGATCGACGGCCTTGGCAGTGTGTTGAAATGACGTTAGCGACGCTTCAGCGCATATCCGGCGCGAACGGAACGAACGCGCAACACCGGGTCGGACATCGACCTGAGGGCGGCGTAATAGCTCATGTTGCGCTCGACACCCCGGCTGTCCATGTCCATACGCGCGAACTTCTCCGCATTGACGGTATCGCCGCCAAGACCGTAGGCCAATGCCAGGTTCTGCCGATCGCGCGCGGTCGCTCCAGGACGCAACGCCAACGGCCGGAGAATTTCGACCGCACCGTTGAAATGACCCGCAAAGGCCAGCGACAGGCCAAGGTTGTTACGCAAATTGACGTCATCCGGCGCAATCTCGAGGCCGGCGTAATAGAACTCCTGGGCCTTCGAATGGTCGGCCATGGCGTCATGCGCGACGCCGAGACCGCTATACGCCCGGTAGTCTTTCGGATCGGCGGCGATCGCTTTTTGAAATTGCTCGACCGCAAGATCGAGTTGGTCTTGCGCGATGAGCGAATTCCCCAACCCACGCAATGCGCGCGGCCTGTCGGGATCTATAACGAGTGCCTTCCGAAACGCGGCAGCGGCATCCCTGACCAAGCTGGCCGCGATAAGGGATTCGCCAAGACCAATCAGGGGCTCGATCTGTTGCGGCTCGGCCTGATGCGCCCGGCGGAAAAATTCGATGGCGGCGCTGATGTCGCCACGCCGTTTGCTCGCCTCGCCGGCCCGCATCATCGCACCGGCCACCGTCTTACCCTTCGCCATATCGGCGGAGTCTTTTTTGGACGACGACGCTTCGTCATTACCAGCGCAACTGGAGAGAAGCGCTGCAAGCAAAGCCGCGGTGATAATGCGGCGCTTATTTATAATAAATACAGTCATCATGCGGGAAATCTACAACATTAGGTAAGATTTGCCATGAAAAAAATGCGTCATGTGAAGAAATTTTTCAGTATAGTCCGCCGTAATGACGACGGATCGGCTGCAATTGAGTTCAGTTTCACTGCACCGTTGTTAATACTAACCATTGTAGCGATCATGGAGTTCTCTATGATCCTATTTCTCAACGCTGTATTGGAAGGCAGCCTTCGCGATGCGGCGCGGTTCGGCATCACCGGCTTTACCCCTACGGGCGTGAACCGTGAAGACGTCATCGTGGACAAGGTTCAGTCGGCAACGATGGGCCTCGTACCGATCACGGCAAGCAATATCACCACACTCGCATACTCGGATTTCAGTGAAGTCGGACAGCCCGAACCGTATATCGACGACAACCCGGCAAACGGGATGTACGACGCCGGCGAAAGCTTCACCGACGTGAACGGCAACGGGCAATGGGATGCGGATATGGGCACGCCGGGCCTCGGCGGCGCGTGCGACGTCGTCGTGTACCGGGTGGAGACTCAGTGGTCGCTGATGCTCGGGCTGATGGCATCCAGTGTCGGACAAACCATCGATTTGACCGCGAGCACCGCTGTCCGCAACGAACCCTACGGCAACTCGCCCTGCTAATCGGCGCGTTCAGCAACGATACGAGGAGCCATACCATGCAATTCCTACGATCTCTTGTATGCCCCGGCCGGCTGCCGCGCAACGACCGCGGCGGCGTGATGATCGAGTTCGGATTCGCGATGCCCGTGTTGGTTCTACTGATGTTGGGCGGTGTCGAGATTGGACGCTATGTCTTGCTCCATCAGAAGCTGGATCGCACGGCAATGACGGTTTCGGATCTCGTGGCCCGTGTTCAATCTGTGACCACGGCCGAAGTCGATACGGTCTTTACCGCAGCAAACCTCGTCATGGAACCTTTCGCGATGGGGACGCAAGGCGCCGTTGTCATTTCATCGGTTAAGCGAGACAGCGGGTCGCCCAAGGTGATTTGGCAACGCAAAGGCGCGGGAACGCTCTCCATTACCAGCGTCGTCGGAACACAGGGCGGCAACGCAACGATCACCGACAACGACCTGGTGGACGACGATCAAGCGATCATCATCGGCGAAACATATTTTGAGTACACACCATGGTTCATCCAACTAATTCCTAGCACGACCTTGCGCCACACCGCGGTCTTCCGGCCACGCCTCTCCGGTGAAGTGACGTGCAGTGACTGCTAGCCTGGAATTCGACTAACTGCGCCTGCCCAAGTTAGAAGCGCGATACCTGCCTAGACGGAATGACGCCTTTCGACTGAAAGGCGTCATTTCATTTCGTGACCACCAAGAAACACGAAAGGCCGAATTCTGCTGCGGACCCAAACATGCTAAAATTCATCAATAATTTTACCTAACCGGCGCTTGATTTATTATCAATCCGTTAAGGAAATAGTGCCAGACTTTTGGATGGGTCTATTATATAAAGAACCTTGTCTTTAATTTTACTTAGAGAACTTGCGGCAACAGCAGGTCTAGACAACGATGCTTGGCAAACTGGCCTTTTTCGCGGTGCTTCTCACCTTCGCGCTTCCGGCGTCGCTCGGCGGTGCTGAACATAATGACGAGGCGAACTGCGGCGAACGGAAGATCGTCCTCAAATACCTTTCCAAGAAGTATTCCGAACAGCCCATCGCGATGGGTCTGGCGGCGAACGGCGGATTGATCGAGGTTCTCACCTCCCGCAAAGGCCTTACCTTCACGATCATCGTCACCATGCCTGAGGGCGATACCTGTATGGTCGCCGCCGGCGAAGGGTGGGAAAACCTGCCCCAGTCGCTCGCGCAACCGCAGATCTGATCACCGAAAAAGCCGATGAATGACGCGGTCGCCGGGCTTGATCCCGAGCCGGCTGGCCGTTCCGCCGTTTAGTTCCAAAACCCCACGGACCGGACCATACGATCCGATCAACTCGGTCGATTGCGGGACCGTGCGTTCCGCAATATGCGTGATCCGGCCGTCCGACCCGATGAAGAACATATCGAGGGGGATGAATGTGTTCTTCATCCACATGGAAACCGGAGCGTCGCTGGGGTACACGAAAAGCATGCCCGCATCGGCAGCCATCTTGCGGCGATACATCAAGCCTGTCGCTTGCTGATCATTCGTCGTCGCCAGTTCGACACGAAAATCATGAGCGCCGGATGCTGTCCGAATCGTCAATAGTTCGCGCTGCCGCTCGGCCCCGCCCCAACCGTGGACCGGCGCAAGCAGAACACCGACGAACAACAAGACGAATAGAGATCGCCAAACCATGATCCGTCTTATAGTGATTTTCATCGCCAGAAACGAGAATTCATTGCGCCAGCGACTGTGCGGCGACCCTTTTTACCGCGTCCCGGACCGGACCTCGGTTCGGCGGATCGGAAAGACTTTCAAACCAACGGCCCGGCGGGTTTCGAGCAAGCCGATGCCGCCACTCGACGCCTTTCAATAGCGACTTTGCAGCATCCGGCATTACCGTCGGTATGGCTCGGCCATTCAAGATCGCCCAAACACCAGCCCAACATCGCGCCAACGACCAGGGATTGTATCCGCCTCCACCGAGCACAAGCAACGGCGCCGGTCTTCGATGAAGTCTCTCAACAACATCCCATAAGGCATTGTTGGATAGTTCTAATTTGCTCAAGGGATCATCCGATAAAGCGTCGGCACCACATTGCAACACGACAATCGACGGATCGAACTCATCCAATATCGGAAGAATGGCACCGTCCATCAGATACGCCATCTCGGCATCATTGAAACCAGCCGGTACCGGCAGGTTACGCGCCACGCCACCTGCACGATCCTCCGCCGGCCCGGTTCCCGGCCAACGCCCCGCCTCATGCACCGAAACCGTCAACACCCGATGATCATCGTGGAAGGCGTCCTGAACCCCATCGCCGTGATGGGCGTCTACATCTACATATCCTATTCGATCGTGCCCATCATCCAACAACGCACAGATCGCCAGGACCGGATCGTTGAAGTAGCAGAACCCGCTCGCGGCATTCGCCCGGCCATGATGCGTCCCGCCCGCTGGACTGAACACGGCGCCGGTCTGGCGCAACAACGTCGCCGCATGGATCGACGCTCCGCTCGCCGTTGCCGGTCTCCGGAACATCTCCGGAAAGATCGGATTCCCGTTGATGCCGATGTTGAACCGGCGGCGGATGTCTTCATCGGCCGATTGCGTCCGTTCGGCCTCGATCACAGCCGCGATGTAGTCGGTATCGTGGAAGCGAGCCAACTGCTCGGCCGTGGCCCGCGGGCTGTCGACATATTGCGCCTCCGGCAGCCATTCCAAGGACCGCAGCAGGTCCGTGGTCAACGAAACCCGGGGAATTCGAAGCGGATGCCAGGGCGCATAGCTTGAGTCCCGGTAGATTTCGGAACCGATATACAAGGGCAGCGGCATTGCACACCTACGCAGCTGTCTCGAACGGCAAACCCCCATGCCGGCGACCGATCAGCATGGCTCAGGAGTTCTCCGGTTTTGCCGCACCGGACGTGGCACGGCGTTGCTTCTCCCAAAGGGTCGCGTATTCGCCGCCCAAGGCTTGCAGATCATCGTGCGTGCCGCGTTCGGCGATGCGACCATCCTGCAAAACGAGGATTTCATCCGCATGGACGACGGTCGAGAGGCGGTGGGCGATAACCAGTGTCGTTCTTTCGGCGGAGACTTCATCCAGGCTCCGCTGGATTTCCTGCTCCGTATGACTGTCCAACGCCGAGGTCGCTTCGTCGAACAGCAGAATCCGCGGTTGTTTCAGGATCGCCCGCGCGATCGCCACCCGCTGTTTCTCGCCGCCGGAAAGTTTCAGGCCCCGCTCCCCCACCATCGACTGATAGCCGTCCGGCAGTGCGACGATGAAGTCGTGGATGCGCGCCATCTTGGCCGCCTCCTCGACCTCCGAGGGCGAGGCGCCAGGCCGACCGTAGGCGATATTGTAGTAGACGGTATCGTTAAATAGGACGGTGTCCTGCGGCACGATACCGATCGTCGCGCGCAGGCTGTCCTGGGTCACCTCGCGGATGTTCTGTCCATCGATCAGGACGCGACCCTCACCCACATCGTAGAAACGGTATAGAATCCGGCTGATCGTGGATTTGCCGGCACCGCTGGGCCCGACGATGGCGACCGTCTTGCCCGGCGGAACCGTGAAACTGACATCCTTAAGGATCGCCCTGCGCGGGTCGTACCCGAAGTTCACGTTCTCGAACCGGACCTCACCGCCGGCGACGTCTATATCCGGCGCCTCCGGGATGTCGATGACCTCCTGTTCGACATCGAGCAGTTTGAACATGTCATCCATATCGATCAGCGATTGCCGGATATTTCGGTACACGAACCCTAAGAAGTTCAACGGCAAATAAAGCTGGATCAGATACGTATTCACGAGGACGAAATCACCGACCGTCATCGACCGGTCAACCACCCCATTGCCCGCCATCACCATCACCAACACGAGCCCGCTGGAAATGATGAACCCTTGCCCGACATTCAGCGCCGACAGACTTACGGTGTTCTGCACCGCCGCACGCTCGTATTGCTGCATCGCCTCGTCGAACCGCCGCGCTTCGTGCGCTTCGTTACCGAAGTATTTGACGGTCTCATAATTGAGCAAACTGTCGATCGCCCTCGAATTTGCCTCGGTATCGCGGTCGTTCATTTCACGGCGGTATTTTATGCGCCACTCGGTAACCAGCAGCGTGAAGACGATATAGGCCACGATCGTGACGAAAGTGACCAGTGCGAACCAGATGTCGAACAGACCCCACAAGATGCCGCAAACCAGGAATAACTCCAGCAGCGTGGGCAAGATATTGAACAACATGAAGCCGAGCAGGAACTCGATTCCCTTGATGCCGCGCTCTATAACCCGCGACAAGCCGCCGGTTCGCCGCTCCAGGTGGTAACGCAGGCTCAAGGCGTGGATATGCCGGAATGTCCGCAGGGCCGCCTGACGCATCGCGCGCTGGGCCACCTTGGCGAACAGGGCCTCGCGCATCTCCGAAAAGGCGACGGATAAGACCCGAACCGCGCCATACGCAAGCAGCAGCGCCAACGGGAGCACGATTATGTCGTCCACACCCTGGCGTGTCAGGGCATCGATCGAATCGCGGTAGAGCAACGGCACATATACCGTCGCAGCCTTGGCGCAGGCGAGCGCGGCGAGCGCCCCGAGCACCCTGAGGCGCATCTCCAACTGGCCTCGCGGCCAGAGATACGGCAATAGCGTCAGAACCCCGTGTTTGCGCGGCTCCCGGGAGACCTGTTCGACCCTCGCAGGTGTGGTAGCGGTCACTGACTTGTTCAACTTTTTATCGGTTGGTTCATCAAAAAAACTACTTAGACATCAATATATTCGCCGAAATCCAATCCGCTGGTTTAGGATACGTTAACCGGTCGCGAATTACTCTGGGCAACGCGTGCAATTGCCCTGCGGCGGTATTTCCGCCCGCGCGCCGGTTAGGGTGGCATTCGACGGTTTCGGTTAGATCTGATGGATGAAAGTAGACGCCTGCGCCAACGCGTCAAGGAACTTGAGGAACAGGTCGCCGACCTTGCCGGGGGCCGATCCGACGCGTTACGGGATTTGGCGCTATATCGGAAAGCCGTGGAGACGAGCCGCGACGGAATCGTTCTATATGACGCCGACGCCCGCCTCGTATTTTGCAACGAACGCTACAAGAAGCTGTTCAGCGAGAGCGCCGAGTTCCTGACGCCGGGAACGCATATGAACGACATATCCCGCGCGATTGCCGAGAGTGGTCAGGTCGTCGACGCGCAGAGCCGGCCCGACGAATGGGCCTCCGGGCGCCTTAAGCTCCATCAGGATGCGAGCGACGAGCCGCTGCACATGCAGCTGTCCGACGGGACATGGCTGCGTGGCCGAAACTACCGGACGGCGGATGGCGGCATGTTGGGAATCCGAACCGACATCACCGACCTGATGCAGCGGGAAAACGAACTGCGCGCCGCAAACGATGAATCGCAAAGCCGGCTTCAAGCGTTTTTCGACAATTCGCCTATTGCGCTTTACATCAAGGATACGGACAGACGTTTCCTGGCGGCGAACAAGGCGTTCGAATCGATCTACGGCATCAATGCATCTGCCCTCATTGGGCAACGAACCGAAGATGTCATGCCCTGGTTTTCCACGATCGCCGAAGAAAAGCTCGACCCTAAGGTCCTCGAAGACGGCACCCTTCAATCACAGGAACACGCTATTCCGGGTCCGGACGGGCCGGTCGGGCGGGCATTCACCACCAAATTCCCGATCCGCGATGCGAACGGAAACACAACGGCGATCGGCTGCGTCGGCATAAATATCACGAAGTTCAAAGCCGTCGAGCAGGCCCTCGAAGATAAGTCGCGCGTGCTCGAAATGACCCTCCGTGCGATCGATCAGGGATTCGCCATGTTCGACGAGGACCTGCGGGTCATCACTTGCAATCAGCGGTTCTTCGACCTGCATTACTATCCGGGAGAATTGCCGGACGACGGCATCCCGATGCGTGACGTGATGCTGGAGTACGCCAAGACGGGCATCTACGGATCCGAAGATCCGGAACGCCGGATCGACGAACGTATCGCCTTTCTTACCAGCTCCGACAGACCGGAACGCGAAGAACGCCTTCAGCCGGATGGACGCATCATCGACGTCCGGCGAAATTCCACGCCGTCCGGCGGCTACGTCGCGACCTATACCGACATCACCGACATCAAGCAGGCGGAAAAGAAATCGGAGACCTCCCGACAGTTGCTGCACGAAACACTGCACGCACTCCCGGCCAGCGTCGCGTTCTACGACAGCGACGAAAAATTGGTTTTCTGCAATCAGGCCACATTGAACCTCTATCCGTGGCAAACCGCCCTGCACACCCCCGGCCACACCTTCGAGGAACAGATCAGGGAGTCCGTCGTAAGCGGTATGGTCCCCGATGCCATCAACCAAGAAGAAGCATGGATCGAGGAGCGGGTTCACCAATACCGCAATTCCGCGCAGAACGTAGAGACCCACCACTCGGGCAATCGCTGGGTACTCTCGTCCTACCGGAAAGTCTCCGACGGCGGAACGGTGGCAATCCGTCATGACATCAGCAAGCGTAAGGAGGCCGAGCGCGCGCTACGCGAAAGCGAAGAAAACTACCGGAGCCTGATCGAGAACTCGATCGTCGGCATCAACATCACGCGATACGGACAGCTGTTGTTCATCAATCAGGCTCTCGCCGAAATATTCGGGTATGACAGTGCCGACGAACTAATGAAGATCGGCAGCGTTGTCCATCTCGTAGCACCTCACGAGCGCGAGCGGATCGCCCAGTACGGCCGCGACCGGATGGCCGGACGCCCCGCCCCGTCGCTGTTCGAGTATGAAGCGCGTAAGAAGGACGGCAGCACGATTTGGCTGCAACGGTCGGCGCGCGTGGTGAACTGGCGCGGCGTCCGCGCGGTCCAAGGCACGTTGGTCGACGTTACGGAACGCAAGAATGCGGAGGAACGACTGCGCAATGCCGTGACCGTCGCCGAAGCCGCGAACCGAGCCAAGTCCGAATTCCTCGCCAAAATGAGCCATGAACTACGGACGCCGTTGAACGCCATCATCGGGTTTTCCGAAGTGCTCTCACGCGAGACCTTCGGGCCGCTTGGCCACGAAAAATACAACAACTACGTCGGCGACATTACGACGAGCGGACGCCATCTCCTGGATATGATCACCGACATCTTGGATATGTCCAAGATCGAGGCCGGACGACAGGATATCCGGCCCGAAGAAATTGATCTCAACAAAGCCGTCCATGAGGCGGCACAAGTCGTGCGCGGCCAACTGGAGCGCCAACGGCTGACACTCTCGATCGATATCGCACCCGATATCCCGTCGATCTACGCCGATCCCCGTGCGCTACGACAGGTCTTGCTGAACCTGTTGTCCAACGCCATCAAATTCACCGAAGCGCTGGGTCAAATCACCGTGTCGGCTCGCCTGGGCGATAACGGCAATGTGCAGCTTTCCGTGTCCGACACCGGTGTTGGTATCAAGGAAAAGGATTTGGAAAAGGTGCTACAGCCGTTCGGTCAGGTCGGCAGCGCCCAAACATCGGCACAGGCGGGCACCGGACTCGGCCTTCCGATCGTCAAGTCTCTCGTCGAGCTGCACGGCGGATGGTTCGACCTATCCAGCCAGCAGGGCAAGGGAACGACGGCAACGGTTTCCTTCCCCAGCCGGAACGCCGGCGAAAAGACCGTCCGGACGGCCTAGACGAAATAGACGATCAGGAACCCGCCCAGCAGCACAAGGACCCAAAGCGCGGCGCCCCCGATCTGCCAGGTCCGGGCCAACAATCCATCCGGACCGTGATAGTGGAAAACCACCACGAGAAAGTGATTAAGCCCCCGGGCCGCCACCCGGACAAACCGCCCCTGTATTGCGGTCACACCGGCCCACACCGCCCGAACCACCCTTGGCGCCAATCGGCGGTAGAACCAATCCGTATCCAGGTTCACGGACTTCAATTCAGGCGGATAGATGCCGAACCGCATCAGAACCGCAAACGCGAGGGCCGAGAACATCAGGAGTTGGAGCTGCGTGATGACGTGGGTGACCGTGTAGGGCACGAAGTCCACGGGGAACGGCAAAATGGCGTAGAGCGGCCCTGGAAAAACACCAATCCCGATGCAGAGGAACGCCGCGATCGCCATGGCCAGCAACATGTTGAACGGCGCTTCCTTGACCCGGATGCCGCTGTCATGCGCGAAAAAGGCGAAATACGGGATCTTGATCCCGGAATGATGGAACACGCCCGCGGACGCGAATAACAGGACCCCCCAGACGAACCAATACCCGCCGTCGGCGGAGGCCGTGATGATCATCGATTTGCTGATGAAGCCGCTGAACAACGGAAAGGCGGAAATCGACGCCGCACCGATCACGCAAAAACCGGTCGTCCACGGCATCGATTTGTAGAGGCCTCCGAGTTCCGACCCCTTAACCGTCCCGGCACGCAACAGTACTGCCCCCATCGACATGAAGAGCAGCGCCTTGTAGAGGATATGGCAGAACGCGTGGGCGGCCGTGCCGTTCAACGACAGCTCGGTGCCGATGCCGATACCGACGACCATGAAACCAAGCTGGTTGTTCAGGCTGTAGGCCAGAACGCGCCGCAGATCGTTCTCGATCACCGCGTAGAAGATCGGGAACGCGGTCATCGTCGCACCGATCCAGATCAGCATTTCCGTCCCGGCGAAGCTCCGCGCCAGCGCATAGACGGCGAGTTTGGTCGTGAACGCGCTAAGGAATACCGTCCCCGTCACCGTGGCTTCCGGATAGGAATCTTGCAGCCAGTTATGCAGCAGCGGAAAAGCGCATTTCACGCCGAACGCGAGGAATATCAGCGTCGGGCCCAACTCACCCAGCGTAAGTTTGGAGAACGCGATACTGCCGGTTTGCTGCTGATGAATGACGATTCCCGCCAACAGGACCACACCGGAACCGACTTGGATGACGAGATAACGGAGGCCGGTGCGATATGCGTTTTCCTCGCGACGCGCCCATATCAGGAATACCGAGGTGACGGCCGTCAACTCCCAATAGACGAACAATGTGATCAGGTCGCCGGCAAAGACCGCACCGATCGCCGCCCCGGCATAGGCCATGCCGGCCACATGCTGCACCGTGTCCCGCACATGGAGGGCATAGACCGCCGATAGGAAAGCCGCGATATGGAAAATATAAGCGAAAACGAGGCTCAATGAATCGACCCGCAGGGTCGTCAGCGTTACGCCGAACATCTCGATCGTGCCGTGCGCGCCGGGTTCCAGCATCAACGTCTGCCAGAATCCGATCACCGGCAGCAGCAGCATGAATCCGCGCTGCCAGTACCCCCGCAGGAGCGGCAACAAAGCCGCCCCCAAGATGAGGATCAGGCCCGGCGAGATGAGATCAGTCGTCATAATAGTCTTCCGGGCGGATCAGGATCTTGCGTAACACCTTCGCCGCAAGAACGAGGCCGACACAGGCGACGAATCCGAAGATACCGTAGAAGCCGAACCAGCCTTCGGCGGCGAAATGGATATGCTTGTGATAGAAGGCGTCGGCGACGAAGACCGCGGCGCACAACAAGCATACCGCCCAGAACACTTTCGTGACGTTGCTGGGCTCGTCCAACCAGTATTTCTTCTCGTCATCCATTACCCGGGCCCTCCTCCGATCGGCGCCAGTAACGTGTAAAGATCGTCGGCAAAGAAGAACAAAAGCAAACAGCCGAAAGCGGTCAAACAAAGCGGCACGACACAGAAAATCGGCGCCTCGCGTATCCCGCCGCCGTCGTCGCTTCCCGCGAAGAACCCGCGCGCCACGATCGGCATCAGATAGGCGACGTTCAGCAACGACGAGATCATGAAGACTGCGACGAAGATCACGTGCCCCGCATCCATGGCGCCGAGCGCCAGGAAATACTTGCTCCACGCCCCGCCGAACGGCGGCAGCCCGATGACGCTCAATGCCCCGATACAGAACGCCGCGACCGTGACCGGCATCCGCCGGCCGATCCCGTCCATATCGCTGATCTCGGTCTTTCCGCTCGCCACGTAGATGGCTCCGGCACAGAAGAACAGGGTGATCTTACCGAACGCATGCATCGCGATATGCATCGCGCCGCCGACGATACTCAACGGCATCAGCAGCGCCGCGCCGAGCACGACATAGGCAAGCTGGCTCACCGTCGAATACGCCAACCGGGCCTTCAGGTTGTCCTTGGTGAGCGCCACCACCGATGCCAGCAACAGCGAAGCGCCGGCGAGATACATCAGCCAGTCGGCGTACCCGCTCTCGCGCAGGAAGTCCGCGCCGAATATGTAAACGATCACCTTCAACACGGTGAAAACGCCGGCCTTCACGACGGCAACGGCATGCAACAACGCGCTGACCGGGGTCGGTGCGACCATCGCTGCGGGAAGCCATCGGTGTATGGGCATCAGCGCCGCCTTGCCGATGCCGTACATATAGAGGAACAGCAGAAGGCCGATCAGTGGCCCCTCGATCTTGCCGTTCAGGATGCCCCCCTCGGTGAAATCCAGGGTACCGGCCGCCGCGTAGGTCCAGATGGAGGCGCCGAGCAGGAATAAGATCGACGTACCGAGCAGGATGCCGAGATACGTTCGGCCCGACCGCACCGCTTGTTCGTCGCCATGATGGGCGACCAACGGATAGGTCGATAACGTCAGGATTTCGTAGAACAGGAACAGCGTAAGCATGTTGCCGGCCATCGATATGCCCATCGCGCTGGCGATCGCGATGGCGAAGCAGGCGTAGAAGCGGGTCTGATGCCCCTCCTTCTTGGCGCGCATATAGCCAATCGAATAGATCGAGTTCAGAATCCACAAACCCGACGCGACGCAAGCGAACATCATGCCGAGCGGCTCGAGCGTCAGCCGGATCTCAAGGCCCGGGAGCATGGTGAACAGGCTGACGTCGGGCCGCCCTCCGGCGTATACCGTCGGCACCAGCAACGCGACGACCACGAACAAGGCTGCGGCGGTCAGCAGGGTCACCGTTTCGCGTTGATTGGGCCGGCCGTCGGACATCAGGATGAGCACCGTCCCGATCGACGGAATGGCCAACGCCCAGATCATCAGGTCGGCGGGCGTCATGAGCCGCCTCCCATCAGGCTCTGAGCGGCCTGCTCGGCGATCCCGACGCTCACCCTCGTATCCAATCCGAAATACACGTTGGCGGCAACCAGCACCCACATGGGAACCAGCATCGCGAGCGGCGCTTCTTCCACCGCCGCGACCGCATCGGACGGCGGGCGGCAATACGCAACCTCGATGACGCGCCAGACGTAGATGATAGCCAACAGCGACGACAGCGGGATCAATCCGGCGACGAACCACCAATCGCGCTCAATGGCGGCTAGGATGAGGTACCATTTCGAGATGAATCCGACGGTCGCGGGCACACCGATCAGGCTCAATCCGCTCGCCACGAAGGCGCCCATCGTCCACGGCATCGTCTTGCCGATCCCATGCATCGCTTCCAGTCGTACCGACCCCAGGCGCAGGAAGACGCACCCCATCGCCATGAACAATGTGCACTTTATCAGCGCGTGATTGAAAAGATGCAGGATGCCGGCGGTCAGACCGACTGCGGTCGCGATGCCGATTCCGAGAACCATGTAGCCGATCTGCGAGACGCTGGAATACGCCAGCATCCGTTTGATATCCGGCTGGAAGATCGCAACCGCAGATGCCACGAACATGGCCAGGATCGCAAACGGCAACACGGCATCGCCCAATCCCATTGTCTGGATCGCGAAGGGCGTGCCGAAGATCGTGAAGTAAACGCGCAACAGCAGATAAATCGAAACTTTCGTTGCCGTTGCCGCCAGGAATGCGGTCACCACCGATGGTGCATAGGCATAGGCGTTGGGCAGCCAGATATGGAGCGGGAATAACGCCGCCTTCATCCCGATGCCCACCACCATGAAGGCGAAGGCGACGCGGACGGTCCGGCTATCGGTAACGGTGGAGACGCGTTCGGCGAGGTCGGCCATGTTCAACGTACCGGTGGCCTGGTACAGCAAGCCGACACCGATAAGATAGAAGGTCGCCCCGATCGTGCCGAAAATCAGGTAACGGTAGGCTGCGGTCAGCGCCTTTCGGTCACGCCCAAGACTGATCAGCACATACGACGAAAGCGAGGAGATTTCGAGAAACACGAAGACATTGAACGCATCGCCGGTGATCGTGACGCCCAGCAGGCCGGACAGGCAGAGCAGATAGGCCGTGTAGAACAGATACCGGCGTTGTGGCTCGATCTCATAGGCAACGCTCGGCCGGGCATAAGTGATGACCATCGCGCCGATGGCCGCGACGATCAACAGGACATAGGCGTTGACGCTATCGATCCGGTACTCGATGCCCCAAGGCGGCTCCCAGCCGCCCAGCGCGAAAGACATCGTCCCACTCTCGAGCACCGTCATCAGGAGCAAGACGGACATCGCGAACGAAGCCCAGGATGCCACCAATGCGATGCCGTAGCTGACATCTTCGCGCCGCAACAAGACACAGAGCGGGCCGGCCAGAAGCGGCACGACAATCTGAAGGGCGGGCAAATTCGAAATCGTCACTGTTGTGCTTCCCGCTCGGCTTCTTCGTCTTTTTCGTCCAGCTCGTCCTCTTCGATCGAGCCGTAGGCCTCCTGGATGCGGACGACCAGCGCAAGACCCAACGCCGTCGTCGCGACACCAACGACGATCGCGGTAAGGATCAAGACATGCGGCAGTGGATTGGAGTAGGCGGTGAGCCCTTCGGCGAGGATCGGCGCGGTGCCGCCGTCGACCTTACCCATGGTGATGTAAAACAGAAAGACCGAGGCCTGAAACACGTTCAACCCGACAATCTTTTTCACCAGATTGCCACGCGCGATGACCACGTAAAGGCCTGCCATCATCAAGAACACGACGATCCAGTAGTTATAAAGGCCAGGTTCGATCATCGGCAGCCTACTCCGCGTCCAGTTCGTCGTCGCCGCGACGGCCGGCGAAGAGGTTGAACAACGTGACCATGACCGACGCGACGGTGATGCCGACACCGAGTTCGACAACGAAAATGCCGATATGCTGGCCGCCGGACGGGGTCGCCGCCAACGGCGTGTAGTCCAGATAGTTGAACCCGAACAGCATCGAGACGACGCCTGTGCCGCCAAAGATCAGCACACCCAGCGCGATGCCGACGCGCAACACGTCGTCCGGCAGGATCTCGCGGGCCTTCTCGACGCCGTAGATCAAGGCGTAGAGAACAAAGGCCGAAGCGAATATTACGCCGGCCTGGAATCCGCCTCCGGGACCGAAATCACCATGGAACTGAACGTACAGTCCAAACAGCAGGATGAACGGAATAAACAGCTTACCGACGACGCGGATGACGAAATGATGGCTCATTCGCTGCCCTCCGAGCGCCGACGGCGGCGGCGTCTGCCGCCCAGCAGCAGCATGACCCCCACGCCCGCAGTGAAGATCACCGCCACCTCGCCCAGCGTGTCGTAGCCCCGATAGCTGGCCAGAACCGCCGTCACGACGTTCGGGACGGTCGTTTTCGTCTGCGCCTCGGCAAGATAGGTCGGCGCGACATGTTGCTGGATCGGCGCATTCGGATCGCCGTAATGCGGCATATCCAGTGTGCCGTAAATCAACGCCGCTCCCGTGACCAGAACCACCAGTAGAGGCAGGATACCGTGCCGACTGGCCACCTTTTCTTCCGTCTTGGTCAACGAAAGCGCGGCCAGCATCAGCACCGTGGAAATACCGGCGCCGACCGCGGCCTCGGTAAACGCCACGTCGACCGCATCGAGCACCACGAACATCGACGCCGCCATGAGGCTGTAGATACCGCCCAGCATGACCACGGCGAACAGGTTGTGCAGCCGGACGATCATGAAGATCGTGACGGTCATGAACCCAAGCAGCAGTATATTGACTAGGGCTTCGATGGCTCGTCCTCCTCGTCCACCAAAGCGGGCTTGATGCCTTGCGAATACATCGCATTCGCCAACGCGTTCGTGGCCGTCGGGCTGGTGAAGAAGATGAAGGCCAGGATCAACAGCAACTTGACCGTCACCAGCGAGAACCCGGCATAGAACGAAAACCCGACCAACATGAAAAACGCCGCGACGGTATCGACCACGCCGGCGCTATGGATCCGCGTGTACACATCCGGCAGACGCAACAGCCCCAGCGCGCCGACAATGGCGAAGAAGCATCCGGTCAGGATGAAAATCCAACCAAAAATATCGATGATAAGGTCCATCACCGCTGCTCCTCACCGGTGCCGGGCCCGCTCGCCTGCCCCATGTCGGCGTAGCGGATGAACTTCAGCACGGCGATCGTGCCGATGAAGTTGATCAGCGCATAAAGTAAGGCGATATCAAGGAATTCGGGCCGGCCCGCGAGAAACCCAAGGACCGCGATCAACAGAACGGTCTTCGTCCCGACACTGTTCACCGCAAGCACCCGGTCGTACACGGTCGGACCGAGGAAGGCACGCACGAGGGCCAACGCCATGGCGACGACGACGGCGATGGTGGCGACGGCGAAGATCACGTCAGCCCCTCCATCTTGGTGACCCGCCGGTCCATCTCACCCGTCAGCAACCCGTCCACGCCTTCTTGGGTCAGGGCATGCACGAGCAGTTGGTCGTCGAAGACACGGATCGTGAACGTCCCGGGCGTCAGTGTGATCGAGTTGGCATAGACGACTTGCCCCAGTTCGGATTTCTGGGTCGACGTGAGTTGCACCATGCGGGGGTTGATCGGCAGCTTCGGCGCCAAGATGACCTTGGTCACGTCGATCGCGGCGACCCAGATTTCCTTAACCAGCCAAAGCCAGTAAGGCACTGCACCCCAGGTCAGGTGAATCGGCAGCGCTTCGCGGTCCAGCACGTCCATGCGCACGGTAATGAAGACGATCACGAGACAGGACAAGACGCCAAGCGTCACCACGAAGGCCTGGTAATGGCCCGAAAGCAGCAACCATGTGATGAAAAGTATGACCGCAAGCGAGAGCGCGCGACCCACATGGTCGACCCGCCTAGGCCGCTGCCCTTTTTCTTGCTCCCCTTGCGCCGCCGCACCGGGTTGCGAGGAAGTCTCCGGCATCCTCTCTCCCTGCCTCATCGTTGTATCGCACCACGGGTCCGACATGGATACGATTTTGCACGCAGTATGCCGAACAGTTACCGGGCCGCCAAGTCTCATCCGGCACTGTGTCTCGGCGCCGGCTGGACGGCCCCATCTTACCCGCGCTGGAACGGCCTATTGCGGACGCCGGCGGACCGATCGCGTCGGAATCCATTTCTCGACCGTGCGCCCGTCCGCGGTACGGACCGTCGTCTCGGCTTTTTCCTTTTCTTTGACCTTGAATGTCTCTTGCATCGTCGCGAATGGAATTTCCTCGCCCTCGCCTGCCATGACCGCCGCCTTGTATGCTGACTGGTCGAGAATCATGGCATTTAGCCGGTCGACGGCATGGCCGCTGAACCGGCGCCAAATTCGTTCCAGGAAATCTTCCACTTCCGGCGGCGGCGCGACGAATACGATCGGCGGGCGGCCTTCCTCGAACAAGCGAAAGATATTCGGCTCGATCGGTCCAAGCTCATGCACCACGAACGTCGCAGGCATGAGCTTTCGGCCATATTGCTCCTGCGCATAGTAACCCTGTGCCAAGTAAAGCAGCCGCTGCAGTTTATGAGGCTGCAGATAAGAGTCCTCGGCGCTGGCCCGATTGAGAAACCAAAAAGCGATGTCGATCGTTGATTCGACGGCACTGGATGCCATATTACCCCCCACGTCCAATCGGCATATTATACAGCAACGCACAAGACGCCATACCGGCCTGTCTCGTCGAGGGGTGGCGTTTGGCTGTTGACGCAAGGCCAATTGCCAGTCAGCGGCCGTGGAATTATGGTCCTTTCGTTCGGGCCCCGCCCACTTCACGCAAGCAATGAGGAAACACGACGATGGAAATGACCGGAGAGTATCGAATTCCGGCATCGCGCGAAGCGGTGTGGCAAGCATTGAACGACCCGGACATCCTGAAACAGTGCATACCCGGCTGCGATGAAATCGAGAAAACCTCCGACACGGAGTTCTCCGCCAAAGTGACGGCAAAGGTCGGCCCCGTAAAAGCGAAATTCAGTGGTGCGGTGACGCTATCGGACATGGACCCGCCGAACGGCTACACGATCTCCGGCGAAGGCACCGGCGGCGCGGCCGGTTTCGCAAAGGGCGGCGCGAAAGTCGCGTTGGCGGAAGACGGTAGCGATACGATCCTCACGTATGATGTCAACGCGACGGTCGGCGGAAAACTCGCCCAGATCGGCAGTCGCCTGATCGACTCGACATCGAAGAAAATGGCCAACGAGTTCTTCGGGAAATTCGCCGAGGTCGTCGGCGGACCGGCATCAAGCGATGCGCCGGCCGGGCCGGAGGCGCCGACACCGGCGGACCGTCCCGCCACCACCGAGAAAGCGGGCACGCCGCCGACGGAAGACGCACCGGCGCAAGGGGATGCCACTCCGGCGCCCCCCTCCCCGGCGGACCGTCCCGCCGCGACCGAATCGAAGAAGGGTTTGCCCCCCATGGTATGGGTCGGCGGGGTCATCGTGCTCGTCTTGATCGCTCTTTGGGCATTTCAACAGTAAGTCGGGTCGGCTACGCCTTGACCAAAAGGCTAGCGGACTCCACACTCTTTCATGATGCTAAGGAAAGACGTCTGCCGCAACCGGCAGACTAGGAGCGCGGGTAAACGCCCGCACCCTTGGAGGCTAGGGAGTTACCAACTATGTCCTACACCGTTTCAATGACGGTGAACGGCAAGGCTGTCAGCGGCGACGTGGAAGGCCGCACCTTGCTTGTTCAGTTTCTCCGTGAACATCTGCGGCTGACCGGTACGCATGTCGGATGCGACACCAGCCAATGCGGCGCCTGCTGCGTGCATGTGAACGGCACGTCGATCAAGAGCTGTACCATGCTCGCCGTACAGGCGGACGGCGCGGAGGTGACGACGATCGAGGGTCTCGCCAACGGCGATGAACTCCATCCGATGCAGGCGGCCTTCCGAGAGAACCATGGCCTGCAATGCGGCTTCTGCACACCGGGCATGGTCATGAGTGCGATCGACCTGGTTCAGGAAAATCCTGACCCCTCGGAAAAAGAAATCCGCGAATGGCTGGAAGGCAACCTGTGCCGCTGCACGGGCTACCACAACATCGTGAAATCGATCGAAGCTGGCGCAAAAGCGATGCGCGGCGGCTGATCACGGCCGCCGGCGGGAGGAACCACCAATGACCGCTACTGGTATTGGCGCCGCGGTAAAGCGGGTCGAGGATTTCCGCTTTCTGACGGGGCAAGGCAACTACACCGACGACATAAACCGGCCCAATCAAACCCACGCTTGGATTCTGCGCAGCCCGCACGCCCACGCGAAGATCACGTCGCTGGATATCAGTGCCGCGGAGAGCGCGCCCGGCGTGGTCGCCGTCTTCACCGGCAAGGACATGGAGGCCGACGGGGTCGGCAGCCTGCCCTGCGGCTGGCAGGTCAACAACAAGGACGACTCGCCGATGGCGGAGCCGGCGCATCCGCCGCTGGTCATCGATCGCGTCCGCCACGTCGGCGACCAGGTCGCCGTCGTGATCGCCGAGACCAAGGACCAGGCGCGCCAAGCCGCCGAGACCATCGCGGTCGAGTATGAAGCCCTTCCCGTCGTGACCGACATGGCCGCCGCCATCGAAGGCGGACCGCAGGTCCATGACGATGTTCCCAACAACCTTTGCTACGATTGGCATATCGGCGACAAGGACGCGACCGACGCCGCCTTCGCCGGTGCCGCGCATGTCGCCACCATCGATATAGTCAACAACCGGTTGATTCCGAACGCCATGGAGCCGCGCGCCGCGATCGGCGATTACGACACGGCGACCGGCGATCACACGCTCTACACGACAAGCCAGAACCCGCACGTTATCCGGCTTCTGATGGGCGCATTCGTCCTGAACATCCCCGAGCACAAGCTGCGCGTGGTCGCGCCGGATGTCGGCGGCGGCTTCGGGTCGAAGATTTATCACTACGCGGAAGAGGCCATCGTCACCTGGGCCGCCGGGAAGATTCGCCGCCCGATCAAATGGACCGCCGAACGCTCGGAATCCTTCATGTCCGATTGCCACGGCCGCGATCACGTCACTAAGGCCGAACTGGCCTTGGACGAGGACGGCAAGTTCCTCGCCCTCCGGGTCGGCACGCTGGCGAATATGGGCGCCTATCTGTCCACCTTCGCGCCGTGTGTCCCGACCTATCTATACGCAACCTTGCTGGCGGGCGTATACACGACCCCGCAGGTCTACTGCGAGGTGAAAGCGGTCTTCACCAACACCGTGCCGGTCGATGCCTACCGGGGCGCGGGCCGTCCGGAAGCGTCTTTCCTTCTAGAGCGGGTCGTCGACCGCGCCGCCCGCGAAACCGGGTTGAGCCAGGTCGAAATCCGGCAGCGCAACTTCATCCCGGCCGATGCGTTCCCATACCAGACACCGGTCGCGTTGCAATATGACAGCGGCGACTACGGCAGCACACTTGATCAAGCCTTTAGTACCGCTGACGTCGATGGTTTCGAAACCCGCAAGGCGGATGCGGCGAAGCGCGGCAAGCTACGCGGCCTCGGCTATTCGACGTATATCGAAGCCTGCGGAATCGCCCCATCCGCGGTGGTCGGATCGCTGGGTGCGCGTGCCGGCCTGTTCGAGTCCGCCGAGGTCCGGGTCCATCCGACCGGCTCGGTCACGGTCTTCACAGGCTCGCACAGCCACGGCCAGGGCCATGAAACGACCTTCTCGCAGCTCATCTCCGACACGCTGGGCATTCCGATGGAAAGCGTCGAGATCGTGCACGGCGATACCGGAAAGGTCGCCTTCGGCATGGGCACCTACGGCTCGCGCTCCCTCGCCGTCGGCGGCGAGGCGATCATGCGGGCGACCAACCGCATCATCGAAAAAGCGACCAAGATCGCGGCCCATATCATGGAAGCGCCGGAAGCCGATATCGAGTTCAAGGACGGCAAGTTCACGGTCTCGGGCACGGACAAGGAAATGGCCTTCGGCGAAATCGCGCTGGCGGCCTATGTCCCGCATAATTTCCCGCATGAAACGCTCGAACCCGGGTTGGACGAGACGGCCTTCTACGACCCGGCCAACTTCACCTATCCGGGCGGCTGCCACATCTGCGAGGTCGAGGTCGATCCGGAAACCGGAGTGGTGGAGGTGGTGAACTTCTCGGCGATCGACGATGTCGGCCGGGTGGTAAACCCGATGATCGTCGAAGGTCAGGTTCACGGCGGCGTCGCCCAGGGAATTGGTCAGGCGCTGCTGGAAGGATGCCGCTACGACGAGAACGGCCAGCTCGTCACCGGGTCCTACATGGATTACACCATGCCGCGGGCGGGCGACCTGCCCTCCTTCAACGTCGGCACGCATGCCACGCTGTGTGCGCATAACTCGCTCGGTGTGAAAGGCTGCGGCGAGGTCGGCGCAATCGGGTCGCCACCGGCGGTGATCAATGCGGTTGTCGATGCATTGTGGGATCTCGGCGTGAAAGACATGTCGATGCCCGCGACGCCGGAGAAAGTCTGGCAAGCCATTCAGAGCGCACAATAAGCGTTCGTCGAGGATTGGGAGAATACGAGTATGTACGAATTCAATTATCATCGCGCCGAATCGGTCGCGGACGCCGTGGACAAGATCAAGGCGGCGGAAGACGGCAAGCTCGTCGCCGGCGGCATGACCTTGATCCCGACGTTGAAGCAACGGTTGGCGAGCCCCTCGGACCTCGTCGACCTTTCTGGCGCAGGCGATCTCGCTGGCATCTCGGTTGACGGCAACACCCTTACCATCGGCGCAATGACCACCCATGGCGCGGTCGCGGCGTCCGACGACGTCAGGAAGGCCGTCCCGGCCCTGGCGGCATTGGCGGACAATATCGGCGACGCCCAGGTCCGGCATCGCGGGACGATTGGCGGCTCGATCGCCAACAATGACCCCGCCGCCGATTATCCGGCGGGCTGCGTCGCCCTTGGCGCAACAATCGTCACCAACACAAGGGAACTGGCGGCCGAGGATTTCTTCGTCGGACTGTTCGAAACGGCGTTGGAGGAAGACGAAGTGATTACCGCCGTCCGATTTCCCGTGCCGAAACGGGCCGCCTACATGAAATTCCCAAATCCCGCGTCGCGCTACGCGCTTGTCGGCGTGTTCGTCGCCGAGACCGACGGCGGCGTTCAGGTCGCGGTTACCGGCGCCGGACAGGACGGCGTCTTCCGCGTCACAGACATGGAATCGGCCCTGTCGGGCAACTTCTCCGCGGACGCAATCGAGGGGATTTCGGTGCCCGACGACGATTTAAACTCCGATATTCACGCGAGTGCGGAGTATCGCGCGCACCTCATCACGGTGATGGCAAAGAGGGCGGTTGCCGCGGCCGGATGAGCCGGGTTTTGACCGGGTTGGCAGGGGGCCGGGGCCGTTATAGGCTCCGGCCTTCTTACTTGATGAAACAGAGATGACGGAAACGGAAAAGCAACCCGCGGCTCCCCCGACGAAAGGCCGTTGGAAAAGGTGGTTGGCTTTTTCCTCGGCAGGCGTCGGCCTATTCATCATCTTGGCCATCGCGAGCGTTGCGCTCGCCTGGGCCAACCGGACGGATGTGGCCGAATGGGTCCTCGCCGCCTATCTGAAGGACAACGAAACCAAGTCGGTTTCCGTCACCGTCGAGAGTCTCGAAACCGACCACATCCGCATCAAGGACTTTCGGATGGAGGCGGAGCAAACCGTCTCCGTCGATGCTATCCACGCGACCTACGCGGTGGATGACTGGATCGACGGCATTTTCGATTCGATCAACATCACCGGCATCGAAATGGTATCCGGCGCGCGCCGGATGAAAGTCGACCGGATCGAGGGGTCCGGCGCCTTCTCGGCAACCCTGAAGGGGCTGCAATCGCTTCAAGCCGGCTTCGATCTCGTCCGGATCCAGATCGGCGAGCAGCTCTTCGAACCGAGCCGGGTCGACGTCGGCTTCGAAAACGGCATTCTCTCGGTCGACTCCGCGATCGCGGCGCCACACGGCTTTGTCACCGTCATCGGTACGGGCCCCCTCGACCCCGATGGCGATCCGTTCGAGCTTCACGTTGCCGGAAGTGTGGACGCTACCTTCGCCGCGAACCTTCTCGCCCGTAAACGCATCCGCACCGCCGGCTATGTATCGCTTGCGGTAAACGCAACGGCACAAGATCCCCTCTTCTTTCTGGAAAAGCATCCGTCGGGCCGGGTGGCAATCCCGCCCGACCTTACGGTCAACGGCCAGGTTCGGCTGGGTCTCGAAAAACTCGCGATCGACGGCACGACGATCCCGATGGCCGATCCGGACGTCCTGAACTTTGATTTCGCCGATTTGGTCACCACCGATAACGGGTCGAAGGGATCGTTCAAGTTGTCCTTCGATGCCGCCAAGCGGAAAACGCCCGAGATCGGCTTCACCAAAGCGAATGTCACGCTTAACGGGGCCTATGACCTGGGCAAGGATACGCTTTCGCTGTCGATCGGCGCGGGGCCCATAGCACAGGTTCGCGACGTACGGCTGTCGAAGGGACTGCCGGTCGCCGGAGACCTGAACCTCAAGCTCATCGACGACACGAACACCCTTGCCTTCGATCTTGGCAAGGGAGTGGCCCGGCATCGGATCAACGCCAAGCTTGCCTGGCGCGACGGTACCATATCGATGCAGTCGGAAGGACATCCGACCGAACGCGCCGACCCGGTGATATTCACCCTTCGCGGCGCGTTCGACGCAACACCGCTGTTGACTTCGATCCAGGAAACCAAAGGCATTAAAGGCAAGGCGAATATCTTCCTGGCCGGGCGGATCACGCAACCGTTGTTGATCGCCGACGCGATGGAAGACGGGGCCGACCCTTGGCCCGGCGACGTTCGGCTCGACGGCGCGGTCAAGTTGGACACCACCGGTCTTGCGATCCCGGGCGCCAGGTCCGCCAAGACGGCAAAGGACAGCATCGAGATTACGCTGAAAGGATTCAACGGCAGCAGCGGACATCAGCAGGGAAAGGTCGCGATCTCCGCGAAACTGGACAAGCGCTCGTTCGGCGACACCCGTTTCGACGAGGCGCTGCTATCTCTCGACGGACGCCTGACGTCCGGCGCGCGCGGGCATCAATTCATTCCAAGCTTCGACAGCACGCTATTCCTGAAGAACATCCGGACCGAAGCCGGCTTGGAGCTGCCGACCGGTTTGACCCTGCAATTGACCGGCGACAAGAACCACATCACGGTGCCGACGGACCTGTCGGGGGTCTTTCACGCCCTGACCTTCGCGCATCTGGACGCTGACGGTTACATCCTTTCCAAGGGCGAGAAGCAGCCCATCCGGCTGACCATACCGCAGCTGATCAGCCGGCAAGTTGAAAATGCCCAGTATCAGCTTTACGCCACGGGCGCCGTGGTCGAACTGCCGAAATCGCAAGTATCGGCGCATGGGATCAACGCATCCGTCGAGAGTATCGCAGGCGGCGTCAAATTCGGGTTCGAGGCGGGCGATATCCGGCATGCCGGGCAGCCTCCCCTGACAACCCCCCTATCCTTTTCGGCCAAGGGGCAAGTCGAGAAGCAGACCTTGCGCATGACGCTTCAAGCCCGGCAACGGTACAGTCCGCTGAAGGCCCGTGCTACGCTGCGGCATAGCCTGAAGACCAATAGCGGCCGGGTCGATTTCCGCGTGCCCCGGTTCCAGCTCGAAACCAAGAAATACACGATCGCCGACCTGTTCCCCCCAGCTGCGCAGATCTTCGATGTGGCCAAGGGCGCGAGTTCGATGAAGGGACATCTGCTGTGGGACAAGGATGTCGTCTCCGGGCAAATGGCCCTTCAATTACAAAAACTGAGCTTGCACACACCGGACATGAAGCTCGACGACCTGGATGGGACAATCAATTTCATCGAGCTTGTCCCTCTTTCTATGCCGCCGCGCCAACGCATCAAAGGGTCAGTTACCGTCGGCGACCTCGGCCCGCTGCCGATCCAGCTTGAATTCCAACTCCGTGAGGACGGCGCGGTCGCCGTCCAGGATCTCGATGTCGGTTTCGCGGGCGGGCGGATGCGGACCCGCGGCCTGGTCAAGCCGGGCGAAGAACTGGATGCGGACGGGATGATATACGTTCAGTCGGTCGATCTCGCCCAGGTCTTTCAACTCATCGGATTGGACGGATTGGAAGGCACCGGCCGAATCACCGGGAAGGTGCCGGTGCGGCTGCTCGGCGAAGACCTCACCATCGGCAAGGGGACGCTGAACGCCGAAGGTCCCGGGAAATTGAAATACACCGGCACGGCGCTGCAGCAGCAGCTATCGAACCGCGAGGATACGGTCGGCACCGTCGCGCAGGTCCTGTCCGATTTCCGGTACAAGAAGTTGAGCATGGAACTGACCAAAGAAGCGAGCGGTACCGGCGCCATCATGCTGCGCATGGACGGATCGAACCCGGCAGTCTACGACGGATATCCCTTCGCTTTCAATATCCGCATCGAGAGCGATTTCCATAAATTGGGCCGTATCGCGCTCGGCGGCATAGAGGCCGTAACCGATGTTATCCGGCAACCTGAACGTCCGACCGGACAGGAATGACCCTGTCCATATGCTGGCGGAATCCCGCGTCTCGCGGTATGGTGCTGGTCTTGCGGCATGCGGGGATGCGGGCCGCGCTACGGGTCAGCGAGGCTCCGGCATTATGAAGCATGTTTGTTGGGCGGCCGGCATCTTGATCGTGATCGCATCGTGTACGCCGAAGGTGGCGGTCGAGGCGCCGAAAGAGCCCATCACCATCAATCTCAATATCAAGCTCGATGCCGACGTGCGCCTGCGCGTCGAGGAGAAAGCCAAAGACGATGTCAAAAGCAATCCCATCTTTTGATCGCCGGCCGCTGATTGCGGCGCTCTTTCTGGCGCTTGCCACGTTGCTCTTTGCCTTGCCGCCGGCGACTGCCCAGGCCCGGCCGTTGGATGCCCCGCGCGCTTCCGGCGTGGTCGGCGAACGCTTCGACGGCTATGCGATGGTCCGAAGCGGCAGCGCACCCGCATCGGTGAAGAAATTGGTCGACCAGACCAACGCACAGCGCCGCGCCCTCTACCAGAAACGCGCCAAGGAAACCGGGGCGTCGGCGGCGGATATCGGCAAGATTTACGCGCAGCAGATCATGAAATCCGCGCCGAAGGGCACCTGGTTTCTGACCCAGGGCGGGAAGTGGGTCAAACGCTAGCGCGATAGCCATCCCTTAGCGGCCAATCCCTGCTAATTTCGCCATGTCTTGGGCAATGCTGCCCTTGTGCCGGGTAGCCCTAGAGCCCCCGATTTGTGCTAAAATAGGCATTGAAGACGTTATCTACACGCGCTGCGGCTGCCCCGCCGCGATGCCCGGATTTCCTGACACCTGGACAGACCACGCCCTATGACAAAGCCGATCCCTGACACCGTCGATGCCGCCCTGAAATTGCTTTCCGACGGCGCCTATGTTGCGGACCGGAGCTTGGCCACCGCCCTCTTCCTATCCCTCAAGCTGACCCGGCCATTGTTCCTCGAGGGCGAGGCCGGCGTCGGCAAGACGGAAATCGCCCGCGTGCTGTCCGAAACCCTTGGACGCCGCCTGATCCGCCTGCAGTGTTATGAAGGCCTGGACGTGTCCTCGGCGGTCTATGAGTGGAATTACGCCCGCCAAATGGTCGAGATTCGCCTGTCGGAGGCGCTGGGTGACCGGGACCGCGACCGTCTCGAGGCCGATATCTTCGACGAGCGTTTCCTGATCCACCGGCCGCTGCTGCAGGCGCTGGAACCCAATCCCGACGGCGCACCGGTCCTGTTGATCGACGAGCTGGACCGGACCGACGAGCCTTTCGAGGCATTTTTGCTCGAAGTGCTTGCCGACTTCCAGATCACCATTCCCGAGATCGGCACGGTGAAGGCCGCGGAACCGCCGCTGGTCGTCATCACGTCGAACCGGACGCGCGAAATCCACGACGCGATCAAACGCCGCTGTTTCTATTACTGGGTCGACTACCCCGACGCGGCGCGCGAGCTGGAGATCTTGCGCGTGAAGGCCCCGAACGCCTCGGCCGACCTGTCAGCGCAGATCGTGGCGTTCATCCAGAAACTACGCGGCGAGGATCTGTTCAAACTGCCCGGCGTCGCGGAAACCATCGACTGGGCGCATGCGCTGACACAGCTCGATTGCATGACCCTGGATCCGGACACGATCAACAACACCCTCGGTACCTTGCTGAAGTATCAGGACGACATCGCCAAGATCCAAGGCAGCGAGGCCAGCCGTCTGCTGAGCGAGGTCCAAGCGGAACTCGCCGTCGCCGGAGCCGCCGAATGACGGCGACCCTGCCGGACGAGAAAGCCGTCGCCGCGGCGGGCGGCCGTATTCCCGACAACATCATGCATTTCGCCCGAACATTGCGGGCCGCCGGACTTCCGGTCGGCCCCGGCACGGTGCTGGAGGCGATTCGCGCGGTCTCGGCGCTTGGCATGAGCAGCCGGACGGACTTCTACTGGGCCCTGCACGCCGTATTCGTCAATCGACGTGACCAGCGCGACCTATTCGATCAGGCCTTTCACATCTTCTGGCGCAATCCGAAGATCTTGGAACGAATGATGGCGCTGATGCTGCCGCAAATAGACATCGAAACCGATACGGACCAAGGGGAAACACTTGCACCGCGGATCGCCGACGCCCTTGCACAAGGCGGCGACGACGGCTCCGCGCCCCGCGAGGAGGAAGAACTGGAATTCGACGCCGCGATGACCTGGAGCCAACAGGAAATCCTGCGGACCAAGGACTTCGAGAAAATGACCAACGAGGAGATGGCGCTGGCTAAAACCGCCATCCGCCGCCTGCGGCTGCCGATCATGGAGGTACCGACGCGGCGCTTCCGATCCAATCCCGCCGGCGCCCGCGCGGACATGCGCGCGACGTTGCGGGCAGCGCTGCGGTCCGGCGGCGACACCATTCCGCTCAAATACAAACAACGCCTGATGCGGCGGCCGCCGCTGATCGTCCTCTGTGACATCTCCGGCTCGATGGAGCGGTATTCGCGCATGCTCCTGCACTTCCTGCATGCGATCACCAACGACCGGGACCGGGTCCATACCTTCCTGTTCGGGACGCGCCTGAACAACGTCACGCGCTATCTCCGATACAAGGATATCGACGTGGCGTTGGCCAAGATCGCGGAGGGCGTGGAGGATTGGTCGGGCGGCACCCGGATCGGCCATTGCCTGCGCGATTTCAACCGGAATTGGTCGCGGCGGGTGCTCGGTCAGGGCGCGGTGGTGCTGTTGATCACCGACGGGCTGGACCGCGATGCCGGCGTCGGGCTGACCGCGGAAATCGACCGGCTGCACCGGTCCTGCCGGCGGCTCATTTGGACCAATCCCCTGCTCCGATACGACGGATTCGAGCCGAAATCGTTGGGAATCCGGGCGATCCTGCCGCATGTCGACGATTTTCGCCCGGTCCACAACCTTGAAAGCCTGGTACAGTTGGCCGACATTCTTAGTGAGCCGGCAACACGCCGGCACCCCGGCGTTTCGAAATGGCTGGAGGCAGCAGCATGACAACAGAAATCCCAACGGACGACGCCATCCTGCGGCAGGCGGTCGACTGGCGCAAAACCGGGAAGTCGGTCGCCATTGCGACCGTGGTGAACACCTGGGGATCGTCGCCGCGTCCCATCGGCAGCCAACTCGTGGTCAACCAGGACCGGGACTTCATCGGTTCCGTGTCCGGCGGATGCATCGAAGGGGCGGTGATCGAGGAAGCCTTCAAGGTCATGGAGTCCGGCGCACCCTCATTGCTCGAATTCGGCGTCACCGACGAAATGGCTTGGGAAGTCGGGCTCGCCTGCGGCGGCACGGTCGAAGTGTTCGTGGAGCGGCTGGAACAATGAAATCGCAAGTCCTCGACGCCATGCTGCAAGCGCAGACCGACAAAAAGTCCGTCGTACTGGTGACCCAGATCTCGACCGGCGACCAAACCCTTCTGATCGACGGGGAGCCGTCGGGCACGCCCACCTTGGATGGCGCCCTCGAGTCCGCCGTGGAAAAGGCCCAGTTGGACGATCGCAGCCTGACCATCGAGTCGAAGGGCGAGCGGTACTTCGTCCACGTCTTCAACCCGCCTCGCCGCTTGATCGCCATCGGCGCGGTTCACATCGCCCAATCGCTGGTGCCGATGGCCGCCATCGCCGGCTATGCCGTCACCGTGGTCGATCCGCGCGGCGCCTTCGCCACCGGATTGCGCTTTCCTGGCGTCACCCTGATGACCGAATGGCCCGACGACGCGCTGACGGAACTTGCGCCGGACCGCCGCACGGCCATCGTCACATTGACCCACGATCCGAAGCTGGACGACCCCGCGCTTGCGATCGCGTTGCGGTCGGATGCCTTCTACATCGGCTCGCTCGGCAGCCGGCGCACACATGCGCGCCGGCTCGACCGGCTCCGCGAGATGGGGTTCACCGACGCCGACTTCCGGCGCATCCATGGTCCCATCGGCCTCGACATCGGTGCCGTATCCCCGGCGGAAATCGCGGTCTCGATCCTGGGCGAGATCACGCAAACCCTCCATCGGCCCGCGGCCGACAAGGCGGCATGAGATTTGGCGACACGCCCCTAAGCGACGCCGACGGCGCGGTGCTTGCGCATAGCGTCCGCGCCAAGGGTATTGCCTTCAAGAAGGGCCGCCGATTGAGCGCGGAGGACGTCGCGGCGCTGGGCGAGGCCGGCGTCACCTCCGTCATCGCCGCGCGCCTGGACCCGGACGACGTTCCCGAGGACGACGCGGCTGCGCGCATCGCGGCGGCGCTGCAAGGCGAACATCTGACCGCAAGCGCCGCTTTCACAGGCCGGGTCAACCTGATCGCCACGGAACGCGGCATCGCCGTCATCGACGACGTCATCAACGCGCTGAACCGGATCGACGAAGCCATCACGGTCGCTACGGTTCCGGCATGGGACCTCGTGGCCCCGCGCCAGATCGTTGCGACGATCAAGATCATCCCCTTCGCCGTCGCGGAACGGTTCGTCGCGGAATGCGAAGCACTCGCCCGGCAGACACATCAAGTGGTGCGTGTCGCGCCGCTGTCGGCAAAGACCGTCGGTCTCGTGCAGACCCAGTTGCCCGGTACCAAACCCTCCATGCTGGACAAGACCACCGCCGTCCTGTCGGCACGGCTCGAACGGCTGGACAGCACGCTTACCGACGAGTTGCGCTGCGATCATGATCCCGCGCCACTGAAAGAGGCGATCGAGACGCACCTGTCCAGCGGCTGCACCATGGTGCTGGTCGCCGGTGCCTCCGCCATCACCGACCGCCGCGACGTCATTCCCAGCGCGATCGAAGCCGCGGGCGGGACGATCGAGCATTTCGGCATGCCGGTCGATCCGGGGAACCTGTTGATGCTGGGGCGGATCGGCGACACGCCCGTGGTCGGCCTGCCCGGATGCGCCCGGTCGCCGAAATTCAACGGGATCGACTGGGTGCTGCAACGTCTCTGTGCGGATATTCCGCTGGCCCCCGAGGACATCATGGCGATGGGGATCGGCGGATTGCTGAAGGAGATGCCGGGCCGGCCGCAACCCCGGACCGGCGAGTCCAGCGAACAGGCGGCGCCGCATGCGCCCCGCATCGCCAGCATCATTCTGGCAGCCGGCCAATCCCGGCGCATGGGCGATACCAACAAGCTGTTGGTCACGATCGACGGCAAGCCGATGGTCCGCTGGGCGGTCGAGGCTGCCCTCGCCTCCGCCGCGACGCCGGTCTTCGTCGTGCTCGGCCATCAGGCGGATAAGGTGCGCGATGCCCTCGCGGACGTCGATGTGAGTTTTGTCGAGAATCCCGAATATGCGGACGGCATCAGTGCATCGGTGCGCCGTGGTGTCGCCGCCCTGCCGGCCGACGTGGACGGCGCATTGGTCATCCTGGGCGACATGCCGAAAGTAAGCAGCGCGCTGATCGACCGCCTCGCCGCCGCGTTCAACCCGGTCGAAGGCCGCGCGCTCTGCATTCCCACCTGGCGCGGCAAGCGTGGCAACCCGGTTCTGATCGGAAAGCAGTTCTTCGCGGAGGTCCAGGACCTCTCCGGCGATGTCGGGGCACGCCCGTTGATCAGCCAGTATCCCGAGTTGACCTGCGAGGTCGACATGGACGACGACGCCGCACTGGTCGACATCGACACACCCGAAGCACTCGGCGCGTTGGGCGATTGACCTCGCGTCAGGCGGCGAAGCGGCGGTTCAGGAATTCCAGGATCACCCGGTCGATGCCGAAGTCGTAGAGATCGGCATGCGCGCCGCCCGGCACGAAATGCGCCTCCTTGGGCTCGACCGCGGCGCCGAACAGTTCCCGCGCGAGACGCACCGGGATCAAGGCATCGGCGTCGCCGTGCAGGATAAGAAGCGGCGCATCGATCTTCGCGATCCGGCTGATGGAATCGAACCGGTCCAGCAAGATCCACTTGGCCGGCGTGTACCAGTAGTGGATCTGAGCAACGTCGGTAATGCGGTTATAGGGTGCTTCGAGCACCACCGCGCCCACCGGATTCTCGGACGCAACCTTCGTGACGACACCGGATCCGAGTGATTCGCCGTACATGACGATTTGGTCCGCGTTGATGCCTTGCCCCATCGCGTAGCGATAGGCCGAGCGCCCGTCCTCATAGACACCCTCCTCGCTTGGCTTGCCGCCGGTCCCGGCATTGTACCGGTAACTGACCAGCAGAACGCCGTATCCCGCATCGAGGAAATGGCGTGCCTTGAAGGCGCGATCGCCGATATGTCCGGCGTTGCCGTGCATGTACACGATCGTCGGCCGGTCGTCCCGCGACGGTGCGCGCCACCAGCCATGCAACTCCAAGCCGTCATTGGTTGGAATTTTGACTGTCTGCATCTCCGGAACGCCGAAATTCGTCGGGTCCGGCGTGAAGTTGTTCCGGCGGAACATCAGCGACCGCTGGGCAGCAAACAGCAACAGCAAAATGCCGATATACCCGCCGACGATCCAACCGATAATTCCAGGCATTCAGGACAACCCTCGTCTCAATGACGCATCCCTGCTCGCACCGCCGGCGGAGCCGGATGAATTCTCTGAACTCTTGCTTAAACAGTCAATGATCTGAAACGGTTACGTCACCACACCGTAATATTATGAAGGTGTTAAAGAATCGTATTCGCAGCGAGCCGTATAATGGCCCAAATAATTTCATGTTCAAGACTTCCTTAGGTCCCCTCCGTCGACTAATACCGGGGGACAGTCCCGTTGAGGCCCGAGACCGCCTTTCGCAACCATGGACGCCATATGCTTCGACTGACCCGAATCGCCCCGTTATCTGCGGTTCTGCTGGCACTCTTCACCCCCCTGCAGGCACAAGTGGCGCGGACGACGACCGTCACCGCCATAGCGCTGGATCCGGACGACCGGCACCGGTCGCGTGTCGGCGATCTGATATGGCGCGGCGGGGTCGACATTCAACACAGCGACCCGCGATTCGGTGGCTTGTCGGGCCTGCACGTCAGCCGGGATGGAAAGCGGTTGATCGCGGTCAGCGACCGTGGCTATCGCGTCAGCGCGCGACTGGGATACGCCAAGGGCTCCTTATCGGATGTGACCGATATCCGCATCGACCGCCTCAAGCGATCCAACGGCACACCGGCGAAGGGCGGCTGGCACGACGCCGAAAGCCTGTCGCCGGACGGGAATGGCGGGTTCCTCGTCAGCTTCGAACGGCGGCACCGTATCGTGTCATATGAGACGAAGAACGGGACCGCCCTCGCCGGCCGGCCAAGCCGGATCGCCCTGCCGCAAGACGCCGCCACACAACCCTTCAACGGCGGGATCGAGGGACTGACCCGTCTGTGCGACGGCCGGTTCATCGCCATCTCGGAAAAAGCAAAGTCAGAAGGCAAGGATGGCACGCGGAGCATGTGGATCGGCGGCGGCGACTCTTGGCGCGACATCGCGTATCCCGCCTATCAGGCGTTTTCACCGACCGGAGCCGCGACTTTGCCGGACTGCGGCGTCCTCGTGGTGGAGCGCAGTTTCAATGTGATCGAGGGCGTGCGCGCCCGGGTGGTCCGGCTCCCCGCCAACGCCTTCGATCCGGGAAACAAGATCACGACCCAGGAACTCGCCTATCTCGCCCCGCCGATATCCGTAGACAACATGGAAGGGATATCGGTACGCAAAGGCGACGCCGGCGAGACGTTGGTCTATCTGGTATCGGACAACAATTACTCGGGGTATCAGCGAACGCTGCTCATGATGTTCGAACTGGCGCCGAGCGCCGATCTCCCGGTCAGGAGCCGTTCAACCCCAATGTCTTCTGATTGAGCAAGCCAGTCGCGAAGATCAGCCGATAGGCGGCCAACCGGGAATCGTAATCCGCCCCGATCAAATTGATCTGCGCGTTGAACACTTCGCCCTCGGCATCCAACACGTTCAGGGCCGTTTCCTTGCCAGCCTCACGCAACTGACGGCGGGCGCGCAGTACTTCGTCGGCGATCGCCACCGCATTCTCCAGAAGCCCGACGCGTTCCCGTTGCGTCTGCAGGTTCTCCCAGGCGATACGCACCTCTTCATCCACCTTCCGCAAGGTGAAGCGCTGGGTGCTCTTGCTGGCCTCGTAGGTCCGGTTCGCCGCATCGACGCGGGCCCGCGACTTGAAGCCGGAAAAGAACTCCCACCGGCTGCGGACGAACAGCGAAAGGATTTCGCGGCTGCCTTCGGTCCCGCTGGTATTGTCTTCGTATTCGGCGGACCCCACCAGGTCGAGCGACGGATAAAATCCGGATTTTTCAACGTCTCGGCGGGCGTTGTTCGCCTGCGCCGTGAACTCGCTGATCTTGGCGTTCGGGTTGCTCGCCCGCCCGGCGGCCAATGAGTCGTTCAGGCTGGTCGGCACCAGGGATTGGGGCGGTTTCACGTCTTCCATCGCCCCGATATTCGGCGCTTGGTCGAAAACCTGCTGATAGGTCGCTGCCGCGGCGCGTAACCGGCCCTCGAAAGCGACGCGGCGCTCCCGCGCGATCTGTAAGCGCGACTTTGCCTGCAATACATCGACGGTAATGCCCGCGCCGCGCTTCACACGCTCGTCCTCGAGGCGAAGCTGGTTCTGGATGTTGCGCTCGTTCAGTTGCGCGACCTCGATCAACCGCTTCTCGCGAAATACGTTGAGATACGCGTTGATGCCTTCGAGCAGGACCGCCTGCGTCGTCGCATCCAACGTCGCGGTCAACACCCGGGTGTTGAACTCCGCCGCCTTGACGCGCGCGCTGTCGCCGAACCCGTTGAACAGGTTCTGCGTAACCGACATCTTGACCTTGTCCCGGCGCTCTTCCAGATCGTCGCCGTTGGCGCGAGGCTCGTTGTTGTCGACATACTCGGGGCCTGTCTCGCCCAAAAATTCCGCGCGCGGCAGGAAATCCGAAAAGGCTTCGGTCTCACGCTCCTTACCGGCTTGTTCCAGCTTCTGCGCGGCTTCGATCTGAGGATGCGTGGAAAGCAGGCGCGACAGTTCGGAATTCAAGGATTCCGCGTAGGCAGCCTGACCGCCCCAACCGGCAACGATCAATGTGCCTCCCCACAGCAAGGCTGTGGTCACTCGTGCTCCGCCCGAAAGTATAGTTCTTATGACACCCTCCTCCCCGAAAGGTTAACAACACTCATAAAGGCGTTTACGGGAGGGGTCAATTTTTCTGAACGCGCTACCGTGCGCCAAGGCGGCTCTAGCGTTCGCGGAAGGCTTCGTGTCGCAATTTGAGCACAGGTTTGACGAGGTAATTCATCACCGACCGCGTGCCCGTATGGATATCGACGATCGCCTGCATGCCGGGCGTGATGGGGAACTCGCCCTGGCTCGATCCCAGATAGGTCTTATCGGTACGGATCACGACTTCATAGAATGGCTGACCGCTGTTCGGGTCGGCGTTGGTATCCGCAGCGATGCGTTCGACAACGCCGTCGAGCGAGCCGTACCGGACGAAGTCATAGGTCGAAATCTTGACGACCGCCTTCTGGCCTTCCTGGACATAGCCGCGATCGACCGGGCTGAGCCGCGCCTCGACGACCAGTTCATCGCCGATAGGCACGATCTCCATGATCGGCTCGCCGGGCCGGACCACGCCGCCGATGGTGTTGAACCGCATGTTCTTGACGATGCCGTCGATCGGGCTGCGAATCTCGGTCCGCCGCACGCGATCCGACGCCTCGTCCAGTCCTTCACGGCTGCGCGCAATTTGCAGCTCAACCCGGTTTAATTCCTCGATGGCCCGCCGCCGGAACGCCTCGGTTTCTTCGGTCACGCGCGCGGCGGATTCAGCCAAGGCTGACTTGGACCGCGGGATCGCCTGCCCTAGAACCTTCGCCTCGCCATTCAGGTTCTCGATCTCGCGCCGTATCTCGAGATGTTCCATCCGCGGCGTCAGACCGCTTTCCAACAACTGGTCCGATAGCTTCAACCGTTCGCGTTCCAGCTTCAGGTTGGCCAGAACCGCGCGGCGGCGCGCTTGCAGTTCCTTCACTTCGAGTTCCCGCTGCCGGCTCTGCTGCAAGATGACGCCCAGCTTGCTTTTGAGGCCGAGCTTACGCGCCTCGAAAGTATCGCGTTCGGCGCCAACCAGGTCCGGCCGCCGTTTAGCGATATCGGACGGAAATGTCAGCGGCGCGTCCGCGCTCTCCGCTTTCAGCCGCGCCCGCGACAGCAACAGGGAATCGAGCTGTACCTGAAGCTCCTCACGGGTCGTGCCCGCGCCGCCCACGGTGAGTTGGACGAGCACCTGATCCTTCGACACCTTCGACCCTTCCGCCACGTCGAGGCGCTGGATGATGCCGCCTTCCAGATGCTGCACGACCTTGATCTTATCGATTGGGATGACCTCGCCCGACGCGACGGCAACCTCGTCCAACTGCGCAAAGGCCGCCCAGCCGAAGAAGCCGGCGATCAACGCGATCACGGCCCAGGCAAGGCCGCGGAATGCCGGGCTCCGGTTGGATTTCCGCAAGGCGTCCAACGGCTTTTCCGTGTCTGAGGCCGTGGTTTCGGCCGCGGGCGATTGGTTCACGTCGCTCATGCCCGTTGCTCCGAACGAACCTCGGTCGGCCGCGGCTGCAAGCGTTGCAGGACCTCGCGTGCCGGGCCGGCCATCGCGACACGGCCGCCGTCGAGCACCAGTATCGTATCGCAGGCGTTCAGCAATGCCGGGCTGTGCGTCGCCACAACCACGGTGTTTTCCCGCGAAGTCTCGCGCAGCACGCGGGCAAGGTTGCGTTCGGCGTCGTTGTCCAGGTCACTGGTCGGCTCATCGAGAAGCAGAACCGACGGCTCCCCGAGAAAGGCGCGCGCGAGTGCAAGCCGCTGGCGTTGACCACCGGACAGACGTGCCCCTGCCTCGCCGATATCGGTCGCGTACCCGTCCGGCAGATCGATGATGAATTCATGCACCAGCGCACGCTCCGCCGCCGCGATGATGTCCTCATCGCTGGCATCCGGGTTCGCGATGCAGATGTTGTCGCGGATCGTGCCGCTGAACAGCGTGCAGTCCTGCGGCAGGTAGGCGACCCAACGCGCCAGTTCGCGGCGGCTGAACTGCAAGATGTCCGCGCCGTCCAGGAGCACCCGCCCCTCCTGCGGAATGTATAGCCCGGCAATCAGCTTCAGGAAGGTGCTCTTGCCGCAGCCGTTACGGCCGATAACGCCATGCAGTCCCGCTGGCCCGATCTTGCCGTCGAGACCGTCGATCACCACGGGGCCGCCGGGGTCATAGGAAAACCGCGCTTCCTCCAGCCGCAAGACGCCCTCGGGCCGTTTCAAGGCCACGGTGGTCTCCGCGCGCTCGCTCTCCAGCGCGAAGACACCGTCGAGACGCGCGATGGCTTGGCGAAGCTGGGTCAGAATACGCCATTGCCCGACCAACTGGCTCAGCGGCGCGACCGCCCGGCCGCCTAGCATGTTCGCGGCGATCAGGGCGCCGATGGTCATTTTCTGGTCGAGGATCGCCAAGGCACCGACCGCGGTGATCGCCACCGTCGTCATCAGCGTCATCACGTGGCCCAGCACCTGATGCCCATCCGTCGTCTTGCCGCGCTCCTTTGCGTGCACGATGCTCGCCGCGTGCTTGCTTTCCCATTTCGGCTGCATCGCATCGGCCAGCGCCAGCGATTTCACGGTGGCGCGTGATGTGATCAACTCGTTCAGCAGTTCGTCCCGCGACAGAGAGGCATCGCGCTCCCGCTTCGTGGTCTGCCGCGCCACCTTGCCCGACCGCCACGCCAGCAACAGGAAGGCTGGAATGAACAGGCCGATCACCCACGCCACCGGCGGCGCGAGGATGAAGATCAGGATCAGGAACAGGACGGCGAAAGGCACGTCGATCGCCAGTGCGGCGGACGGCCCCGCGAGCGCGTTCCGCACGACCTCCACATCGCGGAACAGCGCCTGCCAATAGGCCGCAGGCCGCCCTTCGAGCGCCCGCAACGGCAACCCCAGTATCTTGTCGTATAGAGACCGGCCGACGGAGATATCGATGTTGACGGCAATTGACTGGAAGATCCGGCTGCGCGCCTGCCGCAGGATGAAATCGAACAGCATCACCACGGCCATGCCCAGGACCAATCCCTGAAGCGTCGTCAGGCCGGCATGGAACACGACACGGTCGTAGACCTGGAGCACGAAGACCGGCGCCGCCAGGGCGAGCAGGTTGACGAAGAAGGACACGAAAAGGATGTCCCGCAGCGCACCGCGGGCGTCGCGCATCGAATTCCATAACCAGCGATGTTTCGAGCCGTCCTCGACGGCCGGTTTCGTGGCAGGCATATGAGCGGCCAACAGTCCTTTTGGCGAAAATCGCCGATATCGTAGCGGTGCTTTGGTAAACAGCACCTTAATACTTTATTCAGCACCTTTGGGAGAGATTGCCCCAGGTACCGCCGGAATGCCAGCAAACTCAACGGTTGCGCCCGGCGGGAGATATCGGCCAAGCTGCGCCGTCCCCGGCTCGCGCCGGAGAGGTCGCGCATAAGTGAGGAACGCGTCGAGTGACGGAGTCCACGGCGGACGGAAACCGGTCATTGCGGAAGTCCTGGTGGCGGCGGTTGGTGCCGACCGCCGGCGTGATGGTGGCATTTTCGCTGCTGCTGGCCGCCACGACGATCCGCATCGCCGATCCGGCTTGGCTTCAGGGCGCCCGCGTCCTGACCTTCGATCTGTATCAGCGCCTCTCCCCCCGCCCGATTTCCGAAAGCCCCGTCGTCATCGTCGATATCGACGAGAAGAGCCTCGCCGCGCTGGGCCAATGGCCTTGGCCTCGGTCGCTGATCGGCGACCTGATCGACAGGCTCGGCGCGAGCGGCGTGAAAGTCGTCGGTTTCGACTCCTTCTTCCCGGAGTACGACCGCATGTCGCCGGCGGTCGTCGTGGAGACCTTCGAAAGTCTAGACTCCGAGGCCCGCAAATCGTTGCAGGCGTTGCCCAGCAACGAGTCGATCATGGCGGAAGCCATGCGCAAGACCAAGACCGTTCTCGGCCAGGTCGCGCTGCACACCTCGTTGCCGCCAAACCGGAAGACCACCCGGATTCGGACCCCCTTCCGCGCGGAGATGGGCGGCGACCCCCGTCCCTTCCTCGCGCGCTACAGGAGCCTCGTCGCCAACGTCCCCGAACTCGAAGACGCCGCCGCCGGACACGGATTTTTCTCGATCGGTGTGGAATTGGACGGCAAGGTCCGGCGGGTTCCTCTCCTCGCCATCGCGGGCGATGACATCCGCCCCGCGCTGACCGTGGAGATGCTGCGCGCGGTGTTCGGCAACAACACACTCATCAGCCGGCGCAACGCCGCCGGAATGACCGCCGTGCAGCTTCAGATCCGCCGGGAATTCGGCGGCGGCAGCTTCATCCTGCCAACCGACGCGCAAGGCCGCATCTGGGTCCACTTCGCCAAACCGGATGTCTACAACACGGCCGGCAACACCGGCCGCCTCTACATCTCGGCATCGGACATCATGACGGGGCAGGTTCCCAAAGACCGGCTCGATGGTAAGTTCGCGATCGTCGGGGCGTCCGCGGCGGGACTAGTTGATATCCGGGAGACACCCGTCGCAAACCGGATGCCGGGCGTCGAGGTTCATGCGAACCTATTGGAATCAATCTTCACGGCGGAGACCGCGTATACCTTGGCGGTCCAGGAACGGGTCAAGGAGTTGTCGGCAGAAGGCGCCGACGGACCCACCGCCATGCGCCAGGCAATCGCCGATATCGACAAGGCCAGTTTCTTCCTGCAGTACCCGAACTACGCCAACAGCGCCGAGATGTTCATGGCCATCGTAGCCGGGATCATTCTGATGATTCTTGTCCCGCGTCTCGGACCGCTCTGGACTTTGCTAGGGTTGCTCATTGCAGGCGGCACCCTCGTCGGGATTTCCTGGTATCTCTACAAGTCGCATCTGTTGCTGTTCGACGTGACCTATCCCGGCGCCACGGTCGTCGCGCTCTACGCCGTCCTAACCTTCAGCAACTATGCGCGGGAGACGGCGGAGAAGCGCCGAGTTCGCAGCGCCTTCGGCCAATACCTGTCGCCCGCCCTGGTCGAGCAACTCGCCGAGCATCCGGAACAACTCACCCTCGGCGGCGAGACCAAGTCCATGACGATCCTGTTCTGCGACGTGCAAGGATTCACCTCGATTTCCGAATCCTACAAGTCCGACCCGCAGGGACTTACCGTCTTGATCAACCGGCTCCTCACCCCGCTCAGCGACGCGATCCTGTCGCGCAACGGGACGATCGACAAGTACATGGGCGATTGCATCATGGCGTTCTGGAATGCGCCGATGTCCGTCCCCGATCATGAAATGCAGGCGTGCGACGCGGCGCTGGCCATGCAGGCCGAACTGGAAATCCTGAACACCGCACGTAAAGCCGAGGCCGAGGAAGCCGGTGTTCCGTACCAGCCACTCGCGGTGGGGATCGGACTGAATACGGGCGATTGCGTGGTCGGCAACATGGGGTCGGCGCAGCGCTTCGACTACTCGGTGCTCGGCGACGCGGTAAACCTGTCCGCCCGTCTCGAAGGGCAGTCGCGGGAATACGGCATGTCCATCGTGGTCGGCGAGGAAACCGCCGCCAAGACGGCCGAGGATTTTGCGCTTTTGGAATTGGACCGGATCGCGGTCAAAGGTAAGTCCGAGGCGGTAACGATATACGGGTTGCTAGGCGATAACACCTATCGGAACGCCGACGCATTCCAAGCGCTCACTCGCGCCAATTCCGCGATGCTCGACGCCTACCGCGCGCGGAACTGGGACACCGCTGACCGGATGGCCGACGAATGCCGGTCGCTGAACGGGTCGACGGCAGACTTCTACGCGCTCTACAAGAACCGCATCGCGGCCTACCGTCAGGATCCGCCGGCCGCGGATTGGGACGGCGTATACGTCGCGACGACGAAGTAGCGGATCTCGCCCTAAACTGGGCGGTGCTCCGTCCCCTCGCCCCAGGTGATGAACATCATACGGCCGGGCTCGACGACCACGGCCCGATGCCACGCACCGGCGGGAACGACCACACCCGGCTTGTCCGGACGCAGGGGAACTCGTTGCTCCCGGCCTTCTTGCTCGATCAGGATGTCCAGTTCGCCCGATAGGAGATAGAGAATCTCCTCGCCGTTCGGGTGCATTTCCCAATGGGGAATGTCGCTGCGGATATCCGACACGGTGATCAGATACCCGTCCAGACGCCGGGTCCCCTCCATAAGACCAGACCAGAATTCTTCGTTGGCCTCGATCCGTTCAGCCCCGCCTTTCACATCGAGGTTCACATAGGTTTTCCGAAGGTCGAACGTCGTCACGTCCGTCATGAAATCATCCTTTTCCAATCGGCTAATCCCGGACGACACGATAGTCACTCCCGCACAGGAAATACCATCGCCGATTTGACGGCACGGCACCGGCACGGTTTAGTCGGCATCAAGAAATCGCGGCACGAAACGCCGCCAAAACCAAGCCCCCAGGCGGACTGCGCCACCCACCCGGCACGACCGCGACGGCTCACATATCGGTTGGAGGAATCGTGACGGCAAAACTACCGCTAGACGGCATTCGCGTGGTCGAACTGGGCACCAGCGTGGCCGCCCCCTACGGCACCTGGGTTCTGGGCATGCTGGGCGCCGAAGTCATCAAGGTCGAACGGCCGGACGTCGGCGACGATTGCCGCCAGTGGGGCCCGCCTTCGGTCCAGGAGGGTATGCGGTCCTTCTTCCTGGTCCTGAACAGCAACAAGAAATCCGTAGTCGTCGATTTCAAGAACAAAGCCGAGGTCGACCGCCTTCGCGATTACATCGTCGAGAATGCGGACGTAGTGGTCCAGAACCTTCGCCCCGGCTTGGTCGAAAAGCTGGGTCTGTCCGCCGACGACCTGATGCCGCTCAACCCGCGCCTGATCTATTGCCACAGCGGCGCTTTCGGCAACGCCGGCCCATACAAGGACCGTCCCGGCTACGATCCGCTGATGCAGGCCTGCGGCGGCGTCATGAGCGTCAACGGCGAGGAAGGCCGACCGCCGGCGCGGGTCGGCACGTCGATCATCGACATGGGCACCGGCATGTGGGCCGTCATCGGCGTGCTGACCGCACTCAACCAGCGGCACGAAACCGGCAAGGGCTGCCGCGTCGACGCCTCGCTGTACGAGACCGCCCTCGGCTGGATGAATTACCACGCCGCCGGGTACTACGGCACCGGCAAGCCCGCCAAGCGCGTCGGCTCGAAAGCGCCCGGCATCGCGCCCTATCAGGCCTATGAATGCGCCGACGGTTACCTCGTCATCGCCGGCGCCAACGACCGCTTGTTCGCCAAAATGTGCGGCGCGCTCGGCCATCCTGAATGGACCGACGATCCGCGTTTCGAGTCAAACCCGACGCGCTGGGATAACCTCGACGCCCTGAATGAAATGTTGGAAGCGGTGCTGAAGGCCGAGCCGCGAAAGGTCTGGCAGGAGAAATTGGATGCGGTCGGCGTGCCCAACGCGCCGACGCAGAGCATCGACGAAGTCCTGGTCGATCCGCAGACGCTGGCGCTCGGCATCCTGCAGGAAACCGACGATAAGATCTTCAAGCTGCTCGGCCTTCCGTTGCAGTTCGACCACGAACGGCCGCCGCAACCGAAGGGCGCGCCGCAGCTCGGCGAGCATACCAAGGAAATTTTCGGAGACTGATACCCCTATGCGCACCGACTACGAAACGCTCAAGCTCGAGCGCGTCGAGGACCATATCCTCGTCGTCACGCTCAACCGTCCGGAACGGGCGAACGCCATGAACACGCAGATGGGGCTCGATCTGCGCGACCTCTGGCGGGATCTGTATGTGGACCAGGAGGACATACGCTGCGTCGTCATGACCGGGTCCGGCGAGAAGGCGTTCTGCGCCGGCGGCGACCTCAAGGACCGCGACGGCATGACCGACGAACAATGGCAGCACCAGCACGCCATCTTCGAGCAGGCCGTGCTGACGATGATGGACGTACCCCCGCCGATCATCGGCGCGATCAACGGGGTCGCCTACGGGGGTGGCACCGAGTTCGTCCTGCTCTGCGATTTCGCCTATGGCGCGAGCCATGCTCGCTTCGCGCTGACCGAGGTGACCCTCGGCATCATGCCCGGCGCGGCGGCGACACAGATGCTGCCACGCGCGGTCGGCATCCGCCGGGCCAAGGAATTCCTGATGTGCGGCGCGCCCTGCTCCGCCGAGGAAGCGCTGGAATGGGGCATCCTGAACAAGGTCTGCGAACCCGACAAGCTCATGGAGGAAGCACTCACCACTGCGCGGCGCATCGCCGCCAACGCGCCGATCTCCATCCGACAGGCGAAGAAGTCACTCAACATGTCGATGCAGACCGACGCCCGAAACGGCTACATGTTCGAGATCGAGGCCTATAACCGCATGGTGCCGACCGAGGATCGCATGGAAGGCATCCGCGCCTTCAACGAGAAGCGCAAACCGGTCTACCGGGGGAAATAACTGCGGAACGAGAGACCGGGGTTACTCTATCGCTTTCAGGAAGGGCGCATCTGCCTCGGGGTCAAGGAAATCCCGTAGCTCGGGCGAAACCGGCGCACCCGCCGCCACCAACAAGCGGGCGACATCCGGCTGCGTCCGGGGAACGCCCGCCTTGTCTTCCTTCCACCCATGCACCGCCCAGCCGAGCGGTGAGCCATCATGTTCGCTATCGGGCGTGCGGATATCCGCACCGGCGTCGATCAGGGCCTGCGCCAATCGGGTCAACCCGTGCATCGACGACCAATGCAGCGCCGTCGCGCCGAACAGCCCGCGCAGCGTTACGTCAGCCCCCGCTTCGATCAACCGCAAACCGACATCCTCGACGAGCAGGCTCGCGGCGGCAATCAACGGCGTGTCACCGTGAATCTCATGCCGCGCGTTGACGTCACCGCCCGCCGCCAAAAGCACCTCCGCCAGCGGCAAGGCGGCGGCCGCCTCGAGCGGCCCTTCGAACACCATGTCGCACACATACTGCAACGGCACCGACGGGTTCTTGCCATCAGGCCCCCACCGGATCGCCATATCGGCGAGCGCCGGGTCAGCCTCGAGACAAGCTTTTAGAATATCCGCATCCCCTTGTTCGATGGCATGCTGAACCGGCGTCGTCATGGCAAAACTCTCCGTCGTTGATCCAAGAGGATATCTAGCACGCGGATGCCGCATTCCCATGCCAACGCTTCGGTCTCAACCAGCTTCGCCTGATTACGCGAGCCTCCCGATATTTTCTGTCGCAATGCTTGCAAGAAACGCGTTCCTGAATGAAACTATTTGTCCGGACAAATGCGCCGGACGCAAATGTTCACGACCGCAACGCGAGGCAATTATTCGAATGGAAACACGGCCCCTGGAGAATTTCGGCGTCGAGGTGATCGGCATCGACATGGCGAGCGACCACGACGCGGCGACGAAGGATGCGTTGCGGTGGTTGTGGGCGGATCACGGCCTGTTGCTGTTCCGCGACCAGTCCCTCGAAGAAAAGGATATCGTCGCCTTTAGCGCCCTGTTCGGCGACCTCGAAATCCACGTCCGAGAAGAGTACCTGTCGCGGGAGCATCCGGAGCTTCTGATCGTGTCTAACCTGAAGAAGAACGGCGAACCGATCGGCATTCTGTCAGATCACGAGGTCGGCTGGCATCACGATCAGATTTACCGCGAACATCCAGCCGTCGGGTCGCTGCTCTATAGCGTGAAAATCCCACCGAGCGGCGGCAACACGGCATTCTGCAACCAAGCGGCCGCCTACGCCGCCCTGCCCGACGAGAAGAAGACCGCGCTGGAAGGGCTGCGCGCCGTGCACTCCTACGCCTATTTCAATAGGCAGTGGAGCGAACCGACCAACGCGAAACAGAAGGCCAGGACGCCGGACGTCAGCCATCCGCTGATCCGAACCCATCCGATCACCGGTCAGAAGGCGATCTACGCCGACCCCGGCATGACCGCCCGTATCGATGGCATGCCGGAGGACGATTCCGCGGCTTTATTGCAAGAGCTATACGACTGGTGCCTGCAGCCGCAATTTCTCTACGACCACGAATGGCGGCTCGGCGACGCGCTGATGTGGGACAACGCCTCCACCATGCATCGCCGGGGCGAGTTCGACCCCTCGGCGGAACGCCTGATGAAACGAACGACGATTCTGCCGCCGGCGGATTTGGCGGTACCGTTTTAAGGCATGAACCGGTTCAATTCGAAATCCCGCGAATGCGGGAATCTATTTGATTTGCCCGGTGGGCCACGTTAAGCACGGATCGTCGGACCGTTCTTTACCCATCGAAAAACTAACCATAATCCGCAATTGCGCGACCTACTGACCCCTACGGTTCTCATACCGTTGCTCGCCATGCTGTCGATCCAGACGCTGATGTCGACGGCGGACTTCGCGGTACCGGTTCTGGCGCCCGTTGCGGCGGCTGATATCGGTGTCGCGGCGACGTTGATCGGCGTGTGGGTCGCGGGTCTGTACGGTTCCGCGATGGTCAGTGGATTAGCCGCGGGACCGTGGGTGCGGCGCTACGGCGCGATCCGGGTGAGTCAGGCGGCGCTGGTCCTGTCGGCGGCCGGACTCGGCCTGTTCGTCGCAGCGCATCCCGCCCTGGCCATGCTGAGCGCGATTTGCCTCGGCATCGCTTACGGCACGGTCAACCCGGCGAGTTCGGACGTGCTGGCGCGGCACACGCCGGACCGGTGGCGCGCCTTCGTCTTTTCCGTGAAGCAGTCCGGCGTGACCCTGGGCGGCGCCCTCGCCGGTGCGATCACGCCCGCCCTGGCGGCCTGGTTCGGTTGGCAGGCCGCCGCGCTGATTCTGGCCGGTGTCTTGGTTCTCTTGGCGTTGCTCGTCCAACCGACGCGGGCGCGGATCGATATCCCGAGCGATCCGGACACGCCGCCAGCCAAGGTCTCGATCATCGCCCCGATCCAGCTGATCCTGGCGGACAGGCTGCTGCGCTGGCTGACCGTCGCGGCGGTGCTGTATTCCGGCGTGCAGGTTTGCCTGTTTTCCTTCCTGGTCGTGTATATGACCGGCGCGGTGGGAATGCCGCTCACCGTCGCCGGGTTCGCCTATGCCGCCTTCCAAAGCGGCGGAATCGCCGGCCGGGTTTTTTGGGGCGGGCTGGCCGGGGGTGTCATATCGGCCCGGGCGCTGCTGATCCTGCTTGGCCTCGCCACCGCCTGCCTTCTCGTCGTGATCGCTCTGTTCGCCCAGCTTTGGCCGATCGCCATCCTGTTCGTCCTGTCGGTCGTCCTCGGCGGCTGCGCGCTCGGGTGGAACGGGCTCTACATGTCCGAGGTCGCACGCCTGGCCCCCGACGGCCGCATCGGCGAGGCCACCGGCGGGGCGCAGTTCTTTTTCTTCGCCGGGGCGATGGCCGTGCCGCCGTCCTTCGGTTTGCTGGTCGATCTGTCGGGCGGATACGATATCCCCTTCGCCGCGATCGCCGTCATGTCCATCGGCGCCAGCACCGCCGTGGCGCTCGCCAGCGAACGGGCTTCCGAACCCCGGGAAGGATAATGCGGGACCTACTGCGCAGCGACGCCAAGATCGCCCTGCCCACGATGTTCGCGGCGCAGTCGATCATCACGATGGCGGCCTACGCGATCCCGGTGGTCGCGCCCGCCGCGGCGCCCGATATCGGCATCCCGACAGTCTTCGTCGGCGGATTCACGTCGCTGGTCTATCTGATCGCCATGGTCGGCGGTTTGTTCGCGGGCGCCCTGGTGATCCGGTTCGGCACCGTCCGCGTCATGCAGGCGCTGCTCCTTTTTACCGCCGCCGGAACCGCCGCGTTCAATCTTGGCTTCATCGCAACAGCGGTATTCTGCGCGCTCGCCATTGGTATCGCGACCGGACCGATGAACCCTGCTGGATCGCATGTGCTGGCCCGCACGACACCGCCGCGCTGGCGCGCCTTCGTCTTCTCGGCGAAGCAATGCGCCACGCCGATGGGCGGCGTCCTCGCCGGAGTCGTCATGCCTGCGTTGCTGCTGGCCTACGACTGGAAGGTCGCCGTAGGTACGATCGCGGTCGCCGCCGTCGTCGTGACCGTCGTGATCCAGCCGACACGCACCCGGCTGGACGTGGACCGCGACCGGACCCGCGCGGTGAGCGCCGGCAGCTTCCTGAAACCGTTGCGCATCGCGGTCAGCCGCGCCGACCTACGGGCGCTGGCCGTCATGGGATACATCTATGCGGGGGCGCAGGTGACGCTCGCATCCTATCTCGTCGTCTTTCTCACCGAGCAGGTCGCGCTATCGATCGCCAGTGCCGGATTTCTCTACGCGATCTTCAGCGGTTGCGGCATCCCCATCCGGCTGTTCTGGGGCGTCATCGCCGAACGCGTGATGAGTTCCCGGGCGATCCTCATCCTGACCGGCCTCTGCATGGCGATCGGGTTCACGTTGACCGCGTGGTCCGGCCCCCGATGGCCCTTGGCCGCGTTGACCGCGGTCGCCGTTTTGTTGGGGTTGAGCGCCAACGGCTGGGTCGGACTGTTCTTTTCCGAGATCGTCCGCCTCGTGCCCGACGATCAGGCCGGAGAGGCCAGCGGCGGCGGCCAATTCTTCACCTATGCGGGCATCATGACCATGCCGCTGATCTTCGGCGGCCTCGTCGTGGGCACCGGGGAATACACATGGTCGTTCTATCTGCTGGCCGTCCTGTGTTTCATCGGCGCCCTGCAACTCCTGCTCACGCGCCCTCGGCCGGCCCCCGCGTAGACGCTAGGTCCCGACGCGCAATGTGCTGGTCAACCCGCGTAGGGTCGCGATGACGCTCAGCGGCGTCAGCAGGCCGGTCGCCGGATTGTCCGGGGTCGGAATGCCCTCGATCACCATGGTGAAACGCGTCGAGGTCGCGTCGACGGTGATGGTGTGCTTGTTGCGCGGCTGATCGGGATCGGCCCAGATTTCGATCGTCGTTTCGTCCGGCCCGATACCTGCCATGCTGAGCGCGGCGGCCACATTGACGTTGGCGGGGAAGCCGACGGCGGCGTCACGCGCCGATCCCTCGAAGATTTTCAGCGGTTCCGTCAGGTTACTGACATCGATGCCGTGTTCGGCGAGATAGGGTGCATCCTTGACACTTTTCGGCGGCTTCTCGGTTTTCATGGTGACCGAGTTGATGCCGCCCTCCGCCGCGCCCCGGACCGCGTCGAACCCGACCAGCGCGCCGGTCGGCACGATGATGCGGGCGCCGGTCTCCACCGCGCGCTTTTCGAGATGCGGCCGCGACAGCAACGCCGCGCAAGAGAGCGGCATGAAGATCTTGCCCGCTTCGATCGCGCTTTCGGCGATCTCGTCGAAGACCGCCGCGGGCGCGCACTCGATGATCACATCGGCATGGTCTGCCAGTTCAGCCAACCCCATGACCGGCGGCGGCGACTTGAAATCCGACATACGTTCCGCCGCCGCCTCGCGATTATTGGCGGAAACGGCGGTCAAGGTCAGGCCGGGAATGCCGTCGTCCAGCGCGCGGGCAACCTTCAATCCGATCGCACCCAAACCGCCGAGTGCCACGCGATAACCCGCTCCGTTGGCGTTCATCCCATTCTCCTGATTGATTTACAGTTTATGATACCGATATGAGGGTGATAACTTTACCCGCGAAAAGGCTGATATTCCATGCTAACGCCGATCCGCAACTCCTGTCTCGCCGCCGCGCTGTTCGCAATTGTCGCGATGCCGGCGAATGCCGCCGACCAGAAGGACGATCCGTCGCGCCTTGCCACCGAAGGATTGGACAAGATGGTGCGTGCGCTCGAATCCCTGATACGGTCGATCCCGCAATACGAAACGCCCGAGATCACCGAAGACGGCGACATCATCATCCGACGGAAGAAGGGCACCGGACCGAAACGGTTGCCCAAGCCCGACGCCGACGAGCCGCCGCGCGGCAAGACGATCTGAACCGAAGGCCGTAGACCAACATGGCAGCACGCGCTTGGCAGCGGATGCTGAGCGGGCGTCGGCTCGACTTGCTCGATCCCTCCCCGCTCGACGTCGAAATCGAGGACATCGCCCACGGCTTGTCGCGGGTCGCGCGATGGAACGGCCAGACCGCGGGGCGCTCGGCGTTCTCGGTCGCGCAGCATTCGCTTCTGGTGGACGAACTCTGCGGCTTCATCGATCCCAAGCTCGCCCGGCAATGGCGGTTGGCGGCGCTATTGCATGATTCGCCGGAATACGTGATCGGCGACCTGATCTCGCCGTTCAAGGCCGCGGTCGGGCTCGACTACAAATCGCTCGAGAATAAGCTGCTGGCGGCGATTCACATCCGCTTCGGGTTGCCGGCGACTCTGCCCGCCAAGGTGTCGAAACTGATCAAACGCGCCGACCGCATGTCGGCCTTCCTGGAAGCCGTGCAACTGGCCGGGTTCACCGAGGCCGAGGCGCGGCGCTTCTTCGGCCGGTATCAGCGGCTGCCCAAGATTCAGCTGACCCCCGTCCCCGCGGTAACGGTGAAGGCGCGATTCGTGCAGCGGTTCAAGAGCCTATACCCGGAAAAGACCTAGAACAGCCCTTTCCGCATCAGGTTCAAGCCGATCAGGACGAGGGCGACGAACAGGATGCGCTCGAAGCTATCCTGCGAGATGCGATCGCGAATCCATTTCCCAACCACCATGCCCATGAGGACAGGCACCAGACCCAAACTGGACAAGCCAACCTCGCGCCATCCCAAGACATCATTGAGAATCAGACTGAGATAGAGAGGCGTCGTCCCACACAGGGCGATCAACGCAAGCAGGCTGATCAACAGGTCCTTCGGAAGACGCAAGGCAACTGAATATACGATCGTCATTGCCAGCATGCCCGCCACACCGCCAAAGATGCCGCACACGGCGCCGGCGATCGGGTTGAGCCACCGCTGGGTCTTCGGCGGGATCGTAACGCGGCCCAATAGAAGCTGGACCACGCAAATCACGATCACGACGATGCCCATCACCAGCGACATCGCTTGCGGATCGGCGTTGGCGAGCACCTGTGCGCCGGCGAAGACGAATAGGAAGAGACAAAGCAGAAATGGCCAGAACTGCCGGACCGCATCGCGATGGTGTCCGCCCTGGAACCCCTGCCAGACGTTCGAGACCACGACCGGTATGATCAGGATCGACACCGCGAGCGCCGGGTCCAGCACCATGGCGATCGTCGGCACCGCCACCATCGGCAACCCGGCTCCGATGACGCCCTTGACCGTGCCCGCGACGAGGAAGGCGCAGAAGACGAAGGCCAAGGCGAAATGGGACAGGCCAAGATCGATCATGGCGTCATCCGGAGCGGACGGAGAGTCACGCCATCAGCCCTTTCCGGATCATGTTCGCACCGATCAGGATCAGCATGATCAGCACCGCCTTGCGAAAGAGTTCGGGCGAGACCTTTTTCCGCACCCATTGCCCGCCGACGACGCCGATCAGGATCATCACCGATGCCGCCGTCGACCCGATCAGCTCTTCGACACCGAGATTTCCGCTCACCGCAAGGCCGCCGAAGAACGGGATACCGGCGATGAGATAGAACAAGGCAATCGCCCCGACGAACTGGTCCTTGGTGACCCGTAGCGCCACCAGATAGATCACCATGAAGGGACCGAGGAAACTCGAGAGCCCACCCAGAATGCCCGAACACAGGCCCACAACCGGCGTGATCCACGGCTCGAACCCGTGGGGTACGGAAAGACGCAACGGAAACAGCTGGCTCACCGACACGAAGATGACCAGCACGCCGACGACGGCCGTCAGCGTGCCCGCATCCATCCGCGTCAGAAACGACACGCCGATGGCAACCCCCAGAATGGCCAAGGGATAGGCGGTCCAGAACCGCTTGAACGCGTCGACCAGGTAACCGCTCTGAATGGCCTGCCACAGATTTACGGCGAAGGTCGGCACGACCATATAGGCCATCGCCGTCACCGGCCCCAGGGTCCCGGCCAGCAACGGCAGGCTGACCAGCGGCAGTCCGATGCCGAGGACGCCTTTCACGGCGCCGGTCAATACATATACGAACGCCACATAGAGCAGCGTCTCAAGGGTCGGCTCGAAGCTCATTCGAAATTGGATCGGTGCGTTGACGACGGAATGGTCCTACCGCGGCTGCGGTGGAGCGCCAAATTACACTGGAGACGCTAATCCGGGAACTCTATATATAATTTCACCTTTCGACTTACCGCGGTCCCGATCTTCGGGGCCTTTCACTTAGGGGACGGAAAAGAACCATGACAGAGGCAACCTGGCACTCCGTTGCAGCAAAAGAAGACATCGCGCCCGACGAGCCCATCAAGGTCGAGGTCGGCGATACCGGGATCGCGCTCTACAACGTCGACGGCGACATATTCGCGACCAGCAATATCTGCACACACGCCTTCGCGTCGATGGTGCACGGATTTCAGGAAGGCGACGAGATCGAATGTCCCCTGCATGAAGGCCGCTTCAACATCAAGACCGGCGAGGCCTTGTGCCCACCCGTGTCCGAACCGCTTCAAACCTACGAGGTGAAGATCGAAGACGGTAAGGTCCTGGTCAAGGTCTAGCCGCCGACGCCACACGCCGGAGACCGAGGCCCATGCCCGATACCGAAACACACGTGGTGGTCGGCGCCGGCCATGCCGGTGGCCGCGCCGTCGAAGCCATGCGTGGCGCCGGATTCACCGGTAAAATCATCCTGATCGGGGAAGAACCTCACCTGCCCTATGAGCGCCCGCCGCTCTCGAAGGAACTGCTCCAAGGACGCCCGGAAGCGCATACGCCGGTGCGGGACGACGCGTTCTACGCCGAGAACGATATCGACTGCCGGCTCGGCCAGCGGGCGACCGCGCTCGACACCGACGCGAAGTCAATCGTACTGGATGACGGCAGCAACGTTTCCTATGACAAGCTGCTGCTGACCACCGGCGGCGCGGTTCGGCGGTTGCCGCTGCCGGGCGCCGACCTGGCGAACATCCACTATCTGCGCAGCTTGGACGACAGCCGCGCCATCCAGGACGGCTTGGGCGACGGTAAACGCGTCGTCGTGGTCGGCGGCGGCTTCATCGGGCTCGAAGTCGCGGCCAGCGCCCGGCAACGGGGATGCACCGTCACGGTGCTTGAAATGGCCGACCGGTTGATGGGCCGTGCGGTCCTGCCGGAAGTGTCGGAGGCGTTCCTCGCCCTCCACACGGCGCAGGGAGTCGACATCCGATTGAACACGGGTATCGCCTCCTTCGAGGGCGAAGACGGGGTAACCCACGCAGTCACCGAAGATGGCGAAAGAATTCCGTCAGACCTCGCGGTCGTCGGCGTCGGCATTGTTCCGGAGACCGCCCTCGCCGTCGACGCGGGCCTCACGGTCGACAACGGTATCGTCGTCGACGAATACGGCCGGACCTCCGCCCCCGACGTCTATGCGGCGGGCGACGTGACCAATCACCTGAACCCGCTATACGGCCGGCATATCCGGCTGGAATCCTGGCAAAACGCCCAAAACCAGGCGATCGCCACCGCCAAGACCATGTGCGGCGACGCGCAGCACTATAGCGAGGTGCCGTGGATGTGGTCGGATCAGTTCGACACCAACCTGCAGGTCGCCGGATTGCCGGAAAGCTGGGACCGCGTGGTGTTCCGCGGTACGCCCGGATCGGCCGACTTCATCGGCTTCCAAATGACCGGCGACCGCATGGTCGGCGCAATGAGCGTCAACCGTCCCCGCGACATGCGCATCGCCCGCCGGCTGATCGGCGGCGACAAAGCGCTCGACGACGACGCCCTGGCCGACGAAACCGTCTCGATGCGCGATCTGATGCGGTAGATCGCGGCTGGGCGGCACCGCGAGACATCCCGGTTTCGTGCCCCACCCATTTGTTAAACCAATACCGCATATCTCTTTTTTCTATTGGTCCAATAGTTGGGTTCGTAGGACCATTGACACCTGCGGAATTATGGAACGGCTGGTGGTGAATTCACGTCGGAATTCTCCCACATACGCTGCCAATTTCACTGAAGGAGCCGGTTCGCACTAAACTGAAACAATAAAATTATAGAAACAGTGAGGCTAAACGCTCACAGACAGGGAAAGGATACGTCATGGACCCGAAATCGGTATTTACACGTCGGTTCGTCATTGCTGGTGCAGGAGGCACTGCGGTCGCTCTAACCCTCGGAGACATCCTTTTTCCAGGCGCTAGTATCGCGGCGGAAAAGCCAAAGAAGGGCGGTAAACTGGTTTATGCGGTCCTGGGACACAATTCGAAACACAAAAGCCTGAAGAAGGCGAAACATCCCTACGCTGGGATCGAGATCCGCTCCAAGAACGTCTATAACGCGCTGACCTGGGTCGATCAGGATTTGCGAGTCCATCCGGAAGTGGCCACCAAGTGGGAAGCCGTCAGCGACGACCAAACGGTCTGGGAAGTCGATATTCGCGAAGGCATCAAGTTCCACGATGGCCGCGACCTGACGGTCGAGGATGTCATCTCATCGTATGATTTCCATCGCAACAAGAAACTGGGAACGTCATTCGCCAAGAAAATGTTGGCGAAAGTCGAAAAGGCCGGTCCCAACAAGGTGCGGTTCCATCTGCAGTCACCCAATGCCGAATTTGGTTGGTGGGCGGCCGAATACCGTCAGGCGATCATGCCGGCGGCACCGCTGGACAAGATTGGGATGGACGGCATCGGCAGCGGCCCGTTCAAGTTCGCCAAGATCGATCCCCAACGACGGGTTGTCTACGAGGCGAACGACAAATATTGGGGTGACGGACCCTATCTCGATTCACTGGAGGTCGTGGTGCAGCCGATGTCCGCCGCGATGAACGGCTACCGGTCGAAGCAATTCGATATGGTGCTCGCCATCGACCCGGCCATGGTACCGCAGTTCGAGAAACTGCCCGATACGGTCGTCGACATCGCCAAGGCGGGTTCGCAAATGCTGGTCGTGATGCCCAAGTACGAAGGATCGCCCTTCAACGATAAGCGCATCCGTCAGGCGCTGACGTTGGCCGTCGATCGCCAGAAGATCATCGACATCGTGTACGGCGGTAAATCCGCATGGATCACCAACGACACCCATATGACCAATTACAACGCCGACTTCCTGCCCAAGGACGTCGTCCGCGATGTCAAAAAAGCCAAAAAGCTGCTGGCCGAGGCCGGGCACCCCAATGGTATCACCCTGCCGACGCTGTATTACTCGAGCTACTATCCGGAAATCGACCGGGTGTTCCAGGTCATGTCGGAATCGGTGAAAGACGCAGGGATCACCCTGCCCATCGAAGCGCGGCAGAAGAGCGGCTATCGCAAATGGCGCGTCGAAGACAAGAAGAAGACACGCAAACACCGCTTCGCCATGGGCCCGGTCGGCCCCCGGAACCCAGCCGCGAACCTATTCCGCATGGCGCGGCCCACCTACAACGAAAGCGGTTACTGGCACCCCAGCGCGAAGGGCGATGAATATATCGCGCTGTACAAGAAAGCGATGGCGACCGGCGACTCAGAGATACGGCGCGCGATCTACCATGATATGCAACGTATCCTGCACGACGAAGTGCCGACCCTGTTCCTCATCGGTCGGCGCTCGATCGATGTTCACCGATCCAACGTGAAAGGATGGAAAGCCCATTCCCAAAGTTGGTCCGGAAAATTCGACTCCGTCTGGAAGTCGTAGCGATCGAAAACAGGGGACGGGATGAAGCCGCGCCGTTTCGCTGATCATCCCGTCCCCTCTTCTATCCCATGGCGCATAGCCGCGGGACTAGCGCGACGGTGCCGCCGACGGCGTATTTTTTGAGAGTGACCCGATGCTCACCGCGATGATCCGACGGACAGGCCTGTCCGTTCTCGTCATTTTTCTAGTTGCGGTATTTGTCTTCCTGGCAACCGAAGTTCTGCCGGGGGATGCGCTCGACGTCTATTTGACCGAAGACGACGTCAGCGTGATGACACAGGCCGATATCGAAGAAATGCGGCGTGACCTGGGTCTCGACATCCCCGCCCCGATCCGGTTCTTCACGTGGCTCTCCGGCGCCGTCGTCGGAGATTTCGGCGTAACGACGGTCGATAAAATTCCGATCGGGGAGATCATCTTCGACCCGCTTCTGAATTCACTGCAACTCGGCGCGGTCATTACCGTGATTACCATGCCGGTCGCCTTCGCCATCGGCGCCGCCGCGGGATACTGGCGCGGCCGACGCACCGATGCGATCGTCTCGACCACCTCCATCATCGGATATTCGATCCCCGACTTCGTCATCGGTACGGTGTTGATCATTATTTTCGCCGTCTGGATTCCATTGTTCCCGGCCGTCATCACGGTCTTCAACGACGCGCCGCCGCTTCAACTGCTGGCGGTCTCCTTGCTGCCGGCGATCACCGTCATCATCGGTCATGTCGCACATTTGAGCCGATTGTTGCGGGTAGGATTCGCGGAGACGATGAACAGCGATTTCGTCGAGCGCGCCCGCCTGTCCGGGGTACCGGAGCACCGGATCGTTTTCCGGCATGTCCTGCCGGCATCCGTGATCCCCACGCTCAACGCGACGGCGCTTTATGTAGCCGGCGTCCTGTCGGGCCTCATCGTCGTCGAGAAGGTCTTTGGATATCCGGGCCTGGGTATCGAATTGATCGAGGCGGTCGATACCCGCGAAGTTCATGTCGTCCAGGCGATCGCGTTTCTGGGCGCGGTCTTGGTGGTGCTGATGAACCTGCTGGCGGATTTCGCCATCATTGTCCTCGACCCCAGAGTTCGAAGCCATGTTAGCGAACGATAAATCCCTCCGCTCGATCCTGACCCACAGTCCCGGCACGACGATCGGGGTTGCGCTGGTGGCGGTTCATCTATTCTGCGCCCTATTCGCACCGCTGCTGATCCCATATGGGCCGACCCAACTCGTATCGATGCCGATGATTCCCCCGGGTCACGGTGACTTTCTGCTCGGCACCGACGTTATCGGACGGGACTACCTGTCGCGCCTGTTGATGGGCGGCCGTACGTCCATCACCGTTGCGATGATCGGCGTTCTCGGCGCCGTGCTGATCGGAACCTTCTTCGCGGTTTCATCCGCCTATATCGGCGGTCTCTACGATGATGTGATCATGCGCATCGTCGATACCAAGCTTTCCATACCGGGAATCTTGTTCGTCGCCCTTTTCGTGGTTGGGTTCGGCCGTTCGGTCGTGGTTTTGACGATTGTCGTCGGCCTCAGCTACTTCCCGGGCGCGGTGCGAACCATCCGGGCGCAAGCGTTGACCCAAGTGCCATTGGCCTATGTGAAGGCCGCCCGTCTGCGGGGTGAGTCGGTGTTGTCGGTAATCCTGCGGGAACTCACCCCAAACGTCGTCGAGGTCGTTGTCGTGGAGTTCGCGATCCGCACCTCCTCGGCCATCTTGATCGTCAGTGCCCTATCGTTTCTCGGCCTCGGCATTTCACCACCGACGCCGGACTGGGGATTAATGGTTTCCGAGGGGGTCGGGCAGATTTACGAGGCGCCGTGGCTCGTCCTGCTCCCCGCATTTTTCATCAGCACCCTTGTCATCGGGCTGAATTTTGCCAGTGACGGGCTTGCAAACGCGCTCGGTCTCGATGCCGCGCGCGGTCTGCACTGAGACTCGCGATGGCACTCCTCGAAGTGAATAACCTGCAAGTTGGCTACGGCAATCCATCATCGGACGATTATACGATGGCGGTCGACGACGTGAGCTTCGCGCTCGACAAGGGCGAGACACTCGGCATCGTCGGCGAGAGCGGCTGCGGCAAATCCACCGTTGCCCGCGCGCTGATGGCCTACACTCGGCCCGGCGGGACCATCGTCGGCGGCGAAGTACGCTTCAACGGCGAGGATATCCTGCAATTCGACGACGAAAAGATTCGCGGATTGCGCGGCAGGCGCATCGCGATGGTGCCGCAAGACCCCCTGACGTCATTGACCTATCATATGAAGGTCGGGGACCAGATCGACGAAATCCTGCGTATCCACCAAAAGCTCGACGCCCTGCAGGCGCGCATCCATACCCTTAAGCTCTTCGAGGGCACCAACCTGCCGACACCGGAGACGATCTACGGCCGCTTCCCGCACGAAAACTCCGGCGGCCAGCGCCAGCGCATCGTGATCGCCGGCGCATTGGCCTGCGAACCCGATTTGTTGATCCTGGACGAACCGACGACAGCACTCGATACGACGACCGAGATGCAGGTTCTAAAACTGGTCAAGGAGCTGCGCGACCGGTTGGGTACCGCCCTCGTCTACATCACCCATGATCTGACGCTAACCGACTACATGTGCCAGAAGGTGCTGGTCATGCTCGACGGCAAGGTTGTCGAACGCGGCGATGCGTCGCGCGTTTTTTCCGCGCCGCAAACCGACTACGGAAAGATGCTGGCGGCCGCGATCCCCCGCGTGGACGCAAAGGTTGCCGCGCCGCCCCCCAAGAAATCCGAAGCCGAGCCGCTCCTAACCGCCGACCGGCTTTCGTTCCGGTATCCGCAACGATGGTCGATCGCCGCCTTGTTCCGGCCGCGGGACGAGGCCCTCGCGGTCGACGACGTGTCCTTTCAACTGCATCCCGGCGAAGCATTGGGCCTCGTCGGTGAGTCGGGAAGCGGCAAATCCACCATAGCGAATATCATCGCGGGTCTGCTCGCGCCGACATCCGGCTCGGTGACCTTCGACGGCAATTCGATCGACATGGTCGACAAGCACCGCACGCCGGATCTGCGGCGCAGAATTCAGCTCGTGTTTCAGGATCCACTTTCCTCGCTGAACCCTCGCCGTCGTGTCGAGACCATCCTGACCCGTCCGCAGGAGATATTCTTCGGCGTAAAGGGAAAACCGGCCCGGGACAGAGCCGTCGAACTTCTCGAGGATATGGAGCTATCGGCCGATCTCTTGCGGCGGTTTCCGCGGCAATTGTCCGGCGGTCAGCAGCAACGTGTGGCGATCGCCCGTGCCTTCGCCGCCGAGCCCGACCTGCTTCTCTGCGACGAGATCACGTCGGCCTTGGACGTCTCCGTACAAGCGCATGTGCTCGAGCTCCTTAAAGGCATCCAGCGAAAATCCGGGGCCGCCTGCCTGTTCATCAGCCACGATCTCGGCGTCATCAAACGGGTCGCGGACGAGACGGTGGTCCTGAAGGATGGAAAGGTCGTCGAAACGGGTCCGACCCACAGAATCTTTGACAATCCATCGCACGATTATACGCGGCTTCTTTTAGCGGCCGCATCGCGCCGCGAAGACTACACCGACCTAACCGAAACACACTCATCCGCGGGAATACCATGAAATTTATTCACTTCACCGATACCCACCTCGTGCCACGCGGCGAGATACTGCACGGCTTGGATCCGTGCGAGCGCCTCGACGCGTGCATCGACGACATCAACCGGAACCATGCCGATGCCGAGCTATGCGTTCTGACGGGCGATCTGGCGCATGTCGCGCAGCCGAAAGCCTATGAAGACTTGAAAGCGTCCCTGGCGAAACTGCGCGTTCCGATCCATCTCCTGGTCGGCAACCATGACAAGCGCGACAGCCTGCTCGTGGAGTTCCCGGATATACCAAAGGATCCGGATGGCTTTCTGCAAACCACGGTAAATACCAGCGCGGGCCGGTTCGTGATTTTGGATACCGTCGAACAAGGTAAGGGTTGGGGCAGCTATTGCGACGCTCGGTTGGCGTGGCTGCGGGACACGCTCGACCAATCCCGCGACAAGCCCGTGTACCTGTTCATGCACCATCCGCCATTCGACGTCGGCATTCCGTGCATCGACCGGATCGGGCTGGGCGCCGACGGGGACCGGATCGGCGATGTCCTCGCGGATTTCGACAATGTCCGCCACATCTTCTTCGGTCATGTCCACCGGCCCATCGCCGGCAGTTGGCGCGGCTTTCCTTACACGACGCTGCGCGCCACCAGTCATCAAACACCGCTGGATTTCGACGTCACCGACGTGGTGCCGAAGAGCCACGAACCCCCCGCCTACGCGGTCGTGTTCCTGACCGAGCAACAGACCACCGTCCATTTCCACGACTTCCTGGATACTTATCGAGTGCCGTACGAGCGGAAAAGCGAAGGCCGGCCGGATTGGAAACCGGCCTGATCCTTATCATTTGGTGCTCCCGGCCGGTCATGGACGGCAACCCGGTTACCGCGACTGATCGGCGACCCTGAAGAACGCCGCCACCAGATATTCGTTACGGCGCTCCTTGAGGCATGCGAGATAACGATTCAGACGAACGTTCACGTCCGTGAAGGGAAGCACTTTGAGGCGCGGATCGATCGGCAGCGACCGCTCGCCGTAGACGCCGATCCCGTGCCCTTCGGCGACGGCTTCCCGGATGGCCTCGCCGCTTTCGATTTCAAGCACCATCGTGGGCGAAACACCTGCGCCGGCGGCAGCGGTTTCGAAGGCACGGCGCGTATTTGACCCAACCTCCCGGAGAACCATGGGCTGACCGTCCAAATCAGAAAGGCTGATTCCCGGACGTTGCGCCCAGGGATGACGGCGGCTGACAATGGCCACCAAGGCATGGCTGTCGTGGATGTGAGTGAAAAGGCGGTGATCCGGATCATGATCCGCCAAGATACCGACGTCCGATTCATAGGCCAGAAGGCTTTTCCGCGTCGTCGCCGAGTTTCCCGCAGCGACCGACACTTTGACCTGCGGATGCTGTTGCCGAAACGCGGTCAGGATTCCAACGATGAAGAATGGAAGAACGGACGACACGCGCAGATGCCCTGCCCCATAGTCCGCCGCCGCGCGCAGAAATTCGTCGGTCTCATCGACAATACCGAAAAAGCGCTGGGTGATTTCGTAAAGGGACCGTCCGACCGTGGTGAGCCGAACTTGGCGCTGGGTCCGATTGAACAATTCGATCGCGTAGGTCGCTTCCAGTTCACGAACCTGTTCGGTCACGGTCGGCTGGGAAACGTTCAAGTTCCTGGCCGCCCGCGTGAAGCTCCCGTCCCTGGCAACCGCGTGAAAGGATCGTAGTTGCGTATACTTCATCGTGTTTTCCTATGAAATCTATAGAAAAAATATATTTTTCCTATAATGCCTTTTAACCGAACATAGTGCCAATGGCCCCGTTAGAGGGTCCGGGGGGTAAGAATCGGGAGGCGACGCTCGGTGTCGCTCGATGACCTACAGAAAGATCGTTCAACGATCCCCGGCAATTCGGGGCATGGATCGATTCAGCAACCGCCCTCCCCAATCGATCTTGAGACACCGACCCATCGTGGCGACGTCATCGCGGCCTCGCTCTGTTTAGGCGCCGGACTGGCCGGATATCTCTTCGTTGTGCCCGCCGCGGTCCATGTGCCCGCGAAATTTGCCGGCACCGTGAACTCACCGGCATTCCTGCCAAACGCCCTTTTCATCCTGCTTGCGGGGTTGGGCGCGGTCTATCTGGTGCAAAGCGTCATCACCTATCTGCGCGAAGCGCGTCAGGGCCGGGCGCGAAATTCCGATTGGGCCTTGGCGGGTGGCACGGCGCTGATCTGCGTCGGCTATATCGCCGCGATCTATCTCGTTGGCCTGACCCTCGGCTCCGCACTGTGCGTCGCTGCGACCATCTTCTATTTCGGCGAACGCCGGCTGTGGATTATCGGCCTCATCGCGGTCATCCTTCCATCGGCGCTGCTGTATTTTTTCGTCAAGATCGCCAACATCCTGCTTCCGTCCAACGCACTCGGACTTCTGGATTGGCTTGAATCGTCTCTTCCGTCGGACGGCATCATGAACGTGGCGGCGCTTTCCGCGCCGCTGATCGGATAGAGGGCGGCATGGTCGATTTCGACGCCTTCCTACAAAGCATTGTCCTGATCCTGCGATGGGACGTCATCGCAGCGTGTTTCGGCGGCGTCGTCTGGGGAATGTTCGTCGGCGTGACCCCAGGGCTTACGGGCATCATGGCGGTCGTCATCGCCCTGCCCCTTACCTTCTTCATGGATCCGCAATCCGCCATTGCGCTGTTGTTGGGCATCTACGTCACGGCGATCTATGGCGGCTCCGTAACGGCGATCATGATCGCCACGCCGGGCACGCCCAACGCCGCGGCGACCGTCCTCGACGGTTACCCGCTGGCCCGTAAGGGCAAAGCGCGGTTGGCCCTGGAAATGGCGCTCTACGCATCCTTTACGGCGGGGATCCTATCGACCGTCATCGCCTTGGTGATCTTCCCGATCGTCGCCACATTCGCGCTCGAATTCGGGGCTGCGGAAGTCTTCGCGGTGATCCTCTTCTCGATAACCATCATCGCCGGTGTTTCCGGGGAATCGTTGTTGAAGGGATTGATCGCTGCGAGTTTTGGCTTTCTCGTCGCAACGATCGGCCAGGACCCGATACACGGGTCCAGCCGCTTCACATTCGGAATCCACGATTTTCAGGCGGGAATGCACATCCTGACCTTGCTGGTGGGCCTGTTCACCATTCCCGAAATCATCATTCGCGGTGTCGAGGCCTACAAGGCCCGGGAGACCGTCTCGGTTGGCGAGATGGGACCGCGCTTGGGCTTCCGCCGGTTCTTGAGCTACTGGCCGACCTACCTCAGGTCCAGCGCCGGCGGCTCCCTGCTGGGCGCCCTTCCCGGTCTCGGCGGCAGTCCGGCCGCCTTCCTCGGATATTTCCTGGCGCAACGTTTCTCGAAGAAACCGGAGGAGTTCGGCGACGGCTCGCTGGAGGGCGTCGCCGGGGCCGAAGCCGGCAACAACGCCGTTTGCGGACCCGCGCTGGTTCCGATGATGAGCCTTGGCATTCCCGGCGACACCACGACGGCCGTGTTGATGGGCGCGCTTGTCATCCATGGCCTGAGTCCCGGCCCTCTGCTGTTCGAATCGTCGCCTGATTTCGTTTACAGCGTGTTCCTGTTGCTTTTCGTCGCCCTTGTTTTTCTTCTTTTCGTCGGCAGCGGCGTTATCCGCATGGCCAAGTGGGTGGTCCGCATGCCCACGCAAATCCTGTTTCCCGTGGTGTTGATCCTAGCCACCTACGGCACCTACGCGGTGCGCGGCACGATGGTCGACGTCGTATCCATGTTTGGCGTGGGCTTTCTGGGATTCCTGCTTCGTATTCAAAAGATCCCGGCGGCGCCCTTCGCCATCGCGTTCATTCTCGGTCCGTTGTTCGAGAATGAGCTTCGCAAGGCGCTGATCATTTCCGGCGGATCCTTGGAGATTTTCGTCAGCAGCGCGATCTCCGTCACCTTCCTCGTCCTCGCCGTTTTGAGCGCGGGCGCCTCAATTTACGTTCACTGGCGGCTTAAGGGGACGAAGGCCGCGAAGATCATCACCGACTAATAGAAAAGGCACCATTCGTCCGAAAAAAATCGAGACCCATAAATCGATAAAGGAGGAGACCATGAAGTACCAACGACCAAGAGGACTGCTAACCGCCGCCGTTCTGGCTGCCAGCGCGATCGCGTTCGCACCGGCAATGGCCGGAGAGTACCCGGACAAGCCGATCAAATTGGTGGTTCCTTCGGGAGCGGGCGGCTCGACGGATACCGCGGCCCGGATCATGGCGATCAATATCCAGGATCACATCGGCCAGCCCATCATCGTCGTCAATAAGAAGGGCGCGTCGGGCGGTATCGGCATCAATTACGCGTTGAAGGCGAAACCGGATGGGTATCTGTTGATGGAAGGCATGATCGGTGGCCATGTTCTGCACCCGGCGATGAACACGTCGACCGGGTATACGCCCGCGGATTACACACCGATCGCGATGACGCAGATGAATCCCAATGTGCTGGTCGTGCGGGCGGACTCCCCGTACAAGAGCCTCAAAGACCTGCTTGCCGGGATCAAAGCCAATCCCGGAAAGCTCAAGTTCTCCCATGCGGGTGCCGGCAGCATCCATTTCTTCGGCATCCATCTGCTGCTGAAGAAAGCGAAACTCGGCAACGATTCAGCCGTCGCCGTTCCCTATAAGGGCGGCAAGAAATCCATGGCCGGGCTCCTGCGCGGCGAGGCCGATTTCCACCAGACCAACCTGGTTTCCGCGATCGACTTCATCAAAGCCGGTAAGGTCCGGGCCCTGGCGGTAACCACGAAGAAACGCCTTAAGGACTTCCCCGACGTTCCCACCTACGCCGAACAAGGGTATCCGGAAGTGGACATCTTCGGCTGGCGCGGCGTCATCGGACCGAAGGGTCTGCCGAAACCGATCGTCGATAAATGGGCCAAGGCGGTCCAAGACACCATGAAGCGCAAGGGCTGGAAGAAGATGGTCAAGGCCGTCGGCGACGTGCCGCGTTACATGGGACCGGAAGAGTTCAAGAAGCATATCGACAGCGACTTCAAGCGGTACCGTCAGATGGCCACGGATTTGGGAATCCTGGTCAAGTAAGAGACGGTTTCCCGGCGGGTGTCCGCATTGGATGCCCGGTTGACCGACACCATCCGGCGGCCTTCGGGCCGATCGGATGGCGCCGGGCCGTTTGTCGATCTTCGCGCTTGCCTGACCGATGCAGAACTGCGCCAACCCGAGCGGAACCGAGAGCCATGGGTAGAATCACCGAAAGAAACACGGACGAAACGACGATCGGGACATGGGGGTCGGTGGCCATATCCCCGACCACCGACGTCGTCGTCGGAACCTTTTCAACCTGGACCCTGACCTTCACGGTCGGCGCCTATGCCATGGACGTGGGAGGCGGCCTCAAGATCGGGACCCGCCGTCAGGCCGATTTCGGGCATCCGCAATTCGACGATCCGGCGGCCGATAACTATGCATCTGTCACCTGCTCCCGCGAGGGCGCCCATTTCGAGACTTATTTCGACCCGCGCGGCCATAAACGCCCCTTCAACGCGGTCGCGATTGTCAGGCTCGCGGGCGGCCCCCTCTATCCCGGCGACACTGTTACGGTCGTCCTCGGCGACACGTCGGGCGGATCACGGGGCCTCGCTGTCCAATCGTTTCCCGAAAGCGCCAGCGACTTCGCCGTGTTCGTCGACCCTTTAAGTTCGGGGGAGTACAAGCGTGTCTACTGTACGACCCCGAACTTCCGGATCCTCAGCGGCCCCTCCGAGTATTTCACCGTCGTGGCGCCGACGATCGTGGAAAAGGGTCAACCGTTCCGGGTACAGATTCGCGGCAACGACAAATTCGGCAACCCGACGCCGGTCGACGCGCCGGGACTCACCCTGGATGCCGACCCGCCCGTCGATGTGTCCCTTTCGCAGGAGAGCGGGCGGGCATCATGGATCGACGGCGTGGCCCTGACCGGCCCTGGCGTGCGGCGGCTCGAACTCAAGGACGGCGACACCTCCCTCGCCGTGTCCAACCCCATCGTGGTTCGCGACCAGGTCGACGAGATTATCTGCTGGGGCGATACGCAGGCGCAGACCGCGTCGACGGTCGGGGTTGGGACGCCGGACGAGTATTTCGCCTATGCGCGCGACCTGGCGGCGATCGATTTCACGACGCATCAAGGCAACGACTTCATCCTCTCGGACGCCGACCTGGAAGAAGTGCGTCAAGCCGCCCTGAAACACAACGAGCCGGGCCGGTTCGCGGCCTTCTTCGGCTGGGAATGGTCCGGTCCGACCGGGACCGGCGGCGATCGTAACGTGCTCTTCCTGGACGACGAAGGCCCGATCTACCGGAGCAGCCATTGGCAACTCTGGCCCGAGGAACTCGGCGAAAATCCAACCGGTACGGAATGCGTCCATGCCAACGACCTGCAAGCGAAAATCAAGGAGTACATCGCGGAAACCGGCCGTAAGGTGATCATGGTCCCGCATATCGGCGGCCGGCGCTCGGACTTCGAGGCACAGGATCCCGAACTCGAACCGATCTTCGAGATATGCTCCAACCACGGCGTCTTCGAATGGCGGTTGCACGAGTTTCTGGCAGCGGGCGTTCGGGTTGGGGTCGTCGGCGCCAGCGACGATCACACCTGCCGTCCGGGCTTGGCCTATCCGTCGACGCCGGAAATGACGGTCCTCGGCGGCCTTGGCGCGATCTACTGCAGCACGCTCAGCCGCGAGGGAATCTACGACGGGATGATGGCGCGGCACTGCTACGGCACGACCGGCGCCCGCATGTATCTCAACGTGACCGCGGACGACCACGTCATGGGCGACATCGGCGCGGCGGCAGGACCCGTCCGGATTGCCGGCGTGGTGCACGGGACCGCTCCGATCGAGTCCATCAGCCTGTTCAACCGCAGTGTCGAGATAAAGCGTTTCCAGCCGAACGCGGCGGCGCGCAATCCGAACCGGATCAAGATCATCTGGTCGGGTGCGACCCATCAGGACCGCGGACGGTTCATGAAATGGGACGGTGCGCTGCAATTCGCGAACGGCCGCATCAAGGCCGCATCGCCGCTGAACATCTACACGGCGAAATACGGGATCGATGACTGGAGCGACAACCACGTGCAGTGGCGTTCGGTCACGTCGGGACAAGAGGAAGGCGTCCTGATCGATGTGGATGCGCCCGACGACGCGGTCATCGCCTTCAAGGCAGGGCCCGCCGAGTTGACCTTCTCCATTGGCGACGTCCGGTCCCGCGATCTGCGATGGGATCTGGGCGGCCTTGATCAGTACGTCACGGCCTCCACGATGCACACGGAGGAAGGAACCTGCGACGCCGACTTCGAATTCACCGACGAGGAATTCAGCGACGGCGAAGGGGCCTATTGGGTCCGCGTGGTGCAGACGGACTTCCATCGTGCCTGGAGCAGCCCGATCTACATCGAACCCAAATGACAGGATTTTTCCAATGAGCCGCCCTAAACCCAATTTGTTGTTCGTCTTTGCGGATCAGTTGCGCGCGTCTTCGGTCGGATATGCCGGCGAGGAAGCCGTCCGAACGCCAAATATCGACGCATTTGCCGAAAGCGGCGCGATATACACCAACGCGGTTTCGATGCTGCCGGTCTGCGGGCCGTACCGTGGCTCGTTGATCACCGGCAGAACGCCGCTATCGACCGGCCTGGTCATCAACGACGTTGCCTTAAAGACCACGGAAACAAGCATCGGGCATTGCTTCAAACAGGCTGGCTACGACACCGCCTATATCGGGAAATGGCATCTCGACGGGCCCAACCGCCCTGCCCCCGTACCGCCCGGTCCGCGCCGTCAGGGTTTCGACTACTGGATGGGCGCCAACTTCGAACATAACTACGACCGCTCTTATTTCACCGACAATGACGGCACGCAGCGGAAATGGGAGGGCTGGGACGCGATTGCCCAAACCGACGACACGATCCGGTATTTGAAAGAGCGCGACAGCGACAACCCGTTCTGTCTTTTCCTGTCCTGGGGACCGCCGCATCATCCCTATCGTCTGGTCCCCGAAGAATATCTCAAGATGTACGATCCCGATGCGATCGAGGGCCGACCCAACTGTCCCGACGTGCCGCGCCAGGACCTCTGGGGCTATTACGCCCAGACCACGTTCCTCGACGACCAGTTCCAGCGGCTTCTCGACACCATCGCCGAACTCGGCGTGGCGGACGATACGATCGTCGTGTTCACGTCGGATCACGGCGACATGCATGGATCGCATGGCCTCTACAAGAAACAATGGCCGTGGAACGAGGCAATCAAGATACCTTTCGTCATCCGGTATCCGGGGTCCGTGCCGGGAGGCACACGGGTAGACGCACCGATCAACGTCATCGACGTCATGCCCACATTGCTCGGGTTGGCCGGCCTGCCGGTTCCGGAACCGGTCGAAGGGGCCGACCTGTCACCCTTCCTGACGGGCAAACGCCAAGACCCGCCGGAATCGGTCTTGATCATGAACCCCTGTCCGTTCTCCATCGGCGATTCCAGGGGCGACGACCAATACCCCGATTTCAGGGGCATGCGTTTCGAATACCGAGGGGTCATCACGGACCGCTATACCTACGTCCGCACCATCGACGGCCCATGGATGCTCTATGACAACCGCGAAGACCCCTACCAATTGGCCAACCTCATCGACGATGCGGACCATGCCGGAACCCGGGAGCATCTCGACGGCCTCATGCGCGCGCATATGGCGTCAATCAACGACGAGTTTCTCACGCGGGAAGAGTATTACGAACGCCTCGGCATCGAGTTCGACAACCGCGGGAAAGTGGTCGATCTCATCGAGAACATGTACGACCGCAGCGGATAACCCCCGCGCAGCGGTGTACCCTAACAGCAGGATTTATCTTCGTATTCCTGCCGCAACCGCTCGAACCGCAGCCGACGCGCGCAACTCTCCCATTCGCCGAAGCTGCATTGGGTCTTGCTACAGTCGAACTCGCAGAGGGCAATGTCGTTCGGCACCGTCTCGACGAGATGTGTCTGGGAGCCCGGGAATAGGTTTCGGAACCAATCCCTTAGACGGCCGACTCTTGATCTTCTTTTTTCGGCGTAGGACACGGCACAGCCTCCTCCACCTCAAACAATATCAACATGTTGGCTAGACAGAGTTGATCTGTATCAAGAGCTTTCCGGTTGATGCGCCGCACGTTGATCTATGGGCGCACGCCGGACTTCATCTTTGGTCCGAGTCCCTGTTCGAGACGGTCTTGCATCGCATCGACGAACTGACAGAGATAGGCGCGCGTTTCGCGCGGATCGATGATGTCCTCGACGCCAAAGGCCTCCGCCGTCAGGAAGGGCGACGAGTAGCTGCGCATCTCCTCTTCGAGTTCACGGGTGCGCGCCGCCGGGTCGGGTGCGGCGGCGATCTCCCGCCGGAAGGCTGCGGCGACCCCGCCCTCGACCGGCAGCGATCCCCACTCCGCCGACGGCCAGGCAATCTTGAAATCCAGGCCGTTGTAGTCGGTCATCGCGGCGCCTGCCATACCGAAGCAGCGGCGGATGATGACCGACGTGATCGGCACGGTCGCCTGCATCTGGGCGTATTGCAGGCGCATCCCTTCCACCAGCACCGCATCGGCCTCGGCGGCAGTTCCGATCGCGAAACCCGGCACATCGGCGAAGAATATGATCGGGATATGGAAGACGTCGCACATGTCGACAAAGTGGGTCTGCTTTCGCGAGGCCTTGGCATCGACCGCGCCGCCGAGCATCGGATTGTTGGCGATGATCCCCACGACGCGACCGTTCAGGCGGGCCAGCACCGTAATCGCGGCACGCCCATAGGTCGGTTGGATCTCGAAGACCGAATCCTTGTCGACGACGAGGGAAATCAGCTTCCGCATGTCATACGGTTTGCGCCGGTCGCGGGGCACGATGCTCAGCAACGCCTCCTCGGCGCGGTCGGCCGGATCGTCGCAGGCGGTCTTCGGCGGCAGGTTCCAGACGTTCTGCGGCATGTAGCTGAGAAACCGGCGGATCGTCTCGAATGCCTCTTCTTCGCTGTCCACCGCGTTGTGGACCGTCCCGGCTTGCTCGACCGCGATCTTATAGCCGCCCAGCTCCTCCTTCGTCGCCGTTTCGCCCAAGCCCCGTTCGACCACCGCCGGACCAGACGCGAATATCTGGCTCTTGCCTTTCACCATGACCGAGAAATGCGACATCACCGCACGCCCGGCCGGGCCGCCGGCGGCGACGCCGAGCACGGCCCCGACCACCGGCACCTGCCCCAGCAGGTCGACGAAGATCTGTTTCGGATTCTGGCTGTGCCCGGGAATGACGGAATAGCCCTTGCTCTTGGCCGTACCGGCGCTGCCGCCGAACCCTTCGATGAGCCGGACCAAGGGAATCTTGTATTCGAGCGCCAGATCGTCGACGAACCCGCCCTGGCCGCCTTTGCGCCGCATCCCGCCCTGATAGGTGCCGCCGCCGACCGTCGTGTCCTCGCCGCCGATCGCCACCGGCCGGCCATCGACCTTCGCGATGCCCATCACATAGGGCGCCGGTTTGACACCCTCAACGACGCCGTCTTTGTAGGTGCCGCTGCCGGCGAGTTTGCCGACCTCGCGGAACGAGCCGGGATCGGCCACCCCCGCGATCCGCTCACGGACGGTCAGAAGGCCACGGTCCCGATGGCGGTCGATACGATCCGCACCGCCCAATTCGTCCGCCCATTTCCGACGCTGGTTGATCTCATCGACTTCCCGTTGCCACGACATCGCTCAAATTTCCCGCAGAATTTCAATCATCTCCCCATCATAGATATTGCGGCGCCCGGGTAAAATTCGGCGCCGGCCGCAGTCGAAGGAAGACCAGGGTACCGTTGTCGCGATACACTGAAGACGTCCCCGTCCCGAAGGAGCCATTCATGCAGAACCGCCGCATCTATTTCGTCCAACAGCCCGACGGACCGGTGACGCCGGCTTGCTACGACGTCCGCGACGAGCCGGTGTCCGAGCCGCAGGACGGCGATGTCCTGGTGCGCAACATCTACCTGTCATGCGATCCGTATATGCGGGGCCGTATGGGCGGCACGGCCAACTATCCCGGGGCCGGGGATTTCGCGCTGAACGAGGTGATCCCGGCCCGCGTCGTGGGACAGGTCGAAGCCTCCCGCAATCCGAACTTCAAGGAGGGCGACTATGTCTGGGGCTTCTTGGGCTGGGAGTTGTATTCGCTGGCAGAGGGCGGCGGCGACCTGCGGGTGATCGACCCGTCGCTCGGTCCGATTTCGCATGCCATTACGGTGATCGGTATGCCCGGACTGACCGCGCGCGTCGGCATCCTCGATATCGGCAAGCCGAAACCCGGCGAGACCGCCTTCATCTCCGCCGCCAGCGGCGCGGTCGGCAGCGTTGCGGGACAAATCGCCAAGCTGGAAGGCTGCACCGTGATCGGCTGCGCCGGCAGCGACCGGAAGGTGCGCCATATCGTCGACGTGCTCGGCTTCGACGCAGCCTTCAACTACAAGACCGTCTCCTCGATCGGTGCGGCCCTGGACGAGCACTGCCCCAACGGCATCGACATCTATTTCGAGAATGTCGGCGGCGAGACCTTGGAGGCCGTGCTGGACCGCATCAATCCGGGCGCGCGCATCCCGGTATGCGGCCAGATTTCGCAATACGACAACGCCGAACGATCGGTGCCAAAGAATATCAGCAACGTGGAGGCCAAGGGCGCCGTGATGCAAAAATTCAGCATCTACCAGCACATGGACCAGTACGACGACTTCCTGCCGTGGATATCCGAGCGGGTCAAGGACGGGCGGATCGTCTATTTCGAGGACATCGTCGATGGCTTCGACAACACGATCGATGCATTTATCGGCATGATGAACGGGAATAATCTGGGCAAGCGCCTGGTCCGTGTAAGCGGGGATCCGACGCTCGCCTAAGCCCGCCGCTTTGCAGAACCCCCGCCGGCATGCGACGGTGCCGCCATCAGGAATGCGCTATGGAGATTTCGAATTGACTGAGATCGTTACATATTCGCTGGCCGACGGCATCGCGACACTGACAATGGACGACGGCAAGGCCAACGCCATGGCGCCCGCCATGAGTGCGGCCCTCAATGCGAGCCTTGATAGGGCCGCAACGGAAGCGAAGGCGGTCGTGATCCGCGGCCGGGACGGCCTGTTTTGTGGCGGCTTCGACCTCAAGATCATCCAAGGGGACGACGAGCCGTTGAAATCGCGGATGCGCGACGCAGGCATGACACTGTTGAAGCGGCTGTACCTGTCACCGCAACCCATCATCTTCGCCGTGACGGGACACGCCGTTGCGATGGGCGCGCTGCTGCTGCTGGCCGGCGACGCCCGCATCGGCCTCGGCGGCGACTTCCGCATCGGCTTGAACGAGACGGCGATCGGCCTCGCGATGCCGGCTTGCGGCGTCGAAGTGGCGCGCGACCGGTTGGCGCCGACGCTCTTCCAGCGGGCTGTGATCAACGCCGAACTCTTCGCGCCCGACGGCGCGGCGGCGGCCGGCTTCCTCGATCATGTGGTCCCTGCGGCGGATTTCGATACGGCGGTATCGGAGGCCGCGAAAACATTAGCGGATTTGGACGCCGCCACATTCGCCGAAGTCAAACGGCGCATGCGCCAAGCGACCATCGACCGTATCGACATACTAGAAGGCTAGCCTCCCTCTGCCCTATTTCAGATTCCAGGACATGGCCCATTCATGCATGCCACCGAATTTTAAGGAAGCGATATGGAGTGTGTTTCTATGTTTCGAAAACTTTTGATTCCCAAATTCATCGTCATCGCCCTGCTCACCGCCGCGGCGGCCCCCGCGATGGCCACGAACGCCCCCGCCGAGATCACCGGGTTCAACAAGATCAACGTGAAATTCACCAAGAACGCGAAGGAATGCGGGTTCGAAGGCCTGGAGCCCCTTGAGCGAAACCTCCGGCGGAGTCTCGCGGAAGTCGGCGTCCTGCCGAACAGCAACAGCATCATCGAGATCAGCCTCGAGGTCGGCGGTATCAACTACGGCGCGCTCGCGAGCCAATGCGCCATCGACGTAAGCCTGGATTTCCGGACGACGCTGCGCTCCGCCAACATCAATACGGAAAACACGACCGTCCGCCGCGCCGTCGACCGGCTGGGAACCTTCCCGGTGAGCCTGTACAAGGTCGGCGCATTCGCCGTCAGCACCACGCTTTACACAGTTTACGATGGCCGCAACATCACCAAGGCCGAAGCCGAGGTCATCAAGATCATCGATCGGCTGGTCAAACGCTTCGAGGACGCCCGCAAGCAGTAAGGAACGGCGCGAACTTACCGTTCGGCCGCTCTCCGGGAACCGCGTATCCTGTTTTCGGAATCAGCTCCGTTTCCTGTAGGATCGGGTGGCCCAGGACCGGAATAGGCCAGTCATTCCGGGCCAGGGCGGTTATCTTATAGGCTGATCAACAGGGCGCGCATGAGCTGGACATTCGGAATCGAGACCGGCGGAACCTTCACCGACCTGTTCCTGGTTGGCCCCGACGGGCAGGTCTTTGCCGACAAGATTCCCTCGACCCCGTCCGCCCCCGAGCAGGCCGCGGCTCGGGCCTTCGAGCGCGGCCTCGCCCTGGCCGACGCAGCGCCCGGGGACGTCACGCGGCTGCTGCACGGATCGACGGTTGCGGTCAACGCCTTGATCGAACGCCGGGCCGGACAACCCGGCCTGATCGCGACGCAAGGCTTCCGCGACATGCTGTATATCGGCCGCCAGGAAAAGACCCACATCTACGACATGTTCTACCGCAAGCCGGCGCCCTTCGCGGACCGCGCGAATGTCTACGAGGTCGCCGAGCGGATCGGCGCCGACGGCGGCATCGTCGAAGCGATCGACCGCGATGCGGTCGCCGCGGTCGTCGACCGGTTGGTCGCGGAAACCGGCGTGGAGTCGATCGCCGTTTGTCTGCTGCATGCCTATGCCAATCCGGCGCACGAGCATGTCGTCCGGGACGTCATCGCCGATCGGCACCCGAACGTGCGCGTGGTCCTGTCATCCGACGTTTGCCCGGTCCATCGCGAGTTCGAACGCGCCAGCACCACGGTGATCAATGCCTATCTGCAACCGATCGTCGATCGCTACCTGAGCGGTTTCGCCACGTCGGTCGGCGACGCCGGATGCAAGGCCGAACCTCTCATCATGCAGGCAAATGGCGGCGTCCTGCCGGTCCCCGCTACCTGCCAACGGCCCGCGGGCCTGTTCTTGTCCGGTCCCTCGGCCGCGGTGGCGGGTGCGGCGCAACTTGCGGCACAAGCCGGGCTGCCCTCGCTCATCACGCTCGATGTCGGCGGCACCAGCACCGACATCTGCCTCGTGACCGACGGCGAGGCGCATGAGACCGGTCACGGCGGAACCTATAGCCAGGTCCAAGGCCAACCGCTTAACATGGTCATGACCGATATCGTCACCATCGGCGCAGGCGGCGGCAGCCTCGCCTGGGTCGACGACGGCGGCATGCTGAATGTGGGACCGCAAAGCGCCGGCGCCGACCCCGGCCCTGCCTGTTACGGGCGCGGCGGCGACGGGTTCACCCTGACCGACGCCATGCTGTGCCTGGGCCTTCTCGCCGACGGATCGGAACTACCGGGCGGCATACGCTTGTCCTTGGATCACGCCAAAGCGGCCGCCGCCCCGCTCATGGAGACGCTCGGCGTCGACATCCTCGAACTCGCCGAGTCTGTTTACCGCATCGCGATCGCCAATATGGCGGAAGCGATCCGCACGGTGACCATCCGGCGCGGCTACGACCCGCGCCAATACGCACTGTTTGCCTGCGGCGGCGCGGGACCGATGGTCGCCGCGCCCTTGGCGGCCGAACTCGACGTGGGAAGCGTCTTGGTGCCGCCCGATCCGGGCGTCTTCTCGGCATTCGGCCTGACGTCGGCGGGCCTGCGTATGGATTTCGCCCAGGCGGTCGAGCAAGGCGCGAAGTTGATGCAGAGCGCGACAGCGTTTTCAGCGCAACTGACCGCGCTGCGCGACGACGCCGTTCGAGCCTTTCGCGAGCAAGGCGTCGACACGGACTCACTGGCCCTCGCCTACACCGCCGACGCCCGCTATGCCGGGCAAGGCTTCGAACTGCGCGTGCCGCTGGATACCGACGCGGCAATGGCCGAAGGCGCGGCGCATGTCGCCAATGAGTTCCATGGCGTGCATACCCTCCGATACGGCCACGCCTTTGCAGACCAAGACGTCGAGATCACAGCCATTCGGCTGACGGCAACCGCGCGGTCGCCTGCCGTTCTCTCGCATTGGAAGACACTCGCCACTGGGCAAGCCGCGGATGCGCGAACCATCGCCGTCGGCGGCCAGAAGACCGACGCACGCATCGTCGACCGCGCCGGACTGACCACCGAAACGCCGACATCCGGTCCCGCGCTTTGCATCGAACCCACGACGACGACCCTTGTACCGCCCGGTTGGGTCGCGCGCGTCGACGCCGTTGGGCTGCTGCATGTGGAACGGGGGAACGCCTGATGCACCTGTCGCCTGGAGATTTCGCGGTGATCAGCGGCGCCCTGCGCTCTGCCGCGGGCGAAATGAGCGAAGCCCTGATGCGCGCCGCCCACTCGACCATCGTCCGGGAGTCGCGCGACTTCTGCACCTCGATCCTCGACGCCAAGGGCGAGACCGTGGCGCAGGCCGAGGGCACGCCCATCCAGATGAACTCGCTGTCGGCCGCGCTCGAATGGATCGGGGACAAGTACGGCCTGGATACCGTCGGGCCGGGCGACGCCTTCATCCTGAACAATGCCTACGAAAACGGCCAGCACCTCAACGACATCATCCTGGTCCTGCCGGTCTTCGACGACGACGGAACGCTGATCGCCTTTGCCGGCAACATCGCGCATCACCTGGAAGTCGGCGGCGCGCTCGCCGGGTCGAACGCAGGCGCGACCGAAATCTTCCAGGAAGGGCTCATCCTGCCGTCGATGCGGATCGACTTCGAAAAGGACCTCTACGGCGGCCCGATCGAACAGATCATCGAGGCGAACGTGCGCTGCCCGGATGTCGTGCTGGGCGACCTGCGGGCGCAGATATCATCGGTCCTGCGCGGCAAGGCGCGGCTGTTGGAGATTTTACAACGCTATGGCCGCGAGAAGACCTGCGCCGCCATGACCGAGTTGCAGGACTACTCGGAGCGCATGATGCGGTCCGTGATCGAGCGCATCCCGGACGGCGTGTATCACGGCGAGGACACGATCGACGGGCAGCATGCGGGCGATCCGCTGGTGCCGATGCATGCGAAGATCACGGTCACCGGCAGCGACGTCGAGGTCGATCTGTCAAATTGCGCCGATCAGGTCGTCTGGCCGATCAACGTGCCGGTGGCGTCGACCCAATCGGGGACGCTGACGCTGTTCGCCACACTGCTCGGCCCGCAGGCGATCACCAATGCGGGCACCTACCGCCCGATCCGCATCGTCACGCGCAAGGGATCGATCGTCGATCCGGTCCATCCGGCCCCGGTGCGCGGCCGCATGACCGGCGTGTACCGCATGGCCACGGCGGTGAAACGCGCCCTGGGCGCGGCAATCCCCGACCGCACCGCGGCGGCGGGATGCGACAGCACGCTCACCATCACCCTCGCCCACCGCGACGGCGGGCAATACAACATGTTCACGGAAATCCTCGCCGGCGGGAACGGCGGCGCGAAAGGCTGCGACGGCGCGGAGGCGATCCCGCAGATCCTGTCGAACACCGGCAACGCCCCGGTCGAGGCCATCGAGCGCGGCCATCCCTTCGTGCGCGTCGTGGAATACAGCCTCATTCCGGATTCCGGCGGCGCCGGTGAATTCCGCGGCGGCCTCGGCATCCGCAAACGCTTCGAGATCCTGGCGGACGACGTGTTGCTCAGCACCAACGGCGACCGGCACCAGTCGAGCCCCTGGGGCCTCGCAGGGGGAGAACCGGGTACCCGGACGGCCTTCATCATCCACCGCGACGGAGAGGAAATTCGGATCGACGCCGCGAGCAATCACGCCCTGCAGCGCGGCGACGTCTTCGAGATGGTGATCTCCGGCGGCGGCGGCTGGGGCAACGCGGCCGCGCGCAACCCCGCACTGATCAAGGAAGACCTCCGCAACGGCCGTGTGACCCAAGAGGCGATGGAGAAGCTGTACCCGCACGCCTTCGAGCCGGGAGCCGCCGCCGATTGAGGTGACAAACTGCCGTGCGCCGGGCACAATCCGCCATCCCTCCCCAACCGACGACGAGTGCATCATGCCCCAAGCCACCGTCACCCATTTGTTCACCACCCCCGCCATGTCACAGCCGATGGTCGCGCATGACAGCATCTCGGCCCTCAAGGGCGAAGGCATCGAGGGCGACCGGTATTTGCTGAAGACCGGCACCTATTCGAAGAAGCCGGAGCCGGGCCGACAGATCACCCTGACCCAGATCGAAATCATCGACATGTTGAAGGAGGAACACGGGTTGGAGGTGCCGCCGGAGGTATGCCGGCGCAACGTGGTGACCCGTGGGATCGAGCTGGCCCCGCTGGTCGGCCGGGAGATCACAGTCGGACCGGTGCGGTTGCACGTGCATCGCATCAACCAGCCCTGCCGCTATCTGGAGAAGATGCTGAACCAGCCGGGCCTGTACGACGCGTGGTGGGACAAGGGCGGCATCAATTGCGAAGTCCTGGAAAGCGGCACGATTTCGGTGGGCGACGCCATCACCGACCTGGGCGCGGCCGAGGCGGCCGACTGACCGCCCCGGCGTTGCACGTCGCGACCTAAGCCGCGTCCGACAGATCGCCCGGCAACGGCGGCTTGGTCGCCGTGAAACTGGGCCGGGTGCTGACGGCCTGCCACCACCGGCCGAGATTCTCCAACCCGTCGAAGAACGCCAGGCCATCCGGCGTATTGCCGAGATAAGTCAGGATCGGCGTCACCAGGAAGTCGGCGATGGAGATATCCTCGCCCGCCAGGAACGCATGGTCCGCCAGGGCGCGGTCGATGATCTCCACATCCTTTCGGACCGCCGGCTTCGACGCTTCGATCCGGTTTAGGTCCGGTTTGCCGTCGGGCCCGCTCGGGAAGGCGAACTGCACAACGTAGTTCCAGAGCAAGTCCGTCACGAGATAGTCGCACGTCGCGCTGATCCATTGGTTCATCCGCGCCCGGCTGTGCGGGTCTTCGGGCTGCAGAGCCGGCCCGTCGAACGTTTCGTCGACATAGCGGCAGATCGCGGACGCCTCGTAGAGGATGAAATCCCCGTGCCGCATGGCCGGGATTCGGCCGAACGGGTGCAGCTTGAGATATTCGGGAGTCTTCAGGTCCTCCCGCGTGTTGTTGCCGACCGCTTCGAGCGTGTGCGGCACGCCCTTCTCCTCGCAGGCCAGCCGCGTCGTCCAGACGAAACTGCTTCGCTCCGACCCATAAATAATGATGTCCGCCATATCGTGTCTCCTTGGGATGTTCGATTTCGGTGTTGCGATAACGGGACGCGGCTATTTGCTGTGCAGCGCGACCCGGTTTCCCTCGGTGTCGGCGAAATGCGCCATGTAGCCGTAAGGGCCGATCGCGGTATTCGGCACGATGACCTTGCCGCCCGCGGCCTCGACCCGCTTCAGCACCCCGTCGATATCGCCGTCGGCATCGAAATACAGCATCGCGCCGTTTCTCGACGGTGCATTGCCGTCGCAGGGCGACAGCGCCCCGACCGGCGCCTCGTCGTTCTGGAAGGCCATGATCGTGCCGCCGGGCGTTTCCATCGGGACCAGTACGGTCTCGAAAACCGCACCGTAGAATTTTGCCGCCCGGTCCAGGTCCTCGACCGGGATTTCGAACCAATTGATCGCAATCTTCGTGTTCGCCATGGAACATACTCCTCTTGCTGATGGGACAAGCCGCGATCGCGGCCGGCACAAGCAAGACGCGCCGCCGAACGGAAATGGGACATGAATTTTCGAGCGGGCAGCTACCCGATGGAGCAGGCGTTGATCTGATCGGCGAGGAAGGCGCGAACCGGGCTGTTCTCGCTCTTGTCCAGCGCGGTACGGTAATACGCGGCGGCCACGTCCGGGCGCCCTGCCCGCGACTCGAAATCGCCCTGCAGCGCGGGCAAGAGGTAGCTGTCCCGCAGTGCCGGGGCGCCATCCAATCGCCGGAGTATCGCCAACCCGGCCGCGGGACCGTCGGTCATCATGACGGCGACAGACCGGTTCAGTTCGACCACCGGCGACGGCGTCAGGTCCATGAGATCGTCGTAGAAATCTCGAATCCGCTGCCAGTCGGTGTCGTCGTAGCACGCGGCGGCCGCGTGGCAGGCGGCGATCGCGGCTTCGATGTGATATCGGGACCGCGCCTCCCCGGTCATCGATTGATCGAGAAAACTGAAGCCGAGCGCGATCTGCCGGCGGTCCCAGCGCGAACGGTCCTGCTCCTGCAAACGCAGCAACCGGCCCGCCGCATCGACGCGGGCCGGAAGGCGCGATGCCTGGAAGGCCATCAAGGCGGCCAGCGCCCAGACCCGGCCTTCCTGCGCCATCTGGCTCCGCAACAGCAAATCCGCCAGGCGCTGCGCCTCGGCGCACAGGTCGTTGCGGGTCAGGTCGTCGCCGGTCCGCGCGGCGTATCCCTCGTTGAACAGCAGATAGACGATCTGGAGCACACGATCGAGACGGGCCGCTTGCTCGTCGGGTTCCGGCAGTTCGAAGGAAAAACGGCGTCGGCGGATTTTCTCCTTCGTCCGGTAGAGGAGCTTCCTTGCCGCCGCGTCCCCGATCAACAGCGCGCCCGCGACGTCATGCGTGCCGAGGCCGCAGATGAGCCGCAGCGTGATCGCGATGCTCTCCCGCGCCGTCAGCCGGGGATGGCAGCACACCAGGACCATCCTCAGCGTGTCGTCTTCCAGCGGTCCGGCCCATTCGGGCGTGTCGCTCTCGTCGGAATACAGGCGGTCGGTCACCGCAGGAACGCTCTCGGCGGCGAGCTTGGCCTTCCGAAGACGGTCCAGCATGTGGTTCTTCGCGACCGTGAAAATCCATCCGCCCGGATTGTCCGGAATTCCGGCCAGCGGCCAGGTATCGAGCGCCCGGACCATCGCGGTTTGGACCGCATTCTCGATGTCGTCGAGATGTTGTGGGCCGAAGCGCCGGGTCAGCACGACGATGACGTCGCGCCATTTCTCGCGAAAGAACGCATCGACGAACAGTTTTACCGACGCTTCATCCGGCATGTCGGATCGGGCTAGTCGGCCCCGGTGCAATGGCCGAGTTCCCGGACCTCGACCGACCCACCATAGGTCAGGATCGGGCAGCCTTTCGCCAAACCGGCGGCCTCCTCGATGGTCTCGGCGCGCACGGCGAAGTAGCCGGCAATCGCTTCCTTCGCTTCCGAGAACGGCCCGTCGACGACCAACTCACCGTCCCGGCTGCGGACGGTCGTCCCCAGATCGCTGGTCAGCTTGCCGGCGCCAATGAACCGGTCGTCGTCGCTGAGCGATTTGTTCCACGCCACGAATTTCTCGATCGTCTGCTGCATTTCGTCCGGCGAGAAGCGCTCCCAGCGTTCCTCGTGATCCCGCAAAATCAAAAGGTAATTCTTCATCCTTCGGTCTCCGTCTGAACGACTCTGCGCCAGTCCCGTCACCCAGTTTCTCACTCGCCGACCGGCGCTTCCATCCTTCAGACGACCCAGCTGCCCGGAACGGGACAGAAAGATGTATCCCGCTACCGTCAGCCGACCGGTTTCGACGCCTGCCACGCATCCAGGGCGGACCGCGCCTCCGATTCCGCCGCTGCATCGTCGCGCCCGGCATCCGGTTTCTTTGCGGTCAGCTCGACGACGTACCCGTTGGGATCGCGGAAATAGATCGAGCGGATAAAGCCGTGGTCCGCGATTCCCCGGGTCTCGATGTCGGAGTCCTTGCCCCGCTCGAACATCCGTTCCAGCGTCGCGTCATCCACCTCGAGCGCGATATGCAGGTCGAAGTCGTGCTGGTCCTTGAACGCGAACTCCTGATCCGGCGCCTCGAAGAAGGCCATGAAGGAACCGTCACCCATGCGATAGAAGCTGTGCAGGACACCGGTCTCGCGGCCCGTCATCGTCTGTTTGATCTCGAATGCGTTAGCGAGCGGAAGCCCGAGAAAATCCTCGTAGAAGGCGCGCGTTTCCTCGGAATCGCGGCAACGGTAGGCGGCGTGATGCAGTCCCTTGATCATCGGCGGTCTCCCGGCATAAGGGGGTTAGGCGGCTCCCCTAATGTGGCGTTCCCGCGCGCAGTTTCCAGCGCATCGGATGACCGGGAAAAACGAGGTCGGCGGCTACGACCGGGCGTCGTAGCGCTTCTCGATATAGTCGTCGACGATCTGCTGGAATTCCTCGGCGATATTGGCGCCCCGCAGGGTGGCCGCCTTCTCGCCGTCGATGAAGACCGGGGCCGTCGGCTGTTCGCCGGTGCCGGGCAGGCTGATCCCGATATCCGCATGCTTGCTCTCGCCGGGGCCGTTCACGATGCAGCCCATGACGGCCACGTTCATCTCCTCGACGCCGACATATTTCTTGCGCCATTCCGGCATTTGCGTGCGGATGTAACCCTGAATCTTCTCCGCCAGTTCCTGGAAGACGGTGCTCGTCGTACGGCCGCATCCGGGGCACGCGGTGACCAGCGGCGTGAAGGAACGGATGCCCATGGTCTGCAGGACTTCCTGCGCGACGATCACCTCCTTGGTGCGGTCGCCGCCCGGTTCGGGCGTCAGCGAAATGCGGATCGTGTCGCCGATGCCCTGCTGCAACAGCACGGCGAGCGCCGCGGTCGAGGCGACGATGCCCTTCGACCCCATGCCCGCTTCGGTCAAACCCAGATGCAGGGCGTAATCGCAGCGCGAGGCGAGATTCTGATAGGCCGAGATCATCGCCTGCACCTCACTCACCTTGCAGGACAGGATGATCTTGTCGCGGCCCATGCCGAGTTCCTCGGCCCGCGCGGCGCTCGTCAACGCGGACTGCACCAGCGCCTCTTCCAGCACCTCGGACGCCGGCTTCGGCTCGGCCGACTTGCCGTTCTCGTCCATCATATGGGCCAGCAATTCCTGATCGAGGCTGCCCCAGTTGACGCCGATCCGTACCGGCTTGTCGTGCTTCAGGGCCATCTCGATCATGGTCGAGAATTGCACGTCCTTCTTTTCCCGGAAGCCCACGTTGCCGGGGTTGATGCGGTATTTGTCGAGCGCCTCGGCGCAGCCGGGATTGTCGCTCAACAGCTTGTGTCCGATGTAATGGAAGTCGCCGACGATGGGCACATCGCAGCCGCGCTGATCCAGCAATTCGCGAATCTTCGGTACCGCCTGGGCGGCCTCCTGCCGGTCGACCGTGATCCGGACCACCTCCGAGCCGGCCTCCGCCAGCGCTTGGATCTGATCGGCCGTGCCCTGTGGATCCGCAGTGTCCGTGTTGGTCATGGACTGCACCATCACCGGCGCATCGCCGCCGACGGCGGTATCCTTGATCTTGACCTGAACACTCTTCCGGCGGAATGCCGGATCGTTGAAATTCAACATTTCTAGGACTTCCCTTGCTGGCACCGACCTGCGCTTAACCTGGGGCCGAATGGCCCGGAAATCAACGCTGGCCTAGCCTAGCGGCGTAATCGCTGTAAAGGGAAATTTTCATGACGGGACGGGTTGCCGGTGTAAGGGCACTGGCATCAGGACCGAGGCTGTGGCAGAGAGTAGACACCGGCCCGGATCGCAAAACCGGGCCCGAAACAAGAGAGCAAAATCCGGCCCATGACGGTCAACACGGCGGAAACGGCATCCGGCAAAGGCGCGGCCGACGAGAATTTTCCCGTCGGCTCCTTCCTCCTGCCGAGGCGGCTGCGGCCGCATGTCGCCATCTTCTATGCCTATGCCCGCGCCATCGACGATGTCGCCGACAACCCCGACCTCGCACCCGAGGAAAAAATCCGCAGGCTCGATGGGTTCGATGCCGCCTTGCTCGGACAGAATGACCATCCGGACTTCGTCAAGGCACACCAAGTCCGCGACAGCTTCGCCGAAAAGGACATTCCGATTCAGCATTGCCGCGACCTGATCTCCGCCTTCAAGCAGGACGCCACCAAGCTGCGGTATCGAGACTGGGACGATCTGATCGATTATTGTGAGCGGTCGGCCGCCCCGGTGGGGCGGTATCTGCTCGACCTGCACGGGGAATCGCGGGACGGCTATCCTGCGAACGATGCGCTGTGCAACGCACTGCAGGTGATCAACCACCTGCAGGATTGCCAAGACGACTTCCGCGCGTTGGACCGGGTCTATCTTCCGGGGAATTGGATGGCCGACGCCGGCGTTACGGTCGAAGACCTGGACGGCAGCACCGCCTCGCCCGGACTGAGGCGGGTGCTGGATCGCTGTCTCGACGGGACCGAAGCACTGATGGATCAAGCCCGCACCCTGCCCGGCCAGTTGAAAAGCCGTCATCTGGCGATGGAGTCCGCGGCCATCGTGCGGATCGCCGACCTGTTGGTGAAACACCTACGCAACCGCGACCCGGTCGCCACCCGCGTCGAACTGACTAAACCGGAATTCGCCTGGTGCTTCATCCGCGGCGCGGCACGGCATCTGATTTGAGAGATCACGAAATCGAAATCAGATTTCAACGAAAAAAACTTGCGGTTTTCGATCGATCCTCTATTTACATCCAGAGATGGAATCCGACTGCGACCATCCGTCCCTTGCCTGCGAAAATCAACGGCGGCAGATTTCCCGTCCTCCAATACGAGATGGGCTTTATAGAGTGAAGGATATCTCCGTGACCGACCAAGACCGTCAGCTAACCGACCGCCAACTATCGGACTTTGCCCGCGACGGTTTCGTCGTCGTCCGGGGTATGTTTTCGGCGGAGGAAATGGCTGAAATCGAGCGCTGGACAGACGAAGTGGAAGCCTATCCGGAAACGCCCGGTAAACACATGATGTATTTCGAGGAGAGCCTCAAGGGAACCGGTGAACGCCTTCTAAACCGGCTGGAGAATTTCTATCCCTACCATGACGGTTTCCGGAAGCTGTTCGACTGCGACGCCCTGCGGGGGGCGACATCCGAACTGCTGGGCGAGCAAGCCGTCCTGTTCAAGGACAAGATCAATTTCAAGATGCCCGGCGGCGACGGTTTCAAACCGCATCAGGATCAGCAGGCTGGGTGGAGCACCTACACCGATTTCTTCATAACGGCGCTCGTCTCGATCGACAAGGCGACGGAAGAAAACGGCTGCCTCGAACTGGTCGCCGGATATCACGACAAAGGCTTGGTCGGAAAAGAGTGGGAACCGCTGACGGACGCCCAGGTGGCGGAGATGAATCCCGTCGCCTGCCCAACCGAGCCCGGCGACGTGGTTTTCTTCGATTCCTACGCGCCGCACGGGTCGGGTCCCAACCTGTCGGACAGCAAACGCCGGGTGCTCTACGTGACCTACAATCGATTGTCGGCGGGCGATCACCGCGATCAGTACTATGCGGACAAACGAAAAAGTTACCCGCCGGATGTGGAACGCGACCCAAACAAGGAATATGAGTATCGGGTCTAACGGTTTCTGTTGGAATTTATTCCGCAGCCTTCGGATCGAAGACATCGCCGATGCCGGCACCAAGGGTGGCGGGAGAGCAACAAGTTGCATTTATTTCTCCTGCCCCCTGAACGTTTCGGTACAGGTGTAGTAGATTAAGAGCCGAGGTTTTGCGAGTTTGTCCTGGCCGTGGCGGCGCAATATATTTGCGCTGAAGCATTGGTATTGCGTCATTTATGTTATATGACGCTCGCCTGCGCGACCGGGGCGCGTGTTGAAGGAGGCTATTGTGGCACCGAAAACGCCGTTATTGGATCAGATTCGCACGCCTGCGGATCTTCGCAAATTTCCGGAGAGCGACCTCCGGCAGATTGCGGATGAGTTGAGAGCCGAAGTGATCGATGCAGTGTCGGTCACCGGCGGGCACTTGGGCGCGGGGCTCGGCGTCGTCGAGCTGACCGCCGCCATTCACTACGTTTTCAACACCCCCGACGACATCCTGATTTGGGACGTCGGCCATCAATGCTATCCGCACAAGGTGTTGACGGACCGCCGCGATCGCATCCGCACGCTGCGCCAGAAGGACGGCTTGAGCGGGTTCACCAAGCGCGCCGAAAGCAAATACGACCCGTTCGGCGCGGCGCACTCCTCCACATCGATTTCTTCCGGCCTCGGTTTCGCGGTCGGCCGTGACCTCAAGGGCAAAGACAACGACGTGATCTGCGTCATCGGCGACGGTGCGATGACCGCCGGTATGGCCTATGAGGCGATGAACAATGCCGGTTGGCTCGGCAACCGCCTCATCGTCGTGCTGAACGACAATGAAATGTCGATCGCCCCCCCGGTCGGCGCCTTGAGCAACTATCTCACGCGGCTGCTGTCGTCGAAGGAATACCGGAACCTGCGGCGCCTGGGCCAGGAAGTGGCCGAGAAGCTGCCGCATCCGATCGAAGTCGCCGCCAAACGCGCCGAGGAATACGCCCGCGGCATGTTCACCGGCGGTACGTTGTTCGAAGAGTTGGGCTTCTATTATGTGGGTCCGATCGACGGCCACAACATGGACCAGCTTATCCCGGTCCTGAAGAACCTGCGCGACACGGACCTGCCCGGTCCGGTACTGCTGCATGCCGTGACGGTCAAAGGCAAAGGATACGACCCGGCCGAGAAGTCGGACGACAAATACCACGGCGTCGGAACGTTCAACGTGGTCACCGGGGCGCAAGACAAGGGCAAGTCGAATGCCCCCTCCTACACCAAAGTCTATGCGGAATCCCTGATCAAGGAAGCCGAGGAAGACGACACGATCTGCGCCATCACCGCCGCGATGCCGGACGGTACCGGCCTCGACATCTTCGGCAAGGCCTTCCCGGACCGGACGTTCGATGTCGGCCTTGCAGAACAACACGCGGTGACGTTCAGCGCCGGCCTCGCGGCCGAAGGATTGAAGCCGTTCACGTCGATCTACTCGACCTTCCTGCAGCGCGGATACGATCAGATCGTACACGACGTCGCCATCCAGAAGTTGCCGGTCCGATTTGCCATCGACCGCGCCGGGCTCGTCGGTGCCGACGGCCAGACCCATGCGGGCGCCTTCGATGTCACCTATCTCGGATGCTTGCCGGGCATGGTCGTGATGGCCTGCGGCGACGAAGCGGAGCTCCGCCACATGGTCGCCACCGCGACCGCCTATGACGAAGGGCCAATCGCCTTCCGTTTCCCGCGCGGCGAAGCCGTGGGCGTGGATATGCCGGAGCGCGGTGAAATCCTCGAGATCGGTAAAGGCCGGATTCTCCAGGAAGGCAACAAGGTTGCCATTCTGAACTTCGGCGGACGGTTAGCCGAATGCATGAAAGCGGCGGACGAACTGGCCGCCCGCGGCTTGCCGACAACAATCGCCGACGCGCGTTTCTCGAAACCGCTCGATACCGAGTTGGTCGAAACCCTGGCGCGCGAGCATGAGGTCCTTATCACGATCGAGGAAGCCTCGATCGGCGGGTTCGCAACACAGGTCCTGGATCATCTCGTGAAGAACGACATGATTACCGATGGCCTCAAGGTCCGGCCGATGTTCCTGCCGGACCGGTTCCAGGACCAAGCCAAGCCGGCCGAAATGTACGAAGACGCCGGGTTGAACGCGCATCAGATCACCGAGATGGCATTGAGCGCACTCGGCGAACAGACGTTGGACCAACCGGCACGGGCGTAACGTGACAACGCTGGATGGTGCGCAAACGGGCAAAACCGCCCGAGACGACGGCGCTCCGACAGCGCACGAACACGCTGCTTCGCAACAGGACTGCCGCGCCACGGACGCCGATTTGGCGCATGTGGAAGCGGTGGTGCGCGACTCCGGCTCTTCCTTCTATGGCGCGATGCGGACGCTTCCCAAGGATCAGCGAGATGCGATGTTCGCGATCTACGCATTCTGCCGCGAAATCGACGACATCGCCGACGACCCGTTGCCGCCGCAGGAAAAGGTGGACGGGCTGGCGCTGTGGCGCACCGAAATCGATCTCCTATTCGCCGGCACCCCGCAGAAACCGACCGGACGGGCCCTCCTGCTTCCGATCGAGCGATACGGCCTTCAAAAGGAAGATTTCATCGCCCTGATCGACGGCATGGAAATGGATGCCAGCGAATCGCTCCAAGGGCCGAGCATGGAGACTCTACAGCTCTACTGCGAGCGTGTGGCCGGCGCCGTGGGTCTATTATCAATCCGTGTTTTCGGTGACACCCGCGATCGCGCGAAAGATGTCGCCTGGTCGCTTGGTCAAGCATTGCAGCTGACCAATATCCTGCGGGATATCCGGGAAGACGCGGACAGGGGACGGCTATACCTCCCCTCCGAACTCCTCGACACGCACGGAATCGAAAGCCGGGATCCGGAAACCGTCCTCGCCCATCCCGCCTTGCCCAAGGTTTGCGCCGAACTCGCGGTTCTTGCCGACAAACGGTTCAAAGAGGCGATCGCCGCCATGGCCGATTGCGACCGGCGCAAGATGCGGCCCGCCGTTGTCATGATGCATGTCTATCATCGCGTCCTGGAGAAACTCATGCAGCGGGGCTGGACGCGTATCGACGAGCCGGTTCACGTGTCCAAGCTCACCAAAATCTGGATCGCGGTCCGGTACGGACTGCTGTAGCGGTAATGCCAACGGTCCACATCGTCGGAGCGGGCATGGCCGGACTGGCCGCGGCGCTCGAGATTACCCGCCGAGGTTTCCCTGTCGTTGTGCACGAAGCCGCCGGTCATGCCGGCGGACGCTGCCGGTCCTTTTTCGACGAAACCCTCGGCTGCGAGATCGACAACGGCAACCATTTGGTCCTGTCCGGTAATATCTGCGTCGCCGCCTTCGTCGATCAGGTTGGATCGGCGGACACCTTCCTCGACATACGGGAAGCCCGCTTTCCGTTCGTCGACCTGGAAACCGACGAACGGTGGGTCATTCATCCCAATCGCGGCCGTTTCCCCTGGTGGGTTTTCAAACCTGACCGGCGCGTCCCCGGGAGCCGGGCAGCCGACTATCTAACGGCCCTCCGTCTGTTAGCCACGGACAAGAGCGCAACCGTGGACAAGGTTTTCGGTGGAAACGCCAATGTCTACCGCCGATTCTGGGAACCCTTGGCCGTGGCGGTGCTGAATACGCCGCCGGACGAGGCTTGTGCGCGACTGCTCTGGCCGGTCTTCGCCGAGACTTTCGCCCTGGGGGGTGACGCCTGCCGTCCACTCATCGCCCGGACGGGCCTGACCCGCAGCTTCGTCGACCCGGCTCTCACCACATTGCGGAAACGCGGCGCGAATATCCGGTTCGGGCAGCGGCTCCGCGGCCTCACAACGTCCGGATCCACCGTGACAACACTTCAGTTCAGCGGTGAGACGATCGAGATTGCCGCGGACGATACGGTCATTCTCGCCCTGCCCGCAGCGGTATTGGCGTCAATCCTCCCCGACTCGAGCCCCCCCGAAACCTTCCATCCGATCGTCAATGTTCACTTCAGACATGACGCTTCGACAGCCATCAGCCCGCTTCCCCCAATTCTCGGCGTGATCGGCGGTACGGCGGAATGGATATTCTGCCGGGACGACATCCTATCGGTCACGGTGAGTGCCGCAATAGACTTGGCGAACGCCCCCGCCGACGAAATCGCGGACGCCACCTGGCGGGACATCGACAAGGTCCTGAACCTGAACTCCCCGGAACGGCCCGCAACCCGTGTGGTAAAGGAGAAACGTGCAACCTTCGCGCAAACGCCCGGCAACGAGATTCGGCGGGCTGACACGCGCACGAGTCATGAGAATCTTTTCCTTGCCGGAGATTGGACCAATACCGGACTGCCAGCCACGATCGAAGGGGCGATCCGATCCGGCTTCAACGCGGCAAAATTGCTATTGAACCGGCCATAAACCGGAAATTGTGCCGCTTTGCCAAAGTGTTGCTCCTTTGCCACAGCGCCCGCACGTTACGAAAGTGTTACTGCCCCTTGCTTGACTTTGGACGCTACCTGGACGACGTTAGCTAACGTATGAGTGTGTCGCAAAGCGAATAAAAACATAGATTTCCGGAATGAACGCTGCTGTTGAAGCCCTCGTTGGCGAACTAACCGCCAGTAACGATTCTGCACGTCTGGACGAACCGGACCCGCAGCTCTTGGACCGCGTGATCGCTGAATGCGTCGCCGGGCTCAAGAAGCTTCAGCGGGATGACGGTCACTGGGTGTTCGAACTCGAAGCGGACGCGACGATTCCTGCGGAATACGTCCTGCTGAAGCATTTCCTGGGCGAGCCCGCTCCGGAAATCGAGCAGAAGATCGGCGTCTACCTTCGCGAGCTTCAGGCGGACCATGGCGGCTGGCCGCTCTTTTACGAAGGCGCCTTCGATATCAGCGCAAGCGTCAAAGCGTATTTCGCGCTGAAGTTGATCGGCGACGACATCGATGCCCCGCACATGAAACGCGCCCGCGAGGCGATTCTCGAACATGGCGGTGCGGCGAACTGCAACGTCTTCACCCGGATTGCTCTGGCTCTGTTCGGTCAAGTGCCCTGGCGCGCCGTTCCGGTGATGCCGGTGGAGATCTTCCATCTGCCGCGATGGTTCCCGTTCCATCTGTCGAAGGTGTCCTATTGGTCGCGGACGGTGATCGCGCCGTTGCTGATCCTGATGACGCTGAAACCGGTGGCGAAGAATCCGAAAAGCGTGGATATCCGCGAGTTGTTCGAGGTCCCGCCGGAAGACGTTCCCAAGTATCTGCGGAATCCGACCGGTTCCAGGTGGGGCGACACGCTGTTGTGGCTCGACGGTTTCCTCCGCCTCGCGGAACCCTTCTTCCCGCGCAAACCGCGCCAGCGCGCGCTGGACAAGGCCTTGTCCTTCGTCACCGAGCGGCTGAATGGTGAAGATGGACTCGGCGGCATCTTCCCGGCCATGGCCAATACCGTCATGGCGATGACGGCACTTGGGTATCCGGAAGACCATCCGGACTTGGTCACCGCGAAGAAGGCAATCGACAAGCTTTTGGTCGTGAACGATGAGAGCGCCTACTGCCAGCCGTGCCTGTCCCCGATCTGGGACACCGCCCTGGCCGCCCAGGCGTTGATGGAAGCCGGCACCGACGGAAGCGATCCCGTTGTCCAGAAGGCGATGGACTGGCTCGCCGGCAAACAGATCATGGACGTCTACGGCGATTGGGCCGACTCACGCCCCGGTGTCCGTCCCGGCGGTTGGGCCTTCCAATACGAGAACGATCATTATCCCGACGTGGATGACACCGCTGTTGTCGCCATTGCGATGCACCGTGCGGACAGCACCAAATATGCCGAGAATCTATCGCGCGCGGAAGAGTGGGTGGTCCCCATGCGCAGCGAAAACGGCGGCTGGGGCGCCTTCGACGCCGACAATACGCATTTTCACTTGAACCACATCCCATTCGCCGATCACGGCGCGCTGCTCGATCCGCCGACGTCGGACGTCACCGCGCGCTGCATCGGCATGCTCGCGCAATTCGGCTATGACGGGGAACATCCGATGGTGAAGTCGGGCGTGGAGTTCCTGCGCCGCGAGCAAGAAAAGGACGGCTCCTGGTTCGGCCGCTGGGGCACCAACTATGTGTATGGCACATGGTCGGTCCTATGCGCCTTGAACGCCGCCGGCGAGGATATGTCGCAGCCCTATATCCGCAAGGCCGTGCAATGGCTCGAAGACAGTCAGCGCCCGGACGGGGGCTGGGGCGAAGATGGCGGCAGCTACTGGGACGAATCCCGTGGCAAGGGCAAGGAAAGTACCGCATCGCAAACCGCATGGGCCGTGCTCGGCCTGATGGCGGCCGGCGAAGTCGAAGGAACGGCGGTTCGCGACGGCATCAACTATCTGCTGAAGTCGCCGCGCGAAGGCACGCAGTGGGACGAGAAGTGGTTCACCGCAGTCGGGTTCCCACGCGTGTTTTATCTGAAATACCACGGTTATAGCGCTTTCTTCCCGGCTTGGGCCCTTGCCCGGTACCGCAGTCTCAAGAAGGGCAATTCGAAGAAAGTGCCGTTCGGCATGTGACCGGTACCGGCTTCGTCACAGGGTTCCTCGCCGAGCAACGCTGCCTGGAAGCCGCGTTCAAACGACATCCATCCACGAATCGGCCTCGTTATTTCTGTGCCGGCGCAAGCCTTGAGCGCGCGTATGCCGGTTCCCTGAGGCTCGTCGAAGACGGCGCCGGCGCGCTTGTCAGCTTCGGTATCGCCGGCGGATTGGCCGTCGGCCTCACACCCGGTACCATGATACTTGCCACGACGGTCGTGGATACAAAAGGCGGCCGTTGGGAGACGTCCGCGCAATGGCGGACCACCGCCGCTACAATCCTCTCAGACGCCATGACAGGCGTACTAGTCAGCAGCGTTGTAGCGGCGACCACTACGGATGAGAAAAGCCGTCTCAACCTGAGCTATCAGGCCCTGGCGGTTGATATGGAAAGCGCTGGCGTCGCCAAGGCGGCGGCGGAAGCCGGTTGCCCGTTTCTCGTGATTCGGGTCATCGCCGACCCGGCGGACCGGAGCTTGCCTTCCGCGGCCCTCCATGGAATTGACGCGGAAGGGCGGCAGCGGCCCTTCCGCGTCATTTCGAAACTTCTTGCCCGGCCCTGGGAACTCGCCGGCCTGATCCAGCTGTCCAGGGACAGCCAGACGGCCCTCAAACAGTTAGGCCGCGTTGCTACGCTCGGAAACGGATTTCTCGGACGACCGCCCCTTTGACCCGCCGTTGGCAGGTGCGTGCGTCTCTTCCATGAAGTCCGCGACCTGATTATCGAAGACATATTCGGCCGAACGCTGCTTCGACATATCGATTTCGGCCGCCATCGGCCCTTCGGTTCGAACGCCGCGCAGCGACGTCATCAGCGCCTTGATCGGATGCGCGATCGCATCCGCGGCCGCCGTCGGCTCGTAGCCGCAATGCGCCATGCAGTTGGCGCATTTCTCATAATTCCCGGTGCCGTAGCGCTCCCATTCCGTCTCTTCCATCAGTGCCTTGAAGCTCGGCGCATATCCCTCGCCCAGCAGGTAACAAGGACGCTGCCACCCGAAGATGTTGCGGGTCGGCATGCCCCACGGGGTACACTGATAGGTCTGATTCCCCGCCAGGAAGTCCAGGAACAGCGTGGAATGGCTGATCGGCCACTTCCGGTTCTTGCCCCGCTTGAAGATTTCGCGGAACAGGTTTTTGGTCTTCTGACGGCTCAGGAAGTGTTCCTGATCCGGCGCCCGCTCATAGGCGTAACCCGGTGAAATGCTGACGCCGTTGATCCCGCTATCCTCGCAATAGTCGAGGAAATCGGCGACGCGTTCCGCCGGCATGCCGTCAAAGATCGTCGCATTGACATTGACCGTGTGCCCGGCGTCCTGCGCTGCCTTGATCGCCTTGACCGCCCGGTCGAAAACGCCGTCCTGACAAACCGACTTGTCGTGATCTTCCTTCAATCCATCAAGATGGACCGAGAAGAAGAGGTACGGCGACGGCTCGAACAAGTGCAGCTTCTTTTCAAGAAGCAGCGCATTCGTACAAAGCGATACGTATTTCTTGCGCGCCACGATGCCTTTGACGATTTCGCCGATCTCCTTGTGCAGCAGCGGTTCGCCGCCGGGAATCGCGACCATCGGCGCGCCGCACTCGTCAACCGCCGCGAGGCAGTCTTCGAGACTCAGCCGTTTGTTCAATATGGGATCGGGATAGTCGATCTTGCCGCATCCCGCGCAGGCAAGATTGCACCGGAACAAGGGTTCCAGCATCAACACCAACGGATACCGGTCATTACCGGCCAACCGTTGCTTCATCATGTAAAGTCCGACGTGAAGACTTTGCCGAAGTGGAACAGCCACGTGTGCCCCCTCTCCTATAATTAATCCTGGCGTGTGCCACCCCACCGGTGGCGCGCCGTTAGCGTTCTATGGTTCCGTTCCCTAGGCCGCGAAGTCCCGCAATTCGTTCGGCAGTTTGAACTGCACGTTTTCACTGATTCCATCCAGATGCTCGACCTCGATCTCATCGAGTTCGCTCAACCGTGCAATCAGCTCCTGTACCAATGCTTCCGGCGCCGAGGCGCCAGCGGAAATCCCGACGATGCTCACGCCATCGATCCACGCGGGATCAAGGGCACTGGCATCGTCGATCAAATAACTCGGAATCTTCATTTCCTCGCCGATCTCGCGCAATCGGTTCGAATTCGAACTGTTCTGTGCGCCGACGACAAGAAGGACATCCACTTTCTGGGCGAGCTCCCGCACCGCGGTTTGGCGGTTCTGGGTCGCGTAGCAAATATCTTTTACGTCCGGCCCCACCACCTGAGGGAATCGCTGGCGCAACGCTTCGATAACCTCCCGCGTGTCGTCGACGCTGAGCGTCGTCTGCGTCACGTAGGAGAGTTTCGTCTCGTCCTCCACGTTGAGCGTGGCGACATCTTCCGCGGTCGAGACCAGATGCACCTTGCCGGGGATGCGCCCCATGGTTCCGACCACCTCGGGATGGCCTTCATGGCCGATCAGGATGACCTCGTAGTCGGACTTGGCGTAGCGCTGCCCTTCCTTGTGAACCTTGGCAACCAATGGGCAGGTCGCGTCAATGACCGGCAGATCGCGCTTCTCCGCGGTATCGGCAACCTTCTGGGAAACACCGTGAGCGCTGAACACCGTGTGGGCCCCATCGGGCACTTCATCCAACTCTTCGACGAAAACCGCGCCTTTGGCTTTCAGATCTTCGACGACGCGACGATTGTGGACGATCTCATGGCGCACATAGACGGGCGGACCGTATTTCTTGAGCGCAAGCTCGACAATGTCGATCGCACGCACAACACCGGCGCAAAAGCCCCTTGGTTCCGCTAGGATAACCCGCATCCCTCTCGTCTCCCTGCTGCGGCAATCGGACAGGCATCGCCAAACCGCGCCGATACGACCAAAAGTATAGAATAAGCAGTCATATCAGCCGGTCCAGGCCAAGTAAATAGCAGCCAAAACAACCAATCCCGCCTGTGATAAATCGACAACGCTCGGCAACACCGGATGGTGCCGCTCGGTCTTTCTGACGCTCAGAAATGTATGCTGCAGCGCAAAAAATCAAGACACCGCGACGTTTTGATCGCGAATTCTTGATCCATTTCGGAATCCGGCCGAAATACCAGGATCAATGCAGCGGGTTCTCGTGGCGGACCGTGCTGACAATCGTGAAGATCAGGTATCCGATCGTTCCGAACCCGTACAACAGGAAGAAAATCACAACACCGCCGAACCATACGAACGGCCCGATCAAATAGATAAAATCCTCAAGCTCGAAGCCGCCTGCGCTCGGATGCGCGACAGCATCGCTGCCATGCCGGAGGTCGGTCATCAGCCGCAGCGAGCAGATGATCGGATTGATGACCGCAACCGCGACCCCAAGCAGGATCGCCCAGTCCCCCAGTGCCGAATCGGCCAGACCGAGCCCCAATCCGATGAAGAGCATGGCGTAGTTTATCGTCCCGACGATGTAATCCAGCCTATGTCCCAGAACACTGGTCTTGCCCGTCATGCGGGCCAATTCTCCATCGCCATGGTCGGCCAGAACAGCCGCCATGAACAATAGCGCGGCCAGCCACGCCCATCCGTCCATCGCAAAGGCGAACAGCAGGGCTGACGTCGCTCCGAAAGCAAGACTGAGCACGGTTACCGCATTTGGATGAAGTCCCAAATGCGCGAGCGGCAGCACGAGCATGCGTGCCAACCGCTGATCGTATGGTCCACCCGAACGCGGCCGGATGACCGTCTTTTGGAATAGTGTGCCCATCGTATTCGACGCATCGCCGCGGCGCTTCCCTCAAAGCGCCACCAAGCTTCTCGAGGAAGTTCGTGCTGTTACAAATATATGAAGGGCATACGGGGGTTTGAACAAATCAGAACAAGAAATTGGAGCAAAATCTACACGCGTTACAGGTACCGGTGCTCCCGGAACCAGTCGACCGCATCGTGCAGGGCTTCTCGAGCCGGACGCGGTGCATATCCCAACTCCGCCTGCGCCTTGGCAGCCGAGAAGTACATATGTTTCTTTGCCATTCGTAATCCGTCCACGGTGAACAGCGGCTCGCGGTCGAACAAACGCCCGAATGCCTCGGCGCAATGGGCGAACGGCATCAAGAGGTCATGGGGAATCCGGACACTCGGCGGACGCTTGCCCGCGTATTCCGCCACCTCGATTAGGATTTCCCGCAACGACATGTCTTCGCCACCTAGGATGTATCGCTCGCCCACGATTCCCTTTTCCATCGCCAGCAAGTGGCCTTGGGCCACGTCATCCACATGCGCCACATTCAGACCGGTATCCACATAGGCCGGCATCTTGCCGGCTGCGGCGTCCAGAATCATTTTTCCCGTCGGCGTCGGTTTGATGTCGCGCGGCCCGATCGGCGCCGACGGATTCACGATGACAATCGGGAGATAGTCCTTTTCGACCAACTCCCGCACCGCCTCCTCGGCGAGAAACTTGGAACGCTTGTATTCGCCGACCATGTCCGTCAGCGTGGACGGTGTTTCTTCCGTCGCAGGCGTCCGGTCGGGATTGATCCCAAGAGTGGCGACACTGCTGGTATAGACCATCCGCGAGACACCGGCGTCGGCGGCGGCCCGGAACAAGGCCACACTGCCATCGATATTCACCCGGTTTAATGCCTCGGGGTCCGGCACCCAAAGCCGATAGTCCGCCGCGACATGATAGACCGTGTCGCATCCGTCCACCGCAGCCCGCAAGGATGCCGGATCGGTCAGATCCCCGACGACAATCTCGCATTTGATGCCATCGAGGTTGCCGCGGTCACTGTTCGGACGGACCAGCACGCGGACGTTCTGCCCCGCATCAATGAGACACCGCAGTACGGCCGACCCGACGAATCCGGTAGCCCCGGTAACAAATGCTGTCATTACGATCCCGCGTCGCTAGACCGCGAGCGGCGATACACGCCCAACGCTTGCCACGTAACGCAAAGCAAAAAGATCGGCGCGCCGACGCCCGCGGCGATGATGAAGTACTTCAATACACCGAACCAGGTTACCGGTGCGAGCACGTAAAGCGTATCCTCGATCTCGAACCCGTAATGGACGTCCTGACGTACCGAATCGTGACCGTCGCTAATCTCGATGTATAGGCGCACGGTCATGATGGCCGCCACGGACACCCCGGCCACAATCCCAAGGATGAGCCCCCACTCGCCGAGCGCTCCTTTGCTCAGCCCGATACCGGCGCCAACGAAGCCCGCGACATAGTTTGTCATCGCCGCGGCATGGTCGAAATAATGCCCGAAGGTACTGGTCCGGCCAGTTTGGCGCGCCACCTCACCGTCCAAATGATCCATCCATACCGCTATAGCGAATACGGCCGCCCCGACATGGATCAACCAATCCCCTTGGGCGAGCAACCATCCGGCGGTCAATCCAACAAGAATACTGCTGCCGGTGACCACATTGGGATGGACCGACAAACGCGCCAGCGGGCGCGCGGCCCATTTTGCTATTCGTTGATCGATCGCGACGGTGGCCGCACTCGACTCGGAATTCATTCCGGCATGGCCTCAAGCTGCGGAAGGATTTCCGCTTCTGCCTTGGCTACATCTTCCATGAAGTCGATTTCGATCCACGGCAACCCGGTGACGTCCTCGACGCCGAATGCGCCCGTCTTGTCGGCCAGCAACAGATCCCGAATGGCGACTTCGTACAGCACACTCTCCGCCTCGTCCTTAAAATACGGCCACGTCGCATCCGGCACCCGCGCCGCCATCTCGGCAGACAGTTTCAAGAACCCGATCCATTCGCCGTAATAGTCGTGCGCCTCGGTCGGTTGTTTGTGGAAATCGACCAGTTCGTCGCCCCGCATACAAAGTTTGACCGGCTCTTCCCCCGGCTCGACATCCTTGTCCATCAAGAAACAGTTCGGCACGGACGAATTGATCAAGCGCGGCATCATGCGATGGTCATATAACACGTCCGCATCCATGAGGATAAGCGGCTCGCCGGCGGTCATTTCGTCGCGGACCGACCACAAGGTCGTAATCGGACCCCGCTTGTAATATGGATTGAGAATCGTCCGGACGAAATCGCCCACCCCCAAATCCACGATGGCCTGGTCGAGCATGTCGGCCTGATGGCCCACGGCGATAATCAGTTCGCGCACGCCGGCATGGCGGAGAAGTTCAACATGACGTTGCAGCAGCGTTTGTCCGCCGAATCGCAACAGCACCTTCGGAATAAAGTCCTCGCCCTGACCTAATCGGGCGCCGACACCCGCCGCGAGCATGATAGCCTTCATCGCATTCGTCCTTCAGGCGACATGCAGCGCGCCGTTTTGGAGAAAGTGTTATTTGTGCGGACCCGGTCGGAAATGCCCGATGGCCGCGACACCTAAAACAAGTCTATTACACTGGAAATAGGGGAAGATTGATACCGCAAAATCCTACCCCTTAGGCATTGACCAATTTATTGTGAACACCATCTATTGGCACAGTCATCTAACGCTGCGGTATTATTGCGTGGTACATTCGAGACCACATAGGATTTTTGGATAGAGCCTTGATTATCAATATTATTTCCCGATTTCACCGCTCATTTGCAGGATTCGTGACGGCACTTCTTATTCTCGCCGCGGCGCCGGTCTCGGCAGGCTCGGCGACCGCCGTGATCAGCGATTTCAACAAGAATTTGCTGACCGTGATGCAGTCGGCCGAAAAGCTGGGCTATGACGGCCGGTACGCCAAGCTGAAGCCGTCGGTAAAGGCGACCTTCGATCTCGATTTCATGACACGATACTCCGCCGGGCGCCATTGGAAGGGTCTTTCTAAGGAGCAGCAGGCGAAACTGGTGAATGCCTTTTCGCGTTTAACGATCGCGACCTACGCCGATCGCTTCAAGGGCTATTCCGGCGAGAAATTCCAAATCCTCAAGGAAGAAACCCCGCGCAAGGGTACGCGACTGGTCCGAACCGAGCTTGTAAAAGCCGACGGCGAGCGGATCAAAATCAACTATCTGTTGCGCGCGCCCAAGAAAGAACACTGGAAAATCATCGACATCTTCGTGAAAGGTACGATCAGCGAGCTATCCACCAAGCGGTCGGAGTACAGTTCGACCCTCAAGAACAAGGGCTTGAACGGCTTGCTTGCGATCTTGGAGGAAAAGATTTCGGTGCTCGGCGCCAAGTCCAGCTAATTCCCGGTCGCGGAAATCCAGTGTTCCGCGCTACACTTTCCGCATGCGAAAAATCCGCGTCACCGTCGGATCTATAACTGTCGACATCGAACTCTTAGACACGCCGACCGCCGACGCCATCCATGCCGCCTTGCCGATACAGGCCACGGCAATGACGTGGGGCGACGAAGTGTATTTCTCGACACCGGTCAGCATGGACCGTGAGGCCGATGCCCGCGCCGTCGTCGCGGCTGGCGAGATCGCGTTCTGGCCCGATGGCGACGCCATTGCGATCGGCTTCGGACCGACCCCCATTTCCCAGGGGACCGAAATCCGCTTGGCCAGCCCGTGCAACATCTTCGGCAAGGCGCTCGGCGATGTCCGGGGTCTCGCCGCCGCGCGGGGCGGCGAGACCGTTTCCGTAGAAGCGCTGGACTAGACGCCCTAGTACTTGCTGAGGACGCCCCGGATGAGCTCGAACATCCGGTCGAGATCGGCTTCGGTGGACACGAACGGCGGCGCGATCAGCATCGTATCGCCGGTCATCTTGGTCATAACGCCGGCTTCGTAGAAATCGCGGACGGCCTGGTACCCCCGGACGCCCGGCGTGCCGTCTGTCGCGAGGTCGACACCCGCCAACAAGCCGATCCCCCGGATGTCGGTGACGACACTCAGATCCTTCAGCGCATAGAGCTGGTCCAGGAACGGCTTTTCGAGTTGCTTCACCCGATCGAACAGCCCCTCCTCCTCATAGATCGTCAGGGCCGCGATCCCGGCCGCGCAGGCCGCCGGATGCGCGCTGTAGGTATATCCATGGAAGAAGTCGACGCCCTGTTCCGGCGCCGCATCGGTGATCGTCTTGTAGATCGTGTCGCTCACCGTGACCGCGGCCATCGGGATCGAGCCGTTGGTCAACGCCTTCGCCATCGTGATGATGTCCGGCTGCACATCGAAACGGGTCGCGCCGAAGTTGCTGCCGAGACGGCCGAAGCCGCAAATCACTTCGTCCATGATCAGAAGGATGCCGTGCGCGTCGCAAATCTCGCGCAGCCGCTCCAGGTAGCCCTTCGGCGGAACCAGGCAGCCGGTCGACCCCGCGACCGGCTCGACAATACAGGCGGCGATGGTATCCCCGCCGTGCAGGTCGCAGAAACGCTGCAGGTCATTCGCCAATTCGGCGCCGTTTTCCGGTTGGCCCTGGCTGAAACGCTGCTCTTCGGTCCAGGTATGGCGCATATGCAGGACGCCCGGCACGCCGAGCCCGTACATCTCGCGGTTCTTCACCATCCCGCCGACGGAGAAGCCGGCAAAATTCACGCCGTGATACCCGCGCTCGCGCCCGACGAGCCGCATCCGCTGTCCTTCGCCGCGCACCCGGTGATAGAGCAATGCCATCTTCAACGCCGTCTCGACCGCTTCCGAGCCGGAGTTCACGAAGAATGTGTAGTCCAGGTCGCCCGGCGCCAGGGCCTTGATCCGGCGCGCCAGTTCGAACGCCGCCGGATGCCCGTGCTGGAACGGCGGCATATAGGACATTTCCTTGAGCTGTTCGTAGACCGCTTCCGCGATTTCCGGACGGCTATGACCCGCCGGCGAACAGAACAGGCCCGACACGGCATCGATCAGGTCGTGGCCATGATGCGACGTGAAATGTACGCCCTTGCCCTCGACGATCAGTCGCGGCTCTTTCTTGAAATGCTTATTGGACGAGAACGGCATCCAGTGATGTTCGAGATCGTTGGTCGGGTACCGCATGTCACACACTCCTGATGATGGCCCGTTGATCCGCGATCGCCGCAAATCCAAGGCGGAATTCTATATCAAATGGTTGTCTAATAGACGGTTTTTCACAAGCGAATCTTCCCTAAAATTCGCTGGAAACCTCATTTTAGGCCTCTATTGCAGCGCCGTATACAGTACACGGAACAACAAAGTGGCGCCCATCACGAGCAGGACGACAAGCGCCCAGCGCCGCGCCCGTTCGGGATCGGCCTTGCCGAAGGCGTTCGAACCGAGATAGGTCCCGGCGAGGACGATCGGAAACAGCAGCAGCGCCCGGACCACCGCATCGGCGTCCAACATGCCCCGGATCGCCGCAAAGACACAGCCGAGGATACCGGCGCCCAGGATGTAGGCCATGATCGAGGCCCGCGCGACACGGATATCCAGTGGCGTCGAAAGGTAGTACAGGAAGACCGGCGGCCCCGGGATGCCGACCGCGCCAGTCAGGAACCCCGCCGCGGCCCCGACCCCCGCGGTTGCCGGCGTGGAAAACGTCCCGCTCAGCCGGGTCCCGCGCCACAGGATGATCGCCGCGACGATTACCGTAAGGGCGACACCGGCCCGCGTGAGGTCCGCGGGAACGCTGGCGATCAGCGCCAGACCGATCGGGACCCCCACAAGCGCGCCGGCCCAGATGCGCCACAACGACGGCCAATCGGCTTCCTTGCGGATGGTCGGCGCCAATTGCAGGCTGATAAGAATTTCGAGCAGGAAGGTGATTGGCACCACGGCAACCGGCGGCAGAACCAGCGACAGACTCGGCACCCACATAAGCGACGAACCGAAGCCGGTGAACCCACGGATGAAGGCCGCGATGAACATGGCGACCAGGCAAAAGGCCAGGACGCTGGGGCTCAGCCCTTCAACGGCGGAAACGATCAGATCCACGGCACGTTACACGGATCGTGCATGAAACACCCCGGCGCGGCAGAATGAGAGGCGGTCCCATCCCGTTAAACGAGAAAGGCCGGTTGCGAAATCGCGCCGACCGTATCGCCGTTGCTCCCGTTCGGCAAGGCGTCGCAAAAGGTTTCCCCACGCCGGCGAAGTGCTATGAAGTGTCTCCACGATCATCGCGGCCGACCGACGGAAGGCAATCCGGATGTCTCCTAAACTCGTAATTTTCGACTGCGACGGCGTGTTGGTGGATACCGAGCCGATCGCGAACGAGAAACTGGCCGAATTCCTCTCGGAGTTAGGGCTCGATCTCAGCCGCGACGAGTGCCGGCGGCAATTCCAAGGCAAGATGATCGAGGACGTGTGTCGTCACGTCGCCGAACTGCTCGATCGGCCGTTTGACCCCACCCTGCCCCCGCGCGTCCGTCGGACGATCGAAGACGCGGTCGCCATCGACGTGAAACCGGTTCCCGGCGTCGTCGATCTCGTCCATCGCGTGGCGGCGAGCGAGATGTCCTATTGCGTCGCGTCGTCGGGGTCGATCCCGAAAATGCACAGCACGCTCGGTCCGGTCGGGCTGCTACCGCTGATGGAGGATGTTCTGTTCAGCGCCCAGGATGTCCAGCGCGGAAAGCCGCACCCGGACATATTCCTAGCCGCGGCAGCGGCCATGGGCCATCGATGCGAGGACGCGATCGTGATCGAGGATTCGTTGAGCGGCGTCCAAGCCGGGGTCGCCGCCGGCGCGCGGGTTCTCGGCTACGCCGGCGACCCCTTCACCGATGCCGACGCCCTTCGGAATGAAGGCGCGGAAATCATCCATCGCATGGAGGATGTGGGCGAGATTATCGGGCTGGGCTGACACCGTCCCCCAGCCGGGCACAACGACAGATACGGCGGCGATCTCAAATCGAACCCGCGCGATCCCTAACGCCAAAGATGTTTGATTTAGGTCTGTTCGCCCACGGGCTGGGCCACCGCGGCCGGATCGGCAGCGTCATCCGCCCCCTCGACCGCAGGCCCTTCGCCGGCCTGGGCCTTCTTCCGCTCGGCACGCGCTTGCTTGCGCTCGGCCTTTTTCTTGGCCTTCGCGCGCTCGCGCTCCATCCGTTCGAACTTGTAGTTGGGTTTCCGGGGCAAACGGCACACTCACTCAATGATCGAACAACGGGCGGAAACAAACATAGAACGGGACGGCCGAAGACCGCCCCGCAGCCGGATCAGTCTGCGAGAGCGATATTCTCGGCAGCCATTTTTCCGTCCCGGCCGGGCACCAATTCGAAGGTGACCCGCTGACCTTCCGTCAGCGTGGACAGGCCGGATCGTTCAACCGCACTGATATGCACGAAGGCATCTTTCGAACCGTCTTCGGGCTCGATAAAGCCGTATCCCTTCGTGGGGTTGAACCATTTGACAACACCGTTCGCCATGATCTTTTCCTTTCACGACAATCCAATATCGGAACGCCGCCGCGTGCGGCTTTCCTAAGAATCACGTTCAAAATGCCGCAGAAGTAACCTGGCTAACCGTCGAAACGGGTAAACATGAGAGCAACAACGACGTTATAACGCATCCCGACCATACACCGCCGAGAGTAATACTCAAGAGGTTTATCCGTTTTTTTAACCCCGAGTCGCACGTGAAATCATCGGACCGGAAGCTGGTGAATACGCTGATTTTTATTAAAAAACGGCTCTGAATCGCTTCCGACATAGTCTCGGCGAAACCTCAGGGATACCGTGCAAGATACTGGTCTTCCCAGTGACGATCACGAGCGTCAAGGAACCCTGGCCGGCAAATTAGGAAGTTCCGGTGGTGTTCACAGCCCAATGCGACCAAGTAAACGTATCCAGGTTCGCCGGACCGCCGAGAAGGACGCCAACTCAACAGCGGTGGAGCAGAGCCCTTCGACCGTCACGATCCCGACGGGAAAATCCAACGAGCGCCGGATCGCTTCATGCATCTCCCCGCCCCGAGCAATCGCAATGATTAAGAGAATTTCTGTGCGTCCGAAGGGTCGAACATTCCCTTTCGAGAGCAGAAGGTCGGCGGTCTCAGTTTCGCCAGCCTTGGCGAATATATCCGCGGCTGAACTATATGCCGATCGCTGGCGCAGCTTGTCCGTCATGCCTTCAATCAGCTTCAACGTCGCGGCAACGTCGCCCGTCCGCGCTACCTCGCGCGCAATCGCACCGATGGCAGAGGCTTGGTTGGACGGATTGTTGTCGAATTTCCCGACAACCGGAACCAACGCCGTCGCAGCCGTCACCTCTCCCGTCGCAAGGAAAAATAGCGCCGGAACTTCATACAACACAGAATTTCTAGAACTGACATCGTTGATCAGGTTCGCTTCCCGTATGGCCGCCTGGGCGTGGCCGGTACGCGCAAGATATCGAACAAACGCAGCGGTCGACCGTTTCGCATTGAGATAATGATTACCTCGAAACCTCGTGACGGCATCCCGAGCGCGTCTGAGGTCATCCATTTCCAGAAGCGCATCCACGACAATGTGAAGATCCGCTTGTCGCGTTCGAGCATACAACGCGAAAATCTCGTCAACTCTCGCCTGGGCTTTACCGCGATTGCCGGCACGCAATTGGGCTTTGGCGATCGCACCGAGCAGGACTGCTTTCGACGATGTTGGGAAAGGCGACGAATCCGTACCCGCTTCCGCCTGGATCATCTCGTATATTTTGAGCGCGGCTGAAATATCATCCGCCGCCGCCAAAACCGCTCCCGCGCGCCGAAGCAACCATAGCCGCTCGTTGGTTGATCTCGCATTTTCGAGGATCCGCAACACCCCGTCGAGATCGCCAGTACTTGCCGCTGCGTCGCCCATTTCCAAGATTGTTTGGTGTCGTGTTTTGCGTCGTACCCCTAGTCCTCTGACTACTATCGAATCCGTGACATGACGTTCGAAAATTTCGAGCGCACTCTCTGTTCTTCCGGCGCGCGCCATGCAAACCGCAACTTTGGCGAAACGACGCGAAACCGCAAAATGCTTGCGCTTATATTCGTCACTCTGCTCGACACGCCGGAGTTTTGCCGCCTTGGCTTCATCGCTTGCCCGACTCTGCCCGATCATCCATTCGGGATGCGGTTCCGCCGCCTTTTTCGCCGCCATTTCGAATAGACAATCGACTGTCGGCCAGCGAATGCACGCCGCGTCTTCGCGATACATCGGATTACGGTCGGCACCCCTTATCGGCTCGCTCGATGCCGGCTCACCGGCCTCCTGAGATGGTAAGACAAAAAAGACGCCGGCCGTCGCCAGCATGGCCAACGTGATCCCGATACACAGCGTCTCCGCCAGAGTACGTGGCCTAAAGGCCCGAAAGACAGTGTCCCATTGGACGTTCTTGAGCGCTTGCATACTAACGGCCGCCTAGTTCGCACCAAGACCGACGGCGATCCAGGATCGAGTTCGAATCCGGGTTTGAAAATTCCGATGGTCCGATCCGTTTTCGATACCCTCTTGGACGCGCCCATTCCGCGCCGGCGCGACGGCAATCTCTTCGTTGACATTGGTCGGTATTGAACCGGCTGGGAACCCAGCGGCCGATGAAGACGCGGCGCTGATACACAAAATCAATGCCGCGCCGCAGAAATTGAAACCGGATGCACCGAGTGCTTTGAAAACAGAAAGAACCATCGACGGCCGGGGCTGCATTTCGCTACAGAAACAACAATCTCAGATTGGTCTTCATTAACGCCGGAAAGCGTTAATCAAATCTTACTCGGCCGACGGATCATGCAAGGGTGCCTAACCGCCAAAACAAAGCGGGCGCCGGATCGCTCCGGCGCCCGCTTCCGTCGTGGATGGGTGTCTTATCGTGAAACGGTCAAGTTCTTGTACCGGTCCAACAGGCAGGCTTGGTCCTGCATGGCGTCGCGGCGGAACGGTGCGCCCAGTTCCTGGTTCACCACCACTTCGATCAGCGTGGTCGTACCCTTCTTTTGGGCCGCGCAGGCCTCGGAAACGGCAGAGGTCAGTTCGTCCATCGTCTCCACGCGGAGGCCGTCGATACCGAACGCCTTCGCGACGTCAGCGTAGCTGAAATCGTCGCCCAACTCGGTCCCGACGAAGCGCTCGTCGAACCACAGGATGTCGTTCTTCTTCTCGGCACCCCATTGGCCGTTGCGGAAGACGATGACCGTCACCGGAATTTGCATCCGGTTGCAGGTCGGCAGTTCGTTCAGGCTGATCCCGAACGCGCCGTCGCCGACCAGGGCGACCGCGGGCCGGTCGGGACGCGCCATCTTGGCGCCCATGATCGACGGGAACGCGTAACCGCAGTTGCCGAACATACCCGGCGCCATGAAGCTGCGTGGCTCCTCGAACGGTAGATAGCTGTTCGCCATGGCGCAGATGTTACCGATGTCGGTGGACACCATCGCGTCCTTCGGCAGGCCGTCCTGGATCGCGCGGAGGACCTGACGCGGCGCCATCTTATCGGGCTCACGCTCGCGCGCCCGTGCGTTCCACGTGCTGCCGGGATCGTCCTCTTCGTGATCCCAACCAGCGAGTTTCTGCAGCCAAGCGGACTTGGCGGTCGCCGCGTCGGACTTGCGCTTCTCGCCTGCCGCGCCGCTCGAGTGACCGTCCAACGCCCGCACGAGCTGCTGCGCCACAGCCTTGGCGTCGCCGCAGATGCCGACGTCGATCGGCTTGGCGAGGCCGAGCATGTCCGGGTTGGAATCGACCTGGATGATCTGCGCCTGGCCGGTCCAATAGTCGATGTTGTGCTGCGGCAAGGTGCTGAACGGGTTCAACCGCGTGCCGAGCGCCAGGATGACGTCGGCCTGCTTGATCAGCGTCATCGCCGATTCCCAGCCCTGATAGCCAAGCGGCCCGACGGCCAGCGGATGGCTGGCGGGGAAGCTGTCGTTATGAAGATAGCTGTTCGCGACCGGCGCCCCCAAACACTCGGCAAGTGTCTTGCACTCCTCGACGGCGTCCGCGAGGCCGACACCGGCACCCGCCACGATCATCGGGAACTTCGCCCCGGCAAGGAGGTCCGCCGCAGACTGGACCAACGCTTCGTCGCCCATGAGACGGCCCGGCATGATCGGCTCCGGAATCTCCAGGTCGACGATCTGGCAGAACATGTCGCGCGGGATGTTGAACTGCACCGGCGCGGAATGCTGACGCGCACGCTGGAAGCAACGGTTCAGCGCTTCGACGATCCGGTTATGATGCGTCAGGGTTTCCTGATGGCAGGTGATCTCCTCGAAATACGGCAGCTGGCGGGTTTCCTGGAAACCGCCGAGCCCCTGGGTCATCGCGCCGGTTTCCGGCGTGATCACGACCATCGGCGTATGGTTCCAGTACGCCGCCGCGACCGCGGTCACGAAGTTGGTGATGCCCGGGCCGTTCTGCGCGATGCAGACCGCGACCTCGCCGCTCGCCCGCGTGTAGCCGTCCGCCATATGGGCGGCGCCCTGTTCATGCGCGACGTCGACAAAGCGGATGCCCGCGGCCTCGAAGACGTCCAAACCCGGCATAAAGGCTGATCCGACGATACCGTAGGCAACCTTCACGCCTTGCACGCGAAGCGTTTCGACGAACGCCTCTTGCGAAGTCATTTTCATGGTCTTTCCTTTCTCTTTCGATCCTTGCCCGGACCCTTGGCCCAAAAGCGTCGATCAGCCCAATCCGTCTTGACTGCTCAGAGGTTCAGGAATGACGTTTGTGCCCGCACACTCCCGGCGTCCTATGTCCGGTCCGTGCGCCTTATGTGGAAGAACGCGTCTGCCTCTGCCGAGAGCACCGCGCCATGGCACTCATCCTCCCCCGTTTGCTCCTGCAAAACTGTCGTTATTTCATTTAACGATACAATTCGTCTCAAAAAAAGCGTTGCTTGTCGACTCAAATTGTCATCTGATGGAAAAAAAGTTGTGGATTGTTCCCCCCGCAGGCGCCCGGCAGCGTGCTAAACAGAGTGTCGGCGGCGGCCCTATAGTACCGTGAGCATCCGCCGTGACCACGCGACGAGGACACCAATGGCCGAAGCCGACCGCACCGAGACCACGCACCCCACGAGTGACCGGGCCAGCGGCCGCGGCGAGCGCAGCTCGGCAGTACAGCGGACATTCGCCCTGCTGGAAATGATCGTGTCGCAGACCCGGCCGATGAGCCTCGCCCAGATGGCGGACCGCCTCGACTTGCCGAAACCGACGGTGCATCGCCTTGCCAGCCGGCTCGAAACCGAAGGCCTGCTCGCGCGCGAGCCGTCGGGCAAACAGTTCACCATCGGCCCGCGTCTCAACACCCTCGCCATCGACACGCTGACTGCGTCGGCCCAGCGCGCACCCCGCCATGCGGTCCTGCAGGCGTTGGCCGAGGAGACCGGCGAGACCTGCAACCTCGGCATCCTCGACGGCAACCAAGTGGTCTATCTCGACCGGGTCGAAACCCATTGGCCGCTGCGCCTGCAGCTCTCCGTCGGCAGCCATGTCCCGCTCCATTGTTCCGCCATGGGCAAACTGTTCCTCAGCCAAATGACCAAACGCGCCCGCGAGAAGATCTACGCGGCCGGTCCGCTGCAACGGTTCACCGAGCAGACCCTGACCGATCCGGAAGCGCTTGAGGGGGAATTGCAGCAAATCCGCGCCGAGGGCGTTGCGGTGAACGATCAGGAGTACATGATTGGGCTCGTCGGCCTCGCCGTGCCGGTTCCGGATCCCGAACGCGAAGGGCGGTTCGCCGCCGCGCTCGCGATCCATGCGCCGCAGCCGCGATTGGATGCGGAGAAGATCCGCGGCTGCATACCGGTCCTCCGCAGCGCGGCGGAACGGTTGAGCCAGGTCCTCGGCGCACCCGCCTGACTATGCTGAGCCGCCGACCCTTCCAATGTCCGCCGGCCTTGCTGGAGCGCGCGCAATCGGCCCCGCCGGTGCGCACGGCGATCGCCAACGCCGGCGCCGACCTGCCTTTGGAAAGCACCCGCCTCGCCGTGGACGCGGGGCTGATGGAGCCGGTGCTCGTCGGCGACCGCGACGCCATCGCCGCGGCGGCCGACCGGATCGAATGGGATATCGGCGGTTTCGAGATCGCCGATGCCGCCGACGAGACATCCGCCGGCATGACGGCCGCGAAACTCTGCGGCGACGGCGCGGCGGACGCCCTGATGAAGGGACATATCCATACCGACACCTTCGTGCGCGGCATCCTCAGCCGGGATTCCGGCCTGCGCACAGGCCGCCGCCTCACCCACGTCTTCCACATGACGGTGCCCGAGGACGACACTGCATTGCTGATCACCGATGCCGCGATCAACGTCGCCCCCGATATCGAGACCCGGTTGCAGGCCGCGGCCAACGCGGTGGATCTGGCCATCGCCCTCGGCATCGACGAGCCGAAAGTCGCCGTCCTGTCCGCCAGCGAGGAGGCCACCGAGGCCATGCCTTCGACCCTGGACGCCGCCGAGATCACCGCACGCGCGGTGTCCGCCATCCCCAACGCATCGGTCTTCGGTCCCCTCGCCTTCGACAATGCCGTCTCGCCGGAAGCCGCTGCGCTCAAAGGGATCGACCATCCCGTGGCAGGCCGCGCGGATATCCTGCTGGTGCCGACCATCGAGACCGGGAACGCACTTTTTAAGATAATGGTCTATTTCATGAGCGCCTGCGCCGCCGGCATCGTCATGGGCGCCAAGGTGCCCGCGATCCTGACCAGCCGCGCCGACCCGCCGGAGGCCCGGCTTGCTTCCGCCGCGATCGCCTCGATCCTTGCGCAACGGCCCTGATATCGGCTATTGCGCCCCTGCGCCGAGGGTTTAAAACCGGCGTCATCGCTCACTCAGGAACACACCGCGCGTGCCCTATCTGGTTCTCTTCATCGCGACGATCTTCCTCGCCAATTGGTCGATCGAGACCTATGGCCTGGTCCCGGTCGGGCCGGACTTGATCGCACCGGCCGGCGTCTACTTCGCCGGACTGGCCTTCACCTTTCGCGATCTAGCGCAGGAACGCCTGGGACGCGGATGGATTGTCGGCGCCATCGTCGTCGGCGCGGTGATCTCCGGCCTCGTGTCGACCAAATTCGCGGTCGCCAGCGGTGTCGCCTTCCTGATCTCGGAAATGCTCGACTTCGCGGTCTACACGCCGCTGCGCAAACGGAACTGGATCGGGGCGGTGATCGCGTCGAACGTGGTCGGCTTGATCGCGGACAGCATCATTTTCCTGACGCTCGCCTTCGGCAGCTTGAAATACCTGCCGGGCCAAGTGGTCGGCAAGGCATGGATGACGTTGCTCGCCGTCGCCGTGCTGTGGTTCCTGCGACGCCGGTTCGCGCCGAGTTCCAACCGCTGAGGGCACGCCGGTGACCCATCGTATCGGACAGATACTGTTGTCGGGTGGTCTCGATTCGACGACGTTGGCCTGCGTCGCCCAGCGCGATTGCGACGACTTGGCGGCACTAAGCCTCGACTACGGCCAACGCCACCGGCAGGAACTCGATGCCGCCGTCCAGGTCGCCACGCATCTGGGGCTCGACCATCAAGTCGCGGATGTCCGCTTCTACGGTACGCTCGCTTCCCATTCCGCGCTGACGGATGCCGATCGGTTCGACCTGCCGGAGAACCGCGGCATGGATCAAATGAGCGACGACATCCCGATCACCTACGTACCGCTGCGCAATACCTTCTTCCTGACATTGGCCGCCGCGCAATTGGAAAGCATCGTGCTGCGCCGGATCGAGAACGACGGCGTGCCGCCGGAAGAGATTACGCCCGTGCTCTATATTGCCGCGAACGCGCTGGACTACAGCGGTTACCCGGACTGCCGGCCCGATTTCTATGCGACCGCCGCGGAAACACTGCGCCTTGGCAGCAAGATCGGCACGCATTACGGCCTGCCGATCCGGATCGAAACGCCGCTGATCGAAAAGACCAAGGCGGATATCGTGCGGCTGGCGTCGGACCTCGACGCGCCACTCCATCTGACATGGAGCTGCTACAATGCCGGGCCGCGCCCGTGCGGCGCCTGCGACAGTTGCCAATTGCGGCACAAGGGATTTGCGGAGGCCGGGCTCGACGATCCGGCGCTCTAACTCAGGGAGGAAACAGTCATGCAGCTTGGCGTCTTCATTTTCTCGACGGATTACGCGATCGACATCTCCGAGCTGGCGGTGGAGCTTGAGGATCGCGGCTTCGGTTCGCTGTTCGTGCCCGAGCACACGCACATCCCGACAAGCCGCAAAACGCCGTTCCGGGGCGACCAAGAGCTGCCCAAGGAATACAAGCACACCTACGACCCGTTCGTGTCTCTGTCCTTCGCCGCCGCGGCGACCAAGACATTGCAGATCGGCACCGGCATCTGCCTCGTGCCGCAGCGCGACCCGATCGTGACCGCGAAATGCGTCGCCAGCCTCGACCGGCTCTCCGGCGGCCGCTTCATCTTCGGCATCGGCGGCGGCTGGAACGTCGACGAGATGGAGAACCACGGCGCGCAATACAAGACCCGCTTCAAGCTGCTGCGCGAACGCGTATTGGCGATGCGGGCGCTCTGGAGCGAGGAGGAAGCCGAATTCCACGGCGACATGGTCGACTTCGACCCGGTCTGGTCCTATCCGAAACCGGTACAGACGCCGCATCCGCCGGTCATCCTGGGCGGCGAGACGGACTATACGCTGAACCGCGTGGTCGAGTTCTGCGACGGCTGGTTCCCGCGCGCCGGCAACAATTTCGATCCGGCGGGAACCATGTCACGCTTGCGGAATGCCGCCGACGCGGCCGGGCGGGACATGTCGACCCTGTCGGTCACCGTCTTCCGCGCGCCCGCCGACAAGGCGGCCCTGGACCGCTGCGCCGAGGCGGGTATCGCGCGCGGGCTGCTGGGGTTGCCGTCCGCCGGACGGGACGAGGTTCTGCGGCAGCTCGACGCCTACGCGCCGCTCCTGTCCTAACGCTCCGCCCCGGCAATAAGGCATCAAGGCCTTGCCCCTGCCGCCGATTCGCGGAACACTCTCCTTATGAGCACATCATCCCTACCGAATACGCAATTCTTCCAAAATTGGAATATCCGCAAGCCCGTCGCCTCCGGAGACGCGGGCGTCGTGTCCTGCCAACATCGCGCCGCCGCTGAGGTCGGCGCCGAGGTGCTGCGCGCCGGCGGTAATGCCGTCGACGCAGCGATCGCCACGTCCTTCGCGATCTCGGTGGTCGAACCCTGGATGAGCGGCATGGGCGGCGGCGGCTACATGCAGCTCGGCCTCGCCGCCGAGAGCAAGTTCCGCTGCTTCGCCATGGGCATGGTCGCGCCGCGTGGCCTCCGCGTCGAAGACTACCCGCTGGACGAGGAAGGCGGCAGCAGCGGCGATCTGTTCGAATGGCCCAACGTCCTCGATAGCCGCAACATCGTCGGTTATCACTCCATAGCCGTGCCGGGACAGGTCGCGGGATTGGGCCTGGCCTGGGAACGCTACGGCACGATGCCGTGGAAAGAGCTGTTGCAGCCCGCCATCGCGCTGGCCAAGCAAGGATTGCCGGTCACCTGGTACATGTCGCTGCGGACGCTGGGTGCGGCCAAGGATCTTTCGAAATTCCTCGCCAGCCGCGAGGTCTACCTGCCCGACGGCTTCCCGCCCATGGCGGAACAGGGCAAGCCCATCGCATACCGTCCGCTGGGCCATCTGGCGGATACGATTGAGCGGCTCGCCGACGCCGGCGCTTCCGATTTCTATACCGGCGACGTCGCCAACCAACTCGTCCGCGACGCCCGTGCCGGCGGCAGCGCCATATCGCACGATGACCTGGCAAGCTACGAAGCGACCGAAGTCACCCCGCTCGAGGCCAAATTCGGGCCGGGTACGCTGCATGCCGCGCCGGGCCTCACCGCGGGCCCGACGATGTTGCGGGTGATCGAACTCTGCGAGGGCAAGACACCGGGCGACGGCGTACCGGATGCCAAGATCTACCGCGCCTGGGCCCAAGCCTTCGCCGAGGCCTATGAAGAGCGCTTCCGCACCATGGGCGATGTCGACGACAGCAAGGACCCCGCCAGCACGACGAATTTCACCATCGCCGACAAGGACGGCAACATGGTGTGCATGACCCAGACGCTGTTGTCGGTATTCGGCAGCAAGGTCGTGTTCCCCGGCACGGGAATCCTGATGAACAACGGCATCATGTGGTTCGATCCCCGGCCCGGCGGTCCCAACTCGCTGGCGCCCGGCAAGAAACCGCTGTGCAACATGTGTCCGGTCATCGTCTCGCGCGACGGCAAGCCCTGGTTCGCCATCGGCGCATCGGGCGGCCGGCGGATCATGCCGGCGGTATATCAGGTAGCGTCAATGCTGGCGGAACGCGGTATGTCGCTCGACGACGCGGCGCACCAACCGCGGATCGACGTCAGCGGCGAAGGCCAGTGCACGATCGATCCCGAACTGGACGCATCCGTATTCGAAGCAATCGAGAAGCAGATGCCGGTGATCCCCGGCGAACATGCCATCTTCCCCCATCATTACGCCTGTCCGAACGTGGCCCTGCGGGACCCGGAAAGCGGCGCATTCAGCGGCGTCACACACGTCATGACGCCGCCGTCCGGCGCTGTGGCGGTATAGGCGCCACTGGCCCCGAAAAGCTACCGGCTTGCGATTTCCGGTTGCCGGATTTCGACGAGGAAGTTGTGAATCTCGTCGCGCAGCTTGTCGGACTGTTGTGACAAGTCTTTCGCCCCGTTGAGCACCGCCTCCGACGCGTTACCGGTGGACGTCGCCGTTTCCTTAACGTCCCCGATATGGCGGTTCACTTCGGCCGTCCCGGCGGCGGCCTCCTGCACGTTGCGCGCAATCTCCTGCGTCGCAGCACCCTGCTGCTCGACGGCGGCGGAGATGCTGGACGAAATCTCGTTGAGTTGCCCTATGACGCCACCGATCGAATCGATTGCATCCACGGCCCCTCCGGTCGCGGACTGAATGCCGTCGATCTGACTGGCAATCTCCTCCGTCGCCTTGGCTGTCTGGCTTGCCAGATTCTTGACCTCCGATGCAACGACCGCAAACCCTTTCCCGGCCTCTCCGGCGCGGGCCGCTTCGATCGTTGCGTTCAGGGCCAGCAAATTGGTTTGCTCGGCAATCTCCGTGATCAGTTCGACAACCTCGCCGACCTTCTGCGCGGCCGATACCAAGCCTTGTATGTCATTGTTCGCCTGCTGGGCGGCGTCCACGGCGCTTCCGGCGATATCCGTAGAGCGCCCAACCTGCTGGGCGATTTCATGGATCGATGTGGACAGCTCCTCGGCTGCCGCGGCCACGGTATTCACGTTCTCGGACGCCCGATCCGACGCGGTCGACACGAGGTTCGCCCGTTCGGTCGACTCCTGAGCGGTCGTGGACATCGTCTCCGCCGTCGAACGCATTTCGGATGCAGACGCGTTCACCTCGCCGACCAAACCGCTCACGCTTTGCTCGAAACTGTCCGCGACCGCCTGCAACGCAGCTTGTTTTTCCTTCTCCGCGGTCTGCTTGTTTTTCTCGTTCTCCGCCTCGAGCTGTTCCTTCTCGATCGCATTGTTCTTAAATACCTCGACAGCACGCGCCATGTTGCCGATCTCGTCGCGCCGATCCAGCCCCTCGATCTCGACTCCCAAATCGCCGCCCGCCAATCCGCACATGCTTTGACCGATCAACTGCGTAGGTCGGGTAATCATTCGCCATGTCACGAGAATCAACATCGCAATCAGCATGACCGAAATCGCAAGGGCCCATGTCGCCTGCGTCACCATGTTCGAGCGGATTGCACTGTTCAGGGCATCGTATCGCCATAAGACGGCGATCGCCCCGACCTGTGCGGCGTTCTTTCCGAAATGAATCGGCGCCCCGACGATCTGCGCCGACTCGAATTCCTGGGCAATGATCTCTCCACCGGATAGGACCTTGGCGGCGATCGATCCAAGCGGGACTTCGGAATCGACCGGCAGGCGCGCCGATCTGAAATCGTCGATCACCGATCCGTCCTTGCCGACGGTCAATATCCGCGCCGCCGTCGAATGATCCGCCTCGACGAGGCGCGTGTAGGCCTTCTTGATCGACTCCGTCTTCTTGAATCGAACCGCACCGCCGACTTGCGCCGCGAGCAAAGCGGTGAGCTCCTTGTTGGCCTGCGCGGCCTGCGCATGGAATCGCGTCGATTCACTCATCCCCTGCATCGAAATCACGATAGCAAAGCCAAGTGCGAACCCGGCCGCCACCGTAACAACGAGCTTCTTGCCCAATGTCCAGTATCCGAGGTCCGGGCTGGCGGTTCCCGTCCCTTCTGAAATGCGCGCACGCTTAAGGAAGCTGAAAATCATACCCGGACCTCGTTCACTGAATTATTTTGGGAAGGATCGAGCCTTACTGGCTCAGTTGCTCGACATTGATGCCGATCGTGATCGCGCCGATGACCTTGTTATCGGCAGGGTCGACGATCGGAAGGCTAAGTTGGCTTTGGAAGGACTGCGTGGACTCGTCCTTCTTCACCCCGCCGATATGCATGGCGTCGGCGCCGGCCAAGTAGGTCTTCTTCCACTTCGCCTCATCGCCTTGCCAATAGTCCGAGGTGACGGCGCTCTGGCCGACGTTCAGACCCTTGTTGTCCATGACGAAGATTTCGGTGTAGAGCCCCTGGCTCTCCTCGGTCTTCTTTTTCAGGAAACCCGACAAGGAATTGGACAACACCTTGGAGATCATCGGTTGCGTGCTGCCGCCGGTTTCGCTGCGCCACTGCTTATCCAGACGTTGAATATCCGCTTCAGACAGCGAAGCGTGCTGCGCGTTCTGTTTCTTGATCGCGCTAACGATCATCGGATCCTTAAGCCATCCCTTGATCTCGGAGCCCGCCAAGTTCTTGATCGGCCCTTCGAATTCATTCGCCGCTGCCGCGCCAAAAACAACAGTAGCCGCTACAACGCCCATAACCATAGATGTAAGTCGCATAATCACCTCGCGTAGTGAAAATCCCTAATTTGCAAGCCTTAGGTAGCGACAAGTTTTTAAAATCGAGTAAATCGAGAATGCCGATCTATACCACTATTAGGTGTGTCTCCAGACCATACAGCGATGGAATCTCAATTCAAAAAAATCAAATTTGAAGAATAGTGTGGTATTGTAATACCGTAATGCACAATCGATGTGCAGAATGGGAATACCCAAAACCATCTATCCGGGAAATTCGTATAGACGATTGTTGGTTGAACTTCCAAATTTTTCGACGGCCGAAAAGTCGATCTTGATCGATTTCACTGCAACCACCGTCTCATGGCGGTCGATACACCGCTAGGACTTCGGAATAACCCCCGACAGCGAGCCATCCGCCAGTCCGCGCAACCGATCATACTCATCCCGCGTCATGGGGATTCCTTCGGTCCGATTGCGCGCGAGGCGCTCGGCCGCACCTTCGCCGGGCAATCGCCCCGGCTGGGACGGATCGACCGACGGCTGTGCATGAATCCACGCCGCGAAGTCGATGATATTCTGCTGAAAGGCGTCGCGGCCGACCGTGGCCGCCGGATCGATCAGCAAGAAGAACTGCGAAACGTTGGACGGCTGGTCCGGTTGATTGAACTGATGCCGGATGCCCGGCCCGATCCCGCCGCCCCCCAGCACGGCGGACAGGATATCGATCGCCGTCGCCAATCCGTATCCTTTGTGCCCGCCGATGGGCAGCACGAAACCGTCCAGCGCCTCGCCGGCATCGGTCGTCGGCAGACCGTCCTTGTTCAAGGCGACGCCTTCCGGGATCGGCTCGCCTTTGTCCCGTGCCGCGCGGAGCTTGCCCCGCGAGGCGATGCTCAGCGCCATATCCAGGATGAAATGCCGGCCATCGGGACCCGGTGCGGCGTATCCGATCGGATTGTTACCGATCGCGGGCGTCTTGCCGCCCGGCGCAGCGATCGTCGGCGTGCCGTTGCTGCCCGAGATGCACACAAGTCCCGCGTCCGCCGCTTGCCAGCCATAGCTGGCGTTGCCGCCGAAATGGTTGCTGTTGATACAGCTTACATAGGCGATCCCATTCTCTTTCGCCCGCCGGATGCCTTCCTCCAGCCCGCGCGACGCCACCACCGTCCCGAGACCGCCGTCGCCCTCCACCACGGCGACCGCCGGCAGGCGCGATGTGACCCGGATGTCGGGCGTCGGATTGATCCCGCCGATCTTGATACGGCCGATATAATTGCTAAGCCGCCGCAGCCCGTGGGTCGGGATGCCGAGCAAGTCGCAGAGGATGAATTGCTCCGCCGCCCGTTCCGCATCCTCGGCCGGAACGCCATGCCGCCGGTAGGCCGCGATGCACAGCGCCCGTGCCTCCCCGACGTCGACACGCACTTGACCGTCCATGCGTCAGCCGCCGGTCTTCTGTTTGAGCGCATCCTGCAGGTAGGAATAGTGGACCTGCCGTCCGATGCCGCGGCGAAACGCTTCGAGGCGCAAGACCTGCTCCGGCGTCACGTTGCACAGGCTGACATCGGCGCCGAACTCCTGGATCAACTGGACATGCTGATCCGGAAAGCGGAACGGGTCCGGCTCGATAACGATATGCGGGTACCAGCGCTGTTTCGGGAGGGCCTGGTAGTCATCCGGCGACTGGTCCGCCAGCATATCCAGTTCGCTCTGCTCGACGATGACGTGGTCGCAGCCGAGTTCCATCATCTCCTCGACCACCGACCCCATGTAATCCAGCGTGATCGGCTCGGTCGGTTCCTTGCGTCCGAACTCGTAGATCACCTCGAAACCGGCCTTCTGGAAGCGATCGATCTCGCGGCGGCGCTCGTCCGGCAGCAGTTCCAGATAGTTCTCGGAAATTTCCAGCGACGTCGCGTTGATATGCTTCAGGTGGGTGATCAACTCGTCGACCGCATTCTGGTGGAAGGCGGTTTCGAATAGGATGCCGCCGCAGAACGGCTTCACGTCGTAGTCGCGGTAGAGCGCGGTGATCTTCTTGATCAGCTCGGACGGATACATCAATCCGTTGACCGCGAAGATCTTGGCGTAGTCGATGAACTCGCAGCCGTACTCCAAGAGGTCCCGGAGCCCGCTCGGCCCGGTCCAGCCGAAATCCGTCGGCCCCATGTCGATCATGGCGGTCAGCCCGGTCTTGCGCGGCTTGCCGGGACGCGACGGGGCCGCCAGCCGCTCGTAATGGGGAATGCTCCGATCGGTAATCTTCATACCGCCCTCTTCTTCCTACCGTTCAAGGGTGTGACCCGTGGGACGTTTGGACCGCCAACCACGGTACGGAAGGAGTATACCCGACCCGGTCGCAGGCACAGAATGCACTCTTGTCCGGCAGGCGCGCCAGATTTCCGCTTATGATCCGTTGCGGACATCGGCTGCCGATCCGGGCTTGCCTTTCCTTTGCATATAGAGGCTGGCGGATTGCGCCGCCTCCAGCATGGGCACCTTATTCTCTCAAAACGCGAAAATTTCACCGCGGAATTCGCGAAATAAGTTGGGCCTTGTTGTCAGTGACCGATGTCACATTCCAAACCTGAGCAGGCTCATATTCTTATAGGACCGTACGGATCGCATTTCTGACAAATGCAGATAAACAAGGCTTGCGCTCCGGTGCAGTAAGCATTGATCGCTCCCATGAGCGAGAGACCTGACGGGACCGTCGGAATGAGCAATCAGGCGACGACATTCATCGAGCAACATCCGGGCTTTTTCCATAAGCGCACCAGGCTGCCGCTCGATGAAGTAGCGAAGCGCGAATCCGACCCGGAAACGGGCGTTCCGACCGTTATCCAAGACCTCTTCGACTACTGGCAGGAACGCTGTGTCGGCGCGCCGCCGGCGATTGAGTCCTTTGAACCGCAACGTGTTTTCACCCCTGGCGACATGAGGTGGGTTTCGTGGATTAACGTCGACAATTCCGATCCCATGAACTTTGTCCTCTGCAACCATCCCGGCCGCGCGTTCGGAGATTGGTCAGGCAAGGCGCTGGGCGAGTATCACAACGTCTTTCACGCGCGAAGCTGTGCCTTTGAATATTTGACATGCAAGACAATTCGACGGCCCTTGTATCACGAGATCAAGCAAACGATCGGCAGAGTCAGTCGTACCTATGCCCGGCTTCTCCTACCCGTGACCGGCCGCAATCGACAAGTCACCCGCCTTTACTACGCAACCCGCTATATCGAAAAGCCGGTTACCATCAGCTAGCTTCCACACGTGTTAAGGAGGCGGCTCTCCATCGTGCGCCCCGAAAAACTTCATTTTGTGATGGTCGCGATGACCGCTACCACGCCACTGCGAAACCAAGCCGGCTAACCAGGACAGCTCACCCGTCGATGCCGAGCAACCGGGCTGCCGTGCCACCAAGGATCGCGATCCGGTCGTCGTCGGTCAGGTCGGGCGTGTTCAGGACCAGGTCGACTTCGGTGCTCGTCCAGCCAAACGGGTAGTCGGTTCCGATCACGATCCGGTCCGGGCCCGTTTCAGCGATGAGATGGCGCAGGGCTTCGGGCGTGAACACGATGGAATCGAAATAGAGCTGTCCGTCCTTCAAATAGGCCGTGGGCGCCTTCTTGGGCAATGGCCCAACGCGATCCGGGAAAGTGCGGCAAACCGCGTCGGACCGATTGGCGTAGGACGGCAGGTATCCGCCGCCGTGTGCCGCACAGATCTTGAGGCCCGGGAAGCGGTCGAGCGTTCCCTCGAAGATCAGATGCGATAGCGCGATGGTCGTCTCCAGAGGGTTGCCGATGGTGTTGGTCAGCAGGCCGCTGCCCGAAAGCCGTCCGCTCGGATGGAGTTCCTGCGTCCCCTGCGGGTGCATGAACACCAAGAGATCGAGTTCCTCGCACACCGCCCAGATGGGATGAAACCTCGGATCGGCGAGTTCCTCACCCTCGACGGAACAGCCGACGCTCACGCCCCGGAACCCATGTGTCTTGACCGCATCCCGGACCTGTTCGACCGCGAGATCGGGGTGCTGCAGGGCGACGGTGGCGAAGGCCACGAAACGGTCCGGCGTGGCGGCGCACATCTCGGCCAGCGCGGTATTCTGTATCCTGATCAGTTCGTCGGCCGCATCCCGTTCGGCATGGTACCAATACGGATTGATGCTGAGCGCCGCCACGTCGATCCCCTGCTCGTCCATCGCCGCGATCCGCGTCGTCGTATCGGCCATCAGCAGCTTGTCGTTGGCGTTCTCACGGCCAAGGACGGCCAAGGCTTCCGGCACAACGCAATGGGCATGCACGTCCACCGTCCTGACCCGGGTGCCATTGACGACCACTTCGCGGCGGCGGCCATGGTTATGCGGCATTGACGCGGAAGACTGTCCCCGTTCGGCCGGGGCACGGCCCAACCCACAGTCTACGAAACCAATCCCTCTCACACCTTTACCCATTTGCGACATCCCTCGTTTCCCGCACAAGAACCGAATGCGGTAACAACATATCGGCAGTTGCAGTCCGGATCATTTTATCGCTTACGGCGAATGCAGGCGAATGACGGGTCCGCTGGGTCTGGCTCTCGAACTAGCGCCCGGCGCTATGCGTCTGGATGAAGGTGCGCACACGGTTGATCGTGCGTTCCTTGAGCTCGGGCGGCTCCCTCCAGGGAAAGACCGTGATCTCGGCATTCGGCGCCAGTGACGCCACGTCGATCGACGACTGGAGCGGATGCGCCGGGATGTCGTCCGGCAGCACGAGAATCGGCGTCTCACAGTTGCCGATGACGTCACGCGAGACGCTGTAGAGGAAGTCGGGGTTCACGCGATAGAGGTTGTGCAGGTATTTGTCGATTGCGTCTTGGTCCAAGTCGGGCCGGCCGTCCAACAACTCGGGGGCCCAGATTTCCTGGCCGGACCGGTACATAACGTCGGGGTCTTCCGGCCAATGTCCCACCGTCTGGCAGAAGACCGCGGCGACGACCCGCTCCGGAGCGCGTTCGATCAGTTTTCCGGCGAAACAGCCGCCGATGCAGTAGCCCATATAGGCGAATTCGCGGATGCCAAGGTGATCCATCAGCCCGAGCTGATCGTCGGCGAAGCCGCCCCACGGATCGTCGATAGCAAGCGGCCCCGTACTGTTGCCGCCATTGGCGTTGCGCTGATCCATCGTGATACAGCGGAAGTCGTCCTTGAAGGCGTCCATCGCGTTGATGACCGCGGACGGCCAGTTGCTCATGCGGGAGTTGAGGCCGCCGCCCGGGGTCACCAGCAGCGGAAAGCCGCTACCGACCTCCTCGTAGCAGATGCCGACGTCGCCCTTCTCGTAGAACGGCATGGTTGTCTCCTTCTTTCATATCGATTGTCGCGGGGCGCCGTTTGCCGCCGGGCGCCAGGGTTCATTCTCACGATTCCGGTGGTGATTGCGCCAAGGGAACCGGCATTGAGCGGCGTATTAATTATGCGGTTTCCGGGTTGGGTTCCGCGAGCAAGCCCTTCTGCTCCATCATCGGATAGATGCCGCCGGCCTCCATGACCTCCATGATCACCGCGGGGAACCGTTTTCCTTGCAGGACCTCGCCTGTGCGCTTGTTGCGGACCGTGAACTGGCCGAACTCGACCTCGATCTCGTCGCCTTCTTCGATGAGGTCGGAGATCCCTGGGCACTCCAGCGCGAACACCCCGTAATTCGCGCAGTTCCGGAAGAACAGACCATTGATCGATTCGGCAATGATGCAGGTGACCCCGAGTTCCTTGAGCGAGCGCGCGGCCGGCCGGCCCGAGCCGGTCCCGAAGTTATGCCCGCCGACGATCACGTCGCCTTGCGAAACCTCGTCGACCCATCCGGGGCGATTGGCCTGAAACGCGTATTTCGGTTGCTCGTCGAAGGGCAGCAACATGACCGGCCCCGGAAGAATCAGGTCGGTGTTGATATGATCTCCGAACTTCCATGTTTTACCGTTGATGCGCATATCCGGTTCCCTCACATCAGTTCGCGCGGATCGGTCAGCGTACCGCGGATGGCGGTTGCGGCGACCGTCGCCGGGGACGCTAGAAATATCTCGGCCTCGGGGCTGCCCATTCGGCCCTTGAAGTTCCGGGTCGACGCGGTGACGCATTTCTCGCCGGGCGCCAGGATGCCATTGCTGTAGCCGCAGCACGCGCCGCAGGTCGAATTCGTTACGATCGCGCCGGCTTCCATCAGCGTTTCGACATAGCCGCGCCGGATTGCCTCCAAGTAGATCGCCTGCGACCCCGGCGTGACGATGAAGCGGGTGCCCGACGCAACCTTCTTGCCCGCAACGACGCGGGCCGCGATTTCGAAATCGTCGAGCGTCCCGTTGGCGCAGGAACCGATGAAGGCCTGGTCGATGTGAGCCTGATCCGCTTCCGAAACCGGGCGCGCGTTTTCCACGACCGTATCGGGGTAGGCCACCAACGGTTCGATGGCGCCGAGATCGATGCTACGTTCCGCGGCGAATTCGGCGTCGGGATCCGCGAATTGCGGTTCGAACTCGACGGATGGATTTCGCTCCCGGACATGCGCCTGGCAGATTTCGTCGGCCTCGAATACCGCGAACTCGGCGCTGATCTCGGCACACATGGTCGCCAATGTGCGGCGGGCATTCATGCTCATCTTGGTCACGCCATCTCCGACGAACTCGACGTTGTGCATGGCGTGTTCGCCGTAGTCATTGGCGATCTGCAGGATGATGTCCTTGCCGTTCAGCAACGGCGCCAATTCGCCCGTCAACTCATAGCGGATCGTCTCGCACACCGGGAACCAAGTCTGCCCCGTGGCGCAGACATAGCTCATTTCCGGATGGCCGATACCGCGCGCGGCGCAATTAAAGGCGCCGGCGCTGCAGGTATGGGAGTCGACGCAGGCGAGCAACGTTCCCGGAACCGCATATCCGAAATCAGCGACGAGCTGGTGGCAAATGCCCAGACCGTTATTCACGTCGTGAAACTTCGTAATGCCGTGCTTTTTGGCGAAACGCCGCGCCGCCTTGTGCATGCTCGCGCGCATCGGGCTGTCGGCGGGCGCGATATGGTCGAGCATGATGACGATCTTGCCGGGATCGAAGACTTCTTTCGGTTCGCGCATGCGGTTGTGCATGAAGTTCTGGTCGATCACCACCGCGGTTTCGACGTTGACCGTGACCAGATCGCCCGGCGCAACCGACTCAAGATTCGCGGCGCGCGCGAGGATTTTTTCCACCATCGTCATGGCCATAGGCGCATTCCTTCAACTAACCACTTGACGGCCGATCCGCCGAATTTCGAATTTTCCGCCGCGCGTGCGACCATGCGCTAAGCGAAACCGGCATGCGAATTTGAAAGGTCACATATGATGAAGCATACAAAAAAACTCCGCAAACTCATCGAAGCGGACGACATTCTGATGTGTCCCGGAACCTATGATCCGCTTATGGCGAAGCTGATTAAGCAGATGGGGTTCGAGGCGATGTATATGACCGGCGCGGGCGTGTCGCATTCGACCCTGGCCATGCCTGACCTCGGGCTGACGACGATGACGGAAATGGTGCAGCGCGCCGGGCAACTCGCGGACGCGTCCGACTTGCCGCTGATCTGCGATGCCGATACGGGCTACGGCAATGCCCTGAATGTCGTGCGCACCGTGCGCGAATACGAGCGGGCCGGCGTCGCCGCCATCCATATCGAGGACCAGGAAATGCCGAAACGATGCGGCCATTTCATGGGTAAATCCTTGATCGAAACGGACGAGATGGTGGGCAAGCTCAAGGCGGCGCTCGACACCCGTCAGGATGGGGACTTCTTGATCATCGCCCGCACCGACGCGCGCACCGCCGTCGGTTTCGACGAGGCCTTGGACCGGGCCCACGCCTATGCGGAAGCCGGCGCCGACGTGATCTTCTTCGAAAGCCCCCGGTCCGTGGAAGAGTTGACCGCGGTGCCGAAGGCCATTGACAAACCCGTCCTCGCAAACATGGTGGAGACCGGCCTGACGCCGTTGCTGTCGGCGTCAGAACTCCAGGACCTCGGCTATGGCGTCGTGATATTCGCGGGCGGTTTGGCGCGGTTCCTCGCCCGGCAGGCCGAAGGATTCTTGCAGAATCTCAAGGACACCGGCACGACCGCCGCATATATGGATCGCATGAACAGCTTCCAGGAACACAACGAGCTGTTGGAGTTGCCGAAGTTCGAGGCGTTGGCGAAGAAATACGGATTGTAACGGTAGACGGAGCCGGCGGGAGCGGTCAGGCGGCCAACGCCGGCAATGACACCGACCGCCGGTAATCCGGGTCGAAGATCTTGGTGCCGAGCACCTGGCAGCGCCGCATAAGACGGTATTCGTCAGGACCGTAGTCCGCGATGCCGCGATGCAAGGTGCCGAAGTTGTCCCAGACCACTACGTCGCCCTCGGTCCAGGTAAAGGTGTGGCGGAACCGCTCCTCAAGCTGGAAATCGACCAGCCACGCGAGCGTTTCGTCGCTTTCCCGCTGCGACATACCGACGATGCGCTCCGCATAACCGGGGTTGGCGTAAAGCACCTTACGGCCCGTGATCGGATGGGTCAGGAAGAGCGGGTGTTCCACTGGCGGCCGCTGGCGGCGCTGCTCGTCGGTCATCGGCGCGCGGCCGCTCTTGCGCACCGTGCGCATGTACTCCCACATCTTTTCGAAATTATGCACGACCACCGCATCGGCCAGCCGGGTCTTCATCTCCGCCGGCAGCGCATCGTAGGCCATGTGCATGTTCGCGAATTCGGTACCGCCCAACGTCTTGCCGTCGCGGCGCGGGATCTGCAGGCAATAGAGCACGTTCACAAAGCCCATGACCTCGCGGTAGGTCATGTCCGTGTGCCAGTCCTGCCCGGCATCCGGGAAACCGATATACTCACCGTCCACCTTGATGTTCGACAGGATGCCGACACCGGGGCAATCGACATGCTTCGACGGCTTGGCGACGCCCGCCTGGATGTCGCCGAACCGTTCGGAAAATGCCTTCAACTCGACGGACTCCAGCGTCTGCCCCGGGAATCGGAGATAACCGTTCTCGCCCAGCGCCGCCAAAAGGTCGGCAAAGGTCGCGTCGGCCATCGGCTGCGCCAAATCTAGCCCGTCCACGGTCGCGCCCAGAATATCGCCGCTCGGCGTAATCGTCAGCATGGGGTGTCCTCTTGCGAACATAGTGGGTTAATGGTTTGCCTCGCCCCGGCAAGGCCCCGGTAGGGCCGAATTATGCGGCGAAATCTGGCGTGCGGGCAAACGGCATTCAACATTTTTCAGGAACGGGGAACCACGAACTCCCATCGTGACCGGGCGGGGTCCGCCGTGGCGCAATCTTCGACGAAGAGCGTGCGCCAGCGATCGGATGGGGAATAGGTGGTTGCCGACTGCGGCCCGACGGTCAAACACAGCGCTGACCGATTCAGGACGAGGCGTCCGTCATTCCGAAGCGTAAACCGCTGCAGCGCCGAACTTTCGAAGAACGCTATCGATTCACTGCAGGGCCGAAGCAGAACCGATGCGCCGGGTAAGGCAGCCGAATTGACGCCGGCAACGGTGATGCATCGATCCACGGCCGGGAACCGAATGAGCCCTTCCGGGGTGAACACCACCGCACTGTCATTCGTGAGCCCAGGCTTACAATTATGCGCGAAGAGCGGAAGGTCGATGCGCAGCGTCTCTCCAACGCCGAGGATATCCACGCAATAGCCGTCCTCGGGGCGATCGAGCCGGTCGAGCAGCCGCAGATGGACCGCCATTGCCGATGAAGCCAGCGACGCGGCGCCGGAACCGAGCAACAAGAACATGACCATGAACAGGCGGCTAAGACGGACGACCATTGTCGGCTCCTCGGTTATTCCTGTCACTCGCCAGTCTTGTTTGCCGGTCCGCGCGCGCCGGTTCGGCCGCCCCGGCACCGGCCATTCCTGTGTCGGCCGACGCCTTATCAGCGTTTTCTTGCGCAAAAGATTGAACGATCGGCGTGATCGTACAGGCCACCACCGGAATCAGGAGCAAGCCGAGCAAGAGGCCGATAACGCCGTCCAGGCTCGCTGTTACGATCCACTGAATTGCACCCTGCGCCGCACCCGCCGCATCGGCGGCCATGACCGCAATTTCATGGATCGTTCCGTAGGGCAAATGCCAGCCCAGATCATTCAGGCCATGGACGATGATGCTGCCGCCCACCCAGAGCATCGCCGCCGTCCCGACGGTCGATATAATCGCCATCAACGTCGGCATGAAGGCGACGATCCTCCGCCCGAACGCCCGCGTCGCGGCGAAGTGTCCCACCTGGGCGATCTTGAGGCCGATATCATCCATTTTTACCAGCAATGCGACGGCGCCATAGACCAGCGCGGTAATGCCGATCGCGACGCCTGCGAGGACGGCCCCCTGCATCCACACGCTGTCGGACTCAATGGCGGCGAGCGAGATGGTCATGATTTCCGCCGAAAGAATGAAATCGGTCTTTATCGCCCCCTTCACACGCTGTTCTTCCAGATGCGCGGCATCGAGTGTCGGCGTCTTGTCCGCCTTGTGCTGGTTCCTATGAGCAATCAGATGCCAGATTTTTTCCGCGCCTTCGAAGCAAAGATAGCCTCCGCCGACCATCAGAAGCGGCGTCAACAGCCATGGCAGGAACGCGCTCAACAACAGGGCGGCGGGCAGCAGGATGACCAGTTTGTTGAAGACGGAGGCGCGGGCGATCTTCCAAACGATGGGAAGCTCGCGTGCTGCCGGAAGCCCGGTGACATATTTCGGTGTCACCGCCGCATCGTCGATCACCACCCCCGCGGCCTTGGCGCCCGCTTTCGCCGTCTGGCCGACCACGTCGTCAAGCTGACTCGCGGCGAGCTTCGCGATCAGCGCGACGTCATCCAGCAAGGCCAATAATCCGCTCATCGCCGTTTTGCTTTCACTCCGTCTCTGCCCTCATGCGCCGGTAACCGTGCGACGATCCGTCCAAAACCGTCGCAACAACGATCGGCGCCCGTGATTCCATCATCAACGGACACGCCGGAATATCCCAACCGTGGATCCACTTCAAACGCTGACGGGGAATCATGGTGGTCTCAGACTCTATACCCTACTCCGACGCGTCGTGCTTCGCCCGTGCGGGTTGTAGATCACGGACCGGTTCCGGCACCGCCGGCGACCGCAACCAAATTCCATTCAACCCAAGCGAATAAACCCCATTCGAAGTCCTAGTGTGAACAAATCACGGATAGTTCCGCTTATTGACTCGCTCGGAATCCGGCCGCAACCGGATAGCAAACCGGTTCGTGTAATTCGATGCACTGGGGTTTTCTGGACTTGGCCGGAAGTATTGGTCATGCCCATGGGCGATTACGTCATAGTCCCAGTTGGGTTGAATTCCTGAGGCATGGGCGGCTTCGACGGTTCGGCGACGCGCCTGGCTCACCAAAATTTTCTTCTTTAGCTCTTTCAAATCCCAAATCTCCCGGACCTGCTCCGCGAGCCGCGCCTCAACGTCGGCGAATCCCGGCGAGCCAGCGAGATTAGCGGTTTCCAGAGTGTCGTCCAAACGATTGAACAACAGGGGTGGGTCGGTATCGCAGTGGATATACTTGTAATGCCCATCAATCACACAAACCGCCGGTGCGGTGAGAGCATCCGCCGCCATTTCAGCGCAAATTACGCCATCGCCGGTCAGCGGATTCCCTTTGACCGCATCAATAAGACTGCGTCCGTCATACGGCGATTCGATTATGTCGAGGCCGTCTCTTCGCGACCCCATATCGACGAGCGTGGGTAGAAGATCGGCAAGAGAAACGTTACTCGAAACGCGCCTGACGGACTTGTTCCAAGGTGTATGGACAATGAACGGAACCTTCAGTGCCACATCGAAGAAGGACCGTTTAAACCAAAGTCCGCGCTCTCCCAGGGCTTCACCATGATCTGAAATGAAAATGACGACCGTGTTTCCCGCCAAACCCGACGTATCGAGTGCGTCCAGCAGTTTCGACACTTGGTCGTCGATAAAGCTGATGGCGGCATAGTATCCGTGCCGGGCGATCCGAATATCCGCGTCGGACATATCAGCTTCCTCGACGCCGATATGATCGAAGAGACGTTGTGAATGAACATCCAAGTCCTCGCGGGGGATCCTCGATATCCGGGGCATATCGATTTCATCATGCCGATAACGGTCCCAATAGGCCTTAGGCATTGCGAACGGATCGTGCGGATGTGTGAACGAGGTAAAAAGGCAAAACGGACGATCATCGTCTGAACGGGCATAGTCATGGATTTTGCGGACCGCCTTGAAACAGACCTCTTCATCGAAATCGAGCTGTATGGTCCGCTCGTAAATCCCGGACATCTTAACCCCGTTTACTTCGCCGGCCGCCGCCAGGAGGCGTTCCGGATCGTTTCCGCCGTGATCAGCCGCCCAGTTGGCGGCCCAATTGAAGTCTGACGGGTAGATATCCGTTGTAAGCCGCTCATCGAAACCGTGCAGTTGATCGGGCCCGATGTAATGCATCTTGCCGGACAGACACGTCTGGTACCCCAACAGCCGTAAGTAATGTGCGAAGGTGGGAATAGACGCGGCGAACTCGGTGCCATTGTCGTAGACGCCAGCGTTGAAGGATCGCAGGCCGTACATCATCGAGGCGCGAGACGGCCCACATAGGGGATAATTGCAATAGGCGTTCTCGAATATCACTGAGGTTTTGGCTAGGCGGTCCAAGGCAGGGGTTTTCGCAACGGTGTTGCCGTATGCCGGCAGGGCCCTGGGAGAGAGTTGGTCGGCCTGGATAATCAAATAGTTTGGCTGGTTGTCCGGCATACTTCATATGGCTCCGTAAATCGGAAATGACCCGCACAGATCGGCTACTTTCCGGCGCGCCTCCCGGCAACAGATATCAGATTTCGTTAAAAGCAACTGGGCGATGATTTCTCCCAATGTACGGAATTCACCTTGTTTGAAACCGCGTGTCGTCGCAGCTGCAACGCCGAGCCGAACACCGGTCCACGCCGAAGGATTGGCGGCATCGTAGGGCACCGGATTCTTGTTCGACGTGATATTCGCACTTTCCAGTATCGCTTCGGCCTCCTTGCCGGTCGTCGCCTGGGGCGACAGGTCGAGCAGCACGATATGTGTATCCGTGCCGCCGGAAACAACTTTGATTCCAAATGAGGTGAGCGTGGTAGCAAGTGTCGACGCGTTGTCTTTGACTTGCCGTGAGTATTCCCTGAACTCGGGCGTCAGTGCTTCGCCAAGGCACACCGCCTTAGCTGCGATGACTTGGGAATGAATGCTGCCTTGAACGCCGGGGAAAACGGAAGACTGCAGTTTCTTTCCCCACGTTTCGTCGCGTGCAAGGACGATCCCGCCCCTTGGGCCACGAAGCGTCTTGGTCGTCGTGCAGGTCACGATATCGGCAAACGGCACCGGCGACGGGTGGACACCGCCAGCGACCAATCCGGCGAAGTGCGCCATGTCAACAAGGAAATGGGCATTCACCATCTTGGCGATCGCCGCCATACGCTCGAAATCGATCTCACGTGGATAGGACGACCCGCCGGTGATCAGGAGAGCAGGTCGTATTTGTTTCGCTCGGGTTTCAACTTGGTCGTAATCAATTAACCCCGACTCGCGATCTACACCGTAGTGATGGGCTTCGAACCAGCGGCCGGACAAGTTGGCCCCAAGGCCATGACTCAGGTGTCCCCCGGCAGCGAGATCGAGACTCAGTATCCGCTCGCCCGGCTTCACAAGAGCAAAAAATACGGCCAGATTGGCCTGGCTCCCGGAATGCGGCTGGACGTTCGCGTAGCCAGCACCGAAGAGTTCTCTAGAGCGGTCGATTGCCACCTGTTCAACAGTGTCGACGTTTTGACCACCTCTGTGGAAGCGGTTGCCAGGGTAACCCTCCAAAGTCTTATTGGTCATCTCGTGCCCAAGCACGTCGAGCACCGCACGGCTAGCAATGTTCTCGGACGCAATCAATTCGATCTGATTCTGCTGACGCTTTCTCTCGGTCGAAAGGGCGGTGGCGACCAGCGGATCGACGTCCGCAACACCGGAATGAAAATGGGCCGACATGGGAGACCATCTCTCCTGCTATTGAGTATCGATGATGTGTCCTCGAAGACCCTGGATTGTTTTCCGCTCCATTGGCTTGCGCAAACGAGTTTTGTTAAAATTTTCACATAGAAAAACTAGGCCAATGAAATGTCTCTACGCCGGCAGACACAAGGACCGCATCTCAATGCGCTGCGTGCGTTTGAGTCCGCCGCCAGGCTCTGCAGTTTCACCGCAGCCGCGGAAGAGCTGGGTGTGACGCCGGGCGCCGTAGCGCAACATGTTAAGTCCCTGGAGGCGTGGGCGGAGTCGCCGCTCTTTATTCGCAACACACGTGGCGTCGTGCTGACACCATTGGGCGAAGACTTACTGCCCGATTTTACCCGAGCCTTCGATTATCTGAGCGAAGCCGTGCAGGCGCTGCGCAATAAGGCGGCCCCTCAAAAGGTGAGGATCGCCACTTTGCCTGCAATCGCACAGCTTTGGCTCTCCAAACGACTGGGCAGGCTTCGACAACTTTCGCCGGGAGTTTCCGTTTCCGTATTTGCTGTCCAGACGATGCCAAATCTATCGAGAGAGCCGTTCGACATTACCTTGTTCTTCGAAGATGATTCTCTAGAACACGACGGCACGGAGATTCTTCAGGACCGCATATTCCCAGTCTGCAGTCCTGCCGTCGGAAAGCGCCTGAGGTCGATTTCGGCGCTGTCGGACGAGTCGCTACTGCACGATGTCACCTGGGTGAACGACTGGGACACCTGGCTCGCATCCATTCCCGGTGGTAAGGAAATCAATTCCAGCGGACCGGTCTATTCTCTTTTTTCCGTCGCGTTGGAAGAAGCGCGCAATGGCGCCGGAGTTTTGATGGCGCACGAGGCCTTGGTGACACCGTTTCTCGACTCTGGCGAACTGGTATCTCCATTCGATCACAAAGTCAGCTTGCCACGGCGACTGATCATGCAAACGACGCCAACATTTGCCCAGAAAGAAAGTTGCGAACTCTTCAAAGCAGTGTTTGCGGAAGAGGATGTGAATACCAAACCTGGCTAGAAATTGAGGCAATGATGTAAGATCGTGGCTGCACGCGGATATCGACGCAATGTTCAAAATCCGTGGTTCCACCGGGAGCGAACACCGCGAATTCATCCAACTGAAAAGTTGGTTCGCTTGCCGATTGGCAGTCTAGTCGGAACGGATTTTTCACCCTACTCCGCCGCGTCCGACTTTCTCTGCGCGGGCGGCAGGTTGCGGGGCGGTTCCGGCACTGCCGGAGGGCTGCAACCTTCGACGCAACAGCGGCCAGGCTGGCGGTTGCGCGCGGGCTTGCCGTCTTCCCCGGCCAGGACACCGCGGTCCAGGAGCTTCTCGACCACGGCCACGCGGTCCTCGATCGGATAGTTGCGATAGATCTCCCGCTTCATCGCTTCCGGCGACCCGCCGCCGTGCAGACTGATCAACGAATACCAGCCCGCCTCGCCGGAGGCGGTCAAATCCTCCATCAGACGGGCGACCTCCATACGCTGCGCATAGGGCACGTCGGGCCGCGCGGTGAGCATCTCGGAAAGCCTACCGCCGGTTTCCGGGTTGTGGTCCTCGTCCGGCCCGGGTAGCGCCACGACCAGACCGCCCGAGACCTCGTGGCCGATCCGGTGCATGTCGTAAATCTGCGTCGCGAGCAGCAGCTTGCCGACATTCGAGAAGACCGGTTCCGGCTGGAACGCGCCGGACGGATCGCCTTGCCCGTAGGTCGAGGCCGCAACGCCACAGGCGAAGAACCCCTCGACGATCTTGATCAGTTCCACCAACCGGTCGCGCAGATGCGGCGTGCCGCCGGGCTCCAGGCCATTCGACTCGCACATCAACACGCCCGCGCCGATCAGCAGGTCGCCGAAACCGGCCCGCGCGCCGATGCAGCTATGCCGATGATGCGTAGCGTAGGTCGTCGTCAGGAATTGCGAATGCTCCCACTCCCCCGCCAGGAACACCCGGTCCCAGGGCACGAAGACGTCCTCGAACATCACGACGCCGGTCGATTGGCCGTAGCGCGCGCTGAACTTGGCCGCGCTCTCGCCGGGCCGGCCCGCGGGCCGCGCGACAATCGTCACCCCCGGGGCATCCAGCGGGACCGCACAGCATAACGCGTAGTCCGCATCGGCCTCGGTCATGTTCCGGCTCGGCATCACCAGGAATTCGTGCACATAGGGCGCCGCCGTCACGATCGCCTTGGTGCCGTTGATCACGATCCCGTCCTTGCGGCGTTCCTTGATCCGCACATAGACGTCCGGGTTGGACTGAGCATGCGGCCGCTTCGACCGGTCGCCCTTGGCATCGGTCATCGCGATGCCGCAGGTCAGGTCGTCGGCCTGCACCTGATGCATGTAGTTCACGAAGCGCTGGTGATAGTCCGTGCCCTTGTCTTCGTCGATACGGGCGGTCGCCTGGAACAGCGCGTTGAACGCGTCATGGGTCAGATAGCGCTGCGCGCAGCCGCTTTCGCGGCAGACGAGCCGCACGGCTTCCAGCTTGTTCAGCAGGTCCTGTGTGCTGCGGTTGATATGCAGCATCCGGTTGACCTGCTTTCCGCTGGTATGCTGCGTGCCGGTCATCACCGCCTTGTAGTCCTCGCGGCGCGCGAAATCGTAGGTCACGCCGATCGCCGCGATTCCGGGCGCCAATAGCGGATCGTCGGCGATCGAGTCCACCCGCCGGCCATCGACGAACACCGTGGGATCGAAGCGCCGCAAAGACTCCCGAAAATCCTCGCCAGACATCAGCATGTCATTGTCCCCTATGCCGTTCGCCGTCTAACCGCCGTTGAGCGCGTCGCCCAATTCCGACAGGTCGGGCGCGCGGTCCAGTTTCATCACCAGGTCGAGGACCTGTTGCGCACGATCCCGGCTCACGCACCGGGTCGCATTCGCGAAGAATTTCTCCTCGATGTCGGCGGCGCTCAGCGGGTTGGCGTCCGAGCCGCGATTGTGATCTTCGCGATGGGTGAACTCCTCGCCGTCCTTGGTCCGCACGGTCACCTCGCCGGAGTAATAGCGCGGATAATTCGATTGCGGGTCGACCTCGTAGGTCACGCGATCGCACAGCGCCAAGATCGCAGGATCGTTGAAAGCATTGGGATCCAGTTCGTCCAGCGTGAAGCGGCCGCGCGACAGGGCCGCCGCGATAATGTAATGCACGCTGAACTGCGCCTCGTACTCGTTTCGGGGCCGACGCTTGTCGGCTTCCGGTTCGCAAACGACCTGCACCTGGCCTTCCCCGATCCGCGCCGTGATCGAATCGATATCGCCGGGCCAGATGTTGTGCTCCTTCTGGAGCGTCAAGGCGGCGTCGGCGAAAGCATGGTTGAAATGACACGCCGGATACGGCTTGAAGGCAACGTTCATCAGCTCCCAGGACTCGCCCAGCCCCGCCGTGGCGATCTCCGCGTCATAGTCGGCGGTCGCCCCGATATGCTGCCCCAGGTGAAGGTTGAACAGACCATAGCGGCCCTCATACGCCTGCATCGGGCCGACGAAGCCCTGCTTCGCCATGGTCGCGGCGGTCACGCCGCAGACGCCGGCCCAACCGGGATGCTGACGCTTGGTCCATGCGCCGTCCGCCAGGAATTCGAGGCTGCCCCCCGCCATGCTCAGCGTAATGCCCTGCGCCAACGCGAGCTGCGACGCGCTGAGGTCGGCGAGACGCCCGGCCGCAAGCGTGCAGCCGAAGGCCCCGACGAGGCCTGTCGGGTGATGCCCTGCCCGATGGAAATTGCCGTTCACCGCCATGCCAATCCGCGATGACGCCTCCACCGCGATCAAATAGGCCGAGATCGCGCCCTTGCCGGTCGCTCCATGCGCCTGTGCCATCCCCAATACCGTGGGAACCGCGCTCGCCGAGGCATGGATGACCCCGCCGCCATGGGTGTCGTCGTAATCCAGGCCGTGGATCAGCGTGCCGTTCACATGAATCGCATCGCGCAAGGGTAACCGCATCGGCAGTCCGATGATGGGATACGGCCCCTCGCCGCCGAGCCCCTGCATCGCGTTGGCCATGATGTGGCCGAACCGGTATGTCGCCGATGCCAAGCCGATCCCGAGGCAATCGAGGATATGCAGCTTCGCGCGTTCCAGCACTTCTTCGGGAACCTCCAAATAGGAGAATCCGGTCGCAAAGGACGCAAGCCTCTCGGAAATCGTCATCGATGGATCCACGTCGTCGGCGGGCGTCACATCGGCTGGGTTGGCGACAGAACTCATGCGTAAATCTCCAACTGAAAGTACAATCTGGCCGCGTTTACGGCCTGTCATCCCTATCACAGATTTGTCCGGACCAATACGGGTTTTTACGCACCGGCACGGACCGGTATAGTGCGCCAATATCAACATCAATGCGAGGCTACCGGTTGTGCCGGATACCCAGGAAAACCCGAACGTCATCACCGACCATCCGAAACCGCTCGCCGGTATCCGCGTCATCGACATCGCCACCTACATCGCAGCCCCCTATTGCGCGACGATCATGGCCGAATTCGGCGCAGAGGTGATCAAAGTCGAACAACCGAAAGTCGGCGATCCCTGCCGCCGGCTCGGCAGCGTCACGGAATGCGGCGATACGCTGGTCTGGCTCAGCGAGGCGCGCAACAAGAAGTCGGTGACGCTGAACCTCAAGTCGCCGAAGGGCGCCGAGATGCTGAAGCAATTGATCGCCGAAGCCGACGTGCTGACCGAGAATTTTCAGCCCGGAACTTTGGAAGGCTGGGGCCTGGGCTGGGACGTCCTGAAGGAGGTCAACCCGCGCCTGGTCATGCTTCGGGTTTCGGGATACGGACAGACCGGACCCTACAGCGAAAAACCGGGATTCGGCCGCATCGGCAATGCATTCGGCGGCATCTCTTTCCTCGCGGGCGAGCCGGACAGGCCGCCGGCAACGCCGGGATCGGCGACGCTCGCGGACTACATGTCCGGCCTTTACGGCGCGCTCGGCGTGATGATGGCGTTGCGCACACGGGACGCGACCGGCATCGGCCAGGAAATCGATATCGGCCTCTACGAGCCGATCTTCCGCATCCTCGATGAACTTGCGCCCGCCTACGACAAGTTCGGCTATATCCGCCAACGCATGGGCGCGCCGACGGTGAATGTCTGCCCGCATAGCCACTACGAGACGAAGGACGGCCGGTGGGTCGCCATCGCCTGCACCAACGATAAGATCTTCGCCCGGCTGGCGGGCCTCATGGGGTGTCCAGAGGTCGCCGGCGACGGCATCTACGGCACGATCAAACAGCGCGACGCCGATCGGGCGGCCGTCGACGGCATGGTGACCGACTGGACGAAAAGTCATTCGCAGAAGGAGGTCATCGCCCTCTGCACCGAAGCCGAAGTGCCCTGCGGAATCGTCGCCGCGATCGACGAAATCTTCGAAGACCCCCACTACGCCGCGCGCGGCAATATCGCCCGCGTCGCCGATTCGCGCGCCGGCGAGATCGCAGTACCGAATGTGGTGCCGCGGCTGAACGAGACGCCCGGTGAAGTGGCATGGCTCGGCCCCGCGCTCGGCGAACACAACGCCGAGGTTTATGGCGCTTTACTTGGCCTTTCCGGCGATCAATTGGCCGCGCTGGAAGAGGAAGGCGTGATCTGAACCGGCGGTGCGCCGGCCACCCACAACCACAAGACGCGATATCTTTACTACGATACCGGTGCGTGTAATCCTCCCCGGATAGAAGAAGCCTACTCATCAAGGGGACGGGAAATACATGGCAGGATTCGACCAGTTCACGCGGCGCGCACTTATCACGGCGGGCCGTCTTTGTTTGGTTCCTGTCCTCGTCCTCTTCTTCACCGCCTTAGCAACCAGCAATCCCGCCCGCGCCGACTTCACCAAAGCGGTCTATCACGGCAAGGCCTTCTGCCCGAAGGGCACTCATTTCAGCCCCCGCAAGGGCGGCCAATGCTGGGACTGCCCGTCGGGAACGAAGCGCACCGTGCTGCCGGTCACCGGCAAAAAGGCCTGCAAGAAGAAGAGCCGGAAAGTCTACAAGCGGGCCGCGTCGATCAAGAAGGACAAGAAGGCCTGTAAGAAAGCCGGGCTGATCTGGAAAAAGAAGCAATGCTGGTCCTGCGCCGGATACAAGCGCAGCCTGTCCGGCATCACGTCGGACAAGGCCTGCGTCCGGAAGATCAAGGCCAAGCACTACAAGGCCAAATTCGTGCAGGATTTCGGCTGCGGCATCGGCCTCTACATGTCGATCAAGAAGTTCGGCCAGTGTTTCAAATGCCCGGCCAGCCACAAGTTCCGCACCATCAATAAGCTGACCGGCCCAAAGGCCTGCACCAGTTCATTCGCGAAGGTGTTCGCCGCCGATACGTCCGGCTTCTGCCGCAAGGTCGTCGGCGCGATCCGGGACGGCTCCAACGGCATGGCGAAGCTAAAAAAATCCGTCGGCAAGGTCATCGACCCCGCGATCAAGCCCGTCGCCAAGATCATCAACAAGGCGACGCCGGACCTGAAATCGCCGAAGGCGGTCACCAAGTTCCTGAAGAAACTGGACCTCGCCAGTCCGCGAAACCAGCCGGTGATGGAGGAATTGGCGCGTGTCGTCTCGCGCAACCAGAACCCCGCGAAATTCTCAAAGATTGTGTTGAATCCGGACATGGTCTGTTCCGGCAACCCGGCGAAGGTCAACAAGGCGCTCATGGCCGCCGGACTGCGCAAGAACCTGAAATTCAAGAAGGCGGGTCTTCTCGACGGGCTGCTGGTCTCATCGGCCCACGCCTCGTCCTACAACGAGAATGCCAAGACAGTCCTGCACGTCATCTCCGCGTCCGGCGACGTGAAACTGAAGGCATACCCGTTCGCCTTCGCCCCGTCGGTCGCAATCGTCACCGACCTGGGGCCGCGGTTCCACGTCTACCTGAGCTTCGGCGGTTCACTCACCTCGTCGCCGAGTTCCGGCGCTGCGCTTGGCTACATGATCTTCCCGAGCGCGGCGATCAAGGATTTCAAGGGCATTAAACTGCTCGGTCTGGAAGCGGAATTCGGTTTACGCCGCCTGCTCGACGTGGTCAGCCGCAACAAGACGGCGCTCGCCCGCCTGGAATGCATCAAGGACCGCGCGGATGGCATCGGGAACCGGCGCAAGAAATGCGGCTGGGACGGCGACGTTACGTTCAATATTTCCTTCAGCCCGAAAACCGCGACGGATTTCCGGAACAACGTCCCGGGCATCGGCGTGACCTGGAACCCGCATTACGACGCCGGATCGCTGAAACCGGGCAAAGGAGCACGCCAAGCATCCTTCACGGCGGATTATTCGATCAAGTTGTTCGGCAAGTAGGATCCCCCGGCGTAGCGCGCAATACGACCATACCGGGCAGAAACTTTACGCAACCATCGGAGCGTGCAACACTTGTCGTAACAAGAACCCAGGGGACAGGGCGACAAGCGTTTATGGATCGGACTTACCGGGTCTTCCCGCGCATCCCGCATTGGGCGCGCGGTCTCGAGACAGCAGTCCTAGCAACCCTGTTGTTGTTCCCCGTCCTTCTCCGGCCCGGCGAGGCCGCCGCGCATGGAAAGCGCCCCGACCTGCTGAAGCACTGCATCGACGTCTACAGCGGCAAGGGGATCAAGCTGCCCTTCGACCGCAAATGGCGCATCCGCTACAACAAGAAGAAACGGCGCTGGGAGTGCTATCTGCCGGAGACCATGGGTTTCAACACCGTGGTGCCCGAGCATGTGAAGGTCCTGGACGTGGCCGATGCCTGCTGGCGGCAGCTCCGCACGCCGAAGGTCCATTTCCACGAGGGCTCGAACGTCAAGAGCGCGAAATCGGTGCATTGCGGCAAAACCGACGGCACGGTCGCGAAAGGCGATACGGGCAAATCCACCGTCCTGCGTCTCTGCAACCGGTCGAACACACAGAAGATCTTTGCGTCCTACGCCTTCTGGGACACGCGCAACCGGCGTGACAAGGGCTGGACGTCGATCGGCTGGTATAAGGTCGAGCGCGGCAAATGCCGAGATTTGAGGATCGGTCGCCCCTACAAGTCCGATGTTTATATCCGCGGCGAGGGCGGTGGCAACACGTGGTCGGGCGGCGCCGGCTCCAATTTCTGCATCGATTCCAAGAAAAGCTTCGAGTTCATCCACGGCGACAAGACCTCATGCCGCGGTGGCAATCGAAAGCGCGTGAAAATGTCCAAGTTCAAGCTCCGCCACGGCACCGTCACCTACAATTTCCGTTGATTGAGCATGTGACCCAAACCCGATAACCACATCAAAAGAAACAGGAACCCATAATGGCCTATATCAGATCGCTGCCAAGAGCCGCCCTCTCCGCCCTGGTCCTTATGGGAATGTCCCTCGTCGGGATCACCGCCGCCTCCCCGGCGAAGGCCGATTTTTCCAAAGCCAAGTATCACGGGAAGATGGGCGTTTGCGGATCGACCTACGGCGCGAAAACCTACGGCAAGACACGATACGACCGGGCCTTCCTGCATGTCTGGAATAACACCTGCTGGTCCTGCCCCTCCGGCCACAGCCGCACCGCCAATCCGGACGTGAAGAGCCGGAACGCCTGCCGCCGGGCGGGCAAGACCACCTACAAACGCGCGACGAAACACAAAAAGGTCAAATTCCTCGGCAAGTGTCCGAAGGGACAATTCGTCCACACGCTGAACCAGACCTGTTATTCCTGCCCGAAACACTATCGCCGCAGCGGCAACCCGCATGTGGCCGGCAAGCATGCCTGTAAGCGCAGCACCAAGACGTCGCTAAAGGCAGCCAAATACCGTGGCAAGCCGGCACGATTGTGCCCGAAGGGCAGCTTCTTCGATCCGCGCAAGGGCGGCGAGTGCTGGTCCTGCCCCTCTTCGCACAAACACCGCACGGTCAACGCCGTGACAAGCGGCAAGGCCTGCGCCAGCAAGTTCACCCAGGTCTTTGCCGCCGACACGACGGCGTTGTGCCGCAATCTGATTTCCGCCGTCAACGCCGGTAGCCAGGGCGTCGCCAAGGTCTCCAAGAAGATCGAGCGTGTTACCAGTCCCTTGATGGATCCGGTCCGAAAAACGGCCGATAAACTATCGTCCAAGATCAAGTCGCCGAAAGAACTCAACAAGCTGCTCAACAAGGGCGTTTCGCCGCTGCTGCGCGACAAGGCGGCGTTGCGAGGACTGGACCGGTTCGCAAAGAAGGTCAACGCGCAACGCAGTAAGATCAAACGCGCGATGTTGAATCCCAAACTCGTCTGCGACAACCGCGGCCGGGGTTTGGTCAACGTCTTCAAATCGCTGGACCTACTACCGCGCAAACGGGCAGGCCTGTTCGACGGTACGCTCATCAAGAGCGCCAACGCCAGTACCGGCCTGCGCCCCCATATCGCGATCGCGCTCAGCAACAGCGGCCGGTCGGCGGCGAATTGGCACGGCGCTACGGTGGGGCTCACCTTCATTTCAAACGGCGATCAGCACCGGATTTTCCTCAGTCTGGGGCCCGTCACCTATTTCTCGACCCGCGCGGGTTATGACATCACGTTGGCTGGAATGTATTTCCACAGGGCGAACATCACGAATTTCGACCTTGTCGACCACCTCGGCGTCGAATGGGGCTTCGCCAAAGGTAAATGGCTCGACGATTGGCTGGATCAACTGACGAAGAAATACCCTACGCGCGGTGCGGTCCTGGCTTGGTTACCCGGCGGCATCAACATCTCGCACGACCCGCTATTCCAAGAGTTTCCCGGCATCGGGACAAACTTCGTCAGCACGGACGATCCCGACGAAAAGGGTAAAGGCCTCGGCCCGGTCGACGTCAGTGTGTCGTTCGACGTGACGTTGCAGCTGATCAAGATCCGCTAACGCGTGCCCTAGGCCGCCTCGGCGATCTGGCGGACGGTCTCCAGCGTCCGCTGCGCCTTGTAGACGATCGGGTAATCGATGAAGTAGCCGTCCATCTGGATCGACGACGAACCTTCCTTCTCGGCCTGCTCGAAGGCGTCGATCACGCGTTGGGCGAAGGCGACTTCCTCGTCCGTCGGCGTGAACACGCCGTTCACCACGTCGACTTGCGGCGGATAGATGCACATCTTCCCCTGGAAGCCGATCTGTTTCACATGCGCCGCGGACTTCTCGAGGTTTTCGAGATCCTTGATATGGATCCAGACAGTGTCGAGCGGCTGCTCGATACCCGCCAGCCGGGACGCCATGACCATCTCGGCGCGCGCAGGCTCCAGCTCGGTCTCGGCGATCGTCCACTCCATGTTCATGTCGAGGGTGTAGTCACCCGCGCCGAAGGCCATGCGCTTCACCCGCGTTCCGGCGGCGGCGACGGCGCGGGCGGCGGCAATCCCCTTACCGGTCTCGATGATCGGGATGATGTCGATACCGCCGATGGGCAGGCCACGCTCACGCTCCAGGTTCCCGACCAGCCAGTCGAAGGACCGTATCTGGTCCGCGCTCTCCACCATCGGAAAGATGATGCCGTCCAGCCATGGGCCGACGACCGCCGCGGCATCGCCATAGCAATACTCGGTCTCGTAGGAGTTGACCCGGACATAGCCCCCGCCCCGCCGCGGTTTCTTCAATGCCTCGACGACGAGATCGCGCGTCGCGACCTTTTCGGCGTTCGCGACCGCGTCCTCCAGATCCAGGATCACGTGGTCGGCGCCGCAGCCGAAAACCTTCTCCACCTTCCGTGCGTGATTGCCGGGCGCGAAAAGGAAACTGCGGAATGCGGGCATCGTGAAATCCTCTGGTTCGACTACGGATGCGCCGATCATGCCAAACACCGGCGGCGGGGACAAACCGGCGACCCGTCCCATCCTCCCGCGATTGGACAAATTGACGCATACAATAATTTATTACTGTTTTACAGCAATTTTTTATTGCCTGGCTTATTCAAGACCGATAGGGTTTTGCAACACCAGAAGCGACGGAGACATTATGCAAAACATCGATCGAATCCAGCGGATCAGCCGCGTCATGCGCCTATTCTGTACAATCGCGATACCGGCGATCCCACTGACGTTGGCGCTGATGTGGTTCAATTTCGAGCTGTGGGGCCGGACGCATCCTGAAATCATCGGATTCGGTCCCCTTCCCCAGCCGATGCCGGCGATGTCGCTAATCCTGGGATTCGTCGTCTCAATGATCCCTGGAAGCCTCGCCGTCTACGCCGTCCTGCGGCTCCGGCAGCTTTTCGACTTCTATACGCGGGGATTGATCTTCACGGCCGAGAACATCCGCTGTCTGCGCGGATTCGCGTTGGCCACATTAGGGATTGCTTTGGTTAAACCTATGGCCGGAGCTTTGATGAGCGTCGTGCTGACCATGACCAACCCGCCGGGTCAACGGATGCTGTCGGTCAGCTTCGGATCTTCGGAACTGACCACGCTGTTCGTCGGCTGCGTCTTCCTGATCATCGCGTGGATCATGGACGAAGGCCGTGAACTCGCCGAAGAACAAGCGCAAATCGTGTAGGAACGGAGCCGCCCCTCATGCCTATCGTCGTAACCCTCGACGTCATGCTCGCGAAACGCAAGATGAAGTCCAAGGATCTGGCCGCCCGGGTCGGCATCACCGAACAGAACCTGTCGCTACTGAAATCCGGCAAGGTCAAAGGCATCCGTTTCGGCACGCTCGAAGCGATCTGCGATCACCTGGACTGCCAACCCGCCGACCTGTTGTCCTATGCCCGGGCGAACGTCAAATGACGATGCGCCGGGTCGTCGTCACGTTTGGGTTGATGCTGATCGTCTCCGGCTGCAGCAAGGCGCAGCTCAGCAACATGGCGGATACGGTCTGCCGTGGCCTGGAGAATTGCACGGTCTACGACGAGGAAGGCAATCCCAGTAACCGCGATTGGAAACCGCCGGTCGACCGGCGGCGCTGAAACCGTCTAGCGGCCGCCGACCGGCAGCCGCCATTCCCGCTTGAGCACGATGGAATAGGTGAAGCGGCCTTCGGGATGGACACTGACCGACGCTTCGAACAGACGGTTTTCCTTGCCCGTATACCGCCGGACGATGGTCATGGCCGAGGTGCCGGGCGCCACGTCGAGGGCCGCCTCCAGCCGCTCCGGAACGGTGCTCGGGAACATCTCGACCGAGACATTCTCGACCTTCTCGCCGTATTCGCTCTCGACCATATTGTAGACCGGCCCGGACCGTTTTCCGATCATGTCGAGGATGCCGGCATATTCCGGAATGAGATAGATATCGCTCCAGCATATCGGCTGGCCCGAGGCGTCGACGCGGCGCACACCGCTGATCCGATGGCGCTCTTCGCCCGGCCGGCAGCGCAGCACGCGGGCAAGACCACGATCCAGCGTCAGGTCCTCGGTCTCCATCACATACAGACGCGTGTCGGCGGAGTATTGCAGCAACTCGGACAATGAGCCGATCTGCTGCACATATCCCGGCCCGAACTCGGTGGCTTGCACGACGGTGCCGGACCCTTGCCGGCGGGCGACGAGGCCGATTTCCTCCAACCGCCGCAAGGCTTCGCGGATCGTATAGCGGCTGACGTCGAAGCGTTCGCACAGCTCCAACTCGGTCGGCAGCATCGAGCCGATGGGAAACTTACCGTCTCCCACTTCCTTCATCAGCACGTCGGCGACGTCCTGATACCGCGGCTGCGCCTTTGGTGTTCGCGTGTCGTCCATTTCACCGTCCATCAAAGCGCACCAGTGTATGGGTTCCAAGGCGTTTAGAAAAGTGGAGCCGGACAAGACGACGCAGTACGATGGAGGTCAGATCGCACGACCCAACCGGCATTTTGTCACCCAGTAAGGCCGCTTCTCATGCTTCTCCCCTCTTCGACGCTGTACACGACTTCCGATTTCGACCTGGAAAAGGGCGGCCGCTTTGCAGCGCTCGACATCTCCTACGAAACCTACGGCACCCTGGATGCGGACGGCGGCAACGCGATCCTCCTCGGTCATGGCTACACCAGCAACCCGCGTGCCGGCGGACCCGGCGGATGGTGGGAGGAGTTGATCGGACCCGGCCGGGCCATCGACACGGACCGTTTCTGCGTCATCGCCTCCAACATGATCGGATCGTCCTACGGCAGCACGGGGCCAAGCCACGCCGATCCGGACACCGGCAAGCCCTACGGCTTGGGTTTTCCGGACATCACGACCGGCGACATGGTCGAAGCGCAATGCCGGCTGCTGGATCATCTCGGCGTCGGTCAGTTGGCGGCGGTGGTCGGATTCTCCTACGGCGGTTATTTGACCTTCGAATGGGGCACCCGGCACCCGGAGCGGATGCGCGCCCTGGCCCCTGTCGCCACGGGGATCACCGGCCGCGGCGACCCGGCATCGGTCACGGCGTTGATCGACCGTTTCGCCGCCTGCCCGGGCTGGAACGACGGCGACTACTACGCCGACAAGAAGGGTAGCGGCGTTTACGACGTGCTGGTCGACATGCGCGTCGAGACGCTGACCAACTACGGCATCGCCAAGCAGTTGGAGGATACCGTCGCCGATCCCGCCGAGCGCGACCGCCAGATGCGGGGCATGGCAACCGGATGGGCCGAGGAATTCGACGCCAATTCCCTGATCGCGCTGCGTAAGGCGGCGATCCTGTATGACGCGAAGCCCCGCGCCGCGGAGATCAAGGCCCCACTCCTCTATGTGCTGTCGCGCACCGACACGCTGTTCCCGCCGTCGCTCGGCCCGGAAACGGTCGATCATCTCGCAGGCATCGGCGTCTCAGCGGAGTATCACGCGCTCGATAGCGAATACGGCCATCGCGGCCCGTCGGTCGATTGGGCGAAATGGGGCCCGGCGCTCAAGACGTTTCTGGAACAGCACGGCTAGACCACGCCACCATAGGCCAAGGAAAGGAACCATCATGTCCCGGGGAATGATCACCGCACCGCAGCCCGAAGCCGTCGAAGCCGGGGCGCTCTGCCTCCAGCGTGGCGGCAACGCCATCGACGCTGCGGTCACCTGCGCCTTGGTGGAAACCGTGGTGGACCCGCAGATGTGCGGCGTCGCCGGGTTCGGCACGATGCAGGTCTACATGCCGAAGCGGAACATGCACGGCTTCATCGACTTCCACACGACCGCACCCGCGGCGTCCACGCCCGACATGTGGGCCAGCGAGATCGAAGCCGAGGCACGCGACGGCTTCGGGTTCTTCCTGAAGGGCCGGGTGAACGAGGTCGGCCACCAATCGATCATGACGCCGGGAAGCCTAAAGGCGTTCTACGAGGCGATCGCCGAATACGGCACGATGGATTGGCGCGACATCGTCGCCCCCGCCATCGCCGAGGCCGACCAAGGCGTCGTCATCCGCCCGACGATGCATCAATACTGGTCGAAATTCTACGACTACGGCCGCGTTCCGACGATCGAGAAACTCGCCCATACGCCGTCGGGCAAGCGCATCTATTTCGACGGAAGCGGCAACCTGAAACGCCCCGGCGACCTGCTGGAAAACCCGGACATGGCTTCCGCGCTCCGCCGCATCGCCGAATGCGGCGCCGAGACCTTCTACACCGGCGAAATGGCCGAGCAGATGACCGAGGATATCGGCGCACACGGCGGGTTGTTGTCGCGCGAGGACCTCGCCGCCTACGAAACCGTGCGGAGCGATCCCCTCTGGGGCACCTACCGCGGGCATCGCATATCCACGGGATGCCCGCCGGGCGGCGGCATCATGATCGTCGAGATGCTCAACATCCTCGAGAATTTCGACCTGCAGGCGATGGGCCACAACAGCCCGGAATACATCCGCACCGTCGCGGAAGCGATGAAGATCGCGACCAGCGACAAGGACCGCTTCGTCGGCGACCCGGCCTTCGTCGACGTTCCGGTCGACCGGCTGAACAGCAAGGACTATGCGGCGACCCATGCGGATGCCATCGGCCGCGGCGAGAAGGCCCATGTGGAACGCTTCGACCCGACCGACGAGCCGCGCGACACCACGCATGTCTCCGTCATCGACGGCGACGGCAACGCGGTCACGGTGACGCATTCGCTCGGCAGCCCGTCCGGCGTCATCACCGACGGTCTCGGCTTTATGTATAACGGCTGCATGGCGGTGTTCGACCCGCGCCCCGGCAAGTCGAACTCGGTGGCGCCGGGCAAGCGCCGCTTCACGTCGATGGCGCCGACCATCGTGTTCCGGGGCGACGAGCCCTATATCGTGATCGGCGCGCCGGGCGGCACCTTCATCGCCATGGGTATCCTGCAATCGCTGCTCAACGTCATCGACTTCGGTATGACGATCTCCGAGGCGGTGGCGGCCCCGCGATTCACCTGCAACAGCGACACGATCGACTTCAGCAACCGCATCCCGCGTTTCGTGCAGCAATCGCTCGGCCAGATGGGCTACCCGACCGCGCGCAGCCACATGTCCTACACCTACGCGGGCGTGCACGGTATCCTGATCGACGACAAGGGCGTATGGCACGGCGCCGCCGACCCGGGCCGCGACGGCATGGCGTTGGAGGTCTAAACAAGAAAACGAACCCGAGGGCTTATGGCCATGGACCGTATCGGCGAGATCATCGGGGCCTATGACAAGCAGGGCATTCACCGTACCGGCAGCGATGTGGACCGCGCGTCGGCGGATTGGCTTGCGGGAGAATACGCGGCGCTCGGGGTCACGCCGGAGCGGTCGACCTACGGCCTGGACCGGGTCGATGTCGTCGCCGCGTCCGCGACGGTGGATGACACAACGTTAGACGGCCTGCCGCGTTTCGATGGCGGCACGACGGGCCCAGACGAACTGACCGGCAAACTGGGCCTGATCGGCAGCGACGCTCCGATCGGTCTCGCCAAGACCGACCCGCGCTCCACGCCCGAGGTCGAGGAAATCCGCCGCAACGGGCCACACCGGGCCATCATCCAGATCACCGACGGCGGGCGCGCCGGCCTTTGCCCGATCAATGCGGACCGTTTCACCGACCCCTTCGGCCCGCCGGTGCTGCAAGTTTCCAGCGAACACGCGTCCTTGCTGGAGAAGGCCGCCGCCGATGCGGCAACGGTCTCAGTCACCATCGATACAGCACGCACGGCGGCGACCTCGGACAATATCGTCGGCCGGATCGAGGGGTGCGATCCGTCCCTCGCCCCGCTGATCGTGATGACGCCGCGCAGCGGCTGGTGGAGTTGCGCGTCGGAACGCGGGGGCGGGCTCGTGGTGCTGCTGGAGATCATGCGGACGCTGAACAACGCATCGCCCGACCGACCGGTCATCTTCACCGCGAACTCCGGCCATGAACTGGGCCATCTCGGCCTCGACCATTTCATCGAGGAAAACCCGGGCATCGTGCCGAACGCCCATTGCTGGATCCATCTCGGCGCGAATTTCGGTTCATCGGTCGACGGCAAGGCGAAGCTACAGGCGTCCGACGAAACCCTGCTGAAGCTGTGCCGCGCCAAGATGCAGGAGGTCGGTGCCCCAACGGAATTGGAAACGCCGCTGGACCAGCGTCCCGGCGGCGAGGCGCGCAACATCCATGACCACGGCGGCCGCTTCGTATCGTTGCTGGGCACGAACGGGCTGTTTCATAACCCGGACGACCATTGGCCGGACGCCATCGACGTGGACAAGACAGCCCGGCTGTCGAAGGCGTTCTCGGACGTCGCTGTCGCGTTGAGCGCGGCCTAATAACGGATCGAGTTCACGACGCCGGTCGCGACCGTCTCGCCGCGGCCGTTGACGGCGCGCAAATCGGTAAGCGCACCGTTTTCCCGCCGCCCCTGGACTTTGACGGAATCGTCCCAGAAAACCGGCTTCAGGAACTTCAATTCCACGTCCATCTCGGCAGGCACGCCGTCCAGCGCCAGGGCTTCGAGCAGGAAATTCACGGTCTGGTTTCCGGCGATGATCGGCGCGCGGAAGCCGTATTCCTTGGCGACCTCGGGCACCGTATGGATCAGGTTCGTCGTGCCCTCGCAATAGCCGAGCGTCGTCTCCGGCGTGCACTGCTTCTCCAACAGCGTTTCGAAGCCACTGTCGTCGGCGGCAGGCCGCTCCTTGCGCGTGCCCTTCTTCCCGTCGGGCGCCTTGGTCGGGTCCATCATCATCACGTCGGGTTCCACCGTCAGGACATGCGTGCCGTCGGCCTTATGGAACTCCCACCGGCTCTTGGTGACCCAGCCCCGCGAAATCTCGGGGATTGCGATGTACTGCCCCGTCATCGTCACCGTTTCGCCCAGACGAACCGGCGCATGCACCTTGAGCCGGTGCACGATGTGGACGGGCGCACAGTCCGGGCGGCAGGACTGGATCGCGTCCGTGTTGAGCAGGATCGTCCGCCGCGCCAGGAATGTCGGGTCCACGACATCGCCATAGCGCTCCGGCGGCATGTCGCAAAAGCCGTGTTTCTGCCGCTGGTCGGCTTCCGACACGGTGATGTCCTCCGGGGGAAATTCATACCCCGGCTCGATCCGGTATTCTGCTGTTGCCTGCGACATGGGTGTCCTCCCGGGAGTGAAGCCTAGCGTTGTTCCGCCTTCATCATGTCCGCGGCTTTCTCCGCGATCATGATCGTCGGCGCATTGGTATTGCCCGACACCAGGGTCGGCATGATCGACGCATCGACGACCCGCAACCCCTCCAAGCCGTGCACCTTGAGCTGGTCGCTGACCACCGCCATCGGGTCCGATCCCATCTTACAGGTTCCCACGGGGTGATAGAGCGTGGCGCCGGTCTGCCGCGCGAAATCTATGATCTCATCGTCCGAGGCGCAGTCGGGGCCAGGCACCGTCTCGGCCTCGACATACTGCGACAAGGGGGCGGCGGATATCAGCTTGCGCCCGATCCGCATGCCGGCGGCCAGGGTCGCCCGATCCGTCTCCTCCGATAGGAAGTTGGGCCGGATCGCCGGTGCCTCGAAGGGATCGGCGGATTTGATATGGATGCTGCCCCGGCTTTCTGGACGCAGTTGGCACGGCCCAATGGTCATGCCCGGCTCCCGGTCAAAGATGCGCTTCTTCGGGTCCTTGAAGCTTGCATGCGCAATATGGAACTGCACATCGGGCGACGCGACCTCGGGACGGCTTCGCACGAAGCCGTACACGATTCCCGCGGTGAACGTGAGGATACCCCGTCGGCCGACGGCGTATTTGAAGGCCTCCTTGACCATCGAAAGCCCGCGCGTCTGCTCGTTCAGCGTGATCGGCCGGTTGATGCGCGCCACCAGCCGGCAGATATAGTGGTCCTGGTGGTTCCGGCCGACGCCGGCAAGTTCGTGCCGCACATCGATGCCGTGTTGTTTCAACACGTCGGGCCGGCCGACGCCCGATAGTTCCAGGAGTTGCGGCGACTGCACCGCCCCCGCCGACAGGACAACCTCCAAACCGGCGCGCGCCTCCTTTTCCACCCCTGCCTTGTCATAAACGATCCCGGTCGCGCGCGTGCCATCGAAGGTGATGTGTTTGGCATGCGCCTCGGTTTCCACATGCAGGTTCGGCCGGTTGCGCGCCGGATTGAGGAAGGCGACGGCCGTACTGTTGCGGCGGCCGTCTTTCTGCGTGACCTGGTAGTACCCGAAGCCATCCTGTTCGGCGCCGTTGTAGTCCGGGTTACTCGGATACCCGAGACCTTCCGCCGTTTCGACCACCGCATCGAGCAACTCGTGGCTCTCTATCATATCGGCGACATTGAGCGGCCCGCCGACGCCGTGGAATTCGGAATTACTGTTTTCCCGGTTCTCGGATTTCTTGAAATACGGCAACACGTCGTCATACGACCAGCCGCGATTGCCGAACTGAGCCCATCCGTCATAGTCGAGGCGATGGCCGCGCACATAGAGCATGCCGTTGATCGAGCTTGACCCGCCGAGGACACGCCCGCGCGGGATCGGAATCGGCCGGTTGTAGGTGTAGGGGTCCGGCTCCGTGTCGAAAAGCCAGTTCACGCTGGGCATCGCCATCGTCTTGGCAAAGCCGACCGGAATATGAATCCAGGGATTGCTGTCCTTGCCGCCCGCCTCGAGCAGCAGGACGCGCACCGACGGGTCTTCCGTCAGCCGGTTGGCGAGAACGCACCCGGCGGAACCGGCGCCGACAACGATATAGTCATAGGAAACAGGTTGGGAGGACATGGACGCTTCCGAACAGTCTTTCTTATTCGATTGCGCCTATTAGATACCGAAATGTCCGCGCCGTCAGCCGGGACGTTCGCCACCCCGGCTGACGGTTCAATGCAATTGCAGCTATCCCTTCGGTCCCGCAAGCAGCCAGATGAGCAAACCCAATACCGGAAGGAGCAGGATCACGACGATCCAAATCACTTTCGCGCCCGTCCCGGCGCCACTTTGAATAATTTTTACGATCGCCCAGACATTGGCGATCAGAATGATCAGACCAAGAATTCCACCGACTTCAATACCCATATTTCAGTTCCCCTGTTCCATATGGTACGTGCCCCCAAATAAAATGCCGCGCCTAGTCACGCGCGACGAGCCGAACGTAATCCTCCATCGCACCGTTATCAAACGCCCGCAGCACGCTGAATAGTTCCGCGCTGTCCTGTTCGCCCAACACCGGCACGACAAGCCCATCGAACTTCACGCGCATGTCGTCCCAGCTCATCGGGTTTTCGGGATTGCCCAACGCGAGCGGCGTTTCGGAGTCCAGGGACGAGCCGTCCGTGAAATGAACCTCGATCCGCGCGGACCGCACGTCGCGGCCCTCGTCAGGCACCAATTCGACCCGGCTGACGAGATTCTGCAGCGACGGATCCTTGACCCGGTCGTCGGCGAAATCGTTGGCGGTCGCCATATGGCCTTGCAGCCCCAATGCGGTGCAATACGCGGTGCTGAATTTCCCTTCGAGACCGGTTTGCGGACCGGGCTTGCCCGCCATCTGGATGCAGAACGGGCTGACCTGTACACGAATGCCATCGATCTCCCGGCCCTTCACCGCGTCCGACACCTTGCGCGCGGAGTCGATGACCGGATGCGTCAACAGGCAGGACGCATACGGCTTGAAGGTATTCTGGGTGATTTCCCATTGGCCGGCTGGATCGAAGGGCCGGAAGGCCGCTGCTCCATCCTGGATCAGCGCTTGCGCCAACGGACCCTCTTCCTCGATCAGGTTCTCCGCCGCCACGAAGCCCTCTGCGGCGAGTTCAGCGGCCAGTATTCCGTTCAACGCCGCCTTACCCGCGTGGAACGGCTTGGACATCGTGCCGAATGAGCCGATCAAGCCGCCAACCTGCGTCGCGGCGGCCCCCAGCGCATTGCGAATGCCCGCCTCGTCCAGTCCCAACAGGACGCTCGCGGTGGTCGCCGCGCCGAGGCAGCCGAACACGCCGGTCGAATGGAAGCCGCGTTCGTTCGCGGCCTGTCCAAGACCGCCGCTGCCTAGGCGCGCGGCGGTTTCGAAGCCGACAATATAGGCCGCCAGGATATCGCGCTCGTCCGCGCCGTGATGCAGCCCCAGCGCCAAGGCGGTGTTCCAGGTCGGACTCGACAGATGCGCCACCGCGCCGACATGCGTGTCGTCATAGTCCAGACAGTGCCCCAGCGTCGCGTTGACCAGCGCCGCCGCGGCCGGAGCGGCCTTACCGCCAAGCAGCAATTGCGCATTGCCGGTGGTGCCCCATTTTGCGGCGACCTGGCGAACCGTCTGCCCGGCCCCTTCGGCATGCGCCCCGATCCCGACGCCGACCGTGTCGACGAGGCACATCCGGGCCGCCTCGATCACCTCGGTCGGGAAGTTCCGGCCCCGCGCGGTGGCGATGAACGCACCGGCGTGGTCCGCATTTGGTGTCTGTGTGGTCGTGGTCATGGCGTTACGACTCCTGCTTTCTTGAGCGTGTCGCGCTCGGCGTCGGAATAGCCGAGATCGGCCAGGACATCGTCGGTGTCCGCGCCCAATTCCGGCGCGGCGGTGCGGCCGTCCCGTGTCAATCCCGCCCGGGCAAAGGGGCTAACCAAGTGAGGCAACCGCCCTTCCGTCGGATGGTCATAATACTCGATGTTCCCGCGGGCCGCGACGACCGGCTCGGCCAGCGCCTCGTCCGGCGCATTGATCGCCGAGATCGGAATCTGATGTTCCTCCATCACCGCCAGCAGGTCGGCGCGGTTATGCGTGCTACAATATTGCTCGATGGCGTCTCGGAACAGTCCGGCTCGCTCGCCGTGATCGCTGTGCCGGTCTTCGAGCCCCTCGTCCTCGAAGATGAGGTCCTGCCGCCCGATCACCTCGCAGAACTGCGCCCAGTTATGCGCCTCCAGCAGGGACACGGCCACGGGCTTGCCGTCCTTGCATCGATAGGTGTTGTAGCGGGGGTTGGCCCCGAACGCCTCCAGCATCGGCAAACCGGCCCCGCCCGTGAGACGCGACATGCCGCCGGTCAGGACGATATTGCACATATACATCAGACTATCGAACATCGAGAGGTCCAGGTAACAGCCTTCGCCGCTATCCTTGCGCCGCGTCAGCGCCGCCAGCACGCCGATGGCCGCCATCGCCGCCGCCGCATAGTCGGCGGACTGGAAGCCCGGCACCGACGGCACCGGCTCGCGCTCCAGGTTCATCCCCATCAGGCCGGTCATCGACTGGATCACCAGATCATGCCCCGGCACCCGCGCCAACGGTCCATCCTGCCCGTAACCGCTGATCGAGCAGTAGACCAGCGCCGGATTGACCGCCTTCGCCGCCGAATAATCGATCTTGAGCTTGCCCGTCACGCCGGGCCGGAACGATTCCAGCACCACGTCCGACGTCTTGAACAGGCGGTAGGCCACCTCGCGCCCCTCGTCCGAGGCCAGATCCAGCGCGATGGCGCGTTTGTTGGTGTTGACGCTGTTGAAGTAGACGCTGCTGTCCTTGTAGTTCGGCGGATTGTGCCGCGCGTAGTCGCCGACGCCCGGCTGCTCGATCTTGATCACGTCCGCCCCGAAATCCGCGAGCAGTTGCGCGCACCATGGCCCCGGCAGCAGCCGGCTGAAATCGGCGACCTTGATCCCCGCAAGCGGCAGATGGGCCTTGTTCTTATCGTTATCGGTCATTGCGGGTCCTGTTCATTCCAATCAACTCATTTCCCTTTGAAGGTCGCCTGGCGTTTCTCGAGGAACGCGCCGATCCCTTCCTTACGGTCCTCGGTCTCGTAGATCGAGGTCACGACGAAGGCCTCATAGTCGAGCGCCGACGTCAGATCCATCTGCATGCCGTTGTAGACGACCCGTTTGATGAAGGCATGGCTGAGCGGCGCCCGCGTCGCGTAGAGATCGACGATCTCCTTCGCCCGCGCCAGCGCGCCGCCCTTCGGCGTCAACTCGTTCACCAGCCCGAACCGATAAGCGGCGTCCGCATCGATCGGCTCGGCGGCCAGCATGATTTCCAGCGCGCGCGCCGTGCCGACGATCCGCGGCAGGCGTTGCGTCCCGCCCGCCCCCGCGACGGTGCCGATCCGGGCGCTGGTGATCGCGAAGCTCGAATCCTCCGCCGCGATGCGCAGATCGCAGGCCAGCGCGAATTCGCAACCGCCGGTCATGCAGAAACCTTCGATAGCGGCGATGACCGCTTTAGCATTTTCCTCGAAAGAGCGGCACAGTCGGTGCCAGCGGCGCATATAGGCGTGCGTCTCGCCGGGCGAACTGAGCGCCTGCGCGTCGTTCAGATCGGCCCCGGCGGAAAAAAACTTCTCGCCGCCGGTCACGATGATGCCGCGCACCTGGTCATCGGCCTCGGCCGCCGCGGCAGCGTGCATCATCTCGTCCATGACGACGGTGCTGATCGCGTTCCGCTTGTCCGGCCGGTTGAAGGTGATGATGAACGCCGGGCCTTCCTTCGCCGTCGTGATGGTTTCATACGCCATTGCCGTTTCCTTCCCTGCTTATCCACTGTCGGCGGTGAAGAAGTCGATCAACACCCCATTGACCGTCGCCGCCTGCTCATACTGCATCCAATGTCCCGCGCCCGGGATCATGTCGAACCGCGCATCGGGCCGCGCCGTCCGGATATGCGCAATCCGCCGCTCATGCGACGGATAGAGGACGGTGTCATGCTCGCCCAACAGGATTTGCAGCGGCGTGTCGATCCGCCGTATCTCGTCGAGCAGGCAATCGTACCGGCTGACACTACGGCTGTGAAATCGGGTATGCGCGATGTTTTCGAGCTGCATGTCCACCGTTTCGTCATCGACCGACGACGGGTGATGCAGCATCAACGCCAGCAGGTTATGCCGCACGATGTCCCGCAATTCGGCGTCGGGTGCGCCCTCCGGCGGCATCTTGCGGTAGGCCGGAATGCCTTCGCGGATCGACTTCAACCCGCCGGGTGAGATCAAGGAGACTCGCTCGAAACGGCCGGGACGCGCCGCCGCCACATACGCCCCGATCAAGCCGCCGAAGGAGAACCCCAGCAGATACGCCGGGCCGTCCGGCAGCAACGCATCGATCGACCGGATGCAGAGATCCACATAGGCCTCGGGCGCCATTTTCTCGTCTGCGATCGCCGTGCGGCCGAAGCCCGGCAAATCGACCGCGTAAACCGAGAAATGTTCGCCCAACGCATCGATATTGCGGACCCAGTGATTCGAGGACCCGACGCCGCCATGCAGCATGATCAACGGCGGCCCGTCGCCGCGCCGCACCGCATACAGGTCTGGCAGAAAATCACCCATCGCGGGATTTTCCGTCGTCAGCCCGTGCTTGTGAAGAAATCGATGAGATGGCCGTTCACCTGCGGCGCATTCTCATACGCCGACCAATGCCCGGCCTTCTCGATCCGGTGCAGGCGCAGATCGGGCACGACCTCGCGGATCTGTCCGATCATTTCGTCGGCGGGCCTGAAATCGAAATCGTCCTTCTCGCCCCACAGCACCATCAACGGACAGGTGATCTTCGCCAGGTTCTCCCGCAACCCGCCGCCCCGGCTCACCTTGCGGCTGTCGAACCGCGTGCGGTCGACGCAATAGCGCTGGATCGCCATGGCTTCGTCGTCCACGGATTCCGGAAAGAACAGCATATGCTGCAGCAGGTTGTGGCGGATCGTCTTCTTCATCAGCTCTTCGTCGCCGAAGGCCGCCTTGTAGCTCATCATGTTGCGGATGCCGGTCTCGCGCGGCGGGAAGCCGCCCGGCGAGATGATGGCAAGATGGCTGACCTGCTCCTTAAGCCGTCCGGCCAGATAGGTGCAGATCGCGCCGCCGAAGGAAAACCCGACCAGCCGGAGCGCCTGCTCCGTGCCGAACCGATCGACGATCTGCTGGTGGACGATCTCGAGATAGGCCTCGCCGGATATCGTCTTGTCGATCGCCGCGGACTCGCCGTAGGACGGCAGGTCGAAGGCATGCACGGTGAAATGCTCGGCCAATGCCGGAACGTTGCGCACCCAGTGCCGCCAGCAGCCATAGCCGCCATGCAGCATGACCACGGGCGGCCCGTCGCCCTCCACATGGGCGGCCATGACGGGCCGCGCAATATCGGTCTCGGCGTTAGACATCGTCGCTCAAATCCTCCCGACCTGACACACATCGAATACGGCGCTAGACTCGGCCCGGAGAATACAACAAAGACACAACGGGCAAAAACCGTGGGAGGACGCGCCTGATGGAGTTCGCGCTCACCGAAGAACAAACGCTCATCCAGGAATCGGCGCGGCGCATGGTCGAGCGCGATATCCAGCCGATCCTGGACGCGAACGACCCGGACACCTCGCTGCCGAAGGCCGACCTCCTCAAGATCTACGCGATCCTGAACGAACAGGGCCTAATGGCGCCGCGCCTGTCCGAGGCGGACGGCGGCAGCGGCATGCCCATGGTGACCTACGGGATGTTCTACGAGGCGTTGCCCCCCTGGGTCGCGATCTCGCTGATGGGCCACGAGTGCACCATCGCCCGTATCCATGCCGAGGCGACGCCGGAACAGCGCGAGCGATTCCTGCCGGCCCTGTTCGCGGGCAAAGGCATCTGCGGCACGGCCACGACCGAGCCCGGCGCAGGGTCCGACCCGCGCGGGGTCAGTACGCGGATGCGCATCGAGGGCGACGAGGTGGTGATCAACGGCCGCAAGATGTGGATCACCAACGGGTCGGTCGCCGACGTGCTGGCCGTCACCTGCGTCGACGACGTGGACGAGAAGGGCCGCACGACCTTGAAGCGAGTCATCGTCGAGCAGGAGAAGCGACCCTTCGAAATTCGCGAGATCGACACCTTCGGCTTGAAACAAGGGCACCTGTCCGAGGCGGTTTTCGAGGACTACCGCGTGCCGCGCGAGAACCTGCTGGAATCCGGCGGCGACGCGGCGCGCATGCTGACGGTGACCTGGAACGGCAACCGGCCGCTGGTCGGACTCGCCGGGGTCCATCTGGCCCAGAAGGCGTTCGACCTCGCCCGGGAATACGCGGGCGTGCGCACCCAATTCGGCAAGCCGATCGCGGGGCATCAACTGGTGCAGAAGAACCTGGCGGACATCGAGACCGCCGTCGTGACCAGCCGCCTGCTCTGCTACAGCGCGCTGGAAGCGCTCGACCGGGGCGACCGGTCGAACGGTATCTCGGCGATGGCGAAACGCTACGCCACCACCGCCTGCGAGCAGGCGATCAATCTCGCCATGCATATCCACGGCGGTATGGGCATCGCCTGCGAGACCGGACTGGAGCGGCTGCTGCGCGATTGCCGCATGCTGCCGGTGCCCGACGCCACAAACGAAATCCTGACCCTGATCCAGGGCCGGGAAATCACCGGCACCGCAGCCTTCCGGTAAGCCGATGGCCGAGACTTCCCTCGACGGCGTCGTCGTCATCGAACGCGCGGGCCGCCTTGCCGGCGCGGTCGCCGGGACGATGCTCGCGGAACTGGGGGCGACGGTCCTCCGCGTCGAGGACCCGCGCCTCGACTGGCCCGCCGAACCGGAGGCATGGCGCGATCATCCGGTCGCCCTCGCGGGCAAGACCTTGTTGCGGCTTGCGGACGAACCACCGGCCGCCGAGCGCCAATGGGCCGCCCTGCTCGACCGCGCCGACGCGGTGATCTACTCGCCCCCGTTGCCTGCCGCCGACGATGTCGACCCGTCGCTGATCCGCTGCGACGTCTCCGCCTTCGGGATCGACGGGGCGGACGACCTGCCCGACGATTGCAGCGAGGCGATCGTGCAGGCGCTCGGCGGGATGATGTCGACCACCGGGGCCGCCGGCGGCGCTCCCGAATTAACCGGCGCGCCGATGATCGAGTTCTTCACCGGCGCCAATGCCGCGACATCCATCGCCGCGGCCCTGCGCGTGTGCGACAACGGCGGTACGGGCCAGCGCATCGACATCGCGGCCCTCGACGCCAGCATCGCGCTGACCGGCATCTACGCCGGGCATGTGCAAGTCGGAAAAGGCCATGGATTGCGCGCCGGGTCGCGGCATCCGCTCTGCTGCCCGTGGAACGCGTACAAGACGACGGACGGCTGGGTGTTGATGTGTTCCAGCACCGAACCGCAATGGCGGCGTATCCTCGACCTGATCGGCCGGTCCGACGCCAAGGAAGACCCGCGCTTCGCCACCGCGACCGACCGGAACGAACACGAAGACATAGTCGACGGGATGATCGGCGCCTGGACCGAAACGAAAACCACGCAGGACGCCGTCGCGGCCTTCGAGGAGGCGGGGATTCCCAGCGGCCCGATCGTCACCATCCCCGGCCTGATCGCGCAGGACGCCAGCCCGCCGGCGCGGCCGGTCCGCATGCCGTCCGGCGGCACGGTCACGGTCCCGAATTCGATCCTCACCCTGGAAGGATCGCCCCCGGTTAACGCCGGGACCGTCGCGAGCGTCTCCGGTGACGTCGAGAGCGCGGTGGAGGACCTGCCACCGCGAGATCATCAACCGGGAGCGAGCGGGGGCACCTTGCCGCTGGCGGGTATCCGCGTCATCGAAATCGCCCTGTTCACGGCGGGACCGCTCGGCGGCCGCTACCTCGCCGATCTCGGCGCCGAGGTCATCAAGATCGAACAGCCGGGCGGCGAGACCGGCCGCATCTGGCAGCCGAATTTCGGCGGCGTCAGCGGGTATTTCGCCACCTACAACGCGGGCAAGCGCTCAGTCACCCTCGACCTGCGGGCGGATGCGGACAAGGCCGCGCTGGAAGACCTGCTCGGCACGTCCGACGTGTTGCTGCAGAACCTCAAGGCCGGCGCGCTCGACCGGCTCGGCTTCGGCCCCGAATCCGTGCGCGCGCGGCATCCCCGGCTCATCTACTGCTCGGTCTCGGGCTATGGCAGCACCGGGTCGAAAGCCCCGGCGCTCGACACCGTGATCCAGGCCAAGAGCGGCCTGATGTCGCTGATCGGCAAGACGGACGACCCGATCAAGGCCGGCCTGTCGGTCGCCGACCTGCTGGCCGCCCATCTGTCGCCCCTGGCGATCCTGGCCGCGTTGCGCTACCGCGACCGCACGGGCAAGGGGCAGCATATCGACCTGTCGATGCGCGACGCGCTGGCCTGGACGACGCAGTTGAACTGGCCCGACGGCGCGTGGTCCCTGCCCGCGCATAAACAGATCACCTGCGCCGACGGCTGGGTGGTGGCGGAGGCCGATCCCGGACGGATCGACGCCTGTCTCCATGACTCCGACCCCAATAAGAAGAGTTGCGACGAAATCCGCGCCGTCCTGCGCGCGGACAGTATTCCGGCGGCGGCGGTCCTGGAACTGGACGACGCCTACGCCCATCCGGTCAGCACGCGGCGGAAGCTGTTCGACCTCGGCGATACGGAGGGCGGCGTCCCCGCGACCGTACTCGCCTCGCCCTATGCCCTGCGGGGTACGCCCTTGCCGAACGGCCGGCCGATCCCCGCCGCCGGGGCGGACAACGGGATGCTGAAACGCGGCTGACCACCTGCCTTTCGGCTCCATCTGAAATTCGACCCCGAATTTCGTCTCCCGAATTTCGTCAAGGAATCGCTACCTATGGTGGCGGCCCGACTCTTAACGATTTGTTATCCGTGACCGCCTAGCGTGTCCGGCGCAGGGTATCCCAGTGCGGCACCCACCGTAGGACGGCATATCGTTTGGCGGGCCCATCCGGGTCCAACGCAGCAGTAACCAGCAAGTGTGAAGACATGGACGGTTCCCAGGCCATCGCCACCGACGTGATCGTCGGACGCATCATTTCCATCACCGGATCGCAGATTTCGGCCCAGCTCGACACCAGCCGCGGGCCCGACGACCCGCATGCGCTGCAGATCGGCACGCTGGTCAAGACCAGGACGCCGCACAGCGTCGCCTATGGCGTGGTGCGCAGCCTGACGATCACCGACCCGTCCGAGGACAACCCCAACGGCGGCGTGCAGAAGGCCGAGATCACCTTGATCGGCGAAGTGCCGACCACGCCGGACGGCAAAATGTACGCCTTCCGCCGGGGCATGGCGCGGTCGCCCTCGCTGGCGCGGGATATCTATTCCACCTCGTCGCAGGACCTGGCCCGCGTCTACGCCGCGCCGAGCCTGCCGTCGGTCAAGGTCGGCGTGATCCACCAGGACACCACCCTGCCCGCGCATGTCCTGACCGACGAGCTGCTGGGCAAGCATTTCGGCATCCTCGGCACCACGGGGTCGGGCAAGTCCTGCTCGGTCGTGCTGATCCTGCGCGCGATCCTCGACCAGCATCCGAACGCCCATGTGGTGATGCTGGACCCGCATAACGAATACAGCCAGGCCTTCGGCGAGCGCGCGGAGGTGCTGAACACCGACACGTTGGTGCTGCCATATTGGCTGCTGAATTTCGACGAGTTGATGGAGGTGCTGTTCGGCGCGCAGGCGGACGAAGGCAGCGGCGAAGCGGCGATCCTCGCCGAGTTGATCCCGCTCGCCAAGCGCGACCATATCGGCGACCCGGACAAGGGCAACCATTTCACCGCCGACACGCCGGTGCCGTACAAGTTCGCCGACCTGATCCGCCGCCTGGACGACGCGATGGGCCGCCTCGACAAGCCCGAGGCCGCCGGCCCCTACCGCCGGGTGCGGCAGCGGCTGACCTCGCTGCAATCGGACCTGCGCTTCAGCTTCATGTTCGGCGGCATCTCGATCACCGACACGATGGCCGAGATCCTCGGCCAGTTGTTCCGCATCCCGGTCGACGGGCGGCCGATCTCGATCGTCGACCTGTCGGGCATCCCGTCGGAAATCCTCAACGTGGTGGTCTCGGTGATCTGCCGCCTGACCTTCGACTTCGCGCTCTGGGCCGAACGCTCGGTGCCGATCCTGCTGGTCTGCGAGGAGGCGCACCGCTATGCCCCCGCGGTGCCGGAACGGCGCTACGAGATGACCAAGCAGGCGCTGTCCAAGATCGCCAAGGAGGGCCGGAAATACGGCGCATCGCTCTGCGTCGTCAGTCAGCGCCCGTCGCAGTTGGCGCCCGACCTGCTGTCGCAATGCAACACGCTCTTCGCCATGCGGATGAGCAACTCGGACGACCAGGCGCATGTGCGCGGCGCCATGTCCGACTCCTCGGTCGGCCTGATGGATTTCCTGCCGAGCCTCGGCAACAGCGAAGCCATCGCCGTCGGCCAGGGCGTGACGCTGCCCTTCCGGATGAAGTTCAACACCCTCCCCGACGACCAACGCCCGCACAGCAGCACGGCGGTCTTCACGAACGCCTGGGATACAGGGACGGAGGACTTGGATTTCGTGCGCGAGATCGTACGACGGTGGCGGCGGGTTTAGGGGTAATCGATAGACTGAGTAATAAACTTGCGAAATTTCAACTCACGATAGCTCCAAACTACCATTTCAAAAGGCGCGTTACTGATGGACAGCGAACGCCGAGCTGAACTCGTTAGAAGAAGAGAACGACTAGCAGCAATACGAAATGGAGAATATCGCGCCTTTGAGGAAGGCTTCGATCGAGCAGTTGCGCGAGGGTTCAGCTGCGACCGCATGGAGGATAACCTTGCGGAACAGTTGCTCCAGCGCATGTCAAAAAGCTTCCCAGCAAGCAGCCGCATCGAATTCGAAACAACTGAATTGGAATTCGGCTCGTGTATCGAGTTTGTACGTGCACTGATCGCTGCATCCGATGAAACTTCATTCGCACTTCTAAGATCTCACGGAGCACCACCAGTCGCTGCAATCGGTTCCAAAGAGACGATGGCAGAAATGATGGTCCCTATGTTGTCTCGACAGAATGACCTGTGTGTCATCTGCCTTTCGGACTACAGCGGCCTGAACCTCGGTATTTCACACGAGGCCTACGGGCAAAACGATGCTCTTAACGTCATGGCATGGGGTACCATGAAACCAGCCTTGCTCGGCCAAATTGCTACCCAAGATGCCAATTGGTTCGAGTTGAGGAAATGATCTTTGGATCACCTAACAAATTCGCGATTAAAACAGAGGTGCGCTCCTTTAGCGCTGGGCGCCCTCTTGGACCGATGCGCTTGTGGATCAAGAACAATCCCGTCGGCGCATTCGACGTGCAGCATTTGGGAGTCGCGAATGGCTTCCTAACAGACATAGTTGCAGATACAGGTAATCGCACGGATCCATGTTTCGAGGGACAGCCGGCAGCGGACATTATCCGGACCATCAAAGAAAACCTGTATTGCTCCGATGACACATCCACCGCCAAGCAATTAGAAACAGCGGAAGGCAACGCCGAAAGATTCAACAAATTCCTTCTATGTCCCGATTTAGGTGAAGATTTCGACGACGTGTTTGCTGTCCTGTTGGACTACAAAGACGAAGTCTTGCTGACCTGGTCGCCGTTCGAAGATGTCTCGCGATGCGACTCAATTCGACTCGCGATGGATGAAATTCTCGGACCAATGGAGCAGTTTAATCATTGGTACGAATGCCAGACATCGGTGCAATAGATGCAGTTTCAGCTAGGCAAAAACTGCGAGATCGTCGAGCCTCGTTTTCACGATGGCTCCGTCGTGAGCCTGGATACGTCCGATGACAAGTGCGCGATCATCGGATTGCAGACCATCCAAGGCATTGCGCATACCCTCATCCTTCAGGACTTGCTCGGCTTTCGCTGCACCAATTATCACGCCGGGAACATCATTCTGAGCGTCCAGATAATCTCGAACACACTTCCACCCGAGGGTTTCGTGCGGTTCGCATTTGGCACAGATGACGGCGGACACGACGCCCATACGCGCGGCATCCTCGAAAAGATCGAGCAGGGCGATCTAACACTTTGCTCGATCCTTCCGTCCTACGGATGTGAACTCCATGCCGTCTGCCATTCAATCGAAATGAAAACCGGACTACGTCCATGACTGATTCAGAAAAGTTCGAGCATCTAAAAGAACTAACTTTGGATGATGTCGTGATGCCTAGTGAAGGCTGGGTCGCCTATGCCGTATGCGCCGGCGACGAAAAATCGTGCGGTTGGCAAGGTTGGATCCTGGAAGCTATTTCGAGGGACGGAAAACAGCTTCCCGCTGACACGAGGCAAATATGTCCGGTTTGCGACGAAGCCACGTTTCGGACATGGGCCAAGCTACAGTTCAGACCGTCACCGGACCAACCAAAAATCGAAGATTTCGAAAGTGCTGATTAGGCGGTTCACCGGACTACCTCTGATGGACGAAGCATATCCCCTTGAACAGAAACAGCGGGGCATTTGCGTCGTTGGCCGAGAAATCTCGGATGCTGAGTACCAACAGAGATTTTGATTGAAGGCAAAAGCCGATGAGGAATGTTCGGACTATCGAAGTCACGGACCAATGAAACAGCTATTCTTTCCATGGCTGGTATTCACCTGCGGTGCGTTCGCTGGCCCCGCGCTGAACCTATTTCGTTTCAAATATCCCGTTGATTTTTCTGCCCGAAACTTAGAAAGCTACATAATCCTTCTTTGGCCAACATGGCCATTAGCCATTATGGAAGTTTCAATCGGTACGTTTTGGGCAGTGGCCTATGCCGTCTCCGCCAATTTCATGTTCTTTGGATTAGTGGGGGCAGTTGCGGTTCTCTGCGCAAAGAGAAGACCGTTCTTTCTGATCGGCGCAGGAGTGCTTGTTTCGTTCTTAGCAACGATCTCATTTTGGGGTTCCGGATTTAACCTGAAATATTTTGAGTTGCGTCCGTTCCTTACCGTAAGCGGTCTGTATTCTGCACTTCTCTACGCGGTCTATTGCATTTCTTCACGCCCAGGACCCAGCCAATTCAGCGAGAACGAAACATGATCAACGACAAACTCCTGACATTCGAACTCTCGGCGGAGGGCGATTGCGTTGATGTTCATATGAACCGGCAGGGGTTGGAAGATTTGGTTCTCTACCTCACGCGCCTGCTGGACTCCTCCGAACTGCCGACGCACGACCACCTCATGACGGGAAGCTGGGCCGGGACTGAGTTGACCGAAGGAGTGCAAGGCGCTGACGCCAAACTGATCAATCAAGTGAATCTGCGCCTTTGGCCCGAATAGGTGTTTGCTGTTCGACGATTGGAAATAGCCCATGAAAAACGTTCAAATCATCGACGGTGCCGACAACTGCACCTACGACATTTTCGGGATCAGCGATGAAGGGTGTGCACTCCTATTCCCGAACGGTCAGGACATCGAATTCATCTCGGATTTCATCGATCGTGTCGGCAAGGAGACTGCGGAAGCCGTCACTACGCCGATGTGGAAACGTCGGCGGGATAAGAAGAACGTTTGGGGCATCCACGGGACGCTGTTCTACCAGTTGGATTTTAAGAAAGAGTTTTATCCGACGAAAAAAGAGGCCGAGATGATTACCGTGATTTGAGTTGGATCGGAGTAAACCTATGAGTCGGGATGACTATGAAACTGCTGCAAATCTGATTGAAGAACACCCCGCATTAGCAGACTTCGAAGGGCCTAAACCAGAAAGCTTGATAAAAAAGGCTGAGGCCGCACTGGGTTTGGAGTTTCCGCCAACATATCGAGAATTCTTGCTGGAATTCGGCGCCGGTGATTTCGCAGGGGAAGAGTTCTATGGCTTGCTTGACGATAATTTCGAATCCAGCGCTATCCCAAACGGGATTTGGCTAACGTTGAACGAGCGGAAGAATCAAAGCATTCCGGATAGTCTGATCGTCGTGTACGCCGTCGGCGAGGGCACGGTATTTGCCCTGGACTCAGGTAGGTCCAATCGTGTCGGCGAATATCCGGTCATTGCAGTTCCGATAAACCATCGGCTCGAAAGCAACTCGCTCGAAACAATAGCAGAAGACTTTGGCCGGTTTTTCTTGGAAACCGTGCGCGGCGCATTAGCTTGAGACCAATTTAGGTTGAATTAGTAAAATTCCTCCATATATTACTCAATGGAGGAATTTAATGCCCTTAAACATCAAAGACACCGAAACCCATGAAATGGCGCGGAAATTGGCGCGGTTGACGGGTCAATCGCTGACCAAGGCGGTAAAAGAGGCCGTCGCGGAGAAGCTGTCCAAGCTTGAGAATGAACAGGATCGTACATCCCTGGCCGACGAGCTCGACCATATCGCGCTACATTGCGCCAAGCTGCCGCGCAAGGACAAACGCGATGCCGACGACATCATCGGCTACGACGAGCGCGGCCTGCCCGAATGATCGTCATCGATACCTCCGCGCTGATCGCGATCATGAGCGACGAGCCGGAGCGGCGGGCCTTCAACGAGCGCATCGAAGCGGCGGAGTCCATGCATATCAGCGCGGCGACGCTACTCGAAGCACGCATGGTGCTATACGCGCGGTCGGGCGACGGCGCGGTTGTGGCGCTCGACGCCTTCATGCTCAAGAGCCAGATGAATGTAGTCGAGGTCTCGCCGGAGATGGGCGATATCGCCTTCGACGCCTACCGCAAGTTCGGTAAGGGCATGGGTCATGCCGCCAATCTGAATTACGGCGACTGCTTCGCCTACGCGCTCGCGAAGCACCTGGACGCGCCGTTGCTGTATAAAGGAAACGACTTCTCGCAAACGGACATCGCGTCCGCCATCTAACCCCACCCCCATAGGACTCCCCCGCCCCCATGCCCGCCTCTTTCGAAGCCCTGTTCGGGCCGGTGTCGCCGGCGGCGTTGGCGCTGGGGGTGGTTACCATGCTGGCGGCGGGGTTCCTGCGGGGGTTCGTGGGGTTCGGGGCGTCGCTGCTGATCGTCATGGTGTTGAGCCTCGTGCTCGGGCCGGTGGCGGCGGTGCCGATCGCCAACCTGACCGGCACGCCCGCGTCGGTGCAACTGCTGCCGGCGGCGGTCCGCGACGGCGACCGATCCTTCGTCATCCCCTTCTTCGTCACCAGCGTGATCGCCGCGCCGATCGGCGCACTGGTGCTGATCACCCTCGACGCGGCGCTGATGAAAATCACGATCTCGCTGTTCGTGCTCGCCATGCTGGCGCTGCTCTACCGCGGCTGGAGCCTGCCGAAGACGGTCAACCCGGGCATCATGGTGAGCTTCGGCCTGGGTGCGGGCTTCGTGCAGGGCGCCGGCGGGGTCGGCGGACCACCGGCGGTCGTGGTGGCGCTCGCCCGGCCCGGCACCGCGCAGAGCCAGCGCGGCAACGTGATCGGCGCGGTCAGCGCGCTGTCCCTCGCCTCGCTGATCCCGTTCTGGTATCTCGGGCTGTTCACCCGCGAGGTGCTGCTGCTGAGCCTGCTGTTCTTCCCGCTCTACAGCCTCGGCACCTGGGTCGGCGCACGCTACTTCGCCGGCAAGGGCGGCCAGCATTACCGCAACGCCGCGATGCTCGCCCTGGCGGTGATCGGCGTGGTGACGTTGAGTTTCGCGGTGAAAGATTTTCTGGCGGGCTAGTGGGTACCCACTCCGCGCGCGGCGGACAAACCGGGTAGTCCCGATACACAGTTAAGGCCGAGTAACACCCATCATAAGATGGGCATATGTCTATCTATACTTCGATAGCTATTGCGGCCTTTGGAATAGTATTCCTATATTATTTCTACGGCTTCAAAAAAGGGACGGGATTACTCGCGCTTATTATTGGGTTGTGCGCGGCGAATCTCTGGCTCGAGATGCAGTGGCCGGAGCACGGCAACGTCATCTTCCTGGTCAGCCTGCTGCCCGTCGCCGCATTCCTCTACGTCACCCGGTCGCGGCCGGGCCAGCGGAAACGCCGCCTGCCCCGCTCCTGGCCCGAGTAGAACCGCCGCCGTTTATTCGGCTGCTTTCACCGCCGGCCCCACCAGCCCCTGCACCGTGTCCTTCTCGGCCGCCGCCGCATCGCGCTCGGCCGGATCGCCGTAGCCGCCGCCGCCCGGCGTGCGCAAGGTGATCATCGTCCCCGTCTCGATCACGTATTGCCGCTTCGGGTCGACCGCCTCGCCGTCGATCAACAGCTCGCCGGTGGCCCCGTCCGCGCCGCCGACGATGCCGGGCGCGGGTTCCTTGGTCCGCTCGGCGAGGAAGCTGACGGCGGTCGGGGTCTTCGACAGGTTCTCGATCACGACCTCTTGCCCCAGGCCGCCGCGATGCCGCCCCGCCCCGCCGGAATCCGGCCGGAAGACGCGGCGGTGGATGCGCATGGGCGCGAGCTGCTCGATCACCTCGGTCGGGGTCGACGAGATGTTGCTCGGCCAGCTCAGGCAGTGCTCGCCGTCCTTGAGGTCGGTCGCGCCCATGCCGCCGTTGAAGAAGAACAGGCTGGCGAAGGAGCTCCCGTCGTCCTTCACGCCGGACTGGGTGATCGACCAAAGCGGGCTGCCGGTACCGGCGGTCACCCGTTCGGGCACCACCTGCGCCAGCGCGCCGTAGACCAGCGTCGGCACGAAATGCCCGGTCAGCGCCCGCGAACCGCCCGAGGCGGGCCAGCGCGGGTTGATGATCGACCCGTCGGGCACGTCCACCTTGATCGGCGCGATCGCCCCGTCGTTGTTCGGCAGGTCGGGCGCCGCGGCGCATTTCACCGCATAGGCGGTCATCGCATAGGTGTAGCAATAGGCACAGTTGATCGCCCGGTCGACCTGCGGCGAGGAGCCTTCGTAATCCGCATGCACCTCGTCGCCGTCGATGGTGAGCTTCACCTTGAGTTCGAGCGGCACGCCGAGGCCGTCGGTTTTGACCGCGTTGGTGTAGGTGCCGTCGGGCAGGTCGCAGATCGCCGCGCGCATCGCCTGTTCGGTGCGCGCCTGGATCTCGGTCGCCAAATCGGCGAGGTCGAAGATCTTGTATTCCCGCATTAGGGTGCCGACGCGGTCCTCCATCAGCTCCAGCGCGGTGATCTGCGCCCACAGGTCGCCGACCACCTCATCCGGCGCGCGAACATTCTTGCGCAAGATGTTGAAAAAGCCCTCGTCCGGCTCACCGGCGCGGATGATCTTCATGATCGGGATCTGCAGCCCTTCCTCGAACACCTCGCGCGGTTCGGGCGAACGGATCTTGCCGCCGATGTCCGGCGCATGCGCCGTGCTGCCCGCGAAACCGACCAGCTTGCCGTCCACGAACAGCGGCTTGCCGACGCTGATGTCCGGCAGATGCCCGGTGCCCTGCCAAATGTCGTTGGTGGCGAGGATGTCGCCCGGCTCCAGCTTGTCCGCCGGGATTTCGTTGAGGAAATGCTGGATCGTGCGCGGCAGCGTGCCGATGAAGGACGGGATGCTGTCGGTCGCCTGCACCAGCGACCGCCCGGACGCGTCGGTGATGACGCAGGAGAAGTCGTGGCTCTCCCGCACCACGGTCGAGAAGGACGTGCGCACCAGCGCGGCCGCCGCCTCGTCTACGATGGAGATCAGCCGCGTCCACAGCACTTCCAGCGTGATCGGATCGAATTTTCCGGTATTGGTCGATGAACGGTCCGCCATCAGCCCGCCTCCTCCTGGTCCAATAGGTCGACGATGATGTTACCGCCCTCGTCCACACGGATGGTCGCGTTCGGCCCGACGACGAGGGTGGATTCGCTTTCCTCGACGATGGCCGGGCCGCTCAGCCCCTCGCCCTCGGGCAACGCCGCGCGGTCGTAGACCGGCGTCTCCACATAGTCGCCGTTCTCCGGGAAATAGACCTTGCGGGTCCCCTTCGGCTCGGCCGCACCGCCGCTCCCGGCGTGGAAGGTCAGGCCCGGCCCGGGCACCTTGGCGCGGACGGAAACGCGGATGTTGATGATCTCCGCCGTCACATCCGGCGGCAAGCGCGAGAAGGAGCGCTTGTAGGCTTCCTCGAACGCCGCCAACAGGGCGGGTTCGGACGTCTGGTCATACGGTCCCGGCGGCAACGGCACGACCAGTTCGAAGCCCTGCCCCACATAGCGCATGTCGGCCAGCCGCGTGATTTCCGCCGACGCCGCGTCCAACCCGGTTTCGGTGATCACGCCCGCCGCCTCTTCCTCGAGCGCGGCGTATTTGGCTTCCAGCGCGGGCCAGTCCATCGCATCCAGCCGCGACGCCACCGTGGTGACCCGGTCCACCCGCGCGGGCGCGATCAACAATCCCAGCGCCGAGGCAACACCGGCCGCGACCGGGCACATGATGCGCTTCAGCCCCAACTTGCGCGCGACATAGAAGGCATGCACGGGTCCCGCGCCCCCCGTCGCAAGCAGGGTGAAGTCGCGCGGGTCCTTGCCCTGCTCGGCGATATGCACGCGCGCGGCGCTCGCCATGTTCTCGTTCACCACGTCATGGATGCCCCAGGCGACGTCGGTCGCGGTCAACCCGAGGTCGTCGGCGAGCGTCTGCGCCGCCGATTGCGCGGCGTCCAGGTCGATCTGCATGCTGCCGCCGGCGAAGTAGTCGGCGTTGAGGTAGCCGAGCAGCAGGTCCGCGTCGGTCACCGTCACGTCGGTGCCGCCCTGGCCGTAACAGGCCGGTCCCGGCATCGAGCCGGAGCTTTCCGGCCCGACCTTCAGCAGGCCCAGCGCATCCACATGGGCGATGCTGCCGCCGCCCGCGCCGATCTCGATCAGCTCGATGGTCGAGATGTTGACCGGCAGACCGCTGCCCTCGATGAAGCGCTTCTCGCGGGCCGCCTCGAAGCTGTAGGTGACATGCGGCTCGCCGTCCTCGACCAGCGCCAATTTCGCCGTCGTACCGCCCATGTCGAAGGCCAGGATGTTGGCCTCGCCCGCCAGGCCGCCGAAATACGCGCCGACCAGCGCGCCCGCCGCCGGTCCCGACTCCAGAAGCTGCACCGGCGAGCGCTTCGCCTCGTCCACATGGGTCAGGCCGCCGTTCGACAGCATCATGAAGAAGGGCGCCTCGACGCCGAGGTCGCCGATCTCGGTCGCGAGCCGGTCGATATAGCCTGCGGCCAGCGGCTTGAAATAGGCGTTGATCACGGTCGTCGACGTGCGCTCGAATTCGCGGATTTCCGGCGCCACCTCGTGCGAGGCCGACAGGAAGATATCGGGGAACTTCGCTTGGATCGCCTCGACCGCCGCCTTTTCATGGGACGGGTTGGCGTAGGCGTGCAAGAAAACCACCGCGAGGGATTCGGCGCCGTCTTCGGCCAGCTTGCCGACGGCATCCAACAAGGCCCCCTCGTCCAGCGGCTTGAGCGCCGTGCCGTTGGGGTCCATCCGTTCCGGCGCTTCCAGGCGCAGGTTGCGCGGGGCCAATGGCGTCGGTTTCGCGATATGGACGTCGTACAGCTCGTATTTGCGCTCGCGCCCGATCTCCAGCGCGTCGCGGAAGCCCTCGGTCGTGATCAAGCCGGTCACCGCGCCCTTGCGCTCGATCAGCGCGTTGGTGAACAACGTGGTCGCGTGGACCGTGCGGTAGATCTCGGTGGGCGGGACGACGCCGTTCAGCGCATTGTGGACGCCGGTGATGACCCCGCGCGCGGGGTCATCATGCGTGGTCAGTTCCTTGGCCTTGTGAACCGTCCCGGTCGATTGGTCGAAAATGATGATGTCGGTGAACGTGCCGCCGATATCGATCCCAAGCGCGTGCGTGCCTGCCACGAGCCGATGCCCTCTCGATTGCGATGATTTGGTCTGTAACGGTGAACTGGCGATCATCATAGGAATTTGCGGGCCATCGGCAAGTTTGCGCGACGAAGACCCTGGCTCCACACGGGGCGATTGAGTTCGGATATACTTGCGAGCCAAGTGGTAAGGGTTCTCACCAAACGGCCCCGCCTCAGTTGTAGCCGACACCCGGCACCGATCAGGACGCGCGATGACATCCACCACCGGCGACACGGCGAAACGCGTTCCGTTTCGCGGGCTGATCCTCTTCGGGGTCACGCTGGGGTCGGGCCTGCAGGGCATGGACACGCTGTTGGCGGCGGTCGCCCTGCCCAACATGCAGGGCGCGCTGTCGGTCTCGCAGGACGAGGTCTCCTGGGTGCTGACCGCTTACCTGATCGCGGTCGCCATCGCCTCGCCCCCGATCGGCTGGCTCGGCCGCCGCCTGGGCCGCAAGCGGTTCTTCCTCAGCGTCATCATTGGCTTCCTGATCTTCTCGATGCTCGCGGGCAGCGCGGATTCACTGGCGGAGATCGTCACCTACCGCTTCCTGCAGGGCACGTTCGGCGCGGCCCTGGTGCCGCTGTCGCATCACATCCTGCTGGAAACCTACCCGCGCGAGGAACACGGCTTCGCCATGGGCTGGTGGTCGGTCGGCGTGATGATCGGCGCGATCATCGGCCCCACGCTCGGCGGCGCACTGACCGAGTTCCTGAGCTGGCGCTGGGTGTTCTACGTCAACGTGCCGGTCGGCGTGGTCGCCTTCACGATCCTGGCGCTGTTCCTGCCCGAATCCGAACGGGACGTGGAAAAGCCGTTCGACTGGTCCGGATTCCTGATCCTGACGGTGGCGCTCGCGTCGATGCAACTGATGCTGGACCGCGGCAACCGGCTGGACTGGTTCGATTCCACCGAGATCGTGATCGAGGCCGCCATCTTCGTCGGTTTCCTGTATCTCTTCATCGTTCATATCCTGACGGCGCGGCAGCCCTTCCTCGACCCGAGGATATTCCTGAACCGCAACCTCTCCATCGCTCTGCTGCTGACCACGCTGCACGGCGTCATTCTGGTTGGGCTGACCGGGCTGCTGCCGCCCTTCCTGCAGAATTTGATGGGCATTCCGGTGCTGACCGTGGGCCTGATCCTGGCGCCCCGCGGGGTCACGACCGCGATCACCGCCACCCTGTCGGGCCGGCTGCTGGAGAAGTTCGATCCCCGGCCGGTCATCCTGGTCGGGATGTCCCTGTTGGCGCTGTCGATGTGGATGTTGGCGCGCTTCACGCCCGAAACGAGCGTGCTGTATTTCGTCATCGTGGTGGCGATCCAAGGCACCGGCTTCGGCATGTTCTTCGTGCCGGTCAACACCATCGCCTTCGGCACCCTGCCGGCGCATTACCGGGGCGACGCCACCGCCTTCATGAGCCTGCTGCGCAAGATCGGCAGCAGCGTCGGCGTCTCGATCCTGGTCGGGCAGTTCATCCGGCAGGCCCAGACCAACCACGCCGTCCTGTCGCAGAACGTGACCCCGTTCAGCGAAACCTTGCGCCATCAGCCCTTGCCGGACCCGTGGAGCATGAGCAACGTGCCCGGCCTGGCCGCCCTGGACCGCGAAATCATCCGGCAGTCGGAATTCATGGCCTATCTGCACGATTTCGAGTGGCTGGCCCTGTTCATCGTGGTCCTGATGCCGCTTGTCCTTTTCATGCAGGACCCACGGCGGCTCCAAGGGAATTAGCGGCTTTGCAGCCTCTTGCCCGGTCCCGTCACCGGCATGCTATACAGCGCAAAAGCAGCGCCGAATAATCCTTCCAGGAGTTCCGTTCCATGTATATCGACGGCCAGTGGGCCAAGACGAAAGGCACGTTCGAGGTCCTTAACCCCGCGACCGGCGAGAAGATCGCCGACGTGACCGACGGCGGGCGGGATGATGCCGCCACGGCCATCGCCGCCGCCGACCGCGCCTTTCCTGCCTGGTCGAACCTGACCGCCTACCAGCGCTCCGCCTATCTCTACCGCGCCTATCAGATCATGATGGAACGCAAGGAAGACCTTGCCCGCACGATGACCGGGGAACAGGGCAAACCGTTGCGCGCGGCCCGGAACGAGGTGCAATACGGCGCGGATTTCCTGCTGTGGTACGCGGAGGAAGCCAAGCGCGTCTACGGCGAGACCATCCCCGCCCCGCGCGGCGATCAACGCTTCTTGGTGCTGCATCAGCCGGTCGGCGTGGTCGCCGCGGTCACGCCCTGGAACTACCCGGTCTCGATGATCACACGGAAGGTTGCGCCCGCCCTCGCCGCCGGTTGCACCATCGTATTGAAGCCCGCCGAGGCGACACCGCTCTGCGCGATCGAGATCTTCAAGATCCTCGCCGAGGCGGAAATCCCGGCGGGCGTCGCCAATCTGGTGACCGCCGCCGACCCGAAACCGATCGGCGAGGAGTTCGTGACCAACCCGGCGGTCCGCAAGATCACCTTCACCGGCTCGACCGGTGTCGGCAAGATGCTGGCGCAGGGTGCTGCCGAACAGATGAAGCGGATTTCGCTGGAGCTGGGCGGGCATGCGCCCTTCCTGGTGTTCGACGACGCCAACCCGCAATACGCCGCCAAGGGTGCGTCGCTGGTGAAATTCCTCAACACCGGCCAGGCCTGCATCAGCCCGAACCGCATCTTCGTCCACAAGAGCATCGTCGAACCCTTCACCGAGGAGTTCGTCTCCCGCGTCACGCGCCTCCGCGGCGGCAACGGCATGGAGGACGGCGTCAGCATCGGCCCGCTGGTCAACCAGGCCGCGGTCGACAAGGTCGAACGGCAGGTCAACGACGCGGTCGAGAAAGGGGCGACGGTCGGCTGCGGCGGCCATCGCCTGATCGACGATGGGTTGGACAAGGGCCATTTCTTCGCCCCGACCGTGTTGACCGGCGTCACGCCCGAGATGCGCATCTACCGCGAGGAGACCTTCGGACCGGTCGCGCCGATCATCGCGTTCGACGACGACGAAGAGGCGATCACCATGGCGAACGACACCCATTACGGCCTCGCCGCCTATGTCTATACGCAGAACATCTCGCGCGCGCACCGCATGTTTGAACGCCTGCGCTTCGGCATCGTCGGGATCAACGACATCAACCCGACCGCCGCGGCGGCCCCCTTCGGCGGCATGAAGGAAAGCGGCTTGGGCCGCGAGGGCGGCCGCGAAGGCATCGCCGAATACCTGGAAACGAAACTCGGCGGCTTTTCGGTTTGACTGGATTCCCGCTTTCGCGGGAATGACGACGTATTGTGGCTCAAGTCCGTGCGGAAAAACGGACGCGCAATTCGTATGCAATCAAGTGTTAAACTTGTGAAAGTCCCTTATGTCATTCCCGCGAAAGCGGGAATCCAGGGATTGCAGAACCCCTGCGCAATGCGGGGGGAACGAAACAATAATGCAGCACGCGGGAGGACCAGCAATGAAACAACGCGATCTCGGCAAGACCGGGCTCAAGGTCTCGGAAATGATCTTCGGCGGCGGCAATGTTGGCGGCCTGCTGATCCGGCAGGACGACGACACAAAGCGCAAGGCGATCCGCACCGCGCTAGACGCGGGCGTCAACTGGATCGACACGGCGGTCAGCTACGGCCCAGAGATTTCGGAACAATCCCTCGGCTGGCTGCTGGAGGAGATCGACGATACGCCCTTCGTCTCCACCAAATTCCGCATTGACCTGGCCAGCCCCGACGACATCGCGACCCAGATCGAGAACAGTCTGAAAGGCAGCTTGGATCGGTTGCGCCGCGACAGCGTCGACCTGCTGCAGTTGCACAATCACATCGGCCCCGAAGCGGGCGGCCGGGTGATCACGGTAGACCAAGTCCTGGGACCGAACGGCGTCGCCGACGGCTTGGACCGTCTGAAGGAAAAGGGCTTGATCCGCTTCGCCGGGATCACCGCCCTGAACGATGCGGACTCCGTGCGCGCGGTGATCGAGAGCGGCCGGATCGATTCCGCCCAGGTCTACTACAACATCCTCAATCCGAGCGCGGGCCAGACGATGCCCGTAGGCTGGAAAGGTCACGACCTGGGCAATATGATCGCAAGCTGCAAGGCGAACGGCGTTGCGGTCATGGCGATCCGCGTGCTCGCCGCCGGTGTCCTCGCGTCCGCCGAAAGGCACGGCCGCGAGAGCGTTATCACGAAAGACACCGACATCGCGAACGAGGAACGCAGCGCCAAGGCGATCCTGGACGCGCTGGGCTCCGAATACGGCACGCCGGCGCAGACCGCGCTGCGTTTCGTGATCAGCAACCCGGACATCTCCGGCGCGATCGTGGGTATGGCCGAATTATCGCATCTCGACGAGGCGCTTGCCGCCTTCGCCCTCGGCCCCCTGCCCCAGGAAGCACTGGACCGGATCGCGGCGGTCCATGCGTCGGATTTCGGCGGATCGTAGACCCGCAATCACCGCGTGCATAAAATTCAGGAGTTAGCACCGCAGGCTCGTTGTAATATGGCCGCGTGACCACCACAGAGAGCGACTCCGTACCGTCCATTTCCCTCGGCCGCCGCCGTCTCATCGCCTGCGCGATGACCACGGCTGCCGCGATTCAGGGGATGGATACCTTCGCAACGGCAGTGGCGTTGCCGGAAATCCGCGGCAATATGTCGGCCACGCTCGACGAGGCAGCGTGGGTCCTGACCTCATTCCTCGTGGCGTCGGCGATCTTCACGCCTCTTTTTGCGTGGCTCAGCAAGCGGTTCGGCCAGCGCCGGCTGCTGATCCTTATCACGCTCGGGTTCCTCATCTGCACCCTGTTGGTCGCACAGGCGACGACGCTGGGCGAGCTTGTGTTCTACCGGTTCATGCAAGGCGTGACCGCTGCCGGGATGGGGCCGTTGAGCCACCAGGTCATGCTGGGCGTGTATCCACGCTCGCAGTATGGCTCGGCCATCAGTTGGCTGACCGCGGGCCGGATGAGCGGGGTCATGATCGGGCCGTTGATCGGCGGCATCCTGACCGAGTATCTGAGCTGGCGATGGATTTATCTCAGCAATATCCCGCTCTGCATTCTCGGGCTCTACCTCATTATTCGTTTCGTACCCGAGGCAAAGTCGAAGGACCCGCCGAAGTTCGATTTCTTCGGATTCATCGCCCTCAGCATCGCCATCGGGTCATTGCAGCTGTTCCTCGATCGCGGCGAGCGCCTCGAATGGTTCGAATCCACGGAAATCGTTATCTGGTCCGGCCTGTTCATTGCCGCGATGTATCTTTTCGTCGTGCATGTGACCACCCAGCGCAACACTTACGTCAATCCGCAGATATTCTTGCAGCGCGACTTCCTGATCGGTTTCTTCTTCATCATCGTCTTGTCGATCATGATCATGGGCTTCGCGGGCCTGCTGCCGTCGGTGCTGCAGAACCACATGGATTATCCGGTTTCCACCGCCGGTGTTTTGATCATGCCGCGCGGCATCGGCACATTGATCGCAACGATGATCGCCGGTCCGCTGCTGACTCGCATCCATCCGCGGCCCATCGTCATCGTCGGTATTCTCTGCATGGCCTCATCGACCTGGCTGATGTCGGAATTCACCCGGGACGTCGACGCCTGGACGATCGGCCTGATCGTCACCCTGCAAGGCGCCGGTTTCGGGTTCTTTTCCGTCGCCGTCACCTCGATGGCGTTTCAGACGCTGACCCCGGCGCTTCGCCCGGACGGCACGAGCATGTTGAGCTTGGCCCGCCGTATCGGGTCGAGCGTCGGCGTCTCGATCCTGGTCAGCCAGTTGGTGCGCGCGACGCAGGAGAACCGGTCGGCGTTGATGGAACATGTCAGCCTCTACAACGAACTGCTGCGCGGCGACCTGATCCGCGAGCACTGGGACATCGAGACCCTGCGGGGCCTCGGCAGCCTGCAGCGTGAAATCGAGCAACAGGCCGAATTCATGGGCTACCTGCATGACTTCCGTCTGATGACCGTGCTGATCCTCCTGCTGCTGCCGCTGGTCTTCCTGATGCGGGGCCAGCCGCCGCCGAAAAAGTGACAGCCGGCGGTTTCGACACGGTCCGAAAAGGCCGCTATCTTTCGCGGTAACAATCACTTCACGCAAAACCAGGGAATCAAGCGCCATGAGCCGACTGCCCGCCATCGACCCCGCCGACTACACCGCAGAACAAAAGACCGTCGCCGACGCCATCACCGCCGGCCCGCGCGGCGAGGTCCGCGGCCCTTTCGTCCCGCTGATGCATAACGCGAAAGCGGCGGACGCCGTGCAGCGGATGGGCGCCTTCCTGCGTTTCGACGGCACCCTGGACGGTCGGTTGCGCGAGTTGGCCATCATCATGGTGGGCCGCGTCTGGACCGCCCAATACGAATGGTTCGCGCATGCCCGGATCGCGGCGGAGGAAGGCCTCGCGCAGGACGTCATCGACGCCATCGCCAACCGCGAACGTCCGTCCTTCAAGAACAGCGACGAGGAAGTCGTCTACAACTTCGTCACCGAATTGCACGAGACCCGCAAGGTCAGCGACGCCACCTACAAGGCGGCCCTGGACCTGCTCGGCAGCGCGGGCGTTGTCGAATTGATCGTCGTCTGCGGCCATTATTCGGTCGTCTCGATGGTGCTGAACACCTTCGAAATTGAAGTGCCCGGCGGTGGAAAACCGTTGCCGGAGTAATAATCCCGCGACGGCCCGACGAAATAATTAGCGAGACAAGAATTAAAATTAAGGAGACGCAGCCCATGCGAGCCTCGACCAAACTCAAGAAACTGCTCGACACCGGCAAGACCTTCATCGTGCCCGGCGCCTATGACGGCATTTCCGCCCGGATCATCCAGAATGCGGGCGCGGAGATCGTTTACGCCACCGGCGGCGGCATCGCCCGCAGCACCGGCATTCCCGACATGGGTCTGATGTCGCTGAAGGAGATCACTGACCGGCTGGAAACCATGGTGGACGCCATCGACCTGCCGTTGATCGCCGACATGGACACCGGCTACGGCAACGCCCTGAACGCCCGCCAGGGCCTGAAGGCGTTCGAACGGGTCGGCGTCGCCGGATTCCACTTGGAAGACCAGGTGTTCCCCAAGCGCTGCGGCCATTACGAGGGCAAGGCCGTGGTCTCGACCGAGGAGTTCTGTTCGAAGATCAAGGCGATCCGGGATGCGCTGACCGACGACGACATGACGATCATCGCCCGAACCGACTGCCTCGCCGGCGACGGCGTCGACGCCGCGATCGAACGCATGCACAAGGCGATGGAGGCCGGGGCCACCATGGCCTTCGTCGAGGCCCCGACCACGATGGAGGAGATCGAGAAGATCGCCAAGGAACTGCCCTATCCCAAGCTGCTGAACATGTTCTGGAGCGGCAAGACGCCCGTCGTCCCGCGCGACAAGCTGGAGGAACTCGGCTTCAACCTCGTCATCGTGCCGAGCGACCTGCAGCGCATCGCGATCCAGGCCATGCAGGACGCGGCGGAATGCCTGCTGCGCGACGGCCATACCGAGGCGCTGAAGGACCGCATGGCGTCCTTCCAGGACCGCGAGGCCGCGGTGAACACGGCGCATTACATGGAACTGGACGAACGCTACGCGATCTAGGGGCATAGCGGTCCCGCCCCGATCTCGGTGTCATTCCCGCGAAAGCGGGAATCCACCTTAGACTCCCGGACGCCTGGATTCCCGTTTGCACGGGAATGACGGTAGTCTTGGGAAAACCAACCTACATCCGAGGCCCCCGATGAAAGACGCCAAATCGAAACGCCGCGCCCTGCGCGACCGGCTGGACAGCGGCAAGCTGCTGGTCGCACCCGGCGCGCATAATGGCCTGAGCGCCCGGCTGGTCCAGGAAGCGGGCTTCGACGCGGTCTACATGACCGGGTCCGGGGTCGCCAACACGCTGACCGGCGGGGCGGATGTCGGCCTGCTGACGATGAGCGAGATGACCATGATGGCCCGCTTCATGGCGCAGGCGGCGGACGACATCCCCGTCATCTCCGACGCCGATACCGGCTACGGCAACGCGATCAACGTGATCCGCACCGTGCGCGAATTCGAGCTGACCGGCATCGCGGGCATCCATATCGAGGATCAGGTGAACCCGAAACGCTGCGGCTCGATCGCGGGCAAGGAGGTCATCCCGATCGACGAGGCCTGCGGCAAGATCCGCGCGGCGGCGGACGCCCGCACCGACCCGGACTTCACCATCATCGCGCGGACCGACGCGCGCGGCGCGGTCGGCTTCGACGAGGCGGTCGCGCGCGGCAAGGCCTACGCCGACGCCGGGGCAAACATGATCTTCCCGGACGCCCTGCTCTCGGTCGAGGAATACGAAACCTTCGCCAAGGCGGTCCCCGGCCCGAAGCTGTTCAACATGGGCGGCTACGCCAAAAAGCGCACCACGCCGAAGTTACCGCTACAGCAGGTCGAGGACATGGGCTACGCGGTCTGCATCCTGCCGCTGCTGGCGCTGCGCGCTGGGGTGCAGGCAATGATCGACACCCTGGCCGGCTTCAAGCAGGACGGCATCGAGTACGAACTCCGCCAACTGGAGGCGTTCAACGACCTGCCGGTCGAGAACTGGTACGAATTCACCGGCATCGCCGCGATCCGCGAGATGGAAGACCGCTACATGCCGAAAGACGCCATCGAACAACGCTACGCCGGCACCGCGGGCCACAAACCCGGCGACAAGGACAATGTGCGGGGGATGGAATGACGGGAGACATCGCATGACCAGCAACAGCCTTGGTGCGAAATCGACGCTCGACGTCGGCGCTAAGACCTACGCCTATTACAGCCTGACGGCCGCCGAGGCGTCGGGCGCCGGTGATTTGGCGCGGCTGCCCTTCTCGCTCAAGGTGCTGGCGGAGAACCTGTTGCGCAACGAGGACGGCCGGGCCGTTACCGCCGACGACATCAAGGCGATCGGCGGCTGGACGAAGACGCGGACGTCGGAGGACGAGATCAACTACCACCCGGCGCGGGTGCTGATGCCGGACGTGTCGGGCATTCCCTTGCTCGCCGACATGGCGGCGATGCGGGACGCGATGGTGCGGCTCGGCGGCGACCCGGCGGCGATCAACCCGCGCACGCCGATCGACCTGATCGTCGATCACTCGGTGATGGTGGACTTCGCGGGCACGCCGGACGCGATGGCGCGCAATGTCGAGATCGAGTACCAGCGCAACCAGGAACGCTACGCCTTCCTGAAATGGGCGCAAGACGCCTACAAGAACGTGCGCATCATCCCGCCGGGCTGGGGAATCTTGCATCAGATCAACCTGGAGTATCTTGCGCGCGTGGTGTGGAGCGAGGAGATCGGCGGCGAGACCGTCGCCTATCCCGACTGCCTGATCGGCATGGACAGCCACACGCCGATGATCAACGGCATGGGCATCTTCGGCTGGGGCGTCGGCGGCCTGGAAGCGGGCACGGCGATGCTCGGCCAGCCGGTCTCCATGCTGATCCCCGAGGTGATCGGCTGCCGCTTCACCGGCGAGTTGCCGGAGGGCGCCACCGCGACCGATTTGGTGCTGACCGTCACGGAAACGCTGCGCGCGAAGGGCGTGGTGCAGAAATTTGTCGAGTATTGCGGCCCCGGCCTCGACACGCTGGCGCTGACCGACCGCGCGACCATCGCCAACATGTCGCCGGAATACGGCGCCACGATGGGATTCTTCCCGGTCGACGCGGAAACCGTCGCATATTTGCGCCAATCAGGGCGCGACGACGCGCAATGCGCGCTGGTCGAGGCCTACGCCAAGGCGCAGGGCATGTGGCGCGATACTGACACGCCGGAGCCGGTCTACACCGACTTGGTGGAAATCGACCTGGGCAGCGTCGAGGCGAGCATGGCCGGCCCCTACCGGCCGAATCAGCGGACCCCGCTATCGCAGGTGCCTGCCGCCTTCCGCGACAATCTCGGCGATCAAACCGCAAAGCCGGACCAAGCGCCCGTCCCCGCCGGCGATTTCGAGATCGGCCACGGCGCCGTCGCCATAGCAGCGATCACGAGCTGCACGAACACGTCGAACCCGGCGGTGATGATCGGCGCGGCGCTGCTGGCCCGGAAGGCGGTCGCCAAGGGCCTGACCGCCAAACCTTGGGTGAAGGGCTCCCTCGCCCCGGGATCGCGCATCGTCGCGGATTATTTGGAAGCCGCCGACCTTCAGAAGGACATGGACGCGCTCGGCTTCAACCTGGTCGGCTTCGGCTGCATGACCTGTATGGGCAACTCCGGGCCGCTGGCCCCGGCCATCGCCGACGCGGTCGAGCAGAACGATCTGGTCGTCGCCTCGGTCCTGTCGGGCAATCGCAATTTCGAAGGCCGCGTGCATCCGCTCTGCCGGATGAACTTCCTGGCGTCGCCGCCGCTGGTGGTGGCCTATGCGCTGGCCGGAACGGTCGCGGCGAACCTGCGCGAAGACCCGCTCGGCGCGGATGCGGACGGCAATCCGGTCTATCTCAAGGATATCTGGCCGACCAACGCGGAAATCCAGGACGTGATGGCCAAGACGATCACGCCGGAGATGTTCAAGAGCCGCTATGCCGACATCATGGACGGCGGGCCGGAATGGCAGGCGCTGGAAGCGAGCGGCGGCATCACATTCGATTGGGACGAGTCCAGCGACTACATGCGCCAGCCGCCACATTTCAGCACGACCGAGCGGCAGCCGGTGCCGGTGTCCGACATCAAGGGCGCACGGCCGCTGGTGATGGTCGGCGACATGACAACGACCGACCATATCTCGCCGGTCGGCACCATCGACGCGGGCGGCGCGGCCGGGCAGTACCTGATCGCGAACGGCGTCGAACAGAAGGACTTCAACAGTTTCGCGTCGCGCCGCACCAACCATGACGTGATGGTCCGCGGCACCTTCGCCAACATCCGTATCCGCAACGAGTTGGCGCCCGGCACCGAGGGCGGCTTCACGCGGCACATGCCGGACGGCGAGCAGATGACCATCTTCGACGCGTCGGCGAAGTATCAAGCCGACGGCGTGCCGTTGGTGGTGATCGGCGGCAGCGAATACGGCACCGGTTCGTCGCGCGACTGGGCCGCCAAGGGCACCAAGCTGCTGGGTGTGAAGGCGATCATCGCCGAGGGGCTGGAACGCATCCACCGGTCGAACCTGATCGGCATGGGCGTGCTGCCGCTGCAGTTCAAACGGGGTACCACGCGCAAGACGCTGAAGCTCGACGGCAGCGAGACCTTCGACATCACGGGACTGGAAGCCGGGATCACGCCACGTATGGACGTGCAGTGCCGGATCACGCGGTCGGGCGGGTCGCAGGAGGATATCCCGCTCACCTGCCGGCTCGATACCGCGGTCGAGGTCGACTATTACGAGAACGGCGGAATGCTGCACTACATCCTGCGGCAATCGCTCGGCGCAGCGGCCTAGTCGCGCTTTCCGTCGCGCTGTATCCAACGGGTGATCGCCAGCGACACGATGCCGTAGACCGCGAACCCGGCGGCCATCGGCAACACGGTGCCGTCGTAGCTCTGGCCGATCAGCGTGCCGAGCGACAGCGAGATGAAGGTCATCAACGATCCGACCACGGCCGCGCCGATCCCGGCGATATGGCCCAACGGCTCCATCGCCAAGGCGTTGAAGTTGCCGAACAGCATGCCGATGCAGAAAAAGCTGACGACCATATTGGCCATCATTGCCCACAACGGCGGGTGCCCGCCGAAGGCGTAAGCGATCGCCAGGAACGCCAACGACAGCATACTGAAAGCGCACAGTGCCCAACTGGAAAGGCGCTGCATGCCGAATTTCATGACCAGCTTGGAATTCACCAGCGACGCGAAGCCGATGGAAAACGCCAGCACGGCGAAATAGGCGGGGAACAACGTGCCCAGTCCGTATTGCACCTGCAGGATCGGTTGCGCCGATGTCAGATAGCCGATGAACGCGCCGAAGATGAAACCGGCGGCGATCGAATACCCGAAGGCATATCGGTTGGTGCAAATTTCCACGACCGCACGCGCGATCCGGCCGAACGAGAAAGGAATGCGCTTATCCCGCGTCAACGTCTCCGGCTGGCGCAGGCCGACCCACACGGCCCCAATGAAGGCTAGCGCGAATAGCAGACCGAAGATCATCCGCCAATGCGCCACCAATAAGATCGCCTGCCCCAGCGCGGGCGCCAGCACCGGTACCAGGATAAACACGGACATGATCAGCGACATGATGCGCGCCATCGCGCGGCCCTCATACAGGTCGCGCACCAACGCAATCGAAATAATGCGCGGCCCCGCCGCCCCGATTCCCTGCAACACGCGGCCCAGCAGCATGACGTCGAAGTCGGTCGCCGTAATCGCCAACAGGGTACCCGCCGCAAATAGCGCAAAGCCAAGATAGATTGCGGGCTTGCGGCCGAAACTGTCGGAAATTGGGCCGTAGAGCGCCTGGCCGCACGCAAGCCCCAGGAACAGGGCGGTGACAATGAGCGTTACCCGATTGGCCTCCTGCACGCCGAGGTCACCGGCGATTTCCGGCAACGCCGGCAGCATCGCATCGATCGACAGCGCGATCAGCGACGACATCAACGCCATCAGCGTCACGAATTCGCCTGTCCGCAGTGCCGGTTTGTCCTGCTCCGCGCTCAACACCTTTGCCCTTCGAGATGAAAATCACGCCCGAATTTGTCGATTCGGGCGGTGGTACCCCTACTACGCCGGGATAGGAATGAATGTTGCATGCTTCTATCCCAACAGCAGGCTGTGTCAAGAACGTTCCGCAATCCCTTCTACTATGGGAATATTTGCGGATCCTGCGGGACAACGATTTAGGTGTAGCTCGAACCAACGGCGGTATGTCCAATGCTTCGTTGCGCCGAAACATCGAATCAATGTTCCAAGGGGCCTGCTAGCTACCTCGTGTTTGGCGAATTAGGTATGCGTGCGACGTTTTGGGTGCTCTGGGTGGAGCGAGGGGGAAACGTACACGCTAATTGAGGGAGGGCTACGGCAAGCCACTTATGATGAGCAGACTCGTAAGATTCGAGACGGTCGCTATCGGCGACCTGTTCAGCAAAATCGACAAACATCAATCGACTTGGGAGGTCGTCGAGATCGTGACGCCGACCGGGCATCAACCGCACGCGCGGCTCGCCTGCGTCGACCGTCCATCGGACCTGCGGATGATCGCCATCGCGGCGCTACATGACAAACGGCTCTATCTCGATGCCGGCAAGTCACCGCGTCTGGAACGCGACCATCTGCCGATCGACGAACCGCATATCGATCTGCCGGCGACAGAGTCGGCCCGGGAAGCGGTATCGCCGCCGGCCGAGGCTCGAAAACCGGCGGCGGTCGAAACCGAGACGTCGCCGGCGCCCGTTGCCGCGCCGGAAGAGTCGGCACGGACGGCCGAACCGGCAGAAGCGCCGAAAGAGCAGATTCAGGTCGCCCCGAAACCGCACCGTAAGTCTTCGATGCGGGCGGTGTTCGATCAATTGCAGACCGACCACCAGGCCGCCTGACTCGCGACGGACCATCGGCCGGTTGCGCTATAGGCTGCGCAATCGCGGCGCAGCGAAGAAGACCACGATGCCAACCAAAATCAGCATCGTGCCGTTGAAGAGGAGCGCGTTGCCGATCCCGATCGCGACGGCGAGCGCGCCCATTTCCAGATGCCCCAGCGGCGCGGACCCGATCGCCAGTGTCCATGCCCCCATCGCCCGCCCCCGCAGCGCATTCGGGACGCTGAGTTGCACCATGCTTTGCGTCAACACGTCGGACGCGGTCGCCAAGGCGGCCACAATGCACAGCGCAGCGACCGCCAGGACCAAATGGTCAGCCACCGACAACAGCATCAATCCACCGCCGAACGCAAAGATCACGAAGATGTAGGCGACGCCCCGGCGCGTCATCGAGCCCATCCCCGCCAACGTCAAGCCCGCGATGATACCGCCTGTCGAACGGGCCGCGTGCATCAACCCCAGCCCCTCCGCGCCGAGGCTGAACCGCACCGTCGCCAGCTCGGGCAACGCGGTGGCAAAGGAGAAGCCGAATACTTCGACCGAGGCGGTCACGAGGACCAGCATCAGCAAAACCCGGTTACTGCGTAGTTCGCTGAGGTATTCGCGGACATTCTGCGCGATGGGCGCCCGGACCTTTTCCGCCGCCTCTCCTGCCGTCTCCAGGCGGCAGAACAGAAGGAACGCGCCGCCATGGCACGCCGCCAGCGTCAGGATCGCCGCGGGCGCGCCGTATCGCTCCATCACGAAGCCGGAGGCGAGCGCGCCGATAAGCTGGCCGAACCGGGACCCCAGGTTCAACAGTCCGAGACCGGCGACCACCTGATTGCCGCCGACGATATCGTAGGCATAGCTGAACCGGGTCGGATGGTGCAGCGCCCGGAAACAACCGGCGAACAACGCAAAGGTCAGGATCAGCCACAGCTCGACGAACCCGGCGGCGATCATCGCGGCAAGGACACAGGAATTCGCGACGATGCAGAGTTCGACGCGGCGCAACAACTGCCGCCGGTCCATCCAGTCCGCGATCGCGCCGGACAACAGCCCGAACACGAACATCGGCAGAAAGTAGACGGCCATCAAGGCGCCGACCCAGGCGCTGGAGCCGGTGATCTGGAAGACCAACAGCCCGAGAACGACCTGTTCGCCGCTGGTGCCGAGCTGGTTCAGACCGGCGCCGGCCCAGAACCGCCGATAGTCCGCGAGACGGAATGCCGGGTTCCGCAGGATGGGCAACCGGCCGAGCCGCGCCGCGATGCCGCCGGACGGCGGATCGGGATTGTCCTGTGTCACACGATGCCCTCTTGCCCCAACGTGAACCGGCCGGCCCTTGCCCTGCGACTAGCCCTTCATTCGTGCCGTGTAGTCCCAACTCATCATCCGGACCGGTTCGATCCGAATTGCGACCTCGCCGGCACTGCGCTCGATCAACCAACGGGAAAACGAGGTCTCGTCGGGTCCGAGATAACGCTCGATCAAGGCCCGCAATTCCGGGCCCCCCTTATCCCGGTCCAGCGTGGCCTTTCCCTGTCCGCGCACGCCACGGTATGGCGGCGCGTCCGCGGCGATTTCGAATCCGCAACGGCCATCCCGCCGCAACAAATCAACGATTCGGGATTGCGGGTTGGACGCGCACCAGAGCGCGCCGTCCCGCCACCGAAACCACAATGAAAGGACCACCGGCCAGCCACTGCCGCCGAGCGCGGACAGCCGCATCGGAATGACGGTGGTTGTCAGATAGCGATCGATCTGCGCGTCCGACCAGGGTCCTTTGATCTTCATCGCGGTGCTAGACGACCGGGCTCATGCCGCCGTCGACATTGATGGCGACGCCGTTGATGTAGGAGCCGGCGTCCGAGCACAGGAAACACGCCATGTTCGCGAATTCCTCGGCGGTGCCGAGACGCCCCATCGGCAGCTTCAGGTCCTTCGCCATATCTTCCAGGTAGGACTCGTAGCTCTCGGATTTTTCGGTCGCTTCCCAGCGGTTCCGCCACTGGTCGCTCTCGATCCGTCCGACCAGCAATCCATTGATCAGCACGTTGTGCGGCGCGCCTTCGCCCGCCATCGCCTTGGTCAGCGCCATCCCGGCCGCACGGGATACCGCCGTCGGCGCGCCACCAGCCGGCGGCGCCTTCGCACCCGTGTTCAGGACATTGATAATGCGACCCCATTTACGGTCGCACATGCCCGGGAAGGTCAAGCGCATCGTCCGGATCGCCCCGAACAGCTTGAGTTCCAGGTCTTCGCGCCATAGTTCGTCGGTGATCTCGACGAACGGCATGCGGCGCGAAGTCCCCGCGTTGTTGACCAGGATATCGATCGGGCCGAGTTCCTTTTCGCAAGTCGCGACGAGCCGCTCGATATCCTCCGCCTTACCGGCGTCGGCCGGGCACCCGAGGACCTTGCCGCCCCCGGCGGCCTCCACTTCGGCGCATGTCGCGTCCACGACATCGGCGCGCCGGCCGGTCACGCACACATGCGCACCGGATGCGGCGAACTTCAGCGCCATTGCACGCCCCAGGCCCCGGCTGCTGCCGGTGATCAGCGCCACACGTCCATCCATTCTGCAATCCATTTTGCGTCCTTCCTTCTTGTTATACGTTTGGTGTCTCGATTGGCCCGGTTCATGCCGGGGTTACGATGTCTTCGTGCGTATCCAGTCCTGCTGCTCCGCCTTGAACCCGACGGCATAGTCGCCGTCGAGGTCGAAAACCGGCCGCTTGATAAGCGTCGGGTTGGCCAGCATCAACGCTTCGGCCGACGTTGCGTCGACATTCTGCGTATCGCTGTCGGGAAGCTTGCGCCATGTGGTCCCACGGCGGTTCAGAAGCGTTTCCCACCCCACCGCCGCCAACCAGCACTGGAGCGCCGCCTGATCGAGACCGTCGACGCGAAAGTCGTGAAACCGCGCTTCGATCCCCTCCGCCTCAAGCCATTTCAGCGCTTTTCGGCACGTATCGCAATTCTTGATGCCATGAACGGTAATCATATCCCCACCCCTACGTCGGCTCGTGGCCATAATTTTCACTTCTACGAAGGTATCGCGTGTGCGCTCGGCGCAACAGGCTGAAATCACCGGCAAAAGTTCCGGGCAATTTTCAAGAACATCCCCTAAATGCCGGATATTGTTAATCTTTAGAGAACGGATACGACCGTAGCATGGGATCGAACGAAATAGAGAATGTGCTTCCCTGCCCGGCCATGGCACGATTCGCGAACCGAAATTTCATCCTGAGCGCGCTGGCGACCATAGCGTTGACCACGTTGGGCGCCTTTTTCGTGCCCTACAGCTTCTCGTTTCCCCGCACCGTCGAATATTGGGCCGAAGACGCCCGGCGCGCCCTCATGCCCCGCACCGAACCGCAGGATTCCCGCATCGTCGTGATCGCGATCGACGAGAACACGGTCCGTGGCCTGCCCTATCGCCGGCCGATCGACCGGGGGTTGCTCGCCGATCTGCTCGAAACGTTATCGGTTTCCGGACCGCAAGCGATCGGCCTCTACCTGCCGCTTACCGACCCGACCGAACCGGAGAAAGACAAGCGGCTTTTCGATGTCATGCGGTCCCTGCCGATACCGCTGGTGGCGGCAACCGCGCACCCCAACGAAGCGCTGACGCGGCAGCAACAAAACTACGAGCGGAACTATCTGAACGGCCTGCGGTCCGGCCCGGCGCTGCTGGGCAAGGACGGCTGGGGCGGCGCCGTCCGGCGCATGGTGCCCGGCGCCACGGTCGATGGCGTGTGGATATCGAGTTTCACGGCTAAGCTGGCCGAGGTGTTGAACCTTTCCCGCGCGGACCGGCGGCGGCTCGCCTATCACGGCGTGCCCAACTTGAACACACGGCCCTTCCTGACGATACCGGCGCACAAGGCGGTCGGCCTGCCGGCGAAATGGTTCGCCGACAAGGTCGTGCTGATTGGTCTCGATCTCAACGACCGGGACCGGCACCGCATTCCCGGCGGATGGCTCCATACCCCGCCGGACGACCGCATGCCCGGCGTGCAGATCCAGGCGCATGCGGTATCGCAGCTGCTGGACGCCCGGCACCTGCCCGGATCCAAGGAACTGACCGTCCTGTTGGTGGCTTTTGCCCTTTGCACGTTCGGCAGCCTGCTCGCCTTGATTACCGTGGGGCCGGTCGCCCGCGTCGGCGCCGTCATCGGCACGGTCTTGGGCTTCGTGATCTTCTCGCTTGCGGTGTTCCATTGGACGCGCGCCGCGATTCCGGTCGCTATGCCTGTGCTGGGATGTCTTGTGGCATACGCCCTCACGCGCGCGGCGGTGCAACGATTCGCGCAGGACAAAAGGGATTACCTGCGCATGGGATTCGCCGCTGTCGCGTCCGCCGACGTTGCACGGCAAATCGCCCAAACATCGGATACCATCACGTTGGACGGCGAAAGCCGCGCTGTCACCATCCTGGTCGCACGGCACGCCGATTTCGCGACCCTCGCGGAATCCTTGCCGCCGAACGAGCTCGTCTCGGTGCAAAGCGCCTATACCGCGGGAATCGGGAATGCCGTGAAGGCGCATGGGGGCATCCTGCAACGGGTCGACGCGGACAAGGTCGTCGCCCTCTTCGGCACACCGCTTCATCAGGACGATGCGCCGAGCCAAGCCGTCCGATGCGCCCTGGAAATCGACACATTTGCCGAAGGGTACCGGGAGCGCCGCATGACCAACGCCGGACGGATCGGCGAAACGCTGATCGGTGTGCATAGCGGGGACGCGCTGGTCGGGAATTTCGGCGGGGATGCCGCCTTTGCCTATGGCGCCTACGGCGAAGCCGTCGAGCAGGCCGAACGCCTTGCGCTGGCCAACGCCGAACTCGGCACACGTATTTGCGCCAGCGCCGCGACGGCACGCGAAGCGACCGATGTCATCTTCCGCCCGGTCGGCCGACTGCGGTGGCCCGGGATTGAAGACTCGGTCGAAGCGCTTGAACCGCTTTCGGAGAGTCAGAGCGATACGTCGGAACTGGAAGCCTATATCCGCGCCTTCCGGCTGATCCAGCGGGAGGATGCCATCGCGACGGAGGAAATCGCACGCGCGGCGGCGATCGCCCCGAAGGATCCCTTATGCCGCCTGTACAGTCAGCGGCTGTCGCAAGGCTTGCCGGGCACCGTCATCGCGCTGAGCGGATAGCTAATACGGCCGGTCACCCAGAATCACCGTCCGATGCATCAACCGCCGACCGTTCGGGTCGAAACGGTCCCGGCAATGCATGGCGCAACGGTTGTCCCACATGATCAGATCGTCCGGCTGCCATTGTTGCGCCCATTGAAAGGCCGGATTGCCCGTCGCATGGTCCCAAAGGGCATCCAATACCTCCTCGCTCTCATCGACCGGCAGGCCAACGAGGTAGGATCGCGCGCGGCGGCCCAGGTAGAGCGCCTTGCGGCCGGTCTCCGGATGGGTGCGGATGATCGGGTGCACCGCGCCGGGAATCTTCGTCACGTCACTGATCTCGACACCCTCCAGTCCCTTGCGCAATGCGCCCGAACTGTTGTGCGTCTGATCATGCTTGATCTGCCGGCCTTCGATCGCCTGATGCAATTCGGCGGGCAAGGCGTCCAGCGCGTCATACATGTTCAGGAACTTGGTGTCGCCGCCCGATTCCGGAACTTCATAAGCGTGCAGGAGACTGCCGGTCGGCGGCTCCTCCAGGTAGGACATATCGGTGTGCCACACTAGTTCGCTGTTGCCGAGCGATCCGGTCGGTTTGCCGCCGATCTTGATGTTCGAAATCCGGCTCATTTCCGGATACTCGGGCTTCCAGGATTCCCCGGCGAACCGCTTGCCCGGCGAGATGTCCAAGGGCCCGAACCGCCGCGCGAAGGCCAGATGTTCCGCGTCGCCGAACTTCTGACCCCGGAAGCGAAGAACCAGATGTTCAAGCCACGCAGCCCGGACCGCCGCGATTTCGTCGTCGCCCGCAGACCCGATGTCGAGATTGACGATGTCCGCACCCAGCGCCGCGCCGGAGGGAACCACTTCGAGTTTGGATAAGGTTGCCGACATGATCCGTTACTCCGCCGCCGACGCCGCGGCGTCGCTAACGGTTTCGGCCGCCGCCGTGAAGGCGTTGACGTCCGGCAACTCCACGAAGTTGTCGATCACGTCGTACAGGGCCGCGACACGATCCGCCGGCAGAACCAGCGCCGCACAGTTCTCGAACTTGCCGCGCAGCTTGTCCATCGGCAGCGGATCGACCGACCCCCGGCCACGCGCCTGCTTGAGCCGATCCGACACGGTCCGTCCGTCCATCAATTCCACCCGGACTTCGGCGCCAAGATAGCCGCTATCGTCATTCAGCATCTCCGGGTGCGGCGCGGCATCGATCTTGTCCATGACCGCGCGGACATCCTTGTCGAGATAGGCCGTGTCGTCGAAATGCGGCAGAACGACCTTGCCGTGCATCAACGCCCGCGCCACCACGTATTGCACGCTGAACTTGGCGTCGAGGGGGCTTTGCGGGTCCGGCCGGTTCGTATGGGCCAAGCGGCGCGGATGGGTCCAGGAATCGACACGCTTGACCATCTCGGGCGTAAGCCCTTCCCGCTCAACGAGGTTGATCATCGCATCCACCGCCGGATGCGTGCTGCCGCAACAGGGATACTGTTTCACCGCGATGGCGGGCTCGACGATGTCGAACGGTTTCATCCAATGCTCGAAGATCTTTTCGGGATGATAGTTGCCCGCACCGTTGAAGACCTCGAAGAAGCCCTGTTTATGCTCGAACGCCACCGGGCTGGAGGTGAATCCTTCCTTCGCCATCATGGCGGCGAACAGTCCGTTGCGGGAGCAATGCCCCACATGCAGCGGCTTCACCATAGTGCCGAAGTTCGATTTCACGCCCGATGCCAACGACACGGCGATCTGCAACGCGCCCGCCGTCGTTTCCTTGTCCAGGCCCATCAGTTTGCAGCAGGCCGCAGTCGAGCCGAACACACCCATCGTCGCCGTCGGGTGCCAACCCTTCTCGTAATGATGGAAGTGCACGCTGCGGGCGATACTGGTTTCCGTCTCGAAGCCAATGACATACGCCAGGATCAGATCGCGGCCGCTCGCCCCGAGCTGCTCGCCCAGTGCGATAAGCGCCGGCAATATCGGCGCCGAGGGATGGCCGCCGATGGTGTTGTTGCAATCGTCGAAATCCTGGGCGTGCGAGGCCGTACCGTTGATCAACGCCGCATTCAACGGCGTGGTGCGCGCATTGGACCCGAAGATCAGGCTTGGCCCGGTCTGGTCGCGCCCGCCGACCACCACGTCGGCGATCTTTCCGCTAGACTCGGTCGACCCGGCTAAGGTCACACCGGTATAATCGATCAAGCCGACCTTGGCCCAGTGCAACACGTTCTCATCCAAGTCCTCGACGTGGGCCTTTACGATCAACTCGGCGATATCAGCGGAAATTCCCATTTTTTTCTCCAGCACTAGCGGCACAAATCTGGGGTTTGGCCTATTATACCATGAACTCGAATTGGAGGATTCATGGCGGCACGACGGATCTTCTGCGCGCTCTTGGCCAGCTTGCTCGTCCAGATCACCTACGCGGCGGCGGCCGACGAGCCGCGCCTGTCCGACCTCGACGCCTATATCAAATCGGCCATGCGGGACTGGAAAACGCCGGGCCTCGCCCTCGCGGTCGTAAAGGACGGCAAGGTCGTCGTCGCCAAAGGCTATGGCATCCGGCGTCTCGGCGGCGGCGACCCGGTCGACGCAAACACCGTGTTCGCCGCCGCGTCGATCACCAAGACCTTCACGTCGGCCGCCGTCGCCACGCTGGTCGCGGACGGCAAGATGCGCTGGGACGACCGGGTCATCGATCACCTACCGGCATTCCGCCTCCACGATTCCTACGCCACGCACGACATGCGGCTGCGCGACCTGCTGTCACACCGCAGCGGCCTGCACCGCGGCGACCTGATTTGGTATTACTCGGACTTCAACAGGACGGAGGTACTGCGGCGTCTTCGGCATCTGGAACTGAAATCCCCGCTTCGCTCCCGATTCGGATATCAGAACATCATGTTCACGACCGCCGGTGAAGCGGTTGGCGCGGCCGCCGGCGGCTCATGGGACGCATATGTCAAAGACCGGTTCTTCACGCCGCTGGGAATGATCAACAGTTCGACATCGATCAAAGACCTTCCGAGCAACGCGGCGACGCCGCATGCTTACGTGGATGGAGCGTACCGACCAATCGATTGGCTACAGGTCGATAACATCGGCGCGGCGGGATCGATCAATTCAAGCGCGGCCGATCTAGCGAAGTGGATCAAGCTGCAACTGGACGGCGGCAAGCATAACGACACAACCATTCTCCGCACGGAAGACATCGCGGAAATGCGCCGGGCGCACACGGCCCTCAACGTGTCCAAGACCCGCCGCGAGTATATTCCGCAATCCAACCTCCGGGCCTATGGCCTCGGGTGGTATATGGCGGACTACCGCGGCAAGAAGGTGCTGTATCACGGTGGACGGCTGGACGGCATGTCGGCCCATCTGGCGCTTCTGCCGGACCTTAATCTCGGCATGGTGGCACTAAGTAACCGCAGCCGGTCGAGCCTGCCCCATGCCCTGATGTATCGAATCTTCGACGCATATCTCGATGCCCCGCCGACGGATTGGTCCAGCAATTTCCTGGCATGGAACAGCGTCTATCAAGCGAAACGGAAGAAACGCCGCGCCAAGGTCCTCGACAAGCATAAATATGGCACCCGCCCGTCCATGCCGTTGGCCGCCTATGTTGGATTTTACGACAGCCCGGTCTATGGCCCTTTGGATATCTGGCCCAACGGCGACAAGCTCGTCGTCGTCCGGAACGACCGGGCAATCGGCGATCTTTCCCATTGGCACTATGACACGTTCAACGCGGACTTCCGCACCCACGCCCTGCGCGACCGGCTTATCACCTTCCGTATCACCAAGAACGGCAAGGTCGGTGCGATGTCGGTCGAATTGAACGGCGAGTTCATGCGGTCCGATCCGCCGCTGTCCCCCGCCCTCCGCAAACCGATGACCGCCGACAAGTCCGGCTTCGTCGGAACATGGATGGGCCGCTGGGATAACAAACAGCCGCACACGCTGACCGTGAGCTCGGTGGAAGGCTCGTCAGCGAAATCGATCTATGCGTGGGCGCCGTCCGAAGATTTCCGGGTGTCGGAGGAAGGATCGAAGCCCGTTGCGGGAACCGTAGGCAGCGGAACGCTCACCTTATCGCCGTTCAACGGTGCGACCGTGACCTACACGCGCCGAAACGATGATATGCTCGACGCTATCTACAGCCACGGAACAGAAAATCGGCGCGCCGTTCTGCGACGTATCCGGTAGTCGCAATATCCGTGGGTACCGCGCGCTCAAGCGCTATCTCGGTGAGAAGTGACCTCCCGGGCCGTAGTCCCAAAAACAAAGAATAAAACAACTTCAAGGCGATAAATCGGATTAGATTTTCGTTAAGCATTCGAGACGAGTATTACGCCATATTCAGTATATGAGGCGTTAGCCTGTTTTGAAGATTCGACTCCGAATATTACTCGCAGCGTTCTTCACCATCATTGCCACGGTGCCCGTGCTCGTGCTCGGCATCTGGGTCGAGCGGACGGCATTACAGACCGAAATCGACCACGTCCGGGAAAAGCACCTGCTGCTGGCGAAGAATACCGCGCTCGTGCTGGAACGGTATGCGCACGATTCCGAGCGCGCCTTCAATCATATGGTACTGCGGTACCGGCACGGCGCAGACCTGAAACTCGGATCCTATGTCGAAGCGAGCTACAAGTTCAGTCACTTCCGAATCCTCGACGACAACAGCCAGTCGATCGCCGTCGCGCGGAACAGCACCGAGGCCGATCCCTTTTCAGTCGATGAACGGATCAACTCGATTCTCGCCGCCGCCGGCGACGAAATTCGGTACAGCGACATCATGCCGGACAGCGCCGGCGCACCGACGATCTATCTGAGCCAACGCATTAGCGGCGATCGCATTGCCATTGCCGCACTCAAACCGGACTTCATTGTCGAACTGCAGACCGCCATCACCTTCGGCCAGAAAGGACATGCCGCCATCGTCGACCGGGCCGGCAATGTCATCGCCCACCCGAGGCGCGCCTGGCAGCGCGCCATCAAGAACATCGCCAAGGTCAAGCCGGTGCAACAAATGATGGCGGGCGAAACCGGTGTGACGACCTTTTTCTCGCCCGCGGTTAAACAAGACATGATTTCCGGGTTCACAACGGTGCCGCGCACCGGCTGGGGCGTTATGGTTCCGCAGCCAATGAGCGAACTGATCGAAAGAGCGCATTCCGTGAAACAGGTCGCCTTCACGCTCGCCCTGTTCGGCGTATTAGCGGCCGCGCTGCTTGGGTGGTTCGTCGCAGGCCGTATCACCCGCCCCGTGGATGCAGTCCGGTTGACCGCACGACGGATCGCCGAGGGAAAGCTGAATGCACGGGTGCCGCCGCTCCGTTCGTCGGCCGCGCCGGATATGCAGGAACTGGCGGACGGCTTCAACGAGATGGCCCAGCGCATTCAGGACAACCAGAAATCGCTTGCCCTTGCACTGGACCATGCCCAGAACGCCGATCGCGCGAAATCGAACTTCCTCGCCAATATGAGTCACGAGTTGCGCACACCGCTGAACGCGATCATCGGCTTTTCCCAAACCATGGAAAACCAGGTCATGGGACCGCTCGGTAACGAACGCTATCGCGGTTATGTCGTCGACATACGGCGTTCCGGTGAGCATCTTCTGTCGATCATCCACAACATCCTCGACCTGTCGAAGATCGAGAGCGGCAATGTGGAAATCGAAGACGACACCGTGTCGGTCACGGATCTGATCGAAGGTGCGGTAAACATGCTCCAATTCCAAGCAAGCGAAGCGCAGATCGATCTATCCGTTGAAATAGAAGACAACCTTCCGCAAATCCGCGGCAGTGCCGTCAAGCTGAAGCAGATCCTGGTCAACCTACTGTCCAACGCCGTGAAGTACACCATGGCGGGAGGCCGCGTGACCGTCGCGGCGGCGCGCGACTACGGCGGCGGCATCGCGATCGGCATCGAGGACACCGGCGTCGGCATGTCGCAACGGGACCTGGCGGTTGCCCTCATCCCGTTCGGACGCGTCACCGACGGTGCCGCCCAAATTGCCGGCGGCACCGGCCTTGGGCTTCCCCTCGCCAAACGCCTGGCGGAGCTTCACGGCGGCCGTCTCGTCATCAAATCGGACAGGGACGCCGGCACGACCGTCGTCATTCACCTTCCCGCCGCTCGGGTCATCGAAGACGCCGCCTGACCCTCCGCACCACGCTATGGTTCCACCGCTACGGTCGCGGCACCGGCAGCGATGCCGTATGCTTTGCGGCAACACCCGCGTTCCAACCGCAGCGCCGCTCGATGACCAACCCGTCGCCCCTTGTTCTCGACAGCATCACCCGCCTGGACGACAGTTTCCGCGGTAAAGTCCTCGTGGCCGGATCCCATGGCGGCGTCTACGCGACCTATCTGGCGGCCCTTGGCCGGCTGCGCGGGGTTATCCTGAACGACGCGGGCGTCGGCAAGGACAATGCCGGGATCGGCGGTCTGCCCTATCTCGACGAGATGGGCATGGCCGCGGCAACGATTGCCCACACATCGGCGCGGATCGGCGACGGCGATGACATGATGCGCCGGGGCGTCATCAGCCACGCCAATGCGCACGCCGGTGCCGCCGGCTGCACGGTTGGCATGTCCTGCCGCGACGCGGCCGACCGCCTTCAAACCGCATCGGTGCCGAACATCGATCCACCGGAAAAACAGGAAGCCCGGTTCCTGCTGACCGCCGACCCGGGCTTACCCGAGGTGTGGGGGATCGATTCCAATTCGTTGGTGTTGCCGGACGACCGCAACCGCATCCTGGTGACCGGATCGCATGGTCAACTGCTCGGCGGCAAGCCGGAAACCGCGATCAAACACGACGTCGTCGCCGCGCTGTACAACGACGCGGGCGTCGGGATCGACGACGCCGGGATCAGCCGTCTGCCCGCCCTCGACGCGCGCGGGATCGCCGGGGCGACCGTGTCGCATGACAGCGCCCGCATTGGCGACGCCCGGTCGACCTATGAGGACGGCATCGTCACGCACCTCAACGACACTGCGGTCCATATGGGCGGCAGTGTGGGAATGACGGCGAAGGCGCTTGTTGCCGCGGTCGCGCAAGCGTCAGCCCCTAAGAACGAATAAGGAAACAACATCCGTGCCGACCGCATCCGAAATCCAAGAGCGATCCCTCGTCATCGACGGCCTGTCCTATTACAGCGACGGCTATACCGGCGACCTGCGCACCGGCGGCGTCAACGCGCTGAACGTCACCATCGCCAATTTCGAGGCGGAGTATGCAGAGACCTGCGACCGCATCGCAGGGTGGCTGCATGCGCTCAAACAGCCGGATAGTGAATGGCGGCTGATCGAGCGCGCTGAGGATCTGGAATCGGCAAAGGAATCTGGACAGATCGGCCTGATCATGGGCTGGCAGAACATGCGGCCCATGGGCGACCGGCTCGACCGCTTGGAACTGTTCCACCGGCTGGGCGTCCGCGTCATGCAGATCACCTACAACTACCGCAACGCGCTTGGCGACGGTTGCTTGGAAACCGAGGATTCCGGCCTCAGCGTGTTGGGCCGCGACGCCGTGAAAGCCATGAACGATCTCGGCATCGCCATCGACCTCAGTCACGTGGGACACCGCACCTCGCTCGACGCCATCGAGTTGAGCGAGAAGCCCGTGCTGGCAACACACGCCAACGCCAGAGCGTTGACCGATCTCGTGCGCAACAAATCCGACGACGTGATCAAGGCCATCGCCGAAACCGGCGGCGTGATCGGCGCCAGCGTCTACGGCCCGATGCTCTGGGACGGCGACGTGACGCGCCGCCCCACGGTGGACGATTTCGTCCGGCATGTGGAATACATCGTCGACCTGGTCGGGATCGGCCATGTCGGCTTCGGCACCGACCTGCCCGCGTCGCGCGACCTCCAACGCACCGCCTACGAGGCCGCGAACCGCCGGCTTTGGACGGGCATCTCCAGCTACGGCGACGCCTTCGGCCACGATATTCCGGCGCGCTACATCGAAGCGGCGAACTGCCATGCCAAGCTCCCGGCCGTCACCGAAGCCCTGATCGCGCGCGGCTGGAAGGACGCCGATATCGCCGCATATCTCGGCGGCAACTTCGCTCGTGTATTCGGCGAAATCTGGGGCGGTTAGCGTAGGCTAAACCGGCCGGTCGCCCTTCTCGACCTTGAGCACGCGGCTATCCACGGCGGGCAGCATCTTGGCCGGGTCGCGGGTGACGATCATGTCGATCACGGTCGGCCGGTCGGTCTCCTCGATGCCGGTTTGGATCGCCTTGCCCAGATCGTCGGGATCCTCGACGCGGATGCCGGTACAACCAAAGGCATCCGCGATCTTGGCGTAGTCCATCTCGACCAAGTCACTCGACTGGTACTTGCCGTCATACATGGAATGCTGCAACGCCTTCACGTAGCCGGACGCCGCGTTGTTGACGACGCAGATCGTACAGCCCGCCTTGGTGCGCAGCGCGGTTTCCAGATCGCCGATCGCCATGTTGAACCCGCCGTCGCCGGTGATGCCGACCACCGGGCGGTCGGGCACGCCGAGTTGCGCGCCGATCGACCCCGGCAAGCCGTACCCGATCGAGGCCATGCCCCGGTCGGCGATATAGGTGCGGCCCGCCAGCTTGGTGTCGTAGAGGAAGCCGGTCCAATGCCCGGCGAAGCCGCCGTCGGCGACCAGCACCGATTCCGCAGGCATCACCTTGTTCAACTCGTTCAGCATGCGCGCCATGTTGATCGGGCTCTCGGCCGAGTTCAGCCGGTCCGCCGCCTCGGTCTTCCACTTTTCCATCCGCACCGGCACCTCGGCGACATAATCCTGGCGCATGGTGCGCTGGCCGGTGGCGCTGTCCGACAATTCGGTCAGTAGATCGGTCAGCCCTTCGCGCGCGTCGCCCCACAGACCCACTTCCGTGCGCGTGGTGCGGCCGATCTCCTCCTCCAGGATATCGAGATGGATCAGCGGCACGCCCTCCGGCATCAGCGCGAACCGCTTGGTCGGAATCTCGCCGAGCTTCCCGCCCACGACGAGGAGACAGTCCGATTTCTCGATCAGGTCGTTGGCGATGCGCGAATAACGGCCATACAGCCCGGCGGACAGCGGATGCGTGCAGGCGATTCCGCCCTTGCCGCTCATCGTATGCGCAACGGGGATGTTCAGCGTCTCGGCCAGCTCCTGCAGCGCTTCGTGCGCATAGGACAGATGAATTCCGCCTCCGGCCAGGATCAGCGGCCGCTTCGCCTTGCCCAGGATCGCGGCGGCGCGCGCCACATCGCCGGCCGCGGGACGCATGCGCTGTCCCGGAATCGACCGGTGCGCCTCGTCCACCCAGAAATCGTCGGCGGCGAACTCCAACTCGGCGTGGCAGACATCCTCCGGCACATCGAGCACGACCGGTCCGGGCCGCCCGCTGGTCGCCAGCGCAAAGGCGCGGCGCACCAATTCGGGAATGCGCGTGGCGTCCTCGATGCGGATCAATTCCTTCGATGCGGGCGTCAGGATGTCCACCTGCCGGCATTCCTGGGTCATGTTCTTCCAGGCGTGCAACCGGTTGGTATCGCCCGCCAGCACGATCATCGGGATGCCCGCGTTCAAGGCCTCGGTCATGCCGGTGATCAGGTTGGTCACGCCCGGGCCGAGCGTCCCGTCGCACACGCCGGGGCGGCCGGTTACGCGGGCATAGGCGTCGGCGGCGAAGGCGCCGCAGCGCTCATCGTTGATCAGCGTGTGCTGCAACCCGAGGGCGCGCGCGGCCTCGTAGAACGGCAAGAGCTGGAAGCCGCCCATGCCGAACATCCGGTCCGCGCCATGTGCCTTCAGCATTTCCGCCAAGGCCTCGCCGCCGGTCATCCGTCGCGCGTAGTTATCCGCCGTCCCACTCATTCCTCGATCCTTCTGTGCATTTCGATGTTCGAATTTAAACCGTCGTTACCATCCTCTGGACTCCCGCTTTCGCGGGAGTGACACACTAAGGGGTCCGACATTTTTTAATTGTCATTCCCGCGAAAGCGGGAATCCAGTCATCCCTTTCTCACGCCATCTCTTCAAGCGCCGCGACGACACCGTCCACCTGAACCTGGCACACGGCTTCCATTTCCGGCGCGAAGGGCACGGGAATGCGCGGCGCGCCGAAACGCCGGATCGGCGCTTTCAGCTTGTGGCCGATCTTCTCGGCGACCGTCGCGGAGATTTCCGCGCCGAAGCCGCCGACCTGCACCGCCTCATGCACGATGACCAGCCGACCGGTCTTCTCGACCGAGGCCAGCACCGCTGCCTCGTCCCACGGCCACAGGCTGCGCAGGTCGATCACCTCGGCGTTGATGCCCTTCTCCGCCGCCGCGTCCGCCGCCGCTTCGACCGCGGGCAACGCGCCGGACCATGTCACGATGGTTGCGTCGCCCCCGATGCGCGCCGTCCGCGCCTGCCCGATCGGCACCACGTGGTCTCCGTCCGGCACTTCGCCCTCGGCGTCCCACAGCGTCTTGCTCTCGAAGAAGATCACCGGGTCGTCGCATTCGATAGCGGCGGTCAGCAGGCCCTTATTATCGGCGGGTGTCGCCGGGGCCAGGACGACAAGACCGGGCACATGGACATACCAGGCTTCGAAGGACTGAGAATGCTGCGCCGCCGTGGACGCCCGCAACCCCGTTGCCTGACGGATCACCACCGGGCAGCGCGCCTGTCCGCCGAACATGTAGCGCGCCTTGGCGGCCTGGTTGATCATCTCGTCGACCGCGCAGAGAGCGAAGTCCGCCGCGCGCAGTTCGACGATGGGCCGCGTGCCGACCAGCGCCGCGCCGACGCCCGCGCCCATGATCGTGGCCTCGGAAATCGGCGTGCTGACCACCCGGTCCGCATAACGGACGCCCAGGTCGCCGTATTGCCCGTAGGTGCCGCCGCGCCCGATATCTTCACCCAACGCCCAGACGCGCGGATCGCGGTCGAACGCTTCGGCCACCGCGTCGATGGCCGCCTGCCGGTAGGTTATGACGGCCATTGCGGCGCCCCCACATCCTGGACCTCGGCATAAGCGTCCGCCGGCGTCGGGACCGGCGCCGCCTTGGCCTCCTCCACCGCCGCCGCCATCTCTGCTTGCGCGGCATCGTCGATGGCGGTGAGATCGCCGCCCGCGATCCCGTTCTCGACCAGATAGGCGCGGCACCGTTCGATCGGGTCCTGCTCCACATAGGACGCGACCTCGTCCTGGCTGCGATACGCCTGCTTGTCGGACAGCGTGTGGCCTTTCTGCCGGTATGTCTTGCAGTGCAGCAGTGCCGGTCCCTTGCCCGCACGGATGTCGGCGACGACCTGCGTCACCAGCGCGTCCACCGCGACCAGATCGTTGCCGTCCACCGTGTAGCCGGTGACGCCCAGGCTGTCGGCGCGCGCGGCCGGGCCGTCACCGCCGGTCAGGTCGCCCGATTTGGTGGTCGCCGCGTACTGGTTGTCCTCGCAGACGAACAGCACCGGCAGGTCGTAGATGCGCGCCCAGTTGAGTCCTTCCAGGAACGGCCCGCGGTTGATCGCGCCGTCGCCGAAGAAACACGCTACGACGCAGTCCTCGCCCATCATCTTCTTGCCCTGCGCCGCGCCGACGGCGATGGGGATACCGGCGCAGACGATGCCGTTCGCCCCCAGCATGCCGACGGAGAAATCGGCGATATGCATCGAGCCGCCCTTGCCGTCGCTGGTCCCGCCGATACGGCCGAACAGCTCCTTGAACATCGCCACTGGGTCCGCCCCCTTGGCCAGTGTGTGCCCGTGACCGCGATGGTTGCTGGTGATCAGGTCGGTCTGCGTCAGGTTCCCGCAAACACCGGCGGCGATAGCTTCCTCGCCGATGTAGAGATGCAACGTGCCGTTCACGAGGCCGTCCGCATGCGCCGCCTCGGCCGCTTCCTCGAAGGCGCGGATGCGCGCCATGGTGCGATAGCGCTCGACCAACTCGCGCGGCGCATTCGGACGCGGCGCGCCCGCCGTTCCGTCCGCTGGGGTGTCTGCCATGATTGGGATCGCTTCCTGCGCTTCATAGGTTGTTGCCATAAACTTAGCCGACAAGGCGCAGGGTGAACAACGGTGTCGGCCCACAACCCGGCGGGACAGCGCACGCATCAGCCCGTTTGACGAAAATCAATGTTCCCGATGCGGGACGATGCTCTATATGACTCACAACCATAAGCGCAACTTGCAACAGGGGTGGATCATCGAATGCTCAAACACGGTTTCAAAGCGATGCTCGCGGAGGCGAACGCCATTATCGAGACGGTCTCGATCCAGGATTTGCCGTATCTGCTCGATGATCCCGAGGTCATCGTCGTCGATGTCCGCGAGACGGTCGAACGCGACAAGGACGGGATGATCCCCGGGTCGGTCCATGCGCCGCGCGGGCTGCTGGAATTCCAGGCCGACCCGGAAAGCCCCGCCTACAACAGCGACCTCAAACCCGAAAAGCGGCTCGTCCTCTACTGCGGCACCGGCGGACGGTCCGCGCTCGCCGCAAAAACCCTGCTCGACATGGGATATAGCGAAGTCGCCTCGCTTGCCGGCGGCTACAGCGCCTGGCAAACCGCGCAGGACAACGACGGGTAGACGGTCTACGGTAGCGCCCATCCGATGGATGCGGACGGAAACTACTAGTAGACATCGATGAGCCGCAAATCCGACTTGGAAGACTCCTGGCAGCGCAACGCGGAGAATTGGACCCGCGCCGTCCGCGACCGTCTGATCCCCAGCCGCAACGCCGGCACCGACGCCGCCATCGTCGACGCGATCGTCCGGCGCAAGCCAGCGCGCTTCCTCGACATGGGCTGCGGAGAAGGCTGGCTTTGCCGCGCGGTGACGGAGAAAACGGGATGCACTGCAACCGGTCTCGACGGCACCGCCGCGCTGATCGAGGCGGCCCAGGCGGCGGACCCGGACGGCTGTTACCGCACCCTGTCCTACGACGATGTGATCGCAGGCGCGCCGGTCCCGAACACCCCCTTCGACGTCATCGCCTTCAACTACGCCCTGTTCGAGGAAGACATCGTCCCGCTGCTCATCGCGGCAAAACGTCTACTAGTGGACAGTGGCGCAATCATCATCCAAACCCTGCACCCCGACAACGACCCCGGCGACGGCAAAGACGGCTGGCGCGTGGAAGATTTCGCGGCCTTCGAAAACGAAGCCTGGGCCAAGATGCCGTGGTATTTCCGGATGGCGGAGAGTTGGAAAGCGGTGTTTGCGGATGCTGGATTGAGTTTGGTGAGAACGGACGAGCCAGCCGCCGACGCGGACGGCCCGTCCCTGTCGATAGTGTTGACCTGCCGCATCGCAAAACCCTAACGACAATCCTGCATCTCCCGCCCTTTACACCCCGCACCCCACCGGTCACGATAAACGCTCCCGCCGCGCAACCAGCCCGGAGCGCCCCATGGCCAAGCATCACGAATTGCATCCTTCGCCCGACACTGTTCACTGGGCCTTCTTCGACGCGGCGTTGGCGCCGCTGATCGAGATCGACTCCGGCGATACCGTCACCCTTCACACCGTGTCCGGCGGGCGGGACATCCTGCCGACGGACGACGCGCTGGAGATCCTGCCGGCGCACCTGGACATCCACGAGAATGTGGAGCCCGGCGGCGCGGGGCATATCATGACCGGCCCGGTCGCGGTGCGCGGGGCCAAGCCCGGCGACGTGCTGGAAATCCGCATCAAGGACGTGCAGCTCGGCACCAACTGGGGCTGGAACCGTATCCGCCCGCTGTCCGGCGCGCTGCCGGAGGATTTCCACGAGATGCGGCTGCTGCACATCCCGCTCGACAACGACAAGATGGTCGCGAACCTGCCCTGGGGCGTGGACCTGCCGCTGAAACCCTTCTTCGGCGTGATGGGCACCGCGCCGCCGCCGGAATGGGGCCGCATCACCTCGATCATCCCGCGGGCCCACGGCGGCAACCTGGACAACAAGGAGTTGGGCGCGGGCTGCACGCTCTACCTGCCGGTCTTCAACGAGGGCGGGCTGTTCTCCGCCGGCGATGGGCACGCGGTGCAGGGCGACGGCGAGGTCTGCGTCACCGCGATCGAGACCTGCCTGTCCGGCACCTTCGAGATCCACCTGCGCAAGGACATGAAGCTGACCATGCCGCGCGCCGAGACCGACACGCATTACATCACCCACGGCATCGACGGCGTGCTGGACAACGCGGCGAAACAGGCGCTGCGCGAGATGATCGTCTTGATCCAGGAGAAATCGAACCTGTCGAAGGAAGACGCCTACACCCTGTGCAGCATCGCCGCCGACCTACGCGTCAGCCAAATCGTCAACGTGCACAAGGGCATCCACGTGATGCTCGCCAAGTCGGCGCTGCACGGATAGGCGGGAACCGCGGGGAGAAAGCGCATGGAGCCGGACCGGATCGCCTATTCGCCGATCGTCGAACGCCCGCCGCTGAAATGGCCGAATGACGCGCGCGTGGCCCTGTGGGTCTGCCCCAACATCGAGCATTACGAATACCTGCCCGACCCGGTACGGGTGCGCGACCCTTGGCCCCGCATGCCGCATCCCGACGTGCTGGGCTACGGCGTGCGCGACTACGGCAACCGCGTCGGCCTGTGGCGCATGTTCGAGGTGATGGACAAGCACGACCTGCGCTGCACGGTGTCGCTGAACCTGTCGGTGATCGAGCACTATCCCGAAATCTACGAGGCCTGCGAGGCGCGCAACTGGGACTATTTCTGCCACGGCATCTACAACACGCAATACCACTGGGGCCTGCCGGAGGACGAGGAACGCGCGATCATCCGGCATTGCGTCGACAGCTATACGCGGCTGACCGGCCGGCCGCTCGCCGGGTTCTTCTCGCCCGCCGCGTCGCACACGGTGAACACGCCCGACCTGGTCGCCGAGGCCGGCATCAAATACTTCTGCGACTGGTATCACGACGACCAGCCCTTCCCCATGAACGTGAAGACGGGGCGGCTGATCACCGTGCCCTACTCGATGGAGCTGAACGACGTGGTGGTCTACTACCAAGCCTTCGAGGGGGACGACCTGGCGCGCATGATCCGCGACCAGTTCGACACGCTCTATGCAGAGGGCGCGGAAAGCGGCCGCGTGATGTGCATCGCGCTGCACCCCTACATGATGGGCCAGCCGCACCGCCTCAAGCATCTCGACGACGCGCTCGGTTACATCCTGTCGCATGACGGCGTGTGGAAGGCGACCGGCGAGGAGATCGCCGACTGGTATTATGAACACGCCTGGGACAACGTGCAGGCCCATCTCGCCGACCGGAAGGAGGGATAAATCGATGCCCCTCACCCCCCACCGCGGCATGGACCATGACCTCTACCGCTACGCGCCGATCCCCGAACGCCCGCGCATCGTCTGGCCCGGTGACGCTTCACTGGCGCTCTGCGTCGTGCTGAATTTCGAATATTGGGAATACGACCCGCCGGAGGACGCCTTCCGCGACCCACGCTACCGGAACGTGATCGCCGACTTCTTCCCCGACGACCAGACCTATTCGATCCGCGAATACGGCAACCGGATCGGCGTGTTCCGGCTGATGGACGTTCTCGACAAGCATGGCATCCAGGTGACGGTCGCCGCCAATTCCGAGGCCTGCCGCCGCTATCCGTCTCTGGTCGCACGGTTCAAGGAGCGCGGCTGGGAGTTCGCCGCGCACGGCAGTCACGCCACCCGCATGATCACCAGCCGCATGAGCGAAGCGGAGGAACGCGCCTTCATCGAGGAGTCGCGCGATGCGGTGACCGAGGCTGCGGGTACCGCGCCGCGCGGCTGGATCGGCCAGGACTTCGGCGAGACACCGCGCACGCCGGGCCTCGTGGCCGAGGCGGGCTTCCGCTACATCGCCGACTGGCCGAACGACGACCAGCCCTACCCCATGACGACGAAGACGCCGCTGCTTTCCCTGCCCTATCACTGCGACCTGGACGACACGCAACTGCTCTGGCTGCGCCAGCTCGGCACGCACCGTTATCCCGGTTTCGTGCGCGACGCGGCGGAACGGCTCTGCGCCGAGGGACGGAAAAGCGGCCGCATGCTGACGCTCGGCATCCGCCCCTGGCTCCTCGGCATGCCGCACCGCATCCGCTATCTCGACGAAGCCCTTGCCAGCGTCATGGCGATGGACGGCGTCTGGTCCACCACCGCCGGCGACATTGCGGATGCGTTCATATCGCAAGAGAAATCAGAATAGACCGGTGGGAAAACCATGACCCGGATCGGCATCGCATTTTCCGGCGGCCCCACGGCCCGCGAGGTCGTCGACTGCGTCCAGCTTGCCGAATCACTCGGCTACGAATCCGCGTGGGTGGCGGAAGGACATGGCGGCGATCAGTTCGCCACGCTGGCCGGCTGCGCGATGCAAACGTCCAAGATCCAGCTGGGAACCGCGATCTCCAGCGTCTTCGTGCGGTCGATCCCCACCATCGCGATGGCGGCGGCCACGGTGGACGATTTGTCGGATGGGCGGTTCATCCTGGGGCTCGGGTCGAGCCACAAGGTGCAGGTCGAACCGGAACACGGCGTCCCCTACGGCAAGCCGCTATCGAAAATCCGCGACAGCGTCGCGATCATCCGCGCTCTGCTGCGGGACGGCGAGGTCCAGCACGACGGCGCGACGGTGCGGATCGAGAATTTCGATCTGTGGTTCACTCCGCACCGCCCCGGACTCCCGATCTATATCGCCGCGGTCTTCCCCAAGATGACGGCGCTCTGCGGCGAGATTGCCGACGGCGTCATCCTGACCCGCAGCACGCTGCGCACCGGCGCACAGGTCCGGGACCATATCGCCGAGGGCGCGGCCCGCGCCGGGCGTGATCCGGGCGACGTGGTGGTCAGTTCGCTGCTGCCGACTGCCGTGGCCGACACCCGCGACGAGGCGCTCGACAGCATGCGGCCCGGCCTTGCCTTCTATGCCGGGTTCTTTCCCCGGTATAACCAGCTTATCGCCGAGCACGGCTTTCCCGAGGAAGCGGCGGCCATCGCAGAGGCATGGGCGCGAGGCGATCGCGACGCGGCTTTGCGCGCCGTCAGCGACACGATGGTCGACGCCACCAGCGTCGTCGGCACCCCGGCGGAATGCCGCGACAAGCTGGAGGCGTATCGCGACTCCGGGATAGACCTGCCGATCATCAGCCCCTTCGCGCGTGGTCCCGGCGCCAAGGCCAAGTTCGCCGCCGCCATCGAAGCCTGCATCACGACCTGAACATCCGGCCGCCCCGCCGTTACGACATCCCGAAAGGAAACCGCCCCATGAAGATCGAGTCCGTCACCGCCAGCATCCACGAATTTCCGATCTACGTGCCGCTGATCGACGACCCGATCACGACGCGCAAGCTGGTGGTCTGCAAGGTCGCGGCCGACACCGGAGTCGAGGGCTGGGGGATCACCGGCTCCTTCCTGGCGCCCGCCATCGTCGCCGCGCTCGAAACCGACCTGCGCGACACCGTGACCGGCATGGACCCGCGCGACATCGAGGCGATCCACCACCGCGTCTGGAAGAAGCTGAACGGCCGCGCCTTCACCGGCGTCATCTCCAACGCGCTATCGGCCTTCGACATCGCCTGCTGGGACATCTCGGGCAAGACCAGCGGGCAGAGCGTCGCGCAGTTGATGGGCGGCTGCCGCGACCATGCCCCAACCTATGTCACCTTCGGCAACCTGCATTACGACCGCGACCAGTTGGTCGAATGCGCGACGATGTTCTCCCGGCAGGGCGTGCCGCGGTTGAAGATGGAAGCCGCCTGTTCCGGCGGCTGGCAGGAAGACGTGCGCCGCATCCGCGCGGTACGCGATGCCATCGGGGACGACGTGGAGCTGATGATCGACGCCAACTACAAGATGACCGAGATGGAGGCGCGGCACCTGGCGCGCGCGGTGGCGGACTGCAATCTCTCCTGGTTCGAGGAGCCGGTGCTGCAAAACGACGCCCGTGCCCTGGCCGACCTGCGCCGCCACATCGACATCCCACTCGCCGCCGGACAGATGGAAGGCAGCCGCTGGCGCTTCCGCGAATTCATGGAACACCAGTCCCTCGACATCGTGCAGCCGAACGTCATCTACTGCGGCGGCTTCACCGAGGCGCGCAAGATCGGCCACATGGCGCAGGCCTATAACCTGCCGATGGCCAACGGCGCCGGCTGGCCGACGCTGAACGTGCACCTAATGGCCGGGCTGATGAACGGCACCTACGTGGAACTGCACCTGGGCACGACGCATATGGAATCCATCGCCTTCACCGGCGCGCCCGAACCCGAGGACAACAAGATGCCCGTGCCCGACAAGCCGGGCATCGGCTTCGAGCCCAACTGGGACGCGCTGAAGGATACGCGGGTCGACGCGTAGCCGCCGCTAGATCAATTTCCGCGGCGCCGGACCCTGGATCGGGACTTCCAGCAAATCCTCGGCCCAGATTGCGTTGCCGTCGTAAATATCGTGGATGTCGCGCAGCAACTGTTCCTTCACGCCGGGGGCGTCCATCTGGTCGGTCAGGTGGCTGAAGACGCAGTTCTTCACGCCCGCCGCCTGCGCCACCTCGGCGACCTCCTTATGGCCGGAGCCGAACTTGAGCTGCGCCTCGGTCAGGTGCGTACCGGAGATGCGCTGGCACATGTGGATCAGCACGTCGGCCCCCTCGGCGAGACCGATCAGCGTTTTCGACGGCGCGGCGTCGCCGGAATAGACGACGCTGCCCGCGTCGCAATCTATGCGGAATCCGAGGCAGATCATTACCGGCTGCGCGTGCGGCACGTTGACCGCCGTCAACTTCCAGTCCGTGCCCTCGATCACGTCATGCGCCTTGATTTCCTGGACGATCGGGTTCGGGCGCGGGCGCGGTTCGGTGCCGCCACGGGTGCGGTAATAGGCGATGCTCGGCTCCAGTTCGATCCGCGCGCGGATATCCAAGGTGAACGCACCGTCCTCGCCGAACAGCCGCTCGTTCATATGTTCGGTGCCCCGCGGTCCGTAGACCTTCAGGTCCGGCACGATCCCCCCGCCCTGATCCCAGCGGTTCAGCATCAGCCGCACATAGTCCGAGAAATGGTCGTAATGCAGGTGCGAGAAGAACATATGCGTCACGTCCACCGCCTCCTTGCCGGCCTCCAACAGCCGGTGATGGCTGCCCGGCCCGTGGTCGAACAGGATCACGTCCTCGCCGATCTCGATGAGATAGCTGGAACTCATGCGCTTCAGGGAGGGTGTCGGGGTGCCGGTGCCGAGCAGGGTCAGTTTCATATTCTTATTCTCCTTTGCATACGAGACTATCATAGTCCGCCGCCGCTTTTCCGGCGGAGACAGCCGTTATTGGCCGATCGCAAGCTCAACGCTCCTTTCGCAACCGAATTTACCAATCCTTAAGCACCGCAATTCTATTTTTGCTTGCTGATGCGCATCAAAGCGCACCCCCAGTACCGACAGATCACGTACACTGACGCGCAGCGCGACAACCGACGACACGGAAATAAAGGTTCCGCAACGACGGAAACAGCAATCCGGTGACGTTGCTCCCCGTCAAGGCCAACGGCAGGAAATCTCGCATGAAGCGGAAGCTTCGGTTCGTTCTTGTGTCTATCGCATTCCTTTCGATCGTATCCGAATCCACAAATGCCGCAGAGGTCACACCGATAACCGGCGATGACTGGATAGGCATGTGGATTGCGTTGCTGGCGCAACCCGAGGACACCGGGGAGAAGTTACGCAGAAGGATGATTCTCCCCTATGGAATGATCGAATACGACGGCAACGGCATATCCGCCTACGACTACCGAATGCGTCGCGAGACAAAATCTGCGCAATCCCGCGCTGGGATGTTGAAGGAATGGATCGAACAAGATTTGAACGGAGATGGCCGGGTCACCCGGGGAGAACTCGAAAGGAACTTCTTCGCCCCGGCGCAAAATTCGGCCAACGTCAGGCCAACGGGCTACAGAACGCCGTCCGAACAATTCGAACGCGAGTACAATAGGCTCATTAAAAACGCGCTCGCAGCCGATGCGAACAAAGATGATGAAGTCGATTTCGACGAAGCGCTCGATTACGCAAATCGGATCGTGGCACGGAATTCGCCGACAAACGCACCAGACTCTTTAGAGATTCTCTTACAGCTGGATGAGAACTCGGACGGTGCCGTTAGCCTTGACGAATTTTTGGCGGCCGTCGACAACGCCTTCGAGCGAATAGACGCCAACGGCGACGGTAGATTCTCGGCCGAAGAGACCGCCGCTCATAAACAGATTATTGCCGAACTCCGCCGCACGATCCGTGCAGAAGAACGTGCCCGCAAGCGCACGCGAAAGAACTCTAAGTAACCTCAAATCAAGGCAAAAAGAAATGTCGATGGAAAGATGCCGCGGAATTCATGGGTCCCTTCGCCATATCCTCGCAGGCTGCCTGTTCGTCATACTCATGACGGGCGCGACAGCGGCCCCAGCGCACGCAGCGACTGACGGAGATGACTGGATGGTTCTGTGGTTGGATTTCCACGTCAGACCAAATTTCCCCCGGAACGGAATTAGCATCGAAGAGGTGCGCCAGAAATTTCACCACCTTTACCTGTCGTTGGATTACGAAGGCGGCGGCATCTCGGCAGACGACCGCTTAATTCAAGACCAAAAAACCGCCGCGCGGTCCCGCGCGAAAGAACTATGGATGTTGTTTCTCCATGATCTCGACGGCGACGGCAAAATCACCCGCCGAGAGTTGGAGCGATACTATGCTCTTCATCTTCGGCGTCTCTCGATTCCACCGGTCCCGCCCCCATCGCAAACAGAACAAACCCGCCGCTTGAAATTCAAGGTATCTCAGGGAATGAAATTCGACCGAAACAAAGACGGCGTCGTCGAATTCGACGAAGCCTTGGACTGGACGAATGAAAATCCAAAGCCGAACCCGAACGCCCGTCTCCGCGTGAACCACGCCATACCGAAGTCCCTGGACATCAATTCCGACGGTACAATCAGCAGCGCAGAGTTCCGGGAAGCGGTCAATTCGGCAATCCTGCGATACGATAGGGACTTTAACGATAAATTTTCCAAAGAAGAAATCATTGCGATCAACCGACGCGCGGGCGAAATCCGCCGGGCGATGCGCGACGAGGCGACTGCTCGCGAACGTAGAGACCACCTGAAAAAATGAGCGAAATTTATGCGGCTTGTCAGCCCGCACAATCTCGCTTGACCAGGTCGGCATACAGCTCGCGGATTCGCCTGAAGACCGGCCCGGGCTCGCCATCGCCGATCAGGCGGCCGTCGATCTCGCGTACCGGCGTCTGTGCGCCGAAGGTGCCGGTCAGGAAGGCCTCGTCCGCGCCGTAGGTATCGACCAGCGAGTAATTGCGCTCGAACACCGGGATGTCGTTGGCGCGGCACAGCTCGATCACCTTGCGCCGGGTGATGCCGTTCATGCAATAGTCGCCGGTCGAGGTCCATACCTCGCCCTTGCGGACGATGAAGAAGTTACAGGCGTTCGTCGTGTTGACGAACCCGTGCGGGTCGAGCATCAGCCCTTCGTCCGCCCCCGCCTTCTCCGCTTGGATGCAGGCGATGATGCAGTTCAGCTTGGAGTGCGAATTCAGCTTCGGGTCCTGCGACATCGGCAGGCCGCGCACCTGCGGGACCGTGGCGAGCCGGATACCTTTCTGCAGCAGCGATTTCGCCGGGGCGGAATGTTCGATGATGATGACGATGGTGGCACCCCATTGCGACAGGTGAGGATGCTGGAACGGCTTCGCCTTGCGGCCGCGCGTGACCATCAGCCGGGCATGGGCATCGGTCGTCATGCCGTTCGCTTGCCGGGTCGCCTCCAGCGCGTCGGTCAGTTCCGCCGGGGTCAGGCCGATGTCCAGGTCGATCGCCTTCGCGGCCTCGTATAACCGGTCCAGATGCTCCGGCAAAAACGCCCAATTCCCGTCATAGAGGCGCAGCCCCTCCCAGACGCCGTCGCCCAGCATGAAGCCGGAATCGTAGACCGAGACCTTGGCCTCGTCCTTGTGGATGATCTCGCCGTTCACGTAGATCCTGATATCGTCGTTCCGGGCGTCGTGATCGCTGTCGTGGGTGCTGCGTGATTCGGGCATGCGCTTTTCCTCGCCAATCGTCCTGCCGGCCTGCGGGAGCATCACCATACACCGCCGAGTTGCCCGCCGCGAAAAATCGCGCGATGCTTCAACGGTCAAGTTTCCCACCGGACGATCCTCTAGAGGCAAGACATGAACGTCGACGACGCAATCAACCTGGACGACCTGCGCAAAATCGCCAAGAAACGGCTGCCGAAGGTCATATACGACTTCATCGAGGGCGGCGCCGACGACGAACACGGGATCACGGTCAACGAGAACGCCTTCCGCAAACACCCGCTGATGCCGCGCTACATGGTCGATATCTCGACCATCGCCCAACAGACGCCGCTGTTCGGGCGGACCTATTCGCATCCGTTCGGCATCGCCCCGACCGGCGGGATCGGCAATTATCACTGGGGCGGCGACCTGATGCTCGCGGCGGCGGCGCGCGACGCCAACATCCCCTTCATCATGTCCGGCGCGGCCACCGCGAAGATGGAGGACCTAGCCAAAGTCGCGCCCGATCACGGCTGGTATCAGCTCTATACCGCCAAGGATAAGTCGATCTCCGAAGACATGATCCGGCGCGCCGCCGATCTCGGATTCTCGACCCTCGTGGTCACGGTCGACGTGCCGGTCAGTTCCAACCGCGAGCGCAACCGGCGCAACGGCTTCGGCCGCCCGCTTCGGCTGTCGCTCGCCTCCAAGCTCGACGCGCTGCGCCGGCCCTTCTGGTTCAAGAATTACATGCAGAACGGCATCGCCCGCATGGCGAACTGGGAACCCTATGTGGGCCGCGAGGTGACGGCGGAGGAACTCGGCGAATTCGTCGCCGGGCAAATCCATGGGGTGCTCGATTGGGGCGTCGTCGAACGGTTCCGCGAACTCTGGCCACGGAACATGGTCCTGAAGGGCGTGATGCGGCCGGACGATGCCATCCGGGCGGCGGATGCCGGGATCGACGGCCTGATGGTCTCCAACCACGGGGCGCGGCAACTCGACCGTGCGCCATCGCCGATCGACGTGCTGCCCGCCATCGACGCTGCGGTCGGCGACCGCATGACGCTGATGCTGGACGGCGGCGTGCGGCGCGGATCGGACGTGCTGACCGCCTTCTGCCTCGGCGCGAAGTTCGTCTTCCTCGGCCGCCCCACGCTGTATGGGCTCGTCGCCGGCGGCCAGGCCGGCGCGGCCAAGGCCATGTCGATCCTTCAACGGGAGATCGAGCTGAACATGGCCCAGATCGGCTGCACCGAGATATCGCAACTCGGCCCGGATTTCCTGTATCAGGATCCGGATGACCTGCGCCGAAACCGGATCGGATAGCAGCCGGATCATCCCTTCAGGGGATTTCACAAATCCCGGCGAATTGGGTAGCTTATCGGTCACAGCGCCGGCGGCAGGGTCCGGCACGCAGCCGTTAGGAAAGAATGCATGTCGGAGCAGGTCAAGGCATCCACGTCGGTCGACGCGGTCATCGTGGGCGCCGGGTTCTCGGGCCTCTATCTCCTCCATCGCTTTCGGGAATTGGGCATGTCCACCCGGGTGTTCGAGCGCGGCGGCGATGTCGGCGGCACCTGGTACTGGAACCGCTATCCCGGCGCGCGCTGCGACGTCGAGAGCATGCAGTATTCCTATTCCTTCGACGAAGACCTGCAGCAGGAATGGAAGTGGAGCGAGAAATTCTCGCCACAGCCGCAGATCCTCGCCTACGCGAACCATGTCGCCGACCGCTTCGACCTGCGGAAGGACATCGATTTCGAGGTCGAGGTGACCGCCGCCCATTACGATGAGGGCGCGCGCCGCTGGATGGTCGAGACCGATTCCGGCGAGCGGGTGTCGGCGCAATACTTCATCATGGCGACCGGCTGCATTTCCACCGCGCAGATCCCGGATTTGGACGGCTCCGACGACTACAAGGGCCGCACCTTCCACACCGGTAACTGGCCGCATGAGAAGGTCGACTTCGCCGGCGAGCGCATCGCGGTGATCGGCACCGGCTCGTCCGGAATCCAGGCGATCCCGGTGCTGGCCGAGGAAGCCGCACATGTGACCGTCTTCCAACGCACGCCGAACTATTCGCTGCCGTCCCGCAACGTCCCGATGACCGAGGAATACGAACGGTCCTGGAAAGACGTGTACCCGGCGAAACGCGAGGAGATGCGCTATTCGGGCCACGGCAGCCTGAAGGACCTGAACGACAAACCCGCCCTTTCCGTCAGCGAGGAGGAACGGCAGGCGGTGTTCGCGGAACGCTGGAAGGTCGGCGGCACCGTGTTCCTCGGCGCGTTTAACGACATCCTGACGAGCCAGGAAGCGAACGACACGGCCGCGGAATTCGTGCGTAACCAGATTCGGCGGATCGTGAAGGACCCGGTGACCGCCGAATTGCTGGCGCCGAAGACCTATCCCATCGGCACCAAACGCATCTGCGTCGATAGCGGGTATTTCGAGACCTATAACCGCGACAATGTGGACCTGGTCGACATCAGCGGCGCGCCGATCGAGCGGATGACGCCGGACGGCCTCGTCGCCAACGGCACCGAATACGCCTTCGACAGCATCGTCTTCGCGACCGGTTTCGACGCGATGACGGGCACCTTGTTCAATGTGGACATCCGGGGCCGCGGCGACACGGCGCTCAAGGAGAAATGGTACGCGGGTCCCCGCACCTATCTGGGCCTGATGTCGGAAGCCTTCCCGAACATGTACATGATCACCGGACCGGGCAGCCCCTCGGTCAAGAGCAACATGGTGATGTCCATCGAACAGCATGTGGACTTCGTGATCGACAGCATCGTCCATATGCGCGAAAACGGTTTCGACCTGATGGAGCCGACCGTGGAGGCCGAGGACGACTGGGTCGATCACGTCCAGGAAGCGGCGAACAAGACACTCTTCCCGCGCGCCAACTCCTGGTATATGGGCGCAAACATCCCCGGCAAGCCGCGTCTGTTCATGCCGTATATCGGCGGCGTGGGCGTCTACAGGCGTATTTGCGAGGACATCGTCGCCGAAGGATACAAGGGCTTCCGCTTCGAAGCGAAAGCCGCCGCCGCCGCGGAGTGAGCGCCGGTTAGGCCTGCGCCGCCTTCTCCGTTTCCCACCAGTGGGCGAGCCAACCTTTGTTGCCGCCATAGGCGATCAGGTCCCGCAGACCATCGGGCACACCCGGGAATTGCGCGGTAAATCCTTGCGTATGATTGGTGAACGCGCCGCGGGCGAAGTCGACTTCGATGTCGTCGCCCATCTCAGCCATGCCGGTCGCACCTGCGCAATCGGTAAGGACACGGAGCCCGCAGCCGACCGCCGCCCGATAGGCGAGAAACGGCATGGATTCGCAGATCAAGCCCAGCCCCAGGGCCTGCATCGCCACATAGCCGTTCATCTTCGGCCCCATCCCGAAGTTCCGGCCCGCGACGATGATGTCCCCGGGTTTTGCCCGTTCATGGAAGCCGGGATCGATCTGCTCGAACAAATGCGGGATCAGCATCTCCGGATCGAGGAACCGCCCGGCGATGATCCATTGCGGGATGACGTCGCCCGCATGCGGGACATCGTCGCCGAGCTTGTAACAGCGTCCGCGCAGCGTCCAATCGAACCCGCTCATCGTCCCGCCTCCGCATGCATCGTCATGAGCGCGTCGACGCTCCGCGGATCTGTCACCTTGCCCGCCACCGCCGACGCCGCGACCGTCGCCGGACTGGCGAGATAGAGTTCGCAGTCCTTCTCGCCCATGTCGCCCAGCAGATTGGTGGATGCCGTCGAGATCGACACTTCACCCGCGTGAACCGGCCCCATGTTCCCGGCGTTGCACGGCCCGCAGCCCGGCGGCAGCATGATCGCGCCCGCATCCTGGAAGATATCGAGCAAGCCGGTGCTGTTGAGCCGCCGGTTCGAATCCTCTGTACCCGGCACGATGAACAGCCGCACGCCCGGCGCGATACGGTTGCCGTCGAGCACACGGGCGGCGATCTCCAGATCCTCCCATTTGCCCGACCCGCACGAACCGATGAAGGCGTGATCGATGCCCGTCCCTTCGACCTGGGACAGATCGACGCCGTTCCACGCGCCATGCGTCAGCGATACCTGCGGCTCGAGGTCGCTCAGATCAAGCTCCAAGTCCGCCTCGTAAACCGCGTCATCATCGCTATAAACCGGCTCGAAGGGCTGCTTGGCGACGGCTGAAATCTGCTCCAACATCGCGGCGTCGGGCGGGATGAACACACCGATGGCCCGCACCTCGGTCGGGGACGTGCACAACGCCTGCTTGCCGTCCCAGGTGAACTGATCCAATCCGGGGCCGCAAAGCTCCAGGACGCGATAGTCCATGTCGACGCCGTAGAACCCGCCGACCCGCAATCCGGCCGCCATGCGGAACCCGACATCGCGCGCATAGACGCCCGGCTGGAGTTTTCCCTTCAGCGTCATGCGGATGGTCTTCGGGACCACCGTCCACACGGTGCCGGTGGCCAGGACGCGCGTGATCTCCGCGCCGACGCGAAGCGAAAACGCGCCGACGACGCCATGGTTCGTCGTATGCCGGTCGTTATCGAACACGAACATGCCGGGCAGGATGATCCCGCGTTCATTGAGGAAGATATGACCATGGCCGCCCCGGCCGACATCGTAGAACTGCTCCACGCCCCAGTCGCGGGCCGCCTTGCGGATCGTCGCGCCGATCTCGGCGGCGCGCTGCGAGGTATACAGAACCTCGTGATCGGTCACCATGACCACACGCTCGGGGTATTTCAGACGGTCGATACCGATCTCGTCCAACTCGTTCTTGCTGGGCAGTACGAGCGCGTCGTGAATGACGATCAGGTCCGGATCCGGGAATACCAGGTCGCCCGGTTTGACCGATTTCTTTCCGCTCGCCCGCGCGATGATCTTCTCGACCGCGGTCATTCCCATTCAGGCAGCACTCCTAAACCGAATAGCAGGAATCGTAGTGGAGAGCCTCGCGTCCGGCAATCAGGGTCGGTCCGAATTTCGTCTCATCCGTCGGCCGGCTGATTGCACCAGGTCCAGATGAAGGCGATCAGATGCTCGATGCAGTCGACATATTCCTGCAGCGTGATGTTCTCGTCCGGCTTGTGGGCCTGGGCGATCGATCCAGGGCCGAAGATGATCGTCGGGATGTTCCCCTGATTGACCAAATGCCGCATGTCGCAGGCGAACGGGCCGGCCTTCGCCTCCCCGGATATGCCGCGCTCGGTCAGGACCTGCCCCATTTGCACCGCCAGCGGTATCTGTGGGCTCTGCCGCGTACTGTCGTCGTGATGCAGAAATTCCAGCCGGGCGGGATGGGTACAGAGGAAGTCGTCGCCGGCGTTGGCCGAAGCGACCGAATCCCGGAATTTCCCCATCACCTCGTGCACCTCGCCCGCCACCGGCGAGAAATAAGCGCCGCCGCGCAACACCGCCTCGGACGCGGTCGCGGTCTCGTAATGCCCACCGGACACCTTGCCGATGGTCAGGGCAAACGGAACCCGGCCTTCCTCCATCGGGTCGTCGGTCTTTGTGTCGTTGTAGACGCGCTCGACATGCAACAACGCCTCGATCACGGCGGGAAGTTTCTCGATGGCGCTGACGCCTTCCATATGCTCGCCCGCCCACCGCGCGCCGGGCGACCGGACGATGCCCGGCACGGTGACCTGCCAATACAGGCCGCCGGGATGGCTGACGCAGATCGCGTTGTTTGTCGGCTCCAGGACGATCGCCGCATCGGCGCTGTAACCGCGGCGCACCAGATCCAGCGTGCCGTTCCCGGCATGCTCCTCGTTGACCACGCTTTGCAGGATGACGTCGCCGCGCAAGGTGGCGCCGGCCTCCTTCAGATATGTCATGGCCAGCATGGCGGCCATGAGGCCCCCTTTCATGTCGGAGGTGCCGCGCCCGTACATCAGCCCGTTGTCGATTTCCGCGCCGAAGGGATCACGGGTCCATTCGTGGGTCGGCTCGATCGTTACCGTGTCGATATGGCCGTTCAGGATCAGCGACCGTCCGCCCCCGGTGCCACGGAAGGTACCCACCACATTCGGCCGGTCGTGGTAGTTCAGCACCTCTTCCAGGCCGCTTTTCCGCAACGCCTCATGCGTCGGCAGGTCGGCATAGGGCAGGATCAGGTCATGCTGCCAATGGGTCGGATATTGGGCGACCATCGGGAAGCTCTCGAACAACGCCGCGACATCCGGCTCCAGCGATTCCGTCTCGGCGCCGAGATCGTTTAGCAGCCCCGCCACATGGGTTTGCGCATCCCCTTCCTCGCCGGTGAGGCTGGGAACGCGCACCAGCGACGCCAACGCCTCGATGCTCCGGTCCCGGTTGCTGGACGCCCGGTCCAGGGCGTCGCTTAGGATATCCGGCATTGGGCTGTCTCCTTGTTATTTTTGCTGCCACGCGGGCGGGAAGTTCGGCGGCGTGTCCGGGTCGAGCGGATAGATCGGGCGGCGCACGCGGTCCCACGGGTACAGGCCGTAGTCCGACGTGGTAATGCCCGGCCCCGAGACCATCACCACATGCTCGATGATCGGCTCGAAACCGGCCCTGAAATGCTGACGCGACTTGATCAGGATGAAGCGCTTGGCGGCGGGGTCAATCCCGGCATGGGTGAAGACGCCCGTATCGAAGGGTTCGTGACGCTCCGTGCTGACCAGAATTTCGGCGCTGCCGGTGTCGAGTACGGCGCAGAGCCCCATATTCTGCTGCGTGCCCGTGGCCATCGGCCCGGTGACGGTGAACTTGCCGTCGGTGATCCGCCGCACGGTGCCCGTGACGTCGAGCGGCCGGCCTTTCTGTCCGATCGCCGGGAAATCGGTCTTACCGCCGAGGTGTAATGTGACCGTGGCGCCGACGCCCGCTTCCACCATTTGCGCGACCGAGTCCGGGTCCCAAAGCGGGCCGACGCAGATATCCTCCAATCCCTGACCCATCGCTTCCTCGAAGACATCCATGACGTCGGTGGCGCCGCCGGACCCCGCGACGTCGCCATGGTCGGCGAGCAGAATAGGCCCGTCGCCCAAGGTCTTGGCATGCGCGATCGAGGTCTCGACCGGCTCGACCTCGAAGACGAAGTCCGCCCGCCGATCCCACGCCATGGTCATAAGCTCGCGCAGCAGCGCCTCACCGGCGTCCTGTCCATGGTTTCGGTCGACCACGACGATCGCGTGCAAACCGACATACGGGATATCCGCCAGGGGGAAGCAGCCAAGCAGGCCCGCGTTCAGCACATCGCCCGCGGCCTCGGCGGCGATCGCCATGTCCATGATGTCCTTCATGGGCTGCCGGGACGGTGTCTGCTTGTTCAAGTGCGACAAGATCGGTAGCGAATGCCACAGCATCATGGGGTCGACCTCTCCCTTGATCGACCGGATCAGCGTTCCGCCGGCGCGCGCACCGGTCTCGTACTGATCGATGTGGGGATAGGTACGATACCCGGTGATGACCGTGGCGTTGTCGACCGTCGCCTGCGACAGGTTGGTGTGGAAGTCGAACGCGACGGCGATCGGCAGGTCGGGCGCCACGGCGCGAATACGGGCCAGCAATTCCCCTTCGGGGTCGTCGTGCCCCGGCGTCACCATGCCGCCGTGAAGGTCGAGGAACAGCGCATCGCATCCGGCGTTGACCGCGGGGATGATCGCATCGGCAGCGTGATCGATCAGCGCATCCTCCGGGCAACCGCCCGGCGTCGCATTGGCGGCGATCGGAAAGACCAATTCCGCCCCTTCCCGTTCGGCAATATCGATATAGGCGGCGGCAGCCGAATTGGTCCCACGGTAGGCATGCAGCGCCAAATCGCCCGAGATCGGCCCAGGTTCCGGTCCGTGATGACCGAATTTGGCAAGCGGCGTCGGTATCGGCGAGAACGTGTTGGTCTCGTGCTTCACGACCGCGGTTACGAACCGTTTCATAGCGAATATTCTCCCCGGCATGTGTTTTGCCGTCGGCCAACTTTCCAGGTATCAAAGCGCGGCGGTACGGGAATAAGGACCATGCGGCCGCGGGCGGGCCTTCTTGAAAGCCTACAGGGATTGGAGCGGCGGGTCGACACGGCGGCAGGCGTCAACTTGTGCTAGTGCGAAAATCCAAACATAATGAAGGACTACGGGTGCATTCGGCGATGCCGACTTGGTCTCATGATTAAGGGACACATGCCTCCGACATTTTAAATTGCAGTCGTTGGAGAATTGTTTCCGAGCGAGACCTGACCAAGCACCCCTCGACATTCAATGACATGGAGCACGCCGATACCGGTGGCGACATTCCATGCGCGGAAAAAGGGAGGATTTAATGCAGATACGGAATTTAGTGATAGCGGCGGCGTTCCTTGCGGCTGCGACAGTAGCCTCACACCACGCATCGGCAGCCGATAAAAAGGCAAATCTCACATTTGCCGTTATCCAGACCGAAGACATGAGCGTCCTGGCGAGCCGCTGGGAACCAATGCTTAAGTATCTGAACAAGAAGGCCGACATTAAGATCAGCTTCTACGCGACCACCTCCTACTCCGCGGTGATCGAAGCGATGTTGAGCGGCTTCGTTCAGATCGCCCAACTCGGTCCGAAGGCCTATCTGATCGCCAACGACAAATCGAAGGGCCGGATTCAGCCGCTCGTCGCGGCGGCGCGGGTTCCCACCGCGTTCGATCCGACTCCTTGCGCCTGTTATTACGGCACCTTGATCACCAAGAAGGGCAGCGGGCTTGATTCGATCGATAAGCTGAAGAAGAAGGTCCTCGCGTTGGTCGATCCGGGCTCGACATCGGGCAACGCCATGCCGCGCGGCCTTTTCACGGTCGAAAAACTGAACGGCCAGCCGCTCGAAACCCATTTCGGGAGGATTTTTTATTCCGGTCACCATGTCGCCAGCGCGATGGCGGTGAAAAAGGGCAAGGCCGATGCCGCCTTCGTCTCGGAATCGATGATCGCCCGCGCGATGGATCGCGGAAAGGTCAAGAAAGAGGACTTCAACTATCTCTGGCGCTCGCCGAAAATTGCGATCGACTCCGTCAGCATCGATACCGGCAAGATCTCACCCGAGTTGGCGAAGAAGATTCGCGAGGTCTACCTCGGCATGGACAAGGATCCGGAAGGTCAGAAGATCCTCGCCGCGGCGAAATACTCCCGGTTCGTCGCCTCCAATGACAAGACCTATGACGCCGTCCGGAAAATTCTGGCAGCCAAGAAGCGGTTAAAGGCGGCGCAGAAGAAGAAATAGGGGGAAGCAGCGAGCCGGCCGGGTATCCCGGCCGGCTCGCATTGCTTCTACGCTTTTGGCTAACGGATCGAACGCCCTGGCGTATTGCCGCCGGGCGGCGGGGGAAACGGAATGACCTTCCTGGAAATTCGAGACGTCAAGAAGATCTATCCGACCGGTGAGGAGGCGCTGAAGGGCATCGACCTCACCATGACCGAGCAGGAAGTCGTCGCCCTGCTGGGCTTGAGCGGCTCCGGCAAGTCCACGCTTCTTCGCTGCATCAACCGGCTGGTGGAACCGAGCGCCGGCACCATCACCTTCGACGGCACCGACATCACCGCGATCAAGGACCGGCGGCAACTGCGCGCCGTCCGCCAGCGGATGGGCATGATCTTCCAGGAATTCAATCTCGTGAACCGATTGACGGTGCTGGAGAATGTCCTGGCCGGATGCCTTGGGTATACCGCGACATGGCGCTGTTTCCTGCGCGCGTTTCGCCGCGAGGACGTGGAGCGCGCCATCGAAACCTGCGACCGCGTCGGTTTGGTCGACCATATCCGCAAACGCGCGGATCAATTGAGCGGCGGCCAGCGGCAACGCGTCGGGATCGCGCGCGCCTTGATGCAGCGGCCGAAAATCCTGCTTGTGGACGAACCGACATCGAGCCTCGATCCCAAGATCGGCCGCGAGGTCATGGACCTGATGTCCAAGTTGGCCGCCGAGGAACACATCCCGATGTTGGTCAGCGTGCACGACCTCGGCCTGGCGCAAGCCTATACGAGCCGCATCGTCGGTCTTCAGGGTGGCGTGAAGGTTCTGGATTGCAAGACCAGCGATGCCGACGCCGACACGCTGGAAAACGTCTACCAAATCGCCTCGGCGGCGTAAGGCCTGCGCCCGATGGCAGACGTTTCCGGCAAATATGCGCATCTCGGGAATCCACTCCGCGAGCGTTCCGTGATCCTCAAACGCTACGGCTGGAACGCCCTTGCGGGCGTCCTGCTGGCGGCGATGGCGTATCACATCTTCGTCCTGGAAACCGACTGGGCGCGCATGGGCGGCCTCGGCGATATCCTCAGCACGACGGCCGAGTTCCTCCCGAACCTGTCCTTCTTCCCGATCATCGTGGAGCCGCTGTTCGAAACGCTGTTGATCGCCTTTTGGGGCACGACCCTCGCCACGGTGGTCGCGATGCCAGTCGCCTATCTCGCCGCGCGGAACGTGACGCCCTACTACCGGATCACCTACCCGCTGGGCCGGGCGATCATCGTCATGTCCCGGTCGGTGCATGAGCTGATCTTCGCCCTGATCTTCGTCTCCGCGCTGGGGCTCGGCCCCCTGCCCGGTATTGTCGCGCTGGGATGCCGATCCATCGGGTTTCTGGCGAAGACGACATCGGAAGCGATCGAGAATGTCGACCGCAAACCCATCGAGGCGATGGAAGCCACCGGGACGAACCCGATCTCGGTCTTCCTGTTCGGAATTTTTCCGCAGGTTTATCCGGTCGTCGTCGGCAACGTGATCTTCCAGCTCGATATCAATCTGCGGCGCGCCGCGATCCTCGGCATGGTCGGCGCCGGCGGTATCGGATACGTCTTCTCCGAACAGATGCAGGCCTATAACTGGAACAACGCCGGAACGGTGGTGCTCGGCATCGCGCTTATGGTCATCGCCGGCGAATTTGTTTCGAACCGCGTCCGAACCCGTCTGATCGGCGGCGCGGGGAGCGAGTGACCATGTCGGACCATCTCGCATCGGTACAGCATGACTATTTCCGGTCCGCCCGCGCCGGCCGGTTGATGCGGTTCTGCGGCCTGCTGCTGTTCTTGAGTTTCGCCGTCTGGACGATCCATCACCTGAACATCCCCATCGAGCGCATCTTGGGAATCTTCGGCCGCGTCGGAGACATTTTCTTCAACCGGATGATGCCGCCGGACATGGCCTACGCCATGCAGCCGAGCATTCTGTACCGCGTGCTGGAGACCATCGAGATGACCTTCCTCGGCGCATTCGCCGGGACCGTGATCGCCATTTTCGTTTCCTGGTTCGCCGCCTGGAACGTCACGCCCAATAAGAAATTCCTGTATCCGCTCGGCCGGGGCATCCTGGTCCTGGCCCGTTCCGTCCCGGTGCTGATCTGGGGCATGCTGTTGGTGGCCATTCTCGGATTCGGCCCGATGGCAGGCGTTATCGCGCTGACCCTGTTGACCATAAGCTTCGCCGGAAAGCTGATGTCGGAACAGATCGAAGCCATCGACATGGGACCGGTCGAAGCGATGCGCGCAACCGGCGCGGGCCCGACCCGGGTATTCATCTTCGGCGTGATCCCGCAAGTGAAACCGGCATGGATCGGCATCGCGATCTACAACTGGGATTCGATCTTCCGGGCATCGACGATCCTGGGCTTCGTCGGCGCGGGCGGCCTCGGCATCTATTTGCGCATGAACATCCAGGAACTCGAATACGAAAACGCAATGGGCGTGATCACCTTGATCATCGGCCTGGTGATCATCTCCGAGGTCACGTCGCACTATCTACGCGGCCGGTTCTATCAAGAATGATCCGGATAGCAGGAAACCGGTTTTGAGCGTTCAATCAATGAACTCCGATGATTTCCTCACCCATCTGTCCGACCTGTTTGCGACGCATGGCAGCGAGAGAGATTCCCGTCAACGCCTGTCGAATGCGGAGCATATGCTGCAAACGGCCGCCGCGGCCCGCACGGCGCACGCCGATGACGTCCTGATCGCCGCCTGCCTGCTGCACGATATCGGCCATTGGCTCCATTCAGAGCCGGTCGACGCCATGAAACGCAGCCAGGACGACCGCCACGAGGAAATCGGCGCGCAGTATTTAGCGCCCTATTTCGAGGAACCGGTAACCCGCCCGATTGCGCTGCACGTCGCAGCGAAGCGATATCTGTGCGCGACTGAGCCGGACTATTTCCAGAAGCTATCGCCGGCATCGGTCCGGACGCTCGAGCATCAGGGCGGCCCCATGGACGCGGCCGAGATCGCCGCGTTCGAGGCTGTCCCGGACCACCAAAACGCCGTCGCCATCCGGCGCTGGGACGAATACGGCAAGGTTCCGAGCCTCGACGTGCCGTCGTTCGACACCTACCGGCCGATGCTGCGCAATCTGATGGCAACGAAACGGCCGGCCTAAGTCTCGACGACGGCGAGACCGGACCACCTTTCCAATCCGCCTTACAGGGCAGAGGGCACACCCGCAGCCCTCGCTTCAGCGACCAGATAATCTCTGCCGCGCAGCATGTCGTCCATCGTCCCGAAACCATTGGTGTAATGCCCGGTGTACCCCATGCCTTCGAGCCGAGCGAATAGCGCCTGGAAATCGATGCTGCCTTCACCGGGAAACATATGGTGTTCCTTATCGCCAAGATTGTCGGCGACGCGCACTTCGCGCATCCGGCCGATTCCGAACGCGTCCAGGAAGCCGTCGATTCCTTCCGGTACCAGCGTCGCGTGGTTGATCGTAAAGGTCCAATGCAGGTTCGGTGATTGAAGGTTATCGAAAAAGAACGCGCACTCCTCGACCGTGTAACCCAGATAATTCACTTCCGCGTCCGCTGGTTCGCGATTCATATTTTCCAGCAGCAAATGGACACCCTTCGCCTCGGCATAGTCGGATGCCCGCTGTAACCGCTCCAACGCCGCCTGCTTGCGCTGCTCATAATCGTCGGTGAAATGATACCCGGCATGCACAACGACCCATTCCGCGTCGAGCCGTGTCGCCATATCAATGTAGGCCCGGAGATACTCGTCAGCCGCTTGCCGGAAGTAATTGCTGTATTCGGCCATATTGACGCCGGAGAGTGTATGCAAACCGAGGTGGATATCGTGGTCCCGACACATCTGCTTAACCGTGCCGCAACGGCCAGCGTCGAACGTCTCCATCGCATTGGCGTCGGTATCAAGTTGAATGTCGATGTAGAACACCTCATTCTCGGCGGCCCACGCCAACCCGTCCTCCAGCTTCGCGCGTCGGCCAATATCCACACCGATCCGTCGTTTAAGATTCGATGGCATTATCAAAATCCTCCAACATTCTGCCAGGTACCGATGCCGCATTCCGTCGACAACGCGGACGACGAGCGGGTGCTTACCAAAGTTGTCTACCCAGCCGCGCGGTTGAAGCCGCGAACAAGATCCGCCCCCTTCTCGGCAATCGCGATCGTCGACGCAAAGGTGTTCGCCGACGGCAGCATCGGCATGATCGACGCGTCGATCACCCGCAGATTCTCGACGCCATGCACCCTTAGTTGGTCGTCCACGACGCTCCGGCCATCGGTGGCCGGCCCCATCCGGCAGGTGCCGACCAAGTGATACCCGGTGTTGCCGCGCCGCCGCGCGAAATCGAGCAGCTCATCGTCGGTCTGGACGTCCGGGCCGGGCAAGGTTTCCGCATCGTAGAATTCGGACAGCTCCGGGCGGTTGAGGATGGCCCGCGCGAGCCTTAGTCCGGCCAACGTAATGCGCTGATCCGTCTCGGCGGCCAGGTAGTTCGGTTGCACGACGGGCGCATCTATAGGGTCACGCGATACCACCCGCACATAGCCCGAACTTTCCGGTCGCGGCTGCGCCGCCCCGACGGTCATGCCGGGATAATCGTCGAGGACGTATGTCTTGCCGTCCTGATAGCTGCCCGGCGTGAACAGGATGCGCAGGTCGGCATCCTCCAGGTCCGGATGCGACTTGCCGTGCACGAAGGCGATCGTCGGGCAGATCGACAGAACGCTGGGTTTCTTGCTCAGCCACTTCGCGACTTCCAACGGCAACCTCGGCCATTGTGCATATTCATTGATGGTGAGCACGTTGCGCGCCCGCGCCGTCATACGCACCGAGTAATGATCCCGCAGGTTCTCGCCGACCCCGGCCAACGGCACCCGTGTCGAGATGCCGAGATCCTTCAACATGCTCGGCGGCCCGATCCCGGCCAGTTGCAGGATCTTCGGCGAGTTGACGGCGCCGGCGCTCAAAATGACCTCGCGGCGTGCCTGGAGCGTCCTTTCATTGCCGGAACCGTCGCGGTAGCGGACGCCGGTCACCCTACGGCCATCCATGACAAGGTCAATGACTTGCACTCGCGTGCGGAGTTCGGTCGACCGGCGGCGCAAGGCCGGCCGCAGGAACGCAGCGGCGGCGCTGACCCGCTTGCCGCCGTGGATATAGCGCTGGAAATAGCCCGACCCGAACTGGAATCCGGAATTGTAGTCCTGCGACCGGGGAATCCCCATCCCCTCCGCGGCGGCCAAGAAGGCTTCGGCCACCGGATTGATCCAGTCCAGATCGGTGATGGGCAGTTCGCCGCTCCGGCCGCGCACCCGGTCGTCGCCGGGACCAAGGCGGCGCTCCGACCGCTTGAAATATGGCAACAAGTCGTCGAAACCCCACCCTCGGTTGCCCATCTGCGCCCAAGTGTCGAAATCCGCCCGCTGGCCGCGGTTGTAGATCATCCCGTTGATCGAACTGGACCCGCCGACCACCTTGCCCTGCGGCACGGCGACCGACCGTCCGCCGAGCGCGGCCGACGGTTCCGTCTCGAACGGCCAGGAGAATTGGCCGCTGTAGACGTTCTTCACGAAGCCCGCCGGGATGGAAATGTAGGGGTGCCAATCTTTCCCGCCCGCTTCGAGCACGCAAACGGTCGCCGCGTCGTCTTCCGTCAAACGGTTGGTCAGCACACAGCCCGCGGCTCCAGCGCCGACGACCACATAGTCGAATGTTTCCATCCGGTTTTGCCCTCGTCCTCGCGTGGTGCGTTAGTCTTCCGGGCCGACTCTACGTCCCTGTCCAATAGGCCGGATCGGACGGGAACACCGACTGGCATTCGACGCGCTCGACAGGTCCGTCCAGCGTATGGGCAGCCGCCTGCCACACCGCGTAATGCGGGGCCGCGCGATGCGCCTCCACCGCCGCTTCGTCCACGTAGACCTCGTAGAAGTAGTAGACATTCTCGTCGGAATCGTCCTGCAGCACGTTAAACCGCACGCAGCCCGGCTCGTCCCGTTCGGAACCGAGGGCGTCGACTTCGATCGCGTCGAGGAACTCCTGGCGCTTCTCCGGCTTGATACGGACCTTGATCCACTTCGCAATCATGAGGCTCTCCTGTTTCGTGTCGATGAGATGGCACGACGGCCATCGCTCAATTGGTGAGAATGCACTTGCCGACGACCGCGCGGTCGATGATCGCCTGCATGGCGTCGGCGAACCGGTCGAGGGGAAAGGTGTGCGAGACGTGCGGGGTAATCTTCCCCGCTTCCGCCCATTCCACAAGGACCTTGAGATTGGCCGCCGCGGTATCGGGCTCGAATTCGTTGAACCCGCCGACGCGCACGCCGACAGCCGATGCCCCTTTGATCAGCAGGTGGTTCGTCTTCGCCAGCGCCGGTTTACCGCCGACAAACCCGAGGATCAGGATGCGCGCGCCCCAGTTCAGGCAGCGCATCGATTCGTCGAAAACCTCCGCGCCGATCGGATCGTAGATAACGTCCGCGCCGCGCCCGCCGGTGAGTTCCTTCACCCGGTCGCGAAAACCGTCGCGGATGTTGATCACATGATCGGCGCCGTTCTGCTTCACGACGGCAAGCTTCTCGTCACTGCCGCCCGTCGCGATCACCGTCGCCCCCAGGATCTTACCGACCTGCACCGCCGCCAATCCAATCCCGCCGCTGGCGCCATGGACAAGCAGGACCTCGCCTTCCAACAAGCGCCCACGCTGGACCAGCGCATGATAGGCGGTGGTGTAGGCGGACCGGAAACCGGCGGCCTGTTCCAGGCTCATGGTCCTGGGCACCGGTAACGCCATGGATGCCGGGATCGTCGCCATCTCGGCATAAGCACCGGGGGAATGGCGGGTCATCACGCGGTCGCCGACCGAAAACGCCGTGACGCCCTCGCCGACCGCAACGACGTCCCCGGCACCTTCGCTACCCGGAATGAACGGCAGATCGGGCTTGGTCTGATACTGGCCCGCGATCATCAGGACATCGACGTATTGAACGCCGCGCGCGGCCAATGCGATCTTGATCTCGCCGGGACCGGGGTCGGGCGGTTCCGGCAGATCGCGAAGGAACAGATCGCCGGGCGTTCCCAATTTTTCGCAAACCACCGCGCGCATCCGTTTCCGTTCCTTTCAGCGAACTAGGCGACGATATGCCACCCGCCCAATTTCCAGTTCTGTTACAAGACGCTATTACCTGAGAAAGAACCACGTCAAGTTGCGCCAGTCCGGGCTCCTTTGATAGCTTCCTTCCTCACCGTCGGATCAATCCCAATGCCCGATTTGATCATCTTCGCGGACCCTCAGATCGGATTCGCACCCGCCTTGTTAGATTCGTTCCTCACGGCACTCGGGGAGCGCAAGTCGTATCGCCGCGTTCGCGTCTGCGTCACTTCGCGCGACAAACCACTTTGGATGCATCGCACTCGTTTCGCGATGGGTTATGCGGTCAAAGCCTTGTTCAACCAGGATATGCGAATCCGGTTCTTCCCTGGCAGCTTCATGACCGTTACCGCAGTCGCCCAGCAACATGGTGTCGAGATCATCGAACCACCGGGATTCGATGTGAACGGCCCTGCGTTCATTCGCAGAATAGAAAGGGAATCCACCCCAACGGATGCGCTCAGCGTCGGCTGCCTACAGATCTGGAGCCCAGACCTCCTCGGCTGCTTTCGGCGCGCGGTGAATTACCACAATGGATATCTGCCCGACTACAAGGGCCTGTGGGCAACGCGATGGTCGCTCTATCGTGGCGAGAGCTATTCGGGATATGCCTTCCACATAATGGACGCCACGATCGATACGGGTCCGGTCCTATTGCGCGGAAGCGTTCCCGTCCCCCGTGATGGCGACCCGACACCGGTCGAACGGGAAAAGATCGCTGCTGCCTGTAGGGATGCCGGAGAGCTTTTGGATGCAATGCAGGCCGAGACGATAGAACCGCAGACGCAACACGGTGGAGGATCGTATTTCTCGCTCCGCGACACGCTTGCTCTCCGGCGGATCGACGATCCATCAACCATCACCGCCGCGGAGTTCGAGCGTCGCCTGCTTTATTTTCCACCCCTCAATGTCTCGCTCAACGGTGCGACCGTCCCAGTTACGGCAGTTCGTTCGGTGACATCCCCCAAAGGCCGCCTCAGCTTCATCACCGCTGACGGCGTTACCCTAAAGGCCACTCGCCTGAACTACCTGCCGCCCTGGCTCTTCCGGCTGACGCGCGCATTGGGCCTCCAGAAACGGCAATTGTCGCCTTGAGCTGATCCTCGGGGGCTTAGAGCCGCGACACCTCGGTTTCCTTGCAAGTGATGAACTCCAGCAGCGCGGGCACGCCGTTCTGCGTCTGCTCGATACCACGTTGGATCGCCGGCACGATGTCCTCCGGTTGGGTGACCCGTTCGCCGTACCCGCCAAAGGCGCGCGCCATTGCGGCATAGTCGCCGGAGATATCGGTGCTGCGGTATTTCTCCGTCGAGACCGGCATGACCTTGAGTTCGATCGCCATCGAAAAGTTGTTCAGCAGGATCGACAGGATGGGAATGCGCTCGCGTACCGCCGTCTCGAAATCCATGCCGGTGAACCCGATGGCCGCGTCGCCCCACACGTTGATGCAGAGCTTGTCGGGACAGGCCAGTTTCGCACCCATGGCGAGGCCGAGGCCGTAGCCGAGCTGTGTGGTCTTGCCCCAGCCGATATAGGAAAGCGGGGTCGTCGACTCCCAGAAGGGCGAGAGCTGGTCGCGCGGGCTACCGGCATCATGGGTGATGATCGTGTTGGCCCGGTCGACCGTGTTGGCGAGATCGCGCAACACCCGATACGGCGACAGCGGCGTCTCGTCCGAATCCCGTTTCGGCGCCCATTCGGCAAGCCAGCTTTCCTTGATCGCCGCGATCTCGGTCGGCGTGTCGCCACGGTCCCGGTCCTTCCCGCCGGTCGCCGCCTCGGCTTCCGCGATCATCGCATCGAGCGTCAGGCCCGCATCCCCGACCAACTGGTGCTGGCTGACCAGATTCTTGTTGAGGTCCAGCGGATCCAACGTGGAATGGATGACCGTCTTACCCTCGGGCATGGTCACGCCGAAATTCGTGGTCGTGAAGCTGCACCCGACACCGAAGATGACATCCGACTTGTCGAGGAAGTCCCGTACGGTCTTCGGCATCGCCAAGCCGCCTGATCCCAACGACAACGGATGATCCTCGGGGAAGGCGCTTTTTCCTTCCAGGCTGGTGCAGACGGGGATGGCCAACAGTTCGGCCAGGCGCTTCAATTGCGGCCACGCCTTGGCGTAGTGCACGCCCTGCCCCGCATAGATCACCGGCCGCTTGGCCTCGACCAATACCTTGGCCGCTTCTTTCACGGCCTCCGGATCCGGGCCGTAGCGGTTCGCGCGCACCGGCGTGTAGTCCAACTCGCCCTCGAAATCCTCCGGGAACAGGTCCGACGGGATTTCGACAAGCGCGGGCCGCAGCCGGCCGTTCCGGAGCTGCGTGAAGGCGCGCCGCATGATGTTGGGGATTTCCGCCGGCGTGGTGATCGGTTCCGCCGACTTGGTCACATGCTTGAAGTTCAACGTCGAATTGAAATTCGGATCGACATGGGCGATTTTCCGGGCGTATCCCATTGGCATCACCAGCACCGGCACGGACTCCCCGTAGGCCTGCGCGACGCCGCCGAAAGCGTTCTCGGCGCCGGGGCCATGCTGCATGCAGAACACACCGATCTTCTCGCCGCTGGTCAGGCGCGCGATCGCGTCAGCCATATGCAGGCCGATCCGCTCCTGCCGCACGATCACCGGGCGGATTCCCGCCCGCGCCGCATATTCGATGACATGATTGACCGGATAGGCCAACAGGATTTCCACGCCTTCGCGCTTGAGAATCTCGCAAATCGCTTCCGCCGACTTCATCGCACCCTCCTCGATCCGGTCATGTGGTATTCGTTACCGACAAGCGTACCCGGTTTTTGCGGGCAGTGTGAAATACAGATCGTTTTCGCTCGGCATTTGCTCCATCCCGCGTTTGCCGTATCCTAATCCGCATCTTGGCCTTTCCCGGCCGCGTCCAACCTTCGAAGAGATGGCGTTCCATGGCGTATCGCGTCGGCGTTGATATCGGCGGCACCTTCATCGATTTCTGCGTCTTCGATACGGGAACGCAGGAACTGTCGACGCTCAAAGTGCTGACCACCCCGGCCGACCCCGGCGCGGAGGTGATCGAAGGCATGCGTCGTCTGTCGGGAAAATACGGGATCGATCCGGCGGCGGTCGAAAGCTTCATCCACGGTACCACCGTCGGCGTGAACACCGTCATCCAGCGCAAGGGCGCAAAGATGGCGCTGTTCACGACGGAGAATTTTTCCGACGTGCTAGAGGTCGCCCGCCTGCGGATGCCCGAGTCCTACAGCCTATTCTCGACCCGGCCGGAACCGCTGATCACCCGCGACCGGGTCTTTGGCCTGAAGGAGCGCATCCGCGCCGACGGCAGCATCCATACGCCGCTCGACCCTGAGAACGTGCGCGACGCATTGGATCGGGCTAAGGCGCGCGGCGTCGACGGCGTGATCGTCTCCCTCCTGCATGGCTGGCGCAACCCGGCGCATGAAGAACAGATCGCGGAGATCATTCACCGGGACGCGCCCGACCTGTTCGTCTTCACCTCCCATGAAATCTGGCCGGTCATCCGCGAATACGAGCGGACCACCACGGCGATCATCAACGGCTACGTCCATCCGCGGGTCGCGGCGTATCTCGGCTCGCTGCAAGCCGCGCTCAAGGACAGCGGCGTCACCGCCGAACCATTGGTCACGAAATCGAACGGCGGCGTCATGAGCGCCGAGATCGGCAAGACCTCCTGCGTCAACATGGTGTTGTCGGGCACGGCGTCCGGCGTCATCGGCGGCGCGTTCGTCGCCCGGTCCTGCGGCGTCGACAACGCCATCACGCTGGATATCGGCGGCACCAGCGCCGACGTGGCGGTGGTGATCGATGGCGCGCCTCAATACGGCATGGGCGAGAAGATCGGCGAATTCCCCCTCTACATCCCGTCCGTCTCGGTCACGTCGATCGGCGACGGCGGGGGATCGATCGCGCGGGTGGATGACTTCGGTGTGCTGAAGGTCGGCCCGGAAAGCGCCGGATCGGACCCCGGCCCCGCCTGTTACGGACAGGGCGGCGACCGCCCGACCATCACCGACGCCTTCGCCGTCTGCGGATTCCTCGGCCACCACGCCCTCGCTTATGATTCGGTGAGCCTCGACATGGATAAGGCGCGCCACGTGATCGGCACGCTTGCCAAACGGCTAGATCGCAGTGTCGAGGAAACCGCCGAGGCGATCATCCAAGTCACCGTGTCCAGCATGTATATGGAGATCAACAAGCTCACCGCGCGCTACGGGATCGATCTGCGCGACTTCGCGCTCGTCACCTTCGGCGGTGCCGGTCCCATGCTCGGCTGCTTCCTGGCCAAGGAACTCCAGATGCGGCAGGTCGTCATCCCGACGACGCCCGGCGTGACCAGTGCCCTCGGCGGGCTGGTCGCGGATATCCGGAACGACTTCGTCAAGACCGTCTTCGCCACCGCCGACGACGCCATCGGCGCCATCCCGGCAGACTTCAAGGAATTGTCGGCGCGCGCCCTGGACTGGCTGCACAGCGAACAACACCACGCGGGTACCCATACCCTGCACCCTTCCGCGGACATGCGGTATACCGGCCAATCCTTCGAGATCGAGGTACCGCTCGAGCCGGACTGGCTCGCCAAAGGCGATCTCGCGGCCATACTCGACGCCTTCCACCGGCGTCACGACGAAGTCTACGCCTTCAGCGACGCCGAAGCGGAAGTCCAGATCATGAACCTGCGGCTGGTCGTCGCCGGCACCATCGAGAAACCCACGTTGAAAGCGCTGCCGCCTGCCGACGGCCCGGCCGATCCGGTGCGCGATATCCAAGTCTGGTTCGGCGGCGGGCACATCACCGTGCCGCTCTACGAACGCGACCGGTTGCGCGCCGGACAGACGCTCGCAGGTCCCGCCGTGATCGCGCAATCGGACACGACGAGCTGCATCCCCGACGGGTTCACGGGCACGGTCGATGCGCACGGCAGCATCATTCTCGCGCTGCAGGAGGTGTCCTGAGATGGCGATCGATAAGGTAACTCTCGAAATCCTCTCCAACCATTGCCGCGCCGCAACCGAGAGCATGGCCTACACGCTGTACCGGACGGCGCATTCCACCTTCGTGAAGGAAACCGAGGATTTCACCATCGCGCTGATCACCCCGGCCGGGAAGACCTTCGCCATCCCGCTCGACCTGGGCGCGACCTGGTTTCCCGGGCTGGATTACGGCAATGCGCTGGATATGGTCGACGGCGGCTACGAGGAAGGCGACATCGCCTTCACCAACGACCCTTATAGCGGGTTTGTCGCGACCCATTCGCCGGATCTGCATATGTGGAAACCGATCTTCCACGAGGGCGAACTGGTCGCGTTTTCCTGCGGGCATATCCACAATACCGATATCGGCGGCGCGGTGCCCGCGAGCCTGTCACGCAGTCTGGTGGAGATACATCAGGAAGGCATCCGCTTCGCGCCCTGCAAGCTGTACAAGCGCGGCGAATTGAACCGCGAACTGCTGGACGTGATGATGACCAACGTCCGCCAGCCGGAACAGAACTGGGGCGACCTGAAGGCCTTCGTCGGCGCGATGAATACCGGCGAGCGCAAGGTCAAGGAGATGGTCGCCAAATTCGGCGTCGAGACCTTCCATCAAGGCGTCGAAGATCTGATGGACTACGCCGAGCATCAGGCGCGTGAAATTCTGCGCGGAATGCCGGACGGGGAGTATTTCTTCTCCGACTACACGGACGAGGATTCGGAGAGCGAGCGCAATCCGTGCCGGTTGGCGCTCACCCTGACCATCGATGGCGACAGCGCAACACTCGACTTCACCGGCTCGGACCCGCAACTCACGTCGTCGATCAACGTGCCGACCGGCGGCTACGCGCACCACACGCTGATGCTGGTGGGCGTCTATTACGTCCTCTACACGCTGAACCCGAACATCATGCTGAACTGCGGGCTGACCCGGCCCTTCACCTGCATCCTGCCGAAAGGGACCGTGGTGAACCCGGAATTTCCCGCCGCCGTCGGCATGCGGAGCCTGACCTGCGGGCGGTTGCGCAGTCTGGTCTTCGGCGCGTTCGGTCTCGCGATCCCGGACCGCATGCCCGCCGCGCCCGCCGGTTCCAGTTCGATCGTCAACGTGATGACCACGGACAACACGAGCGGCCGGCGTATCATCGCCGCGATCGATCCGGTGGTCGGCGGCGCGGGCGGCATGCCGCACGCCGACGGGCCCGATGGATCGGGCGCGGACGCTTCCTACCTGAAGAACACCCCGGTCGAGCTGATCGAGGCCGAAGTCCCCATCGAAATCATGCGCTACGGACTGTCGCCCGATTCCGGCGGCGCGGGCGAGAACCGCGGCGGGCTCGGCACTTGGCTGGAGTTCAAGGTGTTCTCGCCCGGCACGCGCATCACCGCGCGCAACCGCGACCGGACCCGGTTCCGCCCTTGGGGAATCCTCGGCGGCAAGGCGGGCCGGCCGTCCAACTTCATCCGCAATCCGGACACGCCGCAGGAAGAGATCCTCGGCAACCGGGATACGCTGACCGCCGAACCCGGCGACGTGCTGCGCTTCTACGGTCCCGGCGGCGGCGGACGCGGCGACCCGCTGGACCGCGATCCCGAACGGGTGCTGCGCGACGTAGACCGGGGATGCGTGTCGATGCAGGCAGCGCGCGCCGACTACGGTGTCGTGATCGCCGACGGCGCGATCAATATCGCCGAGACCGAATCATTGCGCGCCGAATTGCGCACCGCTGCCCAACCGGGAGGCCATTTCAACTTCGGGCCCGAGCGTGAAGATTTCGAAATACGCTGGACACGCGAAGCCTACGACGAGATGACGGCGATCCTGGCCGATCTTCCCGTGCATTGGCGCTTCTTCGTAAAGTCGCGGATTTTCGACGCTATGGGTGCGGCGGATACCGGCGGCGCCGAGACGGTGCGCGCGGCCTTCGCCGCCATCGCCGCGGAACATCCGCAAATCCGGCAAGGCGAATAACGAACATTCCCGAATAGAGTTTACTGCCGGGACCGTCGGAGTATATCCAATAGCGTAATCAGCCGGCCCACCCGTAAAATTCTCCGAGGATATCCCTGACGTGGACCTGACGCTCGCTGCGCAAAATCTGATCTCGCCGCCCGTACTGTTCTTTGCGTTGGGCGTTTTCGCGGCGATGGCGCGATCCGAATTGGCGATACCCGAGGCAGTTGCCAAGGCGCTTTCGCTCTACTTGATGCTCGCCATCGGGTTCAAGGGCGGCGTGGCCGCGGGTGAGCACGGGCTCGGCTTGGATCTCGTGCGTGTCATCGGCGTCGCCATCGCCCTCAGCTTCGTCATCCCGATGATCGCGTTCGCCCTGCTCCGGGCGACAACCAAGCTGGCGCAGGTCGACCAGGCGGCCATCGCCGCGCATTACGGATCGATCTCGATCGTCACTTTTATCGCCGCGACGGCGGCATTGAACGCGGCGGAAATCGCTTATCCCGGAATCATGGTAGCGGCGGCGGCGGCCATGGAAGTTCCGGCCATCATTACCGCCTTGTGGCTGGCGCACCGCGGAAAGAAAAACGGCACCGAGCGCCGGCCGACACCGTGGCGCGAGGTCGTCTTGAACGGATCCGTTGTCCTGTTGATCGGCGCCTTCATTATCGGCATGGCAACCGGCCAACGCGGCTATGAAGATGTCGCCCCGTTCATCATCGATCCGTTCAAGGGCGTGCTCTGCTTGTTCCTCTTGGACATGGGCCTCGTCGCCGGCCGAGAATTACGCCATGTCGGCCGGACCTTGTCACCCGCCCTGCTGCTGTTCGGCTTGTACATGCCGGTGCTCGGCGGCGTGATCGGGGCGTTGGCGGCATTGTTCATTGGGTTGGACCGGGGCGGCATCGCTATACTATCGGTCCTGACGGCGAGTGCGTCCTATATCGCGGTTCCGGCGGCCATGCGTTTGGCGTTGCCGGAGGCAAAACCGTCGCTCTACCTGACGCTTTCGCTGGCGGTAACGTTTCCGTTCAACTTGACGGTCGGCATACCGTTCTACATCACTCTGGCGGGTTGGCTTTCGTAGGAGCCTCAACATGGCAGAATTTCAGACTTACCCGAAGAAGCGGCTTTCGATCATCATCGAAGCGCTTTATCTGAGCCGCCTTCTGGAAAAATTGGACGAACTGGACGTGCCCGGCTACACCGTGCTTCCCGCCCTCGGCGGCAGGGGTGCGGCTGGCTCATGGCGGCGCGATTCCCTCTCGTCCGATGCGGGCCGCATGGTGCAGGTCCTGATTGTCCTGGACGCGGAGAAGGTCGGGGCGGTCCTCAAGATGGTGCGGAAAGTCCTGGACCGGCAGATGGGAATCGTCACCCTTGCCGATGTGGAAGTTCTGCGGCCCGAATCGTTCTGAGTTTCGAATTTCCAACGAAACCCGCCCAAGCCGGAGTCCGAAACATGCGAAAGGCCGCCCTCGCCCTGGGACTGATCCTGTTGGCGTCCTGCTCGATCAACGACCGAGTGGATCCGCTGCCCGTCGCCAAGATGACGAAGATATGCCTCAAGACGAACGAGGCGGTGCACATGTCGGGCTTCCTGCCCGAACTCATCCATCAGTTCGAGCGTCACGGTGTAAAAGCGACGTCTTACAACGGCGCGCGCCCAAAAGGATGCCGGTATCACGGCAACTATGTCGCCCGCTGGACCTGGGACATGGCGATGTATCTGAATTTCGCCGAAATCAAAATCTATGACCGGGGCAAGCAGATCGGGCTGGTCGAATATGACGCCCGCGTCGCCCAGTTTCACATCGGCAAGTTCGGGACAACACGCAGCAAGCTGGATCCCTTGTTCGATCGACTGTTCGCCAAGGGTTGAAGCCCATCAACGGTGCGATCCGCACCGATTTACAACAGCGACGGCAGAGTCTAGGAAGAGCCATGTCATCGCGCCGCCGTTTCCTGAAAACCGCCGCCATCCTGGGAATAAGCATGACGACGCCATCCCTTGCAGGCGGACCAACGTCCGCCCGAGCCGCCGGTTTCCGGCAGCCGGAGGAATCCGAACCGCATCTGCGCACATTCATGCAATGGCCGGTCAGCCGCGCGATCCATGCCGACCCCGTCTTCCTGGGCATGCTGCAACAGAGCATCGCCGACATCGCCAATACCGTCGCGGAGTTCGAGCCGGTGGTGATGTTGATGAGCGACCGATACCGTGCCGCGGCCCAACGGCTGCTCGCCTCGGAAATCGAGATTTGGGACATCGCGACCGACGATCTTTGGTGCCGCGATTCGGGACCTCTCTTCGTGACGAACCGCAAGGGCAATCTCGCCGTCAGTCACTTGAATTTCAACGGTTGGGGCGGGAAGCAAATCCATCCCAACGACGGCAAGATCGCCGCAGAAGTGGCCGATCGTCTCGGGCTAACGCTATTCGACAACGGCATCGTCGGCGAAGCCGGGGGCGTCGAGACCGACGGTGACGGCACCTTGATCGCCCATACGAGTTCCTGGGTTAACCCCAACCGCGATACCGGGTCGCACAGCGATATCGAGCGCAAGCTGCTCGAAGCACTGGGGGCTGAAAAGATGATTTGGGCACCCGGCATCGCGGGCGCGGACATCACCGACTACCACATTGACTCGCTCGCCCGCTTCGTCCAGCCCGGCACCGTCGCAATCCAGATGCCGGAGGCGATCGATCCAAACGATCCCTGGTCGGCGGCCGCCTTCGAGACTTTCGATATCCTAAGCAAAGCGACCGATGCGCGCGGGCAGACGCTGGAGATCGTCAAGCTGCCGGAACCACGCCGGCCGCGGATTACCGCTGCCGATTTCGTCGCGTCCTACGTGAATTACTACGTCTGCAACGGCGCCGTCATTGCGGCACAATTCGGCGACCAGGAAACGGATATCGAAGCGCGCGCAATACTTCAGCAACTGTATCCAGACCATGAAGTGGTGGCGCTGAACGTCGACCCGATCGGCGAGGTCGGCGGCGGCATCCATTGTGCAACCCAGCAGCAACCGCGCGGCTGATCGGTCGTTATTTCTCCAACTCGGTCATGTCGAGCAGGCCGATGGTCGAATCCCAAAGCGCCATCGCCAGCGAACTGCCGTCTTCCGAAAAGGCCAAGGATTGTATGACGAGGCCGGTGCGGCGCTCGAACAACCGCTCGCCGGTTTCCACGTCCCACCCCCGCAACAGGCCCTTCTCATCCCCCGACACCGCCAGTTGCCCGTTCGGCGATATCGCTAGCGCCCGGACCCAATAAGACTCGAACCCGTTCTGCTGCCACGACACATCCCCGGTCTGCGGGCGGATCGTGCGGAGACCCGACTTGCCGTCGACCTGCGATCCGACGATCAGCGCTTGCCCATCCGGCGCAAACGCCATCTTCCACATGCCGAGGATGGTCATGGGGTCGTCCAGCGACGCGGTTCGCACCATCTGGGAATCGCCGGAAACCTCGAAGACCTCCAAGGCGGTGCGATGCCCGATCTTCCGGCCTATGGGATCGGGCTCCTCGCTGTAAGTACCCGTTGCCGCCGCCACATACTGGCCGTTATTCGACATCGCCAGCCCGTTGCGCACCGACATTTTCGTCGCCGCGGTGGCGTATTTGGTCAAAGAGGTGGATTTCCAGACTTCCACCGTCCTCGACCCCTCGCCCGCGATGGCGAAGCTGGAGCAATCCTTGCTCCACGCCGCGTGGTCATATTCTCCGCTGACGACATGGCGCTTCGCATTCGACGCCACATCGACCAAAACGACGTTGTTGCTGGCGTTGATCAACAGCAGTTCGCGTGTACGGCAATAGGCGAAAAGCGATTCGGTCCAGACGATCAATTGGGATTTACCGGTCTCCGTATCCCATGCGTGGATATTGCCGTCATCTTGCCGCGCGATCACCCGGGACCGGTTCCGCTCGAACACAATATCAAGTGGCAGGTTCGGTAGGCGTTGATGCTCGTTATAGGGACCGGCTTTGCCAAATTGCGCGGAATAATCCGCCGTGGGCGTCCGCAGGACGATGTCGTAGAACAGCCACAGCACCCCGAGCACAGTGACCGTCATGCAAAAGGTGAAAAGCGTCCGGTTCATCGCGAAGCCCCCCAAGCCCTCGCGCCGTTTCCCGTGTCGTTCCCCTAAACCGGCGCGTCGCCTGCAATCGTCACTCGATGCATGCGGCGCGTGTGCCCGGCATAGTCGGCAACCGCATAATGGCAAGTACAGCGGTTGTCCCACAGCACCAGTGTACCCGGTTCCCACCACACCCGGCAGGTAAATTCCGGCCGCTGGATATGTTTCATCAAATAATCCAGCAACGGCCTGCTGTCCTCCGCCGACATGCCGTCGAACCGCTGCACCTGATCGCCGAGATAGAGGCACTTCCGGCCGGTCTCCGGATGCGTGCGGATCAAGGGATGAATGCCGATGACCGGCGCCTGCTCCGGCGCATTGAGCTTCTCGGCCATGCCGCCCCTGGCGTACCACTGCTCGCGCGACATGCCGCCATAGCGCGACTTGTCCGCGCCGTCGCAATAGATTTTCAGCCCGGACAGCATGGTCTTCATGCCGTCGGACAAGCTGTCGTAGGCCAGTTCCAGATTGGAAAAAAGCGTATCGCCCCCGACCGGCGGCAAGTCCTTGGCATAGAGCAGCGTGACCTTGACCGGGTTGGGGTCGTACATCTGATCGGAATGCCAGCGATTGCCGAAGAAACGTCGCGCATCCGGCTTCGCCAGGATCTCGAAGACTTCCGGCTCCTCCGCCAACCCATCCATGTAGGGGTAGAAATGAACATCGCCCCAGCGTTTTGCGAAGGCCAGGAAAGCCGCGGGATCCAGCGTCTGATCCCGGATCGCCAACACTTTGTGATCCAAGAAGGCCGTTTGCAGCCCGGTCCAAACATCATCGGAAACCGGCCCTGAGACGTCGATACCTCGAACCTCCGCGCCTAGCGCACCGGCAATCCGATTTGCGAACACGTTATGGCCTTTACCGTCCACGATGCCTTCCTCTTCCCCTTCCGTCGACGTTCAACAAAGCGCCGTACCAAGTATTGCCGTATCGCATTTCGGGGTCAAAAACGGGTCATGCATCGCCGGATGCCGATTGCTCGAGACTGGCGATCATCGAAACACGCTTCAAATAGGCTCGCGTCTTTTCCGCATCTGCCTGGGTTTCTCGCAACTCACGCCGGAAAGCGGCTTGCTCTTCCGGATCATCCGTTTCGAGATTGCGCTTGTTCCGGATCGTATGCTTGTTGATGTATTCCAGCGCCACGGGCCGCCGTTCTTCCTCGTACCGGTCGAGCAAATCGTCCCCCGCCTCTCCGGCAAGCACTGGGACAAGCTTGTTCGCGAGATTATGCGCGTCGTGTATGCCGCCGTTCATGCCCATGCCGCCCAGCGGATTGTTGATATGCGCCGCGTCACCGGCCAAGAAGCAACGCCCGGCCCGGTAACGCTCGGCCACCCGCTGGTGAACGCGATAGAGCGTTTTGTGTTTCACCTCATAGGGCCGTCCGCTGTCAAAGACGCGCCGCAGCCGGCGCTGCGCGGTTTCGTCGGACATGATGCTCTCTTCGTCCTCGTCCGCACCGGTCGGGAACATCGCCCGCCACAAACCCGGAACCCGCAACAGGAAGTACCACTCCTCCGGATCGGCGACATAGTTGACACAGCACAGATCGGGAAACGGCTCGGAGAAATCGAACGGCGTGCTCAGCACCAGAAACCGTTCCGGCCATGTGAAGCCCTCGAACTGAATACCGGACGATTCCCGCACGGCGCTGTTCGCCCCCTCCGCACCGAGAAGAAACCGTCCTTGCACCCGTTCGCCGCCATCGAGGATCGCCGTCGCGCATTCGGAATCCTGCTCCACCCCCACGACGCGAGCGCCGAAACGGATATCCGCCTGCGGCATCGTCCGGAGATTGTCGAGCAATACCTGATTCAATCGAAATTGTTCGCATTGGACGCGAAATGGATGCCGGGTCAGATCCGAAATGTCTCCGAAGTCGAATTGGGCGATCAAACCGGTCAGCCGGTCCCGGAACTGCAACGTCGGCGCGGTCAGGCCCTGATCGATCAAGGGTCGGGCGGCCCCGAGGTCGTCGAGCATATCGAGTGTCGGGGGGTGGAAGGTGGACGCGCGCAGATTCAGCGGCAAGGAGGGTTCGGCTTCCAGCACCGTCACGGACACACCTGCACGGGCCAGGATCGTCGCGCTGACGAGACCGGCGGGTCCCGCACCCGCGATAACAACCCGCGCCTCAATCATGGCAGTTACCAAACTTCATGGGAGACTCCACCAACTCAGCGAATGCTAGCCGGAGCATAGCATATCGCCGAACGCTCGGCGGATGGTTTCCCGCGCGGACCGCAGCCACAGGCGGTGGTTCCGCGATAATCCCTATTCGGGATTGCGGCCGGTGATGACCCAGGACGACGAGTCCATCACGATGCCGTCGGCTTCCTGTTTCTGCACTACGATCGCCTCGGCCAGGGCCGCCTCGATCTCGCCGCGTTTCGCTTCGGCCTCGTCGCCGGCTTCCCGGAAAACCTCGCCCGCCGGCCCGAGCGCGAGCTGGAATTCGATGGCGTCCTGCACCGTACGGCCGATCAGGACCGGTGCGTCGACCCGCGTAAAGGTGACATCTTCGTAGCCGGCGGCGTCCATCATGGCGGCCGTCGTCTCCCGATCCTCCATCGAGAACGGCCCCGGGCCGCAGTGGCGCGCATCGGCGCCGGGCGCGGGCAGATGGTTGAGCACGACCCCCTTCGCCATACTGAGCCATGGATTATCCGCCGGGGTCCGCCAGACGATATGCGTCATCATCCCGCCGGGCTTAAGCGCCGAGCGCATGTTCCGAAGGCCGGCCACCGGGTTCGCGAAAAACGTGGTGCCGAAACGTGAAAACACGAAATCATAGGTCGGGTCGAACCGTTCCACCAATGCGTCGCCCTCGACGAAGGCGACGTTGTTCAGCCCCTTCGCGTCGGCATCGGCGCGGCCAAATTCGAGGAAGGCGTTGCAGCAATCGATCCCGACAACGGTTCCCTTGGACCCGACGCGCCCGGCGAGATCGACCGCCGTATCGCCGAAACCGCAGGCGATATCGAGCACTTTGTCGCCCTCCTTGACCGGAAGGTTGGGAAAGACCGCCGCGCTGTGGTGCGACAGCCCATCGACGAGGATATGTTTGAACCGGGTGAACTTCGGAACCAGGATTTCGTTCCAGAAATCGACATACTCGCTGCTTTGCGTTTCCGCGACGACCGCACTCATGGTTTACCTCCGCCCATTGGTTGCTGCGGCGAACCCGGCAAAAGCGCCGACCCCGACCACGTCACATGCTAGGAGGTCGATGTTTCCCGCCGTTGTCTGTGCGGCGGCGAATTGTTTCAATTGTTGCTGAACGGCCGGAAAGCGGCCGAAGCCGGGCTGTTATTCGGCGGCGAGCCAGGCGTTGAAACGCTCGTCGCATTCCCGGAAGACGGCACGGGTGTGGTCCATGTCCCACGGTTCCTCGACCAGCGTCTCGTGATCCCACTGCGCGCGCGGCTTCGGCGGCTCGAAGAAATTGCCGCCATACACGTGGATCGCGCTGGTCAGTTTCTTGATGGGATTAGCGACCGAATGGATGATGTCGGGACCCATCGTCACCGCCTGGCCCGCCCCCAAAGAGTCCGAACCGGCCGCTTCGATCATCGGTGCATTCGGCTCGGCGTCCTTGATGCGCCGCCAGAACATGTTGTCCTCGCGGCCGCCATAGATGCCGATCACCGCGAACATGTTGTGGTTATGCGGCAGCAACGTCATGCAGGGCGCCCAGATGAAGTTGATGATCGTCAGGCTGTCGTCCTGATAGAGCGGGAAGACGCCCGCTTGCGTCGGTTCACCCAGTTCGGCGCAGACGCCCGAAGGGTCCGCGACCGCTTCGACGACGAGTTCGCGAATGGCCTTCTGCCCCTCGCCCACCGCCGATTTGCAATCCTCGATAAACCGATCCTGCTTGAACACGTCGCATCCTCCCTTTCCAGGCGATTGTTTTGCAGCACTCTAGCGCCGGCATGACGGCCGAACCACTGCGAAGGATGCGACAAATAGCAGCCGATTGTTTCTCGACGATGTCTGGGGCGGCGGAGAGAAACTAGACCGGACAGGAAACGATCTCCGATCAATCCGCCGGTATCCGCCTCGGATTCGCCGGCACCCATCCCGTGAGCGTTCGGAAGGCAAGTGAGATGGCCGCGACGACGAGCGCGATGGGGACATAGCTCAACGCCGGCAGCAGAACGTAGGTCAGGACCGCGTAGAAGAGGCCATCGATCGAGCCGAAGGACAGCTCCTTCGTCGGGTCGTAGATGCCGAAGGCGGCATCCAAATGGACGGAAATCAGCAGGACCAGCAAATAGGCCGGCGCCCCGACGGCGCCCCCCAGCAGCAACAGACGAAACCCTTGATGTTGTGTATGACGCCAGGAATGACTCAACCGGTAACGCTCGTCCACGGCAGCGGCCGGGAAAACGAAACTGAACCGGAACATCAGGTAGGGAATTCCCAAATAGAAAACCACCACGATGAGAACCACCCCAACCGATGAAAGCCAAAAGAGAAACTCACCGGTATCGAGCGAACTTGAAGACCATCCTTGATCTACCCCGAATCCAACAATTCGGACAGGCAAGTGATAGATAGAGGTGACGATCGCAGCGAATATGAAAAAGATAACGTGCCGTCGGCTCGGTCTCGGCAGCAAGGGCGGTCGCCCTTCATCCGGACCGAGAAGGGTCAGACGATGCCACGCCACGCCGAAAAACGCGTAGGGAATGAGATCGATATAGAAGGCCGATACATCCAGGACGACCGACTCAACGTCCGACAACAGGTCCCAGATTAGCCACAGCACAATGCTCAGCAGGAGCGGCAACGTGACCGCTTTGACGAACAGCGACGGATACCCGAAAACCGCGGTGAGGGTTTCCTTGATGGACCCTAGAACCGGCAATGTCTGAATTGCGGTTTCGGGAGGGGAATCGGTCATAACGGCATCCGTGCAGCGTGGTTCGGCACCACCTCAACACGAATCTCGACTGTATTGAAGCCACAACAAGCGCCGCCACGATTACCCGTCCAGAGTACACGGAAATCGCGGGCATGCCGATCAAGGCTCCGCGAGCCGCGACGGTTACGCCCTTTCCGCCTCCACCGCCAACCGGCGCTGTTCGCCGGACAGCAAGATCGTCATCACGCCAGCCAGAAGCATGAGTGCCGCCGCCGTCAGCAGGCATCCCGTAATGCCCCAGAGCTGATAGGACAGCCCCGACAACAGGCTGCCGACCAGGCGTCCGCCGGCATTGGCCATATAGTAGAAGCCCACGTTGAGGGCGACCTTGTCCGCATCGGTGAAGGCGAGGATCAGGTAGGAATGCACCGACGAGTTGATCGCGAAGACGATCCCGAAGGCGGCGAGCCCGGCGACGATGGTGACCGCCGGTTCGGTCCCCGCCTTGATCGCCAGCGCGATGCCGACAGGCACCACGGTCAGCAGGAAGGCGTAAAGCTGCGCCGCCCGCGTCTCCGACGACCGGCCGTCCGCCGAGCGCTTCACGACACTCGGCGCTGCCGCCTGCACGATGCCGTAGCCGATCACCCAGACGGCGAGGAAACCGCCCACCTGTGTGAAGCTCCAACCCAGCACCTCGTAAAGGAAGATCGGCACGCCGACGACGAACCATACGTCGCGCGCGCCGAACAGGAAGAACCGCGCCGCCGACAGCAGGTTGATCGCACGGCTCTTGGACAGGATCTGCGTGAACTTGACCTTGGCTTTCGCCTTGCCCAAGTCGCCGGGCAGGAAGGCGATGGCCGCGACCAGGATGACCGCGAGCCCGGCGGCCATGGCCCAGAGCGCGGCCTCGAACCCGAGCGCCGCCAGCAGCAACCCGCCGAGGAAGAAGCCCGCGCCCTTCAGCGCGTTCTTCGACCCGGTCAGCACCGCAACCCATTTGAACAGCGCGGAATGCGAGTCCTCCGGCACAACCAGCTTGATCGCGCTCTTGGAGCTCATCTTGGTCAGGTCTTTGGCAATTCCGGACAGGCCTTGCGCCGCAACCACATAGGCGACCGACAACGCACGCTCCCACGCCGGGTCCAGAAGCGACAGCATGTAGAGCGCGAAAATCTGTAGCGCGATCCCGGCGTAGAGCGTGATCTTCAGTCCGATGCGCGAGCCGATCCAGCCGCCGAGCAAGTTGGTGACGACACCGAAGAACTCATACAGCACGAACAGGAAGGCCAGTTCCAGCGGGGTGTAGCCCAGCGTGTGGAAATGCAGCAGCACCAGCATGCGGAGCGCGCCATCGGTCAGCGTGAAGCCCCAATAGGACGCCGTGACGACTGCATAATTCCGAATGTCGACCATGACTAAGGGCCCGTTCTTAATCCGCCGCTTCGGCGCCGCGCGTCATCGTGGCCGCGACCTTGCCGGCCAACTCGGTCATCCGGCAGACATAACCGTATTCGTTATCGTACCAGGCCAACAGCTTCACCTGCGTCCCGTCGACCACCATCGTCGAGAGCGCATCGACGATCGACGACCGCGTATCGTTGACGAAATCGACCGAGACGAGCGGACGGTCCTCATAGCCGAGGATCCCCGCAAGCGGCCCTTCCGCCGCCGCCTTGCAGAGCGCGTTCACTTCGTCGACGGTGGTCTCGCGCTCGACCTCGAACACGCAATCGGTCACCGACGCATTCAGCAGCGGTACCCGGATGGCGATGCCGTTCAGTTTGCCCTGCAGTTCCGGATAGATCAGGCCGATGGCGGTGGCCGATCCCGTCGTCGTCGGGATCAGCGACATCAGGGACGAGCGCGCGCGGCGCAAATCCTTGTGCGGCGCGTCCACCACGGTCTGCGTGTTGGTCACGTCATGCACCGTCGTGATCGCGCCGTGCCGGACGCCGAGGCCTTCGTGGATCACCTTCACCACCGGGGCCAGGCAATTGGTCGTGCAGGACGCGGCCGTCAGCAGGTGATGGGTCGACGGATCGTAGAGGTCGTCGTTCACGCCCATTACGATGTTCAGCGCGGCCGGGTCCTTCACCGGCGCGGCGACGATCACCTTCCGGACGCCGCCATCGAAATAAGGCTGCAGGGCGTCCGGCGTCTTGAACTTTCCACTGCACTCCAGAACCAGTTCGACGCCGTGATCGGCCCACGGCACCGCACCCGGGGTATCGTGCCGCGAAACGGTGACGCGGGTGTCCGCGATGCGGATCGCCCCCTCCTCCGCCGCGACAGGCACCGGCCATGTGCCGTGCACGCTGTCGAAGGCCAGCAGATGCGCCGCGGTCCCGGCGTCGCCCTTCACCTCGTTGATATGGACGATCTCGACATGACCCTGACCCCACAAGCCGCAGGGCCGCGTCAGGCTTTGCGGGACAGCCGGATCGAATCCCCACGCCGCGCGCAAGGCGAGCCGCCCCATGCGCCCGAAGCCGTTTATGCCGACCCGCACCGTCATGTCATCCGTCCCCTTTGTCCGTCCCAGTATCGCCGCAAGGCGTTACAACTCGATGACAAGCCCGTCATGGGCGCATTCCTCGGGTACCTCGTCCGCCTTGTCCAGCATCTCCGGACCCATATGGGTCAGAACCATGCGTTTCGCCCCGAAGTCCGCCTTGTGTTCCTGAATGGTGGGGTAGTTCAGATGCCACTTGACCGGCTTGGTGTGGAAGTAGCACTCGGCGATGAAAAGATCCGCTCCCCGAGTCGCCGTCATCATCTCGGGCGTCCAATCGCCGTCGCCGGAATACGTGACCACCTTGTCGCCGACGCCCACGCGCAACACGGTCGGGTCGGTCTGCCAGGTGTGCTTGGCGGCAAAGGGACTGACCTGGAGGCCGAGCACGTCCGTGGTCTCGCCGACCGGGAGTTCCACGTAGGTGACCGGGAATTTCGGCTCCATCGTCTCCATGCCGGGAAACAACACCTCGGCGGCCGCGTCGAGCCGGGCCTTCAGATTCTTCGGCCCGGCGATGGTCAAGGGCCGGTCGCGTTTCGCGCCGAGCATCGCATCCAGCAAAAGGAAGGGAATGCCGGCCGAATGATCGCCGTGGATATGCGTCAGCAGGATCGCATCGATCGAATTATGCTCAATTCCCTGCGCGTTGAGCCCAATCAGCGACGACGCGCCGAAGTCGATCGTGAAGCGAATGCCCGGCCCGTCCACCAGGATACAGGTGTTGAACCGCCCGCCGCTGCCGAACGCGTCCCCCGACCCGACAAAATTCACCGTCACCGACATTCCTTGCTCTCCTTAACACTGTAATTGGCGCGATCAGGCCGGATCGAGCGGGACATTCGGGACCGTATCAGGCCCGACGATACCACCGGGCCATTCGACCTCGCCCACTCTTCCGTGGCGCTCGAAGAAGGGGTCCGGCAGCGGACGGCAGCCCCTGATGCCGAGCCAAATGCGCAACAGATGACGCCCGTGTCCCGGACGCGGGTCGTCGACGAAGGCGCTGCGTGTGTGCATCGCCACATGATTGTTGAGGAATTGCATATCGCCGGGCGCAAAGGCAATGTCGAGCCGCAATTTCTGCGCGACCGCGCCGACGAAGTCGAGCGCCTCATGCTGTTCGGGAGTCATCGGCGGCACGCCGGAGTGCCGCTCCGCCGTCCGCATATAGTGCGGCTCGACCGTGGTGCTGAGGCAGCCTTCGTTGTAATGGAACACCGCCGAGCGGTACCATGGCTCCATCCCGCGCGGTACCTCGCCCCGCCGGTCGCGATAGAATGGCTCCGCGAGGATGCGCAGCAGGTCGGGCCGCCGCGCCAGGATTGCGTTGTGCACGGCGACGGAACTGGCGATGCCGCTCTCGCCGCCCGATACCGCGGTACGTAGGCACATCAGTCCGACGATGTCGGAACAGTCCACATGGAACGGGATCGCGTCGCTCGAATACGGCCCGCGCTGGTTCGGATTCTTGTTGGTCTGACCGATGTCGTAGACATGGCCCAGCAAATGTCCCTTCGCGTTTTGCGACAAAACCCTGTCGCCGAGATGCAGGGACACGCCCCAGAACGCGATGGCCGCCTGTAGCCGCGAATAGCGCGCCACCGGGAAGCCCCGCAACTGCACGAAACCGCGCCCATCGATCAACTCGTTTCGGATATCGGCCAATTGCGGCCCAAATTCCGGGAGGGGGAAGTCGTCGCGTGTCAGGTCCAAGAGCGGGGTACCGGCCCGCTCGACCGTGCCGACCGCATCGTCGAGTTCGGCAACCTGCCCCTCCGTCAGATGGAACAGATAGTCTTCACTCGCCGCCAAGTCTTCGGCACGCCAATCCGCCGGATCGACCACCGGTTCGAACGGAACCGCGGGCTCGCGTCGACTCGTCGAATGGCCGCCGGACGGTTGCGGCATGGCGCACCTCCTTTCCACCCCGAGGATAGCTGATTTCCCGGCACGGTGCGCCAACTAGGAAGGGCCCGGCCGGAAAAACGTTCGACTAGGGTCACTTCTCGGTTGAAAGCCGTATCAGCGCATTGCGATCCGACTGGTCGAAGGACCAATCGCGCGCGCTGCACTCGAAGGTATTGTCCTTGAAATAGAACAGGAAGTTCCGCTGACCTTCCGCCCCGGCGGTATGGAAAATCCAGACGATATCGTTCGCAGTGTCCTTGAAATCGCCGGTCACTTCGTAGAATTCGCCCCATCGGGGTGCGAGGCCGCTGAACCGGCATTGCCCGCGATGCCAGCCTTCATCGTTCACACTGCTGAAACGGTACCGCGAACAATCATGAAAGCGCAGATATCCCATCTCGCCCTCGGCGAAGCCCTCGAACGCGAACGCGTTGAGCGCGAAGCCCAACACCAGATCGTTGCCATCCTTCTCCGCACGCGGTTCCGCCGCGTTGGGGTCCGCGTTCCAACCATGATTGAGATGAACGAACTCGGTCATGTCGGCCACCATGGCGGCTATTCCGTTCGAAACGCCCCATGATACTAAACCAGGCCCTCGGCGACAGCGCCTGCTACGGACAATGCGCCTTCAGAAAACTCCGGATGTGCCTAATCGCCAGGGGGATCCGGTCCACGGGGTCTTTCCACGGGAACAAACTCACCTGCGCGTTCGGAGCGAGCATCGCGGATTCCATGGCCACGGCATACGGGTGGACCGGAATATCGTCCGGCAGGATCAGGACCGGGGTTTGGCATTCGCGCACGAAATCCCGCGACACGGTGAAAACGAAATCGCGGCCGTTCCGATACATGTTGTCCAGGAAGGCCTCGGCCATGTCCATCGTGATGTCGGGCCGCCGGGAACAGATATCCGGCGCCCACCCTTCCATGTTGGCGTCGTAGAACAGGTCCGGCAACTCCGGCGTCACCCCGCTGGGCTGTGCCAGCACGCCGGCGACGACGCGGTCCGGCGCACGCTTCAATAGGTTCCAGATGAACGGGCCGCCGATGCAGAACCCCAACACCATGAACTTGTCGATGTCCAAGTGATCCATCAGCCCGATATGGTCGTCGGTAAACGAGTCCCAGGGCCGGTCGACTTCCAGCGGGCCGGTCGATTCGCTCTCGTTGGAGTTGCGCAAATCCATCGTGATGCAGCGGTATTCCCCGCCGAACTCCGCCATCGGGTTGAATGGCGCGCCGCCGGTCAAGTTGCCGATGGACGAGTTTATGCCGCCGCCGGGAATGACCAACAGGGGAAAACCGGCCCCGGTCTCTTCGTATCGGATGCGGGCCGCCCCATTCTCGAAAATCGGCATGACATTGGTCCTTTCCTGGCGAGGATATGTGTGTTCGTCGCTCGGTGCTAATTCTTCGCCGCCGTGAACCGCGGCGCGTTCTCCAGATCGTCCTCGAGCGCCTCCGGCTCTCCCGTCGAATTTTGCCCCCTTGTGAATTTCATGCGGGGTTTCCCGATGGTCCCATTCGGCGCGGCCCGCATCAATCGAATTGTACGAGTGCTGCAACGACAGCCCCCGCCGACGTGCTGCCCTCAGTCCGGTATATCGAAACGGGTCTCGACCATTTCCTCATACGGGATCGCCCGCTCGATGAAACCGCCGGACAACAGTCCCGCTCTTAGCCGTTCGAGACCGGGTTTGCTGATGGTCGGATTTCGGCTCCATAGGCCGGCGCTCTTGTAACGGTCGATGGACTGCGTGAGATGGTCGGCCGGCACATCGGGGAAGTACTGGGCGACGACCTTGGCGATGTCAGCCGCCGTCTCCTCATGTATCCACCGTAACGTCGCTGCCTGCGCTCTATACATCGCGCCGACTTCCTCCTGGTGCGCGTCGATGAAGCTGCGCTTGGCGCTGAATGTCGTATAGCAGCATGGTCCCCGCGACGCGGTCTCGTACCAGATATGGCCGTGCCCCCCGGCCACCAGCGCTTCGGCGTAGGGTTCCGGAACCTGCACCAGGTCGAATTCACCTTTCTGGAACCGATCCATGATCTCCGTGACCGGCAGGTCGCCGGTCCGATCGATCGCGTCGGGATCGATGTTCTCGCGCCGAAGGTCTTCCTGCAGACAGAGCCATGGCGTCGGCGCCTCCAGGAAACTTGCGAACCGGATGCCGACGAGGTCGGGAATCCTGAAACCGGACTTCGGAGTCCGGCCGACCAGTTGGAACGGGTCCTTACCGACGACCTCGCAAAAGGACACGAGATCGCTGTCGGGATCTTCATCGTGATTGCGCATCACCCGCATCGGGCCGCCCCACGTCATCGCATCGGCGCCGCCGAGAATGGCGTTACTCCCGTCGCCGGGCGCAGACATCGGCGCAAGCGTCACATCGACATGCTCCCGTTCGTAGGCCGAGAGTCCGAACGCGGCGTAGAAAGGCGCATAGAACAGCGCACGGAAATTCTCGAATAGCGTAATGCTCATATAACGATCTCCGATCCGAACGGGGACAATTCCAGGCTTAGAAAGATGCGACTGCCGAACGATCTGCGTTACCGGCTCCATGCCGAACGGCGCGCGTGGACATTCACCAATCTGCCACCAATCGGCGCGCTCATCAAAACCACCACAGATCATGGAAATCAATCAGCGGTATCACTACCGCTAGTTTCAATTTCACGATTTCCACTGTTTTAGGTCATCATGGGAACTAGCTGGTTATCTGGATACCCACGATTCAAGAAACGTACTGGGAGAAAACACCATGAAACGTTTAGCGGTTTTTGCCGTCGCGTTGGGCGGATTGGGCACGGCTAGCATCTCGACTCCGGCGCTGAGCGCCGATCAATACACCATGGCCGTCGGCTCGCTCGGCGGGACATTCGGCCGTTTGGGCGCGGGCCTGACGGAAGTCTTCAATCAGAATAACAAGGACCAGAAACTGAGCGTCGTCCCCGGCGGCGGCAAGGCCAACCCTGCCCGGATCGGATCGGGCGGCGCGGACATCGGCTTCTCGTTCGGCAACCTGGTCAACAACGCGATCAAGGGCGAGTTCCCCTACGCGCCGAAGAAGTATGCGAACCTGCGCATGATCGGCGCCTTCTACAATTCCTGTTATCACCAATACGCATCGAAGGAGCGGTTCGACGCCGGGATCAAGACCATCGACGATCTCGTTGCCTCGAAAGAACCGCTCGGCATCAGCGTGGGCAAGAAGGGCACCAGCACCGAGTTCGTCTCGAGCGTCATGCTGAAGCATCTGGGAACGAACTATAAGGAACTTGAAAAACGCGGGTTCAAGATCGTCTACGCCGGCGTCGGCGCGAGTTCCCGGCAGATCCGCTCGCGCAGCATCGATTTCTACAATCACAACTCGGGTATCCCGAACGCGGCCGGAATCCAGGCGCATTTGGCGCGCGATCTAACCTTCCTGCAGATGAGCACGGGTGTCCGCGACGCGCTGATCAAGGCCGGCTTCAATGATTGCGTCATTCCCGGCGGACTCTACAAAGGCGCGCCGAATGACGTGAAGTCGGTCGGCACCAGCGGTATCGTCATCGGCACCGACAAGACGCCGGACGCACTGGTCTACAACTTCATCAAGACCGCTTGGGAAAATCGGAAGACCCTGCATGAGGTCCACAAGATCTTCACCCGCTGGGATCTGAAGAAAGCCTCCAAGGACCTCGGCGTCCCGTTCCATCCCGCCGCCGCCAAGTTCTACAAAGAACAGGGCGTGATGAAGTAAGACGCCTCTGGCATTAAGGGTATCGATATTCCCCGCGTGGTTGCAGCTTGCGCCGCGCGGGGATTATCGTGACGAGGGGAGAACGGGACATGAGCAACGCGGCGCCGAAGGCTCTGCAAAAGGACGCCGAGACGCAAAGCCACATGCAGGTTCCGGAAGACCGGAACCTCATCGACTGGCTGATCTCGGTCATTGCTGTCGGCATGGCGGTCTGGCATATCCACATCGCCTATACCGGCGGGTACGAGTCGACTTTCCAGCGTACCGTCACCTACCTGTTCGGCATGTCCCTGGTCTTCCTCGTGTTCCGCGACCGCCACGAGAAAGGGTGGCGCCTTGCGATCTCGGTGATCCTCTTCTTCGCCACCGTTGCGGCCCTCTCCTACCCGATCCTGAATCTCGACTATTTCCTGGGCCGCCTCTTCCTCGTCGACCCGATCCGGACCGAGGACTTCATCTTCGGCACCATCGCCTTATTCGTGACCTGGGAGGCGTCGCGGCGGACGATCAACAACGCGCTGCCCGCAATTTCCGCCTTCTTCGTCGCCTACACCTATTTCGGCCCCTATTTTCCCGGTGCGCTGGCGCATAAAGGCGCGACCTGGGAACGTATCGTCGATCATCAATTCATGACGACCGACGGCCTCTACACCCTGCCCGTCGGGGTGTTCTCGGTCTTCATCTTCCTGTTCGTCCTGTTCGGCTCCTTCCTGGACCGGATGGGCGCTGCGGACTTCTATGTGAAGCTGTCGATCGCCGCCGCCGGACGGCTGCGCGGCGGCCCCGCCAAGGCGGCGATCTTCGCCAGCGGCATGACCGGGTCGATCACCGGCAGCGTCAACGCGAATGTCGCGACCACCGGCCCCTTCACCATCCCGCTCATGAAACGGACCGGCTTTAAGCCCGAAACCGCTGCCGGCATCGAAACCGCCGCGTCGACGGGCGGACAGATCATGCCGCCGATCATGGGCGTCTCCGCCTTCCTGATCGTCGAGTTCACCGGCATCTCCTATTGGGAGATCGTGAAAGTTTCGATCCTGCCGGCGGTGCTTTATTTCGCCTCGGTCTACGCGATGGTGCATCTGGAGGCGCGCAAGGGCGGCGTCCGCGGCATGCCGTCGGACCAGCTCCCGCCGGTGATGCCGATCCTCAAGGACGGCTGGTACTACCTGCTGCCGCCGCTCGTCATCATGGCGTTGATCATGGCCGGCCGCCCGGTCCCGCAGGCGGGTCTCGTCGGCATCGCCTCGGTGGTGGTGATCGCCTTCGTGAAGGGCGCGATCACCCTGTTCGCCACCGCGCCGAACAACAAACCATCGGCCGGCGACATCTTCGGGGCGATCAAATACGGCATCTGGAACGTCTTTTACGCCATGGAACTGGGCGCCCGGCGCTCGCTGCCGATCTTGGCCGCCGTCGGGTCGGTCGGCATCATCATGGGCGTGCTGTACCAGACCGGCCTCGGACTGAAATTCTCGTCGCTCGTCATCACGCTGTCCTACGGCAACCTGTTCCTCGGCATTGTCATGGTGGGCCTCGCCTCCTTCGTGCTCGGCATGGGGTTGCCGACCAGCGCCGCTTATATCGTCTTGTCGGTGATGGCCGTTCCGGCCCTGTTGGAGTTGGGCGAGCCCTTCGCACTGACCTTGATGGCGGCGCATCTCATCGTGTTCTGGTTCAGCCTGGACAGCAGCTTCACGCCGCCGGTCTGCGTCCCCGCCTATACCGCCGCGGGCATCGCCGACGCCCAGCCGAACAAGGCGGCCTGGGCCGCGTTCCGCACGGCGAAGGGGATGTATGTGGTGCCGATGCTGTTCGCCTTCAGCCCGCTTCTCCTGCTGGATCAGCCTTTCAATCTCGGCGAAACGGTCATTACCGCCTTCATCGGGTTCATGGGCATGGCGGCGATGATGGTCGGGTTCCTTTACGTCAAGATCGGCTGGCCCGAGCGGTGTCTCTGGGGCGTGGCGACCTTCTGCCTGTTCTGGCCGGAGACGATCACCCATATCGCCGGGCTGATCTTGTTCGTCGTGCTGTTCATCTCGCAACGGCAACGCTACATCAAAGAACATGGCGAAGCGCCGAGCCGTGCCTGACCTTTCGGACAAGAAGATCGCGGTGATCGGCTGCGGCGCGATCGGCGGTTCGGTCGGCGCCGACCTGACCGAAGCCGGTCTCGACGTTACCGTCATCGACCAATGGCCGGAACAGGTCGAGACCGTCCGCAGCACGGGATTGACGGTCACCATGCCCGACCGCGAGGTGCATGCGGTGCTGGACGCCATCCATCTGCACGAACTGGCGTCGCGGGTGCCGTCCTACGACCTGGTGTTCCTGGCGGTGAAATCCTACGACACCCGCTGGCTCGCCGAACTGATCGCGCCCTATCTGAAAGACGACGGTGTCGTGGTCGGCCTGCAGAACGGCATGAACGACGACGCCATCGCCGCCATCGTCGGGCGGGAGCGCACCGTCGCGTCCGTCGTCGAGCTATCGGCGGAAATCTTCGAGCCTGGCATCCTGCAACGGGACACCTCGCGCGACGGCACCTGGTTCGCGGTCGGCGAGTTGGACGGGTCGGTGACGCCCCGGCTGAAGGAGATCAAGGCGGTCATGGACCATTTCGCCAAGATCGAGATCAGCGAAAAGATCCAGGACGCGAAATGGACCAAGCTGATCACCAACACCATGGTGATGGGACCGTTCGGCCTGTTCGGCATCACCAACTGGAAGGCCAAGGACCTCCCGGGGATGCTGGAGATTTGCGTCGCGCTCGGGCGGGAATCCATGGCGGTCGGCGAAGCGCTCGGCTATGAGATGCAGCCGGTGTTCGGCCTGACCGCGGAGGAGATTGCCGGCGGGGGTGACGATGCGCTGTTGACCGCGATGCAGACCCTGATGCGGCATATCGGCCAGCACGGCACCACCGCGCCGATCCACGACCACAAGAAGGGCCGCAAGAGCGAGATGGACCTGATCACCGGCCTGGCGACGCGCGGCGGCCAGGCGCACGGCATCCGGACGCCCTGCAACAATGCGGTCCTCGAAATCGACCGGCAGATCAACGAAGGCGAAACGCCGATGCAGGTGGAAAACCTGGATTTGCTGAAGGACCTGATCCGCCGCGCCCATAACCAGTGACGCCGCCGCGGATCACAGCAGACTTTCGCCCCAAGTCCATCCCCGGAGCCGCTAAGTCTCAAATCCCCGCGCCCGCGCGTCCCGCAGCAATTCGTCACGCCTTTTAGCCAGCATACGTCCGAGCTTTGCGACATCCGGGTTCGACATGACATTGAATTCGGAATAGAGAAACGCACTCAGTTCCTTGCGTTCCTTTTCACTCGCCAACCGGTCTATTTCACGGACGAGATTTGCAACGGCTGGCGAATAAACGTCCAGCCCGTGGATCACGATGTCCGTGTACGGATGATCTCCGGGTTTCCCATTCGGCACTTGCCGCTCCTCCGCTGAATCTCAGCCAGGCCTACCCCGCGCGCTTCCACTTCACCCAGCCGTGCATGACCCGGCCGTCCGGCCAGGCGCGGGACAGTTTCAGGATGAGGTGGCCGCCGTCGGTCATCTCCAGGTCGCGTTCCTGGTCGCCACCGATCCAACCAGGGTTGAGCGCATAGGCGACGCGGGTCGAGAGGCGGCTGTTCTCGACGGTCCACTTTCCGCCATAGGACAGATAGGTGTCGAAGGCCCGCGCCTTCTCGGCCTCGGGCGCGTCCGCGTGCCACGCGGGATTGCCCGGCAGTTCGGGCCGCCCGCCCCAGCAGACGATAGCGTTCATCCAACCGTCCGGCGCGAAGATCATGAAGCCTTGCGGATTGTCGCCATAACGTTCGAGCGCCTGTTTGGCGTCCTCCTCGCTGTCGGTGCCCCGGTCCACCATGACCCAGGAGCCCAGGATATCGTCGCCGGTTACCATGCGTTTCACTCCGGTTGTTTGTGCGCCAGATGCTTTTGAGCCGCCGGACTGCTGAGGAATTTCTCGACGATCGCGCCGGTCCACGGCCGCCCGTTCCGCGTCGTCAGCCCTGCGTCGTTGAGATGCGCCGCGATCGCGTCGTGCGACATCTCGCCCGCCGGATCAGCGGCGCGCACTTCGGCGGCGATGCGGCGGAGAAAGGCGTCGATGTCGGGGCGCGGCGGCGTCATCCCCCGACTATACCGGAACGATGCAGCATGTCGTGGCCGCCGCGCTTCAAAACGGCACCGATCCCTCCACGGCGCAGCGTTGCATGCGCCGCCGCAGTTCCGGCGGGTAGTCGAACGTCGCCTTGTGCTGAACCGCGCAGTTGTCCCAGACCAGCAGGTCGCCGAGGCGCCAGTTGTGGCGATAGACGAATTCCGGCTTGATCGCGTGCGCGAACAACGCCTGCAGCAGGGCGTCACTCTCCGCTTCCGGCATGTCGACGATCCGGCTTGTATAGCCCTCGCACACATAGAGGCATTTGCGGCCCGTCACCGGGTGCGTGCGGACGATCGGGTGGATCGCGTCTTCGGGATACCGTTTCAATTCCTCGTCGCTGAGCACCGGCCGCACGCCGAACTCCCGCGCCTTGCGATTCCACATGTAGCGATAGCTGTTCGCCGCCTTACGCCCCTCGAGCCGCGCCTTCATATCGCCGGACAGCGCGTCGTAGGCCGCCGGCGCGCTGGCGAAGCGGGTATCGCCATAGGTCACGCCATCGCGTTCCGGCACCTCCAGCGCGTGCAGCAGGGTCAGCTTGCTCGGCTCGCTGAGATAGCACAGGTCCGAATGCCAGTAGCGCCCGGCGTCGCGCGAGCCGATCGGCTTGCCGTTTTCGGTGATGTTCGAGATCAGCGTGATCTCCGGCGCGTCCGGGTTCTGGATTTCCGCCCGCACGTTCGGCTGCAGCGTCCCGAACCGCTCGGAAAACGCCACGAGTTGCGGCGGCGTCAGGTCCTGATCGCGGAACACGACGACCGAGTGGCGGTAGAACAGCGCCTCGATCTCGGCGAAGGTCGCGTTGCTCATCGGCGCGGCGGCGTCGACGCCGAGGAACTCGCCGCCGATCGGCCCGTCGCCGGCCCGGAAGTCGAAGTCGGCCATGGAATCGCTCCTGTCGGATGTGCATTCATCTTCCCCGATGCAGGGCCGCCGAGGCAAATACCGGTGAACGCGCCGTCACGGAACAACGCTATTGGCGCGGCGCACGACCGGCGTATAGTGCCGCCGCATCACGGAAGAGGACACCGCCGCCATGTTCAAGGTCGGAGACACCGTCCGCAACGTTTCCCGGAACGTCGTCGGCACCGTCGTCGAGGTCGACGGCGACACCGTCTATATCGAGCAGGAGAACGGCGCGGAGGTCGACTTCGAAGCCTCCGCCCTCGTTCTGGAAGACCAATTCCAGGCGCGGCACGACACCTCGGTCCAAGACGATGCGAGCGCCCGCGCGAACGACCCGGTCTACGACGCCGTCCTCGCCAACCTCTACCCCGCCGTGATCGAAATCGGCCAACGCGCGCATGCCGGCATCGAGCCGGTACCCGGCGTCACACCCAAGCGCTGGGACGACCTGAGTTCGCTGCAGAAACTCAACGCGATCTCCGAGGCCACGAATGTGCCGGTGAAAGCCTGGATCGACGCCAACGAACCCGGCGCGAACCCGCCGTTGAGCAAGCTGCAGCTCTCGGTGTTGGGGAACCGGGGGTAGACGCCGCAGCGGGGCGCTGGAAACCCCGGCCTTGCAAGCTATCTATCGGCGGGCGACACTCCCTTCACAAAATCACAGCAGGAGCCGTCATGGCCGAGCCGATCACGTTACAGGTCTACTCCGACTACGTATGACCGTGGTGTTACCTCGTTACCGGGCGTATCGAGAAACTCCAGGAGGAATTCGACATCGAGGTCGAGTTGGTGCATTTCCCGCTGCACCCGGACACGCCGCAGGAGGGAAAGACCCTGCAGCAGCTTTTCCCCGGCCGCAGCGAGGCGCAATTCGACGAGATGTATCAGCGCATGAAGGGCCTGTGCGAGGCGGAAGGCCTGCCCTACGGCAAGCGCACGCACACCTATAACAGCCGGCTGGCGCAGGAACTCGGCAAGTGGGCCGACACGCAGGACGGCGGGTCGGCGCTGCACGACGCGCTCTACCGCGCCTATTTCGTGGATTCGCGCAACATCGGCGATGTCGACGTGCTGCTCGACCTGGTCGAGAAGGCCGGCCTGCCGGTCGAGGAAGCCCGGACCGTGCTGACCGACCGCACTTTCAAGGACGCGATCGACGCGGATTGGTCGCGCTCGCACCAGATCGGCGTCACCGGCGTACCCACCTTCGTCGCCGGCGGCTACGGCGTGGTCGGCGCACAACCCTACGAGGCGCTGGCGCAGCTGATCCAGCATGTGGAGAAGGAAGCGGCGAAGGGCTAACCCACCTCGTCCAACAGCCAGTCGCGGAAGGCGCAGAGGTTGGGGTTTCCGGCCTTCGCCTCGGGATAGAGCAGGTGCATCGCCCGGCGCGAGCGGCGCAGCGGGGCGAAGGGCTGGACCAGCCGGCCCTCGGCCAGATCCTCGCGGACCAGCGCCTCGATCCCGATGGCGACGCCGAGCCCTTCGATGGCCGCCTGGATCGCCAGGTTCAGGCTCTCGAAATGCAGCCCCCGCGCCGCATCCACGCCTTCGATCCCCGCCGTCTCCAACCAGCGCGCCCAATCCCGCGGGCGCGGCTCGCCGTGCAGCAGCGTCGCGGTCTTGAGGTCCGACGGATCGCGCAGCGTGGCCGCCATCTCGGGCGAGCAGACCGGCAGTGTATCCACCTCGATCACCTTATGGGCAATCAAGCCCGGCGGCGGGGCGTCCGTCTCGGCAACCTGGATCGCCAGGTCGTACTCGTCGCGCGCGAAGTCCACCGGGGTCAGCGACGTGGTCAGGCGCACGTCCAGGCCCGGGTTGCGGTCGTAGAAGCGGCCCCAGCGCGGGATGAACCAGCGGATCGCGAAGGTGGGATACGCGCAGATCGACAGCGCGGCCTCGGCATCGCCGCCCCGGATGCGGGCGGTCGCCTCGCCGATCCGGGCCAGCGGCGCACGGATATCCTCCAGGTAATCCCGGCCCGTCCGGGTCAGTTCCACCCGCTTGTGGTGCCGCACGAAGAGCGGCCGCCCGAGCAGCGATTCGAGCGCCTGGATCTGCCGACTGACCGCGCCGGGGGTCACGTGAAGCTCCGCCGCAGCCTGCAAAAAACTCAAATGTCGCGCCGATGCCTCGAACGCGCTTAAGGCCCTCATAGAGGGAATCTGGGACATCGCCTAATTCCTTGATTGAGAAAAACACAATCAAATGATACCGATAAATCGGTTGCGGCGATACCCCGTGACCCGCATGCTGGGATCATCCTTTAGGATAGTGTCCGCCTTGTAATCCGACCGCCGACCGACCGGGAGCCCATAATGAGCCACGCCGAAACCCTCGAAATGCCGCAGACCCTCGACGACTGGATCGCGCCCGATTGCCACGGCGAGAATTTTTTCACGCTCGACCACAGCCTGCGGTCGCTGCTGCCGCTCTACATGGACCGCGCGCTGCTCGACCACCTGACCCCGCATTACGAACGGCTGGGCGAGGTCGCGGGCGGGCGGCTGGACGACCTCACCCGCCTCGCCGACCGGCACGAACCGATCCTGCACACGCGCAACCCGCGCGGCCTGGACGAGGACTGGATCGAGTTCCACCCCTCCTACCGTGAGATGGAGCAGATCGGCTTCGGCGATTTCGGCATCCACTGCATGACGCACAAGCCGGGCATGTTCGGCTGGCCCGAGAAGATGCCGCCGATCGCGAAATACGTCTTCCAGTATCTCTTCACCCAATCGGAATTCGCGCTGATGTGCCCGATCTCGGTGACCGACACCTCGGCCATGCTGATCGAGCGCTACGGCGACGAGGAGACCAAGGAGCGTTTCCTGCCCGGCATGATGACCCAGGACATGAGCACGATCCTGAAGAGCGCGCAGTTCATGACCGAGAAGACCGGCGGCTCCGATGTGGGCAATATCGAGCTGGAGGCGCGCAACGAGAACGGCGCCTGGCGGCTCTACGGCGAGAAGTGGTTCTGCTCCTGCGCCGACGGCGACGTGGCGCTGCTGCTGGCCCGGCCGCAGGGCGCGCCCGCGGGCAGCCGGGGCCTCGGCTTGTTCGCCCTGCCCCGCCGGCTCGACGACGGCAGCCGCAACAGCTACCGCATCGTACGGCTGAAGCCCAAAATGGGCAGCAAGTCGATGGCGTCGGGCGAGATCATCTTCGACGGCGCGGTCGCCTATCCGCTGGGCGACGTGAACAGCGGACTGAAGCAGATGATGGATCAGGTGAACCTGTCGCGCCTGTCGCACGGGGTGCGGGCCGCCGGGATGATGCGGCGCTGCCTGAACGAGGCGATGGCCGTCGCGCGCAACCGCATCGCCTTCGGTGAGAAGGTCATCAACAAGCCACTGCTGCGCCGCCAGCTCCTGAAGCTGATGGTGCCGACCGAGCAGGTGTTGTCGGTCGCCCTGCTGATCGCGCAGCAGATCCACCCGGACAAGGCCAGCGACGCGCGGGCGCAGAAGCTGCTGCGCATCCTGACGCCGCTGCTCAAGTTCCGCGCCTGCCGCGACAACATCACCGTCGCCACCGGCGCGATGGAGGTGCGCGGCGGCAACGGCTATATCGAGGACTGGATCAACGCCAAGCTGGTGCGCGACGCGCATCTCGGCGTGCTATGGGAAGGCACGTCGAACATCAACGCGCTGGACGTCACCACCCGCGCCATCGCCAAGGTCGGCGCGCACGAGGACCTACGGGACGATCTGGCACAGCGGCTCAAGGACAACCCCGCCCTGCCGGGGCAGTTCCGCGGCGAACTGGCGGCCACGGTCGACCGCGCCGTCGCCTTCGCCGACGAGGTCGCGAAAAGCGACAATCAGCCGATGGCCCGGCAGGCCGCCGATGCGCTGTACCACGCGGCGAGCGCGGTACTGATGGCCTGCGAGGGCGTGGCGCTCGGCGCGCAAGGCGGCGACGCCCGCCGGCTGCTGCTGTCGCGCATGGTGATCGACCACCGCCTCCGCCCGCAGGACCCGCTCGCCCTCGGCGACGACGCGACGGCGATGACCGACGCGGTACTCGGCGAAGACCCGGTGAGCCTGCAGGACGCGGTGGCGCTGGTGGCGGGGTAACAACCCTCCGCCTACGGCGGCACCGCCTCGCGGATGGCTTGGGCAATAAAGCCGGTCGCGCCAACTCTCCGATTCTCCCGGATACGGAACCAACTCTTCCCGGCGGACAGACGCTCGGCCGTTCCCCGCGGTCATGGCAATCGGTCCGTTTCGGCGGGAATTGTCATTCAAACGATATTCAACTATTCCTATAATTGTAACTAACAAAAAACTACCGTCATGGAATACGGTACCTCAGGGGAGCAAAGATGCGCCGATCCCTTCAGTATGGATGCAGGGTCGCAACCGCCACGGTCATGCTTGGCGCGGCGTTGACCCTCGCCGCCTGCGGTTCAACACAGTCATCCAACGGGGACAGTGCACCTGCCGGCGATAGCGCTTCCTTCCATGTGCGTGACGGCACCTTAATATTGCCCGGTCTCGACCTGAATGCGCGGCGCGGCAGGATCGCCCTCTACCGGATCAGAAAGACACCGCAACGATATCGGACGATCGACCTTCGGGTTACCAAACGAGGGTTCCTCGGGCGGCGGGATCAAATGATCTTCCACGTCGACCGGAGACCGGTCGCGTTCGGCCTAAACGAAGCGCAACGCCCGGGGATCGCCTTCAAACTGCCTGCGTCTATCAACGAACCTGACGCCTGCTATGTCGTCGTGCAGGGAAACCGACCACAGCCGACGGAAGCGACGCTCGGATCGTTATTCCAGAGCCTCTCCCCGCAAGACTATCTCTTGGGCTTCAAACCCTACGTTCTGCAACAACGGCGCGAAGCCAACCTCGCGAAACTGCGGGCCCGTTTGAAAACGGCGAAAAGCAACACCGAACGGACGAAGCGCCGAATTCGAACCGCCGAACGGCGGCTCCGCACATCACCGAATTTCCGAACCGGGCGATGCGAATGGATCGCCGCGAAACTTCCCCGTCGGCCATACGACTACATGACCCAGCGCACGGCGAACCGCATCGCGAGCGGGAACTATTTTAAGTTCTTGATGCAAAAATACTCCTGCTCCGCCGCCGTCCTCGTCGCACGGGCCATGAGCGAAAATAACGAGCACATGCGCCGGGCCGTGAGAGCGGGGGATGCCATCTGCACCCTTGACGCTTTCTCGTCGGCGTTCGGCTTCCCGCTCTTCAAGAATAAATATTCGCACTTGATACCGCGCAACGAATTGTCGCCGCTGGCCGATATCTGGGAGGCGTATGTCGCCAACTGCGCGCTCAAAGGCGATCGCGGATGTCAGGTGGCGCTTGCGGCAACGCTCGCCATTCGGGCGAACGGTGCCATCACCGAAATGGAACGAAGGCTGCTTCGGCCCACACGCCGGTGGCAGTCCGCCGTGGCACAGGCCAAATCGTCGGCGCGGCAAGCCCATTCCCAATGTAAGAGCGACCGCAACCTGGTCGCCAACCAAATCAATCTGATCAGGGATGCCGAGCTAAAGGTATCGAACGCCGAGCGGGACGCCGGGCTGGAAGAAAAATTCGTCGCGGATCATCACAAGACCGTTTTTCGAGCGGCGGGCCTACGCTGTTTCGGCGCATTGCCGAACCGTGTCTCTTATATGCCGCAGCGGTGATCCTGGTCACTGCGCTGGGCGCCTGCGCCCTATATCATTGAAATATTATGATTATTCGTGAGGCGAGAGCCCGTGACCATCCTACCGTCCATAGCTTGACGGAAGCCGCCTTCGGCTGGGATGCCGAAGCCCATCTCATTGCTGCATTACGCGAATCCGATGACGCGGTGTTCGACCTCGTCGCCGACTTGGACGGCGAGATCGTCGGCCATATCCTGCTCTCGGCCCTGACGGCCCCGCCCGGCGCCCTGGCGCTGGCCCCGATATCGGTGGCACCCGACCATCAGCGGCAGGGCATCGGCTCTGGCCTGATCCACCACGCGATCGGCCGCGCCACGGCCGCCGGTTGGTCCGCGATCTTCCTGCTCGGCGACCCGTCCTACTACACCCGCTTCGGTTTCTCACTGGACGCGGCGGCACCCTTCGAGACGGATTACCCGCGAGAGTTCTTCATGGCGCTGGCGTTGAAACCGGATGCGTTCAAGAGCATGCCGAAAAAGGTGGAATATCCGGGTCCGTTCCGGGAATTGGGGTGACCCCTACGGCAGCACCGCCTCGCGGATGGCTTGGGCGGTGAAGGGTTTCATGATGACGCGGTGTTTGCCCTTCTCCAGGAAATCGGCGGCGTTGGCGCCCATGCTGTCGCCGGTGATGAAGACGACGCGCGGCTGCGGGCCGGGGATCGTCGATTTGATGCGGTCGTGCAGCGCGGGGCCGCTCAGTTCCGGCATGACGATGTCGCTGATCACCACGTCGTAAGAGGACGCGTTCAGCAATTCCAGCGCGGCGCGCGGGCTGGTCGTGGTCTCGACCTCGTGGCCGGCCTTGAGCAGGATTTCGCGGATCAGCGAGCCGACCTCCGCCTCGTCGTCGACGACCAGCACCCGGTTGGATTGTTCCGCCATGCCGTTGGCCGGCGACTCCGCCGCCGCCTTCTCCACCGCATCACGCGCCACGATCGGCAGCCGGACCGTGAAGGCCGCGCCGCCGAGCGCCGCCGTCCCCACCTCGATCGCGCCGCCGTGGGATTCGACGATGCCGCGGCAAACCGACAGGCCGATGCCGGTGCCGACGCCGGTCGGCTTGGTGGTGAAGAACGGATCGAAGATGCGCGACTGGATGTCCTCGGGAATGCCGGGGCCGTTGTCCTCGACCGTGGCGATCACCGCGTCGACCGTTTCGTCGTAGACAGTCGCGACCCGGATAATCCTCTCGCCGTCCTTCTGCAGCAACGCGTGCTGGGCATTCAGAATGAGATTCGTGAAGACCTGGGTCAGCTGGTCGCCGTCGGCGAAGGTCTCCGGCGCCGCGGTATCGTAGCTTTCCTCCACACGGATGCCCGAGGATTCGATGCAATAGCCGACCACCTCGAAGGAGCCACGGATCAGATCGTCGACCCGCACCGGCCCGCGCGCGGGCGGCTGCCGCCGCGCCATAGCAAGGAAGGTCTTCACGATCCGGGCGCAACGCTCGGCCGCCGTCTTGATCCGGTCGACGCTGCCTCGGGTCTTGGCGTCCCGCACCTGTTCTTCGAGCAGGTTGGCGCGCCCGACCACCACGGACAACGGGTTGTTCAGCTCATGCGCCACCCCGGCCAGCAGCGTGCCGAGCGCGTTCATCTTCTCGCTCTGATACAGTGCCTCGCGCTGCCGCGCGACCTCGTCCTCGGCGCGGTGGCGCTCGGCCAGTTCGCGTTCCAACTGCTTGTTCAGATTGGCCAGAAGCGCACTGTTCTCGCTGAGTTTCCGTTCGCGGGCGTCGACCTCGCGCGCCATTGAGTTGAAGGAGCGCGCCAGACGGCCCAGTTCGTCGTTGCGCTCCACGTCCAAGTCCGCGTTGAACTCGCCGGACGCGACATTCTCGGTCGCGCGCATGAGCCGCTTCAGCGGAGCCGCCACCTGCTTGCGCAACACCGTGGCCAGGATTCCAATCTCCAAGAGCAGCGCGACCGCGCCGAGGATCAGCACCAGCCGTGCTGTGTCGAAAGCCCGCGCCGAGATCGCCGCGTTCGGGAAGACCGTGACGAGATACCATCCCGGCCCGGTCAACTGCGTGACCGCGAGATGCTCGTCGTCCTGCCTGTTCTCGACCAGCACGTCGTCCGGCGCCCGCCTCGACGCCAAATCGAAGACGCGCTGCAGGTGTGCATCGCCGGCGTCCTGGATCCGCAGCCCGCCGCTCTGCGCCATGATCGCGTCCATGAATTTCGGATGCGCGATCAACCGACCGTCGTCGCGGAAGATGACATTGTAGGCGCCGTCGATATCGCTCCGCACCGCCCGCTCGATCAGGTCGTGCAACAGGATGTCATGGCCGACCGACAGGAAATGCGCGCCCCGGCGGTTGATCGGCAGCGCCGCGGACACAAGCCAATCGTTGACCCCGTAATCGAAATACAGCTTCGACCATTCGATCTTGTCGGGCCGTGCCGGGCTGTCCTTTCCGGTGACGACGATATCGCCGACGGTCGGATCGGAAAGCGCGAGCTTGCTGTGGATTTCCCAATCGCTCGCGTTCAGAGCCCAGGGCTGGTCGGGCCAGTACATCAGGACCGCGCCCTCCGGCGATACCACATAAAGGTTGGCGAAACGGCTACGCCATGCCGGGCCGAACCGCTCGAGCACGTCGAGCCCGGTCAGCAGCCGGCGCTGCAGCTTCTTGTTGATGGTGACATGCTTGCCGACGAAAGCGGTGATCCCCTTTTCGGCGAAATACGCCTTGTCGAGACGCGTAGTGCCGTCGGGCAGCGTGACGAACAGTTTGTCGAACCGGAAGGACGGGTCCGACCGCTCCATCGCCGTCATGTGGCGCTGGTACTCCGCGACGAAGGTTTCCAGGTTGTCCCGCGCCAGGGTGAAGATCATGCTCTCGCGGACGCGGCGCTCCTCGACATAGCTGGCAAGCTGGTCGAGCGCTTGTTGCTTCAGTCCGGAATAGACATGCCAATAGCTCACCACCGTCGCCACAACGACGACGATGCCGATGCGCAGCGCGACGATCCAGATCGTCCGCTGGGTCAGGGAGCGTGGCCGCTTGGTCGGCATGATGCCCTACCCTCGGATCCTTCCGGGCTAGTCGACGATCTTCGCGAGCGGCGGGAATTCAGTAATCCCCATCTTGCCCGCGATCGTCCGGTTCATGAAGAGCTGGCCTTCCTTGTTATAGGCCATCGGGATGTCGCTCGGCCGCACGCCGTCGAGGATCTTCAACGCCGCCTTGGCGGCCCAACGGCCCTGCTCCTCCGGTACCTTGCCGACCCCAAGCAGGCTGATATGCATGAGCCAGCCGAAATCCGTCCCGCTCGGGATGCGCGTGTTCGCTTCGGCGAATTTGCGGGCCGTATCGTCGTTCCAGCCCTTCACGCCCGCGACGCCGAGCAGGATCAGCATGTCCACCTCGTCCTGCGCCCTCGCGAAGCTGTCGCGCCAAGCGTCGAAACTGGACACGAAATAGGTTTTCTCGTACCGGATGCCGAACAGCTTGCGATGATGTTGCACTTCCTTGCGCTTGGTCATGCTGTCCTCGGTCAACAGTCCGAGCCGCTTGCCCTTGGCGTGTTTCTTTAGCAGCGCGATGATCTGCGGGATCGGCGAGACCTCGACCATTCCGGTCACGTTCGAATACGGGAAGCCGTAGGCCGATGCATCCCAGTTGAGACCGGAAAAGACGAAGGGCAACGCCGCATCCTTGTAGTGCGGCATGATCAGGTATTTCGACGCATTGTCGTCGCTGGTGGTCACCACGTCCGGCTTGAAATTCCGGATGACCTCGCGCGCCCGGTTCGCCGCGTCGATCTTAAAGGACTCGGCCTTGTTGCGCTTGGTGTCGAGATGGATCACCCGAAGTTCGACACCGCTATCGGCCAGCGTGTCGCGCACCGCCGCGGCGATGCGGTCATTCCACTCGTTACCCTCATGGTAGGAGTCGATATGCAGAATGCGCTTTCCGTCGAAGCGCTTGGAGTCCGCGTTCAGGACCCCGATCGGATAAAGGCACAATACGACGGCGAGCGCCGCGATGCTGCGCGGAATGAGTCTCGTCCCCACGATGATCCTCCAAAAAGCGATCCGTACGCCCGCTTCTCCCGCGCCGTCCCACGCATCCCACTACGTGATACGGTGCGCGGAATCAATGCAATTTTGACGGGACGTGCGCCGCACATTGTCCTACACCGGGAAGCCAGCCGATCAGACCCCAGGCCACGACCGCGCTGTGATCGCCGCAAAGTCCGCGCCCGGCGGCAACAGGCCGAGCGTACGCCCACCGGCACCCGTCAATCGGGACATACAAAAGGCATCGCCTGAAGCGGACGGCGCATGTTGCACCAGCAGGGCGGCCTGCCAGGCCAAGGCCAGCCGCTCGACCAGGACGCGCGCCTGCCCCTCCTCCGACGCCACGGAATTCAGGTCTTTTTCGAGACTCGCTACATAGGTGTCCAGGGTCGCGTTGCCGCCCTTCGCCGCATGCAACTCGTCTACCATGGCAGCGAGCGCCTGTGGCTCGCGCGCGAGGGTGCGCAGGATGTCGAGGCAGATGACGTTGCCGGAGCCTTCCCAGATACCGTTCACCGGGGCTTCCCGGTACAGACGCGGCATCGTCGACTCCTCCACATAGCCGTTGCCGCCGAGACACTCCATCGCCTCCGCCGCCACAACCGGGGCGCGTTTACAGATCCAGAATTTTGTAACCGCGGTGGCGAGCCGCACGAAAGGCTCCTGCGCCGGGTCGGCGGTCGCGTCGTCGAAGCCGCGCGCCAGCCGCATCGCCATCGTCGCCGCCGCCTCGCTTTCCAACGCGAGATCGGCGAGCACGTTTTGCATCAAGGGCTGGTCCGCAAGCCGCGCGCCGAAGGCCGACCGATGCGCCGCATGATGCAATGCCTGCACGACCGCCTGCCGCATCACCGCCGCCGCGCTGATCGATGCGTCCAGGCGCGTGTGATGCACCATCGGGATGATCGTGCGCACCCCGTCGCCCTCGCCGCCGACGCGCCACGCCAGCGTGTCATCATACTCGACCTCGCCCGACGCGTTCGACCGGTTGCCCAGCTTGTCCTTCAATCGCTGCAGTAGGAACCGGTTCGGCCCGCCGTCCGGCAACACACGCGGCACCAGGAAACAGGTCAGCCCGCCGTCGGTTTGCGCCAGCGTCAGGAAGGCGTCGGACATGGGCGCGGAACAGAACCACTTGTGCCCGGTCAGCCGATACGCGGTCTCGCCGGCCTGCGGCGCGCGGACCGCGCGCGTCGTGTTGGCGCGGACATCCGAGCCGCCCTGCTTTTCCGTCATCGCCATGCCGACCAGCACCCCTCGCTTCTGCGCCGCCGGGAGGAAACGGGCGTCGTAGTCGAGCGACAGCAGATGCGGCTCCCACGCGGCGGACAGTTCCGGCGCGGCGCGCAACGCGGGCACGGCGGCGAAGCTCATCGCCATGGGACAGCAGACGCCGTTCTCGCCCTGGTTCATCAGATAGGCCAGCACCGCCTTCACCACATGCGCGCCCGCCTGCGGATACCGCCACGGCAACGCGTGGACGCCGTGTTCCACGGCAAGCGCCATCAAGCGGTGCCAATCCGGATGGTAATCGACGCAGTCGATGCGGTTGCCGGCGCGGTCATGGGTAGAAAGCTCGGGCGTATGCCGGTTGGCGTTACGCGCCCACGCCAGCACCTCCGCGCTGCCGACCCGGCCGCCGAGCGTGCGCGCCCTGTCCGCGCCCCAGGCGCCGCCCTCGCGCAACAGCGCGTCGCACAGCACGGGATCGCTCTCGAAAACATTACCGTCTTCGAGTACCGGCGGTTGATTCTCGACAATATGCGTATCGGTACGCGTTTCGGTCTTGGACGATGCGGATGACGCCATTGCGCTATCCCCTCTGTCGCCGATCGGGACGCTGTTCCCGATGAAACCACGACTAGGTTAACAAATCCGAGGGGGGTTGCGGAGGGAAAACCTATCCGTGAAATCTACTAGTAGATTTTCTCGTATGCGGACCGTTTGGGATTAATTCCATCCCAAACTCGTTAACCAAGGTGAACGGATTCCGCCGCCGAACCGCCTGAATCGCCCTAATTTAACAATCAATGCTTAACCATTTTGCAATCAAACCGGCGCTACGTTCATCCTGCCGACATGCCGTTACGGGCCGGCGCGCCCCGATACCCGGGGCCCCGGCCCGATTTCGCTTGCGCGGCTGCACTGGTGGGTATGGAGGGGTCCGACGAGTATGACGAACGGCCCGACGATTGGACTTGCCCTTGGCGGCGGCATCGCCCGCGGCTGGGCCCATATCGGGGTGCTGCGGCGCCTCCAGGAACTCGGCCTCGTTCCCGACATGATCTGCGGCACCTCCATGGGCGCCCTGGTCGGCGGTTTCTACCTCGCCGGACAGATGGACGCCCTGACCGACCTGGTGCGCACGCTGACACGGTTCCGCATGGTGCGGCTGCTCGACTTCATGGTGCCGGATAACGGCATAATCGGCGGAAAACGGATGTTTCGCGAGCTTGAAAAGGTGGTCGGCGACCACCGGATCGAAGACCTGCCGACCCGCTTCGCCGCCGTCGCCTCCGAACTGCATACCGGCCACGAAATCTGGCTGACCGAAGGCCATATGCTGGACGCGATCCGCGCCTCCGTCTCCATTCCGGGGATTTTCAAACCGATCAAGGTCAACGGGCGCTGGCTGATCGACGGCGCGTTGGTGAACCCGGTGCCCGTCTCGGTCTGCCGGGCCATGGGCGCGCGGGTGGTCATCGCGGTGACCCTGACGGGCGACACCATGAGCGGCATGGCCGACACGGACGAGCGAAAACCGGATGCCGATAACGGCGAAGCGCCGTATACTGGCGTCGAACGTCGCACGTCCACACCGGAACGATTGGGACCCGCGATGCGCCAGCTCCTTGCCGTAGAGCAGGAAGAACCCAATTTCTTGGGTACGATGGCGGCAAGCTTCACCATCCTGCTCGACCGAATTACCCGCAGCCGATTGGCCGGCGACCCGCCGGACGTCTCGATCACGCCCCGCTTGGGACATATCGGACTGCTCGACTTCCACCGCGCCGAAGACGCCATCGAAGAAGGCGCCAAGGCCGTGGACCGCATTGTCCCCGAATTGATGGAAGTGATCGGCATGCTTGCGCGCCGGGAGAACCTCGATTCCGCACCGGTTCGGGCGGAGGCGGGTTAAAATTTCTGCAACCTTATCAAGGGATAAATGGAAGCCTTCAGGGCAAATCTACGGGAAAGCCAGGCAAGAAGCGCTTATTGGGGCTCCCTCGGCTCATATTCGCCCTAAAGAATACAGGTTATGCAATTGAAATTTATTAATAAACATAGCCTCGCCAAACTTGGCGCCGCGGTTCGGTCGGCGGTCGCATCGCTCGGCCCGAAACGGGCCGGCCAGCACCGCGTCGTGCCGCCCGATCGCTATCCCTGGGAGGAGGCCTACCCGCCATCGCTGACCTGGGCCACCGACATCGAGACCCACCCGATCACCAAGATCCTGGACGACGCCGTCGCCGATTTCCCGGACAATCCCTGCATCGAGTTCCTCGGCAAGCGCTACGACTACAAGACCGTCGACGATCTGGTGAACAAGGTCGGCAAAGGGTTGCAGGACCTCGGCGTCCGCAAGGGCGACCGGATCGGCCTGCTGCTGCCGAACTGCCCCTATTACGTGATCTTCTATTTCGCCATCCTGCGCATCGGCGCCGTGGCCGTGAACTACAACCCGCTATACGCCAAGCGCGAAATCGCGCGGCAGATACTCGATTCCAACACGCGCATCATGGTGACCCTGAACCTGAAGACGCTGTATCCGAAGATCGCGGACCGCATCCAGGACGGCGCGCTCGAAAAGATCATCACCTGCCGGATGCGCGACATCCTGCCCCTCGCGAGCGGCCTGCTGTTCGCCTTCACGAAGCGGAAGGAGATCGCATCGATCCCGTCGGACGATGCGCATATCAGCTACGACTCTCTGATCGACAACGACGGCGGCTATGAACCCCCGGCAATCGAACCGGAGCAAGACATGGCCGTGCTGCAATATACGGGCGGCACCACGGGCACGCCAAAGGGCGCGATCCTGACCCACGCCAACCTGTATGCGAATGCCGTCCAGACCAGCCTATGGGCGACCTCGGCGACACGCGGCCAGGAAAAGGTCCTCGGCATCCTGCCGCTGTTCCACGTCTTCGGCATGACCGGCGTCATGAACAACGCATTGTACTGCGCCTCGGAACTGGTGCTGTTGCCGCGCTTCAACACCGAGGACGTGCTGAGCGCCATCGACGAACACAGACCTACGGTGTTCTGCGGCGTGCCGACGATGTTCTCGGCGTTGAACGGCTACTCCGCGATCGAAAAGTTCGACCTGTCGAGCCTCAACCATTGCATCTCCGGCGGCGCCCCCTTGCCGGCCCAAGTGAAGGAAAAGTTCGAGGCGATCACGGGCTGCACCCTGGTCGAAGGCTACGGCCTGACCGAGGCGAGCCCGGTCTGTACGGTCAATCCCTTCGAGGGCGTCAACAAGACCGGCTCGGTGGGCCTGCCGCTGCCCGGCACGTTGATCGAGATCACCGACCGGAAGAACCCGGACAAGCTGCTGCCGCTCGGCGAGCATGGCGAAATCTGTATTTCCGGACCGCAGGTGATGGCCGGCTACATGGACCGGCCCGAGGAAAACGCCGACGCCTTCCGCGGCGGCCGGCTGCATACGGGCGACGTCGGTTATATCGACGAGGACGGCTATTTGTTCATCATCGACCGGATCAAGGACCTGATCCTCAGCGGCGGTTTCAACGTCTACCCCCGGATGGTGGAGGAAGCGATCTACCTGCATCCGGCGGTCGAGGAAGCCGTGGTCTGCGGCATGCCGAACCGGCATCGCGGCGAGATCGTCAAGGCGTATGTCAAGCTGCATGCGGGCTCGACACTGACGAGTCCGGAACTCCGCAAGTTCCTCAAGGACAAGCTGGCCGCATTCGCGATTCCGTCGAAGGTCGAGTTCCGGGACAGCCTGCCGCACACGCTGATCGGCAAGCCGTCGCGCAAGGACCTGATGGCGGAAGAGGAAAGGCGCAGCGCCGGCTACGCCGCGGACACGAATGACGCGCAGGAAGCGGAAGACTCCAACAGCCCGAAGAGCGTTTCCGCCTAAGCGGAACCCAGGAAGGTCGGACATGGCAGGTCTATTCCACGGATTACGACGGCAATTCATCAGCGCCCCGGTGCTCAACTGGTACCGCAAGGTGTTGCCGCCGATGTCGGACACGGAGCGCGATGCGATCGAGGCCGGCACCGTGTGGTGGGACGCCGAGCTCTTCTCCGGCAATCCCGACTGGGAGTCGATGCGTGCGCTTGCGCGCCCGACCCTGACCGATGAAGAACAAGCCTTTCTCGACGGGCCGACCGAAGCGCTTTGCGCCCGTCTCGACGATTGGGAAATCACCGCGGAACGGGGCGACCTGCCGCCGGACATCTGGCAGTACATCAAGGACGAAGGCTTCCTCGGGATGATCATCCCGAAGGCGCATGGCGGGCTCGGTTTCTCGGCCCTCGCGCATTCCGCCGTGGTGATGAAGATTTCGACCCGCAGCCTCGCCGCCGCGGTAACGGTCATGGTGCCGAACTCGCTCGGCCCGGCCGAACTGCTGCTGGAATACGGCACCGAGGCGCAAAAACAGCATTACCTGCCCCGGCTTGCCGCCGGCACCGACATTCCCTGTTTCGCGTTGACGGGCCCGGACGCGGGATCGGACGCCGCCTCCCTGCCCGACCGCGGCGTCGTCTGTTACGGCGATTACAACGGGGAGCGCGTTCTCGGCATGCGGGTAAGTTGGGAGAAACGCTACATCACGCTGTCGCCGGTCGCGACCATCATGGGGCTGGCGTTCCGGCTGTTCGATCCCGACGGCTTGCTGGGCGACGAGGAAGACCTGGGCATCACCCTCGCCCTGGTGCCGACCGATACGCCGGGTGTCGAAATCGGACGCCGGCATGTCCCCGCCAACCAGGCGTTCCAGAACGGCCCGACGCATGGCGCCGACGTGTTCATGCCGATGGACTGGATCATCGGCGGGCAGGACTATGTCGGCCAGGGCTGGCGCATGCTGATGAACTGCCTCGCTGCCGGGCGGTCGATCTCGCTGCCGTCGGCCAGCACGGGCGGCGCCAAATTCTGCGCCCGCACCACCGGCGCCTACGCACGGGTGCGCAAACAGTTCCGAATGCCGGTCGGCAAGTTCGAAGGCGTCCAGGAAGCCTTGGCGCGGATCGCGGGGAATGCCTATCTGCTGGAATCCGCCCGCGCCATCACGGCGGCGGCGGTCGATCTCGGCGAGAAGCCCGCGGTGCTGTCGGCAGTGGTGAAGTATCACACGACCGACCGCCTGCGCGACACGATCAACGACGCGATGGATGTCCACGGCGGCCGGGCGATCTGCAACGGACCCAGCAATTACTTGGCGAACGTGTATTACGCGCTGCCGGTCAGCATCACCGTCGAAGGCGCGAACATCCTGACACGCAGCATGATCATCTTCGGCCAAGGGGCGATCCGATGCCATCCGTGGCTGCAGCGCGAAATGGCGGCCGCACACGACCCGGACCGCGACGCCGGGCTCGACGCCTTCGACGAGGCGTTGTTCGCTCATCTGCGGCATCAGTTTTCCATCATTGGCCGTTCGTTGTTCCACAACGCGACCGGTGGCGAATGGGCCGATGCGCCCGATGCGGGAGTCGCCAAGCATTATTACAAACAACTCGGCCGGGCGAGCGCGTCCTTTGCCGTCGTGGCGGAAGCGGCGCTGGTGCTGCTCGGCGGCGGCCTGAAGCGCCGTGAAAGTCTATCGGCTCGGCTCGGCGACATCCTCAGCGAGATGTACCTGATGGCCTGCGCGTTGATGCGGTTCGAGCATGACGGCAGACCGCAGGCGGACGAACCGCTGCTGCACTGGTGCTGCCAGAACGCTCTGTATGAAATCCAGCGCCGGCTCGACGAGATCCTCGTCAACTTCCCGTCCCGGCCGATGGCCTGGGCGCTGCGCGCCATCGTCTTCCCGCTCGGCATGCGCCGCAAGGCGCCGTCGGACAAACTCGCCGCGCAATGCGCCGCCCTGATGATGGAACCGTCTGAAGCGCGTGACCGCCTGACCGGCGGCATCTTCGTCTCGCACGATCCCGCCGACATCACCGGCTGCCTGGAGCACGCGCTGAACCGCGTCCTGGCAGCCGAACCGGTCGAACGCAAGCTGCGCAACCACAAAATCCGAACCGCCGCCGAGGCCCTGGCCCAAGGCGTCATCTCGCAGGCTGAAGCCGCGCTTCTCGACGATGCGGCCGACGCAACCCGGACCGCCATCATGGTCGACGATTTCGCACCGGAAGAAATCGGCAAAAAAGGAGTGGAGCGATCAGCACCTCAGCCGCCCGTCGCCCTGTCTATGTAGTCGACGGCAGCCGCACGCCCTTCCTGAAGGCGCGTGGCCGTCCAGGGCCCTTCTCGCCGGTCGACCTCGCGGTCGCCGCCGGCCGTCCCCTCTTGCTGCGCCAGCCCTTCGCGCCGGAGGATTTGGACGAGGTCATCCTCGGCTGCGTCTCGCCGACGGCCGATGAGGTCAATCCGGCGCGGATCGCCGCCCTGCGGCTCGGCTGCGGCGAACGGGTCACCGCCTGGACCGTGCAGCGCAACTGCGCGTCCGGCCTGCAATCGGTGGAGACCGCCGCGCGCTATATCGCGGACGACCGTGCCGACCTGATCCTCGCCGGTGGCACCGAGGCGTTGAGCCATTCACCGATCCTGTTCAACGCCCGTATGGTTAATTGGCTGGCGGACCTGAACGGCGCGCGCAGCACAGTCGCGAAAGCCAAGGCCGCCCTGGCCTGGCGCCCCGGCTTCCTGGTGCCCATTATCGGGCTGCTGAAGGGCCTGACGGACCCGGTGGTCAACCTCAACATGGGGCAGACGGCCGAGGTATTGGCGGACAAGTTCGCCATCAGCCGGGAGGCCATGGACGCCTTCGCGCTGGAAAGCCACAAGCGAACCGCGAAGGCCCAATCCGACGGCCATTTCGAGGAGATCGAGCCGATCTTCGACACCCGCGGCAAGCATTACGATCAGGACGACGGGGTCCGGCCCGACAACGATATCGAGAAGCTGGCGAAGTTGCGGCCGGTCTTCGAGCGCCCATTCGGGACGGTGACGCCCGGCAACAGCTCGCAGATCACCGACGGCGCCGCCTGGCTCATCCTGGCGTCCGAGGCGGCCGTCGAACGCCATGGACTGACGCCGATGGGCCGGATCGTCGACAGCGAATGGGCGGCCCTCGATCCGGCGCAGATGGGACTTGGCCCGGTGCACGCCTCGACGCCGATCCTCACGCGCAACGGCTACGATCTGGACGATATCGACGCTTGGGAGATCAACGAGGCTTTCGCGGCGCAGGTCCTGGCCTGCCTCGCGGCCTGGACCGATGCCGACTACTGCAAGAATCAACTCGGCCTCGACAGCCCGCTCGGCGCGGTCGATCCGGACCGGCTGAACGTCGACGGCGGGGCGATCAGCATCGGCCATCCGGTCGGGTCCAGCGGCGCGCGGATCGCCCTCCACCTGCTGCATGTCCTGAAACGGCGCAACGCCAAACGCGGGATCGCATCGCTTTGCATCGGTGGCGGCCAGGGCGGCGCCCTGTTGATGGAGGCCGCGTAGCATGGCCGCGAAAACGAAACGGATGGCCGACAAGGCCAGCGCAGAAACCGTCCGCACGCAGCCGACGGATACCGCACCGAAATCGGCGAGCAAGACCGTCAAGTCGAAACCGGCTGCGCCGAAACCCGCCGAAAGCACCATGGTCGCGACACCGCGCCATTGGCATGCGCACCGCGACGAAGACAATATCCATTGGCTGACGCTAGACCGGTCGGACGCCAGCACCAACACCCTGTCGAAGGACGTTTTGGCGGCCCTGAACGAAGTGCTCGACGACCTGGACCGGGACAAGCCGTCCGGTCTGATCATCCGGTCGGGCAAGGCGAACGGATTCATCGCGGGCGCGGATGTCAGTGAATTCCGCCGGCTCCAGAACCCGGTTGACGTGGAACAACTGGTCCTGCGCGGGCACGCGGTTCTGAACCGCATCGAAAAGCTGCCCTTCCCGACCGTCGCGCTGATCCACGGCTTCTGCCTCGGCGGCGGCCTGGAGTTGGCGCTCGCCTGCCGCTACCGGATCGCCAGCGACGACGCGCGGCTCGGGTTGCCCGAAGTCCGGCTCGGTATCCATCCGGGCCTCGGCGGCACGGCGCGGCTGACCCGCCTGATCCCCGCCACCGCCGCGATGGGGATGATGCTGACCGGCCGCAGTCTGCGCGCCCGGGCGGCCAAACGGATGGGCGTCGTCGACGCCGTCACCCAGCCGCGGCATTTCGAACGGGCGGCGAAAATGGCGATCGGCGGCACCTTGCGGGTCAAGCGCCGGCGCCTCTCGGTCACTGTCACCAACCTTCTTCCGGTCCGGTGGGCCCTGTCGCCGATCATGCGGGCGCAGGTCCGCAAGAAGGCGCGACCCGACCATTACCCCGCCCCCTTCGCGCTGATCGACCTATGGGTCCGGCATGGCGACTTCCGCGATCGCATGATGCGCCAGGAAGCGCGGTCCATCGCCGAACTGATCACCGGCACCACGGCGCAGAACCTCGTCCGCGTGTTCTTCCTGAGCGAACGTCTGAAGGACCTCGGCAAGGCGTCGGACAAACCCTTCGAGCATGTCCATGTCATCGGGGCCGGCACGATGGGAGGCGATATCGCCGCCTGGTGCGCCCTGCGCGGGCTGCGGGTCACGCTGCAGGACCGTGGCGCCGAATACATCGCCCCAGCCATGGGACGCGCCGCAAAGCTGTTCAAACGGCGTCTCAAGGCGCCCGGCGAGAGCCGCGCCGCCATGGACCGGCTGATCCCCGATATCAACGGCAATGGCGTGCGCCATGCCGATGTGATCATCGAGGCGATCCCGGAGGACCTGGATCTCAAACACACGCTCTACAAATCGCTGGAGCCGCGGATGAAGCCGGGCGCGCTCTTGGCGACGAACACGTCGAGCATACCGCTGGAGGACCTGGCGACCGTCCTGAAGAATCCAGGACGACTGGTCGGGCTGCATTTCTTCAATCCGGTCGCGCAGATGCCGCTGCTGGAGGTCGTGCGCGGAGAGAATTCCGACCCCGCCGCCGTCGATGAGGGATTGGCCTTCGCCCGCCAGGTCGACAAGCTGCCCTTGCCGGTGCGGAGCGTGCCGGGCTTCCTCGTCAACCGGGTTCTCACCCCCTATCTCCTCGCGGCCGTCGATCTGCTCGACGAAGGCAATCCACCCGCCGCGATCGATGCCGCCGCCGAGGCGTTCGGCATGCCGATGGGCCCACTGGAGCTTGCCGACGCGGTCGGCCTCGACATTTGCCTGCATGTAGGACAGATCCTCGCAGGCGGCGATGGCTGGGAACCGCCCGCGGCGCTGAAGCGGCTCGTCGAGAACGGCGATCTCGGCAAGAAGACGGGGCGCGGATTCTATCACTACCGCAAAGGTAAGCCGGTCAAACCCAAACCGGGGAACACGGCAGCCGCGGACGACCTGCAAGACCGGCTCATCCTGCCGCTGCTGGATACCTGTATCGCCTGTTGGCGGGAAGAGATCGTCGAAGATGCCGACCTGCTCGATGCGGGCCTCATCTTCGGAGCCGGCTTCGCACCGTTCCGCGGAGGACCGATCCACTATCTTCAGTCAGGGGAAGCCAAGACCTTGCATCGAAAATGGGTCAGAATCGTCGAGAAATCGGAGACGCGCGCAGAACCGGATGCGGGTTGGCAGGGGCTGGTTCGCGTCTAGGCGGCGGCGGATCGACCTTTGCGTATGGCCGGTCACGTCCTCAGTTCCGCCAGCGGCCCTCCTCATCGATGAATCCCAACCGCGTCGCCATGAGAGCGAGCTGCGTGCGGTTCCGGACCCGGAGCTTACCCATCATATTCCGGATATGGGCCTTCACCGTTCCCTCGATGATGTTGAGGTCCCGGGCGATCTCTTTGTTCGACCGGCCGTTCACCAACCCGTGCAGGATCTCCTTTTGACGCGGCGTCAGTTCGACGGACGTGTCGGCGGGCGTTCGCCGCGCCGGCTCCTCTCGGTCCGAACGGACACCACCCAAGGCAGCGCCATCCAGCTGCAAGACCGGATAGAACCTTTCCCCCGACAGGATGAGCTGAATGATGTTCTTCAAGACATCGGGCCCGAAGCTTTTCTTGATATAGCCCATCGCCCCCGCAGCCATAACGCGGTTCACGTCATTCACGTCCTCGGACGCGGTGAGCGCCGCCGCCGGCGTTTCCGGAGAAATGGTTCGCAAGCGCTGAATGGCATCGACGCCATCCTCGCCGGCGAGGAACAGGTCGATCAGGGCAAGGTCGATCGGCGCGCTTTGTTCCGCCAACGCCATGCCCTGGTCGATGGTCGACGCTTCGAGAACCTCGACATCGGCGAACTGCTGCTGCAGCGTCAGGCGCAAGCCGTGACGGAACATGCCGTGGTCGTCGATCATCAGGACTCGCACATCTTACCTCCACGGGCACCGTGACTCGGGAGGTCACTCCCGTATGCGCGATCGAACCAGCCGGGCGGTGTGGATCAGACCAGCGACGGCCGGGTCTGAAGGGTGATTCGAACGAGATAGCATGAGAGGGTAAACAACTCGTTACCCTGTCCCCGCGCGGTTAACCATGGTCGCCATATAATTGAAATATTTTTCATATTTGATTTCAGATGGTTATCGACACGCCTGCTCCTTTTGCGTCATTAGATCGGCTTTAACCAGAATTGCCTATTGCACAACGCAATGGTTAATCATAAACAGAATTAAGTATCTAAGGAGGTATGACACTTGAGTTCCAAAATTCACCATCCGGGCGATATTTCGTGTCACAAATTAGGATTACCATGAACAACAATCATAACAACGCCTTAGCCTAAATGATCAATTGAAGGCGGTTGATCGTTTTATAGGGTAATCCTTATTGGGGATATCGAGATGGACACGGTGGCAACGCTCCTCTTCGGGCGTAACAAGTTATTTCGCGAAGGCCTGAAGAGCCTACTTAACGGATCGCAGTTCGACGTAATCGGCGAGGCCGACGACGTCGGGACTATTGATCTCGATCCGGACGTAGTGCCCGGCTTGATCCTAATCGATCTCTCGTCAAACCCCAGTCACATCGTTGACGACCTGAATCACTTGGGCAACGTCCTTCCCGATTCGCCGGTGGTGATCCTCAACGACAATCTTTGTTCCAATACCCTCGCCTCCTGCCTCGCGGCGGGTGCCAGCGGGTATCTGATGAAAGACATCTCACTAGACGCCCTGCTGATATCGCTTCAGCTCGTCGTGCTCGGCGAGAAAGTCTTCCCGACGCATCTGGCCGCGCTCTTAGTCAATGGCGTCGCAAACGCGGTGCCGGCAAACATTCCGGCGGACAACACGTTCGGCCTGTCCGAACGCGAGATGCAGATCCTGCAATGCCTGGTCCAGGGTGATTCGAACAAACTGATCGCCAACCGGCTGAGCATCACCGAAGCGACCGTGAAGGTTCATATGAAGAGCCTGCTTCGGAAGATCAACGTCAGCAACCGGACCCAGGCGGCCATCTGGGCCTTGAACAACGGCCTGCTGCCGGGCGGCAGTGGCGCGGCCAACGAGACCGACACGCCACAGTCCTAGCAAGACCTACCGCGGGCGGCGGCGACGCCCCGCCCCCATTCGATAATTCTGTTGTCCTCGAGCGGCGCCGTGAACGGCACCGCGTGTTTGGCGCGCCATTCCCGGACGGCCCTCCCCGCACAACGGAAAACGCGCCCGGCATGATGCCGGGCGCGCATTTCGAAGCGTTAAATTCGATGCCGCGGCGAATGACCCGCGGCGTACAGCCTAACCACCGATTTGGCTGGTCCAGGCATCCACAGAGTTACCGCCACGATATCGACTATTCCCGGACACCATGCTGGTCCACCCGGAAATCGCGTTGCTCGTATGGCGGCTGGCGAAGGATATCGTGCCGCTGCGGCTCGTGCGGCCCTGGAAAAACTGGTTAAAGATGCCGACGCCGCCGCTAACCGCGCGGCTAGTCCCCCGGAAGCCGGGGATGGTTGCGCCATCAGGGCCGCGCGCGATCGCGTTGTTGCCCGGGCCCCGCGTGATCGTGATCAAGCCGGAGGAACCTCTCCGGATGTTGTCAGGCGTGCTGCCGGTCAATTTCTCTTGGAGGATCGCCTGCTTCCCGGCATTGCTAATGCCCAAGGACGAGCCACCGCCGAAAGAGTATGGCCGGTTGTTCATTTGGGCCGCGGCGTCCGTGGCGAACAACGCCACCAAAGCCACGAAGACCAAGCCACCCCGGATACTGGACCCCATGCTTCCCACTCCATAAGTTACGGCGCTGTTGCGAAATGCCCCGCGCACCACACTAATACTTAACCCACAACGGGTGATTCGCAACCGGCTATTAAAGATAAACGACGCGTGGTACCGCTAATTGATAAGTCCTCCCTCCTTAAGATCAGATTAACCCTAAATAGACAAAACACCCGTGCAAGTCGACGCACAGGTGTTTACTTGCCCTTCAACGACGGAAAACGCCGAATCAAGGAAGCGCCGGAAGTCCTAGGAGGAAACGACAGGAAGCCCGAGGGCATCACGCTGGCGGCGCGCGATGAAGACCGCGGCCTCGGTCCGGTTCCGGAAGTGGAGCTTGCCGAGGATATTGCGGACGATTGCCTTGGTTTGCGGCTCTGATATCTCAAGCCGCACGGCAATGTCGCGATTGCTGTGTCCAAGGCCGAGTTGCTCCAAGACCTGACGTTCCGAGTCGTCGAGCTTGTGAAGCAGTTGTACCCGAAGGTTATCGAGGCCGAAATCACTGCCGACATCGGACGGCACGACAGTGTATCCGCTGTCGCTCAATCCCACGAGCTTACCGATCTGATCGAGCACAAGGTCGGTGAACAACCACGCATCGGCAAGGTGCAACGTGCTGGCGGCCTCTAGAAGGCGGTCGCTGGTGAGTGCAATGATCACCCGCGCGTGCCGTGACATCTTAACGAACGCGTTCGCGTCAGCCTCCCTCAGCTTCTGCAGGGCTTCGAACCATACGATAAGATAATCGATTCGGTTCGCGTCGTTGATCGACGCGAAATCCAAGCCTTTCGCTACCTTCGTCTCGAAATTCGGAAAATGCCCCAGCGCGGTGATCATCCGCTCGCGCTCCAGGGCAGGACTTATGGAAACCAGAATTCTCGTCGGGCGTCCATACCGCGAGCGCCCTTGCGCCTGAGCTGCAATCGCAGCGTCAAGCGAGATACTTCCATCTCGCCACCGTTCATCCGACGACATTGAATTGCCGTGCTCCGGCCGGTCAATTGCTGACATATCCTCCCGCATCTGGCTAGCGCCATACCCCTTTCGATCGGTCAAATTCGGCTAGACCTCATCAAACGACACCACCCCACTGCCGACATCGCGTCTCTATCGAGTTGGTTACTCATAGTCCCCATTGCCACCCGAACGGCAACACGCCGATTATCGGAGCGGTGAGTTTCGGCCACCTGTTACAACAGAGTCAAGAGATCGTCATCCGTCGCCACCGCCCCCCAAACTGGACTAAGGGTGTAATCTGAAAACGGGAAAACCTTTTGAAAAATAGCCGTAATACGCGTTTCGAAGGGCTAACGAACCCCCTCGTGCGGCGGCGGAATTGCTCACTTTTTCATCAAAACGCCACCATCGCTGCGCAACTTTCCATTGCGCGCCGCCATACCCACACGCGCCCAGCTTGGGCAATGAAACAATGCTTTCTCGGTACAAAAGAAAAAGCGCGGTACCCACAAAGTAAATACTTAGACCTGGCAAGCGCAAAAGCACTAAACGGGTTACCTCACATCCCCCCAAACTTATACGCAAGTTTGCTTCAAGAAATCGCGACCTGAAAACTAATATTAGGAAAGGCCGCTATTACAACGCGTACTCATATTTTGAATAGATGGTCTTCATAAGTTTATCGGTCGTGATCGCGTTGGGTGGAAGCACGGCCCCTAAGTCCAATTAAGGCTCAAAGCCTGAGTGGGGAGAGATAAATGAAGTTGCGAAAAGCAATTGTGCTTGCCGGCGCCATGGTGGGACTGGCGGCCTGCCAATCGACCGGCCCATACCCGAGTGAAGGGGTGAGCCCGATATTCAGCTTCCCCGTCACCAGCAACGAAACTCCTTACACCCAATGTCTGGCGGCGCTGCGGAAAGTCGGCGGCAAGAACAAGCCGGTTTTCTCGGTCGGCGAAGTCGCGGACAAGACGGGCCAGATCAACTACGACGACAATGGCCACGCGCTGACGCAAGGCGTCTCGGAAATGGTCATCAGCGCTCTCTACAAATCAGGCAAGGTTCGCCTTGTCGAGCGGTTGGATCTCCGGATCCCGCTCGCGGAGATGAAGCTCGCGGAACAGCGCAAGCTGGCGCGGAACATCGACGAATACAAACTGCCGGCGAGTGACTTCATCGTCGTCGGCGCGCTTACGGAATTGAACTACAATATCACCAGCGGTGGTGCGCAGCTGTTCATCGAAGGTATCGGTGGCGGTGCACGGACCGTTGTCATCAACGTAGCACTGGATATGCGTGTCATTAACGCACGCAACTTCTCAGTCGCGTATTCAACCAGCCTACAAAAGCAAATCTACGGCTACGAAGTGGAAGCGAATATCTTCCGTTTCTTTGGCGACAGGCTGGTCGAATTCGATGCCGGGCAAATTCAGAACGAACCCTTGCAACTCGGTGTCAGGTCCGTCGTGGAAATGGGTGTCTATCAAGTCATGACGGATTTTCTTGGTCTTCCCGTGTCCGGTGGATGCAACCTAGTGAGGACCGATCACATGGCCAACTATCTCAATAAGTAAAGGAGAGAGACATGAGGCTTAATAAGACAGCCTTATTGGGAGGCGTCGCAGCACTCGCACTTGGCGTGGGTACCGCGGGCTTCGGCGTCGAAGCGGAAGCTTTCGACGATGTAAGCTGGAAATGGGACAAAGATATCACGGAGATCGTCACCAAGAACGTGACCATCACCGTTGACATCAGGCCGGTTGGCGACATCACCGATCAGGTTCTGCAGATGCAGATCGGCGATGTTCGTGCAAATTCCAGAACCCATGACATCGTGAACGCCAATCCGCTGGAGCAGGTGGAATGGAAAGAGGGCTGGCGGAACCGGTCCGGCCTGACGGTCGACGGCAGCTTCTACTATGACCTCAGCGGCGGCGGCGAAATCACGTCGACGAAGAGCGAAGTCCTCCGTGACGTTAACCGCACTCGCACGAACAATTCCACGAAGACCACCTATGCCACGGAAGACAAGTGGCGCGGTGAGATCGACGGGAAAGTCACGACCAAGAGCGAAGACGGACCCGCCGGCTTCATCGGTGGTGCCGGGTATGCGACTGGCGGCTTGGACGTCAGCGGTAGCGCCAGCTGGCCGCCGTTGACGGCGAATGCCAATGTCAGTGGCAGTGGCTCAGGACCGTTCGCGGTCGGTGCGATCGGTGCCGCAGCCACGAACGGCGACGCGGAATTCGATGCCGAGTTGGGCACCAAGAAGACCACGTCCGGCTCCAACGAGACGACGAAGGTGGTCGACAATCAGACGATCATCGACCGTAACTTCTCCGCCACGAAGACCGACGGCTACTCCTATCGCTTCAACGGCGAAGGCAAGGGTGGCTTCGACATCCGGTCCACGTCCTGGGATATCACGACCTACTACGGCCTCGCGCCGAAGGTTGTGGATGCGCTCAAAGAGCTGCCGTATGTCGTCGATGAGGCGACTGCGATCGGCAACTTGGTCTCGATCAGCAGCGATGTCATGGTGCAAGAGCACAGCGGACAGTTCCTGTTCGACACGGTCAAGAGCCGTGGGATCTGTAAGTCCGAGGAAATCTGCGAGCCGGGACCGGGCCGTAAGGTCAACTTCGAGGACGCCGATTTCGACCTCGACGCCGACCTGAACCTGAACGATCGTGAGAAGAACCTTCACACGAACAACCACTTCCACGATCTGGCCCTTCTGTTTGGCCTGGCCGCGGGTGCTGGCTTGATCGAACAGGCTAATATCTCCTCGAAGTCGGAAGTCTACAACATCTATCAGGCAACCGGCTCGGCTTCGGCCACGTCGTTCGGCAACTTGAAGTCGATCACGCTTGACACCAACAACCCGGCTAACGGTGTCGTCCTTGCGGACGTCACGCAGCTGTCGGTCGCCAACGTGAGTGCAAGTGCGTCGGCGCGTGACATCTACGTCGAGAACTTCACGAACCTCGGCAAACTGGATCGGGCGATTGCCTCGTCCACCGCGACTGCGATCGGTAACACGCTGAACATCAGCGTGAACTCCGGCCAGAACAGCGGCGGAGGCGGCAACCCGTAAGGGATCGTCTGCCAGTATGTAGAGTATGTGCCAGCAATGGCACGACAGGGAAAGGGGAGCGGATTAATCCGCTCCCCAGCCCCGCTCAAGACGTAAAGAAAACATTATAAAGTATTGAAATCTATATTTATTCGTTAGTTCCTTTATTCGCATCAACCCTGTCAGGAGCAAACAGATATGTTTCAGGCCCAACTTATCCGGAAAGCGAGCTTGATGGCGGCCGCAGCGGCCGGCATCAGCCTCATCGCCAGCACCGCCTCGGCACAGATGTTCGAGCAACCGCGTCAGTTCAAGGCGCGAGACGGCGCCGGTCTCGCCGTGTTCATGCGCAGCCTGCAGGGCACGACCACCAGCGCGACAACCGCCGGCGGCGACTCGACGATCCTGGTCTGCGGCGGCAGCGGCGGCCAGTCGACCGCGACCGCGAACTCGTCTTGCATCATCCTGAATAACTCGGATGCCTCGGCCCTCATCGGCCAGGAGTCCGACGGTGACCAAGGCGCAGACGCCAACTCCGAGTCGACAACCACCACGACGACCGCGGACGAGGTCAGCAATATCCTGAACACGCAAACGACGCAGTAGCGGAGCAGGTTGCAGGGCCGAGCAGCGCGGGACACCACTTTCAGTTACAGATTGGATTTACGCGCCGCAGACGCTTGCATGACGATGCGATACCCGGACACGCAAACCGGGGGAACAAAGAAGCCATCACCGTGATGGCCTCCACACACGATTAGGCCCGGCGGAGGCGAACAGCCCGCCGGGCCTTTTTTGATGTTCTGAATTCGAATGCCGAGACGCTAGAAAAGGCGCTGCTTCCGGCAGGAACCTGGTCCCTGATACGGATGAACCTTCTGGCTAACGATGAACTCACCACTGATTCGGTTGATCGTCATCCGCATCGGCACCTTCTTTTCAAGCTGGCTCTGCGACACCTGCAGCCGGGCCCGAACGCCGGCCACGACCACCCGTCCCGGATTGAACTGCAGGACTTTGAGATTTTGGTTCTCGTTAACCCAATAGGCGCCCTTGTTAACGGTATCGACGATAATCGTTTCCTTGTTCACGCCATAGGCCGACCACGTGCAGACGAGGCCGACGATCTTCGCCGGCTTCAGCTTCTTTTTCGGGGTCTTCTTTTGCGCATCCGCCGAAGCGGCCCCAAGACAAAGCGCAGCGGCGCACACGATCGAAAATAAATTCCGTTTAATCATTTATTTCTCCCTTTCGGGCTTAACGAGATTTCCACCAACTTAATGCCGTGAAGCTGAACGACTGCTTAAGGCAGCCGATGAAATTTGTCATCCTCTAGGTCGTCGGGTTTTGGGGGGATTCGGTATCAGAGCTGCTTCGACGGATCCTGTTCCCAGTTCCAATCGGCTGCGCCGCCCGTCGGCTTGGCAGGGACGATAACCGGGCCGACATCATTCGTATCGGCCGCCCCGACACTCGGATCGACGACGGCAACGCCCGCTTCCGACGGCGTTTCCACCTGCTGTTTACCGCCGCACATGAGCATCAGCGTCGGCTTGGGCGTCCCGGGCAAGCATACCAGCTGATGACGGCATCCGCCCGGACCGTGCTCGGTGGCAGCGGAAGCCGGCTGGCCCGTCTCATTCGGGGCGCCCTCAGCTGCCGGCGCTTTGGCCGGAGGACCATACTCGGTCGACTTACCGTCGCCGTCCGATACCTTGGCCGGCATCGGGGTCTGGCCGCCGTGCGCCTGCTGGCGCTCATCCAAAATCTGTTGGCAGGCCGGGTCGACCTTATCGTTCATTCGGCTGAGGGCTTCGCGGATTTCCCGGCCGGTCATCGGTTTGTCGATCGGGTTCCGCATTCCCTGGCCACCGGGCTGCGCCCCGCCTCCGCTGACCATGCTCGCCGCCGTCGACGCCAGCATCAATCCAGCGGTAACGCAACCGCTCAGGCTCATGGAAAGCGCGGTCGCGACGAATAGTGTCCGAAACCCTGACATGGTCCCAACTTGCGCCAAGTGGCCCCGTAAGGGAACGGTGCAATTGGTGTAGCCCGCCCGTAGTATAGGGAAAATTATATATAAATCTCAATGATTTATATCGGAGCCCCGCCTGAGGGTGGGGCGGCAGCCAGAGGACTGCCGCCCCCGAGGGGGGTGTGTTGAGGGACTATTGCCACAACATGATGAGACTATCCCGAAGACGCCGTCTGCGCCGCTGTGCAAACGGCCGAAAATTCGCGATTAAGGGGTAGTTCTTTGATACGAGCCTCTGATGCGTCGCCGATAGGGTTATGCGACGTCACCGCATATACCTTTTGAGCAGGTCGGGAATATGACCGATCACGCATACGGTCTTATCGGCCTCGAGCGCGGAATTCACTAGCGAGACGTTGAGCGCCTCGCCATACTCCCTGATCATCACATGGTAATCGGGCGTCACTTGGTTTTGACACCGGCGCAAGTACCATGATTCGGTCGCTTGGGTATCGTCGAACCGGACATCCAGGCGCTCACCGCTGCCGCGCCCGAATTTCACCGAGAAATCCTGCGCCAGCGCGGGCAGAACGCTACCCGCGACCACGACAACGGCCATCAATAAGGATCTGAAGATCATCCCAGCACTATGGCGTGGCACCGGCGTGGCGTCTAATGGATCGTTCCCGCGGGCTCCGTCTGCAGCAACTGCTGCGCCGCCCGCCCGGCACGCTTCCAATAGGCCCAAGCTTCCAGGTCCGCCCAGTCCAACAATAGCTTGCTGGCGCTGGCTTCGGCTTTAAGGGGGGCATCGTTGCCGTATTGGTCGACCAGGACCTGCGCGACAAGGATACACTCTTGGACGTCATCCCAGCTGTCGGTCAAGACGGCGGTATCGATTTGCACCGTATCCCCGCTAGCCGCCGGGTTGGATTGAAAATCAGCTACTGAGACTTTCTTGGTCATGGCTCCCTCTCTGTTGCCACTTCCGTGTTGTCCTCCCCCGGTCCGATTCGCCGCTAACCAACTGTATACCTGACTTTATTAATATTGGTTAACATAATGGAAAATCGGGATAAATCCTGTTTGAGAAGGTGTAATGCTATCCCAACGTCCGATAAAGAGAGAATTCGAAGTACCCCTTTATGGCTAAATTTTGACGGTTTCGACTCGATGGGAAAAGGCCGGACGGACGTCCCTGCCTCGCAGCTATTTCTCAAAGGAATACTAGTACTTAGGGGCATTTTAGATAGACCCTAAGTACTATAATCAAGACAATTCGTTCAGATTATTATCGCTTGAAAATAACAAGCACTACTCAATCAAATAAAAAAGACAAAGAAGAGGAAGTATAAAAAATGACTCCATCACCTGTATATCTGGTGGGGGGATCGAAGCTCTTTCGACAGGGATTGCGTGTTTATCTCGAAGGCACACCGTTTGAAGCGGTTCGCGAAATCGAGGATGCAAGCGACGCCAAGAGCCGTACAGAGGGTGAAGTGCCCCCGGCATTGATCCTTTTTGCACTGTCCCACGGTCAGGATGACTATGAGGCATCGATCAAAACCCTAGGGGTAACCTTCCCCGACACACCGGTCGTCGTGATCGCCGAGAGCCTCTCGCTCGAAGACGTGACGCGTTGCCTGGCTTCCGGTGTCGGCGGATACCTGCTGAGTGATATCTCCACAGACGCCCTATCCTACTCGCTTCAACTCGTAATGCTGGGCGAGAAGGTCTTTCCAACGCAGATGGCATCCTTTTGGACGCAAACGCCGACACGGCCGAGTGCATCGGCTTCGAAGGCGATTGCCGACAAGCTGTCCAACCGTGAGAGTGAGATCCTACACTGCCTCGTCGACGGCAGTTCCAACAAGGCCATCGCACGCCGGCTGGAAATCACCGAATCCACGGTAAAGGTCCATATGAAGAGCCTGCTGCGGAAGATCAACGCCGCCAACCGCACGCAAGCCGCGATTTGGGGCATGGAAGCGGGATTCGGCGACCCGGTCGGCACGGAGACGACCACCGGCTAGCCGACGACGATTCGGGCCACGCTTGGATTGGCACAGCCCAAAATGAACAAGCCCGGCGCGAATCACGCCGGGCTTGTTCTTTTCGATACTTCTCGATCGCCGGTCAGGGCTTGCGCTTCGCCAGTTCGTCCATCGCTTTCGAGAAACCGCGCAATGAGAAAACCTCGATCTGGAGCTGCTGCCCAAGTTGGTAGGCCATACTGCCGCTCACTTCCTTCTTGAACAGGTTGATCACCTGGCCGGTCCGGCCTGCCGCCGCAACCGCCGTGCAATAGGCTTGACCGCATCCGTCGACATGCAAATGCAGCAACGCACCGCTCTTATGCAACCGTAGAACCATCGGCTTGTTCTCGGCTGCATCCGGCGGCAACCGGACCTGCATGACGAGTTGTCCGTCTTTCGCATTGTATCCGAAGATCAGGACCGCCCGCGTCCCCCTATGGGCCGCCGCACAGGCCTTTTCCTTGCATATGAGACGCCACTGACCGTAGGCCGTTGATTTGGGTTTGGCCGCACCTTGCGCGGAAGCATGCTGGGGTGCGAGCGCCAAACCGGCCAATGAGACCACCGCTATTGCGGCGACGCGTCCGAAGAGCGACGCGATGCGGCGAGTTATAGGTGAATGTTCCATCAATCTCAGTCTCCGCCCGAATATTCAAATCTATCCTGCAAACCCTGCCAATGCTGCCCAAACAGCGGGGTCGCCAAAACACGAAAGGCACCGGGGGTACCCGCAAAATGCATACCTTGTCCGACCAGCCCGTCCTAGCACCTACGCTTGCTGTAATCTATCGACTTTCTCTAACAATGCGGAAAACTCGCCGGCGAAGCGAACATCCCCCGTACGATGGTTCAGGAAAATGTAGCTCCCGGTCGCGCATCGCCCGACGCTGAAGGCAATATCTTCGGCGCCCACAGGGCGGACCTGGAAGTAATCAGTCTGATCGTCATGATTGCGCGTAACCTGGGCCCATTCCGAATGCCTGATCATGCCATCCGCCACACGCTCGAAGAGTTGTACGTCATCTGCCGTCAACCGGTGGTTCTTCTGACTTTCCTGTTCCGCCACTTCGCGCCGCCATTTATCGCCAAATATGTTCATAACCTACTCTAACTTCACGAAATCTCACAAAATTTCAAGAGAGGCAATGACGGAGAAGACGGGCTACCCTCATGGTGGAAAACCGACCCTCGCCTCGCCCGGTGTATGCGCGTGCACCGTTGCGGTATTCCGATCAGCCTACACCCTTCGGACTACTTTCAACGCGGGGTCAGACCACCCATACTGTCGGGCGCTGTCCCGTTGGCAGCGCTTGCCGGACAACCGATTAATCCCGGCATTGCACAATAAAGGGCCGGCTCTCATGCAAACCGGCCCATCACGTCGCCCGCATTAATCGGACGGGCGAACGGGAGCTGTTTGGTGATTCCACGCGCGGGCCGAAATCCAGAGCGGTGGCAGCAGCTGACGTCTGGACTTGATCAGCTGTCCGGACCGCTTGTAGTCATCGGCAACTGGCGCGGTGATGCCGGCGTCATCCTGCACATCAATCCGGCCTGGACCGAGCTAACCGGCTTCACGGCGGCCGAAGTCCTGGGCCGCCCGGCTCATACGATCCTGTTTGCGGTCGAGAGCGATGCGGTGGAATTCGACGCCGTCCGGGATACAGTGAAGCAGGGCGTCCCGTATAGCGGCTCATTCACCTGCCCGCGCAAGAACGGAAACTCCTTGGGTATCCGGATCCGTATCTGGCCGGTCCGCATCGCGAAGGACGGTGAGGAGTACCTTCTCGCCGCAATCGCCGGCATCGACGACGAGTCCGCCGACGCCGCGCAGGGCAATTGGCGGCGGCCGGGCAGAGGCAACATCCTGTCCTTCGGCCGGCCGAACGGGGGGCAGAGCGACGAAAACCAACGCCTTGCCGAGGAGCTCGTGAACGCACAGCTCTCCTTTCAGCACCAGTTGGAATCCTGTCCGTTCGGGGTCGAGCGTATCGACACGTCGGGGCGCATCCTGTACGCGAATCCGATCTATCACGACTTTTTGGGGTATGACGAAAACGAACTGATCGGCGAAAACGTCTTCGAGCGCCTGCAGGATCCGACCCATGCCCGGGCGTTGGAATCCTATGTCCGTCACATCATTGCGAACCGGCCGAAATCGACGCCGATCTTCACCACCTACCGGCGCAAGGATGGCGCGCCGATCCCTTTGCGGCTGGACTGGTCCTACGATCGTAGCCCCGGCGGCGCAATCACGGGGCTCATTTCGGTGGTGACGCCGATTTCCGGCCTCGATACCGATGCGGACGGTCCGGAAACGGAGTCATCGGACCGCCCGCCGCCCCGCGGCGTTGACCGCGACGAACCGTTGGCGCCAACGCCGACCGGCCCGTCGACGCCCCGGCTCCTAAAGGAAACCCTTCACGCCTCGCGGGTCTGGCTCTCTATCCTGTCGCATCATCACCCCGAAGGCGACGATGCGGAAATCGTGGACAAGGCGGATCAAGCGCTGGACGACGCCTTGCGCCTCCTGGGCAGCGAACGGCGGCCGCTGTCGACGGCGTCGAGCTATTACGAGGAAACAACCCCGCTACAGGGTCTGGTCATCGCCGTCGTCGAACCGGTCGGCATCCTCCGGGCCAGCCTGAGCGACCTCCTGCAGAGCTGGGGTTGTCATACCGTGGCCGTCGAGCAGCCGGGCGAAACCGTGCCGGCGCTACAGAAGTCCGGCCGACTGCCGGACATGGTCATCGTCGACCTTGATGCCGCCATCGGAGCGAGCGGCGACAGTGTCGTCCGTGCCATCTGGGAACGGTACGGGCCGGGCGTTCCCGCGGCCCTGGTCGCCGACGACATCGCGCCGGAAACGGAACTCTTCGCTGATTCAGTGGGAATGAAGATTATTCGACGGCCGGTGCACCCCATCGAGTTGCGCAGCACCATGCTCGCGTTATGGCGCCATACGCGCCGCGGCCGCAAGAAATAAGTCGAATTCCGGGGCGTCCCGAATGCGCCCTTTACTCGTTCAGGATGGCCGCAACGTCGTTAAGGTTGGCGATCTCCACAATAGCCGCCGGATCGAGCTGCTTGCCCAGTTTTTCCTCCAGCGCCAGGATCAACCGCATATGGCCGAGACTTGTCCACGCGTCGAGTGTCTCAATGGATGCGTCGCCATCCACCTCGTCCGCGGAAATCTCCAGCGCATCGGCAACAATTTGGCGCGCTGCGGTCAAGTTATCGGTCATATTTTTATTTCCTCGCGAATTTCGTCCCATTCGCTGCGGAGCTGCCCGAACATCAAGATGTCGCACCGCTCGCCGAGCATGGAGATATCATGGTCCTTCAGAACACCCTCGCACCGGAACCCGAGGGCCTTGTAGTTGAAGACGGCCGGCACGTTCCGCGCCATCACCACGCCGTATACCTTGTGGCAGCGTAGCCGGTAATAGGCAAAATCGAGAATCTTGTGGCGCGTCTCGAGGACGACATTCCGACCCCAATACTCCCGATCGCCGATCACGACGTCGGCTTTGCATGACTCGGTGTTGCGGTAGTATTCGACCTTCTGCAAACCGATAACACGGTTGGTTTCCAGGCAGGTGATGTTCAAGAGAAACCGGTGTTTGTTATCGAAACGTTTCAGCCATTGTTCGAGCGCCTGACGGCTCGTAAACCGCGGTAAACCGGAATAGTTCGTCAGTTCCCTGTCCATGATCCAGTTGAAGACGTAGTCGTCGATCTGGAACGGTCGCATCGACCGCATGACATAGTTTTTCGTCGCCAAACGCAGGGGTTTGCCCGGTGCCCATGCCATCGCTAGCCTCCATCCTTCATGCAGTGATCGCGGACCGCATCACGGTTAATCTTGCCGCGATCGGTCTTCGGGATCGATGAGACAAAGAACCATTTGTCCGGAACCGCCTGCGGCTTGATTCGCGCCTGACACCAGGCCCGCAAATCCTTCGCCGGAACCGCATCGGCACCATCGGCAAAAACAACCGCCGCGCCGACCGCCTCCCCCTGAACCGGATCCGGCACGGCAAAACAGCACGCTTCCGCCACACTCGGGTTCTGTTCCAGCAGCAAATCGACCTCTTCCGGGTGGACCTTCATCCCAGCCTTGTTGATCATCGCTTTCTGCCGTCCCGTCAACCGCATGGTTCCGTCGGCGGCGATCTCGCCGATATCCCCCGTCAGATACCAGCCATCGCGCAGGACTTCCGCGCTGAGATCGTCCCGGCCATGATAGCCGCTCATGAGCGAAGGCGTCTGAAGCAGAATTTCGCCGTGGCCCTGCCCTTTGATTTCACCGGACTCGTCCAGAACCGCCGCCGTCCCGCCGACCATGCGGCCGATCAACCCGTCCTCCGGGGCATATTGGCTTGCCATCGCCCCGGCCGCCCAGTTCGCGGTTTCCGTAATGCCATACATGTTGGCGACGTCATCGGTGCCGCACCAATCGATCACACCCTGCCACAAATCGGCGGATAGCGGCGCCGAGCCGATATGGACGCGTTTCAGGGTTTGCTTCTCCAGCGGCGGCAAGACGCGCAACGCCATGCGCCAGAACGCCGGGACCGAACTCATGAAACTGATATCGTTATCCGCCACCGCCGCGCCGATTCCCTGGATGCCCCGAAGGCTTGTGTCCGGATAGAGATAGAGATCGTCTCCGCCCAACAGTGGCGTAAGGCAATTCCCGATCAAGCCGTGGCCGAAATGGGTCGGCAGAACACAAAGCGACCGTTGCAACGCATCGGCTCCGACGAAGGTCCGGTTCAAGGCGACCCGCGCCAGAAGCGACCGAAAACTGTGCACCACGCCTTTCGGTTGTCCGGTGGTTCCGGACGTAAATAGCATGACCGCTGGCTGGTCCAGAGCATTGCCGGCCTGCGATCCCGATTCGCCGCAACCGGTCGTCTTATCGCTCGCGCTTTGGAATACCGGCGCCATCACTCCGCTGACGTCCGGACCACCGGACCGGCCCGCCAGGATCGCCACCGGTGAGACGAAATCGCAGATGACGCCGAGTTCATTGGCCGTCAGGTCGGGTGCGATACAAACCGCACAGGCGCCGGCCTGCCAGACACCGAGTAAATCACCGAAGAAGTCGGCCGTGCCGCCATGAGCGATGATCACATAGTCGTCCGCGGCCCCCCGCAAGCTTCGGACGAGCGCCGCTGTCCGGTCTGCCGCCGCCCGCAGGTCGTCTTGCGTTCTGCGCTCACCCGAGATGAGATCGGTAACACTTCCGAGCGATTCCGATGCGATCCGCATCATGCCTCCACATTTTTGGCGGAACCGGCCGCCCGATGGCCGAGCGTCGACCTCGGACGATCCCGGGACCCGCCCTCCCATGGACTAATACAGAGAGGAACAAAATCCCTCAAGCAATCCTATCGGGCTAATCCGCTTTGTTGCGGTAGGCTCGATCCACGGCGGCACCGGTCCGGCGTGATGCACCAAACCGCCTCGTCCCGAAGGGTGAGCCGCCTAGTCCCGAAGCACAATTCGAATTACCCGCCGAATGGCGTAAAAGCGATATGGGCCACCCTATTCACGAAGCTGCGCAAGATGCAGGAACCATGAATCAGGAGTATCTGGAGCATTACCGCCGCGACGGCGTCGCCGTGATCCGCAATGTGTTCAACGACGACGACGTTTCGGCCTTGAAATCCGCATTCGACGCCGTACAGGCCGAAGGCATGCAGCTCCGGGCCAGTTATCGGCATCAAAACGTCCTATTCCGGCTTTCGCAGGACGCCAATCTCGGCAAGACGTTGCGGCTCGTCCAATGGCCGTCCTATTTCAACGATGCGCTGAACCGCTACCGCATCGACCGCCGGATGTTCGATATCGTCGAACCGCTGATCGGCGGCGACATCAAACAGATCATCAACCAGATGCATTGGAAGCCGCCGGGCGCCGCACAGTCGAGCTTCGGTTACCACCAGGACATTTGGTTCCGGCGGCCGCGCCGGGCCTACCGGAATCCCGCATCCGCGTTCATTCAAAGTGGCATCGCCGTCGATCCGCAATCCGCCGCCAACGGCGCCATGACCTTCTGCCCCGGTAGTCACCGGCTGGGAGAGCTATCGATCGACGATCACGGGCGTGTCATGGACCGGCAGATGAAGCCGGAGGACCTCGCACAATTCGGATTGTCGCAGGACGATACGATCACACTCGACATGAACCCGGGCGACGTCGCGATCTGGAGCCTCTTCACCGTCCACGGATCGGGCGTCAATCAAAGCGCTCATGACCGGCGTTTTTACCTGAACGGGTATGTCGCGGCGGCGGATTGCGACCGTGGCGAATGGGCATTCGAGGACGGAACGCCATGCGTGCTAGGCGACCCGGCGTTGGTCCACTACGAAGACCTATACGACCGGCCCGACCCGCACTATATAGACGACCGCTAGTCAATCGCCGCAAGCCGCCGGTCACCGCACATAAATCACACGGAACGTACGCATGACGCCGTCATGTTCGGTGATCGAGATATACTCGCCTTGTTTGAAGGCGTGGTTCTCGAGCTTGAAAAGCGGTTCGTCGTCCTCATCGGTATTGGGATCGTAGGAAAGCGCCCAGCCGTTCTCCACCTGGATCAACTGGCCATTCTCGTCGTCTTCGCCCTCCCAGAATCGACGCACCGTGCACTCGTTCTGCCTTTCGGGCCATGCGGACATGTCGAAACCGCCCTCCTGCGTCAACGGCAAGTTCAGTTCGTAGCCACAATGTATGCTGCCGTCCGGATGATCCGGGGTCCGGGCAAGTTCCAATCGAACATGTCGCATCGCCATGTGCGCTCTCCTCTTTTAGTTCCGTTAGTGGGCTATCAGGGCCGGCAACGGTGACTCATCCAGCAGATGCTGCGTGACACCACCCAGGATGAATTCACGCAGACGGCTGTGGGAATAACCACCCATGACAACCACGTCCGCACCGCCGGCAACTGCCTCGTCCATCAGCAACTCGCCGATCAGCCGCTCATCCGGCTCGAATCGCTTGATGTTCGCCGAAATGCCATGCCACGCGAGATAGTCGTCCAAACCGTTCAGGATGAAATCATCCTCGACATCTTCTTCGACCCACATGATGTCGACCGCGTCAGCGTCATGGAGGAGCGGAAGCGCCGCGGCGACCGCGCGAGAGGCCTGCGTTCCGCCATTCCAGAAGACGGCGGCGCGCCCGACTTTCTCAAGCCCCTTATCACATGGCGTTAGCAATAATGGTCGGCCGCTGTCGAATATCGCCTTCTCGATGGCACCGGCGCGCATCGAATCGGGTTCCTCACCGGTTGCCGCCAGCACGACCAAGTCACGCAGCCGCGCCTCTCCGGCAATGACGTTGTCTTCCGCGCCGGTCCGCTCGCGCCACGTCGCCGTGACCTCGCCGGAACCACCCGGGCCGTCCACCACGGTAATTCCCTTAGCCGCCACCCATCCGTCAAAGCTCTCGCGGGCCGCCTTGGCGTTTTCGGCGACTTCCACCTCCAACGATTCAATGAGTTGGACATAGGCATCACCGGTCATGGCGTCACCGGTGAAATCGATATATCCACGCGGGTCCGGCCGGACGTGCATCACGTCGATATGACTGTTCATCGGAGCAGCCATGGTATAGGCGGTTTCGAGACTGGCGGCATCACCCTTGCGGCCGTTCAATACCGTCAGGATCGTGCGAAATGACATCGTTCATCCTTTCTCGAAGGAACCGTCTCCCGGCCCTTCGGATATTCAGCGGTGTCACTATCGGGGAGCGGCTTCCGCCGCACATTGATCTGTCTCAAGCTCCCGTCGGGCAATGGATGCCTAACCGGATTCTCTCAACGCCCTATAGGGCGGCGACGCTAGGCTCGATGCCGGAATCGCCCGAGCCGCTCAATTCCATGAGACGCCCGCGATCGAGAATGGTGATCGTATGCGCGGCATCAAGCCGGATGATCTCCTGCTTACGTAACCGCGTGAAGCACCGGCTAACGGATTCGGTGGTGAGCCCCAGATGATCGCCGATATCATTTCGGCTCATCGGCAGGAATAATTCGTCCTGGCGCGCATGGCGCCGCTTGGCCCGGGAGGAAAGGAGCAGAAGGAAAGACGCCAGTTTCTCGCTGGCCGTTTTCCGGCCCAACAGCACCATCTGATCCTGCGCCGCGGCGAGTTCGTTCGTCGCCACGCTAAGGATGTGTTGTTCCAGTACCGGCAACTCCACGAAGAGGTCGTGCAACGCCCTGCGCGGGAACCGGCAGAGGCTGATCCGCGTGACCGCCTCACAGGAATAGGCATAGGTCACGTCTTCCGCCAGCCCGACGATATCCGACGGAAAGAAGAAACCGGTGATCATGCGGCGGCCGTCGGCCAATACCTTGCACACGCGCGCACAGCCGTCGCGCAAGACGAACAAGTGCTCGGCCGGATCACCCTCGAAGAAAACCGATTGGCCCGGCGATATCGAAATGTCGGTAACGATGTCGGTCAGGCTCGACATCTGCGACGGTTCGAGGACGCTGCAAATGCTGAGATCCCGAACGGTGCAGGCCGCGCAGGGCGATTGCACCTCTCCGGGATGCCGCTTAGGCAAGTCGAGTATCGTCCCACGATTCATCGGATATTGCCTTGTTGTTATTCTTTCACGCCAGGCTGAATTTTCTCCACCCTACATATAAAGGATGGGGAGCGCGATCCCCGACTTCAATTCGAGGAACGCGGTAACGCATTAGGGCAAATTGTCGCGGAAATCGGCGGACGACCAAACTGGAACTGGCAAAACGCATTAAACGCCTGCCCACGCAATGTCGAAACGCCGTTCCAATCGGCCGTCCGCCATGTCCGGATACTAGTCATGAATGGTTAACGAAGCCTTAGCCGAATATCACACTCTCCCCAGGTACCGTCTTAAGCCGCATCAGTCAATCCGCCGGCGGCATTTTTGAAAACCGGCTGTTTTCCGGGCTAGTCGCCGCCATATTGCCGGCGGGCCGCGTCCGGCGTCACGTAGCCGTCCATCACGTCGGCCTCGATCGCTTCAGCCGGCCGGTCCGTTACGGGGCCATATCCACCCCCGCCGGACGTCTCCAGCCGCACCACATCACCTTGCCGCAGTTCATAGCCGGACAATTTCGACGCCTCTTCAAAAACCTGGCCGTTACGCCGAATGAGCAAGCGACCGGGCGCCCCGGGCGCACCCCCGTCGAGACCGTAGGGCGGGATGCGAAACCGCTCGAAACTCGTCGAAAGCACGCCGCGCTCGGCATCGAGTCGCCATTCCCGATGCAGCCCCAGCCCACCGCGCGTGCGGCCCGGCCCGCCCGAGTCCGGGGTCAATCCATAGCCCAGGAAGGTGACCGGATGGCTCGCCTCGACCATTTCTAGCGGCGAGTTGGCGAGATTGTGAAAGCCGGCCGAAAATGCGCTGGCGCCATCGGCGTCCGGATGCGCGCCCCAACCGCCGACCTCGATCTCGAGGTAAACGTCGGGAGATCCGTCCGCCTTCTTCGAGCCGAGGGAGTAGACGTAGCTGACGCCGTAATACGCCGCCGGGATTTTACCCGGTAAAGCTTGCGCCAACGCACCCAGCACCGTGGTGACGATCCGATGGCCGGTGAGCATTCGGTTGACGACCGGCGCCGGGTGCCGGCAGTTCACCACCGTTCCTTCCGGCGCCATCACCGATACCGGCCGATAACAGCCCGAGTTCGCGGCGAAATCTCCACCCGCACCGCTCATCACTGCGAAATAGACCGCAGACTTCGACATGTTGAGCGTACAGTTGACCGATCCATCCGCCTGCGGGCTGGACCCGGTGAAATCAACCGCGACCGTATCGCCGGAAATCGTCACCGATACGGCGACCCGGATTGCCGTCTCTGTGATCCCATCGTCGTCGACGAAATCTTCGAAGGTGTAGGTGCCGTCCGGCATGGCGGAGATCGCCGCCCGCATCGACTGTTCCGACTGTTCGAGGATGCGCCGGGTGGCGTTCTGCAAAGCGCTCTTCCCGTATCGGCCGGCGATGCGGAGGATTTCCGTAGCCCCTACCTCGAGCGCCGCCATCTGCGACGACAAGTCGCCCGCAAGTTTTTCGGGTTCCCGGCTGTTGTTGAGAATGAGGTTATAGACGGCGTCATTCCGAACCCCGCCTTCATAAAGCTTCAACGGCTGTATCCGTAGCCCTTCCTGGAAAATTTCCGTGGCCAACGGATCGTAGCTGCCGGCGGACCGCCCGCCGACATCGATATGGTGGCACAGAGTGCCGACGATCGAGACCACGTCGCCATCGATGAAGACCGGCCGGAAAGCGAGAATGTCCGGCAGATGCTGGCCGCCGCAATACGGATCGTTGGTGACGATAATGTCGCCGTCCCGCCATTCCGTCAGCGGAATATGGTCGGCCAGCAAGTCCTCCAGACATGTGGCCATGGAATTCAGATGAACCGGAATTCGTGTCGCCTGGGCCACATTCTGCCCGGATGCATCGAACAGCGCGGTGGAGTAATCCAGCATCTCGCGGACGACCGCCGACCTGCTGGTCCGCCAGATCGTAACACTCATCTGTTCGCAGGTCGCGACGAGCGCGTTCCGGATCACCTCGAGCTGGATGGGACCGATTGTCGTCATGGGATCATCCTCCGCACTTCAATCCTGACGCCGGGCGATAAGATCGCCGGTCGCGCCCAAGGTGAGCGTCCAGCCGCCTTTCACCAGAATCGTCGTGTATTCCTCGTCGATGATGGCAGGGCCGGCAATCGGCTTATCCACCGCCAATGCGGCGCGATCGTAAATCGGCGTGTCATGCCACGCACCGTCGATAAACACCTTCCGCACTGACTTCGCATCCGATCCGCCTGCTTTCTCTTCCGTCCGAAGTTGGGGCTTGGCCAAGCGCCCGACCGCGGTCATGCGCAGCGTCACGATCTCGACCGGCGTTTCCCGCTCATCATAGGCGAACCGCTCCAGATGCTGCCGATGGAACGCTTCGATCAAAACATCGAGGCTTGCGCTTGTGGCAGCGGCGTCCGGCCACGGCACGAGCAGTTCGAACGCCTGACCCCGATATCGCATGTCGGCCGCAATCTGGAACCGGCGGTCTTCAGCGGCGATGCCGTCGCGCTCCAGCACGTGGTCGCCATCGGCCCGCAAATCGTTCAGCATGGCCCCTAGATCGGCACAGGCATCCGGCGTCGCGGTCAGAAGCCGCGACCGCGCGAGATCATGCGTGATGTCCGAATATAGGATGCCGTATGCCGACAACGTTCCCGGATTCTTGGGAAAGACGACCCGCGAGACACTCAATTCCTCGGCCAAGTCGATGGCGTGCAGTCCGCCAGCCCCGCCGAAGGACGCGAGCGCGAAATCCCGGGGGTCGAGGCCTTTCTCGAACAGACTCAGCTTGATCGCCGACGCCATCGACGCATTTGCGACGGCGAGGATACCTTCGGCCGCGGTCTCCACATTCATGCCGAGCGGCGCGCCGATGCGCTTCTCGATCGCCGTCCGCGCCGCCGGTAGATCGAGCGCCATCCCGCCGCCGAGAAAGAATTCCGGATCGATGCGGCCCAGCGACACATTGGCGTCGGTGACCGCCGGTTCCCCACCGCCTTGCCCGTAACTGACCGGCCCCGGATCCGCGCCCGCGCTCTGCGGTCCGACGCGCAGCCCGCCGCCGGGATCGATCCAAGCAATCGAGCCTCCTCCGGCACCGATGGTGCGTATCTCGACCATCGGCACGCGGACAGGTAGGCCATCGATGTCGCCCTCGGTCACGACCGTGCTGCGGCCGTCGCGCACGACACACACATCGAAACTGGTACCGCCCATATCGATCCCGACAAGATTCAGCTCATCCAGGCTTTCCGCGAGCCGGGTCACCGCGAGCGCGCCGCCGGACGGACCGGACAAAAGAAGACGGACCGGTTGATCGGACGCGACTGCAGGTGTCGTGACGCCGCCGTTCGATTGGACGAGATACAGCGCGGCATCGAAATCGCTGTCGTGCATGCGCCCGGCCAGCTTTTCCAGGTAACGGGCGACAACAGGCATGAGAACGGCATTAAGAACGGTGGTGGAGCTGCGCTCGAATTCCCGAATCTCGGGGCTGACATCGCTCGACAGCGATACCGCAACGTCGGGCCACTCGTCGCGCACAACATCCGCGACCGCGCGTTCATGCTCTGAATTGGCGTAGGCATGCAATAGACAGATCGCGACCGTTTCAATCGCATCGTCGCCGTCGCCGGACCGGGCCCGATCGATCACCGACGCAAGGGTCCCCGCATCCAGCGGTGTTTCGACGCTCCCATCCGCCGTCAATCGCTCGACGATGCCGAACCGCCGACGCCGGGGAATCAGGACCGACCGGTCCTCGGCCTTCAGGCTATAGATTTCCTTGCGGACATGCCGGCCGATTTCCAACACATCCTCGAAACCTTGCGTCGTGATCAGCGCACCGACCGCCAGCTTCCGTTCCAGGACCGCGTTGGTGGCGATCGTCGTGCCATGCATCACCAAGGCCACATCGGATAACGCGAAGCCATATCGCTCGGCCGCCCCCAATATCCCGTTCATGAATCCGACCGAAGGATCGCTTGGCGTCGTCGGCACCTTGAACGCCCAGGCGTCCTGGCTGCGGCTGTCGAATATCTGCAGGTCGGTGAATGTCCCGCCGATATCGACGGCGATTCTGACCGGACGTGCCGAGATGTCTGCCTGCTCGTTCATAACTCCCGCCTATTCTTCTTCGGCCACCGAGACACCGTAGCGCTCGGCCATGTAAGCGTCGCTGAACTTGCCGCTTCGATGGTCGGTCCGCAATGCCGCCTTGTCCCGCGCACCGGGGTCGCCGTAGCCGCCCGCCCCCGGAGTCTCGACGACGACATGTTCGCCGGGCCGCACGACTATTCCGCTCGGCTTGATCTCCAGGCCATGCTCGGTCCCGTCCTCCTGGACATGCGCGAACCGGCCCATGGCGCCGTCACCACCGCCGAACACGCCCCAGGGCGGATTCCGGAAGCGTTCGCCCGCACCGTTGAACACGCATTCATGATCCACCGGCGTCACCACGCGCCGCAATCCCATGCCCCCGCGGTACTCGCCCGCGCCGCCCGAGTCCGGCACGAGGCTGTAGCTGACGACCCGAAGCGGATACTCCATCTCGATGGCTTCGACCGGCAGGTTGGAGGTATTCGTAATGTGCACCTGCACGCCGTCCTTGCCGTCGCGGTCATTGCGTCCGCCGAACCCGCCGCCCAGCGTTTCCAGGTAGAGATAGTCACGCCCGGACACCGGATCGCGGCCCGAGAAGACAGCGGTCGTGTTCGCGCCGTTCGCCGCCCCGACCGCCGCGTCCGGCAGGGCATCCTTGAGCGCGCCGATCACCACGTCGACGATCCGCTGGCAGGTATTGGCACGCGCCGCCACCGGGGACGGCGCCTCGCAATCCAGCAACGTGCCGCGTTCGGTCGCAATCTCGCACACGTTCAGAACGCCCTGGTTATTCGGCACCTCGGGATCGAGCAGCGCCTTCAGTGAGTAACAAACCGACGCCTGAGTCGCATTCAGCGTGACGTTCACATTGCCGCGCACCTGGGGCGCGGTGCCGGTGAAATCGAAATGGACCCGATCACCCGAAACCTCGACCCGTAACTTGATCGGAATATCGACCGCGCCGAGGCCGTCGTCGTCCATCACATCCTCGAAGGCGTAAACACCGTCGGCAACATCGGCAATGGCCGCGCGCATACGGCGCTCGGTCCGGTCGATGATCTCTGTAAATGCGCCGCCCAGGACATCTGCGGAGTACCGTTGGGCAATTTCCCCAAGCCGGCGCGCCCCGAGACGGCAGGCTGAAATCTGGGCGTAATAGTCACCCTGCCGTTCTTCCGGCAATCGCACGTTCAGCAGCAACAGATCGAAGATATCCTGTTGCAACTCACCGGCCCGGATTAGACGCACCACGGGAATGCGCAGACCTTCCTGATAGATTTCGGACATCCCGCCCGCCATGGATCCCGGCGCCATGCCGCCAACGTCGGCGTGATGCGCGATGTTGCAGACGAAAGCTAACAAGCGGCCATCGACGAAGACGGGCATCGCCATGTTGATGTCGGGCAGATGGGTGCCGCCGGCGACGTGCGGATCGTTGGCCACGAAGAGATCGCCCTCGGCGATGCCGTCGAGCGGAAACTTGTCCCGGAGCGCATCCATCATGCCCACCATCGATGCCAAGTGAATCGGCAGCGAGCTGTCCGCCTGCACGATCAACCGCCCTTCGGGATCGCAGATCGCCGTGGAATGATCGCGGCGCTCTTTGATGTTCGTCGAATAAGCGCTGCGCATGAGGGCGACGAACGTCTCGTCGGTCACCGACCGCAATGCGTTGAACAGGATTTCCAACGTCACCGGGTCCAGCCCGTCGCCCAGTCCATCGTGATATCCGGTCATTGCGCCAACTCCATTATCAGATTGCGCTGCCCGTCGACCCGTGCCGTATCGCCGGGGAAGACCAGCACCGTGGCGTCCAATTGGTCGATCACCGCCGGCCCAGGGATCGTATGTCCGAGGTGCAGCGCCGACCGGTCGAAAACCCGGCTATCGACCGGCGCGTCGCCATCGAACCAGACGGGCCGAACCTCCGCCGCAACGGGATCGTCGGCCGGACCACCCTCCTCGTCCGCCGGCCGGGGCTTCGGCAACTCACCCCGCGCGGTGAGCCGGATATTGACGATCTCGACGGCGTCGTCGGGATTGTGGAAACCGTAGTTACGGTCATGCACATCGAAGAACAGCCGCCTTAGGGCGTTCGCATCCGGCGCCCCGGGGCCGGCCCCGACGCCATCTGCGATCGCGGCGGACACCCGGAGTTCGAAATTCTGGCCGACATAGCGCATGTCGAAACTCAACTCGAGCGAATGCCGGACCGCGTCGTCGGCGTAGGCAGCCGCCCATGCGCGAGCATCCGACACCAAACCGTCAATCGAACGCGACACGTCGCGCAGGGCATCGTCCTGCACGGGATAACGGCCGCTGACGACGAAATCCTCTTTCAGGTCCGAAACCACTAACCCTTGGGCGCACAAGATGCCGGGCGACGGCGGCACCACGATCTCGCGCATGCCGAGCGATCGCGCCACATCCGGCGCATGGAGCGCGCCCGCCCCGCCCATCGGCATCAAGCTGAAGTCGCGCGGATCGTGCCCGCGCTCGACCGATATCGCACGGATCGCCCGCACCATGTTGGCGACCACGATGCCGAGGATGCCGTGCGCCGTCTTCTCAACCGTAAACCCCAATTGATTGGCCACCGGCTGGACCGCCGCGGCAGCCGCCGCCCGGTCGAGCGCCATGGTTCCGCCGAGCAGCCCTTTCGGCGACAATCGCCCAAGCAACAGGTTGGCGTCCGAAACGGTCGGCCGGTCGCCGCCCTTGCCGTAACAGGCCGGCCCCGGCACCGCACCGGCGCTTTCCGGCCCGACCTTGAGCAGACCGTCGCGGTCGAACCACGCAATCGATCCGCCGCCGGCGCCCACCGTGTTGATATCCACCATCGGCAACCGGACGGGAAAGCCGGCGACTTCCTGCTCGTTGCTGATTTCCGTCTCATGATCGCGGATCAGGCAAACGTCGGCGCTCGTCCCGCCCATGTCCAAGGTGATGACGTTGGGCCGGCCGGCCAAGCGGCCGACGTGAACGGCGCCGACCGCGCCCGCCGCCGGTCCGGACAAGGCCGTCCGGATCGGGTAATCGCCGGCGCGTTCGACCGACATCAATCCGCCGCTCGACTGATTGATGCCAATGGCGGCCTGCGGCGCGCGGGTCGCCAGGCCCTCGCGCAGGTTCGCCATGTAGCGGGTGACCACCGGCTGCAGATAGGCATTCTGGACAGTGGTGGAGAAGCGCTCATACTCGCGGAATTCAGGCTGCACATCGGACGACAGCGAAATGTGGACATCCGGCAGCGCCGCGCGCAGCGCCTCACCAACGCGGCGTTCGTGCGCCGGATTGAGAAAGGCGAAAAGAAAACAAACCGCACAGCCTTCGACGTCCGCCGCCGCAACGTTCTGCACCACCGAACGCACCGCGTCATCGGTGAGCGCCGTCAGTTCCTCGCCGCGCGATCCCACACGCTCCACCACCTCGAACCGACGCTCGCGCGGCACCAGCGGCGGCGGGTAGTCGGCTTTCAGGTCGTACATCTTGGGCCGGGTCTGCCGTCCGATCTCCAGCAGGTCGCGAAACCCGTCGGTCGTCACCAGGGCAACCGACGCACCACGGCGTTGTATCAGCGCATTCGTGGCGACCGTCGTGCCGTGCCCCAACCGCCCGATGTCCGCGGCCGCGATACCCTCATTGCGGCATAACGCATCCAAGCCCGACAGGATGGCGCGCGACGGATCATCGGGCGTCGACGGTGTCTTGTAGGTGTGTTCCTTCCCGGACACCTGATCGAAGGCGTACAGATCGGTAAAGGTTCCGCCGACGTCGACGCCGATAAACCAAGCCATGCCGCGGGCACTCTTTTCTAATTCCACCAAAACGCTGACACGCGGTCACGTTACGAAACAGGTTCGTGTTTTAAAAGCAATGTCTATGCGTTAGGGGAGAACGCTAACGTTCGAGCAAATCAACGTCGAATAATTTGATTCGCGATCGGCAGTACCGAGCGGCAATACGTCAACCGCACTTACCAAATAAAATCGCACTCTTACAAATTTGATAGGAAGGCAAAATATCCTTGTCCGAAAGAGTCTTAGAACCCGTTTCGAAGATGATGCAGTCACAATAACGGAAGGATCAGAAAAAAGTGTTTTGAAGCGTACGTTACGAATACTATCTTTATCTACTAGTATTCCGAAGTGAAAGTACGGATAATGCAAACAAAGTCGTTGCGCTAATCTTTTCTTAAATTATAAAGGGCAAAATTTTTAGCGCAGTGCAATTAAGAGTGCCGCAGTCCGTCCGCGTTGAGACGGAGAGCATTCTGCACCGAAGACAGACGAGCCGAAACGGCCCACAGGGGATCCAAGAGAAAAAGGTGAAACGGAACTAGATCGACGATCAACAGCATATCGGAAGGTGAGTGCCATGGATATCTTCGACGTTTTTTCCGAAGTCTACGCCCGGGAAAAGCAGGAGGATATGAACCTCCAAGACTATCTCTTGGGGTGCCGCGATAACCCGATTATGTACGCCAGCGCGCCTGAACGCATGGTCGCCGCCATTGGCGAGGCTGAAGTCGTCGATACCAGCACCGATCCCCGGCTCGGCCGCATCTTCATGAACCGCACCATCAAGCGGTATCCGGCCTTTAGCGAATTCTACGGCATGGAAGACACGATCGAGCGGATCGTGGGCTACTTCCGGTATGCCGCGCAGGGCCTCGAAGAACGCAAGCAAGTCCTCTATCTCCTCGGACCGGTCGGCGGCGGCAAGTCGACGCTGGCGGAGCGCCTGAAGACGCTGATGGAGTTGACGCCGATCTTTGTCCTCAAGGCCGGCGACGAGATCAGCCCGGTCTTCGAATCGCCGCTCGGCATGTTCGGCCGCGAGAAGTTCGGCGACATCCTCGAAACCAAATACGGTATCCCGCGCCGGCGCATCACCGGCTTAGCGTCGCCCTGGGCGGTCAAGCGCCTCGACGAGTTCGAAGGCGATCTCAGCAAGTTCTCCGTCGTTCGCCTGATGCCGTCCAAATTGCGGCAGATCGGCATCGCCAAAACCGAGCCCGGAGACGAGAACAACCAGGACATCTCGACATTGGTCGGGAAAGTCGATATCCGCAAGCTGGAGCATTACAGCCAGCACGATCCGGACGCCTACAGTTATTCGGGCAGCCTGAACCGCACGACCCAAGGCCTGTTGGAATTCGTGGAAATGTTCAAAGCGCCGATCAAAGTGCTGCATCCGCTGCTGACGGCGACCCAGGAAGGCAACTATATTGGCACCGAATCGCTCGGCGCCCTGCCCTTCCAAGGCATCATCCTGGCCCATTCGAACGAGTCCGAATGGCAGCAGTTCAAAAACAACAAGAACAACGAGGCGTTCCTCGACCGGCTCTGCGTGGTCAAGGTGCCGTACTGCCTGCGGGTCAGCGACGAAACCAAGATTTACGAAAAGCTGCTGCGCGAAAGCGAACTCGCCAGCGCCCCCTGTGCGCCGGAGACGTTGGAGATGCTGTCCCGGTTCAGCATCCTGACACGCCTGAAGGAACACGAAAACTCGAACCTCTACACCAAGATGCGCGTCTATGACGGCGAGAACCTGAAGGACACCGGCCCGCAGGTGAAGACCATGCAGGAATACCGCGACGTCGCCGGGGTCGACGAAGGCATGACCGGCACCAGCACGCGGTTCGCCTTCAAGGTGCTGTCGGAATCGTTCAACTACGACACGCTCGAAGTCGCGGCCGACCCGGTCCACCTGATGTACATCCTGGAGATGGCAATCAAGCGGGAGCAGTTCCCGGAAGACATCCAAGCCAGCTACCTCGAGTTCATCAAGTCCGAGCTCGCGCCGAAATACGCGGAATTCATCGGCAACGAGATTCAGAAGGCCTATCTCGAATCCTATACCGAATACGGCCAGAACCTGTTCGACCGTTACATCTCCTATGCGGATGCCTGGATCGAGGAGCAGACCTACAAGGATCCGGACACCGGACAGATGTTCGACCGCGAAATCCTCGAAGAGGAACTGGCGAAGATCGAGAAGCCGGCCGGCGTGACCAATGCCAAGGACTTCCGGAACGAGGTCGTCAAATTCGCGCTGCGCGCGAGGGCCAAGAACGACGGCAAGAACCCGGATTGGACCAGCTACGAGAAGCTGCGCGAGGTGATCGAGAAGCGCATGTTCAGCAATGTCGAGGACCTGCTGCCGATCATCAGCTTCGGCACCAAGAAGGACTCCGACACGGATTCCAAGCATACCGAGTTCGTGAACCGGATGACCGACCGCGGCTACACCGAACGCCAGGTCCGCCGGCTCGTCGAATGGTACATGCGGGTAAACAAGGCGGGGTAACCCCCGTCGCGTGACCGCCATGCGTCACTTTGTAGACAGACGCCTCAACCCCAAGGACAAGAACCTCGGCAATCGCCAGCGGTTCATGCGCCGCGCGCGTGAACAGATCAAAAAGGTCGTCAGCGACTCGATCAAGAACCGCAGCATCACGAATGTCGACGAAGGCGAGACGATCTCCATCCCGACCAAGGGGATCGCCGAGCCGCGGTTCAATCATTCCCCGACCGGCGGGTACCGGGAGAAGGTCTTTTCCGGCAACAAGAACTTCTCGACGGGCGACAAGATCCAGAAGCCGTCGCAAGGCGCGGGCGAAGGCGGCAAGAAGGCGTCCGACGACGGCGAAGGGGAAGACGCCTTCACGTTCGCGCTGACCCGCGACGAGTTTCTCGACATCTATTTCGAGGATCTCGAATTGCCGGATCTCGTCCAGAAGGACTTGAAGGAAATCCAGGCGTTCCAATACCACCGCGCCGGCTTCAGCCGAACGGGCACGCCGAACCAGATTTCCGTCCGCCGGACGATCCGCAACAGTTTCGGACGGCGGCTGGCGCTCGGCCGCCCCAAAGCCGCCGAGGTGGAAGAGGTCGAGGCGGAAGTCGAGGATATCGAGACGACCGGCCCGAAATCGGAAGCGGATCTGTACCGGCTCAGCACGCTCAAGACGAAACTGCTCGAACTCGAGGAATCGCGCCGCAACGTGCCCTACCTCGATCCGATCGACATCCGCTACAAGCGCCTGGACAAATTCCCGCGCCCCAATACCAAAGCGGTGATGTTCTGCCTGATGGACGTGTCCGGTTCGATGGGCGAGCGCGAAAAAGATTTGGCGAAGCGATTCTTCATTCTGCTGCACCTGTTCCTAAAGCGTCGCTACGAACAGACCGACATCGTCTTCATCCGTCACACCCATGAAGCGAGCGAAGTGGACGAGGAAACCTTCTTCTACAGCCGCGAAAGCGGCGGCACGGTCGTCAGCACAGCGCTGACCGAAATGATCAAAGTGCTGCAGGACCGCTATCCGGTGAGCAGTTGGAACATCTATGCGGCGCAGGCCTCCGACGGCGACAACTTCCCGGACGACGGCGACCGCTGCATCACGCTGCTGCAGGAAAAGATCATGCCGCTCTGCCAATATTTCGCCTATGTCGAGATCGTCGACGAGCGGGAACTCGACATGTTCCAGACGGCGACATCCGGTGCGGAACTCTGGCAGGCCTACAACACCGTTCGCGAGAATTGTCAGAACTTCGAGATGAAACACATCGCGCGGCCAAGCGACATCTACCCCGTGTTCCGGGAGCTGTTCGCCAAGCAACCGACGGAAGCATAGAGCGCCGCACAACGCAGGGATGCCCCATGACGGTACAGGCTGATACGAAGCCGCTGTTCGACGGCCCCGAGTGGACATTCGACATCCTCTCGCGCACCTATGACGCGATCGAGGATGTCGCGCTCAACGATTTGGGCCTGGATACCTATCCCAATCAGGTCGAGATCATTTCCGCCGAACAGATGCTGGACGCGCATTCGTCCGTCGGCATGCCGCTGATGTATCACCACTGGTCGTTCGGCAAGCATTTCGTCCAAGAAGAGCAGATGTACCGCAAGGGCTATTCCGGCCTCGCCTATGAGATCGTCATCAATTCGAACCCGTGCATCAGCTACAACATGGAACAGAACACCATGCCGATTCAGGCATTGGTGATCGCGCATGCCGCCTTCGGGCACAATCACTTCTTCAAGAACAACTACCTGTTCCAGCAATGGACCGACGCGAACAGCGTCCTCGACTATTTGGAATACGCGAAGAAATTCGTTGCGCAATGCGAGGAAGAGCACGGCAGCGCGGCGGTCGAGGAGATTCTCGATGCGGCCCATGCGCTGATGGACCACGGCGTCTCCCGATACCCCCGTCCGCACGAACCGACGACGAAGGAAAAGAAGGCTCGCGCCGACGAAAAGCGGGCCTATGAGGAAAGCACCTTCAACGATCTCTGGCGCACGGTACCCACGAGCGGCGAGGACGGCGAGAATTCGGACGAGCCCGACGAGGCGGCCGCACGACTGCGCGAAATGAACCTGCCGGAGGAGAACATCCTCTACTTCATCGAACAGCACAGCCCGGTTCTGAACGGCTGGCAGCGCGAGTTGATTTCGATCGTCCGCTACATCGCCCAATATTTTTATCCGCAACGCCAAACGAAGGTCATGAACGAAGGCTGCGCGACCTTCGTGCATCACTACATCGTCAACGCGCTGTTCGACAAAGGCCTGCTCACCGAAGGCGCGATGCTGGAAATCCTGCATAGTCATTCGAGCGTGGTCTACCAGCCGGAGTTCGATGCGCCGGGCTACCGGGGACTCAACCCCTATGCGCTCGGATTCGGGATCGTGAAGGATATCCAACGCATCTGCACCGAGCCAAAACCGGAAGACGAGGAATGGTTTCCCGACATCGCCGGCTGCGGGGACTGGCGCACGGTACTGAAGGACGCCTGGGCGAACTACCGCGACGAATCGTTCATCCAGCAATTCCTGAGCCCGTATATGATCCGGCAACTCAAGCTGTTTTCACTGGGCGACGACGCCAGCGACCGGCACTACACCGTCACCTCGATCCACGACGAGGGCGGTTATCGGACGATCCGGGAGAAGCTCGCACGTTCCTACGATATCGGTGTGATCGAGCCCGATATTCAGATCGTCGATGCCGATATGCGCGGCGACCGCGAGCTGCGGCTGCAACACACGGTGCGCGACCGCGTCCCGCTGTCGGAAAAGACCCGCGACGAGGTCCTGAAGCATCTGAAGGTGCTGTGGGGATACGATGTCAGCCTTGTCGGCATCGACCGCGAAGACGAGAAAAAGATTTACGAAACACGCGTTTCCTGACTCCCTGCCCCGCCCGTCGAGGTCGCGAGATGGCGCGATCGACTGTCCGCGAATCCCGATCAGTTCGGCGGTTGAAAAAAGCCGGCTCCAATAAAATTCGTGCCTAGACTCCGTCCGGTCGGCGCGGCATCATGACCTACGCCTTATGGGCGAATGAACGAATGAATACATCCGCATAAGCGGTCTTACATTCCAGGGAGGAATTATGTTCGCAAGGAGTAAACTTCTCGCACTCGGCGTCGGTTCAGTGATGATGGCGTCGGGCTCAGCTCTTGCCGGCGACATCAAATTGCCGGCACAGATGACGTGGACCGCCTACGGCACGACCTCGACCGGATATCAGCAGTCGGTCGCGATCGGCAATGCGCTCAAGAAAAAATACGGCATGCAGTTGAACATCAAGACGGGTAAGAACGACGTCGCCCGGATGCTGCCGTTGAAGGCGCGCAAGGCGGATTTCTGCGCTTGCGGTATCGCCTTCTATTTCGCGCATGAAGGCGTCTTCATGTTCGGCAAGAAGAACTGGGGCCCCCAGCAGATCAGCATGTCCTTCGCCTCGATCGGCGGAGCCGGCATCGGGCTTGGCGTCGCCAAGGATACCGGCGTGAAAGCCTATAAGGACCTCAAGGGCAAACGCGTTGCCTGGGTTCGCGGCGCACCGGCGTTGAACCAGAACGCCACGTCCTTCCTCGCCTATGGTGGGTTGACCTGGAAAGACGTGAAGAAAGTCGAGTTCGGCGGTTGGAAGGATTCGATCAACGGCATCATCAATGGACAGGTCGACGCGGGTATCATGTCGACGGTCTCGCCGCATGCGAAACGAATCGAAGCGTCGCCGCGCGGCCTGATCTTCCCGAACATGGATCACAAGGACAAAGCGGCCTGGAAACGGATGAACGCCGTTGCCCCCTGGGCGCAACCCCACATGGCAACCACCGGCGCGACCGTATCGAAGGACAAGCCCTGGACCGGTTCGGGCTATTTCTATCCGGCGCTGGTCAGCAACAACGATATGGACACCAACACGGTCTATAACCTCGTCAAGGCGATGGACAAGAGCCACGGGGACTTCGCCGGGACGGCGCCGGGCGTCGACGGCTGGCATCGCGACCGTCAGAACTTTCAATGGGTCGTGCCCTGGCACCCAGGCGCGGTCAAGTATTGGAAAGAGGCGGGCAAATGGAGCGACGCCGCCCAAGCGCATAACGACAATCTGATGAAGCGCCAAGGCGTCCTCGCCGGCGCATGGAAGAGCTACAAGGCGAAGCCCGACAGCGGCGATTTTCAAGCGGGATGGATGAAGGCACGTGCAGCAGCCCTGACGGCTGCCGGCTTGCCGACGATCTTCAACTAACGCGCGCTTGAAATCGGCCATGTCCATTCGGGCATCCGAAGGCAAAGAGGCGGTGGTGGAGAAATCCCGCCACCGCCACCTTTCCGCATTCTGGGACCGCACGCTGTTGACCGCGTCGGTGCTCGCCATCCTGCTGTCGGCCTATCAACTCTTCAACGTCGGCAGTTTCCTGATGGATGGCGACAATCTGGGCGGCCTTCCGTACCAGATCAGCCAGGCGATCGGGGTTAACCTCAACCTGCTGGGACTGCAGTATCTGTATTGGCTGCTGTTCCTTCTTCTGCCGTTCGTCTTCATCTATTGGCCCGCGCATAAGCGCGCGCCGGCGCATCGCGTGCCGTGGTACGATGTTGGCCTGTTCCTGCTGACCGCCGGGGTGTCGCTGTATTTCGTGCTGCAAGGCGGACGGATCCTCGACGAAGGTTGGGAGTACGAGGTCCCGGAAGATGCGGTCGAGGCGCAGTATCTCGCGTATGTCCTTTGGGTCCTCGTCCTGGACGCCACGCGCCGCGCGGGGGGCATGGCGATCTTCATTATCGTCGCCCTTTTCTCCATCTACCCTTTCGCCGCCGATCAACTGCCCGGCATCCTTCTCGCGGATTCGCCGGACTGGACCGAAATCGGCAACCGAATGGCGATGTCCAACGAAGCAATCTTCGGCATCCCGATGCGCGCATTCGGCACGCTGGTCATCGGTTTTCTGATCTTCGGTGTCGCGTTGCAACACACCGGCGGCGGCAGTTTCTTCCTTAACCTCGCCTTCGCCTTATTGGGACATGTCCGCGGCGGACCGGCTAAGGTCGCGATCTTCGCCAGCGGCTTGATGGGTTCGATGAGCGGCAGCGTGGTCACAAACGTGCTCACCACCGGCGTCATGACCATCCCCACGATGAAACGCGTGGGTTTCCGTTCCGCATATGCGGGCGGCGTCGAAACCTGCGCCTCGACAGGCGGCGTCCTGATGCCGCCTATCATGGGGGCCACAGCCTTTGTCATGGCGCTGTTTCTGGAGGTGCCCTACAAGGAAGTCGCGATTGCGGCGGTCATTCCGTCGGTCCTCTATTACTTCGGCCTGTTCATGCAGATCGACGCCTATGCCGCGCGCCATGACCTCGAAGGCCTACCGCCATCTGAAATGCCGTCGCTCAAGCAGACAATGAAAGAGGGTTGGTATTTCATCGCGGTTTTCGCGCTGCTGATCTGGATGCTGGTCTTCTTGAATCAGGAAACCATCGCGCCCTACTACGCATCCGTCCTCCTGATCGTACTCAACCAGGTCTTCCCATACCACCGCTGGGACAAGGCGAAATTCTGGGAGTTCATAGCAGCGGTCGGCAAGCTCTTCGCCGAACTGGCCGCGCTCCTCGCCGGCATCGGCCTGATCGTCGGCGCGCTTGTCGTGACCGGTAAGATCGGCAACCTGGCCAGCGACTTGCTCGCGCTCGCCGGCGGGTCGACGATCATCCTGCTCCTGATGGGGGCGTTCACCAGCTTCATTCTCGGCATCGGCATGACCGTGACCGCGGCTTACGTCTTCCTAGCGATCGCGCTGGCGCCGGCCCTGATCAAGGGCGGCATGGATCCGATGTCGGTCCACATGTTCATCTTCTATTGGGGCATGCTGAGCTTCATCACGCCACCGGTTGCCCTCGGCGCCTATGCCGCCGCGCCGATCGCCAAGGCAGCGCCAATGCAGACCGGTTTCGAAGCCATGCGCCTCGGCAGCATCATCTACTTCATCCCGTTCTTCTTCGTGTTCGACCCCGCCTTCATCTGGCAGGGTCCCGTCAGCCAGACCGGCCTGCTGTTCACGCAGGCCGCCGCCGGCATTATCTTCGTCGCGGGGGGCTTGCAGGGCTATCTGCTGTTCGTCGGCTCGCTGGGGCTCAACGTGATGGGGTGGATCGCCCGCACGGGCATGATCGGTGGTGGCCTGTTGCTGGCCATGCCGGGCAACGAGATCATCGGTTGGAACAACGCGGAATTGGCCGTCGGCGCGGCGATCCTCATCGGGATCGGCGTCGGAGCCGCCATCATCGGCCGGAAGGGTCAACCGGCCGTGGAGAGTGCGGGTTAGCCGCGGACCGTCCGGTTCAGATCTTCGGGAATTGCAGGACGAGCATTTCCAGGCCGTCCGGCCCTGCCTCGACCTCGTACTGGGATTCGTCCGGATATACGAACAGGCATGACAGCTTGGGCATTACCTTACCGTCGCGCATCAAGCCGCCGTTCACCACGACATGGTATTGGCCGCCGCCATCCGACGGCGACGGAACCGGCATTCGGGCGTTCGATCCCATCCGCAGGACGTATGCGGCAAGCGCATCCTCCTCGCGTTCCATCAGTATATCGAGCCCTGGTTCGGACCGGGCGGCCAAATCCGGCGCGTCGCTGATGTCGACCGGGTCCGCCATCCGATGCCGCCGCGGGACGGGCTTCAGAAGATCCCGGGATTTCGGCATGTATTTCGCGCCGGGATCCCACGCCGCCCGCAACGTGAAATACTGAACACCTGCGTCGCCCGCCGTAATGGGGCCGTAAGGCGTGTGCCCGCCGGCGTAGTGCACGGTAACCGGCTGCGCTTCCTGCTTGCCCATCTTTCCGTTTCCGCCGACGAAGACCTGGAATTGGTTCACCTCGTGGAAATGCGGAGGCGTCACGCTGCCCGGCGGTTGTTCGACCAGGAATCCTTGCGGGAGGTCGTTGTCGTTGACCTCATTGCCCTCGACATACATGCCCCGGATCGGCGCCGCGCCAATATATTCGCTTAGCACGTAGTCGTATCCATGAACGTGCACAATTCTCTGATTTTGTTGTGCTTCTTCCGTCGATCGCGCCAAGAGCATGATGCTTCCTTCTTGCCTGCCTCGTCGTCATAGCGCCGCCAAGCGGACATCCGCCCGGCGGCGAATCGCATCCTAGCATTTTCGGAGGAATGTCAGAAAATCCTTTGTCGCAGGCCCTTTTCTCGGCCAAAGGCCGAAGGTCAGAGGTCCTCCCGCAGCGTGTGCAACCGCTCGCCGATGAGACCCGCAACCGATGCCGGATCGAGTGGTTTCTCGATGACGAGGATATCCGCCTCCTGCACGATATCGGAGAGATCGACACCCAAGGTATCGCCAGTCATGAACAGAATGCGGCGGTCGAGATCGTTATTCTCCGCCCGTAGCGTCCGATAGAGGCCCGGCCCATCCACACCCGGCATACGGACGTCGCTGATGATCATGTCGTATCGGCTTTGCCGCGCCATATCGATCCCTTCCTGCCCCCCGAAAGCAGTATCGACGTCGTGTCCGCGCGTGCGAAGGAAATCCGCCAGCGTCCTGGCCACTTCTTGATCGTCGTCGACGACCAGAACCTTGCCCGTCGTTTCGGGACCGACAGGGATGAGTTCCTGCTCCGCGCTTTCCTCCACGTCCTCGCGCAGCGGCAGCCTCACGGTAAAAACGGTGCCGCGCGGATCGTTCGACGCGAACTCGATCTCGCCGCCATGGCTGAGAACGATATCACGGCATAGCGCCAAGCCGATCCCGGTGCCGACGGCCCCCGCCTTCGTTGTGAAAAAGGGCTCGAAGATACGTCCCGCGATATCCTCCGGAATACCCGGCCCGGTATCGGCGACCGTCAGGACGATATGCGCTCCATCGTCCCCCGAGCGCGTGCGCACGGTCAGGCTGCGGTTGTCATCGACGTCCTTCATGGCCTGCTCGGCATTGACCACTAAATTCGTCACGACGTGATGCAGTTGATCGGCATCACCGACAAGCGACGGCAGTTTCCTGTCGAGATGGACGGATAGGGCGACACCGGAACTCTGCAGGCTGTAGGACGTCAGATCGAGGGCGGATCGAACCGTCTGATTGAAATCGATCGCCCCGCTGGATGGCGCCTGGCTGCGCGCCATCGAGAGGAATGTCCGCACGATGCGGCTGCATCGCTCCGCCGCATCGCGGATCCGCCGGGCGCGGCGGGAAATCGCGTCGTCGGATACCGCCTCTTCCATCATCAGCGCTTGGCCGCTGACGACCGACAACGGATTATTCAATTCATGGGCCAACCCGGCGAGCAAGGAGCCGAGCGCCGCGATCTTCTCTTTTTGATGGAAGGACTCGCGCTGTTGCGCCAGCGCGGCCTCGGCCTGTACGCGCTCGGTCAAATCGACGATCGCGTAGATCAGCGCGTCCTGACCTTCGTATTTCATCGGGACCGTGGTAACGCGCGCCCAGAACTTCTCGCCGTTGGGACGCTGCGCCTCCATTTCCCGGCTGTCGCGCCGGTGATCGCCACCGGCCAGTTCCGCCAGGGTCGCCTGGAAGTCAGGGCCGCGGCAGAGATTGAAGATCGTAAGCTGGTCGAGAAAATCGCCGTCGATCCCCAATTGCATGCAGGCGGCGGGGTTGATGTAACGAAGCGTATACGTCTCGGAATCCGAAATCAGAATCGGCAGCGGAATTGCGCCGGAAATTGCGCGGAATCGCTCTTCGCTCTCGCGCACCTCCCGTTCCATGGCTTTCCGGCCGCTAACGTCGCGGAACAGCACCAGCGCCACCACGTCGCCGTCCTGATTGGTGAAGGGTGTCGCCGTGACTTCGATGAACTTCTGACGCCCCCGGACATCCTTAATGCGACGTTCCGCCAACGGGATATGCAGTGCCTCATCCATAACCCGAGCAATCCGCCTGCTCGCTTGCTCCTTCTCGTCATCCAGCACGAAATCGATATACGAACGGCTATAGGCTTCCTCGGGATTCGAGAAGCCCAGAATTGAGCAACCGGCCGGGTTCAGGAACGTAATGCCGTCCCGGTCGTGCAGCATAATCGCTTCCGGGGACAACTCGACGAGCTGCCGGTGCCGTTCTTCGCTTTCCTGCAGCCGGTCGAGGACCTCCCGGTTGCGCCGGAACGTCGCCCGCAGCAGGGACAACCAAGGTTTCCATATCCTGGGCAGGACCGGTGGCGGCTGCCGATCGCCGCGCGCACCCGTCCGGATGTATTGCGCGAATGCCAGTACGGGCTGCACGAATTGTGACCGGACCAGCAATTGCCCGAAAACAAGTGTCGCGATCAACCCGGCGATGATCAGGCCGTATGGCAAGAAGCGCCACGCCAGTCCTTCGGTCAAAACCGACGACGGCACCGCGTATTCGACATTCCAGCCGATGCCGCTTAGCGGCAGGCGCAGAAGATAATAGCCATCCACCTGATAGAAGGAATTCGCATCTACGTCGCTCATCGCTTGATAGGCGACCGGCGCGTCCAGCAATGCATCGTAGATATCTGGGTCCACGTCGCCGATCGATGCCAGGATCCGGCCCCGCTTGTCCATGAGCTGGCCCGAGATGTTCTCGAACTTCGGCACGCGCAATAGCGCACGCATCCCGGATTGCGACAAATCCGCGCCGACAACGCCGACAAAACGGTTGAGTTCATAGACCGGCGCGGCGTGGGAGATCAGCACGTCGCCGTTGATGACGCTTTTCTCGCCGGATATCCAATAGGCGGTACGGCTGGACCGCACGTCCGGCATCGCCTTGGAGAAAACCGTCCGGTCGAAAAACGGATTTACGGCAGCGCCGATCTTCGAATTCCCGGTGATCTTACTGAAGGCTTCACGGTCGGATGCGGGATAGATCGACAGAAAGTCACGGTAGAGCGGCATGAAGTAGCTGTGCCGGATCGCCAAATTGGTGACATGCCCCAATTGCTGGATCGAGAAGATGTCGAGCGACAGGCTGACCACCCGCAGTTTCTCCGTGCCGCCGGCAAGCGCCAAACTGCCACCGAGAAAATTCCCGGTTCCGCCGGGTTGGACGGCATCCACGTTCTTGTCGAGGAAATAACCGGTGATGTCCTGCGTTTTCTCATCGGCCTCGACCGTCAGCAACGGCAACAAACGCGAGAGCCGCTGATCCTCGTTCGCGAGATAGGCTTCCGCCCAGCGCCGCATCTGATCGACGTGACTTTCGGTCGCCCGTAAAGTGCGATGAATCTTCTGATGCCGCTCATGCAGCGAGACCAGGAGATTCTCGAGCCGGCGCTGATGCTGCTCCGCGTAATGGACATAGCCCAGTGCGATAACGAGAGTGATGAGCGGCACCGAACTGACGACGGCCAGCTTCGCGTAATGGCGCGACAAGGTGCGTTCGGATCGGGTGGCCATCTCTGCTCGTCTCTCGCCTCCGCCGCCGGCCCCATCTCATACCAGGCGGTTGGGAATTCCTATACCGTCGGTCCCTTGCCATCCGGAACGAAGACATAGCCCGCGCCGCGGACGGTCTTGATGATTTGCGGTTTCTGAGGGTCGGCCTCGATCTTGCGCCGTAACCGGGCAATGCGGATATCGATGCTACGGTCGAACGGGTCCCACCGCCGGTGATGGGCCAAGTCGAGCAATTGGTCGCGCGTAAGGACACGATTGGGGTGTTCGACGAATGCCGCCAACAAGTCGAATTCCATCGCGGTCAGCGACACCGGCGAACCGTCCTCTGCGAATAGCTCATGCGCATCGAGGTCGAGCACAAAGCTGCCGATCGCCAGGCGCCGGTTATCCCCGCTCGGCACTTTCGCCGGCGGCGCCGCGGCGCGGCGCAGAACGCTTTTGACGCGCGCGGCGAGCTCCCTTAGGTCGCACGGTTTGCCGATATAGTCATCCGCGCCGAGTTCCAACCCGATCACGCGATCCACCGGCTCCGCTGCGGCCGTCACCATGATGATCGCGGCCTTGGTCTCCTCACGCAGGTACCGCGCCAGCGTCAGACCGTCCTCACCCGGAAGGTTCAAATCAAGCAGGACCAAGTCGAGAGGGCCTTCTTCAACGCGTGCGCGCAATGCCTCGCCGGATTCGGCAGTCGATACGTCATATCCTCGCATCGTCAAATATTCCGCGAAGGTGTCGCGCACATCCTCTTCGTCGTCGACAACGACGATACGTTCACGGTCACTCATGCCGTGCCCCTCCCAACTAGAGATACTTCCAAGGCGCCCAAACGCCTGGAAAACTCCCAAATTTTCGCTCAGTCCCCATTTTCGCCGACGTGGTGATCCAGAAACAATTGAAACACGTATTGTTCTGAAACGACATCACTCAGAAATTTCCTGCCCGCATACTCCTGAGCGTAGTTACACGCTAACTGGGAACAGAGCCATGCAAGAGTATCATCAAAAACAGCAAAAATCGCCAATCGACGCGCAAGCACGGATCATGGGCAGCCTGCAGCCCCGCAAGCCGCGCCCGCCGCGCCTCTTGTACGCGCTGTTGATTCTACCGTTGATTATGGTCGTGCCGACCGGCAGTTCCGCAATCGGGTCGAAAGTCATATCCGACAACACCGTACAGGACCGCCAATTCGGCAGCCGCAGCGAAAGCGCCGCGCAAACGCCGGTCAATGGCTGCACCTGTTCGAGCGCGTCGCCGCCGCAGACGTTGTATCGGCTGCCGAATCTCCAGACCGGCAAGACGGCTCGCTGGCAGCGCGTGTTGCCCGCTTCGGTCCTCTCCCGCATCGGCGCGGCCCCTTCGAAACCGGATACGCGTTGCATCATGAACGACAAATACGCCTGCCTGTCCGACCCATTGCCACAGACGATGCCGCCCAGCGCGGTTCGGGACGGGCAGCAAAGCGTCCAACTCCACACACCGTACAAAAGCTGACACCCTCCCCACGTTGGCTTGATGACGCCGGGCCGCGGGTTTCCGCGGCCCGGCGTTCTTCGTCACCGGCTAAAGCGATTGAGGTTTAAGGGAAATAGGACCGCAGGTCGTCTCGCTGGCGAATGCCGCGCGGCAGGGTGTACATGCGCAAATCCGCCGTCGACGCGCCCGGGCGGCCAAGACTGCCGTTTCGGTCCAAGCGAATCGTTTTTCGGTCGCTCCGCCATGCCAGGCTCCTCACCTTCCGGCAGCATCGGACCAGAACACGCATTTTGACACCTCCTTGCTAACTTACGCAGCGCCGGCCGGGCGCTGGATCGCAATGTAGAGCGGTACGCAAAGTACAGCCTGATCGCTGTATCTTTCCGTCGGATGTCTCCTTGGCGATTTTCACGTTTCAATTGTTTCAGATGTCCGGACATGTCGATGCAAGCCGTCGGCATCTCGATGCATCGACTTCTATTGTCATGCGAATGAACCGGCCTATGTGATTCTTAATAACGACAATTTCCCCTAAGGACTCACCAGCCCCGCGTTCGGAAATCCCCCCCTCTGCTCCCGACCAGCGGGGCTGGTCTTTACGGCACCATCCGCGCGCAACGCACCGCCGAACAACCGCGATTGTGCCGACGGAATAGCCGATGCTATAAGCCGGTTTCCGCGCTTCGCCGCATAAGGAAATGTGACGATCGAAAAAATCGGTTTTGGCCGGCAATTCTTCGCCCGTTGGATCGAAGGCGCGTGCCGTTTCGCCTGGTTCATCATCATCGGCACGCTCCTCCTTACCGGCGGCGCGCTTTACTACGCGGTGACCAACGTCTCCGTGGATGCCAGCGTCGACAAAATGCTGTCGCCCGAATTGCCCTTCCGGCAAAACGAGATCGCCATCGACGAAGCATTTCCGTTATCGGACGGAACGCTCTCGGTCATCGTCGAGGCACGCACCGCGGAGCAGGCGGACGACGCGGCCGGTAAGCTCGCAAAGGCCTTGAGGGCGCGTACCGACCGCTTCAAAAGCATCTTTTTCCCCGAAGGCCTGGCATTCCTGCGGCAAAACGGCCTTCTCTACCTGGACCAGGATGAACTCGAATCCCTCGCCGATCGGCTGGCGGAGGCACAGCCTCTGCTGGCAGGCATCAGTGAGGACCAGACGCTGCGCGGCCTTGCGGATATCCTATCGCTCGCCTTGGAGAATGCGACCGACGAGTCCACCACCGCATTCGGGCCGGCGTTGCGCAAGATGACGGCAACGGTAAACGCGCTCGGCGCCGGCGAAGATGCGCGTCTGTCCTGGCAGACCCTTCTATCCGACGACGCTGACGACGGGACCGCGAACCGTCGGTTCATCGTCGCCCAGCCAGTCGTGGATTTCGGATCGCTCTCGCCCGTTTCCGAAGCGATGAGCGTCATCCGCGACGTTACCGCAAAGCTCGGGTTCGATACGGACGACAGCGTGCGCGTTCGCGTCACCGGCACCCAGTTGATGCGCCAGGAAGAGCTGCAGACGGTCAAGGACGGCATGGGCTTGGTCGGCATCCTGTCTTTCACGATCGTCATCATCCTGCTCGCACTCGGGCTGCGGTCGGTGCGATTGGTGGTCGCCGCACTGGTGACGCTCGTGGTCGGCCTTATCCTCACGGCGGCTTTCGCCATCGCGACCTTCTCCGCCCTGAACCTGATATCCGTGGCCTTCGCGGTCCTGTTCATCGGCCTCAGCGTTGATTTCGGCATTCACTTCACACTGCGCACCCGTGAGGAAATGACCGAGGCCGGGAATACCGGCGATGCCTTGCGGGAAGCCGCAAAGGGCGTCGGCGGACCGTTGTTGCTCTCCGCCGTCGCCGCGGCGCTCGGCTTCCTGTCGTTCCTGCCGACGGACTATCGCGGCGTATCGGAATTGGGGGTCATTTCCGGTGCGGGCATGTTCGTCGCCCTGGTCGCGAATATGACGCTGCTCCCGGCCCTGCTGTATGTCATGCGGGTGCGTGCCTCCGGACAACCCGGCAGCGGCCCGGCGCGCAACCCGCTGCGCGGCATGGTCCAATCGCACCCCCGGAAGATCGCGATCGGTGCAGCGATCATCGGCATCGCCGCGGCCGCCATCACGCCCTTCGCGCAATTCGACGAAGACCCGCTCAATCTGCGTGACCCCAACTCGCCGTCGGTCGCAACCTTGCTGGATCTGCTGAAGGACCCGCGGACCGAACCCTATTCCGCCGAACTCCTCGTCCAGGACCTTGCCACAGCCGACCAACTCGCCCGCCACCTGAAAGCGCTGCCGGAGGTGAAGAACGCCACGACGATCAGCAACCTCGTGCCGGCGGACCAGGAGACGAAGAAGGAGATCATCGAGGAGACGGCGCTGGTCCTGACGCCGGTCTTTATGGGTGCGGGCGCTGCCGCCACCCTCTCGGACGAAGAGCGGCAACAGGCGCTCGCGTCTCTCCGGGCGGCCCTCGAAGGGCCGAACGCCGGCATCCTGCCCGATGCCGCGAAGCTTGCGACGGCGCTATCAAAACTCCCGGCGACGGCCGAGGCGCGGAAACGGCTCGAACAGGCCCTGCTCGGCGACTTCCCGCTCTTCCGCGACCGCCTGTCCGATCTGATGCAACCGGACGGTATTACCCTCGAAACGATCCCTGCACCGTTGCGCGACCGGCAGATCAGCAAGGATGGCCGCGCCCTCGTCACCATCAAGCCGCGCGACGACCTGCGTGATGCCGATGCCCGCCGGCAATTCGCCGCCGCGGTTCAGAAAGTGACGCCAACCGCGAGCGGATCGGCGATCCGGTATTCGGCGGTGAAGGATGCGGTGGTGGGATCGTTCCAACAGGCGGCGGTGCTGGCGTTGATCATGATCGTCCTTTTGTTGTTCGCGGTCCTTCGGCGCATTGCGGATGTCCTGATGGTACTGAGCCCATTGGCGCTCGCGGTGGCGATCACCGTCGCCGTTACCGTGGTGTTCCAGACGCCCTTCAATCTCGCCAATATCATCGTCTTGCCGCTTATCCTCGGTTTGGGCGTCGCCTTCGGCATTCACATCGTGCTGCGCCACCGCGACGAAGGCGACCACAAAATGCTCGAAACCTCGACGCCGCGCGCGGTCCTGTTCAGCGCGCTGACGACGATCGGCTCTTTCGGGGCGCTGACCCTCTCCAACCATCCGGGGACCGCCAGTATGGGCTATCTGCTGACGCTGTCGGTGAGCCTGACGATGCTGTGCACCTTGATCGTATTGCCGGCGCTGCTCGAACTGTTCGGCAAGCGTCCACCGGACCACTAGCGGCCATTGCGGAGCGAGGCACGGACCATGGCACGCAACGATGCGTTCGAAGAGAGCTTCCGCCGCCTTCGCACCATCCTGCAGCGCCATGCCGCCTATCTGGTCGTGACCAAGGACGAATCGGCGCTCTACTATCTCGACACCGCGCATATCATGAATAACAAAAAGCCGCTGTTCTTCGGATCGGTCCAAATCCGCAAACGCTACGTCAGCTTCCATCTCATGCCGGTCTACGTCTTTCCCGACCTGCTGAACCCCGTAGCGCCGGACCTGCTGAATCGGATGCAGGGCAAGTCCTGCTTCAATTTCAACGCCATCGCCGAAGAACATGTGACAGCGCTCGAAAACCTCACCGCAGCGGGCTTGGCCCGATACAAATCGGAAAATCTGTTGGGACCGGACTAGAATCGGCTGGACCTCACCGCCGGATCGGGATCATGGTGTTCCCGGGTGAATTCCGACGAGGATGGGAACGATGGCCAAGGCGATCGACAGCGTTGCAGACCTGACCGAATTCGGCCGAATTCGGCTGTCACCGAATTTCTTCATGCGCGACATGCTGTACAGCGAAGTGGCGAATTTTCACGGCATCCCGAATATTCCGGACGATCCCGACCTGGCGGTCGAAGCCGGCCGGAACCTGGCCGAGGAGATTCTCGAACCGCTGCATCGCGCGTTCGGCAGCGTCGTGGTCCGCAGCGCCTATCGTTCACCCGCGGTCAACGGGTACTGCCATGAACGGTTCAAGGACGGCGACCGCGCCTATTTCTGCAGCGATAACGAGTACAACCGCGCGCAACACATCTGGGACCACCGAGATGCCGCGGGCTTTCTCGGCGCGACCGCCAGCATCGTCATCCCCTGGTATCTCCCCCATTTCGAGAAAACCCAGGATCCTCGCCCCCTGGCGTGGTGGATACGGGACAACGTCCCCGTCTACGACATGATGAGCTTCTATCCCTGGCTCTGCGCCTTCAACATCCGATGGTATGAGGGGGAGAGCGACCACACGATCCGGCTCAGCGACGGGAAAGACGCCGAAATCCTCACACAGAAAGGCATGGAGAATTTCGACGGCGACCATAGCGCCCAGTATCCCGGATTCCCTACGCCGTAGCCCGCGCGATATGCGCCATCTTCTCCGGGTTCCGCATGGAGAAGATATGGCTGATCCGGCCGTCTGGATCCACGTGGACGGTGAGGATGGCGAACATGGCACCATCCTGCGTGATCACCGCCGCGGTCGCCCCGTTCACCGGGCGGTATTCGACGTCCAGGGCCATCAGTCCTTTCTCGACTAGGCCGAGGAAGAACCGCGTGACCGCCGGGGCGCCGGTGATGACGTTGCGCGCAGCGATCGCCTTGCCGCCGCCGTCCGCCCAGATCTCCACGTCTTCGGACAAGGTCGCCTCGAATGCTGCCGCGTCGCCCGCCTCCAACGCCGCAAAGAACGCCTGGGTAAGCGCCTCGCGCCGTTCACCATCGACCCCGAAACGCGGCTTGTCGTCCCGGAGACGCTTGCGCGCCCGATGCACCGTCTGCCGCGTCGCCGATTGCGACCGTTCCAGGATTTCCGCGATTTCGCCGTAGGAATAGTCGAAGACGTCCCGGAGCAGGAAGGCGGCCCGCTCGATGGGCGAAAGCCGCTCCATCATCAGCAAGAATGCCGTCGAAACCGTCTCGTAGGATTCAAGCCCAGCATCCTGCCCGGGCGCACCCTCCGTCTCCAACGGCTCGGGCAACCAAGGGCCGACATAAGTTTCACGCGTCCGCGCCGCCGACTTCAACCGGTCGAGGCAAAGCCGGCCGCACACCGTGGTCAGCCAGCCAGGCAGATTGCGGATGTCGTCGGCCTCGGCCCGATGCAGGCGGATATAGGTTTCCTGCACCACGTCCTCGGCGTCCGAAACCGAGCCGAGCATCCGATAGGCGATACCCACCAATCGCGCGCGCTCGTCCTCGAAGGCTTGCGTCCGGTCCGTCATGCCGCCATCGCCAGATCGATATTCACCGCCGCGCAACTCTTGCTATGGCCCATGCCCCGCTTCAGCGCCGGATACACCCGCGCGGACGCGATCGCGATGGCCAATTCCGTCATTGCCCGGGGAGCCAATCGGTCGGACAACGCCGCCCGCAGCAACTCGATATCGTCCGTGTTCGCGGCCACCGCCGTGGCAAACCGATAGATCAACGCGAAGTCACTGCTTAGAGCCTCCGGCGCAAAGACAGCCTTCTCGACGATTTCCGGAGCAACTCCCTCGTGTAACGCGAAATCGACGTTGATCTGGAGGCAGGGACCGCAATCCTCCGCTTTCACGGCCGCGATCCGCGCCACCCCCAGCGATTCCGCGGATGCGTGTTTGCGATGTCCCGACAAGGGCATGAAGAGGCTGAATTTCCAGAACGCCGCCCGGGATGACCGCAAGATATCCCGGACATATTCGAGTTTCGTGCCGACCCGATTCTCGCAGGACCGAATGAGCCGGTTTTCCAACCATTGCATGGGATTTACTCCTCTATCCCGTCATCACCATAGCGGCGGAACGCCACCGCTACACGGATGACGAAACAGCGGCCCGATTTGTGACCGGATCGGAAATTTTTCTGGTTCTCTCACTACGATGATGCGTTGTGAGAAAAACAACATTCTGCAAGAATATGCATATCAAAATTGCCGGATGACCGATCAAATGAGCGAATATCTCACCACCAAGGAACTGGCGGAGTTGCTTCGCATCAAGGAGCGCAAGGTCTACGACCTGGCGGCTTCCGGCGACATTCCTTGCTCGCGGGCCATGGGAAAATTGCTTTTCCCGCGCCAGGCGGTGAATGCCTGGCTGGCGGAGAACAGTTCCGGGTTTTCGCCGCAGACAATCGCCGAGCGCCCCGCCGTCTTCCTGGGCAGTCACGACCCCCTGCTCGACTGGTCGCTGCGCGAATCCCGCTGCGGCCTCGCAACCTTCTTCGACGGCAGCCTGGACGGCCTGGACCGCTTCGAGCGCAACGAGGGCGTGGCGACCGGGCTTCACATCTACGCCCCGGCGCGCGCGGAATGGAACGTGCCCGCCGTCGCGAAACGCTTCGGGGCCGCCCCCGCGGTACTGGTCGAATGGGCCTGGCGCGACCGCGGGTTGATCGTCGGTCCGGACCAAGCAGACGCGATCAAGACGCTCGGCGACCTGAAAGGCCGCCGGGTCATCCCGCGCCAGCCCGAGGCCGGCAGCCACGCGTTGTCAGCCCATCTCTTGGGCGAAGCCGGACTATCCGAAACGGATTTCGACACCTTGCCGCCGGCGCGGAGCGAGACCGACGCCGCGCTGGCGGTCCTCGAAGGCAAGGCCGACGCCGCCTTCGGGCTGAAGGCCCTCGCCATGCAATACCGGCTTGCCTTCGTGCCGCTGATCCGGGAACGGTTCGATCTGCTTGTCGACCGGCGTGCGTGGTTCGAACCGCCGGTTCAAACCTTGCTCGATTTCTGCCGGTCGACCGCGTTCGGCGACAAAGTGAAAGAAATGGACGGCTACGACGCCGGCGGCCTGGGCCGGGTGCATTTCAACGGACTCTAGTGCCGCCAAAGCGCGAGCAAGGCCGGCTATTTCGCCTCTTGCCGGGCGACATGCTCCGCATTGGGGAAGAAAAGTTGCTGCCCATCCAACCGGTAGGACCGGATGGCCTGCTGCCCCTCCTCCGACAGGATCCAATCGATAAACGCCTGCCCTGCCTTGGCCTTCACGCGCGGATGCTTCGCCGGATTGACCAGAATGACGCCGTATTGGTTGAACAGGCCATCGTCGCCTTCGACGAGGATCTCGAAGTCCCGCTTATTCTTGAAACTGATCCATGTCGCCCGATCGGTCATGACATAGGCGCCCATCCCGACGCCCGCGTTCAGCGTGGCCCCCATACCCGATCCGGTCTCGCGATACCATGTGCCACTGGCGCCGGCGACCGACAGCGCCGCCTTCTTCCACAGCCGCATCTCTTTCTTGTGGGTGCCGGAGTTATCGCCACGCGAGGCGAAAACCGCCTTCGCCGCGGCGATCTTCTTGAAGGCGTCGACGGCCTTCTTCATGCCGGCGATCCCGGCCGGATCCGACGGCGACCCGACGATGATGAAATCGTTGTACATCACGTCATGCCGGGCGACGCCGTAACCCTCCGCGACGAACGTCAACTCCGCCGGTTTGGCATGAACCAACAAGACATCGCCATCGCCGTTCCGGGCATTCTTGATCGCCTGGCCGGTGCCGACCGCAACCACATGCACCCTGATCCCCGTCTTCTTCTCGAAGATCGGCAGGATATGGTCATAAAGCCCTGAATTCGCGGTCGATGTCGTCGATTGCAGGACGATCGATTTTTCCGCCGCACCGCCCGTTCCGGGCAAACCGAAAAGCACCATCGCACACACCATCAGACCGTATGCGAAACCCCGTCTTGCCATTGATCCCTCTACCAATTGATTTGGCGCTACAGCAGGATGCGCCCCGAAAGATAGTCCCGCGCCGCGTCGGACTCGGGGCGGTCGAAAAAGCGGTCGGCCGCCGTATGCTCCAAAACCCGGCCACGGTGGATGAACACCACATCGTCGGCCAAACGCCGCGCCTGGCTCCGCTCATGGGTGACGAACACGACCTTGGTACCGCTCAGGCTTGCCGTGCCGACGATCTGCTCGATCCGCTGCATGGATGCGGGGTCGAGGCTTGCGGTCGGCTCGTCCAGGAACAGGACTTCCGGCTCGATCGCCAGGGCGCGCGCGAGGGCGAGCCGCTGTTGCTCGCCCCCGGACAGGAGCCGCGCCGGCTGCGCCGCGTGATCGCCCAAACCGACGTGATCCAGCAAGGCATCGCGCCGGTCAGCGGCAGCGTCCCCGCGCAATTTCAGGACGAAATCGATGTTCGCCGCCACCGAACGCCGCAGCAGGACCGGACGCTGAAACACCATCGCCTGCCGCGCGCGCACCGCGTCGGTCAACGGCGCGCCGCCCCAGGTTATCCGCCCCTCGGTCGGCGGCATCATGCCGTGCAACAGCCGCAACAGCAGGCTTTTCCCCGCGCCATTCGGCCCCATGATGACCGTCACGCCCGGCGTCGCGAGGCGAAGGTCTACGCCATCGATCAGCCGCGTGCCGTCAACTTCCAGGACCAACCCGTGCGCCTCGCCCGGCAGGATCGGCGCAACCCGGCCGGATACCGCGCCGAGCGCTCCAATGAAATAAAGTGCGGTATCAAACATAAGCGTGCCGGGCCGCCGTCGACCGCACCGCCATCACGGCGGAATTCACCAACAAGGCGATCACCAGCAGGACGATACCCAAGGCCAGCGCCAGCGCCAGGTCCCCTTTCGAAGTCTCCAGCGCGATGGCGCTCGTCATGACACGGGTCAGATGGTTGATATTGCCGCCGACGATGATCACGGCCCCAACCTCCGCGACGGCCCGGCCGAAACCGGCCAACGCAACCGTCACGAGGCTGTAGCGCGCGTCCCACAACAACGCCGCCACGGCGGCATGCGCCGGTACGCAAAGCGAGCGGAACTGTTCGGCGTATTCCATATGGAGGTCCTCGATCACCTGGCGCGACAACGCCGCGATGATCGGCGTGATCAAGATCGTCTGAGCGATGATCATCGCCGTCGGCGTATAGAGAAGCTCCAGCCATCCGAAGGGACCGGCATTCGACAATAGAAGATAGACCAGCAGCCCGACCACGACGGGAGGCAGCCCCATCAAGGCGTTCAGGATCACGACGACCGCGCCGCGCCCCGGAAAACGCGTGATGGCGACCACCGCGCCCAGCGGCAAAGCGATAGCGCATGAGACAAGCATCGCCGTGATGCTGACCCGCATGGACAACCCGACGATCTCCAGCAAATCCGGGTTCGCGGAGATCACCAGGTTCAAGGCGATCTGAATCGCGCCTCCTAACTCATGCATTTTGCTTCGTAACCTGCATATTTTCCGAATTTTGCAATATCCTGCATTTAATATTCGGATATGGCAACATCGGGTGAGGCAGCCGCAGCGAATTACACCCAATGCCGGCCAGCTGGCGGACTTGCTTGTTCCAGTTGGTCGAAGGCGGTACCAAATACCCAATTCCGCGAGAACCTGGACATTATGCCCCGCCCCACCGCACGCCGTTCGACCGCCACGATCACGCCGCACCGCGCCTTGCGCGCCGTCATCTTCATGGCGGCGCTGTTGCTGACCACCGGCGCGGTCCGGGCCAACGACACGGTCATGGTTTTCGCCGCGTCGAGCCTGACCAGCGCCGTGACGGAAATCGGTGAGCGGTATAGGAAGGCAACGGGTCAGCGGATTCGTCTCTCCTTCGCCGGGTCCTCGGCCCTCGCCCGGCAGATTGCAGCCGGTGCGCCGGCGGATATCTATCTGTCAGCCAATCATGCCTGGATGGATTATCTCGCCGAGCGTGGTTTGATCGACGGGGATAGCCGGACCGCAAAGGTCGGCAACCGCTTGGTCTTGATCGCTCCGGCGAATAGTCCGCTCCGGCGGATGGAAATCACCCCGGCGCTCGATCTGTCCGCATTGCTCGTCCCCGACGGACGCATCGCCGTCGCTGACCCAGCCCATGTCCCCGCGGGGGCATACGCCAAACAGGCCTTGAGCCATCTCGGACTCTGGCCCGATGCCGCCCCGAGGCTGGCACGATTGGACAATGTCCGCCACGCCCTGGCCCTGGTCGAGCGCGGCGAGACACCGCTCGGCATCGTCTATGCGACGGACGCGAAGATCACCGGCAGGGTCCGTGTCGTCGGCACGTTCCCCCCTGAGTCTCTTCCGACGATTGCCTATCCGTTCGCGGTCCTGAAAGACCGGCGAAATAGCGATGTCGACGCGTTCTACACCTATCTCACCGGTAACGCGGGTCTCGCCGTCTTCCGGAAATTTGGATTCACGACCCGAAATTCTGCCTCACCAAAGTGATTGGCGTGCGCGGTCCGGCCATTCCTTGTCATACGATTCACCGCCGACGGTGTCGTCGCTCTGTGCGGCCAGTATGCGGCCCGGCGTCGGCAGAGTCTTCGGATCGACTTGGCTCTCCGCATCCCAAAGATGCGAACGGACGATGGCACGGGCGCACTGGAAATAGATTTCATCGATCTCGAGCACCAGAACCGAGCGTGGCGGTTTGCCGTCGACCGCAAAGGAGTCGAGCAGCGCCGCATCCGCCGACAAATACGCCTTTCCGTTCACGCGCACTGTCGTCCCCGACCCGGGGATCAGGAAAAGTAACGATGCCCGCGGATCGCGCACGATGTTACGGAGTGAATCGATCCGGTTGTTGCCGCGGCGGTCGGGCAGCATGAGCGTCCGGTCGTCGTGGATACGGACGAATCCCGGCCGGTCACCGCGCGGCGAGCAATCGATCCCCTCAGGACCGCAGGTCGCCAAAACCGCGAAGGGCGAAGCCTCGATCAGCGCCCGGTATTCCTTCGTGACGACCGGCGCGACCTTGACGAGCGATGGCGCGGCGGGCTGCCCGTAAAGCGCTTCCAACGCTTCCTCTGTCCTGATGACGGTCATGGTCCACTCCAAGTATTCGGAAAAGTCCACGGATGGTATATCGCACACGACATCTATCAAGGACCGATGACGGTCCGATGACAATCCCACAGCCGGGCCCTAAACCGGCGGAGATCGTTCCATGTTATGGTCCGGCATGGACAAACCAGTACGCCCTTGCCTGCGTCCGGTCTCGGACGCCTCCCGGTAACCCGTTCCGTTGCGCCGATGCTGAACCCTGACCGCCTCGTTGCCCGCGCGCCGTTTTTCTACGGCTGGGTGATCGTCGCCTGCGCGATGTGCGCCAATTTCGCCCGCCAGGGATCGGCGGTCGCGACGTTGTCGATATTCGCCGTGCCCATGTCCGACGAGTTCGGCTGGTCGCGCACCGCGTTTTCCGGCGCAGTGTCGCTCGGCGGCGTGCTCGGGGCGATCATCTCACCAAAGGTCGGCGTCATCGTCGACCGCCAGGGCGCCGGACGGGTGCTGGCCATCGGCACACTCCTGATCGGCGTCAGCGCGCTGGCCCTGTCCTGGACCAGTTCCTTGCTGTGGTTCTACATCGCTTTCTGTCTCGGCCGCATGGCCTTCGCCGGTCCGTTCGAGATCGCGGTGACCAGCGCCGTCGCCAATTGGTTCGTGCGCTTCCGCGCCCGCGCCATGTCGTATACCGCCCTGGCCCACAGCCTCGGCCTGACGATCCTGCCGATCGTCGCCTATGCGGCGATCGATCTCTGGGATTGGCGCGCGGGGTGGCTGGGTATCGCATCGCTGGTCCTGGTCATCGGCGTCCTGCCCAATGCCCTGCTGATGATCCAGCGCCCGGAGGATGTCGGCCTTCGGCCCTACTCCGACCGAACGGACAGCACCGACGCCACCGCCGCGACGTCCAGCAAAGACGCCGATTTGGAAGTCAGTTTCACGCGCGCGGAGGCGTCGCGGACCCCGACCTTCTGGATTCTGATCGGCTTTTCCATGTTGATCTATCCGGTCCAGGCGGGCGTCAGCCTGCATCAGGCGCCGCATCTGATCGAACGGGGCGTTTCGCTTGCCGTGGCGGCGACGGCGGTCAGCAGCTTCTCCTTCACCGCCGTCCTCGGCGGGTTGGCCTTCGGGCATCTGGAGTCGCGGCTCGGCATCCGCCGGAGCCTTGCCGCCTGCGCGGCGCTCATGGCGACCGGCACGATCGTCATGCTGAACGTGTCCGGCCCGGCCACCGCGTATCTGTCCGCCTGTACCTTCGGCGCGGGGATCGGCGGGCTCATGACGCTCCTGCCGGTGGCGTGGGCGGACAGCTTCGGCCGCCGCAATATCGGCGCGATCCGCGGCATCACACTGCCGTTGCAAACGATCGCCCAAGCATCGGGACCGCTGGTTTCCGGCGTGCTCTACGACACGACCGGCAACTATGACATATCGCTGATGGTGTTCTGCACCAGCGGGTTCGCGGCGGCGACGTTGGCACTGTTCATCCGCCCGCCCCGGCGACCGCAAACCACATAGCAAGTCGCCGCTAAGACGTTCCTTCGCCGATTTCGAAGCTCATCAGATCTTCGCCCCAGATAAGGCGCCCGTCATACACGGCGGCGATGTCGGCGATGACCCGTTCGCGCACGCCGTCGGTATCGATCAACGGCCCATGATGCGATGTCACCAGTGTCTTCACGTTACAGTCGCGGGCCAATTCGCCGATCGCCTGCTGCTTCGTCCGCGCCGCCTGGGTCTCGCCCGGGGCGAGTTCGCGTGTCACGTTGAACGAGTTCAGGTAATGCACCAGCAGGTCGGCGTCCTGTGCGAGGGAATAGAGCGGCTTCGCCGGCGATTTCTCCGGGGGAAGCGTGATGTCGCTGGAATAGGCGAAGACGCCGCCGTCCGCCTCGAGCCGGACGCCATAGCACACCAGATACGGCTGATGATGCGGGACATTGGCCAGTTGGATCGACCAGCCGTTCCCTTCGATGACATCGGTCTCGCCGACTTCGGCGACCTCCGCCTCGGGCCACGGCCGCGGCGGCGTCCCGCCCCGGCCCTCGTAGATGCTCAGGCTGTTGGCGTGGTTCGTCCGCGCGGTCAGGTCGAACTTGAAGGCGCCGTCCGCGCCGAACAACCGCTCGACGAAATGGTTGAGGCCCGGCGGTCCGAACACTTTCAGCGCCGGCGTGCCCGGCGGGCTGATGTCCCAGCGGTTCAGGAACAAGCGGACGAAATCGAGGCAATGATCGAAATGCAGATGCGAGAAGAAGACATGACTCACGTCGGTCGCGGAAACGCCCGCCTGCATCATGCGCTGGAAGGTGCCCGGCCCATGATCGATCAGGATCACATCGCCGCCGGTCTGCACCATGTAACCGGCCGACGCGCGCTTGAGGGACGGCACCGGACTGCCGGTGCCCAACAGCGTTAATTTCATCGCGGATCTTCCTCGGTCTCGTCGAGGGCTCGAGTATAGGCCCGGGCAAGGCCGCCGTGCCAATTGCGCGGACGCCTCGCGCAGCCGACCACGCCCTGCCGAGCGGCCCTTGACAGGCGCCAAGGGTGCGCCTATTTGTTTCATAACAACTGATATGAAATGAGTAGACGATGGCCCGACCGAAGGAATTCGACCCGGACGACGCGTTGGACAAGGCGATGCACCTGTTCTGGGCGAAGGGATATCACGACACGTCGATCCGCGACCTGGTCGCCCGGACCGGCGTGAACTATTACGGCCTGTACGAAGTATTCGACAACAAGCACGGGCTGTTCCTCGCTTCACTCGACCGCTATCGCGAGACGGTTACGGCACAGACCATCGAGGAATTGAACCGGCCCGGCTCGGCCAAACAAGCAGTTCGCCGCGCGTTCAACCGCCTTTTCGGTTTGCTGCAAACGAGCGACGGCCGCGTCGGCTGCATGATGTGCAATACCGCGATCGAACTGGCCCCGTATGACGACGACGCGGCGAAACGCGTCCAGGGACATATGGCAAAGCTTCGCGACGCCTTTGGTTCGCGGATCGAAGAAGGGCAGCGCGCGGGCGATATCGACAAGGCGGCCGACCCGCGCGCCCTTGCCGAATTCCTGACGACGACAGCCTACAGCATCGGCGTCCTGCTGCGCACCGGATGCAGTGACGCCCATATCAAACGGCATCTCGACACCGCACTGTCCGCGATCTGAAATTTTTTTGATCTATTCCATATCGATCGTTCTGGAATAGAAGATGAGGAACTGGAAATGTCATACCTAAGCTATTCGAAACCCTTCAAAGGCGTCGCCGACGTCTTTCTCAGGAAACCGGACCGCTACGCCCCGCTCCTACAGTTCATCGAGGCCGTGATGGCCGGCCCCTCCGCCCTGACCAAGGGCGAGCGGGAGATCATCGCCGCCCATGTCTCGAAGCTGAACGGCTGCGGATTCTGCGTCGGCGCCCACACCGCGACGCTGGCCGCCTTGGACATCGATTTCCACGCCTTGGATGCGGCCGGTTCCGGCCCGGATACACGCAACGTCAGCGCCAAGCTACAGGCGGTTTTGGACTTCGCGACACTGGTCACGCAGGAGCCGGATGCGATCCGTCAGTCGGACATCGATGCGCTTCGTGACGCCGGCTGGGAGGACGAGACGATCGAGGACGCGATCAACGTCATCGCCTTGTTCAATTACGTGAACCGGCTCGTCGACGCGTTCGGGATCGAAGGCGACGACGCATATTTCAAACATGTCGGCGCGACGCTGGCGACGCAAGGCTACGCGCCCCTGATCGAAACCGCGCTCAGGAAAGCCGGCTGACCGGCGTTTCGACCCTTTGGAAAGGAGCAAAGACATGCGCAATACCCTGCAATGGGCCCGCCCCGGCGAAAGCTTCGAGGACGGCAGCCGATACGACGACTGGACGTTGATCGAAGAAAGCGGCGTCTGGCATTGGCAATACGATACGCACGAATTGACCTTCGACATATACGAGCATGACGGACAGTACTGGAAGCTGTACCGCGCCCGCTACGTACCAGACGGCGGTACAGACTACGCCTATGACTTCGGCGGGCAGGCCTGCCGCATGGCGCTGGTGGAATACCGGCGGCAATGCCGTTCCCCGCATTCCAGCAGGCTCATGCGGGCCGGAGATCTGGAGTGGGTCCGGACCTACGAAGTCGACGAGGCGATTCACATCGTTCGCAAGGCCGGGCGAGAGGACGCCAAATACGGCGCGCCCTACGGACGGAAGAGCGCGGCATGACCGGCACCGATGCCAAGGGCAAACCGGTCTGCGTCATTACCGGCGTCGGCGATTCCACTGGCGCCGCCTTGGCGCGGCGGTTCACCGCCGGCGGATACCGCGTCGCGATGATCGCCCGCAACAAAGACCGGCTTGAAGCACTGGAAAAGGAAATTTCCGGCTCCCGCGCCTTCGTCTGCGATATCGGAGACCTTGAGGCTCTCGCCGCCACCATAGCCGAGATCCGGTCGTCGATGGGTGCGCCGGCGGTCCTCGTCCACAACGCGGTCGCCCACACCTTCGATACCTTCCTGGACGCGGACCCGGCCGACCTGGAGCGGAACTTCCGCGTCAACACGACAGCCCTGCTCTATCTCGCGCGCGACTTGGCCCCGTCCATGATCGACGCCGGCCGGGGTGCGATCATCGTGACCGGTAACACCGCGTCGCACCGGGGCGTGCCGAAATACGCCCTGTTCGCCCCAACCAAGGCCGCGCAGCGCATCCTCGCGGAATCACTGGCGCGCGATCTGGGCCCCAAAGGTATCCATGTCGGGTATGTGACGGTCGATGCGGCGATCGACGTTACATGGCTCGGCCCGGATAAGGACCGGCCCGACTGGCTGCTGCCACCGAAAGACTGGCCGCACGCCCGCGAGGATTTCTTCGCCAAACCCGCCGCAATCGCCGACGAAGTCTTTCATCTGGCCCACCAAGACCCGTCCACCTGGGCCTTCGACCTCACGATCCGGCCCTTTGCCGAGAAATGGTGATTCCCATGCCCTTATCCCTGACCCCGTTCCTGCTCGCCGTGGAATTCGGCTTCCTATTCTTCATTGCCTGGCGGTGCGGCCAGCGCGGGGCGCTTCCGGGCGGCCGCGCTCCGATTTACGCTTATCTGATGTGGCTCATCGCCTATGGCGTCGCCAGCAGCGTCGCCGGCGCCCACGGACTCTATGTCTGCGAAGAGCTTCTGCCGTGGCTGCCTGGCCTGTGGCTGCAGCTCATTACGGTTGCGGTCTTCGTCGTCCCGGTCCTGCTGAGCGTCCCGGTACGGAACGGCCTGCGCCGCATCGTCGATACGACACCCTTGCACTGGTTCGCGTATTTCCACGCCATGCGGATCGCCGCCCTCGGGACAGCCGCGAAAACCGCCTTCGGTGAATTTCCACTCTATTTCGAGCTCTTCGTCGGCATTCCGGACCTCCTCTTCGGCTTCTCGGCGCTATGGGTCGGCAGCCGTCTTCGCCGCGGCACGTTGTCCGAGCGCGGGTTCATGCTGTGGAACCTGCTGGGCGCACTTCTTATCGTGCCCAGCGCACCGATCCTGCTGCAGCTTGGATTGCCGGGACCGTTATATGTCTTCGATAGCGCGCCGGACGCGCGAGCCGTCTTCACCTACCCCATGTCCATCGCGCCGATGATCGGCGTGCCGATGTTCGTGTTGATGAATATCCTGCTGGCATGGCGGCTGTGGGAGCGCCGAACCGTACCGGTCAGGTTTGCCGCCCCTTAGCCCGGCGGCTACAGTACGGCACGGACTCAACGGCGTCAGACACATCGGAAAGCTATGCCGGACACAACCGACCGTTCCGCCGGGACACGGGATTTCGACGCGCTGATTATCGGCGCCGGATTCTCGGGCCTGTATCAGCTTCACTGCCTGCGCGACCGGCTAGGCCTCTCGGCGCAGGTACTGGAGACCGCCGACGGCGTGGGCGGCACCTGGTATTGGAACCGCTACCCCGGTGCGCGCTGCGATTCCGAAAGCCATTCCTATGCCTACTATTTCTCGAAGGAGATCCTGGAGGAATGGGAATGGTCCGAGCGCTATCCGGAACAGCCGGAGATCATGCGCTATCTGAACTATGTCGCGGACAAACTCGATCTAAAACGCGATATCCGGTTCAACACCCGCGTGGAGTCGGCCCGGTATGACGAGGACGCAAACCGGTGGCGCGTCGCGACCGAAACCGGCGAGCAGTATGCCGCGACCTATCTGATTACGGCGGTCGGATGCCTGTCTTCCGCCAACATCCCCGACATTCCCGGCCTCGATAGTTTCGCGGGCGACTGGTACCACACCGGCCAGTGGCCGCATGAAGGCGTCGATTTCACCGGGAAACGGGTCGGACAAATCGGCACCGGCTCGACCGGCATCCAGGCGGCCCCAGTCATCGCGGCGGCCGCACGTCATCTGACCGTGTTCCAACGCACTCCGAATTACAGCGTCCCCGCGCATAACGGGCCGCTTAGCGACGACTTCAAGCGATACATGCGGGAGCATCACGATGAAATCCGCGAGGTGATGCACAGCACGCCGAACGGCCATCCCTTCCGGATCGCCGACCGCAATGTGGCCGACGTATCGCCGGAGGAACGGCTGACGATCTACGAGAAGGCCTGGGAAATCGGCGGTCTCCGTTTCCGCGCAGCGTTCCGCGACCTGCTTCTCGACAAGGCGGCGAACGATACGGCAACCGAATTCCTCAAGGATAAGATCCGATCCGTCGTCGAAGACCCTGAAACCGCGGAAAAACTCGCCAACATCGATCATCCCTACGCGGCGAAGCGGCCGCCGATCGACACCCATTATTTCGAAACCTTCAACCGCGACAACGTCACCCTGGTGGATGTCCGCGCCGCACCGATCGAACGCATCACGCCAACCGGCATCGTCACCACCGACGGTGAATATCCGCTCGACGTCATCGTCTTCGCGACCGGGTTCGACGCGATGACCGGCCCCCTGCTGGGCATCGACATCCAAGGCCGCGACGGCATGACGCTAAAGGATGTCTGGAGCGCCGGCCCCAAGACCTATCTCGGCCTGACGGTGGCCGGTTTTCCCAACATGTTTACGGTCACCGGCCCCGGCAGCCCATCGGTCTTGTGCAATATGCCGGTCGCGATCGAGCAGCATGTCGAATGGATCACCGATTGCATCGCCCACATGCGCGCGAACGGTATCGACCGGATCGAGGCCGACCTCGAGGCCATGGAAAAATGGGTCGCGCATGTCAACGACGCCGCCAACGCCACGCTGCTGCCGTCGGTAAAGCATTCCTGGTATCTCGGCGCCAACGTGCCCGGCAAACCACGGGTTTTCATGCCCTATGCCGGCGGGATGACCCGCTACCGCGCCGTCTGCGACGACATCGCGGCAAAGGGCTACGAAGGTTTCCGGAAGTCCGGTGGCCAGAACGGCACCGCGCAACAGAGCGCAACGGTCGGCGATTTCTCCCCGGCATCGGCAATCGATACGCCCGGCGTCTGACTTCGGCCCAACGCCCCAAACGCTTCAACCGAAGATAAGCTCTCGATATTTCAACCCAACCATACCGATGCGTCGTTATGGCAAATACACGCGCATGGAACGGTACCCGAATGCGGTGATAGTATGCGCTGGGATTGGGGCCATCTCGTGTACACCAGGGAGTGTTTTGGACATGAAATGGCGCGGACGGCGGCAAAGTTCAAATATCGAAGACCAACGCGGAAGCGGTGGCGGCGGCGGATTCGGCGGCATCCGGTTCCCGATGGGAACCGGGCGACGGCGGGTCGGCAAACGCGCCGGTATCGGTGGTATCGGGCTGGTCGTGGTGGTCCTGATATCGATGTTTCTCGGAGTCGATCCGGGCCAACTGCTGTCGGGCATCCAAGGTCCGCCGGGCGGGCCGCCGGTAACGCAACAGGCGCCCCGCAAACCGGGCACCGATCCGCTGCGCGACTTCGTTGCCGTCGTGCTTGCCGACACCGAGGACGCCTGGCACGGGCTGTTCAAGGAGAATTTCAACCGGCCCTACCGCGAGCCCAAGCTGGTGTTGTTTTCCGGCGGAGTCCGGTCCGCCTGCGGCTATGCCGGATCGGCGGTGGGGCCCTTCTACTGTCCTGGCGATCAGAAGGTGTATCTCGATCTCGACTTCTTCCGGCAACTCCGGGACCGGTTCAAGGCACCCGGCGATTTCGCCCAGGCCTATGTCGTCGCGCATGAAGTCGGACATCATGTCCAGACACTGCTGGGCATCTCGGCGAAGGTGCACGAAGCCCGGTCGCGTCTTCCGAAGGCGCAGGCCAACGCCTTATCGGTGCGCCAGGAACTGCAGGCGGATTGCTTCGCCGGTGTCTGGGCCAATCGCGCCGACCGCGCAAAGAACATCCTGGAAAGCGGCGACGTCGATGAAGCGTTGAACGCAGCCAGCGCGATCGGCGACGACACGCTGCAACGTCAGGCACGAGGCCGCGTCGTGCCGGATTCCTTTACCCACGGCAGTTCCGCCCAACGGCAGCGCTGGTTCAAGCGCGGCCTGCAAAGCGGCCGCCTGGACCAGTGCGATACCTTCAATGCCCGCTCGCTGTAACGCCGGTGCAATTCAAGATAAGACGTACGCCGGATAGGCATGCGTGGAGATAGTGATGGACAATAAGAACAAACTCTTCATCGGGACCGGCACAGAAAAGCAATTCCTGGAGCTGTCCCGGGCGAACCGGCACGGGCTGATCGCGGGCGCGACCGGAACGGGCAAAACCGTGACCCTGCAAATCCTCGCCGAAGGATTCGCGGAGCAAGGCGTGCCCGTCTTCATGGCCGACGTCAAAGGCGACCTGTCCGGCATGAGCCAGGCCGGCGAGCCGAAGGACTTCCTGTTCAAACGGGCAAAGACGATCGGTCTCGACGATTACGATTTCAAGCCGTCTCCTGTCGTGTTCTGGGATGTCTTCGGGCAACAAGGACACCCGATCCGCAGCACGATCTCCGAGATGGGACCTCTGCTACTGTCGCGACTGCTCGAACTGAACGAAACGCAGGAAGGCGTCCTGTTCATCGCCTTCGAGGTCGCCGACGATCAGGGACTGCTGCTTCTCGACCTCGACGATCTGCGCTCCATGCTCACCTTCATCGGTGAAAACGCGAAGAGCATCGGACTGGAATACGGCAATGTATCGTCCGCCTCCGTCGGGGCGATCCAACGCCGGCTGCTGAAGCTCCGAACGCAAGGCGGCGATCTCTTCTTCGGCGAACCGGCGCTGAAGCTCTCCGATCTCATGCGAACCACCTACGAAGGACGCGGGTTCGTTAATATCCTGGCAGCCGACAAATTGGTCGAGACACCACAAGTCTACGGTACGGTCCTGCTCTGGCTGCTCTCCGAACTGTTCGAGGAATTGCCGGAGGTCGGCGATCCGGACAAGCCGAAGCTGGTGTTCTTTTTCGACGAAGCCCATCTGCTGTTCGACGACGCGCCGAAGGCCTTGATCGACCGCATCGCCCAGGTGGTGCGGCTGATACGTTCCAAGGGCGTCGGCGTCTTCTTCGTCACCCAGAATCCGATGGACGTACCGGACGAGGTGCTCGGCCAGCTCGGCAACCGGGTCCAGCACGCGCTACGCGCGTACACGCCGCGCGACGCCAAGGCCGTGCGAACGGCCGCGCAAACCTTCCGCCAGAACCCGGATTTGGATACCGAGACGGTGATCACCCAACTCGGCGTCGGCGAAGCGCTGACGTCCATGCTCGATCCGGACGGCGTGCCGGCGATCGTCCAGCGGACATTGATCCGGCCCCCCTGCTCGCGCCTCGGGCCGGCAAACGACGATGAGCGCGCCGATACGATAAAGCGAAGCCCGGTCGCGGGCCTCTACGACGAAGAGGTCGACCGGGAATCGGCGCACGAAATCCTGACTCGCCGGGCCGAAGAAACCGCGCGCGATGCCGAAGAAGCGGAAGCGGAGGCCGCGGCCGAAAAACAGCGTCAGCGCGAGGAACGCAGCAAGAAGCCCGGCCGACGGTCAAACCGCCAGAGCGTCGGCGAGGCCTTCGCCAAGTCCGTCGTGCGGACGATCGGCAGCCAATTGGGCCGGGCAATCCTGCGCGGCATCCTCGGCTCTCTGTCGAAGAAGTAAACGGGTGCCAGTGTGCTGCCGGGAGCCAGCGCGCCGACTTGACGGGATTGGGCGGGCTTAATTTCTGCGCCACCGCCAACCCCATCGCATCGACGATGCGCGATAACCGCGGCGGTTTTCGACCATCACCGCTGGTATTTCTCACCGAATTCCGCAATGAGGTCCTTGAGGCCGCGCTCGTCGACGGCGGACACCGCATCGTCGATGGTCATCCACTTACGCCGCCGCACGGATTTTTCCGGCCAGTCGCGCCGTATCCGCGAGACCACCATCGGAAAGACGGATACCTGCCGGAGACCGCCCCCTTTCACTTCGGATTTTTCATATTGGTAGGTGCCGATGCGGTTCTTGGCGACGTCACCCTCAAGCCCGGCCTCCTCATACGCTTCCATCGATGCGGACGCCCGAGCAGACAGCCCCTGTTCGATATTTCCTTTCGGCAAGACCCAGCGGCGCGTTTCCAGCGACGTCACCAGCGCGATCTGCAACCGCTGCTTCCGGTGACGATAGGCAATTACCGCGCATTGCTGTACCGGTTTCTTGTTCGCCAATCGAATGCTCTCCGTCTCGCATCCACCGCGAATGCTGTGCACCGAGACCACAATCTACCGGCGAATGATTACAGTATTGAGAAGCCGTGCGGGCTTTTTCGACAAACGGTTCTTCTTGCCCGGTCGGCCGGTCGCCGGGAATACTCGCTATTCATAGATGCTCTGGCCAGTCGGCCGGTTGTCCGGCCCTAGGAGAAGCTGCTCCGGCGAACTCTTCAACAGTTCCTCCGCGGAACTGGCGCCCGGCAGTTGGCCCGGCAAACCCTCCTCCAGAATCGGCATGCCGCGGAGCTGCGGTTCGGATGGCGGTGTTTCGGACAATGCGCTCAAGGGGTCGTTGTCGATCTCCCGCTGCTCTTCGATACAGCGGCGCATCGGCACCGTTCCGGGAAGATTGCCCAGGCGCTTACAAATCCCGAAATAGGTGTCCGCCGATCCGGATTGCGCCCACGGCTGGCCAACGCCGGCAAAGGACACCGTCAACATCAAGAAAAGCACCCGTACGGCCGCCATCGCCGCCGGTATTCCGAAGCCGGATGTCCTGTTCACCGCGCTATTCGATCCAAACAAAACCATATCATGATAAGTATGCGTCATCCGCGGCCGGACCGCATTGATCGAGAACACACCCGTCACCCAATATGCGATTAGCATCACCGGTTGGGCTGGTAATCGACGAGAGAACGGGCTACCACACCCCTGCCTCCCGAAACCCTGAACGGACATATCGGAATCCTTCCCTGACCATGCCGCGCAACCGCCGTATCGACCCCAGAATCGGATTTTTGATCGTCTCGCTCGCGGGCCTCGTGTCCGGCGTCACCTCCGGATTCGTCGCAACCTTGCCTTTCGAGACTTTGCCGCAGTGGCTGCCGCCGTTCCTGCCCGGCCTCGTATATGGCGGTTTGACCGGGCTATGCCTCACCGTATTAGGTGCGTCCGATTGGGGCCGGGCTTTGGCCTTCGCCGGGATCATGGTCGTCTCCTGGGCGATCGGGCTGCAGTTGGCGCCGTTGACCTGCGCCAACTGGCTCACCGGCGGCGGGGTCGGCTGTACGCTCTATGCAGCGGGCCTGATGGCCGGGTTTGCCGGCACCGGCAGCCTCATCGTCGTTGTCGCCTTTCTTTTCCCGAAACTGCGCACACTATCTTTCGCACTGCCGTTGCTGCTCGTGGGAACCGTGGCCGGTGCCTTACTCGAATTCGGTCCTTACGCGGTGTTCTGCGGATGGCAGCTCGCGGCGAACGCGCTAATCGGCTGGCATCTTTTCCGTCATCCCGCCTGACGCGCGGCGCTGGTTGGCCCGGCATCGGTAGTCTAAGCTGCCGTCCCTCCCAAGAGTCGGAAATTCCATGCCGAGCCCATCAGACGATCGCGCAGCCCTGAAACGATATGCCGTGATGGCGGCATCGTTGTTGTTCCTGCTGATCGGCACGGGCAGCATCTATTTCCTCGTGGTCGCGCTGAAGTCCATCAGCGCGGAATTCGATTGGCCGCGGGCGGTGCCGTCGCTCGCCTATTCGCTGCAGTATTTCGGCGGCGGCATCGGCGGCATCTTCATGGGATACCTGCTGGACCGGTCGGGCATGGGCATGCCGGCAACGCTGGGCGCCAGCATGATCGGGCTCGGCGGCATACTCACGAGCGTCGTTTCCACGCAATGGGAATTGTATCTGATCTACGGGGTGTTGACGGGGTTCCTGGGCCGGGCGGCGTTGTTCTCGCCCCTGATGGCGAACATCACGCGCTGGTTCGATCACAAGAAGAGCATGGCGGCCGGGGTCCTAGGGTCGGGTCAAGGCTTGGCCGGCGCATTTTGGCCGCCGATCTTTCAGTATTTCAACGACGCGATCGGCTGGCGTCAGACTTCTTTCTGGTACGGCGTGTTTGCGCTGGCGACGATGCTGCCGCTGTGCCTGATCCTGCGACAGAAGCCGCCACCGGTCGCACCCACCCCGCTGCCGCCCACGGACGGCACCGCGCCGAACTCAGCCGGACAACCGGTCAGGCTGCCCCTGTCGCCGCGGGCGATCCAGATAAGTCTCTCCATCGCCTCGATCGGATGCTGCGTCGCGATGTCGCTCCCCTTGGCGCATGCCGCATCGCATGTCAGCGATATCGGGTATTCCCCGGCGCGGGGCGCCGAAATCCTATCGCTGATGCTGGCTTGCGCAGCCGTCAGTTGCCTGGTCGGCGTCGGCTTCCTCGGCGGCCGTTACGGCGGATTACGCGCGATTTTCATCTTTTCGGCGGCCCAGGCTCTGTTTCTCGGCGTCCTGGCCTTCGTCGACAGCCTGACGGCGATCTATATCACCGCTGTGCTGTTCGGATTGGGCTACGGCGGCATTCTGCCCTGCTATCCGGTCATCGTGCGCGAGCATCTGCCGGCCCGCGAGGCCGGCCGCCGCACCGGCATGGTGATCCTCTGCGCCGGAGGCGGCATGGCGATCGGCGCATGGCTCGGCGGCGCGGTTTTCGACGTGACCGGATCCTACCGGCTCGCCTTCCTGATCGGTGTCGTTTTCAACGTGGGGAATCTCGCGATCATCGGGGCCCTGATCGCGCATACGCGCGGCCGACCGGCACCGGCGTAGTGGCCGACGCCGACACGGCAACCATTTGAGGAGCGAAACAATCGTCAACGCAAGCCGTGAAGGATCCTCAATTGGACCGTTCGAAGCCGTCGTCTTCGATCTGCTCACCGCGCTTATCGACTCCTGGTCGCTTTGGAACGACGTTGCCGGCTCGGCGGAAGACGGAATGCGGTGGCGTAAGGAATACCTGAGGCTCACCTACGGCGCCGGCGCGTACCGGCCCTATGAGACGATCGTGGCAGAAGCGGCCGAAGAAGCCGGCATCGGCAAAGGGGCGGCCGATGCGCTGGCGCGCCGCTGGGGCGACCTCAAAGCCTGGCCGGAAGCCCGAGATGTTCTCACCGAACTAGACGACCGGGCCATGCTCGGCATCGTGACGAATTGTTCGATACGGCTGGGCCACGCCGCTGCAACGAGTGTCTTCGCCGGCTTTAAGGTGGTCGTCACCGCGGAGGAAGCCGGGTTCTACAAGCCCTGCCGCGAGACCTACGCCAAAACCCTGGAAATGTTGGGCACCGACCCTGCCAGAACCCTGTTCGTTGCCGGCTCCGCCGCGGACGTGCCGGGCGCGTCCGCCTTGGGCATGCCGGTTTATTGGCACAACCGTATCGGATTGCCGACGGTGGATGACGTTTCCCCAACCTATGAAGAACGGTCGCTCGATCGTCTTCTCACGCTGGTTTGAACTCGTTCGCTCCGGGCCTACGACAGCCGCGGGCGCTCCTCGGCTGAGAGCAGCCAAACAGCCCACATATGGAACGTTGTCCACAACGTGATTCCGATGAATTTGGATCCGTCTTCAAGCAATCTATGAAGCTTTCCGCCGGACGGCATGACCACGTCCACCAACACGCTGACCATGAAACAAGCAAGGCTGAGAACGAGCAATTGCGGACCCACCCTCCAAATCACGTCGCGGAAGAAGAACAGATAGGCCACGGTGAGAATGCCGTAACCGGCAAAAACCTGGCGCTCGCCAATCCCGAAAATCCGTGGATAAATTCGCTCATGCGCCAGGAAGAAATCGTCGAGTGTCAGCAGTCCCGTTAAAAAGGCGGCATAGGCCAGAAACACGGCTGCCTGACGCACCCCTCCGTCCCGCAACACGATCAGTCCGCCCATAACGCAAACGGCGGTGGTGCCGCTCCATAAAAGGATCCCGAGATTCGATACAAACCCAAGGTATGGCGAAAACTTGCCGTCGGTAACCTGACTGGCGGCAGCAAGCGTATCTCGAAACAATTGGTCGACGGACACCCAGGGCTGCACCCCGACAGCTACCACCACCAAAAGACCCGGCAGGATACCGATGCCGTAAAGCCAAATGGGCGTGCGCCCGAGCGTCGCTAAGGAAGGCAATACCGTACTCATTTGTGGTCTGTACTCGCGCACGGGCATATAGAGCATCCCCGTATTTCACAAGTCTTGTCCACATCTTTTAGGGGTTACACAAAGAAGGTCCTGATACCCCCGGCGCGAAGAATGGACACGACCGAGCCGATATTTAATGCGACGGCCCCTAACCTTAGGACGAATTGTTGATTCGGATGGTTGTTGCCACGCCAAGACCGGCGCCCGATTCCGAGGTTCAGTCCAAATCAATTCTTGAGTGTCGGTCTTCTAGGATCAGAAAGGGATTCAGCGGAACCAGGATCGGCGCCCGCTTATCGGATCCCTAGTTTGCGCAAGAGACGGTCCCGCTTCATCAACCACCAACCCGACTCAACCGGCCACATCGCATGGTTTTCGTCGGCCCCAAGCTCCTTCGCCGCATGGAGAGGCCAATGCGGGTCGTCAAGGAGTTCTCTTGCCAAGGCGATCATGTCCGCCTTACCGGCACCGACGAGGTCTTCACAGACCTTGGCATCCCACAGGAAGCCGACAGCCATGCTTGCAATGTCAGCGCTTTCGCGAACCCGTTCGGTGAACGGCACCTGAAAACCCTGCTCGATGATCATCCGGCGCGGCCGATCCTTGCCGCCGATGCCGCCCGTCGAGCAATCGATCATATCGACACCCACCGCCTTAAGCGCTCTTGCGGTCTCGACCGCGTCGTCCACCTCGATTCCGCCATCAAGCCAATCGGTTGCCGACAGGCGGAACGCCAGCGGATAGGCGTCGGGCCAGTTCGCCCGAATGGACTTTGCCACTTCGACGGCAAACCGGCGGCGGTTTTCATCGCTACCGCCCCACCGGTCCGTGCGCTGATTAGCGATGGGGGAGAGGAATTGGTGAACCAAGAAACCGTGGGCCGCATACACCTCGATGATCTTGAAACCAGCTTCGTTGGCGCGTCTTGCGGCCTCGCCGAAGGACGCGATCACCCGCTCGATGTCCGGCTCGGACATTGCCTCGGGCACCGGCCAACCCGCCGCATAAGGAATTGGCGACGGCGCGATGGCCGTCCAGCGCGCCTCTTCTCGTTCGGCGGCATCCTCGTCGTCGACCGGCGTTTCCCCATGCCACGGGCGCCGCTCGGACGCCTTTCGGCCGGCATGTCCGAGCTGGATGCCGGGAACGGCCCCCTCCTCGCGTATGAATTCCGTTATCGGTGCAAGGTCATCGATATGCGCATCCCGCCAAATCCCGAGATCGCCATGTGTTCTTCTGCCATCGGCCTCGACGGCCGTCGCCTCGGCATACACCAATCCCGCACCACCCAGAACGAATCGCCCAAGATGCACCAAGTGCCAACTATTGGCATGGCCGTCCCTCGCCCGGTACTGGCTCATGGGTGAAACGGCGATACGGTTCTTGAACGTGATATCGCGCAGGGTGAAAGGAGAGAAAAGCTCGGCCATCGGTCGTTGATTCCTTTTCGAATGACACTGTCACCGATGTAGCAAGATTAGCCCCATTGGTTGAAGTAACAGATTTGTGGGGCGACCATTCGGACCGCGATCGGCTCTACACCGAGCACTGCCGTTCAATTGCCGATCATTCGTACAGATAGTTCGCGAAGGGGTATGCCTCGCCGAAACTGACCACACCGTCAAATTGAGCCGGGTTGCGCGACAAACAGCGAAAGATTCCCGACAACACGCGGGCCGGCGTCGCGAATTCAGCGGTGTAGTGGCGCAGTTGGGTATCCGTACAATCCGTCTCGTTTACCAACAACGATGCAACGATCCCGTATCGATCCTGAACGAAGAATGTCGGGTCGTCTTTCAGCGCGACCGAGCGGCTGACATACATTCCGTGATCGCCCATGACGAAAAGGATCGACGGCACACCGTCATTTTGGACTGCCTTGATCGCATCCCGCATGATTTGCGCGGCGAACTCCGAACCAGCGCGGTAATGGTCCCGGTAGCTCGTGCGATCATCCTGATCGAAGGTCCGGTATTCGCTCGAGGTATGGCCAATCGGGGACACCAAGTGATGGAAAGTAAAGGCAGGCCGGGTGGCCGGAGAACCCGCGATCCGGGCTACGGCCTGGACCACCCTATCCGGCCAGGCGCCCTGCACTTCCACCTCACCAAGATGCTCTCCAAGTGAGCAAAAGCCGAAGAAGGTGACGGGGTCCGTCAACGCGAAGGCACAAAGGGTGCTGTTGCGCACCGATCGCGACGGCTCCGGGGTGAAGGCATCTACATACGGCCCCTTGCTGCCCATAAACAGGTTATTGAAGCCGGTCGCCACATGATAGCCGTTGGCGCGAAGCATACTTGCCAGCGGGCTGTCGAGACGACCCGCAAAATACTTGGTTTCCGGGCGAAAACCGGAGTGCGCCAGACGCATGACACTATTTAGGGACCATTTCGTGGGGACGTGACTCGCGAACGTGTTCCGAAAACGGACCTGCGCCTCCTCACGGAGGACCCGGTCATAGGCCAGCTCATCGAGACCGAGGTATTTGCGTACGAGACTGGGCGGTGCCAATGCATCGAACGAAATGATGTGAATATTCGGCGTTGCGCGAAGCTCAATCTCCCTGAACGGCGCCAGTTCCTCCGACGGCGTTGCTGAACCGAGCCCAACCGGAACCAGGGCGACCGGCCCCAACCCGGCAAGGGCGAGCACAAAGATCACGGGGCGGATCGGCATCAGTCGCTTGCCGACGGCAGTGAACAGAATGAGCAATCCCATGAATACCAGGGCGACGACACCCGCTCGAAGCACACCGGATTGCGCGAGGTAAACCTCCATCAAGACAAGGTTGAGCGCATAGAAATTCAAAGTGCTGAAGCCGACCAGGAACAAGACCTGCATGCCCGGACGCGTCGGCCGGCACAGGACGAGGTAGACCGCCGCCGATTGCAGCACAAACACGAACCCGACCCAGCCATAGAGCGACGTCCAGAACCGGGGCGCGACATCGCCAAGCACGGCGCCCAGCGAACCCGTCACGGCATTCAGGAACACGACCGAGAAGAGAAGGACCACATGACGCCGCCGCCGGGAAGAACCGGATCCAAAGTCGATCACCGCATCCATCCGGAATATACGGATAAGGATCATGAGGCCCACCAGATTTCCGGCGAGAAGGGTGCTCACGACGGCTTGTCCGGCGCGCGACAATCCGGTCAGGCGATACACCGGATCTTCCATACCGTTCGGGACCAGCAGATAGCTCGCGGTCAGATAGGCGACCGCCAGACCGTAGAGAATCCCGATGGCGAGCAGGCGTCGCGCCAGCTTACCGGGACGGTACCGGCGAACACGAGGTGAAGTCTGTTTTTTCAATGTATCATGACCTTAAGGTCGGGGATGGTTGGCTGCGATCAGAGGAACAGCGGGACCCAAGGAAGATAGACTTGGCCGATAAGGAACACTAAGGACTCTTGTCCACTAACACCAAGGACTCTTGTCCACTAATATGCAATATCCGGCTATGCACCGCTGAACCCTGCCTCGAAGGAAGAAGCGAACATAAGCGGCCTCGCCAATGACTCCCTACCGCCGGCAGCGAGCGTTCATCGCCATCACGAGCCGGGAACGGTTACGGATTCAGACCCTGTATGACCGAGGTCGTGAGCCTGGAACACCAAAACCGCCGGGTTACGAGGCCGCCGATCATACGTGCAATCCTTGACTACGGTAGAACCGTTTGACCGTGTGTTTGTGGTAACGCGATGTTAAACGATTCCTCTCGCGAACCGATTTGAGAATTGCAGAATAAGAAGATCGGCGTGGCTGTAAGAAACCAGCTAACCTTCGCCGCAAGCCCTTACAGCGAGTGTTGTGTCGAGCCGAGCGGCTACCGGGCCGGGAATAGATGATTGACATAGAATGGATCTTTCTCGGATTGGCTCTGATCTGGGTATTGTTGGTTGCTGCCCAATATGTACGGCACACCTCGACCTTCCTGTCTTATCTTTTTCTTCCCGGCTCGATTATCGCCGGCCTTGCCGCTCTTCTCGCTGGCCCTGACGTGCTTGGTTCGATGATGGGCTTGGCGTTCGGGCCCGATGCTCCTTTCTCCCAAGGATTAATCCCCGAACAAATCAGGGCGACGTGGCACGCATTACCCGGGATCCTCATCAACGTCGTCTTCGCCTCGTTGTTTCTCGGAAAGATAATACCCGGGTTTCGCGCCATATGGCGGCGGGCCGCCCCTGTCGTCGCCTATGGCCAGACCGTCGCCTGGGGCCAATACGTAATCGGCTTCTTACTCGCGATCTTCATCCTGGGCCCGTTCTTCGACATGAACCCCATGGCTGCCGCGCTGATCGAAATTGGGTTCGAAGGGGGTCATGGCACCGCGGCAGGGCTGATCCCGGTGTTCGAGGAGATGGGCTTTGCGGAAGGCGCCGATCTAGCCTTGGGCCTCGCGACCGTCGGCCTCGTATCCGCCATCGTCACCGGTACGATTCTCATCAATTGGGCGGCCCGGACCAACCGGCTCCACGACCGGGCAACACCGCTCGATACCGAAGCGGTTCCGGAGGACATGGCGGCGCTGATGGAAAATCGTTCTCCGGACAGCCATCGCACAAAGGAAGACCATCCAATCGATCCACTTTCATTTCACCTCGGTCTCATTGGGATCGCAATCTTTGTTGGCTGGCTTCTTCTGCAAGGTCTGCTTGCCTTGGAAAGCGTCACGTGGGGGCGTCTCTGGGGTGTGGACCTGATGGAGCATGTCCCAATATTCCCCTTCGCCATGCTTGGTGGCGTATTCGTGCAGATCGTGGTCACCCGGCGATGGGGCCGCCATGTCGTCGACCGTCATCTCATAAATCGGATCGCCGGCACGGCGCTCGATGTCATCATCGTTGCAGCGCTTGCGACCTTGTCCCTCACGGTGATCGGCGACAATTTTCTGCCTTTCATGATTCTTGCCGTCGCTGGCATCGCCTGGAATGTCATAGGATTCCTGGTCCTCGCACCCCGGCTCATCCCGAATTACTGGTTCGAAAACGGCATTCCCAATTTTGGCCAATCGATGGGAATGACCGTGACCGGCATGCTGCTCTTTCGAATGACCGATCCAGGCAATCGTTCCGGTGGGCTCGAGAACTTCGGCTACAAGCAGTTGTTATTCGAACCTATCGTTGGAGGTGGCCTCTTCACGGCAAGCGCTCTGCCCCTCATCGCTCAGTTTGGGGCGCCAGCCATGCTCGCGGTAACCGGGAGCCTGATGCTCGGATGGTTAGCGTTCGGTATCTTCGTCGTAGCGCCCGCAAAAAAATAGTGCGCCTGTGTTGAATCGTTATCGGGCGCCTGCCGTGGCGAGGTTGTTGGAGTCTGGAAGGGCTCTCTCGTGTTTCATCAGATAGGGTGACCATGCTGTATCTTGAGATACTTTTCGTACTTCTGCTCATACTCATGAACGGCTTACTCGCGATGTCCGAGCTTGCCTTGGTATCCTCCCGGAAGAGCCGGCTTGAACGCATGGCGAGTCAGGGCAACAGTGGCGCACGCACGGCGCTCCTCCTCATCGAAGATCCGACCCGATTCCTGTCAACGGTGCAGATCGGCATTACGTTGGTCGGAATCCTCGCCGGCGCAGTCAGCGGGGCGACGATCGCCGATAAGCTCGGCGACTGGTTCGAAACCTTCCCCGACGTTGCACCGCACGGCGACACGATCGCAATCGGCCTGACGGTGGTCGTCATCACCTATCTTTCCCTTATCGTCGGCGAGTTGGTGCCGAAGCGCATCGCGCTCGCAAATCCCGAACGTGTCGCTTCGCTCGTCGCCAGGCGGATGAAGCTGATGTCCCACTTGGCGGCCCCCGCGGTGTGGTTCCTCAAGATTTCGACTGATACGGTCCTTCGATTCATAAAGCTCTCCGCAGCGCGCAAAGAGAGCGCAATCGAGGATGAAGTGAAATCACTGGTCGCCGAAGGCACGCTCGCAGGAATCTTCGCGCCCCAAGAACGCGAGATGATCGATGGGGTGCTCCGTCTCGCCAATCGGCCGGTCCGGGCCATCATGACACCGCGTCCAGAGATCGTCTGGGTCGATTCACAAGCCGACCATGAAACACTCGAACGCGTAGCCGAGACGTCTCGTTTCTCTCGCTTGCTCGTTTGCGACGGCTCGGTCGATCAAGCGGTTGGTGTGGCCCACACCAAGGATCTATTGCCGCTGGCCCTGAAGAACGAACCCATCGACCTGCGGTCTCTGATGGTGCCGGCCTGCATCGTTCCCGACCGCATCTCCGTCCTGAATCTCATCGAACGGTTTCGTCTCGAAGGCGTACACATGGCCGTCGTCGTCGACGAGTATGGCGTGACCGAGGGCGTGGCGACATTGACCGATCTCCTGGAGTCGATCGCAGGCGAACTGCCGGAACGGGGAGAAGCCGCCAAACTGCTCATCGATCAACGCGATGACGGATCCTGGCTTGTCGATGGGGCGCTGCCGATAGACGAATTCGAGGACCGCATCGGCTTACGAGGTCTCCGAGAGCATGGCGGCTTCGACACCGTCGCAGGCTTCGTCTTGCATCAGCTCGGCCATTTGCCGGCTGTCGGCGAGAGCTTCCTCTATCGGCATGCACGGTTCGAGGTGATCGAATTGGACGGGCGGCGCATAGAGAGGATTCTTGTGCGGCCTTCAGCCGAGCCTAATCCCTAGGCGGATTTTTTCCTACAAGAGGTCATCGCGTCGCGCCACAAAGCAGGAGACGGCCTAGCTTGTTCCCGGCTAAGCCGTTGTATTTGGTTGCGGGGCAGGTTCTGTATTTCAAATTCTCGCTCACGCCGATGATCTAGTCCCACCAAGAAGTCGTTTGCCTTCACCAATTTCTATTGAGAGCACGAAGCTTGGCAACAATGGGATCTATCGCCCATCCGCCCAATCACCGACATGCGCATTCACCATGTCAGCGACTATTTTTTGCAGCCGAAGATATATTGCGATGAAACAATTGAAACAAATCTCCGGCGTCGGCGACATAGGATCGAAATGCAGACCTTCGATATTGATAGCGCTCATGCACGCATGAATATCAAACGGATGGATTTCGAAATATGACGAGTGATCTAAACGGCGTAGCGGAATACGTCTCTGAAACGGCTGAAGGACATACAACGATCATCGCAGCGCTGGTCATGACGCTGCACAAAGTTGGGACACTTCCGCTCGATACCTTCCGTGAAAACTTAAACCAAATAAGGAACTCGATGCCCGAGGACGAAGCGGCATGCGAAACAGGTGCCGTCATCGACCGGATGATCGATTTCCTGGACTCCGATGCGTGCTCGAACCCGCCCGCAATCGGTGGTGCGCTGTCGTCCGAAAAGACTTCGGACGCTGAAAAGCCCATTCGGGAAGACGGCGCACCGGTGGCGCCAATAAGCCGCTTCACCCGTATCGTTCAATCGACTTTCGGGACAACGTCACGACCATGGGGTGGCGCATCCGGCTCAACCAAGCATGGGAGTTTTCGAACGGCAATAGCCGGCCGAATGTGACCGCACTGGAGATGCCATAAATTCCGGAAGAACACGGGTGCCTCCAACCGACAGGCGGCGCGACACCCGAACCCCTCACAATATTGGTTAGGCCGCCCTGTCTAGACTGAGTTCCGACCAGACCTGCACCAGCGCATCCACGAGCCGCTGCATTGCTGCGTCATCATGCAATGGCGTCGGCGTGATCCGCAGTCGTTCGGTTCCGCGTGCGACTGTCGGGTAATTGATCGGCTGAATGTAAATGCGATGCTGTTCCAACAGAATGTCGCTTGCCAGCTTACACAGCCGCGGGTCGCCCACATGCACCGGCACGATATGGCTTTCGGATGGCATCACCGGAATACCGGCTTCAACCAATAACCGCTTCAACCGACGGGCTCGTTCCTGGTGGCGATCGCGAAGATGGTCGCCGTCTCGCACCTGACGCACGCTCGTCAAGGCACCGGCCGCAATAGCCGGCGGCAGTGACGTTGTGAAAATAAAGCCGTCGCCGAACGAGCGCACATAATCCACAAGCTCGGCGGAGGCCGCGATATAACCGCCAATTACCCCGAATGCCTTTGCCAACGTTCCTTGAATAACGGTGACCCGATCCATCACCCCCTCGCGGGCGGCGACCCCGGCGCCTTCCGGCCCGTACATGCCCACAGCGTGAACCTCGTCGAGGTAACTAATGGCATTGTGGTTTTCGCAAACATCGAGCAACTCCGCTATCGGAGCGATATCTCCATCCATCGAGTAAACGGATTCGAATGCAACCAATTTGATCCGGCTTGGATCATCCTTGCTGAGTTGTTCATCGAGATGCGCTGCATCGTTGTGCCTGAATATCCGTTTCTCCGGACGGGCATGACGAATCCCAGCGATCATCGAGTTATGGTTCAACGCATCCGAATAAACGATGCACCCGGGCAATGTCGCCGCCAGAGTCGATAAAGTAGTCAAATTGGCCACATAGCCGGAGGTGAACAACAGTGCTGCCTGTTTGTCGTGCAGACTTGCCAGTTCCCGCTCGAGCAATACGTGGTAGTGGTTCGTCCCCGAAATGTTGCGGGTGCCGCCGGCGCCGGCGCCGCATTGATCAAGCGCCCGATGCATCGCCGATAGCACATCCTGACTTTGGCCTTGGCCGAGATAATCGTTGGAGCACCACACGGTTACATCACTAGGAGCCACGACGTTATTGCAATGTGCCGCCGGAAAACTGCCGGCCTTGCGTTCCAGATCGGCAAATTCACGATAGCGCCCCTCCGCTTTCAGCGCCGCGAGTTCTTCGGAGATATATTTCCCAAAATCCATTGCAGCCTCCCTTGCCGCGAACAGCCGAATCGAACGAGCCCATACATATGGCTGATAATCGCATCAATGACGCTATCGAGTTCATGCACGGACTTCCTTGACCCCGATCAAGTGCGGAAAAGTGCTCAACTTGACAGCGGTCAAGGTGGAGAACCGGCAAATCCGAGATACTTCTGGTTTCGGATCAGTTGAGGAGACGCGCGTCATGCTCACGGCTCTGCCTCCACGATCAATCAGGCTTGATAGAATTCCTGATAACCTGTTGCGCGATCCGCTTGAATTCCTCAAGGCGGATCATCTTCGGATGCGAAGAGTTTGCGACCGACTTGAAGAATTCGTTTTGGAACCGGAGCAAGGAACAGCCCGCGATGTGACGGAAGCTCTCGCCAACTATCTTTCAGAAGGATTTTTGCATCATATAGACGATGAAGAGCTAGACCTGTTCCCAAGGCTCCGGATCAGGTGCAAGCCCCAAGATGAGGTTGACGATTTCTTGGACGGACTGTGCCACGATCATAATGCATACACATCCTTGGCAAACGGCATCGTGCAGGGCTTGCGGCAATTGCTGGCTGACCCCAGTGAAACTGACGTCAAGAACCTCAACAGTCTCATAACGTGCTTTTCGACAACGGAGCGCCGTCATCTGATACTGGAGGACAATATTGTCCTGCCACTCGCCAAAGTCCGATTGTTACCAGAAGATCTTGAAGAGATTGGGCGGTCGATGGCCGCCCGCCGCAATATTACCTATCCGGGTTAGTTCGAGAACCGCACATCCGGCGACGGCCATTTATCAAGACCCGCGTTGGAGACTTTACCCCCCTCGCTTATACGCCGTAGGGCGACGACATCCGGGATCGAAACCGTGTCACCGTCGATGCGCACCCCGACAACTCGCAGTTTAGACATGGAACGCGAAAAGGTTTCCGGCTGCATCCCTAGCTTAGCGGCAATGACCGCCTTCTCGAGAGGCAACCGCACGACGGCAGCGGGACGATCATCGACACACAAATCCGAGAGAAAGAAAGCGAGACGCTCAGTCGCGGACCGCGCGGCAAGCTGTTCAACCTGTCTGGTTAGTAGCCTAAGCTTGTGGCTAACCGACCACATAAAAGTCTCCGACAACTTTTCATTCTCAGACAGCCTTCCCCTGAAGGAAAGTGCCGGAACACCTAGAACACGAATATCCACGCAAGCCACCGCACTGGCCGGGTAGCCGTCCGCCTCAAAGATGGACGCTTCCGCAAACGAATCGCCGGGACCGAATACGTGCAACACGATCTCCCTGCCATCAATAGTCTCGCGGAAAATTTTCACCCACCCCTCCAGAATTACATAGAACCGGAGCGCGGGTTCTCTCTGCAAAAACAAAACTGTGTTGCGGGGAAATTCTTGCACCGCTGAATCAATCAGCATGCAACGCAATTCGTCAGCCGTTGAATTGCTGAATATTGAAGCGCGCGCAACGATCCGAAAATCTTCGTCAGTCACTCCGGTGCGTTGATGGAAGCTATCTTTGTCGATAGTGGACTCAACGACCATAACCTCGCCTCCCCAGCGAGAAAATCGTTTCCAAGTTTATCATCAACTAGGACAATTCTAGCTGATCAAATCGGGAACAAGCTTGATTTAAATCAAGTTATGGAAACTTAGCGAGGACAACACAGTTCCAAAATGGCCGATTCGCGTCACCCGATAGGCTGCCTACGGCAACCAATCGGCCCACTACTTCTGCTGTTGTTTGATGTACGCGATGACATCTGCACGCTGTTTGGGTTTTTTCAGTCCGACGAAGGTCATTTTATTGCCAGGCATGAACTTCTTTGGCTTCGTGATGTATGCGTCCATCGTCTTTTCGTCCCAGACAATCCCCGACTTCCGCATAGCAGGTGAATATTTATAACCCTCCACGGTGCCGGCTTTGCGGCCGAATATGCCCACCAAGTGCGGACCGATCTTGTTCTTGGGCTTTTTCAAACTGTGGCAGCTCTTGCATTTGTTGTAGACGCGCTTGCCTTTCTTGGCGTCACCTTCCGCCAACGTTTGACCGGCCAATCCGACCGAGAAGAACATGAGACTCACGAGAAAAATAGCCGGCCGCATCGAATACTCCTTCCACCTGCGTGACTTCATGGAAGCTAATGTCCCATAAGCACAAATCTCCATCCTTGACCGCCGTCAAGAACGGCCCTTCTCCAAAAAGTGGTGCAGGCGCGCATCTTGTGTCCGGAAATGCTCCGTGAACCATGCCTTCAGATGCGCCTTGAGCACATCGTCATAGTTCGCATAGGCACCGCGCTCGAAAGCATCTGCAATGTCGCGGATTTGATCGAGAAGGCGTTCGTGGTCCGCCTTGTGTTCCGCTAGGCGGTCGTACCGCAGATCTCGCATCTCGCGTTCTTCCAGCGCGAAATGAGCTGAAATCCGAGCGTCCACTTCACCAAGGAATTGAAGGATATCTTCCGTAGCGACATCGGCAGTCAGGCTGCCGTGAAGTGCGTTGATCAAGTCTATGAGTTGGCGGTGCTCGTAGTCGACCGATTCGATGCCGATCGCGAAGTTGTCTTGCCATTCAATGAGCGCCATATCTCCGTCACTCCCCAGGCCGACCCTATTCGAAAACGAACCCGCCGATATCGGCGCGGAAGTCGACTGCAAGGTTCTGCGCCGGTGCAAGATCGATCGCCTTCGTCGCGATGTAATCGTAACCCGTTTTCCGGTTCGTATCCCGCAGCCGAGCGACCAACGTATGTTTGCCCGTCGGTATGACGAAGCGTTTGAACACATGCGATGGCCCATCGCCGGAAAGCCCGGTCGGCGGCAAGGTCGCCTCGTAGAGATCCTGCCCGTCGAGTTCCAGCTTCACGACGACAGGAAGTCTTTCGCGCGGACAGGAAACGGCCTTGCGCATGTTGGGTGCCAGCTTCTGCAACTCTTCCCGGGACAGCCGGCGGCATTCACCCTTGCGCGCGGCGCCGTGGGCAAAGCTCAGCGTAACGGCGGCCTTATCGTTCGGGAAAAATTCGTACCGCGGCGAGTCGGCAAAATACCCGATCAGAACGGCGAAAGCGCCATACACGGCGATTTGCCCGAGAACTTGAAGCGGCTTAGTCATCGCCCGGTGCTCCCGCCGGGTCCCGTACCGGCGTCTCCACCGCGCCGACCTTCGGCAATGTCGGTGGCGAGGTTGTTGGAAGCGCCGCCAACCGGTCGGCGAAGGCCGCAACCTGCCGCTCAAGCGAATCTTGTTCGGTCGGCGCGGCCCAACCGATCGCCAACCGGTCCCTCGGCACCCGCTTGCGGAGCGCCGGGTCCCGAGTCCCCGACAGACGCTCTTCCGTCCAGCGCACGCCCAAGCGGTTCTGGCATTCGCCGTGCCGGCACCCGGTGACGAAAACGCCGTCCGCGAAATCGCGGCTTAACGCGAAATCGATGAAGGAAGGCGGCAACATTCCAGTACAAGGGAGACTTAAAGTGGCGATCCGTTCATTCCCAAGACGGCGGACGGCAACCGCATGGTCGCACCCAACCACCAGAACCCGCGGCGTCCCGGTCAACGCGGCCGATGCCTCTTCCAAGCGGTCGCGCAGGCTTACCAAAGAGGGATCGGGAAGGTCGATCCCGGGAACAAAATTATCACCGCGCCGGAACGGTGTTGCGGTGGGGCACGCCCCGGCACAGATGCCGCAACTGACGCAGCGGGCGGCGTTGACAACGGCCTCCCGGTCATAGGGCTGTCCATCCGTGCGTGGCGACATGACGATGGCGGCGTAGGGGCAATCTTCCTCACAACGCGTGCAACCGTTGCAGTTCGCCAGGTCGACCACCGCCGGCTTCGCCTTGCGCATCGGCGGCAAGAACGGCATCACCACAAGCAGTCCGGTTAGGACAGTCGCGGCGCCCCAAACGGCGCCGGGCGACGTGACATCCATCAGCGGGAAAAACGCCAGGTAATACCAATCGAGATTCAGCTCCGTCGGTATCGTCGAAAGATCCGCGGGCCCATGGCTCACCGCGGGCTTTATCAACGACAGCGCCAACATCATGACGAAGGTGCCGACGGCCAACCCACGCGGCGGATTGATCCGCGGCCGCGTGACCCGGTTGAGATGGATCCACAAGGCCAGCAACAGGAACAGCGGCACTGCGATATGGAGGAACACCATCAACGTGAAAAATCGATCATCCAGGCTGCTCGGCGAGATGAAGTTCCGTGCCACCGGTTCGCCGAAGATCGGCAGCCAGTCGAGCCATTCCGTACTGCGCTGGGCGATGTATTGCGCCAACTCGTCCCAAACCAACCAGTACCCGGTTATCCCGGACGCGATCACAAACCAGAGAATTGGGACGCCGGTAACCCAGGTAAACCAATGTGCACCGCGAAACCGTCCGAAAGCGAATTCGCGCGTGACATGAACGATCATCATAAGCACCAAACCGTCGGATGCGTATCGATGCAGGCTCCGCATGACTCCGCCCAGATACCACTGGTCGACCGTCAAGTATTCGACGGACTCATAGGCCGCCGACGTGCTCGTATCGAAAAAGATGTAGAGGTAGAATCCGGTAGCCGCGACGATCCAATAGTAAAAGAAACCCAAGGCCCCGAAGTGATAGAAGGGATTCCACGCCGGGGTGAAGACCCGGTCGAGCCAGCCTTCGATAAGGTAAAACCCTTTCCGAAGGAACGCCTGAAGCGGTTCCACGGCCGTTAGGCTCGACGTTGCTTGAGCGCCGTACGGCGCCAGGCGCGTACAACAACGACGGCGATACCGGTCAGCGACATGAACCCGATCACGGCGCCAACAATAACCGAATAATCGAACCGATATTGGTCGCTGGACGGATCATAGATGGTGCAGAACAAACGAACCCTGTTCACCAGACCGGAGATCGAAGTGAAATTGCCCTTGCGTCCAAAAATTAGATCCTTCATGGGTTCGACCAATCCCGGCGGCGTGAACTCGGCACCATATAGATGCCGGTAGACCATGCCTTGATCGTCGAGAATTGTCGTCTGGGCCAGATGCTCGAACCCTCGCGGCGACGGATAGAAGACGAAGCCGACATCCTCGACCAAGGCATCGATCGTCGCCGGCGTCGCGCTGAGGAATTGCCAGTTCGGCAGGTCAATTCCCTGTGCGCGGGCAAAGGATCGCATCCTTGCCGGCTTGTCATAGCGCGGGTCGAATCCGACAGTCAGAATATGAAAACTGTCCACGCCGAAGGTGTCTTGGGCAACCTCTACGGCGCGAGCCAGCGTCTGCACCACCAGTGGACAGGTATGGTCGCAGCTTGTGTAGATCAAATTCACGATCAACGGCTTGCCGCGAAAGGACCCCAAACTAACGGCCTCGCGGTCCGCGTTGACGAATGAATGATCGCGAACCGGCTTACCGATGGCGGACTGACTGACGCGAAGGGCGGAAGCTTCGTCGTGCACAGTGACGAGTTGAGCGACGGCCGGCGGTACAGCCAGCGCGCCGAGCAAAAGCAGCGCGGCAGCAGCCGCTGATACGGCGGCGGCGATGCGACCCTTTTTGTGGGCTTGGCGATACATGGCCTAGAACGCGATCCACCCGTCGACGATTGCCCCGATGAGCAGCAGGCTCAGTTGAATCAACGATGCGCGAAAGTTCGCTATCGCCCGCTCCGGACCGGGTTCCAGGACCAGGTCGATGCTGCGTTTCAAGAACAGCAGGCCGCCCGCGAGCGCACAAACGAGGTAGAACCAGCCCATGCCGAACAGGACCGGTGTAATCGACAATGCCAGCACACCGGCCGTGTGACCGAGAATGATCCACGAGGCGCGCGCATCCCCGACGACGACGGGCAGCATCGGCACCGCGGCGGCCGCATAATCGCGGCGCAGATACATGGCGAGACTCCAGAAATGCGGCGGCGTCCAGAGAAACAGGACCACGGCAAGAGCGATTGCGGACGGCGCCAGGACAGGGTCGACGGCCGCGCTGCCCGCCAACACCGCGAAACTACCGGATAGCCCGCCGATGACGATGTTCATGCTGCTCCGCCGCTTCAGCCACACCGTATAGACGACGCCGTAAAAAAATGCGCCAAGGAATGCGTAAAGCGCGACCCAGGCATTCAGGACATACCCGGTAAGCGCCATCGCAACGACAAGCAGCGCCACGATAATAAGGAGCCAGGTATTCCCCGCTTGAAACCGGCCGGCGACGAAGGGCCGGTCCCGGGTACGCGGCATCTGTGCATCCAGATCCCGTTCGGCGTATTGATTGAACGCCCCTGCGCTGGCCGCGGATAACAGGATCCCAATCGCCAGTGCCGCGATCTCCCAAGGCGCGAGATTTGCACCGGGTGTGATAGCCAACCCCGCCAGTGCGCTGACCGCGATCGCAACGCCGATGCGAAGCTTGAAGACCGACAGAATATCACGCGCGACACTAGACATTATTAGCTACCATCCGATCAGGTTGCGATCCAACGCTCCGTTAGCTGAGCGGCCATACCTCCGCCAGATACTTCCAGTTAACGTAGTAGTAGAGGACGAAGGACAGGAAGAAGACGGCCACAAGCGTCATGGTTCCGGGCAGCTTGAACGAGTGTCCGGCACCATATGTCCCAACCGTGCCGCCGCCGCCCAAGACAACCGGGCTTGCCTTGATCGATTCGGCGTCCCGCTTCTTGCCGAACAGGATCGACCCGACGACAATCACGATGAAGCAGATGCCGCCGATCGAAGCCAGGACCGCAGATACGCCGTTCAATCCCATCATCAGGAATGCGGCAGGCGGATAGTCAAAGGTCATTGCCGCATCGGAGAAGGTGATGTCCCAGTGCCGCCGCGAGACGCCGAGCGTCCCCGCGCCCATCATGAACAGAGAAATGCCGGCGACGCCAATTGCGAAAAGATAGGGTTGCCATTGCGCAAGCCTCTTGAAAACGAGCTCGCGACGGAACACCAGCGGCACGACCAGGTAGGTCATCGCCATGAAGGCCAGTGTGGTTCCGGCGACAACGGTCGCGTGAAAATGGCCCGGCACGTAGAGCGTGTTGTGCATCAGAATATTGATCTGTTCGGTGCCCATCACGACACCTGAAATTCCGCCCAGGAAGCCGAACAGCACCAACGACATGAACATGCCGGAAAAAGCGGGATTCCCCCACGGGGCCTTGCGCAGCCATTCGAAAATACCGCGGTCGAATCCCCGGCGGCGCTGCGCCACCTCGACCGCGCCCGGAATGCTCATTCCGTGGATCATGCTGCCGAGAACCGCGAGGTAGAGGGCGTAACTCGTATTGAAGATCTTCCACTCGGAGCTCACGCCGGGCTCGACCAGCAAATGATGCGCGCTCGCCAGTTGCAGGAACAGGATATACATCAGGAAGGCCATGCGGCTGACCTTCTCCGAAAGCGGCTTCGCGCCCAGCACCATGGCCGCAATCCCGTACCAGATGGACACCTGCGCCGCCATGTTGATCTGTTGCGACGAATGGCCCATGCCCCACCATACGAGCTTGTAGGTAACCGTATCGATATGGCTGATCAGGCCGACCGACCACAGGAAGGTCGGGATCAGGATGATCGCGCCCGATGCCAATGTGAAGACGGCGATGATCGCGGCCGTCATCGCACCGAAGGTTACCAGGGGTATAGACCCATCATAGGTCCCTTCTTCGCGCGCGATCACGAGTGTCCCGAAGAACACGAAACAAGCGATCAATGTGCCGACCGCGAAGAGGATCAGACCGAGATAGAAATGCGGCGCTGCCTGCATCGGAACGTAGGACGTGAACATGACGCTGCTTTCGCCCTGTAGGACGGCGACATTCGCCATGACCGCACCGCCGAGCATCAAGGCGAATGCCAGCCAGGCGAAGCGCGGCGCCGCCAAGCGACAGTTCAAGAGAAACGCCGAGGCGAAATAGAGCAACGCGACTTCGAAGAAGACGATCCAGAACAACAACACATCGGCGCCATGCGCGGTCAAGGCGAGATAGAACCAATCCGCCGGCAGCAGATGAACCGCAGGCCATCGCGTCAACGCGACCAACAAACCGAATAATCCGCCGACGGCAAGGAACACCACTGCAACGACGGCGTTCGCCTTGATCAGGGTTTCTGCCTTTTCGTCCACGAGCAAACCGGTCTCGGGACAGGTGCGAAATGTGGTGGTCGGATAGGCGCCTGGAATGGCGGTGGCAGTCATAGCTGGGTCCCCTCTCCCGCGTTACTTCTTGTCGACGACGTAAATCTTGCCGACCATCTGATGGTGTCCAATGCCGCAGTACTCGTTGCACACGACGCCGAACTCGCCCGTTTCGGACGGCGTGATCGTCAACACCAATTCGTAGTTGGGATGAACCTGGATGTTGATGTTTGTCGGCTGCAGCGAGAACCCGTGCTGCCAATCCAATGAAGAAAGATGCAGCCGGTAACTTTCGCCCTTTTCCAACTCCAGGATCGGCCACCATTCCCAGAGGCGGCCGAGCATGTAAACCTCGCTGCCGGGTGGCGGCCTGACGACGGGCACGCCGGTTTCGCCTTCCTCGCGCACCTTGTATTTCTCCACCATGGCTTCGGTACGTTCGGCGAAAACTTCCGGGTCTATCCGGTAGGCTTCGTTGGAAAGATTCTGCTCGCCGGTTACATGCCACACGATCATGGTGGCAAACATGACCAGACCCCAAAGGAACGCGATCGCGATCCAAGCGATTTCTTTTTTGTCCAGCGGGTCGTTCCACCAGACGCGGTTTTCAGGGGAATGAATTGCCATTGCTTTTCCCCTCCCTATTTGGCGATTGGGATCTGAGCGACTTCCAAGATCCCCCAGATGATGTAGAAGACCGTTGGAACAGTAACGCCGAGGAACAAGAGCAAAAATGGATTGTCGAGTAGCCGCTGCATTGCCGGGATATGCTCGGGTTGACCTTCGGATTCTGAAGAGCCGCCCGTTACGTTTTCCGTGTCTGACATGTTCTCATCCCCTTCGGTCGATACGGTCGCCGGGATGATTAAGATAGTCGCGTCGCACCGCCCTCGCCTTGACCGCGGTCAAGCACCATACGCGCGCGACATCAAACCAGGTCCGTGAACTGCCGAATGGCGGCAAAAACCAGAAGGGTCAGCCCAAGCAGCAAACCGAAAAAAATGAGTGTTCTGTATTCGAACCGCCGGCCGACCGAGCGTTCGACCCGGTCGAGTATCCAGTCGGACAGGAAATAGAGAATGATCGCGATGGCGATATAGGCGACGCTTTCCATCACGCCCCCCGAATCCATTTGATCGATCCCGCCGGCGAAACAAACAACGCTTTGTCCGCTCCGGCCTGATGAAGAACCTGGGGTGCCGTTTCCAACGGCAGCACGGCCAGGGCAGTCGACAGCGCATCGGACGTCATCGCGCTGCGCGAAATCACCGAGACCGAACGATGGCGTAAGGCACTGCGCCCGGTCGCCGGGTCGAAGAGATGATGATGACGGCCGGCGACATCGAACCGGGTGGCGGCGCCCGCCGATGTGGCCATCGCGCGATCGGAGATGGTCACATGCGCCAGCGTGGTTCCCGGCCGCGCGGGGTCGCCGATGCCGACCCGCCATCCGGGACTCGCCGGCGGCGGCGCCAAAGCCGCGATTTCACCGAGATTGACCAACGTCTGGTCGAAACCTTCATTTTTTAAGATATCGGCAACGCGGTCGGTTATTGCCCCTTGGGCAATCCCGTTCAGCGTTGCGGCCATACCCGGTCGCAGGAACCCGATCGTTAGCGCGCCAACATCGAGTTGGCGATAGTCGACCCGCCGGCGCATTGTTTCGATACTGGCTTTGGCAGGCCCATCGGCCAGGGCGCCAACGCGTCGGAAATGATCCGCATAGATTTGCCATAACGGCTGCACGGTCACATCAAATGCCCCGCCCGTAAGGTGGCTCAGCGACTGCGACTCTTCAAGCAGCAGGCGGAGGTCGAGCGACGGATTGCGAACCACCCCGTCGCGGTTCAACACCGCCAACTCGGATCGATCCCGATACAAGCTGAAGATCGATTCGAGCCGCGTGATCTCGTCAAGACAAACACCCAGAACGCGCCGCGCCATACCGCACTCCGGATGGTAGAGGGTAATTTTGGCCGGCGCGCCGAGGGCGATGCCCGTCCAGGTAAGGGCGTTGACCCGTCCGCCCGAGATTGCCTCGAAGGGCCGGCCAAGAAAGGGCACTCCGAATGCAGCAGCGGCGATGTGCACGACACGGCGGCGCGACCACATGTTTTTCGGTCGGCGGCTCATGGCCGGTCTCTCATATCGGCGGGGGGTGGCTTGCCTTTATTCTCGGCGTCCTCGAACCGCTTTATCAGCCGGTTCGTCAACTGCGGGTCACGGCGCTTACGCCGCTCGGCAAGCGGTGGACAGGTCATATCGTCGTAATGGAGAACCTGACAATGCAGACAATGGATACACTCGTTCGGATTAATGCGGCCGTCGGGTTGAATCGCCTGCACCGGACAGGTGCGCGCGCAGATGTGGCATTGCAACCCACATTGCCAACGGCGTTTGAGCCACTCGAACATCCGCAATCGTGCCGGGAAGGCAAGCGCGCCGCCAAGCGGACAAAGGTACCGGCAGAAGAACCGTTCGACGAACAGACCAAGCACCAAGAGGATCACGGCATACAGGATATACGGCCACGCCCGGTCGAATCCGAGGATGATGACGGTCTTGAACGGTTCGATCTCGGCCGCAACCGGTAATGCAGAAAGTCCGCCCAGGGACAGGCCGAACAACGCAACGAAGGCGATGTACTTGATGGGCCACAAACGTTCATGCAGGGCGAACGGAATTGGCACCTGCGGAACGCGAAGATATCGAGCCACCTTGTTCAAGAGTTCTTGAAGTGCGCCGAACGGACACAGCCAACCACAGAACACACCGCGGCCCCAGAAAATCATGGTGATCGCGACATATCCCCACAGGATGAACACCAGCGGTTCGAGAAGGAATAATTCCCAACTGAAATCCGTCCGGACGGCCTCGGTGAATGTCAGGACGTTCAGCACCGAGAGCTGAGCGTTCGCATACCAACCGATCCAGATCACGGTGAAGAGAAGAAAACCGATCCTTACGACTTGATACAATTGCTGCCGGCGGGCCAGCGCATCTTGAAAGAAGAGAAGCATCCAGAGGACGGCGAGCGCGACCAACAGGATCGCAACATCCGGAAGACGATGTTGCCACACGGAAGCCCAGATAGGCTCGGAATCGGCTTTGACTTGGGCGTCCCCCCTGCCTGTTAGATATGCGGCGGGCAGTTCATACGGCAACGAGAGCACGACTGCCGGGCTGCTCGCACTACCGGCAGGGCTGCGCACCGCGACATCGATACGCCAGGGCGCATCGCCACGAAACCCGGCGGCAGCGCGCAAGACGAACAGCCCGGTTTCGCGCAGGTCCGGGAATTCGCCGATCGACACGCGGTCGACTTGAATTTGATCGGCCGCATCGATCGTAAACGTCTTGTCGGCCTGTACGATCTGGAACCGGTCGAAGACACCGCTGCGGCGATATGCTGTCCCCTTGTAAGAATACAAACCGCGGGCCCCGATGAACACGATATGATCGCCCGGCTTTCTCTGCGCCATGATGCGGTTATAGGTTTTGTCCCCGAGGAGATTCTGTCCAACACGCGCGGGCGTGGCGAGCGCTGCGAAAAGATCGAGGAACGGTGCATCGGGTTTCGGCAGTGCGGCGCCCGGCGGAAAATAGCGGCCGCCGCGCGCGGCAAGCCGAGCCTGCAGGTCACCGATCGTTACACTGAGGCGCCGAATCGATCCGTCCGCAACGAGCGCCGGCCATGCCTCGGGAACGAAACGGTCGATATTGATCGCGGTTCCATCCCCACTCAGGATTTTCCGGCTGCGCGCGACGGCGCGGGCCGACCGGAGGATCGTGTCGTTGAGCACGATCGAGGAAATCGTCGCGCCGCTCACCGCCGATACCGACTCTTTGCCGGGAACCTCTCCCCTCTGGACACGGACCGGGTCACGAATGTTCCGGCCGCGATATTGCGCGACAAAATCGTTCAGGTCCTTGTCAACAACGCCGATGACGAGGATCGGTTCATGGTGTTCGAGGATCTCCGCGCCGAGGATGCGCCCATCAGGGTCCAGCGCGACAAGTACGTCGAGCGGCTTGCCCGAGTATCCCTTGCTCGCAATCACCTGGCGTGAGCGAAACACATACGCGAGCAAACGGTCCTGTCGGTAGACCGGCGCCGACGGTGGTGTTCCTGCGAACGCGCCGACTGCTGTCATCGACGGTACTAATCGGCGTAGCGCAGCCGTATCAACGTCATCCGCCTTCGCCGGCGGCGACCAGAATACGATCAACAGGATGACGGCACAGACCGAAATCTGCTTCCAGATTCGTAGCGCCGTTCGACTCGCCATGGCTTCTGCCCGAAACGGAGAGAGACCGAACTCTACGGTTTCCGGCACGGGACATCCTTGACCGCGCTCAAGCGAGAATGAATTTGCCCGCCGCCGTCGACGGACCGGCACTCCGCCTAAGCGACGGCTTGACGGTGGTCAAGGACGCTTGGGTGGGACGGTCGTACGCTTCAATTCCGTACAGTAGCTTCAGCAAATCAGGAGACAAGGGCCATGAGTATCCAGTCGCCGTCGCGGGTTCTGGCAGTTATTGCCGCGCTCACAACTGGCCTATTCGTCATGTCCGCCGGCGCCGCGGAAAAACCCAAAGCGTCAGATTTAAAAAAACATGGAACAACGCCGGGCGAACGGTATGAACCGTCGCTGGATGTCTTGAAGGAACAGCAGCTCGATGCACCTGGCCAAAAGCCGGGCGTTCCGAAGATGACGAAAAAGGAGTTCAACCGCGCCAAGCAAGTCTATTTCGAGCGATGCGCAGGGTGCCATGGTGTCTTGCGCAAGGGCGCGACCGGCAAGGCGCTGACCACCGACCTCACGCGTAAGCGTGGCTACGATTATCTTCGCGACTTCATCACCTATGGTTCGCCGGGCGGCATGCCGAACTGGGGCACCTCAGGCGATATGACCAAAGATGATGTCGACCTGATGGTGAAGTACCTCCTCAACGACCCGCCGCAACCACCGGAATACGGCTTGAAGGAAATCAAGGCGAGCTGGAAGGTTCACATCCCGGTCGAGAAACGCCCGAAGAAACAGATGAACAAGCTCGATCTCGACAACCTGTTCTCTGTCACGCTGCGCGATAGCGGCGAAATTGCCCTGATAGACGGATACTCGAAAGAGATCGTCCAAATTCTAAAGACTGGTTACGCAGTTCATATTTCCCGGATGTCGGCATCGGGTCGCTATCTCTTCACCATCGGCCGCGATGCGAAAATCAATCTGATCGATCTGTGGATGAAAACACCGAAGACAGTCGCCGAAATCAAAGTCGGACTGGAGGCGCGCTCGGTCGAGACATCCAAGATGAAGGGTTGGGAAGACAAATACGCGATTGCCGGTTCCTACTGGCCGCCGCAATTCGTCATCATGTCGGGCGATACCCTAGAGCCGAAGAAGATCGTATCCACGCGCGGTATGACCGTCGACACCCAGGAGTTCCATCCGGAACCACGCGTCGCAGCAATCGTGGCCTCGCACTACCATCCGGAATTCGTCGTGAACGTCAAAGAAACCGGCAAAATCCTGATGGTGAACTACAGCGACATCAAGAACCTCAAGATTACGTCGATCGACGCCGAGCGGTTCTTGCATGACGGCGGGTTCGATTCGACCGGCCGCTACTTCCTGGTCGCGGCAAACGCACGCAACAAGGTGGCCGTCGTCGATACCAAAAAGAATACCCTGGTCAAGTTGGTCGAGACCGGCATCAAACCACATCCAGGACGCGGCGCGAATTTCGTTCACCCGAAGTTCGGTCCCGTTTGGGCAACCAGTCATCTGGGCGACGAAACGATCGCATTGATCGGAACCGATCCGGTCAAGCATCCCAAGTCAGCATGGAAGGTGGTGCAAACGCTCGAAGGCCAGGGTGGCGGATCGCTCTTCATCAAGACGCATCCCAAATCCAGCAATCTATGGGTCGACACGCCACTCAATCCCGAGGCAGAAATCGCATCCTCGGTCGCGGTGTTTGATCTTACGAATCTCGATAAGGAATACGAGGTTCTGCCAATCGGCGAATGGTCCGGCATCACCGAAGGCGTCCGCCGTGTGGTGCAGGGGGAGTACAACAAACAGGGAACTGAAATTTGGTTCTCGGTTTGGAACTCCAAGAATCAGGAATCCGCGATCGTAATCGTCGACGACAAGTCCCGAAAGCTCAAGAAGGTCATTCGCGACAAACGGCTGGTAACACCCACCGGTAAGTTCAACGTCTTCAACACACGCAACGACGTCTACTGAGTGGACATGGGGCGGGCCAAAACAGCCCGCCCTTTTTCTTTTGAGGCAATCTCCGTGGCTCGACAAACAGACTTCCCAACCAATACCAAGAAGGCCATCGCGCCCGTTTATCTTGTCGGCGCCGGCCCCGGCGATCCGGAACTTCTAACCATGAAGGCGCATCGCTTGCTCGGCGAAGCCGACGTGGTCGTCTATGACCGGCTCGTCGCATCGACTATTCTCGACCTCGTGCCAAAAGGGACGAGCCGCATCTACGTCGGAAAGGCGGCACGATCGCATCATATGGTGCAGGATGAGATCAACGCCCTGCTGGCGAAGCTGGCGCATGCCGGCCGGACGGTCGTGCGCTTGAAAGGCGGCGACCCATACATCTTCGGCCGCGGTAGCGAAGAAGCCATGTTCCTGAAACAACAGGGTGTGCCGGTTCGCGTGGTTCCCGGAATCACTGCCGCCTCCGGATGCGCCGCCGCGCTGGGTGTTCCCTTGACCGAACGCGGCATGGCCACCGGCGTACGCTTCGTCACCGGCCATCGGCAAGCCGACGGACAGCTCGACCTGAATTGGGGGAGTCTCGCCGATCCGGATACCACCCTCGTGCTTTACATGGGCCTCTCGACAATCGGCAAGATCACCGAAAATCTGATCGCCGCCGGTCTCGGCAAGGATACACCGGCAGCCGCCATCGCAAACGGCACCACCGCCAAACAACGAGTCTGCGTCGCAAGCTTGGCGGCATTGCCGGACCGGTTGAGCCGATCCGGCTTCAAGGCGCCGGTCCTAATCGTCATCGGCAAGGTCGCAGCCTACGCCGAAAAATCCGCCGACAACTGGCAGTCAATCGAATTGGCGGCACTTCACCATGGCTAGGATTCCGATGGCTTTTCTCATCGGAGTCGGGCTCTGCTGGTCCAGTCTTGCGCATACCGAACCATCGCCGTCGCGCCAGGCGGAACTTCTACACCGACTGAAACATGATTGCGGCTCCTGCCACGGCATGACGATGAAGGGCGGCCTGGGCCCGCCGTTGCTGCCGATTACCATCGCCGGCAAGACCGACAACGTCCTGATGGATGTCATCTTGCGGGGTGTGCCCGGAACACCGATGCCGCCATGGGATTTCGAACTGTCCAATGGCGAAGCCCAATGGCTGATCCGCCGGTTAAAGGAAGGGCTCGATGACTAAACGGTCCCACGTCACGCCGACGATCCGCCGCCTGTGCTGCGCCGCCTTCGTTGCCCTGCTAGCGGCGTGCACCACGACGCAGCGCGGTACCGGTGACCTCGGCTTGGTCGTGGAGCGCGCCGCCGGCAGCATCCAAGTGATCGACACGACGGAACGGCGCAGTGTGGCGACGGTGCCCGGGCTCGGCGATCTGTCCCACGCATCAGCCGTGTTTTCCCGGGACGGGCGATATGCCTTCGTGTTCGGGCGCGATGGCGGCCTCAGCAAGGTCGACCTCGTAGCCGGTAGGATCGTCAAGCGCATCATTCAAGCCGGCAACAGCATCGGCGGCGCCATCTCGCAGGACGGCACGCTCATCGCTGTCTCGAATTACAAGCCCGGCGGGGTGCGCGTCTTCGATGCGACCACGTTGGAGCTGGTGGCCGACCTGCCCGCAACCTATGGAGGCGGCGGCGCGCGCTCCAAGGTCGTCGGCCTTGTCGACGCCCCCGGTCAGCGTTTCGTCTTCACTTTGTACGACGCCGGCGAAATCTGGATCGCCGACTTTTCCGAGCGCGGCTCCCCGCAGGTCCAGAAATTCAAAGATGTCGGTCACCTGCCGTATGACGCGCTGATCACGCCGGACGGCCGGTATTATTTGGCAGGCCTATTCGGCGAAGACGGCATAGCGAAACTCGACCTGTGGCACCCGGATCTCGGCGTGCGGCGAATCCTCGACGGCTATGGCCGCGGCAAGAAGAAACTTCCGGTCTATAAAATGCCGCACCTCGAAGGCTGGGCCAGTGCCGGTAACGTGCTTTTCCTGCCCGCCGTGGGCCAGCACGAGGTACTCATCGTCGACCGCACGACTTGGCGCGAGGTCGGGCGAATCCCTGTCCATGGACAGCCCATTTTCGTCGTCGCCCGACCTGACGGTCGGCAGGTCTGGGTCAACTTTGCGCATCCGCGTAACGACGTGGTGCAGGTCATCGACGTGCCGAGCCGTAAAATCATCCGCAGCCTAAAGCCCGGCAAGGCAGTGCTCCATCTGGAATTCACACCACGCGGCGAGCAAGTTTGGCTCTCGGTTCGGGACGAGGACCGCGTCGAAATCTACGACACGAACAGTCTTGCCCGGCTGACCACGTTGCCCGCGGCCAAACCGAGCGGCATCTTCCTCACCGCCCGCGCCCATCGAATCGGATTGTGAGCGGACGATGATCGAACTGGACACCGTCGACAAACGCCTCCTGGACGAGTTTCAGCGCGGGTTTCCCCTCACCACCCGACCCTACGCGGCCTTGGCGGAAAAGTTGGGTCTCGGCGAAGACGAAGTGATGGACCGGTTGCAGGCATTGCACGGGAGCGGCGCCGTATCGCGCATCGGCGCCATCGTGGCCCCACAACGCGCCGGGTGGAGCACGCTTGCCGCGATGGCCGTGCCACCCGACCGGTTGAACGCGGTCGCCGACCTCGTCAGCGCCTACCCGGCGGTCAATCACAACTATGAGCGCGAACACCGGCTGAATCTTTGGTTCGTCATCACCGGTCCGGACGAAGGATCGGTCGGCCGCGTGCTGGAGGATATCCGATCACGCACCGGCATCGACGTTTTGGATTTACCGATGATCGAAGCGTATCGGCTGGACTTGGGATTTCCGTTGCAATGGACCTGAACGCATTCGATAGAAGTTTGTTAGCGGCGATCGAGGAAGGATTACCGCTCGAGCCCGCGCCCTATGCGCGTGTGGCCGAGCGCCTAGACACCACGGAACAAACGGTACTCGACCGACTCGCCGCGCTTCAGGCGGCGGGCATTATTCGCCGATTCGGAGTGATCGTGCGCCATCGCGAACTAGGCTATACGGCGAATGCAATGACGGTCTGGGATGTGCCGGATCATCGGGTGCGCGAAGCCGGCCGACGACTCGCCGAGATGTCCGGCGTGACATTGTGCTATCGCCGGCCGCGCCGGCCGCCGGCATGGCCCTACAACCTGTTCGCCATGGTGCACGGCCGCGACCGCGACGCCGTCCTTCACCGCGTGGATCAGATCACCGGCCAAGCGGGTTTGGGCGACGCCCCCCGGGCCGTCCTGTTCAGCCGCCGCCGTTTCAAGCAGCGCGGCGCGCGCTATTCGCCGGGCGCAGAGATCGAAGTTCAGCGGGAGATGGCATGATGGATGCCGTGGATCGGCGGATCATCAACGGGCTACAAGGCGGACTGCCTCTATGCGAGCGTCCGTATGCGGAAGCCGCGCGGCAACTCGACCTAACGGAAAAAGAACTGATCGACCGGCTCGGCAATCTCCTGGCGGAGGGCGTCTTGAGCCGGTTCGGCCCGATGTTTCATGCGGAGCGTCTGGGCGGCGCCCTGACGCTGGCCGCGATGGCGGTTCCGCCGGACCGCTTCGACGCGGTCGCGGAGATCGTCAATGCCTTTCCCGAGATCGCACACAACTACGCCCGGGACCATGCGCTGAACATGTGGTTCGTCGTGGCGACCGACCGGCCGGATCGCATCGCCGACGTACTAGACGCCATCGAGTACGAGACCGGCTTGACTGTCTACAACATGCCGAAGATCGAGGAGTTCTTCGTTGGGTTGAGGTTCGTCGCATGACCCGGGCCGCAAGATCGCCTCGCCTTGCGACGGCCGCCTCCAAACCGACGGTCGATACCGTCGACAGGCGTATCATCGAAGCCACGCAAGGGGGACTGCCCCTCTGCGAACGCCCCTATCGTACGGTTGCCCGGCAGACCGGCATCGGGGAGGCGGAGGTGATCGATCGCCTCGGGTCCATGTTGCGCGACGGCACCATCCGCCGCATCGGCGCGGTGCCGAACCACTACGCCCTCGGCTACCGGGCGAACGGCATGTCTGTGTGGGACGTGCCCGACGATCGGGTGCGGGAGCTCGGGGGCCGCATCGGTGCACTCGACTACGTCAGCCACTGCTATCACCGGCCGCGCCATCTTCCCCTGTGGCGTTTCAACCTATTCGCCATGGTGCACGGACGCTCGCGCGACGAGGTCGGGCACCAGATTCAAGGGATAGCGGATATCCTCGGCGACGCATGCCGGGCCCATGATGTGCTGTACAGCACACGCGTTCTCAAGAAGACCGGCCTACGACTGACCGGCAAAGGAGACTAGGATGTTTCGTCTCACGCAATTCATGCAAGAACTGGTGACGCAGACACCGGTTCGCCACGCGAGTCCGCCCGGCCCGGTCGTGATCTGGAACCTGATTCGCCGCTGCAACCTCAACTGCAAGCATTGCTATTCCCTGTCCGCGGACGTGGATTTCGAGGGCGAACTGGGCACCGAGGAAGTGTTCAAGGTGATGGATGACCTCAAGCGCTTCCGCGTACCCGTCCTGATCTTGTCCGGCGGCGAGCCATTGCTGCGTCCCGACATTTTCGAAATCTCACGACGTGCCAAGGACAAGGGCTTTTATGTCGGGCTGTCGACCAACGGGGCGTTGATCGACGAATCGATGAGCCGAAAGATCGCTGAGATCGGGTACGACTATGTCGGCATCAGCCTGGACGGCATCGGCGACGTGCATGACCAGTTCCGCCGTAAGGAGGGTGCGTTCGACGCATCCTTGCGCGGCATGCGGCTATGCCGCGATCTCGGCATCAAGGTCGGCCTGCGTTTTACCATGACCGACAAGACAGTGCCGTCGTTGCCCGCGCTGCTCGACCTCGTCGAGGAAGAAGACATCGACAAGTTCTACCTCTCGCATCTGGTCTATGCAGGACGCGGCAACCGGTATCGCGAGGACGACACCTATCACCAAGTAACGCGCAAGGCGATGGATCTGGTGTTCGAGCGATGTTGGGATTACGTCCAGCGCGGCGTGCCGAAGGAATTCGTAACCGGCAACAACGACGCGGACGGTGTCTATTTCCACTATTGGGCACAACGAAAGTTCCCGCAGCTCGCCGACCACATCCGCGACAAGCTGGCCGCCTGGGGCGGCAACGCCTCCGGTGTGAATGTCGCGAACATCGACAATCTGGGCAATGTTCATCCGGATACATTCTGGTGGCATTATTCGTTAGGCAATGTGCGCGAACGGCCCTTCTCGGATATTTGGCAAGATGTCTCCGACCCGATTATGGCGGGATTGAAACAGCGGCCGCGGCAGATCAAGGGCCGCTGCGGCGCCTGCGCTTATTTCGACATCTGCGGCGGTAACACGCGGGTGCGCGCCCTGCAGATCGCCGGCGACCCCTGGGAGGAAGACCCCGCCTGCTATTTGACGAATGCAGAAATCGGAGTCGCGTCGGACGAGTCGCAACGGCGAATTACGATGACCCCCTATCAGAGGAAGCGTGTTGCGGAACCAGCGGAATAACGCGATCGTCCGAACCCTGGCGACATTCGTCATCGGCCTTGCCGCGTTTCCGGCGGCGGCGCAGACGAAACCGGACGGCGCAGCGCTCTATCAATCGAAATGCGCGGAATGCCACGGTGCAAATCGCCTGGGTCGGCTGGGACCGGCATTGCTGCCGGAAAGCCTGAAGCGTCTGCGCCCGAAATGGGCAACACGGGTCATTGCCAAGGGCCGCGCTGCCACGCAGATGCCCGGCTTCGACACAGAGTTGAACGGCGAACAAATAGCCGCACTGGTGGATTTCATCTACACGCCGCTGCAGACGGTGCCGCATTGGGGTTTGGCCGAGACGCAGGCGAGCCACGCCGTTTATGAATCCGCAAAACCGCCGGCGGACACGCCGATTTTCAGTGCCGACCCGCTGAACATTTTCGTCGTGGTCGAGAGCGGCGACAATCATGTGACGATCCTGGATGGCGACCGGCTTGAGCCGATCACGCGATTCAAGAGCCGTCTGGCGTTGCACGGCGGCCCAAAGTTCACCCAGGATGGGCGCTTCGTCTTCTTCGCCTCCCGCGACGGCTGGATCACGAAATACGACCTCTACGCGCTGCGCGTCGTGGCCGAGATACGTGCCGGCATCAATACCCGCAACATCGCCGTGTCGCCCGATGGCAGCGTCGTCGCCGTCGCCAACTACCTTCCACACACGCTGACACTGTTGGATGGCAAGGACCTAAAACCGATCAAGGTCATTCCGGTTAAGGACCGCGACGGAACGGAAAGCTCGCGGGTCAGTGCCGTTTATCAGGCGGCGCCGCGCCAGAGCTTCATCGTCGCGCTAAAGGATATTCCCGAACTTTGGGAAATTTCCTATGCCGAAAAACCACCGCCGGTCTACCCGGGCCTGGTCCACAACTACGAAAAAGGGATGGTCGAAGCCCTTGCCGAACCCGGCCGATTCCCGATCCGGCGTATCGCCTTGGATGAACCGCTGGACGACTTCTTCTTCGATCAGAAGTACCGACACCTGGTCGGCGCGGCCCGGTCAAGCAAGAGCGCCGTGGTGGTCAATCTAAACGTGGGCCGCCCCATCAAAACGTTACCGCTCGCCGGCCTGCCGCATCTCGGCTCCGGCATCAGTTGGTCCTACAAAGGGCGCCGGGTGATGGCCACGCCGCATCTCAAGGACGGTGCCCTCACCGTCATCGACGCGATGTCATGGGAGGTCGTCAAACGCATCCAGACCCTAGGTCCCGGCTTCTTCCTGCGAAGCCATGAGAAGTCGCCCTATGCCTGGGTCGATGTCTTTTTCGGACCTAACCGAGATGCCGTGCATGTGATCGACAAGAACACGTTGGAGATCGTAAAGACGCTGCGTCCCGCGCCGGGTAAGACCGCCGCCCATGTGGAGTTCACCCGCGACGGGCGCCATGCCCTCCTCAGTATTTGGGATATGGACGGCGCCATCGTGGTCTACGACGCCAAGACACTGCGGGAGGTCAAGCGCCTGCCCATGGTGAAGCCATCGGGCAAGTACAATGTCTTCAACAAGACACGGCGATCCGAGGGGACGAGCCACTAGCCGTTCAACGCAGGGCCTTCCGCCGTGCCGCCCACATGTCCGTCGCGGTCTGCTGCGCCTGTAGCGGCGTATCAGCCTGCCCCAAAACGCGAAGCGCTATGGCTGCTGTCCCTATTACCGCGGCGATGGGCGCTTCCACCTCATACTCACCGCGCCAAAGCGCTTCGATTTGCGCCGGAACGAGAGGTTCGCGCCGCCAAGGATACCGCGCCCCGTCAGCCATCGCCGGCCACGTCTCCTCACCCTGCTTGCCGTCCCGCAGGGTGACCGTAAGGCACGGCTTTTCAGGATTGCGCTGAACTTCGCCGCCGCCGCCTTTGAACGCGGCGAAATACCGCTGACCCAACCGCACTGCGGCAGCGCAATGGGTCGATAAATAGTTAGGGTGGAACACGCCCTGCACCTGGCAGGGCGCGGCAAAGGGGTTCAGCATCCGGCCGAACGTATTGGAAGCTGTTCGCACGCCGAGGATGGGCCGCATGTCGAAGAGGCCCTGCAACGGAGCGCAAAAACCATCCAACGGCAGATAGGCGAAGTTCTCGCGATCCAATCGGCGCGCCGCGTCCTCCGCGTCTCGACTAGGTGCGATACCAATCGCGGCAAGCGCTTTCGGCGTACTGGCGGCCCCTTCACCAGGGATTCCGTGCATGAGCACACGCACGCCGTTTTCCGCGAGTAACCGGGCGGCCAGAATGAAGTACGGCAGCTGCTTGTGGCGGTCGGCGTAGGAAGGCCAGTCCAGCATGGCATGCGCGAAATCCGGTATCGTCATGGCCGCGCGGCTCGCCTGGACAAAGCCGGCCAACTCATCCGGCGTTTCCTTTCGATAGCGCATCAAAACCAGTAAGGCACCAAGCTGTTCGGGTTCGACCATGCCGCTGAGGATCATCCCCATCGCCTTCGCAGCCTCTTCCTGCGTCAACGCGCGGGACAGCGACGGCCCTCGACCGACAGTGCGAATGAATTGGGCAAACGGGTGTGGCTCCGATCGGCTTTCATCGCCGGCTTCGGATACCGATTGCACCTCGACCTGTCGGAACACTCCTTCCATCCTAATCCAATGCCCTGTGGCAGTTAGGCAGCACCGCGCCATTTTCGACCGTGCGCGCAGCCAATGCCTTGATGATCGTCAAGCGCAGCAGCGGAAAGATTTTCGGGACAGATATGGAACGAGGCACGATGCCAGTTCGGTTCGCCCAAGACCTACTTCAGGTCAGCCCGTTGTTCGAAAAGGCCGGGCCCGAAAGATTGGGCCACTTCGGCGACATCATCGTTGCCGCTGGCGTAGGGCTTGTACGCCATATCCTGAATGAGAATGTGGGCGTTCAGCCACCGCTTCAGATACACGAGCAATTCGTCGGATATCGGGGAATCGTCGCCCGCCTGCAGTTTTGTGCGGATCTCATAGACACGTTCGGTGAACTCGACATGCTCGTCCTGGTGTGGGGTCAAGCCGGGAAATCCGCAGACCTGCATGACCTTTTCTTCCCGGGCGAAATGGATTTCCGTGTATGCGATCAACCTGTCGAACACATCCTGCAGCAACTGCGTATTCCGTTCACCGCTTGTCAATTCATGCAGCAAGTTGATCAGTTCGATCAATGCCTTGTGGTCGGAATCGATTAGGTCCACACCGACGCTCATGGAGTCTGACCACTCGTAAAAGCTCAAGAGCGTGATCCTTGTTCAACGTCTTCTCACACACATGGGCTGCCTAGCATTGTAATTGGCACAATGCGCGGCATGGACCATGTTCAAGGGTACAGAAGCCGCCTTGCCGAGTAACGCGAAAAATCGGCGAAGGTTCTCGGCACGACGATGCCTGATACAAATGAAACAAAATTCCTCGACCGCGACATAAAGTCGAAACGCCTCTCCCCGATATTCCAAGCGCTCTTGCACGGGGCTATCGCCGATATGCCCACGACCCTCATTGAGATGTTGCAGGAGCCTTTAATGAATGGAGAGGATAGATGAAATTACATTTGAATCACGCGCAGGCCGCCGTCCTTATCGGATTGTGCCTAGCATTCGTTTCGGGCAACGCTTACGCAGAAAACAACACCGCATCGCACAATGCCGCGCTGCGGAAGGCCTGCGTCCAACAGGACGGCCGATTCGAACAGTCATGGATTTACAACGATCAGGGCGTGCAGTGGGGCAAGGTCGTATCTTGCACCACCAGTTCAGGCTACGTCCGGTGTCAGGATAATCATTGCCGGAGCGGCCGGTGGATCCTGCGCGACGGCGCAACGGCATCCAACGCAGGTTCGGGCGACAAGGGCACCGTCAAACAATTCCTGGCCGAACCTGCGGCCTTTTCCAAGGCTCTTGCAGCACTTTCCAGAAAGTAACGTTTGACGCCGTAGCCCAAGTCATAAGGGTCCCCGAGGTCGACCCGGACCAAGCCGCCTGGCAAACGAACCACGGGGACCCGTAAAGTGAACACCGATTGATATGACGCCCTGCACGGTGCGCCCGGTCTCCGCCCGCAACGGCAAGACCGCATTGGCGTTTGTGTGCATTGTGCGGCAGCACAGCGCGCATCTGTCACATTGGGTTAGATTTGCCAAGCAGGTTTTTGTTCAGACTTCGGGTCGAACGGCAACCTAGCCAAAGCGCAAGAATATCAAACGATCGAAAGGCCGCAGTTCGCGGAGGATGTTGATGAAGCGCCGGCGCTGTTTCCTGTCCGTTGCGTCCCACAGTGTGCGGACGGAGTTTTCCGCGGCGTCGAACATGCGATTGAACTCGTCCCGCTTCCGGTAGGCCACCGGCGCCTGTTGGCGGCATTTCTTCAAAAGATACTCGTACACCGATGCTTCCCATTTGACCTTGTTGACCTGAGCAAGATCGTTGAAATCCGGCGGCGCGTGCCGGTAGGGCCAAACCTTCTTCATCTGCATATTCAGTTCGTCGATGCAGTCGGAATAGACATAGACGCCGTTGCGGCGGCGCAGAGATGACAACATGTCACGGATCGGTCGAAGCGCCTTCCTGGCCGCCTTCGGACCGTCTTTATCCAGCGCTACGAAACCGCGATCCACGATGGCTCCGATCTCGTCGAAGGTGGACGCCCATTTCGGATCGTCGGCGAAACTGTCGGGCGGCGCAGACTTCCATCGTTTTTCGATTTCAAGCCACGCATCCTTGAACAGTTCCAGTTCGAAGGCGCCCGGATCGCTATTGTTGCGACGGAAATAAAACAGTGCGCTGCGATAGTGCGAAAACGCCTGTGCGACGGATTCGTTGAAGGCGGCCATTGTCCCGGCAGTTGCGCCCGAGGCGAAAACCGGGACGACGATGCAAATGACGAGAGCCGCTTTCAACGGCGCGATCAGAAATTGCCTACCCTTCATTCGTCATTCCGGACCCAAAGACAAGTTGGTGTTTCGTCGACCGAGCATATTCTTTATATTCGAAAAATAGAATGTGAGGGACGATTAAATCATGCCGCTTTCGAAAGTGCGACGATTCAATTTTCCGGCATTCGTTGCCGCCTTTCTTTGCGTCTCGGTCGCGGTCGCAAAAGACCTGCCGGAACCCGAACTGACCGATGACGGCCTGTATACGCAGCCATGGTTCCTCAGTAGCTTTCTCGACCTGCAGGAAGACCTCGCCGACGCCAAGAAGGACGGCAAGACCCTGGCCGTCCTCTGGGAACTGCGCGGTTGTCCCTATTGCAAGGTGCTGCACACAACGAATTTCGTGCGGCCGGAAATCCTGGAGCTGATGCGCAGTAAGTTCGTCGTCTTGCAGCTCAACTATCTCGGCGGCCGACAAGTGACCGACTTCGACGGCGAGGAAATCAGCGAGAAGAAACTCGCCCGGAAGCATGGCGTCCGGTTCACCCCGACCATCCAATTCTTCGGCCCGGAGTCCGATGGAAAGAGCGGCGCGAAGAGAGAGATCTTCCGCATGGCCGGCTACTACAAGCCGTTCCACTTCCTCGCGATGCTGGAGTATATCGACCAGGGCGCCTATCGGGACACACCATTCCGAAAATTCCTGGCGAGCAAAGCCAAGGCGATGCGCGCCAAGGGAATTGACGTAAACGCGTGGTAGCCCAGCCTACATAGCTCAGGACGACGCATGCAGGACGTTTGGCTGAACGGCCTCCCGGGCGGGCTGTTGATCGGTATCAGTGCGGCGATCTATTCACTTGCGGACGGCCGCACCGCGGGAATAAGCGGTATCGTCGAACCGCTGGCAAGCAAGTCGGAGGCTGCGGACCGACGGCGGAACACCCTGTTCGCTGTCGCAATGGTGGCCGGCATGGCGCTACGCCGGGCCTAAGCGACACGAAACAGCTTCGATTAAACCGCCAGGTCGGTCCGCGCCCAATCGGAATTGCCCCGGATTTTTGCCCTTCCTATCCCCAAATATCGTCGGCGATAGAGCGATACCAACCGTCCGCATAGAGCGCTTCCTGCTTCCGGAAAGTATCGTCCGCACCGGATGGACTTAGCCCGCCGGACCCTTTGATCTTGATGATCTTACCGCCCTCGTAGCCATACACCATCGCAACCGAAATACCGTAATCGGGCGAAACGAGGCTATAGCAGGTGTTGACGAATTTGGGCTGGCCCGGCGATTTCCCGCCCAGCAGCTCGGCGACCGCGGCGGCGCAGACCTTCGCCTGGGTCGACGCGGAGAAACCCGATTTCGGCATGGGTGCCGCAATCGACGCATCACCGATGACATGCACGCCTTTCTGCAAGGTCGACTCGAAGGTCTTCTGGTCGACCGGACACCAACGGGTGGCATCGGCCAATCCAGAATCCCGGGCGATCTTGCCGGCCTGTTGCGGCGGGATGAAGTTGATCACGTCGCCCTTGTATTTGTCGAAATCGCCATGCAGCGTCATGTTCTTGACGTCGACCCGCTGCACCACCCCATCGTTGTCGATGTTTTGGTAATCGATCATGCCCTTGTAGAGCTTGTTCCACCCCTCCTTGAACAAACCCTGCTTGGAGAATTTCTTTTTCGGGTCCAGCACGACGATCTTCGATTTCGGCTTGTGCTGCTTGAAATAATGGGCGACGAGGCTGATCCGCTCGCCTGGACCTGGCGGGCACCGGAACGGATTTACCGGCGGCGAAATGATGAAGGTGCCGCCGTCGTCCATTGCCTCCAATTGCTTACGCAGCAACATGGTTTGTGGACCAGCTTTCCACGCATGCGGGATCTTGGCGGCATCCGCTGCGCTCATGCCCTTTACCGCATCCCAGCGAAAATCGATGCCGGGCGAGACGATACAGCGATCGAACGGCAGCGATCCTCCATTCTTGAGCGTGACCATTTTCTTGGCCCCATCCACGGAGACCGCCCAATCGTGGACAACTTTGACGCCGATGCGCTTCAGCCCGTCATAGGACTGCGTGATGAAGTCCATCTCTTTAAAGCCGCCGATGACCGTGTTGGAAAAAGGACAGGTCAGAAAGTTCTGCGACGGTTCTACCAGCGTCACCTCGACGCCCGGACTGAAACGCTTGAGGTAGCGGGCAGCGGTCGCCCCGCCGAAACCGCCGCCCACCACGACGACTTTCGCGTTGGCGGCCGACACGATGGCCGGCGACATGACTCCGGCGGCCGTTGCCGCCGCCAAGGATTGATTGAAATCTCGTCTCGAAACCTTGCGCATAACGCCCTCCCCTACCTCAAGCTCGAAAAATAAGTCGAAAGCGATTTGATCTCCGCCGGCGAAAAGCCCTTGGCGATGCGGTTCATGACCGTCCCCTTGCGCTTATCCTCGCGGAAGGCGTTCAACATCGTTTCTATATACTCGGCGGGTTTTCCCCGGATACTCGGCATTGCGCCAATGCTTTTTCCATTGGCGCCATGACACGAAAAACAGGTATTCGCCAGCACCGGCGAGGAAGCCTGGTCTGCATTTGCAGGAAGCGGGCTCGCGGCAAGCACCAGTGCGGCGCCTGCAAACAACAGGTTTCGAGAGTTCATTTCGCCCTCCCTATTTGGCTAATCTTAGATTGAAACACATTCAAACTTTAATATGTGATTGCGCCGCCGTATAGCGGGAAAATCCAAGATGACCTTGGTGGACGCCAGGACTCGCTAACTGTCCCCGGAAATCCACATGCGGCGCAACAAACGGTCGATCGGGGCGAAGTCGTCAGTCAAGAGGACGCCCAGGCGATTGATACGCTCGGGTCTAAGCCCGACCCGCCACCAATTGCGCGGCTGCCCGTGGGCCGCCTCGAAGTTGGCCGGCAGTCCGGAACTCCGATCGGCCGCGTAAACAATAAAGGACGCACGGCGCGAGTCTTGGAGATCTTCCGGCGCGGTCCAAATCTCGACCATCTTGAATCGTCGTCGCAGTGTAACGATGAGACTTGCGAGCAACCTTGGCTCCTCGGGATCGTCGACCACGTTCAGCACATAGAATCCCCGCGCCGTCAGCCTAGACGCCACTTGCGCATGGAATTCGTCGGTTATCAGATGCGCCGGGATAGCAATGTCATGGAACGCATCGCCGAATATGACATCGAACTTCGTTTGATCCGACACCGCGGCTAACGCGATCCGAGCATCGGCATTCACGATCCTCACGTTCTCACCGGGGCGAAACCAAAGCTCTTGCCGGGCGAGTTGCGTCACCATCGGATCGACTTCCGCGATCGTCATGCGCATCTCCGGCTGACGCGACAGCCAACCCCGCGGCAGCGTATAACCGCCACCACCGACGAAAAATGCAGAGAATTGGCCCGTGTCGAATTTTCGGCGCGCAATCTCGTCGACCAAATGGACATACGGAGTCGCAAAATAGTCCGGATCGCGCTCGTCGTTGATGCTGTGGACCAGATGGTCAAGCGCCATCAACCGCGAAGCGCGCTCGGTAATGCTAGCCGCCGGATCGACGCGAATGCAGTAGTACCGGCTTTCCCACTGACACGGCGTCGCGAATGCCGACGGTGTCGACCCGGAGAGCGCGGCATACCCCATAGCGACCCCCAACGAGATCCCAAGCACCCGTATCAATGGCTTCGTCATGAACAGAACGCCAAGCAAGGCGTTGACGGCAGCGACCATCCAAATCGTGCCAACCGACCCGATCAGCGAGATGAAGACGAAGCCGGCCAGGAAGGTGCCAAGTATGCCGCCGATTGCGCCAGCGGCCAGCATCTCGCCGATATACCGCCCCCTTACGTCGCCGCCCCGACGAACAACGTATGTGGTGGCGAGCGGCTGCACGACACCCGCCGCCAGACTTGGCAGCAGGAAGGCCGACGACGCCGTAAACAAGATCGACAATGCGAGAGAGTTTTGATCGCTGGATATCGACAGTGCGACGACCCGATTGATCGGCAGGATCATAACGGTGAAGAACGCTCCAATCATGAAGGCGATGCCAATTGCAGCCTTCAACGCGGTGGCAAAACGATCGGCTAATTGCCCGCCGGCCCAATGGCCTATTGCCAATCCGGCCAACACGACGCCAATGATCGTCGTCCATGTGTAGAGCGACATGCCGAAATAGGGCGCCAACAGGCGGCCGGCAGTGATCTCAACCACCATCGCCCCAGCCGCGTTCAAACCGACGGCCAGGATCAAAACCCAACGATCCAGGACTATCATCCTATTCTGATGATCTAAATCCCTGCTTGGCATTGGATCCAAATCTAAACCTTGATCGTCAACGTAGGTGTGCCCACATAGTTAATTGGTCTTCCGAACTCGACATTCTCCAATGAACCTGAGATATTCCCGGCCGCTTGACGGCATTTGCTAGAATATGCTTGAAGGCTCAACATTCATAGAAATTGCGATGAGCAGAGGTGTCCGAATGGCAAAACGCCAGCAAGCCGTGCTGAATGCACAACGCGCCAGCGCGTTGTTAAAAAGCATGTGCAATGAGCACCGGCTCTTAATCCTATGCCAACTTGTGCCAGGTGAGAAAACCGTATCGGAGTTGCAGGAAATTTCGGGCCAACGCCAAACCGCTGTTTCTCAACATCTTTCTCGATTGCGCAAAGACAAGCTTGTGGACACGCGACGTGACGGCAAGAACATCTATTATTCGCTTTCCGGCAATGAGGTAATCGCTGTTCTGGAAACGCTTTACAGCCTCTATTGCGACACGGAAGCCAAATTGACGCTGAACGCCGAGAGCGGCGATCCAAAGGTCGTGTCCCTGCGCTAGAACGGTTGTCGGGTCGTTCAGAAATCCAGATCGTCCTGAATTTTCTCTATTCCGGCCTTAGCGCAGTCCTCGTCCGCCTTGCCGCCGGGCGCACCGGATACGCCGACCGCCCCGACGAGTGCGCCGGCCGCGCGGACCATTACGCCGCCGCCAATCATGATCACGCCGGGAATGTTACGGACGCCAGACGCCTCTTTGCCCGCTTGCGTCAGTTCGGCCATTTCCAGCGTGTCGGTGCGGAAAGTAACCGCGGTGTACGCTTTCAATCGGGCCGTCTCGGGCGTGTGCGGACCGGCAAATCGATCGCGCAGCAAAACCTGAAGGACTCCGCTGCGATCCACGACCGCCACGGTGACCTGGTAATCGTCCCCGCGGCAAGCGTCTAGCGTCGCCTTCGCCAACACCATCGCCAATTCCGGGGTCAGCGATTTCGACGTTACCAGGTTTTCCGATGCCGAAACGTTGTTCGACATAAGACCGGCCGCAATCGTCGCGGTCGCGGCAAACAGTTTCATACGCATTCGAGCGGCTCCCCAGTCTCCTGTCGTCATAAAGATCAATTTGTCGGCGTGTCCTTACCCTGGTTCCCTTGAACGAGACCTTTTGTGATTTCGTCCAAATAGCCCCAGAAGAATGCCTCGTCGATATATCCGGTCATGCGACCGACCTCGCGTCCTCCGTCGACAACGACGAATGTCGGTGAGTAACGAATTCCTTTGATGTGTCGCAGGTACCTCGGCCATTCATCGTCCATGTCGACGCGACGCAATGGAAACGACCGCCCCACATCCGTATCGGCGTAAATGTCGCCCACTTCCGAGTTCCAACGCTCGCAATACTCGCACCCTTGTGCCTCGAACATGATCAGTTCGGAAGAAACGGCACGCGCGAGCGGAATGAATGCGAGCATTACCGCCAGCAAGCATGCCGCAGCAGCGGCCCCTCTAGCCCGCCTAGTTCTTTCTGAGCAAGAATCGAAAGACACCGTCAGTCTCATTCCATTCGATAAGCTCGTGCCCGGTCGAACGACTGAAAGCTTCGAAATCTTGGACCGCAGCAGGGTCCGTTGCTAGGATCTCCATCTCCTCGCCGACCTCGATCAGTGCGATCGCTTTCTTCGTCTTAAGAATTGGCAACGGGCAATTCATTCCCTTCGTGTCCAAGGTGTGACTCACCATTTCCCTCTCCTTCAAGAAACCGATTTTTTTTGTTTTCGTTGCTCACCCTTGCCGCTTTTTTTAGCACTAAACGGGTGAAAAACATATTCAGAAAATGTAATGTGACTTGGATTGAGACTCTTTGAAGGCGCCGTAGCGATGGAAGAACTCCCTCTGACCACGACAATTGGAATTTTCGGCTTCCTTCTGGGATGTGTTTTCGGGGCAACCGCACAACGGACGAACTTCTGCACCATGGGCTCGATCTCGGACATGGTCTTCATGGGGAATTGGGACCGGTTCCGGGCATGGTTGCTGGCCATTGCAATCGCAATTCTCGGCACGCAAATCCTGGCTGGATCCGGCGCGATCGACCTCAGCAAATCGATCTATTTGACGCCGAATCTCGGATGGGCGGGCGCCATCGTCGGCGGCCTCATGTTCGGATTCGGGATGACGCTCGGCGGCGGTTGCGGCAGCAAGACCCTGGTGCGACTGGGCGCCGGCAATTTGAAATCGGTCGTCGTTGCCCTGTTCCTCGGAATCTTTGCGTATATGACTCTACGGGGGCTCATCGGTCTCGCGCGGCTTCAACTCGAAATCACGAATATCGATCTCGCCGGTGCGGGGCTCCAATCGCAGAGTATCCCTGGTTTACTGGAGGCGGCGAGCGTCGATACCGCGGCCGCGCAATGGATCGTGACCGGCATATTCGTCGTTGGCCTGCTCTGGTTCTGTTTCAAATGTCCGTCCTTCCGGGCTTCGCCCAAGAATATCGTCGGCGGATTGATCATCGGTCTGCTGACGCCGATTGGCTGGTACATAACCGGTGTCATCGGGGCCGACGATTTCGAACCGACTGCATTGGCCTCGGTGACCTTCGTCGCCCCTGTCGGACAGAGCATTCAATACTTGATGACGTTTACCGGCGCCACGATCAGCTTCGGCATCGCGACGGTGGGTGGGGTCATCGTCGGCGCGTTCATAGCCGCGAAAATCTCCGGCGAATTTCGTTTCGAATCCTTCACCGACGTCAGCGATATGCAGCGCAATATGGTCGGGGGGGCGCTGATGGGGTGCGGTGGCGTGCTAGCGCTGGGTTGCACGATCGGCCAAGGCATCACCGGCATGTCCACGCTGGCGATCGGCTCGCTTATCGCCTTTGCATCGATCGTGACCGGCGGCGTCTACGGCATGAAATATCTCGAGGAAGGCAGCCTGGGCGCTGCACTCAAGGCAATGGCGGGCCGTCCGTAACGTCGCTTAGGCGCACGGCCTGCAGATCGGTCATCCCGCGGTGCGTCATTCGCAGCCGGGGAACTCGTCGGCATCCATCTTGGCTTCATACGGTGCGGCTACGTCGGCACCCGCAACGAGACTCGGCCGCACTTCATCCCAATTCTCCGGACTAAGATCGACCAGCCAGCCCGCTTCATACGGGTCGTCGTTGCAGGTATCCGGTTTCGCGGTGACGGCTTCATTGATCGCAACCACCTCGCCTGCCACCAGCGACCGGGCCGGCCCGACCCATTTCCCCGACTCGACGGTCGCGCAGGACTTTCCCGCTCGAACCTTGCGCCCAGCCTTCTTCGGCGTGACCGCAACCAATTGTCCCGCCAAGGCGGCGGCGACCGCGGTCATGCCGACGCGGACATTGCCGTCTCCTAGCTCCTTGTACCAGACATGATTTTCTACGTCGTAGAGCAATTCATCAGGCAGGTTGCATCCACGGACTATCGGCATTTCTTTAGCTCCCCCAATCCTATCCGGCCTGTGCGCGCAGCGGCCGCGACGAACAACAGAATTCGCCTAGGCCGGCTTGCGTCATCTTGCCTGTTACGAACAGCCACAAATGTTTGGCGATCATGCGTGCCAACGAAATCCGGCGTTCGACATCAGCGTGATCCGGCTCAAGCTTAATCAGATTGTAGTGGTAGACCAATTCGCGGCACGTTTCGCGGCACGCGTTGAAACTCGGGTCGCCTTTCGCGCCCTGCCGGTGAAGCGCCAGCAATCGAAAACCTTCTCTCTCCGCATCGGTCGGCGTTTCGCCCCGCGCAACGATCCAGCCTTCGAGCACGGCCTCACCGATCGCCAGCAACTCGGCCGCAGCATCGGCGGGATCCGCGTGGCTCATCGGATTGTCGAGACGCTCCTCGATGTCTTGCGCCAAGATCATGCCAGTCCCTTCTCCTTCAAGAGCGGCACCGAATCCGACGCATTCTCATGCACGCCCACCTTGCGCGGCGATAGGCCCAGTGCGATTCCCAACAACTGGGTGAAATACATGACCTTAACGTTCGTTTTGATGCCGAACTCGGTTTCGGCCCGGACCTGGTGCATCTCCAGACCCGAATGGCAAGTCGGGCATTCGGTGGCGATCACGTCTGCACCGCAAGCTTCGGCCGCCTGCAAAAGATTGAGAACAAGTTTGGTCGAGGTATCGCTGTCCGACAATGTGTGGGCGCCGCCGCAGCACGCGGTCTTCAACGGATAGTCCACGTTCTCCGCACCCGCCGCCGCCAAAAGATCGTCCATGAAATGCGGTTCCGAGGTGCTTTCGCTTTCGGGGCCCTGATCCTTCTCGGGAAATATGTGCCGCGGTCGTGTGTACATGCAGCCATAGTAATTCGCGATCTTGAGTCCTTCGAGCGAGTTCTTGACCCGCTCTCGCAGTCCATCCTCGCCGATGGCGTCCTTGATCCAATCGAGTGCGTGGATCGTCTCGACCTGACCGGCCTCATACGTCTCGTGACCGGCCTTCTCGGAAATCCGCGCAACGACTTCTTTCGAGCCATCGTCATTCCGAAGGTCGTATTCGGCCTTCTTCAAATTGTGATAGCAGCCGTTGCACGGCGCCATGACCGTGTCGAATCCCATTTCGTTGGCGGCGATGGACATCACCCGAGACGACAAGTAGGTCTGGAGCTTCGGGTCGATATTCTTAACTTCCATCGCGCCGCAGCAATTCCAATTCTCGACCTCGGTGAGCTTAAGACCCAGCGCCTTTCCGACTGCCTTGGTTGAGCGGTCGTAGGCGTGGCCGGACCCTTCCAGCGCACAACCAGGATAGTACGCCACCTCTTTGTACTTCTTGGTCATACCGCTTTCCTTTCCTCGCCCTTGCCCGGCTCGTCGAGACTGAGCGCCTTGCGGTGATTGGCTTCCTGCTCCTCGACATATTCGGCGATGGCGTCGCGCGCCCGCGACCAGTTCTTGGTCCGCGGCCGGAAAATCGTGGCGAGTCCCATTTTCATCATTTGTTGAATCGGCAGCCCTCGAACGATGCGTTTGACCAGTTCGACGAGCCAATTTTGCATCAACGGTTGGCCGGTGCGTTCGAAGAAACTGCGAATGATCCGGCCTTCCTCGATCTTGCCGGTTTCGAAGACCTGCTCGGAGAACACCTCGTCGAACAGGATCGACGGCGACTTCGGCCGGTGGCCCTTCATCTCCAGCCAGTGTGCGGTAGCCTTCATCACGCCTTCCGGCTCGACGTCCCGCGGACAGGCGTAGGTACATTTGTTGCACGAGACGCATTGCCAGATGATGTCCTTGTCGCGAAGGAGCTCGCTCTCCATCCCGAGACGGATCAGGTAAATCCAATAGCGCGGATTGAAGTCCGGATTGACGGCATTCACGGTGCAGGAATTCGTGCAGGATCCGCATTGCCAGCAACGATGGATATTCGCTCCTCCCGGCAGGGCGGCGATTTCGTCTTCCATCGCTTCGTTGTAGTCGGTGATCGCCCGGGATTCGATGAAGGTGCTCCAATGACCCGAAACGTCGATGCCGTCGATCTCAAGCTCGTCATGCGTATGGAGATCCTCGGGTCGGATCAGCGATTTTTCATGAATCGGCATCGGGGCCCCGTTCGATCAAAGTGATATTCGATGCCTCCTCGATTTCGAAGGCCACGCCGTCGACATCCCGCAAACGCGTTTTGGAATTGCCCGGCTTGACGCCGTCCAGTCCCAACATGCGGCGCGTATACTGCATGGGGTCGTCCTCGGACGAGAAATCCGTCCGCAGGAACGCGCCCCCTTGGGAACAGATGTAGTCGGCATAAACCTGCGCGGTCAGGAGATCGCAGTAGCGCAGCATGTCCCTGAAGATGCCGTTCTCCGCAAGGAACTGGCTCAGCTCCTCGCGCAGCATCAAGAATGTTTCGTAGGAGTCGGGCACGTCGATAATCGTGCCGTCCACATTCTCGCCATACCATATTTCCCGCAGCACGCCGGTGTTCGATTTCACATCCCATACCCACCGGCACATCAGCGGATAGCGTTCCGGATCGACATTGTGCAAGACCTCACATGCCAGGTCGCGCGCCCAGCGGGTCTTCTTGTCGTCCGGGAACACCCGACAAAACGCGGCAACACGCGCGTCTGTCGTGCATGTGTCTTCCGCACCATCCAACAAATCGACCAATGCGCGCTTGATCGAACGAAACCCCTGCTCATCCAACCAGGCGCCCACGCGCCGCCGGACGGGCGCCATAAAGACGCAGAGCCGCTTGAAATCGTCGACCGCGATATTGCCCACCGCACCGGCGGCGAGCGTTTCCTGGAAAAATGAAACCTTGAAATCCAGCGCGCTGACATATCGCTCCACGCCGCCAAAATTCTCACATCCGTCGACCAGAACCTGCAGGCAACTCTTTAGCTTCGGGCCGCTCAGGTGGAGTACGGGCCGTTCCGCGCCATCGGAATTTTCCAGCAAGTGTCCCTGCGCGGCAGCCATCACCCCCTACCCGCCATTCACCAGGACATGGGCCGATAGTGCAGCCGCCTGACCTTGCGCAATGGAATCGTCGATGGTTTCCGGGCCCGTTGCCGCGCCGGCGACGAAGACTCCTTTGCGCGATGTCATCCCGACACCGTCATAGCTATTGCTCTGATCGATATGACCATGCTTCTGCAGCTCGACATTGAAAATCGAGGATAGCAGCATGTTGTCGACATTCGGGTCCATGCCGATCGCATGTACGACCATGTCGAAGGGGATGGTGATCGGCCGCTTTACCAGCGTGTCCTCGCCCTTCACGATGAGCTTCTCTCCGTCCGAGGTCACCTCGGCGATGCGCGCCTTGATATATTTGACCTTAAATTCTTCCTGGCTCCTCCAGTAGTAAAGATCCTCGTACAGGCCGAACGTCCGGATATCCATGTAGTAGATATAGACGTGGCAGTCCGGCAGTTCCTCGCGAATCTCCATGGCGAGATTCGACGACACGGTGCAACACACCTTGGAGCACCATTCCCGGCCAATCTGACGATCCCGCGACCCGACGCACAGCAGGATGGCAACGCGCTTCGGTTGACGGCCGTCCGAGGGGCAGCGAACTCCCTGGCCGGAGGAAATCATCTGCTCGACCTGCGTCGTCGTGACGACGTCGGGAAACAGGCCGAAGCCCCATTCCGGTTTGTTGACCGAATCGAAATGCGTAAATCCGGTACACAGTACGGCGGCGCCGGCGTCGATTTTGCTGTCATCCGCGAAGGTCACCGAAAAACCGCCGGCATCGCCATCGAATGCCTTGACCTGGATACCCGTGCGAATGTCGATCCGCTCGTCGCCAGCCACCCGGTCGACCATGGAGCCGATCGCATCCTTCGCCCATTCCCCGGTTGGAACCAGCTTCGCGTAGCCGGACAATATCGGTGCCCCGCCGAGCCGGTCCTCCTTCTCGACGAGCGTGACCTTGCGCCCAGCCTGTGCCAAGCCATGCGCCGCGGCGAGTCCCGCAGGCCCGCCGCCCAAGACGAATACGGAATCGCTCATTCGGCGCTCGCGATCTTCTTAAAGCCGGGCCCCGAAGTAATGCGGCGACGGGGATCGTACAGATTGTCCTGATTGCCGGCTTCAACCTCTTTTAGATACGCCTCAAACTCCGCCTTGTGTTTCTCCCAGTCTATCCCGAGCTTGCCCATGAGCGCCTCGACCGGCGATGCATGCCAATGGCTCTGCACGATCTTGTAGGGATGGGCGCCGCAGGCGAGTGCCGCGAACTGACAGTCGGCCAGAATGGGCAGCTCGAAATGCTTGCCTTCCGCCTTGCCGATCCACTGGTTCTTGTCCAGCGTCGTGATGCAGCCGGTATCGTGTCCGATCATCACATCGGCGTTCGCTTCTTCCACGGCGACGCGGACCTTGCGGTCGATGGCGAAGGAACGCGTGAACTCCCGCTCGGAAATGATGTGCCGGAAACCGAAGCCGCAACAGTCGTACCAGGTGGAGTAATCGATCACCTGCGTGCCCAGCGCCTCCATGAGCCCGGTAGAGACGGCCACCCGATTGCCTTCGAGAATGCTGTCGTCGTAGATCGCATCCTCCGGCACCATCTTATAGACGTGACACGCCGGATGAATGGTCGAGCGGATATGTTCGCAGTCGACCGTGCGGTGCGTCCGGATCTGATCCCGCATGACGTGGAGCCATTCGGAATAATGAACCACCTCTTCCGGGATCAGCAGCTTGCCGTCGACGAGACGGCCCAGCTTGTCCAAGATTTTCCGGACCCGTTCGCGTAGTTCCGCGGAGTGCAACAGGTAACCGCGGATTTCCTTGTAGTTTCCAAAGGACGTTCCGCAATGCACCAGCGGATAGTAGTGACCGTCCGTCAGCCCTTCCGGCTGCGAGGACACATAGGCCTGATGGAAATTCCGCAAGAAGACGGCCGCGAGGCTTTCCACATTGCCGATTCCCGATCCGTGATAGTTCCAAGCGGTGCACGAGGTCTGGTCGGTCTCGTCCAGATACTCGACATCCATCTTGTTCATGAGCCATAGCAGCGACGTCGGATATCCGGGGATGTTGCCGCACTGGCCACAGGATTTGTGATGCCAAAGCTGCGTCGTTGGAATCTTCTTGTCCCAGCCGTATAGGGTCTTGACCGTTACCGGCTTGTGTTCGTCGCGGACGCGGTGGACGATGATTTCACCGTCCTTTTCGAGCTGCCACATGACGTCGCGGACATCCTCGACACGATCCTTATTGGTCAACATTGAACGCTTGTCGACGTGGGCTTCCACCCACGACGTGGCGGCACGGGCGTCATCCGGCGACAGGACGGAATTGCGCCACTCGGCGCCGTGGCCGGTAAATCGCGTTTGATCGTTGTTGTCGCTCATGTCACGTCTCCTGATGTACGACCGACCTAATCGTCGTCTTCCTGCTCTTCGAGCCAGTCTTCGTAGTCCTCACGCTTCTCGTCCATGATGTCCGCGATGACGTCGAACAGGTTCTCGTCAATCGTCTCCAACTGATCGAGGACGCCGGTCATTTCCCAAATCGTGTAAAGCTCCACCGACGTCTTTAGGTTGACTTCCCAAGCCGTTTCGGTGGTGTTGAGAGTCGGCATCGGGATGGCCTTGCGCAACACGCTCAAGGGCGCTTCCACCTTGGAGATATTCGGGCCCCAATCGGCGAAGTGATCCGGCGTGATCATGTCCGGCGACAATTGATTCCCGGTCGAAATCAGTTTCAGCATGACTCGGCTGAAGGGTCGGAGCACTTCTTGCGCGGATTCCATGCCATGCTTGATCGCCGTTTCGCGCATGATCATGACCAGGCTACCCGGCGAGTTTCCGAACGGACAACGGGCCGCGCAGGTGTAGCATTGCGCGCAGGACCAGATCTTTTCCTGCATCGCGTCATAAATGCCCTCGAGGTTTTCCGTCCAGAGAAGCTGAACGATCTCGCGCGGACTGAAATCATAGTAATGGGCCGCCGGGCAGGTCGCCGTGCAGATGCCGCAATTCAAGCATCCGTTCAGATCGTGATCGTATCGGATGTCCGCCTGGATATCGGCGAAAACCTCTTCGAGGTCCGATCGCGGCAGAACGGGCGCGTCCGAAATCGGGTCGCCGATATGCTCCTGAACGCGCGTGCTGGCGGAATGCATGACAGCCGATTCGCTTTCGTCTAGTAGGTAAGAACCCGCGTGTCGTCGTCTTCCATCACCTGTTCGATGACGTGTGCGCCTCCGACGATCCCCTCACATTCCGGAATGAGGTCGTCTTCATCCATGTCGAAGAGATCCAAATTCGGCGAGCAGCAGTAAAACTTCACACCGGCGTCGTGCGCGTCCTTGATGAAGTCGTACACGTTCTTGGGCGATCCTTTCTTGACGACAAGTCCTTCGGCAACGCCCTTCTTCATCAGGGACCCGGCCGTCGCCGTGCAAATGACTTCGACCTCGTAGTCCATCGCCGCGGCCACGGTCGCTTGGAAAAATGGAGCGCCGAGTTCCTCGCCATTCCGTGGATCGGTGTTGACCATTATGATTACGAGCTTTTCCGCCATTATTCTCCAAACCCGCGGCGTGCAGCGCCCATCGACGCCTATCACTCAGATTGTGTTATGATCAAAATTATAGACAGCGCATACACATTCGGCAATGTGAATATGTTTTGGAGTTGGAGAAGCCGACGTCGCTACGTCGACATCAACCGCATCACACCAACCAGCCCCGTCATGGTGCCGACCAGCGCATCCTCGATATCTCTCTGACGCCGACGCAATTCCACAAGGCCACCGCTAATATTCGGCGGACTCTCCTCGAACTCCATAATAAGGTCTTCGACCATGCCGGATTTGATGCCCGGATGCGCGGTGAAACCGATCGCCTCGGGACCAACCTGGAAAATCGCCGGCCGATCCGCATCGTCGACGGCCAGAATTTCGGCGCCAGGGGGCGGTAACGGACGCCCGCGCATATAGACGGCTTGCGGAATTCGTTGGGGCAGAAACCCATTCAAGGCCTGGTCATGGCAGCGGCACGCGTCACCAACCGAAAAGCGCAAATCTTCCGCTTCCACGGATCCGCCGGCGGCGAGCGCGAGAATTTGGCTGCCTAGTCCGAATCCTGCGATCGGTATCGAACGGTCCAGGCATCGCTTTGCCAGGTCGACCTCCGCATCCAACGTCGGGAGTTTATGATCTCCACGCGTTCCCCAGGGCCCGCCGCCCAAAAGGAACACACCGTCCGTAAAATCCAGCGTCGCTGGCAAGCGCCCTGCACTGGCATGCGGGCGAATATAAGTGAAGGCGATTCCCCGTCCTTCCAAGTGATCCTCCATCAAGCCAAGGAACTCGCCGTCGGTATGCTGAATCACATAGATGGACTTGCCGGGATTGGGCATCTTTCCGCTTACTTTAGAAAAAGAAAATCGCACAGTCGGCGGTCTAGCCGCAAAGATAGCGCGAATTCCACATATCACACTTGTGTGATATGTACAGAACCGAATATAATTTTTGGTGGAAAGAACCGGCATAAAAAAAATATTCGAAGTTTTCGAAAAGCCGGTAACTAAGAATTGAAATGGGAGAGGCCCATGATCTGGTTTAGGCGGCTATTGACCGCAGTGTGCGTTATGGCCGCATTCAGCATCTCAGCCCCGATGACCGCTTCGGCGAAAGACCTGGTTAAATTCAAGTTGGTCGGCGAGACCATCCCGAAATCGCTAACGGGCAAACCCGGCGACCCGAAGAAAGGGCTCAAGACCGCAGTAGACCGTCGGAAAGGCAATTGCCTCGCGTGCCATGTACTGCCTAACGTCAAACTCGCCGATCATGGCGAAATCGGCCCGCCGCTCGCCGGCGTCGCTAAGCGCTATAAGGTTGGCGAACTCCGTCTTCGGTTGGTTGATTCGAAAAAGCTGAACCCGGATTCGATCATGCCTTCCTACTACCGAACTGCCGGCTACCATCGCCTGCAGAAGAAATGGAAGGACAAGACCATTATTTCGGCGCAGGACGTCGAAGATATCTTGGCCTATCTCCAAACCCTGACGAAGTATGAATAGGCCGAACGGGAAATCAGGAGACTCCCAACATGATTAAGAAATCGATCGAGCGCAGAGACCTCATGAAAGGGCTGGGCGTCGGCGCCGTGGCGGTGACCGTCGGCAGCTTTGCGACGAAGGAGCTCTATGCGAAAGCAGGAGATGCCGACGCCTTGATGAAGAAGTTGACCGGCGGCAAGTCGTATAAGTCCGGCAAGGTAAATTTGAAGCTGCCGGAAATCGCCGAGAACGGTCGGACGGTACCGATGTCCGTGTCGGTGGATAGCCCGATGACGTCGAAGAACTACGTCAAGGCGATCCACGTCGTGTCCGAAGGCAATCCGAATCCCGAGGTCATTTCCTTCAATCTGACGCCGGCTTCCGGCAAGGCGCAAGTCTCGACTCGCATTCGTCTGGGGAAGACACAGAACATTCAGGCTGCGGCCGTGATGAACGACGGTTCGGTGTATCTCACCAGGCAGAAGATCAAAGTGACCATCGGCGGCTGCGGCGGCTAGGTGGGATCAGAGGAGGATAACCATGGCTAGGAAAGCCCGCGTAAAGGTTCCGGCTTCAGCCAAGAAGGGCGAAGTCATTCAGATAAAAACGCTGATCCCGCACAAGATGGAGACCGGCCGCCGCAAGGACAGCAAGACCAAGAAGTTTGTCCCGCGCCATATCATCAACAAGTTCGTCTGCACGTTCGAGGGCAAGGAAGTGTTCAGCGCCGATATTCATCCGGCCGTCGCGGCCAACCCGTATTTCGCGTTTTTCATACGCGCGGAAAAGAGCGGCACGTTCGAATTCACTTGGACCGACGACAAGGGAAAGTCGACCAAGGCGTCCAAGAAAATAAAGGTGACTTGACCAGCCGGACGGGAGGAAACGTCTAATGACTAAGAAAAAATGGACAGTCGGCTTGGCTATCGCGAGTTGCATTGGGTTTGTCGCCATGGGCATTGGCAGCGTTTCCAGCGCTGACAAGAAATCCGAGTTGGAGCGCAGGTCGGAGGATCCGCGTAACAAGGCCTACATCGTCGGCGACAAGCAATCCGGCTACGTCTATATGACGTCGCTCACACGCGACATGCAGGACGACGACTTTGCCAACCCGGCCTTCCTTTGGGTCGACGCGGGCGAGGAATTCTGGAACAAGAAACAAGGGACCAAAGACAAATCCTGCGCGTCTTGCCACCAGAACGCCGCGAAATCGATGAAAGGTGTGATGGCCCGCTACCCAGTCTATGACAAGAAATCAAATCGGATGGTCGCGCTGCAAGCGAAGGTGAATAGCGAACTCAAGGAAAAGATGGGCGCCAAGCCAATCAAGTGGGAATCGCGCGAGATGCTCGGCATGGCCGCCTTTATAGGATTGCAGTCCCGAAACATGCCGATGAACGTTTCCATCGACGGCCCCGCCAAGAAATTCTACGAAGAGGGCAAGAAGTTCTACAACCAGCGCCGCGGGTTGCTGGACATGGCCTGCAAGCATTGCCATGTGGACAATGCGGGCAGCATGTTGCGGTCGAACCTGTTGAGCCAGGGCCAACCGAACGGGTTCCCGACATATCGGTTGAAGTGGCAGAAGCCGGGTTCCCTGCATCGGCGTTTTGCCGGATGCAACAAGCAGGTTCGGGCGAAGCCCTATAAGCGCGGCTCGCCGGAATACACGAACCTGGAACTGTTCTTGAAGTACCGGGCAAACGGCCTCCCTGTCGAGACACCGTCCGTACGGAACTAGTACTCGACCTTAATTCCGGCGGCGGCAAAACAAGGATCCGGCACACTGCCACGCATCCAACTTGCCGCCGCCGTTCTTGTTTCTAGGGGCTAACACACGATGTTGACGCGCCGGGATTTTCTCCAGGTCACTGCCGCCGCAAGCGCCCTACTCGGCGGCACAGGGGGCCTTGCGGCGTCAAATTCCAAGCAGAAAATTTCTTTCGAAGATCTGACCGAGTTCGATGCGACCGGCCAGGTAACGCTGCTGAACTTCACCGACTGTCATGCGCAGCTCATGCCGCTGCATTTCCGCGAGCCGTCCGTGAACATCGGGGTCGGGGATTTCGCCGGATTACCGCCGCATATCACCGGCAAAGAAATGCTCACGCGGTTCAAGCTGAATGCGGGGTCGCCGGAAGCATACGCCTTCTCCAGCGAGGATTTCGTCCGGCTAAGCCAGACCTACGGCCGTGTCGGCGGTATGGCGCAAATGGCAACGCTGATCAAGAAAGTGCGCGCCGAACGGCCAGGGAAAACCCTTCTGATCGACAATGGCGATACCTGGCAGGGTTCCTACACGGCGCTCAAGACTCGCGGCGCCGATATGGTGGCAATACAGAACGCCCTCGGCATAGACGCCATGACCGCGCATTGGGAATTCACCTATGGTCAGGACCGGGTCCTGGAACTGATCGAGAAGCTGGACGCCCCCTTCCTCGCCGGCAACGTCACGGATACCGAGTGGGAGGAACCGGTCTTCAAGGCAATTGAATACTTCGAGCGCGGTGGCGTGAAGATCGCGGTTATCGGCCAAGCCTTTCCCTACACCCCGGTCGCCAACCCGCGCTATCTGATCCCGCAATGGTCGTTCGGCATCAAGGAAGACACCGTCCGCGAGAATGTAAAGAAGGCCAAAGCCGAAGGCGCGGAACTCGTCGTGCTCGCCAGTCACGACGGCTTCGACGTGGACCGCAAGCTCGCATCGCGGGTCGAGGGGATAGACGTCATCCTCACCGGCCACACGCACGACGCCATTCCGAACGTCGTAGCGGTGGGCAACACTCTATTGGTGGCATCGGGGTCGCACGGCAAGTTCCTGGCACGCCTGGATCTGGAGATCAAAAACAAACGGATCGCCGATTTTCGGTTCAAGCTCATGCCGGTATTCGCCGACATCATTCCGGCCGACCGGGAAATCGCCGCACTGATCGACAAAATCCGCGCCCCCTACAAATCTGAGCTAGAGGAGGTTGTCGGCAAAACCGAGAAGCTCCTATATCGCCGCGGCAACTTCAACGGCACGTTCGACGACCTAATCTGTCAAGCGATGCTGGAAGAGCGCGACGCGCAAATCGCTTTTTCACCGGGCTTCCGCTGGGGCGCTTGCGTGCTGCCCGACCAGAGCATCCGGATGGAGGACGTTTACAATCACACCGCCATCACCTATGCGGCCTGCACGCGTAACAGCCTAAAAGGCGACTTCCTGAAGGTGATTCTCGAGGATGTCGGCGACAACCTTTTCAATGTCGACCCCTACTACCAGCAGGGCGGCGACATGGTTCGGGTCGGCGGGATGGGCTTCACCTTCGATATCTCGAAGAAAATGGGCGACCGGGTCTCCGATATGACCCTGCTGTCCACCGGCGAGCCCATCGACCCTGCCAAGAGCTACGTGGTCGCGGGTTGGGCCTCGGTCAATGAGAACGCCGAGGGCCCGCCGATCTACGACGTGGTGAAACGCTACATCAAGCGTAAGCAAGTCATCACGGATGTCGGCAAGAGCGCAATACAGGTGCGTGGCGCCTAGGCGCCGAGTTCCCCGATATGGACCCATTTCAAATCAGCTATCCAGGCGCACTCCTTGCTGGATTGCTGAGTTTCGCATCTCCCTGCGTCCTGCCCTTGGTGCCGGCTTACCTGTCATTCTTGAGCGGCGCCAGCTTCGAACAACTGGCGGACGACGAAAAATCCGACCCGGCGCTGCAGCGGCGCGTATTTCTTGCCGCACTCGCCTTCGTCATCGGCTTCGGTACCGTCTTCGTGGCCTTTGGCGCGACCGCCACCGCTCTCAGCCGGACGCTCGCCGAACATCTCGACATTCTATCGAAGATCGCCGGCGTAATTATCGCCATCTTCGGCCTTCACTATATGGGGCTGTTTCGGATTTCCTTCCTGAATTACGAGAAACGTTTCCATATCGAGCAAAAGCCATCCGGCCTGTTCGGCGCCTATGTCCTGGGCCTCGCCTTCGCGTTCGGTTGGACACCGTGTGTCGGCCCGATCCTGGCATCGATCCTCATGGTGGCCGCCGCCGGCGACACCATCTGGCACGGCACCGGATTGCTGACCGCCTATGCCATCGGTGTCGGCGTGCCCTTCCTGATCGCCGCGCTATTCGTGAAACCCTTCCTGGCCTTCATGACACGCTTCCGCAAGCATATCCGCAAGGTCGAGATCACCATCGGTTTGCTGTTGGTGGTAACCGGTCTTGCCATCTTCACCGGCACCATCGCAGATGCTGCGCAATGGCTCCTGGATACCTTCCCCGCCTTTAGCAAGGTCGGATAGCCGCCACCGCTAATCCCAGAGATTGACTTCCTTGCCCTGCTTTCGAAGCTCATCGGCATGCGCCGACAACCAACGCTGAAAGTTGGGTTGCTTCTCGTACCCCTTGGATTTCACGTAGACGAAAGAGTTCATGAAATGGAACGGCTTCCAGTAGCCGAACAAGCGAAAGACTTCCCGGTCCCGCGGGTGCTTGGCCGTGGCCTTGTCGATATTGTCCGGGAAATAGATCATCGTCGGCGTGAACTGGACGCCGTATTTGCGCGCGAATTTCTTCTCAGGCAGTTTCTGTCCGTCGAAATCCGTGACCTCGCGCGAACCCCACAAATCCATCTGAATGATATTGAAGTTCTTCTTTAGATAATCGACGATCGCCGGCCGGCGAAGATTGACGTGATGCGTCTCCTTGCAGTAGGGGCATCCGCGTTGTTCGAACAGGATTACCAAGCGCTTACCGGCCTGTTTCGATTCCTCTAAATCCTCCTTGAGATCGAGGAAACTCTCGAAGAACCAGGGCTGGTGATACATCCCGTCCTCGCCGGCCTCGATCGCCGGGAGCAGCTTCCTTTTCGAGTATACAGAGTCCGCCGTGACGCCTAGGAACAGGCCGACAACGGCCAACACGGCCAACGCGCGCCATTTCGACATGCCACTTCCTCCATCGAGCACACCCAAACATCATAATAATGGAATGTGTTGGGGGCGCACAGTCTTTAGCCACCGTCCAAGGCATTTCCCAAGGCGGCTTCGAACATTGCGGGTGTCAGGCTGATCGTACCGACCGCAGCGTTGTCGAAGAATTCGCGGATAACGGATGCCGCCTCATCGACGAACACGCCTTCCAACGCCGTTTCCAAGTCGAAAAGTATGCGCGGCGGACTGATGAAAAAATCGCCGCTAAACAGGATTTCCCGGATTCGGCTATTTTGCGGGTCTTCCAATCGCAGGTGAGCCCGCAACGTTCCGCCCGGCCCTGTAATCTCGCCGAAGCGTGTCATGGCGTCTATCGCCGGATTGTCCAATTCGAAGACGAAGGTGTCCGTCCCGATTTCCGTGTCGAATAGCTCCCGCGCCCGCGCTTCTTCCGCCAATGTCGGCTCTTGCCGGTCAAACGAAATGCCAAGGTCGGTTTCGAATCCGCTCAACAGGGCGTCTTGAATATCGCCGTAACCGGGAACATCGCCTGCAAGCAACTCCCGGAGCGTCACGACCCGTTGCGCCGCGGAATCCAGCTTGCGTTTTTCGAGTTTGGCCCGCGGCACGTTGAGCGCCTTAATCATCTCCGCCGGATCCGACTCGATCAGCAATGTGCCTTGGTAGAACACGGTACTCCCGTCGAAGAATCCGCCGGTGCCGCACAGTTTGCGGCCTTCAACCTCGATATCGTTGCGCGGCCGGAAGCGTGCATCGACGCCAAGTGTCCGCAGCCCCCGCGCAGCCGCCTGACAAATTCGTTGGGTGATGCCACCGAGGTCGGCGCCGCCGAACGCAGCCCGCGAAAAGACCAACTCCCAACCGAGTTGCCCCGGATCGAAATAGATCGCGCCGCCGCCGGTTATGCGCCGTGCAATCTCGATTCCGTTGGCCTCGCAGTAGCCGCGGTGAATTTCCCGGCTGACCACCTGATGCCGCCCCACCAGTGCGCCCGGGTTGAACCGTAAGAACCGGATGGTATTCGGAATCTCGCCGCTGTGATGCGCATCGATCATCGCTTGATCGAACGCGATGTTGGCGCGCGCCCCGCGCATTCCGGTATCGATGACCCGCACAGGGTCGGGCGCCGAGCTTATCATCGGCGGTTACGGCGACTTCGGCAGCGCCAACTGCCGACGGATCTTCTTGATGTCTTTCTTGATCGGCTGAAACGGGTAGCTCGCGATATCGCTCGGCGGTGAATCGCCATAGGGCCGATCACAGGCGGACACGTCGTCCCGGAAAGCGCCCGGGCAACCCGACGTGCGGAACGCGATCCCGGCGTCGACGACCGTGTCAAGTTCCGCTTGCGGTAAACCGAAATCCGACACGCGGCCCTCTTCATCGAATGTCATGTTCTCGATCCGCTGGCCGCAGAAATGGATCAGATAACGGCCCAGCTGCACGCGCCGCCACTGGTCGCGCGGCGTCGCCGGCAGGTGATCCATCAACGACCCTTTCTCGGGGAAGAAGCAGAACATATGGCTTTGCCCGCCGAGATCGGTGAGCTGCTGAACCAAGCTCAGCGCATCATATTCGGTTTCGCCCATTCCGATTATGATGTGGGCGCCGAACTTGTCATGCCCGAAGATGTCACGCGCATCGTGCAGGATTTCCCAATACTTCGACCATTTGTGCGGCGACTGCACGCCGGAGCCACGCGTCCGGTCGAAAATCTCCGGCGTCACCGCATCCAAGGCGACCGTAAAGATATCCGCCCCCAGTTCGTGCAATTCCGCGACATTCGCCCGTTGCATGGTCGTCGGGTTCGACAGGATGGATACGGGCACCGTCTCGGGCGCTATGCGGTCGGTCCATTTCTTCAGAACCGTAACCGTGTCGTCGTCGGAATTTGGATGCGTGATCATACTGATGCACATCCGATGGAACGGCGTCTCCTTGCCATCCGCCGCAACGATATCGACAACCTTGTCCATCGGAACCGCAGGCCAATCCACGCGAATGAAATTTCGATCCGCATAATCCCGGTCCGCTTCTCGGTGCCGTGCTAGGCCGCAATAGGCGCAATTGGCACGGCACCCTTCCGGATATGTCAGCAGTAGATTCAGGCAACGTGTACAAGAGCAGCGATACATCTTGCCGCCCATGACGCCGAGCGTAATGGCCGCCGCGGTCGACATCTGGACGTAGTCGGGCGAGCGCATGAACGGCGTCAGCCTATTGTAATTGGGCCGATAGACGCCCTCCGGCACGACCGAGTTGGCCTTTACCCGCCCCCCATTCTTGAAGTCCGCCGGAATCTGATCCGGTTGACGCGGCTGCATGATCTCAAACGGGTTGAAATCCGCGTCGTTTGGCTTCGGTTCGGCGGGACTATTGGATTCCGGTTTCAGGCAGGTCACGGCAAAGCCTTTCCAGGTCGGTTCAAGTCGGTCACTCCTATGCCGCCCAATATTCCGGATAGGCAATCCAGCCCTGCCGAAGATCGGCGGGCGAGGGCCCCGAGTCCCCGGAATATCGAGATAGGATTTCTCCGCGGCGGCGGCGCGCATGGGCCAAGGCGGTCCCGAATAGATCGGCAATCTCGCCGGCATATTCGTCCGGCGCTTCGTGATCGCCATCGATAAAGGCGGCCGCGGTATCGCCGGCCAGCCCGCCGGATATCGCAGCGGCGCTGATCCCTGCTCCGGTTATGGGATTCGTCAGCCCGGCCGCGTCGCCAGCGAGCAGGATTTGGACATCGCCGAGTCTGGCATGGGTACCGACCAGTCCCCCGACCGGGATCAATCCGCCGGTGTGTCCAAAGATTTTCTCGCCGACCAAACCGTTGGCGACCAAACCCGCATGCAGCTGGTCTAGCAGCGGCTTCAAGTCGCGCTTGCTACCAGCCGCGACGCCGACGCCCAGGTTCGCCATATCCTGTTTCGGGAACAGCCAGCCGTATCCGCCAGGAATGTTCGCGCCCAGAAAAATATCCGTGCTGTCGTGCGGAGTCAGCAAGGGCACGGTGATCTGCCGCGTCTCGACCAGCTCCCGGTTGACGATACCGACCCCCTTCCCCACACGGGATCGCGGACCGTCCGCACCGATGACGACCTGAACCACGACCTGCGCGCCGTCGACGAAACGGACCTTTCCATCGGGTCGGATCGCCTCCACCCCGACGCCGAAGCGGCAATCGGCGCCGGCTTGCTCAGCCTTGACCACCAACGCGGCGTCGAATTTCTCACGATCGATCATGCGACCGGGGAAATCCGGTTTCACATCCGGGTTTTCCGCTTCCACGATCGTGATCATGCGTGTGATCGCCTGGTGCGTGACCCTGTCCAGGTCGTCCAGTTCCTGCGTGAGCATCGCCGGGACGAATTCGGCACACTGTACCGGCCGGCCGGCCGTGCGCTTGCGGTCCACGGCCAATACCGATTTCCCGGCAGCGGCTGCGGCGGCGGCGGCGCACGCTCCCGCGGGGCCCAAACCGACGACCAAAACGTCGTAGCATCGTTTGTCCATTACGCTGCGCATGGCGAGAGCGATCCGGCCTCCAAACCACCGCCGACCTTTATCGAGCAACACGCATGTTCCTGACGATAGGGCCGCCCGATCGCATCCGCCGCCGCCACCAGCCCCTCCGCCGGGAATGCGATACCGTCTAGGCCCGCCATCAGTGCGTATGCATCGGTCACCCGTTTATGCAGCCCGGCAGGCCGGGCGCAGCCGAGCAGAACCTCGTTGTCAGGCAAGCGCCTGCGCGCCTCCAAGAAAATTCGCCCGACTTCCGCCTCATCGGGCGTCAGGAACAGGTTCGCCTTGGCGTAGAACGGCATGACCACAACCAACACCAACGCATGCACGTCATGCCGCGCGATGATATCGAGCGCATTCGCTTCGCCGAGAATTCGCCCGTAATGCAGGCCGATGACGATGTGCGGCACGATTTCCATCGAGGTCGTGCACAGCGCTTCGAGCGTCGCCTCGAAATCGTCTACCGGACGGTCTAGGTGATAGACATCGCGGATCGTCTCCGGCGCACCGATGACGTCCATCATGGCTGTGTCGACACCGGCAGACTCCATCAATTTGGCCCGCGGCGCATCCAACAAAGCGGTGTGGATCGCGACCTTCAGATACGGAAAATCCCGCTTCAAATTCTCGATGACCGGATAGAAGCGTTCATACGGGATTTCGTTCTTCCTGTTCGACCCGCTCGACAGCAGGAAACCTTGCAGGTTCTGCAGCAGCACGAGATCGCGAACCTTCCGTTCCAACGCTTCCGGCGATGTCACCGGGATCATCGGCTTCAGGATATTGGCCTGGCAATGGTCGCACATGAGCGCGCAAGCACCGCCAGTGATGGAAAAGGCGGGGAAACTATTTTGCGAACACCCCTTCAATTCGTCAGTATCGAATTCCTTGAAGGTGGGTGTCGAGAATCGAATGGGTCGTTTCAGGGCGGCTTCGGCATTTTGCTCAAATGTCCGCACCAGAGACGCATCGAAATTGCAGTCCTCGAATTCTTCCAATGCATGGAGCTCTTCAAGCCAACTCATCGGGCTGCCTCACGGTGTATGCCGCCGCGTCCATGAAATCTCCGCCGCCAATGCCGAGCCCGGCGAGGAATTTGATCGCAGGTGCGCTGCAAGCGAGCGCCAGCCGCCGGCGATCAGGGCATGCCCTCGCGGCCCGCGACAGCGCATTGGCATCGTCGACCCCAAGCATTTCTAAACTGGCGGCAGTCGGGTAAAGCGTGGCATCGACGAATCGCGGCAACAGCGCCCTCAGTCCCCCGGCGAATGCTTGCTTGCGAACGGCGGACATGTCGCCGACACGCGCCTCCAGCAAGGCGCGGGCCGCTGCGATATGGCGCGCCTCATCCCGGTGGTGGAAGGCCAGAACGTCCCGCGCCAAGGGACAAATGCGGCTACCGTTTTCGAGCGACCGCTGCAATGCCTTGACGGCGAACGTGTCCGTAACGGATTCGCCGACATATACCAAGGCCCAGAATTCGGGGCTGTTCGCCGGCAAGAGCCGCGCGACGGTGTTCAGTACGCGGGTGGGCCCAAGCAGTTGCTGGTTCTCGAGGCCGGCGCGCTGGACCATTTCAAGGAACATGAGACCGTGCCCCGCTTCTTCTCGAATCTCGTTCAAGACGATGCGCGCCTCGGCAAGTCCGATCGTGGGATATCCGAGCCGGCTTATCCGGCTGATGAGCAGCCCCTCGACCCAAAGGCCCGCGCTGCAAATGCGGGCGAATTCGATTTGGCTGAGACGGACGCGCTGGTCCCGCGTCAGTTCCGATTCGGCTCCGGCCAACGACAGCATTTCCAACGGCAGCCACGGCAACGCCGCGTCGGCGGCGCCCCATTGGATGGCGTCCATCGGGTCGCGATAACCCGCACCGAGACTGCCGAGTCGCTCGAGATGAGACATCATGCGGACACCGTTTCAGGGGCAGAGGCAGGCGCCGCCGCGCGCCCAACATGCGGCAAGACTTCTCGGGCCATCAACTCCACCGACCGGGTCATATCGGCTGCGCGCAAATCGCCGCCACCGATGACCAGGCTGACCCGGCTGAGACCGCTGGCCTGCAGTTCGACAAGTTTCTTGCGCAGGTGATCGGGGTCGCCGACAACGGCAAGCCCCATCGACTCAAGAACCGGCAGCGTCAATACCTTGGCGAAGAGCGGCGTCAACCAGCCGAGGTTTCGGTAATGTTCATAGCCCTCCAGACGGCGTTCCATCAAAGGGCGGGTGATCTCCAGAATCTTCCGGAACGCCCAGACGAGGCCCCTTTCCGCCCGCGCCCGCGCCGCGCGGTGATCGTCCTCGCAATAGGCCGCCAAGGTGAACGACGTCCGCCCCTCGGGATCCAGTCGGCGGTAGCGTTTCAGATCCGCCTTGACCATCTGCCAAGGCTTGAACGGCCCCGCCATGACATCCAGGCCCAATTTCGCCGCCAAGTCGTAGCTATCGGGACTGACCGCCGCCATCCAACCGCGGTCGAGCCCTTGCCGCGGGCGAGGTTGCAGTTCGAACGTCTCGTCGTTTCTAACGTATTGCCCGGCCCGGAGGATATCTCGCAGCGTCGCGAGACGATCCTGGAACATCTCCCGCGTCGAATGCGTCGCGACGCCAAAACCGCTCAGTTCGGTTCTGGTGACGCCGCGGCCAACGCCCCATTGCACGCGCCCGTTCGACAAGAGATCGAGGGTCGCCAAGCGTTCCGCGACGCGGACGGGATCGTGTATCGGAAGTGGAATGATGCCGAATCCCAGTTCGATCGATTCGGTTTCGCGCGCGATTGCCGTCAACAGCATCTCGGGCACCGACGATAGGCTGTACTCTTCAAGAAAATGGTGTTCCGCCAGCCACACCGCGCCGAAGCCTGCGCGATCGGCCGCGCGGGCGAGCGACAGACCTTCCTCGAACACCTGCGCGTCGGATTTCTCCGCAAACGCCGGCGCAGCAAACTCCATAAACAAATCGATCTGCATGATCGGCCTAGCGCTGCCAAAATTTGGATACGATTGCCTTAGCGTCGACGGCGCGACCGCCCAATCGTTCAAGCGACTATATCACGCCGGATTTTCATATTCAAAAACTTGAATTTGATTTTGCGGCAACACAAACGCCGTTTGCGCCGTAGTTGCGGCGGCTGACGTGGATCAAGACAGGAAACGACACATTCTGGTTTGATAACCGGCAAAGGCGCCGAGCAGCGCTTCCACAGGTTTGGCATTACGAACTGAAGGAGATAAGAAAATGGTCAGCATTTCCCGGGCAACGGAAAGAGTCCTCCGCGTCGGGCTTATGATCCTCGGATTGTGTCTTGCCGGAGGGGCCAACGCCGAAGAGATTTCAACCTATCGGATTTCGGCGCCGTTCGACGACGTTCGTCAGGATCTCGCCGACGCCATCGTCAACCGCGGCTATGTGATCGATTACGAAGCGCATATCGGCAAGATGTTGGCGCGAACGGCGGCCGATGTTGGCGCATCGAAAGCGGTATTTGCGAAGGGTCGGGCCAACGCCATGCAGTTCTGCTCGGCCGTCTTGTCACGCCGGACGATGGAAGCGGACATTATGAATATCGCCTACTGCCCCTATGTCCTTTTTGTATTTCAAGCGAAGCCCGACGATCCGACCGTAACCGTCGGCTTCAGACACTTGCCGGAACGAGGCTCCGCGAATTCGAAAGCATCGCTAGCGAAGGTCAACAAGCTCCTAGACGAGATCGCGCGCGAGGCGGCTGGAAAGTAGATTTCGCGTCCGCAATGCCACCGCAACGCGGAATTTTGCCTCGATCAAACGACCGATGCGGTGTGGGGCTCGCCATGGGGTGCCTTCCGGACACCGTGCGTCCGAACGCAACAAAGCCTCCCTTATGGGAGGCTTTTTAAGGCATTTATTGTTTGGTTGCGGGGGTAGGATTTGAACTTTTTACGATATTCCGGGCGGCGCGGCTAATCCCCAGCAAGCGGCGGGTTTCTGCCTAGCGAAGCGCGACCTGTGACTCGATCAAAGCGTTCCGTAGATCCGTGCGCGACGCTCAAAGGCTTCACGTGCGCCTTCCAAAATGTTGCAGGCAGCCTCCCTTGTTTCGGGGTCGTCAATAGAACCACGTGAAACAATCGTTCCGCGGTCGGCGGTGCTCTTCAGGACAAGAATTTGCTCAGCATCGCCCAGCACGGCGATATTGGCGTTGTGAGTCACAACGATAATCTGGCGACGCTCCTTGGCCATTCGCAACACCGGGACAAGGCTATGGTAGATGAATTCGCTGTCTAGATTATCTTCCGGCTGGTCAATGATCAGCGGCGCATTGCTCTTTGATGAGAGCACGAGGGCAAGCAGGACAGATTGCTGTTGGCCTAGCGAGAGTTTTGAGAAATCTCGCTGAATATGGCGCGGCTTGCCTCCAGGGCCTTCGATGACCTTTGTTACCGTCAGGCGTGGCAGGTCGTGAACCTGACACCTTTCAAGGGCAAACCGGATCGGCGGGTCGGACAGGCGCTCGATAATAGTTTCGGCATCGGCCTTGGCAAACTGCCTGGTGCCCTCCGGCGTTTTGACCGCTCTGATCGCTGCGACGTCGTTGCTGTCGATGACATCCAGTAGACCGGGCATCGTAAGACTTTCAATAAGCAAAGCGGCACGTTGATTTTGGACCGTGCGCCAGCCCATGGCCTCGATGATTTGCTGCTCGGCGTCGGGTGAATAGGCGCTCCGTGCAAATTTTAGACTGACAGTAAGATCGCTTAAGGCTGATTTAAGAATTGCCGAAGCATCGGTCGCATAGGCGCTTCTTCGTGTCGCGATGTTTTCCCGCGCCGCCCATCTGCGTTTTGACGCCGCCCTTCGGTTTCGCTGCAACTCCGCAAGATGTGGTTTCCAGGTCTTGAGATTGGCCAGATTTTGCGAATAGCGGGCCTCGTCGCTGGCCAATTTCTGAATGTAGGCCATATCCAGTCTGATACCCTGCGCTTCAAGGGCTGTTCGTTTCGAGTCAATAACCTCCAGCGCAGTTCGTTCCTTGGCTTTCCAAGCAGATATTTGCTCATCGGCAGTTTCTTGAAACTTGGTGAAGCTTGTCTTGGTCTGGCCTTGTGCAACGGTAGCGTCGGTCTCAAACTGCCGGGCACCTTCCACGATGGCATTAAATTGTTCGGCCCCGACCTGCAAACCACTAGCATCCGTAAGCGCGGCAAGTTCATCGACAGCTGCCTTGGGAGACAAGGACTCAACGGCCGACCCGATCTCCGACAGTTTGGCCGCAACCTGTGATCTGACCTCGCGTTCCGTGGCTAATTGCCTTTGAAGCTGTATGACCTCTTTGGCGTTGGCTTGCTCGAGCGCTTTAAGTTGCTGGCGGGTTGTGGCCAAAGCTCTTTCTAATTCCGGGATACTCTGGACTTTCTTTTGCGCCTCCTCAATGTCGGTTTGGAGGGAAAGTATCTGGTCACGGGCTTCGCTCTCCTCAACGGACGCATCTTCAATGTCGGTGAACCTATCTAGGTAGGAAAGCAGGGCAATCGGATCGCTTTGAGCCTGCCGGCTGATCTTGGCTGTTTCACCCTGCCCAAATGATTCTACATGGAACGCCACCGGCCCATCGATAGGGTCGTTGACATTCAGGAGTTCGCCATTCATGGGGCGGGATAAAGGGTGGCGCTGTCCGGCCTGATCCTGCCAGTGAAGATTCAGCTGAGAAGGCCATACTTCTGAATCGATGACGGTGCTGTCGCTGGGCTGTCCGCTCAGGCACCTTATGGCCTCAAAAGCCGTGGATTTCCCGGTGCCCCGCCCGCCGATGATGCAATTTAGGTTGCGACTAAAGTGGATTTGCTGGCCATCAAGGAAACCGCCGTCCATTTGGACGCCTAAAACGTGCGGAAAATCCAGTGGAATATGGTCTTCGATTCTCACGCGCGCGTCGCTATCCTGCAGGGCAATGCGCAATGCATCAAACGAAGGCTGATGCATCTTTATCCGCGTGACTTTCTTGTCTCCTTCAGCGTTGCGCCCGAGCGCTGCGATGGTGTGTGCGTCGGAGTTCAATAGCCGGGCAAGGAATTGTTTAGAACCCAGCTGTAAGCGACTGATTCGCTCTTTCCCGATGTTGGCGCGCTCGGCATTGGGGTCCGTGTCCGCATAGGAGATGTCCGAAGCAGCTGATTTTAGCTCAATGCCGAGCAAGACGCGGTGGCACAGCACATCGCGTTTGTGCGGTGAATTTCCGGGATTGTCCGACTCAAAGCCGTGAGGGCCATCGACGTGCGCCAGCACGCCAAATCCGCCCAACGGATCAAGTATGTTGAGACAATCCAAGACCGAATTCTGGCAACGCGAGGTCTGCGTGCCCCGGTCCACCAAAGTGATGCGGCCAAAAAAAGTTTCGAGCGCTTGCACGGTGGGCAGGTAACAAAGAAGATGGCCTTGCGGCGTTGAAAGCTCAACGCCGGGAATTACAAGAAGCGGCGTGGAGTCGGCGACGTCGATTGCTGGACGGACGTTAGCGATTTCGTTGTGATCTGTGATGGAGATGAGATTAAGGTCTTGCTCTATCGCCGTCTGCACAACAGCATCGGGTGTCATCGATCCATCAGTAACGTCGTGTGAAGCCCCCAAAGAATGGATATGCAGGTCCGCCCGGTAAAACCGGCTTCCATTGGATAGTGACAGGACGGCGCTTGCATCCTCCATCAGACAGAACCGTACCCTTGTAGATGAAGAGTTACATGATCTGCCTACCAATTTCGGTAGGCGATGGCACGCATCAGCTGGAAGTTACCCCCAACTGCAATGTACACGGAGCCAAACAACGAGCAAACTTTCTGTGCACAGCCTGAGGTCGGGGCGCCTTATTTCTTGCCTTGAATACGGAGAAGCCGCTCGGTGAAAGCGGCCCTTTCCGTTATTCGTACAAAGATGGTTGCGGGGGTAGGATTTGAACCTACGACCTTCAGGTTATGAGCCTGACGAGCTACCAGACTGCTCCACCCCGCGTTGGTCTCTTTTTTGCGCTACCGCTCGCGATGCTCGCTGCTTGAGCGCTTGTAGGGGTGTTTGAGATTGTGAAGAGGGTTTTCCGTGCTTTCTTTTCTGCGGATTGAAG